>WLWI01000002.1_pt1:1150000-3733620 | contig 3733620 bp, 3528 predicted proteins | sample 6701501 | NCBI WGS metagenome assembly WLWI01 (sample SAMN12718690, study PRJNA515312) | sponge metagenome | isolation source: marine sponge | host: Mycale hentscheli | place: New Zealand: South Island, Marlborough, Capsize Point | collected 2014-11-01
CCGATAGGCGTAGGCGAAGCGAAAGCGAGTCTTAAATGGGCGACCGAGTACGTAGCATTAGACCCGAAACCAAGTGATCTAGCCATGGGCAGGTTGAAGGTGGAGTAATATCTACTGGAGGACCGAACCCACCTATGTTGAAAAATGGGGGGATGACCTGTGGCTAGGGGTGAAAGGCCAATCAAACTTGGAAATAGCTGGTTCTCCGCGAAAACTATTTAGGTAGTGCGTTCTGTATTGCCAACGGGGGTAGAGCACTGGATGGGCTAGGGGGCCGCGAGGCTTACCAAACCTAACCAAACTCCGAATACCGTTGAGTATTAGCAGGGCAGACAGACTATGGGTGCTAAGGTCCATAGTCGAAAGGGAAACAGCCCAGACCGCCAGCTAAGGTCCCAAAGTCATGGCTAAGTGGAAAAGGATGTGGGAAGACCATAACAACCAGGAGGTTGGCTTAGAAGCAGCCATCCTTTAAAGAAAGCGTAACAGCTCACTGGTCTAATTAAGTCGTCCTGCGCCGAAGATGTATCGGGGCTAAAGCCATGCACCGAAGCTGCGGACCGTGCTTGCACGGTGGTAGCGGAGCGTTCTGTAAGCCTGTGAAGGTGTACTGCGAGGTATGCTGGAGGTATCAGAAGTGAGAATGCTGACATGAGTAGCGATAAAGAGTGTGAGAAACACTCTCGCCGAAAGCCCAAGGGTTCCTGCGCAAGGCTAATCCGCGCAGGGTGAGTCGGCCCCTAAGGCGAGGCCGAAAGGCGTAGTCGATGGGAAACAGGTTAATATTCCTGTACCTGCTAGAAGTGACGTGCCCCGGAATTTGTAGTTCCTTATTGGATTGGAGCTGCAACCATGGGGGGCCAGGAAATAACTCTAGCATATAGACCGTACCCCAAACCGACACAGGTGGGCAGGTAGAGTATACTAAGGCGCTTGAGAGAACGGTGTTGAAGGAACTAGGCAAATTCCCCCCGTAACTTCGGGAGAAGGGGGCCTATGTCTTGGGCAACCAGGATGTAGGGGCACAGACTAGGGGGTGGCGACTGTTTACTAAAAACACAGGGCTCTGCGAAGTCGCAAGACGACGTATAGGGTCTGACGCCTGCCCGGTGCCGGAAGGTTAAGGAGAGGGGTGCAAGCTCTGAACCGAAGCCCCGGTAAACGGCGGCCGTAACTATAACGGTCCTAAGGTAGCGAAATTCCTTGTCGGGTAAGTTCCGACCTGCACGAATGGCGTAACGACTTCCCCGCTGTCTCCAACACCGACTCAGCGAAATTGAATTCTCCGTGAAGATGCGGAGTAGCCGCGGCTAGACGGAAAGACCCCGTGCACCTTTACTATAGCTTCGCAGTGGTATTAGTGAACAAATGTGTAGGATAGGCCGGAGGCTTTGAAGCAGTACCGCTAGGTATTGTGGAGCCATCCTTGAAATACGGCCCTTTTGTTTTCTGATATCTAACCGCGGCCCGTTTATCCGGGTCCGGGACCCTGCGTGGTGGGTAGTTTGACTGGGGCGGTCGCCTCCCAAAGAGTAACGGAGGCGCGCTATGGTGGGCTCAAGCCGGTCGGAAATCGGCTGTTGAGTGCAAGAGCATAAGCCCGCCTGACTGCGAGACCGACAGGTCGAGCAGAGACGAAAGTCGGTTCTAGTGATCCGGTGGTCCCGCGTGGAAGGGCCATCGCTCAACGGATAAAAGGTACGCCGGGGATAACAGGCTGATACCGCCCAAGAGTCCACATCGACGGCGGTGTTTGGCACCTCGATGTCGGCTCATCACATCCTGGGGCTGGAGCAGGTCCCAAGGGTATGGCTGTTCGCCATTTAAAGTGGTACGTGAGCTGGGTTTAGAACGTCGTGAGACAGTTCGGTCCCTATCTGCCGTGGCTGTAGGAAACTTGAGAGGATCTGTCCCTAGTACGAGAGGACCGGGATGGACGTACCTCTGGTGTACCAGTTGTTCCGCCAGGAGCACCGCTGGGTAGCTAAGTACGGACAGGATAACCGCTGAAAGCATCTAAGCGGGAAACCCCCCTCAAAACCAGGTTTCCCTTGAGAACCGTGGTAGACCACCACGTTGATAGGCCGGGTGTGTAAGCGCAGTGATGTGTGTAGCTAACCGGTACTAATTGTTCGATAGGCTTGAGATTCCGTATACTCAGACGCCAACTTAAAGCATCAAATTGTTCAGCTCTGCTGAACCGATGTCGGCATTCATTCTTCACTATGACTTTCGATGACCTGGTGGTTATTGCGAGGACGAAACACCCGATCCCATCCCGAACTCGGACGTGAAAAGCCTCAGCGCCGATGGTACTGCATCTTAAGGTGTGGGAGAGTAGGTCGCTGCCAGGTCTTCTAAAGTCATAGTGAACAAGACGTTCGTCTCATCTATTCATAGTGTTTAACGCAGCTGTCACGCGGCGCAACCAGACCCGTACTCAAGATCGACAGCTGTGGCTGAAACGTAACGCGATTAGCGCGGGATGGAGCAGTCTGGTAGCTCGTCAGGCTCATAACCTGAAGGTCGTAGGTTCAAATCCTACTCCCGCAACCAAATTACGCCGCTAGGTCTATGACTTAGCGGCGTTTTCTTTGGTGAAGGAAGCAAAGGAATTGCAGTCGCCCAACCACTGCCAGAGAATATACTCGTACCAGCGGAAAAAGAGTTTCTTAAACCCTGAAAACCTCTGACAATTTGGCGTACGCTCCTTTGCCGACCCGGGCGAGAGGGTCAAACGCTTCGACATCAATCCGCAACTGTCCTTTAGAGTCGAGTGCGCCTACATCATCGCGTACCCAGAGTCGGGTGATTTCGGCAAACACTAAGATTTGTTCTGTATTGCCTACGCGTGTGAACTGACTGGCAATGCAGCCCATGGATACTGGTGCGTCTGTCACTCGCGGAACTGGCCAGTTCCAGTCGCTCAAAGCGATATTGAATTTTTTGACTTCACTTTCACCTGCAGGCAGATCCTCGGCCGAATTCTGCATATCTTTAGCTTGGTCTACACAGGCCAAGCTAATGACGCACTCAGGATTATTTTTCAAATTGCGATGTGTATCTTTGACCTTTTCAGCCATGCTATCGCCAATCGAGAACATGATCATCGGTGGGTCGCTGGTGATGCCATTAAAGTAAGAAAATGGCCCGAGGTTCCAGCGTTCGTCACCATGTTCTACCCCGTTATCGCTTAATACCCAGGCAATGGGGCGAGGAATAATGATCTGGCTGAATAGTGAATAGGCGTCACTCTCCGAGAGACCTTGCAGCTGAACGTCCATCTATTGTCAAAGTCCTAGTTCGTTATTTTCTCAGTTCACAGCCGTGGAGCCGACTAAGTCGAGCCCCAGTAACCAGTTTCTCCCACTAGGTCAATGACTTACCTGGGGTTTTCTTATGGGTTTTCCCCTCCGCGAAGATCACGACTGGTCGATCATATGGGCGCTATGGTGGGGCGTCAGCGTCTGCCCTAAGTGATCGTTTTATTGACGGCCGGGAGTACTTTCTCGGCTAGCAGTACCATTGAATTGCGAGAAAGATCGCGATCAGCCCAGTCCTTACCGGCATAAAGAAGTGTGCCGAAGTCTCCCGTTGTCTCACGGAAGGCCAATAGATCTTCGGCAACTTTGTCAGGTGTGCCCCAGATCACCAAGTCGTCGAGAACGCCATCAACCGTAACCGCGTCGTCATCCATAGCCTGATCAGATTTAAACAAATTGGCACGACCGCTCTTTTTCATCTTGGTGACAATTTGATTGTAGTAGTAACGGTAGGGGCTTTGAGGACCTAAGGCGTACTCTTTTGCGGTTGCGAGGTTGTCGGCCACAAACACGCTCTTTGCCACGCGCCAGTTGGCAGAGTCCGCTTTTCGCTCACCTTGCTCACATCCTTCGACGTACTTTGGCCAGTGACTAGCAACCCACTGAGGCAGCAAGAAGTTCGCTGAAATTGGTTCCCACCCGCGTGCGGCTGCCGAGATCAATCCTTTCGAGAAGGGCGCCACTGCTGTCACGATGATCGGCGGATGTGGTGTTTGCAATGGTTTGGGCATGATGCCCTGTCCGATCTCGGGGATCATGGTCCGCTCAGTTGATATGGTCCAATGCTCACCCTTTAAGTTGTACGGTGGTTCTGAGCTCCAAATCTTAAGCACCATGTCTATCGCTTCGACAAACATTGCGGTGCGATCGTTATCGAGCGTGCCAAATGCCTCTGCGTCTGACAGTAGCCCCCCTGGACTAATGCCAAAGTTGAGGCGCCCATCAAGCAGGTGGTCGAGCATGGCAATCTGAGATGCTACTGCTGCAGGGTGAGTATTGGGCATATTTACCGTACCGGTGCCCAGCCGAATATTTTTCGTCGCGTCTGCCAAGGTCGCAATGAATAGCGCACAAGAGGTGATGTTTTCCGCTTGGTCAGTTGCGTGCTCGCCGACATAACCCTCCGTGAAGCCCAATTCATCGGCGAGGATGAAAGCCTCTCGATCTTCCCGCAGACAGGTTTGCCAGTCTTTGCCGAGCGGATGGATTGGCATGGTGAAAAATCCGAGGTCCATCAATTGAACTCCAAGTTAAACAGTTGGCTCGATATTGGCGTTCAAGCGTAGGAAGTTGGTGGGGTCGTACTTGTTTTTCAAGGCGACCAAGCGGTCATAGTTGCCACGGTAATTCTCGTTTAGCCTCTGTTGCTGCTGTTGGTCGACTATGAAGTTGACGTAAAAGCCCCCAGACGTGAAGGGTTCTAGGGCATCCCAATACCGTCGGCACCATTGAACATTGTCGTCCGATAGGCTGTCGTCTTCCCAGCCACTGCTGATTTCTATTTGGTACTGAGTATCGCGATGGGTAAAAGCGGTCGCGTCCTCAGCGACCCTGCCGACTGCGCCACCGAAGGGTGAAATAAGAAGAAGCGTGCGCCGTGATGAAGTGCCTTCGAAACGATCCACCGCGTTGTCGATAACGGCCGTCTCAATATCCGTAAAGAACCCAGACTTCGCGTAATAAAAATGTCCATGCTGGTTGTTCCTGTCGTTCCGGCTTTGCAGATCCACATAGTCGATCGGACCGACATTGCTGAACAGAGGCTTGCCAAATTTGCGAAGCGGTTCAATGAGCCGTTCTCCTTCAGCGAAATCTCCGAAATAACAGCCTGAGATCATGGCAAACCCAGATTCGCCTGGAGGCATCGCCAAGCCAGCACCGATATAGAGATCATCAGGCGCGTTCATGTTGAAATCGAAATAGAAGTTGAGGACGTCTTTGGCCTCACTGATGGGATACATGAAAGACACGTTGAGGACTTTCGGCCCCACATGATGAAGTTGATACTCAAATGACGTGACGATGCCAAAGTTTCCACCGCCGCCGCGCAGCCCCCAGAATAGGTCTGCATTGTCCGCCTCGCTGGCGCGTAGAAACTGTCCGTCCGGAGTAATGACGTCGGCGGATAACAGGTTATCAATCGTAAGGCCGTGTTTGCGCTGTAGGCGCCCGATACCGCCGCCGAGGGTTAGCCCGGCCGCGCCGGTATGGGAGACTACGCCGGCGGTCGTGGCCAGGCCAAAATGCTGTGACGCGCGGTCAAGGGCGCCCAACAACACACCGGGTTCTACGCGGGCGGTTTTTTCGAATGGATCCACGTGCACGCTGTCCATGAGGGACATGTCGATGACCATGCCGCCTTCACATATGGATTTGCCGGAGATGCTATGTCCACCGCCGCGTAGTGCGACCAATAGATCATGGGTCCGCGCGAATTCCACGGCATTCAAAACGTCTTTGATTCCTGAGCACCGTGCCACCAAAGCAGGGCGTTGATCGTTCCAAACCCCATTCCAAACTTTCCGGGCCCGGTCATACCCATCGCTGGTCGGACGAAGCAATTTACCGCGCAGGCTGTCGCCAAACTCTTTGATCTCCGCATTGGACAGAACTGTCTCACCGCCTGAAAGAGTTTTTGCAGACAGGTCGTTTGCGCTGGCTCGGGTATAGGGGACCGACGAAATTGCCGCCGCGCCCAATGCTGATGTTACGAAATCGCGCCTTTTCATAAAGATACCCTCGTTACGTTACATAGTCGGTTTGCTTGGGGCGAATTAAGAACACAAATTTACTGGATGGTTCCGGATACAGTTCTAATCATATAGGCGGTGCAATGATTGGTCTATAATTTAATAAAGTGTTGTAATTAAATGAAAAATCAGTTTTCTTGGCTGATGGATAGTAAAATGAATACGTTTACATAAATAGGCGTTATCGAGTAATTTTGTAGGCGGTTAGCAGACAACTGGTGTAAGGGCATTTTACGAGTTGGCCCTTATTTTTTGACAAATAGCTACGTGATCCTGTCGAACCAAGAGATCAGAGAGGACTGAACAATGTTACGCCATTCATCGCAATTATCGTGGGTTGCGCCGCTTGCAGGGATGTTCATGGGTTTGTTCTCCATTTTTCCAGTGGGTTCGGGGCTGTCTATGTCATCTGCACCGGAGCAGACAGATGTCCATGCCGTTATTGAAAAGGTTCTCGAAGGTATCGGTGGACGAGCGGCTCTTCAAAATCTGAGTACAATTTCCTTGGAGACAGTTCGAAGATCTTACGTTCCGGGGCAGGGCCTGGAACCAGGTTCTGGCTTTATGACTAATAATGTAACCCGCGCACGCATCACTTATGACCTAGACGGAAAGCGGCAGCGTTCGGACATCGTGCTGAAAACCATCAGTGGCCAAGAATTGGTTCGCACAGAACTCATAGATGGAAACACTGGTTTTACGATCGGAACCGCTGATTCCATTGGAGCATTATCCGGTAGAATTAATCCGATTGGAGCAGACCAAGCGGCCTCAAATACAAAAATAGAGCGATTGCTCAATCCCTACGTCCTTTTGAAAGAAGCGCTAATTGATTCATCGCTGATATCGCTTGATGAGAATGAAAATGGCGAAGTGGCAGGATGGCATTTCACGGACAGCGAGGTTCTTCCCATCACTGTCGCTCGTGAACGGCAGAGCGGCAAGCGCACTCTCATCACGAGTGAAGAATGGCTCAACCGTTTACAGAGTACGGATTTCTTTGGTGCCGCCGTTCAATCCTATGAAATCGACGCCGAGTGGTTGGGTCGTTGGCACGACAACAATGCTATCGATGCTTTAACTCACGTCCAATTGCGACTGGCAGACGAAGATTATCCTATTTTTCTACATATAAATCTTGAAACAGGCCGCATAAGTAAGCTGCAAACCATGCAGTGGGATGTCATTTATGGTGATGTATCCGTAGAGGTCTCGTATCACGACTACCAAGAAATTGATGGTCTGACATTTCCCATGCACATCATGATGTCTTACGGCGGTGCACCGAGTATGGATGTTAGGCGCTCAAATGTCCTAGTTAATCCAAAGATCGATGAAGCTGATTTTACTATACCAACCGATAAGTCTTACAAGCCCAAAGCGGACGTGGCAAAGCGCGGCAGTCTTGTTAGCCGGTCTCTGTATGCATTCGGATTCGCTGGCGCCGGTCGACCAGAAATCGGGTCTGTTGAAATTGATACAGGTGTCTACCTAGTCTACGCCGCACCGATTGACGGTGTGTATACCATGGTGGTCGAGCAGGAAGATGGCGTCGTAGTGATTGAGCCTGGTATGAATGACCTCAAGGGTGAAGAGGTTATTAAGTGGATCGGTGAACGCTTTCCAGGTAAGCCAATCACGCATCTGTTTATTTCACATTTTCACAATGATCATTCCGGCGGTTTGCGCCCCTACGTGGCGTCGGGCGCGGCACTTGTAGTTCACGAAGAAGGAGCGAGTTTTTATAGAGCACAGGTGAACAGACCTAAATCGAAGGTCATGACAGACGCGTTGGACCGCAACCCAGCTGACGTCGAGATCATTTCCATACCGGCGGATGAGACCTATCGTATTGAAGATGCGTTGCGACCTATAGTGGTCTATCCCATTGAAAATGCCCATACATCGGACCTTCTCTTCGCCGTATTAGAGAGGCAGGGCATTATCTATACGTCTGATCTTTATGTGAGCGCGATTGCGCGTATGTCGAGGGCCGGATTGGATAGGCCGCCAGGTACGCCCGATACCCGTACCCCGTTCCACGCAGCTGTTTCGCTTGCTAAAGCCATAGACAAACATAAGCTCGACGTTCCGGTTATGATCGGGTCCCATGACAGAGATGTAGTTCCGTACGATGAATTCAGGGCCTATCTTGATGCACGCGACTAGCGGTTGGGTGCGTGCTACGTAACTCCATCGAAACTCGGGATAAGCAGTGGTGAATCGTTTATTTTTTTTAGTAATTGCGTTCGTCGCCGGTATTTCTAGCCTTGTTGAGGCGGCAACGGTTGGCAATATTATTGATCGCTTCGAAGGCGAATACACGGGTTTGGTGCCGGGCGCTGAAGTCGGCCGGTCCGTTGATGGTTTGCTCACCATGCACACGTTTGTACGGCGCGTTGCGCAGCCGGCGTTTGGCGACGATGTTGTTTACCTTGAGCAGCGCTACGGTGGACCGGAAGGGTCGATCACCCGGCAGCGCATAATGGTATTCGATGAGGACGCTGAAGGCATCGTTACCACAGCGTATGACTTTTTCGATGGTGCGAAGTATGCCCGGGCGGATGCTGCGCCGGAACGGCTCGCCGGTCTCTCGCCGGAGAAGATGTACAACTTTCCTGAAGGGTGCCGCATTCGGTGGTTAGAAGAAGATAGTGGCTACGTAGGAACCGTGACCCGCCAGCATTGTGAAATCGTCAGCCGCAGTGATAGGGGCAACGTCTTCGTCGATATGGTGTATCGGATCTCTGGCGACGCTTACACGTTGTTTGAGCAGGGCTTCAATGCGTCTGATCGCTTTCTGTTCGGAACAAAAACAGCGCACAGCCATCGTCGATTGCCGCGGCGGGAATTAGATACGGAACTGGAAAACATCCTTTCCGCTTTTGAAGGATCCTTTAAAAACCGGCCACATGATCCAACGGTCACCCGTCAAACCAACGTCATCGGTAATTTGTACACGAATGTAAGAACTGTTCATCTCCCTGCCTTTGGCGGCAAAACGCAATACATGGAGTTCCGGCGCGGCGGGCCAGACGGTGCAGTGATTCGACAACGTCTCAATGTATTTGACACCGATCCGAACCGCGTTGCCAATGTCATGGAGTCCTATGAGTTTGGAGATGGTGCGGCCTTCTCTGGTGCCTTTGCGGATCCGGCCAAATTAAATGGACTTAAGCCTAGCGACCTTCAACCACTAGTGACTGGGTGTGAGATCATATGGTCGACCGTGAGCGATGTGCTCACCGGAATATCTGATCGCACGACGTGTCACAGATTTAATGAACGGTTGCAGGTTTGGAGACACGTGTCCTACGTGTTCCTACTTGATAACGAGTCTATGCATCTCTGGGAGCACAGTTATGCGCCAGAGGGTAACCTCATATTTGGCTCATCCGTGCCGATCCGTTTTCCGCGTGTGAGATCGAACTGGAATTAGACGGTCGGTTCGACGTTCGCATTCATGCGGAATAGATTTGTTGGATCGTACTTATTCTTCAGATCAACAAGCCGTTTATAGTTTTTACCGTAAGAATTGGTTACCTGCTCTTGCTCTTCGTCCATGAGCTCGTTGAGGTACAATTCTTTGGCTGTGTATGGTTCCAAGGCATCCCAGTAGTCGCGGCCCCACTGAACGTATTCCTCTGACTGATTTGGGTCTGTCCAGTGACCACCCACTTCGATGTCCCACATGGTATCGCGATGGGGCCAGGCGGTAGCCTCGTTGTCGACCTGGCTGACGGCACCGCCAAAGCGGACAATGCGCATGGTCGTGTAGCGTCCCGGCGCCGGTCCCCAGCGCTCCATCAGTACGTCAAGCATTCTTGGGTCATACTCGTTGATGTGCCGGCCTTTGATGTAATATAGGCGCCCATGGGAGTTGGCAGCATCGCGGCCGCTTTGTTCATTAACGTAATTTGCTTTTCGCGTGACGTCGCGGAGCTCTCGTCCAAACTTGCGAAGCGGCTGCAGAACTTTTTCCGCCTTTGATTCGTCACCCACATAGGTGATCCCGATGATGGCTGCTGCTGTGCCGTCTTCTGTCACCGTCATTCCGGCGTTGACACCAAGCTCGTCTGGCGCGTTTTCTGAGAATTCAAAACTAAAGTCCAAGGCGTCTTTTGCGTGCTCCATGGAATAGAGAACGCCGCCACCAATATAGGTTGGGCCGAATGTGTGAGCCTGAAACTCAAACGCTGTGACCACGCCGAAATTGCCGCCGCCGCCACGTACGCCCCAAAACAAATCCTGGTTTTCGTCTTTACTGGCCCGGCGAAGCTGACCGTCAGCTGTGACGATATCGACTGCGAGCAGGCTATCGATGGTGAGGCCATACATGCGCATGAGCCGGCCAATACCACCACCGAGGGTAAGCCCCGCGACACCGGTGTGAGAGACCACGCCAGCAGGAACAACAAGGCCGTAAGTTTGAGTCTCTCGATCGAGATCGCTCAACAGCGCGCCACCTCCGACGCGGACTGTCTTCGTGGCAAGGTCGGTGAGTACAGTGCGCATGGGCGAGAGGTCAATAACCAGGCCGCCGTCACAGACGGACATTCCCGAAATGGAGTGACCGCCACCGCGCACTGCGACCAGGAGATCATGTGTGCGGGCAAAATTAACGGCGCTGACAACATCATCTGAATCAGCGCATTGGGCGATGAGCGCTGGGCGTCTGCTATCCCAAATGCCGTTCCATACTTTGCGGGCAGAATCGTAACGCGGTGTACTGGGAGTCAGGAGCGCGTTGGTAAGGCTGTCAGCAAACTCTTTGATTTCAGCGCGGGTGAGGGTGGTTTCGCCGCCGGTTCGAGTTACTGCTGCCAAATCCGATGCAAAGGCTTCCTTCCCCGGGATAGACGCAAGTGCAGCTGCTCCTAATGATGTCATCAAGACATCACGCCGTTTCATTTGCGATTTTCCCATGGTCAATTCCTTTGTATTGGGCCGTTTAAAGTCTTCATGACATCGAATACATATTCATAATATTAGGCGTTGGTGATCTCGTCTATCCCAATAATAACCTATTGTAATATATAAGTAATAATGATTGTCACGACATCCGTATTCAAAATGTATACGGTTCCATTAGGGTGCCAGCCAGCTGATTTTTGTAGTTTGCTGGTCATTTGATTGGTCCAATTGGATCTGCTGAGAAAGGAAATCTGAACAATGATAAATCTTGCTTCCCAACTGCTTCGAACCATACCGCGCACTGTCGTTTTAACAGGTCTGCTTTCAATGATTGCGGGGCTTACCAACGGCTCAGCCTCTGCGATGTCGCAGGCGCCTGAGGAGATGGATCTCGCCGCGGTACTGGAAAAAGCTCTCAAAGGTATCGGCGGACGGGGCGCGCTTGAAGGCCTGAACACTCTATATATAGAAGACTTCAGAGAGCGTTACGCCATGGGGCAGGGCCCCGAGCCCGGCGTTGGTCACTTTCGCATGACCCGGACCGAAGCCATCGCGTCCTATGCTTTAGACGATAACCAGTTTCGCCTGGATTTCAATCACACCAATCACTACGAGCGGTCGAGGGATGTCACTGAATTGGTTATTGGTCAATCGGGTTATCTGATTGGCCTGGATGATTTTTATTTGCAAAGAGAGCCCGGTGTTCGGGTGATGAGATCAGACCGGTGGGCCGTCGCTAAAAAATCAGAGCGATTGCTGAACCCTCATATCCTGCTTAAAGACTTACTCAGCGATTCATCACCGGCGTCTTTGGCTGATGGGCCTCATTCGGATGTGGCAGGGCGGCGACTATCCGAAAACAATGTGTTCCCTGTGACCTTTGTGCGAGACCGGCCGACCGGCAAGCGCAATGTTATTGCAAACGATACATGGGTTGATCGCTGGCAGGGACAAGATTTCTTTGACCTGTCGATCAATGAGTTGAAAGTTGACAATGAATGGCTACAACGCTGGCGTGACGCCGTTGCGCTGAATGGAACCCATCACCAGATCGAGGTTCAACACGCTGTTCATCCAATCACATTACATGTGAACGCGGAATCAGGCCGCATCGACAAGCTCTCAACCATGGAGCACGACATGGTCTATGGCGATGTGCCGCTGGAAGTGACCTATCATGACTGGCAGCAACAGGACGGCGTTTATTTTCCGTCTCACATCCGGATTTCACTTGCGGGTATTCCCTATCTCGAAGTCACCCGCTCCAAAGTGGTGGTCAACCCGACCTTCGAGGCCGATACGTTCACCGCGCCTGAAGGTGTGACCTATGAGCATGATGATGTGCTAGCGACACGCGGCGCTAGTGTTAGCCAATTGGTGCGGTCCTTCACGTCTGCCGGGTCACCCGAAAAGGCGCTGGGGCGGCCACGGATCGATTCCCAGGAACTGGCAGATGGAGTTTATCTCCTAGAAGGAACACCGTCTGATGCCGTCTTTACCCTTGTCGTGGAACTAGAAAGCGGCGTGGTTGTCGTTGAGCCCGGTTCTTTTGACCTAAAGGGCGAAGCCATCACGGAGTGGATCGCTGAGAATATTCCCGGCAAACCAATTTCTCATGTGATTGTCTCTCATCATCACAGCGATCATTCTGGTGGTGTGCGGCCGTACGTGGCTGCCGGCGCCAGTACCGTTGTCCATGAGACTGCCGTTGCATTTTATGAAGACCTACTCGGGCGGAAAAACGCGACGATCATGCCCGATGCCCTTGATCGCAATCCGGTGAAAGCCGACATCATCGCGGTCTCGGCCGACGCGCCCACCGTCATCGAAGATGCAGTTCGGCCAATTACTATATACCCGGTGGTATCCGGCCATACGACGGACATGATTATTGTGGGGTTGGAGAAACAGGAAATTCTATATTCCGCTGATCTCTATATAGGCGCCATGGCTCGACTGCTAAGGGTTGGTGTGAATATGCCTCTCACAGGCGAAGCGGCACAGTCTGCCTTAGAACTCGACGCGGCAATTGATGCAACGGGGGCAACGTTTAATACCCTGGTCGGTTCTCACGACCGAGAGCCCGTAAGCTATGCGGACTTTAAGACCTACTTAGGGAACGAATAAGAGCAAGGTTCTCTCGAGGTGTAGGCAAAAAAATGGGCTCCACAAAGGGAGCCCATTTTGGTTTGTGGTCCGTGTTCTAATAGCTATTAGAACGAATAAGAGCTTCGAACTCCGAAGGCTCTGCGATCGGGAAGACCAACCGCCAGAACCCTGGCTCCGATGAAGCCGCTAATGCCTGACAAGTCAAACAGTGCCTGCAAGCTGGATGGTGTTTTGTCGTTAGTGACATTGGTCACATAGGCTTCCAAACGTAGGTCGCTGGATTCGATGCCAGCCCTTAGATTGATTCTATGGGCATCTCCGGTTTCGGTGATGTTGGCATTCGTCGCCCAAGTGCTGCCACGAAAGATGTAGTCACCGCGCAAGAACCAATCCCAATTTTCATTGATCGTCTGGAAGTAAGACGCAGATGCGCTACCGCTGAATTCCGGCGTCCGTGAAAACTCGTTCCCTAGACCGGTAATCGTTGGGTTGCCCAAAAGGGCTGTTGCATCAGGGCTTTCAAATTCCTTGATGTCGGTATTGTTCCAGGCAAACGTTGCATCCAAAGTTAAGTTTTCCGTCGCTGCGATGGATCCTTCGAATTCAAGTCCCTTAAGATCAGCCTTACCGCCACCAGCTGTGACGTTACCGATAATCTCCAAATCCCCTTGCGCATTGGTGATGGTTACAAGGTTCGGAATCTGAACGTTTCTCCATTTCGAGTAGTACGCTGCGACGCTATAGAAGGCGCGCCCGTCCATCAGGTTACCCTTGAGGCCGACCTCGAAATTGTCCAGGGTTTCTTCCGGTACGCTGGTATCGGCACCTGTTTGCGCGGCAATTTGAGAAAGTTCATCCGCCGTTCGACCAACCAAAGCCGGGTTAAATCGGCCCGGGTTCGTACCGCGCGCGTAGTTTAGATAAACCGTTGTGTCTTCGGTCGGCTTAAGATCGAGAATGACGCGGGGCGTAAAGGCCTTGAAAGTTTCTGATAGCTCGTTGCCGCCGATGTCACCTTCGTTGATTTTATCCCACTGATACCTGGCTTCAACACTGAGTGTGGCCCAATCATTGATGTCATAAGCCGCCGCGCCAAATACAGCAGACGTTTTGGCCTCGAAGAAGTCACCCGGATCATTAAATCCGCCCAATCGCAAGCCGGCCGCAAGAGTGGGTGTTTGGGCTTTATAATTGCGCTCTGAATAGGTGCCGCCGGCGATCCAGCGAAGTTTTTGATCATCCGCAGAAGTCACACGAAATTCCTGACTGAAATCGCTCAGTCTGCTCATCCGCAGGTCATAGGCTGTAGCGGAAGATGGAAAGCCTAGCAATCCACCGGTCAAACCCTCAGTTGCGCGGCGATCCAGATCGTTCACCGATGAGAAATGATCTTTGTGGAAAGCAGTCAGGGATGACAGCGTGATGTCAGAATCAGTTACCCAATCCATGACCAAGCTGGTTTCCAAGGCGTTCCGTTCTAATCCAAATCCATCAGGTATGGTCTTGTCGCTCAGAATGTAAGGCACTGTCGCCGAGGCCCCTGAAATCATATCTGCAACGTCCTGCGTGACGACGAGGTCCATAGCAATGAGGTCGGGTGTCGTTTCCGGCACCGTTCCGCATATCCAGTCGATCGGGCTTCCAAAGACTGATCCGCCAGGGTTGCAGTTGAAGAAGCTCGCAGGCGCATTGTCTGAGCCGTAGGCCGTACCGGCGTCTGGTCCATCACTGTCGTTCCACATCCTGAAGCGGGCTTTGGCGCTAAAGTTATCGGTGGGCGTGAAATACAGTGTTGCGCCGCCGCTTACTGTTGAGCGTTCACCCAGCTTATTTGTGGGATTGGCCGCGTTGGTGTACTGGCCGTCTGTTTCGAAGAAGCTACCACTGACGCGAACAGCCAATTTGTCTTGAACGATAGGGCCTTCCAATGAGACACCAAAATCGGCGGTCCCGAATCGGCCGTACTCAGCGTTTACCCGACCTTTAAACTCATCGCCCGGTGTTTTGGTAATAGCGTTGATCGCTCCGGCAAAGGTGGAGCGTCCGAAGTAGGCGCTTTGCGGCCCTTTGATGACTTCGATCCGCTCATAGTCTTCCGTGCTGCCGATTTCAGCCCCAAGGATTGGCGCTCCATCGATAAACACAGTGGCCGACTGCCTGGTTTGGATGTCTGTCCGGGGCTGCATGCCGCGGAATACGAGGCGGCGAAATTCGCGCGCGCTCTTACCGACCGAATGCTCGGAATAGAAAAACCCCGGGGAGAAATCCACGATGTCGGTAAGTTCATCCAGAGCTTTGACCTCAATATCCTGCGCTGAGAAAGCCGTGACCGTAAGTGGAATGTCCAACAGGGACTCTTCCCTTTGGCGCGATGTTACGATGATTTCTTCCAGCTGCTGGGCCGTTGCACTAGGCGTCGCCTCAGGAAGAACTAAGGCTATCGCCGTTAGGCAGATCAGTTTTGTTGTCGATTGTCTGAGCATTGTTAAGGGTCCCCCATTTCAAACTGCGTGCAGCCTATCAGATATTGAGAATTGTATGCAAGCGTATACACTGACATTTCATACGTACGGAAAATATTATAAAAGTATTATAAAACAGTGACTTATATGTATTTCTACTTGGGTGACTCACTTTCTCAGCTCTATTGCTAAGTACGAATTCATAGGTGGAACAGTATTGCGGATAAGATCACTGGGAGACAAACAAAGGCGCTTACGCGCCTGCAGTGAAGACGATAGGTTATCGCTATGAACGAAACGCGACGCATCACATCTCATGACGTGGCCAATTTGGCTGGAGTCTCACAGGCAACGGTTTCGCGGGCATTCATGCCCGAGGGCCGCATTTCGGCGAAAACCAAACAGCGGGTGATCGATGCGGCCGACAAGCTTGGGTATCAGCCCAATGTCATTGCGCGCAGTCTGGCCAAGAGCAAGTCCAACCTCATTGGCGTGTTGATGGCCAATTGGAATAATCCAAGACTCACAGAAACGCTTCAGGGGTTTAGTTCTGCGTTCAAGCAATCGGGCTACAAAGTTATTTTGCAGTCCGTTGGTGATGGCGATACCGTCGACGACGCGCTGCGTGACTTTCTGCAGTATCAAGTTGACGGGATTATTGTCATTTCAGCGGTGCCGGGGCCTGTTATTTCAGCGGCATGCATGCAGAAGAAAATCCCCATTGTTGTCGTCAATCGCTTTGCCCGCGGTCTCAACGCCTGTTCAGTGACTCTGGATGGGGCGCAGGCTGGCCGCGCAATTGCGGGTGATCTACTTGAGCGTGGTTACCGCCGCTTTGCCTTGCTGCGCGGCAGTCCCGACATCCAAGTGATTACGGATTTATTCTACGCCTTCAGCAATACGGTTTCTGACAAAGGGTTGGGTGGGCAGATCAACGAGATCACGAATATTTCCGGATACGGTGACGGCCGGAAAACGATTGTTGACCTTGTGCAAAAAGGCCAGGCGCCTGATGCGGTTGTCTGTTCGTCCGATTTCACAGCCTTTGGTGTGCAGGCTGGCGCCCGTTATGACCTCGATATTGCGGTTCCAGAAGATCTTGGCATTGTTGGCATTGGTGACTCGCCATTTTCCTGGTGGCCGGAACACGATCTTACAACGCTCCATTTCCCTGTGGATGAGATGGTGAGAAGCACAGCTGATGCTCTCTTGGCGCGTATTCAAGAACCAGAGTTAGAACCTCAGGCGATAGGCTTGGAGTCTCGTTTGGTGGTGCGTGGAACAACGCGTAAAACTGAATAGCTGCCGCTACACGTTATGCAGGGCCGGATAAGAACATGATGTCTCAGTTCAGTCGGCGAACCCTCATTGGCAACACAGCAGCGGCGGGAGGGCTTACGGCCTTTAGTTTAGGCGTGCGCGGCGCCCAAGCTTCTAAATCACTAGATTTTTCAAACGCCGAAGAGGGGCTGCGTGCTTACGCTAAGCTCCTGGGAAATACGAAAGCCGCGACTGTGCATTATTGGTATTCTGGAACCATCTACGGTGTGTTGCCCGGCGAAGACTCACAGCCCGTTATGGGGTTTGCCGGGTTGGCCAAGAATATTTGGTGGCCAACGGATGAGGGCAACTTTGGTCAACGCATTTTCGATGTTGGATATTTTGCGGATCTGGAAACTGGTGAGCCTATAGATGAATTCGTCAATCCATTCACCGGGAAAACGAATCACCCAGTCCACTACCGGTCAGGTCCTAGTCAGTTCACGAGGGCGTATGAGAACCGAAACTGGCAAGTATCCGGCGACGACGTGTGGCTGGAAGAATCTCTAGCATTTAAGATGCCTAACTGGCTGGAACCGGCAGAGTGGCCTCTCGCCTCGAGCGGTGAGACGCTGCGGTTTCGCTATACCAATACCTATCGCGGCAAAGTTTCAGACCTAGAAAACCCTAGTATTACCAGTGCGCCTAGCCTGCTTGGCTGGAATGCGATTACGGACTGGTATCCATTCATGTTGATGGGACAACAGCCAGGGTTTTTGAATTGGATTAGCCAGGGCCGGAAGATCAACGATTTTTCTGAAGTGTCTTCACAAACGATGCGCTATCTCGAAGCGCACCTCCCTGACTACCTGTACTCAGACGAACCCTGGACTGAGCCTGCGAATAATTACGTTCAATACATGGAGCAACGCCAGCCCATGAGAAATGAATGACGACTGTGTTCGTTGCTTACAGGAGATTTTGATGAGGTTCGGACCATTCATTGTTGCGGTACTGTTTACCGCAGTGTCATCAGTGGTCGCTGAAGAGCGGCTTTCATCCATTTCAGAATTTCAAGATTGTGAACAATGTCCTGTCATGGCGGTGCTGCCGGCCGGTCATTTTGATATGGGGTCGCCGCTCTCTGATCCTCAGCATGGGTTTGATGAAGGACCGCAGCATCAGGTTCGGTTTTCTTCTGCCTTTGCCATCGGAAAATTTGAAGTGACCCGCGGTGAATTTGCGGCATTCGTCCGTGCGACTGGGCGAGACATGGAAAACGGCTGCCATCACCGAACGGGGCCGCAGCCTGAGTACAGCGATGTATTCCATTGGCGCAATCCAAGCTATGAGCAAACGGATCAACATCCCGTCGTCTGTGTCAGCTGGAATGATGCCCAAGCCTACGTGTCTTGGCTATCACGCGAAACGGGCCATGATTATCGACTACCCTCAGAGGCCGAATGGGAATATGCGGCACGTGCGGGCACCACGACCAGCCGGCACTGGGGGGTGTCTGAACACGATGCCTGTGAATACGCGAATGGAGCAGACCTGAGTTCTGAGGCTGACCTTCCCGGATGGACGGTGGCGCAATGCCATGACGGATACATTCATTCTGCGGAAGTGGGTGCCTTCAAGCCGAATGATTTTGGTATTCATGACATGTTGGGCAATGTTGCCGAGTGGGTCGAAGATTGTTGGAATGAGACATTCGAGGGTGCGCCGATTGACGGTTCAGTATGGCGCGAAGGCGATTGCACCCGGCCCATTCTTCGTGGAGCTTCTTGGCACGATGACCCGCGGTTTCTTCGATCAGCGAACCGCTACGGGTTCGAAGCCTTAGATTGGGATAACAAAGAAATCCGCTACTACAACTTTGGATTCCGCGTGGCGAGGACGCTCCTATAAGGGTTACTTCGTCGCGCCGTATTCTTCTGGCGTAATCTGATACTGAAATCCAGCAGACGGAGCGGGCGGGAGATCCTCGCTGTCGGCAAAAACCGTGCGTGCGGAATGCCGCCCGTCTTCTTGCAGAATTTCAGTTGATAAAACATTGGGCGTAAGCAATAGGCCAAGTGTGTAAACCGTACGTTCACCCTCTAGGTAAAAGCGCGCTGGTCTGACACCGAATTTGTAGTCCGTGGAATCGACATGATCTATGAAGGCTTGCATATCTGTGGACAGCCAGCCGATATGGCCGACGCCGTAACGCACTTTTTTAACATAGTCCCGCTCTTCAACTGAGGTGCGATCTAGTCCCAAGGCCTCCGGTTCCGACAGAATGAAGAGCATATCGACGATTCTCAGAACCGCACTGTTGCTGTTAGACCAGATTTCTTCTCCAAAAAAGACATCTTGATAAAACCTCACCGTTTCATCCTTGTCGCGCACCAGGAGATGGACATGATCGACGCCGAAACCACCGTAACCAGCGCGCATGTCCCGTCGCTCTACAAGCGTGAACAAATTGTAGTCGGGCCCAAAGATTGTTTGTGTCGGAACTGTCGATTCGTGAGGCAAAGGAATGTGCTGCGTGGCAAGGTTAACGCCACTCTCCTTAATCTTAGATATCGTCTCGGATAGTGATGGCGTCGCAATACCTACGGAGTAGACGCCGTAATAGGCGTTGTTGTCAGGTGATGGTGGAATGATTTCTTTGCTGCTCCAGAACGTCGATTCCGGTGGAGTGGTCCTGTAGGGCCCAATGGGAGAAATTGTTATGGGCACTTCGCCTGACCGTAAGGCCCAGAAATCAACATACTCCTGGGGGCGGCCCGGGTGTGCCATCAGTCTTGCGCCAAAATGCTTCTGGAAAAAAACACCCGACGCGTCCGGATCAGTCGCGAAGTAATGAATATCTTCAAAAATGACTGGCTTTGCAGAATGTGGCCCTGGTGCCGAGCAAGCAGATAATAGAACGGCAAGGAGGACAAGAAAGCTCGACGCCATAGGTATTCGTTGAGTCATTGTTGGTCTCCGACACTCTCAAGCCGTGCTGCAGATTTGTATGCGTGACACTTGAAACGTCAACGTGCAACTTATAACCAAACAGATCATTGTTCTATTTCATTGGAATCCCGTTATGCGCCCCACGCTTTCAAAATCAATAGTCACCTTTTTCATTTGCGCGTTTGCAACACCAGCTTTAGCTCAAGACCCTGGGATTCCGCCAGTTCCAGAGGGCTTTATCGTTACGCCGGTAATGCGAACGTCGATCATCGTCAGAGATATGGACGAGTCCCTCAAACTTTACCGCGACATTTTAGGGCTCAGGCCTTGGTTCGAGGGGCCGCTTGAAGGAGATGCTTTAAATACGTTGGTGGGGACTGAGGGTAAGTCGATGCATAACATTATTCTTCAATCCGGGAATATCGTTCACGCCAACGTTGGATTATTTGAATATGTGGATGAGGACTCAGACGCGCCAGATATTATTCCTGAAGTGCGGACCGGCGATGTCGCGATTGTGTTTTACACCAACGACATTTTCGCCATTCACGATGCTGTCAAAGCGGCAGGTTATACAGTCATTTCGCAGCCAATAGCCTTGTATCGTCGAGAGGGCAGCCCGACCCAGAATGTGGAGATGATCTTTTTCGATTCTGATGGAATTGCGATCAACCTCATTCAACGCGGTGTCCCCATTGAACAAATTGGTGAATAGTATTCAATGACAACGTCAAACAACGGACGTGTATGAATACGCGATATTCATAGAGCATGTTTTCTGACCAGCCCTTGCTCAAAATTATAAAATGAATTACGTCGGATTATCTTGTTCGCCCAACAAGAAGCGAATCCGAGGTCGCATTGATGCACAAAGCCTACGTTGAAACTCCGATCGGCCAGGTTCATTACCGGACTGGAGGCCAAGGTGTGCCAGTTTTACTGTTGCACCAAACACCACAGTCTTCGCTACAATTTCAGAATGTTTGTCCCTTGTTAATGGACGCCGGTATGCAAGTGATTGCGCCCGACACACCAGGTTACGGAATGTCGGATACGCCTGACTCGCCTCCCTCGATAGAAGAATACGCATCTGTTCTTCCTCACGTGCTGGATGCCGTGGGCGTTGAAAAAGCGGTTGTGGTTGGGCATCACACGGGCGCATCGCAAGCCTGCGAATTTGCTACGGCGCACCCGGACCGCGTTAGCCGCGTCGTGCTTCATGGGGTGCCCTGGTATACCGAAGAGGAAAAGGAAGAACGCCTTGCGCGCCTTCATGTCAGTACGGCGCTAAAGGCTGATGGGTCTCATCTGACAGACCGATGGAATTGGATTTTCAGTCGCGTTGGTAAGGTGGCCAGCTTGGAAGCCTGCCAAATGAACGCCGTTCACACGTTTTGGACCGGTGAGGCCGAATGGTACTGCCACCAAGCGGCTTTTAAGTATGACATGACCCGCGCACTCAAAGAGATTAGCCAGCCCACTCTAGCGTTATCTAACTCAGGGGATCTCATTCACTATATTTGGGAACGTCTAAAAGAATTGCGTCCTGACTTTACCTTCGCGGAGCTCGATGGAGGGTGCGTCTACATTATTTTCGATGAACCTGAGCGCTGGGTGAGTGCGGTGATCGACTTCATAAAGTCGGATGCTTAGTGTGAATATGGATTTTCATAGTCTCCTGGTCTTTGTACATGTCGTGTTGTTTGTCTATTCAATCGGCGGCGACATTGCTGTCTTCTACATCGGGAAATACCTGACTCGCGAAGACCTGAGCCTCGACGAGCGACTTCGCGTCCGTGACATCCGACTTATGGTCGACATGTCTGCGCGAACATGTCTCGTCCTATTGCTTCCGGTCGGGTTTACACTCGCTACGGCATATAACTCGCCTCTAACTGGCCTCTGGCTGACACTATTCTGGGTGGCTGACTTGAGTTGGCTTTGGCTGGTTTGGGTTATTCACGCCAAAAGAGGAACCCCCCTCGGGGTGACACTGAGAACCGTCGATATTTGGATTCGGTACGGCGTTGCTGCGGGTATGATTGGGTTCGGCTTGTATAGTTTTCTCTCAGACGGCCCGATCTATGATGGATGGCTTGCAACGAAAATCACCCTATATGGCGTGGTCATCCTTAACGGAATTTGGATTCGAACGATTATAGCGCGGTGGCAAAGCGCCTATGACATGGTTCGCGCTGGCGGTGACGATGGTGTGCGCGGCGAACAGCGCATGAAAGAAATACAAGCGGCTTCAAATAGAGCCGCATTTTCCATTTGGGTCTTGGTAATGGTGATGGCCTTTATGGGGCAAATGAAACCGTTTTAGATCGACAGGACTGAACCGTTGAGCAAGACCCAAAACTCAAAACCGATCGGGCCATTCGATTCACTTCGAGAATATATGGCTGCCCTTGAAGCGCGGGGCGCTGTCCGCCATGTCGAGGAGATTGATCAAGACGCCTACGAGGCAACCGGCCTGATGTACCGGTTCATAGATGAATTTGGCTGGCTCGGTGGACCGGCGGTGGTGTTTGACCGTGTAAAAGTTGACGGTCAATGGATGGAAAGCCCCGTGATCGCCAACCAATTTGGGCGATGGGAATTTGACGCGCTTGCCTTTGGGATTGATCCCGATGGTTTGGATCAGCGCCAAATGTACCGAGCCACATTGGCCAAACTCACTGAACTCATGGACGAAAACGGTGAATGGACCACGCTTCAGCCTGCTGAAGTTTCAACTGATCAGGCGCCGTGCAAAGAAGTGAAGGTGACGGGTGACGATATCGACGTCACAGCGTTTCCTTTTCTTCAAACAAACCCCGCTGATGGTGGGCGCTACATCAACACCGGGAATGTTGTGCTTGAAGACCCGACTCATGGCCGCAATGTGGGAACCTATCGCTGCCAGGTGAAGGGCCCGAAGAAAATCGCCATCAACCCTGAGCCGAATCAGGACGGGTGGAAATTCTTGATGGGTATGAAAGAACGGGGGGAACCATTCGCGAAAGCCGCGGTGGTGCTTGGTGCTGAGCCTGTGGTGTATGCCATTGGCAGTTCGAAGGCGGCCGGTTATGGCCAAGATGAGCTCGCCATCGCGGGTGGGCTAAAAGGTAAACCGATCAACATCGTCAAATGCGAGACCAGTGACATTATGGTGCCGGCAGATGTCGAGATGGTGATTGAGGGTGAGATCCCATTTGATATGGAGCCCGAAGGTCCATTTGGCGAAATGTACGGTTACATCGGGAGACACAAACCCGAGAATTTTTATATGAATGTCACGGCGATCACCCATCGCCGAAATCCTATATTCATCAATCAGTTTACCGGCGTGACGCGCCATTTCATGACCGCGCCTCTTGAGGTGACCGCGAGTTTTAAGTTGCGGAAGATTTTCCCCAACTTTGTTGGGCTACATATTGCATTGCACATACCCGGCTTTTGTTTTGTCAGCATCGACAAGCAGGGGGCGGGGGAAGGTCTTGCCGTAGGTCGCGAGGTTTCCAAACTTCTGAAAATTTCTAAGATCACAATAGTGGTCGATAAGGACGTGGATATTCATAACCAAACCGAAGTGCTGCATACAGTTGGCGCGCGTTGGCAACCGGCACCGGCCACACATATTGTTGATGAAGCGCCCGGCATGTCGGGTGATCCAAGCACACCCAAACGCGGCATCACCAGTCGGGTTGTGATCGACGCAACACGACAACTCCCAGAAGAGGGTGGGCCCCAGGAGTTCGGTAAAATGAACCGGGAATGCCTCGTTGAAGGCCAGCCGGATATTTTTGAGCGTATAGACAAAAAGTGGTCGGGACTTTTGCAAGAGTGGAAGCAAGACCCTTGAAGCCATTGTCTTTCTAACCAATCAACTTTCTAATTTGTGTTTGCAGTTCAGTTTCTGACGAACTGCCTCGTTGCTTTTAGGACTAAACGAATGGATTTCAACCTTCCAGAAGAAAGTAGAATGCTGAAGGACATGCTCCGGCGGTTTGTTGATAACGAGCTTATCCCGCTCGAACAAAAACTGGCGGACCGCAAGAATACGTTCGACCTTCCTGATGATATCTATCGAGACTTGTCTGCTAAAGTTAAGGATATGGGGCTCTGGGCTTGGGGTGCCCCCGAGGATGTTGGGGGTGCTGGACTTAGCCCGCTCGATGGATGTGTCGTCATTGAAGAAGTCTATAGGTCCACGGTTGGCCGAAGTATTTTTACGCCTCGTTTTGCACCAGTACTCTACGAATTGGGGACGCCAGGGCAAAAAGAGAAGTACCTCCTTCCGTTTGTAAAGGGAGACCTCAACGCAGCTACGGCGTTTAGTGAACCTCAAGCGGCTGGAGATTTAGCAGGTATCAGGACCACGCTTGAAAAAAAGGCCGATGGGTGGGTCATCAATGGCAACAAGTGTTGGATTACGGGCGCCGATGTAGCCGACTTTATTCTTGTGCTGACTCGCATGAAGGGTACGGAACGTCATGACGGGATGACATGGGTTGTTCTGGATAAAGGCACGCCAGGGCTCAACATCGGACGTGAGCAAAAAATGATTCATGGGCGCTCAACCCACGAGGTTTTTCTAGACAATTGTACCGTGTCCGACGAACAGATTTTGGGGGAGCCCGGCCAAGGATGGGGTGCGGGCAACATCTTTCTTTATGCCGGACGCATGGAGATCGCGGCCCGCGGACTTGGCGTCGCCGACCGCTGTCAGGAAATGTCCATCGACTATGCCAAGCAGCGGCATACGTTCGGGAAGCCTTTGTCGAGCCGACAAGCTATCCAGTGGATGATTGCTGATTCTGCTATGGAAATACATGCAACGCGAATGATGGTTTACGACGCGGCTTGGCGCGCGACACAAGGTGAAGACGTGCAACAGCAGACTGCCATGATAAAAGTATATTCGTCTGAGATGGCAGGCCGAGTTGTGGATAGGGCCGTTCAGATTCACGGGGCTTCCGGGTTGTCCGACGAAACGATTCTTGAACTGTGTTATCGAGATGTCCGGCCCATGCGGATCTACGAAGGACCATCTGAAGCCATGCGCAGTCTGCTGGCGCGCGGGCTACTAAGGTAATTGAAACATCGAGGGCGGTTTAACGCATGACAAGTTATTCAACACCAGGTCAAGGTTTGCCGCTGTCCGTGCGTTTGGGCTGGGGCTTGGGTGGGGTTGGAACAACCATCTTTTTGTTCTCCAAGTCCCTCGTTCTCCGGTACATGATCGATTATCTGGGTGTCGCCGCCGCGACGGCTGCATTTTTGTTTGCAATTTCCAAGTTCTATGACGCTTTTACTGACCCTCTCATGGGGGTCATTAGTGATCGAACGCGCAGCCGCTGGGGGCGCCGCCGTCCCTATCTACTGGCCGGATCAGTGCTATGCGCTGTAACATTCGTGCTTTTGTTTTCTGTTCCTGTATTCGATTCACCAAGCGTAGTAATTTTCTATATGGGCGCGTTGCTCATTCTTTTCGCAACGGCCTACACACTTTTTAACGTCGCTCATCTGGCAATGCCGGTTGAAATGACGGCCAATCACCAAGAACGCTCGCAAATGTTTTCCTATCGGGCCGGGGCTATTGGATTGGGCACCATTCTTGGTGGATTTCTTGGGCCCATTATCATTGAGGCGAATGGCGGTGGACGAGAAGGTCACGCCGTGATGTCGTGGTTTCTAGGCGGGCTGATTTTCATCACAATGCTGACGTGCTTTTGGCTGACTCGAAACGCGCCATTTCGTCACCATCAAGCGACCAGCAAATATTCGTTCACAGAAAAACTAAAGTCGGCAGCGGCTAATCGCCCCTTTATGTTTCTTCTGTCGGCGAAAATGTTCGTCTTGATGACGTCCGCATTGAATACTGGGACCGTGGCGTTTTTCACGAGCCGAGTTCTTCAGCTTTCGGATCGCTGGTTGGGGTTCTATTTCCTTGCCTACGGTGGCGCGCTTCTTTTGTCCCAACCGTTATGGCTAAAAGTCATCGGGATGATCGGTAAAAGGAAAGTCTATCTTATTACTGCTCTTATCTACGCCCCCGTGTCAGCGAGTTGGATGCTGGCCGACTCTTCTGAGAACGCGATTTTCTTTTTCGTTCGAGTGCTGCTTATTGGCGCTATGACGGGGGCTATCTTACTAGCGAGCCAATCTATGCTCCCTGACGTCATAGAATATGATCACCGTCGAACTGGTCTCACGCGCGAAGGATTGTTCGCGGGCGTTTATACGACGGTAGAAAAATTCGCCAGCGCCATAGGCGTCGCCATTACTGGCGCAGTGCTCGGGGCGATGGGTTATATCGCGTCCACGGGCGGGCAAACCGTTGTTCAGCCACCTAGTGCGATAACCGGAATCTATCTCTGCTTTGCTCTCATTCCTGCCGTGTTTATAGCATTCAGTTGTGTGTTCATGGCCATGTACGACCTAACGGAGGAGAAGCTTGACGCGACACCGTCTATAGCCGAGTGAAATTCTGCTGGTCTGCTTGCCAAGCTAGCCTACTCAGCGCGCTTCCATCTTCGTAGTGATTACCTTTTCAATAGAATCAAGAAGGGTTGCCTATAAATAGGGTCTAACCATATGTAATATATATAAAACAAACTCGGATACATAATGTATACGCTTGCAATTTCTCCTACCTACTCCGATACTGTGCCACAGGCTTATATTCAACATTCTCCGAATTTGGCCTAGAACAACGAATCAATTCAAAGTACGCACATGGGTAGTGACACCATAAAAAAGCATCCGACTGGTCCTCTTTCAGGCACCCGCGTTCTGAGTATTGGGAGTTCTATTGTCGGCCCATGGGCGGCAACGCTCCTAGGCTATCTCGGTGCGGACGTCGTCAAGATTGAACGGCCGTCCGGAGAGTATCTTCGGCTCCTCTACCCCCTCCAGAACGGAATGTCGACGACTTACACATCAACAAATATCAATCAACGCATCGCAGAACTGGACGTTAAGAAAGCTGAGGATCTAGTGGCGGTCCAAAAATTGGCGGACCAAGCAGACATTCTGATTGAGAATTTTCGACCAGGTGTCGGTGATCGAATAGGCCTCGGCTACGACCAACTGCACGAGATAAATCCGCGACTGGTATATGGGTCAAGCACGGGCTGGGGGGATGTAGGGCCGATGCGTGATCGCGCGGCTTTAGACCCACACCTGCAAGCCTTCACCGGCATCGCAAGTTTGAATGGAGTGCCAGGCGGTGCTCCAGAGATGCTTCGTTTTGTTCACATGGACCCAAGCGCAGCCACTTCGTTTGCCGGATTGACATTGCTCGGTTTGATCGAGCGAGAAAGATTTGGTCATGCGTGTTGGGTTCGGACAAGCCATTTGGCGTTGGGTGTCGCACAGCAGATGAACCGGGTAGCCGAAGGTCTACTTGATGACGCGCCAATAGAACTTCTTGGCAGCGCCTCGTCCGTCAGTGCGCCAAATCAGTGCTTCGAAACCTTGGGTGGGTCCTTCTTGGCAGTGACCTGTGACAATCAAGAGCAGTGGGAGGGTTTTTGTCGTGCTGTTGATATGCCCGACCTTCTAACGGATGAACGTTTTGCTACCAATGTTGATCGTGTCAACAATCGAGAACCACTCGCGGAGTTGGCCGGTGAGGTCCTCAAAACGAAGCCGTCGCGCTGGTGGGTTATTCAGTTCCAGCGCGAAGGTGTCCCACACGGCTTTAGTTTGGACTTTGAGGGCATAAAACATCATCAGCAAGTCGTTGAGAACGGGTTTCTCACTACGGTCAATCCGTCGCCCACGGACTCAATGTATGTGGGGGGTGTGCCTTGGTCATTTAGTAAAACACCTGCGCAAATTGATGCCACGGTCGCGGTTCCCGGTGAGCACACAGAAGAAGTGGTCGCGCATGGTTTTGCTGAGAACTTGACACTCGAAAAAGAGGCAAGAACGACTTCGGATATGGCGCTGCCGTTGAGTGGTTTACGCGTGGTTGACTCTACTCAAGGATTTGCCGGCCCATACCTGGGGTTGCTTTTAGCCGAGGCTGGAGCCGAAGTGATCAAAGTCGAACGTCCTGAAGGAGATTGGGCACGACACCTCGCTCCGCGAACTCCGTCCGGCAACAGTGCTGTTTTCGCCTCATTCAATCGAAACAAAGATGGCGTCACGTTGGATTTGGATACAGCTGACGGCAAGGCTAAATATAAGTCGTTTGTGAGCGATGCGGCAGTTGTTCTTGAGGATTGGGGGGTTGGCGTCGCCGACAGCCGCGGCCTCGCCTATGAAAGTTTGACCAAAGACAACCCGAGCTTGGTTTATTTGGCGCTTACTCCCTTTGGTGAAAAAGGGCCAATGAAGCATTTGCCGGGAAGCGAGTTAGTGATTCAGGCGATGACAGGATATCTACGGTTATTGGGCAAGCTGGGTGAGCCGCCGGTTCGAGCGGGTGCCGACATTGTTGCCACCTGCGCTGGCTCGATGGCGTTTGTGGGTGTTCTGAGCGCTCTTTACCATCGCGAACGGACGGGAGAGGGGCAGCGTATCGCGACCAGTCTTCTAGGCTCGATGATGTGCGTTCGAACGCATCAATGGGCAGCGCGCACAAACCCTGATGAGTGGCTGGGAGATTCCTACTGCAGCAATGAAGAGGATAGCCCCCACTATGGTTACCAAACGAAAGACAAACCTATATTTATGACGCCTGCCACAGGTCTGCCGCGTGAAGACTTTTACAGAATGCTTGATGAATTTCGCATGACAGAAGCATTCGAGGAGAATCCGAACTTCGCAGAGAATTGGTGGCATACGTTGGGGCTTGGCTATTTATCTGGAGCCGCAAAGCCGGTTTGGGACAAGTATGTTTCTCAGTTTTCAAGTGAGGAAGCCTTAGAAATTGTTGAGCGGTATGATATTTGGGCCATCGAATTTTCAGAACTGACGGAACTCATGGAACACCCGCAGGTGAAGGCACTCAATCTGGTGCAAAGCTTAGACGATGAAAAATATGTGCGAGCGCCATGGCTTACGCCTTGGGGCTTACCTGAACTACGTTCAGCGCCCGCACTTTGAACAATACGTTGCCTCGTATTGAGGTAGAGGATTTATGGATACGCAGACAAAACCAGAAGATGCACTGACATTTCCCTTGGATGGGCATCCCGAACCAGGTGAGCTTATCAGCGTTGCACCTGGCGTGTTTTGGTTGCGGATGCCGCTGCCAATATCACTGAATCATATTAACCTTTGGCTTTTGGAAGATGACGATGGTTGGACCATTGTTGATACCGGCTTTGGTTCAGATGATACCAAAACTTTGTGGGAAAAAGTGTTCGAGACGCATCTCAATAACAAGCCCGTAAAAAGGCTCATCGTGACTCACATGCACCCGGACCATATTGGCTTGGCAGGGTGGCTCGTGGACAAGTGGGACGTAGAGCTCTGGATGACACGGTCAGAATACCTGATGTGTCGAAATCTCATGGCCGACAATGGCAAAGAGGCACCGGAAGAGGGGATTCGCTTTTACCGCGCGGCGGGCTTCGATGAAGACGCATTGAATATTTACCGGAAAAGGTTTGGCTGGTATGGCGCGCGTATTTCACCGCTACCAAATGCCATTCATCGAATGGTGGATGGTCAGACGATAAGTATTGGTGCCAACGACTGGACTGTCATCGTCGGCACCGGCCATTCACCCGAGCATGCTTGTTTGTATTGTTCTGACCTCGACCTATTGATTGCGGGCGATCATATACTGCCGCGCATTTCTTCAAACGTTAGTGTCCGGTCAAATGAACCACACGAAAATCCGTTGGCAGATTGGCTAGAGTCATGTCGCATGCTTATCGACACGTTACCGCCTGACGTTCTTGTCCTCCCATCCCATGGCAGACCTTTTTACGGTGCGCACGAGCGATTAGGCCAGCTGATCCAAGAGCACGAGGATAACCTTGAGAAACTATATGACCTGTGCGCCCAGCCCAAACGAGCAGTGGATACTTTTACCGCTTTGTTCAAGGGTGAGATTGGAGAGAACAATCTAATTATTGCCGTCGGCGAGAGCTTGGCTCATCTTCACTACTTGCTTGGTAAGGGGCGACTCACAGAAGAAGCCGATGAGAATGGTCTGAAATTGTATCGCCAGTCATAACGACGAAGTGAGACTGTTACCCGTAGATTGGCTATAAGGCACTATGCCCGAACGACAAACCGCTGACACTCTTCTCAAGAATACCTACGTGGTTACCGTCGACGAAGATCGGCGGGTTTTTACAGATGGCTACGTGGCTTTCCAAAATGGTCGGATTGCAGCCGTTGGGCCCATGACGGATTGCGCTGTTAAGGCCAAAGAAACTTTGGACTGCAGTGGCAAAGTTGTCCTCCCCGGTTTCACCAATGCCCACAATCATCTCAGCCAGGTTTTTTTTCGTGGCTACAACGATGATCGCTGGCCGGTTCTCGATTTTCCAGCTGCGGTTGCCGCGTTGCTCAAGCAACAAGCACTCGTCTCTAGTCGGTTGGATGAGGAGCGTAGTTACATACTCGCGCGGCTCCACGCTCTGGATCTAATTCATGCTGGATACGTCGGTACGCACGATGAGCATTTTACCAACGCGATACCCAATGCTGTTGATGGTGCTTGGCGCGCGCTGGATGATTCTGGCATGCGTGGTTTTCTGGCGCGCTGCATCGTTAATGGCGACAAAGTTTCTGAAGGAGACAGAGAGGCTGTCGATGATGGTCTTAAAGAGGTTCAACGCTTAAAAACGAAGTTCAATTCATCTCGGATTGAAGTTGCCTCAGGAATTTTGAATTACCAATACCTCTCCGACCCAGAGGATATGCGCCGCATCGCCGATGCCAGCGCTGCCATGGATATTCGCCTTGATGTCGATATGACCGACAACTCACGCGGTAAAGCCCTGCAGGCACGCGGGTATAAAGGCGGTCAAATCGAATACTACCGCGACTTCGGCGTTCTTCAGCGACCTATGTATGCGGGCAAAGCCGTTCACGTGCAAAATCATGAGTTCGACATCCTTGCGGAACACGACGGGCGTGTTGGACTTGTTCCGATGCTGCGCCAGTTTGATGCGGTCGGCCTTCCGGTTCACCACTTTCTGTCTCGTGGCGTTCTCCCTGGATTGGGTACTGATGGTCCAATGGTCTCGGACTGCCAGAACGTATTTGAGCTTATGCGGCAAACTATTTTGACTCAGAATCTCGCGATTTTGCGAGAGGGACGAGAGGGAATGCCGGCTCCGGAGACACACCATTGGACCACCAGTGAAACCGTAATTGAGATGGCATCACTCGGCAGTGCGCGCACGCTGTTCATGGACGATGTCACTGGAAGTATCGAAGTGGGAAAAGCAGCAGATTGCGTGATCGCCGACCTCAATCGCGCGACCATGCGGCCGACACAACAACACCGCCGCACACTCGGTGTTCTAGTGTGGGCGGGCGCTGCAGATTCCGTCGATACGATTTATGTCGAAGGACGAAAAATTCTAGAAGGCGGCCGCTCAACAGTTTGGGATGAAGAAGAGGTGATCCGTGACGCTGAGCGCGTCATGGTAGAGATCGCTGAAGAGACGGACTTACCTCAGTTGATGGCCGATCGCGTTCCTGGTCGTCAGAATCGAGGCTGGACCTACATCTGACTCTTGGAAGTGGTTCAGAGTTACCGGTACTTATGCAACCTCAGTGCAAGGGCAATGAGACATAGGTAGGGCCCTTTGTCAGGGTGCCCCGTACTGGCTAAACGGCAGCGCTGCCGCTGAAAACCACTGTCCCAAGATACCAAAATATGATCACAATATTGAGGTTCTCAACCCTGGAGTAGAGTTTGGCGGCTAGCAAGAGCGCATGCAAGAAAAGGTGTACGGTGTCTGCTTCACATCTTTTAAACGCGTTGCTTTTTGAGATTTCTTATGGGTTTTCCCCTCCGCGAAGATCACGACTGGTCGATCATATGGGCGCTATGGTGGGGCGTCAGCGTCTGCCCTAAGTGATCGTTTTATTGACGGCCGGGAGTACTTTCTCGGCTAGCAGTACCATTGAATTGCGAGAAAGATCGCGATCAGCCCAGTCCTTACCGGCATAAAGAAGTGTGCCGAAGTCTCCCGTTGTCTCACGGAAGGCCAATAGATCTTCGGCAACTTTGTCAGGTGTGCCCCAGATCACCAAGTCGTCGAGAACGCCATCAACCGTAACCGCGTCGTCATCCATAGCCTGATCAGATTTAAACAAATTGGCACGACCGCTCTTTTTCATCTTGGTGACAATTTGATTGTAGTAGTAACGGTAGGGGCTTTGAGGACCTAAGGCGTACTCTTTTGCGGTTGCGAGGTTGTCGGCCACAAACACGCTCTTTGCCACGCGCCAGTTGGCAGAGTCCGCTTTTCGCTCACCTTGCTCACATCCTTCGACGTACTTTGGCCAGTGACTAGCAACCCACTGAGGCAGCAAGAAGTTCGCTGAAATTGGTTCCCACCCGCGTGCGGCTGCCGAGATCAATCCTTTCGAGAAGGGCGCCACTGCTGTCACGATGATCGGCGGATGTGGTGTTTGCAATGGTTTGGGCATGATGCCCTGTCCGATCTCGGGGATCATGGTCCGCTCAGTTGATATGGTCCAATGCTCACCCTTTAAGTTGTACGGTGGTTCTGAGCTCCAAATCTTAAGCACCATGTCTATCGCTTCGACAAACATTGCGGTGCGATCGTTATCGAGCGTGCCAAATGCCTCTGCGTCTGACAGTAGCCCCCCTGGACTAATGCCAAAGTTGAGGCGCCCATCAAGCAGGTGGTCGAGCATGGCAATCTGAGATGCTACTGCTGCAGGGTGAGTATTGGGCATATTTACCGTACCGGTGCCCAGCCGAATATTTTTCGTCGCGTCTGCCAAGGTCGCAATGAATAGCGCACAAGAGGTGATGTTTTCCGCTTGGTCAGTTGCGTGCTCGCCGACATAACCCTCCGTGAAGCCCAATTCATCGGCGAGGATGAAAGCCTCTCGATCTTCCCGCAGACAGGTTTGCCAGTCTTTGCCGAGCGGATGGATTGGCATGGTGAAAAATCCGAGATTCATTCTGATCTCCTAGCGAATATTCTAGCATCACTGGTCATTTCGCCGTCCGGACAATAGGAAAGGCGAAGAATAATGATTACTTCCAAGGTACGATCATTATCATGAGGGAAACAGTTTTCATTCAGCCCATACTAGGACGATACTTACCTTTAGAGCACGCGGTTTGATTATGTGGCGATTCCAATTCGAGGGGACAAAAAGTGGCAAAAAAGACAGCAAAGAGAACAGCGCGGAAATCGACGAAAAGGCGGTCCAAGGTTGCGCCAAAGAAAAAGCCCGGCATTGAGGCGATCTGGCCAGGCCTTGCCGCAGGCGTACCCAAGCCCTTAATGCCTTATAGCCCTGCCATCCGTGCGGGCGACTGGGTGTTTATTGCTGGGCAGATCGCAAGCGATTTTAAAACTGGTCTTGCTCCTGAGGTCTTGAGTGCGAACTCCTATGTCGGCAATGAATTATCTCTCCAAGCAAATTTTGTACTGACGAATCTGGCTAATACGATCAAAGCCAGTGGCTGCGATATCAACAAAGACATGGTCCGCATGTGGCAGTGGTTGGTTTCAGAAGACCCGACGGAAGATGCGTTCGAATGGGGTGACAATTGGCCCGCGGTTAGTCTCAGGCCCTATCTGAATGTGCGTGACGAGATTGTGAAATCTCCTGCGCCACCTTCTTCCTACCTTGGGGTGCGTGAATTACTGTGCTTTGGCACTGTCCTGGAAGTCGACATGATCTGCCTCGACGACGGCAATAAGCCCCAAGTTATCAAGGCGCCTAAAGGGGTGGTGCCGGCGGCTGGTGGTCATGCAGCTGGGCTCCGTCGCGGTGATTGGATTTTCCTTGAATCGGTAAACGCATCTGATCTCATCGAAGATGAAGGCGATCCTGTGCAATGGCATGAGGACCCCGTAGAAGTTCAGACTGAACATGTGCTCGATAAATTAGAGGCAATGGCCAAAGCGGCTGGATCCTCACTTGACTGTGCGGTTAAGGCAGATGTGAGTATCGGGCATCCAGAAGATTTTGCCGCTATGGACCGTGTCTGGAAGAAGCGTTTTCCAAAAAACCCTCCGGCACGTGTTGTCATACCTTATTTGGGTATGGGCGTGCGTGGCAGCCGAGTGGAAGTTGCTCTAACGCTGCTCACAAAGAACTCTAAGATCAAAACAAAGACGATCAATACATCAAAAGCTCCAACGCCGGTGGGCCACGAGCCGCAAGCCGTCAAAGCTGGTGATTTGCTGTTCTTCAGCACACAGATGGCGTTTGACTCTGATGGCAATTTGCCCGACGGCATGGTCCGCCATCCATCTTTTCCCTGGTACGGGTCACCGGGACAGACGCAGATGCGTTACATGATGAAAAACATTGGCGCTATCTGTGAAGCTGCAGGCACGACGGTTGAGAATATCTGCCGCCGTGTTTGCTTCCATGATGACTTCCAGTGGTTTGCTGAATCCATCGAAGAATGGGCATCCTATTTCCCAGAGGATAAACCAGCATCGACAACCATTCGCCTCGGTGGACCTTTAGTGGTTCCTGGCGCGAACACATTGCTCGATCTCATTGCCTACGCGCCCGATTGATGTCTTGGGTAGGGCGAATAGGTCCAGAAAATTGAGTACCGTCGGATTTGTCGGTCTCGGTAAAATGGGTGCCGTCATGGCGCCCAGATTCTTGGATGCTGGCCATGAATTGACTGTGTGGAATCGTACAGTCGGCAAATGCACGTCTATCGCTGAACGTGGCGCCAGCGCGGCTGCGTGTCCTGCGGATGTCACTAACTCCAGTGAAGTTGTCATTTCTATTCTTGGCGATGACGCTTCAGTGTCAGAGGTTTACCTCGGCGAACAAGGGCTGTTTACGGGGGATGCGGAAGGCACTCTGTTTATCGATATGAGCACGGTCCGGCCAAGCACATCCAAGCGGATCTCAGAACATGCGATTGAGGCCGGTATAGAATTCATTGAAGCACCGGTCTCGGGAACTGTTGCGCCCGCTGCAGATGGTAAGCTTTTCGGATTGGTGGGCGGTGAGGATGTGGCGGTCAAAAAGGCTCAACCCTTTTTGGATGTCCTTTGTCGGCGAACAGTTCATGTTGGTCCGGTGGGGCAAGGTGCGTTGATGAAATTGGTCGTCAATTTACCGCTTGGCGTTTACTGGCAGGCTTTGGCGGAAGCTGTCGCGCTTGGTGAAGCGGGAGGGCTGGACCGGAAACTGATTCTAGAGACGATCACTGACAGTTCCGCCGCACTCGCAGTGCTTGGCCTCAAGACACCCGCCATACTCGGCGAGCCAGGTGCGGTGGCGTTTGACGTTGACAGCATGCAAAAGGATATCCTGGCGATGATAGAAACTGGCAGCGGACATGGTGTTCCATTGCCTGCAGCATCTTCAGCCTTGATGTCTTATTCGGCCGCATCTGCGGGTGGAATGGGTGAGGAAGACGCCGTCGCCATTGTCCGGTTCTTAAGCGATAAAATGACACGTCAGAAAACACAAACCTGAGCGGTATCCATGAGTGAATATAAGAGTGAAGTCCGCGACGGGATGCGGATTGATTGGGATGTTTCCGTCACGATGGATGACGGGCTCGTTCTCCGTGCCGACATCTTCCGACCGACTGAAGATGGGCAGTATCCTGTCCTTTTGACCTACGGGCCTTATGCCAAAGGTCTGTCGTTCCAAGAAGGGTATCCTAGCGCTTGGGATCGCATGGCGGAGGAACACCCCGATGTCACCGCCGGGTCTACAAACAAATATCAAAACTGGGAGGTTGTAGACCCAGAGAAATGGGTTCCCGATGGGTACGTTTGCGTGCGTGTGGACTCCCGAGGTTGCGGTCGTTCACCAGGCTACGTTCAGCATTTTTCGCCGAGGGAAACGGACGATTTTGTCCAGTGCATTGAGTGGGCTGGAAGCCAGCCGTGGTGCAACGGCAAAGTTGGTCTCAACGGCGTGTCCTATTTCGGAATAAATCAATGGCAGGTGGCCTCGCGTCAGCCGAAATACCTGGCCGCAATGTGTATCTGGGAAGGTGCAGCGGACTGGTACCGAGACATGACACATCACGGTGGTATTCTTTCCACTTTCTGGGCCAATTGGTCGGATATGCAGGTTAAGACTGTCCAATACGGCTTGGGGGAACGAGGTCCGAAGAGTGTCGTAACTGGTGAGTTAGTGTGTGGAGATGAAACCTTGCCGGAAGACGAAATGGCGAGGAACCGTTGTGACTTCGGCTCGGAAATACGGTCTCAGCCTTTGGACGGCTCATACTATCGCGAGCGCTCTGCTGAATGGGACAAGATCACCACACCGCTGCTCACGGCTGCAAACTGGGGCGGGCAGGGGCTGCACTTGCGTGGAAACTTTGAGGGTTACGTTCGGGCCGCGTCGGAAAATAAATGGCTAGAAGCCCATGGTCTTGAGCACTGGACGGAGTTTTATACAGCCTATGGCGTTGAAGTTCAGAAACGATTCTTTGGCCACTTTCTGAAAGGTGAAGATACCGGGTGGGGCCACCAGCCAAAAGTGCAGTTGCTTGTTCGCCATATTGATAAGTTTGAAAAACGTGTTGAGGAAGAGTGGCCCATACCCCGAACCCAGTGGACTAAGTTCTATATAGATCCTGACAATATGTGTCTTGGCTCAAAGGCGCCCGAAGTTGAAAAATCCATCACGTTTGACGCTATGGGAGACGGCCTTACTTTTTTTTCAGACCCGCTTGAATCAGAAACCGAGATTACAGGGCCATCTGCTGCAAAGCTGCATGTATCTTCTTCCACAACCGACGCTGACCTATTTCTAGTGTTCCGGGTCTTCGATGCAAAGGGTGACGAAGTTACTTTTCAGGGTGCCATAGATCCGCATACCCCGATTGGGCAGGGTTGGCTGCGCGCGTCTCATCGCAAGCTTGATTCGGACCTGAGTCAGCCTTACCGGCCATATCATACCCATGATGAGAAATGGCCCTTAGAACCCGGTGTTCCAGTTGAGGTCGACGTTGAAATATGGCCGACAAGCTTAGTCGTTCCGGCGGGGTATCGTATTGGTGTGACCGTGCGCGGCAAGGACTATGAACATTCTAATACCTCTGGCGAGCGGCTTTCGAATTTCAAGAACGAACTAAAGGGGTGTGGACCCTTTTTGCATGATGATCCCGTTGATCGCCCGCCCGAAGTTTTCGGCGGTGAGACCACTTTGCATGTTGGCGGTGGCCACGATGGATTCGTTCTTCTTCCAGTTATCCCTGCGAAAACACCTTAGGTCAGTGTACGGATTAGTCTGAAATGTTGGCCTCACCCCGCATAGCTTTAATCCACGCGTTGCGTGACTCAATGGTACCGATCTGGGATGCGTTCGAAACGGGCTGGCCAGAAGCCCGGACATTTAATCTTCTGGACGATTCCTTGTCAGCAGACTTGGCTGAAGAAGGCGTTCTAACCCAAAGCATTATCGACCGGTTCGTGACGCTGGGGCGCTACGCCAAAGAAACTCGTGCGGGTGAAGATGCGACCAAAGCCATTTTGTTCACATGCTCTGCCTTTGGACCTGCGATAGACGCAGTCAAGCGGGATTTGGATATTCCAGTTTTTACGCCCAATGAAGCGGCATTCGACGATGCGCTGGCCACAGGGAATCGTGTAGGGCTAGTTGTTACGTTTCCGCCATCTGAGGCGGCGTTGGTGGCGGAACTCAAAGCAATGGCTTCTGCAAAAGGAATGGATCTGAAACTCACCTCGGCTGTTGCTGATGGCGCTCTGTTGGCTTTACAGGCTAGAGATGGCGAAGCCCATGACACCCTTATTGCCGACGCAGCGCTACAATTGGGTGACGTCGATTGCGTACTCCTTGGTCAATTTTCAATGGCTCGTGCCGCAAGTCAGCTCTCTAAACGGATTGCTGTTCCCGTAATCACTACACCAGCTTCAGCGGTCGCTCGTTTGCGTGCTTTATTGAAAGTTTAGCCTAAAGATGATGTCGGAAACTTATGACACCTGATCCAAATCGTGAGCAATCTGTTGCCGTTTTAGGCCTTGGTATTATGGGGTCAGCCTTGGCGCGCAACCTGATTGAAAGAGAGTTTGACGTTCGTGGATTTGATCCCGACTCTGCTGCTGCGGAAAGGGCAGCGAACAATGGCGTCACGATTGCCGCGACGGCCTTTGAGGCAGCACAAGGCACCCGTCATATCCTGTCGAGCTTGCCGTCTGAATCTGCACTTGTATTGACTGCCGACTCTTTGACAAGTGGACGGCGCGATCCTGCGACAAAAGCTGTTTTGATTGAACTCAGCACACTCTCAGTCGAATCCAAGCTCGAATCGTATCAGCACCTCTCTAAGAACGGGATTGAAATGCTTGACTGCCCCATCAGTGGGACTGGTGCGCAAGCGCAATCCAAAGACATCGTTTTATACGCTAGTGGAAACGAAGACGCATTCACTTCGTGCCAGCCAATATTTGACGCTATCGCTCGTGAAAGTTTTTTTCTCGGTGGTTTTGGAAATGGCATGCGGATGAAGCTCATCGCTAATCTTATGGTCGCGATACACAATGTTGCGTCCGCCGAGGCCTTGGCTTTGGCGAAAAAAGCTGGCCTTGATCCGCAGCAAGTTTTCGATGTGATTTCTTCAGGCGCTGGCTCGTCAAAGATCTTTGAACTACGCGGGCCCATGATGGTGGACGAAACCTACCAACCCGCAACTATGAAGCTCGATGTCTGGCAAAAAGATATGGCCCTTATTCAGGACTTCGCTACTAAATTGGGCGCGATTACGCCTCTGTTTGAAGCGACTCAACCCCTCTACGAATCGGCAATTAAACTAGACCTGGGTGAGCACGACACGGCTGCGGTGCACAAGATTTTAGCTCAGGCTATAGAGAAAGATTGAGTATGAATTCACCTCAATCGTCCCATCCCAGCGGCTACCCTTTCAAAGCTCTATGCGTGGGTCTTGTGAGGGACCAAGATGGCCTGAAATCGTTCGGGCCAGACCTATTTTCCGCCATCGATATAAGTATACATTTTTGTATGCAATCTGACTCTCTCGGCATAAACTTGACCCTATAAAGTGAGTCTCGAAATGACCAAAATCGGGGCACCAGGTAAGAATTTGGGGAGGCAAGCGTGGGCGAGCAAAAATCAGAAACCGAAGGTTATGTCGGCCAATCGGTGCGCACCGTTGAGGGGCGCGCGCCGGTCATGGGTAAAGCCACCTATACAAATGACATAAATTTCCCTGGGCAATTGCATGCGCACATTCTGCGCAGCCCCCACGCAGCCGCTAATATAAAAAGTATCGATACGTCCGGTGCCGAGAAGGTAGCCGGCGTTGTTCGCGTCGTCACCGGGGCGCAAGCAGCTGAATATATAGATCCTATTCCTCACTATATCGACCCAGCCGTATTTGGAGGCCGCAGCGCCACAATTCGCTGCCTCGCATTAGATCACGTGTGGTGCTTTGGGCAGCCAGTCGCAGTCGTCGTCGCTGAGGATAAACGTACAGCGCGTTATGCCGTTTCACGGATCGTCGTTGACTACGAGGTCACCACGCCCGTTATCGATGCGGAAGATGCACTGAAAGACGATGCACCGATGGTTGTTCCTGGGTGGGACGCCAACATGATTATGCAGGTACCATTTGGTGGCGGTGATGTCGCCCAGGCGTTTTCGTCCGCCGACCGAGTCATTAAGACAGATGTGAAAGTACATCGTTTCTCAACCCAGCCCATCGAAACGCGTACTTATAACGGGGTGTATGACGCTGGCACTGACAGTGTCACGCTGTACGGCACTGTCCAAAACCCTCATCCACTCAGAAACGTTCTGTCCAAAATTCTTCGCATGCCTGAAAACAAAATTCGGGTGCATGCGCCGGTTATCGGTGGCGCTTTTGGAATGAAGATGCACGGTCACCCGGAAGAGGGTCTGGTCTGCTTTTTGTCCAAGCTCGTCGGGCACCCCGTCAAATGGGTGGAAGATCGCGAAGAGTGTTTGCTCATTGGTGCGCGGGAGCAAGTTCACTCTGTCGAGTTGGCTGTCACTAAGGATGGAATGATTTTGGGTCTTCGCGACCACTATCTTGCAAACACGGGTGCGCCATCGTCCTGCCCAGGCTGGGGGATGGCATTTTTGACCGGTTTGACAATGCCCGGGCCGTACTCAGTTCAAAATCTTGATGTTCAATTGTCCGCCGTTGTCACTAACAAACCCGGTTGGAACGCCTCCCGCGGCTACGGCAAAGAAGTGACAGCGTTGGCGCTTGAACTCTCGGTTGATAATGCCGCCAGAGAGTTAGGTATCGATCCCGTCGATATGCGGATGAAAAACTTCATCAAGAAAGACCAATTTCCCTACGACAGTCCGACCGGCCTTATTTATGATTCTGGCGACTACGCCGGCGTGATGCAAAAGGCAATGGATACGATTGGCTACGACGATTGGAAGGCGAAACAAGAAGAAGCACGCAATGAAGGCCGTTATATCGGGATCGGTGTTGGCTTTGAGCTAACGCCCGAAGGCGGAACTCTGCCTGGTACGCTCGTTGCTGGCTATGATTCATCCACCGTTCGTGTTGCGCCGGATGGCTCGGTCCGCGTTTTGACCGGCGTTACAACGCCAGGGTCTGGTAACCCAACGGGCATCGCGCAAATCGTTGCAGACGAACTCGGTGTTCGGCTGGATACCATTGAGGTTGTTCAGGGCGACACAACAACGTGTCCTTATGGTTTCGGTAACTCCTCTGGGCGTTCGACCATCGTCGGCGGCGGGTCTGCTGCAAAAGCTGCGGTGGAGGTGCGCGAAAAGATTATTAAGGTTGCAGCGGCTCTCATGGAGGTGGACGAAAGTTCGGTTACCATGAAAGACGGCATAATCGCATCGGGCGATAAGACAATAGGCCTCGAAGAGGTGTGTTACGCCTGTTACACGCGGGCTTACGATGTTGGTTCGGTCATTGAACCACCGTTGGAAGCAACCGCTATGTTCAAACCCGGTTTGGTTCGGCATACGCCCAACGAAAAGGGGCAGATCAACCCGTACCCAAGTTATTCAAACGCGGCCTACGTCGCGATCAGCGAAGTCGACGTCAATACAGGCGAAGTAAAGCTGCTGAAATTTTCTGTCGCCCACGATTGCGGTAACGTGATCAACCCCATTTTGGTTGAGGGGCAGGCGTGCGGCGCCATCATGTTTGGTATTGGCGCGTCGATGGCCGAGAACATCACGTTCGATGAGAACGGGCGTCAGTTGACAAAGAACTTCATGGACTACGTCATGCCGCGTATCGGTGATGTGCCGTCGATTGATCTGGCCCATCATGATAGCCCGAACCCCGTGAACTATAAGGGGTTGAAGGGTGCCGGCGAGGCTGGTGTCGGTGGTTCTGCGGCGGCTATCGTTAACTCAGTGAACAACGCGTTGTCACCTTTCGGTGTGATGATGACTGAAACACCACTAACCGCACCTCGGGTTTGGTCGGCAATTCAGGCAGCTAAGAAAGCCCAACCTCAGCGCAAGGTGGCTTAGTCATGAGTTTATATCCTGCGTTTGCGCGCCCGCGCGATCTTGGCCAAGCGGCGGAGATCATGGGTAGCCTATCGACCGGAGCAATGATCATTGCCGGTGGCCAAGAATTGATGCCGAGCGTCAACTACGGTGCGTTGATGCCCGAGGTCTATATCGACGTCGGACAGATTGCTGCGCTTAAAGGCATTACCGAAGAAGATGGTGGTATTCAGATCGGCTCTTCTACCGTTCATAGAGACGTTCAAGACAGCGAAGTTATCAAATCGAAGCTGCCGTTGCTGTCGTACGCGGCGACCCAAATTGGCGGGGGAATGCAGGTGCACAACCGTGGCACCATTGGCGGCAACATCGTAGCTATGCACCCGTTGTACGATATTCTGCCATCGTTGCTTGCTCTCGGAGCTGAAGTTGACGTCTTAAAGGGTGAAGGTGAAGCGCGTGTTGCGTTGGCTGACCTTATGAAGGACGCGAGCCATGGCCTTGGCAGTGAATCATTGTTGGTGCGGATCCATCTAAAGCCAATGACACCGAGCGCTGGTTGGTCTTACGAGAAACTTAAGATCACCGCAGGTGGGTATGGCTCTGCAAATGCGGCTGCCATCGTGACGCTTGATGGCGACAAGATCACAGGCTTACGCGTTGTAGTTGGCGCGGTATCGGCGTTGCCCGTTGATATGTCTGACGCATTAGGCGGCTGCCGTGGACAAGCCTGGTCAGAGCATCTTGCCGAAGAGATTGAAGAAAAAGCATCGGCAGAGGTCACTGACCCTTTGTCTGATCATCAGGGTGATGGAGATTGGCGGAGAGCCATGGCCGGTGTAATGGCGCGTCGCGCGGTCGAGACCGCCGTAAGCAAAGCCGGTTAGGGGGCGAGAGCAATGGAAGACATGTTGGAAGATACCGTTCTCGTCAATTTGCGCATCAATGGCAAACTGCACGAGCTTGAAATTCCTGCACACAAATCACTTTTGGATTTGTTGCGTGACGATCTCAATCTAACGGGCACCCACATGGGTTGCATGACAGGGCATTGCGGCGCGTGCACGGTGTCGATTGACGGTCGAGTAGCGAAATCCTGCATTACGTTGGCCGCGACATTGGGCCGAGCTAAAATTACGACAATTGAAGGTTTGACCGAAGATGACGGAACGTTAAGTCCGATTCAGCAGGCTTTCTGGGATGAAGCCGGTTTCCAATGCGCGTTTTGTGCTCCGGGCATGTTGATGTGTACGGCAGAACTTCTGGAAGACAATTCTGACCCGAGTGACGAAGAGATTGAAACGGCTTTGGCTGGCAATCTTTGTCGCTGTACGGGTTATCAAAGCATACGGCGTGCGGTGAAGGCTGCAGCCGATAAGAAAAACAAAAGTACGCGCGAAGCCACAGAATAAGACAGGGGAAACACGCCATGAATATTTCGACAAAACTTGAGCCGATCGTAAAAACGCTAAAGCTACAGATGGCAACGCCTGAGAAGCTTGCGCCCTACGGTGAAATTCTTGGTTACAACGAGGCGATCGCACCGATGCCCATCGATTTTTACGATGGTGCTGTCAAAGTGCGCCGGGTCGCAAACTTTGTCTCCGACGAGCAGACTGAACTGCCAATCGTCACAGTCAATCGTCGACCGTTCGAGATGCGTCACGCGGAACGCCACTTCAAGCATACCCAAGCTTTTATCTCTCTCGGGTCTAAGCCGTTTATCGCCGCGTTCGCGCCACCGAACGATAAAGACATGCCCGATATGGATAAGTGGGAAGCTTTTCTATTTGACGGTTCGGCCGGGTTTATGATGCACGTCGGTACATGGCACGATTTCCCGTTTGCTGTGTTTGATCACACTAACCTGATGGTGATTCTGCGCAAAGAAACCACGGATGGATTGGTGCGTGACAACGTGATTCAGGACGAGGCCGAAGGGCCGGATCTCGAAAAGCGCGACATGCTCGCACGCCATAACACGATCATACGCTTCGACCTCTAGAGCGGAGCATAGAGATATGACCGATTGGTCTCAGATCGAGACCTGGGATCGCTCCTATTATCTGCACAACACGCAGGCCAAATCGGAGCATCAGTTCGCCGCCGTCGATCGCCAGGATGGGAACTATATTGTTCTGGCGGACGGTACACGCCTTCTAGATTTTCAGAGTCAGTTAATCTCGGACAGCCTCGGGCATCGCAACCCTGGCGTATATGACGAGATTCGCCGGGCGATGGATCGTTACGGCCATGTGTTCTTCGGTATGGCCAACGAATACCGCGCGCGGGCGGCCAAACTCGTTATTGAAGATATTCTTGGAAGTAGTAGCCCCCACTGGGCAGGCCGTATGCGTGTCTTGGCGTCTGGAACAGAGGCAGTCGAGAACGCCATCACCATGGCGCGCTTGTTTACTGGGCGTCAGGTCGTTCTGACTCAATCGCATTCCTTTCATGGGTTAACGGTCGGCGCGACAATGCTGCGCGGATATCGCAACAACGTAACGCCGGCTGATAGTCCTGACGCGGTGCGTGATGTGCCAGGCTTTCCTACCGCTGGGTACATTCCAGTGCCCGCGCCTGAGCGCCAAGATTGGTCAGGTAACGATATTTTACCCTCGTTGGCGGCGACTGAGGCGATGATACGCGCCGTCGGACCAGAGAATATCGCGGCTATTATTACAGAGCCGATGCTTGGTGCCGGTGGTCTGCCCGCCCACAAAGATTATCTGCCCGGTATTTTTGAGCTAAGTCGGAAGTACGGGTTTCTCTGGATTGATGACGAAGTCTTGTGTGGCTTTGGCCGTCTCGGGGAGTGGTTTGGCTATCAGCTTTCACCCGGCATTCATCCCGACATCATGGCCGTCGGAAAGTCGATCAATGGGTCTTCCATGCCCGTTGGAGCCGTGATCGCGAGCACAGAAATATCAGAGTTTATCGAGGGCGCACGGTGGTGGAGTGGCAGTACCTGGGATGGTCACCCAATTGTATGCGCGTCTATCGTTGGCGCTCTAGAGACCATGCTGCGTGAAAACTTGCTCTCGCAGGTTAGAAGCCGTGGTGCCTACCTCAAAGATAAGCTAGATGACCTTGCCAGTCGGCACCCTTGTGTCGGGCATGTTGGCGGTCACGGATTGTTTTATGCCGTCGATATGGTGAAGGGTGACGGAACACCAATTATCGCTGAAGATCGATGGACAGGGTTTACCGGCGATTTGTCTCAGCATCCCAACAATATTGTCGCCGGAGAATGTGCCAAGCGAGGCATATTCCTCGGTGGGTTCGTGCCCAACACCATCAAAGTGGGCCCGCCTTTTACTATTACTGAAGAAGAAATAGACACGGCACTTGCCGCCTTTGACGAGGCATTAACGGTTGTCGATAACACATATTGTTAGCACTGGAGCACGTACATGAAGTTCGGCGTTTTTCTACCCAACGGCAGCAATGGCTATATTATTTCAAAGGCTGTGGACCCTTACCTGCCGACCTTCGAGCACAATAAAGCGATCACCCTTGAGGCTGAGAAGCAGGATTTAGACTTCGTCCTATCGATGATGAAGTTCCGCGGTTTTGGCGGCGAGACGGGGTATTGGGATGCGTGTTTGGAATCTTTTACGCTGATGGCAGGCCTAGCCAGTGTGACCGACAAGATTGGCCTCATTCCAAGTATCGCTTTGCTCAGCCAGCATCCGGCATATGTTGCCCGTATGATGGCGACGCTCGACGATATTAGTGGTGGTCGCTGTGGCTTAAATATTGTCACCGGTTGGAACAAGCCCGAATACACGCAAATGGGCTTGTGGCGCGGAGACGAGTATTACGACCGCCGTTATGAGTATGCGGCCGATTACCTCGCCATTCTTCAAGACCTTTGGCGAAATGGAACATCAACTCATCACAGCGAATTCTTCGATCTTGAGGACTGTAGTTGCCTACCTACCCCAGGGCGGGAAATCGAAATTGTGTGTGCTGGGCAGTCGCCAAAAGGTGTTGAATTTGTTGCGAAGAATGCAGACCACAATTTTGTAATGGCCCAGCCGCCTAAGCTCAAAGGCATCAGCGACAGCCTAAAGGCGAAGGGCACTGAGCAAGGTCGTCAGGTTGGCACGTATGCGCTGTTTGGATTGATTACAGCTGATACGGACGCTGAAGCAATCGCGATGGGTCAAAAGATTATCGACGAAGCGGATGAGGGGGCGATCAGTAATATCATCGCCAGTGCCAATCTTGATTCAAACACTGGTGGAACAGCGGATCACTTGAAAGAAGGGCTAGCGCTCGGTCTTGAAGAAGGCAATATGGCCTTCATGGGCTTCCCAGTGATTTGCGGCTCATTCGATACGGTTGCCCAGAAGATAGACACCATCGCCGATGAGACCGGTGTCGACGGCATGTTATTCAGCTGGGCAGATTTTGTTGGTGGAATCCGCGATTTTGGTGAGCAAATTAAGCCAAGACTGAAGAGTGCGGCTTAGAGCCCTACAAGAACGCCACCGTCTACCGTGATGGTTTGCCCAGTAATATAGCGTGCCTTGTTCGACGCTAAGAAGACGGCGACATCTGCGATATCCGATGGATCACCAATCCGACCAAGAGGGACGCTTGGCGCGACAGCGTTTAGGCCTTCTTCACCCACTGAATTGATCGGATCCAAAGTTTGGGCAGTGCGGATGAATCCGGGCGCTATGCCATTGGCGCGGATGCCATCTTTCGCAAGCTCGATCGCTACGCCCCGGACCAAGCCTGAAACCCCGGCTTTAGCCGCGGAATAGGGGACGTGTTCATCCCAGCCATATGCTGTTCCGGCGATAGACGCGAGGCAGACGACCGAACCGGATTTGGCGTTTCTCATGGCCGGTGCGGCGGCGCGGATCATGCGCATCATGCCCTTTAAATCGACATCGATCGTCAGGTCCCATTGGTCGTCGGTCATTGTGGTGAGTGGAATTTTCTTGGCGATGCCAGCGTTGCAAACCAATGTCGTAATAGGGCCATATGCCTTTTCGACGCTCGCAATAACGCCATTCACCTGATCTGTGTTGGTGACGTCCATCTCATGAAATTCAGCGTCGGCGCCTGATTCTGCGAGTGCGCTCACAACTCCAGCGCCTTCGTCGGCCAAAACGTCCGTTGCAATGACCCGATAATCCGCCGCGGCGAACGCTTCGGCCATGCCCTTGCCAATTCCGATACCGGCACCAGAAATTAGAACTGTCGATTTGCTCATTTTAGATACACCCCTGCTACGTTTTTTTGCATACTAGAATGCATACGATTTAGAGCAATACCGAATCGTCAGCAGCGGCTTGGCGAAAATTCAGGGAAAGGAACGGCAATGATTACGAAGGGATATGCGAACAGCTCCGAGGGTCAAGTCCACTATCGGGAGTCTGGCTCAGCAGGGAAACCGGTTATCTGTTTCTTCCATCAGACAGCAAGTTCAGGAAGTATGTTCGAAAAAGTGATGCTGTTGTTGGCCCGCGACTATCACTGTTACGCCTTCGATTCCCCCGGTTTTGGCGGGTCTTACCATCCGAAAGCGATCCCTGATATTGGATTTCTTTCAGATCGGCTGCTGGAAGCTATCGATGACCTCGGCATTAAATCGTTTCACGCCTGTGGGCATCACACCGGCGGCTGCATCGCCATGGAAATGCCAGGTAAAGCGCCCGAGAAGGTTGCCAGTCTTTCCGTCATTGGACCCGTAATTGTTAATGAGGAAGAGAAGCGCGAATACATGAAAACCTTCGTGCAGCCCTTCAAGGTGGAGCCGACAGGAGAGTTTCTAACAACCGCCTGGGCCTATCTTAAAATGATTGGCGCTTCGACCACGCTTGAACTACACACCCGCGAAATGGTGGACCATTTGATCGCTCATGAAACCATGCCGATGGCATTCACTGCGGTTTGGAATCAGGATGTTGAGACACTGTACAAGTCGATAGCGTGTCCGTTGATGATCATGTGTTCCAAGGATGACGTGCTGTGGCCGCTTTTCGAGCGAGCAGGAGAAATGCGACCGGACGCCAAACAGAGCATTGTCGGCGGCGCCGATTTCCAGCCCGACAATGACCCTGAAAGTGTCGCGAGCGGCCTCGGAGAATTTTACGCCGAACTGCGCTAAAGGGTTTCGTCCCTATACAGAATAGACGATTGAGCCCGATGTTTTCCGGCCCATAAGGTCTGATAACGCTGTTGGTGCGTCCTTGAGGGGGTAGATGTGCCCTGGTGTTGCGTCAAGAACGCCTTTCTCGAGGACATCAAAAACATCAGACATAGACTCTAAGTATGTTTCTCGTTCGGCGTTAAATGAAAAAACCGACGGCCTGGCTATAAAGTTGGAAAACGTGACCGGGACGGTGCTTAGGTCGATGGGCGGCAACGGCCCTGATGCCTGACCAAAGGTGACAAACATTCCGATCGACGTTAATGACCGAATGGACTCCTCGAAGGTATCTTTTCCAATCCCGTCGTAAACCACGTCAACGCCTCGGCCGTTTGTCAGGTCTAAAATCCGATCAGCGAAGTTATCCTCTCGATAATTGATGACGTGGGCACAGCCTGCGGCTTGGGCGCGATCTGCTTTGTCTTTGCTCCCGACTGTGCCGAATACCTCTGCGCCTAGATGCGCGCACCAGCGGACAAGAGAATCCCCTGTGCTTCCTGCTGCGGCATGAACGAGTACTTTGGTGCCCGAGGTCACCGGGTAGACGCGTTTAACCATCATTTGTGCGGTTGGACCGGCGATCATGATGGCCGCGGCATCCTCGAAGCTCAGCCAATCAGGAATTTTCACGGCGTATCCTGGCCACATGTTTCGAGAGGTCGCATAAGCCCCTAAGGGCGGGCCGCCGTAGCCGACGCGATCTCCGATTGTGAATTCGTCAATGCCTTCCCCAACAGCTGTAACGGTTCCTGCGCCTTCGACCCCTGGCGTTAGTGGGTAGGGGTCGATGGCGTAGGCGCCAGATATGACGTAGGTGTCGATCATGTTGACGCCTACGGCAGCTTGTTCGACTTGAATTTCGCCTGGACCGGGTGGTGCGGGGTCAAATCCGCGCCATTCCATTTCTGACGGGGTGCTGGGTTGATCGGCAACCCACCTGTAAGCGGACATTGCTAATGCGCTCGGCTATTAGAGGTCAGCGATGCTGTCTGCTTTCGGAATGGGGTACCCGGGATTGGGGTAGCAGATACAAAGGTGCCGGAAGGGCTCGTCGCTAAGTACCCGCCATACAATCCGCGCGCCTTGAGGCAATAGATAAACCGAACCAGGTTCTGCGATCGCTTTGCCCGACTCCATCATCAAGGGTGGCAAATGATATTCGATTTCCGCGCGGCCAGAGACGACGACTTGCACTTCGTCGTGGGGCATGGACCACGCGATATCCATTCCCTTGTAAAAGTCTTCATAATTCACTTGGGTTGTTGGTTCGTCGATACCCGTATTTACGGCGCGAAACTTTGACCCCGGATGAAACGGGAATTCGAGATCAGGTGCATCATCAAGGTCTTTGTCGACCGGCGTATAAATCTTAAATTTTGACCACGTTATGTGCTCTCTACCCATTGCGAGTCTCCCTGTTTTTCGTTTTTATTTCCCCAAAAAAGCCCAGAAAAACGCCATTTATGCGTGTCTGTCCAGGCCCGACAAGAAGAAGCCTAGCGCGCATGCGCCAACTCACCAATAGTTTTGCATAAGAAATTGCATACAAAATTTGGTGGTACTAACATACGTGCAATTCGGCTGGCCGGATTAGAGTTGGTGGGCCAGAAATAAGGACAATGATCCTACACGTAGACGCCTGGGGAGGCACACTCATGAATATGCAAGCTGTGACGGCTGACGAAGCGCTTGTGGCGCAACTCAAACAAATTGTTGGTAACGATCACGTTCTCACAGAAGAGAAAGATCGTGATTTCTTCTCGACTGATCTTAGCGGTCGCGATCGGGAAATTGCGGCTGTCGTTATTCAACCGGGCAATACGGAAGAGCTTGCCGCTGGCGTTGAGGCTGCTGTGAAAGCTGGTTTGTCCATCGTCGCGCGCGGCGGTGGCATGTCGTACACGTCCGGTTATACGCCTGAGCGCCCCGATACAATGTTGATCGATATGCTGCGCATGGACCGCATTCTCGAGATCAATGTCGATGATATGTACGTCGTCGTTGAGTGTGGCTGTACATGGAAAACGTTATACGAAGCTCTGGCTGAAAAGGGTGTTCGGACGCCGTATTGGGGTCCGCTATCAGGTAAGTACGCGACAGTCGGCGGTGCCTTGTCCCAGAACAGTTTGTTCCATGGCTCAGGTGTCCACGGCACAGTCGCGGATAGCGTCATTGGATTGGAGGTGGTCCTGCCAACCGGGGAGGTTCTCCAGACAGGGTCTACCGCGCATAAGACTTCTAACGGGTTCTGGCGCCATTTCGGCCCTGATATGACGGGAATCTTTACCGCAGATACAGGCGCGTTCGGTGTTAAGTCCGTAGCGACATTTCGCCTGCTCGATATCCAACCGTCGACCGCCTATATGGCCTTCAAATTCGATACGCTGTCTGACGTGCTGAGGGCGCAGACGCGCATCGCCAGACTAAAAATCGCGTCCGAATGCTATATGTTTGACCCCTACTACAACGCGGGCTTCGAAAAGCAGGGTATCACGTTCTCTGAGGGTATTTCGATTGTTGGTAAGGTTGCGCGGAAAGGCGGGCTCAAAGGGCTGGCCTCTGCTGCAAAGATGGCGGTGTCCGGGCAAAAGCTGCTCAAAGACGTGCAGTACTCGATGCACATGACGTTTGATGCTCTTACAGATGTCATCGCCAACGAGCATCAAGAAATTGCAGCTGATATCTGTATCGAAGAAAACGGCACTGAGATGGATAACACCATTCCGAAAGTCTTTAGGGCCGAGCCCTTTGGCGGCGTTCGTACGATTCTTCTTGGGGCAGACGGTGAACTCTGGGTGCCTGTTCACGGGTTCTTCCCACTGTCGCGCGCCGTAGAAGCGGGTGCAGCGACCGAAAAATGGATGGAAGAAAAACGCCCAATCTTTGAGAAATACGACATCAAGACTTCCTACCTGACTGCTTTTGCTGGGGCTGAATTTGTTATTGAGCCAAGTTTTTACTGGAAGGATAAGCTCGGCGACTTCCGTCTTAGTTTGATAGAGGAAGAGTTTGCTGAGAAATGGAAAGACATTCCTGAAGATGTTGAGAAACGAGAGGTTGTCCTGAAGTTGCGTGAGGAGTTGGCCGACTTGTTCGATAGCCTCGGTGCCGGGCATCTGCAAATTGGTAAGTTTTACAACTTCTCGAGCCTCATGAAGAATGACTCGCTATGGAAGTTATTGAACGGCGTTAAAGATCTCGTTGACCCTGACCGCAAGGTCAATCCTGGGTCGCTTGGTTTGAGGTAGGAGCCGACAAGGCTCAAGGGGGACAGATATGCCGAGTATCAGCAAAGGGTACGCGGACACATCCGGTGGTCAGTTGCATTTTCACCACGTTGCAGGTGATGGCGTACCGGTCGTGTTCTTGCACCAGACGGCAAGCTCCGGAAAGATGTACTACGACGTCATGGATCGATTGTCTGGCCGGGCTCTGTACGCCATGGACACGCCTGGCTTTGGCGGATCCTTTGATCCGGACGACATGCCTTCGATGCCGCAATATGGCGCATGGATTTTAGAAGCCCTGGATTCAATCGGGATTCAGGATTTTCATCTCTTTGGCCATCACACCGGCGCTTGCATTGCGGCGGAAATAATTGCTGCGCAGCCCATGCGCGTTAAGACCTGCATGATGATTGGCCCTGTACCCTTGACGAAAGAGGAACGCGAGGCCTTCCGGGTACACTATTCGACGCCAATGTCTCCGGATTCAAAAGGCGAATATCTCAAAACCACCTGGGATTACCTGCAGGGGCTTGGTGCCCATTCAGACCTTGAATTGCACCATCGCGAATTCGTCGATACGTGCCGCGCGTACATGGGTCGGTTCAAGGCGTATTCGGCGGTTTGGGATCAAGATTTCACGGCTCTGTTCGAGGGAATTGCCTGCCCGTTGCTTCTCATGTGCGCGCCCGATGATGTTCTCATCGATTACCTTGATCGCGCTAAGGAGATGAAGCCGGACGCCGAAAGCCTTTTACTGAGTGGCGCGAATTTCGAGCCGGACCAGGACCCGGACGGCACCGCAAACGCAATACGAGATTTCCTCGCGAAACAAGACGGGTAGGGAGCAGAAAAATGCGCAAAGGCTACGTAGACACTTCCCAGGGGCAGATTCACTATCGTGTGAAAGATGGCGCCGGCACACCGATCATTTGCTTTCATCAGACCGCAAGTTCTTCGGCGATGTTTGAGAAGTTCGCGGCAGAGTACGACGGATCTGAGCCTATCTATGCGCTCGATTCGCCGGGGTTTGGCGGATCATTTGATCCTGATGGCATGCCCACGATGGCTGAGTACGCGGACACGTTACTCGATGCAATTAAGGCGCTCGGATTTGATAAAGTTCATCTGTTCGGGCACCACACGGGGGCGTCACTTGCCATTGAGATCGCGACAGTTGATCCCAGCCGCGTAGGTTCACTCATGATGATTGGGCCGGTCGTGTTGACCGCTGAAGAAAGACAAGCCTTTGGTGGTGTGTATCCCCAGCCGTTCGAGTTAAAAGCAGACGGTTCTCATCTGCAGACGATGTGGGACTACGTCGCTAGCATTGGCGGTGATTCAGAATTGGACTTACACCACCGCGAAATGGTTGACACCGCGCGGGCCTGGCAAGGGCATATCAAGATGTATTCCAAGATATGGGATCAAGATTTCACGGCCCTATACGAAAAAATTACCGTACCGATGTTCATCATGTGCGCCGAGAAAGACATCCTTTGGCCAATGTTTGAGCGCGCCAAGGAGAAACGGCCCGATGCGACAGCGGCAGTCATTCCTGGCAGTAACTTTGAGCCCGACGAAGCGCCCAAAGAAGTCGCCAGCGCAGTGCAGGGCTACCTATCGAGCCTCTAGCCGGGCGACATCTGGTAGATATGCGCGAGCAATGTGCTGGTGTGTAAGTTCGCACCACGCCAGGCAGATCCATCCCAATAGCATACGGCCGATAGCACGCAGTGCCGTTGGCGGAAGCCATCGTTCTTAGGTTTACCGCGGACGGTTAGATCGGCCGTAACGAGACCGGTGCCACCGAAGACCTGAAAGTCCGGTTGGCGTATGACCCACTCCAACGTGTCCATACTGTCAGCCAGGAACGACATGTGATCTTGGTAGGCCGCCTGATCCATGATGAACGGATTGTCTTCATTGACCACCAAGGCATCTGGATCAAAAAAGCCATAGAAGTCATCGTAACTGCCATCGCCGGTGAAAACGGAAACAGCTTTGTTGAAGGCCCGTTCGAGAGTTTGCGTGTTCATATTTGCTTCTCCTAACCGGGGGATGCTTCAAGGATATGCCCGTCGAACGGGCTTTGGTGCCAACTAACGAGGCGCCAGCCTTCATCGAACTTGTGCCAGCCCTGAGTAAAGGCCATGTGCCGTTGGCGGTATCCTGAGTCCACCGGCTTGCCGCGGAAAGTCGCAAAACTCGCGACTAGTCCCGTATCGCCAAAAACACGGAAGCTGGGGTTGCGGTCCTGCCAGGTGAAGCCTTCCCAAATGCCACCGATGTGGAAGGCGATATGGTCCTGAAAACCAGTTTTGGTCAGCCGGAATGGGATGTCCTCGTCGATGATGACGGCATCTTTGTGGATGGTTGCGTAGAAGGCGTCGAGATCGCCTGTGGCCAATGTTTGTACAAACGTCCGAAATGCATCCTCAAATTCGGCCGTTGCAGATGTTTCCGCCATGGCCAGTTGGGGGGCGCTACCTGCGGCCGCTGCTCCAGCCCCGCTGGCTATGAGCGCTGATCTCCGTGTAATTGTTTCCGCCATGGTCCAAGCTCCCACTGCAATGCTGCGCGACTTTATAAAATGTAGGCAAAATTGCATACAAATTCAATATTTGGCCCTGGTTATCCTGTCCAACGAAATGAGAAAACTGCTCAAGAAACGATCAATTGTATCAGATAAGCGCACAGATACTGCTTAAAACCATGGTTTTTCAACGTGTTAACCCATTGGTATATCACCTTTTAATATCTTGCAGTGAAGGGAAAGGCTTTGTGTGTCAGACGAGCAACATCCGCCATGTTTTGTATGCAAAAACACATCCAAAGCTGTACAGACCTATTCTCCGACGATAGAACTTATGGTTCTAATTCGGCCATAGTGGCCATAAATCTAGCGTGCAAAGAGAGCTTGAGCATTCGCCCAGGTGGGACGGAATAAGGTTCGGGCGACAAGGGGAAACCGGGAGAGACATTATGATGAACTGGATACCAAAAAAATCTTTAAAGGCTGCGTCAGTGATGATGGCCTCAACAGCGTTGTGGGCCGCTCCGGTTTCTGCGCAACAAATCGCGGTCGAAGAGATCGTGGTTACAGGTTTGAAGCGTTCTGAATCGCTTCTGGATGCGCCTGTCGCCGTGACCGTGTTCACCGCGGATGCAATCGAAAGGGCTGGTATTACCCGTCCAGAAGATTTCCTGAGCCTTGTGCCAAACGTGAACTTTGTGACATCGAACCACCAAGGTGAGTTCTTTGTGAATATGCGTGGCCAAGCCGGTGTGCGTTTTGCTGAAGGTGCCGTTGCCGTTGTCGTCGATGGCGTGCAGCTCTCCACGCAGAACGAATTCAACGGCGACTTCTTCGACATCGAACAACTCGAAGTCTTGAAGGGTCCACAAAACGCCCTCTACGGTCGGAATGCGACAGCCGGTGCAATCATCGTCACAACCAAAGCGCCTGGTGATGAATGGGAAGGCAGCATCCTTGCTAGTTATGGTAACTGGAAAGCGATGAAGTTGCAGGGCGGCATCGGCGGTCCGTTGACCGACAATATTGGTGTCCGCTTGTCAGCGTCGTTGACGGACAGTGATGGTCCCTACACCAACGAATTCACCGGTGAGAAAGTCCATCGCTGGACCAACAAAACCGGCCGTATGCGTCTGAATTGGCAGGGTGAAAACACATCCGCCGACTTCGTACTCGGCGGTAGCCATGGTACTGGCGGCGCGATCGCATTTAACGCCCAGATCGCTGGCACAACGGTTGGAGGGGTCTTTATTCCTGGCCCAGATACCAACAATGTTCACCCCATTCCTTTTGTGAACGACACGCCGGGAATCAATATCCAAGATAAGGTCAATTCATCCCTTCGTATTATTCATGAAATGGATGGAATGACTCTTGAGTCTGTGAGTTCTTTCAGCTCGATCAAGGATAACTACCAAGCCAAAGGCCTGCCTTACGCGGATTATACAATTCCGTCGAACGACTTCGGTGTTTTTGAGTTCGTATTCGGTGATTTGACCCAAAAATGGCGGGATCAAAACAGAGCCTTTACTCAGGAATTCCGTCTGTCTTCAAACGACGATACAGCGCGTGTTCGCTGGCAAGCTGGAGCCTACTTCCAGAAAGCCCGTAAAATTAGAACAAACATCAACGGCTTGTTCACAGGTGGCGGCATTTCTCCAAGCCTATTGCCAAGCCCGATTGGAAGCGCAAATCCATCGGTCAACTATGATAAAACGAAGTTTGGTGTGACCAACTACTCACCATTCGGGAATATCCAGTTCGATATTACCGAAGATTTACAACTCGATTTGGCAGCACGTTACGAGACTGAAGAACGTGATGTTGAAACGCGGACGGCACCTGGTGCAAACACCGTCACAGGTGACGCCACGTACAACCAATGTGTGCTTCGTACCGGTCGTGATCCAGCTGACTGTTTTGATGAAACGACGTTCCATCAGTTCCAGCCGAAGGTCACGCTGTCTTACTCTCTTCCCGACGATACTGGCAGCGTTTACGCCACATGGGGTAAGGGCTTTAAGTCGGGTGGTTTTAACACCATCGGTGTTCGTGACCTGTTGATCGACGGTGCCATCGCTGCTGGCGGTGATCCAAGCCTGATCTTCACCCAAGATAGCTACGACAAAGAAACGACCAACGCCTACGAAATCGGCTTTAAGGCCCGCATGATGGATGGCCGTTTGGCCCTCAATGGTGCGGTCTTCAAGACTGACGTAACAGATGCTCAGCAGTTCGAATTCTTCCCGGTCGGAAGTATTCAGGCTGTATCTCGCATCGATAAACAGAAAGTTGAAGGCTTTGAGTTCGATGCCAATATGGCGGTGACCGAGAACCTCACACTGTTTGCGGGTTATGGTTATGTCGATGCGAAGATCACTGAGTTGGTTGCGCAGCCGCTGTTCGAAGGTAATCGCGTTCCCTACATCGAGAAGGACAACCTCTTGGTTGGTGCCCAGTTTAACGCACCAGTTAGCGGTGATATCGAGGTGGTCGGTCGAGTTGAGTACAAGCGTCGTGGAAGCATCTGGTACGATTCCTCGAATCTGCCAGGATCGCGTCGTGATCCAATCGAACTTATCGATGCCCGCATCGGCCTTGCCACAGACGAGTGGAGCCTGACACTTTGGGGTCGTAACCTGAACAATGAGAAGTACGCCAGTGAGTCTGTACCGCTGCTGTCCATTCTCAACGTGCCCTTCAAGGCACCGACACGGAGCTACGGTTTAGAAGCGCGCTACAACTTCTAAATCTGCGAAATCAAAAACCCCACATCATCAGCCGGTGATGTGGGGTTTTTTCTTTAAAATCGGGAGGATTAAACTATGCCTATTGGCCTTGCTCCAAATCAAAGATCAAAATTCCAAGTCTATCAATACGACGTATCGGACATGAGCGGCGCGGATCTTTTTGATCTGCCGTTCAACCCCGGAACCAAAATCCGCGGGTATACCGCTTTTGACGAGCCATCTTGTCAGGTCATCATTGAAGACTTTATGCCGGGCACGGAATTTCAATGGACGTTCACCCACGACGAATACCAGTACGCCATTTCCGGTGAAATTGAGATCGAAGTATTCGAACCACCATTGTATGCGGAAAGCACTAAGACCAATTTTAAGGCCGGGGCTGTCTACCTATTCCCCGTTGGGTCGCGGATGCATGTGAAAGTGATTGGTGATGAACCTTATCGCCACATTTGTTTCTGTCCGCCGAGCCCTGGATATCCATTCCCTAGCGTGGAAGATGTTCGCAAGGGATCGAAGTAAGGATTTATAGTCTGAGGCGGTCATGCAGTCCGTCCCAGACTAAGTATCTCTCCAACCTTTGGGGGAGCGATCTTGTGGTTGAGCACCACTATTAAGGATCGGCTCCCCCTTTTTTTTGGATGTGACTGTCATGGCGAATGCACAAGATTTCGACGTTATGGTCTTCGACACCTACACGCCACGATCAGATGCTTCGACGCGCAATTATGACCAATGGCTCGCAGACGTCGATTGCCCGTTGTTCAACAGCTTAGACATGGTCGCCGCGTACTATTGCTGGAAGGTCGCGGACGCCAAAGGAGACCGAGCACCCTGCGCACGCGGTGCGACTGATCCGTACACATATTTTGGATTCTTTGGCTTGAATGACGAGGCTGGCTTTGAGGCGATGATGTCCGACCCAAAGGCGGAAGCTCATGTTCCCGTCTGGGTTTCCCAATGGAGCCAGTATCCAGAAGCGGAAGATATGGCAGAAAACTTCTTCTTTAGCTTCGCTCGACGCGGTCAAGTCACGCCCGGAGATATGACCCAGACCGTGCTTGTTGTTCCCTACACGCGTGATCCATCCAATGAAACGCCGGGATACGAGAGTTGGTCGAGTGATACTGATGCCGTGTCGGCACTAGCCCAGACTGTTCGGTATGAATCCTGGTCCGTCGAGAGACAATTGCAAGGCGACTATGCGCCCAATGGTCTTGATTTATTTTTCGTGGATAGTTTGGAGCAGGCCAAACCGGCCTGGGACTTGACGCCGAACGCTGTTCTCGGGACCCTCGTTGCTGGGCCTACCTAGAAATTCGATTTTCGTTTGATTTGGAGCGCCGATGACCAAAGTCAGTATTGTTTACGATAGTAGTTTCAAGGGGCAGACCGCCGTTCTTGCCGAGTGCGTGGCCGAAGGCGCTCGGTCCGTTGATGGGGCCGAAGTCCACGTCATTCATGTCGATAATGTTGCTGACCACTGGCCAACCTTGCACACGTCTGATGCCATTATCTTTGGCTCGCCAACGTACATCGGCAGTGTTTCGGGAAAATTCAAACTCTTCGTCGAACAACTCGCCGGCGAAGTCTGGCTGAAGCGGATGTGGAAAAATAAGTTTGCTGCTGGGTTTACGATCTCAGCTGGACGCTCCGGTGACAAGCTCAATTGCTTGACGCAAATGGTCATCTTCGCCAGTCAGATGGCGATGATCTGGGTGCCACAACATGTGCTCGGCGGCAATTATTCGACCGCCGGCAGTGAGGAAGACTTAAACCGGATGGCTGGGTATCTCGGTGTTATGGCGCAGGGCAACATTGATGAGCCTGCTGACGTGTCCCCACCCGAAAGCGATCGCGAGACGGCTCGCCAGCACGGTCGCCATGTTACTCAGGTGGCCGCGCAATTTATCGAGGGGCAGCGTGCGCTGCCGTTCCAAGAGGAAACCCCATATGACGCCGAAGGCGAGGGGCGTCCTCTCGGATTGGCGGAGCTTCCAGGTTAGCCCTGAGAGTCCGGAGACGCCACGAGCTCACCCATCGCGCAGCCGTAGCATTCTGACGGTCTGGTTGCCGCGGCGGCCGCGTATTCAGTCGTGTTGTTGAGGGGTTGCATCGCGAAATGACTAAACCTCTGGTCCCCTAATACTGGGCTTACGACCTGAAAGGTGCGGCGGTTCGCGGCTTGTGGAACGGCACTCTTCGCCGTCATGAATGTTGCGGGTTGCCACGGTGTCATTAGGTCACCCGACGTCATTTCACACAAATAAACCTGGTAGTTCTTATCCATGGTTTCTGGCGTTGCATCTGGATAGCGACCCCAGCTGTCTGTCCAGCCCTGAGCAAACTTTTCCACATCAGGGTTACCCCAAATATCGTCGAGCTTATCTTTGTCCTCGACATACATGAGGTCGAAGTAGGTGTATGGGACTGCACAATCCGCTGGCGAGGTAATTTTCCAGTTCGTGTAATGTTGGATGCCGGGAACTCTGTTAAAGAACGGATTGTCGACGTCTCTCAGCCAGTCGTCATACTTGCGCTCGGTGCTGTCTTCTCGGGGCGTGTAAACCAGGAGAAGCAGGTCGCGTAAATCACCAGACATATAGAGCCTCCATTGAGCAGGGATTGGGGTCTTGGGTGCGTCAATACCCCTTTTTATTTACATAATATTCTGCATACAATATCTCCGACAACAACAGGGGAAAACATCATGGCAGCCGAAAACTGGCGGAGAGACGAGCCTACTTTTTACAATTTTCTGGCGCTGGAACGGGAATCGCTCAATGCGCCCGATCCTCTCGGTGGGATCGCTGGCGGCCTGATGAGTTGGGACAAAAAGTCTGAATCTCAGACCTTTGTTGTCGAAGTGCCCCCGGGTTGGAAAACCAGGACGGATTCAAAGGATGCTTCTCTTGAGTTCTTCGTGCTTCGCGGTGACCTCGCTCTCAATGGCGACAGTGTCGGTAGCGGCGGTTATATCCATGTGCCGCAGTTGGCAGGCGGTGGTGAGGTCACGTCCATCACGGGCGCGTTGGCCTTAGCATTTTGGAATCCAAACATTCCTGCATACTCTTATCCAGTGACCCGCAACCGCACGATTAAGACTTGGGAAAAACCGTGGACGCCGAGTATTCCTGGAGCTCACGGCGTGATGCATAAGTCACTTCGCCTTCCAGATCCGACTCCACATCCGGTTGATGAAGGTTTTGATGGCGGGCCGGGGGGCTACATTCGTTTTCAATACATCGAGCCAAACATGATTGCTGAAGACGAGCACGTGCATCACGAGTGTTGGGAAGAAATCATTCTTCTGCAGGGCGATTGCTTCCTTCTAAACGAAGGCCAGATGGGAATCGGTAGTGTCGTTGGTCATCCTCAAGAATTTTATCACGCACCCTTTGTCTCGCGATCCGGTGCGCTCATTCTGGTTCATACGGATTCGCCTATGGGTTTCCCCTGGCCACCGCGTGAATATCCCGAGGCGCGCAAACTCTGCGGACATTACTTGGATACCGCACCTTTCGATGTGCCGACTGAGCACGTCGCTTGGGAAGATCATCCGATCAAAGATCTGCAAGAAAGCTCTGCGGACTACCAAGCTTGGCGCAAATCGGAAGAGGGCCAGCTTTGGGGTGGATACGAAAAGACGACAGACGTGCCCTACCGCCCTGCAGGTCGCGGTGTTGCCTCTGAATATCGCGCAAGTTGGACGCGTGAGGGAGAGTCACCAGACCTCGCCAAAAAATAAGGCGTCGTTTGAGTCCGCGTTCGTCCTGTCTCTAATGTGTAATTCGGTAAACCGTATCCCAATGGTTTTCGAGATTCACAAAGTACTCGGTTTCCAAAAGTTTCCAGGGGTCGTCGTCTCCGTGGACCCGGGTCCATATGGGTCCGAATTGAGGCACCAACCCCCGTAGAGACTTTGCGTCTCGCCAGTAATGGATAACTTTGTAGTTATAGGTGCCGCGCAACAATGAATCGAAGTGAATCATTGTATTCGTCACTGTCCCTTTTAACTGTAAGCCACCATGGGGGATGAACACTTCGTCGGGTGGGCCAAGCGGCAGAAGTTCACCGAAGTCCCACTCTTCTTTCTTTAAGTCTGGATCGGGGTAAATGGTGCTTATGTGGTACCCCATATACCCATCCATTTCTGCAAACACGGGGAGCACTTTAGATTTCCAAAACCCCTCAAACCACTCGTGCTTGCCGGGCATGACCAGCATTTTTTCTTCCACATAATATTGGGCGCCAATAATTGGCGCCTGTGACCAAGCGTTTGCTGTTGTTAGCAAGCCTGTAAGAAAAAAGATCAAATTAACCAATCGAGTCACATCACCCTCCCCCGCACAATAGGACTGACTTCAGTCTTTTGATGTCTACCGATAAGTGTAATTAAATACAATATTGTATGCAATATGGAGCGTGGCAATGCGGCGGTGGTTATTCTTTCGTAATAGAAATGACCCACTGCATGTGATTAATGAACGCCGTCGTTGAGACATGGGGGTCTAACGTTAAGATGGCGGCGTGAATTTGCTCCTGATCACGCAGGAAGCCGTCCCAATGTTCAGGTTTCGAAGGCACTTTTTCAGCAAAAAAAGGGTTGAAGAAGTGGAACGGCACGCGCCGATAAAAGAAGTTGGCGTAATAGTTTTCTGATATCGCGTTCAAGTCCACATGATACTCATAGAGTGTGCGAATGAATGGCAACGGCACACGGTTCTTGTACGCGTCACGGACGCGCTGAATCGCCTTCTCCATAATTTTGATATTTTTTGGCTTATCCATCTTTGGTGTGGCCTGCCGGACACCCAAAACGCAGATTGCTTCAGTAAAATCCAGAAGGTCGATCAGTTCTTTGGTAGAGACCTTTCTAATCATTGCCCCGCGATTGGGTATAAGATCAACCACGCCTTCACCGGCTAATACATGTAGAGCTTCGCGCACAGGGGCACGGCTAACATCAAATTGCTCCGCTAGATCAGCAGCAATGAGCCTTTGGCCTGGGGAGTAGTTTCCTTGTTCAACGCCGGATGTGATTTTCTCGACGACGCGCTGAACAAGTGATTGCCCATTCTTGTTAGTGTCTTTTTGACTGGCTTTAGCCATTTTTATTAGGGTCCTGCTTCAGTGTGCATTCGTTGTTAGGCCTACCTGCAGTGTTCTTGGCTGGTTCATGACCTATCGCAAATTTGTCCGCAACATAGGGCTTCCTGTCTTCTGTTTAAATCCCTTTATTTGGGCCTCAAAAGCACCGTCAAAATAGCTTGATTGCAAGGGAATTTAGGCTGGACCCTTGTCCTAATTATACAGAATTACATACAATTTAACCTAGCCTGTTGGCGCAGTGCCAACCTACGGAAGGAAGGAGCCTCCAATGCCTAATCCTCATCTTAACCTTGTCCCCCGCGACCAAATGGAGCCAGACGTCCAAGAAGTTTGGGACCTGGGTATGGAAAGAAGCGGTGAAGCAACTGTGGTCGAGGTCTTTGCCAATAGTCCACCGATGATGAAGTGGTATTTCGAGGGGTTCTACAAACAGATTTTCTACAATGAGAACTCGGGCATGAAATTGGATGTCCGTACTAAAGAGCTTCTGAGGCTTAAGCTGTCGAAACAGCATGGCTGCTATTTCTGCAACCGCTGGAATGGTGTGGATGCAATGAATGCTGGTATTACCCAAGAGCAGATAGACAATATTCCCACGCCATCTTCAGACCATTTTGATGACAAGGACCTTGCTGTTATCGAATTAGCCGAACAGATGATGCTTCAGAATATGCACGGTGAACTGACTCCCGATCTTCATAGCCGACTACGCGCGGACTACAGCGATGAACAGATTGTCGAAATGGGGTTTGTCGCTGCGGTTTTGACCGGTATGGCCAAGTATTTGTTCGTCTTTGATCTTGTTACCAAAGAAGACGTATGCCCAGTGGTGCCTCAAGCAGCAGAGTAAACACAAGGTCTGGGGGTCCATATGGCGGAAGAAGCAGTCGTATATATTGACGGAGCGTACAAACCTCTCAGTGAGGCAAATATTTCTGTCTTAGATCAGGGATTTTTGTTGGGCGACGCAATTTTCGACGTCGTTTCTGCGTGGAAGGGAAGTATTTTCAAACTCGATGCTCACCTGGATCGATTTGAAGATTCGATTCGTGCTACGCGGCTTACACCCTCATTGGATAGAGAGGGCTGGCGTGCTGCAATAATTGAAACCGTAAAACGAAACAACTATCCCGACGCGAGTATTAGATTCATCGCGACACGGGGTGTTTCAACGGAGGTCATTGCTGACCCGCGCAAGAACACGCCAACTGAGATTGTGTGGGCGGCACCCTATGTCTTCTTGGCCGACGATGAAGGCAGGAAGAATGGCATTCGGCTGATGATCAGCCACATGAGAGGGTTCCCGTCAGATACCCTTGACCCTAGATATAAGTGCGTCGATCGGTTGCATTTCCAACTCGCCAAAGCTGAAGCATTGGATGCAGGCTAAGACGACGTGATTTGGCTTGATCACAGCGGCCATGTTGCCGAAGGCCCAGCCTCTAATATTTTTGTCATTAAAGGTGGTGTGATCCACACGCCGTCCCAAGGGATTTTGCGCGGTATAACTAGGCAAACCTTTATTGAACTAGCGCACCGAGCCGACATAGAAGTTTGGGAATGCAACCTTTCCCCGTTTGATCTGTTTAGCGCCGACGAGATTTTCACCACGAGTACTGCAGGGGGAGCACTCGCGATTCGAGAGGTTTCGGGCCGCCCGACCGCTTCGAACGGCCCAGGCCCGATTACGCGTAAACTCGATGATTTGTATTGGAAGATGAGAGAAGACGGTGAATACGGCACAAAAATCTTCGGATAGAATTCTAGTCCAGTGGGTTGGCCCGCTTAGAAATTTCCCCAGAAAAACACATTAAAAGGGCTAGTCCGTTGAATACTGAGTATGACTACATTGTCGTCGGCGCTGGGTCTGCTGGTTGCGTCCTGGCCAATCGCCTATCTGAAAATAAGTCGGACCAGGTTCTGCTCATTGAAGCCGGAGGAAGGGATCTCAACCCGATGATCCACCTGCCTATTTTTTGTGGTCTGCTCTACACGCGCGATATTCACAATTGGTTCTACAAAAGTGCGGCTGAGCCGAACCTTAATGGTCGAGAAATTTACATCCCTCGGGGAAAAGTTCTGGGCGGCTCCTCAGCGATCAATGGAATGGTCTATATCCGCGGTCATGAGCAAGATTTTGATCAATGGAGCGAGCAGGGGTGCAAGGGTTGGTCGTACAAGGAGGTGTTGCCGTTCTTTAAGAAGTCGGAACAGCACTTAGATCGCGAAGACCAAGTGCATGGTCATCACGGGCCGTTAAAAGTCAGTAAGGGTGTTATGCCCAATGAACTCTTTGATGCATTTATTGAGGCCGGCGAATCGCAAGGGTATCCGGTCACCGATGATTTCAACGGCACACAGCAAGAAGGATTCGGGCGCTACGATTTTACGATCGCGAACGGCCGTCGGCAGTCAACAGCGACGGCGTTTTTGAAGCCGATAAAGTCCAGAGAAAACCTTACGATTCTAACCCGTGCGCAGGCGACGCGTGTGTTGCTTGACGGTGTTACAGCCACCGGAGTTGAGTACGTTCGTCGCGGCAAAACTCATCATGTGAAAGCAAGAAAGGAAGTTGTTCTTTGCTTGGGCGCGATCAATTCACCGGTGCTGCTTCAGTCGTCTGGCATTGGCGCCGAGACAGACCTCAACACACTGGGAGTCCAGACGGTTCAAAACCTTCCAGGTGTGGGAAAAAATTTACAGGATCACGTCGCGGTTTATGTTCAGCACACGTGCAAAAAACCGATCACTATCCAAAGTTTGTTCCGGCCCCACGTGGCGGGGCGCGCTTTTTTTGAGGCCGTTCTTTTCGGTACGGGGCCTGCCGCGTGTTTCCCATTGGAAGGTGGCGCTTTTCTAAGAACGAACCCCGATCTAGCGATGCCAGATGTGCAGTGTCATTTCTTGCCAGGACTCGGCCCGGGTATGGGTGAAAAGGGGGAGCACGGTTTCTTTTCGAACGTCTGCCAATTGAGGCCAAAGAGCCGGGGACATGTGAAAGCCAATACCGAAGGCGCGCTTGCGGATCCAGAAATTGTGACGAACTTCCTGTCTCATGCCGATGACGTCAAAACCTTGCGCGATGGCGTTAAGATTCTTCGCGGTGTATTTGCGGACTCTGCATTTGATGATCTACGCGGACCTGAAAAATCACCGGGGCCAGATATAAATAAAGATGATGAACTTGATGAATGGGTGCGGCAGACAGCAGAGACAATTTTCCACCCAGTCGGCACCTGTAAAATGGGGGTTGGAGACGATGCAGTGGTTGATCCTGAACTTCGTGTGCGTGGCGTAAACCGCCTAAGGGTTGCCGATGCATCGATCATGCCGACTATTGTGGGGGGCAATACCAATGCCGGTTCAATTATGATCGGTGAGAAAGCTTCTGATCTGGTTAAGTCGGCAAATAGCTAAGCAATTTTTATAAAGCGACCTATTCGTCATCGTCTATATTGCGGAGGATTTTGCGTAGAACTCCGGCAACAGACTTTCGTTCTTCGTTGTCAATGCCATCGAGCAATTTGTGTTCAATCGCGTTTTCTTTGATGATGATCGCGTCAAACGTATCCAGCCCTTTTTGAGTAACGGTTACGATTACAGCTCTTCCGTCACTGGGGTCTTTACGGCGGGTGACGAGCCCTTTCTTTTCCATACGAGTGAGGGCGTTGGTCATGCCACCGGATGTCAACAAATTGTGCCGTGAAATCTTGTTAGGATTTGCCTCATAAGGCGGACCAGAGACGATCAAGGCACCGAGCGTCTGGAGCTCTTTGAAGTTAAGGTCATGTTGGCTGAGCAGGCGAGAAAGTCGTGACAGAAAAATGTCGTTGATGCGTGTCACTCTGCCCCAAACCTGCCATGGGCTTAGGTCCATGTCCGAACGCTGCTCAGACCATTCTCGGCTAAGCCGATCTAGCCGGTCTTCTTCCATTGCCAAAATATGCCCCAGAACCCTTAGCGTGAGTGATTGCAATTATACGGTGCTCCAGCGGTCTCGAAAAGCGGTGAGACACCAACAGACTGGCTTTGTTCAACACGCGACAACGCTGCCGTTGGTTTCCAGGTCTCCGCCCGGAAAATGGCAGAAAACAGGGTCATTCAGCCTTTTATTTTTCACCTAAAGTGGCATTGAAACGTTACCAACAGAGATCGCTTTTGGTAGTCTATCGGCGCTGTCGCGTTAAGGTTCCGGATGCCGTTCCGGGTCGTCTGACGACCAGCTTTTTTGGCCCCTAGTTGCGGCACTGGATACTGCGGAATGCGTCTAACACTGGCATACGATCGGTGCGTCATTTTCATGGCGTTTGCGTTGGCGGCGTGCGGCCCTTCGCAGCCCAATGACGCAGAATCAAATTCACTTATCTACATTACCAACGATGTTCCAGCCGGGTTGGACTATGACGGTGCCGCATCAACCGTTCCAAATAGTCAGGAAGGCATCGTTAACCTGATGGATCCGTTGATTGACTATGCGCCTGGTGGGGCGAATGAAGAAGGAGTGGGGCTACTCAATTTTACATCCTTCGAAGGCCGGCTCGCGGAAAGTTGGAGTTTCGATGATGCAACGTTGACATGGACGTTTAACCTGCGCCGTGGGGTCCTAAGTTGTGCTGGGAACGAATTAACCGCTGACGACGTCGTTTACACGTTCGCACGTGCCAAGTCTGTTTCGGGGCCAGCTCCAACAGGATGGTTCTTGGCGAGCGTGGCTTCGGTCGAGTCTTTCGATGCGACGGTTTTAGCTGATGAAAACAAACGTTCCTTGGGCTCCGAGGTAACAAAGGTCGATGACTATACGGTTCAAATTCGTCAATCAACGCACAACCAGTTATTTCTACCTGCGCTAACCACGTTTGCCATTCGTATTTTTGATAGCGTCGAAGCCAAAAAACATGCCACGGAATCAGACCCATGGAGCCACGACTATATTAACAACGTGACGGCCCCAGCCTTCGGCCCATATTGTGTTGAGCGATGGGACAAGGGTAACGAGTTCGTGCTGCGCGCTAACCCTAACTACTATCGTGGCGCACCCAACGTAGAGCGAGTGGTTTTCAAGCGCGTTCCGCAGTCTTCGAACCGGTTCATTATTTTGCGAATGGAGCAGGCGGACATCACAAAAGGCTTAACGCCGCGTGAGTTTATCAAGCTGAAGGAATACGACCAGCTGCAGGTTGTGGGTGTAACGGGCAACGAGAGTCTCTTTGTGCACATGAATTTTGACTCTCCTCCCTTTGATCAAGTTAAAGTCCGTCAAGCCGTCGCAGCCGCGCTGCCCTACAGCTGGATTATCAAGAATGGTTATATCGGGCAGGCGCAGATTTGGAATGGGCTGGTTCCAAGTAGTTACCCAGGCGGAAAGTCGACCTTCCATGACTCACCCGAAGGATTAGATGTCGCGCGGCGAAAGCTCGTTGAAGCGGGCTACCCCGACGGACGCGGGCTAGAGGTCTATGAGGACGCGCTAAGACTTTCCTACCCCATAGAAAAAGAAGCGACTCTCGGACCAATTGCGACAGCGGTCCGGACAGCGCTGCGCGACATTGGTATGCCAGTAGAGCTCGACCCCATTCCGCTGACCCAGTACGGAGACCGACAACTCGTCAAGAAAGACCTGCCATTTGCTCTGAACGATCAGGAAAAACCTATCGTTGTTGATGCTGGTTATGCCGTGCAGTTGTTTTTTGTATCGTCCGAGGCCGGCGCCGTGAACAATATGATTAATTATCGCAATCCGCGTGTCGACGATCTCTGGACGGAGGCGCGCGCCGAACGCGATACTGAGCGGCGCTACAATCTTGTGACCGAGATTTACCAACACCTGAGCAACGATGTTGTTTGGCTTCCGGTCGTCGAGTATCGCACACAATGGGCGGCACGGCAGGGATTGCAGGGGTTCATCTGGTATCCAGATAACGGCATACGCTTCGCTGATCTGAGTTACGCTCAATGATCTGGCGTTTCACACTTCGCCGGTTGGCTGTCGGCCTGGTTCAGCTCAGCGTGTTGATTGTTGCTGTGTTCTTCTTGATCCGTTTGCTGCCTGCCGATCCTGTTGCCCGATTCGTTGGAATGAATGCCAGCCCTGAAGCTTACGCGTTGGCTGAGCAATCTTTGGGTCTCGATCTTCCCGTGACTCGACAGTTCGAAGCTTTTCTATTTGGCGAAGGCAATGACGGGGGTGGATTATTCCGTGGAGAACTGGGGACATCATGGGTCACGGGTTCGTCAGTCAATCAGGAAATTCGTCAATATCTTCCGGTCACCTTAGAACTCATTACGTTGTCTTTTCTGATCGCGGTCGGGCTCGGAGTTCCGATCGGGGTTCTGGGTGCGGTGAACCCCGGCGGTGCAGCGGATAAGGGCACGTTGGTCTACGGCCTTTTTGCCGGGTCTCAGCCGGAGTTCAGTTGGGGCATCATTTTTATCTTTGTCTTTTTCGTCGTGCTTGGAATTGCACCCGGTCCACTCGGTCGACTATCGCCCTTAACGGACCCACCCGATTTTGTGACTGGCGCAATTACTATCGATGCGCTGCTGGCAGGTCGCGTGGATATTTTCCTGGAGGCACTGTGGTATCTCAGTCTTCCAATCCTAACGTTGTCGTTTGTCTTGAGCGGGCCGATTATAAAAATGGTTCGTGAGAACGTCGCTCAAACGATGAACGCAGATTTCATGTTTTATGGACAAGCAGCCGGATTGCCCCGTGGTGTGCTGGCCCGTGATGCTTTGCGGGCCGCATTCGCGCCGGCCCTTACGCTCATTGGCATATTATTTGGCTTCATGATTGGCGGCGCGGTCCTAATAGAAAGTATTTTTTCCATTAGTGGACTGGGCCAATACGCCATCCGCTCGATTCTGGCCTTTGACTATCCGGCGATCCAAGGCGTTGTCCTGACGATATCGGCACTAACACTGCTGATCTATCTCGCCATCGATGTGTGTCAGGCGCTGCTTGATCCGCGAGTTTCAGTATGAGCAACACTGGCAATCGGGATGAAAGCGCGGCGTTTGGCGTTCTGGCATGGATCGGTGTGGGAATCGTTTCTTGCGCAGTCTTCTTGGCTATTTTTTCGCCTTGGCTGATTCCTTATGACCCGACACAGGCGACTGAGAATGTATCGATGCCACCACCACCTTTGTCAGCGTGGCCGTCTCTATTTTGGCAGACTATCGCGAACGGCTCACCGACACCGCATTGGTTTGGAACCGATGCATCGGGTCTGGATGTGTTTAGTCGAACTATAGAGGCGACGCGCACGGACCTCATCATCGCGCTTAGTGCAAACATCGTTAGTGTGATCATTGGAGTCTCCTTGGGTGTTATCTCGGGCTATTTCAGAAATATATGGACGGAAACGCTTTTGCGAACTGCTGATCTGCTGCAATCGTTTCCTGTTTTTATTACCGCGATGATCCTGGTTGCTCTTGCCGGACGGTCTTGGGTTAACATTGTTCTGGCGATGTCACTTTTGTATGCGCCCATATACCTGCGATTAACTCGCACTGAAGTGCTGGCGCTGCGGGAACGTAGTTTTATTGAGGCCGCGCGTGCGCTCGGTAAGACAGAGCTTGGGATCGCCCGACACCACATTTTGCCCAACGCTATTGGCCCCTCATTGATTCAATTCTCAGTCACAATTGGGTTCGCGATACTGCTTACAGCTGGATTGAGTTTTGTTGGTGCCGGCGTGCGGCCCCCAACGCCGGAGTGGGGGTCCATGATCGCGACCGGTGCCACACAATTGGTGCTAGGGGACTGGTGGCCAAGCCTTTTCCCGGGGATCGCAATTTCCGTGACCGTGTTTGGCTTTGCGGTATGTGGCCACGTATTGGAGAAACGTTATGGCCGATAACAAAAACACCGTGTTATCGGCTCGTGGCCTGTCGGTCCAATATGCTGCTGAAAACCCAACTCTAACGGATATAAACCTAGACATTGCTGCGGGTGAGATTGTTGGCTTAACCGGCAGTAGCGGTTCAGGCAAATCCACCTTGGCTTATGCGTTGCTTGGCCTGACGCGTCGCGGAGCGCAGGTTACTGGCGGTAAGATCGATTTCGATGGACACGACCTGCTGGCATTGTCTGATGAGGAGCTTGAAAGGGTCAGAGGTCGGGACATTGCCCTCATTGTCCAGAATCCGCGGTCCGCTTTGCATCCCATGTACCAGGTCGGTCGTCAGATAAGCCGCGTTTACCAAGCCCACAAGGACTCCGGTCGGACAGAAGCGCAGCAGCGTGCAATCGAAATGTTACGTTTGGTTGGTATCAACGACCCCGAACGGCGCTCAGATGCGTTTGTCCATGAACTCTCTGGTGGTATGGCGCAGCGCGTGCTCATTGCTCTCGCGCTTTCTACTAATCCAAAATTGCTGATTGCCGACGAGCCGACCAGTGGCCTCGATGTGACAGTTCAAGCACAATTTCTCGACACGATGTGGGAAACATCCCGCGAGACCGGAACGGCGATGGTCTTGGTAACGCAAGAGCCGGGTATCTTGGCAAATTACTGTGACCGCGTGATCGAGCTAGACGCTGGCCACGTGGCGAAAGATGTCTCGGCTTCTGCATTTATATCTGCTTCGACCAAACGCTCTACTCAGTCTCCTTCCGCCGTTGAGCGCGAACGTCAGAATCATGAGCCACTGCTGAGAGTCGAAGGGTTGCGTAAAACGTTTCCTTTGCGGGGGACAAAGAAAGTCGTTCAGGCCGTCGATGATGTGTCGTTATCTCTCTTTGCGGGCGAAAGTGTTGGGCTCGTTGGTGAGTCAGGGTCAGGAAAGTCAACGGTTGGGCGTTGCTTGCTGAAGCTCCTAGAGGCAGATGCCGGTAAAATTACGTTTGACGGTCAAGATCTGGCCGCGATTGGTGGACATACGCTGCGTAAGCTCAGGCAACGAATTCAGATTGTCCAACAGGATCCATACGATAGTTTTGATCCAAGGTGGTCGATTGAGAAATCTTTGTTGGATCCCCTAGTGATTCATAAGATTGCTTCGCCGGCTGAGGCTAGAGGTGTCATCGAGGAAAGCCTTAGTCGTGTGTCTGTGGAATTCTCAGTACTATCGCGTCGACCACGGGACCTGAGTGCGGGTGTTTTGCAACGAATCGCCATAGCGCGCGCGTTGCTCATGAAGCCGGATTTCCTGGTGCTTGACGAACCGACATCAATGCTTGCGCCTCAAGATCGTCATGTCATCCTCGACGTTCTAAAACGTCTCCGCACTGAGCTTGGCTTGTCATACTTGTTGATTTCCCATGACCTGACTTCCGTCGCGTCTGCGTGTGACCGGGTTGTGGTGATGTACTTGGGGCAGGTCGTCGAAGTCGGTCCAACCGTAGATATTTTTGAAAAGCCGATTCATCCCTATACGAAAGCGTTGATAGGAGCTCACCTCGAAGAGAACCCCGAGACGCGGCGTGTAGAGAGATTAGATCGCGTAGATTTAGAAGGGGAAATTCCAAGCCCCATTGATTTGCCAGTAGGGTGCTATCTAGCCACCCGTTGTGCGCATGCAACCGACGCTTGCCACAAGGAGCGTCAGAGTCTCAGTCCGTTTTCTAGCCATCATGATGTCCGATGTATGCGTGTTGGCCAGTTTGAGCTCGATGAAGCGAGTTAAGGTATGAGTGACAACTACGATTTCATTATTGTAGGGGCCGGCGCCGCGGGCTGCCTTCTCGCAAATAGATTGTCGTCTGATCCGTCCAATCGCGTTCTACTATTGGAAGCTGGCGGCAAGGATTGGAATCCGCTCATCCGAATGCCTCTTGTCGCGGGGCTTCTGTATTTCACACCATCGCTGAACTGGGGGTACGCCACCGAGCCACAGGATGGTTTGCAGGGCCGCAGTATAAAATGGCCGCGTGGAAAGGTGTTGGGCGGTTCAACAGCGATCAATGGCATGATGTACATGCGTGGTCAGCGTCAAGACTATGACGATTGGCGTCAAGCGGGATTGAATGGCTGGTCCTACGATGATGTTCTGCCATTCTTTAAGTCCTTTGAGCGAAACGCGAGCCATGGCGACGATATTACTTATCATGGCCGTAGTGGGGATTTGCATACGGAGAAAGCGAAAGCAGAACATCCGCTCTATGATGCATGGTTGGAATGCGCGCGGGCGACCGGCCAGGTTGACAATGAGGACTTTAACGGTGCGAGCCAAGAAGGTGTTGGCGCCTATGACTTCAACATAAGAAATGGGCGTCGCGTCTCAGCTGCTGCGGCTTTTCTTGAACCCATTCGGAATCGCCAGAACCTAACCGTTGTAACGCGAGCACAAGCCCAGCGACTCATGGTTGCTGAGGGTGTGTGTACGGGGCTTGAATGCCAGATCGGCTCGCATTCAAAAACGTACACCGCGAGCCGCGAAGTGATCTTGGCTTGTGGAGCGGTTAATTCTCCTCAACTCTTACAGCTTTCAGGTATCGGTGATGGAGCTACTCTTCAAAGTTTCAATGTGCCGTGTCTTGTCGACCGGCCTGCTGTTGGCCAAAATTTACAAGACCATATCGGGGTTTACCTCCAGCATAAGTGCTTGGAACCAATCACACTATTCGGATTGATGCGACCCGATCGGGCTATCTTCGCGGGCCTAAGACAGATGCTTTTTGGCACTGGGCCGGCCGCGTCTGTACCACTGGAAGTGGGTGGGTTTTTGAAGACCCGCCCAGAGCTTGATCGCCCCGATGTCCACGTCACTTTTGTACCTGGATTATCTTTGGCGACCACGCAAGCCGGCCAAATGCAGCACGGTTTTCTGACCAACGTCTATCAGCTGAGGCCGAAGAGCAGAGGCTCAATCTCAATCACATCGCCTAATCCGATGGATAAGCCGCGCATTGATCCCAACTACTTGAGTGATCCAGATGATATCTCGTGTCTGCGAGATGGCGTGCGGTTGATCCGAAGCATCGCCGAGCAGTCAGCCCTAGAACCCTACAGGGGTGCGGAGATTTCACCGGGTATAGATGCTGTCAGAGATGATCAGATCGACACTTGGATTCGTAGCTCGGTTGATACGATTTTTCATCCGGTCGGTACCTGTCGGATGGGTGCGGATGACGATGCTGTGTTGGACGATAATTTGCGAGTGCGGGGTGTGAATAACCTTCGGGTCATAGATGCGTCTGCCATACCTAAAATACCGAGTGGAAACACGAGTATTCCTACAATGATGATCGCCGAAAAAGGCGCATCGATGGTTCTTGAATAAAAATCAAGGGCAACAGCTCTGTCGTATTAGCCACGTAGAGCGGAATAGCGCTCACTTCAAAAAAGACCCAAACGATCAAATAGTTCTTCTAGGCCAATGACTTAACCGAATTTCCACTTGTTTTCTTGGGCACTTAAATGAACAGTTTGGGTGGATTTCGTTTCCAAAATGGCACGCTTGCGGCGCACGTTCTGTCCACTGGTGAACTCAACGACTTGGTGGCCTTGTCTGTACGTGATTATTGGGATTGCGCTGGCGAAAGCACTAGAGAAACGCTTTCCCTACTCAATCTGTCGCTACTAAACTACCATACCACACACGCATTTCTTTAGAATCCGCACGATCTCTCTGATGCCCATTTTCCAGATGTAGGAAATGAATTTTGAAAAGTTTGTTGGCGATAGACAATAAAGTCGACACGTTTCTAGAAGCTAGAAACGATGGCGGCCCAATCGTGCTCTATGGCGCGGGGTTCGCAATGCCTGCAATATTGAGGAAGCTGCTCAGGTATAACTTTAATGTCGTGGGAATTTGTGACTCAAGCCCCGCGCTACAGGGCACAAAAGTTGAAAACGGTCTGACAATTTCCTCAGTCGATGAAATATTGGGTGTGTATCCAAACGTCCTTTTTGTCATTTCAACGCCTTCATATTTTGATGAGATTTACTCAGAGTTAACAGAAAGAATCGGACACGAGAGAATTAGCGATGTCGACCTGGAATGCAGTCACTATTTTGATGCATTCGAGTTCAAGAACTTTTTTTCCGACAATTATTTGCGCTTTAGCAACATTTTAGAGCGCCTTGAGGATGAGGCATCTATGGCTGCATATAAAAATGTAGTGCGAGCGCATCTGACGGGGGAGCGAAAAGACTTCCAGGACGCATATACAGGTAAGGACGATTGGTATCTGTTCTCGTCGCTTCTACAACCTTCTAAAGACTCAATTTATATGGACTGTGGCGCATTTGATGGTGACACAATCAACCTATTTATCGATGCGGCTAAGGGAGAGTATGCCCATATTTATGCTGTTGAGCCTGATTCATTTGGAGCTGAGGCGCTTTCCAATCTTGAGAAGACTGACTCAAGAATTTCAATAGTTGGAAAAGGGTTGTCTAAGGTCGAAGGTGAAGCTGAATTGTCTCTCAATGGAATGTATTCATCAATTTCTGACGATGGTCAGGGGGTAGCCTCAAAAACCAAAATAGAACTTACGACAATCGATAATATTTTGGACGGGGGCAGGGCCGATATTATCAAGATGGATATTGAAGGGGCTGAATACGATGCAATTGCGGGAGCTAAAAATACTATTTTGAAGCATCGACCCAAATTGGCCATATGCCTGTATCACAAAGTCGAAGATTTTGTACGGATACCCGAACTTCTATTCGAGTGGCTTCCAGATCACCAATTTTATGTGAGACATCAGTCCGATAGTTGTACGGATACAATTTTGTTTGCGGTCCCCAGGTAAGGTATATGGAAAAAAGGGAAGTACACTCCTTTCACAAGGACGGTTTTATCCTCGCCAAAAATGCGTTGAGCGAGGACACGCTAAGTAAAGTGTCCACCTATTTTTGTATGCGGTTAGATCAATTAGCTCTTCATTTGGGCTATGCGTTTTCGTCTCAAGGCTTAAATCTGAATCAGAAAACTATCGAATTAGAGAGCGCTCACCCAGGTGCGATGCTGACTCTTACCCATTCGCAGCAGCTCTCCGCACAATTGGTTTCTATGGCGACCGACGAAAACATACTGGCCGCAGTCAAAGAGCTTCTAGGATCGGACGTAGATCTTCATCCATTTTATGCCATCAGACCAAAACCTCCAGCGGTGCAATTGTTTGAGGTTCCATGGCACCAAGATAGTTCATATCTCCAGAAAGGGGCTGACCAAACGCCTCAGATAACCTTCTGGGTTCCGCTGATGGATTCAACTGTCGAGAATGGCTGTCTGGAAGTGGCTGTTGGAGAGCACAACAGTGGTGAGTTAAAACATGAACCTCATTCGCTTGAGGAGTACGGCAATTCATCCTGGTACCTGGAAATTCCGAGCGACGTTGCTAGTTCGTTTCAAAGGCAAGCGTTCGAGATAGGCAGCGGCTCATACCTCATCTTTTCTCATTTGACGCCTCATCGGTCTTTGCCGAATAGGTCTGAGAACTCTCGATGGAGCATTGATTTTCGCTTCGCTCGAGCTGGCTATTTCAATGGCGCCAATAGCCAAAGTTTGCCGGTTTTGCGTAAGGGTGAACTGACGCAGGATGTTCGAGACTTTACTGATGCTGAAATGACAGGTTCCGCAGAACCACGATCATGGGTTACTCGAATTGAGAGACCTGTATGGGTTGATCGTTGGAGGTGACACCCCCATGAACACTGACGTTGTACTGACTTGTGCGCTCACAGGTGCCGGTGACACCGTAGCCAAGAGTGAGCACGTTCCGGTAACACCAGAGCAGATTGCCGCCGCTGCTATAGAGGCTGCCAAGGAAGGCGCGTCTGTGGTTCATGTGCACGTACGCGACGTCAAGACCGGTAAGGGCGGCCGTAGTCCCGATCATTTTCGCGAGGTCGTGCAACGTGTGCGGGATAGTGGGACAGATATTGTTCTTAATCTCACTGTTGGAATGGGTGGGCAGCTTCAATTGGGCGATGTGGACCCGCGCAATCAGGGGGCGGAGACAGACTTGGTTCCAGCGGAAGAGCGATTTCGCCACATTGAAGAGCTGAAACCTGAGGTGTGCACGCTCGATTGTGGCTCGATGAATTTCGGTGAGGACACGGTGGTGGTCAATCGCCTCATGGATTTGCGGTGGATGGCCGCACGCGCAAAAGAGCTTGGTGTGAAGCCCGAGCTGGAAATATTCGACATGGGCCAGATGCAGCATGCCCTTACGCTTGTTCGGGAAGGTCTTATTGAAGACCCACCGTTGTTCCAGTTTTGTCTCGATATCGCGAGTGGCGCTCCGGCAACCGCCGAGGCCATCATGGCGCTACGCTCGATGCTGCCCGCGGGTGCCAATTGGGCGGCATTTGGTATTTCGCGATCTCAGATGCCGATGGTGGCGCAGGCGATGCTGCTCGGTGGTCACGTGAGAGTGGGTTTAGAGGACAGCCTTTACCTTTCCAAAGGTGTGCTGGCGACCAATGGCCAGTTGGTTGCAAAGGCGAAACGCATAGTTGAAGAGCTGGGTGGGCGGGTTCTGAGTCCGCAGGAAGCGCGAGACGAGCTTGGCCTCAAGAAACAGTGGTAAGGACGGAAGAGTGGCTATGGCAGAAGCGGCAGTAGCGTCAGACGTTAAAGTACTGAAACCGGTCAAGGCGACAGCGGAGAGCCTTAAAGGCTACGGTTATGTCATCGGTGAACCTGATGAGTCGGTGCTGGATAAAATAGATTTCTACGGTGCTGACGTGAAAGTGACTCAGCCCGCTGATTTCCACGGCAACGACGATTTATGTTTGAACTTAGTGTCATTCAATCCACGCCCGCTAGCAGTTAAGTGGATGGAATATCACACCAAGCACACACAGACGTTCATCCCGCTTTCAGGAAAGCCATTCTACATGGTTCTTGGCAAGCCGACGGCGCGTAGGGCAGATGGCTCGTGGGACGACTCTCAATCTAATTTGCCTGACTTGGACACGATTCAAGCTTTCGAATTCGATGGCACAGGTGGTTTGGTCATGGATGTTGGGACCTGGCATGAAGTACCGTTTCCGACTGCGGGGCCTACCCATTTCGTTTGTATCTGTACAAATGAAACCAATGAAAACCTTGAAGACGGTGATGATAAGGGTGAATGCGAAGGTGGAGACCTGTCTAAGCGCCACATTGAGAGTCAGTTCAACGTGATTCTGCAAATCGAAGAGTAGTTCAAAGACGATGATCGATTTTTATACGTGGTCCACTCCAAACACTCGCAAAATTTCTATCGCGCTTGAAGAAATGAAACTGGCGTATGAGATCAAATTGATCGTGCTAAAGGAGAAGCATCAGAAGCTGCCCGACTTTCTAAAGATCAATCCCAACGGGCGGGTTCCCGCGATCGTTGATCGTGACAACGACGACTTTGCCGTTTTCGAATCCGGTGCCATTTTGATGTATCTGGCTGAGAAAACGGGCCAATTTCTTCCATCCGACGCTCATGGACGTTCTACTGTGATGCAATGGTTGATGTGGCAAATGGGTGGTTTGGGGCCGATGCAGGGGCAGGCCAACGTATTTTATCGTTATTTCCCCGAGACGTTGCCTTCTGTAATTAGTCGATATCAGAATGAAACCCGTCGGCTGTACCAAGTTATGGATACACGACTGGCGGAAGAAGATTATCTAGCCGGGCAATATTCAATTGCCGATATGGCCTGCTATCCGTGGATCGCGCAGCATGAATGGTCAGGAATCGAGCTCGATGAATTCTTGAACCTAAAGCGTTGGTTTGATGCGGTGGGTAGGCGTCCGGCTGTTACGCTCGGCATGACGATTCCTGAGCCGCAGCGGCCGCCTGATAAAATGAGAGAGACTGCAAAACATGTCTTAGTGACATGAACTGTATACTGGACATTCGGATCGAGCGTTAAATCACAATCGGTATCTTTGGTTCTCGTCCAAGACTATGGCGGGCGCAAGATATAAACGGGGAAGTCACACATGAAACGCCGCGACTTACTAAATGGCCTAGCCATTGCCGCAACCGCTGGGCCTTTTATGGCCAGGGATGCTTTGGCGCAGGAAACCGAGCGATCAAACCCCCGCGAAACCGCGTCCGTAGAAGGGTGCGTTGCGCTGGTTACCGGGTCGAACCGGGGCGTCGGTCTTGGCTTCGTCGAGATCTTGTTGGAACGAGGCGCTAAACGGGTCTACGCGACAGCGCGCAACCCAGACAATCTGCCCGCTGTTGTCGCGCTGGACCCTGATCGCGTCGTGCCACTGCAACTTGATGTCAACAACAACGAACATCGCCACGCTGCCGCTGCTGCGGCCAAAGATGTGACCTGGGTTATCAACAATGCCGCTTATCCAGGTAGTCGAGTCCCGGAAGAGCGACGCATTCGATCAGCGAGTACTCTCGATGATAGCAAGTTGGTGATGGAAACAAATTGCTGGTCACCGGCAGAGCTGGCTCGCTTATTTATACCCATTATTCTTAACAACGGTGGCGGGGCCATCGCGAACGTTTTGTCCGCGGCGTCATGGTTCTGTTTGCCGGAGTACTCAAGTTACAGCTTGTCTAAGGCGGCGATGATGATGATGACCAACGGACTTAGAGCCGAATTGGATCGGGACCCTGTTCTGGTAGCCAGCGTATTTACCGGTGGTGTAGATACCCGGGCTTCTCCAGCCGGGAGCAACGGTGGCATCTCACCGAAAGAGCACGCCCGACAAGTGTTTGATGCCATGGCGCAGGGTGACACGGACGTCTATGCCGCTGGGTCTAAGGGAATGCGTGACGCGATCAACGCTGACCCCGAGGCCTTCGAGCGCGGCAGAATTAAACGATTCTATGAAAGCCCACTTACCATTCGCAATCACACTTAGGAGCCGAATCGTGATCCGTTCCATCACTGTCGTGGCTATAGTCTTTTTCTCTTTGTCGATTCGAGCCGCTGAGTTTTCAGTTGTCGAGGCGACTATTCCAGAGATGCAGGCGGCCATGGAAGAGGGGCGGGTTACTTCTCGCGATCTGGTTACTGCCTATCTCGTTCGCCTTGGCCTGTACGAAAACACCATCAACGCCGCGATTTCCGTAAACACGAAAGCCTTGGAGATCGCTGACGCGCTTGATCGAGAACGCACCGCCGGTAAGGTTCGTGGGCTGTTGCATGGCATCCCTGTTGCAATAAAAGATAATATCCACACCACCGATATGCCGACCACTGCCGGCACTCTCGCGCTCGATGGTTTTGTTCCGCCCTATGACGCCACGCTGGTGCAGAATTTGCGCGATGGCGGTGCCGTTATTATTGCCAAGACAGTCCTGACGGAGATGGCCAACTGGATGGTTCTGGGTATGGCCAATAACTATTCCGCAGTTGGTGGCTTTGCTTTCAACCCCTATGACACGCGACGTGATCCGCGCCCCGGATTAAATGATGGCCGGGGTGTGCTGCCAACTGGAAGTTCGTCGTCTGGTGCGGGCACGGCCGCAAGTCTTTGGGCTGCCAATATCGGGACGGAAACAACGACATCGATTATTGGACCCGCGTCTGCAGCTATGCTGGCCGCAGTTAAGCCTACCGTTGGCCGAATCAGTCGCTGGGGCGTTATTCCGGTGACTTACGATCAAGATACGGCGGGGCCGATGACCCGTACGGTCACCGATGCTGCCATTCTTCTGGGTGTGTTGGAGGGTAAAGCGCCTGACCCCAATGATTCGGAGACTCAGCGCTGTAAACCGCCGTCGGACAATGACTACACAAAGTACCTCAAAGTCGGCGCGCTCAAAGGCGCACGGATTGGGGTGCCACGCGCGTGGTTTATTGATTCACACACACTTCCCGAAAGTGAAGCGCCTAGTGGTGGCATTCCGGAAGACCAGAAAGCCATGATGGATGAGGTTGTTGCTATCCTTCGGGTCCAGGGTGCGACCGTCATTGATCCGGCAGATGTTCCGAGCGCTGTGGCTAAGGCATGGGAAGACAATATTCTGGTTAGAGGGTCGTGCTCGCGGAAGCCAAGCTTTAAGGGTGATGATGCCGGTTGTTCTGTGGTGCTAAAGTATGGCTTCAAGCGGGATTTCACTGATTGGATAGCATCCCTCGGTTCTGCTGCGCCGGTTCAGGACTTGACCGAATTGCGAGAATGGAACATCGCGAATGCCTCGCTCGGGACGCTCAAATATGCTCAACGCTCCCTAGATATTTCAGATGAGCAAGACCTCAATTCGGATGAAGACCGTCGACGATATGAAACCGATCGCGCCAATGATGTGCGCTTGGCTGGAGCAGAAGGTGCCGATGCAGTTTTGCAACGCCACGATCTCGACGCTCTTGTTTTTGCGGGCAGCCGCGGCAGTAGTTTTCTGGCTAAGGCCGGGTATCCGTCGGTAACCGTACCGTTTGGTTTAGTCGCCAATGGCGCGGGATTTCCGGACGGTTTCGTTCCCAAGCCAGCGCCGTTGGGAGTTACTTTTGGTGGCACGGCGTGCAGTGAGCCGCGTTTGCTTGCGCTGGCTTACGCATTTGAGCAAGCGTCAAAGCGTCGCCGTCCCCCTGAGTTTTAGATCTCCCCAGATTCATCCTATAAAAAGTATTGGCCAACATGTCTGTGTCGGGTACCGATAAAGGCATAGCTTAAGCCGAATGTATGGAGTGCGCCGGTGAAACTTACTGAAAACATGAATCGTCTTGGCACAGAGACGGCTTTTGAGATTTTGGCCAGGGCCGAGGCCCTCATGGCGGAGGGCAGAGACATCATAAATCTGGGGATTGGTCAGCCAGATTTCCGCACGCCAGAGCATGTGGTTGAGGCCGCGGTCAAAGCACTTAAGGACGGCCACCATGGCTATACGCCGGCCCAGGGTATTCTTCCGTTACGAGAGGCGGTCGCTGAAGATCTAAACACGCAGCATGGAGCAGAGGTGAGTCCGGATAACATCGTCATCATGCCAGGCGGCAAGCCGACAATGTTCTTCGCAGTTCTCATGTTCGGTCAACCCGGTGTCGAGATCATGTATCCCGATCCCGGATTCCCCATCTACCGCTCGATGATCGAGTTCACCGGGGCCACACCGGTCCCTATCGCACTTCGCATGGAGAATGACTTCGCGTTTTCAGCAGACGAGGTGCTGGCGAATATCACCGACCGCACACGACTGATCATCGTCAATTCACCGGGCAACCCGACAGGTGGAGTGACCCCACAGGCTGAAGTCGAGAAGTTGGTAAACGGTTTGGCTGGTTGGCCCAACGTTGCTGTTATGTCCGACGAAATTTATAGCCGTATGCTGTATGATGGCCTGCAGCATGTTAGTTTTCTCAATTACCCTACCATTCGAGATCGTCTCATCGTCTTAAATGGGTGGTCCAAGACTTATGCGATGACCGGGTGGCGGCTTGGTTATTCTGTCTGGCCGGAGGCTCTGGTCGAAAAAGTCGTTAAACTTGCCGTCAACAACCACTCCTGTGTTAATGCGCCAACTCAATTTGCAGGAATAGCGGCGCTGACGGGGCCGCAAGATGCAGTCGATACTATGATGGCAGAATTTGATGAGCGGCGGCGATTGATTGTGCCGCTGCTCAATGAGTTGCCCGGGTTTCGCTGTCTTGAGCCAGGTGGAGCGTTCTATGTCTTCCCCAATATCGAAGAGACGGGCCGTACAGGGAAAGAGTTACAGACCGAAATGCTTGAGGTCGCAGGCGTGGCAGCGGTGCCCGGCACAAGCTTTGGTATTCATGGCGATGGCTTTGTCCGTTTCTCCTACGCGAATTCCGTTGAGAAAATTCGCGAAGCCATTGAGCGCATTGGCAATCTCTTTTGATGCTATTCTGTCGGTCACGGTGTAGCCACGCCTTGATTTTGGCCCTTTAGTGCTAGTTGAAGACCGGTTGCTGATGCTTGTACTCTAACCATTCGAACAACGTATGGTCGACACGGCAGAGGGCACCTATGAGGCCAAGTAAGCGACAAATTATGACGGTGATCATCGGAGTCGTTGTACTCCTATGCCTCGTAGTTGTTCAGACATTTGTCGGATCTCCCCGCGCCGAAGCCATTGAGCAGGCCACTGAGGAAGAAGAGGCTCTTTTGCGAGAGGTTTTTCCCGAAGCCGATATTTTCTCAGCGAAATCCGGAAAGCGTCCTCACCACAAGGTATATAAGACCGACGCTGATACCGGCGTGAATACACTACTCGGGTTCGCTTTTTTGACTCATGAGGTGGAGCCGGATGAGTGGGCTTACGAAGGTCCAATCGAGATTTTGGTCGGTATGACAGTTGAGGGCGTGATTGAACGTATTAAAATAGTCGATCACTACGAGCCCTTCGGATATTTTTCGATTAATCCACAGGAATTTTCAGACCAGTTCGCCGGCAAAAGCATCCTCGATAAGTTTGAAGAGGGGCGTGATATCGACGCTGTTTCACGCGCGACGATCACTATTGAGAGCGCGGCGCGGGTGGTGAAAAAAAGTGCCCGCCAGATAGCGAGACAACACCTTCAACAGGAGCAATCTAAGTAGTGATGAGCTGGGTACGTCTGTTGGTCAGGGCAGGGGGGCTTTTTCTTCTTACAGTATCAGCTGTCTATGCGCAGGAGAGTGCTGCGCCCCCCCTATCACTGGCCGACCTCGATGCATTAATTGAGGAAGATAGCACAACCACGCCAACGCTAGATCAAAGCGGACTGATTGACCTTCTTGCTCTGCTCGGTTTTCTAGCCCTTGCAGTCACAAGTTTTCTAAAAAAGAGCGCCACTTTAAAGTATGCGACTATGGTCGCGGCCATCGCCTATATGGGCTTCATGAAAGGCAATCTTGTCTCTGTAGTTCATATTTTTGCCTTGATGGATTGGTCCTTTCCACTCTTCCAGTACAACATCGGATGGTATGTTCTGATGATCTTTACTGTTGTCTCCACGGTGCTATGGGGGCGGCTCTATTGTGGACGTATATGTGCCTTCGGTTCCTTGACACAGTTGATGGACAAGCTGCTTCCTGCTCGATGGAGAGTCGAATTACCACCTTGGCTGGAACGGCGCGCAATCTACGTAAAGTATGTCTTGCTGGTGGCGGTGCTGGGATACTTTTTGGTGACCAGGGATACGTTAGTTTACAGATACGTTGAGCCGTTCTGGATGTTCACCTTAAGCGGTTCGACGATGATGTGGGCGCTCCTTGCAGCCCTTCTGGTTACGTCTGTCTTTATCAGAAATTTCTACTGTCGGTATCTCTGCATCGTTGGAGCCGGGCTCGGGCTATTGTCAAACCTAACAGTTTTCGGAATTAAGAGATGGCAGCAGTGCAATACGTGCAAGATTTGCGAAAACGCTTGTGAATGGGGCGCTATTCAGGGGTCAAAAATTTCAGTCACTGAATGCGTCCGCTGTGACGACTGCGAAATACTCTACGACGATGAAGACAAGTGCCCTCACTGGCTCATGCTGAAGAAGACGGTAGCCAAGCTCGAGGCTTCGAAGGCGCCGTAACGTGCGCCCAAATCACCCAACATGTGCGGCGCTAGTGTTGTTGTTCTCAGTGCTGCTGGGCTGCACCGAAACTCCAGATGATCTGGCGCCGACACGCCGGGCCTGGGTTGTTATGGGCACCACACTGGAAATTTCTGTTTATCGGTCCGAAGCTGAGAGCGCGGCTAGTCTCAACGATCTTGAGGCTGCCTATGCTGCAGTGGTCGAAATTGACCAGTTGATGAGTTTGTACCGTGAAGACAGCGAAATAGTTCTCCTCAATGCCCAAGCGGGCGGGGGGCCGCTTGCCGTTAGCATGCATACTGGCAATGTCCTGAGCGCAGCGACACATTATGCGTCTATATCGCACTCAGCACTTGATGTAACCGTTCAGCCCATCGTTGATCTCTGGGGCTTCTACGATGTCGCCACTGCCCAAGTCCCATCGCAAGGGCAGGTCGACGCCGTGCTGCAACGCGTTGGCATCGATAATGTCACGTGGGACTCAGAGAATGGGCAGGTGGCTCTAGCGCCTGGCGCTGGTTTGGACTTCGGTGGCATCGCCAAGGGCTATGCGGTGGACCGTGCAATTGCAATTTTGCAGGATCGCGGTGTAGCAGCTGGCCTGGTGAATCTGGGGGGGAATGTTGGGGTTTTCGGGCAAGCGTCTCAAAACCGGCCGTGGCGTATTGGCATACGCCATCCCCGAGAGAACCGTCTGATCGGCCAAGTGAGTTTGATGAGCGGAGCGGTGTCGACCTCTGGTGACTACGACCGCTATTTCGAAACGGACGGCAAACGGTATAGCCATATCGTTGATCCTCGTACGGGGTGGCCAGTCGAAGAAATATTTTCCCTGACGGTGGTCGCACCGAATGCTACCGCTGCTGACGCGCTCTCGACGGCAGCTTTTGTGCTTGGTGCGGATCAGGGTTTGGGATTGCTATCCCGCTGTAAAGGGGTGAGGGGCATTCTTGTCCAGCCTGATGCAGAATCAGAAAGCCTGTTAGCAGTTCAGACCGATGTTCAGCGGGATCATCCCAACGTCCAAAGCCCATCGTTTGAGGTCGATTCGAAAGTTGCGACGAAGACATGGCCCGGTATCGCTACACCCATCGCTGATTGTATCTGGCCGGTTAAAAACTATCGGGCTTTGCCATATTGAACGGGTTTTGACTTCCTTAAGCCATCAACGGATTTCGTCCGGTTGGGTGTGCGGGTCAAAGCAAATTCAAACTGTTCCGCAGCTTCTACCAATCGCCCAGCCTTTAACAAGAACTCACCATACATCTCAAAGGATGGCTTCATCGGAACTGGCGGGCCGGATGGCGCGTTTAGAGTTGTTTCAATCGCTACTGCCTCTTGTAGCAATGATTCAGCACCAGCCGTGTCCCCTTGAGCTATTGCAATAGCGGCATCCACTTCCTTTTCAGAGACCGCGATAATTCTCGCGCTGTAGGCGCCGTTGGCTCGCGCTTCACTACGTTTCCGAAGGGCTGTCATATGTTTAACGGCTTTTTGTGCCGTCGCAATATCACCTCGTTGTGCGGCAGCGAGTCCCACTGCGAACTGAAGATTAAGATTGCTGTCATCCCGTTCTTCTAACTCAAGGTCTTTAATGTATGCCCAGTCTTCCGTCTCGACGACGTAGCGAGCAATCATTCCCATAACACCGTTGTGAACACGGTTGGTCGGGCTAACCTCTTCCGTGGCCCTCGCCAGTGCCAAGGCTTCTTTGGCGCCTCTTAAATCTCCGAGTTGTAGGTCACCATACAGTCGCCAGGACAGGGAATGAAATTCAGACCGACCGCGCTCTGACTGCATGCGTTCTGCTAGATCGACTGCTGCGTTATAGGACGCAATGTTTGAACGAACCACGTCCTCCCACATTCCCAACTGCACAAATATATGTGACGGCATGTGAAGCGCATGCGGGGCATCAGGGGCGATACCCGCGTAGGTGCGTGCTGCAGGCAAAGCCAGTATGGCATGCTCTGGATCATCCAAGGCATGGATGATGAAATGGGCTGCTCCAGGGTGGTTTGGGTTTTTTGCGAACACAGCCTGTGAAATCGCAGCCGCGCGCATTTGCCTACCCACGCCTTTGTCACCTTGTCGTACAGTGCCGAGAATCGACAGCGCATAGAAGGTCGCGATTTCATTATCGTCGGGATAAGTTTCATGAAGTTCCCGCATGGCCTTAGAATAGGCTCGGTCGCGGGTGAGCTTGTCACCGGGGCCGAAAAGCACATCGATAGCTTGCATGAAACCCCGTTCCCGACCGGCTGGCGTTTTATCCGCCCGGGCGTCTGGCGTTGCGGCAAATCGTGCCAATATTTCGTGTGCGGCATCTCTGTCTGTTTCACCCCACAAAGTGTGGTTCAGGCTCATCGCTTTGCCCCAGTAGGCCAGGGCAAAATCGGGGTCTGCATTCTGTGCCGCGAGGAAGGCCACGGCCGCATCGTCAAATTCAAAGCTGTAGAGCGCTTTAACACCCGTTAAGAAAGCCGTTTGAGCTTCTTTCCCACCCGAGTTTGGAAAATTGATCGTGCCCAAATCGCTCATTGTTAAGGTTTCGGATTGGGTTTCTCGCGCCTTGGCGTTTGTCATCTCAATGCCGAAGAGCGATACGCAGGCGGCCGCTGTCAGGATGACCGAGAAGCGTTTAGGGAAGGGACGGCGTGTCATTTTGAAGCTCCACTTCAGCTCATGATTCCACAATTCAGGGTATGCTCATTGGGACGCGGAGTGAAGTCACCTCTGGTCCAATATTGACTGCGACCTTGATCAACCGTGGTTGTAACGGCACTCTAGCTCCCATGTCAGACCTTGATTCGCCTCAGTTTATTATAGTCGAAGCAGATGCCGCAGCCAGCGGTGCAGTTCTTGCTTATGCAGGGCTTGTTTCTTCTACGGCTGAGGGATATGGCGGCTCAACCATTCTTGCGGCGCCGTCGAAGGTGGCTGAGGTTTTGGAAGAGGGTAGTTCTCCGCATGCCGTTTTTGTCCTTAAATTTTCATCTGAAGATAATGCGTCAAAGTTTTGGGCGAGCGATGAAAATCAGCAGGCTTTTGGAGAGGTGTTCTCACACGAGGCATTCCTCCACGCGATTACTGTTCCCGGAATTCCAGAGGACGGTCTGCCAGAGGAGCCTTTACCGACAACCGCAAACGTTACGATCCCGAACCGAGACGGTCCGAAAGCCTATATGTTGGTGCAAGGCACGGTCAGCGACCCGGAGCCCATCGGCGTATATATGGAAACCATCATTCCAATGATTATCGAACGTGGCGGTGTGTATCGCGCATGGACATTGCCAGACGGGCCTCGCGTTCTCGCCGGTGATTGGCAGCCACAATATCTCGTGTTTTCTGAATGGCCGTCGATCGAAGAGCCAAGAGATTTTTGGTATTCTGATACGTACCAGAACGTCGCCATTCCAACCCGACAACCTGCATCTGATTTTACTGTTCTTCTGTTTGAGGCCACATCATGAAGCGTCGCACTTTTCTTGCAGGGTCTAGTGTCCTAACCATCGCTACACTGGCCTTGCCACAGTATCCGGTGCGGGCCGGAGAGCCGTTTACGGATGCGCAATCTGCGGCTTTGTTGCGCATGGTGAAGGATATTTTTCCCCACGATGCGTTGAGTGATGAGCCTTATCAGGCAGTGGTTGGCCAGTTAACTGGTGCTGCGGCTGACCCCAATATGCTTGCTATGTTACGCGATGGATTGACAGCGCTTGATGCGGCGGCGGAAGGGGCATGGATCGATCGCGGCGAAGCAGACCGCATTACCGCTCTCAAAACAGTGGAGAGTACCCCATTTTTTATAACCGTACGGGTTACCTCTTTGTTTGGGTTGTATGGCAACCCCGCAATCTGGCCGGCTTTCGGCTATGAGGGTGCCTCGTACGAGCAAGGAGGCTACCTGTTTCGCGGTTTCGACGATCTTGATTGGTTGCCGGAGCCACTGTCATGACTCAGTTTGATAAAACCGACAACAGCGTGGTCGTCGTTATTGGCTCTGGTGCCGGCGGTGCGACAGTTGCCCATGAATTATGCGAAAAGGGCATCAAGGTTGTTGTGCTCGAAGCGGGACCAAGGTTCACCATTGACGACTTTCACAATAATGAACTGGCGGCCTATCAACAGTTAACCTGGGCAGACAAGCGCTATGCCACGGGGGATTGGCCTGCAGCGACTCTGGCACCTGAAGGCCCCAATTGGATCGTCAAAGCGGTTGGTGGATCCACCGTGCATTGGAACGGACTAAGCTTCCGGGCTCAGCCTCATGAATTTAAGCCTCTGACAACCTATGGTGAGGTTGAGGGCGCATCGCTGGCCGATTGGCCGGTTACGTACGATGAACTCGATCCATATTACAGTCGGGCCGAAGACAAAATGGGTGTCACCGGTACCCATGGGATTCAGCGACATCCGGCCAACAATAACTACAAAGTGCTATACAACGGGGCGCAAAGAATTGGCTACACGCAGATTTCTAATGCACGGCAAGCCATCAATTCAGAATTCCGCGATGGCCGCGGTGCATGTATCCAACTCGGATTCTGCAACCAAGGCTGCAAAATGGGCGCCAAATGGTCGACTCTCTATTCCGAAATTCCCAAAGCAGAAGAGACCGGCAACCTCGATCTCCGCTCGGGCTGCATGGTCTTGCGGGTCGAGCATGACAAAGCGGGCAACGCCAGCGGTGTTGTCTATGTGGATGCTGAGGGAGTCGAGCAACGCCAAAGTGCGCGGGTTGTGTGTGTCGCGGGCAACGCTATCGAGACCCCGCGTCTGCTGCTGAACTCCAATTCATCGCTCTTTCCCGATGGTATGGCCAATTCGTCAGGTGAGGTGGGTCGTAACTATGTGCGCCATGTGGGCGCCATTGTCTTCGGTGAGTTCGACAAACCGGTCAACATGCATCGCGGTATTACGGTGCCGGGCACGGTGTTTGACGAGGCCAAGTTTGACCCGACCCGTGGTTTTGCCGGCGGGTACCTGATTGAAGCGGTCAGCCTCGGTCTTACTAATTTAGCTGTGGTCGGTGACGCTGCTGGCTGGGGCCGCGATTACACCGGTTTCCTTGAGAAATACGACCACCTCGCGGGAGTTCTGCTAAACGGTGAGGATATGCCGCGGTCGCAAAATGGCGTGTCACTGCATGATACCGAACGGGATCAATACGGCCTGCCGGTACCAATCATCCATGTCGAGGAACATGACAATGATCACGCTATGTCAGCCCACTTCAAAATACAGGCTGAGGCTTTATTAGGTGCCGCCGGATCGACCAAAAATCACCATGTTGTCACCGCGGCAGCGACCCACAATATGGGGACCTGCCGGATGAGTGCAGCCGCTGACAAAGGTGTGGTCAACAGCTTCGGCCGAACCCATGATGTCAAAAACCTCTTCATCTCAGACGGCAGCCAATTCACCACTGCGACCGCAGAGAACCCCACGTTGACCATTGTCGCTTTGGCGATCCGTCAGGCCGACCATATTGCGGCTGAGATGAGTGCTAAGAACCTATAGATGCTTTGCTGCTAAGCGATTAAAAAATCGCGAATAACCGTGGCGCAGGCTTCCGGCTGTTCGTAGAAAAGCCACGCGCCTCCATCGGCGATTTCCACATAAGTGCTGTTTGCCATTTGTTTGTGTCGTGCGGATACGTCGCCGCTGTACAGATCTTCTTTGCCGCGTATCAGCAGTGATTCTTTATCAAATATCTCACGCGCTTTCTCGCCATCCCAGCGATAGAGGGCGTGGTGCATGTCGAACGGACGAAGACGAGCCTGTAGTCCGACAGCGAAGGGTTGGACAGTGATTTCTGGTGGAGTTTTCTTCGCACTCATTTTTCGATAGACCGCCCAGGTCTGAGATAGAAAATCGCCAGCCGAATCCACCGGCAAATCCCTGGTCATGGGTGTGTTTTTCAACGCCTCAAGCTGCTCAGGGCTGCGCGTTCCACCGCCTGACATGACGACTTTGTCAACGCGATCTCCAAATCGGTTAGCCAGATCAATCGACACGCTAACTCCGCCATGATGGCCGAGCACGTGGGTGTTTTGAGCACCCAACTCATCCAGTACGGCTAAAACAGAATCGGTGAGTTCTTCTAATTCCAGTTCGTGCTCTGGATTATCTGATCGGCCATGCCCTGGAAGGTCGATACCCACGACCTGAAACGAGTCGGCCAGCAGCGCGGCCATTTTTACATACTCTTCGGATGACTGAGCAGACTGATGAATCAGAGTGAGGAATGGGCCGCTGCCCGTAACCCAATAATGCACCTTTCCGAATGCGGTTTGGCAAAACCGTCGATCAAAAGACATTACGACAATTGCGCCTACTCAGGGAACGGCATGGTTGGTGTAACGCCGTCCCAGTTCTCGGCCGCGTCACGCATGTAATGAAGTAAACCGCCAATGAACTCGTTGTATTCGACGTACTCCATATATCCGCCATATGTAGAGCGAGCATCCACGTAGGCCAGTCGATTGTTCGGTTCGAAATGTCCAAGAACGGCGAGGGGGTGTCCGGCAGCTTCTGACTCGGCGATAGACGCGTCTAAATCGCTGGTCAATTTGGCGATGTGGTGGAAGCCTCCACCATTGTTGGCGACCTCTGAATAAATACTCGGCCGATCATCATTTGGTTGAATGAGTTCGATGAAGCTATCACCGGAGTAGGCTAAACCTATTTTGATGTCGAACGGCAGCGGTGCGCCATCTTTGTCATTCATGACAAAACTCTCGAAGATCAGGAACGGGCCAATCTTAAGTTTTTCCGTCCACTCCTTAATGCTGGCCTCCATGTCGGTGACGACGAAACAGGTTTGATAAATGGTGCCGATGAGGTGGTCTTTAGGTGCGTCTTTCACTGCAGTTTCTTCATTGGCTTCTGAGCAGCCGGATAGCCCGGCAATGGTAGTCGCAGCGGCGATGGAGGACAGGGTGCCGAAGGAGCGGCGTGAAACGACAGATTCAGGTTTTGTCATAGGTTTAGCTTTCCTTGCTATTGCAGGATTTCAGCGATGGGGTCTCCAACCTTATAAGTCTCACCAACTTCGCCGATGCAGGTGAAGGTGCCTTCAAACGGGCTTTCGATTTCGACTGTAGTCTTCTCAGTTTCCAGGGCGTAAATCGGTTGCCCGAGCGTGACTTGAGCCCCGCTCTCTACAAACCATTCTCTTAGTGTGCCTTCCTGCATGGAGACAGCGAGCTTGGGCAGCTTCAACATTATTTTTGCCATCGAATCGTCCCCCTAACCGGCAATTCCTTGGGCGACGTCTTTGATCCGGTCGGAGGTTAAGAAGTGTAGGGATTCAAGGCTGGGTGTGAACGGGACGGGTGTATAGGTCCCACCGACGCGCTTGATCGGTGCCTTGAGTTTGCCGTGAAGCTCTTCGCTCAGCTTGGCCGCCAGTTCAGCTCCGAAGCCACCGAACTCTACGGCGGCGTGGGCGATAACGGCCCGGCCCGTTTTCTCTACTGACGCAAGGCATGTCGCAAAGTCCAGGGGCACCAACGACCGCAGATCAATAACTTCGGCGTCTATGCCGTCTGCGGCAAGGGCCTCGGCAGCAGCGGCGGCTTCAACTGCAGCCCAGCCATACGAGATTAAAGTGACGTCCTTACCTTCACGTCTGACAGCAGCCTTGCCCAAAGGTATTTCGTAATAGCCCTCGGGCACTTCTGCGGGCACGTAGTAGCAGCGCATCGGTTCAATCACCATGACAGGATCAGGATCTGCGATGGCGGCCAAGAGCAATCCTTTCGCATCAGCTGCGGTGCTTGGTGCGACGACCTTCATCCCTGGTGTGTGGGTGAAAAAGGCCTCCAAAGATTGCGAATGCTGTGCTGCAAAGTTGCCAATGTTGCCCGCCGTGACGGTGCGAATGGTGATTGGCACACTTGTTCGGCCACCAGACATGTAGCGCAGTTTAGCGGCGTGATTGGCGATTTGATCCATGCAGACCATGGTGAAGTCGTTGATCATGATCTCCGGCACCGGCTTCATGCCTGACAACGAGGCACCAATCGCCGCTCCGATAATGGCTTGCTCGGAAATCGGTGTGGCTCTGACTCGGTCCACGCCGTGTTTGGTAGACAGGCCAACGGTAGCCTTGGTCACACCACCAGCAGGGTCGGCGATGTCTTCCCCTAATAGAAAGACGTCGGGGTCTTTCTCCAGCGCCAGGTCAAGGGCCTCAGTGATCGCCTGGCACATGGTGATGTTCTGTATGGCACGCCCAGAGAGATCAGGTTCTGCTTTGGCCGCCGCGGTTCCGACATATGGGATATCCGCCGTATCGGCGAACACATCTCTATAAAGTTCATCTTCTCCCGGCATGTCGGCGGCCATCGATTGCTCGACGGCCTCCTCAACTTCTGCTTTGGCGGCTGCTTCTATCGCATCCAGATCAGCCGCAGTGGCGTCACCACGTTCGATTAATGCGGCGCGGAATTTTGCGATCGGCGGATTGGCCCGAGCGGCGGCCAATTCTTCTTGATCCATATGGTCTTCTTCGCTGCCAAAGGAGTGACCTTGTAAACGGTACGCGTTGCATTCCAGCAGCGTTGGTCCTTTGCCAGATCGCGCTCGGTCGATGGCGATTTTAGCGGCGCCGTGAATTGCATCGGGGTCCGTTCCGTCGACGGTTTCTCCGGCGAGGCCGTATCCAGCCGCGCGCCCTGCAATGCTTTTGCTGCGGGTCGACTCAGCAAACGACGTATATTCGGCGTAGGCATTGTTTTGGCACAAGAACACCACGGGGAGATCCCATAGCGCCGCCATGTTGATGCTTTCGTTGAAGGAGCCGATATTGGAGGCGCCTTCGCCAAAATTAACGACAACCACGCGCCCGGTGCCTTTAAGTTGTGCGGCTAGAGCAAGGCCATTAGCGATAGGCAGGCCGGCACCGACGATTCCCGTTGTCACCATTATGCCCGCGTTGGGATCAGACAGGTGCATTGCACCGCCTTTGCCTTTTGATGTGCCGTTCACTTTGCCCATCATTTCAGCAATGATCTCGACCATTGGTGTGCCCTTCGCGACGATATCGTGGACACCGCGATAGGTTGTTACGACTTGGTCATCGGTATTCAGGAGAGGGGCTATCGAAGCCGGAATAGCTTCCTGTCCGCCACAGGGGTAGTACTGAAACTGCAGCGCTCCGGCGGCCAGTAGTTGTTGGATGCGCTGGTCGCACGCCTCAATGCGGGTCATCGTTTTATATATAGAGAGTGCTGTGACCTGCGGCAGCGCGTTCGGAAAAGCTTGATCGGACATTGGATTGGCATCCCCCTTATTGAGCAGTGAGAGGGCAGATATCGCAGTTTTATAGGTCTCTGATTGATCCGCCCTCAGACGGATAGATTGCACGCTCGCAAAGGTCCAGGGAAGTGCCTAGGGCTCGATTTTTCGCTGTGCGAAAGCGAGGGCGCACAGGATGGAAAACCCACTGGCTATCTGCAACGCTGAACTGGCCGACTGTGCTTCTGCGATAAACCCCCATACGGGGCTGGAGAGTGCTGTTGCCCCCATAAAAACGGTGGTCATCAGGGCGAGACCACGCCCGCGGATGGCATCCGGCAATTGCAGCTGCGCGCTGACTTGAAAGGTCGTCATGATAAAGAAAGAGGCGACTCCTATCACGGCCATCAAGGCGGCCATTACCGCAAACGAGCCGGCGATAGACAGTAGACCGATGCATAGGGCGTGAAGAAGAATGGCCCCGGTCACGGCCGTGCTTCTGGCCGCGACTTTTGATAGGGACCCGTACAGCGATGCGCCAGCAATGGCGCCAAAGCCAAACAGTCCGTAGAGGGTGCCGAACTCCGCCGCATCCTTCGCAATCAAAGGTACGATCGCCAGCACCGTAGACCAAACGCAGAAATACAGACCACCGCGTAAAAGGATTGCAGAGTAGCTCGAGGTTGCCTGCACCCATGCCCTCAAATCTATAAGACCTTTGACGAATGATGGTTTGTCACCAACGCTTTTTTTGGCGACGGGTGGAAACCCCATAAGAATCAAAACGTACAGCAAATAAATTCCTGAATTCGCGAGAAACAATGCCATAGCTCCGATGATCGGAAGCAGAGCACCGGCGAAAGCTGGCCCAATTATCCTGCCACCGTTGACAGCCATGCTGTTCAGACTGATCGCAAACGGTAGGTGATCTTTATCGACCAGTGATGGCAGCAGTGCAGATTGGCTTGGCAATTTCATGGAATTACCGATGGCCAGTAATACGGTACATGCGAGCAATGCCATTGGGCTGCGAATCTCCAATACAGCCAGGGCGGCGATTGCCAACGGCGCCAAACTCATCCAAATCTGTGAGAAGATCAGGAACTTTCGTCGGTCGAACATGTCAGCAATTGTTCCGGCCGGCAGTGACAACAACATGACCGGCAGAAAAAGCGCTGTTTGCACAAGCGATATCATGACCGGATCGCCATCTGTCCAATCGCGCATCAACCAAGTCACGGCAATATTTTGCATCCAGAACGCGGTGGTCGAGAGCGACATGCCAATCCAGAACGCCCGGAAACGGGGCACAGCCAGGGGCGACCACGTGGAGACAGGGGCTGCATTTTCTGTGGTCATGCTGTCGTTCTCGTTGGCATTAAATGCGGTATTGCAAGCAAATTAGACCTGCGACGCTAGATAGATTATGCACCTAGCCCTAACCGCATTCTCTACGCAATCCCCGAACCAAGGATATGTTCATCGTGCCGACGTCTGTCAGACCAGAAGAAACGCCATTGGATTTTCCATGGGCCGATGCGCCTGAGCAGGAAACCTGTATTGAAGTCGCCCCGGGCGTACATTGGATTCGGATGCCGCTCCCATTCGCGTTGGACCACATTAACCTGTGGGTTCTAGAAGAATCAGATGGTTGGGTGCTGGTCGATAGCGGGTTTGACTCCGCGGTTACCCAAGAGATTTGGTCGCGTTTATTTGGAACGGTATTTGCCGGTAAGAAACCGAAGCGACTTATTTGTACGCATCACCATCCCGACCACATGGGTTTGGCCGGCTGGCTCACCAAGACTTTCGATATTCCACTCTCGACCACGCAGAAGGAATGGGATGCTTTTCATCTCTGGTCCCGGCTTGAGCCCGATGCGGTGGTTCAAATGATGAGCCGTTTTTATGAGCGGGGTGGTGTGTCCAGTGACCGCCAAGAAATCGATTTGCGGCGCCGCAAAGACATGTCCGCTCGTGAGCGAATCACCCCAAAGGCATTTGACCGCATTGAAGGAGCGGATGAGATCGAGATTGATGGCAAGGATTGGACCGTAAACATCGGTACAGGGCATGCGCCTGAGCTGGCAGCGCTCTTTCGAGCAGACGACAAAGTGTTGATCTCCGGTGACCAAGTGTTGCCGAGAATCTCACCCAACGTCAGCGTCATGCCCTTTGCTCTAGATGCGGACCCGCTCAAGGATTTTCTCGATAGCCTGGATCGTTTCCGTACGCTTCCCATCGATACTTTGGTGCTGCCATCGCACAAGCTGCCATTTTACGGCCTGCATGACCGCATTGACGCTTTAAAGTCCCACCACATGGATCGCCTTGATGATGCACTGACCGCGTGCGATGAGCCGATTACCGCCGCAACAGCCACGACAGTTCTTTTTCCGCGGGCTCTGAACGATCACCAGTACTTCTTTGCCCTAGGAGAAACTTTGGCGCATCTGAACTTCCTATGGTGCGACGGGCAAATCTCACGCGATGAAGACGAGTCGGGAACATTCATCTTTAAGCGTATGTGATCACGACCGGTGGTCTTGTGAGTCCAATAGCATCGCCTTAAACTGTAGCTCGAAATGCGAGCTACCCGATAGCCGCTCCACCCTGTCTGAAGGCGTATGACCCAACCCGTCCAATCTTTTAACCGTGGGCTTCGGATTCTTGAGTATCTCAACCGTTACAACGGCTCGAACGCCAATGCCGTTTCGCGTGGTACGGGCCTGACGAGAGGCACGACGTTCCGCCTGCTTGAAACGTTGCGCCAATCCAACTTTGTGCGTCGAGACGTCCAGTCAGGACAATACTGGCTGGAGCGCCAAGTGCGAGCGCTCTCGGATGGCTATTCAGACGAGGAATGGATTGATGAGATCGCTCGGCCTAAGTTGCACCAAGTGGGTGAGGAGTTGGTATGGCCGTTAACGCTTTCGACGCCGTCAGGCATCTATATGCTTATTCGCCTAAATACGGATTTCGAAAGTCCGCTTTCCCAGAACCGCTTTCTTACGGGGCATCGTGTGCCCGTTCTCGATAGCGCGTCCGGACTCGTCTTTCTCAGTTTTTGTGCCGAAGATCAGCGGCAAACGCTTGTTGAAATGGCATCTAAAGCAGGCCAGCTGAAATCCAATTCTTTATTCAAGAACGAAAAGGCATTGGCTATTCGTACCAACGAGGTACGAACGGCTGGCTTCGCGAAACGGCAAGAGAAGTCACGGTCAGTTCTTTCTGTCCCAATTTTCTCAAACGCGCGCGTTTTCGCCTGCCTAGCCATGCGGTATTTTACGTCTGCGCTGACAGATAAGGATATTCAGTCCAAATACCTTCCAGCACTTCAGGATACTGCCGGATATATCGGAAGAGCTTTTGAGTCCGGTCGGGGCGCCTCCCAAAATTAGCTCGAATAGTGAGCGCTTAACTGCTTAAGACTCCGGCATACCGTACGCGCGTCTTATTTTCTTCTTTAATTTAAGCGATTTATAAGACTGGGACTTAGGAATGACGACTGCAGGACAGGGCCCCTTATCAGGCTTGCGGGTATTGGATTGCGGCACGGCAATTGTTGGTTCGTGGAGCGCGACCTTACTCGCCTTCTTGGGTGCAGACGCCATCAAAGTAGAGCGACCGTCCGGCGAAATCACGCGTTTGGCCCGGCCGCAGCAAAAGGGATGGTCAACCGCCTATACCATTGCCAACTCGTGCAAGCGATCCATCGAACTGGACTTCAAAGACGAAGCCAACAAGCCAGCGATTGAACGGTTGTTAAGTCAGGCTGACGCCGTAATCGAAAATTATCGCCCCGGTGTGGCGGATCGTATCGGGATTGGGTACAGCCAAGCCAAGGCGCTTAATCCTAGCATTGTCTACGGATCAAGCTCGGGATGGGGGGATGTCGGGCCGATGCGCGATATGTCCGCCGTCGATTCCCATCTCCAAGCCTTTAGCGGGTTTGCATCGTTAAACGGTTCGCCAAACGGCTCACCCGAAATGCTCCGCTACACTCACATCGATCCCAGCGGCGGCACGTTTCTCGCTGCTGGCGTATTGCTAGGTTTAATTGGTAAGCAAAGATTCGGTGCGGGCGCTCATATTGTTACCAGCCATCTAGCAATGACTTTAGCGATGCAGGCTAGCCGTGTTGCAGAGGCATTGGGTACTGGCGAGCCGGTTCCGCGATTGGGCAGCGCCAGCTCGGCGAGCGCCCCCAATCAGTGTTTCGCCACGAAGGACGATACCTACATCGCGGTTACGGCTCAAACCCAACAGCAATGGACGGCATTGTGTGAAGTCATCGACGCGCCAGAGCTCACTTCCGATGCACGTTTCATCACTAACTTTGACCGGGTCAAGAACCGGGAGGCTTTGGCAGAAATTATCGGAGAGAAAATCAAGCAGGCCCCTCTGCGGTGGTGGACTATACGATTCGAGAAAGGGGGCGTTCCTGCAAGTGCGTTGTTTGACGCCGACACCCTCATCAACCACAGCCATATCCAGGAAAATGGCTACCTCGTTGAGGTCGAGCCAGATCATACAGGCCCGATGATGTCAGGTGGGCTACCTTGGGCGTTCTCGCGTACTCCGGCATCGATGGATCAGCCGACCCCGAGCCCGGGTGCCGACACGGACGACGTACTTGCCAGGGGTTTTGGTGATGTACCTGAGCGGCGCAGCGGTAGCGATGCAGATTCATCTTCAGAGCGACCGCTCTCTGGCTTGAAGGTCGTTGAATTTTGCCAAGGTTACGCGGGTCCTAATGTTGGCATGCTGCTGGCAGAGGTCGGAGCCTCGGTAACCAAGGTGGAGTCGACGGATGGAGATTGGTCACGGGACCTTGCGCCAATAAGCCAAACCGGTCGCGGTGAGATTTACGAAGCCCTCAATCGTAACAAAGACATCATCGCGCTGGATCACACGAACCCTGCCGATGCCGCACAGATTAGATCACTGGTCGCAGATGCAGATATTGTTCTTTTGGACAGGGGGGCCAAAGACGGTGATTCTCTTCAGACTGTGGTGGCCACGGCGAGTCACGACAAACTGATAACCCTCAATCTTTCTTACTATGGTGAAACGGGTTCCTTAGCAGCTTCTGCCGGGAGTGAACTTACGGTACAGGCTATGGCTGGGTATCTACGAGCGCTCGGCAGTTTGGACAGCGAACCGATCCGCGTCGGTGCCGACATCGTCGAAAGTGCGGCAGCCGGAATGGGATTGCTCGGTCTGCTTGCGGCCCTTTATCACCGTGGTGAGAGCGGAGACGGGCAAGAGGTTTCAGTGAGTAGGCTCGGGGCGATTATGTCGTTGCGTTCTCTGCAGTGGGCAGCGATCTCGAATCCGGACGAGTGGCTTGGACCATCTTATTGCCTCGCAGAGACGGACCCGCCGCGGCATGGCTATCGAACCAAAGACAACAACATTTTTGTCTCGATGATGAACCTGCGGGAAGAAAAGAATTTTACGACGATGTTGTCGGAACTAGGCATGCTCGATGGCGTCAAAGGCGACGAACGCTTTCTCAAGGAAGGCCGCACGACAATTGGCATGGGCTACCTCAGCGGAACCTACCATGGCCTGTGGGAACGCTATCTGACCCAAGTGTCCGCCCAAGAGGCCCTCGACATTTTTAATCGGAATGGGGGTACCGCGGTCGCGTTTCCGGAACTCAATCAACTCATGAAGCATCCGCAAGTCGCTGCGCTTGACCTGATACAGGACGCTGGTGGCCACCAGTTTTTGCGTGCCCCATGGCGTGGTCCGTGGTCCCACCCAGATATCGCGCCGGCCGCCGTTGCGACAGACCAGGACGCGTCGCCGAGCGCGGCAGAAGGATAAGAGAATGGATTTTGATCTCCCAGAAGAAACGCGCATGTTAAAAGACACCATTCGTCGGTTTGTCGACACAGAACTAATCCCGCTGGAAACGTCTCTTCCAGACCGTCCGAATTCTCACGAATTGCCACAGGATGTGCGGGAGCCACTGGAAAAGAAAATACGGGACCTTGGTCTGTGGGCGATGGATGCACCGGAAGACGTCGGCGGTGCCGGTCTCGGCCTGCTAGATCACTGTGTCGTTATGGAAGAAGCGTTTCGCTGTACCGCTGGTCGCGGCCTATGGTCGTCGCTGTTTTTCCCAGTGCTTTACAATTTGGGTTCGGACGAGCAAAAGGCGACCTATCTCATACCGTCAATGCGGGGCGAGTTTCATGGTGCCGCGGCCTTTAGTGAACCTAACGCAGCAGGAGATCTCGCCGGTATACAGACCTCGGCTGAAAAGGTTGATGGCGGTTGGAAGTTGAACGGATCCAAATGCTGGATCAGTCACGCTAAAACGGCGCGCTATGTCCTCGTGCTTACACGGCTCAAGGGCACATCCCGTCACGAAGGCATCACTTGGTTCATTGTTGACGCCGATACAGAAGGATTCTCTGTTGGACGCGAGCAGAAAATGATCCACGGTCAGCCGACCTACGAATTGTTTTTCAATGATTGTGTTGTTTCTGACGGCCAGCTGCTTGGCGAACCAGGGCAGGGATGGGGTGCTGGCGAGACAGCACTGTATCGTGGCCGGGTAATGATATCGGCACGCGCTATTGGTATCGCACAACGGTGCTACGAAATGATGGTTGATTACGCCAAGCAACGGCACACCTTTGGCAAGCCGTTGTCGTCTCGACAGGCAATCCAATGGATGATTGCGGACTCTGCGACCGACCTTCATGCCTCTCGGTTGATGGTCTACGATGCCGCATGGCGCGCCCAACAAGGGCAGGAAGTGCGCACCCAGATGGCGATGATCAAAATGTTTACTTCTGAAATGGCCGGGCGAGTGGTTGATCGCGCGGTGCAAGTGCACGGTGCATCAGGGTTGTCGGACGAAACCATCCTCGAGCGCTGTTATCGGGATGTTCGGCCTATGCGCATTTATGAAGGGTCATCTGAGGCGATGCGCAGCGTGGTCGCAAAAAATATGCTCCAGGAAGGCCGTAACCGGTAAGGCCGCTCTACTTGGCTACCTCAATGAGTTCGTAGGCGATACCAACCGGACGGATTTGAACATTCTCTATTCTATCTGAATAGCCGAGTACGCTGCCGTACTCGATGAGGTTGATCGTTGGTGCAAGTGTCTGCATTTCCGCCATGATCGCGCGGAGCTCGGCCGCCCGCACATCCGGATTCATTTCGCGGTTGCTGGCGGCAATACGATCAGACAACCCTTCATCACAAAAGAATGGATTGGATTTTAGGCATGAGAAGTCTTTAAGAGCCCGACCGGTGTCGTTATAGGGCGCGTTGTTCCATAAAATGGAGAACCCATCCACTTCACCCCAGTCTCCACTGAAGTACTTCCGGGTGCGCTCGGGGTAGGTCGTCGTTCGGAGGTCCACTGTAATACCTACTTGAGACAGGTCCTGGGCGACTTGCTGGTAAATCAGAGAATCTGAGGGACCCATACCCACCAGCACTTCAATGATAATTTCAAAGCCGTCCGGGTATCCCGCTTCAGTTAACAGCGTCTGTGCTCGTTTAGGATCGTAAAGGTAGGGGGTGATATCCGGGTTGTGGCCCACATTGGCCGGTGTCGCGCCCTGCGTGGCAAGCGGAAACATACCGCCGAGAATGTAATCAACAATGGCGGTTCGGTTGACCGCATAGTTGATGGCTTGTCTCACGCGTTGGTCGTTGAGCGGAGAGTCACTATTCAGCGCGTTCGGTAAGCCAAGGGCCATAACTTGATTGCCGTAGTGAATTTTGACGCTCATGCCCTGTCGTTCAATAAGAGGGGCGTCCTCTGGCGTCAGACCTAGTGCAAGATCAATTTGGCCGGCGATGAGAGACTGGGTCCGCGCGATAGAGTCTTTCAGCGTGAAAATGCGCAGATTCGAAAAATCTCCCGAATCGCGCCAAGAAGGCTTGAACGCTGTAAAGGATATTGCGCCACCCTGATTCCAAGAGCTCAGCTGAAATGGGCCTGTTCCGATCGGGGCGCGGCCGTATTCATCCGGTCCAATTTCAGACCACAAATCAAAATCCACGACGCGAAATAAGCTAAACCGCTTGGCCAGCATCGGGTCCGGATATCGGGTGAAGACTTCGACGGACGTCTCGTCCAGCGCACGGGCGGACTCGATGGATGCCATTTCTGTGGCGATGGGGTAGCCGCGGTTTTCGGGCTTCACGAGGTCGTTGATATTTGCCGCAACATTCTCGGCAGTTAGCAGAGCGCCATTTTGAAACGTGACGTTTGGGCGCAGTGTAAAGACCCAGCGCCGGTCGCCATCATTCTCCCATGATAACGCGAGGGCGGGCTTTAGTTGTCCGTCTGCATCGATTTGAGTGAGGCCATCATAGATCGAACCCAGAATAGACCCGGGTGTAACGCTAATTGCTGCGTAGGGATTGCCGAGGCTAGCCGGGAGTTCAGTGCCGCCGACATTGAGGGTTTCGGAGGCAAGAACTGCGTTGCTGGCGACAAACAGGCCGCACGCCATGGCTAAGGTCTTAAGGGACATTGCGCGTCGCTTCACGTCTATCGATCCGCTTGCGTAAGATCACGGGCAACCCGAAAGCCGAAAATATGAGAGGCCAAGTCTTCGGGGTCGCGGCCGCGAAACGCGGGGCGATGCCTGGAGATCATCGAAAACCAGCTGCCACCCTTTACGCTCCGCCGGTCACAATGGCCTGAGACTTGGTTGGGTTGCTCGTTTACATCCTCGTCATCGTAAAGCCAGAGCGAACAATCTTCATTCCATTCCCAAACATTGCCACCAAGGTCTTGAAGGCCGAAACCGTTCGCTGGGAAGGAGCCCACTGGTGCGACACGTTCAAAACCGTCGTCGCAGTTTACTGGTTTCCAGGACGAGTGTTTCTTAGCGTAATCTGTCTGCGCAGCTTTTCGGTCGAAAACGTTTCCTGTTTTACACGCGTAACCAGACTCTTCGCCCCAGGACCATGTTGATTGTGTGCCGTCGCGCGCCACGTATTCCCACTCAGCTTCTGACAAAAGACGGTACCGTTCGCCGGTTTTACCGCTCAGCCATAGGGTGTAGGCCTTAGCATCATGCCAGGAGACGCAAACGACAGGCTCGTTTGGTGTGGGCGGCCGACCGTAGTCCGGATCGGTCCAGTCTCCACCGAACATCACCACTTCGCCTCGCCACTTTGTGCAAGCCGTGGACGGGCGGTAGCCTGTCGCCGCGACAAACTCAGCGAACTGCGCATTGCTGACTTCTGTTTTTCCAGCGGCGAAGGCATAGCGAATGGTGCGTTGGTGTACCGGTGTTTCCGGACGCGTTTCATTGAGGACAAATTCACCGCGCTCAGACCCCATAGTGAATTCACCGGGTGGGATCACAACCATCTGAGGGCAGGTGTCACAGTCGGTGAACACGTCTCCCGGGGTATCTTGAGCTTGAGCCGAAAGGGAACTCATGGCTGTCGCGAAAGTGAAGGCTGCTACAATTAAAAGGCGCTCAAACATAGACCTCTCCGTATGTTGGTCGTGCTACATCAACTGGTACGCATACCTATGTCTAGCGACCATCGTTGAGCCGAGCTAGCTCTAATTGCGAGCTTGTTCAATCAGCGATGTGGGTCCGATGGACTAGAATACACTATGACTAGAAAGCAAATTGACGCGAGGACATAGATATGAGGCGAAGCTTTTTAGGATTTGTCACGCTTATACTGGCTGGGTTGAGTGCTCTGCCGGCGACCGCAGCCGAAGGCGTTTTGATATTTGGCGCGACCCGCAACACCGGCTTAGAAATTGCTAAAATACTTGTGGCGCGGGGCGAGCCAGTCACAGCTTTTGTCCGGCCAACATCGAACCTAGAGAACCTTGAACCGCTCGACGTTACCTATTTCACGGGTGACGCCATGAATGCGGAAGATGTCGAACGCGTTATTCTGTCAAAAGATTTTAAGGCCGTGATTTCAACTCTGGGCGGTGGCCGCGGCGAGCGGCCCCCCGATTTGGTCGGCGCGATCAACATGGTCGACACTATGGAGAAGTCTAAAACCAAACGGTTCCTGTTAGTGACGATCATTGGTCCGGGCAAGAGTATCAGCATGGTGCCACGGCAACAGCGCGAGGCCATGGGGGGCATCATCAAACTCAAAGCCGAAGCTGAAAACTACGTTATGGCGAGCGACTTGGACTACACCATCATTCGGCCTGGCCAGCTGACGTCCAATCCGCGGTCCGGGATTATCAGAATGGATTTGGAACCGGCCCCGACTGGCCCAATCACGCGGGCTGATCTCGCGGATATGGTAGTCGGTGCGCTGGATGATGACTCGACTATTGGCAAGGTCTATCAAACTATTGGTGACGACCCGTTAGCGACCGGCGCCCGCATGGACCGTCAGCCTAAGTAACCCCGCTCGTTCGATCCACTAAGCCATGCATAGTGTGCGCTGTTGAATGCCTAATAGGCATTTGGTGGCATACGACAAATAAGCCATATAGGCTGGCGAGAGTCGGCTGAATTGATGGTTGTATTTGTAATGTTTGGACGAGTTTGCCCGAGGCAGTTTATTGGTTATGCGGCGGCTATTGCCTTCGCTACGTTTGTACCATTCATAACGATTACGCCGTCTTTGGCGGACAGCACTACCCTTCGTGTCGGATTCCCAGTCGCGGCTGCTACAGGCGGCTATCCATTTGCCCGCGATGATGGCGGCGGCCTCCGGTTTGCTTTTTATGATGGCTTAACCCGGTTTACCCCAACTGGTGAATTGCTCCCAGCGCTCGCCACATCTTGGCAAAACGAGACGCCGACAACTTGGGTTTTCCAACTTAGGGAAGGTGTCGTATTCAGCAACGGAGAAGTCTTTGATGCGGATTCCGTCGTTGCGACATTGACTGAGCTTTATAACCCGGACGTGCTCCACCCCAAAAAAGCCGATATGGGAAATATCGACGGATACCGCGCGCGCGATCCCTACACTGTAGAGATTACAACGTCGAAACCAGACCCTCTGATTCCGAGACGGATGTCTCAGCTCCCAATGATCGAGCCCAAAGCCTGGGCTGCGCTGGGCAAGGATGGCTACGCCCGGACGCCGATTGGAACAAGCGCCTATACTGTTGAATCCTGGGGCGCGAATAATACCAAACCTGTTTTGGCCGTCGCGGAAAGCTCTTGGCGTAAAGTAAAGCACGTCAAACGAGTGGAGATGACTATCATTCCCGACCCTGGATCACGTGTCAGTGGCCTTTTGTCTAAGGAACTTGATATGGCGATTAGTTTGGCCAGCGATGATATCGCGATGTTGAAGGCCAACGACATAACCATCCGGATGACAACGAACCCAAGCATTCTATCTATTGCACTTAGAACGGTACGCTCTGATGACTCACCTATCAAAGATTTCCGTGTCCGGCAGGCGCTAAACTATGCCGTCGATAAACAATCAATTGCGGATTTTATTCTAGGCGGAACCAGTCGTGTTGCGCACCAACCGGCCACACCCGAATTGATCGGGTACAATCCCGACGCTGAGCCTTTCGATTACAATCCAGACAAAGCCAGGCAACTACTTGCTGAGGCTGGGTATTCGAAGGGGTTTCCACTTAAATTCGCCGTATACGGCGGAGTTCTGCCAGGCGACACACTGATCTTCCAAAAGATCGCACAAGATCTAGCTGCTATCGGCGTGCAAACTGAACTGCGGCAGATATCATTCCCAGATTACGTTCGGCGCCTGTTCAATGCGGACTGGGGAGACATAGATGGCTTCTCCATTGGTTGGCTGAATATGCAGCTATGGGATCCGCAGAAGTCTTTCGAGCAGTTCTCTTGCATGTATACGGCACCATTCTATTGCGACGAAGGTATGATGCCGCTCATTGACAACGCTCGTACGGAAATGGACCCCGTAAAACGAGAAAAATTACTCAAGGACATTGTTTTGCGCTTTAGGAATCAAGCCGCCGCTTTATGGCTGGTCGAATTCGCTGGTGCCAACGGGTTGCAACCCAGCTACGAAGTTGGTCAGTTTCGTCTTGATGGCAGCGTGTTCGAGCAGATCGAGTATATCGGCAACTAACTGGCTTTCTTGGCTAGTTCACTAAACAAAGCGTCTTCATTCACGGTATCGCGCCGTTGGGCCTGCCATGTTGTGGCAAAGCCGGTCGGATAGTTGTCGTCGTTATCTCGGGTTCCATCTTCTGACCAGAGTACCGGGAACAACGGACCCGCTGGCGGATTGCCTTCGACCATTTCATCGAATGAGACGCCGGCAATGTTGAGGCAATCAGGACGGGGGGCCCAGCTAATGTCATCACCAAAAATGCGCGCAGATATTGCAATGCGCCAATCGTCCGCAGTGTTGCCTGAGGAGTAATGCAAGACCCAAGGGTGAATCACCAACATATCGCCCGGCTCCATCTCCCAATTAAGGAAGCGAGCATCCGGATCGGCCCGTAACTTGGCCTCATCTGGATGAGGGGCTCTGTCGTCAGGTTTGATCATCTTCCGGGCATTGGGTGAGAACAACCAATAGGGCACGTCTTGGGTATGAGATCCGGCAAGTACCTCTAGGGAATTCTCGGGCGCAACGGGGTTTAAAGGAATCCAAATTGACGGCACCATCTGCCCGCTCACGGGCCAGCCCATTCGGTCGCAATGCCAAAGCGTTTTTGAGTCCGATTTCGGCGGTTTGGCAAAGATTTCTTCAAAGAAAAAACGGGCCGTAGAGGAGCCGATCGTTTCGGCTGCTGCCTGTCCCATCGGAGAGTTAAAAATGAAATTGCGAAACTCAGGAATGATGCGCGACATATAACGCCCGGGTGCGGAAGGTAGAAGGCCGACGTCTTCTTCGTCCACTGAAATACGCCGCGCGGCAGGGATCATGCTTTCGATCCACTCCGGGTTGAAGACCTTGCGCAGGCACACGACCCCATCGCGGGCATAGGTCTCCCGGTCTTCATCGGTGACGGCTCTTAGCGGTGTTGTGTTTAGCGTCATCATGGAGGCTTTCGTTTAATCCGTGTCTTATTCTGATCGACTTGGCTCGTCTTACAAATAGAAATTTGGACTCGGGGTATACACTGTTTGCATGAGAGGTTAGAGGCCAAGCGCGCCGGGGTTTAGAAGGCCGTGTGGGTCGGTTTGTGCTTTGATCTGTTTCACCAGGTTGGTCGTCATGTCTGAGCGATCACGCAAATAAGGATATGCCTTACCAATTTGCAAATGCACGCCGCCGTGCTCATGCATGATGGTGACCATGTCCTCAAACATCTCTTTGGCGAATGCACGGCCTTTTTCATTCGGTTGGTTTGTGCGCATGGGGGCTAGTAGTTCTTCGGGTGTATTGCGTTCGTGAAAAACATCGGGCTGATCGGGCCAATACAAGACTGGTTCATATAAAAACCCATTTGTGCTTAGCGTGCCGAAAATGGATGGCGTTGTCATATCCATAGCGTCCATCTCTACTTTTCTTTTCGCGAAGTACGCTTCAAGAGCATTGTGAAAGGCCACCGCTTTTGAAAATGGCACGATGGTGTGAAGGGGCAGCATACGTTTTGCGTCCATGCCAACGACAGGGTATGGCATAAACGGTGTTGCGCGCATAACCATTGGCATGGTGTTTGGAATATCTCGACCAGCACCGCCTACGGCATCCCTGATGGTTTGAATATGTCCTTTGAGTTCAGTCCGGTTGTCTGCCTCGACGGCGCAGTGCACGAAGCATTCCGCCTTAGTTGCCCAGCTCCGCCCGGCAAGTGCCATCTTAATCAACTGAATGACACCGCTGATTGTGCCACCGGCTGCCTGGCCGACAGCGAACATGATCCTTAAGTCTTCCCACAACCCCTTACTGGCGACAACGCCTTCCATCGCCCGCTTGGTAAAGCCAAACACTTCAGTGGCGCGATTTGAGGCGGCGATTCCGGACATCGCTTTTTGGGCTGCTTCAAAGTTATCGAACCCGAATGAGAGTCCTTGGGTGTATTTGGATCGGCGTTGGAGCCGCAGAGTTACCGTCGCCTTGATACCCAGCGCGCCGGCATCACCGCAGAACAACCCGGTTAAATCTGGACCGTAGTTGCGAAAGAAGGGTGACTTACCGGTCTGCGCCGCTGAGCCCGTTGCGAAGACTGTGCCATCCGCTGACACGATCTCCATTCCCAATACGGCTTCCGCTGAGATACCGTCTTTGGATGAGCCTAGGCTCGCCGCGCCCTGCGACATGCCACCGCCGATCGTAGCTTTGAACCCCGAGAGCGGCCCCCAGAACTCGGCTCGTACACCGTGAGGTTCAAGGGCAAGATCGAGAGCTTCCCAGGTACAACCGGCTTGAACGGTAACAAACATGTCCTCGACGTTGATCTCAATAATTTCGCTGAGACCCGTCATATCTAGTGAGACACCGTTTGGCCCGGTGGGCAGGTACGCGTCTGTGTAGGAATAGCCACCTCCGCGTGGGAACACAGCGATGCCTGCCGCAGTCAGAATTTTTACTGTGCCAGCAAGGTGCTCCACGGTCGTTGGACGGATCACGGCCACGACCGTTGGACCGGTCGCGAACACGTCCTGTGAATGATAGGCGCAGGTTTCGGTATCCGTTAGAACAGCATCTGCACCAATCGCCGCACGCGTTGACCCAAGGGCCTCTGCAACGACTTCATTAGTAACCGGCGTGCTCATATTCAATCGTCTTTTCAGCCACTCTTACGAAGGCTTTGTCGCAACGATTGTTTGCAAAAATCCGTTTGAGTTCTTCGGACCCGGTCCAATTTCGAACCCGGCATCTTTGAGCGCTTGGTGGAAGTCCATGTAGACAAAGCCAGGCGAGTATGGCTCGCAATTGTTGATGGAATCATAATCAATCATCCACCGCTGTGAGGCTGGCATGTTTGGTCCTGCGCTTGGAAATTCGTAGATGCAGAAGGTGCCGCCAGGCCGCAGAATACGGAACATTTCGTTGACTGTATCTTTGATCACGCGGACCGGGATTTCATGGAATAGGATGTACGACAAAACCATGTCGAAGCTGTCAGCATCCAACTTGGTGTCTTCTGATAGGCCTTGAACGAAGTCGACATCAACGCCGCGTTCTACAGCTTGCCAGTGTGCATATTTTACCATCGGCAACCCGACATCTAATCCGGTCACTTTCGCATCGGGATAACGATCTTTGAGGATCACAGTGCACTGGCCAATGCTGCAGGCCAGGTCGAGAATTTTGTCGACTTTGCCATCTTCCGGCGGAGTTAGGGTGTCGACGATCTCTGCATGAAGCTCATCTTGGTCATTGGCACCTGCGTAAAAAACTTTTGTGCCGTAATGGTAGACAATACCGCCGATAGGATCGTCCGTGTAGCCGCCAGGTTGGAGGTGAATTTCACGACGGGCATAATTTGGCACTTCGAAGTTTGGATCGATGGTCAGTTTACCGGGGCCTTTGGCTTCCGCGTCATCCATGGCTTTAATCAAATCACCCTGGAACGGTTCGAAGGAGCTTCGAGTCCGGCGCCACATCATTTCCTGGTGGGTTCGCATGTAGCGCTGCCAAGTGGCGGGCAGAGGTAATTTGTTGATCACCCCTTTGATATCTTTGATATCCGTTGAATCATCTGTTTCGCCCAGGGCCTCTGCCACGGCCTTGTCACCTTCAGCGGCAACGGTGGGAAAGGTGCCGTATCCGGCAATGCCGCGGAACGTTTCTACGAAATCAAGGTAGCTTTCATCAGAAAGCCGTGTCGTACGTGGCAAAATGCCATTGTAGCCACGGGATAAAGCAACAGAGGTACTCATGATTGGTCTCCTGATTCATCTGCGGTGTCCATGCCGAATTTAACGTCAACTGAGCCACGGGACATACGTCTAAATACATTGGATACAAGTTCGGCGCGTTCGGCGGCGCGCGCGGCATTGTCTTCCGGGGTTGGCTCGTAAGCTTCAATCATCGCCCCCAGGTCTTTGCCAACCACGTCTTTAAGGACCCGCTCGAGAAGGATACTGCGGTCTCGGTAGGTCCAAACCGCTGCAGTTAATTCCAGCACGGACTCGTGAAGGTTATCGATCACTTGGTTGTCAAAAAATTGCTTTCCAGCGCCGTTTATCTCGTCGCCGAATACAAAGCGGGGGTCTTCTGGTGGCATGTTATCCATCTGTCTTTCCTTTACGCGAGTTCTGCATCCATTTTAGCAACATGTACGCCATACGGCTTTTTGCCGAAAAACAATATGGCTGCGCCTATTATCATCACGGTCGGACAAACGATGCTGATTGAGTATCGAATAAGGTTTGCGTCGCCCAGTACATAATCCGTGAAAACTGCCACCAAAAATGGTCCTCCGCCCTGACCTACGACATTGGCAACAAGGAGATATATAGCAACCATTTGGCCGCGCAGGCGATTGGGAACAATCAACGGTAGGGCAGACGGCCCCGTGCCAAAAGGCATGGTGCCAAAGAAGACCACTGGTGCAAGCAAGATCAACGATAGGTCTTTATCAGGGACCAAGGTGAATGTGGCCAAAAACGGTGTCGCCAAAAGCGCGGAGATAAACCCCGCACGCATGTTTGAGTCATTATACCCACGGCTCTTTAGCCAGTCGGAAAGCAATCCACCGGAAACGACACCAGCCGACCCTAGAGTCACAAAATATAATCCAAAAATCCCACCGATTTCTCCGGCGGTCATGCCGTGGGTCCGCATGAAATAGGCCGGAACCCAGGCGCTGACTGAAAACATAGCGACCGTTAAGAATGTAAAGCCGAAGACAACCGGCAAGATGACGGTCTTATGGTCGAGCAAGTACTGCCACGCCTGACGAAGAGACAAGGCTTCATCTTTCTGTTGGGCGGTTTTTGCAACCCCGAGGCGGGGAGGCTCGCGCACCAGCAGCCATACAATCAGGGCAAATATTAGTCCTGGGACAGACACTATTAAGAAGGTCATTTGCCAAGGCCGAATGGTCCCTAGGAGTCCGAGATCGACTGGACCGATCTCTGTCATTGTGCTGATCACGAAGCCGCCAACCAACAGGGCAATTCCAGTGCCTAAAAAACTGGACCCGGTAAAAACACTCAACGCTCGCGTCAGACTCTTGCGTGGGAAGTAGTCGGCCAGCATGGAAAACCCAGCCGGAGACAAAGTTGCTTCGCCAACGCCTACGAGCATGCGAGCAACGAACAATTGCCAGAATACCTTTGCGAGTCCACAGAGTGTCGTCGCAAAAGACCACAGAACCATACCGGCGAGAATTATTGTCTTACGGTTTTTGGCGTCGACCAGCCGCCCCATAGGAATAGCGGCCGCGCTGTAAAACAATGCAAAGGCAAAACCTTGCAGCAAACTGACCTGTGTATCGGAGATGCCTAAATCGTCTTTGATGGGGTCGACGAGTAAGCTGATGATCTGCCGGTCGATGAAAGAAATTATCGCGGCCAGGCACAACATGAACACCACGAACCAAGCGTAGCCGTCAGATCGGAATGCGTAGTTTGGATCAGGGGTGTTTTCGGTCGTTGCGTTACTCATGAAACATCCTAGGTGGCGATCAGATCGGCAGCTTTTTCTCCGATCATCAACGCTGTCGCATTTGTATTGCCACTAATCAAGTCGGGCATGATCGAGGCATCGGCGACTCTCACGCGATCAAATCCTTTGACCTTTAGGTCGGGTGTGACCACGGAGTCAGCATCTGTCCCCATGCGGCAGGTGCCGACCACATGATAACCAAGAAATGCTGTCTTGCGCAGGAACGCTGCCCACTCGTCGTCACTTTGCACATCCTCGCCTGGCAGTAATTCAGCAGTGCGATGGGGAGCAAATGCTGGGCCTGATAAAATGCGTCTCACAGACCGACATCCCTTAATCAATTTCATCAAATCCTCTTCATTGTCGAAAAGATTATGAGTGATAACCGGTGAGGCCAACGGGTCGTTCGACTTTAACCGTACAGTGCCTCGTGTCTTGGGATAGGCGATGTTGACGGCGGCCGAAATCGCCGGTTTGTTGTGCGGAATCACCCCGTTTTCGTCGAAGCTGAAGGCGTAGGGGCCAAGTTGCACTTGAATGTCAGCGAAATCTTGAGCGGGATTCGATTTGGTGAAGGCTACCGCGTGAGGATAAGGGCTGGTTGCCGGGCCGCGACCGAATAGAAGCCAATTGGCCGCATGCAGGATTATTTTCCAGCTATTGATTTCCGTATTGTAGGTCGATTGGTTGACCTCAATGCTCACCATGCCTTCGGGGTGCTCTTGAAGGTTTTGCCCAACGCCTGGTGCATCATGCCGAACCTCAATACCGTGCGACCGCAACTCTGCTCCCGGTCCGATGCCGCTGAGCATCAGAATCTTAGGCGTTGCGAGCGTGCCGGCGCTGACAGTCACGCTGGCGCGGGCCGTTGCCGTTTTGAGTGCCGCACCTTTTCGGAATTTGACCCCCGTGCATCGGGCTCCATCAAAAGTGAGTCGGGTGACCATTGCCTTAGTCATAATTTTCAGATTGCTCGGCTTCTTTCCCGGCCATAGATAGGCGCGAGCTGCGTGATAGCGCCAGCCGCGGGATTGGGTGACTTGGCTATAAGCAACGCCAAGCTGTTCAACGCCATTGTAGTCGTCATTGAATGGGACACCTGACTCTTTTGCGGCCTCGACAAACACATGAGCAAGTGGATGTGTCGTGCGCAAATGGTCCACGTTAATAGGGCCGGTGCGACCTCGGACGGTATGGTCGCCGATCAGAGTTCTCTCCAGTCTTCGAAAAACCGGAAGCAGGTCGTCGTAGGACCAACCCATACAGCCGTTTTTTGCCCACCGATTGTAGTCATGGGCTTGGCCGCGCACGTAAAGCATTCCGTTGATGGAACTCGATCCGCCAAGCACCTTTCCCGCGGGCCATAAGTCGACTTTGCCGTTCCGGCTGGCATCTGGCTCGGCCATATGCATCCAATCCAAGTTTGGATTGCCCATGGCTTTGATGATCGCTGCTGGGACATGAATGAACGGTGACCAATCCCGCCCTCCAGCTTCCAACAACAACACAGTGTCTGTTGGCTTGTTGGTTGCCAATCGATATGCCAGAGCAGACCCCGCCGATCCACCGCCGACAATAATGTGGTCAAACTCAGTCACGAACTCACCTCGGGCCAGCCCGCAAACACGGTGCGTGTCGCATCAACGAAATGTTTGACCGCCGGTCGCTGTGTTTCTGATCTTTTGAGAATCAGGCCAGAGGATCGTTTGAATGGCGTGCCGTCCATTGCCAAGCGCACGATTCGACCGTCCTTGAAATCTTGCTGCAACAAGTGCTCCGGCAGCAAGCTTATATAGCCATTGGATAGGACGAGGGACCGAAGCAAAGTTAGACTATTTGTTTCTATCGCGGGTTTAAGCAACGTTAAATTCTCTGCGGCAAACAGATCGGCGACAAGTACTGAGACATGCGCCTGTCGGACGAGGGCGAGGTCGTGTTCTCGCAAGTCGGCCATCGCAATAGTACTCTTTCCGGCAAGCGGATGCTTGGCGCTGACAACGAATTGAGATTGCACCGTGATGAGTGGCTCAAAAGTTAGGCCTTCATCTGCAATGCCCGGCGGGAAGTTGGAAATCAGGGCGTCAACTTGGGCCGTATTGAGGTCTGTGATGAGATCTTCGAAGAATCCCTCCGTGATATCCACGGTTAGGTCGGGCACTGTCTTAGCCAGTCGAATGAGGACCGCAGCCATCGGGTCTCCAGCAAACATGGCGGCGACCCCGACTTTGAGTGACCCTTGCTGGCCTTTAGCAGTGGCGGTGACGTCGCCAGCGGCGCGGGCAGTTTCGTTCAATATCATTTTTGCTTGGGAGTAAAGCTGGCTGCCTGCTTCCGTTGGAGTTACGCCGCGCGATCCCCGGGTCAATAGCTCAGCCTGAAGCTGTGCCTCTAGATTCTTAATGCTTCGAGTGAGCGCTGGCTGGGTGATATGGAGAATCTGCGATGCACCTGACAGCGTGCCGCTCTCGACCACAGCCACAAAGTGGCGTAATTGCTTGAATTCCATAGGTCAGCCTCGTGTTTCGCGATGGAGTATGGCGGCTAGCCCCCTATAATAACCAATGAAATAATTACCTCTATCTATAAAAAAATTGAATAGGCTAAGTCACTGATTGAATTGGTGACGGGAACCGTCAAAAGGCACACTCCACAAGGCTTCGCGGCGGTTAGAAAGTATTGGCGATGGAAAAAATTGATATTGGGGATGCAGAACTAGCTGTTTGGCGTGAAGGCGCTGGTGAATCTGTCTTCCTGGTCTCTGGTCTGGGCGGTCGCGCCGCCTTCTGGTCTGAATTAGTGCCAGCTTTATCGAGCACTTTCGATGTTATCACCCACGATCATCGTGGCACCGGCGCTAGCACAAAATCCAAAATCGTATATTCCGTGTCGCAGATGGCAGCGGACGTTCTGAAACTGATGGACAAGCTCGACGTCTCGAAGGCGGTCCTCGTGGGGCATTCCACCGGAGGAGCTATCGCGCAGTATTTGGCCATCAACCACGCCGACCGTCTAACTAAAATTGTTTTGAGCGCAACTTGGGCCGGACCGAGTCCTTATTTCCAGGCTTTGTTTAAGTTGCGCGCGCAATTGCTACGAGACGCGGGGCCTGAGGCCTACCTTGTAGACGGAATCCTCAGGGCTTATCCGCCGGATACATTATCTGAAAGCCCAGAGCTTTTGTCAGGAACGCCGGAAGAACGGCTCGCGGCCTTCCCCGGTGAGGAAATCGAGTTATCACGGGTGACTGCCGTGTTAGATCATGATTTGCGCGATCAGGTTTCTAAGATCGCGATTCCATCTTTGGTGATTTGTGCCGCAGACGATCAGATAACGCCGGTAGGCTTTTCCTATGAGCTGATCGAAAAAATCCCAAATGCGCAGAAAGTCATATTGGCCCACGGTGGACACTTCATGCCTCGAGTGGCGACTAGCGCCTATAATGCGGCGGTCTTATCTTTTCTTACGGAAGTAAATACGGAGTCCTGATCATGGCGACAGACGTTGACGTTAAAGCGCCCTGGTGGGCCGTTGTTGGTCCCGATGAAGGCGAGTCCATATGGCAGCCTGAACCTTCTCAGGGCTATGTCACGGTTAATCTGACGCCTGAGAACACGCCGTACGACGGATTTTCTTCTGGTATTCAGGTGTTGCCGCCAGGCTGTCACGTGCGTGAACACGGGCACCTGCAAAATCACGAACTGATCTTTATCTATGAAGGGACAGGTCGTTGTGAAATTGAAGATGAAACCTATGACATTGGGCCCGGCTCGACCGTGATGTTCGGCCGTTACGCCAAACACCTGCTTGAGAACACTGGCGACGTTGATATGAAACTGTTTTGGGTCTTTATGCCTCCGGGCTTGGAAGATTGGTTTCGGGCGATAGGCAAGGTTCGTACGCCAGGCGATCAAATGCCGGACAAATTCTCTAGGCCTGAAGATGTGATGGATGTCATGAAAGCGATGAAGTTTGTTCCACCGAGCGCTGGTGCCAAGTAAGCAATACCAATCCAGAAATGGAATAAGAATTTATCATGTTAGTTCTCAATCGTGAGGCCGTTACGGCCAGCCTTGGCCACGCTGAATGCGTTGAGCTGATGGAGGGGGCCATGCGGGCAGTGTCGCGCCGCGATGTTGTCATGCCGTTGCGTCAATTCATGGCGGTGCCCGATACCAAGGGCAAACTCGGCATGATGCCTGGCTATGTCGGTAAAACCGATCAATCCGATTCCGTATTCGGCATCAAGGTCGTGAGCAAGTTCCCTCGCGAACCGGGGAGTCCCCATTCCAGTCACGTCGGTGCGGTCTTGCTGTTCGAGACCAATGATGGTCTGCCCGTTGCTCTCATGGATGGCCGGGAACTCACAGCTATTCGAACGGCTGCGACTACTGCAATGGCGACCCGCGTTTTGGCACGGGACGACGCAGCCTCCCTCACTTTGATCGGCTGCGGTGAGGAGGCCCGTCATCACATTCAGGCAATATTGCCGGTGCGACCGATCAAGAAAATCATCGTTTGGGGGCGCAATGCTGACCGTGCCCAGACTTTCGCGGATCAGCAGAATCTACCCGATAGCGTGAGTATTCAGGTTGAGCCCGATATTCAGAAAGCTACGTCCGAGGCGGAAATCCTATGTACCGTAACGTCCTCCACCCAACCGATTCTCAAAGGTGAATGGCTCCAGCCCGGGGTTCATGTGAATCTGGTCGGCGCGGCAGTACGGGCCTCTGCAGAAGCCGATACTGAGGTCGTCAAACGCAGCCGGTTTTATGTCGATTACCAGCCGTCGGCAGTGGAACAGGCAGGCGAGCTGGTTAACGCTATTGAGGCGGGCGTCGTGACCGAAGATCACATTGCTGGGGAGATTGGTGCCGTCTTGAACAATGAAGTATCCGGTAGAGCCTCTATGGATGAAATTACAGTGTATAAATCTCTCGGTGTTTCTGCGCAGGACCTCGCGGCGGGTATGGCCGCAGCTGAGAACGCGAAAGCTGGTAACATCGGTATAGCGGTAGATTGGTAAGGACTTTGCAGGTGGTGTCCCTCAAACAACGGCTGACCCAGCCCGAGATTATGCAAGTCCCCGGCGTTTATGACGCGCTCACCGCGACCCTGGCGGAAAAAGCCGGTTTTGAAGCGGTGTTCATCTCGGGGTCTGCTGTAGCGTACAGTCAGCTTGGTCGTCCGGATATTGGTCTGGTTACGATGACCGAGATGGCCCAAGTGGTTGATCGCGTGCGCGACCGCGTTTCTGTTCCGCTGTTCGTAGACGCGGACTCTGGCTTCGGCAACGCCTTCCACGTTGGGCGAACCGTCCGCCTGTTTGAACGGGCAGGGGCGTCAGGCATTCAGATTGAAGACCAGGTCAATACCAAGCCAGTCGCTGACGTATCAAAACGCCCTTTGGTCTCGACAGAGGTCATGGTCGGGAAAATTAAAGCGGCGCTTGATGCGCGAACCTCCGAAGAGACAATCATTAGTGCACGCAGCGACGCGATGTTTACGGAAGGTATAGATGCGGCGCTGGATCGTGCAGTTATCTATGCTGACGCTGGAGCAGATATGATTTTTATCGAAGGTTTGGCCGAGACGTCGGAACGCCAACGCCTATGTGATGCATTAAAGGGCCGCGCGTTGTTGCTGTTCAATTTGTTGAAGCCTGGCGCGCCCGGCGCACCCTCTCCCGGGGATTTGCAAGATTCAGGATATGACATCGTTCTGTTCCCCGCTGCGGTTATTGGCTCTTCCGCCAATGCCTCCTGGCGGTCGTTAAACAAGCTCCGAGGCAACGACATTGCAGCCAATCCTATCGCGGTCACTGAATTGATCGACGCGGATGCGCAGTCGAAGTGTTGAGAACGTTGGAAATAGAGGCTTTTTAGGCGCTGGAACCCGGACGCTCGGGCTCATTTATTTCGCATCAATCCGTGTATACTGGGGCACCCTATAGTCAAGTTGCTCACCTAACAGCCGATTGGAGAGCCCCATGAACAATGTCACCCCCGCCAACGATTTAGTCTTTGGTGCGCCTGAAGGTTCATCACGACGTTCCGTCCTCAAGATGACCGGTGCTGCGAGTGGCGGTCTCGTGTTGGGGGTTGTTCTAAACGGGGCTCATCGATCTGCAGAAGCTGCAACCGGCGATACGGCGTTCGCGCCTAATGCCTTTCTTGAAGTGAACCCCAGCGGTCGAATTCTGATTTATTCCAAGGCACCTGAAATCGGCCAGGGCATCAAAACCGCTTTTCCGATGATCGTTGCTGAGGAGTTAGATGCGGCCTGGGACGATGTCGATGTCGAGCAAGCGCCAATCAATCCCGATGTATATGGTCGGCAAAGCGCTGGTGGGTCATTCTCGATACTGGGTTCTTGGGATCAATTGCGTCAGGCTGGTGCAGCGGCACGATCAATGCTGGTGTCGGCGGCGGCTGAGCAATGGCGTGTTGATGCTGAGTCTTGTTCTGCGTCAGACAGTCATGTGATTCACCCGGACGGCGAAACACGGTTGTCCTACGCCGCCTTGGCGTCAGCGGCTGCACAGTTGCCGGTGCCCGACGTCGAGAGTCTCACCCTGAAAGACCGAGCCGACTACGATCTCCTCGGCACCTGGGTTGGCGGCGTTGAAAACGAACAACTTGTGACCGGTCAGCCCCTGTTTGGGACCGATCAAGTTTTGCCCGATATGGTGTATGCGACCTATCAAAAGTGCCCGGCATTCGGCGGTACTGTTGTCTCGGCTAACCTGGATCACATCCGTTCTCTCGACGGCGTGCTGGATGCTTTTGTCTTGGATGGTACCGGTATCGCGCGCGAGTACATGCCTGGCGTCGCTATCGTCGCGAAGTCGACCTGGTCCGCTATACAGGCCAAAGCCGCGCTCGAAGTTGAGTGGGATGAGACCGCCGCTTCGAAAGATAGTTGGATGGAGTCACTTGCGCAGGCGCGAGCTCTGACTGGGACTAAAGGTCCTGATGTCAAAATTGCCAAGGGTGATGTTGACGCAGCGATGGCCGAGGCCGAGACAACGGTGGAGGCCTTCTACAGCTACCCGTTTGTCTCGCACGCTCCGATGGAGCCGCAGAACTGCACGGCCTGGCATCGTGGCGACGAAGTCGAAATATGGGCACCGACTCAGACTCCGGAACGCGGCGTTTCATCGGTAGCCGAAGTCTTTAACGTGCCTGCAGACAAAGTCACTCTGCATCAGGTTCGCTCTGGCGGTGGCTTTGGTCGTCGACTGTATAACGATTTCATCATTGAGTCGGTCGCAATTTCTGAACGTGTCGGTGCTCCAGTCAAGCTTCAATGGACACGGGAAGATGACACGCGTCACGACTTCTACCGGGCCGGTGGATTCCACCACATGTCCGGTTCAGTTGATGCGGACGGCAAACTGACGGCGCTACGCGACCACAACGTGACCTTTACCACCGATGGTGAGCGGGCCGTGACGGGTGGAGAACTCCGCGCGAGCGAGTTCCCGGTTCCCCTAATCGAGAATGCGGAACTCACGCAAACTCTGTTGCCCTGGACAACGCCGTGCGGGGCATGGCGGGCACCTGGGTCAAACGTTTTTGGCTTTGTCTTCCAGTCGTTCTTGCATGAACTATCGTCCGCTGCGGGTCGCGACCACGTGGAGTTTCTGCTTGAATTGCTGGGTGAGCCGCGTTGGCTCGATCCTGGCAATCTGCGTGCTTTGCACACAGGCCGCACCGCCGATGTAATTAAGCTGGCGGCGGAAAAAGCAGGCTGGGGGCAAACTCTTCCGGATGGCCATCATCTCGGGGTTGGATTCTACTTCAGCCATGCCGGTCATATCGCGGAAGTCGCGGAAGTCGCGGAAGTCAGCGTTGAAGGCGGGAATGCCCTTAAGATTCACAAGGTAACAGTCGCGGCCGACGTTGGCCCCATCGTTAATATGAGCGGCGCCAAGAACCAGTGCGAAGGATCGGTGATTGACGGCATTAGTACGATGCTCGGGCAACAATTAAGCATTGAAAGTGGCCGCATCAAGGAAGGAAACTTTGATCAGTATCCTTTGTTAAAAATGGCGGATGCGCCGCATGTCGACGTACATTTCATCCAATCCGACAATATCCCAACAGGTCTGGGTGAACCGGCTTTACCGCCGGTCGCGCCGGCGGTCTGCAACGCGATCTATGCGGCCACGGGGCAGCGGGTGCGTTCATTGCCACTCAGTCTTGAAGGTTTTGCGGTTTAGATATCGTCTCCCGGAGCGCCCTCGGGGACCGCATTCTCCGCGCGTTCCGCCTGTTGCAACAACAGGTAAAATACGCGATTGCTAATCTCTTCCCGCAGGGCATCCCGCTGATCAGCCGCTGCCTCGTCAGGTGAAAACGCGTTGACGTCAGCCTGTTTAAGCACGCCGTTTTTGTCGAGTAAGCGTTCAACAGCATCGAGCCGCTGCCGCGTCACGATCAACTCGTTGAGAAGAGAAACGTTCATCGACAACAGGATGTCGTTGGCTTCGTCTTCAAACATCATCGGTCGTGGGCCTTTTGCGACCCGCGGGAGCGTCACTTTTTCTTCACTGCTCATACCCGGCTCCTATTCTTTGGTGCCGATGATGTACGCCATTCCCAGCGGTGATCCCGCTGGTGCGCCGTAACCGGTGGCTCGGGAGGTGTCGATCGCCGCGTCGATCTTTGCTTGATCCTTGCCGCCTTTGACTTGAGAGAAATCCCGAATCACGTTGTCAGGCAGAAATCCTGCGTCAATCGCTATCCTTTTCAAATCCAGGGTGCGGTATTTGGTCCAGAACGGCTCATTGTTGTAATGGGTTTCATTCGTGTAGATGAATTGCCGATAGGGGTCGACTTCTTCTAACTGAGGTAGGTCACCATGAATCATCACACCCCCTGGCTTAAGCAGTCGGTGGCATTCCTTGATGATCTTTGGCCAGGCTTTGGTTGATGTTTCATGTGCCAGAATGTTCGAGACAATGAGATCAAAACTGCCGTCTTCAAAATTCGTTTGCTCTGCCGATTGCTGTGAGAAGTGAACTTTTAGTCCCAATGCCTCAGCCCGCGCGTGGCCGTATCTTAAGAGAGCGGCTCCGACGTCGATGGCATGAACATCGGCTTCAGGCCAACGCTTTACATACGCCGCTGTGCTGTGGCCGATGGTGCAACCCATATCGAGAATCCGGGATGGAACGAGGTCAGGGAATACCGCATCCAGGTACGCGGTAATCATGCGCCCCGCTCCGTCTGCCATGCCAGCGCTACCGGAATTGTAGATGTGGATAGCGCGATCATAAATGGCGCCGGCGGCAATGTCGTCGTCGTGATGATCAGTCGTGTATCCACCAGGCTGACAGTGAATATCAACGGCCGTGATATAGCGGGGCAGTTCCAGATCAGGATCAAGTTCGAGCGTCCCCAGATTGCGATCCATCTCTTTTGATTTTTTAACGAGATCGGGCAACTGCTGTTCCACCGGTGGGATCAACGATTCAAACATCAACTCTTGAACGACTCTATGAAACCCCATCTGGAATTTCATGTAGTTGCCTTTGAGCATCTCAGTTCGAATTTGTCTGTAATCGTCCAAGGGTTTACCCGTCTGCTTTTCATACTCCGGTTTGATCTCGCGGTAGAACATTTCACGACTGCCGGCTGCAAATTTCCGAAGTAGCGATTGGCGCAGCGTGCGGACGTTGTTCTGCCGCTCCGCTTCGTCGTGGCTGCGGTTGGTCATCATTTGGTGTTCGTGTTGAACGTCAGCCATCGTCATGCCTCTGGGTAGAACGGCCATAAAATCCTTCCACTGTCTAACACATGGAACCGTTCAATGGCTGAATAGACTCAAATATTTGGCGCTTTAGGCCAATCACTGCTGACCGCGGATTGGTCTAGAGAAGGGACATGGGTATCGATCCCCTGACGCGATAGTAGAACAGGTTTAGTATATGTGGGCGATTGTCGCGCCAAGATTACAGTTAAGCGCAAGAGAGTATTGTGAAAGATTTGCATGTTGTTTTGGTCGGTGCCGGGATCGGTGGATTGACCGCTGCTATAGCCCTGCAGCGCGCAGGGTTCAAAGTCTCAGTCCATGAACAGGCAGATGAGCTTGGCGAAGTCGGCGCAGGACTAACTCTGGCGAAGAACGCCAACAAGGCGATGCGCTCTCTTGGCCTTAAGGACAAGCTAGCGGAAATCGGTTTTCGACCGGAAAGCTCTGGCCGCAAAGACCTGATGACTGGCGTCATTCATTACCTCTCCTCCGCACCCGGAGATGTTCGCCACGAAAAGGGTGAAACGGACCCAGACCCTGACGCGCGTTTTTGGATGTACCATCGCGCCGATATTCATGCCCTTTTGGCAGATACGGTGCGTGCCAATGATCCCGAAGCGATCCATCTCGGTCACTGTTTTAGGTCTTTCACGCAGGACAGTAGCGGTGTTGAGGTGACCTTTACGAACGGCGATACGGTTAAGGGTGATCTGGCTGTCGGATGTGACGGCAATCGTTCGGTCGTTCGTCAGTCTCTGTTCGGCGATGATAAAGTGGATTTCTTGGGCTACGTCGCGTGGCGTGGTCTCGTGCCGGTTGACGCGATGCCCGAAGGAACCATCGATACTGATACCTCGGTGTTCGACGGCAAATATCGCAGTGTCGTCCGGTACAAGATCCGCGGTGGGAAAACCGTCAACTTTGCCGCCTATGCACAGAAATCAGATTGGGTTGACGAAGGGTGGTCGGTACCGGCTAGGAAAGATGAACTCGTCGCTGAGTTCTCAGATACTTGTGAAGAAGTCCAACAGATGATTAAGCATATCCCGGCGGAGACGTGTTTCCGCTGGGGCATGTTTGGCCGTGAACCGATGAAGACTTGGACAGTAGGGCGCGTGTCACTTCTCGGCGATGCGGCGCATCCAATGCTGCCGTTTCTAGGGCAGGGTGCTGGGATGTCGATGGAGGATGGCGTGGTGTTGGCGCGTTGCCTCGAAGCAGCAGACAGTATTGAAGAGGGATTCCAGCGTTACGAAGCAGCACGCGTGGAGCGGACTACGTTGGTCACAATCGGCGCTCGTTACAACGGCCTAAGCATGCATGGCACGATAGAAAAGGCGTTAGAAGAACGAGCGAAGGAGTTCGATCCTGTGACGATCAATGACTACGATCCATCAACCGTATCTGTCTAACAACCTTTATTGAATCTGCCGCGCCATAGCCCCCATCAGCTTCCAATCACCATCTGTATCTTTCACCCAAACATGAATGGTGTGATAGCGCTGATCGACTACGGTACCGTTCGGCAGCATCGTGCGGTGGGTGTTATAATAAATTACACCCGTATCGCCGTGCATGGCGAAGTCGTCAAAGAACAAAGCAATTTTCTCCGAGTTCGGTGCTGTAATCAGGCTCTGATTTTTTTTGAGCTGGGATAGGGGAGATGGTTTTGGCACTCCAGGCGGCCAGCCGACGTAATTGGGGGAGGAGTTGGCGATATAGTAATCAAGCCCGGTCTTGGCTCTTGCTTGGTAAATCGCTAGTTCCTTAGCCCAAACGATATCCCGAGCCTCTTCATACTCACTGGCAGACTGTGCGTGTGAGGTCGTCATCGGTCCCATTGCCAAGAGCGCGAGACCGAGGAAAATAATGCGGATCATCAGCTTTCCCCTTTATGATTGAGGTGTTGGCGGTGTTTCGCCGGGCGCACGAATGATGCCGCGCATAATGGTGTTCGGTAGGACAGTGTTGTCCCAAGGCAGATCGCGTGGAGGCTGGTTGCCGACGCGCAAGATCACCAAGTCTTCCGAAGGAACGATGAAGACGACCTGGTTTGCGTTGCCGTCATATAAATACAGGTCTGCCGCAAGATAGCGTTCGGCGTGAAGCGCCACATTCATTTTAGGAACATCTGGATTGGCAGCGCCACGTTCTTCTGTGTAACGTCCTGCGATATAAAGGCCCATTCCCGCCCATTCGTTTTGTGGCGTCGCGATCCTGGTTTCCGCGACGTAACCTTCGGGCAATAAGCGAACACCGCCCCACATACCGTCAAAGAGGCTCAGCAGTCCGAGACGGAGGAACGTGCCGGCAGGTAGTAGTATGCAGCAACCGGAATGAGCTGTGCCGTCGGGGCGGTTCAACCAAACCTGCCCCCCTTTGGCGCCGAGTGGCTTCAAGATTTGCTCCGAGACCCAATCGCCGTAACGAACTCCTGTCGCACGCTCAATCAACGGTGCAACCATTTCTGATGTCGCGTTGGAGTAATCGTAGCGTTCGCCAGGTTCGTGGGTGAGGGGGTACTCGTTGATAATGACGTCGTCATGGTAGGGGTGAATATAGGAACGGTTAAGGATACTCTCCGGTGCGGGATCAAACCCCTGACGCAAAAACCCAGTGCGCATATCTAGCAAATGACGAACAAGCATCGACTCCCGGTCGGTGCCTTTCCATTCCGTGATAAAGTCGCTTACGGGTTGATCTAAGGAGTCGATGTGACCTTCCATAATTGCGCGACCGACAGCGATCACCGTTAGCGGTTTGGCGAGGGATCGCCCGACAATCAAAGTTTCGGCATCTGCGTCGTTAAAATAGGCTTCCCGTTCCAGTTTGCCTTTGCGCCAAACCATAAACGCCTGTGAATTATGAGCCGCGGCATAGGCTTCAGCCGCATCCAAAGCGTCAGTGGTGATGGTGCTCTCGGTACTCTGGTTGGTCTGCGGCAAAGGTTCAAAGCTCGGCGCGCCAGGAACGTCTGCCAACGGGTCGTAGCGCAGCCCACCATTTTGCCCGCCACCGCCGCCAAACATTGCGTCGAGGCGTGCGAGATAGAGGTCATAGGCCTCTTGTGGGTACTTGGAGCTCACCGGATCTTTTTCTGCGGCGTTGATTGGTGCGGCGAATATTGTGCCGACCGCAAGGACCGGAATGGCGATCGTCAAAGCGCAACGAAAGAACGATTTCATATGATGCATCTCCAGAGTCTCTATTTTGGTGTTATGAAGCTTTGGAAAAGTTACCCCGTATATCCTGTTAGGCGGCAGCGTTATGGCTGTTTCGCCGCCAGGTGACCGGGATTACTTCTTCCGGGATCAACTCACCTTCTTTAAGTAAGGCGCTGTCCTGGAATGGCGAAAGTTTGGCGGTCGGATTGATTTCGTACCGGATATCGCTGCCTATCCAACGCAATGAGAAGCCGATGCGGCGGCCGTTCTGTCCGGCCGTACGTGGCAGGGACGCGTGAATGGTCTTGGGATGAATGACCAGCATGTCACCGGCCTTCGCTTCCCACACCCGAATATCTGCATCTGATGCCTCAGTCCGTTCGAGTAACTCATCCCATGGATGGAAATTCGCTGGGGCGACGGCTCCCTCCAACGCCCAGGAACTGACGTATCGATGTGGGTCTCTGTTGGATCTCGCCAACGTTTTCAATGGCGCGTTGTCGCGGCCGACATCTGTCAGCGCAACCCACATGGAAGGGCTGTGATGTCCTTGCAGAGGAAATAGACATTCGTCATTGTGCCAGGGTGTCGCTGTTTCTTCAGCATTACCTTCTTTCAAGAATGTGCCATCCATCCACGCCCGCATCTCATCCGATTCAATCACGTCAGCAACGATCTCGGCGCAATCACAGCCCTCGATCAGGGCATTCATTGCAGGCACGCGGTTGTATAGGTTGATCAGTCGGACATAGCCGTCGTGATCTTCGAACTCTACGTCGCGCTGTATTTCGTGAGGGCCAAACTCAACTGTTCCGGCGCGCAACCCGTTTATGACGTCGTCGATCACTTCAGTCATGCCGGCGACCCAGTCAGCTGAAAACGCGCCAGGCACATGAGCGACGCCGATATCAGCGTAGGTATCGATGATCTCTTGGGTTACTTTCGGATGCACGTTGTCCGTCCTCCGCTAAAAATTCGTCAGATAGAGGGCTGCTGACCCATAGTATCCAGGGTGCGGGCCGCTGTTCCAATACCGTCTGGAAACGAATTCATACGTTCTCGTTATGGGCTTGGCTTGGTTTCCTTGAGATCGAACTGCGTCAGGAGTAGGGATCCAATGACATTACACGTGGCTGGGATCACTGCGACCAGAAGCAGGATAGCAATGATAGCGGATTGCGGCTGCTCCGGCGGCAACTCTCCTCCAGCTGCACTGATGAAACCCGAGGCCTCCAATAGAAAGCCAGCAATAAGTGGCCCGAGGGCTGCCGTGCCCTTTTCGACCATGCTGTAGAGCGCCGCCAACGTACCCTCCTGAGATATACCGCTGGTTTTGGTATTGTGCTCCATGGTGTCCGGCAAAATCGAGAAGCCGACGACCATCAAACCAGCGGCACCAAACCCCACTGCAAACAAGCGCGCATCTGTAATCCAGCTGGCTTCCCCTAGAATCGTCGTGAGCCAGGATAAAGCGATCAAGGCGTAGAGAAATCCTGCGCCCATATAGGTATTGCGTTTGCCGTGGCGGCGCGCGAGGTACGCCCAAACTGGAATCGCAACCAGGGTGCCAATGGTTTGCAGAACACCGAAGCGAATAAGAAAGCTCTCGTCCTGATCAAGAATATAGCGGGCGAGATAAAGCAAAGCCGTTGTGGTGGACGCCCCCGCAAACAGCTGGAAAAACTTGACCGCGATGAAAATGACAAAAGGCTTATTGCGAAAAGCGATCTTTAAGGGGGCAAAGAAACTCGACCTTGGTTGCGCCTGAAAAGGCATCACCGGAGCGCGAGCAACAGCTGCGGTGCTGCCCCACATAAAGGCCAGAATAATCAATCCCTGCACGACACCCATACCGACGTAGCCGCTGCGCCCACCGCCGAACAGATTGATGAGCATCGGACCGAGCACGGCGATATTCAATCCCGCTACAGTCATAAAGGCGACACGGTACGACATCATTGTCGTCCGCTGATTGGGAAGCGCTGTTATCTCCGCCGGAATGGTCAAATACGGGACAACGAAAACGGTATACCCGGTGGCGTACAGCAAAAGTGCCACCAGTACATAAAACTCTAAGCTGACGCCGCTCAAGCTTTCAGGTGCGGCAAACAACATAGCGTAAGCCAATGCAGCGACGGGGGCGCCCACTGCTAGATACGGGATGCGTCGACCCCAGCGGCTTTGGGTTCGATCACTCCACTGACCAATCAGAAGGGTGGCGCCAATGTCCCACAGGCGGGAGACAAAAATTAGGGTACCGGCAACCGCCGGCGAAATACCCAGGTACTCGGTTAGATAAAAAAGCACGAGCAGGCTCATGGCGCCCAGCAGCGTGCTCGAACCGACCGTGCCCGCCGCCCAACCAGCGGACATCCATTTTGTAGTTTTCATAATCGTGTGAGCTATTCTGCTGTAAGGATCGGTGGGTTAATGTGATTGCCTTTAGCATGCTCCACCGAATACATCGGTTCATTCGTACGGAACATAATGTAGTGACCCCCCAGCTGACCCAGTTGGATGCGCATATCGTCGTCCATGTACGCAACGTGAGACCATAGTTTAGGGGACGGTGAGAGCGAGGCCTTAAGGTCTTCAGGGCCTTCGACACCAATCGCTTTGCAGTACTCGTCCGTTGACATATCGGGGTCAGCTGGAGCGATCTCGAAGCCGTCGAACTCGACGAAAAAACGATCGAGGTCTTCATCCTTCTTGTTGTAACGGCCATACGTAAAGTGGTGGGTATCGATTTGTGCTTCTCCGACCTTTAGCTGCCCGTAAAAATTATACTGTCCGGCATTCGGGTCAATTTCCAATCCGTTGCCGAGGTGGGTGGCTGGGATGTCGGGCATGCGCCCCATCGAGAATACCTTGAGAGACGTGGTGACGCCGTTGCCTTGATCGGTTGCACCATCTCCCCCGACCAATCGGCCAAAGTTGTAGTAGTCACCAACCCAACGTCCCTTAAAGACATCGGGGTAGTTCAAAGCGCCTGGATACGGCGTTTCGGCAACCAACTCATCGATCAGCGCATTAATCCGCTGGGACTCTGGCGTTCCAGAAGCAAACCCCTCTTTGTGGGTTTCGATCAGGCCCATCAGTTCGGCCTTCAGTTCTTCTCTTCGGCTCATCGCACTCTTTCAACTGAGGTAGGTTTTCTCGTTGATCTTAAGGGGTCATCCCAGACTATGCCATCTGATAGCTGATTTTCGTGTGCAGCCTGTTCATTCTTAAGTTCAGTATCCGGACGAATAGACGTTGTACAAACAGAGCCGCTGTTTTGTCGGCTCATCTTGCTCTATTTTGGTATGACAGATGGTTTGGCCTGAATTGTTAGAAGAGTAAAACCGTGTCACCTAATACGCCCGCCTCGATTAATCACATTAAATCGGCCAAGCGGTTGCTCAATATTGGGCGGGCCTATGACGTTATGGACAAGTACGGTCTCGATGGATTGGTCGCGACCACGCCAGTGAACATCTACTACCTGTCCAGCCATGGCGGGATCATGCAGTGGATGGGGCGACCATTTTCGACCTTCGCTTTTTTTCCGCGCAAAGAAGATGCGCCGCCTGCAATTATTTTATCTGCGGTCATGCTGTACCACTTGGATTATCGGCCAACATGGATGCCATCAATTCAAGCGTTCACCATGCCGCTTCGGGATGAGGCGGGCAGTATTCAGTTGGATCAGTATGGTCGCGCCGTCGCCAATCCAAAGACCAGTTTCTGGCCGGTCGGTGATGGGGAAAAGAGCGAACGCGACAAGCTACAGCTCGCACTGTTCGCGGCTTATGAAGGCAAGACCAGCGCAACGCCGCTTGCCGCACTCGCTAAAGCAGTTCGGGAAGGCGGCGCAGGAAGAGGAAAAATCGGCTTCGATGATCCTCGTGTCGGGCCGTGGCTGCAGGACCATGATCTGCCTGACATTAAAAGTGTAGATGCGCTGAACATCTTTAAAGAAATTCGTATGGTCAAAACTGAAAACGAAATTGATCTCTTGCGTGAAGCGGCGCAACGCAATGAAGCCGCCTTGGATTACGCCATAGAACAGATTGAGCCTGGTTTTCCATTAGAGGAAATCGAGTTGGCGCACGCACGTAAATGGGGTGAGCTAGGTGGCCGTGGCAAGTGGATGATCGCCAATATTGATGGTCTGAACTCAGGCGTGGTCTCAAAAGGAGATTTCATGAAGCTTGATAGCGTCGGCGTATACAAGGGGTACCATGGTGACGTCGGGCGCACCGTTATGGTTGGCGACCCGCCCGACAGTTTGGTTAAACGAATCGAAGCTGATACCAAATGTAGTCGCCTCGTATATGACGCCGTGAAACCCGGAATGAAGTTCTCCGAAGCATCAAAAATGTTTTACGATCTGATGATGCAAGAGGGGGTGCCCAACGGATTCGGCGCACCTCACAATGTTGGCTTGGAACACACCGACCAGCCGTGGCCCACCGGTGGAGAAGTGCCGGGGACGTTCGATGATGATTTCACCTTCGAAGATGGTACGGTCTACACCCTCGACATGCCCTACAGCGAAGTGGGCTGGGGTACGACCCATGTGGAAGACATGATTGTTGTCCGTAAAAATGGCTACGAGGCTTTGTCTTCTATGGATACGAGTCTCAGAATCAGGTCTGCCTAACCATTAATCGCGATACGGAATGAACGATATGCCGTATAAGCGGGGTCTCGTTGCCATTCACTGAGGCCGTGCCGTTCCTATGTTCTCCCTGTACTTGGTCGTTTTTATCGGTCTGACCGGTGTTGGTATCATCATTCCCTTGTTTCCGTTTTTCGGAGAACAGGTTGGCGCATCGCTAGCAGAAATCACCATGCTGATGGCGGTTTTTGCCCTAGGTCAGTTCGTTGCGGCCCCGGTTTGGGGTTGGTGGAGTGATCGGGTCGGCCGCAAACCCATTTTCATAATCACTCTGGCCGGTTCTGCTGTTGCTTATCTGATGCTAGGCATGGCCGAGACCGTGCCCGCCTTGCTGGTGTCTCGTCTGGTTGGCGGCCTGATGGCCGGGAATATTCCGGTCGCCTTTGCCGCCGCTGCCGATGTGACATCGGGTAAAGATCGCTCGATGATTATGGGGCGTGTTGGCGCTGCGTTCTCTCTTGGTTTCATTTTCGGCCCTGCGATTGGCGGACTTCTTGCTGGCCCAGATCCCCAAGCGAGTAATTTTCTCATCATTGCGATGTTAGCGGCGGGACTATGTCTTTTTGCCGTTGTGGTAACGATTTTCTTCTTCAAGGAAACTCACCCGCGGGAGCGACGCAGTGCCAAACCCGTGTCGTTGCGGCTTGTCTCTTTAAAAGGAGTGTCTCGCTACCTGACGCTGCCGGTGCTTGGCGCGCTGATTGGTGTGAATTTTATTTTCGTAGCAAGTGCATCGATGATGGATTCGACCTTCGCGCTTTATGCCTTCAAAGAGCATGAGTTCGGTCCCAGTGATATCGGGTTTTTGTTTACTTACATGGGCATCGTTATGGCCATCGTTCAGGGCGGCACGATTGGGCCGCTGACCAGGCGGTTCGGTGACGCTGAGGTTTTGAGAGCTGGTCTCCTCATATATGTCACGGGGCTCGGCTTGATGATTATCGCAACCGGACTCTATTCGGTGCTGCTCTCGTTGACCTTCCTGACGATAGGCAATGCGCTGTTTGTTCCATCGTCATCAAGCTTAGCCTCTCAATATGCGCCAGGATCGGAGCAAGGCGCAGCACTAGGGGTATTTCAAGCGGCCGGCAATTTGGGTCGTGTTTTAACGCCAACTTTTTCTGGCGTCATATTCGCGACCTATGGAACAACAGCGCCGTTTATGGTCGCGATCGTTCTTATATCTCCAACGTTCGTGCTCATAGGATTGGCCATCAGACAAGCAGCAGTGGTCTCAGCCGAGTCATCGCCTTAAACTGTTGTTCGGTTTTATGGGTCCGGAGTTCCAGATGAGCAGATATTCTTCGTCTCTATCTCGCCGTACGGCAATAGCAGGGGCAGCGTCTGCCACTGCGTTGGCATCACGGCCGGTTCATGCCGCGACGGAAAGCGATGTAATCGTGATTGGGGCAGGGCTTTCTGGCTTGTATGCGGCGATGCTTCTCGAAGAGTCCGGCTATTCGGTTTCGGTCATTGAGGGGCGTGACCGTATTGGTGGTCGCCTTTACACCCTGAGCGATCTTCCAGGTAATCCAGAAGCCGGCGGTAACTCAATTCTTGGTGGATATGGCCGAGTGCGGGATATGTGCGATCGCCTGAACGTACCGCTAATGGACTACAACCCACGCGGTGCCCTATCCAAGCCAGAGATTGCACTCCGCGGATCCGTCATTCCGAAAGCAGATTGGCCGTCTCATCCGCTCAATAAGATGCCGGAGGGTGCCCGCGACCGCAGTCCCAGCGGTTACATCTGGGGCGTAATTGCCCGCAACAACCCGCTGGAGTCCTTTGAAGATTGGTACGACCCCAGGGCGTGGAAGTATGACGGGCCGGTTTATGGCCTATTGCGGAACCTCGGATGGTCGGAAGAAACCATCGCCCTGGTCTACGACACCAATGCCCAGTATGGGACCTCCGCCCACGATACGTCATTGTTGATGTGGTATTTCATCCAGAAGTGGTTCGCCACGCAGGACGAAATTGAACCCGTGTCTTTGTCTGCTATTGGCGGTAATCAACGCATTCCGGAAGCGATGGCGAATACACTAAAGTCGGATATCCATTTAGGAACGACGGTCGTTGGCATCCGTAGTGAAAAAGACCATTCGGAAGTTCATTGCGATGATGGCCGCGTCTTTAGAGCCAAGCGGGTGATCTGCTCGACTCCGCTGCCGCCCCTGCGCTGGGTTAAGTTTGATCCCATCTTGCCAGCAAATAAACGCGCGGCAATTTTGAACATCGGCCAAATGCTGATTACACAAGTCCACGTCATTCCGAAGGAGCCATTCTGGGAAGAAGATGGGTTCGACCCATCAATGTGGACGGATACTCCAGCGGGTGTGGTCACCGCTCAGCGTTTCGGTGAAAGCGAAGACGAGGTCACTAACTTTTTGTGTTGGGGCCGGGGTCACATTGCTCAATATCTAGATACCCTTGGCGAAGAAGAAGCTAAGGCGCGGGTTGTCAAAGAAATCGAAACTCTACGTCCTGCGGCGAAAGGCAAGATCGAAGCCGGGGGCTTCAAGTCCTGGCAGCTCGATCCATTCTCTGGCGGCGACTGGGTGGTGTGGCAGCCGGGGCAAATCTCCAAACACCTTCTTGATATCGGCAAGCCCGAAGGGCGCATTCACTTCTGTGGTGAGCACACCGCTCTCTCAAACCGAGGTATGGAAGGGGCAATGGAATCTGGCGAGCGTGCAGCTTTCGAGGTGCTCGATCTTCTTTAGACCTATCAATTGCGCATGAAAAAAGGGCGGCTCGTTTGAGCCGCCCTTTCTTTTGATCGCTGTGCTCTCGACTAGAATGTAATCGATGAGCGAAGACCAAAGGTACGCTTGTCTTGCGGCAGCAAGATCGCACCAAGTTTGGTGAAGTCGAAGATTCCCGGCGCATCGATGAGCGAGAAGTCAGTGAATTCCTGACCGCCGCGCCATTTGTCTTCGTCAAACAGGTTCTTGACGTAGAGCTCGATCCGCAGGTTGTCCCGTTGAATGCCCAAGCGGGTGTTGACCAGGAAGTAGGACTCGAGGGAGGCCAAATTGGTCACGCCAATCACGGCCTTACCCATGTAGTTCACGTCACCGCGTGCAAACCACTCCCACTCACCCTTGAGCGGCGCTGTATAAGTGGTCGAGAAGTTGCCCGACCATTTCGGGAATCGGCCTGCACGATTGCCGTCAACGGTGGCCGTGCCAAGCGTTGTTTCCTGAGATGATGTAGCGGTGGTGAAGGTCGTGAACTCATTGTCGTTATAGGTAACGTTTAAGTTCGCCGACCATTGGTCGCTAATCTGGAACGCTGATTCGATTTCCACTCCATAGTACTCGGAGCTTCCCGATGTCGCCGCGCTATCAAAGTTGGGATTAACGTTTGGTACACCGTCTTCATCGTCATCACGGAAAATCGTGACGAAGGATGAGGAAGGTGAGTTCTTCCACTCTTGATAATAAGCCGCGACGTTGAGAAGCAAGCGTCCATCCATCCAGGTGGATTTCATTCCGGCTTCGATAGAGTCCAGTTTCTGATCTGGCGTGAGGAGAGCGTGAAGGTCACCCAAAGCCGATTCAAACTGCTGACACTCTGATTGCGTACTCGGCAGGCCAGTGCGTGGATCGGTAAATGGTACCGTGTACACAATGGTCTGACAGTTTACCAAATTGGAATTGATCACACCTGGCAGAACCCCGCGTGATGCGGTCGCATATAGGTTGACGTCTTCCGTCGCTTTGTAGCTAGCGGAGAAGCGTGGAAGCCAATTCTTAAACTTGTTGGTAAACGTGCCAACGCCATCACCGCGTTCGTCTTCTTGGTAGCGGAGTTCAACGTCGACGGTGAATTGATCAGTAACGTCAAAAGACATGGAACCGTAGACACCCCAGACATCAACCGTATCGCCACCATCAACACTGGTGGGGAACAATCCCGGGCTGTCACAGTTTGTGCCAATGCCGAACAGGGCACCGAAGTTCGCACAGGTGAATACGAGCGTGCCGCCACCGGCGCTGGTGAGGTAATCCTGATTATAGTAATTGGCACCAGCCACCCAGCGTAAACGACCTTCATCTGAAGAAGCGGCGCGTATATCGAAGCCGTAGTCTTCGCCAGCCTGCGGGTTGGTCACATACCAGGCTTCCACATCAGTCATATCCCAATCGCGGAGGCCGTTTGAGGTGTTCTCGTTGTAAGAAGCTGTACCCGTGATAACGATGCCGTTATCCATTTCGTAGTCGCCGGTCAGGCTGAACCGCTTGATCTCGCGGACCAAACCAAACCCGTCGATCTGAGGAACACCGGGGACCTGCCCACCATTGAGAAGCTGATCGGCAACAATGTTGGGATCCGTTCCAACAAGAATTTGAGGGAACAAGCTGCCGTTGCTGGTGACCGACGGCGCACCAGCGTCTCCTGGGCTTGGCAACGTGCCGCAGGTGAACAGTGTCGGTGTCAAAGTGATAGGGTTGCGGTCGTTATCCAGGCCGGGCTGAGACAGGCCAGTACAGGTATCGTTCAAACGACCCTGTAGGAAGGCAACAGCTTCGGGGCCGTCATCATCCTCTTGATAAAAACCACGCAATTTCAATGTGAAGTTTTCTGATGGTTTTGCGTAGAGCTGCGCGCTGATGGAATCAGAACCCTGCTCACCCAATTCTGTGCCATCCGTCGCCGTGAAGTAGCTGCCTCGTTGATAGAGACGGCCTGCAACACGAAACGCCAATTTGTTTTCAATCAGCGGGCCTTCGAAACTGGCTTGGAATTCATGGTTGTCGTAGGTCCCGACATCGACCATCACCTTGCCTTCATACTCGTCGAGGCTTGGTGTTGACGTAATGTAGTTGATCGCTCCAGCAAAAGAGTTGCGAGCGAACTGGGCCGATTGCGGACCTTTGATTATTTCAACGCGCTCTAGGTCCATGAGGGCGATTGACTGTGCACCTTGTAGGGCGAATACACCGTCGATGAACAAAGACGCAGTTTGCAGGGTTGAAAATTCAGATCCTTCAACACCGCGGAAGCGGATGTTTGCGTTCAAGCGACCCGGGCGGTTACCGGCCAAGTCGTTGTTGAACTGCATCCCTGTGGTTTGCATCGAAATATCTTCGAGGTTTTTGAAGCCAGCTCGGTCAATTTGATCGGCGGTGAATGCTGTCACTGACAGTGGAATGTCTTGAAGACTTTCCTCGCGCTTACGAGCCGTGACCACAATTTCTTCCAAGGCCAATGTTTGAGCCTGAGCGGTGTTGATCGATAAGTCTGGACCAACCGCCATGGCGGTCAAAACAGCGACGGATGTCGCCAGATACTTCTTGAGCATGATGCTCCCCCAACAGATTAGAATAAGATTCTAGAGAGCCAGCACTTTCGCCTTAGAACTCAGGAAAATCAAAGGGTAAACAAGGTGGTTGCTCTACTAGCGAGCGGTTGTGACTTTCAGGTCACATATTCAAGGGACTCCGTTATTACGGACAAAAAACAGATTTGTCCGGTCGGATTCATAAACGCTAGGAAAACGAGCCGATAAAACGACAGCTAGCGATTGAAAGTTCATAATCCCAGGACGCCAGGATTGATCAGGTTTTCTGGGTCCACAGCTCTTTTGACGTTTCTCAGCAGTGCGACTGTCTCGTCATTGGTGGCAGAGGCGTACGAATAGAATCGCCCGTATTGCATGTGGGCGGCACCCAGATCATCCATCATGGATGCAAAAGCGCCTCGAATTGAGCGAACACACGCGTCCCGGCGCGCGGCGTCATTGTCTTCGGGTGCCCGGTCTTCCACTGGAGTCATGCCTGTGTGATGCAGGTTTTTGGCTTGGCCATGCCAATACAACACGGGTTCCACCATCATCGCCGATCCGGCACAGGCGAAGGAGAGAGAGGCCTCAATGTCCAGCGCGGCCATATCTGCGAATTGATCTTTTAAGACGGTCATGAAGCCATCGTAGGCATCAGTTACACGGCCCAATGGGAAAACACCGTGGGTCCAGATTTGCATCCGGCCCTTTGCGTCTAATGGAGACTGAACGAACGAGAACGGATTATCCCGGATGAAGTTGGGCACGACGGGCTCGCCTGCAGTGCCATCTGTCCCGACGATTTCAAAGATGGCGGCCAAATGAGCGTCGGCGATCTCTTGGGTCCAGCCTTCACACATCACGTGCAGGGTCGGGTCGCTCACCGCTTCGTCTCCGAGCGGGGCAGGCCCAACACCGAGGCACTCCGATGCGAGACCCGACTGTCCAATCGCTCGGATGGCATGGATAAGCGTATCGAACGAGCCAAATGTGAATGACGATGCTGCTTGTCCCTTGGGAATTTTCTCAAGACGCAGTGTGGCTGCAACTTTAATGCCGACCGCACCTGCGTCATTGAGAAATAGACCGGTCAAATCAGGACCATTGTTGCGGAAAAAGGGAACGGAATTTTTGATCGCCCCCGAGCCGGTGACAACGACTTTGCCGTCAGCAGAAACCACCTCAAGACCGAGCACTGCATCTGCGGACGTACCTGCTTTCGCCGATCCAAAAAACATGCAGTTGTTCGAGAGGCTGCCGCCGATCGTCGAATATCGACCGGTCGTCGGGCCGAACATCGTTGCTCGCAAGCCGTACTCGGCAGTGGCTGCCATCATTGTTTCACACGTGCAACCAGCTTCAACCGTGACCGTCATGTTGTCTGCGTTGACTTCTAGAACGCGATCAAGTCGCCTGGTATCGAGGACAACAGCGGGGACTGCATCTTCTTCGCTTTGTACGTAACCTGCGGTGTAGGAGAGACCGCCACCCCTTGGCAGCAGTGCAACACCGGCTTTTGTGCAGGCCCGGACAGAATCCCTGACCTCGTCCCTAGTTGCTGGAGCAATGACGGCCAAGGGAGGTGGCCCAGAGAAAATCAGGTCCTCTGCGAATAGCTTCCGGGTTTTATCGTCTGTGTGGACGTGTTCGCTGGCGAGTATGGACTCTAACTGCGCGATGATTTTTTCTGCTTCCATAGGTTTTAATCCGGTGGTCGTATGTAAAGGGATGCGGGCACGCACCCTGCCACGAAAACGAGGATGGAGCACCCAGTCAAAATGAGAGTAGCGCGCTATACCCGCAACGGGGATCCGTCCGATGTCATCGAGATGGTTGACGAAGAAACGCCGCCGCCTCAGCGCGGCGAGGTTACGATCCGTATGGAAGCGGCACCGATCCATCTCGCCGACCTTTACTGTATGAGCGGTAAGGAACGGTTTGGTGTGCCCTTGCCGGCGACGCCTGGCTTCGAGGGTGTTGGACGCATCAGTGCGGTCGGTGAGGGTGTCTCAGGATGGTCAGTTGGTGATCGTGTATTTCCACCACTGGCCTGTGGAGCGTGGCGCGACGAGTTAACCGTAGACGCCGCAAATCTATTGCCAGCTCCGGCAGGCGATGCCGTTCAACTCTCGTTACTCCCGATCAATCCCCCGACCTCATACTTGATTCTCGAAGACTACGGCGATCTGACACAAGGAGATTGGATTATTCAGAACGCCGCCAACTCTAACTGTGGGCGTTACCTAATTGAGCTCGCTCAATTGCGCGGCATTAAAACGGTCAATGTTGTTCGTCGCCCCGAACTCGTCGATGAACTTAAAGCCCTCGGAGGCGACATTGTATTGGTGGACGGGGATGATTTGTCGGACCGCGTGCTCCAAGCAACTGGCGGCGTGAGGGCGAAACTTGGTGTTGATGCTGTCAATGGAATGGCAACGGCGCGTATTGCCTCATGTTTGGCGGATGGAAGCACAGTACTGGCCTACGGCATGCTGACCGACGAGCCGTGTATGATCCCGCCTGATGTTGCCTTCCTCCATGATATCCGCCTCGAAGGATTTTACACGGTCCGTCAGTTTGGCAAGCGTACGCCGGAAGCCGTTCGTGAAATCTACACGGAGCTAGCGCGGTTGTTCGAGTCCGGCACGCTGACGGCGAAAATCGCCGCAACATATTCTCTGGATAACGTGAGGGACGCTGTTATTCATGCCGCGCGCCGCGGCGCTGAGCGTGACGGTAAAATTATTCTGACGATGGAATAGGAGTGGTGCGTTGTACGTGCGGCTCTATTGCATGGCCCACATAAAAATCAGAGTTGAAGCTGCGCCAAGCGCGGTTCTAACGGCATGTCGATTGCCCCACTTGTCCATAAGCGGGCGCATCTCCGTGCCGATAGAATCAAGCGACATCGCTGTAAGCTGATTGTTGATCGGCATAATGGCCAAGAGTGTGAAAGGCCAGTTGGCTACAAGTACGATTGCCCCCAAACCCCAAATCCAACGCCCCGTTAGATACCATTCCACCAGGCCAAGCACGAACCCTAAAACAGCAAGACTCGATTGCATCACAAAGCCGCGTTTGTATGACGGTTTCCATTGGGCCAGTAGAGGTCCGTCATCCAGTAGCAAGCGCGCTGGGTGTTCCGCGATATTGATATATGCCGCCGCCCCGGTGAACAACGCGGCAATGACTAATGCGAATTGGCCGGCAAGCATCTACACGCCTCCATATGATTTCTCGTCCACGATCAATCTACCATAGAGGACGCATCCCCATAAGACAGGCGGCTTGTTTTGAGAATCGACTTAGGATGATCGCGTGGTGTGCGCCTATTGATATGCCGCAGGGGCAGACCCACTCAGTTCGGGCTAGACTATGAGGAATAAAGATTCGCCAGAATTGAGAGACACACAATGAATACTCAGATCATCCGCCATTTTATACTCGCTTCAGTCTGTGCAGCATTATTTGTGATCGCGCCAAAGCTTTCAGCTCAATCCCTACTCATTGAGAATGTAACGCTTATTGATGGGACAGGTGGTGCTCCTGTCGCGGGTGTGTCGGTTCTTGTTGATGGCGGTCGCTTTGCAAAAATATCTGCCGGTAATATCGACACTCCGTCCGACGTTTCGGTGGTCGATGGTACTGGTAAGTTTCTCATGCCCGGCATCATAGACAGCCACATTCACTTGCCCGGCGGCCGTGCTGGCGCAGGCAATCGGGAAATGGTGATTGATCGGCCGTTCGGATTGCAATCACTCGCTGCGTATCTGTATTCCGGTGTGACCGCGTTTTACGATTCCGGCAATAATGCAGAATACATTTATCAGATGCGTGAGGACGAACGCGCAGGGCATATTTTGAGTCCGCGCATCTACGCGACTGTGAGTTTGATTGCGCCGCCTGAAGGGCATGGCTGCTGTGCCGGTGGTACGGTTGTCCATGACTACGAAGATGGTGTTAAAAAACTCGACGCCTTATTCAAAATGAAACCGGATCTTCTCAAGTTCACGCGTGAGCGGCGCGGAATGGGCCCTGTCGGCCGTAACATCCCGCTGCTTGAACAAGACCTGATGAACAAGCTGGTCGCCTATGCCCACGAAAATGGCATTCGCACGACGGTTCATGTGTCAGAGGTTGCTTTGGCTCGCGATTCTATTGAAGCCGGAGCAGATGCATTCGCCCACACCGTTTATCTCGATGACGCCAACATGGACTTCGCTAAGGAGCTGGTGGACAACGGCATTATTCTTTCAACGACGATGACTCGCATCGAAGCGGATACATCTTTTCTTGATGACCCGCTTTTTGTTGCGACCATACCGGAGGACGCTCGAAACGAGATTCGCGCGAGTGAGCGGTTCAATGGATCACCCTATACAGGTTGGTTGAGTTCGCTCCGTCCCGCCATCATGAAGAATATAAAAACGTTGTACGACGCTGGCGCCATATTGGCTGCCGGGACAGATCGCTCCCTTGGACCTTTCCCCCATCAAGAACTGCGAGTGATTGTTGAGTCCGGTATTCCGCCCCTTGAGGCCATTCGCATAGGAACCCTAAACGCTGCAGCGTACATAGGCGTTGAGGATGAAATCGGATCGATCGAGGTGGGTAAGCTTGCAGATATGTTGCTTCTGACGGCAGACCCGTCTGTCGACATCAGCAACACGATGATGATTGATTCGGTCTATAAGGGTGGTGTGTGGATAGATCGCGCCGCGTTAGACGTCCCGGCCAACCGATGATTGCGAGCTTGGAATAGCCCGCCAAATTAAAGTTCGGCGGCGTTCAGTTGGATAGCGCCCAACGCCGTATTTTTCCGTCGAAGTAGCCTCCCGATGTCACGGCGTTATCATCGTCCGTAAATACGATGCTGCTGGCCGATCCATCATGGCCGCGCATTGGCGCGCCAAGGGCCTCTCCCATAATTGTCCAAAGTCGAATAGCGCCGTCATCCCCAGCCGATGCAAGCCGTGTACTGTCAGATGAAAATGTCAGGGCGCGGATCCAGGCTTGATGCCCGGTCATTGCGCCAACGCGCGGTGTTCCGTCCGCGCCCCACAGCCGAACGATTCCGTCCTCACCCCCGGTCGCGAATATCGCGCCGTCCGGCGAGTACGCCATGGTTTTGAGGGCGCCACGGTGCGCCGACAACGTAGCCGTCCGGAGTTCTCCGTCGCGCCACCAGAGTTTCATCTCACCACGATCGCTGCCACTCAAGATGGTGCGACCGGACGGTGAAAACGTGAGCGCCGTGACTGGTCGTGGATAGGCTCGGATTGGGCCGACAATAAGCGTCCCGTTTGTATCCCACACACGGATGGTGCCGCGTTCGTCCCCTGACGCAATCTGCTTCCCGTCTGCCGAGAACGCAACGGATGTAACGCGGGATTCGTGGTCGTCGAACATCATGAGTTGCGTGCCGGTCATATCCCAGACCCGCATGGTTCCATCATAGCTGGCTGTCGCGACCCGCTCCCCGTCAGGGGAAAACGTTGCAGCTTCGACCCAGGATGTGTGACCTAGGATTGGCTGCCCCAATAGAAGGCCATCTCGGGTATAGAATCGAAAACTCCCGTCATCACCAGCCATGACAACGATGGTGCCGTCCGGAGAGAACGCGAGACTGCGGAACCACGGGTCATGAGCACGTAGGGGCTCCCCGCGCGGTGACCCATCAATATTCCACAATCGCACTGTGCCGTCGTAGTACCCACCAGTGGCAAAGAAATCACCGCTTGGCGAAAATGCTAGGGCTTGCACTGACCCGGCGTGACCGCGCAAGGCTTGGCGTCGTAGAGACCCATCAAGATTGCGTAATAATACGGAACCGTCATCGCCTGCCGAAGCCATAACACCGCCGCTCGGCGCAAAGTCGACAACCCAAGCCTGATGTCCTGACAAGGGATCGGTGCGGGGGGTTCCATCTAGATTCCACAATCGTACTAATCCGTCATCACCAGCCGAGGCAAGGAAGTTGCCGCGCGGCGAAAAGTTGACCGCTTCAACCCAACGTTCGTGACCAAGAAGAGGGCCAGCAAGCAGTTTGCCGCGTCTGTTCCAGATACGGACAGTGCCGTCGATGCTTGATGAGGCGACCTTGGTGCCGTCCGGCGAGAAGGCCACCGCGCGCACCCATTCCGTATGGCCGACGAAGGGCTGGCCGATCTGCCGCCCGTCCATCGTCCAGAGTCTGACGGTGCTATCATATCCGGCGGAGGCGAGCATTGATCCGTCAGGTGAAAAGTCTAGATCCTGGACTGATCCTTCGTGGCCGAGGAATGGCTCACCGATCTGCTCTCCGTCCATGTTCCACAGAAAAATCTGTCCACGGATGGTGCTGGACGCGATCATTCGTCCATCAGGAGAAATCGCAAAGGCGACGGCTCGCGCGTCGATGTCGAGTTCTTTGGTGAAGGTGCGGTCAAACGACCAAACGGTAATGCTGCCGTCTGCGACATCGACAACGGCAAAGCGGTTTGGATCGGTTGGATCGAAGGTCAAACGGACAGGTGTTAACGGACCACCCTGAGCCGGCACGCGAATTTCTATCTCAGTGGTCAACTCCTGGGCGAAGATCGATGAAGTCCACAGTGTGTAGATCAGAAAAACAGCGGCGCTGATGACCCGGGAGAGTTTTGCAATCATAATGTATGGTGTCCTCGTCGGGCTCTCCGTTAGCTTAGCCAAGAGTGCACGGCCCACAGGCGATTATAAAGGAGTAAGCCGCAATGGCAGCTGAAAAAGAGAGTTCCGACACTGGAGGAGGCAGCTCGGTGTGGGGCGTTCTGACGATGGCCTTTGTGCTTGTTCTCGGCCTTTCAGCCTCATATTTCTTAAGCCGCCCGATGCCCGAGCAAGCACGAGCGGTATGGAACGCTAAAGCAGATGCCGATGCCGAAAGACTCGCATCAACGTTTGTTCTTCTCCTTGATCATGCCAATAGTCCGCTGCAAAGCCTTGCTACATTGTTTAACGGATCTGGGCGCGTTGCTGCAGATGAGTTTGAAAATACGATCGACTATTTAAAAGGTCACACGTCCGACGCCTTTCCGGAGTCCATGGGGTTTCTCACCAAATCTCAACCGTCTAGCTGCAGCGATGACGATGGATGTTGGATGGTTGCCTATTCGACGGACACCAGTGGTGTGCTCCGACCAGGGTCAGACGTGTCGCGCTTTGGACCGACCATTACGACTATCAACACGGCATTGGAAAACGAAAACAGCCTTGTGATTGGGTCCGTTTTCGAAGGGGAGACTGGAAGTCCGTATTCTTACTATGCGGTGACCATTCGCAACACGCGTCAGTTCGGTGTTGTTGTCAGTCTAATTGACTACGAGAGTGTGGTCGCTCGGATGTACGACGAGTGGGTGCCCCACGGTATGCGCCTGCGCCTTGAGGCGTCCTTTTCCAATGGCGGTGAGATGACCACGCCGCGATTTATAATTGGAGACGAAGAGTCGGAAGAAGGGTCGTCACGGTCAATCAGCGTGCCAGCAGAGATTGACGGCGCTCAGTTTAATTTAGTCTGGGATGTGACTGAAGACTATGCGGGTGGGCCACAAACCCTGGCCGGAACCTTTGCGCTGTACGCTGGCATTTTTGCGACACTCTTTTTGGTACTGCTTATTCGCAGCTTATTTAGGGCCGCAGGTTAAGTTGTGTCTGCAATCCGCTCAAACATCTCTGCCGTTTCTAGCGGTAGAATCACCATCGCGTCGTGACCGCATGACAGTTCGTCGTACATCCAACTGGGATCGTCCCGAAAGGATTGCAGTCGCACATCCTGTTGCGGCGTGAGGGACGGTTTGTCCGAGCAGTATATAAAGGTCCGTGGTAAATCATCCGACCCGCCGTTTTTAAATGCGAACGCCTGTGTCCAGGTTCCGACCAGGTGCGGGGTTACACGTCTGCGCACCCATGCCAGCTCTTCCGTCATGGCTTCGGGAATACCAAAGGATACAGGTTCTCGGGGTGGCGCAAGATAGCCGTCAATAAAAGGCCCAAGCCGTTTCTCAGCCGCCTCTATTGTCGCGCCTCCGATCATAGTGTCACCGCTTTTCGGTACTACCGCGTCCAGATAAATCGCGTGCGAGATACGATCTTTATGGGCGTCGCAAACCCCACTAATAATACCACCGCCATAGCTATGACCGACCAAGATCACGTTCTCTAACTCTTCCCAAATCAACAAATTAGCAATGTCAGCGATATGGGTGTCGAGATTGATGTCAGCGGATGCGAGGTGGCTCTTCTCGCCTAGTCCCGTCATGGTCGGCGCGAACACCGTATGGCCACGCGCTCGCAGGTACTCGTTCACCATTTTCCAGCACCAGCCGCCATGCCATGCGCCGTGAACCAGCACAAAGGTGTGACGATTTTCGACTTCGGTCTCTGCCACCAGCCGCCATGCCATGCGCCGTGAACCAGCACAAAGGTGTGACGATTTTCGACTTCGGTCTCTGCTCTTGCTAAGTATGGTTGACCCAGGGCGAGGGCAACTGCTCCCTGTGCGGCTGTTCTGCGAGAAATCATAGGTGGGTCTCCGTCTAGAATTTTTATGCGGTTAAATTCATGCAACGATGTCCGTATAAGAAAAGCAATGGCCGTGTTGGCCTATCGATAAAATGGCCGTGTCGGGCCGTTACTAAGACGAGGACGTATGTCTGACCCCACCAACCGGTTGACCGGCGGCCAAGTCATCAGCCGAATTCTCAAAGGTTACGGCATCGAAACGGCTTTTGTGCTTGCGGGTGCAGCGCACTCCCACACGCTTTATGCCTTTGAAGATGACGGCATGGCAGTGATTTCAGGTCGCCACGAAACGGGAACCGTTGGCGCTGCGGACGGTTACGCACGAGTCACCGGCAAGCCCGGTATTGCTATGATCGCGGGTAAGCAGGGTATGCCAAATGCCATGGCTGGAATTCAAACGGCCCGAATGGCTTGTTCTCCCGTCGTTGTGTTCGCGTCAGTGTATGCCGATCCTTCTAGGGAATCCGTGGGTGACGAAGGCGAGGACCCGCTTGAGATGGCCAAGCCCTATGCCAAGTGGTGCAGGGTTGTGCCAACGGCCGATCGGTTGGCCGAGTTTGTTCATGCCGCTTTGCGTGCGGCCACGTCCGGCCGTCCTGGCGTGGCGGTATTGGGTGTGCCCCTGAGTATTCAAGGCGCAATGGTCGAGGGCGATGCTGAGCTTGATCCGCATCCACTTAGAACCAACGTGTCCGAAGCGTCCGATGAAGCGGTCGAAGCCGCTGCTGATATGATCCTCAATGCCGAACGACCGCTGGTTCTCACCGGGAGTGGGGCAGGGGTATCCAATGCTGGATCGGCCTTGCGTTCCCTTGCGGATACTCATCGCTTGCCGGTTCTGGGACATGCACTTGGCCGTGGTCTCGTGCCTGAAGACCACACCCTTGGTTTTAGCTGGCCCATGGCGCAAGTTGCCGCAAAGGATGCCGACGCCGTCCTTGTTGTTGGTATGCGACTATCCCAACGCATTGGTTACGGATTGGCACCAAGGTTTAACGCCAAGGCGACGTTCGCACAGATAGACGTTGTCGCGGATGAGTTTGGCCGCAACCGCGTTATCGATGTCCCTATGCTTGGTGACGCGGCCTTGAGCGTCGAAAAACTCAACACCACTCTCACTGCCAAAGGATACAAGCCCAGCGGCGACCCGACTTGGGTAAACAATGCCATGGCCGCGCGTCTCGAACGGCTCGATGAGTTGGGCAAAAACGAAGATGGTATGATTCATCCGACGCGCATTGGTCGTGACCTCATGGACGTTATGCCGTCAGGCGCCATCTTTGTTGGCGACGGTGCCGATGCCTTGAATTGGATGCATGGTGTTGTGCGTATATCCGGCGACCGCAGTTACTTGGATCATTACCCCCTCGGTTCTATGGGTATTGGAACAGCTCTTTCTATTGGTGCCGCTGCCGGGGAACGTGAGTTGGCCGCGCAAGAAAATCGACCCCCGCGTGAAGTTGTGTTGGTGACCGGTGATGGCGCGTTTGGATTTTACGCGAGCGAATGGAATGCAGCGGTGTTGGCCGGCTTAAAGATTGTCTGCATTATCGCAAACGATGGTGCGTGGGGGACGGAAAAGAACGGCCAACTCAATTCCGCTGGCCGTAACGTCAACTGCGAACTAGGGCAGGCCAGTTATGAACTTATCGGTCAGGCGTTCGGTTGTCTCTTCGACAGGGTTGAAAACCCGAACGACATTAAACCGGCACTGCAGCGCGCTTTTAACGCCAACCAAACCACCATTATAAATGTGCTGACTGATCCCGATGCCGGTCTTGCCCGCAAGCAGGATCCGCGGTTGCAGATGATCACCTTCGAGGATCTGCCCTCAAGCCACAAAGCCCATTACTCCCCTGAGGTTGCCTAGATGAAGTTTGTTACCGTTGCCCTGCTGGCTTTTGGTGTCCTAACCAACAGCACAAATTTAGGTGCCCAAACTTTGCGGGCGGCGGTGTCCGCTTTCCCGCCGACTCTCGGTAATCCGTTTACCGGTGCGAGTTTACCGGCGGCAGAATTGTGGTGGTCTATTTATGACGGCCTCACGCGATTGAATTGGTCTGGCGGTCCTGAGCCAGCCTTGGCGCTGTCGTGGGAGAACACGTCTCCGACCACATGGGTGTTTGAGCTGCGTCCCAATGTCACTTACCACAACGGCAAGCCGTTCTCAGCACACGACGTTGTTAAATTAATGAACTTGATGAAGCGCGAAGAGATGAAGCGCTATCTGATTCCCAACGAGTTGACCTTGGTGAAGAGCACTCGAGCCATTAACGATTTGACAGTTGAGATCGAAACCGTTGAGCCGGACGCCATTTTACCGAAGCGCCTCGCGACGCTGATGATTATTGACCCAGACCACTGGGATGAAATTGGCGTCGATGGCTATACGGTTGCGCCCGTCGGGACGGGCCCATTTCGCTTGATCAGCTTTGGTCGTGGCAATGCGACAGCAACCTTAGAGGCTTATCTGGAATCTTGGCGCGCACCTAAAGATATTAAGACGCTCGAGTATCGGTTAGTCGGCGACAAGACATCACGCATACAAGGTCTGCTCTCTGGACAGTTGGACCTCATCACCGGACTCCATGTCGATGACGTGGTCATCATAGAAGCGCAGGGCTTTGACGTGTCTGTCCAAACCAATCCCCAGGTTAAATCTATCGCGCTCCCTAATGTTTTGCATGCGGAGGGTCATCCGCTTCAGGATGCTCGGGTGAGGCAAGCATTCAATTATGCAGTCGATAAAGAATCGATCGCGAAATTCATCATGTTTGACTACGCAGAAGTGGCCAGTCAGGGCGTGACCTCAGCGACCATCGGATTCAACCCCAGCCTTAAACCGTACAATTACGACCCTGACCGTGCTCGCGCGCTTCTGGTCGAAGCTGGATACCCGGACGGCTTTGCCATGAATATCGAGGTGGCGACCGACACCACCACACCGGATAGCTTAATGTACCAAAAGGTTGAGCAAGATTTGGAAGCCATCGGTATTGACGTGACTCTGCGTGCCATTCCGTTCTCCGACTACTCCAGCAAGTATGCCACGTCTGAATGGGGTGATGCGGATGCGTTTAATCTGATTTGGAACAATTCGGCCTTCCAGGATCCCATAAGGCCCATCGAGTATTTCTCATGTTTACGGGCGAATCCGTTCTTTTGTGCACCGGAGTTGGTTGAGCCGATCAAAAGGTCCAACGCAGAGATCGATTCCGCCAAGCGCGACCTTCTGCTGCAAGAAATTATGGCGCAGCTACACGAATTGGCGCCGGCGATCTGGCTGACCAACGCCGTATACACCAGCGCCTACGGTCCGCGTATTGCGGAGTTTAAATCGCGACCGACCGGTGTGATGTTTGAAGAGCTGAAGTTGCAGGACGATTGAGCAGTGCGGGCTTGCGCATCCGGTCTCGTCTCCGTTCTTTGCCTTATCGGGCTTTCCGCCTGTGATCCGATAGTGATCGAGGGCTGTGAGTCGTCTGCCGATATTAAAGTCTACTGTGGTCTAGAGAAACCCGAAGACATCGAACCTCTTGGTACTCATCCGTGGCTGCTGGTCAGTGAGTTGGGCAGCGGGTCTGTACCTGGCAATATTGTCGCCCTCAACATAGAAACCAATCAACTCACACGGCTAGAAGCTGTCGTCGATTCCGATTCCACGTTTTCTCAGTGTGGGGCGGCTCCGCCGAACCTCCGCCCGCGCGGGTTCCACGTCTCCGACTTACCAAATGGTGGCTTTCGGCTGCTGGTCGTCAATGCTGCCGATGGCGAGCGCATTGAACGTTATCGTGTCGACGTCGGCGACCATGGCCCAACTCTGACTTGGCAAGGCTGTGTCGCTGTTCCTGAGACTGTGTTCCCTAACGACGTGGCGTCCACCGGCAACGAGGGGTTTGTCGTTAGCCATATGTACGACGGACCACGCAGCATATGGCTTCAGGCAAAATTCTTGTTTGGCATTCACACCGGGTACGCGGTCACTTGGGACCGGGTTGCAGGCTGGAACAAAGTTGAGGGGACAGACGCGTCTTTTCCCAATGGAGTTGAAGCGGACCCAGGCACCGGCCGTATTTTTGTTGGCTCGACCTATGGTCAAACGCTCGTGGCTGCCGATGTGGGCGGCGGAAATGCCCGGACCGTTCGCATCCCCGTTCAGTCCGATAATTTAACCCTGGCACCCGACGGTCGATTGTTGTCGGTCGGGCACACTGGCATCCCGATTGTCGGCACTCGTGGATGTCGGAGGTTGTCGGGTAGGCCTTGCAGTTTCCCTTTCGCGGTTGTGGCTATAAATCCAGAGACCCTGGAACAGGAAATAATCTACGAGCATACGGATGGCCGAATCCCTGGCGCCTCTGTGGCGTTGAGCCACCAAGGGTATCTTTATATGGGTACGGTATTTGGGGATCGTGTCTCGCGTGTCCGGCTCTCGACCGAGACCCAGCTGTAGATTTTGCAATAGGCCGCGCTCCGCATACACTTCAGGACGCAACACCGGTCTTTAGGCTGATCAATGGCTCGCAATCCCGTACACACAATGCTGGCATCACCCAACCACGATGAATGGGCGCGCCAACAGTACACCTTGTCGCTCAAAGACTTCGTCCGCGACCACGTCCGTGCGCGCAACGAAGACCTATATGAGCGCCGCGCTAAACCTCGCTTTATGAAAGAGCATGGCCGGGACCCGGAGTCCGCACAAGAAATCGGCACGGTGATGTGGGATGATCCGGCGTACCAAATGTTCAGCCGGTTGCATCGAGACGGCCAGGAAATGATGTGGAACGCGGTCGCTGATACGCTGTATCGCGAACAAGGCCGCTTGGCCGCGGATTATACCCGCTACACACAATCCGATCAGCGCAAAGGCTCGCTTGAGTTGGACCCGAATTTCGACATTCCGCGCGCCATGGCTGAGGTTGATATTCATCTCCAGCCCGGTGGCTACTGTTCTGACTATGGCGATGATGACGTTCTTGCCGGCGCGTTCTACGAATATGGCGGCAACCTTTACACTATGGGCCGTGGCGTCGGCGTGTCTGAAAGCAAAGGTGAGGTGGGTGTGCGCTTTATTAATGAGCGCTATCCCGATTTCACCCCAACCCGTGTGCTCGATATCGGTTGCTCGGCCGGGTCGTCAACGGTGCCCTATGTCACGGCATTTCCTAATGCCGAGGTGCATGGCATCGATGTTGCGTCTTCGATCCTGCGTTACGCCCATGCCCGCGCTGAGGCTATGGGCAAGGGGGTGCACTACCACCAACGCGATGCCGCCAACACGGGGTTTGAAGACGAGAGTTTTGACCTCGTGATGTCGCACAACGCCATGCACGAATTTTCTCAAAGCACGACAGAAGCGATGATGCAGGAAAGCTTTCGCCTGCTAAGGCCGGGTGGCGTGGCGATGCATATGGATGTGAATATTCGTTACGATGAATACAGCCCCTGGATGCAGTTCCACCGCGGCTGGGATCAGGTCAACAACAATGAACCTTTTTGGCGCGTGTACGCGACCAATAATCCCAGCGAAATGTTACGCAATGCCGGGTTCCCCGAAGAGTCCGTTTGGCAGGGCAAGGTCCAACAACTCGACAACAGTCTGCATTGGTTTATTTCGACCGCTCGGAAAAGGTGAGAGTGAATGAAAGCGCTAATTGATAACACTAGTTTCGCTGGGGTAATGAGATTGGTTTGTCCAGATATGCCAATCCATAAAAGCTTTAATGGAAGTTACCCAGAGCATCGACTAGTTGACGCGCAGTCTTTTGCTGACTTTCTTACTGCCTTGATTATTTATGATAAGATTCTTTTGGACTCGTCATCTATTCAGGATAAGGACAAGTCTAAGAGAGTCGTCTATAGCCCAGACGGTGCGACGGAGGCGTCCTCATCAAGCTGGATTGAGCAGCTTGTACAGCATCTGCCGCGTGACGTGGGTGAGCTTATCAGTACTCATGATTTTAAGGGCGAAGCTACGATCTCTGAGGAGGATGCGTGTAAACAAGCATTCGATGTGTTTACGTCAGATTTGATAGACAGCGTTGAGCCGGGTAACGGCGCAAAAATTCCCAACGTGTACTTTTCCGATGAATACATTTATCGGGAAAGGTTTGTGGCCTTAAATAATGGATGTAGCCCTGAATCAAGATTAGATAAGGAAGCGCTAGTAAGAGCCATGTTCTTGCACAGAGGAATTTTTTTGCAGTCGCGGGCACAGAAAGAAAAAATGGTGTACATGCCGTATCATTACCGCGGCCAAATGCTCAGTCGTCTGCCTCCCGCGATCAGCCAGCCGCTCATAAGTGATGGGCTGAGAAAGTCACGCATCCCGTTAGCACGTGGCGAGAGACCGGGTGAAGATGAGTATGGAAGGGCGTTCAATAAATACTACTACGAGCTGCTAAAGTCTGTGACATGGAAGACGTATGATTTTGGTATCCCTTTTATAGGTTCGTCAGTGCTCGCAGCGGCAGGGAGCAACCCTGACGTTGCTCTGAAGAAAGCCATGGAGCTACGTAGCAATGGTAGCTTAAGAGATCGATTCTCGGAGATGAGGCTCGCTATAGAAGACGTTGACCGGCCAAGATTTGAGTCATTGTTTGAAGATTGTAAACAACAACTGGACGCTGCTGCTAACCAGCTGGGTACGACTTCAGGTGATCTCAGAAACGTGAAGTTGTGTGCGATGGTTGTATCCTGGCTTCCGATAAATGTTGCTGGCACTATTGAAACGGTTGCGAGTTTGTTGCCGGTCAGTGCTCGTACGCATGGTCGAAGAATAGCGAATACAATAGTTAAGAAGTCTGCACTCCAACAGTTGTTCATAGAGCATGTGAAGGCGATACGTGATTCTGATTGAACTGCACATAATTTAAGGTCTGTGACCTTAATCCTTGCGCAAATTTAAGTTTTAGTTATCAAGTCCACCTTACAATTATAGTCATTCGTTGAACTCGACTTGCGGTGCAAGAAAAGGTCAGTCAAGACGACCTAAAGAATTTTGCAGATGTGCTTGACGATCCAGTTTGAGAGGATCAAGATTCTTACTGTAGACAGACGCGAACAGGAGCCCGAAATGGGCCTTCGAAGATTCTACGAGAGGCCATAATCCTTCGTGGCAAGTGGCCGTTAGGTCAGAGAGGGTGTGTAAAAAACATGGCTCCGCCTGAGTAGAGTGCATGACAATGCGTAGGCCCTTTGGGTACTGCGCGTCCGAAAAACACACATTGATTCGCTCATTGTAGCGAACGCGGAGTTCCATGATCCTCCGCTCTAGAGACCTCGTCCGGGGTAAAGCCTGAGGCGGGGTTCTCTGTTAAGCAACACCCACCATCCAGCTAAGTAATCGCGAACCCGCTGTAGCCATCCTTGGCGACGCTATCGCACTTTTCCGCATAGGCCGGAAAGCCACCGAGGTAGGGCATAAACACGCGCGGCTTACCGGGAATGTTGGCACCTAAATACCAGGAATCGCAGGCTGAGCGCAGCGACGCGTTGCCGACTTCGCGGCTGTGCTCAACCCAAGCCTCTTCCGCCGGTTTTTCTGCCTCGATCGCGGCAGACCCGGTATCTCTTAAATGCGTCAGGCAGTCCGCAATCCATTCCACATGGTGCTCGCAGCCGGTGACCATATTGACCAACGCTGATGGGCTGCCTGGTCCGTTGATCGTGAACATGTTTGGGAAGCCATGGACGGTCAGGCCCAAGAAGCTCGACGGACCTTCATGCCATTTGTCAGTGAGAACTAGGCCATCACGCCCGCAAATGTGCATCTTCGACAGCGCCCCGGTCATGGCGTCGTATCCAGTGGCAAAAATTACCGCGTCTGCCTCATACGTGGTCCCGCCGACCAACACACCGCCGGGCACAATACGGTCGATGGGTGTATCCTTGACGTTTACCAAGCTGACGTTATCGCGGTTGAAGGTCTTGTAGTAGTCCGTATCAACGCACATGCGTTTGCAGCCGAAGGGATTCTTCGGCACCAGAATTTCCGCGACCGACGAGTCCTCGACAATGCTGCGGATTTTGCCGCGAACGAAATCGGATACCGCATCGTTGGCTTCATCAACAAACAGCAAGTCGGCAAACGCCGCTTGAAACATCAGGCCTTTGTCTTGCCACCATTCTTCAAAGACTCTCTCACGCTCTTCATCTGAAACGGCGAGGGCGGATGGTCCCGACGGCGTAACGGGAATAGCGGTTGGGAAATTTTTACCGCGCGTTCTCAATTCGGCATACTCGGCCTTGACCGCTTCCAACTCGCCAGGGTTCATCGGCCGGTTGGCGGCGGGCACCGCGTAGTTGGCGGTGCGTTGAAACACGGTCAATTGATCCGCTTGTTCGGCGATCAACGGGATCGACTGAATTGCTGATGATCCTGTGCCGATTATTGCCACTCGCTTGCCGGTAAAGTCGACGCCTTCATGGGGCCACAGCCCGGTGTGGTAGGTATCGCCCGTAAAGCTGTCTAGGCCTGGGAAGTCGGGCATGTTGGGAACGGACAGCGGCCCGGTCGCCATGATGCAATATTTTGCTCGTACGGTTTCGCCGCTTTCCGTTTCCACCTGCCAGCACGCTTTGTCTTCTTGCCAAGTTGCTGCTGTAACCCGGGTGTTGAAGGTGATGTCTTTGCGCAAATCAAATCGGTCCGCGACGTGCTGGATGTAAGACAGTAGCTCGGGTTGGGTGGCGTAGCGTTCCGACCACACCCACTCCTGCTGCAGGTCTTCGTCGAACTGGTAGGAATAGTGAATGCTTTCCACATCGCAGCGGCAGCCGGGATAGCGATTCCAATACCAGGTGCCGCCAACATCATCGCCAGCCTCAAGCACGCGGGCGGTAAATCCGCATTCGCGCATTTTATGTAGGGCATAGAGCCCGCCAAATCCGGCCCCGACGATGAGGACGTCAATGTTGGAACTATTATCGGGCGGATTAGACGTGGTTAGCATGGGAGTTACCTGGTCTTTTCTATCGTTCTAAAATACGGCGCCTACAATAAATGTCCCTAGGTGCGTCAAGCCAATGAAAGCTTTTCGTTCTCTGTTCTTGTCTGTTTCGATGTAAAATACGGAACTGCAAATCACTAGTGCTACTACTGCTAGTCCGACTAGAGCGAACTTCCAGAATCCTGAATCACTAATCTCACTTTTAACAATGCCTATTATGCTTTCTGACCTCTCCGCTGGTTCAACGTCCTGTGCATGGGCCCGAGAAATTAAAGAAAAATTCTGGAGCATCATATTGGACGAGCTTTTTACTAATGGTTCCTCGGCCATTGTTGCCTCGATACTCTCGATGAGGTCTTCCAGCAGTAAAAATACTGCATCAGCTTTTTCTAAACATGCTTCGTGACCTTCAGTTGACCTAATTGTTCTAAGAGAATCGATATCAGACAAAATCGTTTCTAGTTTCTCATCCATACCTGGAAAAGGTGCTGAACCCAGTGCGTTTGTAACGTTATTTAAGTTTCGCAAACGGCCTATTTGTATGGATAGTCCATCAAAATAAATGGAGTAGCTCTTGGGTAGCGGTTGATCAGCGTTGAGTAAATTTATATCGCCCCTAAATTCATTATATTTTTGAGAAAAGTCGTAAGTTAAGTCGACAATCTCAGTTCGCTTGGCGCTCTGCTCTAACCGTAGTCGTTCCGTTATCGCGTCTTGCCTTGCCGCCTGTTCAGCAATCAGGTCGAATTCGCTCCGACCTGCGAGCCCCCTGTACTCGTTGTAGGCGGGGACCACGATCGCCGTCACGACGCCAGTGGCGAAAATCCAACTGACCAAGGCAATAGTGAGCTTGGTCCTGTTTTTTTTCTTAGAATCAGACATGTTCAAAATCCGTCATTGGTTTGTTGGCTTGTGAAGTCGGTCGCAACTGCATGTGCCAAAAACTAATCGTTTTTCGCTTGTCTGGAAAGTGCGTCAGCGGTTTCCGATGGTATAGAGGGAAAGCGCAAGATTGATGGTGCGGCTTTGATGCATGACGTTTCCTCAAGCACGCCGTAAGGACGAAGTCGTGGTAAGGTGGGCCTATCGTGATAGCGGTGGTGGTATCAACGAATCATTGTGGTGCATATTGGCTGTATCTGCCCGGTGTTTAGTCATGTTCCTCGCCTTACCCACCAATTCTCTCGTGCGATCTCATCGACCCTGGTCAGGTCGACGTGTGCTTCAGTCCTGGATCACGTCTGGTTTTGTGTGCGGAACGCCGAACCCAATATCCACCCATTTCGTGTCCACAAAACTTACATAGTTCGTCGGTATCTCACCATAGCTCAGTGTCCTCAGGGTCTGAGAGAAGGAGACTAGCCTGTTTGGATTTCCGTCTCCCACGCTTAGTGGCAAACCGACCGATTCAACTTCTATCCGAGAGCCCATATTGGCTTCCAACTTAACCAACCCCTGCACACCGCAGGGCGTCGATACAGCAGCGAAAGAGTTGTTAAACAAGGCTTTCTTTATATGTGGCGGCTGGTCATTGCCGAGCACGGCACCAGTTTTATCTACCCCCCATTTCTCAACGAGTTCGGTTCCCATCAAACGGATAATCATATTCGGTCCGCTGACTTCTGTAATGTGCAGGTGAGGTGCGTATTGCGGGTGGGGGTGGTCAAAAAAAGTAGATTGCAGTGGAATCGAGCTTTCGCCCTTGCGCAAAGAATTCCAGTGATCGAAAAAACCGCGGCAGCTTTCCGTTTGAAACGTTGTCACTGACTTTTGAGGCGACGAATACTCATCCCCGCCTCACAACCATCTCGCGTGTGATTTCGCTGATTTTGGTCACGCCCATCAAAGCCATGTCCCGCTCGATTTCTGTACGCAAAACCGTTAGTGCCTTGTCGGCACCGGCTTCACCGCCAGCGCCTAAGCCGTACACATAGGCCCGGCCGATGGAGCAGGCGGTTGCACCGAGGGCCAGCGCTTTAATCACATGGGTGCCGCGACGGATGCCGCCATCCAAAATAATATCCAGCTTGCCGCCAACAGCGTCGACAATTGGCGGTAGGGCGTCGATGCACGCTTGAACCCCGTCGAGCTGGCGGCCGCCGTGGTTGGAGACCATCACCCCATGGGCCCCGATCTCCACCGCCTTCTTGGCGTCATGGGCTGAGTGCACGCCTTTAATAAGAAAGCGCCCACCCCATTCCTGAGCCATCCACTCGGCATCTTCCCAGGTCATGCCGCTGTCGATTTGACTAGCGAGATATTGCACCGGTGAGATTTGTTTGTCCTTGATGCTCAGCATGTCGTGCTGCGCCATATTGGCGAGGTCAAAGCTCGGATCGCGCAAAGCGTTCAAGCTCCACTCGGGATGGGTTACGAAACTAAGCAGACTGGCGAGGGAAAACGTCGGCGGCATGGTCATGCCGGTCACCAGGTCGCGCTCGCGATTGCCCGGGACGGGAACATCGACCGTGACGCAGATGGCGTCATACTTGGCGGCCTTGCAGCGCGCGATGAATTCTTTGGTCAGGCCGCGGTCTTTATAGACGTAGATTTGGAACATCTTCGGGCCGTCAGTCTCAGCCGCGACATCCTCAATGGTCGTGGTTGCCATGGTCGACAGGCTATAGAGCGTTCCGGCCTTGTGAGCGGCGCGGGCGGCGGCCAATTCCCCGGTATGGTGAAATAGCTTCGACATCCCAGTCGGCGACAAGAACACCGGCCAATCCAGGTCCACACCGAGGGCTTTGATTTTGGTGTCGATGGTGCTGGTATCGCGCAACAGATTGGGCACCAATTCGTAGTCATCGAAGGCGTCGGTGTTGCGCCGCAGAGTCACTTCATCGTCTGCGCCGCCATCCAAGTAATGAAAGATCGGCGCTGGCAGGCGGCGCTTGGTCTTGGCCCGCAGGCGTTCGATGTTATAGCAGCGGTCTAGGTACATAAGTTTCTCTCTGAGTATCCACCTGACCTACCATACTCACACAGTGGCTATAAGAGGCGGGACGCTGGTCTCTCCTATGCTAATCTCCCAGCATGCAAACGAAATAGGTTTATTCGGAGCCATTCCCATGAAGACAGATCGCAGAACAGCCCTCAAACTCGGCGGGGCCGCCGCAGCCACTCTGGCGTCGAGCACGGCGCGGGCTCAAAAAGACCCGGACGTCATCGTCATCGGGGCAGGGCTGTCCGGGCTTTATTCTGCCATGCTGTTGGCTGAAGCCGGGGCCACGGTTCAGGTGATTGAGGGGCGGGACCGCCTCGGCGGTCGTCTGCTTAGTGCCCGCAACGTGGAAGGCAACCCAGAGTGGGGTGGCGATTCTATTCTTGGCGGTTATGGCCGGATGCAAGATGTCTCTGCCAATGTCGGGGTCGAGCTGGTCGACCATCAATCCCGCCGTGATCTTTCTCCAGAAGCCCATAAGGACCCGACCAACACCGAATTAGCCCTGCGCGGCAACCTAATTCCTAAAGGCGATTGGCCGACTCATCCTCTCAACGTGATGCCCGAGGGAGCCAAGCACCGTTTCCCGGGGCGCGGGTTTTTCCAAGCGGTAATCGGTGAGAACAATCCGCTCGAAGCTTTTGAAGATTGGCTTGATGCCGACAGTGCGCAATTTGATCGCTCGATTTACGACGTGTTCAAGGAGATCGGCTGGAGCGACGAAGCCATCGACCTCAATTACAACACCAATGTGCAATACGGCACCTCGGCTCACGATATTTCATCGCTGATGTGGTTCTTCACCCAGGCGTGGTTCAAATTGCAAGGCGAGTTGGATCGCGTTGCGTTTAAGGCCCCCGGCGGCAACCAGAGTATTCCCGAAGCCATGGCAGCGTCTCTGCCTGGTGAAGTGCACCTGGGGAAAGAAGTTATCGGTATTCGCAGCGAACCGGGTCAGGCCGAAGTGCATTGCGGTGACGGCAGCATTTACAAAGCCAAGCGGGTGATCTGCTCTATGCCCATCCCGACCATGCGCTGGCTCAAGTTCGATCCTTTATTGCCGGCTCTCAAAGCGCAGGCCATCGCCACCGCGCCGGTGCAAAAAATCACCAAGATCATCATGGTGCCGAAAAAACCCTTCTGGGAAGACGACGGCTTTAGCCCGGCGATGTGGACGGATACCGACTGCGGTGAAGTACGCGCCCTGCGTGAAGGCGAAGACGCCAACCGCATCACGTGTCTGATGGCCTGGGGTCGGGGTTATCTTGCCGATAAGCTGGACAGCTACAGCGACGAAGAGGCCATGGCACGAGTGATCGCCGACTACGAACGCATTCGTCCTGCTGCTAAAGGGCAGCTGGAAGCCGCGGGCATCAAATCTTGGCAGTCCGATCCTTTCGCCGCCGGCGATTGGGCGGTGTGGTCGCCAGGTACGGTCACAACTGTGGTCAAAGCGTTGATTGATCCCGCCGATCGCATTCACTTCTGCGGCGAACATACCGCGACTTCAAATCGGGGCATGGAAGGCGCCATGGAATCCGGTGAGCGCGCCGCCTTTGAAGTGCTCGATCTCATTTAGATGACAGTCTCGCGCCGCACTTTTGTTGCGACTTCAGCGGCACTTGTGGCCTCTCGTCCGCTTCATGCCAAGACCGAAGCCGATGTCATCGTCATCGGCGCAGGTCTGTCTGGCCTCTATGCGGCAAGACTACTGGCTGACGAAGGCGCCAAGGTTGTTGTGCTTGAAGGCCGCAACCGGATCGGCGGTCGCCTCGAAAGTTATCGCCACCTCGAAGGCGCGCCGGAGGCAGGGGGGGATTCCATCCTCGGCGGTTATGGCCGGGTGCGCGACCTGGCCGACCAACTGGGACTAACGGTTGTTAATCACCGCCCGCGCGGACGGCTGTCGCAAACGGAGATCGCCCTTGGTGGTGCCGTCATCCCGCGCGATCAATGGCCATCACATCCGCTCAATCACATGCCCGCCGACGCCAAAAGTGCGTTCCCCGGGCGGCGATTTTTTGAGTCCGTTGTTGCGGCCAACAATCCCCTGGAGTCCTTTGAAGATTGGGCTGACCCGGCGAGCCAACACTACGACCGCTCGGTTCATGCATTCCTGCAAGAGCAGGGATGGAATGCCGAGACCATCAATCTCAACTACAACACCAACATCGGGCGCGGCACCTCAGCCCATGATTGCTCGATCCTGACCTGGTTCTTCCGCATTGGCTGGGACAAGGTGCAGACAGATATAGAGAACGTCGCCCTTAAGGTGGTTGGCGGCAATCAATCCATTCCTGAAAAAATCGCGGCGCAATTGTCCGGCGATGTCCACCTCAACAAGGCCGTGACGGCGATCCATCAAGATGCCACGGGCGTCGACGTTATTTGCGAAGACGGCACGACCTTCCGGGGCAAGCGGGTGATCAACTCGACGCCGCTACCGCCGCTGCGCTGGGTCAACTTTGATCCGCTGTTGCCGTCGGAAAAAGCTGCGGCGATCAACCTGCTGCCGTCTATGAAGATCAACAAAGTATTCCTCACGGCAACGGAACCGTTTTGGGATGTGGACGGTTTCGGCCCAGGCATGTGGACCGACACGCCGCTCGGACAAGTGGCCGTGCTGCGCCAGTTGGAAAACAGCACCGCTGTCACGGGTCTCATCTCACGGTCGCGCGGCATCATGGCGGAAAAGCTCGACGCTCTTGGTCGAGAGGCCGCGCAAGCATTGGTGATCGCCGAATACGAAAAACTTCGCCCCGCTGCCAAAGGCAAACTCAAAGCCGTTGGTTATAAGTCCTGGGCGAGAGACCGCTTCGCCGGGGGCACCTGGATGGAATGGCATCCCGGGCAGGTGCACCAATTCCAACCCCACCTTGCCAGCGCCGCTGGCCGCATTCACTTCTGCGGCGAACACACCGCGCAATCCAATCGGGGTATGGAAGCGGCGGCGGAGTCCGCCGAGCGCTGCGCCTTTGAAGTGCTGGATGTGTTGTAACAAAGGAGCGTGAATTATGCCTGGTCTTCTCATTATTTATTCAGCAATTCTATACGCCGCAATTATTCTGCTTCACTACGTGATGGGTCGCGTCATGGTCTCTGGTATTCTGTTTCTAAGCAAACAAATGGAGTCTTGGAATGTTCTAAGAGGGCGAGCACTGTATTGGATGAAGCAAATAGTATTTGCAGTATTCGGAGTTGTATTCTGGTTGGTTAGTTTTGCGACGATGTTCGTACTAATAGCGTTTTACTTTTCCACTTGGTTCCACGACCAATATGGCGCTGTCGGGGAGTACACGGTCCTGGCGTTTTGGATCACCAACTACATTCTAGGGTTTGGATACCCTATATACGTTCACAGACAAAAATTGAGAGCTGCTGGATTTCTCCATATCTAGGCCTAATCACCTAGACACAAATGGAATTTGATCCGGGTCGCCGTACTGCAAGATTGCGACTAACCCTCCAACCAAAACCCGTCTTTGTCACTTTCCACCCGCACGGCTGTGGGGGTCGGGAAGTGGGCCGGAATGAGCCAGCTGCCATTGTCCGCAACGGTTTCCAAAACAGTCTGGCGCATGGCTCCGGCCATCGTTGCGTCCCAGCAGAATTGGGATGACCACTCGGGGTGCTCGACTTGCAGCGGGTGGTGAATGACATCGCCAATCACATAGGCGGTTTGTGTTTTGCCATGGCTGGTGGTCTCAAGCTTGACCATCACGTGCCCGGGAGAATGACCGAACGCTGGGAGCAATGACACGCCCGTTTCGATCTCGTGATCGGAATCGACAATCTCTGCCAGTCCGGCATCGAGCACCGGCTGCACGCTGTCTTGCCAGGATTTATGATTGGCATCGGCATCTTGTTCCCAGAAGGCCATCTCTTCGCGCCCGAATAGATATTTTGCGTTGGGGAATGTGGGGACCCAACGCCCGTCGACGAGCTGGGTATTCCACCCCACATGGTCGGCATGCAGATGTGTGCAGAGCACATGGGTAATGTCATCGACGGACAACCCGACGCCTTTGAGATCATCCAGAAACGGACCGGAGCGCATATGCCACTCGGGGACCATGGGTCGGTGCTTGTCGTTGCCCAAACACGCATCAACCAAAATCACCGCCGTCGGCGTGCGCACCACGATTCCGTGGAACGCCATAATCAGTTTGTGTTCGGCCTGATCAAAGAATCGGGCGTCGTTAAATGTGCGGGTGTTTTTTATTGCGTCGGGCGTGGCCGACGGAATCAAATGTTCCGGGTCGCGGAACGGCCCTTCGAACTCAATGATGCGATAGACCTCAAAGGGCCCGTCGGGAAAAACGGGTAACGCAATTGTTCCAGGCAATTCTAGTTACCCAAAGGAAAAGGGAATTTGATCAGGACCGTAGTACTGCTCGACCGTATTGTCTTTTTTGTAAAAGATATTCTGCACATAGGTGCCGCAGCGTTGGCTGCGCACAATCACCGCCACCGTCGGGCTATCACCGTTGTACTCAGCGTGAATGTCCCATGGCTTGATGAAGTCGATATAGCCAGGGCCGACGTCTACGGTTTCGGTTTCTTCCACCACCGCCGTTTCCGGCAGGTCACCGGGTTCGCCACCGTCGGTGCGTTTGAAACGCAGCACCTGTTCGCCGCCATCGACGACACCATAGAGAGTCCAGGAGACCCCGTGATCGTGGATGGTTGTTTTGGCGCTGGCTTTTTTGATCAACCCATTGATGACGAAGCCGTAGTCCGAGTCTTCATAAAACAACAGGTTGGCGTGTTTGCCTTCAAGGCCCAGTTTGGCCGGGCTGGTCGGCCAAGTCTTGGCATGCTCCGCCACATCTGGATCGCGCAGCATCTCTTTCAACGGTTCGCAGGCTTGCGGCCAAACCTCGTCGGCGCTCAGTCCTTGCTCGAAGAGGCTGCGCACGGTTGCGACGAAGGTCTCAACGGCGGGCAACATTGGTCGTCTGCTGGCATCATCAGGCATTCATCGGTCTCCAGGCCGCTTTGGCGTGTGAGCGGAAGACTATAGAAACGAAGGGCTCAGCCCAATTAAGAAGTTCACTATAACCATACGGTGATTACGGTTTAATCCGTTTAGAAACAGACTGTTAGGGGGTGCTTTGTGGTCGCGGGAGCCTCGGTTTTTCATAAACGGGAAGTTGTGCTTAACTATACCGACCAGGGATACAAAGTGGGTAACGGATATGATCAAACGCATTCTGCCAGCAGTCGCCTTATGCTCGGCGCTCGCTACGCCGGTACAGGCGCAGGAATACAGCGGCCTTTACGTCTTCGGCGACAGCCTATCGGACTCCGGCAATCTGTTTGGCTTGACCGGTGGAACAAACCCGCCAAGTCCTCCTTATTTTAACGGTCGCGTGTCTAACGGTCCGGTCTGGGTTGAGAGCCTCGCGCCTGCATTGGGTTTGACCTACACTCAAGCAACCAACTTCGCCATTGCCGGGGCTGAAGCGGGAAGCCTCAACGCCATTGATGTCGGCAACCAGATCCTCGGGTTTGTTGGCGCCGGCGGCACGGTGCCTGCCGACGCACTGACGGTCGTCTGGGCGGGCAACAATGATTTCCTACGCAACGCGGCGACGACACCGGCGAGTGAGTTGACCACGACTGTTGTCACCAGCATCGGCACGGCAATCGGCACCTTGAATGCGTTTGGCGCACAGACTTTTCTTGTTCCCAATCTGCCTAAGTTCGGCAACTCGCCCGGCGGCGCATCAACCGGTCTCGGACCGCAATTGAACGAACTGGCGTCTTTCTACAACGGTAACCTGCACACCACGTTGATCGGCCTCGAAGAATCTCTCGGTATACAAGTCTTTATCATGGACGTTGAGGGGTTGTTTGATGATGTCATTGCCGACCCGGGCGCGTACGGCATGTCTAATGTGACGATCCCGTGCCTCGATGGCTTGGCGCAGCCCACCGGGGTTTGCCCGACCACGGCCGCGGCTGACGCAACTTTGTTCTGGGATGCAATCCATCCCACCGGCGCGGCCCATTCCATCGTCTCGCAGTTTGCGCAGGCCACATTGGAAATGTACGACCAACCGCGTGTTGTTGCGCACACATCGTATATGGGCCCGATCATCATGGATGCCCAACGGCAGACCACGGAACAGCGTTTGATGACCATTCGCTCGACTAGCAATGGCTCTAGCGCTCCTGGTCATATCTATGCCTCCTATCGTGTGGCCACCGGTGACCGTGCTGGCAACGCCAGCCTTGAAGGTTTTGACTACGATCTCGACACCTTCACCCTCGGTGTTGATAAAGTTGTCGGTTCGGTCGGGCTCGAAATTGGCGGCGCATACTCCACCCGCAATGTGCGGATCGTGCCACTGGTGCGGGTTGCTTATGAAACCGAACTGGACAGCATTGATTACGGCGCCAGCATTCAAACCTCAACCGGGCATATCGTTGGTGTCGGACGGGGCGGTGACTCGAAAAATCGCATTACCGCCAACGCCGGTTTGGCTTTGGTCAGCGAGCACTTCTCGCTGTCCGTCAGCTATCAAGGCTCGGTGGATTACTCCGATGGTAAAGACGAAGGCTTTGTCGGCCGCGTGAGTTATTCGTTCTAGGGCTTAGCTAAGTCGCGGGAGACTGCTTGACATGATGCGGGTACTGGTCGTTCTTTGCGCCGTCGTATTCGGCGCTGCACTTAGCCATCAGTCCCAAGCCCAGCCAGCAAGCCCCACCGATATCGAGGCCTTCTTCGACGACACCATTTCTGCGTTAATGGAAGGAACGGGCATTCCCGGTGTCACGCTTTCTGTTGTGCAAAACGGCGAAGTTGTTGTCCTCAAAGGCTATGGTGTCGCTGATATTAAAACTGGTGAACCCTTAGACCCTGAGAAGACGGCCGTCCGTATCGGATCAATCACAAAACCGTTGACGGCCATTGCCGCACTCCAGCAAGTCGATGCGGGCACTTTAGATTTAGACGCTGACATCAACCAGTACCTTTTCCCTTATCAGGTTCCGGATACGTATGCTGAACCGGTGACCGCACATCATATCTTGACCCATCAAAGCGGTTTCGATGTCGATATCAGTTATCTCTTTGGTCCTCGCTTTGAGACTGAAAAACTCGGAGCAGAGGAAGTCGAAAGACGTCTTATTAGGATACGACGCCCAGGGGAAGTTGCTTCGTACGACAATCTTGGCTTTGGCGTGTTGGGCCTGGCTATTGAGGGCGCGTCCGGCCGTTCTTATGAGAAGGTTGTTGAAGAAGATATTTTCCGACCGCTTGGTATGACCGGCTCCTATATTGGCTTGCCGCCGGAACGCGCGGCCGATCTCGCTGGCTGTCACCTTTGGTCATCACCCGACAAAGTCTGGTCATGCAGGCATGATGCATTCAGTGATCTTAGCAAGTCCGCAGGTGCGGCTGTCTCGACGGCTTCGGACATGGCCAAACTCATGCTCTGGCTGTTGGATGAAAGCAATCGAGAAAGCGCTGCAGTTTTGTCGCCTGAGTCTTTCGCGGACCTAAACAACTTCGATAATTATCGGCATCATCCCATGTCTCCGGGCATTAGCCGCGCACTTATGGAGTACAATATATCCGGTCGCCGAGGGTATGGGCATAACGGCGGCCTGAACGGATTCATGTCCGACATGTCGCTCTTTCCCCATGCGGATATAGGCTTCTTTGTTAGTCTCTCCGGGACGCCTGATATCATGGCAAACCTAAGACTGTCTGACTTAGTTGGGCAAGCACAGAGAGCCCCCACTCCAGAAGCGGTTAAGGTTCTCCAAGAAAAATTCAATGGGCTCAAGAAAGCCTTTGCCGAGGAATTTGTCCCTGAGTTTTCTGCCTGGCCGCCAAAGATGTCTGGTGCAGACGCTGCGAAGTTAGAGTCGATTGATATTCAAAATAGGGTGCCCGGGATATACCGTGGTCTTCGCAACACGACAACGACGTTTCTTGTGAAATTGGCCAGCGGTGCACAAGGGTATGCAATCACCACTCCATCCGACAATTCTTTGCTGAGCAGCGTGTCAGGCCTTTCTCGGGAAACAGCGCCTCTGTATTTCGAACACGAAGAAAACGAGACGGCACGCGTTATTGTTCCGATGGACAAAAACACATACGTATTTTCGGCAAATGCGCCTGTTGGCGGTATGCAACGGCATCCGTCATATACGTCTCCAACACTCACCCTTTTGCCCGCACCGATCGCGTTGCTGATTTTACTCAGCGGTGTGGTTTATCTGCTTCCCCGGTTTGCCGGTGACCGCCGCCGCATCGCCGGTTTCGGCCTTCTTGGTGCTGCTTTGGTCCTGTCTGTTGTCCTGCTCGAGTTGGAATACGCGACCTGGTTTGAACTGGTGAAAGGGAACTCACTTATTCCCATGCTGTGGCGCCTTTCACTCGTGCTCGGGCTTGCGGTTTTACTTATGACCACCAGCCGCATCATTAAAGTATGGCGCGGGCATGGGTATGGCACTGGTTGGCGCAGCGTTGTGCAAAAAGGACATGGCGCTTTGATCGCCGCGTCGTGCTTGACCGTCGTTTGCCTATCAGCCTATTGGGCCGCCGCCTAAACCTCTACTCCGGCTCGCCTTTCCATGTCTCAGGGCGGTGACCTGTTTCCACAGCTTCGTCCGGGTCCCATTCGATCAGGTTGATTTTTTCACCATCGGGACCGCGCAACGCCATTTCCCGCTGTTTGATGTGTCCGCGTACTCTGATGCGCTTCGGTTCACAGACGATGGTGTGGTCGTGGCTTTTCGCTCGGCTAATAACTTCATCTAAATCACTGCAATAAAACACCATGCATATCTCACCGAGATTGCAGCCCTCGCTGGGTCGTTCGATTTTCGGTGGTGTTGGGTTTGTCACTTCAAACAGCCCAACCATGCCGTATGCGGTGAAATCTGGCTGCTTCATGACGCACACTCGGGTGGTCACTCCATCGGGCATGCCGATGAATTCATGCATGTTGCCGCCTTTGGCGGTGCCCTCCGCATACACGTCGCTGAGGCCAAGGACCTCGCTGTAAAAGGCTTTGGACCGTTCTAGGTCGGAGACTTGCAGGGCCGCGCGGACCATTTGGCTGAGTTTCATGTCATTCCCTCACGCATCATGTGTGTTTGTACCGACTATAAGGCATCAATCTCCGTTTTGTGAACGCGTTATGACAAAGCACACGCCAACAAAGAACTCAGCATGGTAAGTTGAGCTGTCCTCACCATAGAGATTGCCTCACTGATGTTTGTTTAAGCATGCCACCAAAGTTTGTTTCCAATAACGTATTGCTCGGGTTAGTCGGCCTGGTCTTTTCTTCCGTGTCGGTGGCCCAAGAGCCACCCGCCCAGGACTCGGCGCTAGACCCACCCGCGCAGGACTCGGCGCTGGACCCACAAGTCAGAGCCCGAGAAGGTGACGATGCGGGTTCGGTGGTGGTCTACGATTCCGAGTACTTCGCTCCCTATAACCCGATCACCGCCGAAGACATGCTCAACCGTATTCCTGGTACCGAGGGGCTATTTGGCAATTTTGGACAGCAGCAAGAAGAACGCCGTGGCTTGCGCTCTAACACGGATCAAATTTTGATCGACGGCAAACGGCTGACCGGCAAAGAAAATCAAAGCACAACCTTTCTTGAAAAGCTTCCCGCAAAAGCGGTCGAACGTATTGAATTGATCACCGGCAACGTGCGGGAACTGGATACGGACGTTGGTGTTCGTGTCATCAATGTGGTGTTGAAAGAAGATGCCGGCACCGGCAGTGGTGTCGCGCAAATCGGAGCATTTACGTTCTCCGGTGGGCAGAGCCGCCCCATGGGCAGCATTACCTATAACGGCTCTGCCGGAAACCTATCATACACCGCGTCGGCCCAGGTGCGGCCGGGGCTGTCGCCTGCCGATGTGGTTGATGTCATCACCGCGCCCAATGGCGATCGCTTGAGTGTGATCGAAGAAGAGCGGCGCCAGAAACAAACCCAATATGAAGCGAGAGGCTCGCTCACTTACAACTGGGAAAAGGGACAAACTCTTCAAGTCAACGGATTGGTCACTCATTTTCCCCGCAACAACACGGATACCACCATCACCTTCCTGGACCCGGGTGATGGATCGCTCAATGAAGCAGGAACCGTTGTTGATCGGATCAGGGGCGACGATACCACCTGGGAAGTCAGCGGCGACTATAGTCAGTCCCTCAGTAAATCCATGAATTTCACGGGACTGTTTATCTACTCTCAGTCCACCATCGACCGCGACAACGCAAATTTCTCGCGCATCGTCGAAGACCTAATGCCTCTTGGCGGCGATACCCGGGCGCAAAAATCGACTGAGAAAATTTTACGTGGGACGATTAACTGGAACATCGCCAAGAAACACGACCTTGAACTCGGTGTTGAAGGGGCGATCAACACGCTGGACAAAGACCTTGGTTTTTTCTCAGTGATCAACGACATCGCGGTCGATATCCCGATTATCAACAGCGACCAGGAAATTACGGAAGACCGGGTCGAAGCGTTCACGACGCACAGTTGGAAACCCATCACAGGATTAGAAATCGAAACGGGTCTTGCAGCCGAATACTCGTCTTTAACTCAAATCGGCAGTGATGTCGGTACCGAGCGCTCATTTACATTCGTCAAACCAAGTCTGGACATCTGGTACAACGCAGATGAGGCAACCCAAATGTGGTTCTCCGCCCGGCGCGATGTCGGTCAATTGGATTTCGATGACTTCGTCGCCACCGTCAATCGCGAAGACAACGAGGTGCTCTCGGGTAACCCAGAATTAGCACCGGAAAAGTCATGGGACTTTGAAATCGGCGCGGAACGACGCTTGAGCAATGGAGCGGGAGTCGTCAACGGCCGGGTGTTTTATCGCCGCGTTAACGACGTCAAAGATTTGATTCCCCTCGGACTCACCGATTCTCAGCCGGGCAACCTGGGCAGCGGCAATCACTATGGCGCTGAAGTGGAAGCCAGCGTGCGCTTCGGTCGCTTTACCGATGTCGATGCAGTGCTCAGCGGTTCCGTTTTGATTCAGGATTCAGAAGTTGCGGACCCGTTCACTGGCGTCAGTCGGCGGTTCGGTAATCAGCCAGAGTATGAACTCAGCTTGGAGGGGCGCCACGATGTGCAGTCTCTTGGCTTGTCTTACGGCTTTGACTTCACCAAGAAAGGCCCGACCATCGAAAGCGATTTCAACGAATTCGACGACAAAGCGACCACCGTTGATATGCGCTTGTTTCTAGAGCAAACCATCACCCAAGGCACCATCCTGCGCGTGTTCTGGGCCAATATGCTGAAGGTGACGAACAAACGCGATCGCACGATCTTTGTCCCCAACCAGGCCAGCGGCATCATCGACCGTCGCGAATTCCGCGAAGACGAGCGCGGCTGGATATTGGGTTTCCGGCTGCGGACGACGTTTTAATTCTGGCTAGCAGAAACTGCCTCAGCTTAGGTAGGTTGTTCGCCTAAATAGACCTGGAAAATCACGGAGGCGAACATGAATCCCTGGATATTGCTCGCTGCGGCAATCGCATTAGAAGTTGCCGCCACTTCATTTCTGAAAATGTCAGATGGATTTACCAAGCCTCTTTGGGGCGGTTTGTCGATCATGTTTTATTCTTTGTGTTTCTGGTGTTTTGCTCCGGTGCTCAAGGTGATCCCGGTTGGAGTGGCTTATGCCATTTGGGCAGGCGTTGGTATTGCGGCAATTACGCTCGTTGGTCTGTTGGTCTTTAAGCAAACTCTGACGGTTACCCAACTCGGGTTTATTGGCATGATTGCGGTGGGAGCAATTGGCCTCAATTTAACAACTCAGGCGTAGCCCCAAGCTTCAGTTCACTTGGTGTTGGTTGGTCTCACTGCGGGGAAAAGTCACGGCTTCAATCTTGTTGCCGTCGGGGTCGCGAATGAAGGCCCCAAAGTAAGTCGTCATCGCACCTTCGCGATCGCCGGGCTCACCATCACCCCGGCCACCTTGTGCAATCGCTTGGTCGTAGAAGGCTGTAACCGCGTCTTTGCTTGGTGCCCGTAGGCAAACATGAGCGCCGGTATCGTCGGGGACGGCTGCGCCATTGGGCCGGGCGTTGAGCCAGAACTCCGGGTATTTTTTGCCGAAGCCGATTGTGGTTTCGCGCTCGACAAGCCGCGTCAGACCCAGCGGCGCCAGCACTGCCTCATAGAATGCGACGCTGGCGGCAAGGTCGGACACGGCGACGGAAACATGATCAATCATTCAGAGAACTCCCTGTCATCAGTCCGCCCACATCGTGCAGCAATGGCTTGACCAGCGGCGACGGCAGAGGACCAAGCCCATTGAAAGTTGTAGCCGCCGAGCCATCCCGTCACATCGACGGCTTCGCCGATAGCATACAGCCCTGGCACTTCGCGCACTTCCATAGTTTTAGACGACAGCGCGGCGGTGCTGATGCCGCCCGCGGTGACCTCGGCCTTGGCATAGCCTTCCGTGCCCGCAGGCTGGAACGTTAAATGGCTCAGGCTTTCGGCGGCGGTGTCCAGGGTGGCGTCGGCCACGTTTCCCAGTTCAGTTGTAATTCCGATGCGGGTGGCCAGCGCCTCGGCCAGCCGGTTGGGCAACAGTTCGGCGAGAGCGGCTTTGAGGTGGGCCCGCGGCATCCGCCGTTTTGCGTCGCGCAGTTTGGCAGCGGCGGCTTCCACCAACCTCAGAGAGATCGTTTGACCTTGTGTCCAATAGGATGAGATCTGGAGGATCGCCGGGCCAGAGAGTCCTTTGTGGGTGAACAGCACGGCCTCGGCAAAGGAGACGTCACCACTCTTTGTGCCGACCGTTGCAACCGCCGGACACGCCACGCCGGAGATGTTGCGGAACAATTGTTCGTTCGGGCCGAGGGTGAAGGGCACCAAGGCCGGGCGCGGTGTGACCACATCAACGCCAAACTGTTTGGCGATGGAATAGGCTTTGCCAGTGGCGCCCATTTTAGGAATCGATGGTCCGCCGGTGGCTATAACCAGCTGTGGCGCGGTCACAGTCGCGGCACCCGTGCTGACTCGGAATTGTCCGTCGGCGTGGCTGATCTCACCGATGGAGGTGGAGAGATTGATATCAACGTTTCCGGAGCGGCATTCGTCCAACAGCAGGGCGACGATCTGTCGAGCGGACTCATCGCAGAACAATTGCCCGAGTGTTTTTTCATGCCAGGCGATATTTTGACTCTCGACCAAGGCGAGGAAGTCCCACTGGGTGTATCGGCTGAGGGCGGACTTGGCGAAGTGAGGGTTCTCAGAAAGGAAACACTCAGACACGGTGCCTATGTTGGTGAAGTTGCAACGCCCGCCGCCAGAGATCAGGATTTTCTTGCCGGGTTCATCCGCATGATCAATGAGCAAGACCCGCGCACCCGCCTGGCCCGCTGTCGCTGCCGCCATAAGGCCTGCGCCGCCCGCGCCAAGGATGATTGCGTCGTAATTCATAGAGGCGTTCTAAGGCATTTACCCTGCACGGTCTCGCTATATGTCTGAGACGAAGGGTTGCGATAAGGTCTTACGGAATTTTCGATCACGTTTCAGGTGCCATTCCCGGCTCATCGCATCTGAACGCGTACCATACCTCTCGGCATACAGTAGGGACCACGTCCTGCCGCGTGTAGAGCGCGCACCCGTTCCCGCATTGTGGTGTGAAAGGCGGCGCTCAAGGTCATTGGTCCAGCCAACGTAGGTTTTAAATCCGCCGTTGCCCGAACTACCCAGAACATAAACGAAGCAGTCATGACTCATGGTCTTTGCTCGGGTATCGCTGGCCCGTATATCGGTTACGCCCACCTAGCTCCATCTTCGGTAACACAGGTTCAGTAAACCGCTGAGTGCTAGAAAAATCGCCATGACGGCAACAATATCATTCACCCAAACCCATTGATCGGTAAACATGAAGCCGGCATGGAGGTCTGCCACGAAACTGTTAATCGGCATGCCGCTGATATCGGGCAAGGGTACTTCAAGTGGTGTCAGATTGCCGTCAAGAGTACCCCGCAGGAATCCTCGGCTGCCTTTGAGAGTCCATTCATCGCCAGTCTTAGTGGCATCTTGAATAAACATGCGCAGGCCCGGGATTTGAGCCCAGGTTTCATCGTCATCATGGCGGGTATAGATGGGGCCGCCGTGTGTGCCGATAAACGTTGTGCCATGGGTATAGAGGATACCCGTGAGGCCGCCTTTGGCATGGGCTAGCATAGGCAGGTCGTCGACCATGTCCCAGGTCTGGCCGTTGTCTGTCGTTCTCACCAATCCTATGCGGGTCATCAAGGATAATGTTTCGGGCTCGTTTGGAGTGCCGACGACACCTGTTATTTCACCCCGCATGTCTGTTAAGTCAAAGGCAGAAAACAATAAGTCACGACTGATGTGCGTTTCCTTTGATGCAACCATAAACGTGCGCGCGTGATCGAAGAAGATTCCGGTGACACACAGGTAGAGAATGGGCAAGACGGCCAAAACACCAAGAATAGGCCCGTGGCTGCGGTAAATGAATCGCATCGTCGATGCTCTGTCGGCGGTGCGGCCGACAGCTTTGGTCGCGCGCCTCCCTGCTTTCGCGTTGCGCCAGCGGCGCGGTAACCACCATTGAAGAATGCCGGTCACACACAGAAACGCGATGGCCAATGCACCGAAGTCGTTGATGAGAACCGATGTATCGCGGGAAAATAAACCCCAGCCGAGATGCATATCGGTCAGAACTCGGGCGAGGTTGATGGTCTCGGGCATGTTGCGCACTTGGGTGTCGGCCAAGGAGATCCAGAGTGGCTCATTCAAGTCGGTATCCGCGTCCGTGACGTTAAGCCTAAACGCCTGGTCCGGTGTTGCGCCAATCAGTTCGGCCGGAGAACTCCCGACAGATAAGGCGACGACCTCAAGACCGGGCAGGGCGACCTGACGGGCTTGTCCTTCGCTGCCATGCACGACCCATATGCCATCGTCTGTGGCCAACCAAATGCGCTGCCACGGCGCGCGGAGGTCTGGCACCATGGCCAGCAATCGGGGTAAGCCACGGGCGTTATCATAGGGGACGTCGACCCAAGACGCGTCTGCATTCGCCCGGCGCCAAAGCCCACGTTCTCCACCAGCGATCATGCGTTCAGGATTGGTTTGGTCGACATGGAAGTTGCGCAGAATAATGCCGAGGGTCTCATCACCGAAAATATGGTCTGAACCAAAAGCCGACGTCATGGTCCATTGTTTGGTCCAACGCCACTCAGGATGATCCAAGATGAACCCCGTGACGCCCAAGACGAACAGCCAGGCAAAGGCGACCAAGCCCAGCCACAAGTGGACCTGGTGTGCAATCTGTCTGACGGTGCGGGTATTGCGAGACGGCAATACCGTGGTCTCACTCGCAGGGCTTGATCCAGAGTCTTGAGAAACAGCATCGACCATGCGAGCACCCTTAGTATTTGAGTTAATCCGTGGATTGAGAAAATACTACGTGGCTTGTGCCCTCGTGCAAGAAAAAGCCTAGGCCAAGGGCCTACTATATTTGGTGCGGCATCGCCGGTATGTCGGTCGCGCCCGCATCCACACCCATTTGCGAGAGCAGCGTTGTCGCCTGTCCTGTTCTTAAAACCCCATGGCAACTGAGAACCGGATGTCTCGACCGAGCAGGGGCGTAAGTTCTTTGATGAAAGAGGTATGAGGCCGGGCAAACGTGTTGCCCAGGTTTTTGCCCTGAAGCGTGAGTCTTACATCGCGGTCAGCAATCGGTTTCCAGGAAATCTGTGCATTGACGAAGGTGTAGGAGTCCGTTCCTTCCTCCAGCGGAGCGAGCCTGGTCGCGCTCGAAGAGCCTTCCAGTTCAATGCGTGCAAACCAGGACTGATATTCTGCGTTGGCTCCTAGGGTGTAGAACAAGGGCGGAATCCGCGGCAACGGTGTGTCCGTTGTCTGGTTGGTCGCGCGCACATAGCTGAGCGATCCGTCTAGAGCCACCGTAAGGTCGTCCGAGGTGTACACGTCGAAGTCAGACTCTACTTCGATACCTGAGAACGTTGCGTCGACTTGGGTAAACTGAAAAACGGGTAAGTCGTCTTCTTCGAGTCCAGTGAGTTGATCGAAGATGTAGTCGTCATATTCAGTCCGGAACAGATTAACGGCGCCTTCAAAGGGACCGGATGCAACATTTAAGGACGCTTCTGTTTGCCATGCTGTTTCTTTGACGAGATTGGGATCGCCAACCTCAAACTGTTGCGTGGCCAAGTGGGGTCCGTTTGAGAAGAGCTCTTCGGCATTTGGTGCACGTTCTGTAAGTGAGGTCGTTACGCCAAAGGACACACCATCTGAGACCGTCAACAAAGCACTTGCGGAGCCAGAAAGAGTATCGAAATCTCGTTCGACAGAGGTTGTTGTCGACTCCACGTCAATTTTTTCGTAGCGCAGGCCGCCGGTCAGCGTGAGCGCACCTAAAGTGGCTTCCTCCACAAGGAACACTGCCAAAGAGTCCGTGGTGGTCGGCGGAACGAACGCTTCGGCGCCAATGGCTTCAAAGTCGCGATTGCGCAGTTGAAGGCCAAAAGCCCCTTCGAGGTTACCAATGGGTCGATGCACGAATTCTATTCGGCCTTCCCATGCCTCATTCAAAAACACTGTGCCAATTTCGTCACCTTCCAGCTCCGTATGGTCGTAGTCGCCATAGCCAAAATTGAAAGTAGCCTTGTCGATAAACGATCCCAGGTTTCTGATTTCGCCACCTATGTCGAAACGCACCCGCTTTAGATCAATGGAGATGATTTCTTCTTCCTCTTCACCTTCTTCTTCATCGTGATCCTCGTCGTCATGGTCTTCGTCCTCGTCGCCATGCTCTTCTTCATGCCCATGGGCCGCCGGTACGCCGTAGAAGGAGTCGAAGAGGCCACCAGAGATTCCGAAATGTCCGTCTTCCCAGACATAACTCAGGCCGCCACCGAAGGAATAAACTTCAGCAGCTGAGTTTTCGACAAATCCCTCATTCCCTTCTTCTTCCGCTTCCTCGTTGGCAAAACCATCGATCTCGTAATCCGATTGATCGCTGTACGAGCCGTCAAGGGACAACACCAACCCGGGCCCGATGTTCGCTTGGGTGAGGGCATTGGCACTGAAGGCGTCCGCATTGGAGCCATAGCTTAAATCACCTCGGCCATTGATTGTTTGCTCGGGCAGCGTTTCAGCAATCCGGGTATCAATCACGTTGATCACACCGCCAACTGCACTGGAGCCAAAACGAAGCGTATTTGGACCACGGAGAACTTCAACGCGTTCTGTCGTGCCCGAATTGATGGCGACCTGATGGTCCACGCTGGTCACAGAGGCGTCGACTGGATCTAAACCATTCGCCAAAACGCGGATACGGTCACCGCCTTGGCCGCGAATGATAGGGCGGCTGGCGACAGGGCCAAAGTACGTTGATGAGACGCCAGTCTCGCCGCGCAAAGTCTCGCCGAGGGAGGACTGAACACGATCGCGCAGAGCGTCGCCAGTCAAGACGGATGCCCCTTGGATTGTGTCAGCGAGGCTGCGGTCCAGCGGGGTGGACGTAACAATAATTTCCTCAAGGTCGCGGATTGGTGAACGGTCCGGCTGTGCCGATGCGATGTATGGAACCAGCGCGCAAAAAGCCGCTGTAGACCAAAGTAATTTTTTGGACATTGGGAAAACTCCGGAAGATATTTTTTGATTAAAAGTGTGCGTTTACGAGGTCGATCTAGATTTGAATGTTTCTTGCGCTGTGCGCACGCAGGCCTGCTTCTTAGTGTGTAGAGCAGTCTTTACACTGCCCCATGATTTCGAATGTTTTTTGGGCTGCGCTGAAACCAGAGGTGTCTTGCCAGCGGGAAACCACCCGGCAGAGCCCGTGATCCTCTATTTCCTCCACATGCTTGCAGTCTGTACACACGGCCAAAACCACCTCATGGTCGTGACCGTGAGAGCGACAGGGGATAAAGGCTTTGAGGCTCTCAATACGATGAACGCGCCCGTCTGCGTTGAGGCGCTCAAGGGCCCGATACACGACCGGCGGTGAGGGGCGCTGCCGGGCAGGTAACTTCGCAATCAGTTCGTAGGCCGTGAGCGGTTGATCGGCCGTTTCCATAATTTTGACAATCTGTGAGTCGTCTACTGCACGCGCTCGGGCCATCGGTTGCTCTTTCATATTGAAACGTACTGTATAACATACGATTAAAATCAATAGAGATGGAAGTCAACATTTGATCGTGCGAACAATGCTGCCAAAAGATACAAAATGGGCGCACATCGGGATGAGAGACAGACTATTGAAAACTATTGGTATTATCGTTTTCTGCCTGCTCTCGACATCGGTATGGGCCTATCAAGGGGTTGAGCTTGGGCGTGACTGTCGCAGCACGAATGATGCCGACTTGGCCAGATGCGAAGGATTTATTAGCGGCTTTGTGGCGGGCGCGCAGGTTGATATTGATGGTGAGCCGACCAACATGTGGCGCCATTATGGGTACACGTGGTGCGGACCTGTCGTCTTTGACCATTCTCAAATTGTTGAAACACTCTTTGAGGCGAGCCTAACAGGGCAAGCCACACCTCATTTTCCAGCATCCGTGATGCTTGCCCAGTCCTTGTCCGCGGCATATCCGTGCACAGGGTCTGCTGCGCCGCGTTACCCTAGACTAGGCCTACCACCTTTAAATGCGGATCAATGAAATCAGAGGGCTATTTGAATATGTCATGCCCCATATGAGTAACACCTAGGACTCTCAATACATCTAATCCTCGCGCGGCATGGCAATCATGTCGGTCGCGCCCGCATCCACACCCATTTGCGAGAGCAGCGTTGTCGCCTGCCCACGATGGTGGGTTTGGTGATTAAAAAGGTGGCTGACACACAAGCCCATGGGGAGGGTCATGTCCTTATTGCGGAACGTATGCCAGAAGTTCAGGTCGGAGGTCAGGATGTCTTCGGTGAGATTGGTGTCAGCCCACTCTTCAATGGCAGCATCGATGACCGCGCGCTCGGCGGTGAGAGCGGCAAAATCAGCGAACACTTCCGTTTTGTGGATGGTCTTAGATGATACTGGATCAAAGGACAGGCCTTCCAAAGCGGGAGCGTCCCATTCCGCGGTGGCAAAGCGTTGCAGCCAGATGAGGTCTCCCCACAAAATATGATTGAGGGTGCCGTGCAGTGATCCGAAAAAGGCGCCGCGGTCTTCCTTGCGGGCTTTGTCAGAGAGTCCGCTAGCGGCCTGATAAATCTTCTCGTTCATCCAGGCGTTATAGCGGGCCATGGTGCGGGCGTGGGTGAGGAGGCTCACGGCAGCGGCTAAACCATAAAGCCGAAGTAATACAGCGGTGGTGCAGTAGTACCGGCGCCGATCATCGTGATCATGCCCGCCCGGCCCAATACACGATGTATTTTGCTGAATGAGTTTGGTTGAGGCGGGTTATCAAATTTGATCATCGAAGAAATAATCAGCCCTGTCCAAATGACGGCGGCCAGTACGGCAAAGGCCGTATGGATGTAGATGGTCCAGAGCAGAATGGCGGTGCCTTCGTAAATTCCGCCCTTGGTCAGTTCAAAAATCCCGCCAGACATGGAGAGGTCGTACTCGAATATGGAGACCACCACAGCGAGTGAGACGCCCAACGTGATCTGAATTTTGCGGTGGAGGGCATAGTCTTTTTTCACCCTGGCTAGGCGCCAAGAGATCACTAAGAGTGGCAGGATGATGATGAACGAGAGCATGACGATATCGATCAGAATATCGGCGCGGGTCCCCAGAATACCGGGTGGAAACATGGTCGCCTCCTAAGCTGCGATTTGGCTGAATGGGACAATACTGTCTTATTTAGGTGTTGTCTGGGAACACGCAATTTTATGACTCGTCCATTTCGACGGTGCATGGGCTCGTTTGTATTTTTGTGGTGCATGGGGTCGTTTGCGCGAACCCACGTGCATGGGCTCGATGCACGGAACGAACAGTGCATGGGCTCGTTCCTCGTTAAATCGAGAAAACTTTTTTTGTTTATTTGGCCAACGGGGTGTAGCCGCTGACAAACGGGCTGGGGTCGCCGGTTTCTGGGTCATAAACCCGTCGCTCGATCGCCCCGATATCAGCGCCGTAGACATGAATAGAAATCGAGGCCTGTGTGTCGTCCGCGTTGCGCACGCGATGAATGTCGCCAAGGCGCGGCGAGACGAAATCGACCATGCCGGGCTCTAATGTCAGGCTATCTCCCTCAATCAGTTTGCCGGTTTCTTCGTCGCGGCTGAAGGCGGTGCCTGTCTCAGACCCGCGCAACATGCCGATGGCGCCCCACACCCGATGATCGTGGATTGGGGATTCCTGTCCCAGGCCCCAGACAAAGCTAACCACCGAGAAGCGGGCTTCGGGATCACGGTAGAGCAAGTACTGGCAGTACGTGTCGGGGTTTGAGACGGCATGACTGTCGGGCAGCCAGTCGTCGTCGGCGACCAGGTGCTCAAGCAGGGCACCGCAGACCGGCAGCAACTCGGCTTCGCTCGGCTTCAGTTCGAGCAGGGTCGTCATCCCGGCGACGAAGGTTTCGAACTTACCGCTCACGCGCCTTTTTCCAGGCGCTCAAGCTCTGCAATGATGTCGTCATGATCGCCATCCAGCGCCGGTGGGCCTTTGCGGATCGGGAAGTCTTCCCCGGCGACTTCAATTGGGCTGGCGAAGGTTACTGTCTCCACACCGTTCGGCAGGGCCAGCGGTTGCACCCAGCCGAAGTGCTCGACCAGCGGATCACCCAGCGCGGCTGAGTACGGGTTGATCGGCTCGCAGGGAATGCCGTGAGGACGGAAGGACGCGGTCCAGTGACTGACCGGTTTCGTCGCGAAGATCGGTTCCAGAATTGCGGTGAGTTCAATCTGGTTCTTTGCTCGATCGCCGGTTGTCAGAAAGCGTGGGTCATCTTTGAGTTCCGGCTGGCCAATGACCTCACAGACCGAGGCGAATAGCTTGTCGTTGCCCGCCGCGAGTACAAAGTGGCTGTCTGCGGCCGGGTAGGCCTGATACGGCGAGTTGCGCGGGTGAGATGATCCCATGCGCACGGGGTCCTTGCCGGTGCCAAAGTATTCGCTGGTCTGCAGGGCGGCGAAGGCCAAGTTGGTGCCGTACATAGACATATCGATGTGACCACCCGGTCCGCCAGCTTCGACGCGGCGCAACAGAGAGACGATTGAGAAGGCGGCATATAACCCGGCGCCAAAGTCAGACATCGGCACACCCGCTTTAACCGGTATGCCGGCCGGGTCTCCGGTCACGCTCATCACGCCAGAGGCGGCCTGTACGGTGACATCAAAGCCACCGTCTTGCGCACGCGGGCCGGTTTGGCCAAAGGCGGAGATCGAGGCATAGATCAGGCTCGGTTTTTCGTCTTTGAAAGAGTCATAGCCAAGCCCAAGCCGGGCCATCACGCCGGGGCGGTTGTTCTCGACCACGGCATCCGCCGAGAGGATCAGGCGTCGCGCGATGTCGAGATCTTTCTCGGTTTTCAGATCGAGCGCGATGCTGCGCTTGTTTCTGTTGATCGAGGCGAAGTTTTCGCTGTAACCATCTGACAGCGGCGGCCAGGCCCGCAGGCCGTCGCCTGTCAGCGGTTCCACTTTGACGATGTCGGCCCCCATGTCGGCCAAGGTCATGGCGCAGAAGGGCCCCGCTGCCACATGGCAGAACTCGATCACGCGAAGTCCAGAAAGAGGAAGAGTCACTGCGCAGGCCTTAGGGTTTGTCTAATTCGATGAAGTACGGTGAAAGATGTGTAATTCATAAGCGCGCGCTAATCAAAGCGCCGGGCATTCTTCTTACGTCACGATTCATTCAGTGATCGGCGGGATGCCGGTGGGGACTGTGCCCTCGTGGTGATGCACGATCAGCCACTTGCCATCAATCTGACGGAATACATCAGTAATCCGCACTCGTCCTTCTGCCGCGTTGGGCGGCTCGTAGGCGTAGTTAAGGTAATAGCGGGCGAGGGCGGTATCGCCCCAGGCGTCGACTTCTGGGTCTTCGACGGTCAGGGTGATGGGGCCGCGGGCCTGCATCTGCTCCTGATCTTCTGCATGGAACTTATTGCGCTCTTCAACACCCCGAATCAGCTGTGGTGTGAAGACATCCCACACGGTTGAGTCAGGATGCATATGACCTTCGATCCCATCGGGATCGTGGTCTTCGAAGGCGGTAAAAATGCCTTTGATAATCCCGGTTATTTCTTGTGCCGTTGCGGTGTCGTCGTTGGCCATTGTCTCTAACTCCCCATTCAGATCCCAAACGTCGCCTCCGCTTCAATGCGGGTCAAGTCACCCCTGATATTCCCCTTGACCTCTGCATAAAAAAGGAACAAAAAGAGAACATAAAACAAGAAGTATTGTTGAAAGGTACAAATAAAGGAGGGCGCTGATGCACGGTGTCTCTGAGACGTCGCCCAAGCTTGAGGCGTTGCGAGCACGTATCCAAAAGATAGAGGGTCTGCCGCGTGGGGCAGAGGCGGTTCTGCCGTTTGACCTCTCGGATATTGATCACGCTTTGCCGTGGGGCGGTTTACCGCTGGCCTGTCTGCATCACGTGGTTGGTGAAGATGATGCGCTGGGCGCACGCGGGTTTGCCCCGTCTGCCGTGACCTTCGTTGCGGCGCTAACGGCTCGCTTGAAAGACCGCGGAACCGTGCTCTGGTGTCTGCCTCGGTATAAGGCGGCGGATACGTTGTATGGCCCGGCCCTGGATATGCTGGGTCTTAGCGAGGAGGCGGTGGTGCTCGCCCGCGCTAAAGATGAAACCGAAGCCTTATGGGCGATGGAAGAGGGGCTGTGTTGTCCCGATGTGTGTGCAGTCATCGGTTCTCTGGCGTCTCCTTTAAGTCTGACAGCCGAACGGCGGTTGCAACTGGCGGCTGAGCGCGGCGGGACAACGGGGTTTCTTCTCCAGCCCGGTTTGGCTGCGGCCTCGGCCAGTGCGGCTGTGACGCGCTGGCGCGTTGGGTCGGCACCGTCTGCGGTGCCCCTCTGGCCTGGGCTTGGACAGACGCGCTGGACTCTGACTCTCGACCGATGCCGTCAGGGAACCCCTCATTCATGGATTGTGGAATGGTGCGATGAGACGTGTACTTTCCGTTTGGCTGCCCCGCTTTGCGACCGATCGCTTGACCCGAGTCCAAGCCCGATCACAGCGCAGCAGCGAACCGGCCCCTTACGCGCCGTGGCGTAAACGTCCGTTGGCAACGATTGCAGCGGACGCGGGCGCTGTCCGCATCGCTGGAGCTAATAATGCTGCGCGGGCTGCTGGGGTCGATCCAGGATTATCCCTGACCGATGCGCGTGCCGTTGTGCCGTCATTGAAGGTGGTTGAGGCAGACCCCGCCGCCGACCGAGCCTGCCTTGATGCCATGCTGACATGGGCGCGGCGCTACGCCCCGTGGCTTGCTGTCGAGGGTTCGGATGAGCGCGGGGGTGCTGGGCTGTGGCTCGATATCACCGGCTGTGCGCATCTGTTTGGCGGCGAACAGGCGTTGCTCGAAGATTTTGCAGCGCGACTCAGCCGTCTTGGTTTTTCCAGCCGCCTTGGCTTGGCTGATACTCCGGGCGCGGCATGGGCGGCAGCGCGATGCCTGGCCTCCGCAGAGACACCCGCATGTGTTCCCGAAGGGGAGCAAAGAACCCATCTTGCGACCCTTCCGACAACAGCATTGAGATTGTCCACACGGACGCTTGAGACTCTGAACCGGCTAGGCGTTCGAACTCTGGCTGACTTATTGGTCTTGCCACGTGCGCCGCTCACCCGCCGGTTCGGTCGGGAGGTCTGTCTTCGGCTCGATCAACTCCTCGGCCGGGTTGATGAGCCCTTGTCGCCAGAGATGGAGCGGCTGCCCTATGTGGCCCGGATCAACTTCGCCGAACCCATTGGGCGCACAGAGGATGTTGAAGCAGCACTCCGGGATTTGCTGGATAGCCTTTGCGTCCGTCTCGAGAAAGATCGCAAAGGCATTCGGCAGTTGGTCTTCGAGGTTTTCCGTGTCGACAACACGGCTAAACGGATCGCCGTTGGCACCGGGCAGGCGGTGCGCCGGCCAGAGCATCTGTTCCGGTTGTTCCGTGAAAAACTCGATGGCCTCGATGCCGGTTTTGGCATCGAATTTTTGATGCTGACCGTGACGGCAACGGATCCGATGGAAAGTGAGCAAGAGCGCATCATAACCGGTGCTGAATCTAAAGCAGTGATTGCGAGTCAGTCTGGCCGTGATCTGGCATTGCTGATTGACCGGCTTGAATCCCGATTGGGGTCTGGGCGAGTTGTCCGGCCACAGAGACGAGCCATTCATATTCCCGAGCGCGCCGTTGGGTTTATCCCCGCCCTTGGTCGCGTGAATCAGACAGCTTTGCCCGGTGATGCGCGTGAAGCCGCTTTGCTGCACAGCGATTTCGGACGTATGCGTCCAGGAGCCCGACCCATTCATCTTTTGCCTAAACCTGAAGCGGTTGATCCCATGCCTGTGCATGCGAGTGCGTCACCCACCCGGTTGATGCCTTTGCCTGGGTTCTCGTGGCGGCGGCAGACATATCCGCTGACAGCGGCGGAAGGGCCGGAACGGATTGCCGGGGCGTGGTGGCGCGGTGCTTTACCTTCTGACCGCAGTAAAGAAGAGCATTCCTATTTTACACTGTGTGAAGACGGTGGCGCTGTACGTGAGTACTGGCGGGTTGAAAGTGAAAGTGGTGCGCGCTTTTGGCTTTTTTACCTCCCATTCCCGCTATTGCCGGGGGGCACCGGTCGCCAGTCGCGCTGGTTTCTTCACGGCTTGTTTGCATAGCCATCCTCATGTCTGTTGAACCCAAATATGTCGATCTTCAGGTCGCCAGTAATTTTAGTTTTTTGCGCGGGGCATCTCACCCTGAGGAATTGGCGCGCGCGGCTGCTTCCCATGGGCACACGGCGGTCGCGTTAACGGACCGTAACACCTTGGCCGGCGTGGTGCGCAGCCACATCGCGTGTAAAGAAGCTGGCATGCGCTTTATTCCCGGTTGTCGTCTTGATTTGCTGGCGGCACCGACATGGCAATGGGGTGAGGATGTTCACGATTGGCATTTGCCACCTAAGGAATTGCGAGATCAAGGCGGAGCTGACAGCCATGAAGCGCCTGATGGTCCGAGTCTGCTGGTTTACCCAACGGATCGCGCGGCTTATGCGCGGCTTTGCCAGTTGCTCACCCTTGGGAAACGCCGTGCGCCGAAGCAACAATGCTTTTTGACGCTGGATGATGTTGGTGCTTATGCCGATGGTCTCGTCGCCGTCGCGTTGGTTCCGGAAGGCGCTTTGCTGCAAGAGCAAGCCACGGCAGAGTTTTTGTACACGCTCAATCAGTTCAAGGACATTTTTGGCGATGCGGTTTCTATTGCAGCCTGTGCCAATGCATGTGGCGAAGATGCACGGCGCCTGTGGCAAATCGCAAATCTAGCGGATCAGTCCGGCGTGCCTATGGTTGCTGTAAATGATGTCCACATGCATCTTCCTGCGCGTCGACCGTTGTTGGATGTGCTGACCTGTATCCGAGCGCGCTGCACCATTGATCAAGCCGGCTTGCGGATACAGAAAAACGGTGAACGTCATTATAAACCGCCGCTGGAGATGGCGCGGCTGTTTAGAAATCATCGTGGAGCGCTGGCCCGAACGATTGAGATCGCAGACGCCTGTACCTTTAGTCTTGATGAACTGCGGTATGAATATCCCTCCGATCCCGTTCCCAGCGGAGAGACACCGCAATCACAGTTGGCCCGGCTGGCCTGGGAGGGTGCAGTGTGGCGGTATGCAGATGGTGTTTCAAAAAAAGTCGAAGCGCAGATTCGCCATGAGTTAGAGGTGATCGGTGATCTTGGCTATGCGCCTTACTTTCTAACGGTCCATGACATAGTCCGTTATGCCCGGGGGCGAGGCATTTTGTGCCAGGGGCGGGGGTCTGCGGCTAACTCGGCTGTGTGTTACTGCCTCGGTATTACGGCCGTTAATCCAGATGACACTGAGCTTTTATTCGAGCGGTTTGTCTCTGCTGCGCGTAATGAGCCACCGGATATAGATGTCGACTTCGAACACGAACGCCGTGAAGAAGTTATTCAATATATCTACGAGAAATATGGCCGTGAGCGAGCGGGCCTGACAGCGACGGTTATCACTTACCGCACGCGCTCTGCGGTGCGCGATGTCGGCAAGGCTTTGGGGCTTTCCGAAGATGCCATTGCCGCCTTGCTCGGTACGGTCTGGGGGTCTTCGTCTAAACGTATTCCAGAAGAACAGGCGCGAGAGGCAGGCCTTAACCCGGATGATACTCGTCTTAGGCTGACACTGGATTTGGCCGAGCAGCTTAAGAATTTTCCACGCCACCTCTCCCAGCATGTCGGCGGGTTTGTGCTGACCAAAGAGCCGCTCTCGAACATTGTTCCGATCTCCAATGCAGCGATGGAAGATCGAACAGTCATCGAGTGGGATAAAGATGATATTGATGCGCTGGGTATTCTTAAAGTTGATGTCTTGGCGCTCGGGATGCTGACCTGCATCCGTAAAGTGTTTGACCTTATTCATACGCATCATGGCCGCTCTTTAACTCTAGCAACCGTTCCGCAAGAAGACCCGGCGACCTACGATATGCTTCAACAGGCCGATACTGTTGGGGTTTTTCAGGTTGAGAGCCGGGCGCAGATGAGTATGTTGCCGCGACTTAGGCCTAAGACTCTTTATGACCTTGTCATCCAAGTTGCGATTGTGCGGCCGGGGCCGATCCAGGGTGACATGGTGCACCCGTATTTACGCCGCCGGCGCGGAGAAGAGTCTGTCGAGTATCCGTCCGAAGGCCTGCGCGGTGTTTTAGAGCGCACTCTTGGTGTGCCGCTGTTTCAAGAGCAAGCCATGAGTATTGCCATTGTCGGCGCAGGGTTTACGCCTGATGAAGCTGACTCCTTGCGCCGGGCGATGGCGGCCTGGCGTCGTAACGGAAAAATCGAGATCTTCCGCGAAAAATTTATCAAAGGCATGCTGGGTAATGGCTATACGCAGGCCTTTGCAGAACGATGTTTTAAACAGATCGAGGGATTTGGCGAGTATGGCTTTCCAGAAAGCCATGCCTTTAGCTTTGCCTTACTCGCTTATGTTTCATCGTGGTTGAAGTGTCATTACCCGGCGGCGTTTGCTTGTGCCTTATTGAACAGCCAGCCGATGGGGTTTTATGCGTCATCTCAAATTATTCAGGATGCGCAGCGGCACGGCGTGGTTCTCTTGCCTGTCGATATCAATGCCAGTGAATGGGATTGTATTCTTGAGCCAGCGACGGCGGCCAAGGGTGTGGCGTTGCGGCTTGGCTTTCGTCAGATCAAAGGGCTGAAGGAATCGGATGCCTGCGTTATTGCTGAAGCGAGGGGCGATGGTTACCGCGATCCCTATGATGTTTGGCAACGGTTCCCAGATCACAGCACAACGTTAATTGATACGCTTGAGAAGCTGGCTAAGGCTGATGCTTTTGCTTCGATTGTTTTGGATAACGCGTCTTTGAGTCGTCGTCAGGCGCTGTGGGCGGTGAAGGCGCTCAAGCAAGCGCCACTTCCATTGTTTGCTTCTGATGAAGAAAAGCCACCTCCTGCCGGATTGCAAGGTGGGGCAGATGCGGTATTCGAATTACCCCCACCGTTGCCTGACCTTTCTCTTGGGGAGCAAGTGGTTGAAGATTATACGGCCTTGCGATTGACCTTACGTCAGCACCCAGTGGCTTTTCTTCGCGATGATTTGTCTCAACGGGGCGCTGTTACCGCCAATGATCTGTATGCCATTCCGGCGAATACCAAGGTGGCTGTTGCGGGGTTGTCGATCTGTCGCCAACGCCCAGGCAGTGCCAAAGGCACGGTTTTCATTACTCTGGAAGATGAGACCGGAGTGGTGAACCTCATTGTTTGGCCCAAAACCTTTCAAATATTTCGCAAACAAATTCTGCGCTCTAGCTTACTTTACGCTGAGGGTGTCGTGCAGAAGGACGGAATCGTGATTCATGTTTTGGCTGACAAGCTGATCGATGTTAGCGGGCTTTTGTACGCGCTCACTGACCAAGGCCCGTCTGTTTCAGCGGTTAGCACCAGGGCGGATCGGTTGCGTCACAACAGGCGTTCAACTCCAATTTTACCGCGGCGGTTCCAAACTCTGACCAATGCGGATGAGAGTGTCAGCGGTCCACCCGATAAGCTGCCAAAGAGCGAAGCGCCTGAGCGGCCTGTATGAGGCAAATAATGGTCATCGCGTGACTGATTGACCCGACACGCCCTTGCCCCTGACCGCTGCATATGGCTCATTTGCGGTATATCAAAGCGCGAGGGATGATTGCTGCGGCAAGATGCGCGGACATTTAAAAAACGAGGGAAACTATGACGGACGTTCAGGGATGGAAAAAGAAATTCGGTGTGCTTGGTCCATCAACCAACACCATTGTGCAGCCAGATTTCGAGGCGATGCGGGTGCCCGGAGTGACCAATCACTACAGCCGTATCTTTACGCCCAATTCACAGGCGATCAGTAATGAAACGTTCTTGGCAGGGACCACTAAAATCTCGGAAGGCGTTCTAGATGCGGTCCGCAGCGTCATGACCTGTTCGCCAGATTATCTCGTTATGGGGATGTCCGCCGTGACATTCTATGATGGGATTGCCGGAGCAGATGCCTTTGTAAAGAAGGTTGAGGATGAATCCGGCATCAAGATTAGTGTCGGATCACATGCGACGTCGGCAGCACTCAATGCGTATGGGAATATTAAGAAAATTTCTTTCGTTTCCCCCTACTATCCGATCGCGAATGCTGAAGTAAAAGGTTACTTCGAAGAATGTGGCTTTGAGGTCGTGCGGGATATTTGCCTGCAATGCCCCAGCTGGACGGCTATTGCTGAAGTGCCGGAAGATCAACTCCGCAAGCTCATAAGAGAAGAACTTGATGGTGATGACGTCGATGCCATCGTTCAGGTTGGCACCAACCTCAGCATGATCGGTCTTGCGGCAGAAGCAGAGGCATGGCTCGGTAAACCGGTGATTGCGATTAACACAGCAACCTACTGGCATGCGCTACGCGCCAACGGCATAGAAGATAAGGTGCACGGTCTCGGACGATTACTGTCTGAATTCTAACTAAACCCAATTTTATCTAGGAGACGCAGCGATGGCGATGTCAGTGCTAGTGACGGGATCGCATGGCCGCACAGGCAAGCCGGTTGTGAAGGCGTTGTCCAATCAGGGAGCTGTCGTTACAGCTTTCGTTCGGGACGCAAATCAAGAAGATGAAATGAAGACTTTGGGTGCATCCAAGATCGCAGTTGGCGATATGGATGATCCCAAGACGATTAAGTCTGCGCTCGAGGGGTGTGACGCTATCGTTCATATCGGGCCACCGATGCACCCTGACGAAAAGACCATGACTGGTCACTTCGTATCAGCTGCAAAAGAGGCAGGATTATCAAAGTTTGTTTATTACTCGGTCATGCATCCTCTGAGGCGTGAGGTAAGGCATCATAGTTTGAAGCTTGATACAGAAGAGATGCTGATAGAGTCGGGGATTCCATACTCGATTGTTCAACCAATGCGCTATATGCAGCATTTAGAGCCTATCTGGAAAAAAGTAACAAACGAGGGTGTTCACGCGATGCCCTTTAACACTCACATTAAATTCAATGTTGTGGACCTGCTTGACCTCGCTGACGCGACGGCAAAGGTTACGCTCGACGACGGGTGGCTTTACGGCACCTATGAACTTGCAGGGCCTGAGTCGCTTAGCCAAACAGACATGGCAGATATTATTAGTACAGTGATCAGTAAACCGGTTACCGCGGAGCAGGTGCCCATCAAAGCGATGCAAGAAAAAGCGAAAGCGGGTGGCGCGTCAGATGATCGCGTCAGACAGATGAGCATTATGAACGAGCACTACGATGCTTTCGGTTTTCTAGGGAACTCGAGAATCCTAGAATTGGTATTGGGGCGCAAAGCAAACACATTCGAGGAATACGTGCGCAGACTTTCTACGCAAGGTTGAATCCAGCTTTACGGTTCGAATCAGCACCTGTGATTGAACGGGTCCAGCTTTTCAACGCGTTAGGCCCTACACCGGTGCAGGTTTCCATTCAAAACGGTCGTGCATCGCAACTATAGTGTCGATTATTGTCATACATAGAGCGCACTTCGTGGCATGATGCAGGCAACGAGGCAAAAACTCGCCGGTTAGTGGTAGGCGGTGTTTTAGAATGACCTCGATTTTGGGTGGCTGAAATAAGTCGGTAGTAAGGGTAGGCTGGTTTGTCGTCGGCCGATCAATAAGAATCCATGAGCAAAATCGGTGCGCTAGAAAGCCTCTTCAATAGACTTGGTGAGCTTAGAACAGAATCGCGTAAGGGCCAGACATTGGTTGTTATGCGGGCGTCCGGCTGTGCGCGTGAAGAAGAGCAAGTCGCGCCATTAGGGCAGAATATAGATGCTGTTCTAACGCGTATGATTACCGCTGCGCAGGGCGAGGTCTATCGCCTCGACAGGCTGGACTACGGGCTCATACTTAATGACAAAACTGAAGCTGCCAGACAGTTTATTCCCAACGTTAAGGTCGCGTTGTTCAAGGTGCTATCTAAGATCGGCGCGGGCGGAAACGATGCTCAGTCGACCACTAATAGTAGCGGCTTGGTTTTTGAGCACTACAACCTCGATACGGATTTCGCGGCCGCGGCTAAGATTGTTGTCGCGTATGGTAAGGCGTCCAGAGCGGGGCAGGGCAACGACGGCGCCGGCCGTGAATTGACGGAGCATGATCTTAAGAAGCTTATTGATGGATATCGTAAGGCAGGTGCAGATAAATTCCTCAAGACATTTTGTCGTGGACAACAAGTATGCGTGCTGCCTGAGCGCGGTCCGGTTAAAACCAAGATGACTGAGTATTTCATCGGTATCGATTCACTTAAAAAGCCATTCTTTGACGGAGTTGATCTGAGCGAAAACAGTGATCGCTTTGGCGAATTAACGAAGATACTTGATACCATCATGCTCAATTCCTTCGATACGCTGGTGAAGCGTGCCGAAGGTCAGAAATTATCCATAAATCTGAATATCCCAAGCGTATTTAGTAAGGCCTTCGATAATTTTATCGCAAGCACCTCGTCTGACGTAATGCGCAACGTGGTCATCGAGTTCCGTCAAGCTGATGCCGTGCTGAATTATGACGGTTATGCCATCGCCAGGGATCATCTGCGCTCTAAGGGAGCGCAAATTGCGATTGATCAAATTACGCCATCAGCTATCGGCTTGGTGAATATTGGATTTCTCGAAGCCCAAATTGCCAAATTACAGTGGCACCCAAATGCTGAGGAAGACCTCTACGAGAATCGAGAGCTCATAGAGAAACTCCGAAAATCAGGGATTCAGCCTGTCCTGAGTCGAGTTGACGTAGACCGGGCCAAGGAAATTGGGTCCGATCTTGGCATTGAGATGTACCAAGGGTTCCTGATAGATGGAATGCTCAAGGCCGAGGCTGCGGCAGCCTAGACCCAACCTGGGTACAGAGGCGTGGCCTTATAGGGTTCCCGACAGGTTGTAATCCTTCCAGTATTTTATTTTGCCATCTCTCACCAGAAACACGCCAATGATATGGAAATGATTGTCGGGTGCCTGAGAGCCTTCTGGCCTGAGGAAGTGGTCGATTCTCTCATTGAGAACGATATCTCCCATGACGGTCGAGCGAAGAATTTCCCAATCGATTTCACGCATAGACGCCATGAATGGCTTTAGCTGACCACTGAATTCTGGAATGCCGTTGATCGGTGGGCGTCCCTCAAACATGTGGTATTCGATGTCATCAGCCAAATATGCAGTTAGAGCGTCAGCATCCCTCATCGACCATGCCTTACAGAAATCAGTGACGATTTTTTCCTTCTCTGACTCAATTGCAGGGTCAGCTTCGGGACCGGCAGCCTTTGCGGCTGTTCCAAAGGCGAGCGCTAGGCCAGCACCTAGTCCACCTAATAGGCTTCTACGTTCAAGGGTGGCGTCGGCTTCTTGTCTAGTCATGGCATTGGCGCTCCAGAATGATTGTTGAATGTCGAGTGTTTAATCTTTTTCGAGCCAGGCCAAGTCTCACAACTGCTATGACCGCATTATGGCACTGAGACAGCGTGTGTGCCTTTTGCATATTCCTGACAAATGCTAAGAATACGATCAAATGGTTCGGTGCCATCTCACGTTCTCGGGAGCGGAACAATGACTGCAGACTACATCGAAGAGTTTAGTAGCTCATTTTCGATAGGCCCAAAAACCACGGCTCTGATCGTAGTTGATATGCAGTATGCAACAGGTAGCCCTGACCATGGACTTGGAAATTTGCTGAGGGAACAAGGTCGACTGGAAGAGGCAGACTATCGATTCTCCCGTATTGAGAAGCTTATTCTCCCCAATACTCAGCGGCTACTGAAGACGTTTCGCGATGCGGGTGCTCCAGTGGTTTACGTAACCTACGGTGCTGAACATGAGGACTGTTCTGATGTGCCTCTTCACATCAGAGGCATTGTAAGGGCGACAAATAATATCGAGGGTCAGAAGGAGCATGAGATTGTTAGCGCCATTGCACCGAAGGCAGGCGAGACAGTGCTCAACAAAGTCACTATGGGTGCGTTCGCTTCGACCGGGATCGAAAGCCGTCTGCGTGCCATGGAAATCTCGAATATTGTTACGGTCGGCGTATCGACGAATAACTGTGTTGGCATGACGGCTATGGAGGCATCCGACCGAGGATTTGGCGTTGTCTTGGTCTCAGATGCCACAGGCACCTGTGACGATGAAGCCCAGTCGGCCTACGAGGCCATGTTTTTGCGTCTTTGGGGACGAGTTATGTCCACAGGTGAAGTTGTCGATGAACTTACCGGAGCTGTGTCCCAAGCGGCCGAATAGAGCGAAGCAGGTACGAAAAAAGGGCGCCTTAAACAAAGGCGCCCTTTTTGTTTGTATCGCTGACCGGTCGTTTAGAACCGATAGTTGAAGCGGACGCCGCCTTGAGGCTTGTCTGGCTCAAACGTGATGATGGCGAGATTGCCAAGAGCTGAGAAATCACCCGAGCCCTGGCCACTTTTAACTGTGTCGTCACCAAAGATATTTTCCCCGTACAGGAATACAGACCATTGATCCGTATCGACCCCAATACGGCCATCTACGTTGACGTACGAGCCGAAGTAATGGAACGCGTTAGAGTCTTGGTTCCGCTTGCTCTGATACTGAGCAGACAGGTCGACCACCAAATCCATGCTGTTCGACACTGGCGTGCGGTAAGAGGCAGCCACGGTTAAAGCATGCTTCGGCGTGCGCTCAAGAGGTTCTCCGGAGAAGTCTGTTGAGCAAGACCCAAGACCATTTGGCAGTGCGATCGGCGTACAGTTCCCGGCCAACGCAATTCCAAGTGCGCTCGTGGTCGTGACGACGAAGTCCGTGTACTTGCTATCCAGGTAGGTATAGCCCAGGGACAAGTTCAGTTCCTCGGTTGGGTTTACAGCAAGTTCAACTTCCAAACCATAGACCCGAGCAGAGCCTGCGTTCCGCACGACTAGATCGTTGCCTTGCGCGTTATCTGGATTTGGCTCGAGGAGCGTGACCTGCTTGCCCGAGTAATCCATGTAGAACCCGGTTACGTTTGCAATCGCTTTGCCGTCAGCAAAGGAATTCTTAGAACCGATCTCGTAGTTCCACAGTTTCTCTGGGAAGAAACGACCATTGCCTGCAGCAGTGCCAGCAATTGTCGAGACGCCGCCCGGCTTCACACCCTTAGAAACAGATGCGTAAAGCAGGTTGGTGTCAGTTGCTTGGTACTCCAGAGCAAAACGCGGTGTGAAGAAGTCGTCACTTGAGTCAAGGACGACAGTCGGCCCGACGTTAACCTGAACTGGCGCGTTGAAGGGAGGAAACGGTGCAACAAAGCCGACGGCGCCGCGGCCACCTTCGACATAGCCTACATCCAAGTTTTCATCGGAATAGCGGGCTTCGACTGTCGCCGTGAGTTGGTCTGAGATGTCGTATTCAACGATACCGTAGACTGACCAATGGTTCGTATCTCTGAATTCTGGTGACGCCGGAGGCACTGTAATACCAGCAATGTTCTGGGCGGCAGAGGGCAGCAAGCCTGGAATGCCAAACATCAGAGAGATGAGGTTGTTGTTCAGTTGATCAACACGCTCCTGCCAATATTGCCCACCAACAGACCAGCGAAGGCCGTCTGACTTCAGATCGCCAATGCGGACTTCTTGGTTGAACTGCTTGGTTGTCGTGTCCAGGTCAAACTGGAACAGGAACGGCAGTGTTTCTGCAAATCCAGCGGGCGGCGGAAGCACGTTAAACCCAGGCGCCGTGCCAAAGAAATCGACATCCTGATTCTGTGTGGCCTCGGCCCGAGTGAAGCCGGTCCATGATGTCAGCGAGATATTATTGTCGAATTCATATTCAAAGACGTTGCTGATAATCAGAGAATCTAATGTCGAGCCCTTGAAGCGTTCTCCTGTGATCGCATCCTGGCTCAAAAATACCTGGCCGGATGAAGTGATCTCGCCAAAGCGTGGAACAAACGCTTGGGCCGGAAGGGGGGTGGGCCCGAACTGTCCTGGAATAAGGAGGCCTACCGCACTCGCAGGAAGGTCAATTGCAACACTGCTATTGGTCGACAGCGAAAGAAGGGTTTGGGCACGGGGCGCATAGTCGTCTTCTGAATACGAAATCCGTGTATCCATCGTAAAGTTGTCGGATGGTTCAAAGTGCGCCGCAATGGAGAAGCCAGCACTTTCAAATCCACCGAGCTTCTGTCCATCTAAGGCGTTTTCGTAATAGCCATCGTGTTCCGCATAGGCGGCGTTAAGGCCAAGGCTGACTTTGTCTGAAACCGGGCCACTAATGGCACCGCGGAGTTCGAACTGACCGTAATCACCAACATCTGCGGTGAAGTTGCCTTCGAATTCATCACCGGGCTTCTTCGAGATGTAATTGATAGCGCCACCAAAGGCGACACGTCCGTACAGGGCGCTCTGCGGACCTTTAACGACTTCGATCCGTTCAGCATCAATCAGGCGAAGATTAGCTAACATGCCACCGCCGGCCGTGAGCATGGATTCAGAAGATACGTCGATGCCATCGATCATGACACCCACGGGCGGGCGGCCACGCGTGGCTGGAAGGCCACGAATTTGGGGACGAGTATCTTGGGGCACAAAGCCGGCGTCGAAGACCAAGCCAGGTGTATACTTTGCCAAGTCGCTAATATCATTGATGCGATTGCGTTCGAGCGCAGCGGCGTCAAAAGCGGTAATTGACATTGGAATCTCTTGCAAAGATTCCTCACGTTTACGAGCTGTGACTATTATTTCTTCGATTTGGGCGGCGGCGTCTTCCGCTGCGAAACCGAACGCAACTGACGCCAGAAGCGCAGCGCGTAAAAGTCGGGTGTTGGACATGATATATTCTCTCCCCAAGAATAAATTGGAATCGGCTGTTTGCTCGCATGGCCTCGGCAAAAGGCCTACGACGTGTCTGGATAATTACTAGTACGTACAAATAGTGCTTCGCCGCTATTCCTGACAAAACGCCCAACAGATGAGCAAAATAAACGAGGTGACAGGGTGTTTTTCGCTGTCTGTGGCTTGTCTGCAACGCCAAGGAGCCCGATATTCGTTCAAATTCTCTACATGATTGGAATCCGGCCGATGCTCTTTAATTCGCGTAAGAAAACAGAGTTGCCCAGCCAGGAAGAGGCATTGCCAGGGCGGGCAGATGCTATGCCCCTTGTGAATAAGCATTATGTGAGCGGCAATCCAATCAAAGCGCCATTTCCAGAGGGGCTTGAGACCGCAATTTTTGGCCTAGGCTGTTTTTGGGGTGCCGAACGGGTTTTCTGGGAATTGGACGGTGTTTTTACAACGGCAGTAGGTTATGCCGCCGGCCACACGCCGAACCCAACCTATGAGGAAGTATGCTCGGGCATGACGGGCCACAATGAGGTTGTTTTGGTTTGCTATGACTCGCAGAAAATTACGTTCTCTGAATTGTTGAAGGTGTTCTGGGAAGCGCACAATCCAACGCAAGGGATGCGCCAGGGCAATGATGCTGGAACTCAATATCGGTCAGGTATCTATGTTTCAAAAAGGGAGCAGCTTGATCTAGCCAAAACTTCAAAGGATGCGTTTTCTGTGGCTCTTGAAAAAGCAGGCTATGGGCCGGTCACGACCGAGATATTGGAAGCTCCGACGTTTTATTACGCCGAGGATTATCATCAACAATATTTAGCCAAGAACCCGAACGGATACTGTGGATTAGGTGGAACTAACGTCAGTTGTCCCAGTGTCGCGGCGGAATAGACTTAATCCGTATTTGAACTGCGAAGCAGGTCGATTGAGAAAGTGAACCGGCCCGCTGGGTGCTCGCTCACCGACACCTCAAACACTCGCCCCGTCTTATCTTTGTATTTGCGCACAATGATTAGTGTTGGGCTTCCTGCCTCCACTCCCATAGCCCATGCTTTGGTTTCTTCGATTGAGCCAGCGAATAGATCCATCGTGACCTCTTCAGCAACCACATCGAACTCTTTCTCAATGATCATAAATACTGGGGTCGCATCTTCGCCGATGCGGTCCGCAAGGTTACTGTGTTCTGGGCGGACATAAACATTTGTCCAGCAGATCGGTGACTTTTCGTCGAGATACCGGACGGATTCTATTTTATGCCAAGCGTCTCCTGGTTCACATCCGATCATTCGTGCCGTATTTACATCGACTTCTACGGCAACAGAGTTCTCGACCTTCAGACGGGTATCGATCGAGTATTGCAGTAGTTCGTCGATTGAGTTTAATTTTTGAACAAACATCGTGGTCGGATTTTTCGACACCACGACAGTGCCAGAGCCTTGGCGTCTTAAAATCATGCCGTTGTCGATCATGCGTCGTAACGCTTCTCGAACAGTGAAACGGCTTACACTGAAACGATTACAGAGTTCGAGTTCTGTGGGCATTCGTGTTCCGACAGGATAGACCCCAGACTCAATTTCGTTCTGGAGAATATCTGCAAGAGCCTGGTAGCGTGGTCCAGACGAACTGCTGTGCAGAGCCCCAGATTCGGAATTCCCCATACTATCCCCACTTACACTTTCAAACTGGGCCACACGTGACTGCAAGCCAGTCCTTAGAAAGCCGATATCCCTGGCACATTTATGAAACTATATACGTCCGGACAAATATAATTTGTCTGTACATCTTATCTTAGATAGAGTGATTGAACAGACAAAAGAAGTATTTGTCCGAGAATTACCGACAAATAGCCATCTGACGCAGATACCCATCGCTGCTGAGGTACTGATTGGCTAGAACACCCGTTCAAGATTCAAACCAGGGGGGCTCCCGATGGCGCCGAAAGACGCGAAATTTGAAGATGTGGATGAGTCCCTAATTCTGGACAGCATTGATAAGTGGCTTGATCGAGATGTGGCCCCCTACGCCATGGAACTTGAGCATTCAGATACTTATCCGAACGATATGGTTTCTCAGATGAAAGAGATGGGGCTGTTTGGCGCGACCATTGGACAAGAATGGGGCGGCCTCGGCTTGTCAGCTTCAACTTATGCCAAAGTGGTCACCAGGGTCTCCGAAGTGTGGATGTCTCTGACCGGTGTTTTCAATTCTCATTTGATGATGGCAACAGCCGTCGAGAAATTTGGCACAGAAGAACAGAAAAAAAGATTCCTGCCACGTTTTGTCACCGGCGAACTGCGCGGTGGTATTGGATTAACAGAACCGGACGCCGGGACGGACCTACAGGGTATCCGTACGCGGGCCGTTCGTGACGGCGATGGCTACATTATCAACGGCACCAAAACCTGGATTACGAATTCGATTGAAGGCACCTGCTTCGCCTTACTGACCAAGACAGACATAAATGCAGATCCTCCGCGCCAGGGTATGAGTATGTTTATCGTGGAGAAGGGGGAAGGATTTAGTATTTCTCGGCGCCTAGAGAAGCTCGGCTATAAGGGCATCGACTCTGGTGAAATGGTGTTCGAAGATTTCCGGGTCTCTGCTGAAAATCTAATCGGTGGCGAAGAAGGCCAGGGTTTCTATCAAGCTGTCGGTGGATTGGAACTCGGCCGGATTAATGTCGCGTCACGATCAGTGGGGATTGCCAAAAGAGCTTTGGATGAAGCCGTGCGTTATAGCCAGGAACGGTCGACATTCGGCAAACCGATATACAAGCATCAGGCTATACAAATAAAGCTGGCGGAGATGGCGACGCGTTACGAGGCGTCACGGCTGCTGGTTGAGCAGGCTGCGACAGCTTATGACGAAGGCCGCCGTTGTGATTTAGAAGCGGGTATGGCCAAGTACCATGCGTCTGAAGCAGCGATAGAAAACTCTCTAGAGGCCATGCGCATTCACGGCGGCTACGGCTATTCCAAAGAATTCATTGTTGAACGCCTGTACCGGGACGCACCTTTGATGGCGATTGGGGAGGGTACGAACGAGATGCAAAAGGTGATTATTGCCAGGCAACTCATTGAACGGAACAAAATTTAATGTCTCTTCCACTTGACGGGTTGCGCATACTTACGATGGAGCAGTACGGGGCAGGTCCGTACTGTTCAATGTTCATGGCTGATATGGGGGCCGAAGTTATTAAGGTCGAGAACCCCGCATCTGGCGGTGATTTTGCTCGTTCGACGGGCCCCTATTTTTTGGGTGAGAACGATAGTGAGTACTTTCAGGCTTTTAATCTCAACAAGCGCAGTCTTACGCTTGACCTCAAGGCAGAGAAAGGTCGAGAGGTTCTTCACAAGCTGGTGAAAAAGTCAGACGCGGTGGTGAATAACATGCGGGGTAATCAGCCGTCGAAGCTCGGAATAGATTACGCGGCGCTGAAGGATGTGAATCCTGAGATCGTATGTGGCCACATTTCTGCTTACGGACGCGATAATTCGCGAGCGGCCTGGCCTGGCTATGATTATCTTATGCAAGCTGAGGCAGGTTTCCTCTCTGTTACCGGGGAGCCGGACGGACCACCGGCGCGTTTTGGCCTTTCTCTTGTCGACTTTATGACGGGAACGATGCTGGCGTACGGTGTCACAGCCGCAATCGTAAAAGCCAAAAAAACCGGGGAGGGCGGGGATGTTGACGTTAGTCTTATGGAAGCCGCGCTTCACCAATTAACCTATCCGGGAGTGTGGTATCTCAATGAAGGATTGGTGACCGGTCGGGCGCCACGTGGTGCACATCCGTCGGTAACGCCGAGTCAGTTGGTGAAAAGTCAGGATGGCTGGGTTTTTATCATGTGCCAGAATCCGAAATTCTGGGGGCTATTGATCGAAGGACTAGACCGCAAAGATTTGGGCGAAGACCCGAAGTTCGCTGATTTAAGTGGGCGGCTAGAAAACCGAGCTGCGTTGACTGTGATCCTCGACGAAATATTTTCTAAAATGCCGACCGAGGCGTGGGTGGAAAAGTTTAAGGGTATCATCCCGATCTCACCGGTCTATGACATGGCTCAAGCCCTTGATAATCCGTTCGTTGAAGAGATCGATATGATCACCGAGGTTGATCACCCTGATCGGCCGGGTCTACGCGTGTTGAACAATCCAATCAAACTGGATGGCAAACGGGTTCCTATACGCAGCGCGCCTAAACTGGGCGCGGATACGGATGAATTACTCAGAGGCGTTGGCTACGACGACCAAAGCATCGCGGCACTTAGAGATGCGGGAGCGATTTGAGTGGAGCGTATCGGACGGCCAGGACGACCAACATTTGCCGTAGAGGTCTGCCACGATGAAGCTTGAAGGTGTTCGAGTTATCGATCTGTCAATGTATCTTCCGGGGCCGCATCTGACTCTTATGATGGCAGATCACGGAGCTGACGTCCTTCGCGTCGAACCACCCGGGGGTGAGCCCGCGCGGAAATACGGCCCATTCCAAGACGGTCATTCAGTTTGGTTTCGGAACACCCATCGCGGCAAGAAAAGCATATGCCTTAATCTTAAGGCTGATGATGACCGTGAGCGGCTTCTAAAAATGTGTGAAACGGCGGATGTATTTGTTGAGGCTTTTCGACCAGGCGTGGTGAAGCGCCTTGGTGTCGATTACGAAGCCGTCAAGGCGCGCAACCCAAAGATCATTTATTGCTCCGTGTCAGCCTTTGGACAAACAGGGCCGCTTTCGGGAAACCCTACTCATGACATGGGCGCTCAGGCGCTTACTGGCCTGCTTGCCATCAATGATGGCGGTGACGCTAAACCTGTGGTGCCTGGCTTGCCCGGCGCTGATATGGGGTCCTCATTGGTCGGACTCTCAGGGATTCTAATGGCGCTCTATAGACGTGAGAAAACCGGACTGGGTGATTACGTTGACGCGAGCATGTACGACACACTTTTGTCTTGGACGGCACATTTGACCGGTCCTGTTCTCGCCGAAGGTATAGCGCCCACAACGCGAGAGGGGCGGTCCATTGGCGGAGCTGCTTTCTATAATATTTATGAAACCAAAGATGGACGCTATATCGCCCTAACCGGGCGTGAGCCAAAGTTCGCGACCAGTCTATTGACCGTTCTCGACCGGATGGACCTGTTTGACCTTTGTTGCACGGACGACTGTGTGGCCCAGGAACCGGTGAAGCAGGCGTTGGGAGACGCCTTTAAGACCAAGACGCAAGCGGAATGGATGGATATCCTAGAGCCGTTAGAACTGGCGTGGGCGCCTGTGCTTGATATGGTCGAGGCCTTCGAGCAGGAGCACGCTGCTGCACGTGACATGGTTGTAATTGATCCGGCAGGGCTTAAGCATGTCGGCAACCCGATCAAATTCCGCGAAGAACCCGCTGAACTCAGGTTCGATGTACCTGAGTTGGATGTAGACCCAAGCCGAACGTGAGAATAATAGGCCCGGGTCATGATAACCCCTCGCACAGTCTTGCATTGAGATGGTCACGCCCATACAAACGTTCTTTAAATTGAATGCTCATTGGTGATCGCGCATGGCAATCGACGAAATTTACCTATCTCTCGTTAAATCTGTTTTGGCACAGAGGGATCCGGCAATCGTCGAGTCGACCATGACACGTGCGGCATGCCTTTCTTATCCGGATTTGCTCGTCTCAGAGAAATCGCTCGCTAGTCTTTTTGGTGAGGAAATTGGGCCCAATTTAAGAGTCAGAAGTGATCATGAGCAAGTTAAGAAGTACCATGGCCTTCCAGCTGACTTTGGCCCGATTTATGAAACAGAAAGTCTCTTTGAGCACTTGCGGGTTCAATCTGATTTTATTGACGTTAAAAAATTACGCGGTCCGGAAAAGATAGTCGATTTAAATGAGTTGTTACCTGCTGAATATCATCAAACCTATGATCTTGTAATCGATACGGGAACGCTTGAGCATTGTTTCAATATTGGAAATGCGTTCCGATCAATGTGCGAGATGACGAAACTGGGCGGCTATATTATTACGATGGCGCCGATGACCTCCGTCAATCACGGGTTCTGGAATTTGTGCCCAACCGCTTATCTTGATGGTTTCGATCAGAACGGATTTGCCTTGCAGTACCTGCAAGCGAGGTACAAAGACGCGTCAGGTGTGAAATTTATCGACTTTTCGAAGGGCCCGGCTAATCGTGTGATTGCTCCGCCTGAGGCGACACTCATGTGTGTCGCGCGACGGACGTCAGTAGAACAATTTAAATGGCCTATTCAGTCGAAATATAAGGCGATGTTGTCGGCGGGCGGCTAAGGTAATTTAGTCAGCCGTTGATGGTTTAGAAAGAGCTCTAATATGCCTCTTAACGTGTACTATGATACGCGGTTAGCACCGGTTACTTTTGACTTTGCTAATTTTCTCATTAACGCTGAAGCGGCGCGTCAATTTACATCTTTCACGTCTATCTATCTTAACGTTATCGCACCTGACTTTCGTCGCATGAGCCAAAGAGACCATGAGTACGAAAGCTCTGAGAAGAGGTGGCGTGTCCAACACATTCTAGGGCAGATTCCTAAACTTCTGCCAACTGTTATAAGGACTAATATTCAGTATGACCCGCCGAGTCAGGTGGTGGCTCCTAACTACCCACCAGGCTACCCAGACATTGGAAAGAAATACCTCAATTTCTATTCACCTCGTTTGATGCTTGGTCTGTACGAACAAGGGGCTAAAGTTCAGCTCTTTCAGTCCTCTGCACACGCTAAGAATCTTGTTAGGACGTACACCCGCGGCCATTCGTATGTGACCATATCACTTCGTACGAGTCAGTTTCAGACCGCCCGTAACTCTAACCTCGATGCTTGGTATAGGTTTAGTAAAGTTCTCGAAGAGAATGGCAAAAGAGTGCTTGTCCTTCCCGACTTTGAGGATTGCTTCAATGAAAGGGCAGCGTGGAAGTACGATTGGAACGTTGTTGACTTTGCGGCGCACGATCTAGACTTACGTCTCGCACTTTATGAAGACGCTGACGACAATTTCATAGTTAATAATGGCGTCGTCACGGTGCTATTCTATTCAAAATGTCCATTCAAGATGTTCAATGTAAATTTCTCGGACATTCAAACGACGTCGAATAAATTTATTAATTTGAATTGGATGGTTGATCCTGACGAAACGCCAAAAATATTTCAGGATAATCAAAAATGGATATGGCTTAATGACGACTTTGATAACTTGATGGCGCATATCGACTGATAATTAGGTATGATTGGTTGAGGTGGCGGTGTTGGTAAAATGCTTCTTTCGACACTTGATGTCTAGAAGCCTTGGTAAACATGCCTGGCAATTGTTCCTCGTGGATGTGTTAAGTGCAATATTTCCGGATATGGAGATTACATGGAAGATTCACAGTCTCTCTGGCTGTCAATAAAAGACCAGTTGCCCGAAGATAGGGTTACACTGGGGCCTGCATACTCGAATACGTATCGAAATGATCCCAAAGCGATCGTCTTCGGTGCGTCTCGCTACAAATTTGTATCCAAGATGCTCGAGAGAAACGCATCAAGCGTATTGGAGGTCGGGTGCGGTGACGGTTTTGGGGCGCCAATTGTGGCGCAAGGTGTTTCGAATCTCGTTTGCACTGATATTGATCAGAAGCAATTGAGCGATAATCAGGACCGGCTTTCTTACTGCGACAATATAGAATTTTTGTATCACGATTTTAGAGAAGGCTCGCTGTCACGGAATTTTGATGCCGTCTACTTTCTTGATGTTCTTGAGCACATTTATCCCTCGGAGTGCGATACGTTTTTAGAGAACGTTTTTGGTTCAGTATCAGATGATGGTTGCGCGATCATAGGTGTGCCGAACAAATCTGCTGAATCCTATGGATCAAAATTCTCTCAGCTGGGGCATGTAAATATGATGGATGCTTATCAACTAACTGAGCGACTAAAAAAGCACTGGAAAAATGTATTTATTTTTGGAATGAACGACGAAGTTCTCCATACTGGCTTTACGCCGCTTTGCCACTATCTGATTGCTGTCGCATCAAATAAAGTTTAGGTCGTTTTAGGCGGCGTGCTTGCTTGAGACCTTAAGTCAGAAAAACGATTCGCACGCATGAGTAGTCAATTTTTGTAACGTCAAAGCGCCTGTCTATCGACGTAAAATACTCTTCAGCTGCTTTTTGTACGCCGAGGTGGTGACCGAAATCGTCCAGAATTATAACTCCGCCAACGGGAATATGATGTCCCAACGCGTTGAGGCAGTTAATTGTTGGCTCGTACCAATCCATATCAAGCCGTAGCAGAGCTATGCCTCGATTATCTGAAGAAGAAGCGAACTCAGGGCCGGTAATGGACGCATCGCCCCGCACCAGAGTTATGAGATCTTGTGGGTAGTCACCTAGAAGTTTAGCGAGATTTTCCTGGACGTCCTGTATCGAAACTGCTGCCCACTCTCCATCACGATCCATGACCTCATGAAATACTTTGTTCTGATTCGTGCCGTGAATGTCCAATTCCCAATCTTGCGGCTCGGGATGACCTTCGAATGTGTCAAAACCGAATAGCCGCCGATTTCCTGCAAGAGCCGTAGACCAATCTTGAGTATTTGGTCGGTCTGGCTCGTGGTTCTCTTCGGAGTTCATGTTCAACAGGCTGAAATAGTTCTCTGGGCTCTGGTTTGTTGCTACGGCCATACATCCCAGTGCACCGCCTTTCCACACGCCAAACTCAACAAAATCTCCCGGTATTTCACGCTGCTGCAACTGGATAATTGTGAAATATAGGTCAACGAGCCGCTCAATTGGGAGCATGGTGTATTCTTCAATAACACGCTCAAAAAACTGCAACACTCCAGTTGGTATCGTTTCTCTCACCTTGTGGATGTGATTGCGGATCTGTTTTTCTTCGGGTGTCATGACTTCTCCAGATTGTCAGCTTGGCAGCAAGGGGTTTTCTCGTGGTTTATACCCGGGAATTTCATAGGCGCCCATAAGGGTAGATCATCACTTCATCTACATGTTGTCTCCTTGAAACACAAATTTTGGTAGCTTGCCAAACAACATTTCTTGAACTTTTGCGTACTCAGCCGCTGGAGTTGTTTCTATGTCGGCACAGCTCTCGTCACAAATCCTACCGGCAATAAAGTCCACGAAATTGACTGGAGACGGGCCAGTTATTTCTTCGACTGTCGCAAACGTTCCGCCAGCTTGGACTCCGAAATGTATCGTGAAATTCTGGAGCGCCACCTGTGCTTCGAACTGGGACTCTACACCGGACAAGAGGTGATGGAGGGTGGGTGCAAGTTTTTCAGCCGCGCCAAGTTCATCAAATATTAGAAGTAAGTCGCCTCCATGAGGGTTGTCATGAACAACACGTTCACAGTCCTCAGAGTCAACCAAATTGGCGACTACCGTGTTGTCAGGAATCTTTAGATCGAAAGTATCGCATCCCTTATCCGCATAATATTTTTTCAGCGCGGAAAGAGCGGAAGCTATGGACTCTTTATCATTCCTAAAAATAACTTCTCGTGGAGAGTCCGAGATATATGGGTCCTCACAAAAGTAGCCCAGGGCTAGACCGCTTTGATCTCTGATTACTTTCGGCTCAAAGAAGTAATATGACTTAGATGCGTGATCGAGTAGCCACTGCCATTCTTCAAGACTGCGATCTGCTGAGAAGTTCACCGTGTTTGCGTAGCTATCGAATAATTCTTTGAATACTGCTGGTTCTTTGCAAGCATTGTCTATGCTCACTGTTGCTGAGTCCGGGGTGACATCAGATGTAGGAATAATCCTCTTAATTTTGTCGATGTATTTCCTAAATCCAAAACTCTGATAGTAGTTGGGGATGCCCTGAATATATACGAATTCAATTTCGCTAGCTGATAGATGCGCCATTACGCTGGTCATGAGGTGCTTCCCTACACCTTTACCTTGAGCGTTAGGACTAACGGCGACCGGACCAATAGATGCTGCTGTGAAGCTGATACCTAGGTAACGTATAGTTCTGGTGCAATACGCAAGATACGCTTTAACCACCTTGTTTTCTTTGATCACAAACCTTTTGTAATGGCTGGTGTCAGAAAGTCGGCCGAGCGCCTCAAAGTTGTGACTTTGCCTATCATCGTCGAATGCAGATTGGAGAAGTGCGAGTACTTCATCGAAGTCTTGTGATTCGTAGGGTAAGAATTTCACGTATCTGATCTGCTGAACGTAGCCCCGAGAATAGATGCTGCATTTGCGGCTTGGCTCTCTGAGATAAGGGGATGCAGTTCAAGCTCCAATAACCTACCGACTTGGTAGTCTATAGAAACGGGTAGTTGTACGTCTTTGAACGAAATATTGGCGTTCGTATCCGCGTTGAATGGAGACGTCCAAGGGGTGCCCCGCGCCGGATTAGACTCTGGATTAAAGTGTGGATGCAGATTAAGTGGCTGCCAAGTTCTCTTCACCGGAATACCTAAGTCATTCGCATGGCTGATACTTGAGTCAACATCATCACCGTGTATCAGTTTAGTGTCTAACAAGAGGCTGTAATAGACGGCCTCAGCTCTGTCCGACTGATATAGGATCGGCCGTAAGGCGCTGTCTCCCGGCAGTGCATCACAGAACGCACGAATGTTCTTCCGGCGTTTTTTGTTTTCTTCTTCGATCCTTTGCAAGCCGACTAAGCCCAGAGCGGCAGAAAACTCTGACATTCTATAATTATAACTCAGCTCGTTGTCGCCAAAGGAACGAAGGCGGTTTACCCTTTCCGCGACAGTTTTGTGTTTAGTAATCAATGCACAGCCGTCACCGGTGCTAATCGGCTTGCGCTGCTGCATGCTAAAGACTCCTACGTCTCCATAGAGTCCAACATGCGTGCTGTTAACACGAAGGCCAAAAGAATGAGAGCAATCTTCAATTAGAGTAATATCTTTAGATCGACAAAAATCTGATATTGCTTCTATTTCGGCTGGATAGCCGAACATATGCACCAGAACAACGGCTTTTGTTTTTGCTGTTACTTTTTCTTCTATTGATTTGATGTCTAATCCGAAAGTGCGCGGCTCAATATCTGCAAAAACCGGTATAGCATTTTGCATCAGGACACATGAGGCACTCGAAATCCATGAATAGGGAGTGACAATAACTTCATCGTTCACGCCGATGTCAGTTGCAGCAAGCGCCAAGTGTAGGCCTTGTGTGGCGTTACCCAGGCCGACAGTAAATTCGCTACCTGAGAATTCGCAAAATTTCTTTTCAAATTCCTTTAGTTCCGGACCGTTAAAAAGGCGATTAGATTTAATTACGCGATTAACGGCTTCGTAGTGATCTTCGTCATAATAGGGCCAGTCTGTCCATTTGACGGCAACTTGGGATTCGCTTGTTTTGATCATCAATGATTTTCCTAGGAATACTGGTCACCGACACAGACCAATTGCTCTATTTGGTTATCGACATATAGTTATCTGGCACGAGAAATCGGAAAGAATGTTTTACAATAGGAAGCAATCCAGGCTTACGCCAATATTCTAAACACGTGTGTTTGTCTCTCAATAGTGGAAATCATCTGAAGTTGAGTTATTGCAGTCGTTTCGTAAATCTCATGCAAAATCAGAGATCATATTATAACTCCGTCATGCCTATCTGGGCTGGTTACTATTGTGTAATTCTCAGTCGTGCCAAAAAATGAGTTGCATATTTCCTCAGTAGGTCAAAACAACTTGATCTGTATACAATGAAGCGGTACGCCGTAGATAATATCTGATGATGGGGAGGCGACTCCTTGAAATCAGTTCACTTACTTTAGCTTGGAAAAAAGTATGACTGGAAATGATAAGGCCTCTGAAGCGGAATATTTTTCGACACGGTATATTCCTGGCAATGAGCAAAATGCCATTGAAAACATAGAGAAATTGTTCGATGAGGCGCCGACAACCCTGACCCAGAAGCTCACCAATTTTACGAATTGGGTGAGGCATCGTGACATTGCTCGTTTTATTTTTAAGCAGCAGATTTTCCAAGAGATATTACCTATCCCGGGCTCAATAATAGAATGCGGGGTTCTTTACGGTGGTGGATTAACCACTTGGTTTCACTTAAGTGAAATATACGAACCGGCAAACTTTAGCCGACGGATAATCGGGTTTGATACTTTTGAGGGCTTTCCCAGCGTCTCAGAGGAGGATGTGCCGACGACAGGAGGTGATCCACATCGTTATGAGAAGGGGCATTTTGATGTCAGCCATTGGGAGCAAACGCTGAGAGATGTAGTGATCAATCTGGAAGAGACCCGCCGAATCCCACAAGTCAAAAGAATGGAGTTGGTAAAAGGGGACGTTTCTAAGACGATCGGACCGTTTGTCGAAGATGATTCTAGCCTTATTGTATCTTTGCTCTATTTGGATATGGACTTGTATGAACCGACAAAGGTCGCTCTCGAAGTCTGTTTACCTAGGATGGCTAAGGGCTCAATAATTGTGTTTGATGAAATGGCGTGTGTCGATTGGCCAGGCGAGTCGAAGGCGATGCTGGAAATGTTTGATTTGAATAAGTATGAACTAGTACGCTCACCGATTGTGCCGCATATCGCTTATCTTAGAGTATGAATGATTTCTATTTTGAACACGCTCAGGGGGTGCTCGACTTAAAAAGTGTTGAGCGTTTACGGTCTGTCATCTCCGGTGATTATGACCAGCAGCTTTCCGACGCCGGATTGGCATGCACGAATGACGTTGAAACGGGCCAACGATTGGTCGCAAATTATTCGGGTCATTCAACAGAAATGGGCTCGAAGGTTCATGATCTTTTGATCGGGCAGGCGCCGGTCGAGCTTCGAATTTCTGAAGTGATGCGCGAGTTCATAACTCAAAAAAACTTGCTTGAGTACATACGTAATTTCCTTGGAAAGAGCTTCTTCTATCATTTTGCCCCATCCACGCGATGCATATTGCCCGGGAACGAATTTGCACTTGTGCCCGCCCATTGTGATTTCTCGTATAACTCGCATTTTTGCGATGCACTAGACCCTACCGTTCAGGGCAAATTCTTTGTGGCTTGGATTCCTTTGGACGTAATTAATGAGCAAAGGAGAGGTTTAGAGGTCTATGAATCTGAGGCGCTTACGTATGAAGCAGAGAGCAAAACGGAAGATCTTTGGTTCGTTCCAATTCAAACGTCGACGGAACCAACATCCATTTACGCAAGTCCAGGCGATTTTATAATTTTCAACCCCGCTGCTGTACACCAAAGCGGTGGGAATGTTTCCAGTTCTCGCAGAGTAAGTATGGAGGTTCGGTTCTTCCCAGAAGATACATTGACCTCAAAACACTACTTTGATCCGACCAGCGGAATACTTTATGAACCCGATACTGGACCAAACGCTCGAAACTCGATGTGAGAGAAATGGAATAACGATCATTCAAAATAGATAAAAGAGTGATCTCCGGTGTAGCCGGTTTGCTTAAACCACCATTCCCATTCCTCTGGGGTGTTGAACTGTTCACAGGTCACTTGCCAGTACAACAAATTCGTTTTCTCTTCCTCGGTGCGATAAGACTCAACGCAAAGGTATTTCTGTTTTCCTACCCGCTCCATCTCGCGCAGCGCGGGGTCAAGGTCATAAGAATGAAGATTGTGAAGCGCGTTAATTGAAATAACGAGATCGAATTCATCGTCGCCATAGGGTAGGGAAGTCGCGCTGCCATGATCGATCAGATCTTTTATCTCGGGCTTGGCATTTTCGATGGCATAGGTCGAGACGTCTATGCCGTGCACTTCAATGCCGGGCAGAACCTGGGTGAAGTCGAACATTAGAAAGCCTTTACCGCAGCCGACGTCGAGTACTTTGTCGCCTGGTTTTAGCTCGTATTGCTCAATCATCACCGATGCGATCTTTGACCAACGTCCTTCCATATATCGGTAGCCGCCGTAATTGATCCGCCGATCCCCGTCCCAATAGTCGAAATCCCATTTTTTAGCGAGGCTTGCAGCGTGCGCTTTGGGATAGTCAGGGTCGTTAACCCGCGCCAAGTAGTCACGTTGCGTGCTTTTGTGTAGGGGGGACATAAGATCAAGGTAAGCCAATGGGTACTCCTTCGGATAACAAGTCGCCGGCACGCGTTAATCGCCCTTTTATGAGGGCATCAGCTGACTGAGAAACATCTACCGCAAGCATAGCGTCTAGTCTCTGGGGTCTCAGCACCGCGAGAACAATAGTTACCCATTTCAAATGCAGGATGGCACTCAGCGCCCGTGCGCGTGGCCGCAATATATCGACAGACAGTAAGGATGCAACTGCATTCTCCATAATATTCAAATACTTAGTGGGTACCCGAATACGTGGCTGGAGGAAGAAATCGACGACCGTTTTTGTCGGGTCATCCCAGCCTGCGAACTCAAAATCATGAAACTTAAGACCTTCAGGACAGGCAATAGCGTTGTGAAAACCAAAGTCTGAAGGGGATAGGCTGCAATCGGTTTGGTCAAGAGCATCAGCGATCTCTTCATTAGAGAGGCTGTTTTCAAGTTTTTCAGAAATAGCCTGCCATCGATCACTTGCTGAAGATATCAATGCCTTGGCCTGTCCCTGATAATCAGGTGGCAAGTGATCGAATTGAAGCGTCGCTAAGCGGGTTTTTAAGTCTTTGGCGTGTGCAGTGAGACTCAAGAACCCATCAGTGGCCTGACTTGTTATTTTTGACCGGCCATCAATCCTGTCGGCGTTGAGCGCAGAGAGAAAATCTGCGGCCCGCTGGGTATCGTCTTCATTCGGAACGTACGAGGCATCAAAACTATGTCCGTCAATGTATTCCATCGCCACAACCCGGTGGCCAGGATCGCTATGAAGGAGCTGAGGGACAAACTCACTGGCGACCTCGTTGGCATAGCCAAGAAATTCTGTCTCAGCCTGGTGCCGATCAGGCTGACCCGGGGCCGTGGGGCCATAGAGTTTAACAATTAGCCTGTCGTTAGGGGATTGCCATAGATAAACTTTATTATTTGCACCACCCGATTGTTGAATAACTGTCGCTCCAGCCGCACCTATGTGGTGCTCCGCCCAAGCCCGAAGGTCTTGGGGCAGATCGTCTAATTGCTGTTGAGCCACGTGAGATCAGTCCAGTGCTTGATCAGGGTCACCCCATCGGGAGTGTCTTCTTGTCCGGTATCTGAGTTTGGGGAGAACCAAAATTTCTTTGTAGCTGACGGGAAAGAGGCGTCCGTCAGCACTTCCTTCAGATCATCAAGAAATACATCGCATCCTAAAGAGTGAACAAGCGCGATTTTTTCATCTCTAGTTTCATTGAGGTGCACGTTTTCAGGTGAAAACAATGGGCTTCCGGAACTCAAAAGATTGTTACTAATCCATGCTCTCGCGGATTCATGAAGGTCGTATTGCGGTCCCAAATAGGGATACCGCGTGCGGTGGCTAATAATAACGGTCGAGTGGCCAGCGCCCTGGAAAGCGGCGATAGAGTCCAAAGCGTCCGGAAAAGGCTCTGCATGTGCCATGCCGGGGCCATATAATTTTCCCTGGAACTCTGTCCATTCGGATTCTCTATTTTGCGCGCGCAAGTAGTCCCGCACACCTAGCTTGGTTTTCGGAATCTCAGGCGGGAGGGACGCCATGTTTGTCGCGAGGCGCTCGATCGCTGCGTCATAACAAATGATCGTATTGTCGAGGTCTAATCCAATGATCATTTAGGACGCGACGCCCGCTGGCATCTTTAGGCAATCCTGCGCCGCGGCAACGACGCTCGCCGCATCAATTCCAAAGTATGTTCGAGCATAGGATTGGGATCCCACGGAATGCATAAATTTGTCACCAGTTCCAAGACAGGTGATTGGTGTTGCAATGCTATTCTGAGCCAAGAAGGCTGAGACATGTTCGCCGAATCCACCACTCTTTGAGTGTTCTTCAATCGTTATGATCGCCTTGAACCGCGCGGCCAGTCCGGCAAGCAATTTTTCGTCGAGGGGCTTTACCGTATTGACTAGAACGACTTCAGCAGAGATGCCGTGTGACTCGCTCAAAGTGTCAGCGGCCGCTATGGCTTCCGGTCCAATCGTGCCGACGGACAGGATGCAAATGTCCGTGCCTTTGCGAGCGACGGCAGTTTTGCCAATGCCTACCGCACTCTCGGGCGGGACAAGGTCCTGTTCGCCCTTCTTGCCGATCCTAATGTAAGTCGGAACACCGGACCCGACGGCTTCTCTAAGAACACTTCGCAAAGAGGGCGCGTCATAAGGTGTCAGGACACGGATATTAGGAATGGCCCGGAAAATCGCAAAATCTTCAAGCGAATGATGTGTCGGACCTAGGCTTGCATAAGAAAGACCAGAGCCAGTACCAACAATAACGACGGGTGCGTTGTGATAAGCGACGTCGACTCTGATTTGCTCAAGGCAACGGGTCGTTGTGAAGGGTGTAATGGTGTAAACGATTGGCCGTAAGCCACTTAGGGCCATGCCAGCTGCAACACCCATCATATTCGCTTCGGCGACGCCACAGTTCATGAACTGGGTGGGATAGCCACCGCGCAATTTGTCAAATAGCCGGTTACCAATATCACCAGATAAAAGGACAAGTTTGGGGTCTTCGGCCGCCATGGCGGTTACTTCAGCTGCGAATGCGTTTCTCATGGCCGGACTTTATACCTCAATCCCGAGTTCTTGAGCAGAGAGTTTGACTTCGTCCGCCGTTGGAATGCGGTAGTGCCAATTGTTGTCGTCTTCCATAAAGGAAACGCCTCGGCCCTTGATCGTGTTAGCTATGATCGCTTTCGGGCGTGGGTCATTTTTATTCTTCTCAACAGCGTCTGCCATTTGGCCGAAATCGTGTCCGTCTATTTCGGTGACGCACCAACCGAACGCTTGCCATTTTTCAGCCAAAGGCGCGAGGCCGAGGACTTCGTTGCTGCGACCAGTCGCTTGCCACTTATTGTAGTCGACGGCCACGGTTAGGTTGGAAACGCCCTGCGCAGCGGCTAGGAGAGCAGCCTCCCATACAGAGCCCTCATTGCATTCGCCATCGCTTAAAACCGCATAAACCGAATAAGGAACATCCGCGATACGGGACGCTAGCGCCATTCCTAAGCCCATGGGCAGGCCGTGCCCGAGTGAGCCCGTGGCCGCCTCAATCCCAGGTAGAGCTGACGGAGTAGGGGGGTGTTCACCGAAAAGCGACCCATCTTCTCCATATCCGTCCAAGTCCGACCTCGGAAAGAAACCTCGCTCAGCAAGGACTTGAAATAACGCAGGAGCGGCATGTCCTTTACTGAGAAGAAAGCGATCTCTTTGTGGGCTCGATGGGTCTGCCGGATTGATATTGAGAATATGCCAATAAAAGAACACCAGTAGATCAGTGCACGACAGGCAGGAGCCAAGATGTGGTGTTCCCGACTCATGCGACGTCTTGATGATCCGATATCTGAGCATCTGTGCTATTGGCTCTAGGGATCCGATATCGCTTTGGATCGGTGCTTCAGGCATGGTCTGTATTGGTCCGGTTACGGGCGGTGGACATAGGCAAGCGGTTGCTTGCGCAATGTTTCTAAGTTGTCTTTAACCCAACCTATGCAATGCTCCAAGCCAGATTCAAGGCTTATTTGATCGTCCCACCCAAGCGTCGACCGAATTTTGTCACTGTTCAGCCAGTATGCATCGTCTTTACCAATTCGATCGGGGGCTACGTCGACGCATTTGTCAAATGGGGCGTCGAGCATTGCGCAAATCATCTCCACCAGCTCACGTATAGAAACAATTCGTGGTGTTGATATGTGATAGGTTTCACCGACTGGCGCATTTTGTGCAATTGCCCATGTCGCTGGCGAAACGTCGTCCATATGAATGAATGATCGCGTTGACAGCCCACCGCCATGGAGTTGCAATTTCTCTTCGGTCAGCACGGATAGGATCGTTCGTGGGATAATGCGATAAAGGCGCTGGCCCGGCCCATAGACATTTGCGGCTCTTGTGCCAACGACAGGCAGATCAAAGGCTTCACGATAGATATCGAACGTCATATCTCCTGCAGCGCGAGAGACGGCATAAGGCGTCGACGGTGCGAATTTGTGATCTTCGGTAATCCAGCCGTCTGTGGAGCCATAGACCTCTGGCGTCGTGACATGCACATACTTGTCGAGGAAATCAATGTGTCGCAGTTTTTCAGCGAGCTTCGACGCGGAAACGACGTTGGTCGTCATCCAATCTTCTGGGTGGTCCCAGCTTTGCCCAACCATACTCTGGGCTGCAAAATTCACGATGGTCGTAAATCGTTCAGCGTTGATGAGCGATACGAGGGCCTCTAAATCGTGGTTGAGATCAACCTTTTCAAAGCGAAAATCGCCTGCTTTTGCTCCCCAGCGATAGGGTAGGAAAACAGCATTCGGTTCCATTGATCGACTGGTGCCGATAACGTCGACGCCTTGGTCCAGAAGGTAAGCAATGAAGCTGGACCCTGAAAAAGAATTGCTACCGAGGACAAGAACTTTACTCATAGCAGCGCCATGTTTTGTGGTTTGGTAACGTGTTGAACATTACAGCGAGAAGTCGATCAGGCACCGCCCAGCGGATTCACCGTTTCGCATTTTGGCGATCAAAGTATTGACCCCTTCGAGCGGTTCAATTTCGGTAATGAGGTCTGTCAGATCGACGTTACGGGACTCAGTGAGCGCCATATACCGTGGAATATCCTCGTGAGGAATCGCTTCTCCGCCAGTCGTGCCGGTTATCGTCTTGCCGAAGTGAAGGGGCAGGGTGTGTATCGCCGTGTCATTACCAGATTTTGGGACGCCGACCAGAATTGTACGGCCGCGGCCTGACGTGAGCTTGTAGCCCTCAGCGATGATTGAAGGGTTGCCAGTGTTATCAATAAAGACGTCCAGCGATTCTGTCGCAAAGATTTCGCGGAGACGCCCCCATGGGTCAGACTGAGACCCATCGATTGTTTCTGTCGCGCCGCAGGACTTAGCGAGCTCTAGCCTATTGGCGAAGCGATCAATGGCTACAATTGATCGTGCACCGGCTAAAGCGGCGCCCTGGACGATATTGAGCCCAATACCTCCGGCGCCAAAGACGACGACGGTCTCGCCAAGGCGGATGTCGGCGCGATTGTCGATAACACCAAAACCGGTGGTGACTGCGCATCCATAAAGTGCAGCTGCCCTTAAGTCAGTTTCTGACGGAATAGGGGTTAAGCGGTTCTCCGCCACCACGGCGTAGTTGTTGAACGTTGTGACCCAACCCGCATTCACAGTTTTTTCGCCCCACGTGTATTTCGGCGGTGTAGATTCAATACCGCGGGACGGGCGCCAGTGCAGAACTACCGTGTCACCGGGCTGAACGTGCTTCACGCCGGGGCCAATGGCCAAAACGTGGCCGGATCCTTCGTGCCCTAGAAGGTGGGGCAACCACTGGTCTGGGCCTTTCACGCCATCGATCTCGCCCAGTTGGGAACCGCAAATCCCGCTATATTTTATTTCGACAAGCACCTGGCCAACATCCAAGGTGTCGGGGAGTGATATCTCTTCAATAACAAGGTCCGCGTTTTGTTCGACCAGAATGGCCGCGCGCGCGGTTGTCGGTCCGTCGTTCATCAACGCCATACTAGTCGGCCTGCCGAGGAGAAATATCGCCGCGCTTCGCGTAGAGCCATTGCATCAGCAAGTGTCCGACGGTCATCTGCAGATCTTCGGATATTTGCATGTCGTTGATTGCGACGTGAATCGGATGGTCTGCGAGTTCTAACGCTTTTCCACCTGAGTACCCGAGAATGGCATAGGATTCGATCTTGGACTCTTTGCAGAATTCCAACGCTTTAACGACATTCGGTGAATTTCCACTGCCAGACAGGGCGATGGCGATATCACCGGGCTGCGCAAGAACGGCAAGTTGGTATGAGAAAATGCTCTCATATCCTTCGTCGTTGGCAAGGCAGGTCGTCACTGATCCGTTCGCCGGTAGGGCGGTTACGCGAAGGCCGCTACCGAAGGTCTTCGAGATACCGTAAATCCAGTCGTTAGCCAGGTGCATCGCGTTGCCAGCAGACCCGCCATTGCCAAATATGAACACTTGTCGTCCGTCTTGCCAGCAGGAGACCAACGCATTTGCTAAGCGTTCAACGGTGTCGATTGGAAGGCGACCGCTAGCCTCGGCCAGACGTTCAAAATAGCTGGTCGTGAAAGACGCGAAGTCCGAGGCTGCCGCGCTGGGCTGATCACTCATTATAGAACCTTCTCAGTCATCCATTTCAGGCAGTAGAACCGATCCTCATCTTTAAGGTCACCAGACTTATACGCCTCGGCTACTTCTGAGATAGCGTCTTTAACGGACTTTTTGGGCTTAAATCCAGTTGCCAGAATTTTGTCTGAGTTGATGCGATATGATCGCGGATCATTGGACGGTTCAATATTGATTTTGGCCGGTATGTGCTCGGCAATTGTTTCCGCGATCGTCCGGATCGACAGGTTTTCAAAACCCGCGTTGAACACACCTTCAACATCTGGACGATCGAGCAGAAATACGTAGAGGTCGGTTATGTCATCGATATGAATATTAGGCCGTGTCTGGTCACCGCCGAGGACTGTGATCGCCCCCTTGGTCAGCGCTTGCATAGCGAGCATGTTGACTGCGACGTCAAGCCGCATGCGTGGTGAGAGACCGCACACCGTCGCCGGGCGTACGATCTGGACCGTCATTTGATCGGCGTAGCTAAGAAGTACCCGTTCAGCGACCATCTTGGTCTTGTTGTATTCCGACAAGGGCACCAGCTCTAGATCTTCAGTGACGTGTTCTTCATCTTTGAGGCCGTAGACGCTGCCAGATGAGGCGTAGATAAAACGCTTAACGCCCTGCCGCACAGCCTTATCGGCTAGCCGCATCGTAGCGAGACAGGAGACCTCCCAAGTGAGTTTAGGGTCTAGATCACCACAGGGGTCATTCGCGACCGAAGACAGATGGATTATGGCGTCATATCCGGCCAAATCGAGATCTTCAGGATCACGAATATCGAACTGCCGAACTTCTAGGTTGGGATGTGGCTGAAGGTCGTTGCCAAACCACATAATATCGAGGGCCGTAACGTGATGCCCTGCGTTGAGTAGCTTAGGGACGAGCACGTTGCCTTTGTAGCCACAGGCACCGGTAACAATAAGTTTCATTCTATATTCCAAACAAAGTCCGACTCAGCCTTCTTGAGGGCCTCCATCGTTCCAATATCGCGGTGAAATGTCTCGTTAAAAAACGTATACCATTTGCCGGTCAGGGATGGCACCACATCACCACAAAAATCGAAGGCGGCAGGGTTAGCACACACCCAATCAAGCATTTCAGTCTCTAAGAGAAAAACAGCACCATTTGCAAGGTTTCCGGGCGGATTATCAACCTTTTCAAAAACGGATTGCACGACCCCACGCTTATCAAGTTCCAAGATTCCGCATGATTCGGGATGGTCGGTCTCAAAGGTCATTATCGTGCCGATGCACCCGGCTGGACGGTCCGCATGAGCCGAGAAATAGGCGTTGGCGTCAAATACAGAAAGATTGTCGGCGTGGGCCATGAAAAAGGGGCCTGTTCCACGAAAGTAATCGTGGTTGGCCCGTAATGTGCCTGCGGTACCCAGGAGTTGCTCCTCATGAATCAAATCAATCCGGCCTCGCCAAGCCGCATTGCTACAGTATTCACGAACTTGCTCGGGCAGATAGTGTGTATTGATAAGGATGTGCTCGACACCGGATTCGAGAAGCATGTCTATCCAATACCCGAGGACGGGTTTGCCCTTAACCCGCACCAGGCACTTCGGAACTGTATCTGTGAGGGGGCGGAGACGAGTGCCGAGGCCACCAGAAAGCAGCAAGGCGCGGCGGGGTATATTTGTCATTTCGTCAGAGAGTCAGTGAGCTCGTCAGTAGAGATTGGTACATTGCCCACCCTTCCTGTCTGTATCCCAGCGGCGATCGATCCGATGAATGCGGCCTCCCAGGTCGAGGCCCCGGCTGACAGCGCGAGTGAGGCAGCGGTCAGCATGGAATCTCCCGCTCCCGAAACGTCTTTCGGAAGAGAATTAAAGGCGGGTAAGCGGTCGACTTGTTGTTCTGTAGGGGCTGGCTCAGCGGAAACGATGAGAACGCCGGCGGCTCCAAGTTTTACAAACACATTTGCGCTGTCAGTTGCTGCAAGTAAGTCGTGTCCCATTTTAGCGAGCCCGCTATTTTGATCGCGCAGGGCTAGCCTGGCCTCGAATTCTGTCGGCGTGAGCAAATGGGCATTCTTGTACCGGGATATATCGCCGACCTGAGAGGAGGACTGGCTATCTGCGACAAACATTGTCGATGTTTTTTGCGCCGTGTTGGCCAATTGATCAATGAGAGGTTGGGGCAAACACCCATAGTTGAAGTCTGAGAATATAACGAGGTCAGCTTTAGCGCAGAGACTTTCAAACTTCGCCGCGATCTGACTCTGGTGTTCTTTTGAAATCTCATGCTGTCTTAAATGGCTTACGCGCAGCATTGTGCGATCTTGGGCACGGAAACGCTGTTTCAAGGTCGTTGGGCGACTCTCGTCGGTTATTAAGTGAGCGTTGACTTCGTACTCTGGAAGCCATGCTGCGACGAGATCACCCGTCTCGTCATCTCCGACGATCGAAAGAAAATCAACTGATGCGCCGAGACTAGCGGCGTGTGCGGCAACAATACCTGCTCCACCTATAAAGCGGTCTGTCGATTGCGGTGATACGACGATCGATGGCTCCTCTTGAGACATCCCGAGAGGCTCACAATTGACATACTCATCGACAATGAGATCGCCGACCACCACGACAGACAGGTTCGAGAAAGATTTGACCCGATCTATAAGTTGCTTGGCACCTAGTCCATGTCGTTCGAGAAAATCTTGAGGGATACTCAAGCGAGGCGATTTGGACGCCTTATTGTCGTGGGCGAGAAGATCGGATCCTGAATAAGTCGACTCACCTGAAGCGAATATGAGGCGGCCGCCATACTCTTTAAGAATTGGCTCTTCCGGATTGGGAACATTCTCGAACTCCTTTCCCTTGATCACCACACCTGGTTTGAGTTCGCGCAGATACGTCTCTACGCCGTCATCAAGGACGACAACACGGTCGACGATTCCGAGTTCTCTTAGCGCTTCCGCGCGTTCTTCAGGAGGGGGCACATCATTTGAGGGGCGAGTGGCCGAGACGCCAACGACCAGAGTGTCACCACTTTCCGCTGCAAATTTGAGTACCCTGACATGCCCTGGATGAAGGGCAAAAAAATTACCGGATACAAAAACGACGGTGTCAGACTTTTTCATTTGAAAGCTTGCTGTTGTCGCTGCCGACTACCTTGTTCCTGGGCTGCAAAATCCCGTTTCCGGCCAGGAAAGGCTCGATCTCTAATGCGATGGCTGCAGCGCAGAGAGATTTGCCATGGATGAGCTATGAATTCAATCTACGTGGCGGATTTGGGCCGCGAACAGGCTTTGTGGCCTTAACCCGCCTGAACGGTTGTTTCAGCCCTGCGGTTCACTAATCTGGATGGTCTGACGCCCAGATACGTTGGTGAGTACCTGTTTGGCTCCACTTGGCCACGAAACTTCGATCCGATCCGCTGTATCTGCGTCGCCCAGACCAAACATTAAAATTGGGTCATTTGTCGAATTGTACCCATGCGCACTGGTGTGCTCGCGCGCCTGGACGAGTTCTCCAGATACCACCCGCACTTTAGCGCCATACCCATTCCTATTGCTCATTGACCCCGACAGTTTGACCTTGATCCAGCCGTTTTCATTGCCCTGGTTCATGAGCAAATGATTCCGTTGAGGAATATTTACGCGCTCGCCACTGCTGTAATAGGTGCGATTGGTCAAAAACAAATCTGGAAAGCCATCCTGGTTTATGTCTGCTGCGCCAACACCACTGCCTATACCGAAACCCTCGGCACCGGAGCCATCAGTGATATCGGTGAACGTGTTATCTCTGTTGTTTCTATAGAGCTTGTTCGTCGCGGGTTCCCACGCGATGTAGAACTGAACAAACGGAGCCATATTGGTGATAACATCATTGATCAGAACGTTGGATAAACCGCCGTTGTTGACGTAGATATCAAGCCAGCCATCGTTGTCGAAGTCTGCCATGGTGCATCCTCGCGCTCCACCGGGATCGCCAGCACCAGAGGTCAGGGTAATGTCATCAAACCCGACTTCACCTTTTTCTGACAACGTACTTATGATCAAGCGATTGGCTTGGTCTGCAGTTGGTAGATAAAAGTCAAAGTCTCCATCATTGTCGACATCGCCGATGCAGGCTCCGTTAGCGTTTCCCGGGTTGAGAAATGCAAGTCCTGTAGGGCCACGGCGATTCTTCGTAATATCTGTAAAAGTACCATTCTTGTTGTTTAGCAGGAGGACCTTTGAATCACCTTCGTTTGTTATTAGAAGATCGACCCAGCCATCATTATTAATGTCCGTCCAGTTTGGAGCTCCTTGAGAGTTGGCTTCCAGAACCTTCCCCTGAATGGCAACTCCCGACATTTCAGTAACGTCCGTAAAGGTTCCATCCCCGTTGTTACGGAATAACGCGTTCTCGATGTCGTAGTCGGCGCATTTCCAGAACAGATCAAGATCGCCATCGTTATCATAGTCGCCCCAGGCAACGCCGGCGCCCGTATCAGAAATCCCGCCGACACGGACGTCTTCCTCATTGCCGACACGCATTATGCCAGCAGTGCGGGTGATATCCTCAAAATCGGCTACACCGGTCTCTGTCAAAAGGTTTTTATACACTGACGTCGGTATGTGTTTACCGCGACCAGGCCCTGGCCCCATGTTTGAGATAGCGAGGTCCTGATCGCCATCGTTGTCGAAATCACCCCAAGATGCGCCACGACTTAAACTCCCGTCGTTCCCAACACCTCTGGCCGCTGCGACGTTTCGAAAGGCCCCAGTGCCGTCATTTTCCCATAGGCGATTTTCAATGCCTTCGGCTAAGGCTTCTCCTGCAACGTAGATATCGAGGTCTCCATCATTGTCATAGTCGGCGAACGCAGGCCCCGAACCGTTGACGGCCATATCGCTAACGCCGGCGGCCTCACTCATATCTTTAAAAAGAATTGGTGGCGTGTCTGCGATGGCGGTGCTGGTAACGAATAGCGCCGCTATGTAGATGGAAGACCGGTACTGCATTTCAATCTCTCTACGTTGTTTCACTGTCGGGTATTGTGGGTGAGGGGCGCGTGTAACCCAATCACTAGCCTTATTTTAACCGCGGTGAGAACAGAGCTTAGCTCAACTTCAGAAAATCAAGAATATCGAGGCTTATAGGCACGATATCGGCCGCGTTTTTAGCGATAAAGTCTCGAATGTCCTTGTCCTGTATCACAGAGACTTCTGAATATTCGTCGGTCTCCCTAGTAGCAAAACATTTTATAACGCCGGAAGCATCAATTGAAACTGATGCGCTGAGAATTAGATCAATAGAATTTTGCTCCTTATCCTCAAGCGCGACCAGAACTTCGTGGGTGCTGATTGTAGACGCAGGAATACCCAGTTCCTCAAACAATTCGCTTGCGAACACCGTCCGAGTATCGAGTGTCCCTCTTGGATTCTTGGCTGTGTCATCGAAGACCCCCGAAGGGGCCAATTCCCAGAATCCTTGATTGAGCGTTACTGCTTCTGACCGTTTAGCAAAGATAAGACCGTCAGCGCATCGCACCACGCCCGTGCAGGCAAGGGGACGAATTCCCAACGCATCGACTAAGACTCTGTCATGAGTTTGGGCAAAAAAACGTTTGTACTCAGTAGGTTGAACCGTGATTCGTTGGGGAGAAATATCTGTAACTGAGTAAAGGGTGCCGTTAAAAAGAGTGAGGTCTGAAACTCTTAGAGCGGCGTCCCATATTGCGTCGACCTTCGCCTCTGTTTCTTTATGGATGACATTTTTGTGCCCTGAGATGCTGATCTCAAGATTTGCGGCCACGTCATGTCTGACAATTTCATTCATGAATGCCTGCGCGCTTCACTTTTCGGGCGTACTGGTGATCATGGTCCAATCGACTGCTTCACCCCTAGATATGTCGCGTGTGCACGGACGCCCCAGAACGTCATTTAGGTGCTTTGGCGCCAAACCATATCCAGGCCGTATCGATCTAATCACCGAGCTCGAAATGATGTCTCCAGCCCGCAGATCTCTTACAACGTAGAGCGACCGCCGAAACGCCAAGCTTCCTTTCTCTGACTCCGTCGGTCCTTGGCGGATTTCTCCACGGGAACGCCAAGCGGCACGGCAATCATCTATGACGGTTTTTAGGACGTCGGGTGTGAGTGAGAAACTAGAGTCTGCCGTTTTTGGTTGCGGCTCGTCGATAATATGCTTCTCAATAATACAAGCGCCCAGCGCACAGGCAGCCGCTGAAGATAGACCGCCGAGTGTGTGATCTGAGTATCCAACGAGGACGCCATAACGTTCGATGAGAAAGGGAATTGTCCTCAAATTTGCATCACTATGCTGAGACGGGTAGGCGCTGTTGCATTGTAAGAGAATGATATCTTCGGCGCCGGCACCACGTGCCGTGTTCACTGCATCTGTAATTTCATCTTCGTCGCACAGGCCAACTGATATAATGAGTGGCTTTCCGGTCTTGGCACATGCCTCAATCAGACCAAGATCAACGGCCTCAAAAGACGCTATTTTGTATGCCGGAGCTTCGAGAGCCTGAAGCATGTCGATGGCCGCTTGGTCAAACGGACTTGCGAATGGGATTACGCCTAATTTTTTGCACTCAGCAAACATTCCGGGGAACCACTCATAAGGCGTTGCTGCTTCTGCGTAGAGATCATGCAGTTTTTGACCAGTCCAGGGGCTATCGCCAGTCACCTGAAAGTCGGGGAGGTCGACGTCTAGCGTCAGTGAGTCTGCAGTGTAGGCTTGAAACTTTACGGCGTCGGCACCCGCCTCAGCCGCCGCCCTAATAATCTTAAGAGCGCGCTTAAAATCTCCGCCGTGATTGGCGGAAAGCTCGGCCACCATAAAAGGAGGGTGGCCCGGGCCGATGGGCTGATCCGCTATCTTTACGGTCTGCTCAATCGGGGATGAGATTGATGTCGGGTTCAATTCCTTGGCCTGATCTATTTGGCGTACATGAGGTATAAGCTGTCATCGAGTTTTTGCAGACCGATATTCTGCTTTACTCCGGCGAGGTTGGTCATTGCTTTCAGACGCACGGCGAATTCTTGATTTTCTACCGTGAACTTATCCCGCCATTCTTGTCGCCGTTCTAGCTGATACCAAGGCTGTCCAGGATTAAGGGCCCATTTGTATAACGGGTCTACGTTGCCCCCTTTGTCCTTAACGAGATCATGAAGGCCGGTCGCAATTTGAGCGGCTGACTTACCCCCATCTCTGTCTGGATAGAACTCGTCCAAGGTACCTAGGTATTGTTCGGTTTCTGTCATGGCTCCGCTCGCACTTTGCACGAAAGATGTCAGTACATCGATGGCTTGTTCCGCGTTTTGTACCGTTGGGTTTACCAGGTTAGACATAATATACGCGTGCTGCGGCGCGTTCGGGCGGGGCGTAATACTCAGCGCGGGGACCTCCATAAGTGCGGCTTCCATTCCAGTAGAACACGTCGTGTGGACCAAAGCCGTACTGCCAAGCGTCCATGGAATATGAGGTGTGTCTTTGGCGATAAGGACATGCGGTCTGGAGCTATACTTGTTGATCCAATAATTTGGATCCTCGGCGGGATGAGGCCGAATGACGGCCTTGAAACTGGGCAGTCCTGACTGCATCCAGTCCACGACTTTTTCTAGCTCTGCCATGTTTGTGCGCTCCCAATCGAGCTCGGTTTCGTAGGCAGCAACGCTGATGGGATCGTCGGGAACGAGGTGTCCCGTGCGGATAGCGATTTGTTTGGTATCTTCTCGCGCGTTCCAAATTGAATTAATCCAGCCAAAGTTCGTGTTGAACAGTATGTAGTTGCCAATTTTCTTACGAATCTCCGCTGCTTGATTCTCGAAGCTGGCGCGGCCCCATGCGGTCAGAAGGTCGATCCGCGGATTGCCTGTGATGCTAATGCGGTCAGACATGTTTGAATATTGGCCGATGATCGTGTCAGCATGTCGCTTACCTTGAGCGAAGAACAGATCAAGATGTTCTGCCGCAGTTGGCCCCATGCCTGACTCAAAACATGCGTCACAGGCGCAGGCCAGGACTTCCTCATCGCTGGCAGTGATCGCGTGGCCTGCCGCAGCGGCATCTTTCATGTACCCAGCTTGTATCTCATTGACAGTTTTGAATAGAAAAACACCAGTGGGCATGGTGGTGAAATTCTTAGATAGGGCCCACTGCTGTCCAATAACTACGTTCAAGCCTTGCTTTACTGCCTCAGCGGCAACGAGTAGCCGGGGATCTAGGTCACGGGCCTTAAGTTCTAGGGATATGTATACGACGGGGTTCATCGCTTAGGATTGTTCCGCGTCTGCGCATAGTACTTGAGGAGTTCTAGGTCGTCTTCGGTATCAATGTCCACAGACCGCTCACGCGGCATCATATGCCCTCTTAAACCGGGCCCGTAGAGCGATTTATTTTCCAAAAATGCGGGAGTATGCACTGCGTACGTGGAGCCATTGCCGAACATGTACTGCGGAGCTGCCTGAGAGTTCAAATTTACCAGCTCTGGCCAGACAATATCTAAGGTGCCATCGGCACCAGCCGTAAGGGCTTGATGAACGGGCCTATCAGCTTGGCTCACCGCCATGGCGTAGTCGCATACCCCTGGCTCTACTAAATCAACAACCGCCGATATGTCTTCAGCCGTTCTCAGGGGAGCCGTCGCGTAGAGACAAGCCAGAATATCCCAGCTATCACCTTCCTTTTCCTCATGCTGAAGGACATCAATCAGCACGGGGGCGGTTGTTGTTAAACCGTCTGCTAATGCAGTATCGCGTTTGTAGGGGATGGATCCAAAACTGGACGCGATATCAAGGATTTCATCGTCGTCAGACGAGGTTACGACTTTTTCAAAACAGTTTGACTCCAGCGCCGCAAGGATGGTGTAGGCCAGCAGAGGCTTACCTTCAAACTCGATTAGCGCTTTTCGGTGTAGGCGCTTTGAGCCGCCTCTCGCTGGAATCACAGCAATCCTGCGGTATTGCACGCTACTCACCTATTTTAATTCACCAATCACCGGTTCTTCGGTTGTACCAGCCGCGCTAGGATGGATCAATAAATGCCCAGGTGCTTGCACGATGCTAAGGTTGTCGATAAGTCAGGGCGTCATGGTACGCTATTGCGAGAGAAGGTCGAGATGAGTACGTCATTTGCACCTGAAGGTGCGGCGCTAAACGCTCTCAGAAAGCAAGTAGACGGGAACAGTGTTCTTGTCACCGGCGGCACAGGCTCATTTGGACAGGCATTCGTTCAAACTGTTCTAAGCTATACGTCACCTCGTCGCGTCATCGTATTTTCTCGCGATGAATTCAAGCAATCTGAAATGCAGAGCAAATCTAGCGAAGCTGACCTTAAGAAGCTGAGGTTTTTTATCGGTGACGTTCGTGATCAACAAAGGTTAGAGCTCGCCTTACGTGATGTAGATATTGTCATTCACGCAGCGGCCCTAAAACAAGTTGAGACGGCAGAATACAACCCTTTTGAATGCATACATACAAACGTGATTGGCGCCGAAAATATTGTGCGCGCCTCCCTGAATACAGGGGTCAAGAAGGTTCTTGCTCTTTCGACAGACAAAGCTGTGAATCCGATAAATCTATATGGCGCAAGTAAACTTGCAGCCGATAAAATCTTTACGGCGGCTAATCACCTTAGTGCAAAAACAGGCACTCGGTTTGCCGTAGTACGGTATGGCAATGTAGCAGGATCAAGAGGCAGTATTGTACCACTGCTTCGCCGTCTAGCCTTAGAGAAATCCTCTAGTGTGCCTATCACCGATCCCCGAATGACGCGCTTTTGGGTCACTCTTGAGCAAGTATGCGACTTCGTTTTGTCTTCTCTCAACACAATGGAGGGCGGCGAGATTTTTGTACCGAAAATCCCCAGCGTCAAAATTACAAATCTAGCAGAGGCGCTGGCTCCCGGAATACAACAGAAGATTGTTGGTATTCGCCCCGGAGAGAAGCTCCACGAGGTATTGATCTCAGAAGATGAGGGTCACTTAACACGCGATTTTGGAGAATATTTCGTAATCGCGCCTGCTTTTGACAACATGTTTGGCGCGAAGCGACAGGCCACAGATCTGGGTCAGCCTTTAGATGAACGGTTCTCGTATGCCAGTGATCAAAATAACGCGTGGTTAGACGTGGCGGCGCTCAAGTCTCTACACAGCGTTTCGTAAGGTTTAGCGGTGCCTAAGACTCGTATTCCGCCTCTGCCGTACGGCCATCAGTCTGTCGATGATCAGGATGTTGCGGCCGTAGAGAGCGTTTTACGAGATGACTGGATCACTCAAGGTCCACGTATCCCGGCATTTGAGGCCGCAGTCGCAGAGCGGGTAGGGGTTGGACACGCTGTTGCGGTTTCTTCCGGTACAGCCGCCCTCCATAGTGCCTGTCTTGCCGCAGAACTTAAGGATGGAACAAAAGCGATTGTTCCGACCCTGACCTTCGGCGCAACAGCGGCGGCCGTTAGGTTGACTGGGGCCGAGGTCCAATTTGCAGATATTGATAGTGAAACTTTGGGTTTGTCCGCGCAGACCGTCGAACCCCTCGTGACGCAGGAAACAAAGGCCGTGATACCGGTCGATTTTGCTGGCCAGCCTTGCGATTGGGATGATCTGAGTGAGATCACCAGCAAGCATGGCATTACATCTATTGCTGACGCTGCGCACGCGCTTGGAGCAACGTACATGGCGCGAAATGTCGGATCTTTGGCAGATATGACGTGTTTTTCCTTTCATCCCGTAAAAGCCATAACCTCAGCTGAAGGGGGGATGGTATTAACCGATGCTGAGTCGCTGGCTGGTCGTCTGCGTGAGGTGCGGAATCACGGCATTGTTCGAGATGCAGCGAATCACTCATCACCGGATAAAAAGTCTGAAGATGCTGGTCCGTGGTACTACGAAATTCAAGATATCGGCTTGAACTACAGAATCTCTGATATTCACTGCGCGTTGGGGCTTAGTCAGCTGAACAAGCTGGATATATTTACTAACAAGCGAAGTGCGCTAGCAGATCGTTACACGGCCGCGTTTGCAGACTCAGAGCTCATTGATACACCCAATGTCAAAGCAGATCGGTCGAGTGCATGGCACCTTTACGTCATCCGCCTGAAATTGAAGGCGTTGTCCTGGTCCCGGCGGCAAGTATTTGAGGCGTTGCGGGACCGTGGTCTTGGGGTGCAGGTTCATTACATGCCTCTTCACTTGCATCCGTATTATAGGTTGCGATATGGCCACGAACGAGGTGACTTCCCAATCGCCGAGGCCTATTACGACGCTGCGCTCACGCTGCCACTTTTTCCAGCCATGACGGAACGGGATATCGATGACGTAGTTGAGATTGTCATGGACGTATTGGGCGCGGCTCGTCGCTAGCGGCTTTAGCCAGATTTGGGTCTATTACAGCCGTGCAGAGGATTGTCGTCGCCATATAGCCTGTTCTCAAAAGAAAAAGCCTGCCGTGAGACACGGCAGGCTTTCTTTGTTGTTTTGTACTAGCTGACTAAAGCTATTAGCGTTTCCGGGCGGCCGGACGACGCTTAGAAGCGGCTTTACGCTTAGCAGGCTTACGCTTGGCTGCTTTCTTCTTAGCGGCCTTACGCTTAGGAGCCTTACGCTTAGCTGCTTTCTTCTTAGCGGCTTTACGCTTAGGAGCCTTCTTCTTGGCTGCTTTACGCTTAGCAGGCTTACGCTTAGCTGCTTTACGCTTAGCAGGCTTACGCTTGGCTGCTTTCTTCTTAGCTGCTTTACGCTTAGGAGCCTTCCTCTTCGCTGCTTTCTTCTTAGCTGCCTTACGCTTAGGAGCCTTCTTCTTGGCTGCTTTACGCTTAGGAGCTTTCTTCTTCGCAGCTTTACGCTTAGGAGCTGCTTTCTTCTTCGCTTTAGTCTTCTTCTTAACTGCCATAGTGATTAGATCCCCTGCAGTGGTTAACAACAATAAGTCGCCGAAAGGACAAATATATTAACACATTGACACGCAAATCGCACGCGCCAATGTCAAAAGTGTACTCACAACCACATAACTATGCTCAAGAGAGGATTAACAAAACGTCTCTCTTTTTCAATAACGGTGGCTTTTGAGTCACACTATTCCCAACGAACGAATTGCCAATTTGGTTCTCACGAAACTAAAAAAAATGCGCCGAACAATGTCGGCGCACTTCTCATTAAGCAGCTATTTGAGGCCGATCAACGGCCTAAATATTTCACTTTTCTGCAACGCAAGCAGGGAACTTAATGCCATTGGTGCCGTAGTTCATAACCTTCCCCGGCATGTATACATCGATCATCTCCATGCTTGATTTTTCCGCAGAAAACCCCGCTTTTACGGCCTCTGCCGCTACATCCATTTCGCGGTAAGTGCCGCCAAATCGTTCGTTGTTATTGTAGACTTCCCACTCCGCTAGGAAGCTTTCTAATGGCGGCAATTCTTTTAGGCGGGGGTTATCCATGTGAATCATAATTCCACCATCCTTCAGCAATCTTCGGCTCTCCTCGAAGATCTTTACGACTGTCTTGGTGCTCGTTTCATGCATGATGATATGTGACAGAACAACGTCGAAACTACCGTCCTCAAAGTTGGTTTTTTCAGCATTTTGCTGACTGAAGTGAATCTTGTGTCCGAGGTCCTCTGCACGGGCGTGAGCGTACCGAAGTAGCGACTCGCCGACGTCGATGGCGTGAATTTCGGCATCTGGGAATGCTTCTGACCAGGCAATTGTGCTCTGCCCGACGGAGCAACCCATGTCTAAAATGCGTTTTGGTTGGGCATCAGGATACTGTTTCTTGAAGTATTCAAGAAGAGTTCGACCCAGAAAATCCATACGCGGCCCGATGTTTCCGAGCGTATATAAGAAAGTTCCACGGTCATAAAGAGCACCCGCCGAAACATCGTCGTCGTCGTGTGTCATGTGATACGCGCCGGGTTGCAGATGGATGTCGTAGAAAGAGAGGTAGTACGGCACTTCAAAATTTGGATCCAAATTAAGCGTACCGCCAGTTTTGCCACTCACTTTCTTCGCGTTCTCTTTAAGCCGCGGTAGGTCACGTTCTACCGAATCAATAACGGCATCCCAGGTCATTTCCTGTGTATGGCGCTGCATGGCAGAATACATTTGGTAATAGCCGTTTTTGGTCATGACGCCTCGGACCTCATGACGGTCCTTTGGCTCGCGACCGTTCTCCTTAACAAAACTGGGCTGAACCTGGCTGTGGTAGACGGTCTTATTGCCGGGCGCGACTTGACTGGCCAGATGACGCCTCACGTCCATGTAATAGTCTTGACGGGACTGTTCATCATGAATTGGATCCACCAATACGGCGTGGGCATGTTGTGGGGGCATCGTCTTCTCCTAGATTAGGGCTACTTGCCTAGGTCTATTGTGCCATGGCGCCTCAAGCGAGGGGAATGGCTGTGTTTTCTTGATCGCCAAATGGACAAGCATAGCGCTCGCCGATTATTTAATTTCGCCGCTTTGAGACATTAAGATAGCGAGCGCCTTGGTGCGTGGGAACTGGGCCAATACGATCATCCCCATAACCATAATGGGAACACTCAAGATCATTCCGGTTACACCCCAAATCGAACCCCAGACAGATAACGCGAGAACAATGATAACGGGGCTCAAGTTAAGGGACGTTCCGGTGATGCGTGGCTCTACTACATTTCCGACGATGACTTGAGCGCCCATTAGACCAGTGAGGACCAGCCCGGTTAGGCCAGGAGACCCAAATTGTAAGATGCTTAAGACCACAGGGAAGGCGACGGCAACGACTGAGCCGATATAGGGAATGTAATTCAATATAAAGATTAGCAGCGCCCAGAAGGCCGCGAAATCAACCCCGACCACCAATAGGATCACATAGCTTAGCCCCCCAACGAGCAGGCTCATCGCTGTCTTAATCCAAATATACATTTCGATGTTGCGACCGATCGCAGAAAGGGTCGACTTGATCGCTAATTCTCGCTCAGCCGTCGAGGCGAAGGCTTTGATTTTAAGGTCGATCGTGCGGCTCTCCAAAAGCAAGAAGGCCACATAGAGGAATATCTGGAAGGTATTGCTGGCGATGCTCTGCAGGGCACCTACGAGCCGCAATACGGCAGACTGAAAGTCTATCCGCTCATTTAGGTCCGCTATGGTCACTGAAGTGCCGAACCATAGTTCTAATCTTGATCTCAGGTCCAAGAACAGCTCTTGAAGCTTCTCTTGATAGGCGGGAGCAGCTTCGACGATTGCATTAACGTTGCCAGCAACGAGTTGAACCAGGACCGCAATGAATATGATCAAGATGAAAATTGACCCAGCCAGCGCCAGTCCGCTCGGTAGGGTTCGGCCACCAACGGTTATTTTTTCTAGGCCGTGCGCTAGCGCTTTCAAGAGGTAGGTAATAAAGATCGCCAGAACCAAGGGCACAAGAATGCTTTGGCCGACGACTAACAGGTATAGCGTAAGTGCTGCTAAGCCAATTGCTGCGGCAAAAGTAACGGTGTCTGGGGGGCGAGATTGAGGCGTGTGTTGGGTGTCTTGTTCCGACATGGTGGCTAGGCCTCCAGCGACGCGCTGCTGTTAAAGGAAGAAGCGATAACTCGCTTGTATCGTGGTTTCCCTAGCCCGGACAGGTAGGTTGAGGAACTCCCGCTCAGGACGCTTGGAATCCACATGAAGAACTTCCAGGGTCAAACGCTGTTTTCTAAAAGGCCGCAAAACATAAGCGGCCGTCCACGCGTTGCCATTCTCCTGATTTAGGTCATCTCCGGTGAGATCATCATCCGCGACCTCAAAGTGGTCATATCGAAATGAGAATCGGTGCTTGCCAACCCTTTTGCTCAACAGCGTAAAGATTGACCAATAGTCGTTATTCACTTTTGACCCTAATAGGGGTCGTGTTCCCATTGACGTGTTCCCGATCATCATTTGGCTGATGAGTTCGACGCCGCCCGGCAATTCATTCTCGTATCCGGCGCTTACGAAATAGGTGTCCCAGGCATATTGAAATCCGTCAAATGCTCGATCAAAGGACTGGTTGTCGTAATAGAGGACACTAAGCCGGCCAAGAGCGTAGTGATCCACCGTAATGCCAGCGTAACCACCGATGCGGGTGTCAATTTGATGAAAAGGTTCCACCCAAGGGGCTTGGCGTTCAATCTCTCCGCCAGGTTCAATGGTGCGGATCGGCGCAAGTGGCAGCTGTTCAAATAACCCAGCCTCTCTATCGTGTAGAGCCCAGCCACGCCACGCCAACAGCGTGCCGGCGGGGTCATTCGCCGTGAACGCCGAGCCGGTGAGGGATAGATCAAAGTCTTCGAATTCCCGGGATACGGTGAATTCGGCACCCAGTGTTTTTAGTTCTTCACCAACCCAGGAATTTATCGCGGAAGACGTGATGGTGTACGGGCTTGTCCACGCGATTCCTTTGTTCTCTAGCGAGATCGGCGGAAAGAAAGCACCAATCCGTGCCTCATATCGGAAATCAGACTTGGGCACCGGTTTGTATCGAAGAAACGCCTCTATGACGTCCACAGGTTGATGCTGTTGACTGTCGGCCTTCACATGGATCACGCCTGACCAGTCCCAGCTGAACTTAGGTAGGAAAATGAGGGAGGCCTCTGCAATTCTGCCGACGACCCGATTGTCGCCGGAGGCGTCTCCACCCCACCGTGTCTTGCCGAGGCCTCTTTCTTCCCAACTTACGGTGTTGTCTGTCAGGATCAATCGAGCGTCGACGAGCCCGCGCACATCGATAGTTGGCATGCTGTCCTGAGCTTGAACTGTTGAGCTTAGGGCGCCAACAAGGAGAACCGTGGAAAGAAGGGGTCTCATGTCAGGAGTCCGGATTGTCTTTCGTGGCGTCAGATTGGCGGTCTGGCGACCAACGTGAGTCTCGATAGAATGTTTCAATATCGGTCGCCGGGACGGGTTTGCTGATGAAATAGCCTTGGCCAGTTTCGCAGCCATATTTGTTTAGAATATTCAGTGAGGCCTCGTCTTCAACACCTTCGGCGGTGACCTTTAGTCCGAGGTTGTGTCCCAGATCTATTGTCGATCGCACCAATATTTCATCTTCGTTGTTGCTTGCTAGGTTCAATACGAAGGATTTATCGATCTTAATTTCCTGAACTGGCAGTGCTTTGAGGTAAGCCATGGAAGAGTAGCCGGTGCCGTAGTCGTCGATAGACAGTGTGTGCCCCATTTTGTTCAAGGCCGTCAGAACGGCCATGGCGTTGTCCTTGTCTTCCATGATTGCGCTTTCGGTAATCTCCAGCACTATATTTTTTGCGGCTACGCCGTGGGCTTCCAAAAGGCGGCCTATCTGTTCTGGCAGGCGACGGTTGGTTAAATCGCGTGCGGATAGGTTGATCGCTACAATAAGATCAATGCCGGCATCTTTCCACGTTTTGGATTGCGAAATTGCGGTTTCAAGAGCCCATTCAGTGAGCTTCTGGATGTTGCCCGTTTGCTCGGCGAGAGGGATGAAATCGTCGGGCGGCATAAATCCGCGTTCAGGATGAATCCATCTGACGAGTGCTTCAACGTGCGTTATTTTTTGGGCCGCAATGTCGACCTTGGGCTGGTAATAGAATTGGAACTCACCCCGATCCAGACCTTTTCTCAATTCGCCCATCATAGTTAGGCGCTCAGGCTTATGGGGGTCGGCCTCAGGGTCGTAAGTAGCAAACAGGCGCGATGAGGCCTTCGCTTCGTAGATAGCTGTATCAGCGCGTTGCAGAAGCGTTTTGGCGTCACTGCCGTGATCCGGGTGGCAGGCTTCGCCAATAGCCGCCGTTACGTCTAGTTGGATACCAGCGATCGGCACTGGGTCCTCAAATGACTTTAGAATACGGCCGACAATGGGCTTAACGTCATCAGCTGCGGCGCCGGGCATCAAAATACTAAACATGGTGCTTGAATGGCGGGCCACCATGTCACCCTGTTTGACCATGGATGCGAGCCGCTCACCAATAACGCGAATCAAATCTTCGCCTGTTTCATGACCCAGTGTGTAGTTGATTTCAGATACCCGCCCAATTTCGATCAATAGAACAGTAAGGGGATCGCTCGCATCTTTTGTGATGAACTCCCCAAGGCTTCGCTCAAACAGCGTTCTATTAGGGAGCGCGGTAGCGGCATCGTGCAGGGACTGGTGCTCAATCCGCGCTTCGCGCTCAGCGATCCCGTCCATCATCTGATTAAAGGTCTCACCCAGACGCCCGATTTCGTCGCCTTGGTTGACCTCAACCTTGTCAGTGTATGTGCCCGTTTGAATGCGCCGCGCTGCTAAATCGAGAACCTGGATAGGTTTGGCAACACCCCGAGCAATCGCGACAGATCCAAGCAGTGAAACGGCCAGAGCTGTGGCTGCCAGAGCTGCTAAAACGACAAACAAGGGCTGATACGGCACCAACGCCAAATCGAGGGAATACTGTAGAACCGCGTTGACACTGACACTCTCTTCTGGCGTTTGAAGCGGTTCTACCAATGTCACGTAGTCGCCACCATCGAGTACCAGGGTTTCTGGGTCTCCGCCCAACATTGTTCCCTTTGTAGCCAAAGCGCCTGGTAAATCACTCTGTGCTTGTGTCGGTAAAGTCGACACAGCCACAGTCCATCCGTCTTCGTAGCGACCCGTTGCGAAAGTGACATCAATAGGGAGCGTCGACTCGTTGCGGAATTCATCTGCGAATTCTCTGTCGATTTCAACGCCGATCGCGATCCAAGCGATGGGCACCGGCGCTAACACAGGGACGACGACGAATTCATATATAACGCCGTCTAGAACGGTAAAAGATTCGGCTCGGTCTTCTTCCTCGGCCCTATCGATCAGATCGTAGAACGGGAAATCAGTGACAGCACCGTCTGGATTGCCTGTGTCCGCTGTCGTCTCGTAATCAAGATTGACTAAAATTACGCGGTCCGCCGAAATTCTGGCACCGAGATTGTCGAGGGCGGAAAGAATTGTCGGTTTATCGTTCGTTGCGACGGCTGTGCGAAAGCCAAAATCAGACGCAAGAATTTGTGCGCCCTCAGCAAGAGCGTTGACCGTCGCTTGGATGCGGCTGGCAAAAATTCTATTGGCGGCGACCAGTTGGTCACGGCTTTGGTCAAAGATATTCTGCACAATGGCTTCGCGGACAGTAAAGAATGCTGCGCCTTGCAGCAGCAGGAACAATGCCGTGAAGAAAACGGTGAGCTTGGTTTGAAAACTACTAAACACCTTAGTAAACGCCTTCTTCGAAGTCGGACCCTGATTGTTTTCTGCGGTCCCGTTTCAGACCGATCTCAATTGTCGCGTTCTGTGTGTTTGTCACGCTCTGAGCTGTTCGTCGCGTCGGCCCCCGCAACCGCGGGTGCCATACCTGAGCCTCGTAACTGGATCCATCCTCTAGGCCTGCAATGGCAGCCGCACCATTTTCATCTGTCGTGCTAAAAAGATTTGTATCAACCACGTATATATAGCCGAGCATGTCGTCATGGATGTTACAGCCGAGGGCAATTTCGCCAGCTTGCTCAAAGGTTACTTCTTGCACTTCATCGCCACCATATAGCTTTAACTCAAAACGTTTCGCTGGTGAGAAGGAGTAAACATGATGACGAAACGGGTCCTCATTCGGAAACTCAATGCTTGTTCCCACCGACACGGCGAGCACATCCGGATTGAACGATTGATTGCGCTGCACCATCTTTACTGTTGGACCCGGCTCAGTTGGCGGGCCACCGATTAGAAAAACGACCGCGTCAGATACAGGGTTTCCGTCCTTATCCACGACGGTGACGGTTAGATCAGCGGCAGTGGCTAGGCCTATGGGTGTGGCCAGAGCAAGAATCCAAGCTATCGCTATAGATCCGAACAAGCTCCGTTCCGCCCTATAACTCGCACTATGGCGTAACATTCTTAACCGCCTCCAGGCAGAGTAAAATCTATTCGTAAACGACATTATCGCCTGTGTAACAGACGACTTCCAGGACAATTGCGATTTTAGGCTAGCGTGTCAGGGGGCAGCTTTTCTGCGGTATCGACCATTGTCATAGACTGCAAGATTGTCTACCTACGGCCACTATGACACGTAATTTTTTATTCCTACCCATAATTTGCCTCAGTTTGGCGGCGACCGAAAGTCGATCCCAATCCGTTGACGAGATACTCGTAACCGCAACGCGCTTGCCGGACTCACTGTCCTCTGGTGTGTATAGCGCGCAAGAATTGACCGCTACTGACCTTAATGGCCCATCTCTCGGTCTTGATGCTGCGCTGCGCAGCGTTCCCGGTTTTGGTTTGTTCCGACGCCAGGCATCACGCGCTGCGCATCCAACGACACAAGGTATTAGTTTGCGTGGTCTCGGTCCAAATGGAGCGGGCCGCACACTTGTGCTTCTTGATGGTGTTCCACTTAATGACCCGTTTGGCGGGTGGGTTGAGTGGGTTCATTTGCCTCCGGCGACGATCCAAAGTGCGACGGTTGTCCGTGGTGGTGGCGCCGGTACGTGGGGAAATTCTGCTCTGGCCGGTGTGGTGCGCTTGGACAGCCGCTTACTGTCGGCCGACAACCTCAGAGCAGAATTGCGTTATGGCTCGAAGAATAGCGTTGCCGGAAGTGCGATGTTAAAAGCGGACACGGCGCGCGGCAGTATCTCTGGTACAGCTCATTTTTCAGACTCTGATGGCTACTTTCTTGTTGGACCAGATCAACGAGGGGCAGCAGATCGTCCTGCAGCACGCCACAACGAAGGCTTACGTCTCAGCTGGCGCACCGAGGTGGACTCTGGAACCGTGTGGTCAATCTCCGCCGATGTTGCCTCCGATACGTTTGTTAATGGGTCCTCGGAGGCTGGTGCGCAAACAGATACGTATGGTTTTTCTCTTAGTGCGTTTAACGCGGGGAATGGCACGGGTCCTGCATGGGAAACGCATTTCTATGCGCGTAGAAAAGACTTTGAGAGTGTTTTTGCCGCTTTCGACGACACGAGGTCATCTGTACGGCCCGTATTAAACCAATTCGACGTTCCCGTAACCGGGGTCGGTGCAAACGTTCTGTTGCGCTGGTTAGACGTCAACGATTGGACCATTGAAGGCGGTGCCGATATTCGATTTTCTGACGGTGAAACGAACGAAACTTTTCGAAACCTCGGCGCTGGATTCACTCGTCAACGCACCGCTGGTGGCGAACAACTCGTCGCAGGGTCTTTTATTGAGGGGCATCGGCAGGTCACAGGTCGCACGCTAATCACCGTTGGCGCGCGAGCGGATTACTGGAGTCAGACAAACGGCATCCGTCGTGAGATCGATCTGGCCGACGACAGCGTGCTTGTTGATCGGAATTTTGCTGGCCGAGACGGCATATCCGTCAACGGTCGAGCAGGTCTTCGCACACAGATATCTGAAACGGTGGACATACGGTCTACAGTTTACTCAGGATTCCGAGTGCCAACGCTCAATGAACTGTATCGACCGTTCCGGGTCGGCAACGACATAACCGAGGCCAATGAAGCTCTAATCAATGAGCGAATAGTCGGTGCTGAGGTGGCGGTTCTTTGGTCTCGCGATGGCGCCAGCGCCCAAGCAACAGTATTCCGCAACGATTTACTCGATCCGGTACTAAACACCACGATCACGAACACGCCCGGTTTCAACGCAGATTTCGGTGTGTTCATTCCGGGTGGTGGAAGTCTTCGACAACGACGTAACGTTGATCGCGTCGAAACCTGGGGTGTTGAGATTGACGCTTCATTTCAAGTGAGTGATCGTTTTCTGGTGCGCGGCGGCTATCTTTATACAAATCCAGAAATTGCCAGGAGCCGTGTTGCGCCTGAGTTAGAGGGCAATCGTCTTGCGCAGGTTGCGAAGCATCAGGCCACCATTGGTCTGTCGTTCACCCCGACGGAACGACTGCGATTAACGGCTGATGTGCTTCTATCCAGCGATCAGTTTGAAGATGATCTCAATAGCCGGATTCTAAACGGAGCGGCCACCGTCGACCTATACGCCGGATATGATGTGACGGAGTCTATCGAGCTCTATATTGCAGCCGAGAACCTCTTTGACACGCGTGTCGAGGCTGGCCGTAACGCCGCTGGGCTTGTCACCTTGGGTCCTCCGGTGTTCCTATGGGCCGGGCTGCGATTGATGTTCTAAGCGTGCGCTAGCCGCGGGGAGAGGGGTATGACGAACTCGACACCGAAGACGGCGGCAAAGAAAACGACGCCCATAGAATCTTTGGCGGCAAAAATTCCTGCGCGGGCTAGGGGTGGACGATCAAGGAAAGATCCAATCTATACCGCCACAGCTATGCAGTTGGCGACCTATAGCCTGGCGCGGTACCCTGACCGGGAGAGCGCACGTGCACGTATGGGTGCCACATTGGATTACCTCGCAGAGAAGGTGAGGGGCGTCAAAACGTGGATGGGTCCAGCTCTAAAACTCATCGTTCTTCCAGAATATCTCCTAACCTCATTTCCAGAGGGTGAGCCGGTACCACAGTGGGCTGACAAGGCTGCCCTTGATATGGATGGTCCAGAGTACGACCGATTTGGTGAAATTGCCCAGAGCAACGACATCTTCCTTGCCGGCAATGCCTACGAGAAAGATCCGCATTTCCCAGACTATTACTTTCAAACGTCGTTCATTGTTGCACCCTCTGGCGACGTCATACTGAGATACCGTCGCCTAAATTCAATGTTTTCTCCATCGCCTCATGACGTCTGGGACAAGTACCTCGATATCTATGGCCTGGATGCCGTCTTTCCTGTCGTCGATACGGTAATCGGTAGGCTCGCACCAATTGCATCCGAGGAAATTCTTTACCCAGAAGTGGCCCGGTGCTTCGCCATGCGCGGCGCGGAGGTTTTTACCCATTCGTCCAGCGAATTCGCGAGCCCACTACAAACGCGTAAGGATGCCGCCAAGATTTGTCGGGCGGTTGAGAATATCGCTTATGTTGTTTCGGCGAACACCGGGGGCATACGGGACACGGAGATGCCGCCTGACTCATCGAACGGGGGCTCCAGAATTATCGATTTCCGCGGCAAGCTCCTGCGTCTTTCTGGCCCCGGGGATAGCAGCGGCGCCAGCGCGGAAATCGATCTTAGTGCGCTTCGCCGTGAGCGGCGCAAGACGGGCCTCAATAACACGCTGATCAGGCAAAGGTTTGAGGCCTATGCCGCTAGCTATGCCAGCCATACGTTTCAACCTGTGAACAGCCTACTCAAAAAAGATGGGTCGTTGCGCGCACCCCAACGCAAACATTTCATAGATACTCAAAAAGCCGTCATTGCTGGCCTTTCCAAGAAGGGAATTATCTGATGTTGCGAGTGATGGGTCTCTGTCTCGGGCTGCTTCCCTTTGCGGCGTGGCAGGCGCACTCGGACACAATCGATATATCGGATCGGCGTGGTCTCCAGGAAATGGTGGTTAGCGTCAAGTACCTGGATCGGGCTGTCCAGACCTATCAAGCGATTGCGGATTGGGAAGTAGCTTATCGCGGCTTGGCGCCGGTCGATCAGGCCGTTCACTGGGGCTTGCCAAAAGGAACTCCTATTGAGCAGGCCGTATTGCGCGTGCCAGGAACGGAGAAGGGCTACTTACGGCTTGTGAAATTTCTCGGTGTTGACCAAGTACGCATTCGATCGAGCGCGCGTCCATTCGATACCGGTGCAATATTTAACTTTAATACGCTTGTGAAAGATTTGGACGGTACTTTTGAATCAATGCGCGATAACGGCTTCGTCGGTTTCGCTGACCCTACGTACTACACAATCTTCGGCAAAGAGTATGGCGGCGCAATGCTGCGTGGACACGATGGGGTGGTTATTAACTTGCTCCATCGGGTAGATGATCCGTATGCCGATGTGCCTCCCTTTACGCGCTTTAGTCATGTCGTCAACGCCACGCAAATGGTCGACGATTACGAAGAAAGTTTGACGTTTTTTCGAAATAAGCTCGGCTGGCATGTGCGCTGGGAGGCTGCGCCAGAATGGCCTGAGGACGGTGCAAATAACATGGGTCTGCCCAACAGTTTGTTGCTGTCCGGCGCCGTCAAAGAATTGGCGGCCAGTTTTATTTTTGATGCCACTGCAGATGGGGGCAGCATCGAGATATTCAAGTTCGATGGCGTGTCCGGTGCTGATTTCTCGGATCGCGCTCATCCACCTAACCTCGGTGTGCTCATGTACCGTGTGCACGTTCCTAACCTTGATGAATACGTAGCTCGTATTGTCAAAAATGGCGTTGCGATTGAGCGTTCGGAAAAATCGGTCAACGTACCGCCCTACGGAATGACGAAATCTGTGGTTATCAAAGCGCCCAGCGGTGCTTGGATCGAGCTATTCGAGCAAGTCGGTAAGTAACAGAGAACCGTCAGTTTTCGACAGATTGTAAGGATCTTTTACAACTATTTGTTGATCAAGGCCCGCCCGTGCTAAAAAGGGGCAGGACGCAACCGGTCAAGAATTGACCGGCTCTGATCCGGGGAAGGAACTCGGACGATGATCGACATGGATCGCCAAAGGGCGTTTGCCGTGCTTGGTCTGCCGGACGATGCCAGCAGCGACGAAATAGAAGCGCTGGTAAACGATCGGCGGCGAAAGCTTCGTCAAAGAATAGTGTTTGCCTCGACTGCCGAGCAGCGGCAGTCGTCTGAGCGTGCGCTGGTTGAACTAGAAAGCGCGCATGTAGTCGTTACGCTTCCAGCGGATGACTCTGAAAGCAACCTGCCGAACGGTTCCAGAATCATGTTGGCCATGGGCTCTGCCCTTGGTGATCGTTATGTTATACGCCGCCGTATCGGGTACGGCGAAAGCGGGGCTGTTTTCGCTGCGCTTGATTTGACCTGGGGTAAAGAAGTCGCGCTTAAAATCATTCGCCCGGAATTACTACTGGTTCCAGGAACATATGAGCGTCTTGAAACGGCAGTACAGGCCGTTAGCGAACTCGCACATTCTGGTGTGGTGAGTGTCTACGGTGTCTCCAAAATCGAAGGGCATGTCGTCGTTGCCATGGAGCTGTTGCCGCAACAAAATCTCAGAGTTCTTCTTCAGGATGCGCCAACGTTGACGGGCCATGGGCGTCGCAGTGGTCTAACGGTTGGCCATATTATTGATATTGTTCAAGGTCTCTGTACTGCACTTGATTATGCCCGAAGCAAAACCCTGCATCTCAATTTGAAGCCCGACAATGTCATCATTTCTGATGATGGTTTCGTTAAACTGACTGATTTTGGATTGGACTCGATTCTGGGCCCCGCACTGCAGATAACGAGCCCAACCGCCAGAGAGCAGCGTCGCTATCGCGCTCCAGAGCAGGCACGTCAGTCAGAAACAGGGTCGCAGGGACGGACTCCCATCGACGAACGGGCGGATCAGTTCTCGGTCGCCGCGATAACTCACTATTTGTTGCTTGCTGCGGCCCCTTATCCCGACCCGTCTCCAGTAGCGTTGCGCCAAATGGGCTTGGCGAAGCCAATGGCGGACGCGCTCTCCAGAGCATTGTCGTCTGACCCACGTGAGGTTTCGCATCAGTAAAAGAATTCTCCACAGCATTCGCCAAGGCATCACAGAGACGGATCGCTCGCCAGGCAATCGTGAGCACGGTTGGGGCGGTGGCCATGGGCGCGCTTCTTTTGGTCGGCACGTCCGTCGTAACTGGCGGCGATAATCCGTTGTCAGGTTTTATTTTTTCCACAATTAAATCTATTCCGGGTTTTGATACTGCGCCGCCCCTAAACAATGAGGCAGTGGCTTTGCAGGACAAGGTGTTGGCCCTCGCGACTGAGCTAAAGGACGTCCAGAACAGATTACGCCGCGCTGTTATTGAGGGTCGAATTGAGGTGCGGTCAAAAGCGCAATCGATTGATCTTGCTGAGACGGAAACTCAGCTTGCGGATGCAGAGCGAGAGTACGCATCTGCTGATTTGGCTTATCGTCGTTTGTCTGCCCTGCGCGATGTTGCCAATCTAGATATATTCAATAATCCCGAAACACTGAATGCGATAAACCTTCTAGGCCTTGCCCACGATCACATTGACCAAGGACAGCCTCAATCGGCCCGCGCTGTCCTGGTTCAGGCTGAAACCGTTCTGTTAGATAAACTTAGGGACTACGCGCAGGCGGAGGCCATGGTGGCTGAGCGGTTCTTCGATGCGACTGCAGATGACCAGGGAGTAAATTCTGAGCGCGTGACAGTCCAGGCGGAACAACTACGTCGGGACTGGAGATCAGCTTCACAGACCCGTCGTCGGTTCGCTGCGGACGTACAGGCGCGCATGATAACAGTGCCTCGTGGCACTTTCGAAATGGGCGACCGGACAGGTTTGGGTAATCTGACGGAGCAGCCTGTCAGAACTGTTTTGGTACCGTCGTTTCAGTTGTCTGCTTTCGAGGTCACGGTCGAGGAATATCAAAAGTGTGTTGTGGACGGCATTTGTGCGGCGAACGCCGCAGCGCTGCCTCCTGAAATGCCGGCAACCGGACTCAGTTGGTTTGACACCCAAAATTATTTGACCTGGCTTTCACTTGAAACTGGAGACGAGTATCGCCTTCCCACGGAAGCGGAATGGGAATATGCGGCACAAGCGAACGGTGGGGATGCGTACCCCTGGGGTGCTCAGGTCGGGAGCGGGTTAGCAAATTGCGTCAATTGCGGAAGCCCCTGGGAGAGAGTTGGCCCGGCACCCGTGGCTTCTTTCGCTCCCAATGCCTTTGGCTTGTACGACATGGCCGGGAATATCTGGGAATGGACGGCAGATTGTTGGTATGCCGACTATGCCGGCGCGCCCGCAATCGCCATAGCGCGACAGGACAATGTGCTTTGTGCAGACCGCGTAATGCGTGGAGGGTCATGGGACAACGAAGCGTGGCTCGCTCGTACGACCTATAGGGGCCGAGGCCGAGCCGACATGAGGCACGACCTCTACGGTTTCCGAATAGCTAAGTCGATAGACTAGAACTGGGGCACTTCGTCGCTATCGCTGGGCCGGGCGCTAAGACAGACTACAAAGACCCTGTCGGCATCCGCGCCAGGTAGACGGTCTGAACAAATTCTTTGTCTTGCAGGGGATTCCTAAACGTCACTTCTTCTGCCGTAGCTTGTTCAAACACCGAGGCCAGCAAGGCGGTGAACGCATCGTCTGGCAGGTCATTGGACCACAGGCCAAAAATCCCTCCGGGGTGCAGATGCCGTGCGAGTTTGGCCAGTCCGTCATGTTGGTAAAAAGCCGCGTTTTGCGGATCCAGTAAGAAGTCAGGCGAATGGTCAATATCGACCAGAATGGCATCGAATTTTCTGCCTGAGTCTTGTGGATCGAAGCCTTCTTCCGACGCAGCTAGAGCAAAGAAATCCCCGTGCACAAACCGGCAACGGGGATCTTTCGATAATTCGGGACCAAGTGGCAGCAAACCAGAAGTGTGCCAATCGATGACAGCATCTAGTGTTTCAACGACGAGAAGAGACGATACAACGTCATGATTCAGAACCGCTTGCGCGGTGTAACCAAGTCCCAGACCACCGACCACCAAGTCACAGTTGTCCTTTGAGAGTGCGGATAGACCCAGGTCGGCCAGTGCGATTTCAGACGCTGTGAACAGACTCGACATCAAGAACTCGTCGCCAAGTTTAATTTCGAAAACATCTACGTCTAAGGAGTGTTCACGCCGTCGTCTCAGGCTCAAGTCGCCAATCGGCGTTTGCCGATAGTCAAGTTCTTTGAAGTATGCGCTCATCTTGCTTACGTCCTGCCACGAACGGCTCGGTCGGCACTCATGCTCAAGTGACTTAGCTAGCTATTCCGGTGCTGTCTCGTCGGAAGGAGGGGCGGCATCATCGACTGCAGGTGCATCATCGGATTGCGCCTCAGCGCCCCCGCTTCTTTTTTCTGCGGCTCTTGCTTGCTTGGCCGCTAAGCGTTCGGCTTTTTTCGCCGCTTTTTGGCGATCACGCTCATGCCTGTCGAATTGGTAGTTTGGTTTTCTGGGCATTGGTCGATCTCCAGGCGCGATTATTGCAATGCGGACGAGAGTAGGGATTGCCCATAATCTACGCGTCAGGCTATCGGCGCAAGCGTATGAGGGGAACGAGGTCCGCCTCCATCGTGAAATGGAGGCGGAGAAAGTCGTATTTAGTCAGCGAGAGACAGATTCTCAGCTGAAGATTTGCCGTTTTGGCCGGCTTGAAGCTCGTAGTTGACCTTTTGGCCTTCGTTGAGACCTGAGAGCCCAGCGCGCTCAACAGCGGAAATGTGGACAAAGGCGTCCTTGGAGCCATCTTCTGGCTCAATGAAGCCAAAGCCCTTAGCGGCGTTGAAAAACTTAACGGTACCGATTGTCATTAATAGTATCCTCAAAACAGGAGTGTATGTTCCGCGCGTCACACCATGTGACAGCCCGGGTGGTCTAACGCTCACACTGTTAGGGGATAAAAAAAGAACGCGGCGGACCGGCTAATCAACTAACACAAAACAAATGCAAAGACGTATGCGGGGATATGTAGGGGATATCCGGGGGAAGTCAATGACCAGTCCCGCGTTTGCGGAAGGATTCGCCGCCATTTTCCCAGGATTCGGCCTCTTTTGACATTGCGGCGTAGTGAGGCAGATTGTAGATCAAGAACCCAGTGGCAAAGAGCCCAGCCAGTATAGAAACGCTGGCCACCGAGTATCGCAACAACGAGTCATCCTGAAATACGTAGTCCGTGAATAAGGCAATGCCTGTGGGTCCGATGGTCAGGCCAAGGATGTTGATGGTGAAAAAGTACATGGCTGAAGATTGTGCCCTAATCTGATTCGGCGTCACGATCATCAAGGCTGATAGACCTGCGGCTGTTGCGGCGCTGGTGCCCACCGATACTGGAAGTAACATAACAATGGACAGGGCGGGTGTCGGCATCAGCGGTGCCGCAATTGCGCTGACGATACCAACGAGGCTGCACCATAGAACCGTACGCATATGAGAATCACCATAGCCCTTCGCAGTGAATCTCTCAGCCATCCAGCTCGCTAGGACGACGGCCAAGAGGCCAGATACAATGGTGACGACCCCATAGGCCAAACCAATATCTTCAATTGTCCAATTCCATGTTCGAATGAACATTGTTGGGATCCAGGCGTAGTATCCGTATGACAGAATGCCGACGACCGACAGGCCGAGGAAATGGCTGAGGTACATTTGCTTTCGCGTCCAAAGAAACAGCATTCCTTGTAAAAAGGGCACGGTGCCGGATTGTGTCCCGTCGGCTGCGGTATGTTGCATTTGTTCGCGGCGTGCCGGCTCGCGGACGGTTGCCATCAAAAGGGCAACTAATAATCCGGGTAGTCCGACGACAAGAAACACGGTCTGCCAGGCGAAAAGGGTTCCGACGACGGGAAGGCTCACGGGTGGCGCGCTGAACACGTAGGCAACGACCTGGCCACCAATAATCATTGCCAATCCGACGCCGATAGAGATTCCGAGCGTATAGACGGCAACGGCCCGTGCCCGGGTTTCCTTTGGGAAGTAGTCGCTGATCATTGATAGGGCGCTGGGGCTTAACGCCGCTTCGCCGATTCCGACGCCAATGCGGGCGGCGAACAGCTGAACATAGTTGCGGGCGAGACCGCAGGCCGCTGTCATCAGACACCACACAGTAACACCGATGACTATAATTTTCCGGCGGTTGTATTTGTCAGCTAGTCTTCCAAGGGGAATGCCAAGAACGGTATAAAAAATCGCGAATGCGAGACCGAGTAACAAACTGATCTGTGTGTCAGAGATATCCAGGTCTCGGCGGATGGGTTCGACCATGAGCGCCATGATTTGCCTGTCGATAAACGACACCACGTAGGCCAGAGTAAGAATGACGACGACATACCAAGCGTAGGCTGTCGGCGGATATGGTCCGGATTCTTGACTATCCTTCGGTAACGGCTCTTGCATCGCTATTGGTCACCAGTTTTTGCATCAGTCGGGGATGATATAAGGTTGGGGAGGCATAGTGATAGGTGCCACGACCATTATGAGAAAACTATTATGACCCAAGAATCTAAATCGCCACGTGCGGAGCAGCAATTCTTTGATGATCCGGCAATTGATCGGATCATGGGGGCGTTTATGGCCCTTGCAACTGAGCACTATGTCCTGCTCGATCGCGTGCGGGCGATGGAGCGCGAGCTAGTAAGTGTGGGAACTCTCGATAGAGGTGCCCTAGCCCGTGAACCGAGCGAGTCAGAGCGAGCAGAAACGGCAATTGACCGAACTGCCTTCGTTGAAGCACTCATGCGTCCTCTGCTAGGCGAGCAAGATGCTGCGGGCGCGACCGGTAAGTTCAGCCTTAAGTAACTGCTGTCTGGAATTTGATAATGGATGATCGCTCATTCGTCGCTGCCCAAGACTTCTTGCTGTCGGCCAAGACATACTGGTCAACGACTATGTACCGGACGCTGCGCGACAAAAGTGCGGCGGCAAATAAGGATGTCGTTGATGAACAGGTAGAGACTGTTGCGAGCATTGCTCAATGTATTGAGGACGCACCGCTGTATCAGTTTTACGCCTGGTTGGAGCGTCACCTCCAGCGCATGAAATATGCCGGACGTTATGGCCTTGTGCCATATCACCATGAGCGAAGAGATGACTTACTAAGCGCACTTAATCAAGCATTCGACGCCGAAAAGATTCTGGACATCGATACGTCGCTAGCGTTGCCAGCCTACTACACGGGGGTTGATATCCACCAGCATCCTGGAGGTGTGTGGTCAGACGCCATAGCGGGAATGGTTTACGAACGGGGTGCAAGGACGACGACACCATTAACAGGGGCTGCGGAAAAAGACGTGCACGAGCGCTTTACCGACCTCGTGTTGGGTGAATGCAGTCCCACCACGGTATTGGATATGGGGTGTGGGTTTGGCAAAAGCACCCAGCCGTTTGTTCGAAGATTACCGGATAGCTCTATTGATGCTGTCGATCTATCGGCACCCTGTCTCCGCCTGGCCGCTGATACCGCGCTACAGTCACAAGCGGGCAATGTCCGGTTCCGCCAAATGAATGCCTGCGACACTGATTTTGATGCAGACTCTTTCGATCTTGTGACGTCGACAATGGTGCTGCATGAATTGCCGCCAAAGACGATTGAAGAGTTGTTAGATGAGGCGTTTCGTGTGCTGTCGCCCGGCGGGCGTATGGTTCACCTGGATTTCTACTGCGTCCCAGATGCGTTTCGCCGGTTTGTTCACTACGGACATGCTCGGCGAAACAATGAGCCCTACATGCAGCCCCTCGCAGAATTGGATTTGTCGGTACTGGTTGAGTCAAAAGGCTTCGTCGACGTTGAGATTACACCGTTTCAGGAATCTGACCGTGTCGATTTGAATGCCGATGACGCATGGCGGTTTCCATGGACAGTCATATCCGCGACGAAGCCGGAAGGTGCGGCATCATGATCTGTATCGCCGTCGTCTATTTCAGTCAGTATCGGGGTCATACCAAAGTCCTGGCTGACGCAATTCAGAAAGGGGCTGAGACTGTTCCCGACGTTCAAGTTGTCTCCATACCGGTCGACAATGTTGAGCAGCATTGGGATGACCTCCATCAGGCAGATGCGATCATCTTTGGTACGCCAACCTATGTCGGCAGCATCGCGGCCAAGTTTAAAGAGTTCATCGAGAAACTAGCCGGTGAAGTTTGGCTGAAACGTGTATGGACCGGGAAAGTGGCCGGCGGTTTCACAGTGTCGGCGGGGCAGAGTGGAGATAAATTGAACTGTTTGCAGCAATTGGTCGTATTTGCCGCTCAGATGGGGATGATTTGGGTCTCGCTGCCGGTTCTCGGCGGTAAGTATTCGACCAAGGGCGGAGACGAGGACATTAACCGGCTCGGTGGTTATCTCGGGGTTATGGCGCAGGCCAATATTGATGAAGGACCAGAAACGGCTCCACCGTCTTCGGATCGGGCGACCGCTGAAATTTATGGCGCGCATATTGCTAATGTTGCGCGTGAACTCAAGGAAGGCCGCAGAGCACTGCAATCTGATAGCCCAACCGATTTCGTGGGCCGCCCGAAAAATTTACCGGAGACGTTTGACTAATAAAAAAGCCCCCAGCTATAGGGCTGAGGGCTTTCAATTTAGCGTTAGTGCTATTGGCTAAAACGGAAATTCGCGTTTGAGCGGCTCTGGGCCGCCACGAGATTCCATTAGTTTCTTGTAGAAGGTCCAACTGGTTTCATTTTCACGATCATCATCCAGCGGCGGAGGGTTGGTGTATTTAGGATAGTTTGCCGCTATTTCCTTCTTTATGCCGTCGGGCATGTCGTCCCAGCTCTTCAATTTTAGCCCGGCGGTGTGCATGTAGATGATGCCGTCTCGGCCGGCCATTTCCATCCACGGAAGCCAGTCGGAATGGCGCACCCAACCGATTTGAACGTTCGGCTTTGCTACGTCTTCATCCAATAGGCTTTCGGTGTCTCCCATGAAATTGAACATCTCCGTCGCTCGGTACTGTCCGCCAATGTACTTCTGGTAATCACCAGATAGAACGTTCGTGTAATAAAGCGGAACAGCAGATGTCATCCACCAGCGACCATTGAGCATCTCGGCCGGGAATTTCATTGCTTTACCGTCGCGTCCCATCCCGAACGAAGGGCCCGAGTTAACTGGGTCGTTGTCAACATGAACGACCTCAACTTCTTCGCCCGTGTACGGGTTTTCCCAAGTCTTCAGGACCTCACCCGTGCGCTTGTCCTTGTAGAGCAAAATTTCACGGGTGCGCAGGACATAGCCATAGTTGCCGTCTTCGTCGCGGACGGTGCCGCAATGACGAACGTTCATGCCTTCGACATCGAATAGATACTTGTCTGACATGCCCATTCGGCGACCGAAGGCGCGGCCCTTCCACCAATAGGTGACAGCTTCACCATCATTTAGAGAGCACTGAATCTTGCGCATGACTTTGGCCACGCCTTCAGCGGTATCTAAATCGTGTTGCCCAGCACTCGCTAGGCTTGGCAGAGCCAGCGCAAACGCGGCCGCCATCAGTGTTTTTTTGAACATGCGTTACTCCCGGGTTTCAAGGCCTTCGTTGCAAGGGCCTAAATTAGAACAGTGGTTTAAGAAATAGCCCTGAGGTAGTTCAGGTTTCTAATTTCACCACTACCTTCCCAAGATTCTTTCCACTGAGCAAGTGGTTAACAGCGGCGGGTACGTCTTCCAGGCCAACAAAAGGGACTGGGTCAACGAAGACCTCTATTTCTCCGCTTTGATACCAGCCAATAAGCCTTTCAGCGGCATGCGGGTGGTATTCTTCAAAGTGAGGATTGATGAAGGCTCGGACCGACGCCGACCGGAAGTATAGCTTTTGATATATGCGCGGGGCGGTGACCTGTTCCCAAGGTTTGCCAACCTCCGATGTATATCCAGATATGACCAATCGGCCTTTGATCGCCAAGTTGTTCACAAATGCATCGAAAATAGGGCCGCCTACGGAATCATAGGCGATATCGATCCCTTTGGGATATTCGGTCTTGAGCACGTCATCCACGTTTTCGGTGCGGTAATTGATTATGCGGTCACAGCCGATATCACTCAGGCGTTGTGCTTTTTCATCAGAACCGCAGAGACCAATCACGTGATTGCCGGCTTTCTTGGCGACCTGGACAATAATGTGACCGAGGCCGCCAGCGGCGGCGGATATGGCGACGGTCTCGCCCGATTTGAGTTCTCCAACTTCTTCAATCCCGACCATGCCTGAGATTCCGGTGGGCATAAGGCAGAGAATTTCAGGAGACGCAGCGGGAACTTTGTACAAACGTGATGTTTCCGCGACTTGGTAGTCTCTATACCCCGCGCCAACTTTCCACGTTGCGACAGAATCGCCGATTTCAAAGTCGCTCACGCCCGGCCCTAGTTTTTCAATTCTGCCGACAACTTCAATGCCAAGGTCGGTTGGTGGTTTGTAGCTAATATAGCTAACGGCATCACGCACCATATTGAGATCGTAGACACCGTTGACCCCGGCATAGACGTTCCGCACGAGAACTTCACCATGACCGGGCTCGCCAACTTTTGCGTCTACGATTTCAGTGCAGGCGGCAAAGTCTTCGCCGTACTGGGTCATGATCAGTTTGCGGGATCGGGTTGCAGACATTACGCGTCTTCCGTCTCGTTACTAGAAATGAGAAACCGCACAGTTGTTATCGTGCCGATGACCATTGCGACCGCGGCGATGTCAAAGGCGATTTCCATGCTGGTGAAATGCGCCACGGCACCCCACAGGATACCTCCGCCAACCATACCGGCGGTAAAGCTCATCATCGACATTGATAGTCCTCGCCCTCTTACCCAAGACGGGAGAACCATCTGGGCTGCCACCTGAAACGATAGCATGCAGATCATCCACGCCCCGCCATAGAAAAACAACACGCCAGCGAACAGGATAGGGTCACGCACTGTACCGACACCGTAAAGGGAGGCGGCGATAATCAGGCTGGCCCAGAATACGATGCGATCCCGCGAGTATCGTGTGTTGAGGGCCGGTGCGATAAATAGAGCCGTTACAATCGCACCAACACCGATCGCGCCCATTAAAGTTCCGAATCCTTCAGGGCCGACGCCTAGTTCTTCCCGTGCCAGCAACGGTAGCAGTGCCATTAAGGCGCTGGCGCAAAAGAAGTGGACCGAGCCACGGACCAGTACGGATTGAAAGCGCTTCGCCCGACGGACGTACATGATCCCAGCTGTCATATTCGACCAAAGACTTTGCTTTTGTTGCGGACGTAATGGCGGGCCTTCCCAACGGTAAACCACCAACATGAACGCGAGATAGCTCAGAGCATTAACAACGAACGCAGGCGCAACGCCAGCCCACCCGATCAATAAACCCGCGAGGGCTGGGCCAATCAACCTCGAAATATTCATCGACAGTGAGTTTAGAGTTACTGCGTTGACCACTTCCCTGCGCGGCACAATGTCTTGCAGCGTGGCGGACATTGCCGGCATCAAGCACGCTCCACCAATGCCAAGTAATAGGGTGAGAACGATCAACAAATTTGGCGTGACAAGTTCGAGTTGGGTGAGGCCGGCCATCCCCAGCGTCACTGCAATCATCCACCATGTAACGATTATCATGTAGCGGCGTCGATCAATCATGTCTGCCAACGATCCAGCGATGAAGGCCAGGAACAGGCTAGGTATCATTTGTGCGGATTGGACCAAGGCTACGAGCAAAGGTGAATCTGAGAGATCGGTCATCAGCCATGCTGAGCCGATGCCCTGCATCCAAGTGCCGATCAGAGAAAATAGACCTGCGATCCAAAAGGCACGAAAAGTGCCCAGGCGTAAGGTGCTCCAGACAGCAAATATAGATTGTCTCTGACTGGTCGGGCCGTCTGGCTTAGCTGCTCTACTATCGGAGTCTGATGGTGGCATCCCCGCTCATAGTCGGCGGTGGCTCACCCTGTCAATGAGACGACTCCGATTGATCCCAGATGACATCATGTTATCCATGTGTTTATGGTGCTCACCGACGCTCTACGTCTCACTAAGGAACCGCAAAGATGAAACTCGTCTTCACGCCTAACCCAGAATATATCCATAAAGTCCTAGTCGTTGCTCACGAGGGTGGAATCGTCGACCAATTGGAATTTCAGAGAACCAGGCCTTTTGATGGTGAAACGATCTGGGACTTTCATCCGATGGGTAAAGTTCCGGCTCTCGTCTTAGACAACGGTGATCCGTTATATGGCGGCCTAGTCATTTGCGAGTATCTGGACTCACTGTCAACGACGGGTAAGCATGTCTATCCAACCGGCGATGCTCGTTGGCCTGCGCTGCGGCAGATGGTCTTGGGTGATGGCATGTTCGACGCGACGACGCTTCTGCGGGTCGAAGGATGGCGGGATAAGCCCGACTGGAATATGGATTACATGCTTCGCGAGCGCCGAAAAATGATCGGCTGTCTTGACCGAATGGAACTAGAAACGCCCCAATTCAGGGATGAGGAATTCCATATAGGTCATATATGTATGGCCGGGGGGCTCAGCTACCTGGATTTACGCAATCCTATCCAAGAGTACGTGATCGTGGACGGAGATGATTCCTTTGATTGGCGTCAAGGTCGGCCAAATCTGTCCGCGTGGTACGACGAGATCATCAAACGCCCCTCTTTAGAGTGGCGGTTTACGATGGATGAGTAAGGCAGGCAGCCCGCGGACATCAACCCAATGAAAGGTCGCCTTTAGGCAGTTTTGCCCTGAGCTTCTGGAAGGCGCCCCATAATCATTTCCCAGTTATTCAGAGACCCGATGTGAAAATACATGGCGGCGAGCCAGCCCTTTTGACGCCACTCCAGGAAAGTTTTATCGGATACGTCTCGTAGTTTCTGTTCGTTTATGGATGCAAAAGCACCGATGTCTAGTTTCTCGCCGTCGTGCAGGTCGACCTCAAGTGATCGCTCTTCAACGAGGTCGGAGTCTTTGAGCATCTGAGAAAATTCCGACGTCGCGCCGTAGGCGCCGTGGAACTGCTGACACAAATCCAATGCGTCGTTCACCACTTGGGTTTCTTTCTCATCGGCGAACAGTGCGCGAGCTTCGGCGCTAGAAGAATTTGAGGCATGGTCGATTCCGAGCTGCAGGCGCTCATCATCCTGCTTGCCTAATAGAATAAACGGATAGCGGCGTACGTAGGCAGGGATGTAACAAAACCGTTCCCAGTTGCCTTGATCATCAACGAATACGTTCTGGTCGTTCCTGAGGCCAAGTGCGACGGTCGGTACAAGCTCTTCGCCAACGAAGACAATCGGGTAGTGACGGGCTGCAAGGACGAACTCTGGCAGTGTGATAGGTACGGCATTTGTCGAATTAGCAAAGGTGAAATCTTCAGCCTGCCGGATTTTGAAGTCGCCATGGCTCTCGGCAGTGACGGGGCGGGGATCGTGATAGAAAAGTGGGGGCGGCATGCGCTCCTCGTTATTTTCTTCCACGTCTGCGGCAGGAGAGTCGTCAGTCTTCTCGGTCAATGTCTTTTCCCTTCCTCGCCTCAGCTGCGATGCCGAGGTCGTTCCAGTATTCTGGCCGCAAAATATAGCCTTCTGCGGCTGGGTCAACGGTAGGCTACCCAGACCTGAGGTGTATCAAGCCGATGTCCCGTGTATGGTTGACGGAAATGATACAGCAGGGAACAGAACGAGGTGGAATGATGCTTTCTGGGAAAGCCGTTGTCGTAACCAATGTCTGTCACTTTGTCGGCATCGCCGCTGCCAGGGTGCTGCAAGCCCATGGTGCCTCTGTGCGGTGCCATGATGTCAGTTTTGTGGACGCCGCAGCGCGAGCCTCGTTTATCGCCGACCATTCAGATCTAACAGTACTAGACGCTGAAACCACGACCGAAGCTGTTGATCAAACTGAGGCTGACCTGGGACGACTAGACATTGCCGTTATCAACGACTTCTATCCGGCCCTTAGGGCGCCAATGGGAGAGGCGACTGCCGATGACTTTCGGCAAGGCCTAGAGGCGCTGATGGTAGCCCCATTTGAAACGGCTTCGGCAGCAGCCAGACATATGAAACTTAAAGGCCATGGGAAGATGATATTTGTCACGTCCGCGGCTCCGTTTCATGGACTACCTAATTACTGCATGTACGCGGCTGGCCGAGGAGGGGCGAATGCCTTGGCATTGTCTGTGGCTAAGGAGCTGGCGCGGAATAATATCCAGGTGAATGCGGTCGCGCCGAATTATGTTGAAAGTGAAAGCTACTTTCCGAAAGACCTTCTTGCCGACGAAAAGGCGATGACCAAAATGACGAGCAAGGTACCGCTTGGCCGTCTGGGCAAGCCCGAGGAAGTGGCCGAGATGATCGCGTTTTTGGCGTCTGATAAGTCTGATTTTATTACCGGGCAGATTATTCCGGTCGCTGGAGGTTGGGCCTGAATGCGAAAAAAGAGGCAACCCTATTTGGATCCAATCTCCTGGGAATCAACCTTGCCTTTTGACGGAAGCGGTTCCCACATGACGGAATAGAGTACTTTTTCTGCGCTTAATCCCTTGAGTGCGAATTCGCCGCAATATTTGCAGTCGTCCGCAAACCTTGGTACTGCGCGCCAAATTTCATCACTGATCCAAATTTCAGCACTACCCGCTTCAGCGCATATGCGAGCAGCTGTTTGGACAGTGGTGCCAAAGTAGTCATTTTCTTCAACAACAGCTTCGCCAGAATGCAAGCCAATCCGTATGTCAAAGGAGAGTTCCGGTTTTTTCCGATTGAACATGTCGATCTCTTGTTGCATCTGAACGCAAGCCTCGATCGCGTTTCGGGGGTTTTGGTAGGTCGCCATAATACCGTCGCCGGTGTGTTTGACTTCTTTGCCAGTGAATTTTTTCAACGCGTCTCTTACAATTTTATTATGGGCCCGAATGACTTTCTGCATGGTCCGGTCACCGAGTTCTTCGGTCAACGCCGTTGAGTCGACGATATCGGTAAACATAAAAGTCTGAACAGTTGGTAGCTCGATAGAGCTATCGGGATTGCACCATTTGTCGAGCAATTCGTTTAGACCTGGGTTATCGCCAGCATTTTCTTCAAGGTGATTTAACATCGCAGTATCACCGGCATCGATCATGTCTCGATACTGCTTGCGTTCACCGTACTCATTGACGTTATCCGCGAAAGCTTGAGCCATTTCCTTGTTGGCTCCGGTCAACTCCATGAGGCGCGCGAGAATAGATTGTCCCTCTTTGGCTGACAGTGAGAAATTTCTGCTGAGACGGGAGCATGCTCCAGCAAAATACAAATTGAGACCGAATTTCGTAAAACTATCGACCGCTTTTTCCCGCGTCTGAAGCGCTGTCGTCACCTCCGCGATAATAACCTTGAGGTGGACGAGAACCTTTGCCATCGCTTGATCGGCCAAAGCCTCGTCATCGACAGGCTCGTTTTTTGCTGCAGGTCCACCCATGTCTGAAGGGCCAGCGCCCGCGCCAGGGCCCTGTCCTTGATCAGGCGGTTGTCCTGGGCCTTGACCTTGGCTCTCCTCCTCCGGTGTAGAAGGGGCACCTTCGGGCGATTTATCAAACCCTTCTTGTTCATCCAAAGTTATTGGGGCTGCGGGCTCCATCATTGAGGCCGCATCGTCGAATACCTTGTCGTATTTGGCTTGGATTGGTTGAAGAACACCGCCGAATTTCTCTTCAGCGGCCGGTTCTTCAAAGTCGAACATGGCACTAGACGGAACGTATTTTTTTATTCTGGTCAGCAACGTGGCCAAGAATAGAATGATAAACCCGAGCATCACGATCAGAGTCTGGAGTTCGGGGTTGACGTTTGCACCCATGGCAATGGCGATGCGAAAGAGCATGACGCTAGCGAATGTTCCAAACACCGCCATGCCAAGCGCTTGAATAATGATCAGAGTGAGGCCTGGCTTACCTTTACCCAACCCACCGGCAGCTTGACGCGTTTCGCGTCTTGCTCTGCGACGACCGTCATCTTTCTGCTCACGAATAGATTTCGTCTTTGCCACACGTCCCCCGAAACGCACCTAGAATGGCAAAACGGCTGCTATCTTGCAGCGATCCGTCCATCTACATCTTCGTCCGATTATTCGGATCTAGAGATGCTTTTCCCATCGACTCTATCTTTAATAATAGCGGGAAATTACAGGGGGAACACGCTTGTATTTGCACAACGAACACAAAAACGGTTTCGTCTCAAAACCTATAGCTAGCTAAGCCCGCGTCACTGCCACGGCATGCCAGAGCAAGACGGCGGCTGCCGAGCGGTGGGGGCTCCAGTGCTCCGCTAGCGCCGCGAGGTCCTTGGCTTCGATTCTGCTTGCTGATTCAGATATCGCCTGCCACCCGGTTCTTAAGGCGAGATCTCCGACTGGCCATACGTCGGGCCGTCCCATTCCGAACATGAGATAAATGTCAGCCGTCCAATCGCCGATCCCCCATATGGCCGTGAGGTGGGTTTTAACTTCATCGTCCGTTTTGCGATTAAAGCCACGGAAATTGCAGGTGCCGGTTTCTGCCGCAGCTGCAATCGCCTTCAAGGTCTTTAGTTTGCTTGCGCTGAGGCCAGCAGCACGAAGGTCTGCATCCTTGGCCGCGCGTACGGCCTGGGCGTTGACCGTCCCCAATGTTGATCGGCATCTATTCCATATGGCGTCGGCCGCTTTAGTTGATATCTGCTGCCCAACTATGATTTTGGCTAGGGTTGAAAACCCGGCTGGGCGTCGGCGTGCTTTGGGTATGCCAAATCGCTTGACGGCGTCACTAAGGGCCGGATCACGTTTAGCTAAAAAGCGGACGGCTCTTTCCAACTCACTTTGTGCGTCGGCGATCATTGCGATTTCCAGAGCCTTCTACAACAGGGTTTCCGCTCACACCGGGCGACGGTATGGTTGCGCCGCATTATGTCACCTCTAAAGGCCACCCTAAATCATGAAATGTTCTGCTCGACTTAGACAGGTTTCGCACTACGTCGCGTTGCTTGCTTTATTGTTTGCTACGGCTCCGGTTGCGGCCGAGGCGGTATTTCATCGAGGCAATATCGGCGAACCTGATTCGCTTGATCCGCACTTAACAACCAGCGGCTACGCAACCAATATTATTTTCGACATGTTCATCGGCCTGACAACTGTAGATGCGGAAGCCAACGTTGTTCCTGGAGCCGCAGAATCCTGGACAATTTCCGAAGATGGCAAAACATATGTGTTCACGCTGCGAGACGGCATGGTGTGGTCTGATGGAACGCCAGTGACTGCAAGTGATTTTGAGTACTCGTTCAAGCGGATGTTGGACCCTGCCACTGCTTCGCGCGGCGCACCAATGCTGTACATGATTGAGAACGGCCGTCCTGTAAATGCCGGCCATATGTCGTCAGATGAATTGTCGGTGACGGCCATTGATGACCGCACCCTTGAAATAAGGCTCGAGGCGCCAACACCCTTTTTTCTAGAGCTTATTGTGCACCGGTGTTTTCCGGTGCCGCGCTGGGCCATTGAGGCGCATGGCCGGGAGTGGACTCGCGCCGAGAATATTATCGTCAATGGTGCCTTCACCCTCGAAGAATGGGTACCGCAAACCTCTGTCAAGATTGTCCGTAATCCATCTTTTTTCGATGCGGAAAGTGTCGAGCTTGATTCGGTTGTCTATTACACGACTGAAGATCTTTCAGCGGCTTTCAACCGGTATCGCGCCGGTGAGCTTGATATGGTGATTTCTTTTCCGCCATCTCAGTTCGATTGGATTAAGGAGAACCTGGCAGACGATCTGCGCATGACGCAGAATCTAGGCCTTGAGTATATTACATTTAATACGACAAAACCGCCGTTCGATGATCCACGTGTTCGCCTGGCATTGAGTATGGCGTTGGATCGAGAAACGCTGACTGCTCGGGTGATGCGGGGTGGTGAGAAACCATCCTATAGCTTGATCCCAGAAGGATCGCGTGTTGGATACGAACCGGCGTTCGCGGACTATAGAGAGCTGTCCCAACCTGAACGGAACGCGCGTGCGAAAGCGCTATTGGCGGACGCGGGGTATGGGCCTGACAATCCGCTGTCTTTTAGTTTTCGTTACAATTCGCAAGAAGTGCTGCGCCGGGTTGCAGCCGCCGCCGCCGCGATGTGGCAACGTGGTTTGGATGTCGAAGTCAGTCTGTTGAATAGTGATCTCAACGTTCTCAACGCAGATTTGCGCAATGGCGATTATGAAGTGGCAAGATATCAATGGTTTGGCGAGCACCGCGATCCGTCGACGTTTCTTTATCTCCTGGAATCGGACGCCGTGGGTGACAATCATTCCAAGTACAGCAACCCTGAGTACGACCGCTTAATGCAGCAGTCCTACGCCTCTGCCGATATACCTGAGCGTATGCGACTGATGCGTGATGCAGAACGAATTGCGATGGACGAAGCGCCAATTGCGCCTTTGAACTACTACGTCAGCAAGCGATTGGTTAAGCCTTTTGTCATGGGGCTCGAGGACAACGTTCGAGGTATTAATCTAGGACGCTACGTCTCAATCGAGCGGCCCTGATCGCTATCGCTGTTCCGATACCGGGATAAATTTGCGGGTAAAAATCCACTGCGTATCAGTCGAAGCCTTGGCATCGAATTTATAGCGGTCCACGGCGAACGCCTTGAGATCGTCAGGCTCATTGAGTCGATTCTCGATAATGTGCCGGGCCATAAGGCCGCGCGCTTTTTTGGCGAGGAAGCTTATGACTTTGGCTTTGCCGTCTTTGATTTCTTTGAACACCGGTTGAATGACCGGCAGGTCTAGGGTTTTCGCCTGGACAGCTGAGAAATATTCGTTGGATGCAAGATTGATCAGAGTTTTAGTTTTCGATTTGGCAACCATTTTGGCAACAACTTCGTTCAGCTTTCCGTCCCAAAAGTCGTAGAGGTTTGCACCGCGTTTTGTATCAACCCGTGACCCCATTTCCAGTCGATAGGGTTGTATCGCGTCAAGCGGGCGTAAAAGACCGTATAGGCCGGACAGAATGCCGACATGACTCTGTGCGAACTTTAGGTCGTCTTTGTCTAAAGAAATAGCGTCCAAACCGATATAGACGTCACCGGCAAAGGCCAAAGCCGCTTGTTTGGTGTCTGCTTTTCCATCCGCGTCGAACGATTTGAATCGCTCGGCGTTCAAATTGGCCAAATCTTCACTAATGCCCATCAAGCGTTTGAGGTCTTGGGGTGTGAACTTACGGGCTCGCTTCACCAGCTCAGCTGCATCGTCAGGGAATAAAGGTTTGGTCTTGGACAATCCTTTGGCCGGGGCCGAGAAGTCCAATTTCTTTGCGGGAGAGAGAACGGTATACATGGAGCTATCTCTAGATTTGTTCAGCAGAAACGTTTTCAATAGGGGTATATCATGATCACAGTTGTAGGCATCAAGTCTTGCGATACCTGCCGCAAGGCCCTGGCCTGGCTAACCGCACAGAACGTGGCCCATAATTTCCATGACCTTCGTGCCGATGGTCTGGGCCCTGAGCGCCTGTCTGCCTGGGTCAAGGCGTGTGGATGGGAGGCCGTTTTGAACCGCCGCAGCACGACCTGGCGTAGCCTGACGGAGGCCGAAAAGGCGGACGTCACGGCTGAGAAGGCCGAGACCCTTATGATAGCCAATCCGACCCTCATTAAGAGACCGGTATTTGAGGCGGCTAATGCGGTTTACATCGGATTTACGGACGCCGTTAAAAAGGCTCTGGAGCCCTGAACACGTTGTTAACGTTGACATATTGCGGTGATTGCCGCACACCATAAGGACAGTTTTTCTACCCCCGGCACAAAGGATCGCATCATGGCCGTGCCCGGCTATCTGCTCGTTCTAGGCCATTCTCTGGTCCCAGAGAAAATGGCTGCTTACTCTGCCGCTTTGCCGCCGATTTATGACAAGTATGGAGGGTTCTATCTTGGAATCGGTGGTCCTGGACGCGGTGTCGAGCATCTGGAAGGCCCATGGTTTGACCACTCTATCGTGCTAGGTCATTTCGAGCAGCCTGACGATGTCAGCAAATTCTGGTACTCACCAGAATATGAGCAGGCCAAAAAACTCCGCAAGGATGGCGGGGAATTCAACGTTTTCAAGATTTCCGGCAATGAACATGAAGCACCTCACGGTGAACCGGCTTTCTTGGTTTCCGTTTACCGTGTGCTGGATCCGGATGCCTACGCACCTATTGCTAAGGTGGAGGAAGAAAAACTCCTAAATAGAAGCGTGCCCCATATTCTAAAAGCCACGGACAAAGAAGCTGAGCGCCTAGAGGGTGATTTAATAGACCACGATTTCTCGGTTGCAGCCTTTCCGACGCAGGCCTCTGCAACCAGCTATTGGAATGACCCTGGTCACAAAGAACTGCGCGAAGCGCGCTCTCAGGTGGCCGTTTTTAATAGTTTCTTGATACGTGGCGTCCGTCGGTAAGAGCCGACCTTCGGCGCGTGCCGACTTTGCCTCATAGATTCACCTATGACCGTTGACCAAATATCTGCATTCGCGATTCTCGCGGGCGTTCTTGTCTTTTTTATTGGCGGTTGGCTGCGGTACGACTTTGTCGCTTTCGGGGCATTATTTGCTGGCGTTGTCGCTGGGATCGTGCCTTCTGATGGTGCATTTATAGGATTTGGTAATCCCGCCGTCGTAACAGTAGCTTTAGTGCTGATGATCAGTGAGGGATTGCGGCAATCAGGTGTGGTTGACCTCATTGCGGAATACGCAATTCCGGATACGCGCAGTCCAACTCTTCTTATCGCTGTACTTGCTGGCCTTGCCGCCGCGCTGTCTGGTCTCATGAACAACGTTGGCGCCTTAGCGTTACTTATGCCAGTCGCTTTGCAAGCAGCCCGGCGGTCAGAGATGTCGCCAGCTCTCCTTCTGATGCCTTTGTCGTTCGGATCAATTTTGGGAGGCATGACCACCTTAATCGGTACGCCGCCAAATATTCTTGTGTCGAATTTCCGTGCCGACCGGACGGGCGAGGCTTTCGGCATGTTTGACTATTCGTGGGTCGGTGTCCCTGTCGCTATGGCCGGTGTCGCGTTTATTGCGCTGATCGGATGGCGCCTGATTCCTGGCGGCCGGACGTCGCCATCGGGTGACGCGGAGTTCGATATCCAGCCTTACATGACGGAAATTCGTGTCACGGAAGCGTCGTCGCTCGCTGGGGAATTTATGCTCGAAGTGATGAATCAATTAGCCGACAAGGACGTTACCGTCGCGGGGCTTATTCGGGGCGAACAATTGATTCCCTATCCAGGTATGACGGAACGGGTTAGCGATCAAGACATGCTTGTAGTGACCGGTGATGCAGAAGCGCTGGAAAAAGTGATCGCAGATTTCAAACTTGAACTCGTCGGTGATGTGGAAATTGATCAAGGGGCAATCAAGTCTGACAGCGTTAGTCTTATCGAGGCCGTCGTGACGCCGGGCGCGAGGATTGCTGGGATGACACTGAAGGAAATAGGTCTTCGGTCGCGGTACCACCTCAACCTGCTGGCCGTGTCACGGCAAGGACAGCGTAAGACGATGCGGATGAATCAACATCGCTTTCGAGCCGGTGACGTACTCTTGTTGCAAGGAGAAAAAGAGCAGCTCAGTGATATGTTAGGGCGTTTAGGGTGTTTGCCTTTGGCCAAGCGCTCTCTTGGCGTGGGTCGCCATCGCCGTGCTCTTTTTGCGACGACGGTATTCGCGGCGGCCATCGCCGCGGCAGCGTTTAAAGTCGTGCCGATTACAATTGCGTTTGGTGTTGCAATCGCGGTGATGATTTTGGGCCGCATTGTTTCTCCCCGCCGTGCATACGCCAGTATCGAGTGGCCTATTTTAATTTTGTTGGGCTGCATGATTCCAGTCGGCGAGGCGCTGGACCGAACCGGTGCAGCTGGGCTGATTGCCCAGGGTATTGTCGCTGTCACGGATCAGTTTCCGGTCGTCGTCGCGCTTATTGTGGTGATGGTGGTCACGATGACGCTGTCAGACATCATGAACAACGCGGCCACTGCGGTGGTGATGGCACCAATTTCTGTGCAAATCGCCGAACGACTGAACTCAAATCCCGATACCTTCTTAATGGCGGTAGCTATCGGCGCGTCCTGCGCTTTTCTTACGCCTATCGGTCATCAGAATAATACGCTCGTTATGGGGCCGGGCGGTTACCGGTTCGGCGACTATTGGCGCATGGGCTTGCCTCTTGAAATTCTTGTCGTCGCAGTGTCTGTACCCGTCTTACTTTACGCTTGGCCGCTGTGATGATCGAGCTTGAACAGGTGTCTGTCCGGTTTCACGATCGGACAATACTCGACAACATCTCAGTTTCACTTACCGAGCATCGTATCGGCGTTGTCGGAGACAATGGCTCGGGCAAAAGCACTTTTGCGCGCTTGCTCAATGGCCTCCTTTTGCCTGACCTGGGTACGGTAGAAGTCAATAATTTGGACACCCGAGACGATGGCAAAGACGTCCGGTCCCAGGTTGGGTTTCTCTTTCAAAACCCAGACAATCAAATCGTTATGCCAACGGTCGCCGAAGATTTAGCGTTGGGCCTGAAACCGCATAAACTTACTGGGGCTGAGCAATCACACCGCGTTAGTGTGACGCTGGACCGTTTCTCCCTGACTCATCTGGCCGATCGCTCGGCCCATCTTTTGTCCGGCGGCGAAAAGCAACTTGTCGCGCTGGCCGGGGTGATGGTGACGCAGCCACAGATCCTTGTTTGTGATGAACCGACGACGCTCCTTGATCGCCGCAATGCGGCTCATGTCATGAGATTGATCGGCGAACTGCCGTGCCAAGTGATTGTAATTACCCATCACGTCGAGCACTTGAATGATTTTGATCGCGTCCTGGTTATCGCCGACGGTCGGATTTCCGACGATGGTCCACCTGGAGAGACCATCCCACGCTACTTGGAGACTTTGGCGTGATCGTTGGTCTGTATGTCCCTGGTGACACTGCGCTACATAAGTTGAGCGCGGCGGTAAAACTCATGGCAATGTTTGGTGTCGGCGCAGTTCTTGTTCTCGTTGACACTGTCGTGCCTCTCGCCATTTTAGTCATTGGTATTGGATTCATTTTTACAGTTGTCGCGGGATTGGGGCGTAACCGGCTGTGGGCGGCGACGCGACCGCTTCTGATTTGGCTCGCGATCATTGCTATTACTCAAGTTTGGGTCGCGGACAAAGAAGCGGCGTTCGAGGTTATTCTTAGGCTAATCGCTTTGGTCTGGACCGCAGCATTGGTGACCTACACCACGCGGTTAACAGATATGAGTGACGTTATTGCTCGGCTGTGTGGGACTCTTCGTCCGCTGGGTGTTTCGCCAGATCGCGTCGCGTTCCTCGTAGCCCTGACCATTCGCCTCATTCCAGCGGTTTTTGACACGGTACGCGAGGTGCGCGATGCGCAGCGTTCGCGTGGTCTCGAGCGTGCGTATCTCGCAGCTTTCGTTCCGGTTCTAACGCGGGTTTTGCGTCAGGCCGATGTCCTTTCAGAGGCTCTTATTGCGCGGGGTTTCGATCGATGGGATACACAATGACGGCACGGGACACCGTTTTGGTTGCTCTCTTTGCCGCATTGACTGCGGCTCTGGGTCTTCTTCCACCGATACCAGTTCCGTTGGTCCCCGTGCCGGTTACCGCTCAAACACTCGGGGTCATGCTGGCCGGATGTCTGATTGGTCCGCGTCGTGCTGGATTGGCGATGCTTCTGCTTCTCATGTTGATTGCCGTTGGCCTTCCGCTTCTTTCCGGCGGCCGAGGTGGCCTAGCCGTTTTCGTCGGACCCAGCGCGGGTTATCTAGCCGGTTGGGCCGTTGGGGCTTTCGTCATCGGCCTCGTAGTCGCACGTTTTAACTCAACATCCGTCTCGTTGTTTATCGCGAACTGTGTTGGCGGCATTGCCGTCGTCTACGTTTTCGGTATTCCGGTTATGGCAGCGGTACTTGATCTTCCGCTCTTAACGGCTGCGCTTGGGTCTGCCGCCTTTCTACCGGGTGACCTGATCAAAGCGGGTTTGGCGGCTGCGATTGCCGTCGCGGTTCGACGGGCTTACCCGATGGCGGGGCAATGAAGCAGCGATGACTGATGCTGCTGAAGGCTTGGTTCATAGCGGATTTTTGCGCGCGGGAGATGTGACGCCAGACAAGATTGCCCTTATCGCAGACGACCGGACATTTACCTTTGCCGAGCTCACTAATCGTGCGCATCGGTTTGCCGCTCAGGTTGAGGACAAGCAGGCTCGTCGTGTGGCGTTGTGTCTGCAAAATAGCCCTGTGGTTATTGACACATTCTTCGGCACGCTGAAGGCCGGAGCTTGTGTTTGCTTGTTTGACCCCGGCTGGCCGACGCCGTTGCTTAGACGTCTTAGCAATGATCACCGGCCCGATATCATCGTTGCATCCCAGAATGTGCGGACTCAGTTTTCAGATGAAGTTGCACAAGACGCTATTCTATCTTCACAAGATATTGAGGCTGCTGCGTCGGGTGCTGTTTCGTTAAAGAACCTGCAGTCCCGGCCTTTGCCTGACACACCGTTTCTGCTTGGGTTTACATCCGGTTCAAGTGGGCCACCCAAGGGTTTCATTAGACCTCATCGCACGTGGACAGAGAGCTTTCGCCATAGTGCTGCAGTGTTTGGCACAATAGCGGAAGAACGCGTCCTTGCCCCGGGGCCATTGAGCCACGGTCTATCCCTGTATGCGATTATAGAAGCGTTGTGCAACGGAGCGACGGCGCTCATTCAGTCACGGTTTGATCCAGCTGTGGTTCTGGCAATGATCAACAGACACGACGTGACAAGTCTTGTGCTCGTCCCGACGATGCTTGATGTGGTGTTGGAGCATGCGGCGAAAAGCACCTATGCCAGTGTTAAAAAAATTATTACTGCGGGCGCAAAGTTGCCCCCGTCGCTTCGGCAGCGCACGAAGAGTGTATTTCCAAACGCTGATACAGTTGAATATTACGGTGCATCAGAGCTCAGTTTTATTACTGTCGCAAAGGGAACTGATAACTGTCCGCTGGATTCAGTAGGGCGGCCATTCTCTGGCGTTGAAATCGATATTCGTGATGATAACGGCGATGCTGTCGAACCCGGTTGTGTCGGTACGGTTTGGGTGAAGAGCGATATGTTGTGCACCGGCTACGTGGGCCCGACAGATGGAAGTGGTATGCGCACGGATGGCGCTTGGGCGACCGTTGGTGATTACGGTCACCTGGATCAAGATGGATATCTCTTTCTTGACGGCCGGGAAGGGTCGGCAATCACTTCGGCCGGCTATACGGTTTATCCTTCTTCTATTGAGGCCGTTCTCCACGGCCACCCAAGCGTTGCAGATGTCGCGGTAGTAGGACTGCCGAATGATCGATGGGGAGAGGTCATCGCAGCCGCTGTTGTTCCAAAAGCCGGCGAAACATTGTCTGAGGATGACCTCGTCAAGCAGTGTCGGAATTCACTCGAGCCCTACGCTTGCCCACGGCAATGGCTGTTTACCAATGAGCTCGTCCGTACGCAAAGTGGGAAAATTGATAGGGTGGCGCTTGCAGAGCTTTTTAAGACGTCGGACGGCTAATAATTCGCACGTGCCCATTGTCCGTTGCCGCGCGCACAAGCGCTTCCAGTGGCTGTTTGGCTGACCCCGTTGAGCGTGATGACCTGCTCGAAGTCGCGACATCGTAGGGTACCTAGTGTGTGCTCGGATAGCGCCTGAACTGATCCGTAGCCACCTTCGTAGGTCCATTCGATTATCTCGCCGATCTGCGCGTCCGTCGCTGCCGCTTGTGCGGCATTTTGTAATCCAATTTGATCTTTCGATAACTGCGCGAGCACAGTAGGTGGAAGAATCCCCAAGGCGGCTTCAGTAGTGGCGCGGCTTTCTTGGTACGCTTGCATCGCTTTGATTTGTTCTTTGGTGAGTTTGGCGGGCGCTTTTTGCGGCAACTGTTGTCGCTGCAAAGATTGCGGAGACGTATACGACGACCGCGGTGCGACAGACCGACTGGCTAGGCTGCGTGGCTGGTAGGTGTTGGTATTCGGGTAGCGGACCGCACCCCGCGGCCCATAAGAATATCGATTGACTGTGTTGAGGCTGCGATTGACCGATCTGTTGACCTGGTTCAGTCCCCTCGTTGCCTGGTTATTGAAATTGGTTAGGCCTCGCGAAACTTGATTGTTGAACACATTCAAACTGCGATTGATCGGTGCTGTAATTGGCGCCACCAAAGGGGCAGGATTAACGCGAAATCCGATCTGTGCCTGAGCTGGTTCAGAAACGACGCCCAATAGGAGCACCAAGAACACAGGTAACCAAGAAACTGCGCCAAGAGCCAATACGGCCCTGGATTTACGCACGATCAGGTCGGGTGAATGTGAAGACATGGGTCCAGTATACGCGATTTGCAGGTTTGGATCGAAGCGCAAGTTATCCCCAATAAAACAATATAAAACAATGACTTACGTTCATCCGTCCATAAATCCGGGGTCGACGTTGGATACGTAGGTCGCTTTCAAATATGGAAAAGCGCCCAGTGGTGATTCAACGTAATGACAGAAGCGCCAGCCATCTGTAGTTCGTTTTACGATCGCCGATACGCGAACATCAAGCCCCAGTGGAGCGTCCTCCATACCCTTTATCAATCCATTCCAGTGCATGATGAAATTCATTACCGCGTGGGTATCGCTGATCTGCTTGCATTTAAGGTCCTGGGTGCGGATCGTAAATTTCAACAATAACTTTTCGGCGGCACGCCAATAGGGCTCGATCACGTCCCAACCATACATCGGGTCGGGAACTTCCTCGGCGATGTAGAACGGATTGGTTTCTTCTGGGTCCCAGAGATCTTTCAATTCGGTAGGTTTGAGACGGCACCAGCGGTCTCTAAAACCACTGAGTAAGTCTTCAAGCTCAGCATGTATGTCGCTCATGGTATCTCCGGTGATGGGGTTCCGAGGTAGGTCATCAAATCCTCTAACCAGTAACATGAAAACTATATAATGTGCGGGCTGCGGACAGTGTGTTCTTATGCCGTACGCTAACCGTCGTCCGCAGTGATCTGCGGCTATTTGAATAATAGGGAAGACCCACCATGCGCGTTCTGGTCGTGGAAGACGATCTCAAAACAGCAAGTTTTGTCACGAAAGGTCTGCGTGAGGCCGGCTACGTGGTGGATCACGCTGCGGATGGCAATCAAGCGCTCGAGCGCGCTTTGTCGGATCCCTATGACGTCATGGTTATCGATCGTATGCTGCCGGGTCCAAACGGCGTCAAAGTGGTCGAGACTATTCGCGAGGAGGGCATTGATTCTCCGGTCCTCTTTCTCAGCGCATTAGGAGACGTCGAAGACCGCGTCGAAGGACTAAAGGCTGGAGGGGATGACTATCTGGTCAAACCCTTCGCCCTTGCAGAGTTGTTGGCTCGATTAGAAGCCTTAACGCGTCGTGGCCGTGGGCAGGGTGAGATAACCCAACTTTCTGTCGGTGATCTGGAGATGGATATTCTCGCGCGCAAGGTCACCAGAGAAGGCAAGCGTGTCTATCTTCACCCACGCGAGTTCAAGTTGCTTGAATATTTGATGCGACACGCTGGGCAGGTCGTCACGCGCACGATGCTCTTGGAAAACGTTTGGGAGTATCATTTTGATCCTCAGACCAATGTGATTGACGTTCACATTAGCCGCCTCAGACAAAAGATCGACAAACCATTCGAGACCGCAATTTTACAGACTGTCCGCGGCGCCGGATATAAACTAGAGCCTACTGTCTAAGCCGTGGCCCGTTTCGGACGCCTGGTCAAAACGACGACCTTTCGATTAGCGTTGCTTTATACAGCCGTGTTCGCCGGATCAGTCGGCGCGCTTTTTGTTTTCGTCTTTATCAACACAAGTGTATTCGCCGAACAGCAGACCGAGGCGGCAATAGAGGCCGAAGTTAAAGGATTCCAGGATACATTTAGGCGTGAAGGCGTGGCGGGTTTAGTCAACGCTATCAATCGTCGGGTCGACCCAAACACACGAACCGACGGCATCTACATACTCACAAATCCAAATCAACAGAGAATAGCGGGCAACCTAACCGCGTGGCCCAACGATATCCGTGCCGACGATTTGTGGATCAATTTTTCGATTGTCGATCTTCAAACGGCGGACCCCGGACTTGCAGATGTGCGCGGCCTGCAGTTTCTAATCCCAGGCGGTTATCGGCTCATGGTGGGGCGGGACATCCGCGAGGCGCGAGCCTTTCGGACTCAGCTTTTGCGCTCGTTGAATATCGGATTGGGCATAACGGTCGCTCTCGGGGTATTCGGAGGGTTTCTGTTTAGCCGGTCCATTATGGGGCGGGTTGAAAGTATCACTCAAACCTGTAGGCGCATTATGCGCGGTGATCTCAGTCAACGGATCGACAGCGCCGGGCAAAGTGATGAGCTTTCGCGTTTATCAGCGTCGGTCAATGAAATGCTCGACCAAATCGAGCGGTTGATGAATGGAATGCGAGAGGTTTCAGATAACGTTGCTCACGACTTACGTACGCCGCTCAACAGGTTGCGCGTGCGTTTGGAAATTGCGGCCAACAGTGCGACTGACGAAAAAGAAAAGGCAGAGCTAGAGGAAGCTATCGCGGACGCCGACGGTTTGCTGTCGACGTTTGCATCACTGCTGAGAATTGCACGGGCAGAGGCATCGTTGAGACGATCTTTTGGTACGCTAGACCTCGGATCAATTGTTGAAGATGTCGTCGATCTCTACCAACCGCTCGCCGAGGACCGGGACGTGGAGTTTAGCTCTACGATTGATTTCTCAGCGACGGGGTGGGGAGACTCAAATCTGGTTGCTCAAGCTGTTGCGAACCTAGCGGATAACGCGGTTAAGTATACCCCGACGGGTGGGCGCGTTTCGATCTCGGTCAAAGCTGAAAACGGCTCTGCCGTACTGGAAATTACCGACTCGGGGCCAGGGATTCCGGCATCTTATCATGGCAAGGTATTCGAGAGGCTTTACCGATTGGATGACAGCCGTACCACGCCAGGGTCCGGGTTAGGGCTGAGTTTGGTCAGTGCGGTCGCCAAATCTCACGGTCTTTCGGTGTCCTTGGCCGACAATGACCCGGGTCTCGTCGTAACTGTCGCTTTTCCCAGACCGCCAGATACTGCGGGTGGGGCCTGACCGGCTCTAATCCAGCCATAAAACGGTCTTTTGCAACTAAGTCCTCTGCTTGTGCGTTGCGTCTCTGGTCTACCTGATCGGGCCAAGGGGAAGAGGGGCATAATTATGGTTGTGAGTACAAACTATTTAGCGTGCTTTTGCTTAGGTGAAAATACGCCTTGTGGTAGTTTTTCCCCATGACCATCAATGAAAAACCCACGGACCTGATCCGTAGCGAAAATGCGTCTTCCGAGGCGTCCACACAACTCGTACTGGTAGAGAATGGCAGCGTCGTCATCCCGGATGCTCCGGCTCTTCTCACCGGCGACTTTTCGAAGCTTGGAGATGATCTGCTAATCATCAGTCCAAGCGGCGAACGATTTTTGGTCAAAGACTTCTTCACAACCGAGCCTCTCCCGTACTTAACAGATGGTGAGGGTATCGTTGTATCTGGGCAAGTGATCGCCCGCGTTGCGCAAAGACCGGATCCCACTGAGTATGCCCAGGAAGGGCAGGCCGATGGCACCGGTGCGATCGGTATCGTCGAATCCATTGACGGCGAAGTCACGGTTGAACGCGCGGATGGGACCATCGTCATTCTGTCCGAAGGCGACGCCGTATACATGGGCGACCTTATTATAACGGCCGAAGGTGCGACGGTCGGCTTGAAATTTTTAGATGAGACGACCTTTGCCCTCGGTGAAGACGGCGAACTCATTCTTGATGAACTGATCTACGATCCCGCTAGCGATACGGGGTCCGCCACGTTTACGTTACTCGCAGGCGCGGCCTCCGTGATCAGTGGCTCCATCGCCAAAACCGGCGCTGACGCCATGAAACTGGATACGCCGGTGGCCACCATCGGGATTCGTGGTACCAAAGTCATCGCCACTTATGATCCGGCAACTGGTCAGATTTCCATCGTCAACCGACCGGAACTTGTGGCGGGTGGGCAGCAGCAGACTGGTGAAATCACCCTGACCCTGCCCAATGGCACAGTGATCGGAACCGTAAACAACACCAATGGCGGGTGGCAGTTCTCGGCCGGTGAGACACCGACGGCAACAACTTTCAGCGAAGCCGATGTTCAGGCCATCGGTGGCGCAGTTGATACCCTCGTACAGCAGATCACTACCTGCCGCGCCTGGCGGCGACCAGAACGGTGGTGACCAACAAGGCGGTGATCAAACCAATACAGGCACGGCCGACGAAACCGTAACAACGGACGAGACGACCACAACCACCACTGACGAAGCCACCGGTGAGACAACCACGACCACGACCACGACCACGACGACAACGGTGGGCACCGGAGATGCCGCCACAACTACAACTACGACCACCGCCACCACGGCGACGACCCAAGGGACCCAGCAAACAGTCCAAACGGTCACAACGGTAACGCCAGCGACGACCACCACGACAACTACCACCACCACCGACACCACGAACGATGTTGTTCCGCCAGCGCCGTCCAACATCAGTGTTGCATTGCTGTCATCGGTCGTCAGCGATGATCCCACCAGCTCATTTGGTAACGCGGTGTTTCAGATCAGTCGGAGTAGTACCGATCTGACAACCACAGTAACGGTGAACTTTACCACCGCGAGCAGCACGGCAGTCGCCGGGCAGGATTATACCGCGACGGCGGGGTCGGTGACGTTTGCGCCGGGCGAAACCACCAAGACTGTTTCCGTTCCCATCATTGCGGATACGGCGACGACGTTTGGCGAAGTGGCGGAAACCTTCTTCCTGCAAATCTCGTCGAATGCCCCCGCCACTGAAGTGATTATTAATAACGCGGCGGCCGGTGCCACCATCGGCGAAGATGTTCTTCCGTCAATCTCATTGTCCGTGGACCAAACAACCGTCAACGATATGGGTGAGACGGTTATCACCTACACGGTGACGCGGTCAGGCTCATTATTGGGGAGCAACACGTTTAACCTCCAACTCGGAGGCGACGCGATTCCGGGAGTAGATTACAATATATCATCTGAGAGCGGCACATTTGCGCCCGGTGATACTCAAGTCACCGGCACGATAACAATCCTTCAAGATGCTAGTTTGTCGGTTCCAGAGCTCGCTGAAACAATTGAGTTGAGCCTTATCCTCGACGCGAATGCTAACTCTGCTGGTGGCGCCGATTTAGCCATAGTCACGATTGAGGCTGATCCCCCCGGGCCGACTATCTCCGTCACGGCCGACGTGACGTCAGTGGATGAAGGCAGTGCCGTCGTTTTGACTTTCACTCGAGGCGGCGATACCTCGGTCGCCGCAGGTGGCTTATACACAATATCGGGCGCTGACATCACGGCCGCAGATTTTACCGACGGCACATTGAGCGGTTCTGTTTCGTTTGCCGCCGGTGAGGTAACACAGACCGTAACCATCGGCATCGCTAATGATGGCATTCTAGAAGCGGCCGAGACCTTCACGATCGATTTAATAGGTGAGACGGGGACTAACCTCGGGACGCCCAGCAGCGCAACAGTCACCATTAATGAGTCTGTTACTCTCCCCGAACTTTCCATAAGCAGCACAACGATTACTGATTCCACCGGCGGGGCGGCTAGCTTTACAGTTTCTCTGACAGAAGTCTCCGCCACAGATGTTACGGTCAGCTTCACAACCGCTGATGGGACTGCTTTAGCAGGCAGCGACTACACGGCGACAAGTGGCACCCTGACCATCCCAGCCGGTCAGCTGAGCGGTACGATCAGCGTTCCTATCATTGGGGATGGCGCGGCGGCTGCACCGGAAGGAGAGGAAACGTTTTCTGTCGTTCTGTCGGGGCCGGTTGGTGCATTTCTAGGCACGTCGACGACTGGCACGGGTACGATCAGCGCCGACGCGGTTGTTGAACCAACGGCGAACCAAAACCCAGTTGCCACGGGCGTCACCTTCGGCAACCACTACATGCAGTTTGATGGTGTCGACGATCACATTTTGAGCGACAACGATGTAACGATTACCTCGCATTCGGTTGAAGCGTGGTTCCGTTCGGGCGAGGGCTCCGGCTCGGGTATTCATCCAATTGTTGCGGTCGGCAATGCTAGCGGGTTGGGCAGGGCATTTCTGAACAACGGTGTATTGACCATTAACGTCATAGATTCGTCGGGTAATGGTCTGCAGTTGGTGTCTTCCGTCACGGTTAATGACGATGATTGGCATCACGTTGCCTACACCTTCGACGCATCGACGGACACCTTGAAATTGTATGTCGACGGCGTCGAAGATACCGGCGCTACGCCCAGTATCGCAGGCAGTGGCGATCCATCTTTCTCGACCACCGGTCCTTTTGTGGTCGGCTCCGACGCCACCGATTTTTTCCGTGGCGGAATTGATGAGGCGCGGCTTTGGGACACGGTGCTCGATGCATCGACTATTTCATCCGGGTTCACAGGCACGCCCAGTGCAACTGCAACAAATCTGCTCATCGCTTACGACTTTGAGAATTTTGACGGCACCAACGCGCTTAATCTTGTGTCTGGCGGAACCGCACTCAATGGAACAGGGTTTGGCGGTGCGAATACCATCCACTCAGCCAGTGCGCTGGGTTTGGTTGGCGGGAATTACGTCGATACCGGTGTCAATGAACTCCCGACCAGCTTCACCGTCTCTGCCTGGTTCTTCATCTCCGATAGTGCAACCGGTGATCAAATCATTCTGGCCAAGCATCCAAGTGGTTCGGCCCCCGCAAATGGCGACTTCGCTCTCATCTACAATGCAGATTCAGACACCTTGTCTTTCGAAATGGGCAACGGCAGTAGTGTCGATGTAGCCTCGCATACAGGATTAACATCCAATAATTGGATTCATGTCACGGCGACCTACGACAGCTCTGGCGGAGCCATGGAGTTATTCGTCAACGGCGCTTCGGTGGGTACCGCGACGTTGACAGGGAACGCGCGGCAGATCAGTGCCGATAACATTCTGATCGGTCGTGTGACCGATGACACAGGGACCGCCAGTTTTGATGGTGCCGTTCGCGACGTGGCGATTTTCGGCAACGTTCAGGGCGCCGGTGCCATCGCAACTCTAGCGGATCACGGCGCTACAATCACCGACGCTAACCTCGTGGCCTACTACCCCTTCACCGATGGCGCTGGATCAACGGTAACGGATGCCACGGGCAGGGACGATGGCACCATCGTCGGCGCTATCGAATGGCTATTTGATTCTCCGCCGGTCGGCAACGGCAATTCAATTTCTACCCTCGAAGACACACCCTATGAATTTTTTGTCTCAGGCTTTGATCCCGACGGCACCGTCAATAACATCACCGTCACCGCGGGCAATGGAGCCAACGGTACCACCGCTGTCGGCGCGGACGGTTTCGTTTACACGCCTAACGCCAATTTCAATGGCAATGATACGGTCACCGTTACGCTGACGGATTCTGACGGCGGTACGACGACGCAGACCGTAAACATTACCGTTGGCGCGGTGGCGGATGCGCCCAAACTATCGGGCCCCGGAACGCTGGCCTCGATCGTTCAGGATGACACCAACCCGGCTGGGGATACGGTTTCTAATCTCTTTTCGTCACTCTATTCCGATGCGGAGAACGACACCTTTGTCGGCGTTGCCGTTGTCGCCAACACGGCTAATCCGGCAACCGAAGGAAAGTGGCAGTACAGCACTGATAGTGGAAGCAACTGGACTGATATTAGCCAGTCTTCGAATTTTGATTCTGCCTTCCTTTTGAGTGTCAGCACCGAGATTCGCTTTTTACCCGTATCCGGCTATAGCGGTTCACCACCGCCGCTACAGGTGTTAGCGGTCGATTCTAACTATGGTGGATCGTTCTCGACAGGTGGCACCGAGCCCACGCCTATCATCGGTGACGCCACCTACCATGGCGGCACGTCCCACTTCGGCGAAGACGACGTTAGTCTAAACACCACCGTCACCGGCGCAGCAAACCAGCCGCCGGTGCCCTTTGCTGGGAACTCAATTAGTTTTGATGGCGCGGGCGACTACGTCGACATTGGATCGAGTTCAGGTTTCAAGGGTGGCGCCAGCGGAACCTCTTTCACCATTTCGGCGTGGATTAAGCCGACCACTGTCAGTGGGACCCAAACCATCATTGCCCACGGAGCTGGGAGTTCTGTAGATGGTGTCTCGTTCAGCTTGAGTGGCAGCGATCTTGAATTAGGTGTTCTCGGTGGCAGTACCGTTTCAACAAGTGGAGTCGGAATCGCAGCGGGTGTCTGGACTCATGTCGCAGTTACGGTCTCCGGCGCAACGGCAGCGTTCTATGTCAACGGTACGTTGGTCGGGAGTTCTACCATTACTGTGTTTGGCGCAGACAATACCGATGACTCAGCTTGGATTGGTGCAACGACTTTAGATGGCACAACCCCAGTCGGTGAGTTTACCGGGCTCATTGATGAGGTCGTCTGGTGGGACGAGGCGAAGAGTGCCGGCGAAATCGCGACAGTCTTTGGTGGTCAACTTTCAGCCGGGACCAGTGACGTTAGAGGCAAATGGGGCTTTGATGACGGCGGCGGTTTGGTGGCCGTCGATTTCTTCGACACTTCTCAGAACGGCACTCTTAATGGTGACGCCGGATTCTCTAACGACTCTGCACCAGTTCAACCGAACAGCCCGTTCGAGCTTTACGGCTCCGAAGATCAACAAATGACCATCCAGCTGGGTGGCAATGATCCAGAGAGTGACTCCTTAACAATCATCGTCACGACGGTTCCAACAACCGGCACGCTTTATCAGACGGTGGATGGGGCTACACCGACCACGCCCATCAGTAATGGCGAAACGGTATCCAACGCCAACGGTTGGGTCATCTATGTCCCGGTTGCCAATGACAACAATGTCGATGTTGATATAATTTTGTTTACAGTTGATGACGGCACCAACTGTCCGATTGCCCAAGACGCACATATCAGCCTGCAGCCCGTCGATGACGATGCGGTGATTAGCATTACCAACACGCCGCTCGGATACAACGATGCCGACGGTATGGTTATACTTGATGCCGCAGCCACCCTAACGGATATCGATGATTTCGAACTGGATACCCTGAATCAGGGCGGCACGTTGACCATCACGATCACGGCGAATAACACCACCGATGACCGCCTAACCATTAAGAACGTTGGTACCAGCGCCGGTCAGATCGGTGTTTCTGGTTCCAATGTCTCTTATGCTGGCACACTCATTGGAACCTTTACGGGCGGTACGGGTACAGCCGCGCTGGTGATTACGCTCAATGCTGACGCATCCTTAGCGGCGGTCCAAGAACTGGCTCAGAACATTGAATTCGAAAATGTCACGACCGGCGAAACAACCACCAAAACCATACAGTTCACGCTCGAAGAAAGTGACGGCGATAGCAGCGTTACCACGGACACCATTTCCGTAAACATGAACCCGGTCGGTGCGGTTACCTTTGACGGTGGCCCGAGTGCGGAATCTGATTGGTTCACAGCGGCTAACTGGAATCCCGATACGATTCCAGGCAGTGGCGCCGATACCGTCATTGATGGCGCCTCGTTCAACGTTGATTACAATACCGCTGGCAGCTCGACCATCAACTCGTTGACGCTGGCGAACTCATCGACCCTCGATTTGGATCAAGGCACTCTTGTTGTTAACGGTGCTGTCACGACGGCAGCGGGTAATATGATCACCGTTGACGAAACTACAACCTTGACCGTCGGTGGGGCGTTCGCCAATGGCGGCACCCTTCGGGTTGGTGGCATTTCGACGACAGGAACGGTGAACGGAGCTGGCATCCTCGACAATACCGGCATCGTACAGGCGTTTCATGGGTCCATAGACATTGGGACATTTACCAATATGTCCGGTGGTGACATTACTGTCGCCAACACCACCGCCAGTGCTTTCGTTGTCAGTAGTACAAACTTCAACAACCAATCCGGCGCAACCATCAACATCATTGGCGGCGCGGTTGACGGGAACCTTCAGGTCTCCAGTACAACGCTAATCAACGACGGCATGATCATTCTGACAGATTCCGGAGGCGCGTTTGATTCACGCCTGACAAATAGCTCCGGTACCATCACCAATAACAACACCATTCAAACAATCGTCAGCAACGGCGGTGGCCGGTTCCTCGAAGCACCGATCACCAATAGTTCTGGCGGGCTGATCGACCTTGATACGACGACCAGTTTCACAGCAGCGGTGACCCATAACACAGGCGCGAGTTTCGAAGTCGCGGCTTCAACCGATGCCAACTTCACGGCCACGACCCTCAATGCCGACGGTGGCACGTTCACGTTTGGGGCCGGGGCCAATCTCTTCTTTACGGGTGGCGGTACATTAGATGTCGGTTCGGCGACAACGCTAGGATCAAACGGCACATTGAATCTCGGTGACTTCAGCAGTGCAATCGGCAATGTTACCGGCGCCGGAACGCTAACCGTCCAAGGTGTGCTGAACGCCAGCCGTGGTGTCATCTCGGCTCCAATTATTATAGATGGCGCATCTGGGCATTTGTTAACCGCTGGCACCTCGTCGGCTATGGACATCACCAACACAGTATCCGTTACGGCGGGTGCTCTGTTTGAAGTGCGCGGCGCGGCCAATCACGCTGAGTTGGATGTCACCAATGCCATCACCAATGCGGGCACGATCCGGCTGACCTCGACCAGCGCTAATGCCGCGACCTTGGATCTTCAGTCCGGTGGGTCGGTCACCAACACAGGCACCGTTGAAGTGCTTGCAGGCGGGGGTGGTAGCCGTGCCATCACCGGCGGTGACATCAACAACAATTCCGGTGGCCTAGTCGATATTGATGTCGACACGACATTCAGCAGCGGTAACTTGACCAACAACTCCGGTGCGACGCTTGATCTTGCGGCCAGTACAACATTGACCCTTGATAGCAGCGCCATTCTCACAATGAACGGCGGTACGGTGACGGCAGGTGCGGCGTCCGTACTGGATATCAACTCCGCAACTCTTGATCTCGATGCCGCGACCACGCTTGGCTCCAATCTTAGTGTGTTCGTGGGTAGTGCGGGCGGTGATGTTGGCAACATTACAGGCGCGGGCGCGCTTACGTTACAGGGCGCAATGACCTTTGAGCGCGGTGCAATCTCTGCGCCATTAACAATTGATGCGACCGGATCAGTCACCACGACAACAGGTGACGTCACGACAATTAGCGGAGCGACCTCGATCGTGTCCGGCGGTCTGCTAGATGTTCGCTCAGACGGTGGCGGCACGTCCGAATTGAATATGACTGGGGCTGTCACCAACGATGGCACGATCCGGCTGGTCGCCTCTGCTGGCACACCGTCCGTAACCCTTGATCTTGATAATTCAGGCTCGATTGATAACACGGGCACGATCATTGCATCTCTCAATTCCGGCGGCACCCGTGTAATCCGGGACGGCTCTATCACCAACAACGCCACCGGCTTGATCGATATTGATGTCGATACGACCTTCAACAATGTTGGGTTGACGAACAACGCCAGCAGCACGCTGACTGTTCAAACCGGCGACACCTTGAATCTGGACGACAGCACGTTTGTCTACAACGGCGGCACTGTCGATGGATCGGGGACGATCGCGTTCTCATCGGGCACCAGCACGATGACGCTGAACGCGGGTCTGTCGTTCTCGACGGTTGATCTCATCATCGGCACCGCGGCAGGTGCTGTTGGTAATGTTGGTGGCAGCACCTTAACCCTTGCCAACTTCACGGATTTTGACCGTGGCACAATTTCTGCACCACTGGTGATTGATAGCGGCGGGAGCCTCACATCAACCTTAAACAATGTGGCGACCATCTCTGGTACTACCCAGATCAATTCAGGCGGTACGTTGGTGGTTAGCTCCACCGGTGGCGGTACGACGCTTTTGAATGTGAGTGGTGCTATTACAAACGCCGGCACTATTTCGCTAACCAGTTTAGCTGGCAGTCCGACTGTGACACTCGATCTAGATACGACTGGCTCGATTGCCAATGCGGGCACGATTGATTTGGATCCCGGCGCCGGCGGCACCCGCGTGATCCAGGACGGCTCTATCACCAATAACGCCACGGGCTTGATCGACGTTGATACGGATACGACCTTTAACAATGTCGCGCTGACCACCAACGCCAGCAGCACGCTGACTGTTCAAACCGGCGATACGCTGAATTTGGACGACAGCACGTTTGTCTATAACGACGGAACCATCAATGGCGCGGGGACGATCGCGTTCTCATCGGGCACCAGCACCATGACGCTGAATACCGGGCTATTGTTCTCGACGCTTGATCTTGTCATTGGTACCTCTGCCGGCGCTGTGGGTAATGTTGATGGTGCCGGTACTTTGACGCTCGCCAATACCACGGCCTTTGATCGTGGCGTGATCTCTGCCCCGCTGACGATTGATAATGGTGGGACTGTTTCGTCGACGTTGAATAATGTCGCGACCATTAGTGGAGCAACCTCGATCCTTTCTGGCGGCACGCTGGAGATCAACTCCACCGGTGGCGGCACGACCCATTTAAATGTGAGCAACGGCAGCATCGCTAACGCCGGTACGATCCGGCTCATCGCCACCTCTGGCACACCGACTGTGACCCTTGATCTCGACTCGACGGGCATAATTGCCAACACGGGCACGATTGATTTGGATCCCGGCGTCGGCGGCACCCGCGTCATCAGGGATGGCGCCATCGGCAACAACCCGGGCGGTTTGATCGATGTTGATAACAACACAACCTTTAACGCTATAGTCTATGTTAACAACACCGGCAGCACGTTGACCATTCAAACCGGCGACACCCTGAACCTGGACGACAGCACGTTTGATTACTTCGGAGGTACGGTCAACGGGGCAGGAACGTTGGCGTTCTCATCGGGCACCAGCACTCTGACGCTGCATGCGGACCTGACGTTCTCGACCCTTGGCCTAACCCTCGGCACCTCTTCGGGCGCGGTGGGTAATGTCGACGGCAGTAGCACGTTGACGATCGCCAACAATACGATCTTTGACCGCGGCACGATCTCAGCCCCGTTGACGATTGATAATGGCGGGACCGTGTCGTCGACGTTGAATAATGTCGCGACGATAAGCAGTGCGACCCAGATCAATTCCGGCGGCACGTTGGAAGTTAATGCAACGGGGGGCGGTACGACGCTTTTGAATGTGAGTGGTGCGATAACCAATGACGGCACCATCGCACTGATCGCCACTTCTGGCACTCCATCCGTGACACTTGATGTGACGGGTGGCTCGCTTACCAACAACGGTACGATCCATGCCCAGGCAGGAGTCGGCGGAACCCGCACGATTACCAGCGACAACCTCATCAGTGCCGCGGGCAGTGTTATCAACGTCGATGCGGATCTAACAATTGCGATGGGTGCGTCGGGCAGCTTTGATAGTGCAGGTGCCGTTGATGTGGCGAGTGGTACCACCCTGGCATTCACTGGTTCCAACGCGGCGACCGACACGATTGATTTCCAAGCAGCTGGCACCGTGACCGTTAACGCGGGTGGTGTGCTCGACACCAATGGCCTCGACATCACCAACAGGGGAACAACAACCGTCGGCGGATCGTTGATCACCGACGGTGCCGATTTCGCGATGACGAGTGGCAGCATTTTGAATGTTACGGGCGCGTCAGGTGCGGCGGACTTTACAGTAGGTGCGTTGAACAGTGTCTCAGGGGGGACCGTCAATTTTGTTGGCGGAGCAAACGGTGTCACCTTCAATGGCGCCCTTGGGACTATCGGTATAATGAATTTCGATGATAGCGTTCTGCTGAACCTCACCGCTGACATCGACAACAATGAGGGCGTGGTTGGGGTTGATACAGGCACGCTCGTTATAGTGGGCGGCGATTTCGACAACAACGGCGGCAATCTATCGATTGCCAGCGGTGCGACGCTTCAAATGAGCGGTACAGACCTAAACCTCACAACCGGCAATTACACCAGCGTTGCGGGTAGCACGATCGCGCTGGGTTCCAGTGTTGCTTTTGGTTCAGCCTCCTTCACCGCGGGGAATGCAGGTTCCGGATTTACAAACGAGGGAACTTTTTTTGCTGCCAACACGGACAATGTTGCTGGGACCAATATTACGGTATCGGGTGAATTCACCAACAATGGCACTACCGTCTTGGATGGTGGAAGTGGTGCTGGGGGTGTAATTTTCACCGGTGACTTTGCCAATGGTTCTGGAGGGATTGTTAGCATCTCCAATAATGTCTCCTTTGGCCTTGAGGTTGCGCTCGTCAATGATGGCTTGTTCACGGTGAGCGCCGGAGGCTCGGTCACCTTTGATAAGGATTTCACCAACAATCTCTCCCTAGTCCTCACATCTGACTCTGGATCAGCCGGCGCCAGCTTTGACGTTTCAAGCGGAGCCACGTTGATCAACACCGGAACTATAGGCGCAGTCGGAACGGTAGGTGTGGCGCGCTCTATTTCTGGAAATTTATCAAATGCATCGGGGACGATCGATATTGATGTGGCGACGACCTATTCCGGCGGCACGCTGACCTACTCAGGTGGAACGTTCGACGTTGCCAGTGGTGTAACCTTTGCGATAGCCAGTGGTGCGACATTGGCAGTCAACAGTGGTATTTCTGTGCTTGGCGATATCGATAACAGTGGCACGATTGATGTCGCACAAGGCGCTGGCAGCAGTTCAGTTGGTGGCCTTGTCAATCAATCAGGAGGCCTGGTCATTCTCGATGCGGGCGCGTCTGAAACCGCAGACTTTACAAGTGCAGGCGATATCACAAATGCAGGAACGATCAGGTTTGATTCTGCGCACACCGGCTCTATTAGCCTGACGGTGACATCCGGAAACCTCGATAATACGGGCACTATTGCGGTGCAGAATGGTTCATCGATCTTAAATACGATTGCCGCTTCCGTGAATAATTCCGGCACGCTCGACATTGATGAACATGCAACGATTGCAATGGGGTCCGATGACTTTGATCAGCTGAGCGGTGGCATTCTTGATGTCGGCACCAATGCGACGTTGCAATTTACAGGAAGCAACACGGCAGCCGACGCCATCAATTTCCAGAGCGGGGGTACGGTAACGGTCAATTCCGGTTCCACCATCGATACCAATGGCCTTGATGTTACGAACGACGGTGACATGACCATCAATGGCACCTTCCAAACCGAAGGCGGCGATTTCCTTAATGATACCAATGGTGATCTGACGGGCTTCGCCAACCTTAGCCTTGGCGGTGGCAGCTTCACTAACAATGGCAACAGCGATGGCGGTGCGTCTCCAGGACTGTTTGTGGTTGAAGGTGGCGATGCAATCTTTGGTGCAACCAGCACGATCATTGTCGAAATCGGTGGAACGGACAGCGCAGACTACGACATAAACCGCTTTGGTCAGAATTTCCATATGGGTGGTGCATTGGGTGTTGTGTCCTGGGATGGCTTTGAAGCCTCAGCCGGTGACAGCTTCGATATCATTGAATGGGGTAGTAGCTCCGGAATGTTTGATGAGATCGAAGGTCTGGATGCCTGGGGTGATGTGGCGCTCGACACCACCTTCACCGACAGCGGCCTGACGCTGACGGCGAAAACCGTCACGCACCAGGGCGACGATGATGCCGACGTGTACATCGGCACAGGTGACGATGACGTCATGGTCTCCCTCGGCGGCAGTGATGTTCTGAGCGGCGCAGACGGCAGCGACTTGCTGCTCGGCGGCGACGGAGATGACGTGCTTTCCGGCGGTGCGGGCGATGACCGTCTGATCGGTGGTCTCGGCACCGATACGGCAGATTACTCCGATGCCTCTTCCGGTGTGACCATTAACCTTGAAAACGGTGAAGGTCTCGACGGCGACGGCGGGGTCGATACCCTGATCTCTATCGAGAATCTTATCGGCTCAGACCACGACGATGTGTTTATCAACAATGCCCGCGACAACGTCATGATTGGTGGCGACGGCTCAGACACCTTTATCTTTAACGCCGTAGACGGCGGTGATGACCTAATCCAAGACTTCACCTCGGGCGAAGACAGTATTGTCCTCGCAGCCGGAGCCTTCGGCTTTAATGCTGGCACGGCGCAAGAGGGTGTCAACTTCTCGGTCATCGATGGTGGCTACGACGGCACCAACGCCGGGGGCAACGATGCTCATGCGGCTGGAAATGCATCGTTGGTCTACTCGGAAGAAGACAGCGCATTGTACTACGATGAGAACGGCAAGGATGCTGATGGTTACTCGGTCGTCGCAACTCTGCAGCCGGGTGCTGGTATCGTCGCCGACGACATCCACTTCGCCGCTTAAGCGTTTCCCATGACACGGTTTGCGGATCAGGTTGTCTGGGTCACCGGCGCGTCATCGGGTATCGGCGAGGCCTTGGCCTATGCCTTCGCCAAGGAAGGCGCGCATCTGGTTCTCTCCGGTCGCCGTGCGGAAGAGTTAGATCGCGTTGCGTCCGCCTGCACTGACCGCACGGGTCAAATTCTCTGTCTGCCCTTTGATATGTTGGACGAAACCGGTCGTCAGGCTGCGGTGGAGAAAGTCCTCAGCCGCTTTGGACATATCGACATGCTGGTCAATAACGCGGGAGTATCGCAACGCTCCCTCGGTAAAGACACCGATATCAGCGTCGACCGCGCGATTATGGAATTGGATTACTTCGCTGTGATCGACCTGACCAAACGCGTTCTCCCTCACATGCTAGAGCGGAAGTCGGGCTATTTGGTCACGACCTCCAGTGTCGCCGGTAAATACGGTGTGCCCATGCGCACGGCCTATTCGGCCTCGAAACATGCGCTGCACGGCTATTTTGATGCCCTGCGGGCGGAACTGACCGCCTTTAACATCAATGTGTCGTTGCTGGTGGTGGCTGGGGTGCAAAGCCAGGTCTCGGTCAATGCCCTAACGGGTGACGGCTCAACTTGGGGAAAAATGGACGGTATACAGAGCAAGGGACTCTCTGCCGAAGAATGTGCGCGCCGGGTCTTGAATGGCCTGGCCAAGAAAGAGCCCGAAATCAACGTTGGCGAAGGCAAGGCCATGACCGGGCTTCGCCTCAAACGCTTTGCGCCAAAGCTCCTCAACCGTATGATGGCCAAGATGAGAACGACTTAAACAGAACCGCCAACCCGGGGGCAGTATGGCCAGACCACACGTCGAGTTCATTCAAAGTCAGATCATTCCATTTATCCAGGGCCTTTACGGCGGCGCGCGGCCGGAAATCGAAACCCGCATTCTCAGTATCGATGACGAGGACGGCAGTTCCAGCACCATCCTGCGCTATCCCGCGGGCTGGTCGCGGACAACACCCCATACGCTCGACGTTGATGAAGAGATTTTCGTTCTCGAAGGTGCGCTGGAACTGAATGGCCGCACCTACGGCAAACATGCCTACGCTCATTTGCCAAAAGGGTATTTGCGCGAGAGCCATGGCTCGCCTGGCGGTGCCGTGGTTCTGACCTTCTTCTCTGGCGAACCACACGCCACAGACGGCGGCTCCGCAACGGCAGATTTCGATGATCGCCGTTTGATGGAATATGTCGATACTCTATCCATGTCTCCCCACGTCGGCCCCCGTAAACATATGAGTTCTGGCGATTGGGATCCCTCAGGCACCACCCACAAAAAATTATATGAGGAGCCGGATACCGGTGAACTCACCTGGTTGATCGGCATGGCTCCGGGGTGGTGGACGGCGAAGGCGGAAATTCATCCTGTGGTGGAAGAAGAATTCGCCATCCTTGGTGATATTTGTTTTCCCATTGGGGTAATGCGAGACGGCGGATACTTCTGGCGCCCACCGGGGATTCAGCACGGTCCATTTGCGACCTGGGGTGGGGCGCTACATCTTTGCCGTTGTAAAGGTGGGCGTTTTGCTACGGATTGGCAGGATACCGACGGGCCGGATTGGAATCCGCCCTACACTCCTATTATCCCCGCTAAGTATCAGGCTTATGTGGATGCCGCCGGAGAGCACTACGACCGCGAGCCCGGCTACTAACTGGTTCGGTTTGTTTAATCGCGATTTACGTAAGCGATGATGAAGATACAACGCTTTTTGAACATCGTTCCCGCGTTGCTTGTTCTGGCAATGGGTGTGGTGGCGGTCTATCCATACATTCTTCTAGACGGGCGATTCATTCTCGACGCGGATATTCAGGTCGTCGATATCAAGTTGTACTACCAGACGTTTCGGGACTGGTCTTGGGGTGCACTACCAAAGCCCTCTGCTAATGTTTATTTCCAAGGCCATACCCTAATTTATGGCTTTGTTCTTAATGTATATGAGGGTTTCACCGGATCATTCTCTGCCGAGTCAAACCTTGATCATCTCGCGCTGGTGTCGGCGAGTACGGTCAATGCGGCCGCACATGTGCTGGCCACGGCGATATTTTTTATGACGGTTAAGCGCCTGACCGCCCAGGTCTGGATCGCGCTTCTGATAACTGCACTTTTCGCCTTCTCTCCACAGGTTCTCGACATCACGTTGATCCGCATCGACAGGCTTATGCTCCTGCCGCTGGTTGTTGTTCTCCACGTCAGTGTCGTGATCGCACAACAGGAGGCCGGGTGGCGACATGGAATCGCCATTGGTGTCGCATTAGCGTTGCTCACGGCGACTAAGATTTCCGGTGTTCTGTTTGGTGTGTTTCCCGCGACAGCTATGCTCGCCGTGCTTGCAACCAACAATTTTGACCGCCGGATATGGCGGCGCATGGGCATGCTTTCAGCAATCACGCTCGCAGCCGCTTTACCAGTGCTCTGCATTCTAATGGTTCGATTTGTGCTCCACGCTAATAGCTTCGGCGACATACTGCTGGACGGTTACGACATGCAAATGCGGTGGACGTCTGTTCTCCCCTTTACACCCATCCTGTACTACAACGTCGATCTCTTCCTTGGGTATGGCGTTCTATTTTTGACCGTCAGCCTTCTATCAATAGGTATTGTTGCAGTCAGTGCCGCAACGCAGAAGTCACCGGTGTGCATCTGGCTTATCAGCAACATAACCCTATTTTCCATCGCTGGTGCTATCGCATTCAAGTTTGAGCGCGGTGGTTATCATCTGGTGCCCCTCTATCTGTTTGCTATCGCCATCGCTTATGTTCAGGCGCGTGATTGGTTAGCCGGACGATCTTCGAAAAACGTGCAGTTACGCTATGCGGCTGCCTGTGTGATCGCGCTGGTGATTCCGGTTGGCGCCGTGGCACTGAGCTTCGCGACATCTTCACAGGTTGCTTTGCAACGTATCGACTCAATTACACAGACGCGGATTGAATCACGCGAGTGGATTGCCGCGCAATTTAGTCCTGCTGATCGCGTTTGTATGATGACGAGTACGCAATGGGCTAACCCGCAATTGGATGGTTTAGGGCTTAGGGTCACAACGCGGCCATTCGATTTTCCATATCTGGATAAAGAGGCGATGGCCACGTACGTAAACCCTGGTCTGTATCAAGTTCGCGCGGCCTGTGATGCGATCGTATTTAATGATGCGCATACGGATGCCTACATGGGAAACTTTCGGAGTCAGGGGCACGAACAAAGGCTAGAGGAATGGCTGGGCGTACTTGAGGCGCTTAAGAGCGCGTATCCTCCAACCGTCTTCAAGTCGGAGACTGTGGCCTACTATGTGTCCCGGGTAGAGGTCTACGATCTGCGACGTGATCCTGTGAATGCTGATCAAAGGTTTGGTCCTGCTGGGTTTTTGTCTCGGGCTATTGCCGTCGGCGGAATCTTAGAAGACGACGCTATGAGGTTCGGGGAGAGGGCGCTGCCGATCGTGATCGGACGTTATAGAGGTTCAATAGATCGTGTAGTGAGATATGACGACAATTCGATGCTTGCACAGGGGTGGGCCGTGGACACACGCGGACAGGAACCGGCGGCGGCGGTTTTGTTCGTCGCCGGTTCACAAGTCATCGCATTCGAAGGCACGGCCACGGCTCGGCGTCGCGATGTGGCTGCATCGTTGGGTGCCTCTAGATACTTATTGTCCGGCTATGCGGCATGCCTGTTCACTGGCACGAACTCTCCGGATCGAGTCAGAGTATTTGCGCTCGGTCAGGATGGGACAATCGGTGAAATCGGTCCGACGACAGGTATTGAAATCGAAGGCGTTCCTGCCGACTTGGTAAAACCGAGCTATTGCCGGCTGTCATGATTTGAACGCTTCAGCTGCGGCTTGCACCCTGGTGGCAGTCGATGAAGACCTTTCGCGGCGTAGGCCCTTACATTAAGCTCTCGGTACGTATTCACCGTGGATAAGGTCCTTGATTTCACCGGTTGAAAAAACCATCGACGCGCCACCACCATCACCGTTAGGGCCTACTGGCAAACGCCGTCGTTCGGCCATGATCTTGCTGCGGGTGGGTGTTACGGTTGCCGTGTTAGCAGTGCTCGCCACTCAGGCTGATTGGACCGGCATGAGCGCGCGCGTGGCTGCGATTGCCCCGAGTTTGATTGCAGTGGGGTTCTTGATCAAAGGGTTCAGCGTATTCTTTGCTGGAGAGCGTTGGCGTTTGTCCGTTGCCGCCGCTGGTACCGCAATCAGGCGATGGCTTTCTCTACGATTGATGGCCATTGGCTTGTTTTTCGGCCAAGGCTTGCCCGGGACTGTTGGGGGTGACGTCGTGCGCGGTTTTCTCACCCAGCGGGCAGGATGTCCAACGCCGACTGTTTTATTGGCTTTCATTCTAGACCGGGGTCTGGCGCTGGTTGCCTGCCTGTTGCTAGTGTTGGCTGGGCTGCCCTATCTACCACCGACAGTCGTGGGCGCGGCGATGCTTATGCTTGGCGGGTTAATCGCCGGACTAGGCTTTCTGCTTGTCGTCGACCGGCTTCCTCTCCCGGCCCTTGCCATCGTCAACACGATACGTCCTCATTTTGTTCGCTTGCGGCACATCATTTTGAGCAAAGCGGCACTTCAAGGTCTAGTGTTCGCGGCCGCAGTTCATCTCAGCACAATTGTGGCTGTCTTCGCCTACACCACAGCGCTCAATTTGCCTGTAACGGCGGCAAACCTCTTTGTCGTTGTACCGGCAACCATACTCGTTTCGGCACTACCAATCTCCATAAATGGCTGGGGGATACGGGAAGGGGCTTACGTTTTCGGATTGTCGCTGTATGGCGTCGGTGCTGCAGAAGCGATAACGGTATCGCTCATGATCGGCTTCACCGATATTTTGGTAGCCCTGCCTGGTGGCGTATTGTGGCTTCTATCTCGGGACCGTATTGCCGATGTCCGTTCTGAAACGCTTCAGCCATGACGACAGTGTCCAATTCATCCCCTGAGAGCAAATCGTCCGAGGGACGTCAACTTACGCAGCGCCAAAATACAGTCCGGACTCTGTTCGATCGTCTGGCGCCAGAGATTGATCAATGGGTGGCCCGTAACCGTCCGTTTCACGATGCGGATACGGCATACCTGCAATTTCTTATTCCGAAGAACGCAAGTGTGTTGGAAATTGGTTGCGGCCTTGGGGATACACTTGCCGCGTTGCAACCCTCGCGCGGCGTCGGAATAGATCTGTCCCCGGCTATTGTTGCACGCGCGAAAGAACGCCATTCTGATTTAGAGTTTCATACAGGCAATGCAGAGGATGCGGCTGACCTGGCGCGCATAACGGGCGAATTCGATATAATTCTTCTGTCCGACACCATTGGGTTTCTCGACGATTGCGAAGAGACCTTGAGGGCACTGCATCGGTTCACAACACCCCATACTCGAATCATCGTGAGTTACTATTCACGGCTATGGGAGCCCATACTCGGGCTTGCGGAAAAGACCGGGTTTAAGATGCCACAGGGTCAGCACACATGGCTTAGCACCACGGATACAATGAACGTGCTCGATCTAGCAGGGTGGGAGTCGATAATGCGGGAGTGGCGTCAGCTCATACCCAAGAGATGGTTTGGCGTCGGCACGTTCGTGAACCGTTACATTGCGCCTTTGCCAGGGATTCGCCGTCTCTGTTTGCGCAATTACATTGTGGCTCGCCCGGCGCCGAAAGCGCCCGTGGCAAAACCGTCTTGTACGGTGCTCATTCCCTGCCGCAATGAGCGGGGCAACATTGAGAACGCAATCCAGCGCCTGCCGAAGTTCGTGGCTGATATGGAAATTCTCTACGTCGAAGGCCATAGCCAAGACGAAACCTATGAGGAATGCTTGCGGGTCCGCGACGCCTATCCCGATATGGATATCAAGGTTCTGCGCCAAGACGGTAAAGGCAAGGGGGATGCGGTTCGGAAAGGGTTTGATGCGGCGCGCGGTGACGTCTTGATGATACTCGATGCCGACCTGACCATGCCGCCCGAAGCGCTTCCAAAGTTTTATCAAGCGATCGCGTCTGGAAAAGGTGAATTTATCAACGGGTCGAGACTAGTTTACCCAATGGCTGATCGCGCCATGCGGTTTTTAAATTGGGTCGCAAATAGAACCTTCGCCTATATTTTTTCGTTTCTCATGAACCAACGGTTTACCGATACGTTATGTGGCACCAAGGTTTTGTGGAAACACGACTACCAGAAGATTGTCGCGAACCGGCATTACTTTGGCGACTTTGATCCGTTTGGTGACTTTGACCTTATTTTCGGCGCCGCCAGGCTCAATCTAAAAATCGTTGAGATTCCGATCCGCTATGCTGACCGCACCTATGGAGAAACCCAGATTTCTCGTTTCCGGCATGGCTGGATGTTGCTGCGGATGGTGCTGTTCGCTTGGCGCAAACTTAAAGCGGTATAGGGCCGTGCGCGCCTGATTTACATTCTATTCCACGCATCAAGGGCGGCAATTTTGTAGGCTTCGGCTAATGTCGGGTAATTGAACGTACTCTCCACAAAATAGTCGACCGTCCCACCAAAGTGCATGACAGCCTGGCCAATGTGGATCAGTTCGGTCGCACCTTCACCGATAATGTGCACGCCCAGCAACTTTCGGTCCGCGAGCGAAAATATCATTTTAAGCATGCCCGACTTAATACCCATGATCTGGCCGCGGGAGGTTTCGCGAAAACGCGCTATGCCGCACTCGTATTGGACATTGTCCTCTCGAACTTCGTGTTCAGACTGCCCAACGGTCGACATCTCGGGTATGGCGTAGATGCCATAAGGAAAAAACTTGGGCGGGTCTGTGACATGGTGATTAAACGCATGACACGCGGCGAGGCGGCCCTGCTCCATCGAAGTAGAGGCGAGGGCTGGGAACCCAATCACATCGCCAGCGGCAAAGATGTGCGGCACTTTGGTTTCGAACGTGTTTGGATCAACTTCGATGCGGCCGCGTTTGTCGGCTTCAAGCCCACAGTTCTCTAAACCGATGCTATCCGTTGCACCGACCCGACCGGCGGCAAAAAGCACCATATGAGTCTTAACAACCCGGCCAGAATCCAATTTAACAACGCATTGTCCAATATCGTTCTTCTCAATGTTTTCAACCGTGCACCCGAGATGAAAAATGACTTTCCGGTCTTTGAGTTCATGCACCAGTTCCGACGTCAGTTCATGGTCTAAGAACTCCATGATGGGGTCACGCGGGTCGATCACGGTGACGGGAATATCCAGAGCACTAAAAATCGTTGCGTATTCGACGCCGATCACACCGGCGCCGACGACAGTGAGGGTTCTCGGCAATTTCTCTAAGGCGAGTATGTCGTCACTGTCGATGATCTGTTCGCCATCGAAGGGAATGTGATCCGGTTTGTAGGGTTTGGTGCCAACGGCTAGCAAAAACTTGTCGGCGGTGAACTTCTGTTGTGAGCCCGTGTGGTCGGTCACGGTGATTGTCTTATCGTCGGCAAAGGCTGCATCGCCTTGAATGGTCTCGACCGCATTCCGCGCAAACTGATTTTCCAGCACGTCGATTTCATGACCCAGCGTCATGTTAAGGCGGGTCTTTAGGTCCTCGGCCGAGATATTTTTCTTCACCCGATAGTTGACGCCGTAGAAACCCCGTTCCCGCCAACCGGTGAGGTTGATTACGGTTTCACGCAAGGTTTTACTGGGGATCGTTCCGGTGTGGACGGACACGCCGCCGACGCGGAAGTTCTTTTCCACCACCAGCACATCTTTGCCAAGTTTGGCGGCTTGGATAGCCCCACGTTTACCCGCTGGCCCGCTGCCAACAACAATCAGGTCGTAATGCTTAGACATCGTGCGTACAGGCTCCCCTCAGGCATGCAGCAGAATTTCGTTCAAGTGCAGGTAGTTTAAATTGAACTAGCCTCAAGGGATAGCACCTTGATTCCAAAGCTTTTCCCAGGGGTGCGACGCACTCTATCTGGTATGATGTTAAGGTGCTTACTATGACAACACAGAGCGAGCACCCCGCCCTTATTGCCTTCAGACAACAATCTCCTGTCTGTCGCGAAGGCGGCTCCCCGTTGTCAGCTTTAATTTTGGATGTCTTAGCCGCTGATTTTGTCGCGGGAGGACCCGTGCACCGCATCGCCAAGGGTTGGGGTGGGCGTGCGATTGAAGATGCCCTGACTCTGCGTCTGATCGGAGGGCTTCATCGGTTGGTGCTCGACGGCTCCGCGCCCAATCTCGCTAAGCATTACCCCTCCGTTGGCGGCTCACCAACGGAGTCATTGGCGACCGACGTTATTCAAACGGTTTCCGACTTTGAGGCTGTTCTCCGCATCGCCGTCACCCAACAGGTGCAGACCAATGAAGTTGGACGATCTAATGCATTGCTCGGTGGTTTTCTTGCGATTGCGGAACTGACACCTAAGCCGATGCTTCTTCTGGAGATCGGCTCGAGTGCCGGCCTCAACCTCTTTTGGGATCTGTTCTCCTATTCCAATGAAACCTTTGAATGGAATGCGATCCAACGCGATGTGGTGCTTAAGACGGACTGGTCCGGCTCGGCACCTGCTTGTCTATCGGTAGAGCCCGTCATTGTAGGTCGGGCTGGATGCGATCTTATGCCTATAGACATACACGATGATGACGCGTGCCGCAGCTTGGAGTCTTTCATTTGGCCAGATCAGCCGGAGCGCCTGGCGCGTCTGCGCGGCGCGATCAGGATTGCTAGAGAAAATGAATACCGGCTCGAGAAAGCCGATGCTGGGCCATGGCTGACCAAAGAGCTTGCGGAGCCTGCTGATGGGCAATGCAAGGTCATCTTCCACTCAATCATGTGGGACTACCTGCCGAAAACGATGCAGGACGATGTGACGGCCCAGATAACGCAGGCAGGGGAACTGGCAACGGAGTCAGCCCTCGTCGCCTGGCTACGTCTGGAGCTGGAGCGCCCCTCGGTCTATCCCATGTTGAAGTTAACACTCTGGCCGGGCGGTCAGGAACTCACGCTTGGTACGGCTCACTTTCATGGCGCCTGGGTAAAATGGAGCAAGGGGTGAATTTTTCCGCCGGTCCTAATTTTATCCATTCTTTCAGACCGTTAGAGGTTTTCACGTAAGAAAACAGGTCTGAGAGACAGAATAGTACGCTTAGCCATTCCCAAATAGGCGACAATCGTCGTCTTACAGTGTGGAAGTCATGGGAAAACCGAAACCCATATTTGAGCCGCAGGCGCGTAACTCTGATCCAAAGGGTATCGTGGAGACGGACGATACGAAGGACCCGCCAGACTTAGAGCAGGGCCATCAGGATATAATTGCCCGCGTTTTCCGCGATCACAACGCCGCCTTGCTACGGTTTCTCAGAGCAAAGCTGCCCTCCCAACAAGATGCGCAGGAAGTGGCCCAAGAAGCCTACGTTCGACTATTGCGCCTAGATGATCCAAACACCATCAGTCATCTGCAGGCTTACCTCTTTAAGATTGCAGCGAATCTGGCAGTGGACCGCAATCGTTATCGAAGCCGTCAACCTCTCTTTGTCGATCTTGATTCGGCCCTGACAACACTACGGGCACCTGAGCCGGGTCAGGACCGTATTCTCGACGGCAAACAGGATTTGAAAAAGCTTCGCGGCATTATTAAAGAGCTGCCGCCCAAATGCCGTCTCGCGTTCCTGTTGTACAAGTTCGAAGGACAGGACTACGGCACGATCGCTAATCATATGGAGCTCAGTGAAAGTATGGTGCGTAAATACGTGCTGCGCGCGATTGTCTATTGCAGACAGAGATTGGATGGCGCTTTGCCTGCAGGAAAGGACGTGAAGCAGTGACTTTAGATCCATCAACACAATCGCATGCATCGCCAGCCGGAAACCCTTCGGCGGCCACTCTGGAAGAGGCGGCTATTTGGTTTGCAACGATCCGTGAAGAATCGGTCAGCGATGGTGATCTGCTGCGTTGGCGGCAATGGTTGGCGTCTGACCCGCGAAACTGTGATGCTTTCGATGGCATCGTTGCGATGTGGAAAGCCAGTGACAACCTTAGTGACTTGCCCTGGCCATCGGACGCAGAGCTTGCCATTGATGACTATGAAGGCCAGGCGGCTTTGCCGACGCACGTTGGGCCACTAAAAAATCATCGTCGCTGGGTGCTTGCTGCAGCCGCCGCCGCCGCCGCGGTGGCGGCGATGATTGTGCCCGCTGGACTGCAAGTGATGGAAGGGTCGCAATCTGAGCCAAATCAAAAGTTTCTTACATCCATCGGTGAACACAAACGACTTACCCTTGACGATGGTTCAATTGTTGAGCTGGGCGCCAATTCCCAATTGAACGTGAAAATTAGCGACACAGCACGTCAGCTTTCTCTTCTGTCCGGAGAAGCATTTTTTACTGTGGCGAAGGACCCATCGCGTCCATTTACGGTGGCTGCTGGTAGCGGTGGTGTTGTCGCAATCGGAACGGCGTTCAATGTCAAAATCGGTGCCGGCAAAGTAACGGTATCGGTTCTTGAAGGCCGTGTTCGCGTCCTGCCTGACCTGGCCATGAATATAGAAAGTGTTGGCCGCGACATAGAAGTCGAAGAAACCCGAGATCTGTTGACTGGGCAGGATATTCAGTTCGACGAAACGGGAAATATATCCCGTATCGCCAATGTTGATGTTGGCTTGGCGACGTCCTGGCGTCAGGGGCGGCTTTCATTTGTGGATAAGCCATTGGACCTAGTGATTGCAGACGTCAACCGATATTCCGCAAAGACAATTCGTCTCGGCGACAACGCAACAGCGGGGCTGAGATTTACCGGGACAGTGTTCCCCGACAGCGTGCCGGACTGGATTGAAGGTCTTCAGCGAGCACTGCCCCTCAGAGTCATCGAACTGGGCTCAGCAGAGATTATCTTGCTCGCCAATGAGAGAAATGGGTCAGGGTCTGTCAAATAAATATGAAACAGCATTCTCAAAACAGGGAGTTCAGACGTCTTATTCATTGAAGGGGTCGCTTAGCAGTAGTGTCCCATGTCTGAGGAGACAGCCAATGACTAAAAGTACTGGTAGATATCTCTCGGTAACATCCACCATGTTGTCGCTGTTCTTATTGCTGTCCACAGGGATTTTGCACCCGGTTCAGGCGGACGAATACCGAACAGCCCAATTTGATATTGTATCTCAGCCGCTCGGTTCAGCATTGGTGACGTATTCTGAGCAAGCGAATGTACAGGTTGTTGTCGCGGCGAACGCCGTGACAGATTTATACAGTAACCAAGTTGCCGGGCGGATGGACATTTCCAGTGCCCTATCAGAAATGCTTCGCAAGACCGATCTGAACCATGAATTTTCTGGGGATACGGTTGCCATAACCGCAGAAACAGCTGGCGCTGCAAAGCAAAGTCAGCAACCGCAACAGCGTGAGGAACGCCGCGCTGCGCCGCCACAGCGCCGACCCGGTGACCAGTCACAGGGCCCAGGTGATGGAGCGCTAGCCCTGGAAGAAATCGTTGTTACGGCTGAGAAGCGGGCCGTAAGCTTGCAGCGCACGGCGATTTCCCTAACGGCGTTTACTGATGAGCGCATCACTCAATCGGCCATCGAAGATATCTACGATATCGGTTTACTGACACCCGGCGTGATTGTGAATAAGGAAATCGTTGGCAAAATATACATTCGCGGTATTGGTACGGAGAACCTTACGATTGGTGGTGACCCGGGTGTGGCGGTCCATGTCGACGGTGCTTATGTCGCGCGGACGTCTGCTGCCAACTTCGAATTGTTCGATACCGAACGGGTTGAGGTTCTGCGCGGTCCTCAAGGTACCTTGTATGGCCGGAACGCGACTGGTGGGTCTATCAACATCATTTCAAAAGCGCCGACGGATGAACCATACGCCCGCGGAGAAGTCCAGTACGGCGACTATGATCGCTTTAGGATTGGGGCAACTGCCAATGCACCTCTGAGCGATAAGGTTTATGCCCGTGCCAACGTGGTCTATAGCAGGCGTGACGGCTTTACTCCGAATCTGTTTACGGGACAGGACCTCGATACTGAAGATTTGTTGATGGGGCGTTTGCGCCTTCGTTTTCTACCTTCAGACAACGTCACCATCGATTTGATTGGTGATTTTGCCGTTGATGACTCCCGACCGGCGCCTTTTAAACAACTTGAGTTTTCAGAGTTGTTTGAAGGCCTCAATGGTGCGTTTGATCCGCCGGGTCTGCGTGAAGTCTCCCAGGACTCTCCTGTCGTCGAATCTCAAGATCAGTTCGGCCTTACGGGGATCGTGACCTGGGATTTTGCCGACACCACATTGACTTCTATTTCCTCGTTCCGAGATATTGAATTTTTTGCTGCCTTTGATGGGGACGCAACCGACATCCTTTTCCAGAATTTTGCAGACACCTCTAATTCGAGACAGTTTACTCAAGAATTGCAGCTCGCCTCTGCAACAGACGATCGTTTGTCCTGGTTGGCTGGGCTCTACTACTTCAACGACAGCGGCGACACGACCATCTTTATTCCAATTCCGGGGTTTGGATTCGATATTCTTCATGAAGCTACGATATCCACCGACGCATTCGCTGCGTTCGGCCAGGCGACCTATGATGTATCGGATCGTTTTTCGGCTACGCTCGGTCTCTGCTACAGCGTTGAAGGCAAGGATGCGTTTCAGTTTACAGACTTCGGGTTTATTCCACCCATTGAGCAACCCCTCGAAGAAAACTCCGACGCCATCACGCCTCGGTTTGCGCTCGAATTTACACCCAACGAAGAGACCCTGATGTATGCCAGCGTGACCCGTGGGTTTAAGTCTGGTGGGTTTACCTTCAATGGCTTTCAGGGGAATTTCGAGCCCGAATTCGTCTGGGCCTATGAGGCAGGGTACAAGACACGGTTCGCTGACGATCGTGTTCAAGCAAACCTCTCAGGATTCTACTACGACTATACTGATCTTCAGGTTTCGAAACTTGAGAACAACGCTGGCGTGATCACCAACGCAGCGGACGCGACTATTTGGGGCGGAGAACTGGAATTAGCGGCGCGGCCGGCACCCAATTTTGAAGTCAATGCGGGCTTAGCCTATCTCAACGCTGAGTTTGATCAATTCTTGACCGAGGATCCGTCTAACCCTCAACTCGGCACCATCGATCTGCAGGGAAATAGGTTAACCCGGTCGCCAAAATTCACCGCCAACTTGGGTGGCCAACTGAGTCAACCAATTGCGGATTGGGGCAGCGCTTCTGTTCGTGTCGACTATCAATATCAAAGCAAAAGTTTTTTCACACCGTTCAATCGTGATCTGTCGGCACAAGACTCCTTTAGCATCGTTAACGCGCGCGTTGCATTGGATGATATTGACGGGAAGTGGCGTGTCGCTGCATTTGTTAAGAACCTTCTAGACGAAGATTATTTTCTCAATATTCTGGAGTCTGGTGTTGAAACAGGAAAACCAGAAGGCTTCGTAGCACCACCACGCACGTGGGGCGTCCAGCTCAGTTATGAGTTCTGACCAGGTCGATACTGAAGACTCCTTAGATCCAGAGAGCCAGGCTTTTCTGGACGAGGTGGCCGCTGCAGACGCGCCCGCGCTAGAAGACCAAACACTTTCAGAGTCTCGCGCTGGAATGCGGCAACTCCTGCTGGCCACGGCGCTGCCGGTTGCGGATTCGGTAGCGATTACGGACCGTACTGTTCCCGAGTTCGATGAGCGATTTAAATTGAGGCTCTATCATCCAGAAGGAACACAGCAGCGGCCTGCGCTTATCTTTTTACATGGTGGGGGATGGGTGCTCGCGGACCCAGCCTGTTACGACGGGCTGGTGGCGACGCTGTGCGAACAGGTTAATTGCGTTGGCATAAGCGTCGACTATCGATTAGCGCCAGAGCACAAATTCCCTGCCGCCCTTGAAGATTGCGACGAGGCATTGGACTGGGTTGTATCAAACGCAGCGGCCCTAAATATCGACCCCACGCGATGTATCCTCGCAGGCGACAGTGCTGGAGCTAATTTGGCCGCGGCTCTTTGCTTGCGTCGCAGAGACCGCGAGCAGATGCTCCCGCAGGGTTTAGCATTGCTCTACCCTATGTTGTCGCTTGATGATGATCCGCCTTTTCACTCCCGTAGCCGGTACGGCAATGGTCATTACTTCATATCCCGTGACAGTATCGCTTGGTCGGTGGCGCACTACGTAAATGGGCCAGCAGATACCGAAAACCTTTATGCGGCACCGTCCGCCGCGACAGACCTATTAGGGTTTCCTTCGACGCTTGTTCTCACGGCGGGGCATGACCCGTTGCGCGATGAGGGGAGAGTATTCGCCGAACGTCTCGAAGCAGCGGGAGTGAATGTTAATTTCCGGTGCTTCAATTCAACCATTCACGGCTTTATGTCTTTTCTTGCAACAGCCCCTGTGGGGCGGGCGGCGATATCCTATACTGCGGATTGGTTGAGTGCCCATTTTGGGCGGGGCAGGGGAGAATGACCAACAATGGCTTCAGCGCTGGACCCACAAATAAAAATGCTTCTCGATGCTGCACAACAATCTGGTGCGCCCGGTTTGCATACTGTGTCGCCCACAGAGGCGCGCGATCTCTACCGTGCGGGCGCGGCGCTATTCGCCAGCATTCCTGAACAAGCCATAACGATTAATGAGCTAACCTGCCCTGGCGCGGTCGACCCGATCACGTTGCGCCGCTACCGGCCAACGGCTGATTCATCTGTTCCCCTAGCCACGCTTATTTTTTCATGGCGGTGGGTGGACGTTTGGTGACCTCGATAGCCACGATCATATATGCCGCTACTTGTGTGCCGAGGCCCAAGTCATGGTGATCTCCGTCGATTACCGTCTTGCGCCGGAGCATAAATTCCCAGCTGCCGTCGACGATGCGTTGGCCGTGACCCAATGGATAGCGTCGAACAGCGCGACTGTGGGGGCTGATGGCTCACGCCTTGCGGTTGGAGGCGACAGCGCCGGCGGTAACCTAGCCGCAGTTACCGCCCTGCTAGCGCGCGATCTCGGCGGACCTGACTTGGTGTTTCAACTACTCCTCTATCCGGCAACGGACATGACCATGGATCACGAATCCCACACGACGTTTGCCACCGGATACCGTTTAACCCGCCCTGTGATGGCATGGTCGTTGACCAATTACCTGAGGGACGGCACGGACATGGTTGATCCGCGTGCGTCTCCTATCCTCGCTGAGGATCACAGCAACCTGCCACCGGCATGGGTGATGACCGCGGGTTTCGATCCGTTGCGGGATGAGGGCAAGGCCTATGCCGATACGCTATCCGCTGCAGGTGTTGACGTTGAGTATCGATGCTACGACGGCATGATCCATGGCTTCCTAGGAATGACCGGGGCCGTTGATGTAGCGAGGGAAGCTCTCGCCGACGCGGGGCAGGCGTTAACCAAGGGGTTCTCCTGATTACAGACATTCGCGAAATATTGTTAATCCGCTAATACGGCGGTGCATGGGGTCGTTTGCGCGAACGCAGTTGTATGGGCTCGATGCCTCAAACCACTGGTGCATGGGCTCGTTCCTAGCAAAATCGCATAAAATATTTTTGGCAGGTTATTCTGCGGCTTGCTGACCCGGAATGAACGGGCAGTAATCCTCTTTTTCAACCAGGTCGAAGGCGAAGATGAACTTTTTGCCATGCCGCACAGTACGGCCATGATCACGCCCATCTCCATCATTTCCCCATCCGTGAAATGCTTGGCGCAGCGCTCATGGATTTCCTTCGTCACAGAGCCCATAGGATTCGTCAGCACCATGACATCGGTGAGGGCGAGGGCGGCTTTTTCTTTCTCGGTGAAGGGCCCGTTCTCGTAATCGTCCAGCCCTTCAATTTGCTCTTCCGACACACCGGCCTCGCGGGCGGCGACTTTGTCGCCCCGGTTACAGTGGGCGCAGCCATGAATGTTGGCCAGGCGCAGGCGTACCAGCTCGATCACACTGGTTTCGATGCGACCCGAGTAGAAGACCTTTTTGTAAAAGTCATCCATGTACCAATCGTACATGTGGGGGGCATTGCCGAAGGTTTCGACAAAAGTCGCATCCTTGTGCAGAGCCATGGATCCGTCCCAAGACTTTTGCATGTGTTCAGGTAGGTCATCTTTGGCGACGCGTTTGATATGTGGTTCTGGTTTCATAAGGCCCTCCGTTTTCCTGATCTTGCCATAGCTGCGTTGATTGCCATAGTGGGTGTAGAGAAATCGTCAAAACCCGCAGAATTTCAGAGAGTTACCCTATGTCTGAGGCCCTCAATAGCTTGCTTCCCGAGTATGAGTTTACGGAACACCACACCACCGTGGTTCTCGGCACACCGGAGCAGGTCTTTGCCTCCGTCGAGGCTATGGACCTCAGTGACTCACGCATTGCGCGGACATTGATGCGGCTGTGGCGGATTCCAGCAAAGCTGGTGATGAAAAATGTCTCGGATCGGAACATGTCGGTCGATGATTTTCTGCCATTGATCTGCACGCCGCCGACAGATCTGGTGCGTGGTCTTATCGGTGGTAGCAATAGCCCAAAAGATAAAGCCACAGTTGACGCCGCAGCCTTTCGAGCATTCAATCAGCCGGGTTGTATTAAGTTGGCTTGGGCGTTCTGGCTCACTGACCTCGGTGATAATCGCGTGCGTGTTGATACCGAAACACGTGTGCTGTGCACTGACAAGAAGACCCTGCGTGGCTTCACAGTCTATTGGTATATCATCCGCCCGTGGTCGGGCCTTATTCGTCTGCGCTTGCTGGCGTCAATCAAACGCCATACCGAAACCGGCTCTAAAGCTTGATCACGACCTTGCCGATATGTGCAGCGCTGTCGAGATACTCGTAGGCCCCAGGGGCATCTTCGAATGAGAATACCTTGTCGATGACAGGGTCGATTCCGTTGACCTCAATTGCGGCGACACACTCTTCAAGCATTGTCTTGCTGCCCGAGGTGATGCCCTTAAGCACCAGGTTTTTGAGTAGCAGTCCGCCCATATTGGGTTGACCCTGGCCGCCAAGGGCACCGATTAAGCCAATCCGCCCATTGGGTGCGCATGCTGCCATTGATTTTCCAAGAGTGCTGGTGCCGACGGTTTCCACAACAATATCAACACCGCCAGTTTGCTCGAGAACTTCTTTTTCCCAGTCAGGATTGCTGCGGTAATTGACCGTGACGTCCGCGCCTAGCGCCTTCATGCGCTCCAATTTTTCGTCATTCGATGACGTAATAACTGCGCGTGCACCATTCATCTTGGCGAACTGTAGGGCAAACACCGAGACACCACCCGTACCAAGCGTTAGTACCGTGTCACCAGCTTTGACTTTGCCAAGAGCTTGAACGCAGGCCCACACCGTTGCGCCTGTTATTGGAAGGGTTGCACTTTCTTCTGGTGTGAAATTTTTGGGTGTTTTGACCAGGCAGGCCGCAGGAACGACAATCTGTTCTGCCAGCGTACCATCCGCGGTGCTGCCCAGGTCATGCCCGAAATAGGAGGGTTTAAAAGCACCGTCGATCCAGCCGGTGAAATGTGTGGCGCAGACTTGGTCACCCAAACTGACGTTGGTTACACCTTCGCCGATCGCGATGACTTCGCCAGCCCCATCGCCCAGGGGAATACGGGTTTCGGGCTTTGGGCCGCCGTATCCTCCGCGCATCACCATAAGGTCGCGGTGGTTTAAAGCGCAGGCTTTAATCGCTACAACGGCTTGACCATGTCCCGCAATTGGAGGGTCGCGCTCCACCATCCGCAATGAACCTAGACCCTTCTGATCACCAATTTCCCACGCTTTCATTGTTTTCCCCTCTAGCCCCTTTGTTGCCGGGCATTAATCGTGACTGATGACGATCTTACCTAAGTGTGCTTGGCTTTCCATATGCCGAAATGCATCTGCGGCCGCATCGAAGGCGAATTCTTTGTCGATCACCGGCTTGATGCTCTCTGCGGCGAAGGTATCGACCAAGTCTTGAAGCATTTTCTTGCTGCCCACGGTAATGCCACGGAGGTTGAGATTCTTGCCGACAAGGGGGCCAGTGTTGAGAACATCACCAGCTTCACCGGCGAGGCCGCCGATCAGGCCGATAGTGCCATTAAAAGCAGCGGCTTCGAATGAATCCTGCAGGCTGCCGGGGCCACCTGTTTCGACGACAACATTTGCTCCAGCACCACCGGTGACTTCAAGGACGGCCTTGGCCCAACTGTCAGCCTTCTTATAGTTGATGCCGTGATCCGCCCCCAGGGACTTTGCTGCCGCGAGTTTTTTGTCACTGGAGGACGTAATAACGGCTGTTAAGCCTTTCGCCTTGGCAATTTGAACCCCGAAGATCGAGACACCGCCGGTGCCGAGCAGCAAAACGGTATCGCCTTTCTGCGCCCGTCCGGCTTCGAGGATGCAGTTCCAGGCTGTCACACCAGCGCAGGGTAGACATGCGCCTTCGGCGTATGAAAACGAGTCCGGCAGTTTGACGAGGGCGTCAGCCGAAAACGCGCCGAATTCCGCCAGAGTACCTTCCGCACCTCCACCGAGATCAGAGCCAAAGTATTGTGGCCCGAAGGGCCCACTCATCCAGGCTGAAAAAAAGCTGACGCAGACCCGGTCGCCGACGGCAACCGAGGTGACATCATCACCGACCGCGACCACTTCACCCGCACCGTCGCTGACAGGAATAAGGTTCCCGTTGCCGCCTTGGCCATACGTGCCGTTCAGCACCATGTAATCTCGATAGTTGAGAGAGTTGGCATGAAACTTAATAACGGCTTGGCCCGGGCTGGCCGTCGGCTCGTCTCGTTCAGCCGCTCTTAGGGACTCAATGCCTGTCTGGGGGCCGACTTCATAGACTTTCATCACGCGTCTCCATTGATATTTGAGTTGGGGGCCGTAGCCCCATCTTTGTTTGCTCTACCCTAGAGCCTAAGGGGCGTGCGGGAAACGTTCGTTAGAGACCTGATCGAAGGCCGGACTCCCATACCCCCGGCCTGAGGCGTATGATCTTTGATCGAGGTCATATGAGGGCGGAAATGTTCGAATACGGAAGACGAATTGTTGGCGCTATGGCTATCGTCCTAGCGGTATCTCAGCTATTTCAATCGTCAGCAAGGGCGGAACCAGTTACTTGCCACAACCTAGCGTTTGCCGATTTTTCTCGCGTACCGGACGCGCCGACACAGATAACCTCGGCTGCAGATGTACCCGCCAGTGGAAAGCTCCCGACCTATTGCAAAGTCGAAGGGTATATCGCGCCCTCAGTTGGGTTCGAGTTGCGCATTCCTCAGAGCATCTGGAACGGCAAACTGCTGATGCAGGGGTGTGGTGGTTTTTGCGGCACAACGGCGATGATTGCCCAGTGCGATGATGCGGTCGCGCGTGGTTATGCCTGCGTATCAACCGATCTCGGCCATAAGAGCACACCGATCGACGGCAAGTGGGCTTACAACAATCCACAGGGCGAGATCGACTTTTACTATCGTGCCACGCACTCAACCGCGCAGGCCGCCAAAGCTATTCTTACAAACGCGATGGGGCGGGATATCGAACGATCTTATTTTCGTGGGTGTTCTACCGGCGGCCGGCAAGGGCTTATTTCTGCGCAGCGTTTTCCTGCTGATTTTGATGGCGTTATCGCAGCCGCACCTGCGGGTGTCAGTCCGGGCGGAGGTCTCCACTTGATTTGGAGTGCACTTGCTAATCTCGATGGCGATGGTGAACAAATCTTGAATGCGGACAAAATTCCCGCAATCCACAGGGCCGTCGTTAAAGCCTGTGATAGTATCGACGGTCTCGAAGATGGTCTCATCGACGACCCCCGAAACTGCACTTTCAATCCGGAATCCCTTCAGTGTGGCAATAGGGAGAGTGGCGAATGTCTTACCAAAGTTGAAGCTGAGGTCGTTGCAAAAATTTATCAAGGCGCTGTCGATTCAGCGGGAACGCCTCTATATCGCGCTGTCCCAATGCCGGGATCTGAATTGAATTGGGTTCCAGCTTATATCGGCGTCAATGCACAGCCATCAGTCTACTATCTGTTCGGCGGAGACTTCTTTCGCTATGTCGCATTTGCCGAAGACCCTGGCCCGAATTGGATGCCTGAGGACTTCGACCTAGATCGAGATCCATCCCGCATGGGCTACAATCGCCATCTCAACAATGCTGCGAGTCCCGACCTTCGGGCCTTTGTTGCGCGCGGAGGAAAATTGATTTCCTATCAAGGCTGGGCTGACCAGTCCGTGCCGCCACTTGGCATTGTGGATTACTTGAGCGATGTCGAACACTTCATGGGTGGCAAAGGCGCTGTATCAGAGTTCTATCGGCTATTCATGCTGCCGGGCGTTGCCCATTGTGTCGGCGGAGAGGGGCCGAGCCGAGTGGATGCCTTAGCGGCGTTAGAGGCTTGGGTTGAGAATGGTGAAGCTCCGGAGCAGCTTATTGCCTATAAGCTGAAGCAAGACCCAGGAAGTTTTGCGGCGGCCCATCTTCCACCGGCCAATGAAGATGTGGAGATGTCTCGTCCATTATACCCTTATCCTGATGTGGCACGGTACGTGGGGGGTGATACAAAACAGTGGCAGAGCTTCCGTAGGGCCTCACCCGAGTAACGGAAAAAGTTGCCCTTTTTTCGCCTTTATCATGCAACCCGAAACGGAACACCGGCGTTCGTAAGGTATGGAAATCTTCAATAGCCGAGATCACCGCAATCCGTTCCTGTATGCAGGCCTTGTCTTGCTTGCTGTAGCGGTGGTTGTTGGGCTTCTCGCCGATAATCCGCAGGCTTCGACGTCGACGGTTGCGATTCTTGAGCGGGGCGTTGCCGTGCTCATCGGCTTTGGTCTGAGTGGTCTGCTGCTCGATCCAGTTTGGCGGGCGTTGAAAAAAAAGCACTAGACCCGCCATCTCCTCTCGCATTTTTATATAATTTTTATCCCTGGTTCTCGGACAAAACGGCGGAGTCTGGATTGCGTCTGAGAACCCCATAAATCTCAACAATTCCATAGTGTTACGCTCCGTTGTACGCGATCTTTGAGACCCAATACGGGCCCTCATGCCTCATTCATGCCACAGGGTTGCTTACGCGCTTTTTATGGGATTCGGCGTCGATCCACATAGTCCTTTTACGGCCTTATGACGGAGTCTCAGCCTCGGAAAAAGGCACGGGGTTTTGGTTTGCCCCTCGGATCGTTCCAGGCTTATGCGAGCTCCGTGTCACCAACCCGAAACGGAGGCTACTATGACCGTATTCCATTCAGAGCTCGAGACGCTGTTGCCTGATCTTACCCGGTTCGCGCGTTCCCTGACTCGGTCGGAGGATGACGCATACGACCTTGTTCAAGATTGTGTCGAGCGGGCATTGCTGAAGAAGGAATACTATGAAGACGGCACGAACCTAAAATCGTGGTTGTTTACGATGATGCGTAATCTGTTTATCAGCCAAAAACGCCGTGAGGCTGTTGCCCGCCGTTACGTAAAGCACATTGATAGCAGCGGCGACCGTGTTCAACGGCCTTCACAGATGCACCACATTTTCTTGAAAGAGACGATGTCGGCTATTGATGAATTGTCGACCGCCGAACGCGACGCCGTCGTTATGCTTGGTGTTGAAGAAACATCTCACCGGGATGCCTCACAGTTTGCGCGTCTTCCGGTTGGTACAGTCAAATCTCGGTTGTCTCGTGGTCGCGCCAATTTACGCACGGCGCTCGGCCTCGGTGATGCTGTCCTGGTTCCAGTCTGAGGTCACACTCTCACTTTTTAGACACCCACTGGCTCGGCGTCTCCCATCCCCCCCAACAGCCACCAGTGGAACCTTCTCCCCGCAAGGCCCGTCCTTGCGGGGAGTTTCTTTTTTCTTATTCAGGGCGTGTCTGTCTGAAATTTGTAACCGACGCCTGGTTCAGTCAGAAATAGTTTCGGTTCGGCGGCATCGTCTTCAAGTTTTTGCCTCAAATGGCCAATGTAAACGCGCAAGTACTGTGTTTCCTCGACGTAGCCCGGTCCCCATACTTCTGTGAGTATTTGCTGGTGTGAAACAACTCTATCGGGGTTAGAAACCAGGATACGCATTAGATCGTATTCTTTTCGCGACAGACGAATAGGGCTTCCATTCACTGATACGAGGCGTTTACTCAAGTCAATTTCTACGCGACCTGCTTTGATGACTGGATCACCGCCTTGTTCGACATTTCCTGAATGACGAAGTATGGCGCGCATTCTTTCCATCAACTCCGCCATTCCGAACGGTTTGGTAACAAAGTCATTGGCGCCACGATCAAGAGCGTCGACTTTATCGCTCTCGTCTGAGCGTATCGATAGAACGACAATAGGTACTTGGGACCATTCACGAATCTGAGAAATAACATCTAGCCCGTCGACATCTGGTAATCCAAGATCGAGAACGACCAAATCCGGCAGTTCGACAGTACAGCTCTTGACAGCGCTCTTACCGTCCTCGGCTTCAACAACTTGATAGTCATGGGCCGAGAGGCTGGCTCGCAAAAACCGACGTATTTGCGGTTCGTCATCGACAATCAGTATCTTGGCGCCAGGCCCACTATGATCTTTGGTCGCGGTCATGATTTACGCTGACTCCGCAATGTCTGATACGTCCGCTGGTAGCTGAATACGCATGGTAGTGCCGCGGCCTGGGCCATCACTTAAGGCTTCGATTGAACCGTTATGGCCCTCGAGGATGCCCTTGCATATGGCGAGCCCAAGACCAGTCCCAGCAATCTTTCGGTCTCTTGCTTTAACGCGGAAGAACTTATCGAAAATCGCGCCTAGATCTTCGCTGGGAATGCCTTGTCCATTATCCTTCACGTCAATGACGACATGCTCTTCTTTCTCATAGGCCATAATAGAGATTGAAGTCTCGGGGGGAGAATACTTGCAAGCGTTTTCGAGGAGATTCATTAAGACAGTCTCCATCAACACGAAATCTATATTGATGAGCGGAAGGCGTTCGGCGACTTCAACGTATAAATCATGTTTTTCTAACCGCCGCTGGGCGCCATCCAATGTGGTTCCTATGAGATCATCAACATCCGTCAATTGAAGTCGTGGTATAAGGGCGCCTGACTCGACGCGTGTCATTTGCATAAGATTGCTAACAAACTTGTTGAGTCGCTCTGCTTCTTCCAAGACCGTTGTGAGCAATTCATGCGTCACCTCTGGTGTATATCGGTCGCCATAGGTCAACAGGCTAGAAGTCGACCCTATTACCGAAGCCAAGGGCGTGCCAAAATCGTGAGAGATCGATGAGAGCAATGCGGAACGCAAACTTTCAGTTTGCGAAATCACCCGAGCATCCTCCAGTTCTTGAGATTGTCTTGCACGCTCAACCGCTACGGCAGACAGACGACATACCGAGTCAAACATACGCCGGGCTTTGTCTTCGACAAGCATATTTGAATTGAAGTTCGAAAGTGCGAGCACACCAACGACACCATTGGCGGTTTCAAGTGGACGGAAAAAGGTATCGAGCACTGAAAAATTATCCGTACCCTGGCCGCAGGGGTTGTTGTGAGCAAAAGCCCATCGCGCGGCTTCAATATGGTCCTGATTGAGCCCTGATTGCGGCGGGTATACTGGTTGCAGCGTACTCGCAGCCTTGCTTGCATCAGAGTCTGAAGGGCCCTGGTGGGGCACCAAAACAATTGTTTCAGCGTCAAATAGTAAAGCGCTTTGCCGCACGACAGCGGCGTAAGTCTCTTCGACTGTATCAGAGGTGGCAACATCGCGAGTGAGTTGGAAGAGAGCCCGGGCTTCACCTTCTCGTTGCTGCGCGGCTTCGGCCTGGTCGCGCAGTCTACCAGCTAGGTTGCTGGTAATACCCGACATCAGGACAAAGAGAATGACGAGAAGGACATTGTCGGGAGAACTAAACGAGAAAGAAAAGGTTGGTGACACAAAAAAGAAATCGAACAAACCGACACTTATGAGAGATGCAAAAAGTGCGGCGGCAAATCCATACGCTGTGGCGCTAAAGATCACAGCTGTTAGGAATACGATTGATAGATTTTCAGCAGGCATGAGATTCTTAAGCCATTGCACGGATAGTGCGGCAATGCAGACTGCAAAAAGACTGAGAACGTAGTCGTGATACCACGGGCGGTGCTGATCAAGCCGCCAGACGACATGGGTCCATGTATCACCGGGTACAGGCGCATCTACAGTTGCGTCAACGCCGCTGCTCTTAGTAAAAGATGTTAGTTGGCGAAACAGTGCCCGGCTTACGCCTATATCCCACGGCCAACGTCTTCGCGGTCCGAAGAAGACGCGCAGTGGCAATGCATTGCGCCAGTCCGTCGTAATTTTTTCAACTGCTTCTTTTGGAGTAATCGTGACCAACTGCGCGTCGAGACGCGCGACCAAGCGTTTGATTTGTTCAGCTTGAGGCGTTATCAGCGCACTAACCCACGGTTTGGTCGGCGCAACCATGTAAACGGTAAGAGGGGCGCCAGCTTCTTTCGCTAGCCAGTGCACTTCTCTAACAATTGCTGCGTCTAAGCTGTTAGCTCCGATGACAACCGTGAAACCTCGTTGCGCCGTTTCAGCGATCTCAGACCGTCTTTTATTGAGTTTAACGATGGCGTGCTGCTCTTTCATATCCATACCTGTGAGGGCCGCCTTATTTGTTTCATCGTGACGTACTTCCCTGGACGACACCATGACTTTGAGCTTGTTTCTTTAACGCTGAGCGGGCGCGATGGGTTGCCTTCGTTTTGATGTTAAATTGCTGATCAACCCACTCGCCATGCCGCCTGCGAAAAGAGCTGCTGCCGCGAGAACAATTGCAGGGCCCGCCGGAATATCCCACCGGTATGACCCAGTCAGTCCTAGAGCAACGGCGATACAACCGACCAGTATGGCTATGAGCGCCATTTGTTCTGGGGTTCTTGCAAGGTGTCTTGCGGTGGCGGGCGGTATGATGAGCATCGCAGTAATAAGCAGAATGCCTACGACTTTCATCGAGATTGCAACGACTACTGCGATAAGAACGACAAAAGCCAATTCAATACTGCGACCCGCGATTCCCTCAGCCATCGCCATATCCTTATTTACGGTGAGAGCAACCAGTGGACGCCAAAGCAGTGCAACAACACCGGAGACCAGTATCGCTCCAGCCCAGGTCCAGGCGACATCAGTGTCGGAAACTGCAAGAATATCGCCAAATAGATACGCGATGAGATCAATACGTATGCCCTGAATGAAAGTAATTGCGATTAGGCCGCCGGCTAACGTTGTGTGAGAAAGTAAGCCAAGCAACGTGTCGCTTGACCAATCTTCCTTTTGCTGGAGCCAAACGAGCAGCATTGCAACGCCAATACCGGTTGCCATAGTTCCAAGCGTTGGCGCTGTCCCGAAGAGAAACCCAAGGGCGACGCCGAGTAGCGCTGAATGCGCAAGCGTGTCGCCAAAATAGGCCATGCGACGCCATACAACGAAGCATCCTAGCGGGCCCGCAGCAATCGCTACGCCTATGCCAGCGAGGCTGGCGCGGACAAGAAAGTCATCCATATATTTCCTCGGCTTTCACTAATGTGGATGATCGTGCGTGTGGTTGTGCGTCGACAAAACTTCGCCAGTCGGCCCGTGGTCATGGTTGTGAGTATAGATGGCCAGCATATCGGCGGCGCTTTGCCCAAAAAGGCGAAGAAACTCGGGATGCTTACTTACTTCTGCGGGTCGCCCGGAGCAGCAGATATGATTATTTAGGCAATACACTCGAGTTGTCGCTGACATGACAACGTTCAAATCGTGAGACACCATTATTACGGCGCAATTCAATCGATCTCGGGTTTCCTGAATCAAGCGGTACAACTCGATTGCGCCACTAATGTCTACGTTTTGGGTCGGCTCGTCTAAAACAAGGAGGTCTGGATTTCTCAATATGGCCCGTGCCAATTGGACTCGTTGCATCTCACCGCCAGATAAGACGTGAACGCTCTTATCGAGAATAGGATTGAGTTGCACATGATTGAGTGTGCGAGAGAGTTCATCATCCGGCCGATTACAGGTCAGAGTTAGAAAGCGTCTAACAGTCAGGGGTAGGGTCGCATCGATGACAACGCTTTGGGCTTGATATCCAATAACAAGCTCCGCCTTGCGTGTGATAGTGCCGCTATCGATCCGTTCGAGTCCGAGCAGGGCACGGACCAAGGTTGATTTTCCCGCACCGTTCGGGCCGATCAGCGTAACAATTTCACCAGGGTCTACGGTGAGATTTATTCCGTTTAAAATGACTTGCCCACCTCGACTTACCTTGAGGCCCGATGCTTCTATCAACGAGGGGGTGTCTACCACTGCATATTCCATTCTAACTTTGGCAATTGGGGCATACGCCAGTGATTTCGACGACACGCTGATGAACGTGAAAACCAGCTGATGCGGCTGTCTCTTCAACTGCTTTTGCTATTGGGCGAGCCTCAACCTCCGCTGCCGAGCCACAATGATTACAAATGAGAAATTGTGCCTCGTGATCACCTTCTGGCGCGGAACATCCGATGAAGGCATTGCGGCTAGACAATCGATGGGCAAGGCCAGCTTCAATGAGAAAGTCTAGAGCACGATAGACGACCATCGGAGCAGGACGACGGCTGTCTTCTTGCAATCGATCTAAGATATCGTATGCGCCAAGCGGGCTATGGCTTTGCCACAATATCTCGAGGACTTTACGACGGGTCTTGGTAAACCGAAGACCGAGCGCTCTGCTCTTGTTTTCGGCAGTCTTCATTGCGCCTGACACGCATCGACCATGATCGTGACGAGGGTTGGGAAAGCTCATGACAATTAGCCAATTACCTATAGACAGGGTATTAAAATGTTATGATATAACAGAACATATTATGGCCAGTTGGTGAAGGGTGAAGATGCATTTCTTAGTATGCCGAATATTGACCGTGTTTCCGGTGTGGGTATTCATCCTTTCAGCGGCCGAGGCTGCTCCGCCCGAGGTGGTCGTTACCGTTCGACCGATCCATTCATTGACGGCGGCCGTCATGGATGGCGTAGGTGCACCAGGTCTTTTGCTAAAAGGTGGGCAGACGCCGCATTCCTATACGTTGGCGCCGTCTGACGCTAAGGCTTTAGCGGACGCCGAAGTAGTGATTTGGGTCGGGGAATCTTTAGAGACCTTCCTAGAGGGGCCACTTGAGACACTAGCCTCAGACGCCAAAATAATAGAGCTCATGGCTGACGACCGCCTCCACCTAAGGGCTAATCGGGAAGGCGGAGTGTGGAGTTCCGAGGATGGACGCGAAGAGAGCGAGATGCATATAGGTGATGACCACAACCATCACCATGATCATCTCGACGGGCACGTATGGCTGGACCCGAGCAATGCGCGTGTGGTGATTGGAATCGTCGCTGATACGCTGTCTGAGTTGGACCCTGAGAATGAAACCGTCTATGCGGAAAATGCCGGTAATATGCTTCGCCAACTGAGTGAGATGGAGACTTACGTTCTTGGTCTTTTACGACCGGTCCGAGATCAACCCTTTATGGTGGCGCACGACGCGCTGCAATATTTTGATGAGTATTTTGAATTGAATGCGGTTGGTGCGATTACCGTGACACCAGATCGTGCACCCAGTGCTCGGCGTTTGTCTGAAATACGACGACGTGCCAAGCAACTTGGCTCTGTGTGCCTTTTTTCAGAGCCCGGTTTCGAGCCCAAGGTCATGCGTGTTGTGGCCGAAGCGGCGGACATTCGAACCGGCATTCTTGACCCTATGGGCATGCAATTTGCCCCCGGAACGGCGCTGTACGTCGAGTTGATGCGGGGGCTGGCCTTTGAATTAGCGGCATGCCTGGGTCAAAACCCGACTTGATGCCTTAGCTCGTGGACACACCGCCTCTAACAACGTCTTCATCTGTCCGCGAATTATCAAGTTTAAAGCGTTGTCCAAACAGCGTGACAGTCAGGGCATGGTTGGGGCCTTCTCCAACTGCACGGTAGCGCCGGTCGAATTCGTCCGCGGATACATTTCCTGGAAGTTGGCACAGGGCGTTGAAGTCTTTTGTTGTTCGTGAGCGTCCAAGCCAAGTGTCCCCAGAGGGCGCAACCGGCTTTTCAAAATCCACGAGGTCAGGCAGAAGGCGTTGATATAACTGGTGGACACACTCGAGTGTCATTTTGTCCAGGGTCATGCGATTAGGGTACTCAGGTATCGTAAAATGCTCTACGCCGACGATCTCTCCTTCGTCAATTTTATCGGTCATGGCGTGAGCGGTTGCACCGAACATCGCGGCCTCTTCATAAATTGCGAAACAAGAGGGAAACAGTCCCGGATACTCCGGCGGTCCCGGGTGAAAGTTATATGCGCCAGCGTCAACACGGTTTAGGACAGCTGTCGGCACAATGATTCCGGTGCAGAACGCAGCGAGACGGGCGGGGCCGTCGCTTTGATCGAGCACGGCGACCAGACCGTCAAGGGTGTCGACCGCTTCTACACGATGCCCCGCGACACCCTCTTCACCCAGTGCAGCATGCAAAAGTGCTGGCTGGAACATGGTTTCAGTTAGAATAATGAGCGTCGGCTGATCCATGGGTTCACTTTAATCGTGGTGAAACTGGCTTCCACCCTTGAAATTGCCGTCATCCTTAACTAAAGACACTAGTGAAACTAGACTATTTTAGTCCGGCTTTTGAGGTGTTGAATTTGTGTTTAAAGTCAACAAGTTAACAGATTATGCCACAGTGGTGCTGATCGACATGGCCAGTAGCGGTCTGATTAGACCGACCCAGGCGATCTCAGACAATACGGGCATTCCGCTGCCAACGGTCGCAAAGCTGATGAAGCATCTCGTTAAATCGGGGCTGGTGGCCTCCCACCGTGGCGTACGAGGTGGGTACAGTTTGAATAGACCCGCAGATCAAACCACGATTGCTGACGTTATTGAGGCCGTCGAAGGGCCGATTGCTTTGACCGCCTGTGTTGATACCTCTGATGAACAGTGCTCGTACGAAAGCCTGTGTCCTGCGAGTGGAAAGTGGAACCGGGTTAATCGCGCCGTTACAGGTGCGCTGCGCGATGTAACGCTGGCGGAAATGATTTCTGATCTTCACGGTGCTGGACACATTCCTCCAGCAGAACACTCTCAATCAACCGGCGATGCGGTCGTGCGGCCGTCAGATCAGGTGAGTTAACTATGGCTGCAACCCAACAAACCGTTGACGCCGTTCGCGACGTTGAAAAATACAAATACGGCTGGGAAACGAATATCGATTCCGATATGGCCCCGAAGGGATTGAGCGAAGATATCGTTCGTTTTATTTCGGCGAAGAAAGAAGAGCCAGAATGGATGCTGGAGTGGCGCCTTAAGGCGTACCGTTTGTGGCTCACTCAACAAGATCAAGAGCCTGACTGGGCCAAGCTCGACTACCCTAAGATCGATTATCAAGATTCTTATTACTATGCTGCTCCGAATTTAGGCGATGGGCCAAAAAGCCTTGATGAGGTCGACCCAAAGTTGCTGGAGACCTATGACAAACTAGGCATTCCGTTGCGCGAACAAGAGATGCTCGCCGGTGTCGCGGTTGACGCCGTATTCGATAGTGTTTCGGTCGCCACGACGTATAAGAAGAAACTCAACGAGCTTGGCGTCATTTTTTGCTCGATGTCCGAGGCTATCAAAGAACATCCGGAATTAGTGAAGAAGTATCTCGGATCAGTTGTTCCGTACAGCGACAACTTTTTTGCGACACTAAATTGCGCAGTATTCACAGATGGTTCCTTTGTGTACGTGCCCAAAGGGTTGCGTTGTCCGATGGAACTGTCGACGTACTTTCGTATCAACGAAAAAAATACCGGGCAATTTGAAAGAACATTAATTATCGCTGATGAGGGCTCGTACGTCAGCTATCTAGAAGGATGCACTGCGCCCCAGCGGGACGAGAACCAACTCCATGCCGCTGTGGTCGAGTTGGTAGTTCTAGACGATGCAGAGATTAAATATTCGACGGTCCAAAATTGGTATCCGGGCGACGAAGACGGCAAGGGTGGTATATATAATTTCGTGACCAAGCGGGCCGCCTGCCGGGGCAAAAATTCGAAAGTGATGTGGACCCAGGTCGAAACGGGCTCCGCGATTACCTGGAAGTACCCGAGCTGCATTTTACAAGGTGATAACTCCAGTGGTGAGTTCTACTCAGTCGCTATCACCAACAATCGGCAACAAGCGGATACTGGCACCAAGATGATTCATTTAGGTAAGAACACCCGGTCTAAGATCATCGCGAAGGGTATTTCAGCTGGCCGCTCGAATAGTACCTATCGTGGATTGGTGCGTATCCAGCCGAAGGCTGAAGGGGCACGGAACTTTACACAATGCGATAGCTTGCTGATCGGTAATCAATGCGGTGCGCATACTGTGCCGTATATTGAGAGCCGTAACCCAACGGCTCAAACCGAGCATGAAGCGACAACGTCGAAGATTAGCGATGAGCAAATGTTCTATTGCCAGCAACGCGGGATGAATCCAGAAGAGGCCATTTCCCTTATCGTGAACGGCTTTTGCAAAGAGGTTCTACAAACGTTACCCATGGAATTTGCCGTAGAGGCTCAGAAGCTCGTTGGGATCAGTCTGGAAGGTAGTGTCGGTTAAATCTCCGACCGTTGAAGAAGAAGTATCAGAATGTCGCTTATCGAAATCAAAGATCTACATGTATCCGTTGATGGCAAGGAGATTCTTAAAGGGATCGACTTGAATATGGATGGTGGTGAGGTCCATGCGATCATGGGGCCGAACGGAACCGGAAAGAGCACCTTATCCTATGTACTCGCAGGTAGAGACGGGTATGAGATTACTCAGGGCAGTGTACTGTTTAATGGCAAAAACTTGCTTGAGATGGAAGCCGATGAACGAGCTCGGGCTGGTGTTTTCTTGGCCTTTCAGTACCCAATGGAAATCCCCGGCGTTGCAACGTCGACGTTTTTAAAAACGGCACTCAATGCCAAACGTCGTGAGCAGGGCCTTGAAGAAATCGATGCCATGGAATTTCTCAATCTAATCAAGAGTAAGACCAAGGAACTCGAGATTCCCTATGAGATGATTAAGCGACCGCTCAACGTGGGCTTCTCGGGCGGTGAGAAGAAGAGAGCAGAAGTATTGCAAATGAGTCTGCTAGAACCGCGTTTTGCCGTACTCGATGAAACAGACTCTGGTCTCGATATTGACGCGCTCAAGGTCGTTTCGGACGGTGTGAATAATCTGCGCAGCCCGGACCGGACATTTTTGGTTATTACCCACTACCAGCGGCTGCTGTCGTACATCGTACCCGACCATGTTCACGTACTTGTCGGCGGACGAATAGTTAAAAGTGGTGATAAAACTCTCGCTGAACTCTTGGAAGCCGAAGGCTACGCTCGCTTCGAAGAGAGTGAAGCAGCATAAGGCGGATTAAAACGATGACCGCCGTTAAATCGATAACTAGTTCCACCTTTGGGGATACCTATGCCAACGCCGTGGGCGCGTTGCCAGGTGCCAATGAGCCATGGGTCGATGGTTTGAGACAAATGTCTCGGGCTATTCTGGGCGGGCAGGGCATGCCTGGGCCGAAAGTAGAGGCCTGGAAATACACTTCATTGAACGCGATCGCTAAAACACCTTTTATCCCGGCGAGTACAGTCGACGATGTCGATGTAATGTCGCTTCCGGTCAATGTGCCTTTGCTGGAGGGGGCGCTCAAGGTTGTCTTTGTGAACGGTGTGTATCGGCACGACTTATCTGATCAGATTGAAGGCTTGCAGGCGGGTACTGTCCTAAGTCCTTTTGCGGATGTGTTGAAATCACGACCAGACTCTTTGAAGGACGTGCTCGGCACTGTGATGGAGCCGGGTCAATCGTTCACAGCGGCAATGAATACGGGCTTCATGGAGCAGGGGGCTGTGGTCCACTTGTCCAAAGAGGTCAACCTAAAGCAACCTGTTCAATTGCTGTCGATTGGCGCTTCAGGGCTACGACCAGGTGCTTTCCACCCGAGGTTTGAGATCAATCTTGAGGAGGGAGCCCAAGCGACTGTCGTTGAGTGTCATGTTGGTCTGCCAGGGCAGGCTTATCTCAGCAATTCGGCATCTGAAATTATTTTGGGTGGTCGCGCCGCCCTCAATCACTACACAATAGTGAGTGAGGACAGTGAGGCATTTCATCTTGGTCGGACAGCTGTCGCCGTCGACCACAACGCCACATACGACTCCTTCGTCTTATCGTTAGGCGGCAAGCTGGTGCGCCGCGAGGTTCACGTTCGTCTCGAAGGTGAGGGTGCGGCTGCGACCGTAGATGGTGCGTACGGGCTTTCCGGTAAACAGCACAGTGATATTTCTTCCGAGATACTTCATTTAGCGCCAGAGACTAAATCTAACCAGATCATCAAAGGTGTCCTGGGAGGCGAGTCCCGCGGGGTCTTTCAGGGTCGTATTCATGTCGCTCGGGCCGCGCAGGGCACCGATGGTAGGCAACTTCACAAGGCCCTCCTGTTGAATCGCGGTCCCGAAGTCGACTGCAAACCTGAACTAGAGATTTATGCCGATGATGTGCAATGTGCGCACGGCGCGACAACGGGTGAGATGGATCAGGAGCATATTTTTTATCTCCTCAGCAGAGGTATTGACGAGAAGACGGCACGTGCGCTGCTGGTTGAAGGGTTTCTGAACGACGTTATTTTTAGTGTGTCCGATGAATCAGCACGTAACCTGATCCTCGATATGGTGAAGGCATGGCTAGCGCGGCAAAGAATTCTAGCAGTTGGTGAACTATGAGTGCGCTCGCTCAAAATGCCTCGAAGAACGACTTCCGCGACTTCGATGTGAATTCGGTGAGAAGCGATTTTCCGATTTTGAGTCGGACAGTTCACGACAAGCCGTTAACCTATCTAGATAGCGCCGCGTCGGCACAAAAGCCACGGGCCGTAATAGATGTAATCCGTTACCAATACGAGCAAGAGTACGCCAACGTTCACCGAGGTGCATATTGGTTGAGCGAAACGCTGACCAGTAAGTATGAGGCTGCGCGAGAAACAGTGCGGCAGTTCATCAATGCCCGATCTGATCGTGAGGTTATTTTCACGAAAGGGGCAACTGAGGCAATCAACCTAGTTGCGGCGACATTTGGACGAGCCTTCAATGCTGGGGACGAGGTTGTTATTACCGGTCTTGAGCATCACTCAAATATCGTTCCCTGGCAGATTTTGCGCGACCAATGCGGAATCGTTCTTAAGGTTGTTCCTATTACGCCTGAGGGTGAAGTCCCCCTGAGTGCGGTTGAGGCTGCTCTGTCCAGTAAAACTAAGCTCGTGGCTGTCGCCCATATTTCCAACGCTTTAGGGACTATCCTGCCGATAAAGGGCATCGTAAGCGCCGCGCATGCTGTCGGTGCGCATGTTCTTATCGATGGCTGCCAAGGAATTGTTCACGAGCAAGTTGATGTTCAAGACTTGGATTGTGACTTCTATGCATTCTCAGGCCACAAGCTGTACGGACCTAACGGAATTGGCGTGTTGTACGGCAAAGAAGGTATTCTCGATGGAATGCAGCCCTATCAGGGTGGCGGCGAAATGATCAGCAACGTGACCTTCGAGCGCAGCGAGTGGGCGGAGCTTCCGGCAAAGTTTGAAGCGGGCACACCACCTATCGTCCCCGCTGTTGGTCTGGGTGCAGCTATTGACTATATCAACGAGTTTGATCGGGCTGCTATCGCTGCCCATGAGCACGACTTGCTTACGTACGGCACCGAGCAGTTGCAGGCTCTAAACAGTATCAAGCTTATTGGGACGGCGAAGAACAAGGCCGCGGCAATCTCATTTGTGCTGGAAGGCGCACATCCGCATGACTTAGCTACCATACTAGATCGTTCTGGTGTTTGCGTGCGCGCGGGCCATCACTGTGCGCAACCTTTGATGGATAGCTTTGGTGTAACTGCGACTGTTCGTGCGTCCTTTGGGATTTATAATACTAGAGAAGAAGTTGACGTCTTGATCAATGCGTTGGGGCGGGCACGGGAGATACTGTGCTGATGCGAACGATGGAAAAAGATCAGGACATTTTATCACTATACCAAGAAATAATTTTGGATCACGGTAAGTCGCCGCGCAATGCCGGAATTATAGAGGGTCACGACTGCCGTAGTGAAGGTAAGAACCCACTATGTGGTGATAGAGTTACTGTCACGGTGGCTCTTGACGATGAAGTTAGAATTGCGGATCTAAAGTTTGACGGTAAGGGTTGTGCGATCTCTATTGCATCAGCCTCTATGATGACAGAGGCCGTGAAGGGCTTGACCGCTCGCGAAGCGAGAATGATGACTGAGGCGGTCAATACATTGTGTCGAGAAGCAACGTCCCCAGACCAGATAGTGAAAGAACTTGGCGATGAACTCGGTCCTAGGATTGAACAATTGAGCGCGCTAAGTGGTGTCAGCCAATTCCCTGCGCGTGTTAAATGCGCGAATCTACCGTGGCATACCCTAATGTCGTGCCTTGATGGCACTGGTGTCGTGTCAACGGAAGGTTAGGGAAGTCGTATAGTAATGATAAGGAGTGTGACTCAATGATGCCGCCCTATTCTATGCCGGCAATGGACGGTGAACCGCCCGAGGAAGGTGATGTCGTATCACGCGGGTCTGCCTTGGCAGATGATGCGGACTACGTGGCGACTGAGTCTGCGGTTGTCGAAGCACTTCGCAGCGTTTTTGATCCCGAAATCCCCGTCAATATTTACGACCTGGGTCTGATCTATGACATGAGTATCAGTGAGCGGGGCAATGTCGATGTTACTATGACGCTCACGGCCCCTGCGTGTCCGGTCGCAGGAACTCTTCCTGGTGAAGTCGCAGACGCCGTGGCTGCGACCAAAGGAACTGGTGAAGTTGCAGTGACAATTACATGGGACCCGCCATGGACACCGGAGAATATGTCAGAGGTCGCGCGTGTTGCTTTGGATATGTTTTAATACTCTAGCCCCAATACATTGGGAGATATGAAATGACTGCTATGGAACGACCAGCCCCAATTACGGTAACGGATGCAGCTGTCACACGAGCCGCACATTTAATTGGTGCTGCAGATCACCCTGTCGCCGGTATCCGTGTTGGCATCGAGACAAAAGGCTGCTCAGGCTTTGCGTACAAAGTTGAATATGCAGATGAGCAGGGTAAATTTGAGGACGTGGTCGAGCAGAATGGCGTGAAGTTTTTTATCGATCCCATGGCTGTTATGTACCTGCTTGGATCAGAGTTAGACTATCAAGAATCAAAAATGGAAAGTGGCTTCGTTTTTACGAATCCAAATGAAACGGGTCGCTGTGGTTGTGGGGAGAGTTTTTCTGCTGCACCTACGCCGACTACGGACCCTGAAGGATAAGAAATTCTAGTTTGAGTCGTTAGTTGCGATCGACGTCTATACGTTTCTCTACTTCATCAAGTAACGTGACTGGATGTATGGGTTTCTGTAAAAGGCTCATGCGTCCAGATAGGAAGTCCGGGTCGTCTTCAACGAGCCCGCCAACAATTTCCGGCTGACCAGTCACGAGAATTATAGGCAACGTACTGTCGTGTTCGGTAAGAACCTGGCGTAATTCGAGCCCACCTACTGACGGCATCATGATGTCAATAACGGCAAGGTTAACGTCAGACTGCGCAATGATATCCAAGGCCTTTTCACCATCTTCAGCTTCCAGAACGGCATAGCCACGCTCTCTCAAAACGTAGCTCAGCGAGTCGCGGACCATGGTATTGTCGTCCGCGATAAGAACAGTGCCAAGCATAAGGACCTCCTTGAGCAGGCGTGTCTCGCCCGCTAACATTCTCAATTACTATGTTACCGCATCTGTCTCTAAACTGAAGATTATTGGGTATTTAGGGCTTTAAACGGTATTTTTGGACCAGGTCGCCAATAACATCATGTCATCTCGATAGCCCTCGAAATAAGATAAGCATTGTAATTCACAGCCCAAGCGATCAGGTATTACGCCTTATGGAAACAGTACTGATTATTCTTCTGGCAGTATCGTTATTGGCTGTGCTCGGTGTCCTCGTAACCGGACTGTTTGCTTTTGTTAAAGGTGGTGATTTTCACCAGAAGTACGGCAATAGACTCATGCAGTGGCGTGTTACGACACAGGCCATAGCCGTTTTTCTCGTGTTGCTCTTAGTGGTAACGAGAGCGGCTGGAGACTAGTTCACCAAAAAAATTTCGGTCGTCTACAAAAATGCGACGAACATTCTCGCCGCAGTTAGAAAAAGAAACCCAGAAAATAAAAGCCTCAAAGTTTGTGGCTTGAGTGCATGTGCTACGCGACTCCCAAGGGGGGCGGCGAGAACGGTCGTAGCAGTGATAATGATAAATCCTAAAATGTTGACGTATCCAAGAGAGGCGTACGGCCGGTGTACGGCATCCCAGCCACCAATAACGTAGCCAAAAGTCGCTGGAATGGCGATGATCAAACCAAACCCAGCGGATGTTGCCACGGCTCGATGCATTGGGTAGCGCGCTGCGTTAAGAAAGGGCACAGATAGTGTTCCGCCACCGATGCCCATCATTGAAGAAAGTGCGCCGATTAAACCCGGAACCCAAGATGCTTTGATTTTGTAAAACCACAGGTGCGTATAATCGCTTTTGGTTTGCTCATCTGCATCAGAACGGTCTCGGACAATCAGATCCACTGCTACGGCGAGCGCGACAACAGCAAAAACTAGCGCGAGACCTAGTCCGCTTAGCCTGGTCGTTGCAAGCCACGTCCCTGCGCCAACTCCGACAATAATGCCGGGCAGCCATTTTCTGAAAAGGAACCAATCGACAGCACCTCTCCTATGATGGGCGATAACGGACGTGATCGAAGTTGGAATAATGGTGGCCATCGATGTGCCAATCGCCATATGAAGGCGCACCTCCATATCCACACCGGCGGCTCCTAGTACAGTAAATAGCACGGGAACAATAACAATGCCGCCGCCGACGCCTAGCAAGCCAGCGAGGAACCCCGCTACTGCCCCGGTCGTCAATAGACCTATTATAAGAGGGAGTTCAGATATAATAAGGTCGGCCAATGTGAATGGCCTATCGATCTAATTAAATGATGGCCGTTCGGGCCTATAGGTCACTTTTTGAGCTGCCTCAAAGGATGTGATCTGCTCCATCAAATCCTTCTTACGATTCCGTGCGGCTGCTATTTGTGAGGGTGTAATTGGCGTCGAATTAATAGAATCATCGTCAATCATGGTTTGTACGCGATGAAGGAATTCAGCCATCGTTAATGCCTCCAGAATGTCAGCGGACAGTCCGAGAAAGTAACTCAATCGAATAGGCTTTTTGGGAGTGGGGTGATAAACCGAAATCGCAAATGAACCCGTTTTTCCACCTTTTCTCTCGAGTACTGCGGCACGGTGATAAGCTGCAAAAGCAGTGAATACGAATGCGGTCTGGCTATCGTGTTCAACCACTAGATCGTCAAGTGCGCCGATAACGTTACTTGAGGCTTCCATAATTATTGAATCGCTGACGTCGCCTCCACCGGCTAGACTCTCGATTTCGTGTATGACTTCCATTCCATCTTCACCGGTAGAAAAGATCTCTTCCCCGTCGAGATGAATTGATACCCAAGTTGCAGGGTTATACGTGGACTCGTAGGTAGACAGGCGACGTACCCAAAGACTTTCCCAATCTATATCCTTAGCGTCATGGACCATCCCGGGGTCTCGACGAAATTGGTCAACAACGAATCCTGTGAGGCGGAGGGTAGACGCCATGTTTTGGCCGCGAATAACACAATTGAACGTGTGGTCGGCGAGCTTGAGCGGAACCGTCAGTCGATTTGACCGGATTTCCAGCACCTGTTCTTCGCCCTCGCTGTCACCAAGTTCTGCGAAGCGGTGAACCGTGGATTTCTCCCGGTAAAGTGTGAGGTTGTCGAATTCTGGCATCGTATAATGCGGCCGGCCGCCTCAGGAAGTTGCTGACAATTTAATGGTCTGGGCGACCAACCCATATTCTAATTCGGTCCACCAAAAACAACAAGGATTGTATGGGGTCGCTATTGCCGACGTGGCATTGGGGTCTATCTAAGATATTCATTTATTACAATGGGTTAGGTCTACATAGCAGATGTAGAAATTCGTCTATTCCGCACTTAGTCGCTGAAAAGTTAACGCTTTACGTGCATCTCCTGAAAACTCTGAAAGAGTCTCTAGAAACACCCGCAGGTCGTCTTTTAGCTTTGCAAAACTTGGTCGGCGACTGAGGGACATTTCATCAACATAGAGCGCGCGATTTATCTCTATTTGTAGCGCATGGACACCGGTTTCCGGCTCACCGTAACTCTGTGTGGTGAAACCGCCGGCGTAAGGATTATTCCGGATAATTGAGTACCCTAAACTGCTCAGAATGCGTTCAGTTTCTTCAGTGATGAGTGAGGAGCAAGACAAACCATTCCGATCGCCCAGTACAACGTCGACGCTATCACCAGCGATTCCTTTCCCCGTAGGAAGGCCAGCTGAAGGCATGGAGTGACAATCAATGAGCACGCAGTAGCCGAACTGGTCCCTGGCGGCGTTGACAAGCCGTCTCAGAGTTTGGTGATAGGGCTTGTATAGACGGTTTATTCGAGCCTCTACTTCGGTCCACGTAAGTTTTCGGGCATATATTTCTTTTTGATTCGCGACTATTCGCGCGACAGTGCCAAGTCCGGCAGCAACTCGAGGAGATGCTGAATTGATAAAATCTGGCAGGGGGTCTGTGAACATTTCCGGGTCAAGCTCGTAGGGCTCTCTATTTAGGTCCAAATAGGCTCTGGGATAGAGCGCTCGGATCATCGGAACACCGGCAAACTTTGCAGACGAAAAAAGTTCGTCGACATAGCAGTCCTCTGATCGTCGCAGAGCTGTTTTGCTGAGGCTGCTGGCTTCAATGAGGTCTATTGGATAATGACTACCGGAATGAGGTGACGAGAGCACCAATGGTGTCAGCGGGCCATCCGGTGCGATGACCTCAAATGGATTAGATAAATCTGCCAGATTGCTCATTCTAACTCGCTTAACCGGCTTTGCCTTAGTTCGGGCCAGCCTTCGTATCTGATCCTCAAGCATACCCCAATAAGAGTGTTCTGAAACACTTGCAATAATATGGCTGTCCACCTAAAAGAAGTGCCCGTTTGCCCAGGGTTCAGTCAAAGGGTAATACGCTGGTATGGACGCGTAGCTCAGCGGGAGAGCACCTCGTTGACATCGAGGGGGTCACTGGTTCAATCCCAGTCGTGTCCACCATTCCCTAACCCATTGATATTATTTACAGAAAGCGCCCATTCGGGCGCTGCAATTTCTTTGCAATTCTGGTCAGAAAAAGTTTCTAGCAATCACTTGGCAATCACATAGAAACGGTCGATGAATCATCTATAGAATCAGCCAAATGAGTCGCTCTATCTTTGCCAGTGACAGTAGTGCCAAAAGGTGACAGGAGCCGTGGCTAATTTTGCTAATCTGCTAAACATGTGTGTAGAAGTTTTGTTCCTTGTGCAGATGTTGAGTAGGGCAGGTATTTGTCTTCTAAAAAGCAAAATGGCTCAAAGATAGATAGGTCTGCGGATCAAGCCAAAGCACTGTTCCAGGATGCGCTTAAGCATCAGCAGGTTGGTGACTTGCAGGCCGCGATTGAGGGCTACAACAAAGCACTGCGTATCGACCCTTCTGCACCAGATGCGCTGAACAATTTAGGCGTTGCCCTTAGGGCAAATGGTCAAAGAGAAGCGGCGGTGGTCGCCTACGAACGATTGCTTTCTTTTCATCCCACTAAAGCCAGTACTCTCGTAAATCTCGGAAACGTTCTGCGTGAGTTAGGACGGTTCGATGACTGCACTTCTGCCTTTCTAAAAGCCCTAGCTCTGGAACCGAAGGCGAGGGGGGCTCTGTATGGACTTGGGCTAGTTTCCCGAGACTGTAATCAGCTGGAAGAGAGCCTGTCTTACTTCGAGAGAGCGCTAGAAGACTTTCCCGACGACCCAGACCTCAATTGGGATCGCGCTCAGACGCTTCTTAGGATGGGGGACTACGAGAGTGGCTTTGAAGCCTATGAATGGCGATGGAAGCTAGAGCGAAGCGCACCCCGGAAATTCGACAAACCAGAGTGGGATGGGTCAGCCTTAAACGGACGAACACTATTTCTATACGGAGAGCAAGGATTCGGAGATGCGATCCAGTTTGCCCGGTTCATTCCTGAACTTGCGAAGGCTCATAGTACGGAAGTCATTCTTGAGGTGCGACCCGAACTAGTGCGCCTGTTGGAAGGCCAGTTATCGGGAATAAAGCAGGTGGTGGCTAGAGGTGATGATCTTCCAGAATATGACTGTCACCTCCCTTTGATGTCTGTACCTCGGATTCTTAAGGCTGCTTTGGATGACGTACCCAACGAGCCCTATCTAAAGCCAAAATCTGGACTCGTATCGATACAGTCCGCTCCTGAAGGTGCCCTCAACATTGGACTAGCTTGGGCGGGAAGTCCTACACAAGCGAATGACCGTAATCGTACGTTTGCGCTAAACGACTTGTTGCCATTATTGCAATTGCCGCAATGCAAATTCTACAGTCTTCAGAAGGGAGATGCAGCTGCTGAGATTGATTCTCTCGGAATAAGCCACGCTATTAGTCCCGTTGGTCCGATACTAAGGGATTTTGCGGATACTTCAGCAGTAATAGAAAAGCTGGATCTGGTTATTACCGCTGATACCTCAGTGGCCCACTTGACGGGGGCGATGGGTAAGCCGGTTTGGATCGCACTGTCTGTGTTTCATGATTGGCGATATGACGCCGAGGGTAGTATTTCGGGATGGTATCCGCAGGCTAAGGTATTTAGGCAGGAGACGGCGGGTGATTGGACTAGAACATTTCATTCTATGGCGACGAATCTTGCTAGCTGGCCCAGCAAATGAAGCGGAAGGCCCTACTTCAAAGAGTTTTTAACTTGCAAGGATGATGTATTAGGTTTTTCATAGCAATATGGAGAAGCGTTACAGAGTGGGATCATTGCTACAGTCCATGTTGTTTGGATTGTCGTGTGTAACATTAGTTTGCTTGACGGCATTCCCTATAACGTTGGTTCTGGATGTTGGGAGAGACTCCCTGTTCCATACACAGACTATCTTTGTATTTTATTTGCCAGCAATAGTGTGTGGATTTGCCGTTTGGCGAAAGTGTGGAGCACAGGTCGCTAGAGGTAGTATTAAAGATCTTATTTCAGCGGGAGTGGTTTTAGGGACATCCTACGGGTGTTTGGTAGGTGCTGCTTTTCTGCTCGCGCTCGATGTGGCCTTTAACTTTAGCAGTATTTTTTCCGCTTTAGCCCAGGGGGCCGTCATTGGAGCAATCCTTGGCGCCTTTATATGTTCACCTATTTTCATGGCGGCATTGTTTGCTGCTAAGAATGTTTGGGTAGAACAAGCTTAGTTTCTTATCTCAAGAGCTTCGAAAGCAAGTCTCTAGACTAGCATGGTTATTTCCCCTTGCGCGTGCATCAATCTCTGATAGCATTTAGAAAAAATGCATGCCCCGGGTTCATGAGAGCAGTGACGGCATGTGAATAATTGGAACGCCAGCGGTAAGTAATTTGCGCCATCGGTCTATAGAATAGGCCGGTCGGTAGCCGACACACATGGGTCGTCAGCCTTGCGCTGATGTTTGTTCAGATTGTGTGTGAAGGCTATTGTTCGATGACAATTTTCCAAGACTCAGCGCTAGTGCGGGATGCAAGCCTGCTGACGGTTTTTGCTAAGCCCGGCAACCTTCCCACGGGCGATCTCGAAGTAGATCTTTTGAGTGAAGGATGGACTTTACTAGACCAAGATGACTTCACAGACTTAGCGCCAACATTCTTTAACAACGGATACTTCGAAAACGATGGACCGCTAGCCTCAGCAGCTGAAGCTTTCGCTGCCGTTAAGGGCTCGACACTTGTTCTGTCTTTTCGCATGGCTGATAGCCCAACAGATGTATATAACGCCGCCGAAGACCAGGAAGCATACTACGATTTACTCAGACCTTTTATTGGAGAGGTTTCTGACTATGCAACTGACCCAGCAAATGGCATTACGCATGTTCTGATTACCGGCGGTAGCGCCGGTGCAATGGCCGCTGAATACCTACTCAGTGAAGAAGAGGAGGCGGCACCCCAAGACCGACTTTTTGTGGGTCAGAATGGTCTGCAAGTAGACGTAATAACCTTTGCATCCCCCGGACTTGAGAACCAGGATTCACTTACAAGTGCTGAAGTCTCAGCTTTACCAAACACTACATTTTTGGCCATCGGGCACTCTGGTGACACGATATGGACGAAAGACGCTAGCGGTCTTGGCGGTCACACGCAGACAGAGCCATCAATTACCATAGACCTACCGAGCGCTACCGATGGTGGCCTCGCCCCCCTCGAACATCGGATTTTATATCACGAAAACAACATCCAAACTCTTACCAATTCGCCCCTTTTTGACGCGGTAAACGCGACAGGCTTAGATCCCACAACCGATGCGGCTGCTGGGGATGAATTGGATATTACGATTGGAAATGATTGGAGCACACTAACGGACACTCCAATCAACGATACCGTCGACGTCATCGATTTATCAGCTAGCTCCAATAACAAATTTGTTGTCACGCTTGACGGTGACGACACGATTACCGGTAGCGCACAGATCGATTATGTCGATGCAGGTGCAGGAGACGACACGCTTGTTGGTGGCCAGGGCGATGACAGCTTTCTTGGTGGCGATGGCTTAGACACCATCGATTACTCTCAGGACGGCGGTGCTGGCAGTGTAACGGTTACCATTACTAGTTTTGATGCTGACGGTATCGGCGGCACGGCTGTGGATAGCCACGGTGACACGGACTCTTTTGCATCAATCGATAGTATCAACGGTACAGATGGCGATGACCATTTCACCTTGCTCAACGGCGATTACACAATTGAAGGTGGGGCAGGTAGCGATACTGTCGACCTGGGAAGTCTATCATGGACCGGAAACCCAATACTGAATGTTCAAATAGTGCCCGGTACCGCCGATTACGCCATTACGACGACAGGTGGTGTGGTGGTTCTACGTGATATTGAACATCTCATTGGTACGAGTGGTGAGGACGCCATTACTGGCACTGAAGGTGATGACGTTATTTCTGGCGGAGATGGCCGAGATTGGATAGGCGGAAATGGCGGTTACGACATTATTCATGGTGACGGAGGTCCGGATATAATCACCGGAGAAGGTGAGCTGTATGGTGATGCCGGTGACGACCAGATAACAGGCGCGGGTACGCTCTATGGAGGAGTTGGGAACGACTATCTACAGTCGAATGCAAGTATCGCTGGCATCGTTATGTATGGTGATGAAGGTGATGACACACTCATTGCGGGGAGTGGCCCAGATACCTTGTATGGCGGTGAAGGAAACGATGAACTGTACGTGGGCGGAAACGGTGGAGTCCAATATGCGTACGGTGGAGCGGGAAATGATTTTATACAGCTGCCGAGTGGAGGGCAGAATCCTCAGACTCTGCTTCAACAAGACCCTGATATTTATATTTCTTCCAATACTCATTTTGTTTTCGGGGAAGAGGGGGATGATGACTACAGCGTCGTATGGGCCAACTCGACTCCTGGCACATATGATGAGCCCGACGCGGTACATCAACACCACGTTATCGAAGAAACAGACGGAATGGATTCCCTTACTATCCGAGGGCATAACTTCTCGAACACCTACACTCTCGCCGAACTTCAAGCGATCGTGAAATTAGAGAAGGTTGGTCAAGATCTTGTTGTTTCTTTTACCGAGTCACAGTCCACTATCACGATTAAAGGTCAATATTCTGGAGATCCAGACAAACAAGTTGAAACGATTGTATTGAGCCCAGATGTTGGTTCTGGCCTAGTTATCAACCTTACTGGAGAACCCCCGGTTCCAGTGGATGATGAGTTAGAAACAAACGAGAATACGCCTATTGTATTCTTTAGCTCATCATTGACCACTAATGACACTGACCCAGACGGAAGCGCCCTAACGGTCATTGGGGTAAGTAATTTTGAGGGTGGAACCGCTACATTAAGGCCAAACGGTGACATTGAGTTTGTTCCTGATACAGACTTTAGCGGACTAGCTTCATTCGACTACACGGTAAAAGACGCTGACAACATGAGTGCTGTTGCAACAGTGACCGTAAATGTAATCGATGCCGGTGACCCCCCGTTGCAAACGATGACAACGTATCAACTCTCGAAGATCAGGTTTTGGTTATTGCCGGAAGTTCCCTTTTGGGTAACGACACCGACCCTGAAGGGTTGCCCCTCAATATTCAATCTGTTGATACCGTAAGCCAGCAAGGTGGAATGGTTGCCTTTGATTCGCAGACAGGAGAGGTAACCTATACCCCCGCTGCACATTTCAATGGGGCGGACAGTTTTACCTATACAATCGAAGATGACATAGGGAACACAGCGGTCGGTACAGTCAATGTCACGGTAGATCCTGTAAACGACCTGCCAGAACCTGTTTCGGATACAATTGTTGGTCAGGTAGGCGTAACAATCACGATCACGACCATTGACTTACTTGCTAATGACATTGATCCAGACGGTGAAACTCTAACCCTAACCTCTGTACAGGATGGGAATGGAGGAACTGCCTCCATTGATGGCAATGGAGATGTTGTCTACACACCTGATGTCAACTCTCCAAGCATTGGCACTTTCACATATACCGTGACAAACACGAGCAACGAGGTGTCTACATCCACTGTTTATGTGACGAGTAGCGTAAATACTGTAGTCAACGAGGGAACAAGCGCTGATGACACGATAAATGGTGGTGTAAGTAGCGATTTCTTGAGTGGTCAAGAAGGGGCGGACATCATCATTGCCTCCAGTGGTGACGACATCCTTGTCGGAGGTATGGGTGTCGACGTTTTAGATGGCGATTCAGGCGATGATACCTATCGTTTTAACCTAGGAGACGGGCAAGATACGATCAATGAAGATACTGGCACCGATGTCATTGAGTTGGGGCCAGGCATTACAGAGACCGATCTCGTTTTCTCAAAGACCAGCACACATTTAATTGTCAGCATTACTGGGACATCGGATTCTATCCAAATCACGAAGCAGTACCACGCTGATACAAAGTTCCATGTTGAGATCTTAAAGCTGGATGACGGAACTGAGATTGATCTCACGGGCCCGCTGCCTCTGACGGGGACCAACGGTAATGTAACGCTTTACGGAAATGCGGGAGATGACACTCTTATCTCCGCGGATGGAATTAAGATCTATCGAGGAGAAAAGGGTGATGACACTTACGATTACACCTTTGGTGCGGCCAACGATACACTCGTAGAGAACACAGGCGATGACACTCTGAGCTTTGGCTCTGGGGTTTCGCCCGACGACGTACAGATCGTCCAAACCAACAACCATCTTGATATTACGCTTAAATCCACAGGCGTGCGTCTTCGGATCAATAACCAGTTCAACGCCAACAATAAATACTGGGTAGAGACTCTTGTCTTCGCCGATGGGACGTTGTGGGATCTTGTGAATGGGGTTCAGGCAGGTACCACGGGTGATGATACCCTAACAGCCGATGCGGCCGGAGAAGTTGTCTTCGCTAATGGTGGCAACGATGTTCTGACCTCCGGTGCGGGCAATGATGAATTGCACGGTGGTGATGGAGACGATGAGTACCAGTTCGGAGCCAGCCAAGGGGATGACCTAGTCCGTGATTCCGGTGGTGTCGATAAGATAGTTCTGGCTGCAGGCATAGGTCTTGCAGACATCTCGATGGCCCAGGTTGGTGACAATCTTGTCGTTACCCTTAACACCGGCGAAACTCTGACCGTTCATGAGCATTATTTAGGGGCCAAGTCTGTCGAAACCCTCGTCTTTGCTGACGGAATGACTCTCGACCTCACCAAGAACAATGTGATCGGCACCGCAAGCGCTGAAACCCTCAATGGCTCAGCTTCCGAAGACGTCATGTATGGCTTTGCGGGTGACGACACTCTAACAGCGGGTGACGGGGCGGACTGGCTCGATGGCGGGGCTGGTAATGATCAGCTGGACGGCGGTGGAGGCAATGACACCTACTTCATCGCGAGCGGTGAGGGGAATGACACTATCATTGATAGCGGTGGTGCAGATCTCATCCAGCTTGGGCCGGGTATCGCCTTAGCTGACATTAGTGCGGCTCAAGTTGGTGATGATTTGGTCCTTACGGTTACCGCGACCAGCCAGACCATCACTATTGTGAACCATTACCACGCTACTCTTGGACCTGCTGAGCGCGTTGAGAGTCTCAGGTTCGATGATGGTGTTCAGGTTGACCTCACGGTCCCGGCTAACGAGATCGGCAATAGCACGACAATAACGGGTGGGTCCGGTGACGACACATTCACCTACACCATTGGTGATGGCAGCTTCACGATCGAAGACGCTGGTGGTGCAGATAAAATCACATTAGATGGCACGCTCACAGATGATGACTTCTCAGTCTCTAAGAGTGGCAACAATCTGCTTATCACCATTGCGACAACTGGTGATGTGATTACCGTTACGGATCACTTCAACGCAGGCACGGGTTCCACTCATAAGATTGAGACACTGGAGATAAGTGGTGGGTCAGTATTCGACATTACTCCAGACATTCTTGAGGGTACTGCCGGTGATGACACGCTCACGGGTACCGGCTCAGAACAGAACATCTTTGGCTTAGATGGGAACGATGTACTTACAGGCCAGAACAGTGTCGCTGACTGGATTATTGGCGGCGCAGGCGATGACAACATTGATGCCAAGTCAGGCAATGATCTCCTCTATGGGAATGCTGGCGATGATACGCTGACCGGCGGTGGAGGTCACGATTACTCTTATGGCGGTGCCGGTGAAGACCTCATCAAGTCCGGCGGTGGCAATGACTATGCCTATGGTGGAGCTGATGACGATGACATCCGTGCCGGGGGTGGTCATGACTTTGTCTATGGAGAAGACGGCGACGATAACCTCAGGGGTGACGGGGGTAACGATCAGTTGTTTGGTGGAGATGGGGCTGACTTCCTAGATCCAGGAAAAGGCACCGATACCATCACTGGTGGGGCCGGAATCGATACTTACAACTTCGATAAAGAAGACGAGTTCGACGGTGATGTCATTACTGACTTCGTTGCCGGAGTAGGGGGCGAAGCTCTAGACCTTGCCGGTCTTTTCAATGCCATTGGGTACTCTGGAACTACTCCAGTCGCCGATGGCTACATCGCCTTCGAGCAGTCTGGCTCTGACACGTTGGTAAAGCTGGATCCCGACGGCGGTGGCGATGGGTACACCTCAACGCTGACACTGCAAAACGTCACAGCAGCGAACATCGTTGACGAGAATATTATCTCTTAAGTACCTAACGAAGGAATTTCCATTATTAAGGGGCTTTTAGTTATGCGTTCATTGCTTATCGCAATTGTTCCAATTTCATACTTACTCTCTTCTGAAGCCGGGGCTCAATCCTTTGGTGGGCATTGGGTAAATCAGGCACGTGAAGATACGCTATATTCAGGTGATGTGTCCGCCCACGTTAGAGTTTGCGTAGCGTACATAGATGACAATACTGGGAACAAGTATGTTCGTGTCCAAGGAGCTGGAAGTCCGAGTTACGCTCAACAGGGCGAATGCGTTGATGCTCGCTCAACCAGAATTTTAGTTAGAAATGTCGAGTGTTCCACTAGCACCTGCACGCTCGACAACGCCGTGACCTCAGTAGGTACATATACAGTAATTAACGACTAAGCGTGGACGGCATTCGATGAGCGGTGATGAAGTCCATGAAGACAAGTTCAGATCAAAAGTTGATAGCACCTTTCAGAACGACAGGCCGTTAGTTCGTCTTTTGATTTTCTCTGGTGCAGCAGCCGTGACCGCCATGGGAGGGTTTGCATCAGCGCCTGAGGAAGAGGAACTGACAAGGTCATTTAGCCTTGTGGTGTTCATCTTTCTACTAGCGGTCCTGTTCTCCTTTATTGGGGTGATGGTGCACGCCTATGTCATATCGGAAGAAGAAGATGGCAATGTGGCTGGCGCGGACTTTGCTCGCAGTTGGTTCGCTACGCCAGCTATACTCGGTGCTGTGACATTGAATGTTTATGGTATTTTATACGCAGCCCTAATTTTCGGGCGCCTTGCGTTTTAGTAATTCACCCTAGTAGCTATTGCAATTAATAGATTTCTGAGGTGAAGGAGAATAGGTAAACTAATCCGTAAAGTAGCGACTGGCTGGATGAAATCCACAGCCATGAAATTAGGGCGGGTTCGCCGAATATTTTGGCCATGTCGTAGCCTATTCGTTAATGTGTAAATATGCCAAAAAAGAAAAACACTCTAATCACTCCTGAATACCGCGCGCTTAATTCGAAGCTCCATGAGAACGAACGGTACGGCACGTCTGGTGCGAAGTACGTTAAAGACGTGATTATGATTGCCGAGGCGAATGGCTACAAAACCGTTCTTGATTACGGTTGTGGCAAGGGCGAATTTAAAGCTGGATTGGAATACCTGCAAAACCCGCTTGTAGTCCATGAATACGATCCGGCCATACCGGGAAAAGATAAAGAACCGCCGCGCCGAGATATGGTCTTGTGCTCAGATGTGCTTGAACACGTCGAGCCTGAGCTACTCGACAACGTAATCGCTCATATCGCCACCAAAGGGGAAGTCGCCTACTTCATTATCGCAATGACACTCGCAGAAAAAAACTTGCCGGATGGGCGCAACGCCCACTTGACTGTTGAACAGGCCCCGTGGTGGTTAAAGAAGCTTGAAAAGCAATTCAATATAATGCACTGGCAGGTAACCGAATTTATAATCGCGGTTGTTGCGGAAACAAAACCGAGGGCGCAGAGAAGGATTGGCTGAGTAAGTCATATTGCCACAACGTGACCTGCTACAAAGGCCGAGACGAACTTGAAGTGGCCTTTTTCTTGAGGGTTGGACGTATCTAGATTGTCTTGAAACTCCAGAGGCCTCAATTCAGTTAACCTGGGTAAGCAACCAATTCGAGCGACAAACGTTCTTGTATAGCTGGGCTCATCCCGCCTGGCAGCGACACACAGGGAACGCCTCGGTTGTCCATTACCGGGGCGTTTCTCGTGTTGCGCTTCGTCTACTGGCAGAGCTGTCGGCTAGCCGCTCGAATGCAAGGTGTAGACAGTCAGCCCCTCACACAGGAGGGCTAGACATGGCGTCCGAGACATTTGACTTAACGGGAGAATCTGCAGCGTGGAAGCTTAGGAGACAGCTCTCCCATGAAGGGAGAACGCGTTACAAGGAGAGACAAAACAATCCCCATCCAGATCGCGAGTTTCTGCTTAGGGCGAAGCCGAAGCCTCAGTTTGAGCCAGAGCGTTGGGACTGTCCTCGAGAAGAAATAACTCTAAGAAAGGCTGCCGAGAGGTTTGCTGAGAAAGTCATTAGGCCAAGCAGAACAGATAAGAACTACGCTTATCAAAAACGACAGTTGTTTTACGTGGTTGGTCAGTGGGATGAAGACACTCTTATAAGTGATATTACAGCTGCAGACTTAGCGGCATTTCGTGACTCTCTGTTTTCACAGGGGCTGACCGCCAGTACTGGAAACTCTTATGTGGACGAGATACAGCGGCTCTTGACGGCTTGTGTCGAGCTGTGGGGCGTCCTCGATTCCGCTCCCAGAATAAAACGCCTTCCTGCTGAGCGAAAACAAACCCGAATTATTTCTTATGAAGAAGAAGTGCGTTTGTTAAAAGCCAGCCCGCGGCGTTTAAGACGGTTGCTTATATTTTTGCTTGGAACGGGTGTGAGGAAGACCGACGCCATTAACCTAACTTGGGATCAGGTCATCTTTAAGAAACCAGGCGAAAATCGAGGTCGGCTGAGAATATGGGCGTCTAAGACTCGATGGGAGTACATAGTACCCTTAGCGACTCACGTCGAAAATATGCTTAGAGACATGAAAGCTGAGCTTCCTGAAGACATGGATAGTGTTTTCACGTTTATCCCGAAGCGCGACGTTTATCACTACAAAGGAGGCTTGATACAAAAACGAGGAATCGCTACGCCGTATAAATGCAAGAACGCTGACTTCCAAATCGCCCGAGGAATAGCAGGATTAAAGGATGTAACGATCCGATCTTGCAGACACACCTTTGCATCAAGACTGATCGAAAAGAATGTACCTGTTTATGACGTAGCTAGGCTATTGGGCCACCAGGGACTAAGTACGGTTATGCGTTATGCCCACGCCAGTGCAGAGCACTTTGACCCTGTTATTTCAATTCTAGATCGCCCCCTAATCCCAGGTGTATACGACGGAGATCCGCAGTCGAGGTACGAGGGGATGCTTTAGCCCGTTTTAGAACTCATACCCAGTCACTATTTATTGCGGTCTTTATGAGCCTGTACCATCCGATCTGAAACGTCTTGGGGATAGCAAAGCGGGCTAGCTCCACCTGGCCTAATGTATGCACTGCGTTTTCCACAGCGGCTACCGTTGGACGCCCTGTTGTAAGGGCACGGGCAGTTGCCTGAGTAGCGACTAATAGATTGTTGTATGAGCTGTTGGCGGATTTGGTCGTCAGACAATTCGCCAGCCTGTGTTAACTGCTCCGGCGGTAACGGAGTGCTAGCTATTGTAGGAGTTAGAAATTGAAATGAGAGAGCTGCTGTAAATAGTATCGCAGCAGCTCTAGCACACCTCATCTCAACCATTTCCCACACGCGGACCATCAACCGAGCGGGCACCTGGACCCATCTTTAGTAGGTCTTGCACAATCTTAATTGCGACTTTGCTACCCCCAGCGACTATCGCGCCTGTAATCACAACACCAATGGTCGTGACAGCTCGTGGGTCCATAACTGAAGCAATGATGTCGAAGTTGTAGAACCAGCATATGAACACAGAAACTAGGAACGAAATCAGTGTCCCTGATAGGAGAGTGGGAAATTTCTTTTTCAGCCAAATAAACCAAGACCATTCGAAGATTAGCGCCAGGCCACGTTCGATTAAGAAAGCCAGCGTGATAAGCTTAACCAGATCAGCACCCATAATTGCGAACAGCGCTTCAAAATCTAAAGTTTCCATGATTATCTCCCCTGATCCCAAAGTTCCTCGGCGACTTGATCTTCAACAAAGGCTTCGTCGTCATCGGGTAGAATTGTGAGGAAGTCCAAGCCTGTAAGGCCTTCAATTTCATCCACAGAGACCAAGTATTGGGTGTGATTGTAGGGTTTCCGACCGTACCCATCATCATCCTGAGGATAGATAAATGCGAGGACATCAGGCTGTAGTTCATTGTCACTCTCTTTGATTACGATCTTGAATAAGGCATCGGGAACGGCGGCCTGTATCTCATTCTTTGATGGTTCTCCTATCCAATCCCTGGGACGGCCGTTCAGCATGATAGGTCCATCTACAATCCATACGGTGCCGTATTTATCCGCCCAGTTTGCAGTCTTGATTTCGAGATCTAGCCATATGCCTTTATTGAAATTATTGCGCTGAGGTACAGCATTCATCATCGTATGCGTATTCCAATCCGCCTCAGCACCTAAGCGCCAGGCATGCTGTTTCATGGCGAGGTGGCCACGTACATACCAGTCGGGGTTAGCTTGCCTAAATGCACGGGAATAGGCGTAGGTGGCGTCAGTTGGCATTAGCCCCCAGTCCACCAGGTGTTGATCGTGTATCCAAGGAGATGGGCGGTCCGGCCCCTTTGGCTGCCGCCCTCGGTACTCTTTTATTTCATATGCTACGAAGTCCGGAATACCCCAGGGCTCAGAGACGCCATTTCCATCCGAGTCAAAGCTAGATAGGTATGCTCGAAATGCAAAAACAATGTCTTTCGGCAACGTCACATACTTGTCGTGATTGTAGTCTGGCGAAAGGTTTATTGGCTTTAGGCTAGCCGCTGATGACAGGTTGGGGGCAAGCAATAAGATGGTTAAGACCAGAACGCGCATTTTCAGCTCCTATAAAAAGACGAAATATTGGCGGAGTAAGTCATTCTTCTATGGCGTCGGCACTTTCGTAAATTCGACATCAGTTGCCGTGATGCCTCTACTTGAAAGTTTTCCAACCAAAGTATTGTCGACGACCCGAAGAACGAAATTGTCTTCGTGGTATTGGTCTTGTTGCCTAGGATCGACTAATTCGCCATTCATGGTGATTTGATCCTCATCGATCTCGATGTGCATCTTTTGAACGAATTGAGTGCTGGAGGAACTTGGTCGTACAGTTAAATATGCTTCAAGAGGCGAATCTGGCGCTACTTCCCTAATGTCCAGCTCCCCCCAATACCTGTTGCCATTAATTCTCCATCTAGATATGTCCTATGGTCCAACCAAACTTGGGCTGGCGTCATCTGCTATAGGCGCTTCTGGTTTTTCCGGAGAAGCGATCTGAAAGCTCACTTCTAACTGGGCTTCTTCGTATTGCCGTTTTGCCCCTAGAGCCCAAAGAATATCATTGGCTCCCTTGAACTTGAGAGTTAAGTCAACGTCCGCTCGCGCAAACAATTCTTCAGGCAAGAGGACCTCACTCTCGAATTGAGACGAAAAGAATTTCAGTCCAGTAGCACTGTCTGGGACGGGGAAACTGTTTATTGTATAGGGGTAAATAGACCCTAAGAATTGCTCACCCTCATTGCTCAACGAGAACACTCTCACTGGACCCATGTAGTCCTTGACCTGTTCCTGTAGGACATAGTTGACCGCGATGATCCGCTCTGGTTTCTCTTGGGAAAGCTTTTCGTCGTCAGGGCTATCTGGTTCAGCCAATTCGCCTGCGGGTGAATCCGGCTCGGTTAAAGCCGCTTCAGTGTCTACTTGTGCCATGGCAGAGCTGATAATTAGACTGGCTAGACGGTTTGGGTGGGTTTCGATTTGATCGGAAACCGCACCCATAACTTTTTTGTCATCGGCGGCTTGCTCGGAATCGCCGGTGATTGGTGCATTGGCCTCGGTATATCCTGAAATAAAACTTGCAATTATTGCGGGGGCAGTAATACCCGTGACGAACGCGTTCCTTTCTGCCTTTTGTCTTCTCTGTCCACTTATTTCATCTTCTCTCAGAAAATAGGCGGTCAACCCCCCAATGAATCCAAAAATAGCCAACGCAACAAACAAATCAGTAAAATCTGGCCATATAGTACCCGCGCCTGCTCCTACTACGATTATGCTCGCTGAAACCTTGGCCAATACCGGCATTATGCCGCCCGCTGCGCCAGAAAAGAATATTACCTTCATGGTCTGAAAACTCCCGTCAGAGAATTAATTTGTTAGCGTCACGTGGCGACGACAATCCAAATACCTTCCTTCTTCTTACTTCCAAGGTCGTCCATTCCGCCTTCACTGTAATCATTGACGACTAATTTATCGTCCGGCCCAAAAGCTTGAGCTTTGCGTTCCATGCCCTCGTACCTTTTAACTGCGGCAGTTGCTTTGGTCTTTGATTCAAATACATCCACAACGATAGTCATTGTTCTTCACTCCCTCCGTTTGCCGATTTCGTTAATTTTTCAGCCCAACCACCCATCGCAAAGAGGTATTCGGTTGACAGCGTCTTTTCGAACTCACTCAATTTTGGTGGATTGTCTTTATCTACGTCGAAAGGATCTTCGCGTGTGAGGCCCACGATTTTAGCAAGTTTAGTTGCCTTGGCTGGGTCCACTTTGCCATCACCATCGTTGACGAACGCTAGTACAACAGGCATTCCCGTGGCGTATTCTTCCTCGAAGATTTTTATCTGTGCCTCTACTGCGGCTCGGTCGCCAGCGCTCTCAGCTGATGCTGTCGCGGCCGGGCCGAGGGCAACCAAACTGGAGCCACCGACTTCTGCAAGTTTTCTGGCCGCTAGTCCGGTCGCGAAGTATTGAGCGAGGCCACCGCTCGCTGCTGCCGCCTGACCAGATTCAGCATTAAACTTTGCGCCAAAACTAGCCAATACAGAAAGCGTATCCTCATCGGTTGCTGATTTACCTTTGAATTGGCAGCTTGCGTCCGTGCAATTTTGGGGCACCAACTTGCATCCACTAGTACCGCAGGATTCGAACTTGTTTGCTAGCAGCGGAACAATCGCGAGTTCTTGGCGTTTATACCCAAGATCAATACCCGGTGTTTGAGTTGCGCCCTGACCAATCTCAAGTCCTATTAGGGTATTTGTCCCGAAAAATAGAGTATTGGAGTGCCTCGGCATTTCTGCGCATGCGGATAACACGAACACACAGACTGTTGCTGTTAAAATTCTTCGAAACATAAGTCTTCACTCCCTACCTTACTTAATATTGCTGCAGCATTGTTTAGCTCTTCAGTGTTCTTGACGAATATCAGAACCCTGCATTCTCCAGGTTCTACAAAAATGTTGTTTTGGTCTGACCAGCCAAGGCGAACGCCGTTGAAGAACGCCGCACCGAATGTGGATGTCTTGAGAGATTCCATTCCAATCGGGTTTTGGGGCTTTATTACCCGGACATAGCCGAGGTGGTGTTGGACCGTAGTGTTGTTGTCAGCTAGGTCCACAGTGCTCGCGCAGCTCGAAGCGCCCAAAGACAAGGCAATCACTGCGACGTAGCTGGTTTTACAGGCTCTTGATCGCTGCAAAGAAGCAGTATCAGCTATTGAAAATGCCAGATTTTCTAGCATCTCGCCCCCACACGAATAATCCCATTTCTTACACTAGGGCGAGAATATCAATGATTCTCCTGTCAGGACTGACAGGGTCAGTGGTGGGCATGAGTAATGTCACGAGTCTTCTAAGAGACTAGGGAGTGTTTGCGAGGTTCAGGTATAGGGCGAAGTTGGCTAAGCCATGGCCTCCATACTCAAAATATTGATCACTTCATCCCAATAGGCTTGGTTGTCAGTACTAGACCAAAACCCTGCATTGGCCGAGCTCAGCATGATGGCCCCAGCACAATCTTTGCCGTAGTGCCACATGATGGCCGCCATATCATCGGCAGGCATCGTGTCTCGAAGATTAGCTTCGCGCTGATTGTATGCTCTAATAGTTCTGGTATTCATCTGCCAAAAGTAGCGTTCGCTCTTTTTGTGGGCTACTGACTACATTGACAGGACCGTCGTGTTCTGCAGTTCCCTAACTGCGTCCAATACCCTCAACCACACTCTTTGCTGCATCAGATGATTTCGCTGTTTGTATTTGGTAACGAGTCAATTTCGGACCCGGGCGAGGACTGAAGTATTTCGGTTTTAGTTGCAAACTGACGCGGACCATAGAAAATACTATAAGTTGTCTGCACATATTATTCTATTATAGATAGACTCCATATAACCAGAGATATACCGTACTCCTTAGTAATATAATTAATAGGTGAGGGGGCGGTAATGAAAGTGTGGTTATTTCCTGCTCTGGCGTGTGCGTTCTTAATGACGACCGGCGCGGCATCAACAGCGACCGAACCTTTTCAAGGGTTTCAAATCCCTGACTATGAACCTGGCCTGGAAACAGAGAGCCAAGTGTTTCAGAAAGCTCCAAGCAAACTGAGTAAACAAAGTGAGCAAGTTCCTCCTGAATCACCCGGTGGGCAGAAAGAAGGGCAAAGTAGTGAAGAATCATCTCGCGAGAGCAGTTCCGTAACTACAACGATCGGAATCTTGTCCACAGTATTTCCCTTCAACACGTCAGCAGTAGAAGGCGGGAATCAGACTTACCTCAGGCTGATAAACCCTGAGAGCTTCTCGAATGAAATCACAGTCTCCGTTTTCTCAATCGATTTTGCAGACCAGTTCGTTCTTGAAGGTAGCTGCTTCATAAGTGTTCCAGGCAAATCAGCCCCACAACTCGGTAACGAATACTTTGAAGATTGCATTGGTTGGACCCCGACCAGCTCACAGGTCGTAATGTTTCTCCAGTTTGATGCCGGTGATTATCTCTATTGGCAGAACGTGATCTGGTCACCTACTACCGGTTATTTCGGTAATCTGTCTACCTGTCGCGAACCAACGGTTAGTGACCAGTTCATTCACAGCGTCCACACGTCAAAAATTTCTGGGTACCCCTCCACACTCTTCGGATTGATTGATGTATCCGAGCCATATTATGTGGATGTAAACATATATGATGGAGGGAGTGGGAGCTTGATTGGCCAATACCGCAGCCAACTCTTTTCCTCAAACACTGTATTGTTGGCTTTGGAAGTTGCGACGCTGGAACAGTTTGCTACTTGGTTCATTCCATTCGCTGATCGCCCTCTCCAAATCAACCTAGAGTTCGATTTGGTCAATCAATTTGGGATTCAGATTACCCAAGGGCGGGCCGACTTAGTAAGTCACTATGTGCAGCAGACATCTCGAGGTGAGACTTATAACATGCTGAATGTTTGTTCATTTTAGTGTAATCGACCGGCAGGCTCCAAGTTCTGCAATTCCCTAACCGCATCCAATATGCGCAGCCATACTCTTTCCCCGTCTATATCCCCGGCCTCTAGCAGTTCGTCAGCCCGCATTGATGCATGAGTTGTCGCATCCTCTCCGTGTTGGTCGATGAGGAGTTTAGCGGAGCGGTAGATGTCTTTCTCTGACGTCACTGCACTAGGGGTTCTGGAACAGGCTCTCTCGGTTCCTGTGTCGGAGCTCCTTCATCAGCTCCGTTGCCGTTTGTTTTCACTTCAATTACATCCAGTAGGACTTTGCTAACATCAATGTCCCTCGAAGCGGCGACAAATAGAACAACCGCTATTGCAATAGTGTAAAATACTGCGCCCAAGGTGCTGCTGAATGCAGTTCTAAAAAATCCTGTTTTCTTTCTGACTAACTCTCTCGTTTTCTCCTCGTGTTTTGAAAGCTCGCCTTTGACCTCGTTTAGCGTCTTATTCCCAACTGATTTTACGACCTCATCCTTTTGTACCTGAAAGTATACTTTCCCAAATGCTTCCAAGAGTTCCTTTGCTTCAGATTTGTATCTTCTGCATTCTCCTTCTATAGGGTTCTGAAAGTATTTCAGGTCAACCGGTTTTGGTTTACGGGCCTCTCTATCTATAAATTTGAGAATGAAGTCTCGCTTGTGCTCTTTATAGAGGGCGTAAGCAAGCATTCCTTCGAGATCAAACTCGTCGGATTCAATGTCTACTAGTTCTTCGTAGTGGGAATTGTAGCCTGGGGAAGGCTTGTTAGTTGATGACTGGCCCGCAACAGGGGCGTCACTCATGCAGTTTCAGGAACCCGACTATGTTGTTGGGAGACATCAGTTTGCTTGCGCCTAAGCCTTGCAGCTTCTTTTAGCGCACGTCTGTAAATGTCTTCGCGAATGACATTAGTGTTATCTGTAGCCGCCTCATCTTGTTCAGTTGAGGTGCTGGTTTGGCTTTGATGGCCATTACCATCTTGCCTCATAGCGAGTCCATTGTGTGCCATCGTTACTAACTACCTTCCCCCTCGTTTGCGCCAAAATTATGGCACAAATGCTCCCCAAAACGCGTCACACTGTATGAGCGTTTAAGGGGCTTTTCAAATGATAAAACGCATAAATTCAACATAAGGTTGCCATATTTGTGGCTATTTTATGTTCACTCTGCAAACGCGAAACTTCCATATCAGTCAATATAAGCAGCAATCTTGTTACCCACAAGATTGACACGGGCGAATTAAAAATTGGTTTCAAAAGCGACTCGCAAGCTTAATTTGAGTAGCCGCTGTACACGAAATATCCCGTATGCCCCCACGCTGGGAACTAGCTATCTGTGTCTTGCTGCTTGTACCTGCTGTTACTGATCTCGCTCTCCAACCGTGAACAGCCAAGTATTTAGGCGCTTGGCCACTTCTGGTGTAGTTCGCTTTTGATAGAACACGCTCGCCAGGTCTCTAGCGACATCAGGGTTATATAAAGCCTCTTCGAGTAGGCGGGCCGACTCTTGTTGAGAGAACCCCCTTAGGAAGCGTCCGGCTAAGTCCAGAGATACATATCGCCAGGACGTGCGGCCAGACTGAGCTGCGAAGACACGAGACCCTATCTGGTTCATACCCGTGCCAAGAGCATTCTCTACGCCTTGCATTGAATTGGGCTGATAACCACGTCCAGCTGGCTTGGGAACACGTCCAGCCATCTCACCCGCAGCCATAATCGTATTCAAATAGCGGAAGTGGTTGGGCGTAAGAACGTGGCGTAGTGACTTAGAATTGTCCCTAAGGAATTTGCGCATCTCGGTTGGGCTTGCTCCAGCAACCGTGTCCCATACGTTTCGTTGCAAGGCATCTATAGCTCCGGGCGACTTTCTGAGCCGACCGGCAAGCTGGGCCATTTTCCGAGGCTCCCTAACGGCGGCAGTAATGACGTCGGCGGCAGGCTTGCCGCGCTCGAACGCTCTTATCTCTCGGGTTAGTAGGCTTTGCTCTATCGAGCGTTCGCGACGCGTTAGCTCGGCATTGCGTTGAGCAATCGCGTTGTTCGCTGATTCAATGCTATCGACTTGTTGGCGTAGGGCAGGGAGTTCAGCTAAAGCCTTCTCGTGCTTTCTTTTCCATCCTTTCAATAAGGTCTGATTTACTTCGCCATGACGGACCGTGCCAAGGCGGAGATCATCGAGAGCAATACTTTCCAGAGCGGCGGTCTCCTTCGCCTCAGTGCCGAAAGTGCTTTTGAATTGGCGGATTCCATCAGGTGTCTTCCAAAATGTCTCTGCTACTCGTTCATCCGGTATTTGATAATAACCTCGACCGTCTCTAGCGCGAACCTTAAACGCGGCCCCTCGATTAAACCGGTCGACGTACTCTGTCTTATACGCTTGCCGAAACTGGCGATAGTTTTGCGCAAGCTCGGGGTCGGCCTCAAATGTGAGTCTATCAATGACATCATCCACTGACTTTTCGAGTTCAGAGAGAGTGCGAACCTTCTTGGCCGAAGGATTAGCTGTCCCTATGGCATCCCTTAGATCGTCTGAGATACGGGACCGAAGGCCCATCAAGTCGTCAAAGGTGACAATCGCCCCATTACTGCCCTGGCTTCTCTAACTCTGAACGAGGACGAGGGGACCGAAAGAACAATGCGTCTAACCTTAGCCTTGCGTCCGACGCCAGCTCTGTACTGGAATATAAAGCTCTTCTTTCCAGACTTGGTGACCTTCAGTCCTAAGCCAACGACTGAACCGGTACCGGTATCCCAAAAGAACGAATCAGATGATCGGGATTTAACTTCCCTCACAAATCGATCCGTTAGTTTCTGTTTCACCCGACCTCCTCGCACTTGGTCTAGCAATCACCCAGCAATCACGGGTCATAAAACTGGAGCAAAATACAGCAAACTCAGTAGTACTGGAAAACCGCCATTTTCTGAGCATAATCAGAATACAGCAAACTCAATCAAACTGCAGCAAAGAAAGAACTTCTCTTTGACATCGAGGGGGTCACTGGTTCAATCCCAGTCGTGTCCACCATTTTTCCTACCTAAAAATTGAGCTACTGTGTGCCTACTGGCCCGCCTCGCATTTATCTATGCTGGCGAATATGATCAAAAGATGATGATTAGGCGTGGCGTTATCTACATGAAAAATGAAAAAGAGCTCGTCGAGTGCAAAGATCGACCATGGGTGTAAATCGTCAATGGCGTCTGGCCCGCCACCCTGAACCAACAGAAGACATCGGTTTCGAGCATTTTGAACTCGTCGAATCACCAATACCTACCCCTGATGCTGGGGAATTCGTTGTGCAAACGCTCGCATTGGGCACATCGCCGGCGCAGCGATCGTACATTTCGAAAAGCCTCAGCATGCACGATAAAATCGCGATCGGTGATGTCATGCGGGGTCGCGGTGTTGGTGTTGTAACGGAATCACGCAATTCGAATTACCAGACCGGAGAGATTGTGATCTCGTCGACGGGTTGGCAGGATTTTTCTATTCAAGCGCCGGCCCTGCAAAACCCAAATGTTTTGAGTATACAAAAAGTCGTTGCGCCGATTTTTCCGTTAACGATGACGTTGGGCATTCTTGGGGCCGCGGGTGCAACTGCGTATTTTGGCTTATTCGATGTGGGGTGCTTACAGGCCGGTGATACCGTTGTTGTTTCTGCGGCTGCCGGTGGGATTGGCTCTGTTGCAGGTCAAATCGCTCGTATCGCTGGATGCCGCGTCATTGGAATCGCCGGCGGGCCGGAGAAGTGTCAGTGGATAACCGAGGGATTGGGATACGATTGTGCAATCGACTACAAGAGCGAGTCCGTTGGTGAGCGGCTAGATGAACTTTGTCCCAGCGGCGTGGACGTTTTCTTTGACAATGTTGGTGGGGAAATACTCGATAGTGTCTTGGGACGTCTTGCGCTCAATGCGCGTGTCGTAATTTGTGGTTTTATTGCTACTGACTACCGGGAAGATCTCAATCAAGGTCCGCGTAACTACAAGAATCTGGTGCGAAAAAGAGCGCGAATGGAGGGTTTCTTCATATTTGACTATCGGCACCGATTTCAAGAAGCCGAAGGGCGGCTTAGGAATTGGTACGAAGATGGACTTTTATTAAATTGCGAAGATGTAGATGATGGCCTTGAGCAAATGCCGGGCACGCTGGGGAGCCTCTTTACGGGCGGTAACAAGGGCATCAAGTTGTGCCGCGTGTCCCCTGATCCAGGGTGACGCTAATCTCTTAGTGTCAGTGTTTCGTAGTTGATCTTACCTTTGTTGGGGGAGTATCCAACGACGCGCGGCCCGATGGCATCGAGCAGGGGAATTTCATGTAAAAGTATGGCGGTCGCTTGGTCATGATAAAATGCCAGAATTTCCCGAGTGAGTTCTGCACGACGTTCTAAATTGGGCGCTTCCATTGCGGCATTCATCGTTGGCATGATTCGCTTGTCGCAAAACCATGGATTTGGCCATAAACATGAGTGGAGACGAATTGTTCGGATCGGCTCAAATGTTGGCCAGGCGCCAAAAACCTGACTGAATCCATCACCACGCCATTTCCCCTGTAAGATAATTCTCACCATTTGTGACGTTGGAATTGAACTAACTCTCATTGTGACGCCTACGTCAGCTAGGTTAGAGGCGACCAATTGATATATGGCGCTGTCAGATGCGTTTGATCCGATAATGACTTCGATATCAAGGTCAAAGCCTGCTTCGTACCCCGCTTCTTTAAGTAGCCTGCGTGCTCTTTCCGGATCATAGGGGTATGGTTTGAGATTGGGATTGTATCCTAACAAGCCGGCAACCGCGCCTTGCGTTGCTGGCTTGCTGTACCCTGACAGCAGTACATCAGCGATGGCATCCTTGTTGACGGCGTAATTGAGCGCGCGGCGCACACGGACATCGTTTACAGGTTTGCCCTCTTCGACGACAAAAGTGATGCTAATGACATCAATCGGATTGCGCTGATGCATATAGCCTCCAGCAGCTTCGATAAGTGCGATGTCATCGGGGCCCATCCCAATAGAAATGTCTATTCCGCCAGTGATCAACGCTTGTAGTCGACTTGTTACCTCGGGTAGATGCAAGATTTGCATCTCGTCTATTCTCGGGGCGCGCCAAGAGTTTGGGTTCGCCAAATAGGAGACCTGGCCTTGTTCCCAGGAATCAACCTTGAACGGCCCTGATCCGATGGGGTCTCTTGCGAAGCCATCTGGCCCTAATGCGTCCCAGTGATCAGGCTCTACGACATAAAGGGCGGCCATTATTCTTGGCAGAATTGCCGACGGTTTGGCGGTTTTGATGGCAAGGGTAAGAGTGTCCACGGCATAGGCACTGGCGATGGTGGATAAATCACGCGCGGTACTCGTGGTTTGCCCGTGAGGTGTTTTTAGATAGTCGAGGGAATGGACAACATCGTGTGCGGTCAGCGGCCGTCCATTTGAAAAGACAACTCCCTTACGAATTGAGAAGTGCCACAAGGTCGGTTCGATTTGCTCCCATGATGTGGCTAACTCACCAACCAATTCTCCATCTTCTCGAAACGTTGTCAGCGTCTCGAATATTGGTGACCATGTGTACGCTGTAAAAACACTGACCGAACGATGGGGATCGCCATCGCTCGCTGGAAAGGCGACGATGCCAACCCGCAAAAGGGATGCTGCTTTAGCAGGGATAGAAGGTGTCACGCATAAGCAGATCAAGAAGCCGGCGACGTAAGCGAGAGTCTTCAATTTGTCCACCTTTGATGAAATCGACATTAGTCTTGTTCTTGTCGCCTTTGGTGGCATGATAGCGATACAATCGACTTTATGGAACGCGTGGCAGCGCTGTATGTAAGCGAAACAACAATGATCATTAATTCCCCGGGGGCATGGAATGTTCAGGAAATTGGGTTTAATTGCGGCATTAGTGTTGATGGCATCCCAGGTGCAGGCGCTGTGCATTGTAAATCGTAGTGGAGATACCGTTGCCTATACGCGCGGCGGACCATTCCTGGGTATGGAAACTTTTTATGCAGGTACGGTGCGTCCTGGCGCACAGCATTGTACATCAATATCGCCGCGTGCCGATGGTACGTATCCCGTGTCCGTTTACACGGTTAGCAAACGGGGCAAATGCGCCATTGTTCGAGGTTGTTATTATAGTTCGAATGCTGAACAGGTTTTTTTTAACGGTGCGGCGTCTTCGACTTGCCCTGTCGCATTTCAAGATAATTCCTGTAGTTAGTTTGTGCCGCTCTTGGCGCTCCATGATTAATGTAAGTTGAGGTAGTACGTGAAAAATCGTTTTGAGCCGTTAGTTCAACCTAGTCGTCGAAGTATCTTGTCTGGTGGTCTAGCTGCATCTTTGACGTTCGGTGTCGGGCCATTTTCTCAAATTAGTTCTGCGGCGAACGGCACGTTTGACCCGTCTGATCCTGTAAGCGTGCTGCGCAATCTTCATCGGATGCGCGGGAGTGAAGAAGGCCTCATCGCAATGGGTTGGCTAAAAGGGCAGCGCTACGGTGTTGTCGATGCCGAAATTATTCCCTTAATGGGGATGGTGACCGGAACCTTTGCTCGGCATAAAATTCTTGCAGACGGATCGATCGAGTTAACCAGCTTCGAGTTGGCGTTCTATACGGATCTTGAAACGGGAAAAGTGCTCGATACTCTCCAGATTCCTTATACCGGCAAGACCGTCGAAGTGCCTAGATTGATGCTTGGCCCTAATAAAAGCACCATTCGACCAGTATTTCATGAATTAACTGAGACGGGCGGTGAGGCCGAGCGAACGGATTCGGAAACAGCAATGCGTCCAATGGGATCAATACGGTTTGAGCGTTGGCTTGGGCCGGTAACGGTGAAGTCCGGCAATGTCTGGATCACCGAGGCGTCGAGCGCGAAGGTTATTCCGGCGGATCCGACCGCTGACAAGGTCATTTATAGTGAGTCGGTTACCTATAAAGGTGACTATGAAGATGTGACCAATCCGGATTTGCCGACAATATCGTCTACGCTGAGCTACACGGGGATAACCAGTTGGCGTCCGTGGATGCAGATGGGTGATCTTCCAGGTCACACGACATCTCATGCATTGGGGAGCAAAGCATTCGATGTCGAAGGGTTGCCTGATGATTACCGAGAGATGGCGGAGCAGTACTATCCAGAAGCGCTGGCTGATCCGCAGGCAGTTCTAGACAAGCTCGGTTAAAGTAAGTCGCTAAACTATCGAGTTTTCATATAGCAAACTTTGTTGCGGACCTCGATAGTGATCGTTTTACGTTCGCAAATGCTGACGTCTTTTGTGCAGATAACACCGCGGTCATTCGTAACGGTTAATCTTGCATTGTCTAGGTCCCAATCTACAAGGTAATTGCATCCAGGCAGATTTGTGGGGAACTTGTACGTCAGGTCGCCATCAATTCCGATTTCTCTTTCCATGAGCTGCCACGCGTAGTCGGATAGGACGTATGAAAAATCCACCGTTATCGTCTCATTTCGATAATTCTGAACAAGCATCACTGCTTTTTCTTCGTCCTGCGCACTTGTGGTCGCTGGCGCAAAACCGATAGCTGATGAAATGATGGCGAAGATAGTACGCTTTGTTATTTTGGCTAACATAGCCCCGTCCTCACGGTAGTTTCTCTGGCGTGGAAAAGATTGCCAGAGGGAGGGTGCCTCCTAGATGTCGAGTTCTCCAACGAATTCGGCATGGTCTTGGATGTATTTGAAACGCGCTTCTGGTTTTCTGCCCATAAGTTGTTCGACCAATTTTGCGGTTGCTTTTGACTCACCATCTGAACTGGATGCGCCCGGTAGCGTTACGCGCAGTAGCGTGCGCCGTGTAGGGTTCATGGTTGTCTCTTTGAGCTGTGCGGGAGGCATTTCTCCGAGACCTTTGAACCGGCTAACTTCTATCTTTCCGCGGCTATCGAATTCCTTATTCACGATCTGATCTTTGTCTTTGTCGTCCATGGCGTAGAATGTCTTGCCGCGTTGACTTAATCGATACAATGGAGGCATGGCTAAATAGAGTCGACCCGCATCAACAAGGCCGGGAAGTTCACGAAAAAAGAAGGTCATGAGCAACGAGGCAATGTGCGCTCCGTCGACATCGGCATCAGTCATGATGACGATTTTTTCATACCTTAGTTTATCCAGATTGAAATTATCACCACGCCCACAGCCTAAAGCTTCGAAAAGATCCTGGAGTTCTTGGTTGCCTCGAAGTTTATCTTGAGTCGCAGAAGCGACGTTTAATATCTTGCCACGTAGGGGCAGTATTGCTTGAGTTTCGCGATTTCTGGCTTGCTTGGCTGATCCACCGGCGGAATCCCCCTCCACAAGAAACAATTCGGTGCCCTCTGCTGTTGCCCTACTGCAATCAGATAGCTTGCCGGGGAGGCGGAGCCGTTTGGTCGCGCTTTTACGATCTAGGTCTTTTTCTTGCTTGCGGCGTTGTCGGACGTCAGCGCGCGACATCGCGAGTTCTAGAATCTGGCCAGCGATCTCTGGGTCACCAGAGAGCCAATGCTCGAAATGATCCTTAAGAATCCCCTCTACTAATTTTGTAGCGGAAGCCGAGGATAGTTTTTCTTTTGTCTGTCCTTGGAACTGTGGTTCAGAGATAAAAACGGACAACATCGCGCAAGCCCCGCCGACAACATCTTCGGCGGTTAGAGTGTTTACCTTCTTAATGCCAGCCATCTCGCCATAGGACTTCAGCGCTTTCCCCAAACTAGATCGGAAACCGGCTTCGTGTGTGCCACCCTCAGGCGTCGGAATAGTATTGCAGTATGAATTGAGAAATCCGTCTTGATCTTCGGGCCAGCAGATTGCCCAATCTACTCTTCCGCTTTCATCGGCAGTTTCAACAGACCCGGAGAAAAATGACTCACTCACCAGTGCCCGACCACTCGTTACTGTTGATAAGTAGTCTTGCAAGCCTTTAGGAAAATGCAAATCCGCTTTGACAGGTGTTTCGTCTTTGCCATTGATTAGTGATTCATCGCAGGACCATTTAATCTTTACGCCTTCGAATAGGTAAGCTTTGGATCGGGCCATTTTGTATATGGTTGATGGCCTGAATGAAGCTTCTTTACCAAAAATTTTTGCGTCGGGGCGAAAGGTTATGATGGTGCCGCGGCGGTTCGATGTCGTTTTAAGTTTCTTAAGTTTCGATTTAACTGTGCCACGGCTGAAGGTTTGTTCCCAGTGTGCTTTGTCTCTGGCGACTTGGACGGTCAATTCTTCAGATAAAGCGTTGACTACTGAGACGCCAACTCCATGAAGACCGCCTGATGTTTTGTAGGCTTGGCCAGAAAATTTTCCGCCGGAGTGAAGTGTGGTCATGATTACTTCGAGTGCCGACTTCTTCGGAAATTTTGGATGTGGATCGACGGGGATGCCCCGGCCATTGTCTCTTACAGTGACCCGGTTATTTTTTCCGAGATGGACTTCAATGCTACCGGCATGCCCGGCAACCGCTTCATCCATTGCGTTATCGAGGACTTCAGCGACAAGGTGATGGAGAGCTTTTTCGTCGGTTCCGCCAATGTACATGCCGGGCCGGCGTCTTACAGGTTCGAGGCCTTCCAGGACTTCGATGTCCTTAGCCGTGTACTTGGACTTCTTCTTACCGGTCTGTTGGAAAAGGTCTGACATGGGCGCATTATATACACAGCGGTGCAGGCAACAACTGCATACGGTATTAATATTATCGTTTAATCACAATATGTTGTGGATATGGTGTAAATATGACTGATCCCCTAAATCCGAACGAACCCCAAGGTGAGTTGTCACTCCGGACGGTTGGCATGCCAGCGGACACCAATCCGGCAGGGCATATTTTTGGCGGTTGGGTTTTGAGCCAAATGGATATGGCCGGAGCAATTCATGCATCCAGTTGCACGAACACGAGGGTGGTTACGATCGCGGTCGATAGTATGAAGTTCCATAAACCGATCCATGTCGGGGACGAAGTTACATGTTATACGACAATTGACCGGGTCGGCCGGACCTCTGTCGGAATTCATGTTGAAACTTGGGTTCGGCGTGCGCGACACGGATCGCCGTTAATGGTAACGGCTGGACTGTTCACCTATGTTGCCATTGATAAAAATGGCGGCACGACTGAGATATCGTCTTAGAACACTATAGCGAAGGTTATCCGACTATGCCAGACACGGCTTATCCCACTGAAGATGCAACTGCGCGTTTGGCATCGATTGTCGGAGACGAGTACGTCATAACGGATGAGGCAGAGCGGCGCATCTATAGTAACGACATCTTTTTTTGGGATGAGTCTGAAACGGCGGAGGTTGTAGTCCAGCCCGGTTCGCCGGAGGAGATCGCGAGCCTAGTCACAACTGCAGCAGAATTGAATCTCAACATTTCAACCCGCGGCGGAGGGATGTCTTATACCAAAGGGTATGTCCCGGCTGAGTCGGGCTGCATGCTTATCGATCTTCGTCGTCTTAATCGTATTCGAGAAATCAATGTAATTGATCGATATATTGTGGTCGACGCAGGTTGTACTTGGATCAGTATTGCCGATGCATTGAAGGAGCACGGGTTAAAACTGGATTTTCCGGCACCGTTCTCAGGTATCTACTCGACTGTTGGCGGAGCTATGTCACAGAACGTGCCTTCTACGATGAAGGGGGTTCTTGGACTTGAGGTTGTTCGTGCGGACGGTGCGATGGTACGGACAGGCTCGTGGGGGCGTGTTAGCCCTGATACACCATTCTTTCGCGATTACGGGCCAGATCTGACAGGTCTATTTCTTGGAGATACGGGCTCTTTCGGCATTAAGACAGGGGTGTCGCTCCATATTAGTCAAAAACTCGATGTCACTGCGCATGGGTCATTCGCTTTCGAGACCTATGAGGATATGGCGCGGACGATGGTTGAACTTGGGCCCTACGACTTTGTAACCCGCCGCGTCGGCCTTGATCCATTCAAGAGCCAGAATGCTGCAAAGGTCGGCTTTAAAGAGGCGATTAAAACCCTCGGTGATGTCACAACGACCGGTTCAACTCTGATGTCCGGGATCAAGGACTCGATGAAGATGGCGACCGCCGGAACCAATTTCATGGACGGGGTCAAATGGTCTCTACACCTCACCGTCGAAGCTATAACGGAGGATGCTGCAGAGGCAGGGCTCGAAATCGTACGTAAAATTTGCCTGGAGCGGAGCCGCGAGATTGCCAACATCATGCCTCGCGCGATGGAAGCTAGGGGATTTTCGGTACGCGGCTTTTTGGGCAAGGATGGACAGAGGTGGGTTCCGACCAATTCACTATGGCCATTGAGTCGAGCGGTGGAGGTTGCAACAGCGGTACAGGGGTTTTTCGAGAGTCGTCGCGCGGAGATGGATAAGCACGGTATGTGGGAGTCCTATATGACCAACTATGGTCAGGGATATTTCATGTGTGAGCCAAGTTTCTATTGGGTGGATGAGGTCAGTGAGCATCATTTGAGACACCTGCCTGAGGACGAGGCCAAGAAATTTCACGCCATCCCAGCCAATCTTGGCGCCAGGAAATATGCTCAAAAACTTCGCTTTGAGTTGCGTGATTTTTTTCATGATCTGGGCGCGGTGCATGTGCAGTTGGCTAAGTTTTATCGTTATCAGGATGCTCTTGCGCCTGAGACGTCACGTCTACTTTCCGATCTTAAGGGATTGCTCGATCCTGATCGGCGCTTCAACCGCGGCAATCTTGGCCTTTAGGAGTCTTTTCGACCTGTCCGCTTGAAAGGTCCAAGCTCCGCCAACGTATCAACATCGTCTTCGACGGCAGGTCGTTCCTGACTCAAATATTGTGAGACAGCAGCGCGGAATCCTCCGTCTGCAATCCAATGGGCTGAATAAGTTTTGCGCGGCAGATATCCGCGCTGCAGTTTGTGTGGGCCCTGAGCGCCGGCTTCAACCCATTTCAAACTATGCTCGATCGCGTAATCGATAGCGCGATAGTAACAGACCTCAAAATGCGGCATGGGATAATGAACAATTGTCCCCCAATTGCGCCCATATAGCGTGTCGCCACCCAATAGGTTGAGTGCACCGCAAACGATTTCGCCATCTTCTTCACCCATTATGAGGATGACTTGATCCCCCATGCGTTCAGATAGGAAGTCGAAGAATGACCGCGTCATGTATGCTTGGCCCCATTTGCGGTCAGACGTGAGACGATAAAATCGATAAAAGGCGTCCCAATGCCTTGCCGTAATATCACTGCCTCTAACGGTGTAGATCGTTACGCCATTCGCGTTCGCCTTCTCGCGCTCCTTGCGGATATTTTTTCGTTTCCGGGAGGACAGGGCATCGAGAAAGTCATCAAATCTCTCATAGGCATCGTTCTTCCAATGGAACTGCTGCCCGTATCGCTGAAGCAAACCTGAATCTGCCATCACGCTGAAATCGTCTTCACCAGGGAAAGTGACGTGGAGTGAAGATACTTCCTGCCGGTCGGCAACCTCGATCATACCCGCCAAGAGCATACGCTTGAGATCTACGATATCGAAATTCATTGTATCTGGCCGGGTCATGAGACGAGGGCCAGTCACCGGTGTAAATGGTACTGCGCACTGGAGTTTTGGATAATAATGTCCACCGGCCCGTTCATAGGCATTGGCCCATCCCCAGTCGAAGACATATTCGCCGTATGAGTGGTCTTTCAGATACATTGCGGCGCAGGCGAGTAGGGTGCCCTCTGACGTCTCGATGGCGACATGTTGTGGTTGCCAACCACTATCGCTCGTTACTGAACCTGAATCCTCGAGCGCACTATAAAAGGCATGACGGACAAAGGGATTAAAGTCAGGCGACGATTGCCGTGCGCAAGTATCCCATTGTGCGCCATCGATCTCGTGGATCGATGGCACGACACGTACAGAGATCGACCCCAGATCAGGGGGGCTAGATTCGGGCACGTCTTTGGCCATGGCGTTGGAAGGGAGCCCCTAAGCAATCTCAATAATGGCTTCAACTTCTACCGGTGCGTCCAGCGGCAAAGATGGGCAGCCAACTGCTGCGCGGGCATGGCGGCCTGCATCACCGAAAACCTCAACCATAAGGTCGGATGCACCATTTATGATTTTTGGATGGACCGCAAATTCCGCCCCTGCAGCAACGAAACCACCGAGCTTAACGACGCGTTTGACCCGGTCGAGGTCGCCATTACAGGCCGCTTTTACCTGTGCGATGATGTTGAGCGCGCTTTGTTGAGCGGCGAGGACTGCCTCATCTATTGTGGTTGCCTCTCCAACTTTGCCCGTAAAAAGCAGTTTTCCGTCTTTTAGGGGCAACTGGCCTGATATGAACACCAAAGAGCCAGCGATTGCGAAGGGAACGTAGTTTGCTACTGGGGCCGAAGCTTCTGGTAATTCTAGACCCAACGCATTGAGCCGTGTTTCAATCTTTCCTGTCATATGCGCTGATCCTTCGCCGCCAATCCGGCTATGCCAAACTTGCATGTCTGTGTCATCGCGTAAGGGGGCTCCAAGCTTGAATTGAAATGTGCTACCTCAACGTCTGTAGGTAGGAATTGTGCAGTATTCATGCCACTCCCGAACCGTTAGAGCAAATTCAATAGGACGCTGCGGCTAATTCAGACAATAAGCGGCGTCTGCAACCCCCGTAATCCAGGGCAATATCGTTATGAGCAAGCTTTCCCTTCCGAAGGACAAGATAAAAGTTCTGCTATTGGAAAACGTCCACTCGAATGCCGTGGATTTGTTCAAACGGCAAGGATATGGCCAGATTGAGCAAGTGGGCGAAGCACTAGACGAAACCGAACTTAAAGCTCGTATCGCTGATGCTCATATGATCGGAATTCGCTCGCGGACCCAAATTACCAAAGAGGTGCTCGACGTTGCTGACAAACTGATGGTCATCGGATGTTTCTGTATCGGGACTAACCAAGTTGAAACCAACGCTGCGAAGATGCTCGGTATTCCAGTATTCAATGCGCCTTACTCCAATACTCGCTCCGTCGCCGAGTTGGTTCTGGCGCAAGCTATTATGTTGCTGCGCGGAATCCCCGAAAAATCATGGATCACCCATGAGGGCGGGTGGATGAAATCTGCTGCTGGATCTTACGAAATTAGAGGCAAAACTCTTGGCATTGTGGGGTACGGCCATATTGGCACCCAGCTTTCTGTCATGGCTGAAGCGCTGGGTATGCGCGTCATGTTTTACGATATTGTAGAGAAGTTGGCGCTCGGTAATGCGACCGCTGTGAGAGACCTTGGTGAATTGCTTAACAACTCAGATGTGGTTTCACTTCACGTACCGTCAACAGAGATGACGGCCGGAATGATCGACAAGGCGTGTCTCCGCAACATGAGAAAGGGGGCACATCTAATCAACGCCTCTCGCGGGAACGTCGTCGATATTGAAGCTCTTGCAGAGTGTTTGTCCGACGGTCACTTAGCCGGTGCAGCGGTCGACGTGTTTCCCAAAGAGCCAGCGTCACCGGATGAAATATTTGAGAGTCCTCTGAGGGGGTTAAAGAACGTGATCTTAACACCTCATATTGGTGGCAGTACCATGGAGGCACAGGCCAATATCGGGACGGAGGTTGCTGACAAATTGGTCAAATATTCAGACAATGGGTCAACGTTGGGTGCGGTAAATTTTGTAGAGGTTGCGCTACCTCCGCAGCAGAATGCCGTTCGTTTTATGCACATTCATCGGGATATCCCGGGTGTCTTGTCTAAGATTAACGGTGTCTTTTCTAGCCGGGATATTAACATAACAGGGCAATACCTTCGCGCCGATGGTGAGATCGGATATGTGGTCACAGATGTTATCGGCGATTTGGATGTTGGAATGGGCATACGCCGAGAGTTAGCCGCGATCGAAGGTACAGTGAGAAGCCGTTTTCTATATTGAGTACAGTCAGGTTTTCGGGATGTGTAGGCCATTCGCGTTATATCCGAAACGCGATAAGTGGTTTTGACCAGAAACAAAGCCGTAATTTTTCAACCACTTAGCAATACATTCGCGCTAAAAGAGCATCATGTCTGACTTCGGACCTTTACGCACCCGTGGAATTGCGATGCCGCAGCTTCAACGGTGGATGCGCACCCATGCGAAAAGACATCGCACACGGAGAGAGAACGTGCGCGCGCTGCTGTTGGGATCTTTTCTCGCAAGCGCTTTATTCGGCCTCACGACTTATTGGGTTGGCTTAAACGTCGAGGAGCGACGCGCGGATATGGCAGATCAGTTTGCTTTTATAAAAGCTGCTGTGCTTGCTCACGCTATGTCCGGTGTTATGGAGGAGAATGGGACGCCTTTGTTGCCATGCCCAGATCTAACGGGAGATGGTCAAGCTGCATTCTCCTGCGGTCGCAATGAATTAGAGGGTTACGTTCCATGGCGTACTTTGGGTATTGATCAAGAAGAAACGCTCAACGATTGGGGGTTGCCAGTTGTTTATAAGATTGATCGACCCAATGCCCACACATGTGCAGGCCGCCTTCCGCGCAGAGGCAACCTAATATATACGAGGCAGTTCGAAGGCGAGGAAATGCGAAGGGTCGTCAACGCTGTTTTTATTCTACAGAGTTACAAGCCAAAGGCGCGTGGTAGAACCGGCCTTACGTATATAGATGCTGGAACAGGAGGTTTGTTCTTGGGTTTGTGCCAAAATTCTGAGTTTATGCGGACTGTACAGTTCTAGAATTAGCCGTTCATTGTTTGTGCGCTATGCACATGCCACCAAAATTGGTGGAGTTGATTTATCGTCCTCTTCCGGCACCGGAAACGCCATACCAAGTAAGTGGCGCCATTCCAACGCGGCCTTAAGACGGTCAGTCGATGCTGTTTGTTCAGCCAACGTTATCCGCCAATAGGCGGCTTTGGCACTGCCATGCCACGACTGGTCGAGTTCTAGGCTCGTTGCAGCCCCCGGCGCGGTAATACGCCCGGTAGGTTTGGACCGTGCCCAGGCAACAAACGCCTTAAAGGCCTCTGGAAGTGTGGCCTGGCGTTTTTGGGTTGCACAAAACTCTTGGACCAAGATCTCAAGAGTTAAAGAGTCGACTGAAGTATCGGTGTTGTCACGCCATGATTTAAGAATGGTCAGCAATCGCCGTGTCCAACCCGTATTGAGGCTATCACTAAGTCGAAGGGTTGCTGCCTCTGATACGGGGTTCGTTATGCGCCAACCAGATGCCCGGTCTAGAGTAGTTGGGCCCGGGATTTTAAATCCGGTTCCGTGCTCCAATGCTGGAATAATACGGATGCGGCGATCACCCACTGCGATTGTAACGCCTAGGTCCGCGGCCGAGATCACCTCCGCTTCATATTGGTCTGCCAGCCCCGCATGGACCACTTTCAGCGCGTCAGCTGTGCGGCTAATCCGCAGCTTCGTGGGCAGGAGATAAAGGACGTCTACGCATTCTATGGGAGCGAGGGCTGTACGTTTGCCAACACCACCAACGACAAGCGAGTCACCGGTCATAGTGCCTGCCAGACGTATTGGGTACAGTGCTCGTCGCAAAGTATGAACAACGTCTTCTGCCTGAAGTCGGCAGTTTGCATATTCCTGTGGGGTTGGAACCTTGATGCGCAGAAAGGCGTCAAACAACGTACTTAGCCACACAATCTCTGACTGTGCAGTCTCGATAGAACTTGATGGTGCTAGCGGGTCGGCTAGGGCACGATGGGAAAGGGATGCGGGAAAGGTCATGAGCAGTTATGTCTGCGCACGAATTGTCAGTTGATCTTTTGGCGCCGTTACGAACAACCGCTCGTCGCGCCGCATGTATTGCATTTCATGCACGTCCCATTCCGCACTAGAGTGAAATTACCACATTCACCACACGCATCACCTTCGTAGCCTTGCATCTTTGCTTTACTGATTGCTGTCATGCGCTCTGTAGAAGGCGGCGGACCGGCCATAACGCTGCTCATTCCACCTCTATCTGCACCGGACCCCATACTACCCGTGCCAGCAGAAACATGGGCTGCTTCACCAACTGCGGAATCCAAGGGTATAATGGTTTCTGTGGTGGAAACCTCGTCATCACTGTCTTTGCGCTGATCGCCCGGATTTAAGAAATACAAATTACTGGAACGGATGTACCCCTGGGACACAGTGCGCTCAGCGATTTCGAGCAGTTTTTCCGCTTCGTTGCCTTCACCCATGGCATCCGGTGTCGTGTCAGAATGTTCAACGTGGCCGAGTTCATACCTGCCTAAGTAGGATACAGCGAGTTCGCGGAAGATATAATCGAGAATAGACGTGGCCATTTTGATCGAGCTGTTGCCTTCCACCAGACCGGCGGGCTCGAACCTCGTGAAAGTAAAGGCGTCGACATATTCTTCTAACGGCACGCCATACTGCAGTCCAATTGAGATCGCGATAGCGAAATTGTTCATCAAGCTGCGGAACGCAGCACCTTCTTTGTGCATATCGATGAAAATTTCCCCGATAGCGCCGTCGTCATATTCTCCGGTACGTAGGTATACTTTGTGACCACCAACCAACGCCTTCTGGGTGTACCCCTTGCGCCTGTCGGGGAGCCGTTGACGCTCTCGCGCAACCACACGCTCAACGATCCGTTCAGCAATAATTTCAGCGCGAGATGTGGCAGGTTGTGCTGCGATATCTTCTATTCGCTCATCCGCGTCTATGTCATCGCCGAGATCATCAAAAACGGCTGACGCTAGTGGCTGAGATAATTTTGAACCGTCGCGGTATAGCGCATTGGCCTTGATACCTAGCTTCCACGATTCGACGTAGGCGTCGCGGCAGTCTTCCACCGTTGCAGTATTCGGCATGTTGATCGTTTTGGAGATTGCACCGGAAATGAACGGTTGCGCCGCTGCCATCATGCCAATGTGGCTAGATGCAGAAAGGAAACGCGTACCAGTCCGACCGCAAGGGCTGGCGCAATCGAAGACTGGCAGATGCTCAGGATTCAGCCCCGGCGCACCTTCAAGCGTCATCGCGCCACACGCATATATATTGGCAGCACTGATGTCTTCGTCGCTAAACCCGAGAGCTTTGAGCATGTTGAAATCTAACCGGTCGAGATCGGCGGCATCTATACCAAGGCGCCCTGTGCAAAATTCTTCGCCCAGTGTGTATTTGTTGAACACAAACTTTATGTCGAAGGCATTCGCTAGAGCCTCTTCGACTGCGGTTAAGGCATCTCCGTCAAAACCCCGGTCCATAAGCGCCTTGTGATGGACGCCAGGTGCCCCATCAAGCGTGCCATGCCCAACTGCATAAGCCTGTATGTCGTCGATTTCAGGATCCGCGTACCCGAGGGTTTTAAGCGACAGTGGTACAATGCGGTTGATGATCTTGAAGTAACCACCTCCGGCCAGTTTCTTGAATTTAACGAGCGCGAAGTCAGGCTCGATGCCTGTTGTATCGCAATCCATGACCAGCCCGATGGTGCCGGTGGGGGCAATGACCGATACTTGCGCATTTCGGAAACCATGAGCTTCACCAACACTCAAAGCGGCATCCCAAGCACCTTTGGCGGCGGCGGTGATTGCCGTATCGGGGCAGTCTGCGCCGTTGAGGGGGACGGGTTTGACGCTTAACTCTTCATACCCATCATGATGGCCATAGGCTGCGCGGCGATGATTGCGCATGACGCGCAGCATTTCGTTCTTGTTGGCGCTGTAACCGGGGAACGAGCCTAATTCTTCGGCCATTTCGGCGGATGTGGCATAGGAAATACCGGTCATAAGCGCGGTGATCGCGCCACACAGGCCCCGACCTTCTGCACTGTCATAGGGAATACCGCCTGCCATCAATAGTCCACCGATGTTGGCGTATCCGAGACCTAAGGTGCGGAATTGAAAGGACCGCTTTGCAATTTCTTTAGATGGGAATTGGGCCATTAGGACTGAAACCTCTAGGGCGACTGTCCATAACCGAGTTGCGTGGGAGAATCCGTCAACGTCGAAAGAGCCATCTTCGCGTCTGAAGGTTAGGAGGTTTAACGACGCTAGATTACAAGCCGTGTCATCAAGGAACATATACTCTGAGCACGGGTTTGAGCCATTTATGCGACCGGATTTTGGGCACGTATGCCAGTCGTTGACGGTGGTGTCGAATTGGACACCGGGGTCAGCGCACTGCCAAGCCGCTTCAGCGATGCGGTCCCAAAGGCCGGCTGCGTCAACCGTTTCCGCAACACCGCCGTCCGTGCGGTTTCGCAATTCCCACGGTTTGCCAGTTTGTGCAGCCTCAAGAAATTCATTGGTGACACGGACGCTGTTGTTCGAATTTTGACCAGAAACAGTCAGATAGGCCTCAGAGTCCCAGTCTGTATCGTAGGTCTCGAATTTAATCTCAGTATAGCCCTGGCGCGCGAATTGGATGGAGCGTTGGATCGCATTGTCCGGGATCATCGATTTCCGAGCAGCCTTGACGGCCTTCTTGAGTGCGTCGTTCTTCGCAACATCAAATCGACTTTCGCTATCGACGCCGTCCCAGTTACGGGTCGCCTGTAAGATAACGTTGAGGTGCATTTGACAGAGCTTTGAGCCTGTAACTAGAGCCGCGACTTTTTGCTCCTCGCGAACTTTCCATGAAATGAACGACTCAACGTCTGGATGATCGACGTCGACAATGACCATCTTGGCCGCGCGACGTGTTGTCCCGCCTGATTTAATTGCTCCAGCTGCGCGGTCGCCGATTTTAAGAAAGCTCATGAGACCGGAAGATTGACCGCCCCCTGATAGGCTCTCGCCAGACCCGCGTACCGCAGAAAAATTGGTCCCCGTACCAGACCCATACTTGAACAGCCGCGCTTCGCGGGTCCAAAGGTCCATTATGCCGCCTTCGTTCACGAGGTCGTCACCAACCGATTGAATGAAGCAGGCGTGCGGTTGGGGGTGTTCGTAGGCGCTGGCAGATTTGATCAGCTTGCCGCTGCGATAATCGACATAGAAATGCCCCTGCGCCGGGCCATCAATGCCATAGGCCCAATGCAGGCCAGTGTTAAACCATTGCGGAGAGTTTGGAGCCGCCATCTGCATGCAGAGCATGTAGCGCATTTCGTCAAAAAAGATTTCAGCGTCGTCGGCGCTATCGAAATAGCCACCTTTCCACCCCCAATACGCCCATGTTCCTGCCAGTCGGTCGAAAACCTGCCTGGCGTCAGACTCTCCAACAAATCTATTGTCGGCTTTTAGGCGTTTCAGTGCTTTGTGATCCGGCTCCTTGCGCCAGAGAAACTCTGGGACGTCACCTTCTTTGACGGATTTCAGCCGGGCCGGAACGCCAGCTTTTCGGAAATACTTTTGGGCAAGGACGTCACTCGCAACCTGAGACCAACCCGCAGGCACTTCGATCTCTGCCTGGGCAAAGACGACTGATCCATCTGGGTTTTTTATTTCGCTCTTAATCGTTTGGAATTGGATCGCGGCATAGGGTGATGTGCCTGGCTTAGTGAACCGGCGCGTAATCCGCATGAAGTCTACCCCTGGCCTAATCTGGCCTTAAAAAACCGAACCACGTCTTCAGCTTTCGAGACGGAATCTACATCGCTCCACGCCCTGAAGAAGCGTGGCCAGTTTTCGATGCGATTCAAGCATTCCCCTCAGCCCGTCGCACCCGCAAATCAACATTTAGTAGATCGCTTGCGAGCAACCACTAGAGTACGGTTTCGGTCGCCTGTTATCAACAATATTTTGTGTTTGGTGCCTGATAAACCACAATATTTTGGGCTACCTAGAGGCTGCCTCCCATGAGCTCGGGAAGGCAGAAGAATTTCACTTCTGAACCACAGAACTGGACGAGACCCCAGAAAACCGCCATATTCGCCCGCGTTCTTCATTTAGCGAAAGATAACGAAATGACTCTCGGGACCTGGTTGTACACTAAGTTGAAAGGCCAAAAGGTCGGCGAAGACGATTTGGGCAACGAATATTACAAATCTTCGCGAAAACGCGCCGGCAACCGAGAAGAGCGCTGGGTTATCTTTGTCGGTGATGCTGAGGCGTCGAAGGTGCCGCCCGAGTGGCATGCTTGGCTACATCACACCACAGATGAACCGATTCAGACAGCTCGCAAGGCGTGGCAGCAACCACATCAGTCCAATCAAACTGGCACTGAAACAGCCTATTTACCACCGGGTCATGACCGCAAGGGTGGGCAAAGAGCAGCGGCAACCGGGGATTATGAGGCCTGGAGCCCGGATGGCTGAATTCAATTGGCGCGAAGTATGGCTTGGCATTGGCACGGTTGTCGTCACCCTATGTATTCTTGTCGTTCTGACTGTTGGTTCACCACAAACAAAACTCGACGAAGACATACATTTTACGTTCCGCGCTGAGTTCGGGCGGATTGACGGATTGACCGTAGGCAGTCCGGTCCGCATGGCTGGCCTTAATATTGGTCTAGTTGATTCAGTGTCTCTAAGCGACCGGAGCCGAGCTGAGGTGACATTCGTCCTTTCGGGTTCCGAATTTCCGATTCCTATAGATACCGCTGCGGTCATCGAGACGGATGGAATTTTCGGAGAGAAGTATATTGAACTGCACCCTGGGGGTGACATCGAAATACTGAAGCCCGGGCAACGGATCTCATATGTACAGGACTCCGTTGTCTTAGAGAGCCTGCTCAATCAGGTTGTGGGTCGTGCTAAAGCAAGCCGAACCGCTGACAAGAAAGATGAGCCATGAAACGGAATCCTATCGAAACCGTACTGGGTGCGGTTGTTCTTCTGGTCGCGGGTATGTTCCTTTCGCTGGCGTACACGACTGCCCAGATTGGGACGCGCGAAGGCTATAAGGTTGAGGCTATTTTTTTAAAGGTTGGCGGTCTGCAGATTGGGAGCGATGTTCGCATCAGCGGCGTTAGCGTCGGTACAGTTGAATCTCAGTATCTCGATCTTGAGACCTATGAAGCTAAAGTGACCTTGGTAATCGACCCATCTATTTCAATTCCCGACGACACGGTCGCTGCAATCGTCGGAGACGGGCTGTTGGGCGGAAAGTACGTTGACCTTAGACCGGGTAAGTCCTCGGTCTCGTTGGCCAACGGTGGGCTAATCGTGAATAGCCAAGATTTCCAATCTCTTGAAGACCTGGTTGGAGAAATTATTTTTCTAGCAACCGGCGGTGATTCTTGAGGTTAATTGTGTGCCTTGTTGGCGCCGTTTTTTACCTGCTCCATAGACCGGTAATGAGAACTGAGAAAAACATTAGAATAACGGGTCACATACTTGGCCTTGCAGTCGTCGGATTGGTCATATTTTCGCGGCCAGTTTCGGCCGAATATGTTCCAACGGATACTACGGTTCTACGCTGGCTAGACAAAGTTACTGGCAGAGTAAGTACACTCGAGGCATGGGTGGGTGATACGGCGTCAATCGGAACCCTGGCCATAGAGGTGCAGACCTGCATGACACGACCGCCAGAAGAAGCCCCAGAAAGTGCGGCTTTCCTGAAAATTTGGGACAAGAGACCGGATCAAACCCCGATAGAAGTCTTCTCTGGCTGGATGTTTGCATCGAGCCCAGCGTTGTCCGCGATGGACCACGCTGTCTACGACGTTTGGGTGCTCGATTGTGAGAACAGAAGACGCTCAATTTCTGAATAGGGCAGTGGAGGGCCGAAGCGGCCAAGGTGGCTCAACGCGTCGCCAAGATCTTGCATGTAGTCTTTATGTGGAAGTTCTACGGCACCGAATTGCATTAGATGATCGGTGATGAACTGAGTGTCCAAGAGCCGGTATCCACCGTTTTTCATAATCGCAACCAGATGACATAGCGCGACTTTCGATGCGTTGTCTTGTCGTGTGAACATGCTTTCACCAAAGAACACAGATCCCATTGCAAGTCCGTAGAGCCCTCCAACCAGTTGATCTTCAACCCAAGTCTCTACGCTATGCGCGAGCCCTGCCTCGAACAAGTCTGAGAACAGCTCAATAATCTGCTCGTTGATCCAGGTGTCTTCTCTGTTTGGACCTGATTCAGCGCAGCCGGATATGACGGCGTCGAAAGCTGAATCAACACGAACTTCAAAGGCACCTCGTTTGAGAATTTTACGTAAGGATTTAGGGACGTGAAACTGGTCGAGCGGAATGACACCTCTTTCTTTCGGCTGCACCCAATAGACTTCCTGCTCGTCACGGGATTTAGCCATCGGAAATACTCCGAACGCGTATGCTTTGAGAAGGAGTTCAGGGGTTATCTGTGTCAAGCCGGAGTCCTAGTTCGTTGGAGATAATCCTACGAATTTTCTCAAGAACCGGATAATACGAACTGTTCAAGCCAACGTATATCGTAGTTGCCGTCGACAAAATCCGGGGCGTTTACAAGCTTCTCATGGAGGGGAATGGTCGTTGTCACCCCTTCTACAACATACTCACTAAGAGCGCGCTTAAGCCGCATCAGGCATTCATTTCTGTTGCGACCATGGACAATCAACTTAGCGATCATGCTGTCATAGTATGGAGGCACTGAAGCGCCAGCAAATAAACCAGAATCGACGCGAACCCCCAGGCCACCGGGCATGTGATACCCAGTTATTTTTCCTGGTGATGGAGTGAAAGTGACTGGGTCTTCGGCATTAATGCGACATTCTATGGCATGTCCGGCCATGGAAATCGCTTCTTGTGTGAAATCGAGTTCAGCCCCACTCGCTATTCTGATCTGCTCTCGAACAAGATCGACGCCTGTGACCATCTCTGTGATCGGATGCTCCACTTGCAGTCGCGTGTTCATTTCAATGAAATAGAACTCGCCATTTTCATATAGAAATTCAACGGTGCCAGCGTTGCGGTATCCAATGGCTCGCATTGCGCCGCATACAACTTCGCCGATTTTAGCACGCTCGCTAGCGTTGAGGGCGGGGGAGGGGCATTCCTCCAAAACTTTTTGGTGTTTGCGTTGTAGTGAACAATCTCGTTCACCCAGGTGGACGACGTTGCCGTGCGAGTCCGCTAACACTTGTACTTCAATGTGACGCGGATTGGAGAGGTACTTCTCCATATATACTTCGCCGTTGCCAAAAGCTGATTTGGCCTCCCCAGAAGCGACTCTAAAGGCTTCTTTGACGTCATCTTCTGATTCAGCAACTTTCATGCCACGACCGCCGCCGCCGGCGGACGCCTTTATCAGAACTGGGTAGCCAATTTCAGCGCCAACTTTGAATGCTTCTTCCGGTGTCTCTACTGCTCCGTCGGAGCCGGGTACCACTGGAATACCGCTTTTCTGGGCTGCTGCTTTCGCGGCGACCTTATCGCCCATCACCCGTATGTGCTCCGGCGTTGGGCCGATAAAAGCAATACCGTGTTCTTCAATCATTTCGGCAAAGTCAGCGTTTTCAGATAGGAATCCGTAACCAGGGTGAATGGCGTCGGCATTAGTGACCATTGCCGCTGAGATTACCGCCGCTTTGTTTAGGTAGCTCTCGGTGCTAGACGGGGGGCCAATACATACGGATTCATCGGCCAACCGAACATGCATTGCCTCCGCGTCGGCGGTGGAATGCACTGCAACGGTTTTGATTCCCATCTCGCGACATGCGCGAAGGATGCGCAATGCGATTTCACCTCGATTGGCGATGAGGATTTTTTCGAACATCTGAATCTGTATTTAATCTATTACGACGAGTGGCTGATCGAATTCGACAGGTTGCCCATCTGTAACAAGTATGGCCGTAACCGTTCCTGCTTTGGGGGCAGGGACTGGGTTAAAGGTCTTCATTGCCTCAATGAGCAACAAAGTCTGGCCTTGGGCGACTTTGTCCCCAATTTTAGCGAACGGTGGAGTGTCCGGCTCTGAAGCTAGATAGGCTACGCCGACCATCGGTGCTTTCACTGCTCCTGGATGTGCGGACGGATCCGGCACTCTTTCTGTTGGGTCTGCACCCGACGCGTTGGGCTGCAGGGTCTGAGGAGGTGGAGCGGCTGGCAGTGCTACGGATGTTTGACCAAGCTGACGTGCCACCCGAATTCTCAGTGTTCCCGTATCGTATTCGATTTCTGAGAGCTCAGTCTCATCGAGGATGGTTGCCAACTGCCGGACAAGCTCACTCTTGATCTCATCTGATGAATTGGCGGAACCTTTAGGCTCTTTGGTCATAGTTATTCGTCGCTTTTCAATAAGTTCGCCATCGCATCGACAGCCAGAGTATAACCATGGGCTCCAAAACCGCAGATAATCCCGCTCGCGGCTCTAGATACGTATGAGTGGTGCCGGAAATCTTCCCTTTTGTAAATATTTGAAAGGTGCACCTCAATAATCGGGATATCAGAGGCTAGTAGGGCATCCATGATGGCAACGGATGTATGAGTGTAGCCCGCAGCATTTATTATCAGACCGACCGCTTTTTCCCGGGCCTCTTGTATCCAATTTACAAGCGCGCCTTCTTCGTTGCTTTGTAGGAACCTAATCGAGAGATGACGCGAATTGCCCGCTTCAGTCGCGATACTCTCGATATCGGACAAAGTCGTGTGCCCATATACGTCAGGCTCTCGTGATCCGAGAAGGTTGAGGTTGGGTCCATTAATAACATATATGGTCTGGCTCACCTGGTAGTCCCCTGATGGCAATAAGCGAGAAGTGGCCCAAGTACATTTGCAAGGTAAAGACGTATACCATTCTGGGCGGAACGGCAAAATTAATGTCTAAGCCCGGGGTATGGCCTGGACAGTTGAATCGGGATAAGGCCACACCCATAATCAGATTATGATCAATACACCCGGGCGGTGAGTTAGGACGGCTATGCAAATTACTGTGAACGGCGAATCTAAGAGTATTTTGGAAGCCTTATCCGTCGAGACTCTATTGGCAAACCTGGGTGTTGATCCAAAGAAAGTTGCCGTCGAACGTAATCTAGAGATCGTCCCAAAGACAAAGTTTGAAACGACTCTACTTCAGGACGGCGACCGTCTTGAAGTAGTTCACTTTATTGGCGGTGGTGATGGAGATTTGGTCAGTGAAGCGCTGGAGGTGGCGGGCCGCCGGTTTAACTCGCGCCTGCTCGTTGGTACAGGGAAGTATAAAGATTTTGAAGAAACTGCAGACGCCATTGCTGCGTCGGGAGCGGAAATCGTAACGGTTGCTGTTCGTCGCGTTAACATCGCGGATCCATCGCAGCCGATGCTAATCGATTTCGTTGACCCAGCCAAATATACGTTTCTACCCAACACTGCAGGGTGTTTCACCGCTCAAGACGCTGTCAGGACACTGCGTCTTGCTCGCGAGGCTGGCGGGTGGGATCTCGTCAAATTGGAAGTCTTGGGCGATGACAAGACTCTTTACCCCAACGTTACCGAAACGCTCGATGCTGCAAAGCAACTTGTCGATGAAGGTTTTCAAGTCATGGTCTATACCAATGACGATCCAATCATGGCCAAAAAGCTGGAAGATATCGGCTGCTGCGCGATTATGCCGCTAGCTGCTCCGATTGGCTCTGGGTTGGGAATACAAAATCCAGTGCACATCCGCCTCATTATCGAACAGTCCAGTGTTCCTGTGCTCGTTGATGCAGGGGTAGGGACCGCTTCAGATGCAGCAATTGCGATGGAGCTGGGGTGCGATGGTGTGTTGATGAATACTGCCATTGCCCAGGCAAAAGACCCAATTGCGATGGCTGAGGCAATGAAGTTGGCTATTCAGGCGGGCCGTCTCGCATATGAAGCTGGTCGTATGCCAAAGAAATTGTACGCAGACCCGTCGTCACCCCTAGCGGGACTGATCTAGAAGTAAGTCCTTCGCCCAACGTTTATCGACCAGGCATCCCGCCAGACATGGAGGGTTGTGTAATCTCGTCAATTGCCAGGTTTTCTTCGGGCGAGGGGCGAAATTCAGCAGCTTTTACGTTGCCCTTGATCTGAGCAGGTTTCGTCGCTCCAGCTATGACACTAGGTACGTATGGGCGATCCAACAGCCAGCCGAAGGCGAGTTCCAATAGGCTATGCCCATAGGAATCACATAGGGCTTGGAGTTTGTTTACCTGTTCAAATCTGTCACCGGACCAGAACGCATTTGCTAGGGCGCCGCGCTCTTTCCAGGCGTGCCAGCGTGTCCCTTTCTTGGGAGCCTTACCGGGTTGGTATTTTCCTGTAAGTAGGCCACTTTCTAGGGGAAAGAACGGCAGTATTCCCACGCCATATTTTTCTGCAGCCGGCGCAAGATCTAATTCTATTTCGCGGCTCAGGAGGCTGTACCGATTCTGAGCGGAGACAAAACAGTCGAAGCCGGATGTCTGAGATAACCATTGTGCCTCCACAAGTTGCCAACCATTGAAGTTTGAGCACCCGATGTGACGTACTTTGCCATCTCTAATGAGGTCATCCATCGCCCTAAGGGTTTCTTCTATGGGGGTTTCCGGGTCGGGCTTGTGAATTTGATACAAATCTATGTAGTCGGTTTTTAGGCGCTTTAGGCTGGCTTCAACAGCTTGCATAATGTAGCGCCGCGATGCGCCGGTCTTGTACGGACCGTCACCCATTGGGTTACCAAACTTTGTGGCGATGACAGCTTGGCGGCGCTTTTTGCCAAGCGCTTTACCGAGGTAACTTTCGGATTTTCCATTGCCACCATACACGTCGGCCGTGTCGAACAACGTAATACCCTGATCCAATGCTGTGTTGACGACAGCATTGGTTTTTTGCTGGTCCATGAGCATGCCGAAATTGTTGCAGCCCAGGCCAACGGCAGAAACTTTCAAACCAGATTGGCCGAGATTTCGGTATTCCATGATTTTCTACCTCTTCAACAGAAACGGGGCAGGTGTATGCGTATTGGCTTCGAGCAAGCGCGCGAATATTGGGCAATTCTTGCCTATCTCATAGCCGATCTGTCCTACTCCCGACAAAAGTGCCGCAGGGTGAACTATGTTAATCTATTGAAATATAACAATAATTCAATTGGCACCGTTCTTGCTTATCAATTGGGGACGGTTTGCGCCTGGCATCATTTATAGCAGGCGCTGTTCTTGGAGCTAAGAGTTATGGGTCTACAAGGTACATTCAGCACTGCAACACTTGCGCTCAATGCGCAGGCCCAGCATCTGTCAAACATCGCGACGAATATCGCGAATGTTCAAACCAACGCCTATAAGGTGCAGACGACAAACTTCAAGACGCTCCTCAATCACGTGAGTGGAACCAACAAAAGCTTTTTCGCCGTTAATACTGACGACAATAGGTTAGTCGATAAGCAGGGGCTCCTTCTCACAACCCAGCGCCAATTGGATCTAGCGATTGACGGACGCGGACTCTTCGTTACGAATGTTCAACCGGATGGGTCCGGGGATTGGCAATTCACTCGTGACGGTGGTTTCGCGGGACGATCTGTCCAATTTGAAACGGACACAGATGGCGACGGAATAAATGATCAGGGCTCCGTGCTTACAACGATTGCTGGGAACACAGTTTTCGGTTGGCCTGCTAATCCCGATGGCACGTTTAACGAAGTCAACGACCTAAATGCCCTCGAAGCTGTAACTATTAACTCCAATCAAGTTTTTGATTCGCGCGCGACCTCTTTGATTACACTGCAGGCAAACGTTTCCGCAGAATCTCAGGGACGTCAGGGCGTTGGACTACCATTCATCGATGCGAATGGCGACAGTAGAACTTTGACTATTGGGTTTAACGCGTCCACGACCAACGAATTCACTCTGGATGCGTCTAGTATTTCAACGGGTAATCAACCAATTACGGCAACAATAGACCCGCCGATCGCAGCTTTTTCCGGTGATGCAAGGATGGCGGTCCCTGCAGATGGTTTATTCACTGTCACGATCAACGACCCATCGGGGCCGCAGGTCATCACTTTGGATTTGCGCCAAACAACGCAATTTCAGTCTACTGGTAGCGTTGAGGTCCTCAACTTGGAACAAGATGGACTTCAAGAAGGGCTATTGAGATCAACGACCTTTGATTCAGATGGTGTTTTGTACGGCAGTTTCAGCAATGGAAGCCGAGTGCCGTTGTTCAAGCTACCGATAGCAAATTTTCCGGCACCCAATAATCTAGAAGCCGTTCAAGGGAACTTTTTTAAGGCAGACCCTCAAGCCGGAGAACTTGAACTGCGTAGTTTAGGCTCTGTTAGTGGGATCGCCCAAATCGTAGTGGGAGCCCTTGAGCAGTCTAACGTTGATTTAGCCGATCAATTCACGAAGATGATTGTGACTCAGAGAGCCTATTCAAGTTCGGCAACCGTGCTTAGAACTGCGGATGAAATGACGCAGCAGGCAAGGGATCTCAAACGATAGGCACCTAGCACGTAGCTTAGGCCTGTCTCATCAAGAGCTTTTCTTTGAAGACCTCGTGCACCGATACACCTGCGGTGGAAGCGATTTCATGCACGCTCATGCGCGTTTCTCGCAAGAGCACCCGTATGAAGTCGGGTCTCGAACGCCATGAGCCAGATCCGGCCCGGCGCGAAATCGGTGGTTTTTTTGACTCCGGTCCCTCTTCATCGACGCGGAGGCCTCGACTTACGGCGTCGGCCATAGCTTGGTCGTAATGTTTCTTTTCAGCAGCCAGGCGGTCGCTTTCTGTGCGGTATTTTTCGCGAGAAGCAGGCGTGCGAATGGAATCACCGAAGTTTCGCTCTGCGTTTCGTTTAGATTGCTTTTCCCGAGCAGCACGTTTGCGATCTTCAGATGAATCAGCCATCCCAGCTGCTTCATGAAGACTCATTCCACGTGATCGAGCTAGGCGAGTTGCTGCCGCAAGTGCTGCTTCTTTTTCGCCTTCATACGTCGTAGAGTTGGCGACTTCTAACAGCTTGCGAAATTTTTCGCGTTCACGTTCGGTGAGGTTTTGGGCGGCGGTCATGTTCTCTGAGTGGCTTTCTAACCAGGTGTTCTTGCTTGTTCAATCAACTGACTGAACTGTTCTGCAGATACTGCTCCGGGAACGAGTGCGTCGCCAACTACGAAGGCGGGTGTGCCGTTAATCTCTAGTTGTTGGGCGAGCGCTCTGTTTCTCTCGATAATTTTATCAATGTCCGAATCCTTCATATCCGCTTGAAGCTGATTGACGTCCAGCCCTACGCCACGAGCCAAAGTCATGATAGTCGCTTCGTTTAAACCGCCCCGGTGAGTCAACAAGGCCTGGTGGAACGGTCCGTACATGTCTTGATTCCGGGATGCGAGCGCTGCCTTGGACGCTGTGACCGAGTTTGGCCCAAGAATGGGGAACTCGATAAGCACCAATCGAAGTTCTTTGTCGACCTGCAGGGTATCTAAGACAGTTTCGAACATAGATTTGCAATAGCCGCAATTGTAGTCAAAAAACTCGACCACAGTGACGTCGCCGTCCGGATTGCCGATAACGGTGTTTTCAGGAGGATTTCTGAGGGCTGGCTGAAGCTGCTGCAAAGTTGCTTGCTGACGCTCATTCTTTGCCGTCTCTTGCCTTGCCTGAAGGAGCGTTATCGCTTCTGCGATAATTTCCGGATTCTCGAGAATATATTCTCGTACTAAGCCTTTAATTTGCTGCGTCTCGGAGGTTGAGAAATCTTCATCGTCAGCAATCGCCGCGCCCTGGGACAGCGCACCGGCTATGACCACGAAACTGCCAAAAAACCTAAGAATAGAGGCCAAAGAGTTAGGCTGTGGGTGAGAGAGGTTCATGGGAGCTATCCTGATTTCGTCAATATTGTCGCTGGTATGGAGATTTGTGCCGCTGAAGTCCAGTGGGTTTGTCTCAACCTGAGGCCTAACCGCCCGTTTATCGCCTCCGATTTCTCTGATCTTCCATATAGTTGCGCGCAACGATCTTTAGGTCTTGGAGTCGGACCCAGACCGGTGTTCCGGTCGGAAGCACCTCTTCCGCCCTTCGGGAGAAGCGGACGACATCCCCAAATTGACCCATTAGGAGCGCTCTTTCTGCGGCCGCATATGCTGACATACCGAGCTGCTCATTAATTGCGTAAGATTTAGCGGACAACCCCCATGCGAAAACATCATTGGGGTCTACTTGTAGGGCCGTGCGCAAGGCGTCCTGAGTTTCCTGCGTAAAAGCAGGGTCGCCCGATTCCACCATCGCGTGGGCTTGAGCTACTAGAATGAGTGGTGCGAACGGCATTAAACGAGTGGCTTCTTTGTAGGCTGTAATTGCCTCTGGAATACGCCCATTTTCTAACAGCATTTGTCCTTTAAGTTCCCAGAAGTACGGATCTTCCGGGCGTTCCGCTATAAGACCGTCGATAAGTGGGACGGACAGATCAAGGCGGCCTCTTCGATAATGTGCCACCGACCGGGCGTAGCGCGCCGGTAGGCTCACATCTGTTTCTGGATATTTCCGAAGCGTCGAATTCTGAGGCTTAAGGAAGGAGTATAGTTTGGCGACGACGCGGCGATGTCTCTCCTCTAGGTCCTCACTCGGACTTACAGAGGAGTAGGGTGACTGGTCAATGTGTGCCCGTATCGACGTCATTCGGTTACGCGTTAATGGGTGCGAACGCACATATGGATCTTGGCGGTCTGTGATGAGAAGTTCTTGCCCCGATATACGCTCAAAGAATTTGTATAGCCCTTCGGCCGACTGCTGTGTTTGATCTAATGCCTTTAGTGCGAACTGATCGGCAGATGACTCTTGTCCCCGGCTGTATGCGAGTATTTGCCGCTGGGCCGTTCCTTGACCACCGAGTGCGACTGCCATTCCCAGGTCGGCGTTTCCGGTAGCCACACCAGCGGCGACGCCGAGAAGCGTGGTAAGCAATGTTGTAGTGAGCGCTTTTTCTATTTGGTCACTAAACAATACAGTGTGGCCTCCGATGAGATGCCCGGTTTCATGCGCGATTATACCGGTTATCTCCGACGAGCTATCCGCGGCCATCAGCGTTCCGGTGTTTAAGAACATGCGGTTGCCGTTGGTTGCAAACGCGTTAAGCGAATCGTCGGCGATTACTCGTATTGTGACAGACTTGGGTGGCAATCCCGCGGCTTCTAAAATCGGACTCGCGTAGGCCTGGATTGTTTCTTCAATTTCAGTATCTCGAATCAACCCAAAGCCTTGGGCTATTGCAATTCCGCACTGCCACGGCAGAGCGATAGCTGCGAGCCAAATGAAAAGATTTAATTTTTTGTATGTCTGGTTCACTGATTTGAATTGCCTTTGGAAGATTGCAGCCGCTAATAAAGAATGCAGGTGATCTACATTTCGTAGGATACGGCAATACGCTTGAGCTACATAGGGAATCGAACGTGAGAATGTGGCTTAACAATGGCCGCCGTATTTCGAGAATAACCCTTTTGCTTGCGGGTGGAATGCTCTTATGTGCCTGTGAAGCGAGTGTAGGACCACGTTTTACGGGGCTAGATTCTAAGTTAGACGGCGGCGGAATAGTCGTTGCTGATGAACCGCGTGCGGTACTTATTGCTCAAGAAGTCCTAGAAAATGGTGGATCGGCTGCCGACGCCGCTGTGGCGCTTGGTTTTGGCTTGTCAGTAACATTGCAATCGTCTGCTGGCCTCGGCGGAGGTGGACTATGTCTGGTATACGACGCACTAAAAGGTCGCGCCGACATGCTGGATTTTACTCCAGTGGCAGCAGTAGGTCGCCAGCCAACGGCAAAATGGCAAGTTGCAGTACCGGCCCTCGCGCGTGGGCTTTACGCTCTGCATGCTGAGCATGGCAGATTGCCGTGGCAACAGGTTGTTGTCCCGGCAGAGAACTTGGTGCGGTCTGGAAACGCCGTTAGTAGAGCCTTTGCGGTCCAGTTGGCGAGGTCTTCGACCACACTCGCTAACGATCCCAACGCACTAGATATCTTTATGACGTCCCAGCGCGTTATGGCGGCCGAAGGCGATCGTATTGATCAGCCAGACCTAGCAGTGACCCTTAGTCATATCAGAGCAGGGGCGCAATCGGATTTCTATTCGGGGAACTTGGGGAGATCTATCGAGTTTGGCGCAGAGAAATCTGGAGCCTCTCTGTCCGTCGTTGACCTTAGCGTATATTTACCAAGATGGACTCCTGCGGAGTCCAAAGAAATTGGTTCCATAGAATACTACCGTGCGGTCGCTTTTGGGACTGATGAGGCGATGACCCGAAGTGCTACGCCCGATGCGTCCTCTGCGACGGGGTTTCTCGTTGCTGATTCTGGCCGGAACGTCGTTGCTTGCGCTCTAACGATGTTGACCCCGTTTGGCGTAGGGCTGATGCCACCAGGGCTTGGGTTCCTGTTAGCGCCAACTCCCGATGATCCATCGTATTTTGCTCCGCCATTGATAGCTGGTATTGCAATCGATCGTAGGACTCGCGACGTGCACTATGCTGCTGCGTCAGGAGGCGCGGGAGTCATAAATCAGATCGATGCATCAGTAAGGGGCGTGACATCTGGACAGGCACAATTTAAGGCGTCGTTTGGGCTTCCAATTGATAGCGTAGAAGAAGTTGAGCGAGGCCAAATTAATGCGATGTCTTGTGAAGATGGTCTGAAGTCCGGACTAGAGTTCTGTGCAGTGAGACACGACCCTAATGGTCACGGGTTTGGTACTATTATCGTGGGGATTCCCTAGACATGACGATCAAGGCATCAAGGCGAGGGAATATTCCGCCGTTCATTGTTATGGATGTTATGAAAGCCGCCTCCGCGCTTGAGTCGAGTGGGCGTGAAATTGTCCACCTTGAAGTCGGGCAGCCGAGTACTGGCCTGCCCTCGGATGCCGTTGAGCCCGTGCAAAAACTAATAGGTGAGGCGGCGCTTGGATACACGATTGCAAACGGCATACCTGAACTACGCGAACGGATCGCTGATCACTATAAAATAAACTACGGTGTTTGCGTCGATACAGAGTCGATCTTTATTACGACTGGGTCCTCTGCCGGTTTTCAGCTTGCGTTCTTGTCGGCATTTGATCGAGGAGATCGTGTGGCACTGGCATCGCCCAGTTACCCTGCGTATAGGCATATACTTACATCTTTGGGGCTTGAGCCTGTTTTACTTCAGGTCAGCAATGAAACGAGGTTCCAACCAACTGTGGCACTTCTGGAAGAGCTCGAAACCCCAGTTGATGGCCTAATACTGGCGAGCCCATCAAATCCTACCGGTACGATTTTACCAAAGAAAGAATTCGAAAGCATAATTGATTACTGCCGGGCCACCGGCGTGCGTATCATTTCTGACGAAATTTACCATGGCATTTCGTATGGCGTCGATGTGACTACCGCCGCAGGAGTTAATGCTCCTGAAATTGTCGTGAACAGTTTTTCAAAATACTTCAGTATGACTGGGTGGCGCATAGGTTGGCTTATTGTTCCTCCAGATCTTGCCCGATCGGTGGAGTGCCTAGCGCAAAACCATTACATATCACCGCCAACAATTTCTCAGTGGGCGGCGGTTCATGTTTTCGATTGTCTCTCAGAGCTAGAGGCCAACGTCACACGCTACAAGAAAAACAGAGAAATCTTACTGCGAGGGCTTCCGCTCGCCGGCATCGACAAGATGGCGCCATCAGATGGTGCTTTTTACCTCTACGCTGACGTTTCAAAATACACAGACAATAGTATTACTTACTGCCAGGCCCTGTTAGATCAAGCTGGCGTGGCAATAACCCCCGGCGTGGACTTCGATCCCGTGAATGGACATCACTCAATCCGTATCTCTTTTGCAGGCTCGACAGATAGCATTGTTGACGCCGTTGAAAAGATCGCTGCATGGCAGTCTCACGACGAGGCCTAACGGAAGAATTAACTTTCGTTGTTCCACCATCCTTTGCGTGGAGGGCCTGCGGGGGCCTCAACTGGGGTTGGTTGTGGTGTGGGTGTAGACCCAGATCTCGTCTCAGAGGTAGCACTAGGTTGCGCAACGGCAGGAGTGACTGCTTTCTTACTCTCACTAGTATCACCGACCGATGACCGGATTGCTTCTGCTCCCTTCTTGAATACATCAAGGAATCTGGATGCAGATTTCGCCGTGGGTTCTGTGTCACTTTGAACTGGCACAGAATCTTTCGTCTCAGTGTTTTTTGCGCCTGGGTCTGATGTATTGGCCGCAACGCTTGCCGGAGTGCCTCCGTTCTCTTGCTGATCTAGGTTTTTCGCAGTCTGGCTGTCACTGTTTTTCCGTCGTCTCCGGCCTCCACGTCGACCGCGCCTCCGACCTTTCCGCTGAGATTCTTCGCCATCTTCTTGTTCTGTAGCGCGGACACCATTCGTGTTTTGACTGTCGCTACTTTCTTCGGAACCTTCTGGTGTTCCGACATTTTTGTTCTCGGCATTTGCGTTTTGACTACTTGAATCCTCGCCTTCGGGGCGTTTTCTTTTTCTTTTGCGTCTGCGGCGTTTACGGCCGCCTTCTTGCTCTGTGCTTTCCGCTTCTTCATCGCGTAGGGCCACGTCCTGGCTGTCATCATGCTCGATAATTTTTGATGGCTCGGCTCTCTTTTGCGCGTCTCCTTTGACGCGCTCCATGCGCACGTCAGGGGGAATGAGCTCGCTGTCACCCAAAACGAAGACGTTCATATCGTAGCGCTTTTGAATATCCTCTAAGCCAGTTCGCTTATAATTGAGAATATAGAGCGCAACATCAGGGTGAACGGATACAGTCAGCTCAGCCGTTCTATGCCTTAAACCTTCTTCTTCGATCGTCCGAAGGGTTTGCATGGAAGTCGATTCGATCGAGCGAATTATGCCGGTGCCAGTGCAGGCTTTGCACACTTCAAAATTCGCCTCTAGAAGGCTCGGCCGTAATCTCTGTCGTGAAAGTTCGAGTAGCCCAAAGTGACTGATGCGACCGACCTGTATTCGAGCGCGGTCACTTTTCAGAGCTTCTTTCAGGCGACGTTCAACCGCATGATTATTGCGGTGCTCATCCATATCGATAAAATCAATAACAACTAATCCAGCGAGGTCTCTCAATCGGAGTTGGCGGGCGATTTCATCTGCAGCTTCTAGGTTGGTCTTGAGGGCCGTCTCTTCGATATGGCGTTCTTTTGTGGATTTACCCGAGTTAACGTCAATTGCTACGAGTGCTTCCGTTTGGCCAAAGACAATAGACCCCCCCGACTTAAGCTGCGTCGTCGGGCTGTTCATGGCGTCCAGTTGACTTTCAATCTGGTACCGGTGGAACAGAGGGATTGATTCATCTTTGTAGCGCTGAACTTTTTTTGCATGGCTAGGCGTAAGGGTTTTCATAAATTCCTTCGCCGCTTTGTAGCCTTCTTCTCCTTCGACCAGAATCTCTTCGATGTCTTTTGTGTATACGTCTCGAATTGATCTTTTGATCAAATTTGCTTCTTCGTGAATAAGGGCTGGGGCCCGAGATTCCATTGTCACTTCCCGGATTTGATTCCAGGTGCGTTGTAAGTACTCGTAGTCTCTTTTGACTTCGGCCTTACTTCGCTCAGCTCCCGCCGTTCTTAGAATAACCGCCATGTGTTCGGATATTTTCAATTCCGACACGATTGATTTTAGTCGCCGTCGGTCTTTGGCATTGGTGATCTTTCTAGATACACCGCCGCCACGCGCGCTATTGGGCATCAGGACACAATATCGACCGGCCAACGATAAGTAGGTTGTCAGCGCTGCGCCCTTATTGCCGCGCTCTTCCTTAACGACCTGAATAAGTAGAATCTGTTTCCGCTTTATAACTTCTTGAATTTTATATCTGCGGGATGCGACGAATTTCCGTCTATGTGCATCAAGGTTCTCTTCAGTTTCGTCTTCCCCACCAACTTCTTCGACGCCTGGTCTGTTCTTTGGTCGTTCGTCAGTGACTTCGCTATCGCTATCTTCACCGACTAGGGGTTCCGCTTTCTCAGCAACTGGGGGATTTGTTTGCTCGTCAGTTTTGACGGTAGCGGTCGACAGTTCTTCAGTAGCAATACTTTCCGAAGCGTCTCCAGCACTATCTGTGGCTGGCGGATTGTCTTGTGCATCGACGGTGCGGCTCGGAGGGGTGGCTAACAGAGCGGCGGGTTGATCTGTTGCAGAAGCTGGTACTATCTCTAGATCATTCCCCTGGGCATTCTCACCTGTATCTAACCCGCTGGGCTGACCATCTGGCGCCACAGAGTCATCTTCGTCGCCTAAAGATTCGTCGTGCGCTTTCGCTTCTTCAATCAGCGCTTCGCGGTCTGCAACTGGGATTTGATAATAGTCAGGATGTATTTCGCTGAACGCCAGAAAACCATGACGGTTGCCGCCGTAGTCAACGAACGCTGCTTGAAGTGAAGGCTCTACACGGACAACTTTCGCTAGATAAATGTTGCCTTTGTTTTGCTGCTTCGTTGATGTTTCTAGATCGAACCCTTCAAGACGCGTTCCATCTATCACGACCACCCGGGTCTCCTCGGGGTGGTTCGTGTCCACCAGCATTCTCTTTACCATACTTAGGATAACTCCATTGACTCGAGACAGTCAGCTCTGCGCGCAGGCGCCCGCCTCGACTTGATAACAAAATAGGGGTTGTGTGATTCCTAGCCGGCATAAACTTGCAATCTCTGCTCGTTTCGCAGGCGAAAGGATGTATTGGATCAAGATCTCGGAAAATCATTGGATTTAGACGGACCTCGGTGGGAATCACGCTAGCCACCTTCAACTAAACTTTGGTTGCTGAAGCTCAACTTGCGAAGAGAATCGGCAAATTAGGGTGTTTGGGATGATGTCTGAATTTGAACGCAAATAACGTTCAGGCCCTCAAACGTCTCTCAATTAATTATATGAGGTCTACGCAGTCGAGGAGTAACAAACGGCCCAACGGCTCAAACTTACTGATTTGGGCGCCTGTTAACAATCTTTTCTTCTGTCCCCGGTCGGCGGACTTCCACGGGCTTATCCAGAATACGGGTAAAGCTGTACGGAATCTCTGTGATTCGCTATATTATGCTTAGTTTTAAGCATCTTACACAATATGTAGCCCAATATGACCCAACCGCCGGGTAGCAATAAAGATACAGCTGAGTATGGGGTAGGGCGCGAGCTCACAACCGCAACGTCGAGTAGAAGGGCAGTTCTCGGCCTTTTTACGGGTATAGCAGGTTTGACGCTGGCACCCGCGGTGCTCGCTGGTGCCAGATCCGCTCTCTCATTTCGATTGCATGACCATGGCACGCATACTCGTCTAGTTTTGGAATTAACGGATGGCGCAGATTCTAGCGTTTTCCAGCTTACGGACCCATTTCGTACTGTAATTGACCTACCCGAAATCGATTGGAATTTGCCTGATGCCGTTTCCATGTTTCGGGCCGGGGTCGTTCGAGATTTAAGGTACGGTCTTTTCCAGCCTGGCCAATCTCGCGTGGTCGTTGATTTGGTCCAACCAGCCAACGTTGATCGCGCTTTTGTTCTTGCTCCGACGGCATCAACGCCTTGGCGACTGGTTATTGACTTGAAGCCTGTCTCGCCGGCTGCCTTCCTGGGTCAAACCGGCCCAGCAAATAGGCTCATGGTCGCGAGGCCTCAACAGCAACTCGTTATGCCGCAAGAATCAAGGCAGAATGTTGTGCCCGCGGATATTTCAGCCGCGAATTCTCGTACGCCGTTACCAGATAGGAAACCGGCTGTTAGACGTGCTGATCGGAAGCCAGTGATTGCAATTGATCCTGGACATGGTGGTGTGGACCCGGGCGCTATTGGTGTCAGCGGCGTTAAAGAGAAGGACATAACGTTGGCCGCTGCCCGCCAACTCAAAACGGCTTTGGAACGCTCGGGCCGTTATAAAGTCGTCTTGACTAGGAATCGAGACGTGTCATTGAGGTTGCGGCAGCGTATAGCGATATCACGCCGCGCGGCTGCGGACATTTTCGTTTCGTTACATGCAGACTCTGTGGGACGGCCAGATGTTAAAGGCCTGTCAGTCTACACGCTGTCCGAGACTGCGTCTGATCGTGAGGCGGCCAAGCTGGCGGAGACAGAAAATAAGGCCGACCTAATTATTGGAATGGACCTCACAAATGAATCTAGCGATGTTCGCAATATCCTGATCGACCTTGCCCAACGGGAAAGTATGAATTTGGCAGCTCACCTAGCCGCCAAATTGATCTCACAGTTGAAACGTGAGGTCACCTTGTTGAGAAACACCCACCGGTTCGCAGGGTTTGCAGTTTTAAAAGCCCCTGATGTGCCTTCCGTACTTCTTGAAATGGGGTATTTGTCTAATCGACAAGAGGAGAAATCGTTGCGACAGAAGGCCTACCGTCAAAAACTTGTCGTCTCGATTACACGGGCATTAGATAGTTATTTTGCGGATACAGACATAGCTAGTCGGATTTAACGGTGCCTTGCTTCAGTCGCCAAAAAGCCATCATGGGATAATATCTTCTGACTTCATGTTTAGGGTGAGAAATCTCACGGTTCTGGTATGTTCCGCGACACTTCTCGCAACGATCAGCACAATTGATTGGTTCAATGTCTAGAATTCTAACGACCCTATTCTGCTTAGCCATGCTTGCGATTTTCGCGGCAGGTTCAGTCTTGGTTTGGGTCTTCTATGAGTTCGGCCGAGACCTTCCTGATTATCGGCAACTCGCTGACTACGAGCCGTCAGTCATGTCTCGCGTATATGCTGGCGACGGGCGGTTAATCGAAGAGTATGCCATCGAGGGGCGTGTGTTTGTGCCTTTCTCCGCGATCCCCAAAAACTTGATTAACGCGTTCCTATCGGCGGAAGACAAAACATTCTATTCCCACCCAGGTCTAGACTTCTTTGGAATTGCGAGGGCGGTGCTGACTAATGTTGAGGCACAATTCAGTGATCGTCGGATGGTTGGCGCCTCAACTATTACGCAGCAGGTAGCAAAGAACTTTTTACTGACAAATGAGTACAGTTTTGACCGAAAGGTTAAGGAAGCGATCCTAGCACTAAGAATAGAGCAAGCCTTCGATAAAGATCAGATACTCGAACTCTATTTGAATGAGATTTATTTTGGCTTCGGGTCATATGGAGTATCTGCTGCGGCTGTTAATTATTTCAATAAGTCGTTGGACGAATTGTCTCTATCGGAGGTGGCGTTTCTCGCTGGCTTGCCAAAGGCGCCAAACAATTACCACCCAATCCGTCGAGCGAAAGCGGCTAGAGATCGGCGAGACTACGTTTTATCTAGGATGCTTGATGATGGCCATGTTTCTAGTGCGGACGTACGTGCGGCTAAAAAAGAGACGATCGTCGTTCGTCGTCGGAATGATACGGAGTATGTCGAGGGCGGGGAGTACTTTGCAGAGGACGTCCGTCGCAAACTATTAGAACAGTACGGCTCCGACACATTGTATCGCGGAGGTTTAGCCGTTCGGACGTCGTTAGACCCTAATTTGCAGGGCATCGCAGATCGCGTCTTGCGCGATGGGTTGATTGATTACGATAAAAGGCATGGATGGAGAGGACCGATCACACGCATTCCTGTTGGCACGGGATGGTCAGATAGATTGTTGGGGGTTCAAGAACCCCAAGTGGGGCAGGACAATTGGAAGTTGGCTGTCGTTCGGCGAGTGGCGGATGATGCAGCTACAATTGTATTTAGAAACGGAGAAACCGGAACGATTCCACTCTCTGAAGTTAAATGGGCGCGCCCATGGAAACCCGATCAGAAACTAGGACCAGTGGTAAAACGTGTTGGTCAGGTGCTTCTGGAAGGTGACGTGATTTTTGCGGAGGCTGTTGAGGCCGAAGACACTAAGGAATCGTACCCGGCAGGAACTTACGGTTTGAGGCAAGTGCCCGATATTGAGGGTGCACTTGTTGCGCTTGATCCTCATACTGGACGTGTTCTCGCAATAACAGGTGGTTTTTCATACGAGGTTTCTGAGTTCAATCGCGCAACACAGGCGATGCGGCAACCGGGATCGTCTTTTAAGCCCTTTGTGTACCTAGCAGCCTTGGACAATGGTTATACACCTTCAACTCTCGTATTGGACGCGCCGTTCGTGATCGACCAGGGGCCGGGTTTGCCTAAATGGAAACCTAAAAATTACAGCGGAAGATACTACGGTGAATCGACACTGCGTACTGGGATAGAAAAGTCGCAAAACTTAATGACTGTGCGACTTGCTCAGGCGGTCGGCATGGAAAAAGTAGGGTCATACGCTCGGAATTTTGGACTTGTTGAGGATCTACCGACCAATTTGTCGGCGGCGCTTGGGTCCCAAGAATCAACGTTGATCAATGTGACTGCTGCATACGCTATGCTTGTTAATGGTGGAAAGAAGATATCGCCTACGCTGATCGATAGGGTGCAGGACCGAAACGGTAAGACGATTATTCGCACGGACGGGCGTGAATGCGCTTTGTGTGGGGTTCAAGAATTTGGCGGTGGTGGTCCACCATTACTACCTGACGATCGTGAGCAATTAACTGACCCAGCCAGCGCCTATCAGATTGTGTCTATTCTTCAGGGTGCCGTTGAGAGAGGTACAGGACGAAGAGTGGCAACCGTAGGTAAGCCACTTGCCGGTAAGACAGGCACATCAAACGATAGTTTTGATACTTGGTTCTTGGGTTTCTCTCCTGATCTGGCGGTTGGGGTTTTCGTTGGATTTGATGAGCCCCGAACCTTGGGTTCGAATGAAACGGGCTCCACAGTTGCGGCGCCCGTGTTCCGAGACTTTATGGCGGCTGCGCTTGCCGATGAGCCATCTACGCCATTTAGGATACCCCAGGGTATTGTGATGGTCCGGGTTACGCCTGACACCGGGCTAGTTGCCCCTCCCGGCTCACGAAGAGCCATTTTAGAAGCCTTTAAGCCTGGGACGGCACCAACGCAGCGAACGGCTGCGGTTGGCGCAGTGTCAGATTCTACCGGTTTCTCTTCTCCCGACCAGCCGAGCGCCGGTGGACTTTACTAGGACGTGTTATGACAGCGACAAAAAAAGACTTCAAAGTTATCTACGATATGTTTTCGGCACCGATTGCAAAGAAGCTGGACTGCGGGCGTATCTGCGCGCCGTTGAATGATGGAATTCCTGTCTGCTGCAGCACTGAGAACGCAATACCAATTGTTGAAGATGAAGAGTGGAAACTTCTGAAATCACGGACAGACCTATGGAGCCCGTTCAAGCCGTTCGATAAAGAATCAAAGAAGATCGTTAAGGAGCTTCCGAAGTCAACTTGCGCGGTGGAATGCAAAGGCGTGGCCTTTTGCGAGCGCGACAACAGATCACTTGCGTGCCGGTCATTTCCGTACTTCCCCTACTTTACTAAGGGCGGCAAGCTAATTGGCCTTGCTTATTACTGGACTTTCGAAGACAGGTGTTGGGTGATTTCAAACGTACAGGTGGCGGACAAAAAGTTTGTTACAGAGATGATTGATGCTTATGAGTTTCTGTTCGACAATGATGAAGAGCAATACGAAGCTTATTACGAAGAATCAGCGACGATGCGACGCGTTTTTTCCAAACGTAACGAACCTATACAAATCGTTGGGCGCGATATGAAATACCTACTCGTATTGCCCAAGTCTGGTGGGCGCGTGGTTCCAACAGAAAAGTCTGCATTCCGGCCGACAAAGCCCTTCACGTCCGATAAGGCGTATCGCAAAGCGATTAAAGAGGCTGGGGGGGACCCAACCGGTCATCATCTACCAAAGTGATAGGATGGCCATTGTCTTGATGCTAGTTGCATCTGTGTCTACGCATTTTTAATACAGCATCTCACATTGGGAAATTGTTCAGAAACTCGATAAAGAATTCATATGCGCGCCGATATTGAAAATCTAGTCTCCGAAATAAAGCAGTCTATGACACTGCTGAGGAGGCATCTTTGACTGGGATAGCGCCCTCCTGCGTTTAGAGGAATTGAACGCTAAAGCGGAAGACCCTGAACTTTGGTCGAACCAGGCAGCCGCGCAGAAAGTTATGCGAGAGCGCACCCAGTTAGATTCCGCCATTACCCGTTACCGCGACCTTGAACAAGGGTTGGACGATGCTGTCACACTTGTCGAGCTTGGCGAAATGGAAGGGGACGAAGATACCCTGAGAGAGGGAGAGGGTATCCTCAATAAGCTTAGTCATGAGGCACGAAAACTAGAGTTGGAAAGCTTGCTTTCTGGCGAGGCGGATTCGAATGATTGCTACCTTGAGATACACGCTGGTGCAGGAGGTACCGAGGCCCAAGATTGGGCGGAAATGATATCTCGCATGTACATTCGGTGGGCAGAGTCACATGGGAATAAAGTCGAACTGGTCGAGGAGAGTCCTGGTGAAGAGGCGGGCATTAAGTCCGCGACGTATCGTATATTAGGTCTCAATGCGTATGGGTGGTTAAAGACCGAGAGTGGTGTCCATCGACTTGTTCGCATCTCCCCATACGATTCTTCAGCACGGCGTCATACCAGTTTTGCATCGGTTTGGGTGTTCCCCATCATCGATGATTCAATCGAAGTTGATATTGATGAGAAAGATTGCCGCATCGATACGTATCGCTCTTCAGGTGCTGGTGGTCAGCACGTCAACAAGACTGATAGCGCAGTCCGGATCACCCATAACCCAACTGGTATAGCGGTTCAGTGCCAGAGCGAGCGGTCACAGCATCAAAATAGGGCTAAATGTTGGGATATGCTGCGTGCCCGGCTCTACGAGCGCGAACTACAGATACGTGAAGAAAAGGCTCAAGCAACGGAGGATACAAAGTCCGATATTGGATGGGGGCACCAAATCAGATCGTATGTATTGCAGCCGTATCAAATGGTGAAAGATTTACGTACTGAAGTTGAAACATCCGATACTCAAGGTGTGCTAGATGGTGATTTGGACCAATTCATGTCAGCGTCCCTTGCGGCGAGAATAAAGACGGAGTCAGACTTTATTGATGCAGGTTAACAGCGCGTAATTATGAGGATTACATATCTTGTACTGCGGCTAGGACAGATTCAACATGGCCCGGAACTTTTACCTTCCGCCACTCCGCTCTAAGAACACCTTTTTCATCAATGAGGAAAGTTGAGCGTTCAATTCCCATGTACTTGCGACCGTACATATTCTTCTCTTTCCAAACACCGTAAGATTCGCACACAGTGTTTTCTTCATCAGACGCCAATTCAAAGTTTAGATCATATTTTGCCTTGAATTTTTCGTGCTTGGTGATGCTGTCTTTTGAAATCCCTACTACTTCAGCATTGACCTTTGTGAAATCTGGTAGGTTGTCTCTGAAGCCGCAAGACTCTTTGGTGCAGCCTGGTGTGTCGTCTTTCGGATAAAAATACAAAATAACTTTTTTCCCTATTAGAGACTTAAGAGAGAAACTTTCTCCGCCGGTTGCAGGTAGTTTGATGGGGGGCGCCTTGCTGCCGACCTTAACTTTCATTGTGTTACTCCGTAGAGGTGAGGTTTCCGTCTAGAGCTAGCCTTGAGCGATTTGCTCAATAGTATTCTCGAATATACTTGAGACACGTTTTCTAGTCTCTCGAATTTCAACTTCTAAATCGCTCCTTGAGGGAAGGTTTGTGGCGTTTAAAAAGCGCTTCTCAAGGCCCATGGGGATTTCTGCCGCTAATGTCGATGAGTCCAAAGTAAGCCTGAGAAGCCAAAGAAGATTGGTCCATAAGGTTATCGCGTGCTCTAGTGTATCGGCATCCGAAGCCTGCAAAACCCCGTGAGACTTGAGGAGTTTTAGCGTCCTCAAAGAATTACAGGGCTCGGTGCGCTTGAGTATTTCGTAGTTTAGCAAAACGTAGAACTGAATTACGAATTCAGTATCCATCAGTCCACCGGTCATGTGCTTTATGTCCGATGAAGTTTCTCCACCATGCTGCTGGTGAATGCGCGCTCTCATCTCCGAAATAGCTTTCGCTGCGTCAGAAGCGATTTTCTTTTGCTTCAGTGTTTCGTGAATTGCGTTTGAAATACTCTTATCCAATTGCCCCGTAGAGAACACGGTGCGGGCCTTGGTTAGAGCGAGGTGCTCCCACACCCAAGCGTCTTCCAATTGGTATTTGCAAAAGGCCTCCAGGTTGCTTGCAACGGGGCCTTGTTCACCGGATGGGCGCAGACGAAGGTCTACTTCATACAGGCGGCCCTCAGCCGTTAAGACAGACAGGGCTGAAATAATTCGCTGAGCAAGCCTCATGTAGTAGACACTGGCGGGGAGGGTTCTCCTACCTCCCGAAGACTCGGCAGTAATCGGACTATCATAGATAAAAACGAGGTCTAGGTCAGACGTTGGCATTAGCTCAGAGCTGCCCAATTTGCCGTAGGCCAATATCGCTAGGTCAGCTCCTTCTACTTCTCCGAACTGTATGGCAAATTCCTTGCAGACGTGCGGCACGAGAGATTGGATTGTCGTTTCTGCTACGACGCTCAACCCCTCGGCGCCGGTAGATGGGGTGACCAGATACCTAAGCGCTTGGACACCTATGCGAAAACGGAGGTCGTTCGTCCACCTTCGACACTCATCAAGCTTGGCTTCAAAGCTGTTGGCTCGATCCAGTGCGCCATTGAGTTCATCAGATAGGGTGTGTGCCGACGCTAGGTCTTCGAAAAATTCGGGATCTAAAACGTAATCCAGCCTATCGCTAGACGCATTCAAATAGTCCGCAAGCCGAGGTGCATCACCCATTATGTCTGCTAGAAGTTCAAGAATCTCCGGATGTGCATAGAAAACAGAGAATAATTGAACTCCAGCTGGTAATTGCTCAAGAAAAGTATCGAATTTTAATAGAGCGCGATCCGGTTGAGTTGTTTTACCAAATGCAGAAATTAGGCTCGGCACGATTTCAGTTAGTATTTGTCTGGATCGCGTACTTTTCGTAGCGCGGTATTTTCCTGTGTGCCACGACCGAATAATTTGAGAAATGGCCTCCGGGTTTTCAAACCCGAGATTGCTGAGTGTTGTCAGTGTGCCTGGATCATGGTCAGCGCCAGTGAAAACGAGGTTGCCATCTATCGTGAGGTCAGGCGCGTCCTCAAATAGATTTGCGTAGTGGCGTTCTACTTGTTTGAGGTGATGGGTAACGGCATCATTAAATTGAGCGAAACTTTTGTAACCGAAAAATACAGAGAGCGCCTCAGCGCGAGTATGGTCACCGGGAATTTTCTGACTTTGTTCATCGTTGATCATTTGTATGCGATGTTCGAGGTTGCGCAGGAATACATATGATTCCTTAAGCTCCTCGGCAGCCAGGGCGTCGATCAATCCGTTTTCTTGCAGACCGATTAGTCCTTCTAGGGTTTTGGGCTGACGAAGGTTCGGGTTTCTGCCGCCCCAAATGAGTTGCTGTATCTGAACAAAAAATTCAATCTCTCGAATGCCGCCGCGTCCGATTTTGATGTCATGCCCGAGCACATCTATTTCTCGTCCGCCTTTTGACGCATAAATCTGTCTCTTGATTGAATGAATGTCCTGAATTGCATAAAAATCTAGTGACTTACGCCAGATAAATGGTTCGAGACGCTTAAGGAATGCCCTTCCGTTTTCCTCATCGCCTGCGATCACCCGCGCTTTGATGAGGGCTGACCTCTCCCAGTTTTGCCCCCAGCTCTCATAGTAGAGTTCCGCAGTTTCTGTCGAAACTGCGATCGCAGTTGATCCAGGGTCCGGCCTCAAGCGGAGGTCTGTTCTAAAAACGTAGCCTTCAGCAGTTCGCTCATCGAGAAGACGTATTAGTTCCTTCGTGAACTTGACCATGAATTCTTGGGGTGACTTTCGTCCGGTGTAGTTTAGAGCCTCGATGTCGTAGAGAACTATCAGGTCAATATCAGAAGAGTAGTTAAGTTCACCGGCCCCTAGCTTACCAAGAGCCAGAATGAAGAGACCGCAATTAATCTGAGGGCTTGCTTCGTCATGTAGTTTGATATTGCCTTTTCTTGCCTCGGTGCGCAGAAGAGCCTCAATCGAGGTCGAGACACATTTGTCTGCGAAATCGGATAGGCGGCGGGTTATCTCAAAGAGATCCCACAAGCCACATATGTCGCATACCGCGATGTGTAGGGCGGCTTCTTCTTTGCGCCGCCGAAGCAGAACTCTGAGTGCCTCAATATCGCATTCTGCCTCTTCAATTTCGTGCTCTAAAGTGTTGAGGAAAGTACTCCACGCCTCGCCAGGGTCCTGTGAAACTAGTCTTGATAGGCATTGTGGGTTCTTAATCGCTGCCTTGGATAGAAAAGGGCTATTTCCAAATAGACTGTGGGTAATTTCATCTATTGTTACGCCGCTGGTGTTTAGAAGGTGAGCATTTTTACCAATATTAGCTTCTGGAACCGTTTGTTCGATCCAGATATCTATATATCTATCGCGTTGCTCCAGATCATAGGCGCGAGGCAAGCCATTTTCTGGCATACTAGGGACACTATGCTCGATCTTGCCGTTCATTATAGAAGTCTAACAGGGATGCTGAGTTTTTGCGCAAGTTACTAGGCAAGTTTAATTGCATTTACACCTATAAAAACAAAGAAATAGCCGGACATGCATCAGGCGGTGCGGCGTGGTGGGATTGAGCTTTGGTTCACGGTTCTGTTCATACACTTTTTAGATCAATAGCAGCTTGCATCACACTCCTACTGTTTGGTGTAGCAATGCTGGCTTGGCGCTTGTCTGACGGACCGATAACTATAGATTTTCTCGCACCTTACGTGTCCGACGCTATTAGCAATGAAAATGAAGGAATCGTTTTCGAGGTGCAGGGCGCGAGCCTTGCCTGGGGCGGGATGCAGTCCACGCCTGACATAACTGTCCAAGATGTAATGGCATTTGACCTAGACGGAAACGTAGTTGCTTCTTTTCCAGAAATGCTGGTCAGGCTCAGCATGGCATCGATTCTAGACGGGTCACCTGCACCAGAAGAAATAGTACTAGAGAATCCTGTTTTGCGTTTAACGCGTAATTTGGACGGTGCGATCCTTCTAGGACTCGAACTGAATTATGAAGCCGGCCTCCTTGAATCCAGCGTCGACGAGGTCAACGATACCCAAACAGGACTAACGACTGACGAGTCGGCCAATCAACTGCTGAATATCGTTGTGAGTGCGTTGACTGACCCTGCCGGTTCGAGCAATCGTGCCGGCTACCTCGACAGGGTGATTATACAAAATTCGACAGTCGTATTCTCCGATGCCGCCTCTGGTAGTGAGTGGCTGGTACCGTCCGGTGACATTTCCTTAGAGCGACAGCGCGAGGACCTACGAATAGCAGCGAATCTGCCCTATCTAAATGGTGGTCGAACCTCGAAAGTCGACGTCAACGGAACGTATGTGGTCGGGGCTTCAGCCCTTTCTCTATCTGTAGATTTTGAAGGGGTGCGACCATCGTCGTTTTCAGTGCTTACCCCACAGTTGGGTATTCTATCGGGTGTCGAGCTTGACGTTGATGGCACGCTATCTCTTGGACTTACGCTTCGGAGCGCACCAGTAGTTGTTGATTTAGCTCAACTGACCATTGTGAGCGGGAATGGCATCCTTTCTATGCAAACCCCTATCGATCGAACTTACCCTGTTGAGCGGTTTGAGATGACGGCCAATGCTCGCAATCAGTTCGATCAAGTCTCTATCACTGATTTTAAACTCGCGATGCCTGATGAAGGTCCTGTTGTCGCATTGACATTGGAAGGCAGAAATTTACTGAATGAACCGAGTGTCGATTTGGATATTCTAATAGACAGGGTGAGTTTGGCAGACTTAAAGGCGTATTGGCCTGAGGATGTTAAACCCAACACCAGGCGCTGGATCACGAGCAATCTCAACGGTGGAGAGATCACTGAGGCTAGATTTGATGTGACACTCTCTGGTTCCAATGTGGCTGAACTCAAAACCGCCGACCTTGCAGGTTCGGCAAATCTAGCTGGGATTAGTGTAACGTACCTTAGACAAATGCCCCCCGTGGAGGAGACTCTAGGGATATTGAGCCTATCTCTTTCCGAGGTGGTCATAGATGTCGAGAGTGGCGTGGTTCGACTGAATACGCTGTCAGATGACCTCCTTCATGTCCGTGAGGCGCGGGTGCGACTTCACGGTCTCGCCAACAAGTCGGATACTGCGGACATCGATGTTCGGATAGATGGGCAACTTGCCGATGCCATCTCCCTAATAGATAGTCCGCCGCTCGGTTATGCGTCAAAGCTAGGAATCGCGCCGTCGGCTACTAGCGGGTTGGCCGAGGTTCTGCTGAGTGTTGATTTTCCACTGATTCAGGGCGTGTCGCTTAGCGAAGTTGGAATCGATGCAACGGCATCACTACAACAGACTTCGATTAGTGACGCAGCGTTCGGTCTTGATCTAGAATCGGGTCAATTTAGTTTAGGTATCGATAATTTGGGGATGGATGTCAGTGGGACAGCCTCCCTTGGCGGTATCCGGACGGGGCTCGCTTGGCGCGAAAATTTCACAGGTGGTGATTTTCGGCGTCAGTACGCCCTAGATGCCGTCGTTGAAAATGATCAACGTCCTCTCATTGGATTACGGCAAGCGATATTTGCTCCGCCATATGTGGACGGCCCCATTAGATTGGAAGCGATCTACACGGTCGATGACGCTGCAGAAAGTACTCTAGTGGTGGAGGCAGACCTACAAACTGCAGAACTCCGCGTTCCGTCCCTGAATTGGCATAAGCCAACTGATGTGAACGGAATACTATCGGCTGAGATTTTAGTGGTAGATGGTTCGGTTGCCGAGGTGCGCCGATTTGATGCGGTTTCGGAAGAGGCGGCCCTGAATCTGAGCGGTAACGTTAAGTTTCTGGATGAAGCAGAATTGCATTCGATTGATCTTCAGCGAGGTCAAATTGGACGTAGTCAGTTCGAAATGACGGCTAAGCGTTCAGAAGACGATGTTTTTGATATCGAGTTACAAGGTCAATCGCTTGATGGGCGCACATTTTGGTCCTCTCTTAGGGATAATAACAGCGCTAGGAGCTTCGGTGAAACGGGTCGAGACGCTTCAAGAATGGCCTTTAGATTTAGAGGACAGTTGGACCAGGTTCTCCTCTCCAATCTAGGTAATATGACCAATTTAGACGCCAAAGTAGTGCAGGGACGGACAGGCATTTCGGAAATAATTGTGAATGCCGATGTGGCAGAGGCAGATAGATTCACACTTACAATGCAGCCGCGGGATCAAATAAGAACATTTGAGGCGGCAAGTGAGAATGGTGGAGCAGTTTTTAGGTCCCTGGGGTTGGGCGACGATTTTAGGGACGGGAAGTTAACCGTTTCCGGAACCGTAAGTGAAACCGGAGCGATCTCCGGAAACCTGAATATGGACACTTTTAAGATAGTCGATGCGCCTTTACTTGCCCGGCTATTATCAGTTGCAGCTCTAACCGGGATTGTCGATGAGTTGGGAGGAACCGGAATATCGTTTTCGGAATTGAATGTTCCATTTACCTACACAAATGGCGCTTTTACGATTAAAGACGGTGCAATGTATGGCCCGTCGCTAGGCTTAACGGCCATGGGAACGTATGACACGAACAAACGTACGCTCGACGGAGATGGGACGATTATACCGGCCTATGCGGTGAACAGTGCGCTTGGTGGTATACCTATTCTCGGACCGCTGTTGACGGGCGGCGAAGAGAGTGGGGGTGTCTTCGCAGCTACTTACGCTATGCGCGGTAATCCGGACGGGGCGGAAGTCACTGTTAACCCGCTTGCGACTTTGACACCAGGATTTTTGCGACAAATTTTTCGCGTCTTTGATCCTCCGCCCGCTGTACAGGCGACACCGGAGACTGACGATCCAACTTTGAACTAATCAGTTGGGCGCTGACTGCAATACCCTATGTGAGCGAGACTACAGCGTGGCGTTTTTTGCCCGAGGACAGTTTTAGCTCGCCATTCACAAAATCATTTATCTGCAGCATGTAGGCTTCATCTTCTATTTTTTGGCCATTTACCTTCGCGCCCCCACCGGCAATGAGTCGTCGAGCTTCTCCACCGCTCTTGCAAAGCTTGGTCGATTTTAAGGCATCTACCAGAGATACCCCCCTAGACAAATTCGCTTCCGACACGTTTATGTGCGGTAAATTGTCACCGGTTCCACCGGACTCGAAGGTCAGTTCTGCCGTTTTCTGTGCAGCGATTGCTGCTGGCTCGCCATGAAGTAATTTGGTGGTCTCGAAGGCCAGTATCTTCTTGGCCTCGTTAACTTCACCGCCGCGCAAGGTCTCAAGTCGCTCTACTTCGTTCATCGGAAGCTCAGTAAACAGCCTAAGAAAACGCCCAACATCCGGGTCTTCTGTGTTGCGCCAATATTGATAATAGTCATACGCAGACAAGCGTTCTTCGTTTAGCCAAACCGCTCCCGACGCGGTTTTGCCCATCTTAGCTCCTGACGAAGTCGTGATCAGTGGGCACGTCAATCCAAACAACTCTGCTTTAGCGACCCGTCTACCCAACTCTATTCCGTTGACAATGTTACCCCATTGGTCCGAGCCGCCCGTCTGCAGGTTACAGCCGTATCTCTTGTGCAACTCAAGGAAGTCGTATGATTGCAAGATCATATAGTTGAACTCAAGAAACGTAAGGGGCTGTTCCCTGTCTAGCCTCAGTCGAACGCTGTCCATCGTGAGCATACGATTGATCGTGAAATGTTGTCCCACATCCCTCAGGAATGGGATGTATTGAAGGGAATCAAGCCAATCTGCATTATTCACCAGAAGTGCGTCTGTTTTCCCATTTCCAAACGTAATCAGCTTTTCGAATGTCTTTCGAATGCTTGCGATATTTGTGTTAATTGCGTCATCATCAAGTAATTGGCGTGTCTCCTCTTTTCCAGACGGATCGCCAACCTTTGTGGTTCCCCCACCAATAAGAGCGATTGGACGGTGACCGGTCTTTTGTATCCAACGCAGCATCATGATCGGGAGGAGGTGACCAACGTGTAGGCTATCTGCAGTTGCGTCAAAACCATTGTATGCGGTCACAATATTTGCCGCTGCGAATTCATCGAGTTTGTCGATATCCGTGCACTGATGAAGAAATCCTCGGCGTATAAGGACGTCTATCAGTTCTGAGCGATGCTTCGAAACGGAAGTCATGGACGCGTTTCCACATGGAAAATCAATTGACTAGGCTGTTACGGGTAGCCATTACGGTAAAACGCGTGGATATCATGGGGTAGTTGAGAGGGCAACGATGAACCTATCGGATTCTAAGGAACCCGTTATTTCTCTGGGACTCATGAGCGGGACATCCCTCGATGGAATTGATGCGGCTTTAATTGAAACTGACGGAGAGGCAGTGTCTGATGTCGGACCATTCCTCACGGTTCCGTACCCCGATAGTTTTAGGGAGCGACTAAAACGGGCGGTGGAAGAAGCCGCTCGTGCCAACGCATTGACCACCGACGCCACACTTATCTCTGACCTTACGTCGCTTCACCTTGATTGCGTAAGAACCTTGCGCGCGAGCGATGGCGCGAAAGGCAAATGGAGTTCGCCTCAAATCATAGGTTTTCATGGCCACACGACACTCCACCGGCCTGAAACTAGAGTAACGCAACAAATCGGTGATCCGGTTCAACTCGCCACCGATGCGGGGATTCCGGTTGTAGCGGATTTTCGAATATTCGACGTGGAATCAGGTGGTCAAGGCGCACCGCTTGCGCCGGTGTTTCATGCATCAATGCTGTATTCGACATCCAAGCCTGTAGCGATCGTCAACGTTGGAGGTATTTCCAACATTACATGGATAGGGCCTAATCAGGACGACCTGATCGCATTTGATACAGGGCCGGGCAACGGCCTGATGGACGCGTGGGTGGAGGAGAAATTTGGCATACGCTTTGACGAGGGCGGGAGTTTGGCGGCGCAAGGGAACATTGATTCTACGGTGCTGGGCAAACTCTTAGACCATCGCTATTTCGCTCTCGATTATCCGAAGAGTCTAGACAGATCGGATTTTTCGCTGGAGGCACTGTCTGGAGTGAATCCGAGTGATGGTGTGGCAACGCTCCTAGCCTTTACGGTTAAAACGATTGTGGCCGGTTTAGACCAATGCCCGAAGCCTCCTCGCGCGCTATATGTTACCGGTGGCGGTCGTCACAACAAGACACTTATGCAGCAGCTGAGTGCCGCCAGTCCCTGGTCGGTTTATCCTATTGAGGATGTGGGGTGGAACGGCGACATGGTCGAGGCGCAGGCATTTGCATACATGGCGGTGAGAAGCGTTAGGGGGCTTCCGCTAACCTATAGCAAAACGACGGGTGTTAGTCGCCCGTTGAGCGGTGGCACGCTGAGCTACCCGGAAGGGTAGCGAGGTCACAGTTATTATGACGCGTGCGCCTGGGCTTTCAGAACGTCGCGTGCATCCAAATAGTCGTCGACCGACTTGGACATCTGGTCCATATGGTCTTTGAAGAAATGGTTGGCGCCTTTGATCAGCTTGTAATCAACGGTAATATTCTTTTGGAGAGCCAGCTTGTTGCAAAGCTTCTCTACTGATGGTTCTGGGACCACATCGTCGTTGGTGCCCTGCACAATGAGACCCGACGAAGGACACGGCGCCAAAAATGAGAAATCGTACATATTGGCGGGCGGCGCTATCGAGATGAAACCCTCGACTTCTGGGCGCCGCATCAGGAGTTGCATCCCGATCCACGCCCCGAATGAAAACCCTGCGACCCAGCACGCGCTGGCATTTGGTTTAATCGATTGCATCCAATCAAGAGCGCCAGCGGCATCTGAGAGCTCTCCCATACCGTTGTCGAATTCCCCCTGGGAGCGACCGACACCTCGGAAATTAAACCGAAGTACCGAATATCCGCGTCGCACGAAAATGTAATAGAGATTGTAAACAATCTTATTGTTCATCGTTCCGCCATGCTGCGGGTGTGGATGCAGGATAATGGCGAGCGGTGATTTAGGATCTTCTGCGTGATGGTATCGGCCTTCAAGGCGGCCTTCGGGACCGTTGATAATGATTTCTGGCATTTTGTGTCCGTTGAGCTGCCGACCGGGAGGCCGGTTTAAATAGGAATATCGCCACTATCTAGGGAATCATGGCGCCATTGCCAAGGAGATATTGGGGGCGAGCTATACCGGTATTTTATGACAGAAGCTCTAACCAATTGGAATTAAAATATAATATCGACTGATCCGACAATCGAGCCGACCCGTAAAAGGAAGTAAATCATACACAGAATCGGATTTTGTAACGTGAAACCAAGCACTAAGGCTGAGCTGGCTTTGAATGGAATGGTTGAATTGGCGCGCCGCGTTCCTGCCACGCCGATGTCTTTGGCTATTTTAGCAAAGAAACAATCGATCTCCCTCTCGTACCTTGAGCAGATATTTGCGGTGTTGCGCCGCAGAGGGCTGGTGATAAGCGTGAGAGGTCCAGGCGGAGGCTACTTGCTGGCTATGCCGGCCGAAAGAATCTCTACGGGAGACATTATTGCCGCCGTTGACGACGTCCCTTCGGACCGTACACAGGGAACAAGCGCAGAAGACGTAAACAAGGCTGGGAATACACGTGACTTCTGGCAGGCCATGCACCGACAGGTTTTAGACCTGTTTAGGACGACTTCCTTGCAGGATGTCCTCGACGGGTCATTTCGGAAATTCGATTTTGAGTCAGAATCTGCAGCACACGCAGCGGAATAATTTGATATAACCGGACCGCAATGACGGTCCAAGACCACAGAATTTACCTAGATTATAATGCGACAGCCCCGGTCTATGCTGAGGTGGTTGACGCTGTGGCGACTGCGCTTCGTGAGCGCGGTAACGCGTCGTCGGTTCACGCTGACGGACGGTCTGTGAGGGCTGCAATAGAAGATGCCCGAGATTCCGTGGGCGAACTCGTCGGTGTTCCTTCGTCTGCTATAACTTTTTCTTCGGGCGGTACGGAGGCAAACGCGACGGTTATTCGTGGGCTCTTGGGCAGCGGAGCCGTATCTAAAGTATATTGTTCTACGATAGAGCACCCGTCTGTCTTGGAACACGTTGACCCGCAGCGCCGTAGTTCCGTTAATGGTGACGGCCAGATTGATCTAAACAAGTTGGATGATGCTCTCAAAAAACAGCATGAACCGTTTCTATTTTGCATCATGCTCGCAAATAATGAGACGGGTGTCATACAGCCTGTGGGTGAAGTGTCTGCTTTGGTCCACGAACGGGGCGGGCTAGTGCTGTGCGATTCTGTTCAGGGTCCGGGCAAATTGAGTCTAGGAACTGATTCTCTTGGTGCTGATTTTCTAACGTTCTCCTCACACAAGATCGGCGGCCCACAGGGGGTGGGCTGCTTTGCGATAAACACGGACGTCGCTCTTGAACCTATGTTGATTGGGGGAGGTCAGGAGAAAAAGCGCAGATCTGGCACAGAGAATGCCCCGGGTATAGCTGGTTTTGGGGCGGCCGCGCGGGTAACTGGTGGAAGGTCCGACGGGGAGCAAATTGAGCAAATTCGCGATCAGCTTGAAGACGCGTTGCTAGAAGCCAGACCGGACGCGTTCGTCTTCGGTCAAAATGTACCCCGGATACTCAATACGACGAATATCGCTATCCCCGGCGTCTCGAGTGAGCGACAGCTCATTAAATTAGACCTTGCAGGATTCTCGGTCAGCGCGGGCTCAGCATGTTCATCGGGCAAAGTTTCTGCGAGTCACGTCTTGTTGGCCATGGGCGTGTCCGAGGACATGGCTAAATCGTCTATTAGAATTAGCATTGGTGCCGAAACGGCCTGGTCCGACCTTGAAAAATTTGTGGAGATATGGGCGACCCTATGAATGTTTCCAGGAGAAATATCGCAGTGAATATCAATAACTTCATGAAGACTCATTCCAAGTGGTGAAGGTTTGTTTCATCAGTCCATCAGGGAAGACAACCGAACTTGATGTCAAAGAGGGGCAATCAATTCTAGAGATTGCGCATGCCAATGATATAGACATTGAGGGCGCCTGTGAGGGGGCGATGGCCTGCTCCACATGCCACGTGATCATAGAGCCAGATTGGCACGGACAACTCCCGGAGCCGAGCGAGGAAGAGCAAGATATGTTAGACCTGACCAACGGGCTCACCAGAACGTCACGCCTGGGTTGCCAGATTAGGATAGATCAGGGTCTTGATGGCCTAGTTGTCCATCTTCCCCTAGAAACCCACAACATGTTGGATTAACCGGCGTTCACAGGAGCACTGTTTCATTGCAGTTCTGGGGCTTCGGAACTATAAGCCGTCCATTATGACATCTGAGCTGAAACCTAACCGGGGGTCGAAACCACGTATCGCTGTTGCGATGTCCGGTGGCGTGGATAGCTCTGTATGCGCTGCTCTCCTGGTGGAGCAGGGGTATGATGTCATTGGTCTGACAATGCAGCTTTATGACCACGGCGCTGCAACGTCCAAGAGTAAGACCTGCTGTGCAGGACAAGATATCCATGACGCGAAGCGGGTGGCGGACAAGGTCGGTATTCCACACTACGTCCTAGACTACGAAAAACGCTTCGAGAAGGATGTGATTATCCCCTTTGCTGAGTCCTATCAGCGTGGGGAAACGCCCATTCCCTGCATACTGTGTAATCAGACCGTAAAGTTTAGAGACCTGATTGATGCAGCTCGAGACATTGGTGCCGAGGCGCTTGCGACAGGGCATTATATACGGCGCGTAGAAGACAATGAGACAGTGTCTCTACATCGAGCAATTGATCAATCCAAAGATCAATCCTATTTCTTGTTCGCGACTACGCCAGAGCAACTCGCTTTCGTGCGGTTTCCACTTGGAGATATATCAAAGTCAGAGACCCGCGCGTTAGCGGAGAAGTTCGATCTTGATATTGCGGATAAAGCGGATAGCCAAGATATCTGCTTTGTTCCGACCGGCAGCTACACTGGTATTGTTGACAAGTTTCGTTCAGGCGACCCTAGCAAAGGCCGTTTCGTTCATGTCGACGGGCATGACATGGGTGAGCACAACGGGATTGAGCACTATACGGTGGGGCAGCGCCGCGGGCTTGGACTTGGCGGAGAAGCCGAGCCGCTTTACGTGGTTGAAATACGGCCGCGCAATCATCAAGTCGTGGTTGGCCCACGAGCGGACCTTGCCAAACATGAAATAGATGTGCGGGACGTTAACTGGCTTGGTGCACTTGGCGGAGTGCCGGAAGCGGAAACGCGAATACAGGCTCGTGTGCGCAATACGCATGAACCAGTTCCGGCTTTGGTTTCGCGGGGATCTCGACAAGACCAAGCAAAAGTGTCGTTCGATGAGCCGCTCTATGGCGTGTCGCCTGGCCAAGCCTGTGTGTTTTACGATGGTGATCAGGTCTTGGGTGGTGGCTGGATTATGCCCGGAGGGACGAATATGACCGTTCCTCACAATAAGCGGAATGAGGGGGCTGCCGTCCTTTCGGCCTAGTAATCAGCCGTGACAGACAAAGGTACGATTTGAGCCATGGCTTGTGTTTGACAATGAGGCAGGCGAAGGCTAAGAAATCGCCGTTTTCGACTTGGGGCGGAGTAGCTCAGTTGGTTAGAGCAGGGGAATCATAATCCTCGTGTCGGGAGTTCAAATCTCTCCTCCGCTACCATCGTTTTCCCAGATATTCTGAGGCTAATTCAGCTATTCAGCGAGTTGTGTAGCACTGCTACCAGCGAATGATTCAGCCCGCTTCATATGCAGGGCTTATTATAGTATCAAGTCGGCATTGTTACGCGGTCGCGACGGCAATCGCGTCGCGTGCCTATTCGGATACTGGTCGGGGAAAATACTGTGACATTAGACATACAAACGGTGGTGCTGAATCTATTTGCAGTATCGGCTATGGGCGCTGTGCTTTTTTTAGTGCATGGGTTCACGCTCAATCCATATCTTCGGCATCAAAATACACTGCTCACATCTATCATGCTGCCACCGACAGCCTTAGTTATTACGTCGGTTATTGCTTCTAACTTTTTTCTCTCATTGGGAATGATCGGCGCTTTGTCGATCATCAGATACCGGACGCCGGTAAAAAGTCAGTACGATTTGGCATTGTTGTTTGCGCTTATAACGATCGGCGTCGTTGGCGGCGTTAACATGAATTATGCCCTTGGGATATTTGTGTTTTTGACACTATTGGCCCCGGTTTACGCGTTCGCGGTTAAACTGATGCCGAAGAGTGTTGTGTTTAAGGACGGAGATAAAAAGGATACGTCCGACCTCCTTATTTCCGTCTCGGGTGATATTTCAGACAATGCCCGTCTATTTGATATAGGGGGGCAGGTTGTTTCTATTGATTCCAGACAGCTTGACGGTGGAAGAGAGACCAATATCCATTTGCAATTCGACACTCTTGAATTGGCGTTAGATGCGCAGGCACAACTTAAAGATAGAGAAAACGTACTTTCTGTTTCTTTGAACTAGTCGGTCTGTCGACGATGAGACGTTTCATTAAATATACTCTGGTTACTATCGCGCTCGCGGGAAACGTTTCTGTTGCCCTGAGTGAGACGTTATTTGAACCTCAAGTTCCAGATGACATTTCAATATTTACTGTTGGTAGAGATACCAAGAAGTATTGGACGCAACTTGCTTCTGCCGCGAATGATCAGAGTCTGACGATCCGCCAAGAGTACAAAAACAAGATAAGCGCGAACGTCCAGTTCAAAGATGCTTTTGGACAAGACGTATTTAGCACATCAAAAATACGAATAACGGGAGATTGGAAAGACCACCTCAACCTTAGTCAGGTGAACTCGTCTCTGTCTGTTGAGCTGAAAAACGAAAACATCGGGAATATTGTAAAGTTCCGGCTTTTGTTGCCGCGGACGAGGAGAGGGAACGGCGAGATTTTCTGGTCAATCTTGATGGAGGAGCTCGGCTACCCAGTTCCCTTTAGAAAACTAATCACAGTTAATTTCAATGATTACATTTCTTATCCTGCAATTTTTGAAGAGGCTGCCGACAAAGAGTTTCTAGAGCGGTTTATGTTCCGTGAAAGCCCGATTATTGAGTCTGACGAAAGACAGCATTGGACAAACGTTGCCTGGCGGACCGACGAGCAAAATTGTTTGAGCAATCGCAACGAAGACAATGAGTGCATCACCGATGATTGGTCGCGCTTTGAGAGTTACAAAGTTGATAACGCTTCGTTCGTAAAGAATGATATTTCGGCGCTGATCGCGTTAAAAGCGTTCAACATAGAAAATGTACTTGGGTCTGATTACGATGAAATCAACCGCGTTTATGCGGCACATGGGTTGGACGAGCACAATCGAAAAAGGATTTATGACCCGATATATGGTGTTCATGTTCCGATCTATGTCGATGGCGACGTCAACATAACAGTCTGCAGGGAATCAGCGTCGGTCGAGCTTACCAAAGACGAGCAAATTGCTTTGGACAGGGTGGCGTGGAAATTTCGCCTTAGAGTTAAGCAAGCACTTTCACCGCATATGCGCTGTGTTGCGTCCGAGATACTCAGGACAGCAGAGCGGATTGAATTGCCTAAAACAGTTAGCGCCCACGAGATGTCTCTCAGGGACTACTATTCATTCCAACCGTTGACGCCTTATCCAGAAGTCAGGCCTGAAATCGTCGGCTATGACCCAACGGACAAAAGCGTTAAGACGTGTCGCATTGCATCCATAGATGATCGTACGTTGTCTGCTTGCACAGTTTTGGATTTTGCCCAGAAGAGAAAATACGTCGTTGGCGATGGTGACCCTGTCGCAAGTGGGATTTATGACGTGTTTCCAGCCGTAGTCGGAAAGTTATCTGATAGCGCATCTGTATCCGAGTCTGAATCCATTCTCACTTTGGACGCCTCGACTGAGTCTTTAGCTGTACCAAAGAACACCACGGTATTTGCCAAAGTCAGCCCCACGCATAAGAGACTAAAAGTAAACTTTGAAGATGCAACGACGTCGAGACTGGTGATTTATCAATCACAGTTGTCCGGCGACTTTTCGTTGATGGCTCAAATTCCAAAGGCGGCGGTGAGTGACGCGGAAGGGGAGGAGGATGCGCGGTACGACAGCCACCTTCTAACCTCCTGCTTTACGTTTATGGATACGGAGTTTACAGGTGGCAGCATCCACGTCGAAGGTGGCGGTTGTGAGGATTCTTTGAATTTCATTCGGGCCAGTGGATTTCTTTCAAAGGTTAGCGTCGAGGGTGCTGCGTCAGATGCTGTCGATGCTGACTTTTCCTATATTGATATTAAGGACATCACCGTTGTTGGTGCAGGCAATGATTGCGTCGATTTGTCTGCCGGCTACTACAATATCGCGCGAGTAAACCTGATGGATTGCGGAGACAAAGCCGTGAGCGCGGGGGAGCGTGCGCGTGTCGCGATTGGGGTAGCGAACATTGCGAATGCTACGGTCGGGCTAGCCTCTAAAGATACATCAAAACTATATGTGTCTAGTATTGTATCGGATGCTTCATCGGTGCCGACGTGCGTAGAGGCGTACCGCAAGAAACAAGAGTACAACGGTGCTGAACTTATCGTTTCTGAAACAAGCGCGTGCGAGAACTATAACTCTGATGAAAGCTCACGGTTAGAATTCGATTCAACGTCGGCTTGTCTCTATTTAGCCGAGGTCAATGGCATAGAGGTCTGCGTCACGGATCAAGGTATTGATGTTGTGGCTGAAGATGCTCGACCGCCAGGCTATGAATTGGCTTTGCGAGATAGTTTGGGCTCTGTTGCGTATGGCACCGTAAGCGAAAGGCTCCGAAATGGCTTAGCGCGCTGTGATTTTTCTAAACCTTGCCGGTTTTTTATCGAGTGGTCAGATATTCCTGGCGCGTTTTCTCTGGAAGAAGCGAAGGCGCAGTCCGGTGCTATGGCTCGAGGCTCAGTAAACCTGAAAAGACTTGGCTATGCGGAATGAAATAAAGTTTTCTGGGGGATATGCCCAGTTGAGAAAGATCATTAGCGAACAGGCAGCTTCGCGTGCCTATTCGACGCGGTCTATCAATTCCATTTATTTTGATACCCGTGATCTGGATGACTTCAATGATAGTGAAGAAGGGTCTGTTCCGAGGCAAAAGACTCGGTTGAGATGGTACGGCACTAGTGCGATACGGAAATTGCTTTCAGGCGCCGTTGAAAACAAAAGCACGTTGGCGAACCATAGGGAAAAAGACTCGTTTCGTGTCACGGACATCGAGCAGGCCCCCCTCATTGACTTGATTAGCAGTGTTAGAAAAACGGATGTGATTCCGGTAGCGTTGGTTTCCTACGTCAGAGAATATTTTGCGACGGCATCTGGACTTCGATTTACGCTGGATAGACACATTAAATATGCTGCGACAGATAGGTTTTTCAACGTAACGCGAACTGAACGGGATTATGCCAATATTCTAGAACTTAAGGCGCCTGTTGATGTCGATTATTCTTCCGCAACTAAGAACTTCGCTGATTTAAGAACGCGTTTCTCAAAATACTGCGAAGCGGTGAGACGCTTAGAGTACTAGGCGCACATTTACCTCTCGATGTAGCTATTTTGCAGCGCTGGGGCCTGACTGGTCAGTGGTTGCCCATAGATGGAATGCCTCAGTGGCTTCGACGTCGCCATCGGCAATCATAGATCGCCAGACTTCACATCCTTCAATGAAGAACGGGATACTGCCGGTAAACATTGAGTAGCTCATGGCCTCTGCAATGTACTCTTCCGAAACACTTTCGTCATAAGCCCAGAGAATATGCCACTTTAATTCCTGCCAGTTTTGGAGGGACGTGTGAATCGCGATCATAGCCAGGTGAAGGCGCGGGCGGTCTATAGGGGTGCCATCTGTAAGCTTTAGCAAGGTATTCAAGTAGTAGGATGATCCATCGATTTCCGGAACCTGCTCATGCCAGTATTGGGAGGCAAACCTAAGAGACCCAGCTCCACGGGCGATGGCGGCGAGTTGGGTCGCTGCAATCACCTCGACGGCAGTTCCTCCAGCATTGAGGAACTTGGTCACATGTTGGGTCGCTAAGTACTCTTCCCGCGCCGCCAATATGCCAAGCCAGATAAACTCTTTCTCGGCGGCGGCGAGCTGTCGTTGTTTTAACGTCAACGCACTATAGCAGGCATCGTAACCCGCGAGTAATTCAGGTGCCGTCAATGCGAGCAAGCCGTGATGAGGCATCAGGTAACCGCGCTTTTTCTTGATTTCTTCAAGTTGCTTTGCGAACTCAGCAGTGGAAGTCACGTTTGGTTCGTGCGCCATAGCAGTAGTCCCTCTGTTTACGTCTCACAGTTAGTGTAAGCACGGGCGGCGGTCTCAATGAAATTGCGCCACAAGTGCGACCAGAGCTTTGTAACATTGGTGATTTTATTTCCCTATTAAGAAATCTCTGCGCAAAATATTACTCATACTGTTAGGGAGATAATCTATGACGATCTCATATCAAAATGCGCTCGTGGGGGTTTTTGCGCTGAGTGGCGTTGTTTTTTCTCAAAGCACACCTTCACATGCCCAAGAGGAGTCTCAGCGTGTCGCGATCGAGCAATCGGAGTGCGGCGCCGCGCCCTATTCAATACTGGTTACGGTTCGTGATGTGCGAAAGGCGGTGGGAACTATAACGGCTGATCTTCACGGCGATGATCCGGATAAATTTCTCGGGAAAGGGCAGTATCTTGATAGAGTTAGAGCGCCGGCGATCAAGGGGGATACGTTGATGTGTATCCCTGTCGCCAGCCCGGGTGTCTACGCAATCGCGTTGTATCACGACGAAGATACGGATCGAAAATTTGATAAAAACTGGATCGGTCTTCCATCTGAACCGTTCGGTTTAACCAATGATCCAAAAATCCGGTTGGCTAAGCCAAAACACAAAGATGTGGCATTCATGGTTGCAGGGCCATTAACCCCAGTAACAGCAACACTACACCACTAATTCCTACTGCAGGCGTTGAGTTCCGACGATGCGGTACGCACCGCTCATCTTGGCACGGTCGTAAAACTCATTGGCAATTGGATAGAGTGTACCGACAGCAATAGAATGTGCTGTAACGGCAACCAGTTGAGCGATGATAAAGCCTCCTGCTGATCGCGCCAGAACGATATCAACCTTTGGACCATCGAGAGATTGCGCGGGGCTAACGTACAGCATATCTCCTGCATCATACCGTGGCATCAAGGTGTCATCGGGCATTAGTATTGCGAAGGCGAGGGGGTCACTCCACAAAAACGGAGGGCGCTGTGTCCGCATCGGTGCGGCATCGAAATTGCCGTCGCCGACGTTGATGTCTTGGCTAGACACGAGCACGACCGGAAGGTTTGGCGGAGGGCCCGGTTCTGCCGCGTAATGCGATAGTCCAGATTGCGGCCCAGCAGAAGCACGGGCCTGTCTGATAACCGACTCTACATCCGGGGCCAGTTCAAGAATACCTTGTTCGTAGACGGATAGAGCTGGAATTAGGTCCGCCAACGCGCGGCGATCCCATTCGGGCGGTGGCTTTTCTCTCATGGTTAGGAAGGTTTCTGTGAGAAGGGCCAGCATGGTGCGCTGACTGAGCGTATGACGGACCGGTTTGTGCATGAACCGGTTTACTGTCGATGGCGTCAGACCTGCGGCAAGGGCAAGGCCGCTCGCCGATTGCCCTGTCAGACCCATCATGGCCTGAACGAGCTTGCGTGTTTCCCTCTGGTGCGCTGTTAACGCTTCGTCGGGAAGGGGTGTTTCCGTTTGGGTGCCGTCCATTGTTTATTTCGCATCCCTGTTAGGCGCAGGATTGCATTGTTAAATAGTAATAAATGCATTATACTCTGCGCATTGTTCATCTTTTAGTCTCCGTTGTCAATGTGTGCGCCAATTTCGGCTAAATTTGGACGGTGTGCTGCTGTTATTTATAAAGATTAACGCTTGAACCTTGTCGTCGTTGCAAACCACACGTGTTTAGGCGTCTTTTCCTTAATTCTCATTCATAAGGAGATCCCATATGACGGGATTGATCCCAGCGCGTAAGCGTGGCCGGCCGCCGCGAACTCAAGAAGCCATTGCGCCAACCCCGGAGACAGTGGCTAAACTGCAACGGGATCAAGTCAGCAATCTCCTCAAGCAAGGCGAGTTAACACCGGATCAGGAAGGGGTTGCCCGCAAAATACATAGCTTTTCTATGGCTTTGAAGCGCGGCATGTTCCCTCAATCCAGAATCCAGACAGAAGGCGCCATGCCGTCGCGACGTTTGCCTCAGGCGCCTCTGGAGCGGCTTAGTGATACTGAATCAGAGTCATGGAGCCGGGTCTATCGCCCCTGGGCCGGTGAAATGAGCCGGCATATCGTTGGGCGACGTCCAAAACTAACGGCGTTGGCTGTGGTTGAGCGCATCGTCAATGAGAATGAGAGCCTCGAGGCCGTGTCTTCCTCGTACGATTTACCGCGCACGCAAGTGCTGGACGGACTGAAACGAGCCCTCGATGGATATATTGCTCAACAAAGTGAAAAAAAGAACTTGTAATGCGCATTAAAAATTGACATAATTCACATCGTCAGCGTTACCGATAGTTTTTTATGTTTAGCGCCGACGGTGCGGGTCCTAGATCGTTCGACCGGCATTTTTCTTAGATATATCGGTTCTCTCCTCATTTACCTTGGGGCCTGCTCTGTAAGGGGCAGGCCCTCTTTCTTGCCGCCAACCGTTGTTTTGTGAACGGATCGATGGACCTCCTTTTTGAAATCGCCAAGGCATCGCCGGGTATTGCTCTGGCCGGTCTGGCAATCCTGTTGTTTTACAAGTTCGCCATGCGCGCCCTGGATGCCATCGACGCCAATACCAAAGCTCTAACGGCCCTCGAAATCCATATGCGAGAGAGCATTCCATGAACGCGATGAAGCTCAAGTCTCCTTGGGTCTTGCTCAAGCAACTCGAACACAAACTTGAAGAAAACAAGGCGCAGGCCGAGAAGGTCGACGCGACTGTGCGGTCCAATGGGTTCCGTTTATGTGTGGTGCGGCAGATGACGGCAGTCGACCAACCAATCCGAGAAGGGTGAAGGACAGAAGTTTCACGCCTGCCCAGAGTTAACGATGACCAACCTTTCCGATCACTTTACCTTGGCGGAAGCGGCCAAAAGCCAGCTCGCCGAACGCAAGGGAATCGACAACACACCGCCAGCGGCCATCCTGCCGCGGCTGGTGCGAGTCGCCAGTCAAATTCTGGAACCGGTGCGCAGTCACTATCGTGTGCCGTTCTCACCGTCGTCTTGGTACCGCTGTCCCGTCCTTAATGCAGCGGTTGGCTCCAAGGGTACGTCGCAGCATCTCGCGGGCCGGGCGGTCGACTTCGAGGTGCCCGGTGTGGCAAATGTGGATCTTGCCCGCTGGTGCGCCAGCAATCTGACCTTCGACCAGCTGATCCTTGAGTTTTATCGCGAGGGAAACCCGGCATCGGGCTGGGTCCACTGTTCAATCGCGAAAGAAGGCGTTGGCCGTGGCGAGGTTCTCACATTAACCAAAGACGGTGTGCGCCCCGGCTTGCCCCCCGGTTTGAACCAATGAAAAAAGATCATGAGCCATAACGCTGTGCGCATTGGTCGCGTCCGCCCCAAGCGCGGCGGAGACATTCATATTCTGCCGGTTGAGCCGCAATCGGAGACTCAACAAGGCCTGCTGGAAAGCGCCGTCGACCTCAATGCCGAGCTGCCGGACATGATGGGCTATGTGGTCGTTGTCTGGGACGAAACTGCCACCCCCTGGTGTCACAGTTGGATCGAAGATCCCGAGACGAGTCCCATCAGTGCGCAACTGCTGCCCAGCTTCGTGCACGACGCGCTGCTGACTCATCTTATTTTAGAAATTGAAGACGAGGACTAACGCGATGCCGTTTCCCCTGGCTGCCGCCTTGCCGATTGTCGGTAAGGTGATCGATCGCATTTTGCCCGACAAGGCCGCAAAAGATGCCGCCAAACTGGCGTTGCTTGGGGGGCAACAGCAGAAACAGAATCAGGCGGTCCTTGATGTGCCGTTCGATCTTGCAGAATGGAGAGCAAACACGTTAGCGAGTACGCCGTCCCCCACATTGACGAATAGCAAAAGTAAATCATCATCCGTGTCATTCAAGGTTGGGGGGTAGGTGGCCGCCTCTATCGATCGATATCTTTTAGTCTGCCGTCTGCTTTATTCTCTATGTATATTCTTCTTTAAGGGATTAGATACAGACATGCTTTGATGGGGTCAGTGGTGTCAAATTTGCATAGAACATGGGCTCTGATCGTAGCTACCGTTATTTTATCAATAGCAGTGCTGGCCATAGTGGTGAGCCACATTCGAGGGCTTGAACACCTCGTTGCCGAACTTGATCAGGAAAACGTATCTCTATCCGAACGGCATAAGAATAGTGAGGCTCAGAATTTTGAATTGCAGGCTCGTCTTGCGGCGCTGGAAGATGAGATTTCTTCGTTGCAACAGCCGCAACCCGTCGATGGACCAGCTTTCTTCCCAGTTTCGAGAGTGCTCGCGCGTCGAGGTGATACCGTTGCCAAGTTAGCCAAGAGAGAAAGCACCACTGTCGAAACTATATTTCAACTTAACACGTGGCTGAACAGCCGCCAGGAGCTGCTTCCTGGGCAAGCCATTTGGATTCCTAATCAATAGAGGTGTACGCGGATAATTATGGCAAATACTCAGTTTTTGATCCAGGGCGTGACCCAATTAATCGTTTCTTAAAAAATTCGTATAATTATATCCGGTGGGAACGGAGTGGGTTCTATTGAATACGCCATTTTTTGGCACATCAATCACTAGAGCCGACATATAGATGGGTGGATGCTCGTATGCAGGCTTTTTGGCCGGCTTTTGCTTTGGCAGCTTCAATATTTGCCCTGCAAGGATGCGCAGGTATCAACGAGCTCGCCTATGGGGACCTATTGGCACGCCCTACTAATACCGTGACTGGTGTGAGAGCTGAATTCATGCCTCGTGAGGGTGGCTCAGCAGAAGTCTCGTTCAATCAATCCCAAGGTCAGGCTCGTGAAAACTCTATGAATGAGACGAGTTTTGCGGCCCGTGCTAGCGACTCATCAAGTGTTATGAACGATCCGATCAATGCACCGCCACCGCCGCTGGCATCACAGCAGGCCGTTGCGATGCCTGAGATGCTCGAGGAAGCTGGTCGACCAATGATGCTTGTGCCGGCTCCTGGCGTCACGACTCAAAGCCCAGTAGTCAATGGGATGACAACTCAGCCGAACATGTCTTCAAACAGCGCAGTGTCGGGAGTGGTTTCTTCACCCATTGAGCAACCGAGTGTAGTGTTGTCTCCTCCTCCTTCGGTCTTAATTGAGAATTCGAGCGGTCTGCAATTCTCTCCGAGCGGTATGCAAATGGAACAAGAAACTCAAGTGGTTTCTGCGGCTACTGCTCAAACTACGCGCATGGGCCGTGAGTTCATACCCGCCCCCATTTCGTCTCAAGGTCTTGGATCAGTTTCAGTTTTGCCTGGTGAAATTCGCTTAACACGTGGGCAGCAGAATGTTTTGCAACGGTTTTCGATTCTAGAGCGACTGGTAGCTGAGGGACTCGTCACGAGAAATGAACGCGAGCAAAGAAGAATGCAGAACGTTGGGGCCATACTGCCCTATAGCCACGAGGCACCGGCTGCGACTTTAGAACGAGAAGTTCCCAGTGGTGACGCTATCTCGGCCAGACTTTCATCGTTAAAGCGCTCGCTAGAGCTTCGCGTAATTACACCGCGACAACATGCTATCGAACGCGGCATGATTTTGGACGCGCTACTTCCAAATGAGCCAAGGGCTCGAGCAACACCAACGCCACCCCCGCGAGACGTTATTGCTGCGGCGGGTATGATTGGTCAGCTAGAGCGTCTCAGATATGAAGGCGTAATCTCAGACACTGAGTTCGCTCAAGAGAGATCAGCGATTGAGGGGTATTTGACTGCTGGCGAAATACCATCTGTTGGAGGAAGGGGTGTTATCACTCCTTCGGAAAAAAATGGCGCTGTGGAAATGCCCAAGTCGATGCAGGCATCACTTGGTTTGCATTTAGCCTCATATCGCAGCCAGCAAGCTGCTGAATCCGGCTGGCGTACGATTTCCGCAAAGTATTCGTCTCAGCTCGGCGGACTCAATCCTACAATCCGCAGGGTAAATCTGGGCGCAGGCAAGGGAACTTTTTATAGATTGCTGGCGGGGCCGGTCTCTGATCAAGGGCAGGCGAACACCATTTGTCAGCAACTGAAGAGATCGAACCAGTACTGTGACCCTCTCAGCCTTGCCGGTTAAACCCGACTTGCAGGCGCGTCTAACTTAAAGTGCTTTATCTAAGTGATCGTTAAATGATCGGGTACCGTCTAAGAAGCTTTTAATATCACGTGATGTGATTGTTGGATCTTCTAGCACCGCCATATGTCCCAACCCAGGATAGATCGCGAGCTGCTTATTAGGGGCGTTCTCTAGCAACTCGATGAACTCGTAGGCTTGGTCTACCGTCACTACCGGGTTGTCCTCCCCCCACATAATCAGAGTCGGCACAGATAAACTACATATCATGCCGACGATATCACCTGATACGTATTGTCTCGTGCGCTCTAACTCAGCGTTGCGATGGTCTGCCCCCATCTGCAATTCGTGCCAGCGCGAGACGACCACTTTGGGCACCGCGTTTGAGTCGCCGTAGCCGCCTTCCAGCATAAATTGGAAAAAACTCTGAGGCGTAATTAGTGTCAGTGCGTCAATCCACCACGGCAAGGCGCTTGCGGTATCACGACCGCGTACACCCGCGTTTAGGGCGCCTGGGTTAAGAAGAACAAGACGATCGACATGTTCTGGATTCTTTATCGTGTAATGTATGGCATGCGTTCCACCTAGCGATGTGCCGACTATGTCGAAACGTTCTAGGTCCAGCGCTTTGTTGAATTTTTCAAGTAGCTCGACGCCGCGCTCTAAAGTGTAGTCCCCAGATGGGTCTATTCCTGTTAGTCCGTGTCCAGCCATATCAAAGCGAACAACTCTATATTCATTGCTTAACGCAGAAGCCCATTCATCCCACATTATAAGACTGGCCCAATGTGCGTGTACTAACAAAACGGCGGGTGCATCTCTCGGGCCTTCATCCCGATAGTGAAAGCGCACACCGTCGATAGATAGGAACTTAGAGTCTGGGCTAGAATACTTAACTATCAAAGCGTCGGCTGAAATATCACGATAGTGCCACACGAAACCCGACGCTAAGAGCAACATAAGAAGAAGGGCAGATGAAAGGATACGAGTTAGGTGACGCACGAATTTCATTGGTCTAGATCCAGTAGTTGTTTTTCATGTCTAGCTCGCTTTGTATGACTATAGAACAGAGGTCAGCTATCAATTTGGCATCTTAGCAGTTTCCGCTCGGTGATTGACCCAATTAGAAGTTCGCCATCAAATCGCGCGCCAACACTTCCCGCTGAGAATTGGTCCCCAGCATTTTCATATATCGTCTGTAATTCAACCTCGCCCGTTAGCTTTAATTTTTGGACTTGGGTAGGGGCAGGAGAGTCAGAATTTCCAAAGTGCTTAACCAAAGCTAACGTGTTTGTGTGATTGGCGATCCAAAGGTCACCACTCGCATCCACATCAACATTATCGACTCCAGCCTGAATGCCAATCGTACGCTGTAGACTCGCTAACGAGCCGTCTTCGTTGATGCCATATATGCGAATTGACTCACCTCCGGTTTCGCCAACATAGATTTCAGACAAGTCTTGGCTCACGTTTATGCCACCGGATGACTTCAGGTCATCTACAACGATACTGAAATTGGAACCATCAAAGTAGATGAGCGGCGACAGCCCTATTCCAAGTAGCATTTCTGCTGCACGCTCAATCCCATTGGTAGCGCCAGAGTCGTTTGCGATATAGAATTTCCGTGGCCCGATGGCGACAATGTCGTTTGGCTCACGCAGAAGGGGGGTGGAGAGTGTTTCGGCGTGGTCAAATAACTGCTGATCTGCCTGTTTTTCGAAGATCTCTAGATATTCGCCGTTTTCAGCATGGTTGATGACAACGAGAGTCTGTGAGCCATCGGTAGAGTTAAAAAGACTGAGGCCATGAGGGCGAAAACTATCCGGCTGTGAACTAAGCGCGGAGCCAGGAATGGAATCTCGTGTATTCAGAGACAACGCGAGAATAGTACCGCTAACAATTTTTCCCTCAACGATACCTCTTCGATCAAGAACCGATAGGTACGCCGTGCCAGAACTGCGGTCAATTTGCAGGTCTTCAGCACTCCCTGATGAGAGTTCGACGGGATGACATTGGCCTGGCGATATCGCAGCAACCGTTCGAAACGCCCCGCCTCTGACAAGAAACGAGACTGCGACCATCGTGACGAGAATAATAACTCCGCCGATGGTTAGGGCGAAAAACTTCAATAGCTTCTTCATTGAACGGGTTCCAAATATTTGGGTCTATGGAATGAAGATGACCAACTGATGGATCTAGAAGTCGGAATGATACGACATATCTAAAATCAGCAATCATCAAACCTAAAAAGCCTTCTATACTGTCCGTTTGTTGGCCAGCCAATCCTCGGGTTCATAGCTGTTAGTCGTGCTCAGTCTTACGGTTCCGAGAAATGAAAAGTGGGGCGCATGAAAATTGCTTTTGTTGGTTTGGGGGTGATGGGCTCGCCTATGGCGGGACATCTGGCCGCTGATGGACACGAAATTTCTGTCTATAACCGGACTTGTAAAAAGGCCAAATCGTGGATTGTGTTGCACGATGGGCGTGCTTCAGACACTCCTAGACAGGCCTGTGAAGGTGTAGAAGTCGCCATCTGCTGCGTTGGCGACGACCCAGACGTTGAAGCAGTCGTACATGGCGAGGACGGCATGTTGGCAGGTCTCGCCCCTGGTACAATCCTTGTTGATCACACAACAACATCTGCGACGCTTGCCAGAAGACTTAGCCGGCAGTTAGCGGTCGAAGATGTTGAATTCGTTGATGCGCCTGTATCAGGTGGTGAAGCCGGCGCGAAGGGTGGGCACCTAACGATAATGTGTGGCGGCAATCAGACCGCTTTTGACCGATGCGGACCGGTGTTCTCAGCGTACGCTAAGCACTATCAACTATTAGGACCAAGCGGGAGCGGGCAGACTGCAAAAATGGTCAACCAAATTTGTATCGCTGGCCTTGTTCAGGCTTTATCCGAAGGAATTGCATTTGGACTATCCAATGGACTCGATATGCAATCCGTTATTGAGGTGATCTCAAAGGGTGCTGCTCAGTCCTGGCAAATGGAGAACCGAGCAGAAACTATGATCGACGGTAGGTATGAATTCGGTTTCGCTGTAGATTGGATGCGCAAAGATTTGCGCATATGCCTCGAGCAGGCGGCGGCGTCGGGTGTCGAGCTTCCTGTTACAGCTTTAGTCGATCAATTCTATTCCGATGTACAAGCGCTTGGAGGGGGGCGGTGGGATACGTCAAGTCTTATAGAAAGACTCAGAGTTCCAAAATCTGAAGGCAGCGCCTAGACAGATCTAGATTTCGTGGAGGTCCTGTAGCTTCACTGGCATGTCCGGATTAACCATTAGTGCTTTCTTCCTATAGAAACGAAGGATAGACGCGCCGCCCATTCGTGAGCCGCCAAGACCGGACAGGTTAAACGAGGTTTTTTCTGCATCGCGTAAGATAGAGCCGGTTAGCGTTGTGTCCATGAGACTTACGCCCCCTGCATTAATTCTTTTTCCAATTTCCATCGCTTCGTTTTCATCGCCGGCGATGACTGCTGCCGAAAGCCCAAACTCGGTATCGTTTGCGAGAGCTATCGCCTCTTCAATCGATGAAAATTTCATCACCGGCATAACAGGTCCGAATGTTTCATCGTGCATAAGGACCATATCGTGGTTGACGTCCGTCACAACAGTTGGTGGAACGTATTTCCCACCTTGGATGTTTTTTGATTTTCCTCCGCTTCTAATTTCAGCACCTTTTGCGATGGCGTCATCAAGTTGACGATCAATAATTACAGCTTGTTTCTCAAAAATGAGTGGGCCTACATGACCCTTATGTATATCGGAGTCATTTAACGAAATTTCATTGGTCTTCTCAACCAAACGATTCACGAAGGCATCATGAATTGACTCATCAACGTAGACTCGTTCGATTGAGAAGCATATTTGACCCGTCGCGTGCACTGACCCGCGAAGAACTGCATCCGTGGCCCGTTCAAGGTCAGCTGACTTAGTAACGATTACTGGATCTTTTCCGCCTAACTCTAAAAAGGCAGGAATAAAATTACGGGCGCAGGCCTCAGCAACTTTACGCCCGGTTGGTACGGAGCCGGTAAAACAAACAATATCGACATTGTCGATAATGTCCTGCCCAGTTTGTCCACCACCGGCGACATATGAAAGTACCTGGTCGAGTTCTGGGACGGCTGCTATGGATTCTTGAAGGGGCTCAATGAATCGAGGCGTTACTTCGCTGGGTTTAATGATAGCTGCAGATCCAGCGATTAGCGCCGGTATCGCGTCTATGGAACTCAACATCATTGGAAAGTTCCATGGACTGATTACGCCCAACAAGGGATATGGCACCAACTGCTGTGCTAGCTTTACAGTCGGCATCGTTGAGGATTGGCCGACCCTAAGGGCGTTCTCAATTATCCCTTCTGCGCGATCACACCATCCGCGAATACCCCATATTATGGCGTCCGGGCTTTCGCTTGATATACGCCAACGACCGGTATCTATGGATTCCGCTTTTACGATGGCGTCGCGATTGGCTTCAACAGCATCCGCCCACTTAAGCATGATTCCCATACGATCTGCCAAAGGGGCATTTGCCCAGTCAACTTGGGCTGCCCTGAGTGACTGACACTTATCAACAATCTCTTCCGATGTTGGCGGCGTGACGTGGTAGTCAATTCCCCCGGTTCTGGGGTTTTTGACTGGGATTGTATTCATCGGCGACGCGTCGTCTGGCATTTGTGCCTCATGACTAGGGTAGGTGATCGGTAAAACGTTCTACTTGGTTCAAGCGGACAGTAAAAGCGTTTGATTTGGCGTGACTGTGGGAAAACTCTACGTGGCCGGCTGATTCTAGCCGTCGAGATGAGAACTAATTTTCTTGACGATCGAATCTTTCGCGACATCAAAAAGTCCAAAACCGTGGTCTGGCCACCGTTCAAACGAGCCATTTTTTATCAGTGGTTCAGATCGTGGTGATATCTCCCATAAATCGTCGTTTGGACCAATTGCGAGGATCGGCTGTTGGATTTTTTGCAGCCGTTCTGCAAATGGATAGTGCATTGCGGCTTGCCCACCCCAGAACGCGCGATCTCCAGCTTTCAGTTTGTCTACAAAGCCACGCTGTATGAGAGGCAGGGTCATGCCGGGGCCTGCCCACTTAACTGACCGGTTCCACTCAGTGTTGATATGCGAACCGTCTTCTAGCATTGGAATTGGCCAAGGCTGCGCAAAAAAAGCATCTATTTCTTGTTGTGTTAGAACCGGCAGTCCGATCAGCACCAGCCGTCTCGCTTGATTAGGCCGTCGTAAAGCGATCTCAGTCGCGGTTAACGCACCAGTGTGGTAGCCGAGGATATCAAAGGTCTTGAGTTCAAGCTGATCTATCAACTCTTCCATTGCATCGGCGAAATCTTCGATCGTCGGGGCCGAAGTCGGTGGGTCTGATTCACCAAAACCTGGTGTATCGGGTGCAAATACTGGTCTTGTCTGTCCAAAGCTATCTAGTATTTCTGTAAATACTTTCCCTGATTGAGGACTTTGGTGAAAACAAATAAGCGGAATTACGTCGGCATTTCTCGCTTCAGGCTTAGCCGACCGTATGTGGAGTTGGCCGTACTTGCAGTCATAATAAGATCGTCTAATGGTCACGCCGTTTGTCCGACTTAAAAACGAACGAGCCCCTCACCGAATGTATGTAAGGGGCTCGTATAATGCGTCTACTCTGCAGGTTTAACGAAGAGGTGTGTAAACCGGTCACTTTCGCCAATCGCTAAGCTTTTTTGGCGATCTGCCCCAGTTAGTTCTGGAAAGCCTTCCCGTCCAAAGTATCTAAGAGTTTGGGGTAGGCGCCAAACTCGGCCTTCATAGTCTTTATCATCCATCGGATTGTTGTTGATGTCTGACACGGCAACGAGTTGCCATCCTGCATCTTCGGCTAATTTAATTGCATAGCCTTCATTGACGTAGCCCGAGCGCGCTTTCGGATCCTGCTTGACCATAGGGTTTCCGCGATGTTCAACAACACCTAGATACCCACCAGGCTTCGCGGAATCGTACATAATTTCGTACATCTTTTCTGCGGTACCGGCGCCCATCCAGTTGTGGATATTGCGGAAGGTTAGAACAAGATCTGCAGTACCAGGCTCAATCGGCTGAGTAGCCTCTGTTCCTATTCCAGCTGCTTCTGCGTCACCATAAAGGTCTCTATCGGCGTCAAATGCAGCTGAATACGTATTGAAGGAATTTTGAGAGCGCTCACTTACTGTCGGGTCAGGAAGGGCTCCAACATACTTACCCGTGCCAGCCACGACCGGGGCGATAACTTCAGTATACCAAGCCCCCTGGGCGAATATTTCTAAAACAGTCATATTCTCTTTGAGGCCGAAGAATTTTAGCGTCTCATAGGGGTTGCGATAGGCATCGCGAGCAACTTTCGCCTCAGAGCGGTGTTCACCGCTGATGGCCGCGCGCAGGCGTGTATCTGTATTGTCGGCTGCGTTGACGGATGCGAACGATCCGAGCATGAGAGTTGTCGCCGAAACGGCGCCAACTAGTGAGCGTCTTATGAAATTCATAATCCTGTCCTTATTGGTTGGTCGAAATAGAACAACGGCGAGATTACTGCACATTTCGGTATCTATAAGAAAGCCCGAAACGTGTAACAATTTCGCTATCTGAGCGCATAGATTTAGCAAACTTAAGGCGAAACTACGGACCAGTATTGGCTATGGTTTGCCGATAGTGTGCCTTGTGCTTTGCACGAATACAGTGGAACCTGTGTGTCGGGTCTTAAATCTCGATCAAGGTTCTATGGCAACTATCCTGTATTATCCGGCGTTCCCGGATAGAACTTCCTTTTACGACCAACTGTATCGAGCAATCTGGCATTTTTCGCCAATGGTTGATCGTCTTACGAGCCTAGTATTTCCTTACTCGGGTGATGATTTGGTCCAAATAGATGTGGGGGCATGTCTAAGTCCCGATACGCCATTTATCAGCGAGGACTTTGATCCTGCGATTACCAATATCGGCCCAAAATTTAGCGGATTGGTCAACGTAAGGGCAAATTCTGAATCGTACGAAGACCTAGAGAGGGTTGACGCCATTCTTGTGTGGAATATGGCAAAACCAAGCATTGTCTCGGAGGCGCAGCAACTTGGTCATCGGTACAACGCAGAGGTTGTTCTTATTGATCCGATAAGGGTGCAGCAGGAGACCTTGGATGCAATTCGGTTCGCCTACTCGTTGTGGACAGCGGACGAGTTGAAGCAACTTGTCGAAGAATCATACATCAAGTTTGAGCAGCATGCGGCTCGCTGGCAGGGAAAGGCGATAAGTGCGTTCGGAAATGGCCCATCGCTTGGCCAAGTCGTTGAAGATGAGATCGACCTTGGACCATCGGTTAAAGCGATTTGCAATTCGACGATAGGGGATGCCAATGCTCTGAATTTTCTCCAGCCTGAGTTGCTATTTTGTGGAGACCCGGTTCAGCACTGCGGCGTGTCTAAGTACGCAGGTCAATTCAGAAAGGGCTTAGCTGCGGCACTTTCTAACTCCAATCGTGTCTTATTTACCCAGTTAGGCTATGTGCCGTATTTTAGATTTGTGACACCGCCAGATTGCCATGATCGAATTGTTGGGATCGGCAATGACCGGAGACCAAGTTTTAACCTTGATCTCCGATCAGAATTTCTAACGGCGGCGACCGCAAATATATTCACAATGCTGGTGCTACCCGTAGCGTGTACGGTCTCAAACGATATCCAGATTTTTGGCTGTGACGGTATGGCATATTCCGACTCTACCAAACCATGGGCACATTCTAACGAAGATGACTATATGGGGCGAATGTCAGTTACCCATCGCGTGCATGAGGGGTTCTGGCAGCGCAACTATGAGGAAGAATACTGGTCGTACTGTAGGGATCTATCGGAACTGTTAGACTCTGCTGAGCAGCAAGGCCGTAGGATCCAAGTTCGTACGCCGTCCTTTGTGCCAGCGCTGGCAAAGAGGTTCGTCCTCGCGTAGTACTAATAGTTACCAAGGGACTTGCCAACTATTTCGGCGACATCGTCAGATAACCCATTGGTGTCAAGAATGCGCAATAGTTGTTCACGCATTAAATCTTCGCGTTCCGCGCTATAGCGTTTCCAATGCTGGAAAGCGCTAGCCATGCGCGCAGCAGATTGAGGGTTAAATTTGTCTATTGATATGATTTGATCTGCGACAAATCTGTACCCTCGGCCTGAAACGCAATGGAATCCCGTAGCGTTATTCATGGCAAATGTACCGATAAGTGCTCTTATTCGGTTCGGGTTTTGGTTGTTATAGCGCGGATGCGAAAGCAAAGTTTTCACGCGTTCTAATACACTCCCTCGAGTGTAAGAGGCTTCGAGTGTCAACCATTTATCAAGTACAAGGTCGTTGTCGTAGAACTGTTTCTCAAACGTATCCAAGGCGGTGCGCCTCAGTTCGGAAGACGTTTCATTAAGACTTTGAAGTGCGGACCATCTGTCCGTCATGTTGTCTGAGTTCTGAAATTGCAAGAATGCCAATTGTTGGTCAGGCTCCACGCCGGTGCAGACAATGTAGTTTAATGCAACGTTTTTTAGAGATCTCAGTCCAGCTTCTTTAGCCGACGGACTGAAGGGGTGATTGGATTTGCATTCCGCATATAAGAACGCAAGATGATCACCGAAAAAATCCCCAATTCTCCCCTTCAACCAACATCTTGCGTCATGAATAGCAATTGGGTCGATAGGGCTGCATAGTTCGGAAAGTGCCTTTTCACTTGGCAAGTCGAGAAGCAGCGCCGACTTCGCTGGATCATCTAATGCGTGCTCTAGAATTTTACTAACAGCTTGCATAAAAATATCTTGGACTGCTTCTAATTCTTGTTCCTTAACCTGTCTAAGGAGAACTCGCGACGCTAGCGTCTGTGCTGCATTCCACTGCGATACTGGATCTGAATCGCTTGTCATCAATGTGGCCAATTGAGCTGATGACATATCGATGCTTACATGGATCGGCGCCGTAAAACCCCGGTTCAGAGATATGGTCGGTTTCTGTGTGCGTTCGGGGAAACCACCAAATTGAAACGTGGCTTCATTTTCTCGAATTCTGAGAAGGTGCGTTTCTCGCGTGCCACTATTGGAACCAACAAGAGTGGACTCAAGCGACCCGGATACGGAATCGACAAAGCCTACGGCGATAGGAATTAGCATCGATTCTTTAGTGGTCTGTCCGGGGGTCGACGGGCATGATTGTTTTAGCGTCAGCGTATACAGCCCAGTATCTGAGTCGTACTCGCCGGAAGCTTTGAGAGTTGGAGTACCTGCTTGACTATACCAAAGTAGAAATTGATCCAAATTAATGTTCGATGTCTCAGCCATTGCTGAGACGAAATCATCGCACGTTACAGCCTGTCCGTCATGGCGACTAATATATGTATCCATTCCTTCACGAAAATTTTGTGCACCAATAAGGGTATGAATCATACGCACAACTTCGGCACCTTTCTCATAGACCGTATGAGTGTAGAAGTTGTTTATTTCCGCATAACTTTCGGGCCTCACCGGATGGGCGAGGGGACCCGCATCTTCAATGAATTGCGTTGTGCGTAGCCGCTTCACATCCTCGACCCGTTGAACGGCGGCTGACCGTTGGTCGGCGGAAAATTGCTGGTCCCGGAAAACGGTAAGACCTTCTTTCAGGCTCAATTGGAACCAATCGCGGCATGTAACTCTATTGCCGGTCCAATTATGGAAATACTCGTGCGCGACAACCGACTCTATCCAAGCGTAGTCTGTGTCCGTGGCAGTGTCGGGATCCGCCAGAATAAACTTGTCGTTAAAGATGTTTAGCGACTTGTTCTCCATGGCGCCCATGTTGAAATCAGACACCGCGACGATGTTGAACTCGCTTAGGTCATATTCAAGGCCGTAGACTCTCTCGTCCCACTCCATTGCCCGCTTTAGGGCATCCATGGCATAGGAGGCTTTTGTTTCCTTGCCGAGTTCGACGTAGAGATTAAGTGAGGTTTGTTTTGACGAGGCTGTTTTGAAAGTATCTGACACGCAGCTGAGTTTGCCAGCGACTAATGCAAAGAGGTAACACGGTTTTGGAAATGGGTCTTCCCATACCGAGAAATGGCGACCTTCGTTGGCTACACCTCGTTCAATGCAATTACCGTTGGAAAGTAATACCGGAAATTGATCAACATCAGCTGTTATAGTAACCGTGAATGTTGCCAAAATATCTGGTCTATCCAGATAGTAGGTGATTCTTCTGAAACCTTCAGCCTCACACTGGGTGCAAAACCTACCCCCGGACATAAATAGCCCTTCCAGTGCTTTGTTGGACGCCGGATTGATCTCAGTACAAATTTCTAATTCAAACTCCTCAGGCGCCTCGTGAAGCGTTAGAGAATTTTGAGTAAGCGTCCAGTCTGTGCCACTCAGTTCTAGGCCGTCCATCTTCAGGCCGATTAGCGTGAGGTTCTCGCCATTAAGAACAAGGTTTCTATGCGTCTCATTGGAGGCCGGGTTTCTCCTGAATTGGCTGATTGCGCTGACCCTAGTTTTTTGTGGATCGAGGTCAAAAACGAGGTCAATTGAACTGATTAGATACGAAGGTGGGGCATAATCTTTGAGGAAGATTGGCTGAATGTCAGTCTTAGCCATGCGAAATGGTGTCCGTTCTTGATGGAGAAGCATAAGTAATGTGGGAAGGCCCACATCAATCTACCTTCACAAGGTTTTCTTAACATCAGTTGAGTACGATATAGTACTTATACAGTGGCTTGCGTAGTGGGAGGCGGGCAATGCGGGTTGTAGCCTTCGTGCCAGCGAAAGGGCAGAGCGATAGAATAGCTAACAAAAACACCGCTATTCTAGACGGTGAGCATTTATTCAAGCGTAAGCTTCGGCAATTGCTTGATTGTGATCTGATTGACGACGTTTATCTGGACACTGAATCCCCTGATCTCATTGAACTGGCGTCTGACTTGGACGTGAAAGTACTGTCCCGAGATCCAAGTCTGGCGTCAAACGCAACTGACGGGCACGCGTTATTTGCGAACGAGTGCAACCAAGTTGACGCTGATATTTACATTCAAAGCTTGTGCACGAGCCCTTTCATCACCAGCGATACGGTTTCGAGAGCACTTCAGTGTTTGCTTGATGATGAAAAATCCGACTCTCTTGTCGCTGTTCAAAAAAAGAAGCAGTACCTATGGGTAGATGGTCGCCCAGAATATGGTGAAGGGAGAATTCCAAACAGTGTTGACCTCCCGGAGGCTGTCATCGAGTCAATGGGGCTCTACATGGTCAAAAAATCAGGTACCGCGCCTGACAAGAGGTTCGGTGATACTCCAATTCTGTTTGATTTGACGGAGGAAGAAGCCGTTGATGTCAACTGGCCGGATGACTTGGCATTGGCCGAACGGATTAGCGCCGGGTATCGCGCTGTTCACAACGCCAACCTAGATGCCATAAGACCACATCTATACTCTTCACTATTAGCTGACATATGCAAGGAGCGTGGCGTGTCTACCTTGCTACCGCCCGGCTTTCGTCGCGTTAGTGGAAGGTCTGTTCTTGGGGTGGCGAAAACCTTAGAGCTCAAGAAGTTACAAAAGGGCGACGATTGGCACGGCATATACGACGCATTGTCCACCTACGATTTTGTGCGCCCAGGCGATGTCATTGTTGTTCACAGCGAAGTACAAGACGCCGCATATTTTGGAGATTTGAATGCTAATATTGCCCTTCGTTCGGGGGCTGTCGGTGCGGTTGTCGACAGTTTTACACGCGATTCACGGGCGCTGACTGATCTCGAGTTCTCTGTTTTCGCTAAAGGAATATACAGTCACGACATCAAGTATGAAGGTACGGTTGCAGCAATGAACCGTCCCATTCAAATCGGTTCCGTTACGATAAACAATGGTGACTATGTTTTCGCTGATGATGATGGTGTCATTGCCATTCCCAAAGAAATATGGCCTTCAATTGTTGAGGAAGCGATGGCGTCCCTAAAGAAAGAATTTGATATTCGTTACAGTATTATGATGGGGCAGGACGTTAGCAAAGTGCTGAAGGACCATGGCGCTTTCTAGTATCTGATCCTTCACAGAATTATTGGCGTGCCCGCCAGAAGATCTTGTGTTGTTACTGCAACGGTCGAATGTGGTCTACGCCCCAGTACGCTATGTAAGCCAGGTCCACCAATCTCCGCATAATTATTTGAGACGGCCGCTTTGACTGTGTCGGCATCTGGGAGACCAAGAACGTAAGTCGGCCGCTTTTTAAGCGCTTTTTTGAAGTGATGCAGTTCTTCAGCAATCTTCTCGGTGTTTATCAGAGGTGCGGCGCCTGCATCGCATCCAATCATGACCTTACTGGCAGCTAAGACAGCATTGTTTGGGGACATTAGACTCGTCACAACACTGACATCACGCGCGACCGGCAGAAGCAAATCTCGAGCAGTCAGAATTGAGGCCGTGGACACAGAACGTGGGATGGCAACGATTTCTGTTCGCAGGTAAAGAAAGCGATGGGCGTCCTCTAGCTTTTCTAACGCCTGTAGAATTTGCCTTTGCGCCGGCGCTAGCAGTGGGGCTAATGGCAAGGGCAAGACAAATTTTGCTCGAACACCGTCCTTGATCATTCCGTTGAGGGCAACTATTCCTGCTCGTGCTACAGCCACCGCATTAGCCGCGACCTGGGATGGATCTTGCCGCTCGAAGGGGCTCTCACCGTCTTCACAGATAGCTCTACAAACGAAAGTGTCGATTGACTGGGAGTCTGACGCCCACATCGGCCAATACACCAGTTTAATACCTGCTTCAGCAGAGGTTACGCCTGTGTGCCTGGTACGATTGTCGTCGGCTGGAGTGCCTACCTCACGTTTCTTGTTATCTACCTTAGAGTCTATCGTCTTTTTTCTATTTCTCCTCGTCTTGCCATCTTTTGCGGCAATGACCGCACGAGCTTTCGCAACGGCTTGCTGCATCGCGCTACGGTCAATTGATCCGTCCTCAGCGAGCGCGTCGGATAGATCAACCATACCTGTCGTGGGGGTCGGATCTGGATCCTCGTCAGGATCAAAGCGAGCTCCCATCAGCTTTTCACCGATCGATTCTGCGATGATTTTCGCAAACTTCTCCGCTTCGCCAATACTTAGGTCAGGTGTGACAAGTAGCCAGGTGAGCTCGTCTTCCCTTATGGCCGTGTGGCCTTTGTTGATCATACGGTCAATTGTTGTCTCGGCGATTAACAGTATGTTTTTCTCGTGTGATTTCCAGAGTTTTCCAAGGTCATCTTGAAATTCTGTCAGAGTAATTGCCTGTACGGTTCCGTAAGATTTACTTGCTTTGTCTGCAAGCAGGGTTCCGAGTTTTAACTCGAGACCGTCATCGTCCCAGGCTTTGGGATTGTCAGAATCTGTGATGTCGTCATGGCCAGGGCCTCGTTGGGCCCGTGGTCGGAGGCGAGAGAAGAAACTAGAGACGATAGGAATTTTCACGACTGAAAAATCTCAAGTCTATCTGATGGCAGGGACTCTAAACCCGGCCAAACGGTATGCGCCGAACAATTCGCATAGATTGGTCAGGAGAGGGTTTCCTGCAAATAACGATATCGTTGATAAGAAGTGGTTTGCCGACAAACTCTTTGCATTGCTCTGACGCAGCGGCCATAGCCAAATCACGTTCTGACTCATCCTCAATTCTTCCGGTAAGGGTCATATGAAATCTGAACTCTTCCAGAATGTATGGATATCCCCAGTTGTCTAGCATTTGTTCTTGATGGACGGTCAGTTTGGCTTGTCTGTAAAGGGCAAGTTCCTTTTCTGTCCGATGTGCGCGAAATCCTTCTACGGCGCGGACACAATCGCTGGCCATGTTTTCTAACTGGACTGAAGATGCCACTGGCGATAGGGCAAGGAACTTTCCGATGCAAACGAGTTCGAGCGGCGGAATCTCAAAAGGGGCAACGCCTTTGGCAAACAACTCCGTCGCGCTAATCAAACCGTTCAGCGTCACATTTGCGGCTAGACTGAAAGGTGGCTTTAGAGTTGCGTGAAAGCCATATGGTTGAGTATCGGCGACATGAAGCCGAAGACGTTCTTCGGACAGTCCCTGGACTGGCTGCATGGGGTGCGGTTGGCCCGACTCAATGTCCAGGCCGAGCCATTCCCGACCGAAAACAGCTAAATCGCTATCCTTTGGGGGTACATAGTAAATCGCGTACCGCGCTAAAGACATTGAAACCAATCCTTCCTAAACGGGTCGTCAATAAGACTCCGAAGGTCCGCGGTTAAGCTTACTATTTTATTGGCGAGAAAATGCCAAGCGTCGACTATGATGACATGAAAACGTTACGACAGGCTTAAGCTCTAATGCAATTATTGGTTGTTAGCGGCTCTTTACGCGGCCAATTGATTCGTCGATACCATTTCTAGCGCTTCGCTAATAATTTCAGTCGTCGCATTTTCGCGAACCGCCTGAGTGCTAAGATGGCGGCGCCATCGGCGGGCACCCGGGCATCCATGAAATAGCCCCAGAATGTGACGCGTCATGTGGTGAAGTGGAGTTCCATTGCCGCATTCTATCTCGCAGTAGGGAATGTAAGCCTCCACGATTTCAGATCGGGTTAGAGTGTTTTTGTTGGATCCAAATACTCTTTGATCGACGCTGGCTAATAAATAGGGCAGTTCATATGCGGCTCTCCCGAGCATTACGCCGTCAACATGTTCGAGGTGGGACAGGCTGTCTCCCAAGGTTGTTATCCCGCCGTTAATAATAACTTCCATATCAGGGAAACTTCGTTTCAGTTCGTATACCCTGGGGTGGTCGAGGGGTGGCACATCTCTATTCTCTTTGGGGCTCAATCCCTTTAGCCAGGCCTTCCTTGCATGGACGATAATGGTTTTGCAGCCTGCCGATCTGACCCCTGACACGAATTGGTCAAGAGGTTCCCCAACATCCATATCATCGATACCAATACGACATTTTACGGTGATCGGAATCGTGCACGCCTCGCTCATTGCAGCCACAGAGTCAGCAACAAGGGTCGGCTCTGCCATGAGGCAGGCACCAAAATGTCCGCTAGAAACGCGATCACTAGGACAGCCGACGTTCAAGTTTATTTCGTCATACCCCCATTGTTCTCCAATTGAGGCGGCTTGCGCGAGGCTCACCGGATCAGAACCACCCAGTTGCAAAGCGACGGGATGCTCGGATGGATCAAACGATAAGAAGCGTTTTGGATCGCCATACAGTAGCGCGTTGGCTGTGACCATTTCAGTGTAGAGGCGGGCGTTCTGACTAATCTGACGCAGAAAGTACCTGGCATGACGGTCTGTCCAGGCCATCATCGGCGCAACGCAAAAGCGGTGTGGGCACCAATTTTTCTTATTCTCTGAGTTATGCATGGTTTTAGGCTGAAATCCGGACGCTCATTTTGATGGGTCGTACATCCAACAAGGCGGCTTGACAATATGTTCTCTAAATGTTCCTATCCGAGAAATAGAACAATACATGAACATTTATGGAGATTGACACATGAACGCCACACGTTATCTCAAGGACTCTCTGGCTCTGCTTGGTTTGTTTGGTGTTATTTATTTGTGGTCAGTCGTTGCGTACGCTTTGCAGGTCTAGTGACTCTGAATTGCGCCAGGCGCTCCAGTTTCTTCGCGAATATTTTCAGAATCAAAGAGTCCATCGACGTTTAGGGGGGCAGCAGCAGCCAGCAGTCCTTTATCGATTCTGAGTCCATTTTTGCGATCAAAGCTAAAAAGTGGCCTAGCCCAAGGACTTTTGGCCATTAGCTGATATAGGGCGAGCATTCTAAAGCATACGGATAGGCCCTTTACGGTTGCCAAGTTGAAAGAGCGGTGTATCGCTGTTGCCCAGCAATGCGCATCAAAATCGTCGAATTTAACTTGAACAGGCGCTCCCAATTTATCTTGAAAAACGACGCCATCTGGGTCGTTTTCGCGTAGTTCGAGGCCCATTTCGGCTGCTTTGCTGGCAGTCTCCCATGCTCTTCTAATGTCTGACAGCCCAACCGGGGGCAGATCTTGGGCAGGGAATGGTGCGCAGACCATAGTGCTACCGTCTGAATCTTGGCTTAAATCAAGAGATTCCATAGGAAAATCTTAGACCGTTCCGAAGCTCCGTAGAAGTCTATAGTTATCCGTCAAAACCGCAGAAATGTTGACATTTAGCCCTCGGAACGCGTATAAACGTAGTTGTAGAAAATTATAATAAATAATTCTGCGCCGAATAGGTAACTAGGACATGAGTACGGCATTAGTCTCATCGACTTCGCTGGCACCCGCCACAGCGCGGGTCTCGTCCGTGCGCGTTGGTAACGCGACGTCCTTTGCCTATGTCGATGCGCTGGGGACTTCAGTCGGCGCGAGGCCTGGTGATCAGTCCGTTCGGTACGACGAACGATGGTCCGATTTACAGCAGCATGGGCAGCCAGGGTACGGCGAACAGCGGGACCAGACGGTTAAGTTTGGCGGCATATTCGTTTCCCGGGAAGTGGGCACCGCGATAATGCAGGCTCAGGTGCAAGCTTCCCTACCCAAGGCACCCTCTATCCCAGAGGCTGAAAAGCAAATTCGGGTATACGAGTTTAATCAATCCTTAGCTGGTACGCCCCAGGTCACAACGACCGTTGGCGTTGCTCGTTTCTAAACAGGATCGTTAGTGCGTCCGAGTTAGCGTGACCAGTTGCCTGATGTACTAAATACATACCAGCCGTTACTCCTAGCTTTTCCCATCAGCTTTTCACCGGCTATTGCTTGCACAGCCTCGATTGGGGCGCCGTCCTTTGCGGCCAGTTGCCGATAACTGTTGAGGCGGGCAGCGTTAATTTCGGAAACCAGTGCCGAAATTTCGGTCGATGCGTTAGCGGATACTGCAGCGACTAGTCCGTCTGGGCGTTCGCCAATCAAACCCTGTGACCTTGCTTCAGTCAGGGTCGTAGCAAACACCGGGCCTGTAAGACCTAGTCCCCCCAGCACAACAGCTGAGACGAACATCGATTTCGCGGATTTAAGTATCTTCGGCATATCTCGACTCCTGTAGCTGCGCAAAACTAGAAAATGTCCGGATTGTCTGAAAGAAGATCCTCGACCCCTTTCTCCACTTTAATCCGAACTTCCTGTTCGATTTTTATATTTAGATTTATGACGATTGGTTTGTCGGGGGCTTGGACCTTTACGGTTGGTGAGCAAGCAGTAAGACCAAGCGTTGCTAATCCCGATATCAGGAGTAGCTTCAAGGGAAATTTATTCGCAAAGGGTGGGGTTTTGACTGTTTCTATCATTACTTGAACTCCGTACCGTTGCGATCCTTAGCCTAGTCAGCAATCGTCTGTTTTATGTTGGCTGACATGTCTCATGCTAGTGCGCATGATAATTGAGGCATCTGTGTGGCGCCAGGCTTGTACCCAATCCGCTATGGCGCCGATGGAAAGGCCATCAATTGCCGTTTTATTGCTTCTGGAACCCTGTAGCCCACCATGCTGTCACGCACTACGTTTGCTAATTCACCACTGAGATTGAGATTGAAATCGATCGGGTAGCCATCGTACAGAGCTGGGTTTCGGCCCTTAATCGCTAGTGAAGTTTCAAGATTCTTCTGAGCGGAACCTGAAACTTTGACGGCAATTGACTCGTAATTGAAATTTTCAAGCGCTTGAAGGGCAAGGGCCATGCCACCCTGGTTAGTCGCAGCTATGCGGGTCGCCTCATCAGGGTGATAGCGAATGGATCCCGGCCCAGAGGTATTCAAGGTTCCGCCGTTAATAAAGACGTCACCATCGCCAATCCGCACAGGAATTTGGCCAGATAGTGTTCCGAAGGCTTCGAGGCCGTCGAGCCCACTTAGACGGGCAAGCGCCGGCAGCTCGATATCAGATACGGTAAGAGTCGCGGTGGAACCAGAACCGTCAAGCCGGAGGGCGAGCGGTCCTCCCGTTATCTCGCCTTTGGCAAATTTCATTGTCAGGGTTTCAACATTAACTATTTCTGCTGAATTTAATGAGAAAGCCGTCTGCACATCTGTAACTGGCACCCCGACTTGGAGCAGCCCAACGGAAGCGATCTGGGCTCCCATGGATCTAGGGGGGCCAAATCGATTCAAGAGCAATGGCCGTATTGAGACGGCTTATGCGGTAATAGCCACCCTCTATCTCTAAGTCCTTTAGGTATAGCGTTCCTGATTGTGAGCCCTCAGGCTGTATTCCAAAAGGAAAGACTGCACGTGCTGCAAATTCGCCTGATGTGGGCGTAAACGGAAGAGCTAGAGGCGCTAGGTCGGCAGGTGTTAGGCCTTGGCCACCAAACACAAGAGGACCCACCGTCGACGCTATCCGGCCAGATTGGGTGTTCACGTCATACTGAACCTGGAAATCACCCAACTTAATATCTGAAGAAAGGTTCATAACCCCTTCAGAAATAATATTATTATTATCAAAAGCCAAGCGGCCTCCGATAATAACCCCTGATCGTTCGGCAGCCCGGGGAGTAGATTTGCGGAGAATCGCGCTAAACGGTCCGGTGAAGCTGTCCAATCCGCCAGATACATCCAGTTCAATGTCTGAGACCGTGGCTGAATCAGATTGTATTTGGGCATCTCGTATTGCTGCCCGCATATCCAAAGCGCCATCAGTGCTAACCCAATACCCCTCTATCCAAAGAGACGGAATGTCAGCGACAAAAGATAGCACACTATTTTTTGTGCGAATGTCTAAATCTGGGATGCTCAAATTGAGATCTGTGTCTAGTGTGGCTGTCGCACTGCCGTCGGCGCCAAAAACCAAAGTTGCTGTTTGGTAGGCCGAGCGAGATTCAGATAATCCCACTTTAAGGGGGGCCATCAGTTTGATTGTGTCGCCGTAGGTGAGACCGTCAATCTGGGCGGTCAGATCATTTAGTGAGAAGGCAAGAGATAGTCCGTCCAAGCGAAAATCTGTATCTGCACTGAGGTCAATCTCTTTGAAGGACGCGGTCTTGATAAATCCCTCCTGTATGCGTCCAGTAATTTTTACTGGTCCCCCTGCAATAGCCAGAGGGCCGCTCAAACCGTCGGCTACTAAGCTGCCCCAAATAGTTCCACTGGGTGTTTGCACACCATCTATGCGAACCGCTAGTCGCTCAAACTTGAAGTTTTGGGGCAAGCCGTCCTTATCCATCGATGCCCAACCAGCGGCGTTTAGATCGCCCCGGCCAAACGGAGTCACCCAGTTAAGATCGAAATTGATCATACTTCTGAGCCCAGATTGATCGGGTCGTATATGGAAAAACGGCGCGGTTTGTGATGACGTACCGAGCGATAGGTTAAAAGTCTGGTCTTTCGGCGTTTCTAGACCAAAGGGACTTAGAAATTCTGGCCATGGACCGGATATTTCTAAGTCCTGGTCGCTACTGATGGATAGCACTCCATCTTGAGCCAACGCTTCGACCTGAATATTAGTCGTTATGGGTTGATCAAGACCGGGGACGCGAAACCCTTCGGCCAGGAGGTTTATATTTCCAGCCAATGATGATTTCAGGATATCACCCAGAGCGACATCACCCTGCCAGTTGACCTCGCCAGATAGACTTGGGCCTATCAGAGTTATTGCCGCGTTTACGGTCACCGGTGAGGTTGATGCTGCAAGGTTTGCGTTGGCCGTCGCCTGGATTTGCCCGTCCGGGTGTGCGAGCACGATGTATGCGTCTTCTATTATTAAGTTATCGAACGGGAGTCTTTCGCCCTTTACCGCCGATCCATCACCATCGTTGGAAGATATGGCTGTTTCTGAGGTGCTCTCGTTCATCTCGTCAAATAGACCGAATGAGACGCCTTCCTCTGTCCAGGCGCCATTGATTCTAAGGCCATTGAGGCGCAATTCATGGAATCTTTGATCGCGCAGCGATGTCCATGAGTAGCTAAGCTTTGCCTCGGAAAAGGAGAGAGCTCCTCCAGCGAGAACGCCTGATTTGATCTGGAAACCCGAAAAATCAGCCCGGACAACATTGATTTCAGCCGGGGCAAAACCTTGTTGGCCAAGAGCCGAGGAAAGGGCCAGTTCGATAACACTGGTCCGAAACACCACTAACGTTACCAGCAGCAAGGTGACAAACACCGTGGCACCGAGGAAAAACCGGGCCAATGCATTCGATCGTCTGTGTCGTGGTTGATAGCGGGCCATGGTCGAGTTTAATGTCCTGTCACGCAAGACGGAGCTTTAGGCCCGTCAATTTGGGGAGTGTAGGAATGCTTAAGCCGGCTGTCGATTCCTGCTTCGAGGTGGCATTTTGGCTCCTCGACCGGGCGTTAGACGACGGGGAATATCTCCAACCCCAGAAGATGCATAGGCTAATGTTTTTGGCGCAGGCGTACTATGCGTCTGCTCGGCATGGCGAGAAATTGATGCCTGCCTCGTTCGTTATTGGGCCTGAAGGTCCGATCGAACCGACCGTTTTTCGTGCCATGGAGCGGGGGCGTCCGATGGTGGATACGACCACTCTCGAGGAGCATGTCGAACATGTCCTTGATAGTGTTTGGCGTCAATTTGGCACTAAGTCTGTTGAACGGCTCACCAGCGCGATCGGCAATCATCCCCCCGTGGCCAACGCCAAGGAAAATGGCCTGGGTACTGAAATCTCATATGAGGAGATAGTGGATTTTTACGTTCGGGCACTGAGCCAGAATTTAAACCGGAGTCAGTCTCGGCCTGGACAACAAGACGCCGATGCGCCTTCACCAGACCGGGTTCTAAGGCCAAAGTTAATGCGCTCTCATACAGGAAAAGCAGTCAGCGTCGACAGGTGGACTCCCCGCAGGGTCGACTAGCTGATAATTGCGCATCGAACCGATTTTCATTGCCATAGAGGCCTGCCGCTGTTACGAAAATTCAATGAACCCATAGAGTTGCTTGTTGTTTTCTGAATAACTGGCATACGATATGAGGGTGTTAGCTCAGGGGCACTGTGTCAGGACCGTTTATCTGACTAAGTGGGAAACAGGGGAAAGAGCTTTCGATGGGTCAAGTGATAAGCCTGACAATCGTCTTGCTAGTTTTTTGGCTTACGCTATCAGGCCATTACACCACATTTCTTATTACAGCCGGCGTGATCAGCGCAGTCGCCATTGCGCTCCTTGCCTACCGCATGGATATCTCAGACCGGGAAGGTCACCCCATACATCTTGGTTTAGCATCTATAACCTATTGGCCGTGGTTGGTGTGGCAGATCATTTTGTCGGCCCTCAACGTGACCCGAATCATCATCAATCCAAATCTCCCGATCAGCCCAACATTGACTCGCGTGACGATGACCCAAAAAACCGATGTTGCGCGAGTGACTTACGCAAATTCTATTACACTGACACCGGGCACGATCTCAGTGGATGTTGAAGGTGACGAGATTCTTGTTCACGCCATTACAAGCGATAACGCTTCTGATCTAGAAGCCGGGGATATGGATCGGCGCTGTACGCGGTTCGAGGGTAAGGTATGACCATGTTTACCGTTGCTGCCCTGGCTCTGCTCGTGTCTTTGGGTCTCGTTCTGGTTCGGGTTATTAAAGGGCCAACGATTTTTGATCGAGTCATTGCTGGCAACTCAGTAGGTACGTTGTCCGTTTTGCTACTCGCCGTTATCGGTTACGTGTTCGGTCGGCCAGAGTTTATCGACCTAGCCATAACATACGCGCTGCTTAACGTGATCGGCACAATCGCAGTCCTTAAATTCTTCCGCTACGGCGATCTCGGGGCCAGCGAAGACGAGGCGGGGTCTTAGACATGGACGCAGCGCTTTATTTTCTAAGTTGGGCCTTGCTGGCGGGAGGCGGTTTCTTTTGTGTTGTCGGTGCTGTCGGCATTCTTCGGATGCCGGACGCATTCACTCGCCTTCATGCGGCAAGTATCATTGACACCCTTGGCGTTGGAATGATTATCGCAGGGTTGATGGTGCAGTCGGGTCTAACACTAACGACTGCACGGCTAGGCATAATTCTGGTCTTGGTGTTCTTCACCAGCCCGGTTGCTAGCCACGCAATTGCGCGTTCCATGCGCCATAGAAACGTCAAGCCGGTTCTTTCAGAAGACCGGACAGGCGAGGGCAGCTAAGCATGGAATTCCTCATCAACCTCGTGCTGTTGCTATTTCTTTCCGCCGTGACCGTCGCAATTATTGGCGTCAGAAACCTGTTTGCCGTCGTGGTATTGGGTGGGGCGTATAGTTTTCTTATGGCGACATTATTGATCGCTATGGACGCGGTTGATGTTGGAATGACTGAAGCTGCAGTCGGTGCAGGAGTTTCGACGGTGTTATTGTTGTCGGCCCTGCACCTAACTAAAACCGACGAAGCCCCAGCGCGACATTCTAACGTACTGCCAATCGCTTTATCGGTGCTCACTGGTTTGGTCTTAGTTTATGGAACGTGGGATCTGCCCCGTTACGGTGACTCAGATACGCCAATGAATACACATGTTGGAGCGGAGTACCTCGAGCGGTCGATTCCAGAGACAACCGTTCCCAATGTCGTAACGTCCGTGCTCGCTAGCTACCGAGGATACGACACTCTAGGCGAGACGGCTGTTATTTTTACGGCGGGTATTGGTGTCTTGATGTTGCTCAAGGGGCGCCGACGTAGGGAAGACGAAAAAGAGGAGGACCGTTCATGAGAGGGCACCTCATTCTTCGCGTTGTTTCAAAATTGTTGATCCCGTTTTTGCTCCTGTTTGCACTCTACGTACAATTTCATGGTGACTTTGGGCCAGGTGGCGGATTTCAAGCCGGTGTAATAGTCGCTGCTGCTTTCGTTCTTTACGCACTCATCTTCGGTCTCCGTGAGATGCAGAGAATTATCCCGCCTGCAGCATTGGAGGTGGCTGTGCCGCTTGGTGTTCTAATTTACGCAGGTGTTGGCGTCTTAACGTGGTTCCTCGGTGGCAATTTCCTGGATTACGGAATGCTCGATTCACACGACCCATCTCACGGCCAACACCTGGGCATTCTTTTGGTTGAAGCGGGCGTGTTGTTGACTGTCGCATCAACGATGCTTTTGATTTTCTACACTTTTGCTGGTCGCGGACGCTAAGGGGACGGATATGGAAGGGTTAAATGAACTTGCCTTCGTCCTTGGTGGCGTTAATCACTGGATTACTGTCTTTTTGATAATGGCCGGGCTCTACATCATTGTGTCCCGTTCAAACATGATTAAGAAATTGGTCGGTCTCTCTATTTTCCAAACGTCGGTTTACCTTCTGTACGTATCACCTGGAAAAATTATTGGCGGAACAGCACCGATCATATCAGACGACTTTGCTGTCTATTCAAATCCGCTACCGCATGTTCTGATTCTCACCGCTATCGTCGTTGGGGTTGCGACGCTAGCACTTGGCCTCGCTCTTGTTGTGCGTATCAACGAAGCATACGGGTCCATTGAGGAAGACGAAGTTTACAGCGACGGGGATTGGAACTAACCAATGCTCATTGATCAGTTTCCAGCCATTGTTGTTGGTGTTCCGCTCGTCGCAGCCGCTCTGTGTGCAATTGTTCGCAATGAAACGGCATGCTGGCTCATTGCCCTTGCGGTTGCGTTTCTCAGCTTCGTTGGCAGCGCCACAATGCTGGGGCAAATTCAAGAGTACGGCGTTGCTCTATCTTACGAAATGGGTGGCTGGGCTCCGCCTGCCGGGATTGAGCTTCGTGTCGATCTGTTATCTGGCTACCTTCTTGTTCTCGTGTCTCTTATCGCAACTGCTGTTCTTATTTACGGGCGACAAAGCGTACGGGTAGAAATCAAAGAAAGTATCCGCGGCTGGTACTACACCATGTACCTCTTATGCATGTGCGGCCTACTTGGAATCGTCATCACTGGTGATGCTTTCAACGCTTTCGTGTTCATGGAAATTTCTTCACTGTCCATGTACACCCTGATCGCACTCGGCAAGGATCGCCGTGCACTAGCGGCAGCCTATCAATATCTCATCATGGGAACGATCGGCGCGACGATGTACGTCATTGGCGTGGGGCTTCTCTTCACGATTACCGGTACACTTAATCTCGTCGATATGGCTGATCGTCTCGCGCCGTTGCTCGATACACCAGCGGCCATCGCTGGAATGGCGTTCGTCGTCGTCGGCTTGTCCTTGAAGATTGCTCTGTTTCCGCTGCACCTTTGGTTGCCAAATGCGTATGCCTTTGCCCCCTCTGCAGTTACGGCATTCCTCGCGGCGACCGCCACAAAAGTGTCCATCTATTTGTTGATGCGTTTCATTTACAGCGTCTTTGGCTTCGGCTTTGCTATCGAACAGACCCCGATACCTGAAGTCGTGATGGTGTTGTCTATCGCCGCAATATTTGCCGGGTCTTTCAGTGCTATTTTTCAAGAGAACATAAAACGTATGCTGGCGTACTCCAGCGTCGCGCAGATCGGTTACATCACACTGGGGATTGCGCTGGCAAACGCGACGGGACTCACGGGTAGTCTCGTTCATATTTTCAATCACGCCGTCATGAAGGGCGCACTGTTCATGCTTGTCGGTGGCATCGCCTTACAGATTGGCACGGTGCGCCTGTCAGATATGGCCGGTGTTGGCAAAGCGATGCCTTTGACGATGTTCGGTTTCGTCCTCGGTGGTTTCAGCATGCTCGGTGTACCAGGCACCGTAGGCTTCGTATCCAAATGGTATTTGGCTATCGGCGCGCTAGAGAACGGTTGGTGGTGGGTTGTAGCGTTGCTCATGCTTAGTTCTTTGTTGGTGTTGGCATACATGGGGCGGGTCATTGAAGTTGCTTTCTTCCGAGAAAGACCGGAGGGCGCGCCGCCAATTAGCGAAGCCCCCAAATCGATGCTCATGACGGCCTGGGTTTTCATTCTGGCTTGCATCTACCTGGGCTTTGATACGTCGTTCACTGTTGGTGTTGCGCAGCAGGCTGTTGATGTCTTGATGGGAGGCGCGCAATGAGCGATCTCTCGCTATTCATCGTTGCGGCGATTTTGATTCCGGCCGTCGGAGCGGCGTTTATTGCTTCCAGCGGATCAAAACCGAATGTGAGGGAATCCTATACACTTGTGACTGCCGCGTTGTTGTTTGTGGTGGTGTTTTTGCTGGTGCCGTCCGTCATGCAAGGCGCTCGGCCTGCGACAGAAGGCTTTGATATACTGCCCGGTCTGACCGTCCAATTTGTTATCGAACCACTGGGCATGATTTTCGCTATGATCGCGTCGACATTATGGATCGTGAACTCGATCTATTCGGTCGGCTATATGCGTGGCAACAATGAGAAAAATCAGACGATTTTTTATACATGCTTCGCGATTGCAATCGCGAGCACGATGGGGATCGCATTTGCCGGCAATCTTTTCACGCTCTTCCTTTTTTACGAGGTTTTGACCCTATCGACCTATCCTCTGGTGACTCACAAAGGGAATGATGACGCCAAAGCGGGCGGTCGCATGTACCTCGGTATTTTGTTAACGACGTCCGTTGTGTTCTTGCTGCCCGCAGTGATTGGAACCTATTTCGTTGCTGGTACTGGTGATTTCACAGTCGGGGGCATTATCCCGCAGGATGAAAGCCCGTTTGTGATTGCTGCGCTTAGCATTCTGTTCATTTACGGTATTGGTAAAGCCGCTGTGATGCCGGTGCACAGGTGGCTGCCTGCTGCCATGGTGGCGCCGACCCCGGTTAGTGCATTGCTTCATGCGGTTGCCGTCGTGAAAGCGGGCGTGTTTTCCGTCGTCAAAATTATTGTCTACGTTTTCGGCTTGGACCTTTTCAGTGGATCGGGCTCGACGGAGTGGGTGGTCTATGCGGCCGGCTTTACAGTTCTGGTGGCGTCCATAATCGCCCTGGGGCAAGACAACTTGAAACGCCGGTTGGCTTACTCCACGGTCAGTCAACTTTCGTATGTTGTGTTGGCAGCCGCTATGGCGACGCCGTTGGCGATCATCGGCGCGGCGATGCACATCACGGCCCACGCATTTGGCAAGATCACTTTGTTTTTTGCTGCTGGGTCTATATATACCGCCGCACATAAGACAGAGATCAGTCAGCTTAACGGAATTGGTAAGCGCATGCCGTTTACCATGGCTGCCTTTACGATTGGCGCTTTGAGCATGATTGGAGTGCCGCCAACAGCGGGTTTCCTTGGCAAGTGGTACATCCTATCTGCAGCGATGGAGATTCAGGACTGGTTCGTCCTATTTGTTATTTTCGTCAGCACGCTGCTTAACACTGGATACTTCATTCCCATTATCTATCGCGCCTTCTTTAAGGCCGAGGACGTGCCGCCGTCTCATGAGCATGGCGAGGCGCCATGGCCCGTGGTCCTCGCTTTAAGTCTGACGGCCCTTGGAACTCTCTCTCTCTTCGTGTTCCCAGAAGTGCCACTAACGTTGGCCAAAGCATTGGTGGGGCTAACTCTATGAGTGATCAAAGTAAATCCCACTGGCTAGATGATCCGGCTACGCCGAAGCGTATGTGGACGATATTTGCGATAGTCCTTGTCTTGCTCGTGGTTGCTGAATTGTTCGTCACCCATCATCACAAAGGCTTTATGTTCAACTTTGGCTTTAGCGCATGGTTTGGGTTTCTTGTCGGCGGCGTGTCGATCGTGCTTTCCAAGGGGTGGAAGAAAATTCTGAAGCGGAAGGACACCTACTACGATGAGTAGCCTTCTGTTTCATCCCGCGCTGCCGATCCTCATCGGTGCGTTCCTAATTCTTAAGCTTAGCGGAACCGCTCGCAGCATAGTGTTGCTGGGAGCGCCGCTTGTATCGTTTGCATTCATTTGGATGACCGCCGATGGCGTCATCCTTGCTATTCCGTACATGGAATGGACCTTAGAGCCCTTTAAGGCAGACAAGCTAAGTCGCCTATTTGCAACTGTGTTCGCGATCATGGCATTCGCCGGCAATCTCTATGCTCTCAAGCAAGAGAAGGTGCTCGAGCTATTTGCCGCAAATGTCTACATCGCGTTCTCGTTAGGCGTCGTGTTTGCTGGCGATCTCATCACGGTGTTTGTTTTCTGGGAAATGATGGCACTGGCATCATCGACGGTCATATTCTCTGCTGGGACAGCTACGGCCAGGGCTGCGGGTATGCGCTACATGATGGTCCACCTGCTTGGTGGTGTTGTCTTGATGGCAGGGATTGCCGGTGAAGTGTCTGCAACCGGATCAATCGCCTTTACATCGATGTTGCCTGACACTCTGCCACGCGCGCTTATTCTCGCCGGTTTCTTGTTAAATACTGGTGCGCCGCCGTTCTCGGCATGGGTGCCTGATTCCTATCCCGAAGCTAGTTATTCTGGGATGGTCTTCTTGTCGGCCTTTACGACGAAAACTGCGGTCTATGTGCTCGCGCGCGGGTTCCCCGGTGCGGAGATTCTAATCTTCATCGGTCTATTCATGATCTTCTACGGCATCATTTATGGACTTTGTGAGAACAACGCCCGCAAGATGCTCGGCTATTCCATTGTGAACCAAGTCGGGTTCATGGTGACGGCCATAGGCATTGGGTCAGCGTTGGCGATTAACGGGGCTGTCGCTCATGCCTTCGCCCACATCATATACAAAGCTCTTTTGATCATGGCGACGGGGTCCGTCTTCTATGTGACGGGTAAGCGCAAGTTTACAGAATACGGCGGTTTGTTCCGCACGATGCCGTTGACGGCAATTTGTTGCATTATTGGCGGCCTATCGATCTCGGCATTTCCCTTTACGTCCGGCTTCGTTGCAAAGGCGATGACCTCTGAAGCCGCATATGTCGGTCAGTATTATTGGGTCTGGTATTTGCTGGCTGCAGGGACTGCAGGGGTGTTCCTCGACGTTGGCATTAAGCTCCAGTATTTCGTCTTTTTCGGTAAGGATTCAGGATTACGACCGCCAGAGCCGCCACTGCATATGCGAACGGCGACGGTGTTCTTCGCTGTCCTGTGCGTTGGCATCGGCCTCGTGCCCCAACAATTCTATCAACTTTTGCCGTATAGCCTGGACTATGAGCCAAATACGCCTGATCACATTGTCACTCAGTTCCAGATTTTGCTGTTCTCTGGCGCGGCCTTCTTCCTGTTCCTCAAATACTACGGTTGGCATTTGGTCGAGAGCTTGACCCTAGATCTCGACTGGCTTTATCGCGTTTGGGGTCGCAAGCTTGCTGTGACGTTCACAGAGAATTCCGGTTCAGCCCGCGACAGCATTATTGATGACCTTTCAAAAGGTGCGAGTGCTACCATCGACGGCATTCATCATCGGCACGGGCCGGACGGTATTCTGGCACGCACAATGCCGACGGGCCGCATGGTGTTCTGGGCTATCGTAATGCTGGCGATTTATCTCTTGGTCGACTTTGCCTTTATGTAAAGGCGGTCAATTGAGGTAAGGTGCTGGCTATGTTCACACCACTTGTCCGCATATCTTTTCTAGTTGTTCTGGTTTTGGCAGCGGTGCCGGTCGGCGCGCAGTTTTTGCGCCCGCACGAACCATTTGATTCCACAAAAGCGCAAAGCCTACCACTCGATCCCGGTGAGATTCTTGTGACTGGTGAGGATGGCAGCGTCACGAGGTACCCGTTTCAGTTTGAACTCGCGGACACAGCTGCATCCCGTTCTACCGGTCTGATGCATCGAGCAGAAATTGCCGCAGACCATGGCATGTTGTTTGATTTTAAACGGGACCGCATGGTTACGATGTGGATGCGCAATACCTTCATTCCACTCGATATGCTGTTTTTAAGTGTGGAAGGCGAGATCATCACCATCGCAGAAAACACAGTGCCTCACTCGGAGAAGACAGTATCGTCGCGCAAACGTGTTCGCTCTGTTTTGGAAGTGGCGGCAGGCACGGTTCAGAGTCTTAGCATCAACGCTGGCGATCGCGTAAAGCACGCGATGTTTGAGAACTAAAACCTGCATTACCCAAGAGGCGAGTAAAATGAATCGATGGCACGGCGTACCTAAGCTCATTATTTCTTGCCTTCTAGTATCTGGGGCTGCTCTTGCCCAGCCACGCGAGGGTTCCGGACCAGTAAATCTCCGCGATTTAAATATTCCAGTTCCAACCGATATTATTGCGGAGTTGTATCAGCAAGAATGTGCGGTCTGTCATGGCGAGGCCCTGCGCGGTGCTGCCCAGGGTACACCGCTCATTGGTATCGATCTCCAACACGGAAATTCCGTCGCAGACATTGCGAAAAGTACGGCTGAAGGTTCCGTAGAGAAGGGAATGCCCGCTTGGTCGTCGGTTTTTGACGACGACCAAATTTGGGCGTTAGCCCTGTACATAACCGAGCAACGCCAAGGAACCAACCTGGATGATTTTCGCTACAATGCACCTTTGGTTGTGCCAAAAGGCGTTGTCAAAAGCGAACACCATGATTTTACGGTTGAAACTGTGATCGATGGCCTAGACGCGCTACCCTTTGGCATTGCGCCGCTCCCTGATGGGCGCATTCTCCTTTCTGAAAAAAGACGTGGCCTCAGCCTCATTTCAAAAGAGGGGGTCCAATCAGATATCATCAGTGGCGCGCCGAAGGCCTACGACGACTCCTTTAGCTTTGTCGGACAGCCCATGGGCTTAGGTTGGATGATGGATGTCGCGCTTCATCCTGATTACCCAAACAACGGCTGGGTCTATATCCATTTCGGTGATCGTTGCTCAGACTGCAATGAGATGAGCAGTCGATCCGGCCAACCGGTATCTATGAACAAATTAGTGCGCGGACGGATCAGCGATGGCGCGTGGGTCGACGAAGAAGTCATCTGGGAATCAAGCAAACACACATACACGATAATGCCAGAGATTGCGGCAGGGGGGCGAATCACTTTCGATGACCAAGGCTATGTCTATTTCAGCGTTGGTATGAAAGGCCCGCTTGAGCATATCGGTGTTCAAGATCTGGCGCTTCCGTATGGCAAAATTATGCGCCTGCATGACGATGGTCGAGTGCCAGAAGATAATCCATTCTTGGATGACCCAACTGCTGTCCCTGCGATGTGGTCGTATGGACACCGCAATCCTCAAGGCCTCGAGTACAATATCGATCGTGACGAGCTCTGGAGTTCAGAAATGGGGCCGCGTGGAGGTGATGAAATAAATCTCATTGAGCCAGGGTTGAACTATGGCTGGCCGCTTGTCTCCAAAGGTGTGAATTATGACGGTACCCCAATAAATTTTGGCGAGGTGCTCGGCATTGAGTTTGATCCTGCGGATATGGTTGAGCCAGTCATCGACTTAACACCAGCACCGGCAGTCTCTAGCTTCGTTTTTTACAAGGGATCAAAATTTTCGAAATGGCAAGACAACATTATTGTCGGAACCCTTAGGGCAAGCGACCTTTCCCGTATCGTGATAGAAGGCGCCAAAGTCGTTCATACCGAAGTCTTGTTAGAGAATGTAGCGCGATTCCGCGATGTCGAAACCGGGCCTGACAGCACACTCTATGTTCTGCTTGAACATGATTCGGGCGGTCAGATCCTTCGGTTGGTCCCGGCTATTACTGACGCTGCCGCGAATTAATCTATCGCTTTCGTGCAAGCGTTAGTCCATCCCCGATGGGCACCATGCTTACAGTCACACGCTTGTCCTTAGACAGAGCCTCGTTGATACTTCGAATGGCCTCAGTATCCGGTCTGTGATCCATAGGGTCTGCGACGCTGCCTCCCCACAAAACATTATCGATGCCGATCACCCCTCCTGGCCGAATTAACTCAAGCGCCGCATCGTAGTACGCTTGATAATTGGTTTTGTCGGCATCTATGAAAGCGAAATCAAAGCTGCTGTGTTCGCCAGCGTCGAGCATTGCCATCAGACTATCTTTGGCAGGGGCAAGACGAAGGTCGATTTGATTTGCCACACCGGCTTTTTGCCAGTGATCTTGCGCAATCGTCGTAAATTTCTCGCTGACATCCAGAGCCACGACTCGCCCTTTAGACCCCATGACCTTCGCGATAGTTAAGGCGCTGTAGCCTGTGAAGACGCCAATTTCTAAATACCTTTCCGCGCCGATTAATTCGGCGAGCAGGGCCATGAATTGCCCTTGCTCCGGTGAGATTTGCATCATCGACATTTTACTTGAGTCAGGGTGAGACGCTGTCGCTTCACGCAGCGCCAACTGGTCCGCATCCTCTCGCATTCCAAATGTCCGAAGATACTTCAAAACGGACTCACTCAGACCCATGGATGAGGATGACATGGCGCTACTCCTTTAGGCTTACCGCAGTAGGATCACTATACGTTGCTGCAGCTATTGTTGTCCGATACGCTTTGCCGCCTAAGCGACGGATGAAAATGGTGAGATCATGACTCCGAAACGTGGATATGCTGACGGTCCCTATGGCCAAGTACATTTCCAAGATACCGGACCGGCCGATACGACCCTGGTGCTTTGTTCCCAGTCCCCTTTGACCAGCGGCCAGTTTGACTACGTTTATCCGTTGCTTGCCGAAGTAGGGATTCGAACCATCGGGATTGATACCGTCGGGTTTGGCATGTCAGACCCACCGCCAGGACCACCCACCATTGGTGATTTCGCGACCTCGGTTCCTGCCGTCTTAGATCACTTAGGCATTGAGACGGCTCATGTCGGTGGGCATCACACTGGCTGTAAAATCGCGACGGAAGCGGCCATCGCTTATCCAGACCGCGTACTGTCGGTTGTGCTTTCAGGGCCGGGGCCGATGAGTCGGGACGAGCAGTTGACGTACATTGATACCGTTTTGGAAGCTGAGAAATCTTACACCGCTAAACCAGACGGAACGCATTTGTCAGAAATGTTTGTTAAACGGTATCCATGGATCAAGGATCATCCAGACGGTCTCAATCTTTGTACGGGCTATATCGTTCAGCAACTTATGGGGCGGGGGCCATTCTGGTATGGGCATCATGCCGCTTTTAACTACGATGGCGCTGCGTCGATGCAGAAGGTAACGCAACCGGGTCTCACGCTCTTCAACACCGGCGATATGTTGTATCCGTTAGCTGAAAAAGCAAGAAAGCTATGCCCGCACTTTGCCTATGCTGAGCTCGAGGGCGGGGGCGTTGACATCACCGACCAAGACCCTAAGGGCTGGGTGCGGGAAGTTTCCTCATTCATCATTGCTTTGAAAACTTGATTTGCGGCCAACCAGCACGATCTACGCGTCGAGAAATGGTAATATAGCCTCAGCCACATCCTGTGGCCCGGCTTTAAAGCCCTCCATGGGCAGATGGCTGAGTTCAATCAGCGGTGCATCGGAAAAGTAAAGCCGATGCGCATGTTTGTGTGGTTCCGTCAGCACTTCATTGAAGGCTAAAAAACAGCGTCGGTTTTTTTAACGCCGCTAGAGCCGATAGCCCCTGATCAGCATCGTAGCTCCATACTGCGTCGGGGCCGTCCTGTCCGTGCGGTCCAGCGCGCATGCGGCCCAGGAATGCCGCGAACCGGTCTTCGTTAGAGCGATCATTGGTCGCGTTCAGTACCATCCGCCTGTACATGTCCGGTACATAAGTTGGATCGGTCAGGAAGGCGTAGGGAGTGACGAAACGCTTCTCCATCGCCGAGCGTTCTTCAGCGGGGTAGTACGGAATACCGACCAGGATCATCCGCCGGACCAAGCCTGGATGTGCCAGGGTCAGTTCAATGGCGCCCAGTGATCCGGTGTGGAACCCAAACAGATCAACCGGTTTGCCTTCGCTGTATCCAAGGTCCGTAAGGGCATCTGCAAGGCCGAGACCGAAATTCTCGATATTGGCCTTTGCTCCATTTCTCACTTTGAGTGGCCGGTCCGAACCGCCGAATCCAGGGGTGTCAGGGCAGTGGACTAGACGGTCCTGTGCGATGACCGGAAGGAATTCTTCAAACACGTCGCCGGACATGGGGCTTTGATGTAAACAGATCAGTGGCGTCTTGCGGGGCGTGTTCGCGGTTGTCGGTTTGGCAGAAAGCACGTGGACCTGTCCGTCTCGACTTTTGGCGTAATGCTTCCAAATGTTGACGGTTGCCATCGCCTTAGATCTTGTCGAGGAAGGGGCGGACGACAGCGGCAATACGCTCCGGAGCCGTAAACCAAGCCCACCCATCCAAGTCCATCAAATCAACGAATACCTTGTTCTGAATCATTTGACCGGCGTTACGCGTTGGTTCCGCCAGAGTCTCGTTCAGGATTGGCAGCAAGGTGGGCTGATCAAGAGTTTTGAGCACTGGGTCTGGGTCATACCGGAATACGGCGTCGAACCCATAGTGAGATTTGAGCCCAGCGCGCAGACGCTCGACGAACATCTCCAGGTGCCGGTCTTTGGGTACACCGAAGTCCCGATGGTAGACACCATTTAAATAAGATTGAGCTAAGTACTCTGGATCGGTGAAATAGGGGCGTGGCTGGGCATACTGAACCCGCTTCGCTTCGCGTTCTTCCTTCGGATAGTAAGGAATGCCTGGCATAACGAGGCGTCGCACCAGGTCTGGTCGCTGGCGAGCGATTTCCATCGCAACAAAATTCCCGGTGTGAAAGCCGAGTATATCCACCGGACCTTTTCCGTCCTTTCCATACCCCAAATTTTCAAGCCCAACCGCGACTGCGCGGCCATAGTCTTCCATGTCCGGCATTGAGGGTGGAGCGTCTGACCCGCCATATCCCGGCGTATCCGGTGAAATTACTAGCCGATCCGTCGCCATGACGGCCTGAAACTCTTTGTAATAGGCTCCCGAAGTTGGGCTTTGGTGCATACAAACGAGCGGCGTGAGATTGCCCGGACCGGCCATCGGCTCAGCCATCCACAGGTGAATTTGGCCCCATCCGCCGCTGGCATACTGCCGCCAGGTTCTAATGTCGGCTGACATGGCCCTGGGGCTGCGAGGCAGGGAGGAGACAAATGCGGCTATCGAAGCTGATCCAGCTAAAACCTGGCGTCTAGAGAGCTTCATATCGGCATTTCCTATCCCAAACCCAGACGTTGAACAGTGCCAGCCTTTCCCAAACCCCGTCAACGTACTGTTTTGGATGAATAATTCGCGACAAAGCTTGCCAAAAGCGGTGCTGACCCGTAGATAAACCCGCGTGTCGGGGTGTAGCGCAGTCTGGTAGCGCGCCTGCTTTGGGAGCAGGGGGTCGGAGGTTCGAATCCTCTCGCCCCGACCATCTTATCCGGCCTAGAATTGGGCCTCATTGTGGTGTGAGGATGTGGCATGGGTTCTGAAGTTCGTATTTATCGGCCGTCGAAAACGGCGATGCAATCGGGTCGGTCTAATATCCGGAAATGGGTCTTAGAATTCGAGCCATCAGATCGCTTGCAAAGCGATGCTCTGATGGGATGGTCCGGGTCACACGACACTTCACGACAGTTGAAGTTGCGCTTTCCCTCAAAAGAAGACGCCATCGCATACGCGAAAAGACGCGGGTTGACCTACCGCTCCCAAGAGCCTCGCGAGCGTGTCGTGCAGGTAAAAACCTACGCTGATAATTTCGCTTACAAGCCTACATCGTAAAGCTAATTCGGTTCGTGACCGATTCCCAAAGGACCCGTAGCTCAACTGGATAGAGCACTCGCCTTCTAAGCGAGATGTTGCAGGTTCGAGTCCTGCCGGGTCCGCCATTTCTGAAAATCGAGATTTGCCAGCCCCTTAGCGGAGATCTGTGGACGACAAATAGGGGCACTCATAAGGTGCCAACTTCTGGCCATGTAAGGGCATAACAGGCTACCTTTACCTCATCACATATGTGAATCATTGCGCTAATCCGTAAGCGAGCTGATCCCTACAGATCAAATAAGGAGTAACTTCTATGCGTACAAAGAATTTTATTCAGTCCTCGTTGATCGCATCCACCGCGGGGTCTGTTTTGTTGCTCGCCGCCGCGGCGATTGCTCAGCCGGCAGACCTGACAGCGTTTCAGCAACATGTTGTGGACGCCATGCAGGGCGACATCCGCACAGAAAAAGATCGCGCCCGTGATGCCAATCGCATGCCAGCAGAAGTGCTCGAATTCTTCCGCATGCGTGAGGACATGCGTGTTATTGAAGTGCTGCCGGGAGGCGGCTGGTATACGAAAATTCTCGGCCCAGTGCTGAAAGAGAAGGGCAAACTTTACGTCACCCATCCACCTGGGCTGTACGAAGATATTTTCCAGCCGACGCGAGCGCTGAATGGGCTTGAGGACGTTGAGGAAATCGATTGGAACGGACGTCCCAGCGAGACCGGTGGGTTTTTTGGTCCTTCAGGAGAGTGGGATGTGGAGCCTGTCGACCTCGTCCTGACCTTTCGCAATTACCACAACTTTTCTCCGGAAGACCGCATGGAAGTAAATAAATCCTCCTTCGATGCACTGAAGCCTGGCGGCTACTACGGCATCGTGGACCACACCCGAAGACATATGGAGCCCGGTAATGAGGAGAACGGCAGACGTATCGACCCGGTCCTTAACATCAAAGAGGTGTTGGGCGCAGGATTCATCTTCGTCGATTTCACAGATGTTTTAGCTCGACCGCAAGATGGGCTCGTCTACGAAGTTGCAAATCCAGCCGTAACCGGTCAGTCGGACCGCTACACACTGTTGTTCCAGAAGCCTAGGTAAAAAGTGTGAAGTGATGGAGTGGTGGGCTGTCAGGACACGACGGTTTTGCGCTGTACCGGCCCACCACCACCACCTCAATCAATTTTCTACTAGTGACTTAGTTTTGACCCATAGCGGATCTAGGCAGGCATTGATGTGGATGTGCTTTCGCGGCGGGCGTACAGCTTGATCGCGACAAAACACAATAAAAAGCCGAGCAGCCCGTCAAAGGGATATGAGATATAGGTCAAAATTCCATCCCGCGGAATCTGTACGGTTATGGCTGAGGCAAGATTCGAGGCCAAAAATACAACTGTCACCCACCAAAAACGTGTCAACCAGACAAGGGTGATGGTGGTCAGCAATAAGATCATCGCCGAAATCGGAACAACCGGTGACAGTGCAAATTCACCCAGCCCAGCATCTTCAGGTCGGCAGGCTTGATCCGGATGAACTTCCAGGACATAGCGCACCACATCAAAGACACAGGACGGATACAGAGCCATATCCCAATACGCGATAACCTGATACGCGCCTACGCTCACGGCGAGCCCTATCACCGAATTAATCACAGTTTTGTTTCGCGCCCAACCGACACCCGCATAACCAAGATACAAAACGGATATGGCGATCAAGAGCGGCATGGTCGCGTAGTAAAAAGTCATGCGAAAACGGATGAGCGTCTCAAGCGCTTCACCTAGGCCCATAAAGCGCCCAATGCCATTGGTAAATGCATCAAAGACAATCGACAGCAGAATTGCCATTGCGAATAAAAGCGCAAGGTTGTCCTTTTGCCTCAGCCAGTGCTGTAGAGCCCATATCAAGGCCCCCAGTTCAATCGTCGCCATCGTCAAATTAAAAGTCGACATCACTCGGTCCGTTCTGCCTATGCTTTCTTGAAGTTAATTGCGGGTGCTTTTCGTAACGTGCGATACGTCTATAAACCAGCGTCCAGTTTTGTCCTTGTCGGTCCACCATTCATATCGTCCTTTGGCGCGCTTTCATTTTCTACTATACTTTTTCACCCGATCTAAGGCTGAACATGATGGGACGTTGAATGATCCGAAGAATTGTAGATGCACCGCTATTTATGTGGGTAATTTTGGCACTGCCTGGATTTCGGATGACGAGCACGCTTGTGTCTGGAGCGACCGGGCCTGACGGACAATCGACTGAGGAAATGCTTCTCCATCCGTCGGGAGAATCAGCTGCGCAGATCATGGTGCTTGCCATGATGATAACCCCTTTCAGGATGATGTTTCCCAAGAATAGATTTTGGGCCTGGATGCTAAAACGACGCCGACATATTGGTGTTGCGGCTTTTATATATGCGGTTTTTCACACAGTGCTTTACGTTGTGGATATGGACAGCATTCGCGCGATGCTCGATGAATTTACCGCATTGGGGATTTGGACCGGTTGGCTTGCATTTTTTATATTTATTCCGCTCGCTCTTACGTCAAACGACTTTTCCGTCCGTAAGTTTGGATCATCTTGGAAGACAATCCATCGATTTGTCTATGGGGCAGCAGTGGCAACACTTGTGCACTGGATTTTCGTTCATAATAACGTGGGGCCAGCGTTGGCACGTTTCATTCCCCTGGCCCTTTTAGAAGGGTATCGTATCTGGAGAACGCTCAATCCAAAAAGCTTAGCCAGCGCTTAAACTTAAATGAGGAGATAACGGGAAATGAAACACGTACTTACAGGAGCCATGCTCCTTCTGATGTCAGGCGCTGCGCAGGCATCTGGAATATATGAATGTGAAAGTGTTGAACGTTCTAAATGGTTGACCGAGGAGCAACTGACTCAGCAGTTAGTTGCCGGAGGCTGGCAGGAGGTTCGTCGCATGAAACCAGACGGCGGGTGCTGGGAAGTTTATGGCACAACTCCTGAAGGCCAAAGAGTCGAGGGCTACTTTGACCCAGTCTCGGGCGAGCAACTTCTCCTGGCCCAACGAGGCCGGATTATTTTTCGCAAGGAAGAATAAGTCTCCTCAATCTAAGCTCCCTCAATGAAAGCCCGTGGATCAGCGAACTCTGTTGGATACTGGTCGCGCATAATGGCGCTCCATTCTGGCGGCATACCGTCTATAGAGAAAGACTTCCGCCCGAAGCCCCGCGAGACGTAGTTGCCCGGGTGATCCCCCATGTTGAGCCATGCTGGCCACGTATTGATATCGTTGAAGGTTTCCGTGGCGTTTGCACTTGCTACATCTGGGTTAGACACTTCCGAGATCGAACCCTGGTATGTGGTCCAGTCATTAATTTGCATCATGCGGCCTTCATCGGTCGTCGGCTCACCTCGAAATCCCGTGTCACCGCGGCACCACACATCGTCACCAATGACCCAGGCCGGCCCGATGTGGCCGTATTCCTTTATCTCCAGGCCTGGACGTTCTGCGCGATGTCCGGCTCTGCCTTGTTTATTGTAGAGTCCGGACGTACGCCGCACGCCTGGTTGGCGCACGGGAATTATTTCGCCTGTGTACGGATTATTAAACGTCTCAACCAGCTTTCCTGTCTCCAGGTCCGTATAGAAAATGGCGCTCATACTTTTGCTGCTATGGCCGCCATCTACGTCCTCGGTAATTGAGAGAAAGCCAACGTGCATATCCCAAAATGGAATGAATTGGCTGTCAAACAAACCGTAACGGATAGCCCGGATGTACCAATAGACTACGCGATTATCGAACGAGTGGTTCAGTTTTCTATGGATGGTATAGAGATCATCTGGATCGTTCGGGTTTAGTAGGTTTGTGGCAGCGCTAGCTGTACGCGGGGTAAACGTCGCCGCCGCGAGTGGAGCGGCGCCCATCAGGCCTAAAATGTGTCTGCGGTCCATATTTCAATTCCTTTTCAGGTTTTGTGGAAGAGGCTTGCGGCGTGCTTTACCAGTTTCGTTTCTCTTTGATGTATCGCGCTGAATCTACCATGTCGGTGGGCAGATATTCTAAAGATAGGCCGGGATCGATGGGCACGCGGTATTTCTCATACACCGGCATGACCAAGGCCATCGGGACGTCGGGCAGGCGGTGATTGCGTCGAAATTCGGCGATTGGGATAGTAGCCGACACACTTTGTTCGTACACGCCCTTCGCCATCCCGATGAGCTTGCCCCGTGGTCCGTAAATGCTGGTTCCGCCGGCGCCTGAGGCCCCGGTATTGTCCGGTGATATCGATTGGTTCATCGTTATCGTGTAGTTGTTGTTGAATAACGACGCGGACTGGGAATCAACCTGATTGAAACCACCAGAAGAAAACCGAAGGCTGATCTCAACGCCTTTAATGGCAATGGCACGATGAATGTCGGGGTCATAGGGGGAGCAGAGTAGAGAAAAATTCCCGATGTCGGTGCGGGCTACCGGCAACACCGCATCTTTTCCGTACATTTCAATGTAGCGCGGTAGCACGTCGTAGGCCGATGTTGTGTACATCGTCCATCTCGGATTAATCCGCACGTTGTGTTGCTTCCAATGGTTGGCGACGACACTTCCATCTGGCCCAATAAGGATGCCGTTTAGCAACAAGTGACCGGGCCAATTTTCCTCGTCTTTCACGTAGGAAGCAAAGGCTATGTAGCAGCCGTGCTCTTTTGCTTTTTTCCCAAGCGCTTCAGTTTCTGGGCCAGGTACTTCGATACAAACCTTAAGTGCCTCTTCGCGGGTCCATGGCGCCCACCCCATTATGGGTTGCTCGAAAAAGCTTACTAAATCCTGCTTGCCCGCGATAAAGCCGTTGGCTTGATCGACCAAATCCAGCATGCGCTGCAGATTGCTGCGCATAACCGGTTTTGGGTTGTCCGCATCAGCTGGAATCATAGGTGATTGGATCGCTCTAACCCGTATAGACTCTTTTTTCAACGGGACGCGTTCGTACTGTCCGTCTTGCGCCACACTGATATCGTTATCGACTGCGGCGTGAGCGGCTTCTGTTTTTACAGTGGTTGTAAAAGCTGCGGCAGTCCCCACGCCTGCTGCGGTTCGTAGAGCTGATCTCCGCGTCAGATTTGTACCGGTTTCTTTGTCCATGTTTTGCGCCCTTGTCAGACAATGATTTATATCCGCGCGAGAAGTGCAAAAGAGTGTAGCCCCTCTGAGCGGTGAGGAGCCAAGCATGGCGGATTGGCGGTCCATGCGTCCACACAATTGCGCGATACCGTGGTGGCTGTTGGATAGGTGTTCGACCTGCGACGGTAAGTTGAGTCCGGTTTGAGATTTTCCCTGATTTTGGGTACTTTTGATACGTGCCTACTACCACTGGCGTAAAGTCAGTATCATTAAATCATCAAATCCATTCGGCTCTGTAACCCTTCGTTAGAGGATCAACATGCCCCGTTTATCACGCCGCCAAATCTTGACGACCAGCGCAGCAGCAGCCGTTATTCCAGCATTGCCGATAGCGGATTTATCGGTCCGCGCCGCCGGCACAAACCGCACATTGGGTCGGGGTGGTCCTGTCGTGTCTGGTGTTGGAGTAGGGTGTAATAACTTCGGAGGTCGATTGGATGCAGCAGGGACCGACCGAGTGGTTCACGCCGCCGTGGCTAACGGCATAACTCTGTTTGATACGGCCGACGTGTACAGTCGTGGACTGTCCGAGGAGTATTTAGGCAAGGCGCTTGGCAAGCGTCGCAGCGAGGTCTTGATCGCGACAAAGTTCGGCGGCTCTATGGGGGCTGGACCATCCCCTGATGGCGGCGGTACGAGTACTAACATCATGTATGCGGCTGAAGCTTCGTTGAAACGCCTGAACACCGATGTCATTGACCTCTACCAATATCATCGGCCTGACGGTGTGACACCGGCCGAGGAAACGCTCAGGGCGTTGGATGATCTCGTTCAGCAGGGAAAGGTGCGTTACATCGGCAATTCGAACTTTGACGCCACACAGGCCCGAGAAAGTGCAAAAATCTCAGCGGAAGATGGTCTCGCGAGCTACGTGTCAGCACAGAACTACTACAGCCTTCTGACACGCGACATTGAAGATGAGCTGGTACCCGCATGTGAAGAGCTTGGGTTGGGTGTATTGCCCTTCTTCCCGCTGGAAAGTGGTGTGCTCACGGGCAAATACAAACGGAACGAGGCGTTTCCGGAAGGGACACGCATGGCCACGTTTGCGGCACTTTCACCTGAGTTTGCGGAACGCTTCATTAACGAGGAGCGTTTTAACAAGATCGATCAGCTTACCGAAATAGCTGAAGCGAATGGTGTTTCGTTACTCAATTTTGCTTTTGGCTGGCTGCTGAATAAGCCTTATATCGCGAGCGTCATTGCCGGAGCCTCTAAGGCTGAGCACATTGAGTCCAACGTCAAAGCGGCAGAGTGGCGCCCGACACCTGATGTGGATCGTGAAATCGATAGGATTACGCGTCCAACGTAGACGCTTAGCCGCCTGTTGGTTGATAGCCGTGTAGTTGGTAAAAATAGCCCGGTAAACCGGGGTAAATATGATCCAGACGGGTGCCAAGCGCGTAAACTCAGTATAATTGAAGTCCACATGTGACGGCGGGATAGCGAACATGACGGAGACTACTCCAGATCAACTTTCGACCGAGCCGAAAGGCTTTATGAATAGCTCATGGGGGCTAGCCGCCGGTGTTGCCTTCTGTATCGGATATACCGCGCTCATATATTTCCTAAAGCCATTCATGCCGGAAATTGACTTCGCACCGGATACGGGCGCCTCCCATTATTTATGGAAACTGCCAGATCCGACCTTCTGGTCACGGGCGACAGCTTGGGCCGGCTACATTCTGCATCAATGTACGATTTGGGGGATGATCTATTACGCCCAAAACAACAAACTGTCCTACACCAAGGGCTTGCACCCAATTAACATTCTAATTCTAGGGGCGAATGCTTTGTTTGTGCTGCTGCATCTGATGCAGACCCATGTTTGGTATGATGGCACAGCTCAGGATACTCACATTATGACGTCCCAAGGGTCTGTGATCATAATGTTGGTGATGATCTTGATCATGGAAAACAAACGCCGGGGTTTGGTGTTTGGAAAGAAAGTCGGTTTTTTGGCGGAGCCGGGCCGCGCTATCCGCAAATACCACGGTTATATCTTTTCGTGGGCCGTGATTTACACTTTTTGGTATCACCCGATGGAAACTTCGGTCGGACACCTCATGGGCACGTTCTACACCTGTATGATTATGCTTCAGGGCAGTCTGATATTTACTCGCGCTCACGTGAACAAATTCTGGACGGTTACACTTGAGTTCTTTGTGGTTATCCACGGCACAATTGTCGCTCTTATGCAGGGCAACGGACAATGGGGGATGTTTGCGTTCGGATTCCTCGCCATGTTCATCATCACTCAGATGCATGGTCTTGGCCTGAAACGTTGGCTCCGGTGGGCGTTCTTGGGAGCGTACCTCGCCGCACTTGGCATCGTTTATGGCGGACGGGGTTGGCAGACGATGGAAGAGATTCCACGAGTACCTATCGTCGAATATGCACTCGTATTCATATTCGGAGCTGTGATTTGGCTCGGTATGTGGGGACTGGCACGGGTCACAAGAACAGACCGCGCCACGACCTAAAATCCGAACAAATTGGGTATCAAATCCCTGCGACCACGCCATGGTTGTGGGCAAAAGGGGCTCGTGTCGGCTAGGTGAATCTGGCTATAGTTCGGGTCACTTATTGTACGAGTTAGGCCCAATTCATGTCCGCAGCCGTCGAGAATTTCTTCAAGAAAACCGCCAAAATTGAGAGCCATGAGCTCAGGGCAATCCTCGTTTCTTTTGTGTACTTGTTCTGCCTTATGGCGAGCTACTACACCATGCGGCCGTTGCGCGATGCGCTAGCGTCAGAAGTCGCTTCTGAAGACCTGAAATTCTTGTGGACTGGAACTTTCGTTGCATCGACGATTGCAGCGTTAGTATTCGGTTGGGTTGTATCGCGATACAAAATCTCATCGTGTCTGCCGTGGATATACGGCTTTTTTATTATCAACATCGCTATCTTTTATGTGCTGATGGGGGGCTACCCCCTAGGCAGTACGGATACGATGACAGCACCGGTCCTTAACGCGTGGCCTATCGTCTTTGCGCCAGTCAAGGTCAGCACGGTCGTGGCGTGCGTTTACTACGTTTGGCTCAGTGTTTTTAATATGTTTGTGGTCTCCGTTTTCTGGAGTTTCCTCGCAGATCGCTATTCCAAAGATCAATCGAAGCGTTTGTTCGGATTTGTTGCCGGCGGCGGCAGTGCCGGCGCTGCGCTCGGTCCACTCGCAACAGCGGCTATTGTAAATGATCTCGGTGTCGAGAATATGCTGTTGATTGCAGCCATTGTCCTATCGATTACAATTTTTTGCATTCGTGATTTGAACCAGCACACAACCGGTGGTCACTCAGAGGAAGCCAAGCTAGAAAAAGCCAAGGGAAAAGTTGGAGGATCGTCATGGTCGGGTTTTGCCACGCTTTTCAAAGATCCCTATCTCATTGCTATCGCTGTATTCGTGATGTTGTACACATTCATTTCTACGATCTTTTATGTCGCGCAAGTTGATTTGGTTCGAGCTGCATTTGAAACTCGTGAAGCACGCTATGCCGTAAACGCGATTGTTGACGGTGTCGTCAACGGTTTAGCTATTTTCACACAGCTTTTCGTGACGTCTCGTATCGCAGGCCGTTGGGGCATGGTCTTTCTCCTAGCCTGTATGCCTGCGTTTATGATTTTCGCGTTCTTCGCGCTCAGCGCGTTCCCAGTTCTGATGATGATCTTGTCTCTTCAGGTTGTTCGTAGAGCCGGCAATTATGCGATGACGAGGCCAGGTCGAGAGATGCTGTGGACTGTTGTTGATCGAGATCGAAAGTATAAGGCCAAGAACGTCATTGATACGTCGGTTTATCGCGGTGCTGATCTCATCAATATTTGGATTGAGAACGGTCTTCGCTCGGCTGGCTTCGGGCTGGCGCAAATAGCGTTGGTTGGTTCTGGCGTCGCTGCCGCGTGGTGTGGCGTGTCGATTTGGCTCGGTAAAACGGCAGAAAAGCGCAAATCCGAAAATCCAGAGGCAGCATAACCGGTGGCACTAGAGTACCGCGTTCGGCGAGCAACTAATTTTTCTAAGACTTAAACAAACAAAGGGATGGAGCACTCAATGTTTAAATCAATATCAATATCGGTACTGACGGCAGCAGTGATTTCAACGTCAGCCTTGGCCGCGGACTTGGTGGTCGTCGTTGGCGGCACCGGCGGTACTGGATGGGAAACAGTCAAAGAGGCGATGGCTCAAGGCTATGACGTTCGAGCGACCACAACCAACGTTAAGCGCGCGCAGGAATCGAAGGGTGAAGATGGCTTTACCTGGGTCAAAATGGACGCGCGTATTCCGGACGACATCCGCAAGGCTTTTGCCGGCGCCGACTATGTTATTTCGACCCTGGGTGGGTCTTGTTTTGATACGGGTGGCCCGCGCTCGCCCCGCCACGTTGATTTTCAAGGTGTCGTGAATATGGCTGGCATCTCCAAAGATTACGGCGTGAAGCTATTCGTCTTAACGTCAGCCCTTGGTGCTGGCATTCCTGATCAGCCTCTCAATCAGTTCTGCGACAATGTTCAGATGTGGAAATGGCTTGGCGAGGATTATCTTCGTGATGGCGACCTCCCGTACTCAATTATCCGTCCGGGTGGGCTTGGCACCGATGAAGGTGGCAAGCAGGGCATTACGCTTGTTGGCGCCGGTGAGCTGGAGACAAGCTTCATACAGCGTGCTGATGTTGCGAAGGTTCTGGTCGAGGCACTGAGTAACAAAGATGCAGTCAATAAGACCATTGCCATTGGTGGTGACGCCAATAGCAAACCTGATGAGTGGCGCGATGATTTTGCGGCAGTTGCAGCAGACGCAGCACAAGCACCGCCTCTGCGGCCTGGTCAGGGTGAGTGACTACAAGACGGCGGTTTACTCAAGCCGCTCTTAGTCTTGGTATAGCGACGACATGGGCGGCTCCAAGAAGTGGGGCCGCTCAATCGCATGAGAGGATACTTGTCGCAGGCGCGACCGGTCGAACGGGACGCTTTGTGGCTCAAGACTTACTTGCGTCGGGGCATGCTGTACGTGGTCTAACCCGTGATCCGGATCGGGCGAAAGCACGGTACGGTGATGCTGTGGAATGGGTTCGCGGTGACGTGCGAGACTCACAATCCATTGCGCCACTCTATCTAGGGTGTGACCGAGTTATCTCCGTCCTTGGGGCAACCGAGCGAACTGGGGAGAATACCCCTGAAGCTGTCGAATATCAGGGCAACGTAAATCTGATCGATCAGGCAAAGACGTACGGATTGAAGCAGGTGGTTATGATCACTTCACTGTCTGCCGGACGCGCTGATTCTGACCCCGATTTAGTTGCTCGCTTCACTGGAATGCAGTGGAAAAACAAAGCGGAGCATTATTTGAGGGCCAGTAATATGCCCTACACAATTGTCGGACCAGGCGGATTGAGAGATTACGAATCACGGCTCCAGGGAATTTGGTTCCAATCCGGAGATCAAATTACGGTCGGCACAATTTCCCGTGCGGATGTCGGTGCTATGATGGCTGAAGCCGCGCGCAACCCCGCCGCATTGAACAAGACACTGCGCATAATAAATGACCCAGAATTGCCTGTTGACGGGTGGAAAGAGACTCTTTCTCGGGTGCCTGTCGACGCGTAGACCGTATCCTAGGCAGCAAACAAATCTATAAAATACCGACCGATACAACGATCATGCCACGGAACGGGACTGCCGGCTCCGTGGAATCCGACATGGCCACCGTCCACGCTAATTATTAAAGTTAATGGCCCGTCTGCTGGCCAGCTATTGTCTAGGTACATACTCAGCGGAATCCATGGGTCCGTTTTTGCGTGAATAAGCAGAGTAGGAACCGTGATCGTGCCCAAGACACTGTTTGCGGAGCACTTTGCGTAGTAATCCTCAGCCCCGTCGAAGCCGTTTCTTGGCGCTATAATCAGATCATCGTAATCATAAACTGATCGCACCTGATCCAACGTTTGGGCTGTCACCGCTTTATCGTGGGGCAAAGCCAGCGCATCCGATTTCATACGATTGAGGAGATAGCGGTGATATACGAAATTGCGGGGTGCCATTATACGTTTTTGCGCTGCTTTAAGGTCGATCGGTGCGGAAACACTCGCGACGGCTCGCACACCAAATGATTCAGCATCGTCGCTCGCAAACTTCAAGAGCATATTGCCACCCAAGGATACGCCGACTATAGCGCAGCCGTTCCGCTTTAATGTGTCTGGAATGTCTAGCAAAACGGTCGCGAGATCTTGTGTTCGTCCGGCGTGATACTGTTCTCGACACAGCCCAACGGATGGCCCTGCGCCCCGCAAGTTAAGGCGCAGCACTGGAAACCCGAGTGATACAAAGTGTGCTGCGGAAACCATTATGTTTCGGCTGGCTTCGCACCCCGTGAGGCCGTGAACGAGAATAAGGAGCGGTAGATCGGTTGGATGAATTGGTTTGTCTAAAAGCCCCAGCAAAGAATCGCCAGTCCCATCATTCATAGGGAAAATGAGCCGCTCTTGGCGTTTTGTATCGAAATTCGGGGGCAGCCACGACAGTGTATTCCGGACTGTTTGCAAGTCTCCACCGACCCAGGGATAAGTGCTACGGAAGGGCTCAAAGACTGGGCCAGGGCGGCCGTAAAGGGTATATCCGGACGTCATTGAGATGTGTGTTTCAAATCCTGCTTTCTAATCTGGCCAGCATATACGGTTTCGAAGACTGTACGCATACAGTGTAGTATTTCCCAGCAGAGAGGAGAGGGCTGATGCGAAATTGGTTCCGCGAGCAGATGGCGATGTATACGGCCTATCACCGGGACCTGCGCAACTGCGCAACCCACTTCATCGGTGTGCCGCTGATCGTCTTCGCTTTGCTTGTTGCGATGTCCCTGGTCCAGATAGGTCTATTCGGTGGGATTCCAATAACTCTTGCCGCTCTCTTCCTGTCGTTACTTCTTTTGCTTTACTGCCTTGCCGTGCCGGCGATGGGGATTGTCTCTGTTGTCGTGTACCTGCCTTTGCTTTGGTACGCGCAGGCAATGTCCCTGGGTTCTACAACATTTGTCTGGGTGGTTATTGGGGCATGCTTTGTTGGCGGATGGATTCTTCAGCTCATTGGACATGTATTTGAAGGGCGAAAGCCCGCACTCACAGGTAACCTGCTTCAGGTGTTCATGGCTCCAGGATTCTTGGTCGCCGAAGCGCTATTCGCGTGCGGAGTTCTTGGTGAGTTGCGAGCGGATTTAGAAGCCCGGTCACGCAAATACGCCCAGACCGAGGCGACTGACTAGGAACTCACGAAAACTACTCGGCCGGTAATGGGGGGCTAACGTCTGTTTTTTCGCTTTTTTCATGACCCAACAATCGGCGAATAGCGGAGGCCTTATTTCCCCTCCATAGAGAGAACCTTTCTCTAGCCATCAGCATACACGGTGTGACAATCAGTGTGAGTGCGGTGGCGAACAGCAGGCCATAGATAATTGCCTGTGACATGTAGGCCCACCATTCAGTTGCAGGGTCGCCAATCGTCACGGTCCGATTGAAGAAATCTACATTGAATTGAGTTGCCGTGGGCACCAGTCCAAGTACCGTCGTTCCTGTCGTCAGCAGCACAGGGCGTAGCCGGTCTTCGCCTGTCTTTATGACGGCCTCGCGAAGGTTACGCGCACCATCATTGAATTTATTAAAGGTGTCGATCAGAACGATATTGTTGTTCACAACAATTCCGGCGAGAGCGATCGTGCCAATACCCGACATAACGATACTAAAGCTAGAGCCGGTGACGAGAAGGCCGAGAAAAACCCCCGAGGTCGATAGAAGAACAGCAGTCAGAACTATGAACACAGAATAGAAACTGTTGAACTGGGCGAGGAGAATGATCCCCATCATGAATATGGCAAGTAAAAAGGCATTGGTCAGGAAACTGCTACTGGCTTCAGAATCTGCCTCTTCTCCTTTAAAGTTGATTGCCACATTTTTAGGAACGTCTTGTCCAGCGAGCCATTGCTTTAGGCGGACGACCTGTAGTCCGGCAAAATAGCCGGGCATTGGATCTGCGGTCACTTTGATAGTCCGAATACCATCCACTCGTGCGATCTCTCCGGCCTGCTGCACGGGCACGCGATCTACAAAATTGCTAATGGGGACGGGAGCGCGTCCCGTTTCGATCCGCACTTGATCGAGGCTGCGGATTGACCGCAACTCCTCAGGGTAACGAACTACGATATCCAGCTCTTCCTCGCTGTCATCGGGCCGGTATTCCCCAAGTTTTAAGCCATTCGTGATGAGTTGTATCGATTGTCCGATAACGGTCACATCAGCGTCGTATTTGGCCGCCTCCGCCCGATCCACTTGGAGCTGCCATTCAATACCCGGAAGGGGGCGATTGTCCGATTCACTCGCGAAACCAGCGACGTCAAGCATACCCTGACGGATAAGTTCCACTGTGCTTTGAAGAGCTTCAGAGTCTTTTGATGCGACCTCAATCTGAATCGCTTGACCAAGCGTCGGGCCATGACCTTCTTTTTTTATAAGGACCTCGATGCCGGGAAGCGTATTCACTCGGTTTTGAATATCGCTGAGAATTTCCAATGCCGGGCGACGGCTATTCCACGGCAGCATTTCAACTTTAATGTCGCCAATGAAATCGGGAGCCGGTGCGTTCGCACCTGCACCAGGGGGGCGGCCGGTCTTAGTGTAGATAAATTTTATGCCGTCGAGACCTAGTACCTGGTTTTCGACTTCACCGACCAGCCTATCTTGCTCAGCCAGAGATAAATTACCACGGGCATGAATTGAAAGCGTTGCAGAGTCCGGCTCTTGTGGTGGAAAAAAGTAGAAACCCTTACCGTAGTTTGAATAGCCGACCTGGACGAAGATTAATGTCATGATCGTCGCTAATATGACCTTCCCAGGATTGTCGACGCACCTATTGAGTAGCCTTGAGTAATACAGCGCTATTCGGGAGTTTTTCTCTGAAGTTCTATTTCTGCTGCTGCTCTTCGACTTTAGGCTAGCGCCGATAGCAGGTACGAAAATTAAAGCCATAACGAGCGCGGCAGATAGAACGCTGATGAGAGTGATCGGCAGGTACTTGAAGAAAGCTCCAGTGTTTCCGGGCCAGAAGAGGAGGGGCAGAAAAACCACTAACGTTGTTGCGGTTGACGTTGTAATAGGCCACGCCATGCGTTGCGCGGCTTGAACGTAGGCGTCCCTCGATGACACGCCTTCCTCTTTCAAGCTCTCCGCATTCTCGACAACAACGATTGCACCGTCAACCAAGATGCCGACTGAAAGTATTAGACCTATCAGAGCAAGGGCGTTGAGCGTGATGCCCAGGGTGGCGAGAACAAGAATGCCAGTGAGAAACGATCCGGGAATCGCGATTCCGACCAGGAGTCCGGACCGGAATCCGAGGAACGCCATGCAGATCGCCATTACTATGATGACGGCGGATATCACACTATTTTGCAGGCTGTCGAAACGAGATGTGATGTTCTCAGTGTCGTCAACGGGGAAAGAGACGTTGAGCCCGTCGGGCCAAGCCGGTCTCATACTGTCAACGACATTGCGCGCTGAAATGATTGTTCCGACTACGTTGGCTTCTGGGCGCCGGCTAATGTCGACGGTGACTGCAGGTTTACCGTTTATCCGCACGAAGGTCTGTCGGTCTTTAAAGGTGCGCCGAATGTCTGCGATGTCTCCAAGGGTGACGACCGCATCGTCCGTTGATTTGATCGGCAGATTAAAGATGTCCTGGGATGTTTCGAACAGTCCCGGCACTGTTACGGCGAAACGGCCATTACCCGTATCAAGGTTGCCGGCCGCAACTAGGCGGTTCGACCGACTGAAAATCCGAAACAGTTCGTCTTTGTTGAGGCCGTAGTACTCTACCAAGAGCGGGTCGATGATAATCTCAACTTGCTCTTCCCGCGCTCCGGCGACTGTTGCATCTAGTACGGATGGGATTTGACGAACCTCGTCGCGGAGTCCTCTGGCTAAAGTTAGAAGTGTTCGTTCGGGTAAATCACCCGATAGGGCGACTGTTAAAACGGGGCGACGAGTGAAATCAACTTGGCTGATTGTTGGTTCGAGAGCTTCTTCTGGGAGCTCGGGTTTCGCGCGATCGACAGCAGCCCTAACATCTTGCAATGCGGATTCTTCACTAACGCCGGCGTCAAACTCGAGTACGACATTTGCGCCACCTTGAAACGCCGTCGCGCGCAGCTCTTTTACACCCTCAAGGTTTTGTAGTTCCTCTTCGAGGGGGCGGACGAGGAGACGTTCTGAATCGTCTGGGGATACACCTTCAAGAATAACTGACGTGTAAATGACTGTGATCGCGAGCTGCGGGAGTGATTCTCTAGGTACATTAACGTAAGCCGTCACACCGCTGATGATCAGGACGGCAAATGCTGAGAAGATGATCTTGGCCCGTCGGGCGGCTAAGGCAATTAGCATGTTCATATCGGTATCGCTCGCCCAACTTGGTGAGATTCAATAGAAACCGGCCTCTGATCCGGTACTAATGATTACGGGCGATAGCGGGTATTAGATCAGTTTATTGGTCTATTCAGCGGGCGTTAACGGGGCTCCGCTGGATGCAGGAACATCTTTACTCTTCAAACCCTTGAGCCACGTAAGAAAATTACGCTGAGCCATAAGGGCGGCCGGGGTGACGATTAACGTTAGGGCGGTAGCAAAAATTAGGCCAAATACAATGGCTGTGGCGAGGTGACGCCAGAACTGGAGTGCTGGAGACCCAAACTCAATCGAGCGGTCAAAGAAATCGACGCCGATTTGCAATGCCATTGGCACCAGACCGAGAACTGTAGTGGCCGTTGTTAAAAATACCGGGCGAAGACGCTCTATGCCGGTTCGAAGAATTGCGTCGTAAGTAGAGACGGCGTTCTTGCGGAACAAGAAGAAGGTGTCGAGCAGTACAATGTTGTTGTTAACTACGATACCGGCCAATGCAATGATTCCGACCCCCGATTGCGTGATGATAAATGGATTGTTGGTAATCAGAAGTCCCAAAAACACGCCGATCGTTGACAAGACAACTGAACTCAATATCAAGGCTACCGCATAGAAACTGTTAAACTCTGCAAGCAAAATCATGGCCATGAGGAACATCGCCATAGAAAACGCGGTGACCAGGAAATTTGAGTTCTCTAGAGAATCTAGCTCTTCACCTTTAAAGGCCAGGTCAACATCGCGATCTAGGTCAAGCTTCGCTATCTCTTCCTTTATGATTTTAACTTTCTCATTGGTGAGCACTCCAGGCAAAATGCCAGCCGTCAATGTAATGGTGCGACGTGCATCGGTGCGCTCAATCTCTGCCACTTTCTGAACGGGTTCTCGGCTGACGAAGTTGCTGATCGGAACTAGGCCTTGCTGGGTTTCGATACGTATGTCATCAAGCTGTCTGACTGTCCTATAGTCGGCTGGATAGCGCACGACAATATCAATCTCATCTTCACTGTCGTCGGGGCGATAAGTGCCTAGGCGCAGTCCATTTGTAATGAGGCGAATGGACTCACCAACAAGAGTTATATCAACACCGTATTTGGCCGCTTCGCTACGATCTACCGACAACTGCCACTCGATTCCCGGTGGAGGTAGGGTGTCGTCAACATTGCGAAGGCCTTGGACGTTGTCGAATATTTGCCGGATTTGCCGCGCGGCGGCGTTCAATGCCGTTGCGTTCTTTGAACTGACAACCAACTCGATCGCGATGTCAGAGGTCATGTGGAGTTGTTTTTTGGCTTCAATTTTTACACCGGCGATATCATTTGTTCGGCGTGTGACGTCAAAAAGAATGTCATCAGCTGACCTGCGACCACCCCATCGCTTAAAAATCAAACGTATTTCACCGATTAGGTCCGCGTCGCTGGTGCCGCTACCAGGAGGTTTGCCGCTTCTGACGTAGACATGTTCGAAATCATCGATATCTAGAATGCGGCGTTCCACCTCGCCGACAAGTCGGTCCTGCTCTTCAATGGACAAATTACCTAGCGCTTTTACAGCAAGCATCGCGGCGCGTGGTTCTTCCGATGGGTTCAGCGTTAGACCCGGGCCATACATGAAGAATAGGGCGGGAACGATAAACAGCATTGCGAACGTCGCGGAGATAACCTTTCCAGGATGAGCTAGCGCACCTTTAAGCAAAGTAACATAGGCACCGGAGATACCTGTTTCCTTTTCGGGGTCAACAAGACCGGATTCATCTGAAATGGTTTCACTGCCCGTGTCACTGCGACGCGTCGCTGACCCTATCGTCGGCACAAAAATTAACGCCATTGTCACGGATGCGGTTAGCACCAGGATTATCGTTAAGGGCAACAACCCCATGAACTGGCCGACGAAGCCCGGCCAAAAGAGAAGGGGCACAAACGCGGCCATCGTCGTACCGGTAGAGGTGATGATCGGCCAGGCCATACGTTTCGCGGCGGCGGTGTAGGCGATAGATGGCTTCTGACCTGCGGCGATGCGGCGGTCTGCATTCTCGACCACAACAATGGCGCCATCGACGAGTAGCCCGACGGATAAAATAAGACCAAAAATCGCGACGAAATTGATCGTCATACCGAGCATGTACATAAAGAAAATGCCGGTAAGAAATGCGCCAGGAATGGAAACGCCGACAAGTAACCCAGAGCGAATTCCGAGCAAAGCCATGCACAGTGTCATTACGAGGAAGATCGCAAGGACAACTCCGTTCTGAATGCTGTCCAATTGTGCTCGGACATTGACAGACCGATCCGTGATAAACCGAACTTCAGCGACATCCGGCCAATCCTTGGTCTCATCGTCGACCATGGCGCGCACTTGCTTAGCCGTGTTGAAAATATTGGTACCACGGCGATTTTTTATGTCGACCGTGATTGCAGGATTGCCGTTGACCCGGACCAGAGTGGTTGGATCCTTAAAGGTACGTCTAACCTCGCCGATATCTGAAAAACGCACAGTCCCGTTAGCATCAGCTTTCACCGGCAAGGTGAGTATGTCGTCAATGTCCTCGAACAGACCCGGCAATGTCACGGCGAAACGACCCTGACCAGTATCGAGACTGCCAGCAGCAACAAGACGGTTAGAACGGTTAAACAATTGGAATAATTCTGTATTGTTGAGGCCGTAGTGTTCGACCATCAATGGATCGATCACAATCTCAACTTGTTCTTCGCGGACACCGGATACTGTCGCCTCTAGAACGTTGCCGATCTGCGCAGCACGGTCGCGCAGGTCGCGAGAGAGTTGCAATAGCGTGCGTTCTGGTAATGGTCCAGATACGGTGACCGAAATGATTGGGAATCCTGAGCTATCGAACTCACGGACGGAAGGTTCTTCGGCATCAACTGGTAGTTCAGTTTTCGCTCGGTCGACGGCGGCGCGGGTATCGGCCAAGGCGTCTTGAAGATCAATGTCTATTTCGAATTCGAGCGTAATGCTAGCGCCGCCCTGGAACCCAGTAGCTCGAACTTCTTTGATTCCGGCAAGCGCCTGTACTTCTTCTTCAACGGGGCGAATGAGGAGACGCTCAGCGTCGCCTGGCGATACACCGTCCAACATCAATGAGATGAAAATGAGCGGAAAGGTTATTTCCGGTTCGGCTTCTTTTGGGATTTCCACGTAAGAAACAGTGCCGACCAAAAACAACACAATGAACCCGGATATAACCATGCGGGAGCGACTAAGGGCGGCATCAATAATGGCGTTCATGGGCTTAGAACCAAACTCTTCTTTGAAGTAACAGTGCTATCGGCCACCCCAACGTAATATCGCCGGGTCACCTCTAACGTGCTGCGCAATATAGGGAAAGTCTGGCCGTCCGCAAAACACAGATGAGTAACCGACGGTAACAAGACCGTTTAATGGCCGGTCGAGTACGGGCGTGTTGATCAGGCGCTAGGACTGATCGGACGTGATGGAAACGACAACGGGAGCGACTTTCTGTCCAACGGCTACATAGTCCTGGCCCACGATGACGATGGTTGCGTTTTGGGGCAATCCGGAAACCCAAGTTCCTTGGGGACCGTCGTCAAGAATCTGGACGGGCCAGAACCGGATCGTTTTGTTGGCATCGACGGTCTTGATCCCTATTTGGCCGCTGTCTGATAGTGTCAACACCGACGGAGATATGCTGTGGGCCATCACTTCGCCGGCCGGTAATCTGAGCTGTGCCGCGAGACCAGCCAATATATCGGACTCGGGATTTGGGACGAGCAGCTCAATCTTAAATGTTCGAGTGCTTGGATCGGATACGGATGCAACGTAACTGATTTCACCATCGACTTCAGTGCCATCGGATAGAACCATGCTGCCACGCATGCCGATTTTGACGTCTCGGACATTGCGCTCAGAAATCTGTCCAGTAACCTTCAGCGGATCAAGATCGACCACCGTTCCGATTTTATCACTGACATTAAGAACCGCACCGACATCTGTGTCGCGCGTATCAAAAATGCCATCGAAAGGTGCGCGGACTGTGGTGTTGGCGAGATCTAACTCAAACCGGACGGCGTCCGCTTTGGCTTGCTGGTACTGTGCTTCCGCCTCTGCCAGACGAACTTGAGTGCCAAAGTTTTGCTTGGCGAGTTGCCGGGCCGCTTCGACCTGGATACGGCGTTGTTCAATAGCTGCCCGAGCTTGATTCAAACGGGCGGCGCGATCATTGACGGCAATCTTGAGGATGGCGTCGTCTTTGGTGACGGGCTGACCTTCTCTGACAAGAATCTCTTCTGCTCGACCTGAGACTTCGGCCCGGAGATCAACCATTTGGGAAGCAGCGGTGCGGCCCTGAAGCACGATATCGCTTTCGAAGGGCTGGGCATTGGACTCGATGACACGCACTGACGGTGGGGCTGCATCAACTTGGTTTACAGCTGAATCCGCATTGGCATCGATCGGATTGGTCCCGTTTCCGGTCAGTACACCTGAACCGATCCAGGCAACGCCGGTTAGGAGAATCGCGATTGCTGTCAGTTGCGCCTTGTTCATGAACCGTAACCTAAACGTTTATGTCGAATGTCGGGTTTTGAAGTTGATACGGTGATCAAACTGATATGGATCAGTTCATCGCCCCTAAAATCAATCTCTAAACCCTGACAAATAGGTCGATGCCATAATCGAAGCTCCGGTTCTATCGTTGTTTGGTAACGGTTTGTGACCGAGCAAAGCGAGGCCCAGCATAGTTCTGCCACAAAATGCCCCGCGTCTGACATATTCCCACTTTACAACTGGGTGAAATTCACTAGGTTTCTCAACGAATTTTGCTCATGTGAGGGTCGACTATGACGCGTTTCTTTGCCTTAGCTTTTGCCGTTTTCGCCATGTCTGCAGCGGGTGCGATGCCTACCGCAGCCCAGGAAAGGACGCATGAAGAGCTGATGAAGCGCGGTAAGCGCGTCTTCGTCCTATGCCGTTCCTGCCACACTCTGGAAGAGGAGGGCCGCAACAAAGTTGGCCCGAACCTGCACGGTATGTTTGGCAACACCGCTGGATCTAAAGACGGCTTCCGCTATTCGGATGTGGTGAAAGAGTCCGGCATCGTTTGGTCGGCAGAAACCCTGGAAGAATGGCTGGTAAAGCCGAAGGACTTCCTACCCGGAAACAAGATGGCCTTTGCAGGAGTACGCAAAGAAAGCGACCGTGAAGCGCTGATTACCTACCTTATGACAGAGACGTCGGCGACTGAATAAACCAGTTAGACATCGACGGAATTATGGAAACGGGGCCTGATGGCCCCGTTTTTTTGACCAAATTTTGAACATTTCGCCTAATTGACAAGGAACGAGCCCATGCACCCCGCCTTTTTTAGGAGAAAAGCTTTTTAAATCAATGACTTAAGGGTAGATTCAAACGAGCCCATGCACTCATTATAGTGTTTGATATCAATGAGTTACAGGCTTGGCCCGTTGAAGCCTGCAAACCTACTCAAGACAGGACTACTGCACTCGTTTAACAAATGCGGACAGCTCACGGTTAAAACGGTCTGGGTCTTCCATGAAAGGCGCGTGTCCGATGTTTTCGTATGTCGAGACGCTGACATCAGACAGAACAGCCGTAATGGCAGTCGCGCCCTCATAGTTGACGATGAGATCTTCCGTGCCATGGCTGATGAGCACAGGCACGGTGGTCTTATCCGCGAGGTCACTGTTGTCAGAGGGGTAGCCCATCATCGCGCTCCGCACATAGTACGGCGTCATCATGTTGAACATGATGTTGGTCTCGCGGACATCTGGCGCCAACGGTTCTACCGTCACTAGGTCAATAAACGCAGTCACACCCTTCAGATTCACGGCGATGTCTGGCGACATCATTTGGCCAAACCATTCCAGGTTTTGCCCAGGTTTGGGCGGCGGGGGCGGCACGGCGCCTTGTAGGGATGTATTGGCCCCAACCAGATTGATTCCGGAAATATCTTTAACGCCATGGTGGCGGATATAATTCATGATCACGAATCCCGCCCATGACCAACCAACCAAAACCGGCTTATCCAGATTCTGTTGCTCGATGATCGCGGCGATATCGTCGCCCCAAAGCTGTGTCGATCTATAACTTTCAGGGTCAGAGGGCTTGCCAGACGCACCGTGGCCGCGGAGGTCAAAAACCGTGATCGAAAAATCATCACCCAGGTCAGAGTCAATTTGCTCGGCCCAACTGAGATAGCTTTGGGAGAAGCCGTGGATGAACAAAATATCAGGGCCGTCCGGGTTGCCACCCTGTCCGACAGACAGGGGCACACCGCCACCACCCGTGACGGTCGTAAACGTCAGGTCCATGCTCAACGATGCTCCGTTATTGATCAACCCAGCGAGAAAAACGCAGAAAACGAATTTGAGATGTTTCATCGGTTGACCTCTTTAGAGTACGTGAATGAATAAGGATTAACCGCCGCTTTGGAAGCGGTCGAGGACCGCGTCATCCATTCCGGCTTCCTTAGAGATTTGGCCATACAACTCGGCGGTTATTTCGGTCGCACCCTTTTCCTTCGCTGCTGCCTCGGTATGGCGAATGACAGTGCGGCGAACACCAGCAGGGACCCGGCGCAGCGCCTTCATAGACCCTTCGTCCCAATCCATTCCGGTGACCAGGGCCACCACTTCGTCTGCAGATTCCTCAATGTCTTCCAGCGTGTACATCTCGATGTTGTCGCTGTGGCAGTAGAAGTAATCGGCGCGGCGCTCATCACCTAAACCGATGGGAAGATCCAAAGCGCGCAAGCGGTCTTCGCGGCCCATGTCGACAAGTTCTTCCTCGACCATGAGGGAGACGATGTTAGCGATGACGTGTCCTTGTGTGGCATCGAGGTCGACCACCTTATCCACTGTGCATTCCAGAATCTGTTTGCACTCGGCGATGCTCGGCGGCTTTACGCGTTTCGACGGAATTTGCGTAAACGACGTGTGCTCGAGCTCGTTGACCCCTTCCGGATGGAAGCGGGCGGTTTCCATCATGTCCTTGAGGTGGCTCGCAGACGGACAGTTGATGACGAATTCACCGGTGTCGCGAATATTCTGAAAGGTGTGTGAGGTGTTGCGAAAGCCGAGGTAGATGCGCGGCGTCTTGTGCATCACATCATATTGCATGATGTGGGAATAGGGAGCGGCGTTGACCTTGCCCTCTGAATTCAGCGTTGTGACGATGGTAATCAGTTTCGGAAACACGAATGTATCTGAGTACCAAAACGGTTTGATTTTGACGTCGGTGTGCATAACTCTATCCCCGATCTTTAATCTAGATGTGTGAGTAGCCGTCCGGCTCGAAACTCTCATGATGATGTAACATCATCCAGCGGCCATCCACCTTACGCATTACGTCGGTTAACCGCATGTCGGCGGAAAGGGCATTGGGTGGCGCCCAGGCTGCGGCCATATGGCAAAGAACAATCGCGAAATCGCCGTGAATATCGATCTTGAGTGGGTTGAGGGTGAACGAGAACGGACCGCGGGCTTTTGTGTTTTCCTGATCTTTCTTGTGGAAGTCTTTGACCTCTGCCAGGGATTTGAACAACTTCGGTAGCGTGCCGTCCCACACGGAATATTCAGGCAGTTGCACAGCCTCGATCTTTTCCGGTTGAAAAGTACGATAGGCTTCGTAGACGCTCTCAATGACTTTGAACGCCGCTTCTTCGTCTGAGTCGGGAGCCAGCTCGATAAATTCTCTTACGACGTCCACGGGTCAATCAGGTCTAATAATTGGGCGGCCGGACATACGGCTTGGCAATCTTTTTAAGATCATCGGGCAGGGACGGGTTGAACTCAGGGTCCCAAAAGAACGGCGACTTCTCTTCGGCGATGGTGTTGGCCAAGGGGCCATTCACGGTGCGCACCCACAGGTGATAACCGGCATCCGTTCCGGCCGGTCCATGGTATTCGCCTTCAAGCCACCAGACGTATCCACCCGGGCCCATGCGGCCACAGTCGCCCCAGACATATTCCCCGTCGATACAAAAGACTTCCTCGATCATCGGGTGAGTCCATTTCGGTTTCATCATGCCCGCAGGCACCCGATGCGGGCGGGTGCAATACAGGAAGGATTGCTCGCCGGTGTAAGGGTCATCGCGCAGTGGTTTGATGGCGGTACCGCCCGCGAACTTGGGGTCGGTCAGGCCTTCGTCCCATTCCATAGTCATCGGGTCGACGAAGGGGATCAGCAGCTTCTCATCGTAATCGGGGCCGGCACCGGATTTTACTTCCGGTTTGTCGGCAAAGGTGGTGAGCAAGACACAGCCTTGCTCGGATGATGCGCTTTGTCTGGTGTAGCCCGCGGGCAGGAAGCCATATTGATGGGTGCGGTAATTCTGGCCATTGATGGTGATCGATCCGTCGAGGACCAGGAACTCTTCATGGGCGGTGACAAATTCCGGCTCGGTTCGGCTCCAGCCCTTGGGATAGCGAATGATGGTGGTGGAGTCTGTGCCCGCTTCATCAATCGACAGGATTTTCATCTCTATGTCATCGCGACCGGGCCCGTAGAGGCCTTTTTGCCATGAAATATCTTGTGCCTGAATGAAGAGTATATGTGGCCGAGCCATAGCTGATGTCCCTTGAAAGCTTTGAGTTTATGGCAGGGATCATGGCGGACGTGGCGGTGTCACGCAACGCTTCAGAACTGGCCAGAGGCTGCAAGATAGAATGGTATTTTTTGGTCATGAGCTTGAGTAGACTGAAATCCTCATAATGAGGGGAAACCGCCATGCCGAGACCACACTGCATGTTTATCCAGGCGCAAGATGTGCCCTGGTCCAAGGGTTTCCCCGGTGGCGGTTGGGATGACCTGGACGTCAAGGTCTTGAGCTTGGACGAGGCGACAGGGGCGTGTTCGACAGTCGTGCGCTATCCCACAGGCTGGGAGCGCAATGGCAACCGATACCTGACCTGCCATGAAGAGTTTCTTGTCCTCGAGGGCACACTCGTCGTGAACAGCGTTGCGTACGGCCCCTATGCCTATGCGAACTTACCGGCGGGCTATGCGCGGCAATCGGTTTCGTCTCCAGACGGTGCAGTGGTTTTGACAATGCTTTCGGCCACGCCTCATGAAGCCGACGGTATGGCCCCGGACGGCGTGTTTGATGACAAGCTGCTGGTTGAGCAAGTTGATGTCGCTCCGGACGGACTAGAGGGATGGACGGAAAACCCTTACACCCGATACCTCATGGGCACGGGCGTGCGACCGCTGAGAGAAGACCCGTACACCGGCGAAATTAGTATTCTTTACGCGGCGCTGCCGTTCCGTTTTATGGAAAAAGAATGGACCCACCCAACGGTGCAAGAAATGTTCGTGCTTTCGGGTGAATACGCGATCAACGATGTCGGCGTGATGTGTCCTGGGTCTTATGCCTGGTGGGAACCCGAGAATCTACACGGGCCGTATGGCTCCCATACCGGCTTCATGATGTTTATCCGCACCGTTGGTGGCAAGCTCGCCAATAAATTCGGCAAAGAGGGGATCGCTGTTGACTACGATGCACCCTATAAGCCGGTTGTAGAATCCGACACGCTAAAGCCGTATGCCAAGGCTCCAGTGCGGAGCACTTTGTATTAAGAATTTTCGTCGCACTTTATATTAAAGGAATCCTTGATGTCCGATGCCGTTACAACCGTAAAAACTTTTCTCGACGCCCTCGGTCGGCGAGACATGGAAGCGGTTGATGTTTTGCTGGGACCAGGCTTTCGCATGACTGTGAGTGGTGGGCATGTGTTTACGTCGCCGGCGGAGTTTGCGGCGTTCTCGAAGGGACGCCACAAAGGGGCTAAAAAAACCACCGACCGCTACGATGCGATATCCAGTGACGACTGCACGATTGTCTATGCGATGGGGTCTATGGCCGGCACCTGGAACGACGACACAACCTTTGACGGGGTGCGCTACATCGACCGGTTTGAAGTGGCTCACGGAAAAATTGTCGACATGCGGGTGTGGAGCGATATGTCCGAGTTTCGCCCGGACGAAGAGTAAGGGACAATATTGATGGCGCGACCGCACACCTGTTTTGTTCAAGCCCAAGAGATACCCTGGAGTGAAGGCGCACCAGGAAATCCGGACGTCACAGGGCAGAGCAAAATCCTGAGCCAAGACGACGAGACAGGGGCGTTTACCGCGATACTTAAAGTAGCGCCCGGGTTTTCCCGGCCCGGACCGGTTCATTTTCGCTGTGATGTTGAGATTTTCGTGCTCGATGGGGCGCTGGAGGTCAACGGCGAGCAATACACCAAAGACTGTTACGCCTATTGGCCTTCGGGATATGTGAGGAACAGTACGGCCTCAGAACAGGGGTGTGTGCTGCTGGCTTTGTTCGACGGCTTTCATCAGCCGATCCTGGGTGCGTCACCGGAGGGGCATTTCCGCGAAGATAAGCTGATCAAAAAATTGAACGCCTATGAAATGGAGTGGGAAACCGGTGAGGCGGGCTCTGTGACTGGTAAGCCCTTATCGCCGACGATCTTTACCAAGAAGCTCCGGGTAGATCCTGATACCCAGGAGCAGACCTTTTTATATGCGGCGCTGCCGCACCACGCACCACCTCCGATCATGAAAGGCAAGTTCGGCCATCCCATGATTGAAGAAGTATTTGTGCTCTCTGGCGAGTATGTCTTCGGCGATGTCGGCAAAATGGGCCCTGGGGGTTATGCCTGGTGGCGCGAAAACGAGATGCATGGTCCAGCAGGCAGTGAGATCGGTTACAACCTCTTCATTCGAATTTACGGTGGTCCGTTGAAGAATAAATTTCTTGAAGACGAGTCTCCGTTTTCATTCAAGCCAAACCACAACCCTGCTCTGCCGGATCACTTTAAAGAACACGCCGCGCCTTATCCGTTCATCGATCCGTGGTGAGGGATGCAAGGGTGTGTGTGTTGTGATGCGGACCCTTCAGTGTATAGTGATCTTACAACGTTCATATGGATTCTAGAGCGCCGCAATGGCCATTCATCTGTTTTGGTTCACCAACCCAAAAGACAATGATTACCAGGCGTATCAATTCTCTAATCAAGAGATGGCCAAAAACTTCGAGATAGAGTTCTCGAAGTATGATGATGTTGTTTTTCACGACTCAAACAGCCGTGGTCGCGTTACGACCGATCCAGATGACATACTGATAGGCCATCCGCCGTGGCCAAATAGTCACCTCAAAGACTTACCCTATGACAGCTGGGTTTTTGATAACGGCCTGGGCGGCGAAAGAACGGCCCATCCCAACACCTTCATTGTTTTTCCTTTTTCCTCGCCCGTGGGGCCAAGCCATGTCGCGATGGACCCAGTTATTCCATCGATCTTGGCGTGCCGTGGTTTCTTTGGGCTGGGCGGATCAGTTCACTACGATCATTGTATCGAACATGCGCCACCCGATTCTGTGTGGCGCCGAGTTCAGCCGAAGCTCATTCGTAGTAATATGGGATGTGATGCGCGGCTTTTGCCTCATAAGCAGGCGAGCGCCCCTCGGACCAAGGGGCTGTTTCATATTAGCTCGTTGCGTGGATACAAAAAACCAGAGCTCATGCTGGCATCTTTGCCCCGTGAAGACTGTCAGTTGTTTATCGGGACAGAGCGCACGGATCTTCTCGAAGAGCTCTCGGAAAAGGGCCTGGTGCCGCCAAACGTTAGGAATCTGGGGCTGGTCAATAACGGGGATCCAGAGACCAACGCCGTTATTCTCAATGAATGCTCATACTATCTGCACTGTGCGCGAGAAGCTCAAGCGACGACGATCCTGGAAAACTGCGCGCGGGGGCTTGTGCCGTTGCTCACGCCTTTCGCCGGTTTTACCAGTCCCGACGCGATTTATTTAAGCGAAGATGATGTTGAAGCGAACCGAAAGACCATCACGGAAGCGTTGGCTATGCCGGATGAGGAGTATAAAGCACGGCAGCGGGGCGTTCGCAGTCAGGTGCGATTATATCATTCGTGGGAACGCATCTCTCAGCTAATATATGCATCAATGAAAACGCTGATCGCGGGAGGCGACGTTTCGCGGCGCGGCGAGGAATTTTCATGATTAGAATGGGCTCGATATTGGCAATGATGCCACAGCCCAATGAGGCAATTTATGGCTGGTGAAAACCAAGACTCCCGTAGTGCGAATGATAAGGCTGACGAACGGCTTTTTATCCCGCGTGATCAGGTTGAAACCCTTGAGAAGGATATTCTGCTCCGCCGACATGTGGAGCGCTACGCCGTTGCGCGACAGTTCGTGTATGGCACGGTCGTTGATCTGGCCTGTGGTTGCGGGTACGGGACGCATATTCTTGCCAAAAACCCCGACGTTAATGCGGCTTAGGGCATCGACATGTCAGACGAAGCGGTGGCCTTTGCGCAAAATGAATACGGCTCCGATAAGGTTCAGTTCGTTTGCGGCCAGATGGATGAGGTCGATATTGAATCAGCGGATACGCTGGTGTCTATCGAGACGATTGAGCATCTGGATAATCCGAGAATCTTAAATGAGTTTGCTGAGAAGCACGACATAGAGACGTTGGTGGTGTCGTTTCCGATCAAGAAGACGACCCATTACAACAAGTTTCACAAATGGGACCTCAAGACCCAAGACGTCAGCGATATCTTCTATAATTACGCGATTACGCGCGAATTTTTGTTCCAATACGATACGTGCTTTGTGTGTCTGGTGAAGCATAAGCCGCCGGGTGCCATGGAACGCCGCTGGCGTTTCCCAGACTTGGTGTAACGCCGCTGGCGTTTCTCAGATTTGGTCTAACCACTGGCGAGGCTAGGGGATACCGAGAACCTTGTGAGTCTGTAGGCTAAGTCGCCAGGCAGGATTGTCCCGGCAGAAGGCTACGCAGGTTTTTAGATTCTCCTGATATGCGGGCCCATCCATTGGCTGCACAAAGCGATGGCTAAAGCTTTGACCTTCTAGGTCCCGCGGATCAAAGCCCTCTTGGGGGTGGACGATTTTCAACTCATTGCCGGAGCATTGGACCTGCTCAACCCCGGCTTTTGGGCTGACGCAGACCCAATCTACACCCGGCGGCACGGGCAGGGTGCCGTTGGTTTCAATGGCGACGTCAAAACGCTGGCTGTGAAGAGCGGTGATCAAGTCTTCGTCGAGTTGGAGCAGAGGCTCACCACCGGTGAACACAACGTAGGGTTTGCCGCGGCCGCGTTCTGGCCAATAGCTGGCTATCTTAAGGGCGAGTTCGTCAGCTGAGGCGAACGTTCCACCGCCTTCGCCGTCGGTGCCGACAAAGTCTGTATCGCAGAACTGGCATTGTGCCGTTGCGCGGTCCTCTTCGCGACCAGACCACAGGTTACAGCCGCTAAACCGGCAGAACACCGCCGCACGCCCAGTCTGCGCGCCTTCGCCTTGCAGGGTGTAGTGAATTTCTTTGACGGCGTAGGTCACGCGGCCTCCAGAAAGCGCGCGTATCCGGACGAGCGGAGATCACAAGCCGGGCAATCGTCGCAGCCATAGCCCCAGTTGTGGCGGTGTTCGCGATCGCCGCGATAGCAGGTATGGGTGTGTTCTATGATCAGGTCGGTGAGGGCGGAACCGCCAAGGTTGTCGGCTAGGGCCCAGGTGGCTGCCTTGTCGATCTGCATTAGCGGTGTGTCGATACGGATGGGTCGATCCATGCCCAGCGACAGAGCGGTTTCCTGCGCGTCAATGGTTGCCCGACGGCAGTCCGGGTAACCCGAGTAGTCTGTCTCGCACATGCCGCCAACCAACACCGAGATGCCGCGACGGTACGCCAAGGCACCGGCGGCATTGAGGAATGCGAGATTGCGCCCCGGGACAAAGGTGTTTGGCAAGCCGGCGTCTCCCATCTCAATCGCAACGTCGTGGGTCATGGCGGTCGCACCAAGGGCGCGGAGGTAGGTGAGGTCAACGATGTGGTCGTTGCCGAGGCGCTCGGCCCAAGGTGGGAAGTGTGATCGCAATTGGGTGAGTACGGTGTCTCTGCATGCCATCTCAATGTGGTGGCGCTGGCCATAGTCGAAGCCGATCGTTTCAACCCGGTCATACCGGTCCAGAGCCCAGGCGAGACAGGTGGTTGAGTCCTGCCCACCGGAAAACAGGACCAGGGCTGTTTCCGTTGAGGCGGCGTCTACTGGCGTTTCCGTGTTCATAGGCGCACTGTGACCAGTGCAGACCGCACGTCAAGAATGATTTTCAAGTATTTGTTTTTACGTCGTTTATTCTTGAAGGAGCTGCCTCGAAAAGGTGCCGTTTTCAGGTCGTGCTTTTTTCGGACGTTGGTGGCATAGTCCGCCCGCTTCAAGACCCCCGTCACCCATTCTGACCGTCGACATCCTATGGATATCTTTAAGAGTTTCACCTTCGAAGCTGCCCATCATCTGGCGCCCAACGTGACGCCGGACCACCGCTATGCGCGGCTGCACGGCCACTCCTTTGCGGCCGAGGTGTATTTGTCGGGTGAGCCGGAGGAGCAAACCGGTTGGATTGTTGATTTTGCCCAGGTTGACGCGGCAATCGCCGCACTTAAGGAAGAGCTAGACCACGGCTATCTCAATGACCTCGATGGGCTCAGTCATCCGACCCTAGAAAACATCGCGATTTGGGTCTGGGGGCGGTTGGCGCCTCAGTTTCCAGCCTTAAGTAAGATTGTGATCCGGCGCGGGTCCTGCGGTGAGGGCTGTATCTACGAGGGTCCGGCTTAGACCGCTAAAGCGTCCGCCACTGCTTTGGCGACGGCCAGCAGTTTTTCATCATTTCCTGGTAATCCATCCAGCTCTAGCCCGACTGGCAATCCGCCTTGGCTGAGGCCGGCGGGTATAGTGACGCCTGGTCGCTGACCGATGCTGCCCATGGCGGAGAAGGTGAAATAGAACCAAGACAAGGTGGATTCTCCGTCTCTCAGGACATTGTCATCATCAGTCAGCGGGAGCGCGCATTCTGGCGTGGTCGGGAAGGCGATGGCATCTAACTTGTGTATGTCGAACAACTCTTTCCAGGCCGCCTGCAGAGTTTTTAGTCCATCACCGATAGCCAGCGCATAGGCTTCGGCATCAAAGGGTTTTGCGAGGCGGTCCTTGGTGAATTGCTTGACCGCTGGCGAGGCTATGCCGTCTGACAACGCTTCAAGTGATAGATGTGGGGCATAGTCTTCGAGATAGACCCGCATGATATCGGGAAATTCCATATCGATAACGCCTGCGGAGGCGGGGCGCTGCAATTCACGAATTGGGGCTAGGTCGACCGATACTAGGGTTACGCCAGCGTCAGCCAGCCGGGTAAGCGTTTCCCCAATAACCTGACTGACCGCTGGGCTCGAAGACTCAATGAGGTGTTCGGCTACGCCAATACGTAATTCCGAGACACTCTGGGCCGGCACGGGTTTCGGGTCGGCGGTCAGAACCTGATCCAGCAGGATAATATCATCCATAGTCAGGGCGAGGGGGCCCGCGGTGTCCTGGGTTTTTGAAAGGGGCACGATACCTTCGCCGCTATAGCGTCCGGTTGTCGGGCGAAATCCAAATATGCCGCACAGCGCCGCCGGAACCCGAACCGATCCGGCTGTGTCTGTGCCTAGACCCGCGGGTGCCTGACCGGCAGCGATGGCCGCTGCGGTGCCACCTGACGACCCACCGGGAATACGGGTGTGGTCGTAGGGATTGCGAACAGGACCAAAGGTGTGGTTGGCGCTGGTACCGCCCGAAGACAACTCGTGCAGATTTGCCTTACCGGCAAGCAAGGCACCGGCCTGGAATAGTCGCGCGGCAATTGGGGCATTGCTGCCCGGGTCGTTGCCAACCAATGCCGGCGTGCCACCGCTGGTCGGCAGGGCCATGGTATTGATGTTGTCTTTCAGGATTAGGGGAACCCCGTGTAAGGGACCGCGCACATTTCCTAAATTCTTGGCGACGTCTGCTTCTTTGGCTTGAGCCATCAGTGCGGCGCGATCGAATGTCGCATAGGCGTTTAAGTCTGCACCAACCTCGATTGCGTCGGCGAGATCACGACAGATTTTTTCTGAAGTCGTTTGGCCCATTTTAATTTGGTGAGCGATGCCCAGGGCGCTGACTTTTCGCTTAGATTGCATGTCGCCATTGTTGATGCCGGTGGGGCAACTGTGCAATCGAAAACTGAGTTGGGCTACCCGACTGAGAAAATATTTGGGTCTTGGTTCGGAATTCCCTGTCCGATATCAAGCCAGCGGCGACCTTCAATGGCAATGATGCCACGCCGGACGGCGGTTTTTGTCGTTGTTTCAGTTTCGGCTAAAACACCGGCGAGGCGATTAGGTTTACCGGCGGAGACGGTAAGGGGAAGGTATATCAATTCAAGTTTGACCTCTCGTCCACTGATATTGCCAAACAGACCTTTTTCCCACAGCCCACAAACAGTGGTTACGCATTGCCTTGGGCTGGCGAGATAGCGGGCAGCGACATCGGGTGAGAACACCTCTTCGACGGCCCGACCCGTAAAATCAGCACCCCAGATTTTTACCAATTCCGTTGCCATGAGCCGAAAGTGGGTTTTATTCCGCTCTGTCATTTCCAAAATGAATACAAACGGCTGGAGCGCGACATTTGGATTGTCTAGGAAGACTTCGGAAGCCGGAGCGGGAGCGTTGTCTCTTAGCGAGTCCCAATGATCATAAAATTGTGACGCAACTGCGGACCACCCAGATCGATCTGGTGACGCGTCTGACATGAGTGATATGTGTCCTTGTCCGATAGTGCATCGGCTGATCTGGTGACAAGACAGAGCAACCCGCTGGAAGAGTTGCAGAATATCGCGTCGATAGCGGGTTTGCTAAGGTTGGTTGCGTGATATTTGTAATGATTTGTATCCCTGGACTTGCACAGGCTCGACTTCCCTGGCATGTGTCCCAATACATTTTCGTGGCGACATCAATTTCGCTGCGATTACCAACGACAATCCCATGAGTAGGAGACTCCCACCATGTTTCTCGTGACAGGCGCAACCGGAAAAACCGGCGGACAAACCATCAAACAATTGCTGGCCAAGGGCGCTTCCGTGCGGGCTTTCGTCCGGAATGAGGAAAAGGCTGCACCGCTCAAGGAGCAGGGTGTCGAACTCGTAGTCGGTGACATCGGCGACGCTGACGCCGTTGCTAAGGCGATGGACGGTGTGGACGGGGTCTTGCTAACCCTACCAAACGGGCCCAACCAGCTTGACTGGGAGTTGGGCGTATTGAAGCAAGCGGAAGCTGCTGGCGTTAAGCACCTGGTTTACATGTCGTCGACCGAGTCCAATGCGGACAACCCGCGTCGCATTCCACAGGTCCATTGGAAAGTGGTCGAGGCCATTATGGCTTCGAACGTCAACTGGACGATCATGCGCCCCAATTTCTTTATGCAAGGCATCTTCCCGTTTGCCGGGCAGGTCAAAGCCAATGATGCGTTTGCGTTCCCGGCGGGCGATGGCACTGCGTCCATGTGCGATGTGAGGGATGTTGGTGAAGTCGCTGCGGTTATTCTAACCGGCGGTGAGAGTCATTACGGCAAGACCTACGATCTCACGGGCCCCGACATTGTATCTTTTCATGATGTGGCCGCGTTATTGAGCAAAACGCTTGGTCGTGAAATTACGTATAATCCGATGCCGTTGCAGGCATTCCATGACTACCTGGCAAAAGTGCTCAAAAGCGATTGGCACGTCGACGGCGTGGTTGAACTGATGCAGGAAATGTCAGAAGAGGGCGGCTTGGATTTCACCACTGAAACCATGGGCGAACTGCTTCGCCGACCGCCAACGACGATCGCGCAATTCATTGAAGAGCATAAGGCGATGTTTGGTTAGTTCAGGTTAAGAGACCTGCACGATCCACTTGCCGGTATTTCTGCCACTGAGAAGCCCGATGAATGCGCTCGGTGCCAAGTCGAGGCCCTCAAAGACTTTGCGTTCATATTGAATGCCACCGTCTTTCAGTAGGTCTGCCATGGTGCCGCGTGCTTCCGCGTATTCACTGACGTGATTGTGGACTGAGAACTGCCCGTCAAACTGCTCGGACTGGTTCCAGCCGGTTTTGTTGTAGTTGGCAATAATACCGCACCGCGTGACGCGCCCGTTCTTAGACAATTGCTTCTTTATCGTCTCCGCCATGTCTCCGCCGGTGTTGTCGAAGAAATAGTCAACACCGTCCGGACAGGCTTCCTTAACTGCGGCACCGAGGTCTTTGGTCGAGTTGTAGTTGATGGCGGCATCGAACCCTAGCTCGTCTGTCAGATATGCACATTTTTCATCGGTGCTGGTGACACCGACAACCCAGGCATCAAGGAGAAGCGCCAACTGGCCTGTGAGAGACCCAACCATGCCGGCCGCACTTGTGATGACGATTGATTCTTCCTGCTCAAGCTTGCCTTCGTGTTTGAGGGCGAGAATAGCGGTTAAACCTGGAGCGCCGAGCGGACCGATAAATTCGATGGGATCAGCTAGTTCTGGGTCGCAGATGGCGACGCCTTCTGGGTTATTGGTTGGATGCGGTTCACCGTCGGTGACAACGTAATTCTGCCAGCCAAGAAATCCCTCAACCAGATCACCAGTTTTATATTTCGGATTGTTGGACTTCACCACAACACCGAGAATTGTCCCCGGAATGACTTTACCGATATCCGTCATCGCGCCATGGGGGCGCATCGCCTTATTGTCATCAGTAGTCGGGTTCAGCATCAGCCGAATGCGGGGCTCAAGTCCAATATAGAGCGTACGAATAAGCATTTCGTTCTCGCCAGGCTCAGGGATTGGGCCTTCTTCCATGCGGAAGTCAGTGGGCTTGGGCATGCCGTCCGGATGGGCGGCTAGAACAATTTGTTGGTGAACTGTTTGGGTCATGAATCAGGCCTGTAGAAATGTCCAAGTAAAACGGTCGGGTGTGGTGCACGTGAAGGCATCAATGCCGAACTCGTCCGGCTGGACGTCCGAAATATCCGTGCATCCACCAGCAGCGCAGTCCTTCTTGAAAGAAACCAGGTCACGTACACGCCACGTCAGGAGGCTATGCCCAAGGCAGCCAGGTTTTGCAAGGTCAGATTGATCTTCCAACGCACTATCAGAGCCAAAACGGAACATCAAAAGCCGCCCAGAACGTCGATCATTCATGCCGGAGCCCGAGCGCGGTTCTTCAAAATTCACGGACCAGTGAGTTTCGCCTTCAATCAGCCCGAAGGCACCGCGAGACGCCATGGCTTGATCCCAGGTGACCGGATGGTCAGAGACGCGTTGAAGACCGAGAACCTGATCGTAAAAATCAAACACGCCGTGGTCGTCGGCCGTCAACATCAGCCCGGCATGTACGATTTGGGTCGCTGGAAAGAGACAGTCGTCGTTGTATTTACCCAGCATTGCGCTCTCATAATTGAAGCGTTCGAGAAAGGCTTGTCGAGAATATGGCTGAACCAGACTGAATTCACGAACGGCGACGATCACATCGTGGAAGGGCACGGGTGCTTTGCCGCCAAAAAGATCTGGATTGTAGGCTGACAAGTCGATGAAGGTCGGCGCTACATCGTAAACCGGTTGCCCAGCCTTTTCGGCGACGCGGGCGTGATTGGAAATATCTGAAGCAGATCGCACAAATTGTCCGGCCCATCTGTTGCCATGGCCGCGAAAGGGCCGGACACCTAGCCCATCGTTAATTGGCTGATTCCACTTCATCAGACGAATGAGGCCATGATCTGAGTCCATGTGGAGCAAGCGGCGGCTGGTTAGGGCACTTTTATGACCAAACAGGGCTTCCGCACGGTTGGCATCAAGTGCTCCTTCTGGGCCTGCCCGGAAGCCGAAGCTCTCCCAGTAACGGGTCGTGGCATCTAGATCGGTCACCCCGATGCAGGTTTCGAACAACCCGCCGACGGCCTGCGGTACAGACATCTGTTTGATACTCCGGTCTCAAGTGTCGCATCCTACCGCAGCGTGGTCATTGGGCAAGCCACGGTTTGCCGCAGAATCGCTGCCCTTTACCCTACGTCGTGATCACCGCACAATCAGATCTACACCGACGACGATCGGATGAGCTTTTCAAGGGGACTAGCAACGATGAGCAAGTATTACTTCAGCCGCCGCACGGCGCTTAAAAGTGCAGGCGCTGCCGCATTCGCCACCAGTGTTGGCGTCGGCATGGCACCCAAGACGGCGCGGGCACAAAATCAATCCGACGTGCTGGTGATCGGGGCTGGGCTTTCTGGTTTAGCTGCAGCCCATGTGCTTGAGGATGAGGGCTACAGCGTCCAAGTGATTGAGGGCCGAAACCGAATTGGTGGCCGGATTTTATCGTTGACCGATATTCCAGGAAATCCTGAAGCGGGTGGAAACGGTATTGGCGGCGGCTATGGGCGAGTGATCGATGCGGCAGAGCGCTTTGGGGCTAAGCTCAACAATATTATCGATCGCGCTCCCCTTATTCTGAATCGCAGTCTATTTCTCGATGGTCAAATGATAAGCCAAGAAGATTGGCCCAGTCATCCACGCAATGTGCTCCCTGAGAAATACAAAGGAATGATGCCTTGGTCGTTCGTGCCGGTCTTTATTATTCAGAATAATCCATTGGAGTCATTTGAAGATTGGTATGACCCAAAAACGGCGCCGTTCGACGTTTCCATACATGAATGGTTTCGTTCAAAGGGTATAACCGACGAGCAAATAAATCTGGCGTACAACATTAACTCAGACTTTGGGAATTCATCCCACGATGTGTCTGCCTTGATGCTTATGTTTGTTTACGCCTGGGGAATGATGATGCGGTCCAATGTGCCGCGCGCCACTTACGCTGCTGAAGGAGGCAACCAACGCATTCCTGAAGCTATGGCCGCTGCGTTGAAGAATGAAGTGCATCTCGAACGCAAGGTTATCGGCATCAGTAGCGATGGAGATGGTGCTGAAGCACACTGCGATGATGGCACGGTTTATCGTGCCAAGCGCATCGTCTCTTCAATTCCGTACTCGGTGTTGCGCACAATGAAAATTGAACCTGGGTTGACGGGCGTTCAACATCGGGCCGTGCAGACTCTCGGTAAGCAGTTGCTCACGCAGTCCCACATCGAGGCTAAAGAACCATTCTGGGAAGAAGACGGTATGCCCATTGGCATGTTCTCCGACAGTGTTCTCGGCAGCGTCATGGCCCAACACTTTGGCGATAAGCCGGAAGAGGTCACCAGTATCACTTGTTGGCATCGAGGCTGGAAAGCGCAGCAGATTGATCAATTGCCAGAGGAAGATGCCAAGCAATTGGTGCTCGACACCTGGGCGGAGCAGCGTCCGGCATCCAAGGGCAAAATCGAAATTGCTGGTTTTAAGTCCTGGTACAATGATCCGTTCTCATCCGGCGACTGGGCGGTGTGGGAGCCAGGGCAGATCAAAGATTTCATCGGTAAGATGGCTGAGCCTCATGGCAACTTGCATTTCTGTGGCGAGCATACCGCGCTGTCTAATCGTGGTATGGAGGGCGCAATGGAATCCGGAGAACGCGTAGCTTTTGAGGTGATGGATGCAATCTAAAACGGTAACGCGGCGAACGGCGCTGGCAACAGCTGGCGCAGCGGTTGCGACTACGAGTCTGAATCCAAAACCGCTGCGGGCTAAGAATAAGACCGACGTCGTTGTAATCGGGGCCGGACTTTCCGGACTCAACGCTGCGTTGTTGCTGGAAGAGCAGGGCTTCAGCGTCCAAGTGATTGAGGGCCGGGACCGCATTGGTGGTCGCTTACTCTCTCTGCGGGACATTCCTGGAAACCCGGAAGCGGGTGGCAATGGAATCGGGTCTGGCTATGGCCGGATGATCGATACGGTCGAGCGGCTCAAGATACCGATGCTGAATAGCGCCGGTCGGGCGACCATGACGCCTTTCGAACTTTATTTGGATGGCGAGCGTATTTCAGCAGAGCAATGGCCAACCCACCCTAAGAATATTCTGCCGGAGGCATTCAAGAACTTTAGCCCACGCTTGGTCCCCCTTGTTCTGCTGCGACAGACGAACCCACTGGCCTCCTTCGAGGACTGGTACGACCCAAAATCAAAGCCGCATGATATTTCCGTCTATGACGTCTTTAAGAAGAATGGTTTCACCGACGAGCAGATTGATCTGACCTTCAATTTGAATGTGTCCTATGGGACCTCGGCTCATGATGTCTCGGCGCTGATGATGTGGTTTAACGATGGCTGGGTTGCCTCCATGGAAGGTGGCCCACCGACGCAGCTTTCAGCCATCGGCGGCAATATGACCATTCCCGAAATGATGGCGAAGGCATTAAAGGGCGAAGTTCATCTCAACCGCACGGTCGTCGGTATCAGCGACACCAATAGCGGTGCCGAGGTCGTGTGCGGTGATGGCACGGTGTATCGTGCTGATCATGTGGTGTGCTCGTTGCCGCTTCCAGTGATGCGTTATCTCCGGTTTGATCCATTTTTGCCCTCCGTTCAATCTAAGGCCATTTCCTTGGTGCCGTACTTCCCAATGACTCAAGTGCATCTGGTTGCCAAAGACCCATTTTGGGAAGACGACGAATGGTCTCCGGATATGTGGACAGACACGGTCGCTGGTCACGTAATCGGCAACCGACACAATGTCGACAACAGCGATGTCACCAGTCTGACCGCCTGGGCGCGCGGGTTTACTGCGCACAAATTGGATCAAGCGAGTCCGGAAGAGGGTATGGCTTGGGTGGTTTCTGAACTTGAGCGCATTCGCCCGAGCGCAAAGGGCAAGCTGGAAGCCCGGTACATTAAATCTTGGATGCGGGACCCCTTTGCCGGTGGTGATTATGCGGTATGGGAACCGGGCCAAGTGACCGAATTTCTGCATGCGACGGGCAAAGCGCATGGCCGAGTTCACTTTTGCGGTGAGCACACGGCGCTGTCTAATCGCGGTATGGAAGGGGCCATGGAATCCGGTGAGCGCGCGGCGTTTGAGATTATGGGGCTTTAGTTTAGGGGTTCCAGTTCGTGGCGGTTTCCGTCATTGCGCCCAGTTCATAGATCGTGCCTTCTTTGTCACCGCTAGCGACGAGCATGCGGGCCAGCATGTGGTGGGGCCCGGTGCGCCAGACGTGTAGCTCTTTGCCGAACGATGTCGCCCAGACAAAGCGCTCACATTCAAATTGACCGGCAGGGAGGTCCAGAGTCTCCGTACCGTCATACCGGGCTTCGCTTGGAATTTTCTCGCCGTGACCCAGGGTGCGCCCGTTCCAGGTATTGGAAACGGAATGGGGCAGAATTTCCTGCATCTCTTTCGTCGACGTGTCCATGAAGCACATCTTCCACGAGTCATGAATGATGTTGTGGAAGCCAACGGTCATGTGCGACGGGGCGTCGAACTCTGCAGTGTCGACATCAACGCCCGGATTGAAGACGTAGGAATATAGGCGGTCGCCAGTTAATCGACGCAGAACCGAGCCATGAGACTCACCTTTGTAGAAAAGACGGCCCAGGCATTCGATTGGCCGCCAATCTGCTGCAACGATCTGATTAACGTCCCGGAGTAAATCGCCTTTCGGAGATTGGGTCACCGTGCGCAAGGTGCGAGAGCCGTCGGGATTGCCGGTAAGAAGAAACCGCTCATACATCTGTGAGCTACCACCCGGCTCTGTAATGAGAATATGACCTTCATGGACGGTGAAACTCATGCCTAGGCTCCGCACGCTCTGTCTAAATTAAACTGGATAGTAGAATACACAGCTTGACTCATTATGTCGGGTGGTTTGGGCTGTGAACCGAAGTAAAGATAAGGATCTTGCCATGGATACTGCATCTGATCCGTTCGTTCACACCACGCGCCGTGTTCTGACCGTCGAAGGGGAAGACGGCCAGTCCTTTGTCATGGAGGACGGGGAACCAGAGGACGTGTTGATTCTCAATGGCGCTCGTATGGTACGCCTGTGGCAAACTGATGACGTGCCCGCCAGTATTCCCGTGCGGGAAGACGTGACCGATGATGGTCTCGGTCGCTTGCCCAAGAAATTCGGTGGTACGAGGTTCTACACAGCGGAACTGCCCGGTGGGGCGAATGCGCCGCAAATTCCAATGCATACCTCTGATAGCGTTGATTATATCGCAGTGATGCGCGGTGAAATCGTATTGGTTACGGATAAAGAAGAAGTCACTTTGAAGCCCGGCGATACGCTGGTGCAGACCGGCAACAATCACACTTGGGAGAATCGCACGGATGACGTTGCCGTGCTGTTGGTGGTGGTTGTTGGGGCTGAACGGACAAAATAGAGTCTAGCGTTGCGACCAACTGTCTTGAAGTTGAGCAACGTCATCGCGGGCTTGGGGTGTCGACGCCAGTTTAGCTGCGGCCTTGATCATGTCGTTGGCTTCGGATTCAGTCAGCTTGAGATCGCAGTCTTCGAAAAGATCATCTATCCAATTCTGTATGAGATATATTTTGGAATACAAATGGTTTTGGCGCGCGCCAGCCAGCCACCAACGTCCTGCGGCGCAGGTGTCAGGGTCGCCAGCGTAGCCACCCATCAGCACAAGCCCGAGGACGAGTTGACCTTGGGCATGACCGGATTCAGCGGCTTGTTCAAAGTAGGGTAAGGCCGCTTCATATTTATCTTCGTAGAAAAACGAACGACCATATTGGTAGGCGAACCGACCTTCGTCCGGGTAGGCCGCCAAGGCGTCGCGGCATGCGCTGCGGGCGGCTGGAATATCGAAGTCTTCTTGTTCCACACCAGGGGCTGATTTCTGGGTGTCGGAGGGGTGGGCGGCCAAGCGGTCACAGGCAGTTTGCGGTGCTTGGGCTAGGGCAGAGCCGGTAACGAATGTGATGAAGAGGCTGAAGATCAGAACGGGGCGCATACACACTCTCTTTTGTGGGGCGGCACTTGCCCGCGTACGGTTCCCTTGTTACACCCGAAGCAAGGGAAAACATAGATCGCTTTAGAGGGGCACATCGCAGATGTCGGATCCTAATACGACTTTTACAGCCACGGCCTTGCAGGTCGATTGCCATGCCGTCAATGGCTGCGCGGATCGTGCCGAAGCGTCAACTCAGATGCTCAAGCAGATTGAAAGCCTCAGTGCCGCGATCAAAACTATTGATCTTTTTACGATGGGTTTTAGTGGCACTAAGACCAAATTATTCGTGTTGCCTGAATACTTCCTTTCCAGTTTCCCAATGGGGGAGTCGATCGCTCGCTGGCAGGAGATAGGATCAATCCCGATGGATGGGCCCGAATATGAGGCGTTGGGAAAGATTGCTCAGGCCAATGATTGCTTTCTGTCGGGCAATGTTTACGAAGTTGACCCTAATTTTTCCGATCTTTACTTCCAAACCTGCTTTGTAATTGGGCCGAGCGGTGACGTTGTGCTGCGTTACCGTCGCCTGATTTCTCAGTTTGCGCCGGGCCCTTACGACGTGTTGGATAAATACCTTGATCTCTATGGCGCGGATGCGATTTTTCCGGTCGCAGATACGGAGATCGGTAAGATTGGCTGCGTTGCCTCAGAGGAAATACTGTATCCGGAGATTTCCCGTTGTCTGGCGATGCGCGGCATGGAAATTCTTTGCCACTCCACATCCGAAGTTGGGGCGCCGATGCTCACGCCTAAGGAAATCTGTCGGCGGGCGAGAGCGGTTGAAAACATGTGCTACGTGGTGTCGTCAAATACGGCAAGCATCAAAGGCACGCCGATCCCCGCTGAGTCCACAGGTGGCATGTCAAAGATCGTCGATTATAAGGGGCTGGTGTTAGCGGAGGCCTATACGGGCGAAACCTTTTGTGCCAGCGCCATGTTGGACATGGATACCCTCCGTAAGGTGCGTAAGCACTCGGGCATGACAAACCTTCTCTCGCGCCAGCCATTTGATCTTTATGCGCAAGAATATGGTAGTCACACGTTCGTGGAACCGAACGGAATGTTGGAAAATGGCGATGTGAAGGTGCCGGATCGGGCCTTCTTTATGCGTCGCCAGCAAGAGGTGCTGGAGCGCTTAGATAAAGAGGGTATTCTTTCGTAGGGAGTATGTAATGGTATTGCGTGTAGTGCTGGCATGTTTCGCAGTGATCTTTCTGTCCGCGTGTTCGCCCGAGGTGGGCAGTGAAGACTGGTGTGAAGACCTCAAGGAAAAAGACAAGGGTGAATGGACCCTGGACGAAACAGCTGAGTACGCCAAGAGCTGTATTTTTTAGGAGGCTGGTTTGATCACGGCCCTAGTTACGTTTGTTCCGAGTTTTGAGAAGGCCGAAAGATCTGCCGCCGATAATTTGGCGCTGTATGAAGCAATGGCACCCAAGTACCAGAAAATACCCGGCTTGATCCGTAAGTACTTTATGGGAAACGACGACCGGGCCGGGGGGTGGTATGAATGGGAAACCATGGAATACGCGAAGGCCTATTACACTCCGGCCTGGCACCAGTTTATCACCAGCACCTACGGCACAGATCTAGAAATTGAATACTTTGATTGTCCCTGCGTGATCGACAATTCGTCTGGCGAAGTCTGTATCGCGCCAGAAATAAAAGCGGCCGCCGAGGTGGAGAAGGCAGCAGAATGAGCACCGAGAAGGTCAAAAACTTTCTACGGATCATGGAAGACCGTGACCTAGAAACGGCGAAAACGTTTTTAGCGCCAGAGTTTCGAATGACGTTTCCGGGTGGCATCTCAATGACGACGCTGGATGAATTAGTTTCCTGGTCCAAGGGACGCTATAAATCGATCAGCAAGACCTTCGAAGACTTTGACGAGTTTCAAGATGGCGAAGAAACCGTCGTCTACAGCACCGGCATGCTGAACGGCGAAGCGCTGGACGGCTCAGCAATTAGTGAAGTGCGCTACATTGATCGCTTTGTCTTTCGCGACGGGCTCATGGTCGACCAGCAGGTATGGAATGATCTGGCTGATGTATTGCCAAAATCGGCATCAGCCGAGTGAGTAATTTACTGACTAAGTTGGCTGACGCAGTTGATGCGTCGGGCTTTCTGACAGGTGCCGATATTGGCCCACGGTATTTAGATACCCGAGGGCATGGTCCTTCCGGTGCCCCCTCCTGTGTAATGCGACCCACCTCGACAGCTGAAGTGTCCGCGGTTCTGAAGCTTTGTCACGATGCTGGCCGTACGGTCGTTCCCCAAGGGGGCATGACGGGGCTGGTGGGTGGTGGCACACCCGGCGACGGCGATGTGGTGCTGTCGTTAGAGCGTATGAACGCGATCGAAGAGATTGATCCCATTGGGCGGACCATGATTGCAGAAGCAGGTGTTGTGCTCGAAACAGCGCACGGTGTCGCAGACGATGCTGGTTTTGTATTGCCGATTGATCTTGGCGCGCGGGGCAGTGCCACGCTTGGCGGCTTAATCAGCACAAATGCCGGCGGCAATCGCGTTATTCGCTACGGCATGACGCGCCAATCGGTTCTCGGGTTAGAAGCGGTGCTGGCTGACGGCACCGTCCTGACATCGATGAACCGGATGTTGAAGAACAACGCCGGGTACGACCTGAAACAGCTGTTTATCGGCTCTGAGGGAACACTGGGTCTGGTGACCCGCTGCGTCATGCGGTTGCAGTCGAAGCCCTTAACGACCTCGACCGCTTTCGTCGGTGTCGATGATTTTCAGTCGGTGCCAGCGTTTTTGGCGTTGCTGGATACCAAACTGGGTGGTGGGCTCGGCGCGTTCGAGGTGATGTGGTCAGAATACTACGATTTCGTGCGCGACCGCTGCCCCACGCTAAAGCCACCGCTGCCACCTGAACATAAGTATTACGTTGTGACGGATGCCCTTGGCTCTGACCCTGAAGGGGATAAGGATCGCTTTGAAGGTGTTTTAGAGATGGCTCACACACAGGGTCTTATTCAGGGGGGCGTTGTTGCCCAGTCGGACAAGGAACGAGATGATCTATGGGCGATCCGTGAAGGCGCCGGAGAGGGCTTCCGCACAATTGCACCGATGTTTACCTACGACGTCTCTATGCCGATCACCGCGATGGATGATTTCGCGACCAAGTCGATGGCTGATATTGAGAAAGCTTTCCCTGGCGCGACAACACTGATTCTGGGTCACTTGGGTGACGGCAATCTACATGCGGTCGTGTCGGTGGGTGACGGGTCAGATGCGGCTCACCGCAAAGTGAATGATATTCTCTACGGCATCATCCGCGATGCTGGTGGATCGGTCTCAGCCGAACACGGCATAGGCACCGAGAAGCGTGACTATTTAAATTGGAGCAGAACCGAGGCTGAAGTCGAAGTTATGCGCACATTGAAGCGCACGCTAGACCCCAAGGGCATCCTCAATCCGGGGAAGGTGATTTAACCATCCCGCCGCATCACGACGACGCCATCAATGATCGCGTCCGAGGGATGAAGTATGACCGTGTCGTCCTGTTTCAATCCGTCCGTGACCTCCGCTTCCAACGTGTTGCGCCGTCCCAGTGTGATTGTCTGAAGGCGGGCCGTGCTGTCATCATCGACAAAGACAGCCCAACTTTCACCGGATCGGAATAGGGCGCTCACAGGAATTTTCAAAATATCGCGGCGGTCTTGAACCACAACGCGAGTTTCGACGCGATAGCCATGGCCAAGGCTTTGCCACTCCGATTGCGACGAGATAAAATCGATGACGACATTGACACGTTGCTCTTCGATGCCAAGCGCTGAAATCTTGGTGAAGCCAAAGGGCTCAACGAGCCGGACTCGGCCTTCTAACGGCAGTTCACCGCCCCAATCATCGACGATGACCCGATCACCCGCTTTAATTTTCACAGCGTCTGTCGACAAAAGGTCGACAACGATTTCTAGCTCGGCAGGATTGCCCAGCTCCATCAGAGATGTTCCTGCCGCCAAGACGCCTTCGCTTTCTTGCAGAACCCGCAAGACGCGGCCACTGATTGGCGCACGCACGGGGATGAGGTCTTTGTTGTCGACGCCATTCTCGCTTTCCTGCGACGTAATCAAGGTTGCACGCGCAGACTCAAGGTCTGCCCGCACTTTACGCAGGTTCGCGGTCGCTTGCGCCAAGCTCGCTTGAGCGGTGCGGACTGAAAGCTGGCGCTGGTCAAGGGTTGCCTGGGAAATGGTTCCGCGTTCGGCCAGGGGCTCGGCGCGCTGCAGTTCCGCCCGGTCATAGTCCAGTTGAGCCTGCGCTCGAGATTGTTCTGCTGTTGCCAGCCCGACGGCTGCCTCAGCCGCTTTAACAATGGCCTCTGCTTCCGTGCGGCTTCGCAGGTCTAACATGATCGGGTCGGATGGTTCGAACAGGGCGAGGATTGTGTCGCCAGCGGTCACAGCGTCACCAGCTTCGATGTCGATTCTGCGCACTTGCCCGGCGACGGGTGCGGATACCACGTAAACGTCTTTCAGCCGTGTTTGACCTTCATCGTCGATCGTGACGAGCAGGTCACCGCGGGTCACCTGTGCGACATCAACGCCAACGGGTTGTGGCTGTAGCGATATACCGATCAGAACAACAAGCGCTGTAACGATAGCGCCGATGGTCAAAGTACGACGGGATAATTTAGGCACAGACATACTCCTCCAGCTACTCTCTGGTCTTCAAGGCAGTTACGAGATTCAACCCAAAGACTCGATGCCTGGTAATGAAGCCGCATAAAACGGCCGAAACACAGACAACAACAACGGACCAACCGTAGGTCGAGTTTTCAATGACAAACGGGAAATTATAAAGATCAGTCGCAAGCATCGGCGACATGGCCAGGGCCATGCTATAGCCCAGCAGGCACCCGACGGGCAGTGAAACGAGGGTGAGGATGCCGAGTTCGCCGAGCAGAATATAGGTGACTTCTTCTCGTGTGAAACCCAGGACACGCAAACTCGCCAGCGCGCGAGCACGTTCAGACAAGGCGATCCTGGCGGCATTATAAGCGACGCCGAAAGCGATCAGACTGGCAAGCGCCACATAAAAACCGATCATCACGTTCATGGTGTTGTCCATGGTTTCGCGAAAACTGGCGAGGGTCGCGGTTTGTTGCGCGATGCCTGCCACACCAGGCGTATCCTTCAGGGTGGCGTAAAGGTCGTCGGCATATCGGCTATCAACCATGACATGAATGCCAGTCACAGTTGGGCCCTCCCGCATCAGCCGATTAACGGCATCAATGTGCATGTAGGCTTGAAAGCCAAGATACTCTTCAACAAGACGGACGATAGGAATTTGCTCTATGGGGCGGCGCTCTTGCAACACCTCGACGGTAACCAAATCACCGAGCTTCAAGTCGAGGTCTTTGGCGATATGTTTTGACAACGCCAGCCCACCGGGTGGCGGCTCGATGGTCTTTTGATCGCTGTCGAGTAGACGGTTGAGATCGGCCCCAGAAACGATGCCGATAATCGATTTGCGGTCAGACAAATGACCGTTGCGCAGGCGGACGGCAACACTTCGTGTCGGTTGAGTCTGAATAACGCCGGGCAGATGTTGGATTTCTTGTTCAACGGTTGCAGGGCGAGGTTCGACGAAGGATACGGTTAAGGTTTGCCGTTCCGCTTGGAAGAAATAAACCTCGATGACGCGTTCGACGGAATCTAGAAAGAAAAGGGACATAATCATTAGCGCGACAGAAAACGCGACGCCGATGATGGTCAAGCTGGCGCGCACTGGAAAGCGTGTCACGTGGCGGAAGATCATGCGCGTGGGTTGGCTGATCGTGAATCGTGAAAAGAAGCGGGACAACGCGCCTGCCTTATATGACGTTGGGACGGGCGGGGCCATTGCCACAGCTGGTGATAGTTTGGCAGCCTGGCGCACGGCTCCAAGTCCACCGACCATGCCTGCGATAAGACTGATGATCGCGGCGGACGTGAATACGCCCGGATCGATGCCGAGGTCGAGAAGGGGGAACTTGTAGTAGGTCGTGTACATGGTGATCATGCCGCCACCCATCCACAGGCCGAGGGCCATGCCCATTCCCAAGCCGACGAGCACCAGGATCAAGACGAGTTTGAGATAGATCCACCCGACCTCAAGGTCGTTGTATCCGAACGCTTTGAGCAACCCAATTTGTTCGCGTTCCGTCGCGACGATGCGCGATACCACGACATTCAACAGAAAGGCCGCCACCAACAAAAACACGGGCGGAAAAACTGCGCCGCTGGTCCGAAGCTGGGTAATCTCATTAACAAGGAAAAAATTGGAAAGCTGGTCTTCGCGCGCGTATGAACCGACCCCCCCATAGGGTTCAAGCAGGACGTCGAGCCGGCGGATGATTTCTTCTTCGGACGCACCCAATTGCAATGACATCGTTACGTTGTTGAAGGCACCGTCAAGGTCAAAGGCAGCCGCGAGTGCTTTGCGCCCCATCCACATTACGCCGAAGCGCCTGTCGTCGGGCATTAGGGATCCCGGCCCAAGCGCGTAAATATACTCAGGGGTCATGCCTAAGCCGACGATTTCCAAACTGCGCTTATTGCCGTTGATAATGGCCTGAAAGCTGTCACCGACGGCCATGCCATGGGCGTTGGCGAAGGCGTCTGTGACGGCAACCTCGTTCGGTCGTTGTGCCGTGGGGTAGCGGCCGGACAGAATAATGACGTCGTTGAGCAGTGGCGTTCCCCGCTCGGGCAAAGAGATCAACTGCCCAGTCGCCGGTTCGGCCATGTTCGGAAGATCCAAATTGACTGCGGCGATGATGCGCGTCTCTGCAACTGAGACGCCGGGGATGCGCTCTATATCTTCTTTTAAGCTATCGGGTGCGCGTTTGAGCGTGGCGAAAACATCGGCGAAGCGGGTGCGGTCATAGAACGCATTCATGCTTTCTTCGAGCACCGTGACGGTGCCGAAGGAAGAAATCATCATCGCAATACCGCAAGCCATAACCATTGAAATAGCGAGCGCTTGCCCTTTGATGCGCCACAGGTCGCGCAACAGTTTCCGATTCAAAGCGTCGATGCGTATCACCACGTCAGTTCCTCCGGCGCTTTCTTTACCGGATTCTCGTCAACGCTAATGATCTGTCCGTCGGCGAAGCGGATCACTCGTTCCGACATATCCTTGATGCCAGCGTTATGGGTGATCAAAGCCGTCGTAGTGCCGAGTTCCCGATTGGCCCGGTCCAACGCTTCCAAAACAACGACGCCGGTTTTGCTATCCAACGCGCCTGTCGGTTCATCACACAACAGGACGTCGGGTCTCTTGGCAATCGCCCGGGCGATCGCCACCCGTTGTTGTTCTCCACCGGATAACTGAGAGGGGAAGTGGTCCAGGCGGTGCTCGAGGCCAACCATCTCGAGCGCTTCCGCTGCACTCATCGGATCTGCAGCGATCTCAGTCACCAAGGCGACATTCTCTCTAGCCGTTAAGCTGGGAATAAGATTGTAAAATTGAAACACAAAGCCAACGTGGTCCCGACGGTAAACCGTTAGATCGTGGGCGGAGCACGCTGTGAGTTCTAAGTCTTTGAAAAATAGCTGTCCGGCGGTCGGGAGATCTAAACCACCGAGAATATTGAGTAGGGTAGATTTACCGCTTCCGGACGGCCCAAGGAGAACGACAAGTTCGCCTTCGTAAAGCGTGAGGTCGACACCGCGCAGGGCCTCAACGCGTAGGCCACCTGTTTCATAAACCTTAGTGATCCCTTCAGCACGGAAGGTTTCGGTCAGGCGGGTTCCGTCTTGCACTCCGTCCGGCATGATGCGGGCGTTCCTCGCAATAGGATAAAGCGGCGTGTTATACCACTCAAACGTAGAGGACTATAGCTCTAACATGTTGAAAGATAAGGATGATATTTCTGCATAGGAGCATTGCAAATCTTCACCTTCCATTGATGCGTATCAATATAGGTTAACGGAACGCAGTGTATTGGATGGCGCGTGAGCGATTTGGAACAGAAGCCCGACAAATCTGGTCAAGGAGGTGGAGGTAAGGACTTAACCTCTGGGTCAGTGCGGCGACACATCGCCAAGCTAACGGCCTTTATGGCTGTTGGCGCGGTGGCATCGATGACGTTTCAGGTTGTTGATACCTATTTTGTTGCGCAGCTTGGCACCCAAGAACTGGCGGCAATGGCGTTCACGTTCCCCGTGATTATGATTCTACATGCTATTGCTGTTGGTCTTGGTACAGGCGTGACGGCCGTGGTCTCCCGATTCGTTGGTGGCGGAGGGACTGAATCAAAAGCTATTTCCACTGATAGCCTATTCCTAGCGACTTTGGTCACGGCGATCTTTTCGGCGATTGGGTTGGTAACCATTGAACCGGTGTTCGCACTGCTCGGCGCCGAGCCTGACATCATGCCATTGATCCGCGACTACATGGAAATTTGGTATCTCGGAATCATTTTCATGATTGTGCCGTTAATTGGTAATTCGATTATTCGTGCCCATGGCGACGCAAAATTTCCCAGCATGATCATGACCATAGCGGCTGTTCTCAATATCATTCTGGATCCTATATTGATCTTCGGTTTGTTTGGTGCGCCGCGGCTCGAACTGCAGGGCGCAGCTCTGGCAACGGTTATTGCGCGCTTTGTGACTTTTGCGGCGTCGCTTTGCGTGCTTCATTTCCGGATGCATGCGTTGACATATGAAATGCCAACCATCGAACGCCTCGCGAAGAATTGGCGTTTGATTCTCAATATCGGTCTGCCGTCGACGGCCACCCAGCTGATCATGCCCGTATCTATGGGCATACTGACGGCTCTTATTGCCTCGTTCGGCTCCGACGCCGTGGCCGCTTATGGCGTTGCGTCTCGGGTCGAAATGTTTGCATTAATATTCATGATGGCAATATCCATTGCGATGGGGCCATTCGTCGGCCAGAACGCGGGAGCGGGCCGGATTGATCGCGTGAAAGCCGCGTTTCGGTTCGCGTTTCAAGCCAGCTTCGCTTATGGCGTCATAATGGCGGTGATTCTCGCGCTCTTCGGTGACTCGATCGGGCGTATTTTTAGTGACGATGCTGACGTTGTCCGGCTCGCGGCGTTCTACCTACTTGTTGTTCCTGTGAGTTATCCGGTTCTGGCAATTATCGGAATCAGTTCGCAGGCATTTAATTCGTTGGCGCGCCCTATGCCCGCAATGGTTATTGGCGCCTGCAAGGCATTTTTGGTTCAAGTGCCATTGGCTTATGCTGGTGCCTACTTTGGTGGCATGCAAGGCATCTTTGTCTCGATGAGTTTGTCGACTGTTTTGGTCTCTGCTCTCGCGTACGTCTGGTTACGTAGAACAGTGATTGAGGAAGAGGGACTAATCGCTCAAGCGCGCTTATCTCAGGCAACTTAAGAAAACTATCGCGCGTGGTTTGCAGCCAACTCGCGAATGCTTGCGACGCCCTGGCGCATGTCGGTCATAATAAACTCGCCCTTGCCAATTGGGCTGCCGGCCCGCGGATTGGGATAGCGCGATACCCATGCGTTCATCTTGACCGTTAAGCCGCACAACACTCCGCCAATTGTCGTGTGATAGTCAGAGATAAGCTTTTTGACTTGCTCAAAGCGTTCGGCAGACAGGTTATCCCAAAGATCTTGCGTTTGGTCGTCGAAGTCTTGAAACAAGCGTTGCAAAAACTCGACCAAACCGATCATCAATTTTTCTATCTTGGCAGCTTCGTTGAGTAAGTTCCGGTCCTGCTTAATTTTGTAGTTCTTTTTGATGTCATTCATGGATTGGACAAAATTTTCAAGCAACGGCTGCAGTCGGTCGAGGCAATTTCGGTAATAGGACAAAGACAAAAAGATATCGCCGTAGTCCTCGAGGAAACGGGGAATCTGATCCAATTGAATGTTTAGTTTCTCGGCCATGGTTTTTAGTTTGCCGAGAGCCTTTTTAACATCAGGATCTTTGAACAGGCCGACGAGGTCCTTGAAATTTGTCACTTCAAGGTCATCACTTCCGTATATCTGTTTAATGAGCGGTAAAGTGAACGATGACATATAGGCTGTCAGTTCTTTGTTTTTATCCTCTGACAGTTGAAGCTCTGAATCATCGCCAAGTGCAATTCCGAGGTCACGCAACGAGCGCCTTAAGCTGTACACATCGAAACTGGGAAGCGGCGCCAATTTGATCAAAATTTGTAGATCAGGGTGAGCCATCCCCTCTTTCCATTGGAAATGGTCGGGTAGATCGTCGACTAAAATCTGGCCACTGCCCGTTTCACGTTCTGAGAAAAGCTCAATTACTCCTTCAAGACGATGGTTCTTGATCAAGCGGGCGCGATGTAAGGCCTCAGTCTGCAAAGGCATGATATTGAGCGGAATGACAAACAGTGAGTCCATGTCCGCGTCAGCAAGAGGTTCAACGGTTTGCGAGCACACGGATCAAACATCAATCACAAATAGGGGGTGGAAAATTGGGAATCTTAGAGTCCCGCCAATATTCTATTCGCCTCAATACTATAATGGGCGGCGGAATTGTACTACCGGAATAACAAATATATATGGTTGCTCGGAGTGGACCGAACGCGCTTAAGCGGCGGCCGGCTCCGCATTGAGGGCTTCTTCTAGGTCAAAGAAGCTTGGCTGGACCCGTGTGGGCACGCTGCCGCGGCCAATTTCCACCGAAACTTGAGGGGCGTTGCCGTTGAGGTGGGCGACCATGACATCCCGAATAATCAGGTAGAATTGGTGCTCTTCATCCAGGATTTGCTTAAGCCGGTTGGCGAACGGGCCGACTAAAAGGTAGGCGAGAAACACACCTAAAAATGTACCGGTCAGCGCCCCACCGATTAGCGTTCCAAGAACTTCAGGCGGTTCGGTGACCGATGCCATGGTTTTGATAACACCCAGCACAGCGGCAACGATGCCAATAGCGGGAAGGCCGTCAGCCATCGTCTGCAATGATTCATGCGGCTTCAAAACTTCGTGGTGGTGTTTGTCGAGCTGGGCTTCCATCGCGTCGTACACCTGATGCGGATCATCGAGGTTCATCGACAGCATCCGCAATGTGTCGCAAATAAAATCTGTCGCAAAGTGGTCGTTCAGAATGCGTGGGTATTGCTGAAAGATGTCACTTTCTTTTGGTGTTTCGATGTGTGCTTCGATCACCAAGATACCTTTAGATTTGATCATCTTGGTGATGGTGAAAAGAAGGCAAAGAATATCGAGGAAATCTTGCTCGTTCCACTTCGGACTACCGAAGGATTTCTTTATGCCGCCGAAGGACCCTTTAATGATGTACCCCGGGTTGCCAATAATCAGCGCACCGATGGCGCCACCCAAGATCATCGTCAGTTCGAAGGGTAGGGCGTGAAGAATGACGCCGAATTTGCCGCCGGAGGCCGTGTAGGCGCCAAACACACAGACCAGAACAAAGGTGATCCCAAGTATTCCACGCATCGGCGTTGCTTCTTTCCCCTGCTGGCGATCGGCTCGGTCCTCACCCTTGCCGGGCAGAAGACCTGAGTTTAACTATACCATTTCAAGGGCTTATCAAAGGTCAAATCCGATGGCGTGGCAAGGGTGAAGCTGTGGAAACGCGACTAAAGACGCGGGTATGGGTACAGGCCTTCCTCCGGCGGCTCGAGCTCGACGGCTATATGGCGGCGTTGCTCAGCCGGGGTGACGAGGATGCTGGCGCGGTGCTGGTCAAGGTCAACAGGTTCTCAGATGGATGCCGGGTGTATACCCAAGTGCGCGATGAGTCGGGTGATTTAGCGTGGCTATCCGGCACGGGAGGGGCGCTCGTATCAGAAGCAGAAGCTGATGCGTACATCGATCGGCAGAGAGGTTACGACGCCGATATTTGGGTGGTTGAAGTCGAAGATCCGAAGGGAAACTACGGTATTGATGGCCCGATACTGGAGGATTGAGTCATAGTTTCAACGTGCGTGACGCCAAAGCCGTAGTGCTCAAAGACGGCCTGACCGTCGGAGCTCGCTAAACTATCAAAGAACGCGACGACGTCGAGCGTATCACGATTAGCAAGTACAGCTGCCGTGTAGTGTATGGGTGAATGGGCTTCTGGCGGAATAATTGCCGCAAGGCGGACCCGGTCGCTTAGGGCGGCATCTGTCGCGTAAGTTATGCCAAGCGGCGTTTCGCCCCGCTCCACCATAGCCAGAACTGCACGGACATTAGATTGCGGAGCCAATCGATCGCGAACCGCCGGCCAGAGTCCGAGGGCCTCTACGGCTTCTTTTGCATAGCGCCCCGCCGGAACATGACTTGGATCCCCGATAGCGAGACGACCGCCATTCAAGCGTCTGAGCACAACCAATGGCTTCGAGACATCAATAAGGCCAGTGTGTGGAGACGTTATAGGACCAACCAAAACCAACCTGTTGCGTGCTAGTGGGCGTGTCAGCGCTGGATTAAGTCGACCATTTGTTCTTAGGACGTCGATCCACTGCGATGAGGCTGAGATGTATATATCTGCCGGGGCACCTTGGCTGATCTGACGCGCGAGTGTGCCAGAACTGCCTAGAGACACGCGAATGTCAGCGCCGGTTTGGCTCGAAAACTGAGCCGCAAGGTCTTGGACAGGCGGGGCCACGCTGGCGGCTGATAAGACAAGAATACGAGCCTGGTCAATGGCTTGCGCCGCGCCAGCCGATAGGCCGCTGCCGATCGCCAGGACCAAGAATGCGATGTTTCTTACAAAATAGGTCATGCCAACACGTTTATGGTTTCGAACTTATAGTGCGCCAATGCGTTCCTATTGTGGACAGCGGAACGCTCTATGGGTATGTTCCCCAGCCTTTCCGCCCTATTTATCACGTTTTCCGACCTAATTCTGAGGTGAACTATGCCTGATGTATGGACAGATGATCGCATCACCAAGCTTAAAAAGCTGTGGTCCGAAGGTTTAACGACCGGAGAGATTGGAAAACGCCTTGGCGTTTCGAAAAATGCTGTGGTTGGAAAAGCGCACCGTCTTGGCTTGAAAAGCCGTCCTTCGCCTATCAGACGCGCGGGAAAGAAGGCCGAGCCGAAGAAAGAAGAGACCAAGGTTTATACCCTGGCAACCCTTACGTCCCAAACGTGCCGCTGGCCTATTGGTGACCCTAAGGAGGATAATTTCCACTTTTGCGGCAAGCCGATATTTCAAACTAAGCCTTACTGCGCAGAGCATTGCGCGGCGGCCTACGTTGGTTCGAACAAAAACCGTGGTGAGAACGCGGCCTAAATCCTCTAGTTTTTCGATTTTTGGCGTGAATCTATAAATGGCGCTATCGTAGGCTGATTCCTCAACTCTGTGTCGGCCAAGTAGGCGTATCTTTTCTCATAGGTTGAATAATTCTCGTAATAGTTTAATACTGAAGTTGGTCGAAACCTTCTAAGTAATTATGTTTCGATGAGTAATACCAACGTGTTAAAAGTTCTGATTACTTGTAAGTGACGTCGTTTCAGACATAGTCGAGCAAAGATCAAGATGGATCGATACGCATGACCTTGGCAGTTAAGTTTTGGGGGGTTCGGGGAAGTATTGCGTGTCCGTCGCCGCAACACGTGGTGTATGGCGGCAATACAAGTTGTCTCGAAGTTTTTGCTGGCGATAAGCGCATCATCCTTGATGCGGGTACGGGAATAAGACAACTCGGTTTCGAATTTATCCGCGACGGTGTGAAAGACGGCGTTATCCTTCTGACCCATAGCCATTGGGATCATATCAATGGCTTTCCGTTCTTCGGCCCTACTTTTATGGCCAACAGTCATTTCTCAATTCACGCTGGGCATTTGTCGGATCACGGCGGCATTGAGAATGTGCTGGCAAACCAAATGGCGAACCCTACTTTTCCAGTGCCTCTAGAGGCCTTGCAGGCGGAACTCGATTTTGTCGATTTTCATGCCGGCGAGAATTGGGAATTATACCCGGGAGTCAAATTGCTCACTAAGCCGCTTAATCACCCAAACGGTGCAACGGGATACCGAATTGAGTATGACGGCAAATCGATCTGCTACGTTACAGATACTGAACACGTAATCGGGAAGCCCGATGAGACCGTATTGGCGTTAATCGAAGGGGCCGATCTCGTCATCTACGATTCTACCTATACAGATGAAGAGTTTCCCGAAAAAATTGGTTGGGGCCATTCTACCTGGGAAGAGGGGATAAGGCTCTGCAAAGTTGCTGGGGTTAAGCAGCTTGCCATTTTTCATCACGATCCCGATCACAATGACGATTTCATGCGCAACTTAGAACACAATGCGCGTGAGATGTGGGACGGCGCCCTGGTTGCCAGGGAACACATGATTCTGACACCCGGTCAGTAGGCAATCCGTTCAGCGTTCGCGAAACGCTTCGTGTTTTAATTTCAGAACTGGTTTGATGAGATAGTCCATCACGGATTTTGTGCCGGTATGGATATCGACGGTTGCACCCATTCCCGGGGATATAAGAAAACCATCTTCCTGATCGCCCAGCCAGGGTTGCGCGGTCTTGATCACAACTTTGAAGTAGGGCGGAGCATTGTCAGGAACGGTTGAGTCAGGTGCGACAGATATAACTTCGCCCTCGATGCCTCCGTACCGCACGAAATCATAAGTATCTATTTTAATCGTCGCCTCTTGGCCTTCCTGCACGAAGCCCCGGTCCATTGGGTTGAGACGGGCTTCGACAACCAAGGTGTCTTCAGAGGGGACAATATCTAGAATAGGTTCCCCCGGCCGCACGACCCCGCCAATGGTAGTGTAGCGCATGTTCTTAACCACACCCACGATAGGGCTCCTGATCGTGGTCCGTGTCTGCTGATCGTCTGCCGTTGCAAGAAGTTCACGGGTGCGGGCAATTCCCATTTCCGTTTCGCCGAGCTGCTCGCGGGCTTCCCGAGCGAACCGTAAGTCTAATTCCTGAACCCGCTCTAAGGCCTCATCCATGGCGGCCTGCGCACGGGGCAGGGCCTCAGTGAGCGCCGCAATTTCGCCTTCGAAACTTTCGACTTCACTTTCGATCTGAAGATGATCCATCGGCGATTGCAGTTTGTCTTTTAGCAGGTCGGCGGACATCGTGGGCCTGGCGCTCGGCATCAATGATGTTGTCCATGCCGCTTACAAGATCGGTCGGCAGAGTTAGCGGTGTTCCATTCGCTTCTGCTTCAAGCCGAGCCTTGCGGATTAAGAAACCATCACGACGGACTTGCAACTCTTCGATATTGGTTACTGTGCCGGCTAGATCCATTTGTACCAGGGGTGTACCCAAGCGAACCGTGTCGCCGTCCCGGACAAAAAGCTCGTCGATAATGCCACCTTCCAAATGCTGAATGGTCTTTACGCGGCCCTGGGGCACAACTTCACCAGGTGCGATTGCGACTTCATCTAAGTCGGCAAAGGCCGACCAAAGGAGAAACATGCCTAGTAGACCCATGATCCCATAGGCGACGAGGCGCCAGCTGGGCGCGGTATTTTGTTCGAGGAGGTCGTCGAGTTGGCTCATTCTGTTTCCGTAGATGAAGTATTTACTCAGCCGGATCGGCAATCTCTTCTCTTGTCGCCGGATCAACTTTGATGACTTTTAAGGGTGTGGCTTTAGCTGTCGCGCCGCTGTCCGCTTTGGCTTTTGCCATCGCCTCCATCACTTTGCGCGTCGGTCCGGCGGCTCTAATTCGACCCTGATCCATAATAATGACATTGCCACAGGCCTGCAGTAGCACCGGGCTATGGGTTACCAGAATTACCGTATGCGTCTTCCCAAGCTCCGTTAACGTGAGTTGCAGATTGGCTTCAGCATCTTTGTCGAGACTACCCGATGGTTCGTCCATGACGATCACCGGCGGGGCCCCAACAAGAGCTCTAGCAATAGCGATGCGTTGGCGCATTCCACCGGACAAAAGAGAGCCGCCTTCGCCGACCAGTGTGCCATATCCGTCAGGCAAATTTATAAGCATGTCGTGGGCTTGGGCTAACGATGAAGCGCGAATAATTTCTGCATCAGCCGCGTCGGGTCGCGATTGCGCGATGTTGTCCCGTACCGTGCCATTGAATAGGACGCATTCTTGAGGGGCGTAGCCGATCCAGTGTGCGAGATCTTTGCGTGAGAATTGCTTGATATCAGCGCCATCAAGGAGGACCCGCCCGCTTACAGGTGTGTATAGGCCGAGCAGGAGTTTAAGGAGCGTCGTTTTACCGCTGCCATTGGCACCCATGATCGCGGTTACACCACCCGGCGCGATGTCCAACTTAACTGAATCAACGACGGCTGGTGTATTGTCGCCGTAGCGAAAAGTTGTTTCCTCAAATGTAAGTCGACCCTTAGGCCGTTCGAGAGCGATGGCGCTATCGGTCTTGTCGTCTTGCTCGTTGAACACGGTCCCAAGCCGGTCAACAGACTGTCCGAAGGAGACGAAATTTCGCCATGCGCCGACCAGTTGATTGAGGGGTCCTAACAACCTACCGCTCAGCATGTTGGCCGCGATTAGCCCACCAATGGTCAATTCCTGATTCATAATGGCAACGGCGCCGACTGTCGTCATTGCGACGGTTGTGAACATGGTCAGTCCATGGCCAGCGTTAACAAATGAATCTGTCTTAGTCCCGCGCACCAACGATTGCTCTATTGCTTCCGCTTGCCGATCTTCCCATTGCGGCCGTAGGTGATCAGCCATCGCCAGAGCCTTGATGGTGCTGCGGCCCATTATCATTTCTGTAATCAAACCGTCGCGACTTATGATTTTGCTTTTCTCTTCTTCAGCAGCGGCAGCAACAACTTGACCAGATCGCCAAGCCAGAACGAGAAAAATCAAAAAGACGATCACAAGAACCCACGCGACAGGCCACGCGATCAGAAACACGACGGTCAGGAACAGGACTGCGAAGGGAAGGTCAGCACATAAGATTGCGGATGCACCAGACAACGTATTTCTGACGGCCTCTACATCGCGAAACAAAAGTTGCCAATAGGAGGCGGGTCGACTTTCGAGACTGCGCAGGGGCAGCGCCATAATTTTTTCAAACAGCTGGCGGCCGACAGCGACATCGAGGCGTAGCGCGACGCTTTGCATTACCTTGGATCGGGTTTGGCGCAATATAAAATCGAATGCGATAACGATGACCATGCCGATGACGAGGCCCTGAAGGGTCGTCATTCCAGCGTGAAATACGACGCGGTCGTATACCTGGAGCACAAAGACCGGTACGGCGACAGCAAGTATGTTGACGAACAAGGAAACCAGCAGGACTTCCTTGAACATCGGACGGAGTGGCTCAAGAAATTCTTTGAGCCACGCTCTTTCGGGCGTGCCGAAAAACTTAGAAATGGGACCGGTTGCCTCTGACATTGCTGATATTTAGCCCTTTTTACGCCGTAAGGATAGTTTAGCGCTAATTCACCTTTGGCTACGAACGCGGGAATTTCCTGTTCCCTTGTACCCGGCGCAGTTAGACTGAATATTGACATGGGGATTAGCGCCCCGGGAGGCGCAGTGCGGGACGATACAATAACTGGTGAAGAAGATAGCGGCTCGGTGGCTTCTGGCCGCCCACTTTTTGGTGGGCGCGTGGGGGCTGTATTGACGTGGATGGAACTCGGCCGCTTTATTTCGATCAGATGGTGGCTGCGGTGGTTTAATCGCTCTCTTGTCCAGACCGGCCGACTAACAACACTACTCACTCTTGTCGGTTTGATTTGGATCCGCAATGAAGACCCAGAGTTGCTGCGCCTCATTCGAGCGAAGACCTTTGACACCTACCAGAATATCAAGCCACGCCCCTTTATGGGTCAAACGGGGCAGGTGGTCGTCGTTGATCTCGACGAGCCCAGTCTAGACGAGTTCGGGCAATGGCCCTGGCCGCGCACACGGTGGGCGGAATTGGTCGAAAAGCTGACCGAATTGGGAGCGACGGCGATCGCTTTTGATATCGTTTTCCCTGAAGTGGACACAACGTCGATCGCTAATCTGGCAGATAGTATCGAAGGTATTACCGAAGAAACTCGGAATACTCTAAAGGCTGTTCCGACCAATGATGACGTCTTCGCCGCGGCCATTAAGAAAAGCAAGATCGTTGTTATGGGGCATACGCCCTTGTCTGTGACCCGATCTGATCCGGGGTACACGAAATCATCTATCCGAGGAGAGCTGGGTGCAAACCCACGCCCATGGTTGGAAGATCACCCCTTTATCCTTCGTAATGTTGAAGTCTTGGATCGCGCCGCTGCCGGGCGAGGTGTTTTTAGTGTCGCTGAAGACCGACTTGATGGAATCGTACGGCGGGTTTCGATGGCTGTGGCCAGTCCGAACGGAATTTTTCCGTCCTTGTCATTGGAAAGCATCCGCCTTCACATGGGGGCTCGGAACGTCATCGTCGAAACCGATGAAAATGATGGGCTGCAGCGCATAATTTTACAAAAACTGCGGCCGGTTCGTGAAAACATTGAAATAGACGTCGACCGGAATGCTCGGATTTGGGTCTATTACACGCCCAATCGTGAGTACAAAGCGAACTATGTTCCGGCAGCCGGTGTTTTGGGTGGGAGGGTTGATCGCAGTCGTATCGAGGGCAAGATCGCGCTTATCGGGACCTCATCGCAAGGTTTATTCGATGTTCGTGCCACACCACATGATCCAGTGCTGCCGGGCGTAGAGGTCCACGCCAACATTATCGAAAATGTACTGAACGGCACGCAGTTAACCCGATTGCCTACTGCAGACGGTTTTGAAGTCCTCGCCGCGATTGTCATCGGAGTGCTGATGATCATCATTACGCCGATCCTGGCCGCCCGCATTTCTATGTGGGTGTTCATGGGCAGTATGGCATTCGTGATTTGGTATTCGTGGAACGCCTATTCGACCCGTCTGGAGTTATGGGACCCTGGTTTCCCGATCATGGTTGGCGTTTTATTTTATGGCTTCTTGACCTATGCGGCTTTCCTTCGAGAAGAAGCGCAACGGAAACAAGTGCGCTCTGCGTTCGGCCAATATTTATCGCCTGATTTGGTAAAGAAACTAGCGGATGACCCTGACCAACTTTCGCTCGGCGGCGAGATGCGTGAGATGACTTTCATGTTTTGCGATGTACGTGGTTTCACGTCGATCTCAGAGTTGTTTGATGCCCAGGGTCTTACCAGCCTAATAAACAAATTCCTGACGCCCATGACAAATTTGATCCTCAGTCACAATGGAACGATTGATAAGTACATGGGTGACTGCATCATGGCATTTTGGAATGCGCCATTGGCAGATGAAGACCATGCACGCGATGCATGTGAGTCTGCATTGTTAATGATCGATGCTCTAGAGGTGCTGAACAACACACTCGAGCAGGAAGCAGAAGAAGAGGGCCGGGAGCATCGCCCCATAAAAATCGGCATTGGCCTTAACACGGGTGAAGCTTGTGTTGGCAACATGGGGTCGGAACAGCGTTTCGATTATTCCGTGCTTGGCGATAGCGTAAACCTTGCGTCTCGTCTCGAGGGGCAATCGAAGGCATACGGTGTGACAATCGTTATCGGCGACGTCACGGCTGAACTGGCGCCGGATTATGCGGAAGTCGAGCTTGATCTGATTAAGGTGAAAGGCAAGACAGAGGCTGTCCGCATCCACGCGTTGCTTGGTGATCCCGATGTCGCACAAAACCCAGAATTTATTGCGCTCAAAGAGATTCACGACAGGATCATTACGTCATACCGCAGCCAAGACTGGGACGGGACAGCGGCTGCAATGGGAGAGGCGCGGGCGAAAATACAGACCATGCGCGGCGTTGGTTTGGTGCATGAGCTGGATCGGTTCTACAGTCTCTATGAAGAACGCATGGTGGAATACCAAACTGATCCGCCGCCGACTGATTGGGACGGGGTCTTCGTCGCAACCAGCAAATAAACTTTCAGGGATTGGACCTTAGCGGCCTTGTGATCCGATCACTTGATCTAGCCGACCCATGGCGAGAAGAAGCTGATAGGCGGCAACGCGGGCATCAAACAATGCAGATGTATAATTGATGCGGGCGTTAAAGACTTCATTCTCGGCATCAAGAACGTTCAATGCGGTTTCACGTCCTGACTCACGAAGACGTTCCCGCGATTCAAATACTTCACCCGCGATGTTAACGGCGTTGTCGAGAAGCTCTACGCGTTCTCGCGCCGTCATTAGTGATTGCCAAGCGAGGCGGGTTTGCTCTTCAATTTTGCGGCGGGTCTGAACATAGTCGCTTTGCCGCGCCTGGTAAGTATAGGCGGCGCCTTTAGATCGCGACTTCGTGCTCAAACCATTAAACAGATTCCAGTTTGCACGAACTTTGACTGAATAGTCGCGGCGAATACCAGGGACCCCATTAAAATCGTCTTCGTAATTTCCTTCGGCAACAACGTCGATGGTTGGATAGTATTCGGAAACCACACCTTCACGGTTTTGATCGGCTATCTCTATTTGCCGCTGGCCGGATTTAATTGCCGGATTTTCTGATAAGGCGATGCTTATCGCGTCATCTACGTTTTTAGGAAGAAGTTGATTTGGCGGTGCTGGCATCAGCATCGTGGCCGGCTCAGGCTGATGGCTAAACACCTGCAGATAACGGCTGCGCGCGTCGACCTGGGCTCCTTGCACAAACACTTTGCGCTCAAGAGCAATTTGAAGACGTGACTTTGCTTGTAAAACATCGACTGCGATGCCTGAGCCGCGACGTACGCGCTCATCTTCAAGGTTCAGTTGGCGTCGTATATTTTCTTCATTCTGGTTTGACAAGTCGAGCAACTGGGATTGTCGCAGAACGTCCAGATAGGAGTTGACGCCTTCGAACATGATGCCTTGACGGACACTGGTGAGAGTAATGTCGGCGACGTCCCGCTGTAGTTTAGAAGATACGCGGTTAGATGACTTAAGACCGCCGTCGTAGACATTTTGTGTCAGCGATAGACCCCATGTTTCAGTCCCGCTTTCCAGAGGTCCGTTTGGTGTCGATCGTAGGGCTGCGGTGCTGACCCGCTCTTGACCGGCATCAGCGGTGAGATCAAGCGTCGGCAGGTAGGGCGATAAAGCGGCGCGGACATCTTGCTCAGCCGATTGTACTTGGAATCGATTGGACTGGATAAGGGGATGGTTCGCTACCAGATCAACGAGTTCATCCCGAAGCGGGGCCGCCTGGCTCTGAGCGCTCAGGCATGTAGACGCCGTAACGAAGACAGCGACGAGCAGGTGTTTTTTATAGGTCAAAGCGAAATCCCCACATCGCTCGCGTAACGCGAACATGCCTAACAATATTCGCTCAGTTATATCTTAGGGTCGCCGAGCCGGTCAAACATCCAGGTTCAAGTGGGATGGTGCCGAAACTAACGTGAAATTGGCTTCTCACGGAGAAGATGGCTCCGGCGGAAGGACTCGAACCTACAACCCTTCGATTAACAGTCGAATGCTCTACCATTGAGCTACGCCGGACCACTGCTTGGAGGCCGAGGCCGGAATCGAACCGACGTACACGGATTTGCAGTCCGCTGCATCACCACTCTGCCACTCGGCCCGAGACCACCTATGTCGATAAGCCTCATCACGGTTTAAAGCACCGCGAAGCGGCGTTTTATAGAAGCGCAGGGAAGGGCGGTCAAGCGCCCATAAACTCTGGGATACACGCCGATGAGAAGGAGAGCGATAAAGCGGACGTGATTGAGTTGCCGGCGTCGGTTCGCTATAAGCGGATATATGTGGTCTACGGCTTTCTCCAGCAGCCGCGATCGGGTCGAAAGGGACAACTCCTATGGATTTTGAGCTTGCACGGCGCAACATGGTTGCGAGCCAGGTCAGGACGAACGAGGTCACGGACCCCTTGGTCATAGACGCGATCGGTGAAGTGCCGCGTGAAAAATTTCTCCCGGCCGCGCGTCAATCTTTGGCCTATGTGGATGAAGACCTCGAAGTCGCCACTGGCCGCTGGTTGATGGAGCCCATGGTGGCAGCGCGGTTGCTACAACTCGCTGATGTTCAACGCACGGATCACGTTTTGGTTCTACCCTGCGGAACCGGTTATATCGCCGCCGTCCTGGCGCATATGGCGGGCTCAATCGTTGCGGCCGAGGAAGACGGTCCGACCAAGGAAAGTGCGGCAAAGCTTCTTGCTGAACTGGGCGCGGATACGGTTGCCGTTGTTTCCGCGTCGGTGGCAGAAGGATGCCCCGGCCAGGCGCCTTATGACGTTATTGTATTTGATGGCGCAGTATCTGAGATTCCCGAGGGAATTCAGCAGCAATTGGCAGATGGTGGTCGGTTGGTTGCGGTTGTGCAGACTGGGCCGGTTGGCCGCGCTACTCTGATTCAGCGCACCGGAGATGCTTTTGGGCGCAGGACCGAGTTTGATGCCAGTGTGCCCTTGTTGCCTGAATTTTCAGCCAAACCTGCGTTTGTATTCTGATCGAAACCGCTAAGCCGTGGAAAATATAACCAATTTTCCCCGTTTCGCGTATCTAAGTTGTGTAGTCGCCCAGTAAACCGGCGAAGACATGCAATATTATGCTCAAACCACTGAGCCCTGCGGTTTTGGTTACCCTTCGTTACACCTTTTGCGGTGGCATTCGTGCGGCGGTTCAGTTACGTAAACGGCCAGGCAAACTAGGCTGTAACATGTGTCGAGGATTTAAAACGATGAAGCGTTTCAAATGGTTGCTGGCGACGACGGCGGTCGTTGGACTCCTGGCGGGTGGTAAATCCGCTGACGCTGATACGCTCACCCAGGCCCTTGCCTTGGCTTACGCTAACAACCCAAGCCTACAAGCGGCTCGTGCCCAGCTCCGTGCCGTTGATGAATCCGTGCCTATTGCTTTGTCTGGCTGGCGCCCAAGCGTGTCTGTAAATGGCAATGTCTCCCGTGCGCGCAATGAAACCTCTATTCAAGGTGCAGTGGGTAGTGGCGCTCAGTTTACAGGTGGGACAACCTTGCGGACGTCGCAGTCGGCCTCAGTCGGGGTTTCGCAGCCCTTGTTCAAGGGTTTTAAGACTCAAGCGGCGACGGCAGCTGCAAAAGCAAACGTTGAAGCTCAACGTGCGCGTCTTAAATCGTCCGAGCAGCAGGTATTGCTAGCTGCAGCGACAGCCTATTTTGATGTGCTGCGTGATATGGCGGTCGTCGAACTGCGGACCAATAACGTACAAGTGCTGACCCGTCAGCTCGAGGCAACCCAGGACCGCTTTCGCGTCGGTGAAATTACCAGGACCGACGTCGCCCAGGCTGAAGCTAGGCTTTCGGCTTCTGTTTCGGCCCGGATCTTGGCCGAAGGGAACCTTCAGCAGTCCCGCGCATCCTATGTCAGTTCGATTGGTAAAGCGCCAGAAAACCTGGTGACTCCCGACCCACTTGGAAATTTACCGGCAACGCGTGAGGCCGCCATTGCGGCTGCCTCAGCGGACAACCCTAGTCTCGTCGCAGCGCTGTTTACGGCAGAAGCCGCCCAAGAAGACATTAAGTCTTCACGGGGCGATTTACTCCCAGCGGTCAATATAGAAGGACAGCTATCTAAGGGATGGGACACCATCGCTGATCAATCCACGTCGGAACAGGCGTCCGCCCGCGTAACCCTAACTGTGCCTCTGTATCAGGGCGGTGTGGTTTATGCCCGCCTTCGACAAGCTAAGCATACTGCGGGACAGCGCCGCCTTGAGGCCGACCAAGCCCGGCTCGATGCCCGTGAATCCGCCACCTCGACTTGGGAAATCTATCAGTCGGCCAGGGCGAGTATCGCGTCGATTGAAACCCAGATTGTGGCGTCTGAAATCGCGCTAGAAGGTGTTCAACGGGAAGCCGAAGTGGGCGCTCGGACCGTTCTAGATGTTCTGGATGCCGAGCAAGAATTGCTTGATGCTCGGGTTAACCTTGTAACTGCCCAGCGTGATCAATTGGTTGCGACGCTTCAACTATTGGCCTCCACAGGGCGATTGACGGCAGAAGACCTGAGTTTGGGGGTTAACCTCTATGACGCGGTTGACCATTATAATGACGTCAAAGGGAGCTTCTTTGGGTCGTCGAGAGCTGCTGAAGAAGACGCAGACCGCCGCTAATCGCTCTGAAAAAAAATGAGCTAACCCTCAGATTCTTCTCACGTTATAGAATTCTTTAACCATTTGGGTTACGTTCTCTCCAATTATCGTGGGGAAAAAGCGGACTAATCGCTATGAGTGACGAAGGTCAACAAGAACCTTCGATGGAGGACATTCTAGCCTCCATTCGAAAGATTCTATCTGAAGACGAGGAAGAAGGCGGCGAAGAGGGCGCAGCGGAAGCTGAGCCTGAGCAAGCTGCTGAGCCGGAACCTGAGCCTGAGCCGGAACCCGAGCCAGAGCCGGAACCCGAGCCGGAACCCGAGCCTGAGCCGGAACCAGAACCAGAACCAGAACCAGAAGAAGATGATGGTCCTGACCTCGCGGCCATGTTGGCCGAGAGCGATGAAGAGGACGAGGCCGCCTTTGCTGAGCTTGAAGAAGCCGTCGCCGAGCCGTCAGCTCTTGAGCTAACGGATGAGATGATGGTCGAGGAACAAGAAGAGCCTTACCAGGAGCCTGCGCCTATGGTTGAAGAACAACCTGCGCCACCGCCGCCACAACCGGCCGAGGAACAGCCTTACCAGCCGTATGGCCAGGAAGGCATCGTGGCAGATCAAGTTGAACAGGTCGCTGGCGTACATATTGCCCAATTGGCTCAGGCCGTTGCGCAAGAACGCGCTCTGACAATGGGTAATCAAGGGATTACGATTGAGCAGCTCGTCCGCGAGATCTGCACGCCCATTTTGAAGCATTGGCTCGATCACAATCTGCCCTACATGGTTGAGCGGATTGTGCGTCAAGAAGTTGAGCGCATCGTCAGCCGATCAGAGCGGATGTAAATTCTTAGATAAAGACCATAAGTCCTTATAAATAAAAGGAACTACTGGTCTATATTCGAGCTAATCTTCGCAGCGCTTCGCATCACTTGCTCGGAGAACTGTGCTGACGCGTCTTTGACGCTTAGCGCTTTGACGGGGAACCGGATATCCAGCACCGCAGAAATGCTGCGACCCTGAAATATCGGGGCGGCCAAGCTTGAGTGTCCCTTGTGAGGCATTTGGTCACAGTAAAAGCCGCGGCCTTTGATGGCATCAAGCTGCGTATCAAGTAATCCCTCACTGAGGTCGACCGCGTTCAGCACGTTCGGATCATCGCTGAGGACGGCTTGAATCATGGTGCGCCGCTGCTCTTCACCACTATTTGCAAGATAAACGCGGCCAGCGATTGATGTGATCAACGGAAATCTTAAGCCGATCGGAGCCAGGTGCATGACCAGCGGGCTCAACGCATCTGTGTCCCAAAGAACTTCCATACGTAGACGGCGTGGTTGGGCAACTGTGACCGGCCACAAAACATCCTGGCACAGGGCTTCCATAACGGGAACGGCGGCCCGCCTGACCCAGCTTGAATGCCGTATTCCGTCGGTCAGGCTGAGCGCTAGTTCGCCGACTTCAAAGCGTTTATCGGCCTCACGACGAACCACATATCCAAGGTCTTCCAAAAAGAACAATATTCTAGACACGGTCTGTCGGGGCAGCGCCGCTGTCACTGCAGCCTCAGATATTGTCAGAGGACCGACACGGCTGAGGGTATTTAGGATGGTGAGGCCCCGTTCAAGAGACCGAATGCTGTAGTTCGATGGCATTTTCGGCAATTCATCTGCGTCAAAAAATGGTGCTGCCACGAAATCTAAACCATGACGGTCTGTGCCATTTGGTCCGTGGCAAATACGCTCGTACAGTGAGCAAAATGGGTTCTAACCACCTGTACCCATACAATGAGCATGGCTCTTGTTAACTGATGCAAATGTGCATCGGTCGAACTAAAACCCTACAATAATTGTCTAATTGCGTTGTCTCAGCAGAATGGTAGAGGCAAAATTAGACGTTGGCGTCCTGGGGGCAGGGCGCAAGATTTTTTAGAACTGATCAGCAGGTCAAATCACTGCTGTTAAATGCTTTTATGATCCTTGGGGGAAATCAAACTATGAAGACCCGTAATTTACTATTGGCCTCGTTGATGGCGTCGGTAGCTTTACCGGCCTCACAAGAAGCCTTCGCGCAGGGCCTTGCGCTTGAAGAAATCGTCGTTACCGCGCGTAAGCGTGACGAAAGTATTTATGAAATTCCGGTTTCAGTGTCTGCCATGTCGCAGCTCCAATTGGACCGCTCAGGCGTTGGCAATCCAGAAGACTTATCCGCGTTTATTCCTGGCATGGACTTCCAAGGATCGACGTCGACGGGCGCGCGGCAAAACCCGGCTATCCGTTTCCGCGGTTTGAACCAGCAGCTGATCACACCGTCGTCACAAATCGGCGCGTTGTTCTGGGATGGTTCTTATGTCGGCGGCGGCGGTGGCTTCCTTCCGTTTACCGATCTTGAGCGCGTTGAGGTCATCAAAGGACCACAAACAGCGTACTTCGGTCGCAATACGTTTTCGGGCGCCGTAAACATTATTCCTAAACTTCCGGGTGACGAATGGGAAGGTCACGTTGCATTAGACTGGTCCCCGTCCCAAGCAGACGAATTCACCGTCGAAGGTGCAATTGGTGGCCCTGTTACTGATACGGTCGGTCTACGTCTTTACGCCGGTTATGAACAAGATGGTGGCGATTTTAGGACGCAAATCGACGATGAAGTATACGCGCAGACCAAGGACCTCTCATTCAGTGGAACATTGACAGCAGATGTCAAAGAAGATCTGCGGCTCAAGGTCAGTGGTTATTACGTTAATGCCAGTGACACCGGCACCTCCGGTTCCGTGAATGCGGCAGGACCTGATGGTGTTGCGGGAGGGCAATGTGGCCTCACGTTCACCGGTGAGTACTTGAATGCGGTGACCGGAGAGCGCACACCGTTTACTCGCAATTTGTCTGACTATGGTGGCGCGACGTTCTGCGGCAACTTCCCAGACGGCGATAACTGGGTTGCTCCATTTTTCCTTCAACCGACCCAAGCCAATACGTTCCTCGGCTCTGCAGATCGGTTGCCGGTTATGGATACTCTGCATCCGCTGGCCGAAAAGTACGGCATTATTCCAACCCCACCAGGCCGGTTAGGCGGCGAATATAGATCGTGGCGCCTGCAATTCAGCGGAGATTATGACATCGGCGATCACACGTTGTCATTTGTTGCCTCTCGCGCAAATACAGGGACGGCCTCCGTCGTTGACTTTTTCTTCGGTTCTGTACCGTTGGGCGGCGCGTTGGGTCAGAACTTTATCGTCGGCACGCAGATCGCCATTCGTGAGACCTATTACGAAGCACGGATCTCATCACCCCAAGACCAGCGCTTTCGCTATCTCGTTGGTGTCAGCGATTATGCGCAACGCTTTCGTGATTTCGAACCGCCGATTGCTTCGGCTCCGCTACAGGCAGTTGACTGGCAGAACAGTTCCACGTTCGGAATCTTCGCGTCCGCTGATTACGATATTACCGATGACCTGACGATATCTGTTGAAGGTCGTTATACGGATGAAGAAAACAACACAATCATTCAGGGTGCCATTCCTGCTGGTTGGGGCGGCAGCGGTGCGGCATGTCCGGTGAGTACCACCTGTAACTCTCTGAATGAGTACACAGATTTCATTCCGCGTGCGATCTTGAGCTACAATGTTATGGAAGGTGCTACTGTTTACGGTAGTTGGTCCTATAGCTCACTGCTTGGTGTACCGACCCGTGCCACCTTCGTGAACAGCGTGGCACCGGAAGTTATTCCTAACGATCTCCTCGCCACACTTGGTGATTTCACACCGGTGCAAGAGGCCGAACAATGGGAACTAGGGTGGAAACAACAGTTTGATAACTGGGCCTTTACCCTTGCTGTCTATGATATCAAATGGACCAATCAACCGTTCGCAGCCGTTATCGTTATCCCGGCGGCCGCCGGTGGCGGAACCACTGCCTATGCTGGGCCGGGTGATTCCAAATACCAAGGGTTTGACCTTGAGATCACGGGTAACCCAACGGATTGGCTTAGCGTCACAGGTACATTTGCCTATCAAGACAACCGTTTGGTTACGTTCTCGTCTCGTGGGTCCAATGAATCAAACGTGCTTGGTTCCGGTCCTTTGTCCGTTGTTAACGATGGCAATCGGGTGCGCAACACACCAACGATAACAGGCTCCTTCAGTCCAACGCTGATGGGGGCTATTGGTGATCGCGAATGGTTCATTCGCACCGATTTCTTATACGAAGGCGCGACTTGGGCTGATTATTCCCAGTTCAACCGGGCGCCAGATCGTTTCGAAATCAACATGCGGGCCGGAATTGACCTGTTTGAGGGAACTACCCTCGAGGTTTACGGCACGAACCTGACCGACCAGAGAACTTTGAACCTCAATGGCGGTACGACGGGCTTCATCTCGTTGGATCGTAAAGCCTTCTCCGAACCACCTCAAAAGCGCGAGTTTGGTTTGCGTTTAAGAGCTGAATTCTAGGCTTAGGTCACATTCGCTAAATTGGAAGGCCGGTCCCCAGGACCGGCCTTCTTTTTTTGGCCCGAACTATGGCGTTTCAAGTCAGAGGTCGACTTGGCTTCTGCTGATTTTCCAAAAGGGGAGCCGATTTCTTGCGCTCGCATAATGAGCATGTCTGGCGGCTACTGGTGCAAATATGTACCGCTTAGGCGAGAAGGTTAGAATATTCGTCTAATTACGTTGTCTGGAGTTCCGGGGAACGGCATGTTGGGCGCGCTTGTTCCTGGGGTGGAACACCAGAATTTTGAGTAGAACTGACTGTCAGGCATTTAGAACTGATGGTTGATCACATGATCTAGGGAGAGAACTGGATGAAGACCCGTAATATTTTAGTGGCCTCTTTGATGGCCTCGGTGGCTTTGCCGGCGTCACAAGAAGCCTTCGCGCAAAGCTTGGCGCTGGAAGAAATCGTCGTTACCGCTCGTAAGCGTGACGAAAACATTTATGAAATTCCGGTTTCCGTGTCGGCGATGTCACAGGATCAACTAGAGCGCGCGGGGATTGATAACCCTGAAGAGCTTTCCAGCTATGTCGCTGGTCTTCAATTTGAAGGGTCAACCGCGACCGGTGGTCGTGTGAATCCGGCCATTCGCTTCCGCGGCATGAACCAGCAAATCATCACACCGTCGACCCAAGTCGGCGCGTTGTTCTGGGATGGCTCCTACGTCGGCGCCGGTGGTGGCTTCCTGCCTCTTGGTGATGTTGAGCGTGTCGAAGTGATTAAGGGGCCGCAAACGGCTTACTTCGGACGTAACACGTTTACCGGTGCTGTGAACATCATCCCCAAGCTTCCGGGCGATGAGTGGGAAGGCGATATCTCGCTTGAATTCTCTCCGTCACAAGCCAGCGAGTATAAAATTGACGCCGGAATCGGCGGGCCGATCAACGATAAAGTCGGTGTTCGCGTCTGGGCTGGGTACGAAAAAGACGGTGGCGACTTTAAAACACAAGACGGCACACCGTACGCAGTTTTCAAAGATACATCCTTCAGCGGCACGATGGTTTTTGATCCATCAGACGATCTGCAGCTTAAGTTGACTGGTTACTACACCAGTGCCGATGACAACGGCACGTCCATTGGTGTTGACTCTGCTGTTGTCGGTACTGCAGCGGGTGCTTGTAACGACAGCTATACTGGCGAGTACCTTAATGTTGCGACCGGCGAACGGACCCCGTTCACTCGGGATCTCAGCGCTCTTGGGTTCACGACGTTCTGCCGTGATTATCCTGATGGTGAGTTTTTGGTTGCACCAGTGACAGTAAACCCAGTCGCAGAAGATACGGTTTCCTTCTTCGTATCGCGCCTGCTTGCACTAGAAAATCTCCATCCTCTGCTGAACAAATACAGCATTCTAAGACAGCCGGGTGGCGACGAGTTGGGTGGGCGTAACCAGACCTATCGTCTCCAGTTCAGTGGTGACTACGATATTGGTGATCACACAGTGTCTTGGCAGGTTTCTCGTTCGAATACGGGAACCGTTGATGTTCGTGACTTCCGGTTTGGTATTCCGAATATCCCAGGCCAGGTCCTTATTCTTGGTAACAACATCGCCCTTCGTGAGACCTATTACGAAGCCCGCGTTGCTTCGTCTGACGATCAGCGTCTTCGCTACATGCTTGGTGTGAGCGATTACGGCATGCGGTATCGCCTCGGCAATGCACCAGTTAATGCAACTCAGGTTTCAACTGGCGCCGGTGCAACGATCGATTTTCAAAACAACACGACAACGGCCATCTTCGGTTCTATCGACTATGACATTACTGATGACCTGACCGCGTCTGTTGAATTGCGTTATACGGATGAAGAGTCGTTAACCCTAAAGCAAGGGAACCCGGGCCTTTCGTGTACTGATCCAGCATTGACCTGCGATGCACTCAATGAGTACGACGATTTCATTCCTCGTGTGATTTTGAACTACACACCGTTTGAAAGTGCCACCGCTTACGCCAGCTATTCCTACAGCTCGCTACTCGGTGTCGCTACGCAAGCTGGTTTCGTCAGTAGCGTTGTTCCAGACGTTATTCCGGCTGACCAGGTTTCTGTCATCGGTGAATTCACCGCGCCACAGGAAAACACTCAGTACGAACTCGGGTGGAAACAGCAGGGCGAAAACTGGGCGTTCACGTTTGCGGCCTTCTACGCAGACTGGAAAAACCAACCGTTGGCCTCTGTCGTTCTGTTGCCAGCCGGTGGAACAACGTCGTTCCGCGCCGCTGGTGATTCAGACTACTTAGGCTTTGATCTTGAGTTCTCAGCTCAGCCTACCGATTGGTTGGATCTCCAAGGCACCTTGGCTTATGTGGATGCTGAGATGACATCCTTCTCATCCCGTGGGTCCAATGAGTCCGTGGTGCTTGGTTCTGGTTCATTGTCTGTCGTCAACGACGGCAACAAACCCCGCAACATTCCGAAGTGGACGGCGTCTTTGAGCCCGACAATCCTGGGTGAGATGGGTGACCGGCAGTGGTTCATCCGTACAGACTTCCTGTATCGGGCCGGATCATGGGCTGATTACTCGGAGTTCAACCGTCAGGGTAGCCAGTTCTTGGTCAACGCTCGCGCGGGTATCGATCTGTTCGACAACAGCCGGATCGAAATCTACGGCAAGAACCTGACCCAAGATAAGACCCTGGGTCTCAACGGTGGCACAACGTCAGGTCCTGGCGGAAACCGGAAGGTCTTCAACGAGCCGTACCAGCGTCGTGAGTTTGGTGTGCGCTTGACTGCCAGCTTCTAGACCTCAGTTACATCAATTAAATCAGAAGGCCGGTCTTTTTGACCGGCCTTCTTTTTTGCCGAAAGTCAGGCGCCTATGCGCGGCTAAAACCCATCGGGTGCGCCACTGGCAATGCAATTGTCCAGACATAATAGAATAATCACCTATTTTTACCCATTTTTACTCGGTTTATTTTCTTTTATTACAAGAATATAGAGAGTAAATTTCTCCAAGGACATTGAGTTGGCTTGTCTCGGCGTCGCGCCGCATCAAGCCACGGGGTTAACTTAATAGAAGGGGAAGAGACCAATGACATTACGTCATTCGCTTATGGCCTTTACGGCTTTGGCCAGCTTTACAGCATCTGAAGCCGTTTATGCTCAGAACTTAGCCATTGAAGAAATTACAGTGACCTCGCGTAAGCGCGAAGAAAACCTACAGTCTATGCCTTTGACGGTGACGGCGCTGACCAGCGACGACATCTACGAGCGTGGCGTTGATAACCTCCTCGATCTGTCTGATTTCACACCGGGTTTCTATACGGAAACAGTTGGCGGACGTTCCGCTAATCCATATTTCCGTGGATTGGTTGTCAATACGGGCGTGGCAGACCGGCAGAACTCCTCGGTCTTTGTGGATGGTTTCTACGTCCTCGGAACAGCGGCAACGTTCGGCTTCAATAACATTGAGCGTGTTGAGGTCCTTAAAGGGCCGCAGTCAGCCCTATTCGGTCGCGCAACCTTCGGCGGCGCGGTCAACTACATCACAAAAACACCGGGCGATGATTTTGAAGCTGACGTCAACGTCGATGTCTCTGAGCATCAACGCTACGACGCTGCTGTGACTATTTCAGGCCCGCTCTTTGGTTCCGACAAACTGAAAGCTTTAGTCAGTGCCCGCTACTTCGAATTCGGTGGTGAATGGAAAAACACCGCTCAAGGCGAAAACGGTGTCACAATTGGTAACGAAGAAACTAAAGCTATTTCGGGTAAATTGCTCTGGGAACCAACCGAGCAGCTTGCCGTAACCGTGTCTGCATCCTATGCAGAGGATGACGATGGCCCGCCAGCGACAACCAGCCTTCCGGCTGAACTTGATAACTGCTTGTTTTATAGCTCAGCGATTCCGCTCGGATATGTCTGTGGCGAGCTACCTGATGACATCGACACCGTAAAGCAGAACAACCAGCGTGTGTCTGAGCGTTTCGGTGAGGCGGCGGGTCGTGTTCAAATCAGCGAGCGCTTTACGGCGGAAATTGATTACACCACCAGCAACGATTGGGCGTTGGAACTAAGGGCAGCCACTAACGAACAAACGGTCGACACAATCTCTGACGCCAGTTGGGATGACAGCTTTGGAGTTTCCAACGGTATCGGCGGCTTTGACGGTCTGGTGTTTGGTTCCGTCGGGCTGGTTGAAGCGAACCGCTCTTTCACCGGCTTCCAAGACAAGAGCCTTCAGTTCAAAGTTACGGCACCTGGTAGTGAGAAATACACCGCGTTCTTGGGTGCGTCCTATTATGAGCACGACATCTTTAACAGCAACAAACGTGTTACGGCGTCACGCCCGTTTGGCAACGTCGACTCATCCCGCCACATTGATAACTACTCTGTCTTCGGCAGTATCAGTTACAACGTGACCGATCAGTTGGCTCTTGGTTTTGACGGTCGCTGGCAGCAGGACAACGTGCGTGAATCAACGGCTGAGTTTCAACCACAGACAGCCGCCGAACTTCCGGGTTTAGGCTCGAACGATGAGTTCACGGCGTTTGCTTTTGATACGGCGAGTTTCAAGCGTTTCTTGCCACGTTTCATCATCGACTATAAGCCGAATGATGACGCAACGATCTATGCCGTGTTGTCTCGGGGGAATAAGCCAGGATTCTTTAACAATGCTGCCACCGCTGCCAACCTGGGCATTCCGGCAGACGTTTTAGAAGAAACGGTTTGGAACTACGAATTGGGCGCCAAGACTCTGTGGATGGATGACCGCCTTCTTATGAATGTTGCGGTCTACTACATGGATTGGACCAATCAGCAGATCCGTCAAACCTTCCTTGACGCTCAAGGGCAGGATTCAACGATCTCCACCAACGCCGGGGCGACGGAAGTCTATGGTGTTGAATTGGAAAGTACCTTCGTTGCATCGGAGAATCTGACCCTCTCCGGTTCGGTGGCGTATGCCGCGCCTGAATTCCAGTTTTTCGAAGAAGGCACCTTTGGCCCGCAGTTGGGTGTTGATTCTGATCTTGCCGGCAATGAGCCTTATCGCTATCCGGATTGGCAGATTCAGTTTGGTGCCGATTTCAATCAGCCTGATGTGCTGAATGATTGGGACTTCTTCGGTCGTGCCGACATGAACATGACTGGCAAGCGTTGGTCAGAAATTTACAACCTGTCCTACATCGGCTGGGAGTATAAATTGAACGTGCGCATGGGTCTGGAAGACGACAACTGGCGCCTGACCGCCTACGTGAACAACCTTCTCGATGATCGTTCACTAGCCGGTTCGTTCCGCTTCCGTGATCTGCGGCGCTTTGCGTTCTTTGATCAAACAACGTTTGATTTCACATTCCCCTATGCTCAGTTGGTTAACCTAAACCGGGGCCGGAACTTCGGTGTGAACATCAGCTACAGCTACTAAGTTTAGCGAACATTCGAATAGGAAAGCCCCGGGCCTTTGGTCCGGGGCTTTTTCTTTGTGCGTGTTATTAGGATGCCGTGCGTAAAAACCGTTCTGAACGCTAAATAATGAATGGCGCCGTAAATAAACAATCTTGGATTGGGTGAGCAATTCCGAACTTTTGGCCCTCAGTAAGGCGTTCAGCGTTTTGTAGGTTATCACGTGTTGCCAATTCATCACTACGTATGCGAAACCCTCGCCCCCACATTAGATCGTTGGCGGGGGGTGGGAAAGCTCTATGCCATTGGAATCGCTTGTTTTTTCACAATTACATTCTCAAACACGCGTGAATTTACTCCTTAAGATCGATAATTTAGTAAATTGTTCTAATAAAGTCGAATATCCTGCAATAGTCGCACTTCTTTTTTATCTCTAAGACCATTAATTTCGTTCAACGAACATGACGACCGCTAAGTTTTGTGGGCGGTAGGGGAATTACCAGAGGTAGGGAGAGATAAATGACACTCCGTCATTCACTAATGGCCTTTACGGCCTTGGCTAGTTTTGCAGCATCGGAAGCTGTTGTTGCGCAGCAGCTCGCTGTAGAGGAAATCGTGGTCACGGCCCGGAAACGGGCTGAGAGCATCCAAGATGCACCGGTCGCTATTACGGCGTTTAGTAGCGTAGAACTCCAAGCCGCCGGCTTTAGCAACATTCTAGATGTTACGAAAGCGACACCGGGTGTGTTTGTTGAGGCTTTCAACGTTTCTCCAGCGCGTATCGATACGACGCCACGTTTTCGTGGAATCTTTTTGTCGACGGGTAATCCGCTGCAACAGACGGCAGGTATTTTCATCGATGGCAACCCAGTCATCGGCGGTATTCAGGGTATCGGCATTCAAGAGCTCGAGCGCGTTGAAATTGTTAAAGGTCCGCAATCCGCGCTTTTCGGTCGCAACACGTTTGCGGGTGCGATCAACTACGTGACAAGAGACCCCGGCGACGAGATGCGCACCGATGTTTCGCTGCTGGCAGCGGACCGCGATGAGTACCGCGCCCAAGGAAGTGTTGAAGGGGCAATCAGCGACACGGTTAAGGCCCGCTTGAACGCCAGTTACGATTTTAATGGCGGCCACTATGATAACAACGCCGTGGATGGGCAGGAGCTTGGCGAAACAACAACCTGGTCCGTCAGCAGTGTCGTCACCTTTGAGCCGTCTGAAACGTTCCGCGCAAAAGTACGCGCCCATTATTATCAAGATAATGATGGCCCGCCCGCCGCGCAGAACACAACTGGTGTCAATTTCCACAACTTCGGTGGTTTTCCAATTACAAATGGTGTGGCTGACACCAGTTCACCGTTTGATGGCCCTGGGGGTGCTGGAGAAACAGAATCTGTCTTCGCCGGTAAAATTCTTGCTCCGCCGCGTGAAACCATTGGCCTGAACACAGGCGCTGAAGATTTGGCGCTGTTCCTAAGCACGTTTAACGCAGATGGCAGATCTGCTGGCGTGATATGGCCTGGTATTCAACCAGACGACAGAGACGAGTTTGGGCTTCGCCGCAACGCGCTGCGTCTGTCAGGTCAATTCGAATTTGATGTTACAGACGAAGTCACGTTCACATTGAACACGGCCTACAATGAGGAAGATACCGGTCAATGGACAGATTTTGACACGACAGAAAGTGATTCATTTAACAGCTTTAACTCGCGTCACATTAAGGATGTCAGCGTTGAAGGCCGGTTCTCAGGCACGTCATTTGACGACAAGCTGAACTGGACCGTTGGCGGTAACTACGTTGATATCGATATTGAATCCCATGGTGGGACCATAAACACACGCGGCTTCAATTTCTTCTTCGGTACAGCATTTGACCAACCGGACCTTACAGGCGCTAAAACGACGGCTGTATTTGGATCGTTTGATTATCAAATCACCGATCAACTCGCGATCATTGCTGAAGGGCGGTATCAGTGGGATGAAATCACCGAAGCAAATGTGAACGCTGGCTTGGCCGACCCCATTTCTCCGGCGACGCTCAAAAAATTCTTGCCACGTGTCGTTATCGAATTTGAACCCACTGACGATACACTTCTCTATGCCAACTATAGTGAGGGCAACCTACCTGGTGGGTTTAATCCCGGAATCGCTGACCTTGGACCAATCGGGACGGCTGAATTGCTTGCCCTAGCACCTGGTGCAGCGATCACGTTTGGTGAAGAGAAGCTGGTCAACTACGAGTTAGGTTGGAAGCAGACAGCGTTTGAAAGCCGTTTGGCGTTTAACTTGGCGGGCTTCTTCATGAAGCGGAGTGACGAGATTTTCCGCTCGATTGAGGTTGTGACGGACGAACGACCAGGTGCGCCGAACCCACTGCGTACGGTCGCGTTTAATGCCAACGGGGCGACGACCAACATCTATGGTTTGGAACTCGATGCGGCATTTAATGTGACAGAGAATTTATCGGTTGCGGGGTCGTTGGCCTACATCGATGCGAAGATTGAGTCTTTCCCTGAAGGTGAGGGAAGTGGTGACTTTGGCGATATCTTCGGACCACAAGCAAGTGTCGCCGGACAGGAAGCTCCTCGGTTCCCACCTTGGTCCGGTTCGTTCAACGCCACCTACGATCATCCGTTGTCTCAGGATGGATTGTTTGAATCCTGGTATACACGGGCAGATGTGTTCTACACCGGCAGTTACTTCAGCAGTAACGCGAACGTTGCTAGTACTGAAGGTGCCTTTGATGTCAATCTGCGGACCGGCGTCCGGAATGATGATCTCAGCATAGAGCTCTTCGTCACCAACGTGTTCAATGATGACACACCAACGGCTGTCTTTAACTTTGCTGACGTCTCCGAAGACACGCGTGGCCGTCCTGGTGAGAACTTTAACTTCACCCGTGAAGGCAATACGGTCGGACTGCGTGACCGCCGCCAACTCGGTGTGCGTGTAAACTACAGCTTCTAAGCTGAGGCACCTTAATTACAGAAGAAAGCCCCGGGCCTTCGGTCCGGGGCTTTTTCTTTTGGCACAGGGCCTATGAGGAAAGTTTCGACCAACATCTTCTAATCGCGAACCGATAAGTTGAACAGTCTTAAGGGGCTTGATTCTTGCTCACAAATCGAAAATTACTGTCGAATGTTCGGTCGGTCCAATAAGAAAAAAACAAAGGAATTGTCGCAGACGTCAGTCCTTGTGGTTGATGGCCACTCGAGATCGCGTGAGCTGATCTCGCGTCTGCTGACTCGAATTCATATCGGCCGAGGTTTGACCGCAACGTCAGCAGAAGATGCCCTCTATAATCTGGAGCAGGATCCAAAAATTGCCGACATCATTATTACGGATAGCAAACTTGCTGGTATGAGTGGCCTTAAGTTTCTTAAAAAGTTGCGCGGCTATGAAGACCCCAACATAAGGCTAAAGCCGGTCATTGGCGTTTCGCGTACCAGCGATATGAAGCTATATCGCAGTTTGGCCTCTTATGGCATTTCAGGATTTATCGTAAAACCGATTGGAGAGCACCGTCTGCGTGAAGCTTTGGAGCAAGCCTTGGCTGGTTATCTTGCTCCGGCACCCAGTCTGCATTTACCAGAACTTGAGTAAGTGGTTTTTTCTATTGATAACGGAAAGAAATAAGACTGTTACGCCTTAGACGCTATCCATCACCTCTTGCCACTCCTTAGAGACATCGTTGCGTCCCATATCTTCGGCATCTAGGTCGACAATGCGAAGAATGTGCGAGAGGTACTCCTGCCGCCAAGCATCACGCTCGGCGATGACCTCCTTAGAGGGTCGATAGGATTCAATCTCGCTCTTTTCGATCAATCCCTTAGCATCAATCAACCGTTCCAACGTGTCATTGCGATCACGTATCACCGAGACTTCGCCGGCTAGTGCCATGACCATTGCCAGCAGTTTATCTGAGGTCGGGTCATTGAAGAACTGGGGCCGTACGCCTTTTGAGTGCTTTGGCAGCTTGGCGCCGCTGGCATTTGCATCGCTCGGCATTGCGGCCTCCTATTTCTCGAAACCGTAGAGATACCAAAAGCCGCCGCCACCGAAGTCGCCGCCCTGGAACACATTGGTTCGTTTAGCTTTGGCCGCTTCATAGGCACTGGGCGCCATGGCTTCAAAGGTTTTCTCTGGATCGAACCCAGCCTCTTTGGCCGCACTCGGTGGATCAATTTCGTGGGACTTGCTCCAGAACGGTTCGTTGTTGTTGTAAGTGTCCCAGTCCAGGATGAACGCATCATAGGCATCCATCCCTTTATATGCTGGTGTTTCGACGTGGACGGCGACGCCTCCCGGTGTCAGCAATCTATGCGTTTCTTTCATAATATTGCGGAAAGCAGTGGTTGATGTTTCGTGGATGAGAATGTGAGACACGATCAAGTCGAAGGAGCCATCTTCAAAATCCATGTGCTCTGCATTTTGCTGGGATAAGTGAACGGGCACGCCCAAAGACTCACAACGCGCATGGGCATAACGCAGCATCGGTGCGGCGACATCGACGGCATAGAGTTCTGCGTCTGGATAGGCGTCTTTGTAGGGCACAATTGAATTGCCGGTGGAGCAGCCCAATTCGAGAATGCGCTTTGGCGCGAAGTCGGGCCGGGTGCTTTTAAGGTACTCGATTGTGCTGCCACCAATATCATCGTTCATGGGTCCCAGCTGACCCATCGCATAAATGTAAACAGCCCGTTCGAAGATCGCGCCCGATGCAACATCATCCTTTGCCACTTCTGTGTGGTAACCGCCGGGTTGGCAGTGAATATCGACGGCCGTGAGGTAACGTGGAATCTCAAGCTCGGGGTCGAGCTTCAGGGTGCCGCCCGCGCTTTTGGCTGAAATCTTCTTATTGGACTCTGCGATTAGCGTATCGAGCTGGCGCTCCACGGGCCCCTGGCAAGATTTCCACATCATCTCTTGGCTGGTGCGCTGCAGTGAGCTCCAGGTTTGATAATGATTGTTGCCGTTCATGGCTTTGCGAATTTCGTGTCGGTTTTTTGGCGCCCGGCCATGTTCCTTCTCAAAGGCGGGTCTAACCTGCTTGTCGTACACAACTTTAGTGTTGGGGCTAACCTGGGACGCCAGGTGAAGCTTGTAGGACTTTACGAATTCCTGGCGCGAAAACTCATCTGCCGTGGTTTCCGGCAAAAGGGTGTGGGCAAACTGCTCATGATCCTGGGGTTGCATGTGGTTGTCCTCCGGGTCAGCCGCGACGCGGCAAAGTCAAAATGCGTTTTAATTGCTGGCTTTCTTGAATTCTTCCATGATCTGTTTGTAGCGTCCAGGTGGTTCCACCTCTTCATCGTAGGCGTGGTATATTTCGTTGATGCAAGACGGGTTGTCTAAACAGACGATGGTCAATCGGGCGAGACCGTCTCGGGTGACGACGCCACGTTTGGACTGATCTGTTGTTATTGCAGCTACACCAGACTCCTTGATTTCCGCGGGCAGCAGGACGAGGTTGCGGATGATCGTGTAGGGCGCGCCGCTTTCCATCAGATGGCGTTCGCCATAGTCCTTTGCTGTGATGGTTGGTCCCATAACGTCCCACCGCTCATCCGGATAGACCGGCCGGCTTAATCCGGCCCCAACAGAGCCGTGCAATATGACTTGGCTGACGCCGGTTACCTGCGCCCATTTGGAAATGTACCGCATGCTGTCAATGTAGAAGTCCGGTTTGGTGTCTCCATCCCTGGCCAGAGCATCGACGACAACACGAAAAGGGCCAGCCTTTAGTGCAGCCTCGACATCGGCTTCGGTGAGTACATCTCCGGTAACGAATGAGACACCCAAAGGCTCAAGCTGCGACCGATCAGATGTTGGACGAACAAATACGGTGACGTCTTCGCCGGCGTCTCTAAGGTCCATAACGATTTCAGCACCCAACTGACCGGTTCCGCCAAAGACTAAAACCCCCGTATTGGCTTTGGCCTGAAGTGGTAGGGCAGCAAAAGCCAGAGCTAAGAGTGCCGAAAGAGAATAGGTCAATTTGTTCATGGGTTGTCCTCAAGAATTTAGAGTTGGGAAAGGGAAGTTTGCCCCGTGTGGGGGTGCTGATCAATCGCTACCGTTGGCTAATTGGCGGGCTGTTTATTGCAGTGGCTTCGCCAAATTTGACGGAACGCCTGCTCTAGATGGTGAGTGAACGCCGCCGTATCGCATACCGGTGAGCTCTCAACCTGGTGTTTAAGGCTAGATCTTAGGGTGCTGAGTCGTGGCAAGTCGTGGGCGAGTTCTATGGCCTTGGCCACATAGTCATCAGGGCTTTGCGCAATTAGGGCATCCAGCCCGACAGTTTTTAGAACGCTGGCTCCAACCCGGCTAACCCACCGATCACCAATTAAGGTGATAATTGGCACCCCCATACATAGAGTTTCGAAGGTCGTCGTCGTGCCGCCATAAGGAAAGGGGTCTAGGGCTATATCCACATCGCGGTAGGCCGCGAGCATACCCTTGCGAGACGTATTGCCTTCTAGAGTTACTCGATCGGCGGTAAGACCACGCTGCTGAAATCTGACCAATAGATCGGCTTTCACGCCGTCGTCATTCAGCTGGCGAGCGCGCAGTAGCAGCGTTGATCCGTCAACGGCGGTTAGTATGCGAACCCAAGTATCAAGCAATTCATCGGTGAGTTTAGCCAACGTGTTGAACGAACCGAACACAATGCGGTCGGCATTGGATGGTGGGCGCGGGCCGATATCCGGCTGGAATTTCTTCATTATGCCGCTTGGGGATATCATGCTGAGGTAGCTGTGCGGCATACGGAGCGGCGTTTCACTGTAGTCGGCTTCGTGCTCAGTCGGCAACACGGTGCCATCACAGATAATGTAGTCCATCGCACTGAGTCCGGTCGTACCTGAATATCCGATCCAGGTGGCTTGTATGGGGGCGACGCGATGCCTGAATATTCCTAGGCGCTGGCCGCGCGTCCAACCGGCTAGATCAACAGCAATGTCGATGTCGAGTTGCCGCAGGCTTGCGACGGCCTCTTCATCGGTCAAATTGAATATCGGATGCCAGGCGTCCGCTTTTTGCCGGAGGTTGGCGGTGCGCTTGTCTGTGCCGGCAAGGGTGGGTACCAATGTCACGTGAAAGGCACTGCGATCGTGGGCGTTTAGGACGCCGTCGAGGAAGTACGCGACTGGGTGTTCTTTGAAATCTCCTGATACATAGGCGATCTTTAGTTTCTTATTTGGAATCACGGCATTGGATACGTTGTCCGAGATAATATCGCCCGCGGTGCGCCACGCCGCACGTGTCGTGTCCGCGATATCAGTCAAGGTGGCCCGAGGGTCGCCGTGTAGGGACAGGATTAACTTACCCCATAGGGATAGGTTGTTTGGTTCAGCCTTGGTCAGGCCCCGTAATAAATCGACAGCCTGTTCGCCGTGTCCCATGACGCGCAACGCAGACGCCTCTAAGCTGGCGGCAGCCACCCAACCTGGACGCAAGCTCAGACAGTGCTGCGCTCGGCTCACCGCTTCACTGAGGCGGCCAACCCGCTCAAGGGCTAAAGCTTGGCTGTAAATCAGGTCGGGGTTGTTTGGCTCAAGCAATACCGCGTTCTCAATCACCTCAACCGCATCGGTGTAGCGCCCAGCATCAAGCAAGGTTTGATAAAGCAGGGTGTGGGGAAGAGCGGACGGTTGAGCCTTTTCGAGACCATGGCGAAGAACAGACTCAGCCTCCTTCAAGTTACCCTGACGTCTTAATGTTTCGCCCAAGAGCAACAGTGCATCTGGGTGGTCCGTATCTGTTTCAAGAACTTTTCGGAATCCCTGCTCAGCCTGGTCCAGAGCTCCTCGATCGAGGGCCGTGGCGGCCTGATCCAGAGAATCTAAAGGAATGTTTCGGTCGTTCGACATGGTGGGACCATAGCGCGATGGGCGACGACATCGAAGAGTCTCGTCAGGCGGTGCTTTCGATCGTAGCCCAAGCCGCGTTGACAGAATCTATCCGGTCGGCCAGGTCAATATCGCGCAAAGAGGTAATCTCAATTGACCGATCATTGTATGCGCTGCCGTCTGCAGATTGTTCATCCGCTGCCGTCATCGTGGAATCGCGCTCATGGAGCAATATCTCGATATCTGGTCGGTAGAGCCGGACCATCGCTGACATCCAAACATTCAGAGGCCATGACGGCTTGGCAATATCAATATCAAATTGATCGAGAAGGCTGATGGTATCCGCGGCATCGAACCATGGGTCCATGGTGACCCACCGATTTGTTGTAAACAAAGCAATTGGCATGCCGTGCTGGTTCATGGCGATGGCCAGAATGTGACACATGGGTGTCTTGAAATCGTCGAGCGCGTTATCGACCCCAATGTCTGCTGGTTGAACGGTCTCAGGGATACCGTCACACCTTAGGAACAGATGAAAGTGTCCGTGTTCGCCGGGACGCTGCTGCTCGGGGTGGGCATGGTAGTAGAATTGTGAGTGGGTTTGCCGATCAATGACATCGCCCTTCGGGTAATGCGACCAGACGGCGAAGTCTTCGAAATCGTTGACGACTTCGCCGACAATGGAATCGCCGGTGTTGCCAAGTACGCGCATACATTCGAGCACTTGTTCACCGGCGATCACCATATCTTCGAGCCGGTCCCGCGGTAGCGTGGTTAAGTTGAGCGGAACCGGAGTCATTGAGTTGGAAGCAGCTTAAATATTAGGCTGCGCCACAGCACCCGCCGCAGCCGCCACATCCACCGCAACATCCACCACAGCCGCCGCAGCCACCACAGCCGCCGCAGCCACCACAGCCACCGCAACAACCGCCACAACAATTGGGCTGTGCCATGCTGATATTGACCTGTTTGGCCTTAGGCAAATTTGTCTGTTGTTCAAGGCTGGTCAAAGCAGCGCGCGCGGACCCGGGTTCGATTAAGCCGCCGGACATCACGACGCCCGCGCCAAGAACAGCGGGAGCGATTGCTCTACGAATCACGTGGGATTTTCGTTTGGTCATCAGGGGAGTTCCTCTCTGGGTTGACTCATTATCCTCCCTGCCAAATCGGGCTTGGGAAGATCACTAGACTATGAGGTTTAGGGATCAGCAAGGACAACATTCCCGTTATTTCACCAGAATGTGATGGGTTGAATTGGCTATCACTCCTGCAACTGATAGGCATCGATCTGGCTGAAATGCTTAGCTTCTGCCTAGGCGTTGCGCTTTGGTCCGGGCGGCGGTAAACCCACTCTCCAAGCCAGCCCTACGCTTTACAGACCGCAAAGATCACGCAGATGCTAGAGAAGACCTATAACCCCGCCGACGTAGAAGAAACACTTTACGAAGAGTGGGAGGCCGCTGGGTCGTTTGCGGCAGATACGGAGTCCAATAAAGCGCCGTATACCATCATGATGCCGCCACCTAACGTCACCGGCAGCCTCCATATTGGCCACGCGCTGACCTTTACCCTGCAGGACGTCCTGGTCCGCTATCGCCGTATGAAAAACCGCGATGCGCTGTGGCAGCCGGGAACGGACCATGCGGGGATCGCGACCCAAATGGTGGTTGAGCGGCAACTGGCAGAGAAGGGCATTCACCGACGTGACCTTGGACGTGAGAAATTCGTCGAGAAGATTTGGGACTGGAAAACGGAATCAGGCGGCACAATTATCCGTCAGTTAAGGCGTCTAGGAGCTTCACCCGATTGGGAGAAAGAACGCTTTACGCTAGACGAAGGGCTGTCCAAGGCTGTTACTAAGGTTTTCGTTCAGCTTCACAAGGAAGGTCTGATTTATCGGGACAAGCGTCTGGTGAACTGGGATCCAAAGCTTCATACCGCGATTTCCGACCTCGAAGTGGAGCAACGTGAAACCACCGGGAAAATGTGGTTCTTCAAGTATCCGGTTGAGGGGCGCGAAGGTGTCTTCATAACGGTAGGAACCACCCGGCCTGAAACAATGCTCGGTGATACCGCCGTGGCCGTACATCCCGACGATGAGCGCTACACCGATTTGGTTGGTCAGCATTGTGTATTGCCGATTGTCGGTCGCAAGATTCCAATCGTAGCCGATGAGTACGCTGATCCTGAAAAAGGGTCTGGCGCGGTGAAGATTACACCGGCCCACGACTTCAACGATTTTGCGGTCGGCGCGCGCCACGATCTGGAGCGCATCAATGTTCTAGATGAAAACGCAGCGCTGAACGAAAACGCGCCGGAAAAGTATCGCGGTATGGATCGCTTTGAAGGCCGTAAAGCGATCGTCGCCGATATAGAAGAGCTCGGCCTCCTCGAAAAGATCGAAGAGAACCCGATGGTCGTTCCCTACGGCGATCGTTCTGGTGTGGTTGTCGAGCCGTGGTTGACGGACCAATGGTTCGCCGATGCTCATACCCTTGCTCAACCAGCCATCAAGGCAGTGGAAGAGGGGCGTACCAAGTTCGTTCCCCAGCAGTGGGAAAACACGTACTTCGAATGGATGCGCAATATCCAGCCGTGGTGCGTGTCGCGCCAGTTGTGGTGGGGCCATCGCATTCCCGCGTGGTACGGACCTGATGGTCAGTTTTTCGTCGAGGAAACAGAAGCCGAGGCACTTACCGCTGCAAAGGCGCACTACGGCAAGGACGTCGAGCTCATCCAAGATCCCGACGTGCTCGACACCTGGTTCTCCTCCGGCTTATGGCCGTTCTCGACATTGGGGTGGCCAGACAAAACACCCGAGCTGGATCGTTACTATCCTGGCGACGTTCTTGTTACCGGCTTTGACATTATATTTTTCTGGGTCGCCCGGATGATGATGATGGGCATCCATTTCATCGGCGAGGTGCCGTTTAAAGAAGTCTACATCCATGCTCTCGTGCGGGACGAGAAGGGCCAGAAGATGTCGAAGTCCAAGGGCAACGTCATGGACCCTCTCGAACTATGCGACAAATATGGAACTGATTCAGTTCGGTTCACCTTGGCCGCAATGGCGGCCCAAGGGCGCGATATCAAACTAGCGGAGCAACGTATCGCCGGTTATCGCAACTTCATCACTAAAATCTGGAATGCCGCTCGTTTTTGCGAAATGAACGAATGTGCGCCCTCGGCAACCTTTGATCCGTCGACGGTCACGACGACGCTCAACCGATGGATTGTGTCTAAAGCGGCAGAGGCGGGGAACGCCGTTGCAACGGCCATTGAGGCCTATCGGTTCAATGAAAGTGCAGATGCCCTTTATCATTTCACTTGGCATACCTTCTGCGATTGGTTCTTGGAGTTTGCCAAGCCGGTATTCCAGGGGGACGACGAGGCCGCCAAAGCTGAGACCCGCGCAACGGCGGCCTGGGCGTTGGACCAAATTCTAATTTTTAGTCAGCCAATCATGCCCTTCGTGACCGAAGAGTTATGGCGTCGCATTGATGACTCGCGGGGAAGTGCGCTGATCAATGCGCAGTGGCCCGACTATGCCGGGTTATCAGCGCCGGACGCGCAGGAGGAAATGGATTGGGCTGTAGAGCTCATCTCCGCAATTCGCTCTGTCCGCGCAGAAATGAACATTCCACCGAAGACGAAACTCGATATTAGCGTCAAAGATGCGGATGCCGCCGCCAAAGCGAGGCTCGATTCACACCGTGCCCTCATCGAGGCCAATGCACGCTTGGCGTCGATCACCGCAGTTGAGGGTGACGTCAATATCGCGGGCGCGATTCAAGCGGTTGTAGGGTCAATGACCCTCATGTTGCCGTTGGCCGGGGTGATAGACGTGGATCACGAACGCGCGCGCCTACAGAAAGAAATCACCAAGCACGACACTGAGATCACTAAGACCCAGAAGAAACTCAGCAATGCGGGGTTTGTCGCCAAGGCTCCAGCGGAGGTGGTCGAAGAGAACCGAGCAAGAATCGCAGTTGCCGAGGATGCGAAATCTAAAGTGCAAGAGGCTTTGGCGCGCCTTGATGCTGTTTAATTGGGCGACTAGGGCGGCGTTCAGACTTGCTCGGCGATAACGGCGACGTCAGACTTAGATCATCATGACTAAGCCACCTGATAATTCTCAGAACCAGGACTCAATGGCCGATCTGCGGGCTCGAGCTGAGGCGGCATTAGAGAGAGGCGACCTTCAGGCGGCCCAAGAATTCGCAACTCGTTTGGCTACGCACGCCACAGGCCCGTGGGAAAACTTGGTCCTCGGTCGCATCGCCTTAGCAACTGGTGATCATCGACGGGCACGAACGGTCTTAGAGGCCGCGCGAAAACGGCTGCCAGAAGAAGGGTCTATTCTAGTCCATCTCGCAGAAGTCTATGCCGTTCAAAAACAGTGGGCTGACGCTGTTGAAAGCATAACGACTGCGATATCGAAGAGAGATTCCATCGCCGAGTTGCACGAGCGGCGTGCGACATACCTTACCAACGCGGGTGACGAGGTTGAGTCCATGCTTGCTCTTGAGCGTGCGCTCAGTCTAGAGCCAAATCGGGCATCTGCATGGGCACTATTGGGCGAGCGCCACCTCGAGCGAGACGATATCGCGGTCGCAAAGAAGGCCCTTGATAGAGCCCTTGCTTGCGATCCAGCGAATTCGACGGCGATATGGAATTTAGCGCTGCTTGCTGAAAAAACAGGAGACCTGGTGGAGGCGGAGTCCATTCTGACGCGCCTGATCGACTCAGGTTTGGTTGATTCTCGTCTGGTGTTGCAGCGGCGTGGGCAGATCCGTTTATCGCTGGGCGATTTGGCAGGCGGATGGGCGGACTATGGTGTCCGGTTGAAACATGCGTACTACGATAGTTGGCAGCATGCTCTGGAGGTTCCCTATTGGTCGGGTGAAGACTTGACCGGCAAACATCTAGCGGTTTGGGCAGACCAGGGGATCGGCGAGCAAATTCTAACAGCCAGTTTAGCCCTGCAGACATCCACCCGGGCTGGATCACTGACCTTTGCCTGTGATCCACGCTTGGTCTCGCTCCTAAGCAGATCCTTTCCTGATATCGCCGTTGTTTCTCTTGAAAAATTGCGAGAGCGGGGAAGGGCGGTCGGGCCAGTTGATTTACAAGCGAGTGTTAGTGAACTGGGTGCGGTGCTGCTGCCGAGCATGGATGCTTTTCCACTGCCGGCTGACTACCTCATACCAGATAACAATCGCGTGGCTGGATATCGCGATGCGTTGAAGGGTGATGATCCGCGATATCCGTTAGTTGGAATTTCCTGGCGCAGCGAAAATTCCATCGCGGGCAAAGAAAAGAGTACAGATTTGCTCGAACATTGGCCCGCACTGTTAAATTTACCGTCGGTTCGCTTTGTCTCGCTTCAATACGGAGATACGGGTGATGAACTCGCCGCGCTTAAAGCGAAAACCGGTGTGGAAATTTTAACTGTACCTGGCCTTGATGCGACACAGGACATTGACGGTTTCGCTGCGCTTGTCGGAGCAATGGATTTTGTAGCCTCAACATCAAACACAACGGTTCATGTTGCTGGTGGTCTTGGCATACCGACCTTGGCCTTGGTACCCGCCGCCTTTGGTCGTCCCTGGTACTGGTTCGATACGGGTGAGACGTCGCCTTGGTATCGCAATCTGACGCTATTGCGGTCAAAGGGGGATTGGGTCGACGTCGTTGGTGAGGCAGCCAAGCGTCTCAAGGAATGGACAGGTTCATAGCGGGTGCTTTTCGTTCTTGTGGCTCGTGATCTCATTACACTGGCGAAACCGTGATAAGTGGCCTAAAACCGGGAATTATCTGCTTATTGCCGTTTTCACAGGACAATCCCGATGCCAGACGACGCGAAGAAACCTGTTTTTGATAAAACCAAACTGCCTTCTCGGCATGTGACGGAAGGGCCGGAGCGCGCCCCCCATCGCTCGTACTACTACGCCATGGGCATGACCGATGAAGAAATTCACCGTCCTTTTGTCGGCGTCGCGACCTGCTGGAACGAAGCTGCTCCGTGCAATATTTCTCTCAATCGCCAGGCCCAGTCCGTCAAAAAAGGCGTCATTGAAGCCGGCGGCACACCGCGGGAGTTCACAACAATCACCGTGACCGACGGCATTGCCATGGGCCATGCCGGAATGAAGTCGTCTCTGGTTTCGCGTGACGTCATCGCTGACTCTGTCGAATTGACCATGCGTGGCCACAGTTACGATGCCTTGGTCGGCTTGGCCGGCTGTGACAAGTCTCTGCCAGGCATGATGATGGTGATGCTCCGCCTTAACGTGCCCTCCGTATTCATGTACGGCGGGTCAATCTTGCCCGGAACCTTCAAGGGTAAAGACGTGACCGTGGTCGACGTGTTTGAGGCCGTGGGCCAGCATTCTGCCGGCAATATGAGCGACGAGGACCTGTTCGAGTTGGAATGCGTCGCCTGTCCGTCGGCCGGGTCCTGTGGCGGCCAATTTACGGCTAATACGATGGCTTGCGTGTCTGAAGCCATGGGGCTGGCATTGCCGGGGTCCGCTGGAGCACCTGCGCCCTATGAATCTCGTGATCACTTTGGTGAGGAGTCTGGCAAGGCGGTGATGAGGCTCATTGAGTCCGGCCTGCGGCCCCGGGACATCGTGACCCGAAAGGCGTTAGAGAATGCCGCGGTTGTGGTCGCAGCCTCTGGCGGATCGACCAATGGCGGTCTCCACCTGCCTGCAATCGCTCATGAGGCTGGTATTAAGTTCGATCTCGATGATGTCTGTGAAATCTTCAAAAAGACGCCGTATATCGCAGACCTTAAGCCGGGTGGGCGTTACGTCGCTAAAGATGTCTATGACATTGGTGGGTTCCCGGTATTGCTGAAAGCGCTCCTAGAAGGAGGCTATTTGCACGGCGACTGCATAACCGTGAGCGGTAAAACCATGGCCGAGAACCTGGCCGACGTGAAATTCCCTGAGGATCAGGATGTCATTCGGCCGACCTCCAACCCGTTGTCTCCGACCGGCGGCGTCGTGGGTTTGAAGGGTTCCCTCGCGCCTCAAGGCGCAATTGTTAAAGTCGCGGGTATGGAGAATTTGATCTTCCGTGGCCCGGCTCGGTGCTTTGATTGTGAAGAGGACGCCTTTAAGGCCGTCGAAAATAAGACCTACAACGAAGGCGAGGTCCTGGTTATTCGCTATGAAGGCCCACGTGGCGGCCCGGGTATGCGTGAAATGCTCTCTACTACCGCGGCCCTTTATGGACAGGGTATGGGCGACAAGGTTGCCCTTATCACGGACGGGCGCTTTTCCGGCGCGACCCGCGGGTTCTGTGTTGGGCATGTTGGGCCTGAGGCGGCCGTTGGCGGTCCGATTGCGCTGGTTGAAGACGGCGACATGATTGCCCTCGATGCGGATGCCGGCACCATTGAGCTTGAGGTCAGCGAGGAAGATCTCGCGAAGAGGCGGTCAACTTGGGCTCCGAGAGCTCACGACTACCAATCTGGAGCGATTTGGAAGTATGCGCAGACGGTGGGAGACGCCAAAGATGGCGCTGTCACTCACCCCGGTGGCAAGGCCGAGACTCACGTTTACGCGGATATCTAGCAGCCTTATGGCTTTGCGCTGCTGGCTACCCTTGTGGGTAAGGTGTGGAAACTATTTACGGCCCGAGAAACGCTACGGTAGAATAACCTATGGTCAATGGCGGCTCTTCGGGTGGGCTAACTCCTAGCGCTTTGGCGTTTGTCGATCATTGGCGGGCTCTGCGGAACGGCAAACCAGTGCCGACTTCCCAGGACTTTCTCGATCAAGTTGATCCAGAATTTCAGCCGTTTGTCTCATTTAATGACGTCGAACAGTCTGGGCGTAATGTTGTCGCGTTGTTCGGAACAGGTCTTGTCGATCTTTGGAAGGTCGATCTGACGGGTAAACAGGTCAATGAGTTCGTCGACAACGAACGCGCCGACCGCCTTACCGTGGATATGCTGCGCTGTGCAGAGAAACCTTGCGGAATTTGGGAAGTTTCAACCTTTCGGACGACCTCTGGTCGGGTCATTGGCTGGGAAATGATCTCGCTACCGTTGGTCTTGGATGACCCTGACCGCATTCGCATAGCACGCTATCATAATGTTTTAGAGCCGACCGAGAAGGACGAGCTCATTCAAGACATTCTCAATTTTCAGCAAAAAGAGTGGGTGGACCTAGGGTTTGGCGAGCCCGACGCCAAACCGCTCATGAAGACGCCTTAGTTAGCGGGCCAGCACGGTTGCCGGTCGCCTTCGGCTTTAGATGCTCTCCACGTAATCAACCATGCGCCGCCGTTCCTTGGCATCAGGCAAGCGGCCAAGCCCAGCGCCCGCATTGTCGGCCATGTGGTGCGGTTTATTTGTTGCTGGGATGATGCAGGTCACAGCCGGGTGGGCGAGAATGAATTTTAAGTAGAACTGGCCCCAGCTGTCTGCGAATTCGGCAGCCCACTCGGGAATTTCCTTGCCTTCCGTTTGTCTAAACAGACGTCCGCGACCGAATGGCACGTTAATTAGGGTTGCGATGCCGCGCTCGGCCGCAAGGGGCAGGAGGCCGGCTTCGGCGCCACGTTCCTCGATGTTGTATTGGAATTGGACGAAATCGATCTTCTCCTGCTTCATCACAGGCAGTAGGGCATCCTGTGCGCCGGGGCGCCAATGAGTGATCCCCAAGTACCGGTATCGCCCGTCTTCCTGCCATTCTCGCATAGTGCTTAGCTTACGATCCGTATCGACCAGATTATGGACCTGAATGAGGTCGATGTTATCGCTGTGCAGAAGATCGAAGGAGGCGCTGAGTTCTTCTAGGCCGTCCGTTTCGCCCTCTTTTCGGACCTTGGTGGCCAAGAAAGCCTGATCGTTAACGCCTAAATCTTTGACTAAGTCACCTACCACGCCTTCTGAACCGCGGTAGGAAGGGGCGGTATCGATCAGCGTGCCGCCATTGTCTATCAGGGTCTGGATGACAGCTTTGCGCTGCTCCATGGCGGCTGTATCCGAGCGGTCGACAATAAATGAGCTGGAAGTGCCCAAACCAATGACCGGCAGTGGTTCTCCGGACGAGGGGATTGGGCGGGTCATTATGGTCGAAGCCGCAGTCGCGGGGCTAACGGAACCGAAGGACGTCGCTGCAGCGGCACTTGCCGATAGGGCGGTAAAAGAGCGGCGGGTCAGGGATGGGTGCGTCATTCTTCGCCTCTATTGTTGCAATCTGTATATATAACAATAGGTTATGATAATAACCTAATAAAATGCATCTATATTATTTAAAGCACACTATACGCTCAGCTCTCGTCCAACACGCACCATACCGGTGTGTGATCCGAAGCTTTCTCTTTGCCCCGTGGCCCTTTGTCGATCCCGGCTTCTTTCAGGCGGTCAGCGGCCTGCGGGGACAGCAACAAGTGGTCGATCAGCAGTCCGTTATCCTTTTGCCAGGCGCCACGCTGATAGTCCCAGTAGGAGTATTGGTGCGGTGCGTGGTTGAAGCTGCGGAAAGCGTCTGTCAGACCGAGGTTCTTGATCGCTTGAAAGCGCGCGCGTGATTCAGGCTGAACCAAAGCATCTTTGGCGAAGGCGGCGATATTGTAGACGTCGTCATCCGTGGGAATAACGTTGTAATCCCCGCCGAAAACGTAGGTTTCCTCCAACGCCAGACAGGCTTGGACGTGGGCATAGAGGCGGTCCATCCATCCCAGTTTGTATGGGAATTTCTCGGTATCGATCGGGTTGCCGTTGGGCAGGTAGATTGAAGCTACGCGGACCGATCCAAAAACCGTGCCTTCCATATAGCGCGCCTGCACGTCCTCGTCGTTACCGGGAAGGCCCGTTGAGACGTCCTCAATCGGGGATTTAGAGAGGATCGCGACGCCGTTATAGGTCTTTTGTCCGTGGGTCTCGACGTTGTAGCCGAGATCCACGAACTCAAGGCGGGGAAAGCCCTCATCGACGGTTTTGATTTCCTGAAGCAACACCACGTCCGGGGCAAATTCTTTGAGCCAGGCAAGGGCATTGGGCAGCCGAGCCTTGATAGAGTTCACATTCCAGGTGGCGATTTTAATCATAGGGTCCAGCGGCGCTATTTTAGTTGGTTTCTCGTCTTAACGCAGGCGTCCGCTCCGTGGAAGCGGCAAGACGTTGTAATTCTGCAACAAGGGAAACAAAACTACTGTAGATCAGGCGCAATCGGGGGATTGTTAGTTTCATTTGCTCACTTTTCCGTGAACACTGCGCGATCAATTTTGGGGAGAATACTAAAATGCGCAATGCGCCAGCAAAATCCTTGCTTTTCGGCTTAGCGGCACTCGTCGCTTTAGCTTTTGGGCCAAGAGTCGTCACACCGGCTGTTGCTCAACAGATTACTCTTGAAGAAATCGTCGTTACTGCGCGTCAACGCTCTGAAAGTTTGCAGGAAATTCCGCTGGCGATCACGGCCTTCTCAGCCGATGACATCAATGCCGCTGGCTTCCAAGACTTCGGTGACCTGGCGCAGCAAACGGCTGGTCTTTCTTTCGAAACCCGCATGGCGGGCGTTCGCGCAGGTCGTATTGACTCCCTGATCCGCATTCGTGGGGTTACCGGTGCCGGCGGCACCTTCGACCACGTTGCCCCAACATCATTGTTCGTTGATGGCATTTTCATGCTGGGCAATTCGAACGTTATTGGTCTTGGCGACCTGGAACGGGTTGAGGTCATCAAAGGTCCGCAATCAGCGTTCTTTGGCCGCAACACATTTGCTGGTGCGATCAACTACATCACCAAGAACCCAAGCCTAGAAGAATTCGAAAATCGGATCACAGCCTCGGCTGGCACTTATGACAACTTTGACGTCAATGCGTCGTTCAATGGTCCGCTCATTGAAGGCAAATTGGGCTTTTCCCTTAACGCCCGCCTCTACAGTAAGGGCGGTGAGTGGACCGCAACAGATGGCGGTAAACTTGGTGATGAGTCATCCAAGACCATCTCAGGTGTGCTCTATGGTGAGCCAACTGAAACATCATCCTTCAAGCTGCGTGTTATGTACCAAAAAGATGATGACGGTCCTGCAGTAGCACCGTTCATTGGTACGGCTACCTTGGATGCCGCGAACTCCTGCGCAGGCCAATCTTTTGATCGCCTGGGTCCTGATGGCAGCGCCATTACTATAACTCCGGCCCAAAACGGCCTCGCCCCATACTTCTGTGGTGACGTACCTAAATTCGGTAGCGCGTTTGGACCAAGCTTTTCTAGCGAAACGTCACTCTTCCCGCAGTCATTTGCGCAAGAAGGCCGTGCCGGCTTTATCGCCAGTCCTTTTCAGTTGTTGATCGGCCCGCAGCCTAACCTTCTGACAGAAGCCCTGTTGGACGTTACCTTTATCGACAAGGTGCCGACATTGGATGGCTTTGGCATGGAGCGTTACCAGAAGCGTGTTGGCTTCAATGGCGATGTTGAACTTCCTGGTGACCATATCTTAACGGTCATCGCCGGCTGGAACGAGTCAGGCGTCAACTTCCTACGTGATTATGACCGCTTAGATGAATCAGGCTGGTACTCGGTCGATCCGAAATACGGTGAAGATTATAGCTTTGAAGCTCGGATCAATTCATCGGAAGATCAACGTTTCCGTTATATCGCTGGTGTTACCTATTACGACCAAACCTTCATCACAAGTGGGGCCGGTGGCCTGCTTGTCGCTAACTGTACGGCACCGTTGCTATCAGGTGCCTGTGCGACAAATGGTCCGGGTGTGTTCACCTTGCCGGCGACCAGCGGTAACGAAGCCAAAGTCTGGGCTGTTTATGGTTCTCTTTCCTACGACCTTACAGACGAGATCACACTTGATGTTGAAGCTCGCTACTCTGAAGACGAGCGGACAGTGACAGCATCTGGCTTCTTGCTGACGGAAACCTACAAAGAAATCACACCGCGCGTGATTTTGAGCTATCAACCTTCGGATGACATCAACCTGTATGCCCAGTTCTCTAAGGGTATTCTTCCAGGTGTCACCAACGGTCTTGTGGCCACATGTAGCCCCGATGAGTTCCTCGTTCCGTATATTTCTCAAATTACGGGACTGCCTTCTACGGCGTCTGAGTGTGATCAGTTTGCGTCACAAACGCCGGGCGGTGAACTCCTTGCATCTACGCCAACTCAAACGCTGACGTCATATGAGTTGGGCTGGAAACAAGTTCTGATGGAAGGCCGTGCGCGCTTTAATGCATCGGCTTACTATTATGAATGGGCCAACGTGCCGTTCGGTTTGACCGTCAGCTTCTTCCGTGATGATGAAGACCCAGCACTGCGGGATGGCATTCCTAACTCGTTTGCCAACTCACTGGGTATTCAGGTTTCCGGTAGTCAAGAGCTCTATGGTCTTGAAATGGAAACTGGCTATGCCATCTCTGAAAACTGGGATGTCCAGTTCAATTTCAGCTGGCAGCAAAACAAGTGGACCGACTTTGCAAGCCGTTCGACCATTCAGTCGACCGGTCTTGAAAACCTAACGGACCTTGAAGCCACACGTTATCCGGAATGGCAGGGCAACCTGTCCACGACCTATACGGATACACTCAATGCTGATTGGGATTGGTTCGCTCGCGCTGACTTCATTTACTCAGGCGAATACTGGGCCGACAACGCAAACCTAATCCGTGGCCCCGATTACTTCCTCACTCACGTGAGGGCTGGTGTCGTCAAAGAAGACTTCCGTCTCGAATTCTACGTACGTAACCTGTTCGATACGAAGGCTTGGCTTGGTGCTACACGGGCTATCGACTTTGTCTATGATGCGGGGAACTTCAACTTCACCCGTTTCCAAGGCATTGCTGTGAACCCACAGCAAAAGCGTCAGTTCGGTCTGCGTACGACGATCGACTTCTAAGGATCCTGTCACAGGGGAGGGGATCCCTGCGGGCCCGAGGCTTTTAGTCTCGGGCCCGTTTCTTTTTCTGGCACCTCTTTGCTGCACATTGAGCACCGGCTACCATTGCGCTTATGCGCAGATACTTTTTAATTCTCAGTATCCTTTTCGTAAGTCCAGCGGCCTTGGCGCAGAGCGACCTGTGTCCGCCGTATACCAATTCAGTACGTCTCAAATTTGAGACCAAGCTGGTTCAACCGACCTACAACACAGACATCTCCATTCAAGATGTGCGCCAGCTGTACACCGTGCGTGGACAGCGGATTAGCCGGGCCCACGCCAATGCCATCGGCCTGACTTACGCTGAAGTCTCGTTGAACTTATCGGCGGCTACTAGGTCTGTGCCCCGCCAACGTGGCGGCTATTGCGTCTACCTTGAAGAAGTCCGTGCAGAATTTGGCTTTGACCGGGTTGATGTCTATGTCGGGCGTGAGTACCGGCGTGGCACGTGCGAGTACCGCACGATCCTCGATCATGAAAATGAGCATGTGGCGATCAACAACTCTGTTGTCCGGGGATACGGTCCTCGGTTGCGTCAGTCGATAGCGCGCGAGCTAGGGCGGCTTCGGCCGCTCTTTACAACGACCGTGAACACCGGGGCGAGGCAGACTGTCGCAGACTTGCAGCAACGTATTCAGCCGATGATGGACGCGTTTCAACAGGAGCAAAGGCGTCGCAATGCGGCGATCGATACCGACACGAACTACGGTGCGTTACAGGAGCTGTGTTTGGATTGGGATCGCTACAGGTAGCGAGCTCAAAGGGAGAAGGATGTTCCGCAGCCGCAGGTGGAACTGGCGTTGGGGTTATTGATTCGAAATGAGGACGCCATCAGGTCGTCGACATAATCGATTTCCGATCCGCCGAGCAGGTCCAGCGACATATCGTCGATGACCAGCTTTACCCCATGAAATTCGAAAACCTTGTCGTCCCCAGTGCTTTCGGCATCCAAGCTAAAGCCATAGGAAAAGCCCGAGCAGCCGCCACCGGAAACACTGAGCCGCAGCATCAGGCTGTCATCACCTTCCTCGGTGATCAGGCTGGTGACCTTCGCCGCTGCCCGTTCAGACAGCGATACAGCGGGTGTTGGGCTTAGATTATTCATCGTCGATCCAGGCTCTGAGACCAGTTGATCCAAAGTAAATGTAATCTAAGTCTCTTGGCGCCAATCTTCAAGGAACCCGGCAGATTGCTTGATAAAGCGCCCTCCGGTAGGTTCCGGCCATGACCGCTACTCTTTCCTCCGCGAAGGGCTGTTTGGCCCCGATTGCCGCCAATCCGACCAAGTCGAGAGGGCGGTTGCATCCCGAGCCGGAAGCAGAAACCCGGTCGGCTTTCCAACGAGATCGAGACCGGATTATTCACTCAAGTGCCTTTCGGCGGCTCAAGTACAAGACCCAGGTGTTCGTCTATCACGAGGGCGATAATTACCGAACACGGCTCACCCATAGCCTCGAGGTGGCACAGATTGCACGCTCGGTTAGCCGGTTCATGGGGCTCAACGAGGACTTGGCTGAGACATTAGCGTTAGCCCATGACCTCGGCCACACGTGCTTTGGCCACGCTGGCGAGGACGCGCTGCAAGAGTGCATGGCACCCTACAATGGGTTTGATCATAACGCCCAAGCGCTGCGTATTCTGACCAAGCTGGAACATCGCTATCCCGGCTTTGACGGCCTCAACCTCACTTGGGAAACCCTTGAGGGGCTGGTGAAACACAATGGGCCGCTACAGGGACCCGATGTGGTTGATGCTATTCCGTTAGCGGTTATCGAGTATGTCGCCGAGCATGACCTCGAGCTTGATAAGCGTGCCTCTGCAGAGGCGCAGGTCGCTGCCGTTGCCGACGATATTGCTTACAACGCTCATGATATTGACGACGGGCTCAATGCGGCGCTGTTTTCCCTGGATGATCTCAAAGATGTTCCCTTGGTCGGACCGATCGTTTCCGATGTGGAACGTGACTTTCCAGAATTAGAAGTTTCGCGCCGGGTCCACGAAATCGTGCGCCGCCTGATCGGCGTCATGGTCAACGACGTCTTTCTTGAGTCAGGACGGCGGATGGCCGAGCTGGCGCCGGCTAGTTTGGCTGAGGTTCATGGCCTCAGTACCGCATTGGTCGATTTCTCTGGTGATATGGCGGAGAACGATAAAGCCTTGAAGGGATTTCTTTTTCCCAATATGTACCGGCACGACCGCGTAACCCGTATGACCGAGCAAGCCCACCAGGTTGTTCACGATCTCTTTGCGTTGCTTCATCGCGAGCCGGAGCAATTGCCGAGTGGCTGGCATGGACAGATCGACGGACCAGGGGGCATAAAAACGGCGCGGCGCGTGGCAGACTATATCGCGGGTATGACCGACCGGTTTGCCCTTGCAGAACACACTCGCTTATTTGGGCCCGGCTTATCGCCATGAACGTTTTTACTACCATAAGAAACCGGGTCGTCGAGGCCATTGAAGCTGAGGTTGAGGCTGGCGGGTTGCCTACGGGCCTTAAGCTCGATGCAATAACTGCTGAGCCACCGCGTGATGCCGCCCATGGGGATATCTCGACCAATGCGGCGATGGTTCTAGCCAAGCCGGCGCAAATGAAGCCCCGCGATGTGGCTGACAAGATTGTCGCGCGCCTATCAGATGCCGACGGTATTGTATCTGCCGATATCGCTGGCCCAGGGTTTATCAACCTGCGGCTTGAACCATCTATCTGGCAGGCCGTTGTCTCGGATGTCCTGGCAGTGGGCATTGCTTACGGCAGCAGTGACCTTGGGCAGGACGCACCGGTCAACGTGGAATATGTTTCGGCTAACCCAACGGGACCGCTGCATGTTGGCCATGCCAGAGGGGCTGTGTTTGGAGATGCCTTGGCCGCGTTGCTGGCTAAAGCGGGATACGCGGTCACCAAGGAATTTTACGTTAACGATGCCGGGGCCCAGGTCGACTCTCTGTCGCGGGCTTTGCATTTTCGATATTTGGAAGCCCTTGGCAAAAAGAGTGCCGGTGATTTCGCCGCCGCCGCTGAGGCCGGCGAAGTGGAGTATGCCGGCGAGTATCTCAAGGATGCGGCTGCCGCGCTGGTCGATCAAGACGGGGACACGTGGGTCGATGCCCAAGCCGAAGACTGGCTGATTCCGCTGCGCCAATTTGCCATTGAGTCGATGATGGATATGATCCGCGATGACCTCGCCGCGCTTGGGATCGCTCAAGATGTCTTTACGTCGGAGCGTGCGTTGGTCGACGCTGGCCAAGTGGATCGCGCAATCGCTGACCTAGAGAAAGAGGGCTTGGTTTATACCGGCGTCCTTGAACCCCCAAAGGGTAAGAAGCCCGACGATTGGGAACCGCGGCCGCAGTTGCTTTTCAAGGCCAGCGAATTTGGCGACGATATTGACCGGCCGTTCAAAAAATCCGACGGATCGTGGACCTACTTCGCGTCCGATGTCGCGTATCATCGCGACAAATTTGATCGCGGTTTCGCGGAAATGATCGATGTTTGGGGCGCGGACCACGGCGGCTATGTCAAGCGCATGCAGGCAGGCGTGAAAGCTCTATCGGCGGACAAAGGTTCGCTGGAAGTTAAGATATGCCAGCTGGTCAAGCTATTCGACAACGGTGAGCCAGTTCGTATGTCAAAGCGGGCAGGGACGTTTGTAACGCTGCGCGATCTGATCGACGCGGTTGGCAAGGATGTCGTGCGCTTTATCATGCTAACCCGTAAGAACGACGCACCGCTTGATTTTGATTTCGCCAAGGTGACCGAGAAGTCGCGCGACAATCCTGTGTTCTACGTCCAATACGCCCACGCTCGGATTCATTCTGTATTCCGCCATGCGGCAGACGTGCTTTCTGAGCAAGACTTATCAGACGCTGCGCTCGGAGGGGCCGACCTCTCCCTGTGTTCAGATACTGATGAGCTAGCCATCATGCGATCTGTCGCGTCGTGGCCACGGACCGTGGATGCGGCCGCGTTGGCCCACGAACCGCATCGCATCGCGTTCTATCTCTATGATTTGGCGGCTCAGCTTCACGCCTTGTGGAATCGGGGCAATGACGATGCAGAAATGCGCTTCCTATTGCCGGATCAGCCTGACCGATCATTGGCACGTCTCGCGCTTGTCCGGTCGGTTGCGGTGGTGATAGCGTCAGGTTTGGATGTGTTTGGCGTTGAGCCAGTAAAGGAGATGCGATGACGTCCCATCGGGAGCATTTCTTAAGACAGCCGTTAGGCCAGAGTGACGGAAAAGACGATGGCAGTGGATCGTTCACCGATCCGGTGTTCGACGATGAATATTACGGCCGTGATCAAGCCGGTGGCCGAGGCCGAACGATCGGACTGATTGTGGGTGTTGTGGCCGGTGCCGTCATTGCCGGTATTGCCGCTTGGACTGTCTTTGGTCCAGGCAGCGGACTAGAGGGCGGACGGACGCCGCTCATCGTCGCTGAACCGGAGCCGTACAAAGTCAGGCCAAAAGATCCCGGCGGGATGCAGGTCGAGAACCAAGACAAATTGGTTTACGAGCGTGTTGGGGGTGCGACCTCCGCACCAGGCGCCGAGAACATTCTGCCGCCACCGGAAGCTCCGAAGGCTCCAGCACCGGCTGCTGTTGCGGCCGTGCCGACACCAGCCCCAGTTTCGGAACCAGTTCCAGAATCAGCTCCGGCACCAGTTCCTGTCGTTGATCCCTCGCCAAAGTCGGCTCCCACTCCTGCCGTCGTGGCGCCCGACCCTGAAGTGGCACCAGCGCCTCTCGTGGCTCCAGCCCCCGTCGTGGTTGAGACGCCACAGCCTGCTCCTGTGGCGGCGCCCTCAGCACCAGAAACACCAGAGCCAACCCTGGAAGATATGGTTGCCGCTCTTTCAGGCGACTATCTGATCCAGATCGCAGCGTTGCGTTCCCAGGAGGCGGCGGAAGGAGAGTGGCAGCGGATAAGTTCGCGCCACTCCAATCTGCTTGGCGCCTATCGCGAAAAAATTGTGCGGGTTGATCTCGGAGAGCGCGGTATTTTCTTCCGCTTGCGAGCTGGCCCATTGAAAGACCGTGGGGCGGCAGAAGACCTATGTGAAGCTTTGGCTGCTGAGAACGTGGGGTGCCTCGTTGTCCGCAACGAATAGTGCTTCAAGCCGACCCAGTGCTGTCATATTCGGCTGCTCGGGTTTAACCCTGACGGATGCTGAGCGGGCCTTCTTCAAGACCTGCGACCCCCTTGGCTTTATTCTATTTGCCAGAAACGTCGACACGCCAGAGCAGGTGCGGGTGCTTGTGTCGGATCTTCGAGCCAGTGTTGGACGAAATGCACCGGTTCTGATTGACCAGGAGGGCGGCCGGGTACAACGACTGCGGCCTCCGCATTGGCGATCAGCGCCGCCGCTGCGTCAGTTTGGAGATCTTTATGTCCGCGATCCTGACCGAGCGATAAAGGCCCTTCGTATCAATATGCAGGCCATTGGCGTTGAACTGGCTGATTTGGGGGTCGACGTAGACTGTGCGCCTTGTCTAGACGTGCCTGTACCTGGTGCCCATGACGTCATTGGCAACCGCGCATTGTCAGAAGACCCAGAAGTTGTTTCTGCACTGGCGGCGGCGGCCTGTGAAGGTCTAATGGATGCGGGTGTAGTACCGGTAATTAAGCACCTGCCAGGCCATGGTCGGGCAGGGGTGGATAGCCACGAAGAGTTGCCGGTTGTTGATGCCTCTGGAGAGGCGCTTTCCAGCAGTGACCTGGTGCCGTTCCAGGGTGTGGCTCAGCTGCCGGTTGCCGCTATGACGGCGCATGTGGTCTACGACGCCTATGATCGGGAGCAGACGGCAACCCTATCGAAGACTGTCATTGCTGACATCATTCGGACCCGTATTGGCTTTGACGGCCTATTGATGAGCGATGATCTGGGGATGAAAGCGCTTAACGGGTCCTTTGAGGAGCTTACGGTCGGCTGTTTAGAGGCCGGGTGTGACGTCGCCCTGCACTGTAGCGGTGTGTTGCCTGAGATGGAGCAGGTCGCTACCGGTACCACCACGCTGTCCGACCATGCATATCAAGCTATGAAAACCTTGGGCGCGTACCGTGGTGCACCGCGCATACAAATCGACAGGACGGCGGCGTCTTTTGAGGTGGCTTCTCTCCTCGATGTTGCGGCATAAGCAGTCACACTATGCTTTATACCGCTTCAACCTGGGTAATCCCTGCGCTTTTGGCTATCACGCTTCATGAGGCGGCGCATGGTTATGCGGCGATGTATTTTGGCGACCCAACCGCCAAAGAGCAGGGCCGGGTGTCGCTCAATCCGTTCCGGCATGTCGACCCAGTGGGCACATTTATTCTGCCTGCTATCCTAATTCTATCGCGTGCGCCCTTCGTTTTTGGTTGGGCTAAGCCGGTACCGGTGGACTTTGGGCGCTTGCGCAATCCCAAGAGAGATATGGTGTGGGTCGCGGCGGCTGGCCCGGCGGTCAATCTGTTCTTGGCGCTGCTATCGGCACGACTCATTTATCTGGTCCCAGAGCTCTCCGCAGGCACTGCAGAATGGGCCTTCGATACATTGAGAAATAGCTTATTTCTCAATGTGATACTGTTTGTTTTTAACCTGATTCCTCTGCCACCTTTAGACGGTGGGCGAATAGCGGTTGGACTCCTCCCAATTGCCGCTGCACGACGCTTGGCGCGGCTTGAAAAATACGGCATGGTCCTGATTATCGGTATCCTCATTGGTCTACCCTGGTTGGGGTCTCTGATTGATGTACCGATCCGGCCCTTCGCTTGGGTGATCTTGCCTGTTGTCGATGCCGTGATCACTGCAATCGCCTACCTGGCCGGATTGATCTATGGGAGATCGCCCAAATCATGGACGAACGTCCACCATTTCAAGAAGACGAATCGGCGCAGCGGCCCGATGCCGCTGTTGTCTCGTCTGACCTTGTTCTGAACCTCGGCAGCTTTGAAGGGCCTATTGACGTCCTGCTGACGCTTGCCCGGGACCAGAAGGTTGATCTCATTCACATCTCTATTCTCGACCTAGCCGAGCAGTACTTGGTGTTCGTCGAAGCGGCGCGCTCCCAGTATCTCGAACTGGCGGCTGATTATCTCGTGATGGCGGCGTGGCTGGCCTATCTGAAATCGAAAATATTGTTGCCGCGGGAGGACGAAGAAGAACCATCGGCGTCCGAAATGGCTGATGCGCTTCGGTGGCAGCTCCTACGTCTCCAATCCATGCAGGATGCGGGCAAAAAACTGATCGATTTACCGCGGAAAGGGCAGGCTTTCTTTACCCGCGGTGATCCCGAAGGGCTGCCAACGTCCTATACTTCAGTCTACGATATTTCGCTCTATGACTTGCTTCGGGGCTATGCCCGCTGCCGACAAGAAGGAGCGCCTACAGCCCTTGAAATCGAACCCATCGACCTGTACTCCATCGACGACGCAATCGAGCGTCTGCGGGATATTCTCCCCAACGTCCCCGACTGGACCACCATGATGTCTTTCCTGCCCCAGGAGCATCTATCGCCCTTCAAGCGCCGGTCAGCCATCAGTACGACCTTGCTGGCTGTTCTTGAACTGGTAAGGCAGGGCAAGGCGGACATTCGGCAGGACGGCGGAGCGTTTTCGCCAATTTATCTAAAGCCGGCCAACCGGCCTGAGTCTGTGGAGTCTTCATGACCGTTTCCGATGCTGCGAGTGAGTCCAGCGTAGTAGAACTTGTTGCCGACAATGACGAAGCCGATGCGGTCGCGATCGAAGAAGATTTGCGCCTTGTCGAAGCCCTGCTGTTTGCATCAGCAAGCGCGGTGACCGAGAAGGTGATTGCAGAGCGTCTGGGCGAAGGTGTCGACATCCCGAGCCTGCTTGGCAGACTCAAGGAGTTGTACAAAGGCAGAGGCGTCGAGCTAACCCGTGCCGGAAACCGGTGGTTTTTCCGTACCGCACCAGATCTGGGTGACCGCCTAAAACTGGAAAAGATGGTTCCGAGAAAGCTCTCACGGGCCGGGACAGAAACGCTGGCCATCATTGCGTACCACCAGCCAGTGACGCGTGCCGAAATTGAAGAAATCCGCGGTGTTGTGATTAGCAGGGGTACGATCGACATCCTCTTGGAAGAGGGATGGATCAAACCCAGAGGACGGCGCCACACCCCTGGCCGCCCGATGACCTGGGGAACCTCTGACGCTTTTCTGGATCATTTTGGCTTGGAATCACTTAACGACCTCCCAGGCATTGAAGAGTTAAAGGCCGCCGGATTGCTAGATAGCCGGCAAGGCCTGGCGGCATACAACGCGCGTGCTGAGCAAGGTGAAACGCTTCTGTTTGATACGGATGAATCAGATGAAGCGCTTGATCCGCTTGAGGATGGCGACGAGCCTACCGCGGAAGAAGCGCCGGCTGAGACGTTCTCGGATGAGAGTGATTCTGCGAATGATCAGTCAAAATCTGACGAAGAGTTAGTCCAAGAAGATGCCTCTGACGGTGATGAAGCTGAGGAAGAGGTTTAATTACACTCGTTCCTACAATGGTTTTCCGGTCCGCTTTCGCTTGCGATTGACTGATTTGGGCCCTAAGTACTGGCTCTAGGAAAGGCTTTGCCTTAGGCGCCATTGCGGGAATTCCTGATTTCTGCGATGATTAGCCGATAAATTGCGCGAAAAAGCATGGAGAATCAAAGACATGGGAACGCTGAGTATCTGGCACTGGGTTGTTGTCCTGGTCGTAGTTCTGCTGTTGTTTGGCAAAGGAAAAATTCCTGCGCTGATGGGTGATGTCGCCAAAGGCGTCAAAGCCTTCAAATCTGGCCTTAAGGACGATGAACCTGATACGGCCGAAGCAGCCAAGGCAATCGACGAAGACGCGGCCGGTGATACCACCATGGCCAAGGAAAAAGACGAAGCGTCGTCGCGCGCCTAGCACTGAAACCTTTGGACTGACCGCGCGTTCGGATTCCGGATTATGCGGAGCATAAGGTAGGAACCCGGTGTTCGATATGGGCTGGTGGGAAATCTCTATTGTTGGCTTGATGATGATCCTTGTGCTTGGGCCCAAGGAACTGCCCCAGGCTATGCGCACGATTGCCCGTTTCATGCGTAAGGCGAAACGTCTCGCAGGAGAGTTTCAGGGTCATATGGACGATCTGGTCCGCGAGGCGGACCTCGACGACGTGAAGAGAACGGTATCGTCGATTCAAAATAAAGATGTTGGTTCGATGATTGGGCAAGCTGTTGACCCAACAGGTGAACTCACCAGAGACATCGACACGGCCCTCGCTGACGCGCGCCAAGAGGTTCAGGACATCAAGTCAGCAGCAGGGCCGAGCCCGACAGCGACCGGCGTAACCACACCGCCAAAAATTGCGCCAAAACCGGAAATGCCCGAGCCGAACGCTGAACTTACTAAGGCGGAGGCTGCGAAACCGCAGGTCGAGCCGCAATCGCCCAAGGCGGAGCCGCAATCGCCCAAGGCGGAGCCGCAAACACCCAAGGCAGAACCGGTTCAAGAAAACCCAGCCGCTGCTGGTAACGCGTAAGACGGATGGCCGAGGATCCAGACTCCCATACGATGCCGCTGCTCGATCACTTGATGGAGCTGCGGACGCGTCTGGTTTGGACAATTCTCGCGTTTCTTATTGCGTTCTTTGCCTGCTTCTATGTCGCCCAGCCGATATATGATTTTCTGGTTACGCCCCTGGCCAACATCATGGAGGAGGTCGGTGGCACAAATCGCATGATTTACACCGCCCTGACTGAAGCCTTTTTTACCCAAATTAAAGTTGGCTTCTTCGCTGCAGCGTTCATCAGCTTCCCAATCATTGCCAGTCAGCTGTGGTTATTTATCGCTCCTGGTTTGTACAAGCATGAAAAGGGCGCACTCGCGCCTTTCCTCGTGGCGAGCCCGGTCTTGTTTATTGCGGGGGCCTCGTTCGTCTACTACGTCATTATGCCGATGGCATGGCGGTTCCTGCTGCAGTTTCAGACTGGCGCAGATGAAAGCGTATTGCCCATCGAACTAGAGGCTCGGGTCGGTGAGTACTTAGGCTTGGTGATGAAGTTGATCTTGGCGTTTGGGATCAGTTTTCAGTTGCCGGTTTTGCTCGTTCTACTGGCGCGGGTGGGCATCGTCTCTGCCGATGGGCTGGCGGAACGCCGGAAGTACGCCATCGTCGGGGTTTTTGTTTTCGCGGCAATCGTGACACCGCCTGATGTCATCAGCCAGATCGGCTTAGCCATTCCTATGATGCTGCTCTATGAGATCAGCATCTACGCCTGCCGCATTATCGAGCGAAAACGGGAAGAGGCCTGGGCTGAGGATGCTGAGGATGATGGTTTCGAAGACACGGATTTCAATGATACCTAGCGGATTGGGTTAGGGATCCCGGTGGACGCTTGGGCCGTCCTTCCGTATAAACCGCTACGAACGTGATTTACCTCGAGCGGCGCGATTTTCAATGCATGACCTCAAATGGATTAGAGAGAACCCGGACGCATTTGATGCCGGTCTAGGCCGCCGTGGGCTTGAGGCGCAGTCTGCAGCCGTGCTTGATTTGGATGCGCGCAACCGCGGCGCACTAACGAAGCTGCAAACGCTGCAAGCGGAGCGCAATGAAACCTCCAAAAAGATTGGCCAGGTCAAGAAAGAGGGTGGGGACGCCGCCGACCTTATGGCATCTGTTGCCGCCATGAAGGATGAAATGGCCGCTCTCGAAGGCGAGCAAAAGGCAGTTTCAGAACAAATCCGGACGCTTTTGTTGGGGATACCCAATTTGCCTCACAGCGATGTGCCCGACGGTTTATCCGAAGACGACAACGTTGAGCTGCGACGGGTAGGGGAACCTCAGGCCCGAACCTATGACGTCAAAGATCACATCACGCTTGGCGAAGGCCTTGGCGGCATGAACTTTGAGGCGGCAGCAAAAATATCCGGTGCGCGGTTCACGGTGTTGACCGGTCCGCTGGCACGGCTTGAGCGGTCCATTGCTCAATTCATGTTGGATACCCATACCCAGGAGAACGGGTATACCGAGGTTAACCCGCCCGTTCTGGTCAAGGACAATGCCCTGTTGGGCACCGGCCAGTTGCCCAAGTTCGCGGACGATCAGTACAAAACACAGGACGATCTGTGGTTAATCCCCACCGCTGAAGTTTCTCTAACCAACTTGGTCGCGGACACCATACTCAACGCATCTGACCTTCCCATTCGCTTTACGGCTTTTACGCCTTGTTTTCGAAGAGAGGCGGGCGCCGCCGGCAAGGATACCCGCGGCATGATCCGTCAGCATCAATTCGAGAAAGTCGAGATGGTTTCGATCGTTGCGCCGGATCAATCAGCCGACGAACTAGATCGAATGACCGCTTGTGCCGAGGGCATACTTCAGAAGCTAGAGCTGCCGTACCGAGTGATGGCTTTATCCACTGGTGATATGGGGTTCAGCGCCCATCGTACTTACGATCTTGAAGTGTGGTTGCCGGGGCAGGACCTGTACCGAGAAATTTCAAGCTGCTCCAACTGCCAGGACTTTCAAGCCCTTCGCATGGGCGCGAGGTACAAACCTGAAGAAGGCGCGAAGGGAACAACTCCAGTGCATACTCTGAATGGCTCTGGCTTGGCGGTTGGGCGCACACTGGTAGCCGTCCTTGAAAATTACCAGCAAGAGGATGGCAGTGTTGTGGTGCCTGAAGTTCTCAAGCCTTACATGGGCGGGATTGAGACTATCTCTCCCGCTGCGAATTAATCGCCACAATGTTCAAACCTGTCGACGATTTATCCGGTTGTCGCATTCTTATTTCCAATGACGATGGCATCAACGCACCCGGTTTGGATGTGCTTGAGAAAATCGCAAGGACCCTCAGTGATGACGTGTGGGTGGTTGCACCGTCGCACGAACAAAGTGGAGCGGGACACTCCCTCACGCTGCACCATCCTTTGCGCCCCACGCAACTCGGAGAGAAGCGCTTCATGGTTGATGGCACGCCAACCGATTGCGTTCTGGTGGCCGGTCAGCACCTGATGGCCGACCGCGCCCCTGATTTGGTCCTTTCAGGCATCAATATGGGCGCCAATCTGGGTGAAGATGTCCACTACTCAGGCACCGTCGCTGCCGCGCTGGAGGCGACCTTGCAAGATATCCCGGCGATCGCGTTCAGTCAGTTGATGAGTGGCAGCCCGCGTTGGGATACCGCAGAGCACTACGCAGCCGATCTAATCCGTTCAGTTTGTAAATCAGGATGGGGCCGTAATACTCTGATTAATATAAATTTTCCGGACCTTCCAGTATCTGAGGTCATGGGGGTTAAGCTCGCGCGTCAGGGTAAACATAAATTGGGCGATGATCTTGTTGTCCGCGAAGACCCGCGCGGCAAACCATACATCTGGATCGGCGCGCCTCGCATTTCAGACACTCAGGACGAAGGCACGGACCTCAATGTGACGGCGGCTGGATATGTCTCGGTGACGCCGCTGTGCGTCGATCTTACGGATCATGACGCCTTAACCGAGCTGAAGCAGGTCCTAGAATGACTCAGGACTCTCGACGCATCAGATTAATTATGGATCTCCGGAACTCCGGCGTTACTGAAACAGCTGTCTTGTCGGCTATGGAACGGATACCGCGCGAGAATTTCGTCGAAGAGTCTTTCCTAGATCAAGCCTGGGCCAACCGAGCCCTGCCCATTTCCTGCGGTCAGACAATCAGTCAGCCGCTGGTTGTTGGCCTCATGACTCAGGCTTTGGAACTGACAGACCGGCACAGAGTTCTCGAAATCGGCACCGGGTCTGGCTATCAGGCCGCCATTTTGTCGCGCCTTTGCCGCCGGCTCTATACGATTGAGCGGCATAGCGACCTTCTGGCTATAGCGGAAAGTCGCTTTACCGCCATGTCACTGCATAACATTACGACACAGGCGGGTGATGGTTGGAAAGGCTGGCCGCGCCAGGCACCGTTCGACCGCATCCTCGTTACAGCGGCTGCGCCCGTTGTGCCGCAAGACCTGGTTGCCCAGCTTTCGGAGGAGGGTGGCATAATGGTGTTGCCGGTTGGCGATGCGTCGTCGCCTGACCAGATGGTTGTTCGGGTCACCAAAACCGGTGCTCAGCTGAATTCTGAGCAACTCTTTCCAGTTCGCTTCGTCCCGTTGGTTGAAGGAGCGGCGGACGACGGTGGGACTTGAGTATGGTGCCCAGCCATTTTTGTGCTGTGAGAGGCACGGTTTCCAGCGTTTTCCTGTTCTTCTTGCGGAATAGGTGATCGGTTCGTATCGTTCGCCGCTATGAACGCTGCTCACCTCAAATATCTTCTGTGTCTAGCCGCGTTGGTGGCGATATCGGCGTGCGCTCCCAGCTTTAACCCTCCGCCCGGTTATCGCGGCGGCTATTTATCGGGCGATATCCCACAGACGGTAACGGTCCAGCGCGGCGACAGTGTTTACCTTATAGCCCGACGCTTTAACGTGCCGATGAAGGCCATTATCGAGACCAACAGGCTTAGTCCGCCTTATATTTTGTATCCTGGCCAAGTTCTTAAACTCGACGCCCCCGCGATACACGTCGTCAAGCGTGGTGACAGCCTGTACGCGATTTCACGTCGCTACGGGGTCGATATGCGAGCCTTGGCGCAAAAGAACGCCCTGCCGCCGCCTTACACGATTTACCCCGGACAACAGTTGCGTGTACCTGGCGCGTTCGCCTCGGCCGCCAATAGTCGTTCAGCCGTTCCACCACCGCGAACGAGACAGCCTTCACAGCCCAAGCGGGGGCCTTCGACCGCGGCGCCGGTTGCGTCGACACCGCCGCCAATCGCGCCGCCGGCGCCACCCGCTCGGGCCGGTAGTCGGTTTGTGTGGCCGATCGAAGGAAAAATCCTGGCCAAGTACGGTCCATCGGGCAAAGGCTTGCATAACGACGGGATCAATATTGCGGTTTCAAAAGGGGCTTCTGTAAAGGCGGCAGAGAATGGTGTGGTTGCCTACTCAGGGAACGAGCTTCAAGGGTTCGGCAATCTTTTGCTGGTGAAACATGCTGATGGTTGGATGACGGCGTATGCCCACAATGAAGAGCTGTTGGTGAAACGGGGTGAGCAGGTCAAACGAGGGCAGATAATCTCGAAAGCGGGTAGTTCGGGCAATGTGAGGACATCCCAGCTGCATTTTGAACTTAGGCGCGGCACAAAAGCAGTAGATCCGTTGAAATACTTGGCGTCACAGCGAAGTTAACTCGTTCGCGGTTTAACCGGGCCGTCATCGTTTGACCTGACTTCCGGCCTGATTAGTGGCACATTTACGTCATGAGATTTGCCTGGGAGGAGCACGCGATGACCGATGACACCAAGCGTTCCATTTTAAACTCGCCCCTTACCAAACGAACATTTTTAACGGGTTCCGTCGCTTCATTGGCCTTAAGCGCGCATACGTTTAGCATTCGCCAGGCCATCGCGCAGACGGCTGAATGGGACCTCATTGTGGTTGGCGGTGGAACGGCCGGAATGCCGGCGGCCCTATTTGCCGCTGAACGCGGTGCCCATGTTCTGGTAATCGACAAAGCGCCACAACTCGGCGGCACGATGGACCGATCTTCTGGGCAGGTCGCCGCGGCTGGGACGGTGTGGCAAAAAGAACTGGGGATCGAAGACTCTCCTGATGCTCACTATGACGACGTCATGCGGATCAATCGCAACACATCTGATCCCTTACTCACACGCCTTTTGGTCGACAATGCGGCTGATACGCTGAACTGGTTTGCTGCTCGTGGCTTCACGGTGATGGACAACCATCCGGTTTTGGGCGGTGGACATGAGCCATTCACTACTCGGCGCTATCAGTGGAGCCCGGACCGTGCCAAAGCCTTCCAGAACATCATGGAACCAATACTGGAAGCCGCGCAAGCGGAGGGTCGCGTAAAAGTGCTGACCGACACGGGCGCGGTTGATCTTGTCCAGGATGAGGCAGGAGCAGTCCGTGGCGTTGTCACCGAGAATGATACCGGTGAGCGCGTTGATTACCGCGCCAAGAATGTATTGCTGACCAGCGGCGGCTGTATGTCCAACCCCCGGATGTTCGAGGATCTTCACGGTGTACCACTATTCTGCGAGGTCGCTTATCCGTACAGCCAAGGTCAGGGCATTACGCTAGGTCTTGGGGCAGGCGGGTACGTTCGCGGCGGCGATAAATACGCCACTCTCTTTGGAACTATCCTAGAGAGCGAGTACTTCCCAGCGCCGTCGATTGGTGGCCCCGTATTAGCGCCGGAACGTCGGCAGCCATGGGAGGTGTTCGTAAACGTCCATGGCAAACGCTTTGTCCGCGAAGACCACCCCAGTGTTGCTCATCGGGAATACACGTTAGGGCTTCAGCCGGGTCTTCGCCACTGGGCGATTTTTGATCAAGAAATTCTTGATACAGCACCGCCATTTATTCCGCGCTGGTCTCGTGAAAAACTTGATGACGCATTTATCGATCATCCCATGTTCGCCAAGGCTGAAACATTGGGTGAGCTCGGCGTGAAGGCCGGGGTCAATCCGTACAACTTGGAACGCGAAATCAACGCCTATAACGATGGCGTGCTCTATGGCAAAGCAGACGCCATGGGCCGCGAACACCGCCCGTTAGCGGTTGGCAAGGGACCATTTTACGCAATCCGCCTGCAAGGATGGAATGTGATGTCATATGCGGGCCTGGGTGTTGATGGCCAGTTAAGGGTGACGCGGAGCGATGGAACACCGATTCCCAATCTCTACGCCGCCGGTGAGGTCACGGGTAATGCGACCACGTCAGGCAACGCGTTGACCAATGGCATGGGCGTTACACCAGCGTTGACGTTTGGTCGGCTACTCGGACAGCGCATGATTCCGTTTACCGTATAGGGTGGTGGTCAATCGGGTATGGTGATTTTGACGCCCTGTTCTCCGGCGATATGCTGAATAAACTGCCAGGCGACCCGGCCTGACCGGGATCCACGGGTAACCGTCCACTCTTTGGCGCTGGCGCGCAGCACATTGGTATCGACTGTGATGCCGAATGATGCGGCATACCCCTCGACAATGGCAAAATAGGTGTCTTGGTCCAGGTGGTGGAAGCCCAGCCATAAGCCGAAGCGATCAGATAAGGAGACCTTCTCCTCAACTGCTTCTCCGCGGTGTATGGAAACCGCGCGTTCGTTCTCGATCATATCTCGTGCCATCATGTGCCGGCGGTTCGACGTCGCATAGAACACCACATTTTCCGGTCTACCCTCTAAGCCGCCCTCTAACACAGCTTTCAGAGCCTTGTAGCCGTCGTCCATGCCCTCAAAGGTGAGGTCGTCACAGAATACGATGCACCGCCGAGGCTGGTTTCTAAGGATATCGAGAAGGCCAGGAAGGGTTGTTATGTCTTCTCTATGAATCTCGACGAGGGCCAACTTGGCGTTATTAGATTGCGTGCTATTGAGTTCCGCGTGAACCGCTTTGACCAGAGAACTCTTGCCGGTTCCTCTCGCTCCCCAAAGCAGGGCATTGTTTGATGGCAGCCCATGGGCGTGGTTCTGGGTATTGCTAAGCAGGCTCTTGGCTTGCGATTCAATACCTTTGAGCAGACCAAACGGCACCCGGTTTACCTTGGCGACCGGTTTGAGGGCGCCTTTATCCGGATTCCAGACGAATGCATCGGTCTGATTTAGATCAGTTGCACTCTGAGCCGGTGGGGCAAGACGTTCCAGAGCGTCTGCAATACGTGTGAGCTGAGTCTCGAGCGTGTCGTTCATTTCACCATTTGCCACAAAACCGGACCTTAACCACTTGATTCCTTGGGGAACGCTACCAAATCAAAACCGGGCCGCAAGGGCTGAAGACCATTTGCATCCCTGATACGCCTGGGTATAGTCCGCCCAATTCTATCTGAACCAGGGGATTCCTGAATGTTTATTGCGCCAGCCTACGCACAGGCCGCCGGGGGAGCGGGTGCCGGAAACGCCTTTTCCGCGTTTATTCCAATCATCCTAATTTTCGTGGTGTTCTACTTTCTGCTCATCCGCCCGCAACAGAAGCGGATGAAAGATCACCAAGCGATGCTCAACGCCGTCCGGCGCGGTGACAAAGTCGTCACCAACGGCGGTATTGTCGGAACTGTGACAAAGGTTCTGACCGACGAGCGCGAGTTGCAGGTTGAAATCGCCGAGAATGTTCGCATTCGGGTGAAACAAGACATGCTCTCAAGTGTCGTCAGCAAGACCGACCCGGTCCCGGCGAACGACGACAAAGACAAAGATTAAAAGTGACCAACGAACAAAAAGGTCAGGGGCCTGTTAGCCTTTAAATAGGCCGACGACCCTGGGTGCTGTCATGCTAGATTTCGGCCGCGGGAAAATCATCACCGTACTTCTTGTCGTGTTATTCGGCGGCTTCTTTGCCGTGCCGAATTTACTTACCGGCACGCCAAAGGAAGACTTACCGAGTTGGTGGCAACCGGTAAGCCTGGGGCTTGATCTTCGCGGCGGGTCCTACCTCCTAATGGAGGTTGGCGTCGAAGCTGTCCGCATAGAGCAGTTCACTGACCTACAGGAAACCACGCGCCAAGCCTTAAGAGACGCCAAAATCGGTTATCGCAATCTCGCCGTTCGTGGCGATGCCGTAACCCTAGCGTTGCCGGATCCGACGAAAATTGCTGACGCCCGGCGGGCTATTGCGGCAGTCGCTCCGGACTCTGAGTTCGAGAATCAAGAAGGTGGGCGACTTCGCATAACTTTGTCCGAGCAAGTCCTGCGCGACCGTCAGCTTGCTGCCGTCACTCAATCCATTGAAATTGTCCGCCGCCGCGTCGATGAATTCGGAACGTCGGAAGCAAGTATTCAGCGGCAGGGACAAGACCGCATTATCGTCGAGCTCCCTGGGATCGATGATCCACAGCGCGTCGTCGACCTTATTGGGCGAACGGCAAAACTCAACTTCCACCTTATGGCGGTAGGTTACGCTGGTGCGGTTGGTAACCCTCAGGACATTCCCGCCGGTGCAATTGCTGTGCCCGCTGCTGATGGATCTGGTGGAGCATATGTTGTTCAGCGCCGAGTATCGGTCCCTGGTGAGATGTTGGTCGATTCACAGCCCAGCTTTCAGGAAGGGCAGCCCGTCGTATCGTTCCGATTTAACACCCAAGGCGGTCGCCGGTTTGGCGCGATAACGTCCCAGAATGTTGGCCAAAATCTAGCTATTTTGTTGGATGGAGAGGTGATTAGCGCGCCGCGCATTCGCTCCGCTATTGTTGGCGGCAGCGGAATTATTGAGGGTGGATTTACCGTTCAAGGAGCGCAGGACCTTGCCTTGCTGCTGCGCGCAGGCGCACTTCCGGCGCCATTGAAGGTTTTAGAGGAGCGGAGCGTCGGCCCTGGCCTTGGGGCCGATTCCATCGAAGCCGGTGAGTTCGCCAGCATTCTTGGGTTGGTTCTTGTCGCCATCTTTATGATCATGGTCTACGGACTATTTGGCGTCTTTTCCGTCGCTGCCCTTATTGTCAACTTGGTATTAATCCTTGGGGCATTGAGTGCGATCGGCGCCACGCTGACACTCCCAGGCATAGCCGGGATCGTTCTGACTGTCGGCATGGCTGTCGATGCCAACGTTCTTATTTATGAACGCATGCGTGAAGAAGCAAAAACTGGCCGGACATTATTTAACGCGCTTGATTCCGGCTTTCAGCAAGCTTTTAAAACCATCATCGACTCAAACTTAACCACTTTGATTGCCGCTATACTGCTGTTCTGGTTTGGTAGCGGCCCGGTCAAAGGTTTTGCCGTGACGCTTGGGTTCGGGATTCTCTCGACTCTCTTTACCGCGACGATGGTTTCTCGCCTCGTCATCGTGACCTGGGTCCGCCGCACCAAGCCCGAAACCTTGCCCATTTCTCCAGTTGCGGGTGTCAAAAAAGGCCTGTTTACGCCGCTCATTAGTGCGATGCCGCAGGAATTTAAGTTCGATTTTATTGGCAAGAAGAACGTAGCGGCTGTTGTTTCCGTCATTCTTATCATTGCATCACTTGGTTCCTTAGCTGTGCAGCGACTGAACTTCGGTATTGATTTTGCCGGCGGTATTCTCATGGAAGTTCGATCTGATCAACCCGTCGAGGTTGGTGCGGTGCGCGCTCAAGTTGGCGGGCTCGGGCTTGGGGACGTATCAATTACGACGTTTGGCGAAGATGGCCGCGATCTCTTGATCCGCATACAAAGGCAAGAGGGCGAAGATGAGGCTCAAGCTGCAGCATTGACTTTGGTCCGTGAGACCCTCGGCGATGTATACGAATATCGTCGGACCGAGTTGGTTGGACCGAAGGTTGGCCAAGAGCTCATCGTCGATGGTGCACTCGCCGTTGCTCTAGCCTTGCTCGCGATCTGTATCTACATCTGGTTCCGGTTTGAGTGGCAGTTCGCTGCCGGAGCGACGTTGGCTCTTAGCCACGATGTCATTGCCACAGTAGGTATGTTCTCCATTTTTCAGATGGAGTTCAATCTGACGACGGTTGCAGCGGTACTTACCATCGCCGGGTATTCGATTAACGATACCGTTGTGGCCTATGATCGCGTGCGAGAGATGCTGAGAAAGTACAAAAAATTGCCATTGCCAGAGCTTGTGAACTTGGCCGTAAACAAAGTGCTGTCGCGGACGTTGTTGACGAGTTTCACAACTCTTTTGGCAGTAACGGCCCTATCCATCTTTGGTGGTGAAGTGTTGCGTGGCTTCAGTATTGCGCTGATGTGGGGGGTGGTGATCGGAACGTATTCATCGATCTATGTTGCCATGCCTGTGCTGATTTATTTCGACCTTCGCCATGAAGACCTTGAAGGCGGAGCGGCACCAAACCTGTCGCAGGTGCCTGAAAATGAGCGAGCTTAGGCGGCTCCAAGAGGTGCGCAATGGACTTAAGCAGGATCGCGCCGACTGATCGTCAGCACATTCAGAAATACGGCTCCGGTGGATTTACAGTTTCTGGTGTTGTGCTTTCCGGACCAGTTTTGGTGTTCTCAGATGAGTCTTCACTATGGAAGGCAGCGGCGCCCGCGTCACTAAAGCCTGAAGACTTTGCGCCGGTCCTAGAGCGGGCAAGTGAATTAGATTTATGCTTACTGGGTTGTGGGAGTCGAATGTCTCCCGTCACTGCGGCTGTGCGTCAATCCCTTAAGGAAGCGGGCGTTAGCATAGAGCCGATGGACACGGGTGCGGCGTGTCGGACCTTTAACGTTCTTCTCGCAGAGGACAGGGCGGTCATGGCTGCGCTGTTCCCTCCTGCCGCAATCTAGTTCAAGGATAAAAAAAGGGACCGGCAAGGCCGGTCCCTTTTCAACGAAGTTGGTTTAGTTCGTTTACACGAAGTTTTGTTGAGCAACCATGCAGAACAGCATTGGTACAGACAGCATCGTGTTCGTTCGTGAGAACAGCATTGCTGTACGCGCCGCTTTCGCTTTGGTGTCCGCATCCACTTCGACCATGCCGAGGGCTTTTTTCTGGTTTGGCCAGATAACGAACCAAACGTTGAACCACATGATGGCACCAAGCCACATGCCAATACCGATGATCGTGCCGTTACCGCTAATGGTAATCGCTTCGATCAGGTAGCCTTCGACCATAGCGAGGAGCAATCCGGTAAGGATGGTGCCCATTGCACCCCAGCGGAACCAGAACAGGGCAGCCGGAGCGATTACCTTGCCGATGGCCGGTTTTTGTTCATCCGGAATATTGGGCATGTTCGGAATTTGAACAAAGTTGAAGTACCACAGTAGTCCGATCCACATGACACCATTTAAGACGTGGAGCCAGCGAAACAGGAACTTCCAAAAAAGCATGTCGAAGGTGAAATCACCAATGAGCGCAAAGACCAAAGCCATCAGCACAAAGCCGCTGATCACTGTTTTGGACAAAGACTGAAGGATTGCAGCCATCTCTCTCCCCTATGTTGAAACGCAAGGGAAACGGCAATGATCACCGCCCCCTCGCACGGGCGCTATCTTAAGCATTTTCCCAATTGCCGCAACGCGGATAGATTAGAAATCAAGGGTTTAGGAGAGATTTTGGGCCTGTTTTGCGGCTTCTACACCGCTTCGGACGGCGCTTTCCAACGTGCAGGGCAGGCCTGTGTCAACCCAATCCCCAGCCAGGAAAAGGTTTTTTGCGGCTGTTCTATGACCCGGCCGGTTCAGCACAAACGATGCATCCTGAAGAGGTGTCGCCCGGCGCTCGACAATAACCCTGTAAGGCGGCATCGATTTATCGGTAAGGCCCAGGGCGAGCCGAACATCCGACCAGAGGTGCGCGGCAACTTTTGGGTGTTCCATATCGGCTAGGTCCTGGTCCGCACTAACGGTAACACTGATCAAACCAGGTCTCGAGAAAGCCCAGTGGGCGTTCCCGCCGATCAGGCCGATCATCGCGGGCGGCGTTTCAGCGAGGTCGACTTGAAAATGGACGTTCACAATCGGTGAGGGGGCCGGCTTAAAGGAATTGCTCAGGAAGGGCTGTAAAACTGGTGCCCAGGGGGGAAGGGCGAGCACGACGGCATCGCGCGACGAAAGTGCAACGATTCCTGATCTCGTCTGTAGCTCGCTCACACGTGAGCCCGCCGCAACCGCCGACAGCGGGTCGTCAAAACGGATTTGTACACCTCTCGCCTGCAACACTTTCAGCGCCGGCTCTATAAACGTCTCATGGAGCGATCTCTTAGGGACATAGCTGCGCAGTCCTCCCCGTCGTGTCGCCAGAGTCTGCTTGAGGGCGTTGCCGAGTAAGTGTGCCGATGCGACGTGTGCTGGCGTATTCATCACCGCAACCGTGAGGGGCTCCCAAAAATTTCGCCACGCATTGCCGGTTTGGGGCAGAACAGACGCAACAGCTTTTTTTTTGCTCGCGGCTAAAAGCAATAGCCCCTTTATGTAATCTGATGCGTATGTATTTGGGGCGCGGCGATCTTGATCAAAAATCCATCGGGGGAAAATGCCGTGGTCTGGCCTCAGACTCCAGCGCGTGCTGTTTTCTATGTCTACAAAAGGAATTTCACCGGTTTGCTCAACGGGGACCAGTTCAGATTCTGCTGCGATAGCGTCGAGGTAGTTAAATACGGCGGGGTTGGCCCCGAGGATGGCATGGCTCCCGTTGTCGACTGAGGTGTTGAGCTGCGCGTCGAAGAAGGAACGGCACCGGCCGCCAGCCTGTTTTGTGGCTTCGTAGACGACCACTTTGTGCCCGGCTTGTGCAGCTGACACCGCACAAGCGAGCCCGGCTACCCCAGCCCCGACAACATGTAGTGTTCCGGTCATGGGCAGCTCAGGTATGCGGCTGAAAAATGAAACAACTTTTCAATTTTAGACAGCCGAATCCTATTGCCATTCGGACTAAATTCAGCCGCATTGATTTTGTGAAACAGCGCTTCGTAGGATCGCAACATAATCCAAGCGGGTCGCAGCGTTTTTTCAGCCTGCTGAGGCCATAGCGCACGGGCTTCGGTGAAACGGGTTTCTGCGCGGTCAATAACGGCTGCAAAAGCGCGCGATAGATTTGGGTCTGTGAGCACAGCGATAGGGTCGCGGGTCCCAACGCCCGCAATCTTCAAAGCGTCTTCAGGAATGTAAAGGCGCCCGATTTGGGCGTCCTCGCTAACATCGCGCAAAATGTTCGTTAGCTGCAAAGCGTCCCCAGTTGCCGTGGCGAATGCCTTTGCATCGTCACCGCGCCACCCCCAAATCGCCAGACATAACTCGCCCACCGCCCCTGCAACTTGTCCACAGTACTTTTCCAGAGCAGTCCAGCTCGGTGCAACAATCGGGCCATTAACGTCTGCTTCCATTCCGGCGATAAGGGCAAGAAACGGATCTTCGGGCAAATCAAAACGTTCAATCACGTCGGCAAGTCCACTAGACAGGCACTCATAACCCTGGACCGTACCGCCGTCAGAAAACCATGAGCGCCAAGTCTCGAGCGCTGTTAATTTGTCGGTGACTGGCCCTGGCCCATCGGCAATGTCGTCAACTGTGTGGGCGAAGGTGTAGAGGGCGAATAAGGCTTCTCTCTCCGGCTGATTTTGAAAACGCATGGCCCAATAGAACGACGATTTTGCTGATCGCACCTGGTTGGCGATTGCGGCATGTGTTTGCTCTCGCGTCATGGTCGAAGAAGCCTTAGCAAACCGCGCCCGCCCGCAAGTCCCCAGTCTAGTCCGGACAGAGACACTGATGTTTTAATTGGGTCTGTTCGCCTTAGTCGGTGAGATAACCGCCGCGCTAACGAAATACAGATCGTGGCTTCCGCGGCGAGACCGCGGTGTCGGATGACCCGCGGCAGAGTGGCCGCTGTGGCGATTAGGGTGTCGGTGTTGTCCAGTATCCGATTCAATACCGCCCGTAACTCAGGTCTTGCCATCGAACCGCCGAGTTCATGCATTGCTATACCATCGGCGTTCATCCAGTCAGTGGGAACGTACACCCGTTGCAATTTGGTCCAATCATCTGAGGCATCTTGAACATGATTGAGAATCTGCAGTGCACTGCAAAGGGCATCTGATTCGGGTATGCCTGATGTTTCGCCATGAAGCATCATGAGAAATCGGCCAACTGGGCAGGCTGAATATTGGCAGTAGTTAATTAGGTCGGCCCAGGTTCGGCAGGGATTGTTGTCAGAATCCCAGAGAAAGGCTTCCAGGAGGTCGCTTGCCAACGTGAGGCTGAGGCCACGGTGCGTGAGCTGAGCCCGGAGGCTCAGAGCGGCGTCGGTTTCGTTGGCGTGTTTATCGCTGACCTGTCCGTTTCCCTCCAGCGCGCTCCTCATGGTGAAGAGTCGTGTTTTCTTGTCTTCTGGTGACAGGTCCGACGAGTCAGCGATATCGTCGGCTAAGCGGGCAAATCTATAATAGGCGTGCACATCCGCGCGCAGGTGGCGCGGGATGAGCAGGCTTCCCACAGGAAAATTTTCGTCGCGTCTTGTTTTTTGATTGGTCATGAATGGTGCAATGGACGAGGGCGGAGAGGTAGTGTAGGCGAGGATGGAAACCTGGACCAGAGACGGATGCCAACGGACACGACCCTTTCTTACGCGGCCGATCTTGTTAAACGCTATGACCGCGATCGCTTTTTAACCGCTCTATTCGCGCCAAAGGGCGCCCGAGAGCCGTTGATGACGCTCTATGCATTCAATGTGGAGATTACTCGGATCCGGGAAACCGTGACTGAACCGATGATCGGACAAATGCGCCTGCAATGGTGGCGCGATGTGCTGACAGCCATTTCTGAAGGTGACGGTCCTCCGAAGGGGCATCCGGTGGCCGAACCGCTTGCCGCGCTAATAGAATTGCGGTCACTACAGCTTGATCCTTTCCTGGCGATACTTGATGCACGGGAGCAAGATCTGGCTGAGGAACCACCGGCAACACTGATCGACCTTGTGTCGTATTGTCGCGGGTCTTCGGCCGGCCTGGCTGTTCTTGGATTAAACGTGCTCGGCATTACAGATGAGGTGTCTTGCAAAACGGCAGAAAGCATTGCGACAGCCTGGGCGCTCACTGGGACCGCACGCGCCGCTCGATATCTCGCCCTTTCTGGTCGGTCAATGCTTCCGGCAGACGCAATGGCGAGGCAGGGGCTTGCCCTTCAGGATTTGCAGAATCCGGAATCCGCCAAGCCGTCGGCCGATATCGTGTCTGATATTTGCAACGCCGCGTGCGATCACTTGGCGGCAGCCCGTGAAAACAGGAATGCGGTTGACCTTAAAGGACTGCCGGTCTTGCTCATTGGAACACTTACGGACTCGTATCTCCGCACGCTGGCACGGGCTCAGTATCAGATTTTCGATCCGCAGGTGATTCGGCAACGCCCTGCTGTTGCTCGTCTGTGGTGGAACAACTGGCGGAAACGGTATTAGCTTATTCGGCCGCTTGTGCTCTGCTCTCAAGCCAGGTTTGAAGATCGCGTTTGGCGCGCGCCGCATAGGCACCCTTGCGGTCGCGGCCTTTGAGGCGGCGACCGTTTTCTCTTAATCCTTCCGCTCCCTCAAGGTCAGGAAAGAGTCCGAAATTCACATTCATGGGTTGATAGGTGTCTTCATGAGCACCGCCGGTTATGTGACCAAGAAGAGCACCCATAGATGTCGTTGACGGCGGCGGCGCAAAGGACTGACCCGCCCGCTCGGCTGCCGCGAAACGGCCAACCAGCAAACCGATGGCGGCGCTCTCGATGTAACCCTCACAGCCTGTGATTTGCCCGGCAAATCGTAACCGTGGCATCGCTTTCAGGCGGAAAGTCTCGTCAAGCAAACGGGGAGCGTTGAGGAAGGTATTGCGATGAATACCACCAAGGCGAACGAACTCGGCTTTTTCTAGGCCAGGGATCGTGCGAAAGACCTCTGTCTGGGCACCGTATTTAAGCTTGGTTTGAAAACCGACCAAATTATACAACGTGCCCAGGGCATTATCTTGGCGGAGTTGAACAATACCCCAGGCCTTCGTCTGCGGGTCATGGGGGTTCGTTAAGCCAACTGGCTTCATTGGCCCAAAGCGAAGTGTTTCGCGCCCTCGCTCAGCCATGACTTCGATGGGAAGGCAGCCTTCAAAGTACGGCGTATCTTTTTCCCAATCTTTGAACTCTGCTTTTTCCCCGGCGATTAGCGCATCCATGAAGGTGTTGTATTGAGTCTGATCCATGGGGCAATTGATATAGTCGGAGCCTTCTCCCTTATCGTAGCGCGACTGAAACCAGGCCTTATCGAAATCGATGCTGTCTTTGGTGACAATCGGCGCGATGGCGTCAAAAAACGCCAATGACTCTTCGCCGGTCAACGTGCTTATCGCTTCGCTCAGTGCGGGGGAGGTGAGCGGTCCAGTTGCGATGATGACGCTCGACCAATCCTCTGGCGGCAGGCCGTCGACCTCACCGCGCTCAATGGAAATCAACGGCTCTTGTTCGATGGTCGCCTGAACAGCTTCTGCGAAACCATCCCGGTCCACTGCGAGTGCCGAACCCGCCGGAACGCGATGGGCATCACCACACTTTAATATCAGGGACTCCATTGCCCGCATCTCGTGATGGAGTAACCCGACGGCGTTATAGTCAGCGTCATCTGAGCGGAAAGAGTTGGAGCATACCAACTCGGCAAGATTATCTGTGTGATGGGCTTCTGTCCTGCGTACAGGCCGCATTTCATGGAGGACGACAGGGACGCCAGCACGAGCGATTTGCCAGGCAGCTTCCGAACCGGCGAGACCGCCGCCGACGATGTGAATGGGGTCAATGGATGGTGTCATGCCGCGGACATAACGGGACTGGTGGCAACTGTCCAGAGGTGTTGTAAAAGTCGGTTCTCTACAGGCTTGGCGCAGGATGGTAGTCTGGCCAAATATCGTTGGTTGAGGTGGCTTGAATGGAAGATCAGAAGTTTTATGTGGTTGGCGGAGAATACGCTGACACTTCCTTCGAACATTTGGTCCACGGCGGCGAACCAGATGTTCACGGTCCTTTCATCGAATCTGAGGCAAAAGACTTTTGGCGATCCATAACAGGTAAGACCATCGATAACGCCATGGTCCGGTATGTCCTCAAAGCGGAAGAGGAAATCAACGGTCCGATTTACTGGGTTGTTGGCGGGGAGTACGCAGACACAACGTTCAAAACGCCTGCCGACGGCAAAGCCATTGAGGCCTACGGCCCGTTCGAGAAAGGGGTGGCGTTGGATTTCTGGCGCAGCATAACCGGTAAAACGGTCGACTATGCGCTGGTTCGATATGACATCCGTGAGAACTGGAGTGATCGCTGACGCCTACCGTGTCACCGGGTAGCGCGAGACTTGCAAGGTTCAGCTAACAAGACCAATGACGCCTCCTGTCATTCCCGTGGCTAGGTTGCCGGCGACCCACGCTTTCATTCCTAGTGCCAACGCTGTGCGTCAGTTGTCCGGCGCGAGCGTGCCAATGACAGAGACCAGCATGCCGACGCTGGCGAGATTGGCAAAGCCGCACAAAGCGTAGGTCATGATTAGTGTGGAGCGTGGTGATAGGGCATCAAGGTCCAGGCCGGTGAGAGCTTGGTAGGCGACAAATTCATTGAGGACGGCTTTGGTGCCCATGAGTTGTCCGGCTGCGAGGGCTTCGCTTGGTGGAATACCGAATAAGAGAACGATGGGCGCAAATACCCAACCGAACAGCCGGTCGATTGTGACAGCGGCACCACCGACATCGGGAAGCAGGCCGAGCATCTGATCGCCGAGTGAAACAAATGCAAAGACGACGATCAGAATGGCAATGATAGCTAGATAGAGTTTCATGCCATCCGTAGTGCCTTGGACGACCGCATCAAGACTGCTGTCGTATGACAGGCTGTTGAGGTCTTGGTCCGTGTTTGTTGTGGTCGCTTCGCCAGGAATCATGACGCGAGCAATGAGGAGCGCAGCTGGAAGTGAAATAACGGACGCCGTAACAATATGGCTCGTCGCACCGGGCAGTACTGGTTCTAGAATGGTTGCGTAAAGGACAAGGACGACCCCTGAGACGGTTGCGAGTCCTGCCGTCATGACCACGAACAAATCTGCTCGATCCAATTTGTTGAGGACACCTCGGATAAACAACGGTGATTCAACGACACCAAAGAAAAGAGTGGCAGCGGCTCCTAAGCTGGCACCTCCGCCTATGCCTAGGCTTTTCTGCAAAGACCGTGAGAACCAGAGAATAAGGGTTGGCAACAATCTCCAATGCCACAATAACGCAGCCAGCGCGGAGACGACGATGACGATTGGCAATATTTGAAAGGCGACAATGACCGACGTTCCGTCTCCAGGAACGGGAAACGGCGCAGGGCCGCCGCCGGTGTAGCCGAACACGAAAGCCGTGCCATCCCGCGCAGCCTGATCAAGGGCTGCGACGCCTCGACTCAATACGGACAAGGCGGTCCAGACAAAAGGAATTTTGAGGATAAGGATGGCGAGCACGATTTGAACAAGCAATGCGATCCCAACCCACCGTGCTGACACGGCTTTTCTATTTTCGCTGATTAGCCACGCCAGGCCGATCAGGCCGAAAAGTCCAAAAAGACTTTGAACTGAAAAAAGCGTCACGATCTCACGTGCCTCATTTGCTTAGCATCCACCCATACTTAGGGAATTTACTGCCTAGCTTGGCATCAAACCCGAGCCAGTGCCCGGACGGGTACACTATGAAAATAATATTCAGGATAAAAAAGGGTAGGAGCGAGGCGTCGTAGTAGCCGCCTATCGCAAGATTGAAGAGGATAAAGAATCCGCCAAAGCTGGAAAGGCGGGTCGCGATTCCGAGAATGAGGCCGATGCCGACGGCAAGTTCGCCAAGGGTCACTACCCAGGCGATCAAAGGATAAAGAGGTATGGCGAAATCGGTAAGGTAGGAATACGCAAATGAGTCGGGATTAAGTTCAGTAAGTCGCTGAAGGAAAACTTTTTCGAGTAGGTCGCTGTTCAACCAGCCTTTGAGCAGCTTGTTAAATCCCGCCAGCAAAAAGAAAAGCCCGAAAAGAAACCTGAAGATAATGTTCAGCAGGATGCCGATAAATTTACCGGGATTGGTTTTGATCCAGGAAAGCGACCAGGAAAATGGATCAGCGTGATTATCTGCTATACCCGTCATGGTGTGGACTCCTCATTGCTGAGTCCAGGTATGATGAGGCCGTTCTCAATCATCGCCATGGATTCAGGAATACCAAGTCGTTTACATGTGCCGATCTCATCTCCGCCTTCATTCATCCAGGAATGCTTTGTGCGATCAATTCGTGTTTTTTCTATTTGAATCTCCGATTCTGCGACACTGAGATAGGCGGTCAGCGGAGTTTCAGTAACGGTTGCATCGCTTGAAAATTTATACACGGTGGCTGGCCGACTCTGACTGGTGACAGGGTCGAACCAGCGCGCAAAATAATCCCATATGGTCGCTATCTGCCCCCAGAACGTCTTGTTCTGAAAATAGTAGAGCGTGAAGTCTCTGTCGGTCGTGGAATCCGCTGGTTCCGGCCGACACTGAACATAGGCCTCGCACATGGTGCATAGCTCACCAAATTGGCTCATCAGCATGGGGTAGTCGCCCCAGTCTGGGGTGCCCATTGGGTCAGCCGAGGCTTGTGCCCATACTTCCGAATTGAAGCCAGAAATCATAAGGAACCCGACCAGCGTCCAGGCTGTGATTGCCTGTCGAAAACCTGTCATAGCTGTGCATCTCCCCCAAGCTTATAGTGGGGAATTAGACCAAATTACGGCGGGAAGGGACATACCAAATGGCACTACTTTGGAAAGCGACGGCAATGCAAACCAACAATGTCATCGTTAACGCGGCGAAAACCCGCGAAGAGGCGATGGCGATTGTCGACAAGAGTATCGACCGCTGGGAAGAGTTGATCATGTGGGCGGCCGGGCGGGGCGGCGGCATGAAGAATCTCGTCGTCTTTCCGGAGTTCAATCTGCAAGGGTTTCCACTGGGTGAAACATCAGCCGAGTGGATAGAGAAAGCGTGTTTTCAGATTCCAGGGTGTGCGCCGGTCGAGCGTTTGCAAAAAGTTGCTCAGAAATTTGGAATTTATCTCGGCGCCAATGCCTATGAAGCGCCGCCAGAATGGCCTGGACGTTATTTCAATTGTTCCTTTCTAATCGACCCGTCCGGTGATGTGATTCTCAAGTATCGTCGTATTTCGACTGCGCAGGCGGCATCGCCGCATGATGTGCTTGATGAATATCTCGATGAGCATGGCATCGAAGGGCTTTTCCCTGTCGCAAAAACCGAGATCGGCAACATTTCGATGATGCCCTGCGGCGAAATACTTTGGCCAGAAACATCACGTTGTCTCATGATGCGCGGCGCCGAAGTGATTTTGCATCCGACTTCCGATCATGGTCGCTCGGAAAACATGGCTTGGGAATCTGCCAAGCGCGTCCGCGCGGCAGAAAACATGGTCTATTTCGTTTCTGCCAACGCTGGTAAAATAATTGGAAGCCCGCCGAATGATACTCATGCCGGCAACTCAAAGATTATCGACTTTCAAGGACAACTCATGGTCGAGAGCGGTGTGGCTGGAGAGTCCATCAACGCATCGGCTGTCATCGATATGGATGCATTGCGTCGCGCGCGTTGCACGCCGACAGGTCCGTTTGGCGTCAACAGACTCGCCCGCCTCAGAGCGGAGGCTTACGCACCAGTATTTAATGATGCCGCATTTTATCCAGTTAATCTGTGGGCCGATAAACCGATGGATTCCAAACAACGGATTCAAGATGCCTTGATCGACGTCATTAAGAAAAAAGTCGAGGATGAAACCTTTAATCCGCCGTCAAAAGGTCAGGCCCTTGAGGGCTACGATCTTTGGGGCAGCTGATGGATAGGATGGTCAAAATGAAAAGACGAACACTGATGGCAGGGCTAGCCGGTCTTGCGGCGGCACCCGTTTTAGGTAGGGCGCGGGCGGCAACTTTACCTCAAACACTAGACCCGACTGACCTTACTCATCTCGGTCTTTTGCAAAAAAACTCGTTTACTCAACGGATGACCGGCCACTGATCTGGTGGATCCGTGGCAATAAGTACGGCTCGATCAACGGTGAACTCACACCGCTGTGGACGCTAAACGTCGTGCTGTTCAAGTTTGTGTCGCACAACGAAGATGGCAGTTTTGATTCTAAATCGATGGAGATCGTCTACAAGACCGATGTCGAAACGGACGAGCCACTGAGTAAATGGCGGAACCCGTATAATGGGGAAGTCTATGACGAAGAGCCGCTGATTATGGGGCCGCTTTCCCGAAGGTTTACGGATGCTGGTCCGATCAGTCAGACACAGCTTCCAGGCGCGCAGATTCAGCGCAGCGGGTCACTGGGACCTGCCGAAATCGCGGGAGACAATGTTTGGCTCATGTCCGATGCCTATGTTTTGGTTGAACGCGAGGGGCAGAGCCAATTTCGGGCCAATGATTTATCGACCTACCATGGCAAGGTATCAGATGTGTTGAATCCAGACCTGGCCAGCGCGCCGGCAACAATGGCCGTTCACATTGTGCAGAGTTGGCACCCCTGGATGAATATGGGCGATCGGGAAGGGACCTTGATCACCCGTATCAGCGGTGCAAAGTGCTTTGCCGTTGAAGATATCCACCCACGTATTTTGACGATGGTGAAGGCACATCACCCAGAGATTGCTAAGGATTTTGTTGCTCGTTTGAACGGGCCGCCGGAACGGTTTGATCGTTAGTTCAGTTGGTGCCCTGGTGGGTTACGCATTGTTACCCAATACACCTTGGGTTGATTAGCCTGTCATGCTTGGATGTGTTTTCGGGATAGTAATTGAAGGAGGATTCCTATGCTTAAGAGCTTCTTGATGGCCGCCGTGGCGACCATAGCGATCGCGAATTCCGGTGGCGCACATGCTGAAACGGCACCGCTGTGTGCGACTCCGGACCAAGCCATTGAAGTGCAAGCCGTCTACAAGGTTAGTTCGGGCGCACGTCTGGTTCCGGCGATGGCGGCACGTCAGCTCGATATACCAGAGGTCGTCATCGCCAGTGCTATGCCCGCGGTTGATATAGCTGGGACCAGCGCGGAGGGGTTTGAGGACATTTGGACCTCAGTGACCCAGTGGGAAAAAGCCTTCACTCTGATCATCAAAGAAGGCCACGTTTTTGAAATCGATAGCGCGGTTCCGGCCGGAAAGCGCTCAGAACGGAGCAATTATTTCAATTTGGATATTGATGCCCCGTTCGGCGGCCATATCCGTAGTGACCAGATGTCTGCAATTTACGCGCTGGCTTTGCCTGGCCGAGGGGGCTCTGTCGCACGATCGATTCATTTCTTCGATCAATCGGGTGTGACCGCATTCAGCGTGGTTATGGGTGGAGAGGCAGGTCAACCCGATGAAGCTGACATCAAACGGTTTGACGCGACAATGGATCTCGTCAAATCCATGGGGTCTGTCTGTCCGGGTTAGATGTTCGACGTAACAAATACGTCCGAACCGGAAGAGTTAAATTAGAATATTTACAGGCCGAATTAAGCCGCGGTCTCAGCCAAGACCTTTAAGCGTTTGACGTCGCCTTTGAGTCCGGCGCGGCCACCGGCGGCGGCGAGGGCCGGAAGCCATTTGAGAGGGCCTGGCGCTGGTCCGTCGGTGGTGAACCGTATCACTGCGCCGTTTTGTTCTGGAATGATCTCCCATTGTGACGTGCCCTTGATCGCACCCTCATGTTTGAAGGCGATGAGCCGTTCCTGTTCATAGCCGGTGATTTCGCTTGTCCAACGTAGTGTCATTCCAAGGAAACCGCCTTCGCGCTGCATTTGGGCACCAACTCGGTAGGCTGTCTCGCCGTTCAGGAATGACACGGCAGAAACCGCCTGCATCCACGTTGGCTCTAGGGAAAGGTTGGTCATAACCGCCCAAATACGGGCTGGACTCGCGGTGGTTTTAATCTCGGCGGAAAAGGTAACCATGGGGCTCAATCCCTTGTAGATAGCGGATATTAGACTGAACTCTCAAAGATTAAGTCATGGAATTTTGAAATAAAATTACGTCTTCAATTAACAGGCTGTTTACCTTCCCCGCGCACGCTCCCGGGTGTGAGGTATCGTTTATCTATTGGGAGCTAAGGCCATGTTAGATCCATTTAACACAGAAGAAGGCCCAGGCCGGGCTTACATCGACATTAACGCTGAACTCGATACATTCGAGTTTGAGGAAGAAGTCGAACTTGACGCCGAAGACTTTAATTTCGCGCTTGGTCGACCGACCGAAATGGACTTCGCCGACGAATAACCAGGTTAGCGGACCCGTCTCCGGGTCCGCCTATCCACTGGAGTATTTTAGGCGGCGGCGCGCTTGATTTGCGGCTGCCCAGGGCGGTTCCGTCTACGACGGCGTTTTTGTTTTGCTTCGCCTTCGGTTTTTCTGTTGCCGTCTGACTTGCCTGATCCAGAGGTCTGCCAAGGCTTCTTCTCGCCGTTCTTTGGGCCCTTGCGATGGCTCTTAGCCGGCTTTTTCTTACCAAACTTCTTGCCACCGGACGGTCCGTCCTTCCGGCCCAGCTTCGCGGGAGGCGGTGGTGTGCCACCGGTGAGGCTTTTGCCGATGAGCCGCTCGATATCACGCAGAAGATGCCGTTCGCTGCTATCGCATAAGGAAATAGCGATACCTTCGTTACCCGCTCGGCCTGTGCGCCCAATACGGTGAACATAAGCGTCCGGCTGATCCGGCATATCGTAATTGATAACGTGGGTTACATCGTCGATGTCTAGACCGCGTGCGGCAACGTCCGTCGCTACAAGCACCTGAAGGTGCCCACGTTGAAAGGCTTCGAGCGCCTTCTTCCTAGCGTTCTGTGACTTATTGCCATGAATTGCGACGGCTTTAACGCCACCCTTGTGGAGTTGGCCGTCAAGCCGATTGGCACCGTGTTTGGTCCGCGTAAAGACGATCGCCTTGTAGATGCCGTTCTCGAGTAACCCGAGAAGAGTCTTCACTTTGGCCGGACGTTCAACAAACATGATTTCTTGTTTGACTGTGTCGGCAGTGGTGGACTCTGGCGCTATGTCGACGCGCATTGGGTTACGCAGCAATGTATTGGCCAGTTTCGCGACAGCAGGGGCCATTGTTGCTGAGAACAACAGTGTTTGGCGATCAGCAGGCAGCTTCGCTGCAATTTTCCGGATATCTGGAATAAAGCCCATGTCGAGCATGCGGTCAGCTTCGTCGAGCACAAAGGCTTCAACTTCGTCCAGGCAGACACGGCCCTGATTGATGAGATCAAGCAAGCGACCAGGCGTTGCGACGAGAACGTCGACGCCACGCGCCATGGCTTTGATTTGACCTTGGGAGCTCACGCCACCGAAGATTGTTGTGCGGCGGACGTTGAGATAGCGGCCGTATGCGCCAAAGGACTCATGAATCTGTCCGGCGAGTTCGCGGGTTGGACTGAGTACCAGAATACGCGCGCACTTGGTCGAAACTGCCGCTGGCTTGTCATACAGGCCCTGCAACAGGGGCAGGGCGAAGGCTGCTGTCTTACCGGTGCCAGTTTGGGCACAGCCGATTAGATCACGTCCTTCTAGTAAGATAGGAATGGCTTTTTGTTGAATAGGAGTAGGTGTCTCGTAGCCGTCGGCGCTGAGCGCTCGTTGTAGAGGCTCGATCAGCGCCAGATCGGAAAACGTTTCAATAGGTGTAGATGTCAAAACAATATCTTTCTTCGTGTTTTGGTTCCGTCCGCCTTCCGCCGGACAGACCATAATTGATAGGTGCCGCGTCTAGAAAGACGCGCACGAAAACCGTCCGGCATAAGGGCCGGACGCCAAGGTGAGCGCCACTGAGACGGCGTCAGCTTCTATCGGACTGTAGGTGAAAGAGCGGGTCAACCGATGACCGGGACCAACGCAGGCATTAACAAGCCGACTGGAAGGATGGCGGGTATATGGGCCTGTTTCCCTTAAAAGTCAATTAACCTGATTGGTCCGCAAATCGACTAGGTCGCGGATGACTCATAGAGATTTTATGGCTTTTGCGAGGAACGAGCCCATGCACGGTCCGTTTTACCTATCGAGCTCATGCACATGCGTTTGCGTGAACGAGCCCATGCATCAAACAAATTGAAACGAGCCCATACACCGTTAACGCGGGTGCGAAATATTGTTGCGGCAGTCTCAGGATTAGCATCCAGCTTCAATTAGCCTTGGCTTTATTCGAATGGCTTTCCCGTTGATGCACGTACTTCGAAGAACTATTCAAAATTGGTGTTAATATGCACAAAGCCCGATATATTGGGACGATATGTAAATAATATAGTCAAGAGGGCGCATGGACGTTCTGAACGATATTCTCCACACCATAAATATGCAGGGTGCCCTCTATTTCCGCACCGATTTCTCTGGCCCTTGGGCGGTGACGGTACCTGACCTGGAGCAGGCTGCGCGCTTCCACCTCGTTGTGCAAGGAACGTGCAGGGTAGAGTTCCCCTCTGGAGAGGCGGTAAGTCTAGGAGCCGGCGACCTAGTTCTTATACCGCGTGGCAGCTCCCATGTGCTCGCTGATCAGGAAGGCAGGACAGCCCCACCTCTTGAGACCGTGCTCGAAAGCGTAGGCTATGCGGGGGACGGTGTTCTAGCGGTCGGCGAGGGTGATGCCGCCGCGTCCACGCAAATGGTTTGCGGGCATTTAAATTTTCGGCGTGGAGCAGATCATCCGATTTTGCGCGCCTTACCAGATTACTTGGTCATAACGGCCTCGATGCGGGCCCAGCAGCCATGGCTAGATGAAATGCTTCGGCTCATCGCACGGCGTATGTTCTCCGAGCACCTTGGTTCATCAGCGGTGGTGACACGTTTGTCCGAAATCGTATTTATCGAATTGTTACGCGCTGGGATGGATCAAAGTGACGACCTCAATGCTATCGTTAAAGCGTTTTCGGACCGCCAGATTGGCCGATCGCTTGAACTCATTCATGCCAGCCCAGCTGAGTCCTGGACTGTGGAACGCCTAGCCTCGGACGTCGGCATGTCACGTAGTCGATTCTCCGATCGCTTTAAGGAGCTCATGGGCATGGGCCCTATGGGTTATCTGGCCAATTGGCGTATGCAGAAGGCGTTGTCGTTGCTCGAGGATTCCCGCAGCAGCGTTCAGCAGGTAGCGCGTGAAACTGGCTATCTGTCTTCGGCTGCGTTTACCCGCGCGTTTTCTGGGAAATTCGGTGTCGCGCCAACCGAATATCGTCGAAAATCAGCATAAGTATGCAGATCGTCCCATAATAATTGCCATAAATACCGTTTACGCGGTACTATATTGATCGTTCGTATCCTTGCCTGCAAGTTGCCTCACGTCACTAACGACGTTCACAGGAGGACAACATGCAGCGAATTAAAGAAGTCACAACTACTGTTCCTAAAGACACCGCCGAGCTTCTATCTGCGGTCAAATCTCAAATGGGAGCCGTGCCGAACATTCTCAGCACAATGGCTCAATCTTCAGCCGCTCTCGGTGGCTATCTCGGATTTGCCGGCGCATTGGCCGATGGAAAGCTATCCGGGTCATTAAGAGAGCAGATCGCCCTGGCAGTTGCCGGAGCCAATCAGTGCGATTACTGCGCTTCGGTGCACACCGCACTTGGGCAACAGGCCGGACTTTCACAAGACGAAACTCAGCTGAATTTGAGGGGCCAAGCGACCGATCCCTCTAATCATGCGGCAGTTCAGTTTGCCGTAAAGATCGTCGACGATCGGGGCAACGTATCCGACGCTGACTTAGCCGCTGTTCGCGACGCCGGCTTTTCCGAAGAAGAAGTTGTCGAGATTGTTGCCAATACGGCACTCAACATTTTCACAAACTACTTCAATCACATCGCCGGTACGGAGATCGAGTTTCCGCTTGTCCGTACAGAAAACTTAGCGGCCGCTTAGGCCATCATTCATCAAGGAGAAGAATTATGTTTAGAAATCTTATCATCGCATCCGTTGCGTTTGTGGCTATTTCCACTCCCGCAGCTTCACAAGAAAACCTCAATGATCTCGAAATCGCACATGCGGCCTATACGGCGGATCTGATTGATATCCGTTACGCGCATATCGCTTTGGCGATCTCGGACACCCCTGAAATTCGTGAATTTGCCGAACTCATGATCCGTGATCATACGGCGGTAAACGAAGGGGCTTTCGAACTGCTCGCTGAACTCAATGCCGCGCCCCAAGACAACGCGTTCAGCCAGGCTCTACTGGCCGGAGCCAAGGAAAAGAATGCAGAGTTGTTGTCATTGCGTGGTGCCGCTTTTGACCGAGCCTATGCGGCCAACGAACATGGCTATCATCAAGCGGTCAATGAAATCGTTGGAAACATTTGGCTCAACGATGTTCAGACGCCAGAGCTGAAGGACTTTCTCGCCCAAGCATTGGTGACCTTTCAAATTCATGAAGGTCATGCTGCGCAGATGGTCAAGGCAACTCGGTGAGTCTGCGCTCACCTCTGCGTAAGTCGTTTTACCAACACCTAATGTTGGTGAGTTTGGCGGGAGCAATGTCGTTCCCGCCAACGACTTTTGCCGCAGCTGCGGATGACGGTGGCGATAGCTCGACCGTCCATCGCATTACGATTGAGAAATTCAAATATGGACCTTCGATATTGAAGGTCAAAACAGGTGATACCATCGAATGGGTCAATAAGGATTTTGCGCCCCATACCGCAACTGCGCTGGACGATGTTTTTAAGACTGAGAAACTGAAAAGGGGTGACGTCGGCATGATAGTCGCTGGTGCGCCACAGACGATCGATTACACCTGCCAGTTTCATTCGAACATGAAAGGCCAAATCGTTATCGAGTCCGGTGACTAAGACAGTTTTCACTCCGTTGATGGAAGTGGGCAAAAATTATACCCGGCGAAGTGAATACTGTTGCTTCTCTGGCAGTACCCTCTGCCGGTCTGGCGATGATCGTGTATGTCGGACGTGTAGGCTCCCCAGCTTGAACCGAGGACACCGTCTCATCATACGCTGATGAGACGGGCGCGATCAGTTTCCCCGAGGAAGTTTGGACGACCAAGGGCAGTTCGCCTCCTGGTTTGTCCCCTCGGGGACGCCAGTGGCTTTCACGACGCCTAAGCCAAAAGGAAAACCTTGGAAACGCACCCGACCTTATGGAATAGGCATCGCGGGTGATGGCATAGGTATGAGCGTCGTTGGAGCATCACAGACGATCGGTGGGTCAGCCGTGCCAATGCTCTTCGGACGCATAATCTACAATTGAAGTAGATTATTATTTTTCACACGTTACATGATGATTGCTAATCGCTATAAATGAGCAAGCCCCGCGTGAGGGCGCTCACATTAGTACTGTGGCTTAATCCAATGCCGCGAAAGATTTCCAATCGGTGTCGAGAATTCCTAGACCACTGGGAATCCTTACGTGGTGGCAAGGTGATGCCCTCGCTTCAAGATTTTCTTGATCACCCCAATCCTGATCTACAGCCGAGTGTAATGATTACCGATATCATTTCCCGGACCGAGATTCCCATTCGCCTTTTTGGCACCGCGTTGGTCAAACTCGTTCGAGCGGACCCCACTGGTAGAAATTTTATCGGCACCTTCTCACCCCCGGGTGTGTCAGATCCTTTCGCTGACATGGGTCAGGTGTTGACCTCTCAGCCGTGCGGTACATCGAATATTAAAAATGCGATCACGGCAAATGGCCACGACGCCGAAATTGATTCAATAACACTGCCTCTCTCTACAGCCGACGGTTCTCCGCCCTGTCTCGCGGGGTATTTTCAGTGTGTGACGGAACTCGAGCCAGATGATTTCATCTACCAAGTTGTGGGCTATGGGGAGTCCATGTTTGTTGATATCGGTGCCGGGGTTCCGACTTCTGGGGTTTCAGAGAACCTAGACGAAGATGCCGTTGATGTTGGCTCAGACGCGGATCGGTTCAGAACTTTCGAAGAGCATTGGCGCTTGTTGAGAGGAGAGGCGATGGTCCCAAAGCTCTCAGACTTTCTCAATCGTCCGATTCCTATTTTGCAACCAAACGTGACAATCCTAGACCTCGTGTCCGCCAAGATGTTGAGGTTCCGCCTCATTGGGACATCCATCGCAGAGACATTTGGAATGGATGCGACAGGACAAAATATTCTGGATTTCATGCCGCTCGCAGACGGAAAAGTTCTAAGCGAAGTATCACATCAAATTGTCGCTCACTGTTGTGGCGTCGAAATTAAAACCGACGTCGTCACGAGTACGGGGCGTTCCATGGTATCAGGAAGTGTAGGCTTTCCTTTGCTGCGGAAAGCGGGCGAAACAGAGTGTGTGGTTTGGTTCAACGCGATTGGTGAGCCGAACACCTATGGCGAGCCTGTGGTCAGTATGTCAGGATTTGAGCGTGTGGCTTGGATCGACGCTGGGGCCGGAGTGCCTGACTAGCCAAGGCTGGCGGGCCCCTCAATCGCGACTTTTCAGAACCATCACATCGTTCTAGACTTTGTATCAAATGTTAATTGTTCTGAATCGTATCGACTGAGGAGGTCGCAATGCGCAGTACTCTAAGAACTCTCGTGATCAGCTCGATTCTAATTTTCCCAATGGCGAGCTTCGCCGATTCCATCAGTCTTGATGAGGCGATGAAGAAAAACAAAGGACAATCTGTTGAGTGGATTGCGGACGCAACTGGCGCGTCTGAAGACGACGTTACGGCCGCCTTGCTCGCCAATTATCGAGTTCCCATCGACGCCGATAAGTTTGATGAAGTATGGGACAAGCTCACGAAGTGGGAAAATCCACTGTTCATCACCATCGTTGCCGGTACGGTGATTGAAGTGCATTCCAAAATTCCAAAAGGCTCTTACAGCCAGGGTTTTTATAACCTCAATAGCATGGACGGGTTGAGCGGACATTTTCAGCCTAAGAACATTGACGCGATCTACATTATTGAGGAGCCGTCTCGTGAAGGCGGTGTTGCTCGCCAGGTTGCCTTTTACGATAAAGACGGCAAGCGCGTTTTCGGCATTTTCGTTAACCGTCTTGCCAGTGGTGGTGAGCATGACCCGGGTACTTTGGTGCAGTTCCAGGCGATGAATGAGTATTACAAAGAACAAGCGGGCGGCTAGCTGCCGTTTTGTTTCTCATGGTTTGGTGTGATGCGCGAAAACACAACTGAACAATGGGGCACCGTGTCCATAGCCCTTCACTGGGCGTTCGCCGTTTTTGTTGCGATTCAGGTTCCTATTGGGTTTTGGCTTTCGCGTGAGGCGCCGCAAGCACGTATCACCGGTGATGACTGGCTGTTGCTTTGGCTCGAGCAAATTCATCACAGCATGGGATTTGTAATTTTGCTGGCTGCCGCTTTGCGTATGTCATGGCGGCTGTCGCATGTCAGCCCAAACTTGCCACCATCTCCGACCTATCAGAAAGCCCTGGCGCATTTAACCCATGTGGTGCTGTACGTCCTTGCGTTCGTGTTCCCCCTGTCGGGATGGGCCGGGTCGAGCTTGATCGGCAGCGCCCAATTCCCGGTGCCCATCAACTTCTTCGGCCTAGAGATGTTAGGCCTCGATTTCCTGCGGGGACTTGATCCACCTTTTAATACCTTTCGACTTTATCGCGACATCCATATTTATTGCTGGTGGGTCGGCGGGGGAGTCCTCGGCCTGCATATTCTTGCGGCGGCGTATCATCACTTCGTTGTCAAAGATGATGTCCTCCATCGCATACTGCCGGTGCTTAGGAAACGCGACTAAGGTTCGCTTGGCAATTTATCTGGCTCAGTGAGGTTTTGGTGAAATTGTGAGAGGCTCGTTACATGGCTGAACACCGCACCCTAAAACGCACTCTTACTCTTGGTCCAGTGGTTCTCTATGGGGTTGGGACCATCCTCGGGGCTGGCATCTACGTCTTAATCGGTGAAGTAGCCGGCGTAGCAGGCTATTGGGCGCCACTGTCCTTCCTGATTGCCGCTGCCCTGGCTGCTTTGACCGGACTTACGTTCGCTGAACTCGCAAACCGATATCCGGTAAGTGCGGGTGAAGCGGTATACGTGCAACAAGCCTTCGGTCGTCGTCGTCTCTCGTTGAGTATCGGGCTACTAGTGGTGCTGACGGGAATCGTTTCCAGCGCCACTCTTGTCAACGGGTTCGCAGGGTATTTCCGAGAGTTTGTCATAGTTCCGGATATCGTTCTTATTCCCGTGGTATGCGTTTTGCTCGGTGGCCTTGCAGCTTGGGGGATCGCGCAATCAGTCGCGGTAGCTTCTGCAATCACTCTTGCCGAAGTGGGCGGTCTGATCGCAATTATTGTCGTCGCTATGCCAGACGCAATAATCGGTGCGGGTACGGCTTGGCCGGTCACTGTGGAGTCCAGAGAAATTTTTAAGAGCCTGGCGTTGTGGGCAGGCATCCTGTCTGGAGCAGGCATCGCTTTTTACGCATTTATTGGCTTTGAAGACATGGTCAACGTGGCAGAAGAGGTCAAAAATGCGCGCCAGGTGATGCCACGGGCCATTGTCTTTACGCTTGTTATCGCTGCTGTGTTGTACGTCGCTGTCGCTGTTGTCGTAGTGAGGGCAATGCCTATTAATGAATTGGTCGGTGATAACGCGCCACTCGCCACTGTTTTTGCAACGTCGACAGGGAGGGCTGCAACGGAGATCAGCGTCATCGCGCTATTCGCGGTGATAAACGGGGCATTGATTCAAGTGGTAATGGCGGCCCGGGTGCTCTACGGCGCATCTACCAATAAGTGGCTGCCTCCGATGTTTGGTCGTATAAACGTCCGTACCCAAACGCCAGTGGTGGCGACCGTATTCGTCACTCTTGCAGTGCTTATTTTTGCTCTGTGGTTGCCGCTAGGTACCCTTGCGCGGCTCACGTCTTTCATCATTCTCATTATTTTTACCTTGGTGAATATCGCCTTAGTGCAAATCAAAGTGCGCGATTCCGTGGAATTGGTGCTCGACCCACCGGAAGCCGAGACAGTTTACCGTGTCCCAGTCTGGGTGCCGGTCGCTGGAGCCAGCGCCAGCGCCTTCTTTGGATTGATCAATCTGTTCGCGCTTGTCAGTTAGCCGCGTTGGTTTAGGCGTTTTCTAATTGGCTCTCAAGGTTGTCCAAGAACTTGGTCCATCCCCCCCTGTGAGAGTCGCGGCTTGCTTTTGATTCTAAGACGGCATGATGAAACGTGAGTTCTGTTTTCTCACCATGATCGGCGAAGTCGACTGTAATTACGGTTTCGATATCCGGGTCATCGGTGCCTTCCAACCACTTTTGAGTCATGACGATCTGTTCGTTTGCAACAATACCGCGGTAGACCCCACCCATTTTGTATGAACTGTCGTCGGGAGACGTCATGTGGAGGTGCCACGCACCGCCGGGTTGGAAATCTGCCGTGATAGACGCCAAGGTAAACTCGGGCGGACAAAACCACTGAGACAAATGCTCCGCAGCGGTCCACATTTTAAAGACAAGGGTGCGCGGTGCATCAAAAGTACGCGTGATTGTGAGTTCAAGGTCTTCTGGATTTTGAAGGCTTGCGGCCTGAGTGTTAGTGCTGCTCATCGGATTTTCCTTTTTGTATGTCTTGCAAATAAAGATCCAGGCGATCGAGGCTCTCGTCCCAGAAGCGGCGGTAGGTTTCGAGCCAATCGTTAGCTCCCTTGAGGGCTTTGGCTTCGAGCCTGCAGGGCCGCCATTGGGCATCGCGGCCCCGACTGATCAGGCCTGCGCGTTCCAGCACTTTGAGATGCTTTGAGATGGCTGGCATGGACATGGCAAAGGGTTCAGCCAGTTCGGTGACTGGGGCTTCACCCTGGGCCAGGCGGGCAAGAATAGCCCGGCGCGTGGGGTCTGCTAGGGCGGCAAAGGTTTCGCTGAGGGAGTCTGAGGGCATTTTTATAAATAACCATATAGTTAAATAACTAACAGGTTAAATATAGGGGTGAGCAGGGGAAGTCAAGCGGGTTGGTTTCGATCTGTAAGCAATAAGGGGCCCGCCAATGACGAGCCCCTTTTCTTGGTGTCGCGCTGTTTTTAGGTCTTGATCGCGATGTAGTTGGAAGCCAAAAGACTTCCCTTGTTTTTAGTGACCTTGAACCCGGATTTGCGCATTTCACCGGGGAAATCGACGTCGTGCCAATCCATGTACCAATCTTCATGGTTCCAGCGGTAATTGTACCAAAGGGTGAACTTGTTATGGGCTGTGACCGGCGGGTTATTTTGGTCCGTTGCTGAGAACGTTCCACCGGGCCTGAGTACGCGCCCGACTTCTTTGATGATGTCTTTCGACGCCTGTGTTGTGACCTCGTGAAAGAGCAAATTAGACGTCACGATATCGAAATGATCGTCAGGGAACCCAGAGTCTTCGGCCAAGCGTTGGGCGAAGTTGACCTCTTGTCCCATATCAAGCGCCTTCATATGGGCGTAGCGGACCATCGGCGCACCGATATCGATGCCCCACACTTCCGCATCGGGGAAGCGCCGCTTCATGGAGGTGGCGAACTGGCCGATCGAGGTGCCGATATCAAGAATGCGGCGGACTTTGCCATCCTCAGGAATGGTCGCATTGCGAGCCATCGTGACGTGGACCCGGTCATGGTAGTTGACGTCGACATAGGCGCCGAGGTCTGTGCCGGCATGATACATATGCCCCGCAAAGTCATCGCCGACGTAGCCGCCCGGCATGGAATGAATCTCATGGGCGGTGTACTCGGGAATATGCATTGTCGGGTTAAGTTCGAGACGATGCCCATGCATGTTGTCGGCCCGTTCCATTTCTTCAAGGAACGGATCGGCCATTTTGTAATATTCGGTTTGAAGCATCTGATACTTGAGCTTCTGATGGCTGTGTCGAGCCCGGCCGGTCATCGCGATAACTGGGTCAGCCTCAAGTGCCGCAACGGCATCTGCCATCGGCATGTTGGGGTCATCTTCGATTCCCGCGGCTTTGAGGACTTCAGCAGCTCTCACGGCGGCGGTTTTTTCCAATTCTTGTAGGCGCCAGACGTACAGTCCGGCCAGGAAGTTGCCCTTACTTTCCATGTCGAGATGGGGAAAGCGGACGTAATTGCGGACACGGCCACGGATATCCATGGTGCGTGGTGAGCCTGTGTCGGCAAGTTGGGTGAGTTCCTCAACCTCGCGAGCTTCGGCGTGGTTATCGAGTAAGGCTGCGGAGGCTGCAGCGGCAGCCGAGGTAAAAAGACTGCGGCGGTTCATCAAGGGAAACAGGCTATCGGTCATTAGAGATCTCCTTGTTTCGGCACATCTCACATATTGGAGACGGCTTTATTTTTTCAAAGACGGTGGATGAAAGGATGATGCGTAGGCAATGTCGCCAGACTCCTTAAAGGGGTCGTAGATTTCGGCGACGAAGGCATCGCGTTCATCTTTAAATGACTTAGCTTCTGCATCAGTCGGAATGTACTTCTCAATCATTTCACGCGTGACCGAGCCATGCTTTTCCATGAGTATTTCGGTAATTCGCAAGCGTTGTTGGATGGTCCAAACATTGGCACTGAGTGCGGTCAATGATGTGAAGAGACTGTCGATCATCGGATCGTTGTGGAAGTAAGCACGGTCGTAGTCTGCTTTGACGTACTCCGTTGCCACCGTTTTTCTTGTGGTATCGAGGGTTGATTTTACCTTAGCCATGACGCGTTCTCCTTTGTGGGATGCGTAACGGGACGAGGGGTAACAGCCTTAGTTAGGAAGCATTGATAGTCCTGCCGTAGAGGAGCGGAGTCAATCTAGGTTAGTCGATATCCCTTGCGATCCGGAATCCGAACAGGTGATAGGAGGTCGGCTCTGGGTCACGGCCCCGAAAACTGCGTTCTTGCCGCAGGACCCGGCTGCGCCAGCTACCACTGCGGATGGCCCGTTTTTCGCAGGCTCCTTCGACCTCATACGCACTGCCGTCCACCGGATTATCTTGGTAGAGGACGGGGGAGCAGTCCTGGGTCCATTCCCAGACATTGCCGATGGTATCGTGGACTCCATAGGCGTTTGGCTTGAATTGGCCGACGGCGGCGACCATCGCGTAACCGTCTGAGCAGGATGCGGCCATATCCATACTGGTACCGCTGCCAGCGATAAGGCCAGGGTCTGCTGCGGCGGTTTGATCAAGAACGTTGCCGTACTCGCAAATTTGTGAATCGTCGTCACCCCAAAACCATTTTGCATCTACGCCGCCGCGGGCAACGTATTCCCATTCGGCTTCAGACAGGAGCCGATAGGATTCCCCGGTCCGCTCGCTAAGCCACGTGACGTACGCCTGCGCTTCGGTCCAATAGACACAGACGATAGGATCATTTTCTGAAAGAGGGCGGTCATAGTCGGGCGTTTCCCAGGTATGGCCGAAACGGCGACGGTCACCACCCCATACGCGGCAATCAGTGGCTTGGTGGTCGGTGTCCTCAACAAAGGCGCGCCATTGACCAACCGTGACTTCGTATTTTCCGGCAGCAAAGGGCTTGGCGATGGTGACGGTGCGAATGGGGCCGCGCGGCCGCATTTCATTACCGCGCATTGGGTCGATAAAGTCTGAGCCCATTTCAAAGGTGCCTGGCGGAATAACCACCATTTCAGGGCAAGTGTCGCAATCTTTGAACGCAGGGGCCTGGGATTGCGCCTGGGCGCTACCGATTGATGTAAGCATCATCACGCTAAGCGCGCTGAACAGTGCAAATTTGGCCATTGCTGATGGTCCCCTGGGTTTGGTGAGCCTTATTGAACACTACAGTGGTGTTTGTGCTTGGTTCATGCCCTAGAGGCTGGCGTATCCGCCGCACGGACGTTGCCTCAACGCAAAAGGTGGACACTTTGCACTCTGCATAGCCGGATCGTAGGCTCTGGGACAGTTGAATACATGGAGAGCAAAAGATGAGTCGTAGTGCTGCATTTATTATTGCGTTCGTTGTGATGATTACCGGGCCGGTTTTCGGGGAAGAGAGGCTGCTTCCGGGTACATCCTTTAAGGACTGTGACACTTGCCCTGAAATGGTCGTGATTCCAGCTGGTACATTCATGATGGGCTCGACGCCAGAGGAAACCACAAGAGCAGAAGTGCGGGCCGACGCTGCTGAGCGGGAGCAGCCCAAACATGCTGTCACCCTGGCTAAGTCATTTGCCATCGGTAAGTACGAAATTACGCTTGCTGAGTATCGGGCGTTCGTAACGGCAACCAATAGGCCAGACCCGGATCGCTGCATCACCTGGACTGAATCGACTGATACATGGGGCGAAGTTGAGGGCGCGTCCTGGCAGAACGCTGGTTTCTACCAGGGCGAAGATCATCCGGTTGGCTGTTTGGATTTGAAGGATGTACGTGATTACAGCGCGTGGTTGTCCGACGTAACGGGCAAGGGCTACCGGGTGCCGAGTGAGGCTGAGTGGGAATATGCCGCCCGAGGCGGCACGACGACCAATCAAACATGGGGCGATACGATGGAGGAAATGTGCCGCTTCGCCAACGCGTCTGATCTGACGCGCGCTGATGTGCACAAGGGTGTGCGGGATACACCAACCCGCTTTTTTGAATGTCGCGACGGATTTGTTTACACGGCGCCGGTTGGGTCGTTTCCACCGAACGCCTACGGGCTCTACGATATGGTTGGCAACATATGGGAATGGGTCGAGGACTGTTTCATCGTCGGCTATGATGGTGCGCCCACGGATGGCTCAGTACGCTATGATGCTAACAATTGTGACCGGCTGATCGTGCGCGGCGGCGGCTGGTACGCACGCAATTGGTTCATGCGTCCCGCAGGCCGCAGCCGAGAACACCCTGACTACCGATCGACGACTCTGGGCCTCAGGGTGGTGCGCGAGATTGACTAGAGCTTCACGTTAGATTGTGCTTTTTCGTTTTGAGTCTATACTTAAGGTAGAATAAGAACCCATGTAATCTCGTTGTTGTTATCCGTTGGAACGATTGCCATGAGCGATTCAAGCCTACTGTCCGAAAAAGCCAGTACAAAAGTCCTAAACCGTGAGCCTTTCGGCCCCGACACGGTCATCTTCAAAGAGGGCGACCGTGGCAATAAAGCGTATGTCGTAACGCGCGGGACGGTCGACATTGTGACCAAGGGCATCGATGGCAAATTTAAAAAGCTCAAATCCTTCAAAGAAGGAGAGATGTTTGGAGAGATGAGCATTCTCAACGGCGAGAAAAGATCAGCGCATGCGATTACGAAGGACGGCTGCGAGCTATTGGTCGTCGAGCAGAAAGTTCTCAAAGAGAAATTGGACTCTGCCGACCCCTTTCTCAAGTTCTGGATTGAGTTTCTAAGCGAGCGCATTCGGGATATGTCGAAGCGGGTGAGTTGATCTCTGAGTGAGGGCGGGGTAAACGGCTGCACAGGGAATCCTTACCAAGGCAGGCATTCGCGCTATGGCTCGCAAGCCACGCAAGCAAAAAACCCGGAATACGGGCACTGTCGGTGACGAGCCGATTGTAGAAACATCTTCGATTCCGCGGCCAGCGGTATTGATTATTCTGGCGATCGTCCTGTTGATCCTTGGGTTAACGGTTGGTGTGGTGATTGACGTCGCTTCTCGTCCTGAACCAGCTGTTTTGCGCGACACAGCGTCCGCGCAACGGTCTGCGCGTCCGAGCCGAAATGTTCCGCCCCCCCGCATTGAAGCGCCAAGAGCGCCGTCCATTTTTGATCGGCCGGAAGCGACCGTATCCGAGACTGGAGAGGATGCTGTGGGAAAGGTTGCTCCCGCTATTCCCGTACTGTCGCCATTGGCGTTGAACGCCGCACCCGTTGACGTGCCTTCCGATTGGCCAGTCATTGCGATCGTTATCGACGATATGGGGCTGGACAAAAGGCGCACGGGAAAAGTTCTTGCGTTGCCCGGTCCGCTCACTGTTTCTTATTTGACGTACGCGGATGATCTCAACGCGCAAGCGCAACGGGCAATCGATGCGGGACATGAAGTAATGGCGCATATTCCAATGGAGCCGATGGGGACCGCTGACCCTGGCCCAGGAGCTCTGATGTCGGATGGCAGTCCGGCGGACCTGCGGGAGCAGTTGGACAAATATCTCAATGGCTGGACCGGCTACGTTGGTATCAACAATCACATGGGTAGCAAGTTGACGTCTGACCGTACGGCGATGGACGTGGTCATGATGGAATTAAAAAGCCGCGGACTAATGTGGTTAGACTCGCGGACTGATTCATCGACCGTTGGCGAAACGGCGGCGGGGGCGGTTGGTGTGCCCCATATCGGGCGTGACGTCTTTCTCGATAATGAGGATGACGAGCAGGCCATTGCTTTGCAGCTTGCGAAGGTTGAGTCGATTGCACGCCGGGAGGGCTTTGCAGTGGCCATCGGTCACCCGCGCGATGCGACATTAACGGCTCTGGCGAAATGGATGGCGACGCTCAGTGAGAAAGGCCTCGCCTTGGTGCCCGTGACTGAGGCGTTGCGGCGGCGATCTGAAAGACGCGGCTAGGCTTATCCGTTGCCGCCGTAACGGCCAGCTTGATCCGCGGCCCGAATGATCGCCATCGCTTTGTTCTGACTTTCTTGAAATTCCGCTTCTGGGTCAGAATCAGCAACGATTCCCCCGCCAGCCTGGACGATCAATTCACCATCCTTAACCAACGCGGTGCGAAGGGCGATGCAAGTGTCTAAGTCGCCGTTGGCGGCGATATAGCCAATAGCGCCACCGTAAAAACTGCGGCGCTCGGGCTCTAACTCATCAATGATCTCCATCGCGCGAACTTTTGGCGCGCCCGAGACGGTGCCGGCCGGAAATCCTGCCATAAGGGCGTCCATCGCGTCGTAGTCAGGACTAAGGTCGCCATCAACGTTAGATACGATGTGCATGACGTGGCTGTAGTACTCAATCACCATTTCTTCAGTGACCTCGACGGTACCTGTACGGGTGACCCGGCCGACATCATTGCGGCCGAGATCAAGCAGCATCAAATGTTCAGCGAGCTCCTTGGGATCGTTGAGCAGGTCTCGTGCATGTTGCTCGTCTTCAGCTTTGGTCGCGCCGCGCGGACGGGTTCCGGCGATGGGACGGATGGTCACTTTGCCATCGCGTACTCGGACGAGAATTTCTGGACTCGAACCAACAATTGAGAAGCCGTCAAAATTCAAAAAGAACAGAAACGGTGAGGGGTTTAGACGACGCAGCGAACGGTAAAGAGAGAACGGTGGGTGAAAGAACGGCCGACGGAGTCGCTGCGACGGAACCACCTGAAAAATATCGCCCGCCAGCACATACTCTTTCGCCTTGTCGACCATGGCGTGATAGCCGCTGCGCCCGACATTAGACTTTGGTTCTACAATATCGTCTGCGTCACTGGCTCCTGAGACAGGACGATGCGGTAGCGGGCGGTCAAGCGTATCAATCACCGTCTGCAAGCGCGCAGTCGCGTCGGCATGAGCCTCATCTGCGCTCATTCCTTCGATCGGCCGAACAGGTGTGACCACCGTCATGGTGTCGGCAATGGAATCGAAAATCACCATCATCGTTGGCCGCATAAACAAGCCTTCTGGAATGCCGATCGTGTCTGGGTTGTTGTCTGGAATGTCTTCGATCAAGCGGATGGTGTCGTAACCCATGTAGCCAATAAGACCGGCTGCCATTGGGGGCAAATCTGCCGGCAGTTCAATACGAGACTCAGCGACAAGCTCCCGCAAGGAATCCAGCGTTTGGGACTCGCAGGTCGCAAACGTTGAGTGAACGCCTGTGGGGTCTCTGCTGATCTCTGCGGATTGGCCGTTGCACCTCCACACGACGTCGGGCTTTAGGGAGATGAACGAATAGCGTCCACGTGTGGCGCCACCCTCAACGGATTCCAACAACGAGATGAAGTTTTGTTCAGTGCCTAGCTTGATTGCTGCAGAAACCGGCGTATCAAGATCGGCAACAAGTGTAGTCCACGTAACCTGGGCTCGACCGGCGTCGTAAGTGTCGGAGAACACCGAAAGGGCGGGTAAAACGTCCATGACTCAGTGCAGCCGTCACCAGGCCTTATTGTGGCACGAGTTCGTCGATGGCTTCTCGATTGAGAACCACCTTGAACTCGCGGGTAACTGACTTTGTGAAACCGGCGATAAGGTCATTGGCCAATGAGGAGCTGACGGCATTTTCGACTTGATCACGAATCTGTTCAAGTTCGGCAGCATCCGGCGATATGATTTCGCTGAGTTTGGCAACGATTTGTCCCCCCGCGACGCGGGCTTGTACAACGTCACCCGTATTTGCCTGAAACAGACGTTCCATCAGAGCCGGACTGACCAAGCGGGCAGGAATGATTGATCCAATAATCAAACTGTCACCGAACCGCGTTACAGGTCCGAGTTTTGCGAACTCGATACTGTCATTGTTTACCGCTAGGTCAGGAATTTTGGTAGATGGCCCAATATCGTCAAGCAGGCCCTCGGCTGTTGCAAGTGTCGCAGCTGCACGAGATTGTTGATCGGCCAAAGTTCGAACTTCTGCCGCAACCCGCTCATAAGGTTTGGGTGCCGGATCTATGGTGGAAATGACGCGTAAGATAAAGGCGTAATCTTCGGTTTCAACCAATTGAGATTCGAGTCCTGCGGGCGTCCCAAAGCTCAAGCGAATAAAGCGGTCTTGATCGATCGAGAATGTGAGCCGAGCACCGGTCGCATCGCGTCCATCTCGATCAAGAGTTTCAAAATAGAGGCGCGAGAAACCTGGTGTTTCCCCAATCTCCGCCATCGGCACGCCTGCAGCGAGTTGGTCTTCAAGGTATATTGTGGCTTCATACATTTCATCGAAAGCACGGTCGTTTACGATGAAGTCGATGATGTCAGCGCGAACGACTGGAAGTGCCTTAACGCTTCCAAATGTCAGGTCCATGACCTCAAATAAATGCCAGCCAAAATCCGTCTGAACGGGGGCGCTAATGCCTTTTTCATTCTGTTCGAAAATAGCTGACAGGTCGAATCCGGTATTGGCATTGGCTCTGAGTTCACCCAGGTCGATCGGAGCGCCCATGTTCGTGCGCTCACCGAGTTCGATCAATGTGTCGCCTTCTTGAACTTGATCGTATGCTGCGCGGGCATCGAGTTCAGTGCCGAAAACCAACTGGCGTACCGTTCGGGTCGGCTGTGTTCGGTAGCGATCTATGTTCTCGTCATAGAAGGTCTGGATCTCATCATCGGTGATACTTTCTGGCGGAACAAGATCAGTTGGTCGAATGACAATCGCTTCTACCTCTCGGTATTCGGGAGCAGAGAACGAATTGATATTTTCGTCATACACGGTGCGTAGGGCTGGTTCGTCAGGTTCTTGATCAATCTGGACGGTCTCATCAGCGATATACAGAACGTCAGCGCTCCGTTGTTCCGCTCGGTAGCGGAATAAAGCGTCAACCATCGATTTTGGCGCGCCAGTATTTGTGGAAATTGGCTGGAGCATAATCTGGCGCGTTACATCGCTGCGTACGAGATCAACAAACTCCTGCTGGGTCAGACTGTTATTGGCTAACAAAGAGTTCAGGAGAATCTGACTAAAATTGCCCGTTTCATCCTTAAAGCTCTCTTGCTCCATCACGGCGCGACGCAGAATGGAATCGGGAACCTCGAGGCCCATTTCCCGAGCCGCCATATCCAACGTTGCCCGTTCACTCAATTGCGAAATCAGATTGTCCATGATGCCCAAGTCGGCGGCATCCTTGGCCGTGAAATCTGGACCAATCGCGTCGCGTAGTTGGTCGACTTCCGTAGTAAAACGACGTTGAAGCTCCACTGCCCGAACTTCAACTTGATCCACTTTTATGACTACATTTGGATCGACAGCTGGGTTGATGGCATCTCCGACGCCCCAGACAGCGAAGCTCATCATCAGGATTCCCAAAAATCCCTTGAGCAATAGGCTTTCCTTAACAGCTTTTTGTAACCCCTGGATCATCTGCTGGCCTCTTTTGGGTTTTGTGAGTGCGACCGTGGCTGGCCCTGAGGCTCCGCATTGCCGCGTCTATATTCATGACTGCGGGTTTTACGCTTCAACATGAGGGCGGGCAAGCCTTTGCGGCATAGGCGTAGCAGTGGCCCGGCGCCTGGAAACGGCCGATGGCCTATGTTAGCAAACGGGGAGCGACAATCTCAGGCATTGAGCCAAGAACGGGTGAAACACATATGGCTAAACTCATAGCTGGCAATTGGAAGATGAACGGGTCTGTAGAGAGCAGTCGGGCCTTGGCGGGCGGCCTCGCCGAGAAGGTTAAAGCGACCCCAGGCCTAGCCGATGTCGCAATTTGCCCCCCGGGACCATTGATGCGAGACGTTCTGACGGCCGTTGCTGGCAGCCCGATCGGGGTTGGGGGGCAGGATTGCCACTGGAATGAGGCCGGCGCCCACACCGGCGATACCAGTGCGGCTTTGCTGGCGGATATCGGCTGTGCCTATGCCATTGTCGGCCACTCTGAGCGCCGTGCAGACCATGGTGAAACCAGCGAGCAGGTCAAAGCTAAAGCGGAGGCCGTGTTATCGGCAGGCCTAGTTGCTATTGTTTGCGTTGGTGAGACGGAAGCTGAACGGGATACCGGTCAGACGGAAACCGTGGTGGGGCGTCAGATTGATGGCTCTTTACCCGACGGAGGGACGCCAAAAACCGTGGTTATTGCTTATGAGCCCGTCTGGGCGATCGGCACCGGCCGAACCCCGTCACTAGAGGAAATCGCTGCCGTTCATGCCTTTATCCGAGCGCGGGCCCAAGAAAGTTATGACCTAGGCGAGGGGCTCCGGCTTTTGTACGGGGGGTCGGTAAAACCCGGGAATGCGGCAGAAATCCTAGCGGTCGAGGGTGTTGATGGGGCTTTGGTTGGCGGCGCCAGCCTCACGGTCGAGGACTTCTGGGGGATTATTGAAAGTTGCCCCTAGCGAAGACATATAAAGACGACTAAAACCCCTGTCCTTAAGGCGGGTTGAATCTCGCTCATCATTCACAGCGGCCCAGAGCTCTTATGGAAACTGTTCTCCTCGTTATTCATTTGCTAATCGCCATGGCTATGATCGGTATGATTCTCCTGCAAAAAAGTGAAGGCGGCGCCATGGGCGGCGGTTTGACTGGCGGGGCATCGGTCACCGGGATGTCACAGTCTCAGAGCAAGGCCACCCCGATTACGCGGACGACGACGATCTTGGGTATGTGTTTTTTCGCGAGCAGCCTAGGATTGGCTCTTCTAGCTAAACCTCAGGATGCGCCGACCTCTATTTTCGAGACGGTTCCGGTTGAAGAGGGTGCGGGAGAGATTCCGATTGTCCCGATTGTGCCGACTGTCCCAAGCGTCCCGGTAGACGAATAAGACATTTCTGACCAATGACCGAACGCCAAAGGAGCCGCGCTAAGATTTGTAGCCCGGACACCCACCTCTGTGCTTGCAGAGCGGCAAAATGTAAGTACATTGGCGCTCCATGACGCGGTTCATATTTATTACCGGCGGCGTGGTTTCTTCCCTCGGAAAAGGTCTCGCTTCAGCCGCTCTCGGCGCGCTTTTACAGGCGCGTGGGTATTCCGTAAGGCTGCGCAAGCTAGACCCGTACCTTAACGTCGATCCGGGCACGATGAGTCCATTCCAGCACGGTGAGGTGTATGTCACCGATGACGGCGCTGAGACAGATCTCGATCTAGGGCATTACGAGCGTTTTACTGGGGTTCCCTCACGGCAAAGCGACAACGTAACGACAGGGCGCATTTACTCAGACGTGATTGCCAAAGAACGGCGAGGCGACTACCTCGGCGCGACGGTGCAAGTGATTCCCCACGTGACTGACGCAATCAAGGAATTCGTTCAAGCTGATCTCAATGGAGAAGATTTTGTCCTTTGCGAGATCGGCGGCACGGTCGGTGATATTGAAAGCCTTCCATTCCTTGAAGCAATCCGGCAATTGGGCAATGAGCTTGGGCCGGAACGCTCGATGTTTATGCATCTCACATTGGTGCCCTTTATTGCGGCTGCGGGTGAATTAAAGACCAAACCGACGCAGCACTCAGTGAAGGAACTGCTTGGCCTTGGTATACAACCTCATGTCCTGGTTTGCCGTATGGAACAGGAAATGCCTGAGGCAGAACGTCGTAAGATCGCGTTGTTCTGTAATGTACGCCAAGACAGCGTGATCCCCGGCCTGGACGTCGATTCCATCTATGCCGTGCCGATGGCCTATCACGAACAGGGCTTGGATACGGTTGTTTGTCATCATTTCCGTTTGCCCATCGACAAAAAGCCTAGTTTGAGAATTTGGAGCGACATTGTTGAGGCCGTGAGAAAGCCGGAAGGCCAAGTCACAATCGCTGTGGTCGGAAAATATGTGCAACTGCCAGACGCCTATAAATCCTTATCAGAAGCCCTGACCCATGGCGGCATCGCCAACAACGTTGAAGTCAAACTGGATTGGATTGATTCGGAAATATTTGAGCGGGAAGACGTGGTTCAGCATTTGGAACATGTTCACGGAATATTGGTACCCGGCGGATTTGGTGAACGTGGATCGGAAGGCAAAATAAAAGCAGTTCAATTCGCCCGTGAGCGTAATGTCCCGTATTTCGGCATTTGTTTCGGTATGCAGATGGCCGTGATCGAGGCGGCGCGTAAAATTGCTGGCCTAGAAGGTGCGGGTTCAACCGAGTTTGGCCACGCCAATGATCCCGTGGTTGGCCTTATGACCGAATGGTCTAAGGGTAGCGAAGTCGAGCAGCGTGGCGAAGAGGATGATCTGGGCGGGACGATGCGACTAGGTGCTTATCAGTGTGATCTTGTACCGGGCACCCGGGTTGCAGAGATCTACCGGTCTTCGACCATTTCGGAACGGCACCGACACCGCTACGAAGTGAATATTGGCTATCGCGAGAAACTGGAAGCGGCTGGACTTAAATTCTCCGGCCTATCGCCAGATGGTGTTTTGCCAGAAATTGTTGAGTACGAAGACCACCCGTGGTTCATCGGAGTTCAGTTCCATCCCGAGCTCAAATCCAAGCCGTTTGATCCGCATCCGCTATTTACCTCGTTTATTGCCGCTGCTGTGGCACAATCGCGGCTGGTCTAGTCGCACTACCGGAAGAACAGTTCCGACATGAACAAGAATTCACAGCCGTCGCGCCACGTTCCCGTTGGGCCTTACACCGTTGGCAACGATTGCCCGTTGGTGGTGATTGCCGGGCCGTGCCAAATCGAGAGCCGTGATCACGCGTTGGAGGTTGCCAATGCGCTGAAAGAGATGGGCGCGGCCGCCGGGGTGCCGATCATCTACAAAAGCTCGTTCGACAAGGCGAACCGAACCAGTGTGTCTGGGGCACGGGGTCTTGGGCTCGAGAAGTCTCTCCAAGTTTTCGCTGACGTTAAAGACAGTACGGGTCTGCCGACCCTGACAGACGTGCATGAAAAGGAACAATGCGCGCCCGTCGCTGACGTTGCAGATGTGCTGCAGATTCCGGCGTATTTATGTCGTCAGACGGATCTTCTTTTGGCCGCCGGAGAGACTGGCGCTGTGATCAACGTCAAGAAGGGGCAATTTTTAGCGCCCTGGGATATGAAGAATGTGGCGGCGAAGGTCGCGTCGACGGGCAATGAAAATATCTTGCTGACTGAGCGCGGTGTTTCGTTTGGCTACAACACGTTGGTCACGGATATGCGGGCGTTGCCCCAAATGGCGCAAACTGGTTATCCGGTCGTGATTGACGCAACGCACTCGGTCCAACAACCGGGCGGGCAAGGCACAAGTTCTGGTGGCAAACGTGAGTTCGCGCCGGTGATCGCGCGCGCATCCGTTGCCGTCGGTGTCGCCGCAGTATTTGTTGAAACGCACCCCGACCCAGACAACGCACCCTCTGACGGGCCAAACATGATCCATCTTCACGATATGCCTGAGCTTCTAGCAACGTTGAAAGCGTTTGACGAAATTGCGAAGGCAAACCCAGTCGTTCTGCCGTAAATAAAGTCGTCTAACCGAATCTATAAAGGGTTTCCCCATGAGTGCCATTGTCGATATTGCGGCCCGCGAAATTTTAGATAGCCGTGGCAACCCGACCGTTGAGGTCGATGTCATTCTTGAGACCGGGGCTAGCGGCCGGGCAGCGGTGCCATCAGGCGCGTCGACTGGTGCGCATGAGGCCGTTGAATTACGGGATGGGGATAAGGACCGCTTCGGTGGCAAGGGCGTTCTAAAAGCGGTTGATGCGGTTAACGGTGAAATTTTTCAGGCGATGTCCGGCTTTGATGCGGATGAGCAGCGCCACATTGACCAAACTCTTATTGATCTCGATGGCACGCCGAATAAGGCGCGCCTCGGTGCCAACGCCATCCTTGGTGTTTCATTGGCGGTTGCGAAGGCAGCAGCCGATGACGCGGGCCTAGAACTGTATCGCTATGTCGGCGGCGCATCGGCTCATGTTCTGCCGGTGCCGATGATGAATATCATCAATGGGGGAGAGCACGCTGACAATCCCATCGATATTCAAGAATTCATGGTGATGCCGGTTGGTGCCGACGACGGTGTTGACGCCATCCGGGTCGGCTCAGAAATTTTTCATGCTCTGAAGAAGCAGCTTAGTGAAGCCGGTCACAACACCAATGTCGGAGATGAGGGCGGTTTTGCCCCGAACCTCGATAGCGCGGACGCAGCACTGGGCTTCATCATGAAGTCGATTGAGTCTGCCGGATATAAGCCAGGTGAAGATGTTGTGTTGGCCCTTGATTCTGCGTCGACCGAATTCTTCAAAGATGGTGTCTACGATATGGCCGGCGAGGGCAAGAAGCTCGATGCCGCGGGTATGGTGAAATTCTATGAAGATCTGACCTCACGCTACCCTATCGTCTCAATCGAAGACGGGATGGCGGAAGACGATTGGGATGGCTGGAAAGCTTTGACGGATTCGATTGGCAGTAAAGTTCAATTGGTCGGCGATGATCTCTTTGTCACCAATCCGGATCGTTTGCAGGACGGCATCGCCAAAGGTGTTGCAAACTCTATTCTGGTTAAGGTTAATCAGATCGGCACATTGACGGAAACGTTGGAAGCCGTGGAGATGGCGCACAAGGCCAATTACACGGCAGTGATATCGCATCGCTCAGGCGAAACAGAAGATTCAACCATTGCCGACCTGGCTGTTGCCACGAATTGTGGTCAGATCAAAACCGGGTCGTTGTCGCGATCAGACCGTCTGGCTAAGTACAATCAGTTGATCCGTATCTCTGAAGGGCTTGATCAGTCCGCCCGTTATGCCGGGCCTGGCCTAAAGCAACGTTGGGGGCTTTAGGGAACCACCCTATTGAATGGGTTCCAACTCTCGAACAAGCCTAAACCCTAGAGAGTAGACTGCGATGTGCGGTGAGGGGGCTTTGCTGCGGTTCGCCGCGCGGAGGTGCCCGGGAAAGATATTGCTGAAACCGCCACCTCGATCCAACACCGCGTTGCAGAGACCACCGTCGCCCCAAGCCGTTCCATCCGTTGGCGCACCGGCGAAAGAATCTCGGTAGCAGTCGGCCTGCCATTCCCACACGTTGCCGATGGTGTCGTGCAAGCCGAACCCATTGGGCAAATATGACCCGACAGCAGCCGTACCAAAGCCAACACCATCATCACAGTTCACAGCGTTCCATTGAGGAACGTCAGCTTTGGCGCTGATGTCTGAGACGTTGGCGTAGTCACAGGCATCGTCGGCGCCGCCCGGAAATGAGTAAGCGGATTGAGTGCCACCACGTACCGCGTATTCCCACTCGGTCTCGGCAGGCAGGCGATAAGTGTGCCCGGTTTTGCCAGTGAGCCAATCCGCATAGGCGACCGCATCCCACCAACTCACACAAACCATCGGATGATTGTCTGAGACTTCGTAGTCTGGGTCGAGCCATGAGTTCGCGTCTTCAAAGGCCAGTTGGGTTCCATTCCAAATCAGGCAGCGGGCATTGCCCCAATGGCCGGTTTCATTGACGAATACGGCGAACTGTTTGCGGGTGACTTCGTATTTACCGATGGCGAAAGGCTTGGCGATGGTGACCCGGCGAACCGGTCCTTCATCGCTGCCCCGGTCGACCTCATCCATGGGTGCCCCCATGTCGAATTGTCCGGTCGGAACGACAACCATTTCAGGGCAGTCCTGGCAATCAGTGAACGTATCGCCAACGTTCCTAGAGCCACTCGCGCAAGCGGCGAGCAGGGGCAAGGCAATGAGAAGGCCGAGAATACGCATTAGGGGAATAGATGGTCGACGAGACGTTTTTCTAAGTGGGGTGCAGCGCCGATGGCTCCATTGTCGATATCGAGGAGCACTTTCCATCCGTCGGTCGTCATCTCTAGAAGGGCGATGTAGCGGCCATTGACGGGCTCTCCGACCTGCTTGCCAGTGTCTTGATCAATCACCAGTGATGCAAAATCACACAGGATGTACGCCCAGTCTCCGACCTCGTCGCCGTTCACTTCCATCTCAAGAATGTTGGACAGGATGTAAGGCTTTTGCGTCGACGCGAAGGCTTTTCCCCAACTTTCTTCCAGGGCTTCGCGGCCAACAATTGTCATGCGCTGGGTATGGGCAACCCGCAGCCGCTCAAGGTAGTCGTCAATAGAACCTTCGAGATCGCCTTGATTGAAGAGCTTCACAGTATCATCGTGGAATTTCTGAACCGATTCGTATTGTGCCTCGGTGCCACCACGACGTTGCTGCTCCGCGTTCGCTGAACCGGTTACGACCAAGACGAGGAGGACGGCCAACGCGCGAATTAAACTTTGCATGACTGTTAGTCCTTCGTTTATTCAGCGGCTTCAGTTTGTACCGTGTCGGCTGGCATATAGAGGTCGCCACCTTTGCGATATTTCTCCGCCATGTCAGCCATGCCTTTTTCGGCATCGTCAAAGCCACCTTCGGCAGCCGTATCCCGAATGTCCTGCGAGATTTTCATCGAGCAAAATTTCGGTCCGCACATGGAACAGAAGTGGGCGACCTTGTGCGCTTCTTTCGGCAAGGTTTGATCATGGAACAGGCGAGCGGTTTCAGGATCGAGGGAGAGATTAAACTGATCTTCCCAGCGGAACTCGAAGCGAGCCCGCGACAAGGCGTCATCGCGTTCTTGGGCACCGGGGTGGCCTTTGGCGAGGTCAGCCGCGTGCGCGGCGATTTTGTATGTGATCACACCGACCTTCACATCTTCACGGTCCGGTAGACCAAGGTGCTCTTTGGGCGTCACGTAACACAGCATAGCCGTGCCGAACCAGCCGATCATCGCGGCGCCGATGCCTGACGTAATGTGATCGTAGCCGGGTGCGATGTCTGTGGTCAGCGGTCCAAGGGTATAGAACGGGGCTTCGCCACATTCCTTGAGTTGCTTGTCCATGTTGACTTTGATCTTGTGCATGGGCACGTGGCCTGGGCCTTCGATCATCACCTGACAGTCTTTTTGCCACGCGACTTCGGTCAATTCGCCCAGGGTTTCCAATTCGGCAAACTGAGCTTTGTCGTTGGCGTCGGCGATTGAGCCAGGGCGCAGTCCGTCACCCAATGAGAAGGTGACGTCATACATGCGCATGATGTCGCAAATCTCTTCGAAGTTCTCATACAGGAAAGACTCTTGGTGATGCGCGAGGCACCACTTGGCCATGATCGACCCGCCGCGTGAGACGATGCCCGTCGTGCGCTCTGCGGTAAGCGGAACGTAGGGCAGGCGGACCCCGGCATGAATGGTGAAGTAGTCGACGCCTTGTTCGGCCTGTTCGATCAGAGTTTCGCGGAACACGTCCCAATTCAAATCTTCAGCCACGCCGTTCACTTTTTCCAATGCCTGATAGATAGGCACGGTGCCAATGGGGACCGGGCTGTTGCGGATGATCCATTCGCGAATGTTGTGGATGTTTCTGCCTGTAGAAAGATCCATAACGTTGTCGGCACCCCAGCGGGTTGCCCACACCATTTTCTCGACTTCTTCTTCCATGGAAGATGTGACAGCCGAGTTTCCGATATTGGCGTTGATCTTCACCAGGAAGTTTCGGCCAATAATCATTGGCTCGGCTTCTGGATGATTGATGTTGGACGGAATAATAGCGCGGCCTCGAGCGACTTCGTCGCGGACGAATTCGGGTGTGCAGTAGTCTGGTATCTCAGCGCCCCAATCTTCGCCGTCGCGAGTCATTGCGTCTTTGGCTCTTTCCCGTCCGATGTTCTCGCGGATGGCAATGAACTCCATTTCTGCTGTGACGATGCCAGCACGGGCGTAGGCGAGCTGCGTAACCGCTTTTCCATCTTTGGCGCGGTAGGGCTTTTGCAGGTTCGGGAACTCAGGCGCCATTTTGTCAGCAGAAACAAAGCCATTGTCAGCTGCTGTAACCGGACGTCCGTCGTACTGCTCAACGTCGCCGCGGCCGGTGACCCAAGATTCTCTAATCCGTGGCAGTCCAGCCGCGATATCTGTTTTGATATCCGGATCGCTATAAGGGCCCGAGCAATCGTAAACTGTGACAGGTGGCTCATTGGCCGACGGGTGTAAGGCGATTTCGCGCATTGGAACTCGAATATCAGGATGCACTGCGCCAGCTTTGTAAACCTTCTTCGAAGCTGGGAGGGCCCCCGTCGTAACGGCTGGTTTTGCGTTGGGTGATCCGGGTGGACTGACGTGGTTCATGGCGGCCTTTCCTCTGCGCGCGGCACAAAGATATCTGTGATCCAACTTTGTGAGGAGAAGGGCAGGGAGGCGCGTGTGCCGGTGACCATCCCTCCGCCAGTGTGAGCTGGATCAGGTTCTAAGGGTCGTCATCCTTGCGTGGAACAGGTGCTCCAGACCGCATTAATGACCTCTCAGCCCTTCAATCAGGGCTCCCCTTTGGTGCTCTGACCTTACGGCTGGGGTGCGGGAGGGTCAACGCAAAGCGCCTGGATTTTGGCTCTATTTCGGCATCGAGCAGCAACAGTTTAGGTGGCCAAGTGATCCCTCTGTATATCCCCTGCGTAACACCTTATATATTCCCTATTATTAGTCAGGAGATTGAGCCATGGAACCGAACGTCAACCCGATTGACCGCGTCATTCGCATTCTCGTAGGAGCTGCCCTCGTTGCTATTCCCTTCGTCGTTCCGACCAACGGAGATTGGGTCCGACAGCTTATGGAAGTAACAGCCGGTTTGCTTGGTTTGTCACTGATAGCGTCCGGCGTTCTGGCCTATTGCTGGGTCTACAATATGCTCGGCATCAACACCTGCAAACAGGCCACCTAAACGTCAGAATTCGCGATCTCGCAAGGTTGTGATCCACCGGCGCGTGCGGTGTGCTAGGGTCCGATCAACCAATTTGACAGGGAGATCGCCATGCGCGCTGTATTCTCAACTTTCATCATCCTTTTAGGAATTAGCTCTGCCATTCAAGCGGCGGAAATGATCGATGTTGGTCCAGACGTCGGCACTAACATTCCGGCCAACTTCAATGGCCAAGATGCGAAGGGCAATGACGTTACCTATGCCGATGTTGCCGGAGAGCGGGGGCTTGTACTTGGTTTCGTCCGTTCAGCAAGTTGGTGTCCGTTTTGCCAAACCCAGATGAAGGATTTGCAAAACATCGCGGCTGATCTTAAAGGTCGTGGCTATGAGTTGGCCGTTATGAGCTATGACGCACCAAAGGTCCTTGATCAATTCGCTAAGAAACAGAACATCACGTACACGCTGTTGTCCGATGACGGCTCTGAAATGATCAATGCTCTAGGAATTCGTGAGACAAGTTACAAAGAGGACTCCATGGCTTATGGCGTTCCCAAGCCGGTTATTTTCATTATTGATTCTAATGGAAAGATTGAAGGCAAGCTGGCAATGGAAGGCTACCGTGATCGCCCGCCTTTGGAAGACGTGATGGCCGAGGTAAATCGCATCATCGGAGCGAATTCCTAACAGCGGACAGGCGTTTGGCCCGGAGCGGAATTCCGTATACCAGCGGCGAGGCAGGGGCTATGAGTGAAGCCCATGCTTATGCCTATATCTGATGATGCGCTCGCCACTGTCCTAATCTTGATTTCTGCCGTCTTTCACGCGGCCAGCAACGCGCTGATTAAGTCGGGAGAAGACAAGTTTGCGACCCGGGCAATTATGCTCGGAACGTGCGGTGTCATTGCATTCCCTTTCGTATTCTTTGTGCCACTGCCAACAGCTGAGATTTGGTGGTTGATCGCTCTCTCAGTCCTCATTCACTTTATCTATGATCTATGCCTAGTGAACGCCTACCGGTTCGGCGACCTATCTCTGGTCTATCCCATTTTGCGCGGAATTGCCCCGGTACTAACGGCGATTGGGGCGTACCTGTTTCTTTCAGAAGCGTTGTCACCGGTCCAGATCGCCGCGTTGGCTCTCTTGTCATTCGGAATTCTATTATTTGCGTTTGAGCGCACGGTATCCCCCGAGTTGGTGCGGGCTGCCCGAACGGCGATCGGGTTTGCGATTGCGACCGGAGTGACGATTGCGCTTTACACCTTGGTCGACGCAATGGCGATGCGCGCCGTGACCGTGGCAGCGACCTATATCGTGTGGTTCTTCTTTATCGACGGTATGGTTTTTCCAACGGGTGTGGCGATTTGGAGACGGCGAACGTTACGCAATATTCTTCAAACCCACGCGAGAGGCGGTGTGCTGTCCGGCGCTCTTGGATTCATTAGTTACACACTTGCATTATTGGCGCTGCGCTTCGGTCAAACGGCCGAGGTTGCGGCGCTGCGCGAAACCAGTGTTGTGTTTGGTGCCGCGATGGGTGCGATGTTACTGGGCGAGTCCTTTGGACGACGGCGCATCTTTGCCGCCTTAATTATCGCCGTCGGAGCGGTGGTGTTGAAAGCGGCGTAGCGCCTAGTCGCGGATATCAAGTTCAACGAGGTCGTAGATTTTCTCGCCTTCAGGATAGGTCATCCTAATCGGAATCAAATCGTCCAGCGTTGCCCACATGCATAAGGTTTTGCCGTCACGCACTGGCCAATCGAAGCGATGGCAGGCGTAGGTGCCGGACTCCACTGTCAGTTCTTCTTCCCCGCGATAGTGATAGGCGTAAGTGCGAGGCGACAAGATAGGGCCGGAATTACCGGCGGATAGGGGCGATGAATTGAAGCAATTGTCGACCACTTGAAGCTCGTCCGTAGCCACCGGTTTAACGTGGGCCAGTTTCCATATGTCGGAGCAGATGGGGTGACTGCCAAATGCGTTTGCCGGTTTCTTTAAGGCGATACGTTGGCTGAAACGTCCTTCGTTGACGGTAAACCCTTCGCCTTCGGCTGTTGTCGGAGTGAATTGAAACCAGCCGCTGCCCAGCGCACGATTTTCTTCGGCGATACGGACGTAGCATTCGATGGGGCGCCAATCAGGGCCGACCGTGTAGGTCACGTCGCGGGTTAGCCCTAAATTGTCGAACTCACAGAGCACGCGCAGTGTGCGCAGGCCATTGGCCTGGACACTGACACTGAAGATTTCTCGTCCAAATTGAGACTGCGGTTGCCCGGCAGGATTCAAGCAGTACGAAATCTGCCCACTAATCAGACGCGCCATGGCAGCGGCTCGAAATCCTTATACGTCGAACTGCAAAATGCGTTCGCCGAGCAGTTTACCGAATGTGATGGCCGGTGTGACGAGCATGCCACCGCAAATGGCGCGGCCAGATGTCGCCCCCGTACCGAGTAATTCACCAGCCGCGTAGAGACCACCGATCGGTGATCCGTCCTGGCGGATGACTTGCAAGTCTTTGCCGACCGCGATTCCGGCGAAGGTGGTCAGGAACCAGCTTTGCAGACGAATTCCATAAAACGGACCTTTCTCAATCGGTAGCGGCATGTGGGTGCGGCCCAAGGCATCTTTGCCACTGGCTTGGGCGATATTGTATTCGGCAACTGTACCGGTCAGCCCGTCTTTATCGACGCCCATCTTCTCGGCCAACTCTTCGATGGAGTCTGCCTTAAAGAAGTTGTGGTACCCCTCGTTAAAGGCTTCCGTAATGTCATCCGGGTCCATCATGCCCATGAAGCCACCGGAAATGAGTTTCGGTGCCTGGGTATGGATTTCATGGTCCCACACGGTCCAACACTCTTCGCCCGGTTGTTCCACCAGAGCTTCTTCGTAAGCGGCATGGCTCAGGATATCTTCCTGCAGGAACCGTTTGCCTTGGGCATCGACGATGATCTCCCACGGTGGCCGGTCTCCTGGGAAGTGGCGGGCGACGGCAACCATTGGCGACGGATAGTCTTCATCGCCAAGGATGGCCCCGAACAGGGGCAGATGGTTCTCGCCGTAGCGGACGTAACCGCCGACGGACGTGCCGAGGGTAATGCCCGCGCCCTGACTGTATGGATAGGAGACGTCTGAGTAATCAGGTGCGCCTTCTAAATCTTCGAACATCTCAGCGTTAGAGGCGTAGCCGCCGCTGGTCAGAACGACGTTCTTACCCATGAATTTAGCTGTCACGCCGTCTGCATCAACGGTGCCGACGACGACGACATTACCACTGTCATCTTGAATGAGATCACTAACCTCAGTGCTGGTTTTGATGGTTACGGCACCCGACGCGATGAGTGGTTCCAATTGTTCTTCGAACAGGGCCAGGATGCCCATTCCACCTTCCTTGTGCCAGGCGTATCGGGCGTGGCTGTAGGGCTCGTGGGTGGTGCCGGTAACGGGGTGATGGTCGTAGACTTCAAAGCCATTGTCTGTGAGCCAATCAAACGCACCAGCGGCATTCTCAGTTGCCAGACGCAGGATATCTGGATCCGCGGTGTTGCCGCTGATGTTCATGACATCGTCATAGTGGGATTGCGGGCTATCCTCGGTGATGCCTTTGGATTTTTGTAGCTTAGTCCCGGCGGCGCTCATTTGACCGGTCGAGAGAAACAACGTGCCGCCGATAACAGGGGCCGCCTCTACGATCAGTACCTTGGCGCCACGTTGGCCAGCGAAGATTGCTGCCGGAAGTCCAGCTGTCCCACCACCGACGATAATGACGTCCCAGGCGTCATCGGACGCATCAGAACAACTTGATAGACCGATGCTCGCGGCAACGGCGCTAACTGTTGACAGAAACTGACGCTTGGACAGCTTTTGCGTGAGTGGGCTCCAGAAGTGGGTCTTATTCGCCATGGTGTTACTCCCTGTTATCCTTTCCTAGACTTTAGCTCAGCGTTTTGGGGAAGCCTAGCACCAGGTGGGTGACCGAATACTGCGCCCGTATCGTGACCGCTATTTCAGACCAAGAGGAGAAATGCTGGATTTTGGGGCGGTCTGGGCGCAGACTTGTCCACGCTATTTCCTTGTTAGTCCGTTGCCCCGCTGGCAATACCGCTGGCGGTCTGATCCAAGGAGTTCGGCCATGCCTCAAAAGATGAACAACCGTCGTAGTTTCCTGCTTGGAACCTCAGCCGCCGCAGCCGTTGCACTGCCGTCACTAAAGGCGATTGCAGAGACCGCAGACTGGGACGTTGAATGGCGAGGGACAGTCGGCGCCTTTGAACGTCTGCCCACGCTCGATGAGGAAAACGGACAGGATTTTTACCGCGGATTCCGCTACTGGATTAATAATGATTTGATCTCAGCAGCCCGCCGTAGAGCATTGGAAATACTGGCAGAAAACGGGATCGACCCGGACGAAAATATTCCCATGGAACAGGTCATGGCCTTGATGGAAAATGATCACATCATGGGCATGAGCGTATTGGCCTGGGAAAATACACAGCAAGCTATGTGGGGGCGGGTTCAGGATCTCTATCACGCCGACGCGGACCTCTATCTTGGGGAACTCGACGCGACGGCCAAGCTAGGTCCGGGCACTTTGGAATTACGGCCGGATCTGGAAATTCCCCAATATGCCAGCTACGAAATTCACCTTCAGCCGGGTGGGTATGTCGGCGACCCGTTTGCTGGGTACATCTACGTCCATGGCGAAAATATCGTGTTCAGAAACGGTAATTATCAGGACGACCTACAAGTCAGCCTAGCCCGCCGGGTTCCAGCGCCGAAAGATGGCCGCATTAACCGCGTTCTCGAGCAGGGCTGTAGTTCGGGTCAGTTTACGTTAGCTCTCAAGAAAAAGTGGCCCGAGGCTGAAGTCTGGGGCACGGACATTGCTGCGCCGATGATCCGCTACGCTCATATGCGCTCAGTCGAACTGGGTTTGGAAACCCACTATCTGCAGGAACTTAACGAAGACAGCCAATTCCCGGATGATCACTTCGACGTCGTGACTAACAATCTCTTGTTCCACGAAGTTCCGGCGAAAATCGCTCGGGGTATCATTGAAGAAGCGTTCCGTACGCTGCGACCTGGCGGGGTGTTCTATCCGATCGATCTGTTTACCGGTAATCCGCCGAACGAAACGGCCTTTGGCAAATTCTGGGCGTGGCGCGACTATCGCTGGAATGAAGAAGTCTGGCGGATGGAATATACCGCTTTGGATATGGCGGGCGAAATGAAGCGGGCCGGCTTTAAGGTTGAACAAGGCCCGGCTGCACGGCGCGGAACCAAAGGTAATATCATGGGAACAAAGCCTGCTTAGGCTTGTTTTGAGAGGACACACGCGATGCTTAATCGAAGAACACTGTTTCAGGCCTCGGCAACAATTGGTGGCGCAGTTGCTGCTTTCTTCGGTGGTCGGAAGGCTCAGGCCAAAATTCCAGCCATGGCTGACGTGGAGCCGAGGGGGGCGGATCGTCGCCTTGAGCGCTTACCGACCTTGGACGTGGAAAGCCGCGAGGATTTCCTGACTCATTTTCGTATTTGGGTAAACGGGGATGTACGCAAGGCTGCCGAAAAACGGGGCAAAGCCATTATGGAGGCCAAGGGGCTCGATCCCCGCACACCGATGCCCCACGATGACGCTGTGTTGCTGCTCAAAGATGATCACATCATCGGCCTGAGTGGCCGGGCTTGGATTAGTGCTCAGCAGTTGATGTGGAAAAACCTGCAAGACGAGTTTCACGGCAACGCGGATGCCTACCTAGCCGAAATGGAAGCGACTGATAATGCCGGGCCAGGCAAGCTTGAGCTCAATCCCGATATGCATATGCCCAAGTACACCAAGCACGAAATTCATATGCAGCCCGGTGGGTATGTCGGCGACCCGCTAGGTGGGTATGTCTACCACTACGGCACCAACAATTTCTGGGAAGCCCGCAATTACCAGGATGAGATGCACGAGCAGCTGGTCAAAGGGATTCCGTTGCCGAAGGACGGTAAGATCAAACGCATCCTGCATATGGGATGTAGCTCTGGTCAGTTGACCTTGCGGCTCAAAGAGCTCTACCCGGATGCCGAGGTTTGGGGTGTTGATGTTGGCGGACCTATGGTGCGTTACGCCCATATGCGCGGCGTCGATTTGGGCATTGGGGCCAATTTCCGTCAGGCTCTGGCCGAAGACACCGGCTTTCCCGATGGCTATTTCGATATCGTGACCTCATTCCTGCTGTTCCACGAGGTTAGCTCTGAAGGGGCTGAGGACATCATCAACGAGGGTCATCGTCTGTTGCGTCCGGGTGGCGTGTTCTATTCCCGTGATCAGCGAGACTGGACAAAGCTGAGAGAGCGGACCGCGTTTAGCCGATATCAGGCCAGCTGGATTTGGCGCTGGAACCATGAAGTCTGGCAGCGGGACCACAACAGCAACAACTATCCGAAAATGCTGTCCGGTGCAGGGTTCGAAGTTAGCAATCCGCGCGGTGAGAAAGCCGTGGGTATGTCCAGCTCTGAACTTATGGGCACCAAACCGGCTTAATCCATAGACGCGATTTATGGTATTTGAGGCCAGCGGCATTGGACGCTGGGTCTTTTGCTCTGGTAATCTGACAACGCGCCGGTACTGCGGCGGTTGGATTCTGTTGAGAGGTCTTCATGATTGATCGTCGTACGCTTTTTCCGGCGTTGGCCGGGTTAGGGTCCGCAGCTGCTGCTTTGTTTGGCAGCAAAAAGGCCAAGGCCAGCTCAAGTCCAGGATTTGTTGGCGACATTGAACCCCGCGGCACGAAGGACCGGCTAGAGCGCTTGCCATCCCTCGATCTAGAGAGCCAACAAGACTTTCTAACGGGATACCGCAGCCTCACGGGTCGAGGTTTCCGCCGAATTACCGCCAGAAGAGCCAAGGATTTGTTCAAAGCGAAAGGGTTGGATTACGCAGCCGACCCATCACTAGAGACTGTGATGGAAATCCTTGGCGATGACCCGGTGTTTGGCATGAATGCGCGCTCATGGGTCAGTTGTCAGCAGTTAACCTGGAGCACGATCCAGGATTACGTTCACGATAGAGCAGATGAATACTTGGCAGAGATGGAAGCCACAGACGAGATTGGACCTGGAACACTTGAGCTGAACCCAGATGTGCCGCTGCCTGACCATGTGAAGTACGAAATTCACATCATGCCCGGTGGTTACGTTGGCGACCCTCTTGGCGGCCATGTTTATCACTACGGCACCAATAACTTTTATGGTGGCGGGAACTATCAAGACGAAATCCATATCGATCTAGCGAATTCCGTCGCAATCCCTGAAGACGGCAAGGTGCTCCGTATCCTCGATGTCGGCTGCACCCTGGGCCAGATGACGTTGGCCCTTAAGGAACGGTTCCCTGATGCGGAAGTGTGGGGGATTGATGCCGGGGGTCCGATGCTTCGGTACGGCCACATGCGTGCCGTCGACTTAGGGGTCGACATCAACTTGGCGCAACGATTGGCGGAAGATACAAAGTTTGAAGATGGGTTCTTCGATGTCGTTACGTCGTACATTCTCTACCACGAGATGCCAGCGGATATTTCTGAGCAGTCTGTCAAAGAGGCCTATCGCATTCTGCGGCCTGGCGGTGTGTTCTTCCCAATCGATTTCTATACGGGCAGCAATGTCGTTACCAAACGGGCCGATCTAAAGTTCCGCCGGTGGTGGGACCATCGCTGGAACGAGGAAGTCTGGTTCAAAGAATACGATGGGTTCGATATGTCTAAAGCCATGATGGGTGCCGGTTTTGACGTTAATGAAGACGGACCTAAGGCCTGGATTGGCAATGTAAACGTTCTTGGAACGAAGCCAACTTAAGTTGGTGCCGCCATAGAGTTGGCCTCTATTTCTTTGATTTTACCCCGTTTAAGGGTCATCATAGGGTTATAACCTTTCCGTTTTGACTCAGCCTCCAAGGAGGGCTCCTGATGATCGATCGCCGCACACTTTTTGGCGCATCTGCTGCGACGGCTTCCTTTGTATCTTCCCTATTCAAAGGCCGCCGGGCAGAAGCGAAAACGCCTGCAGAATATACGTTTAAAGACGTTGAAAAGCGTGGCACGCGCGGACGTCTAGAACGCTTACCGGCGCTCGACTTGGAAAGCAGTCAAGATTTCCTGACCGGTTTTCGTAATTTCGTAAATCGAGACATGCGTCAAGCCGCTCAAAAACGCCTAACGGTTCTGATGGAAGAACGCGGGTTGAGCGCAGATGATGATCTGCCGCTTGAAGAACTTCTGCCTATGATCGAAAACGATCACCTCATCATGGGCAGTGTGCGCGGTTGGGTCTCGAACCAGCAGCTGACATGGAAGCAGGTCCAGGACTACTTTCATGCCAATGCCGACGAGTATATGGCTGAAATGGAATCCGCTGATCATTCAGGGCCAGGGTCGTTGGAATTAGACCCAGATTTGGTACTTCCCGAATACACCAAACATGAAATTCATATTCAGCCCGGCGGTTATGTGGGCGACCCGTTTGCGGGTTACATAAACTATTACGGCGTCAATAACTTCTACGGCGGCAGCAACTACGACGATGAAGTGCAGGCGGCCATTGCCGAACGCGTACAAATTCCACGCGACGGCAAAAAGGTGATGCGCATTCTTGATCTTGGCTGTGCGACGGGTCGATTGACCTTCGCCATGAAAGACCGTTTCCCTGATGCGGAAGTCTGGGGCATTGATGTGGGCGCACCGATGGTTCGTTTTGCCCATACTCGCGGTGTTGACCTAGGGAAGGACGTACATTTCGCCCAACGTTTAGCGGAGGACACGAAATTCCCGGACAACCATTTTGACCTCGTGATCTCGTACATCATGTTCCACGAGGTGACGTCAGAAGCGCAGGATAAGATTATTGCCGAAGCGAAGCGAGTTTTGCGCCCTGGTGGTGTGTTCTTCCCGATGGACTTCCTGACCGGGAAACAAGCCCCCAAGAGTACGGCCTATCGCACATTCGCCATTTGGCAGGACCATAAGTTCAATGGTGAGCCATGGCGTATGGAATACTCGTCCCGTGACTTCGGAGAGCTGGTTAAGAAGCATGGCTTTGACACAGATGAATCCATTCGCCCAGCACGTCGCGGACATGGCGCTATCATGGGCATTAAGCCCACTTAAGCGCGTTTTACATTTGAATAGAATCAAGAACCCCGCGTTCCTGTGGGGTTCTTTTTTATTCAAATACAGCACGACGGGGAGGGGAGTAGGCCTCGTCTAATTCGAAGGTAAATAAATGTTAGACCCTGTCTCGCCGATCGATGATTGATTTGGCGATACGTTTAACAAGGCAGTGTCTGCGGGTCCGATCGCCCGTGTTATGAGAAACGCGATCGCGCCGATTAAGATGAGGACGGCTAATAGGTTGAGCGCGACTGCGAGTAGATAGCCGTCAGTTTGGCGATGAGTCGACTGTTCTCTTTGCGCGGGATCCAGATATGAAGCGTTCATGGCCCGATCCTCATTATGTGGCGATGTTAAACGCGGTCTCATAAGTAAGACGCCGTGGTCTCGCCAATACCTCTACTTATTTGTATGTATAATGTGACGCCTAGCTTTAAGGATGGGCATTGCCACGCCGATGAACGATGAGCGAGAGTTCCAGCGACTTTTCGCAGATTTGCAGCCTTTACTGCGGCGTTTTCTGGTTGCCCGGTTTGGCAATGAGGCGGATGCAGATGATGTTGTACAGGACACACTAGTCAAGCTTCACCAGGTCGCTCAGAAAGAGACGATCGAGAATCCGAAAGCTTTGGCCTTCAGTATCGCGCGAAATCTCTCGGTTGACTTAATCCGGAAGAATAGCCGCGCCAAAGCCAGGGAATCTGCATACGGAGGGTTGGGCACGGAGCAGGCCGGTGACGACTTTGTCGACCCACGTCCGGATGCGGAGCGCCAGTTTTCAAGTCGGCAGGAGATAGACCGGTTGTTGACTGCGCTGAGCAGTTTGACGCCAAAAGTGCGTCAGGCCTTTGTTTTGCACAAAATCGATGGTCATTCCTACGCGGAGGTGGCCAAGCGCATGGGGCTCTCCAAAAGCACGGTCGAGAAACACATGATCAAGGCATTGCGCCGGCTTAGCGACGTTTTGTCATGAGTCTGAATTTTATGAAAACGGCAGCTGAATGGAGGTCTGGGACACCTTGCGACGTCTCCTTCATGAGCACGATTATGCCTGGGGCAAAAAGGCGAAAAATAAGGTGTTTTTGAGCAAAGCAGATCGGCGGGAAAAGGAGGCATTGGACTGGGTCCAACGCATAGATGGCGACACTATGTCTGAAGCGGACATGGAATCTTATGTCGCTTGGATGGAGTTAAACGAAGAAAACGCGATTGCGTTCCGGCGTTTAGATGCGGCCTGGATTGTTGCGGGAGAGGCCACGGATGCCATTCGGGCTCAGTTCGGTCCAGAAGCGCGGGCACTCGACGACGGTCCGTCATTATGGTCGAGAGGGCTTTCTGGTCTAAGGCCGGGCTGGACACTTCAGTTCGCTGCTCTGTGTGGTGCCTTAGCCCTGATATTAGTCGTAGGGCTTCAAGCGCCAGAGGAAAACACGACTACGATGCAACAGTTTGCCACGTCGGTGGGCGAGCGGCGGGATATCACGCTTGAAGATGGTTCGATCGTGACACTCAATACTGGATCAGAGATTTCGATTGCATTTGAAGCTGACAGGCGCACCGTAAATTTGTCACGGGGTGGTGCTCTGTTTGATGTAACTCCAGATGCAACACGACCATTTATGGTTCGTATGGACGGGGGAGCGGTAGAGGTCCTCGGAACGGTGTTTGACGTTCTGCGGAAGGACGAAGGGTTCTCCGTCACGGTGCTCGAGGGGCGAGTCTCGGTCAGTGCTGATGTTGAGGGGTTGGCATCGAACAAGGCTGTTGTGTTGGCCCCAAATCAAGGGGCTGATGTGAATACGAGGCTCGCGTCGCTTTCATCATTTTCTATTGATGCCGATATTGCGACGGCGTGGCGCCGAGGTCAGCTGATTTACCGTAGCGCTCCCTTGGGTCAGGTGATGGCAGATCTGAATCGTTACGCGACGGTACCCCTATCCGTTGAGGATGAGGCGATTAGGGAGTTGGTTTTTACGGGCGTTCTTGCGATTGAGTCTGCTGATTTGATGATGGCGCGCTTGGCCGGGCTCTTGCGCCTTGAAGCCGTTTCGACAGAGGATGGCGGTCTTCGTCTTCAATCAGTCAAGTAGCAGTGTTTCTCATATTTGTTGATTTATTGACCCGGCGCTTTGTTCGTACTGTTGCGTTCGTCGCTGCGGTGACGGCGGTCTATTCAACACACCCTGACGCAGCCTTTGGACAAAATCGGCAGACGGCGCTTTTTCCGGCGGCTGTAACGAATTCCTCTCGGTTGGTGTTCTTTGAAGTTTCGTCGCAGCCCGTGGCCGAGGCTCTGATTGCTTTTGCTCTACAGGGCAATCTGTCTATCGGTCTTCAAGACACAGGTGCTGCAGGCATCAACACTCCTCGCGTAAGCGGCCTGTACAATGCCAGCGACGGTCTTCGCCGACTTCTATATGGAACTGGTCTTGCCTACAGCTTTGTTGATGAGCGGACAGTTCGCGTATTTCGGGATGCGGTTGTTGGCAGCGAACCTACGACCCAAAAGCTAAATCAACTGCCAGGTGAGATTGGGCAACGCAATAATAGCATAGCCTTGGAAGAACTGTTGGTGACGTCGACCAAACGGGAACGCGATCCGCAGGACGTTGCTGTCAGCGTGGCCTCGGTCGGTTCAGAGCAGATTGAGGCTATGGGCGTCCGAGATGCTGAAGACCTGGTCGCGTTGGTGGCGGGTCTTAGCACCACCAACCAGGGGCCGGGTCGAAATAAGATATTCTTACGTGGTCAGTCTGATGGACCGTTAGCGGAACGAACACAATCGACTGTGGGTATCTATATCGACGAATCACCACTGGTCTACAGCGATACCAATCCTGACTTTCGCCTCGTCGATATCGAACGCATAGAAGTCCTGCGTGGTCCGCAAGGGACACTATTTGGTGCTGGCTCTCTGGGCGGAACCTTCCGGATCATTACTAATAAACCTGACCCGTCTGAAGTCCTGGGGGAGGTGAGCGTTAGTGGGGCGTTCACAAACAGCGGGGCGCCCAGCTATACCGCCGACGGCATGATCAACGTACCCCTGACTGAAGGACGTTCGGCGATCCGTCTAGCTGCTTTCTATGACACCTTTGGTGGGTTTATTGATGATGTGCGGTTGGATGAAGAGAATATCAATAACGCTAAGATTCTCGGTGGTCGAATATCTTACGCGACGGATATCGACGATTTTTGGAGTGTTATTCTATCCGGCAACGCGCAAAAGATTGACCTTGATGACACACAGTATTTTTCGCCAGGTCTTGGCCTGCTTACCCGTGCGAACTATGTGGCTGAACCAAGGAAAGACCAATTTTATCAAACGGGCCTAGCGGTTACTGGAGATCTTGGGTGGGCTGAGTTTGTCTCCGCGACAACGTATATCCGGCGTCGGATTCAAAATGTATCGGATGCGTCCCTTGCGGTGCCCGACCTTCTTGATCTAACTACTCGCCCCAGTCCGTTTTCTTCTCGCAATAAAATTGCGACCTTGGCACAGGAGTTTCGTTTTTCTAAGGAAGGAAAACGGCTTGATTGGTTGGTCGGTGGATTTTATCTAGATCGCAACGAAAATCTAAAGACAGCGTTTTCGGTTCCAGGGGCCGGTGTGACGTTTGCTCCAACCGGTTTTCCGTCGGATGTCGTATTCGAAGAAGACAGAGATGACGACGTAAAACAATTCGCCGCGTTTGGAGACTTTTCTTATCGTTTTACACGTTCGCTAGAAGCGTCACTTGGACTCCGATGGAGCAGGGCGACACTTGATGTTTCGTCTTTGACAACCGGTATTATTAGTGCTCGGGCGGACGAAACGGATCTCCCCAACCGTGCGAATAGCGTAACGCCAAGGCTATCAATTCGATACGACGCGACGTCATCGACATCGGTTTACGTTCAGGCAGCGAAAGGATTTCGTGTTGGTGGTGTCAACATCAATACGCCAATTTCAGCACTATTTGATCCGGGATTAGATTCGGATGAAGCGTTGCAAACTCAAACGTTCTCGGAAGACACACTGTGGAACTATGAGGTTGGATTTAAGTCTCGTCTATTTGATGATCGTCTGAGCGTTGACGCCGCGGCATTTTATGTACGATGGAGAGATATTCAGACCGATCAGATTTTGCCGACTGGTTTCCTATTCGTGACGAACGCAGGCAATGCACGGAATTTTGGTGTGGAGATTCAACTTGCTGCAAAGATGACCGATCACTTGACCGTTACGGCGGTGGGCATCTGGAATGATCCGACACTGACCCAGGCGAATACCTTTCTCAACGCACAGCGCGGTGACAGGCTTCCTGCCATAGCCGCGTTCACAGGTGGCATTGGATTTTACTACAGCAGGCCAATATCGGACCGGCTATTGTTCAATTTGAGCGCAGATTACAGTTTCGTCGGGTCATCCCGTTTGTTCTTTGATCGCGATTTGTCACCGGAAATGGGAGAGGTCCATAAAGCCAACTTGCGTGTCGGTTTCGGTTGGGGCTCTTGGGAGACGCGGTTGTCGGTCGCCAATCTGTTTAATAACAGAGGCAATACCTTCGCTTATGGCAATAGTTTTAGCTTGAACGCCACATCGCAATTCACGCCTTTGCGGCCACGTAGCATCGGCCTTGAGATCGTTCGCAGATTTTAACCGTCTATGGGGGCAGGTACGTCCGCATCTCCAAGAATGAGTGCTTTGGCGTATTCCGGAGCAATGAGATGGCAATAGAGAGCGCCGCGAAAACGATCCGGTGCCATCTTGAATAGAATGTTTGTCCAGTTGATTTGCATCCGCTTGCTTTGAATATGAAGGGTCCCATTCTCACCGCGCGTCGCAAAGTCAAAGGGCTTGGTCCATGACTGACCAGTTATGACCGATATATCTTCGTCGAAGATAATTTGTGTGTTGGTCAGGACACGCCTCTCGGCTTCTTCAGGCGTTAGGTTCGCGATAACTGCAGATACGTTCTCTTTATTGATCGCAGCACAGGTCCGTGCCTCGTCGTTGGTTTTGCTTTCACCATAAACTTCTTGAATATGATCGGGTGTCTTCATCTTGCATGACACCATGCGGGGTAAACCGTCCTCGCCGGTCATCGTGAACTGTTCGTTGCGTAGTGGGTCAACGCTTGCTTTGGATAGGACGAAGGCTTCGTAATCTGGATGGACAACGTTCTCTGCCGGAACCTTGTTGCCCATTATGGAAGTCTGAATCGATGTGCAGAAGGTATCTGTGATGGTGGCTTGGCCACCTTCGGCCGTCGCGAGGGTCCCTGACATAACAAGGACGAGAAATGCCGTTGTAGAAAATCCCAGATTCTTCATCGTTACGTCCTTGATTAACTAGTCCTCATGAGGGGTGGGCATAGGCAAGAGGTTGGCCATAAGAACCGCAACAACCAATAGTGATGAGCAGATGATAAATGGCGCAGAAGGATTAAATTGGTAAGAGATTGTGCCAACAATAGGGCCAATCATAAAGCCGACGGCTTGGAAGGCCCCTGTTAATCCAGCCATGCTGCCCTGGTTTTCGGGGCCAGCCGCGAGCGACGCTGCAGTCATATAGGCAGGCCAGCCAACTCCACTCCCCAGTCCAAAGAGTCCCATGGCCGCAATGAGAGCCCAGTAGCTCGGCGCTAACATGATGAGAAGCACAGCGATAAAGGCCACCGGCATGCCGACATTAATCATCCGGCGGGGCGGCCATTTCAGGCGTGGGATAACACCGATTTGTATGGTGATCTGCGCAATGGCAGATACGAAGAGGGCGATGCCAACGCCGCGCGCTGTCCCGGCGGTACTGAGATCAAAGGTGTCTTGCATGTGGAAGCCAAGAATGACGATCATCGTCACGTTGCCGAGAATGAGAACCATAAAGCCGCCGGCAATACTCAGCACGGCCGGAGTCATGATATGGCGAAAGCCAACCTTGTCTGACTGCTTGTGGCGTACGGGTTCGTGCAGGCAATAGACGTACAACCCGACGGCGGCGACACCCATCAGCGTCACAATATAGAAAGGTGCTGTCGCTGAAAGGGATGAGAACCCTGCTGCAATAGCCGGACCAACAACCGAGCCAAAACCCCAGGCGGCTGTGATCATGGCGACACCGCCAGCGCGATTTTCTTTACTGGTCATATCGGCGACCATTGCCATTGTCGCTGGGTAGATCGCACCAGATGAGAGTGTGTAAAGGCTACGAACGGCGACCAGAATAAGGAAGCACATAAAGGCGCTAATTGTTCCCGCAAGGCGCATGTCGATCGTGAAGGCAAAGGCTGCGGTCATGAATACGTAGCCGACAGCGCCAACCAGGATGACCTTCTTTCTACCCCAGTCTTCGCTGATTCGGCCCCACACTGGGCCCGTGATGAGCATGAAGGCTCCGCCAACGGCCAAGATCACACCGACCTGCCACTCGAGGAAACCCATGTCACGGCCCAGAGGAGGAAGGATGGTGATCAGAAAGTTGTTGCCGATGGCACTAATCAGCATGCCGTAAGCCAGAACTATGCCCGTAGTTTTTGGAAGGGATCCAGTCGCGGTACCGTTGCTCGTCGTATCAGTCATTCTAAGCCTTCATTTTGTGTCGATGTGCATACGAGGCTCACGACCTTTGTCGATCATCTTAATGCAACGCGCCCTGACGCATGTCCGTAGAATGGGCAGGAGTGTTATGATCTGGCGAGGAGGCGGATGCAAAGAAAAACCCCCAGTTTTACTCACATTTACGTGGATAATCCGCCGAGCGAACAAGATATCTGTCATAGAAAAAATCAAAAAAATTTGATCCGGATCAAACAGGATTGGATCTAATAACCCCATAGATGCCGTATACTTAAAGTAATCGGGCTCATCGGAGCCCTGGTCGAGAGTGGGAGACTTCCGCCATGTATGTGAATTTTTGGTACCCGGTTTGTGTGAGTGACGAATTGACGGACTCACCGATCCGCGTGCGTATCCTTAAGCACGACTTTGTTGCGTTCAGAGACAACGAAGGTAAGCCGGCGTTGTTGGCTGATACCTGTGTCCATCGTGGTGGTGCGCTGTCGGGCGGTAAGTGCAAAGAGGACGGCACGGTTCAATGCCCATACCATGGCTGGCGTTTTACCAGCGAGGGCATGTGTACACGCATTCCTTCACTGGGCATTAATGGCAAAATACCTGCGCGGGCCCGTGTTGACGCCTATCCGACAGTCGATAAGTACGGCTTGGTATTCGCTTTCCTTGGTGATCTGCCAGAGGCAGAACGTCCGCCCATTATGCCGATTGACGAAATCGGACAAGAGGGTTGGCGGGCTACGATTCAAACCTTCGATGTCGACTACAACTATGAACGCTCGATTGAGAACGGTCTCGATCCAGCTCATAACGAATATGTGCACTCGACTCACGGCTATAACGGCGAGAAAGAAGAAGAGTACCAGGTCAACGATCTTGAGCCCTATAAGAACAACGATTGGGGCTTCGGCTTTATGCACACCTTCGATGCTCCACCGTTGAAAAACTGGTTGATGAAACGCTTCCGCAAGGAAGGTGGCAAGATGCAGGCTGGTTCGGGTACCTATGGCCCCAACCACATGTGGACCTACATTCATCTGTCAGAAACGATGCACATGCATCAGTACATGTTTGAAGCGCCCATCGAAGAAGCAAAGACCCGTATTTATCTGGTCAACTTGCGCAACATGGCGATTACCAAGCGGGAGTGGCTGAACAAGTTCCTCGATAAGAAGATCAAGGAGCGCAACATGTTTATCGCCAGCGAGGACATCGTCGTCGTTGAAAAGCTGGAGCCAAAAATGACTCCGCCGACGACGACCAAGGAAGTCCTGATGCCCCATGACCGGGTGGTTGTTCAATACCGCGGAATGCTTAAGCAGTGGGAACAGAAAGGCTGGCGCCTCGATCATGAATCGCTGAACGCCATAAAGGCCAAGGGCGATGCGATTACCGCCATTCCTTGTCCGTCCCGCAGAGACTCCAAAGGGTGGGTGCTTGATCCGGCCCCCGTGTTTGAAGCGTTGCCAGAAGCGGAGCCCATTCGGGAGGCTGCTGAATAGCGTATCGACATACTCTAATCTGAAAACGCCGGTCCTTGTGGCCGGCGTTTTTCTTTGGGGAAGGGGTTGCGCGTGCGCTTCAGTTTAAGAAGACTGCCGGCTTCGGATGATAAGGAAAGCCGACATGAAAAAAGTCGTTAGTGACGTGATTGTTAAGGGGTGGCAGCCCGAGACAGAGGAAACCCACAAGCGGTGGCTCTTGGCCAAGCACCCTGATGGAACCCCAAAAGTCGATGACTTTATGTTGGTGGAAGATGTCGTGCCTGCGCCAGCCCCTGGGCAAGTGCTGGTCCGTAATCTGTATTTATCGGTCGACCCATTTCAGCGCCTGGTGATGAACGCGACGCCGCGGAATGTTGAGGTGGTTCCGCTCTACGGTGTGATGTTGGGGGATATCGTTGGTGAAGTCGTGAAATCACACCACCCGGACTTCAAAGATGGCGATGTGGTGAACGGACTCCTCGGTTGGCAGAATTATGCGCTGACACGAGGGATAGGCCATTACATTCACAATAGATCCGGCTTGCGCGTCGTCGATGAATCCCTAGGCCCGCTGAATACGGCAGCCAGTGTACTTGGCCGCCCAGGTATGACGGCCTACTTCTCAATGATACTAGAATGTAAACCGAAACCCGGTGACGTGATGGTTGTGACGACTGCCGCTGGCGCAGTTGGTCACCTGGCCGGCCAAATCGGAAAAATTTACGGGGCGACGGTGATTGGCATTACGTCGTCTGACGAAAAAATTCGATTTATCACTGAAGAAATGGGCTTCGACGCTGGCATCAACTACAAAGAGGTCAATGACATTGCGTCTGCTGTAAAGCGCGCGTGTCCAAAGGGCGTTGATATCTACTATGACAACGTCGGTGGTCCAATGGCCGAGGCCATTCTCACCCAGCTCAACCCTGGTGGCCGTGTGTCCTACGTTGGCTCGACAGAGCAGTACAACACGTTTGAAGAAGACGGCTCACCCTGGACCTGGAAAATGAATAAACCCATGTTCATCATCCACGACTACATCGAACGGTACGATGAAGGCCGCAAAGCCATGAGCGAATGGATTAAAGATGGCAAGTTGAAATACCGCGATGACATCGTCGACGGTTTAGAAAATGCACCTGATGCCTTTGTCGGGTTGTTCCAAGGCACCAACGTGGGCAAGCGTTTGGTCCGCGTTAACGAGATGCGGTTGAACGGCGAACCGGCTTAGTTGGCGTCAGCGGTCACTAAGTCTTCCGGCTTTACCCGTTGGGTTTGACGAAGTTGATCGTCCCATCCGCCAGATAAAAACGCGCTGATGTCAGACGCGACGAGTTCCGGCTCTTCGATGTAGGGGTAGTGTCCCAGTTCCTCATATTTCTTGATGATTGTCGGTGCGCCGGTCATCCACAGCTGAATTACATTGGCTTCTAAGTGCATAACAGTGGGGTTTTTCATGCCCCAGAATATCGCTGTTGGCGCTGTGATATCGTCGAGCACAGCTGATGGATCACCGGTGATGTAGTTGCGCCGGAATAGAGCGCCTGTCTCATGTCGATCATCGCGGCGGTTCATGTCGTAGTTCATTTCCACGTGCCAATCGAATGGCGGGCGCTTGGTGATGGTGCTGGAGAGTGAACTTCTCCACCAATTCATGGATTGGTGATTGCTGGAGACCCATCGACCAAACGCAGAGCCGCGTTCTCGGTTCGGGTTGGTTACAGCGGTGCGTGGCATGCCGGCGGAATTGATTAGTACAAACCGATCGATCTTTTCTGGATGCGCAGCGGCGTAGCGGAAGGCGACTGTGCCACCCGACGACGTTCCAACGAGGTGGAATTTGTCGATTCCAAGATTCTCCGTCAGGTGCGTAATAACTTCCCCATAGAGTTCAGGTGAGTAGCGACCTTGGGCGTCGAGCCCACTCAGGCCATTGCCTGGAAAATCGAAACGGATGACACGGAAACGGTCGGTCATATTTTCAACCATGCCGTCCCACGCGCGGGTCGTGTGGTAAGAGGCATTTGAGAGCACAACGGCCGGGCCATCGCCTTCGTCGATGTAATGAATCTCCATACCATCGCGTTCGATATACTTGGAGGCGGGCGTTTCGTACTTGGCGCGAAGATCGACAAGAGAGACGTCCCATATCCCCGATGTGAGCAGTAGCACCCAGCCACCAAAACCGATGACCGCTACGATCAAGGCGATCAAACTGCTTTTCCGAAGAGTCATACTGAGCTTCCCTGTAAATCTACGCTGTTATTCGGCTATCCTGCTGCGGGTCCGCTCCCAAAGGCAAGGTGCGCCGTTCAGGGTGATACACTACATCGGCCTATTTTATTTGGTCAAAACGATAGGAGCATCTCTCGGTGCGGCGTGTTCTCAGTATTTTTGCTTTTATCGCGCTGTGTCGGTACGGGGGCCTGCACCAATAAAATCTATCACGCGACCGACGACACCCTCGGCCCGGAGTAAAACCAATGGAGATGTCCGCCGCGCGGTAAGCTCGATGGAGCCTGTTACCATCTCCGGCCCATATCGAGCTATCAAGAATAATCGCTTCGTCTCGAATCAATGTGAGTCGGAATTGCCACACCTTTGATTCTATTGGGAAAAATTGTCGCGTGGGAGTTGACCGCCAGACTCTGCCGTGATTCCATTCTGCTATGGCAATCGGATCAGATCATACCAAGAAGGCGAAACAGGTGCTTGCGCCACTTCTTGGTGCCGCTCTTGTTACCTATTTTGCATACCATGCGGTACAGGGAGACCGCGGGCTTTTGGCGTGGTGGCAATTGCGCCAGCAAATGGATGCCTCTGAACTCGAACTGGCCTCAATCTCGGCGGAACGAGAATATCTTGAGAGCATGATCTCCTTGCTCAGGCCTGAGAGCCTTGATTTAGACATGCTGGATGAACAAACCCGCCGCACCTTGGCATTTGCGCAGCCCAAAGAGCTGCTTATCATTCCGGTCGAACAAACGCCCTAAATCACAGGGCTCACCCTCTGTTTCCTTCAAAAACCAAGTGATTTTTGTTCTCAAATAGCGATAAGGAAACGTCTTATTTAGCGAGCTCAAAAGAGAAAAGTTGTGAGTGAACTCTCTTATGAGTAACTAAATTACAATATGATGTAAGAGCGTTACCAGCAAAGCGACATTGATTCAGGGACTTAACTAGAATTGAGTTCATTAATAAATTGTGCAGTGCAAACAGTGGGTTAACCGCAGTTTTTCTTGCGCGTAAGGGTTCTCGCTGCGATAAACCCCCATAACAAAGGTGCCGCAATAACAAAAATATTGGCGCTGCAACAGGAACGGGGATACCGCATGGCCGCTCGCAAATCCGCCACTGCTAAATCATCTGCGTCAAAAGCGAAGACAAAGAAATCCACGAAATCTGCATCACGCTCGTCGACGGGCAAAGAGCCCACGGTCGACCAACAGGTCCAATTTTATAGAGATATGTTGCTCATTCGGCGCTTTGAAGAACGCGCCGGACAGCTCTATGGCATGGGCCTTATCGGCGGATTTTGTCACCTTTACATCGGCCAGGAAGCTGTCGTTGTCGGTCTGCAAGCAAACGTCATTGATGCGGATACGTTGATTACGACCTACCGTGACCATGGTCACATGTTGGCGTCCGGCATGGACCCGAAAGGGGTCATGGCTGAACTGACTGGCCGCATTGACGGGTATTCGCACGGTAAGGGCGGATCAATGCATATGTTTAGCCGGGAAAAAGGGTTTTTCGGTGGACACGGTATTGTCGGCGCGTCGGTTCCCATCGGGACTGGGTTAGGTTTTGCGCACAAGTACAACGAAGATGGCGGCGTTAATTTCTGCTATTTCGGTGATGGTGCAACCAACCAAGGCCAAGTTTATGAGGCCTTTAATATGGCAGCGTTATGGAAGTTGCCGGTCATCTACGTGATCGAAAATAATAAGTATGGCATGGGGACTTCGATCGAACGGGCATCGGCTTCGACTGATTTGCATCGTCGCGGGTCAGCTTACGGAATCCCCGGTTGGGTGGTCGATGGCATGGATGTTGCCGCAGTTTACAAAGCCGGCCAGGAGGCGGTTGAGTATGTAAGAGCTGGCAACGGTCCTCTCATTCTTGAAATGAAGACCTACCGGTATCGCGGTCATTCGATGTCTGATCCGGCAAAATACCGTTCTAAAGAAGAGTTGGCGAAGATGCGTGGTGAGCACGACCCGATTGATCGCCTCCGGCTCAAACTGGTTGCTGAAAAAGTTCTCGATGAAGACGGTTTCAAAGAGATGGATAAGGCGATCAAAGCCAGGGTTACGGAATCTGCAGAGTTTGCACAAAACTCACCGGAACCCGATCCAAGTGAATTGTTTACGGACGTCCTTCGCGACGTTGCTTGACGTTAAAGAGGCGTACACGGGCGGTTAACGCCTGACGCTGCTGCGCCCGAATACGGGTCTAAAATGGGAGTACGTATCCTTGGCGACGGAAATTCTAATGCCAGCGCTTTCACCGACGATGACCGAAGGCACGCTTGCCAAGTGGTTGGTGAAGGAAGGCGACACGGTTTCAGCCGGCGACCTGATTGCCGAGATTGAGACCGACAAAGCGACAATGGAGCTCGAAGCCGTTGATGAAGGCACAATCGGCAAGCTGCTGATCGCCGAAGGGTCGGAAGGCGTTGACGTTAATGTCCCGATCGCCATCGTTCTCGACGAGGGTGAGAGCGCCGACGATATTCAAGTATCGGCTGCCAAGGCACCGGAATCGACGGATGAACCGAAACCCGTGAGTGGGGTTGAGGCTGAGGCTGCGCCACGTCCTGCAGCGCCTAAACCCGTGATGGATGCCGATGAACCGGTCACCGGAGATACGGCGGAGATTACAGTTCGGGAAGCGTTACGAGACGCTATGGCTGAAGAAATGCGGAAAGACGAGGCCGTGTTTTTGATGGGTGAAGAGGTCGCTGAATATCAGGGTGCCTATAAAGTTAGCCAGGGACTGTTGGAAGAATTCAGTGCCAAACGAGTGATTGACACACCGATTACCGAGCAAGGGTTTGCTGGACTCGGCGTTGGTGCAGCATTTGGCAACCTTAAGCCAATCATCGAATTCATGACCTTTAATTTTGCCATGCAGGCTATTGATCAAATCATCAACTCAGCGGCTAAGACGCTGTATATGTCTGGCGGACAGATGGGTTGCTCAATCGTGTTTCGTGGCCCCAACGGTGCCGCGTCGCGCGTCGGTGCACAGCACTCACAATGTTATGGTGCCTGGTACGCCCACATCCCTGGGCACAAGGTTGTCGCGCCATGGTCCGGTGCTGATGCGAAAGGCCTACTCAAAGCGGCTATTCGGGATCCGAACCCTGTGATTGTCTTAGAGAACGAACTTCTCTACGGGTCAAAGTTTGATGTCCCGGTCAGTGACGACTACGTCCTGCCAATCGGCAAAGCGAAAATCGAACGGGAAGGGACGGACGTCACCATTACGGCGTTTACGATCATGGTGGGCAAAGCACTAGAAGCTGCAGAACGGCTGGCCGAGGATGGCATATCAGCGGAGGTGATTAATCTCCGTAGCCTGAGACCGCTGGACACAGAGACGATTATAAAATCTGTGCAGAAAACCAATCGCTGTGTGTCGTGCGAAGAAGGTTTCCCATTCTCCGGTATTGGCGCGGAGATATCAGCACAAATTATGGAAAATGCCTTTGATTGGCTCGACGCTCCGGTCGCTCGTGTAACGGGCGTCGACGTTCCAATGCCCTATGCCGCGAACCTCGAGAAGTTAGCGTTGCCGCAGGTCGAACACATTGTGGAGGCGGCAAAGGCCGCCTGTTATCGCGCCTAAGTGACGCGAAAGAGGAAATAAGAAATGCCTATTCAAATTCTAATGCCGGCGCTTTCCCCGACCATGACCGAAGGCACGCTTTCTAAGTGGATGGTCAAGGAAGGTGATGAGGTTTCGTCCGGAGATATTATCGCAGAGATCGAAACCGATAAGGCGACGATGGAATTAGAAGCCGTCGACGAAGGCAAAATCGGCAAGATTTTGGTTAATGAAGGCACCGAAGGGGTCGAGGTTAACAAGCCAATCGGAATTTTACTGGAAGACGGCGAAGAGGAAAGCGACATCAAGGCATCGGATAGCGCATCTCCTGTTGCTGACAAACCAGAAGCCGTTGAAAAACCTGTCACAGCACCGGCGGTAGCGCCAGTTGAGGAAGTCGCGCCTGCCAAGCAGGCTGCACCCGCAGTTGTTGTATCCCCAGAAAGTGGTGACCGTGTATTTGCTAGTCCGCTGGCCAAGCGCATCGCTGCGAATGCTGGGCTCGATCTAAACGCCGTTCAAGGCAGTGGGCCGAACGGTCGCATTGTTAAGGCTGACGTTGAAAAAGCGATGTCTGGTGGCGTGGCCAAGCGCGCCGGTGGGCAAGCTCAAAGCATAGCCGCGGTGTCATCCGCATCGTCTGATGTTCCAGACTTCGGACAGTCCTACAGCGAAGAAGAAAATTCCGGCGTGCGTAAAATCATTGCGCGGCGTTTGCTTGAAGCAAAACAGAATATTCCGCACTTCTACCTCACTGTTGAGTGTAATATTGATGAATTGTTGGCGTTGCGAAAAAGACTGAACAGCCGAGACGGTGCCGACTACAAAATTTCGGTTAATGATTTTGTGATTAAAGCCAGCGCGATTGCGATGCGCAAAGTACCGATGGTCAACGCGACATGGACCGATGAAGCGATCCGCGTGTACGACAATGTTGATGTCGCGGTTGCCGTCGCCACGGACGGCGGATTGATCACTCCGATCATTCGTAATGCGGACCAAAAAGGTTTGTCGGTTCTCTCCAACGAGATGAAAGAACTGGCCGGTAGAGCGCGGGACAACAAACTGAAGCCTGAAGAATACCAGGGCGGTGGGTTCTCGATTTCAAACTTGGGCATGTTTGGGATCAAAGAATTCTCAGCGATTATCAACCCACCACAAAGTGCAATTCTCGCAGTTGGCGCAGGTGAACAACGCCCAATCGTAAAAGATGGCGCTTTGGCTGTCGGAACCGTGATGAGCTGCACGATGTCCTGTGATCACCGCGTGGTCGACGGCGCAGTTGGGGCAGAATTCCTGGCGGCGTTTAAACCGTTGATCGAAGACCCATTGAGCTTGTTGTTGTAGGCGGGCCCAGACATGGCAGAGACAAACTTTGATCTAGTCGTTGTTGGTGGTGGCCCGGGTGGCTACGTAACGGCCATTCGTGGAGCTCAATTGGGACTAAAGACCGCTGTCGTAGAGCGCGAGCATCTCGGTGGTATTTGCTTAAATTGGGGGTGTATCCCGACCAAGGCCTTGTTGCGGACGGCTGAGGTATACCATTTGATCCAGCACGCTGAAGACTTCGGCCTTTCAGTGAAAGATGTCGGTTACGACGTAAAGAAAATTGTCGAACGGTCACGCAAAGTTGCGAGCCGATTGTCAGGCGGTGTCGGCATGCTGATGAAGAAGAACAAGATTGCGGTCTTTGATGGGCAAGGCGCTTTGGCCGGTAAAGGCCAAGTGAAGGTCACCAAGGATAAGAAAGAGGTCGCGACGCTCAAAGCCAAACATATTGTTTTGGCAACAGGCGCCCGTGCGCGCACGCTGCCGGGCCTCGAGCCTGACGGCAAACTTATATGGACCTACCGTGAGGCCATGGTTCCCGAAAGCATGCCGAAGTCGATGCTGGTTATTGGATCAGGAGCGATTGGCATCGAGTTCGCGAGCTTTTACCGAACACTCGGGGTTGAAGTCACTGTTGTTGAAGTGATGGACCGCGTACTGCCGGTTGAGGACGAAGAGATTTCTGCGTTCGCGCTAAAGGCGTTCAAGAAGCAGGGCATGAACATCATCACTGGTGCGACTGTCAAAGGTTTGAAGACCGGCAAGTCGAATGTCACCGCGACGATAGAAAAGGGTGGAAAAGCTGAAAGCATAACAGTGGATCGCGTTATTCTTGCGGTTGGAATTGTCGGCAATGTCGAAGATATCGGTCTCGAGAAGACTAAGGTAAAAGTCGAGAAAACCCACGTCGTGACGGGTAAATACAGCGAGACCGACGAGCCAGGCGTTTATGCGATCGGCGATCTCACCGGGCCACCGTGGTTGGCGCACAAGGCCAGTCATGAAGGTGTGATCTGTGTTGAGAAAATTGCCGGTAAGAACCCTCACGCATTAAACACATCGCGGATTCCCGGTTGTACCTATTGTCATCCGCAAGTGGCCAGCGTCGGTCTTACGGAAGCCAAAGCAAAAGAATCTGGACGCAAAATACGGGTCGGCCGCTTTCCATTCCTCGGCAATGGTAAAGCGATAGCCTTGGGGGATGACCAGGGTTTGATCAAGACCGTATTTGATGCGGAAACCGGTGAACTACTGGGTGCTCATATGATTGGGGCCGAGGTGACTGAGCTTATTCAAGGCTATGCTGTCGCGATGACGCTGGAAAGCACCGAGGCAGAGCTTATGGAGACGGTCTTCCCGCATCCAACCCTATCCGAAATGATGCATGAGTCGGTCCTTGATGCGTACGACCAAGTTGTCCATATCTAGATCATGACTGAAGCAACGCCCCTCAAGAAACAGTTGGCGCGAACACCGAAGCCTGATTGGCTGCGGGTTAAGGCGCCGACATCTAAAGCCTATGGGGAAACGCGTAAGCTGATGCGTGATCTCAATCTTCATACCGTGTGTGAAGAAGCGGCGTGCCCTAACATTGGTGAATGCTGGACGCAAAAACACGCGACTATGATGATCTTAGGCGACATCTGCACGCGTGCTTGCGCGTTTTGCAATATCAAGACCGGTAAACCGGGCAAGGTTGACCCAGATGAGCCTGCTCATGTCGGGGAGGCGGTGGCCAAACTTGGCTTACGCCATGTTGTCATAACCTCCGTCGATCGTGATGATCTTGAAGATGGTGGAGCGTCTCATTGGGTTGAGGTTATTGAGTCGATCAAGGGCGCCTGTCCGGATACGACGATTGAAGTGTTGACCCCAGACTTCAGAAAAAAACTTGGCTCGACTGATTTGGTCGCTCAAGCACATCCCGATGTCTACAACCATAATCTTGAAACCGTACCCCGTTTGTACCGGACCATTCGCCCAGGTGCTCGCTATTTCACGAGCTTGCGTCTGCTTGAGCGGGTAAAGGAAGTTGTGCCGAGCGTTTTTACCAAGTCGGGTATTATGGTTGGCCTTGGCGAAACCAAAGATGAAGTGCTTCAAGTCATGGATGACATGCGCGCCGCTGATGTAGATTTTCTCACCATCGGTCAGTATTTACAGCCGACACCGCGGCATGCTGCGGTTGACCGGTTTGTCACGCCGGACGAGTTTACTGACTATGAAAAAATGGCGCGGGCTAAAGGCTTTTTGATGGTATCAGCGACACCCCTCACGCGCTCGTCTTATCATGCGGATGCAGACTTTGCGCGCCTTAGAGAGGCCCGTGAGCACAAACTCTCGGCGGCTTCTTAGGCCTCCTACGTGGCACGCTGATTATGGCTGTTCACACGGAAAAACGGACTTTGCCCTACACCCCGGCGCAAGTGTTTGACCTAGTCGCAGATGTAGAACGCTATCCGCAATTTCTTCCCTGGTGCATCGCTTGCCGTAAAACAAAAACCTATGACGATGGGTTTGAGGCAGATTTGGCGATCGGATTTAAGATGGTACGTGAGACTTTTACGTCACGGGTTATTCTCAATAAGCCGGACCAGGTTGAGGTCGTCTACAAGGATGGTCCGTTTAAGCATCTATCGAATACTTGGAAGTTCGCATCGGCATCAGACGGTAAAAGCTGCGACATCGATTTTCATCTCGATTTTGAGTTTCGCTCCGGCGTGCTGCAAAAAATAATTGGTGTGTTGTTTGAGGAAGCGGTGCGTCGAATGGTCTCGGCCTTTGAGAGTCGTGCTGCCGAGCTTTACGGAAATTCTAATTAGTTTAGTCGTCGGCCTGATTGTCATCGTCTTCGCGTTCTCGGAGACGGTCGAGGATGAGTTCGAGAGCAGCCCCAACAGTTGACCGGCGGACATCGTCCCGTGTGCCAGCAAAGACATACCGTTTAATGACAGCATCTGTTCCACTCTCCGCAAGGGAAAGATATACTAGACCGACAGGCTTGTCCGCACTGCCACCACCAGGGCCGGCGACACCGGTTACTGCAACAGCCATGTCGGCACCAGAATGAGCCAGAGCGCCTTCAGCCATCGCCGCGGCAACGATATCGCTTACGGCACCAAACTCTGTGATAGCGTCGCCGGGAACACCGAGCAGCCGGGTTTTAGCTTCGTTTGCATAGGTGACAAAACCGCATAGGAAGGCTGTGGAGGATCCGGCGACGGCGGTAAGGCAACTAGAAATAAGCCCGCCAGTACAGGACTCAGCTGTTGCGATCATCTTGCCATGTTTGGTCGCCTCGTTGATGACGACGTTGGCCATATCGGTCAGGTCGGTTGGAAGCGTCGGCATATTTTAGTTACCCAGAACCAGAGTCGCGAAGTAAAGCAGGATGGCGGCATAAACGGCGGCTGCGATGTCATCAACCATCACACCTAGAGCACCAGGGACTTTCTGCTCAAGCGTTCTGATTGGCCAAGGCTTGAAAATATCGAATATGCGAAAGGCAATAAACCCAATTGCATAAAGCAAAACGTCAGGCGGAACGAAGGCGAGGGTGAGCCATTGTCCAGACACTTCGTCGATCACCACCCATCCTGGATCTTTTTGTGCTTCAGGTGAGGCGTTTGCGGCTGCCCAGCCGATGCCAAACGCGATCAAGCTGGCTAACACAAGGCTTTGAGGCCCCCAGACTGATGCGATAGCCCAAGCGAACGGCAATGCAGCGAGTGAACCCGCCGTGCCTGGGGCTTTTGGGCTGTATCCGCTGCCAAACCACGATAAAATTGTTAGATTAAGTATTCTCATCTTATGGTAGTTTTAGCCATCTATTGCTCGTTTGGGTGTGCGGTATCGTGCACCTACTCTTCCTTAACGCCTGAGAAGGCCTAACGGACGCAGTATTGTGGTGGAAGTCAAGAAGGCAATATTGTCGCCGAATGACCTCTTCCTATTGAAAAAACTGAAAAAAATAGACACAATCCGCCTCGCTGGGTTGCCTGCTCAGGTTCTTTTGCCATCCACAGAACGGAACAGAAGAACGGGCAGGGTTAAAATTGTAAGGTCAGAAGCCATTCCGTAGCGAGCCGGAATCTGGTCTATGGAAGTGTTCGCATCGAAACCGTAAATCCTTAATCGGCTTGGGGATTGGATTTACGGCTCTTTTTTTGTGTGCCGGGGAAACACATGTCGAAGTTTGATCCGCATGATCGAAGCCTGTCAGATGTACAACGCTGGCTTCAGAGATTTTTTCCGGAGCGCCAGATTATTCTGCGCACCGAAGAGCGCATGCGCACCCTGCGGCTTACAACGATGCGCCAGGCTGTTACGGCGTCCATCATTACTATTGTTGGCGGTTGGCTTCTCGTAAGCTCTGGTCTTGTTGTCAGTCACAGTGACCGCATTCGTGCGAAGAACATTGAAGTTAAGGATGCGCGATCCGGTTACGAACAACTTCTTGCCCAGCTAACTGTTTATAAGCGCCGCATCGACGAAATAACTGAAGAGCTCGACGAGAATAACGCTCGTATGGTTACCTTGGCTGATCGCCAAGTTTCTCTAGTCGACCTGAAAACACCGGAAGGGGCCTTGGCCTCCGCAGCTCGCGAACGTAAGCCTGATTTAAAACGCCTGGCGCGGAATGGTCGTTTGGGTTCCGACCCGGAACAGATTGAGGTAGCTATCGGTCGGATCGAGCTCGAGCGGCATCGCGTCGCCGAAGAACGTGAAGGCCTTCATACCCAATTGGAAAACCTGAAGTCTGACATGACTGACGTGACGGTCGTTCATGAGGGAACGGCCTTTATTGATCCAAAAACACTGGAGCTTCGTCAACTTGTCATAGAGCGCGATCTTGCGTCGGCCGAGCGCGATGGTCTGGTCTCTCGTGTTGGCGAACTGGAAAACCAGTTAAGAGATATGGAGGGCACGCAGCTTCTGCTGTTCCATCGTTTCTCTGAAGTGGCTGAAGAGAAAATTCAAAAGATCGAGACATCGCTTTCGACCACTGGTCTTGAAGTTGATGACCTTCTTGATGCCCGTAGATCAGAATCTGGTACCGGCGGGCCATTTATCCCATTGGAATCCTTTCCTGGTGATGAGGGGCCGCTACATGAGTCTCTCGTGTCACTGAACCTTCAAGTTGAGCGTTTAACGGAGCTACAGAACTTGGCGGCCGTAATGCCGCTTGAAAAGCCCTTGAAGAAATACTGGATAACCAGTGGCTTTGGTGTCCGAAAGGACCCTCTGAACGGCAAGTATGCGCGGCACTTAGGGCTTGATTTTGGTGGCCCCTATAAATCAGCGGTCCTTAGCCCAGGTGAGGGAAAGGTTGTTTACGCTGGCTGGCGTGGGCGTTATGGTCGCCTCGTTGAAATTGACCACGGTATGGGACTGACGTCCCGTTACGGTCATATGGCAAAAGTTTCGGTAAAAGAGGGTGAGTATGTCGGTCGAGGGACCGAAATCGGCCTTCTTGGTAACAGTGGTCGGAGCACGGGGCCTCACCTGCACTTAGAGGTCTTGTACAAAGGCAAGCAGTTGAACCCGTTGAAATTTATGAGAGCGGGAAGCGATGTTCTCGAGCAAGACTAATTTACAATCAGCACAGGTTACACGCATGAGTGAAGCCCAAGTAAAATCTGTACCGTCGATCATTAGCGTCGACCTCAAAGTACAGGGCAATCTTTCCAGCAATGGAGAGATTCAGGTCGACGGCAATGTCGAAGGTGACATTAATTGCAAAGCGCTTATCGTTGGCACTAAAGGCTCGGTGAGCGGCGAAGTGATTGCTCAGACCGTCCGCATTCATGGGGCTATCAAGGGCCAAGTGAAAGCCAAGTCTGTCTTCCTAGCCTCTACTGCTCAAATGTCTGGTGACATTGAACACGAAAGCTTAGCCATAGAGCCGGGCGCCTTTATGGAAGGGCACTGTAAACGGACCCCGGCAGAGGCTCCTAAGGTTGCTAAACCGGAACCGGTTACGGTTAAGCCGACCGTTCAGACACAGGATGTTGAGGCGATGCCACGCGCGGCGGCGTCATAATATTCATCTGAAAGTGATAAGTTCTAAAGAGGGCGGATTTATTCCGCCCTTTTTTATTGCCCGCGCGTTGGCTAATTATCTGGTCGAGATAGATCAGCGGGAAGCGTTTGTGCCAACTGCTGGCTATTCGATATGACGGCACGATAGACCTGAAGGTTTTCCATAACCCGCTGAACGTAGTTGCGCGTTTCTGTGAATGGTATTTGCTCAATCCAGTCAATCGGATCGACATCGGCTTTGCGTGGGTCACCAAATTCTTTGATCCACCGCCGCACCCTATGGGGACCAGCGTTATAGCCCGCGACCGCCATGATATAGGAGCCGTCGAAATCGTCGATCAGGTCACCCAGATATTTGGATCCGAGAGTAATGTTGTATGTCGGGTCTAGTGTTAGGGCGTTGCGGTCATAACGCTCACGCAGTTGCCGTGCTACGGCTTTGGCTGTCGCCGGCATCAATTGCATGAGACCTCTCGCGCCTACGCGACTTCGGGCCGCTACATCAAAGTTACTTTCCTGTCGTGTTATTGCCAGCAGCAACGGTTTCTCAGGCGTGTTTGGGTAGGCGTATGTTGGAATGGGGTAGCCAAACTCAACCAATGTAATGTGATCTTGCGCCGCCCGACGTGCGATCCATACGCCCAAATCACCTCGGTTGAACTTACTGACCATCTCTGCAGCAAGATGACGTTCGGTCGCGAAATCAGACGATTTTGCGGCGGCGTTTGTTGCGCCATTTGAGACGGTTGTAGATAAGCCCCGGATCGCTTTTGAGCGCACTCGGTACCTTGGCGATGGCTGCATCAACCCCATAAGAAGAGGTCATTAGGGCGATCCGTGCCTCAGCTAGCTTCCTGTAATCGCTGTCAACTCGGCGCAGCATACGGCGCGCGCCGTTAGCATGACCATCCCATAACAAGCGTTCGAGGCGCGCTTTGTGATCGGTCTTATCGAATAGTGAATCAAAGCTGCGTAGAAATGCTCTTTCCTGAGAACGGTTAAACGTGCTTTCAAGCCACGCTTTTCGAGCCACTTCTACTGCATCGGTTTCGTGGCCCGTCTCTTTGTAAGCTTTTGCCAAAGTTGCTCGGCCCGGTCCTGATCGGGGCGGGAATTCTTCAAACCAGGCAATGAGTTCGCTGGTCGACAGCGAATTGTCAGATGCAGCCTCTTCGGCACGCCGAATAATGGTATCGATCTGCGGCCAATCGGGGTTTTGTCTAATGAATTGAGTGCGAGCTTTAAACGACGAGTTAGCGCCGGTTTCGCGCAAATAGAGCCACGCTATGATATCGCCAACCAATGGATTTTCGATTTTTTCCGCTAGGTCAGCAGCTTGCTTCCAACGCCTGTTCTTGGCCGATGCGAGTGCCCGGGTAAACGTATTACGATCAGCTTCCGCGAGGAGATATTCGTAATCCTTCCCGAATGGTCCGTAGTAGGGTGGTTTTCGATCCGGTAGGACGCGTGCGGTCTGTATTCTCGATTTTGCTGCAGGAACTGGTGGCTTTATTTCCGGTAACACGGGAGCAGCCAGGGCGGTGTTATTGGCAGGCAGCACTAGTGTCGCGGACAATAGGACTGCCCCAGCAAGTATCCGCGCAGAACGAAGGATCATCAAACCTGCCACATCATATGGGGCTTCAAAGAGATATTTTACCAAGTCTTGGGGGCTAACTAAAGAACTATAGGGCCGGAGCTAGGGTTAGAGGAGCGATATCAACCGATAGAACTACGCCGCATTGCTTGCTGCGTCACGTTCTCGGAGTTATGTTTCGCCGCTTGAGATATAGGCACATTTCATGCTTTGCGCGTCGGCATCGTAGTGGAAATGTGATTTTGGAGTGAATTCCCATGTTTACCGGATCGATTACTGCACTGATTACGCCCTTTCGAGGTGGTGCTGTCGATGAAAAGGCCTTTCAAGATCTGGTTCAATGGCAGATCGATGAAGGAACTAACGCTGTTGTCCCATGCGGCACGACAGGGGAGTCACCGGTGCTAAGCCATGACGAGCACAATCGCGTTATCGAATTATGCATTGAAGTTGCGAAGGAAAAAATTCCCGTAATTGCCGGCACCGGGTCAAATTCGACTGAGGAGGCGATTGCGTTAACCCAACACGCGGCTGACGCCGGAGCCGATGCGGCTTTGGTCGTTACACCATATTATAATAAGCCGAGCCAAGCTGGGATGATTGCTCACTTTACGGCGATCGCAGATGCGGTCGAATTGCCGATCATTATTTATAATATTCCGCCGCGCAGCGTTATAGATATGAGCGTCGAGACAATGACGGAATTGGCAGAGCATCCAAATATTGTCGGCGTTAAAGATGCGACAGGCGATTTGGCCCGGCCTCTTGCTTCTCGCATAGAAATTGGCAGGGAGTTCTGCCTTTTGTCTGGCGACGATGACACCGCAGTGGCTTTTTTGGCTCAAGGTGGCTTTGGCTGTATTTCTGTATCTTCGAACGTTGCGCCACGGTTGAACGCGGAACTTCACGATGCCTGGCGCAACGAGCAATACGATGATGTTTGGCGGTTGCGCGACATTCTTCAGCCTTTGAATCAGGCCCTTTTTTGCGAACCGAATCCGGCACCGGTTAAGTTTGCCTGTAGTCTGATCGGTAAATGCCTGTCGGATACCCGTCCACCAATGGTGCCTTTGTCAACGCCGGCGATGGCGAAGGTCGAGGAAGCCATGCGTGACGCCGGGCTGCTCGATTAGAGCAATAAGTTCATGACTAAGTCTGGATGGATATCAACGGGTACAGTCGCCCAAAACCGTAAGGCACGCCACGACTACAAGATCGAGGAAACCTTTGAGACCGGTCTTGTTTTGTTGGGAACCGAGGTTAAATCCTTGCGTCTTGGCCGCGGCAATATTCAAGAGTCTTATGCGGCGGCTGAAGATGGCGGCCTCTATCTTGTTAACGCCTATATTCCCGAGTACGAGGGCGCTAAACACTTTGGCCATGAGCCCCGCCGTAAGCGCAAATTGCTGTTGCACAAGCGAGAAATTGAAAAGCTCAGTGTAGAGGTTGGACGAAAGGGCATGACACTTGTGCCCCTTTCGATCTATTTCAATGATCGTGGTCTCGCTAAGCTTAAAATCGGGTTGGCCAAGGGTAAGACCGACATTGATCGGCGTCAGACCATAAAAGAACGTGATTGGAATCGTCAGAAGTCGCGCTTGTTAAGGGAAAAAGGCTAACTGTGAGCACCGACGAACGACAAAATGACAAGCTCATCGGTGCCAAAGAACAGTGGGCACGAGACGGTCGGGCGCTCACGGGGCAAGCTAGTAATCCAGCGCGCGGCCGATTGCCGCCAGGGCAACGTCTTGTCAAAGATTTTCCCGTTCTTGATCTGGGGCCTCAACCCAACATGCTTCCGAGGGATTGGGCCTTGTCGACCGCGGGGCAAATTGATCGGCCGATCAAGTGGTCCTACGATGATTTGATGGCTCAGCCGCAGGTAGAGATCGTAAGCGACATTCATTGTGTGACGACGTGGTCTCGGTATGACAATCGCTGGAAAGGAGTATCTGCCAAGCATTTGTTGTCAGAAGTACAGCCTCGCGAAAACACAGCATTTTTGATGGTGCGCAGCTATGACGGCTACGCAACCAACGTGCCTCTATCTTGGATCGACGATGATGATGTTTTGTTGGCGCACACTTGGAATGGTGCGCCGTTGACTCGAGAGCATGGCGGACCGGTTCGTCTCGTCATTCCAAAGCTGTACTTCTGGAAGTCGGCGAAGTGGATTCGCCACATTACGTTTATGGAGGGTGACGCCCCTGGGTACTGGGAGGCGCGCGGCTATCACGCCGTTGGTGATCCGTGGAAAGAGCAGCGCTACGGCTAGGCCAATGCGCCTTCGATAATTGACATCGTTGAAGGTGCTGGCGTCGGGAGAATACGCAGGACTTGAAGCCCAGCTTCGGCAAATATCATTTCGAAATCTTCGGCTGTTCGCTCGCGTCCTTCGAGAAGAGTCATAATCCCGACATCTAGATACTTGTTTGGGTCGGCATCGTTCCCCGGCTTAAGAACGGCATCGATGACAGCGACCCTAGAGTCTGGCGTCATGGCGGCTTTTACGCTGCGAAGGATGCGAACGGCGTCGGTGTCACTCCAATCATGAAGAATGCGTTTCAGCATATAAATATCGCCGCCTTTGTGGACGGAGCTGAAGAAATCTCCAGATATTAGTTCGCATCGGTCCAACACATCGGCGTCTGCAAGATAAGAGGGCTCTGCAATAACTTGCTGCTGATCGAACAATACCCCGGATAGGTTTTCGTGTTCTTTAAGGACTGCAGCCAGGAGTCCGCCGCGTCCACCGCCGACATCAACAACAGATTTGGCCTCACCAAAGGGATAAGCCTTAGCTATGACATCGTTTTCTGGTCCCGACATCAACGCCATAGACGCATCAAACAACGCGCCGATTTCCTTTTCCGCCGCCAAATGATCAAAGAAGGGTCGGCCATGGGCAATGCTAAACGCTGGCGTTCCATTCTGAATAGCGGAGGGCATTGCTCGGTAGGTATCCCAGACAATGTCTTGCCACGCCAACCTGACCATCGGCCTTAGTGACCCTGGGACACCCTCGCGTAGGACATCTGATGCCGGCGTATTCCTAAAGGTGCCATCGTCTTCCTGATGATAAATGCCGATAGATGCGAGAAAACGCAGCATCCTGAAAAGTGATGGAGCGTGCGCATCACAGACGTTGGCAAGCTCGTCGGAGGTCATGGAGTTTTGGGCTAGGTGATCAGAAAGCCCCAGTTCGGCTGCTATTCCAATACATCGAGCTGGGAGAAGTTGCCCGGTGATCCGCAGAATCGTTGCCTGAGCCGACGGTGTGTCCACTGACTGGTCCATAGCGCGTGCAATACTCCTATGCGTCTCTTGCTATATGCAGTTTGGTTCGAGAGACTATGGATTGATACTGAATTCGAGAAGGGATGACTTCGAAATGAAACGACGCACTTTGATGGCTGCTCTAATCGCTTCGACCTTGTCACTTGCTGGAGGGTACTCAGCTATGGCCGAAACCGCACATGATTTCACCTTTGACTCTATTGATGGCGATGCTCTGCCGATGTCGCAATACAAGGGGAAAGCAGTTCTTGTCGTCAATACGGCCTCTTTTTGTGGCTATACGCCGCAGTATGAAGGATTGCAGAGTTTGTGGACCGAATACAAAGATAAGGGGCTCGTTGTCCTAGGTGTTCCGTCTAATGATTTTGGTGCGCAGGAACCGGGGACGGCTGAAGAGATAAAGGATTTCTGTGAGGCTAACTTCGATGTTGATTTCCCACTGACAGCGAAAGAAGTGGTTAAGGGTGGAAACGCACATTCTTTCTATAAATGGGCCGTCGCTGAGAAGGGGACTGAAAACGCGCCGAGCTGGAACTTCCACAAGTACTTGGTTGCACCCGACGGGTCACTCGTTGAGGCGTTTCCCAGCCGGGTTGAGCCAATGAGCAAAGAGTTGGTGAGCGCGGTAGAAGCCAATCTGCCTTAGCGGCTAGGCGATCGCTTTAAACACGGTTTCAAACATATCCGGCGTTAGTCGCCGGGTGTTTAAGTTGTATCGCGAACAGTGATAACTGTCCGTTAGGGTGCGGCCATCCGGAAGGGCATGACGGGCAGCATGTCCGAATGGATAATCGGCCTTCTTCAATTCCAGTGTTGTGACCACGGCATCATGAGCAATTCGCCCTAGTGCCAAGATTGTTTTGAGGTTGGGCAGATTGGCGAATTCGTCAATCAAATAGGACCGGCAGCTTTTTTGTTCTGCGCCGATTGGTTTGTTCTGGGGCGGGACGCAGCGCACTGCATTTGTAACCCGACAGTTATTCATTGTCAGCCCGTCGTCTGGCGATTGACCATAGATGCCAGTTGCCCAGCCAAACTTTAGGAGTGTTGGGTAAAGGAGATCGCCGGCGTAGTCCCCGGTGAAAGGCCTACCCGTGCGATTTGCCCCCTGCAAACCCGGCGCTAAGCCGACTATGAGAAGAGTGCAATCTGGTGGGCCAAATGCCGGGACTGGAGCATTGAACCAATCTGGGTGAGCCGCTTTATTTGCGTTACGGAACTCGACCAAGCGGGGACATTTATCGCAATCTAATGGGGGATCAATAGGATCAACTGACATGACTAGTCGCAACAATCTTCATAATAGCTCGTGTAAAAATGGCGATAGCAATATGAGTTTGAATTCAGTCGTGTTTTCGAGAAACCATCTATGCAAAGCTTTATAGCCGCTTTGGATATGAGTGCAACACAGGGTCGAACTTCGTGATCATCATTGCTCTAGGGGCAAATTTACCCAGCAAAGTAGGTCGTCCGCTGGAAACTTTGCAGGCTGTGCTCCAGCATTTTCCCGATTTTGGCATACAGGTGAAGACCGTATCGCATTGGTATGAGACAGCGCCTGTGCCGGTGTCAGATCAACCTTTCTATATAAACGGGGTGGCGCGAATAGAGACACAACTCGACCCAGTGGCTCTTTTGAATACCTTACTATCTATAGAGGATGACTATGGTCGGGAGCGCCGCGAGGTAAATGCGGCTAGAACGCTTGATCTCGATATTCTTGATTTTGAGGGACGGGTGGAAAACGGGCCTCCAATTTTGCCTCATCCTAGGCTGGCAAACCGCCCTTTTGTGCTTTTTCCTTTGAGGGATATTGCGCCAGATTGGCGACATCCGGTCTCAGGCCTAGAGATTGAGGTTTTGGCCAAGAACCTTAAGGATACCGGGGAAATTCGCCGGGTTGGGTGAGTCAAAGCGTCTCATTTCTAGTTTGATAGTTAAAAAACCTTGTTTTTCCGCCGCTTTCTCACTAAACACACGTCAATTCTCAGTTCATATGCTGGGGTTTAAAGTCCGCGGCCGCTACGTTTATGGGGCTAGGCTAAATCCCGCACCACCATGACAGGAACACGGTATGGCTCGCGTCACTGTTGAAGATTGTGTCGATAAAGTTAGAAACCGCTTCGAGTTGGTCGTTGTGGCATCTCAGCGTTCACGGGAAATTTCCGCGGGCGGGGAACCTTTACTTGAGCGCGACAATGACAAAAACCCGGTTATTGCCTTGCGCGAAATCGCGGAAGAGAAGGTTGTACCCGAAGAGTTGGTCAACGGTGTTATTCAGGGCATGCAGCGACATGTCGAAGTTGATGAGCCTGAAGAAGATGCATTTGATGCGATCGCTGATGGCCGTAGTCTGGCTGACGGCGGACCAGGCTATACGGATGAAACAGCCGCGGCAGCTGGCATGACTATCGAGAGCAGCGACGGAGATGATCCGCATCCCCAGGTCAGCTACGAAGATGTAACCAGTGAGGAAGCTGGAGTGTTTCAGAAAGGCGACTAGCGCTTTTCACTCTTTATCGAGCTTCTAGCCGCGCCCAGGTTTCCTGAGGCGCGGTTTTTCTTTGTTCAGGGCTCATTCGGAGCTGTGTTGTGTTACTATCCCCTTGTAAACAAACGGAGGTTTCGCCCTAGATGCTACGCCAGTTTGAACTGGTAGAACGCGTTAAATCCTATGATCCAAAGGCGGATGAGGATGCGATCAACCGCGCCTACGTTTATGCCATGAAGATGCATGGCTCCCAGATGCGGGCTTCTGGGGATCCCTATTTCTCTCACCCGATTGAAGTAGCGGGAATTCTTACGAACTACCGACTTGATACCGCCTCTATTGTGACGGCGCTGCTGCACGACACTGTGGAGGATACAGGAGCGACGAGCGACGAAATCGCCAGCCTATTTGGTGAGGAAGTTGGGCGCCTCGTCGACGGCGTAACCAAGCTCACGCGCATTCAACTTCAGAATGTTGAGGCGAAACAGGCTGAGAACTTCCGCAAGTTGCTCTTAGCTATGTCAGAGGACATTCGTGTGCTTCTGGTCAAGCTCGCCGATCGCTTGCACAACATGCGAACACTCAATCACATATCCAAGCCCGAAAAGCGTCGAAGCATTGCGCTTGAAACGATGGAAATCTATGCCCCGCTGGCTGAGCGGCTTGGGATGCAAGAAATCAAAACAGAACTTGAAGATTTAGCCTTTGCTGAACTGCACCCAGAAGCACGGGCGTCGATACTCGCGCGCCTGAGGTTCCTTGAAAGAGAAGGGGGTGATTTGGTTGGTCGTATTATGGATGAACTCGACCATACGATACAGGCCGCCGAGTTAACTGGATTTGTTTCTGGTCGCGAAAAGACGCCGTTTTCCATTTGGAAGAAAATGCAGATTCAAGATGTCAGCTTCGAACAGCTGTCAGATATCATGGCATTTCGGATCATGGTTGAAGACGACGCTGATTGTTACAGAGCACTTGGCGTCATTCATGCGGCCTATCGAACTGTACCCGGTCGTTTTAAGGACTATATCTCGACGCCAAAACGGAATGGGTATCAATCTATTCACACGAGCGTTATTGGTCCTGCAAAACATCGTATTGAAGTTCAGATTCGAACCAAGCGGATGCACGAAATTGCTGAATTGGGGGTTGCTGCGCATTGGCAATACAAACAGGGGCTTGGTGATGTTGCCGGGAACCAATACAGCTGGTTGCGTGAGCTTCTTGATATTCTCGAGCACGCCCAATCACCTGAAGAATTCCTTGAGCACACCAAACTTGAAATGTTTCAAGACCAAGTTTTTTGCTTCACCCCGAAAGGCGAATTAATCACCCTGCCCAAGGGCGCCAGTCCAATTGATTTCGCCTATGCCGTTCATACCGAAGTTGGCAATACGTGCGTCGGGGCTAAGGTGAATGGGCGCATCGTGCCACTTCGCATGGAGCTTCATACGGGCGATCAAGTGGAGATTGTCAGCTCAAAGGCACAGAAACCGTCCCCGGAATGGGAAGGCTTTGTGGTGACAGGCAAAGCGCGCGCACACATCCGGCGGCGCGTTCGCATGGAAGCCCAAGAGGAGTATGCCAAACTCGGCAAAGAAATTCTGTCGAAGATGTTCGCCAAAGAAGGCTATGACCTTACTGATGATGGTTTAGATGAGGCATGTGACAAACTGGATTGCCAAGATCGCGAGGGCGTCTATGCCGCCGTCGGAGAGGGGCAGATTATGGCCCGGCAGGTTTTAGAGGCGGTCTATCCAGGAGCTAAAACCAGCCTACTGACGAAAGTCGTCAATATCTCTAAGGCTCGCAAAAAGAGTGCTGGGGCAGCGGAAAGTGCCGTGCCGATTAAGGGGTTGACCCCTGGACTTGCACTACACCTTTCAGAATGTTGCCATCCACTTCCGGGCGATCGCATCGTCGGCATTCTAAAGACAGGCAAAGGTGTCGACGTGCACACCATTGATTGTGAGTCATTGATAGATCTGGCAGAGGAGCCCGACAGCTGGTTAGACATCGTATGGGACGATAAGAAAACGGGCGACATGCTCCTGGGCCGCATCAACTTGGTCGTTCTCAACGAGCCCGGTAGCCTGGGCGCACTATCGACGGTTATTGCCCAGAATCAGGGAAATATTTCGAACTTAAAAATCGTCGGCCGATCGAACGACTTTTTTGAAATGGACCTCGACATTGAGGTGACAAGCGTTAAACACTTGACCAACATTATTGCTGCGCTTCGGGCATCCCCGGCAATTAATTCGGTTGAGCGCGCCCGCGGATAGGAGACCCGACTACTATGTTTCGGCGCCGCGCGCAGCCCAGCGCAATTAATTTTATGCAGGTGTTGTTGTGGCCTAAGTCCGGCTGGACGAGAGCCGGGCAGTACTTGTGGCACCGCCTTCACAGATTGCCCGGTACACCACATTCTATCGCGGCTGGGGTGGCTTGCGGCTCAGCGATGTCTGTCACGCCCTTTATAGGGGTTCACTTCTTCATGGCTGGCGCGCTTGCGTGGCTTATGCGCGGGAATGTCTTAGCCTCGGCCTTCGGTACTGTGATCGGGAATCCTTGGACCTTTCCGGTCATCTGGTTAACGACCTACTACCTTGGTAATTTTATACTTGGAAACGGGTTCTTAGTGAGCGACCAGGCTCTCAGTTTTTCCGATATGTTTAGCGGCCTTATTCAATCGATGATTGAGGCTGACGGCGCTTTGTTTATGGATCGCGTTTGGCCGATATGGTGGCCGATGATTGTTGGCAGTATTCCGTCAGCGCTCTTAACTTGGATTGTGGTTTATACTGTTTTTTATAAATTGGTCGAAGTGTACCAATTGCGTCGCTTGGCGCGTCGTGCCGCTAAATCTGCAGAGGCTGAACAATAATGACAGTGCCCTTACGCCTTGGCGTGAACATTGATCATGTTGCGACGATCCGTAACGCGAGGGGGGGCATGCACCCTGATCCCATTCGCGCAGCGGTGCTTGCCGCAAAAGCGGGGGCTGATGGTATTACCGCCCATCTCAGAGAGGACCGGCGTCACATATCGGATACAGATATCGAAAGATTAGGTCGGGAAATCGATTTACCGTTAAATCTGGAAATGGCGGCCACTGACGAAATGCTGGAAATCGCTCTGCGCCACCAACCCTTTGCTGCATGCATCGTTCCGGAAAAGCGTGAGGAAAGAACCACGGAAGGGGGGCTCGATGCCGCCGGGGGCCACAATCATCTGGCGCGCTTTGTACGGGATATGGGTAGCGCAGACATCCGTGTGTCTCTTTTCATTGAGCCTGATCCAATTCAGGTGAACGCGGCGGCCCAATTGGGCGCACCGGTGGTCGAACTGCACGTCGGTGCGTATTGCGATGCCGAGGATAAAGTCGCGAGAGAACATCATTATCGCCGCATTATTGACGCGGCTGCCAAAGCCGAGGAACTTGGCTTAGAATGCCATGCCGGGCACGGCATAAGCTTTGCAACTGTTGGACCTATTGCCGCTATTCCAACGTTGATGGAATTGAACATCGGACACTTTCTCGTCGGTGAGGCAATATACGTAGGTTTGTCAGACACCATAACAGAAATGCGGCGGCGTATGGATGAAGCACGATCTGTAGAATTACCGGAGGCCATCTCGTGATTATTGGGATTGGCAATGATTTGATCGATATCCGTCGTATCGAAAAAACTTTAGCTCGTTTCGGAAGGCGCTTCATTGATCGCATCTATACAGATGTGGAACAGGCAAAAGCGGAGCGCCGAAAAGGAGCAGGCAAAGCCTACGCGGCGACGTATGCAAAAAGATACGCCGCTAAGGAGGCGGCCTCCAAAGCTCTTGGCACTGGGTTTCGCCAAGGTGTGTATTGGAGAGACCTTGGCGTTGTTAATCTACGTTCTGGCAAACCCACGGTTCAAATGACAGGCGGCGCTGCAGAGCGGCTTAAATCCATGATTCCTGACGATATGGAGGCCCGCGTAGAGTTGACGATTACCGATGAATACCCGCTCGCTGAAGCGATGGTTATTATTACGGCTGTGCCAAAAGGCAGCCATTTCCCCTAATCTTACAAGGCTGTAGGTTGACAGGCTGTGGGTTGGTCGGTTTTATCCGCCAACCTGGACTGATCGTTGCAACCTCAGTCCCCTTTGTTCGTTTGTAATAGGGTGTTCAATTATCGTGTCAGAAAATTCCGGGGCCATGTCCAAAAAGAAAAACGACGGCTTCTGGGAAACCATTCAGACCGTGTTTTACGCCGTACTTGTTGCGCTAGCGATTAGGACGTTCGCATTTGAGCCATTCAATATACCGTCTGGCTCAATGCGCCCGACATTGCTGATTGGCGACTATCTATTTGTATCGAAATTTTCTTACGGATATAGCAGGCATTCATTCCCCTTAAGTTTTATGCCGATCTCGGGTCGGGTGTTGGCCGAAGCGCCAGAGCGCGGGGACGTCATTGTATTTAAGCTCCCGCGTGACAATAAGACGGATTACATCAAGCGCATAATTGGGCTGCCGGGTGATACCATACAGGTCCAGGACGGGCGGCTGTTCATCAACGGTACTATTGTTCAACGCGAGCGCTTGGAAGATTTTGTCTATCGCAATCCTTACGGCAGCCAGATTCGCGTCGCCCAATTCCTTGAAACATTGCCCGGCGGCCGGACTCATTTAATTTTGGAAGAAGGCGACAATCGCCGGTTCGACAATACGCGGGAATTCAAAGTGCCTCAGGGTCATTATTTCATGATGGGTGACAACCGAGACAACTCTGAAGATAGCCGCAGTCAAGTTGGTTTCGTTCCCGCAGAAAATTTGGTGGGTCGGGCAGAAATTCTATTCTTCTCGACCGACGGAACGGCATCTATTTTTGAATTTTGGAAGTGGCCAACGGCCACCCGGTTCAGCCGGTTCTTCGACGCCCTAAATTGATGACCGGCATGAGTGACCGGGCAGACCTAGAACACCGCATACAGTATACCTTTACCGACAAGCCTTTGCTTGACCTCGCACTAACCCATCGGAGTGCGACGGTTGATAGCGCCGTGACAGCGCCGGAGGTTACCAATGAGCGGCTTGAATTTCTCGGCGATCGGGTTCTTGGGCTGGCGATTGCCGATATGTTGTACGCCCATTTTTCTGCGGAACCAGAAGGAAGTATGGCCCGCCGTCTCGCAGCTCTGGTTAGTAGAGAGTCCTTGGCGGACATCGCAGTTCAAATGTCATTGCAAGATTATGTGCAAGTTGGTGGCAGCGAAGCTGAAGGTGAAAGCAGGACTGCCAGTATCTCGGCCAATGCCTGCGAAGCACTTATTGGCGCTGTATTTCTCGATGGCGGCTTTGCGGCTGCGAAAGACCTTGTCGTGCGATACTGGCGACCGCTAATGGAAGCGAACGTTAATCCACCAAAAGACTCTAAAACGGAATTGCAGGAATGGGCACAGGGTCAAGGCTTTCCACTGCCAATCTACACTCTGATTGAAACTACGGGCCCAGCCCATTCGCCAGAATTTAAGATGAGCGTAAAGGTCGACGGCCAAGATCCAGCCGTTGGTATTGGGGCGTCTAAGCGAACGGCGACACAGGTCGCAGCCGCTGCACTATTGGAGCGCATAAAGTGAGTCAGAAGGATGCCGCTCAAGACGGGACGCGTTGCGGCTTTGTGGCTGTTCTTGGTGCCCCAAATGCGGGCAAGTCGACTCTGGTTAATGATCTGGTCGGGACCAAGGTTTCGATCGTCTCGCCGAAAGTACAGACAACACGAACCATTGTGCGTGGCATTGCGCTCCAAGAGCAAAGTCAGATCGTATTCGTTGATACCCCAGGTATTTTTGAAGGAGCCAAACGCCGCTTAGAGCGTGCGATGGTCTCTGTCGCTTGGACCGGCGCTGAAGACGCGGACGCTATCCTTCTTGTCGTCGACGGTGCGAGAACTCTAGAAGACAATACCAAGGCGATCTTGTCGTCCTTGGCTAAACGCCAAGCGACCAGGAATACCCCGGTCATGCTGGTGGTGAACAAAGTTGACGTCGCGAAGAAGGAAAAATTGCTCGAACTGACGACCTGGCTCAATGAAGCCGTAGATTTCACTGAGACATTTATGGTTTCAGCGTTGTCCGGGGACGGCACCGATCGCATTCTCGAGGTGTTAACCGGTGCAATGCCTCAGGGGCCTTGGCTGTTTCCAGAAGATGATGTCTCCCATATGCCACAGCGATTGCTCGCCGCTGAAATCACACGGGAAAAGCTATTTCTCTCCCTCAGGCAGGAATTGCCATACGATTGCATGGTCGATACAGATTCATGGAAAGAGTTTCAGGACGGCAGCGCTCGTATCGACCAGACCGTTTACGTCACCCGGGATAGCCAAAAGCCGATTGTGCTTGGCAAGGGGGGAAAGGGAATCAAGGCTGTGGGCGAACAGGCCCGACTGGAGTTGGAAAGCTTGTTGGGGCGGCGTCTACATTTATTCCTCCATGTTAAAGTTGAGCCCAAGTGGCGTGAGCGGCGGGCCCATTTTTCGGCCTGGGGTCTCGACTTTGATGCATGAGTAGGCTTAATTAGCGCTAGTACTCGTAATAGGCGAGGTTTCGCCCGTGACACTAGACCGTTTGGGGATAATTCTATTCTGGATTGGTGCGATGGCGCTGTTTGGGCTCGTTTGGCGACGAGGTAAGCAGGGTGGACCGCGCTGGCCTGATCATGTCCTCCTTTTCTCCGGTATCTCCTGCATGATTGCAGGATTGGCGCTCATCTTTCTGCCCGATTTCGGGTAAACCCCTCGTCATGGCTGTCGAATGGACCGATCTTGGTTTGGTCCTCTCCGTGCGCAAGCATGGCGAGCACGATATCATTTTACATATTCTGACAGAGCAGCACGGCCATCACGCCGGCGTGGTAAAGGGCGGGGCAGGGCGGCGGGCGCGAGGCCTATACCAACCGGGGAACCGTTTACATGCCAGATGGCGGGCACGCCTTGAAGATCATCTCGGCACTTTCGTTTGCGAGCCCGAGCGAATGTTCGCCGCCGGGGCCTTGCACGACCGCATGATGCTGACAGCGATGACGGCTGTCTGCGCGATGGCCGAAGCCGTACTGCCGGAACGGGAAGCACATCCGCTGGCCTATCAGCAAGCCTGCCATTTGCTCGAGACTCTGGGGGAAGCGAACTGGGTTGTTGACTACGTGTTGTGGGAAATGCATTTGCTCAATGAACTTGGCTTTGGCCTTGACCTCAGTTCCTGCGCTTCGACCGGCGTCACCGATGACTTGATTTATGTCTCGCCCAAAAGTGGCCGAGCGGTGTCGCGAGAAGCGGGGGGGCCCTACAAAGGTCAACTGCGTGTGCTGCCGGCATTCCTTGTGCAAGAGGTGCCAGAGCAACCAGGCATGGACGATGTAATTGCTGGCCTGGATCTCACCGGTTTCTTTTTAGAGCGCCATGTGTATGCGCCGCATCAGCGTAGCTTGCCTGACGCCCGGCAACGACTTCGGGCGCTTATCTCGGCTTGAGATGTTAAACGGAAAGACGAACCCCGCCTCCATTACTATTGGAGAGGCGGGGCTTATCTGTTCAATGTGGTTAGCGAACGCAGCGGAAAACTTTTGATGCGGACGTGCCTGTATGTCGCGCCACGAACTCCCACGATCCATGCTTGCAACTTCCGTTACCTCCCGTCGTCGCAGCCGGACCATACCCTGAGGAAGAACCGAGTATCGTGAAGTTGGTCGTCCATTCCCAATCATCAGTCATATTGTTTAGATTTAGGGTGCCAGCCTGGTCGCAGGTGTATTTAAATTCAGCTGGTTCCGGCAAACGTTTGCCATCGTCCAAACATTCTTGACGAGCATCCTCAAATTCTTTCGAACCCGCTGAGTGTTCGTCCTTATCTATGCATATACCGAAATCAACACTATTCGGGTTTGTATAGATTTTGACAAACGCTTCCGTTGTCGCGTTGCAGTCGTTCCTGTGTGCACGAAAGAGTCCAAGGCCAGCCATTGTCGTTGTCCATACATCGGTTCCAATGCCAGATTGACCGATGGCTTTTCCTCGGCGCAGCGTTTGCGCACTCGTGTCACCGATGCTTGTGATTAGAAGTCCAATGGCGAGAGCCAAACTAAGGCCCAGTGTTTTGATCGAATAGGTCATGTTCGTATCCTTTCTATAGCTGTGGTACGCGTTGGGCGTGCCCCATTCCCGGGCAAGGGAAAAACAGGACACGCCCTCACGCTGCTGCTCTGCTCGGGTTAGCGCACGCAGCGATAGACGAGGGAGCCGATGGTGCCGTTGATCGACGTGGCATAATCGGCAGACCCATAGTTGCAGCCGCCGTTGCCGCCTACAGGCACGGCTGTACCGACATTGGGGGAGGCATCGTCGGTGGCCAACTGGGCAGCGAAGTTAGAAACCCACTCCCAATCGTCTGTCATGTCGTTCAGGCCAGTACCGTTATCGCAGGCCAGTTTGAACTCGCCGGGCTCAGGCAAACGCATGTCGGCATTGACGCAGGTATCACGGGCGTCGGACCAGTCGGCGGCGGTGCGTTCATCTTCTTCGATGCAGAAGCCGATGTCGGTGCCGTCTTCGTTGTCCCAAACCTGGATGAATTCCTCACCGGTCACGCAATCGTCTTCATGGGGCATAAATAAGTTCTCTTTGCCCATAAGGTTGGTGACGGAGTCTGATCCGACGGCCGGTGAGGACCATTGAGTGAATTCTTCAGCCGAAACGGTGTAGGGAAGAAGAATGATTGAAGTGCAAAGCAGTGCTGTACGTAAGGTCATGATGATGTCCTTTCGGGATGGCCACAAAAGCGTGGCAAAAGTTTGAGTTCAGAAAGTTGAGCTAAACGATGCAGTTAGCGGACGCAGCGAAAGCCAAAGCTGTCTTGTGTGCCGTTGGCAAGGCCAGCCCAACCCTGCGTGGCGTGCAAGCACGAACCGTTGCCAGACGCCACGGTGGAAATGCCTGGAGTCTTTGATCCAAAACTGTTGCGCCATTGAGCAACAAAGTTGGAAGACCATTCCCAGTCGTCTGTCGTGTTTGAGAGTCCGGTACCTATCTGGCAAGCAAACTTATATTCAGCCGGTTCTGGCAATCGTTTTCCGTCATCCAAACATTCCTGGCGAGCATCTTCCCATTCGACAATTCCTGCCGAGCGTTCGTCCTTGTCCATGCAAAAGCCGAAGTCGATCGAATTTTCTGCATAGACCTTCACAAAGACTTCTGTAGTTGCGTTGCAGTCGTCGCGATGAGGCGTGAAAAGGCCAAGACCAGACATAGCTTGAGTCCACATGTCTGAACTTTGAGCCGACGCGCCAACCTGACGGCTACGCTGTGTATCTTGAGCTATGGCTGTACCTGTTGTCGTAATCGCGAACGCCATTACGCACGACAGACTGAGTAGTCTGATTTGTGAGGTTTCGGGAATCATCGTCGGTCCCTCCTGGGGATTGGTTTCTGATACGCAGAAGCGTCAAACCACCAATCTGAAATCCGGTTCCCGAGACCGTCTTCCGATCCTGCAGACGAAGAACGTTACAAGGTATGTTGTGGTTGCGTTGTAATTGAGTTGTCATATTCGCGTTTTGCGTGCTGAATTAGGCAGTATTTCACCACATTTCGTGTTTACAGTTAGGCGGACACACTGCATTTTGTGTCGGCGCAGAAAACGTACTGCGAGATTTTTTTAGCTAGAACGCAGGTCCAATGGCTCGATCCCGCACCCCTAAGAAACCCGCCGGTCCAGAGCGGATTGTTGAGACGCCTTTGGCGGATGCGCTGTCGGAACGCTATCTGGCCTATGCGATGTCGACCATCGTGTCGCGCTCGCTACCGGACGTGCGAGATGGCCTTAAACCGGTCCATCGGCGCCTGCTGTATGCCATGCGCGAGCTCAAACTGAATCCCGACCAGGGATTCAAGAAATGCGCACGCGTGGTTGGCGATGTCATCGGCAAGTATCATCCCCACGGCGATGTCGCGGTGTACGACGCCATGGTGCGTTTGGCCCAGGACTTCGCAGTGCGTTATCCGATGGTCGAGGGGCAGGGCAACTTCGGCAACATCGACGGCGATAACGCGGCAGCGATGCGGTACACGGAAGCGCGGCTGACCCGCTATGCCATCGCGCTTATGGATGGCCTCGACGAAGACGCCTCTGATTTTCAGCCGACGTATGATGGGGAAGAACACGAACCCCTAGTGATGCCTGCCGCCGTACCAAATCTGTTGGCCAACGGATCTTCAGGTATCGCTGTCGGCATGGCGACCAACATTCCGCCACATAATGTCGGCGAGCTGTGTGATGCGCTGATTCACATGGCCGATGTGCGGAAGAAAGACCCGAAGAAAGCAAAACAAAAGGGCGGCCGCCCTGAAATTCTCGATGCCACATTGCTCAAGTATATCCCGGGGCCCGATTTCCCGACCGGGGGTACGTTGGCAGAGAGCAAAGAAGCCATCGCCGAAGCTTATCGCACCGGGCGGGGTAGCTTCCGAGTGCGGGCGAAGTATGAAGTTGAGAAACACGGCCGTGGCCAGTTCGATATTGTCGTTACTGAGATGCCGTATCAGGTGCAGAAGGCAAAACTGATTGAGCGCATCGCGGAGTTGATGGATGCGCGAAAACTGCCGTTCCTCGCCGATATCCGGGATGAGTCAGCCGAAGATATTCGCCTGGTTCTGGAGCCCAAAAGCCGGACGGTTGATCCAGATACGCTGATGGAACAATTGTTCCGCCAGACTGATCTGGAAATCCGCTTTGGCCTCAATCTGAATGTGCTGTGCGCCGACGGTGTACCGCGGGTTCAGAATTTACGCGAAGTGTTGCAGGCCTATCTGGATCATCGACAAGAGGTGCTAAAGCGCCGGTCAGCCCACCGCCTTGCCAAAATCGAACACCGTCTTGAGGTGCTAGAAGGCTATTTAATCGCGTATCTCAACCTTGATGAGGTGATCAAAATCATCCGGCAGAAGGATGAGCCTAAGCCAGTACTCATGAAGCGTTTCAAGCTGACTGATGTTCAGGCGGAAGCGATCCTCAACATGCGGTTGCGGTCATTGCGCAAGCTCGAAGAAATGGAAATAAAAGGTGAGCACGAAAAGCTCACCAAGGAAAAGAAAGGGCTTAAGTCCCTGTTGAAGGATGCGTCCAAACAATGGGCATCCATCGGCGAGCAACTGCGTGCGGCTAAGAAAGAATTTGGCCAAAGCACACCGCTCGGAAAACGTCGAACCGAACTGGGTGATGCGCCATCAGCCGTTGTTGTGCCCATCGAAGCATTAGTCGAGAAAGAACCGATTACCGTGGTGCTGTCGACGAAAGGTTGGATTCGTGCCCTGAAAGGCCATCGTGAGGATATCTCCGACATCAAGTTCAAAGATGGAGACGACTGGGATTTCTCGTTGCAGGCGACGACTGTCGATAAAATATTATTCTTTGGGTCGGATGGACGCTTCTACACCATCCCGGGTGATCGCTTGCCGCAGGGTCGTGGCTTCGGCGAACCACTACGCTTGATGGTTGACCTACCCAACGACGCGACCGTGGTCGAGATGAAGGTGTGGGAGAAAGACGGGCGCTTACTTGTTGCCTCCAGCGGTGGGCGTGGCTTTGTCGTGCCCGAAGAGCACGTATTCGGCCAAACCAAGAACGGCAAACAGGTGCTCAACCTTGGTAAGGGTGAGAAGGCGCGGGCCTGCCACACCATGGAAGAGGACGATGATCATGTCGCTGTCGTCGGTAAGAACCGTAAGCTCATAATTTTCCCACTTGAAGAAATGCCAGAAATGACCCGGGGTCGAGGTGTTATCCTGCAACGCTATAAGGATGGCGGATTGTCTGACGCGAAGTCGTTTGTGCTGGACGAGGGTCTTACTTGGATGACCGGTGGTCGCCAGCGCACAGAAGAAGATTTGCGGGCCTGGATGGGCAAGCGCGCTCAGGCGGGACGCATTGCTCCGCGCGGATTTTCGACCACCAACACGTTTCGGTGAGGCGGTTCCATGACCGGGAACGGCCATGGAAATAGTGTCCTCAAGGGTGTAACCTGTTTTTACTTCGTTCCAATTGTCGGCCACCGCTACTAAAGCGTTGCCAGATATGTTTTAGGAATGTTTCAACGCGGGGACCGGCCCTAACCTGAGGGACCGACCGTGCAACAGGAAGCCACCCACGAAAACCTAAGTACTGAAACACGCGCGCTAGCCGCTGTCCGTGTTGTCGACTTTAATGATTTAACCGCGGCGATTGCCAAAGGCATTGAAGACTTTAACGCCAAACCTAGTCATCCGTTATTCGTTGGCTTGATCTATCCCTTAGCGATGATCCTCGCCATCGGCTTTACAGTGAATGAGAATCTTCTGCCACTCGCTTTTCCCTTGGTGTCTGGTTTTGCCTTGTTGGGACCCTTCGTTGCCCTTGGCCTGTATGAATTGAGCCGGCGGCGCGAACTTGGCGAAGATGTTTCGTGGAGCGATGCTTTTTCGGTATCGACGTCTCCCGCTTGGCCCGAAATTTTAAAACTTGGCGCGATTTTGCTGTCTCTGTTTCTGCTGTGGATGGGTGCAGCGGCTATCTTGTATCTGCTGACCATAGGTGCGGCGCCAATTACATCGCTGGGGGATTTCGTTGACCGCGTGTTCACCACAGAGGCAGGGTGGACGATGATCGTGCTCGGTAATGGCCTTGGTTTCATTTTTGCCGTGGTGGCCCTTTCGATCAGCGTGGTGTCTTTTCCTATGCTCCTCGACCGTCACGTGACAGCAGGCAGGGCTGTTGCAGCCTCCGTCGCAGCTGTCCGTGCGAACCCGATCACCATGGCGTTGTGGGGTTTGATCGTCGTCGGAAGCATGATAGTCGGCGCGCTGATGGCCTTAGTTGGCCTTGTGGTGGTGATGCCCGTCCTTGGCCATGCGACCTGGCACCTTTATCGCCGGGTGGTGGTCTAGCGGGGTCCATTTGGTGAGCGGTCCACATATGTCCCTTTAAGGCTCTGGCACTTCCCGGCACACTGCGTGGGTAATGGGGAGATTTGATTTATGCGAGTGAGTCACGTTGCTGCGGCCTTGATGGTGCTGTTTGTCTTGCTGCCGTCCGGCGCGAAGGCCCAGGGCGAAAATACGACGCCACCATTGTTCACATCGACGCCGACAGTTTTGTTGCGGTCACCTGACCCAGCCAAGCTGGCTGAGTTCTATTTGGCGCTGGGTATGACAGAAGCACGGCGCAATCAGTTTGGTGTGATCATTTATCTTGAAGGCGGACAGGGGTCTTTGGAGATTCTACAAATGGACGCTGAGACCAAACCCGGTGGACCTAAGACAACCCGAACCCAGCAAGGCGTAGTCGCAATTTTTGAAGTGACAGACCAGGTGGAATTGGTGCGGCGCGCCCGCGAAGCTGGTGCGACGCTTGTTGAGCGGTGGACCTCTTCAGAACGCGGCCATTCGATTTACTACGTTGGAGATTGGGAAAACAACGTGTTCGGTTTTGCACCGCGCTATCACAATCCAAAGATTAAAGTACCCTAGGAGCCCAACACGATGACAAGATTGATCGCGATTTTCCTTCTCACACTCGTCAGTGTCGCGGCACAGGCCCAAGAGAACACCAAGCCGCCGCTCTTCACTTCAACCCCGACGATATTGTTGCGCACACCATATCCGGCAAACTTGTCGAAGTTCTATATAGCGCTTGGCATGAAGGTGGGAAGTGTGGCGCCAAGCGGAACCGTAAACATCTACCATGAAGGCGGCTCAGGATCGCTTGAGATACTGAAGATGGACCCGAGCACGGAACCGGGTGGGGCAAAAACATCGCGGACTCAGCAGGGTGTGGTGGCGATTTTTGAAACAACAGATGTAGAAGAAGTTGTTCGTCGGGCGCGAGCAGCGGGAAGCCCCTTAGTGGAGAAATGGACGTCCTCGAGGGTAGATGTTTCGATCTACTACATAGCTGACTGGGAGAATAATATTTTCGGCTTCGCCCCGCGCTATCATAATCCCAATATTAATGTGCCATAGGGAGCGGGGACTCTGAACATTACACTGATGCAGTGGTGCATCACTTCTTTATAAAAGCTCGCGACATCATTGCTTTCGCACCGAAAACGCTTGTTGCAGGAGCAGCGGTTTGTATAGTCGCCGCAACACCTGAGTTCTTCTTGATCACCGACCTTCCAGTGGTGTGACGCTAACCAAAGAGCTTTGGCCTATTCAACGATTTAGGGGAGAAAAGCTATGTTTAAGCGTTCACTTTATACGACTACGGTTATCGCATCGGGCCTTGTCGCTAGTATCGCGATCAGCGACCAGGCCATGGCGCAAAACATCACCTTGGAGGAGATTGTTGTCACCGCGCAGCGTCGCGAACAAGATCTCCAGTCCGTTCCGGTTCCTGTGTCCGCCTTTAGCGTCGAAACGTTGGAGAACCGCCAGATTTCGCAAGGCCAGGATCTTGAGCGCTATGTTCCTAGCCTGAAGATGACCAACAACATCACCCAGCCGACAAACTTGTCGCCGTCTATGCGCGGTTCGCTGCAGCAGGATGCGTCTCTGGCGGTGGCTGAGTCACCCTTCGGGATTTATGTCGATGATGTGTACGTCGGCCGTATGAACGGTAACAACACGCGTTTGGCCGACGTAGAACGCATCGAAGTGCTGCGTGGACCACAAGGCACGCTGTATGGCCGGAACACCCTTGCTGGTGCGCTGAAGTTTATCAGTAAGACCCCAGGCGATGAAATGTGGCTGGATGGTTCCGTGAGCTATGGCAATCACGATGCCTATGAAGCCTCCGTCAGCACTGGCGGACCGATTGGCGATACGCTGGCTGGCTCCATTGCGATTAATTTCAATGGTCACGAAGGCTATGGCATCAACGTTGCGACCAATGAAAACATTGGGGAAGAAAAGAACTGGGCCGGGCGCGCTAAGTTGCGTTACACCGGCGGTGAAAATTTTGATGCCATTGCGCATATATCCTATGCCGACAGCCGGAACGATTCCAACGTGATGGTGAATGCAACGACGCCAGGCATTCCGGGCAATGCTCAGTATAGGACGACAGATCTCGTCCCGACCTTTGGTGGAATTTTCGATAACAACCACCCTGACCAAGATTACAGCGGTGGCGGAGCGCTCAACATTCCAAATCAGCCACGGGGCGACACGGAACAGCTTATTACATCCCTAATCATGACCTATGATTTCGATCAAGCAACTCTGAAGTCTGTGACGGCTTATGTTAACACTCAGGACTATTTCGCCACCGACTTCTCAGGTTTTGGCGCCATTCTTGCCGGATTTGAAACAGAGTCAGACCAGTGGACCCAAGAGCTTCAACTCCAAGGAACAGGTTTTGACGACAAGTTTAACTACATCTTGGGGGCGTTCTACCTCAATGAGCGTGCTAACCAAGACATGAGTTGGTTTTTCTTCGGCCCCACTTCACGCAGCGTCTACGACACGGGAACAGATTCTTACTCTGTGTTTGGTCAAGCCGATTATGCGGTAACGGATCAATTAACCGTAACCGCTGGCTTGCGTTGGACCCGGGATGAGAAGGACTGGGACTTTAATATCGACTACCTCTTTGCGCCTATTCCGTCAGAGAACATTGTCGACGCTATTACTGAGAACTCTTGGACGCCGAAAGTCGGTTTGGATTATGCCGTCAATGACGACACATTGTTGTTCGTGTCAGCGGCAAAGGGTTTCAAGGCTGGTGGATTCAACGGCATTAACATTTTCAATACGCAAGTGGCGCAATCCAACTACAGTTCAGAAACAAACTGGACATATGAAGTCGGCATTAAGACAGAACTGTTGGACAACCGCGTCCGATTGAACGCTAACTACTTTAACAACCGGATCAGCGACCTAACGCTCAACGCACAGGTCGTGGTGGACGGCAATCCAACCTTCCCAGTTCAGAATGCTGGTTCGGCAACCATCCAAGGAATCGAATTGGAAGCCAACGCAGTGCTGTTTGAAGGCTTCAATGCTTTCACAACGGTCACAATTCTTGATGGAAAGTTCCGTGATCTAGACCCCACTTCCGCTCCCGCGAATTCGCTGACGGCCTTTGGTGTGGAAGCACAGACACCACAAACCGCTGATTATGCCTTCGCCCTTGGTTTTGATTACACTTATGACTTTAGTCTTGGCGGTAATGATGCGGCGTTCAAACTTGGCGCCGATATCTATTACACGGATGACTTCATCACTTCGGCGACGAACGAGGTGATCTCTTCTGCTTATGACCGCATCAACGCGTACGTTGAACTTGAGTACGACGAACAGTGGGCCGCGCGCTTCTCGATGTCTAATCTGGAAGACGACAAGCTTTTCGCGACAGGGTCACGTGGACTGGGTGGCTTTATTGCCCGTCCACCGCAGACCTATAAACTGACTCTCAAGTACGCGATGTAAAACGAGACACATCTAACGATTTGGAAGCCCCGCCTCGTGCGGGGCTTTCTTTTTGGTCAAAGCCGACTGAACGCTTGATGGGCAGCAACGCAATCATCAAACTTCACCAATTCTGATGGGGAGCGTGGCATGAGATTCGTAAATATCAGTGTGTTGCTGTTGATGGGGACTTTTGTCCCGGCTAAGGCGCAAGATTGGATGCACTACGGCGGCGATGCGGGCGGGTCGAAGTATTCAGAGGCCAATCAGATTACTCCAGAGAATGTTGCTGATCTCGAGGTTACCTGGACCTTCCGGCATGGTGAACTGGCGGAACATCCGCGGCGCGCGTTTTCTGCAGCCTGGCATGCGACACCGTTGCTTCTTCCAGAAGAGGCCGGCGGCCACATGGCCGTTTGCACCCCTATGAACCGTATCGTGGCGCTAGATCCGACGACCGGGGAACAACGTTGGGTGTTTGATCCGGCCATCGAGCTAGGACCTATCGGTACACGGTACAACTGCCGCGGCCTGGAGCTTTGGAAAGATTCACAAGCGGAAGACGGTAACGTATGCGCTTGGCGCTTGTTTATGGGGACGGGAGACCTGCGTCTTTTAGCGATCGATGCGAATACGGGCGCGGTCTGCTCAGATTTTGGCACGTCAGGTGCAGTCGATCTCTCAGAAATGATAGCCGAAGGCGTGGAAGACTTTTGGTACGGCGGGGCTCAATTGCCCGCGCCTCCAGTCACCGTGGGAGATATTGTTGTCATTGGCACCTCAAACAATATGCGGACCTATGGTGTTAATACCCCGCGTGGCACGGTTCGAGCCTTCGATGCCCGCAGCGGCGCCCCTGTGTGGACGTTTGATCCCATTCCTTATGACCCCGCCGATCCACTTCATGAGACTTGGACACCGGAGGCGTTAGAAATCACGACGGGTGCCAACGCTTGGACTTTCTTGTCCGTCGATGAGGCGCGTGATCTGGTGTTTGTGCCAACGGGTAGTGCATCGCCTGATCCATTCGGCGGGTACCGGCCGGGAGATAATCGTTATGCCAACTCCGTCATTGCCCTACGTGGGTTGACTGGCGAAGTTGTATGGCATTTTCAAACTATTCACCATGATGTGTGGGACTGGGACCTTCCAGCCCAACCTATGCTTGTCGATATCTCTCGTGATGGCGAAGTGATTCCGGCGCTTGTGCAGCTAACGAAACAAGGATTGGTATTCGTCCTCCATCGCGAAACTGGGGAGCCGATTTTTGGTGTTGAGGAACGCCCTGTTCCGACAGATGGGGCGGTGCCAGGAGAGGTCTTGTCGCCAACCCAACCTTTTCCAGTAAAGCCGCCGCCGCTTATAAAAACTGGCATTACACCAGATGATGCGTGGGGATTTACGTTTTGGGATGAAGGAAAGTGTCGCGAAGAAATAGCTAATCTCAATTATGGCCCCTTGTTTACGCCGCCGACTGCAAAAGGATCGGCGACGTCACCGGGGCTTTCAGTGACTAATTGGGGCGGTGGGGCTTACGATGCGGCTACCAACACGCTAGTGACTACTGCGACAAAAACACCTTTTAAGATACGTGTATTCCCCGCCGATCAACTTGAGCCCTATGAAGGCCCGCCTCAGTTTGGTGTGCCGCGCCCGATCGCCGGAACACCTTACGCGTTCTCCAGCGAGCCAATCTTATCACCGCTTGGTAATCCGTGCATTGCTCCACCGTGGGCGGAGGTCGTCACACTTGATTTAGGTGAGGGAACAATCAAGTGGCGCTCTCCGCTGGGCACTATCGACAAACTTGCGCCGGTGCCAATTCCGCTCAAACTCGGAACCCCGACGTCTGGAGGTCCTATTGTTACAGCAGGAGGACTAATATTCATTGGTGCGACCATGGACGAACGAGTTCGCGCCTTTGATCTCAAGAGTGGTGATGAGCTCTGGGTGGCTGATACGCCCACAGCGGCCATGGCGACGCCTATGACATATGTTGCTGATGGAAAGCAGTACGTCGCGATTGTTGCTGCTGGTCATCTCTGGCAGTACCCGCAGAACATCAGTGACTGGCTTATTGTTTACGCATTGCCAGATTGAAGAACTCAGTGCGTCAAGGCGCCGAGGTGTTTTCGTCAGGTTCAAGCGGAACCCAACCATTAGGACCAAGGGCTTCAAGCGGTTTGAAGCGGGTCTTGTAGGCCATCTTCGGACTCTCGGAGATCCAATAGCCAAGATAGACATAGGGCAGGGAGACTGCGCGGGCGTGCTCGATCAGCCACAGAACGACGAAATTGCCGAGCCCTGCATATTCAGGTTTGGCTGAGAAGAAACTATAGACAGCTGAAAGGCCATCCTGGGTTTGGTCGGTCAGGCAGACGGCAACGAGTTCGCTTGTTGGTGAGCGATACTCAACAAGGTATGTATCAATAGGGCTGTCTTCGACCATGGCGCTGTATTCGTAAAAGCCCATGTTGGCCATATCGCTATTTGCGTGCCGAGACTTTTGATATTCGTTGAAGAGCTCGAATTGCTCTGTCGTCGCGCGGGCAGCGACCACATGCGCTGTAATATCAGCATTACGTTTCCAAGTACGTGCCAAGCTGCGTCGCATAGTAAAACCGTCGACACGCACCCGAACGGGAACACAGGCTTTGCAGCCAGGGCAAGCCGGTGCATAGGCAATAGAATGACTGCGCCGGAACCCACCTTTTGCCAGAAGCTCATGGAGGTGCTCGGATTTCGGTCCATTCAATTCAGTCACGATCTTCCGCTCCAGCCGGTCAGGCAGGTACGGACACGGCAGGGGGGCTGTGGTGAAGAAGAACTGTGGACGGGCTAGAGCAGTTTGTTCCATCGATATCCAACGCAGTGAGATTGCTACCCACCTTGCATAGCCTAAAAGGCGTTAGCAAGGGGTGAATGACGAAAAACCCTATATTTTATGCGGGGTAGAGCTGGTCTAACGGGGCGCTGTCGGCTCTAGAAAATCAGGGAGGCGGTCGAAGGCGGCGGCGGTGGAGCCATCGCCCCGCAACAAGACAATACTGATGCGCCGGTTCTGCGGTGCGCCTGGATCATCCTCCAACAGAGGTTCGTTAGCGGCCTGTCCGGTCACTTTGGCGACTCTTTTCTCGACCACGCCGAAATCTTCGAGAGTTCTGCGCGTGGCGAGCGCTCGGTCAGCGCTGAGTTCCCAGTTGCTGTAGCCAGAAGGATCGGTAAACGGCGTTGCGTCTGTGTGCCCCGAAATACTCAGTTCATTGGGTAGCTTGCTAATAACCCTGGCAACCAGCCCCATGATTTCCCTGGTGTAGCCATACATGGCCGCGCTGCCCGATGGGAACAGGGGCAGGCCATCTTGATCGACGATCTGAATACGAAGACCTTCCGGCGTATTGTCGATCAACAGGCTATCGGCCAGCTCGGAAAGTTCGGGAATGCCTTGAATCAGTTTCTCCAGCTCATCGGCCGCCTGCTCGAACTGAGCTTCCTCTCGGGCCCGCATCGCCTCTTCGATGTCTTCGTCGGTCGGGTCAGCTGAGCCTTCACCGCCATCCGTCAGATCTTGGCCGCCTTGTCCCACAGTCGGTGGCGGTAGCGGTGTAACGGTGACAGCGCCTGTCTGACTCTCTTGCGCGCCTTCGCCAACGGTTAGGCCACCGAGAAGTCCTCCTGCGCCACTTTGACTGTTTGAAGCGGCGATCGGAGTGAAGTAATCAGAAATGCCGTTGAGCTGTTCTTCTGTGACAGCGTTGAGCAGCCATAGCAGCAAGAAGAACGCCATCATAGCGGTCACAAAATCAGCGTAGGCGACCTTCCAGGCCCCGCCATGGTGCCCGTGCTCGCCTTTGTTGATGCGTTTGACGATGATGACATTGCCACCGCCGCCGCCGAATTCCGGACGCTCAGCCATGAATCCAATTTACCTTGGCTGGTTTCTAACGACTTGAACTGTAAGGCTAATTGGGTGGATTGACCAGTGGTTCAAGGCGTAGCACTGACGAGGGAACGAGCGTCGCGCTAGATGGCATGGTCAACGTTTCACCGTCTCGCCAGGGCTGGTTGAGGTCATTGTAGTGGTCTGACAGGGGATGGCCGGATTGCCCAACCGCAATCATGAAGCTGGATTGATCGAGGTTGCTGAGGTCAAAGACCGATCGGAGACCGGCTCCGTGGGTATTAACAAAGGGCTGGCGGCCGCGAGCTGACCTATAAGCGCCGCGGTTTACGGTGTGATCTGACCCATTGGACTCGATTTCAACCCGTGTGAGTCGTGATAACCCAGGAATGATATTGTAGAGCGGGTGGGCAAATTGGGCACGGTGGAAATCTCCCCACCGCCATAAAGACGGATCTTCCCCCGCAGTTTCAGATCGTGCAGACAACCAATCCAAACTGTTTTCCAGGGCGTCTGATGTGAGTGTTTCGCAGGTCTCGACGGGCAGAGTATTTGTGACGTCACACCAGTTCTGCCAAGTTGAGAGAATCTTGCGCAGTAAGGTAGGACGTGCGCCGCTAAACGAAGAGTAGGCGGCTCCCAGTTCATCTCTAAGAAGCGCCTCTTTGACGAAATCAATCCATGAGAGAAATAATAACGGCTCTGGCTGATCTCGATTCATTGAGCCATCCCATGTGCGTAATAAATCAAGAGCCTCGCTGGCACGACCGGACTGCGGCTGCGTTATGGTTAAGAGGACAGGCAATAAGTCGTGAGCCATTGTTGAAATCGCATCGATCTGAATTGCTTGCATGTCAACCAGCTCGGCGCCGGATTGTGCGATTTCGTCCAATCGTTGCTCGATGCGTTCAGCGCGATAACCTGCCGGGAACGTTGCTGCGATTAAGTGGGGGTAATCGTCAGGGACCGGCTGATTATTAGCGTTTACCATGCGTCCTGAGCTTGGTCGCAGGTTGTGAGGCAACTCCTCGTAAGGAACTCGACCAATCCAGTCATACTCACCCGTCCAACCCGGAACAGGCACAGTGCCGTCGCCGCTGGCACGAATCGGGACGTATGCGGCGGCGCTAAACCCGATACCCCCTCCAGAATCTGCATACATAAAGTTTTGTTGAGGCCCCTCGAATTGGGACAACGCCGCTTTGATGTCCTCCACTGTCCGGCTTCCGACGACACCAAGAATCGCGTTGGCCGAGCTGTCATCGTCGCTTAGCAGTGTTGTCGATAGAGCAAGCACAGTTTCGCTATCTGAACTGTTGCTTGATAGGGGCGCAGAGAACGCGGATAGATCGCTCACCACCGGGCCGTGCCGGGTGCTCCGAACTTCAAGTGTGACCGGGTCGTCAAACCGAACGTCAATGACCTCAGTTCTGTAAGTGAAGTCTGCCGCTCCTGTCGGTGTGTGATAGCGCCCATCATCGGTTAGTCGCTCAATGAATATGTCCTGTAAGTCGGCGTGGGTTGTCGTCATACCCCAGGCGGTACGTCCATTGTGACCGATGACCGTGAAGGGGAAACCAGGCGTTGTGGCGCCGGCACGAATCTCTCCTGGCCACTCCAGTCTGGCGAGATACCAAACAAGGGGGGTTTGGTATCCAAGGTGAGGGTCGCTGGCGAGGAGTGGTTTACCACTTCGCGTGTGCTGGCCGTCGAGAACCCAAATGTTGGAGGCGAGCGTCGGCGGTGCGTACTTATCAATAGTGCTGATCAAACTTTGGGCGAGGTCGGTTGAAACGGTTGTCTTTGTTGCGGCGAGGGTTGTCGGAGAGCCGGGCTGTAATCCCGGCCAAAGTTGGGCAACACGCTCGGGTGATAAATATTGCAAGAGTCGGCTGCGTAAGAGTTCGTCGCGCCAGTTTCCGGCCAGGGAGAGTCCCATGAGTTTTTGCCATACCAAACTGTCTGCCGGTACCCAGGGTGCTGGCTGATAGTTCAAAAGCAGAAACTCTGGGGATAGGGGAATTTGTCTGTTCTTAAGCCAAGCATTGACGCCATCAGCATATCGCTTGAGTAGTCGAACTGTTTCTGGGGCTAGAACGTCTAGGTTGGCTTCTGCATGCTTATAGAGTCCTAGGGTTCGCATAAATTTATCCGATCCCAATCCTTGAGCACCAAGGACCTCAGAAAGACGACCGGCGCCGAGGCGACGCATGAAATCCATTTGGAATAGGCGATCCTGAGCGTGAACGTATCCGAGCGCGAAATAGGCATCGCCTTCATTTTCCGCACGGATAAATGGAATGCCTGTTTCGTCTCGATTTATGTCCACAGAAGCGGACGGGCCCGCCAACCTTACGGTTCCAGCAACTTGAGGCAGAGATTGAAAGGTGAGCCACGCCATAGCAAGTGCAGCGAGGATAGCCAATATCAAAAGGGATAGTGCTGTTCGTCTAAGCCAAATCATAGTTTTCATTGCGGTTGGTGGTGGGAACGGTATCTTTTAGTTGATCAAAGGTTGCCAATAGAAAGACTGACGCGTGGCTAATTCCTGGGATGATAAGTCGAGCTACCTCTCAACGCTACGGGGGTCTGATGAGGCCTACCTGAACGAAGTCCTTTTTGAGATTCATCAGATTGGTAACGCGGTACGGGTTTCTGCCATTGACCCAAGTACGAATACAGAAGTCGTAATAGTGGGATCCCCCCACATGAGTCCATATTCGCTCAAGATCAATGCAGTTCGGAAGCTCAAGTTTGTTTTGGCTAAGAATAAAGCGGAACGACGGTCTAAGCGCTAGGCGAGGCGGAATTTTCGTCCGCTTTTGGATTTAATGGCGTCCTCGTAAAGACAACAAGTAGCAGTGAGTTCGCGAATAGCGCGGCTGTCACAGACGTCAAGGCGATTCCGTTGAGCCCAAACCGCTCTTGCATACCCGTTACAAATACAATGTAGGCAGAGATCGCTATCAGGCTACCGACAACGTTTACGTATGGTCGCATGTAAGTGAGGGGAATTTCGACCAACTGAACGACTGAGTTAGCCCAGCACCCCAGGGATAGAATCATGAGGACTGGCCATGCGGCAGAGAATTCTGTGCCGATCAAGCCAAGTAGGCTTTTCCCAAAAAAATAGAAGATAAGGATCACGGGGAACTGAAGAAGTACGAGACGTACGCCGGCAGCGCGTAACTGTTGGAGGAGGCGGCCTCGGTCACGTGCTCCTACGGCGGCCGACACCACCGGCATCAGCATCGGATAAAAGCTTGCGGCCACTTTTTCGACAATCGTTAAGAACTGTTGCGCCATGCCGTAAAGTCCGACGACAGAGGTCGAGAAGAAATAGCCGACGGCAAATGTATCGAGGCGAGTCACCAAGACACGGGCCAGGTCGTGCAGGCAAGTGGTCAATGATTTTTGCGCCATCTCGAGTAGGAGGGATGCTCTGACTGGCCCAATCAAAACGTCACGCCAACCGAATACTCTGTTGCAGGCATACGCTGAAACGACGGCCGCTATTGTAAAAGCGAAGAGGAATGCGAATACCAGTCCCGAGCCCTTCACGCCGAGGAGGTAGAGGCCCAAACTAAAGAGCGTGAGCGCTATTGGTTCTACGAAACTCCTCACCGCAATTTCGTACCGCATGATCCGACGAGATAGGGTCGCTGACAAGAAAATGTCGGTTAGCGATATGAACGGGATTGCCCAAGACAGAATGATGAGGTCTGGGCGGATTTCGACAACAGAGAATATTTGAAGAATTGGCGTCGCTAAGGTTTGAATGATTGCCACCAGCACAAGGGACAGGCAGACACAAAGAATGAGTGAGTGTCGGATAACAAACCCATCTCCTTGCTCGCTATTTTTCTCGTCGATGAATCGGAAGATCGTACGCTTAAGGCCAAAGGTGGAAAGAAGGGCTGTCGTTTCAACGATAGCGGTAAGAAGGACGTACTCGCCGTAGGAGGCGGTGCCGTAAAGTCTGCCCGCTATAAACAGAAAGGGTACCCGGGCGCATAGACGTGCGAGAAAGCCAAGAATGCTAAGCGTTGAGCCGCGCTTGATATCGCGCTTATCTTGGTCGATGCGGTCTGCCGCTGTGGGTTTCGGGAGCGGTGCGGCAGTCACGATTTCAGCCTTTGATGCCCAACTCTTGAGCAAATTTTAGTTGAGCTTTTCTATTCAGCTTGACGAGCACCAAAAGCACCAAGGTCAAAAACGTCATTTCATATATGAAGTACCAGAGCGGTTGACCGATAAGACAAAACAGAAATATTGCGATGGTTCGATTGTTGGCACTCAGAATTGACCAAGCGAGGACATGTTTCCTGAAGTGAGTTTGATAGCTGACTTGTGTGAGGCTTTGGCGAGCTTTATCCATTTCGCTATTCCGGAGATGTTCTTCCAATTCACATGACAGAGGGCGGAAGTACTCCTGAACGTATTTATAGATTTGAGCGATAAAATTAGCGGTTGCCGATGAGCACACGTCGTCTAATTTTTCAGATAGATGGGCGTAAACTTCATCGCCAGTCCAGCGGATGTAAAATTCGCGCTGCATTTCAAAAGCAGCTGCCTGAATGGCATGGAAAACACCAGCTGATACAACAATGATCCAGACGTTGTTTCCGTACACATCGCTTAAGGCTAAGGCGATGGCGACATACACAAAAATGAAAGTCGCATAGTCACACACACCATCGATAACAAACCCCAACGGAGACGTTTGTCCCGTTTGCCTGGCGAGTTGCCCGTCGGCACCGTCAAAAATGTGCCACCCAATCATGAAGACCAGGCCGAGCAAGCAGGCAACCGGATTTTCGAAGCTAAAATAGAACCAAGCGGCTGTTAGGCCCGATAAGGCGCCCAGGCAAGAGACGAAATTTGGTGTAAAGCGCGCCTTAATGAAGAAGGGGACCAGCGCCATACTGATCCGATGTATCAATAGCCGGTTGCTCGCCTCTTCAATATCTTGATTCCTAAGGACGGACACATCCTGCTCCTCGGCACCTGACCCTAGGGTGGCGTTGACGCTGGGTGCGGGTATTTCGGATGGAGACACTCCTGCCTCCTCAAACAGCGACGGTTGTGCGGTCAACCATAGCTTCTTGCGCGAGGTTAAGAAGTGCAGGGGTGTCGACATCGATCCACGTGCGATCACCAATATCGCAGCAGGTCATGAGGCCCTTTGCTGCAAGAACGCGAATGCCACCGGAAAGAGAGTCATCATCGACAGTTTCTATGCTTTCCTCAAGCGCATCAAACAAACCTGAGGTACACCAGAACACGCCCGTATCGAAGGCGTTAAATCCGGTAATCTCTTTACCAATAGAAACGATTTTCTCCTCTTTAGAGAGGACTTTGGTAACATCGTCGATATCGACATGCGGATTTTGTAAACGCAGGTCAACTGCAAGGCGGGCCCCGTTGTTGGGGAGCGGTTCTTCCCTAACAATGCTTAGGATTTGTGGGTCAAATAGATGGTCGGCCATCAGAACATGAAAAGGTCCATCGACATGCGGTTTTGCTGCGAGGACTGAACGACCATTACCCAAATGCCAATCGGCGTTGCTTGCGCACGTAATTTTGCACGGCAATCTGCTCGAGAGGTTCTTGACGTATTCCTGAATGGCCTGGCCATTATAGCCAGTAACGATGACAAAGTCCGTGACGCCACCGCTGAGCGCATTTGTGATAACGCGTTCGAGTAAAGCTGTGCCTTCGACAGAGACCATCGGCTTGCTAGGGCCAACCGCTCGCATTCTGGTGCCCTGACCGGCGGCCAGAATAACCGCCTTCATTAGGCTACGCCTTGCAACTTCATGTCAGAGATGAACGTCTCGGTCATTTCAGACGCGATCTCATCTTCATGTTGGAATGGAGGGTGCTTGCAGAAGAACGCCGATGGCCCTTCCAATAGCCCGCCGACACCGCAGTCGAGTGCGAGCTGGCAGCAACGGATCATGTCGATGGCAACGCCGGCGGAATTGGGCGAGTCTTCGACGGACAATCTGAGTTCGAGGTTCATCGGAACATCACCAAACAGGCGACCCTCTGCTCTCAAAAAACAGACTTTGTTATCGTTTTGCCAGGGCACGTAGTCGCTTGGGCCAATGTGAATGTTTTCTTCTTCGAGGCGATCGCCAGCGACAGATTGGACCGCTTCCGTCTTAGAAATTTTCTTAGACGCCAATCGGGTACGGTTCAGCATGTTAAGAAAATCTGTGTTGCCGCCTGTATTAATTTGGTACGTGCGGTCTAGCTTGGCACCACGTTTGTTGAACAGGTTGGTCAAAACACGGTGGACAATAGTCGCTCCCATCTGGGCCTTAATATCATCGCCAATGATCGGAAGGTTACGCGCTTCAAATTTTGCGCGCCATTCAGGATTACTGGCGATGAAAACGGGGATGCAGTTTACGAAACCAACACCGGCCTTCAATGCGCACTGTGCATAAAACTCTGTGGCTTCCTGAGAGCCGACGGGGAGGTAGTTTATCAGGACCTGGGTGTGGGACTCTTTTAGTACTTTGACGACGTCATCTTCAGACGGCTGAGGGAGATCCGCTGGGACGAACGTACGGGCCGGTTGATGGTCAACCATGTGATCAGCGACGCCGTCGAGAATGCGACCCATACTGACTTTCACACCACTTTCCGGCAAATCTGGTGCGAACACGGTGGTGCAGTTGGGTGGCGCAAAGATTGCGGTTGTGACATCTTGTCCGACCTTGCGAGCATCAATATCAAACGCAGCGACGACATTTATGTCAGATACAGCGTAGGGGCCGATTTTTTCATGCAGCACGCCGGAGCATTCGTCGAAGGGTTTATCCGCGTAGTAATGGATGCCCTGGATCAACGAGCTTGCGCAGTTGCCCATGCCGATGACTGCGACACGAATTCTGTCGCTTCTTATCTCTTTGATCATGTTCATGTAGTCTCCCCAATACGTCTGTATCTCACACTGATGGCAAATAAACCAGTGCTCCGTCGCAAAACCCGCAGGACGTCAAGGGAATCAGCCAATTTTCAGGTTAGAGGCTCCTGTCGCATGGCGGCGTCTCCTATTCAGCGGCGGGTATACTAGGATGACGTCATGGGGCGCATAGACCTCTACATTTTGAGGCAAATAATTCCAATTATGTTGGTTACTCTGTTTATCAGCGTTGTTGTCCTCCTTCTTGAGAAAATGCTGCAATTACTGAACCTTACGGTCGGTTCCGGGGTTTCTTCGTTTGTTGTCCTCCAGATGATTGCCAGCCTTTTCCCGAATTACATCCGGCTTGTTCTACCTCTCGGTTTATTTCTCGGGATATTCATCACCTTTCGGCGGCTCTCGACACAGTCCGAACTTCACGCTCTGCATGCCGGTGGAGTGGGTCTAGGGCGACTTTCCACGCCGGTGAAGGGACTTGCTGTCGTCGTTACTGTTCTTGGAATGGGGCTGACTGGTTACATCGAACCTCTGGGTCGCTTCGTGTACCACTCGCTGCACCATCAGGTAACAAATGGGATCATTGAGGCCGGGATCGGCGAGGGTATCTTTATTGATACGCCCGACGGCTACACCGTGCGTGTCGAACGCTCCCTTAATGCTGGTATGGAGTTTTACGGCTTCTTTGGCTATCGCGAGAATGGCAGTGGAACTGTTGAAACCGTAACGGCACGGCACGGTGAGATATTTGAAACCGGAGAGATTGGAAGCCGCAGCATGCGGCTGTTCGACGGAGAGCAGGTATCCTGGACTGGTGATGGCACTGATCGTGTCACCATGAACTTTTCGGTTCTCGAAGTTCCAATGGATTTGCAAGGAAACAATCCCTATCCGGCACGAGGGAGCGATGAGCTGGAGTTAACTCTTCATGAGTTGATCATTGCTTATAGCCGCGGTGTCCTTCGCAGGTTTAGCGTAGACCTCGATCCGCCGGACTCTTTGGTCCTCGCGTTGGCAGATATGATTCCGCAGCCATCTTTGGCCGCTGAATTGCATGGACGATTGATCTACGCATTGTCGATTATCGTGATGCCGTTTTTGGCAATCCCCTTGGCAATCGGATCGCCCCGCTCCAACCGTTACGTCGGCTTGGTATTCGGTCTGGTCGGGATGCTCGCCTATCAAAAGACAATTGAGTTCGGTCAGAAGGTTGCAGCCGTTTCGCAATTGCCAGCCGGACCTTTTCTATGGGGGAGTTTTGCAATCTTCTTTGGGCTCTCGGCCTACTTGTTTATGCGAACAGAACAAGCTGCAGGTCAGACACCGTTTCAGGAGTTTGAAGTTGCGCTACGCAGGCAGCTCGGCCGTCTCAAAAGCGTGTATTCGCTCGTTCGTCCTTGATTGCAGCCCAGATAATCGGCTCTAAACCGTCTTGAGAGCGACCCAAAGGGGTTGTGGTCCATTGGCAAGCCGAGTCCATATGTGGTATCCGATCTTCTACCCACGGGCGCAAGGAGTCTGCGGTTAAAGCAGGCAATTCCACAATGTCAGATACTCCTTTTGTTGCGGCGGGCGAGGCGGTTGCCATCGCCAGCGATCATGCCGGTTTCGCCTTAAAGAACGTCCTCAAGGGCGATCTTGAGGCGATGGGGTTTTCGGTCGTCGATTTGGGTCCTGAGGATGAGTCGTCAGTCGACTATCCTGATTTTGGCCACGGCCTGGCCAAAGAAGTTGCCGCGGGATCGGTGAAGGCGGGTGTGTTGGTGTGTGGCACCGGAATTGGGATCAGCATTGCGGCCAATCGCGAACCCAAGGTCCGCGCGGCTCTCGTGCACAGCGAGGAGACCGCAGCGATGGCGCGGGCTCATAATGACGCTAACGTTATGGCCGTTGGCGCAAGGGTGACGCAAGAAGCTCTAGCCCGTTCCTGTTTGAAGATGTTTTTTGCCACGCCATTTGAAGGCGGCCGCCATGCCCGGCGGGTCGAGAAATTGGGCACTGTTTGACCGGGATGCAGCGCATTCTAAAGGTAACGTTTGAAAGGGTTTCTAACCGATGAATTACGCCGTCCAGCCATCCTTTTTTGGGGCTACCCTCAACGAGAGCGATCCGGATGTGATGGATGCTATTGGTCAAGAACTCACACGCCAACAGGCTCAAATCGAACTTATTGCATCGGAAAACATTGTTTCGAAGGCCGTTCTCGAGGCAGTCGGGACGGTTCTGACGAACAAGTACGCTGAAGGTTATCCAGGCAAGCGCTACTACGGCGGCTGTGAAGCCGTCGATATAGCTGAAAATCTGGCGATGGATCGGGCCAAGCAGCTGTTTAATTGTTCCTACGCGAACGTTCAGCCCCACGCGGGCGCCCAGGCCAATGAGGCGGTGTATCTTGCTTTGATTAAGCCGGGCGATACCATCATGGGCATGTCGCTCGATGCGGGCGGTCACTTAACCCATGGTGCGCCACCGAACATCTCCGGCAAGTGGTTCAACGCGGTGCAATATGGCGTGCGGCGCCAAGACAGCTTGATCGATTTTGATGAGGTCGAGAGTTTGGCCAAAGAACATAAGCCCAAGCTCATCGTGGCGGGTGGTTCGGCCTATCCGCGGGTTATCGATTTCGAGAAATTTCGCGCGATTGCCGACAGTGTCGGGGCCTATCTCATGGTGGATATGGCTCACTTTGCGGGTCTAGTGGCAGCGGGAGTACATCCCAGCCCACTGCCGATCGCGGATGTCGTGACAACAACCACCCACAAAACCCTACGTGGTCCGCGCGGCGGCATGATTTTATCGAACAATGATGACTTCGTGAAAAAACTCAATTCAGCGATTTTCCCAGGCCTACAGGGCGGGCCGCTGATGCACGTCATCGCCGGGAAAGCCGTCGCGTTTGGTGAAGCGCTAAAGCCTGAATTCAAAGCCTACGCGTCTCAGGTGATCGAAAACGCGAAAGTGCTGGCCGAGACCTTGGTTAAGGGTGGCGTTGATATTGTCACCGGCGGCACGGATACCCACCTCATGCTGGTGGATCTGCGACCCAAGGGCCTTAAGGGCAACGTCGTCGAGAAGGCACTCGAACGGGCCGGGATCACCTGCAATAAAAACGGCATTCCGTTTGACCCAGAAAAACCAATGGTTACGTCGGGCGTGCGTTTGGGCACACCCGCTGGCACCACGCGGGGCTTCGGTACGGATGAATTCCGTCATGTAGGTGAACTGATCTGCGAAGTCTTTGATGGTCTGGCGGCTAATCCAGACGACAACACTGCTGTTGAAGCAGATGTGCGGGAGCGCGCAGAAGCGTTGTGCCGCAAATTTCCAATTTATTCGTGATCGGCTCGAGGGAGGGGAACCATGCGCTGTCCGTATTGTGGGGGTCTTGATACCCAGGTTAAAGACTCACGACCAACTGAAGACAATGCTGCGATCCGCCGCCGGCGGTTTTGCCCAGCGTGTGCGGCTCGGTTTACGACTTTCGAGCGAGTTCAGCTGCGCGACCTCGTCATCACCAAGAAAGATGGCCAGCGCGTTCCGTTTGATCGGGAAAAGCTGTCGCGTTCTCTACACATCGCCTGTCGCAAGCGACCGGTGGAAGAGGATCGGATAGAGCGGGTCGTGAACGGTATTCAGCGCCGTCTGGAAAGTATGGGTGAGAGTGAACTGCCATCCGATGTGATCGGTGAAATGGTTATGGAGGCCTTGGAGGGGCTCGATAAGGTAGCTTATATTCGCTTTGCCTCCGTCTACAAAAACTTCCGTGAAAGCAAAGACTTCGAGAGCTTTGTTGAAACAATTTCAGAAGAGGCGGATCACGACGAATGAGAGCACCTGAGGCCGGTGATCTGGGGTACATGACGAACGCCCTGGCGCTGGCTTCCCGTGGCCTTGGCTCAACGGCACCAAACCCCAGTGTTGGATGCGTGATTGTTAATGATGGTGTTGTTGTCGGCCGTGGTTGGACCCAGCCAGGCGGCAGACCCCATGCGGAAACTGTAGCCTTGGACCGAGCCGGAGCGCTCGCAAAGGGCGCCACGGCTTACGTGACGCTGGAGCCCTGTTGCCATCAAGGACAAACCGCACCCTGTACCGCTGCTTTGATTGGCGCAGGAATTGCGCGCGTGGTTATCGCGGCATCCGATCCCGACGCTCGCGTTGACGGGGGCGGTATTTCTGCGCTGAAAAATGCTGGTGTAAATGTTTCTTCGGGCTTACTCGGTGCGGAAGCAATGTCAGGCGACGCCGGATATTTTAAGCGAGCCCGGCTGGGCGTTCCGTTTGTCGCGCTGAAAAGCGCCGCTAGTGTAGATGGGCGTATTGCACTGGCATCTGGTGAAAGCCAATGGATCACCAGTGACGTGGCGCGGCGATACGGTCACTTGCTTCGGTCGAAATACGATGCTGTTTTGGTCGGAAGTGGCACTGTTCAGGCGGACAATCCGAGTTTGATCTGTCGGTTGCCAGGTTATGTCGAGAATAAGTTGCCTCAACCGGTTCGCGTTGTCTTAGATCGCAGACTTCGCATCGCGGCAGACGTGGACCTGGTGATGAGCGCTTCGAAGACGCCGACATGGCTTGTGACCGGTGAGTCGGCCAGTAGTGAAAAGGTTAAAAAGCTCCAGAGCTTGGGCGTAGAGGTGTTATTTGCAGAGACATCTTCTGATGCCGACTTTGCACGGTCAGCCGTTGATCTTTTGGCTGAACAGGGGTTGAACCAAATTCTTATTGAAGGAGGTGGGCAAGTTGCTGCCTCATTCCTTAAAGCTGGATTGGTAGACCGCGTCTATGCTTTTAGGGCGCCAATGGTGGTTGGGGGGGACGGTCGATCAGCGATAGGAGACTTAACCCTTGGCCAATTGTCGGATGCGCCTCGATTCCATAGGGTCGAAACACGAGTTTTTGGGCCAGATACCCTTGATATTCTCGACCGTGAGCCCACTGTTTAAGCATGTTTACTGGACTCATTACTGATCAAGGCGAGATTACCGCCGTCGCGGCAGGAGACGGCGGCGCCCGCATGGTAATTAAAACCCAATATGATACGTCCACCATCGATGTTGGCGCATCCATAGCTTGCAATGGATGTTGTTTGACTGCGACGAAGCTGTCCGATGAGACCTTTGTTGTCGATGTGTCGCGGGAAACGCTAGATCGAACAACGTTGGGCAGCTGGCAGCAGGGCCGAACCGTTAATCTCGAACGGTCCCTGAAGCTTGGAGATGAGATGGGAGGCCACTTGGTCTCTGGTCATATAGACTGCACAGCCGAGGTCGCAAGCCGGGAGCAGGATGGAGACTCCCATCGGTTCATTTTTCGGATACAGCCTGATTTCGCCCGGTTTATTGCTGAAAAGGGCTCCGTCGCCGTCGATGGCGTATCGCTTACAGTCAATGAAGTTGGAGATGATTGCTTCGGGGTGAACATTATCCCCCATACCTGTGCGGTCACGACATTTGGAGCCCTTGATGTCGGCGGCATCGTGAACATAGAAATAGACATGCTTGCGCGTTATGTTGCGCGCCTTCTCAAACAAACCTGAGCCAGTCCGTGCCTTATTCTGAATACCTGTCTTCCATCGAGGAGATCATCGAAGACGCCCGCAACGGGCGGATGTTCATCCTTGTCGATGATGAGGACCGTGAGAATGAGGGTGATCTGATCATTCCGGCTCAGATGGCGACCCCGGATGCGGTCAATTTTATGGCGACGCACGGCCGTGGACTGATTTGCTTATCGCTTGCTCAGGATCGATGCGAGGAACTCAACTTGCATCTCATGGAAGCCCACAATCAGTCCCGCCTGGCAACAGCGTTTACTGTCAGCATCGAAGCTAAAGATGGCGTTACGACAGGGATTTCAGCTTCAGATCGTGCCCATACGATTTCTGTCGCGATTGATCCCAACAAAGGGAAGTCTGACTTGGCCACCCCAGGACACGTGTTTCCACTGATGGCACGAGATGGCGGCGTCCTGGTGCGTGCAGGACACACAGAGGCTGCGGTCGACATATGCCGTATGGCGGGTCTAACGGCGTCTGGCGTTATTTGTGAGATCATGAACGATGACGGCAACATGGCACGGATGCCGGATCTGATTCCGTTTGCGCAGAAGCATGGGCTCAAGATTGCCACGATCGCCGATCTTATTGCCTATCGACGCCGGACAGAAAAATATGTCGAGCAAACGGCCGAGCGTCCGTTTAATTCGAAGTTTGGTAATGGCTGGGTATTGCGAGTTTATAAGAACCTTTTGTCCAACACTGAACACCTCGCTCTGGTTCGGGGCGATCTAAGCCGTGATGAGCCGGTCATGGTGCGCATGCATCAAGTGAATGTTCTCAGCGATATGTTCTGGGATGCGGACAGTCCTAAGACCGGTGAACTTCATCGGGCGATGTCTATGGTCGCTGATCACGGTCATGGCGCCGTCGTGGTTTTGCGTGAAATGGGTGTTCCACACTTCGGTGAGCGTATTAAAGCTGAAATCACCGGTGAGGAGCCGCCCGCCCGCCTAATGGATTATGGTGTTGGAGCACAAATATTGGTCGATCTTGGTATTAAGAATATGATCCTTCTTAGTAATACGCCGCGCACAATTATTGGCCTGGATGGTTACGGTTTAAAAGTGACTGAGCAGCGCCCGATTCCGTTGGAAGATTGATCGCCGACCTATGACTGACACTCCACATATCGTTTTGATTGAAGCTCGTTTTTACGAGGATATTTCTGATCATCTTGCTGCGGGTGCTATTGCCGCCATTGAGGGCGCTGGTGGAACCGTGCATCGCATCGCTGTACCGGGAATATTAGAGATTCCCGCGACGCTACAGTTCGCGATCGAAGGTAAAGGCGATCCCGAAACGGGGCGTATGTTCGACGGGGGTGTTGTCCTTGGGTGCGCCATCAAAGGTGAAACGGACCACTATGAGCATGTTTGTTCGGAATCTATGCGCGGAACACAGGACGTGGCTCTGGCTCACGCGTTTCCCGTGGGCAACGGCATTCTGACGTGCCCGACGCGTGCATTGGCGGAAGACAGAGCAGATGTTGCCCGCAAGGATTTTGGCGGGAAGGCGGCGAAAGCGTGCCTGCGCTTAATCGGTATTCGATCCGAGCTTGGCGTTGAATCGTGACAGCGGCGGCGCGCCCAAAAATAGAAGCGGGGGTCGGTCGTAGTACCGCGCGCCTCGCCGCAGTGCAGGCCCTGTATCAGGTTGCGGCAACTGATTCCGATTATACCAAAGTTGTGCGTGATTTTCTTGCCGGCCGCTTGGGTGGTATGGCCATCAACGAAGACCCGGACACGGAAGCCGAAACTCATGTCCGCCTTGCCGATATGGATCAGGGAATGTTCTCGGGTCTTGTTGGTGAGGCCATTGCGCGCCAAGACGATATTGACGATATGATCAACGGAAATCTCAGCGACGAATGGCCGAAAGACAGGCTGGAACTGATTGTGCGCTCTATTCTTCGTGCTGCTATCGCTGAACTTCTTGGTGCGACTGATGCGCCAGTGAAGGTTACGATCTCCGAGTACGTCGATATCACGCACGCGTTCTACAGCGGCACTGAGCCCAAAATGGTGAACGCAGTACTTGATAAGATTGCACGCGTCTTGCGTAGCAAAGACCTAGCAGCCTCGTAATTCTATCCGGAGATCCGCGGATGCCCGGTCTGTCTGAATTTGAATTGATTGCGACCTTGCTGAAACCGCTGGCTGAAAATGCACCTGGCGCGTTTTCCCTATCAGATGACGCTGCGCTTTTGCCCGATGCCCCGCCAGGGTACGCCCATGTTGTGACCAAAGACGCGTTGGCGATCGGTATCCACATGCGCGCCGATGACCCGCCGGGCGATATGGCGCGCAAATCGCTAAGGGTTAATTTGTCAGACCTGGCGGCGATGGGCGCTCATCCCGTCGGCTTTTTTCTGGCGCTATGCCTTGGTCAGGATACAGATGAGACGTTCGTGAAGGCGTTTATCGCAGGGCTGGCATCTGACGTTGACGCTTATTCAGTGCCGTTGATGGGGGGAGACATCATTCGTCAACCGGGACCATTTACCATAAGCATCACGGCCATAGGTGCTGTGCCGAAGGATAAGGTTCTCCGGCGAGATGGTGCGAATGTCGGCGATTCCTTGTGGGTTTCTGGAACAATCGGTGAGGGCGCACTCGGACTAATCGCTGCGGACGGCAAGCTGCCCGAACTGTCTAATGAAGATAGAGCTACTTTGATCGAGCGGTATCGTATTCCGGAACCACGGCTTGCTCTTGGCGCCGAGCTCGGTGGTTTGGCGACGGCTTGTATAGACATTTCCGATGGATTGGTTTCAGACGTCGGGCATATTTGTAGAGCGTCGACCGTTGGTTGCACCATCGATGCTTCAGCTGTTCCACTTTCTTCAGCGGCGCAAGCTGCCATCCACGGCGACGCTAAAAATATCTCGACCGTATTAACCGGAGGAGATGACTACGAACTAGCCTTTGCAATGCCCGACGGTGCAAAGGACAACTTGCTGGAACTCTCTGCAAGGGTCGGTGTGCCGGTAACCTGTATCGGTTCTTTCGAAACAGGCGAAAATGTTGAAGTGTTGGATCGGTATGGAGCGCGCATGAAACTTACTGAGACGGGCTATAAACACTTGTGAGTAATCGGCGGGTTTGATGAGTAATTTCGAAGTGATGCTAACGGGTGGGCATCCGAACTCTCTTGGTAAAACACTTGAAGTCGTTGCTATCGTACTCGCTGAACCTCGTCATTTAGAAATTTTGTACAAGTGCTACTCAAGTGACGATGAAGTTGTTCGGATGCGGACCTCAAATGCGATGAAACGCATTCAAGCCAAGAATCCCGAGCTCCTGTTATCTTACATTGACCGGTTCATCGCTGAAGTCTCGAAGATCGATCAGGCGTCGGCGCAATGGACTCTTGCACAACTTTTCAGACGTATGGCGCCGTCTATGAAACAAGGTCAAAGAAAGAAAGCAGAAACGATTCTTAAACGAAACCTAGCCACTCACACGGACTGGATCGTCCTAAATATGACGATGGATACGCTGTCATTCTGGGCAAAGGAGAAAGCCAGCTTACGGATGTGGCTTCGGCCGCATCTGGAACGCCTATCAACCGACGAACGCGGTTCCGTGGCCAAGAAAGCAAAGAACTGTGCTGCGATGCTGGACAGCCTCTGAGGATCATCACGGCCAAGAGTGGTTTACCCAGACGCCATTTCGTAGCAGTGTAAAACCATGAAACGCATGCTTATCATCGTTATGGTTCTAGTCTTGGTCGTGGGCAGCGGCCTTGCTGGGCTCATGGTCATCGGTGTGATTCCAAACCCTATGGCTGATCCCGCCGACGAAATGGCTGGGGATGCTGGTGGCCCTGATGGTGCAGGAGGGATGAGCGGCAGTAAATCGAACTTTACGCCGCCAGAGCGGGCACCGATGCTCTACCCGCTAGAAGACATCGTTATACCGGTAATTATCGATGCGAGGGTGATAAAGCGGGTCTACATCACTGGCCGTATGCAAATAGCTCAGGGCCAGCGAACGCCAGTCGAGAATGGGCTGCCGCGTATGGAAAGTGCTCTGACAGAGCGTCTTGTTGTGTACTTTCAGAAACACTACGCCAAAAAACGTCGACCCGACTTGAGGGGCATTAAGCGGGAAATGGTAGCGGCGGCACAACAGGTTTACGGTGACATGATTACCGACGTGCTGTTGATCACTGTATTTGAGCAGTAAAACCGACGTGTTGTTAACCCCCTGAGACCGAGGGTTTGCGGTCTTTTCTCCTGACTCCGCTGTTGCACCGTACCCGCCATTCTGGCACCCTCCGCGCGCTTTCCCGGGCGGGGGAGCGACTAAGAACCTATCTCATTGATCCACAAGGGATTTTCTGGGTCGAACGGCTGGAATTGCCAGCCCCATCAACGAATCGAATGGAACGAGCATGAGCACTCTCGAATATATTGTCCTGGGCAGTGGCGTCATCGCCATCCTGTACGGGATTTTCACCACACGCAGCCTGATGGCTGTGGGCACAGGCACAGACCTGATGGCCGAAATTGCAGGCGCAATTCAAGAAGGCGCTGCCGCATACTTGAACCGCCAGTACACCACGATTGGGATCGTTGGCGTTATTGTCACCATCGTCTTGGCCTTTACCCTCGGCATGTTGTCAGCAGTTGGCTTTGTTATCGGCGCTGTATGTTCCGGTATCGCCGGCTATGTCGGTATGAACGTCTCTGTACGCGCCAATGTGCGTACGGCTGAAGCGGCCCGGTCCAGTGGTATGAGCGCCGCACACGCGGTGGCCTTCAAGTCTGGTGGCGTCACCGGCATGTTGGTGGTGGGCCTCGGCCTTCTCGCCGTAGGTGGTTACTATTTCGCTCTGCTCGGCATGGGTACGGATGAGCGCAAACTCATCGAAGCCCTCATTGCCCTTTCCTTCGGCGCTTCGCTGATCTCCATCTTCGCCCGTCTCGGTGGCGGCATCTTTACCAAGGGTGCGGATGTCGGTGGCGACTTGGTCGGTAAGGTTGAAGCAGGTATTCCGGAAGATGACCCGCGCAACCCTGCGACAATCGCCGATAACGTCGGCGACAACGTCGGTGATTGCGCTGGTATGGCCGCTGACCTGTTCGAAACTTACGCCGTGACTGTTGTGGCCACCATGCTGTTGGGCACGATCTTTTTTGACGGTGCTGCTCAAGCGACCGTGATGCTCTACCCGCTGGTTATTGGCGGCGTTTGCATCATCGGCTCAATCATCGGCACGTTCTTCGTCGGCGTTAAAGACGGCGGCAAGGTGATGAGTGCCTTGTATCGTGGCTTTATCGTCTGCGCTGTCATTTCCGGGGGCCTGATCGTTGTCGTTACCAACATGATGTTTGATACGGACATTGTGATGAAAGACGGCACAGCGATCACCGGCAGTCAGATGATCGTTTGTGCGGTGATCGGCCTGGTTGTCACCGGCATCATCATCTGGATCACAGAGTACTACACCGGTACTGACTACCGCCCGGTGAAGAGTGTTGCTGAGGCCTCGACCACGGGGCACGGCACCAACGTCATCCAGGGCTTGGCCGTCTCCATGGAATCAACCGCACTTCCCGTGCTGTTGATCTCTGCGGCGATCATTGCTGCGTTCTTGCAAGCGGGCTTGTTCGGTATCGCGATCTCTGCAACCACAATGCTGGCCTTGGCCGGCATGGTCGTGGCGCTCGATGCCTACGGACCTGTCACTGATAACGCCGGTGGTATTGCGGAAATGGCCAAGCTGCCAGAAGACGTGCGGACCATCACGGACACTCTGGATGCGGTTGGCAATACAACCAAGGCAGTGACCAAGGGATACGCCATCGGTTCTGCCGGTTTGGCGTCGCTGGTGCTGTTCGCGGCCTACACGTCGGATCTGGAACACTACTTCCCAGAGCTGACCAACATCGCCTTCTCCTTGAAAGACCCGTACGTGGTTGTTGGTCTGTTCATCGGTGGCATGCTGCCGTACCTGTTCGCCTCAATGGGCATGCAGGCCGTGGGCCGGGCAGGGGGCGCTGTTGTGGTTGAAGTGCGCCGCCAGTTCAAAGCCAAGCCAGGCATCATGCAAGGCACCGAAAAGCCTGAATATGGTGTGTTGGTCGACATGCTGACCAAAGCCGCCATCAAGGAAATGATTGTACCGTCCTTGCTGCCGGTGCTGGCGCCGGTTGCACTGTACTTCATCGTGGCTCTGACCGCTGGTCAGGCTCAAGGCTTTATCGCTCTTGGCGCCATGCTCCTCGGGACCATCGTGACCGGCCTGTTTGTCGCCATCTCGATGACTTCTGGTGGCGGTGCTTGGGATAATGCCAAGAAGTACATTGAAGACGGCAATCACGGCGGTAAGGGCTCAGAAGCTCACAAGGCCGCTGTGACTGGTGACACCGTTGGCGACCCGTACAAAGACACGGCGGGCCCTGCGATCAACCCGATGATCAAGATCATCAACATTGTTGCGATCTTGCTGTTGGCGGTGCTTGCTGGCTAATCACGCAACATAGATTGAGAAAAGCCCCGGTGATGAGCCGGGGCTTTTTTTGTGTCTGAATTCCGTGGTGGCCCAGACCGCTAACTAAGGCCCAGCTTCGGGTGCTCCGCGATCGAAGCGTCCCAGGTTGCCGATAAGCTGTTCGATGAGGCTAAATTCTCTGCCCATCGTGGGCGTTTCCCGCTCAACAATTTGCAAGTCCTCTCCATCTTCGAGACGAAGGTTTTTAACGTCTTGCAAGATTCCGCGTTCGTCGAAGGATAGGGCGTAGACATCACGCTCCAATTCCTCGCTGGAGTAAAACGCATACTGTGTTGTAATCGCACTGATGTAATACCAGGTCTCATCGCCCAGCGTTGAAACTGTCGACGGTGTACCCAGGATAAGTTGGACATCCTGCCGCGTTTGTTGACCAGGCTGGAGTTGAGTTAACGCATCATCCGGCGGCAAATTGCCCCGCGCATTAATGTCTTTGGCACACCCGCCTAAGCTCAGGGCCGCAACGCATGTCGTTATTGCGAGTGCCATCCGAAGATGTGGAATAAGTACGTTACTTGTGACCATGGCGCGTTTTATATCAGAAGCTGCCAGACGGGGGTAGACGGCAAAATAAGGCAATTTCGGACAGCCCCAGCGTTGACTCCGGTTGGCAGGCGGGTGAAATAGAGATCCAATCAAGCATGATGAAGAGCTCCTATGGGTCTAATAAACTCAATCCGCGAGGCACGCCGCAATGCTGACGTTTCTAATAGCTTGTATCTTGGCGCCGTAGGGCAGGCTCGTTCGCCAGTATTTTTTGCTAGCTTTGGTGTGCCTGATACCGTCGACGGTCGCTTTGATCTGATCATTATACATATTATGCTATTGGTTCGGCGGCTTCGACAAAATGGGAAAGCCGCCGCGGATGTCAGTCAATCTTTGCTCAATCTGATGTTTGCCGATATGGACCGTAACCTTCGGGAAATGGGTGTTGGCGACTTAAGTGTGGGCCGCCAAGTCAAGAAAATGGCCAAGGCTTTTTATGGCCGGGCTGAAACCTGGGAAACCGCAATAGACGAGGGTACGGACAAGGTTGGGTCTGCGTTGGCAGAAACCGTATACCGGTCGGTAGACGTTCCAGCTGAAGCGATTTCCAGCCTCGCGTCTTATGTGATGGCTGCAGACTCTCATTTGGCTGGCCAGACAATCGAGGGGCTAGTGCAGGGGGACGTTGATTTTCCCGCGCCTGAATATCAGAAACCCGCCGCATAGATTGTGTCGTCACCGTTTAATCATTTTATCCCTGTCGCGGCGGTTTCCCCCAAAGGCCGCGATATTGTCATTTCCGCTACCTCTTCGGAACGGCATGATGTGGCCGCTGAATGCGATCTTGCCGATGTAAGCCGTCTTGAGGCCACCTTTCATCTGTCAAAAGGGGCCGGGCCGATTTTAGCCGTTCAAGGAAGTATTAGTGCGGATATCGTACAGACCTGCGGAGTTTCTCTTGAGCCGGTTCCAGCTACCATAGAGGCTGAGGTCGCCCTGACATTTACGTTGGATGCGATAAAATCGCGGGTCGAATTGGACATCGACCTGGTTGATGAGGATCCACCTGAGCCGGTCCAAGATGGCCAAATCGATTTTGGCGCACTGGCCGTCGAACATATGGTGCTGAATCTTGACCCTTATCCGCGAGCACCAGAAGTCGCGTTTGATGCCCAAAAATGGCTTGATTCCGAGCATTCGTCGACAGAACCGCCGGGATCCAATCCTTTTGCTGCGCTATCAAAATTAAAACCCGGTGGACGGGGCGGCGAATAGCTTACAAGCCTTGCCCCCAGGGGCTCTTTTCGGTATGTACTCGCCCTTCGTTTGAGGCCGCTAAATTCTGCGCCCCAAACCCTGAAATTCCTGAGAAAGTATGAGAAATGGCTGTACCAAAGAAAAAAGTCTCGAAATCCAAGCGGGACATGCGCCGCTCCCATGATTCATTGAGCGCGAGCGTTTACCAGGAATGCCCAAATTGCGGAGAAACCAAGCGTCCGCACCACGTTTGTCAGGCCTGCGGGTCTTATAATGATCGAGACGTGGTAGAACCGGCTGAAACTGTCCTATAATCGACCTGCGCGCCGGTAACGGCGCTTTTTCATAGGGTGGATGGCCGAGCGGGATCAACCCGTTTCCGCATAAAGCGGAGCCATCATCGGTTACCGCTAAAGGGATTGAGGGGCTGTTGGTGGCAAGAGAAATCACCCTATCTGTGGATGCTATGGGCGGAGATGCAGCCCCAGCCATCGTAATGGATGGGATATTAGAGGCCCACATCCGCTACCCCAATGTTCGCTACCTCGTTCACGGACGTAGTGACGCTATCCAACCTTTCTTGGAAAACAATCCGGCGCTAAAGGACTGCTGCGAAATTCGTCATTCAGATGACGTGATTACTGGTGACCAAAAAGTATCCCAGGCAATTCGGCAGGGTCGTAAATCGAGCATGTGGAATGCCATCGACGCTGTGAAAATCGGCGATGCGCACGGCGTGGTCTCGGCTGGTAATACCGGCGCGTTGATGGCGATGTCGAAGCTCAGTATGCGAACATTACCCGGAATTGACCGACCAGCGATTTGCTCGCTGTTTCCCAGTCAGGTTGGTGAAACAACTATGCTTGACTTAGGCGCCAATGCTCAATGTGATGTTCGTAATCTCGTTGAGTTTGCAGTCATGGGTGCTTGTTTCATTCGTGCGATCAGCGGATTAGAGAAGCCGAGGGTGGGCCTGCTCAATATAGGATCTGAAGATCTAAAAGGAACGGACCTGCTACGTGATGCGGCGGCCATTTTGCGGGACGCAGATTTAGCTATGGATTTCGTCGGATTTATCGAAGGCGATGATATTACACTTGGGACGGTCGACGTTGTTGTCACGGATGGCTTTACGGGGAATGTTGCGTTGAAGACGGCGGAAGGGACAGCCAAGCTTTATACTGAATTTCTAAGATCAGCGTTCAAGAGCTCCTTAATGGCGAAGCTAGGCTATCTTCTAATTAAACCTGTTCTAAGCAAAGTTATGACGCGGTTGGATCCACGTAAGTACAATGGTGCTCTGTTCGTTGGTCTAAACGGGGTCGCTGTTAAGAGTCATGGCGGAACGGATGCGCTTGGGTTTGCAAATGCGATTGGTGTTGCCGTCGATATGGTTGACCGTGATCTCAACAACGGTATCGGTGAGCAGTTAACTCACTTAAGCTTTGACGCCGTTGAGTCTATTCAGGCCGCTAAAACAGCATGACAATACGATCAGTTATTCGTGGGGTTGGTTCTTACCTCCCTGCAAACATCGTGACGAACGAAGAACTGACAAAAACAGTCGACACGTCTGATGAGTGGATTCAAGAGCGTACGGGCATCAAGCAACGCCATGTCGCTGCAGACGGAGAGACGACATCTGATTTGGCAATCGCGGCAGGGCGTCAGGCGCTGGAGCGTGCAGGACTCAAGGGTGAGGACATAGACTTGTTTGTTGTCGCCACAGCGACACCAGACCACACCTTTCCTGCTACCGCCGCCAAAGTTCAGGCTGCTTTTGGCCGTCGCGGCGTACCCTCTTTTGATGTGCAAGCTGTTTGTTCAGGCTTTGTATATGGCCTTTCTGTCGTCGATAACTTTATGCGCTGTGGTCAGGTCAAGTCGGCTCTTTTTATAGGCGCGGAAACCTTTTCCCGTATTCTGGATTGGGAGGATCGGGCGACCTGTGTGTTGTTCGGTGATGGAGCGGGTGCTGTCGCTTTAACGGCTGAACAAGGTGCCGGCACCACGGTAGATCGGGGTGTGCTGTCCACCCACCTGCACTCCGACGGCAATCAACATGATCTGCTTTATGTCGACGGCGGCGCATCATCGACACAAACTACTGGATATGTTCGCATGGAAGGACGTGAGGTGTTTCGACATGCGGTCGTCAATCTCGCAGATACGGTTAAGGAAGCTATAGCCGCGAATGATTTGACCATCGAAGAGGTCGACTGGTTGGTTCCCCATCAAGCCAACAAGCGCATTCTTGATTCGACGGCTAAGAAACTACGCATTCCAAATGATAAAGTTATCGTCACAGTTGACCGCCATGCGAATACCTCGGCGGCCTCAATACCACTAGCTTTAGCGGCAGGTGTGGACGATGGACGGATCAAGCCAGGGCACTTGGTCTTGATGGAAGCCATGGGTGGCGGTTTTACGTGGGGTTCAGCACTGGTTCGGATGTAGTTTCTGGTTCTGAAAATTTGACCTAACACATTGCAAATGAATAGAAACCTGTATTGACGGCGTCACGCCAACCGGGCTAACGTCCTTGCGTTGACGCACCGGAAACAGGGGGACTGTGCGACATGAGCCGCACCATGACCCGCGCTCAATTGAGTGAATCGATTTATCAAGAAGTCGGGCTTTCTCGGAACGAATCTGCCGAGTTGCTTGAAATGGTTCTTGGTGAAATTTCGTCTGCACTCGTGCGCGCAGAGACTGTAAAAATTTCATCTTTTGGCAGCTTTTCAGTTCGCCAAAAAGGCGAGCGCATTGGTCGCAACCCTAAGACTGGTGACGAGGTTCCGATCTTGCCGCGTAAGGTTCTGGTGTTCCGTCCGTCACAATTGCTTAAGGCTCGTATTCGCGGAGACGACGTTTCAGGAATGACAACGGATGATGATGTGCAACCAGCAGCATCTGCTCCTGGATCATATTCTTCTGAGACGTAATTTCAGTGAGCGACAATCAAGCTACTCGGTCACGCAAATCTGAAGCGGCTTTTAGAACGATCAGTGAGGTGGCCGCTGAACTAAGCGTTCCTCAACATGTTCTGCGTTTCTGGGAATCAAAGTTCAGTCAAGTCCGTCCTCTCAAGAGAGGCGGTGGACGTCGCTATTATCGGCCTGAAGATGTCACCCTTCTCAAGCGTATTCGCAGCCTTTTGTACGATGACGGTCTCACGATCAAAGGCGTTCAAAAGCTGTTTCGCGATCACGGTGTAAAAACTATCGTCGAAGGTGAAAGTGGACCGGTCAGTGCGCCAGAGAGTAAGAGCAAGAACGATTTGGAATCGCCTGTATCGCCCGACATGAATGCACTGGTAGAGGAGCTAAAAGGTCTCCGAGATACCCTAAGAACGGCGCTGGCAACACGGTAGTAGGTTTGCTTGAGGTATGCTGCCTCGCGCATTGTTTTGTCTTGGGGCCGCGGTTATAGTCCGCGCCTTCCAACTCAAGGCACCCCATAAAACACCACTTGGGTTGGTATCGGTCGGAGCGTAGCGCAGTCAGGTAGCGCACCATACTGGGGGTGTGGGGGTCGTGGGTTCGAATCCCGCCGCTCCGACCATTTATCCATATAATACAATGAGTTATTAGCTTTTTCGGATAGTTGACCTAACCCTTTCTGCGACTCTTAGTTGCGGGTGAGGCAAAAGTTTAATAAAGTATGACTATTGTTCTCGGCAGAAGAGGCGGAGCGGGCCGTGCACGTCCAAACCGATTATTCAGGTCTAAACCAAACCGGTGCCCTACACACGGGGTTTGCCGCTAAGCGTGTTGTCGCAACACCGGCGCGCGAGGGTGACCGTGCGCAAGAAGACCGTCGCCAACAGCAGAATGAGCAAGGGTCTCAAAAGGAAGGACGCCCAGTATTTCGGACCCTCCTAACAGAGGGAACACTGGCGGGGCTCAATGCGGCATCATCGAAGCCTTCTACGACAATTGATTCCAGCGAGGCGCAGGGATCTACCCGTTTCATAAGAACAGAGAAACTACCGCAAGAGGGACCAGCTTCGATAAGCAGTGAGGAGACCGACGGGTTATTCTCCTATCTGGCCTCGAACCGTCGAAATGCTGAAGCGGCGCAAAGCAAAGCGTCGCAATCGTCTGCGCCTTTACCCCAAGCCTTTGTTGACGCCACTTCGCGCTACGCGCAACAAGCTGTCTAAGCCGCTAACGTCTTTGCTGGACGTGGTGAGACCTTGGAACTCCAAGCCTAAATCATCGGCGTTACGTTTTTAATTGTCTTCAGTGTTGATGGCAGTTCGACCTGCGTCTGTTAGTTTACAGACCAGCCAATCCGGCTTTAGGTGATTGCTGAACCACGGTTCGGCCCAACCTTCTTCCACGCATTTACGAACAACCTGCGGATTGACCTTTTTGCCGTTCTCATCAAACAACGGCAATTTGCCGCCGGGCTGAGTCAGCCCGCGGAGTAACCACTTTTTTTGCGCCAGTGAGAGGCGCGTTGGTCTTGATACCTTAGCGTCCATGGCGCGTCCCCATTTGCCGTTGGACTGGTGTATTTTGTCGCATAGTGCGTTTCTTAGGTTAAGAAAACTATAGCACGCCGAGTGGGGAGGCCCAGACTCAGATGAACACTTGTATGATTTATACCGCTGTGGGCGGGCCGGAAGAGGCGCGGAAACTAGCGAAAATGCTCGTTTCTGAACAGCTGGTGGCTTGCGTAAACATTGTCGACGGGGCGACATCAGTCTATCGGTGGGAGGGTAAAGTTCAAAGTAGCGAAGAGAGTCTCCTCATCGCTAAGACGACGAATGCTCAAAGAGATACTGCGATAGAGCGTCTAAACGACCTTCATTCCTATGATACGCCCTGTATCGTTGCTTACGATATGTCTGCCGGGGTTCCCGAATATTTGAATTGGCTCGCCAGCGAAACCGGCTCTAGTTAACGCCGGGCCGGGGCTCGTACTGTTGCGACTGCCTGACAGGCAATGCCTTCCCCGCGGCCTGTAAACCCCAATCCTTCGGTTGTTGTTGCTTTGATACTGACCCGAGACACCGGCACGTCGGCGACCAACGCGATGGAGTTTCTTATCTGGTCGCGGAAGGGCGAAAGCTTGGGGTGTTCACAAATCACTGTCACGTCGAGATGAATGAGGGCGCCCATTTGTGCGCGTAGTCGCTCCATCGCAAAGGATAGGAACAAGCTCGAACCGGCATCCTTGAAGGTTGGATCAGTCGGCGGGAAATGAACGCCGATATCACCGTCGCCGATCGCCCCCAGAATGGCATCGGTCGAGGCGTGAAGGAGAACGTCGGCGTCGGAATGCCCAATTAACGCCTTATCCATCGGGATAAACACGCCCCCCAGGGTAACGCCATTGCCGGGGCCGAAGCGATGAACGTCAAAACCGCTTCCTATCCGGGTTTCCATAAAGTTATCAGCCATTCTGAGCAGATCCGCTGTTTCTGTAATCTTTATGTTGTCTGGATCGCCGGGTACCGCAATGACGTCAAAACCCTCGTGCTGCATGACTGCGGCATCATCGGTTAAAGACGTGTCCTGGCACCGTTGATGAGCGGCGAGCAAGGTCTGGAAGCGAAAACCTTGGGGGGTTTGAGCGCGGACGGTGTTGTCACGCGGAATGGAACCCATAATCTGAGATTCATTGCCAATGCTTTTGAGTGAGTCACTGATCGGGATTACCGGAATTGCTCCGGGCGCGCCACCCGAGAGTGCAGCAATCACGCGGTCGATAGTTTCAGGTTTAATATTGGGGCGAGCGCTATCGTGGACGAGAACAAAATCCGGTTTGATATCTGCAAGTGCCTCCAAACCAAGGCGCACCGATTGCTGACGTGTCTCGCCACCAAAGACAGGAGCGGCGAGGGTCAGGCCTGCACCGGCGTCAGCAAACTGTTGATGATCGTCGGGATGAATGACTGACTGCACATGGCTGATTTCGGGATGCTCGCTAAACGCCATAAGTGCATGGCGCATTACCGGCATGCCTGCCAAATCTGCGTATTGCTTCGGTGTTGACGCGCCAAAACGAGTGCCGCGACCGGCTGCAACGACAAGGGCGGCGCATGTGGTCATCGGATAGCCAAGTCTCTCTTATGTAAACACTCTATGAGCTGAGCTGTCCTTAGCATGTGGCTTTCGGGACAACCAGAGTTGCTGATTTGCATCATTTATGTTTGGTGCTAAATGGCCGAAATACTGGACTTTTCGCCACAGGTACCCATCCACGACAACGAAATGTCTTGATTTTCGGGTGTTTTCGGCGGCAAATGCCCAACAATTAGGCACGCACACCTCACCGGCTTTTTATGACCTTTTCGATCGGCGACATAGTTCTCGATACGCCTGTGCTGTTGGCACCGATGTCCGGAGTAACGGACCAGCCATTTCGCACTCTGGTGCGCCGTTTCGGTGCCGGTCTTGTATTCTCAGAGATGATTGCCAGCCAGCAGATGATCCGAGCCCATCAGGACACGCTCCGCATGAGTGCGCCGTGTGACAGTGAAGGGCCAATGGCCGTTCAACTCGCGGGGTGTGATCCCGCGGTGATGGCAGAAGCGGCTCGCTTGAATCAGGCCCGCGGTGCAGCTCTGATCGATATCAATATGGGCTGCCCCGTAAAAAAGGTGGTCAAGGGCTGGGCCGGCTCTGCACTCATGCGAAACGAGAGCCATGCGCTTAGCATTATTGAAGCGGTCGTAAAGGCAGTCGACATTCCTGTGACCCTCAAGATGCGGCTTGGGTGGGATCATGAGAATCTCAATGCGGCGTCATTAGCCAAGAAAGCCGAAGCGGCCGGTATTCACATGATTACCATTCATGGCCGCACGCGGATGCAAATGTACACCGGTACCGCTGACTGGCAAGCGGTTGCCGCGGTGACCAAAGCTGTTGATGTGCCGGTGATCGTGAACGGTGATATCAATACCGAAGAGGACGCTGCGAGGGCATTAGACGAGTCTGGAGCAAACGGCGTAATGGTTGGCCGCGGTTGTTATGGCAAGCCGTGGTTCCCATCACAGATCGCATACTTCTTGGAGACGGGTCGGAAGCTATCTGACCCGAGTTTAGATGTACGCCGCGAGACTTTATTGACCCACTACGACGCTATCCTATCTCATTACGGTATCGGCAAAGGGATTAGGATTGCTCGTAAACACCTTGCTTGGTCAGCCTATGGATTGCCCGGCGCGAATGCTTTTCGTGTCGCGATCAATACCGAAACCGAGCCGGAGAATGTTAAGGCGCAGATCAGAAAGCTTTTTCTAGGTGAAGCCCCATCAATGTCTGAGGCGGCGTGATGGCTGAAACATCGCCTGTTGTCGCCCTTGAGTATCCTATTCAACCGGATGAGATTTTATCTGCTCTGGGTGCTCCGACGTTCGTTGTCGATGACTCGTTTCGGCTTCGATACGCAAACGGTGCTGCTGAGCAATTATTTCAGACCAGTTCAGCCGGTCTTCTTGGGCAGGACTTGGCAGACTTTTTGCCTATCGATGGACCGGTACAAGCCCTGATAGAGCAGGTTTTCCGAGAACAGGCGCCAGTATCTGAATATGGGATATCACTTGATACACCGAAGACCGGAACGCGGGTAATGGCGGTCCATGCTGCGCCGTTGGTTGAAAGAACTGATGCTGTCGTTATTTCGCTCCAGGAGCAAACTCGGGCACTAAAGATCGGACAACAATTAGAGAACCGTCATAGTGTTCGTTCCGTTACCGCGATGGCTGCACTTCTCGCCCATGAGGTAAAGAATCCGCTGTCAGGAATTCGTGGAGCGGCACAGTTGTTAGAGCAAAATGCGGTTGGCGATGATGTTCCGCTGACGCAGCTTATCTGTGACGAAGCTGATCGAATCGTCGCCCTTGTCGACCAGATGGAGGTGTTCTCCGACGATCGGCCGCTCGAGCGCGAGGGTGTGAATATCCATAGAGTTCTTGAGCATGTTCGGCGCATTGCGGAGAATGGATTTGGCAAAAAAATAAAATTTACAGAGAAATATGATCCTTCGTTGCCACCGGTGCACGGGAACCGAGACCAGCTTATTCAAGTTCTGCTCAACCTTATTAAGAATGCTGCTGAGGCGGTGCCGGACGGCGACGGTGAAATTGTTTTGTCCACCGCCTATCAACCCGGCGTTAGAGTTAAAATTCCAGGACAGAACAGTCGGCTTCAAGTCCCGCTTATGGTGAGTGTGGCTGATAACGGCACTGGGATTCCGGAAGAATTGAAACCTCACCTATTCGACCCGTTCGTGACGACAAAATTACACGGTAGTGGTCTAGGGCTCGCTCTTGTGGCGAAGATCGTGTCGGATCACAGTGGAGTCATAGAATTTGAATCCGGGTCGGGTGGGACAACCTTCAAGGTCATGTTGCCGATCCTTACAGATGCGGCGGTGTCTGATGGCTGAACCGTCAATTCTAATTGCGGACGACGACACAGGTATTCGTACGGTTTTGAACCAGGCTTTGGGTCGAGCTGGGTATGCAGTGCGCTCGACCGGAAATGCGTCAACGCTTTGGAATTGGATTGAAGATGGCGACGGCGATTTAGTGATTACCGATGTTGTTATGCCCGACGAGAATGGTCTCGACCTGATTCCGCGTATTCGCAAGTTGCGACCCGATCTTCGAATTATAGTTATGAGTGCTCAAAACACTTTGCTCACAGCCGTAAAAGCCGCAGAGCGGGGCGCTTTCGAATATCTTCCCAAGCCATTTGATCTCGGTGAACTTGTCGCCGTTGTAAAACGAGCGCTTGATACATCGTCCAGCAAAGGCGTGAACAAGCTGGACCCGCTTGAGGAGGAACGCCTTCCGTTGATCGGACGTTCTGCGGCGATGCAGGAGGTTTACCGGTCGGTTGCACGCCTCATCAATACCGATCTAACCGTGATGATCACTGGCGAATCTGGCACGGGTAAAGAGCTCGTTGCGCGCGCGTTGCACGATTACGGGCAGCGTCGATCTGGACCTTTCGTTGCTGTGAATATGGCGGCTATTCCCCGCGAGTTGATCGAAAGTGAGCTTTTTGGACATGAAAAGGGCGCGTTTACTGGCGCGGTCCAGAGAACGTCAGGCAAGTTCGAACAGGCTGCGGGAGGGACGTTGTTTCTCGACGAAATTGGGGACATGCCGGCCGAGGCTCAAACGCGATTGCTTCGCGTTCTCCAAGAGGGTGAATACACGGTAGTTGGTGGGCGTAAATCGATTAAGGCTGACGTTAGAATCATCGCGGCCACTCACAGAGATCTCACCGAGTTGATAAAGATGGGATTGTTTAGGGAAGACTTGTATTACCGGTTGAATGTTGTCCCCCTGCGTCTTCCAGCGTTACGCCAGCGGACAGAGGATATTCCCGAATTGTTACAACATTTTTTAGCGGAAGCCGCCGCAGATGGTTTGCCAGAGAAATCAATTGACCCGGATGCTGTAGTTCGGATGAAGACCTATCGTTGGCCAGGCAATGTTCGTGAACTGGAAAACATGGTGAAGCGTTTGGCCGCACTTTATGCTGAAGAATCTCTCGGGGTAGATGCCGTCGAAATGGAGCTAGCCACGGTATCATCTACGCCGCAGTCCGGTGTGACGACGCAGGAGAATCTTACAGACGCCGTCGAAAAACATTTGAGTCTTTATTTCTCACGGTATGGGAATGACTTACCGCCCGAGGGGCTTTACGACCGTATTCTTCGTGAAATTGAACGTCCACTCGTTTCGTTGACTTTGAGTGCCACGGCAGGAAACCAGCTAAAAGCTGCGCGAGTTCTTGGTTTGAACCGCAATACACTCCGTAAGAAGATTAAGGATTTAGATATTAACGTTATACGCGGGCTCGGTTAGGTGGCGGTTGTAATGCGCAGGCTGGTTTCATCAAAATATGATTGGTGTTTGTAGTGGAGGTCGTGCACCGCCCATTGTCGCTCAGACGGCTTAGTTTGCGTTTCTTTGTTTGGGCGCGGCGAGCCAAACTTGTCAACGCGTTGGCCATGATCTTATCTTTGGCAGCCGTTGTTTCGGGCGTTGCAACTTATGCAGCGCTTTCAAGCTGGGGCGGCGAGGGGCCGACAGCCACTACAGTTCTTATACTCCTCAATATCGATTTATTTCTACTGTTAGCCCTTGGTGTATTGGTGTCTCACCATGTGGCGCGATTGTGGACAAATCGCAGATCGGGGACGAGTGGTAGCCGCCTTCATGTTCGTTTGGCACTTTTGTTTGGTGTTGTGGCGATTACCCCTGCCATCGTCATGATGGTCTTTGCCGCCTTGCTGTTTACTCTTGGCGTTGAAAGCTGGTTCAGTGATCGTGTCAGAACAGCCATCGTTGAGTCATCGGAAGTCGCTGAAGCTTATCTTGAAGAACATATACAGGTCATTCGGGCTGATGCACTTTCTGTCGCCAGCGATATTAACCGGCAATGGCCACAACTTAATCGCTCCAATGACGTATTGAACCGCTTCCTCTCAACGCAAGCGGGACTTAGGGGCCTAACAGAAGCCGTTATCTTCCGCGAAGACATGCAAGTCATCGCTAAAGCTGGCTATACCTTCGCGTTGCAGACCGGTGAGCAGATACCCCTAAGTGTCATTGCAGAAGCTAACATGGGCGAAGTCGCGGTCTTAACCGGCGAAGGTGGAGACCGTGTGCGTGCATTGGTTCGTCTAGAATCACTTCCAGGCAACTATCTTTATGTCGGACGATTCATCGACGCTACTGTACTTGGTCGAGTTGCACGGACTCAGGATGCGGTCGACGAGTACTTACTTTTGGAAGGGCGACGTTCTGATATCGAGATAAGTTTCACTCTTCTATTCATTGTGGTGGCTCTATTGCTGCTCGTCGCTTCTGTATGGTTTGGCCTGACGTTGGCCACTAGATTGGCCAAACCGATCGTTGATTTAATCGAAGCCTCAGAACGGGTCCGTCGGGGAGATCTTTCGGTTCGCGTGGAAGAGAAAGCCGCTAGCGATGAAATCGCATCCCTCGGTCGCGCGTTTAACCGGATGACAAGCCGGCTTGGAGCTCAACGTGAGGCCCTCGTTGAGGCAAACAGTCAGCTGGACGAACGCCGGCGGTTTACGGAAGCCGTGTTGTCCGGTGTCACGGCTGGGGTGATCGGGCTAGACCCTGATGGCAAGATAACGCTGCCAAACAGAGCCGCATCAGATTTACTCGCGGTGTCTCTTAACGACGGTGTTGGTCTTCCACTTTCAGATTTTGTGCCTGAATTTGCACCTCTAATTGAAGAGGTTAAGTCAAATAGAGACCGGACAATTGAACGCGAGACACGGGTCAAGCGCGACGGAAAAGCGAGAGTATTCTTGGTCCGTTTAACGGTTGAACAAACCGATAAGCGTATTGTTGGGTTCGTCTTCACCTTTGATGATATAACTGAGCTACAGGCAGCTCAGAGAAAAGCGGCTTGGGCTGATGTTGCACGTCGCATTGCCCACGAAATCAAGAACCCTTTGACACCCATCCAGCTGTCGGCAGAGCGGCTTAAGAAACGGTATCTGTCCCGTGTTGGCGATGATACGGGAGCCTTTGAATTGTGCACTGATACAATTATCCGGCACGTCAGCGAAATCGGTCAAATGGTCGACGAGTTCTCATCCTTCGCACGTATGCCGCAACCGACGATGGCGGTGACTGATCTTGTTGACTTGGCGAAGAGCGCGGTTGTTCTGCCTCAAACGGCCTATAGACACCTCGCGATCGAACTTTCTGCACCTTCAAACGAGGTCCTGATCAATTGCGATGCGCCCCAGATACGCCAGGCTATCGCGAATATTTTAAAGAATGCCGTCGAGGCGATCGAGGCGAAGACTGGCGGTAGTCGAGAAAAAGGTGCGGGACGAATAGCCGTCGAGGTTGGAGTTAGACGGGGTGAAGCCTTTATCGAAGTTACGGATAATGGAATTGGATTGCCTGACGATGATGTTAGGCAACGTTTGACTGAGCCCTACATCACCACCCGTTCTAAGGGAACAGGTCTCGGACTCGCGATCGTATGGAAGATCATAGAAGACCACAGGGGCCGCTTAGACATGGAAGACGCGCCGGGCGGTGGGGCCAAAGTGACTTTCTGTTTTCCAATGGCTGAGAATTCTATGAAGGGCGAGAGCGCCGCGGCTGATATTCATGATGGTTCTGAAGAACCCGGTCGTACGACCATTGCAAAGAGTGCGTAGAGAATATGTCTGCAGATATACTTATAGTCGATGATGAAACAGACATTCGTGTTTTGATCGCCGGAGTTTTAGAAGACGAGGGATATAGCACTCGTCAGGCCGCGAACGCTGAGCAAGCGCTAGAAGAGGTGCGGGCGAGAGCGCCGTCGGTCATCCTTCTGGATATCTGGCTCGAAGGTAGTTCCATGGATGGCATGGAGTTGCTCAAAGCGATCAAGCGGCTTCGACCGCAAACCCAAGTTATAATGATTAGCGGTCACGGGACTATCGAGACTGCGGTTAAAGCTATGAAACTTGGTGCTTATGAGTTTGTAGAAAAACCATTTCAATCAGATCGATTGCTTTTGCTAGTTGAGCGGGCAATTGAATCGGCAAAATTGAGACGGGAGAACCTTGAGCTACGGTCGCGAGCGGGCAGCCCTGAGGACCTAATAGGTAGTTGCACTGCGATCGCAAACTTAAGCCGAACGATAGAGCGGGTGGGGCCGACCGGGTCTCGCGTTCTTATTACTGGTCCAGCGGGCTCGGGAAAGGAAGTTGTTGCTCGCCTTATCCACAGAAACTCGAAAAGGTCTAACGCACCGTTCGTTGTCGTAAACTGCGCATCACTTCAGCCGGACCGTTTGCAGGAGTTTCTATTCGGTGGGGGCGCGAACTCTGCGACTGGAGGTGTATTTGATCAGGCGGACGGCGGCACGCTGTTGTTGGACGAGGTCGCGGATATGCCTTTGGAAACACAAAGCCGCATCATACGCATCCTACAAGAACAGCGTTTCGAGCGCGGTAATGGTCAAGGGCAAGTTGAGGTCGACGTCAGGGTTATTGCCACAACTAACCGTGACTTGAAGAAAGAAATAAGAGATGGCCGTTTTCGTGAGGAGCTATTTTATCGTCTGGCTGTCGTGCCAATTGAAGTTCCGTCACTTTTGGATCGTCGTGAAGATATACCAGGTTTGGCCCGCTACTTTATGGAGAAGGGTGCGACGACGGCTGGAATTCAGGTGCGGACCTTAGCAGAAGACACGATCGCAGCCTTACAAACCCACCCATGGCCGGGTAATGCGCGTCAGCTTCGCAATGTTATCGATTGGCTTTTGATCATGGCGCCCGGTGATCCATTAGATCCCATACGAGCTGAAATGCTGCCTGCAGATTTATCGAGCGATGCACCGCAGATGCTGCGTCTCGAACGGTCTGACGAAATAATGATGCTTCCACTCCGGGATGCGCGTGAGATGTTTGAACGCGAGTACTTGATGGCTCAAGTGATCCGCTACGGCGGTAATATTTCACGGACAGCAGAGTTCGTCGGCATGGAACGATCCGCTCTTCATCGGAAACTAAAATCGTTGGGCGTTACTACAGAAGTCCGGTTGAGGCGTGAGGGCGCGGGAGAACCCGAGGCCAAATCCGCTGATCAGAAGTCTTAAGGGCGAGGAAGAGCCATGAAAGTTGTTATTTGCGGTGCCGGTGAAGTTGGCTCCAATATAGCTCGGTACCTTGCGACTGAGGCCAATGACGTGACGGTCGTTGATCAGAGCACCACATTGATACGACAACTCTCGGAATCATTGGATGTTACTGGTCTCGTTGGTCATGCATCGCAACCCGATGTATTGGAACGCGCGGGTATTGAAGACGCCGATATGATCATCGCTGTCACGCTAACCGATGAAGTCAACATGATCGCGTGTCAGGTGGCCCATTCTTTGTTTGGTGTGCCGACAAAAATTGCCCGTATTCGCAGCCAGAGCTATCTGCAACCTATGTGGTCTAATATGTTTACCCGTGACCACCTTCCTATTGATGTTGTGATATCACCGGAAATCGAGATTGCGCGCGCAGTAACACGACGCCTGGAAGTGCCCGGCGCGATGGAGGTCATACCGCTCTCCGATGACAAGGTGAGATTAATTGGTGTGCGAATCACGGAAGACACACCACTTATCAATACACCGCTTCGTCAGTTGACTAGCCTGTTCCCGGAAATGCAGATCATTATTGTTGGGATTAAGCGGGGTGATACATCCATCGTTCCTCACGCTGAAGATGAGATGTTTCCGGGCGATGACGTGTATTTTGTTGTCGCGTCAGATCAGTGTGAGCGGGCGATGGCTGCTTTCGGCCATGAGGAACCCGAAACACGCCGCGCCGTCATCTTTGGCGGTGGCAATATCGGCTTGTTCTTGGCTCAAGAACTGGAGCGCGATCACTCAGAAATTAATGTCAAAATTATAGAATTAAACCGGGAACGGGCAGAGGTTGTCTCTGCTGACCTCAAGAATGCCGTCGTGATAAATGGAAATATTCTAGAGCCCGATATTCTTTATGAGGCCGGTGTTGATAAGGCTGAGACGGTAATTGCTGTGACCGAGGATGATGAAACCAATATTTTGGCATCACTTTTGGCGAAAAAGTGTGGCGCGCAGCGGGCGATTACCCTGGTTAACAAGTCAACCTATAACCCGCTTATGGGGCCGCTCGGCGTTGACGTCGTGGTTAATCCTCGGTCCATAACGGTATCTCAAATTCTTTCGCACGTCCGTCGTGGGCGGGTGCATTCCGCCTATTCGGTTCAAGAAAACTTCGGCGAATTAATCGAAGCCGATGCCATGGAAACGTCAATATTGGTGGGTAAACCTCTGAAAGAGGTCGACCTGCCAGGTCGGACTCGTGTTGGTGCCATTATCCGTGATGGTCAGGTTATCGTGCCGCGACCTCAGACTGTTATCGTGGGCGGTGACAGAATCATTCTATTCGCAGCGACAGAAGCTGTGCGCAAGGTAGAAAAATTGTTCTCCGTCCGGCTGGAGTATTTCTAGAAACATCATGACTCGTTTCGCTTATGTTAACGGTCGCTACGAGACTCACAGCTCTGCCACCGTCTCAATTGAGGATCGCGGTTATCAATTCGCCGACGGTATTTATGAGGTTGTAGCGGTTTGGCATGGTTGCGCCATTGACCTCGTCGGCCACATGGACCGCCTAGAACGCTCGATGAACGAAGTGCAGTTCCCTAGTCCACCATTGCGGCGGGCTTTAGGAATCATTGCGCAAGAGGTTGTGCGCCTCAATAGAGTCCGGACAGGAATTCTCTACATCCAAATAAATCGTGGGACAGCGCCAAGAAACCATCCGTTTCCTGGTGAAGGTGTAAAGTGCTCTGTAGTTATGACAGCGCGGCATGGTCTGGGCCCGTCGGCCAGCGACGTTGACAACGGCGTTTCCCTAAAAATACAGGAAGATCAACGCTGGAAACGCCGTGACATAAAGACCATTGGCTTGCTGCCCAATGTTCTCACCAAGCAGGCCGCGAAAGCCGCTGGTGCTTTCGAAGCCCTGTTGGTCGATCCAGATGGAACGATTACGGAATCGAGTGCGGCAAATGTCTGGCTGGTCGACAAAGACGGGACTCTTGTAACACGGCCGCTCGGTCCCGAGATCCTGGGGGGTATAACGCGCTCACGAGTCATGACGATAGCGCAGGATACAGGGCGACCGGTTCGTGAGGCTATTTTTACACTTGAGGACGTCTTCGCCGCCCGCGAAGTTTTCCTAACCGGAACTACGACCTTTGTTTTACCTGTTACAAATGTCGATGACACTGTGATCGCCAACGGACACCCGGGAGAGGTTGCATGTGATTTACGTGATCGATACCAAGCCTTTCTAGACTCTCATGACCCCCGCACGAGCTGGCATGTCGCCTGAACGTGTAGAGCACTCTCTTCCTATACCGGAAGCCTTGTTATTCGATTGGGATGGCACACTGGTTGACAGTCATCCTGTTCTAGCAGCTGCGATGAACCACACGCTGAAAGCCTTCGGCAGAGAACGGTGGAGTTATGATGAGTGGCAAGCATGGCTCGGCTTGTCGGCCCGCGACGCTTTTCCACAAGAGTTCGGTGATAACTGGCAAGAGGCTCGCAGCATTTATCTCGAAGCGTATGGCGAGTTTCACTTAGATCGGATTCAATTGCTTAAGGGGGCAACGGAGCTAATCGTTGCCTTAGACGAAAAACCTATTCCGATGGCCATCGTGAGCAATAAGACTGGGCACTATCTGCGCACTGAAGTCATGCATTTCGGTTGGCAAGATATCTTCTTAGCGATGGTCGGGTCTGGCGACAGTGCAAAAGACAAACCGGCTGCTGATCCTGTGTACGACGCGATGCAGCCTATGAAGATTCAGCCCGGTCCGAAAACATGGTTCATTGGCGATAACGATGTTGACGTTGCCTGTGGGCGGGCGGCGGGATGCACCACGATTCTAGTCGGCGATGGTTATCCAGAATCCGATCCAACCCACAGGGTGAGCGACCTTGTCGCGCTTCGAAACTTGATTTTGAGCGTTCTAAAGACCCCGTAAATTACAGTTGCCAAAGAGACGCGGTTGACCCGCTTGAAAGAAACCCTCTAGATACGGGGGCAAGTCCGCGCACAATCAATGCCTCTGGACAAAAAATAAAATAAATCAAGGTGTTAACCTATGTCTGGCGAAAAATCACAAAACGTACAGGACGTCTTTCTCAACACAATTCGGAAGAATAAGACCCCGGTGACCGTATTTTTGGTCAATGGTGTCAAACTCCAGGGAATAGTGACCTGGTTTGATAACTTTTCAATGCTGCTGCGCCGTGATGGCCATACTCAGCTTGTTTACAAGCACGCCATCTCAACGGTGATGCCGTCAGGCCCGTTGCAGCTATTTGAGCCCGAAGTCCAAGAGGACGCGGCGAAGGAAGAGGGTGCCGAATAGGCTTACATCCGTGTGACCGTTAACGGCCAGCACCCTGATCCCGCGGCGACCGCAAAAGCCAAGACCCGCGCCATTGTTCTTCATCCTGATCTACGGCTGAGAGGAGCCGCAGAAGAGGCGCGCGCGCGCGTGGATGAAGCCTGCGGCCTAGCTGCGGCGATTAGCCTTAACGTTGTTCATGCCGAACACATCGCGGTCTCGCGGCCACGGCCGTCAACGCTGTTTGGTAAAGGCGTGGTCGAGCGTTTCGAAGCGTTGATCGAAGGGCTGGAAGCCGATTTGGTTATTGTTGACCACAGTTTATCTCCGGGGCAGCAACGCAACTTGGAGCGGGCGTGGAAAACGAAAGTGATCGACCGTACCGGCCTTATCCTTGAAATCTTCGGTGAGCGGGCGCGAACCCGTGAAGGGATGCTTCAGGTTGAACTGGCTCATCTGACCTATCAGAAAAGCCGTCTGGTCCGCAGCTGGACTCACTTGGAACGCCAACGGGGCGGGGCTGGTTTCCTTGGTGGCCCCGGCGAAACGCAAATCGAAATCGATCGCCGCCTTATTGGGGATCGCATTACGCGTCTCAAGAAGGAATTGGACAAAGTCGTCCGCACGCGCGACCTACATCGGGCGGCAAGAAAACGTGTGCCGTATCCAATCGTTGCTCTCGTCGGGTACACAAACGCTGGTAAGTCGACGCTGTTCAACTATCTGACGGCGTCTTCTGTGCATGCGGAGGATCAGCTATTCGCAACTCTTGATCCGACGATGCGTGCCTTGGAACTCCCATCCGGGCGTCGTGTTATTCTCTCCGACACTGTTGGTTTTGTCTCCGATCTCCCGCACGAATTGGTAGCGGCTTTTCGCGCAACTTTGGAAGAGGTTATTGAGGCGGATGTCATCATCCATGTGCGTGATATTTCCCACGCAGAAACAGAAGATCAAAAGCGCGATGTGGAAGAGGTGCTGTCCCGTATGGATATTGAGTCCAGTGACAGTCATCCCATTCTTGAGGCACTGAACAAAGTCGATCTGCTTGATGCCTCAGCGCGTGGGCTGGTGAATGAACCGCCGACGAGCGACACCGCTCCATTGCTGGTGTCAGGCCTGACAGGCGAGGGGACGGCTGACTTGGTTGCCCATATTGAGCGAATTATCTCAGTCGGTCGACGCGAACTTGGCGTTGCCGTTCCGTTTTCGGAAGGCAAAACACTGGCCTGGCTATATCGTAAGGGTGAAGTTGTCGCGCGGGAAGACGGAGAGACCGAAACCACGGTTACTGCTATGCTTGATCCAGCAGATGCTGACCGACTAATCGCCAACGAGTCAGTTCGGTTGTTGTGAGCCAAGACGCCAGTTCACCCCGACTGCGGCACGACGTCGAGCAATTGATACTATCGGTTTCCGTAAGCACTATTCTGCCGCGCTACCAAAGCCTCACAAAAGAAGAGATACGAACCAAAACCGGTCCGGGAGACTTGGTCACCATCGCTGACGAAGAAGCCGAGCAGAAATTGGCGGAAGGTTTAGTCGCTTTACTCCCTGGTTCAACAGTCATCGGGGAAGAAGCAGTAGCCGCTGATCCCGCGGTCTTAGACCATTTATCGCGTCCTGGAGCCGTTTGGATTATTGATCCAATCGATGGCACCGCGAATTTTGTTGCGGGGCGCGATGCATTCGGCGTCATCGTCGCATTGGTTGACGAAGGCGAAACGCGCATGGGCTGGATTCATGATCCACTCTCCGGGCGTATAGTCTGGGCCGGGAGGGGGCAGGGTACGTGGCTCGATGACCAGCGGATGAAAATAGACCTTTCCACTGAAACTGAACTCTCTTCATTGACCGTCGCGCTCTACCACCAAGCGTTTAGGCCGATGCCGAAAGAGCTTGGCGAGAACACTTGTCTCGGCAGCGCGGCCCACGAGTATCTTGCGCTGGTCGAAAACCGGTTACAGGTCTGCAGCTTTAGCCGGTTGAATCCGTGGGATCACGCTGCCGGTGTTCTTATCCACCAAGAAGCGGGCGGTTACAGCGCGACAATGGACGGAACGCCCTACCAACCGGCCAAGCGCGGACAGGGTGGTATTCTCAGCGCCCCGTCTGAGGTCATTTGGGATCAGCTTCGCGCTTTGGCGGACGAGAGCAAAGTCTAACGGCTAGGCACCGGGTCCGGTCGTCGCCAACTTGCCATCTAATTGAAGGGTCAATTTGGGTGCCTTTTGACGAAACGAGGTCATCTTCCAATCGTACATGACATACCCGGGCATTGGCGCCGGACGCACGGACATGGCGTTATGAGTCAACACCGGTGCGTCAGTGACGATACGTAGAAGGCCATCCGTCTTCAGTCCCATGGCGTCCAGTAGATCGGCTTGGCTCGAGCCCGCACCAGTCCCAAAGAAGGATACTTTGCCGTCTTCATTGGCTCGGATTTGAAAGATGCGCGCATTGCGTCGAACGAAACTGATCATCTGGGTGCGGTCGATGACGCCGCGCCGGTCGTAGCGGACCTGATAACGCCCTTTGCCAAGGCTGGCGACATATTGGAAGTTGCCATCCGTCTTTAACGCTGCGAGGAATCCGGCTGATTGTTCAGCTGCCGCTTCAGTTGTGATTTCACCGCGGACAATCTGGCCGTACAAGGGCGCCCAGGTCAGCTCACCATTAAATGAAATGCCGTAACCGCCGCTTTTGGTGATGCGAATTTCTGAGCCAAATTTATCTGGCACCCAACACGAAGCTAGGGGCAGGGCGACCAGAAGGCCGATCAATACTCGGGAAGTTCGTTTTAAGTAGCTCATGTCGGTTCCGTTTTCGCCTCGGTCTTGGCTCGCCGCCACAGGGTTTCCATTTCATCCAAGCTGGCATCCTCTGGCTTTCGGTCCTCTTCCGCCAGCATACGCTCAATAAAGCGGAAACGCTGCTCGAACTTGAAGTTTGTCTGTCGCAGGGCCGATCCCGGCTCAACCTTGATCTTTCGGGCCAGATTAACGACAGCGAACAACAGATCGCCCAACTCATCTTCGATCCGATCTTTGCCCGATCCAGCGGCCAATTCGGCCTCCAGTTCAGCGATCTCTTCGCGGATTTTATCAAATACCGGCGCGGCTTCAGGCCAATCAAAACCGACTCTGGCGGCACGTTTTTGTAATTTCTCGGCCCGCTTCATCGCGGGCAGGGCGACGGGAACATCATCCAGAACGCTTGGCGGACCGTCAGAACGTTGCTTCTCGGCGCGCTCTTTGGCTTTGATGGCTTCCCAATTGACCGATTGGGCGTCTGAGTCCGCAACAACCGCGTCGCCGAATACATGGGGATGTCGCCGCACCATCTTGGCCGATATCGCATCCGCCACATCCGCGAAGTTAAACTGGCTGTCTTCTTCGGCCAGGCGGGCGTGATAGACCACCTGTAAAAGCAGATCACCGAGTTCATCCTTGAGAGACGCCATATCATTGCGGGAAATGGCATCGGCCACCTCGTAGGCTTCTTCAATTGTATAGGGGGCTATGGACTTGAAGTCCTGCTCTATATCCCAGGGACAACCTGTCTCCGCATGGCGCAACCGCGCCATAATCTCGAGTAAATCCTCTATTGAGTGCCGATCTCCCATGGGAATAGGGCTTACCGCGCCTTTGGATTGCAATCAACCAGAGGCAGATTATTGGCGTGTGTAATGTCGCGAAATAGGTCTCAGACTTGTGGCGCTCAAGCCGGATCAGTAGTAGCGTATCGATACAAGCGAGCGGATGTTTGCGGTGATCCAGGAATACCTGGGCAAACGGTGAATATCCAAAAGCTCGCAGGGGGTAAGTTACGGGGTGCATGCCTGTGCTGAAACGCGCGCGGCAATTTTTGATACGGCATCTAGCAGAAGCCCGGGACGACGAGTCTGGGATAGTTGTGCTGACCGCAGTGATAGCCGGTGCAACCCTCGCCGCTGCTTTCGCCACGGCCGTACTAAATAACTTCACCGGCCCGCGCGATCAGATCACCAGTATCCAAGGAAATAGCGGCCAGCTTGAGATTATCAATCAAGCAATTGTTCTCCATGCCATTCAGGATTCGAACTACCTTTTACCGTGCCCGGCCTCGGGTGCGGCGGGTGATGGCGTGGCGATCGGCGCGTGCAATACCACCGCCAACAATGTTGGCACGGTGCCATGGGCAACTCTGGGTCTCAGTGAAGATGACGCGACAGATGCCTACGGTAAACAGATCGTTTATGCGGTCAGCGCTGGTCCGGTTGGGGCCTGCCATGTGTTAGATGGAGTTCCGACTGGCGCCGTAAATGCTGGGACTCTGTTCGTTGGGGACACCGCGCCCGGTTCTACGGCTCTCTATGCGCTTGTCAGCCAGGGCCCAAATGGATTGGGCGCATATAATGCGTCTGGCAATGCTAGCAGTCCACCAACAGGAACAGGTGAGTTAGAGAATTGCCCCAACGGTATTGCGGGATGTACTGCTCTAAATAATTTCATTGATACCGGCCCATCCAACGATTCCGCGGGTAGTGGCACTGCGTTCTTCGACGATGAAGTGCTGTTGGCATCTGCCGCGAGCTTTACGACCGAATGCGAAAATTTCGCAGATACGAATAAGGCCCCATTGGAGTTTGTCGAAGAAGGCTTCGGTGGTGCTGCGGTCAGTTCTGATTTGGTTGTCACCAACAATGGCGGCGGTGGTGGTGGCTCGTCAGCGCTAAGTGGCGGTACGCTATCTGTGACTGAAGACGTGGAACTATCAACAGCTTCAACTCTGTTTACGCCAAGCGTAACAACCCTTTACAACAGGATTGAGTGGACGCCTACTGCAGCACCGACAAACACTGGGTTCTCGATTGTCACGCGGGCTGATCGCACTACACGCTCTGGAAGCAGCAGTGATTACACCCTTGGCATCTCCTGTCAGTTCTTTGGCGATGGGATTCCAGCCAACGCACAGACCATTGCAATCCGGGCTGACGTGGCCAACTTGGCAACCAGTGGCGGCGACACATACACACTAACGATTGGGCAAACCTATGAGCTGGAATGCTATGACGATGGCAACAACGTTTGGGCCCGCATAACAGAGGTCGGCAACACGACGAACCAGGCAACAGTAACTACGACCGACGTGTCTGATCTTGCGACACCAAACCAAGTTATCTTTGTACATTCCTCTACGTCCGGTGCCACAAGCACCCTGGATAACCTCCTCGTCCATAAGGGTAGCGTTGCACTGGAACTAGATAACGGCGGACAGCTGGCGAATACAACAACGCCGCTGGCGGCATTTGCCAGTGAGACGACGTTCACGGGAGAAGGCTGGCTTTATTTGAGGGACACAACGGCGAGCTCAGTATCAATGTTTTTCGTCGAGGATAGCCTCTCGTCTTCTGAATCGCGCATTCGCGCTGATGTTGCCAACGCAGAACTAGAGTTTTCGTTCGTTGATTTCGACACATCGACGGGCAGTATCGTAGCTAGCAGCCAAACCTACGGCACAACATTTTGGCGGCATCAGGCGTTCAATTGCGATACTGGGTCAGACCGTAGCCTCTATGCCTTCGGGTCTTTGGTTGGATCAGCCGATACGGTTGCCTGTGACATTCTTCCTGGTACGGATATCTCGACTGCAACGGAAACCGTTTCATTCGTCAACAACACCGGTGGTCGGATACTGCTATCTGAAATGCGTTTATGGGATGCAGCTCAAGGCAGCGCCGCTATTGGAAGTAATTATAATCTACGGGTCGACAACGCCGCCACTGGTTTAGATTTGCAGCTTCGCCTGGAAGATGCCTTTGCAAGCTCAACAGCCGCGGACGCGCATACGCCAGCGGAAAATTATACGGTGACCAGCGGGCGCTTTGTTGGCTTCAAGTCTGCGTTCAGAAGTTTTGCTGAAGATGTTTGCCCAGGCAATGAAGACGCGACCGACCCGTTCAAATGTGTGTATGACGGTGTTGGTACCGGTGCCGCGACCACGGCAACTGTCGACATTCCGCTCGATATCACTGAAGTCTTAATCAAAACCTGGGGCGGCGGTGGCGGCGCGGGAGCTAACACCGGCGGTGGCGGCGGCCACGCGGAAGGGCGCTTTAGCGCGGTTGGTGCTGACACGGTATCCGGCAATAGCCTTCTGATTACTGCGGCTGGCCCCGGACAAGGTAGTGCCGGGAGCGGTGGTGGTGGCGGTGCCTCTGCGGTTCGGTTTTCAGCCACATCGACCACCACATTGCTGATCGCCGGCGGTGGAGGCGGAATCGGAAATCATGTGAGTAATGTCGGTGGTGCCGGGGGCGGATCATCTGGGCAAGATGGTTCAGGAATCATGCCAAACGGCAATGGTGGCGATCAGACCAACGGCGGAAGTGGGGCCGGAGGCGGTTCGGCTGGCGGAAACGCCAACCTTACCACTGGCGCGGATGGTGGTGACGGCGCCGTCACGGGAGGGGTAACTGCCGCTGGTGGTGTAGGTTTTGGCGATGGTGGAGACGGCTTCGGCTCCGACACGGGCGGTGGCGGCGGCGGCTATGCCGGTGGCGGAGGCGGAGGCTTCGGTAGCAGTGGTGGAGCTGCCGGTGGCGGGTCAGGCTACTTTGATCCGACCAATCTGACAGGCGGCGTAACCGATACGGGGTCTGGTGCCACCCCTGGGGACAGTGCAGATACGGACCGCGGCACCGCAGGTAACGGCAGTTCAAGTTCTGGTGTGGCCGGTAACCCCGGTCGTGTGGTCATTTGCTGGAGTTCCGCCTGTCTGCCGTAGAGTTTTACAGGCACTTTCGTCTTTCGAGCGAATTCGCGCCAGCCCTTGAGATTAACCACTTAGAAGCGCAGAATTCTCTCACAACGCATAACTGGGGAGGGCAGCGATATGGCTGACTCAAAGACTCAACGTAAATCCTATACGGCGGACTTTATAAAATCTGACACAGAGCAAGCTGTTTTTCTCGGCAATCCGTTGATGGACGACATGATGACGTCGATCATCGCCCTCGGGGCAGAGGTATGGGCCAATCGACGCCGTACACGGACCATCGAGTTGTTGTTCGAAAAAGAAGGCGCGATCACCCGAGACATGGTCGAGGCCTATGTGCCGACGGCTGAAGAAGAGGCGCAATTACGCAAAGAGCGCGATGCCTTCATTCAAATCACCTATGGCCATATCGCCCGCACCGGTGAGGACCAGACGGCGTTGGATATGAGTGCCAAGGACAATCCAGGTAAACCGTCTTCACGGGAATCGGACGAGGATATGACCGAGGAAACCAGTACAGGAATGGGGGGCTGATCATGATTAATAGACGGACTCTTTTCAGTGCTTCCGCTGCAACCGCTTCATTTGTCGGCGCATTATTTGGAAGCAAAAAAGCCTCAGCGGCGACATCATCTTCCAAGTTCGATGCAGCCGATTACGAGCCCCGTGGCTCGAACGGTCGATTGGAACGGTTGCCTAACCAGCATTTGGAAGCGCAGCACGATTTCATCACCGGCTTTCGGGTGTTTGCTAATCGGGATATGACCCGGGCCGCCCGCCGCCGCATTAGTACCATCATGCGCGGTAAGGGCCTTGATCCAACCAAGAGCCTGCCAACGGAAGATGTCTTAAAGCATGTCGGCAAAGATCCGCTGGTTGCCGCCAGTGCACGTATGTGGCTGAGTGCCCAGCAGATCAATTGGAAGACCCTGTATGAGGAATTCCATGGCAACGAGGATATTTATCTCGCCGAAATGGAAGCGGCGGATAATTCGGGGCCGGGGACACTGGAACTAAACCCAGACATGGTCATGCCTGACTACGTCACTCACGAGATTCACATTCAGCCGGGCGGCTATGTTGGGGATGATTTCGCAGGGCATATTTATCACTACGGCACCAATAACTTCTTTGAAGGCCGCAACGATCAAGACGAACTGCATATTGCTCTCGCCACCGCCATGCCCGAGCCAGAAGACGGCATAGTCATGCGGGTACTCGATCAGGGCTGCAGTTGTGGTCAATTGAGTGTTGGGCTTAAGCAAAGATTCCCTGAGGCCGAAGTGTGGGGCATCGATGTCGGTGGACCGATGGTGCGCTATGCTCATATGCGGGCCGTGGATATTGGGATTGATGTTAATTTTGCCCAGCGTTTGGCTGAGGATTCAAAGTTCCCGGATAATCACTTCGACATCGCCACCAACAACATCATGTTCCACGAAGTGACGACGGAAGCAGCCCACGAAATTCTCGCTGAGTCCTTCCGCGTGTTGCGTCCGGGCGGGGTCTATTACCCAATCGATTTTTACACGGGCAATCCAGTGCCTCGAGGCATCTACAGCAGCTTCCGCCAATGGTGGGATAGCCGCTGGAACGGTGAGCCTTGGCGTTTGGACTATGCCAAGTTCGATATGGCAGCGGCCATGCGGAAGGCTGGATTCATCGTAAATGAGGATGGTCCGCCGAGCCGCCGTGGTTCGAGACGCAACATCATGGGTGTTAAACCGGCCTAATTGCGGCTGTTGACGCGTGTAATTGTTACCCGATGTTACCCAGAATCCCTGCGTTTGTGCGGCTTCCTCTGGTATACAAAAAGGGCTTCTGAAGGTAACCTTCAGTTGAGTTTTTGGCTGCTGGGTGGATTTTTCTAAATGCCGCTGAACAAGACATGGATATCATTGCTGTTTGCCGGGCTGATCGGGGTCACGGCTCTATACCTATGGCAAGATGATGCTGTTGCGCCGGCTAACGCCGATATTCAGACCACTAAAATCAGCCGCGAGACTATGACCCGGGAAGTGATCGCCACCGGGGTCATCCGGCCTGTGACTGGGGCGGAGATCAACGTGGGCTCACGGGTCTCCGGCATCGTTGAAAATCTGCCGGTTAAGGTCGGAGACACAGTGCAGGCTGGCGACCTGCTTGCCCAGTTGGATTCCACACCCTTTGAAGCACTCGTGCAGCAGGCAGCAGCCGACGTGGATTTATCAAAAGCTGAATTGGCTTTGGCCGAGAGCAACCTGGCCCGAAAACAGAATTTAGCAGCTGAGGGTTACAGCCCAGAAGCTGATTTGCAGGAAGCTATTCGTGACATCAATGTCGCACGGGCGAAGTTGGCGCTCAATCAGGCAAAGTTGCGGTCTGCGAATATTGATTTGGGATACACCCGTATTAGCGCACCCATAAAAGGCGTGATTGCCGACGTGACGACGCGGGAGGGTGAGACGGTTGCCGCTAACTTTGCCGCACCAAAATTTGTTTCGATCGTTGATCTCGACCGACTTGAGGTTCAGGCCTTTGTCGACGAAACCGACATCGGCCGGGTCTTCGTCGGTCAGTCGGCGCGCTTTGAGGTCGACACCTATTCTGATCGAGACTTCCAAGCCCGCGTGACGGCGATTAACCCTAAAGCTGAATTGCAGAATAGCGTCGTAAATTACATCGTCGTGCTCGATTTCGATGGACAGGAAGGCAGTATCTTGCGTCCAGAGATGACGGCTCATGTGCGCCTACAGTTGGAAGAACGAAACAACGTTCTTACAGCACCGCGCAGCGCTTTGCGGCGGCAGAACGGCAGACAAATTATTCTCGTCGAGCGAGACGGAGATTGGACTGAACAACGGGTCCGCATAGGTTGGCGAGCAGATCAACGGGTTGAGATTGTCGATGGCCTTTCTGAAGGCGATGTCGTTCAACTTAATCCGAGTTAAACTATTCCCGAACGGGGGCAAAGGAGTCATACGTGATTCAATTAAAAGGGATTTGTAAATCCTATCCACGGCCTGACGAGGGGCCTCTCGATGTACTGAAAAATGTCGAGCTGAATATCAATGAAGGTGATTACATCGCTATCGTTGGTCCTTCGGGTTCCGGCAAGTCAACGTTGATGAACATTCTCGGGCTGCTCGACCATGCTGATAGTGGTGAGTACGTGATGGACGGCGAAAATGTCTCGGGGCTGTCCTCGGCAAAACTCGCAAAGTTAAGAAATGAGAAGATCGGGTTTGTGTTCCAGCAGTTTCATCTGTTGCCGCGCACCAATGCCATCGAGAACGTCGAAATTCCGTTGATCTACTCCAATGCAGATAACCCGGAAGAGCGCGCGATTGAAGCGCTTAAGAGTGTCGGCCTTGGTGATCGGATGAAGCATTTTCCAGAGGAACTTTCGGGCGGTCAGCAACAGCGCGTTGCTATCGCACGAGCATTAGTCACGGACCCGGAACTAATTCTCGCCGATGAGCCAACGGGAAACTTAGACAAGGCCTCGGGCGAAGATCTGATGACGTTGCTACAACAATTGAACGATGACGGCCGAACCATTGTCGTGATTACTCATGACGAAAACTTGGCCAAACGAGCAAAGCGGACGGTGCGTATTGATGATGGCCGTCTTAGTGAATTGCGTGATGTTACCCCGGGCTCAGGTGTGAGCTCCGGTGAAACCCAAATGGGAGATGTGGCATGAACACGAAACTTCTTTTCGCAGGTAGCGCACGGATGATGATGCGCTACAAGATGCGCACGTTCTTTATGGCGATCGGTATTGTGGTCGGCGTTACGGCCCTGATCTTTATGCGCGCTATGGGGGTTGGTGCCGAACAAGCCATGATGGACACGGTCAACAAGACCTTCTCGACGGCAACGATCAATGTTGTGGCTGGTGGCGGCCATATGGGGCCGCGCGCCGGCGGTCCAGTGACGTCGCTTAGGGTTGCAGATTTTGATGCCATTGAAAGTCAGATCAACGGCGTTGTCATGACTGGCGCAATGCAGTGGTTCCCTGGGCAAGACATTCGCTACCAAGGCGAAACCCGACAAATGGCGATCTATGGCTATACGGATCAGACGGAAGCCGTATGGCTTCGTGGTGTGGTGGACGGCGATTACTTTACAACTGAAGATATTGAATCTGCCTCGCGCGTCGCGGTGATCGGACAACGGGCTGCGGAAGCATTGTTTGGCGAAGAAGACCCGATCGGTAAGCAAATCCAGGCTGGGTCCGTGCCCTTACGCATTAAGGGCGTTCTCGAATTGCAAGGCATCGATACTCACGGTGCTGACAAAGACGATGAAATTCATGTTCCGGTGACGACACTAATGCGACGCCTTATGAATGTGGACCATGTTTTTGCTGGTCGCATCATTATTGACGACCCGGACAAAGTGGAAACAGTTGCAGAAGACATCAAGGCGCTGATGCGCGAACGGCACTCCCTTGCTGAGGGTGAGCCCGATGATGTTGTCGTGATCACGCCTGAACTGGTGCAGGATATTGTTAGCAATGCCAACAGGGTTCTTGGCCGTTACCTTCCGGCCGCCGCTGGCGTGGCGTTGTTGGTGGCTGCGATCGTGATTGCCAATATTATGCTGATTGCCGTGAAAGAGCGGGTTCCTGAAATTGGAATCCGGAAAGCAGTCGGCGCGGACAGCGGCCAGATCAATTTCCAATTCCTGACGGAAACGGTCGTCGTCGCATTGACCTCCGGCGTATTCGGGGCTGGGTTTGGCATTATAGCAGCGGTTGTCTACGGCAATTTGAGTGAGGTGCCGATGGTCGTAACTCTAGGATCATTGGCACTTGGTCTTGCTGCATCTGTGCTGGTTGGAATATTTGCCGGTGTGATGCCTGCGCGTCAGGCGTCTGCGATGGATCCGGTGAACGCTCTCAGATAATTCGGCGGCACATCAATGAAGTGGCAGAAAAACCTCCGCTTCTCGTTTAGAGCGATCAACCGGTCTCGACCGCGCGCGCTGCTGTCTATCAGTGGCGTCGCGATCGGGATTGCGGCTGTCGCAATTCTCATCGGTGCCGGGGCAGGGGCCGAACGTGCCTTTCAGAAAACGCTTCAGCAACTTGGTGAGAATCTTCTTGCTGTGAACGCAGCCCGCACTGAGACCGACGCTTTGCGCGGTGCCAGCCAATTGTATCAAACACTAAAGCTCAACGATTGGGAATCGATCAAAGCATTGGATAGCGTGAAACGGGCTGCACCAATTGCTGATGGCGGGCGAACGTTGAAAGTGGGTCGTATCGCTCAATCCTTTACCATTCTTGGCACCACGCCCGAGTTTCAGGAAGCCAAAAAATTTAATCTTATTGCTGGGCGGTTCATCGACCAGGATGACATTGATAACCGTCGCCGCGTCGCTGTTGTAGGCGCCGATGTCGTGAGCGATCTCTACTTTGGTGAATGGCCTTTGGGTGAGCGCGTGTTGGTTGGTAATGTGCCGTTTACAATCATCGGCATTCTCAAACGCAAGGGGCTCAACCCGGATGGAACCAGCGACGACGGCCAAATTGTTGTGCCTGTTTCCACAGCGCAACGCCGGATATTGAACATCGATTATTTATCGCGCATTTTTGTCCAAGCGGTTTCCCAACCGGCGATCGATATAGCCAATAAAGACATTACAGCGTTACTCCGCGATGAGCATGGTTATGACCGGCCAAACTTCACAGACGACTTCGAGATACAAGACCAAGACTCATTGCTCGCGACTCAAGAGCAAATGAAAGGGTCCTTTAGTGAACTTACTGTCGGTTTGGCTGCACTGGCCTTGGGGCTTGGTGGTGTTGGCTTGCTTGCAGTGTCGTTACTTTCAGTCCGAGAGCGGTATGGCGAAATTGGCCTTCGCATCGCTGTCGGTGCTAGGCCGCGCGACATCTTGAGTCAGTTTCTCACGGAATCCGTATTGTTGGCGCTGATGGGGGGAATAGTCGGAATTCTTGTCGGCGGCGCCTGTATTCTCATTGGCAGCCAGCTCACCGGATGGACGATGATCCTGACATGGGAAGCGGCGACTTATCCTTTCTTTATTTCGTTGGTCATCGCGGTGATCTTCGGGGTCTTTCCGGCACTTCGAGCGGCTCGGCTTGATCCCATCGTGGCGCTGCGGAGCAAGTAAAAAAGACCGAATTAGGTATATTTGAGTCCATTGACTCAACCCTAGGGCAGGGGCACCGTTAGACAACAGACGCACAAAGACAGCCGCTAAAAGGGAGAAAACGGCCATGAAAACCAGACCGACAATGATGAAATCCATCGGGCTGTGCAGCGCACTGCTCGCCAGTGTTTGGACAGCTGAACTCAACGCCCAACCGGTGCCAGAGTTGGTTCGGGCTGATGGGTCTTATCCGACCGTGCCGTTAGAAAAAGACGTCGTCGTCCTCAAGGTCGTACAGAATGAACCGATGTTGCTTCAAGAAGCTGAAAGTGTTGAAGCGGGGCTCAAAGAAAATGTCCGTCGCATGGGGCATTGGATCAACAAGGCCTGTACCGAAGGCAAGAAGCCCGATTTCATTCTGTTTAATGAATTTCCGCTGACAGGATATTCTTCTGGAACCCGTGAAGAAAAATTGAAATTCACCATTCAAGTTCCAGGACCTGAGACAAAAGCCATCGGTGAGTTTGCCAAGGCCTGTGACACCTACATCATCTTCGGCAGCTACGCGACCGACCCGGATTGGCCTGGCCACATTCTTAGTCTTAACCCGGTCATTGGCCGTGATGGCGAGATCAAACACACCTATTGGAAAACCCGCAACGCCTCGCGTTACACCGATGATGGTGGCGAAATCCCAACAACGACGATCGAAAACGTTCGCACTAAATTCCGGGCGAAGTATGGCATCGCAGAAGAATTTCCGGTTCTGCAGACGGAGTTCGGCAACATTGCGGTGAGCACGGTTCAGATCGACCCGTTTGTTTTTGCTGCGTTTGCCATGCGCGGCGTCGAGATCATGCTACGCACAGCTACGGGTTTCTCGGAAGTCGATGTGCAGGGGATTGCTTATTACAATAACGTCTACTCGGGCATGTCCAACATCACGTTCCCGTCTAACCCGAACTTCCCGAAAGGGTTTGGCGGCAACTCATTGATCGTCGCGCCAGGTGGCCGAATTTTGGCCCAGGAGAAAGGCGATGCAGAAGCCATCGTCGAAGCGGAACTCAACATTGGGGAGTTGAGGAAGGATCGCCGCATTCCTCGTTATCCGATGGAAGTCGTCAAGCCGATCTTTGACCAGTTCGTGCAGGAAGTGCCCATCGATATTCTCGATGTGCCCCGGGCTGAGCTACCGCAAACCCGCGAGGACATGAAAGGCTTGATGGATAAGCGCAGCCGCTGGCTCAATCTGCAGGGCGATGCCGGTTAAATACCGCGATCTATAACGAACGGAGGCGGGCATGGCGGGAGCAACTCCTTGCATGCCCGTTTTTCATTCTGGGTGGAGGTTGGACGCGGGACCTGTGTTGTCCGAAACTTCATCGGAGTTAGGATTCTATTTGTGATTGGTAGCCGCGCATACTTACCAGGCCTATAAATGTTCCTATATTGTTCTCATTGAGGTTAGAGCCATGTGCGGCAGTTTATCGGGTTATAAGGCGTGGAAAGATATCCACGATCTCTATGCACTCTCCATAGCCAGTGAGCCGCTGAAAGAGGCGGATCCTCAGCCTACAGCAGTGGTTCGCCCAACCGATCAACGGCCGTTTATCCGCATGGCTGGTGGGAAACAGGGCCTCGACCTCGGTGTCTGGGGCTTTCCGCCGCCGGAAGGCCGATCCAGCCCGATTATCAACGCCCGCTGTGAAACCGTCGATGTGCTGCCAACCTTCGCCAAGGCCTTTGAAAAGCACCGCTGCGTGATACCGGCGACGGGCTATTACGAATGGAAGAAGGAGGTTGATGGTTCACGGACGCCGTGGCGGTTCTCGCTTGATGGCCCGGCCAACAACGGTGGCGCTGTCAGTGAACGACTAGCGTCACGAAACCGGATGTTTGAGGGCGAGGGTGGCAGCCTGTTTGTTTTGGCCGGCATTTTCATGGTCGACCGAAAAACCAGCCAACGCCATTTTGCCATCATTACAACCGAGCCCAGCGAGATCGCCGCTGAGATTCACGATCGCATGCCCGTCATCCTTACGGATTCTATGATGGACCTATGGCTGACACCATCGACAGCGCCGAACGCGCTAAAGCGGATGTGCCGCCCGTATGAAGGCAGCAACCTCATTGCCAGGCCGGTATCGAAGACCCTGCATCAGCCACCGAAGTATGTGGATGAAAACCAGATGAGTTTGGCGATGTGAGGAAAGTGTGGGTGAGCCCGATGGAGACCCAACAGCTAAAGCCCATTTGTCGCATAATGTATATTATGAATAGTTTAGATATACAGAAATCCAGTTGTTTCCTTAGTTTATTTCTCTATGCGTTGGTTGTCTGACCACGTTCGTATGCCTCTGTCTTCATTCATTGCCTGCACCACTACACAGGCCTGCGCCTTCAAGTTCGCTTCACGTTACGCTCCAACTATCTATGCGTAACCCTTTGTTCTGAATCATAAAACCTGACCTGGGCTCTCTGTGCTTTAAACCAACGCGCAGTACGGTATGATCCGCGCGTATTCCTGGTCAAACTTGCACGGCTTAAGAATTTCTCTCTATGCCCAAAGCTTATTCCGAAGATGGCTATATCGCGTCTCACACGTACACCACCGGCTTCTATAAAGAGCAAACACCGGCGTTTCTTCACTATGCGCTTCTGAGTGGCGGACTTGGTCCCGGATTGCCGGCAGCCTTCTCGTCGTCTGAGGCATTTGCCAGCTGCGACATCGGCTGCGGTTTCGGTTTAACGCCGATCATCGCGGCAGCGGTTGACCCAACCGCTGATATCTGGGGATTTGACTTTAACGCCGAGCATATTTCAGGTGCTAAGGCTCTCGCACAGGCGGCAAACGTACCCAACGTCACCCTATTAGATGCCAGTTTCGAAACGTTTCTCGACCATGATACGCCTGATTTTGACCTCATTACGTTGCATGGCATTTATTCCTGGGTCAGTGACGAGAGCCGCCAACAAATTATCAAAATCCTGCACAAACGCCTTAAGCCCGGCGGGGTTGTCTATCTCAGCTACAATGGTCTCACTGGCTGGGCATCGGCTGCGCCCATGCGGCAGTTTTTCTATGATTATACTAACCTCACAGATTCTGACCCATTCGCTGGTGCTAGCAACGCGGCGGCTATGGTTAATGGGATGCGGGCGGCTGGAGCTGCATTCTTTGGGGTCAATCCCCAAGCTGGGAGACTGCTCGATAAAGCGCTCCAAACAGACGCTAGGTATATGGTTCATGAGTACCTGAATGGGAATTGGTCTCTGTTTTCACTGGTGCAAGTGGCCGATGAATTGGCTAGCGCCGGACTCAGTTATGCCGGCAGCGCCGATCTTACCCACGCCTTCGACGTGTTCCATATGACACCTGAGGCCCAAGCCATGCTTGGCAGCATTCCCAATCCTCTCCTGCGTGAGAGTGCTCGGGACTTCTTTATGAACCCCCTGCTCCGCAAGGATATTTTTGTCAAAGACCCACCGCTAACAACGTCGGATAGACAGACCGAAGCCTTGATGGACCAGCGGTTTTGCGCGATGAAACTAGCCGGTCAATTGCCCCAGCATTTCAATTTCCCGCGTGGCGGCGTGAGCTTGACGGCGGATGCCCATGCCGCGATCAAGACCGCGTTGAGTAAGGGGCCAGCCTCGGCACGGACGATTGTCGACAATAGTGGCGTCGAGCTTAAGAGTGTTCTGAATGGCCTCAAATTGCTAGCAAACGTGGGCTTCGTGGCGCCGGCCTTGCCGGAGGCGATGACGGCAGAAGGCCAACAACACACCGATCGATTTAATGCCGCGCTCGCAGAATATGAAAAAGGGAGCGGTGAACGGGTCCCCTTCTACGCCTCGCCAATCACCGGCGGCGGTATCTCACGCGAAGCTGATGCGGCTTTATTAAAGGCCTTCGGAGTTCGCGTGTAACGGCGCTTGCCTATAGTTTTATGGTCATCCCATCATGGGCTGGCGTTACATCGGGCGGGCATTTCTCCAAAACTGAGTCGTAATCGAGTCCTGGGCCCATGTGGGTGATGATCGCTCGCTTCGGTTTGAGGTTCGCAATCCACTCTAATGCCCGGTCTAGGCTGACGTGCGTTTGGTGGGCGTCGTCATTGGTTAGAGCGCCAACAATCCATTGATCGAGATCTTGTAGCGCAGCCCTGGCCGCCTTGGGCAACGCCATGAGATCCGTCGAATAGGCGAAATCACGGATACGAAAACCAAGCGTGTCCATCACACCATGGTCCTGGACGAAGGGCGTAATTTCCATGTCACCGATGCGGAACGGCATCGGTGCGTCGATGATGTTCGGCACCAGCCAGGGTCGGAAAATCGGCTGGCCCGCTGGAATACCCTGGAAGGCGTAGCCGAAGCGGGTTTCAAGCTCTTTCATGGTCTCAACGTTGGCCCAAATATCAAGTGGTCCGCCAAGCGCGCGGTTTATTTCCCGCAATTCATCGAGGCCGTTGGCGTGATCAGCATGACCGTGAGTAAAAACCACCGCATTAAGGGTTCGTATGCCCGCATCTAAGCATTGGGCACGCATATCGGGTGACGCATCAATGAGCAGGTGAGTGTTGTCTGTCTCCACCAGAATAGAGGATCGCAGCCGGTTGTTTTTTGGATTTTCTGGATCACATGCGCCCCATCCCCTGGCGAGGGTCGGTACGCCCCCTGCTCCGCCACAGCCTAGAATGGTGACTTTTAGACCCTCAACACGGGGTGTCAGCATTTCTGCGGGTTCGGCCATGGGTCTCGTCTACGCTGCGGCTTTGCTAAACAACCTAAAAAAGTTCTCGGTGGTCTGGCTCGCGAGGTCTTCGGGCGATAAGCCATGAAGATCAGCCACACATGCCGCCGTGTGTGCGACAAACGCAGGTTCATTGCGTTTACCGCGCTTTGGGACAGGTGCCAGGTATGGCGAGTCCGTCTCAACCAGTACACGATCCAAAGGCACACGCTTTGCGGTGTCGCGCAGCTCTTCCGCTTTTTTAAAGGTGACGATCCCAGATAGTGAAATATAAAGTCCTAAATCTACAGCTTTTTCAGCGAGTTCTGGGCCAGAGCTAAAGCAATGTATAACCCCCGTGAATTCACCAGCAGCCATTTCGTCTTCAAGAATGCGACTCATTTCGGGGTCGGCATCGCGAGTATGAATGACTATGGGTAGTCCGGCTTCGCGGGACGCCTGGATATGCGTGCGAAATTGCCGTTCTTGAATTTCACGCGGGCTGTGGTCGTAGAAAAAATCTAATCCCGTCTCCCCAAAGGCCACGACTTTGGCGTCGTTCGTGGCAATGTCCAAGAGCCGCGCTTTGTCGATTTCTGGCTCATTCTCGGCTTCGTGCGGGTGAATACCCACCGTGCAGTGCATGTCATCAAAGCGTCCCGCGATCGCGCGCACTTGTTCAAACTTAGTGATGTGGGTGCAAATGGTCAGGAAATGCCCCACACCCGCCGCGCGGGCACGACTGATTACGCCTTCCAGGTCGTCCTGAAAGTCAGGGAAATCGAGGTGGCAATGGCTATCGACTAACATTGCTGGGTTAGACCCCTACTCCACACTGTCTTCTGCCAGTTCCAAACGCCGGAAAACTGGTTCGGGTTTGGGTAACTCTTCTCCTGGCACTGGCGCATGTCCAGGGTCAAAGGCGGTGAAATCTCGTTGATCTTCGGGCACCGCCAATTGATCTAGAATGTCCTCTGTCGCATGCGGCGTGAACGGTTGCATAACCAGGGCTAACAAGCGGATGACATCGGTCAGCACGTACAACACCGTTGCCATACGTTCGGGGTCTTCTTTGCGGAGCACCCAGGGTGCCTGCTTGTCTACATAGCCGTTCGCCGCTCGCACGACCGTCCAGATGGATTCCAGAGCATCATGAAAGGCTTGGTGATCAATCGCGCTACGGACAGGATCGAGCATCTCGGCAGCAGCATTGAGGATGTCAGCATCGTCAGGCGTGAAATTGCCTGGCGTCGGCACCTTAGCCTCACAGTTCTTATGGATCATCGACAACACACGCTGTGACAGATTGCCGAATTCGTTAGCAAGCTCACCGTTGGCACGTTGGATTAATGCCGCCTTAGAGAAATCACCATCGTTGCCGAAGGGGACTTCCCGCAGCAAAAAGTAGCGCAGCTGATCGAGGCCGTAATCTTCAATCAGCGCATTGGGATCGATGGCGTTCCCCAGGGATTTCGACATTTTTTGGCCTTCGATGGTCCACCAGCCGTGGGCAAAGATGCGCCTCGGCAAAGGCAAGCCGGCGGCGAGCAAAAAGGCCGGCCAATAAACGCAGTGAAAGCGAATGATATCCTTACCGATCATATGCAGATCAGCTGGCCAGAACGATTTGTATTCTTCAGCGTTTTCATCAGGATAGGCGGCAGCCGTCATGTAATTTGTCAGCGCGTCGATCCACACGTACATCACGTGTTTGTCGTTGCCGGGAACCGGGACGCCCCAGTCGAACGTGGTGCGGGAGATCGAGAGGTCACGCAGGCCGCCCTTAACAAAGCTTGTGACCTCATTGCGGCGGCTGACCGGCGCAATGAAATCCGCATGGCTTTCGTAGTAGTCCAGCAGCAAGGGCTCGGCCGCTGAAAGCCTGAAGAAGTAGCTTTCCTCTTCCACCCACTCGACGGGATTGCCGTTGGGCGCAAGTTTTTTGCCATCTGGCCCAACGGTAAGCTCATCTTCCGTGTGGTAGGCCTCGTCACGCACCGAGTACCAGCCGGAATATTTATCCAAAACGATCCAAGGTTTTCCGTCCGGTGCTGTCTTTTCAGCGATGCGGGTCCACAGGGCTTGGCAGGCCTTGATATGGCGTTCTTCCGTGGTCCGGATAAAGTCGTCGTTGGTCACGTCCAGGGTTTCGGTCAGATCACTGAAGGTTTTGGACACATCGTCGGTGAAGGCTTGTGGGCTGACGCCCTTTTCAGCTGCCGCTTTGGCAACTTTCTGGCCGTGTTCGTCCGTCCCTGTGAGGAACTTAACGCGGTAGCCATCAAGCCGCTTAAAACGCGCCAATACATCGCAGGCTATGGTTGTGTAGGCATGGCCGGTGTGCGGCTTGTCATTGACGTAGTAAATCGGCGTCGTGACGTAAAAGGTCTTGTCTGATCCGATTGCCATAACCAACTCCAGCGCGGCGCCAAGGCCTGAGCTTCCGGATTATCCGGCTGCCCGTTGTTCTATGGCGAGAAGCGCGTTGAGAACGGTCCGCTTTTTGTCGAGGTGCACTGCATCGGCACGTTCAAAGAGGCGGGCGATCTTTTCCCACACCTCCACCCATTGATCAAGGCCAGCACTTGCGCACAGCCGATCGGCAATGGCGTGTTCTCCGGGTACGATTTCCTGTGTATGGGCCCAATCATTTCGGGCTGTGACTGAAACCATGCGAGCTAACCACCAAGTCAGAAGGTCTGCCACTGTACGAAAGCCATCACCTTTGAACGTCGCATCAGACAGGGCATGGGCCATACCAATGTCCATTTTGGGCATGGTTGCGAGGACACCGATTAAACTGCGAAACAGATCGAGGCCGCCGGCGTTTGCTAACTCCAAGGCGCGTCCGACCGATCCGTCAGCCAGCACAGACAACGGTCCAGTATCCTTGCTGTCGAGGTCTGGCCGATATCGCGTGAGGAGCGTGGCGACGGTTTGCGCTGGCAAAGGGGACAAATCCAGGCGCCGGCACCGTGAACGGATGGTTGGCAGCAAACGCGCAGGGTTGTGCGATACCAAAAATATCAGGGCTCGCTGTGGCGGCTCTTCAAGAACTTTAAGAACCGCGTTCTCGGCATTGCGGTTCATTTCGTCCGCGGCGTCGATCAGGACTACGCGCCACCCACCTTCGGCTGGTGTTAACCTCAAAAAACTGCCGATCCCCCGGACTTCACCGACGGATATCGTAGCCTTGCGTTTGCTTTGTTTTGTATCGGCCCAGGCGCGTTCAACGGCGCGAAAATCCCCATGTCCCGAAGCCGCGACCCGTCGAAAAACCGGATGCTCGCCGGACATCTGTAGGTTTTCCGCCTGTGGCTCTGGATCACCAAAAAGCCCTGCCCCCTGATCCGCATCATTTGGTTGGGATAGCGCGAACCGGGCCATACGGTACGCTAAGGTCGCCTTGCCAATCCCACGTGGACCGCAAATCAACCAAGCGTGAGCGAGGCGGCCAGAGGACCAGGCATCTAAAAACGTCTGTTCAGCGTCGTCATGCCCAGAGAAGTAGGGATTGTCCCGCGACAATGGAATCTCATCGTTGGGGTCAGCTGCCTTTGGTTTTCTAGCCATGAAATGACTCTATCACCGGAAGGATAACGGCTTGAAGACGGGCCGCCACTTCTTCTTCAGTTCCAACAGAATCGATCACACGGCACCGCTCTGGATCACGTTTGGCGATGTCGAGAAATCCGTCACGGAGACGGTGATGAAACGCGACGTCCATATCTTCGTACCGCAATTCATCGCCGCCCCGAGAAACGGCTCGTTTGAGCCCTTCTTCGACAGGGATATCCAATATTAGTGTTAGGTCAGGTCTAAAATCGCCGAGAACGATCGCGCTGAGTTGTTCTACGGGTTCGCGACCTAAGTCATGACCGTACCCTTGATAGGCCATAGTTGAGTCTGTGAATCGGTCACAAATGACAATGGAGCCAGCATCTAACGCGGGCTTGATTGTCCGCTCTACATGATCCCGTCGAGCAGCAAAGAGCAGCAACGCTTCGGTCATGCCGTCCCAACGATCTGCCGCACCGGTCACAAGGAGTGACCGAATGGCTTCGGCTCCAGGAGAGCCGCCCGGCTCACGGGTCACGGTAACCGTCTGCCCACGCACCTCTAGGGCTGCCTGCAACCGCTTGGCTTGGGTCGATTTACCGCTGCCCTCACCGCCCTCTAGGGTAATAAATAGACCCCGCGTCACGTGATTAATCCTGTTTTTTGGAGCCGAGGCTCGCGTCAGTTGCCGCTAGAGAAACCGAAAAGGATCTGCGTGGCAGCAGCCTGAATCCGGCCTGTGAAGCCGAGCTTAGCGACCGACGCACCGGCAACGAGATCATATTCCAATGCATCCATGCCGTCTCCATTGATGACCAATTTAGCAACTGATGTACCCTGCTCAATCGGCGCGGCAATCGGTCCTTCGTAGACAGCTTTGACATCAAGGGTGCGCCACGCTTGGCGTGGTATCGTCACGGTAACGTCTTCTTCGATGATGAGGGGGATTGTTGGCTCCAGCCCAAGCCAAACCTCGGCATCTGAAACCATCTCTCCGGCCCGGAACAAATCCTTATTGGTAAAATTCCGGAACCCCCAATCCATCAGTTTGGCGGTCTCTTCAGATCTAGCTTGCGTACTCGCCATGCCGTTTGCGACCAATAATAATCGGCGGCCATCGCGAACGGCAGAGGCCGTCAAACCATAACCCGCTGCATCGGTATGTCCTGTCTTGAGGCCATCCGCGCCGCCCGGACGATAAAGCAGAGGGTTGCGATTGAATTGCTTGATGTCGTTGTAGGTAAATTCGGTTTCTTTGTAGAGCGAGTAATATTCCGGGAAGTCAGTAACGATAAGACGAGCGAGCAAAGCCAAATCCTCGGCCGTCATGTAATGATTAGGATCAGGTAGGCCCGTGGCATTCGCAAAATTGCTACCTGTTAAACCGAGGTCGCGCGCTCGCTCTGTCATCTCATCAGCAAACGCTTCTTCGCTTCCTGCCATGTTTTCGGCAACCACAATGCATGCGTCATTACCAGATTGTATGATGATTCCGCGCAATAGGTCTTCGACCCGCACACGACTGTTTGGCTCAAGAAACATGGTCGAGCCACCGGATGCCGCACCGCCCTGACGCCAGGCATTCTCGCTCACCATAAACTCGTCATCGAGGGAGAGCGCGCCTGAGTGGATGGCTTCAAAGACCATATAGGCTGTCATCAATTTAGACATCGATGACGGTGGCATCGACTCACCGCTGCTTTGGCTGTCGAGAACCGTGCCAGTTTGAAAATCGACAAGAATGAACTCCCGCGCAGCAATTTCTATCGCCGAAGCTGACGAAACCGTTACCGTTATGCTGCCGAGTAGGCCGATTATAATGCCGGCCAGGATTTGTATATTTTTTGTCATAGGTCTGCTTCTTGCCCCCCAATGTGGCAATGGAATGGCGCTATACCGTTACTCTTCAACAATACGAGCGCCGTTGTATCCTTGTGTCAGCATGTCAGAAAGCAGCCGTTGAGCTGCGGCTTGGTCAAGCATGGGTCCAATCCGAACACGGTGGAAAACGCGTCCGCCTATGTCCGCCATGGCAACGATAATATTTCCGATACCGGATAGCTGTGCTTCTAGTCGACGCGCGTTGCTTATGTCTGTGAAGGCGCCAGCTTGCACGTAAATTCCGGATTGCACTCTACGAATGGGTGCCGCTGCAACACTGGATGGCGGCGACACCGTGGGCGGAGGCGCTAAAGGTGTGCTCGTAATCGTCGTCGCGAGCGGAGTTGGCGTAGATGGAAGCGGCACAGTTACGGGAGCAGACACGACTGCCACTGGCGGCGTTAAGGTCTCAGCTACAACGGGGCCGCGTGGCGACGCCACCACGGTTGGCATCTCTGTGATTGGTGGTTGACCACGCGCATCAAGGGCCATGTTCTTGAGGGATAAAGAATCTTCAGGTACCAGCACAACGCGTACGCGCGCCGTCCCACTGCGGACAACATCGAGAACCTGAGCAGCACGTCTAGATAAGTCGATAATTCGACCGTCCACGAACGGGCCACGGTCATTGATGCGGAGCTTAATCGTCTTGCCGTTTTCTAGATTCGTGACCTCGACCACCGACGGTATGGGTAGGGTTTTGTGCGCAGCCGTCAACGCGTCCATGTCGTAGACTTCGCCATTTGCCGTAAGCTTGCCGTGAAAATTGGGGCCATACCAAGACGCAATCCCCTCTTCCCGATAGCCAAAATCCTCAGCCGGGTAATACCAGAGACCGGCGACTTGATAGGGATTACCCACCTTATAGTGCGTCACCAATTTGCCGTCGGGATCGCGCCCCAACTGTAAGTAATGGGGCAGATCTGAATTGACCGGGGGCTGCCGATCACTTGCGCAGCCGGCCAATATAAGCAGAGAAAGGCTGACAGCTACGACAGCCCTCACCGTTTGCGTTTCCCGCATATTGTGGATCCTAATCCGACTCGCCACAGAATATGCCATTTTATGGGCGCACACGTGACTAAGCAAGGAAAGCTCTATGGGTTGGATTCTCGAGGTTCGACAGCGCTAGACAGGGCTTCAAAGACAGACCCGTCTGGGTACCCATCTGCTGGTAGTCCTGCCGCCTTTTGAAAAGCTTTTACAGCGCCCCGGGTCTGCGGTCCGGCTTGACCGTCCGGTACGCCGGCGTCATGTCCTAATCTGTTCAGGTGCTCTTGTAGTACAGTCACCTGTTCTCTTGTGAGTGGTCTTTCTTGATGCCGCGCTGACTGCATTGGTCCCAATCCAACAAGGCGATCAGCGAGATGTCCTACCGAGATCGCGTAGAGCAGCGAACGGTTCCAATTCAAAATCGCTTCGAAGTTCTGGTAAACAAGGAATGCAGGACCTCTATGTCCAGCGGGTACGACTACGGACCCCGTGATATCCGCAACGGGCAGATCGCGACCATCAACACGCCTGACACCAATGTCTTGCCATTCCGATAGCGCCTTCTTCGTCTTTAACTCCGCCAGATCGAGATCGAACCCTTTAGGCAGGCTGACCTCCCTACCCCAGGTGTAGCGGTTGTCCCAGCCCAGACGGCTTAGATAATTGGCTGCGGAGCCAAAGACGTCCGGTAATGAAGACCAGATATTTTTCTGACCGTTTCCATCTTCGTCGATGGCATAGCGAGCAAATGTGGAGGGCATGAATTGAGGCTGGCCCATAGCCCCAGCCCAGGACCCGACCATACTTTCACGGTCGATGTGGCCGTCTTCGAGAATCTGCAATGCGTCAAAGAGTTCTGCTCTGAAAAAATCGCTGCGGCGATCATCGTACGCCAACGTCGCTAAAGCATCGATGACGGGGAAACCGCCAAGGAATTGACCAAAATTCGTTTCTAAGCCCCAAAACGCAACGAGAAACCGACCCTGGACACCATGGGTATTTTCAATACGGGTCATCAGAGTTTTGTGTTTTCTGAGAAGCTCCCGCCCCTTTTTCAAGCGGGTCTCTGATACGCGGCCATCTATATAGGCCCAAAATGTTTGAGTGAATTCGGGCTGGCGGCGATCAAGTTCGATGATTCTGCTTATTGGCTCTATACCTTTGAGGGCATTTCCGACGACCACTTCGTCTAGTCCCCGTATTTTCGCCTCCTCTGCGACCGCTGACAGCCACTTTTCAAAGGATGGCTTGCCGACTGGGATTTCAGGGGTTTGGGCGTACCCGGATGCAGAAAGGCATAGACCCAGCGCCAATAAGAGCGCCGTCAAACGGCGAAAAGAGTGCAGAATCGGGGAGTTCCTGGGCCTGTGGATCATCTGGTTGTCATACCGTGATCCCTTCCCCTTGAAAAGAAAAAGTGGGTTGAGGGTGTTTGGCAAAGAGCGCGACGCTGAGGTAAACTGTTGTCTGTTGCGCAAAGGGCAAAAATCGCTTCTATTTCAGTCCGTTGCGGCGCTGCAGAGGGTAGCAGTAGAGACCATGTGGAATGGGGCGATATCTGGGTGCTTGTCCAGATAGGATACCAACTAAGGGGTAGGGTTGATGGAAGGTCAGGAAGAGATCGCGGTTCAAGCTGTCGAAAGCAGCGGGTTCTTTAACGATTGGTTCTTCAACATGTTTGCGGCGGCGATGGACTTACAGTTCCAGTCGCCAACGTTTGCTCTGCTTTTCATAGGCATCCTGGCAGGCCTTGTGATTCTTCGTATTTATTTTGACGATCCCATACAGACCTTAGGCTGTGCTGGACTATATATTTACTCGATCATTCAGTCCTATTCCCTGTTTTCGGATTCAATCTATGTAATTGAGACGACAGAGGAAGGTTGGTTGATGACCGGTAAGGCGATGTGGTTCGCCTTTCTCTTTACCCTCATTCTGGTGTGGGGTTTCTCAAAAGTTGTCCAGTTTATTTATACGCAGCTTCTCGCGGTAGGACTGGGGAGCGCGCTTTCTTACATAAATCCTTTGAAGCTTTTGAACTTGCTGCGGAGCAGTGACGCTGATTTGGCGGAAATGGATGACGACTTTAACGCCGGTTCAGCCAAAGATCCGAAGCGTCAAAAAACCGCAATTATGATGACGGATATTGTCGGCTTCAGTAAGCAAATGGGTGCCGATGAAGCTGGAATGTATAAACGCCTTCAAATTCATCACGACATTGTCCGCAATCAGATTGTGCGCAACCGGGGCACTGTTATTAAGACCATTGGCGATGCGTTCATGGTTAAATTCCGTAGCGCGAATAACACCGTTCAGTGCGCGATGGATATTCAGAAAGCGATCGGCGAATACAATAAAACAAAGCCCGCCGAAGAACAGTTCCACGTCCGCATCGGCTGTCATATGGGTGAAGTCATGGTGACCGGGAACGATGTGTTTGGTGACGGTGTGAGCATCGCCGCCCGCATTGAACCCAAAGCAGATGCTGACGGCATTATGGTTTCAGATGCTATTCAATCTGAGGCAAAGAACAATGTGCCAGCGCACTTTGTTAGTGCTGGGCGCCTACCCATGAAGAACATCGCGCAACCTCCCGAACTGTTCAAAGTCTTTCCGCTTGAGGGTCAAGCGACGGGCGGAACCGGTGGTGGCGGCGGAGCGACTGCCGCAAAAACACCGGCAGCTGGCGGCGGAGCTGCCGATGCAGGTGGTGGCGATAATACGTTTAAAATCTAATCGGAAAACAATGCATGCACCGTAAGCGGAAGCGAAAGTTGCCGTTCTTTGCTGCGTTGCTTCATGCGGCCTTAGGGTTTTTTGCGTCGCCTCATTTAGCTTTGGCTGCTGATCAAATTACGTTCGGCACGGATTGGCGGGCTCAAGCAGAGCACGGTGGATTTTATCAGGCGCTAGCCCTCGGCTTTTACGAAGACGCCGGCATTGAAGTTACGATCCGGCAGGGCGGCCCCCAGGTTAACCATTCTCAATTGCTTGCTGCGGGTCGACTGGACTTTGGCATGTCGCCGAATTCCTTTTTACCGCTCAATTTCGCGTTTCAGGAGATCCCGGTCGTTGCCGTGGCCGCCATGTTTCAGAAAGACCCAGCGGTTCTTATTGCCCATGAGTCACGTGGCCATCAGACACTCTCAGATTTGAAGACAGAAAAGATAATGATTTCACCAGAAACGCGTATCGGTTTCTGGAGATTTCTAAAGGTTCGATACAATTTTACGGATAATCAGATCGCGCCATATACCTTTAATGTTGCGCCGTTCCTTTCGGACGTCACGTCAGTGCAACAAGGATACTTGACCAGTGAGCCATTTGTTATTGGCGAAGCTGGAATTAAACCGTCGGTCTTTTTGCTCGCTGACTCAGGCTACGCCAGTTACGCCGCGGTTATTCAGACATCTAAAAGAATGATCGATAGGAACCCAGACCTTGTTCAGCGGTTTGTCGATGCCAGTATTCGTGGTTGGTATAGTTTTCTCTACAAAGACCCCTCACCCGCCTACGCGCTCATCAAGCAAGAGAATGCTGACATGACCGACGAACTATTATTTTACGGTCATGAGATGTTGCGGCGCTACGGCTTGGCCGATAGCGGCGATGCAGCGATCGATGGGATTGGTATGATGACGCAAGCCAGGTGGCAGGCCTTTTTCGATGTGATGGCAGAGGACAACGTGTATCCGGCTGATTTAGATTTCACGCGCGCCTATACACTTCAGTTTATTGGTAAGAGAATTGGCATGGACGCCGTTCTGCGTGGTGCTGACTAAGCCCCGATGTCAGACCTCAGCCATTCCCCGCTGCTTAATCTGGCGACCGTCTCTAAGACTTTTTCCTCAGGCACCGTAGCGCTCTCCCCCACAAGCTTAACTCTTGGCGACGGTGAATTTGTCTCACTTGTCGGTCCTTCAGGGTGTGGTAAATCAACGTTACTACGGATTGTCGCGGGCCTCACACCTCCCAGTACTGGGGAGGTCACGTCAGCTTCAGGTGCAGACGGGCTAAGAACTGGTTTCGTTTTTCAAGAGCCTACGTTAATGCCGTGGGCGACAGTTTCTGAAAATGTGGCCTTGCCGCTGCAGCTCAAGAATAGCCTGACGTCTCAAGAGTCTGACCGTATCTCGACCGTTCTCGAATGGGTTGGTCTCAAGGACTTCAGAGACGCCTACCCTCGGGAACTCTCTGGCGGTATGCGCATGCGGGCATCTATCGCGCGAGCGATCGTTCAGCAACCAGACCTCTTATTGCTCGATGAGCCGTTCGTGGCCTTAGATGAATTTACTCGTGCCCAGTTGAATGAAGACCTTCTTCGGTTGTGGGAAGACCAAAAATGGACAGCAATTTTCGTCACGCACAGCATTAGAGAGGCTGTTTTCCTGTCTAACCGTGTGCTTGTCATGTCTCCCCGCCCCGGTCAGGTGATTGCTGATCTGCAGGTTCCGTTCGAGTATCCCCGGCAACCGGAATTACGCAATGACCACGCTTACGCAGATTTTTGCGCGAGCATTTCTCAGCAGCTTGCCTCTTCGATTGCTGGGGCGAATTCATGAAAATAGTTGAGAAACTTTTTCTTCCCCTATTGTTTGGTCTAGGGTTGATCTGTGTCTGGGAAGCCTTGGTCATATTTTATGAGGTGCCGCCCTACATTCTTCCCGCCCCACGCGATATCGCTGTGTCCCTTTGGACAGATGGACCAAGTTTACTCGCGGCACTCGCCATCACACTTCAGGTCACCGTTGCCGCTTTAATTCTTGCCTGCGTTACCGGTGTCGGAATCGCAGTCCTACTGGTGCAATCTAAGTTGCTCGAACGCATGCTGTTTCCGTATGCGGTGTTTCTTCAGGTCACACCAATCGTAACCATCGCCCCCTTTATCATTATCTGGGTTGATAGTGTCTTTGTTGTTTTGCTGATTTTAGCTTGGATGGCGGCGGTGTTTCCCATCATTTCGAACACGCTGCTTGGTCTTAAAAGCGCAGATCGAAACCTTCTTGATCTATTCAAGTTGTATGGCGCAAGCCGGGGCCAGACATTGCGACGCTTATTGATACCCGCCGCCCTGCCCTACTTTCTAGGCGGTGTAAGGATCAGTGGTGGTCTGGCTTTGATCGGCACGGTTGTCGCTGAAATGGTCGCGGGAACCAGCGGTGAAAGTTCGGGATTAGCATCGCGCTTACTTGAAGCGAGTTATCGACTAGAGCTCTCCCGCGCTCTGGCCTGCTTTGTTCTGCTGAGCGTTACAGGATACGGCATCTATGCAGTTCTCAATTGGATTTCACATCGTCTACTGCAGCATTGGCATGAAAGCGCCTTAGATGATTCGACAAGCGCGTAGGGTCAGGTTGTTAGCCGCCAGGAATGAGTCCATCGTCGGGCGGCGCGCTCTGGTCACCATACGTTCGAAATTTTTCTAGTACGCGCTGCATTTCGTCACTGCTCAAAATATGTGGCTCTCCGCCCTGGCAGCTTTGCCAATACATGCTGGCCAATGTTTCCACTTCTCCAGCCATTTTGAGCGCGGCAGCCAAGTCCAAACCCAGCGCAATTTGCCCGTGATTGGCCAACAGGCAAGCTTTTCTATCTTCAAGCGCGGCTAAAGCATGGACTGACAGTTCCTTAGTTCCAAATGTCCCATAGGGCGCGCCGCGAATGTCCTCACCACCGGCGATGGCAACCATGTAGTGAAAGGCAGGAATCCCCACACCCCGACAGGCCAATGCGGTTGCCGCCTGAGAGTGGACATGAACGATTGCGTTGACGTCGCGGCGACTCATCAAGATATCGCGATGGAATCGCCATTCCGAAGAAGGTTTGCGTGATCCGAAATAGTGGCCGTTTTCTTTGAGAAGCACGATGTCTTCAGGCTGTAGGTCGTCGTAATCCAAACCCGTCGGCGTTATCAGTAGCGAGTTCGTGTCTAACCGGACGCTGGCATTTCCGGAGGTCCCAAACGTTAATCCGCTGTCCGCCATGGCATGGCAGGTGTGAATCAAATCAACTCTAAGAGATATTTCTCGATCAGTGCTCATGAAGCACACTCCGGATAGAGGCCAAGCAGTCCATTTTCTGAAGCGTCGCAGAGACCACGTTCGGTAATCAAACCCGTGATATAGCGGGCGGGAGTCACGTCGAACGCAATGTTAAGCGCCTGTGTATCGTCTGGGGTGATTTGAACCGTTTTCACGTCTCCGGTATTCGTTTTGCCAGAGATATGGGTGATTTCTTTGGGTGATCGGGTCTCAATCGGCACGTCGCGAATACCGTCATGAATTCCCCAGTCAATGGTCGAGTGCGGCAGCGCCACATAAAACGGCACGTTGTTGTCGTGTGCCGCTAACGCCTTCAAGTAAGTCCCGACTTTATTACACACATCACCAGCCGCTGTTGTACGGTCAGTTCCCACAATGCAAAGGTCGACTTGGCTGTGCTGCATAAGATGTCCACCCGCATTGTCGGCGATCACCGTATGCGGCACGCCGTGCTTGCTAAGTTCCCAGGCTGTCAGGCTTGCGCCCTGATTCCGCGGCCGGGTCTCATCGGCCCAGACATGCACCGGAATATCCATTTCATGGGCGACGTAAATCGCGGAAAGCGCTGTCCCCCAATCCACAGTCGCGAGCCAGCCTGCGTTGCAGTGGGTTAGAATATTAATTCGGCCGGGCTTTCCATTGTCCTCCCAAATTTTACGGATAACATCGGCGCCATGTTCTCCAATGGCGCGGCAAGTAGCGACATCGTCCTCACATATTTCAGAAGCCCGGTTGTAGGCAGCAGCCTCGCGTTCGGACTCTTGCAGTGGAGTCAAAATGTCTCGGACATCATTCAATGCCCAGGCCAGATTGCTCGCGGTCGGCCGCGTATTATGGAGTGTCTTAAATGCCATTTCTAAATTGGCGTCACCTGGATCCGCCCGCATGGCCAAAGCCAGACCGTAGGCCCCTGTAGCGCCAATGAGCGGTGCCCCGCGAACCAGCATGTCGCGAATCGCGATCGCTGCGTCTTCAACAGACAATAGTTCAGTAGTCTCAAACCTGTGGGGCAGTTTGGTTTGATCGATGATACAGACCGTATAGCCATCATCTGCCAACCAGATTGAGCGATATGGGGTGCCGTCGACCTTCACGAGTTCAACTTCTATTGACCGAGTACGCGAGTGAGGATTGGGCCGAGGGTTTTAATCTTCTCCGCGTCTTGAACCTCCGGCGCGGTGATGATCGAACTGTCCAAGGCGGTATGACACCCCCGGCTACACGTTTCACTGCGTTGTGCGAGCACCGGAATCACTGCTTTAACCAGTGATCGTGCTTGGTCCGCGTTACTTAACAATGTGCGAATCACTTGATCCACCGTCACGGCGTCATGATCAGGGTGCCAACAGTCATAGTCAGTGACCATCGCCACCGTGGCAAAACACATCTCTGCCTCGCGCGCGAGTTTGGCCTCTGGCATGTTGGTCATACCAATGACGTCACACCCCCAAGAGCGATAGAGATTAGACTCGGCCAAAGTGGAAAACTGTGGCCCCTCCATCGCCAGATATGTTCCACCACTCTGGTATGGGATTCCCATCCCTTTAACTGCTGTTTCAAGATCATCTCCAAGACGCCCACAGGTTGGATGGGCAACGGAGACATGGGCGACAAACCCTTCGCCAAAGAAGCTCTTCTTGCGCGCGAACGTCCGATCAATGAATTGGTCAACAAGAACGAAGGTTCCCGGTGGTAGCTCTTCTTTGAAGGATCCACAGGCGCTTAGCGATAGAATTTCTGTCACGCCGAGAGATTTTAGCGCGTAGATATTGGCGCGATAGTTCAAGTCAGATGGGGATAATTTGTGTCCGCGGCCATGTCGGGGCAAAAACACGACCCCTTGCCCTTCAAGTGAGCCCGTCAGCAATTCATCTGATGGCGGGCCATAGGGAGTCTCTACCTTAATCCAGGCCGTATCGGTGAGCCCATCGATATCGTAGAGCCCCGATCCACCAATGATGCCGATGATTGGCGGTGTTCCTGCCTGAGCCATGTCTTACCCCTTCGCAACGCGAGGCAAGAGTGTGCCATAGGCCATTAATCCCTTAAAGCCGCCTTGACCCCGCCCGGGCCCTCCGGTATCCCGCTTCTCTCATTGTAAATCGCTTCACTTCATGCGGATGGGTGGCCGAGCGGTTGAAGGCACTGGTCTTGAAAACCAGCAGGCGTGAAAGCGTCTCGTGGGTTCGAATCCCACCCCATCCGCCAGATAATTCAATTATCCATTATTTATCAATACTTAAGCTACTCTTGTATTTTCCTACCCATCTTTTGACCCATCTCAAAGATCAAGACGGTTCAAGCGTAATGGTCACTTTGAATCAGAAATTTTTCGATATTGAGGATCATGCTGCCATCTTCGCTAGATCACAAATTCGAGTGGGTATATTCCGAATATGACTCACAACTAATAGGGCCAAGTACTATTCCTAGTGCGAAGAATTCGAACCGTCCAAACCACTTCTTATAAAGATTAAAGAGGCAGCTTTGAGACACATATTACGGTGCGTCAAACCTCTCTCAGCTCGGATTCGCACATAGGTGCATAACTCTCCCACAGGCTAGGGCATTTACGAGATTAGCCCTTTGAATCATAAAAGCGGAAAATCCGTAGCCAGAAGATACAAGGTGTCTTTGGGCAGAAACGGATCGCCTTTGCCGAGAGTTTTAAACCAGAGATATCTATTTACAGATGCAATGCAGCATAATTTTTATTCTGGGTTGTTCCTGGCCCGGAATTCCTCTTAACTAGCTGTCTCTGATTCTAGAAATGAGTGAAATCATCAACGTTACCTGAGGCAAAGTACGCAACTCTAAATACGCCCTCCCCCTTATTATATTTGCAGTAGTTAGAGAGCGAAACAAATGGCCAATTTGGACGACATATTAAATGACATTTCTTCAGCGCTGAAACGCGGACCTCTAAAAGATAAATTAACGGGCGAAATGGATTTGGGAACGATTGGTCCATTTCCACTATCGAGGATGACCGATCTGAGCGACGCGGGCGTTGAAGCGGGATTCGACAGCGGCGAAATCCGCATAGAGCTCTCAGGTATAGCTTCAAAACCGTTGCAAATTATAAGCGTGGGTCGTGCGGATATAAAAGCTGGGACCGGTACCATTGCACTTGCACTAGGTCCCATCGAACTCGGTGGTCAGTATCGAATTTTTGCCATCGATCAGCCAAATGTAGATTTGGATACAGGCGGCAACCTGATGCAAACATCCGGAATGCCGAATCTTGGGGACCCCGACCCACTAACCGTAGAGCAGTACAATCAATTGAAGCAGGCTCGAGATCAAAGGTCAAAACTAGAGGGCACAACAAACGGCGCGGCACTCGTTAGTTCCTTTAACCAGCACAACGAAGCCTACAATCAGATTTTTCAAACTAACTCATCATTGCGAGCCAACTGGCAAGGCGATGGTGCGACCGCAGAGATGGCGACACATACCTCCAGCGTCATTTCTCCATCTATCGCGGCAACACCAACCGAAGGCTCCGTCGCAGCGACGGACGGAATAATTAATTCCAAGACGACGACATATGGAACGAAAAATTACACTTACAACCATAATGCCTTTCAGCAGCAGTCGTTACTGTATGTGGCGCTCAAGGGAGCAAGCACGACTGACAATGATGCGGCAGCAAAAGCCGTGTCTGTATTTGCAGATGCGATAACGGACGATACAGATAATACTCAAACAGTAACCACAGAGATGACAGAAACCTCTGTTTATGACGTCATTGACACGGCGCCTCTGTCAAAGTTTGCGGCTGCAATGGGGGCCGACCCACTACCACATCATCTCGCGATGGTCCGGATAGCGAAGAAAGAGTATAGTGCAGAAGATTTGGATATTTTAAAGGGCCGTGGCTACGACCCGACAGATCAATTCATCGGTAAAATGCAAGACGTTTATGCTGAAAGCGTGCGGCAATCAAAGCCAGAAAACCAAGCTGATTTGTGGCTGGGTCCGATTTCAGCATCCCTACCCGCTTCCCAGTACGAGTTTACTTTTCGTGACCAGGGCGATGGGGTCGTTTCGACAATACTTGATCGAAATGATTTGCCGGTTCCCGACCTTCAGATTGATGATACGGTCTGGTCAGGCTTGGCGGGCGACATTGCCCGAAAACGATTTAGCAGAGTCCACTTTATCAGAGGACTGATTGCGAAACGAATTGCCGGTTGCATCGAACGAGTAGTGTCGGAGTGGGTGATAGCCCATGGCAACCGCTCGTCCGGCGGCTGATTCGAAAGTGGAATAGCATGAATTATCCTCACGATATTCCTGCTGCCTACGATGATACCCCTCTTGACCGAATTTCCCGTCAACTGATTGCTGATGATCTCGATCAGTTTCGGCAAGAAATCAACAATGCACTTGCACCACAAGCAGAATATTTAACCCCTTTGGAACATCAATTATATGCGGGGGGCAAAAAGATCCGGCCAGCAATGATGTTTCTGTCTGCACGGATGATTTGTGGCGATGCGCCCGTGTCCGCCAAGGCCGTCAAGGGCGCAGCTTCATTGGAAATACTACATGTGGCAACGTTAATTCACGACGACATTGTCGATGACGCAATGATTCGCAGAGGCTTGCCGTCTATCAGCGCGGAGCGTGGTTACAAGAAGGCCTTACTGGTTGGCGATTTGCAGTTTGTCCAAGCCATCCGTGGCTTTGTAGATGCCATCGATACTGAAAGTGACATGGCGCTGGTGAGGCTGGTTTTGGATACGGCATTCAACATATGCCGTGGCGAATTAGATGAGCTGAATATCGAATTTTCCGACGATTATGGGGAAATGCGAAACCAATATTTCAAGATGATAGATAGAAAGACCGCGGTTCTGTTTGGTCTCGCTTGCGAAGCCGGCGTATCATTGGCCGGTGGGCGAACCCATGAGGCCCGGCGTGCTGGCTTTTTTGGCCGACGGTTTGGTCATGCTTTTCAAATTGTGGACGACCTTCTCGACATCGTTCGCAACGAAACAAGCGCCGGTAAAACACCTGGAACTGATCTAATGCAACACAGGTGGTCATTGCCATTGATCTATGCGGCTGAAGAGTTCGGACAGGATCATCCAATATTTCGTTCCCTGGTTAAAGGGGAACCGCTCGGTGAGATTGAATTTCGCCGAAGCTTAACAGACCTCAAACAGAGTAAGGCTTTTGATCGAGCCTACGCGGATGCCCGCACGGCTGCATTGGAATCTCTTTTTTACCTGCAACACTTTCCTGAAAGCACCTATCGCGATGCGCTGGAAGAACTTGCGATGCACATAGTCGACCAGCATATCGAAAGCTCAACGCAGTCGCACATTAAAATACAAACCCCGGCGTCCAATGAAATGAAGGGACGACCGCGATGACGAACGTACAGAGTTTTTTGCTCGATACGATGCAGTCGAGGTTAAATGACCCTGCCAATAGTAAGTATTGGCTACCAGTTTTGTTGAAAAACTTGAAGAAGAGCAACGGTCTGCCGGCTCTTCCATTGACGAAAAAAGAGGAAAATATCGGGGCGATGACCGGCCCGGATGGAGCATTCATTGCCGATACAATAGCTCTCGACTGGGCGGTATTTAATAATTTCCCTGACAGTCCCTACGCCATACCTAGTCCTGATGATCCGTGGCCTATTTTAGACCTCAGTGATCTGATAGTCGCCGGATTGGACAACGTATTCATGGTGAACTCCGTCAGTTCTCCCATCGCAGGACAAACCGGATACTCAAGCACGATAACGTTGCAATTCAACTATTATGCCGACACTAACCCCGCCTTAGAAAATTTGAAAATTAACGGTCGCTACGATCTTACCCAGGCTGTTTGCTCCTCAGATACGAGTGGCGGTTCCGAATGTAACGGTAATTATAGCGCTACGGTTTGGGGAAAGGGGGAATTCGGGGCCGACATCAATGATTGTTATCTGGATGCCGATGTATCCGTGATCGTGTCCGGCCAAGGCGCCTCGCGAGCACTGGCAGTCACTGTTAATAATTTAAACTTGCGTGGTCAAAACACCGGTAGCAATCCCACGATCTCTTTCTTCAATGTAACAGTAGAAGATACTAATATCGGCGATGACATTGCTGAGATGGCGAAAAGGGCTTTAAATGCACCGGAGGGTAATAGCGGTGTCATACTGGCAATATCTTCGGCACTAAATGCACCCGGCACGTTGCAAAATTTCTCGGAGCTACTAACAAACTGGATTGCTAGCGCTTTCGACAAGCTTTTCGCGCCCATTCCTGCATCGGGACTTCCAAATGATGGAAGCAACCAAAATGCGGCGACCCTGGTGGATCTTTACTTATTTGATCGGATACGGGTCGCGGTCAGCAATCCGGACAGCAATTGGTTCATTCCCTGGCAGGTAGCGTCGTCCGCGGATCCAGTGCTCGAGCCATACAGTACCGCTGAAATAACTTTTCCTGATCAGGAAATTGGTGGCCTTCCGTTCACCGGTATTAAACTCACCGACGTTTCCATTGCGAATGCGTCGAACGTTGTTCCACCCTACGCCACCTTCTTACTGAATTCTCCCGACGTCGCAGCCGTCATTGATCTCGGAGCGCTGCCGGTGGGGCCGAGCAGAACGTTCGAGCGAAATGGCGAGGAGATCATCATGAACATACCCCCCGCACCGCCCGTTGTGTTAACCGGTACTTTCACGTTTACACAAGGCGGCATTGCCCCAGTGCAACTATCCGGAACCGCAGAAATTTCCGCTACAAAAGTGTCGCTTGCACTGGTCATTACGCCCTCTGGTGCGGATGCCGCTTCGCTTCAGTTCACAGCACAAAGTCTGACAGTTGATCTTAGTCCTGCCGCTGTCTCTGCTGTCGTCGAACTAAAAGACGACTCTTCACTGGATCAACTCGCAGAAACGCTGCTGGAAAGCCAGGACGCTCAATCGCAAATTTCGAACGCGTTGAACAATGAACTCGCTGGACAACTGAGTCAGCTCAGCAGCTATTTTTCTGAAATCGTACGGACAGCGATTGATCGCCAACTGAGTTGAATATCAAACATTGGAATTGAAAAAGATAGACATGATGCCAAATTCAGACCAACTCGTTGCACTGTTGGAGAACTTTTTGCTGACACCTGAGTCAGACTTTTATCTGTCTACGATTTTGTTCGACCCGGCCGGCGGTAGCATCGACCCGCTAAAGATTCCCGAATTGGATTTAGGGACCGTAACAGTCGATAATATAGACTTTTCGATTAACGTCAAAAATTTGAGCGTTGATGGTCTCAGCAATATTCAAGTTGTCTTTAATGACGGAAATCCCGACATCATTGTCGACGGCAATAACGTAACCTTCGTCGCAAAACTGCCAAATACCCAGGACGGATACAACAGACCCACAGAAGTGCCTGCAACGCTTCAGATGTTCGGTGAATTGTTTGTTGCGATTAATGGTACGGTAATGACGCCTGGCACTATTTCAATCAACGTGAATTCTATTGATGACATTACGGGGTTATTTACAGCAACAGAAGAATCCTCGGGCGATTTGGGATCGGCATTGATCACTTTCGCATCGGTAGTTGTCGCCGCAGAAGAGACATCATCCAACATCCAAATTGAAGTTTGTCTCGACACCCCATTGAGCGCAACGGTCAATAAAATTTTGAACCAGCCCAAATATTACGAGAAGATTTTAGCGCAGATAAACAATACGGCTGCCGAGCCTGCAGTATTGAAAAAATTAAGTCAGTTTGCGACCCAAGCGGCTCAAAATGCGCTTGGAGGAATTACGTCATGAAAGTGAAATTGAATAGGCAAGACTGCAGCGCGATAGACCGCAGAGTAAATATCCAGTCATCAGGGGAGACGGAACATGCCAAGTGATTTTCTTGCAGGTGTTAGCGAGGATCTCCTAAATCAAGCCAGTAGCGAGGTTTACCCTGGGATAAAGAGTGAGCTGACTGAAACGTCATCGATTCCTGAACTGGACGTGGCTGTGACCTGGGCAGTTACCGCGGCGCCAGTTTTTGAATTGGATATTGGTACAGGCGATATCTTTGCTATGACCGTTGAATGTCAATTGGATGTTACGCCTGATGGCGGCACTGAAGTCACGACACCGCTTTCGGCCTCGTTAACATGTAAGGTTTCGATGGATGGGGACGGCATATTAGAATTTTTTATTAAGGATATACTGTACGATACTGAAGACGAATTCCTTGACGCGATTCTCTTGGCGAAGAAAGAGGCTATCGTTTCGAAGCTAGACTCCCTTCTCAATACGATCAAAGTGCCGATTGGCCCGGTCGAAGGCGTAACATTTAATGGTTTCGCCACGGAAATCCGTAACAGCGTTCTATATGCCGCAGGTAGCCTGTCAGGTGACGCTAGCGTCGATCAAGAATTGACGGTCGACAGTGGTTTTGGGATCTCAGTGTCCAATGAACTGATGCAGTCTGTGGTTGAGAATACCTGGTGGGCTGATTCCGACAGTACTTTTAAAAAGGATACTCTGAAAATTAGTCTCGACAGCTATGGGTTTGATGTTGATGACGGCGAATTGATTTTGAGTCTGGAGTTGAGCGGCACTCTTACCTTGGATTTATTTCTTGGAACCGCACGTTGGGAAGTCATTGTTTCGCCGGTAACGGTGAAATTAGAGGTCGATATCGATAGCGACGGCAATGTCACAATTGAAAGCGATTCGATAAGCGACGTTGCGGTCGTATTGTCTCCCGATAATTTCGGCGCTGGCCTCTCGTCCGTCACCGCACCTTTTACTTTTACAGCAATCGGTTTGTTTATTGGCGAGGCGTTGCAAAGCCAATTAGAGGAGTACCTGGACCAGACGGTCTTTACCGTGCCGGTCATAAAGGAATCCTTTGGCGGAATAGAATTTTCTGTAACGACAAGCGATCTCGGCATTGAGGTCAACGGTAGTCAAATCGACATCACCGGCTCTGCCGCGGTTACGGTCGGTTCATAACCGCGTAGACATAAAAGGAAGCCCCATGCCTAGTTCCTTTACAGTAATTATCAGCCAATTGCTTTTGAACCAGTTGAGTGACGAAATATATCCGTCAATAAAAGATAAGCTTACTCAAACGTCATCCATTCCCGCACTAGACGTGAGTGTGACTTGGACTATCGTTAAACCGCCCGACTTCGAACTTGGCAGAGATCAGTCTACGAGTTTCATACTCAATGTCGCTATCGACCTAACCGTAACACCAACGGGAGGCTCTCCTACGACGACACCGTTGCAGACTCTCGCAACATGCGACATATCCATTAGCACCGATGGTAAACTCGGCATTGCAGTTTCAAATCTGCACTTTTTTACGGACGACCCCTTCCTCAAAGAAATTTTGGAAGCCGAGAAAATAGCTATTATTTCGATGCTTCAAGAGGTGCTTCAAACCATCGAAATTCCGATTGGTCCTGTTTTGGATATTGAGTTTACAGAATACGAAACTGAAATCCAAAATGGCGCATTAATTGTCGGTGGCAGCCCATCAGGAGGTGGCGGCGGAGGCCCTGCCCCGCGAATCAATCGAGGCTTTGCCATCTCGTTCTCCGAGCCGCTTATGCGGACCATTGTCGACGACGTGTGGTGGGAGTCAGCATCAAAGACAATCAAGTCGGAAGGCGCGACAATTAAACTTAACAAGTACCAAATCTATTTTAAACGCAATGGTTTCGCCCTTCAGCTCGGGCTTACAGGTAGCCTAGAACATAGTTGGGGCATTCTTGGTGACGCTGAATGGGAAATTCGGTTCATCGGTCCGGTAGAAGCTGATTTTCAACTCATGGTCGACGATGACAAGATCGAGGTAGGACATAATACGATGGTCGCCAGGTTGAATGCCAAGATGATTCCGTTGGATGACCTAGCCATGACCGAGATGCTATTTGCAAAACTGTTCTTAGAAGATGACCTTGATGACATCGTTTCATCAAAAATTGCGAAAGCCCTACTAGAGAAAATTAACGGCCTTTATCTCTTTAGCGTTCCGCCCATAGACGTCTCATTCAGTGGCATTAATTTTTCTGTGACGCCGGCCAATATGCAAACGCAAACGGATAGTGATGCTTTTGTTTTGTATGGTGACGCAACAGTTACGGTTGATTGATGAGAACATCCAACATTTCAACACCGCGCCGCGCCATACATCTGGGCGCGTGTAGCTGTGCCCCTACCATTTCGATGGAGACCTAAATAATGGCCACTGAAATCGCTGACTACATGTCCTGGAACATCCAAAACTTTTCCTCGAAACACGCAGTAAAAAATGTTTTCCGGAATTTAGAGGTTGTGCCGTGGATCGCCACGCTCATCCGGAAAATGGACGCCAATGTGGTGGGAATCATGGAGGTCACTTTGGGTACTGGCGCTCAGGCTGTGCAGCTGTTGGCGCAAGAATTACAGTCTCAGGCAAATATAGCAGGTGCATCAGAAACTTGGAAAAGTGACACGTCAGATAGGAACGTAGCCACAACGCGTTCGGTCGCCCGGCGCGCTGACAAATATGCCCTCGTATGGGATTCATCGAAAGTCAGCCTCTTAAACCAGAAACTCTCGGATCAAATTCAGAATATCAGTCCCATTACCTTCGCTGACAGGCTCCCTCTTAGTTGGGTCATGTCGGATATAAATAATACCTACCGCGTAGATTGCTTACTGTGGCATGCGCCTCAGCCAGCATATCACAATAAGGCTGCCACAATTCAGCTCATTGCCGATCTGGCCGTGGAAATTGCGAAACAATCAGGCAACAAACGAGGCCTTATCTCAGGTGACTTCAATTACAATACGAATTCGGTCTCCGCCTACGCCCCTCTAACAAATCTTGGATACGTGGGATTATTCAATGGGGACCCGACCACACTGACCACGCTCAAGAATTTTATCAATAACCTCATCGCAAACGAAAAGTTAGTTCTTGCGGGAGATGTTGACGAGGCTTTTCTGGCGAATGCCTACGACAACATATTTCTTCTGGGCGCCTCGGGAAGTGACGACTTTAAGGTCAATATTCCGTATGAGGTCCTGCAAGATGCTCGGAATAAAATCACCGTACAGATGGTCACACGGCTCAATCTACAGAATGCAATGAAAAACGCATTACAAATCAGCGATCACATGCCTTTGGTAGTGACGGTGTCGGTCTGACTGAGGACACGGACATAGCAAGTAGCAGCTTTGGCGAGATAGGACATAAAAATGGATATCGGAACACTACGCAATAACCTGGCTATTACCGGCGGCCAAGTTGTCATTACCGCTTCCACTGTTACCGACGAACCAATCTATGACGCCTTTTTTCAGAATATAATGGGCGGCACGCCCATCACTATTACAAATGCGCAGCCAGGCCCAAAGGATTCCGGGGACACTGTGCAAATTACCGGGACACCTTCCGCATATTTAAATGTAGCCAACGCCAGTATCGTGACGACATTTGTTCTCGACCCCACAACGGGAAACGTTACTGCTGAACTTTGTTACCAGTTACCCTTAGACGGAACCGGCACAGGGACCAACGACTGAAAGTTTACCGACAGCTTTCCGGAATTACCCATCACCTACGATTTCACCACTCAACCCCCTCTCGATGAGAACGCGACACAAACATCACCCTTAGATGATCTAAACCTTCTGTCTGCGTGGTTCTATGCCAACACTGACGCCGGAACAGCCGAGATTGAGGTAAACGGAACAGATGTGACAGTTGACCTGGATGCCAATCTAAATTTCGTCGGCATTTTCGTTCCTCAAGATGCCCTCAAAATATTCGAAGAACTATTCAACGCAACAGATCAGCTTATCATTTCTGGTCCGATCCTTTTAACCGGAGATCAAAATCCCCCACCATTACCTAACAAAATTAACAACTTTCCATGGGAATCAAGTAATCCGGCCATAGCCGGCATCACGCTAAAAGCGGACTTGGGAATTACGCCGGATCTGAGTAGCAAGCTTCAACTGAGTGATACCTACTATTGGATATTCAGTCCGCTGACTACGACTTTTTGGGAAAGTAATTCAGACACCTTAACGTATGCACCGTTTACGGCATTTACGTCTAAACTCCTTATTCCAAGCGCTGGTAAAACCATTCCTCTTGAATCAAAGATGATGAAAGGTTTGCCCCAATTGGTCATCACGGCCGAGTTCGACGAGACGTTTAGCGACTTGGCTGAATTGATAGACTTGGCCGGGACAGCAGATTTAAAAACTTTGCTGCCCGCCGAAATCCAATCCAATCTTGGACAATTAGCCTTAAGAGATGCTGCTATTTCCTTCAGCCACACTGCTGGGACAGTCGGCTTAAACATTCAGTACGTCTACCTCACAATTGGGATGACTGTTACCCCCCCTTGGAAGACCGAGGATGAAGCATTTGAATTTGATAGTATTGAAGCCGCTTTTATCGTGACAGATCCGTTTGGAACGCCAACCCCGTCTGTGGTTGTGAATGGCGAGTTCAAAATTGACGGCGTGCCAGTTGATATTTCTGCAGGCTACCCCGACTTCTTCATTACCGGGAATTTAGCGGCGTCGCAGTCACTCGACCTCACCAATTTCATGAGTGAATACCTTCCAGGAGTAACGCCACCAAGCCCGTTGACCATCAATTCCTTGGATATCAACATCGAACCTGATGTTAGTTATAATTTTTATACTCAAATGGCGAGTGATCCTCCGTGGGATATCCCCTTGGGGAAAAGCGGACTGACAATCTCGGATGTCTCTTTTGGCTTTGCCAAAACTTTTGGCGCCACAGATTACAGCGGCCAGTTTCAAGGGACACTGCAATACGGTGACCTCGAAACCCTATACATGAACTTCACTCTGCCGGGCAGTTTCGAAATCAGAGCGGATTTCGAAAACGTTACGCTGTCCGGTCTGATCGATTGGCTAGTCGATTCCGACGATATTCTGCCGACGGGGTTTGATCTGACATTCGTCGAGTCCGTAATTTTGATTACCGGAGACCCGCCGAATTACCAGCTTTATTTCGGTACACAGGTCGCCGATTTTGGTTCCCTTTGCTTTGTACTAAAGGACCAAGACGGTAGCTGGGGGTTCGCAGTCGGCGTAGACGTTCAGGTTGCTCAACTAGATCAAATCCCTGGATTAATTGGACTCAAGGAATTCGTGGACGACTTCCCGTTTAACGACATGGTTATCGCTGCTAGTACGTTTGATGACTCTACGTTTACGTTCCCAGAGTTCTCGATTTTTCAAAACCCAAATATTTCGTCTGGAAAAATTACTCTGCCTCAGCAAGCCGACGGTGCACGGGCAGGATTCTATTTCTATGCCGATACCGATTTCAGCAAGACCGATAAGATGAAGGACCTTGCGAAACTGATGGGCATTCCAGAGTCCACCACGTTTCAGGCCGGCCTATTCGTCGGCGTAGATCCCACAAGTAATTCGAAACTCAGCTTCAGCGTGTCATCGGATATTGCCACAGGGACAAGCCTAACTGGAACATTTGGTGCACAGATAACTAATGGTGATTTCGGTTTCTTTCTTCAAGGAACGGTTGACATCACGATTCAGGGAAATGACGTTCAGTTTGATGCTACGATTCTTGTTGTTGAGAACGGAGCGTTTATCTCAGGCGATATGGTCGTCACCGGTGGGACCAAGTCGATCACGTTCAGCATTTTTCAGTTGCATGAACTAGCAATTCAAGCGGGCATATCGTTCGAAGGGGAGCCCTCACTGGGATTTGCGGCGGAGCTGGATGTCTCCGACATTGACGCCTCCATCGCCGTATTTATCGATGCCACGGATGTCGAAGATAACAAGAGCATGTTCGCGGGATCCATCAGTGATATTTCTCTCAAAGATATATTTGAAAAACTTTCTGGCAGCCACGACCCCCTTCCATCCTCTTTGGATACAGTCCTCAGTACAATCGAGATTAAGGGTCTACCGGGATTCGTTTGCGATGATTTGGCGAAGTACGGCCCCGCACTAGACAGTTATGATCTACCAGCGCTGCAAGCCATGTTTCTTGCCGGTGGCGTTACCCTACCATCTGATGGCAAACAAATTCTATTGGTCGTCGGTACCAAGGGAGAAAAATGGTTTGTGACGGATATGGCCACAATGACTCATTACCAGCTTTTGGCCAACGGAACCGGTATCGATGTCAGTCTCGAAGCCCAATTTTATTGCGTGCCTGATCAAGGCACAACAATTGCAACTGTTGCCTTTCCCCAGGGATTTCATATTTACGGGATATTTGAATTTCTGATTATTAAGGCGAGCCTCCAAGTTTTGATCATGCCTGATTTGGGAATCGGGATCGATGTGGAAATCGATAAAATTGTTGTAGGGAGTGAAGACCTCCTGAGTATTACCGGCGCGAACGGAGCTGACGGGCCAAAGCTAATTCTTTGTACGTTCACGGATGAGAACAACTCCAATCCTGCCTTCCAAAAGCCACAGTTTTTGCTTTCAGCGGGAATAACACTCCTTGGTCTTGAAACAGACGTAGATATTGAAATCTCGGACGACGGACTTCATTTCGAAATCAAAGAAACAATATTAAATGGCGACATATTCGATTTGACCGCTGACATTAGTGATATTGACGAAATGAGTGCCGGCGGTTCGGTTATAGTGGGCATCACAAAGATCGACGTGGGACCGTTCGGAACGCTCTCCGTCGATACAGATGTTGAGACGAGCCTTGACTTCGGCATCACGAATAGTACTGCCTATGCCACCGGCAGCTTCGGCTTCGTGCTCATCGGTTACGATGTGAAGGATTTCGATTTTGACATGGTAATTTCTGACCTACCGTTCGGCGACATGAAATCAGTTGTTGAAGGAAGGATCAAAGAATTTTTTGACGCATTATTCGAAGATGCACCGCCGTGGTTGAAATTTGTTGGTAATGGACTGATTACCGGATTCGAAACTCCATTCAAAGTCGCTGAATTCCTTTTGGATCACTACGGTTTTACAGCATCAGATTGGGAAGAAGTCGGGCTTCTCCTTAAAGCCGCCGATTTTAGCGATGAAGATATCCTCGAAATACTTATTGAGGCTTTCGGTGTCCCTGATTCAGATGCCAAGGATTTTATAGATAATGTCTCTGATTTTACGGGCGGCTGCGGACCAACGACATGGCTAAGAGGCCTAGACTCCCTCTAGCTAATTCAAGGATTTTGAGGAAACTAATTAAAGCATTGCTTTCAGGGGAACGCCTTGTGTCCGAAGGCTAGAAAGTAAAACGGTTTCTTTGCTTGCTAACCAACAGCAGTGGCACCAGCAACTAGAAAAATATGAAGTATGACGGATATCCTCTCCGCCATTTTCCCATTTTCTTGAAGAGCTGTTCCAGGCCATGAAGGTGCTTGGCTAACTGTTAAGCATCAGCGTACCGAGATAAATATTATCCTCACCTACGTTAACTTCTGCCGAATATTTTCCACCAGAACTCATACTTACCTCTAACTCGTATGAGCCGCTTCCCGGTGGCAGCTTGTCTAGCTTAAATTCACCAAAAACGTCTGTTGTTGTTCGTGCGACTTCATTGCCGTTCTGTTTTAAAACCGCATCTGCGCCTTCAGCGCATTCGTCGACACCATCTATCATGGCGACAACAGACCCGGAGACAAAACACGCTGTCATCAAGTGCAGGTTTTTATAATACACGCGCGGTCTGGTGCCTTCGTCCGGAAGTAAGACGGATAGCCCCTCCTCTTCTTGTATCTGCTGCATTTTCTTGTCGTCGACTTTCAATGTTTTAAATACTTCAGTCGGACAACTTTGCTGAACGCGTGGTTTGGTCCATCCGGTGTCTAGAAGGTGCGCATCAAATATCCACGCTTGGGGAATTTGTTTCTCTTCGTTCCAATAGACCGCTCCATAGGGACAGGCGTCGACGATTGCTTTCTGTCCCTTGGATTTCTCTGGATCAATGATAACGATCCCGTCATCACGCTTTTTGATTGCGTTGTCCTTCGCAACTTTCATGCAAGGTGCATCGTCGCAGTGATTACACATCACTGGCATAAAGTTCGCTTCGACTATGGGATAGCTGCCGCGTTCTTTGTGCTTAATATCAACCCAGCTATGTTCTTTTTCCGGTTGGGCTGCAGTGTAGCCCGGGAAATCGTTACCGATGTGTTCGTCTTTGGTTGCGAGAAAGCAGTTGCGGCAGTTGTCGCATCGCGCGACGTCGACCACGAGGTTCCATTTCTTGCTCATCACACGGCCTCCGCACGTTGCCAAGTATCGACGCCGGTCCATTTCTCCATTTGGATCAACGTTGTATTCGGCTTAATGCTATGCGTGTGCTCCGTCATGTTTTCACTAGAGTTGAGCATATTGACGCAGCCGCCTAGGTCCGTTGAGTTTCCTGGCTCCCCAGCCGGCCGATATTCAGCAGAGGCTGTCGGAGCGCTAACCACACCCGGCTGAACACGATCGGTAACGTATGCGGCGCAAACCACAGACCCGCGATGGTTCCATAATCGAATCAGGTCATCACTCTTGATCCCACGGTCTTCGGCATCTGTGCCGCTGATCACTGCTACCAAGTATTCGTGACCATCGACCCGCACGCGATGATCTTTAATGTCCCTGATCGTACAGCCCTTCTCGTCCCCCATTATATGGAAAGGGTAGCGCGTATGCGGCGTGAGGAGCTGTAGAGGGAATCCAGCTAAATTTTCATCCCGCTCAGGATCTTCGTAGGTCGGCATGTACTTATTAAGCGGAGGCCGCCCAGAATCGTCGATGTTGTTCAACGACGTCGCCACAAATTCGAATTTACCAGATTGAGTTTGCAGTCCGTCGCCGAAATTTCCAGTGTAATCCGCAGGTAATGGGTACGGTTCCGGCGTGTCTTTCTTTCGACCTTCATAGAACCATCGATTGCCAGTCGGAGCTCGGGTCCCTTCTGAAACGGGGGGTACCACGTAATACCCCTTCTTGAGGAACTGCTTCCAGGTCGTGTGCTTGGACATATCTGAGGAATCAAACGCCCGCTTACACCAATCAAGTTCCGTATTACCGCCCTCAGAGTACATCGCTCCCATATCGAGGCGTTTCATGATCTCGAGAAAGATATCGTGGTCAGATTTGGACTCACCAAGCGGCTCAATGCATTGGTGCTGCATTGATATGACACGGTGATTGTTCATAGAGTACATATGGTGCACGTACCCGGCACCGACATTGTACCATTCACCGATATCGTCGTGTTCAAACACTGTGCACGCCGGCAAAACAATGTCGGCGTATTTTGTCTCACCCTCCCACCAAATCGATTGGTTCACGACAAACGGGAGTTTTTCGGATTGATACATCTTGATGTACCGGTTGGAGTCCATCTGCGTTCCCATTGATGAACTGCCGTATTTGTACATCATCTCGATTTTGGCATGCCCCGGCGCTGGATAGCCGACTTTCATAAACTGACCCTGAATCGTAGATACGTCGGTCAGGTGGCCGAGTGCTCGTCCTTCTAGGATGGCCTCGGGAATAAACTTCCGCGGAATGGCCTGCCTCACAGTACTCATGGTGACGATGTGCGGCATGCGCTGGTAGTTGTTTGCTGCATTTGCGCTCTGCGTTAACTCACCGGACATCCCGCCCTCGGCATAACCTGGGAAATAGAATGAGAAATCCACCGGCGCGCCAAACTGTAGGTTGCCGAAGTTAACGCCTGGCCGCCCGTAGCCTTGCATGGCTCCGAGGATGGCCATCATGCGGGCCCATTGTGCCCCCATCGGTCCGCGTCCGGCGCCGCCGAGACCACAGCCCCAGCTTCCAGCACCAAGATAGGTTTTCTTCCGTCCCCATTCTCTCGCGAGCGCTCTCAAATCGCGCGCGGGAATTCCTGTTTCTTTTTCTTGCCACTCAGGATCTTTAGGCGTGTTGTCCGTCAAGCCGAGAATATAATCTTTCCATTCTTCAAAGCCTTCGGTTCTCTTTTCCACAAACTCTTTGTCGTAGGTCCCTTCGGTTATCCAGACATGACACAGTGCTTGCGCAAAGGCTGCATCAGTGCCGGGCTTAGGTGCAAACCATTTACCGCCTAACAGTGCTGCTGTGTGATTGAGATAGGGGTCAATATGCACCATCTTGATGCCCAGTTCTTTTGCCCAGGCGCGTCGAACGGTTCCTTCATAGCCATAGGTCTTATCTGGATCACTGGACCAGAACACCATCATCTCGGTTTCTTTGAGACAGTCCTCCACGGTACCGTAAAATTCCGGTGTACCAAGGCGCATGCTGTTGCCCCAATGGTGCATCGCCCCCCAGAACCACCCTTCCCAACTGTCCGGGCTTCCCATCATCTTGGTACAACCGAGGAGATTGGTGAAACGGCCAAAGGCGCTTAGATAATGTCCGAAGTTTCCCCACTGGTGATGCGACCCTGAGTTGGCGAATATCGCCCCTCGGCCTTTCGCTTTCGAACGCCGTATTTCTTTGACGACGATATCGAGTGCCTCGTCCCAACTGATCGGTACAAACTCAGATTTCCCGCGGTTCTGAATATTACGTTCACCGTCGACATCGAAGTCGACCCGCTTCATCGGCGATAAAATACGGTCCTCAGAATAGACCATGGATTTGAGGGCCAAGCCGTGTGCAGCCAAAGACGTTTTACGCGGCGGCGTAAATTTTTTGCCCCGTGCTTCAATGGTCCACGACTCTGCGTCATCATCGTCGAATTCCATGGGTGTAATTCGGATAATTTTACCGTCTTTGACATAAACAAAGATCGGACCGCCATTGGTGCCATTGGTATACCGTGTGACTCCGTCGCCCATATCGGTGCCGCTTTTCCAACCGACTGTCGTCATGTAGGTCAAGGTGGATGCGAACCAGACGACAAGCTCATCCGGCCCTTCCATACCAACTTTGAAATTCTTAGCCGCGTCGATGCGGGTTAGCTGGTCAAAGGGTGGTGTCAGAAATTCTACTGCAATAGCTTTGTTCTGAAAGAAGAGTGAGAGGTCGGGATTCTTGTGAAGGCCGCTTCCGGACTTAATCTTTCCTCCTTTAAACTGGATCCAACGACCAGCGGAATTATCTTTCAGTTTGAACTGCGCGATTACGTCTCTTTCTTTCACCCGCTCAGCGAACTTGGGATAAATGCGGGTGGCTAGCCTTAGTGCCTGTACCAGCCCCCATAGAATGATTGTAAACTTCATTTATCCCTCCCGATTTCCGCGCGATTGTTAAACCAACCGACACGACGATGTGCTCGTTTACCAACCTAAATGTGCCACCTTAGCTTTGGCAATAGCGGCTATCTGATGCCTGGCCTGCCGAATCTGCATAGGAGTACCTTCTACTGAATAGCAGCCTAGCCAGATACCACCAAAGCCTCTGCCCACCTTACAATTCGAGGTAGTCGTCTAGCTCGGCTACGATATCGGGAAAGTGAATTTGGTTGTTTTGAGCAAGGTCACTCGGCAGTTCGTCATAGTTGGCAATGACACGCCCTGCCCCGCGGGACATCGTTACCCCGTCGACTTCAGCCATATCCATCCACGGCCGCCAGCTGATGATATTGACTTTGTCTACGGTCGCCGGGACATGAGAAGATGTTGTATCCATTAACAGCCCTGCATCAGCGCGAAAGGCAAACACTTCGTGGAATTTGAGCGGTGCTCCACCTTCAGTCATTGGCGGAACATAGGAATCAATGCGCTCATTGAACATGACGTCCCCTCCAGCGCTCGGCAGCGGTTCCAACCAATGGGTATTGACGATGCCTTCCATTGCGAAAGGCTCGTTGATGACTGTAAGTGTCAGGGGAATTTTAAAACGGCTCGGTCCTAGCACCTGAGCTGGAACGGTGACTGTGCGCCCCGTGTATGGGTTTTCCCATTGCTCCATCACGTCGCCGGTCTCAAGGTCTGTGAAGAAGACGAATTCCATATAGACAGCATCAAAGCTGCCATTTTCATTTCGGCGATGGCGACTGAAGACCTGTTGTGAGATTCCCATCAACGGGGTCGTTTCCTGCTCGATGATTGCTGACAAGACACCGTGAGTCCATCGGATGGCAATTCCACCATCCGTTCGGCTCATAACACGTATCATGGTGTTTAGGTTGTCAGCAGGGTTACCCCACACTGATTTAGCGGCAGCACTGGTGGGTGTACCAATCAGTTGCGCAGCTGCGCCGCATGCGGCACCGCTACTAAACCGTCTTCTGGACAGCTCTGGAATGCTATTGCTCTTTCTTGCGTTCTTTGTGATCGACGCGAATAGCAAGGCTGTTGCCCTGCCGTCCCATCCGGCCCGTAAACATGGCTTGGTCTCCGCATCGTAGTGATATTTGGGAGTCCGGTCTGGTTTGAAGTGCGATATGGGACCCGATCTCAAGATTTAGAATCGTGTTTAAGGGTAGCTCTTGAGTTTCTAATACGGCTTCGAGGTCAATGTGGGTCAGCCACATTTCGTTTGAGAGGTGCGTTTCCCAGATAGAGTCTCGACCGAATTTCTCTCCCATGAAGCCTTGGAGAAGAAGTTCACGAATAGGCTCAAGTGTCGCGAACGGAATAAGGATCTCGATCCGACCACCACGATCTTCCATGTCTAACCTTAGTCGCGCAACGATACAGGCGTTCGATGGAATAGATATGGTCGCAAACCTGGGGTTCACCTCAAGCCGATCAAACCTAAAGGTCACCGGTGACAATGGGTCAAAGGCCGCTGATAGGTCTGCTAGCACAACGTGGACGAATTTCTCGACCAGACTCTGTTCAATAACCGTATATGGTCGACCTTCCACCCTCATGGCGGCCGTACCTCGTCGACCGCCGAGAAGCACGTCAACGATCGAGTAAATCAGCGAGGAATCTACAACCAACAGCGCGTTATCGTCCCACTCTTCCGCCTTGAAGATATTGATCATGGCCGGCAGTGGAATTGAATTGAGGTAGTCGCCGAAGCGCTGCGACAAAATATCGTCCAACGATACTTCAACGTTATCTGAGAAGAAGTTACGCAACGACGTGGTCATGCCTCTCACCATGCGATCAAAGACGACCTCGAGCATGGGTAGGCGTTCATAGGAAACAAGCGCAGAATTGAGAATGGCCTGGATGCCAGACCTGTTGAGGCTGTCGTCAGTGGTTTCGTCAAAGCCGAGTAGGCTATCAATCTCATCTTGGTTGAGAACGCGCGTCGCCGGCTCAGCGCCCATTCCCCCGACATCATCGTCATCATCCTCCGCGGCGATAGAGTCCATTTCGGCCATGATGTCGATATCGTCGTCTTCGCTAGGAGGAACCATAGCCGCCCTTAGTAAGGGGATGATTGATACACAAAATAAGCGCCCTTTCGGGCCCTGTAACACAAGTCGTAGTAGCTTAGTCTATTCTGGCACACTGATACAAAAGGAAAGTCCCCACTATTTCCTCATATTCAGTCGAATTATTACGCTCAGATACACGAAAAACAAGAAATCACTCGATAATGCAATCCATACCAATATGCGCACTTTTCCTAAGATGGCGCGGCATTATCGGCAATCCTGCCTTCTCCCGTGTCCCTACCCCCAAATCTATACGCCGCAGCTATTAAGCCAGCGTTAAAGATGGGTTCGCCCAGATTTCCCAGAATCTGCCCATAGTAGAAATCAGGCATCTGGGAGACTCCGGCTGCGACGAACATAAACAGGAAGGACAGAGCCAACCATTTGAAGCCATGCCGGACCCAAAGAGCAAATCCGACTAGCATCAAAGTGACATTGACCGAGATCGCAGGAATAGGCGCGACTGAGATTCCTTGGGGTGGCAGATTGCTCGGGTCGCATATCTGAGATGCGGATACGTTGGTGACCAGTCGAAATGTCTCCCCATAGCAGGCCGGGTAAAATTCGATCTGAAAAATGTACGGTACGTCCATGGCCATGAAGACGACTGCGATGACGCAAAATAGGCCCATAACAATCTTATTCTGAGCAAATGCGAAACCACCGCGACGCAACAGGATCCCAGCAACGATCATCAATACGGGAAGCACCTGCCAGTGCATGTAATAGCGGGCGTAGCTCATTGCCGTAAGCAGCACCCCCTCGCCGACATAGGCGCCAACAGCAATCGCGAAGTTATCAAGCCACAGCAAAGACAACGCAGCGAGTATCAAAAAACTCATCGCATCCCGCCGCTCCAGCCAAAGTTTAGCGGAATAGTAGAGCGCGACGAGGCACATCACCGTTATGATCGAATATCCAAGTGTAATCATGGCCGTAATCCTTCCCTTGTAACTTCGCGCAAGCAGGGGATTTAGTCCCCGTTTACCGTCCTATCGGCTATGATCTGAGACGATTGTGCAACACGCCATCTCGGCCTGTTCCGTATGTGGACAGAACATGTCCGCTCATGGGTACCGGGTTGCCTCAAGTCTAAAGTGATGCCTGGCATAGAGTAGAATTGGAGCTCCGATGTATATCGATGCAATGCAAACGGCACTGGATCAGCTTTCTCGACGGAAAGCATTGGGCTTAGGGGCTGGCGCTCTGGCAGCTGGCGGTTTGATGCCGCCGCCTACATTGGCTGCAACAGCTGCAACAGACTCAGATAGTGCGTTCGACTTTACTGATCCAAAAGAGAATATTTACGCTTTCGCCAAGATCTGGGGAACGCTCGGTGACGAACCGGTTTGGGGCGGCCATACGGGGGTCTTCTTCGCCGCGATCCCAGGGCAACGCATCATACCGCTCGTAGGCTATGTCGGTTTTGGGAGCTTACAGTTTAAGTGGGACGGCGACGGCCTGCTTTATCGCGGTAAAGACGCTACTTTTTATACGGACTTAGACACAGGCGAAGTTATCGATTCATGGAAGAATCCGTGGACCGGTGAGACGTGCGAAGTCATTCCTTATATTCACGACAAAGTGCGCACCAGAATGGGCCTGACGCGGCCCGATCACATGCTAGATACCAACCACTATGGATTTCAGACTAACGTTGGCTATGCCAATAGCGCCGATGCGCAGCGCAATCGGATTCCCGTGCAAAAACCTTACATTCTCCCGTGGGAAAAACTTGGCGGCTATTACATGTTGGCCTGGGACTGGGCCATGGAAATCAACAACCCGGTGAATCCTGAGGGATGGCCATATTCGTCCACGGGGTCAATCATTAGTCCTTCTGAACACTTTGTATTCTATACGCCAGCCGCTGAGCTTGAGGATCGAGACCGGCCATGGTCAACAATGCTCGCCGGCTTCTTCCGGCAAACGCCTTGGCTTCCCTGGATGCGTATGGGGCGTAGCGGTGTTGATGCCACCCTATTTGCCCGCTCTCACAGCCGAAAAATAACCGGCACCCAAGAAGATATTCCGGTGTCTGTGCGCAAGAAGTTAGAAAAAGATTATCCGGATATGCTGGAGCCACCGACGGATTGGGACATGGGTCCTATCGGATCTACATGGGGCTACTATGCGAAAACCGTGCCGCCAGAGAACCCTGACTACAAACCTGGGAGCTAATAACTAGTGAAAATAATTCGGGTCGTCGTCCTAGCCCTCATCGTCACATCTACAAATTTCTCCCTGGTAGTAAGTGCAGAGTACGAGGCTCGAAAGATTGTTGAGCCCGGCCCGTTCCATGGTGTTCACGGACTTGCCTTTGGGCCAGATGGCGCGCTCTACGCGGGCGACATCATGGGCTCGACAATCCATCAAGTCGATATCGATACAGGCGAGCACACCCCCTTTGTGAATGCACCTTATGGGATGGCTGACGATATTGGATTTGCGCCTGCCGGTACTCCCTTCGCTGGGACACTCGTATGGACCGCGGTAGCGCTCGGCCAATTGTACGCTCAGTCGCCTGGCGGCAAACCCCGTCTCATTGCAGACCAGATGCCGAGTATTAATACGGTCGGTTTCGCGCCGGACGGCAGGTTGTACGTCACCCAAACCGGCGGTCGGCATAAGACTCTCTGGCAAGTCGATCTGTCCAGCGACACGCCGCTAGAACAAGTGTGGGACGGTACCGGTGGGCTAAACGGCTTTACCATCGCCGAGGACGGCTACCTTTACGGACCTCAGGCAGACCTCGGTCGAGTTATCCGGTTTGATCTGCAGGCAAAAGAAATTGCAGTCATTGCAGAAGGTTTTGAATGGCCCACCGCAGTTGAGATCGATGACCGCGGCCTTCTCTACGTACTTGATTTTGATGCTGGCACTGTTACGCGGGTCGACAAAAATACCGGTGAAAAGACTCAACTTGCAGCACTGGAAAGTGGCTTAGATAATATGGCTATCGGACCGCCCGGACACGATCACGCCAACAAGCTCTACATCTCGAGCATTGGTGGTAACGGGATTTATGAGATTGATACTGCGACAGATACACTTCGAACCGTCGTCACTGGGAAGCTTACAGCGCCGGGTGGTGTAGCGACGCTTGGGGTGGGCTCAGATGCACGCGTGTATCTCGCTGACATGTTTAGTCTACGGGAGGCAAATCCAGAAACGGGCACTGTGCGTACGATTACGCCCGTATCCGGCTCAAGTGCTTACCCCACGTCAGTAACATCTGGAACGTTTAATGGCCGTGATGTTCTCGTTACCGCGAGTTGGTTTACCGGTCGCGTTCAAATTATTGATCCTAGTAATGCCGAAGTTTTATGCAACGAAACCGGATTTGCCGGGCCACGCGGCATTGCAATGCTGAAAGATGGTTCGCTTATCGTTCTGGAATCGAATAGTAAAAAAGTTCTCCACGTAAGCCGCGACGGAGAAAGAACAACAATTGCAGACGGGTTTACTTTTCCAGCCGGACTAACCATGACAGATGACAACATCGCGTTCGTTACAGACGCAACAGAAGGCACGGTCTCGTCAATCGATATAAGAACCGGGAAGGTTGATACGATCAGCCGTGAGTTCAAAATGCCTGAAGGAATCGCCATCTTGCCAAACGGCAACTTAGCCGTCGTCGATAGCAGCACCAAAGCCGTTTATGAGTTAGATCTCGTCTCTAGAGAAACCAATCTAATATTGACTGATGCTGATATAGGCTTGGCTGTGCTGCCACCACAGCCGGATGCGTGGATATTTAATGGTATTGCATCCGGCTCTGATGGAACTCTTTATTTGCCGTCGGATGTAAACACCAGTCTAATTGCGCTCACGCCAACTCGGTAAGCACGTAAGGTTGCCTTATGAAGTTAGTTGCTCAGCTCTCTGTCGCATTGGTGGTCTATTTTGCACCTGTCTCTTTGGGCTCGGCAGCAGACGTATCGGATACAGACTTTCAGGAGTTTCTGTCGCTGTGGGGTGGTGGTTATGACAACGTAGCACAAGCCACGGCGCAAGAGGCTGAAGGCGTTTCGGCAGAAGACCGCAACCCAGCGACTCTCGTTTTTATCCGTAAAATAAATTTACCCGCCTTTGGCCCACACACCTACTATGGCGAATGGCAGGATGCCAACGATCCTTCGAGAATATTGCGACAGCGCATATACGGTTTCGAGATAGATCAAGTAGAGCAAAAATTACGCTTGAACCTTCACATCTGGCCGGCCGCGTCACCTGAGTTTGTGGCACGTACCCAGGGTGCCCACCTCGATCCGAGCACGCTAAATGATGTTACACCTGCCGACATGTTCGATCTCAAAGGCTGTGACATCTATTTTACTAAAACGGATGACGGATACAGGGGATCGATGAAGAAAGGCGAGTGTTCGTTCCCTGCTCCAGACGGCTCTGGTTCATTGATCTATTCTTGGACACAAATGACGGTGAATGAGTCCCAGTTCAGCTATCTCGACGGCTGGTATAACTCCGATGGTACGCCATACCGGCGTTTCACTAAAAACTGGTACGTCTACGACAAGAAAAACTAAGCGCAGGCTTCAATTTTACTCAGTTCGCACTTCCACGTAGCTTTCAGCCTTCGTCATGTCTCCCTGACCGCTATAAGTGCCGAAAGAAGGGTACGGAAATAGGGCTCGCGATTTTTTATCACCCTCTGATTTTTGAGTCGCGATAAGTTTATTTGGAGCGGTTCCCTCTTCTACCCACTTCTCCATTGCGGACAGAAGATCAATCTGTTGTCCACTCGGCGACCCGCCACGGCATGAAAATGTACCAGGCACCATAAACAACCTGAAAAATTCCTGTGTGGCGGACACGCCAGCATTTGCATTGGCTACGCGATCAAAATACTGGGCCGCGAATGAACCTGGCATCGATGATTCATTCCAACCATAGGTCATCAGTAGCTTCCCATCGCGTTCTTTGAACCCATCATAGTCGACGCGATCTGCCGCAGATTGAACATCGACACCTGAGAACGTCTCAAGCGGTTCCTCAAAGTCAACTTGGCTAAGTTCAAAAGTGGGACCCGGTGCTTCTGGGTAAAGCAAATAACGATAGTGCTCGATGATATACTTCCCCATCACGGATGGGTTTCCGAAGAAACCGCGCGACCATCCGAGTTCTGACCCCTTAGATTGTCCGGAGTAGAGTTGTTCTCCGGCAGAATTCACGGGGCCGTCATAATATCGACGCACAGTGGATACCTTCTCTGGCGACAGACATTGCCTACTGCTGTCAGCTGCGCACGCGAGACTGCCCGGATCAAATGCGCATGTGAGAGGGTTCGCAATAACACCCGTTCCATCGGTGGCGCATTCTTGTTGCACAGCTGCATGGACAAGCTCCAAATCCTCCGCACTAAGAATTGGCTCACCGTTTTGATCCAAGTTCGACTTAATGCCCCACATGATTGAATAGTTATTGCGGACGAAATTTAGAACAGAACCGCCGGTAATCAGAACGCCATCGAAGTCGTTTGGATATCGTTGCGCTTCAATCAGACCGGCGCGTCCACCAGTGCCGCATCCACGATAGAACGCGCGATCTAAGGCGCGACCATAGAATTCTGCCACCAACTGTTGGGCAGCAAGGGCAACAACGTGGGTTCCACGATACCAATAATCAATCTTGGCGCTGGGATCGTCATACGCCCAAATACCTGATCGAGATGAAACTGCACGGTGTCCCATATCTGTCGTCGCCGTTGCATAGCCCCGGGCCAAAGCATCGTTCGCAGCGTCGAGAACCAACTTCCCGCACATTCCACTACAGCCTTGCTGTAGGAAACGACCATTCCACCCTTCGAGTGGCAGACGAATTTCAAAACCGACTTGGGGAGCAACAAAGCCACTTAGCTCGCAATACGCAGGGGTATCGTTGGTTGCTTCAATAACACGCCCCTTCTTAACTTCGCCGGGCGTGCCATCTCCAATAGTGAAATTTGTGTCACCAAAAGCGATACATGCCGCTGACGAGATTTCTGCGTGAGTGGGTTCAGATAAAATTGCAGCAAGTACAAGGGTAATAAACCCCGCCAGCTTTGGGTAAGCCGTGTTGGAGGTAAAACTAATCATCTTGCACAACTCCCAACTATCAGCCGTTACACATATCTTGAACTCCTGCTATCATGGGCACTGCGTTTAAGGGTGGCAAGTAGCCCCTAGATAGCCGCCAACCCGACCAGGAGGAAGAATGAAACAATCGCTTTGTTCAATTGCCCTAGCTGTAATGTTTGCCGCTTCAGCACAGGCCCAAATACAGGGCGGTGGCTTTGACAAAGACCTGTTCGACCAATGGGTGTCGATGCGTGTTGGAGACGGTGAGCCAGTATACTGGTACTCGAAGGGTACCGTACGGGCGTACTCGACCGGTGAGACACTTGCTACGGTAGAGGGATTTGATACAGCACGTCTTATCAGAAATGCTGATGAGCCGAACTCGGCTTATCAGCTCTCACGCAAAACGTATATTTATCGCGATGCCGATTCAGGTGAGCGCTTGCGAGAGGTGAACGGTACGCCATTGCCTGCGATTCAGTATCCCTATCAGTTCATTGCTTATCGTCTCGATGGCGATCAAATCGAAACAATGGTCGAGCAAGGCCGCGCGCCTAACATTCAGAAAATTGGACCAGGCCGTGATATTTCCGCTCAACGGCTAGGAGATGGAGTCGCGCAATTCACGGCGCCTGTTTACTTAAATTTTCCCCTTCCTACCGGCGGGAAATACGAAGCCTTTGAGAATTATGATTTTTTCTTACAACCGGATAGCGTTGATCGCGCCGCTCGCTTCCAGTTGAGTTGGGTTCGTTATGGAACACTCCCACCATTTTATGATGGAAAACCTGTTATCATGCATATGGTGGCGTGGCGGTATGATAATTTTGAAAATCTTCCGGTCAGCATCAAAAACTATGTTGAAACGGAAGCACCGCTTTGGCGAGCACCGCCAACTGATCTAGAGGATATCCGTACTCTGCAAGTTGCAGAGCGATCAAATTGACAGAATAGGGAATCCTATCATGCGCATTGATATTGTTTTCGATACGGTTTGCCCTTGGTGTTACGTGGGAAAGAGACGCTTTGACCGGGCCATGAAACTTCGGCCCAACCTGAAGCCAGAAATACAGTACCGTTCATTTCTGTTGAACCCCGATTTACCGCCGGGCGGGGTCGATCGCCGTGAATTCCTAGAGCGGAAATTCGGCTCACCTCAGCAATATGAGCGCGTTATTGAGGCACTCATCTATACCGGTAAAGGCGAAGGGATCGATTTCGCATTGGACAAGATCGATCGTACACCAAACTCAGCTAACTCTCACCGGCTGGTCCGCTTGGCCCAAACCATCGGCGCGCAGGGAAAAGCAGTTGATGCCCTTTTTGCCGCATACTTCGAACGCGGCATGGATATCGGTGACCCTGAAGTTCTTATTCGTTTGGCCGAACAAATTGGGCTTGATAAGCAAGTTGCTACAACGCATATGCTGGGCGAAGGCGACTTAAACTCCGTCTTTAACGAGAACGCACGAATGCATCGCCTCGGTGTTACCGGCGTGCCCTGCTATATTTTCAATGAAGGCAAAGCAATTTCAGGCGCGCAGGAGCCCGAAATTATTGTCCGCATGCTTGATATGGCGTCAGCCCAGGAAGCGGATCAACCGACTTTGCAAAGTACGGGTTGAGATTTTTAATTCCCGGAATCCGGCATGTTAACGACGCCGGCTTCTGCCATCTTACCAAGCGCTTCCTCTTGCAACTCCATAATCCTAGCCTTTGAGTCCATCGGTGCGTCGGCAAAAGCATTTGGCGGATAGAAGGAAGATTCATTGTAAAGCGGTCGATACATTTCAATCCGTTGACGCAGTAGCCTATTCCCTGCCCCAGGAATACGCCGTTCGCGGCGTAGCGCTTCAACATCGATGATGGCGGATGCCACCGTGCTTTCACCAGGACCACCTACATCAGCAAGTATTCGTCCGTGATAATCGATGATTTTCGAATGGCCGAGCGTTTGACCTTCGGGAAGGAAGGTCCCGATTTGGCCTGTCGCATTTGTTGAAATGAGATACATCATATTTTCCGACGCTCGGACCTTCTTCGCAGACTCCCAGCCCCATTTATCTGCTGCACCGTGGTCAGAGGTGGGATGAAGTAACACTTCTGCCCCACGGAACATGAACATCCTCGCTGCTTCTGGATACATGATTTCACCACAAGGCATCATTGCGATATTTCCAAGGGGTGTCTTAGCGACGGGAAATGTTCCTTCTAGACCATACTTATCAAGATAAGCGTCCATGAAATCGTGGGGGGATGCGGTGTGGACAGTGTTGATCCGGCGATATTTGAGAATCACATCCCCGGATGGATCGATCAGGTACGAACAGTTGAAATAACGTCCTGGCCATTCCGGGTCCCTCTCATAACTATTTGCACCGATGTAGCACTTGAGCTCCTGTGCCGCTTTTTGAAGTTTCGCAGTTTCCGGGCCAGGAATTTCTATACAGGCTTTATCGATCCATTCCTCAGCAGATTCCAACAAGGGAAAGCCGGTCAAAGCAAATTCTGGGAACAACAGGACGTAGGGACCTGCGCCACGTGCGGTGCCTTTTGCTAAGGTGACCCATCGGTCGAGACTTTTGTTGACGATCGCCATCGCCTCGTCACGATTGCTCGCGCTATTTACGGTGTGGGTATAAACCTGCATGCAGGTCGCTGTCCAAGCTTGAACCATAATTCTCTCTCCTAACTAAACTTCACTAGCTACTTGCGCGGTGGCAGCATGTCGTTTTGAACCATATTGTCCAGAGCGTCGTTCAGTGCATCCTTAACAGCTTTGCGTGACTCCATCGGCTTGTCAGCAAAGCGATTGACCGGATAAATCGACGTGGATGCATACAACGCCGCGTAAGCCTCTGGTCGGGCCTGGGCTAGACGGTTGAAGCCGCCTCGCGTGGAACGTACCCGCCGCAACGCCTCGACATCAATTAAAGACGAACACCGCAACGACTCACCGGGGGTCGGACCTTGAGTAAGAACCCGCCCTTCCCAATCAAAAATTCTCGATTGGCCTGCAATATCATTTACACCGCGATAGGCTTCAGGCATCCCACCGGCATTAGCAGAAATGAGATAAACCATGTTCTCAGAAGCTCGCACCTTCTTTGCTGATTGCCAGCTCCAATTGTCGTCGGCACCATAATCAGAAGTGGGGTGAAGAATCACTTCGGCTCCACGAAAGGCAAGCGCTCTCGCCGCTTCAGGATACATAATCTCACCGCACGGCATCATTCCAATATTACCCATCGGAGTCTTGGCGACCGGGAACATGCCTTCAATACCGTACTTGTCGAGATATTTGTCGAGGAAGTCGTGAGGCGATGCGGAATGCGCAGTATTAATGCGCCGATATTTCAGAATAATTTCGCCGGTATCATCGATCAGGTACGAGCAGTTGAAATAGCGACCCGGCCATTCAGCGTCGGTTTCATAACTATTCGCGCCAATATAGATTTTATTGTCCTGGGCAAGTTTTTGAAGACGTTCAGTTTCTGGTCCTGGTATTTGAAAGCAAGCTTTGGCGATCCATTCTTCGGCACTTTCGTGAATGGGAAATCCCTGCAATGCGAATTCTGGAAACAGCATGAGCTGTTTTTCGTCACTGCGTTTTGCAGCCCCCACCAACTCGGTCCACCGATCCAGGCTCTTGTTGACGATCGCCATCGCATCTTCACGGGTCGATACACGGTTAAGAATATGGGTGTAGACCTGCATGCAGGTCGCGCGCCATGGTTCGATCATCAGTGTCTCCTTGCCAGTGATTCTGGCTCTCCATAGAACTCACTTTGGAAGGAAAGATAGATCAGCGCTTTGATCTGATGTCTATTCAAAGTGCTGGTGTCCGCTAGTCAGCCATTCTTAGTGATTAATAGGAAGATCAAGAGATTGACGATCGACAACTTTGCCGTCCTTGATCACTTTTGAGATCAATCGGACATTCCCGATATCCTCAAGAGGGTCAGCAGACAAGAGAACCATATCGGCGAGTTTGCCAACTTCGATTGAACCTAGGTCGGCCTCAAGACCAATATAGATTGCTGCATTGAGAGTTGCGACACGTATGATTTCAGCCTCTGGTATGCCGGAGTCCGAAAGCAGCCTCAACTCTTGATGGGTTGCTGGCCCGACAGACCGATCGGTACCAAGTGCAAGCGTTACACCGCCATCATGCAACGACATCATATTTTTCTGCATGGCGGGAAGCATCCCGCTAAAAAAAGAAGACATACCGCTTGATATATATCTTTGCCGCTCTGCCGTTTTACGATTTGAACGGTCTTCGGATGTCAAAACTGCTTCATAGAGCGCGGTATCGAACATCTCAGGTTCGTCTGCGACCCGTGCAATGTTGCTAAAGACGGCCAATGTCGTTGCCATTGGAGTACCGTGTTCAGCGGCGTAACTGATGAAGTCGTCTGACATAGTTGAACGTGCTGGAAGGTGGGCTAACGCGTCGACACCGGACTCAATTGCCAACCGCGCTTCAGCTTCACTTGGAATATGAGCTGTCGTAAGAATACCGCGATCATGAATTCGCTGAACAACTGCGCTCAGAAGGCTTTGTGTGAAAATAGGGACTTGAGGACTACCCATTCGCCCTTGGGGGTCGATGAGAATTTTTACCATATCAGGCTCATATTGCAGGTGTTTATCGAGGCTATCGAAGTCCGCCATACTCCCGATCACCGTAGCGCCCGGTCCGGACCCGTACCCACCCGGAAAAGCAACTACACCGCCCGTGGCATAGATGCGTGGAGATTTTATTGCACCTGTGCGTTCCTGTTCCCGAAATGGAAAAACAATTTCAGGAATATTTCCAGAGTCATAGATCGTGGTGACACCGCTATACAAATAGCCATGCAGACTAGAAATGATGGCAGCCCGTCGTGCGTCCGGGTCGATGTTCTCGGCAAGGCGAATGCGTCCGCCACCAATATGAACATGAGCATCAATCAGACCAGGAATAAGAAATTTTCCTCGGCCATCAATCTCAATAATCCCACTTGGTGAGACACCCGTGCCAATTGCCTGAATACGATTGTTCTTAGCCGCCACCCAAGCATCTAAGACGGGCGCACCTCCGCGACCATCCAGCAATGTGACATGACGTATAACAATGTCCTGACTAAAGCCGGGAATAGGACTCAGAAGCCCAAATGCGGCGGCTAGAAAAGCGATCCTGTGAAGCGTCATGATTGGCCTTTTCGATCGTCTATGGCTGGAATATGCGGGGTCAAACCCCAGGGAATACACGGACTGTAGGCAAGGAGTTGAGTCCTAGAAATGGTATGAAATTTTGGGTTATGACCCTATAAGAAGGCGGTTTTTTGTTTCGACTAAAAAGTATATACTGTTTAATCTTAGGTTGATCGTATTCATCTCATATTACCGTTTTACCATCAGTTTCCAAAACTAGGCTGGAATTTCTTAAGGGCAAGCAACGCATTTCCATGGCTCCTAAATCGATCCTCAACAACACGTCATTCGCTGCGGATTTCAAGATACTTCTCGTAGAACCGGACAAAACCAATCGGGCGCTATTGAGTAGAATCATTGAAGACCTAAAACCCGCGCGCTTCATGGCTGTGAAATCTATAGTTGAAGCCAGGCAGGCAATGTCTGATCGCGTGGATCAATTCGATTGCGTTATTTTAGCTCTTAAAAACCCGCCAGCGAGTGGCTTTCACTACCTGCAAGAAATTCGTTCCGGTCAGATTCCGCGTACAAAACACGATACGACTGTAGTTCTAGTGTCGCCACCTCTGAATCGAACAATGGTCAAATATGCGCAATCTCTCGATCTCGATGGATTTATTGCTCTGCCAGTAACAGTGACTGCGATGAACAATACGCTTTCTGGTGCGCTAAAACGTGATCGGGAGTTAAACCCAGCGGAAGATTATGGCCTCGTCAAACTACCGACGCCAGTTCCGAAGAAAACGAGCCAAGACGAGAGTAGTAAAGCGTCTAAAGGGCCTAATGCGAGGATTGTGTGGACGGAGAAAGATAAGGAAAAAGCTGAACTACTCCGTACGTTAAAAGAAAATGCCGGCAACGGCCAAAGTAATTCCAGTTCAGTTGCAGAGGACAAAATCGACAACGTACGAACATTTTGGTTGAAAGATTTGTTGCCGGGTATGGTCCTTGCGGAAGAGATAACGGGCGAGGAGGAAGAGTTGCTTATTGCCTCTGGTACGCTCTTACACGACAGCCTCATCGAGAAAATAAAAGCTCTTAGTGAGTTAGGAGTATGTCGCTCTTTTCTAAAGGCAGGCACCCCTCTCCCAGACTCCTAGTCTCCCCTTGCCGATTTGGCAGCGCGCTGCATGCCGAAGACAGTTAGAATAATAGCGATCTGAAATACGCCAGCGATCAAGAAAACGTTGCTGGCTCGACCGCCATCCAGTAACACGCCAAAAACCAGCGGAGCGATGACTCCGCCCACGTTGAGCCCAGTGGAAACGAAACCGAAAACAGTTCCCATGGATTTTTTTGGTGTGACCGCCCTTACGAGTAAATCGCGTGATGGCGCTGTCAGACCAGACGCAAATCCAGCTATAGACATCGCGATTAGGATAGACGCGAATGCCATGTCCGCTAGACCCATCGTCAAGATTGCTATCCCAGAAATTATAGTTCCATAAATCGCGATTAAGTCATGACGGTTTGTCCGATCGCTCAGAACTCCGCCGACGAGTATCCCGGCGCTGCTCGCAGCAAGAAAAACAGTCAGGGCGATGTTCGCCGTTGCCAAGGGCATGTCGTACATTTGGTCAAAGGCGGATACGGAGAAATACGAAACGCCAGTATGGGCGACGGAGATAAAGAGCCAGAAAACAAAGCCCATCAGAATTGGCAGCGACAGTAGTAAAGCCGCTGTCTGCTTGAGATTGATATCTGTTGTCTGTGGTGGGTCACCGGCACTGTTATCTATCGCTTCGCGATCGGCCATGATGTGACGGTTTAATTGGAGTATTCCGGCGATCAATAATCCACCGCTACCGACTACAATAACTGCCGTTTGCCAATCGACAGTCGTCGCTAGGAAAACCATGACCAACGGCGCAAAAGCGCTACCCACGAAGCCAGAAACAGTATGGATACTAAACGCCCGCCCCATCATTTCAGAGGCAACACTGCGATTGAGTATCGAATAATCCGCAGGATGATATACGGCGTTCGCCAAACCTGCCGGAATCATCATTGCCAACAAGACCCAATAGGAAGGCGCAAGCCCCATAACGATAAGTGACAGCCCCTGAAGCGCCACTGCTGCCGTGAGAAGTTTCGGAGCATCAAGGCGGTCGACCAGAATTCCCATCGGTAATTGAGTCAATGCGCTGACAATGTTGAAAGCGACAATTAGGACGCCCAGCTCCGTATAGCTGACGGACAAATCATCGCGAAGCAGCGGAAATAAGGGCGGTAGAACAAAGAAAAAGAAATGGCTGTAAAGGTGTGCCAGGCTGACCAAGCCCGTGACCTTAACGCTGCTCACAGTTTCCGATTTAGGCGTATCCATCATGTTGGAATCGAGTCTTTGTAGTCACCAATTTTACCTTTGCGGCCGTCAACAATTGGTGTCCCAAGAAAAAGTAATAGGGCGAGCACTGTCACGACGCCGCCAACGGCGAACGGCAGCCAGTTTATACTCTGATAAAGAGCCGCAGCCGATGCTGGCGCCACAAGAAAAGCGATGGATTGAGTAGAGGTTGAGATACCGGCGAGCCTACCCTGAGCATCCGGCCCTGCGGCGAGCGAGAGTGACGTGTTTATCGCAGGCATCGAGAAACCTTGACCAAGGCCATTGCATACCATTGCTGCGATGAACATCCATTGACTTACGCTCGTCCAAAGAAGACCGATTGAAAGAAGTGTCACACAAACGCCAATAACGATGAGCGTTTTCGCGCTTTGATTAATCCGCCGGAGAACGAAAGCCTGAATAAAAACATTTGCGGCGGCCGCACACATCAGGCCCAAACCCATCGCTTGGGCCGCTGGAATCGGCTCCAAGGAAAAACGATCTTGAACAAAAAAGCCTATGACAGAGAAAGTACCGTAGGTACCGCACAAAAAGAAAACGGCGCTAATCGCGATACGCAGTATCGGCCCTTTGAGTAGGTGACGGTAGCGAATGGCGGTCGCACTGCTTGAGGATCTCGTTTTTGGTAGGAATAAGCGGGCGAATATGGCGGCGAATAGGCCTGTCACCGCAATAATATAAAATGGGGCGGACAACCCAAACCCGGTGAAAAACGCGGATACCGACGGCCCAAGAATAGCACCGGTGCTTGTCGCCGCCGTCAGCATTGAAATCGCCCGCAAGCGCATTTCCCGAGAGGACATGTCTGCGGCCAGCGCCATCGCTGATGGTGTGACTGCACCCGCTCCCAACGCGAACAGAGCTCTGGAGCCAACAAGCATCCAAAGTATCGCCATTCCCGACACCAACCCACTTATGGCCGCATCAACGATGAGACCAAACATAACGACAGATATGACAAAGGCGAAACTACCAATAATTATAACGCGGCGACGTCCCCAGGTTTCACTCGCTGCACCCCACATTGGTCCGGTGAACAACATGAACAAGCCATGGACAGACATTACTAATCCAATTTGATAGTCCGCCATTCCGACTTGTCGGCCGATCGGGGGCAAAATCGTGAATAGAAACGCCTGCCCCACGACCATAATCATCACCGCATAAAACAGAGTCGCGCTAACGTGTAACGGCAACTTGCCGTCCGCACTAATTACGGTGTGCTGGATTTCTGGTTGAACTGAGGACACTAATAACCTGATAAAGCGATCAACGGAGGCGGATTTGACCCTTTTGCACTGCGGTACGCAAGAGTGCAGGTCCTTCAACGTTCGCGTGACGCAGATTTGACCTGAGGCATATATAGTGGTCATAAAGAAATCAGATGCGACACCAGGAGATTATCCGATGACTCGACCCCGCCGCGGCTACGCAGATGGCCCATTCGGCCAAGTTCACTTTCAAGACACTGGCGGCGATGGATACCCGCTGATCCTATGTCATCAGGCGCCCATTACGTCCCGCCAGTATGACACTGTATATCCGCTTCTTGCCTCGGCGGGCATTCGGGCGATCGGGGTTGATACACCGGGGTTTGGCCTTTCCGATGAGCCGGATCATGTTCCTACGGTTGAAGAATACGCGACGGCGATTCCACCGGTTCTAGATCAACTAAGCATCGCGCAAGCCGACATCCTTGGCCATCACACTGGCGGACTAATTGCCACGGAAGTCTCTTTACAGTTTCCAGATAGGGTAAGGAACCTCATCATCAATGGCCCCTCTCCATTTACTCCAGAAGAAATCGTTGAATGGAACAAGTTCGTCGAAAAGAATGAAAAGAATTTCGAGCATAAAAAAGACGGAACACACCTAAGTGAGTTATTCGCACGCAGATGGGACTGGGCCGATGAAGGCACAGATCCCGCCCTCGTAACCCGCTACGTCGTTGAACAACTTCAAGGGTACGGGCCTTTTTGGTACGGACACAATGCAGCATTCGCCTATGACCACAATGTAACACTGCCGAAGATCACGCATCGCACCATGATCATGATTAATACAGGTGACGTAATCTATGAACACGCCAAGAAAGCGCACGCGATGCGACCGGATTTTGAATTCTGTGAACTACAAGGTGGCGGGATCGACATCACCGACCAGATGCCTAATGAATGGGTAGCGGCCGTTGCCAGTTTTCTAGAGGGCTAAGCTTTCAAAGATCCAAGAATGTCATAATAGTCGTTGCCGTTTCTTCGGGCTTGTCCTGATGAGGAAACGCGCTGGCGTCGGGTATGCCCTCAGCACGTCCGTTTTTCATCAAGGCAATGGCAGGCTCAGAGAAGCGCCCGTAGTTGCCGTTGGTGCCGTAGGTCACTAGCACCGGCGCTTCAATGCGTGGCAAAATGGCGAGATAATCAAATAGTCCAACACCTCTCGCGCTGGGTTGAATCCAACGACCGGCCGCATGTCTGCTCAAAGTCTGCTCTTCCATATGGGCGGGATTCCGCATACCAAAAGCATCTTCCATGTAGGCGTGCTCTCGAGGCTGAGGATTTTCGTTCTCATCAAAATAGCCGTTCGCGATTGCCGTGGCGGCATCTGCTTCCAGCGTACCCCTATCGGCTGCTCCCCCGAGAGCAGAGCCCACCGTGATGAGAGCATTGATCCGCTCTGGCCAAAAGGCGGAACAGACAGCGCCAACACACCCGCCGATTGAACTACCGACAATATTCACCGACTCCTCTCCCATCGCGTTGAGAGCCGCCATCAGTTGAGAGGCCATCTCTTCTTGAGTCGTAATAAATGGCGGTTCTCCGTTCATTTTTGAGCCGCCATGCCCGGTCAGATCTATTGCGATGGTACGCATCCGGGTGGCGAGTATCTTCATAACCCATCGCCATTCCGCCGCCCAACCGCCCAGCTTGTGGAGCAAGACGATTGTCTGATCCCCTTCCCCACCGGCGACATAATGAATCTTGCCGCCGACAACCGGGACGTAGCCCTCTTTGAAATCTGCTGCTGCAGAAAGGTCTGACATCGCTCTTTTCGCCCTATGTAAATATGAATCACACCCTTGATCCCGGGACAGAGGGTCGGCCAATATATGGCGGGGGGCAAGATCAAGATGGCGGAAATGCCGCAGCGTGAGCAATCTTCCTTGGAAAAGGCGATTGAGACAGCGCGTGGTCCGGCGAATGCCGATAACACGCTAGATTCGGCTCCAGATCAGGAGCCGAATGACTCGTCGTGCGCTGCATTAGATGACGCAATGTCACATGATCATCTCCAAGCCGGTGAAACCTACACAACAGAAAAGGTCGAACCCCTAGAAATCCTCCATACACCAGAAGATGATGCACAGCTCGATGAAGAGAGCGAACCTAAAAATGAATATAGTGTTGAAGACAGCAGCCAAGACGCGGGGCCAGATGACGACTTAGACGAGAATGGAGCACTTCGGATCTCGTTCGCCAACAAACGTGTCCTACTTGTTGAAGACGATGCCGATACCGTAGAAATTCTGACCCAACATCTCAAAGATATGGGTGTTGCAGAGGTCATGCTCGAACAGAATGCAGGCGGAGCGCTCAATCAGCTCCTTACTGATAGAGAAATGTTTCCTCACATTGTTGTACTTGAGCTTGCATTAATTGGGATGGATGGAATTCAATTTCTCGCGCAGCTAAGAGCCCATAAGAGCCGACGTATGCAAGATTTGCCGGCTGTCGTTATTACCATGCTAGATAGCCCAAGTATTTATCGGCGAGCCGCACGCCAGAAGGTTGGCGCGTTCCTTAGGAAGCCTGTTTCTGCACAAGGTCTTCGCAAAGGTCTTGAAGCAGCTCTACGCGGTGAGATCGTAGAACAACCCTTTAGCCAGCCTAAGTCCTGGCTGGACGATGTTGACGAGCAAGAGTTGCGTGCAAAACGCGAGGCTATAAAGGCTGAAGCATCTGCTAAGGTACGCGAAATGGGATTACTCGCCAGAGTCCTCGATGCAATCATTCCTTGGTCCGGCAAAGCGTAAAACATCAAAGGGTATTATGACATTTCACAGATTGACTGCGACCCTTGGTATCGCGGCGTTAGTGGCAACATTCTCAACACCTACGTCGGCTGATGACCCGCCCGGATTTCTTTTCGTTAACGCTACGGTTACAGACTCCCAGAAATTAGGCGCGTACGGTCAAGCTCTGCCCCCTGTCTATGCAAAGTACAATGGCCGATACGTAATATTCGGCGCCATTGGCCGCGGTATCAACGTTCAAGATGGGTCGCCACAACATAAGTCTGTCATATTCGCTAGATTCAATAGTCTTACGGACGTCGAAACTTTCTGGTGGTCGGATGAATATCGGGCGGTCTTTCCCTTAAGAAACGGTGCCGGACAATTCGATGTCTTGGGATTAACGGGAACCGGAAATGCACCTTACGCGGCCGACGATGGGGTTCAGCCAGCCTACATGTTCACCTACATCAAAATGAAAAATCGCGACAAGGCAATGGAGTATATGGCGGCTACCCAAGACATCATATCAAGCTCGCCTGGTCGTGTTATCGCCATCGCCCGGCCCGATGACATGGCAGTTTTAGAGGGATCGAAGCCAGAATTCACTATCGAAATTTCTTCGTGGCCTAGTCTAGCCGCCATCGACAAATTTATGTCAAATCCTGCGTATCAAGCCGCCATCCCGGCCCGCAATGCTGGTATGGATGTCACGGTTTTAACGGCTGAGGTTCCGAAACCGCGCTAGGGGATTTACTTCCATCCGCCAAAAATAAACCAGCTTGCGCCATTCCCGTGTGGCGGCGATGGAATTTTTTCATCTACAAATGCCTTGAATTTTTCGGCACCGAATGACGCGTAATTTGGAATAAGTACCTTGATGCAATTCTCCGGTTCGAACCCGGTCTCGCTGCATAAGCCGATTACATCTTGATTCCGAAACTCTGCGTAAAACGGTTCATTATTATTTGAGCCCGCATCCCAATCCAAATAGAACCCGTAGTACGCGTCGACCTCTGAGTTAGGCGGTAACTCCATGTGTATCATAAGACCGCCAGGTTTAAGGATGCGATGCGCCTCCTTAAAGATCGCCTTGGTCGATTTTACAGGCAACTCGTGAAGGAAGAAGCTAGACGTGACGATGTCAAAACTATTGTCTTCAAAGTCTAGGTGCTCTGCATCCTGCTGAGAAAAATGGACTGGAAGCCTGTCATGGGACGCGACGGCATGACCATATCGGAGCAATGGCGCTCCGACATCAATGCCATGGGCTTCGGCGTCAGGATAAACCTCAAGATACGGAAAGAGGTTTTTCCCTGTGTTGCAGCCGAGATCAAGAATTCGCTTGGGTTTAAAATCCGGATGCTTCAGCTTTAGATAATGGGCGATAGACTCCCCAACCCCGCCAGGATTGCCTTTACGGTGACGGAACCCACCCCTGAACACATCACCACCTGCAACCTGAACAGCCCCTTGCGCAACATCATCTTGGGTGTGTTCGGTGTGAAAACAGCCTGGCATCAGATGCACGTCCAGGGCTGACACGTAACGTGGAATTTCAAGGTCAGGTTTAAGCCGCAATGATCCACCGGCCGGATTTGTCTCAGCCACATCCTTTGCCAGATGAATCATTTCGGGCAGCGCTCGCTCAACGCCACCTTGAACGGACGCCCAAACCATTTCTTGTGCATTGTAGCGAAGAGAACTCCACATTCGATAACGAGTTCTGGGCACCATAGCTTTTAGGACGTCACGAGGAGTTTCGGGCTCGGCGCCTGTCTTCACTGCATATGCGGGCTTAACGTTGTCTTCGTAATCCTGCCGCATATCGCCAGCCAGGTTGACCATCACATGCTTTCTCAACGCACTGACAAACCCTTGGCGCGCATTTTCCATCTGAGTAAATTCCATCACCTCAGATATGTTTGGCGTGCCGGATTTGTTCTCGTCGAGCATGGTTCGTGTGTCCTAAGGCGCTGGGCTACGCTTTCTTAGTTCCCATCAAATTATAGCGGCTACGCCAGGCCGGAGGCCCTTCTCGTGTCACCTCAAACCCAGCATCACGCATGGCTTTCGGAAAATCGAGTTGGGCATACTCTTCACGCCATACCTCGGCATTCCATCGATGATCTTTCCACTGCATGTAACGCGCGTAGGCCGATCGTGCGCCCTGTGAAGAACCAGTTTGAAAGTCAATTGGGAAAAAGACGCCACCGGGGCGAAGAATACGATGGACTTCGTTGGTTATCGCCTGCGAAATTTCTTCCGGCACTTCATGGTGCAGAATATAAGATGCGACAATATCAAAATGGTTATCTGGGAACCGAGTATCCTCGGCCATGCGTTGCGCAAAGTTAACAGCTACGTCGAGCTCAACAGCGCGCATGTGCCCGTATCGAACCATCGGTGCGCCAGCATCGATACCCCATACCTCGGCAGCGCCAAATCGTTCCTTCATGGCAACTGCCAATTGCCCGATGCCGCAACCAATATCTAGAACCCGTGAAACTTTACCATCTTCAGGCTTGGGAACTTGATTTCCTAGCCGGGTGTGGAGTTCGTCTTGGTAGTTGGGAAGTTTGCGACCGACATAAAAATTATTGGTGCTGTAGTGGTAAATATGCCCAGCAAACGGATTGCCAACATACCCACCCGGTTGTGTGTGAATTTCATAACGGGCGTAGTCGGGAATATTGAGGTCTGGATTTAGTTCAAGCGATCCAGGGCCACGGTTATCGGACTCTTCCATTTCGGCCAAGTAATAGTCGGCGTTGGCCGTAAACTCTTCATCGAAATTGCGATGCATGACATCGTGCACACCCGTTCGATACCGAGCTGCTACGCCTAGTATGGGATCGCCATCAACGGCCGCAAAGATTTTGTCCATGGGTGTATCAGCGGAGTCAGGGTCGAGGCCCGCTTTCTCAAGCAGTTGATTGAACCGTTTGGCTGCTGCCGGCACCGCACGATCTGCGCCCCACGTGCGATAACCGGTTAGAAAATCATCGCGACTTTCTACGTCAAGCCGCGCTAGGCGTTCTAGGCGGCCTTTGGCGCCACGAGGTTCAAGATCAAAATCAAGCTTTGCTGGCATAATGTTCTCCACCCCTAGACGGGTTTAGTACCGTAAATGTTGCGGTTGCTGTACCAGGCCGGTGACCCCTCTTTGTTGACGTCAAATCCTGCTGCTTCCATATCTCCAGCAAAATCCATGTCCTTGTATTCAATGCGCCAGACCTCGTTGTTCCAACGGTGATCCTTCCACTCCTGATACTGCGAATAGGCGCCAGGAACACCTCGCCTTCCGCCTGTATAAAAATCAATTGGGAAGTACAGACCGCCTTTGCGCAAAACCCGATTGGCCTCTTTAAAAACGCCGCGGCTGATATCGGCTGGGATTTCGTGATGCAAGATATAGCTCGTCACAATATCAAAGTGGCCATCCGGAAACTCGGTGTCTTCCGCTAAGCCCTGGACGAAATTGACATCCACCCCCTCGTCCACAGCTCGCATATGGCCATAGCGAATCATTGGACCGCCGACTTCGATCCCCCAGACTTCGGCATCAGGGAAGCGTTCTTTAAGTGCGACAGTCAATTGACCAAGGCCACACCCCATATCGAGGATGCGAAGAACTTTGCCGTCTTCCGGTGTCGGGACCTGTTCCGCCAACCGGGCATGATGCTGATCCTGATAGTTGTCTGTGGCCCGCGCTGAATAAAACGCGTTGGTTCCATAGTGATAGAGATGGCCAGCGAATGGATTGCCGACATAGCCGCCCGGCTGCATATGTATTTCGTGCCGAGCATAGCTTGGAATGTCGAGCTCAGGGTTAAGCGTCAGAGTACCGGGACCTATCTCGTCATAGGCTTCCATCTCACCTAGGTAAGTGTCGGCATCATCAGCGAATGACAAATAGAAGTTTCGATGAGCCATACGTTGGCTATAGACCCGCATCAGACCTTCGGTGCCGACGACGTGATCGTTTTCAATTAACGTATGGATTTTATCCATCGGCATTTCATTTTTGGGATCATGTCCCGCTTCGGCGAGCACCTTCTCAAACCGCACCTTGGCGGCGCGTTGAACAGTTGAGCCGCGCCAATTGCGGAAGCCGGTTAGAAAATCATCGCGCCCTTCAGCGTCAAGTGTTGGCAGGCGTTCTAAGCGGCCAAGCGCACCGCGTTTCTCTACATCCGGCAAAGATTTGTTGGATGCTTCTGCAGCAGCTTTACGCCCACTGAACAGGGAAGCTGCTGCAGTTCCAATTCCGGCTGCAGCGCCAAATAAAGTACGTCGGTCCAACATGTTCATCTCCTTGAATGCGATTTGTGCCAGTATAACGCCATTGCTAGTTCTGGGCGAGTTGTCTCAGCAGCCGAGCGTCGATGTGTGAACAGAGGACTGAGGCGCTGAGGCTCTTTCCTCAAACTGAATTATTTTCTTTATTATTCAAGGTGTTACGGCAAACGAAGGCCATAGAGTTTTGACACATCTTTCTACGCCTAAGGCCATAAATCCGACCGATGAGGACCACTTGGACTTCCTGCATCGCAAGCTTTTGTATGCATTGGACGAAAGACCGGTCTTTTGGTGGAAACGCGGAACCAAATACGGCGTTATTGAAGGTGAGGCTAAACCCATGTGGAACATGTGGGTTTTCTTCGTGCAGCGGGTGATCTCCCATCGCCAGGATAGTTTTGACGTCGCCTCACTAGAGGCGGTGTACCTCACTGATCTCGTTTCAGGTAACCTTCTGGAGAATTGGCACAATTTTTACACCGGGGAAACGCTTCCGGTGCCAGGCCGACTTATGGGTCCAGAAACGCAAACGTTCAGAAAAGATGGCAGCAGTATTGCTGCGAGCCCTCTTCCTGGTCTTGAAATAGAACGAACACATACGCTTGGTCCGGCAACAGTAGTTGGCGACGATGTTTGGCTGTCATTTGACTCCTCAGCCATCGTCACACGGACAAACATAGCCGGAACGCCACAGTTCCGGATTAATGACCTCGAAACCTTCAACGCCAAACTAAGCGATGTACTCGACTCAGATCAGCCAAGTGCATCTGCAAGCGCGACCCTGCATCTTATATCAAGTTGGCAGGGTTGGCTGGGCATGGGCGATAGACCGGGCAGCCAGGTCACCAGACTCATCGCCCGCAAAGTGTTTCAATTTGAAGATATCGCGGCAGAGCTTCAGCGACTTATCAAACACTCTTATCCTGAGATCGCTGCTGACCCAGTTGCCGCTCTAGATAGGCCGCCGGAAATCTTTGAGCGTTAGGCCGCGTCAAAGACGATACATGGTTACTCGGAGACCTCCCGCGCAACCCGAAAACCGAAACCAGTGCCAACAGTTGTTGCGAGTATGCGCAATCTAGTCGCAGGCCTCAGCAGTCCGGGAAACCCGGCCCAAGAACCACCCTTCGCGACCCAAGCCCTGCACTGGCGTTTGCTATAGGCTGAACCGTCTGTTGGAATTTTTTCATGGGAGTCTTGGTAGCAATCGGCCGTCCACTCTGAGACATTGCCACCCATGTCAAATAGTCCCCAGGCATTCGGTTCGAAGCTGGCGACAGGCGACGTGAAGGCATAGCCATCGTCACACTCTGCATATTGCCCATAGGGAATGTCAGACACCCTGGGAACGAAGGTAAGGTCGGCGCCGTTTTGATAGGTGCACGCTTGCGACCAGTCTTCACCCCAAAACGTTGCCTGGTCGTCAGACGTTGCCCCGCCCCGCGCCGCATATTCAAACTCTGCTTCGCTAGGAAGGCGGTACGGCTGTCCAGTTTTTTCGCTTAGCCATTCGATGTAGGCCAGTGCCGCCGTTCGTCGAACACAAGCAATGGGGTGATCATCGGTGACGTCGAAACCGGGATCCTTCCAACTAAGCTTCGGTCGAACAGACCATCCCGCGCTGGTGAGGTGAAAACACCCTGGCTTTGCTTTGTAGCCTGTTTCTTCAATGAATTCCGAGTACTCACCCCGTGTCACCTCTGTTCGCCCGACTGCGAAAGATTGACTAATTGTTATTTCAACTCTTGGGCCTTCGTTGGCAGACATGCGCTCTAGCATGCCCCATCGGGTACCTTCATCTTGCTCGGCTCCAAGAACAAATATTCCGGGCGGAAGGACGATTAGCTCTGGGCATGTCTCGCAATCACGGATAATCACAGGTTCCACAGCGAGCGCAATTGGCGCAATGAGCATCGCAATACTCGTGATAAGGGCGAATCCGCTGGTTTGGATTTTCACCATGGCTGGACACGCCCCTTCCAATCAAGAAACCAACCGCTTTGATTGGGTGTCAGTTCATTGATCACCTTTATCATCCCGCCAACACTCTCCGCGGGTGGCATAAAACCAGGAACGTTAAAGTTTGCTAGTTTTTCAACTTTCACACCACCAGGGTGCAGGCTTGCAACAATGATTCCGTCATCTGCTGTTGCACGCGCGACTGTGATCATTGCCATATTCAGCGCAGCCTTACTTGTTTTGTAATACACCCGGCCACCTAACCGAGTTGGACCCGTCCCTAATGAACCTGACAAAGAAGATATCGAGATGATCCGTTTCATTTCGCTTTGCTTAACATGCTCCCGAAATGCCTCAGCCATTTTTAACGGTCCGCGCACGTTTGTTTCCATGAATACCGTGAATAATGGAAAGTCTAACGAACCAAGCATTTGTGGCGTTGGGTCGGTCAAATCAGCGACGATAGCCGCATTGCTGATCAGAATATCGATTGGCTGGCCGCGATACTTTTCAGCAACTGCGTCAATCATATCTAAATTACGAACGTCGATGCGCTCGATCAGTACGTTGCTTGGATACTCTTGTTGAAGAGCGGACAGCGTATCAGGTGTTATAGTACGGCGATGCGTTGCAATCACCTTGAATTCCATTGCCGCGTATTGCTTAGCAAATTCTAGTCCAATGCCCTTATTGGCCCCGGTAATAAGTACCGTTTCAGCGTGGGTATATGAAATTGGGACAACAAAAAGCGCTAATGCCGCAAAATACTTAAGGCGTTTCAAACCGATTCTCCCTGCTCTAACAACTATGAGAGATTAAGGGTGAATTTCTGAGTACTCCACCTGGATAAGTACCAATCACCGCCCAACGGATGTACGCATGCCACCAAGTCTAACCACTTATGCGAAGTGGCCCGAACAGTCATGCGATCTTGTCACTAGTCCCGCGGAGTTTTTTCAGGCATCACTCTTTAAACCAGCACTCTCGCAACGGATCGCCGCCATGTCTGAAACCGTAGTCGCCGTCTCCCGTAACCCCAATCACACGTTCTCAAAGACCAATGAGCACAGTATTCGTTTGGTCGAGGGCCTAGGTGTGGATGGAGACACCCATTCCGGCGTCACTGACCAGCATCGCTCCCATGTGGCACGCAACCCCAACGCGCCCAATCTGCGGCAAGTACACCTGATTCACGCCGAACTACATGATGAGTTGGAAGCCAAAGGTTTTTCAGTTGTCCCGGGACAGATGGGGGAGAATATCACCACTCGTGGCGTTGACCTCTTAAACCTACCCACAGGAACACGCCTCCACCTTGGCGACACAGCGCTTGTCGAACTCACGGGGCTGCGCAATCCGTGCAAGCAGCTGAACGGAATTCAAGATGGCCTGATGCAAGAGACCATTGAAAAGCAAGCGGATGGCACGATAATTCGTAAATCCGGTGTTATGTCGATCGTGATCTCCGGTGGCGATGTGCATCAAGGCGATTCAATTCGTGTCGAACTGCCGCCACAACCACATAAACCGATGGAGCCTGTCTGACCGCTGTTCTCAGTAACTGTCGTGTAAGTTAATCCACGCCATCGAGAAAGGTAACTCAACCTCATCCCGGCCTTTAGGCGTCAAATCCATGTACTGGTACGCGGTCAGCATAGGATCGAGACCCCGCGCATAAGCTGAATAGGTGTGATAGATCGCACCATCATCATCCTTAAAGAACACGCTGACCCCGGGTGCCTCCGACATCGGAAAGCCTTGATCTTTGTAATTGTAGTAGACCGCCCCGGAATCGATTTCCTCTTGAGTGAAGGAGACCGAGTAATCATGGTTGAAAGCACTCCCCATCGACGAGACCCATTTAAACGTCCACCTCATGCGGTCCTTGAAGGAGTCTAGTTTGTCTAGCGCTGCGTTCGATGCCGCAATCATGGTAATCCCGCGAGCGTTGAGGTGCACGATCGCAGGATTGAAGTGATCAGCCATGTATGAGCAACTCTTACAGCCCTCGTCCCAATCTGGACCGAACATAAAGTGATAAATGATGAGCTGGCTGCGGCCCTCAAATAGGTCCGACAATTTCTCTTCACCATTGGGGCCATTGAACACGTAGTCCGTTTCCACCCGTTCCCAGGGTAAATCACGACGCGCTTGGTTGAGTTCTTCGCGTAAACGAGTCAGTTCCTTCTCTTTAATCAGGAAGTTCTTACGCGCTTCAATCCAATCGTCATGGGACACAATGGTGCGATTTTCCATGAGTTCGCCTCCTGCGGTTATCCGACTTTAGGTCATACTGTTACGCCCTTGCTCACAATGCTCAATCTATTTGTGTACGTTCCCGGCATCGGGCATCCCTAGATACATCAGGACTTAATCGCATTTTACACGTGCAGCATCCCTGATATGCTTTCTACATGACCAGAGCCCTCAGCCTCGTTGCCCTGATATGCTGGGCCGTCTCAATCGGCTTGGCACCGCTCAAGGCACAAGACCAGCAAACGCTCAGGGTTGGCTTGCAGTCACTTCCGCCAAGCCTATTCAATCCTTATCGAAACACGGGCCTGCCCTACGTCTATACGTGGAGCGCCGTGTTCGACGGCCTCACCTCTATCGATGCAAACGGAACGTTGCAGCCTTGGCTCGCTACCTCTTGGAAACGCATAGACCCGGTCACGTGGGTGCTTGAACTAAGAGACGATGTCACCTTCTCTAACGGTAAACCAATGACCGCACATGCCGTTGTTGCCGCTATTGAATTTCTGACAAGCGATGATGCTAAGTCAGAAACCGTGGCTCGGATGCTCCGTTTCTTAGAAAGTGCGCGCGTTCTCGATTCTCATACAGTCGAGATCACGACCAATCGGCCAACCCCGCTCCTCCCGCGATTCTTGCCTCAGCTCTATATCGTGGAGCCCGACTACTTTGCAGACGTTGGTCTCGAAGTTTTTGCACAAGCCCCCATCGCGACCGGTCCCTTCATTGTCGAAGAGATTCGACCAGAGCGCATCACTCTGCGCGCATTTAAAACCGCATGGCGCTCCCCCAAGGTCGACCGTATAGAGCTGTTGTCTCTGCCGGATATGGCTACCCGGACCATGTCTATCGGTGCAGGCAGTCTTGATGTCGCCGTCGGGATTGGCCCCGATGAAGTTAATGAGATCGTGGCAGACGGCGGTAATAAGTTCTCTTGGCGTGATGCCGCAATTTGGGCCTACCATTTCATCGATGACGTCCACCCCGCCTTTGCCGATATTCGAGTCCGAGAAGCTTTAAACCTCGCGGTCGATCGGCAGGCCATTATTGATGCCCTCCTCGACGGCGCAACCGCAGCCGCTACCCAACCCGCTCCCGAATTGGTCTACGGATTCAATCCGGAACTCCCACCCATTCCCTACGACCCAGACCGTGCTCGGGCGTTACTTGCTGAAGCCGGCTACCCAGACGGATTTAAGATGGTGATCGAGGCTACCGCTGGATCTAGCGCCAACGACAGCGCGGTTAACCTCACAGTCGCGCAATACCTTGCGGCGATTGGCGTTGAGATGGAGATTCGAACAGTCAACGTCAATCAGATCATTCGCAATGTGGTTGAAGGCACGTGGGATGTGGACGCCTTTGGTTTGCACTACAATTTTGAACCATCAGTCGAGGCGCTGCGTGCACTGGATACGAACTCTTGCTTGTGGCGTCACCCATGGTACTGCCGCGAAGCCGTTATGCCGCTAATCGCTCAGGCAGAACGTGAGCTGGATCCGGCTAAGAACTTAAAGCTACGCCAAGATGTCATGGCTTTTTATCGCAATGACTGGGCGTCCTTGTTTATGTATCAAGCGCCCAGGTTCGCCGGAAGCGTCGCTGGAGTTACAGGCGTTGAAGTGGTCAATAACTTCATCTTGTATGATCAGATGACACTTACCCCTAATTAGGCTTCGCGTTTCTTCCACCACAACCACACCCCGGTAACGAAAAGAAACGGCATCACTAGACCGGAGAGCAGGACGAGAAAACGTCCGAAGTTGCCCGCGATCTCGCCAGAGTGAACAGGAAAGGCCCAATCATTGGCCAGTGGCACTCCTGATAAATCATCCCAATCTCGGATCGAGATCACCCGCCCAGAATGGCGATCAAAGAACACCCGATTGAGAGCCCGCACGTTCGGACTATCTGTATCGAGAAATGTTACGACGGCTATGGCGCGATTGAGGCGGATGTAGCTCAAATCTCTGATTGGGTCCGACGGAAAACGTTCGACAGCTTCAGCGATCAATATATCAATCGGAACCGAATCTCCGTCCGTCGAGATACGTGCACCGGCGGTCGCTGAAGCCCCAAAGCCACCGGATGAATTCGAACCAAACTGCGGAACTGTCAGTAGACCAAAAACCATCTTTCCTGATAGAGCGACGACGAACAGCAAGACAAAGGCGTAGGCCCCAGATACTCGGTGCAACCCAAAAAGAAACCGCTGCAAAGGCCGGCGTTTAATCGTTAGGGCTTGTTTCAATGTCTCGCGTCGCGGCCACCATAAGTAAATGCCAGACAAAGCCATCAACAGCATTAGCAAACTGCCCAGGTGCACGGCATTAATACCCGGCGTGCCCATGGAAATTTGCTCGTGCAGGCGAAACATCAATTCAAACGGATATTGGTATTTGCTGCCCCAGCCGGTGATTTCGCCAGTATAGGGATTCATGCTGACGTACATGTTTGGCGCTGGCGCATTATTCCAAACGCGAATGAAATAGGCTTGGTCCGGTGCTTGCGGATAGACGACGCTCAATACGTTGTGCGGAATATCAGGAAATTTTTGGCTGAATGACTCAAGCACGGCGGACATCGGAATAATCGGTGCAGTGCCCGGCTCTACTATCATCTCATCGCTGTGTAGCCAAAAGTTCCCCGCATGCCGATAGGCAACAAATGATCCGGTGATACTTTGAAACACCAGGAACAGGCCGACAAAAAGCCCGCACCAGAGGTGAATTTGAAAAAGTACTTTGCGAATCATACCCGAATACTATTGCCATAAAATTGTTGCGTACTCGCGATCACCCGGTCCACATCATCGGAGCTGACGTCTAGGTGTGTTACCATCCGTTGCGACTCAATTAGAATACCGTCGGTCGCAAAATGACTTCTTAGGCTTTCAATCTCTTCATTACTCACGTCAATGAACAGTATGTTCGTATTGACACGAATTTTATCAGATAGATCAGTAATCCCACGCAATCCTTCTGCCAATAGCAGCGCGTTGTCATGATCTTCTTTTAGCCGGTCAATATTGTGATCAAGAGCGTAGAGCCCGGCAGCGGCAAGAATACCAACTTGTCGCATCGCACCTCCCAGCATTTTTCTCCAGCGTAGCGCCCGATCGATAACAGCGGCTTTTCCACACAATAGTGAGCCGACCGGCGTACCCAGACCTTTGGACAGGCAGAAGGAAACAGAATCAACGTGACGTGTAATAGCCGATGGCGCTACATCGAGCGCAACAGACGCATTGAAAAGACGGGCACCATCCATATGCAAGAGCAACTCGTGCTCATCACAGAAGCTCCTAACCTCAGACAAATACTCAAGTGTTAGAACTGCACCTGAATGGGTGTTTTCAACGCATAAAACTCTAGTCCGGGCGTAGTGTGGATCATCAGGCTTAATGAGGGTCGCGAGCACATTTAGATCATACTCGCCCGTGGTTTTGACCATGGTCGGCTGCGGCTGCAAACCACCAAGCACGGCCGCGCCGCCGCCTTCAAACTGGTAGATGTGCGCTTCCTGGCCGGCGATGTACTCGTCGCCCCGTTGGCAATGGCACAGGAGCGCGATCAAATTGCTCTGCGTTCCGCTCGCCGTAAAAATGCCCGCTTCCATTTCTAATAGAGTGGCGGCCCTTTCCTGCAGCGCGTTAACTGTGGGGTCTTCACCATAGACATCGTCGCCTACGTCAGCAGAAACCATAGCCTCCCGCATGGCAGCACCAGGCTTTGTCACGGTATCGCTTCTTAGATCGATCGCTGGCTGTGCTACGCCCATGTATTCGGTCCCTTACAACTCACTTGTCTAAAACCACAGCACATCCTGTCATTGCCGAGCCGCGATCCGCAATTCATTATACTCTATGAGATGCTAAAGCTGATCGGACTTGAGGGAGATACGTCATGGATAAAGTTGGACGCCGCAATGCCTTAAAAGCGGGTGTCGCCGGAGCCGCCGCCACTGCGCTCTCCGACCCACAGTTGGCCGAAGCGAAAGCTTCAATAGCCATACCCGCACCAGACGAAGAGATAGGCATGAAAGGCAAGCCGTTCTCACCTATCCCCGAGTCCAACCCCCTCGATGCCAAAATCATCACTTTCACGACGGTCTCATCAGATGTCGACGCAAGCGTCGCGTTTTACCGGGACGTTATCGGCATGACGGTCCTAAGTGATTCCCCCTTGCCCGCAGATATCAGTTCGGCGCCAGGTATGGGGCAAGCAGAACGCTGCCATGTTTTACTCACCATGCCTGAAAACCAGCGCAGCGCGGCCGTTCGCATTTTGGAAGCCCCGCCCGGAGCCAAAGAAATTCGACCCCGTCCTGAGTCAGGCCCCAACGATCCGGGATTGTTGGTGATGGAAGGCAGTACACGCGACCCCGCAGAGTCCTACCATTTGCTCGCCAGCGCTGGCACGCCGATGATTTCGCCACCGCGCTACTACTATTTCCGCAACACTATGTGGGGCCGAGATGTCGATGTTATGAGCTATGCGCCCTTTGGCCCTGGTGGGGAGCAAATGTTCATCACCGCGAACATACGTGGTGACCGCCCACCGCCACGGTCTCCCTTTGTTCATAGCGGTTTTTCAAACGCCGCGATCACCAGCCTTGACCAACGCCCCGTGAACGAATTTTTTGAAAAAGCTCTGGGGCTAAAACGTACGTCGCAAATGGAGTGCTATCAAAAGAACACTGATCAACTCATAGGCGCGCCTGAGGGTAGCTATTTCCTATGGGGCAATGTCGGAATCGGTGTCTCCATAGAAGTCTGGGAGGTAAAAGCAGCGTCCGGCACCGTCTATCCGTGCTCACTCGATAGAACCGGCCTAGCCATGTTGACCATCCGCGTAAATGACCTTGGCAAGTGCCGGGCCATGTGTGCCGAAGCGGGAATTGAGCCTGTAGGTATGGGCGCCCTTCCCAACCCAGAAAGTAAACGCCCGGATGGATTCACTATCCGTGGCGCGGTGGGTGAATTGTTCGAGATTGTGCAGGCCTAATTGGAACAAGAGATCACGCCTTATCTAGGGTACGCGGTTTTTGTTGTCATCTCGATCGTCACACCGGGGCCCAATAACATCATGACGCTGCATTCCGGTGCCCACTACGGCATACCGCGCACGATTCCGCTGATCATGGGAATCCAATTTGGATTTGCCATCATGATGACAATCATCGCTTTAGGGTCGACTGTGGTCCTAAGCCAAATCGAAAATGCAGCAAATATTTTGCGGTTCCTATGCTTTGCCTATTTGCTCTATTTGGCTTGGCGTATCGGCACCGCGCCGCCGCCGGGCATGGACAACCCTAATCAAGAAAACGGCCGCCCCGTGGGAGTTATCGAGGCGGCCTTGTTTCAGTGGGTAAACCCAAAAGCATGGGCGGTCGCCGTCGCTGCGGTCGGCACCTATGGCTACCTGTTTGAAGGCACGACCAACACGATCCTCGGTTTTTCAGGGATGTTTCTATTATTCGGACTGCCCAGCAGTTTCCTTTGGGCCAATGGCGGCAGACTAATCTCAGGCGTTCTCACCTCGCCCGCACGCTATAGAGTCTTTAGCATCACGGCAGCCACGCTCATGGTGGCCGCCGTCGTTCCGACGCTTTTCTCCCTCTAGACTTTCTTCGTACCTGTCAGGTTCTCAAAGAATCGCCGGCCACGTTCCCTTTCGTTCACGTCAAACCCGACCTCGCGCATGGTGCCTTCAAAGTCGAGGTTGGCATATTCCATAAACCAGACTTCGCCGTTCCAGCGGTGGTTAAACCAATAGGTATATTTTTGGAAAGCCTGCGGTCCGGGCCGTTGACCACGAGACCACAAATCGATCGGGTAGAATGTTCCGCCGGGTCGCAAAATACGATGAGCCTCGGCAATCACATCCTTTGAGGCCTGCTCAGTCAACTCGTGGAAAAATAGATGGGACATAACGATATCAAAATGCCCGTCCGGGAATTTCGTATCTTCTGCTAGGCGTTGGGCAAAGTTTACGTCGACACCGAGATCTGCGGCTCGCATGTGAGCGTAACGCACCATCGGCCCTCCAACATCGATGCCCCATACTTCCGCATCGGGGAATCGTTCCTTCAGCGCGACGGTCAATTGGCCTGAACCGGAGCCGAGCTCGAGCACACGTAACACTTTGCCATCTTTCGGCGCCGTGACATCGCGAGCGTGTCCAATGTGAAGCTCATCTTGGTAATTCCGACCGGCAAAGAACATGTTTGTGCCGTAGTGATAAATATGCCCCGCGAATGGGTCACCGACATAACCGCCTGGCTGAATATGAATTTCGTGCTTGGTATAGTCCGGAATATCCATATCCGGATTGAGTTCCAGAGTCCCCGGCCCGGCGTTGTCCGCCTCTTCCATCTCATCCAGATATACATCGGCATTTCCATGGAAATGATCTTGTAATGATTTCCAGGTGAGCTGCTGACTCCCCACCCATACGCGCGTCCGCATGCCAATCACAGGATCGTTCTCTAGTAGTGGCAGGACTGTCTCCATCGGATGGTCGCCATAGGGATTCAGGCCCGCTTCTTCGAGCACCTTGCGCGACCGTTTAAGCGCAATGCCTTCGAACTCGGTATTCACTTTGGTGCGAAATCCAGTCAAGAAATCCTGAATGCCTTCCAAATCAAGTGTCGCCAGTCGCTCTAATCGGCCATCCGTGCCGCGCGCCTCAAAATCATTCTCAAAAGACGACGCAGCCGTTTTTGCCTGGGCAGATTTACCTGTAAAGAACGAGGCAATAGCAGCCCCTGTTGTTGCAGCGGCACTGAATAGCGTTCGGCGACCAAGCATGCGATTGCTCCTTATCTGTGAATTGGCTTGAACCATCACTCTCAAGCGATGATGCGCCTCACCGACGCCTCGGGCAATCAGCAATAGCGGGATGGTCGTATTGTGAAGCTACGCGTAGCCAATCGGACGGAGACATGTAAAACTATGTGATAACAAGGAGATAGATATGATTAACGGTCAATGTCTATGCGGTACCGTCACCTTCGAAGTCGATAAGCATAGGATTCTCACCGGCGCTGACAGCATCACGGAGTACGAGTCATCGCCTGGGAACCAGCGTGCGTTTTGCTCAAAATGCGGCTCGCCGGTTTATGGCAAGAAAGGCGATGCCCCAGACCACATCCGCATTCGCCTTGGCACACTGGACCAAAGTGCGAAAGCCACACCGGTGTCTCATGCCTGGACCAGCGAGAAACCAGCCTGGCACAATATTGAAGGTTACCTAAAACGGTTTAAGCAAGACGCCGACGACACCGGTGGCGTGCCTAAATAAACGAGGGCCGTTCACTCCTAAAAACTACGCGATATGGAAAACACCACCCGGCTATCGCAAACGTCGGTACAGACAGAAACATCGGTATCGATGTAGCGAATGTCTGCGTCGAACCACTCGAAAGATGCGGTCACACCGACATTCCAATCAAGGTAGTCCTCACCGAAGCTCGGATCGACGTCGGAATAGTTAAGATTGGCGTCAATTCCGAACATGTCGCCCAAAGGCACACTGATGCCGCTCTGGAAATAAAGCCCATCATCCGTCCCACCGAAATTGTCGGGCGTGTAGGCCAAACCGAACGACACTGCAACTGGGCCGAAATCATAGCCAAGCGAGCCATAGACTTCCCAGAAGTCGTAACTAAGTCCGCTCGCAGCGCCGGGATACCAGTAGTAAAGAAAGCCGACATCGTAGGAGAAGCCGTCGATCTCACCGGCATATCCACCATAGACATCGAGTTCGACGCTGGCTTCATCGCCGTCACTAAAGTTTACGTTGGACCCCCAAGTGCCGAGATAGAACCCTGCTCCGGAATCCCAGTCCAACCCACCTTGAATGGCTGGGTCTTCATTCGCTTGGGTAAACCCGCGAAAAACATAGTCGGATGTCAGGTTCACATTGCCTGAGAATTCTCCAGGCAAGCTAAGGTCCTGTGCCAAGGTGGGTGCCGTAGCAAAGGCCGAAATCCCAATCCCAAAGCCGGCAATAAGGAAGGCTGCGGTCGTCGTTTTCGTCATGTGCAATTCCTAAAACATGGAGTGAGGACGCTCACTCTCGTTCCTCTAGGTATTTGCAAGACCTATGCCAGATTGATGCGCTATACAGAAGTATGCTGCGTTTTATATATCACAATAGAAACAAAGAGTTAGCTCGTCAGTAATGCTGCGGAGCAGTGTGATGATCGGCGCACCACCAATGATAAATGCATAATATTTGTGCATATTATTATTATGCTTACTAAATAGGCTTTTGATCACTTCGCTACAAAGCTTTCCAGTATTTACACCCATCAACGGGATCAGGATAAGCTGAGAAATCTTCATCTATCAGGGGACTCACCAATGACACTCGTCCGTATATCGCGTGCCGCGGCCATACTTGTTGTATCGGCTAACCTGCTACCTTCGGCGGCACAAGCCGCCCCCGTCGCCGACGATCAGCGCATGGATTTGGATCTCAGACGGACGACGCTGGTGGTCCACGATATGGATGCCTCCCTCGCCTTTTACCGTGATGCATTGGGTATGGTCGTCACCTACGACAACATGCTGCGCAATCCGCAAGATGCCAAAACCAATGAAGAAGCTGAGTCGGCCACCCACCTGGTTTTTCTTCGCGCCAACGATGACTTTATCGGCATTCTTGGGTTGATGGCATCTGAAAAACCGGCCCGCTCCGCTTACGATGCAATGCCAGACCCCTTCCGCCCCGGAAGCATAGTATTGCTATTCAATACCGACGGGCTGGCTGAAAAATTCGAGAGAGCGAAGAATTCCCCGAAGATAAAAGTGGTCCGCCCACCGACCAACCGGACTTTTCCGTCTTACGACGGCAAATCCCGCATCCCGGTGCTCTCAAGCATCCTGATCGACCCTGACGGTCATGTGGTTGAACTCAATGACTTACTGATGGACCCGGAGGATATGTGAGGACCTAAAAACTCATCCCATCATCTCGCGTGTGATCTTCCAGCGCGTTACCGGCTGATGGAAATTGAGTGGGCCAGGTACTTTCTCCACCGTCTCTACATACTCAAACCCGGCTTTTTGCAAGGCACGGTTCGGCGCTGTGTTAAAGGCGTAGGGTTGGCAGTACAAAACGTCTAAGTCGAATTCGTCGAAGTAAATCGGCACCGAGCGTTTAACGAACTCCGCGCCATGGCCCTTCATTCGCTCCCGAGAAACAGCCACATGCAAATGCATATTCGCCTGTTTACCCACAGTTATTTCATCGATGCTGGAAAAACCGACGCCGAGACCATCTAACTCCCAGACCAAATAGAAACGATCTTTCTTGTCCTTCGGTGTCTCAAGATCACGCGCGATGCTGTGCCAAATTTCTTCATGGCTCATGATTTTGGCCGGATCGACGCCGAGACTGCGCAGGAATGTATCGTCTGCATCGGTGAAGTACGATGCGATGAAATCGGCTTCATCCAGAACCAATGGGCGAACAGCGTAACTCACCAGATACTCCTTCACAGTTACCTGAGGAGAGTATACGCGCTTATTGCTCGTCTACCGAGAAGCGAATGGATCGGGAGGTCAAATCTCTCCTCCGCTACCATCCTACTCAGCCGCTTGTTTCACACTATCCGTGTCTGAAGACTCAACCACCGGCACCGGGTCAATGACCCAGCCTTTGGCATTGCGCCGCGCGGGGCTCGGAATCGCATAGGCAATGTGTTTGCGATCGGCCTCAACTTTGTCGATGTCGATCTTCCAGCCCTTGGCTTCCCAGCCTTTAAGAATTTCCCGATAGCGGGCAATAGCCCCATCGGCAGGCACGAAGATTTCTTTGGTGTTGGTCGGCGGTGTGACCAGTGGATTCATATATTCGAGAATTTCACCGTCCTGCCCGGCAACCACGTCATTGCGAGTCATCATCCGTTCGTCGTTTTCCGGTTCGATCACAAAATTACGCAAGTTAATCAGATAGGATCGTGAGTTGGTGTCATCGACCGGTGTCTTAAAGCTGTACTGATGAATATGTTTGTCGGGCATCGGATTAATGCGCGTAACATTGCACGTCGGCCCATGGGTCCAAGACCCGGCCGTAATCATCGCGTTTTTCTCCCGCCCTGTGCCTTCTCGCATTTTATCGTCGGTCAAGGGCGGTGCTTTATATTCAACCAGGAAGCCGGTGCCCCAATCTGTCTCATCAATGTTTAATGGCGGAACGTGATAATCCGGATCTGCGCCTGAGAACCCGTGAGTCGGATGGACGAATTCATTGTGGGCCGGGTCCAAGGCATTCTCTACTGAGCGTTGATAATCAATCACCCAGTCATACTGTTGGATCGTCGCCCGCCACCCTTCGGTGCCGTATTCGGGAATATCCATGATCGGCGGCCGGTCCGCTTCGGGCAGATCACCCAGAAAGACGTGCACAAGGCCAAACTTTTCTTCAACCGGATAGGAGTCGGTGCGCGCTCGCGCCGGAGGCTTACCGCCCGGACCGAGTGACGGCACTTTTTGACAGGCTCCATCACCATCAAATTCCCAGCCGTGATAAGGACACTGAACGCAGTCACCTTTGATCTTGCCGTTCCCCAAAGACCCACCGCGATGGACGCATGTATCGTTCAGGCAATGGACCTGTCCGGAGGAATCTCTGAACACAACAAAATCCAATCCGAGCATCCGTACCTTGGTGGGCGCTTCGTTCGTGATGTCGTCCGACCGTCCGGCCGCATACCAAAAATTGATGAACATGCTGAGCCTCCCTTAATTCACGTCTGATCAAGGGAAAATTCTACGCCTATGCCCGCCTTATCCCAAGGGGCTTTCGGTAACAAAGGGTGACGACTATGGCTTAGGCAGAGTGCGGCTTAGAACGTGTACAGTACACCCATGCCGAAAAGGGCTTGGAAACTATCGCCGTCTTGAACGACAAACGGTGCGTTTTTGGCTTCTTTGAGCATGAGTTTCGCCTCTCCCCTCATGATCAACTGCCATTGCTCATCCAAGTCATAAAAGGAGGTCAGACGAAAGGCGACATCTTCAAAACCGCTCCCGGGATCATAGGCCGCATATCCAGTTGCCGCGGTCGCCGACGCTGGTACGCCGAAATAAGCGTCCATGTACTTGTTGCTTTTCCACTCGGTTCCAATCTCTGGAATCACCCGAACCATTCCAGTTTGAATGATGGTTCCGAAGGATGCCGCCAGCCCAGTCCAGCCATGACCGCCAGCAATTTCCTGGCGCGCCCTTAAACGAAAGGCAAAATATTTTGCGACCTGGCCCTCAAAGGTAAAACCGACGTCCGCACCGGTCGAAATATCTGGAAGCTGAAAGACTCGGCTATCTTTGTCAGGGCTCCGCCCCGGTGCGATGCCAACTTGGGCGAGCAATCTACAACAGCTCGTGCTCCAAACTTTGACCCGCACGCCTAAGGGATCGATCCAGACATCGTCCTTGTAGCGAATTTGAAAAATGGGGAGGCCTTTGGTCTCGTACTGATCTGAACCGGAATAATCCGGCACACTTCCGACAGCCGCACCAATTTTGTACTGCCAATCCTCCGGCGAGAACTCACCCATCTCTTCCAGGTAACCAGCGAAGTCATCGTAGGCTGATTCAAGAGCCCCAAGGTTCCACCCCTGCGCTTGCACAACAGTCGGTGTTGCAATGTTCGTGAGCAAGGCAACAAGAAGGCCAATAGGACAGAATGAGAATAAAGGAACGAAACGCCACCGCGAACTGCGGGCAACAAAACTCTTAAGCACGTGCAGAAACCTTTCTTAGATCACTTAACTGGCGGTCCTACCCACAGCCAAAGTGTGCGCATTTGATCCGGAAACGCAAGAAAAAGTAAGTCGATGACCACTCAGAGATGCTACCGATGCGCTAACCAATCCCTGTGAAGTTGCCAAGAATTTGATTGCCAATGTCTTGAGGGAACGCGGTTGAAGTAGAGAACGTTGCACCGGAAATTTGATCAAAGGTGAGACCTTGGGCTCCCGTTAAATCGGCCCCGGAAATATTCGCCTGATTAAAGTTAGCGCCCGAAACCAGACTGTTGATAAACCGAGTATTGCTTAGGTCTACGCCAGAAAAATTCGCATCCGTTAGAATAGTCCCGTTGAATACCGAACCGGAGAGATCCTGGCCAAAGAAGATCGCACCATTGAGGTCAACGGCGCCGAATTGAGTCCCTGAACCAACGCCATCAATCAACTGGCTCACCGCGCCAGTGCGGCTGTCGAATCCCCCGGAAGTAACCTGGCCAAGCAAGGCTCGCGCGTCAGCACTTAAAGTTACAGAGTCAACGACGATGCCAAGACGACCCGTGGAAGTCGTTGGCCCACCAGTGCTTGTTATGCCACGCTGGTTGAACGGGGCGATGCCAAAGTCAGAGACTGCCGGCGCAATCAGAATTCTAGCAGACGTGATCGTGAGATCAGACATAACCGTAGTTTACGCCTATCGATGCCCTGACCAAAGCCCCTAGGCGTCCGGATCAACCTCGGCTAATTCGGCCAATCTACCCAGCATTTGCTTTATTCCCGTCATCCGTTCTTCGACGTCATCCCACAGCCGCATGATCACGATTTTATGATCCGGCCGCACTTTTACAGTGCCGGCCTGCTGAGAAATAAACTCAATCAGCCCCGCGGGGTTTGGAAATTCGTTTTTATAGAGACTGAGAACAGCACCCTTCGGCCCGGCATCGATTTTTTCAATGTGGGCCGTGCGGCACAGCGCCTTAATAGCGACAACCTGCAAAAGATTTTCAACTTCTAACGGCACCCTACCAAATCGGTCTTCAAGCTCTGACGCGAAGTCGTTAATTTCCATCTCATCTGCTAAATCGGCAGCGCGGCGATACAAGGCCAAACGAGCGCCCAAATCTCTGACATAGGTTTCTGGAATAAGAACTGGGGCGCCGAGTGTGATTTGCGGTGAGAAGCTTTCTTCTACAGCGACCGCATCGCGCCCACCCCCGTCCCGGGCAGCCGCGACGGCTTCTTCGAGCAACTGTTGGTACAACTCAATCCCAACTTCTTTGATGTGTCCCGATTGCTCATCCCCCAGCAAATTGCCGGCTCCCCGAATATCGAGATCATGACTCGCAAGTGAGAATCCAGCGCCAAGGCTATCCAGCGTCTGCATAACATCGAGGCGCTTTTCCGCTGTCGCTGTCAGCTTCTTGTTCGCGGGAACGGTGAGATAGGCATACGCCCGTGTTTTTGAACGGCCGACACGACCCCGCAATTGATACAATTGCGACAGGCCGAACATATCTGACCGGTGAATAATGATCGTATTCACACGCGGCAGGTCCAGCCCGGATTCAATTATGTTCGTCGCTAACAATACGTCGTATTCCCCATCAGCGAACGCGGTCATGACATCTTCAAGTGCAGTTGGCGCCATCTGGCCGTGCGCCATCGTCACCTTGATCTCTGGCACCAGTTTTCGCAGTTGGGAGGCCACTGCATCCAGATCAGCCAAGCGTGGACAAACATAGAAGGACTGCCCGCCACGGAATCGCTCCCGCATCAGGGCTTCGCGGACGACCACCCGATCAAAGGGCAACAGGAAGGTTCTTACAGCCAGGCGATCCACTGGTGGCGTCGCGATCAAGCTGAGGTCACGAACCCCGGTCAATGCCATCTGCAAGGTTCGTGGAATCGGTGTCGCAGTCAGGGTTAGAACATGTACGTCTGCTTTGATCTGCTTCAGCCGTTCCTTATGGCCAACCCCGAAGTGCTGTTCTTCATCAACAACGAGAAGACCAAGGTTAGCGAAACTGACAGACTTCGCGAGCAACGCATGAGTACCGATCACTACGTCAACGGTGCCTGACTTGAGACCATCACGCACATCGTTAGCCTCATTTGTTGTCACCAGTCGAGACAACTGCCGGACTTTGATTGGAAATCCTTCGAACCGGGTTTTAAAAGTTGCAAAATGTTGCCGCGCCAACAGCGTTGTCGGCACCACAATCGCAACCTGTACCCCCGTCAAGGCGGCGACAAAGGCCGCGCGCAGGGCGACTTCTGTCTTTCCAAAACCGACATCACCGCAGATTAACCGGTCCATCGGTCGCCCTTTGGCGAAGTCTTCCATCACGTCAGCAATGGCGCGAAGCTGATCGTCGGTTTCCGAAAAGGCGAACCGGGCGCAAAACTCGTCATAGGCGCCCTCTGGCGGCAAGAAAGTCTCAGCTGGTTTTAGCTCCCGCGCCGCAGCGACCCGAATCAACTGTTCGGCCATTTCACGAATGCGCTCTTTGAGCTTGGCTTTGCGCGCCTGCCAGGCAACGCCACCGAGCTTATCCAACGCCATGTTGTCCTGTTCTGACCCGAAACGGGATAGAACCTCGATGTTCTCCACCGGCACGAATAACCGGTCGTCGCCGTGGTAACTGACTTTCAAGCAATCATGAGGCGCGCCGCCAACATCCAACGTGACCAATCCACCATAACGGCCTATGCCATGTTCCAGGTGGACGACAATGTCACCTTCGCCAAGCTGCGACGCATCCGCGATGAACGCTTCAGCCTTACGGCGGCGCGTACGCCGTGCCAAACGTTCGCCAAGCAAATCCTGCTCAGTCGTTAGTGCGAGCGACGTCGTGACAAAACCACGCCCCAAGGGCAGGACAATCACAGCAATGTCAGTGGCTGGCCCGCCTTCTAGATCCGCAAAACTATCGACGGCCTTAGCGGTGACCAGATTATGATCGTGAAACAAACCGACAAGGCGCCGGCGTGAGCCCTCCGTGTTTGCGGCAACCACGACTTTACGGCCTGCCGCACGTTGCTCGGTCGCATGCACCTTGAAGGCGTCGTAGATATTGCCATCAGGCTGGGCGCGAATATCGGCAAAGTCCCGCCCAGGGCGACCGCCCGCATCCGTAGCAGAGTCGTCAACATCAACGGCTTCAAACGGCCGGATGTCCGTAGGCTGCGACGCCAGCAGTGTCCGCGACCACTCCTTTTCATCGAGAAATAATTTAGCGGGAGGCACCGGATGATAGACCGCGCCGCCTTCATCCAGCCCCAGCTTAGCCCCACCGCTGGAGGGGTCAGCAATTCTTCGGCTTTCATAGTAGTCGCGGACCAAATCCAAGCGCGCGGCGATAGCATCTTCAACTTGATGATCCAGCGATAGACCGCTGTCTGGCAAATAGGCAAACAAAGTGTCCAATCCAGCGTGAAACAGCGGGAGCCAATGCTCAAACCCCGGATAGGTCTGACCATTCGAAACCGCCTCATAAAGAAGATCAGTGCTGGATACGGCTCCAAACAATTCGCGATAGCCGGTTCGGAATCGTTCGATTGCGTCTTTCGATAGCAAGACCTCACTCATCGGTTTGAGGCGAAGTGACGCAATTTTGCCCGTTGTCCGCTGATCCACTGGGTCAAAGGAGCGTAGCGTTTCGACCTCATCCCCGAACAAATCGATCCGCACTGGGTCTTCATGGCCCGGCGCATACAGATCGACCAATCCACCACGTATGGCGAATTCACCGGGCTCCATCACCTGTTCAGCCCGTTGATAGCCGGTACGGCTGAGATCAACCGCCAAGTCGTCCGTGTTCAGGCGAGAGCCCGGTTTAATTTCACGCACCATGCCGCGAAAGGCTGATATCGGCGGCACTCGTTGAAGAATGGCACTCGCGGTCGTGATCAACAGCCGAGGCCCCTTTTCCGCGTCTTCCCCAACCGCTGCCAGCCGCAGCAAGACATCCATCCGCCGGGCGACAACATCGGCATGCGGAGACACGCGGTCATAGGGCACGCAATCCCAAGCCGGGAACGCCAAAACAGTCACATCAGGGGCAAAGAATCGCAGGCTATCCTTTAGGCTCGAAAGCCGCATGTCGTCGGATACGATATGAAGGTGGCCGTTAGGGTTTTGTCGGGCCTGGTCGGCCAACACCAGGGCATCAACACCCTCTGGCGCTCCGGCAATCGCTTTGCGTCTAACCTGCGTAACTTCACTCATAAATTCAATCCGTTAGCAGGCTTTTCTGATACGTCAAAAGAAGCTCGAGAGTGGCTCCGAAAGACCCCTCTGGCGGATCTGAGACACCCCGCAGCCAGTCCGATATGTCTGGATCGGGACAATCCAAAAAGGACTCAAGCGCATCAAGCTGATCGTCACTCAAATCCTGGATATTGGCGATCACAAAGCCGCCTATAATCGCGTCCGCTTCCTTGGTCCCGCGGTGTGTGGCCCGGTATTTCAGGCGCTTGCGTTGTATCTCTCGGTCCATGTCAGAATGCGCGATCCAGAATCCAAAACTCCGGCTCACGCCAAAAAGGGAACGTCTTTCCCAAGGCTGCCGGTCTGAAAGCAGGGTATAACGGTGTCAGCGCCGCTTCGCAATTGACCCGTTCTCGTATACTTAAAAGACCGCCATGGCCCTTCGTCCCACCATCCTCAACCCCCTCTTCGCCGCAGTGGATACACTGACCGGTATCGGGCCACGCATCGCTAAACTGCTGGAGAAAGTGGCAGGCAGTCGCTTGATTGATCTGATCTGGCATCTGCCCAATGGACTGATTGACCGGCGGTTCTCGCCAAAGGTCGGTGATGCACCACCCGGACGGATTTGCACGTTAACTGTAGACGTCTTGGCCCACAGTCCGCCGCCCACGCGTAATTCGCGCTTGCCCTACAAAGTGACCTGCGGCGACGACACCGGCCGCATCACCCTCACGTTTTTCCATGCCCAAGCAGATTACCTGAACCAGACCCTGCCGAGCGGCGAGACCCGCGTGATCAGCGGTAAGGTCGAGGTCTATGACGGCAAACGTCAAATGGCGCATCCGGACCACGTTGTGACCGAAAGCCAAAAAGAGGCCATTCAACGAGTTGAGCCGATCTACCCGCTCACTGCCGGCCTGTCTCCAAAAACACTGGTCAAAGCTGTCGATAGCGCCATGGAGCGTTTACCCGATGTCCCAGAATGGCTGGACGCGGCGCAGATTAAGCGCGACCAGTGGCCACCCTGGAAGGACGCCCTAACTGCGGCGCATCATCCTGAAACCGGCTTCGAGTTAGATGCCACCAGCCCCATCCGGCACCGCCTCGCCTATGACGAACTGTTATCAAACCAATTGGCGCTGGCCCTGGTCCGGGTCAAAGCCCGCCGCCTGGCTGGACGTTCAATACAGGGTGATGGTCAGCTGCGTCGCAAAGCCATTGAGGCCCTGCCGTTCACACTAACGGGTGCTCAATCCCGGACCCTCGCGGAAATCGACCAAGATTTAGCGGATGCCACACGGATGTTGCGCCTGCTGCAGGGCGATGTTGGCAGCGGCAAAACTGTTGTCGCACTCCTCACAATGCTTTCCGCTGTGGAGGCCGGCGGTCAGGCGGCCCTCATGGTCCCAACTGAATTGCTCGCACAGCAGCATCTCGCCACACTAGAGCCGTTATGTGCAGCTTGTGGGGTCTCAATCGCGTTTCTCAGTGGTCGTATCAAAGGGAAGGCGCGCGAGGCTGTGCTTGATAACGTCTCAAGCGGCAAAACCTCGATACTGGTCGGGACACACGCGCTGTTTCAAAAAGATGTTGAGTTTCACGATCTCTTGATCGCGGTTGTCGATGAACAACACCGTTTTGGTGTCCATCAAAGGCTAGAACTGGCCCAAAAACGTCGTGGCGTCGATATGCTGGTGATGACAGCAACGCCGATCCCAAGAACCCTCACCCTCACCGCCTATGGCGATATGGATGTCTCCCGCCTGGATGAAAAGCCGCCGGGCCGAAAGCCGGTCGATACGCGGCTGGTCAACCTAGAGCGGCTAGTCGAGACCATCTCCGCGGTGCAGCGAGCCATAAAATCTGGTGCGAAAGTTTATTGGATCTGCCCTCTGGTCGAGGAATCAGAGACCTCAGATTTGGCCGCGGCTGAAGACCGTCATCGCCATCTCAGTCAAATTCTTGGCGAAGACAACGTCGCCATGGTCCACGGTCGCCTCAAAGGCCCAGAAAAAGATGCCGCGATGGCTGCCTTTGCCGGTAACGACAACCCCAACGGCCCCAAAGTTCTTGTCGCGACAACAGTTATTGAGGTTGGAGTCGACGTTCCCGAAGCAACCGTGATGATCATCGAACACGCCGAACGCTTTGGGCTGGCCCAACTCCACCAACTGCGCGGCCGCATTGGCCGGGGAGAACAGGCGTCAACGTGCTTGCTGCTCTACCATGCTCCGCTCACCGAGACCGCAAAAGCCCGCCTCAACACAATGCGAGATACAGAAGACGGCTTTGTGATCGCCGAAGAAGACCTCAAACTCCGCGGTGGCGGCGAAGTACTCGGGACACGACAAAGTGGCCTGCCCGAGTTTCGCCTGGCTGATCTCGCCGTTCATGGCGACCTCCTGATTATGGCGCGTGATGATACCAAGCTGATTCTGGAACGAGATCCAGACCTGAAGACGGATCGCGGCGAAGCCTTGCGCACCTTGCTCTACCTGTTTGAACAGGATGCGGCCATCCAGACTCTGCGGTCGGGTTGAATATGACGAGCAATGCTAAAACAAAGGTTGAGTCCGGTACCGAGCATTTCCCCCAGGTCGGTGTGGGCGTTGTCGTTATCAATAAAGACGAGCAGGTTCTTCTGATTAGACGAGGCCAAGAACCCAACAAAGGACTATGGACCATTCCGGGCGGGCGCCAGGAACCTGGCGAAACTCTGTTCGAAACAGCACATCGTGAAATTCTGGAAGAAACCGGTGTTTCCATTTCCGAGCCTGTTTTGATCGATGTGGTTGATCTGATCCGTCACGACGACCAGGGCATGCTCATCCGCCACTACACTCTGGTTGACTATGCCGCTTGGTTTAAGGACGGAACGCCACTAGCCGGTGGCGATGCGGATTTAACGCGCTGGGTCTCAGTAGCTGCCATTGCGGACCATGTAGAGTGGTCTGAAACCGTGCGCATCGTACAAGAAGCCGCCGAGAAATTGTCCGCTATCGATTGAGTTACGGCGGCAAACTGCCTAAATAGGCGTCATGTTTGAAGTTGATTACATTCCGTCAGAGAAGCCGCTGTTCAACCTTCGTCTGTGTACGAATAAGCGGCTCAATAAGGATGCGCTGCCGTCTTGCGCTGGACGTGGCAGCCGCGAACTCGCGGACAAAATCGAGAAAATACTGTTGGAACAATCAATACCGGCCAAATTGATTCGCAGTCCATGCATGAACAACTGCAAGATCGGCCCAAACTTAAAAGTTCAGCGTGGTGAACTATATAGCGGTGTGACCGAAGAAAACCTCGACGAAATCATCGAAGCCATTAAAGCCCAAGTATCACGGCAGAAAGCGGAAATGGACTCTTTAGAATGACTCAGTGGCAGATCTTTGCCGCACTCGTTGTCGGCGTTCCGCTCGTGCTTTTTGCAGTCGCAGCCCTGCTGCCCTGTGAGGGCTGCCGTCTTCGGCGTGAGCGTATTGCTCGCACCATCGCAATGTGGCGCGAACGGGAAAACCAGCCGGACTAAAAGAAGCCCGTAACCATGGCTATCCCGTCATTGAGATAGCCCATCATCGTTCCGGTAAAGAAATCAGCAATGCGATCCTTTTGGGCGTAGGGCCAAATAAAGGCACGCACCATCGCGTCACCCATTGGCACTTTCGCAAACAGGTCTTGAATAAAAAACCCAATGCCACTGAGGCAATAGAAGGCCTGAATCGTCCAAAAATTAATCATTGCTACCCCCCGGTTCGCAAGAAAAACACTGATGTGGTCGTCTTCAACTATACAGCCTGTCGCCCCAGAAAAAATAGGGCCTGCAAAAAGGCGCTCCTAAGGTGCGAGGTGCTTAAACACCGCCGTCCTCAGGCTCTTTCACCATGTCCGCCATACGCTTCTTTATGGCTGCAACCTCATATCCGGGGAGCTGATAGACCCAGCCCTCTGTCGCGGTGTTCAATTCGGCCATCACCTGCGTCCAGTTCGACGCGTCCTCATCGGTTTCACCCGCCGTTTGTTCTGGTGGAACACCCTGGAATCGGAGCCAGTTCTCATCACCGTCCTCGATCAACTCAACCAGAACTGTGAACCCAGCAAAGCCTTCAAATTTTGCCCGGATAGTTTTATCGCTCGGAAAGACGAAGCCGTCCGCCTTCTTAACATCGTCGTGCAGCAAGTTGGACAGAACGCGTCCCATATCGTCGGCAATACTGTCGCGCTTTAGTTCCATGCCCGCAGGAACGTTCTCGATCGTATAGTTCGCCTGCTCCGGTGTGTCTTTGTTCACCGCGAGACTCTCACCATCGGGGTGAACCACACTGACGCGCTGGATGTCATCATTTTTGATGTTTGAAATCTCACGAACGAGCCAATCTCGAGGCCGAGCGCCTGGGTTCAATTCACCCGTAACAAGCCAGGCCTGTGGATCGTCCGCCAGTAAAACATAGGTGCCGCCTTCGGTCGTTCCGAGGGTGAACTTGCGCTTACCCACCATCAAACGCGCTATGTCATCGCCGGAAGTATTCTTAAGCACGACTTCCTTCGCCCGCGTGTCTTCTTTGTCTTCAGGGTCGACGAGGTCGAGGCGGTCATACTTTTCGGCCAACTTCGTCTTGGGCTCGACTTTCTCCATGCGAGTCAGTTTGACCAGGAGTTCCCCGATCTTGTCGCTTTGAACTGGATAATTGTCACGCTCAACGAACACCCAGCCAGTCTCCGTCAACTTTAACGTCGACAAACCCTCCTTGTGACGAACCACAACAGTATCGAGATCATCAATCGACTCTAGGAGTCCAGGAAACACCAAAGTGCCATCAAAATCCGATGATTCAGTGGCTGGTCGGCTCACAATCACCCAACCTGCAATAACGACTGCAACCGCAGTGACACCGACTAACGCTGAGAAGTTTTTCGTATTCATTGTTTCAATCCTCTCAAACTGCTGCTGCGGTGCGGCGACGACGCAAAAACGCCAGAACGATCATCAGCCCGCCGAAGACAATTGGCACACCCGCGATATTGATAAACTTGAGAAGCCCTTCTAGTTCATCGATATCCTCGCGCAGACCGCGTTGCACCTCTCGCAATTCCTTGCGCGTCGAGAGTATTTCAGATCGGTAGTTGGTGATCGCCCGTTGATCATCGTCATTGATCAGGCTCTCGCCTTGGCCGACTTGATTAACTTGAATCGCGCTGATTTCCCCCTGTAAGGACTCGAGGCGACCAAGCAACTCCGTTTCTTTAGAGCGGAATTGTTGCTCAGCATCACGTCTCAGGTCTTCAACCACGGTAAATGGTCGGCTGATTTGACCGCGCCCCCGGAGCGACGACAAAGCCGGTGTCCCGGTAAGGTTTTCTAACGCATTGATAAGGAATGCCGCGTTATCGGCGGTCGGCACAATCATGCGCTGGCCGAAGAAATTACTTTCTTGAACCCAGAAGCGATCAGCCAACATATCGGCATCAGATACGACGACGACCTGGATCGGCTCCACTGCTTCAGCAATGTGGCCGTCTTCCCCATTTTCCGCGTTGTCACCGCCTGTAGGCAAGCCCCCTGGGAATGCAGACATCGCCGACCCGGTAATACGAGCACCTAACAGTAGCCGTTGACCGGATGGCTCAAACTCACGGAACAGTGCGACCACGTCGGGTAGGCCAATCACCTTATCCCCAGCGATTTTCATGGACTCGGTGCTGGTTTGAATCAGTGGGCGAATATCCAAGGGTGTCTCAGCGTCGGGAGTCAGAACTCCCGCCGTCGCTAAAGTGAGATTTTTGAGATCTCCGGTAATTGTATCATCCTGATCGAGTGCATCCGCTTGCAGGTTCAGCCACGCGGGGTAGTCCGAAATAACCGGTCGCCCACCAGCAGCAGTGTTCACCCGAACGGCGGCTTGGATATCACCAGCGACAACACCTTCGTCCAGTGTCACACCCCAAGCTTTCAACAGTGTTTTGGTATGGGTCAGGTCACTTGGTGCGGGCATGCCGCCCTGTGGCGGCGGACTTCCCGATTCCAGGTTCGGATCAGCAAACACAACAGCCTTACCACCAGACAGAACCCACTGATCGATTGTGTAAGCCGCTGTAACACTCAGTCCATCTGGCTGGGCCAAAACCAAGACGTCGATATCTTCACCAATCTCATCCAAGTCAGCATCGAGACGCTCAACCTCAAAGAAATCGCGCATCTGATCCATGATCTGCCATGGTGGCGTTGGGGTGCCCCCCATACCTCCCATACCAGGTGTCATGCCGCCGTCGACGGGCAACGAGGTAATCAAGCCGATCTTCGGCTGCTCAGGGTTGGAAAGCGTGTACACCAGTTTTGTGAGATCATACTCGATGAACGCTTCACGCTCGAGATTGAAGAAAGAAATGACTTCCTGATCATCGGTCGAGTTGGTTGCTGCAAGGCCGAAGTAGCCGACCTCACCAATGTCGCCAAGCGGCACCGCTTGGAGACCAAAGCCAACTGCTCGGTCTTCAACATCGGAAAACGGTTCAGGGTCAAAATATTGGACCTGCAGCATACCGCCCGACAGCGCCGAATACTGGCTCAGTAGATCACGAACCCGTTGGAAATAAACCGCGTGGCGTGGGCTCGCTTCTGATAACGCTTGTGAAAAATAGACCCGCACGACAATCGGTTCCTGAATCTCTTGGAAAACAGGAATCGTTTCCTTAGTCAGCGTAAAGACACGACCTTCTGTGACATCTATTCGCGCCGCACTAAACACAGTCTGAGAAATAATATTCACAGCCAGAAATAGAACCGCGGCAACGGCGACAGCGACTAAGGCCAAGCGGCTCTTATCAATGTTTGTCATGGTCTCGCCCTTCCCTATGCCGCTTTCTTCGCATCGACTGCGACTGTCGTTGCGAAAAGCCAAAACGCGATCATCGATAAGAAGAAGACCACGTCACGAAACTCCATAACGCCGCGGGTCACTGATTCAAATCGAACCAAGAAGCTCGAGGCTGCAATGACATCAACAAGGAATAGCGGCGCCCAAGTGCGGAAGAAGTTGAGTACGAGATCAAGGCCGCTCATGGTGAAGATAAAACACACAGCGGCGGCTGCGATAAACGCGATTATTTGATTGCGGGTTAACGCCGACATGCAGGCTCCGATGGATAAAAATGCACCGGCCATCAAGAAACTGCCAATGTAGCTTAAGCCAATCACACCGTGATCTGGATCGCCGAGATAGGACACGGTAATCCAAATTGGAAATGTTGAAGCCAGAGCTATACCGCAGAACAACCAAGCCGCCAGAAATTTACCAAGCACGGCGTCGGTTGTCGTGATTGGTAATGTGAGCAACTGCTCTATCGTGCCGCTTTTGCGTTCTTCTGACCAAAGACGCATCGCAACCGCGGGCACGAGCAACAGGTAGAGCCACGGATGAAAGCTGAAGAACGGCTCCAAGGACGCCTGACCGCGGTCGAAAAAGCGGCCGATATAGAAGGTAAACGCGCCCGTCATCGCAACAAAGATTGCGATGAAGATAAAGGCCATTGGCGTGGTGAAGTAACTGTAGAGTTCGCGCTTGGCGATGATCCAGAGATTACGCATGAGTGGACCCTCCCGCCGTGATCTGCCGGAAGACGGCATCAAGGTCGCCCCGGTTTTTGTAAAGCTGTGAATAGGCAATCGTGTTCTCACGCAATACGGAACCAACGGTGTCTAGAATTTCAGTGTCGCCATCCGCCACACATTGAATTTCCATCGTACCGTCAGTGCGCGTTGTTTGAGTAACGCCAGAAACTCCGTTGGCCGTCTGTAGCTTGGCAACTGCACCCGTTGCAACGTCTGCCCTAACGACGATGTGCACGGCGTTATGTTCTGGCAATTTGTGCAGCAGCTCCTCGGACGTGCCATCGGCGAGTAGCCGCCCATTGCCGATAATGACGGCCCGCGTACAAACAGCTTCGACTTCTTCCAGTATATGCGTCGAAACAATAATGGCTTTCTCAGCAGCCATCTCTTCAATCAGCGTACGCACGTGATGTTTTTGATTGGGGTCGAGTCCGTCAGTAGGCTCGTCCAGAATAAGGACCGGTGGATCATGCAAAATGGCCTGGGCCATCCCGACCCGACGCTTATAGCCCTTCGATAGAACTTCGATAGAGCGATCAATCACGTCTTCCAGTTTGATCTTGGCCACCACCTCTTCGATCCGCGTCCTGGCGGCTTGCCCGCTCAGTCCCCTCACCTCAGCGATGAAAGTAAGAAAGGCCCGAACCGTCATATCTTCGTATGCGGGCGAGCCTTCGGCCATATAGCCGAGGAGCGATTTCACCTTAACCGGATCAAGTGCCACATCGTGGCCGCACACTTTGGCGGTGCCCGCCGTCGGTGCAAGAAAACCCGCAACCATACGCATGGTGGTCGACTTCCCGGCCCCATTGGGACCGAGGAAACCAAGGACTTCGCCCTTGCCGACGGTCAGGCTGATGCCGTCAACCGCGACAAAGGGTCCAAAGTGTTTTGACAGCCCGTCGAGTTCGACCATGGTCTCCATCGTGCGTGCCTCCTTATTTTTGCCAGCACCTTGCCCCTTGTAGCGGGGATTTATCGGGAAATTGGCAACAGTGAGCGCAGAATTCAAGAGGCATAAGCCACGAGAAAGCAAACCTTTTCAAGACTGTAAGGAATAACCAGCATTAGCGGCGTGACCATAGGCCACGGCCGCTAGACTGTGGTTGCCGTCAGGATCCAGCTTTCATGGGCGCGGGCTCTTCAGTCCGGGCATACCATTCGATGCTCGACAAGTTTGGCTTGTCCCAGGATTCTGGTGGCGGCGCTTCCAGCATATGGGGATGATGCTTCTCCATGTGCGCCAGCACGTTTTTCTTGAAGCCGTCGATCCCATCCAACGACGTGACAGTTGACTGATAGAGACAGTGACCCGGCGCCTGCCCCATAAGCAACCATGGCAGCCAGGGTGTCACGCGCGACCACGTACCCGTCTTTTTCACAGTGGTCAGGTTTTCGTTTTGCGCGTCGGCGAGGCTGAGCACATGGGTATAACATTCAGAGACTCGGTTCATCGCGCCTGAGCTTTCCCGCAGCCACTTGTCCGGCTTCAGCGCAGACGGGTAGTACAGGTTGATGTTCGTCAAGGCCGTAATCATTCCATTGCCCGAGTGAGACCAATTCAAAATGTATTCTTTGCGGCCGGCATTCGCCTCTTTGTTGAGTCCGCCATAGGACGGCCCGCCGACGTTGATGTAATCAGCGATGTGGATATTCCACGGGTCGTTGGTCACATCGACCACGCGGACTTTCTCGTCCATGTACGGATTCACGTAGTCGGACAGAATTTCTCCGGTCGCGAGGTCTGTGTATAGAATGGATTCACGGTGCAAGTTCCGATATGTGCCATCCGGTTAGCGCTCGTTCCTGCCGACACTGACCACTTCAAAACCGAAGAGGTCTTTGACTTTTTCGCCCGGCCGCACGCCCGACACGATTCCTGTGACGCTGCCGTACTTGACTTTGCTTTCGTCCAAGTCCCCAGCCATGCGAGCCCGCAAGTTCATGTTACCCTTGCCGGTCGTGAGATCAATGTACGGCCCGGTCAACGTCGGCGCATCGGCCGCATTAGCCTGTGTGACCGGCCCGGCTGCAGCCAACCCGGCTCCCTCTGCAAGAAAATGACGACGTAGCATTAGAGACTCCTTAAATTAGGAAAAAGAAAAACCATAGCAGCAGAAGTCGGGCGAGTCTGGCGATAATCCCATCAGAATCGCGCGGTCATCTTTATGCTTCCACCATGCTTTGACGTTCGTTGGCAGCCCCAGCCAGACTCGAACCGTCTTGGCAAAGCCGAGCCGACCATAAAGATCAGGTCCGACGTCCGCCCACGAGAAAGCAGCATAAATCATGATTTAATTGAGGGAATTGACAACAGTGAACGTAGATTTCAAGACTGTAGGGATTAACGGGCCCAGCATGGCCTGAACCTGATGACCCAATATGCTCTCTTTGAAAGCTGGTCCATTTATGCTGAACAGAATTCGGTCAAAAATTCATCGTTTAACGAAGCCTGCAGAACTGCCTGATGACCCGGCGCTGCGGGATAAGTATCACTTTGTTCGAGACTATGCGCGTTACGTACATGAATTGATGGCGATCCATCCACTCGATAAAGCCATGGAGATAGCTGTTGGCGGGCGCTACGAGGAAATTGGCGTTATCGAGAAAAACGTACTTCGCCATGTCGGCCTTAGTGACGGCATGAGTTTAGTTGACCTGGGTTGCGGAAGTGGCCGGTTGGCACACAGTCTCTCTCAAGAGATGCAAATCGACTATTGCGGCATTGACGTCGTGGAGGCCCTGTTAGACTACGCTCGAACAAAAGCCCCCACCCATTACCGCTTTCTCGCTAACTGGGCGCTAACGCTTCCGCTAGAGAAAGCCTCGGCTGACATAATCTGCGCCTTCAGCCTACTCACACATCTGCACCACGCGGAATCATACCTTTACCTAGAGGAGATGCACCGCGTCTTGAAGCCGACTGGGCGCGTTGTATTTTCTTTTCTGGAATTTGCAGAACCTAACCATTGGCCGGCATTCGAGGGAACGGTCAAAGGAGAGCGTTTAAACGCGTCTCGTCATCTCAATACCTTTATTGAGCGGCACGCAATCGAACTGTGGGCCGAAAACCTCGGGTTTCAATGTGAAGCATTCATTGACAGTGCCGATGCACCATACGGCGGGGCCGCATTAGGTCAATCAATCGCAATATTGAAACCTAATTGACGTTCCTGCCAGTTGGCTCACTGGTCGCTTTGCGGTCTATGTGAGGAATTTGGTGAGCCCAGCAGGACTCGAACCTGCGACCCGCTGATTAAAAGTCAGCTGCTCTACCACCTGAGCTATGGGCTCTAACTCGCGAAGTCCGCATAGTCCGGCCCCGAGTGCGGCGCACCATAGTTAGCGCCCTCGGGCCGGTCAAGCGTTACAAATCGCCCTTTTGGGGGCGGTCTAACCTATTCGTCAACGTCGGCCGCAACCTGCATCTGAACAATCCGATCTGGATAGGTCACAGTCCCGTTGCGTGCGGGGTTGCCTTTGCGGATTTGATCGACGAATTCCATGCCTTCAACGACCTTACCGAAATAGGTGTATTGCCCATTCAAGTGCGGGGCGTGATCGAGCACGACATAAAACTGGCTGTTGGCAGAATTTATATCAGACGCCCGTGCCATGGAGAGTGAGCCCCGGACCTGATCTTCATCGTTAAATTCAGCAGGCAGGTTCGGCAGATCAGAGCCGCCGGTGCCATCGCCTTCGGGATCGCCTGTCTGGGCCATAAAGCCCTCAATCACCCGGTGCCAGACCAAGCCATCATAGAAGCCGCGACGCGCCAGCTCCTTGAATCGGTCAACATGTTGGGGTGCGATATCGGGACGCAATTCAATGACCACACGGCCATATTCCAGGTCCAAGTAGATCGTATTCTCAAGATCCTGCGCATCTGCTGCACTTGCTGTCATAGCGATTAGGGCCCCCGCCACCCAATTAACCAATGTCTTCATGCCAAATTCTCCAACTTTTTCTTCAAGACGTTCGGCTTCCGCAGCCGGTTTACCCAATCACGCGGAAACGCTCAAGCCTGGATTATGTGTCTGATTGTGGCGATTACCGGGCAGCCAAGGCCGTCATCACCCGTTTTGCAATGGCTTTGGGCACAAAGTGGGTGATGTCACCGCCAAACTGCCCAATTTCCTTGACGAACCGAGACGAAATAAACTGGTTCCGTTCAGAGGCCATAAGGAAGGTCGTTTCAACGTCGGGGTTCAACCGCGCATTCATGCCTGCCATTTGAAATTCATATTCAAAGTCGGAGACCGCGCGCAGCCCGCGAATAATAACCCGGCCCCCGATGTCGGTGACAAACTCCATAAGCAATTTGTCGAAGGACACCACTTCGACCGGGACTTTCACGACATCGCTGGGCAGAGCGGCAATTTGTTCGCGGCACATCGAAACGCGGTCATCGAGGTTAAACAAAGGCCCCTTGCCTGCGTTGGCCGCGACGCCAACCACAAGCTTATCAACGACCTTTGTCGCCCGACTGATAATATCAAGGTGCCCATTCGTCGTCGGGTCAAAGGTCCCTGGATAGACGCCGATCAGCATCTGTGCCTTGTCGTCACTCATCTGATGCTACGCCGTCTTCATCGCCGCCGCTGGATTCGACGACGGCATCGGTGTCTTCGGCTGGTGCGCCCTCCGCTTCCTCTTCAGGGTTTCCTTCGACCTCGGTCTCATCATCGGTCTTAAGATGCGCAACAGACATCACTGTTTCATCGTCTGATGTTGAGAACAGTGTCACACCTTGTGTTGCTCGGCCGGCAATGCGGATATCACCAACTGGAATACGAATGACCTTACCGGCATCCGTAATCATCATGGCTTCATCATCAGCATCGACGGGGAAAGCCGCCGCCACGTCGCCGTTGCGCTTATTCGTCGCGATCGACGTCACACCCTGCCCGCCACGCTTGGTGATACGGTACTCATAGGCAGAGGTCCGCTTACCGTAGCCTCTGCGCGTAACGGTGAGAATGAATTCCTCGCCTTGTGCCATACGGGCAAAATCTTCTTCCGAAATTGCTGGCGCTTCTCCGGACTCATCTGCAGCCTCGACATCGTCCTCGTCCATACCTCGTAGTTTGCGTGCAAGTTTGAGGTACGAGTCACGGGTCTCTGTATCGAATTCCATATGATGCAAAATGGTCATGGAAATAACGCTGTCGTCTTTGCCCAGCCGAATGCCTCGTACACCGACGGAGGAGCGGCCGGCAAATACGCGGACGTCGCCAACGGGGAAACGGATAGCTTTACCCGCCTGAGTCGACAGCAACACATCATTGCCGTCGTCACACACCGCGACGCCAACCAAACGGTCACCTTCATTCAGTTTCATGGCGATCTTGCCGTTACGCATCACGTTGGTGAAATCTGACAACGCGTTACGGCGAACGTTCCCTGACGTGGTGGCAAACATGACATTGAGATCTGCCCACGCGTCTTCATCTTCTGGCAACGGCATAACTGTCGAGATGGTCTCGCCTTCACTGAGCGGCAACAGGTTGACCATCGCTTTGCCACGCGATTGCGGCGTGCCGAGCGGCAACTTGTAGACTTTGAGTGTGTAAACCATTCCCGTAGTGGAGAAGAACAGCAACGGCGTATGGGTGTTGACGACGTATAGCGACGTGACGAAATCCTCGTCCTTGGTAGCCATACCCGCCCTGCCCTTGCCGCCGCGGCGTTGGGCACGGTACGTCGACAGCGGCACGCGCTTGATGTAGCCGGCATTGGTTACCGTACACACCATGTCTTCGCGCTGAATCAGGTCTTCAATGTCGGTCTCAAACTCGTTGTGCGTAATTTCTGTCCGTCGCGGTGTGGCGTACTCTTCCCGCATCTCAACAAGTTCAGCGCGCATGATGTTGTACAAGCGCTCACGGGACCGCAGAATGTCGAGGAAATCGACGATCTGATCACCGAGTTCCTTGAGCTCTTTATGAATCTTTTCCCGCTCCAGACCGGTCAGTCGATGGAGGCGTAGATCCAGGATGGCTTTCGCTTGCGCCTCTGAAAGGGTGTAGGAGCCGTCAACGACTTTGCGATCCGGTTCATCAATAATTTCAATCAACGGCTTAACGTCGAGAGCAGGCCAAGCCCGGCCCATCAAGCCTTCACGAGCCGTTTGCGCATCCGGTGCCGCTCGGATCAGGGCAATAACCTCATCGAGGTTCGCAACTGCAATGGCCAGGCCAACCAAGGTGTGAGCGCGATCACGCGCCTGCCCCAGTTCGTAGACCGTCCGACGCCGAATAACTTCTTCCCGGAACGCAATAAAGGCTGAGAGAATTTGCCTGAGATTCAGGAGCTCGGGCCGACCAGCGTTAATGGCCAGCATATTGCAGCCAAAACTGGTCTGCAGCGGCGTGAACCGATAGAGCTGATTCAGGATAATATCGGCCTGCGCATCGCGCTTAATCTCAACAACGACGCGCACACCATTGCGATCTGACTCGTCGCGCAGGTCAGAAATGCCTTCTATCCGCTTATCACGCACCAGCTCAGCGATCTTTTCGACCATAGAGGCCTTGTTGACCTGGTACGGCACTTCAGTGATGACAATGGCCTCGCGGTCCTTGCCCATGTCTTCAATGTCGGCCCGACCGCGAATAAGAACAGACCCGCGCCCAGTGGCGTAAGCAGACCGTGCACCCGTTTGGCCGAGGATAATTCCGCCGGTCGGGAAATCAGGTCCTGGAACCATGTCGATGAGCGCTTCATCAGTGGTCCCTGGCTCGTCAATCAGGGCACAGCAGGCGTCAATCACCTCACCCAGGTTATGGGGTGGGATATTCGTGGCCATGCCAACGGCGATGCCGCCAGCGCCGTTAACCAGCAGATTTGGGAACCGGGCAGGCAACACCACCGGCTCATGGACGGATTCATCGTAGTTTGGTTGAAAATCAACGGTTTCCTTGTCGATATCATCGATCAGGCTATGGGCCGCTTTCTGCAGGCGGGCTTCCGTGTAACGCATGGCCGCGGGCGGATCGCCGTCCATTGAGCCAAAGTTACCCTGACCGTTGATCAACGGCAGCCGCATCGAGAAGTCCTGGGCCATCCGGACCATCGCATCGTAGATCGCCTGGTCACCGTGTGGGTGATATTTACCCATCACGTCACCAACGATACGCGCCGATTTCCGGAACGGTTTGTTATATTCGTAGCCGCTTTCCTTCATCGCATAGAGAATGCGGCGGTGGACCGGCTTGAGACCGTCTCTAACGTCAGGAAGAGCCCGGCTGACGATCACGCTCATAGCGTAATCCAGGTAGGACTTCTTCATTTCGTCTTCGATTGTGACGGTTGCTATATCGTACGCAGGAGGGACTTCGGTGGGTTCGCTCAAAATGCTACTCGGAGATTAGTAACAGCCTATTTTTGACCAGGTGCGCCGGCGCTTTTTGTTGCACTGCACACAATTGATTTTTATGTCCAAATGTGAGGTTTCGGAGTCTGGGCAAAAAACGGTGTTACGGTTAGATTTCACCGCAAAAATGTATCAGAGATCAGGTCTGAAATCCAACTGAGTCGACACCCCTTGTGCGACTATTTTCGAGGCACTTCTTCGGCACCGCAAAAACAAAAAAACAGCAGCAAAGACAACCCCTTAGACGCCCCCTAAAACCACATAATAAATGGCCACAGGACGCGTTCGAGCCGTCACTATTTCGAGGCTTCGGTCCGCCGTGCAAGAGACGTCAGACTCGACCTCAAACGCCTTGCATAATATTGATAAATAGCAGGCTATTTAGAACGGGATTTCGTCGTCCATATCGCCGCCGCCTGACTGGCCAGCATCCCATCCGCCACCATCGCCACCACCAGAGGGCTCAGAAGCGCCGTAGCCGGCGCCACCACCGCCACCGCCAGAGGAGTCACCCCGGCCGTCCAACATGGTGAGTTCGCCGCCATAGCCCTGCAGAACCACCTCAGTGGTGTATTTGTCTTGGCCGGACTGGTCTTGCCACTTGCGGGTTTGCAATTGGCCGCTGACATAAACCTTCGACCCCTTTTTCAGGTATCGCTCAGCGATATCAGCCAAATTGCCGAAGATAACAACACGGTGCCACTCGGTCTTTTCCTTACGTTCGCCGGTGTTTTTGTCTTTCCAGCTGTCCGATGTTGCGATGCTTAGATTGGCGACCTTGTTGCCGTTTTGCATCGAGCGAACCTCAGGATCCCGACCAAGATTACCGATGAGAATGACTTTATTGACGCTGCCAGCCATGGCCGAACTCCTTTGAACTAAGATTTCGCACACGATACCCGGCGCGCTGTCTGAGGCAAGCTTTATGGAGCCCCTCACCCTTTTTAAAAAAAGACACTGTGGATAGTGTGGATAAACACAGAGATTCTGCCCCATATAAACACTGTGAAAGCAGTTGCCGCATCGCAGAGGCGTGGTGTTTAATCTTGATCAATTGCTCCGGTGTTCAATGCTGATATCAAAACAGTCAGCCGCATTGGAAAATAGGGTCAGGGACCTAAAAATGGACATGACGTCCCCTCGTCTGGATGCAGGAGACGACGGCGAGCTTGAGATTGAGCTCAAGCTCACGATGAGCCCAAAAAGCTTGTCGAAGCTCCTATTAAGGCTGAGCAAAACCAGCGGCGCTGATCGGACCAGCCGTAAAACAGCCCGAATCGTTTCAACCTACTATGACACTCAAGATCGTTGGCTGCGCCAGCAAGGCCTGACGCTTCGTGTCCGTCAAAAAGCCGGTAAACGGGTCCAAACAGTTAAGAGTGAAGGCTCCAGCGCGTTAGGTATGTTCGCCCGCACAGAGTGGACGACACCGATCGAAAGCAGAACCCCTGATCTAACCGTAATTAAGGCCCCTGCAATCAAAGCGCGCTTGGGTGCCCTTCGACATGAAGAACTCATCCCCCTGTTCAAGACCGACGTCAAACGCACCACGCTTCTCATGCAGCACACACGCGTACCGGGCGACAGCGCGACTGTTGAATTAGCCTTCGATCAAGGCCGCATCGTCTCAGGAAAGAAAACCGACCAAATTTCTGAAGTCGAATTGGAATTGGTTAAGGGGACAACCACGGCACTTCTGGACTTGGCCAAAAGCATCTCACGCCAGGTTCCATCTATTCTCAGCCTGGGAAGCAAGGTGAACCGTGGTTTTGACCTCACAGACGGGACACACCCACAAGCATCGATGGCTGAGAAAATCTCGCTAAAAAAGCGGCACTCCGTCGAAGAAGCCATGGTTCATATTCTGCGCCTGTCTCTCAACCAATTGCTCGCGAATAGAAATGCCGCCGTTTCAGGCAAGGATATTGAAGGCGTTCATCAGGCCCGTGTTGCGATCCGACGCATTCTCTCGGCCCTTATATTGTTCCGGAAGTATCTATATGGGCCAGAGGTTGAGCACATTAAAGCTGAGGCGCGATGGTTGATCGACATCCTTGGCGACGCACGCGACATTGATGTCTTTATTAACGAAGTCCTGGCTGCGGTCATCCAAGGAAGACCAGACGACAAAGATCTCACAGCCCTAATACGGAGCGCGAAAAAAGCCCGAACAGCCGCCTATAGAAGGGTGCGCTCCGCGTTATCGTCCCGCAGGTATACGACGGCTATGCTTGATCTCTCGTCCTGGATTGAAGAACGGATCTGGCGCAACACTGTGACCCGAAGCAAACTGGACGCTCCAATTGGGCCGACCTCGGCTAAACTTTTGGCCAAACGGCATCGCAAAATCTTGAAACGCGGCAAAGACTTTGCGGACATGGACTCAGCCGATCGCCATACCGTCCGCATTGCCCTCAAGAAGGTGCGGTATGCGTCTGAGTTCTTTTCCGCTCTATATCCCGAGAAACGGACGCGTCCATACATCGCCGCCATGCGCCACCTCCAAACGGCGTTGGGCACCGCGAACGATATTGCCACAGCTGAGATTTTGACTGAGAGCCTCTTAAAGCAGGTCCGCCGGGGCACAAAGGACGCGGACACAATTCGGTCTGGCGTGGGAAAGGTGCTAGGCTGGCATAGCCATGCGGCCAAGGAAGCAAATGCTGACGTCACGGCCCTTTGGACAAGCTTTGCGAAGAGCAAGCCGTTCTGGCCTACCTCATCGCGCTGAATAGGATTGGCATAGATGCTCTCTGTTCTTGTCGCGAACCCTAAAGGCGGCTGTGGCAAATCCACCCTCGCCACAAATCTCGCCGCCGCTTTTGCAAATAGCGGAATGAAAACGGCGCTCGCCGATGTTGATCCGCAAAAAAGCTCACTCACGTGGCTGAAACTACGGCCCCAGGATGCCGCCAAAATTGAAGGCCTGAACTGGCTTAAGAATGAAGGCGAAATGACCAAAGGATTGCATCGTCTGGTCATTGATGTCGGCGCCGGAATCCCGAAACAGCATTTCGATGTGCTGTTAAAAGCAGCAGACTTGGTTGTGATGCCAGTGCTCCCGTCGATTTTCGACGAAACCACAACCGGTGAGTTCCTTCAAAAGGTTGAAACTTTGAAGCCGATCAGCAAGGGCACCAAGCCGATAGCCATTGTCGGCAATAGAATGCGCGCCAACACTAGAGCCGCTGGGCGTTTAGAAGCATTCCTTGACGATGTCGGCCATCAGGTCGTGACGCGCCTATCGGATCGCAGCGCGTACAGCGAAATGGCTAGCCAAGGCTTATCGGTCTTTGATCGCCCAGGCGCGCACAAATCCATTATTGAATCCGACTGGATGCCCTTGATCCAGTTTGTCGAAAGCCAGGACTGGGCCTACGCCGTCGGCTAACGAAAAAGGGCGCCCCGCAGGACGCCCTTTTCCAATCTCAATTTAGACCGTTCTAGAAGTTGAACGTTGTCCGTACACCAATCTGACGCTTGTCGGGCAGTTGAGCCTGCAATGCGTTTTCTAGAATGAAAGTGGTTGGTGGCGGGAAGAACGCCAAGTTGATGGTCGTGAAGTCCGTGGTGTTGAAGGCTTGCTTCACTGTATCGTCGTTGAACAGATTGTTCGCGAAAGCGACGATACTCCAGTTGTCAGACACCAGACCTGCGCGAAGATCAACCATCCAGTAGCTCGGCATGATCAGGATGTTGTCTGACGTATCAAAACGATCATCTTGATACTGCACATCGGTTTCAATCAACCAGTTGACCTCGTCGGTTAGCGGTTGGCTATAGGATATACCACCGACAAACGAATGCTTAGCAACGTCTTCCAGTTCGTTGCCAGTCCGGTCGAGGGCACAGGACTTGTTGGTGCCCAGTAGAACAATCGTACAATTGCCAACCGCAGCAATGGTCGCAACGCCGGTGCCATTCACGATGAAATCGTTATAGGTGGCATCGATGTAAGAATAGCTGGCCGTCAAGTTCAAGCCATTGACCGGAGCCCATGCTAGATCAAGCTCTAGGCCTTTAACTTCGGCCGATGAGGCATTAACCGTCCGCGTTCCTGTCAGACCGTTGTCCGCAAGAAACTGGGTCGCCGTTTGCTTGCCCGAGAAGTCCTCGTAATAGACCGCAGCGTTCGCAATCACCTTGCCGTCATCCCATGAAGTTTTTGTTCCAACTTCATAGACCCACATAGTTTCACGATCGAAACGGAATGTTTCTGGAGTGAAGCCTGCCGCCCCGGCTCCAACGGTGCTGATACCAGCCGGCTTAGCACCTTTCGCGACAGACCCGTAGAACAGCATGTCATCACTGGCCGTATACTCGAGAGAGAACCGCGGCGTAAAGAAGCTGTCACTCGATGTCGCGTCGATGTTAGGGGACGCCATTGGCAGTGGATTTGGCGGGCCCGCAACACCAAATGCATCAACGATGCGGGGACCGGTAGGACCAGATACGAACTGATCTTCATCCGTATAACGGCCTTCAACGTGGAACGTTAATTGGTCCGTAAAGTCATACTCAAACATCGCGAAGGCGGACAAGTGTTCAGTATCGCGCACCCACATATTAGGCGGTGTGCCGTCTAGCTGCGCAAAGAAAATACCGCACGGGAGAAAGGGAATACCCGGAAACAGCTGATTATTGGTACAGGCTAAGTTATGTGAATCTTGATCAACTTTTTCTTCCCAATACAAACCGCCAATCATCCAACGCAGACGCTCGTCATCGTTAGACTGTAAACGAATCTCCTCACTGAATAGTTTGGTTTCGCTTTCAACGCTGAACATCGTCCCTGACGTTGTTTCAAAGAAACTTCCCTGACGATTGTTTTCTGAGTCCTGGCTCACGTCGGCACTCGCGTAATGTGTTACCGAAGTGAACGAGCCGAAACCGAGGTCCCAATCGAGGGTCGCGGCAACGCGGAAAATTTCCCGCTCACTGCCACGGAATTCTTTACCCGTCGCCGGATCTTCAGAAATTGTCGCTTCAGGCAAATCGGAGGCATCAGGCACTACACCTGCAAACACGCCAACAAACGGAACCGCGGGGCTAACAACACCCGGATCAAAGATCGGGCCAAATGCTGAAGCCGGAACCGGCAACTGGGTGTTTTGCCCACCGAAGGCAAACGCTGACTGACCAAGGTGGTCATCGGTGTATTCAATCCGTGTTGTCAGCGACACATCTTCATTGGCGTTCCAGATCGAGGACAGAGCCAAGCCATAACCATCGCTGTCAGCAAGGTCCGCGCCTGTTACGGAGTTATCGTGGAAGCCATCGAAATTCCAAACTGAGGCATTAACGCCGATCAAAAACTTGTCTTCAACAACTGGACCATACAAACCAACAGTCGCTTCAACTTGATTGCGCTGTCCGCCATTGAGTGAGAACTTGCCTTCCCATTCGTTGGTCGGCTTCTTGGTCACGTAGTTGATGGCACCGGCGAAGGCCGAGCGACCATACAGAGCACTCTGCGGGCCCTTAACAATTTCGACCCGCTCAAGATCAAACAAGCGGTTGTTGACCAGCAGCGACCCACCGGCCGATTGAATGGACTCACTGGAGACATCAACGCCGTCTAACAGTAAGGCGACATTGGTGCGACCGCGAGACGGAGCCAGACCACGAATAGTGATCCGCACATCCTGTGGGAAGGTGCCCTGGTCGACTTGAACGCCAGCGGTCAGCCGCGCCACATCTTCGATGCTGCTTAGACCTTTCCGTTCCAAAGTGTCAGCCGTAAAGGCAGTAATCGCCAACGGAACTTCCTGGAGGCTTTCTGACCGCTTACGTGTGGTAACCACGATTTCTTCAACGGCGAGTTGGGCGAAGGCCGGTGCGGCATCCATGGCCAGCATCGCGCCGATGACGCCGAGCGAAGCGGCTGTGCTTTTCAAAGTAAGGTGAGACCCGTAGGCCATAGTGTCATCCTCCCCAGGAAGTAAATCTGTGATCCCCGCACAATCAGGGCATTTGTCCTATTTCTAAACCTGAGACTAGTTATACAACCACTACTTGGTCAGTGTCTTCCGCTGGAAGCTCGCAACTGAGCTAAGGCGCAAGTTCTGAAAATCTGTTGCCAATTTGCATCCGCCCCGCCCGCCATGTCAGTACAGGCTGCTTTCCGGCCTGAACCCCGTGGATTTCTCATCCCCCTCGGCGTTCTAATCGTATATCAAGATTGCCAATCAAATCCGGACGCCGTACAACGGTATCAAATAAGAACATAAGTAGAACAATACCGTGAATAAAGCCCTGAAAACTGCGAAATCCGTTAAAAAGAGCACGACCCGCGCGGACCCGGCGCAAAAGAAGACCTCCAGGCCGTCTGCGACTGGGTTAAGCCCGGTAATCAGCGTGCGCGGCGCCCGCGAGCACAATCTCCAGGACATCACCGTCGAGCTGCCCCGCAACCAACTTGTGGTCATCACAGGATTGTCCGGATCGGGCAAAAGCTCCCTCGCCTTCGATACCATCTACGCCGAGGGTCAACGCCGCTATGTCGAAAGCCTGTCCGCTTATGCCCGACAGTTCTTGGAACTGATGCAGAAGCCGGATGTGGACTCTATAGATGGCCTGTCGCCAGCCATTTCCATCGAGCAGAAGACCACCAGCCGCAACCCGCGCTCGACCGTCGGCACCGTCACCGAAATTCACGACTACATGCGCCTGCTCTGGGCCCGCATCGGCGTGCCTTACTCTCCGGCCACCGGATTGCCCATCGAAGCCCAGACGGTCACTCAAATGGTCGATCGGATCATGGCCATGGGCGACGGCACCCGGTTGTATCTGCTCGCGCCTATTGTCCGTGGCCGCAAAGGCGAATACCGCAAAGAATTAGCCGAGTTACAAAAGAAGGGCTTCCAGCGCGTCAAAGTCGACGGCACCTTGCACGAGATCGACGCGGTCCCGGCGCTGAACAAAAAGCTCAAGCACGACATTGAAGTGGTGGTCGACCGGGTTGTCGTCCGCGATGATCTGGAGAGCCGCCTCGCCGACAGCTTAGAAACCGCCCTGGGCCTGACCGATGGCATTGCCTTCGCCGAAGACGCCGATAAAGACGGACCCAAAGGTCGCACGGTCTTTTCCGCCAAGTTCGCCTGCCCGGTTTCGGGCTTCACCATTGATGAGATTGAACCGCGGCTGTTCTCCTTCAACAATCCGTTCGGTGCCTGCCCGTCCTGCGATGGCCTCGGCGTGCGCATGCATTTCGATCCTGATCTCGTCATCCCTGACAAAACCAAAACCCTGGCCGAAGGCGCAGTCGCGCCCTGGTCCAATGCCTCACCGCCCTCGCCGTACTATCTGCAAGCCTTGCGCGGTGTCGCCAAGCTGCATAAGGCCAATGTCGATACGCCTTGGAAGAAGCTGCCCAAGAAAGTGCGCGATGCCATTCTCACCGGCAGCGGCGATATCCCGATCCTGATTAAGTTTGGCGACGGCACCCGCAAGTTCGAAACCCGCAAGCCCTTTGAAGGCGTGATCAACAATCTCTCCCGCCGCTGGCGCGAAACGGATTCCGCCTGGATCCGCGAAGAACTCTCTAAGTATCAAACCAGTCAGCCCTGCGGTGCCTGCGACGGCCACCGCCTCAAGCCCGAAGCGCTGGCGGTCAAGATCGACGGCAAACACGTCAGCGAAATCTCCCAGTTGTCCATCGCCGATGCCTACGCTTGGTTTACGGCGCTGGAGAAAAAGCTCTCAGTCAAAGACACCGAGATCGCCCGCCGCATTTTGCGCGAAATTGGCGAACGCCTCGGCTTCCTTAATAACGTCGGGCTGGAATACCTCACCCTCGCCCGCAATTCTGGCACGCTCTCCGGCGGCGAGAGTCAGCGCATCCGCCTCGCCTCACAAATCGGCTCCGGCCTCACCGGCGTGTTGTATGTGTTGGATGAACCGTCCATCGGTTTGCATCAGCGGGACAACGAACGCCTACTGCAAACCCTGCGCCGCCTGCGCGACATCGGCAACACGGTGATCGTCGTCGAGCATGATGAAGACGCCATTCGCACCGCCGATCATTTGGTTGATATGGGCCCCGGAGCCGGCGTGCATGGCGGTCATGTGGTCGCCGAAGGCACACCATCGAAGGTGATGCAGAACAAGAAGTCACTCACCGCTGCTTACCTCACCGGACTCAAAACCATTCCCGTGCCGACGGATCGCCGCAAAGGCAACGGCAAGGCGATCAAAGTCCTCGGTGCTGAAACCAACAACCTGCAAAAGGTCGATGTGGATTTCCCCCTCGGCACCTTCACCTGTGTCACCGGTGTGTCCGGGGGCGGCAAATCATCCCTGGTATTGGAGACCCTCTATAAGGCCCTGGCCAAAACCCTGCACGGCGCCCGCGCATTGCCCGGCCCCCACAAAAAGATCGACGGGCTGACCTATATCGACAAAATCGTCGACATCGACCAAAGCCCCATCGGCCGCACCCCGCGCTCCAACCCGGCCACCTACACCGGCGCCTTCACGCCGATCCGCGATTGGTTTGCCGAACTGCCCGAGGCCAAAGCCCGCGGCTACAAACCGGGGCGCTTTTCCTTCAACGTCAAAGGCGGGCGCTGCGAAGCGTGCCAGGGCGACGGCGTCATTAAAATCGAGATGCACTTCCTGCCCGATGTTTATGTCACCTGCGATGTCTGCGCCGGGCGGCGCTACAACCGCGAGACCCTCGACATCAAGTTCAAGGGTAAGTCCATCGCCGACGTGCTCGACATGACCGTCGAAGAAGGCGTCGACTTCTTCAAGGCCGTGCCCGGCATCCGCGACAAGATGGTGCTGCTGCAGCAGGTCGGGCTGGACTACATCCACCTCGGCCAACAGGCCACCACCCTGTCTGGCGGCGAAGCGCAACGGGTCAAGCTGGCGAAGGAACTGTCAAAGCGTGCAACCGGGCGCACGCTATACATCCTCGATGAACCGACCACCGGCTTACACTTTGAAGACGTCAGAAAATTACTCGAAGTGCTCCATCACCTGGTCGACCAGGGCAACACCGTCATCGTCATCGAACATAATCTCGAGGTCATCAAAACCGCCGACCACATCATCGACATCGGCCCCGAAGGCGGCGCCGGCGGCGGCAGCATTGTTGCCACCGGCACACCGGAAGCCGTGGCCAAGGTGAAGAAGAGCTACACGGGGCAATATTTGAAGGGAAGTTTAGGGAAGAAGTGAGGCTAGTTACGAGAAGTAAGAAACCTTAAACGCGCTTCAATTACTTCCTCAAGGTCTGTTCTACCTTGTTCGTTATTCAGATAAAGAATGTGTCGATAATGCTTTAAGTCGAATGGAACATGATCTGTATTTTGCACGATTGGAATTACAGATCGTCCAAGGGTATGTGCAATACCCGCTTCATAGAACACATTTGGATTCTTGTTACTAAAATCACAAACGACGATTTTGGAACGATATATCAATGAGAATATGTCCTGTATTATCTCATTCGCTTCCCAAATTTCGTTTGCATTCATGCACCGGAGTCCGATTTTGACGCAAGCTTTCTGCAATGTGGAATAAACTTCATCGAAATCTGGATGAAAAGGCATCATTACCGAAACCAAATCTGGTTCTTGGCCTGTATCAGGAATTCTAAATACAGACGGCTTTATGGGCACCGCCTCGACGCTTTCCTGTGGCGTCGCATCTAACGTAGAACTCAACATAACATTCTTTAAGACGCTCTGAGTGATTACACCTGCATCTATAAGCACCGAAAATAAATCTGCATCCTTCAACGCCCAGTGGGTTCGGTACATTTCCATATTGCCAATATCGAGCTCCCATACGAGCCGCGACAGTTCATCTAAAGATATTTTTGGCAGGTTAGAGTCAATTTCGTACTTGACCCTAACTTCGTTACTTCGTTGTTGAACTCCAACGATTTGTCCGACCTGCGCATCAAGTCCAACGCCTTCTTCATGCGCAAAGAGGCTAGGAAGCGACATTAGCTTTTCTACTGCCACGTCATCGAAACTTCTAAACTGATCGGCTATGCTGTCCTTCGTGTACTCAAAAACTCTACTTAAGGAATAGGTATAGGGTTCACCAGACCATGCAGATTCTGAATAAGCAACGAGCAGGTTAAACAATTTCACTTACCCTATGACGCTACAAAAGTGATGGCTGATCAATCTCGTCTAGACGAATTATTCCATTGATAAGCCATGTATCAGGATAAGCAGAATGCGTCCCCATCGCCATGAGCATACCCTTTGAAGGATATTCTTCCCCAAACACTCCATTGATCTTCTCTAAAGCCTGCTCTTGACCATATAGTTTTTGCCACTTGAAGTATGTTGTCTCAATTTCCCAATCTTGACATGTGCCTTCTCTGATGCCGTCATCTGTTTCGTACTTATACTTGAATTTAAATGGACACGGTTTGTAAGGAATAACTTTCTCAGTCTTAAACATGTCGTACTGATTTCTAATTCTCTCAAACTTTGCCGCTTCCTTTGCTATATCGGATTCGCTCTTTGGTTCGATGTTGAAGGCCATAATTTTCGCCTTGAGTAGCGCGAGGCTCTTGCCCAGATCACGCTGGTGTTTAAGACTAGATACGACAGATGAAGAGAGAAACTTTTGCCGCTCACTCTTTTTGAGTTTGCCGACTATCTGTAGAGATTGTTGGTCAACTCTCCGACTTTCAATACGCGCGTCGTCATTTGGTCTGCGCCAATTAAACTTGACACGATCCCACCGCCCGAATTTTTGGCTATCTTCTAAATTACGGAATGAAACTGGATAAAGACGAAGCCAATTGCCACTTAGATCGATACCAGCGCAGCAAATCGTCTCACCGTGTTTTTCACCAACTTGTGGAGCAGCCTTAATTATGATGATCGCTTCTGTTTCACCAGAGCGATCAAATTTAGCCTGCAACTGCGAGTTCGGTTCTGACACCTAAATGTTCAATCCTGAACGGCACATGACTTGCCATTGCTTCTGCAACGATTGAGCGGTGACATCCTGAGTGGTCACGTTCGTAGCACAAAAGTGAGGAACGAAATTCTTTGGCAATATTGACCGCTTCCACCAAAGCTTCTTGGGATTCCTCTCTAGCAAGGTGATTCCTAAAAATTCGCTCAAAGGCTCTATAATCTCCACGACGTGCGGCCTCTCGACCCGGTTTGGGGTCCCCTAAATCGCGGAGATGGATGTAATTTACCCCAACTTCGCTTAATGCTAGTGCTAAAGCCGTCTTTGAAAAACCTTTTTTTCGCGATCCAGGAAAATCCCGTATGTCGATAAGCACTTCGACTTCAGCATTCTTTAGCGTTGCTATGAAATCATCAAGATGTGCGCCTTCGTAGCCAATAGTATGAAGTTGACTCATTTCTTTCCCCCACCCTAGCGTAATAAGAAACTTGTACCTTATCTGTCCTAAAGACCTCGTTAACGGAACGCCTCAAATATGCGAACCAGATAGTGTCATGACTTAGAACCACTGGTGACCGGAACAAACCAGAAACGTGCAGAAAAGGACCCACCCCCATGACCCTCGGAAACTTCTCTCTCAGTCTTGCGGTGAAGGACCTCGCGGTCTCTCAGGCGTTTTATGAAAAGCTCGGCTTCGAAATGTTCGGTGGCGATGCCGCCCAGGGTTGGGTCATTCTCAAAAGCCCGTCCTGCGTCATTGGTTTGTTCCAGGGCATGTTTGAGCAGAACACCCTGACCTTTAATCCCGGGTGGGATTCCAACGGCGAAACCCTCGACAGCTTCACCGATGTCCGCGACATTCAAAAAGCCTTGAAGGCCGACGGCGTTGCCATGGTCAGCGAAGCCGATGAAACCACCACCGGCCCGGCCAGTTGCATGGTGCTCGACCCCGACGGCAACCCGATCCTTCTTGATCAACACGCGTAGTACACGTCAGACCAACACGTGTGAGTTTAGGTTTTTGCGGCGGCGTCAAACTTTGTCGCGGCCCTCTCTCTGTCCAAGCCACCGTAATCCCACCGCAAACAGCAACACCACGCAGCCGATCGCGTCAGCCAAGATCAACGGCTCTAACGCCGCGCCATAGCCGCCCACCGTCAGGCCCAAACCAATAAAGGCCCCCATGCTGACCAACCCGCCGATGATGGCCAGGGTCTGCAACTCTTCTTTGAAGGCCCCGTAAATCATGAAGGTGCCCAGCAAGCCAAACAGCACGGCGCGATGGCGCAGCAAAATTTCAAGGTCGGGGCCAGAGACATCTATCCCGTAGGCTTGGCTAAGGCGCTCCGCCGACAGGACGCCAACAATGGGCAAGAGATTCATGATCCCAGCGCCGATGATGGCAACCCGCACCAGTTTATTCCGCATATCAACCCCCCGCATTATGAACAGTCCGTGCCCCTAAGTATTGCGAACACAAAGCCCAGATTGAATAGGTTTTTTTGAATAGGCCCCATACAGCAGTGAACATCCAGTCGCCGTCGTTCAGGCTTAAAGCTCCGTCTCGACGTTGTACTTTTTAGACGCGGCGTCCCATTCCGCGTCGTCTTCTGCGGTCTCGCCGTAATACTTAAAGAAGGTAATGACGTGACCGTCCGGGTCGATGATGCCCATTTCCATATAGCGCAAACGCGGCGCAGTCTCCCGTTCGGGCACGGTGGCGATGCTCGGGCCGATCACCTCGCCACCAAACGCTTTGGCGCGTTCGAAAATGCCGAGAATGTCACTGGCTTCAAACAGGATGGTGGTGACGCGCGGGCTCTGCGGCACTTCAAAGGGCTTGTCGACTTCACGTAGGGCTATGCCCCGGGTTTCGTTTGAGGTGTTCAATTGGGCAATGCGGCGGCGCGTCACCTCTTCCGTATTGAACAGTCTATTGCCGATGGTGGATTGATCTAGGCTGTAGACCTGATCCACCGCATAGACTTCCAGGCCGATGACGTTTTCGTAAAAATCGAGCGAGCGTTTCAGGTCGGTGACAAACAACAGCGAACGCTTGAGCCGCAGGTCGACGCCCTTGAGTTTTCCCTCAGACGGATTTTGGTTGCGGTTGCCGTCTTGAATAAACGGCGCCGGTGCAAAATTAGGGTCGTCTTCAGCCGGCATATAATCCTGCCCCACACTTATAAAACTATAGCCTACCAACAGCAGTGCGATGGCGCACCCAAGCGATTGTCGGCCTTACTTCATAATCTGCTCCCCTTTGATATGCGGGCAAAGTGTAGGCCTTTTATGGCGGGAAACCTAACTTTCCCAACGCATTTTACAGGTGACCTGACGTGAAATTCGTGGCCTCATGGCAGGATAAACGCACCCACAGGTTAGATCTTTGAACAAAGGATTATTCGCCATGAAAGCCGCCAAAACCGCCGCGCTCGTGACCCTTTTTCTCTGCGCTTCAACAGCACCGCTGTTCGCACAAGATGCGCCCATGGTGCCGCAAATTCCGCCGCGTCCGGATAAAGGTCCACTGTCGTTTTTTGTGACCAGTGTCGGCATCGGCGATGGCGCGAACTTGGGTGGCTTGGCCGGGGCCGATGCCCATTGTCAAAAACTCGCCGACGACGTTGGTGCAGGTGATCGCGACTGGCGGGCATATCTCTCCACTCAAGCGACAACCGATGAACCGGCGATCAATGCGCGGGATCGCATCGGCCAAGGCCCTTGGTACAACGCCAATGGTGTGCGCATTGCCGCCAACCTGGGTCAACTTCATGGCGATACGTTGTTGCTAGCGCGTAAAGGCAACTTCATCAACATTCGCACGGCTGTCACCGAAAGCGGCGACATCGTTCCCGGTGAAGTCAAAATTGTTGGGATCGATGCGCGCAATCAACACGACATCCTCACCGGTACGCTACCGGACGGCAACGCGTTTACGGATACGTTTGATCGCACCTGTTCCAACTGGACCAGCAGCGGCGAAGACGGCAGCGCCAATGTCGGCCATCACGACCGCATTACCAGCTTTACCAGTCAGTCGTGGATTGATGCGCACCCCAGTCGCGGATGCAGTCAGGATAATCTCATCGCTACGGGTGGTGCCGGGCAGTTTTATTGTTTTGCTGCGGATTAAACACGCAACGCACAAAAATAATTTTACGTTCCTAGTTGTGCCGCTCGCGCTTCCTCTCTATGAAGCGTTCCCCTCGCTTGCATGTCCTGAACAGGAACTGGCACGATGGACTTCAATCAGGTTAAATATTTTCTCGCTTTAGCCGAGACTCTCAACTTCACGCGGGCGGCAGAGCAGTGCAACGTTTCACAGCCGGCACTAACCCAAGGCATCAAACGACTCGAAGATGAATTGGGCGGCCCACTGATCACCCGCGACGGCCGTTACACCCAACTTACGGTCCTCGGGCATTCCCTGCACAGCCACTTTGAACAGATCAATCGCACGCGGCATTTGGTCAGTAAAACCGCGAAGGAAGTCGTCAGCGGTGAAGTGGCCGAGTTGAATATCGGTATCATGTGTACCATTGGCCCGCGGGTGCTCGGGGGGTTGTTCAATGTCTTTCAAAAACAACACCCGATGACCTCTGTTATTTTCCACGACGTTATACCCGAAGTCATACCCAACCTGTTGCTCACCGGGGCTTTGGACGGTGTATTTTGTTCCCGTCGCGGGCCTGCACATCCCGAAATTCGCTACCATGAATTGTTCGAAGAAACGGTCGGAGTCGCCTTCGCGGAAGATCATCCCTATACGGCCAAAAAATCAGTGTCCCTCTCTGAGATCGGCACCCAACCCTATATCGATCGTCTGCATTGTGAGTTTCGGCAAAGCGCCATCGACTACTACAGCGAACACAAATTAGATCTCAATGTGGTGTTTAGCAGCGAGCGGGATGATTGGATTGAGGGGTTGGTCAAATCGGGTGCCGGGATCACGGTGATTCCGCAGCATTCGATCATGGGGCCGGGTTTGGTTTTTAAACCCATTACGGAACCTGGCCATAGCCGCACCATCGAACTCGCCCTTGCTGGCGATGATGAAATATCCACAGCTTTGAGCCTGCTCGTAAACACGGCGATCGACTACGACTGGCCGTCATAAGCACTGCTTATCGCGAGGCAACAAATAGCAATTTCACACGGCGCCTCACGCCAACTAGGGTCCGCGCATCTGCGAACCTAAAGTTGGAGACTCCAAGCCATGACCAAAATATTTTCACCAACGCGCCTCGTCGGGCTCGTCGCCCTCGGTGTCCTGTTGCAAGCTGTTGCCATTGGTGCAGCGAGCGCGGAAACATTCTTCAAATACAAAAACGGCAAGCTCGAACGCCCCACCGGTTACCGTGAATGGATTTACGTTGGCACGCCCGTCACGCCGAACGATATGAACGACGGCGCGGCTGCGTTTCCCGAGCATCACAACGTCTATATCGATCCAGATAGCTGGAAGCACTGGAAGAAAACCGGCGAATTTCGTGACGGCACGATCTTGATGAAAGAACTGGTGTCTGTTGGGTCCAAGGCGGCTGTGAGTGGTGCAGGCTATTTCCAAGGTGATTTTATCGGCTTGGAAGCGACCATCAAAAGCAAGAAACACTTCAAGGATGAGCCGGGCAATTGGGCTTACTTCAGCTTCTCCACACCCGATCATAAGAGTTTGACGGAAACAGCCGAGCCCTTCGCCGCCGCCAGTTGCAACGCCTGCCATCAAGGTGCGGCCGCTGATGACTGGGTCTTCACCCAATACTATCCCGTACTCAGCCAGGGCAAAGCGGCTGGCAAGGACGCCATCGGTGGTCGCAAGTCTGATCTCACCCCGCTGATGGGCATGGGTAAATAACATGCGTGGCGTAATAGATACTGTTGCCTGGTTGGCAATCGCCGCCGCCGGTCTGGTGATGATCGCGTATGTCGGACTTGTAGGCTCCCCAGCTTGGAGTGATGACTCCTTCTCACCCTACGTGGATGAGACGGGCGCGATTAGTTTCCCCGAGGATTTTCGGACAACCATGGTGCACCTCGGCTCCTGGTTTGTCCCCTCGGGGGACGCCAGTGGCTTTCATGATGTCTACACCGAAAAGGAAACCGTCGAAGCGTTTCGCGAAACGGGAAAGTTTCCGGATGGGGCGACCATCGTCAAAGAACTGCGAGCGTCAAAGTCCGGTAGCTACACCACCGGATCAAACATCAGCTACGAGACCGACGGCCTGAAGCAGTGGTTTGTGATGATCAAAGACACGGACGGCCGCTTTAAGGGTAATTCACTCTGGGGCGAAGGCTGGGGTTGGGCACTGTACAAGCCCGATAATCCGACCAAGAACGTCGCCTCGAACTTCCGCGCGGATTGCCTCGGCTGTCATATACCCGCGAAGAAGAACGATTGGATTTACACAGAAGCCTATCCGATCCTAAAGGAATAGGCATCGGCGGGTGAGGATGAGTCTCCGTTCTCACCCGTCTCCTGCGTCCTGCTATTCGCTAGCGCATTCGATCTTGAGCGCCTCATCAAGAGTTTTGTTTTACTATTAAACATCCCGAGACGAAGAGTTTGGGCGCGAGTTCACGGCTGCGTCATCACGATAAACAAGAATTGAGGAGACATGCAGTGACGGAAAAATTCGACATTATCATCATCGGTGGCGGAAACGCGGGTTTCGGCGTGTCCGCCATCGCTCATGACGCGGGTAAAACCATTGCATTCATCGAAGATAGAGATTTCGGTGGCACCTGCCCCAATCGAGGCTGCACACCTAAGAAGGTTCTCGTCGCGGCGGCACACACACTGGAAGAAATTGCGCGTGCCAAAACGCATTGTATTGAAGTCGGTGAGCCCAGCCTCAATTGGGCCGCTCTCATTGATCGAGAAAAGGATCTAATCAGTTTCCTCCCCGGCGCCATGGAGAGTACGGCTGAAAAACGCGGGACGCTATTCCGTGGAACAGCCAAATTCACCGGACCTAATACAGTAGAAGTTGATGGCAAGATCATCGAGGGCGAGGCCATCGTCATAGCGACGGGCTCAATACCAAGGCCGCTGCCAATCCCGGGCGCTGACCTTATGATTACCTCGGATGATGTATTGTCAGACCGAGAACTTCCTAGCGAAGTTGTTTTTGTTGGTGGCGGTGTCATTGCCATGGAATTCAGCCATGTCTATGCACGTGCTGGTTCTAAAGTAACAATCCTAGAAGCCCTACCGCGCTTACTGCCGCGAATGGACGTAGATGCGGTTAATGCCATTCAAGCTGAAACCGAAAGTTTAGGCGTCGTCATCAAAACCGGGGTCACCGTCAAGCAGATTACCGACGTGGACGACATGCTTCGCGTCGACTTCGAGCACGAGGGCCAGGCACAAAGTGTGGGCGCGACAAAGGTTGTTAACGGTGCAGGACGAATTGCCAATGTCGGTGCCCTCGATCTAGAGGCCGCAAACGTAAAATATGATGGCGTGCGCATCGCCGTGGATGACTACCTTCGCTCTACGTCGAATCCCGCGGTATGGGTTGCTGGCGATGCCCTCGTGCATTCCGCCCAGCTGTCTCCTATCGCAACATATGAAGGTCGTGTTGTCGGAGAGAATATAGTCCACGGTCCCACTGTTAAACCGAACTATGATGTACTCCCGAGCGCCGTTTACACCGTCCCAGCCGTTAGTACCGTAGGGCTGACCGAAGAAGAGGCAAAGGCCAAGGGACTGAACGTCAAGGTTACGACATCCGATATGACGGGCTGGCTGTCAGGAAAAACATACGGGGAGACAGTTGCGTTTGCTAAAGTTCTGGTAGACGAAAAGACAGACCGCTTCGTTGGTGTACATATGGTTGGTCATCAATCCGAAGAGCTCATCCATCTGTTTTCGCTGGCCATGAACCACGATATTTCTGCAACGGCGATGCGAAGCAATATGTTCGCGTTCCCAACGTTCACGTCCGATGTGAAAAGCCTTTTCTAGAATTCACCAGTTAATTTTTGGGTTTGTACAGAAGGCTATCCGATCTGAAGGAATTAGGCATCGGCGGGTGAGGATGAATCTGCATTCTGACCCGCCTCCTGCCCGGCTCAGAATCATCCCAGCTTGGCGCACTTCGCTTTAAAGGCATCGTCGAGGATTTTCGTCCAGCTGCCGTTATAGCCGGCGCGGAGACCCATCGCCCGGTCCCCGAATGCTTCCCAGTTGCTTTGAGTCAGATCAACCCGGGTACGGCCATCGCCCAAGCCCATAAACTGAACTTCAACCCGGCTGCGCTCCGTGACCTCTTCGCCCGGGGTCGGAATATGAAAATCCATGCTCAAGCTGTCGTTTGGGGCAAAGCCCTTGATCGTCCCCCAAAGGTGCTCGGTGCCGTCTGGGCCGATTTCAGTGATCGTACCGCCGAGCTGGGCCTCGACCCGGATGGCCTTGGCTTTGCCACCGGCCATGCCCGAAACCGTGAACTTGTCGGGCCACCAACTGTCCATCTTCATGACGAATAAAGCGAAAGCCTTGTCCTGGCTGCAGTTCACCACCGTAAACTTTATGACAGGCGGCTGGGGCGCGGATTTCTGAGTGAGAGGCATCAAGCAGCTTTCGGACCGTAATTTACCGGTTGCACAGCGGGGCTGGTTCACCGTTCTGAATCGAAACGTGCGCAAACCATAAACGTTCCAGACTCCAGTGCAATCACCGGGGCTTCACTACCCTGGATGGCGAACCCGGTCCGACCGCAAGATTCGGTGCTAATAGATTGGTATAGTTGAAGAAATCAACAATCGCTGACCATACCGACACGTGTAATTATGTTGTGCATGGGCTCGTTTGAATCAGAGGTTAAGCCATTGAAACAGCGAGCTTTTTGTTGCGAGACCCGGTACTGCATGGGCTCGATCCTCGCCAAAGCGCGCTTGAGTTTTCACATGGCCCTGAGTGACAGACGCGCCAACCTTGCAAAACCGTAAGAACAAATGTCCGTGTTCCCCGTGATAAATAGTCGCGCTCCTACAAGAGCAGTATCAGTGCCAAATTGTCCTACGCAACTAAAAGAGACCCCATATGAGAACCCTTCGACACACCCTATGCGCTGCCCTTTTTGGTGTCACAGTGATGCAAGCGTCGGGGTCCGCCCAGGCAGAGATGACATCCGGACTCTATTATGAGACCTGCGGGAGCGGCACTGAAACCATCATCTTTCTTCACGACACCCTGCTTCACTCAGCCGCCTATGACGAGGTCTGGGAGTTGGTCTGCAAAACCGGGGATTTTGCCGCCGTACGCTATGACCGTCGCGGCTACGGCAACTCGCCCGCGGCCACCGAACCCTATTCTCATACAGATGATCTCGCTGCGCTGATCAGTGATTTGGACATCACCGAGGCCATTCTCGTCGCCAGCGCATCGGGCACGCATATCGCCGCTGATTACGGTTTGCGGCGACCAAGGCTTCTCGAAGGCCTCCTTCTCGCCGCCCCAGCCATCGGCCCGTATGCCTATTCAACCCGGTACATAATGCGCAACATGGACTTGCTCAGTCCGCTGCAGGACAACAACGTCGAAGAAGCGCTGGCCCGCGTTTCAGCTGACCCCTACTTTGTATCTTCGGCTAACACCGAAGCCCATGCCCGGATGGTTGAGATTCTGAAAGCGAATCCTCAGAATTTCGGGCCACGCCCCGTACCCAGTTCACCCTCATTTGTCTATGACAGGCTTCGCACGCTGCTAATTCCGGCCCTCATCCTGGTTGGTGAGAATGACGATCCTGACGTGATCGATCATGCGCGGGTCGTGAAAAGGACTGCGCCCTATACCCAACTGGATATAGTGCCGAACGCGGCGCACCATTTGTACCTAGAGCAGCCCAAGGTCTTCACCGACTACGTGCTAGATTTCGCGGACCTGCGCATGCGCCAATAGGCTGCGGGATAGGATGTAAAAATTACGACTCTCTGACGAAGTAGTACTCGTCGTCTTCCCACGCCACTTTATCTTTGTCGGGACGCGGGGTCTCGGCTGTCACGCGGTTTTCGTTGGCTGCTGAAGCTGGCTGAACCATGAGATCAGCGACGTCGTGGATTTCCAGGTCTGCGACCAGTTTTTCGAGAGCGTCGTTGTTAAACTGCGTATCAAATTGAAGCATGGATTTTCTTCCTCATCTCAATTCTGGGGCGCTGGCTATGCTCTAGTGGCTGCCCTCTGTTGATCTAAAGATCGCCTGATTCCCTGAATCAATCGTTAAAAAAAGCCGCCAAAGACAGCTCTCCGAAACGTGAGCGTTCAGCTCACGACAGCACTCTCAACCCCAGGTATGATAGGGTCTGACACAGCTGCATTCCTGCAAGAAACGCCCATTTTCTAGGAGAATTTCGCGTGTCCCGCTCCGCACCATCGCACGTTAACCGCCGCCTGTTCTTAGGTTCATCCGCCGCGGCTTACCTCGCCAGTAAATCTATGGCTGAAGCAGCCGCAGAAATGCACTGGGATCTTATTGTCGTGGGAGCTGGCACCGCCGGCCTGCCCGCCGCCATTTTTGCCGCCCGCCGCGGTGCCAAAGTCCTCCTTCTCGAAGCCGCGTCTAAACTTGGCGGCACCTTATCTATTGCTGGTGGCGAAATCAGTGCAGCCAGAACTAAAACCCAGGCAAGATTCGGGGTGACCAATGATCATCCCGACATTCACTTTGATGACGTCATGCGCATGAGCAATGGCCTTGCCGATCCTGACTTAGTGCGCCTCACCGTCGACAATGCAGGCGCCATGGTTGACTGGATTGATGATCATGGCTGGCAGTGCCGTGACGGACACTTCCTCGATGTTGGCAGTGAAGGCAGATTGGCGTATTCTGTCCGACGCTACTATCAATCAGACGGCGCGGGCCTGGACATAACCAAGGTGTTCCTCGCCGAGCTTGAGAAAGACGTTTTTTCTGGCAACGTAAAAGTGCACACCGATGCCCGGGTAACAGAATTACTGACGTCGGATAACGGAACTGTTGAAGGCGTGCGCGCTGACATGAACGGCGAACCCTTCACGGCGCGAGGGCGCCATGTCTTGGTTACGTCCGGCGGCTACGTGATGAACCCGGATATGTTCCAAAAACTTGTCAATCAGCCGCTTTACATCGCGGAGTCATTTGAATTTGCGTTGGGTGACGGCCTGTCCTTGGCAGCCAATGTTGGCGCGGCCCTACGCGGCGCCAATCTGCATCGTCCCGGCAGCGGTTCAATCCTGACTGGCTACAATTTCCCGTCCAAAGTCTACGCCCGCTTCGATACCCGTCCGCAAAAACGCATGCCCTGGGAAATCTGGGTCAATGACGACGGCCAACGCTACGTCAATGAACAAACTCCCGGACGCAGCGCCCGCGAACAAGAGCTTCTGAAACAGCCTCGCCTACGTTACTCAATCATTTTTGACGATGAAATTTTCAATGCCGCCTCACCCGGCATTCCGGACTGGTCGCGGGATAAGATGGCCAAACATTTCAATGGCCATGTCATGTTCCACAAAGCCGATACGATCGAAGACTTGGCAGCCAAAGCCGAACTCAATCCAGCTAATCTTGCGCAAACCATTGCCACCTACAATTCAGGTGTCACAACGGGTGCAGCGGATCCCTTTGGTCGTGAGCATCGTCCGCTCGCCATTGCCAAGGCGCCCTACTACGCCATCGTTCAACTTGGGCATTCGGCGACATCATCGGTCGGCGTCAATGTGAACTCTGACTTGCAGGCTATTACAAATACGGGCGAGCCAATCAAAGGTCTCTATGCCGCCGGTGAAGTCCTCGGCAGCGGTGCCGTTCTCGGCAACTCATTTATTCCCGGAATGATGATCACACCGGCGATGACCTTTGGACGACACCTCGGCTTAACGTTAGAAATTTAAGGGGCGAAGATCGCTCCCCGACCGGGCATACTGCAATGAGGTAGTTGCAGGAGCGCGCGTTGACGACATTATCCACTGAGACTGCGGCCAGTGCAGACGCCGGTCCTGAGCGCTCGAAATTCGCCTTCATTTTGATTCTTGCAACCGTGTTTCTCGATACCATCGGGTTCGGCATCATCATCCCGGTGACACCGGCGTTGATCGTCGAACTCACGGGCGAAAGTCTGAGCGCCGCAGCGACCTACGGCGGCTGGTTGCTGTTTCTTTACGCCGCCATGCAGTTCATCTTTGCGCCGATCATTGGCAACCTGAGTGACCACTTTGGACGCCGCCCAGTCATTCTTTTCTCTCTGTTTGCCTTTGGCATCGACTACCTCATCATGGGATTTGCCCCGACCCTATTTTGGCTATTTGTCGGACGTCTGCTTGCCGGTATTGCGGGAGGCTCCTTTGTTTCGGCAAACGCCTACATCGCCGACATAACTGAACCAAATAAGCGTGCCGGTCGCTTCGGGTTGATCGGCGCCGCATGGGGGCTGGGATTTATTCTTGGCCCGGTGATCGGCGGCCTGTTGGGTGAGTTCGGGTCCCGCGTTCCCTTCTTTGTCGGCGCTGGCACCGCAGCCCTGACGTTCGTATTCGGCTATTTCGCCCTGCCCGAAAGTCTGCCGCCGGAAAAACGCCGCGCCTTCACCTGGGCTCGTGCCAACGGCCTCGGTACCCTCAAAGCCATGCGCAAGTTTCCAGTTGTCTTTGGTTTGTTCGGAACCCTGGCATTATTTCAGATCGCGCACGACTCTATGCCAGCCGTCTGGACCTTCTACACAATCTTTAAGTTCGACTGGACCACCGCGCAGGTCGGACTCTCTATGGGCATGTTCGGGCTATGCGTTGCAATTGTGCAAGGGGGCCTCACCGGCCCCGCCGTTAAACGCTTTGGCGAACAACGGGCGGCTATATTCGGTCTGATCGCCGGGGCTATCGGCTTCTTCGGCTTCGCGTTTGCTGAGACTGGCTGGATACTCTACGCATGGATTCTACCCTGGTCGCTCATGGGCATGGCGATGGCCGCGGTACGCGGATTGATGTCATCGCTCGTGCCTGAGGATAGCCAAGGCGAACTCCAGGGCGCTATGACTGCGATCTTCAGCCTCAGCGCCATCGTCGCTCCCCTCTTTATGACCCAATTATTCCGCATTTTTACGACAGACAGCGCACCGCTCCTCTTTCCCGGCGCACCGTTCTTTGCCGCGGGCGTAATGATGGTCTTTAGTGTGATCTGGTTTCAGCGCGTAGCAAAAAAGTTACCTAAAACTGCCAGCTGAGCTCTTGACCAATGGCTACAATCCTTGACCTTTCCCCCGGGAAAAGGGCATTTTCCAGCCTTCTGAGAAGGACGACGTCATCATGTATCTGCTGATCGATAATTACGACAGCTTCACCTACAACCTTTGGCATTACCTCGGAGAGCTGGGGGCAGAGGTTGAGGTGGAACGGAACGATCAGATTTCCGTTGCCGATGTGCTCGGGCGCAAGCCGAACGGTATTATTTTATCACCTGGACCGTGTGATCCGGACCGGGCTGGCATTTGTCTCGACCTCGTTTCGGCGGCAGCGGAGGCAGAACTTCCTCTGTTCGGCGTTTGCCTTGGGCATCAAAGCATTGGCCAAGCGTTCGGTGGGAAGATTATTCGTGCACCCGCGCCTATGCACGGCAAGACGAGCGCTGTCAGTCATACAAATCATGCAATGTTCACAGATATTCCGTCACCGTTCACCGCAACCCGGTATCACTCGTTAATTGTTGACCGACAGTCACTGCCTGATGTCCTAGAGATTACCGCAGAGAGCGACGACGGGTTGATCATGGGCCTCGCCCATACGTCCCTGCCTATCACCGGTGTTCAATTTCACCCGGAGAGCATCGCGTCTCAATTCGGTCATCGCGTGTTGCGCAATTTCTTACGCGCGACCGGCTTAGACGCTCCGGACATTCCTGACCGATCCGTTGCGGCGTAGAGAAAACAGATGTCCAACCTCAACCCATTCATTGCGACCGCGGTTTCCGGGAAATCGCTGACGGAAGCTGAAGCTGAGTCCGCGTTCGAAATCATTATGTCCGGCGAAGCTTCTGCTGTTCAGATCGCAAGTTTTTTGACCGCCCTCGCTGTCCGTGGTGAGACCGTTGCTGAAATCACCGGCGCTGCACGGATCATGCGTGCCAAAGCTCTACCGGTAAAAGCACCGCCGGGCGCAATAGACACCTGTGGCACTGGCGGAGACGCATCTGGGACCGTCAATATTTCGACCGCTGTCGCAATCGTAGTTGCGGCGTGCGGTGTTCCAGTTGCCAAACACGGCAATCGCAAGGCGTCATCAAAATCCGGCACGGCTGATGTGCTAGAAGCGCTTGGGGTCAATCTCGATGCGCCGCCAAATGTTGTCGAGCGGGCCATAACCGAAACAAATATTGGTTTTCTATTTGCGCAAAAACACCACAGCGCAATGAAACACGTTGGTCCTGTCCGCGCCGAGCTCGGCATTCGCACCTTGTTCAATCTGCTCGGACCGCTATCCAATCCGGCCGGAGCAAAACGACAGTTGCTTGGTGTGTTCGCCGCTGATTGGGTCACTCCGATAGCGGAAACACTGAACGCCCTTGGATCAGAAAGGGCGTGGGTCGTTCACGGTTCTGATGGGCTTGATGAGTTGACCGTGACCGGTGCCTCGACTGTCGCGGAACTCAAAAACGGTGAGGTATCAACATTTGAAGTCTCACCGCAAGACGCCGGCCTTTCGACTCACGACGCACAGGCACTCAAGGGCGGAGACCCCGAAGATAACGCAAAGGCGTTGTCCGCGTTGCTCGACGGCGCAGCAGGAGCGTACCGCGACATCGTCTTGCTGAATGCTGCCGCCGCTCTGCTTGTTGCCGATAAAGTCGATAACCTTGAAACGGGCGCGTCTCTTGCCGCCGCTGCGATTGACAAGGGTGACGCCAAGGCAACCCTCGCGAAGTTTGCCGCCATCACCCAAGGCGAAACGTAATGGGTAACGTTCTCGATGCAATTTGTGACGCGCGGCGCGCTCACTACACCAGTCTGATGGTCGAACGTCCGATTGGTGAGGTTGAATACGCTGCGAAATCGGCTTCACCTGTGCGCGGGTTCGGCCTTGCATTGTCTCGAGCGGCTAAAAACGGTTACGGCTTAATCGCTGAAATAAAAAAGGCATCACCTTCGGCCGGTCTTATCAGGCCAGACTTCAACCCCCCGTCCCTCGCTCAAGCCTATGAAGCGGGAGGTGCGGCGTGCCTTTCCATATTGACAGAGAACGAGAATTTTCAGGGCGACGACTCCTACTTGAGTGCAGCGCGCGATGCTTGTGTCTTACCCGTTTTGCGTAAGGACTTTATGCTCGACCCCTATCAGATTGTCGAAGCCCGTGCGATCGGTGCCGATTGTGTTCTCTTAATTATGGCCTGCCTATCCGACGGACAGGCACTCGAACTTGAAGCCTGCGCACTCGACTATGGCATGGACGTTTTGATCGAAGTTCATGACGAAACAGAACTAGACCGTGCCTTCGCTTTGAGATCTCCGTTGATTGGCATCAACAATCGCAATCTTAAAACACTCGCAGTCGATCTCGGCACAACTGAACGACTTTCCGCCCAGCTTCCTGAAGACAGAGTACTCGTCGCAGAGAGTGGACTAAAATCACAAGCCGACCTCACCAGATTGGCCGCATGTGGCGCACGTCGCTTCCTCATCGGTGAATCATTGATGCGGCAAAGTGATGTAGAGTCCGCAACGCGAGATATTCTATCTAATCCTGTTCCAGCATCAACGGCGGCGTAACATTAGTACCGACCCAAATTCCGGTCTGACCCACTTTGACGATGCCGGCAATGCTGTGATGGTCGACGTCACGGATAAGGAAAACACGACACGAGAAGCCGTCGCCGCCGGATCTGTTCTGATGCAAGCGGGCACGCTAGCAGCGATTATGGGCGATGGCATCAAAAAGGGTGATGTTCTTTCCGTCGCACAATTGGCTGGAATCATGGGCGCCAAACATACAGCTGACCTTATCCCGTTGTGTCACCCGTTGGCTTTATCATCAGTCAAAGTCGAACTTGCGTGTGACCCGGATCGAAATGCCGTTGATATTACTGCAACTGCAAAGATCACCGGTAAAACCGGTGTCGAGATGGAAGCCTTAACGGCCGTCTCTGTCGCCGCGTTGACCGTTTACGATATGTGCAAAGCAATCGATAAGGGCATACTCCTGACCGACATCCGCCTAATAAAAAAGACCGGCGGCAAGTCGGGTACGTACGAGTCCACCTGATGATTTCCGTTGAGCAGGCCCAGAGCCTTATTCAAGATGGCATTTCATCTGCCGGGACGGAGACAGTCTCGTTATCTAATTCTTTAAACCGAGTTCTGGCAGAAGCCCCGGCCGCTCGTATTGCCCACCCCGCCAACACAGTTTCCGCCATGGACGGCTATGCAATTCGGGCCGAAAATGTAGCGACTGTTCCAGGCACTCTGTCTGTCATCGGTGAATCAGCCGCTGGCCATCCGTTCAAGGGCAAAGTTGAAGACGGCCAGGCGGTTCGCATCTTTACGGGCGCGCACCTACCGGCTGGTGCCGATACTGTTGTGATTCAAGAGGACGTAGACCGCGACGGAGACACGGTTACGATTAATGAAGTAGAACTCGGACGGCATATTCGTCCAAAGGGCCAAGACTTTAGCGTCGGGGATAATTTGCTAATCGCCCCACTTCGCCTGTCTCCCCGCCACGTTGGCTTGCTCGCCGCCGGTGATCATCCGTGGCTTCAAGTTTATCGGCGCCCGCGCGTTGCAATCGTATCCACAGGTGACGAAATCGTACTTCCCGGTGAGCCTCGAAACTCTTCGCAAATTGTTAGTGCGAACGGCCCGGCGCTTGCGGCTTTTGTTAACGCCAAAGGCGGCGTACCGATTCACCTTGGCGTCGTTAAAGATGATGAAGATGCTTTGTCTTCTATCGCCGAAGCCGCAAAAAGTTGTGACCTTGTGGTAACGTCCGGCGGCGTTTCGGTTGGTGATCGGGATCTCGTACGCAAAGCATTTGGCGAAGCCGGACTCAATGTTGAATTCCACAAAATTGCCATGCGGCCAGGCAAGCCCCTCATGTTTGGACACCTTGAAGACACACCGATGCTCGGTCTGCCGGGTAACCCGGTGTCGGCCCTCGTCTGCGCGCTGCTTTTTCTAGGCCCTGCAATCGACCGCCTCCAGGGACTTAGTGGCGCGTCGCCTCAACAAAGGCCTGCGATATTGGGCGCTGACGTGAAGGCCAACGGCGGGCGCGAGGACTACATGCGGGCGGTGCTGTCACAAAACGAAGATGGCAGTCTGACAGCAACTCCAATCTTTGCGCAAGATTCCAGCATGATTGGGGCGCTCGCCAATTCAGATGCACTAATTGTCAGGCCCGTCGGTGCGCCCGCGGCTAAAATAGGAGAGACCGTCCCGGTGCTTTCCCTGGACGGCCTCCTGTAAACTGATTCAAGAAAACGCGGTGTCTACCAACCAGCTTTTTGCCCTACTTTTGACGACACATCGAATTGTCGCTGCGTTGTCAGCGCCACTTGGCCATAGCTCTCCATAAATTTCTCACTGCTGACGCCGGCCGCTTGAAGGCTCGACATCATTTGCGGTGACACCTGAGGCTGCACGGGCTGTGCCTGCGGTTCCGGCATTGACGCAGCAACCGTTTCGGGCTTCGGTTCATTACGATTGTTGATCGCCGACTGGAGCGAGCCAATTGTGGCCTGAGACCCTGCCGACACCAAAGCACTGCTACCAAGACTACTGACCGCTCCCATGTTTCCCATCATTGCGAAATCATTCATGATTCCGAATTGAGAGTATGACATCCCGGCTGGCGGTGTTGGCGCAGCACCCATCGGATCATTGGCCGTATAGAGACCGCCCCATCCGCCAGCAGCACGCGCCCGCATTGCGGCATCGATGCGCGCACAGGTCGCCATACTGCCGCTCTTACAGCCGCCGCCACCTAGGCTGCCGATCCCACCAGATCCGGCAACGCCTTGCGCCACTGAAGCCGCTTGGGCGAGATCGCCCAAGTTGAGCCCCATCCCTGTCGTCTCAGTGGTCAGCGCTTCATTGTAATTTTGGAGGTTGGTATCCATGACCATCTGCGCGTCGGCAAGAACGGTACTGATTTCAATCATGCCTTTTTGAATTTCTCGATGCATCTTCTTGGCGTTTTTCTTTTTTACGTCGCCTGCTTCGAATTCAGTGACGAGCTCCGAATAAGCGTCGTCATAGCACTGCTGAGCTGTTTCGAGGCCTTCAGCACCTGTCTGAATATTATTGGCATCATCTCCAAGCTGCTCGCCATAAGCTAAAATGCGATCGGAGGGGTCTGGGTAATCAGACTGCATCTTTTCTGTAAGAGCGGCGGCTGATGCGACATAGCCTGAGTACTTCTGAACAGTAGAAGCCGTCTGCGCGACTTTGCCCAGCCCGCCAAAGCCACCGAACCCACCAATCTTTCCCAGCGCGCCTGCTGCAGAGCCGAGTTTGTTGGCTGATCCGGCCACATCCGCTTTTGGTTCGGGAATCAGGTCCCGGGCCTGTTCAACCGCTGCATAGCACTCTTTGTAATACTTCGCCTTCATCTTGGCATCGGCGTCTCCCACCCCGAGTGCAAAAACCGTCGTCAGAGCCGCAGCCGTAAGACTGACCTTTAGTGAATTATGCATTTTTCCCCCGGAAACCTTATAAATCCGGATATCTCGATACATCCATTAAGGGTATTTTTCAACACCATTTGCCCCTATGCGGTGACGAAGCGTCCACACACTGAAGGCAGAGTCTGGGAGCAAAAAACCCTTCTTGGCCAAGGCACTTGACCGCAAAAAAGAACTAAAGTAGAACATCTGGTGTTTCTACTTTGTTCTGCATGATGGAGAGCGCCCATGCTCACTAAAAAACAGCATCAATTATTGACGTTCATCCATGAGCGCATGCAGAGCGATGGGGTCGCGCCATCCTTTGATGAGATGAAATTAGCCCTGGATCTTAAATCCAAATCAGGGATTCATCGGCTGATCACAGCCCTTGAAGAGCGCGGTTTTCTCCGCCGCCTCCCTCACCGAGCCCGTGCTCTAGAAGTGGTAAAACTTCCAGAGAATGCTGAAACAGATGCTGACAGTGCTGCCTCTTCCAATGTCATCGCCGGTAAATTCGGAAAGCCCGCAGTAGCAGCGGCCAATGACAGCGATGACGCCATCCAACTTCCCCTTTATGGAAAAATCGCTGCCGGTTTGCCGATCGAAGCTCTTCAGAACCCGTCCGAGCATATTGGCGTGCCGCCCTCAATGTTAGGCAATGGCGATCACTACGCTCTGACCATCGAAGGTGATTCGATGATCGATGCCGGTATTCTGGACGGCGATACAGTTATTATTCAGCAGAGTGACAGAGCCGACAACGGATCGATCGTCGTTGCGCTGGTCGATGATGAAGAAGCGACCCTCAAGCGACTGCGTCGCAAAGGGGAATCGATTGCTTTGGAGCCCGCCAACGCCGAACATGAAACTCAGATCTTTGGCCCTGACCGAGTCAAAGTGCAGGGTAAACTCGTTGGTCTTTTACGGCGCTATTAGTTACGAAAACGCAATACCCTCAGCGCCAGGTCGGTTTATTCCAAAGCCGTTGACCTGTGAAATCTGAAACACGCTCAATTTGGACAGCGTCCGGCTCAAGCCATATGGCGTGAGCGCCGTGTCGCCAAACGTCGAAACGGTCAATCCTCACACCTGACTTGCAAAGTCGCCACGATGGCACTTTTGCGATAACGACGTCGACACGTCCACAATCCTCGGATACTGCCGCATCGGAAAATGACAAAGACACGGTTCTGTCCGCCGCACGATAGACGCATCCTTCGCTATCACAGGTTAGGACATTTGCATCTTGCCACGCTTCATTGGATTGCTGCCAAAGTTCTACCCAGACACCGCGCGTAAACCCTTCGCGACGGCCGGGGGAAAAAACCAGCCGCCCATCAGATCCCTTTACAGCAATGACCTCAGCGGTCTCATTGATCAGCACATCGGGCACCCGGCTATACCAGGGCTGAAGCAATCCAATAACCAGAATCAGTGCCCCGCTCCACCGACCGACGCCTTGCCATAGACAAAGAACAAGACCGCCAATACCGACGCAAACAAGAGCCCATACGTTCGCCGGCGGTATTGTGAAGGTCGATCCTGGAAGTTCCGCTACGAAGCGAGCGATGGCGTCGACGGCATCTATTCCGGCGCCCATTGGGACCAACGCCAGTCCTTCGAGCCCAAGTGGCATTAGAACCAGCGCGAGAAGCCCACTCGGCATAATCCACAACCCCATAATTGGGACTGCGAGAAGATTGGCCAAAAGCGAGTAGCTCGGCACCTGATGAAAATGAAATCCCGTAAACGGCGCGGTTGCGGACGTCGCGATTAGATCAGTAACCAAGATTGCCGCACAATAGAGCAGCAGCGCCCGAACGGGCTGGAAATTGCCATAACGATCCCACAGACGGGACCGCACGTGAACACGCTCATAGACCGCAATTAAGGCGATGACTGCCGCAAATGAGAGCTGAAAACTCGCGCCCACCAATGCGTCGGGCTGAAACAACAACACTGCCATAGCAGCCCAAGCCAACGTTCGAAGCGAGAGTGCCGTTCGGTCAATCAATACAGCGAAAAACACAACGCCGATCATGATGAACGCCCGTTGCGCCGGTACGTTTGCCCCTGAAAGAACAAGGTAGAAGAGTGCCGCGCACAAGGCAGCCAGTGCGGCGAACTTCTTAGTGTCATAGCGCTCAGCAATCGGAACGACCAGCGCCACACAATACCGAAGCACGAGGAAAGCCAGCCCTGCGATAAGACTCATATGCAGCCCAGAAATCGCTAGCATGTGAGCTAGTCCAGCCTGCCGATAGGATTCTTGTAATGATTCTGGAACGGCGTTGCGCTCACCGGTTACGAGCGCGCGGGCGACCGCACCAGACTCATTTGGCAATTGTTTAGCCAATCTTTCTCCGACCCGGGCGCGAAAAGCCGTGATTTTGTCAGTCCACGGCCGCTCAAATACATCTGTGTTGTCTAGAGTTCGCCACTGACCGACTGAAAACCCCACACCACCGAGTTGTTTGAAAAAGCTGTAACGCTGAAAATCAAAGGCACCCGGCGCCACGGGTCTGCCCGGGGGTCTTACAATTGCTCGCACCTCAAGTCTCTGCCCGACCATTGGATCCCCGTGGCTGCCGGGTATCCGAATACGAACCCGTTCGGGTGTTGCGCTGGCTTCAAGCGTCGGGAATTTCAGTCGATCAAGCGTAACTCGCACGGCCGTGCCACTCGGTTCAACCTGGATTACCGTCCCGGTAATGCTGGTTGGTCCTATTTCTTCCAATAATATCGGGGCCGCAACTGAATACGTGCGCCATTGCGCGGCGGAAAAACCCAACGCCGCCAAGATCAAGACAAACGTTGCGGCAGTAAGAGCGGTAAAGCCACGGGACCGGCAATAAATGTGAACGGCGATACCCGCCATCATACTGATGCCACCAACCCAATGGGGTGGATCGACGGGCAGAGAAAAAAACAGCCCGATACCCAAGGCTAAACAGGATGGCCACCACAGGACCGCGTTAGGAACTTGGCGTGTAAATTCTTCGCCAATCCAAGCCACCCACGCCGACTTTTCGGCGCCATAAGCAGGCGTCTCAACTTCAGCAATACCAATGTCGACTAGACGATCTCTTTCTGCGAGCTCACCCACGTCTTTATCCTGCCTTAGCGCCATTCGAAACCGGCTATCACGCCGTTTCCCTTGAACAGCCAGTATGCTACAGCATCGACCGCAAAGGCAGTCCTGCGCTTGCCTGTTCCGTGATTATTGATTGCCGCATTATGACCGTCGTCACTCGTTTTGCTCCCTCTCCCACCGGTTTTCTTCATATCGGCGGCGCACGCACGGCGCTGTTCAATCGCTTGTTCGCCAAACATCACGGCGGACGCTATTTGCTGCGCATCGAAGACACCGATAAAAAGCGTTCAACCCAGGAAGCGATTGACGCGATTTATGATGCCCTGTCCTGGCTCGGCCTCGACTGTGACGGTGAGCCGGTTTCCCAATCGGCTCGACGAAAGCGCCACGCCGAGGTCGCACAGCAATTGCTCGATAGCGGCCACGCATACCGCTGCTATGCCTCTCCCGAGGAACTGAGTGAGATGCGAGCCGAACAAAAGGCAGCTGGACAGCCAACACGGTATGACGGGCGCTGGCGGGATCGTGACCCGTCAGATGCCCCTTCAGGCGTTGATCCCGTTATTCGCCTTCGTGCGCCACAAGACGGCGAAACCGTGTTAGAGGATCTCGTTCAGGGCCAAGTCACCGTCGCAAATGCTCAGCTGGATGACATGATCTTGCTGCGGTCAGACGGGTCCCCGACTTATATGCTGTCGGTCGTAGTCGACGATCACGACATGGAAATTACCCATGTCATTCGCGGGGACGACCATCTCACTAACGCCTTCCGGCAAATTCAGATCTTCAAGGCACTAGAGTGGGAACAACCCATTTATGGCCATGTCCCGCTGATCCACGGGCCGGATGGTGCCAAACTCTCGAAACGCCACGGTGCCCTAGGCGCTGAGGCCTATCGCGACATGGGATTCTTACCCGAAGCGTTGAGAAACTACCTTCTTCGTCTCGGTTGGGGACATGGCGATGACGAAATCATTTCCGATGACCAGGCCGTCGCATGGTTCGACGGCTCTGGCCTGGGTAAAGCGCCGGCCCGGTTTGATACCGCAAAGCTGACGGCCCTCAATACCCATTACCTAAAAGCCGCAGACAACGACAGTTTGGTTGGGTTGATTACGCCTGGGCTCGAACAAAACACCAGTGCAACAGTAGATGAACTGGCATCGTCGAGACTGAGCGCCGGCATGGAAAGCCTGAAAGAACGGGCAAAAACACTCGTTGATCTGACCGAAAGCGCCGCTCTATATGTACGCCAGCGACCTCTCGAAATGGAGGCCAAGGCGGCGAAAATCCTCACTGACGATGCCAAGGCTGTTCTTGCTGCAGCGCGAAATGCACTCGCTGACCTCCATCCCTGGACAGCAGAGGCACTGGAAACCTGGGCCCGCGAGTACGCTGAAGCGAACGCGCTTAAGCTTGGCCAGCTGGCTCAACCCTTACGGGCTGCCGTCACTGGAAGCAATGTTTCACCTCCGATTTTTGAAGTTATCGCCATATTTGGCCGCGAAGAAACCCTGAATAGAATTGAGGATATTGTCGAAAGTACCTGATTCTTATAGGTTTTTCGCATTCACGGTTTGGTCATTGTAATGGTTTCATGCCGCGACCAATTGATCAAAACGCCTCCGCGTATTATAAGCACCGCAGCAAATTCAATAAAACAGAACGGGGCTGGCACATTCTGGGAGCTGTCCGCCCGTTGATGGAAAGGACCGCATCATGGCCAAATCCGTAACCCTCACCGTTGGCGACGATAAATACGATTTTCCCGTCCTCAGCGGATCAACAGGTCCCGATGTCGTCGACATCCGTAAGTTCTATGCCGAGACCGGTATGTTCACGTATGACCCCGGCTTTACCTCAACCGGGAGCTGTGAGTCCGCCATCACTTATATCGATGGTGACAAGGGCATGCTTCTGCACCGCGGGTATCCAATCGATGATCTTGCAAAAAACTGCAACTTCGAAGAAGTCGCGTATCTGCTGCTAAACGGCGAGCTTCCGAACAAGAATGACAAGGAAGCCTTTGAGCATGACATCACCTATCACACGATGCTGCACGAGCAGATTCACAACTTCTACTCAGGCTTTCGCCGCGATGCGCATCCAATGGCCATCATGTGTGGCGTCGTTGGCGCGTTCTCGGCTTTCTATCATGACAGCCTAGAAATCACGAACCCGGACCATCGTCGTATTTCTTCTTACCGCCTGATCGCAAAGATGCCGACGATTGCAGCGTGGGCCTACAAATACTCCCTTGGTCAGCCATTCATTTACCCTCGGAATGACTTGGGTTACGCCGAGAACTTCCTCTACATGATGTATGCAACCCCGTGTGAGGATTACGAAGTCAATCCAATTCTGGCCAAAGCCATGGATCGCATTCTCATTCTGCACGCAGATCACGAGCAAAATGCGTCCACATCGACTGTGCGCCTGGCAGGTTCATCCGGTGCCAATCCATTCGCGTGTATTGCCGCGGGTATCGCGTCTCTTTGGGGTCCAGCCCACGGCGGAGCCAACGAAGCCGTTCTAAACATGCTGAATGAAATCGGCGACGTCAGCCGCATTGATGAATATGTCAAAAAGGCCAAAGACAAGAACGATCCGTTCCGCCTTATGGGCTTCGGACACCGCGTCTACAAGAACTATGATCCACGGGCGACGATCCTCTCAGAAACATGCAAAGAGGTGCTCGACGAGCTTGGTATCAAAGACAACCCGCTTCTCGACATCGCTGTCGCGCTCGAGAAACTGGCCCTTGAAGATGAATATTTCATCGAGAAGAAACTCTACCCGAACGTCGATTTTTACTCGGGTATCATTTTCCAGGCCATGGGAATCCCAGTCACGATGTTCACGGCGTTGTTCGCCTTGGCCCGCACGACCGGCTGGATCGCACAGTGGAACGAAATGATTGAGGATCCGCAGCAGAAAATTGGCCGCCCTCGCCAGCTCTTTACCGGTGAAGGCAAGCGCGATTACGTTCCGCTGGTTAAGCGCTAAGCATCTCATCCAAAAAAAGACACAAATAAAGGCGGCACTCTTCTGGGTGTCGCCTTTTCTTGTGGTGTCCAACCAACTAAACTTACACCTGTAGAACTGCAACCATGTGGCCGCTGCTAACGTTCTTATAGGACCCACAGTTACTGCGAGGATCGTTCGAAAATGAACGTTGGTAGCATCGGCACTTCTGCCTTATTGGCAGCGCAGCAAACCGTCCACATTCGCGCCAATAATATCGTCAACGCTCAAACTGAAGGGTTCAAGCCAGCGGCTCCGGCTCTCGTTAGTGCGCCAGCGACCGGGGGTGTAGCCGTGTTTGCCCAAGAGACAAATGGACCGGTAAACTTGGTTGAGGAAGCTGCAGGACTCATAACCGCCTCAGTTCAGTATGAAGCCGCAGCAGCATTGATTCGTACAGACGAAGAGCTGAGCAAAACCCTCCTCGATATTACTGGCTAGGTCTTCTCTATAAGCCCGAGAACGACCTGAGCTGCCTGTACACTGGGTGGCTTCTCATCTGCTCTTAGAAGATCAAGAGCATCGGAAAAACCTCTTTTCTGAGTGTTTCTAGCGGCTTCATTGGTCAAAAGTGTACCGATCTCCGTTGCCAGCACCTCAGCCTTACACGCGTCCTGCAAACACTCCGGTACAACATCTCGCCTCAAAAGGACGTTGATCAGATTCACAAACGTCGTTTTGCTTAACCTCTTGAACACAAATGCCGACACCGGATTGACCTTGTAGGCGATCACGTGCGGCACCCCGGCCCGAGCAAGTTCAAGAGTCACGGTACCCGATGCAGCAAGTGCTACGTCAGCCACGGCAAAAGCATGGTCCCGCCTGTCATTGCCAGTAACAACCTCCACTGGCCCAGGCAGAGATTGGGCCCAGGCTGTAACCATCGACTCAACCGCGCCAATGGTCGGTATTACGACATGTAGATTAGGAAACTGGCCGCGCAACCGATTAATCGTATCACCGAAAATCGGCATGAGTGATTTTACTTCAGCCTTGCGGCTTCCCGGCAAAACCACCAGGACGCGTGTATTCTCGTCAATATTATGTGCCGTACGCAAAGACCGCTGGTCACCTTCTACACTTTTATCCTCGATAACCGGATGCCCAACCCACGTTGAAGGAAGGCCGTGGGCTTCAAACAAAGGCGGCTCAAATGGAAACAACGTGATCAGATGATCGATCCATGCGGCGAGCTGCTTTGCCCGCCCAGGACGCCACGCCCACACTTGCGGAGCGACACACCGCACCCGTTTGACTGCACTGCCACGCTTGGTTAGCGCTTTATGCACCCGTCCTGTAAAGCCCCAGGAATCGATCGTAATTAATACGTCAGGTTTTACGCGCTCGATATCAGCGACGACCTCTCGAACACGGCGCAACACCAAACCCGCTTTCGGAATAACTTCAAAGATGCCCAAAATGGCGAGGTCACTAGGATCAAAAAGCGTTTCAAGCCCAGCGTTCTCCATACCCTCACCCCCAACGCCCGCAATACGCACGCCCGATGACGAAGTCTCACGCAGAGCCGTTATAAGACGCGCACCAAGTGCATCGCCTGAAGGCTCAAGAGCCACCAGATAGACAAGAGGCGATGAGCCCGTATTGCTCACGACGACGCTCCAGACAGATCATCGCCAAGCGCATAGAGGAATAATCCTGCACGATCGGCTAAACCCGCGGTGATTTTCTTATCGACGATCAATGTGCCACCAGCCTCAACAGCGATCCCGCGAAAGCCTGATGCAATACACGCTTCTACCGTTTCCGGCCCAATGACAGGAAGATCAGCGCGACGATCCTGTTGCGGCTTGCTCGTCTTAACCAGAACTGGCTTCACACCACCGTGCCCCAAGTCAGCGGCGCGTCGAATAAGGTGGTCTGTTCCCTCTGCCCCTTCTCTCTCGACCACCACCCCGTCTTGAATGACGACCGCTTGGCCGCGATCATTCGCACCATGCTCCCGCGCAGCGGCGAAACCGATTTCTATGTCATGGTGATCCCTTTGAGACGGCAAGACTGTTCCCACTGCACCCGGCGAGGCAACGAGACCAGACAACAAAGAATCAATGCCGACGACAGTAAAACCCTCGCGCTCAATTTCTGCGATGACGAGCCTCAATAGCCTGTCATCACCGACAGACTCCCTATTGGTAAAGGCACGCGTTCCCGCTCTGGCGAGAAATTTGATAGTCCGCCAATCTGGCCGGAGGTCAACAAGGCCTGGGCGTATGACCTTTCCGGCCATGACCACAGCCTCAACTCCGTCCTCATGGAATTTCTGAAAGCACTTGCCGGCTTGCCCGATGCGAATCCAAAGCGCTGGTGGGTCGGCCAGCCTATCGGCTTGCCCTTCTAATCCCACTACAGTGTATGGTCGTTTTTGAGTTTCACAGACCTGAGCGAGGAGCTGGGGGATAGCCCCACCGCCTGCGATAATGCCGAGCCGGCCCTTAGACGTATCGCCCATGATTCGCCGTCAGTGCCTGCATCGACTCACCCACCGTTACCATTGGACGACACTGGCTGGCAAATTGCCCGAGTTGAATCAGATCGAATAAAATCAATGATGTCCATAACGCCTGGGTGATCGCTGAATAGATCAGCAACCTCACTTATCCGTTCAGCCATATTCCCGCCTTGTGAGAACAATAATCCGTACGCCGTGCGCAATGACCGGATGTCCTCACGTGAAAAACCGCGACGGCGCAAGCCAATAACATTCAGACCCGACAGCCGAGCACGGTTTCCTTTGACAGAACCATAGGGAATAACGTCACTTTCGACGGCCGAGCATCCGCCAATCATCGAATGTTTTCCGACGCGTACATATTGGTGAATACCGGAAAGTCCGCCAATGATAGCGAATTCATCGACAACCACATGCCCACCTAGGGCAACGCTGTTGGTTAGAATAACATCGTCGGCAACTGCGCAATCATGGGCTACATGACTACCCACCATGAACAAGCAGTTATTTCCTATTGTTGTCGCCATACGCCCGTTTTCGGTTCCCGGATGCATCGTGACATGCTCTCGAATTGTATTGTTTTCGCCGACCACTAACGTAGAGGCTTCGCCTTTATAGCGCGCATGTTGCGGTTGCAATCCCAAGCTTGCGAAAGGGTGTACAACGGTATTGGCGCCAATCGTCGTGTTCCCATCGACAACGACGTGCGACTTAAGACAAACGTCATCACCAATAACAACATCCGGCCCGATCACACAGTAAGGGCCGATCATCGCCGTTTCGGAAACAACTGCCGCAGAATCGATAACGGCAGTGGAGTGGACATCGGTCATAGATTACTCATCCATAATCATGGCTGAGTAACTCGCTTCAGCAACGACGGTATCGCCGACTTTTGCGACACCACTAAATTTCCACACATTGGCCCGTTGCCGTACCTTGGTACAGGTTAGCCGCAGTTGATCACCTGGTTCGACCGGGCGGCGAAAACGCGCATTCTCAATCGTCATGAAATAGACCAACTTTCCTTCCGCGTCCTTGCCCAAGCTATCTACCACAAGCACCGCAGCCGTCTGGGCCATCGCTTCAATAATCAATACGCCTGGCATTACCGGTCTATTGGGAAAATGCCCTTGAAAAAATGGCTCGTTGATCGTGACATTCTTAACGCCAACTGCACTTTCACCGGAAACCACATCTTCAACCCGGTCCACCAATAGAAAGGGGTATCGATGAGGAATCATCTCGATGATACGGTGAATATCGATGGTGGAGGCCGAGGCTTGAACCGATTCTCCGTCCATAGCGCTATTCCTTTTTCCCGGTGTTCAGCGATCTAGTTATGATGACTTCTTGCGGCCGGTCAATCGACCTAAAGCAGCCACCTCTCTCCAGAACGTACGGATTGGTTTCGCAGGATACCCCATCACGGCTTCTCCGGGTGCAATATCACGCATTACACCTGACTTGGCGGCAACCTGGGCTTTCGGGCCGATCGTTACGTGATCTGCGAGGCCAACCTGCCCAGCTAGAACTACATCGTCCCCGATCTTACAACTGCCCGATATTCCGACCTGCGAGACAACAATACAACGCGCGCCCAACGAGACATTGTGCCCGATTTGCACTTGGTTATCGATGCGGCATCCCTCACCAATTTTAGTGTCTTCAAGGCTGCCGCGATCAATCGTTGTATTCGCACCAATCTCAACGTCATTTTCAATTATAACGCGTCCGAGTTGCGGCACCTTGCGGTGTCGCCCAGCAACACTGTCAAAGACAAAACCGAAGCCGTCTTGGCCAATGCAGACACCCGAATGAATGATGACACCGTCCCCGATCAGGGATGCCATGAGCGATGCGTTCGCTCCAATGTGACAATCTTGACCAATAATCACGCCAGCGCCGATAGTCGCACCCGGGCCGATACGACTGCGCGAGCCAATTTCAACCTTCGGACCTATGACTGCACCGGCTTCAATGACGGCATCATCTGCAAGAGTTGCTGTGTCATCAACTAAGGCCCCTGAAGGGGTTGCCTTAGCATCGATAATTGCGTCCGGTTGACTGGGATAAAACGCCTCGGCCGCAACAGCGAATGCGGCCTGGGGATCGTCAACGACGAGGACAATAGACCCTGGTGGAGCTTTCTCAGCCAAGTTGGTTGTTGTCAGGCAGGCGCCGCATTGGCTGGCTGCCGCTGCGGCGGCATAATCTACCCCCGCTAGATAACAAAGATCCCTTGACGTCGCTTCACTTAGATCGGCCAAATCAGAGATGGCAACATCCAGGTCACCATCTCCGACAGCAACTCCGCCTGTCCAGGCCGCGATCTCCCGGACCCGAAACGGTCCGGTTCGCTTAAAGAACCGGGAGTCTGGCACGCCTGCCTACTCGGAGGTAGCAGCACCCTCGGCGTTTGCGGCTCCGCCTTCTGGATTCTGCATTTCGACAGATGGAAGACGCTCGTTCAGAATTTCTAGAACGGGCCGCGTGATGTCCATTGAAGGATCAGCCAACAAGATAACACCCTGGGGCATAACCATATTGATACCGAGTTCCTGGGCGACCTGGCTGGTAATTCCCATCATCTCTTGATTAATTTGGATAACAGCCTGCTGAACCACAGCATTCAGATTTTCTAGCTTAATCCGGCTTTCCTGCTGTGCCGTTCCAAATTTTTCCTGAAACGCTTGGGCCTGTTGCTGGAAAACTTCAGGCGCAAGGACGTTTCGCTGTTGCGTAAGACGCTGCTCTTCTTCACGCAGATCCGTTTCAAGAACTCTCGCCTCTGTTTGATAGCGCGTTACGTACTTGTCGCGCTCCAGCCGAATGCCTTTATGGGCAAGTGAGTCTCGTTCGATAATCTGTGTATTCAGCACACCAATTATCGGGCGAGTTTGATTACTCTGCTGCGCTGTAGCAGGTGTCGTCAGCGCCACAAGCGATACAGTGATCGCGAGGGCAAGTGTACCCATTAGGGTTCGCATGGAAGTTGAGTTCATTTCTAAAACCTTTGGCCGAAGTTCACACGGAAACTTTGAGTAATATCGAAATCAGCGCTACGCAAGACATGCGCCCAATCGATGTTGATGGGGCCGACCGGAGATTCCCATTCAATCCCGACACCAACTGACCCTCGAATACGCTGCGACTGTAAGATATCGGAATTCCTGTCTTTCAAATCTGTCGGTGCCCCAATAGATCCCCAATCCGTAAAGATTTTTGGGGTAATACCTATTTCCTCGGGCAGTCCGAGCGGAATTTTCATTTCAGCTTTCGCCGTCGCAATCCAATCACCACCGAGGGCATCGCCAGTCAGCATATCACGCGGGCTAGCCCCAAAATCATCAAAGCCGCGGAGGTTGTTACCACCAAGCTGATATCTTTGAAAGATTTTGATATCCTCGCCGATCCCGATGATATGCCCAAAATTACTGGTCGCACTGAAAATCCAGCCCTCAAACGGCTCCAAGTAGTAGCCCAGTGCCAAGCTAGAGCGGACATACTTCTCCGTGCCCCCCAGCCCTGCTAAATCGTTGGAAATACTCATAAAAAAGCCGTCAGTGGGATCAATGACGTTATTTCTTCGATCAATCGCGAAGGTATGGCTAACTTGAGAGGTCGTTGTTGTGCCCTCCTGCTCACGCGTAAACTGGGAGGAAAACTGATTACTGGTTTCTAACCGTGTCCAGGACAATAAATAGCTCAAACGCTGAAACATGTATTCGTTGTAGTTGAATCCCAATCGCAAGGATCCGCCAATCGATTGACTGATAAATCCGGCTTCATCTTCGAAATCGGTCTCGGTGGCAAAGAGGTCTGCCCCAGCCGCCAATCGCCGATTCATAAAGTACGGCTCAGTGAACCCTAGATCGATCTGAGTTTGTTGCTGGGCAAGACTAAAGTTAAAACGAAGGTCTTGTCCCTTGCCAAGCAGATTACGCTCTCGAATCCCCACATCGAACAAAGCACCAGAAGCGCTCGAGAAGCCAATCCCGAATTGAAGTTCCCCGGTTGATTGCTCTTCAACTGTTGCCGTAACAACGGTGCGGTCTGGATACACCTCGGATGGCACGTTATCGACTTCAACCTCTTTAAAGTATCCAAGGTTTTGAAGCCTCTCTCGCGAACGCCTGAGCCGGGCTGTATTAAAGGCATCACCTTCCACCAAACGAAACTCCCGGCGGATGACCTTGTCGAGCGTACGAACGTTGCCAGTGATATCAATTCTCTCAACGAAGACCCGCGGGCCTTCTTGGACGTCAAAGACTATGTCGATGGTTTGCCGGTCAGTATTACGTGCGACGCGAGGACGAATATCAACAAAGGCATATCCAAAGGCACCAACCAAATCGGTAAACACGTCGACTGTCGCTTCAATCTCCTCGGCGTTGTACCAATCGCGCCGTGATGGAACGATCGCGTCTTCCAGCACACTAGGATCAAGATTCGGTATCGACACATCGACTGTCATTTCGCCAAACCGATATCGCGGTCCTTCGTCCACCGTCATCGTAATGAAGAAGCTTTTCCTATCCGGAGAAAGTTCAGCAACTGCAGATATTACTTCAAAGTCAGCATAACCTTCTGACAAGTAGAACCGTCTCAGCAGTTCCTGATCGAAAGCCATTCGGTCAGGGTCGTAGGTGTCATTAGATGTTAGAAAGCGCCACCAACGCTCTTCCCGCGTTAATACGACGTCTCGTAAGTCACCGTCCGAGAATTTTTCGTTACCGATGATTGTGATCTTTCGCACATAAGTCGGATCACCTTCATTAATCTCAAATACCAAGTCGACACGGTTTTGAGGAAGCTCGATAACCTTGGGCTCAACGGTCACCGCAAAACGGCCGCTACGGCGATACAGGTCGAGGATACGCTCTACGTCCTGTTGGACTTTGGTTCGCGTATAAACCACGCGAGGACGGAGTTGAACCTCTGGCTCAAGCTTGTCATTCTCTAGCCGCTTGTTCCCCTCAAATGTAATGCGGTTGATGATCGGGTTTTCAACAACCCGAATAATAAGTATCTGACCTTGGCGGCCTATACTAACGTCAGCGAACAACCCGGTTGCAAAGAGGTTTTTGAGCGATCGGTCAATTGTTACTGGGTCAAACGGATCCCCTTCCCGCACCGACATATAGGTCCGGATCGTGGCTGGCTCGATACGCTGATTGCCCTGCACTGCAATTTGCGAGATTGTTCCGCCCAATTGCTGCGCACGCGCATCCGCTGGGCCGAGCAACAGAAAAACTGCACACAGCAAGCTCGCTAACCAATTTTGACGATCGCCAGTCACCCCGTGGATGGCTCCTCTTTACTTATTTTCTTCCGGACCCAGTACAGGATATTCGCCGGTATCGTCGTTACAATTGCAGAATATCGTTCCAGGTCACGAACACCATGAGTGACAAAACCAGAACCAAACCAAAACGCAGCCCCCACTCCTGAGCCTGATCAGATAGCGGTCGACCGCGCAACGCCTCGATGGCGTAGAACAACAGGTGACCGCCGTCAAGCAGCGGCACCGGGAACAGGTTTATGATGCCTAGATTGATGGAGAGGATGGCCATAAAGATGACAAAATTCGCAAATCCGGATTTCGCAGCTTGGCCAGAAAACTTCGCAATTCGGATTGGCCCCCCGAGATCTTCTGTGCCTCGTTCACCGGAAATTATCTGTCCAACTGCAACGAAGGTCCCTTCCACCACTATATAGGTTTGGCTGACGGCTAACCCGAGTGCAGACACTGGATTATGGCGCACCATCATCCGCGTCTCACCAGATGAAGACACGCCTAATAGGGCCCGTTTCTGCGGATTTCCGAAGGCATCAGTCTCGTCAACAACACGCGGCACCGCAACGATATCGATCACGTTCTCGTCGCGCTGAACAGTGAGACGCATCGGCGCACCGTTCCCTAACGGCACCACACGCTGCAAATCTTCAAATCGGCTAATAGTATTTCCGTCGATCGCAAGAATACGATCTCCGGCGGTAAGTCCGGCTTCCGAAGCCGCACTGTCTTCAACGACACTGCCGATGATCGGCTCGGTAACTGGCCGGCCGACCGACATAAACATTACAAAGAAGACAAGTATCGCGAATAAAAAATTGACGGCCGGTCCAGCGAACACGATGGCCGATCTCTGCCCAAGGGTTTTGTACTTAAACGAGATCGCCTTTTCCTCTGGCGTCATTTCCCGTTCAACATCTTCCTCTTCCTCGTTATCTTCAGAACCCGGGTTCGCAATATCCGCTTCACCAAACATTTTAACGTAGCCGCCGAGCGGAATAAGGCTGAATTTCCAGCGGGTGCCATGACGGTCTGTAAATCCAACCAATTCAGGCCCAAACCCTATTGAAAAACTATCGCAGCGCACCTTGTTCCACCGCGCGACCAGAAAATGGCCGAGCTCATGAACAAACACCACCACTGAGAGTGCGATGATAAAATTCACGATAGTCAGGGAAATTCCGAGGACCTGTTCCAATGCTTTAACGTCCCTTTGCTCTATTCCGCAGCCGACCCAACGGCAATCCAAGTTTGCGCCAACCTCCGCGCCTCAGCGTCGAGGGCCATAACTTCATCCAACGTGGTGGGATGGTCGTTGCGGCATTGGGCCAGGGTATCTTCAACCGTACCAAGAATGTCTAGAAACCCTATTTCTCCAGCCAAAAAACGAGCAACAGCGATTTCGTTCGCGGCATTGAGGATAGTAGGGGCCGCACCACCAACCTGTAAAGCCTCACGTGCCAGCCTTAGCGCTGGAAACCGTTTAAAATCAGGGGCTTCGAAGGTTAGGTTTGAAATCTCGGCGAGGTTCAATCGCTCAGCCTGTACGGCCATGCGGTCCGGCCAAGCCAGCGCGTAGGCAATCGGCGTACGCATATCCGGAGAGCCCAACTGAGCCAGGACCGAGCCATCAATGTAACCCACCAGGCTGTGCACCACCGACTGAGGGTGGACAAGAATTTCGATCATTTCCTCGGCGACCGGGAATAGGTGCTGAGCTTCGATCAACTCCAAACCCTTATTCATCATGGTCGCAGAATCGACTGAAATTTTCGCACCCATCGACCAATTCGGATGGGCCGTCGCCTCAGCCGGCGTCGCTGTTGCCATACGGTCTAGCGCCCATTCTCGAAATGGCCCGCCTGAAGCGGTTAAGATAATCCGGTCAACAGAGTCAGAGAGTGTAGCGTCGAACACTTGAAAAATAGCGCTATGCTCAGAATCAACCGGCAACAGTGTCGTTCCGCACTGCTTCACGGTCTCCATGAAAATAGGTCCCGCACAAACCAGACATTCTTTGTTTGCTAAAGCCACAGTTGAGCAATGTCTGACCGCCGCTAGTGTTGGTGCTAACCCGGCAGCGCCAACGATAGCAGCCATGACCAAATCAGCGGAGTATTCAGCCGCCTCGATTAAAGCCTGTGGACCTGCAGCGGCGGTAACCCCGCTCCCGCTCAGGCCCTCAGTGAGTGGTCCGTAGCAGTCCGCGTCTGCGATAACAGCGACTTTAGGTTTGAATTCCAGCGCCTGCGCAATCAGAGCATCAACGTTTTTGCCTGCCGTTAGAGCGACAACGTCGAAGCGACCGGGGTTTTCACGAATCAAATCAAGCGTATTGACGCCAACAGATCCGGTCGAGCCCAAGACGGTTACGCGTTTTGCTGCGCTCTTGGTTAGCCCCATGCCGGTCTCACCATGTCGCCATACCCCCACCAAGTGCCGCGCAAATCAAAGCAGCTGCAGGTGTCGCCGCCCACAGACCGTCAACACGATCCATGACCCCGCCATGCCCAGGCATCCACGTTCCAGAGTCTTTGACACCGTGGACTCTCTTAAATCGACTTTCCGCAAGGTCTCCGATCTGGCTGACAATCGACACCAAGAATGCAAGAGCAATGCTCAATAGTGTCGGCGTAATCCCGAATGATGACGCAAGGGCGATTCCAGCAATGACCGCCGCAACCGATCCTCCGATTGCCCCTGACCAGGTTTTGCCGGGGCTTATCGCCGGGGCGAGCTTGGGGCCCCCAATAAGACGACCGACGAAGTACGCCCCGATGTCCGTCGCCCAAACGACCGCCAGCACCCAGAAGACAGTCTCTGCTCCACCGGTTTCCCGTACTGAGACCAGACAAACGGCGGGTAAACCGGCATACAACAAAGCCGTTTGAGTCGATGAAAGGCGCGCGCGATTGCCACGTTCGTCGGTGGCCAGCAGGATCAACCAGATCCCGGCGATTACTGCCAGCGCCAGACTCATGTTGTTAGGCGCGATGCCTATAGCCGCAATGGCAGTCCATAACGCCAATACGGCGCGGGGCGGGAAACCGGCCTTGCTAACAATATGGACAAATTCCCAGATAACTGCCGCAGCCATGAGCGCGACAAAGATATGAAAGACGGGATACCCTAGATAAACGGCCCCGATTGCAAGGGGCGCGATAACAATAGAGGTCGCAACACGGGTCCAAAACATCGTCGGTTAGCCTGCCACTGTTCCGTATCGCCGCTCGCGGCGGCGGAATTCGGATATCGCTTGTTCAAGGTCACTAAATCCGAAGTCCGGCCAACGGGTTTCGGTAAAGACAAGCTCTGTATAAGCCACCTGCCACAACAAAAAATTGCTGATGCGTTGCTCTCCGGATGTGCGAATTAGCAGGTCCGGATCCGGAATGCCCCGTGTGTATAGCCGGTCAGCAAATACGTTTTCTGTGATGTCGTCTGGATTGATTAGTCCAGCGCGGACATCCTCAGCCAACTGTCGAGCGGCAGAAACCAACTCTTGGCGACTGCCATAACTCAGCGCAATTGTGAGAACGAGACGCTCGTTAGAAAGTGTTCTGGCTTCTGCATCATCGATCATCGCCACTGTATCTTGAGGCAAGCGAGAGCGGTCACCGACCACCATGAGTCTAACCCCTTCCTCGGCCAACTCATTGATATTGTTCATGAGGTAAAAGCGCAGAAGAGCCATCAAATCTCTAATTTCTGATTCTGGCCGCTGCCAATTTTCAGAGGAGAACCCAAATAAGGTGAGATACCGTATGCCGAGTTCACCGGCCGCTCTGATCGTTCTTTTCACAGCCTCAGCGCCGCGCTTGTGCCCCGCAGTGCGCGGTAAGCCACGCGCTTGTGCCCAGCGGCCGTTGCCATCCATTATGATCGCAATGTGCTCAGGAACAGCGCCAGAGTCATCGACAGGTTTGAGCGACAGATCCTTCATTAGACCTGCATGATCTCCTCTTGCTTTTGGCCCAGCACATCATCGATTTGCTTGATCAAGCTATCTGTCATCTTCTGAATTTCGTCGTGATATTGATGGCCTTCATCCTCAGAGATATCGCCATCTTTTTCCATTTTCTTAAGCTGGTCGTTGCCATCCCGCCGGACGTTTCTGATCGCAATTTTGCCTTCCTCGGCATATTTCCCAGCGACCTTCTTAAGCTCTTCGCGGCGCTCTTCATTCAACGGCGGGATTGGCACGCGCAGCAATTGACCATCCACCGCAGGATTTAGACCGAGATTTGATTCTCTGATGGCCTTTTCGACCGCTTTCGCCTGTCCTTTGTCCCACACCTGAACGGTAAGCATTCTCGCTTCCGGCGCAGCGACACTGGCGACTTGATTAAGCGGCATTTGACTGCCGTAAGCGTCCACCATAATGGGATCGAGGAGGCTCACCGTTGCCCGCCCAGTTCGTAGACCCGCAAAATCTTTTTTTACAACGTCTAGAGTGGTTTCCATCCGGTGCTTTATGTCTTTCTTCAACTCAGCAAAGCCCGCCATCACTCACTCCTTTTCTGTAATAATTGTGAAGTTTCCTTCACCGTTGAGCACTTGGGTCAACGCCTTGTCGCCGTGCATGTTGAACACCACGATCGGCATGCCGTTATCGCGAGCCAGAGCGATTGCTGACGTATCCATAACCCGCAGATCCTCTGTGAGAACCGTGTCAAAAGTCAGGCGATCATAGCGCACGGCGTCGGAATCCATCTTCGGGTCTGCCGAGTACACCCCATCGACTTGTGTTGCCTTGAGAAGCGCGTCGCAGCTCATTTCGGCGGCTCTCAAAGCCGCTGCCGTATCCGTCGTAAAATAAGGGTTACCCGTGCCAGCTGCGAATATCACAACCCGGCCTTTTTCAAGGTGCCGTTCAGCACGCCTTCTGATGTAGGGCTCACACACCTCGTTCATCTCGATCGCGGATTGAACCCGTGTTTCCACCCCTACACTCTCAAGCGCGTTTTGAACGGCCAGAGCATTGATGACAGTCGCCAACATGCCCATGTAATCCGCAGAGGTTCTGTCCATGCCTTCGGCAGCAACTGATACCCCACGAAATATATTGCCACCGCCAATTACGAGGCAGACTTGGCGGCCCATGGAACTGACTGATTTAATGTCATTGGCAAGGGCGAGAACCGTCGCCTTATGCAAGCCATAGGTTTCAGGCCCCATAAGACCCTCACCAGACACCTTCACCAATACCCGTTTATACGATAGCGGTTCGGCCATGATCCGGTGTCACCTCCCCTAGCCGCGGATGATCAGCGGCATTCGCCAGTCTCGCTCTCCGGCCAACCGCCTGCAAAAAAGGGACGGTCCTCCGTCCCTCTCCGCTTAGTCTGCGATTATCGGCCAAAGCCTCTACTTTATGCCCGGATCATACACACCTCAGGGGCAAAACACCCACCTGTTTTGTGCGGATTCCAGGAGCCGCAAACAGGTCTGGCAGGCCGTAACTAGCCTCCAGCCGCCTCAGCAACTTCAGCCGCGAAATCCTTCTCTTCGCGCTCAATGCCCTCACCAAGAGCAAAACGCGCAAAACCGGTCATCTTGATGGGTGAACCAATCTCACTGGCTGCGGCCTCGATGACCTTGGAAACCTTGGATTTGTCCTCTGAGACCACGTAAATCTGCTCCAGGAGAACCACTTCCTCGTAGAACTTGCGCATGCGGCCATCGACCATCTTGGCGATAACGTCGTCAGGACGACCTGATTCCTTCGCTTGGTCAGTCAACACCTGCCGTTCGCGCTCCATTGAATCAGCATCTACGTCGTCTGTAGACAGAAACCTTGGGTTTGCCGCAGCAATATGCATAGCGAGCTGTTTACCTAGCTCTACAAGCTTTGCCGCGTCACCGTCAGACTCAAGACCAACAAGCACGCCAATTTTACCAAGCCCCGGTTTGACAGCGGAATGGACGTAGGAAGCGACGGCACCTTTGCTCACGGAGACGCTCTCTGACCGGCGCAACTGCATGTTCTCACCGATCGTCGCGATCAAATGCGTAACTTGATCCGCCACGTTGCGCCCTTCTCCGGGCATATCGACAGTTTTAAGCGCCTCTAAATCGCCATCAGCGCCAAGCGCCAGACCTGTCGCCGCTTCAACAAAGCCTTGGAAGCTTTCATTGCGGCCGACAAAATCGGTCTCAGCGTTCACTTCAAGAATTGCGCCTTTGGTGCCATCGACAGCAACACCAATAAGGCCATCCGCAGCGACGCGACCGGATTTCTTGGCCGCAGCCGATAGGCCCTTTTTGCGCAGCCAGTCTACGGCAGCTTCAACGTCACCATCGGTTTCACCAAGCGCCTTCTTGCAATCCATCATGCCTGCGCCGGTTTTTTCTCTCAGCTCTTTGACCAGAGCCGCTGTGATCTGTGCCATTCGAATTAGTCCTTCTTAGCCGCAGCCTTTTTGGTGGTTGTCTTCTTAGCTGCTGCTTTCTTAGCAGGCGCCTTTTTAGTGGTGGCCTTTTTGGCAGTTGTCGCCTTTTTGACAGTCGCCTTTTTCTTCGCCACAGCTTTCTTAACCGCTGCTTTCTTGGCAGCTGGCTTCTTCGCTGGCGCAGCTTTTTCTTCCTTGGCCGGTTTGGCCGCAGCAGGTGCTGCTTTTTCAGCTGGAGCCGCTTTAGCCGTATCCTTGGGTTCAGCAGCAGCTTCGGCAGGTGCGTCTATGGCAGCCAGGTTTTCAGCCGGTGCTTCGTCTTGAGCACCAACGTCCACGCCTGCAGCTTTCATTTCGTCTTGAATGCCTTCAAGGGCCGAGCTAGCCATCAATTCTAGGTAAAGCTTGATAGCGCGGATGGCGTCGTCGTTGCCCGGAATGGGGTATGTGATGCCCTTAGGGTTAGAATTGCTGTCTAGTACAGCAGCCACCGGGATATGAAGCTTATTCGCCTCGGCGACGGCAATATCTTCCTTATTGGTATCAATAATGAAGATCAGGTCGGGCACGTTGCCCATATCCTTAATACCACCCAATGCGAGGTCCAGCTTGACCTTCTCTCGCTCGAGGTTGAGGGCTTCTTTCTTAGTCAGACCAGCCAAGCCCGCTTCGCTGGAAAACCGCTCTTCCAGTTCTTTCAGGCGCCTGATCGACTTAGAAATCGTATTCCAGTTGGTCAGCATGCCGCCGAGCCAACGGTGATTGACGTAATACTGGCCGCAGCGCTCAGCGTATTCCTTTACCAGATCGTGGGCTTGGCGTTTGGTTCCGACAAACAGAACCCGGCCTCCGCCTGCAACGACGTCGTGAACGGCCTGCATCGCGCGATGCAGCAGTGGCACGGTCTGTTGAAGATCAATGATGTGGATACCGTCACGGACACCGTAAAGGTAGGTGTCCATTTTTGGATTCCAGCGACGAGTACTGTGGCCAAAGTGGCAGCCAGCTTCAATGAGCTGGCGCATGCTGAACGTAGGCAGCGTCATAAGTCTTTCTCCGGTTGAACCTCCGCAGGGGGTGACCAGAGCACATGCTCCGGACCGGAACCGAACACCCGGAACTCCCGAATGCCGCATCCCTGCGTGTGGAATGTCGCGGGTTCTAAGGGTTTAAGAGAGACAAAGCAAGGAATTTAAGGGCTAAACAGCCGATTATTGGCCGAGAAGCTCACGCACTTTTGGCTCGAGCCTGGTAAGTCCCGCGCTTCGCCCTATTGCCAGGGCATTTTCCACTGATTCACCGTCGATTTCGTAGGCCCCGATGGCATAAAGCGCCCCGACCCGGTTTCCGCTGCCGCAGTGAACGAGTGTCGGCGTCGTCGATTGGGCGATCGCGGACCGCAGAATCTGGGCCGTTTCGGCATCCAGCTTGTCCATGCTCACTGGAATATTGATGTAGGTGAGGCCCAATCCTCTGGCTTCAGCGGCCTCATCAAATCCAGGGTCTTCGCCGGGCGTGCGCAGGGTGATAATCGTGCCAAAGCCCTTTTGTTTCAGAGTAGCGAGGTCCGCTGCCGAGGGTTGCCCGCTCGTCAGCACTTTGGACCCAACGATCTGGGGGTTGGTCAGTTCCAAAGCCGCCAATTCGGATTGTGACAAGAGTTTGGTGCTCGCACACCCAGATAGACAAAGGACTGCGAAGGTTGCGACAACAATCTTGCTGATGCTCAGATTGGCAACGACCATATCTATTCCTCTTCCCCTACCGCGCCCACATCGGCGCGTTCGAACACATGTTGCCGACTGCCGAGACGAGCAGCGACGGCGTGCGATAACTCAACTTGTATCGATTATTGTCAATATACGCCGACAGAGCCTCTTCAAACTGGGCACCAGTCCAACGGCCCGCGCACTCAAACATCCACCTCAAAGATTCCGTACCCGAGAGATCGTCAGCGTACTTCATCGCCTCAACCATACCCATGACGTGGAGCGCTCGGTTATTTGAATCCAGTTGGAGGTATTCGCTGCCGGACAACGCCGAGGCCGGCGCCGTGAAAAGCAGCGATACCACAACGATCAACAACTTTTTTCGTAGTTCGCCCATTACTGCTCCTATCCGCGACGGAAGCCGATGCCAAAGTCAGACAACTCATCCGGTATTAATCGACACTATCAACACCGCAACTGACAAAAGATACCATACCACCGGCAACAATCAGCCTCATCTGCAATCGTTCTCAATCTCAGATCGGACAGCCTCCAGCCTTAATTTGGCAAAAAAATGTCCTCGATATGAGCTTTGAAAAGTGCCGCAATCTTGAAGGCCAGCGGCAGACTCGGGTCGTATTTTCCGGTCTCAATGGCGTTCACTGTCTGACGAGAGACATCTAGCCGGTCTGCCAAATCTGCCTGCGACCAGTTATTGTTTGTCCGCAAATCGCGCATCTTATTTTTCATGTGTGACTGCGGTCATTAACGCACCATATAACGTTTGCAAAACCCAAAGCGCCGCCATCACTGGCCACACAACCATCATGGATAATTGCGGTAGACCTGCGATCTCGAGAAATCCATATCCGATTGACAGGACTGCCGTTCCTGCAGCCGAAACCGCGATAATTCGGAGCGCCTGCAGGCGCTGAAGCTCGTCCATCCGAAGGACGTGCCTGTAGATTGCGATCGTAGCAAATACGATAGGAATCATTGGTGTCAGGGCTATCAGCGATCTCAACCACAGCCCCTCGATATCTTTGAGAATCAATAGTGCACCCGATAGAATGACCATGTAGAGCAGCATGGCGCTGCCAAGCTCAATCCAGTATTTGCGCAGAGTTTTCTTTGTAAATTTATCAACTTGGCTCATATCGTTACCCCGTAAAGTAAAGCTTCCTTTACATTATTGTTCGGCACGGATGGTGTCAAGCTACCTTTACATGTGAGTTGGTAGATTTAGGTGATCAGAATTGACGAATATCCATCACACCAGGCACGTCTTTGACCCGCCCCAGCGTTTCTGGGGAAATCGCATACCGGTTAGGAAGTGCAACTTCGACTTCATGGCCGTTCGATTGAGCCACTAAAAGAATACGGCCGTTGCCACGGCCATCAGCGTCAATGATCTCTCTAATTTCATCAACCGGTGTCCCGTCTTTAAGTTGAATGCGCAGATTGTCGAGGCGTGCCGCGATCGCTTCTTCCAACGGTGTTAATTTTGCGACCATCAGCCGGACCTGATCATCCTCATGTTTCGCATCCAAGGTGATCAACATGGGCTGCCCGGACTCCATCAACTCCCGTGACGCGACCAACACTTCGGAAAAGACAACGGCTTCAAAAGATCCCGTCGCATCGGACAGTTGGATAAACGCATACTTATTGCCGCTCTTACTGATCCTCTCCCGCTTGCTGGCCATGGTCGCCGCCATCCGCAGCGGCTTGCGACATTGTTCGGCGGTCAGATCATCCAAATCTCGCGCTGTTATGACGCCCTGAGCTGCCAGTGTTGCAGAATAAGCATCGAGGGGGTGCGCCGATAAAAAGAAACCAAATGCTTCGCGTTCTTTGTCAAGCCGCTCCATTTGCCTCCAGTCTTCTTTCACCGGCAATTTGAGGTCTGGACGATCAGTCTCACCGCCAAACAAAGCGCCTTGGTCAGAATTACGAGCTTCGGCCCCTGCCTGGACATGACGCAGAATGCTCTCTGCCCCGGCCATCATCTCGGCCCGGTTGTCGTGCAAGCAATCAAGACCGCCAGCGCGAACGAGATTCTCGATAAGGCGTTTGTTGATTAGTCCGGTGTCAAGACGACCGGCAAAGTCGGCCAAATCCTTAAATGGGCCACCCTCATCCCTCGCGCTGATCATTCCCTCAATCGCACCTGCGCCGACATTCTTGATCGCAGCCAAAGCGTATCGCACGGCCCAATTTCCATCAGCCGTCTGCTCAACGGTAAAGCCAACGCCGGAATGATTGACATCCGGCGGCAAGAGATCGATGCCAAGTCTTTTCAACTCAGATTTAAAGCCTTCGAGTTTATCGGTGTTCTGCATATCCAGAGTCATGGTCGCGGCCATGAATTCCACCGGATGATTGGCTTTGAGATAACCAGTTTGATAGGCCACCAACGCATAGGCGGCAGCATGAGATTTGTTGAACCCATACCCAGCAAACTTGGCGATTGTGTCAAAGACCTCTGATGCCTTTTCCGCCGTCGTGTCGCGTTCTGTCGCCCCTTTGACGAACTGCTCACGCTGAGCGTCCATCTCCGCTTGAATTTTTTTACCCATGGCGCGGCGCAACAAATCAGCGCTGCCTAGAGAATAGCCCGCCATTTCCTGAGCAGCCTGCATAACCTGCTCTTGATAGATCATGATCCCATAGGTTTCCTTCAGGATCGGCTCAAGAACCGGATGCATGTATCCAATCTCTTCACGGCCATTCTTCCGCTCAATAAAGCTCGGGATGTTGTCCATCGGGCCTGGCCGGTACAACGCCACAACGGCGATGATATCCTCGAACACATCGGGTTTTAGCTTGCGCAACACGTCGCGCATGCCCGTACTTTCCAATTGGAACACGCCCGTTGTGTCGCCACGCGACAACATGTCGAAGGTGACTAAGTCGTCCAATGGGATCGTGGCGAGATCAAGTTCCAGCCCACGTTCTGCTAGCAACTTTACCGCCTGATCAAGAACAGTCAGCGTCTTGAGCCCCAGAAAGTCGAACTTCACCAGCCCCGCCTGCTCGACCCATTTCATATTGAACTGGGTCACCGGCATATCGGAGTTGGGGTCCCGATAGAGGGCAACCAATTCCGCCAATGGTCGATCGCCAATCACGACCCCCGCTGCATGCGTCGATGCGTGGTTGTAGAGACCTTCTAGCTTCAGTGAGATATCAAATAATTGCGCAACGTTTTCATCAGTGTTGCGTAAATTCTTAAGTTCAGACTCCGACTCAATCGCCTCCTCCAGTGTGACAGGACTGGCAGGATTATTCGGTACCATTTTGCAAATCTTATCGACGTAGCCGAGCGGCATTTCCAGCACCCGGCCTACATTCCTGAGCGCCGCCCGGGCCTGCAGCTTTCCAAAGGTGATGATCTGCGCGACCCGATCCGCACCGTATTCCTGTTGAACGTATCGGATCACTTCTTCTCGGCGGTCCTGGCAAAAGTCGATATCAAAGTCAGGCATCGACACCCGTTCGGGATTTAGAAACCGCTCGAACAGAAGATCAAAGCGAAGGGGATCGAGGTCGGTGATTAGAAGCGACCACGCAACGACTGATCCAGCGCCAGAGCCGCGACCGGGCCCCACCGGGATGCCTTGATCCTTCGCCCACTGGATGAAGTCGGCGACGATTAAGAAATATCCGGGAAAGCCCATGTCGGCGATGACACCGATTTCGTAGTCCAACCGATCACGATAGGGCTTGGCAATCGCTTCGCGCGCAGCAGCATCCATCTCGTCGGTGAAAACGTGCTTCTCTAATCGCCCGTCCAAACCGGTCTTCGACAGTTCGAGAAGCGCCTCTTCTTCTGTCCGTTCGCCAACCGTAGGGGACCGAGGCAGAATAGGGTCACGTCGTTCGACCATCACCGAGCAACGCCGCGCGATCACCAAGGTATTGTTGACCGCCTCTGGCAAGTCCTCGAACAAAGCCTGCATTTCTTCTGCTGACTTGAACCTGTGCTCCGGCGTCAGGCGGCGGCGATCAGAGATCGACACATAAGATTTCTCAGCGATGCACAACAACGCGTCGTGGGCATTAAACATGCCAGCATCAGCGAAGGCAGGCTCATTGGTCGCAACCAACGGCACCTCGTGAGCATAGGCTAGATCTATCAGGGCGGCCTCAATGCGGTTTTCTGTCGCTAGACCATGGCGTTGGATTTCCATGTAAAGCCGGTCAGGAAACACCGTGGCCAATTGCAGAAGGGCCTCTTCAGCTTTTGGGAATTGTTCCTCGACCAAATGCCGTCCAATGGCGCCCGATACACCCCCGGTCAACGCAATGAGCCCGGCGGCGTGGGCCGTGATGTCATCCATCGAAACCTGAGGCGTCTCACCGGCTGGCGTTTCTAGAAAAGATTGGCTAACGAGTTGGAGAAGGTTGCCGTAGCCCTCTTCGGTCTGACACAACAAAACCAACTGGTCAGGTTCAGGTAAGCGAGCACCGTTACCGGTTCGGATCTCTTTGTCTTCCCGTCGCACGGATATCTGACACCCGATGATCGGCTGTACACCCTTGTCGGCACAGGTGACTGAAAATTCAAGGGCACCAAATAAGTTGCGGGTATCGGTCAGGGCAACCGCCGGCATACGGTTCTCAGCACACAGGTTGACCAACTCAGGAATCTTGATCGCGCCCTCTGCCAAGGAATAGGCGGAGTGGGTCCGAAGGTGGATAAAGGGAGCGTGCTCAGATGTGGTTTGGGCTTCGGTCATATGGCCTTATTGATTCCATTCCTTGCCCCATTGGGCCAGAGCCGAAACCAGCTTATCCACAGAAAAGTGGATAGACCTCTGAATAACTCTAGGGATAAGGATTTCGACGCAAGACCTGAGCCGTCACCACAACATCACCCGCCACCTGAAAGATTAGAGTTAGATCTATGAAATCACCGGCTTTTAGAGGCGCGGTAATTCCAGAGAGCATCAGGTGATCTCCTCCAGATCGAAACGAGACAGTTTGGCCGGCTGGAATCTCGAGTTCAACTACAGGGCGCATACTCATGACGCCCCCCTCCGCCATTTTCGTCTGATGCATCTCTGTCTTCGCCGCCGAACGTGTATGAACAGACAGCAGGCGATCGTCACCGACCCCCCTGTTCGCAATGTCTAGATATCCAGCGGTGATGTTTGATTTGCCGATGGTTGCCCGCAACCAGGCGTTGGAGATTACAATTTCAGCAGCTATGGCCGAATTTACGCTGGGCGAAAATCCCATTGCTAAAGAGAAAATCAGGAAGAGGAATATCTGTCGCTTCATGTAGATGACATAGCGGCGACCACGCATCCGCACAAGTATCATCACGCAATCCTGTTGTTTTCGGATTGGTAGGTATTTCCCAAATCACAGTGTATCCTAGCTTGGTACCATGGGTGACGTGAGGACAGTTGCTCCCAATTCTTTACGGCAGTTTGATATGCAAAAAGCCTATCTCCTTTCCCTTGTCTTCGCGGCCACATTAATTGCGGCAACGATGCCCAGGGCACAGAACCTGGACAACCCGGCTTTTACCGCCTTCACCCAAGGCGACTACGCCAATGCCCTTCGCCTCACCGAGGCGGGCATTGCTCAAGGAGACGCCGACGCATTTTGGCTACTCGGACTCATGTATGCCTCTGGCACCGGAGTCCAGCGCGACAACAGACTTGCGATCAAATATCTGACCGACGGTGTTGATGCCGGGGCGACTTACGGCCTGACCCTGATGGGAAATATTTATCAGGAAGGCGGACACGGTGTTGATCAAGATGTCTTTATGGCGGCGCAACTATATAAGCGCGGCGCTGACGAAGGTTACGCTGACGCCCAATGGCTCCTCGGCGAATTATACCTAAACAGCGAAGTGGTCGGCATATCACCTGTTAAAGCTGCGGCATCTTTTAGCAAGGCCGCGCTTCAGGAACACCCCGAAGCGCTTTACTCACTTGCCACACTCTACCAAACCGGACATGGGGTTGAGAAAAATCCAGCCGGTGCCGCTGACCTTTTTACGTTGGCCGCTATCGCTGGAAACTCAGCCGCTGCCCTTCGCTTAGCCGAGATGCTGGAAAAGGCGGATGGCGTTCCAGCGAATGCAGAAGAGGCTGCGTTCTATTTCGTGGTCGCTGCTGAACTGGGAAATGCCGAGGCTCGTGCTTCAGCCGCCGCCGCAAAAAAAGCGATGAATTTCAGACCGGTGCGCCAGATCGCTTTTGAAAATAGGATTGAGGCTTGGTTTAGCGAACACGGGCACAATCGAACGCCATGGGATAATCCGTAGATTTAACCCTCGACCAAAAGACCGTTATCTAGTCGCACAACACGATCCATTCGCTTGGCGAGCTCTGGATTATGGGTGGCCACCAGTGCTGCTAACCCGTGATCACGGGAGAGCGTCAACAAAGCATCGAAAACACCCTCAGCGGTATGGGGGTCTAAATTCCCCGTCGGCTCATCTGCCAGCAATAAGGCCGGTGTGTTGGCCAGAGCTCGGGCAATAGCAACGCGCTGCTGTTCTCCACCGGACAAAATACCAGGGCGATGGTCGTAGCGATCCGATAGACCGAGACGATCCAAAAGCGTCTTGGCCCGAGTAGCCGCTTGACCGCGGGGCATTCCGGCAATCATCTGCGGAATAACCACGTTTTCGACTGCCGAAAATTCAGGCAGTAGGTGGTGATACTGATAGACGAAACCCAAATGCTTTAAGCGCAATCCCGTTTGCTGCTCTTCGTTCAAATCGCCGCAGCGCTCACCGGCCAAAAATACATCCCCAGTGTCCGGTTTCTCCAGTAGGCCAGCCAAATGCAATAGGGTCGACTTGCCTGACCCTGACGGGCCCACCAAAGCAACGATTTCACCAGACTCAACGGTTAGATTTGCACCCCGCAACACCTCGAGCTTTTTCCCGCCTTGCTCAAATGTCCGATGGACATTTTCAAGATTCAAAGCAGCTGCGCTACTCATAACGTAGGGCCTCAACCGGGTCTGTATTGGCAGCCCGCCATGACGGATAGAGTGTTGCGGCAAAGGACAAGCCCAAGGCCATCAGTACAACCGATGTGACCTCGCCCCAATCCATCTCTGCCGGAATCGTCGACAGAAAATAGATCTCCGCAGAGAACAAATTTGTCCCGGTGATGCTCTCAAGTACTCGGCGAACGGATTCAATATTTTCACAAAACAAGATTCCGAGAATAAGGCCGAGGATCGTGCCGGTCACGCCAACGCTGGCCCCTGCCAGAAAGAACACTCGCATAACCATGCCGCGGGTTGCCCCCATGGTGCGCAAAATCGCAATATCGCGGCCCTTGTCTTTCACCAACATGATCAGTCCAGCGATAATGTTAAACGCGGCGACCACGATGATCAGCGTCAGAATGAGAAACATCACATTGCGTTCGACTTGCAACGCATTGAAGAAGGTCGAGTTCGTCTGCTCCCAAGACAAAACTCGAACCCCTGGCCCGGCGATGTCAGCAACCTCACCAGCAATGAAACGTGCTTGATCTGGGTCCGCGACCTGAATCTCGATGCCGGTCACACTGTCAGGGTACTTGAAATAGGTTTGCGCTAAGTCCAGCGGCATAAAGATGATCGAAGAATCAAAATCACTCATACCAACATCGAACAATGCGACGATGGGATAGTCTTTGAGCCGTGGTGCCGTTCCAAAGGCTGTCACGTTTCCCTTGGGCGAAATCAGGGTCAGGCTGTCACCAAGATTAACGCGAAAACGCTCGGCCATGCGGACGCCGATCATCAACCCCTCTCCCCGCGCGAACGCTGGAAGTGACCCCTGAACAATGTTCTCGGATATGACAGCCCGCGCCGCCAAGTCTTCACCACGCACACCACGCACCAAGGCCCCGGAACTCACACCTTGGGTGGTCGCCATAACCTGCCCGCTGATCTGGGGCATCACCGCAACGACGCCCGGCAAATCTTTGATCGCATCAACCCGGAGATCATAGTCAGCAATTGAGAATTCAACGCCCCGCACATCGATGTGGCCATTGACGCCGAGAATGCGGTCCATGATGTCTTGGCGATAACCATTCATCACCGCCATAACGATGATGAGAGTTGCGACGCCTAGACCAATTCCCAACAGGGAAAACCCGGCAATAACAGAAACGAACCCTTCCTTGCGCCGGGCGCGCAAATAACGCCCCGCCATCATGCGCTCGAAGGGGCCAAACATCAGCCGAGCCCTGTTTCAGATTGGGTACCGGTCAACGTCGAAAGCACGCTATCCAGCGGTAAACTCTGTCGTTCACCGGTAGCGCGCCGCTTTAGCTCTACCGTGCCGTCTTTGAGACCCTTCGGCCCGACGATCAATTGCCAAGGTAAACCAATCAGATCCATATTGGAGAATTTGACCCCAGCCCGCTCCTCCCGATCGTCGTACAACGTGCTCATCCCGATCTCATGGAATTTGGCGTAAAGATCGGAACACACTTTATCGGTATCTGGATCACCGACTTTCAAGTTGATCAAGCCGATGCGATAGGGCGCGACTGTATCTGGCCAAATGATGCCATCATCATCGTGGCAGGCTTCAATAATCGCACCAACCAGACGTGACACGCCAATGCCATAACTGCCCATGAATGGGGTCACCATCTCACCCTTGGGTGAAGCAACCTGCGCGCCCATTGGCTCAGAATACTTTTTGCCAAAATGGAAAATGTGCCCGACTTCAATGCCCCGCGCAGAGATTAAATCTTCGCCCAACTCTTTACCTTTGGCCTCGTCGTGTTCCTCATCGGTGGCGGCGTACTCGCTGGTCCAATCGTCGACAATTGGCTGCAAATTCGATGCATAGTCCACGACCAACGGAATCGGCTTACGCAATAACGCCTTGTGGCAATACACGGCGCTTTCGCCAGTTTCAGCTAGAACGATAAACTCGTGACTGAGGTCACCACCGATGGGTCCCGGATCAGCTTTCATCGGAATAGCTTGCAAGCCCATTCGCGCAAAAGTCCTCAGGTAAGCGACGAACATTTGATTGTAGGAGTGGCGCGCCGCTTCGTAGGTCAAATCGAAAGAATAAGCATCCTTCATTAGGAACTCGCGGCCACGCATAACGCCAAACCGCGGTCGCACTTCATCCCGGAACTTCCAGTGAATTTGATACAAATTCAAAGGCAAATCTTTGTAGCTGCGAACGTTGTTGCGGAAAATGTCCGTAACCACCTCTTCGTGGGTCGGGCCGTACAACATGTCGCGGTCGTGACGGTCCTTAATCCGGAGCATCTCAGGCCCATAATCATCGTAGCGGCCACTTTCCTTCCACAACTCTCCAAACTGGATAGTCGGCATAATGACTTCCTGCGCCCCAGCGTCATTCTGCTCTTCGCGAACGATCTGTTCGATGTTCCGTAGAACCCGCGTCCCCATCGGTAGCCAATTGTAAATTCCAGCGGCGTGCTGGCGAACCAGGCCGGCGCGGAGCATCAGGCGATGTGAGACGATCTGCGCCTCGGACGGTGTTTCTTTGAGTGTGGGAATGAAAGTGCGGGACAACCGCATGAAAAACCTCGGCAAATTGAGTTGTGATCAAGACTGCCGCGCAATTTAGGCAATGCTTGGGCGGGTGTCTATCAAACGCTCACTTCGGAAGACCGTGATTGGCTCTATACGCCGTCTTCGCCTCGGCTATTCGATTGTAGATCATTCGAGCTTGCCCGCCGATTTCATCAAGTACTGCGGCGTGGCTGGCTTGGCCTGCTGCGATCCATAAGGCCCGCTCTTCAGGTGTCAGGTCATAAACTGGGTCGCCTTCCTCAATCAGACGGGCGATTTCAGCGTCTTGATCCGCCCGTACTTCGCTACGTTGCCTTTCGAAGCTCTCAAACGCCGTAGTCATCAGAGCCCTGTGCTCATCCGTGAAGCCATCCCACCACTGTTTGTTCACGAGAAACAGTCCTGTTTCATAAACGTGGTTCGTGAGGGTGAAGTGTGGCGCATCTTCTCTGGTCGCACCCATGTGCCAAGTGATCGCACCAAAACCGCCATTGACCATCCCAGTCTGCAAAGCAGGCACGACGTCGGACATTGTTAGGAAAACCGTGTCCGCTTCCAGTTCTTGGAGGAAGCCGACAACTGCCGGTGACTGTGCTGCGCGTATGCTCAACCCTTTTACGTCCGAAGGCACCCGAATAGGCCGGTCAGAATAAAAGTGAGACCACCCCGCTTCAGCGAACATCAGCAGCACATAGTTCTCTTTGGCCACCAACGGCTGGTACAGGTCCTGGATACAACAATCGTAAACGTAATCCGCCTCTTCCTTGCTCTCGAAGAGATAAGGCAAGCTCAAGACAGCAACTTCAGGAATCTGCGTCGAGATTACGGATTGAGACGTGGCGACGAATTGCACCCGTCCACGCTTCAGGGCCCCGAGTAAGGGCTCAGAGGCACCAAGTTCGCCGTAAATATGATAGTCCAGTTCGAATAGATCTGGGCGCGACGCAAAATCCACTTTGTAGCGATCCCACTGACGGTCCCACACTGATCCCTTTGGCGCACTTGAAGCAACTCGGCCTTTTATGGGCTCCGCTGATGTTGGCGTCGTCGGCAACGCCCATATCGCGAACGCGAAGAGCAGAGCCAAACTTCGTGTATGGAGGTGCGGCATTCGCATGGGGCAAAGTATCCCGTAGAGTTAAACAAGCCTGGACCTTAACTTAGTAAACTCAGACACCTTTTTGGAGGACTAATGGGCACGCCGACCAATCGCCTCACCGGAGCGGCCGTCATGCGCCGGGTGCTAGAGCGCTTCGGCGTTAAAACAGTGTTCGCCTTGGCGGGTGCCTCTCAAACACTGCTGCTCGACGAATGCGAAAAAACAGACTTCCGTGTTGTGCCGAGCCGTCATGAAAGTGCGACGGTCGGAGCCGCTGACGGATACTCGCGGGTCACCGGGAAAGTGGGGATCGCCATGGTCAACGTCGACCAGGGCATGCCCAACGCTATAACCGGTCTGCAGCAAGCCTTTGAGGCCTGCTCCCCCGTCGTCGTCCTAGTCGGTCGTGAAACGGATAGCTGGACTCAGCCCGAACTCGATTTCGACCATGGTATCCTTGGCTTGGTCCAACCGGTCACCAAATGGGCCCGCACAGTGCAGAGCGCTGCGCGATTAGGTGAATATCTTGAGGCAGCCTGCCGCCGGGCCTTGGCCGGGCGCCCCGGTCCTGTTGTCTTGGCCTTTCCCAAGGATTTCCTCAAAGACCTTGTCGATCCTGGCGTAGATCTGGACAAACCTGCGGCGCCACCTCCACGTCCAGCACCGACAGTCAACGACGTCACCGGGGCTGTTGAACTTCTCCAAGACGCCAAGCGCCCGTTAATCATCGCCGGATCAGGGGCCTCTCGCTCTGGGGCCGGAGCAGCGCTACGAGAGCTAACGGATCTCGGCATCCCTGTTGCCACCCATAACCTAGGTCGAGGTTTGGTCCCTGAAAATGACCATACGGGTTGGGGTTGGCCCCTCGCTCAATTCGCGGCCCATGAAGCCGATTTGGTGATCTGGGCCGGTGCCCGTATGGCTAAAAAGTTTGGTTACGGCTTAAGTCCGCGTTTCCCGCCCCCGGTCAAAATGATCCAGATCGACCTCGAAGCGGAAGAGATAGGCCGCAACCGGATGGTTGAACTCGGCCTGGTCGCTGATTGCAGAACTGCTTTAACGGCTATTCTTAGCAAGTTAAAAACACGCTCAAGGCCCACCTACGACCCATCTTGGGTCAGACAAAGCCTGCAAGAGCGCCTCGACGTCATCGAGCAAAGCGGCCACGAAGAAGATCACATTCATCCTCTCCGCCTCGCACGGGCCGTCAATGCGCGGCTGCCCAAGGATGCGATCTTTATTCAGGACGGCGCTTCGATTCTGGTCAGAAGCTGGGCCGTCACCCGCTACGGCTCTGAGGGCGGATACATGGACACCATGCCACTCGGGTCTATGGGTATGGGTACCTCTTTGGCCCTCGGTGCTGTCGCCGGAGCGAAAGAGGTCGCCGCGGAAACCGGAGAACCAGAGCGCAAGGTCGTGATGGTCACCGGCGACGGAGCGTTTGGCTTCTATTGCGCCGAACTGGACTCAGCGACGAAAGCCGACCTGCCGTTCCTATGCGTCATTTCAAACAACGGCGGCTGGGGGAACGAAATTCATACCCAGCCTCATCAAGTGGGCCGCACCATCAATGCCCATTTTGCCGACACCCGTTACGACACTGTCGCTCAGGGTTTCGGCGCCGAGGGCTTTAGGGTTGAAACCGTGGATGGGCTAGATAGCACGTTGGATAAAGCCTTTAAAATCAATGATAAAACGGTTGTGGTTGATGTGATTGTTCAAGATTCTGGAGGTCTCGATCCACGGACCAGCACGCTGCTCTACCACGATGTGGAGCAAACCAGAGCGGCACATTTCAGTGGAGGCGACCAATCGTGACCGGCGCAGACGCCCTCATTCAGACGCTCGTCGACTGTGGTGTCGATACCTGTTTCGCCAACCCTGGAACGACTGAGACTCACTTAGTGGGCGCGATCGACCGATCAAATGGCCTGCGCCCGATCCTCGGGTTGTTTGAGGGTGTGTGCACCGGTGCAGCTGATGGATACGCGAGATTAGCCGGCAAGCCAGCCGCGACCCTGCTTCATCTAGGACCCGGCCTAGCCAACGGCTTATGCCACTTACACAATGGAAGGAAAGCGCACTCACCCATCGTCAATCTCATTGGCAATCATCCGCGCTCCCACCTCGAATACGACGCGCCATTGTCCTCGGATATCATTGGGCTAGCCGAGCCCGTCTCTGGTTGGGTCAGGCAAGTCTCGGAACCTAGTGACATCGCACAAGATGGCGCGGACGCGGTCGCCGCAAGCTGGGGACCGCCAGGACAAGTTGCTAGTCTCATCATCCCGGCCGATTGCAGTTGGTCGGAAGGCGCAACGCCAGTTAATGCGCCACGGCGGTCCATTCCAAAGCCTGCTATGGATGATGCCGTCCGGGCAATCGCCGATCTTTGTGCAAATGGCTCAAAAACAGCCCTTCTCATTGGCGCTCAAGGCCTGACTGAACCGGGCTTGAAAGCCGCCGGTGCGATTGCCGAAAAAACTGGTGTACGGCTACGCCTATACCTTTGAGCCGCGCATGCAGCGCGGCGCTGGGCGGGTTTTAGTCGAGCGCATTCCGTATTTTCCTGAAGATGCCGAAGAGGCCCTGAAAGGCCTGGACCATATGGTTCTCTGCGGGTCCAAGGAGCCGGTCTCATTCTTTTCCTATCCCACCGGTGGCGGGACGTTGGTCCCCGACGGCTGTGAACTCCATACCCTCGTCCCTGTCGGTGGTGATGTGGTCCCCAGTTTAGCCGCACTTGCAGATCAACTCAGCGCCAAGACTACCGCCGCCACACAGCCCCTCTTGCTGCCTGACCTCCCAAACGGTGCGATCACGCCAGAAGCCGCGTCTGCCGTACTTGCACGCAACATCCCTGAACAGGCAGTCGTTGTTGATGAAGGCATTACTGTCGGCTTTCCCGCCTACGCCCAATCCGCGAGATCAGCGCCCCACGATTGGCTGTTCATCACCGGCGGCGGCATTGGCTGGGCGATGCCCGTCGCCATCGGCGCAGCGGTCGCGGCGCCAGAAAAGAAAATCCTATGCATCCAAGGTGATGGCGGCGCGATGTACACCATCCAAGCTTTGTGGACCATGGCCCGTGAAAACCTTGATGTCACCACCGTGATCTTCTCAAACCGGGGCTATGTCATCTTAGACATTGAACTGCAGCGGCACGGTCTTGGGCCTGCGGGTGTCAATGCCCACCGGCTTATGGATATGGACGAACCACGGATCGACTTTGTGAAATTGGCCGACGCTCAGGGCGTTGATGCCCACCGGGTTGAGGATTGTGGTCGTTTTTCTGAAGTATTGGCCGATTGCTTGCAACAGCCAGGACCGCACTTCATCGAGGTGATGATGGCTTAAAGGCTAGTCTGTCGCCTGATCCGGTTTCGGTAAGGGCAAAGGAATACCCGCCGCCGTAAACGCATCTCCGCAGGCCGCCGATAAAGCCGCATGGCTATCCCGTGCCAGCTTGTTACCGTTCCAGTAAATATCGTTACCCCGCACGCTCACCTGTCCGACCACACCTTCACCACTGAGCAACGTAGATGCGCCACTGGCAAAGTCATCGCCTCCGAGCCCTAGCCGCTCGGCCAGGTCCAGCTGAATATCTATGTTGATCTCTTCCGGCGCGAAAATGTCGTAGCCACCACCCAAATCTGCCGGGACAACCGGGCGCCCGCGAACGTCAACACCGGGGACGTAAGCAACGTCGTCCGATGGGACATGGGACACCAACTGGCGGCAATCCTCAGTACGGACCGAAAGGATTGAGGTTTGTGCAGTCGCAGCAGAGGAAAGCGCAACAGCCAGTCCGAGCACGATGGGTATGCGAGTCCATTTCATGACTAAATTCTGCGCCCGAAAGGGTTAACAGGTCGTGTTCAAATAGTCCGAAAACAGAAGATGAATCGGCCGTTTTTGGCTCAAATCTGCGGATCACACCACAATGGGCTAGGGTTTTTCTTTTGCCGCCAATGGGTTCAAAATACCTCAGAACAATCTCAGAGGATTAGAGCCATGCGCACCACCGCACTACTTTGTCTGCTACTCGGCTTTTCAACCCAATCCATCGCACAACCTGCGGCGATTAGCCCGCGCGGAATGGGCGACAGTAGCGAGACCAAAGGTCCGGCAACGCTGATTCATGCTGGAACCGTCTTAGCGGTGCCTGGCAATGGCCCTCAATCTACAATGACCATTGTCGTTCGAGGAGATCGCGTGGAAGCGGTCGAAAGTGGACACCAGTCTGCAGCCGACCTTGGAATTGGTAGTGCCACCGTACTTGACCTTTCAGAGCACTTTGTACTCCCGGGGTTAATGGATGCCCATGTGCATCTGCGCAGCCAGCCCTTTGATCGTCAGGTAACACGGGGATTCAATCGCGGCCGAACATCGCTCACTCCAGCTCAAAAAGGAGTCAATGCAATCATCTACGCACGACGCACGTTGGCGGCAGGTTTTACCACCGTGCGTGATCTCGGCTCCGACGATCAATCGGTGTTCGCAGCCCGAGATGCCATCAACCGCGGCCGCGTTGTCGGCCCGCGCATATTGGTCTCAGGCGCATCAGTGGCGGTAACGGCTGGTCATGCAGACACCACCAACGTGGACCAGAACAGCCCAACGCTACGCATGCAAAATGCGGTCTGTGATGGTGAAGCGGAATGCCGCCGTGCCGTGCGCTACCAGGCGAAGATGGGTGCCGATGTTATTAAGGTCACCATCACGGGCGGCTTTGCGTCCAACACCAAGTTGCTTCCCCAAATGTTTGCCGATGAGCTGACGGCGATTATAGACACGGCCCACCAACTCGATCTGAAAGTCGCCGCACATGCGTACCACCCCGATGCCATTCGCGATGCCGTCGCCGCAGGGGTCGATTCCATCGAGCACGGTTTTCTGGTCAGTGATGATGGCCTTCGCATGATGAAGCGCGAGGGTGCCTTCCTAGTGCCCACCATCTCTGCCAGCTATCCGCCGCCGTTCCTGCGCCAAATCGACCCGCCGTCGGTTCGCCTACGCAATGAATACGCTGCTTTTGAACGCGCGTACAAAATGGGCGTCAAAGTCGCGTTTGGCACCGACGCTGGTACTTTTGCCCATGGTGATAACGCCAAGGAATTTGGCCTCATGGTGCGCTACGGCATGACGCCCGAAGATGCGATCCGTGCAGCGACAGTGGTCACCGCAGACCTCTTTGGGATCGACGACATCGGGACACTAGAACCGGGTCAACTGGCTGACGTCATCGCCGTCACTGCCGATCCTCTCGACGACATCACCGCCTTGCACAGCATCGATTTCGTTATGAAGTCCGGCCAAGTGGCCAAACGGGATGGCGTGATGCTGGACGGAATGACCTATCCGGACTTTGTCGGTTTTTCAACGCCGGAGCGTTAAGCCTGCTCGATCTCGATCAGGGTGCCGTCGAAGTCTTTGGGGTGAACGAACAACACCGGCTTGCCGTGGGCGCCGGTTTTGGGTTCGCCGTCGCCCAAGATGCGCTTGCCTTCCGCCTTAAGCTGATCGCGAGCCGCGAGTATGTCGTCCACTTCAAAACACAGATGATGCATGCCGCCTGACGGGTTCTTGTCGAGGAACCCCTGAATTGGGGAATTCTCACCAAGGGGATGCAGCAGTTCGATCTTGGTATTTGGCAACTGCACAAACACCACCGTGACGCCATGGTCTGGCAAATCTTCGGGCTCGGTGACTGTCGCACCCAGCGCATTCCGGTAGGTCGCAGCGGCCGCCGCTAAGTCCGGCACCGCAATCGCAACATGGTTTAAGCGTCCTATCATAACATCCTCATTGTTTTACCCGCCCATTATATCCGTGTGACATGCACGCGGATCAGGGGTTTACCATTTTGCCCGCCAGAGAAGATACGCCGGATACACCGACGCACAGCTTCTTCAACGACGCCATCGTCTCTTTTCGATTTACCTTTAATCCGCTCAACAGCGTCTTCGACTTCTTCAGCCAACGCATCAGAGCCATCATCGGCCAAGGGATCGAGAATACCGAGAACCGAAACCTGTGCATCTGCGGCAAGGCGGCCGTCCTCTTCCAGCACTAGAGAAACAACGACGCTGCCGCCGTAGAATATCTTCTTGCGATCGCGGAGAACCGGATCCCAAAAAGAAACGGCACGGTCGCCCTCCCACGACATCCGGCCCGACCAAACTTCACCCATCACGGCTGGGTCCCCAGGGGCCAGTCGCACTGCTGAGCCATTTTCCACCAACACCGCCTGCGGCACCTGGCATTCTTCGGCCAATTCAGCATGAGCCCTCATATGGAGGGCCTCACCATGAACAGGAATCGCCGTATGCGGTCTAATCATTGAGTACATCCGCCGCATTTCATCTCGCGCCGGGTGGCCAGACACATGGATCGGCGCATCCCTGGCCGTGATGATCTCTACGCCAGATTTCGCCAATTCGTTTTGCAACTTCATGATCGATTTTTCATTGCCCGGGATAACCCGAGAAGAAAACACCACCGTGTCCCCCTCTTCCAAGCGGACATCGCGATGGCTGCCAAAGGCAATGCGGTTCAAAGCCGCTCGGGCCTCGCCCTGACTGCCAGTGCAGATATACAGAACTTTGTCGTTGGGCAAATGAGCCGCATCTTCGGCCTCATAAAAAACGATATCGTCAGACAGATAGCCGGTCTTGCGCGCGGCATCCACAATCCGCCACAGCGACGCCCCGACGAGAGAGACATGGCGGTCATTGGCCGCTGCCGCCCTGGCAATGCTCTCAAGCCGAGCTAAGTTCGATGCAAAACAGCCGACGGCCACGCGCCCGGTCAACTTGCCGATTAACTCTGTTAGAGCAACCCGAACATCCCCTTCGGATCCCGCCTCCCCCTCTGAGAAAACGTTGGTGGAATCACCGACCATCGCCAGCACACCTTCGTTGCCGATGGCTTCCAGGGCAGCAAAGTCTGTGGCCTCGCCGATCAGTGGGTCCGGATCGAACTTCCAGTCCCCTGTGTGCATGATCAAACCGTGGGGCGTCCTGATGGCTAGCGCATTCGGTTCTGGAATCGAATGGGTCAGCGACACGAAATCAATATCGAAGGGCCCCAGTTCTAGGTTTCCTCCCAGAGGAATCTCGGTCAGCGGTAAGAGGTTCTGTAGTCCAGTTTCCGGTAACTTTCGTCGCAAAAACTCCGCTGCAAAGGGCGTCGCATAAACTGGGCATTCTAGTTTGGGCCACAGATACGCGACCGCGCCGAGGTGGTCTTCATGGGCGTGAGTCAGAACCAGCCCAATGAGCTGATGCTTACGCTCAACAATGAAATCCGGGTCGGGCATCACCACATCGACACCTGGAATGCTGTCATCGCCGAAAGTGACACCCAGGTCGACCATGATCCACTGGCCGTCACAGCCATAGAGGTTGAGATTCATCCCGATCTCGCCGGACCCGCCAAGAGGAACAAACCACAGCCCCTTGTTGAGACCCTTGGGAGGCTTAGCCTTAGGCCCACTTGGCGTCATAGAGGATTCCGTTGATGAACGGCGCGCAGTCCGCGCAAGGTCAAATCATCGTCCGTGTGGTCAATCACCTGGGTAGACGTCGCAAACAGAGGGGCTAGACCACCTGTACCGATTACCGCCATGCCGCCGCCTCGCTCGTCTTGAATGCGAGCGACCAACCCTTCAATGAGACCGATGTACCCCCAGAACACACCGGAGCGCATTGCTCCAACGGTTGAGGTGCCAACCACTGGAGCCTGACCTGGATTTTCGACTGGGATTCTCGGCAGTAGGGCCGCCGCCATATGCAGGGCTTCCATAGACATGTTGATCCCGGGCGCGATGACGCCGCCGGCATAGTTACCGTCTTGATCAACTACATCGAATGTTGTTGCCGTACCGAAATCGATAATGATCAACGGACCGCCATAGGTTTCCTGAGCGGCAATGGCATTGACCAAGCGGTCGTCACCAACTTCACGTGGATTTTGCATCAACACGGTAAGGCCGAGGTCTAAACCCACATCACCGATAAAGCGGGTCGTAACGCCAAAGAACTCCGAACACATCGTCCGCAGCGCTCGGTTCTTATTGGGCACAACCGACGACACGATCGCCGCCTTGATGTCTGCCCGTGCCAGGCCATCCCGCTGCATGATCTGGCCAAGCCAAACCCCGTAGTCGTCGCCGGTCTTTTCACTTTCCGTGGCGGTTCGCCATTGCCCAACAAGGCTGTCGCCGTCGTAGACTGCAAAAACGATATTGGTATTTCCGCAATCAATGACCAACAGCATGCGCTAGTCCCCAGGCCCAAAGAATACGTCCCCGGCCGAAACCGTACGAATACCCGCCGCGCCCTGGTTCAATAACAACGCGCCGTCGTCCGCCAAGCCGTCGAACGTTCCGTCGAGTTGTTCATGCGGAAGGCGCACGATCATGGTGTCTCCTAGTCCAATTGCCCGCTCGAGCCATACCCGGCGCAGGGCCGTAAACCCAACAGTGTTCCAAGTCTCAAGCCAGCGTCCCAGTCTTTCACACACTCTGGCCGATAATACCTTGGGGTCGATCGGGAACTCGGTCAGCGCGCCGACAGGGTATACCGCATCGGAGACTTCAACCGGAATAAGATTAGCCCCCATGCCGACCACAACTTGATCGCGATTAGGCACCGCCTCCAGCAACAGGCCTGCGACCTTCGCCCCCTCGAAGAGAAGATCATTGGGCCATTTACAGTTGAGGTTGGGCACGTCACCACCGGCTTCGATCTGAATTGCGTCAAATAGAGCCAGCGCCGCTGCAAAACCCACCTGCCCCGCCGTCACGGGTTGAGCATCGACCAAGACGCTGAGATAAAGATTGCCCGTTGGGCTGTCCCAGTTTCGTCCGCGGCGGCCCCGGCCCGCTGTCTGAACATCGGCTCGTATCGCCAGACCTGCAGCCTCGCCAACATCAGCGCGGCGCAGCAGTTCCGCATTCGTACCGTCGATTGTGGCGACGTGATCTAAGCGCCATCCATCCGGTAAGGCGGGCAGCGAAGACATCGGAGAAAGTGGATTAACCCTGGAACAGAGCGGCAGCGGCCGCATCGGCCCCGGCCAAAAGTGGCTCCGGCAGGAAGATAAACACGACCACGGCGAACGCGCAGACACCCATCACCAAAGCCGTGGAAAAGTCGGGGCGATCGAAACTGTCTGCCGATTCATCGAAGTACATGATTTTGATCAGACGCAAATAATAATACGCCCCAACAACGCTGGAGAGGACACCAATCACCGCCAAGGGAATCAACCCTGCGTTTACAGCGGCGGCGAAAACAAAATACTTGCCGAAGAATCCGGCCAGCGGCGGTATGCCCGCCATCGAGAACATCAGAACCGTCAGCGCCAATGCAATCGCGGGGTTGGTTTTTGAAATACCAGAAAGATCATCGATGCTTTCCACATAGCGATCCTTGACCCGCATGGACAAGATGACCGCGAAAGTCCCGACATTCATGAACAGGTAGATCAGCATGTAATAGATCATGCCGCGGGCACCCTCTTGGGTCCCAGCAACAAGGCCGATCAACGCATATCCAACATGACCAATCGAACTGTAAGCCATTAGCCGCTTGATATTGTTCTGGGCGATGGCGGCAACCGCACCCCAAAGCATCGAGGCGACACAAATGACGGTCAAAACCTGTTGCCATTGGACTATCAGGTCATCGAATGGTCCAACCAGGATGCGGAGGAATAGACTGAGTGCCGCAATCTTAGGCGCAACCGAGAAGAACGCAGTTACTGGTGTCGGCGACCCTTCGTAGACATCGGGCGTCCACATGTGGAAAGGCACGGCTGACACCTTGAAGGCAAAGCCGCAAATAACGAACACAATGCCAATAATCACGCCGACATTGTCTTGGCTTCCAGTCAGCGCATCGGCCAATCCAGCGAAAGATGTAGTGCCAGAGAATCCGTAAACCAGCGACGAACCGTACAGCAAAAGCCCTGACGCCAATGCCCCGAGGACAAAATATTTTACCCCGGCTTCGGTCGCTTTCAGATTGCCTCGGTTGAACGCCGCTAGAACGTATAGCGCCAGACTTTGCAGTTCCAGCCCGACGTAGAGAGAGATCAGATTGTTGGCTGAAACCATCATCATCATGCCGAGGACGGCGAAGATCATGATCACTGGTAATTCGTAACGCGCAATGCCTTCATTGCGCGCCCACGGCAATGCCAAGAGCATAGCGAGACCGGCACCAAGAAGAATAAGCAGTTTCGCAAAGGCGGTGAAATCATTAACCAAAAACAGGCCGTTAAAAGTCACCGTACCAACACCATCACCTGTCGCATTCGTAGACAACGCAAGGACCGCAGCCACCGCAAAGGCTAGAATCGCGAGCATGGTCACGCCACGCACGGGATCTTTCTTGCGGAAGACACCAACCATCAGCAATGCCATTCCGGCGATGGCCAGGAATATTTCCGCATAGGCTGGAGTAAGGTTCGGTAGGGCTGTCATTTCATTCTCCCCTATCGACCCAAAGCCAAGCGAACGCCGTCAACGAGGCCAGATGCCAACGCATGAGCATCCAGAGCGGCGTGATAATCAGTTACAAGCTTCGTCACAGATGCTTCCATCACGACCAAGAACGACATCGGATACACACCCATCCACATCACGACGACACACAGGGGCGCAAAAATGATGATCTCGCGGCGCGATAGATCAAGCATGTCTTTGAGGTCTTCTTTGACAAGTTCGCCGTAAATCACCCGGCGGTAGAGGTACAACATGTACGTTGCACCAAGAATGACTCCGGTGGCGGTCAAAAGAGCAACCCAGGTGTTAACCTGAAACACGCCTGTCAAAATGAGAAACTCACCAACGAACCCAGAGGTTCCGGGCAATCCGACCGACCCCATCATCATCAGCATGAAGACAAAGGCATACTTGGGCATATTGTTGACCAAGCCGCCATATCGACCGATTTCTCGCGTATGAAGGCGGTCATAAACCACACCAACACAGAGGAACAAAGCGCCGGATACCACGCCGTGGCTGAGCATTTGATAAATCGCGCCCTGCACCGCCTGCTGGGTCGCGGCAAAAATGCCCACGGTGACAAAGCCCATATGCGCAACCGACGAATAAGCAATCAGCTTCTTCATGTCTTCTTGGGCTAAGGCGACCAGTGACGTGTAGATCACCGCGACAATGGACATTCCATAAACCAACGGCGTGAAGTACTCGCTGGCCAGGGGCAGCATGGGCATGGAGAACCGCAGGAAGCCATAGGCTCCCATCTTCAATAGAACCCCGGCCAGAATAACCGAGCCCGCTGTCGGCGCTTCCACGTGAGCATCGGGCAACCAGGTATGAACCGGCCACATCGGTACTTTGACGGCAAACGAGGCAAATAGGCCGAGCCACAACCAGAATTGCATCTGGAATGGGAATTCAGTGGTCATCAATGTCGGAATGTCGGTCGTACCGGCAACGAAATACATCGCCAGGATCGCGATCAGCAGCAGAACTGAGCCAGTCAACGTATAGAGGAAGAACTTAAACGCCGCGTATACTCGGCGCGCGCCACCCCACACCCCGATGATCAGGAACATCGGGATCAACACGCCCTCGAAGAAGACATAGAACAGCACCATGTCGAGGGCGCAGAACATGCCGACCATCATCGTTTCGAGCACCAGAAATGCGATCATGTATTCCCGGACGCGGGTTTTTATCGCATCCCAACTGGCGAGCACACACAAAGGCATAAGGAACGTCGACAAAATGACGAACAGCATCGAGATGCCGTCCACACCCATATGATAGCTGATACCAAACTGCGGGAACCAGGCTGCCTGTTCCACGAATTGGAAATCAGCTGTACTGGAATCAAAATTGATCCAAATCAGCAGCGAAACCAAAAATGTTACGCTAGTTACCCACAACGTTAGCCAGCGGCTCTGGCGCGCGACAATTTCTGGATCTTTATCGCGAACGGTCAACAAACACAGCACGCCGAAAAGAGGCGCAAAGGTAATGGCACTCAGAAGAGGCAAACTCTGAATAAAACTATTCATCACCTAGCCCCCAACCATGATCCACGACACGAACAGGGCAATCCCAATGATCATGGCGAAGGCGTAATGATAGAGGTATCCGGTTTGGACAGCGCCCAAGCGGCGCGCTCCAGAGATGATGGAAGAAGAAATACCGTCGGGGCCGAAGCGATCGATCGTTCCTTCGTCTCCCCGCTTCCACAGCAGATTACCGATCCAAAAAGCCGGGCGTACGAACAAGAAGTCGTAGAGTTCGTCGAAGTACCATTTGTTCAGCAGGAATTGATAAACACCTGGGAATTTCGCAGCCAACTGACCAGGAATTTCTGGTCGACGCATATACATGTGGAACGAAAGGCCAAGACCGAGGGCTGTCACAACCATCGGTGACCACACCACCCAAGCCGGAACATGATGCGCAGCTTCAATCGGGTCTTCGCCCACAACAGCTAAGGCGTCACGCCAGAAGTCGAAACGTCCATCGCCAATAAACAAGTCATAGCCAATGTAACCGGCGAAAATCGCACCAATCGCTAAGCCAGCCAGCGGCAAGGTCATCACCAATGGACTCTCGTGGACGTGGTCCATTGTCTCTTTGTCTGCTCGGGGCTCGCCATGGAAGGTCATGAACAACAAGCGGCCCGAATAGAAGGCGGTCAGAAGCGCAGCCCCAATCCCCATGATGAAGGCATACTGACCGACACTCGTGTGTGCGCCATAGGCTGCTTCAAGGATCATGTCCTTCGAGTAGTACCCGGCGAACGGTGGCACAGCGACCAAGGCCAAGGTCCCAATCCACATCATCGCATAGGTGACTTTTACGTGCTTCCAAATGCCGCCCATCTTACGCATGTCCTGTTCGTCGGACATCGCATGGATGACGGAACCAGAACCAAGGAACAGAAGCGCCTTAAACCAGGCATGGGTCATGAGGTGGAAAATCGCCGCAGGATACGCACCCACACCGCAGGCAAAGAACATGTAGCCAAGTTGTGAGCAGGTTGAGTACGCGATCACACGCTTAATATCGTTTTGGACGCAGCCAATGGTGGCCGCGAAAAAGGCCGTGGACGCACCAACAATCGTCACCACTTCCAGAGCCGACGGTGCGAACTCAAACACTGGCGACATACGAGCAACAAGGAATACGCCCGCCGTCACCATCGTCGCGGCATGGATAAGCGCTGACACCGGTGTTGGGCCTTCCATGGCATCAGGCAACCACGTGTGGAGTAACAATTGGGCCGATTTGCCCATCGCGCCGACAAACAGCAGCAGCGAAATCAACGTCAGCGCATGGCCCTCAATGCCAAAGAAGGTGACCGTGTCATCCGCATGTGCCGGTACTGCGTTAAAGATGGTGTCAAAGGTCACCGCGTCGAACAGCATGTAGATGCCGAAGATGCCTAGTAGGAACCCGAAGTCACCAACCCGGTTGACGACAAAAGCTTTGATGGCAGCGGCGTTGGCCGTCGGCTTTTTAAACCAGAAGCCAATCAGCAAGTAGGAGACAACTCCGACGCCTTCCCAGCCGAAGAACAACTGCACCAGGTTATCTGCCGTTACCAGCATCAACATGGCGAAAGTGAACAGCGACAAGTAAGCCATAAATCGGGGTTTTGAGTCGTCGTGACTCATATAGCCGATGGAATAGACGTGGATCAGTGATGACACGCAGGTCACCGTCATCACCATAACGGCGGAGAGCGTGTCAAACCGAAGCGCCCAGTCGGTTTCAAATGTCCCTGAGTTGATCCAACTCATGATCGTGACGACGCGCTCGTTGCCGCCGACAGCGACATCGAAGAACAAAGGGATCGACAGTACGGCGGCAGAGCCGACGCCCAGGCATGTGACGATTTGCGAGGCGCGATCGCCAATCTGGCGGCCAAAGAACCCGGCGATGATAGCCCCGAGGAGGGGTAGGAAAATTGCGGCGGCTTCCATGACGGCCCCTACCCCTTCAACTCGTTAATGTCTTCAACGGCAATCGATCGATGGGCGCGGTAAAACACAACAACGATGGCCAAACCGATGGCCGCTTCAGCAGCAGCAACAGTCAACACAAGCATTGTGAATATTTGTCCGACGAGATCACCGAGATAGGATGAAAACGCGACAAAGTTGATGTTTACAGCAAGCAGCATCAATTCGATCGACATCAGAATGACGATCAAGTTTTTCCGATTAAGGAAAATTCCAAAAATACCGAGAGTAAAGAGAATCCCTGCGACAATCAGGTAATGGGAAAGAGTAACGGCCATTATTGCAGCCCCTTCCCTGATTCAACTTTGACAACCTCAAGCGTGTCGCTGGGGCGGCGTGCGTTTTGTTCACTAATAACCTGCTTGCGCACGCCCGTTCTGGTGCGATGCGTAAGGACAATTGAACCAATCATCGCGACCAGCAGAATGATGCCGGAGGCCTGGAACAGGTAAACGTAATCCGTATAGAGGATAAGACCGAGCGCTTCCGTATTGCTAATGGCACTGGGGTCCGGAGCTGGCGCCGCGCGCATCGCCTCTGCGCTATCAGACATCACCCAACCGGCAAACACGATTATCAACTCAGCTAAAAGTATACCGCCAACCAACAAACCGACGGGCATATACTTAAAGAAGCCTTCGCGAACCATTGTGATGTTGATGTCGAGCATCATCACGACAAAGAGGAACAAAACCGCGACGGCACCGACGTAAACAATAACCAATATCATCGCGACGAATTCAGCACCGAGTAAAACAAACAGACCTGCGGCATTGAAGAACGTAAAGATCAGCCACAAAACCGAATGCACTGGGTTACGTTGAAAAATAACGTTCAATGCCCCAACGATGGCCAAGGCTGCGAACAGATAAAAGGCGAGCGTTGCCGCAATCATTGCGCGCCCCCTGCGATCATCTCCGCCTTATGTTCAAATGCCTGCCGCATTCTTCTTCCCCGTCTGCTGCCGTCGACTAACGATATGGCGCGTCGAGCTCGAGCCGTTTGGCCAGCTCAGGCTCCCACCGGTCACCATTGGCCAGCAGTTTGTCTTTGTTGTAGAGCAACTCTTCCCGTGTCTCGGTCGCGAACTCGAAGTTCGGCCCTTCGACAATCGCATCCACCGGACAGGCCTCTTCGCAGAAGCCGCAGTAGATGCACTTCGTCATATCAATATCGTAGCGCGTGGTGCGCCGACTCCCGTCTTCACGGGGCACGGCTTCAATCGTAATCGCCTGCGCTGGGCAAATGGCTTCGCAAAGCTTGCAAGCAATGCAGCGTTCTTCCCCATTGGGATAACGCCGCAACGCGTGCTCCCCACGAAAGCGAGGACTTAGCGGCCCTTTCTCGAACGGGTAGTTCAAGGTCACCTTCGGCCCGAACATGTACTTCAGCGTTAACCACATTCCGCTCAGCAATTCACTGAGTAGGAAAGAACGGGCGGTGCGATCTATGAAAGCCATTTTTAATTCCGTCCCTTACGCCGGTACTTTATCGAAATACACGAGGAACCCGGCGGTCAAGGCCAGCCAGATCAACGAGAGCGGAAGGAAGACTTTCCACCCGAGACGCATCAATTGGTCGTAGCGATAGCGCGGGAACGTTGCCCGCACCCAGATAAAGATAAACAAACAAAATGCGATCTTGGCCGCGAACCACACCACACCCGGGATCAAATTCCACGGCGCCACGTCATAGGGCGGCAACCAGCCGCCCAAGAACAAGATCGAGACCATGCCACTCATCATGATCATGTTGGCGTACTCGCCGAGGAAGAACAGCGCGAACGACATAGATGAGTATTCGGTCATGAAGCCCGCAACCAGCTCAGACTCAGCTTCGGGCAAATCAAACGGATGACGGTTTGTCTCCGCCAACACAGAAATAAAGAACACCACGAACATCGGCAGATGCGGAATGAAGTACCAGCCAGGCAGGAAACCAAACAGCGGCTCGGCTTGGGCTTCAACCAAGGCCGACAGATTCAAGGTATCAGCTGTCATCAACACCGTAATCATGATGAAGCCGATGGAGACTTCGTAGGACACCATCTGCGCGGCGGACCGCATGGCACCCAAAAAGGCATACCGCGAGTTAGAGGCCCAACCGGCCATGACAACGCCATAAACGCCAAGCGAAGAAATCGCGAATAGATAAAGCACGCCGACGTTGAGGTCAGAAATCACCCAACCGGGATTCACCGGGATAACAGCCCAAGCCAACATAGCTAACGAGAACGTAATCATCGGCGCCAGGAAGAACACCACTGGGCTTGCGCCAGTCGGTAGCACAGTTTCTTTGGTCAGAAGCTTAAGCGCGTCGGCAAAAGGTTGAAGCAAGCCAAACCAACCGATCACATTGGGCCCGATGCGCATTTGCATCGCGCTGATAATTTTGCGTTCCGCATAGGTTAGGTAGGCGACGCCAATCAGAATCGGTACGAGAAACATCAGGATCTGAATAACAATCCAGACCACCGGCCAAATATAGCTTGTCCATAACTCAGCCATGGGTGCCGGTCGCCTTTTCGGTCTTGCCCATCACGAAGTCTTGGGTGCACTGCGCCATTGTCCTAGAGGCGCGGCTGATCGGATCGGTCTGATAATAATTTGCGACAGGATATGTAAACGCAGACGCTTCTATTGATCCCGCAGCACCAAACTTTTCCCACTCGGCGGTTACTACGTCGTCGATATGGGTAAAGTCAGGGCTGGTGTCGCGCAATTTCGCACGGACCTGCTCAAGCGAGTCATAAGGAAGCGTTTTACCAAGACGTTCTGAAAGTGCGCGAATGATCGACCAATCTTCACGGGCATCGCCCGGCGGGAAGATTGCCCTTTGGCCCAATTGCGCCCGGCCTTCCGTATTCACATAGGTGCCGTTCTTTTCGGTGTAAGCTGCCCCGGGCAAAATGACATCAGCCACATGCGCACCTGCATCACCGTGGTGACCTTGGTAAATAACAAATGCGTCTTTGAGCTTCGCGGTATCAATTTCGTCCGCGCCGAGCAGATAAACCACCTCGACATCACCAGAGGCCGCGCCGTCAAGAATACCTCGCGTGTCTTTGCCGCCCTCACCCGGCACAAAGCCGACATCCAACGCGCCAACCCGGGCTGCCGCAGTGTGAAGAACGTTAAAGCCATTCCAATCGCCAGAAACCATGCCCGTTGAATCGGCGATCGCATATCCGGCACCGAGGATCGCGGCACTATCCGCGCGTGTCAGCGCCGCCATGCCAAGCACCAGCATCGGGCGTTCCGCGTCTTTTAGGATTTGCGCAAAAGGATGGCTACCGTCAGCAATTTTGGACACCGCGTCGGCAGAGCCTGAAATATGATCGTAATCGTAGGTGAGATCGGTCGCATCACCGATCACACCGATCTTCACACCACCGGCGAGGAAGCGCTTCCGAATACGTGCGTTTAAGATCGGGGCTTCCTTGCGAGGGTTCGTCCCGATCAACAAGATTGCATCCGCCTCTTCAATGCCGGCGATCGTAGTGTTGAATAGGTAAGACGCCCGTACTTTCGGATCGACGGCTGCGCCATCCTGGCGGCAATCCGTATTCTCTGATCCTAGCGCCGTCATTAGATCCTTGAGCGCCATTGTTGATTCACAATCAACTGTGTCACCCACCAACGCGCCAATTTTTTGCCCGCTGACGCCATTCAGCTTGCCCGCAATGGCATCGAAAGCTTCATTCCATTCTGCAGGCTGTAGTTTGCCGTCACGCCGCACATACGGTTGATCCAACCGTTGATACTTCAAACCGTCACAGGCATTGCGTGATTTATCTGCCAGCCATTCTTCGTTAACCCACTCGTTGAGGCGCGGCAGGACGCGCATCACTTCACGTCCACGGCTATCCACCCGAATATTCGTGCCAACCGCATCGAGAACATCAACGGACTCTGTCTTGCGTAGTTCCCAAGAGCGCGCTGTAAAGGCGTACGGCTTATTGGTCAGCGCACCAACGGGACAGAGGTCGACCACATTGCCGGACAGCTCCGAAGTTAGAGCCTGTTCCAGATAAGTTGTGATCTCTGTGTCTTCGCCACGACCGGTCGCGCCAATCTCAGCAACACCACCAATCTCATCAACAAAGCGGACACAGCGCGTGCAATGAATGCAGCGGGTCATGATCGTTGAGACAATCGGCCCCATGTATTTGTCTTTGACCGCACGCTTCTGTTCAACGTAGCGGCCTTTGTCATTACCAAAGGCGAGCGCCTGGTCTTGCAAATCGCACTCACCGCCTTGGTCGCAAATCGGGCAATCCAGTGGGTGGTTGATCAACAAGAATTCCATCACACCGTTACGCGCTTTGACGGCCTTCTCAGACTTGGTGTGAACCACCATGCCCTCACCCACCGGCATTGCACAGGACGCCACCGGCTTAGGTGATTTCTCAACTTCGACCAGGCACATGCGGCAGTTGCCAGCAATGGACAGACGGTCGTGATAACAGAATCGCGGAATCTCCGACCCGGCCTGCTCTGCGGCCTGGAGAATTGTGACACCGGGATCGACTTCGATCTCAACCCCATCAATGGTGAGCTTTGGCATACCCTGTCCTTACGCCGCGCGCGACACTTTGCCGTCGCGGTAGTCTTTAATGCGCTGTTCCATTTGCGGCCGGAAATGACGAATCAATCCTTGCACCGGCCAGGCCGCCGCATCACCGAGCGCACAAATTGTGTGGCCTTCGATCTGATAGGAGACCTGTTCCAACATATCGATTTCTTCAAGTGACGCCTCACCGGAAACCATGCGCTTCATAACCCTGTAGAGCCAACCTGTGCCTTCGCGGCAGGGTGTGCATTGGCCACAGCTTTCATGCTTATAGAAAGCGGACAACCGTGTGATCGCTGCGATGATATCGACGGACTGATCCATCACCATGACCGCTGCCGTACCCAGGCCTGACTTCACCTCACGCAGCGAGTCAAAATCCATCAGGATTTCGTCGCAAATATCTTTCGGCAAGCAAGGCACCGAACTTCCGCCCGGGATAATACCTTGCAGATTGTCCCAGCCACCGATGACGCCCCCACAATGTTTGTCGATGAGTTCTTTGAGTGGGATGCCCATTTCTTCTTCAACATTGCAGGGCCGGTTCACATGCCCCGAAATGCAGAACACTTTAGTACCGGTGTTGTTGGGTCGACCAAGACCGGCAAACCAGGATGCGCCGCGCCGTAAGATTGTCGGTGCAACTGCGATGCTCTCAACATTGTTCACTGTCGTCGGGCAGCCATACAAGCCGACACCGGCTGGGAATGGTGGCTTCAAGCGCGGCTGACCTTTTTTCCCTTCGAGGCTTTCGATCAACGCGGTTTCTTCACCACAAATGTAAGCGCCGGCACCGCGATGCAGGTAGAGATCAAAATCCCATCCCGATCCGCAGGCGTTCTTACCGATCAGGCCTGCTTCATAGGCTTCATCAATGGCGACCTGAAGGTTCGATGCCTCGGTGTAGAACTCACCACGAATGTAGATGTAACAAGCGTGCGCGTTCATCGCGAAGCTCGCCAGCAAACAGCCCTCGATCAACTTGTGTGGATCAAACCGCATCATGTCGCGGTCTTTACACGTACCCGGTTCGCCTTCGTCCGCATTCACAACCAGATAGTGCGGTCGATCCGTTTCTGTCTTTGGCATGAACGACCATTTGAGCCCCGTCGGGAACCCAGCACCGCCGCGTCCACGCAAACCGGATGCTTTCATCTCATCGATGATCCAGTCACGACCCATGTGTAAGAGCTCTTTGGTGCCATCCCAGTCGCCGCGCGACCGTGCCCCTGCTAGGCGCCAATCGTGCTCGCCATAGAGGTTGGTGAAAATGCGGTCTTGATCCTGCAACATCACGCGTTTTCCTTAGCCTTGCGGGCCGCTTCTTGGGCTTCTTCGTGTTTCTGTTTCGCCACAGCTAAATCTTACATCGGCGTCGTTTGCGTCGGATCCGTCGTCAGCGACGTCCGATTGCCCTCCGGTTCTGCGCCTTGTCGGCCAACGGCAGACCCTGGCGCGGGCGGATTGCCTGCTTTGATGGTGTCGATCAACTTCGACATCGTCTCGTAGTTCAAATCTTCGTAATACTCATCACCGACTGCAACCACGGGCGCGTTCACACAGGCCCCTGCACATTCCACTTCGCTTAATGTTATTGCGCCGTCGGCGGTTGTTTCACCAAACTTGATGCCAAGCTTGTCGCTACACGCTTTGACCACGTCGTTCGAACCGCGCAGCCAGCACGACAAGCTCGTACAGACTTGGATGTGACACTTACCGACTGGGTTCAAATTAAACATCGTGTAAAAAGTCGCAACTTCAAGAACCCGAATGACAGGCATGCCCAATGTCTCGGCAATGAGATCAATGGCCGGTTTCGTTACCCATCCGTCTTGACGCTGGGCAAGATCAAGCAGCGGGATGACCGCGCTGGCCTGGTAACCTTCCGGATACTTCGCAATAATTTTCTCGATCCGCACCTTATGCTCGTCCGTAAAGGCGAAGGTCTCGGGCTGATTTTTTGCGAGATTACGAGTACTCATCGGTCAACCTCGCCGAATACGATATCGATTGACCCGAGAACGGCCGGAACGTCCGCCAACATGTGTCCGCGCAACATGAAGTCCATGCCTTGCATGTGAACAAAACCTGGGGCGCGAATGCGACAGCGATACGGTTTGTTGGAGCCGTCTGAAATGAGATACACCGCGAACTCCCCTTTCGGCGCTTCAACCGCCGCATAGGTTTCTCCGCGTGGGACGTGATAACCCTCAGTGTAAAGTTTGAAGTGATGGATCAACGCTTCCATCGAGCCTTTCATATCGCCCCGTGGCGGCGGATTGACCTTGTGGTCTTGCACCTTCACGGGCCCGCCCGGCATCTTCTCCAAGCATTGATTGATAATGCGCAGTGACTGGCGCATTTCCTCAATGCGGACAATGTAGCGATCATAGCAATCGCCATGTTTCCCAATTGGGATATCAAAATCAATTTCTTCGTAGCCGTCATAAGGCTGCGACTTCCGCAGATCCCATGCCAAACCAGACGCGCGCAAGTTTGGACCGGTAAAGCCCCAGTCAAGAGCCTGTTCTTTCGAGACGATGCCGATATCGACAGTGCGTTGTTTGAAAATGCGATTGTTCGACAACAAGCCTTCAACGTCATCGATGATTTTTGGAAAATGCGCAGCCCAGTCGGCAATACGCTCCATTAATCCTGCAGGCATATCTTGCGCCACACCACCCGGCCGAACATAAGCTGCATGCATACGCGCGCCGGAAACATCATCGTAAAAGCCCATCAGCTTTTCGCGTTCTTCAAACGTCCACAAAAACGGCGTCATCGCGCCGACATCCATAGCGTAGGAACCGATATTCATAATGTGGTTCAGGATGCGCGTAAGTTCGCAAAACAACATGCGAATATACTGGCCGCGCTTCGGCACTTCGATACCAAGCAGTCGCTCAACCGCTATGGCATAGGCCTGCTCTTGATTCATTGGAGAGACGTAGTCGAGCCGGTCAAAATACGGAACGGCCTGCAAGTAAGTTTTATATTCGATCAGCTTTTCTGTGCCGCGATGAAGCAATCCGATATGCGGATCAACACGGTCAATTGTTTCACCGCCCATTTCCAACACTAGACGCAATACACCGTGGGCCGCCGGATGCTGCGGTCCAAAGTTAACCGTATAGTTCTCAATTTCAGCTTCGGCTAACTCAGCCATCTTGCGTCGCTTTCTCATCGCCCGGAAGCATCTGCTGATGCGCGTGTTCGGCACCTTCCCATGGGCTCATAAAATCAAAGGTGCGGAAATCTTGCGTCAGCTTAACCGGCTCATAGATGACGCGTTTCTGACTCTCGTCGTAACGCACTTCTACATATCCAGTCAGCGGGAAATCTTTGCGCTGTGGATGACCATCGAATCCATAGTCAGTAAGGATGCGGCGCAAATCAGGGTGATCGGAAAAGAACACGCCATACATGTCCCAAATCTCACGCTCAAACCAATCAGCGCAGGAAAACGCCTCCGCTACTGATGGAACAGGCGTCTCTTCGCTCGCCGACACTTTCAGGCGCAGGCGGAGATTGTGGTTCATGCTCAACAAATGATAGACGACTTCGAAACGCTCTTCCCGCTCGGGGAAATCAACGCCGCAGATATCAACCAGTTGGGTGAATTGGCAGTTGCTGTCGTCTCGTAAAAACTTGAGCACTTTGACGATGGATGGCCGCTGCACCGTTATGGTCAGATCATCACCGGCGACAGACGCTTCAATGACATCGTCAGGTAGCGATAAACCAATCGCCTCCGCGAGGTCGGCCAGAGCCGAAGCATTGTCTGAGTTTGTATCCATCCGCCCCGTTTCCCTTAACGCTACTCAGCGACCCAACGTGCCAACGCGGCGAATTTTTTTGTGCAGTTGTAGTATTCCGTACAACAGTGCTTCAGCTGTCGGCGGACAACCCGGAACGTAAATATCTACAGGAACAACGCGGTCACAACCGCGCACAACAGAGTAAGAATAGTGGTAGTACCCGCCCCCATTAGCGCACGACCCCATGGAAATAACCCAACGGGGTTCAGGCATCTGGTCGTAAACCTTACGCAGCGCGGGAGCCATCTTGTTGGTCAACGTCCCGGCAACAATCATCACGTCTGATTGACGCGGGCTTGGCCGAAACACCATGCCGAAACGGTCAAGGTCATAGCGGGCCATGGCAGAGTGCATCATTTCGACAGCACAACACGCCAGACCAAACGACATCGGCCACATTGATCCGGTACGCGCCCAATTTGCGAGTGCGTCTACGGACGAAAGAACAAACCCTTTGGTTTGAAGTTCCTCGGCGACGCGCGCCACGACGACTTGATCGTCATCACTTGTCCCGCGGATAGGGTCGGTTTCCACCTGGGCTGGAACTGTCACTCCCATTCCAAAGCTCCTTTACGCCATTCGTACACAAAACCAATGGTTAGAATGCCCAGGAAAATCATCATGGACCAGAAACCGAAAAGGCCGATGCCCGAAAGGCTTACCGCCCATGGAAAAAGGAAAGCCACTTCCAAGTCAAAAATGATGAAGAGAATTGCAACCAAGTAAAAGCGCACATCGAACTTCGACCGGGAGTCATCAAAAGGCTCAAAACCGCATTCGTAAGCTGATGTTTTTTCTGGATCTGGATTTGATGGACCGGCAATGAGCGAAGCTGCAACCATTGCGGTCGCCATAACGAACGCTATGCCGATAAAGATCAGGATCGGCAGGTATTCGGTCAGCAATTCTTCCATGCCATCTCGGTCCGGTTCGGCAAGCCCAGGTGCTGGACTAAACCTTGTTATGGCCAAGCTCGGAACGATTAACGCCAACCCTATGTGTCTGGCGTTTTGGGCTGTTTTCCAGCCTCTTCCCCCATCCCTTACCTCGCTGGTGTAGCCGTTGGATACGGCGCAAGTCAAGCCAACTTACCCGTTGACAAGACTAGGTTTTCTGCCGGTTGGCGGCGATCGGAAGCCGTTAATATCTGTGGTGATTTTCAACCCTGCCCGCAGAGCCACGGTGCTGTGGTGTCGACTAACAACCTGTGCCTCTTGATCCACCAGACTTTCACAGGTCACAGAGGTCCGCAAAACAGGCTAAATCTGGATCGGATCAATCAATTTATCGAGCTGACGAACAATACTCAAAGCGGCCAAATGTGAGGTTTTTGGGTTATTTGGTGATGGCTCGGCCTCGACATCAATCTCCAACCGTCCAAACGCGCCTTCTGCCTCAATATGATGGATATTCCGGTTCACCCCGGGATCTGCGATCAGCTCAACCCAGGTATCCTCAACCCCTATTCCGGCCATCGCGACAGCCGCAGCGACATTGGCATTCTTGGGAAAAGCCTGTGCTGCCGCCCCGGCGGAACCAGCAAAAATGGTCGTCGGCTGAGTAATTTCGGCAAGATCAATGCCCTCTACACCTGGCGCACCAGCCCAGGAGTTGGGCGGTTTACGGGTTCGTAGCATGACACGCTCCAACCCATCAGCCCTCGCCGCGGTGATGGCATCGAGACCGGCCACGGCACCGGCGGGAACAATCACCTTAACCTCATTAGCACGAGCGTCCCGGGCCAGATCGGTCCGCAATTTAGCATCGACCAGGGCCCCGACCGATATCACCATAAGATTGACACCAGCACGCAAAATGGCGGGGCCATGGTCGAGAACGGCTTGTTGGCTGGCGCATTCGACGATTAGATCAGGCGCCATATCCAGCACTGAGTTAATATCTGTGAACGTTGGATGACCACCAACGCTAGGTCCGTCCTCCGATAGGACAACGGCACCCATAATATCTATCCGGCCACCCGAGGCTTCGCAGTGGGCCGTTACAACGCGTGCGATGGCACCGTTGCCGAGAAGACCGATCTTCACGCGTGGCTCTCCGAAAATAGGATTGAATGATTACTTACCCTCCTCGCGAGGGTCGGGAATGGTGGGCGATGACAGGATCGAACTGCCGACCCCCTCGGTGTAAACGAGGTGCTCTCCCAGCTGAGCTAATCGCCCATTCCCAGCCCGCCAGTCGTCTGCGGGCGGGCGCACACTATTCCAGCTGTCCCAAAATGAAAAGTGCCGGCTGCATATTGCAGCCGGCACTCTTGCAGAACGCGAATAGACGCGTGGTCTATTTGTTCACCGCATCCTTAAGGCCCTTGCCGGCCTTGAACTTAGGCTGCTTGGACGCTGGGATTTGGATTTTTTCACCGGTACGAGGATTGCGGCCTTCGCTGGCGCGACGATCAGCGACGCTGAAGGTTCCGAACCCGACCAGGCGGACTTCTCCGCCAGACTTCAATGAGGCAGTAATTGTGTCAAACACGCTATCCACTGACTTAGCAGCATCTGCCTTTGTTAATCCGGTACCATCTGCCACTGCGGCAATCAGGTCGTTTTTATTCATATTAGACCCCTACTCTTAATGTCTGTTGGGTGAAAACGATCGAGAACACCCCAGCTACGTTATGATGTTCCCTAACGGCTGCGATCTTTCCATCATTGGAAAAACCGCAGTTTTCTATCGCTGGGATGAGCAAAGTCTGCGGCGGGTTTATGCGGGCGTCAATGCATCGACTCCTAAAAAACGACGGAAAACTGGGAAAAACAGACCTTTTTTCGTTGTCAAGCCCAGAAAACCGGGGTTTTTTAATAAAAAACCCCGGTTCCGGCGGGGCGAACCGTCGAAAACCGGGCTTTTATGGGGTCAGAAAGACTCGGACCTACTATCCCTAGTAGGACCCCAAATAAGACTAGTGGGTCACCAAGACGTCGTCATCCGCGTCGCTATCGACGGCTGATGCAGCAACATCATCATCTTCTTCTTCCTCAGATAACTCGAGCGGCACCAGCGGTTGGGTCAAAGCCTTCTCAAGCACTTCATCGGCAGTGGTCACCGCGATAATCTCAAGGTCTCGTTTGACGTTATCCGGAATTTCCTCAAGGTCTTTCTCGTTATCCTTCGGAATAAGCACAGTCTTGATGCCGCCACGCACCGCAGCCAGCAGTTTTTCCTTCAAGCCTCCAATGGGCAGAACTCGGCCCCGCAGGGTGATCTCCCCGGTCATCGCAATATCTTTGCGAACCGGGTTGCCGGTCAGCGCTGAAACGATGGCCGTGCACATGCCTACGCCAGCCGATGGCCCGTCTTTTGGTGTCGCGCCCTCAGGGACGTGAAGGTGAATATCGTTCTTCTCAAAAATCCGTGGTTTGATACCGAAGGGAATCGCTCGGCTTCTGACAAAGGACCGAGCAGCTTGGATGGACTCTTTCATCACATCGCCCAGCTTACCCGTTAGCGTCACCTGCCCCTTGCCGGGCATTACAACCGCTTCGATCGACAGCAACTCGCCACCAACTTCTGTCCAAGCGAGACCGGTAGTCACGCCAACAAGATCTTCGCGCTCTGCCTCTCCGAACCGGTACTTTTTGACACCCGCATACTTCTTGAGATTCTGACGCGTAACTTTGATAGCGTCGAGTTTGTCGACAATGATTTCCTTGGTCGCTTTACGAATCAGTCTCGCCAGCTCACGCTCTAAACTACGAACTCCGGCCTCACGCGTGTGATACCGAATGACATCTTTCAACGCCTGATCTGAAATGCTCCACTCTTTAGCCTTTAGACCGTGGGCCTCGAGCTGTTTCTCAATCAGGTGACGTTTCGCGATTTCAAGCTTTTCGTCTTCCGTGTACCCGGCCAGTCGAATGGTTTCCATGCGATCGAGCAAAGGTTGAGGCATACGAAGCGAATTGGCCGTCGTAATGAACAACACGTCTGAAAGATCGTAATCCACTTCCAGATAGTGATCCTGGAAGGTTGAGTTCTGTTCGGGATCTAGCACTTCGAGCAACGCGGACGACGGATCACCGCGCCAGTCATTCCCCAGTTTATCAATCTCATCCAACAGGAAGAGCGGATTAGATGTCTTCGCTTTCTTCATGCCTTGGATAACTTTACCGGGCATTGAACCGATATAGGTCCGGCGATGGCCCCGCACTTCAGCTTCATCACGCACGCCTCCAAGTGACATGCGAACAAAATTACGACCGGTTGCCTTAGCCACCGACTTACCAAGAGATGTCTTACCAACACCTGGCGGACCAACAAGGCACAAGATTGGCCCTTTTAATTTCTTGGTTCGCTGCTGAACGGCAAGATACTCAACGATGCGTTCTTTGACCTTGTCGAGACCATAGTGGTCCTTATCCAACTGGTCTTCCGCCGCCTGGAGGTCTTTGTTGACCTTAGACCGTTTTTTCCAGGGGATTTCAGTAATCCAGTCGAGGTAATTTCGAACGACCGTCGCTTCCGCCGACATTGGACTCATTGCCTTAAGCTTCTTCAACTCAGACATCGCCTTTTCTTTGGCGTCCTTAGGCATCCGCAGCTTTTTAATTTTGTCTTCGTATTCAGCCGCTTCGTCACGACCGTCTTCCGTTTCGCCGAGTTCCTTCTGAATGGCCTTCATCTGCTCATTCAAATAGTACTCGCGTTGCGTTTTTTCCATCTGGCGTTTGACGCGATTACGGATGCGCTTCTCGACTTGAAGAACGCTGATTTCGCCTTCCATAACGCCATATATTTTTTCAAGGCGCTCAGCCACCGTGCCGAGTTCCAGGAGTTCCTGCTTATCGGAAATCTTAAGGGCGAGATGTGACGCCACTGTGTCAGCAAGTTTAGACGGCTCTTCAATCTGATTGACAGAGACCAAAACCTCTGGCGGAATTTTCTTATTGAGTTTGATGTACTGTTCGAACTCAGTCACCACTGACCGCGACAAAGCCTCAAGCTCAGGCTCACCATCTGCTTCATCGTCGAATGCATCTGCGTAGGCTTCGAAGAATTCGCTGTTTTCTTTGTAGCCGGTGATCTTGGCGCGCTGACCACCTTCAACCAAAACCTTTACTGTGCCGTCGGGCAGTTTCAGCAACTGTAAAACGGTTGAAATCGTGCCTACATCGTAAATGTCATCTGATGCAGGATCGTCGACGGCCGCGTCCCGTTGGGCGACCAGCATAATCTGCTTGTCATCACCCATGACATCTTCCAACGCCTTGACGGATTTTTCGCGACCGACAAATAGCGGCACGATCATGTGCGGAAACACCACAATGTCGCGGAGCGGCAGGACGGGATACAATTGGCCTTTATCGGAACTCACGTAAATACCTCGCTTAGTGGCGAACCCAAACCGCGGGCGGTCGCCGGCGACTGTCGTTCAGCCGCTCTTAGTTCAATTCAAAAAATGCTGCCGACACGTTCGTAGCCGCCGGAGCTTGTATTCTATTTAGGAAGCCGACGCGCCAAGCGCAATCAGGCCTCGCCCAGATTAAATTCGGTGCACATTCGCTGGCTAAGCAGGTGTCCCCAAGTCTTCACGGCGGTCAGCATAGATGTAAAGCGGCTTGGCACGGCCTTCCGTAACTTCACCATTAACCACGATCTCTTCAACGCCTTCCAAACTCGGCAAATCAAACATCGTATCGAGCAAAATGCCTTCCATAATAGAACGCAAACCGCGCGCGCCTGTCTTACGGGCGATGGCCTTTCTCGAGATCACGCCCAAGGCATCGTCGGTAAAGCCGAGGTGGACGTTCTCCATGTCGAACAGGCGTTGATACTGTTTGACCAAAGCGTTCTTGGGCTTGGTTAGAATTTCAACCAGCGCATCTTCGTCGAGGTCTTCCAAAGTTGCCAGCACCGGAACACGACCAACAAACTCAGGAATCAGTCCGTACTTCAGTAGATCTTCCGGCTCAATTTCGCGCAAGATTTGTCCGGTCTGACGATCATCGGAGGTGCGCACGTCAGCGCCGAACCCGATCGAAGTCCCCTTGCCGCGTCTCGAGATAATTTTGTCCAGTCCGGCAAAGGCGCCGCCGCAAATGAACAAAATATTTGTCGTATCGACCTGCAGGAACTCCTGCTGAGGATGTTTGCGTCCACCTTGGGGCGGCACAGACGCGACTGTGCCTTCCATGATTTTGAGGAGGGCCTGTTGAACACCTTCACCAGAGACGTCACGGGTGATCGACGGATTGTCTGATTTCCGGCTGATCTTATCGATCTCGTCAATGTAAACGATGCCCCGTTGTGCGCGCTCGACATTGTAGTCGGCGGCCTGCAACAGCTTGAGAATTATGTTTTCGACGTCCTCGCCGACATAACCGGCCTCGGTCAGCGTCGTTGCATCAGCCATCGTAAACGGCACGTCCAAAATGCGTGCGAGCGTCTGGGCAAGCAGTGTCTTGCCGCAGCCCGTTGGGCCGATTAGCAGTATATTTGATTTGGCGATCTCGACTTCAGCGTTTTTGGCGTTCGAGCCTAAACGCTTGTAGTGATTATGGACGGCCACCGAGAGTACGCGCTTGGCGTGAGCCTGGCCGATCACATAGTCATCGAGCACGGTGAGAATGTCCTGAGGGGTCGGCACGCCCTCCCGCGACTTGACCAAATTGGTCTTGTTCTCTTCGCGGATGATGTCCATGCAGAGTTCAACGCATTCATCACAAATGAATACCGTCGGACCGGCAATGAGCTTGCGAACCTCATGCTGGCTCTTTCCGCAGAAAGAACAGTAGAGGGTATTTTTTGAATCGCCGTTGGACGACTTGGTCATTCCATCTCTCCGCGCGCCAAACCCATACTGTATGTAGGCATAAGCTTGGCCACCATATCTTGCGTTGGCCGGATGTTAAACGAGGGTTTCCGCACAATACAACGACAAAACTTTGTAAATCCGGTTAATGCCCTGCTGCCTGGGAGCGCTACGGCAACATCTAAGGCGGCAGACCTCTAAGAAAAGAGCCTAGATTTAGGCCTTTTTATCCTCATCGCCGCCGTCTTCGTCGTCCGGCTTGGGCCGTTCTGTGACCACTGTATCGATGATGCCAAAGGCCTTGGCTTCCTCTGAGGTCATATAATTGTCCCGATCCATGGCCTTTTCGATGGCTTTCATGGTCTGACCGGTGTGATCCACATAAATCTGATTGAGGCGGGTGCGCAGTGCGAGAATTTCGCGGGCTTGAATCTCGATATCTGCCGCCTGCCCTTGAAAACCCCCAGATGGCTGGTGGATCATGATGCGGGCGTTGGGCAGAGCGTAACGCTTTTCAGCCTTACCGCCTGCAAGAAGCAGCGAGCCCATCGACGCAGCCTGCCCCGTGCACACCGTCGATACGTCTGGCCGGATATACTTCATGGTGTCGTAAATCGCGAGACCTGACGTCACCACGCCACCCGGTGAATTGATGTAGAACGAAATATCCTTGGTCGGGTTCTCAGATTCCAGAAATAGCAACTGAGCACAGATCAGCGCCGAAACTTGATCATTGACTTGGCCAGTCAGGAAAATGATGCGTTCCTTAAGCAGCCGCGAAAAGATGTCATACGACCGTTCGCCACGGTTGGTCTGTTCGACCACCATCGGCACCAACGTATTATTGAAAACCTCTATCGGATCGCGATCTTGCATAAACTCTCTCGTGGCTCTGTCAGGTTAGTTTAGCGCACCAGGCCCATTGCCACTAGTTGGCACTAGGCACCGGCCCATCGGTCTCGGTTGCACCCGTCAATTCAACGAGTTCATCAGGCGTCACCGTCTTTTCTGTCACTTGGGCAAGTTCAAGCAAGAAATCAATGACCTTATCTTCAAATAGTGGGGCCCGAACTTGTTCAATGGCCTGAGGGTTGTTCTGGTAATAGCTGACTACTGCCTGCTCCTGGCCAGGGAAACGAGACGCTTCCTTGCCAATCGCCTGTGATAGCTCTTCCGGCGCGACGGTCAGATTGTTCTTCTGGCCAACCTCGGACAACAATAGACCCAAGCGGACCCGGCGTTCCGCAATCTTGCGGTAATCGGCGCGTAATTCGTCATCGCTTTTGCCCTCATCGTCGGGGTCAAGCTGATTGGATTCCTTCGCCTGTTCGACCTGCTGCCAAATGGTATCAAACTCGACATCAAGCATGGCGGGCGGCACTTCAAAGGTGTGGCTATCGGACAAGTGATCGAGAAGCTCTCGTTTGGTCTTCATGCGCGACAAATACACGTAATCCTGCTCGATTTGACCGCGAACCGCGTCTTTCAACCCAGGCAGATCTTCAAAGCCCATGGCCTTGGCAAAGTCTTCATCAATCTCTGGGGTTTCCAACGCTTCAATGCCTTTGAGCGTAACCTTAAAGAGCGCAGGTTTCCCGGCTAAATCAGTGCTGTGATAGTCTTCGGGGAAAGACAATTCGACGTCTTTCTTTCCATCGATTTCCAATCCTACGAGCTGCTCTTCAAAGCCAGGAATAAACCGACCGGAACCAAGCTCAAGTTGGAAATCTTCCGCCTTACCGCCTTCGAATTCTTCGCCGTCGACGCTGCCGACAAAATCCATGACAACGACGTCGCCCATAGCCGCTGGGCGTTTTTCCGTTAGCGGAGCAGATTTCTTATTGCTCTCAGCCATTTTAGCGACGGTTTCTTCAATTTGATCGTCGCCCGCATTGGCCACTAATTTCTCGATCTTAAACGACGACAGATCCGTTATCTCAATATCGGGAAGAAGCTCAACCGCGATAGAGAATTCCAAATCTTCACCGGCCTCAAAGGAAACCAGATCGATCTTTGGTTGAACCGCAGGCTTGAGGTCTTTTTCCTCAATCGCTTTCTGAGTTGATTCCTGAATGGCGCTCTCAACGACCTCACCTCTTACCGACTCACCAAACCGTTTCCTTAGCAGGTTCATGGGAACTTTCCCTGGCCGGAAGCCGGGCAAACGCACTTGTTTGCCAACTTCGGTCAGTCGATCGGTTATCTTGCCTTCAATCTCTTGAGAGCCAATGGTCACGCTAAGTTCGCGTTTCAGGCCTTCAGAGCTTTTTTCAGTAATCTGCATCGTTCTACCCTTAGGTGGTCGCTCGCCGGCGCCACTTGTTGTTTGACGTCTCCGTCCCAAAAACTGCGTTACGCGTGGTCACGCGCGTGCCCAAATTCTTCGCCTCGACAGACCGGATGGTGCGGGTGAAGGGACTTGAACCCCCACGACTTTGCAGTCACTAGGACCTAAACCTAGCGCGTCTACCAATTCCGCCACACCCGCTTACCGACCGAGACGGCGGCAACGCCGCATTCGTTTAATCGCCCGACGGAAAATAGGCAACACCCAACCGATGCCTTAGCCCATTATCTTCTCAGGCTTTCTCAAGGATTTCCGGTATCGCGTCGACTAAATCTTCGGCGATCAAGCCCTGTCCAACCGTTTGAGCCGCCTCACCATGCAGCCAAACCCCGGCACACGCGGCCGGCCAGCCCAGCATTCCTTGCGCCAATAACCCGCAGATCAACCCCGCCAGGACGTCTCCGGACCCCGCCGTTGCCAGCCAGGGTGGGGCATTCACAGAGATCGCAGCCATACCCTCCGGCGCGGCAATCACTGTATCGCTGCCTTTGAATACCACCACGGCGCCACTTGCGGCAGCAGCAGCTTGGGTCACCTTCAATTTGTCCCGACCCGCCGCCGAGCCGAACAACGTAGAAAATTCACCGCTGTGCGGAGTCAGAACAACGTCGGCTTGGCAGTTCTCAATTGCAGAAAACAGGGACTCCGGCTCGTTCGCGAAGCTTGTCAGAGCATCGGCGTCCAACACCGTCGCACGGTCAGCCTCTAAGAGGCTGAGCACCTTCTGCCGGGTATCCGCCCCAACGCCAAATCCCGGGCCAAGCAGAACCGCTGTCGCCCGTTGATCCGGCAATTCTAGGGGGTCCCTTGCCGCCTCAAACATCAAACCTGGCGCATTACTCATATATATCGGTCTGGCTACCTCAGGCGCGCAAACTTTGACCAAGCCCGCGCCGACCCGCCGGGCGGCCGCAGCAGCCAACCGCGCTGCACCGCTCATATCAGCGCTACCGTAAATAACCGAGAGCCCACGGTGGTACTTGCGGGTAAGCGGTCCAAAGGCCTCCGGTAGCGCCCACGGACCAGGTCCGTTGACCACCAATGCCGGCCTAATTTCATCAAGAACCGCCGCCGGTATACCAATATCGGCGACCACAAGGTCTCCGCACATAAGCCGGCCCGGTTGTAATAGGTGCCCGGGTTTGGGACGGAAGAAAGTAACCGTTAGCGCGCTCTGGACCCAGGCCTCGAGATTTTCGCCAATAATCCGGCCGGTGTCGCCCGAAACCCCGCTTGGCATATCGATGGCAACGCACGGTGTCTGATGCCGTTTCAGGGCAGACACAACCTCAAGCGCAATACCGTCCAGAGGACGGGATAATCCAGCACCGAACAGGGCATCAACGGCGAGGCCGCCCCACAATGCCAACTCCGCTGTCAATTCTTCGACTTTCCCGCCACCGCTGACCCAGCGTCCTGCGTTAATGGCCGCATCGCCTTTTAGAGTGGCAACATCACCTAACAGCCCAAGACGCACCGGCCAGCCTGCTTTGCGCAACAGCCGGGCCACGACAAACCCGTCTCCGCCGTTGTTCCCAGGCCCGCATAACACCGCAACCCGTTGCCTGGACCAACGTGCCCGAATTTCATTGGCAACCTTAAACCCGGCGATCTCCATCAATGACAAGCTGGAAACGCCGGCCGCGCCGGCGGCGGCGTCGGCGGCATACATCTGTGCCGTCGTCAGCACCTCCTGCCCCTGAATATTCACAGTCATTCTCATTATATAGCAGTCTATGCTTTCGTTTTAGGGTGAGCAGATGTGCACCTTGAGCGATGGTGTCGAATGCGTTGATCGTCTATATAGCGCCGCAATGATAGCGCGCCCCACACATAGCCCAAACCTATACGTTTACAGGCCTCCACGATGAAGGTCGCCGTCCTCGGTGCCGGCGTCATCGGCGTGTCGACGGCGCATGCCTTGAGCACGCTAGGCCATGAAGTTGTGGTCATTGATCGGCAACACGCCGTCGCCGAAGAAACCAGCTTCGCCAACGGTGGCCAAATTTCAGCGGCACACACCACCCCGTGGGCCGCCCCTCACGTGCCGTTTCAAGCCTTCAAATGGATGTTTCAGGCGGACGCGCCACTGCTTTTCAAACCTCTGCGCTGGGATCCGGCCTTGTGGCGGTGGGGCCTTCGGTTCCTCGCCAATTGTACATCTCGTGACGTCGCGCTGAACTTTGAAAAGGCATTGCGTATTGCCTCCTATAGCCGCGGCGTGCTGCAAGCGTGGCGGCAGCACCATCGGCTTCAGTACAACCAATCCACCGGCGGTCTGCTTTATGTCTATCGAGATCAGGTGGCTGCCGCCAACGGTTACGCCACAGCACAAAAGCTGATCGATCATGGCCTGAATCAAACCGTCTTGGATCGCGATGCTCTGTTGGCCGAAGAGCCCGCACTTGCAAACGCCGAAGTGCCGCTTGTCGGCGGCGTTTTGAGCCCGGACGACGAAACCGGAGACGCCCACCTGTTCACGAAAACGCTTGGCAAGATAGCCGCGGACAATAAGGTCACCTTCCGGTTCAGCACATCGATCAAAGCTCTGGTCTCTCGCCGCCATGAGATCACCGGCATTGCGACTGACAAAGGCACAATAGAAGCCGACGCCTATGTGATCTGCCTAGCCAGCGAAACACCTCGCCTACTAAAACCATTGGGACTGGATGTCCCAATATACCCCGCCAAAGGCTATTCCATGACCAGCCCCATCACCGACAATGATGGCGCCCCGAGCCGAAGTGTCACCGATGAAAGCAAGTTCGTCGTGATTACCCGTATTGGCAATCAGCTCCGAGCCGCTGGAACAGCGGAACTGGCGGGGTGGAATCGGTCTCTCGACCCTGCCCGTCTGGCCCCAATCATCGCCGCGACACAATCCTTGTTTCCGAAAGCAGCCAATTACAACGACATCGAACCGTGGTGCGGTCTCCGCCCAGCAACGCCGGATTCCGTGCCGATTATCGGTGCGACCCCATTCGGTAATTTGTTCCTTAACACAGGCCACGGCACTCTGGGGTGGACCATGGCCTGTGGGTCGGGCCAGGTCGTCGCCGACCTCATATCCGGGCGAACGCCGGAAATCGACCTCGACGGGCTCGGCCTGGATCGCTTCACCCGTTAAAGAATCTTGTGAAGATTGAGTCGCATAGCATTGGTTTTATTAACAATACGAATCATCTGATTCATCCAACAACGGCCTAAATAAGCCACAAACCTGTCCAAGGATATTGCTTAAACCATCGTCCCTAATTCAGAAGGGAGACGTTTATGACGGATAGGCCGAGCGACCGAGAAACCCATACTGCACTATCTAAAAATATGACTGCATTTGATGACCCCGTCATCCGTGCCGCCATCGCCGGGGACAAGCAAGCCTTTGCGGCTCTCTTCGACAAGCATTACGACCTGATCTACCGCATCGCCTTGCAGTACACCCGCAATCAGACCGACGCCCAGGACATCGCCCAAGACACGTGCGTCAAACTAGCCCGCAAGCTTGGCTGTTGTCGGTTTGAGTCCAAGTTTACCACTTGGCTCTATCGCCTCACCCTCAACACGGCCAAAGACTGGCAACGCAAAGCCTGCCGCCGCTACGAAAAATCCTGGCCGGAAGAGTTTGATCCCGTCGGCCCAGAGGCCACACCCGAGCGTCGGGCCATCACCCGGGAATTTCTTAGAGCAGTCGAGGACCTCCCGGAGAAGCTCAAGTCAGCCGTGCTGCTGGTTTTTCGCGATGGTCTCAGCCATGGCCAAGCCGCTGATAGCCTCGGCTGCGCTGAAACCACCGTCTCCTGGCGCATCCACGAGGCCCGCAAGGTGCTGTCCCGCCAATGGCAACACGAAGACCTTGGAAACAGCCATGCGTGACGTCGATCTCGAAACCCTCTTGACCCTCGACGGCCAAGCACCGGATCCGGCCCGGCGACTTGCTGCACGGGCGCGGGCACTTGATGCCTTTGAGAAAACCCACCGGCGTGGCATCGGTGCCGCAGTCGCCCGGCATTTGGTCCGCAGTTCCGCCCCCGCTTGGCATTTGATCGCTGATACGCTGGATAGTCCGTGGACGGTCACCGTCTTGCGTATGGCGACCTCATTGCTCGCCCTAGCCATGTTTAGTGCGGCGTTGATCGCCACATTTATGCTGGTCGGCTGATTACTCCGCGAGCGGCTGCAACGACAGGTCGACGTCCAGACCCAGTTGACGGATGAGGATGATGGTATCTGACTCCCCCCAACGCTCGACAATCTTGCCGTCCTTAAAGCGAAAGATATCCATCGCCGTAAATTCGAATTTCCGTCCCGTGGGAGGATTTCCCATCATCGTCCCGGTCTGGGTGCCCCACACAGTCATCCGCGTAGACACCATGTCGTCCGAGCAGATGATCAAGTCATTCCTGATCTGACGATCTGGGGACCCTGCCTTGGACGCCGCAAACATCCGTTCCAGGTGAGCTGCGCTGCCCTTGGTTTGCACTGCGCCCCCAGCATCACTGTTATTGCTGAGAAATCCGTCCGCATAGAACTCTCCAGCGCGGCTGCCATCACGCTGCTTAAACAGCACATCGAACAGCGCAAGATAGGCGTTGAGGTTCTGTTCGTTGCCGTCGCAATGGATCTCTGTCGCGTTCGCCGGGCTGATCAGTCCCACAGTCATCAAAAAAGCCATCAATAGATTACGCATACTAATTATCCCCCTATAGCGACGTTCTATGGACGACGGTATCAGGGTTCAGCCACCCCTGTCCGCCCCCGGCCACCGGTCTTGCCGTCAGGCGGCACTGCGCCTAAAACCAAGCCTCACCTGCAAAAGGAACATCGCCATGCTTTGGAACCTGTCAAACGTCTTACACACCCTCGCCGCTGTTGTTTGGGTTGGAGGCATGTTCTTCGCCTATATTGCGCTGCGGCCGTCGATGGCCGGTGTTCCTCCGGAAGAAGCCCTGCCCCTGTGGCGGCGCACCCTGCAAATATTTCTGCGCTGGGTCCTGGGCACGGTTGTCATCCTCTGGGCGACCGGCATTTACATGATGTTCTTCGTGCTTTCTGGTTTCGGCGCAGCAGGCGTCCATGTCGATACCATGTTCACCATCGCCCTGGTCATGACCGGTTTATTTTTCTGGCTCAATCATGGCCCGTTTCGAACCTTCAAAATCGCAGCTGACTCCCGCGATTTCGAAACCGCCGGCCAGCAGCTTCAAAAAGTCCGCAAGATCGTCGCCACCAACCTCTTTCTAGGTATCCTGACGATCATCATCGCCGCCTGGGGTGCGGCGGGTTAACGGCAATCGACGGCCATGGACTGGGAGAACCACTTCCATAAGCATGGGTTCGCTCTTCTCCCCAACGCTTTTAACTCAGAAGAAATAGGCCAGCTCTCTTCTGCTATAAACGCCGCCAGTGGGGCGCCATCATCTCTGACTGAAGAAGTAGAGCGTGCCTTGGTGTATGTCCGTGATCTGCCGACAGAACAGCGCGGGCCACAAGAAGCGGAAAACCCATCTGATGATGTCTATATCATCGGCGCGTTACCCCACGTAGATCCAATATTTCATTGGCTTGTGTGCGACAGTTTGTTGTCCAATCTAGCGGCGAAAGCACTAGCCACGGACTCAATCCATTATCATTTTTCTAATGCGACTCTAAAACCTCCAAGGGTCGGGCCCCAAGTCGGCTGGCATAGAGATTACCCAAATCAATATATTTGTGGCGAGACTTCTGAACAAGTTCGGACCCTCATATTTCTGAATGACACCGACACAGATAATGGTGGGTTTTATATTATTCCAGGGTCGCACTTGGTAAGTGATTCGGAGGCCAAAACTCAATCACCGGCGATGAACGACGATGAATCCATTGCCCTTTCGTGCCCCGCCGGCTCAGTTCTCGTACTACACCCCAAGCTTTTTCATCGCAGTACGTTCAATAGAAGCGAACGACCACGCACCGTACTCCTCGCCCAATGGGGGGCCGCTAACAATCCACTTGTTACAAGTGAAGTTGAATGGGGCACCGGACAACCGCCGCAATTCCTAGGGAAAATGAAAACGTAATTTTATGACGCACCCTATTGAACGGTGCATGGGCTCGTTTGATTTTTTTGGGTGCTTGGGCTCGTTTGCACGAACACACGTGCATGAGCTCGATGCGTGGAACGAACGGTGCATGGGCTCGTTCCTCGTATTTTCGACTTTTCTTTTTTTTTTGAGCGGACCGGCTCTCAAGCTATTCCCCGTCTTTCTCCCGTTTTGCATCGACGTGGATTTTGAACTCTTCAAGCATTGTCGTGCGCGCGTTGACGTCCTGCTGCGGCGCACGCAGATAATCGGGATCATTCTTTTCCAGGTATTCGCGGAACTGCGGTCTGATATCTGCCTTGCCGTTCATCAGCTTGCTACCGCGGGTGGCCGCAACCATGCCGCCTTCCCACTGCCCCATCTCCATCCACGGAAACCACTGCCGTACCGAGTTCCAAACCGAGATGCAGGGCGCGCTGGTGATATCATGATTATCGAGATCGGATTTCTTGCACGCAAAGTTGTACAAGCCCGCACCCTGATAGAAATCACTGCCGACATAGGCAGGATACTCTTCCCGGTCCATCGGGTTTGGCCCATAGAACATCAGGTCGCGATAGAACATCACGTCATCACCGATGGCATGATAGTCGTAATGCCACGGCCCATTCTCGCCCTGTACGCGATAGGGGGAGTTAACGTAAGGATTGCGCAGGTGAAACACCGGCACCGTGCGTTCAATAAACGGATTGTACCATTCGTTGATCACCTCACCGGTTTCCGCATCAGTATAAAACAGCGCCTCCCGATTATACCAAGCGAAACCGTAATCCGTTCGCTCGACGCGGCTGATCGTAAGCGCTTCGGTGCCGAACAACGGGCGCGGTTTGCGATTGGGTATGTGACTGTGGATCATCCCCCGCGACCAGAAGATCACCTCACCACCGGCCGTGTCAGCCCGCGCTTTAATATAGCCTTCTAGATTTCCAGCAGGATCATCGAGATCAATCGATAGAGTTGCGGCAGCGCCGGACTTTAATGTTGTCGCAGCCGCACCGACGGCCATCGCGGCAACGGCTGCACGACGGGATACACTCTGGTCTGTCATAGCGAAATCTCCCCATGTTTGCAGGGACAGAGCTTAGAACGGATCAGCGCTGACTCGCACCAACTGTTTGCCCTTGTTCTGGCTTTCATAGAGCCGGATCAAGGCTTCTGGCATACGTTCAATGCCGTCCAGAATGTCTTCTTGGTAGGTCAAGCGCTCTTCCCGAATCCATTGCACCATATCGCTCTCGGCCTCGGCCAAGCGCGGGGCGTAGTCGTAGATCAAGAAGCCCTGCATCAAAGCGTTGAGACGCCCTATCTTGTAGGCGTTCTTGATCGGCCTCGGGCTGCCATCGCCGATGTACTGACTGATCTGTCCGCAGGCCACAACACGGGCATACTTGTTGATTCGCAACAGACCTTCATCCAGAATCTCACCACCGACATTGTCAAAGAAGACATCAATGCCATCTGGGCATGTCGCATCCATCTGCGCGCCGATGTCCCCATCGCGATAATTAATTGCGGCGTCATAACCCAAGTTGCTCACCAGCAACTTACATTTCTCGTCAGACCCGGCGATGCCCACGGTTTTACAGCCGCGTATTTTAGCAATCTGACCCACGTTCGAGCCAACCCCACCGGCAGCACCGGACACCAAAACAGTCTCACCTGCTTTGGGTTTGCCAATATCAAACAGGCCGAAATACGCCGTAAATCCAGTCATGCCGAGCACACCGAGCGCCGTCGACACCGGCACTTCTCGCTGGGTGACCTTGTACATCAGATAATAGGGAGACCCGTCAGCGACGGCGTACTGCTGCCAGCCCATTTTGCCGTGGACGATATCACCCGGCATGTAGTCAGGATTCTTCGACGACACGACTTGGCCCACGCCGCGGCCGCGCATGACATCGCCGATCTCAAGCGGTTCTTCGATCCCAGCCCCGTCGAGCATGTAAAACCGCATCACAGGTGCCAGCGACGAATAGATCACGCGAATGACGAATTCCCCGTCTTTCGGTTCGGGAATCGGGGCTTCGTGAAGTTTGAAATCACTCTCCTTCACCGGTCGGTCAACAGGCCGCTCAGCCAACAGCCATTGAAGGTTTGTCTTCGGATTGTCAGTCATGAAATTACTTTCAGGTCTTAAGCAACGAGAGCCGTACGCACTTTAACCTCACGCTCAAGGGTCCGGTGCACCGGGCATTTGTCGGCTATTTCTATCAATTTTGCGCGCTGTTCGTCCGTCAAATCACCGGTGATTGTGATGTCTCGCTTAATTTCGTCGATCTTGCCCTCCTTAGTTTCGCAGTCGGCACAATCGTCAGCGTGTATTTTGTTGTGACTGAGCAGAACTGAGACCTTATCGAGCGGCAAACGCTTCCGATTGGCATACATGCGCAACGTCATTGACGTACACGCACCAAGTCCGGCTAACAAATAATCGTAGGGTGCGGGTCCTGTATTATCGCCCCCGACACTAGCCGGCTCGTCTGCGATGAGTATGTGCGACCCAACCCGAACTGATTGTGCAAATTGTCCCGATCCCGTTTCAGCCACCTCGACCTGTCCGGCCGGCAACGGCTTGCTTGCTTTAGCTGAGTCTTCAATCGCACCGATGTATCGTGCTGCCCAAGCCGCGATGCAGCGAGCGGCGTATATCGAATCACTCTTTTTGCGTAGAAGGTGATCCGCACTGTCGAGGGACAGAAAACTCTTAGGATGTTTCGCTGCGACGAAGATATCTGTCGCATTATTTACTCCGACGGTTTCGTCCATCGGCGCATGACACACCAGTAGCGCCTTCTTCATGCCTTTGACGGCGTCGAGAACATTCTGACCGGCAATATCATCAAGAAACTGTTTTTTAATTTTGAACGTTCGCCCGGCAAGCTCCACGTCCGCCTCGCCGTCCTTGGCGATCTCGTCGAGCTTGGCTCCGAAATTATGCGCCACGTGTTCGGCATCGGAAGGTGCCCCAATCGTCACGACAGCTTTGGCCCCCTCAACATGAGGCGCTGCAGCCAACACTGCTGCACCACCGAGCGAATGCCCGATGAGGATCGCCGGTGTTTCATGGTCTTTTTCTAGATAAGCGACCGCTTGCAGTAGATCCTGAACGTTCGACGAAAAATTAGTGTTCGCGAACTCTCCTTCAGACGCGCCGAGACCTGTGAAGTCGAAGCGCAAAACTGCGATCCCTTCCGAACTCAATTCAGCGGCGATACGGGAAGCGGCGAAGATGTCTTTCGAACATGTAAAACAGTGAGCAAACAGCGCGAAAGCTTTCGGAATTCCATCCGGTAGGTCCAGACGTGCGGCCAGTGTTTCACCTGAGTGGCCAGGGAATTCTATTTTGCGGCTCTCTGACATAACGAACGATCCTTCTCTTGTGTCGGTAATGTGAAGACTAACATGTCCGCAAGCTCTTGGACGGCTCGCAGCGAGATCATATGGTGGGTCCTAACATCGCTCGAACTAGGACAAAACTATGAAGACCCCAGTACACGGAGATTTTATCGCCGCTGTCGGAAATACCCCTCTTATCCGCTTGAAGTGGGCCTCTGAAGTTTCTGGCGCTAATATATTCGGCAAGGCTGAATTCATGAACCCAGGTGGATCGGTCAAAGACCGCGCTGCCTTGTATATGATCCAGGACGCTGAAAAACGCGGCCTCATAAAGCCAGGTGGCACACTAATCGAGGCCACCGGCGGCAACACGGGTATAGGCGTCGCCCTTGTCGGCAATGCTCTCGGCTACAAGTCGATCATCGTCATGCCCGATACCCAGGCTCAAGAAAAAAAGGACACAGTACGTGCTTGCGGTGCCGAACTGCGCGAGGTACCCGCCGTTCCCTATAAGGATCCAAATAACTACGTCCATGTGGCACAGCGCCTCGCGGACGAGGTCGGTGGATACTTTTGCAATCAGTTCGACAACACGGCCAACAGAGACGGCCATATTCAAACGACCGGTCCTGAAATTTGGGACGCCCTCGACGGCAAGATTGACGCCTTTACAACAGCCGTAGGAACCGGTGGCACGTTGGCAGGAATATCGATCGCGTTGAAAGAACGCTCTAAGTCGGTCCTAACCGTTGCCGCTGACCCAGGCGGATCCGTCGTCCACGATTTCATCAAGACCGGCGAACTGACCACTGATGGCGGTTCCATCACCGAAGGAATCGGCCAAGGCCGTGTGACCCTCAACATGAAGGACGCGCCTCTCGACGATGCAGAGCGAATCCTTGACCCGGAAGCCCTCGACGCCATCTACAACATGGTCTTGCACGACGGCCTAGTAATGGGCGGTTCGACGGGCATCAATGTGGCGTCGGCTATACGTGTTGGAAAAAAACTTGGCCCGGGCGCAAACGTTGTCACAATTTTGTGTGACCATGGCAGCCGCTATCAGAGTAAGATTTACAATCCTGAATTTCTTCACTCAAAAGACCTGCCTATTCCACCCTGGATGGCCTAGCTCATACGTTCGATACGGATACTCCAATGGATTACGTGAACCCTCACGCACTGGTTTCGACAGAGTGGCTTGCCGACCACCTTAATGATGACGATCTTGTTATCGTCGACGCCTCTTTTTTGTTCCTGGCGGCACCGCCCCTGCAAAAGAACAATACGCGGCGGGTCACATAACAGGCGCTGTGTTTTTTGACATAAACGACATTGCAGACCCGGATGCAGCGCAAGATCACACCGTTCCGTCCGCCGCTGTCTTTGGTGAGAAAGTCGGCGCGCTTGGTATCAGCAACAACACTCAGGTTATCGCCTACGATGCGATGGGCGGCGGATGTGCTGCGGCCCGAGTGTGGTGGATGTTTCGCGCGTATGGCCACGACAAAATAGCTGTTCTCGACGGTGGTCTAACGAAATGGACAGCGGAAAACAGAACCCTATCGACAGACCAACCGCAGATCACCGCAAAAATGTTTGCTCCATCTGCAGAAGCACTAACGCTCGTGCGCAGCAAAAACGACATCAAGAGCAACATTGATGCCGCGGCCTATCAGGTAGTTGACGCCCGCTCGGCAGGGCGCTTCGCTGGCACAGATCCCGAACCCAAAGCCGGTCTGCGCTCTGGGCATATCCCCGGAAGTCGCAATGTCCCCTTCGGCGGCTTATTCGATAGTGCCTCCAAAACATTCAAATCAGCTGATGACCTCAAAGCGCAGTTCGACGCCGCCGGTGTTGATCTTGTGGCTCCGATCGCAACCACCTGCGGATCAGGCGTAACCGCTTGCACCGTCGCCCTTAGTGCCTATCTGCTCGGCAAAGATGATGTCGCAATTTACGACGGCTCCTGGGTAGACTGGGGCGGCGATCCCGAAACGCCGATTGCCACTGGCGCCGCAGACTAACCGCTTAACACAAGGACCACGTCATGCCCCGCATCGATCCACTCCCGCTTGAGTCCCTGCCAGCAGAATTCCAAGAGCGCATGAAGACTGGCGAAGAACGAATGGGGTTTCGCGCAAATGATGGCCTCACCCTCGCCCGGGTTCCAGGACTGATGGAGGGGCTTAGTGCCATGACCTGGGCCATCTACGGCAAAGACGGACTCGTAACCAACGAAATAAAGCGCCTGGTGTCCATCGTCACGAGTTCTGCAGCAGGCTGCACCTATTGTCAGTCTCACACGGTCCATGGTGCCGACATGGCGGGCATCGACGCGGAAAAAATCAAAGCAATTTGGGAATATGAAACGAGCCCCCTGTTTTCAGATGCCGAGCGCGCGGCCATGCGGGTGGCTCAAGGGGCTGGGCATGCCCCGGTCGAGTGCACAGATGCCGACTTCGACGAGTTGAAGAAGTATTTTGATGACAATCAGATTTGCGAAATCGTGAGCATCATTGCGCTGTTTGGTTTTCTCAACAAATGGAACGCCACCCTAGCCACCGACATTGAGGCTAACCCTCTTGCGGCACTGCAGAAGTTGGGTCCAGACGCCAACGCGGCATAACTGATCTCGCTTTTGTTTTAGCCCCTCAGGGGCCACAATGCGCCGCAGAAGTGTTGGGGGATCACGCAATGGCGGCCGACGGCGGCAAAAAACATCAAGACACACGGCTCGTTCACGGTGGCTCTCACCCCGAGCAATTTGATGGCGCCGTAAATCCGCCGGTATACAGGGTCTCGACTGTCGTCTCCGCTGACATGGAAGAACTGCGGCAACGGTCCAAGCATCCGCCGGAAACGCTAGCCTATGGCCGCGCTGGCACTCCAACGCACTGGGCTTTGCAAGAGGCAATCGCCGACCTGGAAGGCTATAAGCACTGTCTCGCCCTGCCGAGCGGCTTATCGGGGATACTGATTTCAGTCCTCGGCCTGTGTGCAAGCGGCGACCACGTTCTCGTCGCCGACAATGTTTACGGACCGATCCGCCTGGTTTGCTGCGACCGTCTAGCGGCCTGGGGCCTAGAAGCAGAATTGTTTGATGCCTCCGTCGGCGCCGGTATTGCCAATCAGATTCGACCCAACACCAAAATGATCATTGTCGAAAGTCCGGGTTCCCTCACTTTCGACATGACGGACATTCCCGCAATTTCAAACGTGGCTAAGGAACACGAAATCCTGGTGCTGGCCGACAATACGTGGGCAACACCGCTGCTGATTGATGCACCCGCACTCGGTATCGACATCTCAATTCATTCGGGAACTAAGTATATTGGCGGTCACTCGGACGTTGCGGTCGGAACGTTAAGTCTCAACGACGATGATTTGTATATCAGACTGAAGTGGACCGCCCTTCTTTTTGGCTACGGTTTAAGTCCTGACGATGCCTATCTTGCTCTTAGAGGTCTAAGAACATTAAGCGTTCGCCTTAAGCGCCACGAGGAGAACGCTCGGGTTGTTGCTGAATGGTTGCAAGAGCGGCCCGAAATTGAGCGGATGATGTGCCCAGGATTGCCATCCGATCCAGGTCACGCAATCTGGAGAAGAGACTTTAGCGGCATGAACGGGTTATTCGGTTTCATCTTCAAAGATTCGATTAGCCAAGACGCCGCAGACAGATTTGCCAATTCACTCAACGTATTCTTACGGGGTGTGAGTTGGGGAGGTTACGAGAGCCTTGTTGTAACCAATTCCAAAGACTCAATTAAACGACCAGTCTCGGGGTGGAATGCTCCCGGACCGACAGTCCGGCTCCATGTCGGCCTTGAGGATCCAGCAGACCTCATTGCTGATCTCGATCAAGCGTTCGCAGCTATGTCCGATGCGATGGCAGCGGAATAGTCGAATGCTCGGATTTTCATCCCTCGAGTTAGACGCTCTCCAGATCAGCCTTACGATATCGCTGTGGAGCGTCACCTGGTCCTTTCCCGTAGCGTTGGGAACGGCATGGCTCCTCGCCCGGAAAGAGTTTCGCGGCAAAGCCCTGCTTAATGCCGTAATCCATATCCCGCTGGTCGTACCGCCAGTTGTGATTGGCTACCTGCTCCTGGTTCTTCTTGGCCGCCAGGGCATTGTTGGGGCCTGGCTGAACGACTGGTTTGACATCGGGCTCGTGTTTACGTGGCAGGGCGCAGCGATAGCAGCTTCGGTTGTCGCTTTTCCTCTGTTTGTAAGGCCGATCCGCCAGGCTTTGGAAGGCGTTGATCCTCGGCTCGAGGAAGCGGCGATAACCTTGGGCGCTGACCGGCGCCAAGCGTTCTTCGCGGTCACTTTGCCCATCGTCATGCCTGGTATCATCACCGGAGCCCTTCTCTTCTTCGCCCGCGCTCTGGGTGAATTTGGCGCTACGATCACCTTCGCCGCCAATATTCCGGGGGAAACACAAACCCTGCCCTTGGCCCTCTATACCGCGACCCAGACACCGGGCGGCGACCCCATAGCCATGCGATTGGTGGTGCTCTCGTTAGTTCTCGCCCTAGCCGCCTTACTCGCCTCAGAATGGCTGTCCCGACGATCAAATTTCCGGCTGCGCGGGGGCTGACCGTGCTCACCGTTGAAGCAGGACATCGCTTTCTAGATGGCACCAACGTATTCCGACTGGATGCCAGCTTGAACACGCCCGACAAGGGTGTGACAGCAATATTCGGGCGATCCGGCTCCGGTAAAACGACAATGCTTAAGATTGTTGCAGGACTGCTCCGTCCCGACTTCGTAAAAGTACAAGTTGGCGACACGGTCCTTTGCGACACGCAGCACGGCGCTTGGGTGCCGCCAGAACAAAGACGGATCGGTTATGTCTTTCAGGATACCCGCCTCTTTCCCCATCTGAACGTCAAAAACAATCTAACGTTTGGGCGACGTTTTAACCCACCGTCGGACAATCAGGCCCTGTCCTTTGACGCTGTGGTTAGTCTTCTCGACCTCAGCGCATTGCTCGATCGACCGATCCATCACCTTTCGGGCGGAGAGAGCCAGCGTGTCGCGATTGGCCGAGCTCTTCTCGCCAATCCACGCCTTTTGCTCTTGGACGAACCCCTGGCCGCACTAGACGCCGACCGCAAAGCCGAAATCCTCCCGTACTTGGAAGGGCTCCGGCATAGCCTCGATCTCCCGATTCTCTATGTGTCTCATAGCTTGGCAGAGATTCGCCGGCTTGCGACGTGGCTGGCGGTTCTTGATGAGGGCCAAATCAAGGCCTTTGGGACCGTCGAAGACATTACCGGCACCATGGACCTCTCGCCCCTCGCTGATGACGGAGATACGGGCACAGTCCTTGCCGCCACAGTGACTGAGCAAGTTCCTGCCCACGGACTTACCAGGCTGGCTGCGGCCGGACAGAACCTATTGGTAACCAAGCTCGATCTGCCGCCCGGCGCACACGTTCGGGTGCAAGTCCGGCCGCAAGACGTAGCCTTGGCCCTGGAACGACCCGAAAACTTAAGCGTTCTCAATATTTTAGAGGGTAAAATTAATGCGATACCTGAATCGTCTGGGCGACCCGTCATAGACGTTCAAGTGAATATTGGATCAACCAAACGCCCGGTTCACCTTTGGGCGCAAGTCACACGACTGGCTGCCGAGAGACTAAGTTTGGGAGCCGACATGCCGGTTTACGCCCTCATCAAGGCCGTATCCCTGGATAAAGACCGCGTCGGTCTGTCTTAGGGCTTAGCTGCTTTTCCCATAGCCGCAATCACAAGTGTCACTGGGCTTTACAACACGTGCGACCAGTGGCGATGCCTTTACGGCTGGATTGCTGGGTTCCCAGCGAAAGCTAGCGCCGCACTTGCCGCACTCCTCAAGGCCGGGTAGTTCAGGGATTTCATTTTTAGGATCATCTGTCATGGCCCTTAGTCTCGATATCCTTGGCTTCGGAAGCAAGCGGAAATGGGCTTTTCAGGTCCTAGATCGCGAATGGATCGCCTTGGACATTGATATCCGTCGCATTGACGGCGGCGTCCGGCAGCTACTTTTTCAATGGGCCCAGGAATTCGGAGACCGTAAGGAAACCCTTGATCCAATTCTCATAGATTCTGCGACGTTCTCGGGGTTTCTCATGCTCGGACCGGAACTCGGGGCCCGCCCCCTTGGTTCTAAGGGCATAAAGACCATGACCGAACGCCTGGAGGCCGCTCTGGAGGCCGACGACGTGTCAGCAGAAGAAGACGCGGCAACAGTCGATGTCAGAATCGTGCGGCTAATCTTAGCTGCCAATCTCGCAGATCGCGATATCGAGGCGCTTGTTGGGTTAGAGCAGCAGGACGATTGAGCTGAATACAGGCCCTAATCCGTCGCGGCGCGCTCTTTAAGGCTCGCTTTGGTGCCAAAAGCCAGAGCCCGACACTGAACCTGCATTTTGCCCTCTTTGTCGGATTTGGGCATGCCCATCACGACTGACGGCGTGACCTCGTAGAGCCGGTCTACGATCTGCGGCAACCATAAGTCGTCCGACATCGGTCGCTTCGCGGTAACTTCAAAGCTTTCGCGCGAGCTAAAGTACGTGGCCGGACCACCGCCAATTGCAGGGTGACCAACAACGAGCGCGCGAGGCCAACCGGGATGATCTAAAAACTCATCTCCGGCGCGGATAACAATGCCGGCATCGTCCTCAGCATTTTCCACGACAACAACCCGCGGTATAGGACCGGTATAGCCATACTTGTCTCGCACAGCAGCAGCCGCAATCCACCGAACATTATGCCACGTGTATTGCTCACCCATTGGGTCAGCAAACACCCGCCATAGCTGGTCATGGCAGGCTTGATGCCGAATTTCAGGTGTATCGTCTTCTTCACGGGCCAATGCGATCGCTAAAAAGTGGTCGGCAGAGGCTGCGAACGCCTCTTCATCGATGTATGTGAAGCCGAAGCCTTTGGCGCCGGTAAAACGGACGAATATTGCGTCTGGATGTGCTCGGTCGGAATTGCCCATTGGACCTTCGGCGCCCCTTCAAAAGTGATTTGGTACACGGTAGCGGCGTGGGGCCGTTAGCGCAATTGGCTGATCGCAGGGCCCCGAAACCCTAGACCTCGGAGGTTTCTTCCTGGGCCGCAAGCCCCAGAGCAATCTTTATATCCTGAATAACTGGCGCCACCTCCGTCTTGAGGTCTTCGAAGTTCTTAATCTCTTTGTCCCTGGTCTTGGCATCATGCTGATACTTAAATTCATTGTTGAACAAGCCCGGTACTGTCTCCCACACTTTTACAGCCGCCTCATCTTGCAGTGCTCGGTGATAGTCCTCTTCCGATAGCTCTTCTTGCAGCAACTTGATTAAATCTCGTCCAATATCTGGATAATTCATCTGATTGATATACTTGGAGACTAGAACGTCAACGTAACGCGCATCACGGCCTAACTCTTTTGTGACATTTGCTGGACAATTAATAACGTTCTCAACAGCACCTTCTTCAGCCAACACTATCCAAGTGTCGTCCTGATATAACGGTGCCAGCGCGCGGACAACTGCTTCCGCACCGGCTTTATGACGTTCGACAAAGGCGATGCATTCAAAGTGATTGTTGAGAATGTCTGCGAAGACCGTTGCAGTGCGCTGTTTTATTTTCTCGGTCAGCGCCTTGTCGCGACGCAACGTATCGATTTTACGCTTGCGGACTGCGTCCTGATCGGCCTCCATCGCTTCAGCGAAGACCTCTGACTCAGCATAAGCGTGCGCGCATCCTTTCGCATTCGTCAGCCCATCCGGACTAAGCCGGCAGGCCGCTTTAAGGGCTGATGAGGAGCGCAAATCTTCGAAAATTTCACCGATTACGGCCGCACTTTTGGTGCTCAATTCCGCATAGTCGGGCACGTACTTAAACTGATCGACGTGTAATAGATAAGGCTTGATGAGGTCATAGAGCCCTAGTCCGGGGTACGTCGCGCGGACAGCGGCGACGTTGACCTTGATCTTCATTCCTACAATTCGACGCAAAAAATTGGAAAAACCACCCGTCGCGTCCTTGGCCAGGCCATTCGGATCATCGATCTTGGCTTTCACCCATTCGTTTTCTTTACGCATGATAAAAAGACGGGCCGCACCGAAAAGGTGAGACTGAACCGTATTGTCGTAGGTACGCATACAAGGGGATATAGGCTCATCTGAGCTCTCAACGATCGCTCCCACGTTCTCCACCGAACCAAAATAGGGCGTTAGCTGCTCTTTGCTTCTTAGTTGCCACACCGAACCGAGCAATGCACCGATCATCTCGGGCTTAGTCCGCATGACATCTTCGACCATAGGCTTATCGCCTAGGTCTTCAGCAATATCTGATCCACCGTGATCAGCAATCATCTTCCGCAATACATCGTAAGCCTGCTGCGCGCGCTGACGAAACTCAGGCGACCCGCGGCGTTCTTGCTCCGTCGGTGACTGTGTTGGCTTATCGGCCATAATCCCTTTCCCTGCAGACCTGAATGCAAGCCCAGCGGGTTCCCTCGTACCGTCAAATGCTCGCCTACAGCCCTAAAAAAAGACTTAAGGCGGCAAAGGACTATAGTTTCGACACTAAATCAATTATCAATTGTCCGCTAAATAACGCGCCTGCGACCAAATGGTTTCATAATTAGACTTGCGATTGACATTTTGCGGGGGAAACTGCGGCAAAGCTATGCTGGCTGAGTGTGGGTAAGTCACGATGGCACCGCTGTTATGCGGAAGCCGGGATGCACCTAAGAAGCGTACACCGCAACCCGAATGGTCCACAAAACGTTACTGCAGTACAGAGAACGTACAACATGTGGTGACCAAGATGAATATTTCGGCAAAACACACTGTTGCAACAAAAGAGGCTGCGAAGCGGTTTCTTTACGATGTCATTGAAGTCGTCGAGAAAACTTACCCAGTCTGGGAAAAACGCTTATCGGATTTCCTCGAAGACAGTCCGATGGATTTCGAAGAAAAACGCAAATTGCTGGAAGTTCACCCTGTTCGTCACTACTACTACGCGGCAATCGTGGGTTTGGAAGCGTCCAAGATCCGCTCTCTCTATCAGACAGAAATCGCTGAAGACCTGCTGGCCGATATAAATGAAATGATCGACAAACTGGCTGGCCGCTCGGATCAGCTGGTGTCAGATCTAGTTTTTGACATCATGCGGCGTGTCCGGTCGGTAGAGGCTGATGATACAAAGAAAGAGCATGACATTGCGATGAAGCGCATAAACGAGCTGCTACAGTTGACGACAATGGAAGCTACAAAGGATTTAACAAAGGACATCGTCTTTCGCCAAGAGATGGCACAACCCATTGCGGTATCTATGCGCCATTGGTGGAAAGCGTTCAAAAGCAGCAGGCAACTCGCACAAACGATTCCGGCACCCACTCATAGTTCTGACCAATCTCCCAACTCAGGGCAGACTATCAAAACCGCAACTGTTCACTAGAAAGATGCATCAAGGCGACCCTCTGCGCACTTCCTTTGCCTCAGCCCGTTTGAACATTTCAAACGAAAGCCAAGCTAGTATAGCCGCTCCAAACATGTAGAGCGCCAACGGGTGTGGCGTTCCATTTTGTAGGCTGCCAGACACCTGGGCGAATACTGCAGAAACTCCGAGTTGTATAAATGACGTCAAACCCGATGCTGCGCCGGCGAGTTCCGGGTAAACGCTTAACGCCCCTGCACTCGCATTTGGCAAAGCCATTCCGTTTGCCGTTCCCATCAATGTGATTGGTATAAAGACGGCGAGCGGGTGCCAAACCCCGGCCAGCATCAACACAACGACGAGGCCGGTTGTCACGACAGCGACGCCGGTTCCGATGCGAACCATGCGATCGATCCCCATACGCTGCGAGTACCGGTTCGCGAGTATCGTTCCACTTAAGTACCCAACTGTTGAAAGCAAGAAATACAGGCCGTAGCCAGTCGCGCTGACATCCATGACAACCATAACCGCGTATGGGGCCGCAGCTAGAAAAACGTAGAAGATTGCGATCATAAAAGCGCTTTGGAAGGTGTACGCCCGGTAGGCAGGCGACGCGAGTAGGGTTTTAAAACTCGCTGCCATACTGCCGAGTCCAAATGAAGCGTTGCTACGGTCAAAATGCGTTTCGGGAAGACCGAATACGACAAGAGCCAATAGCGCTCCAGCAAACAAGACTGTTGCCGCGACATTACCGCGCCAGCCAACGGCATCGACCAGGAAACCACCCAGCATCGGAGCGATCATCGGAGCGATGATCATCACAGCGACCAAACCCGCCAGTACGGCTGCAGCCCTTTCTCGTCCGTACAAATCACGTACCGCAGCACGTGCAATCACGACACCTGCGGCGCTTCCTAAAGCTTGAATGAAACGCCCAAGGATTAAGGTAAGTATGGTCGGAGCAAAAAGACACAAAACGGTTCCAACAAAAAACAACACCATGCCGACAATCAAAACCGGTCGGCGCCCGTAGCGATCCGACAACGGGCCGTAAATCAACGTCGCTAAAGCAGTAACTAGAAGCGGCAAACTGATTGTCAGTTGAACCTGTATCGCCGTAACATCAAAGGCTGCCTGCACAGCGGGTAGCGCTGGCAGAAAGATTTGTATGGTGAAAGCACTAGCAGCGATCGTCGTTGCTAAAACACCTTTTATGAGTCTCTCGTTTGGGATGCGTATTTGGGCATCAGAATCAAGCCGCGACGTATCGTTATTCATGCACAAACATTTCCGTGAACAACGACAAAGAACTTTCTACTCTGCCGCCTCTTGCGCAACAACGCAGACTTCGCAGTCACCACCAAGGTCTAAGTCACCCTGTCCTGCCACAAGCGCGCCTACAGCGCCAAGATTGGCAGAATCCGCTTTCGGATAAGCTTCATGACTATGCCGAACACCTAAGGACAACATCACCTCAACAGTCTTATATCCAGTTCGCATTGACTCAAGCACCGGTATCGATGAGCGGGCGGCAAGCTCTGGCCCGATTGGAGCCATGCAGGTACAGCCAAGCATTACCGTATCCGCGCCATCTTCAGACACGGCTCGTTCAATTTCTTTTAGAACGCGTTCAATCATCGAGGTATTTTTATCTTTGAGACTCGATACGGCTTGCCCCGCCCCCTCTACACCTTCGACATCCGCATCAGAAAGGACGTTTCTTATTGAGACACAACGGTGTTCCATTCCAGTACTGCGCAAACGTTCATGATAAATAAAGTTCATTTTTGACGGCCAAATCGTAACGATAGAAAATTTCCTGCCAATGTTGCAGGACATTGCCATCGTCGCCTCACCCGCGCCGACCACGACCATTCCAGTTGCGGATCTCATCTCATCAATTCCGTAATCGCCGACCGTGTTAATAAATACAGCATCGAATCCCGCTTTCTCCGCTTCGATGGCACAGTCAACATAAGCCAATACTGTTAAGCCACGGTCGTAAGGCGTCATCGGGAATGTACGAAGCCGGGTCTCAATGAGTTCTGGTTCAAAGCTAGGGCCAGCCAGTTCTCCTATTGGCGCGGGTGGTTTAGCGCTACCACTATGGCCTGCACCCGTTCCAATCACTCCAATTCGATACGACATCCGACTATCCCTTGTAGTATGTCCGCACGGCCTCGGCGAACTGACCCATTTGCTCAACCGTTCCCATGCTTACGCGACACCACGTCTCGTACGGCGCATAAGATCGTCCAACCAGCATATTTTTTTGCCGCATGGCCCGCGCAAAGTCTCGCACAGAACCACCGGTATCAAACAGGACAAAATTGGCGACTGATGGCGTATAGGGTAATCCAATGTCATCTAATGCGGACTGAGTGACGGAGAGGCACTCCTTGATCTTACTCTTGCTAAGTGATTGAAACGCATCGTCTTGATAACTGGCGATAGCCGCCCTCAGCCCCATTACATTCAAGAAACTCATCTGTAACGGGCGAAGGCGTTTGATGATGTCTGGTCGAGCAACGGCGTAGCCAACACGAAGGCCTGCCATGCCATGAATTTTTGAAAACGTCCGGGCAAGCACAACATTTTTGCCGGCTATGACCTGGTCAATCATCGCGTTGTGCGCTGAATCATCAAGGAGGTCAACATAGGCCTCGTCAACGAATACTGTCGCTCTCCCCTCAAGTGAATCTATAAATGATCGCAGTTGATCGGCAGGCAATAATGTACCAGTGGGATTATTGGGATTACAAACGTACACAAGGCTAGTCTTGGAGGTTACTTGAGATTCCATCGCCGCGAGATCATGACGCATGTCTTGATCCAGCTGGACTTCATGCACTATGGCGCCGGTATTACGCGCATAGGCAACGAGCATTGAAAACGTAGGCTTCGCAGCAACGATTTCTCCAGATTGACCAAAACTGAGGCCAGCCATCTTTAACAATTCCCCCGAGCCGGCCGTGATCAATACGTGATCTTCACCAACGCCTTCTCGTTTCGCTATCAGCTTTCGCAAAGCGCGCCCTTCTGACGTTGCGTACATCCAACCATCTTCGAGAGATTCAGCCATCGCTCGTTGCGCGCTTTTGGATGGTCCGTAGGGGTTTTCATTCGCCACCAAGCGTATTGGCCCGTTGTCTGGTGCCGCGTATGCGCGATTGGCACCGGGCAAAGTGGAAACAGTCGCGCCAGCTAGGGCCAAGCCAATCGAACGAAAGACCTGCCGACGATCCATCCCTGTCAAATTATCTGTGATCATCGGACGCTCCTTTTGCCACTTCACAAGCATGACAGAACAGCCCCGGTGCGACAATGAAGCGCTCGCCGCGTCAAGGGCTTTCAGTGATTGAAAGAGAGAGTGTGTCGAATCCCTTGTCCAAACCCCGCGACCAGAATCCTTTAATTTCTTCGGCTTGGCCGTTGCATAGAGGCACGATTAACCATATCTGCTCTGGCTCGATTGCCATCTCGGCATCATACGCTGACGGGTCACAGCGTCCGTTCGGGTGCGAATGATAAAGCCCAACGATACGATCACTTGTTCCTCTTAGCTTGCGCATCCAGTCAAACTGACACTGTGGATCTACTAGAAAGCGACTTGGCGACTCAGCGACGTTCTCGGCAATAACAACATCCGTCACTGTCACAGGATCATCACCCGTACCAATGAGAAGTCCGCAGCATTCCCGAGGGAATGCCTTCTCAGATTCACGCGTAATCATTTCACACTGGTCATTTGTGAGTTCGACGGTGACCGTCAACGCTTTGTCTCGCCAGACTCTGACGCATTAATCGATATCTGGCCATGAACATTGCCGGAAATCGTATCGATTAAGATAATCCTTGGCGCTAGGCCGCCGCCTGACAATGTGACAACCAATCCACCAGCCACCGGCGACACGCTATCGATTTTTGTTCCTCGCGGTTGCTCTAAATCCAACAAACCAAAAGCCTGCTCAGCGGCCACTGTTGACACCAGGGGCTGGTCATCTTTGTGCCAGCCAAGCGAGAGCCCTACGACCAATACAGCGAGCAAGGCCACAAGCATGCCAGACATAACCCAAACAAGTATTTTGGCAGCATTCACGGTGAAGGTTTCCCCCGAAAGACGGTTAGACTACAAACTGTATTAACGACTGCACCATACTAGCTATAGGCCTCGACATTCAGTGCTGGAAAATACCGTCTCAATTCTGATCAGTGGCGATCACGCCGGGCAAAGGCTTGATCGCTTCCTTAATGACGCGGTCTCTTCGCTGTCGAGAACTCGTATTAAAGCTCTTATCGAATCGGGCTATGCCACCATCAACGGTCAGACCATAGAAGACCCAAATTTTCGGGTCAAACCCAACACGACGTTGACTCTCACCATTCCCGAGCCCGTAGAAGATCAACCTGAGCCCCAAAAAATTGCTCTCGATATTCTTTATGAAGATGATCAAGTCGTCGTGCTCAACAAGCCCGCCGGGCTTGTCGTTCATCCTGGGGCAGGAAACCCCGATAAGACTTTAGTTAATGCCTTGCTCGCCCATTGTGGCGATTCTTTGCGCGGGATTGGCGGCGTGAAGCGTCCGGGCATCGTCCACCGCATTGATAAAGATACATCTGGGCTCATGATTGTGGCCAAGACAGATATCGCCCATCGGGAGATATCAGCGCAGTTTTCGGCTCACACCATAGAGCGCCGCTACGATGCTCTAATTTGGGGCGTCCCATCTCCTCTCACAGATACGATAGAAGGTGCAATCGGGCGAAGCTCCAGAAACCGAAAAAAAATGGCAGTTGTCGAGACAGGAGGCAAAGAGGCCAAAACCCACTACCAGGTCATTGCATCATATGGAATGTTGGCGAGCCATGTGTCCTGCCAGCTGGAAACCGGTCGCACACACCAAATTCGCGTTCATATGACGGGTTTGGGTCATAGCTTAATTGGCGACCAGCTTTATGGACGAGGAACACGACGAGGCATTCCAGATACAGTCGGTAAAGCCGTGCGCGAGTTCAAACGCCAAGCACTTCACGCGGCTACGATTGGATTCTCTCATCCCACATCTCATAAAGATCTACGTTTTGAGGTACGACCACCAGAAGACTTTGAAACTTTAAAGACGGAACTAGAGCAATACTCCAAGCCTAGGCGAAGCCAACACTAAGATTCACTACTTATCTATTCGTCTGGCTTGTCGTCTGGCTTGTCTTCCGGCTCATACACCGACTCAACGTCTGGCCCCCATTTCAACACCAACTCTTTTTGCTGATCTTGCAAAGCTGCAATTCGTCGACCGGCTGTCATCGTCATAAAAGTCGATACAATTGACGGCGTGGTGGCATAGATCGCCCAACCGAAAGCCGCGCACCCGTAAATGACTAGAATCGCAAATACATCTGTGAGAATGCCGAATGCTGCTTCAACGGTATGTCCCTCGAACCAAAGATCGACAAGATAAGGCGACGCCCCGGCCAAGTTCATAGCTCCCACACAAACGCCACCATATATGCCCTTCCCTCGCTCCATAATGAATGCGACCCCACTCGGTAAGAGTGCAAACATCAACACAATCATCGTCGGAACGATCATCAATCCGATTGGGATGGCGAGCATCAGGTAAAGAAAGACCCGGCTCTTATTCATTTTGGCTGCGGGCGCAACATGAGGATCGCTAGGCATTGTCTAAAATGCCTTCCCGATAAGTGTAACGGTGTAGGCGAGAAGCATAATAACGACAGCAACCCCTGCCCCAGCCTGACGTCCCATCTTCTGGGCGTTCTCATCCCTGTCCATTTGCCCGGTTTGCAGCTCATACATTTGCTTTTCCGCCGCCGCGAATTCCGCTTTGGCCCATGCGAAACCTTCGGCGTCGCGTTGGCGTTCCTCTGGATTATCAACAAAATTGTACAGTTCAGGGAGGTTTCCTTTGCGCACGAGCTTCGGAATCTCTCTCTCAATGTCTTTACGCTTCTGCCGATTCTGATAGCTATTGATGATTGGCCCCATGAGGCCACCAACCCAACCGGCTAATCCAAACACAGCTTCAGGTCCGAGCCGCCATTGGACGATGGCTAGCACACTGAGCATACCCGTGGTTGCTCGATCCGGCCTGTCGTCGTTCATCGCATCAATTTGTGTGCCAGTACCCTTCGCATACCGTGAGCGCAAGAAAGCCGAGATATGACGGTCAACAGGCCACATCTTTGTGTTGGCCGACTTCGAGACGATGTCCAATGCCGGCAGAACGCTTTTTACTTCCAAGACGTATTGGCTAGAGATCAACGGGCTCAGACAATAAAGCCATTCGTTGAGTTCATACACGCAGCGCTCTATACCCGCGCCAGAATTCGTATCCTTCATATAATTCTTAAGATCTTTAAAGACACCTTCCCATTGGGCGTGATCAGGGTGATAAGCCGTCTGTGACGAAACCCAATACCGCCAAAAATCTCGACTGATGAAATCGATATAGGGCTGAAGAGTTTTTTTCTGCAGCATTGCGATCGCTAGCGATGTCCCAAAACCTTCTAAGCTCGTGGAGAATGTTCGGTATCGGATCGGAGCATCCGGATCCATGAGCATTAGGACTCGTGTAACAAGATTATCGTCTGACTCTTTCTGATCACCCGGCATTGCCTGAGTTGTCTTGGTCACCGCTGCGATAGCATCCGCCAAGTTGTTGTTCTCAAGCCCCCGACGTATCCATATTTCCAAGGAGCCATCGTTGATAATTTTTGCTGCATCATCCCAATGACGATGCATCACAATAGATAGGGGTCTGCATGACCAGAATTCGTCCTCCGCAAATTTAAAGCCACGCTGTGAATGAGACTCCGATTTGGCTTGAACCGGAGTCATCCTCTTCCCATTGATCCAAAGATCAATATTCTCGACGGCCCATCTTTGCTCTGGGTCATCAGTTAAAAGGCCACGCATACACTCAATCAAAGAAACAGGTAGGCGCTCTTCACCTGCCAGTGCCGCGTATGATCCCACTTTAACTTTCTTATCTATGATTTCGTCATCGGACATTCCGGCCATCGGGTTGCGACCGAGGGCGAGCATCAACAATGTCACGCCAAATGAATACATATCGTCGGCATACATGCCGGATCCGCGCCCATAGACACCGCACATACCAGATTCGATTGACTCTAAAACAACGGGTTGATCGCCCGCCGCAACGGATGTGCAGCAATCACCCAGCACGATCTTCTGACGGCCTTCGTCCATGTAATAGAGATTGTCCGGCCTAATGGCGCGGTGCGTTATGCCCTTCTGGCCAAGTTCAATTAAGGCATCGGCAATGGGTTTGATGACCAACTTAGGAAACTGGTGATCAGGTATCCTTTCTCGAACGGCGGATAGACTGTCCATAACGCGCCCACCTAAGGGGCGATAATAGATAATGATGATGCATTTTCGGTTTGCGGGAGGCCAATCGGCGGCACCCCAATCCACCATTTGCAGCGTATTTGGAATTTCATTGCCCTTTAAGATTCTCATCACACTGATGCGAGCCAACATTTCTGGCTTACTGACCAATGCGTACAGAGCCCTGCCGGGCTGTTTTCTGTCTTCCACTTCGAATGCCAGTCCGTTTGGCATATCCAAGCTGGGAATAGGACGGTCATAAAAGATGCTGTACCGGTCACGTACAGTAATGAGGCCTCCCCCTGCCGGGACTGGCTCAGCCACCTTTTCAGACTCTTTTTTATTTTCTGCAGCCGCTTTTTCGGCAGATTCCTCTGACGCAGCGTCTTTCGACGAAGCAGGCGCACCTGTCCCCTCTGCCTGTTCGTCAGGCGTTTCGGGCTCAGATCGTTGTTCTACCGCCTGTTCAGCCATGGAGCGTCGTATTCTCGCGCGCACTTGGGACGTTTGACCGTCCGGCTCATATACTAGGATTCACCATACCCCAACATATCAGCGTTACCGAAGCATTAACCCTAACCAGGTGAAATCGATAGGTTAGTCGGCAAATGGATCCCGGACTAAAATGGTATCTTCCCGCTCCGGGCTAGTGGACAAAAGGGCGACTGGCGCCTCAATAAGCTCTTCGACACGACGGATATACTTGATTGCTTCCGCTGGAAGATCAGCCCAGGAGCGCGCACCTTGGGTACTTTGACGCCACCCATCCAGGCTCTCATAGACCGGCACGACAGCCGCTTGGTCGGCCATGGACGAAGGGAAGCGCGTAATCCGCTTCCCATTCAATTCGTAGGCGATACAGACCTTAAGCTCTTCGAGCGCATCAAGCACATCCAGCTTCGTCAGAGCGATTCCAGTAATTCCCCCTACCTTGATGGCTTGACGCACCATAACAGCATCAAACCATCCGCACCGGCGCTGACGACCAGTGACCGTTCCAAATTCTCGGCCCCGCTCTCCCAATGTCTTCCCTACTTCATCTTCAAGCTCGGTGGGAAATGGACCGGATCCAACCCGGGTTGTGTATGACTTTGTAATACCGAGGACATAACCGACAGCTGCTGGGCCTAGCCCTGATCCAACGGCAGCTTGTCCGGCGACTGTATTCGACGAGGTCACGTAAGGGTATGTTCCGTGGTCAAGGTCCAGCATTGCGCCTTGAGCCCCTTCAAACAGAATGCGCTGGCCGTCCCGTCTCGCATCATCAAGTTTTTCCCAAGCTGCAACAGCATAAGGAAGGATTTGAGGAGTTAAGTCAGCCAAACCTGACACTATGTCTTCACTGTTCAGTTCCGGCTGGCCCAACCCTCGCAACAACGCGTTGTGATGCTCTAGAAGACGGTCAACTTTAAACGCGACCGTATCGGGATCTTTGAGATCGCATACACGTATGGCACGACGGGCAATCTTATCTTCGTACGCCGGGCCTATCCCGCGACCTGTTGTGCCAATCTTAGCATTCCCGGCGGCCTCTTCTCTCGCGAGGTCCAAGTTCCGGTGTAGCGGTAGAATAAGGCAAGCGTTGTCTGCGATGTAGAGCACATCAGGGTCAACGCGAACCCCTTGTGCCTTCACCCTTTCTATTTCTTCAAGCAAAGCCCACGCGTCAATCACAACACCATTGCCAATGACTGAAGGTTTACCTCGTACCGTGCCCGACGGCAGAAGACTTAGCTTGTAGGTCTGTCCATCAACGACGAGGGTATGGCCAGCGTTGTGCCCCCCTTGAAAACGCACGACCACATCGGCGCGCTCGGACAGCCAATCGACGACCTTTCCCTTACCCTCATCACCCCACTGGGCACCAACTACCGCAACATTTGTCATGCCCGATTATCCTTCGCTGGATACATCAACGACTTCTCCATCTTGAAACATGTGTGAACACCCGAGCGCCTTAGCATCTGACAAAGAGTCAGTTTCGGTTGATAAGGAAACACGAACTCGAAATCCGTCGCTTTGTAATTTTCCAATTGCGTTTCGCGTAGTGCCATACGGTGCATAGACGCAGGACATAAGCGAAGAATGCGGCGCCACAGGCAAAAGTGCGTCCATAAAGAGCGTCGCGCCCGTCGCCGGTTCAATAACGTCATCTCCGTGATCGACGTGATACCGACCGCCGCGTCCAATCTCTCGCGTGCTGCCTTTCGCGAAAAGAAAGAAGGTCACGCCGGTGTGATATTGCAATCCACGATTCTCTACAAGATCAACTGTCAGCTTTAGGTCGGGCGACACAGCTTTCACGGTATCGGCAACCTCAAATAGCGTCTCTAAGTGAGCGGCCGCCGCAGCGGGCAAGTCAATTTTGCCGAGTACGTCACGCGCTACACTCAACGGACCTGAAGCTTCGACTAAAGCTGACAGAATGTCAGCCTGGGCACCGCCCAGCCTTCGAATTTCAGCGGCATCTTTATGATTCAGGGCCGAGTAAAGTGCATCCGTGTCATTGTCATCCAACTCTACTGATTCTAGTAGCGATGGCACGAGCGGCGGCAATGCTAAATCGATCGTGATATCTTTGATATCCAGACTCACCACTGCCTGCACGGCGACGATTATCGCCTCTGCATCAGCGGCAACACTTTCTGGGCCAACCAACTCAAAACCAACCTGAGTAAACTGCCGCTCTGGCCTCAACTGATGCCCCTTAACCCGAAGCACTTGCCCCGCATACATTAGACGCAGAGGGCGAGGAGCATTTTGCAAACGAGTAGACGCCAATCGAGCGATCTGCGCTGTAACGTCGGCGCGAATGCCGAGCGTGCGCTGAGATATAGGGTCCACCATCCGAAAAATACGATCGGCGGTTGCCGCACCCATCCCCGCCAAAAGAGTGCTCTCGAACTCGACCAGTGGTGGTGAGACCCGGTCATAGCCGTTGGCGTTAAATGATGCCGTGAGCCGCTCGACCAAATTGGCCTCCGCCTCAGCATCGCTGGGAAGAACGTCGCGCAAGCCTTCGGGCAGCAAGGTCGGACTGGCTGTTTCGGACATGACTTTCGGGCCTGAGTGGTGCTGAGCGTGGAATGGGACTCGAGGGGAAAATGTTCCTCAAGTAGGTATCCGAGTTCTACCGGCCCTACCGCATCAGAGCAATGGAAATTCCCAAAAAAGACCTAGAAAGCTAGTGTTTGAGCCTGCTGGACTTGAGGTAGATCACGCACTTTCGCGAGCAAGGACTCGTCAATTTCCTGATCGAGCTGCAGCAACGCGATGGCGTCACTTCCTTTGGTGGGCCGACCCAGGTGGAATGAAGCAATATTTACCCCCGCATCACCGAGGGCGCTTCCAAGATCGCCAATAAATCCAGGTTTGTCATCGTTTATGACGTACAGCATGTGAGGACCGACTTCGGCCTCCAAGTTGATGCCGTTGACATCAACCAACCTCGGTAAGCTATCGCCAAACAACGTGCCTGAAATAGTACGCGTTTGCCGCTCAGTCGTGACCGTCAATGAGATCAACGTATGATAGCGATCACTGCCATCTTTCTTCACTTCACTAATCTCAATGTCGCGCTCGCGGGCAATCACCGGGGCATTCACCATATTCACGCTCTCCATCAAGGGTGAAAGTAGACCTTGAATCGCGATCGCGGATAACGGACGGGTGTTCAACTCAGCGACCGCGCCAGAGTAAGAAATAGAAACCTTGCTAATACTGCTTTGAGTTACCTGTCCTGCGAAACTACCAAGCTGCTCAGCGAGTTTTAGATAAGGCTTTAGCCGTGGGGCGTCTTCCGCGCTGACGGATGCCATATTCAAGGCATTGGTCACAGCCCCGGACATAAGATAGTCAGAAATTTGCTCGGCGACTTGGATGGCAACGTTTTCCTGAGCCTCGGATGTTGATGCTCCCAAGTGCGGTGTGCAAACGACATTCTCCATGCCGAATAAAATATTCTCTTTCGCGGGTTCCTCTTCGAATACATCGAACGCCGCCCCTGCGACATGACCGTCTTCTAGGGCCTTTTTAAGATCAGCCTCAACGACAAGTCCGCCGCGTGCACAGTTGATGATTCGAACGCCCTTCTTCATCGTCTTAATGGCTGCCGCGTCGATCATATTCCGGGTTTGATCCGTAAGCGGTGTATGTAGAGTGATAAAGTCTGCCCGTGCAATTAGGTCATCTAACTCAGCTTTCTCAACACCAAGCTCAACAGCCCTATCAACAGAAAGGTATGGGTCAAATGCAACGACCTTCATCTTCAAACCGAGCGCTCGGCTTGCGACAATTGACCCGATATTGCCGCACCCTACGAGACCGAGTGTTTTCCCGTACAACTCAACGCCCATAAAACGGGATTTTTCCCATTTGCCCTGATGAGTAGACTCGTTGGCCTGAGGAATTTGGCGTGCCAAGGCCATCATCATTGAAATAGCGTGTTCTGCGGTCGTAATCGCATTGCCGAACGGCGTGTTCATTACAACGACACCGTTCTGCGTGGCGGCCGGCGTATCGACATTGTCGACGCCAATTCCGGCTCGGCCAACTACTTTGAGGTTATTCGCGGCCGCTAATACTTCCGGCGTAACCTTTGTTGAGGAGCGAATGGCAAGACCATCATACTCACCGATACAAGCGATCAACTCTTCTGGGCTCATACCGGTCTTAACGTCGACGTCTACACCGCGGTCCTTGAAGACCTGTACAGCTTGTTCACTCAACTTATCTGAAATTAGTACCTTGGGCATTACCGTTATCCTACTTGCTCCGCCATCACCTGCCCGTAAGCCCAATCAAGCCACGGACAAAGCGCTTCAATATCAACTGTCTCTACAGTCGCCCCACCCCAGATTCTAAGACCCGGTGGTGCATCGCGATAGGCACCGATGTCGAATGCCGCCCCCTCCGCATCAAGCAACGATACGATCTTTTTTGCAGCCGCCGATTGATCTTTGTCGTCGAGCGCCGTGAACCAGTCTGCAACGATCGTCAGGCAAATTGATGTACAGGACCTTGTTGAAAGGTCTGACGCAAGAAAACTCGCCCAATCGGATTTCTCAACCCAATTCGTAAGAGCGCTCAGGTTTGCTTCTGATCGTTGGGCGATTGCAGTTTGCCCGCCTTCTTGTTCGACCCATTTCAAAGCGTCTAACGCGTCTTCTACGCAAAGCATAGACACTGTGTTGATGGTCGCGCCCGCAAAAATATCAGCGTTAAATTTACCACCCTTGGTCATGCGAAAGAGTTTCGGCATCGGCCATGGCGGATCATAACTCTCGAGCCGTTCGACGGCACGTGGGCTTAATACAAGCATGCCATGTTGCGCTTCGCCGCCCAGAACTTTTTGCCACGAGTATGTAACAACGTCGAGTTTTGACCATGCCAAATCCATTGCAAACACTGCGGACGTAGCGTCACAAAATGTTAGGCCAGTGCGATCATCCGATATCCAGTCACCATTCGGCACCCGGACACCAGAGGTCGTACCGTTCCAAGTGAATATAACGTCACGAGAGAAGTCGACTTGATTGAGTTCGGGTAAAGAACCGTAATCGGCTTTAAGTGAACGTACGTCTTCAAGTTTCAATTGCTTGACGACATCGGTCACCCAACCTTCGCCGAAACTTTCCCAAGCCAACATGTCAACGCCGCGGGCTCCGAGCATGGACCACATCGCCATTTCCATTGCACCGGTGTCGGAGCCCGGAACAATACCGATGTAGTAGTCTTTAGGGATTCCTAAAATAGCCCGAGATCGATCTGAAACCTCTTGAATACGGGCTTTAGCCGGCTTCGCCCGGTGTGACCGCCCGACGAGAGCATCAGACAAGACCGATACACCCCACCCGGGACGTTTCGCACATGGTCCCGAGGAAAAATTTGGATTATTGGGACGCGCGTTTGGCTTCGCAGCAATAGTCATGGATGCGGTGCCTTCCTAAATCAGACAAACTAGAGGGTTACACCAGAGCACCAACGCCTGGGCGTCTGGACGAACGGGCGCGGATACTACGTACGGCACGGGGACGCGTCAACGCGGCGGTTTCGAAATATCACAGCCCCCAGTACCACGGTGCAAAGAAGGAAAAAGCCAGCCAAACCACCAAAACCAAAGGCAAACCACCTCTAACAAAGTCGCTGAACTGATACTGGCCCGGCCCCATCACTAGGAGGTTGGTCTGATAGCCCATTGGAGTCGCGAACGAGCAGTTGCAAGCGAAGAGACACGTGATCGCAAAAATCCGTGGGTCAATCCCCAGGCTCGCTGCCAGCCCCACACCAATCGGGGTAAATAGGACCGCGCAGGCGTTATTGCTGAGCATGTTCGTAAACAGGGCGACCACGAGAAAAAAGACCGACAAAAGTACCGGAGGCGATGCCGAACCGAATAGCCCGACAATAACGCCAGCCAGATAGGCTGCCCCCCCAGTGGCCGTCATCGCGGTTCCCAACGCCAAAGATGTCCCCACCAGTAGGTATATGGTGCGATCAATAGCCCGACCCGCTTGCCGCAAATTCATACATCCGGTAAGGATCATCGCTGTTGCTGCGGCGATGGCTGCCGTAGTGATACTCACCAGTCCAACAGCGGCACAGCCGATCGCTATGCCAAATATCGCTACAGCGCGTTTGGCATGAGTCCGATTAGGAATAATATCTCTGGTTCCCGAGATAAGAACAACGTCGCGCTCAGGTCTCAGTGCCTCTAGGCGATCCGGACGACCTTTTAGTAAAAGCACGTCGCCCGACTGCAGTCGAATATTAGTCATACGCGCCGCAGTCATTTGCGCACGTCGCTGTATTCCCAGAAAAATTGCTCTCTGGCTCTGTTGCAGTTCAAATTGTTCAAGGGTCAAACCGACCATTCTTGATGTCGGCGTGATCATTGCTTCTACCAGCACAGTGTCACGGTCTTCGGGTGATTCGTCCAGATTGTCCTCAGCAGATTCTTCGTATTCTTTGACTCGTGTTTCTTGCAAATCTAAACCGTACGGCAGTGGAGGATGAAAGAGTCCCTGATGTCGACTTGCAACTTCGGTAAGTGCCTGCCGCGTAGCGGCTATGACGAACGTGTCGCCCGCATGGATCGCATAATCGTCAAAGGGCGGCAAGATGGTGTCACCACGTCGAAAAATCGTCCTAACTGTGACGCCAGGCAAGGATTTAAACGCGCCAGCCAAGGCAGCCTCACCCATAAGGCCTGAGTCCGCCGGCACGACGAACTGAGAGATGTAATGACGACCACCAGATACAGCAGAAGATGCACTTTTCCGCTCCGGCATAATGATGGGCAATATGAAGAGGACGTAAATGATAGCAACACCCGCCAGCACTAACCCGAGCGGGGTGATTTCAAAGAACGTCAACGGCCGCAATCCTTGTTGGCTCATTGAGCTGGAAATCAATAGATTAGTGCTCGAACCAACTAAGGTCGTCATACCGCCCAAAATCGCAGCGTAGGACAGAGGCATCATCGTGCGGCTGACTGATAAACCGGTTTTCTGTGCAACTGACTGCAGGATTGGAATAAAGATCAGAACGATTGGTGTGTTGTTGAGAAATGCAGATAGTGCGGCAACAAGCAGCAAGACCAACGCCAATAATATAATTCTTGGCAACCGAGTCCGGCTGATGAGGTTTCCCAAGCTTTCAAGAGCACCGGTTCTTACGATTCCTTCGCCGACCACAAGCAACGCCATTACCGCGATCAGCGCTGGATTAGAAAAACCGCCAAGCAGAATTTCCGCGTCTAGGAGATTGACATCATAAGTGCCGGTCAACGGAACGATTTGGAAAAACAGCAACAAAGTAGTCAGCACCAGAAGTGAACTGACTTCTAAGGATAGCCATTGAGTCACGTATAGGGTTAGCAAAGCGACAGCTAACCCTAAAACGACCCACATCTGAATAGTCGTTTCGAAACCAGTCATAGACTAGGATCCCGCTCGATCACGATATGGATCTGCATTCAATGTGTGACCATGGTTTAGAGGTCCATGACCGCTTCCAAACCCTGGAGCAGTCTCAATCGCTGTTAGAACATAGTCTCTAGCGCGTTCGACAGCCGTGGCCAATGATTGGTTCTGTGCGAGACTGACAGCTATTGCTGACGCCAAAGTACATCCGGTACCGTGGGTTGAAGACGACACAATTCTGCGCCCCTCAAATTTCTGCACAGCGCTGTCTGTAATAAGCATGTCGACGATATGGTCGCCCTCAAGGTGCCCCCCCTTCAACAACACTGCCTTTGCACTGAGTTGACGAAGTTTGTCTATCGCTGCATCCATGTCTGAGACAGTTTTTATTTCCAACCCCGTCAACACCTCCGCCTCGGGTAAATTGGGAGTAACAATTGTCGCACCAGAAATCAGGCGTTTCTTTAATTCGCCGACTGCATCCTCAGAGATGAGCCGGTGACCACCCTTCGCAACCATAACCGGATCGACAACACGTGGAATATCAGCGCCCAAGTTGTCTATCGCTGTCGCGACAGCGTCGATCACCTCAATTGATCCGAGCATGCCCGTCTTAATAACGTCAGCACCAATGTCAGACAAAACTGTACCGATCTGGGCCGCGACGAAAGCCGGTGGTAGGGCGTGAACACCATGGACCGCATTCGTGTCTTGATCTGTTACTGCGGTAATCGCTGTCGCCGAAAAACCGCCAAGCGCGGTAACGGTTTTGATATCTGCCTGAATGCCAGCGCCGCCGCCAGAGTCTGACCCCGCGACGACAAGAACTCGACCTCGAAGCTCTAATGCTGACATCGAATCGTTACCTGAAAACCGCTAAGCTGCAGCTGCTTCAATAACTGCAGCAACATCTTCAACGACGGATTGCACTTCAGCCGCATCATCGCCTTCAGCCATAACCCGTATCAAAGGTTCCGTCCCCGACTTGCGAATCAACAAACGCCCGGAAGAGTTTAGGCGTGCTTCTGCAGCAGCGATGGCATCCTTTACGGATGCAACATCGAGTAACTTTTGGGCCAACGACACGTCATCGAGACGTACGTTCTTCAACAGCTGGGGCACAGCTTCGAACGAACGAAATAGGGCGCTTGCGGGTTGATCCCCCTCGGCCAAATCCGCTAGCAACTGAAGGCCGGCCATTAATCCATCACCCGTCGTTGCGTGTCGGCCAAGAATCACATGGCCAGACTGCTCGCCGCCAAGATTGAAGCCGCCCTCCTCCATTCGTGCGGATACGTAGCGATCTCCGACTTGAGTCCGTTCCAAAATCAGCCCTAGGCCTTCTAAATACCGTTCCAGGCCCAAGTTGCTCATTACCGTCGAAACAACCCCACTCCCTGACAGTTCGCCGGACTGGTGCCAGCGTCGCGCAATAGCGGCAAGAATCTGATCGCCATCAACGATGGTGCCCAGTTCGTCACAAACGACGATGCGATCTGCATCACCATCGAGCGCCATACCAAAATCTGCGCCCACCTCTTTTACTTTGGCAGCCATGTGCGCGGGATACAGTGATCCACAGTCTTTATTAATGTTGAAACCGTTTGGATCAACGCCGAGGGGGATGACATCGGCGCCAAGCTCCCACAATACCGCTGGTGCAACCTTGTAAGCCGCACCGTGGGCGCAATCGACAACAACCTTCAAGCCATTGAGACGCAAGTTGCGCGGGAAAGTGTTTTTGACGAACTCGATATACCGCACCGCCCCAGTGCCATTATCAAGCCTTTGTGCCCGGCCCAACTCATCCGATCCGACGCGAAGGTTGTCTGTGTCTCCGGCCATGAGGGATTCAATCTCAGCTTCAATACCGTCGGATAGTTTAAATCCATCGGGGCCGAATAGTTTGATCCCATTGTCTTCGTAGGCGTTGTGAGAAGCGGATAGCATAACGCCAATATCACAGCGCAATGAACGCGTGAGCATCGCAATGCCCGGTGTCGGAATTGGCCCCACGAGTATAACGTCCATGCCGACTGCAATAAATCCAGCGGTCAGGGCAGGTTCGAGCATGTAGCCAGACAGGCGTGTGTCTTTACCAATGACTACGGTGTGTCGATGGTCTCCACGCGTGAACTTATGCCCAGCGGCCATACCAAGCTTGAGCGCCATTTCCGCCGTCATAGGGTCCTGGTTTGCGGTCCCCCGCACACCATCTGTCCCGAACAGTTTTTCCACTGTCATTGTGCCTGGCTCTCCCGCCCTTCTATCCGAGGTCATACTTTAGAGCCTTTTCATGGCCCATGGACTTTATTCGATCAAGCCATGTCGGCGGTCTTAGCCGAGTATTCCCATATTGTTAGGGCTTGCCGTGTCTCCGCGACATCGTGAACTCGCAAAATACCGGCTCCTTGTGCAGCGCCAGCCAGCGCGGCTGCAATTGACCCTGCAACCCTGGACTTTGGGTCTTTGGCTCCAGCGAGACGACCAATAAAGCTTTTTCGAGATGCCCCAAGCATCAACCCACATCCTAATCCGTGGAACATCGCCAGAGCATTGATGATTTCAGCGTTGTGAATATCAGTTTTTCCAAAGCCGATTCCCGGATCGACGCATATGGACGCAAGGTCCATGCCAGCCTTTTGGCATGTATCGACTCGCGCGGCCAAATAATCAAATACGTCAGCGACAACCCAGTCATATGATGGCGCACTTTGCATGGTTTCAGGTTCGCCCTGCATGTGCATCAGAATAACAGACGCCTTGTGCTTTACGGCGACCTCCAAGGCATCAGGATCACCAGACAACGCCGTGACATCGTTAATGATTCTGGCTCCCGCTGACAATGAAGCAGACATCGTCGACGCATTGCGTGTGTCGATAGAAACAATGAACCCTTTCTCCGCCAACGCCTTCACAACAGGGACAACGCGTTTCTGCTCGGTCTCAGTATCGATAGGCGTTGCTCCAGGTCGCGTAGACTCACCGCCAATATCAAGTATGCCGGCGCCGGCCTCGGCCAATGCAATCGCGTGTTCGACCGCCCTCTCTGTTGTCGCGTAATCGCCGCCGTCGGAAAAACTATCGGGTGTAACGTTGACGACGCCCATAATCGACGGCTGATTCAGCGATAATCCGGCATAGTGCGATCTCGGCTTCGCTATCGCGTCGAGCAAAAAGGAAAAACGCTCCTGCAAATTCGAGTCGAGAATATGGCGCCAGGGCTCGAATGCTGTAACCGCCGCAGCGTACTTACGCACTGTATCGCCCTCGCGAACAACAAGTTCAACAGAGGAAAAAGCATGCCCGTTGCCCAACAAGGGCAGCGCGTGCCCTGCCTCAATTAATGAAGCAGAGGTGTCACCAGCTGTAATACCGCGAGGCACGCAATACAGGTTTGATGCAGCCGTGCCGCTGAGAGATTTAGGTGACGGAAGTCCGCTGGTAATTCGCGTCACGTGTTGGGTTGTGGTTCCGGCTCCGGCCCAAGCCCACCTGAGTCTGGCTCCTCGCCACCACTGTCCGTTGTTGGGACCGATGTTCTACGGCCCGGCGGACGTGGGCGTTTTGTCGGCTTATCGGATTTATCTATGCTTTCACCGCGCAATAAAGCCTCAATCTCGTCACGAGATAGAGTCTCATACTCAAGCAGCCCTTTCGCAACGACTTCCAGATCATCTTTATACTCGTCGAGAATTTTACGGGCCGTCTTTTCCCCTTCCTCGACAAACCGACGCACTTCTTGATCGATCAATTGAGCCGTTGCATCGGAGACGTTCTTTTGCTGCGCAACGGAATGCCCAAGAAAGACCTCTTCCTGATCGGCATTGTACCGCAGTGGACCAAGCCTCTCGGAAAAACCGAACTCAGTGACCATACGGCGCGCAATATCTGTTGCTCGCTTGAGATCATCAGAGGCACCAGTCGTCACGTGCTGTTCACCAAATATCATTTCTTCAGCAACCCGACCACCAAACAAGCTAGCGATCATGGCTTTTAGTTCCATCTGCGACTGACTGTATTTGTCGCGTTCTGGCAAAAACATCGTTACGCCGAGGGCACGACCACGAGGAATGATGGTCACTTTATGCAGCGGCTCATGCCCTTCTGCATGCATCATAATCAACGCATGACCGGCCTCATGGTAGGCCGTCAATTTCTTTTCATCTTCCGTCATGACCATTGACCGACGCTCGGCGCCCATCATGACTTTATCTTTGGCTTCTTCGAACTCATGCATCGTTACAACGCGTTTCGCTTTCCGCGCTGCCAACAAAGCCGCTTCGTTTACGAGGTTAGCCAGATCAGCGCCAGAGAATCCCGGCGTGCCTCGAGCGATCACTTTCAGGTCAACATCAGGGGAAACTGGTGTTTTCCGGGTGTGAACTTTGAGTATTTTTTCGCGGCCCATGATGTCTGGATTGGGCACAACAACTTGTCGATCAAAGCGGCCCGGTCGCAGCAAAGCTGGGTCCAAAACATCAGGACGGTTCGTTGCAGCAATAAGGATTACACCTTCGTTTGCTTCGAAGCCGTCCATTTCAACCAGCAACTGATTCAATGTTTGTTCGCGTTCGTCGTTTCCGCCGCCCAGCCCCGCACCTCGGTGACGACCAACGGCATCTATTTCGTCAATAAAGATAATGCAGGGTGCATTTTTTTTGCCTTGCTCAAACATGTCGCGGACGCGGCTGGCACCAACACCGACAAACATTTCGACGAAATCAGAACCCGAGATCGTAAAGAATGGAACGTTGGCTTCGCCAGCGATTGAGCGGGCGAGCAATGTTTTACCCGTTCCAGGGGGGCCTACCAAAAGCACGCCCTTCGGAATCTTGCCACCGAGACGCTGAAACTTGCCAGGATCACGAAGAAATTCGACAACTTCTTCTAGTTCCTGTTTTGCTTCGTCAATTCCAGCAACATCTTCGAAGGTCACCCTGCCCTGCTTTTCTGTCAGCAGTTTGGCCCGAGACTTTCCGAAGCCCATCGCCTTGCCACCACCGCCTTGCATTTGGCGCATGAAGAAAATCCACACACCAATGAGCAGCAACATTGGGAACCAAGAAATCAGGATGCTCCACAATGTCGTCTCGCCGTCAGAGCGAGGCATTGCTTTGATGTCAACGCCATTGGACCGAAGAGACGGAACGAGAGAGGGATCTTCTGGAGCATACGTCCGGAACGGAGTTCCATCGCGAGTCTTTCCAGAAATATTGTTGCCCTGAATGGTAACGCTGTTGACCTCATTGCCTTCAACCGAAGCCATGAACTCGGTAAAGGACATTTCGCGACTTTGGGTACGGGAGGTCGGTGCCTGAAACAGATTAAATAAGGCAACAATCAAAACCAGGATGATGACCCAGAGGACTAAGTTTCGGCTGATATTCACACCTGATCCTTTATTCTTTCGATCCGCAGATGACTTGATCACAGTTCGCCCTGTAACCCACGCCAATGCGTCTTTATGTCCCAATTAAATAGGGTGCGCACTCAATAACGCAAGCCGCGAAACCGCCCAACGGATGCGTCTTTCTGTCTAATGCCGCTTAACCGACTAACAGACTACCGTCACAAAAGCATAACCCATTGTAATTTCATCGTTTTTTCTCTTCCAACGATACCAACAACTTTGCGTCTTTCACCCGTAGCTGACAGCCGTGTAAAGTTCTATCGGACCATTTTGTATCACCCAAAGCGGCATATAGATTGGCGAGACTGTCAAAACGAGGCGGATAAATAGCACCTGACACGTGCTTCAAACAGCCTGCGAGGCAACGTAAACCCACCTCCTCCGGCGCATCAATTAGCGTTAAGAGGTCAAGTTCAATGCCCCCAGTGTCGGTGTGCTTTAGGGCCACATTCATCAGATCATCAACTGCCGTATCGATAGCATTCTTGGCACGAGCCATATGCCCAACCGTCTTGAGCAGCCGGTCACGATCCAAGCCTTCCTGCTCAAGAGCTGCCATTATTCTGCGCAAGCGAACACGTGCGAACGCATCATCACCGTTGCTGGGATCATTCACCCAGGCCTGACCGTAAGCGTCACACGTTGCAATGAGATCTGCCTTTGGAATCGTTAGAACTGGCCGCAAAACGCGGACACCGTTTCTCTTTGTATCTGGCGCGATTGCAGCTAACCCATCAACACCTGACCCACGCACCAATCGATAAAGAAAAGTCTCTGCTTGATCATCGGCATGGTGTGCTGTCATCAGAGCGGAGATACTATTCTCACGGCACCATCCGCACAGGAGGTCAAATCGGGCGTCACGTGCCGCAGCCTGAGGACTCCGATCAAGCGTTTTGATAGTTTCACCGTGCTCCCAGGCTAGAGTTTCATGCTCCATTTCAAATTTGCTGAGCCACCGAGAAACCTGTTGGGCTTCTGATTGGCCCTCTTCTCGCAAGCGATGATCGACAGTTACCCCGACAACTCGCAAGCCACGGGCATCAACCCATTCTTTCATAAGACGGCATAGAGCCATGCTGTCCGGCCCACCGGACACAGCGACGGCAAAACGTTCACCGGCAACAAACGGCCTAAACGCCTCCATTAAATCCGCAAATATCTCGGAAGAAACCGACGCTCCGACAATCGATTTATGCGTATCTTCGATCACATGTGGCATGTGCTACTCGCACTTCAACCGGGCCCGCTCCGTTTGCGCCCTGCGACGGATCGTATCATTCGCTGATGGATACTCCGTAGCCAGCCGCGTCAGCGCCGTGCACGCACCATCGGTTTGGCTGAGACGTGCCATAGACAGCCCCAACTTCAACAGATTGTCTGGTCCTTTGGTACTGCTCGGATAAGCTTGATAGCCCGATAAAAACTCAACGGCAGCCTGCTCAAAGTCGCCACGCACATAGTAAGTTTCGCCAAGCCAATACTGGGCATTTCCGGCGAGATCATCAGTACCGTTCGCTTCCAAAAATAGGCGGAGCGCCTTCTCAGCCCGAGCATAGTCAGCCTGCCGAAGAATATTAAACGCATAGTCATACTGTTCTTTGGGGGTTCCAACCGGTAGCGCCGTGAACTCTGTTGTAGGGTCCGGGGCTGTTCCAATGCGTGCCGTCGCCACTGGGCCAGACGTCGGTGCGGCTTGAATGTTCGGTGGCGCGACGGGAAGTTCTTGAGGCGGAGGAAAAGCTTGAGCCGCCTCCGAAGATGGCGCCGGAGGCAAAGCCTCGCCTTCAGAATCAGTTCGAAGAACGCCAAATGTGTTTCCGTCGTTCACGAGACCTGGTTGTGCTGGCGCGGTAAGAGTGCTGCCCGGTGCGACTTCAGTTGTTACGCTGGTAGGTACACCCGGCGCCACCGTCTGCGTCAGCGGTTGTGGCTGTACGGGGGCGGACATGGGCATGTCTAAGTTTGGTGCCAACCTGGTGTCTTCTGGAGTACTCACCCGCGACTGCAATGCTGGCGCACCACTCGTTTGCGCTGGTTGGGGCTGGGGCGAAACTGAACCGAATTGATTTGCTGATGGGGCTGCAACGGCAGCCGATACGCCGACCGCCTGCTCCAAAACCGCCAAGCGATAGGACACGTCATTGGACATTTGCTGCAATTCAGCCCGCATGCGCGATACTTCGAAACGAGTTTCCTCGACTTGACCTGTCAGCGTTTCAACCAGACGCTCCAATTGCTGGACACGAATTTGGATGCGACTGGCAACGTCCGCCGGCATCGCTTGATCAACGGTTCCAGTGTTTGCAGGAATGGACGGTGTTTGGATGTTTCCGCCTACGGATCCCTGAAGACCTTGAAGCTGGCGCTCAAGTTGACCCAAGCGTTCGTTCATGACGCGCATATCGAGCGGTGTCTGAGCGACCGCGACTGGGGCGATAAATAGAGCTAATGCGCAGGCTACTTGCCCAACACGTTTTAGCGACGGAATTAATTGAACGATCATAGCGCAACAACTTACTTGGTGAGGCACGCGTCTTACCGTGGACGCACGGCAGAAATAAGGCAAACGGCGGCCCCTGCCATGCAGAGCGCCGCCGTTCTAATACTCAGTCCCGAAAGCCTTTCAGCGGCTTTCGATCTAAAATTTATTGTACGACAGAAACGCCGCGACGGTTCCGGCTCCAGCAATCATCGCTAGAGGCCACACACACCGGCCGTTCTTTGCCATACGAAATTGTTCGAACGCGACTTGGCGCCACACCTAAAGAAACCAGGTAATCCTTGACTGCATTCGCGCGGCGCTCGCCCAGACCAAGGTTGTATTCGCGGGTTCCGCGTTCATCACAGTGCCCTTCGACAACAACCGACTGCGACGGGTTCTGGCCGAGCCAGGAAGCCTGACCACGGAGCGTCGCTTGAGCGGCAGCGTTGAGGTTGTATTCATCGAGACCAAAATACACACCATTGCCAACCACTTGGTTGAAGTATTCGGCTGAATCCATCGCTGGACCAGACGGAGCAGCGGACGCGGCAGGTGCTGGCTCACTGGTCGACATATCTGAACCCATGTCGTCCTTATTGCTGGCACACCCAGCCAAGAGAGCTAGTGCGGCGACGGCGCTAGTGAAACGAACCATCATTTTATTTATTCCCCTTCGGTCACAAGACTGACGTAACTATGCACAAAACGGCTATTTTCCGCACCTGTTTTATCAGGTGCATGGTGGGACGCAAGTTATTCCATTAGCTGTTCCCGCAATAAAAACACGCGAGAACGGCTTTGGTTTCATTTTTTTATGGTCGGAGACCTATGGAATTAACGGGGACCAAGCCGGATCAGAGGCATCCTGCGGCGTCACCATCTCCCTCTGGTTGTATCCGGTAAGATCGATTGAATACAATCTGGTCCGCCCTCCAGACCCGTCGGCGCGTCTCGCCGATTGAGCAAAATACATCAGAACTCTCCCATTTGGGGCCCAAGTCGGTGATTCTACAAGGAACCCTTGAGCAAGCAGCCGCTCGTTTTTGCCGTCCGGTTCCATTACCCCAATGTAAAACGTTCCACGACTAATGCGTGTAAATGCGATCAAATCACCCCGTGGCGACCAGACAGGCGTCGCATAGCGGCCATTGCCAAAACTGATCCGCCGCGTATCTGACCCATCAGAGTTCATCACGTAGATTTGCTGACTTCCGCCACGATCCGAGTTGAAGGTCAATTGACGCCCGTCCGGCGCATACGACGAGGATGTGTCGATAGCAGGATGGTTGGTGAGGCGTAGGGTTCGGCGAGTTCGGAGATCCATCTCATAAATCTCAGAATTCCCATCAGCAGCCATCGAAAAGGTTACTTTATTGCCGTCTGGCGAGAAACGCGGCGCATAAGTCATACCCGGGAAATCGCCCAGGAGCTCCTGCCGCCCAGTATCAATATTGAAAAGATATACGCGCGGTACATTGCGAAAATAGGACAGATACGTGATTTCTTGAGCAGTCGGCGAAAAACGCGGGGTTAGCACCAGGGCAGAGCCATCCGTTAAAAAGCGATGACCCGCACCATCCTGGTCCATAATCGCCAAGCGTTTTATGCGCGCCGTTCCAGGACCGCTTTCAGAGACGTATACAACACGTGTATCGAAATAACCGGTTTCACCCGTGATCTGCGTGTAGATCGCGTCCGCAATGATATGGGCAACACGGCGCCAATTCTCGGGCTGGGTGACATAAGCCTGACCAATCATTTGTTGGCCGCCAAAGACATCCCAAAGCCTAAATGCCACACGCATTTGCCCATTGGGTTGTGTTTCGATCTCACCTTGAACCAAGGCCTGCGCACTCAAAGCCCGCCAATCGGCAAACCGGGGTTGAACGTCGAGTGACGGCAAAGCTTGAATGAATGCGTCTCGGTCAACGGGACGGAAAAGCCCGGAGCGTTCCAAATCATTTGAAATGACCGAACTAACGTCACGTCCAACCCGGTTGGACTCTTCATCATTACCTGGGAAATTCGCAACTGCGATCGGCATCGGCTCTACGCGACCACGCGTAATGTCAATCTGCACCTGCGCTTGCGCGCCAACTGACAAAAGAAGCGCGACCACCACGCTCGATAACTTTATCCAAAAATTACGCACGCTTAACTGACCTCTCCTGCCCGCTGTGCTGATACCATCAGCAATACGGGACCAACTAATTCTAGAAGATAACACATCCAGCCTAATTCAGCCGTCCTTGGGGTGTGAAGGTAAATACGATTTCTTTAAAAATCTCGTACCTTTGTGGCGAGATTGGGATGTTACTGCAACTTAGTATCGCAGTACGCGTACTATCGGCGAAGGTTCGAAAAGCAGGATCAGTAAAATACCTTCCGGTATCTTCGATGACAGCCTGACGCACACTGCCATCAGGATTTATCGTCACGCGCACATTTGCGACCAGATCATCGACACCTTCTTTGCCTGGATCGATGCGCCAACACCTCTCTATGTGTGCGCCTATAGCGTCACGCTCGCTGAGTGTTGCGCGATCCGCAGTCTGCAGCGTTCTCAATCGTTCATCCGGTTCTACGTCAGTTGGTTCCGACACTTTCGGTGGCGGTCGATTAGAGACTTCCTGCTCCAAATCTTTGACCAAACTAACGAGCTGATCGAAGGAGTCTTTCTTTGGAGGCACTGGTTTACGCGGTGGTGCGGCAACCTTGCGTGGCGCGGGCACCTCGGCGATCTCCTCTGGTGGTGCCGGTTCGGGTTCAGGCGGTAGAGGTGGTGGGGCTGGCTTTTCTGGTTTCGGAGGTGCAGCCGGTGCGGGTTCAGGTTCGGGCTCTGGTTCGGGCTCAGGCTCCGGCTCTGGTTCCGGCTCTGGTTCCGGCTCGGGTTTTGGCGGTGGCGCAGCAGTCACTTCAGCAATAGTGACCAACTCAACAACGATAGGAGTGTCGACATCAATAATGTCTCGCTTAAACATCGGCATGCCGACCCAAGCGAAGACAACAACCAAGCTGTGCAATACGGCCGAAAGAAGAAAGCTTTTGCCCATGCGCGGCTGCCCTAGCGCCCCGCTGGCGGGTCAGTCACCAGCGCGGCGTTGCGCAGCCCGGCTTTGTAAATTTCAGACATGACATTCATGACCGTGCCGTATGCGAGCGATTTATCGGCCCGAACGTAGATACGCACGTCTGGATTTGATTCACTCACGGCTTTCAATCGTGCACCAAGATTCTCAATTTCCACTGGCGTATTCTGTAGAGTGACGCCATCCTGGTTAACGTTGACCGTTAAAGCCTTGTTGTCTTGGGGAAGGTTCGGTGTTGTCGCCTCTGGCAAATCAACATCCACTCCTGTTGTTAGGAGCGGTGCTGCAACAATAAAAATGACGAGCAGCACAAGCATGACATCGACCATAGGAGTGACATTGATCTCCGCCATCGGTCGGTAGGGTTTGCGCCGAGAACCGCCGCCGCCCTCGTTGGGTTGAACAAACATCCCCATAATTTACGTCCGCTCTTCCAACTGACGAGACAAAATCGCTCCGAATTCCCCAGCAAAATTTTCCAGGCGCAGCGCGTACCTGTTCATGTCCGAAGAAATTGAATTGAAGGCAATGACGGCAGGAATGGCAGCCACTAAGCCAAGGGCAGTCGCGAATAAAGCCTCGGCTATCCCTGGCGCGACCGTGGCCAGGCTCGTATCACTGGATGCACCAATAGCAGTAAAGGTGTTCATGATTCCCCAGACCGTACCGAACAATCCAACGAACGGCGCCACCGCCCCTGTTGATGCAAGAAACGTCATTCGGCTCTGCAACTGATCCATCTCGCGCTCTAAGCTGATGCGCATGACGCGATCAATTCGCGGCCCCAGCCCAGCAATATTCTCCGGTTTCCCCTCTTTGTTTTTAGAAGAAGACCGCCGCCACTCGCGCATGGCTGCCACAAATATAGAGGACATTGGATCTGGAGGACGTGGACCAACCCGGTCATACAACTCTTCTAGAGAACTACCGGACCAAAATTTCTCTTCAAACTTCTCCGCACGTTTGGTCAAAGACCGTATGCGTAAAATTTTGTCGAATATTATTGCCCAACTCCACAGGGATGCTGCGGCCAAAAACAGCATGACGGATTTGACGACAATGTCCGCCTGAAGGAAAAGGCCCCAAAGCGAAAATTCAGATTGTGTTGCAAGGGCACCAAGGGCGCCGACAGATTCTACTTCCATGCCTCGTTAACCCTTCTCATCACGTAAGTTTTCAAGTGCGGTTTTTATGTTTGCCGGCAAGCGCTGGGGCTTGCCGGCCTCATCTACGATCACCAGTTTAATTTTGATATTGGATATCGTCGGCCCGATGCCGTCGTCTCCAACCAAATTAATGCGCTGATCCATGGTCATTGACGCGCCACCAAGTGCGGCGACACTGGTCTGCACGACAAGCTCGTCTTCTAACTTCGCTTGTTGAAGGTATCGAATTTCGGCGGAATGAACGGCAAAGACCAAACCGTATTTCTCGATCATTTCGATATGGTCTAGCCCGTTCACCCGCATCATTTCTGTCCGAGCGCGCTCCGCAAACTTTAAATAAGCCGCATGATAGACCATGCGCCCCGCGTCGGTTTCTTCGTAATACACACGCAGCGGATAGAGATGAACATTGCCATCCATCACTCCGGCGGTTGGTCTCGGTACGTCACTGGTCACGTTTCGTCACCAAGCATATCGAATTGATTCTGGTCTCGTTGCGGCACGGCTAGTCCGATATGACGATACCCACTATCGGCGAGAATTCGACCGCGGGGCGTACGCTGCAACAAGCCTTGCTGAATAAGAAACGGCTCAACAACATCTTCAAGTGTATCGCGCTCCTCTGCCAATGCAGCCGACAACGTATCCACACCGACCGGTCCGCCACCATAGTACTCTGCAATACATGTAAGATAACGACGGTCCATTGCATCAAGACCCAGAACGTCGACATCCAAGCGTTGCAAGGCAGCGTCCGCTGCCTTGGCATCAACGGTTGCGAGTTCATCAACGGCGGCAAAATCTCGGACCCGCCGCAAAAGCCGACCAGCAACGCGCGGCGTGCCACGTGAACGCTTCGCGATTTCCAAAGCACCGTCGGGAGACAAATCACAACCCATAATGGCGGCACCTCGCTCCACAATGCTGACTAATTCTTTCGGTTTGTAAAACTCAAGTCGCAATGGAATGCCAAACCGGTCTCTCAGTGGTGTCGTCAGCAACCCAGAGCGCGTCGTCGCGCCAACGAGCGTGAATGGTTGCAATTCAATTCGCACCGACCTCGCTGCTGGGCCTTCCCCAATAATGAGGTCCAGCTGAAAATCTTCCATCGCCGGATACAACACTTCTTCTATGGCTGGATTGAGGCGATGGATTTCGTCGATGAATAAGACGTCCCTTGCCTCGAGGTTGGTCAGAATCGCCGCCAAATCCCCCGCCTTGGCGATCATCGGCCCGGACGTCGCGCGAAAGCCAACGCCGAGCTCCCGCGATACGATTTGGGCCAAGGTTGTTTTGCCTAGGCCCGGCGGACCATGAAGCAGGACATGGTCAAGGGGTTCACTACGGCCGGACGCTGCCGAAATAAAAACACTGAGATTCTCGCACAGTTGCCGTTGGCCAATAAATTCAGTCAACCGCTGAGGACGCAGCTTCGCGTCTGCATCTTCCGTTTGGGCACCACCCGAGACAATCCGATCTTCAGCCATCGCTTGAAAGATCCTTTAATCCGTCGCGGATCATGTCGTCGAGATTCTGACCACCCGGATCCTTATGTGCGGCACGACTAACTGCACCAAAAGCATCGGCGCGACCAAAGCCAAGGTTGACGAGGGCGGATACCGCGTCTTCGACCAAACTCGCAGCGGGATCAGCAACCGCGCCTCCGTCATTTTTTGCGGCCGACGCACCTGATAGCCCAGGTGCTAAAGCAATACTCCCGACCTTGTCTTTCAGTTCAGTAACAATGCGGGCGCCCAGCTTTGGCCCGACGCCGCTGGCACGAGTAAAGGCTGTCTTGTCTTGCGCGGCGATAGCCTGTGCCATTTGATCGGGGCTCAACACAGATAGAATTGCTAACGCGACTTTTGTGCCGACACCCTGCACCTTGGTTACAAATTGGAAAGCGTCTTTTTCTGCAGTTGAGCCAAAGCCGTAGAGATGAATGTGGTCTTCCCGCACATGGGTCTCGATTGAAAGACTCACAGCTTCCCCAGCAACCGGCAGCGCGGACAGCGTGCGGGATGAACAGAATACGCGATAGCCAACACCTGCCACGTCGATGACTGCCCAATCGTCACCAACACTATCAACCAGACCTTTGAGCTTGGCGATCACCGGGACTGCCCCCCTGCGATGGCTTTTTTTAGACGGTCATCTGAGACGCGATAATGAGCATGACAAATTGCGACGGCGAGAGCGTCCGCAGCGTCAGAAGATTCTGGGTTATGGCCAGGCAGAAGCATTCGAACCATCGCTTCGATTTGTTGCTTGCCCGCGTGCCCCGCCCCGACGACCGCTTTTTTAACGGCATTGGGCGTATACTCGGCCACTCGCAAGCCTGCTTCGGCAGCCGATAACATAGCTGCGGCGCGGGCGTGACCAAGTTTCAGCGTTGAGGTTGGATTTTTGTTCACAAACGTTTCTTCGACCGCACATTCGTCTGGCTCATGATCACGAATAACCTTACGTACTTCGGAGAAAATGAAATGTAATCGCTCTGATAGAGGAGCCTTTTCGTCAGCACACACCGTGCCACTAGCTACGGCGGACAAAGCGTTGCCGTCTGCATCAACGATACCCCAACCCGTCGCGCGCAGGCCTGGATCAAGTCCCAATAGACGAATTGCCACTTTCCCTTCTCACCGCTCGGCCTAGTTTCCTAGCTTTGCTAATATTGCGTCATCAATTTCGTAGTTTGCGGCAACCCGTTGGACGTCGTCGTCATCGTCAAGAACGTCCAATAGATTGAAAAGTTTTTGCGCGTTAGCTTCATCCACTTCGACCGTGTTCAAAGCACGCCAATCCAAGCGCGCGCTTTCTGGCTCGCCAAGAGACTCTTCCAACGCTTTTTGAACAGTATTGAGATCATCAGGCTTGCAAAATATGTCATGCCCGACGTCGCTGGATTCAACATCATCCGCACCCGCCTCGATGGCCGCTTCCATTACCGTGTCTTCGCTTCCCGCGTCGGCCGGATAGGTTATCTGACCAACCCGGTCGAAATTAAACGACACACTGTTGGTCTCGCCCATCGCGCCGCCACCTTTATTAAATGCAGTGCGTACAGAACCGGCAGTGCGGTTTCGGTTGTCGGTCAGGGCTTCGACAATGAGTGCGACACTGCCAGGCCCATAACCCTCGTAACGGGCTTCTTCATAATTCTCGCCGTCTCCGCCGATGCCTTTGTCCATTGCCCGCTGGATGTTGTCCTTAGGCATACTTTGGCCCCTGGCGGCGACGATCGCTGATCGCAGCCGAGGGTTATGATCAGGATCAGGCATCCCCATTTTGGCGGCGACCGTTATCTCTTTGGCCAGCTTGCTAAACAGCTTGGCATGCTTCTTATCCTGCGCACCTTTGCGAAACATAATGTTCTTAAACTTGGAATGACCAGCCATAGCGACGTCCTTCGAGCCACCACAGACGGCAGCTCCCCTCAATAACTTATACCAGATGTAGTGTTTAGCACCCAAATGGGTGGAAAAGCATCAAATGCCGGGGCCGACCTTAGGTGTCAAGCTTCATCAAGGGCTCGGCGGCAACACCGGGGCCAATTCACCGCCATCCCTGAGCGGGTAAATCTTGTCAGCCAGACCTGTTCGATCATCAGTTTCGACCATAACGCCACAGATCGTGGCGGTTCCTGACGCCGGTTCAAGGCGCTCGCCCGGCAGACTGTCAACAAAGCGCCTCACCGCTATGCCAGCATCCATGCCGATCACTGAATCAAAGGGTCCACACATTCCGGCATCAGTCTGAAACCCGGTCCCCGCCGGCATTATTCGGGTATCGGAGGTTGGAATGTGGGAATGACTACCAACGGCAAGAGAGGCTCGTCCGTCAGCTATGCAGCCCAAGGCCGTTTTCTCGCTGGTCGCCTCGCCGTGGATATCGATGACGATAGCGTCAGCGTCCTGCCCCAGCTGTGTTCCTCCCAGGAACGTTTCTAGGGCCCGGAATGGATCATCAATCGGGGGCATGAAAAGGCGTCCCATCACCTGGCAAACCGCGACCTGACGCCCATCGGCGGTGTGATACAACCCTGAACCCAAACCTGGAGTACCGTCGGCATAATTGATTGGTCGCAGTAACCTCGGTTCCGTCGGGATGTAGTCGATAATCTCCCGTTGATCCCAAGCGTGATTGCCGGTCGTAATGACATCCACACCAGCCAAGAATAAAGCTTCGCAAATTTTGACCGTAATCCCGAAGCCATGCGCGGCGTTCTCGCCACAGGCAATGACGAAGTCCAAACCGAGTTGACCGCGCAAGTCTGGCAGACGGTCGATGACGGCCTGCCGCCCGGATTTCCCCATGATATCGCCTAGATACAGAATCCTCATCGTGTATCTCAGCCGTCTGATTTCGCGAGAATAGTTCTGCTCGGTGTAATCACGCCATCCAACTGGGCGTCGAATGACTCCCGGGGGATCCGCACAACCTCTTGACCGTCATACCCTATTCCATAGGCTGCTATCTTCTTTGTCGAGCGCAACTTCGGAAGAGTGCGGTCATAATATCCGCCGCCAAAACCCAGGCGGTAGCCAAACGGGTCAAACGCAACCAAGGGCACCAAGATCACATCCGGATCAATGGCCTCTGACTTTGCCGCCGGGTGGTAGGTGCTCATGCGGCCTTTTTCCAACGCATCGCCCGTCTGCCAGGCGCGAAAGGCAAGGACATCGCCAGATTTACCAGCAACCGGCAAAACGATAGAAGCGCCGGCAACCTGCAAAGCTTCTAGAGCTGGCGATGGGTCAAGTTCATCACCAATGGCCACATACCCGGCGATGATAAGCGTTTCTGAGGTATCAATGACCTGAAGTATTTGTGTCGTTAGGTTGTCCGGCGCATCCGGCTCTGCCGCTCGCATCGTTTTCCGAACTGCCAGCATCTGTGTACGCAAAGCAGCCTTGGCGGCCTGAGCCTCGTCAGCGTTTTGGCCGCTATCTGAAGCCGATCGTGCCATAATAAGGTACCAATACAATTCTTGCTGGGTGGAGCCACCGTGGCCGTCGGCTAACGTGACCTCGCCATGGGCCACAGGGTCATGTGGGCGCCGCGATCAAAGGGCCAGGGCCCTACGAGAGGCAGCTCCCGGTCTTACGATATCGCCCCTGGGAGTAACCACAGCCTAACGCACCCGGTAGCTCCAATCGCGGAACTTAAGGTCGTTCAAGCTTTTCAGCAAGGCTATCAATCCGGGAGGCTAGGCTGTCAATGGCAGTTACGACGGCGTCTTCGGCCTCAATACGAGCGTCACCCTTGCCACTATTCCCCAGATTCTCGAGCTCTCCCGCCGCATCTGATAGTTCGTCGGCAATCAAGAGCGACACCATAACGAGCAACATACTGTCCGATACGGGTCCGGTCGTCTGCAGCAGTTGGTTCGCTCGCTCATCTAGATATCGGCCGAGCCGGCTTAGATGTGCCTCTTGACCGTCTTCACACGCGATTTGATAGCTGCGGCCGCGCAGCGTTATGGAAACCTGAGCCATATCCTATGCCGACGCGCTTTGAACGGCGCTATCGAGGAGCTCGATTTTATCATCTAGTCGATCAGCGACTTGCGATGCTGCCGTATGGAGCTGTTCATAATCGGCTCTTATGGCGTCTAGCTCGGCTTGTAGGAGGTTAAACTGTTCCCCCTCTTTAGGGCTGTCCTCTTGCTTGACATCCACAACGTCTAGCCCTGCGGACGCAGATTCCAACCGGGAGACAGCTGCTCCCAATCGTTCAAGTGCTTTCTCAACACGTTGCAGTCTATAGATCGCGATATCTTTCAACGCCCTAGCACCCTTTTCTTGAAGCGATACTGGAACATAAGCAGCGTTCCCTTGGGCGTCAATCTTAGTTGGAGATGCAAATATTTTTGCGCAGCCCGCCTTCTGTCAGCTTTGAGTCTGTTCACCGCCGCGCGGTGCCGATATATGTTCCAGACCAGTATCAATATGCACGGAACGCTAAGCTGCCGCGCTCTACTAGTAGGGGATTACGACACATGAAATTGACCCAGCGGGTTAAGAAAATTCTAGCCGGATACGAAAGCGACAATCCGGGGACCAAAGCCAACCTCGCCCGTATTTTGATGCAGGGCCGCCTTGGTGGCACTGGCAAAGTGGTCATCCTCCCAGTAGACCAAGGGTTTGAGCACGGTCCTGCCCGCAGCTTTGCCCCCAACCCTCCTGCCTATGACCCCCATTACCATTGGCAGCTAGCCATAGACGCAGGCCTTTCGGCCTTTGCGGCACCGCTCGGCATGATTGAGGCTGGCGCAGCTACATTTGCCGGATCCGTACCGACAATTCTCAAGGTCAATAGTGCCAATTCGCTAAACGGCGAGAACGACGCTCCGACCCAGGCAATCACCGCGAGCGTCGGTGATGCTTTACGCTTGGGCTGCTCTGCGATCGGCTACACAATCTATCCTGGCTCCCAGCAAGCCTATGGAATGATTGAAGACCTGAGAGAACTCTCCGAAGAGGCCAAATCCGTCGGATTGGCGGTCGTCGTATGGTCTTACCCCCGCGGAGCGTATGTTTCAAAGGAAGGTGAAACGGCGTTTGATATCGTCAGCTACGCCGCCCATATGGCAGCCCTCGCTGGCGCTCACATCATCAAAGTTAAACTTCCCACAGATCAATTGAGCTTACCTGCGGCGAAGAAAGTCTATGAAGAGCAAAAAATTTCAGCTGCGACCCTCGCTGACAGAGTCCAACACGTTGTTCAGAGTTGCTTTGAGGGGCGCAGAATTGTTGTGTTTTCCGGCGGCGGCAAGAAAGGCCTCGATGGACTTTACGATGAGGCGCGCGCCATCCGTGATGGTGGCGGTAATGGCTCGATCATTGGCCGGAATACCTTCCAGCGCCCAAGGGACGAAGCCATAGCGATGCTGGACACGCTCATCAATATCTACAAAGGCAAAGAGTGAGCGATTCAACAGGCTGTCGACTCTATCTCGTAACTCCGCCGCAGCTAGACGACCCCAATGCCTTCGCAACTAGTCTTCGCGAAGTCATTGAAGCTGGCGATGTTGCATGCATCCAATTGCGGTTAAAGGGTGCCGGCGACGAGGAGATACTTAAGACGATCGACCTAATGCTGCCGGTTTGCGAACAGACTGATACAGCCTTGATTCTAAATGACCGGCCAGACTTAGCGGCAAAATCCGGCTGTGATGGCGTTCATATTGGCCCCGACGATATGCCCTATTCTGAGGCACGGACCGTAATGGGCGAAGATGCGTCGATCGGTGTTTCATGTGGTGCGTCCCGTCATTTAGCCATGACATTGGCTGACGACGGGGCTGACTATGTGGCCTTTGGTGCTTTTTTCGAGACGAAAACCAAAGAAGACACCGACGAAGCAACTGTCGAGCTTCTAGAAATTTGGTCTCAAACAACAAACGTACCCGCTGTCGCTATTGGCGGGATTACGCCAGAAAATTGCAGCCCGTTGGTATCGGCTGGCGCGGATTTCCTAGCTGTCTCCTCCGGGGTCTGGAACCATCCGGACGGGCCGGAAAGTGCGGTGCGTCTGTTTTCCGAACGCATGGCAGAATAAACGAAATTTGGACCTTTCTGGGACTTCCCATCTAGGACCGATCCGAATAATGTGACGCCGACTGAGAACCTGAAAGCAGGCAGATTAATATGAAAAACGGGATTGCTCTCGCGACGGCGCTTTTTCTACTAGGCGCAACCTCCACCGGATACGCCCAAGAAGCGGATACCCTCGCGCCTCCGCCACCTCCAGAACTTGAAGAAGAAACTGCCGATGCCCCAGTGGCAGCGCCAGCGAAGAAGAAAAAGAAGCTCGATCATTGTGGACCACAGTCCGCGAAGGCGTGTGACGGAATCGAAAATATTGCCGATCTCGGCGACGGTGTATGGAAAATTGGCGCCATGGGAGCCGCTCTTTGCTCGAAGAGTGCTGCAATCGAGGCGACACGTAAGCGCCGCAAAGACCGTGTCGAGTATGAAGAGATACTCGCAGACATTGCTGAAGACGATGAAAACAGCAGTTACACTCCTTGGGTTCCCTCAGAATCAAACACTGAGTTTGCGCGGCGCACATCGGCCGAATGCGGTGACAACAAGGAATACTGGTGCGGGGAAATGCAATTCACAGCAGCTGAGATCGCAGATCCGCAGACACAAGCAGCGGCGCTGGCCATGGTCGAGACCGCCTGCGGCCCTATCACAGAATAAATTTTTCCTTGATCGAAGAATTAGAAACGGCGGGTCACAAACCCGCCGTTTTCTTTTTAGCGCCTGTTATTCGACGTCCATATCGACAGGAGCCCACAGGACATCCCGGATATGATCAGCCCCAGTCAACAACATAATCAACCTGTCGACGCCTAACGCCATGCCGGCTGACTCTGGTACCTGCGCTAAAGCGGACAAGAAGTCTTCGTCAATTGGCGGCGCCTCACCATGCAACCGCGCATACGCTGACTGATCTCGTGAGAAACGACGCCGCTGTTCAATTGGGTCTGTTAGTTCAGAAAACCCGTTGGCCAGTTCGATACCACAAGCGTAGGCCTCAACCCGCTCGCAGACCCTACTATCTGCTGCCTTGGGGCGAGCCAACGCGCCCACGGGAGTTGGGAAATCCGTAAGCAACGTCGGTGGTCCGTCAGATATTTGGGGTTCAATACACTCCAGCATGACGCGATGAAAAACATCATCCCAACGGTCATTTTCATCACACCGCACGCCCGCCGCTTCTGCGCTGGCGACAAATTTTCTCGACGGCAATTCATCTTGACCCGTTACTTCGGCCAGAAGGTCAATGCCTGCATATTCGGCGAACGCTTGCGATACACTCAGTTTATTCCAGGCCTGATTGATATCAGTGGAATAGCCCCTGTGCCGGAAACACGCCTGGCCGACGGCGGCGGCGGCTGACGACGCAAGATTGATGACATCCTCCATCAACGCGTCGTAAGTCGCTTGTGCGCGATACCATTCCAATAACGTGAATTCAGGGTGGTGAAGATGCCCCTCTTCACCATCCCGATAGACGTGGCAGATCTGAAATATCTTTTGCTCACCTGCTGCCAAGAGTTTCTTCATACAAAACTCTGGTGACGTATGAAGAAAGCGACGGCGATCAGCGCTTTCGAATGGGCCACGCACATTGACTTTGAAGGGACGAATGTGGCGATCAATGCCTGGCGACACCTGAATCGCCGGCGTGTCGACCTCTATGAATCCCTGACCGGTGAGATATTCTCGCACCGCGCCAATTGCCTGGTTCCTGACCTGGAGATTTGCTCGCCGTCTGGAAAAGGCTGATTGATCCCACCACGTTTCAGGCATTTATGAGCGCTCACCTACATTATGGCCTTGACCGGCCGCCCGTTGCACGGCCCAGGCCAAACTGATAAAAGCCCCCGGCCTAAGAGATACGCATCGTCGTTCCATTCTTTATACGTCCAACAGTGATGAAGTCATGAAAATTCAAGCCAATACAATGCGCCCAGGAATGGTGATTGAACACCAAGACAAGCAGTGGACCGTCCTCAAGATCGAACTGCTGCAACCGGGAAAAGGTGGCGCGTTCATACAAGTAGAAATGCGAGACATTGCGTCGGGCAACAAATCCAACGACAGGTGGCGCACTCAAGATTCCGTTGAGAAGCTAGAAGTGCGGGAGCGTGATAGCCAGTATCTCTACCAGGACGACGACATTTATACATTCATGGACACAGAGACTTTTGAGCAATTCACTCTGACTGGAGACGATCTGGGTGAAAAGGCCCCCTTCCTACAAGAGGGAATGGCCGTCACAACGTCGACGATCGAAGGCAAGCCTGTAGACATTAATCTACCCATGCACATCACCTTAGAAGTCGTTGAGGCTGACGCCGTGGTCAAAGGTCAAACGGCAGCGTCTTCCTATAAGCCAGGTGTTCTAGAGAACGGTGTTAAGGTTATGATCCCACCATTCGTAGAAGCTGGAACGCGGATTGTCATAAATACGACCGACGGCACGTACGTCGAACGCGCCAAGGACTGAGGCAGCTCAAATGGCGGTCCGCTCCGCAATCCTCAATGTGATGGTCGGTGCCGCCGAAAAAGCTTCGCGGACCATGAAACGTGACTTTGGCGAGGTAGAAAACCTTCAAGTGTCACGTAAAGGCACCAATGACTTCGTTACGATTGCCGATACACGGACCGAAAAGACTCTTCAATATGAGTTAGCTAAGGCGAGACCAGCATTCGGTTTCATCATGGAAGAATCCGGCGTCATTGAGGGTGAAGACCCAAACCGCACATGGATCATTGACCCGATTGATGGCACGACAAACTTTATCCATGGCATTCCGCATTTTGCGATCTCGATCGCGCTGCAGGAGCATGGTGAATTGGTCGCCGCGCTCGTCTACGCGCCCGTTTTTGATGAGATGTTCCTTGCTGAAAAAGGACAAGGTGCGACCTACAACAACCGACGCCTCAGGGTTTCCTCACGCACAGAACTAAGCGATTGCGTCTTGGCCACGGGAATCCCCCACCTTGGACGAGGTGATCACGAAGCCTACCTCCCCCAACTCACGTCGGTGATGGAAGCAACCGCAGGCGTTCGCCGTTTTGGTTCAGCAGCTTTAGATTTAGCGTACGTTGCAGCTGGCAGGTTCGACGGATTCTGGGAAACAGGCCTGCAATCCTGGGATGTCGCCGCGGGCATATTGTTGGTCCGCGAAGCCGGTGGTTTTGTAACGGAAATCAATGGTAAGGGTGAAGCTCTTGGTGGCGAATCCATCTTGGCCGCCAATCCGCGGCTCCATCAACCGCTCAGCAACCTTCTGACAGGCAAAAAGACCGAGCGGCTCCGGGCGCGATAACTCACGTTGTGCGGTTAGTCGGACATTGTCCGGAGGACCACCCTTAGGGTAGGGTTCTTTTGAGAAGGTGTTGAAACACCTGGTTGGGGACCTCAAATTCAGGATGGAATGTTGGCATGGCTAAGAAACGCGTTACGAGGCGAAGCGCTATACGCGTCGGGCCACAATTATTAGCAATGCTCTTAGCCCCCGTCGTCATAGCGTCAGGGGCGACAATTGGCCCAGAAGCCGTTGCTCAAAATATCGATGGAGTTTCTGTCAACTTAGGCGTACTCGACGATCTCGACCCGATGAAGACTCTCCCCCGGCTCCTGATGCCAAGTTCTCAGCCCACCCGTGGCCGCGTCATTTTAACACCACCCGCGGGCGTTGACGCCATAACACCACAGCGCGCGCGTGTCGTGCTGCGCCCACCGCCAGGTGCGCCAACACGCGTTGCATCTGCGCCAAAAATATCTGTGCCACCCAAAGCTCCAGCGGCCCCCGCTCCACCTGTATCGGTAACCGCACCGCCAGCTCCGGCGTCGACTAGCGTACCACAGCCGCCGGCGCCTATCGCCAGCGTCCCAGACATATCTCAGTCTGATGACAGCACAGCGACCATAGAAACATCAGGGCCCATCGCTCCATCAGAGGCGACATCGCAGGAGCCCGAGCAGGCAACTGAACGCAGTCAAGCTGAGCAGGTCGCAGCGTTACCGAAGCCAGATTCTGATGCCGGGACGGTTTCCGTCGCTTTCGGAGTCGAGGAAACTGACCTTCCATCATCAGCAGCAGCCACGCTCACACCGGTGGCTGAGCGGATGAAATCTGACACAGAGCTTCGCGTCCAGTTACTCGCATACGCCAGTAGTGCAGACGGATCTCCAAGTAGTGTGCGCAGAAAATCTCTTAGCCGTGCACTGTCGGTTCGAGAGTTCCTAATGGATCAAGGCGTTCAAAGTACACGCATCGAAGTTAGAGCCCTGGGAGACAAGGTTGAGGATGGAGCGCCTGACCGGGTCGATGCAGTTGTCGAGCGACGCTGAATGACTCTTCGGAGATAGATTCATGGTGCCGGAATGACTGACACCACACGCTTCCTCACACGGATGACGCTGTTCCTGGTCGCAGGATCTATAGCTGGCGCATTTCTATACGGAACCCTGGTTGAAGCCTTTATGGCCAATCCACTTCTAAACGGATTGATTCTCGGCGTTCTTCTCATCGGTATTATTTTAAACGTGCGTCAAGTTCTGATGCTCAGACCGGAAGCTGAGTGGTTAGAATCATTCCAGGACAAAGGCGCTCAGGAGAAAAGTGAAGGTGGGCACAGCGCGGATGAGGCCCCGCCGCCTCTATCCGGAAGTGGGCCGAAGTTACTTTCGCCAATGGCGCGTATGTTGGCCGAGAGCCAAAGTCGAGGCGGAAAGTTCTCTCTCAGTGCTCAGGCCATGCGAACTCTTCTGGACGGTATTGCGTCGCGCCTTGAAGAATCTCGCGATCTAGCGCGGTATTTTGTCGGACTCTCAATCTTTCTGGGCTTACTCGGTACGTTCTGGGGATTGCTCGGCACCGTTGCGTCTGTCGGAGACGTCATTCGCAACCTATCCATTACGGGAGAAGACATATCGCTGGTCTTCAATGATCTAAAAGCCGGTCTTGAAGCGCCACTCGACGGTATGGGTACGGCATTTTCCTCTTCGCTGTTTGGTTTAGCTGGCTCTTTAGTTCTTGGCTTCCTTGATTTGCAAGCCGGTCAGGCACAGAACGCGTTTTACAACGATCTCGAAGAATGGCTATCGGGTATGACCCGGCTTTCGTCGGGAACCAGTCTGAGCGAAGGTGAACAGGGCGTTTCGGCATATACCGAAGCACTACTAGAGCAAACCGCTGAGAGCCTGGACGAACTCCAGCGGATATTGGGCCGCGGCGAGGAAAGCCGTATCGCCGGCAACCAGCATTTCGCAACCATGAACGATAAATTGACTCTGTTAACTGAACAGATGAAAGCTGAACAACAAGTCTTACTAAAGATGGCTGGAAACCAAAAAGACCTTTCCCCCCTCCTGGAAAAGGTCGGTGCTCTTGGTGACGCACTCGCTCAACCGCAAGACTCTGGTATGGACGACGGCACCAAGACTCATATTCGAAATATTGATCAATCCTTGAATCGTTTGGTTTCAGAACTCACAGCCGGCCGCGACCAAATGGTCAAAGACCTAAGGTCAGAAATCAAACTGCTCGCAAAGACGGTCGCAGCATCCAGCAGCCGCCCCGATACGTCGGAAAGCTAGGTCGTAGAGAAACCCGATGGCACTGGCCCGCCGCACGCGTCGCACCACAGATATTTGGCCAGGGTTTGTCGACGCCCTTTCGACTCTTCTCATAATTATCATTTTCATTTTAATGGTCTTTGTTCTCGGCCAATTTTTTCTGGGCCAAGCGCTGTCAGGGCGTGACGCTGCCCTTGAACGACTTACGGCTCAGGTCAATGAACTTGGTGAAATGTTAGCGCTTGAGCGGCAAGCCAATACGGATCTAACACTCAACGTATCCCAATTGTCCGACCAACTGCAGGCTGCGAACATAGAGCTTGATGATTTAGCATCTCTACGAATGGAGAACCGACAACTACTCGGACAAATCGAAACACAAGATGCGGATGCGCGAGCTCGCGAAGCCGAACTAGCGCGAATGCAGACGGCAATCAACGCCGCGTTAGAAGCGGCGGAGGCTGATCAAACCCAGATTACAGAGCAACGCCAACAGCTAGCGCTGCTGCAACAGAATATTAGAGCGCTTGAGGCCTTGAAAGCAGAGTTAGAGACAGAAATCTCTCGATTAGGCGATACCCTTGTCGAGCGCGACCGCGAAGTTGCAGAAGAACGCCAGGTATCTGTAGCAGCCAGAGCTCAGGCCGCACTAATGAGCCAGCAGTTGGAAGCGCTTAGGCAAGAGCTTGCCCGATTGGCAGAAACATTAGATGCCTCTGACGCGCTCTCAGTAGAACAGCGAGCCCAGATTGCCGACCTCGGGCGTAGAATGAACAGAGCCCTGGCAGGAAAAGTGCAAGAACTGCAGAGATACCGATCCGAGTTCTTTGGCCGCCTTAGGGACATTTTGGGGACCCGGCCCGGCATTCAAGTCGTCGGTGACCGCTTTGTGTTCCAATCTGAAGTGCTATTTGCAAGTGGATCAGCTGAATTAGCGGCTGAGGGTCAACGTCAACTGGCCCAACTGGCGAAGACGCTCATCGATATTTCCCGCGACATACCAGAAGAGGTGGATTGGATCATGCGGGTCGACGGCCATACCGACGATGTACCCATCAGTACCGCCACTTTTCGGTCAAACTGGGAGCTCTCGGTCTCACGGGCGCTGTCAGTCGTCCGCTTTCTGATCACGCAAGGTGTGGCACCAGAGCGCCTCGCCGCGGCAGGTTTTGGCGAGTATCAGCCAATTGACACCGCTAAAACCGGCTTAGCCCGGGGCAAAAACCGCCGAATTGAGCTAAAATTAGACCAAAGATAGTACGGCCCTTGATCACTGAGGGGTCTTGCTTCCGGGTATCTGGTTCGCTATACCCCAGCGACTTTTCATACGAGGCACATAATGAAAAAAGATATTCATCCCGATTATCATGACATTACGGTGATCATGACGGACGGCAGCGAGTACACGACCCGCAGCACTATGGGCAAAGAAGGCGATACAATCCGTCTTGACGTTGATCCCAAGACTCACCCTGCGTGGACCGGCGTGCACCGTCTGCTTGATTCAGGTGGCCAACTTGCCAAATTTAACAAGCGCTTTTCTACATTTGGCTTAAAGAACTAATTTCGGCCAAATACCAAATATGGTAGCCGCCTTCTTCGGAAGGCGGCTTTTTTTGTGTCTAAGGCGAACCTTTAGCCAATTTGTGCGTTAGTCATATAACCGCAACTACCACGAATTCGCATGCTGAGAGTCGTACAATACGAAGTTTATGTCCTCGACAGAGGCCGGTGGTTCTTCCAATCCCGTTATCCAGGTGCTGAGCGGGACGAAGCCATACTGGATGCTCGGAATACCGAGGTACGGACCGGCTATCCGACAAAAGTTGTCAAAGATACCTATCATCGCGATCAAAATTATTCGGAAGAGACAACGACCTACACAAGTCCAAATGCCAAGATTCATCTAGCACAAAACAAGTCAGCCCCATTGCATTCGAGACAGACGCGGGGAAACCAAACCCACCGCAGCAAAGCAATAGGGAAACCTGGAACAGCGGGAGACCCGCAAAACCGTAAACCTCTTCAGCCAGTGAGCGACGGAACATTCGTTGTCCGGCTTGTCCTAGCCCTAGGCGGCAGCATGATACTTGCCGCCGCGCTGACTGCGTTACTTGCAACAGCACTAAACGCTATCAACAAACTAGGCTATCGTGTTTCAAGCGATGCAGGGTCGCAGATTACGATATATTGGTACATCGCCATGTTTCTGTTGAGTGCCGTCGCGCTCAATAAGGCTTATGTGCCCTGGCGTCAGCTTTTTGCCCGGCGTTCGATCGACGCAGCAGTCGCGCAACACATAGAACCCGCATCACCACCTCCAGAAACGCACCTAAAACCGAAGCATCCCGATTCAGAGATCCAAGCTGAAAAAGATCGAGCCGTATTTGAAATGAAAACAATGCGTGGCGACATAGATGTCGCCGCTGAACCCGCACAACTCGACGATACCACTGTCTTCGGCACCCTCGATGAGGGCCATACAAGCGACCAAGAATCCGAAAATCCAAAAGACCACGAAGGCGTCGTCAATTCAGAGAAGGTAGATGGCAAACAAACTATTGCTCCACCCTCTAACCCAATAGTGGAGGCCAAAAACGAGCTCCAGGACACCCAAAAACCTAGCGAGGTAGCGCAGGCAACGACTCTCACAGAGATGGACATTGAGCGGTTAATTATGATGCGATTTCTCGGTGACGCCGTCATGACATTACGAGCCAGTCACGACCAGATGGACGCTAGGACGCAATTTGGAGTTAGCCTCTACTTGGCTGGTGCCGCTTCGGCTTTGGCCGACCAGCGTGGCCTTACTCCTGATTCAGAACATGCCGTGTTGTCAGATGCTCTCAAACTCATCGGGCACGGGAACGCCAAGCGAGACTCCTTCTTCACAGCTTATGATGAGAATATGGCGGCCAAAAAGAATCAGGGCGTTATTGAGGCGGGTCAACAGGCCATGACCCGACACCTTCAATTCACAAACTGCCCTGCCAAAGACTTAGGCGCACTCCTCCAAAAGTGGGACAAGACAGCGCACTCGCCCACCCCTAGCCTCGGTGATATTTTTCTTCTTACCTATACAAATATATCCGGCACACCGTCGGCCGGAGCTGAGGACAGCGATATGAGCAGGCACAATCATAGCGTTCGCCGGGTTTTGGAAAACTGCAATGGCGAGGAGGTGCGCCACACAGGAAAGGGTATTTTTGCCCGGTTCGCCCACCCAGATGACGCGATCTGCGCAGCTATTTCCATTCAGCAAGACCAGGAGCAAAAGCGAAAATCGGCGGAACCTCTTCCGACGACACGTGTTGCTGTGGTTGCTAGTCTCTTAGATCAAAGCGATCCAGATTTCTCAGGAGAGGTTTTTAGTTATTGCGACGGCCTTTGCAGGCGCCTTGGAGAGGGCCGGATCGCCTGCGACGCCACACTCAGTGATGTCTGCACTATTCACGATGTGGTTTTTGACCGCGCCATCCCGAGTGCCCATAGCGGCATTTCAGAACATGGCCCAGCGGTCGAAATCTTATGGGAACCTTTGCCTGCATAGCATTTTGAGCGTTTTTTAGGAGATATTCTCCGCTTAAGGGTTAAGACCCCTTTAGGGATTCTCCTGCATATTCTTGATGTTAAGGGCATAAACCACTAACAATCCCCTTAATGGTGGGATAAGTCGGACTCTAATTCGACCGTTGGTAAAGGACCGTCGAACGAACGGCGAGCACAGGCCATGGCGATCGAACACTTCGAGATATATTATTTCCAAAATGGCCGATGGCACGTACACGCCCGTTTTGAAGCCGAAGAACGCGAAATCGCCATCGAGGAAACCAAATCCGTCGAGGCCAATCTTGGTTATCCCGCGCGTGTCATTCGGGAAACTTTTTACCCAGAAACCAATACAACAGAAGAAGTTGTCACCTATCAGGGCAATCGCGCAAAGAAGATATCGGATTCCGACACGATGTTCGGAGCAAACGCGCAGGCTGGTGGGTCATCGGCAAAGAGCGGTTCCGGTGGAGGCGGCAAAGCGAGCGGCGGTAGTAAATCCGGTGGGGGCAAGCCTGCACGATCTACTCCACGACCAGAGGGCCGTGGTGCGGGATCAAGTGCTCGCCAGCAAGCCATCAAGAAAGACGCGAATAAACAGAAACAAAAAACGAGAAAAAAGGCCAAGAGCGCTTTTCTAACTGTTTTGACTGGCTTTGCACTAAGCCTGCTCGTTGCTGTAATCGGGTCTGTAGCCGTAACACTAATTCTATTCCAATTGGTCGAAGCGGGACTGGTTCCGAACGGGAATCGGAACCCCCTCCTCTTTGGAACCTTCATTCTTTTGTTCTTCGGTTCGGCCTTTATGCACTTAAACAAGAACTTCAACTTCATGAAGTTGTTCAAGAAGAAACCAAAAGAGAAGCGCGGACCAGCGCCAAAGACCGTGCCACTCGCACAAAAGAAACCAACGCCGCGTGACGCCTCTGATCTTGCCGATGCCAACATTGATGAGCTTGCTAAACGTGTGAAAGCAGACGATGCGGAAGGCGACATGACAGTCCCATCTCTTGATGATGATGGCTTTGAGTCTGATCAGCCATCCGACAAGAGCGGCGACAAAAAACCGAAAGAAAAAGAAAAAGAGAAACCAAAAGACGAGAAAAAAGAAAAAGCCGAAAAAAAGAAGGAAGAAGAGCGTAAGAAAAAAGAAGCCGAGAAAAAATCCAAGCAGGATGAGGAAAAACGTAAGGCGGCAGAAAAAAAGAAAAAGGAAAAGAGCCCCGTAGACACAGTCAAACCGGACTTTCTCAAATTCCTTACAGATGCGGTGACATCGATTCAGGCAGAGCACCCACAACTGAACACGTTTAGTAAATTTGGAATGAATTTGTATATGTGTGGAGCCTGCTCAACTATTTGTCAGGCTAAGGGCTTGGCCAACGACGTGATGCTAACATTGCTAAAGAATGGCTTGGGCTTGATCGGAACAAATGCTTCGAGCGCTCAATCATTCTGCGACGACATCCCAACCCATGGAAGCAATCCACGGTACGCGGGCATGATCCAGGCAGGAAGCCAAGCCATGCAGAATTTCATGGGTGGACAACCGAACATAAATGCAGGGTTAAGCGGCCTGCTGACAGAGTGGAATTTGCCCGAAAAGCGGGCTGCCGTACCCAATATGTTTACCTTCCTCTTTACCGATATCGTTGGGTCTACAGCGATGACCCAACGCCTCGGCAATGCCGGCGCACAAAAAGCAGTACGTGCGCACAACGACGCCGTCCGGGGCGCCATTCAGCAGTATAATGGTCGTGAAGTTAAGCATACGGGCGATGGCATCATGGCCACGTTCCCCGACGGCCCATCAGCTGTCGCTGCATCAATCCAAATGTTGCAGGGTGTGGTCTCCCACAATCAGGCCAGCCCTGACGTTCCCGTTGAAATTAGAGTTGGCGTCAATACAGGTGAAGCCGTGGAAGAAGAGAATGACTTCTTTGGGCAAGCTGTACAAATGACCGCACGAATCTGCGATAAGGCAGCGGACGGCCACGCCTGGGTATCAGAGATAATCGTCGACGCATGCCAGGGCCAAAAATTCAAATTCCTACCCCGGGGTGAATTTGAAATGAAGGGCATAGAAAAGCCGAAGTCATTATTTGAAATCGCATGGACTGACACACATCGAGATGAGTTAGCAGATCTATAGGCCGCGACGTGTGGTCACTTGAATACAGACTCCGCCCCCATGCGTGCGCTTTGCTTTGCTTTTATCGCCGCTTTCGTGCGTTCAATCTCCACTGACATTAACTCTATATATTCTTCCAAATCTTCAATAGACATGACCGTAAGATCGCGCGGCTTTACCTTCTTGCCCAAAGGTTCAAGGTCTTCAGCATCCATCACATTTCTCCTATACACCCAGCCTGCCCTTTGTCTGGACGTCACCGGTCGTCGTTACTAAAGTTCGGGCAACTCTAAGACAAAAATCCTTGGAAGAAAAAGAGCATGAAACCATCACAGTCTATGCGTTGCATAGAAATCCGGAAACCTGGCGGGCCAGAGGTATTGGTCGAGACGACACGACCTATTCCTACGTATGGCCACGATCAAATACTAATCAAGGTAGCAGCCGCCGGTGTGAATCGACCAGACGTGTTCCAACGATTAGGTCAATACCCTCCGCCGGACGGCGCCTCGGACCTACCCGGTCTCGAGGTCTCTGGAACAGTGGTTGCGGTCGGACAAGATGTTGATACTTGGAAAGTCGGTGACTGCGTTTGCAGCCTTCTAACGGGCGGCGGCTATGCTGAATACGCCAGCGTCGATGCGGATACATGCATGTCGATACCGATCGGACTGGACCTCATCGAGGCGGCTGCTTTACCAGAAACGGTTTTTACCGTTTGGTACAATGTCTTCGACCGATGCGACCTCAAGCCAGGGGAAAGCCTGCTTGTTCACGGGGGAACGAGCGGCATCGGGACAACTGCAATTCAAATGGCGAAGGCTCACGGCTGCGAGGTTATCGTTACGGCCGGATCAGACGAAAAGTGTCAGGCCTGCCTCGATATCGGGGCTGACATAGCAATCAATTATCGTGACCAGGATTTCGTCAACGTCATCCGCGACCGGCCCAACAAGGGGGTGGACGTCATCCTCGATATGGTTGGAGGCAATTACATCGCGAAAGATCTAAAATGCCTGAGACCTGATGGCAGGCTGGCGTTTATTGCGTTTCTTGGTGGCTCTAAAGCTGAGATCGATTTTATGCCCCTCATGCTTAAGAGGCTGACGGTAACCGGCTCAACCCTTCGCACCCGGCCACCTTCCGTTAAGAGGGCCATAGCCAGATCCGTCACACGGGCGGTTTGGCCTTGGTTGGAAAAAGGCCATTTCAGGCCGAAAATCGACCGTATCCTACCTCTTTCTCGGGCCTCAGAAGCACATCAGATTATGGAGAGCAGCAGCCATATCGGCAAAATTTTGCTTAGAATTGACCAGGGCTAAGCATTCAACAGGTTTGACCCTGCCTCCCCTATTCCGATATACCAGCGCCACAATTCGCGACTTTCAGTGCTAATGCCGGGCTTAAGCTGGTGCTGATCACCCTCGAAAGGAAGTTCCATGGCTTTGCCGCTAATGCCAAAAGCGACTGCAGTTTGGCTGGTCGACAACACGACACTCACCTTCACGCAAATTGCCGACTTTACCGGCATGCATGAGCTTGAAGTTCAAGCGATAGCAGACGGAGAAGTCGCTGTTGGTATTGTCGGTGTTGATCCAACAAGCAATGGGCAACTCAGCGCCGACGAAATAAAGCGCGGCGAGGATAAAGCTGGGTACAGCCTTAAGCTTAGCAGATCAGATATTCCCAAGCCTAAAGCCCGATCTAAGGGCGCGCGTTATACACCTGTTTCAAAACGGCAGGAGCGCCCTGATGCCATCGCTTGGCTTTTGCGCCACCATCCAGAGCTTGCCGACTCACAAGTCTCTCGTTTACTAGGCACGACAAAGCCGACGATCAACTCGATCCGTGAACGCACTCATTGGAATATGCAAAACATTAAACCGCAAAACCCCGTAACTTTAGGGTTATGCAACGAACCTGATTTGCAAAAGGCTCTGGCCCTGGCAGCGCGTCGAGCAAAAAAAGCGGGTATAGAACTGCCCAAACCTGCCCCAGATGTCGAACAGCCTGCTGAAGAGCAAAGTGCACCTGAAGAGACAGCTCCCACAGCCCCCGCCGCCCCCGAAGTCACAGCTGAAAATCTATTCCGTCCAAGCACGGCTGAAAACTAGAAAGCTATCTATAAAAAAAACGGCCCATCCATTTTTGGATAGGCCGAAGGGGATCGGATTAACCGACCATTATTTGACGGGCGCCTGGTCTTTGTTGACCACTAGATTTCCGGTTTACAGAATACAAGAGCTCCCTTTAATGGGGCATTCGTTCGAATTCGTCTTTAATCCTAAGCTTATGCTTTTTAAGATCATGGACCATTGTGTAATCAGGGAGGGGTCTGTTTTCCTCTTCTTCGATCTGATGATCGAGTTCTTCGTGCTTTACTCTCAAGGTTTCCAAACGAGCATCCTGCCCCATAGACGAAACTCCTCTCATACTTTGTTACAACACCTCTATCGTAACGCCTCCGGCGAACTCAGCGCCAGAGGCTTACGTAAGGCTCTGTCTTAACTCGATTTTTTACTGGCAATATTGTTACTTATGAAAGCAATAATAGTATGCGCAGTACCGATAACCCAGTGACGGGCGAACCGTACATTCTCTGAAGCCCAGATTTTATGGGCTAGGTGCCAAGCAGTAGAGAGCAAATATCCAGAAAAAATGACCATATCAGCCGCGACTCGATAAGCTTGATTCCTTCACAACGCGGCTAAGCTCAACGCACATATATCGGTGCCTATACACCTCTTCCCAGAATGATTAGACATAGCGATGATCGAAACAGACGATTCCCAGGACCAAATTCAAGAAAAGATCGCCGCTCTAGACCTTGAGCACCGAGATCTCGATGAGGTGATTCAGAATCTAGAAATTCAGGGGGATTTTGATCAACTCAAGCTTTCGAGACTCAAAAAGCGAAAGCTAATGTTGAAAGATCAGATATCCAGCCTAAGCAATAAGCTTCTACCAGACATCATCGCATAGACCTCTATTCACTATGATCTCAATACATGATCGGCCTGGCCAATAGCCTGTAGAGCATCTTGCCCAGTCTCAACTCTAACAGATGCGACAGTGAAGCTGAGTTTCATATCAAGTCCTGATACTGAATATGCAGCATCCTCAACAATGACCCTGACTTTATCCGCAACCGATAAAATGGTGTCAGCATCTTTGTTATCGAGTTGTCCAATCAGGTCATCCGGTTCAGTAAGTAAAGCAGCTATACTTGGCCCTCCGATTAGTCCGATCGGCGCCGCCTCTAGTGGGCTACCCTGAATTTCAGCGATCACGTCTGCCAGTACGGAATTTGCGGCAAGCAACCCGGAACTCTTACGAATATCTTCGAACGTGTTGACATCGATCAGCGCCAACTGCCGGTTCTGACCCTGCAACGGAACGCTGGCCAGCACCCGGTCAAGAGCCTTTACGAAATTGTCCCCCATCAGCAGGGCATCGGGAACACCACTGTCACTGTTCTCAATCGAGGACTCGTAGCGTTTCACTTTCGACTTGAGGTGCTCCACTTCAGAAACCAAACCACCAATCGTGGCCCGTACCTGGGTCGTCATTAGATCGACAGGGATACCAAGAATCGTGATTTTGTCATCTATCGCACGGGCGCTTTCTTCATAAACCTCAGCAACCTTATTCGCTGGAGGCTCATGCTGCTTCTGCTCAGCATCCTGGTGCGGCCGTTCCTCTCGTCTTTGAACGCCAATAATACCGGAAGGAGGCGGGATATCTGACATAATCGAGCTCTACATTCACCTTGGGCAAAAGCCACCACCCTGACACTATAGCACTTCAGCTTGCGAACCGCAGGACCCCTCTGTAAAGTGCGCCCCTTTTTGGGGCTGGAGCGTTCTGACATGAGTAACGCCGTTGTCGGTATCATAATGGGGAGCCAGTCAGATTGGTCCACCATGAGCCACGCAGCAGATGTGCTTGAGGCACTTGAGATACCCTTTGAAACACGCATTGTCTCTGCTCATCGTACTCCCGACCGTCTTGTCGATTTTGCTAAAACTGCCCGTGAGCAGGGACTTAAAGTTATCATCGCTGGTGCCGGCGGTGCGGCACATCTGCCGGGAATGACGGCCGCTATGACCCCCCTGCCCGTGCTCGGCGTGCCAGTTGAAAGCAAAGCCTTGAGCGGAATGGACAGCCTTCTTTCCATCGCTCAAATGCCAGGTGGTGTCCCTGTAGGCACACTTGCGATCGGCCCCGCGGGTGCGAAGAACGCAGGACTGTTGGCTGCTTCAATTATTGCTCTTTCCGACACAGCGGTAACCACAAAACTAGATACATGGCGATCGGAACAAACCGCCGCGGTCGCTGAAACGCCGTCCTCTGAAAATTAAGATCTGGTTCTAAGGACAATGACGGAGCGTATAGACCCAGGTGGGATGATAGGGATTCTTGGAGGGGGACAACTTGGTCGCCTCCTCGCACTTGCGGCTGCGAAACTTGGCTACGGCACGCACGTGTATTGCCCTGAAGCTGACTGCCCAGCGTCCTTCGTCGCCACTCGCACTACTTGCGCGTCTTACGATGATAACCAGGCTCTCGATTCCTTCGCTGCTAGCGTCAACGTGGCGACCTTTGAATTTGAGAATGTTCCTACAGAAACGGTAGAGCGCATATCAAAGTTGGCGCCCGTTCGGCCATCGTGGAAAGCCCTGGAAATTGCTCAAGACCGTGCGAAAGAAAAAGCCTTCTTTACGGACATCGGTGCGGCGACAGCACCTTGGCGGCCAGTCCACAGCCTTGACGACCTTATGGACGCCCTAAAAGCAGTCGACACACCCGCGATTCTAAAAACTGCGCGTCTTGGATACGACGGCAAAGGGCAGATCCTCATTGAAAAGCTAGAGGATGCGGAATCGGCTTGGGTTCAACTCACGTCTGGTCAGCCCCCTAGTTCGACGACAACACCGTTTGCCGTCCTCGAGGGTTTCGTGAAGTTCACCAGCGAAATTTCCGTCATCGCAGCACGTGGACTAGACGGTCAGACCCAGTGCTTTGAACCCGTTGAGAATGTTCACAAGAACCACGTTCTTCACACCACTACGGCGCCGGCAAATATTTCGTCAGCGACAGCGAAAACTGCAATAGGAATTGCCGAACGCGCGGCAGAGGCTTTGAACCTTGTTGGTATTGTCGCCGTGGAGATGTTTGTCACCTCGTACGGAGGAGTCCTCGTTAACGAGATGGCACCCCGTCCTCACAACTCTGGCCACTGGACTTTGGACGCCTGTCAGACGGATCAGTTCACACAGCTGATACGGGCGATCTGTGGGTTACCCTTGGCTGAGCCCCTAAGGCATTCCAACGCTGTCATGACGAACCTTCTTGGCGAAGACATCAACGACATCGACGGATTCTATACAGACCCGGCCTGCCACGTTTATGTCTACGGAAAATCAGAGGCTCGGCCGGGTCGTAAAATGGGCCATGTCACACGATTGAGCGCCCTCAGTTCTATCTAGGAAGACTCTATTCGTCTTCCTTCACCATCTTGAATCCGAGCTGACGGAAAATAAAGGCGACGTCCGCGTTGCCCCATCTCTCAACAACTTTGCCTTCCTCAAAACGGTATATATCGATAGCACTGATCTCATACGGCTCGCCAGTGGGTGGGTATCCGGCAAGTGGTGTATTGAAACTACTTTTGACGATAGTTCGCACAACAACAAAATCATCAGCGCAAAGAATAAGATCATCCTCGAGTACACGCTCGGGGTTATTCTTTAACGACTCTTCCCACATCTTGCGCATATCGTCAGGCGTAACAACTGCGCCAGGCCCACCGGCGTCGTTGTTGTGAGAAATGATCTCATCGGCATAGAACTCTTCAACTCTGCTGCCATCTCTATCGCTGAACAGAACCTTGTGTATTTGCAAATAGGTGTTGAGGTTCTCTGACTCACCATCACAGTAAATCTGGACTTGAGCAGAAGCTGGCGCGGCAAGCGCGGAAACGAGGGCAAGTATGGCGATCTGAATGCGCATCTGTATAACCTTTCAATGTCGGATGTCGATGTCGAAGCATCGTCTGCCGCCTCGACAAACACAAGGGGCGAAGGGCAACGGCAAGAAAGTTATTTTTGAATTTGCTAGGAACGAGCCCATGCACCATTCGTTCCAGCACTCGAGCCCATGCACGTATGATCGGTGAAACGAGCCCATGCACCAAAAAAATTCAAACGAGTACCACAACTATTGGTGAATGTTTGCTGCGGATTATTGAAGCGGTTTACGGTGCTAGGCCGAGAAGACGTCGTCGCGGTTTATCGCGGGATTCATAAATATGCTGAATCCACATAGACATCACGCCAGATAGCCACCCAGCGTCAAACTCCACATTGTCTATGAGGCGGGACACGCCATGCCCCATATCTTCAACGGTCAATGTATGGAGATAGGATTTAATCGAGCCGCCCCTTTCGGATGTCCGCAACACACGCCGCGAATCGTCACGTTCGATGACGTCAATCCACCAGGAGACGGGCGGTACAATTCGGAAATGAGTCAGGGAGACTTCGAGACATTGTCCCGCTTCTAGCTCTCCTTCTGGCAACCCCTGATAACTCAAAAGACTGGCCATAGATTCAGCCAAGCAGTCATAGGAAACGCAACTGCCCCACAACCGATCCGCATCGACCTCATAGATATGTTCTGTACGAACGAGGCGCGACACATTTCCCCCAAAATTAACTCTTTGCGACCGCCAATCGAAGTCGTGGAGAGCGGCTTAGAACATACACCTAGTTTTGACCCGATCTTGAACTGTACTTAAAACACTCTTTAAAATGGCACGTCAATATAAATGCCGCTCAGTTCGACGCCTAGCAGCCGAACCTCAACCGACGATACGACTAGGCCTTTTGGCGTGATCGGACTAGGACTCACAAGTGTTGCTACCCAGCTTTCTGGATATGATCTATGCGCCTCTTAGGCTCTAGCCAAACGACGCAGGCCACCTATTCCATCCGCTGGCTCAGTGCGGACGGCATTCGAGACTATACCGCGAAGGAATTCGAGACGCGGGTCGACTTTGAAAAAAAGGCGTTGTCACAAATCGGCATCCGCCCCGGCACTAAAGTTGGCATTCGAGGTGACAACTCATTCCTCTGGATGGTTAGCGACGTCGCCCTTGCAGAATTGGGAGCGGTTTCAGTCGTTTTCCCGGCAGAATTTAACGATCACGCCTTAGAAGACTTAATCTCTACATACGGGTTGTCTTTTTGCCTGCTATCGGATGCCGCCCCAAAAAATGGGCAAACCCGGTCAGATGTCGCAACAATGGGACAGATCGATCCTAATCGTCATAAAACCAGTGCCGTTGAAAACGACCCCTATCCAGTGACGGACGATGATCATTCTTTCGTGTTCTCATCCGGGACAAGCGGCGCGTTCAAAGGCATGGTCATCTCGCAGAAAGGTATTTTGGACCAGGTCGAAACTTTTTGTGATGCCCTAGGCATTACCGGAGAAGATTGCATGTTGCTTTTCATGCCCTTCTCCTCATTGCAGAATCGCGTGATGTACTATGGCGGCATCATGCGCAACCTTGACATCGTTGTAGCTCCATCCACCCAATTGCTGGATGGGTTGAAACAGTTTCGACCAACATTCCTGGTCGCACCGCCCATATTCTATGAAGCCGTTGAAAAGAGTATCAAGGCGGCACTAGCAAGAACGCCTGCAGTGGCACGAATTGCACTTTTCATCGCATCAGCTCTAGCGCGCACGATACGCATCGTCGGAGGGACAAGCACATCGTCTCGGTTGCTTCATTCCGTATATGCCAAAGCTCACGCAGTTTTTGGTGGCCGCATGCGAGTGATGGTAACCGGCATGGCAAAAATTGGGCCGTCGACTTTGGAATTTTATGAATCTCTCGGGCTTCCCTTAGTGCAAGTTTACGGACTGACAGAATGTGGTGTTGTTTGCGTCAATACGCTTTCAAACAATCAAATAGGCACGGTGGGCCGGCCTCTCGCTGGAAACACCATTTCCATCGCCGACGACGGAGAAATTGTGGTGCATAAAGACGCGCCCCAGACCAGTCGATTCTTTCATTTTGAGGAGTCCAGCGAAGACACCCGTTTCGAAGGTGGTGGGGTCTACACTGGCGACCTCGGACACCTTTCAGAGGACGGCACGTTAACCCTTGTTGGACGCAAAAAATCAACAATCGTGGGGCATTCGGGGGTTAAAGTTCAACCGGAGCCAATTGAGAAGGTCCTTGAAGAAAGTATGCTGATTTCTAAAGCTGTATTGGTTGGCCTCGACAACGGTCGCAGCCTCGGTATCGTTCTACAAACCACACGGCGCCTTACAAAACCTGAACTTGCACCCTTGGAAAATGATGCGCGCAATATCGTCGGTAGTATGGCGACATCGTTCAAAGATCATCTTCGCCTCTCTGTTTGCGATGAAGACTTCACGACCGAAAATGGGTTGCTCACTCGCAACCTAAAAATAAATCGACATGCAGTACGAGCGCGTTTCTTTGAAGGCGCCCCTGCGGCCTAGCGGGCGCGGCGACAACGGATCGACTTATGTTCAATTTTTTTAAACGCAAACGGTCGCGATCTGCATCTGAGGACGTTTCCCGCGTATTCGTCGAGACTTTAGGCATTGAATCAGTCGATCCAGATGCGAACTTTTTTGAGCTGGGCGGAGACTCGATGCTCGCGACCATCGCGGTCACATCCCTTGATGAGGCGGGCTACCCCCTCCCCTCGACAGCGGTGTTCGACTTTCCAACGATAAATAGTCTTGTGCATTTTATTGAAGGTGCGCCACCGTCCGCAGGAAACGCCCGCACTATCCAGGTCCATGCGCGCAACCCCAATGGGGTTACTCGAATGGCGGCGTCCCTTTTGCAAGAACGGCTTTGGCCGTATGAACGCAACCCAGACCCCAAGCGTTTCCAATTGCGCGGCGAAGGCGCGGCCCTTCTTACTGGGGCGCTTGATGTAAGCACATTGGAGGCCAGCATCGGATTGGTCGCGAAACGGCACGAAGTCTTGCGTTCAACCTTTATCGAGGAAAACGGCAGACATCACGTCGATGTGCATCCGGCCGACGCCGTGAATCTAAAAGTGCACGCTGTTGAGGGTGATACACCGGAGGCACGTCGCGCTGATGCTGCTCGATTGGTTGCCGAGGTTACCTCAGGTGTTTTTGACCTCGGGCAGACACCACCCTTTAGATGTGCCGTCATTGAGATTACTGAAATCGAGCATGTTCTCGCCGTTTCCATGCACCACATCATCAGTGATGGATGGTCCATGGGTATATTGGTCGGCGAAATCGCGAAGACCTATGAGGCTTTAACCAGAGGCGACACCCCTACCCTCCCGGATTTGCCCTATCAATTTACAGACTATTCTGCTTGGCATCGGGAGTGGCTCGCGTCTGACGCCGGCCGGGCCTCGATAGACTATTGGCGTGGCTACTTGGATGCCCTGCTATCGGCCCTAGACGTTCAATTACCATGCGATCAACCGCGCCAGTCCGAGTTTAACTTTCCCGTTAGACGGTCGGACGTGCCCCTGGATGCGAGCACTCAGAACGCTATTCGGGCTCTTGCCAAATCCACGCAGACTTCTGTGCACACTGTATTTCTTGCCGGCTTTCTAGCGGCCTTTCAAAGCTTAACTGATATTACCGACTTACCAATCGGCATAATGCACGCCAACCGAAATACACCGGGTACTCAAAATCTCATCGGATTCTTTTCAACCCTGGTTATGCTGCGTTTCCAATTCAGCGGCAAAGATACGTCGCTCTCAGCCCTGGTCGAGAAAGTGCGCGACGCCACGCGTGAGATAGAGCCGCATAGCGGTGTCCCGATTGGTCTCCTTATGGATGAGGATATCGTCGATACTCTGCCTCGCATATTCGTCGACTCTGTCCCTCGTCCAGCGATGCCGTCAATCGAGGGGCTCACGCTTGAGGACTTTCCTTTCGAGCACCCCCCTTTGTTTGCGGTTGCCGACATCGCTGTATTTTTGTTCGACAATGGCACAGAGCTCACGTGTCTCCTTGGTACAAATAAAGACATGTTTTCTGATAGTGCAGCCGAACGTCTGGCAGAGGCGATAGACCAATCTCTTTCCAGTATTGAGCCCTAGACGAGTTGCGGTCGACTGCCTTCAAAGTATCTGATACCAACAATTAGAGACCACTTTCACTTGCTCATGTAAGGACATTTGCCCATGCCCGGACCGCTCGACGGCATTAAAATTCTTGAACTCACAGCCGTCGTACTTGGCCCCTGGGCCTGTCAGATGCTCGGTGATATGGGTGCCGATGTCATAAAAATTGAAGCCCCATACGGCGACAGCAATCGCGCTCTCGGTGCGTTTCGCAACACCAAGGGGATGGCGGCGCTCTATCTAACCTGCAACCGCAACAAGCGCAGTCTTGTGCTTGACCTGAAAAAGCCCGAGGCGCGCGACGCATTGCTCGAGCTTGTCAAAACCGCGGATGTCTTGGTCCACAATAATCGCCCTCAAGTGATGGATAAACTGAAGCTTGATTACGACACGTTAAAAGAGATCAATCCCAAGCTGATCTACTGCGGGTCATATGGTTACGGAAAAAAGGGACCCTACGGTGAAAAGGGCGCACTTGATGACTCAATACAGGCCGTGTCCGGCGTCGCAATGCTCAACAAACTGGTGCTCGGGGAACCACGCTACTTGCCAACTATCGTCTGTGACAAAACAACAGCGATGGCCGTTGTCCAAGCGGTACTGGCTGCCCTATTCCACCGCGAGCGCACTGGCCGGGGGCAGGAAATCGAAGTGCCAATGTACGAAACGATGGTGTCCTACGTTATGGCAGAACACCTGTGGGGCAACGCGTTTGAACCACCGATGGGTCCGCCGGGTTACGTGCGGCTGATGAGCGAGCATCGCAAACCCTACCCGACCAAGGACGGCTATATCGCGATCTTGCCCTATCTCGACGCCCACTGGGAAACCTTCTGCAATCTTGCTGGGCGGCAAGAATTGCTCGAAGATCCACGCTTCAAAACACTGGCTGATCGCGTCGCCAACATCGACGACACCTATCAAGAAACCGGCAAAACGATGCTGACAAAAACCACCAAAGAATGGGTGGATATTTTCGGCAAGACTAGCGTTCCAACAATTGTCGTAAACAGCCTTGAAGATCTAATTCATGACGAGCATCTGAATGCCGTCGGATTCTGGAAATCAATCGATCACCCCACCGAAGGCAAACTGCGCACCCCTGCGTTTCCAATCGCCTTTTCTGACTCTCCGGCTGACATTCGCCGCCATGCGCCCCTTTTGGGGGAGCATACGATTGAAATCCTTTCTGAGGCTGGTCTAGGTCAATCAGCCATAGATGCGATGATCGATAGCGGAGCAACAAAGGTTGCTGGGTAACGATTTAGAGAGGCGCGGTTTGCATCTACCAAAACTTCAAATACTGTTGGATATCGCACAATCAAAAGACACATAGGGGACGACCATGAACAAGCTCTTTGCTACCGCGACGACTATCGCATTCGCTTTGTCCGCCTTCTCTGCAACCGCACAGGTGGCCGACAAAGTTGTCTCTGGTGATGACATTGTCGTTCCGGCTTACATTTCAGACGGATTGAAAAGCAGTAAACGACCAGCAGAAGAAAAAGCCAGAGACGCAAACAGGAAACCCGGAGAAGTAATGGCATTCTTCGGGATTGAGCCCGGCGACAAGGTTTCTGAACTCCTCACTTTTGGCGGATATTACACTGGCGTTCTTTCCGAAATCGTCGGTGAGAGCGGCGTGGTATACGGACAAAACAATGACTGGGTAATGAAACGCCAGGAAGACGGCAAGTCGCCGATCGAGAAGCGCATCGCAGAACACGGGCTAACAAACGTTGTTGATCTTGTTAGTGAACTCGAAGATCCAAAATTGCCGCGCGGCGAGATGGATGCCGTATTCATCGTTCTAATCTATCACGACGCGATGGGCGGCTTTAAAACCAACACGGCTGCTATGAACAAAGCCGTCTATGACTCTCTGAAGCCTGGTGGCATCTACGGCATTATCGATCACCATGCCGCTCCGGCAATGGGCATGATTGACCTAACCAAGAATCACCGCACTGAGCGGCACCTTGTAGTCGAAGAAATTATGAAAGCAGGATTCGAGTTGGCCGGAGAAACCGACGTTCTCGAAAACCTCGATGATCCTCTCGATATCAGCGTCTTTGCCCCCACCATCCGAGGCAACACTCATCGGTTTGTACTCAAGTTCCGCAAACCGTCTTAAGACAATTAGGCGGAGGAGTTACCGTGCCTGATGCGGAAACTCCTCCGACCCAGCCTTAATCGCCGAAATCATGTCGGCTTCAGGAACCACCCGACCGAACGCCAAAGCAAACATCTGCATCGCGCGGTCATGAAAATCAGCTTTGAGATCACCGCAGGTCTCAGGCACGACAAACACCCGATAGTCCATCATCGCCAAATCGCGCACCGTGCTTTCTACGCACATGGACGTGGTGACACCACCGACCACAACACCTTCAATTTTCCACTCCTCCAATATCGCAGGTAGAGGAGACTTGATCATCGCCGAATAGCGCTGCTTCTCGACAATGATGTCCTCCGGCTGGGGGTCCAACGCAGGCATAATTTCCCGGTCCGGCTGATCAGCCCTAAGGGCGTTTTCTTCCTTGAGATTAGGCCGCAGCTCCGACGTCGTCAGGCCGCCGTTGGAATAGTCCGGTGCGAAGGCCATTGTCGTATAGATCACCGGCATCCCAGCTGCACGAGCTGCTATTGCCAAGCGTTTCGCTGAATTCAAAACGGGCTTAAAGCCGGAGACATCAAGGCGCCGCCCCGTGTGGCCATCCGGAGAGCAAAACCCGACCTGTAGGTCTATTAGCAGCAGTGCTGCGGTCTTGGTGTTGAAGTGCATGACCGATACCTCTTGCAATGGATCACTAGATTTTCATGTTACGGGTCCGTTTTGACAGGACAACCCCACCCAGCCTTGGCATGATACATGCCTCGTCGTTCTAGGGGGGTAGCCATGTTGGGTCGCCATTTTTCTGCAATTGCCATTGCTGTGTCTCTAACTTTCTGTCTGACCTCACCCCAGTTAAGCGCAGCTGGCGTGACTCCCGGGGCTTCGATCACAGTGCCGGAATTCATGAAGAACGCACTTCAGGCGAAGAGCAGGCCCGACGAGGATAAAGATCGCGATGCTGGCCGACGCCCAGCCAAAGTTATGGCGTTCTTTGGCCTTGAGCGCGGCGATACGGTTGCTGAGTTCATGGCCTCGCGCGGATACTACGTCGGCGTGCTGTCAGAAATGGTTGGCTCCGATGGGACCGTCTACGGTCAAAATAATAGTTGGCTAACTAATCGCATCACAGAAGGCACTCCTTTGGGCCCCCGGATTACTGCGTCAGGTCTGACCAACGTTAAAGAGTTGATGTCGGAACTAGAAAACCCTCAGATTCCCGACAATACGCTCGATCAGGCCTATATGATTTTGTTTTATCACGACACTTACTGGCTGGAGATCGACCGAGCGACAATGAATAGAGCGATTTACAAGGCGCTTAAGCCGGGCGGCATATTCGGCATTGTCGATCATCATGCCGCGCCTGGAATGGGCATCAGCGATGTCCGTGGCAATCACCGCATTGAACGTCATGTCGTCGTTGACGAGGTCACTGCAGCGGGCTTTGAATTGGTTGGCGAGACCGACGTCTTAGAAAACCTTGAAGACCCGTTAAATGTGATTGTCTTTCAACCGGACCTGCGCGGCGACACGCATCGCTTCGTGCTCAAATTTCAAAAGCCCGAAGGCGGTTAGACGGTCCGCCGAACCCGCCTGAGCAGATTTAACGGATTGGGCAACCGGGACACGGCCTCTTTAAGGCGCGCCTGAGCTTTGGGCACGTTCATAACGTCGGCAATGCGTCGGTCGAGAAACGCCCATGTATCGGCGCACCCTTCAGAACGATCTTCAAGCCAAACCAAAAGCGTTGAGGTATAGACCGCCGCCAACAACCCGCGCTTAGTGTAAAAGTTATAGTCTGTCGCGCGGTCCCCTGCAGCACGCCACATCGCGTCGACCGTCGCATACCCACCGCGCACGCCATCTTCGGCGTGGCCAGGCAACACCGAGAGTGCGAGTGCGCGGCGCACCGCCTCCCGGTGGAGCGTCCAGCGCTCCAGGCGGGTGCGCACAAGCAAAGCAATGCGATCGCGAATACGCAGAGTTTCAAGGTCGGTTTCGGCGAGATCCTCTATCATTGTCCGGTCCGCCATTTGGAGCCAGTGGCGAACCGCAGCGCGCGGGCCGTCAGGAAAAAGGACATCCACGTCGGCCGGTGTCAGTCCCGCGTCGGTCGCGCCTCGATTCAATGCCTCAAGGCTCCAACCATCGAAGGGTATATGCGGCAGAGCCGCTAAAACGACGGCATCGCGACGGACGTCCTTATCCGTCATAAGGCTGGTTCCTCGGCGTTCGAGGCCGGAGTCTTTTCAACCGTTGCTTCTCCACCCTCGTCTTCCTGTTTTTCGTCTTCGACCTCGTCGTCGTCCTGCGCATCAGTGAAGGATAGGGTCGCGATATCGATCATCCGCATTGGGTACAAGACACCGTCCAAGTGATCCGTCTCGTGCTGAACAACGCGAGCGTGGAACCCTTCTGCAGGGCGTTCTCGTAGCGATCCATCAACGTCCTGATAGGAGTACTTGATCTGTGTCCAACGCGGCACTACGCCCGTCAGATAGGGCACGGATAGGCAGCCTTCCCAATCTTCAGCCATAGCATCTGAAACCGGTTTGATGACCGGATTGATCATCACGGTCATGGGAACAGCGGCGCCGCCGTCTCGACCTTCTGGAACAAAAAAGATAACGATGCGCAAGGGCACATAGACCTGCGGAGCCGCCAAACCAACACCACCGGCATGAACCATGGTCTCCTTCATATCGTCGATGAAGGTATGCAGCTCCGGATCATCGAAATTGGTGACCTCGTGGGCGCGTCCCTTGAGGATTGGATGCCCCATGCGGGCAATATCTAAAATGGCCATGTGCTGCTGAATATTCTGAGTGTGGGGACGACCTACGGTGGCCGCCTCGGATTGGTCATCAATATAGGAGTCCTGAGGCCGTGGGCAAATGGGTAATTGCTTAGAAAATAAGCCGTTTCGCGCCTGCCCCGCTCGGCGAACAGGCCTTCACAAGGCAGATTCCCTATGATATACACCGCGCCTTCTGGGATTGGCTTTGATTAAGGCCGCCCCTAGCGAACAATTTAGTTAAAAAAGGAGACGAACCCTGGTTCAGGTCGTCGTACGCGATAACAATGTCGATCAGGCGCTAAAAGCCCTGAAGAAGAAGATGCAGCGGGAAGGCGTATTCCGCGAAATGAAGCTCCGTAAGGCCTATGAGAAGCCGTCGGAAAAGCGTGCCCGGGAAAAGTCCGAGGCCGTCCGTCGTGCCCGTAAGCTTGAGCGTAAGCGTATCGAACGCGAGGGCTTTTAGGCCCGCTTCCGGCCCGAGCCACTTTGGATCGGGAATACACATACACTTTTTTGCCGGCGCGGCTTGTCAAAGCTGCGCCGTTTGCATTTGGACCGCTTCAGGCCGAACAATAGCCGCCATGCCGTAATTTGAGCGCCGTATGATGAGCTTATGACTGATCCCGATACAGATACTCTAGCCATACGAAGAGCCGGTCCTGACGACCTTGCAGCGGCGACGACGCTCGTCGAGCACGCCTGGACCGCAACCAACGCCGAATTCTTACCCTCAACCACCATCACCCTCCTCACAGCCGAAAACTCTATCGCCGGATTAATCGCAAGCCGGAGCCAAGAGCTATGGCTGGCGGAGCACGTGGGCGACCTTGCCGCCGTCCTTGGGGTCGATAGCAATGGCTATGTATGGGCTTGCTACGTCCACCCAGACCATCAGCGTAAAGGCATCGGGCGGGCCTTGATGAACGCAGTTAAGGCGTACTTCGAAGATAAGGACGTGGCATGTCTTCATCTCGACCTGATAGACGGCAACACAGCCGCTCAGACCTTTTATCTAGCGCAGGGTTGGGTCGAAGAAAGCCGCCGGCCCGAACCCCTTCCCGGCCACATGGCCACCGCAATTCGCCTCGTCTACGCTCTCTAATACTGATCGGTATTCTTGGATGCGTCGGTATCAGCGGATATGATAGCCGCTCCCAATAAACCTTTACTCGATAATCTGGAGACTGAAATCAATGTCTAACGCAACGAAAACTATTGCTGTGATTGGAACGGGCCGCATGGGCGGCGCAATTGGCGGCCGACTTGCGTCACTGGGCCACACTGTTGTTTACGGATCGCGCTCTCCGGATAGCGAAGAAACAGTCGCTTTGGTTGAGAAAACCGGTGACGGCGCCACCGCAGCCAGCCCGTCTGAGGCCGCAGCAGCGGCTGATATTATTGTATTCGCCGTGCCCTGGGCCGGTGCTGAAGAGGCCGTAAATTCATTGGGTACGGTAGATGGCAAGACCATTATCGACGTCACCAATGCGTTATCCTTCGGTGCGCATGGATTGATGGAAATGGCGTCCGACACCTCGTCTGGCGAAAGCATCCAGAAATGGCTCCCCGGTAGCACAGTCGTCAAGGCGTTTAACACGGTCGGCTTTCATGTCATCGCTAACCCTGATGCCGCGGGTGGGCCGGTTTCTGTTCCAATCGTCGGTGACGACGCAGACACCAAAACGGCAGTGGCAGACCTCGTCCAAACGTTCGGTTTTGAAACGATAGATGTTGGGCCCCTTGTTCATGCCCGCGCCTTGGAAATGATGTCCATGATCTACATCGTGCCGTACCTGCAAGGACGGAAGGAAGACGCCTTCGAATACTACTTACGACGGGGCGCTGCACCGAAAGTCAGCGCAGGTGTTCGAGCGGCCGGATAAGGTTGGGCAACAGGTTAGGATCTTAGTATGACAAAGCGTGGCATTGGTTTTGCGATTGTATGTACGTTTCTGATGTTGGGACCTGCAAATGCGGACACAATTGCAGTTATCGGCACAGGCGGCGTGGGAAGTGCTTTAGGCCCTCACTTTGCTGCGGCGGGCCATACCGTGGTTTATGGATCGCGCTCCCCGGAAACCTCGGAAGTACAGGCGTTGGTCAAAGAAACCGGCCACGGCGCGACCGCAACTACACAGGCCACCGCTGCGAAAAATGCCGATATCATTCTGCTGGCCTTACCGTGGGCCCCGACCAAAGCGATTGTAGAAGGCCTCGGGGACTTAGACGGCAAGATCATCATAGACCCGATCAACGCGCTGGCCTTTGGCCCCGAAAAATCTGTCGGACTGGCGGCAACGCCATCTGCCGCTGAACTGATTCAGGCGTGGGCACCCGGTGCCCACGTGATTAAAGCGTTCAACACCCTCACCCGGGCCTTCATGGTCGATTCGACTGCGGCTGGCGGTCCAATAACGATTCCTTTGGCCGGTAATAATGCTGAAGCCAAAGCCCGCGTAGCGGCACTCGTTGAAGCCGTTGGCCTAGTTCCGTTAGACGTTGGACTACTGGATCACGCTAGAGCGGTCGAAGCGATGGGCCAACTCTATGTTGCCCAAGGATACCAAGGCCGTACTCGATATGAGTTTCAATTGCGTCCGCGGTGAAACCTGCGTCTCGGACGGGCCTTTCATCGACGGTCTCAAACCGCTAATTTAACACTTCTGCTAAATTTGGAGATTGGTGATGACCCAATCCAACTACTTTGTCGACCGTGGCATGAATGGCAATACGCCGGCTTTGCCCTTACGGGCTGACGAGAGCTTCGTTGATTATGTCTGCGAGGCCCGCAACGTTCTGCTCCATGCGCGCTGGAAGCAGATGGGAGACCACGGCAATAAAACGCTAAAAGACCGTGGCATCGCCATTGAGCAGACCAACGACTGTGTCGAACAGGTTCGGGACGTCATCTCCGGAGATATGGAATTGGCGAGCTTCCTGCGAATCAAGCGTAGCTACCAGGAAATGTACAAAGATCGAATTATCGGCTCGATCAATACGCAACGCGACGATTGGCTAAGAAAACTGAATGAGGCCGAATTAGAAGGGCCTGGGTCCCTCGCATACGATCGCGACTTTCCCATGCCCGACTACGCAAAGGTACAGATTCATATTCAGCCGCGCGGCTACGTCGGCGATGATCTGGCTGGTCTCTACTATGACTGCGGAACGCAGATTTTCTTTGGCGGCAACAACGCTGGCGACGCTTGGCACCGAGAACTTGCAGAGCGCACGACCATGCCCGAAGACGGCAAAGTTGATCGTATCCTTGAGATCGGCTGTTCGGTTGGACAACTCGCCTGCGAACACAAAAAGTTAAATCCCAACGCTGAGGTTTGGGCGACCGATATCTCAGCGCCCATGGTACGCTATGGCCACTGGCGCGCAATTCAACAAGATCTCGATGTCAACTTCGCGCAAATGGCGTCTGAAGCTTTAGAGTTTCCAGACAATCACTTTGACCTTGTGACTGCTCATATCCTTTTCCACGAAATTCCGAGGCCCGTGATAGAGAAAACACTAGCAGAGGCATTCAGGGTTCTTCGCCCGGGTGGAACATTTGTCCTGTGGGATTTCTCCACCACTTCCGATGATCACCCAGGCTATGGCGGGTTCCTAGGCCTGATGGATTCAGCCGACAACGGAGAACCGTACGCCCCAGGCTTCGTGACAATGGGCGTCGAGAAAACTATTGAAGATACGGGCTTTGTTATTCGCTCAATCGGAAGCCCAGCACAAATGCATGATCGTGTTTGTGACAAACCCAGCCCAAAAAGCAATTAGGAAATAACAATGAAATTGCGCCGTTCTTTTGCCGCCGCTCTCGCCTGCCTATTTATACTATCCAGCGCGCCGGTATGGGCAGACGTCGTTGCCGTCATTGGCACTGGTCGGATGGGCAGTGCTCTTGGACTCCGATTTGCCGAAACCGGGCATACGGTCATCTACGGTTCGCGCAACCCAATGTCTGAGAAGGCTGCAGCTGTCGTCACAAAAACTGGCAACGGTGCGCGGGTCGATACATCTGCGAATGCGATTGCCGAAGCCGACATTGTGGCACTGGCGCTACTTTGGCGCGCAACTGAAGATTTGATCAAAGCGAATGTCAGTAATCTGGACAACAAAATCATTTTTGATGTCACCAATGCCCCGATCCGCGCCGTTCAGGCTGACCGAGAAAACGCTGTTGATAGTTCTGCCGGCGAATTGATCCAAGGCTGGGCACCCAACTCCAAGGTTGTAAAAGCCTTCAATACGGTCGGGTACCACATTCTAGAAAACCCGGCACATGCTGGCGGTCCCGTGACCGTGCCCCTCGTCGGCAACGATCTTGCCGCAATGGAACGAGTTGCTGAACTTGTTCAAGCGATGGGCTTCGAGACGATGATTCTCGGCGGGATTGAACAAGCACATGTGCTGGAAGGCATGGCGTCGCTGTATTTTGTTCCTTACGCGCAAGGGCGATACGATGAGGCATTCGAGTATTATTTCCGCAAGGGAACTGCCCCTTCAGGCATTAACTCGTCGCGGGTGCGCGGCGCTGATACCGAATAAATGCGTTCTAGCCTTGCTCAATGCTATCGTCGGCCGATCCGATATACGGCTGGGTAAGACTCTCTGAGACAGTCCAGAGCTTCTCAGCCATGGCCGCGTTTTCCATATTGTGACCAGCGACAACAGGATTGCAGTCCTCAAAATAGAACCCATTGGTTTCGGATAACCCTGGAGCTGTAGCAACATAAGTTTCCGTGGCTGCGCCGGCCTCAACAGATTTAAAGAACGGCAAGGCCCAGCTGAATAGACCGGCAAATATCTTGATATACAACGGATAGTGGCGCCCCAGGTTTGTGTTGATTACACCCGGGTGGATCACGTTCGACGTCGCAGTCGAGCCTTCTAGCCGGCGAGCCAATTCAAGTGAAAACAAACCGTTGGCCAGTTTTGAATGCCCATAGGCGTCGTTGGGGACATATTCATCCATCCAAGTCCCATCCAACTTATCAAACTGAATGCCGTCATCTGGCGCCCATAAATATCCCTGCGACCCGACCGTCACAAAACGGCCCTGGGGTGCTGCCTTAACTTGTTCCATCAATCTGTTGGCCAAAATGAAATGGCCCAAGTGATTGATGACAAAATGCCGTTCAATCCCGTCAACCTGCTGAAGCTCAGGGAGCGCCATGACTCCGGCATTGAGGATCAGCATGTCAATCGGCGTTCCTGTCGCGCCAATAGCGTCGGCACAGGACGCCATCGTTTCAAAGTTCGCTAAGTCGCCGGCAAAAGGTGTCGTTTTTCCATCTACCGAATTACAAGCTTCGGTCGCTTTTTCCATGTTGCGGGAGATGCCGAACACATGGGCGCCCCGAGAGGCCAACACGCGCATTGTTTCGTAGCCCAAACCGGAGTTGCAGCCGGTAATCACCGCTGTCTTGCCCGACAAGTCGAGACCAGCGGTTACCTCATCAGCCGTCGATTCTGCGCCAAAATCACTCATCGGCACGCCATCCGGCCGAATAACAGGGGCTGCTTCTTCCTCATCCCCACCGCACGCAGACAAAGTCGTTGCAGCAACAAGAGCTGTTGTACCCGTGAGAATTTGACGGCGCGATAGGCCGCTTTGGACATCTTGGCTCATGGACTAACTCCTTTTGGGGTCTGACTGGTATCTTGTACGCAGCCCTAGAGTGATTGGACGATTTTTTCCGTCATTTCTTTGGCATCGCCAAACAGCATCATGGTGTTGTCTCGGAAGAACAATTCATTATCAACGCCCGCATAACCTGCAGACATTGAGCGCTTTACGAATAGAACCGTCTTCGCTTTTTCAACATCAAGTATCGGCATTCCGTAGATCGGACTTTGCGGATCGGTCTTGGCGACAGGATTGGTGACATCGTTCGCTCCGATTACATAGACCACATCTGCAGTACTGAATTCATTGTTGATCTCTTCCAGTTCGAAGACTTCGTCATAGGGCACGTTGGCTTCTGCGAGGAGTACGTTCATATGTCCCGGCATACGTCCGGCGACCGGGTGGATAGCATAGCTCACATCCACGCCTTCAGACTTCAATTTATCAGCCATCTCGCGCAACGCATGCTGCGCCTGAGCAACAGCCATGCCGTAACCTGGAACAATAATCACCTTAGAGGCATTGCTCATAATGAAAGCAGCATCCTCGCCAGCACCCGATTTTACACTTCGATCACCGGTCGCAGCGGCCGGTCCGGCGGACGCATCGCCGCCAAATCCACCGAGGATGACGTTCACGATAGAGCGATTCATGCCCTTACACATGATGTAGGACAGAATTGCACCAGAGGATCCAACCAGTGCGCCAACGATAATCAGGAGAGAATTACCCAGGGTGAAACCGATGCCGGCTGCCGCCCAACCCGAATAGGAATTGAGCATCGAAACCACGACCGGCATATCAGCGCCGCCAATGGGGAGAATAAGAAGAAAGCCAAGCGCAAAGCTCAAAAGAGCAATCAAAAGAAACAGTGACACGCTTTCTGTGTTGCAAAACCAAATCACGAGAACGAGTAAAGCGATGCCGATCAGCGCGTTGAGCGCATGCTGGCCCGGAAAGACGAGTGGGTTTCCCGACATCAGGCCTTGAAGTTTCGCAAAGGCGATGACCGATCCAGAGAAGGTGATCGCGCCGATCGCAAGACCGATCGACATTTCAACCAGACTAGCAGTCTTAATCGAACCGACGACTCCAATACCGTATGCCTCCGGCGCAAGCAGTGCTCCGAAAGAGACAAGCACCGCTGCCATACCAACCAGACTGTGGAAGGCCGCAACAAGCTGGGGCAAGGCTGTCATTTCGATACGCTTGGCGATTATTGTACCGGCGGTCCCACCGACCAAAATACCAACAACAATCCAAACGTATGCCGTCACTTCTGGCGAAATCAAAGTTGTCAGAATAGCGATGGTCATTCCGACCATGCCGAAGGTGTTGCCGCGGCGCGCCGTCTCCGGAGACGACAAACCGCGCAAAGTCAGGATGAAGAATACGCCTGAGACAAGATAAGCGAGTAGTGTAGCGCCTTGTGCCATAACAGTTCCCTACTTCGCTTTTTTCTTGAACATCGCCAGCATGCGCTGGGTCACTATAAATCCGCCGAATATATTCACGGATGCCAGGATCACAGCAAAGAAGCCCAATACCTTTGACGTCGTGAACGCTTCTGGACCTGTCGCAATAAGTGCGCCAACGATGATGACTGAGGACACGGCGTTGGTCACCGCCATTAGCGGCGAATGAAGTGCCGGTGTGACACTCCACACCACATAAAATCCAACGAAGACAGCCAGAACAAAAATAGTGACGAGGTACCAGAACTCGTTTCCACCCCCCGCAGCTTGCGCCTCCATGGCCAACTGCCCTGCCTGGGCGGCCAGCATTTCAGCGCTCTCCGCCAATGTCTCCGCCTGATCTGCCAGTCCTTGAGCAGCCTCGGGAACTGCCTGAGTGTTCATCAGTTGCCTCCTTCACCGGTCAGACGGGGATGTACGATGCTACCGTCTTTGGTCACCAATGTTCCGGTGACAACATCATCTTCCCAGTCAATGACGAGATTCCCTGTCTCTTTGTCGATCATAGGGGACAGGAAATTAAATAGATTTCGGGAATACAGCGCACTTGAGTCTCGCGCCAGTCGGGCCGGCATATTGGCATGACCAATAATCGTGACACCGTTATTGGTCATCACTGTTTCACCAAATTTTGCGCCTTCGACATTACCACCGGACTCAACGGCAAGATCAACGATGATTGATCCCGCTTTCATATCTGCAACCACATCCGCCGCAATCAGCTTGGGGGCCGGGCGGCCCGGAATAAGAGCTGTAGTGATTACGATATCGGCTTTGACGACTTCAGCGCGCACAGCATCAGCTTGCTTCTGCTTAAACTCGTCACTCATTTCCTTGGCGTAACCGCCTTCTGTTTCAGCCGCCTTCATTGCCTCTTCATCGATGACAATAAACTTTCCACCGAGGCTTTCGACTTGCTCTTTTGCGGCATATCGAACATCCGTCGCCATAACGACGGCACCGAGGCGCTTTGCGGTTGCAATTGCTTGCAAACCGGCAACACCTGCACCGAATACGAGAACACGTGCCGGTGCAATTGTGCCAGCGGCGGTCATCATCATCGGCATCGCCCGGCCGAAGGCCGCGGCCGCGTCGATGACGGCTTTGTAGCCCGACAAATTCGATTGCGATGAAAGGATATCCATTGATTGCGCACGGGTGATTCGCGGCATCAGTTCCATCGCAAAGGCCGTTACATTCTGCTTCGCGAGCGCCTCAACAGCATCTTTTTCCGTTAGCGCATGTAGGGCGGAAATAAGAATCGCGCTTCCCGGAAGTCCGGAGACTTCGTTTTCGCCATCCGCGCCTGTCATCGGGCGGGCAACTTTGAGAACAGCATCAGCGCCTTTGACCGCATCGGCGGCTGACTGAGCAATACTGGCGCCCGCGTCCGCGAAGGCAGAGTCAGATATATGTGATGACTCGCCAGCACCACTTTCGACAACGACGCCACACGATAAACCAATGAATTTTTTAACCGTCTCCGGGGTCGCGGCGACGCGGGTCTCCCCTGGTCGACGTTCCTTCAACACTGCGATCTTCATGGCACCCCTGCACCTAAACTCTACACATTCCGTATGCCCTATCCCCTGCCCTTTGTGAAGGGGGCTGAATATCCAGATTCTAGCCCGCCACAGGGCGATCAGCGCGATACCCATAGGGGTGTACCCTCCATAGAAATCCAATACAGTGCGCTCTTCTTAGGCATTAGTATTGAGCGACAGGACACCCACCCCGTATGCGCTACTCCGCCTCACTTTTAGCCGCTGGACTGACGCTTAGCCTTTTTTCCGAGGCGTCCTCAGCCGCGTCTCTCAATACTTTGTCGGAACGCCTGGCCTACGATCTGAAGGTCGGCGGCCTACACGTGGCCGATTTTCTCGCTGAATTCGACGAAAATGAAACCGGCTACCGGACAACTTTGACCATGGAAACACGCGGTATGGCGCGTTGGTTTCAAGACTTCCGGGCAGAAGTCAAAGGTGATGGCACCTATGTTATTGAAACCGGTCAAGGGCCGACACCAGTCCCCCGGCAATTTGATCGCGCCTGGGCCGCAGAACAAATCTCATCCTCACTAACAATTGCCTATGATCCGGGGACCGGGTTAGCGCGCCCTTTAGAACGGACGTTCAATCCACAAACCGGCGAAGACATTGCCCTCGATGATCTGGACTGGAATCGCGGCAGAAAAGCCCCACTCCCCGTCCCGGACGACATGCGCGTCGGTGTATTTGACCCGATGGCCGCCTTCGTCGCTGCCCGAGGACAAATCGTCCATCATCGAGAGAAAGAATTTCGCATCCCGATATACGATGGTCGCCGACGCTATGATTTAGTCGGGCGTGTTGAAGCCCCCCGGTTATTTTGGATCGGCGGAGAAGATGTGGAGTTGGTGCCCGTCCTTGCCGGTATTGAGCCCGTATTCGGCTTCGACCGCGAGCGCACGGAAACGATGCAGGATAGCGGTGGCAAAATACTCTTTAGCCCCGACGATCGTTTTATCCCGGTCCAAATCATTCTTGAGGGCCGCGCCTTTACGAGCGTGATGAATCTTACGGCGGACTGTCGGGTCGATACAGAGACCTGTGCCCAGATTGCAGAGGCCGGTGCCGCGGCAGCGGAATAACAATGGACCCCAACTTGGTATTTCCGACCCGGGTATTATTTAGTGAGCCGTGGGAAGTCCGCTTTGTCGTCAGCGCGATGGTTGTTTTGGTCATCTTAGGACTTTCGCTGCTTCGGCTAAATCGCCGCCGACCAGCCGACATCTATGATCCACAACGGGCCTGGTTGCGCGCCGGACTATACTTCACCAGCTGTTTTCTCATTTCGTGGGCGGCCGGTATCCTACCCACACTCCGCTCTTCTCCCATCGCCAGCGCCGGCCAATTGTCAGACCCGGTCTGGTGGTTAGCAACAGTCGCCCTCACCGCCGTCATTGTGTTTGGCTATGGCGTCGTCTGGCGTAAAGGAACCGTTCCGCACGGCAGACCATTGTTCATCCTTCCTGTTCTTGTTTTTGGAATTCTCTGGGGACTAGCAACTGGCGAGTTGTTATTGAGCGTTTGGTCCCTGATCGAGAAAACCGGATTCGGCCCGGTCGCGGCGGCTGTGGGCACGTTTCTGGTTGGCGGTAGCTTGAACGGTTTATGGCACTCTAAATATTGGGACAGCCGGGTTTCGCCAGAGCACAACATCCTAGAAACCAACAAGAAAAAAATTCTGCTGGCCCATTTCCCGAACCTGATCTTCAGCTTGGTCCATCTTGCCGTGTTCTCAAACCCGTACGTATTCGTGTTCGGGCAAGTGCTCGCCCTAACCATCTCGACATGGGTTATGCACTTTCCCCCATTCTGGGGACCGAATTCGGCTATGGTGCCTCAGCACAATCCAGAAGGCAGGCCACGGGCTGAGATAACCAGCCCCTAAGAAAGTAAAACTATGACGGAGAGATTCCCAGTTGGGTCCACTGCCTACACCAAGGATGGACACCCCTACACAGTTGAAGAGGTTGCGGGCGGAATTGTCTATTGCTCCCTACCCAACGGCACTGAAACTGATTTTCCCGAAAGCTCTCTCTTGACTGAGCAAGAATGGGCTGGGCGATCTGGTGGGCAGGACGATGTTGTTTACGGCCGAATTAAGCGCGCCAAAGCATATGAGGCACCAACAGCAAAATTGAACCGCGCAGCATCCGAAAAAATTCTGACGCGAGCGGAAGGATTGTCTCCCGGCCTTCTCGATTTCGCCGCCTTTTCAATCGGTGCGCGCAATCTGTCTGAGAGCGGTCATGAAGACCTTCTCGATGGCTTATCAATTGTAAAATGCCGTGATGTTTTTGACTCTCATACACCAGAGATACGAGCTGGCGCACTTGCCAACTTTCTCGGTTCAAAAGCCGACGTCTTCGTCGGCATCGCAGATCTTGGCGATAACTTGATGCGGGCAATGATCGACAAAGGAATGGCCGGTCATGCAGCTGCGTTTGAGGAGTTCTGCGACCGTCCGCGGCGATAAGAAAAACCCCGCCTCAATCAAGAGACGGGGTTTTCCAGTTAGACAAAGGTTTTAGAGCTTAGCGCGCCATGGCTTCTTGTGATGGTGCGTCACCGCGAATTTGTTCCGGTGTCCACTCCCACGGGTACTGTTTCTTAGCTGGCTCACGGACAATAACCATCGGGGCTGGCCCCGGGGTGGCCGTCATAAACGCCCAAGCTTTCTTGGCAAACTCAGGGTCGTTAACGTCAAGCGCCTGTTCCGGCATGTCGACGTAAGGGTCAGTCTTGTCATCCCCGCAAACCGTTATGTTCTTGAAGTGCATAACCCGGCCCACATCCTTGGGAATGGTTCCGCGAAACTCAAAACTTGCCCAACCGTCAGAGGGCACGGGATCTCCTATCTTGGTCCAGACAATCTCACCGATCACTTCGCTGACTTCCCGACCGTGAAACATGATCGGTGTTTCAAGCTCTTTCATTTTGTATTCGATCTTCCAGCCAACTTTGTCGTTAGCTTTAGCATCGGTAATGCCATCTGGTACCTGAAGACGGGCGGCAGTCACGGGTGCGCCTTTGCAGCCGTGATTGACGTTGAGTACCATCGGGAACAAATGCCCAGCCGGTGCTTCGCTAACATTCAGCACATTGTGGGCAGAAGCCGTTCCGGCCGCACCCATGGACAGGCCAGCGCATAAAACCGCGCCGCCCAGCGTCGTCATCAATCGGGTCTCGAAAGTCATTGCATTCTCCCCTGTGGCCCAAATCCGCGGCCAAATTAATTGAAATACGGGTCTCACCTATCAAACTGAACATACCTTGAGACCATCTCCGCTCGCGGTACACCTCTAATATTAAGGCGAGATCGTATCACGACCATGGACAATGAGGCCGTTTGGACGCTCAACAGCAGCGATTAACTGTGGCGATCCGCCATATATTCTGGGAAATCATCCCGCGGCTCGGTCCAATTGTCCGTATCAAAAATCTCCGGAGTCTGGTCCTCGAGGGCTTTGCGGTAGGCCGCCGGGATTTCTTCCGGCCCACTTATTTTAGCACCATAGGCCCGCCCCCATGTTCGCCCGTCTTGGCCGCCCATGCCCCACCAGGGGTGCCAACTCACAAGGTTCTGGAATTGAATGTGAGATTGAATACTGGTGATCTCTCGATTCACCACGTCTTTCAAGTTGGCAAAGTAAACATAGTGGGAATCCCACCAATACGTATCGCCGGCCGATTCCTTGGGAAACTCTTCAGGACGCATCGGGTTTGGAAACGAAAAGGCTGAAGCACTCGGGATCATAACCGTATCGCCAAACACCTGCAGTTGCAGCGGCTTTGGTTTCAGGGTCGCCAGGTCACCAGTGACCATACCGTCCGGTCCTATTTCTACAGACAAGGGCCCACCGATAAATCGCCACGGCTTACGCTTCTCGCCGGTCACTGGGTTTTCCCAAACCTCGAGCACTTCATCGGAGTCAAACTTCGTATAGACGCCCGTCTCAAACACTTTGGCCGCTTGGTTGCCGTTCGGCAGTGTCCGCCATTTACCGACGTTGAAATTGCTCATGGTCGCAAACGGAATCAGATTGCCCGCGTGGGTGTAGCCATAGAGATGCAAGCGGAAAAAAGAATAGATTGTCTCTTCACCGGACGACCCTTTCATCGCCGATTGAATGCGCACCCGCTCAGCCGGGTCTTCCCAATTCAATTCAGCCGGAACAGAGGCGGCCATGGATGGCATCGCCGGTGTTGCTGCGGCCGCAGCGCTGGCCGCAAACAAAAAGGTGTCGCGGCGGCTCAAGGTCGATAGGTCTGGCATCGGTCTCTCCCAAAAAAGTTCGAGAAAACCTAGACCAGCGACGCAAGCAGACACGAGGCCTTAAGCCCCTTCCTCCAGCCAGTGAACAAGATCATTGGCTTTCAGCGCTTTCTTTTGCCGTTTAGCCAATATCTTGGGGTAAAACGACGCTATGGTGTCATGAAATAAGCGATGCCAATTGACCTCGGCACCAAGGCGCAAGAATACGGACCCGAGACCAATGGCAGCGCGATCCATCAGCACAAATTCACGCGGTGGCTTTACGCCGCCAAGACGACGAAGTTCGCTGTGTACTTCCATAGCAACTTCGCGGCCATAGTCAGTTGCGTTCGTTTCTTCGATGAGCCGTGGACGATCTTCCAAAAGCGGTGCGTAAATAAACGAGGCCCAGCGACTTAAGGTGTCGATCACTTCATCATCGAGCCCGACAAAGCCCCACGTCTCATAAGCATGGACAGCTAGATCACGATCACCACTTTCGACAGCGCGATATAGGTCAATAACACCGTTTATGAACTCAGGCCGGAATACGCGGATACAGCCGAAGTCCATCAGGTTGATTGAGAGGTCATCGCGGACGGAGTAATTGCCCAGATGCGGATCACCGTGAATAACGCCGTACTGGTAGAGCGGCACGTACCACGCCCGGAACATGTTTTCGGCGATGGTATTGCGGTCTTCCAAACTTAAGTCTTGCAGATCCGCTATACTGGTCCCCTGTTCCCAACTCATGGTGAGAAGACGCTCGGTAGAAAGATCATCATGAACCGTGGGAACACGCACGCCGTCGGTTTCCGACAACATATCACGATAGAGATAGAGATTTCGCGCTTCGTTGACGTAGTCGAGTTCTTCCCGAAGGCGCGCTGCAAGTTCGGCGTGAATTTCTGACGGATCAATGGCTTCATCATAGCGGCGATAAAGCGAGAAAATGAGTTTGAGCTGTTTAAGATCGGCTTCAACGACGGACGACATATCGGGGTATTGCAGCTTGCACGCCAATGGCTCGCCATCGAGTGATTTTGCTTTGTGCACTTGGCCAAGCGAAGCTGCTGCAGCCGCCTCTTTGTCAAATGTTTTGAAGCGGCTTTGCCAGTCCGGGCCCAATTCAGCGGTCATGCGACGCTTTACAAAGGGCCATCCCATATGCGGTGCGTTGGCCTGTAGCTGCGCCAACTCCCTGGCGTATTCTTTGGGCAAGGCGTCAGGAATGGTCGAGAGTATTTGCGCCACCTTCATCAATGGCCCCTTCAACCCACCGAGGGCAGCCCGCAAATCTTCCGCCCCCTTTGCAGGATTAGCCTTGAGGCCAAAAACCCGTTGGCCAGCAACGCGCGCCGCAAGCCCACCTACAGCACTGCCGACCTTTGCGTAACGCTTGACGCGCCCCGGTAAGCTGTTGTCTTCAGATGAGCTTTTTCTATTTGGCGCCATGATGGCTTATGCGACCGTCTCGAGTTCATCAATCAGACCGGTCAGCGTTTCCATCCCGCGTGCCCAGAATGCTGGGTCTGAGGCGTCAAGGCCGAATGGCGCAAGCAACTCTTTGTGGCGCAACGTTCCCCCAGCCTTAAGCAGGTCGAGATATTTACTCTCGAAGTCTGGCACCGTTCCCTCTGTGTAGACCTTGTACAGAGAATTAACGAGGCAGTCCCCAAAGGCATAGGCGTAAACGTAGAATGGAACGTGGATAAAGTGGCTAATGTACATCCAGTAATATTTGTATTCGTCATCAAATCGAAACGCGGGGCCGAGGCTTTCAGCCTGTACGCTCATCCAAATTTCGCACATTCGGTCGAGCGATAGCTCACCTTCGCGCCGCTCATCATGAATAATCTGTTCAAATTGATGAAAGGCGATCTGCCGGATCACAGTGTTGAGCATGTCTTCAACTTTTCCGGCCAATAGGGCGCGACGTTGGTCGGGCCGCTCCTCTTTCTCCAGCAATGATCTAAACGTCAACATTTCGCCGAAAACGGACGCTGTCTCCGCTAGGGTCAGCGGCGTTTCGCAGAGCAGCGTGCCCTGATCTGCTGCCAGAACCTGATGAACGCCATGTCCGAGTTCATGAGCCAACGTCATCACGTCACGCGAGCTGCCCAAATAGTTGAGCAATATGTATGGATGAGCGGACGGCACTGTCGGGTGAGAAAAGGCGCCTGAAGCCTTACCCGGAGATGCCGGTGCATCGATCCACCCCTTATCAAAAAACGGCTCAGCGATTTCTGCGAGCGCTGGGGTAAAGTCACCATACGCGTCAAGCACCGTGGACTTCGCCTCATCCCACCGAATAACGCGATCCTCAGCGGTTGGTAGCGGTGCGTTTCTATCCCAGTACTCGAGCTTATCTTTGCCAAACCACTGTGCCTTTAGCGCGTAATACCGGTGGGACGTATCCGCGTACGCACCCTTCGCAGCTGAGACCAAGGCATCAACAACATCGTCTTCAACCAGATTTGCTAAATTGCGAGAAGATACAGGCCGTGGATACGTGCGCCACTCGTCTTCAATCGATTTGTCTTTGGCCATCACATTTGTGATGTAGGCAAAAAGACTGCCTTTATCACCAAGAGCTGTGCCTATGCCTTTTGCTGCTATCTTACGCCGCTCAGGCTTAGGGTCGGACAATCGATTGAGAGCTTCGGTAAGGGTAAGTGTTTCAGAACCGACTATGCATCGAATAGAGGCCTCGGTTTCATCGAACAGACGCGTCCACGCCGCCCGGCCACTAACATATTTTTCGTGGAGCAACCGTTCAAGATCATCACTAAGCTCATGATCCTTGTAGACCCGTAAGTCTCTTAGCCATGGTCGGTACCGCCCGGCAGTTGGATTCGTTAACTTTGACTCGAGCTCTTCGTCGCTGAGTCGATTGATCGCCAACGTAAAAAATAGAGTTTTACTCGAGAGCGTGGTCATACGATCTACTGTATTCTGATAGAATCGCCCCCGCTCAGGGTCGCCAACGTTCTGGCTTTGATATAGCTGTGCAAAAGACCCGATCCGTCCCAACAAATCGCTGATTGACTCGTATGCAGCGATAGCCAGGCCAAACGCTTCACTATCGAGGTCCGAGACCTTGCCAGCGTAGACTTTCTCGAAGGACTCGATCTGCCGTGCAATCTGGCCAAAAGCGTCCTCGAGATCGTCTCCCTCAGGACCAGAGTAGAGGTCCTCAAGCGACCAAACCGGCAGCGAACCAAATTCCTCAGTCTCGGATGGGGCCGCGGACATATCGTTCATAGCGTCTCCTAAGCCGCCAAGAATCGGCGGTCGTTGAAAAGAGATATAGGCAGAGTAAAGCATTTCGCCAACCAGGAGTTCGCGCATACTGGTTTCCCCTGCCCTGGCATCGTAGAGTTGAGCTTCGACAGGGGATTCTTTAGGCAACGAGGGGAACGCGGTGGCCGAACGGGCGATCGACGCACGAGAAGTGCGCAATCTTGTGACTTTGTTTTTCGACCAAGCTGAGCGCTTTGCCGATGAACCCTTTGTGTGGGCGAAGCGTGATAGCGCGTATTCAGCCCTAACCTGGCGTGAAACCGCGGACAATGTATTGGCGGCGGCGAATGGTCTGGTCGCCTCAATGGCGATAGAGCCCGGCGATCGCGTTATTATTGTTGGCGAAAACAGACCCGAATGGTTGATCGCGGATCTCGCGGTAAAAGCTATTGGCGCTATATCAGTGCCGACTTACACAACCAACACAGCTGTAAACCACCTTCACGTCATCAACGATTCAGGTGCAGAAGTCGCAATAGTATCGACCCCTGCCCTCGCTGCACCCGTCATTGCTGCAGCGGCTGAGGCAGACCACAAACTGAAAGTTATTGTCTTTGACGATGCAGAGTCGGTCATTGATTCAGAGATAGAAACCAAAGCTTGGTCTGATGTCCTCGACGCTGGGCGTGGTCGCGGCATACCCGAACACGTCGCTACCGCCAAGCGCGAAGATATGTGCAGCATCATTTACACCTCAGGCACCGGCGGGCTACCCAAAGGCGTGATGCTCACACATGGTGGCATTCTGTGTAATTGCGATGGCGCAACTGAGATCGTCAGAGAATTAGGGCTAGGAGAGGAAGTTTTCCTATCTTTCCTGCCTCTATCCCATGCCTACGAGCACGTCGGCGGAATTTACTTCCCTATCTGCCTGGGTGCGCAAATCTACTATGCAGAGCGCGTCGATACGCTGATCAATAATATGGCTGAGGTGCGCCCTACCATTATGACGGCTGTACCACGCCTGTACGAAACTATGAGAAGCCGTATTCATCAAGGCCTAAAAGGCCAGAGCACTTTTCGTCAAAACTTGTTTGAAAAAACACTGGCGCTCGGAACTAAACGCTACGAGAACCCAAAGGGCTTATCCTTATGGCAAAAACTTACGGATGCCATCTGTGAACGTCTCGTCCGCAAGAAAATACGAGAACGGTTTGGCGGCCGGCTTAAAGCCCTGGTATCCGGCGGCGCCCCGCTGAACTATGAAGTTGGCCTATTCTTCACCGCCCTCGGCGTTCGAATTCTCCAAGGATACGGCCAGACGGAAGCCTCCCCCGTAATCAGCGCAAACGTGCCGAGCAAGCTCAAGCTTCATGCTGTCGGGCCGCCAGCGCGCGGGGTTAGCGCTAAAATCGCCGACGATGGCGAAATTTTAGTCAGCGGTGAAATGGTGATGCTCGGATACTGGAATGACCCTGATGCCACCATCGCGACCCTCAGCGAAGATGGATGGCTCCATACCGGGGACATCGGTCATATCGACGAGGATGGCCACATTGTCATCACCGATCGAAAAAAAGATATCATCGTCAACTCAGGCGGCGACAATATTTCGCCTCAGCGCGTCGAGGGTATCCTTTGTCTCGAAGAGGAAATCGAGCAAGTAATGGTATTCGGCGACAAGCGTCCCTACCTAACAGCCGTAATCGTTCCGGACCCGGATTGGCAAAAGCGATGGGCGAAAATGAACGATGCAAGCGGTGATCTTGCGGAACTTATAAAAGACAAAAGGTTCAAATCAGCAATCAGCGATGCCGTTTCTAAATCCAACAAAAACGTGCCGGTGATCGAGAAAGTCCGGAAATTTATAGTCGCGTCACATCCATTCACAGTCGACAATGGACAAATGACACCCACGCTTAAAGTAAGACGCCACGCCGTGATGCGTGAGTTCAGGGAAGACCTGGAAGCCTTGTACTAGGCCTCGCCTAGGGCTCGGAGATAGGTATCCAACAGCGCTTCTTGCTCTTGCCGCTCGTTCTGATCCAGTTTCCGTAAAGCGACGACCTTGCGCATGGTCTTGGTGTCAAAACCCGAAGATTTTGCCTCGGCATAGACCTCTCTCGTGTCAGCGGTCAGGTTCTTTTTTTCTTCTTCAAGCCGTTCGATTCGCTCGACAAAGGACTTAAGACGGTCTGCGGCTAAACCACCGGTATCGGCCATGAGGCGCTCCTGAATAATTCATACGGGGCTCTAATGGCCCTTAAGGCGGAGGATATAGCAGGTCAGCCCTGTGAAAATAAAGAGGACCGAAGCAAGTTATTTTCCACTCCTAGGATAGAGCCTTCTGCGCAAAAAACGGTTACGTTGCATTGTCGACTTTGCCATATTCAAAGCTGTTGGCCGGGCAGCAATACGATTCCGGTCACTTAGGGGAACGACAAAGAATGACTGAGGCGCCGCGACTGGGACAGGATCAACTAAAAATCCTGCTAGTCGATGACAATATTTTTATCCGCAACCTGATTTCCCATTGTCTAGGACACATGGGTTTTCGTGGCTTGCGTGGATTCTCAAGCGGCATTCAGGCAATAGAATTTATTAAGCCTGCTGAAGAGGACGACGATAGCCAACTCACCAAGGAAGTGGGGCAGGCAGACCTCATCGTGTCCGACCTCATAATGCCTCAGCTCAACGGCATTCAATTGTTGCATTGGGTGCGCACCAACAAAGATAGCCCCAATCGGTTTATGCCCTTCATCATGATTTCTGGCGCAGCTGATCAGAAACATGTCCACGAAGCGCGCGATGCTGGCGCCAACGAATTCGTTGCCAAACCATTCACAATTGGGTCTGTGTTCAGCCGCATACAGGCTGTCATTGATCGACCGCGGCAGTTTGTCGCCACGCGCAATTACTTCGGGCCTGACCGCCGCCGGGTGAAAATCGAAATCCCCGCGAACGGCCCCAAAGATCGAAGACGGCCGGGCGAAGACCACGCGACCGTTGTCTACTCAGCCGACAAAATAGAACGTAAGCCCAAGGGGTCAGATACCTACCTTTTTAAGCTCCCAAATATCCTTAAGCAGAAGATGGGTCTTCATAACTCCACTAAGCCGTTTGAAATGCCGACTGAAATCTTGGCTGAGGCAGAAGAAACGCTTGAACGCGAGGCCGAAGGATTCCTCGACTGGGCAAAAACCTTTCTGGATGATTTGTCTGATAAAGTTGCCCAGGCTCAAAGTGATACGGCGAACCGTGCTGAACACTTGGCTGAGGTAAACCGAATCGCCCATGAACTCCGTGGCCAAGGCGGCACATTTGGCTATCCGCTTATAACGCTATTCGCCAAAAGCCTTTATGAGACAACCGAATATCCTTGCCGTGAAGATGACGCTAATCTGAAAATATGTGTTGCCCACATTGATACGTTACGGGCGGTGATTCGTGAGAAAATCGAAGGAGATGGTGGTGCAATTGGCCGCCAATTGCTGACGTCTCTCAACCAAGCGATTGCAAAATACAGTCGGTAAGTGGATACATGCGACAATGACGGGCGCCTAACTGACAGCTGAAAAAAGCCAGAAAACTGCCCATGTCCGTGAACCTGCTTGACGATTCGGCATAGCGCCGCAAACCAGTTTTGCGAAATTCCAAACAAGAAACTCTGATACACGCTTTCAGGAGGCTCCTGTCTGCCCTAAAACGTGTGCACCGTCGTTTTTGAGAGGTTTTACTCACTTGGTCGACTAAGTGACTGGTCACCCAGAATCTCCCAAAAACTGTAAAAATCTGCGGCACATAAACAGGAGGCAATTTAATGGCCACAAGCAAACTCAAAACCGATCGCCCGACCTATGCATCTGACTTCATTCCGTCAGACGTTGAACGGGCCGTTTTCCTCGGCAATCCGGTTCTCGACAACATGATGACCAGCCTGATCGCTCTTGGCGCTGAAGTGTGGTCGAACCGTCGCCGCATGAAGGTCGTTGAAGCCCTGCTGGCAGAAAAAGGCGTGACCGCCGAAATGATCGAAACTTACATGCCGACGGCCGAGCAAGACGCTGAATGGCAGAAAGACCGTGATCGCTTTATTGATCTGACCTATTCGCCGCTGCTGCGCGAAGGAGACCTTCCCGTCTCCGCCGCCTTCACACGCGAGAACAAGTAAGCCGCACGGCTAGACATCAGGAGAAACACTTATGTTAGATCGTCGTTCCCTTTTTGCTGCGACAGCCGCCGTTGGTTCCTTCGTCGGAGCTGCATTTGGTAGCCGCAAAGCGAATGCAGCAACGCACACCAGCGTTAATCTCACACCGAAAGGTGATCTTGAGCCACGTGGATCGAATGGTCGCCTCGAGCGCCTTCCAACCCTTGACCTTGAGAGCAAGCACGACTTCGTATCGGGCTTTCGTACCTGGCACAACAAGTCTAACCGGGCCGTCAGTCAACGCGTTGAAAAAATTCTCACGGAAAATGGACTTGACCCCAAGGGCAAGTACAGCATGGAAAAAGTCCTGCCGATGATTGAAAACGATCACATGGTAGGGACAAGTGGCCGCACCTGGATCAGCAACCAGCAGGTCACCTGGAAAATCCTGCAAGATCATTTCCACGAAAACGCCGATGCTTACATTGCCGAGATGGAAGCAGCCGACAACGATGGCCCAGGTACACTAGAACTCAACCCAGATATGGAAATTCCCAAGTACACGAAGCACGAAATCCATATTCAACCAGGTGGCTATGTCGGAGACGAATTTGCTGGCCATGTTTATCACTACGGCACCAACAGTTTTTACGTCGGCGCCATCGGTGACAACGAGCAAGATCAAATCCACATCGGCACAGCCAATCGCTTACCAATGCCAGAAGACGGTGTTGTAAAGCGTATTCTGGTTCAGGGTTGCGGCACGGGCCAAATGACGTCGGCTCTAAAAGAACGCTTCCCGGATGCCGAAGTTTGGGGCATCGACGTTGGCGGTCCAATGGTGCGCTACGCTCACATGCGTGCTCGCAACCTTGGCCTAGACGTAAACTTTGCCCAGCGCTTGGCTGAAGACACAAAGTTCCCTGATGGATACTTTGATATCGTCACGTCCTATATCATCAACCATGAACTCCCCCAGGATGAGAACAAAGCGGTTATTGCGGAAGCCTATCGGGTCACGCGCCCAGGTGGATACTATTACCCTGTCGACTTCCGCTCTGGTGGCGACAAAGGCCGCGCCTACGGCCAATACCGCCGCTGGTGGGACCATCGTTGGAATACTGAAGTCTGGAGCCGTGAGTACCATACGCTCGACTTCGACGGCGAAATCGAAAAAGCCGGGTTTACGATGAATAGAGAAACCAAAGCGGCCCTGCCGGGCTTCGGCGCCCGCCACGCCGTCAAGAAAGCCTAAGTCCAATAGATACACTTACGCTTTAACGGTTTAACCCCCGTCTCAGGAAACTGAGGCGGGGGTTTTTCTTGCTAGTTTGATAAGAAAATCCCGCAAACCTGCCTAACGGCTTAACCGCACGCCAAACACGCATACGAATTTACCCGTCAAACACGGTGAACACGGCCATGAGGGTATGGGCATTCGCTTCTATTGATGGCAGAATTTCACCATATTTTGCTACGTCCGGAATTCCACCTTGAACAACAGTTCGGTGGATTTAGCTGAGGAGAATAATCAGATGTTAGACCGCCGTTCCCTGTTTACCGCAACTGCCGCCGTTGGGTCGTTCATAGGCACCGCCCTAGGAGGCCGCAAGGCTCAAGCTGCTACCAGTTACACGTCGAAGAATTTATCTCCGCCGGGTGATGTCAACAAACGCGGCACCAAGGGACGTTTTGAACGCGTTCCTGAATTAGACCTGGAAAGTAAGTGGGATTTCGTCACTGGTTTTAGAAAGTTCCAGCAAAGGTTTAGCCCAATAGCGCGCGCACGTGCTGACAAGATAATGGAAGCCAAAGGTCTCGATCCCAAAATCAAGCTGAGTTATGAGGACGCACTGGCGCACGTTGAAGATGATCATCTAATACAGACCAGCGGCCGCACCTGGATCAGCAATCAGCAAATCACGTGGAAGATATTCCAAGACTATTACCACGAGCATGCTGATGAGTATTTGGACGAAATGGAAGCTGCGGACAACGTGGGTCCTGGCACATTGGAACTCAATCCAGATTTAGAGATTCCGACCTACATCCAGCATGAAATTCATATTCAACCTGGCGGTTATATTGGTGACGCCTTCGCTGGGCACATTTACCATCATGGTACCAACAGTTTCTCTGCCGGCATTCCGTTCCTAGGCGACAACGAGCAAGACCAGATTCCCATCCGAACAGTCGAACGCCTTCCCCTACCAGAAGATGGTAAGGTCATGCGTATTCTCGACATGGGCTGCGGGATTGGCAGAATGACTGTCGCGCTTAAAGAGCGGTTCCCGGAAGCTGAGGTCTGGGGCATTGATGCTGGTGGTCCGTTGGTCCGCTACGCTCACATGCGCTCTAATGACCTTGGAATTGATGTTAATTTCGCTCAGCGTTTGGTTGAGGACACTAAGTTTGAAGATGGCTACTTCGACATGGTTGTATCGTCCATCATCAACCATGAGATTCCTTCCGAGGACAACAAGAAGGTCATCGCCGAGGCTTATCGTATTACACGCAAAGGCGGCTACTACTATCCGATCGATTTTCGGACGCGTAGCGATAAGGATATCGTGATGAACCAGTACCGGCGCTGGTGGGACCACCGCTGGAATTGCGAGCCATGGTCACCTGAATTTGTCGCTTTTGATTTTGAAGGCGAAATCGAAAAAGCAGGATTTGTAATCAACCGTGAGACAAAACCAGCTCAACCTGGCTTTGGCGCTCGACACTCGGTAAAGCCAGCCTAGATAGTATCTAGATAACTGTTTTAAAACCCCGTTTGTGGTTCTCCATGGACGGGGTTTTTTACGACCTCCCAGCCAAACCATTGAACAAACTATTCAACAACACTGATTTCGGCATGCAATGGCTTGCTCACATCAAATTTTTGTTTCTGTTCGTCAGAAGCTGGTGCCTGATGGTTTTCCTTCCAATCTCCGTAAGGCATGCCGTAAACGATCTCGCGCGCTTCATCATAGTCAACGGGTGCGCCATAGTGCTCGGCTGCGGCCTTAAACCACTTAGCCAAACAGTTCCGGCAAAACCCAGACAACCCCATCAGATCAATGTTCTGCACGTCCGTGCGCTTTTGCAGGTGCTGCACTAACCCACGGAAAGCAGCGGCTTCAATTTTCGTTCGTGTGTCTTCGTCCATTGTTTCCTCTTTTTTCTCAGACATTAGTGGTAAGCGATCGCTTGTAATTCCGACTCATCCAAGAGGGGCTTCAATACCGCTTCAAGCAAACCAGCCCATCGTAAAATTCCATTGTCGTCTGTCAGCAAATCTTGGCGGATTTCGATCTGTACATTCGCGAGCCCCTGAGACCCGGCATGAACCTTCAAAGTGTAGCCGTACTCCACGCCTGAATAGGGTTGATTGTCGCCAATTGTGATATCAGCATTTTCAGACAATCCAGCAATAACGGCGTCGCCAAGGCGCCGATCCGCGGCGGCCATCACGCCAATGTGCCAGGGTCGCTCTTCATCTCCGAACTCTGGTGTAAAGGAGTGAATGGAGACCAGCATGGGGCCAGGCCCAGCGCGCCGCAACCGCGCCATCTCGAGACTAATAGCCATGTGATAGGGCCAATAGAATAATGCCGCTCGGTCCGCTCGCTCAGTTTCGCTAAGGTCGTGATTGCCTGGTATCTGAGTTCCATCACTGACGGTTGGCATGGATGATATGTCGCCAAGAGGCCGGTTCGGATCGACAATCAGACGCGTGTACTGGCTAAGCACAGCCGTTGCTTCCAATCGGTTCGCTAATTCCGTCGCAACCAACGCCGCACCAGGATCCCATGCGATATGGCGATCAAGTTCGCCAGCCTTTAATCCCAAACCTTTCATGGCAAAAGGCACGGCGTTGCCAGCATGATCGGCGATGATAAGAATTTCACGTGTGCTGGTGGGGTTTAGAATCAGAACGGTTTCCGGGTCATCTCCCGCTAGACTATCGGGGCAATCGAGAGTGTTTGGGGCGTTCATTCTTCTTCCTGCCGTGTAAATGCTATAACGACGATCATCCTGCTGGTTTCAACCCGCAACACAAGGCGTCTTTTAATGTCCCGTCTCGCCCTGCCCGCGGTCCTACTCGGCGCATTAATTTTATCTACGTCAGCCATTTTCGTTCGCCTCAGCGAAGTCGGGCCGATCGCGACGGGTATGTATCGTATGTTGCTGGCACTACCTGTTTTCTGGCTTTGGATGATCGCGGATGATCGAGCGGCTGCACCCAAGGAGCCTCTTCCGAAAGGCCTACCCAGAAATGGGCGAGACATTATGCTCGTGATCGTTGCGGGACTATTTTATGCCGCCGACTTGGCCGTTTGGCACATGTCAGTCGGTCTCACCACTGTCGCCAACGCGACGGCACTAGGCAATACTGCTCCCGTATTCGTCGCAATCGCATCCTTTATCTTATTCAAAGAACGTATCACGCGCTTATTCTTTGCTGGGCTTATGCTGGCGATGACGGGAACTGCTGTGCTCGTAGCGCGCAGTTTTTCTATTTCCGTCGACAGTGTTGTGGGGGACGCCCTCGGATTGCTCACTGGCGTCTTTTATGCGGGATACATCCTAACGGTCGCCAAAGTAAGAAGGCGAGTGTCGACGGCCGCCGTTCTCGCGATTAGCGGCCTGACATGCGGTGTCGTCCTTGGTCTTACAGCGCTCGTTGTTGGCGAGCAGTTTATACCGATCACGGCCCTTGGCTGGGTATGGCTATTTGGTCTGGCCTATCTCTGTCAGCTAGGTGGCCAAACGCTGATCATCGCCGCCCTAGCCTATCTTCCTACCAGCTTTGGTGCCGTAGCACTTTTGGTGCAGCCCATCGGCACTGCAATAATCGGATGGATTATTCTCTCCGAAGCCATAACGATAGACAAAGCCGTGGGTATTGCGGCAATTCTTGGCGGCATTTGGCTCGCTCGCAAAGGCACGCCAACTGCGGAAAAAAGCTAAGAGAAAATGAAAATCTTCCCCACCCTCTGGCGGGAAGACAAACAGACGCGTACTGTTAACTCATGACACGAGAACGCCGCGCAAAAATCATCGCCACGCTGGGGCCCGCCTCTAGCGATGGCGACACGATCGCTGATCTATACGACGCTGGCGCGGACGTCTTTCGTCTCAATTTTAGCCACGGCAGCCACGACGATCACGCTGCGCGCGTTGCCGACATCAGAGCCCTTGAGAAAGAAGTGGGCCACCCGATCGGAATCCTAATGGACCTCCAGGGTCCTAAACTCCGTGTTGGAACCTTTGCCAACGAGGAAGGCGTTGTTCTGAAGAGCAATGCCACATTCCAGCTCGATATGGACGACGCGCCGGGCGATGAAAACCGCGTTGGAATGCCTCACCCAGAAATTTTTCAGGCCTTAAAGCCTGGCGCTTCCCTGCTCATTAACGATGGCCATTTGCGATTTGAAGTTTTGGATTGCGGTGAGGATTGGGCGGAAACAAAGGTGATTGTTCCTGGCACCTTAACGAACAGAAAGGGCGTCAATGTTCCGGACGTGACACTACCGTTGCCGGCCATGACAGACAAAGATAAAACCGATCTCGATTTCGGCCTAGGTTTAGGTGTCGATTGGGTTGCTTTGTCGTTTGTCCAAAGCCCTGCCGACGTGGTCGAACTCAAGTCCCGTGTGAAAGGCCGCGCAACGGTCATCGCTAAACTAGAAAAACCAGCGGCGCTTAAACATCTAGATGAGATAGTTAAAGAGGCTGATGGGGTCATGATCGCCCGCGGCGACTTGGGTGTGGAAGTGCCCCTAGAGCAAGTCCCCGTGCTTCAAAAGAGAATTATTAGAGCCTGCCGCGCGGCCGGCAAACCCTCGATCGTCGCAACGCAGATGCTTGAGACCATGATTAAATCGCCAATGCCGACCCGAGCCGAGGCCTCAGATGTCGCGACCGCGGTATACGACGGTGCGGATGCCGTGATGCTGTCTGCCGAAACTGCGGCCGGGGATTACCCCGTGCGGGCCGTTGCGACGATGGACCGAATAGTCTCGGAAGTTGAAGGCGATGAGCACTACCTCAATCTCATGGCCGCTGCACATGAAAATCACGGCGATTCAGCGCCAGACGCGATTACTGCAGCGGCAAGGCAGGTCGCAACTGACCTGAAGGCCAAAGCGATCGTCACCTACACGACCTCTGGCTCAACAACCCTACGAGCCGCTCGAGAACGGCCGCCAGCGCGCATTCTATGCCTAACTCCAAGTGAAACTGTGGCCCGGCGTTTTGCCCTGGTCTGGGGTGTACATAGCGTCGTCAATCTCGCCCATACGCCAGACGAACGCATTGGTGCAGTGGCCATTGAAACTGCTACCAGCGAAGGTCTGGCCGAGGATGGTGATCTTCTTGTGGTCACCGCAGGGGTACCATTTGGCACTGTCGGATCGACCAATATGATCCGGGTCGTCCGGATGGGCGAGCAAGCCTAAATCAGAAAGTCAGTACAGAGACGGCGTTGAGCACAAAAAAACCGCAGTAAACTGCGGTTGGTTGCGGCTTTCCTCTTTGGAGATCAACTCCAAATGGACCTAGGACTCTACCCTTGGCGAGCCTTAAACCGTGGATTCTTCTTATTGATGACGTAAACGCGACCTTTGCGGCGCACGACGACGCAATTCTTGTCCCGCTTTTTCGCGGATTTCAGTGAGCAGCGCACTTTCATGGTGCTTTTCCTTGGCTAGAAGCGGTCCTTCATATGGTCCGCCTGAAAGAAGAGGGCTTATACCCAACCCCTAGCCACAGCGCAAGGGGCTGCACGGACGGAAATCATAGGATAGCTGCGCTTGACGAGCCCTTACCTCAGCCGAGCCAGTACCGCATTACGGCGGTAATAGCATGAGGCTGCTCTAAGGGCGCTAAGTGGCCCGCATCCTCGACGATAACGAGCCTCGCACCCGGAATACCCTCGGTCATTTCTTGGTGGAGGTCTGGTGGCGTAAGGATGTCCTGACGGCCACATATGACAACCGTAGGAACACGGATAGCATGAAGGTCGCCGCGGCCATCTTTACGCCCCATGATAGCGGCCTGTTGGCGGGCGAAGGCCTCCTGCCCCACCCTTTCCGCCATTTCCATGACAACATCACGAATTGCTGGGTCTTCAAGGCGATCTTTATGAACCAGATTCGGCAGCAACCGAGGGGTTACCCCCTTAAATTTGCCCATTGTCGCTAGCCGAATGAGATCTTTCCGGGTCTTAACTTGGTCTGCGCTATCAGCTCGGGCCTGGGTATCGATCAGGGCCAAACGTTCCACCCGCTCTGGCTCCTGGCGCATGATCTCTTGGGCGACATAGCCGCCCATGGAAAGCCCAGCCAAAGCAAACGTATCAGGCGCCTCCTCCAGAATACGCTCGGCCATCCCAGCGATGCTATCGTCTCGCGTCAGGTCACCAACCATAACCTCTGCGGTATCAGCAATATGAGCAATCTGGTGCGCCCATAACGCATGGTCACACAAGAGACCGGGTAAAAGTACGATATGACGGTTAGACACGGTCTATATCCTTGCAAAACTGCTGAGAATTCTTGAGGTTTGGTTGACTTTATACGTCTCCTGCATCATATAGTGCAGCGCGAAAGAGGGTAGCGGCGCAAGCGAAACCGCATTTTTGAACCCCCGCAAGGACATTTCAAACTCCATGACTTTTGAAGACTTGGGCCTAGAGCCGAGCACGCTTAAAGCTGTTGCCGAATCCGGCTACACCGAACCCACCCCAATCCAAGCGAAGGCTATTCCGATCGCTCTAATGGGTCGAGATGTTATGGGCATTGCCCAGACCGGAACCGGGAAGACCGCAAGCTTTACGCTACCAATGATCGACATTCTTAGTTCGGGCCGCTCCAAAGCGAGAATGCCTCGGGCGCTAATCCTGTGCCCGACACGGGAATTGGCCGCACAAGCTGCTGACAATTTCACGAACTATTCAAAATACTCCGACCTATCCATGGCGCTGATCATCGGTGGAACCTCATTCACAGATCAAGAGAAAGCTCTCGATAGGACCTGTGATGTTTTGATCGCCACTCCTGGTCGCCTTCTTGATCTGTTTGAGCGCGGCAAAATTCTGCTGAACGATGTGAAGTACTTCGTTATTGATGAAGCGGACCGTATGCTGGATATGGGCTTTATCCCCGATGTCGAGCGCATCGCCAAGCTCGTACCGCAGCTTCGCCAAACGCTATTTTTCTCAGCCACCATGGACAAACAAATTCGGCGCCTATCAGAAGCTTTTCTGATGAACCCGAAGGAAGTTGCCGTTGATGCTCCAGCCACGACCGCAACAACGATCACCCAGGCTCTCATCAAGACGACTGACTCGGACAAACGAGATGCTCTTCGAAAACTTTTGCGTGCAGAAAACATAGAGAACGGTTTCGTGTTCTGTAATCGTAAGAAAGACGTCGATATTCTATACAAGTCACTCACCAAACACGGCTTTAAAGCCGTCGCACTCCACGGTGATATGGCGCAATCAAAGAGAATGGAAATGCTCGCCGCGTTTAAGACCGGTAATGCAGGGCTGTTAATCTGTTCTGACGTTGCCGCTCGTGGATTAGACGTTGCTGCCGTCCCCTTCGTCGTGAATTTCGATGTGCCCAATAACGCTGAAGATTACGTTCACCGTATTGGGCGGACAGGTCGCGCCGGAATGCAGGGCAAGGCCTTTACACTGTCAGTGCCAGCAGATAGCAAAATGCTGGTCGCCATTGAGAAGCTGATTGGCGGACCAATTCCTCCCATCGGCACCAAACCTGCTCCGCAGCCTCCTACCGCCGTTGAATCGGTAGCGGAAGAGCAGAAGAGCGAGCCTGCTAAAGTCGCAAGCGAGACTGAAGTTGCAACTAAAGAGACACCAGCAAAGCAAGAGACCCAAAAGGCGCCTGCCGAGGCTCAAAAGCCAACCGCTGTTGAAAAGAGCACTAAGAAAGCCGAGCCATCAGTGAAGCAAGACACGCCTAAACCAGTTGCAGAAGAAGAACGGGCTAAACCAGCCGCAGAAGAAGAACGGCCTAAATCTGCCGCAAAAGGAGAACGGCCCAAACGCCAGCGCCGTGATCGCGGTAGACACGACCCAGATGTCGGCGTGATGGATCACGGCGAAGATGTCTTGGCATTTGGCGCGCACACACCAAGTTTTCTCAAGGCTGAACCATACGTCATTGAGCCCGCTGAACAGAAAATCAGCTAGACCGCCGCTCGTCGCGCTTAACTTAGCGCGACTTCTGGTTCGTCGGGCAGTTCGTCAAGCTGAACATTCACCGGCCCGGCCTGATGATGAATGAGCCGCCACTCAGCGTCTTCGCGCACAAAAACATTGGTTGCGCATAAGAAAGCCGCCTCAAGCTCTTCTATGCAGACGACGATTGCCATGTTTCCGAAAATCGTAACCCGCGGAGTACGGCAGCGAACCTCAGGCGCACTATCCTCACCAAGAATCCCTTGCCAACTCTCCATAACCTCTTCACGCCCGTGCAACGGCGGCCAACCTGGATGGACACAAATAATTCTCTCGGAGCCCCACAATCGCTCCATCGATTCAACATCTTTACCTGCAAACGCGGCATAGAACCTGTCATTGGCAAATAGAACGGCCTCTTCATCACCCATCACAAATCCCTATTCTACGTTTTCTGAATTGGTGCATCACTTATTGCCATACTCTATCATGACGTGAGGTGGTTTCTGGAGCTTGTTTGCTACTATGTCTGATCACGTTACTCTCGAAGGCCCTAGTCGTCCGCCAATATCAGGTGGGCCGGCAAAACAGGCCGTTGTTTTTCTTCATGGATATAGCGCTGACGGCAATGACCTAATTGGCCTTGCCCCCTACTTCTCTGAAAGCCTTCCCGACGCTGCGTTTTACAGCCCGCATGCGCCCGAACCTGGTGAGGTCGGCTACGGTCGGCAATGGTTTACCTTACAAGGGTATGACCCGGAGATGATGAGACGTGATCCTGCGCGCACGGCGGGCGCCTTTGCCGTTATGTACGAAGGCGCTAAGCGCTCGGCTACGTCCCTCAATAACTATTTGGACAGCATTCTCAATGATCTAAAATTACCGCCTGAGCGCCTCGCCCTAATCGGTTTTTCGCAAGGCACGATGATGGCGTTGCACGTCGGTTTGCGTCGCGTCCCTACTATTGGTGGCATAGTTGGATACTCTGGCGCGTTGCTCGGTAGCGATCACTTGAAAGAAGACGTGCAGGCGACCCCGCCGCTCATTTTGGTGCATGGCTCCGCTGATGATGTCATACCGGTTACTGCTCTGTCTCATATGCAACAGGCCTTGGACTCGCAAGACATCACCTACACGGCGCATATCGTACCCAATCATGGCCATGGTATTGAACAAATGGGGGCGACCCTTGGGCGCACTTTCTTGCAACAAAGCTTGCTCACCCAAACTCCAAGTGATCACAACTGACATAATCGAGTGGATAGTTTTTTGTTATATTGAGAAAACGAAACGAGCGTGGCGCTCGTTCATTTAGCTGCAAAGGATCTTGAAAATGTTAGGACCCATTCTTGCCGTCACGTTGTCGGTACCAGACCTCGCGGCTGCTGAACGCGCCTATGCGGATACATTAGGTTACCAAGTTGTCTCTCGTGGCGAGATAAGCGCTGAGGTGGCAGGGCTTTGGGATGCGCCGGTGACCGCTGGGCGTCCTTATCTTGTTATGCAACCGGCCAGCGGCGCGGACATGGTATTTCGATTCGTCGAATCTCCCCCTGTCCCAAATTATAAACCACTCAGAACATTTGGCTGGAACGCCAACGAATTACTCGTCGAAGATGTCGATGCGATGCCGGAACGGCTTGAAGGGTCGGAATTCGAGATCATTGCGATGCCGCGAAACCTTTCGACAACAGATGACATAAAGGCCATGCAGGCGTTTGGACCTGCGAAAGAATTAACATACTTCACAACCGTTAAGAATGCTGCGTTTGGTCTTGGGCAAGCAGAGTCGTTTCTTGATCGTGTGTTCATCGTCATCAATGGCGGAAAAACGATGGAAAGCCATCTTAATTTCTACGGCGGTACATTGGGAATTGAGGTATCCAAGCCACAGCCCGTTCGCATGTCTGCGTTGAATGCTATTCTTGGTTTCGATTCTGAGCGGGAACACCCTCTCTCAACGGCGAATATTGGTGGACCGTTTATGATCGAATTAGATGAGTATCCTGACGGGACAGAGGAACGCCCCATTCTGCCCGGAGATATTCCGCCTGGAATTTCAATAGTCTCATTTTTTGTTGATGACTTAGACGCGATTCCTGTGGATTTTCGAGCCAAACCCCTCAAACCATCAGGCCCGCCCTACCACAGCAATCGTGCCGCAGTGATTGTCGGTCCAAATGGCGAATGGCTGGAGCTAATCGAAAAACAGTAGTGCGCAGTCTGGTTAACGTCGACCGAAACCGGGCGGGCGTTCAATGGTACTTCTTCGGGGCAGACCGTCAGACATATCATCTTCCTCTGCGGCAGCCTTTTCCTTTCGTTTGCGTGCCGCCTGGCGACTACGCGCGACCATTTGTTGATCCTCGGCTTGCTTCTGATTGTTCGCTCTAACGACAAGCAATCCAATCAATACAAGAACACCGACAATCATGCCGCTCTGCCACAATTGCTTAACTTCACGCTGTTCCATTTGTCGGCGTATTTGAGGCAAACAGGTCGGCAAATTCTTTTCGCAGGCGCGTTGACGTGCGTAATCCTCCATTCGCGCATCTGGAAACCCGCGAGCCGCTTGTGCATATGCATCTGAAGGAAATAATTGAATCACACAACCGAGCGACAGCGCGATTGTAACTCGGATGAGTAATTTCATGACTGGTTGGCCAACAGTTTTCATGATCCAGCTATTTTGCACCATTTTTGTCCAAATCTCCACCCAAGTCCTTCACACGACCGTGTAGGCGTTCAAGACCCTGACTTTCCAGATACTTCGATCGGCGGTGACGTACCACAAGAACAAGAGCACCGGCGAAGACACCTAGTGCTAGCGCGACCAACCCCACCTTCAGGCGCTGCTGCTCCGCTTCCAATTGGACTCGTATTTCTGCGCGACAGCTTGGGTGATTTTGCTCACAGGCCTGTCGATCCCGAATTTGGCGTGCGCGCTGACTGATTTGTGCAGGCGCTGGGATTGGTAGACATATGAGACCAAATAACGAACCAAGAGCCGTGCGACGGCGCATTTTTCACCTCTCAGCAGTCGCCCAGACCTGGCTATAGACCTATAGTAGCGATTATGACCTCTACCACAAATACGCCGCCTCCCTTTTCCATACTCGGACTCGATCATGTTGTTCTCCGAGTTGGCGATGTGAGTGCATCCAAAGCATTCTATTGCGGAATATTGGGGTGTACGCTGGAGCGATCGGTGGACAGTATTGGATTGGTACAACTTCGCGCTGGCGCGTCACTAATCGACTTAATCGACGCCAATACAGCTTTAAGCAAACAGGGTAGTCCAGCGCCTGATGCAGCGGGCATTAATATGGATCACTTCTGCATTCGCATTGAGCCTTTTGACCCAAAGGCAATACAAGACTCACTAGAAAAAAATGGCCTTGCGTATAGCGAGACTGCTCGTCGCTATGGTGCGGACGGGTATGGACCGTCTGTCTACATTAGCGATCCGGACGGCAATACGGTTGAGCTCAAGGGCCCGCCAGACGGTGCAAATGTTTAGACCGTTTCTCTTTGTCTGGGCGATCTTAGCCACCTTTTCTGTATGGAGCGCAATCGTTACTGCGCAAGAAGAGCCCCATCGGGGGCGCCCCCTGTGGCACAGCTTCGACGCCCGAGATACGAGTGCCATGCCAAAAACCCACGCGGCGGCATTCGATAAACGTGGTCTCATTTATGCTGCCAATGACTCGGGCTTGCTCTCCTTTGATGGCAATGAATGGAGAATACATCCTGCAGGCATAGGCAAATTGCCGTTGAAAGTTCTCGCCCCACTCGAAGGCGGCGCTTGGCTTGCTGGGAGCACTCAACAGCTTGGTGTTTTTGCGCCGATGCCTAACGGTACACTCAAATGGACCAGTGTAAAAAACGAAGAGGCCGACGGACAATCGGATGAGATCCTAGCGCTCATTCCCGATCAATCTGAGATATACGTGATAACCGACCGCGCTATTTCAACCTGGAAGAATGGCGCTGCGACCAGAATTTTTAGCGGTCTTCCAACTGGACTCGCCTTCATATCAAAAGGAAATCTTGTCGCCTCAATAGAAGACGGCCTAATCATTTTTAATGAAAGTGGCTGGCGGGAACTCGACCCGCCACCCGGTTGGGATGACCTAGAACCGATTGGTATTTTGCCTGGCGAGGGCGACAACCCGATCCTGATTACAAAGCGGTCCGGGCTATTTTCGGTTGTGCTCGCTGAAGACCAGCTGAGCCTCTCTCCGCTCTGGGATATACTGCCAATTCCGCTTGAATCTGTCAGCCTTTCAACAGGGGCAATAGATCAAGACGGTAGATTTCTTTTGGGCACAGAAACTGGGGCCATTTTTCATCTAGACAGGCAAGGCAACCCTCTAAGGGTTATCGAAGAACGGTCCGGATTCCGCGGCGGGGCAATTCGGACCATTATTACCAATACCAAAGGGAATGCATTCGCTTTTCATGACGGCGAAATGATCTGGTTTGATGCCACGAATGAATACCGTGTGTGGGACGAAACGAACGGTCTTGCGAACCCTGTGACAGCGATAACCGTTGATGCTGCAACAACTTATGTTGGGACGAGCGTCGGTCTATTTCGATCTCTGTCCGGTGGTCGCATGCGGCACGTAGAGAACGCTGGCATTTTGCCGATCCACACACTCAACCGTTTTGCCCGCAGTTCCATGAAAGGGCACACATCCCTCCTCCTTGGTCGTGAAAACGGCGTGTTCGAGTTCTTCGACGGTGTACTGACCGAAATTGCGTCTGACCGAGCAGCAGCCCTATTTATTTCTCGAACGCAGCCATCTCGTATTGCGATTGGCGCTGAAAACCTCGTTCGCCTCTTTGAATTTGACCGCGGCGAATGGCTCGACATCGGGTTCCTTGGACGGCCGACTGACGCACACGTTTCTGATTTTGCTGAAACTGGCGAGGGTGACCTTCTTATCGCCTTCACAGACGGCTCAGTGGCGAGGTATGCGGCAGATGATTGGCTGGGCGAAGGAAATCTGCATGAGGTAGAACCTCTGGACACCCAATCCTTCCCTCGCCGCATCAAAGTGGATACTCGCCCACAGTTTGCAAGCCATAGAGATGAAATTCACTTATTTGCATCTGGTGCAGCACTTCGATGGGATTATCGCACCACACGATTCTCGACAGACACGGCGCTGACAACGGAGTTGGCCCTTCTCTTCGGAGCAGATCAACCGAGGTGGCTCGCTGCTAGCCGTGACAAGGAAGCACTCTGGTTCCAAACGAACCGCGGTACCTTTCGCTCACAATCAGAAGATCAGACACTCATCCAACTTCCGGATATCGCTGCAGGAACGGATCGGCATAGCACTATATTTTTAGATAGTTCGCTGCCTCGCGCACTCATTGGTACCCCTGATGGACTTCTCTCACTACCAACATCACTGCAGCGGTTGTTAACTAATGATCGAACATCTGACCTCATGTTGCGTGGCATATTTGTAGATGGAGAGTCTGTTTACGGGGGGGATGGTGCGATTGGGTCGATTAATATTTCCGCTCAGACAAAAAAAGTAGTCCTAGGCTTCTCAATTCTTGATTGGAAAAACCGTTGTGATGAGCATAACTACGTTGCCGAAGTGGGCGGACTGAACCAGGGTTTTTCCTATCTGCCTGTAGACCACCGATGCAGAGTAACGCTTGACCTCGAATCATTCAAAACTGAACGCTCGCCAATTGAGATACGCCTTACCCGTAATGGAACTCCAGCGACAACAAAACAGATGGTATACGTTCAAATAAATCAACCGTGGTTCATGTCTTCTTCAATTCCTTACACCTTGGCCGCACTATTCGCCGCCGCCGCTTTGGCCGGCGGGTTGAAGACCAGACGCGTTTGGCCAGAACCCCTGCGCCGGTACCTGGCCCTTCTCTCTGGTTTATTACTATGTTTGGCTGTGACTTTAACACTTGGATTAATTTTGCCGCCTGGGTCGTTGCCTGATCTAGGACTTTGGATTCTCGGCCTCGCTGTTATCAGTCTTGTTCTCCCACTTTTTGCGGAAGCACTAATGAGATTAAGCGACAGGCGTTCTCTATCCAGATGATCTGCCCTGGACCTAATCTTGCGACGTATACGAAATTCACCGACCTGCTAAACTAAACAGAACGCTGATTTAGAGAAGGAGCTTTGGACCATGCCGGATATTGAACTGTTCAGTTTTGAAGCATGCCCGTTTGCTCAACGAACCCGGATGATGATGATAGAAAAGGGTATTGATTGTGCCCTTACAGAAGTGGACCTGCACAACAAACCGGACTGGTGGAAAGAGCTATCCCCTCACGGGAAGGTTCCGTTGGTCAGGCATAATGGTGAAATCGTTTATGAATCGCGCATCATTAACGAGTATCTGGAAGAGGTGTTTCCAGAACCAGCGCTACTGCCCGTCGATCCGATGCGTAGAGCGACGGCTCGCATTTGGATTGACTACTGTGACACCTACTTCCTTCCGGCGCTCCACCGTCTCATTGCCGACCGCGAGAACGAACAAAAACAGAGTGAGAACCGCGCGCTAATTACCGAGAGGTTTTTGTTCATTGAGAATGAGGGATTGCGGAAACTCGGGAGTGGTCCGTTTTTTTATGGGATCTGAAATTTCACTTGTTGATCTACAATATATGCCATTCATCGAGAGATTCCCTTGCTATGAGGAACTCTGGGGGGCTTCGATTCCAGAAGAATGTACCCGTTTCCGTGAGTGGTTCGAAACGATGCAAAAACGTGTGAGCCACGAGAAAACTGCGAACTCAATAGAGTTCCATATGCAACGATACGCTAAATACAATAAGGCGGCATAGCGACGGCAGTAGATTCAAGGTGTGAGCGTCATTGAGATCACGCCATAGGATTGAGTCGCAAAATGGCGGAGGGACAGGGACTCGAACCCTGGGACCCCAAACTGGGGTCACAGATTAGCAATCTGCTGCATTACCACTCTGCCATCCCTCCGCAGGATTGAGCGGGCGTGGAACATGTAAAGTTACGAAGCGGTTGTCAAGCGCGCCTATCACGCGTAAAAACATCAGTAACAAGTCTGATTCTAATAAATAAATCAGTCGGTTATCAGGGCGCTCCACGAGATACACAACATCCTGAGGCTTAAATCATGATCGGCAACGCGCTACTGACACAACTTCGAACTCCCGACCTGTCATTCCGTCTTTCCACCACTCTCCTATTTGGCTCTGCTCTGCTGCTATCTTTGACTAGCATGGGGCGCTCTAGTCTTGCAGTTGATGCTGAGGAAGGCCTGTCAGGTGAGGTCAATATCGGTGGCTCAATGGCCACCGGCAATACAGATACCACCCGGGTAGACGCTGAAATCAAAGCCAGATTTAAGGCGGGGCGCCTTGAAGATAACTACCGGCTCGTTGGCGAATTCTCGGATGATAATGGCACCACGACTGCACAGCGCATACTTGGATCCATAGAATCCCGCTACGATATGCGTGAGAACTTGTTCATCTTCGGATACCTTGAATACGATGACGATAAGTTCTCGGGCTTCAAATATGAAGTCGAGGCTGCTTTTGGTGCGGGTTACAAAGTAATTGATGATAGTAATATGCGTCTGCTTGTCCAGGCGGGCCCAGGCTATCGATACAGTAAATTCTCCACGCCGGTGCCCCCCTCCTTGCCCCTTTTGAATTCATCTGAAAACGAATTCCTCGTGCGTGGCAGCGCTGACTTTGAATATGACATCACTGATACGGTTAACTTGACGAATGTCTTTATAGTCACTTGGGATAGCAGTCGAACAAAACTAGAGAACACCACAGCGTTAACTAGCAAGCTAATCGGTGACCTCTCAACACGCCTATCGGTGAACGTTCGGTACAACACGGACCCACCACTCCTGACCAAGAAAACTGACACGCTGTCGAAGGTGTCACTGGTTTACGGATTTTAGAACTGGCTTACGATTCACCGGAACTCGAATGCGTCGTGCAAAATACCCTTCCAAAATTGTTTTGGCAGCATGCTGCGCCTTAGCATTCGTCACCGAAGGTGCATCTCAAGCACCAATAAAATCAGACATTGAGCTTCATTTCGGTGGGCTAGGAACCGATGGCGCCAATGCCATCGTTGCACTGTCAGATGGAGGCTTCGCGCTTGGCGGCTGGAAAACGAGAGACGGCAATACTGAGTTAACAGAGGGTTGGGTCCTTCGCGTTGACGCCCGGGGCGGATACGTTTGGGACATCCCTCTCCCTAATTCAGCTCCCTATGGAATTACGGCATTATCTCCGGCCTTTGATAGCGGCCTTCTGGTTATTGACGGCGAGAACGTAAATTCAAAAGGAACAACACGACTGTCTAAACTATCGCCTGAAGGATCGATTGAGTGGCAAAGAACCTACGGTAATACCGAAGGAGATGCCCTAGCCTCAATACGGCCAACATTTGATGGCGGCTTTATCATAGCGGGTAAAACTTACTATAGGACGGCAGGTGATTCTGACGGCTGGGTTCTAAAGCTTGACAGGAACCAAGACATTGAGTGGTTTCGTGTGTTGGGCGACCAACATGAAGACTCGCTCGAAGGTATCTCCCTTTCGACGGACGGCGGTTTCGTCGCGGTAGGATGGACGACACAGCCAGGCGATATCGTGCTTGGCTGGGCCCTCAAATTAGATTCCACTGGCGCGACAGAGTGGAATGTTAACCACAACTTGGGGCCATATACTGAGTTCCACGGCATCCTCCCCGCCCACGACGGATCATTCGTATATTCAGCCAGCAAAGAGGGCGATTTAGGAACGAGGCGCTCAATTGTCATTGGTGGCCTAACTCGCGACGGTGCTCTGACGTGGCAACAGGGAATCAATGCGGACGGCAACGCGACAGTTACCGGTATAGCTCACGCTGCTACGGGATCATTCATAATCTCCGCATACATTGAGGATGCCGAGGGGCAGGCTGGTTTGGCCGCCGGCTTTGGCGACAGTGGCAGCCTAGAGTTTATTCATCGATACAGTGGTGCAGGAGACCAAAGGGCACTCGCGATAACCGCCAAAACACCAAACGGCTATGCTATTGCAGGATCGTCTCAACGAATACGAACGTTAGACCAGGATATGTGGTTGTTAATCAGACAGAAACAGTAGTCGCCCGCGCCTAGCTCTCGATAACTGGAACCGTAATACCTTTTTGAACAGCAGGGCGCGCGCCGACTGCCTCGAACCACCGTTTAACATGGCTCCATTCATCGAGACCATCAAACATCATTTCTGCTGACCTGCCCCACCCATAACTGGCAACATCTGCGATAGAGTAATCGCCGGCAAGGTAATCTGTTTCTTCAAGGCGCCGGTCCATCACACCAAGTATTCGCCGACTCTCATCTGTGTACCGTTTCTTTCCATAAGGGACATCTTCTTTGGCAAAACGAACAAAGTGACCCATTTGACCAAACATCGGCCCGATGCTGCCCATCTGAAACATCAACCACTCCGTTACCGCAACGAACTTGCGTGGGTCTTCAGGAAGAAGTGGGCTCTTAGTTTTTCGCGCGAGGTACATAAGGATGGCACCGGACTCAAAGACTGAAATTGGATTTCCATCAGGTCCGTCCGGATCCACAATCGCCGGTATTTTGTTGTTCGGACTAATCTTTAGAAAATCTGGAGCAAACTGCTCGTCTTTACCGATGTGGACGACATGAGCCTGGTAGGGCAACTCGACCTCTTCAAGCATGATGGACGCTTTCCACCCGTTGGGAGTCGGAAACGTATAGAGATCGATCATAGAAAACTCTCTTTCTTAAAATCTATTCTGCGCAACGGTTTGAACCGGATGAGGCAGCGGGTCTCACGATGTACGTATCCCCATTGCTATCAGCAACAAATACGGAGTCATTGCGGTCAAAACCGTCTGGCTGGCCGACGGCAGAAAGATCAGCCCAAAGCGTGAAGTAGTAGTCGTATTCAACCACCGAGCCATCACGTTCAAACGCTATCAATTGATACCGCGTGTCACTGGCTAGGCGGCTATTCACTTCTGATACGGATTCCTCTTGCCATTTAAATCCAGCGAGTGGCGAAGAAATCGGTCCTCCTGAGGGAACAAAGAAAACTCTATCCCATTCAAAAGATGTCAGCTTCGACAAACAAATGTACGGGCTATCCGGCTCTGGCCTGCCGCGCATAGTTGAGAAGGCCGTTTCTTTTGAGCGGTCCGAGACAATGGTCGCACGCGCCGTCATCTCTAGGCTAAGTTCGCGCATCCAGGCTGGCGCCATCATAGCATCGTAGACAAACCATCCGGCGATTGCCGTCACCACGCCAACCGCTGACATCCAAACCCGGCCTTGGCGCCATATCGCATCGTCCGAATTCTCGGTCATGCTTCCACCTTCTATTATTGTCGAGCGCTAGTCTTCTCAACCGACGAGCAAAGCGAACGAATAAGTTCTCTTAAGGAGCCAGCTTCTTACGCAGTAATTCGTTGAGCATTCCCGGGTTAGCCTTGCCGCCGGTTTGCTTCATAACTTGGCCAACGAACCAGCCGATAAGTTTGTCTTTTCCGCCCCGGTACTCTTCAACTTTCCCTGGGTTATCAGACATTACCTGCTCAATCGCCGCCTCGATTGGACCAGTATCCGTGATTTGTTTTAGGCCTTTTTCCTCTACGATCGCTTCCGGGTCTTTGCCCTCGTCTACCATAACCTCAAAAACATCCTTGGCGATTCGACCCGAAATCGTATCGTCCGAAATAAGGTCAATGAGCTTACCTAAATCGCTTGCAGATACGGGGCTTTCCGTAATCGAAACACCCTTTTTGTTTAGGGCACCAAATAGATTGCTAATCACCCAGTTCGCGGCCGCTTTTGGATCGCGGCCTTTCGCAACATCTTCAAAATAAGCAGACGTCTCCCGCTCAACCACGAGAACGCCGGCATCATAAGCCGTTAAACCGTAATCTGAGATAAACCGCTCTTTCTTTTCATCGGGCAACTCAGGAACTGTCGATTTTATTTTTGCGACGTAGTCATCATCAAAAACGAGCGGCAATAAATCGGGGTCTGGAAAATACCGATAGTCGTGCGCCATCTCCTTTGAACGCATGGACCGTGTTTCACCCTTGTTCGGGTCGTATTGCCGGGTTTCCTGGCTGATTTCCCCACCAGATTCATAGACATCAACGTGCCGTCTCGCCTCGTGCTCGATGGCTTGCATTACAAATCGGACGGAGTTGACGTTCTTGACTTCGCACCGCGTGCGCAACTCAGTCTCGCCTACCGGTCGTACGGAAACGTTAGCGTCACAGCGCATCGACCCCTCGTCCATGTTCCCGTCACATGTACCTAGATAACGCAATATGGAGCGTAGCTTTCGTAGGTAGGCTCCGGCCTCATCAGGAGAACGCATGTCCGGCTTAGAGACAATCTCCATAAGTGCGACGCCGGACCGGTTTAAGTCGATAAACGTCTTCGACGGATGCAGATCGTGAATTGATTTGCCGGCATCCTGCTCCAAATGAAGGCGTTCAATACCAATTTCTCGACTAACACCGTCAGGCATGTCGAGAATGATTGTGCCCTCTCCTACGATTGGAAGATCGAACTGGCTAATCTGGTAACCCTGTGGCAAGTCAGCGTAGAAATAGTTTTTCCGCGAGAACACGCTTCGATTATTAATCTGGGCCTTCAACCCGAGCCCGGTGCGAACAGCTTGCTCGACACAAATCTCATTGATAACCGGCAGCATACCCGGCATCCCGGCATCGACAAATGACACCTGACTGTTCGGGTTCGCACCAAAGTCCGTAGGCGCACCCGAGAATAATTTGGCGTCGGATACAACCTGCGCATGGACCTCAAGGCCAATAACCACTTCCCACGTTTCAGTTTCACCCTTGATAAGGAAGGTCATCGCTTAGCCCTCCCCGTCGCTAGGCAAACCTGAAAAACCTGCTGCATGCTCAAGAACACCGGCGACACGGAACAACGTTTCTTCGTCCCAACGCTTGGTCAAAAGCTGCAAGCCGAGCGGCAAGCCTTCGTTAGACAAACCAGCCGGAACCGAAATACCTGGAATCCCAGCCAACGAAGCTGGAACGGTAAACACATCATTCAGATACATTGCGATGAGATCGTCTGAATTTTCACCAATAGGAAATGCCGGCGTTGGTGCAGTTGGTGTCAGTATCGCGTCTACATTTTCAAACGCAGTGACAAAATCCTGATGGATCAACTGGCGCACTTTTTGGGCTTTAAGATAGTACGCATCGTAATAGCCAGCGGACAGCGCGTAAGTGCCGATTAATATTCTGCGCTTCACTTCAGCGCCAAACCCCACCGCCCGTGTTTCAGCGTACATATCATCTAGACTGTCACCTTCGACCCGAAGGCCAAAACGAACGCCATCGTACCGCGCTAGATTGGCGGACGCCTCTGCTGGTGCCACGATGTAATATGTCGGCAATGCGTACTTGGTGTGCGGCAAAGATATATCCACCACCTCGGCACCCGCGTCTTTTAGCCATCCAATCCCCTTATCCCACAGCGCAGCAACATCAGAATTTAGATTGTCGGGCCGATATTCCGCGGGAAGGCCAATGCGAAGACCTTTGATATCTCCTGATAGAGCCGCTTCAAAATCTGGCACTGGCATGTCTGCAGATGTTGAATCCTTTGGATCATGCCCAGCCATAATGGAAAGCAAAATCGCGGAATCTCTGACAGTGCGTGTCATCGGGCCAGCCTGATCAAGCGAACTGGAGAACGCCACAACACCCCATCTGGAACAGCGTCCATACGTGGGCTTCATTCCGACAATGCCGCAAAACGACGCCGGTTGCCGTATAGACCCACCTGTATCAGTCCCGGTCGCACCGAGGCACATATGAGCTGCGACTGCGGCGGCCGATCCGCCGGATGAACCACCCGGAACCAAATTTCTTGGGTCGCCCTGTTTTTTCCAAGGATTATGCGCAGCCCCGTAGTAACTGCTTTCGTTTGACGACCCCATGGCGAATTCGTCCAGATTGGTCTTACCAAGCGTGACGGCCCCAGCCGCCTTCAAATTCGCCGTGACCGTGCTCTCATACGGAGGGGTGAAGCCATCAAGAATATGAGAAGCTGCGGTCGTAAGAATACCCTCGGTGCAAAACAAATCCTTGATGCCGAGGGGTAACCCCTCCAATGCACCTGCTTGTCCATGGCTCCGGTTGTAATCCGCCTCCTTGGCCCGCTCCAGCGCAAGATCAGGCACTTCGGTAATGAAAGCATTGAGCTCTCGATGAGAGTCCATCGCCTGAACATGAGCCTGGGTCAGCTCAACGGCACTGAAATCACCCTTGTCGAGACCATCGCGGGCATCGGAAAGTGAGAGCTTCGTTAAGTCGCTCATTATTCGATCACCTTCGGAACACCGAAGAAACCTTCGTGAGATTCTGGCGCATTGGCTAAAACTTTTTCCGGGTGCCCTCCGTCTGTCACGGCGTCTTTACGCCAGTTCAGTGTCATATCCGTCCCGCCCGTCATGGGCTCGACGGCGGAAGTATCCACCTCTTGAAGTTGCTCGATCCAATCCAAGATTCCGCTGAGTTCTTTCGCAAGCGGTGCTAGATCTGTCTCAGCCACATTGATGCGGGCAAGGTGGGCAATTTTCCGGACTGTGGTGTCGTCGAGCGACATGGGCTATGGGTCTCTCATTGAAGGTTAACATCGCCACCCTCCAAAATGGAAAAAGTGGCGGAAAGTAAGGGCCGCGTTGATGTATCATCGGGTATGACGATCTGCAAGCCCACCGCGCTACTGGAGGCCCTCGGACCTGGCCAATGCCTATTGGGGCTTGATGTCGGCACCAAAACCGTTGGGATCGCGGTCTCAGACAGGGCAAGGATCATCGCATCGCCACTGACCGTTATTCGGCGTACCAAGTTTACTAAAGACGCCGAGGCCCTCTTCACCCTCATTGATGACAACGATGTCGGGGCATTGGTCGTCGGTCTTCCCGTCGAAATGGACGGTAACGAAGGGCGTCAGGCGCAGTATGTCAGGACATTTGTAGACAACCTCTTGAACCTGAGAGACCTGACCGTCGCATTTTGGGATGAACGCCTGTCAACGGTCGCCGTCGAACGCATGATGGTCGAAAAGGCCGATCTCAGCCGAAAAAAGCGCGGCAAAGTGGTGGATCGCGCTGCAGCAGCTTACATTTTGCAGGGCGTCATTGATCTTTTGCGAAAGAATTGACCCAAAAAACAAAGTCAATTGCACGCTTGTCGAATGTAAAGTCCTCCCATATAGTCCGCGCTCATGCGTGACCCTATATTCCCGCACTGCCACCTGCTCGGGATCGAAGGCCTTTCCCCTTTAGAAATCAATCGGCTATTGGATCTTTCAGATCCATATGTGGCGCTCAATCGTGGCCCCGACAAGGCGTCTGAAAGCCTCAAGGGACGCACGGTTGTTAATCTGTTTTTTGAGAACTCAACGAGAACGAGGACTTCGTTCGAATTGGCCGCGCTGCGTCTAGGGGCCAACGTCATCAATATGCAGATCGGATCAAGTTCCGTCGCTAAGGGCGAGACCTTGATTGATACAGCTGTAACGTTAAACGCGATGCACCCGGACGTGCTGGTCGTGCGGCACCCGCAGTCAGGTGCCGTCAAACTGCTGTCTGAAAAGGTCAACTGCGCGGTGGTCAACGGTGGTGATGGCAGTCACGAGCATCCAACCCAAGCCTTACTCGATGCCCTCACCATTCGCCGCCGCCGTAATAAGATCGAAGGTCTTAAAGTCGCGATCTGCGGCGACGTCGCCCACAGTCGCGTCGCACGGTCCAATTTTTACCTTCTCCTCACTTTAGGAGCCGAAGTCCGAGTAATTGCGCCACGCACCTTAATTCCTAGCCAACTCGATCGACTGGGTGTGCAATCATTCACCGACATGCGTGAAGGCTTAAAGGATTGTGACATCGTCATGATGCTTCGAGTGCAGAATGAACGAATGACCGGCAGTTTTATACCATCGGTGCGCGAGTACTTTCGGTTCTTCGGCCTAGATCGTGACAAACTCACCTTGGCGAAGCCAGACGCGTTAATCATGCACCCCGGCCCGATGAACCGTGGCGTAGAAATAGACTCAGATGTCGCCGACGACTTCGAGCGCAGCGTCATCAGAGAGCAAGTCGAACTTGGCGTCGCCGTACGGATGGCGATCCTAGAACTCCTCGCAAACAACTTAGCGGCCGAACGTGACGCCACGGATAACCCAAAATGAGTGCAGCAGGCCCCACCAAGACCGCATACATCGGCGCACGCTTGCTTGACCCGGCTAGCGGACTAGATGTCGTTGGTGACATTCTGACCGATGACGAGAAGATTGTCGGTGTCGGTGCAAATCTGTTTGATGGCACACCACCAGCCGATGCAACCGTAGTTGACGCCTCAGGTCTTTGCGCGGCCCCCGGCCTCGTCGACATGCGTGTCCAAATTCGCGAGCCGGGCGAAGAGCACAAAGAGTCTTTGCGGAGCGCCGGAGAAGCAGCCGTCGCAGGCGGCGTCACATCCATGGTGTGCCTTCCAAACACCGAGCCAGTCTTGGATGATGAAGCAACACTGGAGTTTGTCGCACGCAGGGCCAGACTACACGCCCTAACCAAAGTTTATGCCTACGGGGCTGCCACCAAGGGCTTAAAGGGAACAGAGCTCGCGGAACTTGGTTTGCTAGCTGATGCAGGTGCTCTTGGGTTTACGGATGGAACCGTTGGAATAGCGGATACGCAAGTTATGCGGCGCGTGCTTGCCTACGCCGCGACATTTAACCTGATGGTCGTTCAGCATCCTGAAGACTCAGCCCTCGCCGGCAACGGCGTCATGAATGGCGGTGAAACGGCAACCCGCCTCGGCCTTTCTGGAATTCCCAGAGAAGCAGAAATTATTATGCTGGAGCGGGATATTCGATTGGTTGAAATGACCGGTGGTCGATACCATGCCGCTCATATATCGACGGCGGACAGCGTCGAAATCATTGCTCAAGCCAAACAAAGAGGGCTTCAAGTAACCTGTGACACCGCCCCCTTCTACGCTGCGCTCAACGAACTCTCTGTTGGGGACTACCGCACCTTCGCCAAACTTTCGCCACCACTTCGCAGTGAAGAAGACCGGCAAGCAATCGTTGAAGGTTTAAAATCAGGTGTGATCGATGTGATCGCAAGTGATCACTCCCCCGAAGACCAAGACAGTAAGCGCCTACCTTTTGCGCAAGCGGCGTTTGGTGGATCAGGCTTAGAGACCCTACTCGCCGTATCCCTTGATCTGGTTCACAATGAAGACCTGAGCCTGCTGGACATGCTTGCAAAATTAACGTCCACCCCTGCCGGACTTTTAGGGTTGGACGCTGGACATTTACGTGTCGATGCTCCTGCTGATCTCTTATTCTTCGATCCAGGCGTTGGCTGGAAAGTAATCGGCGACAATTTCAAATCAAAATCAAAGAACACACCGTTTGACGGCAGACCGGTTCAGGGCAAGGTTCTAAGAACCGTTATCGATGGCCGCACAGTGTTCGATGCGACGTCAGATGCCGATCCAGTTTGAACCAACATCTTGGGCGTTCACCTTAATTGTTGTGGGCGGGTACTTGATCGGTTCCATCCCGTTCGGCCTTTTGCTGACGAAAATCGCAGGTCTGGGTGACATCCGCTCGGTCGGATCCGGCAACATCGGAGCAACGAACGTTCTTCGTACCGGGCACCGCGGTCTAGCCGCAACCACTCTTCTATTGGACGGCGGAAAAGGCGCTTTTGCCGTCTGGCTCGGGGCAATGGCCGCAATCCCCCAGGCAGCTGAGGTCGGCGGGTTAGTGGCCGGTGCCGGGGCAGTTCTTGGCCATAATTTTCCAGTCTGGCTGCGTTTTCAGGGCGGCAAAGGTGTCGCGACGACGCTCGGTATGATGCTCGGGGCTGTCCCTATTATCGGTGCAATGTTCTTCGTCACCTGGATCGCCATGGCAATTATATTTAGATACTCCTCGCTTGCGGCATTGATCGCGTTGGCTGTCGCACCACTGTTTGCTCTCCTTCTAGGCATGACCAATCCTGCACTGATGTTCCTCGCCCTCGCGGTTCTCGGCTGGGTTCAGCATTGGGCAAATATCGGTCGTTTGCTTAAAGGCGAAGAACCTCAAATCGGCGGGTCATAATTCAAAATGGCGCCCGCCACTCCATCTGACGATGAGACGATAGCAGGGCTTCAACTCATTCGGTCTAAGGGCATAGGCCCAGTGACCTATCACGACCTCATTGGTCGATTTGGCACCGCTCAAAATGCGTTAGCAGCCCTGCCAGAACTCGCGAAACGGGCTGGGCGGAAAACACCATTCAAATCGTTTCCACGGGAATCCGTAGAGCGCGAGCTCGTACTGGTGGAGAAAATAGGCGGGTCCCTCGTCCGGTTTGGTAGCGATGAATATCCCGCTAATCTCCGCCAAACCTCAGATGCACCGCCGTTCTTGACAGTACTCGGTGACGTTTCTCACCTCAAAAAACCGTCGATCGGCATCGTGGGTGCTCGCAACGCGTCAATAAACGGAAAAAAGATCGCGGGCATGATAGCGACGGACCTCGCCAAAGCCGGGTACACCGTTTGGTCTGGTCTCGCCCGAGGGATCGATACAGCGGCACACGCAGGGGCGCTCAGCCACTCGACCGTGGCTGTAATGGCAGGCGGTGTTGACGTGATTTATCCTCGCGAAAATACAAACCTCCATGAGAACATTTCAGAACACGGCGCCATTGTTTCAGAGATGCCGCCCCGCACCGAGCCCCAGGCCCGCCACTTCCCCAGAAGAAACAGAATTATTTCAGGAGCAAGCCAAGGGGTTTTGGTCGTAGAAGGCACGCCAAAGTCCGGTTCACTTATTACAGCACGCTTTGCCCTCGATCAGGGACGAGACGTATTCGCCATACCTGGCTCTCCGCTTGATCCCCGGGCGCAAGGACCAAACAACCTGATTCGGGATGGAGCAGTGCTTGTTCGGTCTGCTGACGATGTTTTGGACGAACTGGAAGGCGCCGCAAAAAATCTGTTCACCGCAACCCCACCGCCACAGAGAGACTCTCAACCCATTGAAATAGTTGATGAAAAAGAGATCGACGGAATGCGTTCGCAAATCCTCGCGGAAATTGGAAGAACCCCTGTGACAGTTGACGAACTGCGGCGACAGTGCCAAGTGTCTGCCCCCGTTCTTGCTGCCGTACTGCTCGAATTAGAGCTGGCTGGCAAAATTGAGCGGCTTCCGGGCGGCAGAATATGTGGCATCGGATGACATTAAACGAAGATTGGGTGGGCCGATCATTGATCGCTTCGCCCAATAAATAGACAGGAACGCGAAACCAGATCGATGAATAGCATTGTCATCGTAGAATCTCCGGCCAAGGCGAAGACCATCAACAAGTATCTTGGCGATGGGTTCACCGTTATGGCGTCTTATGGACACGTCAGGGACCTCCCACCCAAAAACGGGTCGGTTAGGCCGGACGAAGATTTTGCAATGGATTGGGAAATTGCAGCCCAATCGAAAAAGCATCTCATGGCCATCGTAAATGCTGCCAAGAATGCCGATGCTATCTATCTAGCCACTGACCCGGATCGTGAAGGCGAGGCCATTTCGTGGCACGTACTTGAAGAACTGCGTGACCGCAAAGTCATAAACGGCTCAGATGTGAAGCGCGTTACATTTAATGCGATCACGAAAGCCGCTGTCTTAGAGGCGATGGATAACCCGCGCGAACTCGATACAGAGCTCGTTGATGCTTATCTGGCGCGTCGAGCCCTTGACTATCTTGTTGGCTTTAATCTTTCGCCAGTTCTCTGGCGTAAACTTCCAGGAAGCCGCTCCGCTGGACGAGTGCAGTCTGCAGCATTGCGCTTGATCTGTACGCGGGAGCTAGAAATTGAAAAATTCATCCCTCAGGAATACTGGACCGTCGAAGCCAACCTAACAAAAGACAGTGACCAATCGTTTACAGCCCGCCTCACCCACCATCAGAGTGAAAAGCTCGACAAATTTGGTTTACCCAATGAAGCCAGCGCAAAAGCCGCACAGGCTGCAATTGAGGGCGCAGCATTTTCGGTTGAGTCGGTAGAAAAGAAACAAAAACAACGCCGCCCCTATGCGCCGTTCACAACGTCCACTCTTCAACAAGAAGCGTCGCGACGATTATATTTTAGTGCTCGCCAAACAATGGATATTGCCCAACGCCTATATGAAGGCGCCGACATGGGTGGTGAGACGGTCGGTCTTATTACCTATATGCGGACGGACGGCGTCCACATTGACACCGACGCGGTCAACACCATTCGGTCCGTCATTGGCCAAGACTTCAACTCAGAGTACGTTCCTGAAAAACCCCGCGTCTATTCGTCTAAAGCAAAGAATGCGCAGGAAGCCCACGAAGCTATTCGGCCGACGAATCCGGCCCTGCGCCCCAAGGATGTTGCAGCATATTTATCTAAAGATCAGCTTCGTCTCTACGAACTCATTTGGAAGCGCACGGTCGCGAGCCAAATGGAATCAGCCATCATGGACCAAGTTTCCATTGTTACGGCTTCGGCTGACAAAGCCACAAAGCTCCGCGCAAGTGGATCAGTAATTCGTTTTCCTGGCTTCCTTAAGATCTATGAGGATGCGCCGAAAACAAGCACCGATAGTGACAAAGATGATGAGGCGGATCGCATCCTCCCTCCCCTCGACGAAGGAGAGGCCCTAAAACAGAGCGATGTAAAACCGGAACAGCACTTTACTCAACCGCCACCCCGCTTCTCCGAAGCTAGTCTAGTCAAAACAATGGAAGAACTGGGCATCGGTCGGCCATCGACTTACGCCTCAATCATTCAGGTTCTACAAGATCGCAACTACGTGCGCATGGATAGCCGCCGCTTCATCCCTGAAGACCGCGGACGCGTTGTCACTGCCTTTCTTGAGAGCTTCTTTGCAAAATATGTTGAGTACTCCTTCACCGCGGATCTCGAAAACAAACTGGACGAGATTTCAGGCGGGCGTTTGAGTTGGAAGGTTGTTCTCGCCGATTTTTGGCGTGATTTCATTACCGCGATTGAAGGTACGAGCGAGCTTCGCATCACCCAGGTGATCGACACACTTGATGCACTCCTTGAGCCACATCTATTCCCCAAAAACGACGACGGAACGGACTCGCGAAAATGTCCGTCATGTGAAGATGGCCGCCTATCCCTCAAATTCGGTAAATTTGGTGGGTTTGTTGGCTGCACCAAGTATCCGGACTGCCGATATACACGACAGCTCTCCGTTAGCGGAAATGACCCCAATGCAGCTGTCGCCGATGGGCCGAAAGAACTCGGAGAAGACCCTGAGACCGGCATGATGGTGACTTTACGTGCAGGTCCCTACGGCATTTATGTCCAATTGGGCGATGCCGAGGTTTTGGCTGCCCGAGCTGCTGCCGCCGCCCCTCCTCCTATTGAGGAAGAACCAGTAGAAGGCAAAAAACCTAAAAAGGCCAAGAAACCTAAGAAGCCAAAAGTGCCGAAGCCAAAGCGCTCTTCGTTACCCAAGGGCATGGACCCAGAGAGCGTTGATCTTGAACAGGCGTTAAAACTTCTATCTCTACCTCGTGAAGTTGGTATTGACCCGGAAAGCGGCGACATGATTCTCGCTGGCATCGGCCGGTTCGGCCCGTACCTAAAGTATGGCGACAAATATCAATCTCTAGGAGTCGATGACAGCGTTCTAGAAATCGGCCTAAACCGCGCAGTCGTTGTTATTGCCGAAGGTAAGTTGAAAAAAGGAAACCGCGGAGGTGGATCAGCTAAGTCACTCGGCGAGCACCCAGATGACTCTAAGGCGGTCACGGTCCGCGATGGCCGGTTCGGACCATACGTTCAGCACGGATCTCTGCGCGCTACTTTGCCACGCGACAAAGATAAAGATGCAATAACGCTTGAAGAAGCGATCGAACTTCTTGCCATCAAAGCAGCAAAAGCCGGCACAGCAAAAAAAGCGCCGAAGAAGAAGGCTGCGACTAAGAAGAAAACCGCAACGAAGAAAAAGGCTGCAAAGAAGAAAACGACGGCCAAGAAAAAAACCACAAAGAAAACGGTTGCGGCCAAGAAGGCTGAACCTCAGGGCGCTACAGCGGATCAGGATGATTAACTTCTTTTGACAACGCGCAAGAAAGACAAACGAATTTCCCCGCTGCCGACTAAGGCAGACATCCTCGCCTATATACAAAAATCGCCAAACCGTATTGGAAAACGAGAACTCGCTCGCGCGTTCACCATACGGGGTGCGGATCGCCCTGCCTTCAAATTAATCCTGAAGGAATTAGAGTCTGAAGGCGTCATAGATCGAGGGGGAAAACGGCGGTTTGCGGAAGCGGGTCGTTTACCAGAGGTCGCGGTTCTCGACGCGACAAAGATAGACGCAGACGGAGACCTCATTGGCCAGCCAGCCGGTTGGGAAGAACCAGACCAACCACCCACTATTTTCATCGTCCCCTCCAAAGAAGTACGCACTGCTGTGGGAGTCGGAGACCGGGTACTCGCCCGGCTTAAATTAGTCGGTGATGGTGCCTATGAAGCCCGGCCTATTAGGAAGCTCACCGGCGGGCCACGCCAAATCCTGGGGGTCTGCGAAAAAGCTGACCACGGCGGTTTAATAATTCGTCCGGTTAACCGCAAAGAACGACAGACAATCACAGTCGAAAAGAAACACACTCTGGACGCGCGCCATGGTGAATTTGTCTTAGTGACGGTCGATAGCGGCGCACGACGTGGCACAGCAAGGGGCCGGGTGGTTGAGCGTATCCACGGGGCTGGCATTGAGAAAGCCCTCAGCCTTATCGCCATACATAGCCACGGCATCCCGCATGAGTGGCCCGCAGCTGCCCTGGAGGAAGCGGAAGGTTGTCGCCCAACAAAACTTGGAAAGCGTACTGATCTGCGTCAACTACCGTTGGTCACCATTGACGGTGATGACGCTAGAGATTTTGACGACGCAGTCTGGGCTGAACCAGATGAAAGTGCAGGCAACGAAGATGGCTGGCACCTCATGGTCGCGATCGCCGATGTCGCCTCGTATGTGCAAAGCGGCTCAGCATTGGATCGATCAGCGTTCGACCGCGGAAATTCAACTTATTTTCCCGACCGTGTCGTGCCGATGTTACCGGAAGCATTGTCAAATGGATGGTGTTCATTACGGCCGAACGAAGATCGACCATGCCTTGCCGTCCACATGTGGATCAACAAGCAGGGTGAAATAATTCGCCACAAGTTTTTGCGTGGCCTTATGCGATCACAAGCGCGCTTGACCTACGAGCAGGTACAGGCCGCGATGGATGGTGTGACTGATTCGGCTACAGCACCGCTTCTCGATACCGTTATTAGGCCGCTCTATGGCGCGTACGCGTGTCTCGATAAAGCGCGAAAAAAACGGGGGGCACTTGCCCTCGATCTGCCAGAGCGAAAAATTTTGGTCAATGAAGAGGGAGAAATGACGGGCGTTCTTCCCCGCCCCCGCCTCGCCAGCCACCAATTAATCGAAGAGTTTATGGTAGCGGCAAACGTCGCCGCCGCGCAGACGCTACAAAAGGCTAACGCGCCCGGCGTCTATCGCGTTCACGAGACGCCTGATCCAGAACGAGTCAGCACGCTTAGAACTGCTTTGCAGAGCATGGACCTAAAACTATCTCCCTCAGGCAGCCTTCGGGCGAAAGACTTTAACTACGTTCTCAGCGCATCAAAGGGCGACCCTGCAGAGTCTTTGGTCAATACCATGATTCTTAGGACGCAATCCCAAGCCAGATATGAGCCAGAAAATCTGGGACACTTCGGTTTGGCACTCAGCCAGTACACCCATTTTACGTCGCCTATTCGACGATATTCTGACCTCATTGTTCATCGCAGCCTCATTCGCGCAATGAAACTCGGACAAGATGGTCTTGATATCAGTGATCAGGACTTAACAGCCGCAGCCGAGCATATCTCAATGACTGAGCGCAGATCGGCCGGCGCCGAACGAGAAACTGTTGATCGTTTCACCGCCGCTTTCTTATCTGATCGCGTTGGAGCAACGTTTGCCGGCAGAATCAACGGCGTCAGTCGTTTTGGCCTATTCATCACCTTGGATGAAACAGGTGCAGATGGCATCTTGCCAATCAAACGCCTGCCATCCGACTATTATGAGGTCTTTGAAGACATTCATATGTTAGCGGGTCGGCATTCTGGAATGGCGTTCTCGGTTGGCGACCTCATTACCGTATCGCTATCTGAAGCGGACGCCATGACTGGAAGCTTGGTTTTTAACTACATTGAGCACACGCCTCTGCGCGAAAAGGCTGGCAAAACATCATCCAAGCAAGGTCGCCAGAACAACCCGGGCAGCACGAAACCAGGAAAACCCCGACGAACTGGCGGAAAATCAAAGCGTAAGAAGTCTCGCCGTTAGTTCTTTCGATTTTTGGCGTGCGCGAAGGGCTCCAGGTTCGTATGATTTCCTTCTCCAGTTACCCCCTGGAAATTGGATATTGAGTGTGAATAGGCGGCCTTCTAAATCCACGATCAAAACACTAAGCACAGCTGCGGTGCTTGTTCTTGTATCGGCCTGCGCGTCAAACGGGGTCGTGTCAAATAACAACTGGCCGAAAGACCGCAACGTCGTCGAAGGTTTCGAGTTGAGGGAGTCAAATCGCGTTCTATCCCACGGCCTTACGCAAATATCGGCCCGGGCCCTTGAGCAACCGCATCTTGGGCGATTCGTCCTCACTGGTATAACCGGGCTCGCTGACATTGACCCCTTGTTCTCAATAATAGATGCCGATGACCGCGTACAAACTTACATCGGCAGCACACTCGTTTCAGACTTAGCTAAACCGACCGACCAAGTTGCGAACTCGTGGTTAGATCTCTTCCACGGCTCCGTCATCGGCGCTAGACGGAGATCGGACCTGATTGGTGGCGCTGACTTGGAGCAGATCTACGCAGCATTTTTCGATGCCGCGCTTGACGATCTTGATCCATATTCTCGATACGCTGGCAGACTGCAAGCACGGTCTAATCGCGAGACAAGAAATGGTTTTGGCGGAATCGGTCTAAGATATATTAGCAGCGACCTCGGCTTAGAAGTCCAAGGCTTACAACCTGGCGCGCCAGCTGAGACGGCTGGGCTAATGGTCGGTGATCTTATCACCCATGTCGACGGGGTTTCACTTGCGGTCAAACGAAGTTGGACTATTCGCCGGATTCTTCGCGGCCCGATTGGATCAAAATCAACGTTCTCGGTGATTCGCCCGGGCTTTCAGCCGGCCAAAGCCATATCCGTTGTTAGAAGCTTGATTGTTCCCCAAACCGTTGAAATTACAGTGCGGGACAGCGTCGCTGTCATCGAAATTCATAGTTTCAATCAACAAACCAGTCAGACGGTTGAGTCACTGCTGACGAAGGCGTTGGTCGACGACTCATCCATCTCTGGGGTCATTCTGGATCTGCGAGGTGACCCCGGGGGACTACTCGACCAAGCCGTTACCGTGAGCGACCTTTTTATGGAGACCGGCCGGATCGTATCCACACGCGGCCGACACCCCGAATCTATACAGCGCTACCAAGCCTTTGAAGGCGACATCGCAGGAGGACGGCCAATCGTTGTTCTCGTGGATAGTCGCTCAGCGTCTGCTGCAGAGATCGTAGCGGCAGCCATTCAAGACACAGGGCGTGGGTTAATCGTCGGAACCTCTTCATATGGCAAAGGAACTGTCCAAACCGTTGTCCGCCTGCCCAACGATGGAGAGATCACCTTAACCTGGTCACGTTTTCATGCCCCGTCAGGCTACGCGATCGAGGACCTGGGTGTCCTTCCCATGATCTGCACAAGTGGCCTCCAGGGACCGGTCGATGACGCTCTGATACAGTGGCAGGAAACCAGCAGCCGAATAGCCGCGTTGAAGGCTGATTGGCGAACCGTGGCGCCCAATGATGTAGAGGCCCGGGCTAGCCTACGAAGTCACTGCCCAGCACAGGTGCGGCCTGAGACCTCAGTCGACCTAGCTTTGGCTAGGAAGCTGATATTAAAGGATTCCTTGTACGCGCAGGCCGTCGGCCTGACAGCCACCAGTGCAGCCAAAAAGGAACCCTAGCCCTAGACCAATCAAGCAACACAGGCTTGACACTGGGGCGAGGCAGAGTATGTTGCCGCGCTTCACTCTTAACGTTTTCCGCGAGACCGAACATGGCCAAATCGGCGACTATTCAAATCAAGCTCGAAAGCACAGCGGGCACCGGATACTTCTATACAACACGGAAGAATCCCCGGACCATTACGGAGAAAATGGAAGTGCGGAAATACGACCCGAAGGTCCGGAAGCACGTGATTTTCAAGGAAACGAAAATCAAATAACCGGCCAAGAATGGTATCGGACCAACTCGCCACAGCCCGCGTCCATAAATTAGCGAATAGACCAGATATTGCCGTGATGCCAGCGTAGACGGCGCTAACAGCTATGCGGCATCCAGGTACTTGGAAATTGTCTGCAAGAAGCTGGAAACTGAGATCGGCTTAGCGATATATCCGTCGCAGCCCCCATCTCTAATTTTCTCTTCATCACCCTTCATCGCAAACGCTGTGACCGCGATAACAGGAATAACTTTCAGATCGTCGTCTGCCTTAAGCATTTTCGTTATTTCTAAGCCTGATATCTCAGGCAACTGAATGTCCATGAGAATGAGGTCGGGGCGCTGCTTACGCGTCAAATCCATGACCTGGCGCCCATCCTTGGTTTGCAACGTGACGTATCCGTGCGCCTCAAGGAGGTCATTGAACAATTTCATGTTCAGATCATTATCTTCAACAATAAGAATGGTCTTGGTCATGCCGGACCGGCCCCCAAAAAGACACAGGGTAGTGCCAAAACGAGCCAATATCGCAAGCCCGCAAAGGTTTCGACTTGATCCATTTACACCATGCTAACACTGAAAAAACAAGGGGTTGGAGTGACTGGCCTTGTCAATTTTACCGAACTGCAGTCCAGCTAGGGGTTGTATGCGCGCGCATACAGCCGCTATCAGAGACCTCATGATCATCGCTGACGACCCTCTCCCGCGCCCGTTCATATTTGGAATTCTGCTTATCTTGTTTGCGGTTTGCGAAACCCTTCTGCCACGCCGGACACGAACACTTGAGCGCGCGGGCCGCTGGATTGGAAACCTGGGTATTCTCGTCACAGGATCCATTTTAGCACGCGCCATACTACCCATCGCGCCTGTTGGTGTCGCCGTGTGGGCGCAACGCCAGGATATTGGTTTATTCAACATCGTCGACACGCCACCGTTTCTTGCAGGCGTTCTCGCTTTTCTAATACTTGACCTCTGGATATATGGACAACACCGGCTATTCCACAGTGTCCCGCTATTATGGCGTTTACACCGCATGCACCACACTGACATGGATCTCGATGTAACCAGCGGCCTACGTTTTCACCCATTGGAACTGTTGCTGTCGTTGATATTGAAAATAATCGCCGTCTACGCACTCGGCGCGCCGCCAATTGCAGTAATTATTTTTGAGATCGTTTTGAACGCAACATCTATGTTCAATCATTCTAATCTCGCCCTGCCGCTCAAACTGGATACAGCATTGCGCCTCATTCTCGTGACACCGGACATGCATCGCGTGCACCATTCGGTTCGGCCATTGGAAACAGATAGTAACTTTGGATTCAATATTCCGTGGTGGGACCGCCTATTCGGCACCTACATCGATGAGCCGGGCGACGGTCAAACGGCGATGACCCTAGGATTGCCGACCTTTCGTGATGAACGGGCTGTAAGGCTAAAGTACCTATTAATTCAGCCATTTGTCCAAGATAGCGATGCGACCAATAAAAAGGGCGGCGAAGAAACTCCGCCACCCTAAATATTGAAAGCCTGCTGGCAATTGGATGTTACGCGGGAGCCGTCAACAAAGACATTGGCTCCTTGGCGTTTTCATCTAGTTTCTCGGCCGCCGCTCGAACCGCATCTTGCAACTTCTCAAAAGCACGGTTTTCGATCTGGCGAACTCGCTCACGGCTGATACCGTATTCAACTCCGAGATCTTCCAGCGTGCGCGGCTCTTCGGCCAAGCGACGCTGTTCTATGATGCGGCGTTCGCGGTCATTCAAGGTGGTCAGAGCTGTGCGCAGAAGTGAATGACCAACAGTACGCTCTTCTTCCTCAGCCAACACGGTTTCTTGATCTGGTGTGTCGGACATCAACAAATCAATGCGATCAAGGTCTCCATCTTCACCAACAGGGACGTTGAGCGAGGCGTCTGACCTCGATAACCGTCTGTTCATATTGTGCACTTCTGTAGTGCTTACGTCCAAACGCTCAGCAATATCATCCGCAGCTTCGGAACTAAGGTCGCCATCTTCATAAATGTTCAGCTTGGCCTTGAGTTTGCGCAAATTAAAAAACAGCTTTTTCTGGGCAGCCACAGTGCCTAGCTTAACCAGGGACCAGGAATTCAACACGTGCTCGTTGATGGCCGCTTTGATCCACCACATCGCGTATGTAGAGAGACGAAATCCGCGATCGGGATCAAATTTCTTAACAGCCCGCATCAGCCCAACATTTCCCTCTGAAATAAGGTCGGATACAGGTAGGCCGTAAAAACGATAGCCCATGGCGATTTTAGCGACCAAGCGTAGATGGCTGGTCACCATTTTATGCGCCGCCTCAGTATCATCATGCTCCACTAAACGTTTCGCTAGCATGAACTCCTCTTCTTTCTCGAGAAGTGGGAAGCGCTTGATGTCCTGCATATACGCGGACAGGCCGCGGTCGGACGCCAAAATTGGAAGAGTTGTCGATGTCATTGGATGTTTCCTTCACACATACGTTGTGCCCAACCCATTAGGGCGAGGCAGAAAAACAGAGCGGGGCGCGCTAAAAAGCGGTCGCTCGCACTAAAATGTGTCGAAAACAGAGCCGGACTCTGGCTGTCATTGTCATATCCTCCTTGAGCAACATGACCGAATGTTATGGTCCACCCGAGGGTCGAACCGGAACGACGACCTCAATACTGAGCACCGTCATGGAAGGGGATACTAGACTAAAACCGAGGTTCTGTAAAGATATATTAGATAAGTCTTATATGTAGAGCGCCTACTGACAACCTATCTTTCTGTATACTTATCAATGGGTTGTGCTTCCCTTATCTTTTTACTCGTAGCTGAAACACCGAACTAATAGAGGCTCGCGGTTCCGTTTTCGATTTCCATCGGCTAGGGTGCGCCGTTCCGCGAATAGAAAAAGAAAAGGGGAAGTGCATGTCCTTTGTCCCCTCAATAAAACCGGAGACAGCACCCAGTGGTTCCCGTAGCCAGGTTCTTGCCTGCTTCGAGGAAACACGGGCCTTAACTGACGCTCTCGCTGCCCCGCTTTCAGCTGAAGATCAGACGATCCAATCCATGCCCGATGCTAGCCCTGCAAAGTGGCACCGAGCGCATACGTCATGGTTCTTCGAAACATTCATTTTGATCTCAAAAATGGGCGGGCACGAGCTATTCGACAAAAATTACGGATACCTCTTCAATTCATATTACGAAGCCATTGGAGCCAGGCATCCGCGGCCCGAACGCGGTCTTATAACCCGTCCAAGCGCTGAAGACGTAAGCAAATACAGATCACATGTGAATGAGTCTGTAATTGCGTTGATCGAGAACTGCAGCGACGATACTTGGGCCGAGATCAATCCCACCCTCACATTGGGCATTCATCACGAACAGCAGCACCAAGAACTGCTCTTAATGGATATCCTACATGCCTTCTCGTGCAGCCCCCTTGAGCCAGCCTACGCCGGAACAACCCCCCTTCCCGCCCATGACGCCGTTTCTCAGGCCTGGATCAGTTTTCCGGGCGGAATAACCCAGATCGGTTTTAAGGCCGCGACAGAGACAGAGTTCGCATTTGATAACGAGAGCCCTCAGCATGAGGTCATTCTGCGTCCGTATCGTATGGCGAACCGCCAGGTCACCAATAGAGAGTGGCTAAATTTTATCAATGATGACGGATATAGACGTGCGGAATTTTGGCTAGCTGACGGCTGGTCTCATGTTCAGAACAACGGCTGGAACGCCCCTTTATATTGGCAACAGGACCCTTCGAACCAATGGTCCGCCTTCGGCCTTCGTGGGAGGCAGCCGCTCAATCTCGATGCGCCCGTGTGCCACATCAGCTATTACGAGGCCGATGCCTTTGCCGCGTGGGCAGGCAAGCGCCTTCCGACCGAGGCCGAATGGGAAGCAGCCGCAGAGAACGTGCCTATGGATGGCAATCTACTTTCGAGCGGTGCTCTGCGGCCAACGCCAGCTGCGAGTACTGAAGGCTTAGTCCAAATGGTCGGGGATGCATGGGAATATACTCAGTCACCCTATGTGCCCTATCCCGGTTTCAAGGCAGCCACAGGCGCTGTTGGTGAGTACAACGGCAAATTCATGTCTAATCAAATGGTGCTGCGTGGTGGCAGTTGCGCGACGCCAGCCGGTCACATACGTAAGAGTTATAGAAACTTCTTTTACCCCCATCAGCGATGGATGTTCGCCGGTGTACGTTTGGCGGAGGATATCTAATGTTGGGCGCTGAAGATCACAGCAGTGATAACCAATTTCTTAAGGATGTCATTGAAGGCTTATCGCAAAAACAAAAATCCCTCTCACCCAAATACTTTTACGATGCCACTGGTTCCGCGCTATTCGACAAGATATGCACTCTTGATGAATATTATCCGACGCGAACAGAGGTTGGACTACTATCGGACAAGGCAGGCGAGATCGCGGAGTTGGTCGACGGACAGCATCTAATCGAATTTGGGTCAGGCTCCAGCGTTAAAATACGTATCCTACTAAACGCAGCCAAAGGTCTGGCGAGCTACGTTCCCGTCGATATTTCCCGCGAACACCTGTTTGGAGCGGCAGAATCTATCGCAGAAGATTATCCCAACCTTGACGTTATTCCGGTTTGTGCAGACTTTACAAGGTCCTTTGACCTCCCCGATGTGGTTGATCAAGGAGCTAAGGCTGGGTTCTTCCCGGGTTCTACGATTGGCAATTTCTCAAAAACTGAAGCGCATGACTTCCTTGCCATGGCTGCGGGAATGCTCGGCGATGGTGGCGGGCTGGTCATTGGCGTCGACTTGAAAAAAGATCCAAAGATGTTGCAGGCTGCCTACAACGATCAACGGGGTGTTACCGCTGAATTCAACTTAAACCTTCTTGCTCGGATTAATCGAGAGCTTGGTGGAACATTTGACCTCGATAATTTTATCCATGATGCACGGTATGTCGAAGACAAGGGACGCGTAGAAATGCATCTGGTCAGCCTCAAAGAACAAGTTATTTCTATAAATGGAACACCCTTTGCTTTCCAAAAAGATGAAAGCATTCACACCGAGAATTCCCACAAATACGACATCGACGAGTTTCACGACATCGGGCGGGAAACAGGATTTGAGCCAGACCGCACCTGGACGGATAAAAACAACCTATTCAGCGTCCACTATCTAAAAGTCGCTGCCTGAACTCACTTTTATCGTCGCGCGTCAGTCGCGCACTCCACGCACAAGGGCTCGGCCGGGTCTGCCTTCAGCCGTCCAATAGCTATGTCTTCGTCACAGCTCGCGCAGTATCCGTAGTCATCCGTATCAAGCCGCTTTAGGGCAGCTTCAATGCGGGTGAGATCAACCTCACGCCTTCGCTGAGTAGCCAGCGCCATTTCTCGCTGCTGTAGAGCGTCTATTCGCGATAGTCGTCCTTGCACAGTCTGATCTAACTCAACAGGTTGCCGGTCTCCGGTCGTCGACTCAGTTGTCTCCATGAGTTCGGACTTCCGCTGTTCTAGCTCCTTACGTAGGGCCTTCTGATCAATTTTCGGTTTGGGTACCATGGCCGCTAGCCTATGCCGAGCTCCGCTATTCCGTAAAGTCCATGCGTGTACATGAAAATACGTATCTTTAATTTTTAAGCGCCAGGTCCGCGAGCTGTGTTGCTGTCGGGATAACCTCAGGCACGGTTGAAGCTGCACCGGCCTTCTCTAGGGTTTTGGCATGCTGAGCGTCACGAGCCCGTGCGTAAACTGTAAGATCAGGAAGAATGTACTTCACTAAATTCATCATCTGGACAGCGCAGTGTGGATCATCGATGGCTATGACCACGGCTTGAGCTCGATTCAAGCCGACCGCATACAATACTTCAGGGCGAGTAGCGTCGCCAAAAAATACCGATATGCCAGCTTGCCGTGCAACAGCGATGGCATGGGGGTCAAGATCAAGACAAACGTAGAGTCGATCAGCGTCTTGAAGTCGTAACGCAACCTCTCTGCCAACCCGGCCAACGCCGATAATTATAATATGGTCCCGTAGCTCACCTATCTCTTCTTCTACTGCATCCACATTGACAACTGTTGCCAACTCCCAGCGGGCAATTAGAAAGGCAGTAATACGCGCGAGAAGTGGAGTAACCAGCATGGAGAGAGCGACTGCAACAGCAATCACTTGCACCATTGGCCCCTCAACAAGTCCAGAACTCCCACCTGCAGCGAGCAACACAAACGCAAACTCACCGCCTTGCGACAGATACACGCCAGATTCAGCGGCCTCGATTGTCGTAAGTCCAGATATCCGTGCAACAACGAACACCATAAGAGCCTTCAGTGTCATTAGGCTCGCGACCAACAACGCGATATCACCACTTCTCTGAAGCACAAGATCGATATCGATCCCCATGCCGACGCCCATAAAAAATAGACCCAGCAGAAGGCCTCTAAAGGGTAATATCTCGGCAGCGACTTGATGACGAAATGGCGTGTCCGCCAACAACATCCCAGCCAGCAACGCCCCAAAGGCAAGCGAAAGCCCGCTGTACTCGGTCAACGCGGCAGCGCTTAAGAGCACGAGTAAGGTGAAGCCTGCAAAAACTTCTGTGCTGCGCACGCTGCTGATCGTGATGAATACGCGCTCTAGCAACCATCGACCAAGACCAAGAATGATGGCAATTGCTGCGATCATCTTTACGCCTGCCATTCCTAACGTCGCGGCGAACGAAGCACCGCCGACACCTGCCGCAACCACGACGGCCAATAGCGGGCCAACGGCCAGATCTTGCATGAGGAGAACACCAAACACACTCCGGCCCATGCGGGTGGTCAAACGCCCCTGATCCGACAGCAGAGCCAAGACAACCGCTGTAGATGACAGCGACAAAGCGGCACCGAGCAACAAAGCCGCGGCAACCGGAATATCAATCCAAAGGGCAATCAGAAAAATTACAACGGCCGTTGATAGTATTTGAACCAGACCCAGGCCAAATATAGGACCCCGCATCACTCGAATGCGTTCGAGCGGTAGCTCCAAGCCAATAATAAAAAGTAAGAAAACGACCCCGTACTCGCCGAGAAGGGTGACGATTTCTGTTTCTGTGATAAGGCCGAATGCGTATGGACCGATTAGGCTTCCAGCAACCAGGTAGCCGAGGACCGCACCAAATCCGAGCCACTGAAAAAGGGCAACAACGGATACACCAGCCGCTAAAAGAATAATAACATCAGAAAGTATGTGCATAGTGGCGGCAACTAACCCATTTCGGTTTCGCTACCAGACTACAGCAAGGATAGGGACGTGCCTAACGGCAGGCCACGACCGTGATTTCTACCAAGAATTCAGGCATTGCAAGCTTGGCTTCAACTGTCGTCCGCGCCGGCGCCGCACCAACCGGCACCCATTTTTTCCAGACGTCATTCATTTCTGTAAATGTTGAAATATCAGCGAGATATATTGTCGCCGAAAGGATTCGGGTTTTCTGCACTCCAATCTTCGCCAAAAGCGTATCAATTTTATCGAGAACACCCTGTGTTTGGCCTGCTACATCTGCGGCGACTGAGGACACCTGACCGGCAAGATAAATCATGTCTCCGTGCACAACGGCCTGGCTCATGATTTCGCCAACGTCTGTTCTTTCGATCTGCATCGTATCCTCCTCGTCTGTACGAACGGCGTTAGTGTATCTGTTCTTTGGTTTTACGAAATTTGATTTTTGGCCAATCTTCCTCAGCCTTACCCATATGCCATGCATTTCGAGCCAAAAACACTGGGGCTTCATCATGATCCTGACCAACGCTCGCCTCGTTCTTGTCGATAAATTGTTTGACCATGGCCGGGTCGTCCGCCTCAATCCAACGTGCGGTGTATAGGGATGTGGATTCGAAGTGCACGGGCACGTCGTACTCTGTGCGAATGCGGTCGGCCATAACTTCGAATTGCAGGCCGCCGACAACACCGACGATCCAGTCTGATCCTATACGGGGTCTAAACACACTGGCGGCCCCCTCTTCTGCAAGTTGCTGCAGTGCCCGGCCTAAATGCTTCGCCTTCATGGGGTCTTCTGGTCGGGCTGCCTGCAAGAGTTCAGGCGCAAAACTTGGAATCCCCGTAAAATGAAGTTTCTCACCTTCTGTCAGTGCGTCGCCAATCCGCAAGTTCCCATGATTGGGGATACCAATAATGTCCCCGGGCCAGGCTTCCTCTGCGGTCTCTCGGTCCTGAGCCAGGAACAGGACGGGATTATGGATGGTGAGGGTTTTACCCGAACGGACATGCAGCAGTTTCTGGCCTTTCTTGAAATGACCAGAACTTAGCCGGAAGAACGCGATTCGATCGCGATGCTTTGGGTCCATGTTGGCTTGAATCTTGAATACAAACCCTGCCACTTTCTTTTCGTCGGGCGTAATCGCCCTCTCGACAGTCGGTTGTGTTCTTGGCGGAGGTGCCAATTTCGACAGCCCTTCAAGCAACTCTTGAACGCCAAAATTATTGACCGCGCTACCGAACCAAACCGGCGTCAATGTTCCTTCCAGGTAGGCCTGACGATCAAACGGTGGACACAGCCCCCGCACCATCTCGACCTCTTCACGCAACTTTGCAACCGCGTCAGCCGGAAGCAACTCATCCAGTTGCGGGTCATCCAGCCCCTTGCACACAGTTCCCTGATCTGGCCGCTCCCCTTTGGATCGGGCCACCAAAACCAATCGGTCGTTTAATAGGTCATAACAGCCCAGAAAATGCCGCCCCATGCCAATGGGCCAACTCGCCGGCGTAACATCCAATGCTAATCGCTGCTCAATCTCATCGAGCAAATCGAACGGGTCCTGCCCATCGCGATCCATTTTATTGATAAAGGTCGCAATCGGCATGTCTCGCAGCCTGCAAACTTCGAACAGCTTTAGTGTTTGCACTTCAATGCCCTTAGCGCAGTCCATTACCATGACGGCTGAATCAACGGCTGTTAGGGTACGATAGGTATCTTCACTAAAATCTTCGTGCCCGGGCGTATCCAGTAAGTTGAACGTATTGCCATCGTAGTCATAGGTCATGACCGATGACGCCACCGAAATGCCTCGCTCTTTCTCGACCTTCATCCAATCAGAACGCGCGCGTCGTCGATCCCCCTTGGCTTTGACAGCTCCGGCCAACTGGATCGCGCCGCCAAACAGCAGCAATTTTTCAGTCAAGGTGGTCTTGCCAGCATCAGGATGCGAGATAATCGCGAAAGTCCTGCGCCGAGCCACCTCATCGTCAAGGGAGGCCATTATGAATCTCTTTAAATTCTCTGAACGTCTAGGGGTCTAATTAGAGCGCGACGTTTAAGCCATCGTGGATGTCAGCGCAATCTATCAGACACTATGGCTTGTGGCGTAGCGGCCTTGAACATAAGTACCCATGACCAATGATCACGGGCACTTATGTTCTTCAACGGCCCAGTTTTTCTTGAATATTGGAACTAGACGTCGTGTGCTCAAATTTGAGTTTCTGATCTGGTCGCGCGTAGTGGAAGCTGCCATGGGCCATCAACGCAGACTCATGGAAACCAGACAAGATTAGCTTTAATTTTCCGGGGTAGGTGCACATGTCCCCGATGCAGAATATCCCCGGCTCAGATGTCTCAAATTTTTCTGTGTCAACGGCGACCCGGTTGCTATCCATATTGATGCCCCAATCCGCAATCGGACCGAGCTTCATAGTCAGCCCATAAAAGGCCAGCATCGTGTCACATTCAACGTCATACTCTTCACCGCTTTCTTTACTTTTCAATGTGACCGACTCGATTTGACCATCCGACCCATTAAGTCGGGGTACATCAGCAACGTGAACGGTGACTTTTCCTGCGGCTTCAAGTTCCCTCATTTTATCAACAGTATCCTGCACGGCTCTAAACTCTGCGCGACGGTGAACGAGGTGCATACTCTCCACATGCTCACTCAAGGCGAGCACCCAATCCAAGGCTGAGTCCCCACCACCCGCGATTAGCAAGTTCTTACCCTTGAACAGCTCCATCTTGCGCACCGCGTAGTAGAGAGACTTATTCTCGAACGGTTCGATGCCTTCGATCTTGGGTTTTTTCGGCGTGAAACTACCTCCACCTCCGGCAATACAAACAACCGGCGCCTCTATGACGATCCCCATATCGGTTGTCATCCGCCAATGACCGTTATCCAGCTTTGTTAAGCTATCGGCCATTTGGTTGAAATGCATGATTGGCGAGAACGGCTCGATCTGTTTCATCAAGTCGTCCGTTAGTTCCTGCCCGGTAATCTTCAAGCGACTAGGAATGTCGAGGATCGGCTTCTCGGGGTACAGTTCGGCACACTGGCCACCTGGACGATCAAGAATGTCAATCACGGCACTTTGCAAACCGAGCAATCCAAGTTCAAACACTGCGAACAGGCCGACCGGCCCCGCGCCAATTATAATGACGTCGGTCTTCGTTACGCCCTCACCGGCTTCAGCTGCATCGGCCATAGAAAAATTCTCCCCTCAAACTAACTGGGTCCAGCGATTATCTAGGACCCTTATGTATTAATCTCCAGACGACCTAAACGGCTTCTGTCTCGCGAAACCTAGCCCATTGCTCAGGCGTATCTAGATCCGTCAGGACCGCAGTGTCCTCAAATTCTACTTCGTAGACAAGGTCCGCGTTCGCACCAATCAGGTGACGGGCGCCAACATCGCCTGAGACGTCTGTCATCACGTCAAAAAAGTGCCGGGCCCACACAATTGGGTTGCCTCTTTTACCAAGGTGCACGGGCACCCCGATGGACCGACCGGCCTCTGGGTCAAATAGCTCAATCAGCGCATCGACGTGACCAGGCTGTATTCCGGGCATGTCCCCCAGGCAAACGATCGCACCGTCACAGGAGCCAGGGACAGCCGCCAAACCGGCGCCAAGCGACGTCGATAGGCCGTCATCAAAATCAGGATTGTACGCAAATAGGACATTTAGGCCGTATAGGGCTTTTTCAACGTCGCTCGCGTGGTGCCCTGTCACCACCACAACTGACTCCGCTTTTGAAGCAAGAACAGTTTCCACAGTGTGCCTTATGAGCGGGATATCGTTTATGGGCTCAAGAAGTTTATTGACCTGCCCCATTCTCCTAGATTGACCAGCAGCCAAGATAACGGCGGCAATTGAGTACTCGCTCCTTACGTCCGCCATTTCTCTCACGGCTTGATCACGCGGCATCGGTCGGACCGGACTATCAACCAACAACCCCCCGACACCGAGACCTGAGATCACATCGCGCGTAATTGGCAGGCGCGATGCGAAGCGCTCAAGAACCCAATCAATGCCGTTAAGCTTGGGCGATCTTGCACAACCGGGCAATACAAGCACCGGGATGCCGTCGCAACGGGCCAGCAGCATAAGATTTCCAGGATCAACGGGCATACCGAAATGCTCGATCTCTCCACCCGCCTTAACGATCCCAGCAGGTACGACATCCAAACGATCAACAGTCACCGATGCACCCACCACTATGATCAGGCCAGGGTGGCGTTGAGCAGCCTCACGTATTGAATCGGCTACGTCTGATTCCGCGTGACGGCAGGTTAAAACCTCGTTCGTTACACCACCCAAAACCTCGAGCCGGCGTTTAGTAAGCACAGTCGTTTTCTCAACCACCGAATCCTTGAGCGCAGGCAAGGTCGTATTGATCAGAATAACAGAGAGCGGCTGGAACGGCGCAACCGTTATGGGCGACGAACCCTCACTCACGGCCTGTATGATGACAGCCAAAGTGCTTTCTTCGACCGCAAACGGGATGATTTTTATGGTCGCGATTGTCTGGCCGGCAGCCACTCTTGCGAAGTCGGGAAGCGTCGCAACCGTTATGGACTCATCAATGGCATTGAGACGATTGACTGTATCCACCTCAATACGAACGACACCATCAACGTCAGCCGTCAGATTACACCGACCAGTATGGGCGGCTGTTGACGATACCTGCTCGCCAGAAACACCCTCTGCAACCGCCTTCGCCGCATCGTCCTCGCGTACATCACCGTCCTCCAGCTTTGCCGCGCGCACCTGCTGTATCCCCGCCTCTGCCAGGAGAAGGCAATCATCCTTAGAAAGGCAGCGACCTTTCTTCAACGTCCACCCGTCTCCACTCGTCGTGTGAGCAAGAATGGCGTCCTCAGCTTCAAAGATAGGAAACTCAGAGAAAATCATTCTCGCCCCTATGCGGCAGCACGCCGCCGAGTGGCGACGATTTCGCTAAGAATTGATACGGCGATTTCGGCCGGAGTCTTTGCCTTAATATCGAGTCCAACTGGGCCGCGAATTCGGTCTAGATCAAGGTCAGAAAACCCCTCTTCCTTTAGACGCACCAATCTCTTCGCGTGGGTTCGTTTGCTCCCTAGTGATCCGATATAGAAGGCGTCCGATCGCAATGCTGCGGCCAAGGCCGGATCATCGAGTTTTGGGTCATGTGTCAGAGTCACGACAGCCGTACGAGAATCCGGTTTGACCTTAGCCATCCCCTCATCAGGCCAATCGGTCAGCGCTGATACATCAGACAATCGTCCAGCACGGACGAACGCATCACGCGGGTCAAGCACGGTGACATTGAAGCCAGCTAACTGCGCCATGGGGGCCAACGCTTGGGAGATATGCACAGCACCGACGATGACCAAACGCAGCGCCGGCCCATAGACCCGCACGAATAGGTCCGTCTGTTCGATTTGCCCGGACACGTCATCAGCAATCATTTGGGTCGCTTGTTGAAGGTATTCTTTAGCTAGATTGAGATCCCCATCGACACCGTCGCTATCGACTAGGCATTGCTGGCCGTTATCCGTATCGGTCACCAGTGCGCAGGCCTGCTGTGCCGCGATACTGCCTCGCAACTTATCTAAAAGTTCGACCTTCATTGGATGCTCTCAACGTAAACATGAATCGTGCCACCACACGCAAGGCCGACTTCCCATGCCATATCGTTGGTCACGCCGAACTCCAATTTTACAGGGTCTCCCGATTCGATCGCTTTGAGGGCTGCCTCAATGACCGACCCTTCTATGCAGCCACCTGAAACTGATCCAGCAAAGTCGCCATCTTCATTGACAGCAAGATGGCTGCCAACTGGCCGCGGCGACGATCCCCAAGTTCTGACAACCGTAGCCAAAGCAGTATTTTTTCCAGACGCCTTCCACTCGGCTAGTCTATCTAACGGATCGGCATCAACGTTAAGCATGAGAGTCTCTATGGTATTGGTGTGGCCACTGGGTCTGGCTATGCGGGTCCGCAAGCGCCACCGCTAAGTCCGTTAAACTATCGAGACTATGTACGGGACGAAAGTCATCAACGTACGGCAACATCGCTTTGATACCGGCGGACTTAGGCTGGAATTCATTGAATCTCAACAGAGGGTTCAACCAGATGAGCCGACGGCTCGATTTTTGTAGGCGCTCCACCTCTTCCGCCAAGCCAAGACCACCGTCTCGATCAAGACCATCAGTTATTAAAAGAACGACGGCCCCCTGCCCCAGGACGCGGCGCGACCATCGACGATTGAAGACAGCAAGTGTCTCACCAATTCTCGTGCCCCCAGACCAATCCCGCACGGCACGCCCGACACGCGATAACGCGACATCCGGATCAGTGTGCGTCAAATGACGGGATACATTGGTCAATCGGGTGCCGAAGAGAAACGTATGAACACGATCACGATCATTGGTGATGGCATGTAGAAAATGCAGCATCATACGGGCATAAGATTCCATTGAGCCTGAGATGTCGCACAACACAACCAACGGCGGATGACGGCGTACCCGTTTCTTGCGTTTAAGGTCAATTGATCCACCCGCACGGACGGTGTTTCGTAAAGTTGATCTCATGTCTATGCGCCGGCCAGACATATGTGGCCGAAAGCGTCGGCTGGGCAATTCTGGAATAGGTAAACGTAAATCTGTCATCGCTCGCTTCGTAACGGCCAATTCGTCAGCTGACATAGTTTCAAAGTCTTTTGATCTTAAACGTTCTATTGCCGACCAGGTTTCACTCGCTTCAATTTCCAGGTCGCCCTCCCGGTTTCGGGTCTTATTGGCCAACCCGACGTCAGCCATGGCTTCTGCTATCCGCCGAGGAAGGAGAACATTCGACTGGGGTGAAGTCTGATCTGCCACGTCATCAAGCATAGACATTGCTTCGTCCGCATCAGGACGTGAGATCCAGAACCTTTCAAAAGCGATAGAGAATAGGTCTGACTGAGCGTGCCTCTCCACGAGCACGGCATGGAGAGCCCAATACACATCCTCTTGGCACGTAACGTCGATGGCAGCTAACGCTTCGATCGCAGTTAAAATTTTTCCTGGCCCGACCGGAAGCCCCGCCTTACGTAGAAGGCGGGCAAAATTCATAACATTCTGCGCCAACGCGCCTGATGCTCCTTGCTCGGTCATTTCGCAGCCGTTGCTGCCATTAGTGCATCTTCTGCGGCATTGTTACGCACACGACTAATGTCGTCCTGGTACTTTAAGATTACGCCGAGCGTTGCTTCAAAGCCTGAATGATCCAGCTGCTTCTTGTCGAGGGCCATTAGCGCTCGCGTCCAATCAATTGTCTCAGCGATACCTGGCGGCTTGAACAGGTCTTCTCCACGCAAATGCTGAACGGCCGCAACCACTTGTCGACTCAAACTCTCAGCAGCCTCTGGCACCTTATTCTGCAAAATTGCGTACTCTCGTGCGGCCTCCGGGTAGTCCACCCAGTGGTACAAGCAGCGTCGCTTCAGTGCGTCATGAATCTCGCGCGTCCTATTTGACGTAATAACGACAATGGGCGGTGTCTCCGCCTGGACTGGACCGAGTTCGGGTATGGTTATTTGGTACTCAGAAAGCACCTCAAGGAGATACGCTTCAAACGGCTCATCGGTGCGATCGAGTTCATCGATCAATAGAACTGGAGGACCGGCCGGGTCAGGGCGTAACGCCGAGAGTAAGGGCCGTTCAATAAGGTATTCAGTGCCGTAGATATTTTCGGCAACGGCCCCAGTATCTTTCGCGCCTCCAGCTTCGGCCAGCCGAATTGCTGTCATCTGTCGTGGGTAGTTCCATTCATACACCGCTGATGACACGTCCAGACCTTCATAGCACTGTAGCCGGACCAACTTGCGACCAAGCGAAGCAGCCAAAACTTTTGCGATCTCGGTTTTACCGACGCCAGCCTCACCTTCTAAGAACAAAGGACGTTCGAGTTTTAGACTCAGAAATGCTGCTGTCGTCAGCGAACGGTCTGGCACGTATTCACCGCTACGCAGTAATGCGTCGGTCTCATCAATTGTTGAAGGAAGGCTAGAGGTCACGGCGCTGTCCAAGTTTATGTGCAGATTTAGACGTACTCAGAACTGAGAAAAATTTGACCAAAAAAACGGGCGCGGTTTAACCCGCGCCCGCAAATTATTTTCGGCGTCTCTGTTGCTTTTTATTGGAGAGCGGCAGCTCTCTTGATTGCTTTGCGAATACGAGTGTAGGTCCCGCATCTGCAAATGTTCGTGATGTATGCGTTAATATCTTCATCTGTCGGCTCAGGGATTTCCTTAAGCATTGAAGCCACGGACATAATCATACCTGACTGACAATACCCACACTGTGGAACGTCTTCTTCTATCCATGCCGCCTGAACCGGGTGGCTGCGATCCTCTGACAGCCCCTCAATCGTTGTAATTTCAGACCCGTCAGCGAACTCGACTGGAACGGAGCAAGATCGTTCAGAAACACCGTCAACATGCACTGTGCACGCTCCGCAGGCCGCGATACCACAACCGTATTTTGTTCCCGTAAGGCCTAGATTATCACGGAGAACCCACAGAAGCGGGGTCTCCGGGTCAACATCAACAGTGCGTTCTTGGCCATTTACGCGCAGGGTGATCGCCATCTGCACCTCCTCTTAAACCTACACAGGGGTGTAAGACCCGCTGGTGGTCTTTTCAACTGTTGTTCCATTCTACCCTTCGGAAAGTCCGACGCAAGCACCACGATTCGCGAAAAACCGTCATTTTTCAATCACAAGAGCGTCATCGAGCCAAGTGGCCAAGGCCGTGACCGCCAACGCCTATAGTGTGGATGTGGACTAGGATTCACGCGGGTTTCAGGCTCCTGGATGCCACTATATATAGTGTGTAGCGGGCCCCATAACCGCAAAACATAGTGACAATATGGGCTATCTCTGGGACACTTACGTGTCTTTTGCGATGGGTCTTGGGGAGCCATAAAGCAATGCAAATCAGCACTTCGACTGGCTGCGGGAGTTTCCCGATCAGCCTCTCTAAGACTGAGAATTACGCCCGCGACTGGCGTCCGTCCGCTAGTCGATCAATACCAGATATAGGGTCTGAAGTTTCATTAATTTCGCGGGGCAAACGCTCCTCGGGTTCCACAGAAATGGAACCGAGGTAGCGCCTGAACCGCATTCAGAGGTGCGTCCCTGAAACTTGGGGCGGGGCTTTTGCCCCGCCCACTTTTTTTAGGGATTAAGAAAACCACGAGAGACGCCCAGGACCAAGCCTAAATACAGGGCAGAAAGTAAACGGATTCCCGCTCCGCAGACGCATGGAGGTCGGCCACACCGTCTGCCGCATAGACTGGCTGAGTCCGCCAGGCCGTGAACGCTCTAAAATTTGGCCAACGGATGACCGCAACCGCGTGCGCGTCCTCCGGACCGACAAACCGAAACGCAGGCTTCGAAAAGCCAAGGACCTCGCCCCCGAAATGCGACGGTCTAAGACTCTTTCCATCACTGATCGCCTGATACGCTTCATAGGCTTTTGGATCGATGACGTTATGGGCCACAACGACGCTCAGAAATGGTCCATCCCTGAGAGTTTCGGGAACGTCGCGATCTGGATCAAATAATGTCGACACTGGGCCGCTACCACGCCACCGTATCGCCATTGAATCGACGAAACGTTCCCGTGTCATCCATCGTGAAATTCTTAATCAATCTTCGCATCCCGGTCACGCTGTCTGGAATTTCAACAGTTGCGCCACCAACCCCCATACGGGTTTTCACGTATCCCGGACAAAACGCCATCGCGATCACATTCTTATCCCGCAGAACTTCAGAAACGAGTTGTACTGCTTTGGTCACAGCGGTTTTAGAAGTGCAGTAACAGAAGGCGGCTGTGCGATCTTCTTCCAGAGACCCCACGGTACTCGACAGCGTGATGATCTTTTTCTGATCACTCGCTTCGACATTCTCGACGAACGCTTCAGCCATTTTTACAGGCGCAAACGTATTGGTCCGAATGACAGTATCCCAAACGTCGTAATCGATTGTTCCGAAGTGCTGGGCGTCAAGGTGATCTTGAATAGGGACTGGTCCAATGATGCCAGCATTATTCAAAAGAATATCTATCGGCTTGCCTTCATACTTGGCCGCCACAGCATCAATGGATGCATGATCGAGCATATCCATTTTTTCCAAATGAACACGACCGTCCGCACGATCGGAAAGAGAGCGCAGTTCTTCCGCACTTTCACCATCAGGGTCTCGACAACAGGCGATGACTGTCCATCCGTCATCAACGTATTGCTGTGTAAACTCTAAGCCGATCCCGCGATTGGCACCGGTGATCAAAACTGTCGGCATTTAACGCTCCTTATCCACGGCAGATGAGATGACCGGCACCCCACCCTGATTACACATATCATCCGCCAACATACGAATAAGTCAAAAGTCCTTTGTCTTCACGTTCAGCGGAGTCTGCCCCGTTGCCTCTTACTAAGCGTCGCCCTACTGTCGACACCATGAATTCGATACTCAAACGCACCATTCTTGTTCTCACCCTAGCCATCCTGACAAGCCCAGCGCTTGCCGAGCCGCTCAAGGGCAAAGTTGGGGTTTACTCTTTTCCCGATACTGTTTGGTGGGACCAATGGATGGGTTTTCAATCCGAAATCGAAGCCAATCCAGATTTTGACTTTGAGTGGTACCTGCGCGGCGAACTCGGCTCTGAACAACAGTTGATTACCGGCGCACGCCGTAACCGCATCCAAGTCATCAGCATATCTTCGCAAGGTATGACCTCTCTCGTGCCTGAAATGGGCGTTCTCCTCGCGCCGTATATGTTTGATAGCCTAGAAGAAGCAGATTTCGTCCTCGACAACTACCTATCAAAGCCGATCACTCAGCTATTTGGTGAACTCGGGCTACAGGTTGTCCAATTCACAGACGTAGGCTGGGGCGTTCTCTATACGGTCGAAAAACCTGTCCTGGAGCCGGCTGACCTCGGTGAGATGACCCTCCGGATATCGCCGTCCATCATACTCCAGTCCTTCGTAGAGTCCGTTGGCGCGGATTACGCGATTCTTGAGGTCGGTGAACTTATTCCTGGGCTACAAACCGGCCTCGTCCATGGCGGCCTCACCAACGTTGTATTCGTCCATAATGCGCTGGATGGCCAAGTTTGCTGTGTCAGCCGGCTTAAAGGCATGTACGAAATGGGCGTCAACTTTGCCAACAAACAGTGGTTTGACTCTGCTACGGATGAGCAACGGTCCGCGCTCGTCGAGGCCTATGTTGAATTACCGACCATGCGAAGGAATGTCCGGGCTTACGTCGAGCAGGTTGTCCGTGAGGGCGAAGCGAAGGGCCTGACCTACTTCGACCTGACACCGGCACAACGTGAGCTATGGAAACAAGCCTCGTCCAGTGGTCTACAGCGGATACTAGATGACACTGGCGGCGAAGGTGCCCGCCTGTACGATCTGATCGTGCAGGGTAAAGCGGCGTTTGCTCGGGAGCATGCAAACGACCCTTGATTTAGGCATTCTCCAGGCTAGAAAAAGATTCACGCGACGTATGAGATAAACTGGCTAAGTGACTCTAATTGAGTCCTTTTTCGGCTTCGCGGATTTTGTCGTATTGGATAAACAAGCCTTCCGCTTTAAAGCCCTCGAGACCACCCCTTACACCGAAATAATCGACCTTCTCGAACAGATATAAGAGATACGCCTGCTCATGGTAAAGACGCATAATGTCCTGTGTTAATGCCTCACGGCGGGCCAAATCCGGTTCTGCCATGGCTGCAGAAATCAACGCCTGATCCCCTTCATCACATAACCAAGGTGTTTTCCATAGGCAGCTATGGAGACGCATTCCGCGGAGAGCATCCAGTTGCGGCGCGGTCGGGAAATCCATCATGAAACCCTGGCCTTTAAAATCACCGGTGTGCACAGCATTGAAGTATTGCGGCAGGGGAAACGTTTTCAGTTCCACGTTTACGCCGATCGCTCTTAAATCCTCTGCCATCTTTTGGTAAACCGCAGTGCCATTGGGTATGGAAGTCCCAGGCACAACCTCGAATACGAGGTCAAAGCCGTCGGGATATCCAGCCTCAGCCAGCAAAGCCCGTGCGAGATTCGGGTCATAAGGATATGGCTCAAGGTCAGGGTTAAATCCAAATACACCCGACGGGACAGGCTGGGACGGCGCACGCGTCGTGTTACCCAGTAAAACATCGATATAGGCTTGGCGATCAATGGCATAGTTCAGCGCTCGTCTGACCCGAACATCCGTCAACGGTGTGTTCTTAGGCCCGAAAGCAGGATGCTCGGGATTTAGAATAAGCGAAAACGTGTATATGCCACTGCCAAGGTTGCTGATCCACTGATGCCCTGCCGCTTCCAACTCCGCCATTTGATCAGGAATTGTGCCAAGCACGACGTCTAGACGACCGCTAATGACCCCTTGGATGCGTTGCGGTCCCTCGGGCACCGCATAGATCTCTAGCTTCTTGAAGTGCGAGGGCCGCCAAGACTCTTCAAAGGCTTCCATTCGAACAACAGCAGGTTCCCACGCAGTTACCCGGAATGGACCCGTACCATGAGGCTCCAGTGCGAACCCTTGGGGGCCCAGAGCCCGCCAGTGCTCCGGCGCGACCATGCGCAGGCTGGCCGCCTCTCGCGGAAACAAGACGCTTGGTACGTTGGTGGTGATTTCAACCGTAAGGTCATCAATGGCTCTGGCACTCTCCAGGGCCCCAAACATCTGCGCCACCACTTCGGTCACAGCTTCTGGGCTAACCAGATAGTCGACCGCATTAATGACCGCATCCGCGTTAAACGGCTCACCATTCGAGAAGGTGACCCCTTCCCGGAGCTTAAAGACCCACGTTGTCGGACTTGTTGCTTCCCAAGATGTTGCAAGCCAGGGCAAAACCTCGCCTGCGCTGTTCACGTAGGTCAGCCCCTCGAATATGGCCGACCAGGTAAAAATCGTCGGTGCATTGAGCGAGGCATAGGGGTTGCCGAGCATCGCCGGCAGCCCGAGCACACCGACACGTAGAGTGTCTGAGGCCGCAGCATTTTCGGGCTTGCTGCCCTCATCCCCACAAGCGCTGAGTAGGAGTACGGCGCAAACAAGGGAAATGAGCCTGAATTTGGGGGCGAAGTTGTTCATAGGTCAGTAGCATTGGCATCGGTGCCAGAAAGGCAAGTCCCTTCCCACCGAGACACCCTGGCAATACCATCTCACCTGGGTCGTTATTGTCAGAGCATTACTAAAGGCTTTTTATGAAACCTTGGCTTCTCATTGCCCTGTTTGCGTTTGCCACATTTAGCGCTCGAGCAGACACCGTTCTCATTACCGGGTCCAACCGAGGGCTTGGCTTTGACCTGGCCTCTCAGTACGCCGCTGATGGCTGGACAGTCATCGCCACCTCACGGACCCCGGGCGACGACGCGGCTTTACAAGACCTTGGTGCCAAATACGACACCGTGCGCATTGAAGCCCTGGACGTTACCGACCACGCTCAAATTGATGCTCTCGCGGATAAACTACGCGGCACGGCCATTGATATATTGATCGACAACGCCGGTGTGCTCGGTAACCCCGGCATGCAACGGCTGGGCAATCTCGATTTCTCAATCGCCCAACACTTATTCGAAACAAATACCCTCGGCCCGCTCAAAATCGCCGACGCGTTTCTTGAGCACGTCGAGGCTAGTAAGACTAAGAAGGTGATGAACATCTCAAGCGTCGTTGGCTCTATTGCCCTGACCGGTGGCAATATCTATTTCTATCGCGCCAGCAAAACGGCCTTAAACATGCTAATGCGCAACCTTGCAAAAGATACGGAGAACCGCGGCATCATCGTCGGCATGATTCACCCCGGCGTCGTTGACACCGACATGTCGGCACCGTTCGATATTCCGAAAATCTCTGTGCAAGATAGCGCCACCGGCGTCCGTGACGTAATTGAGTGGTACACGCAAGAAACCTCGGGGACATTCATGCAATACACTGGCGAACCGATGGCGTGGTAAGCCCACGACCCAACATTAAGGATCACTTTCGATGCTAAGAATTCTAGTGCTGACTCTTACGGTTCTGTGGGCCCACACAGCCATAGCCAAAACTGTCCTGATCACCGGATCGAACCGTGGCCTCGGCCTGGAATTCGTCACTCAATATGCGGCACTAGGCTGGGATGTGATTGCCACCAGTCGTTCCCCCGATGATGACGAGGACTTACTAACCCTCGCTGCGGCCAACGCTAACATCACAATCGAGAAGCTTGATGTGGCAGACCTCGACGAAATCGCTGCCCTCGCCGCCAAATACAAAGGCACGGCCATTGACGTGTTGATGAACAACGCTGGCGTATTTGGCGATAGGCCCCGGCAGGCTTGGGGTGCTTTGGACCGTGACCTCTTCAGGCAGGTCATGGATATTAACGTATTCGGGCCTCTCAAAATTTCCGAAGCCTTCGCTGACCATGTCGCCGCCAGTGAGACCAAAAAAATCGCGGTCATCTCAAGCACCGCAGGGTCCCTTGCCTCTATCCGTAATCCTCCTGGCGCGCCCTATTACGCCATCAGCAAGGCGGCCGTGAACATGGCCATGCGTGGTACGGCCATGCGCTTAAAAAGCAGAGGCATCGCGATCGCTATTTTCATGCCTGGTGCGGTTGATACCCGCATGCTGCGTGAAGCGGTCGGTCTAACCCAGGCAGAAGCAGAGGCCGCGACCAATTACGATTACAAGCGGTTCAAGCCGCTGACCACGAAAGAAAGCATCTCACAGATGATTGAAACGTTGGACCAGTTGACCCTGGACCGCTCAGGCGATTTCTTGAATTACGACGGCCGGACAATACCGTGGTAAGCTGACACCATACACATAAAGGAAAAACCATGACCCGCATTGCAACACTGCTCTTAACTCTCTTCGCATTCTCAGCCGCGGAGGCAGCGACCGTTCTGATCACCGGAGCCAGCCGTGGTATCGGCTTTGAATTCGCCAAGCGGTATGCGGAACAAGGGTGGGATGTTATCGCCACCGCGCGGTCGCCAGAAGACGATGACGCATTGCAAGCCCTCGCGTCGGCACACAGCAACGTTCGGACTGAAACGCTGGATGTAACGGACCATGCTGGCATCGATGCGTTAGCTGAAAAGCTAAGCGGCACCCCCATAGACGTGCTGATCAACAACGCAGGCATTGCTGGGGGTCGTAACACTCAAGACTTCGGTGCTGTCGACTATTCTGTGTTCAATGATGTCATGAATATCAACGTGCTCGGGCCGTTGAAAGTTACGGAGGCGTTCTTGGCGCACGTTGCAGCCAGTGAACAGAAAAAGATTATTAACATCTCGTCGTCAGAAGGCCGTCTTTCGCAAGTACGAGGCTCACGTCAACCGTTCTATCGGGCGAGCAAATCAGCACTAAATATGGTGATGAAGAACGTGTCTATTCATCCGACAGTCCAGGAGAAAGGCGTCATCATCGGCCTGCTTACACCCGGCTTTGTTGATACGGATTTCACTGCGGGCTTGCCGAAACAGATGATGATTGATGTTGAAACCAGCGTATCCCGCTCTATGTCCATGATCGAAAAGTACGACCTAGAAATGTCGGGCCGCTACTTTGCCAACACCGGTGAGGAAATGACCTGGTAGCTCGAACCACCATGGTAAAACTTCTGAGGAATCTTAGTGATGGATAGCACCAACAAAGAAAAATTACTGAGCAAAGCCTTAATCGTTTTTGGGATTATCTTTTTTCTGATTTACCCGATCGGTATCGTTTGGCCAGCAGGTTGGATTTGGCACGGTGGTGAGGGTATGTACTACCTGCAAATGATCTGTGGGGTATATGCCGTTCTCGGTGCTTTCCTCATTAGGGCTTCGAAAAATCCAACCGAGCATCGCAGCCTAATTTCTTTCACAATTTGGTCCAGTGTTGTGCACGCTGTAATCATGGCGGCTCAGGCTCTTGGAGATGAGCATGAAACCGGCCATTTGATAGGAGACGTCCCTGCCCTTCTATTGGTAGCGGGCGTTCTGTGGTTCTTGTCCCCTAGAGAGACTGAATAGGCCGAAGGCATCAGGGCGGCTCCGCCCTGCGGTCATCGCTCTTAGGAGGGCGCAGCAATGGCTGAACCGGCGCTATGATCCCGGTCCTATAAAAGCCATCCAATTAAGGGATTCACCATGCGCCTCACACTCTTTGCCGCGGCGATCGCCGCGTTCGTCGCAACGTCGGCAGATGCCAAGACTGTTCTCATAACCGGCTCCAATTCGGGCATTGGGCTCGAGTTTGCCAAACAGTATGCAGCCAAGGGCTGGGATGTCATTGCCACACATCGGCGCAGTGAAGCGCCGGAAAGTCTAAAAACCCTTCTTGCTAAGCATCCGGATCTCATTCACATCGAAACCATGGACGTGAGCAATCATGAGCAGATCGATGCGCTTGCAGCCAAACTCTCGGACACGGCGATTGATGTCCTGATTAACAATGCGGGCATCACTGGAGATTTTCGCAATCCTGCACCTCAGTCTTTCGGCACCCTCGCCTATGATGACTGGGAAAACTTTATGCGCATCAATGCGCTTGGACCGCTAAAGATTAGCGAAGCCTTTGCGCCTCACGTCAAAGCCAGCGAAGACAAGAAAATCGTAGCGGTCAGTTCTCTTGCCGGTTCATTCGGTTTTAAAGGCCCGACCATGCCCGGTGGCTATTGGTACAAAGTATCCAAGGTCACTCTCAACGGTTACATGAAAAACGTTGCCAATGATCTTAAAGGTGATGGCGTAACGGTCGCCTTACTTTCACCTGGCCAGGTGAAAGTCGAGAAGATGGGTAATGTGAATTTCCCAGGATTGATTGAACCATCCGAAAGTATTGGTGGCATGATTTCAATCATCGATGGTTTAACTATTGAAGATTCTGGCGCCTATTACAGTTACGACGGCAAGCCACAACCGTTCTAATTTGGAGTTTTTGTTATGCGCTTTCCTCTAGTTGCTGCAACCGTTGTGGCGATGGGTTGGAGCGTTGCTGCAGATGCCGCAACCGTTCTTATCACAGGCTCTAACCGAGGCATCGGCTTGGAGCTGGCACGTCAATATGCAGATTTGGGCTGGAACGTCATCGCGACCAGTCGAACACCGGATGACGACATTGATTTACAAACGCTAGCCTCTAAGCATGGCAACCTGCGCATCGAAGCACTCGACGTCAGCGATCATGATCAAATCGAAGCTTTGGCGGCAAAACTGACCGATACGCCGATTGACGTTCTTATGAATAACGCCGGCATCCTCGGTGGCGAGCCTGACGTGCAAACCATTGGCAACATCGACTTTCAATCGATGGAGCAAGTGTACAAGACCAATGCTATCGGCCCCATGAAGATGGCTGAAGCTTTTCTTGAACATGTTGCCGCCAGTGATCAGAAAAAAATCGCTGTCATTACATCGGGCACAGCGTCACTGACAAACGTGAGACCATCACCCTTTTACAAAGCGCTGTACCTCTACCGAATGTCGAAGACCGCGATCAATATGGGCTACCGAGCTCTGTCCTTGGAAGTCGCACCACAAGGCATTTCCGTTGGCATACTCGCACCCGGTGTCGTCGAAACACGTCTACTTCAACAGGCTGGCTACGGCGGCATGGGGATGACCACTGAAGACAGCGTGACCGGAGTTATTCGCAACGTTGAAAACCTAGGTCCTGAAACGTCGGGCCAATACATTCTCCACAACGGTAAAACCGTACCCTGGTAAATCAGGGCAACACGCAATCTAAGGGACACGCCAACATGATGAAGCTCATTCAATCTTCTATCATTCTGCTCATTCTGGCTCTGTCAGGCATCGCAAACGCGGAAACTATTCTCATCACCGGATCAAACCGAGGAATCGGCCTGGGGCTTGCGGAGGCCTACGCTGATCGGGGGTGGCGCGTCATCGCGACCGCTCGGAACCCGGGTCGCGCTGAGGAGCTCAATGCTCTAGCCACGAAGTACGACAACCTAACTGTCGATGAACTGGACGTCACGGATAATGACGAGATTTCTGCTCTGGCAAAAAAATACGAGGGAACGGCGATCGACGTCCTTCTCAATAATGCGGGTGTTCTAGGTGATATTGAAAAACAAAATGCGCAAAATATCGACTATGACGAAATTAAATTCATCATGGACGTCAACGTGTATGGCCCGATGAAAATGGCAAAAGCCTTTCTGCCCCAAGTCGGTGCAAGTGAACAGAAGAAGATTCTAACCATGACATCGGGGCTCGGTTCGATGACTCTGACCCAGCGTCTTGGGCGGTTTTACGGCTATCGCATGTCAAAGGCTGCGGTGAATATGGCTATGCGAGCAATGCATGCAGACCTCAAGGGCGAAGGCTATGTCATCGGGCTCATTGCACCGGGGCAGGTCCAAACAGAACTTCTGTTTGCATCCGGATTCAGAGGTCCAGGTTCCATTACCGTTGATGAAAGCGTTGCTGGGCTTTTGGCTGTCATTGACAGCGTCAATGCGGAAACTGTTGGCCTCCCGATTAACTACGACGGTCAAGCTATTCCCTGGTAACCCCTACATAGGAACCTAATTTATGTTCCGGATTGTTGGCACGCTTAGTCTGATTTTCATTTTCTTTGGCACAATCGCCAACGCTGAAACCGTCATGGTGACCGGTGCCAATCGCGGCATTGGCCTTGAGTTCGCTCGCCAATATGCCGACAAAGGTTGGACAGTTATTGCCACTCACCGACGCGAGGACATCCCTGAGAGCTTGGCGTCATTGAAAATGCAGTACGCGAGCCTAATCCGTATCGAAACGATGGATGTCACGAACCACTCCGGCATTGATGCGCTAGCAAAGAAACTCGACGGCATTCCGATTGACCTCATTGTGCATAACGCAGGCATATCGGGCGGTGGATCAGCGACACAACAGTTTGGCCGATTGGATTACTCAACTTTCCAAGATGTTATGGATGTAAACGTCGCGGGCCCACTCAAAATTTCTGAAGCGTTTCTAGATCACGTCGCGGCCAGTGATGGTAAAGTGATTTTCACTGTCACCTCGAGCCAAGGATCAATTGGTTCAGTTAATCGGCCGGGATTATTTTACTATCGTGCGTCGAAGTCAGCCGTGAATATGGTGATGCGCAACCTTGCCCAGCATCCAAAAATTACAGGAAACGGCATTCTGATTGGTCTCATCGCTCCAGGCGCGACGGATACGGATTTCATGGCCGAAGTGCGCGGCCGTATGCCGTTAGGCGATCCGAAAGAACGCGTCGCCGGCATGATCGCGCAGATCGAGAGCTATCCTCGCGACGGATCTACACTTTCCTTTGAATGGGATGGGGAAGAAATTCCCTGGTAGCAACTTAACAGTCCAGACTCTTTTACTGGAACACACCGTTTAATATGCGCAGGACATGGCTTTGAGCCAAATGGTCAAGGGTCACACCTGTCGCAGCAAAGTAGACGTTTAGGTTGTTCTGGGCGTCTTCCTTCTGGGTCGCGATATCAACCGGTGCACCTTCGTCGTGATCTCCGGTGCTGACCAAACCGAAAAGTCCTAAAATTTGTAGCGCCTCGAGATCGAGTTCATTCGCTTTAAGTCGTTCCCGGAGCGCTGTAGCGGCTTCGCGGTTGCGGCCAATTAGGTCTGGACCTTCAATAATGACCTTCAGATTTTCTCGACACGCGCGGACCGGCTCAACTAGATCACGTTGCCACTCACGGGACATCTTGAGCGCACTTGCTAAGTGCTGTGCGAGATCGTTGCCGTTGGACCCGCGGTAAGCGAGCCACACACAAAACAGCGCCATGTTGATATCAACACCCATACGGCTTTGCAGGGACAACATTGCTTTGTCGACACCCGGCTGGCTATAGGCCCAGGTTGCGAACTCCCAGAACGGGTTGCCTTTAGCAATATCGGTACCGGCCGGTTCACTCATTTTGTTTTTGATCCTCGCTTCGTCGGTATCCGTTTTGCAGTTTTGCCAGACCCGCCAGGTTCGCCCCAGCGCTTTACCAGCCCGGCATCTATATCGAACATATCCAGCACACGGCCGACCGTATGATTCACAACGTCGTCAACGGACGACGGATTAGAATAGAAAGCTGGAACCGGCGGCGCAATCACCGCACCAATTTCTGAAAGATGAGTTAGGGTGCGAAGGTGCCCGGTATGGAGGGGACTCTCCCGCACCATAAGAATAAGGCGCCGCCTTTCCTTCAAAATTACGTCTGCCGCCCGTGTTAGCAGTGTCGAAGTGACACCGGTGGCGATTTCAGAGGCCGACCTTATGGAACAAGGCGCAATAACCATCCCCGCCGTATGAAAAGACCCGGAAGAAATCGCTGCCCCGATATCACCATTGGGATAGATCACGTCCGCCAGAGATTTAACATCGGCAACTTTAAGCTTTGATTCGTGGGCCAACGTAACCTCAGCCGATTGAGACATAACCAGATGGGTCTCAAAGGGTGTGTCCCGCAGGACCTCCAGAAGTCGAATTCCGTAGATAATCCCGGAAGCACCACTAATTCCGACAATTAGCCGGTTCGTCTGTGTCATTGCCGCATCCCTATCGTGTGGGCAGGACTCTAAACCTTAGTCCGTAAAGGATTTCTGAAGCAGAAGTTGGACGTGCGCAAATGCTTCCAGCGCCCGCCGCTAAACCTTTGTATTTATTGAAGTAAAATGCACGAAAAGAATCCTCTTGAGTATAAAGTCATACTTTTATACCTTTTGACACCTTAAGGGGGGACGACGCCATACTAGACCTTCGAACATTTTTAGAAGCTGAGAAGCAATCGGTCTTTAGACCAGATCAGTCGCTATCCGTCTCACATGAAATTACAGCCCTTCAATATACATTGGAAAAGGCAGGTCGCCGTCCCATCGTTGTTGTCGACAAACCGATGATGGCCGACGGATCCATCAACGATATTCCTGTCGTAACAAACCTGACTGCCAGTCGCGCTGTTGTCGCCCGATCCCTAGGGATCAACAACCATCAGACTGCAGCCCCCATATACGCGCAACGCACGGGAAGCCAAATTACCCCAGACATCATTAGCGGTAGCAGTGCGCCAGTTCAGGAAATTGTTATCGAAGGCGATGATGTTGATCTCACACGCTTACCCGCGCTGACCCAGCATGTTACTGATCCCGGCCCTTATCTCACCGCCGCTCATGCGACCACCTACGACCCCGACACCAAGACAGACAACACAGCCATTCAGCGCTGTTGGATAAAATCGAAAAAGCGCATGTCGTATTTTCCGTATCCAGCGTCACACAACAACCGGAACATGCGTAAGTTTTGGGATAGAGGCGAAGACTGCCCTGTCGTGTTTTGGATCGGCCATCACCCAGCCGTACTGATGGGCACCCAAGCCAAACTGAATTACCCGGAAAGTCATTGGGGAGCCTGTGGCGGCCTATTAGGCGAACCCTTGCGCGTGACACCCAGTCGAACATTCGGTGACGCGATTATGGTTCCGGCAGATGCCGAAATCGTTATTGAAGGCTATGCGCCACGCGACGTGCTGGAAGCGGATGGTCCTTTCGGCGAATACACAGGATATTCCGGCCCGCAAGTAGCCGCTCCTGTCGTCGACGTGACGTGCATCACGATGCGTAAAGGCGCGATGTACCACGACTACGGATCAGGCCTCACGGACATGTTGGTCCCGGACAACATGGCCATGGAAGGTAAGGTCTATGGTCTGTGCAAACAGGTCGCGCCAAGCGTAACCAACGTCCACGTCCCTGCGCAAGGCCGTCGCTTTCACGGCTACATTCAAGTTGAGAACCCTGGACCGGGTGAAGTACGTGATGCCCTGATGGCAGCCCTCTCCTACCGACGATTAAAAATGGCCATCGCTGTCGATCAAGACATCGACCTATTTGATGATTCAGAAATGATGTTTGCCTTAGCGACGCGCGTCCAGTGGAGCCGCGATAGCTTCACAGTTGATGGACTATCCGGTTCACTGCTTGATCCTTCAACACCCGCCGGCTCGAAAACCCTATCCAAAATGGGAATCGATGCCAGCCTTCCTTTGCCTGGTAGGCCTGGCGCGCCATCTCCAGTACCACCGAGATCGACGGTTCCTCAGGACTCACTCGACAATGCAGCCAAGGTACTCGCAGGGTCTGATATGTCGGAGTGGCCAACATTATGAGCGGTTCAACCACCAACAATCGCGAAACCGTGCGCCTTGGCGCGTCGTGGGAGAAGACTGGCAACACATCATGGACTCAGTGTCCCGCATGCGATGAATGGTTTCACATCGGCCCCGGCCTGTTGGATCGGCCCGACGTGAAAATGCATTGCCCGGCATGCCATCACGAGTTCAGCCAAACAGACGCCAAACGACTGGTAACATCGGGATAAGATGATGGACGCCTCTGCCATAGCCGCGCTTGATTTCACGCGCCTCGGACCGCCCAAAGGCACGCGCATCGCCGTCGTCGGTGGATGCGGTGGAATTGGACGGGCACTGGTGGGCGCCAGTCTTGAAATCGGCATGAAGGTTGCAGTACTGGACCTCCCATCGTCTCTTCAACGTCACACACCACCAAACACATGTTTGCAGCACGCCATCGATGCGACGGATGAAGTGTCAGTCAATGCAGCATTCGATGCAATCGACCAGGCATGGGGAGGTCTTGATGTCATGGTCAACCTTTGTGGATTCACAAATGAGTTTGAACCGGTCGCCGAGATGACGTCGGATACATGGGACGAAATCACAGACGGTAATCTGAGGTCTGCATTTCTGTGTGTCCGCGCGGCCTTACCCCTTCTCAAGAAATCGGGCCACGGCGCGATCATCAACACAGCGTCTGGACTGGCCTACAAGGGCCTAGCCGGCACTTCTCCCTATGGCGCCGCTAAGGCCGGCGTCATCGCGCTATCAAAATCGCTGGCCAACGAGAATGCACCCGATATTCGCGTGAATGTCATCGCGCCTGGCGCAGTTGACACGGCCTTCCTCAGGGGTGGGACCAGCCGTACGGGCGATGATGAAAATCATCCAACACACATCAATACTGAACGCTACGCAGACGCTACGCCAATGAAACGCCTCGCCGTCGTAGATGACGTTGTCGCCCCTATTCTCTTTCTTAGTGGCGACGCTTCCCGGTTTATCACCGGACAAGTGATTCACATCAACGGCGGTGGATTCATGCCATGACCGCAAAAGCGAAAGCGAATACACAAACTAATTGCACGAAACCAGGGAGCGCACGATGAACGCAGTCACTCAAGACATGATGAAGAAGTTCGCCGTTAATCAGCACGTCACGAGCTTTATCGGCGGTGAGTCGATCAGTCCATCAGGTTCAGGCGAAGACATCCCCGTCATTAGCCCGATCACCGAAGGACAAATCGCCCTCTTGCGTGAGACGTCTGTTGAAGAGGTCGACACCGCCGTTCGGAGCGCACGTGATGCTTTTGAGAATGGGCCATGGCGTCATATGTCCGTTGATCAGCGCAAAGTAATCATGCTGCAGATCAAAGACGTTCTCATCGCCCACGCCGACGAACTCGCCTACTTGGAGAGCCTAAACGCGGGCCTCACCCTAAACTACGTTAAAAATTTTCATGTGATGCGAACCGGCTGGAATTTTGAGTTCTTTGCCGAAGTCGCAAGTCAGGCGTCCGGCGAAGCCTACACCCAGACGCAACCGTATCTTTCAGTCGTAACCCGCGAACCAGTCGGCGTTGCTGCCCTCATTGGTCCGTGGAATGCGCCGCTCGCGCTTTGCTCTATGAAAATTGCCTCATGCATTGCGTTCGGCAACACATGCGTCCTGAAGCCTAGCGAGTTCACGCCTCTGTCGCTCCGCCGCGTTGTCGAGCTTATTCACGAAACCGATATCCCCAAGGGCGTCGTGAACCTGGTTAATGGGCGTGGACATGTGACCGGTGATGCGCTGGTCTCACACCCGGAAGTCGATGTTGTTTCATTTACCGGTGGTACGAAGACGGGATCGATGATTGCCGCCCGCGCAGGTGAAGGCCTCAAACCTGTTGGACTAGAGCTTGGCGGTAAATCCGCAAACATTATCACGGCGAGCGCTGATATGGACCGCGCCCTAGACGGCGCCATTCTCGGCATCTACTCCAACAACGGCCAACAATGTCTAGCTGGCTCTCGAATCCTCGTTGAAAACTCAATCGCAGACGAGTTCATCGAAAAGTTTGTCGCCCGCTCAAAGAACATCAACGTCGGCGACCCCATGGACGCAGCAACAGAAATCGGCCCGGTTTGTTATCAGGCACACATGGATCGCGTACTCAGCTTTGTCGATATCGCCAAAAAAGATGGCGGCGAAGTTTTGACAGGCGGCAACCGTGACAGCCGCTATGACACCGGGCTGTACCTTGAACCGACTGCCGTCATCGCTAATTCAAACGATGCCCAGGTGTGCCAGGAAGAAATTTTCGGGCCGTTTGCAACTTTCCTCAAGTACAACGACATCGATGAAGCTTTGGCAATCGCCAACGCTTCTGAATTTGGTTTAGTTGGCTATATCTGGTCCGACCACCTCCCCACCGTGATGAAAGCGTCGCAGGAAATGCGCGCAGGTACGATTTGGGTCAATACACCCATGACCCGTGAATTGCGCGCGCCTTTTGGCGGCTATAAAAAATCCGGCATCGGTCGTGATAGTGCCAAAGACTGCATGCAGTTCTTTACCGAAGAAAAAACCACAACTATTCCCATGACTACGTTTCCGTTGGCCAAATGGGGCGCCAACGACTGAGTTTTTAAGATCCCTCATTCAAGCATTGACGACTTTTAGGAGAAGACCATGTCTACACTATTGAACCAACCAGACTTTTACAAAGCGCTAGAAGGCGCACGCAGCCCAGTTCATTCCGGCGGCCACCCATTCAGTGTCGCCTGGGCCAACGGCGAACTAAGCTTAAAACAAATCGGCGAATGGGCCGTGCAGCACTTCTATTACATCGATGCCATTCCACAGCAGTTCGCGCAATTCTTCTGCCGTCTGGATGATCTCGAAGCCCGTCAACACATGCTGGAAAACCTGTTGGGTGAAGAAATGCCGGACACACCGGAAAAGCGCCACCCCAACTTGCTGATCAAGTTCGGCATAGCTTGTGGCATGACTGCAGAAGACTTTGCCAACGCAGAGCACAACGGCAAGGTCCTCCCTTCTACTCGTGCCATGCGCTCCTGGATCTGGGAAATGGTTAACGTCCGGCATCTTGCTGAAGGTGCGGCTGGGATTATGGTTGCTCTCGAAGGACAGCTGCCGACTCTCTATCCAATGTACGTTGATGCCATGCGAAAAATGGGCCTGACCGACGATGACATGGAGTTTTTCCATGTTCACATCGAAGGCGATACTGAGCATGCCCACGTTGGCTTGGAAATCACGACGCAATACTCAACGACGCCCGAGTTACAGCAGATGGCGATCTCTGCCGTCAGAGCGTCGACAGAAATGCGCTGGCGCATGCTTGACGGCATTAACGAAGCCTTCGTACAGGGCGTTGCTCAGGCTGCCGAGTGAGTAACGGCTCTTCTCCTGCCTTGCTTGATGCCTCCGGCCGCGTTGCGTTTGTAACCGGCGCGACTGGAGGTATTGGCCAGGCTGTCGTTCGAATGATGCTTGATGCGGGTGCGCAGGTTGCTGCCACCGGCCGCCGGGCCGTTCCTTTTGATGATGAGAATGTTCTTCCCCTCACACTAGAAGTGACGGACGAAAACGCAGTGTCATCAGCCGTGCAAAGTTGCGTCGAGAAATTTGGACGACTGGATTACGTCATCCATATGGCTGGAATGGTCGGTAAAGGCCGGCTCGACGAGATGCCTCTTGAAGACTGGAACACGGTCGTCAACACCAACCTCACATCATCCTTCCTTCTACTCAAACACGCCTACAAGCATATTGCGAAGCCAGGTGGAGTCGCCGTTTTGTGTGGATCATCTAACGGCTACAATGGCGGTAGCTATCTCTCCGGTGCGGCCTATGCGTCGTCCAAGGCCGCCCTTGTAAATCTAACGCGGTACAGCGCTAAAGAATGGGCGCCAGACGGAATTCGCGTTCATCTCATATCACCCGGTCCTGTCGACACTCCTATGCTCGACCGCCTTTCAGACGATCAGCACGAAGGCCTCAAAGACGCTTTACCTCTCGGTCACTATGCCACCGCTGACGAGTGCGCAGGCGCTGTGTTGTTTTTGTGTTCCACCCATGCTGCATCGATGACAGGCACCAACACGAATATTTCATCCGGTCTGGTTCTAGACTCATGAACGAAGTCGCCGCCATACGCCATCCCGTCGACGACTCTCTTGCAATCCCTCTGTATCACCAAGTCTATTTGATACTGAAAGAGGGTATTCGCTCTGGAACTTATGGCGCCGGCTCCGCGTTGCCAATCGAGCCCAACTTATGTGAAGAATTTGGAGTTTCCCGCATCACGGTAAAACGGGCGATGCGTGAGTTGGTTGCTGATGGCTTGGTCATTAGACAACGCGGCAAAGGCACTTTTGTTGCTGAAGATGCGACAGCGCCCGCGAGGGACGCTCTGGATGATCTATTGCAAAGCGTTCAAGCCATTGGCGCAGCCACCGATGTTCAACATTTGGCATCAGATATACAAACACCGTCTACAGACGTTGCCGCAAAGCTAGGTTTGGAGCTTGAGGCAAAGGTCCTTCGGTCAAATCAGCTTCGTCTTGCGAATGATGAACCACTGGCCGTTATTATCGCCTTTGTTCCTGAGGCCATTGCCAGGCAACTAGACCCGAAGACAGAAAACCTACCCATGCTTGTCCGGCTTAACATGGCTGGTGTTCCCGTCGCGCGAGCGGAGCAAGAAGTTACTGCAACGCTGGCTGACCCAACCATAGCCGCACCGCTAGGGCTCGAAGTCGGGGCACCATTGCTAAAATTGACCCGCTTGGTTTTTGACGATACCGGCCATCCAGTCGAATGGCTAACGTCTTTCTACCGAGGGGATCGATACGCCATGCGGACCTCACTCACCCACGAAAGTACCGGTCGTCAAAGCACTTGGAAAAGCGCTGCCGAATAGATCGACCAGTGAGATATTGCACCTGATATCTGGCCAATGCGTTTGAATCCCTTTAAAACTTTCGTACGAAAATCAAATGGGGAGCACACTGCTATGAGTTCACAAGAAATCACTATTAAAGGTCCGAATGGAGACTTCATGGGCTACCTTGCCGCGCCTGATGGTGGCGGACCGGGAGTCATCGTCATCCAAGAAATATTCGGCGTGAATGATTGGTTGCGTGGGGTATGTGATATGCTGGCTGAGCAAGGCTACATGGCCCTTGCTCCAGACCTATTCTGGCCAATAGAGCCGGGCGTACAACTCGACGCCACCGTGGAAGCAGATTTCAACAAAGGGCTCGAAATTTACGGAAAATTCGATGTCGATAAGGGCGTTGAAGACATTCAAGCCTCTATAAATAATCTGCGAGGTCGCGATGGCTGCAACGGTAAAGTGGGGACAACCGGCTTTTGCCTTGGCGGAGTTCTAACGTTCCTCTCCGCCACCCGAACGGATTCAGATGCCAACGCGGGATACTATGGCGTCGGCATCGAAGGTTTACTTGGAGAAGCGGATAAAATCAGTAAGCCTACAATCCTCCACATCGCTGATGAGGACTCGTTTGTCCCCAAAGAGGCGTCTGATCAGGTGCGACAGGCCCTTCAAGGGCACGAAAAGGTAACGATCCACACCTATGCGGGTTGTGATCATGGCTTTGCCCGAGATACGGATACCAATCACTACGACAAAGCCGCAACGGAGCTCGCGCATGGTCGGACGTTCGACCTCTTCAAGAGCGCGCTCAGCTAAGTTACGAGGATAACGTTTCCATCCAAGCGGCGATCGCCCGGCCAATAGTGTCGGGCGACGTCTCTGGTGTGTAGTGTTCGCCCTTTATCTCCTGGGTCGTCTGACACGAGAAAGACTCGGCCGCTGCTTTGCGTTCCCCGGTCATAATGCTGGCCGTATCCGGCAGCAACCAAAGTTTAGGGATGTCGTTCGTCGCCATCCATTCTTTAATCTCGTTCAGTCGGTTATAGATGTCAGCGGGTTCGCCATCGACCGGAATTTCACATGGCCAATCGATTGTTGGGCGGCGGCCTGGGCCGGGATCGAGGTAAGGCGCGTTATACACAGCCCGGTCTTCGTCAGATAGAAGTTCATCGACGTAACGAAAGAAGTACTGCTCTAAGTATAAGTTATTCTGCAATACGTCCTCTTCCATTTCGGGCGAGCGCATATGAGCGTTAAAGGCCCGAAATCTGTCACCGGCGATCTCGGTAGTAACCGGAGAAATTTGCCCTTCCATATGGACAAAACCGCGTGTTCTGTCCGGATTGCGCATGGCCCAGTCAAAAAATAAGGGGACGCCCCAGTTGTGCCCGACAAACGTAATCGGACCGGACAGAGTCATGGCATTCATCCAGCTGTCGAAATACTCACAATGGGCAAAGTACGAGTATGTGCGCGGGCCTTGATCAGACAGTTTGTCCGACTGCCCCATGCCGATAAGATCAGGCGCCAGGCATCGGCCCTTCATACTTAGGTAGGGCACAACATTACGCCACAGGTAGGATGACGTGGGATTGCCATGCACGAATATGATGGGATCGCCTTCGCCGGTGTCCCGCCACGCAATGTTGTGGCCTTTTACGGACGTGAAGTGAACATCGGCGAAGTCAGCCATAGGCTCAAGCTAGGTCCACGTACCACGCAGCGATGGCCTTGCCGATAATGTCAGGGCAAACCTCTTGGATGTAGTGGTTTACTGCAGGCGGCGCTTCGGGATCGCCAGGAATAGCGACTTCCATTTGGTTTGACCACCGTCGCGCTGCTTCCAAACGACCCTCACCGGGCGTCATGATCGCTGCCGGTGTGCCGACGAGAAACAGTTTCGGGATGTCGTTGGTTTCCATCCACGCTTGATACGACGATACAATTTCTGTGACATCCTTAGGTTCACCATCAACAGGAATCTCACGCGGCCAAGTAATCAAGGGGCGGCGGTTTTCACCCCCTTCTAACCATGGCTCTCGATAGACTGCGCGATCAGCATCGGTAAGGCGGTCACCCAAAGATTCCAGCATGACTTTCTCGATGAACATATTGTCGTCAATAACGGCTCGCTCGCCTTCTTCCGAACGCATAAATGAATAGAACCACTTAGCACTGTCGCTCGCGTCGTCCGTTTTGGCCGGTGCAGTAATGGACTCAAAGTGGGCAATGCCCTTTATTCGGTCAGAGTGACGATGCGCCCAATGAAATCCGAGGGCCGATCCCCAATCGTGCACGACGATCACCGCATTTTCAGTTACACCAGCCGCGTCAAACCACGCGTCTAGATATTTTGCGTGATCGACAAACCGATACTGGCTGCCCTCAAGTTTATCCGACGCACCCATGCCGATAAGATCTGGAGCCAAGCAGCGCGCAGCGCCGCTCATGTGGGGGATAATATTGCGCCACAAATAAGATGATGTCGGATTGCCGTGCAGGAAGACAACCGGATCTCCCTCTCCCACCTCAACATAAGCCATTGTGGCGTCGAGGACGGACGCCTGTTTGTTTGGCAGCATATCTGTTCTCAACCCGGCAAGGTCGGAAGCCATTCCGCGATAGCGCGACCGATGGCATCACCGGAAACTTCTTGAACGAAATGTCCGCCGTACACCATCACCTCTTTCTGGTTTGGAATCGTGCGAACAAAATTCAACATCATCGGATTGGCAAAAATTGCGCCCGGATTGGCACGTACGAACAATTTCGGGATGTCTTGGGACTCCTCGATCAGCCATTTGGAGTACGCCGCAACAACGTCATCATTCCTCTTCGGCTCACCGCCCAGAGGCAACTCGCGTGGCCAGGTCAGCGTTGGACGCCGACTCTCTCCCGGTTCCTCGTATCCCCGGCGGAACTCGGCCTTGTCCTCTTCCGTCATATAGTCGTCGACACCCTTAATGAAGAAATCTTCGACAAACATATTGTTCTGGAGAACCGCTTCATCGCCTGCGGGTGAACGCAGCATCGAGAACATACTGCCGCCTCCGCCTGTGTTCTCGACCCGCATTGCACCGCCCGGACGTCCACCACTAGGAGGACCACCGGGTCGCCCGCCGCCAGGAGGGCCGCCAGGCCTGCCCCCGCCTTCTCCACCAGCCGGAGTCGGTGGACGGAGAATGGACTCCATATACACAATCGCCTTTATTGATTCAGGGTGCACACTCGCTTTCTCGAACCCGAGCGCTGAGCCCCAATCGTGAATCACCAAAGTTAGATTCTCGTGAATGTCCAAGGCCTCGAAGAGCTTCATCATGTACGTGCGATGGGTCTGGTAGGTGTAAACCTCCGGACCTGAATTCGGTAACTTGCTGGAATCACCCATGCCAATCAGGTCGGGCGCAATACAACGGCCGAACGGTGCGCAGTGCGGCATAACCTTTCGCCACAAATACGACGACGTTGGGTTTCCATGCAGGAAGACGATGGGGTCACCCTCAGGATCACCCATCTCGATATAGGCCATCTTGAGACCATCACCGACGTCCACATACTTTTTGCGGTCAGACCAGGCTGATGCAGAGACCGGTTCGGACTTGAACACAGTACTTGTCGCTGCGAGGCCAACTCCGCCGAGCAGAACGCCACGACGTGAGAGTGCGAGCTGAGTCATGATGGATATCCCCTATGGCATGAATTGAGCCGTTACTATTCCATAGTCAGCCACCATAAGGGCAATCACAAGCGCGTGCGGCTCGACGGGACGAGAGATGAATGGCAGAATTCAGGAATGCGGATAAACGAGCTCCTCAAGCCTGAAACTTGGCAACTCTTCTACACTGACTTTCTGGTCTGGTTTCAGCAGCAGGTTCTGGCGCTGGATTTCCTGATTCAGCTAGGAATATTGCTACTTACTCTCCTCTTTGCCTATTTCATTCAGAAGCCCATACGGCCCCGACTAGCTGCTGGCATCTCAAATTTGCGATTGCTGTCGCCTCTGCGACGTGTCCTGACAGCTGTTTCCCACCAACTGACCGCTATCGTGTTCCTGTTCGTATTGTGGTTGGCGACCGGAATCGTCGCGCAGATCGAGGACGGCACTGACAGCGGTATGCTTGAGGTCATCGCCAGCTTGATGACCGCTTGGATTCTCATTCGGCTCACGTCCGCCCTGATTGCAAACGCATTCCTGTCCCGCCTGGTCGCAACTATGGCCTGGACAATCGCCGCGCTGAATATCATTGGGCTACTAGATCCCGCTATTGGCACACTAGAATCGGTCAGTATACCCCTTGGTCAGACACGGGTTTCAGTGCTGACTATCGTCAACGGGGCATTGCTACTTGCGGCACTAATGTGGGCTGCACTAGCCGTCAGCAAGTTAATCGACAACAGACTTTCCCAGGTGGCTGAGATAACGCCGGGGGCACGCGTTCTAATTGGCAAGACTGTCCGCCTCATCATGGTCGTTGTCGCGGTGATGGTCGCCTTATCCTCAGTCGGCATTAACTTCGCAGCCCTGGCTGTCTTCACGGGTGCCGTCGGTGTCGGCGTCGGTATTGGCCTGCAGAAACAAGTCTCAAACCTGATTAGCGGCGTCATTCTATTGCTTGATAAGTCGATCAAGCCCGGCGATGTCATTGAGGTTGGCCAGACGTTTGGCTGGGTTAACACAATGAGCGCCCGCTACGTCGGCGTGACTACGCGGGACAATAAAGAGCTACTGATTCCCAACGATGATTTCGTCACCAATCAAGTCATCAACTGGTCTCACAGTGACAACGATGTCCGCATGGAAGTGAAATTTGGTACCAGCTATGACAGCGACCCCCATATGGTGCGCAAACTTGCCGTTGAAGCAGCGTCAAAGCCGGAACGAATCGTCGATCACCCGCCGCCCGTCTGCCATCTGGTAGAATTTGGTGACAGCTCAGTGAATTTTGTTCTTCGATTTTGGATTAGAGATCCGGCAAAGGGCGTGACAAATGTTAAAGGCGAAGTCCTGCTCGAGCTGTGGGATATTCTCAAGGCAAACAACATCGATATTCCGTATCCTCAGCGCGTGCTCCACATGACGCCAGGAACAGTACTGCCAAGCACACAGGACTAGGACGCTCCCGCCTCCGCATCCCGATCTCTTTGAAACTCTTCTGTTGTGTTGGTCTTTGGAAAGGGACCCTCGGGAACGGGCACGCCGAGGCCGGCACATAGCGGTTCCCAGCCACTACCGACCTCATAAACGATTAGCCGATCCGCCGGGACGGATTCCTTGACCAACTCTGTATGGCGGTCAAACACCGCTTCGCAATGGGCGCGGTCATCAGGACGGTTGCTGAAGGTGTCTTGTAGAACGATTTTGTCGACCATCTCCTTCCACACGTCACGCGATCCATCTTCCGGTTCCTTGCCCGCAAGATGGCTGAAGATGGTGTTGGTCATACTGGTGTACCACTGATCAGCGGGTCTCACCGTCAGAAGAACCTTGGCCTCAGGATATCGCTCTGACAGCGGCTGCCAAAAGTGAGACAAAGGCCAATCAACACCCGACTCATAGTCGCCAAGAAGCTCGTCCCAATCGATATCCTGACCGAACGCAGCTTTATGCCAGAGCGGAATACCCTCAGGCTTCGCGAATACTTCAAACATGTGATAGCAGGGTCCGAAACCAAACTGCTCGAGAGCAAGCTTCATAGACTTAGTGCCGGTGCGGCCAAATCCTGCGCCGATAATCTGCATCCCTAGTAGTCCTCTTCGTATTCAACCAAGTCAAAATGAGCGTTCATGTACCCGCCTACCGTAATCTTAACAAAGAGAAACCCGTCGGTGGTGCACCAAAGATCTTCCGTCGGGTGGTGATCCAGAACAAAGCGATAGTGGTCGGTTTCAAAGGTCCCGGCTGGCACGGTGATCTCTTCTCGACCGAGATACTGCAATCCGAACTGGGTCGTACATAAGTTTGGTCCGGAGCATCCGTCATGTTCACGCGACGACATCAAAACGCCGTTGCAAGGTTGAATTGTCTTTGGCTCTCTATGATCAAATCGTGCGCAATGCAGCATGTCGCAGGAGACCGGATGAGCGCCGAAGGACAGCGGCGGAACATCGAGGTCCATACGTTGGCTAATCCGGCCCGATGTCACATTGACAGCCTCACACTCTGCCCAGCCGTCGGTGAAACGAAACCAGCCACTGCCCAAAAATTTACCGCTCTCATGCAATCGGACAAAGCAGTCTAGCGGGTGATACTGCTCATCAGTCGTGTAGACCGTTTCCCGCAGCACGGAACGGTCTGCAACAACGCCCGGGTCAATTTCGCAATGGGCCCTCAGGGTCCGCTGGCCATCTTCGTGAAACGTGACGGACCACCACTCTCGCCCAAAGTCCCTTCGCTCGCCTTCCGGATCAAAGATATACGCGATTTTTCCGCGTACATTCCGATGCTTCATGACGGGCCTCTAGAACTCGGTTTCGTACTCAACAAGTTCATAGCGCGAGTTTTTGAGGAAGCCGTCGACAGTGACTTTGACGAAGGTGTAGTCCTCGGGAATACACCATACGTCTTCGCGACGAGGTGTACCGTCCGGCTGCGGCTTTAGAACAAAGTGGTAGTGATCGACCTCGAATGTACCCGCCGGAACGGTGATTTCTTCCCGGCCGTCATACATCACGGTGACTTGTCCAACACTGAGAAACGGGCCACTCGCCCCGTTGGGCATGGGCGATGTCGACAGCACGTTACTCAATGTTTGAGGATTCTCACTATTACTGTGGTCGTATCCGGCGCAGTGGAATACATCACAGGTCAGCGGGTGCACGGTCAGACTCTTGGCAGGACCGTCCATCGTGACTGTCTGTGAGACACGGCCGAGCGTTGTGTTAAGCACTTCACATTCCGCTTCATTGCCGAAAGCTCTCACCCAGCCTGTCCCAAGGAACTTCCGCTCGACGTGGAGCCGGTTAAAGCAATCTAAAGGCTGCCAATTTTCGTCCATGGTGTAGACGGTCTCGCGCAGAACTTCAGTATCGTCGATTTCGCAGTGAGCCCTAAGCGTGCGCTGCCCATCTTCGTGAAAGGTCATGGAAAACCACTCCCGCCCACGCTCTTCGTCGTCGCCGCCGATGTAAAGAATTTTGCCTCGGATATTGCGATGGTCCATCAGATCCTCCCCAAATTAGATGTGCCAGAAAACCATGATTAAGCCGCTATGAACAGCCCTGGCCGAAGGTATACGGTCTGCCTAGCTGTCTGATAATCGCGCGTGATTTTTGGTGCGGTTCAGATATGATACGCCCCGCGCTCGGCCGCACCGGCCAGGATGCTGTTGAGACCCCAGTTTTTTAAGAGGATATACGAACAATGAAAGTTTACGGCGCCATTCTATCACCCTTCGTCTGCCGGGCTCTTCTCGCCCTCCGCTACAAGGGCGTGAAGCACGAAGTGATCATGCCCAAAGACGGCATGAAGACCCCTGAATACCTTGCGATGAACCCGATGGGTAAAATGCCGACCATCAAAGATGGCGCAACGGTTCTCCCAGAATCCTCGGTCATTGTCGAATACATCAACGCTAAGTATCCGAAGAAATCGATCATTCCAGGCACGGCGAAAGCCGCCGCGAACGCACGCCTGATTGCGACGATTTCAGACCTATACGTTCAAGGCGTTGTTACAGGTTTGTTTGGCCAGCGCGATCCGAAAAAACGCGATAAAGCGCTGGTAAAGGAAAAACTCGCTGAAACGCAAAAAGGCTTGGCCATTCTAGATGGCTACCTCACCCCCGGTGGCCCCTGGGCTACGGGCAAAAAGTTCACAATTGCAGACTGCTACGCCCTACCCGCTCTGTTTTTCGTTACCTTGGTCACGCCGAGCTTTGGCGTGAAAGATCCGCTCAAGGGGCACAAGAACGTCAAAAAGTACTGGGCGGCATTGAAACGTGATCCGATGGCCAAGCAAGCCATCAAGGAAATGACGGTGATGGCCAAGCAATTCTTCGGCTAGTCGACAAACATACTGGAGGCACAGACGATGCACATTTATGGCAGTCCGCTTTCCCCTTTTGTCGCACGGGTCATCTTGGCCTGTGAGTACAAGGGACTGAAGTACACGATCTCAATGCCTGAAGGCGGTTTAAAAACACCGGAATATCTCGCTCTCAATCCCTTCGGCAAAATTCCGACGGTAAAAGACGGGTCTACGGTTATTTATGAATCCAACGTCATCGTTCATTACCTGGATGAGAAGTATCCGAAGAAAAAGAAGGTCATTCCGGCCTCCGCATCTGCAGCTGGTAAGGCCCAAGTGATCGCAAGGGTGTGTGACCTGTATGTTCAGGAGCCGGCCCTTGATTTGTTCCGGCAAATCGTTGGGCGCGCCCCGAAAAACAAGGCCGCTGCCGACAAAGCCAAAGCCGACATGGAAAAGGGCTTAGACATCCTCAACGGCTACATCAGCCCGGGACCTTGCGCGACCGGTAAGAGCTTCACCGTTGCAGACTGCTACGCCATCCCGGCGCTGTTGTTTGCAACGTCTGCTGGGCCGCAATTCGGCCTTAAGGATCCACTCAAGGGCCGACCGAATGTGAAAAAATATCTGGCAGCGATCAAAAAGCACCCGGCGGCCAAAGCCCATATGGTCGAAACTCAGAAAATCATGAAGGACCGGCTAGGCAACTAGCTGTCAGTCTTTAATACATCAACAATCAACGGCGGCTCCGTAACGGGCCGCCGTTTTTGTTACACGGTCTCCGACTTGCTCTACCAGGTCTCCGACCAGGGTCTAACGTCGAGCTCATGAGTCCAGTTGGTTTTGGATTGCTTGTGCAGGCCGTAATAGGTCTCGGCGATTTCAGACGGATCAAGCTTCGAGCCATCGTCGGACTCGCCGATCATGCCGTCGATGTTGATCTGCGCCACATGAATACCCTCAGGGCCTAACTCACGCGCCATGGATTGCCCCAAAGCGCGAAGTGCGAACTTGCCCGATGCAAACGCACCAAAACCCTTGCCGCCGCGCAGAGACGCCGTTGCTCCTGTGAACAAGATGGTGCCATGACCGCGCGTTAGCATGCGTTGCGCTGCAGCCCGGCCACAGAGAAACCCGCCAAACGCTGTGAACTCCCAGACTGCGCGAAAGCGCTCTGCGGATTGTTCGACCACCGTGGTACGACCGAAGCCACCGCCAGGGTTGTAGACCAGCACTTCGACCGGGCCGTGCTGGGCTTCAATGTCAGTGAACATCTTCTCAACAGCGTCTTCATCGGTCGCGTCGCAAGGATAGGCCACTGCGCCGTCAATACTTGCAGCCAGATCATTCAGCCGGTCCGCGCTTCGCGACACTAGAACGGCGGTCATGCCCGCTTCGGCAAAGCGTCGGGCAGCAGCGGCGCCCAGGCCTGGCCCCGCGCCCACGATCACTGCGACGTGTTTTTCTTCACTCATGACGAAATCCTTTGATCCTCAGCCTAAGTCGTAAAGTTTGTGGCGGTTGTCGGCGATGATCTTGTCGACTGCCGCCCCGTCATAGCCCGCCACTTGGTCCTGAAGCATCTGGCCCATGGTCGGCAGCTCTGACCGTTCGATATGTTTCTCTGCGTTCCACAGGTCGGCCCGCCAGACCGCGCGGGCGCAGTGCAGGTAGGCTTCCTCGACGGTGATCACAATAACGGAAATCGGACTCTTACCCTTGATCGCCAGGCTGGCGAGGAGGTCTGGATCCGTCGACAAAACAGCGCGGCCGTTGATGCGTACGGTTTCATCCATCCCTGGCACCAGCAGCATCAAGCCGATATGAGGGTTGTCGAGAATGTTCTCCAGGCTATCGAGTCGATTGTTGCCCGGCCAATCAGGCAACAGGATTGTGCTGGCGTCTTGGACACTGAGAAAACCCGGTTCACCGCCCTTGGGCGAGGCATCAAGGCTGCCGTCAGCCCCCGACGTTGAGAGCACACCGAAAGGGCAACGGGCAATGAAGGCGATGCAGTGCTGATCGAGCTGCGGCAACACCTTCTTCACGGCCCCTTCTCCGGGCTGCTTGTAGACCGCGCGCAACTGGTCGCGGCTGGTGATCTGATGCTCTAACATGATGCTCAATCCTCAAGAATGAGGACGCAGTGTGGCAAGACGCGTCGGCTGGCGCAACGCACACAGACGTGAGCGGAAAAAGAAAGTTCAATGACCGAGGAACGAGCCCATGCACCACGGGGTTTTCGAAAATCTATGACGCGCGTTCAACCGCTTAGACCATTTTCAAACGAGTACACTTGAAAGAGGCTCAACAACACTGTTCATTCATTCGCAAAAGCGTCCGTTGCAACTCATTCTAGTAAACCTACCCCTCTATCGCGCCGTCGATGTCGGCGAGGATATCGGGATTGTGCTCGGCCATGAAGCCGCGCCAAGCCGGTGGCATGCCCTCGATCGAGCGGCTCTTACGGCCAAACCCACGGGAGACAGAATTCGCGGTGACACCCTGCATGCCAATCCAAGGGTGATTGAAGGTGTTGATGTCATTAAACGTATGCGTTGCCGAGGCACTTATGACATCTGGGTCAGACACTTCCGAAATGGAGCCGTGATAGGTCGACCAATCATTGACGTGGATGGTCATATCCAGGTTATTTGGCTTTTCGGCTTTGACCACCAAATCGCCATTGCACCAGACATCATCATTGATGACCCAGGCTGGACCGATTTCATTATTGCTGGTCACCGCGCCGACCCCCTCTCTGGGTTGCGCGTCTGAAATCACACCCGTGAGACCATGTTTACGCTTGGAGCGTGCCACACCGGGTTGCTGCACGGGGCGCTTCTGGCCCGTATACGGGTTATGAAAAGTCTCAAGCAGTTTCCCAGTTTCCAAGTCAGAATAGAAAATCTTGATCATGTGAGATGACTCGTACAACCGCTCGCCAATGTCTTTGACCTTAAAGACCATACCCACATGCATTTTCCAGAATGGGGTGAATTCGTAGTCCTTCAAACCAAAGCGTGTCGCCTCGATAAACCAGAACACCGGCTTTTCATCCATACTGAAATTCAGCTTGCGGTGAATGGTGTGAAGGTCTTCAGGCTTACTCGGGTCGAGAAGACCAGCCGCACGCGCCGACTTTGACCCGATGATGGTGGGAAATCCGGCGGCGACGCCCAATAGTCCGAGTGCAGTTCTGCGTTTCATGGTCCCCCTCCTTTGTTTTGATAACCCTAGGTTACATCAGCATCGGGAGAACGATAGTATGAATTGAGACATTGAGGGGACGACGACATGCGCAACGTACTTTTAGCTATCGGTTTGGCAGTCAGTTTAATGGCTTGCGAAGCCGAGACCATTTCAACACCAGTCACCGCGATTACGGGTGTCACGGTGCTGGACGCGACACAGCAGACTGCTAATGCAACTGTCTTAATCTCGGGCAATACCATCAGCGCCGCGGGTACAAACGTCGCAGTTCCTGATGGGGCGACAGTTATTGACGGCAACGGTAAATTTCTCATCCCCGGCTTGTGGGATGCCCATGTCCACCTGTCCTACTACCCCGATCTTGGCGTTGGGACGTCTTACCCACTTTATATCGCCAACGGTATCACCAGTGTGCGCGACACCGGTGGGCTGATGGACATCGTGCTGCCGTTGCGTGACGCCTCCGAAGTAGATGGTGCGATCGCGCCGCGCGTTCATCTCGCCGGACCGCTGGTCGACGGCGCCCAGCGCGTTTATGCGGGCCTGATGGGCCGCCCGAATATTTCTGTCGGGGTCGCCACGCCAGACGAAGCCCGCGCTGAGATCGACCGGCTGCATGCAGCCGGTGTGGATCTGATCAAGCTTTACGAGATGAACACGCCAGAGACGTTTGCCGCGGCAGCCGCCCGCGCCAACGAACTCGGCCTGCCGATCACAGCCCATGTGCCGTTGAGTATGGACGCGGTGGCTGCGGCAGAAGCCGGTATCGACGGTATGGAACATCTACGCAATTTGGAACTGTCCTGCGCCGCCGATTACCAGAGATTATTAGCGGAGCGCACGCAAGTGTTGGCCGACAGCACAGATGAAGACGGCGGCACGCTCCGCAGCACCCTGCATAGGCTCCAACGCAACGCAGCCATTGAGGCGCAAGATACAGAGCGATGCAACACGGTGATCGCGGCTCTGGCGCGGGAAGAGGTTTTTCAAACCCCAACCCTCACCGTGCACACCTTCATCTCAGCCCCCCTCGCCGCTCAGCCCCGCTGGCGAGAAACATTCACCTACCTGCCGCCGAAGGTTCAAGAGCAATGGGTCGGCGGTGGAACCCGGATGGCCGAGTCCATGAAAACGCGCCCGGTCAATACGGTGTTTTCGGACTGGAGCTTTGCCATGGTCAAGAAACTCCAGGACGGTGATGTCAAAGTCATGGCGGGCACCGACACCCCTATCGGCTTTCTAACACCGGGTTTCGCACTTCATGAAGAGCTGGCGTTGCTGGTCGGTACCGGTTTGACCCCGATGGAGGCGTTAACCGCTGCGACCCTGCACCCGGCTCAATTCATGCGCATGGATGACCGTATGGGCACGGTCGAAGCGGGCAAGCTGGCCGATTTAGTGTTGCTCGACGCCGATCCCCGCGTGGACATCCGCAACACGCAAAGCATCAACACCGTGTTTAAAGATGGCCGGGTGTTTGATCGTGCTGCGTTGGATGGATTGCTGAAAAAACTAGAGGCTAAAGGTCATCGGCGGGCGAAGAAATCAGAGGCCGCCACCTTGGATGAGCAGAACGGTGGCATGTTGGTCCTCGGCGGCACTGGTCAGCTGGGATCAGAGATTGTCAAAGATTTACTGGCCGCTGGGGAAAAAGTAACCGTGCTCGCGCGCCCCACATCAAACCGCGCCCGGCTTGAGGGTCTTGATGTAACATATGTCACCGGCGACATGCTCAACGCGGATGACATGGAACGGATTTTCAACGACATCCCCTATCGTGTGGTTATTGATGCGTCGGGCTTGCCCGGTACGGGCAACCAAGATTTCTATTTTAAGAGCCAAGAAATACTGTCCGCCCTAGCCGTAAACACAGGCGTGAAGCAGATCATTCTTCACGGGGCCATCGGTGCAGGAGACAGTGCGGAAATGTTTCTCCCGGAGAACCTACCGGAGTTTCAACGCATCTCCATCGCCGCTAAATCGAAAGCAGAAGACGTGTTGAAAGACAGCGGAGCCCCCTACACGATCATCCGGCATATGACTTTGCTGCCCTTGGAGACCAAAGAATCTGGCAACGCGCAGTTGATCGATGATCACACCGCCGTTGGTGCCGTTACGCGTGATGGCCTCGCCCGCCTTACAATGGAATGCTTGGCCGCTGTTGCATGCATGAATAAAACCCTCCACGCCGTTGATTTGGACGTGGAATTGACCGGGCGCTACACCCGCATGTGGGACCGCTACAAAATGGTGCTTAAGCCGGAGTTTTATAACAGACCTGAGTGAACATTGGGCCGTGACCTAAATCTCACCATCAAACATCACCATGTCGGTCATTTTGAGACCGACGGACCTATACAGGGCTTTAGCCGCCTCATTGTCAGGTTCGGTGCCGACCCAAACATCTTCACAGCCAAGAGATTTTCCTACGGACACAATCTCGGCCACCAGCATCTTGGCGATGCCCTGGCGCTGAAAAGCCGGGGTGACGCCCGCGTTATCGATGTAAAGCTCAGGCGGATTGTCAGGATGGCGGTGAATGATCGCCCGGACCTGCCCAACCACCACACCATCGGCCAAGGCAACGCAAAGGGTGTGGTTACTTTCTTTTAGATAGCCTTTGAGATATTCGGGATTGATAACCTCATCGAAGACATCCTCGGCCACTGAATCGAGGAGATCGGCGGTATTCTCGGTCACAATTTCAATGGTCACATTCATCGGACCAGTGTGCCTTTTCTCGTCCCGTTGGCATAGAGTTGTAGATTAAGGCAGCGGGAACAGCGACGATTGGTCCTATGAGCACAACGGACAACGCAGATTTCTACGAAACCGTGCCCTCCATGAGTGCCGTCGCGGATGCCTTTGATCCCGACTACTTTGTCGCGGTACCAGACGGTTGGTTCGTCGCCGTTTCTGATATTGAAGGATCGACTGCGGCGGTCGCTGAGGGTCGGCACTCAGACATCAACTTTTGTGCGGCTGCGATGATCGCAGGGCTGTCCAATCACTGCGGCTCCATTCCCTATCAGTTTGGTGGCGACGGCGCGGCAGCTTTGATCCCGCCGCACCATGCTGATGAGGCTCGACGCATTCTTGCTCGCGTTCGACGCTTTGCCATGCGTGACTTTAATTTGAAACTTCGCGTCGGCCTCGCGCCGATACAGGCGTTGCGGGAGCGCGATACAGATGTGTTGGTCGGGCGTTATGAGCCGTCACCAGGCAATGCGTATGCGGTGTTTCTCGGTGGTGGGGTCGAACTGCTTGAAACTTCGGTTAAAGCCCGCGGCGACGACGGACTGCTAGACCTTTGTGCCATTCCTGAAGAGGACGATGACGGCGATCCGCCCGACCTGACCGGCTTATCCTGCCGATGGACTCCGTTGACCTCAACCAGGGGCGAAATGGTGGCGCTGGTGGTGCGTGGGCCAGATCATGGTGAGCTATATGCCGCTCTCAAAAAGGTTACAGGGGTTGATGCTTTAAAGGCGGCCTCGCTCAAGGTGCTGAAAGGTCGGTGGCCACCCTCAGGCTTAATGCGCGAGGCCAAAGCCCGGCGCGGCGCGGCCTCTCTATTCACATGGACAATTCGTGTTGGGCTTGAAACCCTTCTGGCCTATCTCATCTTTAAATTCAAAATACGGATTGGACCATTTGACCCAGAAGGGTACCGCAAAGAGATGATCCAAAACGCGGTCGACTTTGCGCGATCCGACGACATGTTATGCCTGACCTTCGATTGCCCAAGCGATCGACTGGCTGCGTTGGAGTCTTATCTTGATGAGCGTTACCAGCGCGGTGAGTTGCACTACGGCATACACAAATCAGACCATGCGGTGATGACCTGCCTGGTGGCCTCAGCCGTCGACAATCAACACGTCCACTTTGTTGACGGCGGCGACGGCGGCTACACAAAAGCCGCCACCCAAATGAAGGCTCAGATTAAGGCCGCAGGTTAACCCCCACTCCGCCTGCCCTACACCACCGCGCACACGGTTTTGGTTTCGAGGTAGTTCTCGACTGCCTGCGTGCCGGAATCGCGGCTCCAGCCGGATTCCTTAAAGCCGCCGATGGGCAGGCTGGCATCAAACATCAGATGGCAGTTGATCCACACGGTTCCGGCTCTGATGTCAGAGGCCAAGCGCGTTGCTTTGGAAATATCCTGGGTCCAAACACTTGCAGCCAAACCGTATTTGCTGTCGTTGGCCATGGCAGGCACATCATCCATGGAATCAATCGGCGCAGCGACCACAACTGGGCCGAAGATTTCTTCCTGCACCACATCCATATCCTGACTGGTATTGGCAATCACCGTCGGTGAAATAAACGTACCGGTGTCGCCAAGCTGTTCGCCACCGACGACGACTTCAGCACCAGCAGACACACCGCCATCAATGAAACCTTTAACCCGGTCGGCCTGAACCTTACTGACCATTGGACCGATTTGCGTGGTTTGTTCTAGGCCATGGCCCATCTGCATGCCCTTGGCGATATCGGCAATACCGGCGACCACATTGTCGAAGGCTTTCTTTTCCACATAGAGGCGTGAGCCCGCGACACAGACCTGTCCACCGTTAAAGAAGATGGCGTTGGCGGCTCCGGGAATGGCCATATCCATTTCCGCGTCGGCCATAACAACAGAGGGCGACTTGCCACCCAGCTCAAGCGCGACCTTTTTCATGTTGCCCTTGGCCGCTTCGATGATCTTGCGGCCGGTTGGGGTCGAGCCAGTGAAGGCGATCTTGTCGACATCCATATGTTCGGCCAGCGCCTGCCCGGCTTCCGGCCCAAGACCGGTGACGACATTAAACACGCCTGCCGGTACGCCCGCTTCCATGATCAATTCAGCCAGACGAATGGCGGTGAGCGAGGTGTCTTCCGCCGGCTTCAGCACCATTGAGCAGCCGGCCGCCAAACATGGCGCGATCTTCATGGCTTCCAGTACCAGCGGACTGTTCCACGGTGTGATCGCGCCGACCACGCCGATGGGCTCCTTCTGGGTGTAGGCGAAAATCTTTTTGCCTTCGGGCTGATAGTTGATCGAGGTGTTGATCGTTTCGCCCTGAATCTTGTTGGTCATGCCCGAGAAGTAACGGAACTGTTGTGCTGCCCCGGGGATTTCTGCCCAGCGGCCGACAAACAGCGGCTTGCCTTGATCAAGGGTTTCCAACTCGGCCAACTCATCAATGTTGGCTTCCATCAGTTCGCTGATCTTCCACAGGATGCGACTGCGATCATCGGGCGTCATGTTGCGCCACACACCGCTTTCGAAACTGTCCCGCGCCGCTTTTACGGCGGCATCGATATCGGCCTTGCCCCCCTTGGGAATGGTGGCGAGCACCGCGCCGGTGGCCGGGTCTTTCGAGTCCAGGCGTTCGCCCGAGGCGGCGTCGACCCAGTCGCCGTTGATTAGCATTTTCTTGGCGGCGGAGGCGAGGAAGGACTGTGCGCCCTCGGTTTGCGGCGTCACATCATTAACGATGACATTCATGGCATTGCTCCCTGAAGCGTGCGGTTGTGCGTTTTATTGGGAGAACTCTAGGCCAGGCGCGCCAGGATGGCGCGACGCATAGATCGGTTCGCCACAGGGTGGACTCTTAAGGCCGAGCCCGCGGTTCAGGCCAAGGAACTAGGTGGCTGGTCGCCAGACCACCAGAACCGACTCATCATCGTCGGCAGAACTGCCGTTGCGATAGGCAGACACCTCATTGATCGTCGCTTCACACAAGGCGGCTCCATCATCGGCGGATAGTTTCATCACGAGTTTCAGTAGGCCTTCTTCATGCAATTGCTGGCCAGCCGGGTTCTGAGACTCACTAAGGGAATCGCTATACATCACCACCATGTCGCCGGGATTCATCGACACCGCGATCTGGGAATAGTCCGTTCCCGCAATGACCCCCAAGGGCACGTCTGAAATTCCAGGTGTTGGATTGCCCGCGCTTTCATCAAGCATCGACCACGTCTTGCTGGCCGCGACGTAGTGAAACGGCGGTGGATGACCGGCGTTGCACAGAATGAGCGTGTTGTCTGGCCGGTAGTAGGCTGAGACCAGCGCCGTCGCGAAGTTGCCGCCGGTGGACAGTTTGGCGAATTCTTCATTGAGGCTTCGAACGAAATCCGTGTGATCGATGGTTTCGATATTCTGGCGCATGATGCGCTGCAGACCTTGGGCCAATTCACCGACGGCCTCGCCATGACCCGAGACATCGGCTAAGGCGATACGGATGATTTGGTCTGAACCACACGCAGAAATGTAATGGATATCGCCGCCCTGATCGCTCTCGGCAAAAGGACGGGCATAAATGGCGAGTTTGATATCGGCAGCGGTAATCACCTCATTGGTGACGCTATTGCCGCCTCGCACTTCGAGACATTGAAGGGCTTCGGGTTCTGGTGAGATCATGTTCATGGAGAAACAATAGCGCGCTTAACAACGAAGCGTGATCACTTTTGTGAGACTTTTGCTTAAGGCCCCATCTCCAGCTTCGTCAGCCGATATTCCCGGCCATTGGCTTCCGCGGCATAGCGCACCAGAATTTGGTCTTCGCTCCACAGCCAGATGTCGTAGCGGCCGAAGTAAAAGGTGTAATGATCGGCCTCGAACGTACCAGCGGGCACGGTGACAGTTTCGCGGCCATGGTAGATGATTTCATTGTCGACCATTTGGCCGACGCCCCTGATCCCCTCGCCGCTGGTGGTCACCATATTGTACAGCGCGACGGTCTGTGGGCTCGGCTCCGCGTGATCGTAGGACAACACCTGCCAGCCTTCGGTGATGACCGGATGCACCCGTAACGAAAACCGATCCGGCACAAGTAGGCTCAGTGTCGCGTTTCCGCTAGGGCCAATGATGTTGCCGTGCATGATATCGCCTGACGGAGAGCCTTGAGGCTCGAGCCAAAACCGTGCCGCACCGCCGTAAGCCCCGAAGCGCCAGAAGTTGGCGTAGGCATCAAGGGGGCGAAAACGTTCATCGACCCGCAAAATAACGTTGCTCTGGTGGCCCTGCTCACGCAGATCAACAAAGGCTTCAACCGTACGCGAGCCATCGGGATGAACCGTGACGGTCCAATCCTCGTGGCCGCGGATGACATCGGAGTCTAGAAACCCGTAATCGTAGGTGCCCTTGATCCATTTGGCACTTGAGATTGGGGCATCTTGGCCGAACGCACTTACGGAAAATGCAAACGCACAAAGAAGTGCGGGGAGAACTTTAGCTATGCCCCTCCCCGATTTCATTTACTTAATGTGCCCTTCGTTGTTGTTCATGTACCACTCGGCGATGCCTTCGCGGGTGGCGAACCAAACGCCTTCGAGGCCTTTGGCGAACTCCAAGAATTCAGCAACAGCGCGGGTGCGATAAGCGCGACCGACGACATGCGGGTGAAGGCCAACATTCATCATCCGCCCCGAGCCCTGCTCGGTCGCTTCTTGATGCAGCACGGAGAGTTCTTCGATCAGGATGTCGCGCATCTCAGAGGTGGTGTGACCGCGCCTCGTGAGAATGGTAAAATCGTTGATCTCGTTTGAGTACGGCGTCGAGACGATTGGTCCCGCATCGGTTTCAAGCATGTAGGGCTGATCATCGTTGAGTAGATCACAGAAGAAGGTGCAGCCGTTCTCGGCCAATATTTCCGGTGTGTTGGGCGTGCCGCGCAAGGATGACGACAACCAACCCTTAGCCGGTTTGCCGTAAAACTTTTCATATTCACGTAGGGTCGCTTCAACGATCTTACGTTCAGCGGCGAGATCGCCCTTGAGTCCAGTAAGCAGTTCACCCTGTTCATAGTTGTGGGCGACCACTTCCCAGCCTTCATCCTTCGGCACTTGGGCAATCTCGGGGCGCTCAAGCAACGTCTTGGCGTTGACCGTACACCCTGGCGCCACACCGGCTTTGCGAAACACATCAAACAGCCGCCAGATGCCGACCCGTTGGCCGTACTCGCGCCAGGTGAAGTTTGGGAAATCAGGAATCCGTCCGGGCAATACATCGGGCAGAATTGGTGGGCCGCCCGCGTAGTAGGCTTCGTCCGTATCCTTGGTCATATCCCAATGCTCAAGGTTCAGCGTCAAAATCAGCGCGACTTTTTTGTCGTCGGGCCACTTTAGGGGGCCGCGTTGGGCGATGCCCGAAAAGGGGTAACTCATGACCACGGAAACATACTCCTCATTAAATTATTAGTACGGCTTACCAGTCTTCAAGAAGACGACCGCAGCCGGAAACTTTATCGTCAAAGCCATTGCGTCGCAGTGAATGCCAGTAGGTTGCCGCGTTGATGGCGATGACCGGTTTGTTGAGCCAGCGCTCCGCCTCTGCAGCGACCGCCATACAGGCGAGATTGGTGCCGACCTGAATGATGCAATCCACATCGGCTTGATTGAGTTCGATGATCGCCTCGCGCAACTTTTCAGGCGGCTCGTGGGCGATCAACATCGGGCTCGGGCTTTTAAGACCGATCAATGCAGTGACTTCGTACTCATTGTCGGTGAAGAATTTGCGCACCATGGCGTCACCGGCGGGCATATAGGGTGTGAGAACACCGAGCTTTTTGATCGGCTTTTCTTGCTCATAAGCTTTCAGTGCGTGTTCGCAAGCATGAGACCCAAGCGACACCCCGACTCCGGCCCGGGCTTCCATCTTTTGGTGCAGGACATCCGCGCCTTCGGCTCCGTCCCAAAAGGTTTCCGCAGACATGCCCATGATCACGAAGCCCGGAGAACAAGTCATCACCCGGTCCATGGCAACGTCGGTTGCACTACGAATATTAACCAGCAGCTGTTCAAATTCTTCATCGGAACGCACCGGATCGTCAGGGATTTCGATACGACAGAAATGGTTGGTGATGCCTTTGGGCTGCATCAGAGCGTATTCGGGCTCGACACTGGTGTTGGTCGATGGCGCAATAACGCCAAACTTCATGCGATAGCCAAGTGAATCAACCATGGGCCCCTCCGTTTACTTCTGGCAGCCGCCCTCTTCTGGAACGGCGCCCTCTTGATTTATTGGATCTCGTATGAATCCCGCACACTATCAATCATCGACGTGCGGCGCAGGAATGGTAAGGCCAATTTTGGATCGGCTGCAGCTTCCATATATTTGGCCTGCTGTTTCTTGTGCGCTTCAGGGTCCTTGGCCTCAATTGCCTTCTTGTTGGCAATGCTCTGGCTTTGGACGAAGTCTTTACAAATGATGCGGCGCTGACGGTCATAAAGATCAAGAATATCATCGTCGGCTTCACCGCGATCAATTATCATGAGTTTTTCACAAAGATTTACGGCATCGTGAATGCCGCCGTTCATCCCCATCCCGCCGAGCGGGTTGTTTACGTGCGCTGAGTCGCCGCCAAGTAATATGCGGCCGATGCGATAGTTTTTCGCCACCCGCTGATGAACGTTATAAAGCGTACGGTGCTGAACTTCGAAATCACCGTCTTTGTCAGCCAAGAAATGTAGCCGTGTTTGAATGTAGTCGTCGGACAGTAGCTGCTCATTTGTATACTCAGGTGGCGTCGGAAACAGAACACGCCACAGGTTGTTACAGCGCAGCAACACACACCATTCATCAGGGTCGGCGATATAGTTAACCCACGCCAGACCTGGAAAATGGTCCTCAAGAGGATGAGACGTTGTGGCGACGAGGAATTTCTCAGGATAAGTGAAACCTTCGAATTCGATCGACGCTTTGCGGCGAATGGCGCTATTGGCCCCGTCGCCGCCAAACACCAGTGACCCACGGATGTCTTCGGAACCATCCGGCGTTTCCACAGTCACCGTCACGCTGTCAGCATCTTGCGAAACGTTGGTGACCTGGTTGCTGAATCTTACTTCGGCATTATCCATACCTTCAAGAATTCGGCAGATGATCCGCGTGAGACGAAATTGCTCGGTCTGAAGGCGGTAAGGGTGTTTGGTCGCGTCGCCAAGATCCGCGAGCTTAAAGTCAGCGTATTCACCGGTGCGGCGATCCCGGTACTGATAATTCGGAACAATTAATCCCGTGCTGATCAATTCTTCGGTGATCTCTAGTCGATCAAGCATATCTAAGGTTGGCGGATGCCATGTCGAGGCGCGCAAGTCTTCAGGTAATTCAGGCTCAGACTCAAGCATGAGAACCGGGATACCTTCCCGAGCCAAATATAGTGCAAAAGTGCAACCGATTGGTCCGGCGCCGGCAATGATGACGGGGTCTTTGCCCCTAAGGTTGATCGACATACCCGTAACGTCCTCAGACTTTTAAATTCTGCTGGTGCGCATGAAACGCCCAGCTGTCTTATTGTATTTGGTTTTACCACTGGGAAAGCCGCGGACAAGGCGGCCCGTAGGATTGTTCACGATGTGATCAGTAATTCTCTGATGTGCCAAATATGGCGCTAAATCTTTCTGCGTTATTGACCAGGGAGCGAATGAAATGCTCCACCGTGGAACAACAGCGGCGCCTTCCTTAAATTGAAGACCCGTTGAACCCGCCCGACAATAATGTCGTGATCCCCACCCCGATGCCGGGCATCAACTTCGCACTCCAAGTGGGCAACACAGCCATCGATAATTGGAATACCGCGTAAGCCGGGCTGGGTTTTGACACCGTTAAATTTATCGGAACCAGATTGAGCAAATTTCATTGCCAAGGGTTGCTGGTCAGCGGCCAAAACATTGACCACGAAAGGATCACCAACGCTAAAGCATTCAAAACTGGGGGTGTCGTCTGCGATGCTCCACAAGATTAGTGGAGGGTCGAGAGATAGGGAGTTGAACGAGCTGGCGGTTATCCCGACATGCTCGCCATCCGGCGCGATCGTCGTCATCGTTGTTACGCCCGTACAAAACTGGCCCAGGGCATCACGAAAGGCGCGTCGAGCCTTGTCGTCGCCTGACGGGTCCAAGCCAACTTCGCCGCCGATGGTTAAGTCTGACTGTGTATGGAGGGCGTCACTGTTCACGATTATTCTTTGTAAGGCTCACAAACATCTTTTGTCTATTGGATTGAGCGTTCTAACGGCTCAATTCACCGGTTCCAGACTATGAAATTAAGCCCCCGCGGTTCCAATCGCAGCCCCGTGTGTCCACCTGCTGGACGGGGATGCAAGGGAAGCTGTGATGACGACGTGCTTAGGGGTTCTTATGCCTCCACACAGTGGTCAGTACGCTGCCCGCGAGGCGGTGCCCCCTACCCAACCAATAAAAAAGTTAAACGCACAGGACATAAAGCGATGCCAACCAAGAAGCAGAGCGTGGATTCAGTCCGCCCGATCAGGGCATTGATGCGCGGACTAGATGCATTGCAGCAACTTAATCGACACAACGGCGCCACCGTCACTGATATCGCTAAAGCGGTTGGCTTGCCGCGGACGACAGCCTATCGGGTTTTGGAAACGCTTTGTGTGTCGGGCTATGCCATTCGGGACATCAGCGACGACCGCTATCGTCTCACGACAAAGGTACGATCCTTGTCTGACGGCTACGATGATGAGTCGTGGGTGCAAGAAATTGCTAAACCGTTGCTCAACAAACTCGCTGGCGACGTTGTTTGGCCGCTGGCCATCTCAACGCTAAGCGGTATGTCCATGCTGGTGCGCGAAACAACCGACCGCGACAGCCCGTTGGCTCTAGAGCGTTATTCAGCCGGACTACGTGTTCCGGTATTGGGATCGTCGTCTGGGCGAGCCTATCTCGCCTTCTGTAGTGACGAGCAGCGCGAAGTTCTTCTTGAAGTGCTACAGAAGTCAGATCGCGTAGAAGACAAGATTGCGCGAGATCGTCAAATGGTTGAGCGGATATTGGCTGAAGTTCGACGAAACGGATTTGCCGTCTTCGACAATCCATCAATGCAGGAAATGAGTATCGCCGTCCCTCTCTATGTGAAGGGCAATGTTATCGGCGGCATCGTTGTCCGCTTCATTCGTTCAGCCTTAACCGCTGATCAAGCCATCGATAAACACATCGCATACATGAAAACGACGGCCGCTGAGATCGGCAAGGCCTTCGACGAGGCCCATACCCCCGAGTCATAATTACATCAGGCCCATGACCATCACCCGCCACGTTGCAACGCTCAGCTCGCTCGATGGTATAACCCATCAGGTGCACTACCGACGCGCTGGATCTGGACCACCGGTCATATTACTGCACATGAGTCCGCGCTCGTCGGCTGAACTAGAACCGCTAATGCATGCGTGGTCGGACACCTTCACACTTATTGCACCCGACACACCGGGCTATGGGGCTTCGGACCCTTTGCCAGCGAAAGAAGCCGGTACACTTTTTGACCTAACCGATTTTGCCGACGCCCTTCTGGCATTCGCCGATACAATTGGCCTGGATCGTTTCGGTCTGTATGGCCACCATACCGGAGCCATGATCGCGGCAGAATGCGCGCGGCGTCACCCGGACCGGCTTACCATAACTGTTGCGAACGGCTATCTCGTGATCACCGAAGAAGAACGGGATGAGATTCTTGCAAACTACTTCTCGGATTATACGCCACAAACAGATGGGCGACACCTCGCCCACGTTTGGCAAAGGATTAGAGATCAATTCCTTTTCTTTCCTTGGTCGGTAAACACCAAAGCCGCACGGGCGGTGATGCGCACCAAGTTCGCCGTCCCGCCACCGCATATTTTACAAGAAGACGTCCTTGATTTGCTTCGAACCGGCCACCATGAATCCGATGGCTACGGCGCTGCCTTTCGATGCGACGGTGTCGAAGTCTTACGCGGCGTGACTAGCCCCTGCTTGGTCACAGCGCAAGTCCACGACCTATTGTACGACCAGTTAGACCGATTGCCGGCGGATCTACCGGACCCGGTAACTATCCGACGCTTTGATGATTTGGATACATTAAACGACGCCGCTAAAACCTTGCTATTGGATCACGCGCAAGGTGATGAACCACCGGTGACAGCGACTGGCACGATTGCGGATCGCGCATGGGCCTCATACGCAGAAACCAATACAGGGCAACTCTACATACGTAGGGGACATGTCGGTAGCGGTCTACCGGTCATCTTAATTCATAACTTGGGGTCATCATGCCAACGCTGGCAACCGGTGATGAGTACCTTGATGGGAAAGCGTCCCTTTGTTGCCTTTGATTTACCAGGCCACGGAGAGACCGGAAGCGCTTGGGGCGATGGACCAGTTACAGTCGATGCCTGCGCGCGAGCAATCGATGAAGCCATGAGGTGGCTCGGCATCGAAGCTGCACATGTATTCGCCTATGGTGGCGGTGGTTTGGTTGCGCTCAACCTTATCGAACGCACCGACTTAGACATCCGATCGCTCACAGCGATTGATTTTTGGCTGTTTGACGGCACAGACAAAGAGAAACTGAAGGATAACTTCGCGCCGCCCCTTACGCCGCAGCCCTATGGTCAACATATGGCAGAGGCTTGGTACATGGTCCGGGATAGTGAATTCTTTTGGCCGTGGTTTAACGCCGTTCCTGACAATGCCGTTGCTCAACCGCCCGAAACGGACCCGGTGCGACTGCACGCACGCGTTGTCGATGTACTCAAAGCGTCACCTGCCTATCACCAAGTGGTGGAAGACGCGCTCTTGTTCGATAGCGAGACGGCCTTGCAACACCTTACTGTTCCCGCAGTGTTCGGCCCCCGAGACGGAAGCCCCTACACTACGCGCTGTGAACGAGCCGCAGCACTGGCACCCAACGCAAAATCCCTTACGCTGTCCAATGATCCCTCTCGCCGCGCGGCGGCCGTTATCGCTTTGATTAAAGATTAATCTCAGAACGAAGAAAGAATACGCCATGTCTGAAGCCCAGGATTTATCCAATACTTCTCACTCGTCCTTGATCGATACGCTCACAACTATCTTGGGTGCCGACAACATCATCACTGATGAAGGTGAACGAGCGTACTATTCCCAAGACGTCTACAATCAGGGCCCACCCGTCCTTGCGGTAATCCAACCAGACAGCAAAGAAAAACTGGCTCAGGCTGTAGCGGCATGTACTTCGGCCGACGTCGCACTGTTCCCCCGGGGCGGTGGATTTTCCTACACGGATGGTTACATCCCAACCACCAGCAACGGCGTGACGGTCGATACCCGCAAAATGAATCGCATTGTCGAGATAAACACCGAAGACATGTACGTCACGGTGGAGTCCGGCTGCACTTGGGCCGCATTGGACGAAGCCCTCGCCGACAAAAACGTGCGGCCAATTTTCTGGGGGCCGTTCTCTGGTTTGAACGCAACGGTCGGCGGGTCCATGTCGCAAGGCAGCCTCACCTATGGCTCTTCGAAATGGGGCCCCTCGGGAGTCGCCGCGGAATGCATGGAAGTCGTGTTAGCGGACGGATCAATCGTAACCACTGGGTCTGCCGGTCAACCGAACCATTCTCCCTTCTTTCGCCATTACGGACCTGATTTGACAGGATTGTTCTGCAACGATGCTGGGGCATTGGGCATCAAAGCCTCTGTCACCCTTCGATTACAGCGGCGATCGCCGGTGGTCATGGGCCTATCGTACGCATTTGAAGAATTTGACGGGCTCCACAAGGGCATGGCGGCGGCAGCACGAGAAGGGCTACCAACAGAAGCCTTTGGTTTTGATTCCGTGGTCATGAAGGTGTTCACCGGCGGACAAGGTCTGGCGCAAGATCTCAAAACTTTATGGGCCGTGGGCATGGCCGGACGCAACATCTTCGCAGGTGCCTGGCAGATGCTAAAAATCGCCCTCGCCGGGAAAAGGTTTATTGATAAAGCGGAATACACTGCGCACTTCATTTGCGAAGCGCGCGATATGAGAGAGATGAAAAGCCATCTCAACGCTCTACGAAAAGCCGTCGGACCGCACGGCAACGAAATCGTCAACACGGTCCCGGCTGTTGTACGTGCGTATCCCTTCCCGCCGTTTTCATTGCTCGGCACATCAGGTGAACGCTGGGTACCGTTGCACGGAATTCTTCCCTTTTCCCGCGTCGCTGAGTTTCAGGAAAAGTTGAGCGCGCTGCATAGCCGCTACCAAGAGCAAATGGACACACACAAGATCATCACGGCCTCTATGTTTACGACCCTCGCGACCAACGGCTTCCTTTATGAGCCGGTGTTCTATTGGGAAGACTCCCGCGAGCCTTTCCATGACCGCCATACCGATCCGGAAATGCTCAAGAAGCTAACCGACTTCCCGACCAATATGGACGGGCGGGCTCTCGTTGAAGAAATGAAGAAGGGTATTATCGATTGCTTCTATAGTTGTGGCGGAACCCACATGCAGATCGGTAAGGTCTACCCCTACACCCGCGAACGCGACGCGGGTGCCATGGCTATGGTAAAAATGCTGAAGACCCATGTTGATCCCAAGGGATTGATGAACCCCGGCGCGTTAGGACTCTGATCATGCGACTGCTTCTTGCAATAGCCCTTTGTTTCTTCCTAGCTCTGCCCGCAAACGCGCAGACCGAAGTTGAGCGCGATTTTGATACCTTTTTCTCGGGCGACTGGGACAATGAAATTCAAACCTTCAACGAAGGTATCCAGCAGCTTCCCGATGACATGCGCCATGGGCGCATTCACATGAAGTATGAAGCGATTGAGAACGATAATTTTCCTGGCGTGCTGTTCGTCATCGAGAACTATGGCAAAGACGGATTGCAAGGCAACCTGAATTACGTGTCAGTCCATCACTTCTTTGTCGATGTCGAGCGGCAAGCCATCGTCCATGAATTGTGGTTCAAGAAAGACGGCGATTGGTCTTACCTCGCCGGCAACGCACAGGCGGCGAGTGACATAGGGCCCGACGATTATCGCTTCAACGCCCAATGCGTGATGTATTGGAAACGGGAGGCCAGTCAATTCAAAGGCACAACTGATCCGGGCGCGTGTGTTGGTGGCGTCGATGGCAAAGAGACGACGGTCGAGGCGACCGGCATCCTAAGCCGGACTGACCTGTGGCGCAGCGATCTCGTCTACGACATGGAAGGCAATCGCCTACGCGGCTTAGACATGCCCGAACGATTCCGCAAAGCGCGCTTCTATTCCTGCTATGGACGACATAAAGGTGCGGACGGCGACTGGGTCAACTTCAAGGATGTCATGGTGCATAACCAAGGCGATTTCGTGTGGCTCGGCGGAGACGCACTGGGTATTCAAATGCGCCAGATCATTTGGACATCAGGCTTCTTCAACAATGCACTGGCCTTACAAGCTTATCAAAACGGCAGTGATAAGCCGACAGTGAACGGACACGCTGCGTTGAACGCCGGGTTTATAGGATTAGATCATCCTGAGTTTGTCGTGAACTGTGGACGCCCTGGTCGCTCCAGATAGACACCCCCATACCACCCGGCAGAGCTTGCCGGGCAATCCCTGCGGGTTCCCCCAACCTGCGTCGTTGGATTCGAGACCGACTGCTGTCGTATCCTCATAACCTATTGTTTTTATTACATTAATAGATCGTTTACCGGAATGGCACGGCCCTTGCATCTGTTAAGGCACAGGCCTGAATGGCCGCGCGAATGTGAAACGAAAGAGTGACGTAAGGAAGCCGCCATGTCCGTAATCGATTTTATCGCCGTCCGCAGCAACAAGGACGAAAAGACATCGCAGTCGAGCCCCTCCTTTGACCATGACCATGGCAAGGCGGGACAGGCGCCGCTGACAGCAAGTCAGTTCGCGCGCCATGTCACTCACATCGTAGAAGACGAAATGAAACGGGCGCTGAAGCAGCACGTTGATGTGATTGACCCGCACGAGATGATTGCGCTCGCCAAGATGGTTGCTGAGCTTAAGGCTCGCTACTTGGCCATGACACTAATGGTAGCGTCGAACAAAACGCCGATGACCGATAAAGAAATGGAGGAAATGCGCAGCCTTCGTTTGAGAATTCAGGAAATGGAAGCTGCATACAATGAAGTCAACGAAGCAATCACGTCTCATCTTGTCGAAGTAAAAGGCGTGGTGAAAGAATCATAACGACCCAGAAAGATCCCAACGACCGGCCCTTACCATCCGGTCCCAGCTGACGCCCCGCTAAGAGAGTGCAGCCCCAAACGGTCCCTTACCAACCCGTCTCAGACTAGTCCCAACCCCGGCATCGCCTCGTCCCAAGGCCGCCGGGGATTTTTTTGTCCTCACCACGCATTAACAAACTCTTCAATAGCGTCGAGACAAATCTCCATCTCGTCGTCGGTCCCGATGGTCACACGGAGATGATTGGGTAATCCGAAACCCGCCATTGCACGCGTGATGATATCGCTCTTACGCAAAAATGCATCGGCGTCCTTCGCCCGCTTGCCGTCTTCGTCAGGAAACCCGACACATAGGAAGTTGCCTTCGGTGCCGGTAATTTCCAGCCCCAAGGCCGACAGTCGCTGGGTTGCGATGCCGTGCCATTTGGCCGTATGAGCGATAACCGAGTCTTCGTGCGCTTTATCCACGAGCGCGGCAATTCCAGCCGCCTGGCCGGCGCTGGATACATTGAACGGCGACCGAATACGGCCAACCAAAGAAACGATGTCCTCATGGGCATAGCACCACCCAATGCGCAAGGACGCCATACCATGCACCTTAGAGAAGGTTCGGGTCATCACAGTGTTGTCAGTCGCATCGACCAGGGCAATCCCCGCATCATAATCGGGTTTGGACACATACTCGGCATAGGCCGCATCAATGATCAGAAGAATATCGTCGCGCAGCCCGGCGCGCAGGCGTTCCATCTCGTCGGCCGGCAAATAGGTCCCGGTCGGATTATTCGGATTGGCGACAATCACCACTTTGGTGCGCTCAGTGACAGCTGCGAGGAGCGCATCAACATCAGCGGTGTAACCAGCGTCAGACGCTTGAACGATATCGGCACCAGTTGATAGGGCGTAGATCCGATACATGGGAAATGTCGCAGTTGGGTAAAGCACTTCATCGCCAACCCCGGCATAGGTCCGGACAAGCGCGCTGAGCAGTTCGTCAGACCCGATGCCCATCAGAATGTTCTCGACCTTTAGGCCATACCGATCTGCAAGGGCCTGGCGAATGCCTACGGCGTTGGCATCGGGATACCGCTCAATAACACCGGCAGCATCGGCATAAGCCGCCATTGCCTTGGGGCTAGGCCCGAGCGCCGACTCGTTGGCAGACAGCTTAACGCCTGGTCCGCCACCGCCGATAGGACGTTGCCCCGGCTGGTAAGGCTGAATGCGATCTAGGCCTGGGCGGGGGACGAGCGGCATTCTTGATCTCCAAATGTCTGGGATTTGGGTGTTGAAGCACGCTAACCGTCTAAGACCAGCGGGATCAAGCGGCATGACAAACGCATTGACTTGATCTCCCCTATGGCTCAAGTGAAACACCGATCCCGTCGCCGCCTGTGGTAAACTGCCTCGTGCCCGTTCTGTTCGTCACCATATTCGCCGCTGTCATACCGGCCAGCATCATCCTTCCGATGCTCCCCTTTATTGGGCAAAAATACGACGCGACGTCGTTCCAGATTTCCCTGCTTTTTACACTTATGCCAGCGCTGATGATTGTCGTCGCGCCGATATGGGGAAAGCTTTCTGACAGGTTCGGTCGCAAGCCCGTCTTTATGATTTCCCTCGCCGCCAGCTCGGTGACGTTCGTCATATTCGGCATGGCGGACAGCCTCGACTCCATGTTTGCGGTGCGCGCTCTTCAGGGCATTACGGGCGGAAACGTATCGATAGGCTTCGCCATGATCGCGGACTTAACAACCCATGAGAACCGAGCGAAGTATTTGGGCTATGGGTCTGGCGCGACTGCCCTCGCTTTTTTCGTCGGGCCCGTACTCGGTGGATTCCTTATGGGAAGCGACCTGGAAACATTCACGCACGCGACGCCGTCCTTTCTAGCTGCTGGGCTGAGCATGATCGCGACGCTCATTGGAATTATTTTCCTGAAAGAAACCCGCCCTGGGACGGGCCGCACATCTAAGACCACAACAGAAGACACAGCGACACAGACAAAAGAAGAGTATGAGGCGCCGCGTGTCCCAATTGGGCGTATCGGTTTAGCACTGATGATCGTGCAGTTTTTCATCGGCGGTTACGTCAGTGGGTCAGACCAATTTTCTTTCGCATTCTGGGCTCAGGGCATACACAACTGGGGACCTGACGACGTGAGCTTTGGCATGGCTGCAATGGGGCTCGCCTATATGGTGGCAACCATCGGCCTAGTCGGCCCACTGGCCAAGCACTTGGGCGACGTCGGTGCCTATCTCGTCGGTACACTCATTGATGCGATTGGCCTTACAATTTTGATTTTCAGCACCAACGTCTGGGTGTCTGTGGCAGGGCTTTGGATCGCAATCATTGGCATTGGCATATGGAATACCGTGTTGTTTGGTGTGCTTACCAAAGTGAGCCCAGAAGACAAAGTCGGCTATATGCTTGGCGTCGCAAATGGAACCTCGATGATCGGCAGGGTCACAGGGCCATTGATCGTCGGCAGTTTCTTTCTCGACATCAACTTGAACCTTCCTTTTGTCGTTAGTCTGGTTCTGGTGCTGGTTGTCGTTGCCAATGCGACCCGGCTCCTGTTAATCCAAAGGTCAGGGAAAACCGCATAGTTCAGACCACTTGTATGAGTCCTCAGGAGTAATGATGTCGGCGCTAGTAGAATCTCTCAGGTCGGGGCACCAGCGGTACAGAGAAACGCGGCTCCCCGAATACCAGCCCTTGTTCAAGAAGCTCGCTGATCGAGGCCAAAACCCTAAAGCCCTTGTCATCGCCTGTAGTGATTCACGAGTCGACCCAACTCTGATGTTTGATCAAGATCCAGGCGACTTATTTATCATTCGTAATGTTGCCAATGTCGTGCCGCCTTACGACCCCGGTCCTGGCTACCATGGCACCAGCGCCGCCTTGGAGTTTGCCATCACGGGGTTAGAACTCACCGACATCATTGTTATGGGGCATGCCCAATGCGGGGGTGTGAACGCCTTGATTGAAATGGCTGACGGCGCACCACCGGCTGGAGAGTTTATCGGCCCCTGGATGTCCATCGCTATGCCCGCTGTTCAGGATGCCGGAGAAGCTGGTGACGGACACGTCGATCCTGACCGGACGATAAAAACCGAGCTTGCCGTCGTTAGGCTATCGATTCAAAATCTTATGACCTTTCCTTGGGTAGCCAGTCGAATTACTGACGGCAATCTGAATATTCATGGTTTTTACTTCGACATACGCAACGGTTTCGTCCACTGGCTCAACCCGGAGCGAGACCGCTTCGAGGATTTTGTTTAGCGGTCTCCCCCTCTCCGTTGCGCGTGATAGGATGCTCTGGAATTCAAACTGTCCTAAAGGATGTGCGCACCATGACCAGGTCCATTGCCGCGGCCCTTTTTGCCCTTCTCGTCTATGCTGGCGCTCAACAGGCGTCTGCCCAATTGAGTCCCGACACCGCCCAAATTAGGGCAAGTGCTGTGCGCAACGGCATCCACATGTTTATGGGTGCCGGAGGCAACCTTGCTGTTTCTATTGGCAGCGACGGCGTCCTGATCGTGGATGATCAATACGCGGAGATGACCGCTAAGATTGATGCAGCAATCGCCGAACTAACCGACAAACCCTTGCGTTACGTGATCAACAGCCACTGGCATTGGGATCACACGGGCGGCAACGAAAACTATGGCCGAGCGGGTAAAACGATCGTCGCCCATGACAACACCTATGTACGTATGTCGTCCGATCAATTCGTTGAAGCTTTTAATTTTAATCAGCCCGCTTCCCCGCAAGAGGCCCTTCCAGTAATCACTTACAACGATACCGCGACACTGCGTTTCAATGACCTGACGATCCGCATGATCCACGTCCCCAACGCTCACACAGACTCAGATGCTTTCATCCACTTTACTGAGGCCAACGTGGTTCATACCGGTGATGTCTATGTCACCAGTTCCTATCCCTTCATTGACGCATCGACAGGCGGCACCTTGAATGGAGAAATCGCCGCACTTGAACGGTTAGGCGACATCACGAACCAGGACACGATCATTATTCCCGGGCATGGCGCTATTTCAGACCGTGCTGGTGCGATGAAAACTCTCACCATGCTGAAAGGCATGAAGGCGATCACTCTACAAGCGATCAGTGACGGCAAAACCCTTAAGCAATTTCTGGATGGCAATCCGACAAAGGCTTACGACCCTGACTTTTCAGTAAGAGCGGACCAAGGCAAGGTTTTCGCGACCCGGCTTTACCAAGAACTTAGCAACTAAAGACGTAACGGAGACCTAATACAATGGCTGTGACCATCTATCACAATCCCCGGTGCTCGAAATCGCGGCAGACTCTGGCGCTGATTGAAGAACAAGGCATTGCGCCAACAATCGTAACCTACCTTGATACACCACCAAGTCAGGCAACCTTGAAAGATATCTTGGGCAAAATGGGCGCTGCGCCCGGCGATATCGTCCGCAAGAAAGATGCTAAAGAGGCAGGATTAGACATCGCATCGATGAGCGATGCCGCGATTGTCAAAGCGATGACCGAGCACCCCGCTATTATTGAGCGCCCCATCGTCGTATCTGGCAAAAAAGCGGCCATGGGTCGTCCACCGGAAAGTGTGTTGGATATTCTTTGACGCTCTCGCTCAAACAAAAGCAACTCGGCCTGGGTGCGCTCGCCGCCGCGATTATAATTGGTGCTTGGCTTTTCCTAACGCGCTGGACTGCTGAAGAGGCTGCCAACGCCCAACATTATCACCAGGCCATGCTTGAGGTCCGAGAAGCCATCGCCTACGCCAACGATAAGGGCGGCTTAATCGACCCCAGTGATACGCGATATCTGATAGATCGATATGGCTTCGCCGCCCAGCAGGCCGAAATGGTTCGGGATGATGTGCTTAGTAAAATTCATTCCAGACTCCCTGATGCCTGGCACGACCTGTTCGTACCAAGCACCCAAATCTATTTGCGCGCCCTTAAGAATCAAGACCGTGATCTGGCGAGGCAAGCCAGTCTTCTCCAAGATGATTGGGTACGCTGGTTGCGTCTGAACGGCCATCGAGTCGACGTTCCTCCAGCGCCTAGTGCAGGGCGGTAACCTGAGATGAGACCCGTGAAAACAAGCATGACGCACCCCTTACCCCTTGCCGTCGTGAGCGCGCCGGGATGCAACGGCCACATATTCTTCACAATGTGCCCTGGAAAGAAACAGCCCAACGCTGCCACCGGCCCTTGGGACCGTGATCTTGAAACTGATCTCGACGCAATACGCCAGGTCGGGGCGACGACGATGATTACGTTGATGGAAGATCACGAGATCGTAGCGTGCGCATTGTCCACGAAGGTTATAGCGTCTGCCACTAGCACCCACGGCATCACGTGGCACCACTGTCCGATCGTCGACTTCGAAATACCTGATGAAAAATGGGAGAGTGAGTGGGATGTATTGGGCAGCACCCTAAGACAGGCCTTGAGTAATTGCGAAAATATCGTGCTTCACTGCCGCGGTGGCCGCGGCCGTGCGGGAATGATTGCCGCCCGTCTTCTGGTTGAGCTTGGTGTGAAAGCCGACGATGCCATAACCCAGGTTAGAGCGCAGAGACCTGAAGCCATCGAAACTCAAGCACAAGAAGAACATGTCCGTACAATTGTCGCGATCACAGACCGATAGCAGATCAATATTCCGTGACAAACCCGTGGACCAGCTTGGTCCACACCCCTTATAGACTTAGGCTACATGTTTGAGGGGAAGGTGAGCTTCGGCGAGTACGCTAGATCATTAGACGCCCCGCTGAAGGAGTACATCGATTGCGGCACATTGCGATTATGGCGTTGGCCGCTTGGTTTGCCGGGTTGATATATTCACCGGATGCCCACACTCAACAACCCTCCCTTCCTGAACAATCTGAAGACGGTGTCACAGTCTACGGTCCGGAATTCTTCGAGGCCTACAGACCCACCCACGCCAAAGATATGTTGGAACGGGTTCCAGGAGCAGCCGGAGCACTCAGCAACAGTGCTGGCGGTGCGTCCGGCGAAGAAGATCGACGCGGTTTACGGTCACAAACAACTCAAGTTCTGATCAATGGCAAACGTCTGACGACCAAGGGCAACACTATTCAAGACTATTTCGAGCGCATCCCCGCCAGTCAGGTAGAACGCATCGAAGTCATCACCGGCAATGTCAAAGAAATTGATGCAGATATAGGAAGCCGTGTGATCAATGTTGTCCTCGCCGATACTGACGGCATCGGTGGAACGTGGAGCGTCGGTGATGTTTCTTTCACTGACGGCCAGCATATGCCGACTGTCGCTGGATCGATCAGTGGCGAACCAGGCAACTGGAGTTACACGCTCTCAGGCGAGACACGCCCGCGCCAACTTCCTCGTGTTCAAAAAGAATTGTTCTCCAACTCCGGCGGTCAGCCAATTGTGGATCGAGAAGAACAAAGGCGCATGAACAGCCGCAGGTATATAGTTCGTGGCCGCGTCGCTTACTCGTTCGGTAGTGATCACCAAGCCCAACTGAGCGGTTTCATTGAAGAACGCCCCATCAGCAATCAAAGAGATGTTCTATTCGCGTTCGACTTGGACAGCGATGGCGGGCGCACCGCTGATGGTGGCAGTATCCAGCAGCTGTCGGGCGAAGATCTGAAATACGAGGTTAGCGGTGACTACAGTGTTCCTTTAACCAAAACACTCAAGTTCAAGGGCTTATTTGTCTATGCGGTTAACCAGGAAGACCGTGAGAATGAAGATTTTAGCTTTATTGACGATCCGGACGCACCAACGCTGATTTCGGGCGACACCCAGGACGAAAAAGCGACTGAGAAGATTTTGCGTGGCACATTAGATTGGGCCTTCGCGAAAACACAAAGCCTTGAAGTCGGTATCGAAGGCGCGATCAATAGTCTAGACAAGACACAGACTTTCTTCGATGTGACGAATGGCATTCAAACCACTCGCGATGTGTTTAACGCCGACCAAGTTGTGTCCGAAGACCGAGTTGAAGCTTTTGCCAACCACACTTGGCGGCCCACCCCCAATTTGGAGGTCGAAACGGGTATTGCGGCAGAGTTCTCCTGGCTAGATCAACTTGGTTCTGATGTCGATACCAGTCGCAAATTCAAGTTCGCCAAGCCGAGTGTCGATGTTTATTACACCGCGTCAGACAGAACACAGTTCTATTCGTCAGCCCGTCGCGATGTTGGTCAGCTTGAGTTTAATGACTTCGTCGCTGTGCTCGACCGCGACGACGGTGAAATTGACGCGGGCAACCCCAATCTCGCACCCGAAAAATCATGGGACTTCGAGATTGGTACCGAGCACCGACTAGCCAACCAAGCCGGGGTGATTAACCTGCGGGCTTTTTACCGGGATGTCAGTGACGTCAGCGATATCGTTCCGTTTGGTGTCGCCGATTCTGCTCCGGGGAACTTGGGTTCTGGAACACATTATGGCGCAGAAGTAGAGACAAGCCTGCAACTGCGACAACTTGGGTTAATCGACGCTGTCATTTCAACAACGTTCTTATGGCAGGACTCGCGGGTCGAAGACCCCTTCACTGGACTAAAGCGCCGCTTTTCTAACCAGAACAAGCACGAGCTAAGCATCGACGCCCGCCATGACGTTCAGGCCTGGGCCATTTCTTATGGCACCGTCTTCTCATGGAATGGGCCCAAGATCAGAAGTGACTTCAAGACGGTTGAGCGCCAAACCACCGGCCCTGACGTTCGGCTGTTCTTTGAGAAACGATTCGCAAACGGCATTGTAGGGCGATTGTTCTGGGGCAACGTGCTGCGCCCAAAAACAAAAAGAACGCGAACCGTGTTTTTAACGTCGCAGGCTGATGGTGAGATTCTCCGCACCGAGTTTCGAACACAAAAGCAAGGCGGTTTCTACGGGTTTAGTTTCCGTGGTACATTCTAGTCAATGAACATAGGGATGGCGTAGTGCATCTACCACTGGCTCTTGCACTTCTTCTCTTTTGCTCTTCAGTGTCCGTAAATGCTGCGGATAAGGCAGAGCCCATCCGTATGAACAAAATTGAGTGCGTGGACCTCGTTAGCCTAGAGGAAGATGAACTATCATTCCTGCTCGCCTGGCTTGATGGGTATTTCAATCACATGCACGGAACCGCCATCCTTGCCGACAACAACCTCGCCGGCCTGGGCTTGATGATTCAGGAAGGGTGCGAGGGCTCTCCCAAGGGCCCAATAATGGACATGATAAACGAGCGCATGCGGCTTGATGCCCTACGCCAGCACCCCTAGACAGAGCCAATGAACGGGCCTCGTGTTCTTATCATAGACGGGTATCCAAAACGGGTAAGAGAGAAGCTCGTTGAAGACGGCGCGACTGTTGCCGCCGAACTATACACCGACACACTAAAAACATGCCGCGACGATACATCCTGCGAGATTGTATACGCGGCGGATCCTGATAGCGCTCTACCCAGTGGGACTGTTCTGAGTGATTTTGACGGCGCGGTTTGGACTGGATCCGTCGTCAGCGTCCGCAACACAAGCGATGCTTCCGTTCGACGGCAGATTGAGTTTGCCAAGTCTGTATTCGAGTCCGGCGTCACGGGTTTTGGGAGTTGCTTTGCCATCCAAATCGCAACAGTCGCGGCCGGTGGGTCGGTTGTTCACAATCCAAAAGGCCGAGAAGTCGGCGTAGGGCGTGGATTGACGCTGACGAAGGCCGGACGTTCCCACCCGGTATTTGAAGGGCGTCGTCCGGTTTTCGAAGCCGCGATGATTCATGAGGATATGGTCGCCTCCCTACCGTCAGGCGGAATCGTGCTTGCTGAGAATGATATGTCTCCGATTCAGGCAGCCACCTTCCCTGCGGGAGAAACCATTTTCACGGGGGTTCAGTATCACCCCGAATTCCATGCCTCTGAACTCGGAGCCATATTGTGGCGGCAACGCAAAACCCTGGTGCAAGAAGGATTCTATCCGGATTTCGACTCCGTGCGGGCATCAGCAGATGACATGATCGCGCTTCACAAAGAGCCGAGCCGAACCGACCTCCGAGAAAAGACCGGTATCTCTGACGACCTATTGGACGATAGCATTCGTCTCACCGAAGTGAGGAATTGGGTTAACAGCCTAACCCGCTCAAACTAGGAGCAATTACGATGGGTAAATCCAGTTTAACACCGTCTCGGCGCACGGCCCTGGGCGCGGCAGCTAGCCTGGCAGCCGCCCCTATGATGCCAACGATCGCCACCGGTTCCACGGGCCGCACGCTAGATTTCGACAACCCACAAGATCAACTCTACGCCCTGGTCAAAATGACCGGTGATCTGGAAGACGGCAAAGAAACCATCTCTTGGATGAAAGGCATTGTTCACGCCATCCTAGAAGACGGAAAAATTCTTGAGCCGATGTTCTACGCAGGCACCCTCGCCTTCAGCCGGTCATACAAGCAAGACGATGGCTCGTACAAAAATATGTCCAACTTTACGATCTGCTACTTGGACCTGGAGACCGGCGACGTATTGAACAGTTGGTACAACCCGTGGATCGAAAAGGAAGTTGAGGTGGTCAATTACGCCTCAACATTGCACACCATCGTGAAACCTATGGAACCAATCAACGATCATACGAAACTCCGCGTTGAATGGCAGACAGACGGCAACGACGTCATTCGCTGGTCCGACGGGAAAATCATCAAGAAAAACCCGATCACGCCAGACAAGTGGCCGCGCGCATCCGTTGGTGAGATGTACTACAAGAACCAACAGGCCCAAATTATCGCCCGGCGAGATGAGTTGGAGAATCCCGACCTCTCCTCCGTACAGGCCATCACAACCGGGCAACGCCATGGCCCATGGTATCCGTGGATGCTTATGGGACAAGACCAGGGTCGAACATACCGCAGAGACGCGTCAAAGAAGGCCAAAAGCTTGAGCGAAGTGCCGGGGCAAATTCCAGCCTATGCTGAAAAACACTTTCCGGACTTCATGACCGCGCCGACAAAATGGACCGGCGCCTATATCGACCCCGAAACGTTATGGGCCCGTGACATGCCGCCAGAAGTAGAACCGCCAGCATAACCCCTATTTTTAGACGCAGAGCTGTGCCAATCTCTAAACCAACGGGAACGAGACTATGGGGATGAAGATGCGCTTACATTGGGGTTTCGCTGCGGTGGCTTGCTTGGCTTTGTCCGCTTGCTCCGAGGATTATGCCGGGTTCTGCGAAGAAGTAGCCATGCAGTATAAAACTGCCAACTATGACAAATTCGAGATCACTGACATCATTGATTATACGGTTCAGGAGCAACCCAGAGCCGAAGTCTATGTGCGGTTTACGGCGATGCGAGAGTCTGGCTTCGTCGAAAACAGGAACGTCACCTGCGCGTTCGATTTTGAAGCGAAGAAGCTCGCAGCCACAGATATTCACGTGGATGGTCGCAAATTAGACAAAAAAATGGTGTCTCAGTACAACTCGGTACTCACCCAATAGTCTGCAGGCTATTGGTTTAGCTCGGCCCGCAAGTCTTCGATCAACATCGACGTATAGAAATCACCAGTTTGCGCCTCCGCTGCGTCGAGGTAGCCAGCAAGTTCGCTTTCCGGAATTTTGACGCCACAAGACTCAAAGTCACCGCGCATATAGTGCCGTGGCAACGCTACCTGAGCAGCTAATCGGCCGAGTTCAGCGCCGCGACGCCACATCTTTACCGTCTTGCAGGGGTTCTTCTCGTCAATGGTATTGCCGGAAAAATAGAGGTATCCGATGACAAACAACGATTGGGGATACTCTGCTTCAACAGCTTTTAAACGATAGGGCATCGCCTTCTGCCATTGCCCGCTATAGCCGTAAACGCGTCCCAATTGATAATTCAAGCGAGGGTTATCAGGATCCGCTGCCACCGCGGCTTCACAGGCTGCCTGCGCTTTTGCAAAATCCATCGTCTTACTTGTCACAGGAGGCGCCACATGAAACGGATCGAGACCGTGGGACGACTGCCGATCGCACTCCGTCACATCTTGTGACCACCAGGGCGTTATTGTTTCGGCTGATACAGGTGCGACGATAGACACGGCCAGCCCGAACAATAGAATCCGTATGAGGTTGCAACGCATCTTCGGCCTCCTTCTCATTTCACAACGGAATTTCAGCGGTCTTGACGATGTCCAAAGTCTCTTGGATCAAATAAATATTGTAGTGAAGCTCTTCCTTAAAATAGTTATAGCGCTGCTCGGACGTGGAATCTTTAAGCCTGCCTCGACTATCAATAAAGCGGTGGTGCCAACCATCAGTCTTGATCTGCCAGTAGCAGAGCACCTTTCCAATCGCTCGGAAATGCGCCTCAACGCCGTCGCGGAGTGACTTAAATTTCTCTGGCGAAATTTCCGTGTCGAAGAAACGCTCAACTTTTTTGAATTCGTTAAAGTACTTATTCAACCCAGCCAAGGTATCGCGGCCATATTCAAGGACCAACGTTGCGTCATCTTTAAGGCCAGGAAAACGAACACACAACGCAGCGTCACTTTGCATTTTGCGAACTTCGAGAAGCAAATCCTTAAGGCCTTCGATCATATTGTCGTAGACCCGGTGATAATAAGAAATCGCCAAGATGACTTCGGACAGTTTGCCGATGTAATTCACAATCTCTTCAGGTTCGATCCGCAGGCGATTGGCAATATCAATAAGGTTTTTGAGGACTTTCTCGCGGTTCTGGCCTTGCAGAATCGTTGATAGCGATGAACGGTTCGTAATCTCAATATCAGTGCCCTCAAGAATGACACTGAGCAGTCCGCGCGAGTAATTATTGAGATAAAACTGTAAACGCTTTTTCTCGGCCTCTGGAATTTTGATCCGCTCTAACTCTTCGTCGGACAGCTTGTCACTCATGGCCGCACGAACCGAATAGACATCGTAGCTGCGCGCACCAAGAAGAGCGATTAAGCGTTCACGGTCTTTGTCCGATAGTTTGAGTTCTGAGACGATCTCCGTCGAACTGCGCGCACCTACGCCAACGCCATCGTCGTTGAACATGTCAACGACCGGATGCAAGTCGCTGAGTAGCACGATCTTGGACTGCAAGAGCGACTGGCTCTCAAACATGTTCCACTTTGACAGCGGCAGTTCGAAGAAGACGTCACCCAGCACCTGATCGTCGTCGTCTTGGTCAGAAGTCGCTGGTGCGTCGCTCACAAAGGCCTCAATCCTACCCAACCCCGACTCGGGGCATCATTCGCCCTCTTTTGGGGCACTATAACTGTCCACTTTTCCTGTAATAGATTCAAGGCTTTGGCACAAGACAACCCGTCTACGGGACGCCACACCCCAGGGTCATCGGAACTAGCCAGTTTGTATCACGGGTCGCGCAAGCCTGCTATTGACCCGTCGCAACCGACAGGTCACGGTTAGCATTAGTTGGTCTTTTCGCGTGGGAGGTGTGACCATGACGCCACCATCCGGCGCCTCAAATTCTTCAGACCCGTCAGATATTCTTGCTGAGCGTATTCGTGCCTTGAGCGCTGAGTTTGCGTCTTCGCTCAAGGGTAGCGTCGAAGAACTTCGACGCGCATGGACGGACCTAGCCCGCAACCCTGGGTCGGGTGGGGACGCCACCGGCTTATCCTTGATTCAAGATATCGCCCACAGCTTAGCAGGTACCGGCAAAAGCCTTGGCTTTCCGCGGGTCAGTCAAACAGCCGCGCCAATCGACAGTCTTTTTCGGCTGATACTTGAAAATAAAACACCGCTGACAGATGAGGAAATCGATCAGATCGACTTACTGATTAGCGACCTTGAGCGAGCCGTCGATATCCCTGGAGAACAAGTTGTACTCGAAGGTGTCCACGCCCCTTATGACGCCGGCTCCGGCCACAGCGTTTTTCATGTCCTGCTGTTCGGTGACCTTGATCCGAATTCCGACGCTCTTTCGGCCCTAAAGGACGTCGGATACGACATCATTCAGGTAGAAGGCCGTACGCCGCCTCTTCCAGTCGCTGCCGGAGAACCAACAGTGCTGCTGGCTTCGGTTTACGAGGTCCCAGATGCCGAGAAATGGCTAAAGCTCAACCAATTAGACGAAGACGTTCCCATCGCCGCGATCGGCGACCATGGAGGGTTCTCGGAGCGCCTTGATGCAGTGCGCAAAGGCGCGTCGGATTTCATGGTTACCCCTCTTGATCGCGAAGACGTCTTTGCTCGTATGAGTGCCGTTGAGGAACGCCTGACAGGCGCTCCCTTGCGTGTTGTCATTACTGAAGACGATCAAACGCTCGCGCAGTTCTACCAGCTCACGTTAGAGCACGCCGGTATGCATGCTAGGATCGTCAGTGACCCTAAGACCTTACTCAACGAGCTGGCAGGCATGGCAGCCGACATCATCCTCATGGATCTCTATCTAGGATCCTGTACCGGTCTAGAATTGGCGCAAATGGTACGGCAGTTTCCCGCTTACACGACTGTTCCCATTTTGTTTTTATCAACAGAAAGCCGAATTTCTTTACAACTTGAAGCCAGGCATTTGGGTGCCGACGATTTTCTGGTCAAACCTCTTAAACCCAGCCAGTTGGTATCTGCTGTCACCAGTCGGGCGCATCGCTATCGCGACCTTAAAAAGCTGACCGATCGGGATAGTCTTACGGGCCTCCTCAACCACACAAATATTCTGCGTGCGCTGGAGCGGGAGATTAGCGCCGCGGCACGCACCAAGACCAGCGTTGTCATGGCAATGGTCGATATTGATCATTTCAAAAACGTCAATGACACCTATGGGCATGCCGTCGGTGACCAAGTCTTACTGCGTGTCACTCACATGCTGCGCAACCGGCTAAGGCGTGTTGATCATGTCGGTCGATATGGTGGCGAAGAATTTGCCGTCGTCATGCCCAATACCGACATTGAAACGGCAACGGTCATCCTGGAAGAACTGCGCGAAACATGCGCTGCAATGGTGCATGAAACGGAAGATGGTTCATTCTCCGTTACTTTCTCCGCAGGCGTTGCCTCTTTCCCTGAAGTAAAAACTGGTGCCGACCTCAACGGTGTCGCAGACACTCGGCTATATGCTGCGAAACACGGCGGCCGAAACCGAATCGTAACGGCTGACTCGTAACGTGTGCGTCGGTCTAAGGAATCGCTTTACCGTCCCATACAAGTTGCCGGCATGATCTGGCCAGCTCAAAGGCATTCCCGTCGGACTCAACACCTGTAAGAAATTTAAGAACGCATCGGGAGAACTCTCGTTGTTCCCGGTTCAGCACCAGGCTGGCTGAATGCTGCGACAAGAAATTACAGGCGCTGCTGATATGGGTCCGGGCCGCTTGTGATCTCGTATTTCCCATATGCTCAAGAATGCAGACATTCTGATCAATAAGCTTGGCAGCCTTGACGGATACAGGTTCGGCCAACAAGGCGGCACATAGAGCGGAGATATATAAAAAGCGCGGTGAATGGCGCATAATTTCTTTCCCATAACCCGAAGACCTGGAGTCCGCTCTTACGCTAAGATGGACCCAATCAGGGAGCCCCCAAAGTCATGACCAAACAATTTGGCAATATTGTGTCCAGCTTATTTGCCGGTCTGTTTTGCACTATGGCGATGGCGCAGACCGGTGATGAAGACCCGTACGCTTTGACTGACATTGCGGGGTCTCGAACGCAGGAATTCGTAATTAGCGTTTCCAGCCTCGACGCAACACTCCCCGCCTTTACTGACGTCTTCCAATGGCAGGTGAAACGCAAAGGCGCGATTGACCCAACCGTGATGCGACTGTGGGGCCTACCCTTTGGGACAACAGGTCGAGAAGTTCTTGTTGGTAACGCAGACTCTCAATACGGCTATGTCCGCCTTGTAGAATTTGATCTGCCAGACCGCCAATTGATGCGACCGAGCGGACGGTGGTGGGATACAGGTGGCCTCTTTAATCTCAATATTCTTGTCAAAGATCTCGACGCAACGGAAGCAGCCCTTCGCCGACTGGGCTGGACAGCCCGCGGATTGAAATCAACCTATGACCGCGGTGAGACAGCACGCGGTGAAAGCCAGGTCATGATTGGACCGGATGACTTGGTTGTATCCTTTCAGGAGCGACAAGCGCCGCCCCTTAAAGGATGGCCAGCATTCGATGGCGCCACTCATATTGAGGTCGGGTACCAAATCGTTAGCGATCTCGAAGAATGGTACAGCTTCTACATCGATATTTTGGGCTTCGAAGGTATTGGTTTGCGAGACCGCCCCCAATCCGGAGAAATTGGGCCCAACGACTACGGCATACCTCACAACACATCTGATGGTCTGGATTACCGCCAAGCCAATGTAATGTTTCCACGCAAAACCAAGCAGTCTCTTGGTGCCCGGCAATGGAATACGGCGGTGGGATACGATTTTTCTGATCGCATAACCGCTCCCAATCTGGGCATCCTAGCGGTTCGCACTCCAGTACCAGACCTAGATGCGGTGTTGGATCGTATGGCCGATGCGGGGATCGCGCCTGCCCAAGACGTACAAATTCTGTTTCTTGAACCCTATGGGGCTGTGCGTGCTGTGATGGTTCGTTCACCGGGCGGCTCAGGACAATTATTGACTCTGTTTGAGCCATTCGCCAAACCCATGACCGAGGCTGAACTCAAAGACTTCTTCGATCCCGGCCGCTTCGGAGACTGGGTCCGCTTCAACCGACTCGTGACAGGAACGGTTCACTACAAAGCGGGTGGCGATGCCAGCGTGACGTGGAAGACCGGTCTTGATGAAGAAGGCATTTGGCGGATCAAGGGCGATGCGATCTGTACGTCGTGGTACAATTTACGTAATTTCCGAGAACTTTGTGTAGAGCATTACCGCATCGGCGATACGGTCACACAGTCATTTAGAATTGGGGCTGGTCCGGACGGCATTACGACCTTCGGGCCCCCGGACAACAAATAACTCAAACACACGTCAGGATTTTCGCATGGCACGCCCCAAGTATTTTCAGACGATCATTACTCTGCTCACCTGTGTCGTGGTTCTATCTACATCTGTAGTAGCCCAGGAATTGCGGGTGTTCCGTCGTGGTGGCGGTGGTGATCCTGAAAGTCTCGACCCCCATAAACTTCTTAGCGCGTTCGAGTCCACCATCATGACCGATATGTTCATCGCTCTGGCAACAACATCGCCAGCGGATGACGCGATTCCTGGCTCAGCCGAATCCTGGGAGGTCAGTGAGGATGGCCTCACCTATACTTTCGATATGCGCGATGGACTTCTGTGGTCAGACGGAACACCAATCGATGCATACGATTTTTTATATACGTTTCGGCGGCAACTCGACCCAGCCACGGCATCACGAACAGCCGAATACTTCACACCGATCGTCAATGCGGAAGCCGTCCTTAGAAATGAACTACCGGTCGAGAGCCTGGGCGTTGAAGCAATAGATTCCGATACGCTAGTCATTCGGCTCGCCTATCCAGCGCCCTACCTCATGGACATCCTCGCCATCGATGCCCGCCCCGTCCCAAAACACGTGGTCGAGAAATATGGTACCGAATGGACCCGACCCGAAAACATGGTGGTCAACGGGCCATTCAAACTGGCGGAATGGTCACCCGGCTCACACGTCAAACTGGTTAAGAACGAATACTTTTACGACGCTCAAAACGTGCAGCTTGACGTTGTCTATCATGTGCCATCCGAAGACATGAACACCGCCTTCCGTAGGTTCCAGTCTGAAGAACTGAACGCATTGGTGTTCTTCCCGCCGAATCAACTCAGTGTGATTCAAAAGACAATGCCCGAGACCCTACGAGTTACGCCTGGACTGACGACTGAACTTTATTTGTTCAATACCAAACGCCCACCGTTTGACGATGTTAGAGTACGGCGTGCGCTCTCTATGGCGGTAGACCGGGAAATACTGGTCAATCGCGTTTTACGTACTGGCGAGGAGCCCGCTTATAGCTACATACCAGCGACAGTGCATAACTACGAGAAGCGCCCGAAAGCAGACTTTGCCGTACTCAGCATGGACGAGCGGCGGGTTGAGGCGAGAAGGCTTCTGTCTGAAGCTGGGTTTGGTCCGGATAATCCCTTGGTGGTTCCCCTCCGATACAACACCCAAGATCTACAAGCCCGCCAGGCAGCTGCAGTCGGCGCCATGTGGAAACAGATCGGAGTTCAAACCGAATTGCTAAACACGGAACGGAAAATGTTGGCTTCCGACCGAATGAACAACAATTTTAGTGTTGCCCGGTACCTTCATGTCGCTGGCAACTACGAACCCGCCTCTTTCATTCAATTTATCCAATCCGAACTCAGCTCGCGCAATTTTACCCAATACGATAGCGAAGCATTTAACGCGCTCTTTCTGAAGGCTTGGCATTCCAATGATCCCGATGAACGGGCAAGATTGACCTATGATGCTGAGGTTCAGGCCTTGGCGGACCAACCCATGATACCGCTGTATTTTTATTCCGGACGGCGGTTGGTGCGCCCTAACATCAGTGGATGGGTCGATAATGCCCGGGGTGTCTATCCGACCCGCTGGCTCGCCTTCCAGGAATAAGAGCGATTCTCTAATAAATACAATGGGATAGAGAGATTCAGCCGCATTGGTCAGTTTGGTCCGGTGAATGACCGCGGTGATAACGGCAATTGCACCGCCAATAAGAGCGCACTATTCTAAGAGCAACTGGGCATCCGCCCGACCAAAAGAGAGGGAACCATGGCCACTAGCAAACTCAAGACTGATCGTCCGACTTACGCCTCTGACTTCATTCCGTCAGATGTTGAACGGGCCGTTTTCCTCGGCAACCCGGTTCTCGACAACATGATGACCAGCCTGATCGCCCTTGGCGCTGAAGTGTGGTCGAACCGTCGCCGCATGAAGGTCGTCGAGGCCCTGCTGGCAGAAAAAGGCGTGACCGCCGAAATGATCGAAACTTACATGCCGACGGCCGAGCAAGACTCTGAATGGCAGAAAGACCGTGATCGCTTTATCGACCTGACCTATTCGCCGCTGCTGCGCGAGGGAGACCTTCCCGTCTCCGCCGCCTTCACACGCGAGAACAAGTAAGCCATTCACGCGAGCCGTTAAGTCTAGCATTGGACTGGCATCAAACCCCGCTTGAGTGCGGGGTTTTGTGTACCTAGATAACGCCGTAAGACACGGCAAATATGTAATTCGAAAAAAGGACTAAGACATGCCCTTCTCTATACCCAAATTTTTCGTCGCGAGCGCAACGACTGCTGTCCTCATTGGCAGCCTGGCCAGCCAAGCCTGGGCCATCGCCGGCGTCGACTTTCCGCTGGAAGATGATATCGACTTCGAAGAAGTGCAAGAGATGATAGATGCCGGTGAGTATCAGAAGGCGATTTCATATCTCGATTTCGAAGTCATTGAATGGTACCCGGAAAATGCTGAAGCTCTGACACTCAAGGCGTACAGCCAGCGCAGCATGGGTAAGCATGACGAAGCGATGGAAACCTATAACGCCGCTCTAGCCTCGGACCCCACTCACAAGGGCGCCCTTGAGTACCAAGGCGAGTTATTTCTGAAGATGGGTGATCAAGCCGCTGCAGCAGCAAACCTTGCAAAACTCTCTAACCTCTGCCCGCGCGGCTGCGAGGCCCATGATGTGCTGCAAGCTGCCATCGAGCGTTTCAAGGACGGCCAGGTTAGCTGGGTTCCGCCGGCCGGCCGAGAACGCGTTGGCGAATAGGCTCAGCTTTACTGCCCGCGTTCTAAGCACGACGACGCAAGTAGCCGGAGACCGGGCAGCGTGAAGTATCTCCATACCGCAGTTCGCGTGACTGACCTAGACCAGGCGATGGATTTCTACTGTGGTCAGATGGGCATGGTAGAAATTCGACGCTTCAAAGGTCATCAGCGGCCTTGTGACATCATATTTCTGGCGATGCCCGGCGACGACCAAGCCCAAATAGAGGTCGTGTACTATCACGACGCTGCTGATCGCGAGAAGTATGGCAACTTTAGTCACGTCGCTTATCAGGTCGACAATATTTACGACACCTGTCGCGATCTGATGGACAAAGGACTCACCCTAAATCTACCACCGCGTGACGGCTTCATGGCCTTCGTCAAATCGCCCGACGGAATATCTTTCGAACTGCTGCAGAAGGGCGGCCCTCGGGCACCTGAAGAGCCATGGGTATCGATGCCGGACCAGGGCACTTGGTAACACCAACACCCGTCGTTCGCAGGGGATATGCGGATACGTCGTTCGGTCAAATCCACTATTACGATACAGCGACAAAAGAACGCCCTGCTCTACTGTTGCTCCATCAATCGCCACAAGCCGGCAGTATGTATGAAGCCGCCTTACCAATTCTCGGTGAGCGTTTCCGGGCGATAGCGCTAGATACGCTTGGCTATGGTCTTTCTGATAAACCAGACAGAGTTTTAGAGCCGGAAGACTACGCTCAGTCAATTATGGAAGTTGCCGACGCACTAGGATTAGATACCTTTGCAATCTGCGGCGCCCATACGGGCGCGACGTTTGCCATACAAACTGCCATTCAGTATGCGGACCGCGTGAGTGCATTGGTCTTATCGGGGCCACCGCTGCACGCCCCTTTGCCTCCTGGGACCGCTCGTCGTAAACCCCAAATGAAGCCGCCGCCCCCGCCACGCGAAGACGGCACCCACCTCACTGAACTTTGGCAAGCGCGATGGAAAGTCGCGGCGCCAATTGATCCAAAGATCTTCCAAAAACGATTTCTAACCGCGGTTATGACTGGAAGCTCATCAGTCTCTGCCTATCATGCCGTGTACAAATACGACCTCACGGAACGGCTAAAGCTGGTCTCCTGCCCAACTCTGATCGTCTACGGTGACCGTGACGTAGAAACTCCAAACATCGAGCGGGTTTTGCACCTCATACCCGACATCCCGACTCAAATAATTCCAGATGGCAATATCTACACTGTCGATGTCTGCACTGAAGCTTGGTGCAACGCTGTCGGCGATTTTTGCTCTAAGGCCGTTGGCTGACTACTTCATTCGAAGGACAGGCATCCGATCATCAGCTGGCTCCGTCAGCGCCCGCAAGCCCGCCACCTGGCCAGCAGATACAGTTGACGCCCCATTCCCCCAGGACGTGCGCATGAATGACACGATGTCAGCGATTTGCTGATCGTTGAGCGATTTACGGTATCCGGGCATCCGATAGGCGTCTGGTGTGCCATCGACGATCAAACGTGATGAACCGTTGAGAACGATGTTAATAAGCGAAGCTGGGTCTGGGTCCATGACCGGTGGGTTTCCAGCAAGAGGTGGCAAGTACGGTGGATAACCGGCCCCCGTATCAACGTGGCATGACTCACAATTCTGCATATAGAGATTAGCACCTGCGTTCGTGCGTCGCTCTGGGCCACGCAGAACTGCAACCGTTGAACTATCGTAGCTATATTCACCGTCGTCGTGGGCAGCGGACAGCGAATTCAAATAGGTCGCTACGGCATTGAGATCATCGTCGGTGAAATATTGCGTACTGTTGATGATAACTTCATCCATGGTGCCAAACGCCGTAGAATGCACGTTACGCCCAGTCTTCAGATAGGTGGCCAGATCTTCTTGAGACCACCGCCCTAACCCAGCCCGGTTCGACTGCGTTAAGTCAGAGGCATACCAGTTGTCGAGAAAAGCCCCGGCGAGAAATTCAGGGTCAGACTCATCAAAGCCAACTTCATTCCAGAAGATGCTACGCGGCGTATGGCACGCACCGCAGTGGCCCAATCCTTGAACCAGATAGGCACCGCGATTCCACGAAACGCTTTGGCTCTCGTCATCGACATAGGTTTCATCTTCAAAAAAGAGAATATTCCAGATTGCTAGTGGCCACCGGAAACTCAAAATCCAAGGAATCTCATTTTCCTTGTTTTTCTGCTGGACCGCAGGAACCTCGTTCATGAAGTAGTCGTATAGCGCTTCAATATCGTCGTCGGATATCTTGGCGTACGACGGATACGGCATCGCTGGGTACAGGCGGTGCCCATCCTGGGCCACACCAAGTCGCATGGCGTTGTCGAAATCTTCAAGACTGTACGTGCCAATGCCGGTTTCGTCGTCTGGCGTAATGTTGGTGACATAAATTTCGCCAACAGGAGTGGCCATTTTGAGGCCGCCAGCGAGTGCCGCTCCACCGGGCTCAGTGTGACAGGCAACGCAATTCGCCGCTCGGGCAAGGTATTCTCCGCGGGAAACATCAATATCCATATTGGACTGGGCGTGCGCCGCAACTGCGAAGAAGCATAAGGCGCCACCAACTAAACTTACCGTTCTCATCATTTTCCCCAGAACTTTGCCGCCCGCCCATGAGCGATTTCAGGGACAATGGTAATCGAGACTGAAGCGAACGCCAAGGCAGCCCATGCAGTGATCACTACACGCCGATACGGCCAAAATTGAGCCCTAAATCTCTAGCTTCGTCTTCTATCGTCCTTTAAAAATGAGCCAGAACGGCTGAAAACCCACGCTTGAGTAGAGAACGGATTATCATGAAAAGACGGCAGTTTATTGGAACCGTAGCGGCGGCCTCAGTTGCCACCACCGCATTATCACGTAAGTCAGAAGGAAATGAGTCTGTGGATTGGGATTACATTATCGTCGGTGCCGGCACGGCCGGGCTACCAGCCGCAATATTTGCTTCTCGTCGAGGGGCAAAAGTACTGCTCATTGATGCCGCCGAATCCGTCGGGGGCACGCTCCATCTCGCTAATGGGCAAGTGGCTGCCGGTGGATCGAGAACCCAGGACGCCAAGGGTATCGTTGATAGTCCTGATGCGCACTACGACGATGTCATGCGTGTGACCCGTGGCTTAGCAGACCCGGACGTCGTGCGTAGAACGACTGATAATGCGCCCGACACCATCAACTGGCTGCTCGATAACGGATTAACCCCGCTGCCCGACCATCCTGTTACCGGGTCTGACCCAGGCCGCCCGACCTACACAACGGCACGTTACATTTGGGGTAAGAATGCAGGCCGCGACATTCTCGCCGTCGTCGTCAAAGAACTAGAGCCCGAATTAGCCAGCGGACGGGTTGTCACTCAATTGGAAACCGAAGTTACCGAACTCTTGACCTCGGACTCCGGCGCCGTCGAGGGCGTGAAGGCAAAGTCTGCCGACGGAGAGCACACCTTCCGGGGCAAGCACATTCTGATCACCACCGGCGGATACGCCATGAGCCCGGATGTTTTTGAGAGCTTGGTAGGGCAGCCAGCCTACGCGGTCGGTTCTTATCCCTCAAACCTAGGCAAAGGGCTCGAGCTTGCGACCTCTGTTGGTGGAGTCCTACGGGGGCACGAGTTGCACCGCGCCGGTACCGGATCAATTCTCACCGGCGATACCTTTCCCGCCAAAGTCTATGCCCGGTTTAACACCATGCCGCAGCAACGGCCGCCTTGGGAGATTTGGGTCGACAATAACGGTGAACGTTTTATCCGAGAAGACGAGCCATTGGCCGAAGAACGCGCATCTGCTGTGGTTGAGCTTGATAAGTTCCGCTACGCCGTCGTCTTTGACGAGCAGATATTCCGCTCCTCACCAGAGGGCATTCCGAAGTGGACGCGCGAGGACATGCTTGAGCACTTTGAGAGCCATCCCATGTTCATAAAGGCGGATACGCTCGAAGAGCTGGCTGAAAAAGCCGATATCGATGCAGCTGGCCTTCAGAAGACGGTTGAGACCTATAACGCGAGTGTTGATAGCGGCGTTGATGAATTAGGACGCGAATACATGCCACGCCGGATTGAAAACGGCCCCTACTATGCCGTTATCCACCTTGGCCATTCAGCTACATCATCTGTCGGTATTGTGGTCGACAAGGAAATGCGCGTTGTCGATAAGGATGGAACGCCGATCCCCAACCTATACGCCGCCGGAGAAGTGCTCGGCAGTGGCTCGACCCTCGGCCATGTCTTTACGCCAGGGATGATGCTGACCCCAGCTCTAGCACTTGGGCGCTGGCTGGGAATGACCCTACCGGTTTAAGCACTTCGACTTTGCGATCCGGTGAGCAGACCCAAGTCTCGTATTATGAGATTTCGGGTTAGTTCGCCGGCGCGCTGTTCTTGATGGGCACCTGAACGCAACTTTGTGGATTGCAGAGGTGAACATCGCCGGTGAGCTGGTCAATTCTGTACACGGATATCGCGTTGGTATTGTTGACCGGCATTATCCGATAGCGGTCCAAACTCATTAGCGCCAAGAACAACCATACGCTACAGCCTAAGATCGCTGAAATTACGACGGCTCTCGACATCGCGGTTGATCCGCATCCCTTTTTTTCGTCGACCGCCAGGACCGACCGCAGGACCCTCTGGATCTCGTTCTTCATCAATCGAAGGTTCAGGTTTAGCCGGTGGTGTCGCAGGAGCAGCATCAGCCATAGAATTCATCCTTCAGCGAAATTTTGCGGGCGAACGATACAATTGTCAGCCCAGCACCCATGATCAACAGATACAAGCGCCAGTTTCCGGCAAGCCGGACTGTTAAGCAACTTCAGAAACAGTTGGGTCGGAAAAGGTGGCGTCCCCTAGGGGATTCGAACCCCTGTCGCCGCCGTGAAAGGGCGGTGTCCTAGGCCTCTAGACGAAGGGGACCCGGCGAAGAAGCGAGTTTCTACCGGCTCCTGAGCCTTCGCGCAAGCCCGGAAATGGCCCTAGGATGCCTGCAGGAGCCAAGACGGCCCGGTCAGCCCCCCCAGGCGAAAGCAGATCATTGCCAGCCCGGACACCAACCGCTAAAACCCGGCCGAGCCCTGTATTCATGACCCTCAGATTTTAGCCGCCCTTAGCCTGCTCGTCCCTGCTCAAGTAAGCCTTATGCCTTATGGTTAACCCAACGTCCCTAGCCTCGCCGACAGATCTTGATATTAGAGATGCCATGACCGCGGACATGGCCGCGGTGGCGCTGATCTACAGTCATTACGTTGAGACGAGCGCGTCGACGTTTGAGAACATGTCGCCAACAACGTCCGAGATGGAACAGCGTTTTAGTGATCTGAGTACGAACGGCATGCCCTTTCTTGTCGCCACGCATGGAGAGCAGATTGTCGGGTATGCTTATGCTGGACCGTACCGAAGCCGTTGGGGTTACCGTTATACGGTCGAGGATTCCGTCTACGTCAGTAAAGATCACTTAGGCCAGGGTATTGGCCGAGCGCTGCTCTATGCTCTTATTGAGCAGGCAACTTCCCGCGGCTATCGACAGATGATTTCAGTCATTGGCGATTCAGCCAACACCGCATCCATCGCCCTACACAGCCAATTGGGTTTTAAGGTCATCGGCGCTTTGCCGTCAACGGGCCGAAAGTTCGACCGATGGGTCGATAGCGTGTTGATGCAACGGCCACTCGGCGATGGAAGCAGCACCGCTCCTACCTAACGATACCCGGCTGGCAGCCCAAAAATGCGAAAGGCCCGCACGAGGCGGGCCTTTGCATAAAATGTCAAACAAGCTGATTTATTGCGGCGAAACCATTGGTGCAACTGCAGCCGTCAAGTTGAGGAACGAGAACTCACGGTTCTTCGCACAGTTGCTGGCAATGGCACCCGTAATCGCCGGCTTGTTCTCGACCGGGATCATCAAGTCAGGGTCGTCGGTGTTCACATAACCCTGGACAAACGCAAAGGCCCAAACATCGGCTAAGTCTGCTTTCAAGACATCAGCAGCAGCACCTTGGCGACCGTCGGCGTAGTCACCGCACATGTAGGTTTGCGGATTGAAATCATTGCTCAAGGTATTCGGCATATCGCGGCGACGGTCTAATGAAACAAACTCAGATACGGTCAACAGCGTCACCTCGGGATTTTCGCGGCACTTGGACAAAATTGCACTAATCGCCTTGTCTTCCGCGTCGCTCTCATCGGTCCATTCCAGCTTTTCGCGACCGGTATAGTTGCCAGCCATGTAGCCCATAATCCAAATCCGAGCGAGGTCGGCGCGACCCTTGTTGGTTGCACCATCACCTTGTCCGTTAACGAAATCGAGGCAGCGCATATTTGCGGGATCGAAGTCGCCCGTCTGCGCGCTCGCTGAGCTAAGACCAAGCCCTAGAGCCATCGCTGCGGTGGTTAGAATTCGGATCGTTTTGACCATGAAGTAGTCCCCCTGTTTGAACAGCAGAAGGCCGGTTTTGTGCGGCCTTTCGAGCGGAACGTCGCATGCAGCGTTCAGGGTGTCAACGGGCTCTAGCTCAGCTGTGAATCGGCACCAAAACTGCCTATCCCTATGAAAATCGGCCGGAAATTAGGCTGCCCAGGCTCCGTCGTCGATCACCAGTTGAACGTCAGAACGGCCCTGCCAGTTGTCTTCCCGCAGACTGCCGACAAGGTGAATCGGCCTTCCCTGGGTATTCAGAAGCGCGTGACCGAGTTCAGAGTCTGCACTGTTAAAGGCAATGGCTTTTAGCCGGCCCCCTGAACTCCCGGTAACGATACAACGAACGTGCCCAGAGCCGACAATGTCAGATTTCATAACCATCGCATTGGCGACGCTAATTTTAGGCTCGTCGTTTCCCGCACCAAATGGCTCAAGACGCGCGAGACTTTGAACCAGGTCTAAGGTCGCCCCTTCTGGGGTCACGACAGCGTCCACGACATAGGAAGGTTGAACACCGCCCGCGGCAACTTGCGTCTGTATGTGGTCGGCAAGAAAGGTTTGAAACGCCTCTAAGCGATCTTGCTCTACCGTGAAACCGGCTGCCATTGCATGACCGCCACCATTAAACAGCAGTCCTGCATCACGGGCATCGAGTACGGCGCGTCCCAGGTCTACTCCCGGCACTGAACGCCCCGAACCTTTCGCCATGCCACCGTCACACGCGACAACGCAAGCCGGTAGATCGTAGCGTTCGCGCAAGCGACTAGCGACGATTCCAATAACACCGGGGTGCCAATTGGCACCAGAAACAAAAACCAGGGGCGCGTCCGGATCTGGGTCCGTCTCAGCTTGCTCTATCGCATCAACCAACACAGCCGCCTCTATATCTTTGCGATCCGCGTTGTATTCGTTCAGCCTCATGGCCAATACAGCCGCCTCATCTGCGTCATCACTAGCCAGCAAACGCGTTCCGAGAGGCGCCTCGCCGACACGCCCACCAGCATTAACGCGGGGACCGAGCATATAGCCCAGGTGAAACGCACGGGGTTTATCCTTCAATCCCACGGCATTCGCGAGCGCCACCAATCCAGTGTTTCCACCGCGCGCCATAATGGCCAGCCCTTGGTTTACGAAAGCCCGGTTGAGGCCCCTCAATGGAACGACATCACAGACAGTACCGAGTGAGACAATGTCCAGGAGGTTCCGCAAATCCGGTTCGGTCTTTCCAACGCGCTTGTACCACCCGTTTTCACGGAGCGCGCGGTTCACACCGACAATTACGAGGAAGGTCACACCCACAGCTGCAAGGTGCCCCTGGCCGCTGGTATCATCAAGGCGGTTCGGATTAACCACTGCGGCCGCTGCCGGCAAACGGGCGTCCGCCTTGTGATGGTCAATGACAACAACGTCGAGGCCCGCATTGGCCGCCTCGGACAGCGGTTCAAAAGCCGTAATGCCGCAGTCGACGGTTATAGCGACCGCCGCCCCGTCATCACGCAATTTCAATAGAGCCGGTGCGTTTGGCCCATAACCTTCTTTGATGCGGTCTGGAATATAGCTTCCGAGTTCGACGCCAAGCGCCCTAAAGAATCTGATTAGAAGTGCTGATGATGTGGCCCCGTCAACATCATAGTCACCAAACACGACGATCTTTTCGTCACTCTCTACGGCTGAAACCAATCGAGATACGGCCTCATCCATACCGGCCAAACTTGACGGATCTGGCATAAGGCCGCGGAGAGTAGGGTTTAGAAAGGGCTCGGCTGTCTCAGGCGTAAAACCACGGGCGGCAAGAATACTTGCTACGGCATCCGGAAGCTCAAGAGTACGAGCCAAGGCGCCAACCAACTGGTTATCCGCCGTAACCGAGTGCCACGCCCGCCCCTGCAGGGATTGCGCAACGCCAAGGCAAATGCTGCGGGAGGACGTGGCGTCAGACATCAGCGCCTATTCGGCGTCCTCGTTGTCAAAACGATGATGGGCTTCAATATAGCGAACCGTACGTGACTTTGATCGCATCACGAGGGAGTGGGTCACCGCGCCACCAGCGAAGCGGCGAACACCCTTGAGCATCGCCCCGCTAGTGACACCCGTCGCGGCAAACATGACGTTACCCTTGGCCATGTCGAGCATGGAGTATTTACGATCCAAGTCTTCAATGCCCCATTTGCGCGCGCGCGCTTTTTCGTCTTCGTTGCGGAAGAGCAGTCGGCTTTGCATTTGACCGCCAATGCATCGCAACGCTGCCGCTGCGAGCACACCTTCCGGCGCCCCACCTGATCCAATGTAAATATCAACACCGCTTTCTGGTTCGGCTGTCGCGATTACCCCGGACACATCACCATCTGAAATCAACATAATACGGGCACCCGCTTCTCGAACTCGGGCCATAAGCTCTTCATGTCTGGGGCGATCAAGGATGCAGACGACCAAATCGGCAACGTCACACTGCTTTACACCGGCCAACGCCTTTAGGTTCTCCGCAGCATCATTGTCAATATCAACGATGCCCGGCGGCAAGCCTGGTCCCACTGCGATCTTGTCCATGTAGACATCGGGTGCATTCAGGAAGTTACCGGCTTCCGCCATGGCAATAACCGCCAATGCGTTCGGCCCACCCTTCGCCGTAATCGTTGTACCTTCCAAAGGGTCCAGCGCGATATCGATCTTTGGCCCTTCGCCGCTGCCCACCTCTTCTCCGATATAGAGCATCGGCGCCTCGTCGCGCTCACCCTCACCGATGACCACCGTTCCCTGAATATTGAGGCTGTTCAGCGCCTGGCGCATCGCATCAACGGCGGCCTGATCCGCTGCCTTTTCGTCTCCGCGCCCCATCAGGCGAGACGCCGACAAGGCCGCGGCTTCCGTGACCCGGACCGTCTCAAGAGCCAGATTGCGCTCCAGAACATTGTTGAAGCTACTATCGAGTTGCAGTGACATGATCCCTCCGGGTGTTAACGCGTTGACTTCGTTCTAACTGGTCTACACGTGGAGTCAAACCAACCCCAAATTATTCTCCCCCGACGTCTTCAATTCGAATGACGCGGGGTTGCTCTACCATTGCTTCGTGGGCCTCAATACTCGCCAATGCAGCCCTGAGAGCAGATTCTTGAACATCGTGCGTGACGATAACAACGTGGACGTTGCCATCGCTATCATGATCGCGCTGAAGAATAGATTCCATTGAAATACTGTGGTCTCGGAACACAGAGCCGATGTCCGCGAACACACCGGTCTGGTCGACAACCTTAAGCCGGACATAAAACGCGCCAACCCGTTCCCCAATGGGAACAGGGACTAAATCGCGTAATTCGTCAGCGGGAACACCAAAGGTATGATTCAACCGTCCAGCCGCGATATCGATAATATCGGCAACCACCGCGGACGCCGTCGGTCCCGCTCCGGCCCCCCTGCCTTCATATACAGAGCGGCCGACAAAATCTCCCTCGGCTATCACAGCGTTAAAAGAACCGTCGACATTAGCAAGCGGACCATGCTCATCAACGAGGCAAGGATGCACACGCTGCGAGACACCCGCATCAGTATGACCAGCTAGCCCTAACAGTTTGATGCGAAAACCGAGATCACGTGCATATTCAAAGTCGATCGCGGCAACGTCGCGGATGCCTTCAATGTAGACATCTTGGAAACCAACTTTCGTACCGAACGCAAGACTGGCCAAAATCGCTAATTTGTGGGCAGCGTCTACTCCATCGATATCAAAGCTTGGATCCGCCTCGGCGTACCCCAGATCCTGTGCTTCTTTGAGAACGTCATCAAAATCGCGGCCAGACGAGTCCATGGTCGACAAAATGTAATTGCAGGTGCCGTTCAGAATCCCCAGCACCCGGCTGATCTGATTCCCGGCCAATCCCTCACGCAAAGCTTTAATAATCGGAATACCGCCAGCAACCGCAGCCTCATAGGCAAGCATTACACCGCCAGCTTCGGCAGCTTGGGCCAGGTCCGTGCCAACTTCAGCAACCAATGCTTTGTTGGCTGTCACAACGTGGCGTCCAGCTGAGAATGCCGCTTTCGTTAAGTCTAAGGCCGTCCCCGTCGATCCGCCGATCAACTCGACAACAACATCCGCATCGGCTTCGGTTGCCATCGCCACCGGGTTGTCGAACCAGGCGTAGGGCGAAAGATCAACACCACGATCTTTATCCCGATTGCGGGCAGACACCGCCGTAATCGAAATTTGACGACCACAGCGCGCGGCTATTTGATTTGCGTGACTGGTCAGAACCTGGACCGTACCGGCGCCAACTGTCCCAAGTCCGGCGATGGCGACCTTCAGAGGGTCGCTCATGACGCCACCTTTTCCTTCTCGGCGGCCTCAAGAATCGATCCCGCATCACCCATGAATTGTTTGATGTTGCGGATCGCCTGACGAATGCGATGCTTATTCTCTACCAATGCGATACGAACGTAGCCCTCGCCGTTCTCACCAAAGCCCGTACCCGGTGACACGGCAACTTTCGCATGTTGCAAAAGGAGCTTGGAGAAGCCCATGCAGCCGTGGTGCTTAAATTCCTCAGGCACGGGTGCCCAGGCAAACATCGTCGCCGGTGGCGATGGTATATGCCACCCCGCCTGACCAAACCCCTCAATTAGAACATCACGCCGTCCCTTATAGATGCCCCGTATCTCGTCTACACAGTCTTGTGGACCGTTAAGTGCCGCTGCCGCTGCAACCTGTATGGGCGTGAAAGCCCCATAATCCAGGTAAGATTTGATCCGCGTAAGGGCTCCTACCAAAAACTCGTTGCCCGCCACAAACCCGATGCGCCAACCGGGCATGCTGTAAGTCTTACTCATCGATGTAAATTCAACCGCGATATCTTTGGCACCGGGTACCTGCAAAATCGATGGCGGTGGATTGTTGTCAAAGTAGATTTCCGAATAGGCGAGATCTGACAAAATCCAAATATTGTGTCGCTTACAAAAATCAACCACCTGCGCATAGAAATCGAGATCAGCGACCAGAGCGGTTGGATTAGACGGATAGTTCAAGATCAACGCCACGGGCTTGGGCACACTGTGCATGACCGCCTGTTCAAGAGCATGCAAGAAATTGTCGTCTGGAATGACGGGCAAATGCTGAACTGACCCATCTGCGATAATGAACCCGAACGGATGAATGGGGTAACTAGGATTGGGCGTCAGGACGATGTCGCCCGGGCTCGTCATCGCAGAAGCGAGGTTTGCCAATCCTTCTTTGGACCCAAGTGTAACGATGCATTCTTTATTCGGGTCGATCGAGACGTTAAAGCGACGCTCATAGTAGGCGGATAGCGCGCGGCGTAGCCCCTTGATACCGGCACTCGCAGAATACCGATGCGCCTTCGGGTCACGGGCTGTCTCGCACAGCTTATCAACAATATGGCTAGGCGTCGGAAGGTCGGGATTACCCATGCCCAAATCGATAATATCTTCACCGGCGGCACGCGCAGCAGCCTTCATCGCGTTTACTTCAGCAAACACGTATGGAGGGAGGCGCTTTATGCGGTGAAATTCTTGGGGCATGGCTTTTCTTGACGGATTAAGGGTTAGGGTGGCTAGCGGTTGCTGTCGGCCTATTTAGCGCGGGAGCACGACTACAGCCAGGATTTATACGGACGATTTAGTCTAAGGCAGGGCTGCATCGCGGCAATATCTAGGCACTAGTAGTCCAGGTATATCTCGGCCCGTTGATTGCCACTCTCTCCCGCCGGCATCACCTCATAGTAGAGAGGTTCGTTGTCCGATACTGCACCAACAAATAGCCTATCTGCGGGCAGCCCTTTCGACATAAGAGCGGCAGCAACGGAGTTGGCGCGGTTCAGAGAAACCCGAAAATTGGCAAGCTTGTGGCGTAACGGGTCAAGGTTCTGAGTTCTGCTGGAAGCGTGCCCGATCACGCGTATGGCGCCATTGTACTCAGACCGCAATTTAATCACGTCATCTAGCGCCCGCCGGTCAGAGGAAGTCAAACGGCTACTCCCCGTCGGAAAGGTAATTGTCGTGATGTGGGTGGACACCCGGTAGGCAGATGCATCGTAAGAGGACATCGTGTTGGGCACTGTCGCAGTTTCGACTGAAGGCACAGTGTCATTCCCGCCGATAACCACTGTTGAAGAAGTCGCGCTGCTCGGCAGTTGCGCGGTCGCGTTCACTGCTGCCGGGACAGATGGCACTCGTGGGGGTGGCGGAGCATTGGCCGCAGACACAGGTGGAGGCGGCGGCGGCGCGGCACCCAGCCTTTCTGCTAGTGACGGTCGTGTCCGTGCGGCAGGATCAACTTGAGTGACCTGACCTACTGGCGCAGCAACTGGTGGAGGCGGCTCATTGCCCGCTTGAGAAACCGATGGCGCCTGCGCCGTGCCATCCTGCAAAGGCCGTACGGCAACTGGGTCACGACGGCGAACCTGTTCAGTATATTGCGCCTGATTTCTGTCAGCGATCAGGCCTTCGGTCGCGGCATTCCTCTCTGCCGCAGAGCCCAACTGGGGCACGTCCGCAGGCACAGCCGCAAGATCGGGATAACCGTCTTCTGTCTCTTCTGCGATCTCATCTTCGTCACTTGAGAAGAGGCTGCCAACAGCTTCCGTTGTTCCGTCCCAGACATCGGTGACCGTCGAGCACGCACCAAGAGCCAAGCACAGGGCAAATGGCGTCACCCAGCGAGACACTGTGGACCTTACATAGCTATCTTCTGTCGCGCCGTGTTCAGCCGCAGCCGTCATGGATCGCCCCTTTTAAACTAACCCTTATACCGGGCCGGAATTCGGTCCCGTCAATGATAGCCCGTTAGAACATCAGAATCCCAGGATTACCCCGCTAACATCCTAGACAAGCCAAGTCTTTCCGCCTATTCCATACCGCGACTTGGACCGGAAAAAAACCTCAAAAGGCAGAGCAGCGCTGGCCCCTTGAGCCAAGCCTATCTGCGGCCGGCACATCCACCGCCCCTCGCGGCCGGTTTCCCGACTGAACATCGACCCATAACGTACTGAAAATAAAGGCATCATGGCACATCAAAGTGAAAACGAAGGCCCTGCCGACAGGGCTCAGAAGCTTGCACAGAGCATGGCCACCATTGCTGACCGTTCGCAACGCCTCGTCACTGATTTCATAGCGCGCAATGCATCTGGTGAAGCGATGGATATGAGCGAACACGCTCACATCGGTGCCGCCTTTATGGAACTGACCCAAAAGATGATGCAAGACCCGGGCCGATACGTCGAAGCACAGGTCAACCTTTGGAACGACTATATGGCCCTGTGGCGCAATACGACATTGCGAATGCTCGGTGAGAAAAGCAGTGAACCTGTTATTGAACCCGAGAAAGGCGACCGGCGCTTCAAAGATAACGAATGGCAGGAAAACCACGTCTTCGACTTCATCAAACAATCATACCTGCTCACAGCCAGGTGGATGAATTCGACGGTCAATACTGTTGAGGGTCTAGACGCTCAGTCAGCCCGCAAGGTCGATTTTTACACCCGTCAGTTTGCCGACGCGATTGCCCCAACCAATTTCGCTCTGACCAACCCGGAGGTCCTGCGCGCAACGGCGGAGACCAACGGTGAGAACCTGGTAAACGGTCTGGAGAATATGCTGGCCGATCTTGAAAAGGGAAAAGGAAAGCTCCGTATATCCATGACCGATGAGGACGCCTTCGAACTTGGCGTCAACGTCGCGGTCACACCGGGCAAGGTTGTTTACCAGAATGACCTGATCCAACTGATTCAGTATGAACCGACAACGGAGCAACAACACTCCACACCGCTTCTGATCATGCCGCCTTGGATCAATAAGTATTACATCCTAGATTTGCGCGAAAAGAATTCGATGGTCAAATGGCTAACGGATCAAGGCTACACCACCTTCGTTATCTCTTGGGTCAACCCAGACGAGGCACTGGCCGACAAAGGCTTCGAAGATTACATGCTCGAAGGCGCGATCGGTGCGATCGAAGCGGTTAAAAAAGCCTGCAAGGTTAAGCAGGTCCACGTCACCGGCTACTGCATTGGTGGCACCTTGCTTTCGGCGACCTTGGCCTACCTCAAAGCAAAAGGTGACGACAGCGTTAAAACGGCAAATTTCCTGACCGCACTGACCGATTTCCGCGACGCCGGTGACATTCGCGTGTTCATTGATGAGGAGCAGGTCGGCGGCCTTGAAAAACGCATGGCCGAGAGCGGTGGTTTTCTTGAAGGCGCCGATATGGCGGCGACCTTCAACATGCTGCGCTCTAACGACCTGATCTGGTCGTTTGTGGTCAACAACTACTTGCTGGGCAAAGACCCCTTCCCGTTTGACCTGCTGTACTGGAACTCAGATTCAACACGCATGCCCAAAGAAATGCACAGTTTCTATCTGCGCAACATGTATCTAGAGAACAATCTTGTGAAACCTGGAGGGATCGCCCTCGGGGGCGTACCGATCGATCTCAGTACGGTCGACCTGCCCACCTACATGATCTCGTGCAAAGAAGATCACATTGCACCATGGGCGTCGACCTACGAGGCGACGAAGCATTTCAAAGGCAAGGTCCGTTTCGTATTGTCTGCTTCTGGCCATATCGCTGGGGTGGTTAACCCACCGGCCGCCGGAAAATATTGCTTCTGGACCAACACAAAAAATCCGGACGCAGCTGAAGACTGGCTCGCTGGCAGCAAAGAGAATCCTGGGTCTTGGTGGACAGATTGGGATAAGTGGCTCAGGCCGAAGTCCGGAAAGAAAATTGCGGCGCGTATTCCCGGCAAAGGTGGGCTAAAGGTTATTGAAGACGCACCGGGAGCGTTCTGTCGCGCCCGAGTTGCATAACTCGCTTTAGGTCAATGCTCCGCGAATTTTCGCCGATAGCCACTCCGATACGATGACAGTTGCGAGTATGGCGATGAGAATGACCGCCACCCGGGACCAATCCAGGTTATTAATCGACGCGCTTAGCTGCAGACCGATGCCCCCTGCCCCGACCAAACCGAGGATTGTCGATTCCCGTATATTGATATCCCAGCGAAACACCGAGATACCGGCGAACGCCGGCATGATTTGCGGCACAACGCCATAGGTCAGAACCTGACCTGACGAGGCCCCCGTCGCGGTGACCGCCTCTACAGGAGGCACATCAATTTCTTCAATTGCCTCATACAAAAGCTTGCCGCAAAAACCGATAGAACGAAAAGCAATGGCGAGCACACCGGCAAAAACGCCAGGCCCCACGATCACCACCAATAAGAGTGCCCAGATTAACGAGTTTATGGATCGTGAAGCGGCAATAGCAAACAAGGCTGCTGGCCGTATAAATGTTGTGCTGGGTGTCGTATTTCTGGCCGCGCAGAACGCTATTGGCACAGACACGATCAAAGCCATAGCCGTGCCAAGCGTTGCAATGTTGAAGGTATCCCACAACGGCCGCCACAGTTGTGCACTGTAGGACCAGTCCGGTGGTATCATGCGCGATCCTAGATCAGCGGCTTCCCTCGGCGCACTCCAAACAAACTCCCAAATCGTTTTGTCCGATATCAACGACAGACAGCCGGCAACAAGGGCCGCACCGATGAGCCATGCGAACCACGTTATCAGGTCACCTCGCCGCGTCCGCCGCCGCCACAATAGGCCATCGTCATCTGATGAGACGGCCACTACTGCACTGCCTTGCGAATGACACCAGAGACGTATTCGGCAGCCATCACGATGGCGATAATGATCAGTAAGATTGCCGCAGCGGTGTCAAATTCATAACGATCAAAGGCGGTATTCAAGGTCGCCCCGATCCCACCAGCACCTACGATGCCGATTATCGCAGATTCACGAAAGTTTATGTCTAGACGGTACACCGCCAACCCGATCGCACGTGGTCTGACCTGTGGGCGAATTGCGTAGTCCAGCCACTGCAGCCAACTTGCCCCGGTCGCGCGAATAGCTTCAGACTGTGAAACGCTGATCGCCTCAATGTCTTCTGCCAAAAGCTTGGCGTAAAAACCGACTGTCGCCATCGTCAGGGTTGCCACCCCAGCAAACGGGCCAAAGCCAAACAGTTTCACAAAGAAGATTGCGATCAGAACTTCGTGGAAGGTCCGAGACACCGCCATCAGAGATCTGCAAAAGAGATAAACTGGCATTGGAGACACATTGCGCGCTCCGCCGATGGCCACCGGGATTGAAATCAGAACACCAAGCGCGGTAGCGGCTACGGTCATCCACAGGCTTTCAAGGAGGCCGCTCAGAATAGCGTCACCGCGTGATACGAAATCGGGAGGCATAAACCCCGAAAAGAAACGCTCTGCCCTCGGCCAACCTTCGGCGACGCGTATCCAATTAATATCGAGCGTCCCGAGTGCCGCGGCGAGGTAGACACCGAGACCAAGAGCAAGCGCCCAACGAAGACGCGGGCTAGCAATGATGGGCGGACGCTTCCACGAACGCAGTGGCGTGCTGGCCGCCGAAGTCATTGCCCGTCACTCGCCGCAGCACTTTCAGCAGCGCCTTTGTCGTCATCACCTTTGGTGGCATTCCAATCTTCCTCGCCGTAAATCTGAGTGAGGACGTCCGGAGATAAGCCATTGGGTGGTCCGTCATAAACGACAGCACCTGCTTGAAGACCAACGACGCGCTCAGCGAAGAGTTTGGCAAGCGGCACATCATGAATATTGACCACTGCGGTGAGGCCTCGTTCCTTACAAAGTTCAGAAATCAGTCGCATGATTTGTCGTGACGTTTTGGGATCAAGACTCGCTGTGGGTTCATCGACGAGAAGCAAGTCAGGGCTTTGAATCAGCGCGCGCGCGATTCCAACCCTCTGACGTTGACCACCCGATAGAGCGTCAGCGCGTTTGTCTTCCATACCGGCGAGGCCAACGCGGTCCAATAAACTAAAAGCTGCCGCAATATCTTCACGAGGAAAACGGCGAAACCAGCTGGCCCAAAAACCGACGAAGCCTAGGCGGCCAGATAGAACGTTTTCCATAACCGTCAAGCGCTCAACGAGGGCATACTCTTGAAAAATCATCCCCATACGGCGCCGCATGCGGCGTAGCTTACCGCTACCCATGTCCGTCACGTTTTGATCACCGAGAAAAACAGCACCGCTGGTCGGTTCAACCAGACGATTGACGCATCGAATAAGGGTGCTCTTGCCTGCGCCGGATGGGCCGATCAACGCCATGACCTGCCCCTCGGGAACTTCAAGAGACACGTCATCCAGCGCTAGGTCGCCAGTGGGATAACGTTTGCTCAGGTGGCTGAGCTTCAGGGTTGGCATGAGTACTTTTACCCTACAGCGAGAACAGGAGACGCTTGGTCAACGACAGTCGTACGTCGCACCATTTTCAGAATCGACCGTACGAACGATCTGCCAATCTTTATCGTACGTAATAGAAACGAATCCGTCCTCTACGGCAAATTCTTCGGCCAATCCCGACCCCGCCCAAGGAAAGGTCGCAAAAGCCAGCCTCACCTGAGCCGCGACCTCTGGGTGAAGATTGTAGGCGTGGCCGTAAGATGTGGTGGGAAACGTTTGTGATTTGTATATCGAGCGGAAGGCATCCCGTTCGACTGCATCACGGTCGATCATTCGCGCTAAAACGGAATTCGCCACGGCTGCCGCCTCGTAGTCATTGTTCGCCACGCCGAGAATGGAATTGTCATGCTTGCCAGAGTATGCCGTCTGATAATCTTGATCTGCAACTAGGCCAAACTCCGCCTTCAGAATTGCAGACGGCGCTTTGAAGCCCGAGTTTGAGGTTGGTGAAGTGAATGTCAGAGTCCGACCCTTCAGGTCTATTGGTGTTTGAATGCCTGAGTTCGACGGCACAATGATTTCCATCTCGTAGCCATAAGAACCGTCATCTGCCGCCATCATCGCGAAGGGAACATAGCCTGCACAGTTTACGGCGATGGGCGTGCCGCCCGTATTGATGCCGGCAATGTGGAGCCGTCCCGATCTCATCGCCTCATACTGGGCCGCATAGGATTGCACCGGAAAGAAGATCACCCGCTTACCCGTTGCCGCTTCTAGATGATCAATAAATCCGTCCCACACCTTTTCGTAAACCGCAGGGTCTTCGACCGGGGTATACGAAAAAATAAGCGCAGACGGATCGAGCCAGTCCGACGGCTCAGTTGGCAAATCTGCCGTCAAATCTTGATCACGGTCGCAGTATCGCGAATCAAGCGCACCGTTCTGACAATCGTCTTCTGCCTCAGCATAAGAATTCGCCGACATAAGGAACCCAAAGACACACGCAATTGCGTTGAATGACCTTATCGTCAGGCTCATGACGCTGATACCAATTGCCGATACGTCTGACCCAAATCGACATACCGCTGTATTTGATCGGGAAAGCTTGCCGCCTCCTCCGGCTTAACGTCGCGGACAAACTTGGCCGGCGTTCCTGCCCACATCTGACCGGCTTTAACGCGCTTGCCAGGTGGCACTAAAGCGCCCGCAGCAATCATCGCTCCTCGTTCCACAATCGCGCCATCCATGACCGTCGCCGACATCCCCACGAAACAGCCGTCTTCCAGCGTGCAGGCATGAATCATGGCCATATGACCGATCAATACATCAGCCCCAATAATTGTTGGGTGATCTTTTGATGACACATGCACAACAGTGCCATCCTGAATATTGGTTCGCTCACCGATGCGGATGTGATTGACATCCCCCCGAAGCACGACGTTAAACCAAATACTGGCTTTCGCACCTATATGGGTGTCGCCGACAATGGTTGCGCTCGGTGCCACAAAGGCATCCGCTGCGATGACCGGATTAATGTCGTTCCACGGTAAAATGAGTGGCGACTGCGGTTTGCTCATAACGAATACACTTTCGGCTCACGTGGGAACCGCACCAAATTGCAAGGCATGACGTTCCTTTACACCACCTGAGGCACCTGTGAAACCGGACCAGCGCCTTATTGCCGGCCCGCCGCCCAATCCCGCAGTCTTGTCGCCACATCTTTGAGAAAGACCTCGTCAGTATTTATCTGCCTGCGCAGTAGCTTTACCGACGCATACCAAGGAGAATCCTCACGATCAACAAACCAGAACCACATACTGCCGAGGCCAAGTGGCGGTGTCAGAACCCAAGTCTCCTGTCCAACCGCCCCAGAGATGTGGGCCGTTGTATTAGACACCGTAATCACGAGGTCTAAAGCGGCAACTTGGTCTGCCATCGGCGCCAATGACCCACCCGTATCGATAGATTGATCGTTTATAAAAACTGCGTCGCACTGAGCTGCGATATCTTCCAAGTCCCCTCGCGACTCTCCGTATTGTAAATTTACGAATGAGACACCAGGTGTCTGTAGAACTGGTTTCCAATATTCAATCGCGATGCTTTTCTGGCGTGCCGATATGGCTTTCGGACTACCCCAGGATAACCCTACAAGAGGCAGACCACCGGACTCAGCCACATACTTCGATTTGAGAGATGCAACGTTGGAAGAATTTGCAAGTAAATATGGCGAGTTTGATTCCTGAGCCGGTGCATTTGCACCGCGGTATCCGATCAATTCGAAAATGGGCGCTTGCACATCAGGTGCGCTCTTTTGAATCTTTTTACTGGCCGGCGTTTCCTCTGGAACAACTTCAATATTTGGAAAAGATTTGGCGAACAGATCGGCCAGCCTTGGCTCGCATTCGAAGATGACCTGCTCTGCCTCCTGTGCGAGATCGTGAATGAGCGAGGCGCACATGATGGCCTCCCCGAGCCCGAGCTCACTCCATATAAGAATACGTTTACCTGCTAGGTCTTCCCCTCCCCAACTCGGCAACTTACCGTGCCGGTTTGATGGCCTCCCCCAGCGGCGCGCCCTTCGCATGCCGTAGTCTTCCCAACCGTCGGCAACTCGCCCCTGTAGCATTCGTATAAGACCGCGATTAACTCTGGCGTCGGCGACATTCGGGGTCAGCCCAACCACGGTACCGAACGCGGTGTACGCAGCGTCCAAATCGCCCTGACAGAGCGCGAGCCTTGCAGTGCTGTTCAAGAGCTCAAGGTTGTTTGGGTCGAGGCCCTGGGCCAATTCAATATCAGCCTGTGCATCGTCATAAAAACCCATATCCGTCGCGGCCTTCGCCCGGCCAGCCAATGCCGGAACAAAGTCCGCATTCAAAATCAGCGCCTTTGTAAACACCTCTTGAGCGTCTTCCCATCGCCCCATCGCGTGAAGCGTGACCCCAAGATTACTCAAGTACTCCGGTCGGTCCGGATTCAGTGCGTGTGCCCTTCGGAATTCTGCTTCGGCTTCTTCTGTTCGACGTTGGTCGAGCATGATCAGCCCAAGCGTATTGGCCAGCTGTGGTTTCTGCGGGTTCTTGGCGCAGCCGAAGCGGGCTATTTCTTCAGCCTTTTTCCACTTCTTAATGCCGCGCGCAATAAGGGCCAGAAAATTGAGGGCCTGGGGGTGTGTTGGTTCGCTGGCGACAATCTGATCGCATGCAGCTTTAGCCGCGTGCACGTCGCCCGCCTCAAACTGCTCTGCCGCCAATCGCAACAGGTCTTCCGTATTTTTGTGCTCTCCGTTCACATGGTCTCCATGTGCAACTTCCTAGATATGAAGTTTCTTAACACCCCCCGGCCGGTGTTGACCGCCGCGAGACAAGAATACGTTAGCCTCGATTAAATGCAAAAGGGGCGCCGCAAAAACGACGCCCCTTCGCAATAGGAATAAGACCGATTTAACGTTTCGAGAACTGGAAGCTCCGGCGGGCTTTACGACGGCCATACTTTTTACGCTCGACCACACGCGAGTCACGGGTCAAGAAGCCACCCTTCTTAAGAGCAGGACGAAGATCAGGCTCAAATAAGGTCAACGCCTGAGAAATACCGTGACGCAACGCACCGGCTTGGCCAGACAAGCCACCACCAGAAACGGTGCAATACACATCAAACTGATTTTCACGATTAGACACTTCGAACGGCTGATTGATCAGCATGCGCAGCACCGGGCGAGGAAAATAATTCTCCAGCTCTCGGCTATTCACGGTGATCTTGCCGGTCCCAGGCTTTATCCAAACACGAGCAACGGCATCTTTACGACGACCTGTCGCATAGGAACGGCCGAACTCATCTTTTTTCGGCTCTCTGGGTGCCGCTTCTTCAGTCACGACTTCTTTAAGATCTTCGAGCGAGGTTGTGGTGTCCGCCATGTGTTAGGCGCTCCTCTTGTTTTTTGAATTACGGGCAGCGATATCCAGCACTTCAGGCTTCTGCGCCTCATGCGGATGCTCTGCGCCAGCGTAAATATTCAATTTCTTAAACTGAGCCCGAGCCAGCGGGCCTTTTGGCATCATTCGCAGCACAGCCTTTTCGACAACGCGCTCTGGATGCTTTCCGCTCAGAATTTGGCCGGCGGTGCGCTCTTTGATCCCACCAGGGTGACCGGTATGCCAATAGTAGGTCTTGTTCGAGACCTTGTTTCCGGTCAAGCGAACCTTCGCAGCATTAATCACGACGACATGGTCGCCAGTATCAATATGCGGGGTGTACATGGTTTTGTGTTTTCCACGCAGGATATCGGCGATCTCGACAGCCATACGACCTAAAACGAGGTCTTCAGCGTCAATCACGTACCACTTGCGCTCTACGTCACTCGGACGGGCAGAATAGGTCTTCATGAGTTTCCTCTTGGATCTCTTTATTTCGAGCCACTGCGGCTCCTCCACCGGCTCCCAACCACAGGGCTAGAACTCAGCGGAAGACGCTGTTTATTTAAGGCAGAGACCGAAGTCAACGCCAAAAACACAACAAAAACAGTTATTTGCATGAACGGTATTATAATACCGTATATTGAAGGACGATACAGCCAGCCAGCGGTTTACCCGCCGATTTGGCCACGCTCACGGAGTAAATGGGGCGAGCGATAGGGATCGACCCCACGCCTCCTGACCCACAATCCGGTTGGAACCGCAGGAAACGGCTAATCCTTTCAACATTGTTGGGTCAATCGACCCATTCGATATCAACGGGTTACATGACATGTTGGAAGGATATTCTACCCATTTTATGCCCTTCAATGATGACCGCTTATGACCCAAACCGGACGCCAAATTGAATCTCTCGAATAAACCACTAGGCAATGCAATTCTGTCAAAAATGGAGGAAATGGTTATGCGTCTTCTCGTTACGATTTGTTTTTTATCTTTATTCTCAATTGCCCATGCCCAGCAGACCTATCCAAACATAGAGGGTGAAGTCTTGCTCGATGATGATCGAGTGACTGTTCAGCGCTTTGTTTTGGACCCGGGCCAGTGGGAAGGCATTCATGAACACCCAGAACATCAGCTTGTCATCGTGTTGAATAATACCGATGAACTGACTTTTCGGTTTGGTGGCGCTGAAAGGATTTTTGCAAGCACCGAAGGCGAAGATGCTGAGGCTATGAGTGCATTCTGGCGGCCTGGCCCCGTCTCAATGAGCGACCAACATGACTCCGGCAATACCGGTACGCGCCCGCTTGAGTGGATTGCTATCACGTTCAAAAGCGACTCAGTCGCGACAGAAAACCCTCCTGCTCAGTTCGTGGAACCGGATACCGAATAACTATTTCGGGCTAAAAGCCGACATAACTCGTCGGAGCCTAAAGTCCGAGGCAGGCTAATTTTGAAAGGATGTTGAAAGGAATGGGGCGAGTGATGGGGATCGAACCCACGACCTCCTGAACCACAATCAAACGGCAATCGCAGAATACTGCCAATCCTGTCAACATTTATGCCGTTTTCTGACCATTAGATACCAATGGGTTACACGGTATGTTGACAGGATTGGTACCCCAAAAAGATTCGAAATCATAACCTCCTGTTCCGCGATCTGACGTGCAGTCATAAGACCGCCGTTTCGTTAAACTTTTAAGGCGTTTCAAACCCAACGAATACTCTTGTTTACAACGGTGTGTTGAAAGGGTTTTCAGGTTGGCATATAGCCTGCGCGAACAGCGCCTTTATGCAGGTTTAAGAAAATCCGTAGCGCTTGGAACATTTTGGATTGGACCTACGCCTTCGAATATTTTCGTCGCATATTCTTCTTTTCTACCCGGATTCTCGCGCACGTCTAACGCCATAGCTAAGAGCTGATGCCCAGCCACCATGGAAACATTCTTCTCTTTCGCTTTGGAAATTACGTTGTCTGGCAGATCATTCTCTAATCTATCTGACAATGGCGTTGTGTTGTAAGCAGAGAATACGATGATCGGCTTAGCGTCTGATAGCGCTGTTTGCTCACTGTCGACTTCGAAACCTATTTCTTTGAGCGATTTTATGTATTGGCCCTGTTCAGGCGACCTTTCTCCCGCCTCAGTTTCAATCGCAATCATAACCTCTTCTGCATAAGTTATGACTTGTCGTACGTCTTTCTCCTTTGATGAGCCCGACGACCCCTTAACTTCAATGGTAGCCCACCTACCGCATCCAAAACTCGCGATCAAATCAGCCCGCTTTGGGGGACCATCAACTACTTCTATTCCTAAGTCAGACAATGCACGAGCAACGATTCTATGAAGCACTATGTCGTCACTGGCCAATAGAAGTTTCAGTTCATCATCTTCTCTTACGATGGACTCCTGCTCTTCAACCTGTTGACTCAACTCGAGAATCTTTGTTCTCAAGTCACTGTTTATTTGGTCCGCTTCAATTTGATTCTGGGTTCGCATTTCTGTCACCCAGGCTGGAATACTAAATGCTTGGTCAGCCTCACTTCCCGCGGCCACTGCAATATCGGTGAACAACTTGATGTATGGTAAACGCGTATCTAGGCGGCCAAGCAACGTGGCAACAGGGTCTCCCGAATTTTGGACCGACACTTTAGCCGGAAAGTTAGGTGCCCAGAGAATCACCCCACCATTACTGTTGGTCTTATAAAATCCAACAGTCTTGCCACTACCCTTGCAGCGCAAGAAAGGCGTCATGTTTTGACCCGAACTCTCAAACACAAGACCGTATTTACTACCGGTCACCAACGAATCGGCTAAAGTTTTGAATTCTGGTTTTCCAATGTATTCGACCTCATTGCCACTCATCTTTTGGGGCGCTATTCCCTCCAGAAGAAAGGTTTGGGTAAGGTAAAACTCCACAGTGTTGAGTACCGTCACCCCTCGAACATCAGTGCGCTGATAACTATAAAAAGGCACCTTGTCGGCAATTACGATTAACTTGCCGCCTGATGTGACAAAGTCTTCGACCTCTTTGAGGCGCCGATGAAGGGCGTGGATATGTTGTGAGCTTTTTGAACCAGAGCCCTTATCGTGAATGAAGCCAACTTCTTCGCTGAATTTTTCTTTAATTTCAGCCGGCATCGTGCCCAACATCCAAACCATAACCTGGTACGCGTGCAAGTTACGGTCCGACAAAAAGGTTGTTGAGTCTGGCGATTTTAGATCGGCGGGGAATGAAACCTCTAGTGTGCGCATATAGAGATTTTAGTGTTTGGCGTGTGATTGCGCCACCCGTCACGTCATGTCGGTCAGATTAAGCCATAAAGTAACATGGCAAGTGATAGGTCTTAGCCTATCCAAAATAGAAGAAAACGCGAACGAATCAGGCCAATGTTGACAGGATTGGGGCGAGTGATGGGGATCGAACCCACGACCTCCTGAACCACAATCAGGCGCTCTAACCAACTGAGCTACACCCGCCATACCGGCGCGTCGTCTAAACCCAAATAAAAAGGCAGTCAAGAACACGAGCCGGGTGAGCCGCGTCTTCAGATTCGGCCTGACAAACACTATGCCTAATAAATGGGCAATATGCCGTGGATGTAAGCACCGTTTCTGAGATCAGCGACGTGCTGAAAATACCGTAATTAATTGATTTGTATAGATATTATAGTGCGCCAGATGATTGGCACAGATTTTGAAAAGAGAGTACTAATATCACGCAGCCACACAGGCCTCCAGATACCAGAAAATTGGTCGATCCAAGGCGCCAGGACACGAGCACAGACATTATGGGCATGAAAAAAATCGAGGCCATCATTAAGCCGTTCAAGCTTGATGAAGTGAAAGAAGCCTTACATGACGTTGGGCTACAAGGCATTACCGTGACGGAAGCTAAGGGTTTTGGCCGTCAGAAGGGCCACACAGAGCTTTACCGCGGTGCCGAATACGTCGTCGATTTTCTTCCAAAAGTGAAAATCGAGCTGGTGCTGGATGACGGCCTCGTTGATCGTGCGATTGAAGCCATTCAACAGGCGGCTCATACTGGGCGCATCGGGGACGGCAAAATATTTGTTTATTCAATAGAGGATGCGATACGCATCCGCACAGGCGAACGCGGCACTGAGGCGGTATAAGCGCTGGCTCTGTGGCGATACAAACGGTCTAAAACTAATCTTGCAAGGATGGGATAAGATATGTCGGACGCAAAAACGGTACTGAAGATGATCGAGGAGAACGATGTTAAGTACGTCGACTTCCGATTCACTAACCCTGCCGGAAAATGGCAGCACACAGCGCAGCATGTCTGCACCGTAGACGAAGAAATGCTGGAAGAAGGAATCATGTTTGATGGGTCTTCCATTCAAGGTTGGAAAAGCATTAACGAATCAGACATGACATTGATGCCCGATTTGTCCACGGCAACAATGGATCCGTTCACAGCTCAATCCCAACTCATTCTGTTCTGCGATGTCGTAGAACCATCCACGGGTCAGCCATATAACCGTTGCCCTCGTTCAGTTGCGAAGGGCGCACTGGCCTATATGCAATCCTGTGGTATCGCCGATACCGCTTACTTTGGTCCGGAAGCTGAGTTCTTCGTTTTTGACGATGTTCGCTTCTCTACCGAACAAAACATGATGGGCTACCAGATTGACGGCGAAGAAGGCCCCTACAATAGCTGGCGCGGTTACGATGAAGGCAACTACGCCCACCGGCCGAAAGATAAGGGCGGCTACTTCCCCGTTCCTCCTGTCGACAGCGGTACGGATCTGCGCGCGGAGATGGTTTCTGTGATGGACGAGATGGGCCTCGAGATGGAAAAGCACCATCACGAAGTGGCACCATCTCAACATGAGCTAGGGCTAAAGTTTGGCGAGTTGGTTGCTTCAGGCGATAACATGCAAATCTATAAGTTCGTCGTACACATGGTCGCCCACGCCTATGGGAAAACAGCGACCTTCATGCCGAAGCCCGTTTTCAACGACAACGGCTCAGGCATGCACGTGCATCAGTCGCTCTGGAAAGATGGCAAAAACATCTTCGCTGGCTCGGGCTATGCTGACCTTTCAGAAACCGCTCTGTACTATATCGGCGGTATCATCAAGCACGCCAAAGCCATCAATGCCTTCTCTAATTCCACAACCAACAGCTACAAACGGTTGGTTCCGGGATTTGAGGCGCCTGTGCTCCTCGCATACTCAGCGCGGAACCGGTCAGCTTCTTGCCGTATCCCGCACGTGGCGAGCCCGAACGGTAAACGGGTTGAAGTCCGCTTCCCTGACCCGGCTGGCAACCCGTATCTAACCTACTCTGCCATGCTGATGGCCGGCATCGACGGGATTGAAAACAAAATTCACCCGGGTGATCCGATGGATAAGGATCTGTATGATCTGCCACCGGAAGAACTAGAAGGTATTCCAACGGTTTGCGCCTCCCTTGGAGAAGCACTCGACGCACTCGACGCGGATCGTGAGTTCCTCGTAAAGGGCGATGCCTTCTCCAATGATATGATTGATGGCTACATCGACCTTAAGCGCGAAGAAGTGCAGCGTTTGATGTTAACGCCACACCCTGTTGAATTTGACATGTATTATTCAGCCTAAGACGGTTCGAAGACTCAAAAAGAAACCCCCGGCCTCACGGTCGGGGGTTTTTCTTTGTGCGCAGGGCGGTGGCAGGAGCAAGAGAGGTCGGTTTTCCAGACCGATCCGATATAGCCTAATGCTACATGAATAGATGTTGCCGGGCTTTAGAGGAGACTTACCCCATGCTTCACACATCCCTTATCGAGAACCTTGTCGGTCGGCGCCAGTTTCTGCAATCCGCAGCTGGGCTTGGTGCCGGTTTAGGCGCTATGGCTATGCCTGGTCTGAGTGGCGAGGCCAAAGCCGACGGTCACGACGCTATCAATTTTGAAGATCCGTCCGAAAATCTCCGGGCCTATATCAAGCTCACCGGCAACCTAGACCCAACTGTTGAGACGTGCGGGTGGTTTGGCGGCACGCTCTACGCCAACATTGGTGTCGAGAAAATGGTGCCGCTTGTCGGTGTTGAAGGCATAGGGGTTAATCGTTTCGAGCCCCAAGGCAACAATGTCTATCGGGCGTTTAATCGTGAGTTCGCCGTCTACAAAGACCTCAAGACGGGAGAGTACTTAGAAGACTGGGTGAACCCCTACACGGAAGAACGGGTTAAAGTATGGCCGATCCAAAATCTCAAGGTGATGGGCGAAGTCGCGCCAATCCGCAAACAAGATTTCGACGGCACCATCGTTGAGTTTCCCTTCAAGCCACCATGGACCATTCAAGGCGATAAGGCCTTCAGCCTACTTGAACTGCATGCGGCGTTCCCCAACCCCATGACGCCGGAAGAGTGGCCACGGGAAAGTGCGGGACCGATCAACAAAACATCGGAAATGTTCAACCGCATGACTACTTTGTCAGAGCTGGCTGACCCTGATAGCTTAAGCGCGGATTACGTTGGCACTTGGGTGCGGATCGGCCCATGGTTGCCGTGGATGCTAATGGGGCAACGAGAAGGTCACATCGTTTACCGCTCGTTTATGAACAAGAATAGTCCGGTCGAAAACCTTCCGACAGACTTACGGGTCTATATGGAAAAGAACTACCCGGAATTTCTGGAAGCGCCCCCAGCGAGTGACTGGGGCAAACCCAACGACTCTAGTTTCTCGGTCTACATGGAGAATAACGAGCCTGAACCACCGACAAGCTAAGCGGCACAAACAAAACCCCCGGCCTCGCGGTCGGGGGTTTTTCTTTGTCCGTTATTCCGTCCTACTTCACGGTTGCGGGAATTTTCGATGAACCGCCCGATGGTTTCTTTTTCTTTTTGCGTTTTGGTGGTTCGGGTTTGACCGCGGCTTCGTGATCAAAGGTCAGCTTGCGATCCTTCAATCCAACTTTGACCAATCCGCCAGACACAAGCTTTCCGAACAGTAGCTCTTCTGCCAGCGGCTTCTTGATTTCGTTTTGAATCAGGCGACCAAGCGGGCGAGCGCCCATCGTTTTGTCATACCCTTTTTTCGCAAGGTAATCGCGGGCGGAGGGTGACAACTCAATGGAAACGTTCCGGTCGGACAGTTGCGCTTCCAACTGCATGATGAACTTCTCGACAACCTTACCAACAACTTCCGGAAGTAACGCAGCAAAGGGAATCGTCGCATCCAAGCGATTGCGGAACTCAGGCGTAAACATCCGCTCAATCGCCTCTTTGTCCTCGCCTTCCCGGCTTTCGCGCTCAAACCCGATAGCGTTCTTGGCGAGCTCGGTTGCGCCAGCATTGGTGGTCATGATGAGGATCGTATTACGGAAATCGATACTCTTACCGTTGTGGTCCGTCAGCTTGCCGTGATCCATAACCTGCAACAGAATGTTGAAGAGATCGGGATGGGCTTTTTCAATTTCATCAAGCAACAAAACGCTGTGCGGATGCTGGTCTACCGCATCCGTCAATAATCCACCTTGATCAAAACCGACATAGCCAGGCGGCGCGCCAATCAAGCGTGAAACCGAGTGACGTTCCATATATTCGGACATATCGAACCGATGCAGCTCGATGCCAAGGCTGGCTGCCAACTGGCGAGCGACTTCCGTTTTACCGACACCTGTAGGGCCGGAGAAAAGGTAGCTCCCGATGGGTTTCTCAGGCTCGCGCAGCCCCGCACGAGAGAGCTTGATCGCGCCTGACAGCGCACCGATAGCGTCATCCTGACCAAACACCATCCGCTTGAGATCGCGCTCGAGGTTTTGCAGCGCTTTCTTATCATCCCGCGAGACTGACTTAGGCGGTATCCGTGCCATTTTGGCGACCACCGCCTCAACTTCTTTGACTGAGATCGTTTTGCGCCGTTTGTTTTCAGGCAGAAGCATCTGGGCTGCACCTGTTTCATCGATCACATCAATCGCCTTATCGGGCAGCTTCCGGTCATTGATGTACTTTGCCGCCAGCTCTACCGCCGTACGTATTGCGTCCGCGGTATAGCGAACATGGTGGTGCTCTTCGTAATACGGTTTGAGCCCTTTGAGAATCTTGATCGTATCTTCGACACTCGGCTCAATAACGTCGATCTTTTGGAAACGGCGCACCAATGCGCGGTCCTTCTCGAAGTGACTGCGAAACTCCTTGTAGGTGGTTGACCCCATGCAACGTAACGACCCGGCCGCCAACGCAGGCTTGAGCAGGTTCGACGCATCCATGGCGCCGCCAGATGTCGCACCGGCGCCAATCACTGTATGAATTTCATCAATGAAAAGGACTGCGCCTTCCGTTTGCTCTAGTTCAGCAACCACAGCCTTTAGGCGTTCTTCAAAGTCACCCCGGTAACGAGTGCCAGCTAGCAATGACCCCATATCAAGGGAATAAATCGTAGCGTTCTCGAGCACTTTAGGAACTTCTTTGTTCACGATGCGCCTGGCCAAACCCTCAGCCAACGCCGTCTTTCCAACGCCGGAGTCACCGACATAAAGAGGGTTATTCTTATTCCGCCGGCAAAGGATTTGAATAGTTCGTTCAATCTCTAGATCGCGGCCGATCAGCGGATCAATTTTACCATCCGCTGCCTTTGCATTTAGATCGACGCAATATGCGGACAAAGCTTCCTTGCCGGTCGCAGCCGACTCATCCCCAGTTTCGCCTTCACCGTCAGCGCCATGCACCGGACGAGCCCGCGCTTCACCCGGACGCTTGGCAATGCCATGCGAGATGTAGTTGACCGCATCAAGGCGGGTCATATCTTGGGTTTGGAGAAAGTAAACCGCATGGCTCTCACGCTCTGAGAACAGGGCAACTAAAACGTTCGCGCCCGTTACCTCCTCCCGATTAGAGGATTGAACGTGAATAGCCGCGCGCTGCACGACCCTTTGGAACCCAGCTGTTGGCTTAGGGTCCTCTTCATGCGAGGCAACAAGCTCTTCCAGGTCTTCATCAACGAACCCCGTCAACACTTGTGTGAGTTGGTCCAAATCCACGTTGCAGGCCCGCATCACAGAGATCGCATCCTGGTCATCGCACAAAGCCAGCAGCAAGTGCTCCAAGGTGGCGTACTCGTGGTCACGTTCCGCCGCTAAGGCCAGGGCGTGATGAAGTGTTTTCTCAAGGTTCTGTGACAACATTCGGAAAAAGTACCTTTTGCTGAGCTTAGTTAACGAAGCCGGACGTGTTGCTCCCCTATTCTTTCTCCAGGGCGCATTGCAGTGGATGTTGATGTTTACGCGCCAAGTCCATGGTTTGGGTCACCTTGGTTTCAGCCACCTCATAAGTATACACCCCGCATACACCGACCCCTTTTTGATGAACGTGCAGCATAATACGTGTGGCATCGTCACCATTCTTGCTAAAGACGCGCTCTAACACATGCACCACGAACTCCATCGGCGTGTAATCGTCGTTTAACATCAAGACTTTGTACATCGACGGCTTTTTGACCTTCGGGCGGGTCTTGATAACCACGCCCGTATCAGGTCCGCCACCGCCACCGTCTTTATCGTTGTCGTCGTCATTACCGGCAGCGTAAATCGCCGGAACGCGGTCTAGTCGATCGAGAATATTCATATTCCTTATAGGTACCATGCCAGTAATCTTACCAAATATGGTGTCGGAGCGTGGGCAAAAAAAGGCCCACACGGCCAAAGAGTTGCCTCACAGCCATATTTAGGCCTCCAATTTGTCAGAGGACAGACTCGTTGCATTGATTCCGTAAACGGAATGTTAACAACCCGTATTTTACCTTGTGAATCAAAGAGATGACTGGACAGCGCTCAGTCTCGCGCGATACGATTCTGGTCTAATGGGACGCCAAAGCTGGGGCTCTGGGGACAATTCGGTAGGGAACAACTTTTGCGCAGTATCCGATCTCTACGCGGCCTTTCAATCGCGGGGACAGCTTTTCTACTTGTGATTTCATTCGCTTGGCCAGTTCTAGCCAAGTACGCATCCGTTGTGATCGATGCCGAAACAGGCCGCATCTACCACGAAATTAACGCGGACACGCGAAATTACCCCGCCTCCCTAACAAAGATGATGACTCTGTACATGCTGTTCGACGCGATTGAGCAGGGTGACATGACCCTCAAATCGAAGCTGAAAGTCTCTGCGCGGGCTTCACGGCAACCCAGTTCAAAAATGTGGCTCGATCCCGGCAGTCATATAACTGCAGAAGATGCCATCCTCGGCCTGGTCGTTCGCTCCGCTAACGACGTTGCTGTGGTCGTCGCTGAGCACCTCGGCAAAACCGAGCGCAACTTCGCTAAACAGATGACCAAGAAGGCAAAAGCGCTCGGCATGAAGCGCACCAATTTCCGCAACGCGTCTGGTCTACCCAATCGTGGACAACTATCAACTGCTCGAGACATGGCAGTCCTCGCACAGCATTTAATGAGCGATTTTCCTCAGTTCTATGGATATTTCGCGCGAACGAAATTCACCTACGCTGGCAAGACCTTTCGTGGTCATAATAAGTTTATGAAAAGCTATACCGGTGCCGATGGTCTCAAGACCGGTTACATAAGAGCATCAGGATATAACCTCGCCGCTTCAGCCAAGCGGGACGACACCCGGCTTATTGGCGTCGTGTTTGGCGGCAAATCAGCACGCCAGCGAGACAATCATCTCGCAACCCTTATGGACAAGGGGTTCGTCGAGGCTGCCGAGTATGGCCGCCCACCCTACCCTGCACGCAAACCCCTCATGATGGTTGAGGCCGATGGATCCTTGGTGCCAGCCGGCATAACCATAAAGCCCCGTGAAAAACCAGATCCCGAAGTATTACGGGCCGAAGCCTGGGGTATTCAGATTGGCGCTTACTCCATCAGTGACATCGCTCAGCAAAAAGCCAACGAAGCTGCCGTGGTCGTCAAAAAACTATTTGCAGCCGCGTTCGGTCGCATCGAGCCCGTTACGGTGAGCGGCAAACAACTTTATAGGGCTCAGATTATGGGCCTGACAGAAGCTGATACGAGAAAAGCGTGCCAACTGATGGACCGTGCACCCCACCAATGCCTCGTAGTCGCGCCAGAGTTTGCCGGTGCCACCCGGATGAACACTTCCGGCTAAATGCGCCAAATCAATCCGGCAGCGACACGCCACTCGCTTCCAACTGATCAGAAAGTGAGCGCTTAAGGGCCGCGAGTGACGCTTCGCTATCCGCCTCACATCGCGCAACTAAGACAGCTTGGGTGTTTGATGCTCTCAGAAGCCACCAGCCGCCGCCCTCGCTTACCCGTACACCGTCAACATCGTTCACATTCGCACCGGCTTCGCTGAGGCGCTTTTTAACCTCTTCGATAACCGCAAATTTTCTGTCGTCGGGACATGGGAACCTAAGCTCCGGTGTATTCACGGCCTTTGGTATTTGCGCATACCGCTCGGCCAAAGTCTCTTTCATCTGGCATAGAATGGATAGAAAGCGGACAGCCGCGTACAACGCATCATCGAAACCGTAGTAATGGTCCGCGAAAAAAATGTGGCCACTCATTTCTCCAGCCAGAGGTGCGTTCAATTCGTTCATCTTCGCTTTGATCAATGAATGACCTGTCTTGGCCATAACGGGTTGCCCACCCATTCGCGCAATCTCGTCAAACAGCACCTGGCTCGCTTTTACGTCGGCGATAATTGGCGCTCCTGGATATTCTGAAAGCACAGATTCGCCAAGAATGATCAAGATTTGATCACCCCACAAAATACTGCCGTTGCCGTCGATGATGCCGATCCGGTCGCCATCCCCATCAAAAGCAAAACCAACATCAGCGCCTTGTTCAGCGACCGCATCCCTAAGCTGCTGCAAATTTTCTGGGATAGTTGGGTCGGGGTGATGGTTTGGAAAAGTCCCGTCAATCTCGCCATTTATGACCAAATGCCGGCCAGGCAAGCCTTTGACGGCAGCAGTAACCGCGTCTCCCGCTGCTCCATTGCCAGGATCCCAAACCACTGAAAGATCTTTGCCGCCCTTAAAGTCAGACAGGACACGCGCGACATAATTCTCAAACGCCGGTCGATCAGCGACAGTTCCATTACCTGTAGCAAAAACACCTGACGCCGCACGAGCCCCGAGATTCTTGATCGCGTCCCCGTAGAACGGCTTACGGCCAAGCATCATCTTGAAGCCATTGTGGGTTGGTGGGTTGTGTGACCCTGTGACCATAATCCCAGCGTCAGCGCCGCAATCTGCAGTCGCATAGTAAAGCATTGGGCTTGGTCCCAGCCCAATACGATCTACGTCCAACCCGGTTGATTTAAGCCCTTCGACCAGAGCCGCTTCCATACCCGGAGAACTCTGCCGTCCGTCGTACCCGACGCAAACACGGCGACCGCCACCCTCAATCACTAAGGAACCGAACGCCTGCCCAAGTGCTATCGCATCGTCTTCATGTAAAGTTTCACCGACAATGCCGCGTATGTCGTACTCACGCAGAATAGAGGAATGAAAGCTGTGACCGTCCGCCATTATTGTGGACTCCGCGTCGCCAAAGGGCGCCCGACACAATGGTATTCAAACCCAGCTTGCTTCATATCCGCTGGCGAATAGATGTTGCGCAGATCGACAATTATGGGGGCAGACAGAGACTTCTTAACGCGGTCCAGGTCAAGGCTGCGGAACTCGTTCCACTCAGTCACAATAGTTAAGACGTCAGCCCCTTCCATCGTCGCATAAGCATCCGAACAATAGACAACGTCTGGCATTAATGCCTTTGCTTCTTCCATGCCCTCAGGGTCATACGCTTGGACACGAGCCCCGGCCTCAAGCAACGCGGCAACAACGGGGAGTGATGGACTATCCCTCATATCATCGGTGTTAGGTTTGAACGTCAAACCGAGTATCGCGACCGTCTTGCCGCTTACCGAGCCACCGCAAGCATCAAAGATACGACTTACCATCGAAGATTTGCGTTTTTCGTTTACGTCAACGACCGCTTCCACAATGCGCAAAGGTGACTCATATTGTTGAGCTGTCTTAACTAAAGCTAACGTATCTTTTGGAAAGCATGACCCGCCGTAACCAGGCCCAGCATGGAGGAACTTCTTGCCTATGCGGCCATCAAGCCCGATCCCTTTCGCAACATCATGCACATCAGCACCGACTTTTTCGCAAAGATTAGCGATCTCATTGATGAAGGAAATTTTAGTGGCTAGAAAAGTATTGGCCGCGTATTTGATGAGCTCGGACGTTTCAATTGCGGTGAACAGGATCGGCGTTTCGATCAAATACAAAACCCGATAGAGCTGGCGCAAAACGTCTTTGGCGCGATCGGTTTCGGCACCAATAACAACACGGTCGGGCCTCATAAAATCATTGATTGCCGACCCCTCGCGCAAGAATTCTGGATTAGACGCCACATCAAACTCTGCATCAGGTCGTGCCGTCCGAATAATCCGCTCCACTTCACGCCCTGTACCCACAGGCACCGTCGATTTTGTCACGATCACGGTATAGTGGTCGATTGCCTGCGCTACTTCTTCCGCTGCCGCGTAGACATATGAAAGATCAGCGTGACCATCGCCTCGTCGGCTCGGCGTGCCAACAGCGATAAATACCGCGTCCGCCTGATTAACTGCCCCTACAAGATCGGTTGAAAATGTGAGCCGTCCAGCGGCCGCATTTGTTTTTACCAATTGCTCGAGACCGGGCTCAAAAATTGGAATTTCGCCGTTTTGAAGTCGCGTGATCTTATCGTCGTCTTTGTCGATGCACGTTACATCTAAACCGAACTCTGAGAAGCAAGCTCCAGACACCAATCCGACATAGCCGGTTCCAATCATTGCAATACGCATAACTGCGGTGGTCCTTGTCTAGAATTTTTTATGACAGAAGTTGCGAAACGGCCGCGCGCACCCGGTCCGCTATGTCAGGGCGTTTGAGCGCAAATGCAATATTCGCAGTGAGAAAGCCGACCTTATCGCCACAATCAAATCGTTCACCCTCAAACCGAACGCCATGAAACGGTATCGTGTCTGTGGTCGCGTCAATAGCGTCGGTGAGCTGAATCTCACCCCCCGCCCCCGTCAATTGCTTGTCGAGATAGCTGAAGACAGCTGGGTCTAAAACGTAACGGCCGATGTTCGCCAACAGAGACGGTGCATTTTCTGGGTCGGGCTTCTCCACCATGCCACGGGCTTTAGCAACTGCACCATCATCGGATTCTACGTCAAGAATTCCGTACCGATTGGTGTGCTCAGCCGGCACTTCCGTTACGGCCACCAAATTACCGCCGACATTGGCGTGAACATCCAATAGCTGCTTAAGCCCCGGTGGCTCGGACATCAGCAACTCATCGGGGAGCAACACAGCAAAAGGCTCATCACCAATGAACTCGCGTGCGCACCACACTGCATGACCAAGCCCGAGCGGTACTTGCTGGCGTACCGAGAACACCTTTCCTGGGTCAGGCATCGAAGCGATTAGAGACTCAAGTTCTTGATCCTTGCCTCTGCTACCCAGCAGTTGTTCCAGCTCTGGCGCATGATCAAAGTGATCGACCAGCACGGATTTCCCTCGGCCCGTCACGAATACAAAATACTCGATACCAGCCGCGGCTGCTTCTTCGACTGCATATTGGATAAGCGGCTTGTCGACGATTGGAAGCATTTCCTTGGCCATGACTTTTGTGGCCGGCAGAAACCGGGTTCCAAGACCAGCGACCGGGAAAATCGCCTTTCGCACTCGCCTGGCCATACTCGTGCCCCCTATGACACTTTTTCTTAAAAACGGCAGAAATCTGCAGCCTAACGAAGGTTGTTACGGTTCGCTTTGTGCCACGCGTGGCCGTGTGTGGCAACACTGATCCTCGATCCAAACTCAGTTGCCGAGTAGAAGATCCTTGGCCTCATTTATTTTAGCTGCGAGGTAGGCAGACCCACCGTGATCAGGATGAACCTTACTCATCAGTTGTCGATAAGCATTCTTTATTGCTTTCCGATCTGCATCCGATTCAATCCCTAGAACACGGTACGCTTCGGTGCGGGTCATTGGGCCAGACTGAGATCCACTCCCACGTCCGGACTGAGTCTCATCTTCTCCGCTAAAGTCTTCCCGCCACCCAACATGTGAACGATCAAGATAGGCGTCTAGTAGTCCCACGGAATCTGAATCCTCCTGAACCTCTACCCGGAACTGCAGCAAGTCTTCAAGAGACATCGCAGATAGGACTCGACCTTGAAACGGACCAGTCAAAACCTCTCCGTCCATGCGTCCGCTGTCGTGCTCCAGCGTCATACGTAAGAAGTGTGCCTCAACTTGCGATGACTGCCCGGTTGATGCCTGCGCGCCTGTGCCGAAGCCACCAAATCCGCCCATACTGCCAAACATTCCTCGCATCTGCTGAAATGTCGCGAGCATGTTGAACAAGCGCCAACCAAACGCCACGATGCCCATTACCAAACCAAAGGCAGCCGCAAGGCGACCGGTTAAGGCCAGAAACAAGGCAACGAGTCCAAGCCCACTTATGACGGCCCATTTGATGACTCGCCTAATTACGGCTGGGTCCGCATTTGCATACCAGCGCATCAGAAAAATTGCTGCGAATAGAAGCCCTAGTCCGAGAATGGCGGATGGCAACATGGTCTACCGGCCTGTCATCTGCTCAGAAATTTGAAGGACAGAGCCGCCATGTTTCCGGCCATAGTCCTCAAGCGCTCGAGCGCCCCCTGCTGCAAATGCCGCAACCGCGCGCAACAATGCCCTGAGCGCGCCAGGACTCGATGCATCAAAGAGACAGTAGGCACCGCCAGAGACCTTTGCGATATGCTTAAACGCGGAGGCGGCAGGCTCACCACCGCCTTCATGAAACATGAACACTGGCACACCCCGAAGCCCAAGTTGCCCTGCAGCATCGGCCAAAAGGTCAACATTTTCCTCCATCGCATCGCCGATGAAAACAAGGGCATTGACCGCTCCGGTTCCCGCCTCTTTTAACGCATGTTTCAGAACCCGCTCTATTTGTGTGCGACCAGCAAGAACATCAACCTTGCTCATGAGACGTCCGAGTTCGGAGGCGTCACGTGTCCAGCTGCTCGACCGGCATTCCATTAATCCTCGATAATACACCAATTGAACTTCTAAACCGCCAAGCGCTGATGCTTCGGAAAACATGTCGGCCTGGATACTCATCGCCATATCCCATGTCGGACTGCGGCTTGCGGTCGCATCCATTGCGAATATGAGGCGACCTGTTGATTTTTCTGAACGCACGGGTGTCTTATCCGCCGTGTCAAGAAACGCGGCAATATTGCTGCTAACGGTATCCGGTGTAAGGGGCTTGGCGCACATACTGCAGTCTAACCCGGCTCGTAGTCCGATGCAGGCAAATCTACACTTAGGCTCTTTGAAAGCAGATCGAGAAGGTCACGCAATTCCTGTCGCGCTGCGACATGAGATACCGTCCAGGCTAATCCGGCTTCCTTATCCTCAAAATCAGACAGTGTCAGCCCCTGCAGAAACAGCTCCCGGAATATGACCCGCTCCCCGAATCCGGGACCAACTTCGAACCCAATTCTCGCCGCTAGCTGATCAAGAATGTCTGCCATGACCCGCTTGTTATGGGCATCTAAGGCACTAAGCCGATTACGCAGCACAATCCAGGCAATCGATCCCCCGTCACGTGCCGCCCGCGCCTGACGGGCTTTCCACAGTCGCTCCGCGTAGTGGCTCGGTTTACGCACTTCTCCGGAATTCGGATCAACGTCAGCAAGCACAGCCAAATCAACAAGACTGTCGTTTAACGGCGTTACAATGAGATCGGCAAAAGAGTGCAGCGTCACCGATAGGGGCGTAAACGCACCAGGCGTGTCCACAATAATGACGTCTGCTGAGGAATCCGTCAGATGCCCTGCGAGATCACGCTCCGGCATTGCCTCCCATTCGCGCGCGACCAGCGTTGGAGATGGCAGCGCAGCTTGTTTTGTCGAAGAGATAAAAGCTGATCTATTCGCTAGATACTTAGTAACGCTGCCTTGATTCGTATCACCATCTATGACGGTAACGTCGAGCGCTTGGCGCGCAAGAGCCACAGCGACATGGACTGCTAGCGTGGACTTACCGGTTCCACCCTTCTCATTTCCGAAAACGATAACAGTCGCCATTGGTGCCCCGGATTAATTGGTGCGGCACCCTACAGAGGAGCTGTACCTGCATCAACAATGGTATGCAGAACCCCGCGTTCAAACGCACTTGAGCCCCGGTCGTCTTGGGGGGACAACGACCGAGGCTCAACTCAGGCCCGCATATTACAGGGAGTATGTTTTATTGGGCCCCGAGTGTGATGCCGGCGGGAGCATTCGATTCCAGATCGGCATCTGCAACGGTGCGGATAATCGGCCAGTTATTATCTGCGCCTTTAACAAAGCCAGACACGTTTGCTACCCACCGCTTCTGCACATTTTCGTTGAGGTTTAGGTAAAGCGTACCGTCAACAATCTTCCATGCGTTAGGGTCACCTGAGAACTTACGCCCCATTGCGGTACCAAAGGCACAATAGCCGCCATAGGCTGGCACATAAGCTACGGGATCTTTCTGAAAGGCATTGAGATTGTCCTGAGATGAGAACCGGTAGGTCACCCCATCATGTTCAACAGTATATTGGCTGCTTCCTACAGTCGGCTCACCAACTGTGAAATAGGCCACAGGGTCATAACCGCTAACGCCGTAATCACCGACAACATAGTGCTCTTCCACAGCCAAGACTGGGCTCAGTAGAGCAAAAACCAAAACCAACGGGCTCAAAGCCCAAGCGATACTTCGAGCTGCATATTTAAACTCATACGACATCTTGAGATCCTCCTTTTTGCGTTTTCTGCGCAACTGCGCGATGCCTGATTTTATACATCTTGCCATTATAACCGTTCAAGTATATTTTAATGGTTATATACTGGAAACTGATCACATCCGCGTGAGACCTTAAAATGCCACGAAAACCTACTTCTATTGGCTCCACACCCAAGTCGATTGCGGCCCGAAAGCCACTGCTGTTTGGTAACCGGCCTTTCATCGATTTCGCTAACTCCAGCTATTGTCCGGAGGAAACCACTGACCCACTTGATAGCTGGATTGGGTTTCTTCATTTTTCCGTCATGTCTGGAACGATGGACGCAGCGTCTGCCGACAAACTGGCAGGTTTTACTGGCCCTGAAACGAATCGCGCCCTCACCGAAGCCGTGACTTTGCGAAACGAATTGACCGACCTGTGTGGGCACGTAGCTAAAAATGCGACCGTGCCGGATAAAGCAATCTCAACTCTAAACGCTATTCTTCAGTATGAAGATGGTGGACTACGCCTAGGCACTGCGAGCGGAGGTTTTTCAATGTCATTCACGCCCTCCCGGGGTTCAGCCATGCAAAGCCTCACGGCAATAGCCCGTTCAACCGCCGACTTTCTATGCAATGACCAGCTTTCCCGCCTCAGAGCCTGCTCTAACGCTCACTGTCCGCTCTATTTCTATGACACGTCAAAGAACGGTCGGCGGCGCTGGTGCCGCATGGAGGTTTGTGGAAACCGTGCCAAGGCGGCCGATCACTACAAGCGGTCAAAGCAATAAGTTTGTAGAACGGTCGGACTGGGGTACACCACAGTCGTACTATTCGTTTTGTAGGGCGTTGCCGACTTTATGACTGAAACAGTCGATTGCGTTGTCATAGGAGCGGGTGTCGTCGGCTTGGCGATTGCCCGAGGTCTCGCAATGGCGGGACGAGACGTCATTATCCTGGACGCCGCAGATGCTATTGGCACGCAGACCAGTTCCCGCAACAGCGAAGTCATCCATGCCGGCATCTACTACCCGAAGGGCAGTTTAAAGGCCCGCCTGTGTGTTCAGGGTCGTGACATGATGTACGCGTTCTGCGACAGCCACGGGGTCGTGACCAAAAAGACGGGTAAGCTCATATTCGCTTCTGACAACACGGAGATTGCCGGCCTGAAGGCCCTACAAGAGCATTCCGGCGATAACGGTGTCCCTTTGACCTGGCTCAGTGCCGATGAAGTCAAGAAACTAGAGCCGCAACTCAAGTGTGTAGCGGCATTGCTATCACCGGAAACGGGGATTGTTGATAGCCACAGTTTTATGCTCGCGCTCCAGGGAGATGCGGAAGCGCATGGCGCAGTCCTCGCTCTCAATAGCCCGGTGACCAACGGACAAACCCGCGACAACGGAACAGAACTTCGTGTCGGTGGATCAGAGTCCATTACCCTCATCGCGAAAACAGTGATCAACAGTGCCGGATTGGGCGCACAGACCATTAGCAACGCGCTTCAAGGGTTAAACCCATCAACCGTTCCTCCTCTTCACTATGCCAAAGGCAACTATTTCTATTTGACCGGTAAAGCGCCCTTCACGAGACTCATCTACCCCTTACCCGGAAGAGCCAGCCTAGGATTGCACTACACTTTGGATCTTTCCGGCCAAGGCCGATTCGGGCCAGATGTAGAGTGGACGGAATCACTCTCCTACGCGGTCGATCCAGACCGAGCGCCCATGTTTTATGACGCGGTCCGGGCATATTGGCCTGATCTGCCCGACGACGCCCTCAGGCCCGGTTATGCTGGGATTCGGCCAAAATTGCAGGCCACCGGTGAAGTGGCCAAGGATTTTGTCATCCAACTTCCGCAGGAAACGGGGTGTTCCGGATATTGCGCTCTTTACGGTATAGAATCGCCCGGATTAACGTCTAGTCTCGCAATCGCGGATTATGTGGTGGAGCGCTTAGCTTGAAGATCATGACCTCAAAAAATAGACAGCACCTAGGTTGGTTCCTTGCTGCCACACTCACACTTGGTGCGAATACCGCGGCTGCTCAACAGGACGATGACGATCTTCTGTTAACCAACCCCATCGTCGGGGACGAAATGGTTCCCCTATCCAGGGTGCCGAACTATCGCAATCAGATGCGTGAAATCATTCAGGAACTGTCTGACTACGCCCGGAAACGCGATCCTTCATTTGCTATCGTTGCCAGACCAGGATTCGAACTGCTGCGGTGGGATCAACGCGAATTCATTCTTGCAGAAGCCAAGCGTCCGCAGAACATGATGATCCCCGAAGATGCCATAGTGCCGCTTGGTCTGCCGATGCGGCGCTTTATTCAAGCCATCGACGGCATTGCTTTGAGCGATCAATTCTGCGGCGAAGGGATACCACTACCCCGTCTGCAACGGTTCCAGGCCATGGGTGTCGCGATGCTGTCGATTGAGCACTGTGGCTCCGACGCGGCGGCGTTTGGCGCATTAGAGCAATCACAACAAAACTTGATTGTCAGCCATGCAGACGCAGACCGAAGCGATGTGTTCAACCGCGTTCCCGTACGCCGTCCGATTGATGAGAATGCAGACAACATTGAAACGTTGGATGACGTGCGCAATATGCTTGTTGCTACGGAAAGCCGGCCCAATGGCTCTCGTGGCGATTGGCTACTGTCTATTGCCAGCACAAATTATGATGTCGTCGTTATTGATGCCTTTTACAACGGTAATGAACCACTGACTGTAGACGACATACACAGTTTGAAGTTTAAGGAACTGGGCGCAAAACGGCTTGTTCTTGCATGGCTCGACATTACCCACGCAGGAGATGACCGCTTTTATTGGGAGCCTGAGTGGGATGTCGGCAGCCCAAGCTGGATTGTCGGTCGGCACCCTGATCGCATGGGCACTTTTGCCGTCGAGTATTGGCACCCACGATGGAAATCAATTGTTGGGACTTATTTTAAGGGACTTATGGATCTTGGCTTCGACGGTGTTCTGCTCAACGGTACGGAGTCCTACTTGCGCTTTGAAGCGATGACTCCGTTGGATCCTCTTTAAACGACTGCCGTCGCCTAGCCCATTTCTTTAACTTTCGCGATTACTGCGTCCAGCGCACGTAGCAATTGGCTGCCGGCCTTACCGCCATCACCTTCCATCCGTTCTTGAATGATCAATCGCAACGTATCGATGTGTACTTTGACGACTGACAATTGAGCGGCGTTGAGATTGCCCTCAATGCCTTCCATAAACTTGCACAATTGGTTCCCGACCGCGGTCATTAACGGATAACCGAAACTCCCGCCCTGCCCTTTAATATCGTGAGCAAATCCGTACATTTCTTCGCGTGCATCGGCACCCGCTGAAGGATCGGCCACTGCTTTATCGTAAGCCCCCTGAAGATTAGCGATGTCGTCCTTGACCCAACCAAGGTAGTCCTCGGCCATATCAGTAATTGCCGCTTCTGCATCTTGCATCGCGACCACACCTACTGATGAGCTATCGACTGTAATTTTGCTCTTCAGATTGTTCGGCGGATAGATGTACTCGGGTTCCTGAGCCATACGGGCATCACTTTCGGGTCGATATATGCGGCATTGCAACTCTTTGTATAGACGACTGCACTTTAGTCCCACCTGGCCGATTTCCCAAGTCATTCGGCAATAGAGCTAAAATTTGGCCCCTAGAGCAAGAAAACCGCAGCTAACGCCAAGAAACTGAAGAATCCGATGACGTCTGTAACCGTCGTAAGAAAGACAGCGGACGAAGCGGCCGGATCGATGTTCAGTTTATCTAGGGCAATCGGGATTGTGATTCCGGCGAGGCCCGCAACCACAAGGTTAATGAGCATGGCCGCGGCAATAACCAAGCCAAGGCCGAGATCTTTGAACCAAATGTAGGTGACGGTGCCTGCCACAAGGGCGAATAGCAGGCCGTTGATCAGCCCCGCCAATATCTCCTTACCGATAATCCGAGCCGCGTTGCTCGAATCGAGATCCTTGGTCGCGAGACTACGTACGGCAACCGTCAAAGTCTGGGTGCCGGCGTTCCCGCCCATCGAGGCGACGATGGGCATAAGCACAGCCAAAGCCACTAATTTCTCAATCGTTGGCTGAAATAAGCCTATGACAACGGAAGCACCGACGGCCGTTATCATGTTGAGAACCAACCAGGTCATGCGGCCTCGGACGGTTTCAACCACCGCACTATACAAATTGGTATCACCGACACCGGCCAACTTAAAAATATCTTCCTGCGCTTCTTCCTCGATAACGTCGACGATATCGTCAATCGTGATTTGACCGATCAACCGCCCGGATCGCTCGATAACGGGGGCTGTAACCAAATCGCGTTGTCGGAAAAGATACGCGACATCTTCCCGATCCATGTCGGGGGAAATGAGTTCCATGTCCGGGTTAACGATATCCCGCATAAGCACCGGGCGTTTAGATCGCACCAAACGATTCAAGTCCACCAAACCGACAGGACGGTGGCGAGGATCAACAACGAACACGACATAAAATTCGTCGGGCAGTTTGCGAGCAACGCGCAGGTAGTCGATTGTCTCACCGACCGTCCAATAGTCTGGGACAGCAACAAGCTCACGCTGGATCAGTCGTCCGGCAGTATCCTCACCATATTCCAGACTGGCCTCGATCTGCATGCGATCGGCAGCCGGTAACTGCTCGAACACAGCCGAACGCTCGTCGAGGTCTAAAAGACCAGAAATGTAAACCGCTTCATCGGAGTCCAGTTGCGTTAGAGCTGAAGCAAAACTCTCAAAACCCATCGCGCGCATGACGGTGTCGCGCACGGCTTCATCGAGTTCAGGAAGCACTTCTGGATTGAATTGATCTTTTAGCGTCTCAACAAGCTGACCGCATTGCTTTGACTCAAGGCGCTCTAGTAAATCTGCAAGGTCCGCAGGATGAAGTTCCGCAACGAGCTTCCGGACGCGTTTATTTTTCTTGTTTAGAAGGGCGTCTTCCACTTCGTCAACAAATGCAGGATGGAGACCGAAAGTCTCATCTAGGGACTCAGGATCTGCGTTGACGCTCGTGTGATAGACGGTTTGAACCACCAGCCGCGCCCACTCTGGGAGCTACTGATCGTTCAGCACGTAAAGCACAATGAGGTGTCCGTCCGGATCTATAAATGCTGTTTCCCGACCCTTAGGGTTACCCTCAAGATCGGGCAAGTGCTGCGGCGGCACAACTTCCAATCCCGCAACCGCGACCTTTTCAAGAACTTCATCGAACGCAGGACAGTTGATTACAGCAGCGACCATGCGCGGAACAGGCATTGGCGGAAGGTCTATGCCGGTTACTTCGGTTAAAGCCATTGTCCGTTCCTGGCTTACGGTATTAAGCGTGGCGAACCGAAGCTTGGCCTCCTTTGGGAACGTAAACACCGGGTATGAGTATGAATCCTCTTTGGAGTCTTTTTGATAGTCGACGGTAAAACCGAGAATATCTCTGTAAATCGCAAGAGACCGTTCGAGGTCAGCGACACATAAATTGATCCGTTTGAAGGTGGGAGAATTGGCCACAATGCGCACTCCTGATGGGCTCTGGCTTTACCTGCTAGATCGACCGCTACCGATCCCAAAGCGTGTTTGGTTGTGCCCCAGGGAGGGTGGTAGTGCAAGGGAAAGAATGATTACAATTGGCTGATCGCTTCGATCTGCTGGTTTAAGGGAGCCGCATCGTCATGACCTCTTATCGATTCACCCTCACTGTCGCATTCACACTCCTGCTATCAGCTGGGCCAGCTCTATCGGACAGCATTCTGGTACTGGGAGCGACAGGCCAGCTCGGTGCACGGGTTGTCAAATTGCTAGTCGATCAAGGCGAAGACGTGACCGTTTTCGTTCGAGAGTCCTCCAATCGCGACCGACTTGCCGATCTAGACGTCGAATACGCCATCGGCGATATGATGGACGAAGATAGCATCGATGCCGCATTTCAGGGCCGTGATATCCGCGTTGTTATTAATACGGCCCGAGCACCAACCGCTCTCAAAGACTTTTACAAGTTGAGCAGCACCTATATCGCCAATGCTTCAGTGGCGAATCGGGTCGAGCAGATCATTCATCATGGCGCTGTGGGTGCTGGGTCAAACATGGCGCTGCATCCGGATGTCCCGTGGGCGCGTGTGCCGGATTTAGAACCGCGAATGATGGACCATGGCGTTGCTGAAGAGGTCTTTTTCTCGTCTGGAATTCCCACGACGATTATCCGCAACAGCCGAGTATGGCCTGACGAAACAAAACCGAGTGGCAATGCGATCATGACTGAGGACCGAACGGTCATGACGCCCATCACCCGCGCCGACTTGGCTCGCTTTACGATGGAATGCCTCGACAACAAAGAGTGCTTCGGAAAAGTTTATCACAATAAAGATGACAGCCTGACTTGGCCGCCGCCAAGCTTTGGCGAAGGAGAATAGATCTTATGAATACGTTAAAATTTGTTTTAGCATCCGCGCTAACAGCACTGCTGGCACTTCCCGCTTCAGCGGACGGAGTGATGGTCTTCGGCGCTAGCGGACAACTGGGCGCACCGCACGTACGGATGCTGGTTGAACGTGGTGAAACGGTAACAGCGTTCGTTCGAGAAACGTCTGACCGCAAACGCCTGAATGGACTGAACATTCAATACGCCGTCGGCGATCTCATGGATGCAGACTCTATTTTGACGGCGATGACAGAATTCAAGCCCCGCGTGGTAATCGACACCTCCGCCCGGCGCGGCGGCATGATGACCCGCGAACAACCCTTCTATGCGGAAGCGATGCGCAACATTGTTGATGCGGCTAAAGCGAACGGCGTTAAACAAATTATCATTCACAGCTCTGTCGGGGTGCGGGGCAGTGCCAAGAAATATTTGGAAGAAGAGCTTGGTTACAACACCGAGAGCCAGAATATTAGAGACAAAGGCGAAGCTGAAATCTATCTCGAGGAAAGTGGAGTCGGGTACACCATCATTCGCAATGGCCTACTTGAGTTCGAACCGGCAGAGGCAACGGGTAACGGCTACCTTATCGACGATATGAATGCCTTTGGCCGTATCACGCGGACCGACCTAGCAGCGGTGTCACTGGAGTGCATGGATAACGCCGACTGCCTGAGCAAAATCTATCATGCCCAGGATGACAGCCTTGTCGGCCCGCGACCTGAACGAGAGGGCGGCGATTAGAACCGCTCAGCCACCCCGCATTCAGAAGGTCGATAATAAACCGGACATGACAGCAGATACGTTAATCAAACAAGGCCAGAACGAGTTCTACACGGGCAACCTAGAGTCCGCCTTATCGACGTTTGAACAAGCCAAACAACTTTCTCCACAACACTATCAAGCGTGGTTGTTTTCGGGTTTTACCTGCCTCTCGCTCGGTCACTTCGAGGACGCCCTGCACAACTTGCAGACCGCCCTTCCCTTAAAACCAACCGACCCCGCAGTTCACGACTACCTGGGCCGGTGTTGGATAGCCCTGGGGGATGATGACAAAGCGCTGTTTCACTTTAGGGAATCGGCGCGGCTTCGCCCCCCGGCTGTTGCCGCAGACGACGACGTATTAAAGGTTCCGGCGTTCAGGTTTAGACACGACCTCGAACAGATGACAGCCTTGGACGAGAAACAGAAACTTGATGAAAACGCGAGAGCCTGCCTGGCTGCATTTAGGGCTGTCTGGCAAACGTCAGATAGCACGGCACCGGCAATTTCAGTCGACCGGCAATCAGACCACTTCAAACCTCTCTCCTTGTTCTATCGCACCCGCGTTCATCTCGAACCGGCGTCAAAGGTCATCGGCGGCGCGTTGAATCCTGATCTGGATAGCGAGGCCTTAACCGCGTCGTACCTGAACAAGAACCCGCAAATTCTCGTCATCGATGATTTTCTATCGCCGGACGCGCTGCAAGGGCTGCGGGATTACTGCACCTACTCAACCATTTGGCACCAAGACAGACCCAGCGGCTATCTCGCCTCGACTTTGCCGGAAAATTTCGCCTGTCCTTTGCTGTTTCAAATTTCCAACGAACTGACACAATTATTGCCGGGCGTGATCAAGTCTCATCGGTTGGCGTATGCCTGGGGATTTAAATACGACAGTGCGTTGAGCGGTGTCCCGGTGCATGCGGATGATGCGGTGGTCAACGTCAATTTCTGGATGACCAGCGACGACGCCAACCGTTCACCAAACACCGGCGGCCTGATCATCTGGGACAAAAAGCCACCGGCCCAATGGAATTACGACGCCTACAATAACGCGACGAACACGGACGCGATCAGAGACTTTCTTCAACAGGAAGGCGCCAAGGGCATCCGCATCCCCCACCGGGCGAACCGCGTCGTCATTTTTGATTCCGATCTGTTTCACGAGACCGACGAGATCGATTTCAAAGACGACTACCTGTCGCGGCGGGTCAATATGACCCTGTTGTATGGGACGTGTAGAGCGAGCCGCTAACCCGCCGTGGTCGGCTTGATATTGACGTTCAGCCGCATGAAGTTGTCCGGGTCGTATTTATTTTTCACCTCAACCAAGCGGTCGTAGTTGCCGGCGTAGGCTTCGCGGATGTCCGCTTCGCTGGGGCCAAAGGCCAGGTTGACGTAAAATCCACCCGAACTCATAGGCTTAACCGCCGCCCAGGTGTCGTTGGCGAACTTTTTATTGGCGGGCCCGTCTCTTCGGTCAGCCCAGTGCACATCCGTGGTGAACTGGAACTTGGTATCGCGGTGGGGAAACGCCGTTGCGTCCGGTGCGACCTTTGCCATCTTGCCAGCCTGATGCCCGAACTGGACTTGCGATCCAGGGAAGGTGTTTTGGGTCGCGTAGTCAGCAACCTCTTCGGCAATTTTTTCATCAACGTGGTTGAAGAAGCCCGATTGATAGTAAGTCGCGCTTTTGGCTAGCAAGTCACCATCGGCGATGCCTTGCAGCCACAGGTAATCCACTTCGTTCATACGCGTTCTCAGTGGGTCACCCAGCTTCTTAATATAGGGGTCGAGGATTTTCTGTGCGTCTGCCATCGGCCCGGCATAGTTACCGCCGAGGGAGCAGGTGGTTTCACCGTTGGCGTTTGTCCGAACGCCGCCACCAAGCGACATCGCATTGGGCACGACCTCACCCATTTCAAACAGTGTTTTGTATACGTCCGCAGCTTTAGAAATCGGATAGGTATAGGAAATTGAGGTGACCGTTGGATCGAAGTCATACAATTGTATTTCAAACTCGGTGACGATGCCGAAGTTGCTACCACCGCCACGGACACCCCAATACAGATCACTATTTTGTGTGGCATCAGCGCGCAGGTGGCGACCATCGGGGGTCAATATTTTCACACCGCGTACATTGTCGATGGTGTAGCCGAGAGACCGTGCAAGACGCCCCTGCCCGATACCCGTGGCCAACCCGCCGACCCCGGTGTGAGAGACAACGCCCGCAGTGGTCGCCACGCCGAGGGGAATGGTGGCCTCGTCCAAATTGCGCAGGATCGAACCGCCTTTGACATAGGCAACTTTATTCGCTTCATCGACCTCAACGCCCCTGAATGGAGAAAGATCAATCGTCATGCCGCCGTCGGCCATACCGAGGCCGTGGTAGTTGTGCCCGCCACAGCGGATCGCCGTAAGAATGTTATGACTGCGGGCGAACTGCAGGGCAGCTTGGATGTCCTCCAATGACTGCCACTGCGCGATGACCGCCGGGTGATGATCGACCGCCGGGTTCCATAACCGCCGGACTTCATCGTAAATAAGGCTCGTCGGCAGGATGACCGGGCCGCTGATGCTGTTCTGCAAGTCCATCAAATCATTATCGGTGAGGAGAATTTTTTCTCCCGTGCTGGCCAGTGCCTCGCCCGCGTGAGCCTGCCGCAACGGATAAGACGCGACCGCCGTGACACCGAGGACTCCACCGAGCAAGGAACGGCGCGATAAACGGGAATAGGTGTGGTGCAAACGGGTCATAGCGGATTAGTCCTTCGTAAATGTGTGATTGCGCTGAGTATGGCGTACCTCAGCACACGATGCTGGGGATTATTCCATACCGCTCGGTTCGTGAAAGTCACGAACAGGAAACCAGACAAAATTTTTGAGAAATGGCGCGATCGAGATCAATTTGCATCTAAGTTATTGATGTTCTTAAACTTTCCCAAGCTCCAAATTGCTCCGCTGTTACTTCGCAGTACAGTTTTGTACTCGGGCAGGGTAATTCTATTGCTTCATTTGAATAAGCTGAACGAGATTGCCGCAAGTATCATCAAGAACAGCCATAATGACAGGACCAGCATCCACAGGCTGTTGAGCGAATTCGACGCCTAGCTCAGTTAGACGCTTGTGCTCTGCATCTAAGTCATCAACTTGAAAAGAGGCAGCAGGAATGCCGTCAGCAACAAGAGCGCTCTTGTATGGGTTCACCGCTGGGTGCTCACTGGGTTCAAGCAATAATTGTGTTCCATCGGGTTGATCTTTCGATACAACTGTTAACCAACGATGGTCTCCAAGAGGAACATCTTCCTTAACTACAAACCCTAGTTTATTTGTATAGAAGTCTTCCGCTTTCGTTTGATCGTCCACAAATACATTCGTCACATAAATTCTCATTTCCATTTTCTCCTTAGGTACGGACTTACGGCAATCGCTACTGCATCACGTAGCGGGTCAACCACAAACGAATGCATCTTGGTGCGGCCTTTCCATGTCACTTGAATCAACCCTGCGCGTTCCAGCATGTCCAAATGCTGAGACACAGTTTGTCTTGAAAGCACCTTTCCTTTCGTTGCTACCGACCATGTACAAATCTCGAACAACGACTGGTCAGGTCGCTCACGTAATGAATCTAAAATACGCCGCCGTTCTGGATGAGCTAACGCCTTAAAGACGAGGTTGATTTGCCTGTCTTGCATCCTGGATTTTATGCAGTATTTTTACTGCATGTCAAACCGACTAAAAAATGGGGGTATTGAAGACTCTCAATACAAACCAAGGACTAAGCCAAATTTTATTAGGAATGGTGCGGTCGAGAGGACTTGAACCTCCACGGGATTTCTCCCACAGCGACCTCAACGCTGCGCGTCTACCAATTCCGCCACGACCGCATTCTAGGCAAGTAGCCTGACGGGACGAGAGCCCCGTCTGAGGAGGCTGGGAGATAGCAAACCATTTGCATTGGCGCAAGTGGCGCGGCGGCAAACTGCCCTTTTAAAGGGCTGTGGGTGTGGCTTTTCAGGGGTATAAAGACCTCATGACAGCGCTTCGAACAGTCCAGCTTCGTCGTAGCATCGGCCTAGTGCCCTATGAGGACGCCGTGGCTGAAATGGAGGCTCGTGTGGCCGCCATTCATGCCGGTGAGGCGTCCGAGCTGGTGTGGTTCTTAGAACACCCGCCCCTGTACACGGCTGGGACCAGCGCCCAGGCGGGAGACCTGCTGGCGCCCGACCGTTTTCCCGTATTCCAGAGCGGCCGCGGTGGGCAATACACCTATCACGGCCCCGGTCAGCGGGTGATTTACGTCATGCTCGACCTCAACCGTCATGGCCAGGATCTGCGGGCTTACGTGCAAAATTTAGAAGCGTGGATGATAGCGGCCCTCGCCCGCTTTGGTGTAACAGGCGAAACCCGCTGCGACCGCATCGGCATATGGGTTGAACGACCTGGCGACGGCATGCTGCCAGGAGAAGATAAAATCGGTGCCATTGGCGTGCGCGTCCGCCGTTGGATCACCTTTCACGGCGCGGCAGTAAACGTTGACCCTGACTTGGACCACTTCACCGGCATTGTACCCTGTGGGGTATCCCAACACGGGGTGACCTCCCTCACCGCCCAGGGTAAAGACGTCGCGATGACGGACGTAGACTCAGCACTTAAAACAGAGTTTGAAACTGTGTTCGAGGTTAACCTGGTCGACGAACCTTAGTCGCGGCGGTTCTTCTCCGCGTCCCTAGTCTTCAGTACCTGCCAAAATCGCAGCAGGATCAGCAAAGACGTCAGGATGATGCTTATTGGTGAGTTCCAGATAGTACTCGGGATAATCATCGACGGTCGTGAACCGGCCTCCGGTGGCGGTGCCGAACAAATGACCAGGATGATCACCCATTTTCAACCACGGGCGCCAACTGATAATCCCATTAAAATGAGTCGAGTCATTAGCGATCATGACTTCAGGATTGGCCAAGTCTGACATCTGGGCGCGATATGTTGTCACCTCGTTGTAGTGGAACTGCGGACCTTTGAAATCCTCCGGTGTACCGACAATTACCTCCTCGACCAAAACCACCGTGCCCCGCTCATCGCGTGGCGTAATAAACCGGTGACTGATATCAAAGCCGGCCAGCCTTGGGCTTTCAGATGGCGAGCGGCGGCCTTCGAGACTCAGCAATAGTTTACTCGGCCCCATGCGAGTCTGCGGCACTTCGACCGTTTCGCCGGTATAGGGGTTGTCAAACGTTTCAAGAAGCTCACCGGTTTCCCAGTCGGTAAAGTAAGCGACTTCAAATGAAACTCCGGCCCATGTCCATTCATCGAGCTGCTCATAACGTGCCAGTGTACCGCCCATGACGCCGTAGAGCGGGGTCACCTTGTTATTGACAACGCCGTAGTAGAGCCCCTTCACACCGCCCATGACGATGCGGTTGTCCATCGAGGCTCGCATTTTGATCAGCGCGGTTAGCTGGTCTTTTCTGTTTGTAAAATCCAGCGTGCGGCTGTGTCCGTCTGCCAAGGCAGGCCCGGTGGCGGCCATCAGGCCGGCCCCTCCCAATCCGCCAAGCACTGTGCGACGGGACAAACGGCTGATCATCGGGTCTTGTTCAAACATATCGGGTTCCTTTTGGTGTACGTCGCCGAACTAGTTGTGGCGTGGTCCGTGCAATACAGACATTGGGTCGTTGAGTACGTCCGGATGGTATTTCTCTGTTAGTTCCAAGTAATAGGCTGGCATCTCTTCAACCCGCGTGGCGCGTCGGCCTGAGCCCCGCCCCATATTCATTGCATCAATGCCTTCCATACCGAGCCATGGACTCATACCAACAAAGCTCTGGTATTGAATCGATGTGGGAACGGTTGCCAGACCCGGCTTGGCCAGATCAGACAGCTTGGCGTTATAGGTCGTCATTTCATTGTAGCGGAACGGCGGCACGCCCGGTGCCGGCGCGTCGCCCGCAATTTTAATTTCTTCCGTAATCCAGATGTCGTCACCCTGAGTGACCGCAGGCCGAAACAGGTGATTGGCATCTAAGTTCGCCATCGACGGCACAGCGGTGAGGTCAAAACCGCCCGGTTTCACCGGCACAACACTCGGGCCCATACGGGTTTGGGGAATTTCGTCAATAATCTTGCCGGTAATTGGGTTTTCCCAGCGCTCAAGAAGTTTTCCAGTGACGAGATCGGTGAAATACGCCACCTCGAAGGAGCGCATCTCAAAGGTCAGCTCATCAAGGCGGGTATAGGTGAAGAACGTGCTGGCAAGCAGACCGAACATGGGGATTGCCCGGCCATCGACGATGGCGTAGCGCTGGCCGGTGATCCACCCCATTGCGACGCTGCCATCAGTAGCCCCGCGCATCTTGACGACAGTGGTCAGAAAATCTTTGGGATCGGAGAGATCCGGCGCCGCCGCCGATGCGGTGCGAGGCGCACTTGCCGTCATCGCCGCGAGACCACCGGCACCAATCGCCAAAGCCGCTCTACGCGTGCTGCCATCTTTTTGTGTCGTCATTGAATCGCCCCTCACCTGAAATTTAAGGCGCTATCAGACCCGAACGGGTGGGGTCCGTCCATGACCTGTTCAGTGAGGGTTTCACACAGCGGTTATGGGATTTAGCGCGGTGCTCCAGAGGGGTTGTCACGGCTCGGTCTTGAGCCCGTCTGAACTTGCGACGGATCGCTACTCTGGCGTCCGCAGTGAACATCCCGCTCACACCAATCTTTAACCCCTTGGGCAACGATATGGTCCGGAGAGGCGCATCCGCCGAGGACAGCGCCCCAGAGGCAGGCCACAGCAAGCCAGGAAAAAGGTAAGGAAGGACTCGACATACTTTCTGTATTACGATAATTATTATCGTAATACAATAATTTTATGAGGCCAATTGCCATGTCTGAGTCCCCTAATCGTCTCGATCGTATTGCGACCGTCAGCCAAAAGATCGCCGCTGCGTGTGGCATCTTTATGATGCTGCTTCCAGCTGGATTGGCGGTTTATGTGTTCGGGTTTTTTGAGCTTCTGTCTTATCACCCTCATATCGCGCCGATGGATATACCCGAGGACGGGCTGTCGCCGCTTTCAGGAGCCGCCGTCTACGCCGCAATGTTGGTTGGAACCGTGCCACCTCTCTTCGCTCTGAGCCATTTGCGACAGCTCTTTTCTGGATACGCCACCGGCGCTGTGTTTACAGTCGCCGCCGCAAGACACTTGAAGGTTGTTGCCTCTGCTCTTATCGCCATGGTCCTGATCAGACCGGTTTCAGGAATACTGATTTCACTTGCCATATCCATCGACCTACCGCCAGGCGGCAGGGCGTTGGTGGTTACGTTTGGCAGCACCGAAATTTGGATCGGTTTAGCTGGAGTTATGGTTCTGGTCACCGCCTGGATAATGGGCGAAGCCGCGACCATGGCAGAAGAGAACAAGTCCTTTGTCTAAGGTCAGGGGTTAGATCACATGCCCATTCGCATTACCTTGGATAAGGTTTTAGCTAATCGCGGCATGACAGCGCGCGACTTGGCCCAGACCGTCGGCATTACAGAAGCCAATATGTCCCTACTCCGTACGGGTAAGGTGCGTGGTGTGCGCTTTCAGACCCTGGAAAAGATATGTGACATTCTAAACTGTCAGCCTGCCGATCTCCTGACCTACGATCCCGATGATATCTAAACCGGATTAAACGGCAGCCATGCGGCGCGCCCGGTGGTAGCGCCGGTCAACGACCTGCCAATCAATATTTCTGAAAAACGCATCGACGTATTTCATCGCCGCCGTGCCATAATCCATATGATAGGAATGCTCATACATATCCAGGGCAAGCAGCGGCACGCCAAGGGTCGCATTATGCATGTGATCCGGTGCCCAATAGGTGTGCAGGCTCTCGGTGTGAAGATTGTAGGACAACATCACCCAGCCTGAGCCCCCACCCAGCGCGCGGGCAGTGCGGATAAACTCCTGTTGCCAGTGGTCGAACGATCCATAGGCTTCGGCCAACGCGGGTACGATTCTGCCGCCAGGTTCACCACCACCGCCGAGGGCTTCAAAATACAGCTCGTGCAGAATAACCGAGCCGGTACGGTGCAATTCCTCACGCTTGAGGCCAGCATAAACAAGTTGGTGGACGTCCGGTTCTGCCATCGCCTTAGCCAATTTGCCTTCGATCATGTTCAGGGCATTGACTGACCCAATGTAATTGTTCTGCCAGTGGGAGGTTATGAGCCGCTCCGATAATCCTTCAAGCTTGGCAGGGTCGAAGGTGAGAGGCTTGGGCTGGTGCGTTCCAGAAAACGCGGGAGGTGTCGTATCTTGGGCAAATACCGGTGCGCCGGTCATCAACACACCTGCCGCACCACCTATCAAAATTCCACGTCTACTGCTGCCCATAGCTCTGCTCCTCAATCCATTGCGAGCCATGAGGATAAGCTGTGCTGGCGTTGAACACCAATATCGCGAGCGAGGCCCGCTAATCCGTATCGGGCATATCCGCCGGGTTATGGGTCCCCAATTTCTGGAATCCAGTCGTTGGGAACGCCCCGCCGTAGCCAGGTTGATCGACGACAGTCACGGCAACATCGTCAACGCGGGCTAGGCGCGGCCCTTTGCGGCAGACCTCTATCATTTGATCAACGCGCTCTTTGGGGCCGTTCACGAGGACATCGACCGTACCATCCGTAACGTTGCGCACCCAACCGGCCAAACCAAGCTCCGTTGCTTGATCAACCGTCCAGTCCCGATACCAAACACCTTGGACCCTGCCTGAAATACGCAAACCAACGGTGGTCACGTCACCGCGTGGAGCCATTTATTCGAATTCCATGATGATTTGATCGACAGCCAAGGAAGCGCCGGCTTTTTCAGGAATGACTTTCACGACCCCATCGCGCTCCGCTTTGAGCACGTTCTCCATTTTCATCGCCTCAACAATAGCGAGATTCTCGCCCGCTTTGACCTGTTGACCCTCTGTGACCTCAACAGAAACGAGAAGCCCTGGCATGGGAGACAGTAGGAAGCTCGACATATCCGGCGCTACTTTGACCGGCATGAGCTGGGCCAACTCGGCCTCGCGTGGTGTGTACACCCGTGTCTCAACCTGCGCCCCGTTATGGAACAAGCGATAGCCGATGCCATCGCAGTCGACTTGAATGCAAACTTCTTGGCCATCAACTGAACCGACAAATAGTGGTTCACCGAAAGTCCAATCGCTGGCTACACTGATACGTCGGCGACCGATTTTTACAGATCCGGTGATCCCGTCGTCTGCGGCATCTGAGATTTTTACGGCACGTTGTTTGCCACCAATATCGACCACCCAGGAATTGGACACCGACTTCTCATGCCCCTCAAGACGGCCACTGATGTGGGCCGCTCGATTGGAATAAGCGCGGTGTACTAGGGCCGCGACGGCAACGAGCGGCGTCGGATCATCGGGCGGGAGATCAGCATTTGAAAATCCGTCTGGGTATTCTTCAGCGATAAAGTTGGTGGTCAGCTTGCCATCAACAAAACGCTTCTTTCCCATAACAGAAGCGAGAAACGGGATGTTGTGGCTAATGCCGCGGATATAATATTGATCCAGCGCATCGCGCATATGGGCGATGGCCTGCTTACGTGTCTTGCCCCAGGTGCACAGCTTGGCGACCATAGGATCGTAAAACATGGAAATCTCGCCACCCTCATAAACCCCAGTATCGACACGAACGTTCTTGGACTCTTTGGGTGTTCGATAGCTCACGAGCCGACCGGTAGATGGCAAGAAATTACGGTACGGGTCTTCAGCATAAATGCGGCTTTCCATCGCCCAGCCATTCATTTTTACGGCCGACTGTTTGACCGTAAGCTTTTCACCGTCGGCAATCCGAATCATCCACTCGACCAAATCAAGGCCGGTCACCAACTCCGTGACTGGATGTTCTACTTGGAGACGCGTGTTCATTTCCAGGAAGTAGAAGTTGCGCTTGGCATCAACAATAAACTCAACTGTTCCCGCAGAGACGTAATCAACGGCCTTCGCCAGGGTGACGGCCTGCTTACCCATCGCCTTGCGGGTCTTTTCATCGATAAACGGGCTCGGCGCTTCCTCGATGACCTTTTGATGACGGCGCTGGATCGAACATTCGCGTTCGCCAACATAGATACAGTTCCCATGACTGTCGGCCAGCACCTGAATCTCAATGTGACGCGGCTGCTCAATAAACTTTTCAATAAACACGCGGTCATCACCAAAGGATGATTTCGCTTCTGACGTAGAGCGTTCAAAGCCTTCGCGGGCTTCGGCATCGTTATAGGCGACGCGCATACCCTTCCCGCCGCCACCGGCGGAAGCCTTAAGCATGACGGGATAGCCGATTTGCTTAGAGATTTTTACGGCTTCGTCGATGTCTTTGATTATTCCCATAAACCCAGGAACAATCGAGACGCCCGCCTCGTCGGCCAGCTTCTTCGACGTAATCTTATCGCCCATAGCCTCGATGGCCCAAGCGTTCGGGCCAATGAATGCGATCTTTGCTTTGGCGAGTGCCTTTTGGAAATCTTTGTTCTCTGAGAGAAAGCCGTAGCCTGGATGAACAGCTTGAGCGCCAGTTTTTTTGCACGCGCGAATAATGCGATCCGCTTTGAGGTAACTTTTGGCCGATGCTGCCTCACCGATGCGAACCGCCTCATCGGCCATTTGAACGTGCAGCGCTTCTTTATCGGCATCGGAATATACGGCCACCGTTTTGATGCCCATCTTCCGCGCCGACTTAATAACCCGGCAGGCGATTTCACCCCGGTTGGCGATGAGAATTTTATCGAACATGCGTAGTATCCCCGTCTTGCGACCGTTTCTTCTTCTGCGTTAAAGCGGAATGTTGCCGTGTTTTTTCCACGGATTTTTGATGTCCTTGGTCCGCAGCATCGCCAATGCATTGCACACCCGACGCCGTGTGCCGTGGGGCATGATGACGTCATCAATAAACCCAAGATTTGCGGCACGGAACGGGTTGGCGAAGTTTTCTTCGTATTCCTTGGTCCGCGCTGCAATCTTTTTGGAATCGCCAATATCCTGGCGGAAAATAATCTCAACCGCGCCCTTCGCCCCCATGACCGCAATCTCTGCTGTTGGCCAGGCAAAGTTCACATCGCCGCCAATGTGCTTGGAACTCATGACATCGTAAGCGCCGCCATAGGCCTTGCGCGTAATCACCGTCACCTTTGGCACCGTTGCTTCAGCGTATGCAAACAACAGCTTGGCACCGTGCTTAATAATGCCGCCGTATTCCTGATCAGTACCGGGCATGAATCCTGGGACATCGACAAACGTCAGAAGGGGAATGTTGAAACAGTCACAGAAGCGGACAAATCGGGCCGCCTTACGGCTAGACTCAATATCCAAACACCCAGCCAACACCATTGGCTGATTGGCAATTATACCGACTGGCTGGCCTTCCATGCGGCCAAAGCCGACAATCATGTTTTTGGCAAAGTGTTCGCCAATTTCAAAGAAGTCACCTTCGTCGACAACTTTGCTGATCAGTTCCTTCATATCGTAGGGCTTGTTGGCGTTGTCTGGCACCAAGGTATCGAGCGAAAAGTCTTCACGACCGGGCGGATCAATGGTCGGGATCACCGGCGGCTTATCTTTATTGTTGAGCGGAAGAAAATCGAGCAATCGGCGCAACTGCAACAGGGCTTCGACATCGTTTTCGAACACACCGTCCGCCACGCCTGATTTAGATGCGTGGGTCATGGCGCCGCCGAGTTCTTCCTGGGTAACGGTTTCATGGGTAACCGTCTTCACAACGTCGGGGCCGGTCACGAACATGTAGGACGTATCTTTGACCATGAAAATAAAGTCGGTAATCGCCGGAGAATAGACAGCGCCACCAGCACAGGGGCCCATGACCATCGAGATTTGCGGCACAACACCCGACGCACGGACGTTCTGATAAAACACATCGGCGTATCCGGCGAGCGAAGCCACCCCTTCTTGAATACGTGCGCCACCCGAATCGTTAAGGCCGATGACAGGGGCGCCAACCTGAACCGCCTTTTCCATAACCTTGAGAATTTTGTTGGCGTGAGATTCCGAGAGCGACCCTCCGAAGACGGTAAAATCCTGGCTGAATACAAAGACGGGGCGACCGTTGACCGTGCCGTATCCGGTAATAACACCATCGCCCGGAACTTTTTGCCTCTCCATCCCGAAGTCGACGGAGCGGTGCTCGACAAACATGTCCCATTCTTCGAATGAGCCCGCATCAAATAGAACGTCAATCCGTTCGCGTGCCGTCAGTTTTCCTTTGGAATGCTGGACGTCGATCCGGCGTTGACCACCGCCTAATCTGGCTTCGGCCCGTTTTTCCTCGAGTTTCTTGACGATTTCGCTCATTGCGTCCCCTTTGCCGCTCTCCGGCGCCCCCTGGCCGGTTTTACGGTTTTCTGATGGTCTAGGGGATAGCATACCGCAGCCCCTGGGGAACGAAAAAAGACCGGTTCCGTGCGACTTTCAGGGGAAAATCGACAGTATTCATAGACAATGGTGGGGTAGGCTCCGTATACACCTGCCATGAACCCACTACTGAAACTTGCCCTGGAACTCGGCCCGTTGGTCGTCTTCTTTTTTACCAATAGCCAACTTGGCATCTTTACCGCGACCCTCGCCTTCATGGCGGCGATCTTGGTGTCACTTGGGGTGTCCTATGCGATCAACCGCACCATTCCCACTATGCCTCTGGTCACAGCGGTCTTTGTGATGATTTTCGGTGGACTGACGGTTTGGTTGCAGGACGAGACCTTCATTAAGGTTAAACCAACCATCGTCAATCTTCTGTTCGCGTCCATCCTTGCCTTCGGGCTTTTGACGGGACGCCTCTTCCTGAAGATGGTTCTCGATGCTGCCTTCGCTATATCGGATACGGGCTGGCTGAAAATGACACGAGCTTGGATAGGCTTCTTCATTTTTCTCGCCATCCTCAATGAAATTGTATGGCGGACGGTCTCAACGGATACCTGGGTTTCATTCAAAGTGTTTGGGGTAATGCCGATCACGTTGCTGTTCAGTTTCTCCTTGGTGCCAATCATCACAAAGCACGCCATTGAACCTGTGGACGAAGAAACACCCGGTACCGAGTAAAACTTAAGCGCTTAGTTTTAAGAACTTTTCGACCGCTAAGACTTCTGCAGCAAGGCTGGCAATACGGTCGAGTGCTTCTAAGTCTTCTCCCCACTTTTCCATTTGCCAGGTCTCATCAAGATTCGCGGCGCCGGCGACATCCGCACCAGATAATTTTCCACCTACGAGAGACAGGCCAAGCGACAGTGACGAGGTTAGACCCGCGGTTGCCTGCACGGACGTTAGCTCTGCCGTGTTGAGCCCAATAAGAATCTTCTCCGATCGTTGATGAGACTCTTCGGATTGAGACAAAGGCATTAAACCGGTCCCTACTGAGAGCTCGATCCCGTGAGTTTCCTGCAACCAATCAAGGACCGGCTGCCAAACGCCAGACTGCCGCTCTACCAGTTCAGGAGGATTATCAGCGCGGTAACAGAGAAGGTCTGTATCCAGATAACTCAGAAGGTCCGATACGACCGTCTGTGCATTTGGCGCAATACGATCCAAGGCCGTATTCAACAATTTCGTCAGCGGCATCGACCCGGGGTCAATGAAATCAACTTGATCGTCCCACTCAGCGCAGATCGCCGCAGCCAGCGCTTTAGACGATGTCTCAAGCTTGATACGACCTGGTGTATGCAGTGGACGCTCATCGAGAGTCATGCCGAACAAACCATCGGTCTCAATTACTGCGACAGTTTTATAGACGCGCTTTCGTCTGGTTTCCTGGGTCGGAAGCTTGATCCGGGTCTCTTTACTTTCCGGCAAGATGCCAGGTCCGCGCTGCTTCACAGGTATCGCCTGAGGATTGACCGCGCTCCAGCGCCCCTTCCGCCAACAGCGACGCTCCACCAGTCGCAAAGGCGCCGGCGATTGACCCCAAAGATTTAACTGCGCCGGCAGCGTCTATACCAATACCCGGGTTAGACAAAGGCCCACTCAGTTTGACGATCTGGGTTAGCTTGCCCATGCCAATGCCCAGTCCTTCCTTGGCCTTGGGGCGAATGTTCAAGCTCAGTTTTTCTTCGGCCAGATTGATATTCCCTGACGACGTGATTTCCATACGGTCGGAGACAAAGGCAATGCCCTTCTCAGACTGCGCGACCCCGTCCTGAACCTGCAAATTCACGACAAGGCATTGCGCAACAGTAAATTCTTCCTGAGCGACAAAGGGATTAATTTTAGACATCAACTGGGAAATGATATCTGCACCGGCGAGATTGATCGCATCGTTACGTATGCGAGCCTCACCCATACCGCCAACGATTGATCCGTCGAGGCTCGCCATCATGGCAGCGACGCTCTTACCCGCGCCCTTAAGGTTTACATCGAAGTCCAACGCACCATCCGTAATCACGTCGGTCGCGGCCATGTCCTTGGCAATGGACTCTGAAGACATTCCCTTGCCCACCGCCTTAATCGTGATCGAGCCAGCCGGTGCTGCAAACGCCACATCAGAATTGATTGAACCGCCTGCCATGCTGGCCGTTTGAGTTTGAGAGAATTTGCCATTCTCAAGGGACAAGTTGGACTGAAAATCAGTCAGCGCAAGAGCCTGGACTAAGACAATGCGTCCTATATCAATTTCTATGTCGGCATCTGCCGCTTTCAACGCATCCATTGGGATTGGATCGGCCGGGAATAACTTTTCAGTCGTCCCTTCCGTCGGCGGAAGTTTGGTGAGATCAATGGTGTCTGCCGTGATCGATCCGGTGATGTTTGGTCGTGCCGCCGCAAGGTCAGCGACTAAATCCGTATCAAACTCAATACCACCTAGATTTAGAGCAAGCTTGACTGGGAAGTCCCCGTCCATCGTAACCAAACGGCCAAGGGGCCCGACTTGCCCTTCGGCTGCAATGGCCTGACCGGCCACAACTGAGTCTAGTGAAACGTCCGTTCCACCAGATGCCGCGTCAAGCTCAAGAGAAGACACCGCAATCTCTGTCGCGTCGCCTGCAGATGTTAATGAGGCCGTGAGATTGTCGAGCGCAACCCTCCGGACATCCGGCGCCAAAAGATCACCCGAAACATTGACGCGGAGGCGGTCTAATGTCGCGGAGACGTCTGATCCAGCTTGAGTATCATTGAACGCCAATGTTGCGTTGTCGATTTCGATCGCAGAGATCGCCAAGGCGGTGGCTTCTGCTTCAGCATCGGCCGCTGTTTCTTCGCTTTGGAATTCCCAGTTGGCCTGCCCTTGTGCATTGCGCTCTAGCAGAATGTCTGGGCTGATGAGAGCAAGGCGATTGACTGTGATGTTGCCGAAAATTAGCGGCAGTAACGGTACAGACGCTTCAACACGTTCAATTACAGCCATGTCTGGTCGAGAACCCCATGACGCGTTTTGAAAACGAACACCATTCAGCTCGATCGCCGGACTCAGTGAAACGGAGAGCTCTAGTTCTCCCTCTATGGTCAGCGTACGGCCAGTCGCAGCGGCGACTTGGTCTTGAACAACGCCCTTATATTGATTGATGTCGACCGTTGCCAACGCGATGAATACACCGGCGATTAAAACGACGACAACCCCGCCGGCAATAATTGCGATCCGCTTCATGTCTGTGCCCCTTACCCCAAAACGTTTGCGATGACCTGCGACAGGTCCTCGATTGCCTCTACTATATGGTGAGAACCCGCACGCTCAAGCTCGTATACCGGGTGGTTGCCCCAAGCTACACCAATGCCAAAAACCCCAGCATTCCGCGCCATTTCGATATCAAAAACCGTATCCCCAATCATGACGGTGCGGCTGACGGAGACACCGGTCTCGGCCAGGGCCGACTCGATCATGCCCGGGTGCGGTTTGCTCGGGTTGGTATCGGGAGTCTGAATGGTGTCAAACCAACCCTCCATGTCATAGCGGGTGCAGAAATGATCGACGCCCGGGCGCGCTTTACCGGTTGCTATGCCTAACAAATATCCAGCCTCCCGAAGAGTCCGTACGGCCTCATAAGCACCGTCAAATAATGTTTCAGGGTTGGCGGGGTCGGCGCGCACCCGGAGAGCTTCCACTCGGTAAGCCGCAAAAATGTCGGCATGAGCATCAGCGTTCGCGTCTGGAAAAAGATCAGCGATCGCCTGGCCCAGAGACAAGCCAATAATCCGACTGATGTCTTCATCGGGTGGATGTGGCAAGCCCGCCTCCTTAGCCGCAATCTGCATCGCGTCGATGATGACCTGGCGGCTATCAACCAGCGTGCCATCGAGATCAAGAATAACGAGGGTGAGATCAGACACGAATGTGTCTCTTAGAGATCATCAGCTTCAGACTCTTCGAACCCAAAGTACTTGAATGTTTCTGCCATTTGAGGCGGAAGCGGTGCCGATACCGCTAGTGGTGGGCCGGATGCACGCGGAATTTTAATTCCTCGCGCAAAAAGGTGAAGCGCCTTCGCGCCCGGTAAATCAGCGAGGAAAGCAGTGCGGCCGCCATACTTCCCATCACCCAAGATCGGCGCATCTATTGCTGCACAGTGCACACGCAACTGATGAGTCCGGCCCGTACGGGGTCGAAGATCTAGCCACGATACTTTCTTAGCGGCACTGGCTATCACTTTAAAATCTGTAATAGCAGATTTGCCATGTTCGACATCAACGTGCATGCGTTCGTCGTCTGGGCCGCCGCTCTTTGCAACGGCAGCTTCGATTTGGCCATCTGGCACTTCAGGACAACCAATAACGACAGCCCAATAAAGCTTCTCGGTTTCTTGGTGACGAAACGCCTTGGTGAGCTCCGCGGCGGCCTTGGCAGACCGACCGAGCAATAAAACTCCCGCAGTGTCTTTATCGAGGCGGTGGACCAATCGCGGGCGGTCCTTTGCCTCAAATTTCATTTCGTCAAGCGCACCATCTATGTGCACAGTAATACCGCTGCCGCCCTGCACCGCTATTCCGGCAGGCTTATTAATCGCCAGCACATCATCATCTTTGTAGAGAACACTATCCCTCAACTGCCGAACCAAATCAGCGTTAGGTTCCATCGTTCGCCCGGGCCTTGGGTTGTCTTTAAAACTGTCCGGCATGGGCGGCACTCGAATTTCTTGCCCCGGCACCAGCCGAAAATTCGCCTTGGCCCGGCCGCCATCAACACGGACCTGCCCCTTACGCAGCATCTTTTCGAGTTGGCCATGGGTCAGCGCTGGAAAGTGGCGCTTAAACCATCTGTCCAATCGAATATCAGCTTCATCAGCGGATACCGAGCGGTGATGAACGCCACTCATGACAATAGCGCCCGCGTAAGAGCTATGCCGGCAAATAGGGCGCCAATGCTCAGCACGACCGAACCAACAACATAGCCACCGGCAGATACAACTTCATTGCGTTCAATTAACGTCGCCACATCGAGAGAAAATGCCGAGAACGTTGTGAAGCCACCGAGCACCCCGATCATAAGAAAGGCCTGCCCTGTTTGACCAACATACCAGCGCAAGGCAATTGTCGTAACGATGACCCCCATCACGAATGAACCAAGCACGTTGACGGACAGAGTCCACCATGGAAATCCGGTGCCGAATAGGCGTTGGACGATCACCGTCACCATATATCTAGCGGCCGAGCCTACGGCTCCACCGGCAGCGACAGCAGCAACTACGCTCCAGTTCATTGGTCGTCCTTTAGTTTCGCATTCTTATCGCGGCGGAGTTTATCCCAGTAGGTCAGCCGCTTGCGGATTTCTCGCTCGAAGCCACGTTCAGGTGGGTCGTAATACGTTTCACGGCTCATGTCGTCGGGAAAATAATCCTGCCCAGAAAACCCATCCTCGCTGTTGTGATCATAGGCATAGTCCTTGCCATAGCCGAGGGTCTTCATCATTTGCGTTGGTGCATTGAGAATATGCTTGGGCGGCATAAGAGAACCGGTCTTTTGCGCCGCCTGCTTCGCCTGACTGTGTGCGCGATATACAGCGTTGGACTTGGGCGCTGTTCCCAAATACAGAACCAATTGGGCAATCGCGAGGTCACCTTCCGGTGACCCCAGACGATCGTAGGTATCCCACGCAACCAACGCTTGGGTGAGAGCCTGCGGGTCGGCCAGCCCTATGTCTTCAACAGCAAAGCGAGTCAGCCGGCGCAGGATGTAAATTGGATCTTCACCGCCATCCAGCATGCGGGATACCCAGTAGAGTGCTGCGTCCGGGTCTGACCCGCGCAGAGATTTATGCACTGCGCTGATGAGATTGTAGTGACCCTCACGATCTTTGTCATAGACCGGCGCGCGTCGCTGCAGCGTCGCTGCGAGATCAGCAGATGTCATGGGATCGGCCTGCGGTTGAAGCGCAAGCAATTCTTCAGCCAACGCCAACATATGCCGCCCATCCCCATCAGCCATGGCACGGAGGGCTGACCTTGCGTCTGAATCAAGTGGTAGTTGGCGCCCTGCCTCTTCTTCGGCCCGCACCAAAAGCGTTTCAAGGGCAGCAGCATCAAGACGATGCAACACCAGGACTTGGCAACGGGAGAGCAAGGCCGCGTTCAACTCAAAGGATGGATTTTCCGTCGTCGCGCCAACTAATATAATCGTTCCGTCTTCGACCACCGGCAAAAAGGCATCTTGCTGGGCTCGATTAAAACGATGAATTTCATCGACGAACAGCAGCGTGCCCTTCCCCTTTGCCACCCGGTCACGCGCCGACGCAAAAACTTTCTTGAGATCAGCAACACCCGAGAACACCGCTGAAAGCGGTTCGAAGTGAAGATCGGTCTGTCCGGCCAGAAGCCGGGCGATTGTGGTCTTACCGCAACCCGGTGGCCCCCACAAAATGACTGAGGAAATGCGGCCAGATTCCAGCATACGCCCCACTGGACCGACCGTATCAAGAAGGTGCGCCTGGCCGACAACAGACTCCAAGTCACCAGGCCGCAGGCGATCGGCAAGGGGTTGGCTCGGCGCCGGTTGAACCGAGGCCGTAGAGGAGTCGAGGTCTTCAAACAGAGAACTCACAGCCCTATGGAGCGCTGAATTACCCGTCCGCCACGCTTGACGGAAAAAGTCCATTGGCGAGTTGGACGGGCGAGAACGGCCTCCAGATCGCCAACATCGGCGATATCACGGCCGTTGATCGCAAGGATAAAATCGCCAGGTGAAAGCCCGGCCTGGCGCGCAAAACTGCGACGCTTAATGCGAAGGACAATCACCCCTTCTTCAGGCTCAATTCCCAGTTCCTCCGCCAATGCCGGGTTTAAATTGGCAATCGTCGACCCGCCAAACGGCGGCTGTTGATCGGATAATACGGTTTCATTCCGCGGTGGGTTTTCAGGCGGCTGCACCAACCGAACCTCAACGGTTTTCTTCGCCCCATCGCGAACCAACTCCACTTCAGCACTTTGGCCAACGACCAATGTCGCCAACCGGTACCGTAAATTTTCAGCATCCAATATTTCACGTCTGTTCACCGCAATGAGAACGTCACCAACCTCAATCCCGGCTTCGTCGCCAGGACTGCCGGCGTAGACCGTATTGACGATGACTCCGAGCGGTCGATCCAAACCGAGCGCCTCGGCAATTTCCGAAGACACGGATTGGCCACCGGCACCTAGCCACGCTCGCACCGCCCGTCCCTCTTTCAAGATACTATCGAGTACGACACGCACCATGGGGGTTGGAATCGCAAAGCCAATTCCAACACTTCCACCATCTTGAGAATAGATCGCCGTATTAATACCGACCAAACTGCCGTCGATAGACACCAGGGCCCCGCCAGAATTTCCCGGGTTGATGGCCGCGTCAGTTTGGATGAAAGATCGAAAATCTGATACGCCGACATTAGACCGCGCGACTGCTGAAACAATCCCACTGGTTACGGTTTGCCCAACGCCAAATGGGTTGCCGATGGCCAGCACCAAGTCACCAACCTCTAGAGCATCAGCATCGCCAAGCTGTAGCGCCGGTAAATCAGCCGGCGCGTTGTTGATCCGCAGCACTGCGAGGTCTGTTCGCTCGTCTGTGCCGACAATTTCTGCATCAAACTCCCTGCGATCAGAGAGCACCACAGTAATTTCGTCAGATCCCGCAATGACATGATTGTTGGTGATAACAATGCCGTCGTCCCTCACGATGACGCCAGAACCGAGCGAGTTCTGAATCCGCTCGCGCGGCATGCCAAATCTTTCGCTTCCTTCGTTTCCAAAGAACCGTCTAAAAAATGGATCGTTAAATAGACTTGGTACCCGTTGCTGTACGACACGTTTTGTATAAACGTTTACGACCGATGGTGCCGTGCGCTTAACAATAGGCGCAAAGCTAAGTTTGATTTCACCATCTGACGTCGGGACACGAACAGCTTGCGCGTTTGCCGGACCAATCAGGACCACCATGGCGACGGCTAAGGCTGTAATCGGGTCTCTAAAACGCATGGAAATTCTCCTGCTTCTCCCGAGTCCATTCATACCAGAAGACGGGCTCCGTTGGGACCACCACGATTTGCACGTCAGTCAGCATAATAAAAAAGGCGGACTATAACGTCCGCCTTTCTCAAAATTTTAGGGTTCGCAACGAACGCCTTACTCTTGCGGCAATTCCTCGTCGACGACTTTCTCCTCAACCGGACCAGAATCAAGGCCCTTGGCGTCAGCATCCCGGTCAATCAATTCAATGACAGCCATCGGAGCTGAATCACCATATCGATAGCCAGCCTTCAAGACGCGCGTATAGCCGCCAGAACGATCTGCGTAGCGCTCAGCAATCGTCGAAAACAGTTTTGAGACCACGGTCTTATCTCGAAGTTTCGCCATAGCTTGACGGCGAGAATGTAGGTCGCCTCGTTTAGCAAGGGTAATCAGGCGTTCTGCGTAGGGGCGTAAATCCTTCGCCTTGGGAAGCGTCGTCGTGATCTGCTCATGTTTGAATAGGGCGTTCGCCATATTCGCAAACATTGCCCGACGGTGTTGGCTGGTACGGTTTAACTTCCGACCACTCATTCCATGCCGCATGATGCTGTCTCCTTACTATCTGAGGCCTCGCGCACGAGACTGATCTAAATTACCCCCTGCCAGAAACTTCTGAACAGGTGAGGTGAGCCCTCTTGGCTCGAACGGTGTGCAAAAAATGGCGTTGTTAGAACGGCTCTTCGAGCTTCTTTGCCAGATCTTCGATATTTTCAGGTGGCCAGTTGGTCACTTCCATGCCGAGATGCAAGCCCATCTGAGCGAGAACTTCTTTAATCTCGTTCAAGGATTTGCGACCAAAGTTCGGCGTTCTGAGCATCTCTGCTTCGGTCTTCTGGACCAAATCACCAATGTAGATAATGTTGTCGTTCTTCAAGCAATTCGCCGAACGAACTGACAGTTCCAACTCATCGACCTTACGCAGCAGATGTTTGTTGAACGGCAAATCTTCATCAGGACGCTCATGGAATGCCTGACTTGGCTCTTCGAAGTTGATGAACAACTGCAACTGGTCCTGCAAGATACGGGCAGCGAGGGCCACCGCGTCTTCAGGCGTCACGGCACCATTGGTTTCAACCTTCATCGACAGTTTGTCATAGTCGGTCACTTGGCCAACGCGGGTGTTATCGACTGAGTAAGACACGCGACGGACAGGGCTGAAAATAGCATCAACCGGGATCACGCCAATGGCGTCATCTTCCTTACGGTTTTGCGTCGCCGGCACGTACCCTTTGCCGTTGCTGACTTCCATTTCGATTTCAAGGTTGGCCCCGTCGTCGAGGTGGCAAATCACCAAGTCTGGATTCATGATGTCGATGTCAGATGGCGCGTCAATCTGTGCAGCCGTCACTTCACCCGGGCCTTTAACAGTAAGCGTCATCCGCTTCGGACCTTCGGCATGCATCGCCAAAGAAATCTGCTTAATGTTGAGGATCAGATCGGTAACGTCTTCTCTAACGCCTGTAACCGAGGAAAACTCATGCAGGACGCCATCAATGCGAATGGACGTAATAGCTGCCCCTTGCAAAGACGAAAGCAGAATACGACGCAAGGCATTGCCAAGCGTAATACCAAAACCGCGCTCCAACGGTTCTGCAACAATCGTTGCTGAGCGACTGCTATCGTCACCAGCTTCAACATTGAGTTTGTTCGGCTTAATGAGCTCTTGCCAGTTCTTCTGTATCACGGCTTGATCCCGCTCTTCTAAAGGTTAAGGGCGCACACTAGGTGGAGCGCCCGAAAAGCCGTACTCATCACGCCGGTACGGCAAAACGCGTAAAATTAAACCCGCCGGCGCTTGCGTGGCCGGCACCCATTGTGCGGAATGGGTGTAACGTCCTGAATAGAAGTAATATTGAAGCCAACGGTCTGAAGCGCACGCAACGCTGACTCACGACCACTGCCGGGCCCCTTAACCTGGACAGACAAGGTTTTCATGCCATGTTCCATCGCCTTCTTACCGGCGTCCTCAGCTGCAACCTGAGCGGCATACGGTGTTGATTTCCGAGAGCCCTTAAACCCCTGCCCACCGGCTGACGACCAAGATATGGCGTTGCCCTGCACATCGGTAATGGTGATGAGCGTGTTGTTGAAGGTCGAGTTTACGTGCGCAATTCCAGAACTGATGTTCTTGCGTTCTTTTTTGCGGGTCCGTGTCGCTGGCTTGGCCATGAGTGTGTTCGTCCGTTACTTGGTGACTTTTTTCTTGCCGGCAATGGCTTTGGCCGGTCCCTTACGGGTCCGGGCATTTGTATGAGTTCTTTGTCCACGTACGGGCAAGCCCTTACGATGGCGTAGCCCCCTGTAACAGCCAAGGTCCATCAAACGCTTGATGTTCATAGCCGCTTCCCGGCGCAGATCACCTTCGACCACGAAGTCTTGGTCGATGATGTCGCGTACGCGCGAAACTTCGTCATCTGACAATTGATTGACACGGAGTGTCATATCAATATTTGCCCGCTGACAAATGTCCACAGCGCGCGTGTTCCCGATACCAAAAATATAGGTTAAGGCAATCGGAATCCGCTTATTCGTCGGTATATTAACGCCTGCAATACGCGCCAAAGCCCGTACTCCTTCTATTCAATCAATTGTTCTCGAGAGCGCTCGGCCCAGCCGGAAAAGCGCGCCATTATAGGCAGGCTCTACCCTCTGTCAACACGCCCTCAGTTGTCTAAAACCCTTTTAATCTCGGTAGTTACGGCCGCCATGTCCTGGTCGCCATCGACCACAGCCAACAGTCCCTGGCTCTCGTAAAACGGGAGCAAAGGTGCTGTTTGCCCGTGATAGGCCTTGAGGCGAGATTTAACCGTCTCAGCATTGTCATCGTCTCTTCTCGTAAAGTCAGTATTCCCGCAGGCGTCGCAAGTATCGGCCACTTTAGGGAGCTTGAAGGTATCATGATACCCTTCACCGCATTTCGAGCACGTAAATCGCCCCGTAATCCGATCGACCAGATTCTGATCTGGGACGCGAATCTCAATCACAGAATCCAATACGATGCTCTTTTCCTTAAGCATTGCGTCTAGGCTTTCAGCCTGAGAAACCGTTCGCGGAAAACCGTCGAGAATGAAACCGTTTGCGCAATCGGGAGCATCCAACCGCTCAGAAATCATACCCACCATAATTTCATCAGATACCAGCTTACCGGCATCCATGATGGTTTTGGCCTGCTTTCCCAACTCCGTGCCAGCTGCAACGGCAGCCCGCAGCATATCACCGGTGGAGAGCTGGATGATGCCATAGGCATCCTCCAATAGCTTAGCTTGGGTGCCTTTGCCGCCACCAGGAGGACCCATGAGGATAAGACGTTTGCCAGTCATCGGTTACGACCTCGCAATTTGGACTTCTTGATCAGCCCTTCATATTGGTGCGCAAGTAGATGGGACTGGATTTGCTGCACCGTGTTCAGCGTCACGTTGACAACAATAAGCAGGCTGGTACCACCAAAATAGAAGGTGACGTTCATGCGGGAAATTAGGATTTCAGGCAAAAGACAAACGATGATCAAGTATACGCTACCAACCGCGGTTAGACGGGTTAGAACATAGTCTAAGTACTCAGCCGTATTTTTACCGGGACGTATGCCGGGAACAAATCCACCGTGCTTTCGCAGATTCTCAGCGGTGTCCGCTGGGTTAAACACCAAGGCTGTGTAAAAGAACGCGAAAAAGGCGATAAAAACCGCATACAGAAAGAGATAAAGCGGCTGGCCACGACCAAGAAGAACACCAATTGTGTTCAGAATGCCACCCTCGCCGCCAGCGTCAACGGCTCCGCCTTGCAGTCCCGCAACGGTTAGCGGCATGAGCAGAATTGAACTGGCAAAAATCGCCGGGATCACGCCGGCAGTATTGAGCTTGAGTGGCAGATGAGAATTCTCACCACCAAACATCTTGTTGCCGACTTGCCGCTTTGGATACTGAACAATAATTCGGCGCTGAGCCAGTTCCACAAAACAGATCAGATAAATCGTCGCGACTATGCCGACCATCAAGCCGACGATAACCACAGGAGACATCGCACCGGTGCGTCCCAATTCCAGGGTCTGTGCGATAGCGCCGGGTAGTCCCGCAACAATCCCCGCAAAAATTAATAGCGAGACACCTTGTCCAACACCCCGCTCACTAATCTGCTCACCAAGCCAAACGAGGAACATGGTTCCGCCAACGAGGGTAATAATGGTCGTAAACTTGAAGAATACACCTGGGCTTGTAACCGCTAGCGCGCCCGTTGAGCTTGTCGCACCTTCCAAACCAGATGCGATGCCCAACGCTTGCAGAGTACAAATACCGACCGTCAGGTAGCGGGTGTACTGGTTCATTTTCACACGGCCAGTGACACCCTCTTTCTTCATCTGCTCGAGAGTCGGGTTCACAGCTGCCATAAGCTGCATAATAATTGCAGCTGAAATATAGGGCATAATATTGAGCGCGAAGATGCTCATGCGCGATAGCGCACCACCGGCGAATACGTCAAACATGCCAAGAACACCGGCACTTTGCTGCTGCATGATATCCGCCATCACCTGCGGGTCGATCCCCGGCAGAGTGATAAACGTGCCCATTCGATAGACAATCAAAGCGCCAAGCGTAAACCAAATACGACGCTTGAGGTCTGTGGCCTTGGCGAAAACGCCAAAGTTGACGTTAGCGGCCATTTGGTCGGCTGCAGAAGCCATACTGGTTACTCGTTACCCTCGCCAGATTCATCGCTCTTTTTAGTAGTTTTCTTTTTAGGGGCTTTCTTGGGCTTGGCTTCATCGGCAGCCGACGCTTTCGCTATAACAGTGACCGAACCACCAACTTTTTCCACGGCAGCAATAGCAGCCGCAGAAGCATGGTCGACTGTAATAGCAAGTTTGGCTTTCAACTCACCCGATGCAAGCAGCCTTACACCATCGCGGCGTTGGCGAACCATTCCGGCCGCTTCAAGAGCAGCACCATCGACAGGTTTGCCAGCATCCAAACGACCTTCGTCGATCACCTTCTGCAAGCGGCCAACATTGATAACGGCGAACTCTTTGGGGTTAACAATGTTAAACCCACGCTTCGGCAGCCGACGATAAATCGGCATTTGACCGCCTTCGAATCCGCGTATCGAAACACCGGTGCGGGACTTCTGGCCTTTGTGGCCGCGGCCCGCTGTCTTGCCTTTGCCGGAACCAGGTCCACGGCCGACACGCGTTCGCTTCTCTGTAGCACCGGGCTTATCCCGTAGTTGATTCAGTTGCATAACGAGCCTTCCTGACACTGACAATTCAGCGTCTATTTCGAAATCTATTTAGGTATCCGCCTCAATGCGCACAAGGTGACTCACCTTGTTAATCATTCCGCGCACCGAAGGCGTATCCTCGAGCGTACGGCTACGATGCATCTTATCAAGACCGAGGCCTTTAAGCGTCGCGCGCTGAGAGCGATGGCGTCCAATTGGACTACCGATCTGGGTCACCGTGACGGTACCCTTCGATTTTGTTTTACCCGCCATTAGGACGCCTCCTTGACCGGCGCTTCGTCACGAGGCACAGCGTCGCCACGACGTCCGACGATATCGGCAACCTTCTTGCCGCGCTTAGCGGCAATCATACGAGGCGACCTGAGCGACTTAAGGGCTTCGAAGGTCGCCTTCACCATGTTGTAGGGGTTATTTGAACCCTGGCTCTTCGCCACAACGTCCTGAACGCCCATCGTTTCAAATACGGCGCGCATTGGTCCACCAGCGATGATCCCCGTTCCCGGAGGAGCAGATCGTAGCACAACCCGACCGGCACCGAACTTACCATTCACATCGTGGTGCAGGGTCCGACCTTCCCTAAGGGGAATACGAACCAATGTCCGTTTCGCTTGCTCTGTCGCTTTGCGAATGGCCTCAGGAACTTCGCGTGCCTTACCTGAGCCAAAGCCTACACGGCCCTTGGTGTCACCAACCACGACTAACGCAGCAAATGCAAAACGGCGTCCGCCCTTCACAACCTTCGCGACGCGATTGATATAGACGAGCTTATCTACGAGATCGTCGTCTTTATCCCGGTCGCGTCTATCCGCGTTTGGTCCTGAACGTGCCATATCTTTAGTCCTTCCTTTGGCGCCTGCTAGAACGACAGGCCACCTTCCCGTGCTGCGTCGGCCAATGCCTTGACGCGGCCGTGATATTTGTATCCACCGCGATCGAAAATAACGTTCGTGACGCCAGCGGTCTTAGCGCGCTCAGCGATCAACTTCCCAACGATCTGTGCGGCGTCGACCGTGCAGCCTTTCGACGCATCCTTTTTCACGCCACCTTCCACGCTCGATGCTGCAACCACCGTATTGCCGTCAGCATCGTTAATAACTTGGGCATAGATATGGCGGCCGGAACGAAACACAGACAAACGTGGGCGATCGCCCTTTTGCTTGCGTATCTTGAACCGAGTTCTCGCCTTGCGGCGGTTGAACAGTTTGATAGCGGACGTCATCGTTCAGATCCTTACTTCTTCTTACCTTCTTTACGAAGGATGTATTCGCCAGCGTACCGCACACCTTTACCCTTATAGGGTTCCGGTGGTCGGTAGGCGCGAATTTCAGCAGCAACTTGGCCAACCTTTTGACAGTCAGCGCCAGTTATATCGATTTGGGTCGGTTGCGGCGTCTTAATCTCAATGCCGTCGGGAACCGCAAAATCAACGTCATGCGAAAATCCAAGGCTGAGCACCAATTTTTTGCCTTGAGCTTGTGCCTTGTAACCAACACCCTGGATTTCCAAAGTCTTGGTAAAGCCTTCACTCACACCGACAACCATATTCTCAACGAGAGACCGGGTGGTCCCCCACATCGTTCTAGCGCGCCTGCCATTACCGATCGGCTTAATGGTCACTTCATTATCAGAGATGATCGTTTCGATCTCATCAGCCGTAAGGTAAGACAATTCACCGCGCTTACCTTTGGCGACAAGCTTATTGCCGTCCAAAGTAACAGTGACACCGTCAGGTATGGCGATCGGGTTTTTTCCAACGCGTGACATACAACAGCCCTCCTAAAATACCTGGCAGAGAACTTCGCCGCCCACGTTGGCGTCTCGCGCCTCGTGGTCCGACATCACGCCGCGTGGGGTCGACAAAATAGATATACCAAGGCCGTTATATACACGCGGTAAATCTTTGATCTTCGAGTAAATACGACGACCGGGCTTGGAAACACGCGTAATCTTACTGATTACGGGTTCGCCCTCGTTGTACTTCAACTCTATACGCAACTCGTCAATACCAGGGCGCACATTGTAACGCTCAAAACCACGGATATAGCCTTCCCGCTGCAATACATCGAGCAGGTTCTCCCGGAGCTTAGATGCCGGCGCCGTGACAGCGTTCTTACGTGCCCGCTGTCCGTTGCGGATACGAGTTAGCGTATCACCGATAGGATCGGATAAAGCCACAATCGTCTCTCCTTACCAGCTCGACTTAACCATGCCGGGAATTTGACCTCTAGAAGCCAAATCCCGCAGCTTGATACGACCAAGCTTAAACTTTCGATATACTCCGCGCGGACGACCGGTGACTTCGCACCGATTGTGTATCCGCACTTTGGATCCATTACGCGGCATTTCAGCAAGCTTCAGCGCCGCCTCAAATCTTTCTTCAGGCGACGACGTGCGATCCATAACCAACGCCTTCAGTTCAGCCCGACGCTCGCTTTGTTGGGCCGCCATGCGACGACGCTTAAGATCCCGTTGTACAGCGCTCTTCTTAGCCATAGTTCAGCGTGCTCCAGGCGTTAAGATTTACGGAACGGCAAGTCGAACCCTTCGAGAAGCGCTTTTGCTTCTTCGTCGTTCTTTGCCGTTGTGCAAATTGTGATGTTAAGGCCGCGAACTTTGTCGACCTGATCATAATCGATCTCAGGAAATACAATCTGTTCCTTGAGGCCCATATTGTAGTTGCCCATACCATCGAAACTCATCGGCGGTAGACCACGGAAGTCTCTTACCCGAGGCAGAGCAATCGTAACTAAGCGGTCAAGAAACTCGTACATGCGAACGCGGCGTAGCGTCACAGAGGTCCCGACCATCATTCCGTCACGAAGCTTGAACCCCGCAATAGACTTCTTGGACCTGGTGATAAGCGGTTTTTGGCCCGCAATCAGGGTCAAATCTTGAACGGCGCCTTCAATCTTCTTGCGATCCTGAGACGCTTCACCAACGCCCATATTGAGAACGATCTTCTCAAGTTTTGGGACTTCCATGGCATTCTTATAGGAGAAGGAGTCCAGAAGAGATTTCCGGACAACGTCGTTATAGTGTTGGCGCAAACGTGGTTCAGTCATAGCAGCCTCAATCGATCACTTCGCCGGAACGCTTCGCGTACCGGACTTTGGTGCCGTCATCGAGCGTGCGGAACCCGACACGGGTCGCAACATTCTCCTTGGGATCGACGATCGCCACGTTAGAAACATGGATTGAAGCTTCTTTCTCAACAATCCCACCGGCCTCTGACGCAGACGGGCGCGTATGCCGGCGCATCATATTGATGCCCTGAACGATCACCCGGCCTTCCTGCGGAATGGCCTTAACGATATCTCCCGTCTTACCGCGATCTTTCCCGGTAAGAACAATCACCTTGTCGCCCTTCTTAAATCTATTAGCCATCACAGCACCTCCGGTGCCAATGAGACGATTTTCATGAACGCCTTAGAACGCAGTTCACGGGTAACCGGCCCAAAAATACGAGTTCCGATCGGCTCGCCGGTTTTACTGATTAAGACCGCTGCATTGCTGTCAAAACGGATCGCTGTTCCATCAGCACGCCGAACTTCCTTAGCAGTGCGCACGATGACTGCGCGATGCACGTCACCCTTTTTAACCCGGCCACGGGGGATCGCTTCCTTAACAGAAACAACGATGACGTCTCCGACACCCGCGAATCTGCGCTTGGATCCACCCAGAACCTTGATGCACTGAACCCGCCTCGCCCCCGAGTTATCGGCAACGTCCAGATTTGTTTGCATCTGAATCATAGCATTACGTCCTTACGTTCGTCCTGGCGCAACTTACTCAGCCGAGTCAGCCACTAATTCCCAGGTCTTTCTCTTCGAGATTGGTGAGCATTCGCGGATGCGAACAATATCGCCAATCTTGCAACTGTTGGCCTCATCATGCGCTGCATACTTCTTAGAGCGCTTGATAAATTTCTTGTACAGAGGGTGAGGCACACGGCGTTCGACCTTAACCACTACGGTCTTGTCTTGCTTGTCGCTCACCACAACCCCTTGCAGAATACGCTTGGGCATCAGTCTCTCCTTACGCCTGCGCCGCAGCGGCAGAACCGCGTTGATGCAGGATGGTCTTGATCTGCGCAATTTCGCGCCGCACGCGCGTGAACTCCGCAGTGTTCTCAAGCTGACCAGAGGCCTGCTGAAAACGAAGGTTAAGTTGCGTTTTTTTCAAGTCGAGCAAGCGACCCGATAATTCATCTTCGCTCTTGGTGCGCAGATCTTCAGCTTTAGCCATGACTTAGCCCTCCGCCCCAATACGCGCGACGAACTTCGTTTTGATAGGGAGCTTGGCAGCCGCCAATTCAAATGCCTCACGCGCAATATTCTCTGAAACTCCGTCGACTTCAAACATGATGCGACCCGGTTTCACCCGACAGGCCCAATACTCCACAGAGCCCTTACCCTTACCCTGACGAACCTCAGGTGGCTTCTTAGACACAGGCACATCTGGGAAAATACGAATCCAGACGCGGCCTTGACGTTTCATATGGCGGGTCATTGCACGCCGCGCAGCTTCAATCTGGCGGGCGGTAACCCGCTCAGGCTGCAGCGCCTTTAGGCCATATGACCCGAAATTAAGCTGTGACCCAGCATGAGCAACGCCATGAATGCGTCCCTTATGGGCCTTTCTAAACTTTGTACGTTTCGGACTTAACATCCCGAACCTTCCTTGAGCCTCTAACCAGCACGCTTACGAGCGAGCTGACTGATCCTGTAAACGTGTTTCGTGGGCCATGGGATCGTGTTCCATGATGTCGCCCTTGTAGATCCATACTTTTACGCCGCAGACGCCGTATGTCGTGTGACCACTGGCCTCGCCGTAATCAATGTCAGCACGCAGGGTATGCAAGGGCACTCGACCTTCGCGGTACCATTCCGTACGAGCAATTTCAGCTCCACCCAAACGCCCAGCACAGTTTATGCGAATGCCGCCAGCACCAAGACGCATAGCTGACTGAACAGCGCGTTTCATAGCTCGTCTAAAAGCGACACGGCGTTCGAGTTGCTGAGCAATGTTCTCGGCGACAAGTTGCGCATCAATCTCTGGCTTGCGAATCTCAACAATATTGAGGCTCACCTCGTTGCCAGTCATTTCCTGCAGCTTCTTACGCATGTTCTCAATGTCTTGGCCTTTTTTACCAATCACAACACCTGGCCGCGCCGTATGTATCGTGACCCGCGCCTTTTTCGCTGGGCGTTCAATAACGACCTTTGACACTCCTGCTTGTGCTAGACGGTCCTGCAGATATTTGCGAATACGCAAGTCTTCGTGCAGCATGTCCGCGTACTTGTCCTTGGTCGCAAACCAGCGAGAATCCCAAGTACGATTGATGCCGAGGCGCAGACCAATCGGATTTACTTTCTGACCCATTAAACGGTCTCCTCGCGCTCGCGCACGATAATTGTAAGGTTACTAAAAGGCTTAATAATCTTGCCAACGCGACCACGTGCTCGCGGACGCCAGCGCTTCATCGTTAAACTTTTCCCAACAAACGCTTCCGAGACAACCAGGCTGTCGACGTCCAGTTGATGATTGTTCTCAGCATTCGCAATCGCGGACTCAAGCACGCGCTTCACATCATTCGAGATGCGTCGTGTCGAAAAACTCAGCTGCGCCAATGCCGCTTCAGCTGATTTCCCCCGGATCGATTGAGCGACCAGGTTTAACTTCTGAGGACTCACACGGATCGACTTCGAAAAAGCACGTGCTTCAACGTCGCTGAGACGCCGGTCTCTGCTCGGCTTACCCATGACTACTTCCTCTTCGCTTTCTTATCGGCCGCGTGGCCGTAATAGGTCCGCGTCGGCGAGAACTCACCGAATTTGTGACCGATCATGTTTTCCGTCACCAACACGGGCACAAACTTGTGACCGTTGTGAACACCAAACGTCAGCCCGACAAATTGCGGCAGTATCGTTGAACGTCGCGACCAAATCTTGATCACATCATTACGGCCAGACGCACGCGCAACCTCTGCTTTCTTCAGCAGATAGCCGTCGACGAACGGACCTTTCCAAACAGAACGAACCACTAGCGCCCTCCGTTACTTTCTTTTTTTCTTGGCCAGATGTCGGCTGCGCATAATCAGCCCATCTGTGCGCTTGTTGGAACGAGTCTTCTTACCTTTTGTCGGCTTACCCCAAGGCGTCACCGGATGGCGGCCACCAGAGGTTTTACCTTCACCACCACCATGCGGGTGATCGACTGGGTTCATGACGACACCACGAACGGTCGGGCGAACACCCATCCACCGTTTGCGGCCAGCCTTACCCAATTTAATGTTTTGGTTATCGGGGTTTGAAACAGCACCGACAGACGCAATGCACTCACCGCGCACCAAGCGCAGTTCACCAGAGGAAAGGCGTAGCTGCGCATAACCACCGTCCTTACCAATCAACTGCGCATAGCACCCAGCGGATCGAGCCATTTGAGCGCCCTTACCCGGTTTAATTTCAATGTTATGAATGATCGTACCGACAGGAATGTTCTTAAGCGGCATTGCGTTACCCGGCTTAATATCGGCCTGCTCAGAAGCAATCACCTGATCGCCAGCCTTTAAACGCTGCGGCGCCAGAATATAGGCCTGCTCACCGTCATCGTACTTAATAAGCGCAATGAACGCCGTGCGATTGGGGTCATACTCAAGCCGCTCAACCGTCGCAGACACATCAAACTTTGTCCGCTTGAAATCAATCTTGCGATAACGGCGCTTATGCCCACCGCCAATATGGCGCATGGTCAAACGACCGTGATTGTTACGACCGCCAGACTTGCTCAGCCCTTCGGTCAGAGCCTTAACCGGCCCGCCTTTGTGCAGATCAGACCGATCGACCAATACCAGCCCACGCATACTGGGTGTCATTGGCCTATATGTTTTAAGTGCCATCGTTTTACAGTCCCGTCGTCACATCAATTGACTGGCCTTCGGCCAATGTGACGATCGCCTTTTTAGTGTTGTTGCGCTTGCCGATCTCACCACGGAAGCGCTTTACCTTGCCCTTTTGGATCAACGTATTCACAGCCTTAACGTCGACCTTGAAAAGGGCTTCAACAGCTTGCTTAATTTGAGGCTTCGTTGCCCACATCGCGACTTTAAAGACGACCTGGTTAAACTCAGACGCCAAAGTTGATTTTTCGGTGATGTGCGGAGTTTGAATCACATCGTAGAGCAGTTCTGTTGGTTGCTTGTCCGCGCTCATTTCAAACGCTCCTCAAGCTTTTCTAGTCCCGCTTTAGTCAGAACCAATTTCTCGCGACGAAGGATGTCGTAAACGTTAGCACCCTGCTCCGGCAAAACATCAACACCAATGATGTTGCGAGCAGCCAGGCAAAACGCCTCATCCAGGTCCGCACCATCGATGATCAGTGCGGATTTCCAACCCAGCTTCTTAATCTGTGCCGCCAGTTGCTTTGTCTTACCTTTGGTAGACTTGGCTTCTTCGATGACGATCAGACTACCTTCTTTGGCCTTGGCAGATAGTGCTGTCTTAAGGCCGAGACGGCGAACTTTCTTATTCAACGCATGTGCATGGCTACGCACAACCGGCCCAAAAGACTTACCGCCACCACGTTTTTGCGGGGCCCGGGCATTACCTTGGCGCGCACGCCCCGTGCCCTTTTGCTTGAACGGCTTCTTATTGGATCCGCTTATTTCACCGACCGTCTTCGTCTTGTGATTGCCTGACTGACGTTTAGCCAGCTGCCAGCGCACGACCCGGTGCAGAATATCTTCCCGCACATCGAGGCCAAAGATAGCATCAGCCAAATCGACCGACCCTACGCTTTTGCTATCTAGATTAATGACATCGCACTTCATAACTTAGGCGTCCTTCTTGTCCGCATCTGCGGCAGCATCTGTTGTGCCTGCATCTGCGCTCTCGGCTGGTGCTGCGTCTTCAGCTGCAGCTGGTTCAGACGGAGTGTCTTCTGTCGGTGCATTTCCGGATGACATAAGGGCAGCTGGAAGTGGCAAATCCTTGGGCGCCGCCTTCTTAACTGCGTCTTTGATCAGCACGTACGAATTATCCGATCCGGGAACACCACCACTGACCAAAATTAGTCCGCGCTTAGGATCAGTAGATACGATCCGGAGGTTTTGAACTGTCGTGCGGTGATCACCCATGTGACCGGCCATCTTCTTGCCCTTAAAGACCTTGCCTGGATCTTGGCATTGCCCAGTCGACCCATGACTACGGTGAGAAATCGACACACCATGCGTTGCTTCCAAACCGGCAAAATTGTGCCGCTTCATAGCCCCAGCAAAACCTTTACCGATCGAGGTGCCGATTACGTCGACAAACTGACCGGGAATGAAATGTTCAGGTGAGATTTCAGATCCAACTTCAATAAGGTTCTCAGGATCAACCCGGAACTCAACAAGCTTCTTACGGGGTTCAACCTTCGCCTTGGCAAAGTGACCACGCATTGCTTTGTTGACGTTACGTGGCTTAGCCGCGTCGATACCAAGTTGAACAGCTGTATAGCCGTCCTGCTCGGCTGTGCGCTGAGCAACAACCTGGACACCACCAACATTAAGAACGGTGACTGACGTGTGTTCACCGCTTTCGGCGAACACGCGGGTCATCCCCACTTTTTTTGCAACAAGACCGGTACGCATCAGTCCAACCCTACAACTTGATTTCCACGTCGACGCCAGCCGCAAGATCCAGTTTCATCAGCGCATCCACGGTCTGTGGGGTCGGATCGACGATGTCGAGCAGACGCTTATGCGTACGGATTTCAAACTGTTCCCGCGACTTTTTGTCGATGTGCGGAGACCGGTTAACAGTAAACTTCTCAATTCGTGTGGGCAGCGGAATGGGCCCGCGAACCTGAGCACCAGTTCTTTTGGCGGTAGACACAATTTCACGGGTCGACTGATCGAGCACGCGATGGTCAAACGCCTTAAGGCGGATGCGAATATTCTGGTTGTCTAGCATCGGTCCATTCCTGAAAGAAACGGCACCTCACAAGTGAGGTGCCGTAGCTTAATTCCCTATTCGATAATTTTAGCGACGACGCCGGCACCGACGGTGCGACCACCTTCACGGATGGCGAAGCGAAGCCCGTCATCCATAGCAATCGGCGCAATCAGGTTAACCTGCATGGAGATATTATCCCCAGGCATAACCATCTCCGTGCCGTCCGGAAGCTCAATCGTCCCCGTCACGTCCGTCGTACGGAAGTAAAACTGCGGACGGTAGTTCGAGAAGAATGGCGTATGACGCCCACCCTCATCCTTGTTCAGGATGTAGCACTCACACTCAAACTTCGTGTGCGGCGTGATCGATCCCGGAGCGGCCAAAACCTGACCACGCTCAACTTCTTCACGCTTCGTGCCACGCAGCAGGCAACCAACGTTATCGCCGGCTTCCCCAGTGTCCAGAAGCTTACGGAACATCTCAACGCCCGTGCAGGTCGTCTTCTGAGTATCCTTAATGCCGACGATCTCAATCTCGTCACCGACATTAACAACACCGCGCTCAATACGACCCGTAACAACCGTGCCACGACCAGAGATCGAGAACACATCTTCAATTGGCATCAGGAACGGCTGATCCTTAGGACGATCAGGCTGCGGGATGTCCTTATCAACCGCGGCCATCAGCTCCAGGATCGACTTCGCGCCGATCTCTTCATCACGGCTTTCAAGGGCGGCTAGAGCCGAACCCTTAATGATCGAGATATCGTCGCCGGGGAACTCATAGGAACTCAAAAGCTCACGAAGTTCCATCTCGACAAGTTCAAGAAGCTCTTCGTCGTCAACTTGGTCGACCTTGTTCATGTAGACTACAAGCGCCGGTACACCAACCTGACGGGCCAGAAGGATATGCTCGCGGGTCTGTGGCATCGGGCCATCAGCGGCGTTAACCACCAATATAGCGCCATCCATCTGCGCCGCACCCGTGATCATGTTCTTCACGTAGTCAGCGTGGCCCGGGCAATCAACGTGCGCGTAGTGACGGCCTTCCGTCTCATACTCAACGTGAGACGTCGAAATCGTTATCCCACGCTCCCGTTCTTCAGGCGCCTTGTCAATCTGATCAAACGCCGTGAATTCAGCGCCACCAGCTTCCGCCAGAACCTTCGTAATCGCTGCCGTCAACGTCGTCTTACCATGGTCAACGTGACCAATCGTTCCGATGTTGCAATGCGGCTTCGTACGCTCAAATTTTTCCTTCGACATGACCTAAACCCTTTCTGCCTCTTCGTTCGTTAAAAACCGACGCCGGTTATCCCGCCATCTTGGCTTTAATTTCGTCCGAAACAGCGTTCGGAACTTGCGCATAGTGATCGAATACCATTGAAAACTGTGCTCGGCCCTGGCTCATGGACCGCAGGGTATTCACATACCCAAACATATTGGCCAGTGGCACCATCGCATCGATGACGCGCGCGTTTCCGCGCTGATCCATACCACCGACGTTACCACGACGACTGTTCAAATCACCGATGATGTCACCCATATAATCCTCAGGTGTCACCACTTCGACTTTCATGACTGGCTCAAGCAACTTCGGACCCGCCTGCGGCAGCCCTTCACGCACAGCAGCACGTGCAGCGATCTCAAAAGCCATGACCGAGGAATCAACATCGTGATAGGCACCATCGTATAGCGTCGCCTTGACGGCAGTCATCGGGAAGCCCGCGATTACGCCGGTTTCCAACTGCGTCATGATGCCTTTTTGAACACCCGGGATGTACTCTTTAGGAACATTACCGCCAGTAACGGTGTTGCCAAATTCGTTTGGTGCACCTGCTTCAAGCGGCTCGAATGTGATCTTCACGCGAGCGAATTGACCGCTACCGCCCGATTGCTTCTTGTGGGTGTAGTCGCAGTCAAATTCTTTGGAAATGGTTTCGCGATACGCAACCTGTGGCGCACCCACGTTGGCTTCAACCTTGAATTCACGTTTCATACGATCGACGAGAATTTCCAGGTGAAGCTCGCCCATTCCCTTAATAATCGTCTGACCGCTCTCATCATCCGAGGTGACTCGGAATGAAGGATCTTCAGCCGCCAACCGGGCCAAAGCCATACCCATCTTTTCAACGTCAGTCTTGGTTTTCGGCTCAACCGCAACCTCAATAACTGGGTCGGGGAACTCCATCCGCTCAAGCAAAACAGGGTTGGCGGTATCGCTAAGGGTGTCTCCAGTCGTCGTGTCCTTCATGCCGACTAGCGCAACAATGTCGCCGGCGGTGCACTCTTTAATTTCTTCTCGGTTATTGGAATGCATGAGCAACATACGACCAATGCGCTCTTTTCTATCCTTCACCGTGTTCAGAACAAACGCGCCACTGGCGATCTTGCCAGAGTAAACCCGTGCAAATGTCAGCGAGCCAACGAACGGGTCGTTCATAATCTTGAAGGCGAGAGCCGCAAAGGGTTCATCAGCATCCGACTTACGCACAACCACGTCTTCGGAACCAGGCAAAAGGCCCTCGATCGGAGGCAAGTCGAGAGGAGATGGAAGATAGTCAACGACAGCATCAAGCAGCGGTTGAACACCCTTGTTCTTAAACGCCGAACCACACAGCACTGGAACAAACGTCTGAGCAATCGCGCCCTTACGAATGCATGCTTTCAGTGTTTCTTCATCGGGCTCAGTGCCATCCAGATAAGCTTCCATGGCCACGTCGTCCATCTCAACCGCGGTCTCAAGCAATGTCTCACGCAGCTCATTGGCGCGATCCTGAAGGTCTGCAGGAATATCGACGTAATCAAACTCAGCACCGAGGTCTTCGCCCTTCCACAGGATGGCCTTCATGCGGATGAGGTCAACAACACCTTCGAATTCCGCTTCAACACCAATCGGGAAGTTTAAAATTAGGGGCCGCGCAGCGAGACGGTCGATCATCATTTCGACGCAACGGTCAAAGTCCGCGCCCATGCGATCCATCTTATTCACGAAGCAAATACGAGGAACCTTGTACTTATCAGCCTGACGCCAAACTGTTTCTGATTGGGGCTCAACACCAGCAACAGAGTCAAATACTGCAACCGCGCCATCAAGAACACGAAGGGCCCGTTCAACTTCAATGGTGAAATCCACGTGCCCAGGGGTATCGATGATATTAACGCGATGATCGTTCCAGAAGCAGGTCGTTGCAGCGGATGTAATTGTAATGCCGCGCTCTTGCTCTTGCTCCATCCAGTCCATTGTGGCGTTACCATCGTGGACCTCACCGATCTTATGGGAGCGACCGGTGTAATAGAGCACGCGTTCCGTCGTCGTCGTTTTACCGGCGTCAATATGAGCCATGATACCGATATTGCGGTAACGATCGAGAGGTGTATCAGGAGACGACATTGCTACTTACTCTTCAATTCTTTGTCTGCGTTACCAGCGGTAGTGCGAGAAAGCCTTATTGGCTTCTGCCATCCGATGGGTATCTTCGCGCTTCTTCACTGCACCGCCGCGATTAGCAGAGGCGTCCATGAGCTCTCCAGAAAGACGGTCAACCATGGTCGTTTCGCTGCGTGAGCGCGCGAAAGAGACGAGCCAACGGAAGGCCAATGCCTGACGGCGATCGGGACGAACTTCGACCGGCACCTGATAGGTCGCCCCACCAACGCGGCGGGAGCGCACTTCAACAGCCGGCTTAATGTTCTCTACGGCTTCATGGAATGTCTTGACCGGGTCATTGCCGGTTTTGTCTGAAATTTTATCCAGCGCACCATAAACAATGCGCTCGGCAGTCGATTTCTTCCCCTGAAGCATGACCGAGTTAATGAACTTGGCAATCACGAGATCGCCAAATTTGGCATCGGGCAAGATTTCGCGTTTCTCAGCTGCGTGACGGCGTGACATATCAGACGATCCTCTTTCTCATAGCCACTATTTAGGCCGCTTGGCGCCGTATTTGGAGCGGCGCTGGCGACGGTCACCGACGCCCTGCGTGTCCAACGTGCCTCGAATAATGTGATAGCGAACGCCAGGAAGATCCTTCACACGACCACCGCGGATCATCACGACAGAGTGTTCTTGAAGGTTGTGGCCTTCGCCCGGAATATAGCTGGTGACCTCAAAGCCATTTGTGAGGCGCACGCGCGCAACTTTACGAAGCGCCGAGTTCGGCTTCTTCGGTGTCGTTGTATAGACCCGTGTGCATACGCCACGCTTTTGCGGGCAAGCCTGCATCGCTGGAACTTTGTTGCGTTTCACAGGTACCTTGCGGCCCTTGCGCACCATCTGGTTGACCGTTGGCATACGCCCGATCCCTTTTTCAAATTCAACAATGCCACCAAGTGACGCCAAAAATGGCCCTCACAGGCAGCAAACAAACCAGAACACATCACGAGCGCGCAGAACGCGCTATGGCATGGTCCGGCCGTATTCTGTGGCCCTTGGGCCTATATAACTGCGCTAAATTAGGTTTTGCTGCCCGCGTTTAGACCGCATCAGGGTCTACCACCGGACGCCTTATTAAGCGGGCGGAATATATGGGCGGTCCTACCTGCCGTCAACCCCAGAATCCGCTGAAAAGTGGGAAAATTTTTGGGGTTAGAGAAGCCTCCAGATCAAGGGTAAAACAACCCTCGATCTGGAGCAAATGGTCACTCTGTGGTCGCTTCTGCCTCTTGAGTCTCAGATGCAGCCTCAGATGCTGCCAAAGCGGCTGCTGCCGCGGCCTCTTTGGCGCTCTGCAGCTCAAGGTCACGCTCTGCAGCGATCCCTTTCAGCTCATTCATTAACGACCCAGTACCGGCCGGGATGAGACGACCCACGATTACGTTTTCCTTGAGACCGATGAGGCTATCGACTTTGCCAGTCACGGCAGCCTCGGTCAGCACTCGAGTGGTTTCCTGGAATGACGCCGCAGACACAAATGATTGGGTCTGCAGGCTGGCTTTCGTGATTCCCTGCAGAACTGGCAATCCTTTGGCAACTTTACCGCCATCCGCCTTAGTCCGGGCATTTTCAGCATCAAACTCGATACGATCGATCAACTCACCGACGAGGAATGTGGTGTCACCGGTTCCAGTAATCTCCACCTTCTGAAGCATCTGACGGACGATAACCTCAATGTGCTTATCATTAATTTTCACACCTTGAAGACGGTAGACGTCCTGGATTTCCTTGATCAGATAGTCGGCCAGCGCTTCGACCCCCATAACCCTTAGGATATCGTGGGGCACGGGATTACCGTCCAACAGCGCATCGCCTTGTTGAACATAGTCACCTTCCTGAACGGCCAAGTGCTTGCCCTTAGGCACCATGTACTCAACTGGATCGCCCTTGTCTGGCTTAACGACGATACGCCGCTTCGACTTATAGTCCTTACCAAACTCAACCCGGCCCTCGCCCTCAGAAATAATGGCGTGGTCCTTGGGCTTGCGGGCTTCGAATAACTCGGCCACACGCGGCAGACCACCCGTAATGTCGCGGGTTTTCGAACCTTCCCGAGGAATACGCGCAAGAACGTCACCAGCGTGAACCTTTTGCCCATCTTCGACCGAGAGAATGGCATCAACACTCATGAAGTAGCGGGCTTCCATGCCGTTCGCGAGCATCAGGACCTCGCCACCCTTGTCTTGGGCCTTGTTGCGCAAGGTAACGCGCGGCTTAAGATCTGCGCCACGGGTTTGCTGTTTCCAATCAACCACCACTTTGGATGAAATGCCGGTGGCTTCATCCATAACTTCACGAACCGACAGACCTTCGACCAAATCGATATAATGAACGATACCGGCCTTCTCGGTGATAATAGGAACCGTGTACGGATCCCATTCTGCCAATTTGTCACCCTTCGTTACGGACCCTTTGTCTTTCACGAGCAGCTTGGCCCCGTAAGGCACCCGATGGCGTGCCCGTTCGCGGTCGTTGCTGTCGATCAGAACAATTTCACAGTTCCGCGACATCACAATGTCAACTTTCTCTTGGTTCTTAACGACACTCTTGTTGACGAGTTTGACGGTCGAATCAAAGGCCGCTTCGATGGCCGATTGCTCAGCACCACGTTGCGCAGCACCGCCAATGTGGAACGTCCGCATCGTCAACTGCGTGCCCGGCTCACCGATCGATTGCGCGGCTATAACACCCACCGCTTCGCCCGTGTTTACCCTCGTGCCGCGCGAAAGATCGCGGCCATAACACTTGGCGCAAATACCCGAAACGGTTTCACAGGTCAGCGGTGACCGCATCTTGATCCGTTCAACGCTGGCCTTATCAATAACGTCGACATCAGCCTCATCGAGGAGGTGCCCCTTCTTGAACAGCGTGTCGCCGGATTTTGGGTCGACAATTTCTTCTAGAACGGTGCGTCCGAGAACGCGTTCAGCCAAAGAAACAACGACGTCCCCACCTTCAATTAAGGGAACCGCGTCAATCCCGATCTTTGTGCCGCAATCGTCTTCAACAATGATGGCATCCTGTGCCACATCGACCAGTCGACGGGTCAGATAACCAGAGTTGGCCGTCTTCAACGCCGTATCCGCGAGCCCCTTACGAGCACCGTGAGTGGAGTTAAAGTACTCAAGAACAGTCAGGCCTTCTTTGAAGTTCGAGATAATCGGCGTCTCGATAATCTCACCAGACGGCTTGGCCATAAGACCACGCATACCAGCCAACTGCTTCATCTGAGCAGCTGAGCCACGCGCGCCGGAGTGCGCCATCATGAACACGGCATTGATGTCTTTGCCGTCTTCCATTTTGGAAATCTCACCCATCATCGCGTCGGCGACGCGTTCAGTACAATGAGACCAAGCATCAACAACTTTGTTGTACTTCTCGCCCTGTGTAATGAGGCCATCCTGATACTGCTGCTCGAACTCTTTAACTTGCTTTTCCGTATCGCTAACCATTTTCACTTTGGTCGCCGGGATTAGCATGTCGTCCTTACCGAACGAAATACCGGCCTTCGCCGCATAACGGAAACCAAGCGACATGATGTGGTCACAGAAGATGACCGTCTCTTTTTGACCACAGTGGCGATACACCACGTCGATCACCTCGGTAATATCCTTCTTACGCAAAAGTGCATTGATCAGCGAGAACGGAACTTTGGGGTTACGTGGCAATTCTTCGGCCAAGACCATCCGACCAGGGGTCGAATCTACGGTCAAGGTAACCGGGTCACCGTTCCCATCGACGGTGTCATAGCGCGCCTTAATTTTGGCGTGAACAGAAACCACACGGTTCTGTAGCGCGTGCTCGATTTCGGCGATGTCAGTGAAGACCATCCCCTCACCCAACTCACCATCACGCTCCATCGAGAGATAGTAGAGACCAAGGATCATATCCTGCGTGGGTACAATAATAGGCTTGCCGTTTGCCGGGCTAAGGATGTTGTTCGTCGACATCATTAGAACGCGAGCTTCCAGCTGCGCCTCCAGTGACAACGGAACGTGCACAGCCATTTGGTCGCCATCAAAGTCAGCGTTAAACGCTGTACAGACCAGCGGATGAAGCTGAATCGCCTTACCTTCGATCAATACTGGTTCGAATGCCTGAATGCCCAAGCGGTGAAGCGTCGGAGCACGGTTTAAGAGAACCGGGTGCTCACGAATGACCTCTTCCAGAATATCCCAAACTTCGGGGCGTTCTTTTTCGACCATACGCTTGGCCGCTTTAATCGTCGTCGCCATACCGTAGAGCTCAAGCTTCGAGTACACGAAAGGCTTGAACAGCTCGAGCGCCATCTTCTTAGGAATACCGCACTGATGCAGCTTGAGCTCAGGCCCAACGACGATGACCGAACGGCCGGAGTAATCAACACGCTTACCAAGCAGGTTCTGACGGAACCGCCCTTGCTTGCCCTTCAACATGTCGGACAGGGATTTCAACGGACGCTTATTCGCGCCTGTAATTGCACGCCCGCGACGGCCATTGTCAAACAGTGCGTCTACGGACTCCTGCAGCATCCGTTTTTCGTTACGGATAATGATGTCCGGCGCGCGCAGCTCAATGAGTCGCTTCAGCCTGTTGTTCCGGTTAATAACCCGGCGATAGAGATCATTAAGGTCTGATGTTGCAAACCGTCCACCATCAAGGGGCACAAGCGGACGCAACTCGGGCGGAATAACCGGCACGACCTCAAGAATCATCCACTCAGGACGCGCACCAGACTGCATGAAAGCTTCAACAAGCTTCAGGCGCTTAACGTATTTTTTGCGTTTGGCTTCGGAGCCGGTTTCACGCAAATCAACCTTCAGCTGCTCACGTTCTTCCTCAAGCTCAATCTTCTGAAGCATGACCCGGATCGCTTCAGCGCCAATGCCGACTTCAAAAGCATCTTCGCCGTACTCATCGACCAACCTTTGATATTGCTCTTCATTCAGTAACTCACCCTGCTCCAGAGGAGTCACACGAGGGTCCATCACAAGATAACTTTCGAAGTACAACACCCGCTCCAAATCTTTGAGCGTCATGTCGAGCAACAAGCCGATGCGGCTCGGCAGCGACTTCATAAACCAAATGTGAGCCACCGGCGCCGCCAGCTCAATGTGCCCCATACGATCGCGACGCACCTTCGAAAGCGTAACTTCAACACCACACTTTTCGCAAATGATGCCCTTGTACTTCATGCGCTTGTACTTACCGCACAAGCATTCGTAATCTTTGATCGGTCCAAAGATACGAGCACAGAACAGACCGTCCCGCTCGGGCTTGAACGTACGATAGTTAATCGTCTCAGGCTTCTTGATCTCACCGAAGGACCAGGAGCGGATTTTCTCTGGGCTCGCTATAGAAATCCGGATTTGATCGAAGGACTCCGTACCAGCCGGTTGCCCGAAGATTTTCATTAGTTCATTCATCTGCGCTTCTCCTTGGAACGTCACACTGCGCTAGTGTTGTTCCGCTGTCGTTTTGACCTCTTTGCTAAACCTAAAGCGCCGGTTAACTGGCGCCTCACTCAGAGGCCGCTACGATGATCCGCCACGGCTTAACTCAACATCTAGGCAAAGGGACCGCATTTCCTTAACCAAGACATTGAACGATTCTGGAATTCCAGCTTCAAAGGTGTCGTCACCCCGAACAATGGACTCATACACTTTGGTCCGGCCAGAAACGTCATCGGACTTAACCGTCAACATTTCCTGCAACGTATACGCTGCACCGTAGGCTTCTAAGGCCCAGACCTCCATCTCACCGAAGCGTTGCCCACCAAACTGAGCCTTACCGCCGAGCGGCTGCTGAGTAACCAGTGAGTACGGTCCGATTGAACGTGCGTGAATTTTATCATCAACCAAGTGATGCAGCTTCAACATATAGATGTAGCCAACAGTGACCTTCCGATCGAACGGCTCTCCCGTTTTTCCATCGTGCAAGACCACTTGACCAGAGGTATCCAAACCAGCCTTTTCCAACATGTCCGCAATATCGCTTTCACGCGCACCGTCGAACACTGGCGTCGCAATCGGAACACCATTTCTCATGTTGTTTGTCAGCTCAATCAGCTCGTCTTCCTGCAATGACTGGATGTCTGACTTGTAAGCTTTATCGCCATAGATGTTCTTCATGAACGACCGGATATCCTTATCCGACTTCCCGCTCTTATAAGCTGCCAGAAGCTCACCGATCTGCACACCAAGGCCACGACACGCCCAGCCAAGGTGGGTTTCCAAGATTTGCCCCACGTTCATGCGCGATGGCACGCCCAGAGGATTAAGCACGATATCGGCCTGCGTTCCGTCCTCAAGGTAAGGCATGTCCTCAATCGGCATAATCCGAGATATGACACCCTTGTTACCGTGGCGGCCGGCCATCTTATCGCCAGACTGCAACTTGCGTTTCACCGCAACGAAGACCTTAACCATCTTGAGCACACCAGGCGGCAGCTCATCACCGCGCTGGAGTTTTTCAACCTTGTCGTCAAAGCGCTGATCAATAACGGCAACACTATTTTCGAACGACTTCTTGATCTCTTCAACGTCAGACATGACTTGGTCATTGGCGACAACAATCTGACGCCACTGACCAGGTGTAAGGCTAGCCAGAGTTTCTTCCGTCACCATCTTGCCAGCTTCAACACCCTTAGGTCCTGAGACGATCTTGCGATTGAGGATCAGCTCTTTGAACCGCTCATTCAATGACCGCTCTAGAATAGCTTTCTCGTCATCCCGGTCCTTGACCAGCTGTTCAATTTCCATGCGCTCGATTGCCAAAGCACGCTCATCTTTATCAATCCCGCGACGGTTAAAGACGCGCACTTCAACAACGGTACCTGTAGCGCCCGGCGGCACTTTAAGCGAAGTGTCACGAACGTCAGAGGCTTTCTCACCAAAGATCGCGCGCAACAGCTTTTCTTCCGGCGTTACCGGACTTTCCCCTTTTGGAGTCACTTTGCCGACTAGGATGTCACCGGCAGCCACTTCCGCACCGACGTAAACAATGCCCGCCTCATCGAGATTGCCCATGGCTTCTTCACCGACGTTCGGGATATCGCGCGTGATTTCTTCCTGACCCAGCTTGGTATCGCGGGCCATGATCTCAAATTCTTCAATATGGATAGACGTAAACACGTCATCACGAACGATACGTTCGGAGATCAAAATCGAATCTTCGAAGTTGTATCCACTCCAGGGCATAAACGCGACAAGCACGTTGCGACCTAACGCCAATTCACCGAGTTGAGTTGACGGACCATCAGCAATGATGTCGCCTTTGACGACGATATCACCGACCTTCACCAGCGGACGCTGATTGATGCAGGTGTTTTGATTGGATCTTTGGAATTTCTGCAAGCGATAGATGTCAACGCCAGGCGCAGAAGATGAAGTATCCTCGGTCGCTCTCACAACGATACGTGTTGCGTCAATTTGCTGCACAACACCTGAACGCCTTGCCGTAACAGATGCACCGGAGTCCTGGGCAACGACATCTTCAATGCCAGTTCCAACCAAGGGCGCTTCAGCACGAAGCAACGGCACGGCTTGCCGCTGCATGTTTGAGCCCATTAGTGCGCGGTTGGCGTCATCGTTTTCCAGGAACGGGATAAGAGCCGCCGCGACAGAAACCAGCTGCTTTGGAGAAACGTCCATGTAGTCGATTTCTTCGGGTGGGATCATCACGAAGTCGCCGGCCTTACGGCAATTGATGAGGTCGTCTTCGAACTTGCCATTCTTATCATTGATTGGCTCGTTCGCCTGAGCGATCTGGTAACGCCCCTCTTCCATGGCTGACAGGTAGACGACGTCGTTCGTTACCTTGCCGTTTGAAACTTTGCGATACGGGCTCTCGATGAAGCCATATTTATTGACCCGCGCGAATGTCGCGAGACTATTGATAAGCCCAATGTTCGGACCTTCAGGTGTCTCAATCGGGCAAATTCGGCCATAGTGAGTGGGGTGAACATCACGGACTTCAAAGCCGGCACGCTCACGGGTCAAACCGCCTGGGCCAAGAGCCGACAAGCGACGCTTATGCGTAATTTCCGAAAGCGGGTTTGTCTGATCCATAAACTGTGACAACTGCGAAGAGCCAAAGAACTCACGCACGGCTGCTGCAGCAGGCTTCGCATTAATTAAATCATGCGGCATCACAGTATCGATTTCGACTGAGCTCATACGCTCGCGAATGGCGCGCTCCATGCGCAGCAAACCAACGCGATACTGGTTCTCCATAAGTTCACCGACGGACCGCACCCGGCGGTTACCAAGGTGATCAATATCGTCGATCTCGCCGCGTCCATCTTTAAGACCAACTAAGACCTTAACGATGTTGAGAATATCCGCTTTACGCAGGACACGCGTGGTATCAGGCACATCCTTGTTATTGAATTCAAGGCGTGCGTTCATCTTGACGCGGCCAACAGCAGACAAATCATAACGCTCGGAGTCGAAGAACAAGCTGCGATACATCGCAGATGCCGTGTCCAGAATCGGCGGCTCACCTGGTCGCATCACACGATAGATATCGGTCAGAGCCTCTTCGCGACTGGTATTCTTATCGAGCGCGAGTGTGTTGCGAATATACGGCCCGACATTGACCCCGTCGATCGCAAGCACGTCGATAGACGTGACTTTCTGCTCCAACAATGCCTCAAGAATTTCTTCGGTGATTTCGCCGGCTGCTTCGACGTGGATTTCGCCGGTTTCTAGATCAACGATGTCGTTAGCAACAAACTTACCCAGCAATTCTTCGGTCGAGATGCGAAGTTCTTTAACACCATCTTTCTCAAGCTTGGCGGCAACACGCGTTGAGAGCTTGGCTCCGGCTTCAACTTTGACCCGACCGCTCTTGGCGTCGACCAGATCGAACGAAAGCTTCATGCCTTTCATGCGCTCGGCATCGAATTTTGTCTTCCACCCCTTTTTGTCGTGGGTGTACGTTACTGTGTCGTAGAAATAGTCGAGGATCTCTTCTGAGCTCATGCCCTTGATTTCATGAGCGTCGATTGTCTTGCCTTGTTTGACGCGTTTGGCCCGCAGTTCTTCCGCCTCAAGGCTATCCAGCGCGTAAAGCAGAGTTGTAACCGGCAACTTACGACGCCGATCGATACGCACGTATACGAGATCTTTGGCATCAAATTCAAAGTCGAGCCATGAACCACGATACGGAATAACGCGCGCCGCAAAAAGATACTTGCCAGAGGAATGGGTCTTGCCGCGATCGTGATCAAAGAACACACCCGGTGAACGGTGCATCTGAGAAACGATAACCCGTTCCGTGCCATTGATAATGAACGTGCCATTTTCCGTCATCAGGGGCATGTCGCCCATGTACACGTCTTGCTCTTTAATGTCGCGAACCGAGCGGGCGCCGGTTTCTTCGTCGATGTCCCACACAACCAAACGCAGAGTAACCTTCAGGGGCGCCGAGAACGTAAGGCCGCGTTGACGGCATTCGTCAACGTCATATTTTGGCTGTTCGAGCTCGTACGAAACGAACTCAAGCTCGCCTTTGCCGCTGAAATCCTTAATCGGAAAAACCGACTTAAAGACTTCCTGGAGACCGGAAACTTCACGCTCTTCAGCAGAAGCACCGACGCGCAAGAACGTGTCGTAGGAACTCTTCTGAACCTCGATCAAATTCGGCATGGTTGCCACGGACGGAATCCGTCCGAAATTCTTACGGATCCACTTACGACCGGTGAACGACTTCGACATGAGAGATCCTCACTTCCTAACGTTTGAGCTGCCACCCAAAGTGGCTAAACCAAACGGATTACGCACAGACGCAAAACACGATGGCGACAGAGGTTGAAACAACCCCTCTCGTCATCGAACTTGCGAGACGAATGGCCGCAAAACTGCGACCTGGCATAGGTGAACGAGACGGCACCCTATGGTGCCATCTCGCAAACCCGTATTTACAGATCGAGCCTGAATTACTTGAGCTCCGCCTTAGCGCCGGCCTCTTCAAGCTTCTTCTTGATCTCTTCAGCTTCGTCCTTGGGCACACCTTCCTTAACAGGCTTAGGTGCACCTTCAACAAGGTCCTTCGCTTCCTTCAGGCCGAGACCTGTGATCGCGCGGACTTCTTTAATCACGTTGATTTTCTTGTCACCGACTTCAGCCAGAATAACGTCAAAGTCAGTCTTGGCCTCTTCAGCTTCACCACCACCAGCGGCACCGCCAGCAGCAGCGACAGCGACAGGAGCCGCTGCGGAAACACCCCACTTTTCTTCAAGCAGCTTTGAAAGTTCAGCAGCTTCAAGAACAGTCAGGTTAGATAGGTCGTCTACGAGTTTTTCTAAATCAGCCATTGATTGGCACTCCAATTGGGTTCGAACGATTTTCGTTACGGATCAGCGTCAAGCGGCTTCGCCCTGCTGGGCCTTGGCATTGAGAACACGAGCCAACTGACCGGCGGGGGCTTGAAGCACCCCGGCAACCCGTGTGGCTGGCGTGGAAATCATTCCGACGATCTTGGCACGGAGTTCATCCAAGGACGGTAGCTTGGCCAAAGCGCCGACTTGCGCGATGTCCATAACCTCTCCATCCAAAGATCCGCCCAGAATCACCAGATTCTCATTGTCTTTGGCAAAGTTCGCACACACTTTTGCGGCTGCCACTGGATCCTCGGAATACGCTATTGCCGTAGGGCCAGTGAAAAGATCGCTCAAGTTCTCGAACTTAGTTCCTGCAAGGGCAAGACGCGTGAGCCGATTTTTGGTGACACGGAATCCAGCCCCTGCCTCACGCGCTCTACCCCGAAGGTCCTCTAGTTCTTTGACAGACAACCCTTTGTAGTGGGTGACTGCAACGAACGTTTGGTCCTGGATTAGTGCGTTGAGAGAGGAAATCAGATCCTGTTTTTGCTCTCGGTTCACATCCGTCTCCGCTACGTTGGCTCTTTGCAGCACATGCTGCGCCGAACCAATTGCACTTTGATGCCGGCCAACTAACTCGCAAGGCCGACACCGCTCATGTCCTGCCCAGAAGTGCCGATCCGCCGATGGCTCAAAATCGAACCAAAACGGCCGTCCACTCCCGTCTGTGATGGCGGCTCTTAGCCATTAAGTTTCCTGGCGAACCAGAAAACACCCTCAGTCTCGGACAGGTACGAAACCCGAAGGTTCCGCCTTCCAACTTGATCCCTAGGGAGCCAAGCCGGAAGCCTCATCCGTTAGCCAGCAGATGCTTCGCTAACGGTAACTTTGACGCCCGGCCCCATTGTGGAACTAAGCGAAATTTTCTTCATGTACGCGCCCTTAACACCGGTTGGCTTAGCCTTAAGAATGGCTCCCAAAAAGGCGCGTACGTTTTCATTCAATTGCTGCTCAGTAAAACTGGCCTTGCCGACACCAGCATGCACGATGCCGGCCTTTTCAGCACGAAACTGAACTTCACCGGCTTTGGCGTTTTTGACAGCCGTCTCCACATCAGGCGTAACCGTGCCGAGTTTCGGGTTAGGCATCAAACCGCGCGGCCCTAGAACTTTGCCGAGCTTCCCGACGACACCCATCATATCGGGCGTCGCAATCACGCGGTCGAAGTTCATTTCACCAGCTTGAATTTTTTCTGCGAGATCGTCCGCTCCGACAAGATCTGCGCCGGCGGCAGTCGCGGCTTCAGCCTTGTCGCCCTTCGCAAACACGGCCACGCGCATGCTTTTGCCCGTGCCATGAGGCAGTGCAACAACACCGCGGATGTTCTGGTCTGAATGGCGCGGATCAACACCAAGATTCAACGACACTTCTATGGTTTCATCGAATTTGGCAACGGCCCGGGCCTTAATCATTTTTACGGCATCATCGACGGAGTAAGAGGCATTGCGATCAATACCTTCATATCCGGCGGTCATGCGTTTTCCTTTTTTAGCCATAATCTTTACCCCACCACTTCGAGACCAATGGAGCGGGCCGAACCTTCGACCTGCAACACTGCAGCCTCTATTGTTGCGCAGTTAAGATCCGGCATCTTCTGCTCGGCGATCTCTTTAACCTGTGCTTTCGTGACTGTTCCGGCGACTTCTCGTCCGGGCGTCCCGCCACCTTTCTTTTTCTTGGATGCTTTGATCAAGAAATAGCTGGTCGGGGGCGTTTTCGTTTCAAACGTGAAAGAGCGATCTGCATACACAGTGATGGTCGTAGGGATGGGCACACCCTGCTCCATCTGCTGCGTCGCCGCGTTAAACGCTTTACAGAATTCCATAATATTGACGCCGCGTTGACCAAGCGCCGGCCCCACAGGGGGAGACGGGTTGGCTTGTCCGGCGGCAATCTGCAACTTGATATAGCCGTCTATCTTCTTTGCCATGTTTCACCTCAGCAGTTGCGCCGATTAACCCTCCGACGCGCCGGGTCCGCGGTACGGTTCTCCGAGGACTTTCGGAGACCACCTCCCGCAGAAAACCTATAGTTTCTCGACTTGACTGTACTCCAGCTCCACTGGCGTCGAGCGGCCAAAAATGGAGACAGAAACCTTGAGTCTTGCTTTCTCTTCGTCGATATCCTCGACGAAACCATTGAATGACGAGAACGGGCCGTCGCTGACCCGTACTTGTTCGCCAATTTCGAACACCACCGACGGTTTTGGCCGGTCGATCCCTTCCTGAACCTGGCGCATAATTTGCTCAGCCTCAGCCTGAGAAATCGGCGAAGGCCTACCTTGCCCGCCCAGAAATCCAGTAACTTTCGGTTGATTCTGAACCAAGTGCCATGACTCGTCGGTGAGATCCATCTTGATCAAAACGTAACCAGGGAAGAACTTGCGCTCTGCGTTAACTTTCGCTCCGCGGCGCATCTCCACTACTTCTTCGATCGGGACCAAAACTTCTTCAATCTTGTCCGCCATATCCTGCTGCGCGGCCTGCTCGCAGATCGACTGAGCAACCTTGCTCTCGAAACCGGAGTAAACGTGCAAAACATACCACTTAGCCGACATCGTGACCGCCCCTTAACCAAACAACCAAGAGACGCCGAGACTTAGGATCTTGTCTACGATCAGGAAGAAGACTGCAAATATGGTGCAAAAAATGAACACCAAGAGGACGGAGATCGACGCTTCGCGGCGAGCAGGCCATGTCACTTTGGACATCTCCTGCCGGACTTGCCGAACAAACTGACCTGGTGTCGTTTTTGCCATCGTCTTCTAAAATCCGACCTAACTAAGCCAAAGCCTCAAGCATTTCTGCCTAAAACAAGCGCTCCAGGTGCTGTCTGCAAAATACCGTCTAATACACTTCATCTTAGGCCTAGGCTGGCATCTTTAAGGTGGCAGGGGTGATAGGACTCGAACCTACAGCCCCCGGTTTTGGAGACCGGTGCTCTACCAATTGAGCTACACCCCTATAAAGTGGCCGCCCTTAGAAACCGGTGCCATCCACGTTTAACCCAAGTGGAATCCACCGCCGAATTTGCCTAATGCCTTGATAAAGTTGACGTAATTTAGCTTTGACCGTCGCCCTGGACGCAAAAAAATAGGTCCGGTCGACACAGATGCGCCGACCGGATGGCGGTCTATAGCGCGCCCAGGCCAAGGAAATCAAGGCTTTTTAAAGATTTCCTTGGCCTGGGCGCGCTGATATCCGAAGCGCCTATTCGATAATTTTAGCGACGACGCCGGCACCGACGGTGCGACCACCTTCACGGATGGCGAAGCGAAGCCCGTCATCCATAGCAATCGGCGCAATCAGGTTAACCTGCATGGAGATATTATCCCCAGGCATAACCATCTCCGTGCCGTCCGGAAGCTCAATCGTCCCCGTCACGTCCGTCGTACGGAAGTAAAACTGCGGACGGTAGTTCGAGAAGAATGGCGTATGACGCCCACCCTCATCCTTGTTCAGGATGTAGCACTCACACTCAAACTTCGTGTGCGGCGTGATCGATCCCGGAGCGGCCAAAACCTGACCACGCTCAACTTCTTCACGCTTCGTGCCACGCAGCAGGCAACCAACGTTATCGCCGGCTTCCCCAGTGTCCAGAAGCTTACGGAACATCTCAACGCCCGTGCAGGTCGTCTTCTGAGTATCCTTAATGCCGACGATCTCAATCTCGTCACCGACATTAACAACACCGCGCTCAATACGACCCGTAACAACCGTGCCACGACCAGAGATCGAGAACACATCTTCAATTGGCATCAGGAACGGCTGATCCTTAGGACGATCAGGCTGCGGGATGTCCTTATCAACCGCGGCCATCAGCTCCAGGATCGACTTCGCGCCGATCTCTTCATCACGGCTTTCAAGGGCGGCTAGAGCCGAACCCTTAATGATCGAGATATCGTCGCCGGGGAACTCATAGGAACTCAAAAGCTCACGAAGTTCCATCTCGACAAGTTCAAGAAGCTCTTCGTCGTCAACTTGGTCGACCTTGTTCATGTAGACTACAAGCGCCGGTACACCAACCTGACGGGCCAGAAGGATATGCTCGCGGGTCTGTGGCATCGGGCCATCAGCGGCGTTAACCACCAATATAGCGCCATCCATCTGCGCCGCACCCGTGATCATGTTCTTCACGTAGTCAGCGTGGCCCGGGCAATCAACGTGCGCGTAGTGACGGCCTTCCGTCTCATACTCAACGTGAGACGTCGAAATCGTTATCCCACGCTCCCGTTCTTCAGGCGCCTTGTCAATCTGATCAAACGCCGTGAATTCAGCGCCACCAGCTTCCGCCAGAACCTTCGTAATCGCTGCCGTCAACGTCGTCTTACCATGGTCAACGTGACCAATCGTTCCGATGTTGCAATGCGGCTTCGTACGCTCAAATTTTTCCTTCGACATGGCTTTCTCTCACCTCTTACGGGTTCACCACTGAACCCTTTGTATGATCCGGCTCCGACGCGGCGCGCCGACGGCTGGCAGCAATTGGAGCGGGTGGACGGAATCGAACCGACATAACTAGCTTGGAAGGCTAGGGCTCTACCGTTGAGCTACACCCGCATAGTTTACCGCAGCGCCAACAGGCCCAGGAGCGAATGGTGGAGGGGGTAGGATTCGAACCTACGTACGCTATGCGGCCAGATTTACAGTCTGGTGCCTTTAACCACTCGGCCACCCCTCCGAACACCAAGGGCTGCCTTGGCTGCGGGGGCATCCACGTATGAAGTTTGCCAGTTGTTGTCAACTTTAAAACCTTGACCCGGATAGAGAAGTGTCCGATGCGAACATTATGGCACGCACGCATCAGACAAAAAGTGGCAAGACCCACCGCCGCGGCGGAGGAAACAAATCGCAAGTTTCCCGTGGGCCCCACCGCAAATCTCCAGCCAAAGACGGCTCAGGTTCCGGCCTCTGGCTTTACGGGTTACACGCTGTTGAAACGGCGCTGGCTAATCCGGATCGCCGCATCAACCGCTTACTCGCAACCCCTGAGGCGGCTGAGAAACTGGTGGCTAAAGGTCTATCTCGAGATCGCTTAAGCCTCATTGAACCGGCAGACCGCAGCGCCATAGACGCCATACTCGGCGCCGACAAAGTCCACCAGGGCATTGCCCTTAAGGCACAACCATTGCCGGCTATGGATATTCATGATGCCCTTGCCAACCTCGCCTCAGACGACCCCGCTATCGTTGTTGCGCTTGACCACGTAACTGACCCCCACAACGTTGGCGCCATATTAAGGTCTGCCAGTGCATTTGGCGTTCGCGCCGTCCTTACCACCAAACACAACGCCCCTGAAGAAACCGGTGTCCTGGCCAAATCCGCCTCTGGAGCGCTTGAGAATGTGCCCATCGTGAGAGTGACGAACCTGGGACGGTCGATTAAGGACTGTCAAGATTTGGGCTTCTGGGCTGTCGGTCTGGACGCCTCGGGAACAGAAGACCTGGACCGCATGGATATGCCCACACGGTGTGTTTTGGTTCTTGGCGCCGAAGGTGAAGGCCTGAGACCCGGCATCCGCAGTGCCTGCGACTTCATGGCCCGCCTCCCCATGACCGGTCAGATGGAGAGCTTGAACGTGTCTAACGCGGCGGCTGTTTCAATGTTCGAATGGATGCGCCAACAGCGCGCCAAATAACATGCCTCATTTGCGAAAACCTCTACTTGCCCTTTTTCGATGCGCACAATAATGTCGCGCCGTTTTTGACATATAGTCATGCTTTGTAGCGATTAGCCGGAATAGCTCAGTTGGTAGAGCACCTGATTTGTAATCAGGGGGTCACGGGTTCGAATCCTGTTTCCGGCACCATTCCATCTCAAAAGGCCGAACATGACCGCCCCTCAAGCAATCTTGAGTTTTCTCACACACAACGGCTGGATGATTGCGGCAGCGCTGTGCACCGTCGGCTACCTGGTTATCCTGACCATAATGGTACGCAAGATATTTAGGGATCGCGCATTGCCTGAGGCAGAGCGCCCGGGCCCTCGCCCGCTGTTTTATCTGGGTCAGGCATACCTTGCATTTGTGTGGCCAATTCCGCTGTTCATGATCTTGGAGGCTTTTGACCTATTGATCCCGGCCTCTTAGGAGGCCTTTCCGCCCAACAGGTGATCCAATTCAGACGGCTTGATTAGCTCGAGCGATATGGCCTCTAGACGGCGAAGCGGTATCAAAAGAGAATAGACGCTAGAGAACTAAACCTTAGGGTGCCCCCTATTCCCATGATCGCAAATACGTCAAATGAATCCAGCCGTATTCTCGTGGTCGAGGATGATGTTGTCGCGCGGGAGACTCTCGACGCCCTCCTAAGCAAAGAAGGATGGCAGATCGATACCGCTGGAGACGGCACCGAAATGCGGTCTGCGCTCAATAAAAACATTCCTTCGATCGTACTGATGGACGTTCATCTGCCTGGCGAAGACGGTTTTGAACTGACGCGATATCTGCGGGACCACTACGAACTCGGCATTATCATGTTAACGGCGAAGAGTGACTTGATCGACAGAGTCGTTGGCCTTGAGATCGGCGCAGACGATTACATAACGAAGCCGTATCAACCACGAGAGCTTCTGGCCCGTATCAAAAGCTTGTTTCGCCGCATCGAGGTCAACGCCGCAAACGATGCAATAGCGTCAGCCACTGATGCACCCACCGTTCCAGTCAGCCAGTTTCGTTTCTCGGGCTGCGTGCTAGACGGCGAGCGCAGAAAACTGGTCGGACCCAACGGTGATTTGCTGGATCTCACTACCAGTGAACTGAGTTTGCTTGGCGCTTTCGTACAGAATCCGCACGCGGCGCTAAGCCGCGCCGACCTGATGCAGTTGGTTTATCATCGAGAGTGGAACTCAACGGACCGCAGCATTGGTGTGTTGGCCGCTAAAGTCCGCAGGAAACTTGAGGGCGTGACGGGCGATGCGTCACTTATTCGATCAGTGCGCGGCGTTGGTTATGAACTCGCCGCTACTGTTGAAAGAATTTAACCGCAGTAATGAGCCCTAGACCACAGGCCGATTGTGGTGGTGCAAAAAAACCCTCAGTCCGTTAGAACCGAGGGTTAGATTTTGTAATGTATACTGCGCCCTAGAAGCGGAAGAACGGCTGGAGCACCTTAGCAATCATACCCGTTGGCTGAAGTTCTCCCTCTGTGACAACCAAGCACAGACACTCCTCACCTGCGTCAGCAACCGGTTGATGCACTAAGCCATCGTCCGCGGCTTCAACATCACCACGCTGATAATTGCCTGTGGCATCCGTATAGCCACCAGCCAAAACCATAGTCATTTCATTGCCGCTATGGCCGTGCATTGGAACCTTGGTCCCTGGCGCGATACGCAGAAGACCAACCTTCGGACCCCTCGCTTCCGTTTTTATTGCCGTGTAATGAACACCGGGCCCAAGCCACCGCCATGACAAAGACGGAATAGAACCAGGTAAATAATCTTTGAGCGGGCGAGGAACGGAAACACTTTCGGCTTCTTCACCAACTGTCTCTAGAGCAATGCGGGGCGCCTCTTCTGTTTCATCCAAACGGGCCAGAACAGCGTCTAAGGAACCGGCATCAATATCTGCGGTTCCGGAATTTTCGAATAGTTCACCGCCCATGCCCTCAGCTTTCGCAACAACAGCGCGACATGCCGGACAAAGCGACAGGTGCGTCGCGATAAGAATCGAAGACGGTTCATCCAATGATCCTGCAGCGTATGACCACAATAGATCGTCGCTGGGGTGATGACTTGCGTTCATTGCTCTTCTCCCAAAGCCAAGCGCAGACGGCGCATGGCTAGTCTCAATCTCGACTTCACAGTGCCCAACGGCAAATCTAATTCTTCAGCGATTTCGCCGTGAGGTTTGTCCTGATAAAATGACAATCTGATCACCTCGGCCTGTTCCTCAGGCAGTTCGGCGATAGCGGCCTTTATCTTGACCTGGGTTTCGCCCACTTCAACCGCCCTATCAGGCGATGTTTCCGCCTCGGGAACGAATGCTGGATCTTCCGGATCAAAATTCGGCCTTCTTTCTTTGCGAAGCGCATCAATTCGCAGATTACGCGCAACCGTAAAAATCCAGGTCCCAGCGGACGCCTTAGTCGGATCAAACCGGTCAGCCTTACGCCAAACGGAGACCATGGCCTCCTGGCTCAATTCTTCAGCAGAGGCTTGATTTGCGCCCTGGCGCATGAGGTAGGACTTAATACGGGGCGCATAGTGCGCGAAAAGTCTTGAAAATGCGTCTTTGTCGCGGTGCTGCGCGATCAATACCAGGAGCTCAGTCATCACGACTGTGTCTGACGTTGCCGCCGCACCGGATTTTTTAGCGATCACTGCTCGTCTTCCCCGCCGGCTACCCGCCGTCGACCCCTTCATCAAAACCGCAGGGGGCCTAGGAACGTCAAATCGTTCATGGACACCAAACACCAAAGTCTCCCTCAGTTCTCTTCATTAATTATTCTTACGGCTGCCCGAGAAAAATGGATCACCACAAAAATATGGGCCTTTAACGATGAGACCGGTGAACTGACTTCGAATTCCTACCGTACTATCTGTATTCACATGCTAGCCCTTATAGGAGTTAGACAGCTGGGCCTACCGCTAAAAGCTTCGGTGCCGCATTTGAGGGCCAGTAGATACAAGTCTAGGAGAGTTAGAGATTTTAAGGTTCTACAGAAAAACCAATTTTCTCAGTATGTTACGTGCTCGGGGAAACGGCTGAATGTCTGACGGTAGCAAACTTAAAATTGCAATAGTCGGGAGCGGCATTTCGGGATTGTCAGCCGCATGGCTGCTCAATCAAGGCCACGACATCACCGTTTTCGAGAAAGATGAGCGCCTAGGCGGGCACAGCAATACCGTCGATGCCGTGCTTGATGGGCCGGGTGGACGACGCACGGTTCCCATCGACACCGGTTTCATTGTCTACAACGAACGCACCTACCCCAATCTGACCGCCCTATTCAAACACTTAGACATCGCGACCGAAGATAGCGTGATGTCGTTCTCGGCATCCATGAATGCTGGGAAATTCGAGTATTCCGGGGCCGGTTTGACGGGACTCTTGGCTCAAAAGCGAAACCTTGTGCGTCCGCGTTTTTGGAGCATGGTGCTTGATATTCTAAGATTTTATCGCGAATGCGTCATTGATGCCGATCTACCAGAAAATGCCGCTCTGACTCTCGGTGATTATCTTAAGAAGCGCGGATACAGCGACGGGTTTCTACGGGATCACATCTACCCCATGGCCAGCTCAATATGGTCAGCCACGTTTGAAGAAATTCGCGGCTATCCGCTTACAGCTTTTGTTCGTTTCTTTTCCAATCATGGATTACTAGAAACAAAACACAATCGGAGACCGAAATGGCGCACGGTCTCTGGCGGTAGCAAATCGTATGTCGACCGTATTGCAGCCGATTTCTCAAATAGTATTCTTCTAAATTCTGCGGTCGTAGGCGTATCCAGATCGCCCGACAGCGTTTCAGTCGTCACAAACGACGGCGAGAAACGCACCTTCGACCATGTCATTTTTGCATCTCATTCGAATCAGGCATTGGCCATGCTCAACGATCCGTCAGTCGAAGAGCGGACGTTACTTGGGTCTATCCGATACGAATACAATCGAGCTGTTCTTCACACTGACGAGTCACTGATGCCGCGCCGTCGTAGGGCATGGGCCAGTTGGAACTATATATCAGCGGGTCTCAACGATCAGAGCCAATTGGTATGTCTCAGCTATTGGATGAACCTTCTTCAAAATATCGACCAAGAGTATCCGGTGTTTGTCACTCTTAACCCACACCGGGAGCCCGACCCGGCAAAGACAATTCAGTCCTTCGACTATGAGCACCCAATTTTTGACCAAAAAGCTCTAGAGGCCCAAAAGCGGCTTTGGGCGCTACAAGGGTCGAACAGAACCTGGTATTGCGGCGCCTACTTCGGCTACGGCTTTCACGAAGATGGCTTGCAGTCCGGCCTCGCGGTTGCCGAACAATTGGGCGGACTCAAGCGACCATGGACGGTTACCGATGAGTCCGGCCGCATCTGTATGTCCGGCCTCGCCCCCATACCGACAGCAGTGGCAGAGGCGGCGTAGACGAGATGACCAATTTGGTATCTTCCTTGTATGCAGGCGCGGTGATGCATCGGCGAACGCGCCCCAAGAAGCATCGCCTGGCCTATAACGTGTTTGCGTTGCTCGTGGACCTCGATGAATTACCAGACATGCAGGCCACACTGCACGGGTTTGGATACAACCGGTTTTCATTATTGAGCTTTTACAATCGTGATCATGGGCCGGGCACCGATGCACCTCTACGATCTTGGATTGAGGGCATCCTCGCTGAGGCAAACTTATCTATCGACGGCGGACCAATCCGCCTGTTGTGTTACCCGCGTATGCTTGGGTATTCGTTTAATCCCCTCTCGAACTATTTTTGCTACAAGCCAGATGGAACTCTGGTTGCTGTCTTGCATGAAGTTTCGAATACCTTTGGCGAACGCCACTGCTATTTGTTCGACACGAGGAGCGACGATGGCCTTGTCCGCCATTCGGTAAAGAAATGTTTTTATGTCTCGCCATTCATTGAAATGGACATGACATATAATTTCAGAATTCGACCCCCGGCCGACGACATTTCAGTCGCGATCCATGAAACGGATGCGGATGGAACACTGTTGTTCGCGTCGTTCGGCGGCACACGCCGACCTTTGGGAGCTTGGTCGATGGTGAAGGCCTTCTTCACCTACCCTTTGATGACTCTCAAAGTCGTAGGCGGGATTCATTGGGAAGCCGTCAAGCTATGGCGGAAAGGCGTTCCGCTTGTCGCGAGACCAAAGCCGCCGAAAGATCTTGTTACTTATGCATCCCACGAAACCGGTTGACCGAGGAACATATGGCCAATCAATTGAATCAATTCGCAAATTCGCTTAATGCTGCTGACACGCAAGGCAGCGCGCCAACTTTGGTTGGTAAAGTCATTGGGGTCCTAAGCAAGATCTCAATCGGCACCCTGGACCTCACCTTACCCGACGGCTCCAAGCACAGGCTTGGCCCAGGTGGCGCACCTGAAACTGTAATGGTGATCAATCGATGGCGCGCGGTGCGCCGTCTTCTCACTCAAGGTGACATGGGTTTTGTGGAATCTTATTTGGATGGCGATTGGGATAGCCCCGACCCTTCTAAGGTAGTCGAGATAGCTGTGGTCAATCGGCCGTCCGCCAAAACCAATGATCTACAAGGGTTCTGGCACTGGTTTCTTAACCGACTGGGACACCTGCGTCGTTCCAACACCAAGCGGGGCGCTAAACGCAACATTGCGGCCCACTACGATCTGGGCAACGATTTCTACGAGCAATGGCTCGACCCAACTATGACTTACTCGTCGGCCTACTACACCGCAGAAGACCAGCCACTTGACCAAGCCCAAACAGAGAAATACCGCCGCATCGCCAACATGCTTCAGCTCAAACCAGAGCACACAGTTCTTGAGGTTGGATTTGGCTGGGGCGGTTTCGCCGAATTCGCGGTCAAAGAGTACGGCTGCAATGTAACGGGCCTAACCCTGTCTGAAGAGCAACTCAAATTTGCCAGCGAGCGCATGCAAAAAGCAGGGATTTTGGACAAGGTTGATCTGCGATTGCAGGACTATCGGGACGTAGACGGGCAGTATGACCGCATCGCTTCCATAGAAATGTTTGAAGCCGTCGGCGAAGCCAATTGGCCACGTTATTTTGACATGATCCGCGACCGGCTAGCACACGGTGGTGAAGCGGCGTTACAGATCATCACTATTGAAGACGAATTTTATGAGCGATATCGCAGCGGCTCTGATTTTATTCAGCGTTACATTTTTCCAGGTGGAATGTTGCCGTCTGTTGGCGCTCTAACAAACGAAATCGATAGAGCACAACTCAACCTTGCTGATGTCACGACGTTCGGCGAAAGCTATGCGGTTACATTGAAGGAATGGCGCCAAAGATTTCTCGCGGCCTGGACATCAATTGAGCCGCTTGGCTTCGATGAAAGATTCCGTCGCATGTGGGAGATGTATCTCGCATATTGTGAAGGTGGATTCAGGGCGAAATCCATCGACGTCGGACAATTCAAGATCGTTCGCGCATAAGGAACCGCTCAACCTGATTTAAGGCTTACCGATGGCGCCTGCGCCTTCTCTCACCGTTGGCCGTTTAGGGGCTTATGCTGCACCAGCCTTTGCGCTGGCGATGCCGACGATTCCGGCCTTTGTGTATCTGCCGGCTATGTATGCTGAAAGCCTCGGGCTGGCGACAGCAGGTCTGGTCCTGCTGGGCGCCCGCATTGTCGATGTTATCTCAGACCCGCTGATTGGCACCCTAAGTGATCGCCACGAGACCCGCTGGGGCCATCGCAAACCTTGGATTTTTATCGGAGCGATTTTAGCAGGGTTAGCCCTGGTGCGCTTATTTCAACCGCCCAGCGATGTCACAACCTCCTACCTGTTGATTTGGGCGATTGTCCTCTATCTCGGATGGACGCTCATTGCCGTGCCCTACACAGCCTGGGGGGCGGAGTTGAGTGACGATTACAACGAACGCTCACGAATTACGGGCACCCGGGAAGGCCTCACCCTGGTCGGAATTCTGGCGGCCGGTGCTGTTCCTGCCCTCGCAGCCAGTATGGGCTGGTCAGAATCTGAAGGCTTAGCCGCCGTATCATGGCTTGCCATTATTGTCGGAGCGCCGACCATCGCAGTCCTCCTATGGCGCGTACCCGAGCGGCGGATCACTCCAAAACCAACTGCCCACACAGCGATAAGTTGGGAAACGACCAAAAGCGCGATCAATGTCCTCAGCGGCAACAAGCCGTTCGTTCGATTGCTATCTGCCTGGTTTATCAACGGCATCGCCAACGGCATCCCGGCCGCGTTGTTTCTTCTCTATCTTGAGTATGGACTTCATGCAGATGCTGGACAGCGCAGCATTCTTATCCTGGCCTATTTCTTAAGCGGCGTTCTTTCGATTCCTTTCTGGCTGGCGATGAGTAAGAGAATTGGCAAGCACCGAACTTGGTGCTGGGCGATGATGCTGACGTGTGCCGCGTTTATTTGGGTGCCGTTCCTGGCTCCTGGAGACATCGTTTTTTTCGCAATTATCTGTATCGTTACGGGCATGGGCCTTGGTGCGGACTTATCTCTACCCCCGGCCCTTCAGGCCGATGTCATCGACTTCGATCACCTCCGAAGCGGCAGAGCCCGAGCTGGCTTGTTTTTCGCCCTTTGGAGCATGTCGACCAAGCTCGCTCTTGCCTTAGCGGTCGGAATCACCTTCCCGCTCCTGGAGTTTCTTGGGTTCTCCATGGATGGTGACAACACCTTGTCCGCATTGCGGTCATTATCGGTGATCTATGCGGGCGTTCCCGTCGTACTTAAGTTTGTAGCAATCGCGGCGATCTGGTCATTTCCGATTACCCGAGCGCGACAGGAACTTATTCAAAGGCGCCTAGAACAGCGCAACGAGCGGCGAGCGTAGGAGGCAGACATGGTCCGAAGAGTTCTGCTGGCGAGCCTAGTGATACTTGGACTGACAGGGTGCAGTGGAGCCATGAAACCGGAAGATTTCGAAGGCAGAGAACCTCGCTTCGTTTTAGAGGATTTCTTTGAAGGCAAAACGAAAGCTTGGGGCATGTTCCACAATAGGTTCGGGAATTTGCGTCGAGAGTTTGAGGTCGACATCACCGGCACTTGGGACGGCACCACCCTCACGCTCGATGAAGAGTTTGACTATGCCGACGGTGAACAGGACCGCCGGATCTGGACTATCCGCAAGATTGACGACAACACATATACAGGCACAGCAGACGACGTTATCGGCACGGCGTTGGGACGTACATACGGCAACGCGCTAAGCTGGACTTACGACATGGACCTTAAAGTCGGAGACGGATCGTGGCGGGTGAAATTCGACGATTGGATGTTTCTGCAACCAGGCGGCGTTCTTCTCAACCGTGCCTCCGTATCAAAGTGGGGGGTTGAGCTTGGGGTTGTAACATTATCATTCTCGCGGGCTGAGTTTGAAAATGATGTGGCACTGCTCAATGTGCAGCAACGCGCCGCCGAATAAACCTTAGTATCGCCCCGACAACGGGAATTCGCTCGTAGAACTGAGCCGCGGCATCCCAATAATCGATGTGAGAAACAACCCGGCCGTCTGCGGCAAACTGCAGTTCAGACATGCCCTGAATGATCCATGGATCCTTCCCTAACGCCTTAACAGTGCCTTGACTGGTCCACCGCATGAAGCAGGTATCGCCATCATAGGCGCAATTTCGCACTTCAAACTTAATGTCCGGAGCGGCCCTAAACATCGCATCCAACAGCGCTGTATATGCACTCAATCCGACGACGTCGTTGAACGGGTCTTTGAATCGAACGTCGTCGTGCACTACAGAATTCAGGTTGGACACCGTCTCAGGGGATAGCGCCTCATAGAACTGCACATAGGCGACGGCTGGGTGCTCCTCGGACATCGTTATTCTCTCTCCCGCACTGCGTGTCAGACCTTCGTCATTTTTTTAACGATAGGAAAGTAGAGCCAATAGGGTAGCAGTCTAAGAAACTTCAAAATCAAAACGAACGGAGTAGGAAAAGAAATTTCGAATTTCTTTTTTGCCATTCCAAAAAACAAAGCGCGCGCCGCGTCCTCCGGCTCCATCAAAAACGGCATCGGAAATTCGTTTTGGTCCGTCAGAGGTGTTCTTACAAACCCTGGGTTAATCACTGAAATCGTAACGCCCAATGCATCAAGCTGAGTCTTGAGTGATTCGCACATATTTATCAACGCCGCTTTAGTCGCACCGTAGGCCGCTGCTTCCGGTAGGCCGCTGTATCCCGCAACAGAAGCGACAATCGCCACATGCCCAGCTTTGCGATCTATGAGAGTCGGCAAGACCGCATCTAGGCCGTTGACGGAGCCCATATAGTTCACTTCCATCAGTGTTCTAAAGGGTTGAACAGAGAACTCGGTTGGCGTCGTAGGTGCGTGCGTTCCCGCGTTAAATATAATCTGATCTATACGGCCTAGATCAGCCTCAATAGCTTTGAACACGCGCTTTGTCGCGTCATGGTCGGTAACATCGAGAGGGTACCCAACGATCTGACCTGGCAGCCCGGCATCGGACGACTCTTTGACCAAATCAGATAAATCGCTTTCGGTTCGAGCGCTAACAGCGACAGACCACCCTTGTGTGGCATATTCCATGGCGACGGCTTTGCCGATGCCTTTACCGGCACCAGTAATCCATAGAACTTGCCCCACTAGCGTGCGGCCGAGATCTGATCTTGGGAGCCTGACAAACCACACTCTCGGCACACGTAGCGTAGGGTCTCACCCTTCAAGGTGGTGAAATTCATTCCCACCCAGCGGCCATCACGATCATACCAAACGATGACGTTCTTAAGCTCGCCGGTGTACTCAAATTTCTCGGCGTCAACGGGCCCATTTTTGCGTGTATCAACGGCTTCGATTCCCTGTCGCAGAATATCGACCTTGGTGATCATGCCGTTCAACGTGTCAAGCACAACGTCGGAGTCAACCGCGCCAACGTTCCAATGGTTCGTCGGGTAAATCCAAGTATCTGAAACAAAGCTTCCTTTATAACCGGTCGAATAGAATCGCCCCGAGTCATCCAGGTAAGCGTCGACGGACGATTTATTTCCGTTGTCATTAATATCCGCCTTTACGGACTGAAAAACACCGTCTTTCCATACACCGTCGGCATGGAATTCATATTTGTACGCAGTGACAAAAAGTACTTTAACTTTGAGTTTGAAATGACTTTCCACTTTGAGCAGATCACCATCTCTCTCAAATTTTACTTTGTGACGCCCGACCCGAGATCCTTTGCGGTAAACATCGAACTCTAACCCGTTAGGGTACAATTCGAATGGATCAACGTTGGACCGTGGCTGGGGTTCATGAACCTCAACTTCGATCGGGACGACCGACTCCGATGGCTCATCAACAGCGCCTTCCAAAGTCTGAGACAACGCGCCTGGACCGCTGGCCAACCATATAAGGCCAGCCATCAACGCTATCCATATCAAGACCGCCCACATTCGTGACGGTGGTTTTTTCTCATCCATAAGCATGATCGGACCAAACTCCTCAGTGACTAGGTGACTGCTGCATTTCTTACGTGCCCCGAACAGCAGTAGATGCCCGTCTAACGAATCCGTAATCCGCTCCCTTATTCCCCGATATCAAGCTCTTCATATACCGGAACTCGCGTCCGAACACGATAGTTCCTGACCGACTCCGATACGACCGCGATTTCGCTGACTTCCAAAATAAAGATCGCCGGCGCCAGATCGCGATAACTGCGCGATAGCGCCTGAAGCCGGTTGAGCCGTTCGTCCTCATTGAAAATAATGCCTGTTTCATGGAGCAATGGCATCAGAGCCTCATGGCAAAAAAAAGGCATTGGCTTGGCACAGGAATAGTATTCCATGGGTCGGATGACGTCGTAGTAGGGCTCGCTATTCCACGCCAGGCTGAAAAGATCGGCCTCAAATGTCCCTGTCGTATACTTCCGAATCCAGTCGGAAAACACGATAGCGCGGAGCTCCACGTCAACGCCGATATCGCGCAAGCCCGACGCCGTTAGTTGGAATATTAGGCTCGCATCGGCATTCCCGGCCACAACGGCTTCCGCAGTAATTTTGAATCCGTTTGGATATCCAGCCTCCGCCAGCAACGCCTTCGCTTGCTCAAGATCGTGTGGGAACGGCGTCAAATCAGGATCATAGCCGAACGTGAGCGAAGTGCCTGGCTGGCTAGCCGGCTTTTGTGTTCCGTGGAGCACGGCATCTGAAATCGCAACGCGATCAACAGCCAAGTTTAGAGCCTGACGAACACGAACGTCTTTCAGCGCCTCTACTTTTGTGCCCTCTAAATTGAACGCGAACGACAACAATTGAGCCGTGGGAGTAACCACAGTTCTAAAGCCGCGCTCTTCCAGATCTCGAGCCGCATCAGGAGAAAGCGTTGTTGTCAGATCCACTTGCCCGGACTGCAAAGCCTGGATCAACGCGGTTTCATCAGGGATCTGATAGAATAAAATGCGGTCGATCTTCGGCGCACGCCATGACTGACGATTGGCGACTACTTCCGCCGCACCACCTTTGTTCCATGTGGACAAACGAAACGGACCAGTTCCGGCGGGTGTCTGTGCAAACGCCTCACGGCCAAGCTCTGACCAAGCCTTAGGGGCCACCATCAACACTGCTGTCAGGCGCTTAGGCAGAATAGCGTCCGGAACTTTCGTGATTACATCGAGTGTCAAGTCGTCCACGACGTCTACCGAAGCGATACCACGAACTTCAGACGCGACTAAATGAGCCCTCCCCTCGTCGCTTCCCAGCCATTCCAACACCGACGCCGCGGCGGCAGCGTTAAAGGGCTCACCGTTTGAGAAGGACACGTCGTCGCGCAAAATAAAGCGCCAGCGTGTCGGCTCCACGGCTTCCCATGATAAAGCCAAAGCTGGCTCAAGCTCACCTTTTTCATTCGTACGAATCAACGGATCGAACAAAGCGAACCACATCAGGGCACTTGGTAAGCCGTTTGCCATGTAGGGGTTACCGAGCGCGGGGGGATGTGAGATCACCGGCATACGCAAAGTTTTTTCTACGGCGAGAACTGCTGTCGCCATTGCGCCAAGAGCAATAAAACCACTAACAATGAACTTAGAAAATCGACCCATGCCCAGCCCGGCAGACAATGAAACCTATACGGCCAGTATACGATGAGCGGCCATTAAGTCACAGGAGGCTCCAATGCCGACAACTGATCTTCATCCGCGCGCGACCGCCGTACTCAACTTTTGGTTCGGCGCACCAGGGTCTCCAGAGCACGGCACCAACCGGGCTGAATGGTTTAAAAAAGACGATGCGTTTGATCAGATGATTATCGAACGACATATGTCCGATTATGAAAAGGCAGCCGCAGGAGGGCACGACGACTGGGCACAGACCGCACGAGGTTCGTTGGCTCTCTTAGTTCTTCTAGATCAATTTCCGCGCAACATGTTTCGTAACGACGCAAAATCTTTCGCAACGGACGACAAGGCGCTGCAAATCGCTTGCGCCATGGTGGATCGCGGCGATGACAAAGGCTTTTCAAAAGACGAACAATTTTTCGTCTACCTGCCATTCGAACATGCCGAAGATATCGCAATGCAAGAACGGTGCCTAAAACTCACTGCAGCAATGCCACAGGGCAAGGCAGAAAACAGCCCCTACCATTGGGCTAAGCAGCATCACGATGTTATCGCCCAGTTCGGACGCTTTCCACATCGGAACAGCGTACTTGGGCGCATTAACACGCCAGAAGAAGATGCGTACTTAAATAAACCCGGTGCAGGATTCTAATTCTCAGCCGCCCGGGCGTTTGGACATTTAGTCCTCGGCTGGGAGCGGTGTCATAGACAGGTCAACTTTCAGTCCCAGCTGCCTAATCATGGCAATGCTATCGTTGTTGCCCCAACGTTCGATGACTTTGCCATTCTTAAAACGGTACGTGTCAGTTGCTGAGGTTTCGTAGCGCCTGCCGTTGGGGGGGGTTACCCTCCATCTCACCGGTTACGCGCGTCCCCTTCATGGTTACTCGTGCAACGACAAGGTCTCCCTGACAGATAATCAGATCATTGATCAATCGGCGATCAGGAGATGCGACTTTTGAATGTTCCCATATACGACTCATATGCGCCGGGTCTCGAACTGCCGTTCCCAGCCCGCCGCCATCGACGTTGTGGCTTACGAATTCGTCGGCGTAGTACTCAGCCGCTCGCTCACTTTGCCGCTCGTTGAATAGAATTCGCGTCATCTCAAGATAGGTGTTGAGGTTATTTTCATGCCCATCGCACACGATTTCAGTTGCAACAACAGGACCAGACGCAAGTAATGCGAAAGCAATTACCGATGTTTTCAAAGCACGCATCAAGAAACTCCAATACCAAAGGGTTGCACAACTTAGCCCGTTTACGGTTGGGGCACCGTTGTCTCGATCAAACCGTTCGACGACCGAACAGAATAATTAGAATTGAAGCGGAAGATTGCGGTCGAGCACAATTGCCACGAAAACGGCAGCCAAGTAGCTCATTGAAAAGAAGAAGATTTTCCGTGCCAAAATCTTGCTTGGATCTAATACAAGCTGCCAGTTGAGCCACAGGAACCGAAGTCCGAGTGCACTGCTGATCACGAGATAAACGATGCCGAGCTCGCCAAAGGCGACCGGTAGCGCGGCTGAGACAACCAGCAGCACGGTGTTAACCATCATGTACTTGGCGCACTTCGAATCACCGACCAAGACAGGCAACATGGGCACACCCGCTTTGGCGTAGTCATCCTTGATCATCATCGCCAGCGCCCAGAAGTGCGATGGTGTCCACAAGAACAACGTGATCGCCATCAACATAGGCAACGTGAAGGCACTTGGGTCAGCGGCAGCAGCACCAGCAAGAACGGGGAAACTTCCAGCCGCTCCTCCGATCACAATATTCATCCAATGGCGCCGCTTCAGCCACACCGTGTAAACGACCATGTAGGTAAAAGCACCGAGGGCAAGATGGAGTGCCACCACCCAATTCAAAGCAACGGCGGCGAGCGCGCAGCCCGCGATCAGAAGACCACCAGCAAGCCACAACGCCAACGTCGGATCATGCATGGCCCCGGACGCGAGTGGACGGTTGCGCGTACGCTCCATCTTCTGATCGATGTCACGATCATAAAAATGATTAAATACAGACGAGCCAGAAGAACACAGCAGCATCGCAACAACGACGGCAAGCAACGGTCCCCATTGCACGGTTTCAGCCACCGCGAAGTATCCCGCCATTGCGGTAATCGCGAGCAAGACGCCAATGCGCAGCTTCAGCAACTCGATATATCGGGCTAGGGTCATGTTCGGTCTGGGACCTCTGGTTCAGCCGGACCGGCTGTTTGTTGTAGCGTGTCCGACGTGTCGTCGGTGGGTTGTAGCAAAAGACAGCGAATAGCCAAAACGACAAATATGACGCCGCCGACCACGGCAATGAGACCACCGAGCCCCATCAAGGCCATAGAGGATAGCTTTGTCGCACTATCCAGCCCTTGTTCACCGCCAGCGACCTTGCGGGCGACGCCGTCCAATCCGGCAGAAAACAAGCCCATAGAATGTAAAAACTGCCCCGCTCCTAGCAGAACATACGACGCAATTCGCCACTTCCAAGGCGGCAACGGCCGATCCAGCAACGGCGCGAAGAGGGCAAAGTAAAGGCACATAAAGACGAGCGTTACGCCAATCAACTCTGCATGGTAGTGCGCGGGAGTACGCGTATCGACTGAACTCTCGAAAAATCCAATCAAACCGCCGAATCCAAATAATAATAAAGCGACCCAAAGACCAATAACCTCGGGCGTCTGATTCATTAAGTCGCGAGCACGGCGAAGGAAAAGCATCACTGTCCCGAGAAGCACAACACCTGCGGGAACAGGAAGGACATACCAGTAGAGTCCTGTAAACGCATTGACCTGAGATGGGTCATCGGCTGGAAAACTGAGATAGAACAGAGGACCAATTGCAGCACCGGCCACCAGCGCTGCTGCAACAATTTTGAAAACTCTGTCAGAGACTGGCGTTTCACCGAGGGACATCCGGCTCAGAAGATAAAACCCGATGAGCAGCAGCAGCGTATTGGCGAACTGCATGACATGCCCCATCCCCCAGAATGCACGTTCAGCTGCATCCGTAGCCGGTATTCCAGCGGGCATTGTCCACCATGCTGCGGCGAGACAAACGAGCGCGATCAAGAAGATAACGCCAGAAGCGGCAACCGCGAACACCACCGGCTCACAAGACCGTTCACCCGCCATTTGCACAAGCAACCGAAGAACAGGGAGTGCCAGCCCGAGCGCTAATAAAGTCAGGCCAGCAAAGAAAATGGGATGAATCAGTACCGGAATGTAGTTGTTAGCAGAGGGCTCTCCCAAATTAAGAAGCACGGGCGTCAAGATAAGAAGGAAGCTCAGCCCCGCCGCTGATAATCCGACGCGCCCGACAAAAGCGGCGCCTTTTGTTAAAGGGCCTGTCGCCGCCGTGACAAGAACGGTCAACGCCCCTTGCACACCGAGATACCAAATCACGAAGGCGAACGTGACGTGCGCAATAAGCCCTTTGACAAAGAATGTTTGAGTGGTCCAAGGCAGAACAGCCTCGGCACCAGGAACCCGCAGCAAAGCAACAAGAACGGCCATTAGGCCGGCAATCGCAAGGGCGGCCACCGGCAAGATCACCCAGCCCTTCAATTCCCACAAGAGATCTTCGGAGAGGCGACCGGCAAAATGACCGTCAATGGCCGCTTCCGGCGTCTCTAAGCCGTGTTCTTTCGGTGGCGGCAGGTGAAAATTCATAGACGCCTATCGGGCCTTAGGAAACGGGTGCGGGATAGACATGATACAGGATTGCATAAACGGCGACCCCAGAAATTGACACAAACATCCAAACTGGCCAGGTCCAGCGCGCAATCGCTTTGTGGCGGTCAAACTCACCGTGAAATGCGCGCCAAGCGGTAACAACAACCATCGGTGCCACAACGGTCGCTAAGATCACATGTGAAATAAGCAGAGTGTAGTAGGCCGGGACTGCCCAACCTGTGCCTGGGAAAACGAAAATCGGCGCGGTGAAATGATAGGTCAGATAGGAAACGAGAAATACGGCAGAGACCCCGATCGCTGAGGTCATAACCTTGCGATGAGCCTCTTTCCGCCCCGCTTTGATCAAAACAAAGCCGATCAACAGCAACACGGTTGAAATGCTGTTTAGAACCGCATTGATGTGAGGAAGAACTTCAGCCGTTGTCATAGAGGCACTCTAACGATGGGCGGGCACAACGTTTGTGATATCGGCCTACGGTCCGTCCAAGGCAACTTTCGCGATGAAACTGACGTACATAAAAAGCGAGATGCCAGCGAGGCACAGGCCAAAAATGACCAATTTCTTCTTATCTGGCGTTGAGTCCGTCATTTTAATCTCCTTGCCTAACGTTCCAAGCGGCCTAGCCCCAACTCGAATCGTGTCATTCATCGCTCACCAGGGCGCGGGTTGAGTATCATAAGCCCGCCAACCTGTCATCGGCTTGGTGCCCATCGCCCTAGGAATACCCAGTTGCGAGGCATTCGCACGCCCCTATTTTCTGGCGGTTTTCTTTACCTTATGCCCCGCTTCCTCTAAGGTTTTGCCTCGAATAGGGGTAGGACGACGATCCGGTCACAATCGATTAGTCGAAGCGAGGTGCTGCATTGCAGTATCTGCACCGAAAAATCGGTTGAAACCAACGCTCTGGCCCCTTAAACGATGGACCGTTCGCAAGCGTTTAGGGAGATAAAGTGTGACCCGGATTTCGGCGTTTTTCACAGGTTGGGTTTTGACATTGGTCAGCACCTCGTCTGCATGGGCTCAAGACCTGCCCACACCATCGTTTCCCGTGCCTTGGCAGTTGAACCTGCAAACACCGGCTTCACCCGTCGCGGAACAGTTGGTTGAGTTTCACAACTTTCTTCTTGTGATCTGCACCGTCATCTCACTTTTTGTGCTCGGTCTCTTAATTTGGTGCGCGATCCGCTACAACGCCAAAGCAAATCCGGTGCCTTCTAAGAACGCACACAATACACTTCTAGAAATTGTGTGGACGGCAATTCCGGTCATCATCCTTGTTGTTATCGCGGTGCCATCCTACCGCCTGCTTTACTATATGGATCGCGTGGAAGACCCAGGCTTGACCATCAAAGTCGTCGGCAATCAGTGGTACTGGACTTACGAGTTCCCGGACTACGACATTGAATTCGACTCTTTGCCCCTACCAGACGATGAAATTGATATCGCAGCGGGTCAGCACCGGCTTTTAGAAGTCGATACCCCACTCATTCTGCCGACGGACACAGATATTCGAATTTTGTTTACGGCTACGGATGTGCTGCACGCATGGACCATTCCAGCGTTTGGTGTGAAGCTTGATAACGTTCCTGGTCGAACCAACGAAACTTGGACGCGCATCACAATCCCTGGGAAGTATTACGGGCAATGCTCTGAACTGTGTGGCATCGACCATTCCTACATGCCCATCGTTGTGCACGCCGTGTCCCCGGAAGAATTTGAAGCGTGGCGAGCTGAACAAGTGGCCGCCAACGACAACACCCCGGACGATGCGAACCGCCTCGCCGCCCTCATTCAGGAGTGACCAGCATGTCCACAACGGCGACTCACGCACACGACGATCATCATGACCATGCCCCAACTGGGATTTCCCGGTGGCTAAACTCGACCAACCACAAGGACATCGGCACGATGTACCTGGTGTTTTCGGTTGTAGCAGCCCTTGCTGGTGGTGGCCTGTCCTTCTTAATCCGTCTCGAACTCGGCGAACCCGGTATTCAGGTGTTTGACGTCGTCGGCGAGATGATGGGCTCAGAAGCGAAGCAATTTTATAACGTCACCGTTACAGCACACGCGCTTCTTATGGTCTTTTTCGTAGTCATGCCTGCGCTTATCGGCGGCTTCGGCAACTGGTTTGTCCCGATGATGATCGGCGCGCCGGATATGGCCTTCCCACGGATGAATAACATCTCATTCTGGCTAATGCCCCCTGCCCTTGTTTTGCTCATTCTTTCGGCATTCATGGGACAAGGCGCTGGAACAGGCTGGACGCTTTATCCTCCCTTGTCGGGTCTCGCCGGTCAGCCGGATATGTCGGTCGACTTTGCGATCCTCTCGCTTCACCTTGCCGGCGCATCCTCCATTCTCGGCGCCACTAACTTCATCACCACCATTCTCAACATGCGCGCACCTGGCATGACCATGCACAAGGCGCCGCTGTTTGTTTGGGCAACTTTAATCACTGCGGTTCTACTGCTGTTGGCGATGCCGGTTCTGGCTGGCGCCCTCACCATGCTGCTCACTGACCGTAACTTTGGCACCGCTTTCTTTGATCCCCGCGGTGGCGGCGACCCACTGCTTTGGCAGCATCTTTTCTGGTTCTTCGGTCACCCCGAAGTTTACATCATGATCCTGCCGGCTTTCGGCATCGTCAGCCACATCGTCTCGACGTTCTCGAGAAAGCCCGTTTTTGGTTATCTCGGCATGGCCTATGCCATGGCTTCGATTGGCGTCGTTGGCTTCATCGTGTGGGCACATCACATGTACACCGTGGGCATGGGTGTTAATTATCGAGCGTATTTCGTCGCGGTAACCATGGCGATAGCGGTCCCCACCGGCATTAAGATATTCAGTTGGATCGCCACTATGTGGGGCGGTTCAATCAGCTTCAAAACGCCGATGATGTGGGCCATTGGGTTCATATTCCTCTTCACGGTCGGCGGCGTCACCGGTGTTGTCCTTGCCAACGCGGGCATGGATATTGCGATGCACGACACCTACTACGTCGTCGCTCACTTCCACTACGTGTTGTCGTTGGGCGCTATATTCGCCATCTTCGCCGGCTTCTATTACTGGTTCGATAAGATGACCGGGAAAGTCTACCCCGAATGGGCTGGACAGATTCACTTCTGGACGACCTTTGTTGGCGTCAACGTCTTGTTCTTCCCACAGCATTTCCTCGGTCTTGCCGGGATGCCGCGTCGCTACATCGACTACCCCGATATCTTTGCGGAATGGAATTTGGTTTCGACGTGGGGCGCGTATGTGACCATGGTCAGTACCGTATTCTTCTTGGTGGTGACGTTGTACGTCATGATTGCTGGCCGCAAATCCGTGGCAAATCCATGGGGTGACGGCGCAACAACTCTGGAATGGACGGTTGCTTCTCCGGCACCGTTCCACACTTTTGAAGACACACCTGACTTCACAAGTAGCAACCCAGCGGCTCACCCGGCGGAATAGGGCAGCGTATGTCGTCACGTTCTGACCAATCCCGGCGCAATCGCCGAACAGCCACCACGGCATTTGTCGTGGCGGCCGGCATGGTTGGAATGTCCTTCGCTTTTGTCCCGCTCTACACATTGATCTGTCAGGTCACTGGGCTTGGCGGCACGCCTCAGGTGGCTGATCGAAACGACGCTGCAGTGTCCACTCAGGAAATTACGGTGCGATTCGATGCCAATGTCGACCGCAGCTTACCCTGGGATTTCGCGCCAAACGAACCGTCGGTAAAAATCAACCTTGGTGCGGAATATCTGACATCATATCAGTCAACCAATCTCTCCGATAAACCGGTGACCGGTATCTCGACCTTCAACGTTACACCGCTGAAGGCCGCACAGTATTTCACAAAGATCGAGTGTTTCTGTTTTACGGAGCAGACTCTTGAGCCAGGCCAATCAGTAGACATGCCTGTAACCTTCTATATCGATCCGGCAATTCTAGAAGACGAACTTGCGAACGACGTCCAGACGATCACCTTGTCCTATACCTTCTACAGGACTCTGGACGACATTCCTGATGAAGAGCCAGAAATTATTTCTGAAGCCGACCAAGTTTTAACGACTGCCCAGTTGGGCGGTATTTGATCACCCAGCGTAACGTACGAGGACGCGAACGATGAGCGCACAGGCAAATCACCCCTATCACATGGTTAACCCGAGCCCATGGCCAGCAATGGGTGCCTTTTCGGCCCTCTTCCTCGCCCTTGGCGCGGTGTTCTATTTCCATGAAGAGAATTTTCTTGGACTCCCAGGGGTCTACAAAGTCCTCCCAGGATTTTCCCTAATCATCCTCACAATGATTTTGTGGTGGCGTGATGTCGTAAAAGAGTCAGTCACGGAGCGCGTGCACTCCAGTGAAGTCAGCACCGGTCTTCGCATGGGCATGGTCCTGTTTATCGCGTCGGAAGTGATGTTCTTTGTCGCGTTTTTCTGGGCGTTCTTTCATCACTCTCTTGGATGGTCACCATCGACAATGCAATGGCCGCCAGAAGGCATTGAAGTCCTCGATGCTTGGCACTTGCCATTCTACAACACCGTCATCCTACTTACGTCCGGTGTGACGGTCACACGCGCTCATCTCTATGTCGAAGCTGGCTTGAACCAAAAGGCCGCGAAATGGATTTGGATCTCGGCTGCGCTTGGCGCAATGTTCCTCGGTCTTCAAGTCTTTGAATATGGACATGCCGCATTTGGCTTAAGCGATGGCATTTACCCGTCAACGTTCTACCTCGCGACAGGCTTCCACGGGTTCCACGTATTCGTCGGTACGACGTTCTTGATTGTTTGTGCAATGCGCGCCCAGAAGAACCAATTCAGCCCCGAAAAGCACATCGGGTTCCAATCCGCTGCCTGGTATTGGCACTTTGTTGATGTGGTTTGGTTGTTCCTGTTTGTTTGGGTCTACTGGCTGCTCGGTCTGCCCGTCCGAACGTTCTAATCCTTAGCGAAACTAGAACCGCATTAGAGCGACGTGAGTACGGACTCGTCCTCGGACCAATCACCATCCCTTTTACGGGTTGCCTTCACCGCGCGATGCCCTCGCTGTGGTGAAGGCAAGCTGTATGATGGCTACCTAACAGTTGCTAAATCCTGCAGCGTTTGCGGTCTTGGTCTAGCAGGCCATGACACCGGCGATGGACCAGCGTTTTTTATCATGTTGCCCCTATGCATCATCGTTGCAGTGCTGGCTCTGCTTACCGATATCAACTTCCGACCACCAATGTGGGTGCATATGACCCTTTGGCCTTTGGCTATCATCGGCGCTGTTACTCTAACGCTGCGCCCTGTCAAAGCGGTTATGATTGCTCTGCAGTATCGCCACCGCGACGTTGAACACATCGACAAATCTGGCCAGCAGTAACAGAAAAGGCGCCCCCACACTGCGCATGGGGATGCCCTCGTTCATCACGGCAAATCTCAGGTTACCTGAGTTGTACACCATCCTCTGGGTTTGAGCTGATCTGATGGATGGAGAGGTCAGCACCGGCGAATTCTTCTTCTTCGGTCATCCGAATACCCACAGTTTTCTTGAGCAGGCCATAAACGACGAAGCCTCCAATCAAAGCGACGATCACGCCAAACAGCGATCCCACCAGCTGGGACATGAAAGTAACGCCCCCCATGCCGCCGAGCGCTTCAAGGCCGAATACACCACAAAGAATGCCGCCAAGCAGCCCGCACATTCCATGCAAAGGCCAAACACCGAGAACGTCGTCAATCTTCCACTTGTTCTGGCATTGATTGAAACCCCAGACAAATAGAGCGCCCGCCATTGCGCCAGTCGCAGCAGCGCCGATCGGATGCATCACATTGGATCCCGCACATACAGCGACAAGGCCGGCCAAGGCTCCGTTATGAACAAAGCCAGGATCATTTCTGCTGACAATCAACGCGGCAAGAATTCCACCGACCATTGCCATGAGAGAATTAACAGCAACCAGTCCGGTCACACCTTCTACGCCCTGAGCGCTCATAACGTTGAAGCCGAACCAGCCCACAGACAAGATCCAAGCGCCGAGTGCGAGCCATGGGATTGACGATGGTGGCATGGCCTGTAATCGACCGTCCGCGCGGTAGCGACCGCTTCGTGCACCGAGCATGATGACAGCCGCTAAAGCAATCCAGCCGCCCATGGCATGAACGACAATTGAGCCAGCAAAATCATTAAAGGGTGCGCCAAACGTTGCCTCCATGAAATCTTGAAAGCCGAAATTCCCGTTCCAGACCATCCCCTCGAACAGGGGGTAAATCAGGGCCACTAGCAAGATCGTCGCAATCAGTTGAGGATAAAACCGGGCTCGCTCCGCAATCCCTCCAGAGATAATGGCCGGTATCGCGGCCGCGAACGTCAATAGGAAGAAAAATTTAACAAGGTCGTACCCTTGAGGGGCATAACCCTCGCCGGTGTCACCGCTGATTACTGATGCCGCACTCAGGAAATCCATGCCATAGGCGATCGAATACCCGATGAAGAAGTAAGCCAACGTAGAGCCAGCGAAATCGACCATGATTTTCACTAAGGCGTTGACCTGGTTTTTTTGCGAACGGTCCCGACTTCCAAAAAAGCGAACCCTGCGTGCATTGCCAGCACCATGATCGCGCCCATCAGAACAAAAAAGACGTCATTTCCAGCCATTTTCATATAATCCCATGTTGTGGATCGACCCGTTTGTCGAGCTTTTGTATAAGTCCCTTTCAAAAACCATGCCGTTTATCGCGGATTGGAAAACTGCCTAGATTCAGAGGCTTAGATGCCGTCTCCGTCGAGATATGATTCTACTGTCTAATTTTTAACCACTAGAGTAGGGCAGCCCTACTAATGCGCCGGTTTTTTGGGCAGATGCACTGAGGTCGTATCCCATACCGAGCCTTTTCGTGTGCGAGCCAAACCGCTACGGTTTGGTCAAAGACGCGACCTCAAATAGACTCACAGGGACCGGTTTTGGACCATCTCACTCACATCAATCCGCCGACCTTGTCGGACAGCCTAGCCGTCGGATATTCCCAGATTATTGTCGCCAAACCAGGACGGCTCGTTTTCGTCGCTGGGCAGGTTGGCTGGGATACCAACAGCGAATTGGTTGGGGACGCGTCATTCGCTACCCAGGCCCGCAAAGCCATCGACAACGTTCGCGTCGCTTTGGAAGAAGTAGGAGCCACAGGAAATGACGTTACACATGTCAAATACTTCGTCGTTGGCCTGACGGAAGACCGGGTAGAAGAACTGATAACCGCCTTAGGTGAAGCAAAAGTCTTCGACCATGAGAGACCACCTACTGGCACGCTAGTTGGAGTCGAAAAGCTGGCACGCGAACAATTGCTAATAGAAATCGAAGTGATAGCCGTCCTTCCGGACTGAGCCAATCGCCCCTAACTCTGAAAGAAAAATCATCGATGACAGCCCTGCCCCCCGATCAAATCTATTACGTTTCGCCCGAGCAAATAAAAGAGTGGCGCGATGAGGACAGCGCAGTGATTGTCGATGTTCGTGAACAGAATGAATGGGACGACTCGCATATCCCCGGTGCGATTCTTATGCCGCTTTCAGCCTTCGACCCTGCTGCGGTTCCTGATCCAGGCGACAAGCATCTTGTATTTCATTGCCGTTCTGGGCGGCGCTGTGGCATGGCCTCTGAGAAAATGGTTGAGGCAGGCTACACCGGACAGATCAAGCGCATGGAAGGTGGCTTCCTTGCCTGGGATGCAGCCGGCAACGACAAAGAAAACGGATAGGCACGGCTGATCGACATGAATACGGCTGCGGCAACTCTTGACGACACCATTGTTGGGCGCGAAAGCGGCCGGGTCTTCTTGGTTGTTGTTGATGATTCGGAAGAACTCGCAGGTGTCCTGCGTTACGCCTGCAATCGAGCCCGGCATACGGGGGGGAAAATTGCCCTGCTGTACGTGATCGATATGGAATCAAGTAAGGATTTCCAGCATTGGCAGTTCGTCGGCAACCTAATGGAAGAAGAAGCACAAGAAACGGCGGAGAACACCCTGAGCCGCCATGCCGCACAGATCTCCAAGGAATCAGGCAGTGCACCGGATCAATATGTCCGCAACGGCAATGTTCAAGATGAACTTTTCGCGCTGGTCGAAGAGCACCCCGATATCTCCATTTTGCTCCTCGGGTCCGCGCCGGGAGAGAAACCAGGCCCTCTCGTCGAAGCCGTAACGGGCAAGCACGCGGGTCAAATCGGTATTCCGGTGACGATTGTCCCCGGGTCCCTGGGCAATGACGAGATAGATCGTTTGACCTGAGCCGCCGAACGGCTAAATTCCACCCATCGTAGTAACGCTAGTCTGTTTTTTTACAGCCGCGCGGCAATGGAGAACATTTATGCCTTTTCGTGCCCCGGCAGAGAATGACGGCATCGAGACGTCGCCACCGGTCGCAGACGAGGTCAAAACCACAACTTGCTATATGTGTGCCTGCCGCTGCGGCATAAGGGTTTTCTTGAAAGACGGCCAGATTCGCTACATTCAGGGCAATCGGGATCACCCCGTCAATAAAGGCGTCCTTTGTGGCAAGGGTGCTGCGGGTATCATGAACCACCTTTCTCCCGCCCGATTGCGCAAGCCCTCGAAACGGGTCGGCCCACGCGGCAGTGGTGAATTTGAAGAAATTGAATGGGAAGAAGCGCTATCGACTGCGACGACCTGGCTCGGCGACATTCGCAAGACCGATCCCAAGAAACTGGCTTTTTTCACAGGGCGTGACCAGAGCCAATCGCTTACTGGCTGGTGGGCGAAACAATACGGCACCCCAAACTTTGCCGCCCACGGTGGGTTCTGCTCTGTGAATATGGCGGCCGGTGGTCTGTATTCGATTGGCGGATCATTCTGGGAATTCGGCGAACCGGATTGGGATCATGCCCGCATCTTTCTCATGTTTGGCGTTGCCGAAGATCATGATTCAAACCCAATTAAGATTGGCCTCGGCAAGCTCAAAGAGCGCGGTGCCAAAGTCGTCGCGATTAATCCGGCGCGAACGGGATATGCAGCGATTGCTGACGAGTGGGTTGGACTCCGACCAGGCACGGATGGATTGCTCGTCTTGGCTCTGGTCCATGAACTGCTGCGCGCTGGCAAGATCGACCTCGATTACCTCCTGAAATACACCAATGCGAGCTGGCTCGTCCGGCAATCAGACGGTGACGAACAAGACGGCCTATTTCTGCGTGACCCACACGGCACACCACTCGTCTGGGATCGGACACGTGAACAGGCTGTGCCGCAGACTGATAAATCCGCAACGGCATCCCTCAGTGGAACATATAACGTCGACGGCACAACAGCAGTGCCGGTGTTTCAGCTGATCGCCGACCGCTACACCGACGATGCCTACTCGCCCGCGGCCGTTGCAGACCGGTGTGGTATTAGCTCTGAGACAATCAAACGGCTAGCCGCTGAAATTGCCGACGCTGCTTTCAATCATCCGGTTAGCCTGCCGATCCCCTGGACAGACAGCGACGGGACCCACCACGAGACAATGACGGGGCGCCCCGTGGCGATGCACGCCATGCGCGGTATCTCAGCGCACAGCAACGGGTTTCAAACATGCCGCGCTCTGCACTTGCTGCAAATGTTGATCGGCGCTGTCGATACGCCCGGAAGCTTTCGCTACAAGCCGCCTTTTCCGAAGCCGGTCCCACCGGGGCCCACGCCTGCCGGCAAAGGCTCTAGCCCAGATACCCCACTGAACGGAATGCCGCTTGGTTTTCCCACCGGGCCTGAAGACTTGTTGCTTGAAGACGACGGCACCCCCGTGCGCATCGACAAGGCCTTTACCTGGGAGAATCCGATGTCGGCCCATGGCGCCATGCATCGTGTCATCGCCAATGCGGCAGCAGGCGACCCATACCCGATCGACACCCTGTTCCTCTACATGGCTAATATGGCCTGGAATTCGTCGATGGACATTCAGGGGACGCTGGATGCCCTAACCGCAACGGACCCCGACACTGGCAAATATCGCATCCCCCACATCATTTATAGCGATGCATACGCCTCGGAGACAATCGCATACGCCGATCTCATCCTTCCGGACACGACCTACTTGGAGCGCTGGGACTGCATCTCTCTCTTAGACCGTCCAATCAGCAATGCAGACGGAGCTGGGGATGCGATCCGCCAGCCCGTCGTCGAACCGGATCGCGATGTCCGGCCTTTTCAAACGGTCCTGCTCGATCTTGGGGCTCGCTTAGGTTTACCGGGATTCGTCAACGACGACAGCAGCGCCAAATTTCCGGGAGGCTATGCCGACTACATCGTCAATCACGAACGCGCGCCCGGCGTTGGCCCTCTTGCTGGATGGCGTGGCGAAGACGGAAAAAGCGAAGGCAAGGGTGCAGTTAATTCTGAACAACTTGATCGCTACATTGAGAATGGCTGTTTCTGGCAGGGCGAGATGCCAATCGAAGCCCACTACTACAAGATGGCTAACCAGGCCTATCTAGATTGGGCGGTCAGCATGGGTTTCCTTGGGTCCGCAGATCCCATCGTAATGCAACTCTATTCCGAACCCGTGCAAAAGTTCCGCAACGCAGCGCGTGGCCACGGCGTCAATCAGCCTCCGGATCACCTGCGTCAACGTGTCGAACAGGCTTGCGACCCGTTACCCAGTTGGTACCCGACCTACGAGGACGAGGCGACGGAACACGAGGCCTATCCCTTGCACGCCCTAACGCAACGGCCCATGCATCACTACCATTCTTGGGGGTCACAAAACGCCTGGCTGCGCCAGATCACGGCACAGAACCGATTGTTCATGCATCATGATACGGCTGAGAAATTCGGCATCGCTGATGATGATTGGGTTTGGGTTGAATCTCGACATGGCCGGGTCAAAGGCCAGGTCAAACTGGTTGATGGCGTCAACCGGGATACGGTTTGGACTTGGAACGCGATCGGCAAGCGCGGCGGTGCGTGGGGATTGGACAAAAAATCGCCCGAGGTCGAACGGGCGTTCCTTCTCAATCACATCATTCCTGAAAAATTAGATGATGGCGCTTTGTCGAACTCTGACCCGGTTACCGGTCAAGCGGCATGGTTTGATCTCCGCGTGCGCGTCACCAAAGCAGAACCTGATGAGCAGGGTCAAACCGAGCCGATGCTAGACGCCTTACCGGAGCGTCCGGGGGCAGAGCCACGGCCTCAAAGACTCGACTTCGGACGCGCCTTCAAAAACCGGGAGCCCGCTGAATGACCTGCCTCCCTGAAAGAACAACGCGCAAATTGGGGCTAGTGATTGACCTCGACACCTGTGTCGGCTGTCAGGCCTGCGTTACTAATTGCAAAGAATGGAATACGGGCGGGCATATGGCGCCCCTGACCGACACGAATCCGTATGGGGCGGAAGCTGATGGTGTGTGGTTCAACCGAGTGCACAGCTACGAAGTAACTACCCCTGAAGGCAACAGCCAGAGTCTTCACTTTCCCCGCTCCTGCCTGCATTGCGATGATGCCGCCTGCGTTACAGTCTGCCCCACCGGTGCATCCTACAAGCGCACATCGGATGGCATTGTGCTTGTCGACGAAGACAAGTGTATCGGGTGCAAGCTTTGTTCATGGGCCTGTCCCTACGGGGCTCGAGAATATGACGTGTTCGAAGGCGTGATGAAGAAATGCACCCTATGCGTCGACCGCATCTATAACGAAAACCTCGACCAAGAAGACCGCGTGCCCGCTTGCGTACTGACCTGCCCCACTGGTGCCCGGCACTACGGTGATCTCAGTGACCCGCAGTCTGACGTGTCCCGGTTGGTACGAAAACGCGACGGACGCGACCTCATGCCTGAAATGGGATATCGCCCGACCAATAAATATTTGCCCCAACGGGAGAAAAGTGGCGAGGGCAGCACGTCACCCCGTAACGGCCGTGCATTGGCACCGCTAGAAGACACCTCTGGCGCCTCGGGTCTACTGGGTTGGGTCGACCGCATGCTAGAGCGCATGGATTAGAGACAAGACAATGCACCCAGCCGCCTCCGTCATTCTGTTCACCACCGCATCCGGCGTCGGCTATGGCATTCTTGCTTTGGCCCCCCTGCTGGTCGCCTATGGCCTTTTACCCGACGACAACCCCTGGCTTGGCGGCGCACTCATGCTCCCGGCTCTTGGGCTTGTGACCCTTGGCCTACTGTCATCAACCTTTCACCTGGGTCACCCAGAACGGGCCTGGCGTGCATTGAGCCAATGGAAATCCTCCTGGCTATCGCGTGAAGGCGTCATGGCGATCATCTCCTACCCGCCGGCGCTCGCCTACACATACGCCTGGGTCATCCTTGGTGCCGTCGACGGTCCTTGGGTGTGGGCTGGCTTTGCCACAGTAATGACCGCTTTGGGAACATTGTTCACGACTGGGATGATTTACAGGTCTCTCAAACCAATTCCCGCCTGGGCAACTGATTGGACAGTTACGGGGTATCTGACACTCGGCCCACTCACCGGCCTGGTCGTAATTATCGCGGTCGCTACCGGATTTGGTTTGCACCCGGTGCGTTTTCAAGCTGTTGCCATCATATTTGTTCTGGCTGCGGCAATTGCCAAAAATGCTTACTGGTCACGACAACACAAAGCATGGGACGAGCACGCACAAAACAATGGGGCTGCCGTCGCATCTCCAGGCAACGCGGTTCGGTCAATCGAATGGCCGCATACGGAAGCCAACTATGTCCTCAAGGAAATGGGCTACCGGGTCGCCCGTAAGCATGCCGAGCGCCTCCGGCGTGTTGCCCGCAATTTGCTGCTGGTTGCGCCCGCCGCAATATTCTGCGTCCTACCGTCGATCCTACCTTTGCCTTATCTGATCTGGGCCATCATTCCAGGCGCTCTCCTCACCCTGGCCGGAGTCCTGGTCGAGCGCTGGCTGTTCTTTGCCGAGGCAAAGCACGTGGTCAGCCTGTACTACGGGGCGGATTAACCGCAGAAAACCAGCCAATAACCTTCCATGCACGCAATTTGTTAACCATTTGAGCCCTAGCCTAGACCCTGAACATTGATGTGTAACGGATATCGCGCCCTACAGCGGTCAGCGAAGAGGTGGGTCATGACGACAACAGCGAAGTATACCGCCCGATTTACAACGGCAGGCCGTCTCACAAGCATCGAGAAGTGGCTCAAGCAGAACATGAAGGGCAATTGGTCCTTCAAACTTGAAAGCGTCTCGGACGATATGTCCAAGAAGAGCTATGCGCTGATGTTTGACGACGCGATCGATTGCAACGCCTTCAAAATGCGGTTCACACCGGCCAAACCGGTCGACCCGACACAGAGCGGCAAAATGCAAGGCCGGCTGTCATCAAAAACAATGGATCTTCTAGGTTCCGTCGCCGCCCTGCCCGTACGGACATGGGTCGCGCTCGGCCGTCCCTTCTACCGGGGCTAACCTCTAAACTGTTTACTAGCCTTGTCGGGCAACGCAGGCCTTGACCCAAGCCGTCATCTTTGGGTACGGCGTAAAATCAAAGCCAATCATATTCAAAGAATTCACCACGCAAGCGACGTTGAGGTCAGCCGCGGTGAACGAATTTCCGCCGAGATAGTCACGATCGCTGAGTGTCGTCTCAAGAACATTAAGCACGGGCGGAAGTTTGGCGAGACAGGCCTGAGCCACCGCTTCATCGCGCACCGCTTCGGGCTTGAAGATCAATTCAATTAACGCGCCGACTGTATGAGGCTCGACTTCCGTCGCAGAGAACATCGTCCATTGTACGCAAGCGGCTTGCCCGGCAGCATCGTCAGGCCATAAGCCGCCTTTTCCATACGTCATCGCCAGATAGAGATTGATGGCGAGGGATTCGAACATGACAACGTCGCCGTCGGTCAAGGCAGGTACTTTGGCACCCGGATTAATCTTCAGGAAGTCATCTTTCTTGGCTTCACCCTTGGTATGATCAACCATGTTACGTTCGTATTCCACGCCGAGCTCTTCGAGCATCCAGACATTGCGTGTCGCGCGTGACCGGTCGTTACCGTAAAGCGTAATCATCCCTGTAACCTTTTCATCATTTCTGCCGCAATCGGGGCACGTTGATCTTGAATTTTCTGATTGGCCGAACGGCCATAGGTGGTTTTGTACCAAGTTTCGACTTTTGGCCAGCCGGAAATATCGAAACCAGACCGGTCTAAATATTCCATCACACAGGCTACGTTGAGATCGGCCACGGTGAAGGTGTCTCCAGCTAGAAACCCATTGTCATCAAGCGCCAAAGTCATGAGGTCAAGCAAAGGCCCGGTCTGCTCAGCCATATCATTGATCAAAGTCTGATCCCGATCTGGCTCCTTCTTGAACAGAAACTCACGGATTCGGCCATAGGCCAGGGGTTCAAGCTCGGCACCCGCCCAGAAAGACCACTGCACGCAGCGGGCTCGTCCAGCATCATCGTCAGGCCAGAGACCACCCTGCCCGTACTTCTGGGCCAGGTAGAGGTTGATGCCGAGCGATTCGGATAGTGTCGCATCACCGTCTGCCAGAGTGGGTACTTTACCTGCCGGATTGATGGCCAAATATGCGGCAGAGCGGTTCTCCTGTTTCGCCCAATCGAGCGAAACGTGCTCATAGTCCAAACCGAGTTCTTCGAGCATCCAAAGGTTGCGAGTCGCCCGTGAGACGAGGCTGCCGTAAAGTTTTATCATCGTTAAATAAGTCCTTGAGCGGAGTTTAAGCGGCTTCTTTTTGTTTAATCGCCGTCATCGCCTGAAACGCAGGACGATCCATGCAGCGTGCAATCCAATCCTGCACCATGGGCCAAGGTGACAGATCAAAATTGGTGCGCACGAGATACTCAATCGAGCACGCCACATTCAGGTCGGCCACCGTGAAGGCGTCACCTGCGAGGTAAGGTTGGGATTGAAGAGTTGTTTCTAGAGTATTGAGCGGCGCTTTGGATCGCTCTGCGGCGTCATCAATAACCTGTTGGCTGCGAGTCTCTTCTGTCTTGAATATGAACTGAACCAGACGGGCAGACCCCGGTGGCTCTGCTTCGGTGGCTGAGAACAAGGTCCACTGCAAGCACTGCGCTTGCCCGGCGGCATCATCGGGCCACAGGCTGCCTTTCCCATAAGTCTGCGCGACATATAAATTAATAGCCAAGCTCTCGAACATGGTCACTTCACCGTCGGTTAGCGCCGGGATCTTGGCTCCCGGATTAATCGCCGTGAATTCTGCGGTCTTGGCCTCGCCCTTGGTGTAATCGACTGGTTTATGCTCGTAGGCGATCCCAGTTTCCTCTAGCGCCCACAAACAGCGCGCCGACCGTGAAATCGCCTTCCCCAATAGAGTGATCATCGTGCGTTCCTCCCCAAACTTTATTTTGTCGGAGTTTAGAGGGTCAGGGGGAAGCGGGCTATACTGGGCATATGAGACGTTCACCCACAAACCTGCTGCGGCTGACGGCCTATCTTTGGCTCTGGCTCCTGGTGCCACAGCTCGCTTGGGCTGAGAAAACGCTAACCCTCGGCGTCCAATTCCTTCCAGCGACACGCGGAAACCCGCATCAGAACGTTGGCCTCCCCGGCACCCTCCCTTTGAATGCGATCTTCGATACTTTGACACGCATCGGACCCGATGGTGCGGCAGGCCCGGCCTTGGCAACGACATGGGAGGCGACGAATCAAAACACCTGGCTTTTGACGCTGCGCCGGGACGTTGTTTTTTCTAATGGAGAGCCCTTCAACGCAGAGTCTGTTATCGCAGCCTTTGACTACCTGTTGTCCGACCAGGGCAAGAGCGAAACCATCGGGACACATCTCGCGCGAGTCGGAGTCAATGGTGCCCATAAGCGCTCAGAACACGTGGTTGAAATAACGACTTCCGTGCCGAACGCGATTTTGCCGATCCACCTCGATTTCGTTCGAATACCGGCACCAGGACACTTTGCGGATTTGGGGTCCGACGCCTTCGCGCTTGATCCCATAGGCTCCGGCCCGTTTAAGGTTGATGAATGGGAAGATGGGCGGATCGAATTTGTACGCAATGAAACAGCCTGGCGACAGCCAAAGCTTGATCAGGTCAAGCTTATTCAACTTTCCGATCAGGCCTCGAGGCTGCAAGGTTTGCTCTCCGGCACACTGGACGTCGCGTTCAACGTCGCATCAGAGGATCGCGCCGTCGTAGAGGCAGAAGGTGGTCGTCTGATCACCTACGCCAATCCCTCAGTCGCCTACATCCAAGCAGTGAATACCAAGGAGACACCGCTAAGCGATGTACGCGTACGACGCGCTTTAAACTACGCTGTGAATAAAGAGCTGATCGTCGACGTCATGTTCGGCGGCGCGGTCGAACCCGCGGGGCAAATCGCCCACCCACAAGCCTTTGGTTACAACACCGCTCTCAATGCATTTCCTTACGATCCTGAGAGAGCCAAAGTGTTACTTGCCGATGCCGGCCATGCCGACGGCTTCACGATGGTTACCTTAATGGTTGGTGGCGAATCGAACATCGATCAGGCCATACAGCAGGTTGCAGCCGACGTCGCCCGCGTCGGCGTCAACATGGAGATACAGCGCACCACCTTCGCCAAGTATCTTGAATACATGTACCAAACCGGCTGGCCAGACCCGTACAGTGCGTTCCAGATGGTCACCAGCGGCTTCGACCCCATGCACGGCTACCGCACGCGATCCTGCCGATGGTCGCCAGCATACTACTGCGACGAGGCCGTCATGCCGCTGATTGAGAAAGCTGAACGCGCCGTTGACCCCGAAGAACGGCGACGGCTTGTTGGTGAAGTCCTCGCCTACGAACGGGAAAACCCACCGGGGATTCTGATGTGGCAAGCCCCAGCCTTCGATGCGGTCGCGGCACGGGTCACAAATTATAAAGTCGAAGCAGACGTGTTGTCTTTTGATGCGTTAGATGTGGCTGACTAAGGCGCCGAGATGCCCCAATCTTTCGCCCACCCCAGGCCCGCATGAGTTCCCACACGAGGATTATATTCAGTCCCGACCCAACCGGCGTAGCCATGGGCATCCAGAAGATCAAATAAATAAGGCCAGTTGAGTTCGCCGGTGCGGTCGGGCTCGTGTCGGCCGGGCACTCCAGCGATTTGAATGTGGCCGATTTTATCAAGATGATTATCTAAGAAATCAGTGATACCACCCTGCCCGCGCTGGGCATGAAAAATGTCGTAGAGAATTTTTAAGTTCTTGGCACCGACATCCTCCAGTACTTGGAGCGCGTCATCAGGCCGAAAGAGAAAATACCCGTCCATAACAATAGGCTCGATCAGGATATCAATCTCGATCTCACGAGCAAGGTCGGTGGCAACGGCAAGGTTTGCTATGTATACATCCAGCGCCTCATCCCATTTATCTTCGGGCACAATACCGGCAAGCACATGGATGCGTTTGCATTCGAGCAGATCGGCAAAGTTGAGCGCAACCTCTATCGAATCGCGAAATTCTTGCTGGCGACCGGGTAATGCAGCTAGGCCGCGTTCCCCTGCTGCATAGTCACCCGGAGGCGCATTGAACAGCGTCATACTCAGGCCAGCCGTTGCTACAGCATCTCCGACTCTGTCCGCCGGTTCTGCGTAAGGGAACAAGCACTCCGCGCCCTTGAACCCACAAGCCGTCGCCGCAGCAAAGCGTTCTAGAAATGGCACCTCGGTGAAGAGGTGCGAAACGTTGGCGGAAAAGCGCGGCATGAACTCTAACTATCCTTTGGTCGATTCTGCGGACAAGACACGGCGCAGGGCTACGGCGATATCCTCGGCTGGGTTGAGAGACGGCCGAGACCAGCCCTCTAGCGTCTTGCCCAAGGGTCTAGCATACCCTTTGTCATACAGCTCTTGATGAAAGCGTGCATGCTTGGCACTGACGGACTGTGCGGGCGCATATATGTAGACAGGCGTTTTAGTCGCACAGGCCTCAGCGCACATGCTCACGGAATCTCCGGTAACGACAATGGCGTCGGCCAAGGCAAGAAAAGCCCGATAGGGGTTCTCCCCATCTTGCCCCCATAAAAACGTTTGGCACGGTTCTGGGATGGTCTGGATCAAGGCCGCTTCAGAGCTCTTACCCGTGCGTCGCGATGTCGTGAGCAGCACACTGCCTCCAGACACCTTTGCCAGCGCGGCAACCTGACCGCCTAGATCGAACGCGTCGACCGGTGAGAAATTCTTCCGTCGTGTTGCGCCGCCGACAATGACAGCGATCAACGGACGCGGCAGAGAGTCAAAATTGCCTTTCCATTGCACGGCTTCCTCAGAAAGCAATTCTGATGTGATCAAACTGGGTGCACCGGTGATGGTGATCACGTTCGGCCACAGCGACACTTTCAGTTTGGCGTCATGAGCAGGCATCGCGATGATGTCGAAATCTTTAGCCCCGGCATGACCAGGGAACATGATCTGAACCAGCTTCGTTTTGCCTTGGGACTGCCGTTTGATCCAGCGAGCGACCGGTGCCACCCGCCGCCCTGCGGCAATCACCACGTCAGGCCAGGGTGCTGAAAGGTGGGCTCTGGTCTCATCATCGACACCAATCAAACTTGCCCCACGCAGGAGATTTGGCAGCCGGGCGAGCGCCGAATAGCGAATCGCCTTCTCCTCAATCGGTCCTCCAAACGCCTGCGCGACACCGAGAACCTGGGCGTTATTGCCCGGCCGGTCATCGGTGAGCGCCCATACGGTGGCGGAAGTCTGGGGGGAGTCGGTCATACTATGGGCACGGGAAAAGCGGTTGGTCCGAAGGCGTTGAGAGATGGCGCACAACTCAGTAAACAGGGGGAACAGCAATCCGTAAAGCCAACCGAAAGACTTTCATCGACATGACAGCTCGCACCCCGCGCCAGCAGGCCGCCGCCCGCACCATCGCTAATATCCTGCTCGAAACCAAGGCCGTCAATTTCCGACCGGAGGAGCCCTACACTTTGACAGCAGGATGGGCGAGCCCGGTGTATATCGACTGCCGCTGGTTAATTTCGTTCCCCCGGGCGCGACGGACGATCACCCTTCTGGCGCGTGAAGAGATCGAGCAAACCATCGGTTATGAACATTTGGATGCCGTTGCTGGTGGCGAGACGGCCGGCATTCCCTATGCAGCCTGGATTTCCGATGCCTTGATGCTCCCGATGCAGTACGTCCGCAAAAAAGCAAAGGGCTTTGGTCGTATGGCGCAGATTGAAGGCAATTTGGACGAAGGCTCGAACGTGCTGTTGGTCGAAGACCTCGCGACAGACGGCGGCAGTAAACTGGCATTCGTCAAAGCCTTGCGCGACGCAGGTGCGAAATGCAGTCACACTTTTGTTGTGTTCTTTTACGACGCGTTTCCCGGCGCCCTCAACAGTTTGGATAAAGAAGGTGTGTCTCTGCTGTATCTGTGCACCTGGGCTGATGTGATTGAAACTGCCGAAGAAGGCGGCTACTTCGATGCCGATAAAATCAGTGGTGTGCGCGACTTCCTCAAAGACCCCATCGGCTGGTCACAAGCTCATGGCGGTCGCGGCGCCGACTAAACACAGCCAATGAATTGAATGATGGGGCATGGAGTGGCCTCTCACTTAGGAGATCACCATGTCAGAGTTCGTTCCTCCACAAGCGCCGTCCCTGGGATGGGCCAGCGATGTGGCTGCGGAAATGCTCCGGCGCAGTGGCCTCAAGTACATCAGTCTTGTACCCGGGGCGAGCTACCGAGGCCTGCATGATTCTATCGTCAATTACCTCGGTAACACGGACCCGGAAATGGTCTTGTGTCTGACCGAGCAAGCGGCGGTCGGCATTGCTCACGGCTACGCGAAAGTCACCGGCAAGCCGATGGCTGTCGCATTGCATGCCAACATCGGTGTCATGCACGCGGCGATCAATATCTTCGATGCCTACGCTGACCGCATGCCGATGGTCATCATGGGTGCGACCGGGCCCGTCGATGCCGCAAAGCGCCGACCTTGGATCGACTGGATACACACGGCGGCAGATCAAGCCGCGATGGTGCGCGACTATCTCAAATGGGATGACCAACCTGGTTCAGCGGATGCCATAGCAGAATCCGTATTGCGGGCGACATTGATGGCATCGACTGCCCCGATGGGGCCGACCTATGTGTGTCTCGATGCCGCCCTACAGGAAGCACCGCTTGATGAGCCTGTGGCCTTACCCGATCCAAAACACTTTCCTGTCGGCTTGCCGCCAGGACCGGATGCCGAGGGCTTAGCTCAAGCCGCCGAAGCGCTAAAGACAGCGAAGAACGTTGTTATTCTGGCAGGCCGGGTGTCTCGCGACGAAAAAGACTGGTCGCGGCGAATTCAATTAGCCGAAGCCCTAAATGCCAAAGTGTATACGGCGCTAAAACTGGCGGCTTCGTTTCCAAACTCTCATCCTTCACATGAAAGCGTCCTGCCCCTGTTCCAGAGCAAAGATGATCTGTCGGCGCTAAACGAGGCCGATGTAGTTCTGAGCTTGGACTGGCTCGACGTGAAAGCGCTGTTGGATACCGCCGGTCGTGCCGACGATGAGTCCCTGACGGTCATTCATGCGTCGCTGGATCGCTACGCGCATACCGGTGCGGTGATGGATTATCTCGGCCTGCCCCGCACCGACATCATGCTGCTGGCAGATCCCGACACAACAACGCGGGCGCTGGTCGATGCGCTAGGCATCGACAAAGAACCGTCAGCTGTTGCGACTAAGCCCGGAGTCATAGAGCCGCCGGAGACGCCGACGATTTCAATGGCGCACCTCGCCGAAGCGACAACCCGAGCCCTCAAAGATCTCAAACACTGTTACGCCTGCCTGCCCTTTGGCTGGCCGTCAGATGCATCCCCCTTTGATCATCCGCTGGATTATTTGGGTGCCGACGCCGGCGGTGTAATTGGTGCAGCACCCCCATTTGCGATCGGCGCTGCCCTTGCGATGCAAGAGACTGATCCGGACCGGCTTGTGGTTCTCGCCACTGGCGATGGTGATCTGCTATCGGGAATGGCGAGCCTGTGGACCGCAGCACAACGTGGCTTGCCGATCCTGGCCGTGATCAACAACAACCGCTCGTTTTATAACGACGAGCGCCACCAAGACCGCGTCGCTGAAGCACGCGGACGGCCTCGGGAAAACAAATGGGTGGGACAACGGCTGGACGATCCGCCGCCTGATCTGTGCGGGTTAGCTAAAGCGCAAGGCTGGGCCGCGGTTGGGCCAGTTGCCTTGCCGGAGGACCTGCCCGCTGCCTTCGATCGGGCGATGGCCTCAATCGCTCGAGGCCGGCCGACACTGATAGACGTTCTGGTTGATCCAGACGCTTAAGCGTCAAATTCTAGACACAAAAAAACCAACAGGCCTAAGCGCTCTGCTGGTTAATCTGTACCCCCTAAAAGAACGCCGCGCCCACACAAGGTGGACGCGGTGTACTCAACTGAGATCGCCGATTATTCGACGACCAAGTTTTCGGCAGAGGTCTTGCCGTTTTGGCCTTGCACGAGTTCGAATTGAACTTTTTGGCCTTCATTGAGGCCTGACAATCCAGCGCGCTCAACGGCTGAGATATGGACAAAGGCGTCCTTCGAGCCGTCGTCGGGTTCAATAAACCCGTAGCCCTTGGTCGCATTGAACCACTTTACGGTTCCGCTCGGCATAGTATTTCTCCAGTAGTACACACGTGTGGCCTCTCCCACAGCGGGCGTGAGGCCGGATACCGACCACACTGTTTGGAGTAATTCAGGCGAACGAGAAACGTCGTAGGCGCAAAAACATCGGTAGCAGTGCGAATCGTACCTTGCGTGGTACCCGGAGATAGGGGGCGAGTCAACTGGCCGAGGGCGCGACTCCCAGGGATTTCAAGGATTTGGCGCATCCTTGCAACACCAAAAAACTAGGTTTTTGAGGCCCTCAAAAAAAGAATTCCCGATTTAGCGAGGAACGAGCCCATGCATCACTGGTTCCCGGGATCGAGCCCATACCCGTGTGATCGGAGAAACGAGCCCATGCACGACAAAAATACAAACGAGCCCACGCACCGCTGAAAATGGCGCGAAATAAGGTTTCAAGGACGCAAGAACATCCGTCAACGTCGGGCGCCTTAAATATATTGTTGAGAATAACAATATATATTGTTATACTGCGCTGCCTCAGTTGTTCAGGAGGAACACATGATGCCCCACCCCTCACCGCCCGCAAAACCTCAGGTGGAGACCGGTAAATTCCCTGATCGCCGAACGCCCCCGTCGCGACTGCGAAATCATGCAGTCAGAGGCGATAGTGCCCCCTCGGCGGCCCAGCGTTTATTGCTCGCCAGCCGAGTCCGCGCCGCCCTGGATGACGGCTTGTCGAAGTGGGATCGAGTTCGGCCCACGAAATCACCTGGCTCTGTCTAATCTCTGCCCGACGCCTTCCGCCGGCCTATTTCATGCTAAAAATACGGTAAGAGCTTTGTGGGGAGAACAGCCTTGGCGCGACCGTGGATCGAATTTCTTTATGCGCAGAACCTGCCCTGGACTGAGGGCTTGTATGGCGGGGCGCGGGGAGATGTTGAATCGAAAACCCTGAGCATCGACGACAGCGCCGGTGATTCCTCTGTGCTTATTAGATACCCCGCTGGCTGGCAGCGCACAGAGGCTGAAGCCCTTACCGTCGAAGAAGAATTTTACATTCTCGACGGCTCGCTCGAGATCAATGGGCAGACTTATACCCGAGATTGCTACGGCTGTTTCCCGGCTGGTTATGTGCGCAGCCACGCGTTGTCAAAGTCCGGCTGCGTCGCCCTCACCTTCTTTGATGGCGAACCGCGCCAAGCCGACACCCTGACGAGCGACTATGAGCAAGAAGACTTGGTTCCCTTCATTAATACCCTCGATATGAAGTGGGATGCCTCTACGGCTGACCCCACATTGGATTGGATGGGCAACCGCCGCAAAGTGCTCAAGTGGGATCGGGATAACGATCAAAAGGGCACGTTTCTGTTCGCGACCTCACCGCACATTTATCCCGAGAACTGGGCCTGCCCCACTCTCACCCATCCGTGTGTTGAAGAAACCTTCATGCTGTCGGGCGAACTGACCGGGCCGTTTGGTAAGATGAACAAAGGGGCCTACTTCTGGCGGCCTGAAGAGAAACCCCACGGCCCCTTCGGTACGCGCGAAGGTGGCTTCGCGCTAATCCGCTTTAAGTACGGCAAACACATCAACGTATGGGGCGACAAAAACGTGCCTTACTCGTTCGACTTTCCCTATAAGCCGGAATTACCGACAGAATTAGCGCAGTATGGGGATAAGGCCTATGAGGGAACGGCGCTGTACTAAAAGCTTTGGTGACCCGGATGGATTGTGATGCCGTCAATCTCCCTGGCAAGGGCGCGCATGCGGTCGACGCTTACCCATGACTCTTCCAGATGCGCATCGAAGGCGATGGCATCACGCGTTGGGCCGGTCCACCCTTCCGTAGTGTGAACCGCATCACCGGTAATCAGGTGAGCGCCATCGGCAGCATTGACCAAGTATGCCGTCGACCCTGGGGTATGACCGGGCACGTGCAACGCGAATAGCATCCCGTCACCAAACACATCCACGGCCGCCAGTGTGTTCGGCTCAGGTGTGTCGAAACGCCACGCCTCAAGCGGGGGGCGGTTACTCAAGGCAAGCGCTGTCGGCTGGGAGATCATGCGATGGTATATATGTGTGCTCGACCCAGCTCCTGGTCCCGCATAAAGCGGAATTACCGGATCGAGATCGGCAACACCTTGCATGTGATCGAAGTGAAGATGCGTTAGGAAAACGCCTTGCAGACCGTCCCCATCATTCCTTGAGAGCCAGTCGATTGTTGACGTATGGACAACAAGCAGCCTCTCTTCGTTGCGTACGGAGCCTTTCAATAAAAAGCCATAGGCGTCTTCATGATTATTCGAAAACCCAGCGTCGATGAGATAGAGCCCGCGTGTTGGGTGGCGCAAGGCGTAGATATAGACCTCGTGAGCAAATTCTTCTTTGTGGATTGTAATCTCTCCGCTCGTTTCCGTCTCCACGGGATCAACATAACCACGCCGGAAGGCCCAATCCGCGACTTTGACTTTCTCAAGGGTCGCCTCACCCTTCCTGTCAAAAGCCGCAAGCATCTGCGTGTTTGAAACGGGTGTGCCAAGAGTGGCGGGCTTAAGCGGATGTTCCGACAGAGGGACGTCGCAGGCGGACAGGCAGAACACAGCGACGGCGACGATAATAGACTTTGGCGTGGTCATCCCGCCCGCCGCAGTGGCGCATTGGCCCGGTCAGGCACATCTTGATTCGGCACGTGCTCAAGAATGTCACCGGGCTGGCAGTCGAGATAGCTGCAAATGGCGTCCAACGTCTCAAAGCGGATGCCCTTCACTTTGCCCGATTTCAACAGCGAAAGATTGGAGGGCGTAATGCCGATGGCTCGGGCAAGCTCATTCGAGCGAACTTTGCGGGCGGCCAGCATAACGTCGAGACGAATGATAATGGCCATTAAATAAATCCTCTGTTTTCCCGCTCAATTTCCATACCTAGGGACATAATCTGCGCAAAGAGTACAAGAGCCGCACCGACCAACAGCAACGCGACGGACTCGGTGTGAAACCAATTTTCATCGATGGAACCGGCCACGCGAAGGAAGGGCTGCATCAGGCCTGGGGCCGCGGCTGCTAAAACAAGAAAGACGCCTGCGGTGCGCATGATCCGGACTGCCGCAGCATCAAACACGAGACCGCGCCGGTAGAAACCGAACAAGCGACTGAGACAGAGGAAGCCCGTAACCTTGGTACCGTAGCCAAAAGCCAGAGCGACAAGCCCGACTATTTTAGCGCTCAGCGGAAGGTCTATAAAAGCGACGGCGCCTTCGGGTACGGTCTCGAGATCTGTCGTCAGCCAACCGCCATCGGGCGTAAAGAAGACGTAGGGTCCCCCTGGCGCAAATGACATTATGACAATGAGCAGCGCCATTAAGCTGGCACCAATAGCTAAAGCAGCGAAACCAACCTCAAACGGTCGACTGAACCGACGAATACGCTTCAGCGGCTTTCGCTCGGTCGTTTTCGACACATAGAGGGGTATTGTATCTCCGTCAGCCATATCGCTTCTCCATCAGTGAATAATTTACTATAACAGAATTTTTTTTCTGTAATACAGTAATTATTATCTGTTAAAAGAAGATATTTCTTACTATGGGCTGAGTCCTGTTGAAGGCGAAGAAGTTCTAAATCCCTGGGTCATCTAAGAACCCAGGATAGTTGGCATCGACCCAGTCTTTAATACCCGCCGGAGCATCGGCGGACCCGCGCTCCAGCTTTTGACCGACGGTCTGCCACGACAACATGCCGGTGCTGTCGTCCATCTCCATCCACGGCCGGAACCCACCGAGGCTTTGATAGTTAAACGTGGCGGGCCGGAAGGTCGCGTTGTCGTCGGCAATATCGGCAGCATCGGCGGTGTAGGTGCTCAATGATGACCGGGTGCTAACCTCTCCGGGCGCGCGGCCTTTGTTTTTTGTGACAAAATTCTCGCGCATAAAAATCTGATGCCCGGTGATCATCGGCGCCGTAATCTCGCTTACAAAATTAAGCGTGCGTTCCGTGTGTTTCCGTTCCAAACCGTCAGGCGTTATGACGCCCCGGTTAAGCGACCGGACGTGATCCGGCTTAGCCGTCACACCATTGAACGGATTGGTCCAGGTCTCTAGCGGCGCGTTGGTATCCGCGTCACGGAAAGTCCCTCGCCCAGCCATCGCTTCCGTTAGGTTGCCGTCTTCGTTCGTGGTCAATCTCTGAAAGGTTAGCCCTTCAACGGTCATAATATGTACGGCGACATCATTGTTGGGCTTGGCCCAGACGTAGCCATTCCACCACCACAGAGCGAGCTCGCCATCATTGCGGCCCCGTATGCGGCGATAGGCTTCCAACTTGTTTTCCGGCGCCGTCAAATCAAGCGCGGCTGACGCAGACTTTGTTGGGGCACCGCTCGCCGCTCCCATGACAGCAAGGCCGGCAGCAGCATTCAGTGCATCGCGACGAGAAAGAGTCATTGTGAAATCCCTATTGATCTGGCTTCGGTTCTAGACCGAGCGCTTTGAGTTCTTCCGTGTTACCCCACATCGGGCCATCCTCTGCGAAGCCGATAACATTGCCCTCGGGGTCACCGAGGTAATAGAGCGGCGTGCCGCCAGGGCTATCGTATCGCTCGACAAACGTAGCCCCAGCTGCCCTGGCGCGAGCAACAACCGCTTCGACGTCATTGACGCCGAAGATAGCCATGGCCGGCGACTGCTCGCGGGATGTGCGTGGCGGGTTCTTTGGGGCATCAGGATCAAGGTGACCGATCTCTAAGGCAGCCCCACTGCCAGCGCGAAGACCGATAATCTTTGAAGAGCTTGCCCACTCCTTGAATCCAATGGCCCGGTAGAAATCCGCCAGCGCATCCCGGTCGTGAGAGCGAATGACGTACCAGCCGATGCCCTTCATTTGAATATGATCGTCTGCACTCAGTGGTGATGCGAGAAAAGTGAGTATCGATACCCATAGAACGGTAAATCTAATCACCTGCATGACTCTCTTCGTAATGGCGCCTGAGAAGATCAGCGCCATAGTCCATACCCGGCTGGCGCATCACCGTGTGAATATGATTGACGTCAGGTTCGCGCACGCCGTCACGTATGCGAGCCAGGTTGAGCGTGTGATCGAATTCGATCAGCACCGATGGGCTATGAATACGGTAGTAAAATGCATCGCCCGCCTCTGTGCCGCCCATCCAGACGAAATGCAATCCAGCAGGCCCGTCAGCCGCGATACGTGCGAGCAGCGGATCAGCTGCCTCCGGCTCCATGTTGCGCACATACTCTTCAATGAGGTGCTGGAGCTGATTGCGTTGCGCTTCGGTCATGTCGGAGGCCGGCAACCCGATCATCTCCGTCAGGGCATCGCCCCGCTCCGGCCCTGTGAAAATTTCATCGGGCACAGTTTCACTCATGACCGCCCTTGCGCGTTGCGAGTCATCGAGACTGCTAACCAATGCAATCGCTTTATCTTCTTCTTGGCCGAGAATGCGCCAACCGGCATAGGGCCCGGTCGGTACTTCGTTGGGCTGAACCCCGATGAACGCTGGCGTGACTTCTACCGCGTCTCCATTGACCGTGAAATTGAGACCGAGATGATGCCCGTCTAGCTGCCAGCCCCAAGGTTGGTCGCTCGTCGGATCACCAAAAATACCCAGCCAGTAATAGCCATGACCAAAATCGAACCCAGGTGGCAGTTGAGTTGGGTCTTCCAACTGCGAGACTAAATAGTCATCGACGCGCATAATCCCGGTGGCTTTTTGGTAACCCTGGCTGCTCAAGCCGCACTGAATGAGACGATGACCGAGGATGCGTTGGGCCTCGGTCATTTCTCCAAACGGCAAACCTTCGTCACGAAACCTGCTGCCGGGAAGGTTGGTCCATTTCTTGCGGCCCTCGTGACCGAAAGGGCGAACAGCCTGAGACCGTTGATCATCGGACAACGAAGCTAAAAAAGTACTGGCCGCCATCGCGCAATTTTGCCCGACAGAGTCTGCAGCAGCAGGCGTGCCGATGGAAAAGAACGTGATGACGAGAAGACTTGCCAGAGTACGCATTTCCAACCTCGCTCTAGTCTATTTTTACCGCTCTTCGTGCGCCAAAAATCTCAAGAATTCGCGGCGGTTTTTCGGACCATAAGTCAGATAGCTGGGATCCTGTCGCTCCGCATATTCCTGCTTGGCTTTTTCCACTGGGTCGACCTTGGTGTGCTTGCGCACATCCTCGGGCGAAAGCTCATAAGCCTCGGCACCGTTCAAGCCGAACACCTTGGCGCGAATTTCCGGCGTGATTTTCGGGTAACCGTACTTCTCTTGGAATTCGTCGGAGATTTGGAACGCCCGGAAGGCCATGATTTGATCTTGCGGAGAGCCGTACCAGATGGAGTCCGTGCCCCACAGTACGCGATCTTCGCCAACATACTTTAGAAGCTTGCCGATAACGTGAGCTGCTTGATCAGGGTCGCGCATCAGGTAGCGCCAAGTCGTGCCAATCTCGGCGTAAACATTCTTTTGTTGTGCGGCGTTAATACCGTTGTCCGCAAGAGAGTTGATCAGGTCATCAACACCGGAGCCCGAGTCACGTGCGTATGGACCTTCGGGCATACGCATATCGTAACCAGCGTGATAAATCATAAATGTGATATCTGGGTTTGCTGTCGCCGCAGGTCCGACATCCCGAGAACTCGCATATCTTAGATTCTCTTTGTACTGAAGAAACGGCAGCCCTTTGTGAACCGCGATCCGATTGACACCGGTTTTGCGAACCTTGTCGATAAACGTCTTGCCGAGATCATCATCCAGATAGAAGCCCGTGTCTTTCGGGCCATGCTGGGTGTAGGTCTTCCATGCGGCCACCGGCCAGTTGGCGGCGGTTTCATCCATCGCCTCGAGATCTTCCGAATAGGTCGGCATGCAGCGGCCATGAACCATCAAACGCTGGGTGGTGTCGAGCGCTTCAAGAATACGGACGGTTTCCGCGCCCTCGGAATACTGCGGCATCATTTGGTTTTCGGGTGCTGGGCCGAAGGACAACACGGCTATATCTGTGTCGCTGTCCATGAATACTTCTTTGACGTAGGCCTCACCTGTAAGGCAATCCATGTGACCGAGGTCAGGGTCATCGCCACCGTAGTCGCATCCCACTTGAGGGGCGAAAAACTTGAAATTGTTACGCGCTGGGTAAAGCGGCGTCCCTTCAGCCCAACTCTCTATGTTGCCAACGTGGTGACCTTGAACATCAAAGATGAACTCGTCACCATCAAGGGCGTCTTTGGCAGCAGCCTCATCCTTGCCGGCTTCCCATGGCAACTCGTAGGTACTGCCGCGCTTGCCCGTGGCCGCGTTGACTTCGTTAAAAGCAAGCAGCGTCGTTGCCGCGCCAGCCGTCGACACAAGAAAATCGCGGCGGTGTTGGCCAGTGCGTCGCGCGTTCTCGTCAGCCGCGATCAAGGCTTGCTTGTTGGCCTCGGTGTTGGCGGCGGACAGCGGCCGCGGCATGAATTCCCCATTAGAGGTGGTGTCGACTTTGATTGGCAAACGAACACCATCCGGGTCGTTCTCAAATGTTCTAGATTTCTTACTCATGATGCTCTCCCCATCAAAAAATGATGGGAGGATGTTAACGCTGGAAGACAGACCGGAGCTAGGGACTCTTGGCGCCCAACCGCATTTTCTCAAACGCTAACCCCCTCTCGGTCAGGACGATGTTCTCGACTGAGGAGTGGGCTGCGGTGCTGTTGGTGTGATTAACAAGAAATAGTGCTGGAGCGAGGTCGTGCATCCTCGCCATGATGTCTTGAAGGGCTTGATCCCGCGCGGTGAGATCAAATATTGCGCCGGTGGCGTGCAAGGCTGGCATTAGGCTGGGCTCACAAAACAGCGGATTGGGCTTGTCGCAGGAATACGTTTCTATAGACCGTACCGTGTCGCGATACGCCCCAGAGTCCCATACCAATGAAATAATATCGGCACGGCCCAGATCAGCGCTAAAATATTTTCTCAGCCATTCCGCCGCGACAACTGTGCGCACGTTGAGAGTAACCCCGATGCGGGCCAAGTCTTGTGCCGCTTTGAGATACATATTTTGCGCTTGGCCGATTTCCACTTCTGCGTTGAGCGTTAAACCCTCTGCATATCCAGCCTCCGCTAGCAGTGCGCGGGCGCGATCTGGATCGTAGGGATACGGCTTTATGTCCGGGTTGTAGCCTACTGTACCGGGAATCGACCCCTGCCCAACCGGCGACACCGCCCCCTGGTAGAGCACATCTGCTATGGCCTGCTTATCAACGCCATAGTTCAAAGCCTGCCGCACCCGCACATCTGCGAGCGGGCTGTTGGGGTCTGTATTGGGTAGCACCAAAGCCCGTATTTGCGGCAACGGATGCAAGAGAACGGTAAACCCTTCGGCACGAACGTCTGCAATATCGTCAAATGCCAAGTTCAGCGTGATGTCGATATCGCCAGAACGCAGCGCCGCCAAACGCGTGGCAGGATCGCGCAAAGGATAGCGCATCTCTATACGATCAATCTGCTCTGGCGCTCGCCAGGACATGGGATTGGCGATGAGTATCGCCCGCCCCAATGCTTTGCCCCAATCTTCTAGAACATAGGACCCCGTACCTATGGGCGTCTCTGCAAAGCCATCAGGTCCTAATTCTGCCCAGGCGTTGGGCGGTAGGATGGTCAGCATGCTCAGACGCTTGGGTAGGATGGCATCGGGCGCTTTGGTCACAATACTGACGGTCAAAGAATCGATCGCCGCGACGGATGCTATACCGGACGCCTCTCGCGCTAGAATGTAACGAGCCGCCGCTGGGCTTGTAAGAAAACGAAACGTTTCGACGACCGCTTCCGCGTCAAGCACTTCGCCATTCGAAAACGCGACATCCGGTCGAAGGCCAAAATGCCATTCAGTGTCGGACACTGGCGTCCACGTCAGCGCTAAAGACGCTTGAACTGATCCATCCCCACTGATGGCAGTCAAAGAATCAAATAAAGTCGCCGTTGTCAGGACGTTCCGGGAGATCAACCCCATATAGGGATTTCCGTACCCGGCAGGCGCGGCAGACGCGCCAGCCCGAATGGTTGTCGCCTGACTGAGTGGCGATCCGGCCAAGACAGCCAACGTGCACAGCGCGAATATCAATAAAGTTCGTAGCATCTGCTCTTGTGGCTCCACTCCAACACCGTCACCATAACTCTAAGGCGAATAAGAAAGAGGGATAAGAATGGTTCCAATATTTACAGCGGCCGCCGTGCAAACGAATGTTTGGCCGGTCTACCCCTCCCGCAATGGCGCTGCCGTGTTGGAAAATAAGGACAAGAATCTCGATCGTGCGATGGATTTGATCCTTCGACTTGCTGAATGGAACCCTGCCAAGATTTACCTGCTGCCAGAGTTTTTCATGACCGGCGCTGGCGGTGTCGGCAAGGCGCAGAAGGATCGTGAGAAAATCTGCGTGCGTATCCCAGGCCCGGAGCTAGACCGCATCGGGCAAGTCGCTAAAGAGGTCAACGCCTATATTGCCGGTATGGTGTGGGAAGTCATGGACGACTGGCCGGACCGATACTGGAATACAGGTTTCATCGTCGCCCCATCTGGTGAGTGCGTACTCAAATATCACAAGCACTACGACCCAACGGGCAAAACCAAACCTGGTGATGTGCTCGACGAATACGTTGACCGCTATGGCGAAGATCAATTGTTCCCGGTGGTCGATACGCCATACGGCCGCATGGGCTGTCTGGTGTGTTACGACATAAACTTCCCGGAGATGGCGCGCTGTCTGGCAATGAACGGCGCTGAGATTCTATTGCATCCGACATCAGAAGGACGGGCTCCGTTTTTGTTGGAAGATGTTGGTGGATGGGAAATCGGCAAGCGCAGTCGAGCGTATGAGAATCTGTGCTACCTGATTTCGGCCAACCAGGGGCATTTCCTTGGATCTGATTTTCCCACCGACCGTATGCGCGGACGATCGCAAATCATCGACTTCACCGGCCAAGTTATGAACATTGCCAATACCACCGGCGAGGTGATCGTTCAGGCTGATATAGAGTTAGAACGCTTGCGGCAAAAACGCAGCCAGATGCAGATGAACTTCCTCGCCCAAGTGCAAACCGAAGTGCACGCGCGTCAATACGCCCGCAAGACCATGTGGCCTGCACGGATGTGGGACAGCGAGCCGCCGCAGGGCGACTTGGGAAATATTATGAAGGGCCGGGAGATTGTTAAGCGCCTTTTGGATGACGGCACCTTTGCCGCTCCGGGCAGTTCAATGGATAAAGATAGCTTTGTTTAGGAGCCACACATGATTCCCCGCTACTACGCCCTCGCCTGCCAAACCATCGTTAATCCAATCCGAGCTGATGTCTCAGGTGTTGAGGAAGGCCGAGCGGTTATTAAGGAGAACATGGATGCGGCTTTGGACCTTATGAAAAAGGGCCTCGGCAACGGTTTGGGCGCGGTTAAACTCGTCACGCTGCCGGAAATGTTTTTAACCTTGGCGCCCGCGGCCTGGCAGGGTCGCAAGTCAATCGACTGGCTTGATGTTGGTTGCGTCGAAATTCCCGGGCCCGAATTGGAGCCATTATTTCAAGCGGCGCGAGACTTCAATGTTTACATTGGGGCCAACGCCTACGAATACGATCCCAAGTGGGAAAAGCGGTATTTCAACACATCGTTTCTCGTGAACCCCAAGGGCGAAGTGATTCTGAAGTACCGCCGCTTGCATTCTCTCAGCACCCCCTCACCCCATGACTTTCTCGATGAGTATGTAGCTGCCGAGGGTTGGGACGCCTTGTGGCCTGTGGCAGACACGGAGATCGGCCGCATCGGAATGTTCCCCTGCATGGAAATCACCAAACCCGAAGTGGCCAGGATGCTCGCCATGAAAGGGGCCGAGGTTTTGTTGAACCCAACATCCGATTCACCGGATTTTCCAGGTTGGAGTGCGTGCAAACAAGCGCGGGCGCTTGAGAACAATTGTTACCTTATTTCCACCAATACGGGCGGCTGGGTCAGCAAGCGGGGATTCCTTGAGTCCACTAACGCGGGTGGCACCAAGATCATCGACTATTATGGCAATATTATTAATGAGTGTGTCCCATCGGGCGAAAGTATGAAGACACGAGCGTTGATTGACATCGAGCAACTCCGCGCCCATCGCCATTCGAACAACAGTTTCAATGTCATCGCCCAACTTAGGACAGAGCTCTATACGGAATATAAGAAAACGGTGACACCGCCCAACCGGTTTAATAACGGGATGGACGACCAATCTCAGCTGCGCGGGTTATACGCGGAGGTGATGGAAAAAATGACAGCAGAAGGACTATTTCCAAAGCCGTTGCACGAAGGCATCGCAGAAAAGGCGAAAGAAAGTTAGAACGTGAACGCCTGCGTTGCGTATCAGCCTGAATGACGAAGACAATACCTGACAAATCCATAATATGGCTGAGCGTGGGTTTTTGATCGTTTGACGCTCGACAAAACTACACCCATGATAGTAACGCTCAGGAGCATCTCACACCGTATTTGACTGGAGATGAGGACGGTCCTGTTGTGTTTAAAGGACTGTGCCCGTGCGCAAGAAGACCATTGTCCTATGCGACACCGAGTGTGTGGACAGGAGCCTGTCATGACCGTTGCTGCGGTGCCGCCTCAAAATGAAACTGAACGGCTGGCACGTCTTCGCGCCTATGAAGTTCTCGACACTAACCCAGAAGAGGCCTTTGATCGCGTTACTCGTGTGGCAGCGCACCTATTCGAAACTCCAATCGCGCTGGTTAGTCTGATTGACGAAAACCGCCAATGGTTCAAGTCGAAACAGGGCTTGGATGCGGAAGAAACCCCACGTGAGGTCGCATTCTGCGCCCACGCAATTCTACAGGATGATATCTTTGTCATTTCTGATGCGACGCAGGATGACCGCTTCAAAAATAATCCATTGGTCACTGGCGGGCCGGAAATCCGATTCTATGCGGGCGCACCATTGCGAACCAGTGATGGGCTAGGCCTTGGCACGTTGTGCGTCATTGATACCAAGCCCCGCAATCCGACCCCAAATGAGCTGGAGAACCTAAGAGATCTTGCCAAACTCGCCATGGATGTTTTGAATTTACGCCACGCGGGACATCGTGCGATGGAGGAGGCCCAGCAAACCGCTAAACTGGACACGCTGCAGAACTCTTTCATCGACAGCGTCAATCACGAACTCAGGACGCCACTCACCTCGCTTGCAGGGGCGCTCGGTCTCCTTCGCAGCGGCGCGGTGGCCGACCTAGACGAAGAAACACAGAGCGTCTTTGAAGTTGCCGAACGCAACACCCATACGCTTATGAAGCTCATTGCCGACATCCTCGATATGTCCAGTATCGAACATGGTGATCTTGAGCTGAACTTTGAGACATTCGACCTTCTCGACCTGACCACAAACATTGTCGAAGAGGCCAATGCAAACGTAAAAGATGGAGGCTCGCGCGTGGCGATTGACGGCGCGGCGCTTTCGCAAGCAGTCTATGCCGACCCCAATTTAATAGGCAAAGCAATATCGGCTTTAATAAAGAATGCGCTGCGATTCTCTCCGAACGACTCTTCTGTCAGTATTCACGTAAGCGCGAGTATCGAGTCCGTTATTGTCGAGGTCGCTGATCTGGGCATCGGTATTCCGTTGCAGGACCGCTCGCGCGTCTTCAAAAAATTCTTCAAGCTTGATGACTCGGGCAATATCAGCGGCGCTGGTCTCGGTTTGAGCATCGCCAAAAGGCTTATTGAAGCGCATGGCGGTGAAATCGGGATACAGGCCAATTCACCGCGCGGCACACGGGTGATTTTTGAAATTCCCCGCACTCTAATAACCCAAGACCAACAAAGCGCACACCAGCCTAGGCTTTAGGTTTGCACGGGCAGGGTAACGCGTGTGCGCAATCCACCTTGAGCGCGGTCAAGCAACTCAATGTCGCCTCCCATAGAGCGAATAGCGTTGCGGGCGATGGTCATACCAAGACCAGTTCCACCGGTATCTCGTGACCGCGATCCTTCGAGCCGGAAAAACGGCGCAAAGACCTGCTCTTTCTCGGCATCAGGAATGCCTGGTCCTTTGTCATCGACGAGTATTTCAATATTTTCGCCCGTCTGAGACAACGAGACGTCAGCGCAACCACCATACTTGATGGCATTTTCGATAATGTTGGTCAGCGCCCGCTTTAGCCCGAGCGGCCGGATGGTGAGATCCATCGCGTCGGGCCCGGTATAACTTGTGGTGTGTCCAGTTTCTGCTTCATCACTGACGATTCGGGCGATTAACCCTGCAATGTCTGTCGGAGTCGCTGGCTCATTGGCGGCGTCGTCTCGGGCAAAGGCCAGCGTCGCCGAGATCATCGCTTCCATGTCATCAAGGTCGGACAGCATTTTGTCGCGCTGCTCTGTATCGTCCACAAACTCTGCCCGTAAACGCATGCGAGTGATGGGCGTGCGTAGATCATGGGAAATCGCAGCAAGCATCTGGGTGCGGTCCTGGACAAAACGTTTCAACCGACTTTGCATGGTGTTGAACGCCCGGGCCGCCCGGCGCACCTCGCCCGTGCCCGTCTCTGGCAATGGAGTCGCATTGAGGCCAATGCCGAGCCGTTCGGCCGCCATGGCAAATAAAGAGACCGGTTTAGTGGCGCGGCGTACGGCATAGATCGCAAGTCCAGCGATCAGTAACGTTAGAGCCGTTGTCCACAAGAACGGCCGGTTGCGTTCGCTGGCCTCGGTGAGATCTAGATCAACGCGGGCGTTCAGCCAAATATTCTCGCCGAACCGTATTGAAGCTCGGACAAAGGGCTGAAAGCCGCGGATGTCCCTCAGCGCTTGGTCCAAGTCCAATGTCCGACGTTCCGCTTCAACACTAGCGCGTGGGCGGTCGTTGGGCGGTGGGGCGGCATCACCCCGCCGCGGCGGATGCTGCATCTCTCTACGCTGGCGTCGGAGTTCTCGGCGGACTTCTTCTTGAGTTGGGAATCGCTCATCACCGACGGTCTCGACGATGCGGCTATCTGTATGGATTTCAGTACCTTCAGGAAATTCTTGAGCCAACCTACGGTATACGATTCGAGAGGTGAAAACTGCGTCAGACTCATTCACCAACGGTCGGGTCGTAATCACCATACGCAGGCCAGGGGAATTCAAACCTTGAATAAGTCCGAGCCGCTCCCGCATCGGAGTCTGCTCGATAACCCGCTTAAAAACGATGAGTTGCTCGGCCGCCTGACTGGCCGCAGCCGCAGCCGCGGCCTGATCACGAAAAATGAAGTACGTCACCAACGACGAGCCATAGATCAAGATGACTGATGCCACCAGAACCGTGAACAGCCAGCCACCGAGGCTATCGGGAACAACACGCTTCATCTGACTACCATCACGTTCGGGTCACTTCGGCGGTGAGCATATAGCCCCCGCCGCGGACGGTTTTGATGAGGGTGGGGTCACGATAGTCTGGCTCGATTTTTTTACGCAGGCGGCCAACCTGTACATCGATAGACCGGTCAAAGGGTATTGCTGAACGCCCTTTGGCCATATCGAGAAGCTGGTCTCTATTGAGTATGCGTTGAGGGTGGCCAACGAACGCCAATAGAAGATCATATTCTCCAGCGGTCAAATCTATTTCTTCCTCACCTTGAAATAAGGACCGCGTCGCCGGGTCCAGCGCAAATTTATCGAATGCATAACGGCCAGTTTTTTCGCTGTCGCCGCTGCCTGCAGCTCCAGTCTGGTCTGCCCGGCGTAGAACTGCCTTAATCCGCGCAGCCAGTTCACGAGGGTTGAAGGGTTTCGCCATGTAATCGTCGGCCCCAACCTCAAGGCCAATGATCCGATCCACATCCTCGCCCATCGCCGTCAGCATGATGACCGGCATATTAGACTCGGCCCGGACTTTGCGACACAGGGTTAAGCCGTCTTCTCCCGGCATCATGAGATCGAGCACGATCAGGTCGATCTGCCAGTCGGTCAGCGCCTTCTTCATTTCCCGACCGTCGCTGGCCGTTGTCACCCGGTATTCGTGTTTGACCAGGAATCGAGACAAGAGGTCCCGGATTTCGGAATCATCATCGACGATCAGGATATGAGGTTTGTTGGTTTCGGTAACTGTGGACATGACGCGGATCATATAGGGAAGCCGCCGGAAAGCGCCACTATTCCCGCAACAGACTGTAACAAAGGCCCGCTCTGTTACCACCCGTTACCCTTTTCCATGGTTTGCGACATCGCTCCGTTACACAGGGCTGGCTTAATGGCCTCATCGAAATTGCAGAACACAGCGCCGCAGCGCCCCAACTTTGAAACGAGGACAAAACAATGGAAACGACTTTGAAAACCGCGATCACCAGTCTGGTTCTTTACACCACCTGGGCGACCATCGCTTCAACAGTAGCCTCCGCCTGCCCCTTCTAGCGGCGGCTACTCCCTACCGGGCCCGGCTTTCCCCCCAATCGAAGCCGGGTCCGGACGCGGGCTCCCCGCAAAACACAAGACTGAGATCCTCGAATGAGGCACTCGCCAAAAAAAGGAAATGCACCATGAACAAGAGCTATAAAATTGAAAACGCCATCAAGACCTCGATCACAGCCTTTGTGCTCATGGTGTGCTGGGCCGTGGTTGCCCCCACCTACGCCGCGGAAGGCGAAGATGATCATCGCGCCCGCTTTGAGCAACGCATCGCAGCGATGGACAAGGATCTATCAGTCGATCAAGTCAGTGACATTGTTGAAGGTCGGATCGCATCCATGGGCAACACCAACCTTAAAGTCGGTGGCGTCACTGAAACGTCAACGGACACAGTATTGGTGGACATTGTGACCCAAGATGACTCCCTGGTTCAGACCATGGAAATCTCGACACGCACGGGCCGCCCGGCTGGACTAGAACACCGCTTCGACCGTGCCCGCCGTATGGGTGATATGGGTCCGGGCAGAGGGCCACGGGATGGCCGTGGCAAGTTTGGCCGTGGCAAACACCGTGGTGACTTCTCTGCCCTGGCCTTGGCAATGGGTCCGAAAAACCGTGAACTTGGCTTAACCGTTGAGCAAGCCCGCACGCTGGCTGAATCTCGCCTCATCCTGTCTGGCAATGATCGCCTTAAAGTGGGCTCTGTTGAAGCCATCGATGACGAAACCATCGTTGTCGAAATCGTGACTGTCGATGACTCCCTTGTGGTCCGCCGCAACATCGATCGCAACACCGGCCGCATGCAACGCATCCGCTAAAGGTTCCCCTTAATCAAAAATAAAATCCCCTCCCACAATTCCCCACACCTTAAAGGGCGGCCTCACGGCCGCCCTTTTTTTATGGAATAAATTTGCAGTGAAGCACTGAGACTTAAAGCTTGCCCGACCCCGTTGGTGGGCCTGGCACCGTGTCTGGACGTTTCTGCGTCCATTCGTAATCTGGATTTTCCGGCGGAATGTCGGCGGCATAGCAAGACCAGGTATCAACGCGGAAGCTCTCCATTTCCCACTTGTCAGGCAGAGTAAGATACTCTGGCGCGTGCTTCTCGATATATTTCAGCAATTTCGGGCGCACGTCGGCGGTACCCGGCAGACCCTTGTGACTGAATATACGGCCGAACAACTGCACATCTTCCATGCCGCTGCCACCCATCTTCATCCATGGCCAGGCTTGAGAAATACGAGAGAACCCGGCAACAAAACGCGCTGTGGGTAAACTGCGGTCTTCAAGTTGAGCTTTGGAAAGACGAAACGTGAAATGTTCTGATGGCGAAATACGCGCCCCAGTCGATGATTGCGGCCAGCCTTCAGGCGTGACCGGGTTGGTGTACTCGTGGGTGTAGTCCCAGTTCAGCATAAGGTCATCGCCAAACGACTGGAACGGCAGGACAAATGGAATCTTCCCTGTTTCATCAGGAAACACTGTGCCTTCGTTCATCAGAGTTGGAGAGTCCGTCGCCGCACCAAAGTTAAAGGACGACATCTGGTTATCCATACTGCGCACCAGTAGCGGATTGTAGAAATGGTAAACGGGCACCGTCTCGCCTGTGAGAGGATTCTCCCAGGTTTCGAGAATCTCTCCCGTACGCAGATCGGTGAAATAACCGGTCTCACGGGAGACTCGCGTTAGCGTACCATCTGGCTCCCATCGAGCCTGAAGAACGCCGGTGCCTTCATAACCAAAAGCCGGGATCATGCGGTCGTTACCCACACGCAAGTACATCAAGCCGTGAAAACAGCCGATGGTCGGTTGCTCAAAGGACGACCAGATTTTAGCGAAGGCATAGAGATTGTCTTTGGGATCGTTGTAGTCGATACCGCCATCAGAGGCTGGTGTATTCGCAAACGCCGGCGTTGACGCCCCCGCCAGTGCCCCGGCTGCTCCTATAGCCCCTGCGCCGAAGCCTTTTAAGAGAGCGCGCCTGGACGCCTCTGGGTTAGGCGTTGGGTCGGTTACGAAATCTGACGGCAGCATAGAAATCCTCCAAAAAATTGAACTGAGACCCTAGGCTCGTGTTCAGATGGGTGTAAACCGACACAAATAGCCGCCGACTGACTAGCGACTACGGGCGCAGCCGAACATCTGAATAGGGGGAGAAAACGATGCGCGAATTCACAGGACAAGTCGCCTTCATCAGCGGTGCCGGAAGCGGCATTGGGCGCGGCATGGCAGAAGCGTTTGCAGCAGCTGGTATGAAACTCGTATTGGGGGACGTTGACGGCGAATCCGTGCGCAGCGTCACCACAGATCTCTCTGTCCAGGGTGCGGACGCCCTCGCCGTCGACCTAGACGTTGCTGACCGCGCCAGTTGGGATGCCGCGACTCAACACGCGGAATCCAAGTATGGATCCGTCGACATTCTCTGCAACAACGCGGGCGTCGCTGGACTATCACGACCGGTTGAGGAAATACCCATAGAGGAATGGCGGTGGATGACGGATATCAACCTGTACGGCTTGGTGCACGGTCTTCAATGTTTTGTCCCGCGCCTCAAGGCAAAGGGATCAGGACACATCGTCAACACGTCATCGATCGGAGGTTTGGTGCCGCTACCCAAGTTCAGTGAATACATGGCTGCGAAACATGCGGTCGTCGGACTATCCGGTTCGGTGCGGCAAGAATTAGAACCCTTTGGAATCGGTGTCTCAGTGCTCTGCCCAGGTGCAGTGCAAACTGCGCTGGGCGAAACGACTGTTCGCCAGCGGCCGGGACGCGCGACACTCGCTGCGGCCCGTAGCGATGTGGTTGGTGACTTGCCGTGGCGCTATATCGAACCCATCGACGTTGGTCGGCTAACATTGCAAGGCATCACTGATAATCAGGCGTTTATCTTTACCCATCCTGAAAACCGCGCCGAGGTCGAAGCTCAATTTGACGCCATGCGCACGGCCTTCGACGCCCTACCGGGCTAGAATAATATCATCATTGGATGAACTTTGATGCAAACCCCGCTCCTCCGAGGCAGGATACGAGCCTATCGGAAGACGTAAATTGGGGGCAGACATGCAACGACGCAAATTATTGAAAGCCGTAACCGCTCTGACGGCGGCGAGCATGACTAAAGCATCAGGTATAATGGCCGCTGAAAGTGAATCGTCATCACGCCCCTCCTATTCCGCTGCCGTCATGCGCGTTCCCGTTCTCGTACCGCCGAGTGAAGACGCGTTAGCGGATATTCGACGAAAGAACGCGGAAACGATGGTCGATGCCATAGAAGACCTGATGAAAAAGTCAGACCCTAAACCGCGTGTGATTGTATTCCCCGTCCTGCAATACACGTCGGCACGGCGTGCTGTGTCCGGCGTTCCGATGTCGATGGTTGCTGTCGATTTAGTATCGGAGCCGCTGGACCAAGGCATCTTTGCCCCTGTCATAGAAGCCTGTCGTCGACACAACTGTTATGTCGCAACCAGCACCCAAGAAAAAGTGCCGCAAAAAGAGGACTGGTTCTTCCATACGGGCTTCATCATGGGGCCTGAAGGACTTGTCTTGCGTTCGCCTAAGGCCCAAGCGCCAAGCGCTCCGGCCGTCGCCTATTTGCGAGATATCGAAGATGAGTACAAAAGCATCTTCGGTGAAAATTCGATCATGCCCGTCGTCAAGACACCAATCGGCAACCTCGCCTGTTTCGTTGAAGGGGAAGCGGAAGTCCTGGAAGCGAGCCGCCTGCTGGCCTCTAAGGGCGCTGAGGTCATTCTCCACACCAGCTTAGAAGATGACGAAATCCCGTGGCGCGCCCTTAAGCAGGCGATCGGCTTTCAATGTCATGTCTATCTGTTAACCGGCGCAACATCGCGGATGATTTACGCAGATAACCCTGCCGGAGAATGGGCCGGTGGTGCATCCACAATTGTCGGACCAGACGGCCAGGTCTTGGCTGAAAAAGGCGGACAGCAGGAAGGGTTTGTCGTGGCCGATATCAATCTCGCTGCTATCGATGACGCGCGCGCGAAGTTTGGCCGCAACACCGTACCCGCATGGGGTCTCTATACTGATCTGTACGATCAGTAGCGGGGTCAATTTTCTAACAACAGGCGTCAGTCGCGCAGTTTTCGGAGAAACAGCCACTGTTTATTGCACTTCCTCGACCCAGATATGTTTGGTCCGAAAGATAAAAGTCGACAAACCTATCTTCAAAATCACATGACACAGACTGCTCAGCCAGTTTCGTTTCCAATAGTTGCTTTTGCCATTTCTTGAGCTTCGGCCGATCGCCAATAAAGTCATGACAGGACTTGCGCTCAATGATGTTGGCACGATGCAACAGTGGCAGCCAAGCAACGTCAACCATACCGACCGTTTCACCACCAAAATATGCAGTGCCACCAAGTTGACCTTCGATCTTATCAAACGCCTGATCTAACTTTTTGCTGCGTTCCGCCAACACCTCTGCATTGGGGCTGCGTTGTGCGCTGCATTGAACGAGATAATTCTTGGATGCGAGATAGCTCCATGCTCGGTTCGTCGCCTTCTCTTCAAGCGTGATGTTCGGCTGAAGTGCTGGAAAGGCTTCTTCGATGTATTCGACAATGGCATCGGACTCAAAGAGCGCCTTGCCGCCATCTGTGATCAACACGGGCACTTGACCCGATGGCGAAATATCTAAGAACCATTGTGGTTTATCGCTGAGGCTGATGAAATCTATCTCGTAGGGGATATTCTTTGCCTCTAGCAAAGCGGTAACACGCTGAACAAATGGGCAAATTTTGAAGCTGACAATTTTCATGATCTCTACTCCGAGCAATTCTCTTTGGCTGGCAGGGCCGGGTTGATTCCGTTGGGACAGAATATGTGTTATATTATTCAATAATTCAAGTGGTATTGAAATATGAAAGATGGACAGGCTCTCGATATGCTCGGCGCCCTTTCGCAGGAAACCCGGCTCAAAACCGTTAGATTTCTGGTGAAATGCGGTGATGACGGCGCAACAGCTGGGGAAATTGGCAAGCAGTTGAAAGCCTCCGCATCGCGGGCGTCCTTTCACCTCTCAGCGTTGGAACACGCCGGTGTTGTCACATCGAAACGCCAGTCGAGGCACATTATCTACCGCGCCAATTTCAAGACTCTTGGGAACCTGGTGTCTTTTCTACTCAACGATTGCTGCGACAATCACCCGGATATTCGTGCGTGCTGCGATATGGAAAAAGTGTGTTGCTGAACCGATCGCAAAAAGCACCATGAGATGAACGTTGGTGCAAACCGCTCCCCCACGCGGCATGATCCATGCCTATCGTACGGCTGAAACCTGGGGAGTTGAGATGCTGACACGACGCACCATGATGGGGGGAACAGCAGCCACGGCCGTGCCTCTCACCGCGTCGACCTTAAACAGCACCCCGACCCAAGCCAAAGAGACAAAATCAAATAAAGGAGCAAGACCAATGGATGTGGATCGCGCGTTTGTCAGAATCGAAGAAGGGCTGGTCCATTACCGGCATGCGGGAGAACACACCGAAGGTGGTCCTCTACCCCTGTATATGATGCACGCCGGACCAGGCTCCTCGAAAGGTCTGTCGGGGTTGGTCGCGGCCCTGGGTGAAACCCGCCGGTGTATCGCCGCCGACACCTTGGGCTTTGGGGAATCCGTGCCGCCGACGCCGGAAGAACCGGACCTCATTTATTACGCCGATAGCGTCATCCGTATTTGGGACAAGCTCGGCCTGGATAAAGTGGATGTCTATGGCAGCCACACCGGTGCCAACATTGGCCTGGAAATCGCCATCGCCCATCCAGACCGGGTACGCAAGTTGGTGTTCGACGGCGTTGCCTTGTTCGATCCGGCCCTCGCTGCTGACATGCTCGAAAATTATGCGCCGAAGATTCAGCCGCAAGAAAACGGCGAGCATTTCATTTGGGCGTGGAACTTCATGCGCGACATGGGCCTCTACTTCCCCCACTACATGAAAGACAAAGAACACTATTTGGGCAAAGAACCCTGGCCGGCATCAACCCTCCACAATGGGGTTATGGAAGTGATGAAAGCGCTGGACCACTACTACAAGGGCTACAACGCCGTGTTCCGCCACAAGACCCACGACCGTCTGCCCCTGTTGACCGTGCCGACCTTCTGCATGGCCCACGAAGCAGACCCACTGCATGTCTCAGTCGAGGAAGCAGCAGCGCTGGTGCCCAATTCAGAACATCTGGTGTTGGCTTTCAACTCGGGCACACAAGATAAAGTCGACGCCGTCACTAAGTACCTGGATGCGTAAATGAAACTCTTCCACACAATCGCCGCGTTCGGATTTTTAGTCCTAGCGGGCAGTGCTTCTGCACAAGATGCCAAATTGTCTGACTTTCCCTTCTGGCAAAAAATGTCGGGATGGTGGGCCAGCGAGAACACCTATTTTACGGCGGATATGGACTACACCGTGCGGTCCTACAACAGTTTGGTCCACATCGAGCTGGATGGAAAAAAGTTCACGGAAAGCGAGCATCGCTTTTATCCGGCAGGCATCGCCACCACACGATACGGCAACGGCCTGATGGGTCCGGGCGAAGGTGTTGAACTGATCATCATCACGACCGGTGAACTGGTCGACGATGAGGGCACCTTGGGCAATGTCCACATGGATCACAGCTCCGGTCCGTTTGATCCCTCTGTCGAATACCGTGTGCTGAGCAACGATGACGGCGTTCGCGTCCGGCCCAATGCAAAGACCGGCATCGACACCTACCGCATGTACTTTAACTTCACGACGCCCAATCATCGGTTCAGGTCCAACGTCGGGCTGCTTTACGAAGAGGGTCAGGACATCGGCGGGTTACGCGCGTTTATCTTGTATCGGGATAAACGCATGACGGGCGATGACTTCAAGGCCAAGCGCGCCGAGTTTAGAGCGCGTCACAATGTCAAAGTTCTCAGGGTTGTCGACCCTGACAACCCTGGGAAGTCGCTCGTTACCCGACTGGATTAGTTTTTGGCGCGGGCTTCCGCGACTTCTTTGGGAAAATCGATCGCTGAGGTGACTGTGTCCGACGACAGGCCCGAGAGCACTTTGCCCTCTACGATGTAACCGGGCACCACATTGATCCGCAGCTTGCGGGCGAGATTGAAATTCTCGAACAACTGGTCCGTCACCGCCGTTGAGTTCATATCTTCTTTGAGGCGGTCGATATCCAAGCCCACATTGGCTGCGATTTTGAACACCCGGTCTTCGTTTTCTAAAGAACCGCGGTGCCCCATCATCGCGTTATGAAACGCCGCGTGTTTGCCCTGCATGTCTGCGGCCAAAGCCGCCTTTGAAGCGATGATTGATATTGGGCTGAGGATCGGGAAGTCTTTGATCACGAATTTGATGTTGCCGTCGGTTTTGACCAACTCTTTCAACCGAGGCTCGGCGGCTTTACAGAACGGACATTGGTAGTCGAAGAACTCAATGACCGTTACATCGCCATTTGGGTTCCCCATGATCGGGGTGCCCGGGTCTTGCTTAAGATCAAGGGCATACCGCACAGCGCGGTCATCCGCCTCTTTCTGCAAGGTCGCGTCTATGGCGTGGGCGGACCCGAGCGCGACAAAGCTAAACGCAATGACCAGAGCAGAAATCAATGTGGTGTGGATACGCATGATGCAACCCTCGGCAAGAGTGAAGCCTTATTCAAGCACCACGAGACGTGATCCGTCGATGTCAAACGGTGGTCCGCACAGGGTTGTGAACAAAGGTCCGGACGAACCTACGCCAGGGAATTAGGAACCATTCGCCTCTGCAATCCAATCGCGCACCTGGCTTTCCAATATGTCTAACGGCAACGCACCGCTGGCCAGCACCACATCGTGGAAGGCGCGGATATCGAAGGCGTCGCCCAGCGCCTCTTCTGCCTCACTCCGCAACTCTAGAATTTTGAGCATGCCGATCTTGTAGGCGGTCGCCTGCCCCGGCATGACGATATAGCGCTCGATGGATTTCACCGACTCGGCTTCCGGCGCTGGCGTGTTGTCTTGCAAATACTGAATGGCTTGCTCGCGGGTCCAGCGTTTGTCGTGCAGGCCGGTATCGACAACCAAACGGCAAGCGCGCCATAGCTCCATGGAGAGTCGCCCGAAGTCGGCATAGGGGTCTTGGTACAGCCCCATCTCTTTCGGCAGGTATTCGGAATAGAGCCCCCAGCCTTCGATATAGGCGGTGTATCCGCCATAGCGACGGAACTTGGGAATCCCTTCAAGCTCCTGGGCAATGGCGATCTGCATGTGGTGACCTGGTATGGCCTCGTGATAGGCCAAGGCATCCAGTTCATAAACAGCCATGTCAGCCATGTCGTAGAGGTTGACGTAGTAGGTGCCAGGGCGCGTACCGTCCGGTGACGGAGATTGATAAAACGCCTTGCCTGCCGACTGTTCGCGGAAGGCCTCGACCGGCTTCACCAAAAGGTCGGCCTTCGGCAGTGTCGCGAAAGCGCCGTCGAGTCGGGTTTTCATGTCAGCGATGAGCGTGTCTGTCTTTTGCAAATAAGCGTCCCGGCCCTCTTCCGTATTAGGATAAAAAAACTGATCGTCTTCGCGCATGAAGGTGAAGAACGCTTGCAGGTCACCCTCAAACTCGACCTGCGCCATGATGCCGCGCATCTCATCGTGAATGCGGGCGACTTCGGCCAAACCGAGGTCATGAATTTCATCGGCGGTGAGGTCGGTGGTGGTTATTTCCTGTAACTGGTAGCGGTAATAGTCGTCACCGTCTGGATGCTTCCAGGCGCCATCGTCGGTGTTGGCAAGCGCCTGCTGCTCAAGCACCAGCTTCTTAAGCGCCGCGTATGCTGGAGCAACGGACTCGAGCAACGCTTGCTCCGCCCTAGCAATCAAACCGGCTTTCTCATCATCGGCGATCTCCAGTTCGCCGACCTTTTTGCGGAAGTCTGCCAGCAAGGCGGTGTCTTCATCGCTGTTGTCATAGGGCCGCCCAGTCAGAACGTTGTCGATATCGCGGAGCACATGAGCAAAGACAAACTTGGGCGGCAGAATGCCCATCTCTTGCCCTTTCCGCATGAAGTCCATGGTGTAACCAAAGTTTTGAGGGATACCGTTGAGCCGCGCAACGTAGGCTTCGGCGTCTTCAACCGTATCGACGCGATGAATGTTAATCAGAAAGGCAGGCACATCGGATTGAGCGCCAAACATCTGATTGACCTGATAGCCGTAATAGCGATAGCGCTCCGCTTCGAGGATGTTCTCCATGTCATCTTTGTACAGCCGATAACTCAGCTGAGCCTGATGATCCAACGCCGCAAAATCAAAAGCGTCTATGTCAGCAATGGTCTTGCGGGCGAAGTCCAAGTTTTCATCAAGGCGTTCGGGTGAGTGGTCATCCCACTTGTCGTAGTCATCTTTGATGCCGAGATAAGATTGCCATGTCGGGCTACGGCTAACCCAAGCGTCAAAGCGCTCATCGAGGAACGTGTTGAATCGTTCGGTTTCGGTTTGGGTCGGTGGCGAATCGCAGGAACTCAAGGCAACGGCCGCGACAGTGATAGCCAGTACAGAAATGAGATGTCTCATTGTGTGGTCCTCGTATGAGCCGTTGGCGCGCCCTTATTCATCGACAAATGAAAGGTATCTCGTCCGGTGAGCGTTCGAAATATTATCAACAAAACCCTGTATGCGTTTTGAAACCAAAATGCGGTTGGTCGCGTAATCAAGCATAATGACCGGATGGTCATCGAGCATAATTTGCTCGGCTTGGGACATCAAACCCGCTCTCTTTTTCATATCCAATGTCCGCGCGGCCTCGTTAACCAGTTTATCAAATTCTGGATTGCAATACCGCGCCCAGTTCATTGGGCCGGAATCACACAGCAAAAGGTAGAGGAAGTTGTAGGGGTCGTTGTAATCGGCATGCCAGCCGCCATCCCCCATTTCGTAGTCGCCCTGATCCATCTTGCCGTAGGAAATGCGGGAATCGTAGGCCGCGATTTCAGCGATAACGCCAGCACGCCGGAACATGGCCGCAACGGCTGACAGTCGGCGAGTGTTGTCGTATGAGCCCCGATAAGAAAGCTCAAACCGTAGCGGATTGTCTTCGGAGTACCCGGCCTCCGCCAAGAGGCGCTGCGCTTCGGCCACGCGGTCGGGCATCGTCATGTTGACGAACTCCACTTGGGCGCCAGGCTGATGATTAGCCGTCTCGGGCGGGACGAAAGCGTAGGCCGACCGTGCGCCAACCGCAACAATTCGATCATTGATAATTTCACGGTCGACCAGCAGCGATACCGCTTTGCGCACGCGTTTATCGTTGAAGGGCGGACGGGTCGTGTTCATCGGCAAAAACCGATTGCCGAGGCTGGGTACGACGCGCGCTTCGTCCGGAAGCCTTTGCTTCACCGCTTCGAGTTGGGCAGACGGGAAACCTTCGGTCATTAGGTTTGTGTCCAACTCACCGGCCTCGAACATCTTTAAGCCGGTGCGACTATCCGCGATGGGATAGTAAAATACCGTATCTATGGCGACGTTCGCCGCATCATAAAATTTGGGGTTCTTGGATACCTTCACATGGGAGTTTGTCACCCACTCCTGCAATACATACGCCCCATTCGTGACCATATTGCCGGCCTTAACCCAATCCTCACCGAGCACGGCAAAGACATGCTGTGGAATTGGGTAGGTCGTATAGTGTGCCAGCAATTGCGTGAAAAACGGCACTGGACTTTCCAGTGTGATCTCAACTGTCTGTGAATCGAGGGCAACCACGCCGATTGTGTCCGGGTTCATTTTTCCGGTGTTGATGGCGTGCGCATTTTTAATTGGAAACAAGAGGGCCGCATATCGAGCGGCGGTGGCCGGATCCATGATCCGCCGCATGCCGAAGACAAAATCGCTCGCTGTCACCTGGACACCGTCGGACCAAAGCAACCCGTCACGTAGAGTAAACGTATAGACCAATCCATCATCACTGACAGTCCAACTTTCAGCTGCCCCAGGGACGATATCCCCGTTTGCTGCCTCGGTTGTCAGACCTAGGAACATGTCACCGATAATCGCGTTCTCCCAGACTCCGGCAGCACGATGCGGGTCCAGTGAATCCGGCTCTTTACTATTGCCGCGATGCAGCACCGTTTCGGCGGTTGCAGTCCCGGTTATTCCAATTGCGAAAACCACAGCCAAGACCACGTGCCGCAAAACAATCATAGAAATGCTCCAAAAAGATCGGAAAATATCCCGGAACCATAACGGTTTCGGTCGCGTGGGAGTCAAGGTGAATCGAGCCGTGTTGACAGGGTCGCGGCCCCCGCTCACTCTTATCAAATAACCATCCCATCAGGCCAGGATCACGACCGTGCCAGACAGCCACAGCAACCGCCCACCGACCTTCGACGCCAAACAAAGCCGGGACTACACGGCGTTTCAGGAATTCATTCGCTGCTCGTATGTCACGGTAAATTCTAAAGTGGCCCAGGAAACCTATCGCGGCTATTTCCGTGAGCGGAACAAAGCTGGCGAACCTGAATCTCGGGAAACGGCAGCACAGATCATGGATCACCTGCCCCAGTTCCAGCTGAAGGCCTGGAGCGTGCGCAATTTGCGCCGCTTGAAGTACAGCCAGCCCGATGTCGGCATCGACACGATGGTTCAAAACCAAAGCGAGACCCTCGACGAAGAGCTCAACGCCCTGGTCGCAGATGCGGGTGATGATCTGGTTCTCAATCCGGATATCAAAATGCCGGACTATTTTGAATGGGTTGATTTTCATCAGCAGCCGGGTGGCGTTTGGCGCGACGATGTTGATGGCCTTATTTACGACTACGGCCGCCGCACCACCAACCCGAATCAATCCGATCCCAACAAAGTCTATCACCTGATGTGGGAGCATCTGCCAAAGGGCCGAGACTACAAACGCGTGCTCGATTGGGGCACCGGCCATGGCGGCGGTATCATCACCTGGATGGAACACCACCCGGAGTCAGAGGGATATGGCGTCGACATTGCGGCACCTTGTTTGAAACTGGCCCACGTCCGTGCACGCGAAGCCGGTGTGCCAGTTAAATTCTCACAGCAAGACATCATGAATATGGATTACGAAGACGAGTCCTTCGACATGGTGTTTCACATGTTTATGTTCCACGAGTTTCCACAGCAGGTCACACCGGACCTCTTCAAAGAAGTGCGCCGCATCCTCAAGCCGGGCGGCGTGTTTATCGGCATGGAGATCGCGCTGGTCCCCGACCAACCGGCACAGCACATCATGCAGTTCAATGATGCGTGGCTGAACAACGAGCCCTATATGCCAGCCTGTGTGGAAGCCGACTACGTAGCAATGGGCACAGCCGCTGGTTTCTCGTCATCTAAAGCCATTGAGGCAACACAGAACAAGGAAGCGCTCGGCCCAACGGCAAAGGACACACCGCCGAAGATCACCTGGAACTACTACGTGATGGAAAAGTGAGAAAACAGAGTTCATGAGTCAGTCCCATTCCTTCAAAACCTACCACACCGGGCCGGTGACCGATAAAGAGCCGGTGTTGGTGCATGATCTGCCCCAGGACAGAATCATCTCAGCGCTAGTGACCCTCGCCGGTGAGCTCTACATGGTACGGGATCGGGTCAAAGTTCTTGAGGCGGAACTTGAGAAGCACGACATCTTGCCACCCGATGCCGTTGAGACCCACGAGGACACAAAAGAGGAAGCCGCGGCTCGGACTGCAGACGCCCAAGCCTTCGCCGACCGGTTTTGGCTACAACTGACAATGTCCGATGAGCCGGTCTCGACCATTGACCCAGCGATCAACAAGTATCTCGACGACTAAACTCCAACTCTCCCAGGAAGGACGTCACCATGCCCCACTCTCACATGACGTTAACCACACTCGCCGGTTTGCTAGTATGCGGCATATTGTCGGCACCCGCCGTCGCCCAATCTACCGACAGTGGATCAACAAACATTTCGCGCAATCCAACCGGCGGCTACACCCAACGCAGTATGGAAATTCCGCCGGGCTCTCGCATTCTATTCATCAGCGGTCAAACAGCGACAGATTCAGATGGCAACACACCAGCGGACGCAGACACTCAGGCCGACATTGTCTATGCCAAAGTTGGTCAGACTCTGAAGGATGCTGGGATGGATTGGAGCGATGTGGTCAAGACGAACCTTTATATGATCAACCCATCCGACATCGGTGCGATTATCAAGGCTGGCGGCAAGCATAACCCTGGCGGCAAACAGGCCGGCACTTTGGTCTATGTCAAAGCGCTAGCATTGCCAGAAGTGTTATTGGAATTGGAAGCCGTCGCCGCTAAGAAGGACTAATCCTTCGCTTGGTCAGATCAGCTTTCGTTTGCTGTATAATTCTGTCTAACGCATAGCGTTCACAGGCAGCGCGCCTTTGGCGTGCATGAACACGTGCGTGCGCAGACCCATTTGAATACTCGGAGACTCCCGATGCGAAACGTTCTTCTTGGCCTTGTCTTAGGTTTTGCCGCAGCCCTCCCTGCGACGGCAGATGTCTTACTGATCGCACCAAGCGCGCCTTTGACGCGTGGCAGTCAAGTCACGGTCCAAGTGATGTTTACCAATCCAGGTGATGTCGGGCGCGACATAACAGTTCCAACGCGGGTCGAGTATCGTTTAGTCGGCAACAGCGCGCCGGTAGAGGGCAATTTAGTGCTGGTTAATACGGCAAACGCCGGGGTTCGAACTCTCAACGCTGGAGCCTTTGAACAGCATGCATATGAACTTAACGTGCCAGGACATTGGCGCGGCGTGGGCCGCCTGGCATTGAGCCTACCGGACAACCCAACGACGCTGGTCGAAATCGCGGCTCCAAATGTTCAAATGGCCAACCTAGCTGACATGAGCCTCGATCTAAGTGAGGACGATGATGGTGTTGTTGACGCCATCGTTTCTGCTGTGGACGAAGTCTATGAACCGGACAGCGAGGGGCCTTTCGGCATTCATGAGCCGATGTATTTTGTCTATGGAACCAATCCTGATGAAATGAAATTTCAGATTAGTTTCAAGTATCGTTTGTTCCACAACATTAAAGACACCTCACCGCTACGGTGGCTGCAGAATTTGAACGTTGGATATACCCAACTGTCCTTTTGGGACTTTGACTCAGCATCGAAGCCGTTCCGTGATTCTAGTTACAAGCCAGAGGTGTTTTACGACATCGGCGACCCAACCGATCCAGATGGCCTCATCCTCCCAGGCCTAGGCCTACGCCATGTGCGCATTGGCATGCTGCATGAATCCAATGGGCGTGACGGAGCAGCATCACGCAGCCTCAACTACGCCTATCTTCAGCCAGAGTTCGTCTACGATTTCGATCGTCCGGTTGAGGACTGCGGCGACTGCGAATGGTGGGAGCTATCGGTCAGGCCAAAGGTTTGGACCTACGTCGGAAGCACGTCAGACAACCCGACCATTGACGACTTCCGTGGACACGCCGAAGTCGCAGTGCGTCTTATGGAGCGGAACGAGCAACGTCAAACGGGCGTTGGTCTAATGGCGTCTTTGCGCAAAGGAGATGCCCACGACAAAGCCACGTTACAGATTGATGCAACGACGCCGTTTCCGTTTGTTCAAAAACTGTTCACACCCAACCTGTATGCGCAGTTTATCAGCGGGTACAGCGAAAGCTTGCTGGGATTTAACCAAAAGGACACTCGGTTCCGTGTTGGCCTCGGCACGCGCTGGTGATTATCAGGTCTGGGCTGCAAACTTAGCGATAAGGTCTTTTAGCTCTGGCTCATCGACAGCTTCGATCGCATCAACCGGCTCCATCCACTGACGCTCACGCTTTGTGTGATGGGGATATTCGTCTAGGACTTTCTCGACCTCTAGTGGAAACACCTTGACGTGGTGGAGGATGTCTTCGTCGTCGTTGAATTTCTCGTATGTGTAGGACCCGATGCTATCTGAGTGCAGCGTCCCCATAACCCCCGCTTCTTCGAAGGCTTCGAACTCGGTGGATTCGCGAACCGTCAACCCAGGCTCGATATTTCCCTTAGGCAAAATCCACCGCCGGGTGCCGAGAGAGGTGATCAGTAAAACCCGTCTTAGTGAGGCTTTATCTTGAAACGGCAAGGCCGCGCATTGGCGAAATCGGGGGATTCGTATCATTGGCAAACCATAAACCAGAATAACCTTCAGACGACATTGACCGGGTGACTTAAACATCGTTAAGTCCGTTACAGAATTATGACAGATTTGTGACGCTGGACCAAAACCCCTTATGTCTCTTCTTTCCTCACCCGATGGCGATCCCGCAGGTACTGCAAAAAAAACCTCGATCGACAAAGACCTAAAACGAATTTCTCAGCTTGATAAGGCAACCACACGAACTGGCTTGCGCAATCTCGACATGGGATTTGGGCTGCTCTTTGTGATGGGCGTCTGGGCGTACACCTACCTACAGTCGGGAACCACAGACGGCTACGCCATTATCGCCATCGCTTCCATTGTCGGCGCGTACATGGCGATGAATATTGGCGCTAACGATGTCGCCAACAATGTTGGGCCAGCCGTCGGTTCTAAAGCGCTAACTATGATGGGTGCTTTGGTTATTGCGGCGGTCTTTGAAGCGGCTGGCGCGTTAATCGCGGGTGGCGACGTCGTTACGACGATTTCCAAAGGCATCGTGAGTCCGGACTCCTTTGCCGACAAGTCTATCTTTGTCTCGGCTATGCTCGCGGCTCTTCTGGCGGCGGCCCTTTGGGTCAATCTGGCAACGCTCATTGGTGCACCCGTCTCAACCACCCACTCAATCGTTGGTGGCGTCTTAGGAGCCGGAATCGCTGCAGCGGGTGTATCAGCGGTAGATTGGCCGATCATGGGCACTATTGCCGCCAGCTGGGTAATATCGCCGGTTCTCGGTGGCGTAATCGCAGCCGGGTTCTTGTTGTTTGTTAAAGTGATGGTGATTTTTAAAGAAGATAAAGTCGCCGCTGCACAACGCTGGATTCCCGTTCTTGTTGGCATCATGACGGGCGCCTTTTCGGTCTACCTGGTGATGAAAGGCCTAAAGCGCGTATGGAAACCTGAAACACTGACGCTCTTTGCTATCGGCATTGCAGCCTTTGCGATCGGCTATGCCATTGTTCGTTTCATCGCTCTCAAAGACACAAGCCATATCGAGAACACCAGAAAGTCAGTCGGTCAGCTGTTCCGCAGTCCGTTAATCTGCGCCGCTGCTCTCCTCTCTTTCGCGCATGGTTCTAACGATGTCGCAAATGCGGTCGGCCCGTTGGCTGCCATCGTTACCGCGGTAACGGCAGGGACTGTTGCTGCAAAAGTGACGCTTCCGCTCTGGGTCTTGGCCATCGGCGCGATCGGTATTTCCATTGGCCTTATGTTGTTTGGTCCGAAGATCATCAAGATCGTTGGTGAGAAAATCACCAAACTGGATCCAATCCGGGCGTTCTGCGTGGCGTTGTCCGCCGCAATCACCGTAATCATCGCCTCGGGACTCGGCTTACCAGTGAGTTCCACCCATATCGCGGTCGGCGGCGTCTTCGGCGTTGGCTTCCTGCGGGAATACATCGTCAACAGCAAGTTTGGCCAAAAACCCGTAAAGCCAGTTCCTCTTGCTGGAGATCCCCCTAGTGAGGACATGGTGATCAACAAGTGGGCCAAGGCGAAAAAGCGGCGTCTGGTCAGACGACGCTATCTGCTTGGCATTATTGCCGCGTGGCTGGTTACGGTGCCTGCTTCTGCAGTCATGGCGGGATTGCTGTTCCTGGTGGTCAACGCCTTCCTTTAAAAGGACCTTTGTTCCTGTCATAGGAACAATTGTTCTTGTTTTGTTCCTTTTTCTGGCGTAGGGTCAGAATATGGATCAAGCCGCTCATAGACTGCCCGAACAAAGCCGAGAAAATGCCTTCGTGCATCCCGATGCACGCCGCGGACGCGGTACAGTCACCAATCGTGCTGGGCGCTATGAACGCCAGCGTCTGACCAAAGCGGATGACGGATGGGACGGTCTAGACAAAGAGCCCGAAGTCCTGCGCACTCAAGTGCTGCGCGACTCCACTCGGGGTATATTGGCTCGCAATCAGTCGCCGGATATTCCTTTCGACCGCTCCATCAATCCCTACCGGGGCTGCGAACACGGCTGCGTGTACTGCTTTGCCCGACCAACTCATGCGTTTCTTGGCCTTTCCGCTGGTCTGGACTTTGAAACAAAGATCTTCGTCAAACCCGATGCTGCTGATTTGTTGGAAACCGAACTGCGTAAGCCGGGATACCGCCCCCAGGTGATCGCGATGGGCACCAATACAGACCCCTATCAACCGCTCGAGAAAGAGCGAAAGATCACGCGGTCTATTCTTGAGGTGTTGGCGCGCTTTCAGCACCCCGTCTCTATCGTTACCAAATCAATTCTTGTGACCCGGGATCTCGATATTCTGGCGCCGATGGCAGCACAAGGATTGGTTAAGGTCTCGTTGTCGATCACCACGTTGGATCATCGGCTGGCACGATCCATGGAACCCCGTGCGTCGACACCCGGACGGCGGTTGGAAGCCATTCGCCAGTTAAAGGCCGCCGGCATACCGGCCGGTGTAATGTTTGCGCCTGCAATCCCTGGGCTCAATGATCAGGAAATGGAAGCCGTTCTAGAAGCTTCGTCAGACGCCGGTGCGAGTGAAGCCGGATATGTCGCCCTGCGGTTGCCGCTTGAAGTGAAGGACTTATTCCAAGAATGGCTGGCTGAAAACACCCCTCACCGTGCAGGGCGTATTATGGCGCTGATCCGATCCATGAATGACGGGCGTGACTATCACCCCGCCTGGGGAAGTCGCCAAGTTGGCCGAGGTGCTTATGCGGATGCGTTATCGAAGCGATTTAGTTTGGCAGCGAGGCGGTTGCGTTTAAATGCCAATAGTCATGCGCTCTCGACAACAAAATTCCGCGTACCGACGGACAAGCGTGGCTGCCAACTCACGTTATTCTAGAGTATTTAGTCAGCGGGATTCGATAGAGAGTCTTGGTCAGCGGCCAAGCGCGGCAACATACGCGTGAGAATATCATCCTTTTTAATGGCATGATGCCAAACTGCAGAGGCCGCATGTAACGCGACCAGTCCGGCCAATGTCCATGCGCTGACAAAATGCAGCCAGTAGGTCACCGTTGCGACGGTTTCATTTTCTGGCACGGCGTTGGGCACGACAAACAAGCCGAATAACTCGAAGCGTGAGTCGAACGCGGATGACGTCGCATACCCAGCGATTGGCACTAATAAAATCAGCATGTAGAGAAGGCCATGGACGCTGTAGGTCAAGTTGCGCTGCCACTGCGGCGTGTCAGTGGGAAGATTTGGCCGAGTTCCACTGAAAGCCCAGGCAAGACGTACCACGATAAAAACCAAAGCCAGCATGCCGATCGATTTGTGCAGCGGTGTCAGAAACTGCCACATCTCCGGGTCACCCGGCACATCGACTTCCAGTGTCGATATCCACTGTGCAATCGCGATATTACAAATGATCAGCAGAGCAATCGACCAGTGCAACGCCTTGGTCACACTGCCCCATAGCTGATCTGTATTGTGTGCTGCCATGTGTTGACCCCACAGTCACTTCACCGATGCAAATTCGGCAACACTTAACCCTATCATCGGATAGCATTAGAAGGCCAAGATAGACTCATAGACTGCAATAGGCAGGAGGGATCGCGATGATGAAACGGATTGGCGCATTTTTGACAACAGTAGCCCTGCTCACGGGTGCGGCGCTGGCGGAGGACAAAGTGATTTATAAAAAGGGCTACGTCGACGGTCCATACGGGCAGATTCATTACCATTCGGCCAGACCTTCTGACGGTGACGGCGACAAAACGCCACTGGTGTTGTTCCACCAAAATCCCAAGTCGGCAGAAGAATATCGCCCTCTGCTAGAGGTCGTCGGGCAGAATCGGCTCGCCATCGCTTTTGATACGCCCGGTTATGGCGAATCAGACCGCCCTGACTCACCGCCGGACATGGCGGGCATCGCCAGCGCTATGGCTGACGCTCTGGACGCCCTTGGCTACGGCAAAGATGGCAGTGGCTCGGTTGATGTTTTCGGTTTCCATACCGGTGTGTTTATTGCTTCTGAATTGGCAATTACCAGGCCAGACCTAGTGCGGCGCGTTGTGATGTCAGGCATCGCTTACTATGGACCAGAGGCACGGGCCGAACGGCTTGCAGACCTACCGACCGACAAGAGCCTCCCAGAGGATGGGACCTTTATTATGAACCGGTGGTATCTCATCGTGATCAACAGAGCAGAAGGCGTCTCTCTGGAACGCGCATCGAAAGTATTCCTTGAGGATATTCATTCACTCGATAAATCTTGGTACGCCTACAATGCAGTCTGGACGTACGCACCGGAAGAGCGCTTCCCATTGATCGAACAGCCGATCCTGGTGCTACAACCCCATGAAATGTTGCTTGATCATAGTCGTAAGGCAAAAAAAGAAGCCATGCCTAACGCGGATATGATCGAACTGCCCAATATTACCGACGACGTATTTGACACTGGATCAGAGGAAATCGGCAGCGCTCTTGTGACATGGTTGGATCAATCTAGATGAAACAACTCGCGCTTCTTCTATGCCTTAGCACATGGTCTATTTCGGCACATGCAGAAGAAGTGCAGATCGGCGGGTTCATTATCCCGGGGTCTCCAGCCTCAACACTATTTTACGATTACGCTGAGCAATTATCGATCGATTCTAACGGTTCATTAGAGCCACAACTTTTGATTCACGGCGAAGGTGGGCCGGAGGAACAGATCCTTTCAAGCGTACGACGTGGCCGCATCAAAATCGCATCCCTGTCGAGTTTAGTGCTGTCCAATATCGTGCCAGAAATTGCTTACCTTGGCGCACCGTTCCTGTTTGATAGCAAAGAAGAGTTTGACTACGTCGTCGACAACGTTCTCTTCGATGTTTTCGGGCCCCTCATGGCTGAGCGTGGTCTAACAATCATGCGCTGGCTCGACCTAGGCGGACAAAACATCTATGCCACGAAACCTATTCTATGGCCCGAAGATGCCGTGGGTATGCGGTTGCGGGCGACACAAGATATTGCGGCGCGCATGTTCCTGCAGTCCGTCGGCGCCGACGTCATTTACATCACCAGCCCGGAAACAATCCCTGGTTTGCAAACCGGCATGATCGACGGCGGTTTGACGCCAACGGTCGCCTATACGGGCACCGGCCTAGTCGCCGAGGCCCCTCACTTTAACCTGACCCAACATTTCTTTCTCGGGGGGTTTCTACTAGCCAATACGAAGTGGCTTGAGAGCCTACCCGAAGCACAACGCCGCGTGGTTCTCGACACCTTTGCGAGCACCAGCGATGTTCGTCAAATCATCGCCGGTATGAACGCTGCAGGTCTGGCTTCAGCCGATGAAGAAGGATTCACGGCGCATACTTTTTCGGCCGAACAACGCGCCGCATGGAAAGCGGCCTCTGTTGGAACACACGACCCCATCATTAAAGAAATCGGCGGTCGGGCACAGGCTGTCGCCGATGCCATCCAATTGGGCCGTGACGCCTACGCCGACGGTGCTCGATAACCACACTTAATCTTCGTGATCGTGCTCATCAAACCGGGAAAACTCGGCCTGCATCGCTGTCGAGAAAAATAGACTGTTGAGAAACACCTTGTTCGGACCAAACCACCAAGCGCGGAAATTGGGGTTGTCTGACATAAGCACAACTGCCCCACGCCCGCGCCGCTCTGCCAACACAGAAGCTGCACCGGCAACTTTTTCCACGCTTTCGGCGTTGGCGTAGCCGCTCATCAATGGTGACTCTGTGTATTGCGCGACTGTACCGAAAGGATTCTTGGATCGACCCAATATAATTCGGTTCTCCCGATACGCCGGTAAGACACGAGACGTGTAGCCGAAGCCGAGTGGATGGGTGACGTCGAGATCGGTTTCAAAGATGGTACCGCGTATACGCTGAGCCTGTTCTAGGTTCTCTTTGTCCGCATAATCGCGACGATCAGCAAGAGGAGCATCTTTATCTTTACGCGGCGCGGGTGCGCCGAAGCCAACAACGACAAAGTCATCGATGACATCGACGTCCATAAACCCTTTCTCGACCGCCCACAGGGCTGCCCGTTTGACAGCGACCAATGTGCCTCCGCCTTTTACCCAGCTATCAATCTGCTTGATTTGCTCATCGCTGAACGCGTCATAGGCCCCATCCGGCAAGACAAGGTGAGTCAGGCGAGACCAATCGACGCCACGAAGAGAACCGACATCCCGCATCATTACAGGAATATTCATGCGGTAATCCATCAGGTGCCACAATTCTCCGGCATCATAGAAACGCACCGCTTCACCGACTGGCATGAGTACCTGGGGCAATTCGACCGGACGCGCGTAATTACCGCCAAAATCAATACCTTCAGCCGTGCGGCCTGTAATCGCCGCATGAACAGCAATTCCATCTTCCTCAGCGATTGTCGACATAATGGTGTGCAGGGCTTCTCCATTCAGCGGCTGGCCGTCACCAACAGGGACAATGATGGAGCCCCGACCCATCTCCATAGGGCCTTTAGTCGTCATCGCGGTAAAGGGTTTGACCGCGACTTTCGCGTGCCCATCGGCTTTTAGAAGCCGTGTCACCGCGCGTGGTGCGTAGTAGCCGTCCCACGAAAATGTGTAGGCGTACGCCGCTCGGTCCGGGACGTCCTTCGATGGGAACGCGGGATCCACTTTGGTTCCGAGCGAATCCGCACCGACCGACGATAGATCGGCATAGGTTAGACCGAAGGCCAGTGGCTTGGTCCACGTTGTCGCGTCATAGAATACGACATCGCCGAAGCGGGTGCGGGTTTCAAACATGTTCCGAATAACGCGGTAAGCCCGCTGATTGGTGGGAACGATATAGCTATCAGCAGGTTGATAGGTATTGCCGCTTTGCCGGACCGTCCGTCCAAGACGAAAGACATCGATGTCGAGACGATCAAGCATCTCCAAGAAATGATGCATCCGGGCATCGTCACCGTTCGCGGTAAACACGTAGCCTTTGACCCTGTCGCCGCTAGCCGCTTCGCGTGTGAGGGTGCCAAACTCTCGTTGATAGGTCAGCAGCGTGTCACGCAAATCCGAAGACGCACGAACCATAGACACCGCGATATTGAAATGACGGCGGACCCGGGAGGCAAAAGTGATGTCGCCGTTTGGACTCTCGGCCATCAACCCTTCAAAGCCTCGATTCTCGAACAAGAAGGCGACGCTGCCATTGAGCAAGGGATAGTTTGACCCCATCGCCGGATTGTAGTCGTCGAAAAATTCTTCGGAGTAGTAGAGCTCTTGATTGGTATCGAGGTACTCCTGGGCATAATTGCCAACGGCCCGGGTGAGATCTATCGCGCGCTGGGGAATATATGGATTGCGTTGCGTCGCGATGCCGGGACTGAAGAAATATGTGGAATCAATATTCATCTCATGGAAATCGATGTGCAGGTTCGGCTTCCACTTTTGATACTGCGCACCCCAGGCTTGGGATTCGGGTTGGGTACGGGCAATCCATTGGCGATTAAGATCAAACCAATAGTGGTTTGTCCGTCCTCGGGGCCAAACACCGTTGTGTTCAGCATGCTGTAGGTTCGCGACTGGCGCCTCACCCCTATACGTGTTCAAGGATGTCGATGCGCGGTTGTAGCCATCGGGATTGAGCACCGGGACAAGCAACACGACTGTGTTTTCGAGTTGCGCCAGTGACGCCGGGTCTTGCGCCGCCGCGAGGTGATAGACGGTGAGCAACGCCGCATCCATCGAACTGATCTCATCGCCGTGCACACCAAATCCAAGCCACGTAATTGTCGGCATATCGTCCGTAACAGTTTGGGACGAATCAGGATCACTAAGGGCAATATGCTGCTCGCGTATCTCGTCTATCCGCGCGAGGTTCCCAGGTGAAGAAATTGTAAGGAGATGAATAGGGCGGCGCTCGTGCGTGCGACCAATAACTTCTAGCGAAATGCGATCCGATAATTCTGCTATGATCTGGATGTACTGAGTAACGGCACCCGGATTAGAAACGTAGTCGCCGGTGTCATAGCCAAGCACATCTGAAGGCTTGGGAATGCCGCGGTCGTACTCTGCGCCGGTAGGCGTGTAATAAGCTAGGTCCTCAGCGACGACAGCACCCTGCATCGAAAACGCGCATATAGCAGTCATCAATACTGCCTTGAGTTTACCCCTACACTTTTTCATGTCTCTCTCCCCCTTGCCTGACTTTCAGACAAATTAGCTACAGGACCTGTCCTGCGATGTCTCGATCTTCAAACCCTAACGGGTCGAAGCCGTTTCCAGGAACCATTTTTACGAACTGTTACATTGGTGCGTCATAGAAACCGCATAGAATTTGTCTGTGTTGGAAGTGCCACAGTCTTGGGGAAATAACTATTAACGATGCTCACACGCTGGCCGCGCGTTGCAAGCGGGCAGTTATGTTGTAGTTTCCGAGGATTACTAAAGGGCCGTCCGCGAGGCAATGACCTCGCCCAGACATCCAAGTATTCGATGTGGACGTACCCATCCCACGCGTTCCGATAAACGGACCCGTTTTTTTAGGAGAGAGATACAGTGACCCGCTCACCACTGAAGAAGACTCTATTGCTTTCGACCAGCGCATTGTTGATGGGATCTGTTTTAACGACCCCGGCCCAGGCGCAACAATTCGCAATCGAAGAAATCATCGTAACTGCTCGTCAGCGTTCAGAATCGCTGCAGGACGTCCCCGCCAGCATCACGGCATTCACATCCGAGCAGCTAGAACGCGCCGGTGTGCAACGTGCCGCTGACTTCATCGACCTGACACCTGGCGTGACAATCGTCGACGCCGCTGAAGTCGGTGATACACAGGTCAATATTCGCGGCATCAACGGTGCCCGCGATGCTGAAAACAGTTTTGCGCTGATCATTGATGGCATTTTACACACCAATCCTGCCGCGCTGAACCGCGAATACGCCAACTTACAACAGATCGAAATATTGAAGGGGCCCCAGGGCGCCATCTACGGCCGCAATGCGGCGGCCGGTGCGATCATCGTCACCAACAAGAAACCCGGCGATGAATTCGAAGGCGAGCTCAAAATTTCTGGCGCTAATGACGACAGCTACTACGCGTCGGTCTACGCGGCTGGTCCGCTTAGTGACACGTTAAGCATGGGCGTCCAAGCCGATTGGCGCGACACCGACGGGTTCTATTTCAATGAAACCCGAAATGAAAAAGATGTCGATGACTTCGAAAACTGGAATATATCGACCCGTTTCGTTCTAGAAACCAGCGACACATCGTCACTTGACGTGAAAGCCCGCTACGGCGAAGTGGATGCGGCTGCTATTTCGTTCAACGCTGCGTTTGCCGCAAGCTTCCTCGCTGATCTATTTGGCAATCCGTTGCTGTTTGAAGATGTGAACGACCATAATTTCCAGTTCGTTAACCAACTCGACTCTTTCAATACCCAAAAGACAATCGAAATCTCAGCCAAGTACGATGCCGAGTACGACTGGGGTACATTGACGGCTTGGGGCTTGTACTCGGATATCGAGAACGCCTTCGCCGCCGACGGCACATCCGGCGCCTTTGGCTTCTTCTTCAATGAGCCATCCTGTATCGCCAGTGTTGATGCTTTGAATGCCGCCGGTGTTACTTTGCCTGGTCCTCAATTCTTAGGGCCGACAGCCGGTGCTTCCATTCTCGGTCCTTACACACCAACCAGTTGTGACGGCACTCAGTATCAGGAACGTTTTCAAGACGATATCAGCTTTGAGATTCGTCTCGCCTCCCCCGCGGACCAAGATTTACGCTGGCTCGTCGGGGCTTACTACCTCGATCTCAACCGGCGTGTTGGCGTGAATACTGGCATTGAAGATGTTACGGAAATTATTCCACAGCTCTTTATTCCTGCTGGTCAGCCCAACGCGACCGATCAATTAGTCCATGACAAACTCGACAGCAAGGTCTACGCCGCGTTCGGTAACATAGCGTATGACGTCAACGACGATGTTGAGGTTTCTGTTGCCCTTCGCTACGACCGCGAAGAACGTAAAAGCCGCAGCTTGGTTCCGACGGATGCACGGTCTACTTATATCGATTTTGACCCGTCTGACGGTTTCCAAGGTGGAGATCCGATCAACCCAGGTCTCAACCCGGCGATTAATCCATCCGGCGTGATCCCCGATGCCGAGCGGTCCTTCGGCCAACTCCAACCCAAGATCAGTGTGACCTGGGATGTTGGGGATGACACGACGCTGTTCGCCAACTGGGGCATCGGCTTCAAGTCCGGTGGCTTCAACAGCTCGGGCTCAAAAGCCACGATTGACCTGTTCATCAACGATGCCCTTGGCACCAATGTCGGCATTGAGGACTTCTTCCGAAAAGAAACCTCGAGCGCCTTCGAAGCCGGCTTCAAGGGCAGCTACCTTGATGGTCGCCTGACCTTAGAAGGTGCTGGTTACTACACCAGCGTCGAAGATATGCAGTTCTTCGAATTCTTCGTCGGGGCGTTTGGCTTGCTGCGTATCGTCAACAACATCGACGATGTCGATATTTACGGTGTTGAATTCGCAGCCAATGCGGCTCTGTCCGAAAACTTCAGCATCTATGGCGGGTTCAACATCCTTGATAGTGAAATCAAGGCCAACGCAGTGCGCCCAGATACTGTCGGCAACAAGGCCCCGTACACGGCGGACTACACAATCAACGCTGGTATACAGGCTCAATTCCCGATCACTGATCAAATTGAGCTAGTCGGTCGTGCGGACTATAGCCGGGTCGGACCAACATGGTTCCATACCGTACAGGACCAAGATCAGGCCTCTCTGTTCGCCACTGCTAACTACGGTAAGACGCAGCGGAATGCCTACAACGTAGTCGATCTCCGTATCGGTGTTGAAGCCGATAACTGGGCGATTACCGGTTTTGCTAAGAACCTATTTGATGAGGAATACCTCGAAGAAGTTATTCCTTCGGCACAGTTCGGCGGATCCTTCATCCACCCGGGCAACAAGGCTCGCTACGGTGTTGAGGTTCTTTACCGCTTCTAAGCGACCTACATAAATGAACTGGAAAGCGGCGGTCCCTTGGGCCGCCGCTTTTCTTTGAGATCAGTCGCCCTATGCCAGCACGAACATCAACCGGACCGTTGTTCCCTCTTTAGAAGATGTCATAGCAAGGTCTCCCCCAAGGGCTATCATTAGACGTTTGGAAATCGGCAAGCCAAGTCCAACACCCTCGCCTTCTGCGCGGGTCGAAGCGCCCTCTGCAAAAGGCTCAAAAATCCGTTCCAGCTTGTTGGGCGGTATGCCATCCCCGTCGTCAGTGATCGTCAATTCAAACCACGAATCTTTGCGCAGACCCGTCAGCGTTACAGTGCATTTATCATTGTGCCGAGCAGCGTTGGAAAGAATGTTTACGATGACCTGGCTGGCGGCGCGCCGATCCACTTGGACTTTGAACTGAGACTCTTCTAGGTTGTTGTGAAGGTCTATTCCCTTTTCTGCAAGACCTGAACCAACCAGCGTGAGACATGACTCCACCAGCTCACCAACTTTAATGGGCTCCAGAGACAGAGCAATCTGTCCAGCCTCAATCTTCGAGACATCGAGAATATCATTAATCAAGGACAGCAGGTGCTGGCCGCTTCTATGGATATCGTCAGCGTATTTTCGGTAAGTGTCCTCCTTACCCTCACCTATAGCTTGGTCACGAATGACCTCTGAATAACCGAGAATGGCATTGAGCGGCGTGCGCAACTCATGACTCATCGACGCCAGAAATTCAGACTTTGCCCGGTTCGCTTTATCAAAATCCCTCGTACGGTACTCAAGCTGACGGCGCAGCTTCGCCTCGCGGTCTACTAGTTTAAGCATCAGATAGGTACAAGCCGGTGTGAACAGGAGACTGACGGGCAAATATGCAAAACCAAACCAAGGAATTCGCTCTCGGTTCACATCATAAACATAGTAAAGGACCTCGACGGTCAGCATGACGCCGATGAGAACGGAGACCGTAAAAGCGATTGTCGTTACTGCGATTCCCGCCCGTTCTAGCAATGCGCTAAGGCGAGACACCAGCCATCCAGGCCGGCCAAGCGTATAACCATTTTTGTCAAATTGTGCCTGTGATTCGGTCACTGCGCGTTCCCCTCGACCGTGCAGCACGACTTTAGTCGCTGACATCTCATTTTTCTACCTGGACGTTTTCTAGTGGCTAAACAAAGAACAGACCGATACGGCATTGAAAACTGCGGCGTACGCCGTCATGGTGGTTTAATGAACCGACGCCACGGATACTTGCTTGTAATGGGAACCGCCCACGATCCCGTGGGTATGGACCGATACCAAAGCCAGCTGCTACCGATTTACGCCGCCCATAAAGGCTATCGTCTGGTCATGGGTGACACGAGCAGCGGCGTAGCTTTTCTCGACGGCGGGCTCGATAATCTTGGTTTGATGCTAGCCCGCTTCCCAAGTCCAGAATGCATCTCTGACTTTTGGTGGTCGGAGGAATACCGAAAAGCTTATATTCACCGCAAAGATGCTGGCCGGTTCTCCGCCGTTGCTTTACCCGGTTTAGATCAAGAACCCGACCCCATCGTCGGGGGCCGTGGCTTTCTGGTCGCGATGGCAACCCCGAAAAGTCCAGGATGCTGGCGACGGTTCGCCGATCCTTTTCTTAATTGCGCATTAGAACGAGGTGGCAACGTCCTCGCCGATTCTGGTCCAGAGGCCGTTGAAAGGCTTGAGAGTCTCATGCCAGGAAGCCACATCATCGTAACTATGTTCACAACGGTGAACGCAGCTAAAGACGCATGGAAAGCAATGGCGCCAGGCCTTGAACAGCAACGCGACGCATGTGGACCAGTAAACGTCATTGCCTTAGCCGGATTGCCAGACGATCACCCAGAACGACTAACCCAGGACGTCTACGCGACTTAAGTATAACGGTCGCATTACGCTCAAAAGGTCGTTGGCTTTTTAAAAGAGGACCAAAGTCATGACTCGCCTAGTCTCGGCCCGCCTTATGTTCTATCTCACGTTTTTCTTCGCTGCGAACGCAATGGCGCAGGGACAAGACGGCACGCCAACCGAGCGTGACTTGACCGTCATCGCTGAAATGCTGCCGGGAACGTATGACAATACTGAGCAGGTCTACTTTGATGGTCGACTTGGGGTGCGAGAAGAGGCCAAACACGAACGCGTAACGTCCAGCATAACGCGGGTTTCGGTGCCTGCCTTTGGCGAGTATGTCTTTTTCGCGCGTGACCACCGCAATAACGAACCGGAGAAGCCACACCGCGTTCGCCTCTACGTTCTTTCAGCAGATAACGAAGAACAAGCCGTGCGTATGAAGATGTATTACGTCGACGGTCAAGATATGCCGGAGGCCTATAAAGATGCCCATATAGACCCATCGGTATTAAAGGATCGCACCCCCGCGAACAGCATGGTTCTGGACGGTTGCGACGTTTTCTGGAAGCGAGAAGCAGGACAGTTCCACGGTGCCATGAAAGATGGAACCTGCCGTTGGGAATGGCCAGGTAAAGGCGAAGTTGTAACTGACTACCACATGATGCTCTCTGAGGACTTTTTCTGGGTTCGTGATGGCACCCATGATTCCAAGGGTAACCGCTTAACCGGCAACCCGGACGGTATATACCACAAGCTGACCCGGGCTCGGAATTTCACCTGCTATGCAGACATGCCGGGGGTCTCCGGCGGACGCGACACGCCCTACACCAGATATCGTGACCTCAAAATTACGGACCAAGGTGGCATAGCGCGATTCACCTCCAATGAAGAGACACCGCGTACCATTCAGATCAACTTGCGTAACGTCGATTGGCAAATGAATAACGAGACCGGCGCCTACACACGGGACAGCTTGGTGATGTATATCTCTTCCCGCAACGACGACGGCTCACCTGGCGAATTTTTCGGCTACACGTTTACCCAGCCCGATGCGGAGCGGCTCGGCATTAATCTCGGGTTCATTCTAGTAAATTGTTATGTGATCTCGAATCGCGACGCCACACCGGAGTTCTAGCTGTACATGCCACACGCATTTGTCACTCTAGATGTCTTTACAAAACAGATTTTTGGCGGCAATCCGCTCGCCGTCGTATTTGATGCGGCGGGGCTGGACAGCGCTGCTATGCAGAAGATTGCTCGTGAGTTCAATTTATCGGAAACAACTTTCGTGCTGCCAAGCGAGCATCCGGACAACACCCACCGGGTAAGAATTTTTACACCAGTCGCAGAGCTTCCGTTCGCCGGTCACCCGACGCTAGGAACCGCCGTGGCTTTAGCCCTCGCCGCCTCGCCGCCCCAAGACCGTGTTGAATACCGCTTTGAGGAAAGCATCGGTGTGATACCTGTTTCAGTCGCCAAAACATCGGACGGTGTGATGCGAGCGGAGTTAAGTGTGGCACAGCGCCCGTTGCGCCTGCCTGACACTCTGTCACCAGCAATATGGGCCGACGTGCTGAGTTTGGAAGAGTCTGCACTCTGTCCTGGTGATGCTCAGATCGGATTATGGACCTGCGGCACACCTTTTTCATTTGTTCCTGTCGCCAACTTAGAAGCTTTGGGCTCAGCCTCCGTTGACATGACCGCATGGCGACAACATCTGAACAACGAAGAATCAACAGAAGCATTCGTCTTCACCCGAGAAACAAACGACAGAACAATCGACATCAGAGCGCGCATGTTTGCACCGGATCTCGGTATTGCAGAGGACCCGGCAACGGGATCTGCGGTGGCCGCCCTCGCGGGATGGCTCGTCGACTCCGACAAACCAGATGATGGCACCCACCGCTGGATTATTGCTCAGGGCGTAGAAATGGGACGGAGCAGTCTCCTTGACCTCGAGGCAGACGTTAAAAATGGCCGTATTCTAGGCGTTCGTGTTGGCGGGTGCGCGGTTCCGGTCACAACAGGCATGATCACAGATCCTTGAATACCAGGTTGTTTTTGAGAACAATTCGCCAGTTATGGTATGATGCTGACCGAATACGCTGAGCAAGGAACACGAAGATGCACACATTCCTGACTGGAATCGCCATTGCTGCATTGATTGCAATCAGCATGGCAGGCCCTGCAAACGCGCAAATGTTTGGCAAGGGAAACGGACTTGTTAACGAGGCGGCGCACGCCCTTGACCGCGAAAAATGGGATAGAGGGGTGGGCTTAGCACGCCAGGCACTGCGCTCGGGCAGCCTGACACCAACCAATATTCCGGCCGCTCTCAATAACCTATGCATCGGTTTGACGGGACAGGGTCACTACGAAGAAGCGCTCGAAACCTGCAACAGAGCGATCGGAAAGAAGCCCCGTGAATGGAGCTTTTACAACAACCGCGCCAACATCCATTACTACCAAGAGAAATATGACAGAGCCCTCTCTGATTATTACAAGGCACTGACCTTTAGCCCGGGTGACGATGTCTTAATCACAAACATTAGCCTTACGCTCAGGACCCGCAAGAAAGCGGCAGAGCGCATCGGTGAACAAGGCAAAGTCGAGCGGCAAAGCTAACCTGTTACACACGGGAAATTGCACTTTTCTCAAAGGCTGGCATGTGCTCTCGATATGAATTCCGGGCCGCACCGGCAGACATCATCAAACGGTTCGGCTTGGTTGCGCCATCTCGTGCTTTTCTTGATGGCATAACTGGACCTGAAATCCGCCCGACCGATCCGGCTCTAATCATTGGCGTTGATCAGGCACCCGATATTTTACCTTGGGGCCTAGACGTCAGCTGGCAAAAATCACCTGTGATCAATGCCCGAGCGGAAACGGCTGCGGAGAAACCTACTTTCAAGACCATTTTGAATCGCCGCGTCCTCATTCCTGCCAGCGCCTATTACGAATGGCGCCATGACGGGCGGAACAAGATAAAGACACTGATCGCGCCGAGGGACACTATGATATTTTCGATGGCAGGTCTGAGGTCTGATAATTGCTTTGTCATCTTGACCTGCAGCCCAGCCGCTCCTATTGCCCACATCCATAGCCGGATGCCAGTGATATTGGATGAAGCTAGCGAACGGGCGTGGTTGAATCCGGATTATTCGTATGCCGACCTCAACGCCCTTCTTCATCCCTTTGGGGGAGAATTCGATACTACGGAAACGGCCCCGGCCCCGCCGCGACAGTCAGACCTCTTTGGCTGATATAGAGAGCGTTTGTTAGTGGCACATGAGGACGGGCAGGACAGCGTGCTCCATCACATATCCCGTGACACTGCCAAGCATCAATTGCCTCAACTTAGAGCGGGTATAAGCGCCCATCACCATCATATCTGCCCCAGCGTCTTGGGCCGCAAAAAGCAAAGATCGCCCGGTCCGTATTTCCCGAGGCAGTACTTTAGAGATAACTGTTTTAACGCCGTGGCGAGTTAAATGAACGTCCAAGTCTTCCGTTCCGGCGTACCACTCTTCTTCCTCGACACGCAGAACCGTAACTTCCTTCGCGGTCGCTAGAAGAGGCAGTGCCGCCTGAACAGCGCGGGTTGCCTCGGTGCTTCCATTCCAAAAAACTGCAACCCGTTCTATTGGACCTGGGTCCGTACCCTCACCTTGCGGAATAGGTGGTGCCGCTACAACGGCACGGCCACTCTGCATCAGCGCCGCGTTGAGCGTCATGAGCGCTGCAGTTTCATTCTCTGTGGTGGGGCGATCAACCACGATCAAGTCTGCACGGCAGCCACGCAGAGCAACCACCTGTTCCTCGACCCCTGATTCCTCGAGCCAACTAACGCCGAAGCCGCTAGTAGCACCAGCGCTATCAGGCTGAGGCATTCCAGCCGTAACTTCATCAAACATAACTCTGGTCAGATTGGCTCGTTGACCAGCCTCTCGTTCTGCAACACCCATCATTTCATCAACCATGGCGCCGGACATCGCCTCGCCTACCAGCGGCAAGGCTGCCGTTGGGTCAGCCAGCACGTGCAGAGCATCAACATGGCAATCCAGCTGTGTACCCATCCGCAGCGCAGTGCGAAGACAAGCCCGGCCAGATTGCGGATCCCCGACAACCGCGAGGATACTTTTGACAGCAGACATGATGCTCCCCTTAGGGTTCAGCCGTATTATGAAATGATGGTAGCAGGCTCAACACAAAGAATACCACTCCTGTTGGCGTCGCACTAAGCCAAGGCTGAGCCGACGGGCTGGTGATACTCATCCACACCCTCTGGGTCCTGGTGAATAATGATATCTGCTCCGGGATAATCGGCCATCAGCGCCATCTCTACTTCATCGGCAATACGATGCGCCTCTAGCAAAGACAGCTTGGGATCGAGCACCATATGCATCTGCATAAAGATCTGTAATCCGGAAGATCGGGTTCGCAGCTCATGCACATCCAGTACTTTGGGGTGCTTAAGAACAGTCGCCTTTATAGCTTGCCGCTGCTCTTCGGGAAGTTCGTGATCCATCAACACAGCAATCGACTTACGCGCAATTCTTGATGCGTTCCAAAGAAGAAAGAAAGCGATACCGATCGCAAATACAGGGTCCGCCCATCCAACATCGCCATAGGTCGCCAACACGAGGGCACCAATAACACTCAAGTTCAGAAGTAGGTCACCAGTGTAATGAAGCGAGTCTGCGCTGATTGCGACTGACCCCGTACGTTTGACGACGAACTTCTGAAAACCAACCAATAGAAGGGTGACAACAATGGTGAAAATCATCACACCAATCCCGAAATCGCCCTCAAGGACTTGGTTCTCTTTGTTGATTCTTGAGGCCGCTTCCACCAAAAGAAGCACAGCGGAGCCAGCGACAAACGCAGACTGCGCTAAACCCGAAAGCGGTTCGGCTTTGCCATGGCCAAATCGATGTTCTTTGTCCGCTGGGGTCAGAGCATGCCCAACTGCCCACAATGTGACCAGAGACGCAAAGAGGTCGAGAACGGAATCGATCAAACTCGACAGCAGCGCAACCGAGTTCGTAATAAGGAAAGCGACCGTCTTAACAATAATCAACATCACTGCCGTACCCACAGCCGCGTAGGTGGCGAACCGCATAAGACGCGATGGTGGCGCGGTTAGGGCTGCTGTCGTGAGTGAATCATGTGGCATTTATCAAACTTCAAGAAATGGGTTTAGGGATACAAGCGTTCGGTTAGCCAACTCTTTCCCTCTCTCCTGTACACCAACCGATCATGCATCCGGTGTGGCTGGTCGAGCCAGAACTCAATCATAGCAGGCGTGAGCAAAAATCCAGACCAATGTGTCGGTCTCGGCACGTCTTGGCCATCAAACCGTCTGGTAGCCACCGCAAACCGATCCATAAACTCCGCGCGATCTGTCATCGACCTCGACTGATCGGACGCCCAAGCCGCAATCTGACTCTCCCGAGAACGGGACGCAAAATACGCATCAGCCTGATTCTCATCGATCTCAGTTAAAATGCCTTCGACACGGACCTGGCGACGCAGCGATTTCCAATGAAAACACAAGGCGGCCTGTGCGTTGGCCGCGATCTGCTCGCCCTTATTGCTTTCCTTATTGGTGTAAAATGCGAAACCACCGGGGCTGAGGCCCTTGAGCAAAACCATCCGCAGCGAAGGTTTGCCGTCTGGTGTGGCAGTTGCCAGGCTCATGGCATCAGGGTCATTTAATTCAGAGTCTTGCGCTTCTTGGAACCAAGCTTCAAACAGCGCCATAGGGTCGTCTAATATCGGAATAAGGTCTGCGCTTGCCATGCCATCGTGCTCAACTGAAAGACTGATTTCGTACCCACCGGTTTGATCTGGGATCACGCAGATGTCAACCGCGGCCCCTGTAGTGCGCCCTGATTTTGCCACCTTTTCAGCGTGCTATGCGTTGGTAAAATGACGGTTGCCAGCAGAACTACTAATCTCTGGCCCGGCCAACGGAAACGCGAGGAAATCATGACCAAATCAACATTGAAGACCACTCTGTCGGCCGGGGTTATAGCCTCAGCCCTTGCACTGGGCGGCTGTGCTGCAGATGGCAGCAATCAGAACGAAACTTTGGGCACATTGCTGGGCGCCGCAGCCGGTGCCTGGGCGGGGTCTTCTATCGGCTCCGGCGACGGACAGATTGTTGCCACCGCTGCAGGTACGATGCTCGGTGCAGCCATCGGCAACAAGGTTGGGCGCAGCATGGACGAACTCGACCGAATGAAAGCTTATGACGCACAACAGTACGCCTACAGCGCGCCCATCGGTGAAGCCATCGTGTGGAATAATCCGGATAGCGGCAACTACGGCAATGTCACGTCGGTACGTGACGGCTACACCAACTCAGGCCGCTATTGCCGTGAGTTCCAAACGGAGGTCACCGTGGATGGTCGCCAAGAAAACGGTTATGGCACTGCATGCCGCCAAGAAGACGGCAGCTGGAAAATCGTCAGCCAATAAGAAAATAATAATTTGTCTGCAGCATTGAACGGCGGCCTTTCGGGGTCGTCGTACTTCTTATGGCCTATGGTCTAAGAGTTATACGCCAGCTGTACTGATGTTTTGATCGTCAAAAAGACTTGCTATCGGCTGACTGAGGATCTGCTTTTCATGAGTTTGGGCATCTGCGATCACCTGACTTAATCGCGCCACTGCGGGTGACTTGCCGATCAGATCAGGACTTAACGGAACGCCGTAGCCTAGCAAATGCACAATTTCTGACACGGAAGTGCGGCTCAGATCGCGTCCTAGACGCCAGACGCCATCATCTCCAAAGGCTGCGAAACCACCTGCCCGCAACGCCTCTAAGACAGGAATCAATGCTGCTTCCTTTACCCCAACGTCCTGCCTTAGCGCCCGCTGAGCCAGCCCCGCCCCCGATCCAGCGACCGCGTACAAAGCAGCAAGTACATCCATAGCCAGCGCTAGACGTCCACCGGGCCCACTGGTTCGCTCATGCTCAGCTCGCCGCCAATCGGGCAACACCGCCGTCATGACTGCACCGGCCAAAATCACATTCCACGACAGAAAGAGCCAAACTAGAAACACAGGTAAGGCCGCAACGGCACCGTAAATGGCTTGGTAGGTGGGCATCCCCGCAACAAAGGACGTGAAGCCATAGCGCAACAAAGCAAACAGAAGGGCTGCAATGAGCCCACCGAGAAACGCATCACCGATCCGCACTCGACGATTTGGAACAGCCATGTAGATCAACGCAAAGGCGGCCGCAGAGAGAATTGTCGGCATCGCGGCACCTAGAAGCACCGAGACTGGTCCTGGCTCTGCACCACCGAGCAGCGTGCGAATGGTTAGGAAGTATCCCGATAGCGAGAAACTCAATCCAACCAAAAGCGGGCTGACGGTAATGACCGTCCAGAACACAACCAGACGAGCCATGATCGGTCTCGGCCGGGCAACCCGAAAAATACGGTTGAAAGCGCCTTCAATCGTCAGCAAAAGCAGAACTGAGGTGACGATTAACCCTACTATGCCAATGGTTGTGAGACGCCCCGCCGCCGAAATGAAGCTCTCAATCGCCTCATTCATGCGCATACCGGTATCAGGAATAAAATTGGTGAGTATGAGGTCGAGAACCGAATCTCTCAGTCCAGAAAACGCAGGGAACGCGGCGAGGATGGCCAAGGTCAACGCCAACGCCGGAACGAGAGCGAGGGTCGACGTATAGCTCAGCGACGCTGCCACGCGATTGACTTGATCATCCCGCATGCGTCCGACAACGAATCCCACGAAACGACCGCACTGGATTACCAGCGGGTGGAGTTTCTGAATCAAGGGCAACTTCTTAGAGTCTTCATCTGTGACGGTCATGCGGCAGTCTTGCCCTTAATTTTCAGTGGTGTAGGATGCCTAAGGTCTACGCGAGTGGACTGAAATCTAACACGTTTTTAGCTGCAGGACACAGGACGTCATATGAGCGGGCAGCCCGGAATTCTCTCTGGCCGGCGCGGCCTGGTAATGGGTGTGGCGAACGATCGATCCATCGCATGGGGGATCGCGCGCCAGGCTTCAGAACAAGGCGCGGAACTGGCTTTTACCTATCAAGGCGATGCGCTCGAGAAGCGGGTCAGACCGCTGGCTGAAAGCGTTAATGCGAAACTGGTGGTGCCCTGCGACGTCACAGACCCTGAATCCATGGACAATTTGTTTGAGCAGGTTGGCAACACCTGGGGCAAGATTGATTTTGTTATCCACGCGGTCGCCTTCTCGGACAAAGCAGAACTCAATGGGCGATACGCCGACACCAGCCGCGAGAATTTCCTGCGGACCATGGATATTTCGTGCTTCTCATTCACAGATGTGTGCCGTCGTGCGGCGACCTTGATGCCTGATGGCGGCTCATTGCTCACACTCAGTTATTATGGCGCGGAACGAGTGGTACCCCACTACAACGTTATGGGCGTCGCCAAAGCAGCGCTGGAAGCAAGTGTGCGCTATCTCGCAACGGACCTTGGCCGAGACAACATTCGCGTAAATGCGATGTCGGCGGGTCCAATGAAAACTCTTGCGGCATCCGGCATTGGTGATTTCCGGTATATCCTTAAATGGAACGAACTCAACGCGCCGATGCACCGCAACGTCACGCTGGCGGATGTTGGACGGTCGGGTTTGTACTTGGTCAGTGATCTATCGAGCGGCGTTACGGGTGAAGTGCACCATGTGGACTGCGGCTATCACGTTGTCGGCATGATGGCGCCAGAGTCAGCTCAGGATATTGCTGATCTTCTCGACGGCGCCAATCTAAAAGACTAGCCGATCAGATGTCTTCAAACACATTTGGCACCCTCTTCCGATTTACCACTTTTGGCGAAAGCCATGGTCCGGCCATCGGCTGTGTTGTCGACGGCGTGCCACCGCGCATCCCCTTAAGTGAAAGCGACATCCAGGTCTGGCTAGAGAAACGCAAACCTGGCCAATCGCGATTCACGACCCAGAGAAAAGAACCTGATCAAGTGCGCATTCTGTCTGGTGTTTTTGACGGTATGACGACGGGAACCCCCATCGGACTAATGATCGAGAACGTCGATGCGCGGTCCAAGGACTATGGTGATATCGCCGAGAAGTTCCGTCCCGGGCATGCGGACTATACCTACTGGAAGAAATACGGCATTCGGGATTATCGCGGCGGTGGCCGTTCGTCAGCGCGGGAAACAGCGATGCGCGTCGCCGCCGGTGGCATCGCCCGCAAAGTTTTGGCTGAAGCGCTTGGCGATCAAATCAATATTCGTGGTGCCTTGACCCAAATTGGGCCACACAAGATCGATCGGGACAATTGGAATTGGGCCAACGTCGATAGCAACCCGTTCTTTTGCCCCGATGCCGCTTCAGTAGCCACTTGGGAAAACTATCTCGACGACATTCGGAAAGAAGGCTCTTCGGCTGGAGCTGTCATCGAGGTGGTCGCGGAAGGCATTCCCGCCGGGCTGGGTGCGCCTATCTACGGAAAATTAGACGCTGACTTGTCCTCCGCCTTGATGAGTATTAATGCCGCCAAAGGAGTGGAAATCGGCGCTGGATTCGAAGCTGCGGCGTTGTCCGGTGAAGAAAATGCCGATGAGATGCGCATGACTTCAGACGGGAGTGTTGAGTTCCTAAGCAATAAAGCCGGTGGCATTCTCGGTGGCATATCCTCAGGACAAGACATCGTTGCCCGGCTTGCGATTAAACCCACCAGTTCCATATTAAGCCCACGCAAGACCGTTGATATTCACGGTAATGATACTGAAATACAGACAAAAGGGCGCCACGACCCCTGCGTCGGCATTCGCGGCGTCCCTGTGGCCGAAGCCATGATGGCTATTGTCCTCGCTGACCACTGGCTGAGACATAAAGCTCAAAACGGGTAGGCCTGCCCCTCGCCCCAATAACGGATACAGACTCCATGCGTACAATCGGGAAATTTCTCGTCGGCATCCTGGCAAGCCTTGGGCTTTCGGTGCTCGTCCTAAGCGGCCTTTTTACATACTTTCTGATGAATGCGGATGGCCTATCGAAACAAGCCGCCAAACCACCGGAAAGCATGATTTTGTCCTTGAACCTCGATGCTGGCTTCTCGGAAGGCCGCAGCGGACCAAATTTTACATCCTTCGGCGTACCTAACCGAACGTCCTTACAAGATGCGGTCATCGCCCTTCGGCGCGCTGGCAACGATGACAGGGTCCGCGCGGTGATTGCTAATATAAGCGGACAAAGCCTTGGCCTCGCCCAAGTTCAGGAAATTCGTGACGCCGTTGCCACCTTTAGAGAAAGTGGCAAGCCAGCGCTCTTGTATACGGACACTCTGGGTGAGTTGGGCAATGCCACAACAGCCTATTATCTTGCCACCGCCTTCGAAGAAATCTGGCTTCAACCGTCGGGTGGCGTCGGCTTGACCGGCCTGGCAATTGAGCAGGCTTTTCTCAAAGGGTTCCTCGATAAAGTGGGCATTCGGGCCAACGCACTGCAGCGCTACGAGTATAAATCCGCCGCCGAGAACTTAACCAATACGGAAATGTCAGAGCCCAACAAGGAAGCCCTTGATGCGCTATTTGGCTCGATCTTCGAACAGCTTGTCGATGGCATTGCCAAGGCTCGAGGGATTACCACGGATGATGTTCAGAAATTAATGGCAGAGGGCCCATTGCTGGCTCAAGAAGCCATGGACGGAAAGTTGGTTGATCACCTCGCCTATCGAGACGAATTCAATACGCGCGTGGACGATGCGGTCAAAGATGGAAAACGCGTATCTGTACGCCGTTACTTGAACTACGGCTTACCTGAAGAAACCAAGGCGGCTGAGCGCAGCGTCGCATTAATCCACGCTGTCGGGGCGATTGGCCGCGGCAAATCGGACGATAGTCCCTTCGGGGGTGATGCGGGCATCGGCGCTGACACGTTGGCAAAGGCCGTGCGCGACGCGGCGGAAGATGAAGATGTTGACGCGATCTTGCTGCGCGTTGATAGCCCCGGCGGCTCTTACGTCGCCTCAGATACGATTTGGCGTGAAGTGATTCGAGCCAAAGAAACGGGCAAACCCTTCATTGTCTCGATGGGCAACACGGCGGCGTCCGGCGGCTATTTCATCGCCATGCCGGCAGACAAAATTTACGCACAGCCTGGAACAATCACAGGATCCATTGGCGTCATCATCAACAAAGTCGTGTTTGAAGATGCGTTAGAGAAACTCGATATCAACTGGTCCACCCTGACCTATGGTGAAAACGGAGACATCTTCACGCCATCGAGAGATTTCAATGACGACGAGTTGGAACGCATGAATCGAACCCTCGACGCCATTTACGATGACTTCACGACCAAGGCTGCTGCAGGTCGCGATATGGCCGTCGCAGACATGCATGAGCTCGCGAAAGGCCGAGTATGGAGCGGCGTCGATGCCAAGCGTATCGGTTTAGTTGATGAGCTTGGGGGGCTAAGTGATGCGATTGACCATACGAAAGTCGCGATTGGCCTTGCGTCTGACGACCTGGTGAGGTTGGTGACTTATCCGAAGCAAAAAGATCCTCTTGAAAGTATATTAGACGCCCTGGAAGACGGCTCTCTCCCGTTCGGGCTCAAGAGCGCCGTGCAAAGCCTTGTGACGTTCTCTCAAACGGTTAACACCTGGATCGGACCTTACACGCGCAGCCCTGAGGCCGGTGTATTGTACGCACCCCCGTTGATCATCAGATAAACCCAAAATAATTATGGGATTCGCCGGGCGCCGATTAGAAACTCCTTGTTTCCTTCTGGACCAGTGATCGGACTTTCGACGATACCGAGCACGTTCCAATTCGGTTGACTGTCCAACCAGGCTGAAATCGTGTCACACACTTCAACATGCAGATCTGGGTCTCGCACGACACCTTTCTTGCCAACACGATCTTTACCCACTTCAAACTGAGGTTTAATCAGCGCAACCAAAGTGGCTTCCGGTTTGGTAAGTGCCATAGCTGCCGGAAGAACAGTGCGAAGACCGATAAAGCTCGCATCACAAACTACGAGATCGACGGACTCAGGGATATTCTCTGTGGTTAAATGACGTGCGTTGGTACGCTCCAGCACGACCACGCGATCATCATCGCGCAACTTACTGTCGAGCTGCCCGTAGCCAACATCAACGGCGAAGACTTTCGATGTGCCGTTGCTCAGAAGGACATCGGTAAAGCCGCCCGTCGACGCACCCACGTCAATTGCAATCCAATCACTAGGCTTCAGATCAAAATGGGACAGACCGTGAGCAAGTTTAAGACCGCCGCGAGAGACCCAAGGGTGATCCTTGCTACGGACCGTCAGAGTAATATCCACAGCAACCTGATGCCCGGGTTTATCGAGACGCTTTTCTTGCGAGTAAACGGCCCCAGCCATGATCAATGCTTGGGCTCGGGTGCGTGATTCCGCAAGCCCACGCTCAACCAGGAGCTGGTCGAGGCGAGTTTTCTTAGCAGCCATAGTCGGTGGTTTTAGGCGCGGGCCGGACGCTCGGATACGTCCTGGTCAAGCCCCTCGAGGACGCTCTCAACAATTCCGGTCGCATTGAGACCGGCAGCATCGACCTGATCATCTGGCTTGGCGTGGTCAAAAAAGGTGTCCGGCATCGTTAGCGTTCTAATCGCCAACCCTTGATCTAGGCGTCCCGCAGCGGCAAGCGATTGCAACACTTGCGCCCCAAAACCCCCTTGAGAGCCTTCCTCAACGGTAACCAAAAGGTCATGAGTATCTGCCAATTGTGTCACAAGCTCTATATCGAGTGGCTTAGCAAACCGTGCATCTGCAACGGTGGTCGAAAGACCACGAGCTGCGAGATCATCCGCCGCCGCTAGGCATGCGCCCAGACGTGACCCAAGACTAAGTAGCGCAACAGACGTGCCTTCCCGGACAATACGGCCTTTGCCGATCGGCAAAACGTCGCCCTTTGCAGGGAGTTCTATACCGACGCCTTCGCCACGTGGGTAGCGAAAGGCGATCGGACCGCCATCATGGGCGGCCGCCGTCGCAACCATATGCACGAGTTCGGCCTCATCAGCGGCAGCCATTACAACAAAATTGGGCAGACAACTAAGGTAAGCGATGTCGAATGCGCCTTGGTGTGTGCAGCCATCCGCCCCAACGTACCCTGCCCGGTCTATGGCAAAACGAACTGGCAAATTTTGCACCGCGATATCATGTACGACTTGGTCGTAAGCCCGTTGAAGGAATGTTGAGTAGATCGCCGCGAACGGCTTGTAGCCTTCAGTTGCCAGGCCACCGGCAAAGGTGACTGCGTGCTGTTCTGCGATCCCAACATCAAACGTGCGATCGGGGAATTGTTCACCAAATTTATCCAGGCCTGTGCCACCCGGCATGGCCGCTGTGATGGCTACAACCTTGTCATCGCTCTCGGCTTCCGCAATCAAAGCCTTTGCAAAGACCGATGTATAACTGGGAGCATTCGGTTTGGACTTAGCCTGATTGCCGGACACCACATCGAATTTTGCAACACCGTGGTATTTGTCCGCCGACTCTTCTGCCGGGGCGTAACCCTTCCCCTTCTGGGTGACGGCATGAATAAGAAACGGGCCACTGGCCTTGGAATCACGAACATTTTTCAACACCGGCACCAAGTGCTCAACTTTATGCCCGTCAATGGGGCCGACATAGTAAAAGCCGAGCTCTTCAAACAGCGTTCCGCCTGTCACCATACCGCGTGTGTACTCTTCTGCCTTACGAGCCGCGGTCTTCAACGGTTTCGGAAAATGCGAGGCAATCTGTTTCATTGCTTCACGGAGATTCAGATAGGACTTCGATGACAGAAGCCGCGACAGGTACGCGCTCATCGCACCCACGGCTGGGGCGATCGACATGTCGTTATCATTCAGAATAACAATGAGGCGGCTATCCATGCTGCCCGCATTATTCATGGCTTCATACGCCATACCGGCGCTCATAGCGCCATCACCGATCACAGCAATGACTTGATTTGATCCGTCCGATAGATCTCGGGCCACTGCCATGCCGAGGCCGGCTGAAATAGACGTGGAACTATGCCCCGCACCGAAGGGGTCGAACTCACTCTCTGGCCGGTTGGTGAATCCGGACAGCCCATCCTTTTGCCGGATTGACGCCATGCGGTCGCGACGACCGGTAAGAATTTTGTGTGGGTAACATTGGTGGCCAACGTCCCAGATCAAACGGTCTTCCGGTGTATCAAAAACATGGTGAATAGCGACGGTAAGCTCGACCACACCTAGTCCTGCCCCAAGGTGTCCGCCCGTGCGTGAAACCTTGTGAATAAGATCAGCCCGCAGTTCGTCGGCGAGTTGGGTTAACTCGTCAACGGACAGATCCTTCATGTCCTTGGGGCTTGCGATGCGATCAAGCAACGGTGTTTCAAGTCCCGGCATAACCGTTTCTGTGTCCGTTCCCACTCTGCGCCGTCCCTCTATTTAAGACTGTCGATTGACAGTAAATGCCGCAGCAGCGCGGAGGAGTTCAGCAGACTCACCAAACGGAGACAAGGCCGCAACTGCTTGATCAACCAGGGTTTTCGCCCGTTTTCTAGCACGTTCCGGACCATGGAGCGAAACAAATGTCGCTTTGCCTGCAGCATCGTCTTTGCCCGTCGCCTTACCCAGATCGCCTGCGGTTGCCTCAAGGTCCAAGAGGTCATCAGCGATTTGAAAGGCTGCACCGAGGCATAACCCGTAGGTTCTTAAATCTTCCAGAGTGGCGGTGTCTGCTTGGCCGAGAATCCCACCAACCTGGCAGGAGACTGCCAGCAACCGCCCGGTTTTGAGGACCTGAAGGCGTTCTATCTCGCTTTCGGACATATCCATGTCCTCGGCCAGGAGATCCAGCATCTGCCCACCGACCATACCCTCAGCGCCAGCTGCCTCAGCGAGCGCTGCAACGAGCTTGGCTCGAGTGTCACCATCCGGGTGAGTTTCTTCATCGCTGAGCACGGCGAACGCTCCGGTCAGCAACCCGTCCCCAGCGAGAATCGCGGTCGCCTCGTCGAAGGCCTTATGGCAGGTAGGCCGCCCTCGTCGAAGATCGTCATCGTCCATCGCTGGAAGATCATCGTGTATGAGGGAATAGCAGTGCACCATCTCAACCGCAGCGCCGGCGCGAAGACTATGAGCACGAGGCACATGGAATAGATCAGCACTGGCGACAGCTAAAAAGGGGCGGAGTCGTTTGCCGCCATCAAGAGCGCTGTAACGCATGGCTTCGACGACACGTTGCTCCGGCCCCTGTGGCAAAGGAAGCAAAGAGGTGAGGCACGCATTGACGTCTTCCGCAACGACTCTGAGATCGTCGGCAAATGTCAGCAAGTCTCCAGGCGCAGATGCCGCACCGGTTAGGCTCATTCTGACTCCACGTCTTCCAACTTCATCGCATCGCCAAGACCGGTAATTTTCTCGATCTTCATGCGCGCGTCAGCAAGTTTAGTTTCACAATGGCGTTTGAGCATCGCACCACGCTCATAGTACTTAACCGCTTCATCGAGTTTGACCTGACCGGCCTCAAGATCACGGACAATCCCTTCGAGCTGGCTAAGAGCATCTTCAAAATTGAGGGCTGCGATATCTTTTGGAATCTTTGTCTCTGCCATCGTTTCTACTTTCGTCTGTGAAGCCGCGTCACCCTTTCATCAGGGCCTTAACATGGGCTGCCGCGCTGGCGCCTAGGGCGCGTAGGTTATAGCCGCCCTCTAGAGCCGAAACCACCCGTCCGTCCGCATGGCGTTGGGCTATCCCCATAATTTGTCGGGTGGCCCAGAAAAAGTCGTCTTCCTCCAATCCCATATCAGATAGGGGATCATCCTTATGAGCGTCAAACCCGGCAGAAATAAGCACGATATCTGGCGCAAACGAGTCGACGGCGGGCAGAATTTCGCGCTCGAAGGCCTTGCGAAACCCGCCGCCATCCGTGCCGGCTGCTAGGGGCGCATTGACCACATTGTTGTGCGCACCTGTTTCATCAGCTGCACCTGTTCCCGGATAGTGTGGGTATTGATGAGATGAGGCAAAAAACAGGTCCGGGTCGTCCCAAAAAATATCTTGAGTCCCGTTGCCGTGATGAACATCAAAATCGACGACGGCAACTTTCTTTAGCCCATGCTCTTTGCGAGCATGAAGTGCTGCGATAGCGACATTGTTTACAAAGCAGAACCCCATTGGCCGGCCGCGCTCAGCATGATGGCCTGGTGGGCGCACCGCGCAGAATGCAGACGATACCTCTCCCTGCACCACTGCATCGACCGCAGTGACAAGAGCGCCTGCCCCCTTGCGTATCGCTTCATCTGTATCTGGGGACATGACTGTATCGGGGTCGATGTGGCGGTAGCCGTTGTCCGGCGCGGCGTCGAGTATCGCGTGCACCAAATCCTTGGAGTGAGGCGCTGCCATTTGAGAATCGGTGGCGTCAACGGCTGACTTCCGAACAAGATGGGCAAAGCCCTCCCCTTCGAGGGCACTGTTTACACTTCGAATCCGATCAATGCTTTCTGGATGGCCGGGCCCAGTATCATGGCTCAGGAAAATGTCATCAGTAACGAGAAGTACAGTCATAGCAAGCGGTCCACGCAATCAATTACCCCTCATCTTAAACTGGCGGTGAGGAGACAGAAACCACCGGAGAACGTTTCTTCTTAGTCAATCGAAGGTTACACTTCCCCTGGAAACAGGAGTAGCACGCTTGTCAGACGATCTAGGCCCTTTGGAGCGAGATGCAGAAGATACATGCGTCGTGTTGCGCTCGATCGGAAATCCACATCGCCTCATGATATTATGCCGGCTCAGCCAGCGAGAGCACAGCGTTACAGAGCTTGAGTCTGTGGTTACCCTCGGGCAGTCAGCACTGTCCCAGCATCTGGCAAGGCTTCGTCGGGATGGTTTGGTCATGACACGACGAGACGCTCAGTCTATTTACTACTCATTAAAGGGCGACAAAATCCAAACCATTCTGGCCGCGCTGAGCACGGCAATGTGCAAAGAAAATACGAACTTGAACGACGACGCCTAAATTGGTTTAGAGCGCATTCAGTGGCACCTTGAGATATGAAACCCCATTGTCTTCAGGAGTTGGAAATTCTCCGGCACGAATATTTACCTGGACGGACGGCAGGATAAGGGCAGGCATTGCCAATGTTGCATCCCGCTCCATGCGCATACGAACAAAAGAGTCCTCTGGCACCCCATCTCTCACGTGTTTATTTTCCGAACGCTGTGCCGCGACAGTTGACTCCCACGCATACGGGCGACCGTCAGGACCGTAGTCATGACAAACAAAAATGCGAGTTTCTTTGGGCAAGTCTAAGATGCGCCGAATGGATTGGTACATGACAGCTGCGTCACCGCCAGGAAAGTCGCATCGTGCGGTGCCGTAATCAGGCATGAACATAGTATCCCCAACGAAGGCGGCGTCACCGACGACATAAGTCATGCAGGCGGGCGTATGGCCCGGCGTATGCCATGCCTGAATTTCGAGTCCCCCGACATTCAAAACGTCGCCGTCTCGTAGCAAACGATCAAACTGGGTGCCATCCGTCGATAGATCGGAACCAAGATTAAAAACTCGGACAAATTCGCTCTGCACAACCGTGATATACGCACCGATCGCGACCGATGCGCCAAGTTCTTTTTTAAGGTATGGCGCCGCCGAAAGGTGGTCAGCATGGGCGTGCGTCTCAAGGATCCATTCGACCTTTAGAGACTCATTACGAACGACGGCTAATATTCCATCTGCACTTTCTGTTGAAGTGCGACCCGAGCTCGCGTCAAAATCCAGCACAGAGTCAATTATGATAGCCTTGTCTCCACTTGGCTCCCGCACGAGATAACTCACGGTAAACGTCTGCTCGTCAAAAAAAGCGATGACTTGAGGTGAAGATGTTACGGTCATCATGTTGCCTGGAGGTTACGGATACACCTGATGCTACCCGAGCGCCGGTACAGTAACCATAGATAAACGCAGCACGACGAGCGATCATCGACGCACAGTGGAGGCCCCGTATGGCCGTTAGATATGGCATTGACCTTGGAGGCACGAAGATCGAGTTGATCGCACTCGGTGACGATGGAGCTGAGTTGCACCGGCGACGCATTCCCACACCGGCGGGAGACTACACTGCGACGATTCATGACATTGTAGACTTGGTTAAGGCGACGGATACTGAACTAGGCCATGCGAAGGAGAGTGACTTGCCGACTGTAGGCGTTGGCATTCCCGGTGCAGTGTCCCTGACTACGGGGCTCGTAAAAAACGCGAACTCAACCTGCCTTATCGGCAAACCGCTTGATCGCGATATTGAATCAGGTTTGGAGCGACCCGTCCGCTTGGCTAATGACGCAGACTGTTTCGCACTGTCCGAAGCCATGGATGGATCGGGTGATGGGCATGCCATCGTGTTCGGTGTCATCCTTGGTACTGGTGTTGGCGGCGGGCTTGTTATTAACCGTGAAATTATCAGAGGGCCGAATGCGGTCACGGGAGAATGGGGACACAATCCCCTACCCTGGCCGGACACTCCTCTTGCAGAAAATCTGGGGCCACCCTGTTACTGCGGACGCACAGGATGCATTGAGACTTTTTTATCAGGACCGGGCCTAAGCCGTGACGCAAACAACGGGGACGACTTGCACACTTTTGCGAATGCGGAAGACGTCATTAACGCGGCCCGCGCGGGCAACGTGGGAGCGAAGGCAGCGCTAGATCGTTATATTGCGAGACTCAGTAAAGCGCTGGCCTCGGCAATCAATATCATCGACCCTGACGCCATAATCCTGGGCGGCGGGCTTTCTAACGTACAGTTGCTTTATGACGAGGTCCCAAAATTATGGGGTGATTTCGTTTTCTCGGATGCCGTTGCAACCCGATTGCTACCACCAACACATGGCGATTCGAGCGGGGCTAGAGGCGCAGCGTGGCTATGGCCAAACACCGACTAAGCACATGTTATTCTGGACAATGCTTGGCACTCTGTAGATCAAGGAGTGTCGTCGTAACAGTGTAGTCACCCATGTTCTAGTCAATCTTGCCAACAATACCACCCTCATAGAGCTCGACTCGCATTTCCTGACTAGGGAGTTCCGATGAACTGCTGACGGGGTAGTATGCAAGCTGTGCCGGCCACGGTGGACCGCGCAATAGCTCGTCTGGATCACTCACCGTAGGCTGTGCCGTCGCCCGATGACCGATGACCGCAGATATTCGATGCGAACCATCCTCAAGCAATCCATCGGCGACCACACGGCTGACGAACCGTTCGCCCGCGATGGCTTTTTCAACGACCTCAGCTGTATACGTTAGAGACAACTGGGCATCCCGATCGAGATCATATTTGACTTCACTATTGGTGTCGTCTGCACCAGGTTCTCGCACGTAGAGCATTGACCCACCGCTCTTCTCCAAATCGATGCGGCCGTCATAAGCATCGACCAGTCTCTCATCAGAAAGAATTTTCATATCAAATGTCGATGCGCGGCCGTCCGCTGATTCAAAGGACGTAAACGTCTGCCTTAGATTCGAGCGACGACCGCGTCGATCCAAAACCGTGACATCAAGATTGGACACTTGATTAAATCCGTCGCACGCCTCTTCGACCACATAGACCATGGTACCCGATAGACCCATGGGAGCATCCGGTCCGACTGCCGTACCTAACCGGACTTCATAGATGGCTGTATGGGGTTGAATGTCCTGCGCAGCAACAAAGCCACAGGCCTGGATATACACAGCAAATACGATTAAGAGTCGCGCATTTATAGTTTTGAGTGTATACAACTTTTACGCCTATTTGCTCTGTATTTCAGAGGTGCCTTCGACTTTATTTGCCTGGCAGCCTCTTTGTGGACACACCATTGCGGACAATGCGGGACATCACAAGTAGTTAGCCAACATACTGTTATTTCTATCTTTTATGAGGGCTCGACAATGAAAAGCACCGCGTACAGCGGCCCTAACAATCCACCGGTGACTGCGACTAGCGGAATTTTCTAGGTCTCCTGGGCAACGCACAAAACCTGCAGTTGACGGGCTCCAATACCACAGTGAACATGGCGGTCTCCTTGGGGATCAATTCAACATTTTTTGGGCAGTTGCATAGAATGACGAGCACACAAAAAGTACAGCTGGAGGTCGTTGGCGACCCAACGGATCACAGTGACCTTGAGAACAAACTTTCGAGCTTTGTTCGTTTTGCAGAAACTGTCGAACCGACCCCACAGGAATCCTCTGCGATACTTAAAATCGCAGATCTTGCGCATTCCTTAGTCGCAGAGGTTTCAGATCACTTGAAGGTGCAGGATCAGCGCATCGCCGAGCTTGAAGCGCTGGCCACCACTGACGAGCTCACTCAAATCCTTAACAAGCGTGGCTTTGAAACCCAATTAGATCACGAATTGTCTATCGCTCGCCGCCATGGCGTAGGTGGGGTGATGATTTTCGTAGATCTGGACGAGTTCAAACCCATTAACGACACCCATGGCCATGCCGCGGGTGATGAAGTTTTAAGGGCAGCGTCTGTGATTCTTCAGGGACAAGTTCGTGAAACGGATTATGTCGGTCGTTTGGGTGGCGACGAGTTTGCCATCCTTCTACCCCGTTCCAACAAACGAAACGGCCTCCGCCGAGCACAAGAGCTGGATAAAAAACTGAACAACGCGTACGCGTCTTGGAATGGAATTCAAATTCCAATCAAGGCGAGCTGCGGCATTCATATGTACACGTCGCGTGCTGGCTTGCACGAACTCATGGATAGCGCCGATAAGGCGATGTACAAAATCAAAATGGAACGCAAAGAAAAGCACGGCATCGCGACCCGCTAGCTGCTATCGGCGCGTAAAAACGCCAGATTACCTAGCCTATTGGGCTGTTAACACTTCGTTTCTGTGTTCGGGATAGAGTTTTTCTTTATCACGATAAGGTGGATTCTAAGGCATGAGCAAAGGACTCTTTGCTTTCTTCATATCAGTCGCAGGTTCTGCGTTGATCGCAGCCCTCGCGTTTGGACTCGATTGGGAAGGCCTCTTCTCAGATACGGATGCGGCCCAGACTCCATCGAGCTTCACTACAGCTGAAGTGGAGAAAATAATTGAAGATTGGCCTATCGCTCTCACTGCAACAGAGCGAGCCTTAACTGAGTACCGCGCCATCGGTGGTAGTCGTAGTGGCGAAGCGGCTGTTAGCAGAGGCATTCAAGCGAACATGTATTCCCGTCAGGGATGGGACAGAGGTCGCGCTGAATTTCTTATCAGCTACCTCTTCATGCTGCGCAATTCGATTCTGAAATACTCCGATCAACATCGGACGCTGGGCTATTTTATGGAGCACTATCAACAGAACAGTGCTGTCAGTGTCGAACTCAAGTCATGGCAGATCGATCAAATTGACCAGTTACTCAAACAAATCAATAAATCACCGGATCTGAACGAATATCCTCCAGGCGACGTTGAGCTGATGGTGCTCTATTTTGATCGATTCCACGCCATGCTGGTGGGATACGGAAGACCGCCGGGTTTCGTCGCCCAGCAACAAGCCTCCCGCTAAACGCGCTTAGATTTTCTTAGTCTGCACCCTCGTCAGAGCTACCCTTTTCGATCTCCTTCGGCAAATCGAGTCTGATGTGTAGCTCTTTGAGCTGCCTTTCGCTGACCTCATTTGGCGCCTGCATCATGAGATCCTCGGCCTGATTGTTCATCGGAAACAACGTAACCTCGCGAATATTAGGCGTATCGGCCAATAGCATGACAATGCGATCGATGCCCGGCGCCGCTCCACCGTGGGGTGGCGCACCATATTTAAATGCGTTGAACATCCCACCGAAGCGTTCTTCGATAACACTTTCCTCATAGCCAGCAATTGAGAAGGCCTTAATCATAATGTCAGGGCGGTGATTTCGGATCGCGCCGGAACACAACTCCACACCGTTGCAAACGATGTCGTATTGGAAGGCCATCACATCTAGCGGGTCTTTTGTTTCCAGTGCGTCGAGCCCACCCTGTGGCATGGAGAATGGGTTATGGCTGAAGTCAATCTGCCCTGTGGCCTCATCTCGCTCGTACATGGGATAATCCACGATCCAGCATATGTCGAAGCGATCCTTCGCCAGAAGATCCAACTCTTCACAAACCTTCGTGCGTACTAGACCGGCGAACTTTTCTGCGACGGACGGTTTGTCACAAACAAAGAACACGCTGTCACCCGGTCCCACACCCGTCGTCTCACGAATAGCGGCAACACGGTCGTCGTCGAGGTTCTTAGCGATCGGACCCTTCGCTCCTCCGTCGGCCTCATAGACGATATATCCGAGGCCACCGGCCCCTTCACTGCGCGCCCAATCATTGAGCTTGTCGAAGTAGCTACGCGGCTGGCCTGCTGAACCAGGTGCGGGAATTGCGCGAACGATTGCGCCTTTCTCAATGTTCTTGGCAAACAAACCAAAGGTAGAGCCAGCGAAGGATTCCGTAACGTCGGTGATAAGCAGTGGGTTGCGCAAATCCGGTTTATCGCTGCCGTATTTGAGCATCGCTTCCGCATAGGGAATACGGGCCCATTGCCCCTCGGTCACGGCTCTGCCGTTCGCAAATTCAGAGAAAATTCCGCCGATAACGGGCTCAATGGCCGCAAAGACGTCATCCTGAGTGACGAATGCCATTTCCAGATCGAGCTGGTAGAACTCGCCAGGAGAGCGATCGGCGCGGCCATCCTCATCACGGAAGCAAGGTGCAATCTGAAAATACCGATCAAAACCCGAAACCATGACAAGCTGCTTGAAGATTTGTGGCGCTTGCGGGAGGGCATAGAACCGGCCCGGGTGGAGCCTAGACGGTACCAGGAAGTCACGTGCGCCCTCAGGCGAAGATGCCGTCAGGATAGGTGTCTGGAACTCAACAAACCCAGATTCGATCATGCGGCGGCGAATACTGGCAATAACTTGAGAGCGCAGGAGGATATTGTTGCGCATCTCTTCGCGGCGCAGATCCAAGTAGCGATACTTCAGCCGCAAGTCTTCAGGATAATCGTTCTCGCCGTATACCTGTATGGGCAGAACATCGGTCTGGGAAAGAACCTCAACTTCGTCAATCTGAACTTCGACGGCACCGGTCGGAATCCGGTCATTAACCGTATCGTCCGTCCGCTCAACCACATTTCCAGTGATACACAGGACCGTCTCGGACCGCGCACCATCGATTGTAGAAAATACCGGGCTGGACGTATCGACGACACATTGGGTCACGCCAAACTGATCTCGCAGATCGACGAAAACCAGATTGCCGTGGTCTCGTTTGCGGTGAACCCAGCCGGACAGGCGGGCTTGTTTTCCTGCGTCTTCGAGGCGCAGCGCGCCGCAATTATGCGTTCTGTAACGGTGCATGACCGGGTCCCTATAACGGAAAAAGAAACCCTAGGCCGATGGCCTAGGCAACGGGCCGAGAAACCACACTGAACCGGCTCGTTTGTCAAGGTTTTGGCCGCTCAGAGCAAAAGTTTGTTCGAGTCCGCCCCGCCGGTTGCAGCATCCCGGTAGAGACGATATGACAACCACCATGGAGTTAATCACCAAGACTGCGGATTTGACCGCCTTTTGCGAGCGCCTGTCGTCTGCAGAATTCATCACAGTCGATACGGAATTTCACCGAGAAACGACCTATTGGCCATTGCTCTGCCTAGTTCAGGTTGCCGGGCCAGATGATGCGTATTGCATCGACGCAATGGCAGATGGCCTCGACCTAACCCCACTCTACGACCTGTTCCGCGATACCAGCGTGGTTAAAGTTTTTCACGCCGCTCGCCAGGATCTCGAAATTTTTTTCCATAAAGCTGAACTTATCCCAGCACCTCTGTTCGACAGCCAAGTCGCTGCGATGGTCTGTGGTTTCGGCGAATCCGTGGGATATGAAACGTTGGTCACCAAGTTGACCAATGCAAAGATCGACAAGAGCCAGCGCTTTACCGACTGGACTCGTCGACCGCTGTCTGAAAAACAGATCGATTATGCCCTTGCTGACGTCATTCATCTGCGGGACATCTACGTCAAACTAAAGGCTGAGCTCGAACGTTCGAATCGGACATCTTGGGTTGCAGAAGAAATGGGCGTGCTGACAAGCCCCGCCACCTACGCACTCACGCCCGAAGACTCTTGGCGCCGCCTTAAATCGCGCGAGAAAAAACCTCGCTATCTGGCGATCTTGAAAGAGGTCTCCGCATGGCGCGAACGTACTGCCCAAAAGCAGAACACGCCTCGTCGCCGGGTCATTAAAGATGATGCGCTTATCGAGCTTGCCGCTCTCAGGCCCACCGATGAAAAGGCTTTGTCTCAAACGAGGCTGTCCAAACATCTTGCCCGCAGCAAACATGCGGGTGAAGTCATTGCCGCTGTTAAGCGAGGGATCGAGACACCAGATGATCAGTGCCCGCGACTTCCTAGGGCACTTGAGAAGCCACCGGGACTAGGCCCCGTGATCGACTTGCTGAAGGTGTTGCTAAAAGCGCGCTGTGAAGCCAGCGATGTCGCCCTGAAACTGGTCGCAACGGTTGATGATTTGGAGAGAATCGCCTGCGACGACGAAGCGGGCGTCCCGGCATTGTCAGGTTGGCGGCGAGACTTATTTGGCGCCGACGCCTTAAAGCTGAAGCACGGAGAACTTGCTCTCAGTCTATCGCCGGACAGCAAAACCGTGGACGTGGTCGAACGGACCTAGAGAAAAGCGCGCCTAGGTGTGCTGAATTTTGTCTTTACGATCGATATGGCTGGCAAGACGCGACAAGCGCTTTGGATAAGACCCTCCATCAAATACCGGTTCATCCCTAGGTAGCGTCAGTGTCACAGCGGCCTTGCCCATATCCAATTTTGCTTTTTCCAGAATATCCGGTGCACCGCCAGTTAATGAGTACGCCAAGCGCAACCCAAGGCCGATGGTTCGGACACGATGAAGACGCTCTTCATTGAGCATCGCGTGAGCCTGGTCGATTGTCGGAGTCGTATCGTCGGTGCGATATCGGTAAAACAAGGCCAAAGCTAAGCCTGCCCTGTCTTCGTGTTCCAGCCCCATGAAGGGCAGCCGCAGAACGCGCAAGAACGCCTGTTCTGCCCGATAGTCTGGATGCTCAGACCAATAGACATCCCGCAACAGGCAGGCAGCGAGCCTTAGCTTGGCCTGGTCGTCCGTCTCATTAGGAAACAATGGTGACAACCACTCGTATGCTTCGTAACCCAGGTGTGGATCACGCCCCGCTGCACGGCACAACTCCTCAGCCGCACTGATAAGTGGGTCTTCAGACTTCAGTGAATCAGGAAGGTCCTTGTAAAACTGGCCCTCCCGCATGCCATAAATTGAGAAGACCAGATTATTGGGCTGACCGATCTCGAGAAGCCGCTCCAGCATCTTTGCCGCCAACGGCAGTGCCTGTAGACGAGATTTATCGACGCCCCGTATTTTTTCGAGCGTTTGGGGGCTTAGATTGGATATAAGCCCAAATAACGATTGGGCTTGCAACCGCGTCAGTGTGAAGTTGTCTAGAACATGCAAGGGATAGTTCATGTGTGCGATGCAGACTCGAGCCAAGGCCCGCCATGCCCCACCCACGGCATACACCGTCCGCCCCTTTACACCGGATATCCAAGATTCCTGATCAAAGTGCACGTTGATAGTCTCGAGCACCTTCCCGAGATCGAGCCCAGAGGAATCCGCTAAGCGCAGAGTTCCAAGCGGGAGTGTCGCATGATGCGCGAAATCACCATCTCGGACATCAACAAGTTCGAGACTGCCGCCACCAAGGTCGGCAACCATGCCGTCAGCGTCAGGAATTCCGCACAAAACGCCGAGTGCGCTGCGCTGCGCTTCCTGCTTTCCAGTTAAGACCTTGATTGAAAGACCCGTTTCTTTACGAACGGCTTCGACAAACTTTTTGCCGTCCGATGCGTCACGAATTGCAGCTGTACCTAGAACATCCAATCTGTCCAAGCCCATGGCATCGGTCAGGACTGTGAATCGCCCCAATATCTGGAGCGTTTTCTCAATCCCCTCAGGGTTCAGCTTGCCAGTGGTTTCGAGGTCTCGCCCTAGGGCGCAAGTCGATTTTTCATTGTAAATAGGAACCGGCGTTCTCATAACGCCACTGTAGACAACCAATCGAACCGAGTTTGACCCGATATCAATGACGCCTATCGGCCGGTGACGAATGGCCAGTGTCGTGCTGTCTTCAGGCACGCTGTCTCTCACATCTAACTCCAAGAGCAGGGCTGATAGCAGGTTTAGCGGCGGCTTGGAACCAATTTGGGCACTTGACGTTTTGCTTGGTCGAGGGCGCTCCCCTGACCCGACAAGCTAGGATTATTCATGAAGTAGTCATGAGCACTGAAAGGAACTGAATCAGCCTCATCACGGGAAAAATGCCCGTCAGAATTAAGGGTCCAGCTTTGCAAGTTGTCGTTTATGTTTGCCACCATGATTTGATCTAATACCTGCTGGTGGACCGTGTGGTTCTCAATTGGGACGAAAGTTTCGACACGGTTGACGAGATTCCGTGTCATCCAGTCTGCAGACGACATAAAGACCTTCGCGTCTCGCGACGGCACGGGATGGCCGTTACCGAAAACAAAGATGCGGGAGTGTTCAAGAAAACGACCGACGATGCTCTTGACGCGAATGTTCTCTGATAGTCCGGGCACACCGGGGCGTAAACAGCAAATACCGCGCACGATTAACTCGACCTGAACTCCAGCTTGAGATGCTTCGTAGAGCGCATCAATAACAGTCGGATCGACGAGAGAGTTCATCTTTGCCCAAATCGTCCCTGGTTGACCGGCTTTTGCATTGGCAATTTCTTGATCGATCAGAGAGTCTATGCACTCCATTAACCCGATTGGCGCAATTGCAAGTTTTTCCAGTGAGTCGGGGTGGGCGTACCCCGTCATAAAATTGAAAGCCCGGTTGGCATCACGACATAACGCCGGATCACAGGTGAAGAACGATAGATCCGTGTAAATCTTCGCAGTAACCGGGTGATAATTGCCAGTCCCGAAGTGAACATAAGAATTTAAGGCGCTGCCCTCGCGGCGGGTCACTAGAGAAATCTTGGCGTGGGTTTTAAGGTCAACAAACCCATACACGACGTTTGCACCAGATCGTTCCAGATCCCTCGCCCAACGAATATTGGCTTCTTCATCGAAGCGTGCCTTGAGCTCGACCATGGCGGTCACAGATTTACCGGCCTCCGCTGCTTCAATTAAGGCTTCAACAATCGGCGAGTTCTTGCTGGTGCGATAGAGAGTTTGTTTGATCGACACGACATTTGGATCTTGAGCGGCCTGACGAAGGAACTGGACGACGGCGTCAAAGGACTCATAAGGGTGATGGACGATAATGTCCTTCTTGCGGATCGCAGCGAAGCTATCCCCGCCAAAGTCTCTAATTCGTTCAGGGAATCGCGCGTTGTACGGCACAAACTCAAGATCCGGCCGTTCTCCCGTGATGAGTTGACTGACGTCGGCAAGGCCGATCATGCCGTCCATACGAAACATATCATCGGCCGAGACTTCCAGTTCATCACAGATCAGATCAACCTGATCCTCCGGCATAGAGGCGCTGACTTTGAGCCGAATGCAACTGCCGCGACGACGGCGTTTTAGGGCCGTCTCAAAACTCTGCACTAAATCTTGAGCTTCTTCGTCGATCTCCATTTCACTATCACGAATAACCCTGAAAACACCCGATTGCATGACCTTGAAGCCTGGGAAAAGACGGTCGAAAAAGAGCGTGATGACTTCTTCGAGTGTAATAAATCTAATCTTACGACCGCGGAGTCGAATCAACCGATCCACCTGTGATGGCATCGGCACCAATGCCCGCATTCCTTCGCCGTTTTCGATCCGCACCAATTGCAGAATGAGGGATAAGCCCAGGTTTGGAATGAAAGGAAACGGATGGGCTGGGTCAATCGCCAGTGGTGTAAGGACTGGAAAAATGTGTTCCATAAAGCGGTCTTGCAACCAGGCCTTATCCGTCGCGTTTAGTTCATCTCTGGAAACTACATGGATCTCTTCCTGATCAAGCTCTGTTTGCAATTGTTTCCAACAGGCATCTTGATGGCGCAGGACATCCCGCACCGCCGCATTGATTTGGGTCAGTTGTTCTTGCGGCGTTAAACCGTCGGCACTGCGCTGTACAACGCCTGCCCTCACCTGCCCCTTTAGACCGGCCACGCGCACCATGTAAAATTCATCAAGGTTGGACGCTGAAATAGACAAGAAGCGCACGCGTTCCAACAAAGGATGATTGGTGTTCTCCGCTTCCTCAAGCACACGCGTATTGAACGACAACCAAGAAAGCTCGCGGTTAATAAACCGATCACTGCTCTCAAGGTTTATCGCTGACTGGCCAGCGCTGTTGTCGACAGATGTACTGTCTTGTGGACTCACTCGAGAGTTCCTTTGCAAATTTTACAGCGGTGCTTGATCCCGACCGCCGATTGCCCGTTTATGACCAGGGACCGCAGTACCCGCACAAAATTTTCCATGAAAACACAATGTATTACGGGCTTCTGACTGTATCATGTGGGCTCGCACCCTGTCGATTATTGGACGAACGCGTGACTCTTTCTCTCCTTCTTTTAAGACATGCCAAAGCCGCCGAGGCCGCAATGAAAGACCACGAGCGTGCGCTAGCACCGCGCGGTCAGCGCGATGCAAAAAAAATAGCTGAATATATGGCCGTCTCCGGCCTGAAGCCCGACATAGCATTATGCTCGACAGCGAGTCGCGCTCGTCTGACGTTGGACCCCATCCTCTCAGCTTGGCCGGACTTGCCCGTATCCTATGAGGGCGGGCTCTACCTCGCCTCAACCGCCGATGCCTGTGCACATCTGCGGCAAGCCGACCCCGCGCAATGCGTTTTAATAGTCGGCCATAATCCGACCATGGAAGACGTGCTGCGTCAGTTAATCGACCGCCGGCAAACGCAGGATTCCGGACTCTCGGACGCTCTTTCTAAATACCCGACCGGAGCACTCGCTGAACTGTCTATAGACTGCAAACATTGGAGCCTGCTCGATAAGTCTTGCGGTCAACTCAAGCGCTTTATCAAACCCCGCACCCTGGATGACCCCACAGCAGACTAATCAGGTGCTACGGCATCAAATTCACCGCCTTCAAGAATACCCCGGACTAAAGGAACAGTGATTTTTCGATTCTGGGCCAAAGCGTCACGATCGACGCGCTCCGCCAAGGTTTGCACGGCAACAAAGGTACGTGGAATTCGTTTCTGAATGTACTCCACGAGGTCGGGAGTAATCTCTAGCTGCCGATCACGAAAGAGCTTTACCAATACGGCAGTTATGGTTGCATCGTCTGGCGAGCGTATTTCGACGGAGGGCATGCCGTTCAACCTAGACTTAAGATCGGGCAAGCTCACATCCCACCGCGCTGGCGCGGTTCGTCCGACAATCAATAGGTGCTTACCGGCTTCCCGGACAACATTGAAAAGATGAAACAAGGCCTGCTCATGAGAAACAGCATCAGCGTTGTCCCAGGCCAGGGCGTGGTGCTTAGCCACTAACGCGACAGGGTCAGATTGAGATATCTCGTTGACATGGAGCACGTGGGCTCCCGCTTTCGCAGCGAAGAGGTGAACCAAGTGCGATTTTCCGCAACCAGGCGGACCGTACAGACCAAGTCCATGGGATGGCCAATTTGGCCAGGTATCGATCCAACCGACGGCCTCTCGATTGGCGTCAGTCACTAGAAAATCCGCACGTCCAGTTGCCGGTCTATGGCCCAATTCCAATGGGAGTTGCTGTGATGCCGTCATGACGAGCCTGCAGTGAAAACCGCTAGGGCCTCCGCTCAGATGCGCTGTTGCTAAACAGCCCTGATGGATAAGCCGGTGGCGGTGATTGCTCAATCGGCTGACTATATATCGACGATGAGGCTGGCACCGGCATCGATGGTGCAGATTCTTCTGCGCCAAAAGTCTGCACGACATTTGTCGAGGCGGCGCGATCCTCAATCACCCAGGCCTCATCCTGCCATACGAAACCCAAGTCACTTTGCGCCATAGCCAACTTTAGCTGATCCTCGTCACCAAGATAGTAAAGCGTCACTTGAGCCCGATCTCGCGTGATTGCTTGCAGTTCATGGCGATCAATTAGGGGGACTTGTTCCAGGCGTGCCCTTACGGTGAGCCAATCTTCAAGCGCGTTCAACGGAACCAAGGCGGTGATTTGTCCTGTCACACCGAACTGAAGCATATTCTCTTTCTTCCATTCGTCCTCAACGACAGCCCAGGACCTCGCAGCGGCAGCAATAAACAACTCGGTCCAGGTTTGACCACCTGAAGCCGGTACATCTAGTCGTCGTTCTGCGCCTGTCCGCGTGAAGTATAACGTAACGCGTACCGATTCCGCCCCAAGACTGCCCAATAACGACGCGGTTGCAATCACGACGTCATCGGCGCCATAGCGGCTCGCCCAGGATTGCAAGCGTCCTTGATCTCGAGCCATAACATCTTCAATGCGCAAGTTTGATAAATCTTCTAAGTCGCCAAACGGAAGCTGACGCGGAACCAGTCCCATTGCAGGTGGGACCCGGCCCCACGCGTCCATCCACGGATTAGAATCCGACCAAATGACCGGATCAGACACGACAGACTCTTGGTAGACGGGAATGATGGCAATCGGTTTACTGATGGTCTCAGCAAACGGCACACCGGCGAATCTTAGAGTCGACCGGACCGAGTCCGGACGGAAACGAACGGTTAATTCAGCGAGATATCGCCCAGATGTTGTCCGCTCGTTAGAGACTGAAAAATCTCGGACCAAATCAATGGCATCACGATTGGACAAGTCAGGCAGATCGGCCTGATACATATTCGGCACAAGCCGACGGAACAATTGACCCATTGCGGCGATTTGGCCGTCCTGAAGGCCCTTAGCTCGTGCTTCAGTGGTTGTACCGCCACGGGCGTCGATGCCTACCCCGCTGACCGTAAAGACCTGCGATTGAGCAACAACGGGCCCACCAGAGAGCAAAATTGGCAGGCCTGCGAACGCTGCAATAACTGACGCGACAAAGAAGTTGCAGCGGGCCGTTGCAACGCGCCCGTCTTTGGCTATGGTACGGCTTCTTTTCGCCGCGCTAGGTGAGGCTGACATTTCTAAGTCCTCTCAGGCCGATGGCCGCCGTTCCAACGGTTTAACGTACAAAGACGCCGGGGTCGATATTGACGCCGGCAACGCTTTGGTGGAAGCCATCAAGCCACTCGCCAAATCGACGGGCCGAAGCGGTGCCGATTCGGCCCTCGGCGGATTCGGCGGTTTGTTTGATCTTAAAGCGACCGGATACAAGGACCCAGTCTTGGTCGCGGGTAATGACGGCGTCGGCACCAAATTGCTCGTGGCCATTGAAGCCGGACGCCACGATACAGTCGGCATCGATTTGGTCGCAATGTGCGTCAATGATTTGGTCGTCCAAGGTGCCGAACCCCTATTCTTTCTTGATTACTTCGCGACCGGCAAACTCTCAATAGAGGCTGCAACGGCTGTGATTAGCGGTATTGCCGCCGGATGCCGAGAAGCTGGATGCGCGCTGATCGGCGGCGAGACAGCAGAAATGCCAGGACTCTATGGCGAGAATGAGTACGACCTCGCAGGATTTTCGGTCGGTGCCGTCGAGCGAGACGGCATTTTGCCCCGCGATATTGGCACGGGCGATGTTGTTCTTGGTCTACCGTCATCAGGGTTTCATTCCAACGGGTACTCCCTGGTTAGGAAAGTGGTCGCGCTCACCGGTCATCGATACGACGACCCGGCACCGTTCGATTCATCAGTATCTCTTGGCGATGCCCTGCTGACCCCCACGAGAATCTATATCAAGCCCTGCCTGGCCCTGGTTAAGGCCGGTCTAGCTCATGGCTTCGCACACATTACGGGCGGAGGACTATTGGAGAATATCCCGCGCGTCCTAGCTGACGATTTGGCCGTCGACTTGACGGCAGAGGCCCTACCCCTCCCCCCAATAATGACCTGGCTCGGTCAAGCTGGTGGTATGTCCGCGGTGGAAATGGCCCGCACCTTCAACTGCGGAATCGGTATGATCGTGATCGTTGCGGCCGAGGACGAAACAGCCGCACTGGATATTCTCAAGGAGAAAGGTGAATCACCGCGGCGCATTGGTGTTGTTTCAGAGCGAGGCGACGGTGATGCAGTGCGGATCGATCAATTGGCTGAAACTTGGGGCCTGTCCTAGGGACCTACCCTAAAGTATCGAGATCAATCTCTCCGGATACGATGCGAATCAGGGTTTCCGTATAGAGGTGGTGTTCCTGCGCCAGGACCTTTGCCGCCAAGTCTTCAGGTGTATCACCTGGCAAAACTGAAACCTTGGCCTGGGCGACAACCGGGCCCGTATCATAGTCACCGTCAACCAAGTGAACGGTAGCACCGGACTCCGAGTCACCGTTGGCAATCACCGCTTCATGGACTCGCCCACCGTACATGCCCTGACCACCGTATTTCGGGAGCAAAGCGGGATGGATATTGAGAATACGGTTGGCGTAAGCGGCCAAAACCTGCGGCCCGATCTTGCGCATATACCCCGCTAAAACGATGAGATCGATCTTAGCCTCTTTTAGCGCGTCGAGATGAGCCTGATCTAGCGCGTCCTCAGAGCCAGTGGTTTTTGGGCTGAGATGGACGTGCGGCAGAGAATTTTCTGCGGCCCATTCCAGCGCTGCACTTGTCCGATTGTTACTAATCAGCAGGGCCGGATCGGCCACTAAAGTACCTGCCTGGCACGCGGCCACGATTGTCCGCATGTTGCTTCCTCGATGGGAAACAAAAAAGCCGAGGCGCGGATGTCGAGGCAATGGCATCACCGGCTTCTCCGCTTACCTAGGCAGACGGTCTGCTATCCAACGATTTCGTCTTCATTGAAGAAGTACGCGATCTCGATTGCCGCATTTTCCTGGGAATCTGACCCATGCACAGAATTCGCTTCTATGCTCTCGGCAAGGGTTTTCCGAATTGTGCCCTCGTCTGCATCGGCCGGATTGGTCGCGCCCATGATTTCACGATTGCGGGCGACAGCATTTTCACCCTCGAGCACTTGGACAACCACCGGACCGGAGGTCATGAACGCACAAAGATCGTTGAAAAATGGGCGCTCCTTATGGACCGCATAAAACCCTTCGGCTTTGGCCTGATCCAGCTTCACGCGCTTTTGAGCGATAACCCGCAGGCCGCCTTCTTCAAGCATTGAAACAACTTTGCCAGTCAAATTCCGGCGTGTGGCATCGGGTTTGATGATCGAGAAGGTGCGTTCTAAAGCCATGATTTATGCGTCCATTTTCATCAGAATCGGTGGAAAAGCCGAACCTAGAGTGTCGGCTTAAGTCGCGCGGGTTATAGCCAACACGGCCCGCAGAGGCAACACACCAGCATTGGGATACGAGGCCTCGCTACTAGGCCCTAGGCTTGGGCCTTCTCTTCCCATCCCCCGCGATCTGTCTGCTGCCAATAGTGCAACTCGTGGCCGTCGCCACGGGCCGTTTGCCAGCGGTCACGGGCCGCGCTGACGGCGTCGGTATCATTGCCATCAAACAGATCAAGACAACGCTCGTAGGCGGCCAGATCATCCGCAGTCATGCTGTCAGTGACCACCAGGACAGACGCTTGATTCGGATTTTCGGAGCGGTCTGTCACCCATATGGGTTGGTCGGCCGCATGACCGTCTTTGGCTGTTCCATTGGCCAACCAGGAATTGGGGTCGAAGGTCCAAAGGGCGTTGCTTAGACTCTCAACGCGCTCCTCAGAGCCCGCCAGGATCACCGCACGATGGCCAGCTTGACGGACTTTGCTGAGGATTTGCGGCAAAGCACGTTCCAGCGGCCACTTCTGTAAATGATAGAAGTCAACGCGCATGGATCGCCCCTGCCAATGGCCTAACGGAGTTAACTTTCACCAATTCTAACAGGGACAAGACGGAAGTCTTCACCCGATTGGATCCGCAATAGCACGACGCTTCGATCTTTTTTGCGGGCGTCGGCAATCACCTTCTCAGCATCCGCAGCCGTCTCAACCGGGGTTTGTTGAACCTCAGCAATGATATCGCCACGACGCAGGCCTTTTTCCGCAGCATCGCTATCGCCGTCAACATCCACGATGACTAAACCCGTAATTTCATCGGGCAAGTCATATTGTGAGCGAATGTCGGATGTCAGTTCTGCAACAGTAAGACCTAGCTCACCGATCTCTTTACGGTCCGGCTCGTCGTTGCGCGAGCGCGAGTCAGACCGCGCGGCGACCTGCACTTCTTCTTCATCCAACTCAGCGATGCGAACGTTGAGGCTTTTTTCCCTGCCGTTGCGCCACACAGTTACCTTGACGCGTTTGTCGATGTCGGTTTCTGCAACGATCAAAGGCAAATTGCGCATTTCTTCGACGGGCTTACCGTCAAAAGTTAGGATCACATCGCTTGGCTCAACGCCGGCTTTTTCAGCCGGACTATCTTCGACCAACTCTGCGACGAGAGCACCGCGGGCACTATCAAGGCCAAGACTCTCTGCAATCTCGGGGGTCACAGTTTGAATTTTTACGCCTAACCACCCGCGCCGGGTCCGGCCGAACTCGTTGAGGTCGTTGATAATAGACTGTGCGAGGTTTGACGGTGAAGCGAACCCAATTCCGACGCTGGCGCCAGTCGGCGAGAAGATTGCCGTATTAATGCCGATGACCTCACCTTTCATATTAATCAGCGGTCCACCGGAGTTACCGCGATTGATAGCAGCATCTGTCTGAATGTAATCGTCATACGCATTGCCGTTACTGAGCTGACGAGAACGCGCAGAGACGATCCCGGCGGTAACGGTCACTCCAATGCCGAACGGATTACCAATGGCCACAGACCAATCACCGACGCGCATCTTATCTGAGTCGCCCCACTTCACTGTCGGTAGTGGCTCGTCCGCTTCAACCTTAAGAAGAGCGAGATCGACTTTCGGATCACGGCCAATAACGGTCGCTTTTAAAATGGTGTTGTCGGCAAGGATGACGCTGATTTCGTCGGCGTTCTCGATGACGTGATTATTTGTCACCACCAGACCATCGGCTTCAATAATAAACCCTGACCCTAAAGAAGAGGCTCGTCGCTTGGGACGGTCGCTATCGCCGTCACCATCCTCACCTTGCGGCATCTGATCGCCAAATTGCTCAAGGAAGTCCTTAAACATGTCTTCCAGGGGCCCGCCGCGAGGCATCTGCGGTATGCGGCGCTGTCCACGGCTGCGATTGCCTTGCTCAACGAGCTGAGTGGTGGAGACGTTAACCACAGCTGGAATGACATCTTCAACGACATCAGCGAAAGTCTGGGGAACTCGCTGAGCATCTGCGATCCGAGGAAACATAACCAGCACGAGGGCTATACCGACGGCGGCACTCCACAATGCGATGACGTTAGACGCCGACTCAGTATTGGGAGTGGAAAGGGAAGCGGTGCGGGCCATCTATGGGCCTCCTTTGGTTTAACGTGGCTGTCCTCGATGCCTTAAAGACCATTCTTGTCGGAAATGAGGATGCTCAACAACACAGTCAACGGCGCATGGCCGTTTTCTGTCAGCTTCGTAATTTAAACCCAGCGGGTAGCAAGCCTGTCACCCGTTCTCGTTTCGAGCCACTTAGTCGCGTGAGGCAGGAAGGGCGTCAAAAAACCGGAAGAATTCTGAATCCGGGCTGAGGATCATCGTTGTCCCTTCATTCAGGGAACCACGATAGGCCTCCATTGACCGCATAAAGGCGTAAAACTCAGGGTCTTTGCCGTGGACATCGTTGAGGACACGGCGACTTTCTGCTTCGCCTTGGCCCAACTGAATCTGAGCTTCTCGCTCAGCATCCGCGAGAATGATAGTCCGCTCGCGGTCTGCCTCGGCTTCAATACGCGCCTTGGTTTCTTGCCCCTGCCCCCGCAACAACGCAGCCTGCGCAATACGATCTGATCTCATACGATTGTAAACCGACTGACTGGTCTCTGGCGGCAGGTCAGTGCGACCAATGCGTACGTCTACAACCTCGACACCAAACTCGCTTTCCCGACGGCTGACGCCACGGGTAATTTCCTGCATCACCTCAACACGCTTCTTGGTGAGCAGGTCAGCAAGTTCCGCCTGCCCGAGGGCATCACGGACGCTACCATTGAGAATTGTCCCAAACCGGTCACGAAAACCGATTTCAGTGCGCACAGCTTGGTAGAATTTTAGGGGATCGACAATGCGATACCTGGCAAACGCATCAACAATAATACGCAACTGATTGACTAACGGCATTTCCTGACTGGGTGGATCCAAGTCAAGCACACGGTTGTCGTAGTAGATTACATTCTGCAACAGCGGGATCTTGTAATGCAGGCCTGGCTCAATGATGACACGTTTGGTCTCGCCAAGTTGCAGCACAATTGCCTGTTGGGTTTGGTGAACCGTAAAGAGCGTTCCAGTGAGTGCAACAGCCCCAACCAGAACAAAAACGCCGAGCGCAAGAAGCTTACCCGATTTCATCAGTTGTCTCCCTGCGACCGGTTGCCGCGCAACTCGTTAAGGGGCAAGTAGGGGACGACCCCACTGCCCTGACCGTTCTCGTCCATGATGACCTTTTCCGACCGGCTATAGACTTCCTGCATTGCTTCTAGATACAGGCGCCGCGCGGTCACATCTTTGTCGTTCTTGTAGGTTTGATAAAAATCGTCGAAGCGCTGGGCCTGACCCTGTGCTTCTCGAATAAGTTTCTCTTTTTCAGCGGATGCATTTTCGATCATCCGCGATGCCTCACCCTTCGCCCGGGGAACAATGTCATTGCGGTAGGCTGTCGCTTCGTTCCGCAAACGCTCTTGGTCCTGATTGGCCCTTTGAACATCGTTAAACGCGTCGATCACTTCCGGCGGTGGGTTCGCGCCCTGCACCCGTATTTCCAGGATGCTAATGCCTGCCCCATAACTGTCGAGAATTTCTTGCAGCACTGTCTGAGCGGTTTGTCCGACAACTTCACGGCCACCAGTGGTCACAAAGTCGAGAGTGTTCTGCCCGACGACTTCTCTCATTGAGCTCTCTGCAGCTAACTTAACTGTCTGCTCCGGTGCTCGAATATTGAAGAGGAAATCGCCAGCATCCCGGATACGCCACTGAACAACAAAATCCACGTCGACGATGTTCTCATCGCCAGTCAACATGAGGCTCTCTTGTGGCACGTCACGCTGATTGGTGGTGTTTGGAACACCTCTAAAGCCAACAGTAATTTGATTGGTTAGCGTAACTTTTGGGGTTTGAATTTCACCAATCGGTGCTGGGAACCAATAATTGAGGCCCGGCTGAGTGGTCTTAACATAGCTGCCGAACAGCAACTCAACACCCTGTTCATCCGGCTGAACGCGATAAAAACCGCTCGCCCCCCAGAAAAACAAGAACAGCGCGACAATAATCATGATGCCGCGCGTTGAGCCCATGCCGCCTGGCATAAACTGCTTCACGCGATCTTGGCTGCGCCTGAGCAGTTCCTCAAGATCAGGAGGGGGCTCACCCCCGCCCCATGAACTGCCACCGCCGCCGCCGCCATTTCGTCCGCCGCCACCGCCAGAACCGCCGCCGCCCCATGGACCGCTACCTTGTTGTTTCCAGAACACTGGAGTATCCCTTCCTTCCGAGCGGTCGCCGCCACTATGGCAACCGAAAATCAAGTGTCCCGGCCTTATATGACATGTACCGGGGTGGCGCAACGCAACCCCAGACCACGTCTCAGGCCATTTCGGTCACTTTCTCGATATCGGCAGATTTAGCGGAGGTTTCAAGAGTGACCCAAGTCACCAAGGAACAAATTCTCGATGCGTTACAAGGCGTGGACTCTGGGACAGGCGGACTGGACGTCAAAGCACGCGGCTGGGCCCAGGACATCGTTATCAAGGACGGCCATGTGGCCTTTGCCCTTGAAGTCCCACCCGACCTCGGCCCCAAGCTAGAGCCCGTGCGGGCTCAGGCTGAAAAAGCCGTTTACGATCTGCCGGGCGTATTGTCTGCCACGGTGGTGCTGACCGCGGAGAAAAAGGCGGGCCCAGATCAGCAAGCCAAGGGCAGCAGCGGTCGGGAGCAGCTTGCCCTGCCCGGAATCAAATCCATTGTCGCCATTGCCTCGGGTAAAGGCGGTGTCGGCAAATCCACGACCGCCGTCAATGTGGCGGTCGCACTCGCCAAACTCGGGAATAAGGTCGCCCTGTTTGATGCCGACATCTTTGGCCCGTCGATGCCCCGGATGTTGGGCCTTGCGGGAAAGAAACCCCATTCAGACGGGACCAAAGTTCATCCCTTGGAAAATCATGGCGTAAAAGTCATGTCTATCGGTTTCATGGTCGCAGAAGACAATCCGGTTGTCTGGCGTGGGCCCATGGTTATGGGCGCGCTTGAACAGATGCTCAAAGATGTCGAATGGGGAGACATCGATGTCATGGTCGTCGACATGCCTCCGGGCACGGGCGACACCCAATTGACGATGTCCCAGCGCGTGCCCCTCGCCGGCGCCGTCATCGTATCAACACCACAAGACATCGCTCTGCTCGACGCCCGTAAAGGCCTCAACATGTTTCGTAAGGTGGAAGTGCCAATCCTCGGCATGATCGAGAACATGAGTCACTACATTTGCCCGTCGTGCGGGCACCGTGAGGATATTTTCAGCACGGGTGGCGCAGAGAAAACAGCACGCGAGTTGGAAACGGATTTTCTTGGCGATATCCCGCTGGACCTGAAAATTCGCGAAACCTCAGACGCAGGCACACCGATCGTTTGCGCAGACCCGGACAGCCCGCATGCCCAAGCTTATCTCGAGATCGCGAAAAAAATTGCAGCAAAGCTCGACGATGGCCCCGCGAAACTCGCACCGACAATTTCGATGGGGGCGTAGCTAAGCCCTGCGTCGATCAAAGCTGACGAAGCTATAGGACGGGCCGCCTTCTTCGTCCGGCGCGAACCGTTCCCGGTCGGTTTCTTTCCACTGGGTCTTGTCCGGCGCTGTAAACCAGGCGTCGCCGTCATATCGGCGATGCACCTCTGTAAGGTAAAAGCGATCCGCCTCGTTGAGGACACGGGCATAGATTTCTGCACCGCCAATCACCATGACTTCATCGACGCCATCTTTTTTGGCTTGCGCCTTAGCCGTACTGACGGCCTCTTTGATATCGTGGCAAACGACTGTTCCGTCAGCAGCCCAATCGGGCTGACGGGTGATGACAATATTGGCGCGGCCTTTGAGAGGCTTACCGATTGATTCAAAAGTATTACGGCCCATGACCACAGGCTTACCCATCGTCAGGCGTTTGAAATTCTTGAGGTCCGCTGAAATATGCCACGGCAACGCATTGTCAGCGCCAATGGTGCCATTCTCCGCCCGGGCCATGATGAGGCATAACTTGACCTTTGCATCACTCACGCCAGCCCCCTAAACCGCGACCGGTGCCGAAATATGCGGATGCGGGTCATACCCCTCCAACGTGAAGTCTTCATAGTCGAACGAAAATAAGTCAGTCACGTCAGGATTAATACGCATCACCGGTAGAACTTTTGGTTCGCGAGCCAGTTGTTTGTTCGCCTGCTCTATATGATTTGAATAGAGGTGTGCATCACCAAACGTGTGCACGAATTCCCCCGGCTCGTATCCCGTGACTTGAGCAACCATTAGGGTCAACAGCGCATACGACGCAATGTTAAACGGCACGCCCAAAAAGATGTCTGCACTACGCTGATACAACTGGCACGACAGCTTTCCGTTCGCGACATAAAACTGAAACAAGCAGTGGCAGGGTGGTAAAGCCATGGAATCAACATCCGCCGGGTTCCACGCCGTCACCATATGACGTCGCGAATCTGGATTTCGTTTTAGACCGTCCAGCAGTTTCTCAATCTGATCGATTGAGCCGCCCTTGGGATCTGGCCAAGACCGCCACTGATATCCATAGACCGGGCCAAGATCACCGTTCTCATCAGCCCATTCGTCCCAAATTGACACCTTGTTATCGCGCAGATACCCGACGTTGGTATCGCCGCGCAAGAACCACAAAAGCTCAATAATGATGGAACGCAGGTGGAGTTTTTTCGTGGTGGTGACGGGAAACCCGTTCGCCAAGTCAAAACGCATTTGATGACCAAACACGGATCGTGTCCCGGTCCCCGTACGGTCCCCTTTTTGCGCGCCGGTCTCAAGCACGTGCTTCATTAAGTCGAGGTATTGCTGCATTGGCTATTTATAGACCGGCTGATTGTCGGGACAACCCTGACTAAAGAATCTGTCTAAACATGGCAAATGTTCCCGAAAAGCCTTATATTAGTCACGTCGCTTCGGCGACTACGGTGCTAAACCTGCTATGAAATAAGCGCTGCGGACCCGGGGGCAGTACCCGGCGCCTCCACCATTTCCGGCCAAAGTCGGGCCATCCATGGGGGCGAAACAGGATCGACGCGTGTGGTAAAGATAGTAGCTGTGCTCGGCATGGTTCCGCCGTTATCGGGCCATTTTGAAAAGTGCCAACGACAACGTTGCGTACGCCGCTGCCGCTTAATTGACGGTAAGCGCGGTTCGGGGGGCACCGGGCAACAGAAGCCCCCCACTTTCTGCGACTCGCATATTTAACGATATCACTCCAAAAAAGCTGGGATTGGCATTGAACCCCATGGATTGGACCGCCAAAATGGGGTTCGATTCTTTTTTCCAATGACATGACCGTGACCGTGACTGAACCGACAGTAACAACGCTGATCTACGAACGAATGGTGGAGGACGCCCTGCGCGGCGTGCTGCGTCAGGCACTTGAAATTACTCAGGCGCAGGGCCTGCCTGGTTCGCATCATTTCTATGTCACCTTTGACACCACATTTCCGGGTGTGCGTATCGCTGACTCTTTACACGCGATGCACCCCAGCGAGATGACCATTGTCTTGCAGCATCAGTTTTGGGACTTGAACGTCGAAGAAGACAGCTTTGATATTACGCTGAGCTTTAACGGTGCCAGCCAGCCACTTCACATTCCCTTTGCCGCGGTAACAGCGTTTGCTGACCCTCACGCAAAGTTCGGCCTTCAATTCCATGTCGAGTTTGAAGATGAAGACGACTCAGACGTGGATGAAGACGAATTTGACGAAGATGACGATTTTGAAATGCCGCCAATCGATAATGCCGTTGTAACCCAAAAACTTAAGACCAATCGACGGGCGCGCAACGACTCAACTCAGTCCGACGAGTCTGACGCAGAAGTGAGCGACGAAGAAGACTCGGATAAGATTGTCACCCTCGACGCTTTTAGAAAGAAGTAATCGAGTTCGGCTTTTTAGAAGCCAACTCCCATACAATATAGGGACGCAGGGCCATGCTTGATGCCGCCTTCTCCGACATGTTTCCGTTGAGTGCCGACGGAACGCCATATCGAAAAATTTCCAGTGACGGCGTGACGGTCGACACCTTTCGTGGTCAGTCAGTTGTTGCCGTTGACCCTAGCGCACTGACGCAGCTAACAGCCGAGGCCTTTAAAGACGTCTCACACCTGCTGCGGCCCGGCCACTTGGCCCAACTGCGTGCCATCATGGATGATTCTGAAGCGTCGCCAAATGACCGTTTCGTCGCCCTCGAGCTTTTGAAGAACGCAAACATCGCAGCAGGCATGGTGCTGCCCATGTGCCAAGACACCGGCACCGCGATTATTATGGGCAAAAAGGGCCAACAGATTTGGACCGGCGGCGGCGATGAAGCGGCGTTGTCCGCCGGTGTCGTTGAGGCATACACCAATCTCAACCTTCGCTATTCCCAACTTTCTCCTGTGTCCCTGTTTGAAGAAAAAAATACTGGCAATAATCTGCCGGCGCAGATCGACCTCTACGCCACGATCGGCGATGCCTATAAATTCCTCTTCATGGCCAAAGGTGGAGGCTCCGCCAATAAGACGTTCCTTTATCAAAAGACAAAGGCCCTTCTTAACCCGGGCGGCCTCAAGACCTTCTTCGAAGAGGAAATTAAAACGCTCGGAACGGCTGCCTGCCCGCCTTATCACCTGGCCATTGTCATTGGTGGCACATCCGCTGAAGCCAATTTGAAAACAGTAAAGCTGGCCTCCGCCCGCTATCTCGACGATTTACCGACTCAGGGCGGCGATCACGGTCAAGCGTTTCGTGACGTTGAGGCCGAGGAACAAGTCCTAAAAATCACTCGCGACCTTGGTATCGGCGCGCAATTCGGTGGCAAATATTATTGTCACGATGTCCGTGTGATTCGCCTGCCGCGGCATGGGGCCTCCTGCCCCGTCGGCATCGGCGTATCCTGTTCTGCGGATCGCCAGATCAAGGGAAAGATCACGGCCGAGGGTGTTTTCCTTGAGCAACTGGAAACGAACCCAGCGCAGTACATGCCAGAAGTCCGCGAAGACAAAATGTCCGGCGATGTGGTTAGCATCGATCTCAATAAGCCAATGGCGGAAATCAGAGCAGAACTGAGCAAGTATCCGATCAAGACGCGAGTATCCTTAACTGGCCCGATGATCGTTGCGCGCGACATCGCGCACGCCAAACTGAAAGAGCGTTTGGATGCCGGCGATGGCCTACCCGACTACATGAAAAATCATCCGGTGTATTACGCTGGTCCGGCTAAGACGCCTGACGGTATGGCGTCTGGGTCTTTTGGCCCGACGACAGCTGGACGCATGGACTCCTACGTCGACCTGCTTCAAGCGAACGGCGGGTCCATGGTCATGCTGGCCAAGGGCAACAGATCCAAGCAAGTCACCACGGCCTGCAACGACCACGGTGGGTTTTACTTGGGCTCGATTGGTGGTGCTGCAGCAAAACTTGCTCAGGACTCGATCAAGAAAGTCGAAGTTCTCGAATACCCTGAGCTTGGAATGGAAGCGATTTGGCGTATCGAAGTTGAGAACTTCCCTGCCTTTATCATTGTCGATGACAAGGGCAACGATTTCTTCGCCAACATTTAGGCCGTGCCACTCCCTGACTTTCTAACCGATGGCTCAAAGACTGCCGCTCTAACGGTTGTATTAGCGCACGGCGCGGGCGCTCCAATGGACTCTGAGTTCATGGAGGTCTTTGCCAAAGGCATTGCAGGGCAAGGCCATCGCTGCGTGCGTTTTGAATTCCCCTATATGGTCGAGCGCCGTGCCACGGGTAAGAAACGACCACCGGACCGACAGCCTAAATTACTCGAGACTTGGACATCAGTGATCGATCATTTCGGCCCTGAAAACTTGATTATCGGTGGCAAATCCATGGGCGGTCGCATGGCAACAATGATTGCTGACGATGCCAAGGTGCGTGGCGTTGTCGCACTTGGCTATCCGTTCTATGGCGCGGGACGGGCTGACAAGCCCCGCATAGATCATCTTAAGGGCATACAAACACCGATGCTCGTTTGCCAAGGCACCCGCGACGCCATGGGATCACACGAAACGATAACAGCGCTTACCTTATCCAAGGCGATTACATACCATTGGTCCGAAGACGGCGATCATTCGTTAAAGCCGCGCAAGAAATCTGGCCGTACACAAAACCAAAATTGGACAGCGGCCCTTGATGCCATTGATGGCTTTCTCTCAGGTTTATCGTGAATCGGAAACCGCATGACGCCTAACACTCGCACTGAAACGGATAGCCTCGGCCCTATTGAAGTACCAGCCGAATGCCTATGGGGGGCGCAGACTCAGCGTAGCCTGGAAAATTTCCCCATCGGTACTGAACGGATGCCGCTGCCGATCGTGAGGGCCTTCGGACAACAAAAACAAGCTGCCGCTCTCGCCAACAAAGAGCTAGGCGCGCTAGACGCTCATATTGCAGATGCAGTAGCGCAGGCTGCGGACGAGGTCGCGGCTGGTGATCATGATCAAGAGTTTCCATTGGTGATATGGCAAACAGGATCGGGCACCCAGTCCAACATGAATGCCAATGAGGTGATCGCGAACCGTGCCAACGAACTGCTCGGCGGTGAACGGGGTTCAAAATCACCGGTGCATCCCAATGATCATGTGAATTGTGGGCAATCGTCTAACGACACCTTCCCGACTGTGATGCATGTCGCCGCGGTGAAAGAGAGTCATGAGCGGCTACTACCTGGCCTCAAGAGATTGCGTGATGCGCTGGCCACTAGAGCAGACGCATTTGCAGACATCATAAAAATTGGGCGTACCCATCTCCAAGACGCGACACCACTCACCTTGGGGCAAGAGTTTTCAGGCTACGCGGCGCAGGTCATGCTTGGCGTGGAGCGCGCCCGTTCAGCATTAGGCAACCTCTACCCGGTCGCCCAAGGGGGCACGGCGGTTGGCACCGGTGTAAACAGCAAAAAGGGTTTTTCAGAAGCCTTTTGTGCTGAACTGGGTCAACTCACTCAGCTTCCCTTCACGCCAAACCCAAACCCCTTTGAAGGCCTTGCCTCTCATGATGCCTTTGTTGAAATGTCCGGCGCGCTAAACACAATTGCCGTATCGCTGATGAAAATCGCGAATGACATTCGATTGTTGGGGTCAGGTCCGCGTGCGGGCTTAAATGAGCTTTCCCTGCCGGCAAACGAACCTGGGTCATCGATCATGCCGGGTAAGGTCAATCCGACTCAGGCAGAGGCCTTAACTATGGTTTGCGCACAGGTGATGGGTAATCACACGGCGATCACGGTTGCTGGTTCGCACGGACACCTGGAACTAAACGTCTTCAAGCCCGTCATCGCGGCAACGCTCTTGCAGTCTATTCGCCTTCTCGGCGATGCCAGCAGCAGTTTCTCCGAACGATGCGTCGAAGGACTACAGGCAAACACTGCAGATATTAGTCTGCATGTCGAACGCTCTCTCATGCTGGTCACGGCCCTCGCTCCTCATATTGGCTACGACAAGGCCAGTGAGATCGCAAAGTTGGCGCATGCAGACGGATCAACTTTGCGCGAAGCAGCGATCAAAACGGGGTACGTCACACCCGAAGAGTTTGAACGATTGGTTGACCCTGCTCGCATGCTCGGGCCAGCGGACTAACGCGCCGTGAGCACTATTGTTAAACGGTCTCTCAAAATTGCAGGCCACCTCACAAGTGTATCCTTGGAGCATGAATTTTGGGACGCGCTTAAGGTGATCGCCAAAAAGAAAAACCGATCCGTGCCCGACTTGGTCGCGGAAATAGATCGAATCCGCGCCGGCGGTTTATCAAGCGCCATACGGGTTTATGTTCTGCAATCAGTGCAAGAAACTGATGCTGCCGAAGGCAACTCAATCGAGCCTACTGAGGTTTCGTAATCTCGTTCAAAATACCCTGGAAGAGATCAAGTGGATTAGGCTGTCGCGGCGCGACGCTAGGCGCATTCGCTGGCGACACAGGCTGCTGCTGAGATGCAGCCCCAGCAATTGTATCCATTTTAACATTCGGCGCGTCAAGCGGGCCGTTGACACTCACCGGAATGAGAGACGGCAACTGCAAACGGTTTCCTAACAACTGGGTTAGCACGTTCGCCTGAAGCCGCACGCGTCCATCAACCTCGATCCACCAGCGTGGAATATCAATCGCGCCTGCAAAGTCACCTGAGTAAACGTTCGACTTAACGGTCGCATCGGAGAGCATAAACACGCCAGACTCACCGTTAAACGTCGCCGCCATGCTAGCGAACCCCTTAGTCACTCCACCACCTAGCAATCCGCCAAGCTGACTAAGCGCACGAATTGGTGAAAGCGCGGCGGACATAAAAGCACCCTGCCCGGCACCTTTGGCATCAAGGCCTGTGGCAGTGAATGCTCCGCTTCCAGACAATGTGCTCACGAGCTCACGCACGCTTGTGCCGCGGGCTGCAAATGTTCCTTGAAGCGATACTCTGCCTGACGCGGTCGACGCTGCGCCAGCAACACCGCCGATCTGATCAATCAAAGCATTCTCGACCATGATATTTGTTTTCAAGTCGACTTGCGGATACAGGGAGAGAACGACACTGCCACTCGCTGGACCGCCATACACTTGGCCTTGCCATTGCTCCACCGTTAGCGCCCCATCCGATAGACGAACAGGGGCGGTCAACTGCTCGACCTGAACACTGCTGGCAACAGCCTTGTCAGCAGCAAGATCTATCGTCGCGTTAAACGCAGACAGGGCTGAAAAATCAAAGGGCTCAGACGACCAACGCCCAGATACCGAGCCAGACCCACTCGTACTTCTGCCGCGACTAGCGCGAGTTAATTCCTCTGTTGGATCGGACGGCAACAACGCATCAAGGTTAAGAGACGCAATATTGGCCGTGCCGACAATGTTGGGCAAATCTCCGGCGAGGTCGACGGACAGTTGCCCCCCAATAGCATTGTCGCCCACCTGCAAGGCGAGACTGGATAAGTTGAATGACGATCCGCTACCAACAACTTTGGAACTCATCTCTACAGCGCCCACTGGAATAACCAGTGCAGGCAAAGTGTATCCGACGTCTGCCATGAGAGACGCATACGCTGGATGCCGAATAGAGACAGCCACGTCGAATTCAGGAGCCGGCGATGCTGACAAAACAGAACCGGTGGCGGTTACACTTAAATCTCCAAGGGTGCTACTTACGTTGAGGGCAAGTTCTTGCAGAGAACCTGAAATAGAAACGTCGATGGTAACTGGACCAGCTAATACTGGCATCCTCGGCAATTCCAGCTCAAGCGCGCGACCTGTACGCAAAAAATTCTGTGTCGCCACTAACAGCTTTATGTCGTCAAAGCGCGCACCGCTCAAAAAATTATGCGCCTGCCCAGACAACCCAAAGTTCGCTCCCGCGATATCTTCGGCCGAAACGTTGTTCAGCGTCAGCACACCGTTCGAAGTGCCACCATCAATATTGATGCCTCGGATCACTTTCCCTGCCGCAGTCAGGGATCTGATTGAAAGCTTAATCTGTGTTTCAAAATCAGACAGAAACGCGTCGAAGCTTGCGAGCGCAGCTGACGGTGCGGGGGAGCTCTCATTTCCACTTTCTTGCAGCTGCGTCGGGCCTGACAAGCTTTCGCGTAGAGTCGGCAGGTAAAAATCCAAATCAAGATTGGTGAATGCGACATCAAGATCAATCTTAGGTACAGCACCAGACGCATACCCGCCCGACCCGGTGAGCCGTGTTGTATCGAGAGTCGCATCAAGCCGCTGGAATTTTAGTCGGTCGGGCGTGCCTGATATTCGGGATGCGACGGAAAGTGCATTGAGGCGGCTTGGCGGCACAAGGTCATCGGACGGTTCTGCATCGATCCATTTTAGAAAACCACGTAGATTGCGGGATGATGCTTTGCCGTCCAGGTCAAGAACAGGCCGCCCCTTTTCTGCCCGAACAAATCCTGACACTTGCACCGACGCGTTGCCCGGCAACTCTACGCTCGCATCTAAAACTGTTATTTCTGCATCAGCCAACGTGGCGGAAAAGAAGCCATTACGCATGACCTGGCCACGCCACTCGATAAGATCGACAGATAGATCAAGGGCACCATAAAGTGCAGCCGGAAGAATAAAATCAGCCTGAGCGGGTTCAGATTGTGCGTGAGCTGCGCGAACACCAACCACGTCACCCAAATTTGCGAATCTAACCGGAGATGGTGTCGCACCGGATAACCATGAGTTGAGGTCAAGACGACCAAGTTTGAGTGCAAGATCAAATCGAGATTCTTCCGCCCAGGAGAAACTTCCAGCGCCCTCAACATTCGCGCCTCCAACGCCGAGTTCAATCTCCATCGCTGTCAACGCGTTCTCGTTGAGGGCTAGCCGGGCGTGCACACTATAGGGCTCAGCCAGAGGCTGAGGGGGTGCACGATCCCGTTGAGCCAAGCCGAACGCAATCATTGATACGGCGGCACTGTCACCGGAAATCGATATCCGACCGGTCCCTGAAGGCGTCGCTTCGGCGAAAGAAAACTGACCCGAAAAATTCGTAACAACACCAGCCTCTTGCGCACTTAGAGCGAAAGCAACAGCACTGGGTCGATCCGTTTCCAAGGCACCAACCGACGCCTCAAATTGCCAAGGTATTTCAAGGAACGTGACACCACCCGAAACGGTGTAAGGACCGGTAATCGTATCTGCTCGCAGCTCTACGCTCAGACCGTCGAAACGATACTCTGTGTTCGAGCGCGCGTCGCGATAGTTCAGGCGCGCATCCACGAGTATTAGGCTGTCTATTCCAAGATCGAACGACGCAGCGTCACCACCATCCTGCGGGCCGGTCCCGACGCCACTCGACGATTCAGCCACAGACCACGTGACCCGCCCATCTGACAGGACTTCCGCATTAATCACTGGATTAACAACTTCAATGGACGTGAACTGGAGACGACCTGACAACAGTGGTCCGAATGCCAAATTGACGTCGACAGTGTCAGTGGTAATAAAATCTTCTGCGGATGCTCCCGGAACGTTACCAATCCGCGCGCCAGCCACACGAAACGCCGGGCGAGGCAATAACGTGAGGCTCACGTCACCTTCGATGGTAACGCTTCGGCCGGTCGCAGCAGCAAGCTGACTCTCAAAAGTGTCTCTGTATTCGGTCCAATCGACAAAAGAGGGTGCGGCGAGGATGATCGCCAAACTGACGGCCAATAAAGAACCAACAATAATGCCAATACGTTTCACGATTGGCCGGACCCCAACCCTAAAATGCGTCTTGGGACATTGCCATCATTGGCACCGCGCCAGATTTGATAACAGCCTCAAGGGACACCGTGCCCGGCAAAACTCGATTCATAAAGTAGCGACCGACCTGCAACTTGGCTTCATAAAATTCATCACCACCGTTGGACGCGTCCAATGCCTTCTCTGCCATACGCACCCACATCCACGCGAACACCGTCAACGCAAACATACGCAAATAGTCATTGGCCGCGGCTCCTAGTGCGTCTGGATCATCCTTGGCCTGAGCTTTCAGTAAATCCGTTGTAGCCTTTAAGCGCTCGACCGCATCCTTAAACGGCACGACAAACTCTGCGAGATCGTTGCGCCCTTCAGTCACGGACAGAGATTCGTTAATTTCTTCGAGCAGGCCGGCGAACAAGCGCCCATCATGTAGTCCAAGTTTACGGCCAACGAGGTCAAGCGCCTGGATCGTATTGGTGCCTTCATATATTTGCGTGATGCGAACGTCACGAACAAGCTGTTCCATACCCCATTCACTGATGTACCCGTGCCCGCCGAACACCTGAAGGCAGGCGTTGGTTATTTCAGTACCAAAATCTGTACATGCCGACTTGATGATCGGCGTCATCAGAGCTTCCATATCACCAGCACGTTCACGCACCGAAGCATCCTCATGGGCATGTGCGATGTCGACGTTGAGCTGGGTCCAAACCGCTAACGCCCGCTCCGCTTCAATTATGGAACGAGAGAACAAGAGTTTATTGCGGATATCCGGATGGACGAGTATGGAGTCCGCTGCCTTATCAGGCTGCTTGGCACCACCGGCTGCCCGACCTTGAATTCGGTCTTTGGCATACGCGGTCGCGTTTTGATAAGCCGTCTCCGCCTGCGAAATACCCTGCGTGCCGACAAACAAGCGCTCTTTGTTCATCATCGTGAACATACCGGCGAGGCCTTTATGTTCTTTACCAATCAGCCAGCCCTTCGCACCGTCGAAGTTCATGACGCATGTCACAGATGCTTTCATGCCCATCTTGTGTTCAATCGAACCGGCGGCAGCCGCGTTACGGTCACCGAGGAACCCATCGTCATTGACCAAGAACTTAGGAACCAAGAACATTGAGATTCCACGACTGCCTTCTGGGGCGTCGGGCAATCGCGCCAGTACGAGATGAACGAAATTTTCGGTCATGTCGTGTTCACCAGCGGAGATGAATATCTTTGTGCCGGTAATGGCGTAAGTGCCATCGCCATTGGGCGCTGCTTTGGCCCGCAACAAGCCAAGATCGGATCCCGCGTGCGGCTCCGTCAGACACATCGTGCCCTGCCACTCTCCGCTTACAAGTCTCGGGATGTAGGTATTCTTTTGCTCGTCGGTTCCGTGCGCCGAAAGGCAGATGATGGTGCCTTGGGTCAAACCTGGATAAAGGCCGAAGGATATATTCGCCGAACCTACCATCTCATCGATGAGATATTGCAGAGTTTCAGGTAGCCCCTGACCGCCATACTCGGGACTTGCGGTTAAACCACACCAACCGCCCTCGGCGAATTGCTTGTAGGCTTCTTTGAACCCTTTTGGGGTTGTGACTTCGCCGTCATTAAAGTGACACCCCTCTTCATCCCCAGATTGATTAATCGGCGCGAGAACGCCCTCACAGAGCTTTCCGCATTCTTCCAACACGGCATCTATCAGTTCGGCCGATGCCTCTTCATAGCCAGGCAGGGCTGTTAGCGTGTCGGCCGCCCCAAACAGTTCGTGGGCTACGAAACGCATATCTCTTAAGGGTGCGGTATAGCTCGGCATAAGTACGTGTGTCCCTCATCGGCTGCCTGGCCCAGAGCAAAATCGCGGTCTTGCCAAGGAATTATGTCCGTTAATCGTCCGTAATTTAAGGCTTTCGAGCCTGCGGTCAACGGTGTCCAACTTCAGCCGTAGAGTCCATTCAGAGTGGGCAAAAGCCATAGAAAGCCACAGAAAACGTGTGGGAAATCCAATTCCGGGGCTGCATCGTATATATAGTACTAAATTAGTCCTATTTAAGCTTGAATACAGGACTAATTTAGTACTATTTTAAGATCAACACGGCTCATACTCGGAAGAGAAAGGGTTAGAAAAAATGTCTGAGACGCCGCACATAAACGTCCCCAGCGCATTGAATGCGCGGTCCTTTCCCGTTCTTAGCGAAGCGGAAGAGAAAAAACTCGTCCGCCGCTGGAAGAAAACAGGTGACCGGGATGCTCTTGATCGCCTGATCGAAAGTCATCTCCGGCTCGTGCCCCGTATTGCCCGCAAGTTCAGTGGCTATGGCATCAACGTCAACGATTTGATCAGTGAAGGACACATCGGTTTGATGCAGTCCGTAGAACGCTTCAAGCCAGAAAAAGGATTCCGGTTCTCAACCTATGCCCGGTGGTGGATCAGAGCTGCGATCCTGAACTTTATTCTGCAAACCTGGTCGTTAATAAAAGTTGGCAATAGCGCCGGTAAGAAAAAGCTTTTCTTTAACCTAAAGAGAGCGAAACGAGAGATGGCGCTTGAAGGCTCCCGCTATCTGACCGATGCGGATGTCGAAACTATTGCGCAACGCTTTCAAGTTTCACCCCGTGACGTCGTTGCCATGGATCAACGCCTGTCAGCCATTGATCCGTCGTTAGATCAACCGGTCTCCGATGAGGACGGTAGCACCCTAACCATGATGGACACGATCGCCGGTGCTGAAGCCTCACCCGAGGAGACCTATGCTGCAGATGAAATCGAACGGCTCCGCCAGCAGGCTCTTAGCCGAGGGCTTACTCGTCTGGATGCACGCGAACGCGACATCGTCACAAAACGCTATTTAACAGACAGACCTAAAACCCTATCTGCGCTGGCCACTATTTACGGGGTAACTGCAGAGCGTATTCGCCAAATAGAATCGGGCGCGATTTCGAAATTGAAAGCAGCGCTTGCTCCAGATGCACCGACACTTGCGATAGACGCCGTCTAACTTTTCTCCCCTGAACCGGCAGCAAGATTGCTGTCGGTTCAAAAGACCTGTTATGTGACCGCCTCACCTTTGTTGAAGGCCGGTTGCTTATTATGACACCGCGTGACGCCACCTTAGCGACCATGGCCGCCGTGCTGTGGGGGTTTAACCTGATCGCCGGCAAGATCGGCGTTGGCGTTGCACCGCCTTTGTTTTTTACTGCACTGCGCTTCCTGGTCGTCGCAGCCTTGGTTGTGCCGTTCTGCCCGGTCGAGCAAAAACACTGGCCGAGCCTTATATTTCTATCGGTCTGCTTCGGCACCGGGCACTTTGGACTTCTCTTCGTAGGTCTCGCGGGTGTTGATGCTGCAACTGCCGCAATCACTTTGCAGCTCGGCGTTCCCTTTTCAATATTGATATCTTGGCTGGTCTTTCAAGAAACCTTTGGCTGGCGTAGAAGTCTCGCCTTGGCCCTGACCTTTATAGGTGTTGCTTTTCTCGCAGGCGAACCGCGCAATGCGTCTTCGCTCTCATTCTTCCTGCTCGTGATTTGCACAGTGTTTTGGGCATGGTCCAATGTTTTGGTTAAACGCATGCCCGATATTCGGCCATTGGCTATAACCGGGTGGCTCTCTTTGTTCGCAGCGCCTCAAGTTATGCTGTTGTCTCTCTTCTTCGAAACAGGTCAGGGCGCGGCAATAACGAACGCCGGTTGGCCGCTCATCGGTGCATTAGCCTACACGGCCATTGCTGCTTCCATCATCGCCCATGCAACATGGTATGGTTTGGTCCAGAAGTATCCGGTCAACTCTGTGGTACCCTTCAACATGCTCATTCCCATCGTCGGTGTTGGTGCAGGTCTTGTTGTCTTAGGCGAACCGTTGACCTGGCAAAAAGCGCTCGGCGGCGTCTTGACCCTGGCCGGAGTTGGCGTCATCCAATGGCGGATCGCCAAAACCGCTTTATCAGGGTCCCCACACGATGCCCGTTAACTGCATAGACAGACCGTCTAACAACTTCGGCGAAAGACGCGATGGAGCCTCAATCACGATGCTCGTCTTTCATTACACGGGTATGGAAACTTGCGAGACTGCGCTGCAACGCCTGTGTGACCCCCGTGCAGAGGTCAGCGCTCACCTGCTTATCGACGAAGATGGCACGGCATACCGGCTGGTCGAGAATGGCAAGCGCGCGTGGCATGCCGGTGCGTCCTACTGGCGCGGTGAAGCCGATATCAATAGTGCCTCCATCGGCATTGAACTGGTCAATCCTGGTCACGAATTCGGATATCGGGTGTTTCCAGACGCACAAATAGACACGTTGATTGCCCTCAGTCTCGCTTTAATAAGCCAGTACGACATTCCAGCAACTGGTGTAGTTGGCCATTCTGACGTCGCGCCAGGCCGCAAATCGGATCCTGGAGAGCTATTTCCGTGGGAGAATCTGGCATCGTGCGGTATCGGACTTTGGCCGGATTTAGCCGTCAACGATGGCGAAGAGCATGGGACTCCATGGGAGAGCCTGACCAGGATTGGCTATGCGTCCCCGGGAGATCCACACTGCGGTGGTGACCTACTCAACTCAGAGACAGCTATATCAGACGTCATTTCCGCCTTTCAAACTAGATTTACGCCGCAAAACCGGTCCGGCATCCTCGATGATCAAACCCAGAGCGCAATCAGCGCTGTCGCGCGCGCATTCTCGTAAATCATTGAAGTTAATATATTTTTCGGATAAACACGTTTGGTCAGATGGCCGGACGGCCGCTGCCAGCTTCGGCTGGGGGAGGAAAGTCCGGGCTCCATGGAAACAGGGTGCCGGGTAACGCCCGGCGGGGGCGACCCTAGGGAAAGTGCCACAGAAAGCAAACCGCCCGCCTTAGCTTCGGCCAAGGCAGGTAAGGGTGAAAGGGTGCGGTAAGAGCGCACCGCGCGGCCGGTAACGGTCGCGGCACGGCAAACCCCACCCGGAGCAAGACCAAATAGGGGCAGCTGCGCCGTTTCGGCGGTGCAGGTGGGTTTCCAGCCTGCTGCCCGGGTCGGTCGCGTGAGACGTTCGGCAACGGACGCCCTAGATGAATGGCCGTCTCCCGGGTTTTCCCGGGGACAGAACCCGGCTTACAGGCCATCTGGCACTTTTTTCATGAAATGACGAAATTTCACTAATGGGACGCAACAACATCGACTTGACAAATAAGAACAAATAGTGAACATATAAACCCGCAACCTATCTCGTACCATTGACGCCCATATAATCCCATGGCATACCATGAAAGTTCGGGTTCTTAACGCGTGAAGTGCGTCTGGAGTCCGGCGATTGGTTTGGTGGTTTGAGGGGTGGTCCAGCGATGAAGTCTTTCATCGGGACCTTCATTAATAAGATAGATGCGAAGGGGCGCATTTCCGTCCCTGCGCCTTTTCGCGCCGTTTTACAGGCCAAAACGCTGAGCGGTGTGACCTGCTATCCAGCCCTGACCGGTCCATGCATTGAAGGCTGTGGCCTCGACCGGATCGAAGCGATGGTTGAAACCCTCCCAGACGAACCAATTCCCGGCGTCGAAGAAGATGCGATTGCCCATCTTATATTTGCGTCGGCCCGAGACCTGCCTTTTGACGGCGGCGGTCGCATTGTCTTACCTGCCGATTTTCTAAAGAAAGCTGGCCTAACCGACCAAGGCGCTTTTGTCGGAAAAGGCCGCACCTTTCAAATCTGGAACCCTTCAGCGCTCGAATCTGCCCAAGCAGAGATGTTCGACCGCGCCATGGCTGAGCGAGAAGCACAGGTCAGGGCAAGGAAGGAGGCCGATTGATGTCATCCGTGGCGCCCTCCCCCTCCGCCCCGATTACAGATCCAGATCATATTCCCGTCCTCCTCTCAGAAGTCCTCAACGGTTTAAGCCCGAAAGATGGCGGACTCTATGTAGACGGAACTTTTGGTGCCGGTGGTTACACGATGGCCCTCCTGCAGTCTGCGGATTGCAAAGTGTGGGCGATCGACCGTGACCCCGAGGCTTTGGAACGCGGTCAAGCGTTGGCAAAGTCATTTCCTGGCAGATTAAATTTTCTCCACGGCCGGTTTGGTGACCTAGCCGAGCTTCTTATTGAGAATGGTGTTCGAGCCGTTGACGGCATCGCACTCGATCTTGGCATCAGTTCAATGCAGATCGATGACCGTAGCCGCGGATTCTCGTTCTTACGTGACGGCCCGCTGGACATGCGGATGGAAAAAACTGGCATGAGTGCAGCCGATGCGGTGAACTCTTTGCCGGAGTCAGAGCTTGCCAACATCATCTACAAGTATGGCGAAGAAAGATTTTCCAGGCGTGTGGCACACGCCATCGTCATTGCACGCAAGTCACGCCCATTCTCACGCACGATCCACTTGGCCGATACGATCCGTGCCGAAGTCAAAAGGTCTCAGGATGGAATCGACCCGGCAACCCGGACGTTCCAGGCACTGCGCATTTATGTAAATGATGAACTCGGCGAGCTTGAGCGCGGACTAACGGGGGCTGAACAGGTTTTAGCGGAGCACGGTCGAATGGCCGTGGTTAGCTTCCACTCGCTTGAAGACCGGATCGTTAAGTCTTTTATTCGAGACCGTAGTGGTCGAGCGCCCAATCCATCACGCCATGTCCCAGCACCGAGCGCCGGCAAACCGTCTGCAACATTCAGCTTGGTCAATAATCGGGCGATCACACCAACAAAACGCGAAGTGCGTGACAATCCACGAGCCCGTTCCGCACGCCTCAGAATAGCTGAACGCACAGGCTTACCGGCGCTTTCCTCAATTCAAGGGGGGGCTGCATGAGATTGATGGATTTAATGTGGCTCGGGCTGGTCCTCGTCGTCGCGGTCGCTTTGTTCGTGCTCAAGTATGAAGTGCAAAACCTTGAAGACACGCTGGCTGAACGAAACGCTGATATCGATACGCACGCGCGTGCTATTCAAGTTTTGGAAGCCGAGTGGACTTTCTTGAACGATCCTGCTCGGCTGCGTCGGCTTGGCCTCGAGCATTTAGAATTAGCGCCCGTTGAACCGGCGCGAATCATCTCCATAGACGCGATCCCATTTCATGCCGCAGAGATCGATCCTGCTAACGCACCTAGCTCACAGCTAGGAGGTGGCCAGTGACAGCTTGGTCTAAGGCGAAACGTAAGATCGATTTTGTTTATCCTGGCGAAGACATCCAGGCTGCGCCCAAAGCGCGCGTGACCCTTGTCGGTGAAACCCAACGGGCTGTCGAAATCGGCAGGGCCCGTTTGATGGTTACGGCGGGGCTTTTCACGTTCGCATTTCTATCGATATCCATACGGCTGGTTGATCTCATGGTCCTCAACGGTGCCCTCGACACGGGGCCGGTCTACGGGGCAGCAGTAAGCCAAACCACGCCAACATTCCGGTCAGATATCGTTGATCGCCAGGGTCGCACAATCGCAACAACTCTTCCGACGGTTAACCTCTATGCCGAAGCGACAGAAATCATCGATGCGAAGGGCGCCGCTAAAGCGCTGATTAAGGTTCTACCAGAACTCGACCTCGTTGATCTGACACGGCGCTTAGAATCCAACCAGCGCTTCATCTATTTGCGGCGCCACCTCACACCAAGCAAACAAATCGCAGTCAACACACTAGGAATCCCCGGCCTGTATTTCGAAGAGTCAGAACGCCGCATCTATCCATACGGCGCCCTCTACTCCCACGTGGTCGGAGCAACAGACCCTGACAACAGAGGAAAAACCGGGCTGGAACTAACCTTCGACAAAGCCCTATCCCAACGCGTCGAATCGCTTGAACTTTCGTTAGATACCGGCGTCCAGAACGCGGTACGTGAAACTCTGCAAGCAGCGATGACTCGTTTCCACGCTGTGGGTGCCGCCGGTGTCGTGATGGATGCCCAGACCGGTGAAATCGTGTCGCTAGTCTCACTCCCCGACTTCGACCCCAAGGACAACGGACGCGCGGATGCTGACCGGCAGTTTAACCGTGCAACCCTTGGTCTCTATGAAATGGGATCAACTTTTAAGCTGTTTACGGCAGCCATGGCGCTCGAATTGGGCGTGATCAGTATGGATAGCGTGTATGACGCGCGCACCCCGCTGACTGTCGCCAGATACACCATCGACGATTATCACGCTGAAAAGCGTTGGCTTACCGTTCCAGAAATTATGATTCACTCGTCAAACATCGGTGCCGCCAAGATCGCGCTTGATGCAGGAACGCCGGCGCAGCAAACCTTCCTTCATCAACTCGGACTTTTATCACCGCTTGATCTGGAACTACGGGAAGTAGCGAGCCCGATGTATCCGGCGGTGTGGCGCGAAATTAATACGGTAACCATTTCTTATGGCCATGGAATCGCAGTAACGCCGGTCCATGTCGTTTCAGCAGTCAGCGCCATGGTAAACGGCGGTGTTCTCAATCGACCAACACTGCTCAGACGCGACACGGTTTATGAAGAAGACCGCACTCGGGTTATTTCGGAAGCGACATCGAAACAAGTACGCAGCTTGATGCGCCTGGTCGTCACAGAGGGCTCAGGCAAACAAGCTGAGGTTGCTGGCTATGTTGTCGGTGGTAAGACCGGCTCAGCTGAGAAACTCGATCGCGCCGGTGAATATAGCGAGGACCAAATACGAACGTCCTTTGTCGCCGCATTTCCAATGCATGCGCCGCGTTACGTTGTGCTGGTTCTTCTAGACGAACCGCAAGGCCTTAAAGAGACATTCAACTACACAACAGCAGGCTGGAATGCCGCGCCCACAGTTGGCCGCATTATCGCCGAAATTGCGCCCATGCTTGGCGTGTATCCAACAACAGAACAACCGATGGCACCCGAGTTGGGAACCCTCATCGAAGCGAGCGCTCGCATTTCCGACATGGCCCTTGCCCCAGCCGGTACCGGCTTTGGGGGTGATCGTGCGGCTGAGTGAATTATTGGAGGACAGCGGTACAGACATGTTACGCCTGACCGATCTAGATATAACCGGCATGACAGCGGACTCCCAGTCTGTGGAGCCTGGCTTTTTGTTCGCCGCGTTACCGGGCTCAAAGGTCGATGGCCGCGCTTTTATTGATGAAGCAGTGGAGCGCGGCGCGTCCACAGTTTTGGCGCCCGACGGGACATCTCTTGATCGAGACGACATACAACTCATTACCGATGCCAATCCGAGACGTTTGTTTGCTCAACTAGCAGCCAAGTACTTCGTGACCCAGCCGGAAATTGCCGTTGCCGTAACCGGCACCAATGGCAAAACCTCGGTCGCGCAGTTCGTTCGCCAAATCTGGCAGCATGCAGGTCATCAGGCCGCAGCCCTCGGAACTTTGGGCGTCGTCTCTGACGATCTTTCAGCATCCGGCAGCCTCACGACGCCCGACCCTGTCACACTCCACAAATTGTTGGCCGATCTCGCCGAGCGCGGCGTTGATCATCTGGCGTTAGAGGCTTCAAGTCATGGCCTCGACCAGTTCCGTCTTGATGGTGTGAAGATCAGCGCAGCCGCTTTCACCAACTTGAGTCGTGACCATCTCGACTATCACGGCACCATGGACGCATACCTGAACGCCAAGATCCGACTGTTCTCAGACGTGCTTATTCCGGGCGGTGTCGCCGTCCTAAATGCGGACACGCGTGAGTGCGCTAGCCTTAAATCGGCCTGTCACGCACGCGGTCATACAGCCATTACCTACGGATATGCGGGTGACGCCATCCGGCTCGTCAGCGCGACGGCAGCTGCACACGGGCAGGACCTTGATTTACTCCTTCACGGCAAGGTCGAGCACGTCACATTGCCTCTTGCCGGCTCTTTTCAGGCCATGAACGCCCTATGTGCCGCCGGCCTTGCTTTGGCAACCGGCGTTACGTCTGAACACGTGATCGAGGCATTGGCCGAGCTCGTCGGTGTGCCAGGACGTCTCGAGTGGATCGGATCGACCAAGCATGGCGCTTCCGTATTCGTAGATTACGCCCACACACCTGGCGCCCTATCGACAGCTCTTGAAGCCCTACGCCCTCATACACAGAACAGGCTCGCTGTCGTATTCGGTGCTGGAGGAGATCGCGACGCCGGGAAACGGCCACTCATGGGGCAAGCCGCCAGAGATGCTGCCGATACTGTGTATATCACTGACGACAATCCGCGTTCTGAAGATCCGGCCTTGATTCGCGCCGCCATTTTAGCAGACAGCGACAAAGCGATTGAAGTTGGAGATCGCGCTGACGCTATTGAGTCAGCGGTCACTGCATTAGGTGCAGGTGATGCACTTCTGATCGCCGGTAAAGGCCACGAAACCGGTCAAATCGTCGGTGACACTGTATTGCCCTTTGATGACCGTGATGTTGCTCGTGCCGCTCTTGCAAAAGTAGGTGGCGCGTTATGACGGCTCTATGGACCAGCGCTGAAGTTGCCGAGGCAACGAAAGGGAAAGTTTCTGGAGATTGGGATGCCGATGGCGTCACCATTGACAGCCGGGCGGTGTCCATCGGTGATCTTTTCATTGCCGTAGAGGGGCCGAAGTTCGACGGCCATGATTTTGTTGTTGAAGCGCTAGAGCGAGGCGCCTCTTCGGCTATTGTCTCCCGTATACCAACTGATGGCAAACAAACCGTTAACGAAGAACGCCTAGTCGTTGTCGATGACACCATGGCCGCGTTGCAAGAGTTAGCCCGTGCTGCGCGCGGTCGAATTGACGGCCGTGTCGCCGCCGTAACGGGTAGCGTTGGTAAGACCACAACGAAAGAAGCGCTGACACTCGCACTGTCACGCCAGGGACTGGCGCACGCGACGACTGGCAACCTCAATAATCATTGGGGTGTACCGCTCAGCCTTTGCCGTATGCCGCACGACACGGGATATGCGGTCTTAGAACTGGGTATGAATCATGCTGGCGAATTAGAGCCGCTGTCTCAGATGGTTCGGCCCAATGTCGCCGTAATCACCACAGTGGAAGCTGTTCACTTAGAGTTCTTTTCTTCAGTCGCCGATATTGCCGACGCGAAAGCAGAAATATTCACCGGGTTAGAACCTGGCGGCATCGCCATCGTGCCGTCAGATAATCCGCATTACGACCGCCTCGCCCACGCTGCAACCAGCGCCGATGCCGACCGTATTGTTTCGTTTGGAACAGATAACGGCGCAGCGTACCGCCTAATCGCCTGGTCGGTCAGCGAAGCCGGCACCCGTATTGCAGCAGACGTGAATGGCAAGCGCCTTGTTTACGACATTGGCATGATGGGCAAGCACATGGCGCTGAACAGTCTCGCCGTTCTGGCCACGGTCGATGCCCTTGGTGGCGACGTTGAACAGGCGGCCGGTGATCTGAACGACATGACACCGCCAACAGGGCGTGGAGCCCGATCGACAATTACTGTTGCAAACGGGTCATTTGATCTTATTGACGAAAGTTACAACGCGAGCCCTGCTTCGATCGCAGCGCTAGCGGAAGCGCTCAACGCTACACGTAAACGGGGGCGTGTCGTTCTGGTTCTCGGCGATATGCTTGAGCTGGGTGACCGGTCAAACGCACTACATGCGGATCTCGCCACACCGATCGCGACCGACGGCATTGATTGCGTCTTTACAGCCGGGCCGGCCATGCGGTGCCTACACGACGCACTACCGTCACAACAAGCCACAGCGCACGCCGCAAGTGCTGAAGACCTAGCGGCTCTAATCACCGAATTTATTGAACCCGGCGACGTCATTGCCGTGAAGGGTTCATTCGGCAGCCACATGTCTGTTGTCGTGGATGCGCTCAAAGCGCTGAGCCAACCCACGCAATCAACGGTCAACGGCGGCTGAGGGAGGGAACGAAAACATATGCTTTACTGGCTCTCTGAATTTTCGGGCGACTTCGCCGTCCTTAATCTATTTCGTTATTTGACGTTCCGGACCGGCGGTGCCGTTGTCACGGCAATGATCATCGCGTTTGTTTGCGGGCCAGCAATCATTCGCTGGCTCAAGAGCCGTCAAGAAAACGGGCAGCCAATTCGAGAAGATGGTCCGCAAAGCCATATTCTGACCAAACAAGGCACGCCGACGATGGGCGGCATGATGATGTTGTTGGCGATTGCCGTTTCAACGTTGCTCTGGGCAGATCTATCCAACGCCTACGTATGGGCGGTGCTTGCTGTCACGATGGGCTTTGGTGCCATCGGTTTTGCTGATGACTATTTGAAAGTTACCAAAAGGCATTCCGGTGGATTGCCTGGCCGGGTCAAACTGATTGCCGAAGCAGCCATAGCAGTCGCGGTGGCCGTCTGGATCGTCAACACCACAACTGACATCAATCCAACTGGCCTCGCTTTCCCGTTTTTCAAAGACCTGCTGATCGACCTGGGTTGGTTCTACATTCCATTTGCCGCCTTCATCATTGTTGGCGCGTCAAACTCAGTGAACCTCACAGACGGGCTAGATGGTTTAGCCATCGTCCCGGTGATGATCTGTGCCGGCGTATTCCTGGTTATTTCCTATCTGATCGGCAACGCCTTTTTTGCCGAGTACCTCCAAGTTCATTTCGTGCGCGGCACCGGTGAATTGACCGTGTTCTGCGGCACCATCATTGGTGCCGGTCTCGGTTTCTTGTGGTTCAACGCACCGCCAGCCATGGTTTTCATGGGCGATACTGGCTCTCTGGCCATGGGCGGTGCACTTGGCGCTGTCTCCGTTGTGACAAAGCATGAAATCGTACTTGGCATTGCCGGAGGCTTATTCGTTCTAGAAACCGTATCGGTCATCGTTCAGGTCGTCTCTTTTAAACTGACAGGCCGCCGTGTCTTTCGCATGGCGCCACTGCATCACCACTTTGAACAAAAAGGGTGGGCAGAACCGACCATCGTCATCCGCTTTTGGATCATTGCGTGCATCCTGGCCATCGTTAGCCTCAGCACGTTGAAGCTGAGGTGAGAACGGTATGATCCCCCTCCTCTCTCATCGCGATGACACCATTTTGGTTGTCGGACTTGGTAAGTCTGGGCTGTCTGCTGCCCGTGCGCTTACCGCGGCCGGCGCCCGTGTCTCGGTATGGGATGACCAGGCCGAGCAACGAGACAAGGCAGCCACTAAGGGATTCACGGTTTACGATGCAGAGTCCGGTGACATGACTGATTTAGATCAGGTGATCTGGAGTCCAGGCGTCCCACATACTCACCCAACTCCTCATCCGTTGGCGGTCAAAGCACAGGCAGCAAATCTTAAACTGCGTTGTGATGTTGATTTGCTCGCAACTGCGCAAACTGAGGCAACGTTTGTCGGCATTACCGGCACCAATGGCAAGTCCACCACCACCGCTCTGACAGCTCATGTTCTGACAGCCGCCGGAAAGCGTGTGGAGGTTGGCGGCAACCTCGGCTTCACCGCTCTTGATCTCGCTCCGCTTGATGCAGATGGGATTTACGTCCTCGAACTGTCTTCTTACCAAACCGAGTTGACCCCAAACTTGCATTGCACGACCGCGGTTCTTCTCAATGTCACGCCCGATCATCTTGAACGCCATGGCGGTTTGGACGGCTACGTTGCCGCCAAAGCGCAGGTTTTTGGGCACCAGAAAGAAGGCTCAATCGCAATCGTCGGGAACGACGACACACCGAGTAGAACTACTGCACAACAGTTAGCGAGCGGCGGTCTCCAGTGTGTCATTGATATTTCGGCAGAGACTGAGCTACCCAATGGGGTTTCAGTGATCAATGGCGTCTTGAACGACAATCACTTCGATGAGAACGCCACAATTGACCTCAGGGGTCTAAAAACTCTCCCGGGTAAACACAACTGGCAGAATGCAGCGGCGGCCTATGCGGTCGCCCGTGCCAATGGTGTATCTCGTGACGCGATTGCCGAGGCCTTTTCAACATTCCCAGGTTTGCGTCATCGGCAAGAGCTCGTCGGCACCCTTCGCGGTGTGACTTTTGTCAACGACAGCAAGGCAACCAATGCCAATGCAGCAGAGAAAGCCCTCAGTTGTTATGGGGCAATTTATTGGATTGCAGGCGGCATCGCTAAAGCCGGTGGCATCTCAGTCCTTGGGCCACTATTTGACCGCGTCCGCCACGCCTTCTTAATCGGTGAGTCGGCAAAGGATTTTGTCGAAGAGCTGGCTAAAGCGGGTGTCACCACATCAACCCATCAAACCTTGGAAGACGCAACCGTTGAAGCCGGGCGCATAGCGTGCGCCGATGGCGAAGAGGACGCGACAGTATTGCTGTCTCCTGCATGTGCATCTTTCGACATGTTTAAGAATTTTGAAGAACGCGGCGACGCGTTCCGGACCACTGTTCTCGACACATGGCCGGAGGTCGCCGCATGAGTTCAGCGTTTACGCGTTCAGATACAAGTGTAGTCGGCCGCTGGTGGTGGACTGTGGACCGGTGGCTATTGGTTTCTTCAGGTGCGTTGATCGTCATTGGCATGATTCTCACACTCGCCGCTGGGCCGCCTGCCGCCGAGAGAATTGGCGCAGACACTTATCACTTTGTCCGCAAGCAATCAGTGTTTCTACCTATCGCGATCGCGGTGATGCTTGGCATTTCTCTGATGCCGGCTTTATGGATCCGGCGCTTTGCCGTGGTTGGCATGTTTGCCGCCTTTATGATGATGTTTGGAACATTGGTCCTGGGCGCGGAAATTAACGGCGCCCAGCGTTGGCTGCGGCTCGGCGGTCTATCAATCCAACCCTCAGAGTTCATTAAGCCCTTCTTCGTAGTTGTCTCCGCCTGGCTGTTTTCCTTGAGCCGGACAACGGAAGGTGTGCCAGGCAACACCATCGCGCTTGGTTGCCTGATGATGGTGTGTGCGGTGTTGCTGTCACAGCCAGACGTCGGGATGACTATGGTGGTCGTATCGGTCTGGTGCGCTCAATTCTTTATGGCCGGCCTCCCTATCTTCTGGGTGGTGCTAATCGCCTTTGCCGGGCTTGGCGCTCTCGTCAGCGCGTACTTCATGTTCCCACACGTTGCGAGCCGCGTTGACCGGTTCCTTGATCCGGCGTCGGGCGACACCTATCAGGTCACCCAAGCTATCCGCGCCTTCCAAAACGGCGGCATGTTTGGGCGCGGACCAGGCGAAGGCCGCGTCAAAGAAACACTGCCCGACGCCCATACAGATTTTATCTTCGCCGTCGCCGGTGAAGAATTCGGCGTATTGCTCTGTCTTGTCGTCGTTGCCTTGTTTGGCTTCCTCGTGTTGCGCGCCATGATCAAAGTGTTACGCGAAGACAATCTCTTTATCCTTCTCGCCGTAGGCGGGCTTGCCGTTCAGTTCGGGCTCCAGTCCATCATCAACATGGCTTCCAGCCTGCACATGATGCCGACCAAAGGCATGACACTCCCATTCATCTCATATGGCGGTTCGTCCATGCTCGCCCTAGCCATTGGCATGGGCATGATCCTGAGTCTGACCCGCCGTCGACGCGACACGGAGGGCCTACGCGCATGACAGGATCTTCTCACCCGATCGTTCTTGCTGCTGGCGGTACCGGCGGACACATGTTCCCCGCCGAAGCTTTGGCCAAGGTGCTGAAAGCCCGCGGCCATGCTCTGGAGTGGATTACCGATGAGCGGGGTGCAGCCCGTACTGGTCCACTGGCAGAGCTAAAAACCCACACGATCAGTGCTCGTGGCCTTGCGGGCTTTGGCGCGATTGGTCGCCTGACCGGCGCCCTAAGCCTAGGCGTTGGTGTGTTCCAAGCGCGCCGAATTCTCAAAGATCTGAACCCCGCGGCTGTGGTCGGCTTCGGTGGGTATGCCGCGGCACCCAGCATGATGGCAGCGACCCATCTCAAACTGCCGACCGCGATACACGAACAAAATGCTGTGATCGGGAAAGCAAACCGGCTCTTCGCTAAACGCGTGGATCATGTTTGCACATCGTTCGAAAATACACGCCTGATCCCAGACGGATTGTCGCCCGTTCTAACCGGGATGCCGGTCCGCTCAACGTTCGGTGCGGCGCGCGCTAAGCCGTATGTCGCACCAAACGATAACGGCCCGATCAAGATTGTGGTCTTAGGGGGCAGCCAGGGCGCCACCGTGTTTAGCCACTTGGTCCCATGCGCAATTAAGCGCTTACCGGATCAACTTCGGAACCGGATTACCGTCGATCAACAATGCCGCAGCGAAATTGTCGACCAAACACGCCTCGCCTACTCAAACTGTGGCGTTCAAGCCCGATTGCAGCCCTTCTTTGAAGACGTCGCAGATTTGGTTGGTGGTGCACATCTCGTCATCGCAAGGTCTGGAGCATCCACTGTAAGCGAAGTGTCCTTCACCGGCCGCCCTGCAGTTTACGTCCCTTATCCGTTTGCCGCTGATGACCATCAGACTGACAACGCCCAGGCCCTGGTCAGCGCTGGAGCCGGTTGGTGTGGACAACAGGATGCACTCACGCCCGACTCACTCGCGGTTCATCTTGAGCAGCTCTTAACCGATTCATCCGCGCTAACAAAAGCGGCCGCGAACGCCAAACAGTTTTCCATCACCGATGCCGCAGACCGACTTGCAAATGTCGTCGAAGGGCTCGTGCACGGCAGCAATGGTCATTCCGACCACGCACAAGGAGCCGCGTAATGCGCACCATGCCACTAGACATCGGAATCATTCACTTCGTCGGTATCGGCGGAATTGGCATGAGCGGTATTGCTGAAGTCATGCATAACCTTGGCTATCAGGTTCAAGGCAGCGACATTGCGCAAAACGCCAACGTCGACCGTCTCCGCACCCTCGGCATGAAAGTCGAAGTTGGACATCGCGAAGAAAATCTAGGCGATGCCCGCGTCGTCGTCATTTCATCTGCGGTGAAGTCCGACAATCCTGAAGTGGCCGCGGCCCGTAAGGCCATGATGCCGGTGGTCCGCCGCGCCGAAATGCTGGCCGAGTTGATGCGCCTTAAGTGGGCCATTGCTGTCGGTGGCACCCATGGCAAAACCACGACCACATCACTCATTGCCGCAGTGTTAGATGCTGCCACGTTAGACCCTACGGTTATCAACGGCGGCATCATCAATGCCTATGGTACTAATGCCCGCCTCGGCGAAGGCGATTGGATGATTGTCGAGGCTGATGAATCAGACGGCACCTTCATCCGTTTGCCGGCGACCATTGCCGTTGTCACCAACATCGATCCGGAGCACCTCGATTTCTATGGCGACTTCGATGCGCTGAAGGCCGCGTTCCGCACGTTTGTCGATGCTATCCCATTCTATGGCTTTGCCACCCTATGCATTGACCATCCAGAAGTGCAGGCCCTGATCCCCCACCTGTCTGATCGCAAAATCATCACCTACGGCATGGGTCCGCTGGCCAACGTACGCTGCGAAAACGTCAGCCTGGATATGAGCGGCGCCCAATTCGATGTCGCGATATCAGACCGCATCACCGGTGGCGAGCGCCGCATAGAAGGCATCCAGTTGCCGATGTTTGGTCATCACAACGTTCTGAATGCGCTCGCCGCTATCGCTGTCGGCGCTGAGCTTGGCGTCGAAGATGATGTCATTCGCCAAGGCCTCGCACAATTCACCGGCGTTAAGCGCCGCTTCACCAAAACAGGTGAAGTCGACGGCATCACAATCATTGATGATTACGGTCACCATCCGGTCGAAATCGCCACTGTTCTCAAAGCAGCTCGCAGCGCTGCCGCCGGGCGAGTTATCGCCGTGGTTCAGCCCCACCGCTACTCGCGCCTGGCCTCGTTATTCGAAGAATTTTGCACCTGCTTCAACGACGCCGATCACGTGGTCGTTGCCGACGTTTATCCTGCTGGTGAATCACCCATCGAAGGCATGGATCGCGACGGCCTTATTGAGGGCCTGCATGCCCACGGGCACACCCAAGTCACCGGATTGTTCGCGCCAAAGCACTTAGCCGCGGTGATCGATGACATCGCTGGGCCTGGCGACCTGGTGGTCTGTCTTGGAGCCGGCAACATCACAGCATGGGCGCAGGCCCTGCCCGAAGACCTAGCAAAAATACGGACCGTTACGTCACAGGATATGGCTTCATGATGGCAGCGGAACGCATCGTGCCTGATCTGATGGATCGCCTCCCCAATGTGCGGGGAAGCTACGAGCCCTTTGCGGCGCTCGCGCCGACGACCTGGTTCCGCGTCGGCGGCCCAGCAGAGGTGCTGTACACACCGGCCGATACAGAAGATCTTTCGACGTTCCTGCGCGGCAAGCCCAGCGATGTTCCCGTTACAATTATCGGGCTCGCCTCAAACCTCCTCATTCGCGATGGCGGCATTCCTGGTGTGAGCATCAAGTTGGGCCGCGCCTTTAATACGATCGAAGCGGACGGCATGACATTGCGCTGCGGCGGTAGCGCGGTTGATGCCAGTGTGGCGACCACGGCCCGCGACAACGGCATTGCAGGCCTCGAGTTTCTCACCGGAATTCCCGGCACCGTTGGTGGCGCTGTGCGGATGAACGCGGGCGCCTATGGCCGAGAAATTCAGGATGTTCTGATCAATGCGACCGCAATGGATGAAACCGGCGCACTCCATAAACTGACGCGCGAAGACTTAGGCTTCAGTTACCGCCATTGCGCCACCCCTAGTGACTGGGTGTTTATCGGTGCCGAACTCAAGGGTATTGCAGGCAATGCCGAAGACATAACAAAACGTATTCGTGAAATCCGCGCCGAGCGGGAAGACGCTCAGCCCGTTCAAAGCCGAACCGGTGGGTCAACGTTTGCGAACCCGTCGGAAGCGAAGGCGTGGGAATTGATCGATCGCGCCGGATGCCGCGGCCTCATTCGCGGCGGCGCTGCGGTGTCTGAAAAACACTGCAACTTCTTAATCAACACTGGAACAGCGACCGCGTCTGATTTGGAAGGTCTAGGCGACGAAGTCCGCCGGCGCGTCCGTGATGAGACGGGGATACCCCTCACATGGGAGATTCGCCGTGTTGGCGTCACCGCCACCGACGATAATGCGCCGATTAAGCGCACGGGGGAGGCTGTATGACAGCAGTTCATTCCCCAACACGCGTTGCTGTGCTGTACGGCGGATTTTCATCGGAGCGTGACGTGTCACTGGTTTCAGGGCGCGACGCAGCCGCGGCACTAGAGCGTGCGGCATACGACGTCGTGACCATCGATGTCCCCCGCGACATGCCTGCGCTGACAGATGCTCTCGTCGACGCCAAGCCAGACGTCGTGTTCAACGCCCTCCACGGTCGGTACGGCGAAGACGGCTGCATCCAGGGCCTGCTAGACATGATGGCGCTGCCCTATACCAATTCCGGACGCACCGCATCTGCTCTGGCTATGGACAAGTCTGTGGCCAAGCGGCTCTTTGCAGAAGCTGGATTGCCTGTCGCTGAAGAAATCATCGTGAGCCGCGAAGAGGCGGAGCGCAGTGATCCCTTGCCGCGCCCATACGTCATCAAACCGATCAACGAAGGGTCAGCGGTCGGCGTCCACATAGTCTTCGAAGGTGACAACAAAGCCCCTCTCGACGACATGGGTCTCTCTGCGGACAGCCCGATCATGGTCGAACGCTATATTCCTGGACGGGAAGTCACGGTCACCGTTCTAGGCGATCGCGCCCTGGCTGTTACCGAGATCACTACAGATCGCCAGTTCTATGATTACGACGCGAAATACGCCGTCGGCGGCTCTGCACACATCTTGCCGGCTGACCTAAGCCAGCCCGTTTACGACCGAGCGCTTGAAGTGTCGCTAGTAGCGCATCAAACCCTCGGTTGCCGCGGTGTCACCCGGTCTGATCTTCGCCTTGATGGCGACGACTTGTATCTGTTGGAAATTAACACTCAACCCGGCCTTACCCCGACCTCATTGGTCCCGGAACAGGCAGCACATGTGGGGATGAGCTTCGCCGATTTGGTGTCGTGGATGGTGGAGAACGCCCAATGCGACGCATAAAACCCTGGATCATAAACAGCACGTCTGCACTGGCCTTGGCCGGTGGCCTCATCTGGCTTGCGCCGCAACTGATCGATGTGAGCGGTTGGCCTACAGTTCCTGAGCAAGCAGCAGAATCTTTGTCGGCGGTCGGCCTCAGCGTCGAACAAGTTCTCGTCGTGGGCCGGGAGAAAACTGACGCTGCAGATATTTTAGATGCTCTAGGCGCAGTTCGCGGCGCACCGATTTTAGACATCGACGTGCCAGCAGCAAAAGCACGTATCAGCGCTCTGCCATGGGTGCGGTCCGCGGAAATCACCCGCCATTTGCCCAATAGTCTTCACATAACTCTGAACGAATACTCGGCCTACGCGCTGTGGCAACACGAAGGGCAATACACCCTCATCGATCGCGACGGTACGGCGATCATCAATGTTGCTAATGCGCGGCCTGAGATGCCGGTTATCGTTGGCCCGGACGCACCAGATTACGCCGCTGCTTTGTTCGCCGCTCTGGATGAACAAAAAAATATCCGTCACCGCGTGAAAGCAGCCGTGCGCTTTGGTGGTCGCCGCTGGGACGTTCTTCTTGATGCAATGGACGGTGGAATAACGATCAAGCTGCCAGAAAAGAACATCGCTAGCGCTCTCAGTGGTTTGGCTGTTCTAGATGACAAGCATCAACTGCTGAGCAGAGCCGTCTCTGAAATTGATCTCAGAATTGAAGGTCGCCTCGTCGTCCAGCTTAAGGATGGCTACGCCCCTATTCCTCAACAAAGCCGTTACAGCCCAGCCGAACGGGAAGTCCGCACGGATACCCGCATCGCATCCGATAAGGAGTTACCCAAAGGTGTCTAAAGGTACCGCCCGCAATAGCGTGATCGCTGCCCTTGATGTCGGCACGACCAAGGTGTGCTGCTTCATCGCGACAACGGATGAACGGAGCCAGCTGCAAATTGCTGGCGTCGGACATCATCGCGCCAACGGCATGCGCAACGGCCAGGTCGTCAACATGGACGCGGTTGAAGCCTCTGTGCGCGCCGCAGTTGATGCCTCGGAGCAAATGGCCAATCAGCGCGTCGACAGTGTGTTCGTCAACGTAAACTGTGGCAGCCCTCGGTCGTCACAGGTAGAAGTCGAACTCGCCGTCTCGGGACATGAGATTCGTGACGTGGATGTGCGACGCATCATGGAACACGCCGGTGGCCACTTTGACGCCGGTGATCGAGATCTCATTCACTGTATTCCGACTGGGTATTCGATCGACGGCTCTAACGGCATTATCGACCCCCGCGGCATGTACGGTGAACGGCTCGGTGTGAACATCCACCTTGTCACCGCAGCTCTTGGACAGAGCCGCAACCTATCGACCGTGATTGAACATTGCCACTTGGACATAGAAGACAAGGTGGTTTCTGCCTATGCCTCTGGCCTCGCCTGTTTGGTCGAGGACGAGAAAGAACTAGGCGTCACAGTAATCGATATGGGCGGCGGAACGACATCCGTTGCAGTCTTCCAAGAAGGACATATCGATTTTATCGAATCCGTCCCCATCGGGGGCAATCATGTCACCAGCGACATCGCCAAGGGGCTATCGACACCGGTAGCCAAGGCTGAACGCCTCAAGACCGTATACGGCAGCGTCGTGCAAACGCCGTCAGACACCCGCGAGCTTCTCAAGGTGCCGCTGGTCGGTGAAGACGATGAAAACAGTGCCAACGAAGTGCCGAAGTCGATGCTGGTCCAGATCATTCAGCCCCGGCTTGAAGAGACTTTCGAATTGGTCCGCGGTCTCCTTGATGCAAGCGGTTACAGTCGCGTTGCCGGCCGACGGGTTGTGATCACCGGAGGCGCCAGCCAATTGGAAGGTGTGCGCGATCTCGCCGAGCTTGTCCTTGATAAGCAGGTCCGCCTTGGCCGCCCCAAGATGATCAAAGGATTACCGGAGTCCGTATCCGGCCCCGCTTTCGCCACAACGGCTGGCCTGCTGCGCTACGCCGTCAACGAACACGTAATGCTTCCCGACATAGCGGCCATCGACACGGTGGCCAGAGGACGCGGCATTGGCCGTATCGGGCAATGGCTGAAGGAGAATTTCTAATGAGGAGAGGACGCAAAACCAGGGAAACCGAAACAGCGACGGGCCCACCGCCGACACCTGGAACAAGATCGGAAACACCGACCAAGAACGTCCATTCGAGCTTAAGACTACAAACCTGGAGGAAGGTATGACTTTAAACATTAGTGTCCCACAATCAGGAGCAGAACCGCTTCTGAGACCAAAAATCACAGTGGTCGGCGTCGGCGGCGGCGGCGGCAACGCAGTAAACAACATGATCGAGAGTGCATTGGATGGCGTCGAATTCGTCGTCGCCAATACAGATGCGCAGTCCCTGTCCCTATCGCGGGCAGATCGGCGCATTCAGCTCGGCCCCGATACCACGTCTGGTCTCGGTGCAGGTGCCCGCCCCGATATTGGCAGACACGCAGCTGAAGATTGCATCGAACAGATCGGCCAGTACTTGGAAGGCTCTAACATGGCCTTCGTGACCGCCGGTATGGGCGGTGGCACCGGTACTGGGGCCGCCCCTGTGGTCGCCAGGGTCGCTCGCGAACTTGGCATACTAACCGTTGGTGTTGTCACCAAGCCCTTCCAGTTTGAAGGGGTTCACCGCATGCGGATCGCGGAAGCGGGCATTGAAGAGCTGGCCCAATCCGTCGATACCCTCATCATCATCCCGAACCAGAACTTATTCCGGGTAGCAAACGAGAAAACAACGTTCGCAGATGCCTTTAAGATGGCAGACGATGTTCTCTATTCCGGTGTGCGCAGCGTTACCGATTTGATGATGATGCCGGGCCTTATCAACCTAGATTTTGCCGACGTCCAAACCGTCATGATGGAAATGGGCCGGGCAATGATGGGCACCGGTGAAGCCGAAGGCGAGAAGCGAGCCATCGAAGCTGCAGAAGCGGCGATCGCCAATCCGTTGCTGGAAGACACGTCAATGCGTGGTGCCAAAGGTGTGTTGATTAACATCACCGGCGGATCGGACGTCACTCTGTTCGAAGTCGACGAAGCCGCTAATCGGATCCGTGACGAAGTTGAAACCGAAGCACACATCATCTTCGGTTCCTGCTTCGACGAAAGTCTGGAAGGTCGTATCCGGGTGTCCGTTGTGGCAACCGGTATCGAAGCCGCCGCTGGTCAAATGCCCAAACCCATCTTGGTGCGGGATGAAACCAAAGCGGTTGCCGAAAAGCCGATGGAGATCAAAGCCGAGCAACCCAGCATGCGCCCGGCAGCGATGGCCAGAAACGTGTTCGGTGCAGGTCCAGAGGTAACCACTCCAGCAGCAGCTCCTGCGGCTCCGACTGCGGCTCCAGCTGCGGCACCGGCGCCAACGTCTGGTGCAACCCTAGCCCCAGCGAGTGCAACCACACAGCCAGAAGCAGATCTCGCCGACCGGGTTGCGCAATCAGCTCGGGAGACTGTCATCGCAAGCGCACCAACAGCGCAGACCGATGAAATTGCCCAAGCGATGGCCAATGCTCCTGCTGTCACTCCCAAACCTCAAGCAGCCGCGGCGCCCGCGCCTCGTCTGCCGGCTGACACCTTCATCCCGAAGGCACCAGTAATGCCAAAGGCAATGCCCGCGGTTGAGGAAAAGCAAACGGTCGTGGCCACCACACCGGCCCCAGCACCGGTCGCACCGGCGGCTGAGGACAAGCCCCTGACCTCAAGTGATACTGCTGAACAGGAAACTGGAAAATTAAGTCTGTTCAGCCGCTATCGCAGCCTGGCTAAGGGAAAACCAGAGGCTGCCCCGACCGCTGCGCCTGCAACAGCTCCGGAAACTCCGGCGGCACCACTACAGGCGGCTGCCCCAGAACCGAAGCCTGAGGCCAAGCCACTCGCCAGACCGGCCCCAGCGCCACAGTCGAATTTGGCGGTTTCAGTTAACCCGGCTGACCGGCCGGTCACCTCTCATGATGAAGAAGAGCTGGAGATTCCGGCCTTTCTCAGGAGACAAGCCAACTAAACGGCAGAAACACAGAGCCGTGGGGGTGGTCCGCTGAGGGGGATGGACCATCTACCGGGAGGGGGAAAGGCCCGCCAGTTGGCGGGCCTTTTCTCATTCTGGAGCGGTAAAAATAGTGGCGAAATAATGGCGCGAAAACGATGCCCAAAAGCCAGAAAGTTTTTACTTGTCAAAGCGTTACAATCTGCAACAATGATTGAGTTGCATGGGTCTTACTGGGTTGTTAGCAACTGTTTCCGTCGCTGTGCGGGCGCAGACGTGTGCCTTAATATTGTTTGTTACAGATAGAACCGGTGATCTATGGCCCATGACGTCCGCGACCTTCGCACCTTGAACGGTGCCAGCCCGGAATTGATTCCTCAAGACCTCCCGAAAGCGTCAAATCTTCAGCGTACTCTGAAGTCGTCTATCGGCTGCAGCGGCATTGGCTTGCATTCCGGTGTCCGGGTCGCGATGAAGTTGCACCCTGCCCCCGCCAACAGCGGTATCGTATTCAAGCGCATTGACTTGGTTGGTGGTGGTTCAGAAATTCCCGCGCGCTGGGAACGGATCGCTGATAGCCGAATGTGCACCGTTCTCGCAGCAGAGAACGGCATCAGCGTTGCCACGGTCGAACATTTAATGGCCGCCTTTTATGGCATGAGCATTGATAACGCGTTGATCGAATTAAACGGTCCAGAAGTTCCGGCCATGGACGGCAGTGCCGCCCCCTTTATTTTCCTAATGGAATGCGCGGGCGTAACCGAACAGTCCATACCGCGCAAACACCTCAGAATCTTGAAGCCGGTTGTTTATAGCAACGGCACCAAAGAAGTTACGCTGTCGCCGGCAGACTCAGGCTTGAAACTCAATTTTGATATTGATTTCGCCGCACCAGCCGTTGGTCAGCAATCCTGTAGCTTCGATATCGACCGCGACATCTTCAAAGCAGAAATCAGCAAGGCGCGGACCTTCGGCTTTTTGTCGGATGTTACCGCTTTGCGTGAAGCCGGTTTGGCCAGGGGTGGCAGCCTTGAGAATGCTATCGTGGTCGACGGTGACCGGGTGTTGAACGAAGACGGGCTGCGTCATTCAGACGAATTTGTCCGTCATAAGGTTTTGGATGCGATTGGAGATCTCTACCTCACGGGACATCGCATCGTTGGTGAATTTCAGGGTATTTGCTCGAGTCATGCGGATACGGCCAATCTTCTGCGCTTGGTCTTCGCTGATGACAGCAACTGGGACCTCGTCGAAGCGCCCGAAGGCGACGCATCTGGTGTCGGGCAGGCCTGGGATCAACCTCTACGGCAGGCGACCGCCGGGTAATCAAGCCCTGCTGACAGCCGAATTTGCGGTGGTATACTGCCGCCCCTTTCATGATTGCGTTTATCGGCTATGGCATTCCGTCCTTCAATACACCGTATTCGTCTCACTCTGGCAGCCTGCGCTGTGCTGGCCCTTGGTGCCTGCTCATCGGACGACGAGCTCGAATACCGCGAGCTGACCGTTTATGAGATTTACAGCCAGGCGACTGAATACCTAGAAGACGGTCGCTTCCGCGACGCGTCGCTGTACTACGATGAAGTAGAGCGTCAACATCCCTATTCTGTATGGGCGACGAAGTCGAAATTGATGGCTGCTTACTCGCACTACATGAATAACAAGTACGATGACGCGACAGCATCGCTGGACCGGTTTATTCAGGTTCACCCGGGTAACCGGGATGTTGTCTACGCTTACTATTTGAAAGCGTTATGTTTTTACGAACAGATCTCTGATGTGCAACGCGATCAGGATATGACTCAGCAGGCGTTGGTTGCCCTCGAAGACGTCATCAATCGGTTCCCCGGCACGGCCTATGCCCGTGACGCCCGCCTCAAGATTGACCTGACACGAGATCACCTTGCCGGCAAAGAAATGGCGGTTGGGCGCTTCTATCTGCAACGCCAGCATTACCTCGCATCAATCAACCGGTTTAAGAGCGTGGTTGAAGACTATGGAAACACCACCCACGCTCCTGAAGCCCTATTCCGCTTAACTGAAGCCTATACATCGCTTGGGCTAGGCGCGGAGGCGAAACGCGCAGCTGCGGTGCTCGGCCATAACTATCCGGGCAGCGATTGGTATGAAGATGCCTACCGGCTTGCCGGCGTCGATAGAAGCGTTCGTGACGAGCGGCGCCAGGCAGCCCAGGCCGCCGAAGACGACAAGCCCTGGTGGAGCTTCTAGTAAGACGGCAGAACAATGCTAGCCTCGCTCACCATTCGTGACGTTGTTCTGATCGACAAACTCGATCTCGAGTTTTCCGAGCGCCTTGGCGTACTCACTGGCGAAACCGGCGCCGGCAAATCCATTCTTCTTGATTCCCTTGGTCTTGCATTGGGCGAGCGCGGCGACACGGGGCTTATTCGCCCCGGTGCCGACAAACTGACCGTTTCTGCAACCTTCGATCTGCCTGCCGATCATCCGGCCCAGGCCGTGCTTGCCGAACACGACCTCGCCGTAGAAGACGACATGGTAATTCTGCGCCGCAGTCTCGGGCGTGATGGTCGCAGCCGGGCTTATATTAATGATCAGACAGTCAGTGTTGGCTTGCTCAGACAAGCGGGGAATGCGTTGGTTGAAGTGCACGGGCAGTTTGATGCACATGGTCTGATGGACCCGGGTACGCATATCGCGGTTCTAGACCGCTTCAGACGCGTTACGAGCGGCACTGAGCACGACAAAGCCTGCGCACGGTCCTGGCAGACCTGGCGAGACGCCTTCACCGCCTGGCAGGACGCTGAACGGCTTATGCGCGAGGCCAAGGCTGAAGAAGAAACGCTTCGGGCTGCGGTCGATATTCTAGGAAAATTGGCGCCCGTCCCTGGCGAAGAAGCCGATCTGGCCGCAAAGCGCGCAATGCTCCGTCATGGCGAGCAAATTCTGGCGGCCATCGAGACCGCACGCCAAGCTTTGTCAGAAAATGCCGATGTTGACGGTGCTGTCAGAACAGCCCAGGGCGAATTAGACCGTGCCGCACCCAAAGCAGAAGGCCGATTAGACGCCGTCTGTGCGGCCTTAGAGCGGGCTTCAATTGAACTGGCTGAAACGCAAACAGCGCTGGATGCCGCTGCTCGTGCCTTTGACCTAGACCCGGCTGAATTGGAAACCGCCGAAGAGCGCTTATTCGCGCTCAAAGCGGAAGCGCGCAAGCATGGTGTAGCGGTGGACGATCTTGCAGTCCATCTGGATACACTTCAGGAGAAGCTTGCTGCTGTGGAAGGCGGTGAAGACAATCTCATTCGCTTGGCCAAAGCAGAAAAAACCGCACGCAACAGTTTTGAGACCGCTGCCAAAGCAATGACCAAGGCCCGCACCAAAGCTGGCACGGCGTTGGCTAAGGCCGTTTCAAAAGAGCTCGCACCAGTGCGCTTGAATGACGCGTCTTTCCGCGTCGCCATCGATGAATTGCCAGACACTGAATGGTCTGCGACTGGGTGCGACCGCGTACTGTTTGAAGTCAGCACCAATCCAGGTTTGCCGCCGGGGCCCTTGAACAAAATTGCCTCTGGTGGCGAACTGGCGCGTTTTCTTCTCGCCCTAAAAGTTGTCCTCGCAGATAGCCAACCGCCGGCCGTGATGGTGTTCGACGAAGTGGACTCGGGCATTGGCGGTGCAACAGCAAGCGCAGTGGGTGAACGCCTCGTCCGACTGGCCGAAGGAGTGCAAGTCCTGGTCGTGACCCACTCACCGCAGGTCGCAGCCCTTGGGCAAAACCATTGGAAAGTCTCGAAAGTATCTGACGGCAAGATCACTGCCACCCGGGTGGTTCAACTGACTCCCGACGAACGCCGGGAAGAGATCGCTCGCATGCTGGCTGGGACCGACGTTACCGACGAAGCCCGCGCTGCGGCAGAAATGTTGATGACGGGCAGCTGAGCGGATGGCCACCGATCTTTCCACCGTCTCCGTTGATGTTCTTAGCGACTCAGATGCGACGAAAGAACTCGCCCGCATAGCGACGGAGATGGCCGAGCACGACCGCCATTATCACCAAGACGATGCGCCGGTCATTTCTGACGCTGCGTACGACGCCCTCAAGGCCCGCAACGCAGCCATCGAGGCACGCTTCCCCGCCCTCATCCGCGACGACAGCCCGAGCCGCAAAGTCGGTGCGGCGCCCTCCTCAGGCTTCACAAAGGTCCAACACAGCGTTCCGATGCTCTCGCTCGGCAACGTGTTTGATGAAGCTGACGTGGCTGACTTCTTCGCCCGGGTCAGGCGCTTCCTTGGTCTCGAAGAGAACGAACCCGTTGAGGTGATCGCTGAACCGAAAATCGATGGCCTCGGCTTCTCGGCCCGCTATGAAGACGGTCGTTTTATCGTCGGTGCGACCCGCGGCGATGGCCAGGTCGGCGAAGACATTACCGCCAACCTGAGAACCATTCGAGATATGCCCGACATGCTTATGGGGCCTGGCAAAGATGTGCCCAAGGTGATTGAAGTGCGTGGTGAAGTCTTCATGACCAAACCTGATTTCCAAGCGCTCAACGTGGCGCAGGAAGAAAAAGACGCAAAAGTCTTTGCCAATCCACGCAATGCCGCGGCCGGCTCGTTACGCCAACTCGATCCGGAAATCACCAAGTCCCGTCCCCTCACCTTGTTTGCCTATGCCTGGGGAGAGGCAGAGCCTCTAAACTGGGATACCCAAGAAGCTTACACCGCTCGCCTTAAGGCCTGGGGGTTCTCTACCAACCCTCTCACTCGGGTGTGCTCTTCTGTCGAAGACGTATTAGCGGCGTATGCCGACATCAGCGCCCAACGGGCCTCCCTGCCCTACGACATTGACGGCGTCGTCTATAAGGTCAACCGGCTCGATTGGCAGCAACGCTTGGGCTTCGTCAGCCGCGCGCCGCGATGGGCAACGGCGCATAAGTTCCCGGCGGAGCAAGCGCAGACTGTCCTCGAAAAGATCGATATTCAAGTGGGCCGTACGGGCTCACTGACACCTGTTGCCCGCCTGACACCTGTGAATGTCGGTGGCGTCGTCGTCTCGAACGCCACCCTGCATAACGAAGATGAGATCGCCCGTAAGGACATCCGTGAAGGCGATACGGTCATCATTCAGCGTGCAGGAGACGTCATTCCGCAAGTGGTGCAGGTTCTGACCGATAAGCGCCCGAAAAGCAGCAAGGCTTATGCCTACCCGCGCACTTGTCCGATTTGTGACAGCCTCGCCGTGCGCGAGGAAGGCGAAGCGGTGCGGCGCTGCACCGGCGGGTTGCTCTGCGCTGCCCAGGCAGTCGAACGGCTCAAGCATTTTGTCTCTCGCAACACCTTCGACATCGAAGGCCTGGGCGCGAAAAACATTGAAGGGTTCTTTGAAGACGGCACGATCAGAAATCCAGTCGACATCTTCACCCTGGAGAAGCGGGACGCTGACCCCGATAACCTGACACCGCTGAAAAGCCGCGAAGGCTGGGGCAAAACTTCAGCCGAAAACTTATTCGCTGCGATCAACGAGAAACGTACGATTGGCCTCGACCGCTTTTTATTCGCCCTGGGGATTCGCCAGATTGGCCAGGCAACGGCGCGGTTGTTGGCCCAGGCGTACGGATCGCTCTCGGCTCTGCGCGAGGCGCTGGAGTCCGCTCAGGACCGAGAAAGTGATGCCTATGCGGACCTCCTCAATATTGAGAGCGTGGGAGCGGCTGTGGCCGACGACCTCTTGGCCTTCTTTGGCGAGGCTCACAATCGAGACGTGTTAGACGGCCTAGCCGGTGAACTGAGCATCAATGATTTCGACGCCCCAGATACAGACAGTTCTCCCATCGCGGGCAAGACCGTGGTGTTCACCGGTACCCTGGAAACCATGAGCCGCAATGAGGCGAAGGCAGGGGCACAGGCCCTTGGCGCTAAGGTGGCAGGGTCGGTCTCAGCGAAAACGGATCTGGTTGTCGCCGGACCGGGTGCCGGTTCGAAGCTCAAAAAAGCAGAAGAGCTTGGTGTCGAAGTAAAGACGGAACAAGAATATCTCGTCTTCGTCGGCAAGGCCTAACCACGTTCAAAAAAAGAAAATCGCTTTTGCGAGGAACGAGCCCATGCACAACATTGTTACGTGTGCTTTTTAAACCCTAAATTCCGCAAATGTGGTCAGCAGATGCTCCACAAACGCTCGCACTTTGCCGCTGAGGTGTTGGCTGTGGGGATAGACGGCGTAGACGCTGCGATCATAGGCCTCAAACTTGCGCAGCACGCGCACAAGCCGACCTGACTCTAGGTCGTCCTTTACCGTTGAATACAAACACAGGCCGATCCCGCGTCCGGCGTTAACCAGCGTTGCCGTCGCCCGCGCCGTGTTTACACGCACCGTTGCAGGTACGGTAACCTGCGAGGTCTGCCCGTTAATCTGGAACTGCCACTGATTGGTCGGCGTGATACCGGTGTTGATAATGCAGCGATGGTTGAGCAAATCCTGCGGTGTGTTGGGTTCACCATGCGCGGCGAGATAATCCGGCGACGCACATATGTAATAGGGGTACGCAGCGATGCGGCGGGCGATCAGTGATGAGTCCTGAAGGTCACCAACCCGGATGGCCATATCAAACCCTTCGGCGACGATATCAACCATGCGTTCATCCAGTTGCAGGTCGACTGAGATCTCGGGATAGCCCTCGAGGAACGAGCCGATGGCCGGCACCAGCATGTCTTCACCGAAGGCGCGGGAGCCGGCGATACGCAATTGACCGCGCGGCTGGCCATGTTGATCGGCGACGGAGTCTTCCAACTCTTCAAAGTCATTGAGAATACGAGAACAGCGATCCCAATAGGCGCGACCGACCTCGGTGGGGCTGACGCTGCGGGTGGTGCGGTTAAGAAGCTGGGCGCCAAGACGGGATTCAAGCTGGCGAACATACTTACTGGCCAAGGCCGTTGAGATACCGAGGCGGCGGGCAGCCTCCGTAAAGCTGCCGGTTTCGACCACCCGGGCGAAGGCTCTCATGCCATCAATTGTATCCATATGCCCTGCCTAATGGTCTATTTCGCGCTGTTTATCAATATTATGTTGATAGTATTGTCTAAACTAGGCGGATAATCAACGAAATCCGATAGGGTTATACCTCTGCCATCAGGTCGGCGCTAACCGCCGCCGCCATCGCAGAGAAGGATACCCGCCATGATTAAGCTCTATCGCCACCCCCTCTCCGGCCACTCGCACCGGGTGGAATTATTCCTTTCCCTTATTGGCCAGGATCACGAATTGGTCGAAGTCGATTTGCTCAAAGGCGAGCAGAAAGGCGACAACTTTCTGGCGCTCAACCCCTTTGGCAAGGTGCCAGTGATCGACGATGGCTCAAATGGGGGCCCGGTCGTCTGGGATTCAAATGCTATCCTGGTTTATCTGGCCCGACGCTACGCCAAACGAACCTGGTATCCGGACGAGCCCACCGTAAGTGCGGAAATCCAAAAATGGCTGTCGGTCGCTGCCGGTGACATCAACAATGGCCCTGCGACCGCCCGTCTGGTTACCGTATTCGGGGCTGGCTACGACCCAGAGCAAGCCAAATCGATTGCCTACGGTCTGTTCGACGTGTTGGAGCTGCACCTCACCGGTCGGGCGTGGTTGGCCGACGCCAACCCAACTATCGCCGACGTGGCAGGGTACTCGTACATCGCCCACGCGCCGGAGGGCGATGTTTCCCTTAAGCCCTATCCTGCAGTTCGCGCCTGGTTGGCCCGAATAGAAGCCCTACCTGGCTTTATACCTATGCAAAAAACTGCGGTCGTACTCGCGGCTTAAGGAAGCCCAGCAGCACAGGCGCGGGTCTCACCCACCCCCAATGTGAGACCTGCGCTTGTGTCCTAGCAAAAGGAAAGAACCATGACCCAACTCATCAGCGACATCGCCTTCACCCCAACCGTTAAAACCGTTCAGGAGAAAAAAGGCTCACGCGAGAACTACGCCAAGATGGAACAGAAAGGCGGCTGGAAAGATACGGTGACTGAAGATCTCGCCACGTTCATCGAAGAACGGGATTCCTTTTACCTCGGCACCGCGAGCGGTGACGGCCAGCCTTACATTCAACATCGCGGTGGTAAGCCGGGGTTCTTAAAAGTCCTAGACGAACGCACCTTGGCGTTCGCCGACTTTAAGGGAAACCGGCAGTACCTGAGCACCGGCAATTTGCTGGATAACGACAAGGCTTACATTTTCTTAATGGATTACCCCAACCGTCGACGCATCAAGATTTGGGGCACGGCGCGAGTCGTTGATGACGACGATACTTTGATCGAACAACTCACCGATACAGACTACAAAGGGAAGCCGGAGCAAGCCATCGTGTTTACGATAAAAGCGTGGGATGTGAACTGCCCACAACACATCACGCGGCGGTACTCTGAAGCTGAAGTCACCGACATCGTAACTCCGTTAAAAACACAAATTGCTGATTTGGCGGCGCAGCTTGAGACCGCTCTGAGCGCACCCTAGTTGCCAATCGGCACGATGTTGCGCGCAAAAATAGCGAAGGTATCGGTGCTATAAATGCATTGGTAACAAAACCGTTTACTGAGTGACTCTCTTTCAGTTTGTCGCGCAATAGGCTCCCCAGCATCCGAACACCTTGATATTATTGTTCTTATTCGAAATCGTCGTGCTGGCCGACAGCGCATAGTGACGGGTGCATCGGCCGCACCGACATCACTCAACAAGGTTCGCTATAAGCATGGGTAGTCCGCTCAGCATTGTTGTTTTCGGCGTATCCAATCTTGAAGAAACAACCGCTTTTTATCGAGATGTCATCGGTCTCGATGCCAGCGATGAGTCGTTGTGGTCCGGCGCTAACTTTGAAGCGTTGTGGCAGCTCCCCAAGGGAGCTGCGGCGAAGGTCAGACTCTTTTCGCTAGGAGGGTCGCCGGTCGGCCGCATTCTCGCGCTGGAGTTTGATGCACCCGACCGCAAAATCGTTGACGACACGGACGAGCGCACCTTTCGCGCGTTTTGGAACATCAATTTCTATGTGGATGATATTGAAACGGCTGTTGCGCATCTTAAGAAACACAACTGCCGCATCTGGTCTGAGCCATTCGAGTACGAAATGGACCAAGGGGTTGGATCATGGATGGAATCCGTCGCCATCGCACCAGACAATATTACCGTCGTGTTGTTGCAGTTACCCAAAGATGAGGACACTCAAACAGGGCTGATTTCAGAAGGCTCTAGAGAGACTAGGACTAGGTTTGGGTTTAGTCAGGTTGCGACATCGTCTCATAGCGTCTCGTCCTACGGCAAAGCATACGTTTTCTATCGGAACGTACTTGGTATGGAACCCATTTTTGAAGAAATTATGGCGGACCCAGCACTCAACAAACTCAATAGTCGGCCTAGTGATGGCAAAACACGGTGGGCGTTTCTACAAGGAGACGACAATTACCTAGGTAAAGTGATTATCTCACACCCAATGAACTACACTGTTCCTGATCGAACTAAGGTAGCAGTTCCACCCAATATTGGGTACTTAGCACAGAGTTTCATCGTTCCTGATATCAAGCGAGCAGTCGAAGACTGTAACAGATTGGGAGCAGAGGTTTTATCAGAGACTCTAGCCATTGATATTCCGGCGATTGGGCAAGTTAATGCCGTCACTGTTTTGAATCCTGGAAGCGACGGGTTAACGCTACTCTTTACAGAATAGTTCAGACACTAGCAGTAGACCCGGGAGGGTCCACATCAGGCACGCCTGCGCCAACATTGACCCATCGGATGCCCTCAATCGACAACACGCTTCCCAGGGTTTCACCATGCCCCATAGTTTCTCGGTGGTTGAGATACAAAACGATGCTCGGAGCCCTATCCCCCTCAGTTAACAAGGGTAATGACAGAGCGTCTGTCTCCACATACGCCCCTTTGCTTGATGCAACTTTTCTCAGATCAGTCCTTCCACACGGATGCTCAACCTGCATTTTAGCAGTAAACGATATGATTGGGCGCAAATCCGGTTCCGCACTCATGAGGAAATCTTTTCCCGTGATCTCAGAACCCATAAAATCAACAAGGCCGGTGCCAAATAAACGCAACGGCAATCTCTGCCCGTCATCACAGACGTCATAAATGGCGACGTAAGGCTGAAACTCGGGGGACGGACGATCAAGAAAATCTCGCAGCGTCGGCACCGAGCCTTCCGTCCGTAGACTGGCCCAATGGTCAAAGAACGCTTTTGGCTTGCCGGTAAGTTCTACGCTCACGTTGTCTTGCCCATCCTTGCCCTCAACGCATAGACCGCGTCTCAAGTCTGAATCATGCCCGATGATCCACATCGTATCGGGCGTCGCCATATTACATGCAAACCCTTGCTCTGGATGCATAATTCCCTGTGAGGGCCTTGGCGAAAGACACCTCCGCCGCCTCATAGACGCTCGATTTCGCCTAGAATAATTGCATTAAAGGGTGAACCATTGTTCGGGGTTGAGTAAACTGCCCAATAAGCCACCGGCTGCAGCCTTTTGGCCGACCGAGCGTTACTAGATAGACCCTTTTTACACCCCGTAAGTCCGTTTATGTCCTCCGATTTCAATACCCCAGAGCATCAGACTGAAGACCAGACTAACAGCGAGCCTGCAGAAGGCAGCGACGTCGACCTGAGTAAAGTCACCGCCTTGGTCGTCGAGGATGAGAACGTCATCAGCGAAGTCATGTGCGCGCTGCTTAAGAAGATCGGGATTGGTGAGAGAATACCCGTTCGTACGGCAGAAGATGCGCTGGGGTTTGTCGAAGACAGCGATGCCAACATTGGAATCGCGCTGGTTGACCTTATGCTTCCCGGTGCCAGCGGCCTCGCCTTCATAAAAACTGTGCGCGAGCATAAGAAAAAACGAATCAGAGAACTACCGATCGTGGTGGTGACGTCCTATACCAGCATGAAGGTCTATAAGAAGGCCGCCGAATTCAACATCAATGGATTTCTGCGCAAACCCGTAGCACCCGGCGCGCTTGAGTCAGCGGTCATCAAGGCTTTGGGTGGCAAAATCTCCGTTAAGGCGATGCAAACCTACCGCGAAGAAGCCCTGGCTTTGCATGGTGAAAGCGGAACAAAGAAGAAAGCAGGGTTCTTTGCTACTTTGTTCGGTACAGATATCCCAGAACGGAAGCAACCTGCGCAAAAACCTACGCAGAGAAAAGCACCGGCGCCCAAGAAAACGCGGCCACCGGGCGTAAAATTAAATCGTAACGCCTGAGCCCGCTCTCCCTGTATTGATGAACGATGGAAACCATCACGCGCTTTGCACCGTCGCCAACAGGGTACCTCCATCTCGGTCACGCTTATTCTGCTCTGATCAACCTTGACCGGGCCCAAGCCGCCAATGGTCGATTCCTATTGCGGATTGAAGACATCGATCAAACGCGCTGCCGGCCTGAATACGACGCCGCGATCTTTGAAGACCTGGCCTGGCTTGGCCTGACTTGGGAAGAACCGGTCGTCCGACAATCCGAGCGCATGGCTATGTACGAGACACGTCTCGCCGACCTTCAGAGCCGAGGCCTGATCTACCGCTGTTTTAAGACACGCAAAGACATAGAAAACGCATTGAGTGCACCTCATAACTCGCTGGCCGGTGCCTTCCGGAGCGCGCCCCTGGCCGCCTTGGAAGAGCGGGACAACCTAGCAGACGGCAAACCCTACGCCTGGCGTCTGTCGTTAACCGAAGCCGCGCAAACGTTGGGCAACGCCTATTCGACTTTGACGTTCACTGAAGAAAAAGATGGCGGGCGCGTCGAAACACCGGCTGACGTGGACCGCTTTGGCGATGTTGTTCTGGGCCGTAAGGACAGCGGAACGAGCTACCATTTATCGTCGGTCCTAGACGACGCAGAACAGGGCGTGACGCATATCATCCGCGGCGAAGATCTTCGCGAAGCGGCTGGATTGCACACACTTCTCTATGCGCTATTTGATCTTGCGCCACCGCTCTATCGGCACCATGCACTGATCACCGGAGAAGATGGCAAGCGGTTGGCCAAACGTGATCAAGCCGCAACGTTACGCGCCATGAGAGAGGGCGGATTGACCCCAGACGATGTGAAAGGCCAGCTTCCCTAACCTGCTGGCCCAGACACCTCAGAGTATGATCAGCGGATCATCCATGGTGGCGAGCGGTTCATAACCGTCTTTGGTTACCACGATTAAATCTTCCAGGTGGGTCGCGCCCCAGCCAATTTCGACCTGAGGTAAGTCGATCGTTAGGGTCATATTCTCTTGGAAGGTAAGATCGTCGCCGACAACGAAAGGCAGACCATCACGATATGACTGATCAGTGTGCTGCAAGCCTACTGTATGCGGCCCAACGCCCATGGCCCAGCCTGACGGACTGGCCTTCTTCACTGCAGTCGTAACCGTGCTCTGCAGTTGCGAGTATTTCATACCGGGGCGCACAATATCGTGTGCCACTTCACGAGCGATACTAGTGAGTCTGATGCGCTCTTGTAGTTCCTTGGGCGGTTCGCCGACACACCAGGTGCGGCCAAAGTCGCCGTGATAAAAGTTAATCTGGCTGACGGCGTCGACCATCATGGCTTGGCCCTCGACCACCGTGCCATGGCGGAAGCCACCGATGGTCCCAGAGGCAATCCACATCGCCTTGGCACCCCGCTTAGCGGCCTCAGTAATGAAAATGCCGTCAAAGTCAGCTTTGGTCATACCGACTTCAACCTGAGACAGCATCGCCATGCAAGCGTCCTGATTGGCCCGAGCGATGCGGCGCATATGGCCGACTTCTACATCGGACTTCACCATACGGATTTTACGGAAGGTGTTATCACCGGGTACGCAGGTCACAGTATCCTGACCGAGTGTATTTAAGATGTCCGCGATGCGCATATCATCAACGGCCACTTTGCCGTTGATCAACCCGGATTCCTTGAGGGCATGAACAAGCCCCCATTCAGGGGTCGCGGCCTTGCCGGATTCCCAACGCTTCTCAAGCTCATACCAGCCCTGTTCGATTTCAGTCAGGGCCTCTGTGTTTTCCGGCATTCGCATGAAGCTGCGCGCCTCAGGCTCTTGATTCCATAGATCTGGATTGCTGTAATTTTCCCAGCCAGCCGGAGATCCATAAGGAATGATTTCTGGATGTTCACGGTCAGCGTTGGCGATGAACCAGAGATCCGAACTGGAAACGACCAGAAACGAGGGCTTACTGGGATCGCGTGGCATCACGGCAAAACTGGGAATGGCGCGTAGTTTCTGCAGCTCATAGGAAAAGTAGTTGCCGAGATAGAACACATTGACCGGATTGAGGGCGACGATGCCATCGATGTCTTCGCGCTCCATAATTTCATAGGCACGCGCCTTATTGACAAGCGAGCGGCCATCGAAGTCTTCGTCAGGCACAGGGCCCGGTGCAACCAAACCCCAGTTGGCATGGGCCTCCTTACCACCGAGCATGGTGGCGCCAAGCATTCCCGCGGCGCCAGCACCGATACCGGCAAAAAAGTCTCGGCGATCGATGGTCGGGTCAAATGGGTCGGTCATGCTATGCGTCCTCGTTTTCAGCCCTACCAGGGCCGTGGAATACCAAGTTCAATCAGATTAACCAAAACGCCGTCGTGATCACGGAACATCATCTCCCGTGTTTGCACTTCGGCCTCGGGGTTTGGAAAGAGCACCATCGGCGGGGAGACCAACGGATAACCAGCAGCAACAATTTTCTCAGTGATACTGTCAATATCGTTGGTGATAAACACCACGGCAAAATCGCCGGTCACGGTGTCGACCCGGTCCGATGGTTCGGGCAATGGCGAACGATCATCGCCAAGAATTTCATAAATGCCTATGTTGCCGATCAGGCTGTCGCTTGCCTGCAAGATAACAGCCTTAAGGCCGTAGTCCTCGGTTCCCATGATTTCGTTGATACGGGGACCTTCAACTACAGTGTCAATTCGGGTCGTAAGACCAAGAAGGTCGCGGTACAACTTGAGCGACTCATCGAGGTCACGGACAAAAATAGTCGCGCGGGTCATTGACGACACCGAGTAACCATCAGGCACTTCTTGAGCACCGGCGGCAAATGGTTGGAGAACGCCGAGCGTGATGCTCAAGGCGAGAACGAACGGCCTCATGTGCGCAAACCCCTTTAGAGTGGGACCCTTAATTCTTTTTAAGAACGCCAGATTGAACAAGATTGACAAGCACGCCATCGGGATCGCGGAACATCATCTCAACAGGTTGGACCTCGTATTCGTCGCGAATGATCAGGGAAACCGGCGGCGACACGATAGGATATCCAGCGGCCGTGATTTCGTCCGTGAGGCGCCAAATGTCATTAGTCGGGAACACGATTGCGAAATCACCAGTACGGGTGTCCGGTGTCTGTTGCGACGGTGCCGGCACGGTTTCGTCGTTGTGCAACTGATAGATGCCGAGATTCCCAGATACGGACTCGCCGGCCATCAGCACGGTGGCACGAACTTCTAAACCGTCCGTACCCATGATCGCGTTGATACCACTGCCCTTCCAATAGTTATCAAACATCGGGTGTAGGCCAAGAATATCGCGATAGAGCTTGAGAGACTCTTCGATATCGCGAACGAATATGGTTGCCCGGGCAAGCGGTGCAACATTCATCCCGTCTTGGAAGACCACAGGATTGGATTTCGGGACCACGCGTTCGATTAACGGAGTGACGGAAGAGTCGTCCTGGGCCGTTACCGGAGCCGCAAAAAGAAAAAGGGCAGCAGTCAAAAGACTGCCGCCCAGATTCCTTAGAGTGGCCCGACTAATGCGGACCCTCATTTTAGTACCGTGCGGTAAGCGTAATACCAAAGGTCATGCGCTCGCCAAGATAGGCGTTGTAGGCCACGTTGGGCTGCTGAACCACGGCGTTGGACACGTATTTTTCGTCCGTCAGGTTCTTTGCCCAAAGTTGGACGCTATAGCCGTCCCCTTCGATGCCCATGCTCGCATTGATGATGGTGCGGCTTGGCACGATGGACAAGTTAACCGCTTCGCCAAACATCTTGGACTGGTGAGCGAGATCGGCGCGGACGAAGTAGTCCAAGCCCATATCGGCTGACAGCTCGTCGGTCCATTCGCCACCAAGAGTGGTTTGGAATTTGGACTGGCGCTCCATCTGATTGCCACCGATGTCACCATTGATGTTACAAACCACATCATCACAGACGGCTGGATCACGACCCCAGCGACCATCGATGGTGCCGTCTTTGTACTTGGCGTCGCCGTAGTACAGAGTGCCGTAGAAGCTCATGTTTTCGTTAGCGGCAATAGCGCCGTCAACTTCAAACCCTTTAGAGCTCACGTCACCGACGTTTCGAACAATACTACGGGACAACGGATTAACGTTGCCTTCGTCTGCTGCCAGAATTTGGACGTTTGTCCAATCGACATAGAACAACGTGGCGTTCAACTGGACTGTGCCATCGTTGAAAGTGTTCTTGGTGCCGATTTCATACGTCCAGTTCTGATCATCGTCGTAGGTGCGGTTTTCAGGCAGCGTTGCTGCGGCACTAAAGCCGCCAGATTTGACACCCTTTGCCGCAGACGCGAACAACAAGCTGTCATCATTCACGTCATACTCAAACGTGACGCGGGGCGTGAAGCTGTTGAACGTGTCTGAGAAGAACGCGCCAGCAAACGCACCCAAACCACCGGTGCCACCGCCGGAAGCCGCTTCGCCTTCTTCTTTTTTGTCTTCGGAATAGCGAGCCTCAACACCAAGGCGGGCCCGGTCTTCCATGAAGGAGAAGTTAAGTTCACCAAATACAGACTTGGTTTTGGTGACCGTCGTAATATTTGAAAGAGCAACCTGGAAGATGAAATCTGCTGGGTTGTTCACATCAATCGGCGATGTCGGCACGGCGGACAGAGGTGCCGCCGCGGCGAAGTTAGAGGTTCTGAAGTCTGTGCTCTTGGCATAGTAAATGCCAAATGCACCATCAATGTTGCCTTCATTGTTGAAGACGACACGCGCTTCATGAGAATCGGTCTTAAAGTTACCAATCGGGCCACTTTCAAACACACAGAAAGGCACGAAGAAGCTACAACCCGGAAGCGTATCTTTGTAGCCGAAGGTCTTGGTGGTCGCTTTGATCTGACCGAATTGATATTCGAACGTAAAATCGTCGTTTAAATCCCAATCAATTGATGCGCGAATGAGGTCCGTATCGAGCTGCTGAGCATAACCACGAGGATCAATTGGGATTGCCCGGGCTGGTAACTCACCACAGAACAGACGGAACCAATCGCCACCGCCGCCAAGGCCTGAGCCCGCGGGGCGTACGTCCGGATTGTACTGGCCACAGTTCATCAACTGACTATCGGCATTGAGCTCGCCGAACCAGTTCTGCGCACTGTGCTCTCTGTCTTTGTCGAGATGCATGTAGGACGCATCAATCGTGATATCTTCGTTCGGCAAGAACTGTATGGCACCGCTATATGTGGTGTCTTCCCAACCGCCAAGACGTCGATTGGTCCCAGGACTGAGATCGGCATCCCCGAACGGATGGCTGTTTTTCCAGCTACCGTCGTATTCTGAATAATCGACCGATGCCCGAATGCGGAGTGTATCCGGAACAATCGCGCCAGAAACACCTGCAGAGGCATCAAAACGGCCAAAGCTGCCCGCAGTCAGTTGACCTTCAGCCATCCACTCTTCTGTCGGCTTCTTGGAAATATAGTTCACCGCACCCATGAAGGCGTTACGGCCATAACGTGAGCTCTGTGGCCCCTTAACAACCTCGACACGTTCGACATTGCCAAAACCGAGATCAGTGACGTAGTTCCGTGGCAGGTAGATGCCATCGTAGAAAAACGATACGTTCTGTTCGATGCTGCCGGCGACTTGGGTCGCGCCACGAATGACAGGTGCGGTCGCGCCGGAATTGCCGAAGTTCTCAAAGTTGAAGCCCGGTGTATTCAAAGCGATATCGCCCATCGACACGATGCCGCGCTTATCCATATCCGCCGCTGTGAACGCGGTGATGGAAATGGGAATATCTTGGATCGACTCTGCACGCTGACGTGCTGTGACGACGATCTCTTCCAGAGCGAGCTGCTGCGCAATGGCAGGGGCGCTGTAGCCACCCGTTGTCGCAGCAATGGCTGTGAACGCGAAAAGTGACGCGGTCGCAACCGTCTTATTCATATTCTCTTTAAGCACGTGATCGGCCCTCCCTGGCCTTCGCTTTCCCCAATAGAAATCCGGCACGACTGAATCGCACCGTCAAATCTAATTAGGCTCTTACTTTAAGACTCCCAGCCCGTAAATTAAACGCGCCTGAGAATGAGTAACAGCCCCGAAATGAAGTAATTCACTAGGTGAAACAATTATATTTATCAATTACTTAGAACCGTATTAACTCTGATTCTGAGCCTCAAGCCAGGATTCAGCAATACCGGTCGCGGTCTCCCGGGCCCATTTCAGGTGTAATTTGGCGGCTTCGAACTTGGATATGGCTGACGTGAAATAGCGCACGGACAAAGCAGCCACGGGCTGATCATCCAGCAGAATAGGCACACCCATCGCAGCGTGGGTGCCGTCCGTCGCCAAGAAACTATATCCCTGCTCTCTTGTTTCGCGGATCACCGTGTCGACAACGGCGCGATCACGTAGGGCTTGCTCAAAGGCGTCTGTTGCCGGTGACTCAAAAATAAGGTCGAGCAAGACCGTGCGTTGATGTTCGGTGCAATTGGCAAGATAGGCTAGGCCAGCCGCGCTGTTGATCATAGAAACGGAATGGCCAATCGGGATTTTGACGAGGACCAATGGCGTCGAAGCATCTGTGTGCGCCCGGACAACCATCTTAATGCCGAGCGGTAGAGTTAAAGAGACCGGCCATTGCGTTTTCTCACACAGCTGATCAAGAAACGGTCCGGCTGTCTGCACCATGAGAGACTCAGCCCCATACCCATCGCTGAGTGCGCGCACTCGCCTCGTCAGCCAATAGGTCGCCGCATTGCTGCCTTTTGCGACGAACCCCTTTGCAATTAGGGTTTCCATCATCCGATAAGCGGTACCGCGCGGCAGGTCAGCGCGCTCAGCAAGCCAGGCGATGTCAGCACCATCATTCTCATTGAGAACTTCGAGCAGATCCAAACCACGCTCTAAGGCACGGACTTGTTTAACCATCGTGTTCTTTCCTAGAGGCCACTCACCGCTATATCGCGCGGGTGGCCTCGCTCAACCAAGGCCCGGCATCATCTCCCAACAGTGGGGCTAGTGTTTCACGAACTTGGTGGTGATAACTGTTGAGCCACGTTTTTTCTGACTCAGTGAGTAAGACCGCATCGACCAAGCGCAGATCAATCGGTGCCATGGTCAATGTTTCAAATTCGAACAAGGGTTTTTCCGCTCCGTCCGGTGCTTCGCCTTGCCGTACGACAACTAAATTCTCAATGCGAATGCCAAACTCGTCGGTCTTGTAATAGCCAGGCTCGTTGGACACGACCATACCTTCTTTTAGCGGCGGGCCGAGGCTCGCTTTGCTGATACGTTGCGGTCCCTCGTGAACACCGAGGTATGCGCCGACGCCATGGCCGGTGCCGTGGTCATAATCGACCCCACCCGCCCACAACGCCGATCGCGCAAACCCATCAAGCTGGCCACCGGCCGTGCCTTCGGGAAAACGAGCCGTAGCAAGCGCGATGTGGCCCTTGAGAACCTGGGTAAAGCGTCGCCGCTGTTCTTGTGTTGGCGTGCCGATAGCAATGGTGCGGGTCACATCCGTTGTGCCGTCGAGATACTGGCCACCGCTATCCACGAGAAAGAGTATGTCGCCGGTGATCGCCGCGTCCGTCTCAGGGGTGGCGCGATAGTGCACAATCGCCCCGTTGCCGCCTGCACCAGAAATGGTCGGGAAGCTCAAGCCTTGGAGCATGTTGTCGCGGCGGCGAAAACGCTCCAGCTCTTCGGCGGTAGACATTTCCGTCAGCGTGCCGGAAGGTGCTTCCTGATCAAGCCACGCCAAGAATTGTGTGAGAGCAGCGCCGTCCCGAACATGAGCAGCGCGAATACCGTTTACCTCGACGTCGTTCTTGCACGCCTTTGGAAGAGAGCACGGATCTTCGATAGCGGTTACCGTAAGCCCTGCCGCCTCCAATCGATCGACAGCCCATTGCGACACTGTCGCCTTATCAACCGCAATTTTTTTGATCGAATCATCCAACGCGTCAACCGCCGCACCGAGCCCATCCACGGGCTCAACGCTCACACCATCACCAAGATGAGCGGCAACCTCATCTGTTACTTTATCCTGGTCCACAAACAATGATGCGCGGCCATCGGCAAACAGAACAGCGGATGCCAATACCAATGGCGTGTGCTCCACGTCAGCCCCACGGACGTTGAACAACCAACACAAAGAGTCGAGTGCTGTGACAAGTAGGGCGTCGTGATCATCCTTGCGCAACCCTTCAGCGATCTGTTCCCGCTTGCTCTGATGGCTCTGACCGGCGAGCGATGTTGGGTGAACTTTGATTGGTGCGCGAGGCCTCTCCGGCTGATCGATCCACACGGCATCAACGGGATTTGCAGGTAGAGCAACCACCTCCGCTCCGACTTTCTCGCAGGCTTCGCGATAGCGTTTAACCTGATCTGGCGTATGCAAATGAGGGTCATAGCCGAGCTTCTGGCCCGCCTTCAATGAGTCACTCAGCCACTTACCTAACGGGTCTTCAGGAATATTTTTAAAGTTATACAACGCGTTGTCGGCTTGATCGCGCACCTGGAGTGTATATCGACCGTCGACAAACAGAGCCGCTTGGTCGCTCAGCACCGCTGCCAACCCGGCCGAGCCAGTGAAGTCCGTCAGCCAGGCCAAACGCTCCGCATAGGGGGCAACAAACTCACCCTGGTATTCATCACCGCGGGGCACAAGAAAGCCATCCACGGCAGCCGCCTTCAAATGTGCCCGTAGGACCGCCAAACGGTCCGCGGGGGATGACGAAGCAGAGTGATCAAGGGGTGCGTTCATGATGCACCGAAGCTAAGGGGCCAATTGGGAAGTTGCAACGCCTCGGCTGGTCGACGGAGGATCAGCGTGGCCCATTCTCCAATATTTATGGTCTGCTCAAGAACAAGGCGCTGAGCGCGATAGGCGTTTAGAACCATTGGTACTTGGTTCGCCAACAGCCCCGACAGAATAATTCGCCCTCCAGGCGTTAGAAGCGCCGCCATGTCCCTTGCGAGATGGCACAGCGGGCGAGCCAAAATATTGGCCGTGATCACGGCATAGGGAGCAGACTGAGCGATCGTCCGAGATCGAACTCCGGTTGCGGCAACAATCCGTACACGTGGAGAAAGATCATTAGCCTGTGTGGTGCGGCGGGCAACACGTACTGCTTCTGGATCGATATCCGACGCCAACACACGACAGCGCCATAGCTTCGCCGCAGCAAGAGCGAGGATGCCGGTTCCGCAACCAACATCGAGTACAGCGTAAGGCGCTGATGCCGCGATCAAACGTCGAGACGCCCTGCGCTTCGCTAGACCATCAAGGGCCAGCAAACAGCCACGGGTTGTCGCGTGTTCCCCGGTGCCGAAGGCTGTAGCCGCGTCGACACGTAGTGATAATTTACCCGGTGGTACCGATCCCGCATCGTGACTGCCGTGCACCCAGAATCGACCGAAGGACATCGGTGCAAACGATGACAAAGTCTCGGCAACCCAATCGGTTTCAGGAAGCGAAGCCATTTTGAAAGATGGTACCGGCACGTTCACCGTCGCGGCGATTAAGGCCAATTGAGCCACGAGGGTTACCCGATCAGGTTTCTCAGCGCGCAAAATATCGATTTGCCACTGGTCACCGATCTGGCGGCCATCGTCATCCAACACCTCAAAGGAAGAGAGAGCCAGCGCATCCTCTTCCAAGTGGTCGGAAAAAGCGCCAGCCGCATGAGCCGGAATATGAAAAGAGATCGACCACATTAGCGATGGCTCCAGGGCCGCGAGAGTGACGCTGCAACCCTATCGGCATTGAAAACGTACTTAGAGGTGACAGGCAAAAACACGTGGAACCCCAAGATATGGTTAAACCATTGATTTCATTGTACCCGAGAGCCATGTCGTCGGCATCTGAGGAAGAAACGCCGCGAGCCATACCCGGTCGACGCGCCGCACTGATCCAAAAATGCGATGACAGCGTAGAAAGATTAGTTAGTCAGCAGAACACAATAATAATGACGAAAACACCCGGTTAGACGACCCCCTTCTGACAACCGGTGCTTGGCGGCGGAGGCACGACCCCTCCCCCACTCTTTGCCCCCAAAGAGAATGCTTTCGCCGCCAGCTTTTCGTAAGCCAGGCACGACGATCACGCCGGCTCCACAAAACTATCGATGACCTTCTTGTCACCCGCTTTATCAAAAGCGATCTCAAGACGCGTATTGTCGACAGACTGAATAATGCCGTAACCAAACTTTTGATGGAAAATACGCATACCGACGGCATAGCCGCCGGATGACTCGCGTGCCTCGACCTGCCAGCTATCACCCTCGATCACTGGTGCCTTACGACCGCGCGCTTTGGGCCAGCTTGATCCGCCACCCCAGCCATCCGAAAAGCCCTCTGATTGCCCTTCGCCAAATGATCCCATCAAACCATTGTCTGAGATATTTTCAATGTGCTCGTTGGGCAGTTCACTAATAAAACGGGACGGTAAGCTGGCCTGCCATTGGTTATAGACCCGCCGGTTGGCAGCATAGGAAATGCTGACCTTTTTTCGCGCCCGCGTAAGCCCGACATAGGCAAGTCGGCGTTCTTCTTCGACCGCCGCGCCACCGCCGTCATCCAACGCCCGGCGATGAGGGAAAATCTCTTCCTCCCAACCCGGCAAAAAGACCGTGTCGAACTCAAGCCCTTTGGCGCCATGGAGGGTCATAATCGTGACAGCTTCATCGCCGGCCTTGGAATCGTTCTCCATGACCAAGCTGACGTGTTCGAGAAACGCACCGATGGTGTCCCATTCTTCAAGTCCACCAACGAATTCTTTCAAGTTTTCTAATCGCCCAGGCGCTTCCGGAGAAGTGTCCTTCATCCACATCTCGGTGTAGCCAGATTCATCCAGCACCTGGGCCGCAAGATCGGCCGGAGACAAGCCATCGCGAAGAGACCGCCAGCGAGACATATCACCAATGAGGGTGGTCAACGCTTTCCGGGTTTGGGCGCGCAATTCATCCGTTTCGGTTAGACGCAAAGCCGCTTCCATCAAGCTCAAACCCGCTGACCGCGCGTAGACGTGAATCTTCTGCACCGTGGTGTCACCGATGCTGCGCTTCGGTTTGTTGACGATGCGCTCGAAGGCGAGATCGTCGGTCGGTGTGGTAATGCACCGCAGGTAGGCTATGGCATCGCGAATCTCGAGCCGCTCGTAGAAACGCGGACCGCCAACCACACGATAGGGCACGCCTGTGGTGATGAACCGCTCCTCAAACTCCAGCATCTGAAAACCGGCACGTACGAGAATCGCCATGGATGATAGACTCTCGCCCTTGGTTTGCAGCGCTTCGATTTCCTCGATCACCCAGCGGGCCTCCTCAGGCCCGTCCCACACCCCTTTGACGGTGACCGGGGCATCTTCACTGTCGGATTCCCCAGCCGGTTTAAGAGTCTTACCAAGACGATCTTCGTTGTGATCAATCAAAGCCGAGGCTGCGGCCAGAATTGTTGGTGTCGATCGATAGTTGCGCTCTAAGCGCACCACCTTGGCATCTGTAAAATCTTTCTCGAAGCGTAGGATATTGCCAACCTCGGCACCGCGCCACGAATAGATCGATTGGTCGTCATCACCAACGCAACACAGATTGCGGTGCTTCTGGCACAACAACCGTAACCAGAGGTACTGCGCAACGTTGGTATCTTGGTATTCATCGACCAGGATATAACGGAAGCGATCTTGGTATTCCTGCAAGACCTCTGCGTGGTCCTGAAACAGCGTGAGGCAGTGGAGCAGCAAATCACCAAAGTCGGTGGCATTTAAGGTGATCAGACGCTCTTGATACGCCCGGTACAAATCAACCGCCCGTCCCGCCGCGAGGTCACCGGCCATAGATGGCGTAACGCGGTCCGGCGTCAGCCCCTTATCCTTCCAACGTTGAATCACGGACAGCACGACCTGGGCGGGCCACTTCTTATGGTCGATACCATCGGCTTCCATGACCTGCTTAAGCAGGCGGAGTTGATCGTCAGAATCAAGAATAGTGAAGTTGGATTTCAATCCGACCAATTCACCGTGCTTGCGCAGTATGCGTACACCCAAGGCATGGAAAGTCCCGAGCCACAGCGACTCAGCCATAGGCCCGACCAACCCCCCTACCCGTTCGCGCATTTCACGGGCGGCACGGTTGGTAAACGTGACGGCCAGGATTTGCCACGGCTGGGCGAGCCTTTTGCCGAGGATATAGGCCAGGCGAGTGATCAAGACCCGGGTCTTGCCCGTCCCTGCACCGGACAACACAAGCACCGGGCCGTCAGTGATTTCGACTGCTTGCCGCTGCTCAGGATTGAGGCCGGCCAGCCAGGATGGATCGCCAATTGGCTGCGGTTCTGACGGCGATGACGGAGGTGGATTGTCGTCGAGAGCAAAGGGGTCGGATGGCGTCATGGCCGCATCCTAAGCCCTCTTGCCGACGAAAACAGCATGAAGTTGAGCTTGCGATTACAAACAGCGGACCGATATGACGCTATCGAATTTTGACGTCTGCGTCAGCGCTGAGAAGAGCCATATTGACGGCTCGCAGGAGTTCACCCGACGAGACACTGCCAACCAAAAATTGGTCCTCAGCGCTACGCACCACAGGGAGGTAATTTCTGCCAGCACCTAGAATAGCGCGAACCGCATTCTCCACCGTGTCTGTAGAAAGAATGACAGCAGCAGCGCTGTGCACCAATTCTGAAATAGGTGCATCCCCCCTACCGGTTGCGGCGGCCAGGTCAGACCCGTTGACCACACCAACGAAATTGCCCTCTTCATCAACGATATAAGCATCTCCAACATTGCGGCTGAGCAGCAAGGTGCGAACTTCGTCGTAGGTGGCGGTGGTTTTGCATGTCGCGATACTGGGCGCGAGGAAATCAGAAACCGTTGTGCCTTTGAGAGCACTCACATCCTGACCACCGTCTAACACGATCCCAGCATCATTCAACTGAGAAAGGAAAATGGACTTAAATCCGGAGAGCTGAGACGTCACCAGAGTAGCGACCACAACGCCGAGCATAACGGCGATGGTTAACGTGTAGTCCCCGGTCATTTCGAAGATGATGAGTGTCGTCGAAATGGGCGCACCGAGGATCGCCGCCGCCAACGACCCCATACCAACAAGAGCATAAGCCTCTGGGCCAGAAGACAAGTCTTGGCCAACCATCGTTGCCAATGTGCCAACGGCCACGCCGACAAGGGCGCCAAGCGCCAACGATGGACTAAAGATTCCGCCACCGAAGCCCCACCCAAGGCACAGCGAGGTCGCGACCAATTTCGCGGCGATCAACGCCATGACTGTGATTATCGGATAAGCATTGCGAAGGGCTTGGTCAGTCTGCTCATAGCCAACGCCGAGAATTTCGGGAAGCTCAAGGGCGATAAGCCCCACCGCGAGCCCCGCCAATCCCGGTCTAATCCATGCCCGCAGCGATAGCTTGTCGCCGCTCGATTTAACCAGGGAGATGCCGCGCATCAAGAGCACCGCCGCCAGCCCGCAGGCCACACCGGTCAGCGCAAATGCGGGAAACTCGATCCATACAACTGATTCAAATGGTGGGATGGTGAAGGCGGGAAAATCGCCGTAGATGGACCGCGACACCATGGTCGCTGCAATGCTGGACAGCACAACCGGCGCGAACGCTTTGAGGGCGTAGTTGCCAACGATAACTTCGTGAGCGAACAGCGCGCCCGCAATCGGGACGTTGAACGAGGCCGCAACCGCCGCAGCGCCACCACAACCCAGCAAGATCCGCATGGCCGCACGACCAAACTTGAGTTGTTGGCCGAGCCAGGAACTCAATGTCGCGCCAAGCACTACTGCTGGCCCTTCACGACCGACAGACGCACCCACACCAATGGACGCTGCACTGCCGATGGTCGATGCCAATCCGGGCCACAGCGACATCCGCCCTGATCGAAGGGCGCTTGCCTCGATTACATGCGGCACGCCGACACCTCGGCCACCAGGCAGGACAAAGCGATAAAACAGGCCAACGAGCAAGCCGCCGATGCAGGGCACAGCGATAATCTGCCAAGCCGGCAAAGCGGACGCTATGGTCGCGAGATTTTCACCGCTGCTGCCGTAACCAAATGATTGAATCGCACTGATGAGGGTTCGGAAACCCGCGACCGCCCACCCGACAATTGTTCCTATAACAACGGCGAGCACGGTGAGAATAAGGTTGTCGTGGCGCACGATCGAGAGCGCCAGTCCCCTCGCCTTTTCTAGTCCGCCGAAAACCATTGCCGCTCCGTAAGAATTGCCTACGTCGTCGCGTTATCGCCTTTGGGTCGAATGCCGAGCACATGGCAAATGGCGTAACTCAGATCAGCTCTATTGAGGGTGTAGAAATGAAACTCTGACACACCCCCGGTTACCAGTCGCTTGACCTGTTCAACTGCAAGACTAGCAGAGACCAGCTCTCGCGTACCTGGGTCGTCGTCCAGACCGTCGAACAGTTCATACATCCACGACGGGACGCCCGTGCCACTTCGTTTGGCAAAGTTGGTATTTTGTTTGAAATGCGCAATGGGCATCAAGCCAGGAACGATGGGCACAGTGATACCCGCAGCAGCAGCGCGATCCTGGAAACGGAAATACAAATCCGGGTCAAAAAAGACCTGTGTGATCGCACGGGTCGCACCGGCATCGATCTTACGCTTGAGGTTATCTAAATCTGCTTCAGCGCTCTCCGCTTCCATATGGGTCTCGGGATAAGCAGCAACACTGATTTCGAAGTCGGCGACCTTTTTAAGACCTGCAACGAGATCACAGGCGTAGTCGTAGCCGTCCGGATGCGGCGAATAAGACTCTTCACCACCGGGCGGATCACCACGCAGAGCGACAATATGATGCACGCCGGCGTCCCAGTAGCGCCGGGCGACATCGTCTACCTCGCCGCGAGATGCACCAACACAGGTGAGATGGGCCGCCGCAACCATGTCGGTCTCGTTCTGAATGCGGACCACGGTGTCGTGGGTCCGTTCGCGCGTCGATCCACCCGCCCCATAAGTGACAGACACGAAGCGCGGCTGAAGTGGAGCCAAGCGCTCAATCGCCGTCCATAGCTTGGTCTGCATTTTCTCGGTCTTAGGCGGGAAAAATTCAAACGAAACTTGCACATCGGGTGGCAACGTCTCGATTAGGGGCGACCCTAGGCTCTTAATTATCTCGGCGTCTGGCACGAAGTCCTCATTAAACTGTGTTCTTGATGTCACATTGAATGGCGGTTTTCTATCAAGCATGACGTCTATATCACATGAACACCGCAGATTCTCTGGTCACTGGCCATATGCGCATAACGCCTTCGCGGAAACGTGTATGGTGTTTGCAATCCCGCTGTGATACCAGATTTAGTATGTTAAAGCCCAGTTTTCTGCGGCACAAATAGGATTTAAGCGCGACTTTGCCCCAGGTTTTTGATGTCTAGATTTATGGTTTCTCCTCCTTTTTTCCGACGTGCTGTTTTGCCCTTGGTAGCTCTGTTTGCCCTGAGCGGGTGCGCGGACAAACCCCCGGCATCCAACCCGGAGGCCCTTCGCGCCTACGAAGAAACGAACGATCCGCTTGAGCCGTGGAACCGGTCCATGCACCAGCTCGACCAGGGTCTCGACACCGTCCTCTTCAATCCGACCATCGCGGTTTATCAGACGATTATTCCAGAGCCAGGGCGCCAGGGCGTAACCAATGCATTTCGCAATTTCCGCGCTCCGATCACATTCGCCAATGATGTTTTTCAGGGTCAAGGCAGCCGAGCCGGGACAACACTTGGTCGCTTTCTGATCAATTCGACCGTTGGCTTGTTCGGCTTGTTCGATGTGGCTGCGCGTATGGGCATGCCCTATCACTCCGAAGATTTGGGCCAGACCCTAGCTGTCTGGGGTGTCGGTGAAGGCCCCTACTTGTATGTGCCCATCTTAGGCCCATCCGGTGGACGGGATTTGACTGGTTATGCAGTCGACAACATGGGCATTGATGCAATGGCCTGGATCGGGCGGGCTGATAATCCATTCTGGTGGCAGGTGGCCTATTTCGGAGCTCTCGCCACTGACACAAAGAGCAACGCCAAGCCAGTCCTCGAGGAACTCAAAGAATCCTCAGTTGATTATTATGCGGCGCTTAGGTCCGCCTATCGCCAAAACCGTGCCAAAGAAATTCGGAACGGCGCTCCGGCCCCTCTACCGTCCTTCGATGATTTTGACGACGAAGATGGCGACGGCGATCCGTTCTCCGGCCTTGAGCCCGAAACCACCTCAGCGCAAACAGCGGCGCGGCCACAGTAGTGCGGGTCCTTGCGCTCACCCTCCTGCTGGTCCTCGGCGGGTCTCAAAGCCATGCGGCTGATGAGCCCTGGCGGACAGATCCCACGGCGTTCATCAATTACTTCGCTGAGGCTGGAATCGACGGCATTCTGACCGCAGACATTGACGATGTTGAAAAAGCTGCCCGTTTTCGCACCCTATTCAACGATGGTTTCGACATTCCGGCGATCAGCCGTTTCGTCATCGGTCGCACCTGGCGCCGCACGAGTGATGCGGACAAAGAGGCATTCATCGCCTTGTTCGAGGATGTCATTGTTTATACGTGGTCACGTCGATTCAGCGAATACACGGGCCAGACCATCGAGGTGCGCGGCACATCACCTGATGGAGACATCGGAACACTGGTCGATAGCGTTATCGTCGACGAGGACGGCCAAACAATCTCAGCCCAGTGGCGTTTGCGGCAAAGGGAAGAAGGCTTGCGTATCGTTGATGTCATCATCGAAGGGGTGAGCATGGCGATCACCTACCGGCAAGACTATGCCTCTGTGATTCGCCAGCAGGGTGGAATGTCCGGTCTGCTTGACCTTCTCGGCAGACAAGTCGTCGAAAGCGCCCCGTCTTAACGGACGCTAAAACGTTGCTCGAATAAACACATTGTAGATACGGCCCCACCGAGACAGATCGCGTCGCGTGCCCGTCAGGACGCGGCCTCCTTCTGGTGCAAAGGCCAAAATTTCACGCTCTCGGACGGTCTTGCGGTTGAGGAAATTATTGCTCGAAAAATTAATGCGGACGTTGTCGGTCAGCCGGTGTTCAAGGCTGATGGTGAGCGACCCGCCCTCTTTCAGGCGATCCTGCTTATCAATATCGTTGATGAAGCGCGCACCAAACTGGCTGAAGTTGAAAGAGACATGTCCGTCGATAATCGTTTTAACTTCGTGGCGATACTCAACAGACGTTTCCCAGTTCGGTGTAAAACCAAAACGCCTGGAGACGTCGTCAAACGGATCAACCACTGATGTCTTGCGGCGCAAATAATCGGCCGTCAGTACACCGTCCCACCAGCCTAGCCTTGTGAAATCAATACTGACTTCCAATTCAGCGCCATACTCTTCGCCATCGCCGATATTGCCGATAAAAGAGACAAGGCCATCGAATGTCAGACGGCCACGAGGGTCCTCCACGTACCGGTAAAATCCACGGCCCGTGATGACCCCAACGCCGTCGGCTAAGCGATGCTCCAGTCCAATTTCATAATCCCAGGACTTTGTCGGTTTAATTTCTGGGTTGCCTGCCTCAAGTTCCTGATCGGTTGAAGTGATGGCGGCAACAAAGTTGGCAAAGTTAAGCTGCCCTACATCTCGGACGACGGAAAAGAACAGCTTATTGCGAGGCGTCACGTCCCAGTAGGCGTTGAAGGTGGGTTTCACAAAAAACAGAGATCGCGCACTGTTCACATCGACGCTGTTCTGAGTGATGCGCGATGCCTCTGCAGCAAGCCCAAACTCCAATTCCACATCAGTCCACGGCCTCCACCGCAACGTCGAGAATGCTTCGCCACGGTATTCTGTAACCTTGCCGTCGCTGTTGAAAATCGGCAACGGAACGAGTTCTCCGTCAACCAATGTCGATAGATCAAAATCCGTCTTCTGGGTATTCAGTGTTCCTTCAAGACCGATCTGACCTCCGAGGGTGGGACTAAAGGTACGGTCATAAGTGCCGCGCGCGATGGCCTCGGTCGTTACGTCCTGCCTCAACTGGCGCACGATGACCGGCTCGTCCAGCGGTTCCAGGTCAAATACATCACGATCCCGATTCTCTTTTTCCCAATTGACCAGGGCAAGGAAAGTGACTGAATCGGAATTACTTAAAGGGAAACTGTAGTCAGCGCTGAGTTCGACCGTGAATTCGTCGCGCTTATCAACTTCCAAATTGTCGGAAAGTTGATTGACCGCTAGAGCCAGGCGCGGATCACGCAAAACCTCACGCCGCTCCCGATCGTTGATCTGCCAAGAGCCAAGCCCATTGAGTTGCAGACGGGAGCCAGAGTCAAAGGTTTGCTCATACCGTCCCGTGCTCTGAATGGTATAGCGATTGTGCTGTTCTGATTCGACACTGGAAAGTATGTCCTGCCCCGTGAGATCAGAGGTGACCTTGGTCCGTTGCCAAGGGCGATAAATGGGATTGGAATTGAGTGCGATAGAATAATTACGGTTGGGTTCGTTGACCGCATAGGTCACGCCAAAAATGGGGCGTGCAGAGCCGTCATTGGTGTAGTTGGGCAGAGCCGCCGTCAACGTCAGCGTGTCACCGGCATCCTCACGCAGGATCACGTTGATAATGCGCTGAGTTGTGCTCTGCACTTCGCTGGATGATCCGCGCAGTATTTCAATGCGTTCGACTTGGACGGCGGAAATACGCTGTAGAGCAGATGCCCCCCCGCTGTCTTTGCCGGTGATCTGCTGTCCGTTGATCAGGATAGCGTCTTCGTTGCCCCGCAGCCCTCGGCGCTCCCCTTCGGCTACAGAGTCACTGATGGACGCCCCTGGTATCCGCTGCAGCATGTCCTGCAGCGACAAAGGGTTGTAGGCGGTGAAAAAGCTGGCCTCGTAGGTGGTCTTGGTGCCGTCGGCTGAAACCGTGCGGCCCCGGATATCAGTAGAATCAAGCGAGGTTTGAGCCTGACCGTCGAGAGCGAACCCGAAGACAACGAGGCCCAGTGCGGCAGTGAAAACCGAAGTTAATAAACGCGGCATGAAAGAAACTTTACGTTGAATGAGGCGATGACATACATCAACCGGGCCAAGAGCGCAAAGAGCACATAGATCAACAGGCTTGGCAAAAAAACAACGGCCGGGGAAAACCCCGGCCGCTGCCAATTTTAGGTCTGTCGATCTAGCTTAGAAGTTGTAGCTAGCCCGGATTCCGTATGACCGTGGGATCGGCAGAGCGAGGCGAACCTCGTTCAAAGCCGGACCAAACGGACCGAAGGAGGCCAAGTCGATACCGTGACCACCTTGCAGGAACTCATCGTGGTTCAAAGCATTCAGCACGAAGGCTTCAAGCAAGAACTCATCGGTACGGATACCGGCACGAAGCGACAGGTTATCGTAGGATGCTGTCTTGGTGACGTTACCGGCATCGGTAAAGCGACCACCCTGATGGGCTAAGTCGAAGCGCGTATACCAGTCAAAATCTTTCGACAGTTCGTTGGTATACTCACCACCAATGGTCCAAGTGTACTTGGGCACAGTGTGCAACTCGTTACCATTGGCATCGAAGCTGCCATAGAGCTCGTTACACTGACCACAGACCAAGTCCTTAACTTCAGTATCATTCAAACCAAACGTGGCCGAAAAGCTGAGGTTCTCAGTCGCCTGGAATTGACCTTCGAACTCAATACCCTTCAATTCAGCAAGACCGTTGTTGATCACCAACGTAATGAGGTTGGCAACACCATCAGCCACAACTGGAATAGCATTGGAGTTCTGACCATTGAGCCAATCCATTTTGTATATGGCAACGGTGGTTCGCGCCCGGCCATCAAGCCATGAGGATTTCAAACCAAGTTCATAGTTCTTGATTTTCTCTTCTTCGAAAGTAATCCCAGCGTTCGGGACAACGGCCGCCAACGCAGCGAGCGTTGCGGGTGTTGACGCTGTGAGCGTCGAGTTGAAGCCACCTGGCCGGACACCACTCGAATACAAGGCATAGACCGTCGAGTTTTCGGAGTAGTTGTAGTCCAACGAAACACGTGGCGAGAAGCTTTTATAAGTTGCTTCTAGCGGCGATGGGTTTGCCAAAGGTACGCCGTTGGTCGGAACGATCAAAGTCTGGCTGATCTTATCCCACTGATACCGTGCTTCAACGCTAAGAGTTAACTCATCGGTGATGTCGTAATATGCCGCACCGAAGACCGCAGGCGTTTTAACCTTGGTTTCCTGAATAGCGGCCGTGAAGAACTGACCCGCAAAGGCGATGTTCCCGTAGACCGTACCACCAGGAGAAAACGCGTACAGATAGTTGGCGCCAACGGTCCAACGGAGCTTCTGATCAAGAGGCGAAGAAATACGTATTTCCTGACTCCAGTCCCGCTGCTTGCCTTGGGTCAGCAACGTGTTGTTTTGGTGTGCAGTTCTAGTCGGGAAGGGCCAGAACGGGTTGTTAAAGAATGGATTTGGCCGGTCATGGAAATCCCGGTAGTTCAAATCCAGAACAGTCTGCTGCCGATCCTTATGGAGGGCTGACAGGGAACTGATCGAGTAGCCGGACTCAGTTTCATAATCGAGCCGCAACGTGGCCTGAAGCCCACGGCGCTTGGTGCCGCCGTCACGCTTGAAGTTAGGATCGAAAATCTGCAAGAGCGGATTGACGGAATCGAACAAAATATCCTGGAGCGTATCGTTGATGATGTAGTCACCAGAAATGAATGACGGATCAACTTCGCTGACGCTCGGCAAGGTGCCGCAAATTGCGCCAAGGTTGGCACGGCTTGTTGGGCTTGTGCCGGCAGCAATCGGATCTGTAAGTGGTGAACACGTCCCGTCGCGGTTGGCTCGGCCATTGAATGATTCTTGTTTGAGAGCCAACTGTGCCGGTGGGCCATCGTCATTTTCGAAGAAGTTGACGTAGAGTTTCGCCTTCAAGTTCTCAGTCGGTGTGAATACTGCCGTACCCGAAACGGACACGGTATCCCGCTCACCGAATTCCACCGAAGGATTGGCGAAGTTGTCATAGTAGCCACCTTGGGCCGTATGCCGTCCACCGAGGCGAACACTCAACTTGCCCGGAATAATCGGACCTTCAACGGACAGAGTTTGTTCATTTGAACCCCAACGTCCGTATTCAGCCGTCACTCGTCCGCCAAATTCGTCGCCAGGCTCTTTGCTAACGAAGTTGATGGCACCAATAAAAGTAGACCGGCCAAAGTAAGCAGCCTGTGGTCCTTTAAGGACTTCGATACGCTCAATGTCAGAGGTACTTGGCGCGTGGGCGCCGATGATTGGTGAACCATCGATGAACATTTGCCCACCGGCTGAAACACCAGCGTTATTGCCAAGGAACAGACCACGGAACGTGAGAACGTTTGTACCACGGTCGTTGCGACCTGAGTTGCCGGACATATCGGTGAAAGAGAAACTCGGCGTGTACAACTGAATATCAGTCAGATCCGACAAATCTCTTTTTTCGATATCCACTGCCGAAAAGGCGGTAATGGCCAGAGGCACTTCCATAAGATTTTCTTCAATCTTACGGGCGGTAACCACGATTTCTTCAAGGGCCAAGGTTTGCGCCACAGCTGCCGCTCCAGGCAGTACAAGTGACGTCACCAAGGCTGTAGTGGCCGCGAGGGCCGATACGCGTTTCATGTAGTGATCTCCCCTATGTGTGCCGTGGTCCAAAACCACGCGCACGAACGCTAAAATTCTGATCTCTCCACTTTTGAATATGCGAGGGGCTCTCCCGAAACCCCATCCCCGTTGGGTAACACGTTCACTAAGCGGCGATTAGCGCCCTTTGAGCGCAGGACACCCTTTGTTATCAAGCGGTTCGTATCGAAACTTCCACTACGTGGTCTGCCGGTGCAGGCAACAGATTTGTCCAAACAACCCCCTATAGCCCGCACTGTTGTTACGGTTTTTGTTCTCAAGTGCAAAAATGTCACGACATCGCGTTTTATTGGCTCTAACGCAGGCGAAATGCTTAGGGTGGCTCAAAGGAAAATGGGGACGGACATGACAGAATCAGAGAGTGCCGCATTGACGCTGGCCCAAGCTGCCGCAGCAACCCAGTGGCCTAGTCTTCCCGCCGACGTTCAAACCATGGCTCTGGACTTGTTTGCTGACTCTTTAGCGGTCGTCGCCGGCGGCGCCGTTCATCCGGTTATGCAATCGCTGGCATCGACGGTTGAGGCAGCCGACGGACCATCCACATTGATCGGAGAGAAGCGTGGCGTAGCGATGCGTGACGCAATCCTACTTAATGCAGCGACGACCACCGTCCTGCAGCGCCAAGACGGTTACGCCCATGCAAAAGGGCATCCGGCTAGTCAGCTTGTCCCGGTCACACTGGGGTTGGCAGAGCGACATGGCAAAACTGCCGAACAGATGCTCACCGCTTTGGTAGCGGGCTACGAAGTGGCTGCCCGCGTTGGTATGGCACTCGGCGGCGTCCCCTCTCATCTGCACGACAACGGCAACTGGGCAGCGATTGGCCACGCAGCAGCGGCTGCCCATTTGCTCTCAGACGGGGATGCACATGTTATTGCAGCGGCGATTGACGGTGCGGCATCCCTGGCTCAGTCCTTTGACCGCTTCACCACCGCCGGTGGCGCGACGATGCATCATCTCTATCCAGCCATGGCCGCAACCCAGGCAATTGCTGTTGCTGAGGGTGCCGTCGCGGGACTCACACCCCTGCCCGGCAGCTTGGAACGGTTTTATGGTCCCAACTTAGGCAGTGACTTTGACGCGCCTCTTTTGATGGACGGCATAGAAAGTGGCTCGTGGTCTCGGTTCGAGATTCTCAACGGCTATTTCAAACTACATCCCAGTTGCGCGCACCTTCATGGCGTCAACGATGCGGTCGATGCACTGATCACCGAACACGGGGTCACAGAAGAAAACATCGCGTCTGTCGATGTCGCGACCTTTGGTGAGGCGATGGAAATCGATACGGATACGCCAGCGAACGATCTGGCTGCGCGCTTTAGCGCGAAAGCCACCGTCGCCGCCGCAATCCGTCATGGCGTTTTAGATGACGGTGGGCTGCTCGATCTAACGGCGCTGCAGCCACTCATGGATAAGATTACCGCACGACATGACCCCGCCTTAGACAAACACACACCGGCAGGCAGACCTGGCGTGGTCACCATCACATTGACGAGCGGACAATCGACATCCAAAGAAGTGATCTATCCACGCGGCACTTCTCAGACCTTAGCAACACCGGATGAGCGCAAGGATAAAGCCCTCACCCTCCTCGCCCGTCATTACGGGGAGAACGGTGCTACTGCGGTTTACAACGCGGTGATGACCCTAGGACATGGTGGAACGATCGCCACACTGACCAACACACTGAGAACCTAGCGCTCGATTTTTTTGTATTTGATACGATGTGGCTCTACGGCCTCGTCACCCAACCGGCGCTTCTTATCTTCTTCGTAGTCTTCAAAGTTGCCTTCGAACCATTCCACATGGCTGTCCCCTTCGAAGGACAAAATGTGTGTGGCAATGCGATCTAGGAACCAGCGGTCGTGGCTGATGACTACAGCACAACCGGCAAAGTCCAACAGCGCCCCTTCGAGCGCACGCAATGTATCAACATCTAAATCGTTGGTCGGTTCATCGAGCAAGATGACGTTCGAGCCGGATTTAAGCATTTTGGCGAGATGCACGCGATTGCGTTCCCCTCCGGAGAGTTGACCGACCTTCTTCTGCTGATCAGACCCCTTGAAATTGAAGCGCCCGACATAGGCACGACTGGCGACGGGGAACTTGCCGAGCATGATCTCGTCGTTACCGTCCGAGATTTCCTCCCACACTGTTTTGTCAGCAGATAGCGCTTCACGGTTTTGGTCGATGTAACCGAGTTGCACGGTCTCGCCGACGCGCAGCTCGCCGCTATCCGGTTTTTCCTCACCGGTGATCATTTTAAACAACGTACTCTTGCCTGCACCGTTCGGGCCGATAACGCCGACGATTCCACCGGGCGGTAAGTTGAACGAGAGATTATCGATCAACAAACGGTCGCCGAAAGCCTTGGAAACATTCTTGGCCTCGAGGACCAACCCACCAAGACGTTCGCCAGCAGGAATAACGATCTGCGCGGAATCGGGGGCGCGATCCGCCGCTTGTGCGACCAAATCATTGTAAGCCGCAATACGGGCTTTGCTCTTAGAACGCCGCGCTGACGGGCTTTGCCGTACCCATTCCAATTCCGTATCAAGGGTGCGTTGCCGGCCCTTTTCTTCACGCTGCTCTTGGGCTAGGCGCTTTTGTTTTTGCTCCAGCCAGGACGTGTAGTTGCCCTCGTATGGAATGCCGCGACCTCGATCAAGTTCCAGAATCCAACCAGTGACGTTATCCAAGAAATAGCGATCGTGGGTCACGCCAACGACGGTGCCAGGGTACTCTTCAAGAAACCGTTCGAGCCACGCGACGGACTCTGCATCAAGGTGGTTGGTTGGTTCATCGAGCAGCAGCATATCAGGCTTCGAAAGGAGCAACCGGCACAACGCAACACGACGTTTCTCACCACCGGAAAGCTTCTCAACACCCTCGTCAGCGGGCGGGCACCTCAAGGCGTCCATCGCAATCTCGACTTGCCGCTGCGCGTCCCAACCGTCAGCCGCGTCGATCTTCTCCTGAAGCTCAGCCTGCTCAGCGATAAGGTCATTCATCTCATCGTCGGTCATTTCTTCGGCAAACTTGGCGCTCACTTCCTCGAAGCGTTGCAGGAGCGTGTTGATCTCACCAACACCCTCCATAACGTTCCCCAGAACGTCCTTGGAATTGTCTAGCTCAGGTTCCTGTTCGAGGTAGCCGACGCGCAATCCATCCGCTGCTTTCGCTTCACCCGTGTATTCGGTATCGAGCCCTGCCATGATCTTCAGAAGCGTCGACTTGCCTGCACCGTTGTATCCAAGCACGCCGATCTTGGCGCCCGGCAAGAAAGAGAGTGAAATGTCTTTGACGACTTCTTTGCCGCCTGGGTAGCTCTTGCCGAGCTTGTGCATGGTGTAGACGTATTGATAACTGGCCATAGTGAAGTCGGGTCCGTTGCAGCAATAAAATGAATACGCAGGGGTGTATGAGGTTACTGGTCAAACGCTGTTCTGACGGCGTTGATGGTATCTTCCCATTCCCCAGGCGTCACCTGCCGAGACAGGCGAAGGGACGGATACCACGGGTCGCCGCCGCGGTCGAGAAACCAATGCTAAAATTTGCTCCTACTCAGCCGGAGCAGACGACCCATAGTCAGACTATTGGCCGATACCGCGCATCTTCAGAATACGCTCGAAGAAGGACGGGCCCTCGTCTAGCTCTGGGGAGATATCGAAGCGGTCGCTGTGGGCGCGGGCCAGCGCGAGGTAATCGTCGTCGAGTTGCTCCGTGTCATCGAGCTTCACAGCATCAAAGTGCCAATTGACGTTGCCCGGTGGTACGCCAAGATCCGAATATGGCGGACGCGACCCCGCCATAATGTTCCATCCACACGATACGCCGCTGGCCCGATCAAGGTCCGGGTCAAACACCTCTGATGCCCAAGAAAACATGGATGCATATTCAATAGAAGGTTGAGGGATAATTGGCGGGAAGTTGTCGCCTTCCTGACGACGAATGACGTCGCCATCCAAAGTCCAGTCCATGTGCAATGGCTCTTCTTTGTACTTTTCCGGAAACGCCGACTTCATCGACCCGTAATAGGTGCCCATGGGAGTAAACCACTCCCCCTCTTTATGCCGGATAAAACTTGCCGGCAGCGTTACGGTCGCTCCGTTAATCGGGCTGGTGTATTCGTCGATGAATTCATCAGTTTCAGGGTCTGTGAAAAAAGACATTGTTGAGTTATATCGCACATAAGTGATGTCATCGATTTGCCGCCACCAAGTGCTTTCGCTACCACGCATGCCGTACAACAAAATCACGTCGTCCGGCAGTATGGCGAAAATCTTACCCTTCGTTTTCCAAACGACACGCTCTTCCGCGCGCGTCCCCATCATCTTGACCATAGCGTGCAATTGTTCGACAGGATCTGTCGGTAGAGATGAAATAGCAGCGCGGCCGGCGCTTGCACCAGCCAGGCCGGCCGTGGCCGCGCCCATCCCGGCAGCTGTTGTCGCAAAAGCGCGACGTGACACAACATGATCTGACATAGATACTCTCCCAATACATTCGAATGAGGATCGTACAGGGCTAAGCCGCACCGCTACACCCCAGACAACCTCGTGCTCACCACCTGATCGCTAGCTACCTCAAAGTCTTCCAGCGTTCGGCAGAGTCCTTGTCGAGCCGATGCCCATAATATCCCTGTACCGGTGGTTTGAACGGTTGGTCACCGCCGCGCTTTTGAAGCCCCGTATACAGCATGGCGTTCGGCCCGATCTCGTCGCGCTCCGCCATACCCAAAATGGTAGCCCGTGAGTCGACCGATACGACCTTGGGGGGCGACGTTTCCGCGTACAGAAATATTCGCGGCGCATAGTTGTTGGCTTCCGCCAAATCGAAAAAAAACGTCGGCTGGAAATTGTAAAAGCCGTGATCAACCCACCCCTGAAAAGGCAGGCCGTGGAGCATCCACCCCTCATCCTTGGTCACGTCGTGCATCGTCTTAAACACCTGGTAAACATTAAACACGTGCTCAGCCGTGCCAAAATTACACACGATGTCAAATTGTTGATCGAGCGGAACCGGCTCATTTAAATCAAACTTGTGAACTCGATCATCTATTCCATGCAAATCGATCGCGGAATAAGTATGCGGGCCTAGAAACGTTTGCCAAAACACGTCCGCCACACCGAATAGCCAGTTGCGTGGCTGATCTTTTGATAGACGGTCCAGCCGCCCAATCAATTCATTTGCTTCGGACTCTGAAACGACGTTCTTGCGGACGTCGTCCGCCAGTGTCGCTATCGGCACATCGCCATACCAATTGGACTGACCAAGTTCGAGAATAGATGGAGACTGAGGAATAAAACCGGCGTCTCGAAACCGACTCAGCAACGCGTACTCTATGTTAGTGATCGCCATAGGATTCCAAGTGTCGATTGCAACCGAGGATCAAAGGACCTAACACAGCCAAACTGATTGGCGAGGCGTCACACCCCGCTTCGCACCGTGGAGTATCATGCCTGCTGTTTAATCGGCTGGATTTACTCTTTACCGATACGCGGCGTGGACCCGTGCGGCCCAAATGCCCGATCCAAAGTTTTCGTGGAGTCATCGGCCAAGGCTATGGCTTCTGATACAAGGTTCAAAATCTTCATATTGTTGCTCAGCACATGAAGCGCCTCAGGGCGCGTGTCATCCGTAATCTTTAGACAACGCTCTAGAATATCCTTGCGGATCGAAATCAGGATATCCTCTAGGCGAAACCCCTTGTCGTTTTCGTCAGACACTAAGAACCGCGTCATTGCTCTCTCCAGTCATCATTTGGACTTAAAGTGTTATTCAAACGGCATTGGGCCTGACAGCAAACCCCGCCGTCAAGGAAGAAAACCCTGTTCAGAAGTTCGCAAATCAGGAGAATTCTAATCTTCTCAGCACCGCTACCGAAAAAGATTTCCATCTCTGTCGCATCACCAGCCCGCCTTGACGGCGCCGTCATAGACATTTGTAGTGGAGCGTGGCAATCAGACGCCGATTTCGAATAGGATTCAGCGGAAAATGGACGATTTAGACGCCCTAGAAGCGCAAAGCGTATTTATTCTGCGCGAAGCGTTTAACAAGTTCGACCCCATTGGCCTCCTCTGGTCCTTGGGTAAGGACTCCTGCGTCATGATCTGGTTGGCAAAAAAGGCATTTCTAGGCCGCATGCCGTTTCCCGCCGTTCATCTCGATACGGGCAAAGAATTTCCAGAGGCGTACGCCTTTCGGGATACCTATAGCAAAGAGTGGGATCTCAACCTGATCGCCGACGACTGCCCACCTATTGAAGAGGTGGACGCAAGCTTGCCTCCCGCATCGCGCTTCGCCGCGCGCAAATCTCTTGGGCTGCAACAGGCCATAGATCGATACGGGTTTAAGGCCTTGATCACCGGCATTCGTCGCGATGAGCAAGCGACCCGGGCAAAGGAAAGAGTTTTCAGCCCCAGGGGTGTCGACAATTCATGGGACTTCCGCGAGCAACCCCCTGAATTTTGGGACCAATACAACACGGATTTCCCACCGGGCACCCACGTCAGAGTTCACCCTCTCCTTCATTGGACAGAAGTCGATATCTGGCGCTACATCGAACGGGAAAACATTCCCATGGTTCCACTTTATTACGCCAAGAACGGCCAACGGTTCCGGTCCTTGGGCGAGATTGGAATCACAGAACCCATTAACTCGGATGCAACAACCATTGCCGAGATCATCGCCGAACTGGAAGCAACCCGAGATCCTGAACGCGCCGGTAGAACAATGGATCATGAGACCGAAGACAGTTTCGAACGTCTTCGCACGATGGGTTACCTGTAAATCATGAGTGCGAATACCAAAGCCCGCGAACGCGCCTTTCCGATTGTCATTGTCGGCCATATCGATCATGGCAAATCGACCTTAATCGGACGCATGCTTCACGACACGAACTCTTTGCCGACGGGGAAAGTCGAAGAACTTCAGACTAGTTGTGAGCGGCGGGGCGCGCCGTTCGAATGGTCCTTCGTTCTCGATGCGCTGCAGTTGGAACGAGATCAAGCGATTACCGTCGACTCAACACAAATTTGGTTTCATACCGAAACCCGCCGCTACGTCATTATCGATGCACCGGGCCATCGAGAATTCCTGCGAAACATGGTGACGGGTGCCGCTAGCGCCAACGCCGGCGTAATCGTGATCGACGCAGAACAAGGGGTCTCCGAACAGACTCGACGTCATGCTTATCTGCTTCATCTGATCGGCATTCCCCAGGTCGTGGTCGCCATCAACAAAATGGACCTGGTCGATTACTCGGAAGAACGGTTTAAGGCTGTCGAGGCAGAAATGCAGGCCTATCTCCAGGAAATCGGGCTTGAGGCACAGGTGATGATACCGGTCGCAGCGATGCATGGTGACAATCTAGCTGAACGTTCTTCAAATATGTCGTGGTACGAAGGGCCAACGGTCACGGATGCGCTTGATGCCTTTCCGCGCGCGGCTGCACCGATTGAACGCCCCTTCCGGCTCCCGGTTCAAGATGTATACCGCCAAGATGGCCGACGCTTGATTGTCGGACGAGTGGAAAGTGGCCAGCTAAAAGTGGGTAGCGACGTAACCGTATGGCCAACCCGACGCACAGCGAAAGTTACATCAATTGAGCAATGGGCTGCGCCTGACGAGGCGACTGAAGTTAAGGCTGGACAGTCGGTCGCGATAACTCTTGATGACGAACTCTTTATAGAGCGAGGCCACGTCCTTACTTTGCCAACGGCAGGGCCTCGATCGTCCAACGCCCTATCCGTTAAACTTTTCTGGCTGAGCCGCGATCCATTGCGACACGGTGAGTCCCTCACTCTAAAACTCGCGACAGCCGAGTATGATGTTGTTGTCGACTCAATCGATACCGTCATCGACGTCGGCGATTTAAGCCGTCATCGCGGCAACGAGGTGGCGCAAAATGGTGTGGCTGAGATCACACTGCGCTCTCGCAGCGACATGACTTATGACCTATTTCACGACATACCGGCCCTAGGCCGTGCCGTACTGCTCGACGGCTACCAGGTTGTCGGCGGCTGTATCATCGAAAGTGGCGGCGACATCGAAACCGCGTCCCGAAACCTGACGGCCGTGCCACAGTCCGTAAAAGCCGACGAACGCCAGGCCGCGAATGGCTACCCCGGTGCGGTGCTATGGATGTCTGGGCTTTCCGGCGCAGGCAAGTCGACCTTAGCCATGGCCTTGCAGCGTGAATTATTTAAGCGCGACATAAACGTCTACACACTCGATGGTGACAACGTCCGCAACGGACTAAACCGCGATCTTGGATTCAGCGAGGAAGAGCGCGAGGAGAACATTCGGCGCGTTGCGGAGGTCGCTAAACTATTCGCCGATTCAGGAACAATCGTGATTTCAGCCTTTATCGCTCCGACCAATTCGGCGCGGGCACAAGCACGTGAGATCATCGGCGATCAATTCCACGAAGTGTTTGTCAGTGCAGACATGAGTGTGTGTGAATCTCGAGACGTAAAAGGCCTCTATGCCAAAGCACGACGCGGAGAAATCGACGATTTCACCGGCATCTCATCTCCATGGGAACCGCCGAAAAATCCAGACCTCGAGGTTAATACGGGCGAACTCTCCCTCGACGACTCCCTGGTGAAAATGGTGTCCTATATCGAGCAAACGATACTAAGCAATCCTAAGTAAGAGAGTGACGGGTACTCACGTTACTCAAGGGTCGACCCGAACAAAACTAGACGCCAATGACGGATCCCCACTACCGTCGTATTGGGCTTTAGCCGGATACGGAAAAGCGGGACGACTGAAGTCGACCTTGTCAGCCCCAAGAGGCAAATCAGTTCCCGCGCTATCCACCCTGACATTCGGGTGCACGCCGATGAGAACGTCGGGCGCGTTGCCGTTTTCAACCCAATCTTCCATATGAGCCAAATAGTCGATGGCATAAGCCCCAGCTCCGCCCGAGCAATGATTCATTCCTGGGATCATGAAGAGACGATAAAAGTCCTGAGTTGCGTCTTGCCCGCCCATCGTTTTCGTGACCGTCTCGTAATAGTCGATGATGTTTAACGGTACTACAGACTGATCGCGCCAGCCTTGGTAGGTCAGAATCTTACCGCCGCGGGCTTTATATTTGCGCAAGTCCGGATTTGATCCGGTGTAGATATGCTCCATCAGACCAAGACGTTTGTAATCTTCGTCAAAATCAAAATCGGTCTGCTGCCACGACGGCCCTGGATCAGGCATGAAGTTCAAGTACCGGAACATATCGCCCATGAATTTCTCATAGACTGAGAGACCACCGTCCTCGCTGATGTAATTGCCGATCCAATTGAGCTCGGACCCGCGCTGAACGCCGCCAGTGTAAAGCGCCATACCGTCTGAATTGACTGGTCCATCGTACATTTTATTGACGGTCTCAACCTGAGCCGTGGTCAAACAATTGTCTCGATCGCGACCAAGGCATTGCAGCTCTGCCGGCTCAAAGTCACAGTCACGCGCATCGCCGATTAACCCATCTTCGAGACCGTCATTCATATCGCACTTAGCTATGACAGCTTGATGGATCATTGGCACCTTACTGGATGGCAGAATTTGCTTTCCGTCCTCATCGCGATTTGCAACAAGCGTCCACAGCAATTCCATACCTGCGCCAGTTTCATCGATCACTGGTGCACCGGCAACAATGCCGTCGAAGTCATAGGGAAAGCGCTGTGCTTCGACTAAGCCTTGGCGCCCCCCAGTCGAACAGCCCATGTAATAGGAACGCTGCGGCGCATTGCTATAGAAAGCTTCCGTGATCGCTTTGCCTGCAACTGTGACGACATGCGTGGCACGATAGCCAAAATCAATTTCAGCCTGTAGGTCGTTGTAGGCCCATTTGGCATCTAACGCCGTTGAGGTGTGCCCCATATCGCTGGCGATACAAGCATAGCCATCTTTGACGTGATTATTGCAAGCGGCAATGAAGACGGCGCCACAAAAGCCGCCGCAACCGCGCTTAAGAAATTTCCCGTTCCAGTTCTCCAGCGGGAGTCGCAGTTCGAATTCCACGCTCGAACTGACATAGCCCTTAACCTGGCAATAGGCCGGAACATCATCTGCAGCAGCAATCGTGTGCGTCGCCATGATGTGTGTTGATGCATCTATGACGTTCGAAAAATCCTGTGATTGGAGAGCCTGGCACTGAGCCTCCGAGGCCGCCTCAACATCACCAGCGCCGCTCGTCGCTACAAGTACAAGCGCGACGGCCGCTAACGTTAATCGACTTAGCATATCTCCACCCCTTCCCCGATCTAAGCGCTATGGTAGCCCTCTCTCCACCCCAAGCGTCAATGGCTTGAGCTAGATATGTGTTTTATTGCCTCACGTGTTTGTCACACTCAGCCCTGTGATTCTCTCGTAAAGTGCCTATAACAGGCCTCTCAACCGCCAGGACACTTTATGACCGACGTTTCCCAACCGCCTCTTCCGACCGGGCGGCTCAAAACCATTCTAACTTTGTCTCTGCCTATCGTTGGCGGCATGGTGTCCCAAAACATTCTTAATCTGGTGGATACGGCGATGGTTGGCCGGGTCGGCCCGTCGGCGTTGGCTGCGGTGGGTATTGCTGGGTTCGCCAATTTCATGGCGATCGCCATTGTTCTTGGGTTCGGGACCGGCGTTCAAGCCATCGCCTCACGACGCCTCGGCGAAGGCAAAGCGGGTGAAACCGCTATTCCCCTAAACGGGGGGCTGTTCCTCGCCCTCATTATGGGCGTGCCATTGACCATTATTCTTTATTTGGTCGCTCCATATGGCTTTCCGCTGCTCGTTAGTGACCCAGCCGTTGTTCAAGATGGTGTTCCTTATTTGCAAGCGCGCATTCTGGGAACGATAGCCATTGCCATGAACTATGCCTTCCGGGGTTTTTGGAACGGCATCAACATGTCTTGGGTTTACATGCGGACCCTCGTGGTCATGCACATCATCAACATCTTTCTCAATTGGGTACTGATTTTCGGCAACCTGGGCGCACCGGCCCTAGGCGCTGAAGGAGCCGGTCTTGCGACAACCATTTCGATCTTCGTCGGCACGGCACTATATGCGGTACAAGCCTGGCACCTGGCCCGAGATCGAGGATTCTTAGACCGTCTACCCCGCCGTGAGACGCTGACCAGTATTCTGAAGATTTCGATCCCCGCCTCAATCCAGCAGTTCTTTTTCGCCGCAGGCTTTACGGCCCTGTTTTTGATTATTGGCAAGATAGGGACTGCGGAACTCGCTGCAGCAAGCGTGCTCATGAACGTTTCCCAGACGGCGTTTTTGCCAGGTTTAGGGCTAGGCATCGCCTGTGCTTCTATGGTTGGTCAAGCGCTTGGTCGGGGTGATCCGGACGATGCTAAAGCCTGGGGATGGGATGTCGTAAAAGTTGGGGTCGCCGTTATGGGTGCTCTCGGCATCCCCATGATCTTCTTACCAACCCCGATCCTATCGATTTTTCTAACAGACCCCGCTGTTATCGCACTCGCCCGACCACCACTTATTCTTGTTGGGGCAACGATCTGGTTTGAAGCGGTCTCCATGATTTTGCTCAGCGGACTACAGGGCGCTGGAGCGGCCAAAATCGTCGCCAAGATTTCAGTCAGCCTGCAGTGGCTCATGTTTCTGCCCCTCGCCTATGTTATCGGACCGATAATGGGCTACGGCCTGATGGGAGTTTGGGCGTGGTTCATCACGTACAGACTCATCACAACACTCATCTTTGCAGGCTTCTGGCAGTTCGGAAAATGGCAACACATCAAAGTGTAATCCGACACCTAATCGTTTGATGTGTTTACACGCCGCGCGAACTCGGCCAATTCTTCATTGTAACGATCTGGATGTTGGAAAAATGGCAAATGCCCGGTGTCCTCGTAGAATGAAAATTCCGCGTCGGACAGCGTGTCCATCGCCACCTCTGAATCATTGGCGGGCATCATGATGTCTTCAGATCCGCGCGATAACAGCACGGGGATAGATACCTGATCAGCGATGTCCGTGTTGTCCAGCTTGCGCCCAGCCATAGCGCGCCGTACGTAGGCTGGCATCATCAATCCCATTGCCACTTGGGCTGACTTATCCACTTCGGTCATGGTGTCGGTATAAAACGTCGCCGCAGTATTATTCGCCGCGACTACGTTATCGTTCAAATTCATGGACCGGGTGCGCGCTGAATTTTCAAGCATCTCTTTGATGTTGTCAGACGGCGGGAACGGTGAGCGCGGCACCAATCCCCCAAGCGACCCGACCAGATTTACACCGGCGATATTGTCGACGCCGTAATGACGAATGTAATCGGATACTACGAACCCACCATAGGACCAGCCAACCACTACCGGCTTGTCGAGACCGGTCACCGCCATGACGGCCGCGACATCCCCTGCCCAAGCCTGTGAGGGTCCCAACAAATCAGGTTGCCATGGCTTGCCGGACAAACCGTGGCCTCGCATATCAAACGCAACAAGATAAAAGTCGTCGGCCAAACTGGACTCAAACTGCAGCCGAAACGCTTGCGATGCTTGCGCCATACCATGAATCAGCAAAATACCTGGGTTCTTGGGGTCCCCAGCAGTCATGACATTCAGGGGCACACCGCCGTAGCCCTCAACCATCTGGAACTCTGGCTCAGCCTGTGCCTGTGTCACGAGGATCAACGGAACGACAACGGCAAGAACGGCTACAAGGAACTTCATTTTGGAACTCCGACAAAGAAAGTAGACAGATCAGCTTATCCGCCTTGCATCGGGAACGAAAACCGGCCAGATAGAAGACAGTTACTCGTTGACCAAATAGGTGGATTTAGACCCATGTGGATTTGGAAGTTTATCAAGGGATTGGGCCGTTTCTTCGCAGACATCCTGTTTTTGATCGTTGCCGTCATTCTCGCCTCAATAGTATTTGCGAACACCGGCCTGATTTTGACCCTCGTTCTGGCAATCCCAGTTTGGCTGGGGCTGGCGTGGATTTACAAAGGTGTTTTCGGTCCAAGGCAAGTCGTAGCTTAGAGGCGACAGCCTTGCGCACCCCCCTCATTGCGGTTGTCGCGCTCTCATTGACAACAATTGGTGCAGCACCGACTGTTGGCGCGGACAATGATCCTTACACCGGCGCACCCGGACCGTACGCGGTGACCTACGCCCGCAATGTGGTCCTCGACGAACCGGAACGCCCTGAGCCCTTCGTCGTTCAAGTTACGCGCCCGGTCGAAGTTAAAAATTCACCTGTCATCGTTTTCTCTCACGGCTTCCGCTGTGAGTTGGCCGGTAATGACCCGTTGGTGGGTCACTGGGCCAGTCATGGATACACGGTTATTCAACCGCAACACTTGGACGCCGAACCCAATTCAAAAATCGATGTTTACCCGCAGCATGTGAACTGGACCGAACGGCGTCGCGACATGGAACGCAGTTTAGACCTGCTTGATCAAATCGCCGCGGCCGTTCCTGAAATTGCCGGTACGTTAGACCTCTCAAACGTGATTGCGGCCGGGCATTCCTACGGCGGCCTGACCGCGCAATCTTCAGGTGGCGCGAAGACCTTCTCGCGCGGTGAACCCAATACCCTCGTGCATGAACCAGACCCTCGCTTTAAAGCCGTGGTCGCGGTGTCACCACCAGGCCGTATGCCAGGCTTTGTCGACGAGAATTCGGCTAAAACCATTAGCCTTCCGATGATCGTAACAACCGGGACCGAAGACTTTGTCCCTCCGATGATGCCGACCTGGGAAGTTCACATCGACACATATGTCGACGCTGAGCCCGGCGACAAATACCTCGCCGTCATTGAAGGCGCAGACCATCGCTTTGGTGGATTAATTTGCGGCGACGTGGGTGCTGAGCCGATGACAGAGCAGATGGCAATATTGAACGCGACAACTCTCGCCTTTATCAACTCCGTTGTTCAGGAGTCATCCCAAGCGCAAGCATATCTAGACGAGTTAGCTAGAGCTGGAAAAACGGAAACGATGTTTGCCTTCGAGACGAAATAGCCGCCTCTAGGTATAGCGGCCCACGGCTTTGTAGAGTTCTTCAACAACGGCGAGTGCCGGAAACACTTCGGTGAGCGGAACAGGAAAAGGCTCCCCCTTATCAAGGGCGCGCGTCGCTTCCTCAATCACCGCCAGATGCCCCGGCCCAAAGAAAAAATCATCGTCGTGCGGCTCCGCTGGCGGTGGATATGGCAATCCGTTGACCGATGTAATGGAATGGCCAGACATTTCAACACGCCCGCTCTCGCCTTCAATTATGCAGCACACCGGCCCGTCTGCCCGTTCATTCACCGCCTCGATTTTTACATGCCCCATACAGCCGGACGAAAACGCCAATGCGACATCGATACCAGTTTCTTGAGGACCATCGCTGAGTGACGCTTGCACGGCTGATGGTGCGCCCAACCACCACAAAAGAAGATCGATGTAATGTAGTCCAATGGTCCGCAGCACACCGCCGCCGGATCGATTGGGATCGGCGTGCCAACCCGTTAACCCGGCCAGGTTGCCAGTAAATGTAACCGTGCGCGGAACCAAAGCTTCACTTTCAATGAGCGCCTTAATCCAGCGGCTGTGATTCTGCGCTCTTTGATTGAGGACAACACCCAACGGTACACGGAGTTCTTTCGCCTGCGCGTCGAGCGCTTCCGCTTCAGCGCGTGTTTTACCAATCGGTTTTTCGCAGAGCACGGGCACGCCGGCATCCAAGGCTATCTGGGCAAGCCCCGCCTGCGTATCGTTCGGCGTTGCGACAACGATAGCATCGGCGTCAACATCGTTCAGCGCCGCCGCCAGATCAGGAAAAAGTGGCGTCGAACCCTTGTCCTTGACGTTCGGATCAATGAGTCCGGCGAGGGTCGCGCCAGGGGTTTTCTGAATAGCCGCCACATGACAGCGACCCGCTTGTCCCACACCCGCCACCAACCATCGAATCACGACGACACGTCCATCCCACCATCGACCGTCAATATAGTGCCAGTTGCCCACGCCGAATCGTGAGACGCTAGAAAGAGTATGGCTGGTACAATGTCGTTGGGAGTACCAACACGCCCGAGCGGCATAGCTTTGTCTAACGCCTCTCGCATTCCTGGATTGGCATCCCACACGGGCGTGGTTGCTGGCGTTTCGACAGGGCCAGGAATAACAGCGTTAACACGAACTCCCTTTGCCGCAAGCTCTTGGGCAAGACAGCGCACCATCGTGACACTCGCTGACTTTGCCGCAGCGAAGTGAGAAAGTTCCGGCGCTGGCCCTTTGTGCAAACTAGACCCGACGTGAACGATAGAGAGTTTTCGTTTTTCGTTGATCGCCCGCCTAGCCGCTTCTTGGCCACATCGCCAAAAGCCACAAAAGTTTAGCGATAGGGTTGCGTCCATCATCGCGTCATCGACATCGAGCGCAGCCATACGTGACGCACCACCAGCGCACGTAATCAAAATGTCGGGTGCGCGATCCAGGCTGGAGAAAAATGCAGCGACGGACTCGCGATTTGTAACATCGAGGTACTCGGAGGAATTGGGTTTCGCCTGAATATCACCGGCAACAACAGAAGCACCCTCGTCTCGCAACTGCTGAACGCAAGCCGCGCCAATCCCTGACGCGCCGCCGGTTACAACGGCTAGTTTTCCCGTAAAGGTACCGCTCACTCCTGCTCCTTGAAATCAGGGTACTTTCCCATGCTCAGAAAAAGGAGTGCGCCAATAACAAATAGCACTGCGGTCGAGTAGAGAATGAATTCGTAACTACCCATCGTGTCGTAGGACCAACCGAACACTGCCGGCGCAGCACCCGACCCTACAGCAAAGAAAATGAACTGGCCGCCGTACAATTTCCCGTAATGCTTCATGCCGAAGTATCTGCTGGTCATGAACGCGATAATATCGAGCTCCGCCCCTGCGGCGAGACCGACTGCCATCGCTGCAATCGTAATGCTGACGGGACTCAGGACATCTTGCGCCAGAAGCAAACATGATACGGCTGGTATGATAAGAAAAATGCAGGCGATCATTGGGGCCCATACACGATCGATCAAATAGCCGACAACCAGGCGACCGACAATCACCATAGTGCCGACAAACCCAGCGTAAGATGCCGCTTCTGTTGCTTGATATCCCTTATCCATAAGCATCGGAACAAGGTTGGAAATTAAGCCGCCAACGCCATAGCAGATGAACAGCAAAGCGATTCCCATGGCCCAAAAACGGTAGCTGAAAATTGCTTCCTTCGGCTCCATACCCTCCATAGCTGGCCGGGAGTGCTCACCCTTGCCGGTAACATCTCGCTCATGAAAAAAGAAATAGGCGATTGGAAAGGCAACGATCAACAAGGTTGCCCCGATTGCTTGATAGGCTTCACGCCAACCGAAAGTTTGAATTAACCAAGCCGCATAAAGTGGTCCAGCCGCCGCGACCAACCCGGTTCCCATCATGGTCAAACCCAGAGCGAGACCACGATTGCCATCGAACCAAGTAATGACGCCGCGAGTCCAGGTTACTGGAAACGTTCCAGCGGCAATGATCGCCATAAAAATCCACAGTGCGTAGTACGTCCAAATTTGGTCTGTCGTCAGAGACAATGCTGCGAATGAGATACTCAGCGCGAACATCGAGAATAGTGCCAACTTTCGCGCCCCAAGTTTGTCGGTCAGCACGCCAATGAATGGCCCTGTTAGCGCAGCACTGATCATGACAAAGGAGAAGGCGAACTGGGTTGCGCCCCTGCTCCAGCCAAATTCCTGAGTGATCGGAACGACGAACACACCGTGGGTGTAAAAAACGATTCCGGTCAGACCGGCTCCGACACCGATGATGGCGCCAAGCAAAGGCTGCCACCCGGCGCGAAATTCTTTAGCGAATTGAGACGAATCAGAAGACATTTAGGCGGCCCCCCAGCCGATACATGCGCGAGACGGAAGCGACAATACTAAGTGTAGCAGCTAGAGGCCTAACGAACAGCCTTGGCCGCAGCCGCGCCCGACAGCCATCCAAAGGCCGTCGCGGTCAGAAGCCCGTTCCCTGCCATATAACCCCAGCACGACGGGCCGGAAATCCCCCGGGCAGCGCCGCCGCCAGCGAACAAGTTCGGCAACAAAGAGCCATCTTCCCGCTTAACCTGGCCATTGTGATCAACAATAAGGCCGCCTTGCGTATGGAAAAGCGCCGCACTCACCTTCACCGCGTAGTACGGCGCAGTCAGAACGGGATGGCCCGTGAAGTCACGCCCGAATGAATCCTGTTTCTCGCCACGGGTCAGGGCAGCAACATCTTCGACGGTACCACGAAGTGTATCCGGCAGCTTTGTGACCGCGACCAACTCGTCGAGGGTGTCGGCGCTGCGAATACAGTTCGCTTTGAGCGCGTCGTGGTAGTCGTCGAACTCTTTCATCACGTTGTGACAACGTTCGTCGTAAATACTCCAGGCAAAGTGTCCTGGCTGGGCAACGATCTCAACTGCTTGCTCGGAGTAGCCCTTAGCTTCGTTGGAAAAGCGTTTGCCTTCCGCGTTGACTTGAAACCCGCCTTCCATGATGTGGGCCCACAAAATCGGTACACCCTGGCCGTAGGCCAAGCCGCCATGCCCCTGATAAGCATGAATATCACCGACGGCGGCGTTAAGGTCTCGCCCCCACCGAATGGCATCTCCTTTATTACCGGGATGACCAAAGAATTCTGCGGCGACAATTTCGGGTATGTATTCTTGGAGCATGTCTTGGCTACCGGCAAAACCACAACACGCCAGTATGAGTGCTTTGCAGCCAAGGTCTTCGACTGTGCCATCTGGCCGCGTAATGCGTACGCCATGCACATGTCCGGCAGCGTCTGCGAAAAGGTCCGTGACCGGCGCCTCAAGCACCACATCTAAACTGTTGCGAGCCATGGAGTCATGCAACGCGCCCATCAGCTCTGATCCGGTGCGGTTGGGTGTTCCGTGCATGCGACGAACGCTGTGGCCGGGATAATCAAAGGAGTCGACCAACGACAGCGGCACGCCGCAGGTGTCGGTCAACCATTCAACAGTCGGCGCCGACACAGCAGCCATATGCGCAGCCATATCAGCATCAGTCTGGTCTTTTGTTTTGTGCATCAAGTCAGCGGTGAAAAGATCAGCGGAGTCTTCGATCCCCTTTTCCTTTTGGAACCGACTGCCTGCACCGGGAATTAAACCGGTCGACATCGCCGTCGTGCCGAGCGCAGATGAGTCCCGCTCCAACACCAGAACCTCTGCCCCGGATTGATGGGCCGATAAAGCCGCGGTCAAACCGCACCCTCCGGCACCAATAACCAAGACATCTACCTCGCCTGCAAGGTCTGCCTTATCCGGACTTAGAACACTCATAGCTGAACCTTTATCTGTAATGCGCTGCTGCCACGGACCTAATCTACAAAGCTGATTTTGTCGTAGCTGATGTGACCGATGGCGATCTCATAGCCCTGGATTTTGCTGCTTACGGCATCGAACCGCGCCGTTTCATACAAGAGTATCGCGGGCGCGAGGCTGAGCTGGTGGGCCATCACCTCTTGCGTCAGCTTGCGGCGTTCCTCCAGATCAAACGCAGCCTCGGCTTGGGCGATCAATGGCGGCACGGAGGGATCACAAAACCACGGCTTAATCCATAGACAAGAATGCCGCACCATAGGGGTCAAGGCGTCTAGCGACGGATTAACGCCATAGTCGATGCCGATTGCCTCACCCGACCAATCTCCTTGATAGACACCTCGGGCATATTGAGTAGCGGGAATCTGACGCAACGACAGAGTCACGCCGACCCGGGCCAAATCAACCGCGACCTGTTGATAGACCTGAGGGGCAAAAGACGCACTGCCCAGTAGAATTTCTGCCGAAAAAGAAAAACCGTCCGGGTACCCAGCCTCGATAAGCATGGCCTTGGCGCGCGCCGGATCATAGGGCCACGGCTCAATATCTGGATTCCACCCGAAAGCAAAGCTGGGAGTCGTTTGAGTCGCCATTTTGGCGTATCCGCCAAGCAAGCCTAACGCGATAGCGTCTCGGTTCACCGCATAATTGAGTGCCCGTCGGACGCGTATGTCTTGCAATGGAGATTTTTTCTCGGTGATAAACGCCAAGACTTGCATGCTGGGATCAAAGCCAATCACCATTTTGTGGCCGGCCGCCTCGACAAGTGAGATTTCATCCGGACCCAGCTGTGCCCCAATGTGAAGTTGACCGGAAAGCACACCCTGAACCCGCGCAACCGGCTCAGCTGCTGCCGTAAATTCGAGTGCATCGACGAGTGGTTGACGCCACGCGGTTGGAGACCGGACGAGCTTCATCCGGGCCGGGGCAGACTCCGTAATCATGAAGGGACCGGACCCGATAGGCGCTGCAGCAAATTCATCGGCGCCCATATCTGCCCAATATCGCGGCGGGACAATCTTTAGTGCAGCGATTTTGTGAGGAAGTAGCGCATCAGGTGCGGACGTCCGAATGCGTACTGTCGTGTCATCAACCGCTTCAACAGCGATAATCCCAGCCAATTCGCGGGTGACCGGATAGGTTTTGCCAAGGTCGGTTTGCATAATCGCGTAGGTCGCAGCAACTGCGGTTGCATCAACGGGTTCACCGTTAGAAAACTGAGCGCCCGGGCGAAGATAAAACAGCCACGACGTTTCATCCTCCGATTCCCACCGTTCCGCGAGCATCGGCACGGGTTGGGCATCATTATCAACTCTGGTCAGACCCTCGAAGAAGGCGGCGTAAGTGTAGAGCGGTGGTAAACCGCTCGTGGTGTTAAAGGGATTGCCACGCGACGTGGAAAAACTCGTAATCCCGACACGGAGGGTCGTCTCGGCGAGTGGCGTAACCGAAGGGTGCAGAGCAAAGGCCAACAAGAGACAAACAGCTGCACTGCGGCGCGTTAAACAATCTGACATGAAATCCCTTCGGTCTGGCTATCGCAGCGAACTATAGCATGGGCACGAGAGATAAAAGGACCTAGTGCTGCAAGGCGCCATCAGGCGATGCTGTCGCCGGCGCAACGAAATCGGGTGGTGGCAGGGTAGATGGGTCCGCATTCGTTTCCTTGCCCTGAGCGCGCAGGACCGCAGCAACATTGGTCTGACAAAACTCTGGGCTGTCGTCACCATCGAACGGTTTTTTGTAATGTGCCGCGACTGAACGCCGCTGAATCGCTCGTTCAAACCAAGCCGCGAGGCCTGGACGACCGTCTCGCCAGTTAAAGTGAACCGGCGCCGGTGGTGGCAGCGTAATTTCAATCTGACGTTCAAAGAACGTCAAGGCTTGCAGGGTTCCAATTTGGCCAATATCGAAGGCTGCAACGCGCCCAACATCCTGCTCCATTGCATCGAGAGCCCGGATCAATTTTGGCCAATGCCACTGCACGATGTGCACACCCGGGTCATCGACAAGACGCTCGTGAATGATTCGCGTCACAATATCAAAAAGAGGTCAGCCCGTGACAATCTCGTTAACGCATCCCATCGATCAGGACCCGACGCAGGAAACACCCGGACCGCATTGGCGCTGATTGAATCAAGATACTCCGCAACAGTCTGGCTGCCGAAGAGGACAGTGCCATCCTCAAGGGCAAGCGTCGGCACTTTCGCAAGAGGGTTAATGGCCGCGATCGAATAACCATGCTCCCGCGGATAAACGGGCACTTCTTCGATCTGGTCCCAAACCCCGACCTCTTCGGCCACAACAACGGATTTATGGATGAAGTTGTGAGTCGGTGAATAAAAAAGTTTCATCGCCATAGCTACGGCCTTAGGTCCACAACCATCGTGCCCATTTAATCAGCCGAGCACCAACTCGTTCTGATCGGTGTGTTCGAACACCTTGCCGTAAATATCAACCATCATTGTCTCGGCATAGGACAGTCGACCATCGCCCACGATCACCCTGTGCCGAAACTCCGTTGTGCGCGCTTTGTCGAGCATGAACGGCGATTGGATAATACCCCATCGCGGATCATCGATTTTCGCCGCGACTTCGATAATCACACGGCCGTCCCTATCCACTTCCCCGGCATAGGTGCCACCGGCAAGAACACAGACGCCGCGAGGGATAGTAAGTGAATGCATGATAGTGCCCGCCTCTGCATCCCACATCCAATAACCGGTCTCATTGTGAAAAACTTTGCCGTCCGATTTCCGCGTCACAATTTGATGATAGTGAAGCGCCGCAAGATTCTGTGACTCTGCGTTCGTGACGCCACCCACGACTGAGAAGGTGATTTGCTCGTGAAACGGATTGGTTTCTTTGCCATCCGGGTCGGGCGCAATATCGATTCCGTCCTCGCCACGCCACACACCGACCATGCCCTGTAGCGGGCCAAAGTCTATTTCTGTCGTTTCACCCATTCTGATACCTCAGTTCTAGCCCGATAAAAACATTCTCAGATGAGCACCCAATCAAGGCTACATCACCCACCTACCGAGCTGATCTTAGTGACTAAGAGAGGTTTTACCTATGATCGTGGTCAATATGTTTGGAGCTAACGTTAAGCCACCCGGCCCGGTCAACATAGCCATCAACCCGGCTACGGAGTTCGGCGAACGGTAGCCCTTTTGAGACCCAATCTGCCCGGTGAGCGCCAAGTTCATTCACCCGCTCTGCCCACTCCGGCCCGAGAATTTGGTCTCTGAGGAAATCCCTTAGAATCCGTGACAGACCGGCGACTTTGCCGTCCGTTGATACTGTCACCTGCAAATTGCCCCGTCGCAAAATTGCGGGCATGTGGAAGTCGCACAAATCCTGCCGGTCATGAACGTTCACGAAGGCACCGACTGCATGAGACCACTCGACAATGGCTAGGGTATCGCTCTCTTCAATGTCACAGACGTAAACCACACCATACTTGGCCCGTTGAAAATCTATTTCCGAGGGTAAGCGGCGCCGCAGGCCGTCTCCCGCAAGCTCCACCACGTTGGGTTCTGGGGCAGTCGCAAAGGTGGTCACATTTTCAGCGCCGCTGGTCTGCAGAATGCCTAGCCGTTGCGCGGCGGCGAAGCCGTTACCAACGACAGCGACCGGTGTCTTCGCGACATTCAGCATGACCGGAAGCATTAGACGTTCCCCGGCAGAGTGGCTGCGACGTCAAGAGCGGCATAGGTCAAGATGCCGCGCGCGCCAGCACGTTTGAACGCCAACAATGATTCGTGAAAAGCTTTTGTTCGATCGAACAGGCCCTTCTCTGCTCCAAGACTGAGCATCGCGTATTCACCACTGACCTGATAGGCGAAAACAGGGACATTAAATTCCCGCACCACATCACGAATCACGTCGAGATAGGGCATTCCCGGTTTGACCATCACCATGTCGGCACCCTCAGCAATATCTAACCCAACTTCGCGCAGCGCTTCGGCAGAGTTCGCGGGGTCCATTTGGTAGGAGGTCTTATCAGCCGTCCCAAGGGCCGTTGATGAGCCAACAGCGTCACGGAACGGGCCATAAAAACAGGACGCATATTTGGCGGCGTAAGACAGTATAAGCGTGTCCGTGAAGTTGTGTTCTTCGAGCGCCGCACGGATGGCGCCAACACGTCCATCCATCATATCTGACGGCGCAACGACATCGCATCCCGCTTCGGCGAGGGTGAGAGCTTGGTGCACGAGTACGGCTACTGTCTCATCGTTCTGGATTACACCGTCCACGAGCAGACCATCGTGTCCATGGGTTGTGTAAGGGTCTAAGGCCACATCGCAGATGACACCGAGATCAGGGACTTCAGCCTTAAGCGCTCGGACAGCGCGACAAATTAGTGAATTTGGATTCCAGGCTTCGGCGCCGTCTTCAGTTTTCAGCGATACGTCTACCGCTGGGAATAGAGCGACGGCCGGTATACCAAGCTCAGCGGCTTGACGGCCCGTCTCAATAGCCAAGTCAATTGTCAGACGATCAACACCCGGTAAACTCTCGACAGGTTGGCGTTGATTCTCGCCTTCAATAATGAATAGCGGCAAAATGAGATCAGCGGGAAGAAGATGAGTTTCACGGACCATTCGGCGCACCCAAGGAGCCTGACGGGTACGACGCAACCGGGTCGCCGGAAACAACGCTGGTGGGTTTGAACCTGCGGAAACCACCTCAAGCCGCTTTCTGCATGGCTTCAATCATGCCTATGCCATCAGGCTTTGGAGCAATGTGCATATGACCCCACCGAAGAGTCCTTTGATTGAGCACACGCGCGTGAATACTCACAGCAGTTGCCCGCGAGAGGCGGTCATCCAATTTATGTTTCGTAAGAAGCGATTCAAATACCTGAAAGGATCGAGGAGAATAAAACGGCACGATGATTTCTTCATCCGAGTGAAAAGCGTCGACCACCGCATGGGGTAGGCTTTCCGCTGCCTCCATTTCATAAACAGCAACTCTGCGGATTCGATTTGGCCGTGCAAGTGCAAGATCACGCGAAACATGATGTGCCGATGCATAGAGCCCCGCACGAAAGGGGGCAGCGTCAATAACAGACAGAAGCGTCTCTGCCGTACCGCCCCCATCGACGACATCCGAGAAGTTAGCATTCCGGGCGGCAGATGCCGTCGCCGATCCGACGGCGAATACTGGAAGGTCCCGAGAGACAGGGTTCCTCGCGATAACGTCTACCGCGATTTGGCTGGTCACAATCAATGCATCAATGTTGTTGAGTGCAGTTTTGGGCCAAGGCGAAGGACGAGACGTCAGAACAGGGCATGCGAGAAGCTGGTGCCCGCAACCGTCGAACGCGCGGTACATCTCGAAGTCATATTCAACCGGTCTGGTATTGATAATCATGCCGATAAAAGTCGTTGCGCAGGCTCACGCAACTCACCACCGAGGCGCAGACCCAATGACTCAGCGTCGTCAACAAGCCCGCTGATCAGCCCAGGCCACTCTTGAGTGCCATCTTCGGAGACCAGCAAAGCCGACAGTTCCAATCGGTTTCCCTTGGCCCGCGCCGTCGCCCCTAAAGCAAGAGCATCAGGCTGCGGCAATGATCTCAATAAAGCGCGCTCAGCTGTTACCTCTGCGGAGGTCGGGGCGTGATCAATCAACTGCAAAGCCCGGCGCGCCATGAAGTTTTCTGAATGACAGACAACGCCAATGGCGCCTTGCGCTGGGTCGGGCGGCAAAATGTTGAGTGGGAAAATTTCTTTGGCGTGAGCCAACAGGTCGAGACGTGCCAATCCGGCATAGGCGAGAATCGTGCCGTCAAATATTCCATTCTCCATCTGCGCAACTCTCTCCTCGACATTTCCCCGCAACAGAGAAAACTGGAGGTCTGGCCGCAGCCGTCGCAACAGGGCCCGCCTGCGGATCGACGACGATCCGAAAACAGCGCCACTAGGCATAGAATCCAAGGACTTAAAGTTGGGCGCCACCAGCACTTCTCGAGGATCCTCTCGCTGAAGGGTCGCCCCGATAACCATGCCCGCTTGCATTGTCGGCGCCATATCTTTCATGGCGTGGACAACGCAATCGATCTCACCACTCGCCACGAGGGCATCCAGATTATCTGTGAACACCCCACGGCCACCTAGCTCTTCTAGGCTGGATGATCGGTTTCGATCGCCAGGCGTATCGAAAACGACGATCTCAATATTGCCCTGGAGGTCGGGCACTTGGCGGTGTAGAGCCTCCTGCACCATTTCGACCTGTACGCGGGCGAGGCGGCTGGGTCTGGTGCCAATACGCAGTTTAGGCCACAGCACGAGATATCTCCCGTGATCGCCACGCCCGAGAGAGGACGTCTGACAACCCATTCGCGAGGTCGTCGATCATTTCATCGGTGTGAAGTGGGGTCGGTGTTAAACGCAGGCGTTCTGTACCGGGTGCAACGGTCGGTGCGAAGATCGGTTGGATATAGAGGCCGTAGTCATCGAGCAGTAACCGGGCGGCTTCCCGGGTCACGAAGGGGTCACCGATGATCGTTGGAACGATGTGCGAGGGTTCATTGCGGAACGGTATACCGCGCGCGCGCAAAGCCTCTTTCAAACGCTGGACTTGCCCTTGGTGCTTCGCCCTCAGTGTAGAATTCTGACGGACGTGGCGAATAGACTCTAAGGCCGCGTTAGCGAGCACCGGAGACAAAGCCGTCGTGAAAATAAAGCCCGGTGCAAAGCTACGGATATAGTCAATTGCTCGACACGACCCCGCGACGTAGCCACCCATGACTCCGAATGCCTTGGCCAATGTACCTTGGATAAAGTCGATATCCTGTGCAACACCCTGAGCAGCGGCGACCCCCGCCCCATCTTCTCCATACAGACCAACCGCATGGACTTCGTCTACATAGGTCAACGCGTTGTATTGCTTTGCCAGTGCGGCGATGGACGCGAGAGGCGCGACGGTGCCATCCATCGAATACACAGACTCACATACAATGATTTTAGGTCTCTCGGGATCCAGCGTCGACAGGAGTTGCTCTAGATGCCCGGCATCATTGTGACGGAAGATATGCTTTTCCGCTTTGCTATGCCGGATTCCGGCAATCATGGACGCGTGGTTCATTTCGTCGGACAAGAGCACGGCGTTCGGCAACCGGGACGCCAACGTGCTGATCGCTGCCTCATTGGCAACATAGCCGGAGGTGAATAGAAGCGCGGCCTCTTTGCCGTGTAGTGACGCGATCTCATCTTCGAGCTGGGCATGAACATTGTGGGTTCCGGCAATGTTGCGTGTCCCACCGGCACCAGCACCGAACCGCGTGGCCGCCTCATGCAGCGCGGATTCCACAACCGGGTGCTGCCCCATTCCCAGATAGTCGTTAGAACACCAAACGGTTACCTGTTGCACTTCGTCCTGCCGGTGAAGTAACGCAGCGGGGAACGCTCCTGGCAACCTCTCCAACCGCGCAAAATTTCGGTAAAAGCCGGCCTCTTTCAGCGCGGTCAATTCTTGATCAAAAGCCGCGTCATAGTTAAACGTCGCCTCCGGTTGAGGAGGACGAACCTGCCGGAACGTCAGCGGCGATGGTTTGGGTTGGCCAGTCACAGCGCACCTCTACGCCGCGGGGGTCAAAGACGGGCGGTGGATACCGCACTCGGTTTTCGCCTGACCCTGCCAACGCCCGGCCCGTTGATCTTCTCCGGCTTCTACCGGCATCGTGCAGGTAAAGCAGCCGATCGAAGGGTATCCCTGCCCCACCAAAGGATGCGGGGGCAAACCATGTGTTTCGAAATACGCGGCAAGGTCAACTTTTGACCAATTCAAAAGCGGACTTAGAACAAGACGACCATCTTGAATTTGAACGCCTGACGCCCGTCCTCGATCAGTGTTCTGAAATTTCTTGCGGCCGGTTATCCATGCATCAACCCCATCAAGAGCACGCTCCAATGGCCACGTCTTGCGAATCGTGCAGCACTTGTCCGGATCGTGCCGCCACAAAGCACCTGACTGGTCATTTGTTTTAATGTCTGTTGTCTCTGGGTGAATAGTACGAACATTAGTTAGGCCAAGGTGCGCTACGACTTCCGCCTGATAATCATGGGTCAGGGCAAACAGTTTACCGGTATCAAGAAAAATCACCGGGATGTCTTTACTGACCTGCACAGCCATATGGAGCAGTACTGCTGATTCCGCGCCAAACGACGACACCAATGCCAGGCGATCACGATATGTGTCGAGCGCATGGGAGATCATGTCGATACCCGACAATCCGTCGAGACGGAAACGAGCGCTATGGCGAGAAACATCCGTCATTCGGCTGCAACTTCCACTGCGGCGGCGCGCAAATCTTGAACCAAATTGACGCCGCCATCTGCCGCCGGCTGATAAGCAACGCTGTACGCTCCGAGAGAGACCTTGAACTGTTCGACGGAAAATTGTGGCGGTACGACGATTGACGAGAATCCGCAGCGAACGAGAAATAACGCTTGGTCGGGCAAGATGTCACCGGATGCTCTCAAGTCGCCGGTAAAGCCATAATCGCGCCGAATAGTCACCGCAGTGGAGAACGGTCGGCCATCCTTAAACTGCGGGAAAACGAGGTCGATTAACCCGAGATGCTTGGCGTGGTCAGCGATCTCTTTTGCGTCGTCATCAACGGTCAATCGGACGCCAACCCGAGACAACGATTGCTCGTCCAACTTTTCAATGTGCCCGCTTAGGTCAACCAGATTGGCGATCGAAGAGTCTAGAGAATTCGAATCGCTCGCAGCATCAAAATCGCGCCAAATTTGATCAAGCACCTCACCTTGGATGTTAACCACGGTCATAGAGCTGCTCCTTAAATGGCGCATGCCCCGTACGTTCCAGGGTCTGTGAAAACAGTTCTCCGGCGCTTCGAACACTCAGATAGGTCGATATGACGGTCTCAACCGCATCGACGATTCCATCTTCATCAAAACCGGGCCCGACGATCTTTCCCACCGCGGACTCACCGTTTCCCTGACCACCGAGGGTCAGCTGATACCGCTCCTCACCCTTCTTATCGACACCGAGAATTCCGATATGACCGGCGTGATGGTGACCACACGCATTGATACAGCCCGAAACCCGAATGTCGAGCGGCCCAATATCGTGTTGGCTTTCGAGGTCAGCAAAACGCTCGCTGATCCGTTGTGAGATTGGGATGGACCGGGCGTTGGCAAGAGAACAGTAGTCCAAGCCAGGGCAAGCAATGATATCCGTCGCCAATCCTACGTTCGGCGTTGCCAGCCCAAGTCGTTCGAGTTCACGCCACAGCACAAAGAGGTCGGCTTGACGCACGTGAGGTAGAACTAAATTCTGAGTATAGGTCACTCGCACCTCACCCAAGCTGAATCGGTCCGCTAAATCCGCGATCGCGTACATTTGCTCAGCGGTGGCATCTCCGGGTACGCCGCCGATCGGCTTTAGTGAGATTGTGACGATTGCATAGCCAGGCGTCTTGTGATTGTGGGTGTTAGACTCCGACCAAAGGCGCATCTGAGGGGACTCACTAAGCGCCTCCTCAAGCCGAGACCCAGCGATTTCGTCAGGTCGCAAATAGGGCAAAGCAAACATATCACGGATGCGATCAACTTCTCCGTCATCGACTGCCAGAAGCGATGGGTCGAGCAGGTCAAATTCAGCATCCACCTGAGATGCAAACGTCTCTGCCCCCATACTTTGAACCAGTATCTTAATGCGCGCCTTGTAGATGTTATCTCGACGCCCATGGCGGTTGTAGACACGCAGCACCGCATCGAGATAACGCAACAAATCTTTGGTCGGCAAAAATGATTTTATGAGCGGCGCAACAATCGGCGTTCGGCCCTGACCGCCGCCGACATAAACTTCGAAGCCGAGTTCTCCCGCGTCATTGCGGATGATCTTAAGACCAATGTCGTGGAACTTAATCGCGGCCCTATCCGCATCAGACCCAGTTACCGCGATCTTGAATTTACGCGGTAAAAAGGAGAACTCGGGATGAAACGTGGACCACTGCCGGACTATTTCCGACCACACCCGCGGGTCATCCAACTCGTCAGCTGCAGCACCCGCGTAGGGGTCCGCCGTCACATTGCGGATGCAGTTCCCGCTGGTCTGGATTGCGTGAAGATCAATCTCAGAAAGGTCATACAGAAGGTCTGGCGCGGTGCTTAGCTCAATCCAGTTGTATTGGATGTTTTGACGCGTCGTGAAATGGCCGTACCCACGGTCATATTTCTCGGCGATATAGGCGAGCTTCCGCATTTGATCCGAAGACAACGCGCCATAAGGTATGGCCACCCGCAACATGTAAGCGTGCAACTGCAGGTACAGACCATTCATCAACCGCAGCGGCTTGAATTGGTCTTCTGTTAGCTCCCCGTCTAGCCTACGCCGAACCTGATCGCGGAACTCGGCAACGCGTTGATTGAGAAGTGACTTATCGAGAGAATCGAATACGTACATAGATCAACCCTCTGGCCCGCCGATGGGGCGCGATTGATGATCACCGACCGTTGGACCATGGCTACGAATACGCTCCCGAAGGCGCACAGGAAGTATAGGGGTGTTCGAGCCGACTTCGACTTCACAGCATCCGACGACGATGTTTTGCCCCTCAGCACGCCGACCAATACGCAAAACTTCATCAAGCTCCTGATCAGAAACAACCTTGGCATCTTCGACCTGATTGGACCATTGCTCGTCATCTGTGAAGTAGACGACAGATCCGTCATCGAGACGGTTCGCGGAAAGTACAAAAGACATGGCTTTACCCCATTGGGTGGTGAACCCAAGCGAATGGCTCGTTGGGTTCAGGTTTGGAGTGAACAGGAGGACGGGGTTCGACTGCCGGCACGCCCAGAGCCGCAACGTTGCCAATCACCAACAAGGCTGGTGTGACAACATCGTGGCTGATTAAGTCTGCCGCTAGGGCGTCAAGCGTTGTCTCGATAAATCGTTGACCCGGTAGCGTCGCTCGCTCAATGACCGCAACGGGCATCGAGCCTGGAACGCCATCACCTCGAAGTTGATCGACTATCGTTCCCGCGTTGGAAACGCCCATGTAGATAACCAAAGTCCGCTTCGACGAAATGAGTCCATCAAGCTCAGGAATTGAGCCATCCAGTGTGTGCCCCGTGACAAAAGTTACAGACGTTGCAACATCGCGATGGGTCAACGGAATGCCATGCTCAGCCGCCGCTGCAACCGCAGCCGTTATCCCTGGAATAACTTTGACCGGGATGCCATCGGCGCGTAAATCCGCAAGCTCTTCGCCACCGCGGCCAAATACGAAGGGGTCCCCCCCCTTGAGACGGACGACTTGGTTGCCCGCCCGTGCGTCGTCTCGCATCTTGTCTTGTATGGCTTGCTGCGGCATCGCGCTGAAGCCTTTGCGCTTGCCAACGAACACGCGACGGGCATTCGGCTTTACGTGGCTGAGAACACTCTCATCGACCAAACTGTCGTAGTAGATAGCATCCGCACCTTCCAACGCCCGTACCGCACGAACAGTCATCAGGTCAGCAGCACCGGGGCCTGCCCCTACTAAAGTAACTGACCCTACTGTCTGATCGACCTCACTTGTTTTGGTGAGGTCCGATCTGGATTTCCGTATGGCATTCATGGCGCGCATCCATCGCTGATTCGATATGCGCGTGGTTTAGGGTCTTCGGCGGCGGAAAGGGATGAAAATTCTCCATATCCACCACATAACCCAGATATATGGATGAAACCGCTATCATAAAATAGAAATGAAGAATTATCTTCTATTGGATGGGCGTGAAGTTATGGTCAGGAATTGTGCCGGAGGCCGTCCCTTAAGAACCCGCCTCTACCAGCGTTTTCCTGCAAATCGAAAAACTAACCGCCTAACCCCTGGCAAGCATGATCTTGACGATGCTGTTGTCCTTGCCGCAGCTGACAAAAATCGCTCCTGCACTATCGACCGTAATCCCGATCGGCGTGTTCGTAGGCAGGTGATGATGATCCAACGAGATCGGCAGTCCTTGGGCCAAGACAGTGCGTTCATCGCTTAATAGATCAATTGCAGTAACCGAGCCCCTGGCCGGTTCAACGACGACAATACGCCCATCAGGCAGCATCGCGAGGCCAAGTGGGTTAACTAAACCCGATATCAGTTCTGTGCGACGACCCGTCGTCAAATCAACGCGGCTTATTGTACCAGACCCGATCTCAGTCACCAGAACTGAGGCATCATCCTCCAACAACAGGGCAACCGGTTCATTCAACCCTGTTGCTACATCTTCAATTTGATCGTCAACAAGGCGAAGGAGCTTGCCAGTTGTCGCATCAGCAATAATGGCGTCGCCGTCGCTCGTTAACACAACACCCCGGGGGGCATCGACATCCCTGGAAAGGAAAACAACCTCATTGGTGCTGCGGTCAATCTTCCGAACGGCATTGTAATTTGTGTACGTCGTGACAATGAAATCTTCATTGGCAGCGAGAGACGAGGATGCACCTGGGCTCCACATTCTAGGTTCGCGCGTAATTTCAGCCGTTTGAGGGTCAAGGAAGCGGTAGCCAAAAGGGTCGGCAATCAAAATCGACTCTTCACCGTTCAACGTGGTCACCGCCATACCCAGCGGCACGGTGAATGACCCGGCGGTTACGATCCACGATTTCATGGTTTCAGGATCGAAGGCGGTAATTCCACTTACCGCTAAATCAGCCATATAAATGACGCCGCTCTTATCGATAATTAGATTGTCGAGAGGCGGAGGAAAATTGGCGAAAATTCGGGACTCCCCGGTTTTCATATCCGTCAGCCACAAGTCACCCGTCATATAGTCGACGTTCCAGACGTCTCCATTAGCATCTGTTTTTGTTGCCGCCGTTGTCCCGACACCTTCAGCAATGACTTCGTAATCGCCGGTATCAACATCAATGGCGAACAACTCATTGGTGCCAAAATGAGGGGAATAAAGCCGTCCATCCGGACCGAATCCGAAGCCGTTGAGGCGCCCCTTGTTCTTGGCAACCAGCCTCGGCGGCGCATCGCCAATGACATCCAATTCCCACAAAGCGTTTTCGCCGGCGCCCGATTGAGAGGTAAACAGCCGCCCTTCTTTATTAAAGGCTATAGGATTCACGCGAGGCACGTCCGGCATAAGCACTTCAGGCATGCCGCCAGGACGTTGAATGCGAATCTCGCCTGTCGTCTGCGCAGTCCAGGCAAGAATGCCCTCTGCTGGCGTTCCTTTGGGACCAACCGCAACATCATCGGATTCACCATAAGGCGACGGAACTGCCACGGTCACGAAGCCAGTGTTGGGGTCGATGCGATAAACCTCCTGAGCATGAATGCTCGTGCCGTAAATCATTCCATCGGGGCCGATGTCGATTCCCTCAATCGCCTGAATCACAGAACCAGGGACCACGATTTCGACTGTCGCGGGCTGAGCCGCTGTTTGAGTCGCCGCGACAAAGGGTGCAGCGAGGACAGTCGAAACAGCAAGTAATGTCATGAATCGCATAGCTCAAAGTCTCCAAGATTCAGTTGGTTTGTAGACCTTATTGTGGACCATGGTGGCCGGACCGCAAAGCTCAACTCGGGGAAACCAACTGGATTTTGACCCATTAGAAACGCTAGGCGTCATCGCTATTCGCCAGCCGAACCACCGGGGAACGTGCCTTCTCATACTCGTCACCATATGTGAACGTTCGAGTTGGATATCGAATTCATACCGACAAATAAGAAAGAGGCGCCAAAAAATGATGTTTCCCAGCATCTGCGTAGATGACCATGGTCATAGCTGTTTCAGCGAAGTCGACCTTCCGCAATCCGGCAATGAGCGGCGAATTGGCGCAGCCAGCCAAGGTGTTAAGCACTGGCAGGCCGCCAAGTATTTGCCTGGACATTACGTCGACTTCAAAACCGTTGACGACATCCAGTTCGTCTCGGTGATGTCAGGGCGCATGGAACTGACCGTTAGCAACGGCGAAAAATATTATTTATCGCGCGGCGACATGATTCTTTTTCAAGACACGTCAGGCCAAGGCCATTGCACGCGCGTGCTCGGCCATGAACCGTGCCAAGCGTTGATCATCGCAATGGATGATCTTGGAGATTTCGTCCTATGAGAACCCCAACAATTGCGTCGCTCGCTACTCTCGTTGCATTGACCGCATCGTCTACTTGGGCTCAAGACGCGAGCCTCATCCACATACCATTAGAGGAGGCCCCTATTTTTGCGGAAGCGGAGTGGGATCTTCCGGCTCCGAACACGGACGGCCCAGTGTATGCGCGGTCGTTTATCGCTGAAGGCGATGCCGCGTCCACAGCGCCTGACGGGGCAAGCCACTACTCAGCTCAGGAATATAATTTTCCGATGGGCACGCTAAGGGTGTTGAAGTGGGAGTCTGGGCCAGTCATCCACCAAATCACCTTTGAAACACAACTCTACATGCTTAAGGGTTCCGCTACGGTTGGGCTCGCAGGCGAGACCGTGGCAGTCAGTGCGGGGGACGCTGTATTCTTGCCATCAGGCATACTTCGGAATCCGGACCCTGATGGCGAAACCGTTGTTTTGACCTATATCGTTTCTAACAACGCCGACGCCCCCAAAGCCAAAGTCGTGCGAGGCGAAGGGTTAAACGTCATGGCCATCGCTCAATGGATGGATGGCGACGATCCGACAACCGCGACCGATCACGATGCAATTCTCAGTGCACCCGATGGCGCCGCAAAATTCACAGTCAAGCGCTTCAGTGGTGATGGAAACTCATTCCGCCACGCCGTACTTGAAGCCGGAGGCCGGACCACGCCGGCGACCAATGGGCGCGACATCCTCATATACGTCAACAAAGGCAAGATGAAGCGCACCGAGGATGGTGTCGAGTACTTGGTTCAGGCGGGCGACGCGATCCGGGAAGAAGATGCCAAGAGCGGGTATTGGGAAATTCTCGAGGACTCAGAATTCATAGCAACCGACATGCCGTTTGATCCGTCCAAGCCGCGCTTCAACTTGCAGCGGTCACCGAATGCAGTGGCTGGCGCCGGATACCGACAGGAATAGGAGGAGCACCATCATGAAACTTTGTGCCATGGAGATGGATGAGAACGACCGATCCATCACGATCGAGACCGAGGTCCCGATGACCCAAGTGAGTGACACTGAATGGATTTCCGAGAAACAGGACGCCAAATACTGGGGAATCGCAATCAGCCAGCCAGGCGAACCTTTCCCAGGCGGACCGACGGAAATGCATTTGACGAACGGCGCGCGCATCGTCTGGTGCATGCAGGGTCACGCCCAGATCGCCCAACAAGATGGTGAGGCCTGCCGTCTCGCGACTGGAGATGGCATCTACGTAGACGGCCGTGCGCTCCACCACTCGGCCTTTGCACCAAGCCGGGTACCCGTCATCACCCTCAATGTAACGTTTGAAGGCACCGTAGATTACGAGTTTAAATGATGGTGCAAATCCACTGAGGGCGGCTAGAAATCCTCAAGCAGCCGTCCAAACCCGGGGACTTTATCGTCGATTCCATTTGCGCGTAGAGCATGCCAGTATGTGGCGGCGTTGATCGCGATCACAGGCTTTCTCAACCAGGTTTCAGCAAACCCGGCCAATCGCATCATACTCATATTGGCGCCAACCTGAACGATGGCGTCAACGTCAGGACCGTCGAGTTCCCGCAATACATCGACCAGCCGGTCCTCCGACACCTCAGAAATGGCGATAGCGGTGGGACACTGCAAATTTATATTGCGCACAGTTTCAAAGCCGTGATCCGCGAAGAATTGTTTCACCTCCGCATTCGCTGACGGATAGTACGGTGATACAAATGAAATGCGTTTGATACCGCCGTAGGCCTTCAACGCCGCAACACAGGAATGAGACCCGATAGAAGCCTTGATTTTAGCCTCGGACTCAATGCGTGCCAAAAATTCATCAGCGCCTCTGGCACCGTCGTAAAAGGTGACAGCAGACATGCCCATGACAAGATAGTCTGGCGCACAGGTCATCACGCTTCTTACAGCGTCGATTGTGTTATCTGCGATTCCACGTGTTAAAGCCATGAATTGCTCATCACTCGCGATAGTGCCGTTCTTAACCAATATGCGGCTGTAGTGATTTGTGACGCCTGGTACGCGGAGGTCGTCAAAATCAGGCTGAACTATGGTGTTGGTCGACGGGCCCATAACGCCAAATTTACGTCGCCATGCTAGAGCATCTGTCATTGCTGTTGATCTTCCTTGTGGGTCAGGTTTGGCCTTGATCTCTTATGATACGAAAGCGACGACTTATTGTGACAAGATACACAGCGTGGTCCGCAATACGACCATTCAAGCTTCTGCCTCCAACATGCGAATCCATAACTCGTTCATTGCCAATGCTCACGCATCGGACAAAGCCGGGGAAACGCTGTCAGAGAGCCGGTTTCGCAGTAATGATCGCGAGTAACAATAGACTGGGAACATAGGGGAGCCCGCCATAATGTTATCTGCACCACAAGAGTTTCAAAGAGGCTGGCGTACGTTATTGGCATGCGCGGTCGGAAATGGTTTCGGCCTCAGTGGGTTTGCTTTTTACACATTCGGCGTTTTTGTCATTCCTCTTGTGGATGCGTTTGGCTGGACCCGTGGTGAAGTTTCGACTGCGGCAAGTTTTCTCCTTCTCGGCACCGTATTCACAGCACCCATTGTAGGCACAATCGTTGATCGATTCGGAGCCAAGAGAGTGGGTTTGATTTCGATGGGTCTGCTCGCAATCGGTTACGCTTCATTGACGCAATTGGGCGGTGGGATCGCGTTCTTCTATGCCATGTGGTTGACGATGTCTCTCGTTGGCGGCGGGACAACACCGGTAGTTTGGACACGAGCGGTCAACCTTTGGTTCGATAAAGGCCGTGGTTTGGCCCTCGGCCTAGCCTTGGCCGGATCGGGGTTGGCCGGAATCGTTGGGCCGGGTGTCGCGACAGCATTGATCGAAAAGTACGGCTGGCAAGCCGGATACTTAGGAATCAGTGCATTAATTCTGCTTGTCGCTTTGCCCCTCATTGGGTTGCTGTTCAACGACAATGCCCCGTCTCAAAACCAAAATGAAAATGTTGATGAACCGCAAACACATGCCGGTCTTACTTTCCAAGAAAGTTACAAAACAGTTGTGTTTTGGAAGATCGCGATTGGGTTCTTCTTTATTTCAGCGATCATAGCTGGATTGCTCATCAATCTGGTCCCGCTCTTGATTGATCGGGACATGACCGCGATGGATGCGGCACGGATTGCAGGTGTACTCGGATTTGCAGTGTTATTTGGTCGCATCGGAGTTGGATACTTGATCGACCGCTTCAGAGCCCCCCTCGTCGCAGCCGTCATGTTCTCGGCCACTGCAATAGGGTGTTTATTGCTGACACTGGACTCCGCTCCGACGTGGGTCTTCCTGGTCGCCGTTATTACCCTCGGCTTGTCGGCTGCGGCTGAAATTGATTTGGTCGCATTTCTAGTTAGCCGCTTTTTTGGCTTGAAGGCGTACGGCAAGATTTACGGAAGCCAGCTTTCGGTTTTTTATCTTGGTGCTGCGGTTGGTCCCCTCGCGGTCGGGATGTCGTTCGATATGTCCGGTAGCTATTCGCAAGTCTTGTATGCGGCTGTCGTAATCTTGCTATTTGGCGCCGCCGTTATCGGCGGCTTAGGTAAGCCAAGGGAATTTACCGACTAGGAAAACAAGCACTCATCGTTTGAGAAGGTACTAAATGAATCGTCGAGTCACTTTAATAACAGCACTGTCCGCCATGCTTTTTGCGTGCCTCCCAGCCCACGCTCAAATGACAACGCGAGACTTTCACACTGATCTGTCTGCCTGGAATCAAACGCGACTGACAGAAAGCGGGGCGATTGGGTCAGCTGACCTAGCGCTTGACCTAACCACTTTGACATTAACCTGGGAAGTTCATTTCAATGGTTTAGAGTCCCGTCCAATTGCCGCCAGCCTGCATGGACCGTCCCAACCCGGGGCCAACGGGCTGGCGTTTATCGATTTAGCGCCCAACGGAATCATCAGCCCTCTAAAAGGATCCGCCGTCGTCACAGAAGCCGAAGTCCAATACCTCCTTGCCGGGTGGACCTATGTGAATATCACCACCGACCGCTGGCCTTATGGCGAAATTCGCGGCCAAGTGGACGTCGGGCCACGCAACTAATATATAGTCCTTGAATCGCCCTTTGAGAGGGTACCGCAATTAAAACCAAAGGATTACGTGTGACCAACGCTGTGCACTCATTTTACGTATCGTTAGCCGTCTCCGCGCTCATACTGACAGCCTCCGCATCAGCGCAAGACCCAGTATCCACCAGCGCAATGGCTGACAGTGACAGTCCGGTTCAACGCGGGTTGTACCTCGCGACCGCTGGGAATTGCATGGCCTGCCACACGCGGGAGGGCGGTGAGCCGTTCTCCGGAGGGGTTTCGTTCCACACTGACTTTGGGGTGATTTATTCGACCAATATTACGGCCGACGAAACGACTGGCATCGGTGCATGGACCGAAGATCAGTTCGTCCGCGCAATGCACGAAGGCAAGTCGGCCGACGGGTCAAATCTCTATCCAGCGTTCCCTTACCCATCATTCACCAAGGTTTCAGAGCAGGATTTGAAAGATCTATTTACGTTCCTGAAAACGGTGGCACCGTCATCCTATTCGCCTCCGGACAATGATATGGGATTCCCATTCAACCAGCGCAGTCTCATGGGTGTTTGGAACGCCCTCTATCTTGAGAACGAGCGCTTCGAGACCGACGACTCTCAATCGGAGCAATGGAACCGCGGCGCCTATTTAGTCCAGGGGCTGGGCCATTGTGGAACTTGCCACACACCGCGCAACGCCCTTGGCGGTCTACAAACAGATCAAGCACTCAGCGGTGGTACGTACAATGACAAAGTAGACGGTGAAGAAATTCGCCCCTGGTCGGCGGTCAACCTGACGTCAGCGCCAGATGGCCTCGCCGCATGGTCGGAAGATGATGTCGCGTCATATTTGAAGACCGGTCATGGCGGTATGGGCGGGACATTCGGCCCAATGAACGAGGTCATCACTCTAAGCACGTCACAACTTAGTGACAGCGATGTCCGGGCGATGGCTGTTTATCTGAAGGGTATGCAACCTGTAGAACGTTCGCCGCAGCACAAGATGAGTGATGCGGATTTTAGGGCTGGTGAACTGGTGTACACGATCCACTGCGGAACGTGCCACCTGCCAACTGGGCTTGGCGACCCAAGCATTGGCCCGGCGGTGGTGGGAAGTGCTGTTGTCCAGGCTGAAGACCCGGCATCCCTGATCAACGTTATTATTTATGGGGCAGAAGTACCGGCACCCTCACCGGCTGGCGCATGGAAAACCATGGAAGCGTTCGGCGATAAGTTGGATGACGATGAAATCGCTCTCTTGAGCACTTATCTACGATCTAACTGGGGCAACCGTGGCGGCCCCGTAACCGAAGCCGACGTCGATAAACAGCGCTGATGTTGATCTAGCCCTGCCCCGTATCTTTGGTGCTCCAAGAATCACAGTAGCCGTTTTTGCTCGCCAAGCCTTCGAAAATGCTGCAATCACCGCAGTTCGGAACTACACCATCGGGCCCCGCAGGTTCCGGTGTGAAAAATGCGCAGTTGAGGCAATTATTTTCAGGTTCCTCTGACACTTCCGTGTAGTTGTTGGCCTGACGGATGCTGTTCTCTCCGAAGCTCAAGCTATTGGGATCGGCGCACAACGCAATCTCTTCACCGTCACCACAGGCTGCCAGCATTCCTGCCGCAGTAGCAACGAACGGCACCTGAATTCCCATCTTGACGAATGAACGTCGACTCAACGTCATGTTTTTACTCATGATAAACCTCTGCACAATTTTCTTGGCGACAATTGGATAAAATCTGATATCACTGAGACGCTAGGTAAAGAATTGTATAGGCGTATAGCAGACTGCTTTTACTTAAGGCCGCCTTAGGGTGCCCTGCAAAGCATCCCCAGAGTGCATCACCACGTTGAATGCTCGGTTGCCACCGTGGCGATATCCCAAGAACGAGCCTTGAGTTTTATCTCGTGTGTTGGTGAAAAGATGCCGCCCCTTATAGGCCCACTGCAAGCGACCATCAGACAGAGGCAATATTGCCCAGTTGCCGCCGGGAGAGACTTCATCGTCGTCGGCATACCTAGGAACCCACTCTTCATCCAAACACTCTGCTCCACATGCCTTTGCAGGTGCGGCTAGCCTTGAAAATAGCTTGCTAGGGTCCCAGGTATAAATGGTGTTGAAATTTTCGTCGGAGAGCATTTCGCCAGCATCGGTATCGTGGACCCTCACCCAGTCTGGATAGGGTGGCCTTGGCTCAAGAACCATGGCTTCCATGATGTTTCCGTTTTTATCAAACGCAACATCGCCCCCCTCAACGTCCTCGAACAAGACATCGCCGGAATATCTGAACAAAGACTGACCTTTGTACGCCCACTGCTTCAGACCGTCTTCGCGCGTTATGACATCCCAATCACCAATGGAGCGAGCCATGTGGGGAGCCATAACGGGCTTCCATGAGTCCAAGCAGGACTTTTCTACGCACAATGACGCGACATCGACCTCCACCTGAGGCGTATACAACGTCTTCTGGTGTTGATCTGCAGCAACGTGCCCTATCAAAGTCTTCTTGGCGCTGATCCCTGGTGGTGTTGGCTTGCCGATGAAGGAGATATCCCACAGCAGGCCAATGCCCTCGCCGTAGGTGTCTCCGGGGCCCTGGTCGACACTATATCGGTATAGCGGTTTGTCGTTGTACGCCCACTGTCTGGTACCTTCTTCGCGATTGATCACCGACCAACCGTCGCCGGTCATTGCATCTTCCGCCGCAAGATAGGGCGGCCATGAAACCACACAATCCTCAACACAACTCGACTTGCCGGGCTTAATATCACGCTTCGACGTGTACAAAGTCATCGTATCGGACGTTGTGATTGCCCAGCCGTGGCCTTTCTCGACCAGGACAAAACCGGCAGGAACCTTAGGCGCAGGAACTTCTGCCAAACTGAGAGCAGGAATCAGCGCAAGACCACCGATCAAAGTGATAGCTCGAAACGTCATTCGCCTAGTCATTGTCGCTGCTCAATCTAAACTAATATTTCTGAGACTGGCTTCGACGTCTGAAGAGACTTCGTACCCCATGTCTGCACAGGCACGCCCATAATCTGCATGGTCGTTAGGCCAATTCGCGTAATTGGATCACCACCACCAACCACATACATGCCCTGCTTCATACGGCCGCCCGCGCCACCGATCAGGTAAACCGGCACGCCGTCGATGGTGTGTAGTCGGGCATAGTTTGTCTCTGTCGAGGCGAAGATCAAGCAGTTGTCGAGCAATGTTCCTTCGCCCTCTGGGATGCTATCGATGATGTCAATGAAGGTTGCCATGCCCTCCATGGATTTTTCATTGAACCAGTAGGTCAATGGCTGATAGCCCTTTTCGGCATCGACAACTTCTTCGTGAGTCAGCAAGTGATGGGTGTAAGTTTCGCCGACCCGGCGCACGTTCGCGAAGTTGTCGGTGAATACCATGTTGAACACGTTGGTCTGGTTGCAAGCAACGGCCATGGCCAGAATCTTAGTCATGACCTTGTGGGTTTCGACGACCGAATCCATCTCCCGGACTTTAGCCACAGCTTGGGACCCTAGCTCGCCCGGCCGCGTCGGCACCACACAGGCTTCGTTAGGCTCTGGTTTCGTCAATTGCAGGGCCAATTGATTCTCGATCTCGCGGATCGATGTGTAGTACTGGTCCATTCGTTGCTTATCGGCCGCGCCCAAGGTCTTCATGTAATCCTTGGTCTCTTCGGTGAATGCCGATAGCACGCTCTTGCGCAGCTGAACTTCTGGGTCCGGCTTGAAATCAGCCTTGTTGGGATCGGCAAACTCTGGTCCGTAGATGCGGTCATACAACGCAACGGGATCAACCTCAGCAGCGGCGCGGTTATATGTGTTGCGCGCGCTATAGTTTTCACGAGATATGCCAACACTACTGACATCGAGAGTCCGGAAACGTGTGCCTTTGCCGATCTCGTCGGCAATAAGCAAATCTAAAGTCGGCGCCGGAATATCTCCGCCTGCTTCAGGCGCACTACCGGTGCGATTTGCCACCCACCCGGTGAAGTGGGTGTAGTTGGATCGTCCATCGAGAGGCATGTTGAAGTTACCGAAGTAATTCAATTTGTCCTTATGCGGGATCAGCGCCTTGGTCTCATCGAGGAATTCGATGCCTGGGCCAGTCGCGGTTTTAGGTTTAACCGCCCGATCAGGCGTGTGTCCCATGCCCCAATACCAAGTGCCGAACCGCGTTGGGATTGGCGCCCCACTAGCTAGAGCCGTACCGTTGGCGTTCAGTAAACAATCGAGAAACGGCAATGTCAGAGAAACAACGCCACCACCCATCATAGAGCGTAGCATTTGCCGGCGAGATTTGTTGCTGGGAAGGAGGACACTCATGATCCGCGCTCCTGTTTGGTCTTACTATTAAGGGAAGCAGCCCTCACATCTTCAGTCTTGTTCTTGGGCTGAGTAACTGCATAAAAGGCATCGCTGGTGGCAATGTCGCGTAACAGAACTTTCAAACTATATCCCGATTCAGCGAATTCGGATTCTAGATAACGAACGAATTCCCGCTCGTCGCGCTCCGGCGCACGACCGGCGGCATAGGAATACAACTGGTTCGTCAAACAGGCTGGCACAGATGGGCTATCGTGCATGGCTTGGGCCAACGATTTGGCGTCTCCAAATTCATTGCCATCGAGATTACCCGAAACGTCGATCATCGCGCCCTGTTCTGCGACACGGAATTGGCCAATACCGTCAAATTGTTCGAACCCGAGTCCGATGGGATCTGTCAGTTTGTGACAGCCAGCACATGACGGAACCGTTGAATGGGCGGTAAGGCGTTCACGGGCTGTCCTGCTCGGTGCGTCTGGATCGTTGAACAATGAAAAATCTACGTCGCCCGGTGGGTCGGGCACCTTCTGACAAAGCAACAGTTCACGCACGGCCTTGCCACGAAGGGTCGCTGAGCTACGCCCCGGATGGGAGAATAGCGAGAGAAAGCCCATCTGCGTTAAAATGCCTGCGCGAACGTCATCTTCCGGGAATTCGTACGCTTCCCAACCACCGTCCGGCCTTGTAACCGGCACTCGATATATGCGTCCAAGCTGAGCATCTATAAATGTGCTTCGCGTCGTGAAGATTTCGGGATAAGGCGCATCTTGGTTGACCGTATGGTCAACGATGGTACGCAGCAGCTGTTCTTTCGCGCTGTTCGCGGCATTTATGGTGTAGGCCGGATAAATGATGGTGTCTTTCTCAAGAGTCTCGAATTTTTCGAGATCGAGGAAGTCCTCAAAGAACGCGCGGACCCCTCTCGCCAACAAGTGCGATTGAATCATGCGTTCTACCTGCCGCTCCACGCCCTTATCCGTGTGCAGGTCTCCTGCCGCCGCAGCCTTGAGCAGCATGTCGTCTGGTGCAGAGTTCCAAAGTAGAAAGCTTAATCGAGCGGCCTTAGCGTATCCTGTTAGCCGCAATCCACTCGAAGAAGAAGAGTCTGCTTCCGTCTCGTCGATGATGAAGAGGAAACTCGGTGTGACCAAAAGCCCTGTTAGACCGAATTCAATTCCAGCGTAAAAATCATCAAACTGGTCAGCGACCTCATTGGCGGCAGAAACTGCCGTTTCCATCTCTGATTCAGATAGCGGCCGGCGATAAAGATATCGACCGACCTCCGCGAAGAATTGCCGGCTGCAAGCGTCATCCGCGCGAGCCATATCTACAGGCGCGCAGGGCACGAGTACGGCACGATTGTCCTCATCCACAACCTGACCAGCCACGGATCGTGCAACGTTATAAAATTTCTCGAAGCCAGACGGAGTGATCAGGGCATTGCTAGCGCCGACAGCAAAAAGACCATCCGTCCGAATCAATGGCTCAAACCGACTGGCTATTTCTATGTGTTCGCCGAACACATCGTGCACGACATTGCGATATTGCTCGACAGTTAAGCGCCGCATATCCGGAGGCGCGCCACCTGTTTGCGGCTCGCTTTCACCACAGGCCGTCAATGCGATTGTGACGAACGCAACGCACGTGGCCTGTCCAAGATAACGTTTCACTTTAGATATCAACATTTATCACCTGAATTATCCGCGATACCTGTTATTTGACAGGCTCAGCGTTCGGCAGTTTCCATTTCACTCGTTTGGTCGGGGTGCACGATAAAAGCTGCGAAGGCATTAACTTCAAAAGCCGACGATATGTGGGTGCACTCACCCGTTTCTGGGTCCGGGTAACCGTCAGCCATCCGCTTGGCCGCTTCGAAGAATGCGGGGCAACTAAAATTCCCAGTCGTAATGACCGGACCCAGGCCGCCGGTGTGATACAGATACTGCTCTAGGTCATAGTATCCTGCCACCGACCCCTGCGCGTTAGTGCCATCTTCAGTTATCTCTAGCCGGATTTGCATATCCCGGATGACCGGATGCAAATAGTTGTAGTTGCCGTAGTAAGGCAAACGTACGTCACCTGAGCCAGCCTGCAGGACGCCGTCAACAATAGAGCCTTTAATGCTGTCGCCATAGCGCGGTCCATCATCCTTATAGTCGATGCGATAACTGGAGAACGGAAGAACCTGTCCTGAACTATCTAGAGGGAATTGATCAACGGAGCGATAAAAAGTCACGGTAACGTCTTCATCATTACGGGCGTCGTCGACATCCGTAATTTCAATGAGGATCATCGCTAGGCCGCTAGTGCGACGCATTTCATTCGCGTTGATTTCAATGACGCCCTGGTCGCGGAAGCCGTAGATACAGCCAATTAGTCGATAGAGCTGATTGTCGATACCGGGGACACCAGCCGGGCTAGTAAAGTTTTCATGCTTGCACGACTTGAGCGTTGCACTGCCGTCAACATTGCCGTCAAGGTTAACGCCGAACGATGTCGCACCTTCAACCGTCAACAATGGTGGGTCGTCATCGATAACTTCTGGATTGATGCAGACGTCCTCGCCGTTGGGGCCGCGGTTCTTGGCAACAAACCAGCGATCCAGAGTCGTGATCAAACCGTCTAATGTCTTTTCGCTTCGCTCTTCCTTGGTTAAACCACGCCACCAAATTTCATCATTACTTATATTCAGTCCGGCCGGGCACTCGTCAATGAACTTGGATTCATAGACCGCTGGCATCCAATCTTTGACGACGAAACCAAGGGTCCGATTGGGTGGCGCATCCTCAGCTGCGACGCCAGTCACCACGGTGGTCAGAATGGCGGCGGCGGCCAATGCTGGGAGAAACTGTTTTATCATCTGGTTCTGCCGTGTTTCCATTATATCTACCCCGCCCAAATGGCGGCCAAGCCCTTTTAATTTCAGGCTTTTCTTAAGATTATTCGTACTCTTTTCTTTGCCTGACAGCCACTTTGTTATCCTCCGGTGAGCGCCGTGCGAACACCGGCGACCCAATGATAACGGCCACTTTTGATGCGCTTTTACTCTGGTCGCACCCTCATGATTTGGCCCCTAAGCTCACCTGCCGGGTACCGTGTGGAGTGGATATTCACGTACAAGCGCCCGGTAAGCAGATATTCAAGCTCGCCGTCGTTCAAAATGACGGAGCCAAGCACCGGGCTTGCCATACCATCTGGGGCCAAATCGAAGAGGACTCCAGCATTTCCACCGGGCGTTTGCGGGCCATGAATGTGCGCCGCGACTGCCCCTGAAGTTAGTTTGCTGTAAGTGATTGTCCAATCAAGCCGCTGGGACGGGCGGTCCAGAATAAACTCTGCGTGGCCAATACCCGGGCTTTCTGTCGGCGCACTCTGCTCGTCAGCGGACAGGACTGTGCGGAACTTGATCGGCGGCCCTTCGGTACCGGCATAATCAGGTGCCGCATCAGAAAGATTTGGCAGCAGTGCGCCAAACAGGACGATCGAGGCGATAAGGCACTTAAAAACCATAGAAAAAGCTCTCCGGACGATATCGCGGGTTATGCACTGTCACGGACATAGACGACAGGCCTTCTCGATGTCCAGCAAGGCTCTTCGGGTTGACCGAATATTGGCGGTAATCTGGGATAGTTTGGGCTGTCACGTTCGCTTATTGACCATAAAGACTGATGTCTCGGACTGCAGGTCTAGTTAAGTGCGACTGGTGGCCATGGTCGCGAAACGGGTTTTGAATTCGGAGGCCAGTTGAGCATGATGCGCCTCTATTCAGCAGGCTCTTTTATATGGACGGGCCGTGCGTGCTACCAGCCAGCACCAATTTGGGAAGCCATGAGAAAAGATATGAAATTAAAAAACTTATCAGCAATCGGTGCGCTAGCGCTTAGCACTGCCGCAGCCACACCCACGGCTGCAGATGTGGACACAGAGCGTACCATTGGCCTGGTTGTGGTGTCGTTTTACACATCAGTATACGAGACCAAATACATGGAGGAGTGCCCTCGTGGGCTGGCCATCGGCAATGATGAAATCTGGTGGAAGAGCTTAGAGCCAGGGATTCGTGACGAACTCACAAACGGCGGCGAGATCGAACCCGTGACCGGCACCCGCCGCGCCATGTCCGCGAAGCGTGGCCCAAATGGCGAGGATGTCTGCGCTGTTCCAACAATCGTAGAAGACCCGCCCCATAAGACCGTCGAGGGCAGCATATCATATGGCATGAATCTAGACGGACTTTTGGATGAGGCCACAACCCCTAAGACGTGCAGCCACAAGAACTTCACGACACCTGACGGTCAACCGGGGATCGACAATCAAATGTATCGACTGCTGGGCTGCACCTTCGGCTGGCGCGACAGTGGTTATGTCGAGACCAATGCAAACGGCGAACTTATCGACACGTCCCAGGGAATCATTCTTATTGAGGTGAGTGAAGTAGACGACAGGCGCAATGATGACGAGGTTACCGTTCGCATGTATCGGGCCAACGACATTTTTCCGAAAGATGCGCAGGGCAACGTTTTGCCATACGCCAGTTATCGGGTGCATGATATTCCCGGTTATGGCAACGCCGCCAAAGGCCGCATTGTCGATGGCGTTTTGTCGACGGACCCGATTGAAGCCTTCTTGCCGTACTACGGCAATCTTGCCCACTCCGAGATCCATCTAAGAGATATGCGTATGGAATTGGATTTGGAAGCGACTGAAGATCGCGCCAAGGGTATCATCGCCGGCTATCGCGACATTGAAAATTTCTGGAGCTATTTTAGAAAAGGTGGCTATTTGGCCGTGACTGGACAGTTCAGTTGTCCGTCAATGTATGTCGCAGCACATGAACTCGCAGACGGTTATCCCGACCCAAACACCGGGGAGTGCACAGCGTTATCGTCGTCTTATACCATCGAGACAATCCCCGCTTTTATCGTCCGGCCTGAAGACGACGATTCAAAGACGTCAGAAGCAACAACAGAGCCCCGTGCGACTCAGCTTGCCGCGCGCGGCGAATAGAGAATTAGAGCAATAATGATTCAATTGACCACAATACTACGCACCACCCTTCTGGCCGCAATCGCCCTGACTTTGAGTGCGTGCGGCGAGAGCGAGCCTCTGACCGAAGGCAGTGAACCGCAGTTGCGGCGCCTAACCGAGCAACAGTACCGCAACACCATTCGAGACGTTTTTGGCGGCAACATCATCGTTGCTGGCCGGTTCGACCCCCTAGAGCGGATTGATGGCCTGCTGGCTTTGGGTGCAAGCAGTGCGACGATCACACCCGCAGCACTAGAACGCTACGAAAGCTTAGCCCGGTCTATTGCGCTGCAAGTGGTGGATGAGAACAACCGCAAAGTCCTTCTGTCATGCACACCAACCTCTGCTGGTGCGCGTGATGATTCTTGCGCTGAAACATTTATATCTTCGGTCGGTCGGTTCTTATTCCGAAGGCCGCTTACGAACGCTGAACAGGCGCTTTACACGACAATCTCAGGCTCTGGGGCCGAAGCGCTCGGTGATTTTTACCAAGGCCTAGCCTACGGTCTAACCGGTATGATGGTGTCGCCCAAGTTCTTGTACGTCAATGAAATCGCCGAACCTGACCAAGACGGCCTGCACCGGCTCGATGGTTATTCCAAGGCAACGCGTCTCAGTTTTCTATTGTGGAACACGACCCCCGACGCTGTCCTGCTGGATGCAGCTGAGGCCGGTGATCTGGATACTGAGGATGGCCTGGAAGAACAATTCAACCGGATGATGGCGTCGTCGCGTGCTGACCATGGGCTCGCTTCATTCTTCGAAGACATGTTGGAATTTGAGCGCTTTGACATCCTCGAAAAGGACCCTGTTATCTACCCCGCGTTCATCCTTGATGTGACGGAAGATGCCAAGGAACAGACACTGCGCACGTTGACCCACCTGCTGTTGGAAGAGGAGGTGGATTACCGCGACATCTTCACCTCTCGCAAAACCTTCATTAGCGGTTCGCTTGGGCCCGTTTATCGCGTTCCTGTAGACAACCCTGAAGGATGGATGCCGTACGAATTTCCTGAGGGAAGCCCCTGGGCTGGTATCCACACGCATTTGAGTTTTCAGGCTTTGTTTTCTCACCCAGGAAAGAGCTCTCCGACATTGCGGGGACAGGCCGTGCGTGAACACCTTCTATGTCAAAAAATTCCCGAACCGCCCGGCGATGTCGACTTTTCCGATTTCAACAATGACACCAATGCGGTCAACCGGACGGCGCGCCAGCGCCTTGTCGCCCACAACGAGGAAGCCAGCTGCGCCGGCTGTCATAAATTGATGGATCCTATTGGCTTAGCCATGGAAACTTTTGACGGTGCAGGTCAACTGCGGACTATGGAAAATGGTGTCGTCATCGACACGTCAGGCGAATTAGACGGTATTTCCTACTCCGACGCGGTCGGCTTGGGTGAAGCGTTGCATCAGAACCCTTCTGCTCCGGCCTGTGTCACCCACAGACTATATGCCTATGGTACCGGTCGCTCACCGGTGCCCGCTGAACGGCAATGGATGGCTTATCTCGAAGAAAAATTCGCCGAAACAGGGTATAAAGTCTCTGATTTGCTGCAAGAGATGGTGTTAAGCGACGCCTTCTATCGCGTTATTCCACCGGCCCTAGACACGAACACTGCAGACGCAGGCTCAGTATCTGCCGAGGAGACTCAGTTATGACCTTAAGTCGCCGCTCATTCCTGCGAGGCACCGTTAGCGGTTCCGCTGTCGCTGTTGGACTGCCTTTTCTTGACTGTTTTCTCAACGCGAACGGCACCGCCCTGGCTTCAGGCGCGCCAATCCCAGTGCGTTTCGGCTCTTGGTTCTGGGGATTGGGCCACACCCCCGGTCGTGGCATTGCCATGGATGGCAAGTCTGAAATTACGTTCCTCGAAGAAACCCAGCCACTAGTGCCCCACGCGAAAGACCTCAATTATTTTAACGCCTTTAACACGCCGCTCGATGGCCGACCCAGCGCCGTACACTTCACCGGGTGGGTTGCCGCCAAGACTGGCAACGTGCCGCGCACCTTTGGTGACACACCAGAACCGACGCTGGACGTTATTATTGCCGATCAAATCGGCAGCGACACGCGCTTTCGCTCTCTCGACCTCTCAAGCACGGGCAGCGCGCGGGACAGCTACACGTTCCGCAACTCCACCAGCCGAAATGCTGCCGATGTTTCTCCACTGGCTTTTTATCAGCGTGTGTTTGGGCCAGGGTTTGTCGATCCCAACCAAACTGACTTCACCCCTGCGCCAAGTGTTATGGTCCGCAGTAGCGTGCTCTCGGCCGTGCACGAGGAAAGCAAAGACTTTCTGCGCACATTGGGTGCAAGCGACCGGGCGCGGATGGACGAATACTTCACCTCTATCCGCCAGCTCGAGCATCAATTAGCCCTCCAGATGGAAAAACCAGACATATCCGAAGCCTGTGGGATACCGACACCGCCACCGGAAGATGAAGCCCTGGGTATCGAGATCGACGTCGCTCAACGTAATCACAAACTGCTGACGGACATACTGGTCATGGCGCTGGCCTGCAATCAGACTCGCGTATTCAATATGTTGTATTCACAGGCGTTGTCCCTGTTACGCCGGCGCGGAGAGTCCTTTACGCACCATACGTTGACCCACGAAGAACCGATCGACGCCAGCCTAGGATACCAGCGTGAGGTTGCTGAACTACACGTTACCAGCATGAGGGCCCTCGCGACCTTTATCCAGGCATTCAAAGATATTCGCGAAGGCGACGGAACTTTGCTCGACAACACCCTGATCTTCGCCAACTCAGACACGGGTAATTCTCGCGTTCACTCAGTTGACAACATCCCAATCATGATGATCGGTAATGCTGGCGGCCGCCTCAAAACGGGCATGCATATTACAGGCAATGGCGACCCAATCACTCGCATCGGCCTTACAGCACTTCAGGTGATGGGCATTCCCATAGAACGCTGGGGCACTAGATCCTTGGAAACCACCAAGTCCATTTCTGAAGTTCTCGTTTAGCTCATCTATGACACACCGCATACTCCTCAGTTTGATTGGTTCATTTGTGCTCGCGCCGATGTTGGCAACTGCTGCGGATGAGCCACTTCCATCGGATATTAGTGCGCGCGACATGGGTGGTGGCCGTCTTTTCATAACTGCCGAAGGCTTGACCCTTTACACCTATAAACGGGATCGTGAACAACCGGGCACATCGACTTGCGTCGACGAGTGCGCAAGTGTTTGGCCCCCCGTTATTGCAAGTGCTGATACCAATCCACGGGGCTCGTGGGATGTAATTCGCCGGCCAGATGGCGCACCACAGTGGGCTTATCGTGGCGAGCCCGTCTACACATATGTCAAAGATACAAGCCCTGGCACGATGGTTGGTGAAAAAGCATCGGGGTCTTGGGATGTGCTTTTCGAAGCGATTGATACTCCGCCCAACGTTGTGATTAAGCCTACGATTCTTGGGCAAATGCTCTCAGATCTAAACGGTCATGCCATCTACACCGGCCCCACATCGGAATGCGACGACCCTTGTCTCGATTCATGGAGACCAGTTGAGGCGCCGTGGCTCGCCGGGCGTGTTAGTGATGATTGGACGATTTCTCAAAATGCTGATGGCTTGCCACAATGGGCCTACAGGGAGCAACAGCTGTTCACATACGACGAGGATTTTAACGGGGATGACCGCAACGGTTTAGACGCGGACGGTGGTTGGACTGCTGTCGTTCTTCAAGACGCACCAGCGGTTCCAGAGTGGGTCGCTTTCCAAGAAACGGATATCGGCCCAGTTATGACCACGCCGGATCGCATGACTCTCTACTATATTTTCGGCGACTGGGAGAAAATCCGGTTAACGACCTGCGATGAAGCCTGCGTTGACGCCAACTGGGATCCGATGGTCGCGCCAGAAGGAAGCAGCTCGATTGGCAATTGGGCGACACAGCCCTTGCCGGACGGTCAACTACAGTGCACATACCTTGGACGACCGGTGTCCACCTTTAAAGGTGACCGCATGCCAGGAGACACTTACGGCGACAAGTTCGGCACTGGGTCGGATATCCGTGGCGGATGGGTCGCGATCCTTGAAGAAACACTGATCCAGAATCTGGCGCGTTAAAGCGAAATCGCTGACCCTATATCTTGCCTCGGCAATCAGCGCTGAGGCGGAATATCAGTCGCTTCATCTGGATTGATGTCAGACATATCAAGAGGTAGGCCGCTTGTTGTGACGAAACCCGAATCCTCCTGAATGCTCCAATTGTGCATCGCCCCGGCGACTTCACGAATGAAATCCCCTTCATTGACCACAAATTCAGTCCATTCTGGTAAAACGTCATCGGACCGCCCGTGACGTAGATCATGGAATCGGTTTTCGCACTATTTGGATTGGTGCCTCCACCCGCTGCCAGTTTGACAGCGCGCACGGAGTTGCCAGGAAATGAATACCGTTTCAGCGTGATTGCTCCGCCGCCACCTTCTTGTACATCCGCACCTTTTACGTGGGTCGGCGTATTTTCCCCGGTCAGACTGGGTACGTTCCACGTCACGATCGTTGCATCCGACGGCCCACCGGAATTACGTAGCGCCCCAGACGGGAAGCTAACAACATCTCCTGCTTGGCGACATATTTAACAGCGTTGCTCGGAACATTGGCAGTGTCAGCGCGGGTGGCAGTTTTGACGTCACCACTCTCGTTCCATGCCGCCATAGCGATTGAAGGCAAATTTGAGTCAGCCACCACATAGACGTCATTTCCCATCGGGGTCTCCGCGAAAGCGGACATGGGCAAAAACATGATGCTGAAAGCTAGGGCGAGAAATGTGCGCATAAGAGAGCCTCTATATTCGAATTAAAACTGCGTCTCAATGAGCGTTAGTGTGCCGCTATACCAAGTCAAATTGCAACATTGAAGGTCGGCGGTACCCGGCGCGCAGTTGCGCACCACACCGCGGCTAGACTTCTCAGGGTGAACGTTCGAGCAAAAAAAGGAATGGTGGGCCCGGCAGGACTCGAACCTGCAACCAGACCGTTATGAGCGGCCGGCTCTAACCAGTTGAGCTACGGGCCCCACCTGCCCTGGTCAAAACATACCTGAGCGAGCGCCAAAGTAGCGTCGCCCTCCTTCAGGTCAAGCATCCAGATGGACTGACGGCAAAAACCTGCCAGTGATCCTTGAAACGCACATTCAGCCGTCGAATTGGTCATGGGTCTAGGATACCCTTGAGCCACCAACAAAAGTGAGAGCCCAATGCCACAGCCTCTTCATCCAGCTATCAAGCAAAAAATGAGCCGCCGGTATGCCGCCACGCTTCTTACTGGGTCCGCAGTCGGCGCCGGAGCCGCACTGTCCATTCCGGCTCTAGGCGCCGAACAAGGAGATACAATGACGCCCATCGACGCGCCCCATCCTGGTGTCCGCAAAGCTTATGCGGACGGCCCGTTCGGCCAAATACACTATCGGTATTCAGGAAATAAGGAGTCAACGGAGGTCCCGCTGATGTGTCTACACGCGAGCCCGCTGTCAGGCATCGTGTATGACTATTGGCTCGCTGAGATGGGTAAGGACCGTTTTACGGTGGCACCGGATACGCCTGGCTATGGCGGATCGGATACCCCAGTCGAGCCTCCACTGATTGGCGACTTAGCCGACGCGATGATCGGTTTTATGGATTCTATCGGCCTGCAAACGGTGGATGTCATGGGATATCACACCGGCTCGTTTACCTCCGCAGACCTAGCAATGCGCTACCCGGATCGCATCCGCAAAGTTGTGATGATATCCGCCCCTATTTTTGACCAAGCGATCATCGACGAATACAGCGGACGCATTTACGACCCGCCGCCGCAATTCGCTGATCTGCTGATCTCGACAGGCGAAAACCTGCGCAAAACCGGTCGGGGCATGTTCCGCGACATGACCAACGAACGCTATGAAGACGTGAGTATTGAGCGGTTGCGCCACTTTAGAACCGGCAACTGGGGTTTCCGCGCTGCCTTCGCCTATGACTTGACCGAAGCCCTTCAAGAAGTCGAACAACCGATCTTGATTCTTAATCCTGAAGACGATCTATGGGAACAAACGCCACGGGCCAAGCCGTTTCTTAAAAACGGGCGCATACATGATCTGCCAGGCTGGACCCATGGACACCTGGATATGCATACGGAAGAAATGGCTGAAATTGTGCGCGCGTTTCTTGCTGAGTGAGCAACACCCTCTGAGTGAGCAACACCCTCCAATTAAAAGAAGCACCAAAGAAAAAAGGGACGCTCCAAAAAGCGTCCCTTTTTCAATCTGGCCGTCTCGAACATCTAGTTGTCGAGGAAACTTCTAAGCTTCCGTGACCGGCTCGGGTGTTTCAATTTACGCAACGCCTTCGCCTCAATTTGACGGATACGTTCGCGTGTTACCGAGAACTGCTGACCAACCTCTTCGAGGGTATGGTCGGTGTTCATGCCGATGCCAAACCGCATACGCAACACGCGCTCTTCGCGAGGCGTGAGACTGGCTAGCACGCGCGTCGTCGTTTCCCGCAAGTTACCCTGGATCGCGGCATCAATAGGCTGAATCGCGTTCTTGTCTTCGATAAAATCACCAAGATGACTGTCTTCTTCATCACCGATTGGTGTCTCTAGAGAAATTGGCTCTTTGGCGATCTTCAGAACCTTACGCACTTTCTCAAGCGGCATTTGCAGCTTCTCAGCCAACTCTTCTGGTGTCGGTTCGCGGCCAATTTCGTGCAACATCTGACGCGACGTCCGGACCAATTTATTAATTGTCTCGATCATGTGAACCGGAATACGAATGGTCCGCGCCTGGTCCGCAATAGACCGAGTGATGGCCTGACGAATCCACCACGTTGCATAGGTCGAGAACTTGTACCCCCGGCGATACTCGAATTTATCGACCGCCTTCATCAGGCCAATATTACCTTCTTGGATAAGATCGAGGAACTGCAAGCCGCGGTTGGTGTATTTCTTGGCGATAGAAATCACGAGACGCAGGTTGGCCTCGATCATTTCCTTCTTAGCCTTAGAGGCTTCCCGCTCACCCTTCTGCACGGTGGATACCACCCGGCGCAATTCGGATATGGATAAGCCGGCAATTTCAGACACCTCAGCAATGCCGGTGCGCAAATCTTGGATTTCCGACTTGTACTTAGCCCCGAAATCTTTCCAGCCCTTGCCGGTTAGACGACGCACCCGCGCCAACCACTTCGGATCAAGTTCACTGCCGTAATACTGCTCGATATAGGCGTCACGCTTGATCTTGCACTTGGTGGCCAACTGCATCAGCTGGCCTTCCATGATCATGAGCGAGCGATTCAAGTCATTCTTCTGTTCGACCAGATAGTCGATCCGCGCATTGTTGAGGTGCACGTCTTCCATCAGCTGGATGAGTTCCAGCTTGTATTTTTGATAGCGTTTTTCTGTCGGCTTAGGAATTTCCTCGCCATTGCTCAGCGCCGTTAAACGCTGATCTTGGGCACGCTTCATTTTGGTATACACGCTGGAAATTTTTTCAAAGGCTTCAATAACCTTTGGCATCAACTCCGCTTCCATCGCCGCGAGCGATACAGCACCTTCATCCATATCGTCGTCGTCATCCGAGTTCTCAGTCGTCGACTCAGATTTAGAGTCATCTCCATCAGCGGATGATTTTTTATCATCGTCCTTTTTAGCGTTGTCATTATTGGACGCCGGAATAACGCCTGGCGTCGCACCGGATCCAACCGGCGTCCCAGGAATTGCATTCGGATTGGTGTTGTTCTGATTTTGATTGGCGCCCGGATTGGCGATGCCGTAAGTCGCATCCAGGTCAATAATGTCGCGCAGCAACATTTTGCTGTCGACCAAAGCGTCATGCCACGACAGCAGAGCCCTAATCGTCATCGGACTCTCACAGATCCCGCCAATCATCATCTGTCGACCGGCTTCGATGCGCTTGGCAATCGCGATTTCGCCTTCACGCGAGAGCAACTCGACCGAACCCATCTCACGCAAGTACATGCGAACCGGGTCATCGGTGCGACCGATATCACTGTCACCAACGTTGCCGCTAGCAACAACCTCTGTCGCCTTCTTTTCGGCTTCAGTTTCAGCGTTATCTTCTTCCTGCTCGTCTTCTTCAACAACATTGATGCCCATCTCAGAAAGCATCGACATGGTGTCTTCAATCTGCTCCGAAGACATCTCTTCAGAAGGCAGTGCGCTGTTCAGTTCCTCGTAGGTGATGTAGCCCTTTTCTTTGGCTTTCTGAATCAGCTTCTTGACCGACGCATTTGTAGAGTCCAAGAGTGGGCTATCGCCCTCTTCACGCTCTTCTTTCTGGTCAGTCTTAGTTGCGGCTTTTGTCGCCATGGAGCGTCGCTCTCCCTTCGTTAAACCATCTCAACGGCAGTTTTAGTTTGCCGCTCCCCTTTCGGGCTCCTTGCCGGAGCCCGCGTGGGCGAAGATCAAACTCCGCCGTTCTCGTCAGAGGCCTGCCCCTCAGTCCTCAACGACCGAAACACTGCAAAAGCAGAATCGGTCGGCTCATTAATCAGGTCGTCAGCCGCACGCCGGACATCGGCCTCTAGGTCGGCGCGTTGGCACAACGAAAACGTGTGATCCCACCCAATCGTTGCGTCCTGTAACTCAGCATCTGGACGCGCGAACCCGGCGTGAACGTAAACCTCTGAACTCATTAGCTTCTTTAGCTCGTCCGCGAACCCTAATCCGGCTAAATGGGCCTTTAGGCCTTCAAATTCAAGATTCGGCGATTGCGAGAGGTGCATTAAGGCCGATTGCCTAAGTGAGTCAAGGCGCGAATCGGCAAAAGGCATGGCACCGAGGCGCTCTTCTACGTGGTCCAGAAGGTCTGGATGACTAATAAGTGTGGCCAAAAGTATCCGTTGGCGCACACCAGTGGCGTCCAGCTGTCGCGGTTTTGCCTCCGGCTGAGCGGTCACCGGCGCCTTATAGCGCCCCTGCACATTGCGGGATACCGCAGGACCGGCCTGGCTGCGAAAAAGGTCATAAACTCTATCGCGCATATGCCGCCGATACTGGCTCTGGACAGAGCTCTCATTAATCATCCGTGCCAGGTCATCAGCGTCCTTTTCCAAAGCGGCGCGACGTTCAGGTGTATCGATTCGGCGGCCTTCAAGAAGACGACGCCAGACAATCTCAGAGAGGGGAATAGCGGCATCCAAGACGTCCCGCATGGCCTCACGTCCGTCTGACTTGATCAGATCATCAGGGTCTTGCCCCGCCGGCAACAAGGCAAACCGCAAGGACCGGCCAGGCTCCAATAGGGGGAGACACCGGTCCGCTGCCCTTAAGGCCGCTTGGCGACCGGCGGCATCACCATCAAAGCAAAGAATGGGCTCGGGCGCGATGCGCCACAAAAGCGCGATTTGGGTTTCCGTCAGAGCCGTGCCCAACGGAGCAACCGCATTATTTATGCCAGCCTGGGAGAGCGCGATAACATCCATATAGCCTTCAGCAACGATGATCTCAGCCTTATCCGACGCCTCCTTGCGGGCCTGGGAAAAGGCGTAAACCAGATGCCCCTTGTGAAACAAAGGGGTCTCAGGCGAGTTCAAGTACTTTGGGCCACCGTCACCCAACACGCGGCCGCCAAACGCCACAGGCCGGCCACGGGCGTCGCAGATCGGGAACATCACGCGATCACGGAAAAAATCAAAGGATGAACGCCCATCCTGCCCCGGGCTAAGCATCCGGGCTTCGATCGCGACGTCCTCTGGAATGGAGTCGCGCGACAACATACTTTTCAAGGCGTTTCCGTTCGGCGCGTAGCCGAGGCGATATTTCTTGATGATCTCATCGCTTAGCCCACGGTCGCGCAAATACTCATAGGCAACCCTACCTTCTGGCGACCTAAGTTTCTGTTCGTAAAACTGGCACGCCATTTCCACCGCATCTTGCAACGTGGTGCGTCGCTCTGCCCGTTGCGCCTCTTCCGGTGTTGCCTTTGGAACTTCAAGCCCAGCTTCTTCCGCCAACTGTTCCACCGCTTCCGGAAACGGCAGACTTTGAGTCTTCATCAGAAAAGTAAAAACGTCACCATGCTCACCGGATGAAAAGCAGTGATAAAAACCCTTCTGGTCATTGACCGTGAAGGATGGAGTCTTTTCGCTGGTGAAGGGGCTGAGGCCAATGAACTCGCGGCCACGGCGTTGCAACTTGACGGACCGGGCCACTACGGAGGAAACCGGCACTCGAGTCCTTATTTCATCAAGGAAATCAGGCGGAAAGGACACAAGACGCCCCCTGCCCTGCTGGATGTGGCCGCCAGCTTGGCGACCGGTTAGGCAAGGTTTTCTTTAACGACTGAGCTGGCGCGGCCGAAATCCATACGGCCTGAGAAGCGTTCTTTTAAGGACGCCATAACGCGGCCCATGTCTTTTAGGCTAGAGGCTTCAAGCTCAGCAATAATATCCGTAACGGCTCCTCGAATCTCATCATCGCCAAGCTGCTCGGGCATAAAGCGTGTGATGATTTCGATCTCTTCCTGTTCGCGCTCCGCCAATTCACAACGACCACCTTGCTCATACATGGCGATGCTATCGCGACGCTGCTTGACCATTGACTGAAGCATGTCGAGAATCTCGGCCTCATCAATGCCGTCAGACGTGCCCCGACCACGCGCACAGATGTCCCTGTCTTTAAGGGCTGCAAGAATGAGACGGACAGTAGCGACAGACCGTTGGTCTTTGCCGCGAAGCGCGTTTTTCAGCGCGTCGGATAGTTCAGTACGCAACATGGAAAAGGAACTTCCAAAGGAGAAGTTAAGCGATAAAACTAACTCATTCTGATGGCCAACGCAAAGCCTTCTCGAGTGAGATCAAACCTCTATTTTTTTCATGTAAACTGCGGCATACAGAGGCTTGACTTGCTTCTGGCGATTGCTTATCAACCGCCAAATTTGCCGTTACACGACACTCAGATAGGGCGACTTTCGTCGCTCCGCAAGCCCGGGTTGATCCCCGCCAATTTAAAGACTTCAACTGCTCATGGCCGTGCCACGACAGAGGGAGAGTGGCGAGCCTTAAGACGGGTACCCTGAGCGAGCAGACGGTGATTAACCAGGGCCTCCACGGCCCCAAACATACGGACCCTTATGCCGGAGGCGAGCGCCAACGAATTTCCTCCTCAGCCGCAAGGCGCGACGGGGGTATTGGTTCTCAACGATGGTACCGTTTTTTGGGGCAAGGGCTTAGGCGCAACCGGCAGTAAAACGGGCGAAGTCGTCTTCAACACGTCTCTGACCGGATACCAAGAAGTCCTCACTGATCCGTCCTACGCCGCCCAGATCATCACATTCACCTTCCCTCACATCGGAAATGTGGGCACCAATCCCGAAGATATGGAAAGCACCACACCCTCAGCCCGCGGCTGCGTGTTGCGGATGGATATCACCGACCCCGCGAACTGGCGCGCGACGCAGCACCTTAATGACTGGCTCAAGAGTAACGACTTTGTCGGGATTGCCGGCGTCGACACGCGGCGCCTAACTGCACATATCCGTGACGGTGGCGCCCCGACGGGGGTCATCGCCCACGCCACCGACGGTCAATTCGACCTCGACGACCTGCGCGCGCAAGCAAACGCCTGGCCCGGGCTGGAAGGCATGGACTTGGCAAAAGAAGTCACCTGCCGCCAGACGTATACCTGGACTGAGACGCAATGGACCCTGGGTGCAGGATTCGGCGACTTGGATGCTGGCGAAAACAAGCCAGACCATCATGTCGTTGCCGTTGATTTTGGTGCTAAACGGAACATCCTAAGATGCCTGGCCGATACTGGCTGCAAAGTCACCGTCGTCCCGGCGACCGCGTCAGCGGATGACATTCTTCAGCACAACCCCGATGGCATTTTTCTGTCCAACGGTCCTGGCGACCCAGCCGCGACCGGCGTCTACGCCGTCGAAACCGTTCAGGCTCTCCTAGAGAGCGGCAAACCAATGTTCGGCATTTGCCTCGGTCACCAAATTCTTGCGCTTGCCCTTGGCGCTAAGACTTACAAGCTGAAGCTTGGTCATCGGGGCGGTAACCAGCCGGTGCAAGACCTGGAAACCGGCAAAGTTGAAATCACATCTCAGAACCACGGCTTCTGCGTTGATCGGGATAGCCTGCCGACAGGTGTGATTGAGACCCATCGCTCCTTATTCGATGGCATTGTCGAAGGACTACGGGTTGAAGGGAGACCCGTATTTTCAGTGCAGTACCACCCTGAAGCCTCCCCCGGCCCCCAAGACAGCTACTATTTGTTTGAGCGGTTCACAGATTTAATCCGCGGCGCAAAGACTAGTCAGTCGGAGACAGCCTAGCTCATGCCCAGACGGACTGACATCGAGAGCATTCTCATTATCGGCGCGGGGCCGATCATCATCGGTCAAGCCTGTGAGTTTGATTACTCCGGCGCGCAAGCTTGCAAAGCGCTGCGTGAAGAAGGGTATCGGGTCATTCTCGTGAACTCGAACCCCGCTACAATAATGACCGATCCTGAGATGGCCGACGCAACGTATATCGAGCCCATCACCATCGAAACGGTCACGAAGATTCTTGAGAAAGAGCGCCCCGATGCGATTTTGCCGACAATGGGTGGGCAAACGGGACTCAACACGGCCATGAGCCTTGCCGACGAAGGCGTATTAGAGCGCCTCGGCATCGAACTGATCGGCGCACAGCGCGACGTGATCGCAAAAGCAGAAGACCGGCTCCAATTCCGCGAGGCGATGGAAGTCATTGGCTTGGAGAGTCCGCGTAGCCAGGTCGTTCACTCTCTCGAGGAAGCCCGTGAAGCCGTCAAGATGACGGGCTTGCCGTCGATTATCCGCCCATCCTTTACCCTTGGTGGTGAAGGCGGTGGCATCGCCTACAACACAGAAGAGTTCGAAAAAATTGTCGGTACAGGCCTAGCTGCGTCACCTGTTACCGAAGTTCTCGTGGAAGAGTCTGTTCTTGGTTGGAAAGAGTATGAGATGGAAGTCGTCCGCGATAACGCGGACAACTGCATCATTATTTGCTCTATTGAGAACGTCGACCCAATGGGCATTCATACCGGTGACTCCATCACCGTGGCCCCGGCCCTCACCCTGACAGACAAAGAGTATCAACTCTTACGCAACGCCTCGATTTCCTGCCTACGAGAGATCGGTGTTGATACCGGCGGGTCGAACGTACAGTTCGCGATTAACCCGGACGACGGCCGTATGGTTGTCATTGAAATGAATCCCCGGGTTTCGCGATCATCAGCGCTTGCCTCTAAGGCAACTGGCTTCCCGATTGCTAAAATCGCGGCGAAACTTGCCGTTGGATACACGTTGGACGAACTGGACAACGATATAACCGGCGTCACGCCCGCGTCCTTTGAGCCGACGATTGATTACGTCGTTACCAAAATCCCGCGCTTCACCTTTGAGAAGTTCCCTGACACAGACGCGTTGTTAACCACGTCGATGAAGTCAGTTGGGGAAGCTATGTCTGTGGGCCGCTGCTTTGCAGAGAGTTTGCAGAAGGGTCTGCGGTCCATGGAGACTGGGCTCACAGGACTTAATGAAGTCTATGTGGGTGAAACGGGTGAGCCTGTAAATGACCCGGGCGCTCTCAAAGCTGCCCTTCTGACACCGCGGCCCGACCGTCTTTTGGTTGTGGCCCAGGCCTTCCGCGAAGGCATGTCACTAGAAGAGATTCAGAACGCCTGTAAATTTGATCCGTGGTTCCTTGAGCAAATCAAGGCCATTGTTGAGGCTGAGAAAACCCTCAAGGCAAATGGCCTGCCATCTGACGCGCCGACCATGGCCCAGTTAAAACGTATGGGCTTCTCGGACGAGCGCATCGGCGAAGTACTAGAACTAGAATCCGACGTGGTTGCGGCACAGCGTCGCGCGCTCGATGTCAGTCCAGTGTACAAACGGATAGACACCTGCGCCGCGGAATTCCCAGCGAAAACGCCGTATATGTACTCGTGCTATGAGGGCGATGGGTATGTGGCTCCGCATTGCGAGTCGGATCCTACCGACAAAAACAAGGTGGTGATCCTTGGCGGCGGACCGAATCGGATCGGTCAGGGTATCGAGTTTGACTACTGCTGTTGCCATGCAGCGTTCGCCTTATCCGATGCCGGGTACGAGACCATTATGGTCAACTGCAACCCCGAAACAGTGTCCACCGATTACGACACGTCAGACCGCCTCTACTTTGAGCCGCTGACTCCTGAAGACGTTATCGAGCTCATCCGTGTCGAGCAGCGCAACGGCGCCGTCAAAGGTGTGATTGTGCAGCTTGGCGGGCAAACGCCTCTGAAGTTATCTCATGCTCTTCTTGCGGCAGGGATTCCCATTCTGGGCACCTCACCTGACGCCATCGATCTTGCTGAAGATCGCGAGCGCTTTCAGCAATTGCTGAACGACCTCAAACTTCGCCAACCCGAAAATGGTACAGCGCTGACCGAAGAAGATGCGGTCAACAGCGCCAATCGGATCGGCTATCCTGTCGTTATTCGCCCCTCTTATGTCCTGGGTGGCCGAGCCATGCAGATCGTTCACGATGAGGACGGCTTACGGTCTTACATTCGAGATGCCGTTAACGTGACTGGCGGTAACCCGCTGTTGATCGACTCGTATTTGTCAGGCGCCATCGAAGTTGACGTGGACGCCCTGTGTGACGGGACCGACGTTTACATCGCTGGAATCATGGAGCACATCGAGGAAGCGGGAATTCACTCAGGGGACTCAGCCTGTTCATTGCCGCCCTACTCGCTGTCGCCAGATATTGTTCAAGAACTCAAAGTTCAGAGTCGCGCACTGGCAAAAGGCCTCAACGTCGTAGGCCTTATGAACGTCCAATTCGCTGTCAAAGACGCTGACATTTACATTCTCGAAGTGAACCCACGCGCCAGCCGGACCGTACCCTTTGTCGCAAAAGCCACCGGCATCCAAGTTGCCAAGATAGCCGCACGCATTATGGCTGGTGAGACGTTGAAGGACTTCGGCTTATCGGGTCATGACTTCGACGACCACGCTGACAGCGTCAAACATATTGCTGTCAAAGAAGCGGTGTTCCCGTTTGCACGGTTCCCAGGTGTCGACATTGTTCTCGGCCCCGAGATGAAATCCACTGGTGAGGTCATGGGGCTGGACGTTGATTTTCCGCGCGCGTTTGCCAAATCACAAATGGGGGCCGGCACACGTCTTCCGTCTTCAGGGACTGCATTTCTGTCTCTCAAGAATGAGGATAAAGCCGGTGCACTTGCGGTTGCTCATAAACTGACGGCCCTTGGTTTTAGCCTCGTCGCCACCGGCGGAACACAATCGTTCCTTAAGGAGCAAGGCCTTGAAGTTAAAGCGATAAACAAGGTTCTAGAGGGCCGCCCGCACTGTGTGGACGCGATGATATCCGGCGACATCCAACTGGTGATCAACACCACGGAAGGCGCTCAGTCTCTGAAAGACAGCTACGATATCCGGCGGACCGCGCTAACACGCCAAATTTGTCATTACACGACCCTATCCGGTGCAGAGGCTGCGGTGGACGCAATTGCAGCTCTTAGGGACGGCGCTCTTGATGTCGCCCCTCTGCAATCCTATTTTAAATAATTGAATTAAGCCTGACTTGAGAGCCCTGCTGTGCTTGAGTAAGAGCACAGCGTTTTTCATTTAAGGACAGAATAAGAGGTTACGTCATGGAAAAAGTTCCGATGACGGCTGGGGGATTGACCCCGCTGGAAGATGAATTAAAGCAACTCAAGACTAAGGACCGCCGCGAAGTCATCAAGGCGATATCCGAAGCCCGTGAGCATGGCGACCTATCGGAAAACGCCGAGTACCACGCTGCGAAAGAACGCCAAGGTTTTATTGAAGGACGGATTCAGGAACTTGAGGATGTTATCAGCCGTGCTGATGTCATTGATGTCTCCAAGCTATCCGGGTCAACAGTGAAGTTTGGCGCCACCGTATCGGTCGTGGACGAGGACACGGATGAAGAAACGACCTATCAGATTGTGGGTCCATATGAGGCCGACTTAGCCAAGAAACTAATTTCCGTTCAATCCCCCATTTCGCGGGCGCTGATCGGCAAGACTGTCGGAGATACCGTAGAGGTGAAGGCCCCTGGCGGCATTAAGAGCTATGAGGTCCTTAAGGTTAAGTTCAAATAAGCGGTGTCACAAACCGAGTTTCTAAGCTTCTTCCTCTTCCGGCCTAACCGTAATCGGTACACCTGAAAGCCGCTTTGAGCTTCGAATGGCGAGCGCGGACTTAACCTGCGCGACGTTTGGGGCCGCCGTCAGTTTGGATGTGATGAATTTTTGATATTCGTCCCAATCACGTGCCACGATCTTCAAAAGAAAATCCGTTTCACCAGCTAGCATGTGGCATTCACGCACTTCAGGCCATTCATCTACCATTTGCTCAAAGGCAAGAAGGTCGACCTCAGCCTGACTGTTGAGCCCAACGTGAGCAAAGACAGACACATTGAAACCCAGAGCCACTGAGTCCAGGTCTGCGTGATACCCCTTGATGAAACCCGCTTCCTCCAGCGCCCGAACCCTGCGAAGGCAAGGTGGTGCTGATATCCCGGCTCGCTTTGCCAGATCAACATTGGTCATCCGGCCATCATTCTGCAAATCACTCAGAATCTGACGATCGATACGGTCAAGTTTAACGCGCTGCATGATCTCTCCACCGGTTATCGAGTCCGGTTCCATTCCCCATAGACGCAATAATATTACACGTTTATGAGAAAATGCGACCGAAATTGTCAGACAGGAATACGGTCTTGATATCCTCTAAGCCTGACAAAAAGGGTGCGAATGCGTGTTGTAACGCCCTGGGCCGAGACCTATGTTACCGGCTCAAAAGGTAAAGAAACCCTCACGGAAAGCACGTTATACCAATGGCCACACACCACTCTAAAGTCTTGATTCTCGGTTCCGGCCCCGCTGGCCTCACCGCAGCCATCTATGCCGCGCGCGCCAGCCTGGAGCCGATGTTGGTGGCCGGCATGCAGCCTGGTGGACAGATGACGATAACGACCGACGTCGAGAACTACCCTGGTTTCGCTGATGTCATCCAAGGCCCCTGGCTTATGGAGCAAATGCAGAAACAGGCTGAGCACGTGGGAACGCAAATTATACAAGACACGATCTTGTCCGTTGACTTATCGACGCGCCCTTTCTCTTGCGTTGGTGACAGCGGCGACATCTACACTGGGGACTCCGTTATCATTTCAACCGGCGCCTCGGCGCGCTGGCTTGGCCTGGAAACTGAAGAGAAATTCATGGGATTCGGGGTTTCGGCCTGCGCCACCTGTGACGGATTTTTCTTCCGAGGCAAAGAGGTTTGCGTCATCGGCGGCGGCAATACAGCTGTCGAAGAAGCACTATACCTGACCAACCATGCCAGCAAGGTGACCTTGGTTCATCGCCGCGATTCTTTCCGCGCAGAGAAAATTCTCCAGGATCGATTGTTCGCGCACGAAAAAGTCGAGGTCGTATGGGATACCGTGCTGGAAGAAGTCTTAGGTGATACAGACCCCCTTGGCGTAACCGGCGTAAAACTGCGCAATATCAAGACCGATGTCGTGTCAAACCTTGCCGTCGACGGGGTCTTTGTCGCCATCGGCCATACCCCAAATACTGAGCTATTCAAAGGCGTTCTCGACATGAAAGACGGCGGATACCTCATCACCAAGCCTGATTCCACCGGCACAAATATCGACGGGGTCTTTGCCTCCGGCGACGTGCAGGATCATACTTACAGACAAGCAGTTACAGCCGCTGGTACTGGATGCATGGCCGCCCTAGAGGCCGACCGGTTCCTTGCGGCAACAGGGGCATAGTTTCGCAATTCATGACACGTGAGTGTGTCAACCGGAGGATAGACCAATGCCATCCCGTGGCAGCAGCAAACTCGACTGGGATAAACTGCGCGTATTCCACGCCGTTGCAGAAGCGGGCAGCTTTACCCATGCCAGCGAGACACTCAATCTGAGCCAATCGGCGGTGAGCCGTCAAATTAGTGCTCTTGAGGCCTCATTGGGTGTCATGTTGTTTCACCGGCACGCGCGCGGCCTAATTCTGACTGAGCAGGGGGATTTGCTCTACAAAACTGTGCACGACGTGTTTGCAAAATTAACAACGGTCGAAAGCCAACTGACCGAAACCAAAGACATTGCTGAAGGTCCACTGACGGTAACAACGACTGTCGCATTCGGATCTGTTTTTCTGACGGGACGTTTGCGTCAGTTTATCAGCGATTATCCAGATATCGATGTGACCCTGAGACTCGATGATCGCGAACTTGATTTGGCGATGCGTGAAGGTGACGTCGCCATTCGATTTAACGAGCCAAAACAACCCGACTTGATTCAGCGTCATTTGGGTAGCCTGTTCGGTCATGTCTTCGCATCTGCTGATTACCTCAAAGAACATGGAACTCCGACATGCGTTGAGGATCTGAAAGATCATAAACTGGTCGTTTTCGGTGGCAGCGCATTGCCATTCGAGGAGGTCAACTGGCACTTTGAGCAAGTCGAAAAGACCGTCGGCGCAATTAAGCCAGCCTTGCAGGTCAACAATCTCTACGGCGTCTATCGCGCCGTCAAAAGTGGGATCGGGATTGGTGCCCTTCCTGAGTATTTCTACCGCGAAGGCCGGGGGCTGGTTCAAATCCTCCCGGAGCTTAGTAGCCCGCCAATTGACGCATACTTCGTTTACCCCGAAGAGCTACGTAACACTATGAGAGTCAGTGTGTTCCGCGATTTTCTACTCAAGGAGATCACGCGGGCCAGAACACAGCTCACTATTGTGCCGCGCCAAGCAGACGAACTTAAGACAGCAAGTTAGCGCGTTCGCGGGCGGCGCCCATGAGATATGCACACTGCGCATGTCGGCCCCGCGATCTTGTCGCTGGCTGAACGCCTGTAGCCACATTATTTTTTACTCATCTGCATTGCAGTAAGAGATGGCATGTCGTGCCAGCCTCTGCGGGCCGGTATTCCGGCCCGTCTATCCGGAAGGCCCTATGCCTTGCGGATGGAAAACCTCCCTGTTTTGACTTGCCCCGGGCTTGGTCCCGGGGCTTTTTTTATGGCGCTTCGAGAAAAGCCCTGGCATCCGCTACCGTTGTCTGCGGGTCTTCCATCATCAATTTGTGACCCAGAGTCGGATAGCGAATAATTTTAACGTCAGTGCCGGTAAACAAGGGGGCAACATTGTTGAGGCCATCAGCCGTTAGAACCGGGGATTTTCCAGCCCACTGTATCAGTGTGGGCATCGAAATTCGGGCGGCCGCTTCTTTGAGATCAAACGTGCTTTGCGAGTTGGCGATTATAAAATTCCGAACATTAGAAATTGAACCCATACGATTGTTGAGATCAGTATATTCACGAACTTTCGCTACCGTGATCCTATCGTCATTCCCGAAGATATTTTCCATGAACAGACGCCAATAGAGCTGAGGCCGCCAAACCTCGAATACGGTGTCGCTAATCCACATCATGACGCGAAAGCCCCATGGTGGAGGAAGCCGGTCGCCGGGCGTATAGGCAGGTACGGTTGACAGCAAAAGCTTACCGACGCGCTCAGGGTGATCTGCTGCATATCTCAAAGCAAGAATGCTGCCCGAGGACGTGCCGCCAATGTGAAAGTTCTCATGGCCAAGCTCGTCCAATAGACCCTCAACTAACGGGTAAGCTAGAGAGGAGCTATACTGGTCGCCTGGAATCGGACCCGATAAGCCAAACGGTGGGTAATCGAATCGAACGATCCGATAATCTCTCTTGAGGTCTTCGACCCACCCGTCCCATTGCCTGTTGCTGCCCAGATGACCATGGATCAGAACGAGGACCGGCCCCTCTCCATCCTCAACCACATGCATTGGCACGTCATCAATTGTTATGAATCGCGAGCGCTCATCTGTATAGCGCGCCCTGAGCGCTTCATCGGATGGATTGAAGGCGCCGGACCTAACAGCCAGTATCCAGCCTCCCAGCACCACACAGATGAGCACCAGACCGATAACGAGACCTTGTTTCATAACCACTCCCTTATTTGATCAGAGCAGTGTGACACAGGGTCGATTATGGTGCCTAGCTAAGACCCGCACAGAACCGCTGGATGCGCGTACAGGCTTCCTTTAGTGCCTCGGTTGACGTCGCATACGAAATTCGAAAATGCGGTGACAAGCCAAAAGCCTCCCCCTGAACCGAAGCCACAGCCTCTTCTTCAAGAAGCGCGGTCACAAAGTCAGAGTCAGTCGCGATTTTACGGCCACCTTTTGACGTCTTGCCAATACAGCCCGCAATCGAAGGGTAAACGTAGAATGCGCCTTCGGGCGTGAGACAATTGATACCTTCCGCCTGATTCAGCATCTCAACGACGATATCTCTGCGCTCCTTGTACACAGCATTGCGCTCCGGCAAAAAATCAAGCGGCCCATTTAATGCGGCTAGACTCGCATGTTGAGTCATCGAACTGGTGTGAGAAGCACTCTGTGACTGAATGTTGTTCATCGCTTTAATGAGATCGAGCGGGCCGCATGCATAGCCCATACGCCATCCCGTCATCGCAAAAGCCTTGCTCACTCCATTGATGGTCAGAGTCCGATCAAAGAGCTTCGGCTCGACCTGCGCGATCGTCTTAAACTCAAAATCGTCGTAAACGAGGTGCTCGTACATGTCGTCAGTCATCACCCAGACTTGTGGGTGCTTAAGCAGTACATCGGCCACAGCCTGCAAATCAGCCGCTGTATAGGCTGCGCCAGTTGGGTTTGATGGCGAGTTTAGAATGAGCCACTTGGTCTTCTCCGTGATCGCCGCCTCAAGTTTTTCTGGCGAGAGCTTGAACTCGTCGCCCTCAGTGCATTCAACGAAAACGGGAGTACCGCCGGCGATGAGCACCATGTCTGGATAGCTGACCCAATAGGGCGCGGGGATGATCACCTCATCACCATCGTTCAACGTAGCCATAATCGCGTTGAACAGAACTTGCTTGCCGCCCACGCCAATGTGGACCTGGCTGATGTCATACGTCAGTTCGTTCTCGCGCTTAAACTTATCGACCACAGCTTGACGCAACTCGGGGATGCCGTTGGTCGGTGTATATTTCGTTTTACCGGCATCTATCGCGGCCTTTCCGGCTTCCTTGATATGATCTGGAGTATCAAAATCTGGCTCGCCTGCGCCGAGACCAATGACGTCCACGCCCTGAGCCTTGAGCTCCCCAGCCTTGGCGGTAACAGCCATGGTCGGGGACGGTTTAATGGCTGACATGCGGTCGGCAATAATAGACACAGGTCTTCTCCGGGAAGCGGTTAAAATAAAAGTGATGAGCGGCGCGAAAAATACTGCTATGGGCGTCGGGGCGCAACCGCGTTCACATGTCAGGAGTGACGTTATCGTCATTTTTCACGACTAGAGATCACCTGAAACTGGCTCTATGTTAGCCTCATGTCGACCGCCCTCCCCCTCATTGCAAAGCCAGACACAGGCGAGACCGCTGATTTTCGGCTGGTCAGCGAATTTGAGCCCGCCGGCGATCAACCCACCGCCATCGCAGAGCTCGAAAAGGGGCTTCTTGCTGAGGAGCGTGACCAAGTCCTTCTTGGCGTTACGGGCTCCGGCAAGACCTTCACGATGGCGCAGATTATCGCACGCACTGGCCGGCCGGCTCTAATCCTAGCCCCAAACAAGACTCTCGCGGCTCAACTGTACGGAGAATTCAAAGCGTTCTTTCCTGACAACGCGGTCGAATACTTCGTGTCTTATTACGATTACTACCAGCCAGAAGCCTATGTCCCTCGGACGGACACCTATATCGAGAAAGACGCCAGCATCAACGAGCAGATTGACCGGATGCGGCATTCGGCAACACGTTCGATCCTAGAGCGCCGCGACGTCATTATCGTGTCATCGGTGTCCTGTCTCTACGGCCTCGGGTCCGTTGAATCATACTCCCGGATGACTTTCATAATCGAAGAAGGCAAAGCGTTTCCCAGAGCCGATTTAATTAAGCAGCTGGTCGCATTGCAATACAAACGCAATGACATGTCTTTTACACGAGGCACCTTTCGTGTTCGCGGAGATGCGATTGAAATATTCCCGGCCCACTACGCTGACCGGGCTTGGCGGCTGTCCCTATTCGGTGATGAAGTCGAGTCTATTCATGAATTTGACCCCTTAACCGGCGAAAAAACGGCGGCGCTGCAAAGGATTACGATCTATCCCAGTAGCCACTACGTAACACCGCGCCCCGCACTGTCCCAAGCCGTTAAGAGCATAAAAACGGAACTTAAATCGCAACTGAACGTATTCCATGAACAGGGCAAGCTACTTGAAGCCCAGCGCCTCGAACAGCGCACTATGTTCGACTTGGAAATGATGGAGACCACGGGCCACTGCAAAGGAATCGAAAATTATTCTCGATTCCTGACCGGCCGCGCCCCCGGCGAACCTCCACCAACACTGTTCGAGTACATTCCCGACGATGCACTGCTCTTTGTTGACGAGAGCCACGTCGCAGTTCCGCAAATCGGCGGTATGTACCGCGGCGACTTTGTTCGAAAATCAACGCTGTCGAACTTCGGCTTCCGGCTACCCTCCTGCTGCGACAACCGCCCCCTAAAGTTTGAGGAATGGGAATCCATGCGACCTCAAACCATTTTTGTTTCTGCCACACCGGGCGATTGGGAAATGGAGCGCACCGGTGGCGCGTTTGTCGAGCAGATCATTCGCCCAACTGGCTTGATTGATCCCGTGTGCCACATCAGACCTGCGGATAGTCAGGTCGACGACCTTTTGGCCGAAGTGCGCGATGTCGCCGCTAAAGGCATGCGCGCCCTGGTCACCACACTTACTAAACGCATGGCGGAAGACCTGACCGAGTACCTGACTGAACAGGGAGTGCGCGTGCGCTACATGCACTCAGATGTGGACACCCTCGAACGCATCGAGATTATTCGCGATCTCCGGCTCGGTGCGTTTGATGTCCTGGTCGGAATCAATCTGCTGCGCGAAGGGCTTGATATCCCTGAATGTAGTTTGGTCGCTATCCTTGACGCTGACAAAGAAGGCTTCCTGCGATCTGCACGCTCTTTGATCCAGACTATTGGTCGCGCAGCACGCAATATCGATGGCAAAGTTATCCTCTATGCCAACAATATGACCGCAAGCTTGGAAAAGGCGATCAGTGAAACCAACCGTCGGCGCGAACGGCAACAGGCCTTCAACGTTGCGAATGACATAACACCAGAGGGGATTCGCAAGGATATCGCTGACTTATTAGAAAGCGTTTACGAGCAAGATCGGGTTACCGTCGACACCGGTCTCGCCGAGGAAACAGAGCTTCTTGGACATAATCTGCGGACCGTTATCCTCGATCTCGATAAGAAAATGCAGAATGCCGCTGCGGACTTAGAGTTCGAGGAGGCGGCTAGATTGCGAGATGAAATTAGACGGCTCGAAGATTTAGAACTTGAAATGGCGCCGGATGCCCTGTCCGAGCCACAGATTGAGGCTGAGGAAAAGCGCAGCCGGGTACCTGAACCCGGCCCCAAAGCGAAAGGCCGGGCCGTGAGAAAGCGACAGAAATCGCGCCGACGATAAGGTCCTCCATACCCACCTAACTCATTGTTTTTAATATTTATTATTAACTGCCATTCACTCTCTGCATGGCAGATATCGGCCTATTGTATGTTGACCTGACATATATCAGACCGATACAAACCGAGCTCATCACCGGTTGCGCTTAAAAGCACCTCGCAACCAAAAAGAGGTCAGACGTGGACGCAAAAACACTCTGCCTAGGCGCGCTCATGCACAACGAGGCGTCGGGCTATGAAATTCGCAAGCTCTTCGAGGGTGGGCCGTTCAGCGCCATCTACGATGTCAGCTTTGGCTCTATCTATCCGGCCCTGACGGTATTGCTGGATCGCGAATGGGCGACCTGCTGCGTAGCCGAACAAAACGGGCGTCCGGACAAGAAAGTCTACAGCATAACGCAAGCTGGCCGAGCCGCGTTCCTAGAGGCGCTTTCTACAACACCGGCTCCGGACAAAATGCGGTCTGAGATGCTCTTTATATTGTCCTTTGGTGACCATCTTCCGCGCGCGGATGTCTTAGCCTTAGTCGATCGCTATATCGCGGATTACGAAGACAGACTGTCTGACATTCATGACCGTGACGACGACCACGAACTACCGCCTGTGAGGCGCTTTGTTCATAATTTTGGAATTACAATGTACGAAACAGCACTTGAGTACCTACGAACCCATCGCACGGTCCTTACTGAAGAGACAGCACCTGCACAAAGCAACGCACGCCAGTCAGATGAGCACGTCGTGACAGCTGGAGGCGTACAATGAACAAGTCGTACATCATTGCAGGGGCTATAGCTGCGTCAGCGACCCTATGGGTTGCTTCCGGGGTCATATTTACGGCTAACGAAGAAGTTGAACTGTCTGCGGCTGAGCAGGCGAGCTTAAACAAGCCAGAAGGCCTTCAAAGGGTTCAAGTCATTCGCTCGCGTGCTGTTCCCCGCATCCGAGAGATTAGGGTCGCTGGCCGGACGGAAGCATCCCGCCAGATCACAATGCGCTCAGAAATCGAGGGTACAGTCATCGAACTCGTTGTGCCTCGCGGCACTATCGTGAAACAAGGAGATCCGCTGATTCGATTCTCGATCAACGATCGCAAGGCGTTGCTGACCAAATCTCAGGCGTTGGTAGCCAAAAGGAAGATGGAATTCAGCGCTGCCGAGAATCTGTCCAAAAAATCCTTCACGTCGGAAGTATCTTTGGCCAATGCCAAAGCTGAGTTGGAATCGGCGCGCGCAGATCTTGAAGCAGCCGAGTTAGAACTCGCCCGCACGACAGTTCGGGCGCCATTTGACGGGATCTTTAATCGCAATCACGCTGAAGTCGGCGATTACCTCCGCCTCGGTGATGAAGTTGCCGAAATGGTCGATCTCGATCCCATCCTAGTCATAGGGGAATTGGCAGAGCTTGCCGTTGGAGAAGTCAGTCCAGGAACAGTAGCCGGCGCAGATCTAATCGATGGCCGCAGTATACAAGGTGAAATTTCCTTCGTTTCCAGCAAGGCCTCGCCGGAGACGCGGACGTTCTCCGTCGAGATTTCAGTCCCAAATCCAGACGGCACCATTATCGATGGCATGACCGCCACTTTGCGTTTGCCCGCACAGGAAGTCATGGCACACAGCGTACCGCCGGCTGCCTTAACTCTAAACGACGGTGGTGCTGTAGGCGTAAAACTTGTTAATGCCGATCGAAAGGTCCTCTTCGCAGAGGTAACCACGTCGTCAGCGTCGACGGATAGCGTTTGGCTAACAGGCCTGCCGCCAATCGTAGACATCATTACCGTCGGCCAGGAATTCGTCACTATCGATCAGAAAGTTGACCCCGTCTTGATCGACCCCAGCGTCGTCGGTCCGGTAGGTAACGCACCAATAGCAGGTGCAGATCAAACATGGCTGGCGCAAAGCGAAGGAGAGCAAGAATGACCGCCCTTATTGAAGCGGCACTCGGTCGCTCACGCACGGTCTTGTCTCTCCTCGCGATGATTCTTATCTCCGGAATCATAGCGTTTGTCGATATTCCCAAAGAGGCTGAGCCAGACATCCCGGTGCCGACGATATACGTCAGCATGGTTTATCGCGGAATTTCACCTGAAGACGGAGAGCGGTTGCTCGTCCGACCGATGGAACGGGAAATGCGGTCTGTCGAGGGCGTTAAGGAGATCAAAGGACAATCCTATCCCAATGGCGCCAACGTCACACTTGAGTTTGAAGCAGGGTTTGATGTCGACAAAGCGGTACAAGACGTTCGTGAAGCAGTAAGCGTCGCCAAAGCGGAACTCCCGGCAGGAGCAGAAGAACCAACGGTCAACGAAGTTAATATGAGCCTTCTGCCGATACTTGCCGTTAGCCTTTCCGGCGACGTACCTGAACGCACGCTATTTACAGTCGCAAAGCGCTTGAAGGACAAGATTGAGGACGTCCCCAGCGTTCTTGAGGCTGATATTGCTGGAGATCGTGACGAGCAAATGGAGGTCATCATTGACCCAGCATTGTTAAAGTCATACGGGATCGATGCCAACGAGTTCACTAATTTCCTCAAGCGCAACAATACCGTCGTCGCCGCCGGCGAGCTGGACACGGGAACCGGACGTTTTGCCATCAATGTCCCGGGCTTGATTGAGGGGGTAGAAGACGTTTTAAAACTGCCTGTGGTCGTCAATCGCGACGCGTCCATAACGGTAGGCGATGTCGCGCAGGGTCGCAGGGCCTTTAAGGATGCCGATGGCTATGCGCGAGTGAACGGCCAGTCCTCTCTAACCTTAGAGATCTCTAAACGCGTCGGAGAGAACATTCTTCAGACGGTCGACATTGTGCGTGCCATCGTTGAAGAAGACCGGAAATCTTGGCCTCCCGGAATTCAGGTCAATTATTTCCAAGACAAATCAAAAATGATCCGAGACATGTTGTCCGAACTGCAAAACAACGTGGTAACAGCTGTTTTGCTAGTGATGATCGTTGTCGTTGCCGCTCTCGGTGTGCGAACCGGCCTTCTTGTTGGTATCGCCATTCCCGGCTCCTTCTTGATAGGGATTCTTGTCCTGTATAGCGCTGGCATGACCATCAACATGGTTGTCTTATTTGGCCTCATACTATCCGTCGGGATGCTAGTTGACGGCGCTATCGTCGTTACGGAATACGCTGACAGGAAAATGACCGAGGGCATAGATCGCAAGGAAGCATACGGCCTTGCCGCGAAGCGAATGGCTTGGCCAGTGACGGCGTCAACGGCGACAACCTTAGCGGCCTTCACACCCCTACTGTTTTGGACCGGCCTATTTGGCGAATACATGAAGTACTTGCCGATTACTCTGATCGCGACCTTGTCAGCATCGCTACTGATGGCACTCATTTTCGTGCCGACACTGGGCTCTCGCTTTGGACGCCCGGGTATTGGAAATCCAGAAATCATGCGCGCTATGGCCGCGGGCCATGGCGCTGATATGACAGCACTCCCTGGATTAACCGGCGCTTATGCGAGGATACTAAAACGTGCCTTAGCCAACTCCAGCACAGTACTCATTGGCGCGCTGGCATTACTCGTATCGGCGCAAGTTCTCTATTGGAGCTTTGGTAAGGGCGTAGAATTCATGCCCGAGTCCGAACCAGAACGCGGTGCGGTTTATGTCCATGCTCGAGGCAACCTTTCCGTCGACGACAAAGACCGGCTGACACGCCAAGTTGAAGAACGCATTTTTGACCTACCAGAGTTCAGCACAGTATATGCCCGATCCGCTGCGGGAGCCCGCTATCGTGACGGTGGTTCTGCCGACATTGTCGGAGCTGTGCAATTTGAATACAAAAACTGGGAGGATCGTCGCCCCTCCACAGAAGTCGTAGCAGATATGCGAGAACGCCTGGCAGACCTCGCCGGTGTCAAAGTAGAGGTCTGGGAAGAAATGATGGGCCCGCCTACGGGTAAGCAGTTCCACCTCAATCTCATGGCACAAGACTTCGACGTCTTGGCAGACCATGTCGCAATGGTCCGCGCCGAGTTGGACCGCCTCGGTGGATTTGTTGATATTGAGGACACTCTTCCTCTGCCTGGCATCGAATGGGAATTAGAGGTCGACCGTGCGCAAGCGGCTAAATTTGGCGTCGATATCGGCGGTATTGGCGACATGGTACAGCTCGTCACTGAAGGCCTAAAGTTATCGGATTATCGACCCGACGATGCAGACGATGAAATCGATATCGTCGTACGTTTTCCTGAAGAATATCGAACCTTGGATGAGTTGGATGAAATTCGGGTTACGACCCCCGCTGGACAGGTGCCTGTGTCGAGTTTTGTTAAACGGGTCGCCAAGCAGGACTCAGGTGAAATTAACCGCATTGATGGCCGGCGCGTGATCTCAGTTATTGCGAGTGTTGAAGACGGAATCTTACCTGATCAGAAAGTTCGGTTGGTCGAACAGTGGCTCAAGCAGACTGAGACCTGGGACCCCAACGTGAAATGGGAATTCAAAGGTGAGGATGAGGAACAACAAGAGTCCGCCGCGTTCCTACAACGTGCGTTCATCGTCGCGTTATTTCTCATGGGCGTAATACTTGTCACTCAATTCAACAGTTTTTATTCGGCCTTTCTCATCCTAAGTGCTGTCCTCATGTCGACTATTGGCGTGTTCCTGGGCCTATTGGTCTTTCAGCAGCCTTTCGGGATTGTGATGTCGGGCGTTGGTGTAATTTCGCTCGCTGGGATCGTCGTCAACAACAACATCGTGTTGATCGACACCTACGACAGACTCAAAAAGGACTATACGGATCCCGTCCAGGCAATCTTACAAACTGGGGTTCAGCGCTTTCGGCCCGTGCTCCTGACGACCGTCACCACGGTACTTGGACTAATGCCGATGATGTTCCAGATTAACGTCGACTTTGTGCAGCGGGCAGTCCACATCGGCGCACCATCACTGCAATGGTGGCAACAACTTTCCATTGCGATCGTCTGTGGGCTTACATTTGCAACAGTATTGACGCTGGTTGTGACGCCTTGCGCCCTAAAGCTCCGAACAGACGTACAAACCAAACTCGCACGCAAGCGTTCTCACAATAATGAATTGGCCAATCAACCGGCCGAATAGAAAGGCGCTAGTCTTCTGATTCGGCTTCAGCGAGTTCTTCTTCCGTCGGACCACCGCGTTTGGAGAGACGGCTAAAAGTTATGATGCTGAATGGGATACTTGCGAGGTAGACCAAGCCCATGAGGCCAAGCGTTGCCCAGGTCTCGGTCACCATGAACCCGGCAAACAAGGCAATAAGAATCATCATGGGCAACGCAAATTGACGCGGCACTCTGAGCTTCTTAATTGAGAATGTTGGAACCTTACTCACCATCAGAAACGATACTGTCGCCAGGAAAAGCCCAACAATTAGGGGTGTGTTGAATACACCTGCATCAAAGTAAAATGACAGAATCATGGGCAATATGGCTAACCCAGCCGCCGCAGGAGATGGAACACCCGTGAAATAATTATGCGCCCAGCTGGGAAGTCCAGGATCGCCAACCATAGTGTTGAAGCGAGCCAAACGCAGCACACAGCATACAGCATACAGAAGGCACAGCGCCCAGCCCAAAGTGCCCGCCCCTTGCATCGCCCAAAGATAGAGCATTATTGACGGTACCATTCCAAAACTTATCGCGTCGGAAAGAGAATCCAATTCCGCACCAAATTTTGTCGTGCCGCGGAGCAATCGCGCTGCCAATCCATCGATCCCATCGAGAAAGCAGGCGATGACTAAGGCAATAACAGCTCGCTCCCAGTCTGCACTGATCGAAAAACGAATCGCCGTCAAACCGCTACACAGTGCCAAGACAGTTAGCATGTTAGGGAATAATTGATTAAATGACATAGTGCGGCGAGGTCGCCCCTCAGCTTGCTGGGTCCGATTGTCGCCTGGATCAGCAGTCATTTATCGCACCTCGCCTTCCCGTTGGGCCTCACGTGATTTGAAATCAGCGATCACTGTTTCTCCGGCGACCATTTTTTGACCAACAGAAACCAACGGATGTGTTCCGCGTGGCAAATAAACGTCAACCCGACTACCAAATCGTATCAAGCCAATGCGTTCACCGGTCTCGAGGTGCTGATTGGTCTGCACATCACAACGAATTCTCCGCGCCACTAGCCCCGCGATCTGAACCACGGCGAGTTCTTTTCCGACATTCGACATGACCTGCAAGCACTGCCGCTCATTGTCAGCGCTGGCTTTGTCGAGCGTAGCGTTCAGAAACAAACCTGGCACGTACACCTCTTTGGTGATCTCACCAGCGATCGGGATGCGATTAACGTGACAATCGAAGACACTCATAAACACGCTCACGCGTGTGTATTTTTTTTGCGCTAAATCAAGCTCAGGGGGGCCAGTTGTTTCGATGATGGATTGCACCACGCCATCAGCAGGACTGATAACCAGCCCCTCTCTGATCGGCGTGACCCTGTCAGGGTCACGGAAGAAATAGAAGCACCATACTGTCAGAGCCAAACCGATCAGTCCTAGCGGCGACCAAATCAACCAAAGGATAAATGTCGCGAAGGCAAATAACGCCAAGAATCCTGGACCCTCCGGATGCAGAGGAGGAAACAGGTAGTCTTTCCAAGTTATTTCACGGCTATTCACTGGCCACTCCCTGGGCGATGCATTTTCGAATTATTCATTGAAAAAGAGTTTAGCGATTTTTGTCTGCCAACCCAAAACAAACCCTAGGAAGGGTTAAAGCCGGTCTCGCACCGGCAAAGTGAAGACCTGGCCTGGATAAATAAGATCCGGATCTTTGATTTGGTCCTGATTGGCCTCATAGATCACGGTGAACATAACGCCTTCACCATAGACGCGCCGCGCTATGCGCCAAAGACTATTGCCTTTGACCACAGTTATCGCGCCTGTTTCAGCGCCTGGTTGAGGCGGCTGTCGGTTAAACGGTACCTCAACACGAGAAATGACCGTGCTCTCTGAGTCCAACTCATCTGCACGCACGGTGTGTTGTCCCGGCGTTGCGCGCTCATTGGACTCAATACTCCAATACCCGGTGCTATCTACTATGGCTCGCCCTGCGAACACGTTGTCTAAGTAGACCTGTATGTTGTTACCCGCCAACGCCTGACCACTCAGAAAAACCCGGCCCTGGTCATCGTAGTCTACAGTTTCAACGCTTAGTTCAATCGGGCTGGATTGAGACGGCGCTTGTAGGACGCGACTGGTGCCACCGTCACGGGCGGTCTCAATAATGAGGATGTCTCCCTCTTGCTCAGGAATAGACATCACGACGACGTTCTCTGAAATCAACGGGTCCGCGTTATCTTGATCCACACGCAAAGATAACTCGTGTGTTCCAGGCACAAGTGGCTCAGGCGGAATGAAAACCCATTCTCCCCGACCGTCCGCAGCCACCTGACCGATCTCTGAGTCACCGTCTACAATAACCACCGTAGCAAGCGGTCGAGCACGACCAGCCATAACGGTATTCCCCTGCGGATCAATACGAACCACATCAAAACTTGGCAGCACGGGACCTGCGCCTGCTACCGATGCGCCGCCCTCAGAATCCGCAGACGCGTCATCATCCACCGAGACGACAGCGCCATCGGGCGCGGGTGTCCCCGGGTCTTCCAGAGTAAAATTCAATACGATGGCTGCGATTACGACCAAGACGCCGATTATCGCAACCAGGAGCGGACGGTTCACAGCGCCTCTCAGCTTGGACGAGCTTTTTCTTTTAGTAAGGGATTGGCGGCTGCGAAGCAACGGGCCAGACCATCTCGTCGCTGATCTGTGAAACCTGGTATTTTAGCGCCCAACAAACAAAAATGCCGTGATAGCCGCAAGAGCAACGGGCAGCAGTGCAACCCCAATCAAAGCCAGAGGATAGATTGCAGGGCGAAGCGCCGCCGGTCCGAGTGGGATACGCCTAGCCGTACCGTCAGCAAACGGGACTAAAACAAGCAGGGAAAGAGCGATCGCTGACGCTTGGGACGTCGGGTCTGCCAGGGCCATAGCCATAGCCAGAACGGCGCCGCTGCCTCCCAGAATCACAGCATTTCCAACGGCTAGGGCAAGAATCCAGGATAAGGCTAGGTAACCGGCCAATGCCGCCGCAAGGCAATATGCGGTCGCGGCCATCGCTCCCTCACCAGACATTTGGCCTATTAGGCCTAATCCGCAAGCCAGCATAAAGCATATGACCAAGCCAGATGGTCCCTCAGCGCGCACTGTGTCGAGCCTAGAAATCAGTCCAGCCCAAAAAAGGAGATAGAAAACGAACCTGAGCCAACCGCCAGCTTCGTCTGGTGCCGGACCGAGCAGACCACCAGAGATTGTGCTCCAACCACTGCCGATCGCGTAGATTACAGCAATCGCGACCACCCACGGACGACGTGGCTGTATGAGGTCAAGAATGAATCCAATGGCAAATCCACCGATAGCGATATGGATAACCCGGCTTAAGGAATCGACGGGGACCCAGGGGGCCAAAAGCAGCCAATTCCAAGCTGCAGCGAACCCGAACAGAATGCTGAGACCGGCTATCCGTGCGCCGCGCTCAGGGCCAGCAACCAGGCGCAGAATGCCAGCTGTGGCCAAAGCCACACCAAAGGGGATGAAATAAGGAAGCAATAATCCAGCCAATCGAATTTTTCGGGTCCGCGGAAGGCGCGTACGATTGCTCCGCTTGAGACCCGCCCTTTATGATGTAGTAAGCGAATAGCAGCCCGCCTTGAAGGCGGTCAAGCACGGCTAGAAAAGGGTTTGCCATGGCAGATACGCAAGATTCGGGGCCTTCCGCCCCACTTATGGTCAAAGTTTGGGATATTTGGGTCAGATTGTTCCACTGGTTTCTTGTCGCGTTCATCGCGTTGAGCTACCTGACGGGAGAAATTGGCGGCTTAGATTTCACGGTTCCGGGCACTGATCGGTTCATTTCCAATATGAACGTCCATGTCCTCAGCGGCATCACCATCCTTGGCCTCGTCACGTTCCGGATCATATGGGGGTTTGCAGGTTCTACGACGGCACGGTTCAGGAATTTTCTCAACGGACCATCGGTCATACTGGGTTATGCCAAATCCATTCTGAAGGGACCCGTCGCCTTCTTCGCTGGCCATAATCCAGCTGGGGGCGCGGTCGTGATGATCATTCTGGCCGCTCTCTTCGTCCAGGGTGGGTCAGGATTGTTTTCCCAAGATGATTCTTTTTTCGCGACCAAGGGCCCCCTGGCATTCCTCGTCACTGATGAAACTAGCAAAGAGGTCACTGGCTTTCATAAACAGTGGTGGGAGTACGCTATCGTTACCCTCATTGTCCTCCACATCGTGGCAAATCTTTTTTATTGGCTGATCAAGAAGCAAGATCTGATTGTGGCGATGTTTACCGGGCATCGTCGTCTTCCAGACGGAGAATCAGAACCTAAACTTTCATTCGCCAAGACAGGACTAGGCTTAGCGATCGCTGTCGGTGTTGCCGTCCTCATGTGGCTGATAATGAACGCCGAGGCTCTGTAAACACTGGACAATAGGCGAGAAAAAACCGCCAGCCCCAAACAGGAGCGGCGGTTTAATTCTCTCGGATTTTAGAACGTTCTATTCGGTGCGATAGGTGTCGTGGCAAGACTTGCAAATGAATAGGCCACCCATCTTAGGGCCAGCTTCCGCCATTCCACCGCTGCGCGCGGCGGCCGCAACTTCACGACCTGCGACGGCAAGTGCTGCGAAACGGTTGTCAAAGTCTTCCCATTCTTCCCATATGTTGGCAGCAGCGGTGCCACCCGGAAGATTCTCTTTGAACGCCAATCTAGCTGCTTCAGCCGCAGCTGCGATGGCATCGGCATGATGAGCCAGATTGTCGCCATAAGGCACTTTGTTCTGAGCAATTGCGCCCAATCCAGCTGCATGAGCACCCAGTGATTTCATTAAATTCTGGCGGTAATCAATGACATCCTTGTCTGCAGCTTGCGCCGCAGAAAGTCCGAATGTGAAAACTGCCGCAGCGAGCGCTGCAGTGAGATACTTAAATTTCATAGATTCCTCCGGCCTAACCCTGTTTTTATCTCCGGCGCTATAAGACAATCCATTTCGCTATGGATTGAGCGCGTTTCTAAGCAGTACATAGTTCCTTTATCACTGGCAACCCGGGCTAATTTTCTGTCATGCCACAATCCCATTCCCACGATGAGGGCTTTAGTCTCTGCGTCTTTTGTGGCTCCCGCCGTGGAGAAGATCCGGATTTCGTCAGATTCGCCAAGGAGCTTGGCAAAAATATGGCGGAGTCGAACGTGCGATTGGTGTTTGGCGGCGGCGCCGTTGGGCTGATGGGCGCCGTATCTGACGCCGTGCTGGAGCACGGTGGGAGGGCAACCGGCGTTATTCCAGAGTTCTTGGATAATGGGGAAAACGGCCATCAGTCTGCCGAAATGATCGTTGTCCCTGACATGCACACCAGAAAAAGAACCATGTTCGAACGTTCAGATGCATTTTGCGTCTTGCCTGGTGGTATAGGGACGCTGGAGGAATTTTTCGAAATCATCACCTGGCGGCAACTATCCGTTCACAATAAACCGGTCATTCTTAGTAACTGGAACGGCTATTGGGATAACCTGGTCGCTATGACTGAAACAATGAATCGGGGTGGTTTTTCCTATGGCCCGACAGGCGACTTGTTCATCGCCGTCCGGTCTGTGGCCGAAATATTACCAGCTATCCGCCAAAATTGGTCTGATTCAGGGCAGATTTCCGGGCCTGCACATCCCGATTTGTCCAAAACCTGATCTCAAACGCCTCTAGGCTTGCACCCAAACGCCCGCTTGCCCTACTTTCCCGGCACTCAAACACGGGGCGCAGCCTCACAAGATCAAGCGGGAACAGCCCGCAGCGGAAGGGAGCCATCAGTGAGCAAGATTAAAGTTAAGACCCCCATCGTCGAGCTCGACGGCGATGAGATGACACGAATCATTTGGGAGTTCATTAAGAGCAAGTTGATCCTCCCTTACCTCGACGTAGACTTGAAATACTACGATCTGGGTGTTGAAGCGCGCGACGAGACCGACGACCAAATCACAATCGACGCAGCGAACGCCATTAAAGAACATGGTGTCGGCGTAAAATGCGCGACGATCACCCCCGATGAACAGCGCGTCGAAGAATTCAGCCTCAAGAAGATGTGGCGCTCTCCAAATGGCACGATCAGAAACATTCTCGGCGGAACCGTTTTCCGCGAGCCGATCATTTGTTCAAACGTTCCGCGTTACGTCCCTGGTTGGACAGAACCCATCGTCATCGGCCGCCACGCTTTTGGTGACCAATACCGCGCAACGGACTTTAAGGTACCCGGCGCTGGCACCCTGACAATGAAGTTTCAGCCGGACGACGGTGGCGAGGCGGTCGACCTCGAAATATTCAAGTTCCCAGAAGCCGGTATTGCCATGGGCATGTACAACCTTGATGAGTCGATCCGAGGGTTTGCACGGGCCTGTATGAATTACGGCCTACAGCGCAACTACCCTGTCTACCTATCGACCAAGAACACAATCCTGAAGGCCTATGACGGTCGCTTCAAAGATTTGTTCCAAGAGGTATTCGACGCCGAGTTTAAAGAAAAATTCGACGCTAAGGGGCTAACCTATGAGCATCGATTGATCGACGACATGGTTGCCTGTGCCATGAAGTGGTCTGGCGGTTATGTCTGGGCCTGTAAAAACTACGATGGAGATGTGCAGTCTGATACGGTTGCGCAGGGCTTTGGATCGCTAGGTCTCATGACATCCGTTCTCATGACGCCGGACGGAAAAACCGTAGAAGCAGAAGCAGCCCATGGCACCGTGACCCGTCACTATCGCCTGCATCAAGAAGGCAAAGAGACGTCCACTAACCCAATCGCATCCATTTTCGCTTGGACCCGTGGCCTTAAGTACCGCGGTGAATTTGATGGAACGCCTGACGTGGTCGCGTTTGCCGAAACTCTCGAAAAGGTCTGTGTTGATGCGGTCGAAAGCGGCTTCATGACAAAAGATTTGGCCATTCTTATCGGTCCAGAGCAAGCCTGGATGACGACAAGCCAATTCTTAGAAAAGCTCGACGAGATGCTACAGGCGGAGATGGGCTAAGCCACTCCAGCTGTCAGCAAAAAATAAACGGCGCCCTCCTCGGAGCGGCGCCGTTTTTTTTGCCCACACCAATACTTAGGTTGAACTAGTCTCTAGCGTAGTGGCTTTCAGCTTCTCTTCATCCAACTTGTAGAAGAACAGCATGCCAACCGCCAACATCAGGCAAACACCCGGTGCCACGCCGATGGTCAAATATATCGCTGTAATCGCGCTTTCGGGCTGCTCTATTGCAGCACCCCGGGTGCCTGAAACGTATCCCATCGCACCGAGAAAGACCCCGGTTAGCGCTGGTCCAAGAGCGTACGCAAACTTCTCGGCTGTGGTGTAAATACCGGCGAAAACCCCAGCGCGTTCCAAACCGGTGCGCCGGCGGTCATACTCGATCGTATCCGGAAGCATGGATTGCCCGATCAATAGCATGCCTGCTGCCGCAATACCCGTCCCCATAGGCCGCAAAAGAATGAGCAACAACGGATCGTCGGCGTCAGCCAACAGCCAAGAGAAAGCTGTTAAAGCCAATATCGAACACGCCAGCTTAAGGGTGTGCGGCTTGCCGATCCGCTTAGACACCTTCAACCAAATAGGAATGGCCAGCAAACTCGCCGTCGTGGATGTCGCAAACATATACGACAGGGTTGTGTCCTGTTGCTGCAACACTCGCTGAACAAAATAAGCGTAGGCGCCGAAGGAAAATGAGTTAGCCAACAGCATGAAAAACTTAATCGCGATCAACTGCAAAAAGGGCTTGTTGTCCACGACAGTCCCCAGTTGGTTCTTGAAGCTGGGCGACGGACCCGATGGCACCTCGTGAAACGGTGCCTTAGCCGTCATGGTAAAGCTCAACACGCCAGCCGCAACGACGATACCAGCCATGACCCAGGCGACGGTGGTGTATCCGTCTCGCCCACCCCCTGCAGAAACCAGAATGATCGGCGCAATAATCAGACCGCCGACCTGAGCAACGTTGATAGCCGTCACCCGCCAGGACATCAGAAACGACCGCTCATGGTAATTCTGAGTCATCTCGGCTGGCATGGCCAAATACGGCACGTTGAAGATGGTGTAGCCAGTAGAATAGAGCACTAAGGCGCCGAGCATGTACCAAGCCGCGTTGGATTCCTGCACCCAACCCGGCGGTGCGAATAAAGCGACCAAAGAGGCACCACTGACTATTGCACCCAACACCAGATAGGGCCGCTGACGGCCCCAGGGTGAGCGCGTCTTGTCACTAATCGTGCCCATCACTGGGTCAGTCACGGCGTCATAGATTTTTGACGCTGCGAATACTGCACCGGCAGTCGCCGCTGCAATACCTAAGAAATCCGTCATAAACCGCATCAAAAAGACATTGGTGATGTTGAACATAATTGACGGCACGACGGTGCCAATGCCCCAGCCAATCGCTACAGCTAACGGCAACTTGATGTCCGCCTTAGATATATCGTTCATATGTCCCCCAGAATCTTTCTAGACCGCACTATGCCGCCAAAATAAACAGCAACCTACAGAGGCCCCTGGGCCATTCGGTAGATGGATAAAAAAGTCGCCGCCGCCCTCATCGGAGCTAACGGACGAACATTTGGTGTGGCGCTGCACGCTGGTTAGCAAACGCCCTCTTCGCTTTCATGATCTCTTCGTACAACTCGGTGGCATCCCCGCCGATCTCCCGCACCAGGTCGCCATGAATATTCTGCCCCAGCCTTTTCCATGACGCACGCTCCTCAGCCGTGGGATACACAACCCTAAGGCCGTCGTCCTCAGCCCGAACCAAATACAGCTCGTTACGCTCCAGAACGAGGCCGCGATACCAATCCGCTTTAGGTACGGCGTTTCGATACACAGCTCGATCGTCTGCAGACAAGCTGTCCCACCAGGTTTTATTCGCTACAACACCCGCAGTTGAGTATGAGTGATGGGTCAGGGTGAAATGACGCGCGACAGTATCTAAGCCCGCCAAAGCAAAAATCTGCGTGCTTTGCTCACCACCTTCGACCAGCCCGGTCTGCATACCTGGGATGACGTCACTGAGCGGAATTTGAATTACATCTGCCCCGAGAGCAGCCATAAAGAGCAAAGCGGAATCATCTGCTGAGACTCGCATCTGACGTGAACGAAGATGGCCAGGAACACGGATTGGGAAGGACGCATATAAATCCATCCACCCGTCCATCATCCAGGATAAAAGGACCAAGTTTTTTTCGGCGAACCGATGAGCGACGGAATCCAATAGGTGCTCATCAAGGACGTAAGAGGCTTCTTCAATGGATTCAAAGAGAAACGGTGCACGCAGCACGGCCAATTCGGGAACTGCAAGGCCAAGAGTGCCCGTAGAGATCCCTGCCATTTGAAGCCTATTCCGCCGCAAGCCCGAAAATTGGGTCTCCTCCGGACCAGCTTCGCCCTGCACCATAAGCGTCGCGTCAAGACGGCCCTCGCTTAAGGTGGCAACAGCATCTTCAAATTGCTGCCAATATATTTCACCGGCAGTACCAGGTGCGGCAAATCCTGCGATCTTCGGTGGCTCAGCGAACGCAGCACTAGGCATCACAATAAAGGCAACAACTACGAGCGCGGTGCGGACGAACCGGGCGATACTTTTTAAAATCATAGCGCTAACAAACCACACGTGAACGTGAAGCGGTAGAGGTGACGGATTGTGATGGCCTCAGCGGAAGTATGATAAGACTCGGCCACACGGTATAGAGAAACCATTGAGACGACCTTTTTAGGGGATGTTCGACGATGCAGGATATGGTCCAAGACGTGGTTAAGACGCGCTATGGCGCCGGTGCGCAAGAGCGAGAAGAAGCACTGTGCTGCCCCGTCGACTATGACCCGAAATATTTAAAGATCATTCCTGAAGAAGTAATCGAGCGAGATTACGGATGTGGAGATCCATCACAATACGTGAGGGAGGGCGAGACCGTACTCGATCTCGGTTCCGGAACCGGCAAGATTTGTTTTATTGCGTCCCAAGTTGTCGGACCGGAAGGCAAAGTCATTGGCATCGACATGACAGATGAAATGCTTGACGTCGCGCGTCGCAATGCACCCATCGTTGCCGAGCGCACTGGTTTCGCCAATGTCGAATTTCGACGCGGCCATATTGAAGATTTGGCGACCGACTTGACTGAGATGGACCGTCTTCTCGCCGCCGCCCCTCTAAGTTCAGCGGCGGCTTTGGCTGACTTCGAAACTGCGCGGGCCAAACAGCGTACGGAAACCCCCCTCGTTGAAGACAATTCCGTGGATGTCATTGTTTCTAACTGCGTGCTTAACCTGGTTTCCGATACAGATAAACCGGCGCTATTCAGAGAAATGTTTCGCGTGCTGAACAAGGGCGGGCGCATTGCAATATCCGACATCGTATCTGACGAAATCTCACCAGAGCATCTCAAGAGTGATGATGATCTTTGGAGTGGATGCATCTCGGGTGCGCTTCAAGAGCATGAGTTCGTCGCACTCCTAGAAGAAGTAGGTTTCTACGGCATCACCATCGATAAACGCGAATCTGATCCATGGCAGGTCGTTGATGGTATTGAGTACCGTTCAGTTACCGTCCTTGCCTGGAAAGGCAAAGAAGGTCCGTGCTGGGACAAGAACGAAGCTGTTATATACAAGGGCCCCTTCTCAAGCGTTGCGGACGATGATGGCCACACCTATGCCCGCGGACAGCCCATGGCCGTCTGCGAAAAGACGTATAATATTCTCAACTCAGAGCCTTACGCCGATCACTTCTATTCTGTGCCTGCACAAACTGAAGTAGCAGAACAAATTCCATTTGATTGTTCTCGCGACGCTCTGCGTAGCCCCCAGGAAACGAAAGCTGGCATAGCCCCAGAAACACGGATGGGTGAGCCAGCCTGCTGCTAACTGATCCGAATCAAAACAGCCAACCGGCGTTGGGGTATAGCGTAGAGCTGTTATAGTGCACGTATAGGTGCCCCTGCTTCCTGAGGATCGTCATGGTTAGAAATCCAAAACACGACATGCTTAGCCCGCCAAACCATGACGAGCTGGCGCTACAGCAATACGTCTTATCGTTAAAGCATCACGTTGGCCGCCAAATACAGCCTCGAAAACGTGATATCTACGAGCAGCGCGGCAAACCGGCTTTTGAGAAAACACATGGCCGGGCACCAGAGAATTGGCGCGAGATCGGCGACGTCATGTTGTCTGATCCGGACTACCAAATGTCTATTGCGCTCAACACCATGGCTCAAGACTTGATGTGGGAATCCGTTTCCGAGCCCATATATCGCAACATTGATAATCTTGGAGACACCTACCGCAAACTGACCGAGTCACCCGACAAGCAGGGTTCTCTCGAACTCGACCCAGATTTCAAAGTACCCAAGGGGATGAGCGAAGTCTCAATCCATCGCCAGGTCGGCACATATGCCTACGACCGCGGAGAAGGAGATGTCACGGCTGGCGCGCTCTATGAAGGCGGTGGGAATATTTATTCCATGGGGATCGGCGTAGGCACCGGCTACAGCAAAGGTGAAATTATCCAAGCCTTTCTGCTCGATCGTTATCCGGACTTCGAGCCCAAACGCATTCTCGACATTGGATGCTCCGCCGGCTCTTCTTCAACGCCTTACGCCATGGCCTACCCGGACGCAGAGGTTCACGCGATCGACGTGGCACCAGGGCTATTGCGATACGCCCATGCACGCGCTGAAAGTCTTGGCGTTGCGGTTCATTTCCACCAACGCAGCGCGGCAGACACCAAATTCCCCGATAACTATTTTGATTTGGTGGTGTCTCACAATGCAATGCATGAAATGGCACAGAAAACGACCGAGAACATGTTTAAGGAAAGCTATCGAATCCTGAAGCCTGGCGGTATCGCAGTCCACCAGGACCTTCGACTAAGGTTTGATGAATTCCCACTGTTCGAGCAATTCGATTTCCGCTGGGACCAATTGCACAACAACGAACCCTATCTGGTGACCTACGCGACTAACAATCCGGACGATCTCTTCCTTAAAGCCGGCTTCCCCAAAGAGAATATATGGAGCGGGATGGTTGATCAGCCTGACGGCACAATGAAGTGGTTTGTGCCAGTCGCGCAAAAGCCTGCGTCTTAAGTCGACCGGTAATCGACGTCCCACCCGCCCTCGAGGTCATGCCCGCCATCGACGTAGCCACGCATGAACTGTGTGCGTTGGAAAATATCGTGTGGGTAGCCGAGTTCAATTGAACTCACGTCGTTCAAGCGATTCATTTGATCATCGCTCAACGAAATAGTGGCCGCACCCAAGTTATCTTCTAATTGTGCTGCCGTGCGCGCACCGATAACAGGCAATGGCCGACCTGGCCTCTGCATCAGCCACCTCAATGCCACTTGTGACGGACTTGCATCAAGCTCATTCGCAACCTTCTCAACCTCAGCAACGATGGCCAAATTTCGATCAGTGAGTGATGTTTTCACCACCTGGGATCGCCGCGTGCCGTCCGATTCTACAGCGACGTCACTGTCCACGCGATCTTCAGATTTGTAGCGACCGGTCAAAACGCCGCTGCCAAGCGGCCCCCAGGGGAGAATAGTGACGCCCATGTCCGCAGCCATCGGCACGATTTCCCGCTCAACGGTACGCTCGACCATGCTGTACCGTGCCTGCATGCCGATAAAACGATTCCAGCCTCTCAGGTCGGCAATGGTGTTGGCCTCGGCAACCTTCCACGCTGGAAAATTGGACGCGGCGAGATACAAAACTTTACCGGACGCGATGATATCGTCGAGCCCCCGCATCAGCTCCTCGACGGGCGTGCGGAACTCCCAAAAGTGGACATACAGCAGATCGATGTAATCAGTTTTCAGCTTGCGCAAAGAGTCTTCGACGGAGAGCTTTATGGATTTCCGGTTGTTGCCGCCATAGTTCGCGTCCTCTTTATCCATGCCGAAGGTAAATTTGGTCGACACAACGAAACGATCTCTCCTGCCCTCAATGCAGTCCCCAACAACACCCTCCGAATGATAAATATTGGCTGTATCGAGAAAGTTGCCCCCGGCATCTGCATACATATCGATGAGACGCCGGCACTCATCAGGCGGTGTCGCCCACTCCCGATGCTGTCCCATCGTCATGGTGCCGAAGCACAAAGGCGATACGCGCAGCCCTGAACGGCCGAGTGTGCGGAAATGATTAAGGGCATGCATGGCTCAAATCCTTGGTTATTTGCGATTTGCAATAGCTTAGGCACCCTTTGGAGCGCAGGAAACCCCAGCCACGCACCCCGTGCTAGCGATTCAAGCCCAGGCCTGCTACAGACGATCAGCAGTTTTTTTCCGGGGGATGAATCATGGCAGAAGCGACCCAAGCACCTGAGGCGACTGGATCAAGTCCGCGCTATTCCTGGTATTGTCTTGGGGTGATCTGCTTCGCCTACTTCTTCGGCTTCATGGACCGCCTCATCGTCGGCCTTTTAACCCCGGCCATCCAAGCAGACCTGGGTTTCACCGATACGCAGATGGGGCAAATCCAAGGCCTCGCCTTCGCCGTCTTCTATTCTCTTTTCGTCATTCCTATTGGCTGGGCGGCTGACCGCTACAACCGTGTGCGGATTCTAGCCACCGGCACGGCCGTGTGGAGCCTCTTTACCGCCGGGTGCGGTCTTGTGCGTAGCTTTGGCGGCCTGTTCGGCATGCGTGTTGGCGTCGGCATCGGCGAAGCGACCCTGAACCCCTGCACAGCGTCTCTTATCGGTGACCTTTTCGAACCTCGTGACCGGCCCAAGGCCTTTGGCATTTACACCATGGCCACTGCCTTCGGTACCGGCCTTGTATACGTCTTCGGTGGCTTGCTGATCGCGTTCACGATGCAGGGCGTCAACATGCCGTTCTTGGGTCTCGTCCCTGGTTGGCAAGCCGTGTTTATTATCATCGGCCTTGCCGGGCTGATCCCCGCACTTCTAATGGCGTTCACTGTGCGCGAACCGAAGCGCAAAGAAATCGCCGCAGACAGAAGCGAGAAGCCTTCATGGGGCGAGATATTTGCGTTCCTTAACCAAAACAAGACAACACTGATCTGCCACCACTTCGGCGTCGCGTTCATTCTCATGGCGGTTTATGGCTGGGTGAATTGGCTACCCTCTTTATTCGATCGGGTTCACGGCTGGTCAATCCCACAGTTCAGCATTTGGTACGGCATCTTCGGCGGTATGTTTGGCATTTTGTCGGCAATCTCTAGTGGCTTTGTAACCAACTGGTTCAAAGACAAAGGAAACACAGACGGCGCAATGCGGACCGTCTTATGGGGTGGTGTCGGCCTAACCGTCGGCACAACAATCGCTCCGCTCATGCCGACACCTGAACTCTGCCTAGCGTTCTTCGCGGTGGCCGGCATGTTCTCCAATTGGCCGCCGGCGCAGGCTCTGGCCGCTGTTAACGATATGACACCCAACCAGCTGCGCGGCACCGTTACATCCGTCTATATCCTGGTCATCGGTATCGGTGGCGCTGGCATTGGACCCTTCGCCATGGGCTGGGTGACTGACAACGTATTTGGCGACCCCCAGCAGATTCACTACTCAATGGCGTTGGTCACCATCGTCATGGGCTCACTTGGGTCATTGCTGATCGCCTACGGCCTCAAGGCCTACCGTGAGAGCCTCACGCGGGTAAATTGGAGACCAGCGGGAACCACTTAGGCGAACCACCAAAGGCGCAGAGAGCAGCTCTATTCCGCTGCCATCTTGCCGTTGCCTAAGCCCCGCCACGGACCGTCGGTACGTAGTCTTTTGGCAGACCTGCGTCGGGGGTGAACCCGTACATCTGTTCGTCGGGCAAGGCATCGATAACGATATCGCGCACAGCCATCAGCTTCTCGATATCAATTCCAGTTTTGAGTCCCATACTGTCCAGAAGGAACACCAAGTCTTCGGTGATAATGTTGCCAGAAGCACCAGGCGCGAATGGACAACCACCGAGGCCGCCCAGTGAGCTATCGAGGGTATCGAGACCTAAATCGAGCGCAGCCATAACGTTCGCTAGCCCCTGGCCGCGTGTGTTGTGCAAATGGATACCGGTGAGCTTGTCACGACCCACGGCTGCCCAGATTGCCTTGACCATGTTCTTCACTTGAACAGGGTTTGCATAGCCAGTCGTGTCAGCAAGGCCGACTTCGTCGCAACCAAGTCCAATAAGTTTCTCCGCCATTTCAACAACCTTAGCCTCAGGGACATGACCTTCCAAGGTACACCCGAATGCCGTCGACAAGCCGCCTTCAAAATGGGGTCGCTCGCCTTCTGGTAACGTCATAATCAGTTCGACGATCTTCACGACCTCTTCCAGCACTTGCGCATGTGTTTTACGCAGGTTGGCTTGTGAGTGGGTCTCAGACACAGACAAAGGCAGCGTGATCTTGTGAGCCCCAGCCTTAATAGCGTTCTCGGCGCCCTTGAAGTTGGGAACGAGGGCTGCCACTTGCAGCCCGGGAATGGTCCGCGCGTATTCGACAATCTCTCCTGTATCCGCCAACTGCGGTAAGAGTTTTGGTGGTACGAAGGAGCCGACCTCAATTTCGCGCACTCCGGCTTCTGCTTCAGCCTTAATCCAGGCTTTCTTGGCGTCTGTCGGCATGATCGAGTCCACAGACTGCAAACCGTCGCGGGGGCCCACTTCGCTGATCAGGATATCGATACCGTCCATCACATCCGTCATTGTTTTTCCTTTCTTTCGGTGCGCCTTTCTAGGCCATCCGAGCGCTATCTGTCACGATTAGATACTACGGATCAATTGGTGTTGGGGGCTCCATACTCCGCCGCGATATCGCGATAGACCTGATTGAGCTTCTTGATATCAACAACAGAATCAAGATTCTCTAGAAGAAACGTCAGACTATAGTTATTGCCGAATCCATGTTCCGCGTTAATCGCCCTTAGTCGCGTATAGGCTTTCTCTGAGAGCGCCGCATTAAATCGTTTGGGTAAGGGATAGTGTTTCTTCGCCATGGGCTACCCTTTTCCTCTCTGCATTCGCTTGCTGTGTATGTCTTAAGATATATGATCGGAGCACTGCTCGGTCCAGTATCGAGCTCAGGGATTCAATCTTAAGTATATGAATAATAAAGGAATTATTTGATGGCGGACGCCCAAAACCTCCCCCTGTCGGGAACCAAAGTGGTCGAATTTACCCATATGGTGATGGGCCCGACCGTCGGGTGTATTCTCGCTGATCTCGGTGCGGACGTGATTAAAATTGAGCCGCTCAAAGGGGACAATACACGCCGCCTTAAAGGATCTGGTTCCGGTTACTTTCCGATGTTCAACCGCAACAAGCGGTCGATCTGCCTCGACCTAAAGAACAAGACGGGCCACAGCATTGCGTTAGACCTCATTAAAGACGCGGACATTGTAATCGAGAACTTCCGCCCAGGAGCGATGGACAAGTTGGGCTTCGGTTACGACGACCTCAAGAAACTCAACAAAGGACTCATCTACTGCTCTGAGAAAGGGTTTCTCGCCGGCCCCTATGAGCATCGCACCGCCTTGGACGAAGTCGCACAGATGATGGGTGGTCTCGCCTATATGACTGGACCACCTGGACAGCCGCTACGCGCCGGAGCCTCCGTGATCGACATCACCGGCGGTATGTTTGGCGTCATCGGCGTTCTCTCCGCTCTTGTAGGCCGTAATCAGACTGGCGAGGGTCAACACGTTGTTGCCAGCCTTTATGAAACATCGGTCTACCTAGTCGGCCAACATATGGCGCAATACGGTGTTACGGGTTCCCCTGCCAATCCTATGCCCGCACGGGTTTCGGCCTGGGCAATTTACGACGTGTTTGAAACGAAAGATGATGACAAAGTGTTCGTCGGCGTTGTGTCTGACACCCAATGGAAAAATTTCTGTGAGGCCTTCGGGCTCGACGATCTTTGGGCCAAAGAAGAACTGAAACTAAATAACGGCAGGGTCGATGCCCGCCCATGGCTCAAGCCGCGGGTCGATGAATTATTCAAGGGCTACACCAAAGCCGATCTCATGGCGAAATTAGAGGCGACCGGCATGCCCTTTGCGCCGATTGCAAAACCCCACGAGTTATTCGATGACCCACACTTGAATGCAGGTGACGGACTTTCAGAAGTTACGTTGACGGATGGCGACGGCGCTGGGCGCAAAATCAAGCTTCCCAACATGCCATTGTCCATTGGCGGAGACCGCCTTGGTGTGCGTCGTGACCTGCCACGTGAAGGGCAGCATACCCGTGAAGTTTTAACTGAAATGGGCCACGACGACGCGGCAGTCGCAAGAATGCTTGAGAACGGCATCGCCGCTGGAGAGTAGCCCGAGCGTGAACTCAAAATCCATTGCTAGAGTTTTATGGTTTTTGGCATGGGCTTTAAGCAGCCCAGTTGCGGCGGCAGAACTCCTACCACCCAACGCGAATATCATTCGCGAGATCCGAGGTATTATCGCCTATCGCGCTCTAGGCACCGGCACGGCGAGAGGTGAGGAGCGATTTCATATCTCGGCTCACCCCGACGGCTCACGCACTATTTCTACGATTAGTCGCTACGGTCCACGGGATATCCAGCGCCACTCACTGTATCGGATTGATGCAACCCTGCGGCCAATAGATGCGACGGTCCAGTATTGGATTGAGGGCGCGTGGCGGGCTTCGGGATTGATTACGGTCGACCAAGCGGGTTTGTCCACATCCAGCCGCAGCCCGTTAGGAAACAGAACACATGAACTAACAATCGCCCAGAATTTTGCAATTTTGACCCATCAACTGAGCCCAGACGCGTGGCGCGTTTTTCTATACGACAAAATGGCTGGAGGCATTCAACCGCTGCAGATGTACGATCTTAGCCCCCTCGCTGACGGCCCCGACGGAATTCTCGGCAAACTAACAGCGCAACGCTTCGATTACCGAGGCGAAACCGCCGTCACTGTTCCCGCTGGTACGTTCACTGTGGATCATTACCGACTAGAAGACGCAGTTGATATGTATGTGCACGGGCCCGATGCAATTCTTGTCAAATGGCGGTTTGAAGCCATTGACCGTGAGCATGTGTTGATGGAACTGGAGGTATCTGAATAAACACCACCATCGACACTAACGACCCGACAACAGCGCAAACGTCCCGGCGCGCTGGCATTCAACCTCAACACTTTCAAACTCAACTGCGATTTCGCAGTCTCCTTTGGTCTTCGCGGACAAGAAACAGCATGCCAGCCGACCAGTTGTTGTCGTAGAGCTATAATTGTTACTCCGCTTTTTTTTCGAAGACAGTGGACTCAACCCTATTGCGCCCACCCTTCTTCGCTTCATAGAGCTTCTCGTCAGCTCGGCGTACTAGGTCGAAGGGATCAATACCTTCATCAGGGGTACACGTGGCCACACCAATACTCATCGTCACATGATGCGTGACATCAGAATACTCGTGCTTGACCTTGAGGTCGCTGACCGCCTTCCGCATGGTATGACCGAACGCGCTGGCGCCGTCTAAGTCCGTATCTGGCATGACACAAACGAATTCTTCACCGCCATAGCGGGCGACAAGATCGGCGGCCCGCTTCACTTCACTGCTGAGCGCCCTCCCAACTTTGCGTAAACAATCATCTCCTGCGCCGTGGCCATAGTTATCGTTGAACGGTTTAAAATAATCGATGTCTAACATGGCGACAGAAAGGGAGCCTCTTGGCGTCGACACCTCCGCCACTCGGACTGCAATACGTCTTCGAACCGGCGGCGAGTCGCCAAGCCTGTAAGAACGTCTTCCGCCGCTATACGTTCGAGCTTGTCTTTGTATTGCTTGAGTTCCATGTGATTCCGCACACGGGCTTTAACGATCGGAGGGCTAACCGGCTTCGTAATGTAGTCGACCGCTCCCATCTCGAGCCCTTTCACCTCGTCTCTTAACGTGGTGGAAGAGGTGACGAACAGAATGGGAATGTCTCGGGTCCGGCGCTCACTCTTTAGAGCATGGCAAATCTCGAAGCCGCTCTTAGGCGCCATAACCACATCCAATAAAATTAGATCGGGCACCTCGCGGTTTGCTTTCTCCAGGGCTTCATCACTATTGAAAGCGAAAAGGAGTTCATTTTCGTCTTGTAGGGTTGCCTCCATCAGCTTCACGAAAAGCTGTTCGTCGTCAGCAATTAGTATCTTAGGCTTTTTCTCGTCCATGGACCCTCACGTCGTTAACACCCTAACAGACCTTGGCCGCGGTGGAATCACAAGAGAAAATCTCCTTCACATCACCCATAAAGTACGATTGCAAGTATGCCGGCCGCCGTAGCAGTAACGCCGAGCGCTTCTTGTACGGTCATGCGCTCATGAAAGAGGAAGCGAGACGCTAAATAGGCGAATACCAGCTCAACCTGACCAACAGCCATAACGTAGGCTGCGTTCTGTAACGTGAATGCGCAGTACCAAAAGGCCGAAGCAACAATACCCGTTAGCCCGACCATTGCGCCCATTGGCCATGCCCGCACCACGTTTACCAACACATCAGGCGTACGCCACTGCAACCATGCCGCCATGGCGATGGCCTGCGCAGTTGTGACCCATGCCAATGTCGTAAAGGCGCGCATCACAAAATCCCCGCCATCGAGGGACAGGGCGGCAGCGCGGTAAAACACCGCGGCGATAGCGTAAAGGGCACCGACACAGAGTCCATACAGAGCCGGTTTATGCTTCAGAGCAGCTGCTAGGCTTGCGAGCGATAAGCCCGCCCGACCGGTAGCCATAAGAACAACGCCGAGAAAGGCGACAAGAATACCGATAAAACCAAACGGCCCTACCTTCTCACCCAGAACTAGAAATGATACCGCGACCGTTTGTATGACTTCTGTCTTGGTATAGGTCATTCCCACAGTAAACGTGCTGAGACCCAGCACATGAAGAAGCAACGCGTTGCCAAGAAGCTGGACGAGCCCCCCAACCCAGGCGTAGCTCAGAAATACACCACTAGGATTAGGGATGCTTTGATTGGTGATGACGGCCACGACAGCCAACCCGACCAATATCATTGGAAGACCAAATAGAAACCTGGCGAACGTTGCACCGAACACTGTTAGCCGCGCAGTCAGATGTTTCTGCAATGCTGTTCGAGCTGCCTGTACACCGGCAGCTGCAATGGTCAGTAAAATCCATATTTCCATTACGAGTCTGTCGCGCGGCCTACAAGTAGACCCACGGCCGCTGGGCCTTGTCCTTCTCCCGAAAAGCGAGAATCGCGTCGTCCTGTTTGAGAGTGAGGCCAATCGGATCAAGCCCTTCCACAAGCATTTCTTTATCGGCCGCAGCGATATCAAAAGTATGCGTATCACCGTCGGGCCCGGTTACGTCCTGCTTCACAAGATCGACGATACAGATACCTGCCTCCGCCCCTTTTTCTGCAGCTGCTGCGAACGCTTTGACCGTATCCTCAGATAAGACCACTGGAAGAATCCCGTTGCGCACGCAGTTGCCATAGAAAATCGTTCCGAAGCTGGGCGCAATGACGCAGCGAATACCCCACTCTTTCAAAGCCCAAACCGCATGCTCTCGAGAGGAACCGCATCCAAAATTCTCGCCGGACAACAGTATTTGAGCGTCACGAAATGGCGCTCTATTTAAAATAAAGTCTGGGTTTTCAACCCTTGCATCAACATCTGTGTACCGCCAATTGGCAAACAGTCCGACGGATAGACCATCCTTCGTTACGCCCTTCATCTCCCTACTGGGAATGATCGCGTCCGTATCAATATTGACCCGCATAATTGGCGCGGCCACCGATGACAAAGTCGTGAATTTCTGCATGGCGAGTGTCATGGTGATCCCCTACGCTAACTTTCTAACGTCGGCAATCTTGCCGGCGATCGCTGAAGCCGCAACTGATGTTGGACTTGCCAGATGGGTGCGCGTTTTGGGTCCTTGACGATTCTCAAAATTGCGGTTGGTGGAACTAATAACGCGTTCCCGTTCGCCGAAGCTTTCTCCACCCGCATAGAAGCACATAGAGCATCCGCTCTCCCGCCACTCAAACCCCGCCTCGACCAACGCCTTGTCGATACCCTCGGCTTCCGCAGCCAGTTTGACCTGGCTGGACCCCGGTACGACGATTGCTTTTACGCCGTCGGCAACCCGGCGGCCCTTCACGACTTTGACGACTTCGCGAAGATCGGACAAACGTGAATTGGTACACGACCCGATAAATGCGGCATCAATGGGCACACCCTCAATCGGCTGACCCGGCTTAAGATCCATATACTCAAGCGCCTGTTCCCAGGATGTCTGGGTATTGGCATCCGGCGCCTCGGTAGGGCTGGGAACAACGCCGTCAATTTGACCCGTATGACCGGGGCTCGTACCCCATGTCACCTTCGGAACAATATCGGCGCAGTCGATCGATATCTCTTTGTCGTAAACCGCGTCTTCGTCGGCCCGCAATGTCCGCCAGTATTCGACCGCAGCATCCCATGTCTCGCCAGTCGGAGCGTAGGGTCGACCGTGCACGTAGTCGATTGTCGTGTCGTCTGGCGGGATCAAACCGGTAAAGGCTGCAAACTCAACAGCCATATTGCAAACAGTAAAGCGGTTTTCCTGCGGCAAGGCTCGAATTACTGATCCGGTGAATTCTATCGCGTGACCGACTCCGCCGGCGGCTGTGTACTCACCAATAAGATGGAGGATCATATCCTTGGCCGTGACACCGAAACCGAGCGTGCCGTCGAAGGCAACACGCATAGACTTTGGTTTGTTGACAGCCAGGGTTTTAGTCGCCAAAGCGTGCTCACCCTCGGTCGACCCGATTCCCCAGGCCAACGCACCAAGCGCGCCTAGCGTGCAGGTGTGGCTATCGGGACAGACTTGGGTCAGACCAGGCAGTGTGATCCCCTGCTCTGCCGACACAACGTGCACAATACCTTGGCGGTCGTCACCAATATCAAACAACGTAATGCCTGCCGCATTGGCTGCACCTCGGGTGGTCGTGATGAAATCCTTACCCGACGGCATGATGGTGTCGTCACCACGACCAGGAAGCGTATCTACTATGTGATCCATAGTGCAGAACACCTGCTCGGGATTGCGGACCTTGCGTCCAGCGGCTTCCAGGCCCTTTAGCGACACCGATCCAGTGCGCTCATGCAGGAAGACACGATCCATATAGAGAAGCGTCGCGTCGTCACCTAGGTCAGCGACGGTGTGCGCATCCCATAGTTTCTGAATGAGTGTACGGCCCATACCCTATCGTCCCAGAACGTGAATATTTCTCAGCGGTATAGCGCCCTAATCGCCTTTCAGCCACCCCTTTGGCATCATTCGACGGAGCGTGTCATCGCGGTCAATCAGGTGATGCTTAAGAGCGCCAAAGACATGCAGAAGAAGGATAATAACGAGCCCAACCGCAATATAGAGATGAACGTCCGCCATGATGAATGACAGGGGACGAATATCCCAAAACAGATGCGGTAAATTTAGTCCGAAGGGATTCACTTCGATCTTAAGAGCGTTGAAGCCTGCCCACCCCGTAAGTGGCATAAGGATCATCGCCGCATACAAATAAACATGGACGCCATTTGCCGCCAAACGCTCCCACCAGCGCATATGTTCCGGTAAACCTGGATGCGGCTGGGAAAACCGCCAGGCCAGGCGAACGAACACTAGGGCCAAAACAACGATGCCGGCTGGCATGTGCCAATAGGTATAAAACTGCGCCCAGGTATCAGCAGAAACGACTTTGAAGTAGCGCAGAAAACCAGTGATAAACTGAACCAGGATGATTCCTGCCGCCAACCAATGCAGGGTCTTTGACACTACACCCCAACGATCCTGTGTATTTGATAAGGCCACGCCCTGGTCCCCGATAGACGACTAGATGCATACTTAGTCCAGATGGTGTCTGATTTTCACCCTACAGAAAAGGAAGAACTAGCATGGCTCTTGTCAGTCCAATGGTGCGCACTGCTCTATTCGTACGAGACCTAGATCAATCGACGGCGTTTTACCGAGACATATTCGAACTGGAAGAAGTCTACGCGGAAGGTGGCTTGACCCATGCGACAGCGGCAAAATTACTTGGCATGCCGCCCGAAACCAACGTCCGGTACAGAATTCTACGGGCCAACACCTTAAACAAAGGAATGGTGGGCTTATTCGAACTCACGGCCCCTGCCCCACCCCCGGTCGAGAAACGATCAGACATCAGTAACGCGGGTGAAGCGTGTCTGGTCTTCTACTGCGCAGACCTTGACGTAGTACATGACCGCCTTGTTTCCGGCGACCACCTGGTTTTGTGCCCACCATTACATCTCGAAATCGATGTAGAGGGCGGCGCGATCAAATCCGCAGACCGAGGCCAAAGGGAAATGACGTTCCGGGATCCAGACGGCGTCATGATTAACCTTATAGAACGCGACCCATCCAGTAACGACTAAGATCCAATAGTTGGGAGAAAATAGAGATGTCTAAGAAGCCAAGCGATCGGAACGCCGCGCCTATCAATCACACCGACGTACCATCACGCCCTGCCAAAAGCCCCTACCCACCACCATACGACGAGGGTTTTAGCCCCGATATGCTGTGGAAACCGATTGGGGCGATGTTTGGATTGACCAATTTTGGTGTCAACATCGTGACCTTGCCGCCCGGCGGGCGCTCGGCTGAGCGTCATTGGCATCAGGCACAAGATGAATTCGTGCACATGATCAGTGGCGCACTGACAATCGTCAGTGAAGACGGCGAAACACCATTTTCAGCCGGGCAGAGCATTGGCTTTAAAGCAGGTGTCCCCGACGGACACATGCTGGTTAACAACGGGACAGAGGCAGCGGTCTATCTATGCGTCGGGGATCGCTCAAACCCCGAGCACGTAAGCTACCCAGACATTGATATGCAACTGGTCTCGGATGAAAACGGACCGCGTTTCCTACACACCGACGGGACACCCTACCCAGACGAGCATCAACCTAAGTGGCGGTAGGAAACAGTCGATTTAGCTATTCGTGACGCAACGCGTCAATTGGGTCTAAGCGGGCTGCACTCCGGGCTGGCATATAGCCGAACACGACGCCGACCAGGGCAGAAAAAATGAACGCCATGACCATCATGTCTGGCTGAATGATAAACGGTACGTTGAGCAATGGAGCCAGAGCCATAGCCCCACCCAACCCAAGAGCAATGCCGACGAGCCCACCGAAACCGGCCAACATGGCCGCCTCGACCAAGAATTGAAGCAGCACTTCTTTTTCGCGCGCACCGATGGCCATGCGAATACCGATCTCTCGTGTTCGCTCGGTCACGGAGACAAGCATGATATTCATGATGCCTATCCCACCGACTAAAAGACTTATCGCGGCGATGGCTGACAGAAAACCCGTCATCACGGTTGTTGAACTCTGAAACGCGGTCGACATTTCCTGTACGCCACGAACTGAGAAGAGATCTTCAGCGCCTGGCTGGGAGGGGCGGCGCTCTCTCATAATCACTTCGACTTCGGCCTGCGCGGCTTCCACCAAAGAGTCATCAAGCGCCGAGACATAGATCTGATCGACATTGGTATTTCCGGCGATTCGGCGCTGAAAGTACTTGATCGGAACGACAACGACATCGTCCTGATCTCCGGAAAACATGACCTGCCCTTTTGGCTCGAGTAGGCCAATGACCTCACATGAGGCTTTGCCGATGCGCAACACGTTGCCCATGTAGGGCTCGTCCTTAAAGAGTTCTGTTTTGACTGTTTGGCCGATGATACAGACCGACTTTCCGGTTTGTTCTTCTGCTGCCGAAAATAATCGCCCGGCGGCCAAGTCCCAATTCCGCACGTTCACAAACTCACGGTCCGTACCCACCACCTGCGACCGTCGGTTTCCGTTACCAAAGACTACCATTTGGCGCTGAATGGACATCGGGGCGACGCTCGAAAGCATCACAGTCTCACGGCGAAGTGCATGGACATCTTCGATCTCAAACGGTGGCGCTGATTGCGCCGCGCCACGCATTCGGCGCTGGCCAGGAAACACAGTTAGCATCGTGCTGCCGAGCTTGGATATCTCGGTTTGAACTTGTGCTTTGGTGCCTGCACCCAGGGTGACAACAACAATCACCGCAGCAACGCCGATGACGATCCCCAATGTCGTGAGAATAGAGCGCAGCACGTTGCGCCGTATTTCCCTCATAGACAGCAGTAAAATGTTGCCGATCATGAGCTCCCCCTAAGCTGCTTGGGATTTTGATTCGTGAACAATGTTACCGTCACGGAACTCAAGTCGACGACCAGCGAATGCCGCCATCTCTTCCTCATGGGTTACCAGTACAATGGTTAGCCCGTCCTCAGAGTTTAACCGGGCGAGAAGCTCCATTATTTCCTGACTCCGGGCCGTATCTAAGTTTCCAGTCGGCTCATCAGCTAGCAAGAGTGAGGGGCTAGTCACCATGGCTCTTGCAATGGCCACCCGCTGCTGCTGCCCGCCAGACAATTCAGCAGCTGTGTGGTGCTCACGATTTTCGAGGCCCACGGCGTGAAGCGCCTCCATCGCCATATCTCGGCGATCAGCTTTTGAGATACGGCGGTAAATAAGTGGAAGCTCAAGGTTCTCGAGCGCCGTCGTTCGCGATAGCAGGTTAAAACCCTGGAATACGAAACCGAGATAGTGCCGCCTCAATAGAGCCCGCTGATCTCGCGTCAGTGTCTTAACATCGACACCCTTGAACAAATATCGACCATGAGTTGGCGTATCCAGACAGCCGAGGATATTCATTGTGGTCGACTTACCGGATCCACTGGATCCCATGACGGCGACGAACTCTCCTGGATAAATATCGAAAGTCACGTCGTCCAGGGCACGAACGGCCATTTCACCATCGCCATAGACCTTGGCAACATGCTCAAAGGCGACGACCGGGCCATCGTGAGCTTTGGTCGCAAGGTCGCTCTCGGCCATTAACCTGCCGCCTGTATGCCGATAATAACCTGAGTGCCTTCAGCGATACCGTCGGCGATGACCTCGGCACGCTCACCGTCTAAGAGTCCGACCTCCACAGGAATGGCGCGTGGGCTGCCGTCGTCCATAACCCAGACACGGCCTGGCGCCCCCACTTGCAATGGAGTTTGACGGCCACCGCGATTGCGATTGAACCGCGGCATCATCATCCCCATTAAGCCTGGAGGGCCACCTCTGCGAGCAGCTGGTTCGTCATCATCGGCGGGCATCGGTGGTGTAAAACGTAATGCTGCATAAGGCACCATGACCGCACCGTTTCTGTTCGCCGTTGTTATGGTTGACGTTGCTGTCATACCTGGTCGCAGCGCCAGATCACTATTATTGACAGATAACAGCGCCTCATACGTAACCACGCCCCCCTCATTCTTGGGTGCAAATCGAACCGACGTTATTGTCGCTGGAAAGACACGACCAGCATAGGCATCAACTGAGAACGTCGCGATCTGCCCTTCTCGGACTTGCCCAATATCTGCTTCGTCAATATCGACGACCAACTTCATCGCCGACAAGTCTTCCGCCAACGTAAACAACACCGGCGTTTGAAGTGACGCTGCGACGGTCTGCCCGGGTTCGACCTGCCGGGTAAGAACAATGCCATCAATCGGTGCAGTAATATCCGTCTTAGCAAGATTGGTTTGATCGGCAGCCAAATTCGCTTCCGCGACGGTAACCTGAGCTTTGACGCTTGCCAGCACCGCGATAGCTCGCGCGTGACCAGCGCTTGCATTGTCTAAGGACTGTTCGGAAACATTGCCTTTTTTGTGGAGGCTTTCCGCGCGCTCTAGGTTATTGCGCGCCTCGAATTCGCTTGCCTTCGCCTCCTCCACTTTCGCCAGCGCTGAAATGAGTTGAGCCTCGGTCTGGCGAACTCTGGCAGACAATTGATCCTTATCCATGACCGCTAAAGTCTGGCCAAGAGAAACACGGTCATTGAAATCAACGTTCACAGCTTCGATAAGGCCGGAAATTTCAGCGCCGACGTCTACTTGATTGAGCGGCTGAATCGTTCCGGTTGCTGTAACAGTGACTGTCAAATCACCGCGCGTGACAGGGGCTGTTCGAAAACTGACATCTGGCGCACCAGAACCGGTACTTAACCCAACCATTCCGAATACAATCAGAGCAATACCACCACCAAGATACCATTTATAGCGATGCAAGAAGCTGCGGTGAGCCTTATTCAGTCCGAGAGTCTCGGCCATTTCAGCGCTCGGATTTACGACACCCGATGGGACTTCATCATCATTCATTATTTGTTCCACATCCGATTTCTAGGCGATCGCGCCACCTAAGGAGGCACGTCTCCATCATTTAACAGTCCACAATTTTAACCGGCGCTAGTATCGCCAATATGTCAAAAACACGCTTATCTGTAAGGAAGTGTAACATGAGAATTCCTGGCACTTTGCGGTTTCAAGGCCCCATAACGACGAAAGGCCCGGTCAAACCGGGCCTTCCTAATCGTTTTAGTCAGCTAGAAGAGAAGGTTTAAGCAGCCTTCTTTGTCGCCTTGGTGGCTTTCTTTGCCGTATCGTTCGCGACGTCTACAGACGCTTGGACGCGATCAGAAATCGGCGCAGCGGCTTCCTTGAAAATTCCGGTCGAAAGATCGGACATCTTCTGGCCTTCTGCGACAGCCTTTTCCCAAACGTTCTGAGCAATCTTGGTCTGCATGTCGACAGCTTCGTTAACAGTCTTGGCGGTGACGATTTTCTTGCCAGCTTCAACGGCGTCTTCAAAGCTTTCGCTTGCGAAAGCAACATATTGCTTGGTCAACTGCTCGAAGCCTTTAGCAAAAATTGTGCTGCTGGTCACAATGGCATCGAAGTTGGTTTGGTTGAAAGCAACCACATCATCGTAAGATTTCATATCGAGTGTCCTTTTCGGTCTTTTATTGTTTTGCCGGTTCAGGCCAACGCGACCAATCTCAACAAGCGCGGCTCCGTCAAATTTATGTGCAGCGACTATCTATGCTGCAGTGCGATATAAAATAGCGAAATTCAGCACGAAGTCAAGAAAATTATTGCGATGCAACAATAAAATTGTCGCGGTGCAATAATCCCATAATATGCTGTAAAATATAGTGTTTTAAGTACTAGCTTGGGCTGAGAGCTCTGCTTCTATGGCTTCCAGTGCGGCTGAGGCGTCATCACCGTTAGGACCGCCAGCCTGCGCCATATCCGGTCGACCACCCCCACCCTTGCCCCCGACAGCGGCTGATCCCGCCCGTACCAAGGTGACGGCATCAAGGCGGTCTGTGAGGTCCTCGCTAACGCTGACGACGAGCGACGCCTTGCCGTCGTCCACAGAAAGTAGAGCAACAACGCCACTGCCAAGCGACTGTTTGATTTCGTCGGCTAACCCCTTGAGGTCTTTCGCCGGTACGCCTTCTAAAATACGGCCAGAGAATGCTATTCCACCGACAGACCTAGATTCAGATTTTGCGGCCCCACCACCACCAGACGTCACCAATTTTTTACGCAAATCCGTAACTTCGCGTTCGAGTTTCCTTCGTTCCTCAAGCAAAGCCGAGACACGATCTGGAATATCACGTGGGGCGACTTTAAGGGCTTCAGCCGTTTGCCCGACCAATGTCTGCTGCTCACCGACCCATTTTTCCGCCCCTGGCCCAGTTACCGCCTCGATGCGGCGAACGCCCGAAGCTACCGCTGATTCATCGACGACTTTGAACAAACCGATATCACCAGTGCGGCCAACATGGGTGCCACCGCACAGTTCGACAGAATACTGATGTTGATCTGCCTCACTCTGCGTACCCATTGAAACAACGCGGACTTCATCGCCATATTTTTCACCGAACAAGGCCATGGCCCCGGCCTGAATGGCACCTTCGGGGTCCATAAGCTGCGTTGAAACGGACGCATTTGCACGAATTTGATCATTGACGATAGCTTCCACCGCTAAAACGTCTTCGTGTGAAATTGGCTTTGGGTGGCTGATATCAAACCGAAGACGATCAGCGGCGACAAGAGAACCTTTTTGCGTGACATGGTCCCCTAACGTCTGCCGTAGGGCAGCATGCAGGAGGTGCGTGGCGGAGTGGTTCCCGCGGATTGCACTGCGTCGGCTGCTATCAACTGTAAATGTCGCCTCATCTCCAACGGAGATGTTTCCTGTCGTGACCGTGCCCAAATGAACATGCAATGCATCGAGCTTCTTTTGCGTATCCGAAATCGTAATTGTCGCCCCATTTGCCGTGACAATCGTTCCCGTATCACCAACCTGTCCGCCCGACTCACCATAGAATGGAGTCTGATTCGCAAGAAGAGCAATCTCCTGCCCAGTTTTGACTGTTTGCTGGGGAAGCCCCTCAGCGACGATAGCAACTATTTTACCTTGGGCCGTTTCGGTCGCGTATCCAAGGAAGTCTGACGCTCCAGCGCTGTCACGTAAATCAAACCAGACCTTATCCGTGGCCGCATCGCCGGAGCCAGCCCAGGATTTGCGTGCTTCTTCTTTTTGCCGCTCCATAGCCGATGCGAAGGCGTTAGTATCTACGTCTATGCCGCGGGGTCTAAGCGCATCTTGAGTTAAATCCAACGGAAAACCATACGTATCGTAGAGCTTAAATGCCACGTCACCGGATAACTGGCCGCCAGACGATAGGTCTTTGGCTTCTTCGTCCAGTAGTTTGAGGCCACGATCAAGCATCGACTTAAAGCGGGTTTCCTCAAGGAGGAGCGTTTCAGTGACCAATGACTGTGCGCGATCCAACTCTGGATACTGCTGGCCCATCTGCTCAACCAAAGCCGGAACCAATCTGCATAACAACGGATCGCTACAGCCCATTAAGTGAGCGTGACGCATAGCGCGGCGCATTATGCGACGAAGGACATAGCCGCGCCCCTCATTGGAAGGCAAAACACCATCAGCAATAAGAAATCCGGTTGCCCTCAGGTGGTCTGCGATAACACGGTGAGAAACAGCATCATCGCCATCCGGGTCAGTGCCCGCTACTTGCGCCGTCGCTTCAATGAGCGAGCGCATGAGATCGATGGCGTAGTTGTCATTCGTGCCTTGAAGAATGGCGGCGGTGCGCTCTAGCCCCATCCCTGTATCAACACTCGGTTTTGGTAGATCTATCCGTTCCTCCGCAGAGATTTGCTCATACTGCATAAAGACGAGATTCCAAATCTCAACGAAACGATCACCATCCTCATTGGGCGAACCAGGGGGGCCACCAGGAATATGGTCACCATGGTCGTAGAAAATCTCAGTACATGGACCGCAGGGGCCTGTCTCACCCATCGCCCAGAAGTTATCTGACGTGGCAATGCGGATAATCTTCTCATCCGGCAAACCAGCAATCTTGGTCCACAGAACGGCTGCCTCCTCGTCGCTAGAATGAACCGTAACGAGAAGCCGCTCAGTTTTGAGACCGTATTCACGCGTGACCAGATCCCAGGCGAGTTTGATCGCCTCTTCTTTGAAATAGTCGCCGAACGAAAAATTGCCCAACATTTCAAAAAAGGTGTGGTGCCGAACAGTATAGCCGACATTGTCTAAATCATTGTGTTTGCCGCCAGCGCGAACACATTTCTGCGAAGACGTTGCCCGTGAATAGGGACGCGATTCATTACCGGTAAAGACGTCCTTAAATTGGACCATACCAGCGTTGGTAAACATCAATGTCGGATCATTGCGCGGCACAAGGGGGCTAGACGCAACGCGCTCATGGCCGTTGCTCGCAAAGTAATCCAAAAAAGTTGCGCGAATATCGCTCGTAGAACCCATGGCGCCCGTCGTTAAGGAGAAGGTTGTTAATCAGCCCACACTCATTCAGCCAATGATTAATGAGCCTTATGAATGCTGGAAAGCGAGGTTTTTAGCGGTTCCCGTAGGGACTGTCCAGAAATCGCAATTGCTCAGGCCGATTTGGGAAAGCCGGTTGGACTCGCCGTCTGAGTCCCTAGCTTTGCCCCCAATGTCGGATTCGCATAGTAAATGACCATGTAAAAGATTTTGCCATCCCTGCAGCGAAAGAAATTGGAATTGTTCAGGGTTAAAGGTCCCGTATCCTCGTAATCTGAGCCGGGTTTCGGTGTTAGGGTGACCAGGAAATTAGCAGCACACCTTTGCTCTTCTAAATCGATGGTGTGTTCAAAATGTTCAAACAGAGCATCATAGTTGCCAAGCAGATGGTCATAGAACGCCTCTAAGGGAAGTTGATCACCTTGGGGGCTTCCGTAAAACCGACGGACTTCATTGTCACCGTGGTAAATCACGACTTGCGCATCGTCTGTAAAACAAGCGCAGGCAGCAGCAATATCCTCTTTGACAACGTTACCGAAGTAGCCTTTCTCCACCAAATTGACGTAATACGCGCGATCATAAGACGACATAATAGACCTTTCCCTAATCAGCTTTGGCGCACCCAGCTACGCCCAAAGATAAGATGTTAACTGAGTCTTCGTAGCTGGCAAGGAGCAGAACAGAAAACAAAGGGAAATGGGAAGCTATTGCTAGAAATAGAAGCAGCGGCGGGCTGAGGGGAAGCACCGCCGCTGCAAAGGCCCGAGGGGATCGGGGAATTTATTCTGCGGCAGGAACCTCCGCTTCATCTTCTTTATCAGCAGGCTTTTCCTCACCAATCATGGTGTCTGCGATCAGACCTGCATTGACGCGAATTTGCCGCTCAATCTCATTCGCCATATCGGGGTGCTCTCTCAGAAAGGTCTTAGCGTTCTCCCGGCCCTGGCCGATACGTTCTGAGTTACACGAGAACCAAGACCCTGACTTCTCGACAATCCCAGCTTTAACGCCCAGATCAAGAAGCTCGCCCATCTTCGAGACGCCTTCGCCGTACATGATATCAAATTCAACCTGCTTGAACGGAGGTGCGACCTTATTCTTTACGACTTTAATGCGAGTTTGGTTGCCCACCACTTCATCACGATCCTTAATTTGACCGATGCGGCGGATATCTAAGCGGACAGATGAATAAAACTTAAGCGCATTACCGCCTGTGGTAGTTTCGGGATTACCGAACATCACGCCAATTTTCATACGAATCTGATTAATGAAAATAATCATGGTGTTTGACTTGGCGACAGACGCGGTCAACTTGCGCAAGGCTTGGCTCATCAAACGAGCCTGCAACCCAACATGGTGATCCCCCATCTCACCTTCTAGTTCGGCTCGTGGAGTTAACGCGGCAACTGAGTCAACAACCAGTACGTCAATGGCACCTGAGCGAACCAGAGTGTCAGAAATCTCCAAGGCCTGCTCACCGGCGTCGGGTTGGGAAATCAACAGATCATCGAGATCAACACCAAGCTTACGGGCATAACCAGGGTCAAGGGCGTGCTCAGCATCAACGAATGCGCATGCGCCACCCAGCTTCTGCGCTTCAGCAATGACGTGCAATGCGAGGGTCGTTTTCCCAGAACTCTCCGGGCCATAGATTTCAATAACCCGGCCTCGAGGAAGGCCGCCAATACCCAGGGCCAAATCTAAACTAAGGCAACCGGTTGGGATGGATTCAATATCTACGGCAGTATCACGCTGGCCAAGCCGCATGATCGACCCTTTGCCGTGCGCCCGCTCAATCTGCGAAAGGGCAGCATCGAGAGCCTTGGTTTTATCCATCGCGCCTTTGTTCTCCACCACTCTAAGATTTGCTTCAGCCATGTTTGCGTCCCTCCGTGTTTAGTGCGCTCGTTGAGCCTGTGCAATGGAGAGTAATGTACGTGTTTTGTTCTCATTGTCCAGTAAAAAGAACAATAATGGAACAAAATGGAAAAATCTAATAAAAACAATGATATAGATAAGCGGGATTCGGCTTGACGCCTAAGCAACGAGATTAAGAGAACTCACTAGACCCACGCATCGATGGATTTAGGAATCCACAGGAAGTGCCAAGACGTCTTTCACTTTACTTGCCAGCTGGCCGAGACTGAACGGCTTGGGCAGGAAATGAATATCGGGGCTGTCTAAAACATCACCCCTCGCTACTTCCTCGGAATATCCAGAAATGAGGATAACTCGAACTTCAGGACGTTCAACTTTTACAAATCGCGCGAGCGTTCCTCCATCCATTCCCGGCATCATCATATCGGTGATAAGGAGATCCAGGTCATCCGCATCATGAAGCATATCCATCGCTTGCTCCCCAGTGCGGGCTTCAAGAACACTGTAACCTTTGTTCTTTAGGGCACGGGCCGCGAATACGCGAACCGCATCTTCGTCTTCGACTAACAGAATTGAACCAGTTCCGGAAAGGTCACCCTTACTCGGGCTCTTAGCGAGCGCAGCGCCAATTTTGCCGGCCAACGCGACAGGGTCTTCGTCCGCATCAGTCTGCACAGCACCGTCTTGTCCGTCCGAACCCTTAGGAGCGCTAATCTCATCCGTCTCGGGTTCAAGCCGCGGCAAGTAAATCGTAAACTTGGCGCCTTCCCCGGGCGCTGAAGTAACGAGAATGAAGCCTCCGGTTTGGCGTACGATCCCGTAGACCGTCGCTAAACCCAAACCTGTCCCAGCCCCCGGTGTTTCCTGCTTCGTAGAGAAAAATGGCTCAAAGATTCTGCCGAGATCCTCTCGTGCGATCCCCTTTCCAGTGTCCGTAACGGAAATCGTTACGTATCGGCCGGCGGGCACTTGCTCCGCTCCCAATTGCGTAGGGTGTTCGAATATTTTGGTGTCGGTTGCGATTGTCAATGTTCCGCCGCCGGCCATCGCGTCGCGCGCATTAACAGCTAAGTTAATAATGATCTGGTCGAATTGTCCTGGATCAACCCGAACCGCCCCTAAATCCCTGCCGTGCACCAACTTAAACTCAATGGATTCACCGATAAGCCGAGTTAACAAGTGAGACAATTCTGTTAGGTGGTCAGTACAATTAAGTTCTTTTGGTTGAAGCGGTTGCTTTCTAGAGAACGCAAGAAGCTGCCGAACAAGATTGGCGGCGCGGTTCGCGTTCTGTTTAATTTGCATGATATCCGCGAATGATGGATCCCCAGCGGCATGGCGCTGCAAGAGCAAATCACAAAACCCGATCATTGCAGTGAGAAGATTATTGAAATCGTGAGCAACGCCCCCCGCAAGCTGCCCCATGGCTTGCATCTTTTGTGCCTGCGCAAATTGAACCTCGAGGCTCTTCTGCTCCGTAGTATCAATGACGTGCACGACAGCCCCTTCGACTTCTCCTGCGGCTGCCGCTACTGGTCCTGACAAGGGGCCGAGGAAAACAGAGGCCTGCACGGCACTTTCACCAAGTTTGCCTCCTGCAAGACGCACATCAACCTGAGAACTTTCAGACGAGCCTGTGATGACGCGTTCGAACTCACCCCGAAGCGCGCGGCGGTCATCTTCAATTAGGAATTCAGATAACGCGTCTCCAATCAGTGCATCACGATTCCGATTTACCAATGTTGCAAAGGCTTGATTGCAATCCGTCACTGATCCGTCTGGTTCTGTGATGGCGATGGCCACTGGAGCGGAGTCGAATAAAACACGAAACCCAGTCCGACCTGGGCCGTCTGATTGTTCAACTTCGGATTTGACATCACGCATGACGAGAGAGAGCGTGCGCGTTACGCCCGCATCATCGTAAGTGCTCTGAAAAACCAAGGTGTCAATTGAGTCACCCGCAGCCGTCTGGAATCTGACCCTACCCTGCCATTCTCCGTCAGGCTCGGGACGCGAAGCTCCAGCAAGAACATCATCCAAAGTCATATCAATGAGTGCTTCTGGCGTACGCCCGAGCCACTCTGCAAAACGCTGGTTTACATAGTGGAATGCCCCCTCGACATCGACTGAATACACACCGGTGGGCATGAAATCGAGAAAGTCAGCAAGATCTTGGCGTTCTTGACTCAATATATCGTTGATCGCCTTACGCGCTGTTATGTCTTCAAGTGACCAAACAAGAAAATTGGGGAGTGACTCTAGAGGGCGGATCGACACCTGGAACCAGTCAGGTTCTGGCATCTCGCCGCCCAACGGTATTTCAACTTGGTCTGATAGGCCTGCGCTAGCGGCAAGACCCAGTCGTGCGACAAACTCGTCTCCGTCGTACTCACGCGCGGCAAGAGCCGCGAGCCGGTCAAGCGGCATCTCCCCATTGAGCCAATCAGCCCCAGCCAGATTTGCGTAAACGACAGCCCCGTCAGCTTGCGTTACGAACCGAGGTCCTGGCGCAGCGTCAAATATAGCTGTCATGGCGTCCAGACTTTGGCGCTCGGTCGGAGGCTGTGACAGCACAGACCAAATCAAAGCGACGGCCACAAGCCAAAGAATTCCGCCACCTACAATGGCCCACAACCAAGGCACAGCCTCAAAAGCGATATTTGATCCCAGTCCAGCAAGCACCAACGCACTCAGGATCAGTGCTATTAAAGACCGAAGCTTAGTTTGCAACCTGACCCTGCCCGTTGACCTGCATGACGTATCCGATAATTTCGGCGACCGCCTTATAGTGCTCTGGGGGGATTTCCTGATCAACCTCAACCGAGGCATATAGCGCCCGCGCTAACGGTGGGTTCTCCACTAATGGAACATCGTTGTCTTCTGCAATCTGACGAATGCGACGGGCTAGGTAATCGACCCCCTTCGCGACGAGAACAGGTGCGTGCATATCATCCATATCGTAAGACAGTGCGATGGCGTAGTGCGTCGGGTTAGTAATGACGACACTGGCACTCGGCACCGCCGCCATCATACGCTGACGATGACGCTCCATTCGTAGTGCTCTGATGCGACTCTTTATCTTCGGGTCGCCCTCTTGTTCCTTGTGTTCGTCTTTGACCTCTTGCTTGGTCATCTTAAGTTTTTCGTTGTGGTGCCAGCGCTGATAAGTCAGGTCCGCCAGCGCAATGATCGACATCACCAACACGACCAGAGTCAAAACCAAAACGATTAGCCAGTGAATTTCACCTAGTGTAAGCATCAGATCGCGGTCAACCAATTGATCTGGATGGCGAAACATTGGAATGACGAGAAAGGCGACCATCACGGCGACGACGATCATTTTAAGAATGCCCTTGAGGGCTTCAACAAGGGTCTGTGATGAAAAGAAGCGTTTCGCCCCTTGAATCGGGCTTAGAGACGAAAGCTTTGGTCTCAATTTCTTGGGCGTCCAAAGAAAACCGTTCACTGCGAGACCCGATATAATCGCGGCGAACATAAAGATTGCCATCGGGAACGCCAGGATGGTTGCGACGCTAAGTGCAACCTCCACGACGAGGACTCTTAGCCCCTCATTACCGAGTATGATCGTGTGTGGCTGAGCCAAAAACACCTTGAGAAAGTCGGCCAAGTCTCGAGCGATGGACGGCGCGAGCGTGGACATGACGATGAGCCCAGCCAACAGCATCGCAAAGCTCTTGATTTCCTGCGACTGAGGAACGTCCCCATCAGTACGCGCTTTCCCCTTTTTCTTTGCAGTGGGGTCCTCTGTTTTGGAGTCTTTATCGTCAGACACCGTTCACTCCCGGCATGAGAAGGGCATGAAGGTTGCTATCAAAGTAGTTCAAAAAGACCAGCATCATGGCAGGCAAAGCGACGGTAAGAAGAACGAAACCGAGCATCAATTGCACGGGTAAGGCGACAAAGAAGATATTCATTTGCGGCGACAAGCGGGCCATGATTCCCATGGTTACCTGGAATACCAACGCATAGACGAGAAATGGAGAGGCGATACGTACACCGACATAGAAAGAATCGTTTAAGACCGACGCAACCATATTCAGCATATCGCCCATCAAGATCGGTTCGTTGGGCGCGATCATCGAATAACTATCAACAATCGCCATGATCATGAAGCCGTGCAGACCTGTGGAGAATATGAGGACCACAACCATAATGTTGAGAAACCCAATAACAACTGCACTTTGAGCGTTGCTAACTGGGTCTTGTACGAAAGCGTTCATCAATCCATTGGACCGACTGATGATAAGGCCCGCCAGGTTCAGCGCGGCCATAACACTCTGGATAATAGCCCCTATGAATGCACCAACAAAAACTTCGAAGAATAAGAGCTTTACAAGCTCCGCAGCCGTTTCGGGCTGCTCTGGCAGATAGCCCTGTACTAGAGGAAGGCTCAACAACGTCACCAGCATCGCGAGCATGAGCCTCAATCTCGTTGGCACATAGGCCGCCGAAACTCCCGGCATCAATAGAAAGACAACAGATAGCCGGGCGAATATCAGTAGAAAATGAAAAACATTGAGGGCGAGTAAGTCGCTAAGCATTGTTGCGTCTCATCTCGCGGCCACGTGGATGTCAACGCCTATTGCGTCAAGCACGACTAGGGGAGACTTATAATCTTGTCCATGACACGCATCATGAACTCGTTAAGTTGGGTCAGCATCCATGGCATAAAGAGAATTAGCGATGTAAACACAGCAACAATCTTCGGAATGAACGTGAGTGTCATTTCCTGAATATGTGTCAGTGTCTGGAACACAGAGATCGAGAGACCAACGGCAAGGCCGACAAGCAAAATAGGACCCGAAACCTTGAGCATGGTCCAGACCGCGTCTCTACCAAGATCGATGACCTGTAATTCATCCATTCTGCTCGTAACCCTATAAGACTTAATTCGGAATATCCGTTAAATCGGCATCCGTAGAATTTCTTGATACGCTTGCAAAACCTTATCGCGCACGGCGACAACAGTTTCCAAGCTGTGCTGCGCATTCGCGACCGCAGTCACCACATCCATGGTGCTCGCTTGACCCGCGATTTTAGCCATCGAAACCTGTTCAGCCTGCTTGCCAGTTTCAACTGCATTTTGCAGAGAATCAGTCACCATATTCACGAACGACGGACCATCCGGATTACCCAGCGCCGCAGCATTCCCAGTAGTTCCAGCCTCTCGAATAGCGCCAGCGGCTTCCCGATACGCACTAATTGCTGTGTTAAAATCCATTGCCATGATCCCCTCCGGGGTTACCTGTTGTTATTTGTATTGCCAGTTGGATGCTCCGCTCTTTCAATGGCGGATACATCCCAGTCTCGGCCTAGCGCAGAAGTTCTAATGTCTTGGCAAGCATTTGCCGCGACGTGGAAATCACATTCATATTGGCTTCGTAGGAACGTTGGGCTTCGCGCATATCCATCATCTCTATGAGCGGATTGACATTCGGCGTCAGCACATATCCGTTGGCATCTGCAGCCGGGTGCGCAGGGTCGTAGCGCACGCCAAGCTCAGATTTGTCGTCATAGATTCGCTTGACCTTAACCGTATTCGCTTCAAGTTGCCGGTCTAGGGCGTTGCGAAACGTGAGGAGTTTGCGGCGATACGGCTCACCACCAGGCACTTCCGATGTCGAGTTTACGTTCGCGAGGTTTTCTGAAATGACCCGCAGGCGAGTGGCCTGAGCTTTCATGCCATGGGCAGCAATCTTTGAACTAGCGCTGAGATTATCCATAACGCGTCACCTAGTTCCCTTTGCCAAGCGCGATTTTCAGCATCTTCATGTGCGATTGCATCAGTGTAATCGCCATGTTGTAGTCGCCGCGCGTATCGCCAACCTTTTGCATTTGTTCTTCAAGGATCACCTTGTTGCCGTCTGGCGATGCTTCGAAGTTTCTACGCACTTCTCGATTACGAAACGGATCCCGCTCAGGGAGAGTGCCGCGAGCGTGATTCGGATCTGTGCGAACAACGTTCACAGGTGCCGCTTTACGCATCACCTGTTTGAAATTGATTTCTTTAAGGTCCTGAGGCTTGTAATCAGGCGTGTTGGCGTTGACGACGTTCTGCGACAAGAGCTTCTGGCGTTGAGAAGCCCAGTCCATTTTCGTAACAGCCATTTGGAACAGCTTAAGGTTCCCGACGTCCATAATCCCGATCCCCAGGTTTTCCGGCATATGTCCCTGCCTGAAACCTGTTTTGTCTTCTCCGGACCTCGGAAACTCGTTGGTTTCCAATCATTCCGGTGCCCTGCGGCGTTTGCTCCTGCTGGGCGGAGCGGCCCTTACCGCTGAGCAGATTGGCGGTTGAATCTTAAGAATCAATGAATCGCAGTTTTCTGCCAATTTCATACGGAAATAGCGCGGAATTGAGACCGCATATTTAAACGTTTCTTAAAGGCTATCAGGCAAATTTTGCCTACCCAAAGGCCCAAAACGCTTGGCCTACGCGAAGGACAGTATCTGTGACCTCTCAACCGCCAAAAGACGACGACTCGGTAAATTCGGGTACACCTGACCAAGAACCCCCGAGCACCATTGCAATTGCCTTAGAAGAACAGATCGACACGGCGCCTAAGGTTGTCGCCACCGGTCGCGGATTAATGGCTGAGAAAATACTGGAACTCGCCTTCGCCAACGACGTCCGGGTCAGAGAAGACTCGGATCTGGTGCAAATCCTAGCCGCAGTAGACATCGACAGCCCGATTCCCACTGATGCCTTTACAGCCGTTGCCGAAGTACTGACCTATTTATACAAAGCCAACGGCTCAGCCGCACCCGAGGGTCTGGGAGCCTGGCATGAGTAATCCCAGGGCATGGACCGCGTCGGATATAAGATCCGAACTTACTAAGATCGAGTCTCTTATCGTTGCAGCTGGCCGCTTGATAGGCGAAGGACGCCTGATTGACCTTAGCGCCCTAGAAGGCCGAACCCACGAAGCCTGTGATGCTGCAGTGGCCCTTGAGGGCCAGACCAGCCGCGACTTACTGCCCGATCTCGAACGTGTCATCTCAAACCTCGATACCCTAGCCGAGCAGCTAGCAACTCGATTTGGTGACCTCCCGAACCTGCAAAATGAAACGGCACCGAGCGCAGCTGCGTCCGCCTACGGCCGTAGCTCAGGGGCGGCGTAATAGCTATGGGCACGATGATGTACCTTCAGGCAGGACTGGCTCTTATCCTCGTTCTAGGCCTAATTATGGCGCTGACCTGGCTGCTCCGCCGGTACGGCCTGGGTGACGGTGCACGAAGCACCCTGGGCCGGAAAAAAAGACTGACGACAATTGAGTCCGCGACAGTTGATTCCCGTCATCGCCTCGTCTTGGTGAAACGCGACGACGTTGAACATCTCCTGCTCATTGGACCTGGCGATAGCTTTATCGTTGAACACGGCATCGCGGCTAGGCCTGACCAAGCCCATAGCGTTACAGCGACACAACAGAGTTAACTTTAGGAAGTGTGGATATGGCCCGCGTCATCCCTTCTCTATTAAACGGCAAGAAACACGGCAAACAGGTCGCCCTATACGCCCTTCTTCTCGGTGCATTGATATCTCTCGCCCCGACTGAGGCCGCCGCACAAATCGTCAATTTTGATTTTGACACAGAATCTGGGTCGGCCACGGGCCAGATTGTTCAGTTGCTACTGGCCCTTACAGTACTTTCGGTTGCCCCCGCTATTTTGCTGATGGTGACCGGATTCACCCGTGTGGTCGTCGTATTGTCCATCCTACGCCGCGCCCTCGGAACCAATACGTCACCACCCAATATTGTCATTATGTCACTCGCCATGTTCATGACGGCCTTCATAATGGCACCCACATTTAAGGCTGCCTGGGAGACTGGTGTAGGCCCCTTCATCGATGGACAGATCGACGAAGTTGCGGCATTTGAGCAGACAGTTACCCCATTTCATACGTTCATGATGCGCCACGTTCGGGACAAGGACTTATCTCTTTTTCTCGATATGTCGAATTCCGGGCCTGTAGCCACGCCAGAAGACACACCCCTCGAAGCGCTTGTTCCAGCGTTTATGATTTCGGAGCTGCGCCGTGCTTTTGAAATCGGGTTCCTGATTTATGTGCCTTTCATTATTATTGATATGGTGATCGCTTCCGTGTTGATGTCGATGGGCATGATGATGCTGCCGCCGATGATGATCGCCCTGCCCTTTAAGCTAATCTTTTTCGTGCTTGTAGATGGCTGGTACGTCCTAGTCGGGAGCCTGGTTCAGAGCTTTGGTGGCCCCATCTAACCAAGCAACTCACGTCAACAGGATGGCTTGACAGCAGCAGCGGGCCCCTGCCCCAATACCGTTCTCAATTCCCAATATTGGAAGCGGCATCGTGGCACCTCAATATCAGTCTCTTTTTTCTCTTGATGGTCGTGTAGCTATCGTAACCGGCGCGTCACGCGGAATCGGTGCCGCAATAGCCGATACATTCGCAGAGGCCGGCGCACACGTTGTTGGCATCGGTCGCTCGAGCAATCCTGATGCACAACCTGCATCTGGCGTTACCTACACGTCCTGCGACATCAACGATTCTGATTCCTTCAGGGCGGTCTGTCGGGCCGCCTTGGCAGATCACGGCCGAGTGGATTGCCTGGTGAACAACGCGGGCATGTTCGTCCCGATACAAAAGGATGACGACCGTTTACCGGCCTTCGACGAACAAATCGAGACCAACCTGCGCGCGGCATACGCCTGCAGTATCGCTGCGGGTGATCAAATGGTTGAAGCTGGAAACGGAGGCTCGATAATCAACATTACGTCGATCGGCGGCGTGCGCGGTTTCTCTGGCCTCGCCGGATATGCTGCTTCCAAGGGCGGATTAGAACAACTCACTCGCGCCATGGCGATGGATTACGGGCCGCACAGCATTCGCGTCAACAATATTGCTCCCGGCTACATCCTTACCGATATGAACAAACACACTTTGACGTCCGACCCCCAAGGCCGTGAACGCCGGCTAAAACGGCTAATTTTGAAACGCCATGGGGAAACTTATGAAGTCGCAGCGGCAGCGCTCTTTTTGGCGACTGACGCCAGCACTTACATCACCGGGGAAACCATGCATGTTGATGGTGGCTGGCATACGCAAGGCATGGACACCTAGCGCTACAGGTCGTCGATCACTTAATTAATTGCACTCGACAGCGTTTCTTCACCGATCATTTCTTCATACTCGACGAGGAAGGACTGGAAGTCTTCAGCCTGTTCGATCTGAGAGCGCACCGTACGATAGTCGACTAAGCCACGCTCTCGGGGTGTCGTTATGAGATCAAACGCATCGGCGAAAGGTGTGCGCTCCATTGCAGCCAGGTACCGTTGCCGCACCCGTGTGGCTGTTCGGTCATCGCCGGCCAGGGTCAATGCCGTGGCCCAATCAAGAACCAAACGGGCCTGAGCGTCATCAAGAGCTAGATTCCGATCGGCAGCCGGCACCATTTCAGCAATCGCATTCGCGGCCGCTGGCCAATTCTGGCTTCGCCAGTAAATTTCGGCTCGGAGTTGTTTCGATTCAGGGCTCATGTCTGCCCCGAGCAGCACAATCGCTTCATCAGATCGATTGAGTTCCGTAAGTGCACGGGCCTGCAAACGACGTCTGCTGGCCTGAAGTTCTCGCGTCAGCTGGCCTGAAGCCGTGTCCTGGAGCACCTGCAGCGCCTTGTCAGGCTGCCGATTTAGCAGATGAACAAGCGCCAAGCGGCCGCCAACACGAGCCTGATCTGGGCCTGCAAGTCGGAACTCCACCTGCCGTTCTAGGAGAAGAGCCGCCTGCTCGAGTAAGTCGACAGATACCAATCGATCAGCCAACTTGCGAATCATCTCATCGCCACGACGGCCGGGCGGCAATAGGTCGCTAAACTCGTCAAAAAGTGCGATCGCTGTGATCGGAGAGAGGTCGTCCGCCGCGCCATTGATGAACAGCTCCTCAAATACGACATTCATCCGGAGCGCCACCTGCTCAACTCCCGGGTCGTCGCGGAAATAAGATGCAGCGAGTTTCAGTGTGCGAAGCGCATCACCATAGTTGTCTTGGTCTATATAGAGATCGGCCAGACGATGAAGGATGCTTAATTCAATCTCATCGCCTCTCCACCGGTACCGCAAGCTCTCCAGATTCTCGATGAGCTCGGCCGTAGTAATGTTGCCAAGTTGACGCTCTAACTCATTGCGTTCACGGGCAGCCAGGGTCTGATAGTAACGGCTCTGACTTTCTTCAGCTATTTTGTATTGCTCTAAAGCCAACTGAAGTTCGCCAATTTTAGTATTCAACTTGCCATCTAGATAGGCGATCGCAGCGAGCTCGTTGGGCCGGGGGGTCTCCCGCCGAATCATATCGAGAAAGCCTTGCGCTCCGAAGTCATCACCGGCGTCTATGGTTGCCTCGGCGGCCATAATCGCTAGTGGAATTTTGATCCTCCGGGGATAGGTCTCAATCACTGAGCCAGTCTTGATAATGGTCTCCGCCTCAAGGCTCGGATCGGCGATTTGGGCCTTAGCGATCGCCATCCAGAACCGCGCATCATCTTCGTTCGATAACGAATAGTGGTTAAAGTCCTCAATCGCATCTTCATAACGTCGCATCATCAAGTTGGTCGCGCCACGTAGCGCACGGAACGAGCCCGCATCTTCGATGTCGGCAGCGTTGTCCTGCATGATCCGCAAGATCGCCAGGGTTTCAGGGAAGAAGCCGTTGACGAATTGGTATCGTGCGAGCCGATAGCGGGCTTCCTCGCGGACTTCTTCACGCTCGTCGCCAAGTGCAAACTGCAACGCCTGCTTGTTGCGGTTAAAGTCAGCTTCATTGCCGATTTGCCAATCACCCAAATTAAGGATGCGTTGCAACTGCTCAGCTGACTCGAACGGGATAATGACGTCGCCGCCAACCAAGGCTTGGCTTGAAACAGCCATACCGCCGTCGACATCTACATCGATGCCAATACGCGAGGCCTGAGCACGGACACCGTCTGATTTGGGCACAACAACGACGCCCTGTGCGGTCGACGGCATGTCAAAGTCAGGGTAACTACGATCTGGAAAAATTCCGTATCCTAACGGAATGACAGGAACCGCCAAAAACATGTCCCCGACTTCAGGATCTTCTACAGCCACCGTTCGCCCGGCTTCTGTAATCGGTAAGAATAAGTTTGGGTCGGTCCGATCGAACTGAGGCCGCGTCTCAATCGCACGCGTCGGACGCATCGGCATGGCCCGAAAATCTATGATCCAGGCGAGACCTTCTCGCCTTACAAAGGGGTTGAGCCCTGGCTGGGTTACCATCCGCAATATGGTGTTGTTACGGTAAGGCAATTGTTCCACATAGGTCACATATGGCGCGCCTACACGAGCCAATGCATCAACATCAACCTGTTGATACCGATCAAAGATCGCCCAGAGGAACCCGGCCCGACGGAAGATTGCCGCAGCAGCGGGCTCCGTCCAAGGAATAACAAGACTTACGTCCCGGGCCCCGGCACCAGCGGGGGCCATATCTTCAGCCAAACCCGCAGACTGCATCGTCGGGGCGCTACTAACGCTGGCGACAACTGGCGGCGCAACTGCACGCGCTCCAGGACCTGACGCAACGTCTGGAACTTGTGGCTTGCCCGGCGGCGGTATCGGGATACTTAGTTCTCCAAGCAGCGCCACAGGAATGGCACCGGATGGTCGAATAGCTTGGGTCAGCGTCGCTGGCGCTGCCTGTTCGGTTGCCGTCTGCGCCACTTGAGCGGGCGGTTCAGTAGAGGGTACATCAGTATTGTTCGGCTGCGCCGCAATCACAGCACCTGAGGACAACAAGTCGACGACTATGCTGTTGCCGTTGACAAAATGACGCAACTCTTGATCCGCGGGCGCCGGTAAGCTGACGATTGTTTCGTTGCCCGTTGTTGACAACGTAGCGGAACGTAACTCGACAGGAAGGCCTCGACGTAAAGCATCAACAGAAAGGGTCGAGGGGCGCTCGAAAACAATAGTGACTCGGTCTCCCTGGCGCTGCACACGATACGGAACAGCGGTAGGCCAATCAAACACCACACGCGCATAATCAGGGTGACGCCCATTTCGTACGGTCACCGCCGAAGGCGCTAGTGTCGGCGCCTGAGTAGGCAAAGATATCACCGATGGTGTTGGGGGCACCGTTGCCGGCTGCGCGGCTGCCTGTCGCAAGGGCTGTGCCCCAAATAGATCTACAACAACCGCCGTGCCAACAGTGATCGCTCGCATCTGGAATGTGTTGGTAAGGGGGAACGTAACAGTTAGCCGGTCAGGACTAATTCTTCCGTCCCGCAAATACCCCGGCAAGCTTGAGGCAGCGAGGCCGATGTTGCCAGTCACCGGGCGATCAAACTGCAAAACCAACTGCCCGCCGATTACGTTTGCTGCGTAGCGCACAGGTGCCGGCCAATCGAATACGATACGACCGTAACCGTCACGATCGACCACGCGCACAGGCGCAGCAAATGCGGCCTGGCCGAGAGCAACCGTGACCATCACCGCGAGGGCGGTGCGGGCTAACAATTGCGCTATGGTTCCAATCAGGTTCATGATTCTAGTCTACACCCCCTGACTTATGGGGAAATATGACAATATCAACCCGATCAGCAGCAGCGGCTAGAGCACCACGCGCCAGTTCGGGCAGATTAGTGGACCTGGTTTGGTAATCCGTATCGGCTCGACCAAACACCGTCATTGGCCCAACATACCCAGATTGGCGCAATGCCTGCGATACTCCCACGGCTCTAGCGAGAGACAACTCCCAGGCCGAAAGAAACGGGACATCTCCGATCTCGGATGGACCGACGTGGCCAGTCACTGCGATTTCGTTCTCCAGAACACTCAACAGTCCTGCCAAATCAAACACTGCCGCATTTGCCTCTTCGCCGATCAATGCCGACCCTGGCGCAAATAAGAGTGACCCTGGCAAAGAGAGAACTAGGTACTCATCCGTGAGACGCGTTGCAACTGTGCCGAATCTGGCCTCACGCAAAAGCGCCTGGGTAACGACCGCGCGTAGAAAGCCGAGATCTTCGGCTGGGCGAAGTTCGCGCTGAGGAATCGTAAAGTCTGAGGTCGGCGTTTGCGTTTCGGCGAGCATCGGTTCAGAAAGCGCCATACCCGTCGACCGCGACAGCGCGCCATAGCGTCCAAGATCTATGTCCGACATCGCAAAAAGCAAAATAAAGAATGTAAGAAGTAACAAGACCAAGTCGGTGAATGTGAGCAACCAAACCTGCGATGCCCTGCTTGATGACGCCAAACGATCAGAGGAATCCGTGGAAGTGTCCTCGATGCCCAACTGACCGCCAGAGTTCGGCGCAGTAAAACGCAATTCCATCGGGTTCATTGCGCTACCCCGCTTGGGAAAGGCGTCGTCGATGAAACGCGAGAGCCATCGTCAATCGCATAAAAGATTAACCTGAAGAACCTCGGATCGCCGCGGTCCATACCAATCGATATCGTGCCGGGCGGCATACCCTTTACACCCAGCGCGCGCGCAATATTGCCGACCCGGGCAAGATCTGATGTCATATCTGTCGGCAAGGGCTGAGCTGCTTCACCAGTCACCTGAGCAACTATGGCAAGCTCATACCTAATACCGTCCGGCGGAGAACTGACAGTCGCAACAATGCGATCAAGCATAGGCAACGGTTCACGCACCACGACACTGCCATCTGAAAAGAAAACGGGTGCGGGAACATCGACCTCCATCCGCGTGCCCGGTGTTACAACCTTAAGGGCAGCAAGCGGAATAGCCGCTTCAAAAATGTCTGTTACTGCGTCCTGAAATCGGCGCGCTTGGAACTGGTTGCCGGTCGTACCACCTAAGTCCTCTTCCAAACCTGGGCCAACGACTTGCGCAAAGGCGTCTAGAACACTGTTTATGACGGCGTCACGTCGTCCAGTATCGAACGTTGAAAAACTGTTCAAAACGATAAAAAACGCAAACAGAAGAAGATAAAGAGACAGAAACAGCCATAGCGACTGGTCACCGCGCCGACTCTCTGCGGCGGGCGTTAACATCATCGGCAACGGAGGTCCTAGTATGCCTCGCAACGCCATCGCATCTCTGCCTTTCTCCCCGCGGATTCACAAGCGAACCCGCTCACTCCATACCGAAGAACTTTTCAATCTCAGAAACCAAGGTCTCAGCCCCAAAGGGTTTGACCAGAAATCCCGAGACCCCAGCAGCTTCGGCCGCTGCTCGTTTCTCGTCCGTTGGCTCCGCCGTCATCAATACGAAAATTGTGTTTTCGTAAGTCACGTCGGAACGGACCGATATCAGAAGGTCCAAACCGGTCCTCGGATCCATATTCCAATCCGATAAAACCAAATCGTACCCACCGACTTCCGCTGTCTTTTCCAGAGCTTCAGAAACCGAGGACGCTTCATCCACGGGACTGAATCCCTGCTTGCGGAGAAGGTTGGCAACAGAACGACGCATAACTTCAAGATCATCGACCACAAGAGCCGTTTTATGGTGTGCGTCGTTCGTCACGGCCTTCCCTCGTCTAATCCAGACAGACGGACCGCATCGTTCATGTTAGGGGCCATTGGTTAGCGACCGGTTAATATGATGGGCAGGGTCAGATTGGAATTTGTGTTTATATTCCGCGCCTTAAGCCAATTTGCGACGAGACAAGCTCACGCCACACCTGGGGTTATCCCTGGGGATCGCCTTCTAATCCAGGGATGATCTTCCGCACGGAAAGCGCTTCTGTCACGGCGGTCGCTTTATTGGAATCCATATTCGAGAGAATTGGCGCGACTTTGCTTTCTTTCATGCTCTCAACAACGGTCAACAAGATTGGCATATCAAGATCATTGAATATACGGGCCGCATCTTTTGGCTTCATTGCACCGTAAATACGGACCAGTTGGCCGATTTTGGCTTTCTGTTGTTCATCCGCTTCGGCCACCAAAGCTGTCAGTGTCTGTTCAAGCTGCTGCAGCTCGGAAATCTTACCGTCGATCCGGGCTTCCGCAGCTTGCAACATCGCTTCGCGCGTTTCGAGCTCTTGCGCTTGGGCCTCAATGACATTCCGTCGCTCAGACAAACGCTGCAATAGCTCTAACTCGGAGGGCGTAAAGGACTGCGGATCGACATTGAACGAAAGAGCTTCTTCGTCGACAGGTCCGATAATACTGTCGTCTTCGGACATTTCTTCATCGTCTGTCATCGCCTCGTCGACCATTCCATCTTCCATGGACTCGCCGGCCTCTTCCTCAACACGACCGCCTGCACCCTCTTGGGCGAAAGCCACAGATCGACCAACGTCTACCGACGCCATCATGGTTTGAACATCCTGGACTACAACTGTGACCCGGAAGCCCGACACGAACAGCGCGACCAAAATCATCATCGGTAAAACACGCAATATCGGCCCGCGACGACGCGGCTTTTTGCTCACCACTTTACGCGCCCTTGGGCTGGCAGTGCGTTGGCCCCCAACTGGTTTGGGCCTGGGATGACGTTTGTTTTGGGTCATGGCTGTTTCAGAATACCATAGTAAATGTTGCTATTAACGGGCGGATTGAAGAGCCTTTAGAAGTTCGCGCTCAGCTTCAGAGCGTTCGTCTTCAAGAGAAACAGCTTCCGCGGCGATGGGCCGAGAATGGCCGAAAACCGGGCCTGCTTCCCGCTGACCAGCGACTTTAGCTTCGGCGCGCGCGGCGCCTATGGCGGCCCGAAGATCCAAATCATCTTCCTCATCAGATGCCGCTATTGCTGCGCCAGCAAGTGTTCGTGATGGTGCTGACGCGTCAGGCATTGGAGGAGCAGGGCGATGTTGCGCTGGGCGAACCGGCGCAGACGCCACAGGTGCTGCCGCTTGTTGGGCAACATCCATAGCCCGACCAGACTTCACGGCCCCATCCAGCTTGTCTGCCATTTCCTCGGCACGCTCGATCATGAACGCGAGATCGTCACGCAGGGAATGGGCTTTCTCAACCCGCTCCTGCAGCGCATTGTTAGCCTCAAGCGTCGCCTTTTTTAGCTTCGGAATGCCCGCCTCGGCGCGCATGGTTGCTTCATTAAAGCTGCCAACTACCTTGGCTAGCTCATCCCTAGAATTGCGCAACGCGGATAAACGGCGATTGAGAATGACCGCATAAACGATTGTGGGAACGAGCAGCAAAATGATGGCTAAATCCATAATCGTATCGAGTGGCATATCCATCATTCGTCAGCCTCTTTCTTCTCTTGCCGGCGCTGCAGTATCGACACCTTTGTCGCTACCGCGTAGACACCCGCCTCATCCCTTCTGAAACCTAGGTCAAAGCCCATAATAAAGGGTTAAATCCATGACCCGCAAAGAGGTCCATACCGTCGCGGTTCTGCGCCATGGGACTTCGGTCAATAATCTTACAAACTGTTGTTTTTATTGTATTTATTGGACAATCATTTCTTTAAATAGCACGTCGTTGACCCGGGCGGGACGGACGGCCGCGTTAACTCTGTTAAGAAGTTCCTCACGCAAACGGTACATCCCGGCAGCACCCTGCAAATCTTCCATTCGCAGTTCCCGGAGATAAACTTGGAAATTATCGACGATACGCGGCAGAACTGTCTCAATCGTGGTTATGTCGGCTTCGTTGGCCAGTTCTAGGCTGACACGCATCTTAAGGAAATTACGCTTACGGCCCGGTGTATTGAGATTGACCAGCATTTCTGGCAGGTCATAAAAAATCGCCGACCCGACAGGCGCACCGCCAGCACCAGGAGCGACGTCCGCACCTTCGGCGCCGCCTTCGCCTTCCGCCATTTCCTCGACTGGTGGCGGTTCTTCACCACCAAGCATCGCAAGAAGCGGGTCCGCCAAACCGGAGAAATAAGCGCCAGCCGCACCGCCGATAACGAGCAGCAAGGGCAAGACAACAAAGAGGATCAGACGTTTCTTGCCGCCACCCTCGTCATATCCACCAGAGTCAAAATCGACATCATCGTCAAAATCTTCATCTTGATCTTCGGCCATCCCTACTCTCCCTTGGCCCAGTCACGCAGCGACAGAAAACCTAGCTGTCGCGATACGCTGGCCGACACCCGCTAATCGGGCCCCACAGATCAGCCTATATATAGGCTTTCGAGGTCAAACTAGGCAGCTTTGGTTAATAATATATTGAATCTACACCAAGAATCAGGCCGCTGCCGGTAAACGAGGCAAGTATTGCCCGGTCCACACGACCTAACGCGCCCATTTTACCCTCCCGCGGACCCCTCATTTTTTTCATAAGTCACTGTATTTGCTTGTTTAATAGAGCTGGCACGCTTTGTGCATACCTATGGCCCGAACAAACGCGCAAAAAGCGCAAAGTGAGTAGGCCATGGATAATACAACATACGTTTCGCTATCGCGACAGAACGCGTTATGGAACCAACTCGAGGTGGTGGCCAACAATATGGCCAACGTCAACACGATCGGGTTTAAGGGTTCAGACGTCCTGTTTTCCGAGTATTTGGTGAAGGTCCGCAACGACGAGCGCCCCTTTAAAGACAAGATCGCGTTCACCCAGGATTTCGGTCTCATCCGAGACATGAACCAGGGCCCCTTGCGCCACACCAACAATACGCTCGACCTGGCAATCCAGGGAGAGGGCTATTTCGTCCTTGAGGGCGCGAATGGCGAAAACTACACCCGAGCCGGCAACCTGACCCTGGACGTCGACGGCCGGATCGTGAACCAGGAAGGGCTCCCCCTTCTCTCAACCAACAACACACCGATCACATTGGATGCAAGCATCGATGAAATCGTCATCAACGGTGATGGCGCCATTATTGTGAACGCCGAAGAGGTCGACCGTATTCGCGTCGTCAACTTCGAAGATCCACGAGAGTTACAACAGGTCGACGGCACATTGTTTTCATCCGAAGGCATGCCAGCGATCGACGTAGAACGACCACGCATCGCCCAAGGTGCGCTTGAAGATTCAAACGTTAACGGTGTCACAGAAATGACCCGACTGATTGCGCTGAACCGCGCGTACCAAGACATAGGAAAAATGATCGAATCCGAACACGACCGTAAGAAAAAAGCGAACGACGTGTTCACGCGCCAAGTTCGCGCATAACGACAACCATTAGGGAAGCGAGGGAAACGCCATGAGTATCCGAGCTTTAAACATTGCCGGCACCGGCATGTTAGCGATGCAAACGAATGTGGAGGTCATCTCCAACAACATCGCGAATATGAACACCACCGCCTACACTCGGCGGCGTACAGAATTCAACGATCTGCTGTATCAAGATTTGCGGCGCGTCGGTTCGACATCATCTGATGCCGGAACAGTCGTCCCTGCTGGGGTGCAGCTTGGCCTTGGTGTGAAAACCGCAGCCGTGTATCGGATCACCGAACAAGGCAGCGTCCTTTCCACTGAGAATAGTCTCGACTTGGCCATTCAAGGCCGCGGCTATTTCCAAATTCAACTGCCGGATGGAGAAACCGGATACACCCGAGATGGCTCGTTCCAATTGAGTCCCGACGGCGAAGTCGTGACCCACGACGGGTTTTTAGTCGAAGGCTTATCAGCCGTACCTGTCGACGCCATTTCGATCTCCGTCAACCAGCAAGGCGAAGTCTTCTATAAACAAGACGGCGTCACCGACCCACAATCTGCTGGGCAATTACAACTGGCGATCTTCCCCAACGAAGCAGGCTTAGAAGCCATTGGGGATAACCTGTTCCTTCTGACACCGGCATCCGGCGATGAATCGACGGGTGTGCCAGGTGACACCGGGTTCGGCACCATTCTCCAGGGGTTCCTTGAAACATCGAACGTGAACGTTGTGTCTGAAATCACTGATCTGATTAGTGCACAACGGGCCTACGAGATGAACTCCAAGGTCATTCAGACAGCCGACGAAATGTCATCAACCGTCAACCAGATGATTTAACGTCAACTCAAGGAACAGACCCATGAACCGGGCACAATACATACTCAACGGCATAGCTTTTTCGATCGCGATCATTGGCTTTGGTCTTACCGCTTCTAAGGCGGCAAGTGCAGATATCAATGATTACACGGCGGATCTTAGACCCTCTGTCACAGTGGCGGGATCAATCGTTACGCTGGGCGACCTCTTCGAGGGCGACATCATGCGTCCAGAAAAGGCCATCGCTAAAGCACCAGAACCCGGCCAGCGTTTCATCCTTGGAGCGAAATGGCTGGCGGATGTCGCACGGACGTACGGCATCGATTGGCGTCCATCAAATGCCTACGACCGAGCCACTGTATACCGGCCTGGTCAGACCATTGGTCAGGACGCCATGATTGACGAAGTGCGAAATGCACTGGTCGAACAGGGCCTACCCGGCGATTTTGGAGTTGAGTTAACAACGCCGCTTAGCAACATCACTGTCTCTACCGAAGTCATTCCGGAGATTGGCGTCCGCGAAGCGTTCTTTGATGCTCAGACACGACTGTTTTCAGCGGTCGTCGAAGTTCCACGCGGCGAACCGAATGCCCAGTTCATTCCGGTTCGTGGAATAGCATTTCCAACTGTGATGGTACCTACCGTCGATCGCAGCGTCAGCAAAAACACCATCATCACGGATGCAATGATTCAGTGGACCGACATCGCTGCAGATAAAATACGCCGCGACACAATTATGGACGCTCGCTTTCTCGTCGGGAAAAGCCCGCGCAGCTATCTCCGAGCCGGCGACCCAGTGCGGAGCTCTGACGTTATTCAGGTCAACTTGGTCGACGTTCCTGTCCTCCGGCATGACCTTCGCGAAGATACTGAGATTACGTCTGCTCACATTCAATGGGTAACTATGAACGGAGCCGACTTATCCGACAACGTTATCACTGATGCCAACCGCCTTGTCGGCCTATCACCCCGCCGCTTCCTCGCTTCGGGAGCGCCGATCCGCAGTTCAGATGTCCACGCCGTTGTACCGGTCGAGGTTGCAGTTGCGCTTCGGGATATTCGACGCGGTAGCACGATCAACGAGCGTGATTTTCAATGGGTCACAATGAATGAACATGAGCTCAGCGGAGACATCATGTTTGATGACGTCGACGTCGAAGGTCTGCAGGCACGGAGAACAATTCGTTCGGGCCAAGTGTTCCGTAACCGTGACCTCCGCACTCCAGTCGTCGTTGATCGCGGCAAGATCGTCACGATTCTCCTGGATACACCCCACATGCGGTTATCCGCTAAGGGCAAAGCGATGGAAAACGGCGGCACTCGCGACACCATCAAGGTTATGAACACGCTTTCGAACAAGACCATCCTCGCGACCATCATCGATAGCGAAACAGTACGCGTCGAATCACTACAAACGGCGATGAAATAACGCATCGCGCAAACCACGATCCGGTTAGAAAAACCACTGCAAGCAATAAGCAAAAAGGACAAAGGCCATGACAGTCCATAGATCGACCCTCAAGACACTCGCAGCTGTGCTGATCAGCGCAACCGCCCTCACCGGCTGCAGCAATCTCGAACGCCTTTCCCGCGTCGGTGAACCTCCAGCTCTAACGCCGGTGGTCAACCCCGCTATGGAAAGCAGCTATCGCCCTGTTAGCATGCCAATGCCGAGCCCCCAGGTGCTCGCACCGAACTCGAATTCGTTATGGCGGCCTGGTGCACGCGCCTTCTTTAAGGATCAGCGCGCTGGCAACGTGGGTGATGTTCTGACGGTTGTCGTCAACATCCAGAATGAACGAGCCACACTTAACAATCAGTCTCAGCGAACACGCGACAACGTTTCTGAAACTTTGACTGTTAACAACCTGTTCAACGCGCAGAACCGAATCCTGCCGGGCAGCAACCAAGCTCCGGCCCTCGATATCAGCAGCGGCAGCAACTATCGCGGCTCGGGCAACATCACTCGGGACGAAAGCATCAACATTCGCCTTGCTGCTGTCGTTCTTCAAATTCTGCCTAACGGCAACCTGGCTATCGCCGGTCGTCAAGAAGTCCGTGTCAATGATGAGTTACGGGAACTCACTGTTGCCGGGGTTATCCGACCGGAAGATGTCAGTTCAACCAACACAATCAGCTGGGACAAAATCGCGGAGGCTCGTATCTCCTACGGTGGCCGCGGCAGCCTGTCAGATGTGCAACAGCCACGGTATGGCCAGCAGATCTTCGACATTGTGTTTCCATTCTAATACGCGTTGGCGGGACGGATACGGTCAGAACGACCAACGACGTTCGTCCCGCCAAGGCGCCACCCGGAATACTTCCGGTTTGACGCTGATCGGATCAGCCTAAGAGGACACCGTCCTCCCTAGCCCCGGTCTGTCATACCTGCCGCAATAAATCATGGCCTATTGCGGCGCAGAAGCAAACTAGCCGGCGGGACAGTGTCCCGCCGGTCTTTTTTTGTGCCGACACATATTAATATGGTTGAATTTGAGAGGAACGAGCCCATGCACTGTTCGTTCGCTGCATCGAGCCCTTGCACGTGCGTTGGCGCAAACGACCCCATGCACCAGAAAAATACAAACGAGCCCAAGCACCGTTAAAACGAACGGGTAAGATAAGTGCGCAGAACCCCCTGATAGTCAGCCCTAGAGAATCAGGCATGAGGTCACGACTCCACCCTAGAATCGACCCGAATCCAGCCTCCCGAGTCCCTCGATTCTGCGTTAACTAGAGGCTCGGAAGCCCCTTCATAGGCCTGTAACAGCCCAAAAAATGGCCCGTTGGGAGTCGAAGGGAATATTTTTAAAGCATTGTTTTTATTGTATTTTTTTACTTCACATGGGCGAAATAGCGGCTCTCCGCGATTTCAACCCCGGGTAAAACCATTTGTTAACCATCCAGGCTCATAAAAGGGACTGTAGAGGTACCAAAGAGGCCGCGGACCTGAACAGCAACGATCCTTGTAAGGGGAATAAACGGATGACCTTCATGTCTAATATCAAAACTGAAATGAGCCTTCTTGAAGAAGATGCATTTGCTCTTACTCAAGCCGCGCTCGAAATCTCCCAGGCGCAGGAAGCCAACGACGAGAAACGTCTCGCCGCGGCTCTCGACTATAACCTGCAGCTTTGGGTCGGAATTCGCACCCTGGTCGAGCGTGATGAAAATCCGCTTCCCGCCGAGGTCAAAGAAAACCTGAGCCGTCTCAGCCACTTTGTGGCCCATAAGACGTTCGAAATGCAGGACGGTTCTAACGACAAAACCCTAGAGGCGCTGGCTAACACCAATCTCCAGATCGCCGAGGGCTTGCTTGAAGGCAAACGCGCTTAATCAGCGCTCGTTGCCTGGCCGCGAGCGGCGCTTCTAACGAAGACTCTGCTTAACGCACAGGTCCGCGAACCTCTAAAGAGGCGCTTCCGAAAGGAGGCGCCTTTTTTAATGCGCCGGGTCCGCGCTATTAATGCCCTGGATCCTCGCGGGCAGTCACACGGCGGCCAGTAGGCGGCCATGTTGGCCTCGTCATTCCCCCTCTCCTTCCCCTAAGATCACGCAAGTATATCAACGCGACCGTTTCAGAGGGGACAACGAATGAACCGCAGACACTTTATGGCGACCACAGCAGCAGGTGCGATTACTGCGCTGACTTCGCGATTCAGCTTGGCAGACGGCCATGAGAAACCCACCATCGCCCTAATGGGCGCGACCGCACGGTCGGGCCGGGAGATCATTCGCCAAGGTTTGGCCGCGGGTTATAAAATTAAAGGTATGGCCCGCACGCCGTCGAAACTTGGCGTCGAGCATGAGAACCTCCAAATGTTCAAAGGTGACATCCGAGACCGGGCGTCAATCGACGCAATCCTCACCGGTGACGAAGTGGTCGTCTCGATGGTTGGGCGAGGACCTCCGGCTGACCCCATGGCCGAGATCGGCGAAGTCGATATTTATACAGTGATGGCCACAAACCTAATCGGAGCGATGAAAGCGAAAGGCAACAAGCGCCTGATTATGGCTAGCTCGACTGGCGTCGAACATCGCGCCGACGTCAATGGTCCAAAACCGCCGCCTGGCGATATGTCTGCGGGTTGGAGATGGAATGCACGGTACCTCTACAACGATATGTATGAGATGGAAAAAATGATCGTGGCCAGCGGGCTCGACCATATTCTATTGCGGCCTGGGTTTATGGTCGAAGAGCCAGCACGCCATGACATGAAATTTTCGACCACCGGGGAAACACCAGGCGCGCGGGTCATCACGTACGAAGACTTTGCAGCGTTCATTCTCGATCACCTCGTGGGCGAAGAGTTTCTAAACACAGCCATCGGCATGTACTCAGACACCGTTATGAATCCGCAGGCTGAGATCGATAAATTCTTAGCTCAACAAAAGAAAAACAAAGGATAAGTTCGATGTCGATATTTAATCAGGCGACCCACAACCACGTTGCCGCCATCGCCTTGACAGCTGCAGCCAGCCTTATGCTGTCAGCCTGCGGCACGTCAAGCACCGGAGACCACATAGCCGAAGACGGCTTCGAACGTGGCTTCAGCAAATTTTACGAACGTGACAATCGCTATGTCACCGTCATTGAAGAATCCGAAGAGTTTTTCATGGACCGCAACATCGAAGGGGCGATTCTAAGCCTGGATGATGACTTCACCATGTACGAAGTCACTGGGGAAGGTGCTGAGGAGCGTGTCCGAGGCATTGATGCTGTCCGCAAAGCCGTCGGGATGTCCTTTGGCACTGGCAAATGGCTTGGTGCCAATGTGTATAAGTGGGGCCTGACGGACAACACGCTGGTGCAAATCGAGGAAGATTTCTTCACGACCGAAGACGGCGGACAGCATTCGGTAAAAACTTTGGTCGTCTTCGAGCACCGCGATGGCAAGCGCTGGCGTGAATGGCGATTTAAGCCACAGGCGGAATAGCACCTCAAACCCGTGCCCTCGACCAAAGACATGCATATGGGTCCTGGATGGTACATGCGACGGACGTTGAACGCGACCGCTCTACTACCTTTTTACAGCGACGCCTTGGGCACATCCGTTATCCGTGGTGCAGAACCCGTCTACTTTTTATGGGCCGGGGAAACCTATGTCATTGAGCTCAAGGCGGATGACACGCTTAGGGAAGGCCGAGTCACAGATCCAGCGGTTCACCCTTGCACGCCGGTCTTTCACAGCCGTGACATGCAAATCACATTGGACCGTCTGCTCGGTGGAGGTGCGGTGCTCATTTCCAGAACTGAAACAGCCTTCGGTGAAGATGCCTTTGTTCTCGATCCTGATCAGCAAATTGTTGGGATACGGCAACCGGTGGACGGAGAACGTAGCACTGGACGGTCAGCTGTATCGCCCTACAACCCGGGATGCGCCCCCTTGCCGGATGATTTGATTGGCTTACGGTCGATCCTGCGGCCTGTTGCAGATCGGCCAGCCATGGTTGAGTTTTACGCCAACGTGATGGGGTTTAAGAATTTAGGCGAAATCCATGACCGGCATCTTTTTGACCTCGGCGAAGGCGTGCACCTGGAATTGACATCGGGTGGCGAAACCCAAACTCCACCGCAAGATCGTGGAGAAATTGGCAATCAATTCATCGTCCGCGTAGAAGACCACGATACCTTTAATGCGGCCGTCAAATCAGCTGGCGTCCCGTTCTGCAACGACTCCTTCCGTTGGAACAGCGCCGATTTAAGCATTTGTGTGGAGCCGGAAGGACACATCATAGGATTCGAAGAGCGCTTCGAGCCCCATGAATACGGTAAACCCCGTGATCCGTTTGAAGAGGATTTGGAAGCGGAACGCCGATGGAGCAAAAGTCTGGGACAGCACAGCCGCGACAACAAAGATAGCTTCGAAGTTGGCTATGCGGCCACCCGTTACGGCGCCATGCATTACACACGGAAGCGCGGTGCTGACTCGGTAAAGCGGCCTCTCATCTGCCTTCACCCATCGCCCTACTCCGGCAATTACTTTCGTACCTTCATGCAGGCGTTCGACGGCAGCCGCGACGTTATCGCCCTTGATCACATTGGATACGGCAATTCAGCCAAGCGCGACGAACCTCTGTCCACGCCAGAACATGCCATGGCGATCGGGGACGCACTAGACGACATGGGGTTCGGCGTATCTCGGTCCGGTCGGGTGGATGTTATGGGGTATCACAGTGGGTCAACCTTCGCCGGCGAACTCGCAATCCTGCGTGCCGATCTGGTCGCAAAGCTGGCGTTTGTTACCTATCCTTATCAAGGGCCAGAGGGCCGCAAACAGCGTCTCAAAGAAATTGCCGACAGCACCTGGTTAGAAGATGACCTGGAGTCTCTCGAAGGTAAGTGGACCACCAATATCAGCCGACGCGCCGAAGGTGTTCCCTTACACCGTGGCGTTGAGAATCTCATCGAGGATCTAAAAGGTGGTGCGAATTCCTGGCACGGCTTTCATGCTGTGTTTACCTATGCAGCGGAGGACCGACTGCCACTCATTCGTCAACCAATCTTAGTCATCAATACAGATTCCATGTTGACCGAGCCAACCTCTCGCGCAAACGCGTTCTTGAAAGAGTCAGACTACCGAATGCTGTCCCATATGAAGCTCGGTATCTATGAATTACATGCGGAAGAATTAGCGGAGACTATTGCCGCCTACCTCGATGAACCACTAGAGCCTTACGTCGCGTATAAGCCCTGAATGTCGTTTCCAGATGTGGCACTGACTAAACCATGAGAGCACTTTCTAATTTTCTGCTCACGCTGACCATCGTGTGTTTATCGATGGGCAAAGCATGGACCGCAGACGCCAACACTCTGCGGATTACTTTGCGGAGCATGCCGCCCGGTAACGCCAACCCGCACACGTCGGGCGGCTGGCCACCCCTGTTCATTTGGCCGGCCCTATTTGAGGCCCTGACCGGTATCGGGGACGACGGCACGCTCGAGCCCGTGCTGGCAAACAATTGGGGCTATGAAGATGATACGACCTGGGTCTTTACGCTCAAGGACGGTATCCAATTTTCCAACGGTGAACCGTTTGACGCCACCGCAGCGGCAGAGACCATCAACTACCTCTTATCGGACGAAGGGCGGGTATTCTCGGCCCACCGGGAAGTACGCAACGTCGCCCGGGCAACCGCGCGAGACCGGTTGACCCTCGAAGTTAAGACCACACAGCCCGACAGTATGATCCCTGGGCGGCTAGCCGGGGTGCGCATTCTGCCACCAAAGTATTTTGCTGAGGTCAGCCCTGAGGCATTCGCTTTGAAGCCTCATGGCACCGGGTCTTATATGGTTGAACGGTGGGAGACAGGACGGGCCAGCCTGATCAAAAACCCCTACGCCTGGCGACCGCCTCAGATTGACCGGATCGACTACACAGCTGCACCCGATTCAACTGCACGGACACAAGCCCTGCTCTCCGGCGCGGTTGATATCGCCTATGACCTTGGCGCGACTGATATTCCTCAGATTGAACGCGCTGGCGTGCGCATCGACTACCGCACTCGCGCCGCGGTACAGATGTGGCAATTTGTCACTGAAGTTGAGAGTCCGCTGCAAGACAAACGCGTACGGCAGGCGTTGAACTACGCAGTCGATATAGAAACTATTGTCGCGGCGTTACTCCAGGGTGTCACCGTTGCAGCCGGCCAGGTTGCGGCGCGCGGAACTTTTGGGTTTGATCCCGAGATTAAGCCTTACCCCCATGACCCAGACAAAGCTCGCGCCTTGTTGTCCGAGGCTGGTTATCCAAACGGCTTTACCATTCCTTTTCAAGTTGTCGCGGCGAGTGCCGAGGAAGAATCCGTATATGTTCAAGTGGCGCAGGACCTAAGACAGGTCGGTGTTGAGGTCGACCTCATCCAAGTACCGTTTACGAAACAGGTACAAAGCGTTTACGGCGCACCTTGGGACGGTAAAGCCTTCAACATGAACTACGGATCTTTACCGTCGCTCGATCCTTTGTCGTCCATGGGATATCACTCGTGCCTATGGCCCTGGCCATGGATATGCCGGAAAGATATTGCTGAACGCACCCTTGCGGCCGATCGTGAATTCAACACCGACAAACGCCGGGATATCGTGCGAGGAATTCTGCAGGACCTACACGACGATCCGCCAGGTATTTACCTGTACGAGAACGTGCACATCGATGGAATAACCAGCCGGGTCAAAACTTATGACGCTCCATTTGGCTTCATTCGCTATCACACGCTGGCGCTAGAGGAATAGCAAAACGAAAAGGCACGCCCCGCTGGACGTGCCCTTACTCTTGTTCACACTAATCAGGCTGCTAGTCAGACCGATGAGTGCGCTCCATACGCTCATGGGCTTCCTGGGCCTCCAGACTCAGAGTTGCGATGGGACGCGCTTCCAATCGTTTGAGACTGATCGGTTCGTCGGTTTCTTCGCAGTACCCGTAGGTGCCGTCATCGATGCGCTTGAGTGCGGCGTCAATCTTTGAAATCAACTTGCGAGCCCGATCGCGAGTCCGAAGCTCCAAGGAGCGCTCCATCTCAGCAGTCGCACGGTCTGCCAAGTCGGGTTCTTGCAAGCCGCCATCCTGTAGGCTCTCGAGGGTTTCCTCGGTTTCCTTCATGAGTTCAGTCCGCCAACCGAGCAACTTCTGCCGGAAGTACTCCTGTTGCTTCGGATTCATGAACTCTTCTTTTTTGGTCGGCTTGTAATCTGGTGGAAGATTAACGTTCATAGGCCCCTAACCATGGGTGTCTGTATCAATGGCGCGGGACTATAGGGACACGGATTTTCCGCGGCAATAGGGAAAGAGCCGATTTCACAACCTTATCGTCTGAGACCGAACGGATCGGCGGAGTTTTTTGTAAGGTATTGGGATTATTAAAGAATTTTATGCCTAGCGTCTGGATAACTTGGCCAACTCGACCTCAGCGCGCAGTTCAATTTCGTCCAGAAGCTGAGAAATCAGCGGATCCGCCCCTTTTTCGCGCTTTTCTCGAACCAATCGGGCCAAAGTTGCGAGCCGGTCCTTCGGCACCGTCCCAAGCAGCAAACCCTTACGAATCTCGTCCAGGCGCTCGAGAATGTCCTCTCCGCGCCGTGCACGCCGCTTACGCTCTTGGTAGTCAGGTTGGCCGGTTTCTGGGTCGGCGGCCTGGGCGGCCAGAATCCCGCCCAAACCGGCGACAGCAGACACTTGGTCTGCGGCGGTGATTTCTTCGCCTGTGCTGGCATCGACATGGCGCAGATGGGAAGCAAATTCGCCCGGTTTTCCGGCCTTTTTTGCCTTTTCCGTCTTGCTGGTCTGAATGCGCGAGGGGCCGCTTGGCCCACCGACCTTCATCGCCATAGGAGTGATCCGATCGTGGGCTGAGAATTAATAGTCATACCGTCTTCCATACCACGCTCGACCCGCTTCGCCACTGGGCAAAAACTGCCGGGCAAAGACCGTAAATGGGATGTCTGAGCCCACTGTACACCGTCTTTCATCCTCAGAAAATCATTTATTTCCATAGGGTTAGGCCCGAATCCCAGGTGGCACGGTTTTCGCATAGTGGGGGTTGGGAAAACGTACGACCGGTCCGTCCATGACACGAGAAATGGGATCGGCGACAGGAGCGAAAAAGAGGACAGAATGGTGAATCTGCGCCACCTACTACGAGAGTTTAAACCGGAAGGCCTGGTGGATCGGGTCTGGATGGTCGGGATGCACGTCATTTTGGCGGGCTTCATCCTGGCCTATACCAGCCACGCCCAGGCCTCTTCCCGGATTAAGGATATCGCCACCTTTGAAGGCGTTCGCGACAACCTGCTTGTGGGCTACGGCCTCGTAACCGGCCTTCAAGGCACGGGTGACGAACTCGATTCCATGCCTGCGGCGCGGGAAAGCCTGATCGGCATGCTGGAACGCCTTGGCGTTAACACCCGCGATGGTGATCTGGATACGGACAATATCGCAGCCGTCCTTGTGACCGCGACGATGCCTCCGTTCTCCCGCCAGGGAAATCGGATGGATGTCACCGTTAGTTCGCTGGGCGATGCCGATAGCTTACAGGGTGGCATGCTTGCCGTTACACCGCTGATCGGTGCGGACGGTGAAGTCTATGCCGTTGCCCAAGGCCCCGTCCAAGTCGGCGGATTTGTCGCTCAGGGTGCCGGCGCAACGGTCTCACGCGGTGTGCCGACCAACGGACGCATTCCCAGCGGCGGTATCGTCGAGCGGGAAGTCGACTTTGCTTTGGCTGAACTCGTCTCGATGCAGATCGGCCTGCACAATCCTGATTTTACAACGGCGCGCCGCATGGCCGACGCAATCAACGCGTTTCTTGGAACAACGGCAGCTGGGGCAACGGACCCGGGCACAGTTCTTCTCCAGGTCCCACAAGGTTATGGCAGCTCCGTCGTAGATCTTGTGACCGACATTGAACGGTTGCGTGTTGAGCCAGACCTGCCCGCCCGCGTGGTCATTGATGAACAGACCGGCGTGATAGTGATCGGCGATGGCGTCCGCATTTCTCAAGTGGCGATTGCCCAGGGCAACCTCACCATTCGGGTTACCGAAACGCCACAGGTGTCACAGCCAGCACCGTTCTCCGAAGCCGGCGAAACGGTCGTGGTGCCACGTACTGATATTCAAATCGATGAAGATGAGGACAGACGCCTGCAAGTTGTGAATGGCGGCGTGGATCTTCAAGATTTGGTCAATGGTTTGAACTCCCTGGGGGTCGGCCCACGCGACATGATTTCAATTCTGCAGGCCATTAAAGCCTCTGGCGCTCTGCACGCTGAAATCGAGGTGATGTAATGTTGGACCCTTCAACCCTTCTTACTCAAGCCACTGATGCCTATGCCAATGGCGCGCAGAAACGCGTTGCCGGCCAAGCCGCTGCTGCAAAAGGCATGAGCGAAGCCCAAGCCAAAGAAGCATCGGAACAGTTCGAATCCTTCTTCATCGGCCAAATGCTCGAATACATGAACACCGACATCAATAGTGATGGGCTGTTCGGTGGTGGTCATGCTGAAGAAGTTTGGCGTTCGATGCTGAACCAGGAATACGGCAAAGAAATCGCCAAAAGTAGTTCCCTGGGTGTTTCCGATGCCGTCATGCGCTCTCTGCTCCAAGCACAGGGTGAAGCAACAACAGGCAATCAGAGTGCCATAGCAGCACCTGATCAAGCAGAACTCGCGGCGCCTATTGCCGCAGCCGCATCCAAAGAAAGGATGAATTGATATGAACGCTCAACCTAAGATGCCGCCCCGTTTGCGCCAGCCTGGACAACAATCCATGCCGAAACGGCCGCGCAAGCAGAATGGCCGCCACGAGAACCTGCCGCCGCGCAATAAGAGCGAAGACATGTTCCAGATCATTCGTCAGCTCAACGATTTGCTGATGAAAGAGAATGTCGCACTTAAGAAACATCGTGTCAGCGACGTCCATGTTTTGGGCGAGCGCAAGCAAGATTTGGCGCGGCTGTACCAACAGCAAATGAACGCATTCCATCGCAACCCGGAACTCTTGAAAGAGATGGATGAGGGCAAACGGAACGCGCTGGTTCAGGCTGGTGTTCGCCTTGGCGAACTGATGAAGGACAACGCAAGTCTGTTGCGCGCCAACATCAAAGTCATCAATACGTTCATGAAGTCGGTTGTGGATTCAGTTCGGGAAAAGCAAGAACGCAAATCCACCTCCTACTCGCAACAGGGCAATTTAGACGGCTACGCCGCCGTGAAACGCAATATGGCTGTGAGTTTGAACGAGGTCACATGATCCCGTCCGCAGCCATATCAAGGACCAATGAAGGGCCGCCGCTATGTCGTTAACACTGGCGCTCAATACAGCGATTTCCGGACTCAACACCGCACAGGCGGGGCTGGGAACGATCTCGCACAACATTGCCAACGTAAACACCGAGGGATACACCCGTAAGATCCTCGACCCCTCGTCGCGCGTGCTGGCTGGCACCGGCGCAGGCGTCTTGGTCGGTGATATCCGCAATTCCGTTGACCAAAACCTGCTAGAGGATTTGCGTCAAGAATTCGGTGGGTTCGGTCTACTGCAAACCAAGAATACCTATTTCAACCGCATATCCGATGTGTTCGGAACTCCTCAGTCGAACACCTCCATCGCCCATAACGTCAGCAAGCTGGTCAACGAGTTTGAACTGCTGTCGACGGAAGTCGAGAAGCCGGCGACCCACCTCGCCACGGTTCAAGCGGGCATCAGTGTGGCTGATCAGCTCAAACGGATGAGCGACACGGTACAGGGCTTGCGGCTAGACGCAGACCGGGAGATTCAGCAGGGAATTCTCGAGATGAATGGTCTGATGACGTCGATTTCGACGTTGAATGATCAGATTGCGCTCGGCAGCGCGACCGATCGCCAGACAGAAGATCTGGAGGATAAGCGCGACGTCGCCCTGAACAAACTCGCTGAGCTCGTCGATATTCAATACTTCTTCACCAACAACGGCTCGGTTAGCGTTTTCACGACTGACGGCGTAACTCTGGTGGATAGCGAACCGGTCCAGATGGCCCACGTGTCACTGACACGGGTCAATCCCGAGCACAGCTACGCGGGCGGAGACTTCAACGGCATTTTCGCGGGCGTTCTGGACATCACCAACGATATCCGCAGCGGCAAGCTGAAGGGTCTGATCGAAATGCGCGACGAGAGACTGCCGGAAATGCAGTCTCAGATGGATGAGTTGGCGCGCAATTTCGTTGAAGAGGTCAATCTCATACACAACCGAGGTACATCGTACCCGTCTGTTGTGACCGAGGGCACTGGCTCCAGGCAATTTCTCGACTCTGCCACACAGGAAATAGATATCACCAGTGGTGACGTCAGTATCGTGCTGTACAACACAGACGGTTCTGAAGCGTTTTCCACGAAACTTGGCGCCGATCTCGGCTTTACCACGGGCACCGTCGATGCGATGGCAACAGCCATTCAAACCTATATCGCGGCACAAGATCCACAACTCGCCAACGCCACCGTTGCGGTCAACGCAGCTGGTGAACTGGCATTCAGCCTAGGCACCGAAGCGTTTGGCCTCGCCTTCAGGGATGAAACCACGGCGATCAAAGGCAGCACGACATCAGATACGACAATCCAGTTCGATTTGGATGGCGATGGCAATGACGACCAAACCCACAGCGGTTTTTCAAATTTCTTTGGGATGAACGACTTTTTTGAGACAACGCCGAAACTCTCGTTTTGGGAATCTGACTTTAAGTCTGCCAACTTTACTCTCGGAACTGTCGCAGCGCGCACTTTGACATTCTACGACCAGACCAACGGCCCGGCAGGCGCCGGTATTGGCACATTGGTTGTAAGCCCTGGTGATACGCTGCAAGACATCGCCGATGCCATCAACGCCGATGCCGCCTTAAGTGTGCGTATCGAGGCAGAAGTCGTGCCTGATGGCAACGGTCAGAAACTGCGCATTCAACAGATTCAAGGCGAACAGGTCTTAATCACCCAAACAGCAGGTACTGATGCGATTGATGCGCTGGGCCTAGACGTCTCAGAAGTCGGTATGTCTTCTCAGTTGGATATCACCACCACACTCAAAGATGATCCAAGTCGTATTTCCCGTGGGCGGGTACAGTTCGACAATCTGACCGGCCGATATTTTGTATCTCCTGGTGACAACGAGGTCGCCGGCGAAATGGCCGCGCTGATGACCGGCCAAGCCTCATTTGACGCCGCAGGCGGAATTTCTGCCGGCTCAATCACGTTCGCAGAATATGCATCTCAGATCGTGTCCCGCGCCTCAACGTTGTCTGCCACAGCAAGCACCGAGTTTCAGTTTCAGAACGACATCAAAAATGCACTTGATCTCAAGCATGCTCAAATCAGTGGCGTGAACCTTGACGAAGAACTCAGTCAGCTTCTCGTTTTTGAGCAAACCTACGCAGCGTCTGCCAAAGTCATTTCGACCACGCAGCAGCTGTTCGACATACTTAACAACCTGGTCTAGCGCAGTAAGCGGGCTCAGGAGGGAAAAACCATGGTCACACGCATAGCCACATTTGCTTCGCAACAGGCACTCGTCAATCAAATGTTGACGGCCCAGTCGCGCGCTTTTGACTCACAGACTCAAGTCGGAACTGAGAAAAAATCTCAGACCTACACCGGCATTGCATCAGACAGTTTCCGCCTGATTAGTGTCGAGAACGAGCGATCACGACTTGATCAATATGTGAAGAATAATTCGATTGCCGAGACCAATGCCAAGGCTATGGTCACCACAGTTGAGTCTATGGACGAAGTTATTCGCTTGCTGCGCTCTGAAATGATCACCTTCACCAGTCGCGACTTGAGCGATGCATCTGACGAAGACGTGTCAGCTGTGACGGATATCCAGGCCAGAGCCTTTGCTGCCCTCAATGATATGGAGTTCTTCCTCAATCTTCAGATTGACGGCAAATACCTGTTCGGTGGCGGCAAATCAGATAGCCCACCCGTATCAATCCCCTACGACAATGCCACTGAATTCCAGCAGGATTTCGATGGCCTCGGCGTGACCTATCCGACAACCCGCGCCGCTCACCTGAGCCAAGCAGTCTTTAGCGGCGTTACGGCTGCTTATACCAACGAAAACATCCCCGTACAGGGTGTTGCAACGGACGTGACCCGCGTGACCGGTGCCGCAGGCGACCTAATCACAGCGACCTTGAACGACACGACTTTTGGCACCCTGACCTTCAACAACGTGGCGACCGAGGGGACGATTGATTCGTCCGTTCAAAACGCGTTCAGCAACGTCACCGTCGGTCAAACGATCCTCCTAAACGGCACAGAAACCGCTGGTGCAGGTGCGACAGATAACAACGGTGTCTACACCGTCACAGCAGTCTCCGGTGACGGGACACAGATTACGGTCGATCAAAACTTTGCCACAGGCGGTGGTGCCACTGAAGTCTTAGGGACGGGGGTTGAAATCAATCTCGCCGTGCCAGACGGCACAACGGTTTTTCTTAGCGGGACTGATGTCACCAATGATGGCGCCTACACAGTGCGCTGGCCGACCAATGCGGAAATAGGCGGCATCCCGCTCAACATGAACGCAGCAGCTCCGGCTGTCGTGTCCGGTGACGTGATGTGGATGTCAGGACAGGTTATTGACGCATCCGGCGAAACCGCAACATTCGATGCGAAGCCATATTACCTTGGCGACAGCCTTGAGACCGAACACCGGGTCAGCGATGGCCGTACTATCAAATTTGGGGTCAACGGCCTGGACCCAGCCTTTGAAAAAGCCATCCGCGCGATCGGACAGGTTCTTCAAGGTGACTTAATTAATAACCAGCAACGCGGACTTGATTCGCTTGGATTGCTTAACGATGCCATTGAGCATTCGCCGCAGTCGACAGAGATGCCGAGCGATTTACAGGATGTTGCTCAGCGCCTAGCGCTAAACCAAAGCATCATCTTTAACGCCAAGGAAGACATGAAAGAATTCAATGGATTCCTGGGGCAACGCCAGATCGAACTGGAAAACGTTGACGTAACGGAGGCTGCTGTACGCCTTCAGGATGATGTACGTGCGTTGGAAATCTCGTTCGCGACCCTCGCTCGTATCCAGCAGTTGTCACTGAACAACTTCATCTAAGGTAGTTAGTCGGTGGCTTTGGTTCGCAAGAGCCAGGCTTGCCGTATCGCGTGCTCATAAGCGCGGGCGGTCTCTGGTGCGTCGGTCAACGCGCTGGACGCGATACGCGATCGCAGGCTTGACCTTAGTGCAGCAAGGCTAGCGACATCCGCTGCCCGCGCCTGGGCATGTGCGACAAACGCAGCTGGTGTTTTCATCACCCAGTCCGACAGTCCGCTAGATGCAAGAAGACTCGCACCGACACGGGCCGCATGGCTTTGACCACACAGCGTTAGCACGGGCACACCCATCCACAGAGCTTCACAGGTGGTCGTGGTGCCATTGTAGGGGAATGTATCCAACGCAATATCAACGCCCGCATACAGCGCAAGGTGATCATGGTCCTCAGCAGCCCAGCCACGGGTCTCTATGCGATTATCGGCGATTCCGTTCTGCTCAAACCGTGCTCTAACATCGTTCGCTGTATCCATGTCGGTCAGCGCACGGGCTTTCATCAACAATCGTGAGTCGGGCACAGCGTTCAAAACGTCGGCCCACAACGATACGGTGTCGTCTGAGAGCTTTGCCAACTTGTTAAACGACCCAAAAGTGATGACACCACTATCTTGTGCTGGAAGGGGCGCAACTGGCGGCGCGGCCGCTGGCGGGGCGAAAACATGAAGCCCGCGGTCAAGTCGAAGAGGACGATCACGATCATAGGCCGTGTCCATTTCCACCGGATTAGAAATCGGGTCACAGAGCCAATAATCCATTGTCGATATGCCAGTAGGGCCGGGATAGCCGAGCGCCATGATTTGTACGGGCGCAACACGACTTGCCACCGCACGTAGTCGATTGCCAGTGGTTCGACCCGCCAAGTCGATCAAAACATCCAACTTCGAACCTCTTAGAAGAGTGGTTACCGCGTCATCGGGCAACCCCGCCACGCTATGCCATTCGGCCGCAACCTTTTCGTAATTAGCCGTTATCGCATCCGGCTCAGCAACATCGCTGATGAGAATTGGAATGATCTTGGTGTGGTCCAACGCCTCAAAGAGTGGAAGCGCAAAAAAGCTAACCGAGTGGCGGCGAAAGTCCGGCGACAAGAACCCAACCCGCAATGCACGATCTGGGTTTTTATCTACTGGCCATTGTTTTAGCTCATTTGTAACGCCACTGTTCTGTTCTGCCGCCGCGTGAACAGCCCGCAAAGCCGCGTCATCATCACCGCGATAGATCTCAACATAGAGGCGATTATCGACCGCTGCTGCATGTTCAGCCTGACGCGCAATAACATCTTCAAATGCCTCAACTGCTCCATCAACATTGCACCGCTCAAGACAGGCCACGCCGAGGTTGGTGATCGCATCAATATTATCGGGGTCAGCCTTCACGGCGTTCTTGTATGCGGCCTCGGCGTCACCGAGCTGACCACAGGCCGCCAATACGGCACCCAGATTGTTGTGAGCCATCGAAAACTCTGGAAACTGGCGAACAGCGGTCCGAAAGGCATCAATCGCCCCTGCCCCGTCGCCGACCTGTTCCAACAACAGACCCAGATTATTCCAGGCCACGGGATAAGGGTCCTGCCGAGCGATCGCACCGCGATAGGCTACAATCGCACTGTCAGTGTCACCCATCCGGCTTCGGACCCAACCAAGATTATAATGGGTTGCGGCTAAATCCGGATCAACGGTAACTGCTGATTCTAGGCAAACCAAGGCGGCGTCTTGACGACCGAGATCGGACAATGCCCGACCCTTCAACAGCAAGGCGTGACTATCATTAGAATCTGATTTTAAAAGACGATCGCAGTGCATGACTGCTGCTTCGAAATCGCGCGCTTCGAACGCAAGTGTGGCGGCGAGATTGATGGCATCTCGTGGTGGGTTCTCTTCGGCCATAATCTCAGCCACCAGTGCGGCGGCCTGACCATCAAGACTGGACTGGTAGTATTTTATTGCCAGGGCGAGACGATCATCCATGGCCGCTAAACCGCCTTGGCAAGAACACTTTGAACAGAGTCATCCGCCCTCAATGGCGCTGGTGATTTGTACTCATAGGTCTCTGGCCCGTCACACCAAGTGCGCCATACATCGCGGTATACTCCCTCGAGCCTACGCGTAAAACCGATTTCATCGCGCAACGGAGAGCGCATCATTCGGTCGCGTAACGTACCCCGCACCTCTGCCAGGCGGGTCGGCTCATTGCCCCACGCAATTGCTCTGGCAACATAATTTTCAACGTCCGGCGCGACGAATTCTTGATCTAGGCCGACCGCGTGAAGAAGGCTGAGACCAACCCGACCTGTGTGGCGGTTGCCGGCAACCGACAAAACTGGCACACCCATCCATAGGGCTTCGCAAGTCGTCGTCGTCCCGTTGTAAGGAAACGTATCGAGGCCAAGATCGACACCCGCGTATTTGTTCAGATGGTCCTGCACCGATGGTACAAAGGCATCCATCGAGATGCGCTCCGCCTCTATACCGGCCGCATCGAAGTACCCAAGCACCCGATCGCGAACACTGTCCGTCTTAAGCTGTTTGCACTTTAGATAGAGCCGGGATTGGGGCACGTGTTTGAGAATCTCTGCTCAAGCTTCGACCACGCCCTGATTGAGCTTTGGTAAAACATTAAAAGACCCAAACGTGACATAGCCACGATCAAGGTGTGGGGCGGACGCTGGTGCCGGCGCCTTGGTTGTCGGACGGTAACAGTGAAAACAATCTGGCAAACGAATAAGGGTCTCGACACAACGAGCGTCCGCCTCATCGAGCGGATCAGCACGACCATCGGTGATGCGATAGTCCATCGCGGTTACACCGCTTGTGTCTGGATAACCGACGTATTCGATCTGCACCGGGGCAGGCTTGTGACCACACACGACGAGACGATTGCCAGATGTGTGCCCCCCTAAGTTGACGAGAACATCGATTTTATCGTCACGAATTCGGTCAACCAAAGCCTGGTCCGTTAATCCGGCGGTTTCAATCCATTCGTCTGCAGCCTGCTCCATTGCCGCAGTCACTACGTCGGCTCGGGTGGTGTTGGAGTATAAAATAATCTCGAATTCTGAGCGATCATGTTTTTCGAGAAGAGGCTCCATGAAATAGGACACTGAATGCCCTCTAAAGTCGGGAGACATATACCCTAGCCTCAGTTTTCGATCAGGGTCTCGGACGTGAGCGTGTGTTTTACTGAGGTCTGGCTCGTCGCTGGTGAAACGGGATCCGAAGTCCGTATGGATACTAAAGATCTCGTCATTACTGATGTCATTGAGGTAGAGGCTGGTGAACAGGAAATTGGAGGTATAAACCGGCGCCGACATAGTATTTGCTGCCGCTGCCTCGGCCATCGCGTCACGGGCCTCCGCTACCCGGTGTTGGTCGAGCAAAGCGACGCCAAGTGTGTTGAGCGCCATGACGTTGTCAGGATTGGATTCGAGAGCAAGTTCAATTTCTTTAACGGCCTCAGGCAGGTCCTGTTGTTCAAGAAGCGCGACACCTAAACTGTAATGGGCGAACGCGTTATTAGGATCTTGCTCAATGACCTGTCGATAGGCCGAAACAGCTTCATCGTAGTGACCAAGCATAAAGTGAGCGACGCCTAGGTTAACCCACGCGTCTTGATACGCGGGATCAAGAGTGACAGCACGCTCGAGCTCTTCGATGGCGCGCTCCAGGTGGAACATTTTCAATAGGAGTGTGCCATAATTGTTCGCAAGGACCGGCATATCCGGGCGTAGCGCGGCAGCACGCCCAAACATAACCTCCGCCTCGTCACGGTGCCCGAGCAGAGCCAAAGCCAGACCGAGATTGTTGTGAGCTTCGGCATGGTTGGGATCGAAAGTAACCGCCCGTTCTAAAGCAACACGCGCGTCTTCAAACCGCTCAGCATGCCGCAATGCATTGCCAAGCGAGTTTAGGACCGAAACGTGGTTTGGATGTTCTTCGGCGACCTCTTCCAAACTCTTCAAACTCTTCTCTGGTTTCCCCTGCTCTCTATAAGCCAGCGCTAAGTTCACTTTGGCGTCCGCATAATTTGGATCTAAATCTATGGCGCGACCATAAGACTGAGCAGCTTTCCCAAAGTCACCGCGTGCCAGAACAAGATTGCCGTAGTTATTGTGAGTGATTGGATCATCCGGTTTTAACGCAAGGGCGCGCGCGTAACTGTGATCAGCGGACTCGAAATCACCCTGCTCCTTTTGCACCACGCCCAGATTGACCCAAGCATCGGCAAAATCGGGGTCTAAATCTGTGGCCTTTTCAAATGCCTGTCGGGCCGCAGTCGACTCTCTAGCCAGAGCCAAAGCCAGGCCCAGAGTGTAATGAGCTCTCGCATGAGATTGATTGAATGCCACGGCCATTTGGGCCGTCGCTGCGGCACCCTCCGGATCGGCAAACCGGCGTTGTAGAGTTGACCGCGCGATCAACAAATCAGCGTTGCCTGTTTCCATTAGCAAGGCCGCGTCCAAAACCGACAACGCAGCTTCGGAGTCCTCAAGGTCAGCCAGAACCATCGCCAATTGAATGCCAACCCCCGTGTCGTGAGGCGCCAACTCGACCGCACGCTCTAAACTAGCCCGCGCGCCCTCAAGATCCATCAATCCTTGACGGCATAGGCCGGCGACATGATGGGCGGTGGCGTCGTTTGGATTTCTATCAATATAGGTTTGAACGAGTAATTCCGCAGATTGGGGATCACCGTCCTGTAGGTAGGCAAAGGCTTGAGAGAGTAAGGGAGAAGTGACCGGGTCCGCTGTCATGTCACGCGCCGCTTCCCCTTCGGCGATTACTGTGGCTAACAAAAATCAGCCTCAGAGAGAGTGCTAGGCGCTTTGCGCTGTTCCTGATCCGCCCTGAGCCTTTTGAACGGCGGCATCATTGGCTTCAATTTCTTTTTGATCGTCAGGGTTTGTACGCAACCCGGCGGCCAAATTACGATTGATGTTGATGAGGACGTCTAGATCCTTACCATCGCCTGATCGCAACGCCTTTGTTGTTTGCTTATCAACGAAAATACTTAGGCTCATAACGTTAGCTTTTATTTCTGGCGGCAGTTGATTCTCATCTTCCGTGATATCAGCCTGCATAATGGTCCAGAGCAAGTGATTGAAGCGCAGAGCTCTAGAAAACTCATCGACGTCATTGGCAACTTTCTTCGCGTCTTCTAATAGTAACGCGGCCTTGGTAAAGGCCATAGCTTCCACTTCGCGGGGCGAGAGACTTTGTTTCTGCTGCTGCTGATACGCACCGTATTTATCCTTCGACATTCTTAAGTGCCTCCGTCTCAAGCTTAATCAGCTGCCGGCATAGCTTCAACGCTCTGTAGTGGTCGCCTTCTAAGATACGCTGTGACATTTCCACCATCATGTCTATCGCCTTGGCATCAATCGGCATCAAAATCATCTGACGCATGAGGAGAAAGTAGATGCCGTGGTAATCCTTTTCCTGCGCCGGATTAATATACATGTTGAGGATCGTGACGTAGAGCTTCTTCGCAATTGTATCCGCGTCTTCCTCAGTAATTATGTCCTTCTGCCGTACCACCGGAACCCGGTTTAGAACGACAAATTCCGTTTTGTTCGGGCCATTAGCAATGACCGACGTCCCAATCAGAACTTTTTCGTTGGGCTTTAATGTTAGTTTCAGCGGCATTTCGTTCTAAGACATCGCAGGATAAAGCAAAAAAAACGTTAATGCAGTCCGCCAACTTAGCCGAAACCCCAGAGATTCAGCGGGTTTCAAGCAGTCCGCACCGTGACCACATGCCTTGCTGTTTACACAGTTTTGAGCAAAAACGAAAGAGCCGTAACTTTGGGACCACATCCCTCACTATGCGGTCATACCAGCCGTGCCAACAAACTGACGACCCCGCTTCCGATACTGAACTGAATGACACCCAATTGCTGACGCGCCTGAGGCGAAATAGGGGTTCTGCGTGTCCCTGAAGATAGTGTGAGGTCGCGCACGTGAGGGGCACCTCCGGTCAACGCCTTCGGTTTACAGTCCACCTTACGCTTTCTGCACAACGAACGCGCTGCGCGCTCATACCGCCGTGCAGAATCATATCTAACGTAGAGTTACAGAGAGAGTGTTATATATCAGGCCGATTCACGTTTCCGTGTGACGCTCAGGGATCAAACCTAACCGAATAGCCTTAGGATGGCCTGCTCAGACTGCTGTGCAATGGACAGTGAAATTGTGCCTAACTGCTGCCGAGTCTGGAGAGAAAGCAAGTTCGCCGACTCTTCGTTGAGGTCAGCATTGACGAGTTCGCTGGCTCCGCCTTTTAACGTGTTGATGATGTCCTCGGTAAACGACCGACGAATTTCCAACAGCGCTGAATTGGTACCCAGTTCTTGTGCCACCTGGCGAACCGTGACCAACGCGGACTCAATACCCCGAATAGCCGTATTAATGGCTGAAACAGCGGCGGTGCCGGTTTGCCCCCAAACTGTGGCATCTCCTGCGGTCCCGGTGGTAACGGCGGAGCCGGCAAGAATGGTATTAAAATCACTGGTACTGACGCCACTGATGATGAGCTGGTTTAGAGACAACGCATCAGTTCGCTCGTTGAACCTGACGGTTAGCGTATCAGCCCCCGGCGCGAAGGCCGCTGTAGCGTTTTTGAGCAGGTTCACACCGTTGAAGCTCGAGTCTTCAGCTAGGTTATCAACCTGACTACGAAGTTCATTGAACTGACTGGCTAACTTGCCGCGAGTCGCGCTTTCCGGGGAAGAAATCGCAGACTGCGCTAGTGCTTTCATTTGCTTGAGTATCTGTTCCATGGCCTCGAGGCCTTGGATACCGGCACGGATAATGTTCACACCATCCGTGATGCCGTCTTTAATGTTTTGCAGATCAGAGGCACGGCTATTGAGGTTACGCGCTTTAAAGAACGACAGGGCGTCGTCAATCGCGCTGTTGACCTTAAGGCCAGTGGCAAGACGTTCTTGCGTACGACCAATAAGTCCCGTCGTCCGTTGCAAGGACAATAGGTTGGTTCGTGTCGCAGTCGATAGACTGATATCGCTCATGGTTTTACCTCATGCCGTATCCGGAACCATCGTTCTCGTCTGCCCGGTCGCGCCCTTTTCTTTTCTGCTTATGTGAACCGACAATCGATTCGGCTCACGCCTTTTCTTTCATCCGCATAATGCGGTGGAAAACGCCAACAAAAGGTTAAAAGGCGAAACAAATACGACCCCGAATCGGCATAAAAAAACGGCGGGCCAAGGCCCGCCGTTTAAGTCGGTTTCGAGCTAAAGAAACCTTAGAAGAGTCGCAGCACCGACTGTTCAGACTGCTGCGCAATTCCCAGCGAAATTGTACCAAGCTGCTGACGAGTCTGCAGCGAGAGCAAGTTCGCAGATTCTTCATTAAGGTCGGCGTTAACAAGATCAGAAGCGCCGCCCTTCAATGTGTTGACCAAATCCTGTGTGAAGTTCTTGCGAATTTCCAACATGGAAGAGTTCGTACCCAGTTCCTGCGCAACTTGACGCACAGTCACCAAAGCAGATTCAACCGCACGAATTTGGTTGTTAATCGCGGTTACAGCCGCTGTACCGGTTTGACCCCAAAGACCAGCAGTCGTTCCTGCTGTCCCGGTGGCGACAGCTGACGTGGCCAAGATGGTAGCAAAGTCACTGTTAGAAACACCAGAAACAACCAATTGATTGAGCGGACCTGTTCCAGTTCCCGGCGTATCGTCTTGACGTTCGTTAAAGCGAACGGTCAAGTTGTCAGCGCCAGCCTGGAAGGCCGTCTGGTTGTTCTTCAGTAGGTTAACACCGTTAAAGCTAGCATCTTCGGTCAAGTTATCGACCTGAGAGCGCAGTTCGTTGAACGTTTCCGCCAACTTCGAACGCGTTGAGCTTTCAGGAGATGAAATAGCCGACTGAGCCAACGCTTTCATCTGCTTGAGCGTCGATTCGATGGCTTCAAGGCCTTGAACCGCCGCTCGGATAACACTGATACCGTTGGAGATATCATCTTTAATTGCTGAAAGATCTTCAGCGCGTGCATTGAGGTTACGGGCTTTAAAGAATGCCAACGCATCATCAATAGCACTGTTTACTTTGAGTCCGGTCGCCAAACGTTCCTGTGTGCGGCCGATAAGACCCGTAGTTCTTTGCAACGACAGAAGGTTGCTTCGCGTCGCCGTGGAAAGCGAAATGTCGCCAGCCATAATAAATTCCCCCTTTCTAGGTTCTCAGGGACATAGATCACTAATCAGGCGCCGCTGGCATCGAACCCGCACTATGCGAGCTGTCCGCAACTATCGCTGCGACGTCATGACATCGGTTTTAGGAGGAAAGTCCAAAAAAAAGGTTAACCAAATCGCCCGCCTGAAAAAAATTAGTAGCGGAAATCGGGGAAAAACAAAAAAAAGCGGCGGGCCAATGGCCCGCCGCTTTAAAAAAAGATCAGAGAATGTTTTAGAAGAGTCGGAGAACCGACTGCTCTGACTGCTGCGCAATCGACAGCGAAATTGTACCAAGCTGCTGACGGGTTTGCAGTGAAAGCAGGTTGGCTGATTCTTCGTTGAGATCAGCGTTGATAAGCTCTGAAGCCCCGCCCTTCAACGTATTGATCAGATTGGAAGTGAACTCACGCCGGATTTCCAACAAAGATGAGTTGGTACCCAAGTTCTGAGCAACCTGGCGAACCGTCACGAGGGCTGAGTCGATGCCACGAATCGCCGAATTGATAGCCGTGACAGCAGCTGTTCCAGTTTGACCCCAAACCGTTGCACTTCCTGCTGTACCTGTCGCGGTCGCGGATGAGGCGATGATTGTCGAAAAATCGCTACCAGATACGCCAGAAACCACGAGCTGATTCAGCGGCCCGACGGATGGGCCAGCGATATCGTCCTGGCGCTCGTTGAACTTAACCGTAAGATCGTCGGCCCCAGCAGTAAACGCTGTTGTCGTATTCTTAAGCAGGTTAACGCCGTTAAAGCGGGCGTCTTCTGTAAGATTATCGACCTGACTGCGGAGCTCATTGAACTGACTAGCGAGCTTGGCACGCGTCGAGCTTTCCGGTGACGAAATGGCTGATTGAGCCACGGCCTTCATTTGCTTGAGCACCGATTCTATGGACTCAAGGCCCTGAATAGAGGCTCTAATCACACTAATGCCGTTAGAAATTTGATCCTTAATCGCGGATAAATCTTCGGCGCGGCTGTTGAGATTCCGGGCTTTAAAGAAGGCCAAGGCATCATCAATAGCGCTGTTCACTTTGAGGCCGGTCGCCAGACGTTCCTGGGTACGGCCAATGAGCGACGTTGTTCTTTGCAAGGACAAAAGGTTTGTCCGGGTCGCGTTAGATAGAGAGAGATCTCCCATGGTCTTCTCCTGTCGCTCGCTCCGTTGGCGGAGGGTCGACTATTTCCTATACCTTGAAGCCTAACAAGTCCTTTAGGCCGAAGAGTATAAGGCGGCGGACCAAATGGCCCGCCGCCCCATATGCTCGTTTCAAGTCAAATACGCTTTCAGACTTAGAACAACCGCAGGACGGACTGTTCAGACTGCTGAGCGATCGACAGTGAAATCGTACCGAGCTGCTGTCTGGTCTGGAGTGACAGCAGGTTGGCAGATTCTTCGTTGAGGTCGGCGTTAACAAGCTCAGAAGCACCGCCCCGCAACGTGTTGACGAGGTTCGCAGTGAAATCTCTGCGAATTTCCAACAAGGATGAGTTGGTACCCAAGTTCTGCGCAACCTGACGTACGGTTACGAGAGCCGAGTCAATACCCCGGATAGCAGCGTTGATAGCCGTGACAGCTGCGGTGCCGGTTTGGCCCCAAACTGTCGCACTACCAGCCGTACCTGTCGCAGTGGCGGACGACGCAACGATTGATGCGAAATCACTACCGGACACACCGGACACAACCAACTGGTTCAAGGCACCGGTGCCGGCACCAGCAACATCATCCTGACGTTCGTTAAACTTAACGGTCAGGTTGTCAGAGCTAGCACTAAAGGCTTGGGTGGTGTTCTTGAGTAGGTTGGTACCGTTGAAGCTGGAGTCTTCAGCCAGGTTATCAACCTGAGACCGCAGTTCGTTGAACTGACTGGCCAGCTTGGCGCGCGTTGAGCTTTCCGGAGAGGAAATAGCTGATTGCGCAATAGCTTTTAGCTGCTTGAGGGTAGATTCGATCGCTTCCAGACCCTGGATAGCAGCTCGAATTACGTTAATACCGTCGGTGATGCTGTCTTTAATGGAAGACAAGTCAGCCGCACGGCTGTTGAGGTTACGAGCCTTAAAGAAGGCCAGCGCATCATCGATGGCACTGTTAACCTTGAGGCCTGTTGCCAGACGCTCTTGGGTTCGCCCAATAAGACCTGTGGTTCTTTGTAGCGACAGTAGGTTTGTACGTGTCGCATTCGATAGCGAAATATCGCCCATGGTTTTGTTCCCTTTCTAGGACCAGAATTGTCGACGTTTCTGTCGGGTTCACACTGTACGGATTCTCCATACAACCCCGTTAAGGATATGAACCACCGTCGAATATACGTGAGAGGCTGTCTCAGTGTCAATCCTTTTTTCACACGTAATAGGCGATACAGTCGACGTTTCTGTCGGGTTCACACTGTACGGATTCTCCATACAACCCCGTTAAGGATATGAACCACCGTCGAATATACGTGAGAGGCTGTCTCAGTGTCAATCCTTTTTTCACACGTAATAGGCGATACAGTCGACGTTGGTCGCTAACAATCCGCAGAAACCCTATGATTCTGCATCTTTCCGCTTTATCGTCCAGGGCCATGGTGGCCTCTAAAGCGGCCAATTTTTCAACAGCCAGTTTGGAGACATAATGGAAGGCTATCTCGTTCTCGCCCTCCATGACCCCCGATATCTCGACCTAGCAGCGAATTTTGCGCTCTCGGTCCGACGGCTAGATAAGCGTCCGGTCAGCGTGGTCACCAGCCCTGAAATAACCCTAAACCCTTCTTATGAAACACTTTTTGATCAAGTTATTCGTCTTGAAGACCACCCAACATTGAAGGGCGCCATGGCCAAAACGCTGCTTTTTGGCGCCTCACCCTACTCGAAAACCATGTATATCGACGCCGATTGCCTACTTTTTAACGCCAAAATTGAGCTTTTCTGGCGTCGATATAGCGGCCACCCCTTTGCCGTAGAGGGCCATCGCCAAAGCACGGGGCCTGTCTTCGCCTGTTCTCTTGGCACCAAAAAGGCCGAAGATCTGTTTGCGCTGGTCGACGTTGAGGCCTTGACCGTCTTCAACGCGGGCGTCATCTACTTCGAAAAAGGTTCAGAGACGGAGAAGGTATTTGAGACCGCGATTGAGCTATTTGAGGGGGCCACATCGCGATGCAATCAGCTACCCCTATAAACATGCTGGTGAGTACGCGGACGAACCGTATTTTGCATGCGCATCAGCCATGCACGGCATCAAGCCCTTCAATCCACCCCTGGATAACCGGTTGCAGGTGACAACTCCCAATATGGTCGAAGCTGTCATGGACCTAACCCTCGGGGATTTGCGGGTCGTCAAACAACCTGCCGGCGGCAAGGCTGCGCTTTGGGCGGGGCCGATCTGTCATTTCTGTGGTCTTGCTCCGATGGATACTTATTTTGCTCTGGCCGACCAACTCCGTGATGAGATGGGGCTGGATCATATGGACCCTGCGCAATTTCAGGCCAAGGTGATGACGCCCAACGCGCATCACGAACAAGCTGTGACGGAGTAATACGACTTAATGCCGAAGCCCACTCTTGTTCTAGCGACCAGCTTGGCGCCCACAGACGAACGCGGCGTCCAACACGCTGCCATTCAATCCTGGTTGGACTTAGGAATCTCCGTTGTCGCAGTTAATGTTGCGCAAGAAATCGACGCATTGCAGCCATCTTATCCAGACATCCACTTCGAGCCGGCGTCACGGACTGCGGAACAACACGCAAAACGGCCCGTACCTTACATTTACGATCTACTTCAAACTGCCAAAGCCCATTCCCAATCCGGCGACACCATCGGCATCATCAACGCTGATATTTTTCTGCGCCCCAGCAATGACCTCGTACCCTTCTTATCCGCAGAAGCCGCGGGAAGCGTTATTTTAGGGCCGCGGGTCGATGTTTCTGACAAAGGGGTGTTTGAATCGTATCAGTCTGAGTCTGAGCCAACGTTCTCGATTGGCTATGACTACTTTCTCATGAGCCGAGACCTAGTCGATGACTTCAAAGATAGTCCCTTCGCAATGGGTATGCCGTTTTGGGACTACTGGCTGCCGCTAACGGCATATCTAAATGGTCGCCCTCTGAAAACTCTTGAAAGTCCCATAGCATTGCATGTCACCCACGAGACTCGCTGGGATGACACCATCTACTTATTTTTTCACGCGCTTATCGCTTATGCCATAGAGCAGAGCAAAACGGACGATGATGGGACTGACCCGGCAAGCCGCCGCCTCGCGTTCTTCCTCAATGTGATCTCGCATCATTATGGTTTCGTGCTCGACAACGGCACGGCGGAGAGCAATAGCCAGGCTCCGGACGACAACGCTCTTGGCGCCCTCGCCGATTTTTACGATCGCTTCCAAGAAACAGCGGTCCACACCATTAAGAGCAATGCGACAACGATCCGGTTACCATCAGCATGAGTGAGTCCGCTGACGTCTTTTTTGATGACGCCCAGAAAAAATATCAATCCGGCGACCTAACAGACGCCGCCGATCTCTACCAAAAAGCATTGGAACGAGATCCGTCCCATCCAGATGCGCTGCACATGCTGGGGTTAACCGCCTACCAGTTGGGCCAGACAGATGCCGCCGCGGCACTTCTCGAGCAGGCCACCAAAGTACGGCAACCCTTCGCAGAGGCCGAAGCCAATCTGGGAACAGTTTTAATGGCGCTCGGACGGTTGGACGACGCTTTAGACGCTTTGCTGTTAGCTCAGACCCACGCTCCCGACAACGCGGCCATTCTTTTCAATCTCGGCAACGCGCACAATGAATTGCACGACTGGCCAGCAGCAAAGACAGCCTACGAGCAAGCTGTGTCGTTGATGCCGGATCACGCCCAGGCTTGGTGCCAACTGGGAATGGTTCACCGCGCACTCGATGAACTGCCGCAGGCGATGAAGGCTTACGGGCATGCAATAGAGGCGCAACCCGATCACAGCCAAGCGCTTTATAACCTTGCCAACGTCCATCGCGACTTAGGCAGTTTGGGCGAAGCAGAAAAACTGCTGCGACAAGCCCTCGGCATCCGAAAAGACTACGCCAAGGCCTGGAACAGCCTCGGCACGCTGCTCGGCGATATGGGACGGTCTAAGGAGGCTCTAGATGCTTTCGATCAGGCTGTTCTGTTTGCCCCGGAGTCCGCAGCCTATGCGTCCAATCGACTTTGCGGGCTTCAATATGTGGAAGGCGTCACGGGCGCTCAGCTCTCTGAAGCGCATTTGGAATGGTACTGGCTCCACATCGCTACCTCGGTAGACCCTACACCGCCGGTGCAAACGGCACCGGATCCCAACAAAACGCTTCGGGTTGGTTTCGTATCTCCCGACTTCGGCAATCATCCGGTCGGCTACTTGAGTCTCGGTTTATTCGAGTCTCTTAATTCTACAGACACCGAAACGATCGTGTTCAGCACGCGTGTGAACACGCTTAAGGATGAGCTTAGCCGTCGTATCGAATTCGCGTGTGGGACTTGGCTGGACGTGGCTGCGTTGAATGACGAGGAACTAGCGGAAAACATACGCCAGCACGAGATCGATATTTTATTCGATATGAGCGGCCAGACAGCAAACCACCGGCTCGCCGTTTTTGCACGCAAACCAGCGCCGTTGCAAATGAGTTGGATTGGCTATGTTGGGACTACCGGATTACCAACGATGGATTTTATCGTGGGAGACCGTCATCAATTTCCGGACGATGCCAGCGAAACATACTGCGAAAAACCGCTGATGATGCCTGATGGATATGTCTGCTACACGCCGCCGCCGGATGCGCCTTCTGTGACTGCCCTTCCTGCTGTCGAGGCTCGACACATTACGTATGGATGCTTGAACAACCCTGCAAAACTCAACGCATCAGTCTTGGATGCATTCGCAAAGGTACTTTTGAAGACTCCTGATAGTCACCTACTGTTTCGTTTTCGAGGCATGGATGACCCGGCAGTGCACACGCCAATTGTGAGCGCTTTGAAAACGCGCGGTATTTCACCTGATCGTCTTTTCTTCGAAGGGCGGGCATCGCACAAGGAATTTCTCGATACCTATAATCGAATAGACATCGCCCTCGACACCTTCCCCTATTCGGGCGGCCTGACGACCTGCGAAGCCCTATGGATGGGCGTACCAACGGTAACCTTCCCCGGCACCACTTTTGCTGGGCGCCATGCCGCCAGTCACATGCGGACGGCCGGATACGGTGATCTGGTTGCGGATGACGCTAACGATATGGTCGAGAAAACTGTTGCTCTCGCTGAAGACATCGAGACATTAGCAACCTTGCGCAACGAGATGCGCAATCAGGTGAGCACCTCTGCCCTTTGTGATGCCAAAAAATTTGCGGCCGGTTTCACTGGAGTGATGCGATCGACTTGGCAAGACTATTGTAAGACAGCCTAACCACGGCCTTAAGAAACTTTGCCTACAACCTCAAGCAAACGATCAACCTGGGCGGACCACGACCATTCGGCCATAAAGCGCGCTCCATTTGCGGCGACTGTCTTTCGTCGCTCTGAATCAGAAAACGCAATTTCCAACTTTTGCACCAATTCCTCGATTGAAGACTCACCCCACCCCTCGAGATCTTTTCGCCCAGTCACTTCGCCCAAGGGAATCTGCAGATCGATGCCGATACACGTATCGTCACCAAAGAGATCAAGATGACCAGTGTTGCGAGAGACAATACTCGGCACCCCACACGCCATCGCCTCCATGGCAACCAAATTGGTTCCCCCCTCACAACGATTCGGGAACAGGGCCACATCCATATCCCGCAAAACCGAAGGGGTTTCGCCATTGGCCAGCAAACCGAGATCGACAAAAGAGTCTGCGGGCAGACCTTCAGTCCTTAACCATGCAGCGACGTCAAGATTTCCTGCCGCATCGGACCCGGGAACAGTTTCAACATGGGGCGAAGCGGAAAGAGAAGCCGCCGCCTCAGGCCAAGGGTTGTGCCACGCCGTAACCAAAAGTGCCTCCGGGTGCTCAGCGTAAAAACGCTTGAAAGCCGCAATCACAAGGTCCTGCCCCTTGCGATACTCAAGCTTGCCACCGGAGAACACCGTAAAGCGGTCTCCAAACCGGCTCGTTTTCTCGCCAGGATAAAAGAGGGTTGGGTCGATTCCCTGGGGGCAATTGAAGACGTTCTTTAAACCTGCTGACTTCAGCACGTCAGCATTCCAACTAGATCCCGCGATGACAGCATCCAACTCAGCGGCTCGTATCACGTTCTCCTGCGGGATGTTCGCTGATTCAAAAAAGACGACGCCAATATCCGGCCGTCCTAACCAGGGGTCCAGGAACGGGGGAAAGTCGAGGCCGTCGCCCAAAGCCCGAAGAAACGTCGACGATAATTGACGACCGTCGCCCTCACCGGACAATGCCTTATAATGCTCATGGCTGTTCAGCGCCGATTTGAGCACGGTGTTTTGTTCATGCGTGACGTTCAAAGTCTGAGCGAGAAACGGCAGACCGACATCAATGCCCTTAGCGCTTAACTGCACGGCCAGATTGAGCCCGTAGGTACCCCACCCGCTCGGCACCCCAACTTGCCAACCGATAACGATAGGGGCCGAAACTGTCTCATTCATCGGGATATCCTTAAGGGCTTGTTTACCAAAGTGGCGTACGACGGGATTGCGGGGTATAAAATATTGTGGGGCCCGTTAAAAACATCGCGTTCCCACTCAACAAACGACAACACACGGACGAGAGCAAGTCCGAGATGAGTCTAGGAAGGGAGTTTCCATGTCCGATTTCATGATGAGCCAAGTCAAAGGCCTCCTGTCGAAGGTTTCTGACGACATGGAGAACCTAGCGGAATCCAACACCGGGCAGTTTGAAATGCTGCTGGGTGCGATCGATGATCTTGCCGCCAATATGTTTGCCACCCAGGCGATCATGACTCTTATGCTCAAGCAGAACCCAGTCGATGCCGAAGAGGCAAAGGCCTGGATTCGCGAGCAAGCCGAGTCCGCAGGTCAAGAAGCCCCAAAAGCCGAAGCAATGGTCGATTACTTGATCACTGACTAGGCCTAACCAACTCCGTCCTTTCACGTCATACTAATCGCCACACCGGTGCGCACCCAGCGCCGGACCCTATATTCATGGCTGCGTGACAGAAAATGCTGTCTCTCTATAGACTTTTAACTGACCTTGCCGCATGGCCGTTGCGGGTCATGTTGCGTGTGCGGGCTTGGCAAGGGAAAGAAGAGCCCCTGCGGCTTGCCGAACGTCGCGGTATCACGGCCTCCAGCCGACCCCAGGGAAAGCTCGTATGGTGTCACGCTGCAAGCGTTGGTGAAGCCATCGCACTATTGCCGGTCGCCTCTCATCTCCTCAAAAACCCGTCGATGAATGTTCTCATAACCACTGGAACAGTCACCAGCGCCCGGGTTCTGGCCGAGCGCCTACCCGACCGTACAATTCATCAATTTGCTCCGTGGGATAGGAACGCCTGGGTCACCCGTTTTCTAGACCTTTGGCAACCTGACCTCGCATTGCGCATGGAGTCAGAGCTTTGGCCCAATACGCTATTGGCACTGCGGAGACGCGGCATTCCTTCGGCGATTGTGAACGGTAGATTATCAGAAGAAACCGCCCGGGGTTGGCTGCGCTTTCCAGCGACTGCTCGGAGAGTCATGGCGTGCCTTGATCTCGTTCTTGCGCAGTCCGACGAATATGCCGCCCGGTTTCAGGCGCTTGGATCCAAGCGCATTGAAGTGGCCGGCAATATTAAGCTCGCAGCCGAACCACTGCCCGTGGACAGCAAATCAGAAGCGAACCTTCTACAGATGATCGGCTCCCGACCGGTTTGGCTGGCGGCCAGCACCCACCCCGGTGAGGAAGACATCGCCTTCGCAAGCCATAAGCACCTAAGCGACAAGACACCGAATATTTTGACGGTCATCGCGCCGCGCCACCCCGACCGCGGTGCAGAAATTGCGGATAGCGCTGCGGAACAAGGATTGAGTGTCGCACGCCGGAGCACAGACGAGCCTATTGATCACTCAACATCTATATATGTCGCCGACACGCTCGGAGAACTCGGCACCCTCTTCTCGATTGCTCCCATTGTTTTCATGGGAAAGAGTCTAGTGGTGCGTGGCGGACAAAACCCGATCGAGCCCTGTCACTTCGACTGTGCCATACTGTTCGGGCCGCATATGGAAAATTTCCAGGATATTACCGAAAGAATGATTCGCGAGGGGATGGCACTTCAAATCAATACGGGCAAGGCTTTGGCTGAAACAGTTGCGCGCCTAGTCGCCAACGTGAATGAACGCCAGCAATTGTCTGATGCCGCTAACAGGATAACGGTATCAGCAGACGATAGTCTTGCCCAAACCTGCAACGCCATCTCACGCATGCTAGTCAAGCCGATGCAAAAGCCACAACAAGCCTGATATGGATTCTGAAACAGAGCATAAGCTGCGCGACCTTCGCCTCGAATTGGCTGAGATTTGTCTCGACGCCCGTATTGATAAAATTTCTGCGTTGAGCAACGCGTCATCGGGCGACGCACTTGCAGCCATGTATAATTCAGGCCTGCGACATCTGCCTATGTCAAAGTCAGATCAGGCGATCGCTGAACGATGCCATCGTATGTTGACGGTCGAGCATGACCCTGTGCGCAAGGCATGCGCATACCTCGCCCTTTGTCTTTTTATGTTCTCTTACCGGATTGAACGCTCGTTCGAGCTTATCGATGTACCAACAGAGATCGCCGCGACGATGGTTCGAGCACTTCTTGGATTGCCGCAGTTCTTCGACCGTGACGGCGCCCGGCGACAGGCTTTGGTTCACCTCACAAAGTCGATGGAAGAAATTCACAAGGCGGCACGCGTTATCGACGAGCCCGATTTTCGAAGCGCTGTTCTCTCTGGGTTCCTTGACGGGTTCGTTCTTACGCCGGTTTATGGGGAAGACGTTTCGCTAAAAGATATTAGCGTTATGCGCGCGGATTTAATTCAGCTGCATCTAGAGACAACAGGGTTAACCCGCGCGGCCACACCGAATTGGCCCGATAGTATGCCCGACCAACTTCGGATAGGAATACTGAGTCCAGGAGCACAATCGGAAATGGCCGCCATTAGGGGTCACCTTTTCGGGCTGTCAAAAGAACGGTTCAACATTACAGCCTTCGTTCCAGACGCCGCCGTCGACAGCGTCAGCCGGGGCGTCGATGACCTAGCAGACGCCTTAATTGCCCTACCGGTTGACGATATTGCTCAAGCCGCAGAGATGATCGTTCAGGAAGACCTAGATGTTTTAATTGGCGCAGCCAACATCACAAACGTCTGCACCTTCCCATGGACATTGCTGATGGCCCAGAGGCTCGCCCGCCTACAGGTCACGATGCATGCTTCGCCGATGACCACCGGCTTCAACACCGTCGATCTATTTATCAACGGCGCTTTCAATGAGCCTGAAGAAGCGGAAGACGACTACACCGAAGATCTGATTCTGATCGAGGGGTCATCCAACCACTATCACTTTATCGATGGTCAAATTGAACCGCAGGAATTGACCCGTAGTGATCTCGGCATACCTGAAAACGGCACACTGTTTGTATCAGGCACAAACGCGTTCAAGATTGGTCCCGACTTGATCAAGGCCTGGACAGATATTCTTAGTGCGACACCAAACTCTCATTTGGTCCTCTACCCCTTCAACCCAAATTGGTCTGCGCATTACCCACAGAGAAAAAGTTTTATCCGGTTTGTTCAGGAGCGCTTCAAAGTGGCGGGGATCGACGTTTCTCGATTGCACCTGCTTGAAGCTCAACCATCCCGCGCTCCAATTCTTGGCCTTCTCAAGCTGGCCGATATATACCTCGACAGCTTCCCCTATTCCGGTGCGGTCTCGATCATCGACCCCCTAATCTGTGGATGCCCCCCCGTCGTATTATCTGGTGAGACCGCACGCTGCCGGCAAAGCGCCGCCCTTCTGCGTGAAATCGATCTTGATGTCATGGTTACAGAATCGCGGGATGACTACGTTGCGGTGGCAACGCGCTTGAGTGGTGATGAGTCCTTGCGCGACGAAATTTCTCACGCTGTCGAAGAAATGGCTGATCGAGCCGGCCTTGGGCGCTCCGATTTCATGGGTCGAGAGGTAGGCGAATTGTTGTGGCAAGCTTTTGAAGACCGACTGCCCTCACTCCTTTAACGGGGCCACCTCTATCTGATGCGCCATAAGTGCATCCTCTAGCTGCTGAATATAATCGCCTCGAACTGCCCGACTAACTTCCAACTCACCGATGCGTTTTTCCTGGCCAGCGTAGAACCGACCAAAGCGAACCATATCCGCAGCCTTACCCGGGTCTTTGTAGGCGATGAGATTTAGTTTCGTCCATGGAGTCGGCTGGAATACTGAAAGGGCATCGATGCGATCCAGACATCTATGCCCAAACGCATTCTCATTGCTCCAATGAGACGCAATCAATGTGTACCCTTGCTCGTTGAGAAATGAGGCGACAGCCGTCACAACGTCTGCATTTTCAGTAAAAGCAGCGTTGATCTTTACCGCTTCGGGTGCGAACAACGTCACCGCATGGCGCCACTCATCGGTAAGGTGGACAACATCTCCTATGACGAGATTGGGTGCCGACTCCAGGGTGGAGGGGTCGAACACTTCAACGTTCAATTCTGGTGGCACATCGCAACCGGTAAATGACTGAAACAGCAGCACCTGCCAGCCCGCGACCACGTACTGCTCCATTTGTGTCGCATGAGATGCCGAAAGAAAGATCGCAATTGGACGCGGCTTCAGCTGAGTCTGTGCAAATATTACCGGTATATCATCACTCATCTGGGACACCTGATTGATCGAGCGTATCCGCCTTAGATACGCGCTCTGCCAACGCCTCGGCAACCTTGTACATAACATCAGTCCAGATTCTAACGTTCTTAGCCCGAAACAGTCTCAGCGTGGGATACCAGGGGGAATCAGAGCGACCCGTCATCCAGCGCCAGTCGTTCGCCGGCGAGATCAAAAGCCAGGTCGGCCGTCCCATCGCCGCAGCGAGATGGGCCGTCGCTGTATCAACGGAAATAATCAAATCCAGGTGTGCCACCCACGCGGCGGTGTGCGAGAAATCAGTTAACCCCTCCGACGCATCCGTAATCGTATGAGTCGAGTTGACGCTGGCCAATTCGCTTCCATCTGTTCCCACCTGAATACTCACGAACTCCACGTCAGGCACGTCCAGCACCGGCGACCAACGAACCAGTGGGATTGAACGCAAGTGATCTGTCTCGTGCTTTGGGTTGCCGCACCAAACGATACCAACCGTAAACTTCTTCTTTTCAAGACTTACTGTGGGCGTCGCACTTGGAACCGACATATAGGGAATCGACGCAGGAATGGTTTCCTCAACAATACCGAGGACAGCAGGGAGGGACATGATCGGCAGCCATGCGCCGTAATCATCCGTGTGAGTTCCTGGCGCAACAACTTCGGCAACACCCGGAACGGTCTTCAACACGGGTGCCAGAGACGTCTGTGCCTCGACACCAATGCGAAAACCTTTGTCAGCCAAAATTTTTGCGAAGCGCACCATATGTATAGTGTCGCCAAGCCCTTGTTCCGCGACGAGCAATAATGCGCCACCCTCGATGTCACCGCCCTGCCAACGCGGGATATCGCGCACAGGGGGCGTAAATCCGTCGCGCTTAAACCGCCATTCTTTTCTCGCAAATCCATCTTTGAGATTGCCCTGAAGCAGTTCGAGGTTCGCCAAATTCCACTGGCCGTCGACGAGATCTGGGTGCTGTTCAACGACATGCGTCAAGCAACGATGCGCATCGTCTAGTCGGCCCCAGTAGCGATAGATCAGAGCAAGGTTGATGACCGGCCTAGGAGAATAAGGGTCTCTCTTCGCCGCTTGTCGAAACCATCGATCCGCGGCAACCAGGTTCCCCTTACGGAACATAATAACGCCCCGGTTAAACATCGCGTCTACGCGCGACATGTTTTGCGAGGCCAATTGAAGGTAGAGCTGTTCTGCGGCGTCCACCCTCCCGGTGGTCTGCAACAGGCGGGCTTTATCATAAAGGGCTGGCTCATGATTAGGTTCAATACGGATCGCCGTATTGAAAGACCGCTCTGCATTCTCATGATCACCGAGTTTCCACAGCACGGCGCCAAGCCCATGGTGAATATCAGCATCACGGCTGTAATGCTCTACCGCGAAGGCGTAAAACGATAGCGCGCGTTGGTAATCTTCTTCAGCAAAAGCCAGAGCTGCCAATTGAGTCAGGGCCGTTTGGTTGGTTTCGTCCGCGCTCAGAATCCCCTGATAGAGGGCCCTGGCCTGGCTCATGGCGCCACGGGCAATGGCGCCCTCGGCATCTTCTAAAAAACCAGTAATCAAATCTGTGTCGAACGTCATGGACTAGATTATCATGCGCTTCGGCCAAACCGCCAAGCCTGACTATTCAACCGGAGCAAATGGGCAGAATGAAAAACACGTCTAGCAATCAACATCGCGGGTGTCCGTGATCTCAAAGAACATCTCAGAAGGTCAGGCGTTATACATGTCCGGTGACCTCGACGGGGCAGAAAAGGCCTATCAGACCGCCGCTGCCTCAGGCGAAAGTACCAGCCAAACCCATTTGGGCTTGGGATTGATAGACCTCGACCGCGATCAACCGGACGCAGCAGTGACCCATTTCAAGCAGGCTGCGGCCGCTGATCCGGGGAACATCGAAGTCTTAACGGCCCTTGGTATCGCCCTTGCACAAGCCGGCCATCCTGCAAAAGCGGCGACCGTCCTGGTCGAAACCGTGAGCCGTGCTCCCTCATCCGTCGAACCGAGACTTCATCTCGCTCGCGCGTTTTTAGACCTCGACCGCAGCGACGATGCACTTCACGTTTTGAAAGAGTCTGCAGTCGCATTTCCAGGGTCGGCTGAGGTTTGGCGGCTCAAAGGTGGTGTCGAACGTCGGGTAAACCAGAATGGAGAAGCCCATACCAGCCTTACACAGGCGCTAGTGCTTGCGCCTAAAGATACCGCCGTCCTAAATGACCTGGGTGTGCTTTGCCGTGCCCTCGGCAAATACAGCGACGCAGAAAGCCATTATCGTGCCGCCCTCGCAATTGATCCCGATGCATCTCTCACCCATGCCAATTTAGGTAATGTATTGGAGCGTCTCAATCGCCTTGACGAGGCCGAAGACTCCCTGCGCAGGGCCTATGAGCTAAACCCCGAAGCCCCTGACACGGCATACAACCTCGCTGCTGTTTTAACCAAACTTGAACGGCCAGACGAGGCGTTACCCTTGTTAGAAAGGATCGTGGACAACAACCCAGACCGTTGGGATACCTGGACCAATCTCGGTGTCGCACGTATGGACACTGGAGACTTGGACGGCGCTGAAGTTGCCCTTCGTCAATCCCTCGCCCTTAGACCAGAAAATCCAGAAGCCCACTACAATCTGGCTTGGCTTCTTCTATTGGGCGGTCAGCATGCCGAGGGCTGGACCGAACTCGAGTGGCGCTGGCAGCTGCCAGAATTTTCGTCGCTAAAAAAATCCTTCGACTGCCCGACCTGGGATGGTGAGCCACTGGGAGATCGCACACTCTTGGTTCATGCGGAGCAGGGTTTTGGAGACGCCATTCAATTTGCCCGCTTTATTGCAGAGATTCCGAAAGAAAACGGCACCGTCATTTTGGATTGCCATCCACCCCTGGCTCGACTGCTAAAGGGCGTACTCGGGATTGATAGGGTCATCCCGACCGGCGAGAGCTTGCCGCGCTTTGATACTCATATTCCTCTGCTCTCGCTACCAAAGCTCCTTGCCTATCGGGGCGAACGGTCTGCCCAATCCTCTGGATATCTACCCGCTCAAACAGTCACGCCGCAGACGACGCTTCCAAACTCCAGCAAAAGAAAGATCGGCCTAGTGTGGGCCGGAGCACCAGAAAACAAAATCGACCGACGGCGCCAAGTCGCGATTGAAAACTTCCTGCCGCTCTTTGAAGAGACAGACGCAGATTTCATTGGTTTGCAAGTCGGTCCTCGGAGTCGGGACGGGGAAATCTTCCCAGCAGGGCGATTAACGTACTCCTGCGATGGTGTTGTCGCAGATTTTTGCGACACGGCCGCCATTGTTGGCCAGCTCGACCTGGTCATTGGCGTCGACACGGCAACCATCCATCTCTCTGGTGCGCTGGGCATTCCAACCTGGGTTTTACTGCCGTACATGCCTGATTATCGATGGGGACTCGGAACGCCAGAGACGGCCTGGTACGACAGCATGCGCTTGTTCCGGCAGCCAGAACGCGGGAACTGGGCCTCAGTTATCGGTGATATCTGTAACGCGTTAAGGTCCTGGTAACGACAGCCTGATAGCGACTAAGTTTGGAAAAGTATGCAACCCGTGGTATTCCTTACTCGTTAGGGGTTATGAATAATCCCCGTCCAGCACGCAGAAGCGTGCGGCAGAACGAGCAAGAAAGCTTCGTGGAGGACAATCGTGGTCGGTGTTTTACAAAGCGCGCAGTCGGGAAGTGCCCCACTCGTCGCGACTCCAAATTTTCTCTTTGATCAGATTCGCGAGACGACCGCGCTGCGATTCGCAGAGAAAAAAGTTCAAATTGATGAAGTCTTTGAAGCTCGCGCTGCGTCTCTGAACGCGGAGAGCGACCGCTTTATTAGTGTTAAAGCCCAGATCAACAATGCCAATGCCGCTGTGGAAAACGGCCAGGAGTCCATAGCGGATATCCGCAACACCCTACTAGAGATTAGAACACCGGTTGCCCTTGCGGCAGAGCCGGACGAAGACATTGAGTTCCGCGCTACGGAGTTTGATCTCGCCCTCAACAGCATCAACAATGAAGCAAACCGTCTGGGTAAGGCGTTTAATCTGGTTGGCGAGATCAATCGGATTGATTTCTCTCCCAATGAGATCGAGTACCGCAGCGATTTGGGTATCGGCCAGACGACATTGCAAGGCACCCATGCTGGCGCCGATTACCGCATCAACGTGGACGATGGCACGGTCTGGATACCAGAATTAGGCGTCGACCTGATTCAGCAATTTTCTGAGCTTCAGGGCGAGGAACTGACGACAACCACTGTTGGCGGCGAAGAAATCTCCAACGCCGCTTCAACGCGGAACGCCGTGACTTTGGTCAGCTATGATCCTGATACCGACGCCATTGTAATCGACGTCACCGTTGACCCTGACGCCGCAGCCGTCACCTACACCGGCACCCTTGAACGCGACGGTTTGGGCCTGATGCCGGCTTGGTTTTATGACGGACTCACCACTGAAGCTGGCCGGTCCCGTGCCTTTACGGACATCAACGAAGCAGAATCCCTACTGACCTTAGCCGAAGGCAGCGTGGCGACTGCCGCCGCTCAGGTTTCTGCCGATGCCGATCGCATTGATCGAGAATTTGACAGACTTGCCGCGGAAAAAACCGAAGCACAACTCAAGCAGTTTGACGATGTCGATAAGTTACTGGTTGAGGCCACGCAACAGCAGCAAGCGATGTTGGTCAATCTGGATGCGCTGAGTCAGCAGCAGCAAAATTACGTCAATGTTTTCGCCAATTTTGTGACCAGTCCCTTCACTTTTGACCTTCTGGCCTAGGCCAAAATTTACACCCGGCAAAAACTGCCTAGTCAGGCAGAAGATTCCGCCTAAACAGCCATAGACTGAGGCTATCTAAGCAAGCGGGAATCTCAAAATACCTATATAATTCAACATATTAAAGTGTTTCAGGCCAGTTGGCCCGGCATTTGCATCTTACTTGGGGAATTCATGCGCCCGTGCGCAAACGACATCCAAGAGGGTTCAAAAATGGACGGTATCAACGGTATCTCGCAGAAGTCAGAGCTCAGCCCAATCACCGGCACGAATGACGAATTTCGTTCTGTGGCCGACGGCTTTGCCTCATTGCTTCAACTATCAGGCAACAGAGGCTCCATCGACACCGCAGCAAATGTTGCCGAAAGCGACTTGATGCGCCTCGATGACAATCGCGATCTTGTACGCGACGGCCATACGCTCAACGATACCGATGCACGCAACGATGACCTCGACGACGACGCGAATGTCGAAGAGCCAGATTCTGATGAGAACTCGAAACAGGCTGATAGCGATAGCGACGAGAACGAAGGCGATAGCGAAACTGCTGACGCGTCCGAGGGTGAAGAATCTGAAACATCCGACGCCACTGGCGAAGGCGAAGATGCTGCCGCCAACAATGGTGAAACGTCTGGCCAGCCTCAGGTTGCTGGCGAAGGCACAGGGGCCGACCTCGGTGTCATCCAAGGTGCAGCCGCATCTGCCGCTGCGACCCAAGTTAAAACCACTGTGGAATCCGCGACGACGCAAACGACTGTCGCTCAGACCAGCCAAGTCGTGGCTGCGGCGGCTGACAAGGCTGGACAGGCCGGCGTTCAGACACAGCAATCAGCGCAGACCGGAGCGCAGCAAGTCGCCGCTGCTCAAGGCAAGCAAGCTGATCAATCGTTTTTACCGGCTCAAGCTCAAGCGGCTCAGGCCACTACAACGGCCACGCAAGGGCAGTCGGCTGCAACCCAACAGACGGCAACTCAAACAAATCAGACCCAGGTTCAACAGGGTCAGCAGGTCGGCCAGGAACGCGCCCAGGGTCAGAGCACCGAAGTTCGCTCCGCAGCGGCTCAGACACAGTCACAAGATTTATCACAGCGTCTGGGCAGTGATGCCCGCGCGCGTGTCCAAGTCAACGTGACCGGTCAGCAAGGCGCTCAGGCAACAACCGAACCAGGCCAATTCAATCGCTTTGTCGGCTACAACGCTGGTGATGCCCGCACCGTCTCGACCGCCAATGGCCAAGCGGGTACCGGCGCCGCGACAAACGCCGCTATCACTAATTCAGATACCCCGGCCGAGAGGCCAGCAACGCAGAACACCGCTCCCATCCCATCTTCTGCGTCGCAGCCTCACACGCAGGCCTCTCAGCCGGGGGCACCAACAACCGCCCGTGCTGACTTGGCAGGAATGCCAGCCCGCGCCGACTCGGGAGTGACCCAGACGGGCACCAACCAGTCCAATGCGGGCTCAGCCGCTGCGCCTCAGCCGACAGCGCAGGCTGGCGCCACACAGAGTGGACAATCATTCACCCAGGCGGTGCAGCAGACGGCGACCGCAGAACGCCCGCCTGCCCCGACATCGTCTCAGGTAATCGACCAGATCAAGGTCAACATCAGTAAATCCGTTAAAGCGGGTATGGATCGCGTCAACATCCAGCTACGTCCAGAAAACCTCGGCCGTATCGAGGTCAAGATGGAGCTTTCACAAGACGGCAAAGTCCGCGCCCTCGTCACCGCTGAGCACAAAGACACCTTGGATTTGCTGCAGAGAGATTCTCGCGGCCTTGAAAAAGCTTTGCAGGATGCAGGCCTTCGGACGGACTCAAACAACCTGCATTTTGAGCTGAAGAGCGAACAAAACGGCAAGGAAGGCTGGGCCAAGAAAGGCGAAAATGCCAATGCCGCAAATGACAACGGCGAGGAAGAGTTCAACGAACTTGATGCCGAAGAACAAGAATACGAACGTGCAACAGCTGCCGCCGCACGCGGTGGCGTGGACCAAATGGTCTAGAGCGCGGCAGGAGCAAAGAGAGAGCCATGTCTAACCTTTCAACAGATATCACCGGACTCGTCGGCGGCGCCAACAGCTCCGTACTGACGTCGACGGAAGCTGACCGCAATAAGCTTGCGAAGGATCTCGACTCGTTCCTGACGTTGCTGACGTCGCAGCTCCAGAACCAAGACCCGCTTTCACCGATGGACTCCACTGAGTTCACCAACCAGCTAGTCCAGTTCGCCCAAGTTGAGCAACAGATTAACTTGAACGAGGGCATGACCGAGATTGTTGACCTGACACAGCAGAGCATTGTGACCAGCGCTGTCAATTATATGGGTGAAACCATTGAAGCCGCGAGTGACCAGGTTCCGCTGCAGAATGGCGTTGCCCGCCTGGCCTATGGCCTGGGCGCCGACAGCAATGCGACCACGATCGTTATTCGCGATGGCGCCGGATCCATCGTCCATACCGAGCCTGGCCTAACGAACGCCGGTGTGCACGAGCTGATGTGGGATGGCGTCCACAAGGACACGGGACAGACATTGCCAGACGACACATACACGGTCGAGGTGTCTGCAACCCCCGCAAATGGTGAGGAAAACGTACCCACCTGGTCGACAACCTTTGGCCGCGTGACTGGCCTCACCAATGTTAACGGCACAACCGTCCTACTGATGGACAAAGTGGCTGTGCCAATTCAACAAATCCTGTCGGTCAGCGAGACCGTGCCGGAGCAACAGCAACAATCCTGACGCTGTTAGGAAGAAATTAACCGCCGCCAAGGCAATCTGCCACATCAGGCAAATCGTGTGCGGCACACGTAAGGAGACGGAAGATGTCACTGTTCGGGGCTTTATTCTCAGGCGTTTCAGGGCTACAGGCCCAGTCGAGCGCTATGGGTGCCATCGCTGACAACGTGACCAACGTCAATACGATTGGTTACAAGGCGACTCAGGTGAACTTCAAAACCTTGGTCACCTCTCAGGTGTCATTGACACAGTACTCGCCGGGCGGTGTGCAAGCTGCACCGCGCCAGAGCGTCGATCTTCAAGGTCTGCTCCAGGCGACAACGGCGTCTACCGATATCGCCCTCTCGGGCCAAGGCTTCTTCGTGGCCAACGAAGCTGCCGAGCCTCAAACTGGCGATCAGTTCGCATTCACCCGCGCTGGCTCCTTCCGAGTTGACCAAGAAGGTTTCCTACAAAACGTCGGTGGCTACTACATGCAAGGCTGGCCCCTTAGCTTCTTCGACGGCAGCAACGGCGCCGCTCAAGTGCAGGTGGGCAACAACACCTTCATGAAATCCTATATCGACGAAGCCGGCGACCGCGTGCTGATCAACGACAACGTGATCGACCCCCGCAATCTGCGGCCGGTAAACCTGCAAACCATCGGTGGTACAGCCTCGCCGACAACGACGGTTGCGATTGGTGCCAACCTGCCGGCCGAGGCGTTGGTCGGCGACTCGGAACGGGTCAACAACCTGATTTTCGATTCACTCGGCAATCCACACAACCTGACCTACGAATTCCGCAAGACAGCGGCCAACAACTGGAACTTTGCGATTGAGCAACCAGCCCAGTCCGCGGTCGTCGAACTCTCTGGTCCGAATGGTGATACGTATTTCTCGGCTGGACGTCTTGATTTCCTCGATTCGTTCACCGCGCCGTTGAGTGGCACCCTCGACATGGTCGCCGGTGACGGCGACATCGCGCAGATTATTCTCGATCCCGTTGCAGCTGATGTCACTGCCTACACCGTCGGTGGTGCACCGGCGCAGGTCGTCAATACGACTGGCCGGACCTTGAGCCAGATCCTGGACGAAGTCGCCGACCGGATGGACACGTTCATGACTGACGCGACCGTCTTTGGTGCTGCTCCCACCCCACCAGGCGACTGGGCCCGGCGCATTGCCGGTGAAAACGGCATCACTTTTGACCAGGCCGCAGAAACTGGCGGCGGTAACGTTGCCATGACCTTCACCGCAAACATCAACGATGCAGCAGCTGACTCCGTGATCTTCCAGAACGATCCAGCTGGCTACAGCGTTCCACTGCTCAGCCCGACCGCTGGTTGGTACGACCTATCTGCTGGCACGTTAGGCATCAATGCTGTTGAATTCAGTGGCAGTGGCACGCCCAACCTCATGTTCGGACTCGACGCAGCCACCGCCAACATGCCTGACCACACCCTCGAAGTCGTGTGGGCCAACGGCGCCGAAAACATGACAGCCGGTAACCCGAACAGTCCGGCCATGGAAGTATTTGTCGGCAATTTTGGAACACCTGATGGATTGACGCAGTTGTCGGGCAACTTCCAGCTCAACTTCTTGCAACAGAACGGTGCCAAGTTCGGTAACTTTGCCGGGGTGTCCGTTGGACAAGACGGCATCGTGACCGCTCTGTTCGATAACGGCGTGACTCGTCCAGTCTTTATGATCCCGGTTGCAACGTTCACAAACCCGAACGGCTTAAACAACTTGAGCGGTAACGTCTGGCTCTCAACCGACAACTCGGGCAACCCTGTCCTTCGTGAAGCCGGAGATGCTGGTGCCGGGCAGATCAACTCTGCCGCCCTCGAATCTTCCACGGTCGATTTGGGACAAGAATTTACGCGGATGATTACGACGCAACGGGCTTACTCCTCCGCTGCTAAGGTGATCACCACGTCAGACGACATGCTCGACGAGTTGCTCAGAATTAAGCGTTAAGTCTAAACGCATAAATCACGACGAAGCCTCGGGGACAACGTCTCCGGGGCTTTTTCTATGGGGTAATCGCTACTCTTTGAAATCCAAGCCGACGTCGAGACACGGCGCAGAGTGGGTTATCCAACCAACGGAGATCACATCGACGCCAGTCTCTGCAACGGCGGCTGCAGTGTCGATGGTTATAGATCCCGAAGCCTCCACGACTGCACGTTCGGCGATCAACGCAACCGCTTCCACCATCGTCTCAGGGGCCATATTGTCTAGCATGATGACATCGGCACCGCTGTCGAGCGCTGCTTCTATCTGATCGAGTCGGTCGACCTCGACCTCAATCTTGACCATATGGCCGATCGTTGACTTAGCATTTCGTACAGCCAACGCTATCCCATCCGCCGCAACAATGTGGTTGTCCTTTATGAGCAGGCCGTCACCGAGTCCGAAACGGTGGTTAAACCCACCCCCACAACGCACGGCGTACTTCTCAAGGGCGCGGAGACCTGGTGTGGTTTTTCGCGTGCAACAAATATGCGCTTTGGTGTGCGCGACAGCATCCACTAACTTTCTCGTTTCTGTCGCCACGCCGGAAAGGTGACCAAGAAAATTGAGTGCCGTACGTTCTGCTGTGAGGATCGCACGAGCATTTCCAGATACCCGGAGAATAGCGCTCCCCTGCTCTACTTGATCTCCATCCGCTGCCAAGACATCCACACGCAGTGTCGGATCAACAAGTGAGAATGCGCGAGCAGCAACATCGAGCCCTGCAATTGCGCCTGGACGACGCACCACGACATCCGCCGTTGCCTGGGCATCAATAGAAACTGTTGTACTTGAGGTTATGTCACCCGCGGTTCCCAGGTCTTCTTCAAGCGCAGTGAGGACGACACGGTCCATGGTCGCGGGCGCCAAAGGGAAAGCGGGCGTGGTCATGGTAATAACCAATTACAGTATCAGAGGGACTGGTCGCTACTGACCAGGTTTCCATCCATTGAGCATACGATCAACGGACCGCCTCGCGTTGTCGGCGATAGCCGGGTCGATCGTTACTTCGTGCTCCATATTCTGAAGCGCAGTCAGAATATTATCGAGTTCGATGCGCTTCATATGCGGGCAAAGATTACACGGCTTAACAAACTCAATGTCAGGATACTGAGCCGACACGTTGTCGCTCATGGAACATTCGGTCACGAGAACAACCCGACCCGGATTGTGCTCTCCTACGTAGCCTGCCATGCCGGCGGTTGAACCTGAGTAATCTGCTTCATCTACAACGTTTGGCGGGCACTCAGGGTGGGCAAGCACGACGACGCCAGGGTAACTTTCCCGGAAGTCGCGAATATCTTGCGGGGTGAACTGTTCATGAACTTCGCAGCGCCCTTTCCACGTGACAATGTTCACATTGGTTTCGCGCGCGATATTTTGAGCTAGGTATTCGTCGGGCAACATGATGACCTGATCAACACCCAGGGATTCAATGATCTGTTTGGCGTTGCCCGATGTGCAGCAGATATCAGATTCTGCTTTCACCTCTGCCGACGTGTTGACGTAAGTAACAACCGGCGCACCGGGGTACTTTTCCTTCATCAGTCGGACGTCAGCGCCGGTTATCGACGCAGCTAGTGAACAGCCAGCATGGAGATCCGGAATGAGTACGGTCTTATTCGGATTAATCAGCTTAGCCGTCTCAGCCATGAAATGAACGCCAGCCATAACGATGACATCGGCATCCGTATCAACAGCGTGGCGCGCAAGAGCCAACGAGTCACCAACGATGTCAGCCACGCAATGGTATATCTCAGGCGTCATGTAATTGTGCCCGAGAATGACCGCGTTCCGCTCCACCTTAAGCCTGTTTATGGCATCGATCTTAGGCGCGTGAACCGCCCACTCGATTTCCGGAATCACCTTTTTGACCCGATCGTACAGCGGCGCTGTTCGGCTCTGAATCTCTTCGCTAAAGGTCAGGTCGGCAGGGGCAATGTTTGAAGCGTTCATTCCGCCATTCTCACTTACGATTAGATGACACTTATACTTATTTTGAGCATATGGGGGGCGCATAAAAAAGCACGCCCTTATGCTCGCGCTGAGCGGAAGCTAGCCACAGGCCCGTCACAAGTCAAGAAATCGCGAGTCCAAACTGCATCCGAATTACCGTTGCAAACGTGCTCCTCGAATGGGAAACCCTTATTTTGTGCGCCTCCCGCGCGGCATGCGAACACCGGGTGCCGGTCTCTCACGGACCACGTCAGGGCGGAACCGGAAAAGCTCTGCAGGCCGTCCACCCGTCTCTGACGAGACTCGCCCGGTCGGTTCCACCAGCCCCTCCGCAGCAACAAGACGGCGAAAATTCTGTTTATGGAGCGGCGCCCCAGCGAGTGCCTCCACAGCCCTCTGTAGTTGTAATAATGTAAATGCTATCGGCATAACTTCAAAAATAACAGGTCTATAGCGGATTTTGCCCCTTAACCGGCCTAAAGCGGTCGCCAGGATGCGCCTGTGATCCTGGTGTAACGGGAGACCAGTCCAGGCATGGGCGTCAGATTGGTCTTGTCTGGTCCTGATTCGCCCGTCTGTCACGGTTTCTGCCACCAAACCAGCCTCATAAAGCAGCTCGTAGCGCTCCAGAACACGGTCTGCATCCCATCCGACATCACTAAATCCGAACGCTACGTCCATACGACCGCGTCGAGCCCGTTTGGCTTTAGCGTCACCCGCTCCGTCAATCCAAGAACCGATTTTAGGCTTAAGAATCTCGTCCAGCAGGGCCGGGCGGCCATTGCGCCAATCTTCCCAAGGAAAGAGCCGGTACCAGTCAAACCAATCAGACCCAGCTGGCCGTTTCGCCGCTGATTGGCGAATAAGGGCAACATATCCAACAGAAATCGACCTTGGCCCTCCAGCTCGGGTGTCTGGATCCCGAAACCGGTCACCAAAGGTATACAGCTGCTCCACGAACCCTACCGCGAGCCCTGTTTGTTCTGCTACCCAGCGGCGAAGCCCCTCTTCCATCGTCCGGTCACCTTCGGGGTCGAATGGTCCAGAAGGCAGACGTGGCCTAGAGTCTGTGTCCTTTGCATTGACCAATAATACGCGTGGCTCATCAGACGCGACCGTCGCAATAACGGCCCCGAGATCTAGAACTACGGCCTGGGCAGAGCCTGGTGGTGATTTTTTAATCATGACAGCGCAGTGGGCGGTGCTTCTCAGTTGGGGTCAACCCGGCAAATCTTGCCGGGTGTTAACGTCTTCTTCACCCAGCCCTCTTAACGTCCAAACCTAGAGGCAACAAAGCTTTTTGACCCAAACCCTCAATTAATCCCGGGACGGATGAGGATAGTGGGTCATTCGGGAAAGGGATCGACCGTGAATCCGTTTATGCAGCAGCTCAAAAACCTTGGGCCTGCCCGGCTCGCCGCCATGGCAGGCGTCGCGGTTGGGTTAATCGCGTTCATTATCTTTTTTGCTACGCGCTTTTCATCGTCTCCGATGGAACTTCTCTACGGCAACCTCAGCCAATCAGACTCGCGTGAGATTATAAGGCAGTTAGAACTGTCCGGAACTAAGTTTCAATTGGTCGACAACGGCGCCGAAATCATGGTGACCGCAGACCAAGTTGCCCAGATTCGCCTGCAAATGGCTGAAAAATCCCTCCCGTCCGGTGGATCTGTTGGTTACGAACTGTTCGACAATATGGATGCCCTCGGTGCCACCAATTTCATGCAAAACGTGAATTTGGTTCGAGCCCTAGAAGGTGAACTTGCGCGCACGGTTCGCTCTATTGAAGGTGTTCAGTCGGCACGCGTTCACCTCGTCATGCCGCAACGGGAAATGTTTACCCGCGAGACCCAAGAACCGACGGCATCGGTGTACATCAAAATGAACGCTGGGCGCCTAGACGGCAACCAAGTCAGCGCCGTTCAACATATTATTGCCGCTGCAGTTCCTAAGCTAAAGCCTTCCAACATTTCCATTGTCGACGAACGCGGAACCTTGTTGTCCCGCAATTTCTCCGACGATGAAGAAATGGTTGCCGTTCAGCAGGATGAGGCAAAAATTAAACTCGAGAAGCGACTGTCCAGCGCCATCATTGAAATGGTGGAAAGCTCTCTCGGACCAGGCAAAGTCCGGGCCGAAGTGCGGGCTGAGATGGATTTCGACCGTGTTGTCACGGAAGAGGAAATTTTTGACCCCGATGGCAGTGTGCCCCGGTCCACGGTCACAGTTGATGAAAACCTAGAGACTCTCGATACCGACCCTGACAACGTTACAGTTGGCCAGAATCTTCCCAATGCACAGTTCCAGAATGAAGGCGGACCGCGTTCTTCGTCATCGGAACAACGCACAGAAGAAACCGTCAATTTCGAAATTTCCAAGCGCGTCGTCAATCAGATCCGTGAATCGGGAATTATTCGCAGGTTGTCTGTTGCCGTGTTGGTTGACGGCAACTACGTCGAAGATGAAGCTGGCGAGCGCGTCTATCAGGCTCTCGACACCGATACGATGGACAAGCTTGAATCTTTGGTACGCTCGGCAATCGGTGCTGATGCAGCTCGCGGTGACCAAATTGAAGTCATCAATATGCCGTTCACGAACTTTGATGATCTTGCCGGCGACATCGAACCCTTCGACCTGTTTGGCTTCTCTAAGGAGGAAGTCATGCGGATGGCAGAAGGCCTTGGAGTGGCCATTGTAGCCGTCCTTGTTATACTTCTGGTCGTACGGCCGCTTGTCACTAGAGCCTTTGAATCAATGCCAGCAGAAGACGCCTTATTGTCATCAGACGGCATGGCCCAGATCACTGGTCCCGGCGGCATGCCGATGCCTATGCCGACTGAAGATGATGAAGATGATCTCGACGAACTCATCGACATCGATAAGGTCGAAGGCCGCGTTAAGGCTTCCAGCCTACGTAAAATCAACGATATCGTCGACGCGCATCCGGAAGAAGCAATTTCGATCTTCCGGACCTGGCTCTACCAGGAACCCTAGGATAGGCGCCGTCTGAACGGATAAATGTGCCCCCATGGGGCCGCGGCTAACACCGCGCTATGAGGCACGATCGGTGTGGAGCGGAAACCGGCCTCGAATGACTAAGGAGATGGGATATGGCGAGAGTTAAAGAAGACTATCGCAGTCTAACGGGGCCTCAAAAGGCAGCCATCATGATGCTCTCGCTTGGCGAAGAGCAGGCCGGAAAACTCTTCAACATGATGGAAGACGACGAGATCAAAGAAATGTCTCAAATCATGGCCGGACTCGGCACGGTCGGGGCCAATTTGGTCGAGCGTCTTTTCGTTGATTTCGCCGATGCCATTTCCAACACCGGATCCCTAGTTGGGTCATACGAATCCACAGAACGTCTTCTGATCAAGAGTCTAGATAAAGACCGTGTCTCCACAATCATGGAAGAAATTCGCGGCCCGGCTGGCCGCACGATGTGGGACAAACTAGGCAACGTGCATGAACAAGTGCTCGCCAATTACCTTAAAAACGAATATCCGCAGACCGTCGCTGTCGTCTTATCAAAAGTAAAATCCGACCATGCCTCACGTGTTCTTTCGTTGTTGCCTGAAGGTTTCGCGATGGAAGTTGTCATGCGTATGCTGCACATGGAATCTGTGCAGAAAGATGTCTTGGAAAGTATCGAAAAAACTCTGCGGACCGAGTTCATGTCGAACCTTGCGCGTACCGCGCGTCGCGACAGTCACGAAATGATGGCGGAGATATTCAACAACCTAGACCGCAACACAGAGAGCCGGTTCCTTACGGCCCTGGAAGAGCGCAATCGAGAATCCGCAGAGAAAATCAAACAACTTATGTTTACTTTCGAAGATCTGCTGCGTCTCGACTCTACGGCGATCCAAACTTTGCTCCGTCATGTGGAGAAAGACAAGTTGGGTATTGGCCTCAAAGGGTCCTCCGACGACCTCAAAGAGCTGTTCTTTGGCAACATGTCAGAACGTGCCGGAAAGATGCTCAAAGACGACATGGATGCACTTGGACCTCTGCGGTTGCGCGATGTCGAAGAAGCACAGAACACGATCGTTGCCCTTGCCAAGGAACTGGCCAATTCCGGTCAGATCGTTATCAACGAAGGCAAGGAAGACGACGAGCTGGTCTACTAGGGCGGCGGAGCGAAGAGAGAAACCATTATGTCAGCCGCCACATCCGCACAAACGCGAACAAAGCCGTTCATGTTCGACCGATCGTTCGACGATCCGTCAAAGGTGTACTTGCCCGGCGAGAAGTATGGTCCGAAGATCGAGGTCTCTTTACCTAAGAGAGTATCAACTGACTCGGATGAACAACCCGAAGCGGCTGAAGCTGTCGTCGAGGATGCACCACCACCACCGCCAGCCAAGGAGTATACCGAAGCAGACCTACAAGCGGCGCGAGAGGATGGCCACGTCCAAGGGCACACAGCTGCATTGGAAGAAGCAGAAACTGCCAGAGAACACTACGCAGCGGACGCCCTCAATCTCATCAGTACCGGACTAGATGGCCTTCAAGAGCAACAATCAGCGGCCAACCGCGAAATTGGTGAAACTGCGCTTCGTATGGCATACGCCGTGATTGAGAAAGTGGTGCCACTGCACGCCCAGGCGCACGCCATCGAGTCGGTAGCCGCCCTGGTCAAAGAGGTGTTGCCTCTGGTTTATGAAGAGCCAAAATTGGTTGTGCGCACCCACAATATGATCGCCGAAGACGTACAGTCTAAACTGGACGAAGTCACCGAGCGATCTAACTTTCAAGGTGTGGTGTCAATCGTTCCTGACTACGAATTACAGCCTGGCGACTGCCGCGTGGAGTGGAACGGTGGTGGAGCTGACCGCAATGAAGGACGTCTTTGGAAGGACATAAGAGCCATCATTGAAGAAAACATTGGCGCGGTGGACATTGAAGCGATGGACAACGCCGCAGATGCCGACGAGCATACGATAGAAGACAGTAAAACTGACGACAGCAGTGATGAAGGCGGGCTTATTGAAACGCCGGACTCCAGCGTAGAATTAGAAGAAGAGCCAGAAGAGCTGGCCATAGACGACGACGCAGGCGAAACTGAGAGTGACCAAGAGGTCGAACCCGATCCTTCGGGCACATAGTGCGATTGGCGCATTAATCTGGTGGGGCCGTCCGGTGACGGGCGGAAATGACTATGGCAGATGAAGACGATGATATCCCTGAAGGCGCCGACGAAGCGCCTGCCGAGGCAGACGAGCCGGTCGTCGATGATGGCGATCTAGGTTTGCAGGAACTGTCGGGCGGCGGCGGCGGCGATATGGACGACGATGGCTCTGACGCGTTTGACGATCCAGCGGTCGACGTCCCTGACAAGCCACGTTCTGCCCAAGACTTAGAGGCTGTCTACGACATACCCGTTCGAGTGTCGGCTGTGCTCGGCAAATCCTCGATGCAAGTTAATCAGCTTCTTAAACTTGGCCGTGGCGCGGTAGTCGAACTGGATCGCAAAGTCGGCGAAGCCATCGACATTTACGTCAATGACCGCCTGGTCGCACGCGGTGAAGTCGTGGTTGTCGATGAACGCCTAGGCATCACGATGACAGAAATCATTAAGACGCAACGGAACTGATCGACTCATGTCTGAGACTGCGGACATAACAGCGGCTCCACGGCGTATTCTCGTCGACGGCGCGACATTGCTCGGCCTTGGCTGCGCATTCGCGCTAATTTCTGCAGCTGTCATCATGGGAGGCGCAGCAGATTTCTTTTTCAATTTGCCCGCGGCCCTCATCGTTATTGCAGGTACGCTTGCGGTAACGACAGTGTGCTTCAGTTTTGGTGACATAGCCCGAACCGCGCAGATTCTGACGACGACTGTCATTTACAGGGAACGGGACGCGCGCGATACGGCATATACGATGCTGGAACTCGCCGATTTTTGTCGCATGAATGGAGCCCTTAAGCTTCAGGGTGGCCCCCTACTCCGCTTTATCAAGGAACCTTTTCTTCACAAGGGTTTAGGGTTGGTCATCGATGGTCTCGGAGAAAAAGAGATCACTGAAATACTCAGCCAGGACCTGACGTCGACGACCCAGCTGCACCTCAGAGCGGCCAGCGTTCTGCGTAAAGCTGCAGAGATTGCTCCGGCCATGGGTCTGATTGGAACTCTCATAGGGCTCGTACAGATGCTTGGGCGTCTGCAAGACCCTGACATTATCGGGCCTGCAATGGCTGTCGCTCTTCTGACGACTTTCTATGGTGCCATCTTGGCAACCATGGTGTTTAATCCGCTCGCTTCGAAACTTGAGCGCAACACAGCGGACGAACACCTCATCAATCAATTGTTTTTGACTGGCGTAATCGCCATTGCCCGTAAAGACAATCCGCGGCGCTTAGAGTTACAACTCAACAGCGCCCTGCCTCCAGAGAGCAAGGTCAAATACTTTGACTGACGGTATTACCCCGCTTAGCGGGGGCGCAGACAGCGGATTAAGAAAGAGATATCTATGCGTCTTCTGATCATCGGAACGTTGGGCGGTCAGATCGGCGCGGCAAGTAAAATTGCCGTTGCCCGTGGCGCCAAAGTTGCACAAGCAGATACGGTCGAGAATGGCCTTCGTGTGATGCGGAGCGGGCAAGGCGTAGACTTGGTTATGATCGACGTCCATATGGACGTGGACGATCTGATCGCAGCGATGACAGCGGAGCGCCTCCACTATCCAGTTATCGCCTGCGGGATTGAAACTGACTCTGCAGCAGCAGTCGCAGCCATCAAGGCTGGCGCCAAAGAGTACCTCCCACTACCACCCGACGCCGATCTCATTGCGGCCGTATTTGAGGCGATTAGCGAAGATCAAGACGCCCTCATTTTTGCGGATCCAGCGATGAAGAAATGCGTTGCGATGGCAGAAAAAGTTGCAGGTAGTCAGGCCGGTATTTTGATCGTTGGCGAGTCCGGTACCGGTAAAGAGTTGATCGCTCGTCTTGTTCACCGCAAGAGCGGCCGAAAGGACAAACCCTTTGTCGCTATAAACTGTGCGGCAATCCCTGGTGAATTACTCGAATCAGAATTGTTTGGTCATGAAAAAGGCGCTTTTACCGGCGCCGTGGCCCGGCGAATCGGAAAATTTGAGGAAGCCGCTGGCGGCACACTGCTGCTCGATGAAATTTCAGAGATGGACCTGGGCCTCCAAGCCAAGCTTCTGCGCGCCATCCAGGAGAAAGAAATCCAGCGGGTCGGGTCCAATACAGCTGTTAAGGTGAACGCTCGCATTCTTGCGACGTCCAACCGGAACATGGAAGCGGAAGTCAAAGCGGGCACATTCCGAGAGGATCTATATTTCCGACTGAATGTGGTCAGTGTGGCAATACCGCCGCTAAGGGACAGGCCGGCAGATGTGCCCGTTCTCGCCAATCATTTCATGGAAAAGTACGCCGAAGAAAACGACGTGGCGATTCAGTCCATTAACGACGAAGCGTTGGAATCCCTTCAGGGTCACAACTGGCCTGGAAACGTCCGGGAACTTGAAAACACGATGCACCGGGCCGTCTTAATGGCCTCGAGCGACGTTATTGACGCAGATGCCGTCCTTCTCGGTGGCGTGAGCGCAGACGACGACCAAAGCACAGGGAGTTTGGTCGGCCGCACTGTCGCAGATGTTGAGCGAGACTTGATCATCGACACCCTGAAACACACCATTGGCAACCGCACGCACGCCGCTAAAATCCTGGGAATCTCGATCAGGACCCTACGTAACAAGCTCAATACCTATGTTGAGCAAGGGGTTCCAGTCCCCTCACCCGGCGAGGCTTAAGCCTCCTTCCCGAGCGTTCCACTACCCCCAAAAAACACCATTTCGCTAGGCATTTCTTGCCTATCTAAACACCTTGTTAACGGTCCTCAGGGCACAGTGGGGCTTGTAAGAAGCGGCTTTCCGTCGCGCCCCGGGACGGGCCTGGAAACTGCTGAAAACTGGGATTTAATAGTTACTCTGGGACTCTGGGACGGGTATGGCTGAAGACACCCAAGACGGCGGCGGCGCGGCCGAGGCAGCGCCTCAAGCCGCAGCGCCAGCAGCGGACGGCACCGCACTAGCAGCGACCGACGGCCAACCTGTTGGCGGGGGCTTTGACTTTGACGGTGCGTTAAACCGAGTCGGTGCAGCGGCTAAGCGCGGCGACCTCGGCTTCGCCCTGGGCCTCGTCGCGATTCTCGTCGTGCTGATCATGCCGATGCCGCCCTGGTTATTGGACGTCGCACTGGCCCTTTCCATCACCCTGTCTGTCCTCATCTTGATGACCGTCGTGTTTATTTCCCGCTCCTTAGAATTTAACTCGTTTCCGGTGGTCTTGCTCATCGCCACGATGTTGCGCCTCGCCCTCAATCTCGCGTCAACGCGATTGATCCTGCAGAACGGACACGAAGGACCGGATGCCGCCGGTGATGTGATTGAGGCCTTTGGTGGATTCATCATGGGCGACAACTTTGTTATTGGCATTATCGTCTTCTCGATTTTGGTCATCGTCAATTTCATGGTCATCACTAAAGGTGCGACGCGTATCGCTGAGGTTACAGCCCGCTTTACCTTGGACGCCCTTCCCGGCAAGCAAATGGCGATCGATGCAGATATGTCGGCTGGCATGATCGATGAAACAACAGCCAGAGAACGACGTGAAGATCTCCAGAAAGAAAGTGAATTTTTTGGTGCCATGGATGGTGCCTCGAAGTTTGTGCGTGGAGATGCCACAGCCGGTATCCTAATTACTGCCATTAACATCATTGGCGGCATGATAATCGGCATCGCGCAAAACGACCTCACGTTCAACGAGGCTGCTAACACATACACCATGCTGACCGTCGGTGATGGACTGGTCAGTCAAATCCCAGCCCTCGTTGTTTCGACAGCCGCCGGCCTCATGGTTTCCAAGGGTGGCCTAGACGAAGCCACAGACGTCGCCCTAACCAAACAATTCACGCAATACCCAAAAGCGCTCGGCATGAGTTCCTTTATGGCGCTAAGCCTAGCGCTTCTGCCGGGCACCCCTCTCGGCCCCTTCCTCTTTCTAGCCTTCGTCACCGGCTCGGCGGCTGGGTGGAGCGCCTTCAAACAAAATAGAGCTGCGGCCGCCGCCGCTGAACTCGATATGGATCTCGGAATCCAAGAATCCGCTGTCCCGGAAGAACCGATCTCTTCAGCGATGCGCATCGACCAAGTCCGATTGGAACTGGGCTACGGACTATTGTCGATGATTAACAACGACAACCACCGTCTTACAGATCAAATCAAAAGTCTGCGGCGCGCCCTGGCGACTGACATGGGTTTCGTGATGCCGTCGGTTCGCATTCAGGACAACATGCAACTGCCTGCGAATTCATACGCGCTATACGTCAAGGAAGTTGAAGCCGGTCGCGGCGATCTTCGTCCCAACATGCTGTTGGTGATGGATCCACGTGGTGAAGAGATATCCTTGCCTGGTGAGCGCACCCGCGAGCCGACTTTCGGCCTTCCTGCCCTATGGATCGACCCAGCTGCTCGAGAAGAAGCCCTCTTCCGCGGGTATACGGTTGTCGACCCACCGACAGTCATCACAACACACCTGACCGAGGTTGTCCGTGACAACATGCAAGAACTGCTGTCCTACACTGAGTCTCAAAAGCTCATGGACGAACTCGATAAAGAACAGCAGAAACTGATTGCAGAAATTGTTCCGGCCCAGATCAGTGTCGCTGGCATCCAGCGTGTCTTACAGAATCTGCTTTCCGAGCGAATTTCAATTCGTGACCTACCGACCATTCTAGAAGGGATCGCAGAGGCCTGTGCCGCAACCCGCAATGTCATGCAAATAAGCGAGCATGTTCGCACCCGTCTCGCCAGGCAGTTGTCGGATACGAATACCGATGAGGAAAGCACTATTCCGCTCGTGACACTGTCACCGGAATGGGAGCAAGCCTTCGCCGAGTCTCTCGTGGGTCAAGGTGATGAGCGACAACTCTCCATGGCGCCGTCCCGATTGCAGGAGTTCATCACGGCTGTGCGGCAGAACTTTGAACGTTTCGCCATGCAGGGGGAAACACCCGTGTTACTAACCTCACCAACAGTGCGGCCTTATGTCCGGTCTATAATTGACCGATTCCGGCCCATGACGGTGGTGATGTCTCAAAATGAAATTCATCCAAAGGCAAAAATCAAAACGGTCGGCCAAATCTGACCTATAGTGATGCCAAGCAGAGCACTTGGGGTCAAACCAACCGCGTTGGGGAGCGCCATAGGTCTTAAACAATGCGCCTAAAGTCCTACACAGCCGCCACCATGGCCGAAGCCATGAACTTGGTTCGCGAAGAACTGGGGGAAGACGCAATCATCGTCTCAACCCAACGGTCTTCCGACGGCCAGGGTGTGCGCATCACGGCGGCCTTGGAAGAACCTGACGGCGAAGAAGACATTGCACGTGCCCTGGCCGGTGAAGACACAACGCCCTTCTCTGAGGGTGTGCGCGAAGCCTTGACCTACCATGGCGTACCAGCCCGACTGATCGAGAAGCTAGTTATGACGGCGCGATCGGTTGAGGTGGGCTCACCCACTATGGCCTGTGCTGCCGCGTTGGAAGATCACTTCGACTTTGCTCCACTGCCCGAACGCAAGGCACCACGTCCTTTCATGTTGGTCGGCCCTCCCGGGTCAGGAAAAACCATTACCGTCGCCAAGCTTGCTGCTCGGGCCCGGCTTGCAGGCAGACCCGTAGGTGTCATTACGACAGATACCATTCGCGCCGGTGCTGTCGAACAGCTCACCGCATTCACGAAGATTCTAGAAGTTGATATTAGTCAGGTTCGAGGACCGGACGCCCTGCCTCAGGCCGTCGATACGATGATGGAGAAATACGATCTCGTTTTCATCGACAGCCCAGGACTCAATCCATTCAGCCATCACGATATGGACTATCTGAAAGCGCTTACTCGCAGCGCTGATGTAGAACCAATACTGGTGCTGGCCGCAGGCAGCGACGCAAGTGAGGCTGCCGACATCGGTGAATCATTCTCAGCCTGTGGCGCGACACGCATTTTGGCGACGCGTCTCGACATGACCCGCCGGCTCGGAGCGATTTTGGCTGCCGCAGACGCAGGTCAGCTGATGTTCTCGGAGATTAGCCTGAACCCCCATGTTGCGACCGGTCTTTGTGCGATCAATCCGGTTTCAATGGCCCGGATGATCCTCCCGCCAGACGAAGACCTACAACCCGCTCGCTTTGAAGACACAGAAACGCCAGAACGGCCCGCAGGCCCCAGAACTGAGGTATTTTGATGAATTCCGAATTGCCGCCGTCCTCTCGACCCCCCACCGGCGAACAAGCGCCATCGCTCGCAGGAAGACCTGCTGTCTCCGCCAAGCGTGGCCGAATCATCGCCGTCGCATCTGGCAAGGGCGGTGTTGGGAAGACGTTTTTCTCGATTACCCTAAGTCATGCGCTGGCGATGCGCGGTGACCGCGTCCTGCTTTTCGACGGTGACCTCGGCCTTGCCAATGTCGATATTCAACTTGGCCTGATGCCGCATTACGACCTAGGCAGCGTCATCGCTGGCAAGCTTTCGCTCAATCAAGCATCCATGCACTACGAACAAGGCGGCTTCGATGTCATCGCCGGTCGATCAGGGTCGGGCAGTCTCGCGAACATTCCCATATCTCGTTTACAAATACTGGGGGAAGATCTTGCTTTGATCGCGGCGCGCTATGATCGAGTCATTCTCGACCTTGGCGCTGGCGTCGAGAAATCCGTCAGACAGCTCGCCCGCGCAGCAGACACTGTTTTGGTGGTCACCAGCGACGAGCCAACCTCACTCACAGATGCTTATGCCTTTATCAAGGTCACAGCCTTGGAACGTCCCAACTTAGATATCCGCGTTGTTGTGAACGCTTCCAACTCAACACGAGAAGGTGAGCGCACTTATCAAACCCTTTTCAAGGCGTGCCAAGGGTTTCTCAAAATATCGCCGCCGTTGGCGGGTATCATTCGCCGCGACGCCCGAGTCCGCGAAACCATTCGCAATCAAACACCCATCTTAATCCGCTCACCAAATTCGGAAGCGGCTATGGATGTTGCAGCTGTCGCCGAAAGGCTGATCGCAAACTGAGATGTCAACCGTCCTCCCGCCGGGCGCGCAAGCGCCGCCGCCCCAACCCGCCACCACCGCCCAAGCGGTGCCGACAGCGGTGGTGCGAGAGCCTTCGGTAGAATTGCTGAGGGCCGCGGCAGGAACAAGAATAGAAGGTACGGTCCAGCAGCCGCCACCTGCACAAACGGACTCAGGGCGCGCCGCCGTCCAAAATTTACAAAATGCAGTTGACACCAACCGGGCAGAAACTCGAACGGAGGCTGTGCGTGTAGACGCTGCGAGGACCGCTGCAACTCCGGCGCCGAGTACGTCGCCACAAGCACCAGCGCCACCTCAGCCCTCCCGGGGGCAGCCGGCGCCCGCATCACCGCAAGCTCAAGCGCCTGTCGTTCATGTGCGAACGCCGGTCGGCGACGTTACTTTACGAACACCATTGCCACTACCAGAAGGCACGCGCGTCGCATTCGATGTCGTCTCAACGAACAACAACCAGGTCACCGTTCGATTTGCATCGCTCAATGGCCAACCCGTTCAACAAGCATTGGTCCAATTGGCCGCTGATCGCGCAGCCGCACCCCCGCCACCGGGCCTTCCGCCAGCAACCCCACCTGGCCAATCGTTGCCCCAGAGCGCTCTCACCTTCGGACAAGCCTGGACTCCGAACGGCCCGGTTTCGCTTACGCAGGCGGGCCCCCTAAATGCCTTCGTGCTCACGGGTACAACTACAGCCAGTCAAATTGCCGCGCAGGTAGGCACCCAACCCCAATTGCTACAATCCGGACTCGTGACCGGCTCGGATCTGACCATACGAGTCACGGGCCTCAATCAGACGCAACCCGGTGGGATAACGCCAATCGGTGCGACGCCCGTTACCAACGTCAATTCCGGTGCAGCAGCGCCAACTACACCGGGCGCAACTGGAACGCCGGCAACTCCCGGAGCTCCGGCACAATCACCCGCAACACCAGGAACTCTGGCATCGCCGACGACACCGTCAACACCTGGAAATGTCAGCGGGCCGTCGCCTCAGAACAATCCTATTCAAACTCCGCCACAAGGGCCTGGCAGCACGCTGCCATCTGGAGGTGCGACACAAACCGGCATTCGTCTGATCGGACCACAAGGTTGGCCTACGCCACCATTCGCAACCCCAACCCAAACTCAAGCCACGCCTGTGCAACTCGCATTGACAGGAACGGTCACCGGCCAATCAACAACGGCTCTGCCAACAATTCAAACCGCAGGAGGTACAATTCAACTCGCCACCTCCGCAAATTTGCCACCCGGTACGACTGTATCCCTGGAGGTCCTCGCTCAAGCTGCACCACGTGCCGATGCGGCCAGCGGCGCAGCTGGCACAACCCCACCGCCATCCGCCAGCGCGCTGCCATTTACCGCCGGAGCGGCGCCATGGCCGACACTCACTGAAGCCCTACAAGTATTGCAGCGGTCTGACCCTCAGGCCGCGCAAATGCTTGCCAATACGCTGCTAGACGGCGGGCCACGGACAATCGTTGCAGCAATGTCTTTTATTCAATCCATGCGCAGCGGTGATTTACGACAGTGGCCAGGCGACAACAATTTGCGCGCATTGGAACGCACCGGCCCGCGGGGTGCCAACCTAGCACGAGTGTTGTCAGGTGAAGTTGCACAACTCAGCGCACAATCTCGCGAGACAGGCGGTGAATGGCGGACAACACCGTTGCCCTGGAACGCCCAGGGTCAAATCGAAAAAATTAATCTCATCACCCGGCGAGAGGACTCGGACAACGAGGATGACGAAAAAAATGAGAAAAAAGGCAGCGGCGGTCTTCGTTTTCTTTTAGATCTAGAACTCACCCAACTGGGCGCCCTCCAATTAGACGGAATGGTACATGAGGACACCAAGGGCTTTGACATGATGATCCGCAGTCACGAAACATTGGCTGACGACATTCGCCGCGACCTAACGGGGTTATTCATTGCCGCCAACCAAGCAGTCGGCTTAACAGGCGGCCTGACATTTCAAGTGACGCCGAAATTCGCAGACCCCATAGGGTCCAGCGAACCACTCAAACTCGAAAAAGAAGGTGTGTGGGCTTAAACGCTTAAGCGTCAGCCGCTTCTCCACTATCGATGGTGTCATCTGTCGGCACCACACTCCGTCGGGTGACAATCCACACCGCTATCGGTGCCAGAACAGCGGACAAGATCGCAGACACCTGCCAGGACGATGAAGAAACGGCGACGATTGCCACACTGATCATCATCATTACGACGGCTGCCGCTTTAGCCGGTGGTGGAATCACGCGATGTATATGCCAGGCCCGCAGCGTCGCCCCAAACCTAGGATGGGTCCAAAGCCACCACCGCAAACGGTCGGAGCTTTTGGAAAAAGCCCACAAGGCAATGATGAGAAAAACCGTCGTTGGCAATCCAGGAAGGAAAGCCCCGACAAAGCCGAGGCCGACGCAAACCCAGCCCAATGCCAGAAAGACCGGACACAGGCTTGAATGTGTAAGCGGCGGCGGTGGAACGTCGTCCCAATCTTTTGGCCGGTTGTCGGTTTCTGGCGCGGTCATGTTTCACCCGATGCGAACGAACCTGGGTTGTAGACCAAGCATGCGTGGGGGAGCAAGGTTTGGCCGATATTCAGGGCCCGAGGGCGTTACGGAAAAGCGCCAAAGCCGCTCTCCGCCTCAGGTTATAGTCGTAGGGCATGGGGCATAGGACATTCCCCGAACATTTTGGGGCAAATACGCTCCCCATGCTCCGACGCTGGCCCACCTCGGGCAAGTACGCGACGGACCATATCCGCCAAACCTTCAATGAACGCGGTGCCGGTGGCCACTGCCGGCACACGCTCAAACCCCGGGACACCGACCTCTAGCGCAAGTTCACGCATTTCCTGTTCGATCTCGACCAATGTCTCGACATGTTCTGAAACAAAGCTAATCGGCGCAATTACGACCGGCACCTTATCCAGACCAGCCCGTTTAATTTCATCTTCTATGAACGGCCCGATCCATTTCACGGGCCCGACCCGACTTTGGTAACAAATGACGTGATCGAGATCAGCATCTCCAATTTTATCGACAATGGCCTTTGCAGTTTGCTCAACTTGCCACTGGTATGGATCCCCTGCCTGGATTGTCCGCTCCGGCAATCCATGGGCGGAAAGAAGGAGGCGCGGTTTTCCAGACCGGGCCGCAACAGCTAGTGACTGATGAATGTTCTCAACAGTCTCCGCCAAAAACCCCGCCTGATGTGGGAAACAGCAGAGGGAATCGATGGGCGCCGTCAAGCCTTGAGCCAGAGCTTCTTTATGAAAGGCCTTGAGCGATGTGCCCGCTGTCGTTGTCGAGAATTGCGGATAAAGTGGCAGTAAGACCACGCGGTCGGGTGCTTCTGCCTTGATTGCCGCGACAGTCTCTTTGGCCATGGGATGCCAATATTGCATACACACGTGCACGCTGACCTGATCCGCTAAACCACTGAGACTCTTTTGCAGGGCGTCGGCTTGCGCCTGAGTAGACGGTAACAAGGGAGATCGACCACCAACGAGCGCGTATATGCCCTGGGATTTTTCTTCACGACTGCGGGAAATAATCTGCGCGATCATCCAGCGCATTGGGTTCGGCATGCGAAGTATGGCGGGGTCGTTAAACAAATTGAACAAAAAGGGCCGCACAGACTCTAGAGAATCTGGACCACCGAGGTTGAATAAGACAACGGCAACTTTTTTAACGCTCACGGCACTCTTTCAGGACTCAGCGTGACCAAAACCGTCACGCGATGGGTTATCGGGCCTCTAATAAACCACATATCAAAGGCGCAGCGACAGTGCCCCGCGTCTTTCACAAGCAGTAAGTAGACCGACCAGAGCAGGACCATACCGCGGCCCGGTCAGACCCAAGAATACGGCTACCCGACCGGAAGTGGCTGCCTTACAAGCTTACAACTGAATAAATGGAGAGCACCTTGACTAACGGGCCCACAACCTCAGAACCTGATCACGCCGGACTCAAATTTGGCCCGGTATGGATGATGCCGGGCATCTCGCCGCTCAATGTCTACACCCTTCTCTACATCGCGTTTTTTACCATCGCCAGCTCGGTATTTCTTAGCGCGACACAGCCCTACCTGTTCAACACGGTACTCAACATTCCGATTGATATTCAGGGATCTCTGTCGGGGCGATTGGTGCTGTTCAACGAATTGGTGGTGATCGTTCTGATCGGCCCGCTCGGTTTATTAGCCGACAAAATCGGCCGCCGGCCCATTTACGCCGCAGGGTATGTCTTCCTGTTCATCGGCTACATGCTCTACCCAACCGCAGAGAGTGTTCCGGAACTGACCTTGTATCGCATGGTTTTCGCAATTGGCGTCGCATGCAACACAGCGATGATCGCAACTGTGCAAGCCGACTACCCGCAAAATGCGTGGCGCGGAAAATTGTTGGGGCTATGCGGTCTGCTTCAAGGGATCGGTGTTGTCATTGTTCTCGGTGTATCGCGCAGCCTTCCGGGCTGGTTTGTGGACAGCGGAATGGATCAAATTGCGGCCGGGCGCTTCGCGTTCTGGACCTTCGCCGTTATTTGTTTGATTAACGCGGTCATCGTCCGTCTTGGCCTGAAGGGCGGTGTTCCGTCGGTCAAGGCTGAGAAAGAACCGCTACGAACTATCCTCAGCCGGGGCGTTAAGGCAGGCCGCAATCCTCGCATCGCTTTGTCCTATGTTGCGGCCTTTGTCTCCCGTGGCGACCTTACCGTCGTTAGTACGTTTTTTTCTCTTTGGCTCGTCCAGGCGGGTATTGCCAATGGGTACACTGCAGAAGAGGCGCTCGAGAAGGGACTGTTGTTCTTCATCATTGTGCAAGCCATCGCGGTCCTCTGGGCCCCATTCGCTGGCCTGATCATTGATCGGTTCGACCGAGTTACGGCCCTGAGCATTGCGATGGGTATTGCTGCTGTAGGGTATCTGTCGCTCGGCTTTATCGGTGACCCAACCCAACCGATCATGTACGGCGCGGCGGTCATCCTCGGCATGGGTGAAATCAACGCTGTACTCGCCGCCCAGGCGCTCATTGGCCAGGAAGCCCCGAAAGACTACCGTGGTGCCGTGGTTGGTGTGTTTGGATTCTTCGGTGCTATCGGCATCCTGCTCGCCGCATCAATCGGCGGCTACCTGTTCGACGCCTGGATGCCCGCCGGTCCCTTCGTACTTATGGGTGCCGCCAATGCCACCCTCTTGGTCATCGCCGTATGTGTTCGTATCCTTGCAAAACCACCAATACCGAACGCAACTACTGAAGAAAAGAATTAGAGAATGAAAGGGAGCCTCTTATGAATTTCCATTACCCCATATCACGTCCGCTTGCGGCTGATTTAAGTCGTCGCCACGCCCTTCAAACCTTGGGCGGGCTTGCCGGGGCAGGATTTATGGGCGCCGCTTCTGGTGCTGGAGAGGCCCATGCGGGGCTAGTAAAGGGCAGCGACGAAATCAGCATCGACCTTTCAGACCCTGCACAGAATTTGAGATCTTACATTCGGCTCCAGGGCAATTTGGACTCATCCAAAGTCTCCGTCGGCTACTATTCGGGTACCATTTACAATGTCGTGGGTGATTGGAAAAAGGTTACCCCGTTGTGTGGGCTTTCAGGCATCGGTGTCCGCCGCATCGAACCCCAACCGGAAAACAAGTATCGCGTCTTCAACCGCGAACTCGCGTTCTATTCCGATATCAAGACCGGTGAATTCGTCGATGTCTGGGACAACCCCCTGAACAACGAAACAGTTGAAGTACTACCGATCCAGAACATGACCGTTAACGCCGAGATCGCGCCCATATTCGAATTCGATATGGAAGGCACGATTGTTCGGCGTCCATTCAATCCCCCATGGGAAATTCTCAATGGCTCGGCACTCGCACTCTTCGAAGTCCACCAGGAACTCAAATCAGAACTTCAACCCGATGAATGGCCGCGTGAGAGTTCTGGCCCAATGATGCGTATTTCAGAATTGTTCCACCGCCATTGCCGCGCCTCTGATTTAGAGAATCAGGACCTTACGTCTATTCCATACGTTGGCACTTGGATGCGCTTGGCCCCCTACTTGCCGTGGATGCTGATGGGGCAGACCGAAGGGCACTTGTTTTATCGCTGCTCAATGCACAAGTTCACCCGCGTCGAAGACCTACCGAAAGCTTTCCTGACCAAAGCAGAACGGGAGTACCCAGATTTCTTGGAGCCTCCGAAGCCAGAAAGCTGGGGCACCCCCAATAACTCAAGTTTCAACGTCTACAAGGAATTGCGCTCTCCGGCATCTAGAGGCGGCCAAGGATAATCTTAGAGCTGGACCGTTGTTGGCGTATGGTCTGGCACGCCTGCGCCAACATCGATCCACTCGACCTCCGGAATACCCAAATAAACTTGCGACTGGTCACCGTATTTCAGTTTCTCGACCACTTCGGAGTATGAAACAAGCCGATTGGGTTTGCCTGCTTTGACTTGTAGGGGAAGCACGACTGCCTCGACAGAGAACTGGGCACCCGTGCTGGCTGCGAACTTCATGTTCATCCGAAAGCCGCAAGGCTTGGAGATAGCCGACCAGGAATTCCGGTAAAGAGATTGCTGCATTTCAGCAGGCTGCCCGTCCCCCACAATCTCCCCCGTCTTGTCTCTCCCCCAACGTTCGACCAGTTTGGTCCCGATCAAACGAAAAATAAGACGTCCATTGCGGAATTCCGCAATGTGCAGGTGCGGTGCAAATCCGGGATGGGGGTTGTCCAGAAATTCCGATTGCTGAGGAACGACATCCCCCTCTGCCCGCAATGACTTCCAGTGGGTAAAGAAGCCTTTGCATTGCTCGGTCTGAAACGTCGTCATCGTGTCCCAACACTACTTTGTCTATGGGCGAAGACTTTAAAGCCCTATATCGCGTAAGCTTATCCCATACAGATCAGCTTACCACCCTGCCTTGAGGCCAGAATGACTCTCGAAAGCGGATACACGAACACCCGCCACGGGCAGATACACTATCGCAAGACTGGCGATGGCCCACCGCTCGTATTGCTGCACGCTACACCAAAGTCATCACGCTCCTTCGCTCTGGTCTTACAGCATCTTGCTGCGCATCACCGCGTAATCGCACCCGATACTCTCGGCTTCGGGGAATCTGATCCCCTGCCCCCACACCTAAAAATAGAAATCTTGGCCGAGGCCATGGCCGACTTGATCATCGCGCTGAACGCGAAACCGGCTGCTGTTTTTGGACTGCACACAGGCAACAAAATCGGTGCCGCACTGGCTGCGGGTTGGCCCGAATTGGTGTCGCACTTCATTCTGTGTGGCATGACTCACTCAATCATCTTGGAACGCAGCGAGCGAGAGGCTGCCATAAAAAGCTTGGTTGCCACGCCGTTCGCCAGAAACAACATTTCGGACGATGAGAAACGCGACCGCGAGCAAGGCGCAGCCAGCATAGATGCCATCTACAAAGCTAACTACGGCTTCGATCTAGCACCTGTACTGGCGTCGGTCACGACACCGACATTGGTACTAGAACTCGCCACACCGGAAGAAGATCATCTAGGACGCCAGGCCACCGCAGTTGCTGCCCAGATTTCAAAAGCGAAAGCGTGCACTTTTGAAGGCAGCGATCGTGATGCCTTGGAGCAAAGACCGGATGAACTCGCACAAGCTATTCTTGATTTTACCCGCGCGTAAGAATGCCAGATAATTGAATGCGAATTAAGAAGAACGGGATGAGAGAAAAGAACTAAACATCCCTCTCCCGCTCCACTGCACCCGCGGGCCACATGCGCAGTAGAATGTTGTCTTTGCGGGCGAAGTGGTGCCATAGAGCGGCAAACAGGTGCAGGCTGAGGATTACGCCGCCCGTGTACAACGCGTAGCGGTGAATCTGAGCGAAGAACACGTAGCCGAAGGTATGATCCAACGGCAACTGCGGCAGAATGGGCGGAATGATATCCCAGGCAAAGAACCACAATTCGGTCTCGCCAAACTGAGGCGAATCTCCCAATACAGAATTAGCCGCCCAGCCGGACAACGGCATAACGAATAGCAACGTGTACAGAAATGCATGCGTTAGCCGTGCGAGAATTCTCTGATAAGTCTCCAGAGAGGCCGGCAAACCAGGTGCGGGGTTTCTGTAACGCCACGACAGGCGATAACTCACCAGCGCCAATATGAGGATACCGTTGGTAATATGAATCTGGGCCATTAGATTGTGCAAACCGAGCATCGTCTCGTCTTTAAATGACGCGCCATAGGTGGTCGACATGACAAAACCGACTGGCACCTCGACCAAAATCATCAGTGCGATCAGCCAGTGCAGCCACTTAGCCCGGCTGCCCCAGGATGTATCTGTATTTGCCGTCATTGTGCCGCGCTCCCCTTCTCTGGACAGCGTCATGGTTCCCCTATCGACACAAGATGGCAATAGCCAGAATCTATAGATCAAGTCCTCCCGAACCTCCGGCCAGTGGTCACGAGCAGCGATCGCGGTTCTCGTGCTTACGATGGCCGGTCTAGGGTTTGCACTACTTGTTTTAAAGGAGCCCAACCCAATGCAATCGAACTTCGTTAACGACCTGATGACCAACCGTCGATCTGTTCTTAAGAGCCTCGGTGCAGGGGCACTCGGTGGCCTGGGTGCAACCTTCTCATCAAACCCTGCGGCGGCCGCTATCGACAATACGGAAGGCGGACTCGATTGGGGCGACCCTAAAGACAACCTGTGGGCCTTTGGTAAAATCTGGTCGGGCTACGACGAACCGGTGATCGGTGGATTCTACGGCTTGATGTATGCCCGCATCGGCAACCAACGCATGATCCCCTTGTTCGGCTACGAAGGTACGGGCTGCATGCAGTGCAAATGGGATCCAGACGGTTTCTTGAACATCAAATCACGCGAAACGGGCTACTTCACGGATCTGCAAACCGGTGAACCCTTGAAGCACTGGTACAACCCCTTCACCGAAGAAACCGTTGAGGTGTATGACTTCTACAACAACGTGCTAGGTGGTCGCTTAGGGACCCAGATTCCGAAATTTGTCATGGGAAGTGTCGGTGACAGCCCGACCTTGATGAATGAAGGTACTGTGTTCCCAGATGAAAATGGAGAATACCCGTTCCTGTTACCGTTCGAACAGTTCGGTGATGATCTCTTACTCTCTTGGGACTACACCCACGACTACACCAATCCGGTCACACCGGAGGGTTGGCCGAAGTCCTCTACTGGAAAAACAATCACGCCGTCTGAACACTTTGTCTTCTACGTTGATCGCGACGAAGTTGAAGACCGCAGCATTCCCACCGCCCGCTTCCGGGGTGGGTTTTCTCGTCAATGCAATTGGTGGCCGTGGATGAAAATGGGCGGCAACGAATACCAAGACGGAATCATTTTTGGCCGGATGTTTAGCCAAAAGGGCTTGCCAGGCACCCAGTCCGTTCGACCCAAAGTGCTCGACTATATAGAGAAACATGCACCAGAGTTCCTGACTCTGCCTGACGGCTGGCCCATACAGAATGATCGGGTCGGCACATGGGAATGCTATAGCCAGGACATCCCGCCGGAAAACCCAAATTACGAATGGACAAACCAACGCAAGGACGAGGTTATCGTGCCGCCAACAGGCTCTGGGGCGACCGCAAGCGCTGGGTGAAAAGATGGCGGTCTTCACACTCAAACCTGCCCCTCACCTGAGTAGACGAGACGTTATAAAAGCGTCGGTCGCAGCATCGATATTTCCTCTCGTATCAAATTCGGCTGCGGCTGCCAGCAAACCCATGTCAAACGATCCGTCGGTGTGGAGCGATGACGAACGGGTCTGGGCCGTCGCGCGGCAAGCAGGTGCTGTGACCGAACAAAAAATAATCTGGCGCACGCGCGGTGTGTTGTATGCGTTTAAGTATCCTGACTCCCCGCTCCCTCTTGTCCGCTTCAAGGGCTGCGAACAGCAATGGTGGCGACCGCAGGATGATGGCTCTTATTTGCGGACCAAGTCCTTTCTCACCTTCTTCACGGACTACGAAACTGACGAGATTCTGGAGGAATTCACCAACCCACTGACGGGGAAAACGTCTCGACCATCGCCGAACTTTAACCGTGTCCCTGACGGACAGGTTCTATCGAAACGGGGGTGGTCCCATAACATCATCGAAAAGGTTTTTCCGGATTATTACGACCAATTCTCAATCAAGGACATCAAGATCAACGTTGTTGCAGATTCAATTTCGTTTCATTCAAAGGTGAACTGGCCGGAGCCCCTGGTGCGCCGCCCCTATAACCAAGACAACACCCATTTCGCCAAAGTCTCAGACTTGATGAACCCAGACATGACTTGGGTTCCATCCCATGGAGCGGGTCAGATTCTCATGCCCGAGATGCCGAACGTCGGCATGACTGACCCGGCCATGGGCCAAGTACTTTGGCATGTCGAGTATTATAAAGTGCCGTCTTTGGACGATCTGCCAGAGGATTATCTGAGACGCGCCGCCGCCGAATACGATACCTTTGCAGTAGACCCGATCAACGACACCGGTGAATCCCGGCTCGAACGCCGCCTCAAGCGCGCCGAGGTTTGGAAGGACTGAGGAGAAATTCATGAACGCATACGTCGGCCTGACACTATCTTTGCTCATCACAGCTTTAATGACAGGGCAACCTGCTTGGGCGCAAGACGGTACAGAAGAAGAACCGGACTTTGTGTTTTTCAGTCTGATTGATGACAACGGACAGGTGGCAGCAGATGTCGTTGCGGAGCATTGCGCCGACTCTCCCCGTGCCCTTTCCGTCGAAACCAAAAATATAGTGCACACGACACCTCATCAGCGGGTCTGGTTCTCTGGCCGTCAGATCACCAACGTCAATGCCAACCCAGGAGAATGGAACGGCGCGCTCTACAAACCCCTATGCCCAGGCCTTTACAGCTTCAACGTCGATTACATGACCAACGCCGAAGACGGCGCCACTGACGGTGAAGTCGTGGTCCACCTCCATACATGGCACCGCGGTGGTCGAGACCGACCCGGCGAATTGACTGCACTTGCGGTGAAGGCTCCTGGCCAAGATCGTGGCGTTGGGCATGCCAGTGTCATCGTCGAAATGGCGACCGGAGACGAATTTAGTCTCTTTACGCTATCTCCGGGCGCAGAAAAACGTCGGTTCGAGCGCCTTCAACTAACCGCCTATCGCGTCGATCACATACCTAAACTTGCGCGCGCATTCGACCGAAAAGTGTGGGACCAAGAACGCGCCGACTCAGATGCCGTCCCAGGAGCAATGCCATGAAGAAATTAGGTCTCGCCGTTGCAGTGAGTACCTTCGCATTCGGACAAGCGTATGCGCTCGATACCGAACTTCGCGACCGGTTGCTCGCCATACCCCTAACAACAGAGCTTGGCGGAGACACGACACGCCCGCTAGCAACGGCAGAAGCATTTACTTTCATATCTGCAAACGCGCCGTCAAACGTCAAAGGTGGATTCACCTTCGGCAATCAGCTGTTCAGTACGGTTTGGCGCCCTGCTCCAGGGCCACAACCAACCACCGACGGATTAGGGCCCGTCTTTAACAAGGAAGCCTGCTCGGACTGCCACATCAACAATGGCCGAGGAAAACCACCGCCCGAAGTGGGCGCACCAATGGATTCCATGCTGGTCCGCCTCAGCGTGCCCGGCACCGACCAACATGGGGGACCAAAAGGCGTTCCAGGTTATGGTGATCAACTTCAAGACCGAGGCATTGAGGGAGTTCCGGCAGAGGGCAGGGCTATAATAGAGTGGGAAGAGATCGCCGGGACCTATGAAGACAGTACGCCTTATTCATTGCGCAAACCAACCGTAAGCCTCGAAGATCTCGCCTATGGGCCGATGCCCGACGATCTTATGACGTCCCCGCGGGTGGCCAACCCGATGATCGGACTCGGTCTCTTAGAAATGGTTTCCGACGAGTTGCTTCACGCGCTCGCAGATCCGGATGACCTTGACAACGATGGCATATCGGGGCGCGTGAATATTGTTTGGGATGCGCGCGACAAGAAAATGGCAGTCGGCAAGTTTGGCTGGAAAGCCAATGCACCGAATCTCACCAACCAGAATTCAGGTGCTGCTTTGGGAGATATGGGAATCACGACGCCTACACGTCCAGGTGACAATTGTGAAGCAGAGCAGGAACTCTGTATAGCTGCGGCCAATCATGACGGCGTCGAGATGTCTAAGGCATTTTTGAATCAAATGAATGTCTATACGCGACGGCTCGCTGTCCCACGCCAGCGTGGTGCAAACTTGCCAGAAGTCATGCGCGGTCAGGCACTGTTCCTCGAGACCGGATGCCAAAACTGCCACATGACGACCCTAGAAACTGGCATCGACCCCCGAAGCGAGGACCTTGCCGAACAGACCATCCACCCATTTACAGACCTATTGCTCCACGACATGGGTGACGGACTATCGGATGGGCGGCCGGATTTCTTGGCAACTGAATCTGAATGGCGGACGGCTCCTCTATGGGGCATAGGACTGACGGAAAAAGTAACCACCCACGAACGCTATTTACATGACGGTCGTGCTCGCGGCTTAGAGGAAGCGATACTTTGGCACGGCGGCGAAGCAGAAGCGGCCAAGGAACGGTTCCGAAATATGCCAGCCGACGCCCGAAGTGACCTGGTCGCGTTCTTGAAGTCTTTGTGAGGTCAACGGACCGTGACTTGATCGCCCTCGGCAGCGACATCATTGAGCGCGTTCGCAATCGTGTCCGGACGGTCATCTGCAATAGTCGATAGAAACGCGGCGATAAGGCGAATTGTCGCAGCTTTTTGATCTGCAGGACTAAGCGCGGCCTTACCATCCAAAGCCTTCAAATCGAGCTCGCCCTCGCCCTCGGCCCAACCAAAATGGTTCGCCCCATTCTGCACCACCATTGCTGTTGGAGCTTTGTACCTAGCGACGGTCGCAGCCACGTTTTCTGGTGTTGCGATTCCATCAGAGTCTCCCGCCACAAAAAGGAGTGGTAGCCCCGGCGGCTTGGCAAGAGCCGTATCATTTTGTCGCCATGGAATAGTGGTTCCCATGATGTCAGCCTGCAGTGTCGCCCCCACAACCACACCACCAGCAATCGTCACCGGAGGTACATAACCAGCACCGGCACCAGAACGAGGGTCAGACATCGCCTGAGCAGGATCGAGATACTCCATCAGAATTGAACCACCGAGGGAGTGGCCGACGACGAAGGTAATACCCTCACCGTTGTCGCTGTCCCAGGGCATTGCCAAGGCCTTGATCATCTGATCGATCGTAACGTAAGCCGCATTGTTTTTCGTCGCAGGATCAGTCGGTGACGGGTGCTCCAGCTGGGGCGGATCAGGCACAAGAACGGTCGCCCCTTCTGCCGCCAATGGTTCAGCAAGCCAACGATAGCGTTTCGCATCACAATTCGCACCCGGAAGAATAACGATGCGCACCGCCCGGCCTCGACCCGCTGGCGGGGAAAAGAGCATTACCCTGAAGGGCGTGCCGTCTCGATCAAGAAGGGTGTAAATGTCTGCCATAAACGTAATCGATCAAACGGAGACGACCGCGTCAACCTGCTTGGTTGCTTTTAGTTTTTCCTCGGTGAGATCATAGCCGAGTAGCGAGATCGCCCCGAGAAGCCCAGTTAGAGCCGGCAGCCCAGCTGCGCAAATATAGACCGCGACAATCGCACTACTGGGCTGCTCAACGAAGCCATCACTGGACGAAATGTACCCCATGGAGGCCAGAATAATCCCCGTAATCGCAGGGCCAAAAGCGAAGGCAAATTTTTCGATAGTCGTGTAAACCCCGGCATAGACGCCCTCACGGCGCAAACCGGTGATACGCATATCGTATTCCATCGTATCCGGAAGCATCGCTTGCCCCATCAGCAGGGTTGCACCACCCAAGAACCCCAGCGCAACGCCTCTAAGGATCGTCAAAGCATAGGCCTCGGTCGGCGAAGCAAGCAGCCAGGTCAAATTGACAACCACCGTCAACAAGAGCGCCGCAATGAATATATTTCTTTTGCCATGACTCTTACCCAATTTAAGCCACAACCTCTGCGATACGATCATTGCGGTATAGAAGGCAGCCCAATACCACCCGAAACTGGTCAGGCTTGCGCCGAGGACCAGCGGAAAGAAAAAGGCTTTGGCAGGGTTACTCAGCGCTTGCCCAAGCAAACCAAACATCTTTGCCAGCATGAGCCAAAGGAACGGACGGTTTTGCAATAGAAGGCGAACCTGGGCCTTAAAGCCAACCGGCGCTGCTTCCACTTTATGCTTGAACGGCGCATCCTTGGTAAAATAGAAGCAAGCCACCGATGAAATCAGCACTGCCCCGCCCATAACCCAAGCCATGGACGCGAATCCGGCCCGTCCGCCGCCAAAGAAATCAATGATAATCGGAGCAGCAAAATACCCAACGTACCCGGCGCCAGCGATCCCGTAGACACGGAAGCTCATCAAATACGCCCGCTCGTGATAACCCTCTGTCATTTCGGCAGGCATGGCGAGGTAAGGCACGTTGAAGACAGTGTAGGCCGTCGCGTAGAGCAGCAGCATGACTGTCATGTAAATCGCCGCACCAGATGGAGTTGCGAAGTCAGGTACGTTGAACATTAACACCATAGTCGCCGCGAGCATGAATGCCCCAGCGAGGAGATAAGGGCGGCGGCGACCCATTTTACTGTCAGTACGATCGGTAATAACGCCCATCAGTGGGTCAGTCACACCGTCATAAATTTTCGACAGACCTAGAAGAAGACCGGCCACCCCGGCAGAGATCGCCAGATAATTGGTCATAAAACTCAGCGCAAACGTGCTGATCAGACCAAACATGACGGCCATCCCGAGACTACCGACGCCCCAGCCCATACAAACTTTAAGCGGAAGCGTGCGCTCAGAATCACCCTTGGCCACGCCGGCGGTTGCGGCCGTTTCCGGCGTCAGATCAGTCATGTTTTAAGCTTTCTAGCGTTGGCCGCGTTCGACCAAAGACTCTACGGTGAATTCCACTTCCCAGGGTGCCCCAGCGACACGCCGCACGAAACGGTCGCGTTCATCGTCTAGTTCAGCCGCGAACTCGCCTTCCGGCGCGTAGTCGTCGATGGCCTTGCGCGCCACGATGCCCTTCTCGTCCAAAAGCTTTTCAAGCACGGTGACACGATCCCGGAGAATCCAAAGCTCAGACATTAGCTCTGTGTTGATACGCATCATCGCATCCATATCATCTGAGCCTGTGATGGGATTGGGGGGTGGCTTCGTCATCAGAAATTCTCCGAATCTTATAAAGTGATTAGGCTGGCTTGGTGCCCAGATTTATCCATGGATACCCTTGAGACCCGAGACCAAACGCTTTGGTATCGACAAATCCGACTTCATTGAGAACATCGACCCATTCCGTCGCACAGGTTTCCGAGAAGAAGGGTTCACCTCGATTATCCGTGTCCCAGTCTAAAACCACCGCTTGGAACGGATGCACTGCAGCAAACGGTGGCGGGTCGTTGATAATGATATCACCGCCCGGTTTGAGAATACGAAAAGCTTCTTTGACTGTTTCAACGCACACGCTGACCGGCATTTCATGAAAAAGTGCGTAACACACAACGGCATCAACACTTTCGTCCGGCTCCCCGGTATCACGGGAATCACGCTGTTTAAACGTGATGGGGATACCCATCGCTCTGGCGGCATCATGGCCACCCTTCAGCATCGCAGGTGATAAATCGCTGCCCATCAATTCAGCGTCTGGATAGTTCTTATGGCAGGCCGCCAACGTGGTAGCGCCGCCACATCCTAACTCGTAGATACGATCATAATGATCTTTAGGCAGCTGTTTAGTGACATTGACGCGTTGGTTGCGAATGTCGTCGCCAACTTCAACGGCGGCGTATCCACCCTTGCTGAAAACGTACGGGCCAATGCCTGACATGAACATCGGGCCAGCCAGGTCATAGCCATCCCAACCGCCCGGCTCTAGATGCCATTCAACGCCGTCATAATATTCCGGAATTTTAACGCTATCGTCGAGTTCCAGGGCGCCACCACAATCTTCCAAAGGGCGATTCACCAGCTTTTCTGCTTCGGACCGCTTTTCTTCGATCGCTGGAATGGCCCGAACAAAATTTTCTTCTGCCACGTAGCGTTGGTAAAATCGCTCGTGTTTGTATGCGACAGACTTTTCAGCCACCGCTTTCGCTTTGGCTATGCGATCCGGCCAGGATTCGTTTGACCCGCCGCGCTTGTGCTCTGCAACAATAGCCTCTCCATCTGGGTCAGCTTCAAACTCTGCCTTGGCAATGCTACGCACACGGCTTGATGCGTACGGCTGCAGGGACCCTAGAAACTGAAGACCGGAGCGGCCTCGCTGGGACAGATTAAGCATGACAATAAGCCTCCTGGAAATTTCGCAGTCGATAAAACAGGCGCCGATAATGGGCAACGCCGGCAGCGCCATCAAGTCCAACCATAGTGTGGCACTGACTTCGTTCCCTAGGTGATTAGCTTACCACTTCACCATCACTTTAGGCCCGAAAATCCTATGCATAGAAGGCAGGGTATATAATGGCTATGTGCATGGTTCTGGCACCAACACCAATCCTGCGCTAGCTTTGAGTGTTGCCAGGGAAAGAGAGGAACACACATGGCTCACCAATTAACCCGGCTGGGTATTTCAGCAGCTTTGGTGCTGACCCTCATTTCCTGCGGGGAACCAGAAGAAATCAGCACACTCGACGTTCAGATCGTTGATCGTGAGGATTTTACTTACTCTGCGGGCTACGGTTACGGGTGCAAATTTAAAGTTCAGATCGTCAACAACACCAAGATGAACCTTACCAAGTTAGAAGCCTTCATCATGGACGAGGATACATTTCTCTTTTCGGTCAATGCAAAGCTGCCTTCCATGGGCTCCTCGATCCGGACCCATGATGTTCAGCAAAACAAACGCTGCAATGAGATCGGGAAAGACGTCAAACTCAAAAAGAATGCATGCTCCCTAGGCACGATGTCAGAGCCGGAGTGTTTCGAAATTCTGCAAATCTCTCCCCCAGACGCCTAGTGGATCAACAAACTCATTCAGGTCGTTCATATTGAACTCACCTGAAGGACTACCGAATGACGAAGAATCCCAGATCAATCGTCCTTTCAACCTTTGTCACAATAGTGCTTGGTCTCCTCGGCTATTGGGGCTTGTCCTGGTGGATGGTCGGTCGTCATACGGAAAGCACAAACAATGCCTACGTACGCACAGACATCACAACAGTCAGCGCACGGATTGAAGGGCAAATCGAATCCGTTCTGGTTGATGACAACCAGCGTGTTGAAAAAGGTGATCTACTGGCCCGCATTCAACAGGATGCGTTTAAGGCACGCCTCGCCCAGGGTGCTGCTGACCTAGAAAAAGCAGAAGCCACTATCAACGCGATCGATAGCAAACTTACGTTGCAAGGTAGCTTAATTGAAGAAGCGCAAGCCGATCTTGATGCCGTCCTAGCCGATCACGCGCTGGCGAAAGGGGAACTTGAACGCGCGAAAGGCTTGGTCGCAGATAATGTCACGTCGGCTCAACGTTATGACATCGCTGTCGCAGAAGAATTAAGGGCGCGGGCAAAAGTTGCGGGCGCCCGGGCACACCTGTCCGCCGCAGGGACAGAGCGTGATATACTCGATATGGAACGACGGGCATTGACCGCCGAAGCCAATGAAAAAACAGCGGCCCTCGACCTTCTGAGAATTGATCTTGCCTATACGGAAGTACGAGCGCCGGTTGACGGCATTATAGGCAATCGATCGATCCGAACCGGGCAGTTCGTCCGCCCCGGCATGCATCTCATGGCATTGGTTCCCACTGACACACCATGGATTGTTGCAAACTTTAAAGAAACCCAGCTGACATACATGCAACCCGGGCAATCTGTTGAAATCAGTATCGACACCTACCCCGACGTCACCCTAAACGGACGTATAGAAAGCGTATCACCAGCAAGCGGCGCGGAATTCAGCTTGTTACCACCGGAGAATGCGACTGGAAATTTCTCGAAGATTGTCCAGCGCGTCCCTATAAAAATAGTGTTGCCCGACGGCCATGCGCTCAAAGGCCGTCTACGGCCAGGCATGTCCGCAATTGTGAATGTCGACACACGCGAGAGCGGAAGCTCATCAGGCTCCAGCGCCCTCGCCTCCGACACGCCATAAATGTCTGACGCCGCACTTCCTGCCAATGGCATCAGTGCCAGTGGCAAGGTTATTGGCCCAGCCCCAACTGACGACACCGTAAACTGGCGACATTGGCTCGGGTTTTCCATATTGCTTGTCGGCCAATTTATGGCTGTGCTCGACATACAAATTGTTGCCAGCTCATTGGGGGAACTACGGGCTAGCCTTGGCGCCACTGTTGAAGAAATCGCGCTTATTCAGTCAACCTACCTGGTTGCTGAAGTCATCATGATTCCGTTGTCGGCGTGGCTTGCGCGGCTACTCTCCATTCGAATTATGTTTGCTGCCTCAGCGGCCTTTTTCGTGGTTACCAGCGTGCTGTGTGCGTCCGCCTGGAACTTGGAATCCATGCTGGTTTTTCGTGCGATGCAGGGGTTTTCTGCAGGGGCACTGACACCGCTGTCGTTTGCCACCATCTTTTTCATGTTCCCTCGCTCGAAACACGCCATCGGCGTCGCCATCGCAGGCATGATCACGACCACAGGCATCACACTCGGACCAATCGTCGGAGGTTGGGTCACGCTGACATTCTCATGGCATTGGATATTCTTTATGAACATCGTGCCGGGACTAATCGTTGTTTTCGGTGTTTTGGCATTGATCGATGTCGACCGGCCTCAACTTCATATTCTGCCTCAAATCGATATACCGGGTGTTGTCTTGGCCGGCCTTTTTCTGGGCAGCTTGGTCATTTTATTCGACAAGGGGCCGGAAAACGATTGGTTCGACACACCTTGGATCACGCGCCTGACTGTGGTGATGGTAATCAGTGGTATCTTGTTTCTATGGCGGGAGTTGACCTGCCGCTATCCTGTCATTGAACTTCGCCTTTTTACAGACAGCACTTTTGCGGCAGAATGCATATGCTCATTCGTTCTTGGCGCAGCGATTGTAGGTTCCGCCTACTTGAGCCCCGCGATGCTTTCGACGGTCAGACATTTTAATAGTCAGCAGATTGGTACCGTCATGATGTTCACAGGAGCAGCGCAAGTGCTCTTGGCGCCTCTCGCGAGTTATATGGTTCAACGTCTAGCCGCCCGTGTCGTTTTGGGAATCGGTCTATCTATCCTCATCACATCACTGATTTGGCACGGTCAAATGACCTCGGAGATGGGTTTGGATCAGCTTGCCGTTCCGCAGTTCCTACGCGGCCTTGGAATTATGATGTGCTTCATGCCAATCACCATCGTCGCTATCGGCAGCGTTCCACTTGCAGATGTCAGAACTGCCAGCTCGCTATTTAATTTGTTCCGCAGTCTTGGCGGTGCAATAGGCCTAGCGCTCATCACAACGTTCCAAGAATCTCGCTTCGACTTTCATCGAGAGCGCCTATTGGCTCGCGTCGGCGAAGGCGGGCTCGCGGCCGAGCAATGGCTGACGGGATTGCAGCAGCGCATTCAGGATGCGTTCGGCTCAGCCCCCAATCCGGAGGCCGCCGCGTTGAAGATCATGAACACGATTATCGAGCGCGAAGTTTGGGTTCTTACTTTCAACGATATGTGGATGGCGATGGCCTTCTACTGCGGGCTTTCGGCTCTCTTCCTACCCTTCCTTCCTGACCGCATACGGCAACAACCAGACGAGTAGAGCGGAACATATATAGGGCCGCTGCCTATTTCGGGTTTAAGATTAAAAATGTACTTAGTCGATTTCAGATGAGATGGCAGACATGATGACCACACACTCCCTTGCGTCCGACGGCCCCTGCGCACTCTGTGGCACGGGCACACCTCACAACGATCATGTCACGCCGCCGCCGCTCAGTCGGCGCGCAGCCCTGTCGGCTGCTGGTGCAACGACAGCGTTTATGGGCAGCACCTTGGCTGCGGCATCAGCAGCACACGCTTCATCCCATGGGGCTGAGGACGTACCAGCCGGGGAATATGTCATCGAAGCAGGTTGGCTTCTAATCGAGAAAAACGGCCGTCACGAACTCATGAGAAATGCCTCGGTTCTTGTATCCGGAGACCGAATCGCAAAAATCACAGAGGGACGCATTGCTGGAAACTACAAACGCATCGATGCACACAGACATCTTGTGACACCCGGCTTTATTAGCGGACACACCCATGCCTGCACCGCGACGCCGACCCGAGGTCTCATTGAGAACGGGCGTCGGCCGAATAACAGACGCCCGCAAGAATTGGTCGAGCAACTGAATGACAATGATCTCGATAAACTGACAGCCTATAACGTTGCCGAACTCTTGCGTGGCGGTACAACTACTCACGTGGAGATGAGCCTCAGTCTTCGCCAAGCCCGGTCTTATGTGCGCGTTGCGGAAGCGTGGGGTGTTCGCGGCTACCCCGGCGGCATGATTCCAGGAACAGCGCGGCTCGGCCCCATATGGGCCCGCACCGAGGATCAAGTTCTGCTCGACTCCGAGGACGGAACACTGGCCGAAGTGGCTGAGAATCTAGTATTCGCCAAAGAAAAAATGGGAGCGGCGGAAGGACGCATCAACCCGATGATGACTCCCCACGCAACGGACACCCATACGCCAGCAACAATGGCCGCGATCGCCGCTGCCGTAAAAGAACTGGGGACCGGTCTTCACATTCACTTATCTCAATCCAGCGTCGAAACGGAACGCGTTAAACGCATGTGGGGGATGACACCAACCCAATGGCTCGACAGTTTCGGCCTACTGGATGGAACCGTCTTTGGTGCTCATATGGGTGGCCTGGACTGGGGTATTGACCCAGATATCTTAATCGAACATGGAGTCGTTCTAGCGCATTGCCCGTCAGCAGGTGGCGCCGGTGGTTTTAGCCAAAACTATCCGGAAGCTCTTGCGTCTGGCATCGCCGTAAATATCGGCATTGATACCCATTCGAACGACTATCTCGAGAACCTCAAACTTGCAGTGCTTTATGGTCAGGCGCGCTACGACCTTCTCAAGGATGGGCCGATGCCTGTGAAACGGCCAACCGCTTGGACCGCCATCCGAAATGCCACCGCGGTGCCAGCTGCCGCACTAAGGCGTCCTGACTTGGGGCGCATTGTTGAAGGAGGCAAAGCAGACATCGTCGCGATTGATGTATCGGGTTTACTCGTCGGAAGCGGCGCCCTCCCCCCAGAACCTCTCAACAATCTGCTCTATGCCAGCGGCTTGATGGTGCGGCATGTCATCACGGATGGCCTCGTGCAGGTCTTTGATGGTCACCTGGTCGTTGACGACGAAAGCCAGATCGTCACAGAAGGTGGGCGTGTCATGGCCGCGATTTATGAGCAGTTACAGACAGAGGGGTGGTTTACACCACTACCGAGAGAATAAGCAGTCGCCCAAGATTGGTTGGTACATTCGCCCGCACAGGGTATGAAAGGGCCGTAATAGCCTGTGTTCAATTGATTAAACTGAGCGTCGCGTGACTGATAGACCACATCCAGTATACCCAAATCTTTTCTCCCCCATTTCGCTGGCCGGAAAGCCATTGCGAAACAGACTGGTTCACGCCTCAATGTCGTTGCGTTACGTCTCCGATAGCAAGGTCAACGATGAGACTATCACCTATTACCGCAACCGGGCACGCGGCGGTGTTTCCATGGCCATCACCGAACCTATGGGTACAACGCGCTGGAACATTGCAGCACGGCGTATCCAAGTATTCGGAAAAGCAAACGAGGACGGTCTAAAGAAATTCGCGGACGAAATCGGTAATGAAGGCTGTCTGATGATCGGGCAACTACAGGACTCAGGTCGTGGCAACCACGAAGGCGGACGTAGGGCAAATTCGATTGGGCCATCACCCCTTCCGGACGATTTAAGTTGGACCGTTCCTCACGCCATGGCCACGGAAGAAGTCGAGACTATGATCGCAGACTTCGCGGAGTCAGCAGCCTGGTTAAAGCATTGTGGTTGGGGCGGCGTAGAAATTTCTGCTGGGCACGGCCACATATTTCATCAGTTTATGTCGGCGCATTCTAACATTCGTGAAGATAAATTCGGCGGCGACATCGAAGGTCGCACGAGAATAGTCCGCGATCTTATGTCGGCAATCCGGGATCTCGCGGGAGATGACTTCATTATCGGCGTAAAGCTACCCGGCGAAGATGGGGTGCCTGGAAGCATCGACTTAGCAGAAGCAAAACGCATTTCTCAGCAAATCGCGGCCAACGGAAACGCCAGTTACGTCACCTATTGTTGGGGTGCGCATTCCGACACGTTGTATTGGCACCTTCCGGACCTTCATGGCGACCGCGCACCATTTGTCGAGAAGATTAAAGAAATTGCCGAACCGTTTGGCGACACACCTGTTGGCGCCCTGGGCCTAATCACCGATCCCAACGAAGGTGATCGCGCCGTCGAGGCCGGTCATGCCGACCTCGTCATGCTTGGGCGGCCTTTGGTCACCGACCCGGCATGGGGCAAGAAGGCCATGGAAGGCCGCGAAGCTCAGATTCGCTATTGTGTGTCCGGCAACACCTGCTGGCAGATGATCATCGCCGGCGGGCAGCTGCAATGCGACAACAACCCAAGAGTAGGCCAACCTGACGAAGTGGATTGGTGGCCGTCGCAAGCCGAGACCAAACGCAAGGTCGTCGTGGTAGGCACCGGCGTCGCGGGTATGGAGGCAGCATGGATTGCCGGCGCGCGTGGGCACGACGTTACTGTGTTCGGTATTTCTGGTGAGGTGGGAGGGAAAACACGCGTCCACGCGGAACTGCCAGGCGGCGAGAACCTTTCGAGCATTTACGATTACCAACAGCTCAGCGCAAAAAAAGCAGGAGTCAAATTTGAGCTCGGCGTCACCGCTTCGCTGACAGATATTTCCGCTTTGAACCCGGACGCTGTAATTCTTGCGACCGGCTCGACGATGACGTGGCCATCCTTCCTACCTGAAGAGTACAAAGGCGAAGGATTCTTCCCTGACCTACGGGAAACCATGGCCATGCTCTTAGAGCGGCCTTCCCCACAACCGGGCACGGCGGTCATCTACGACCAAGACCATACCAAGATGACCTATGCGTCGGCAGAATGGTTGGCGGGCAAGTTTGATCGCGTCATCATTGTGACACCGCGTGACCGCATCGCATCCGATGAAGCGCTCGTAAACAGACAAGGAATCTACGCACGCTTATCCGAGAAAAAGGTGCAGCTGCTGACCAGTTGTGACCCATCCCCAGACTCAGCGTTTGAAGAAGGCCAAGTCACTGCACGCAATGTGTTCAATGGCGAGGAACAGATCATCGATGACGTCAGTCTGTTTACCTACGCCACATCGCGCATGCCAAACCTAGCCCTGGCACCTGGACTACGTGAAAGCGGCGTCGACCTACATATGATCGGCGACGCCTTTGCGCCGCGCATTGTCGTAACAGCGACGGCGGACGGCAATCGGGCTGGGTTGGCTGTCTAATAGAACGGCAGCTTTAAATTGGCTTTGGTTTGCGGGCCTTCATAAAGTCACGGTAGTTGTTGCGCACACCCGTCCAACTATCGAGATCAAACATCTCAGGAAGCGTTTCCTGCAGTAACGTGAGCGGTTCTGTAGGAATTTCTTCCATAGACAAAAGCTTCATGCCGAAGCCACGGGATAATGAAAACCCTGGGCGACCGGCCATTTCAAGCCACGGCGTCCATGTGACATTTTCCTGGTAGTGATTCAGCGCTCGAACACGATCGAGATCTGGATTCTCAAGATCAGCGAGGGAGGCCATGAACAGAATGAAGGACTGCCATGTCGTTGTTTCACCCGATGACTCCTTCGGCCATATTTCTGGGGACACGGGATTCGGGAAAGAAAATTCTGATTGAACCGGCATCCAAACTGAGCCGCCCATAACGGTCCAATCCATGTTGACTGGCTTGATCGTGGCTTCAGGACCGGTATCAGAACCATCAGGTGTGACCGTGACTTCAATAGGACCGATGACGTAGGGCATTGGCTCTACGTCTTCACCGGTCAACGGATTGCGAAAGGTTTCAAGAACAGCGAATTCATCGAACGGCGTGTAAATCGCGCATTCATGCATCTTATACCTATGCTCGGTCTCGCTGATCCGACTCCACTGCGTCACGTTGTAATTGATCATGCTGTAGAAAGGCGTGAATGAATCGTCGTCAGGGTTATAGCCGTAGACCCACCCGCGGGAGACCCGGTGCGATGTCACGTTATCTTTCAACGTGCCGATCATTTTGACCTTGGCCCGCATTTTGGCGATCGGGTCATCGAGATCAAGAGGCTCACGCGCTGACGCTGTGCCACCAATTTCCAGGGGTGGCAGTGTGCCAAGCCCGGCGGCCAACCCAGCACCACCGGCGAGCATGGAACGGCGATCAAGATTAATAGTCATGACTCAGCCCTCCCCCATGGTCGGTTCCAGCGCTGGTTTCGGTTTTTGGGTGCGCAGGTACCAAAGAAACTCGTTCTGGAAGTCACCCCAATTTTCACGATCAAGCACTTCTGGAACATGCTTTTCCATTCGTTTAAGGCGGTCTGCTGGAATGTCCTCCCACTTCATCTTCTTGCCATAGCCGCGGGCGATTAATCGGCCCGGGCGTTGCCCCATGAGCATCCAGGGCTGCCAGCGGGTACTTTCTTGATACCAACTGTGCGCCATAGCCTGTTTGACATTGGGGTCTACCAAATCACTGATTTTAGCAGCGAACATGATGAATGAATCCCAACCAAACGTTTCACCAGCAGAGGCGCGCGGCCATACATCGGGTTGAAGAGGGTTCTTATAGTCCACGGATGAATCTGTGGGCATGTAAACCGTATCTCCCATCACCATCCAATCGAGATGATTGGGCACTATAACTCGCTCAGCATTTTCGGCCCCAGCGTCAGCGTCTGTCGCGCGCGGGTCGTGCGTAGCGAGCATTGGGCCGATGACATAGTGATGCACCTTCAGCTTTTCGTCGGTAAACGGATTAACCCACTCCTCCATCACCTCATCTGTGCCGAACTTCAAATAGACCGCCACTTCAAACATCCGCGAGCGCATGACGCCGTCATCGCCATGTGTCCATTCAGTGACGTTGTAATTTTCCATTGAGCAGAATGGGTCGAACTTGTGAGTCTCTGGATGATACATCCACACATGACCTGTCGAGAGCCGATGGACAGTTTCCTCCGCCAACGTTCCAGTCGTTTTTAGTCGAGCCTCAAATCGATTGATCGGGTCTTCCATATCAAAACCTGGCGCCGCATGAGCGGTCCCGGTTAGGGGAAAACCAAAGCTACCCAGCGACCCAAAAGCTGACCGGCGATTAAGCATGTGTTCTGTCATTGCGATAAACCCTTATAGAGGCTCAAAAAATTCAAGAAAAACGCCGTCTGGCGTTGTCACGGAGAATAAGGACACGTCACCGTAAGGCGGCATAGTCACTGTCGTCGGTTTGGTCATCAGGCGCCCACCCCGCGCGACAATGCCTGCCGCCCGGGCAACGGCGTCGGAAACTGGAAACCGCAGGGTTAAAATACCTAAGTTCGGTGCTAGAGCCCGCTCAGACAAGTCGCGACCCTCCAGCCCATCCCATTCCACAAATTCTACGCGGCCGCTCTCACCGCCCACAGGGTGCATGATCGCCGATCTCAAAGGAGTGGATGTTACGAGGTTCGCAGGCAGGCCGAAATTATTGGCATCGGCCTGGGCAGCCGGTGAGTTGCCAATAGACATCGACACAAAACCAAGAACATTCTCATAGAATGCAACGGTGGCGTCCCGGTCCTTGACGATTTGCATCGAGTTGAACGGACGACTCAATTTTTTCAAATTTGGCCAGCCAGGCAACCCCGGAACAACCCGCTCGTAAACACCGAAGTTGATGCCGTCGGGCCCGCGCAGCACAACGTTACGCAGGCGCCGCTCCGGACCAAGATAGAGAGTGACTGGATCGTTATAGCCAGTCCATTGATGGCGCCTGGCATCCGCGAAGTTCTTGTCGACACCACGAGACCTAAGCAACAATGACAAGAAGCCACCTGTGTCCCAAGATTGAGCACTTGAGCGTATTTGCACCTGTTCAGCCCCAGAGAACTGTACCAATCGCACGAGGCCCTGAGACTCCCCAGAGTTTTGGAGAACGATTGCCTCCGCAGAGACGCCGTTGCCCAATCCCCACGCATTGAGTTGCTTACGGTCTACGGGGCCTGAGTAAACTGCGGTCCATCCTGCAACGTCTTCAAGTTGGGCTTGCCACTGTGCCGCATTGGTGACGCTCAGCACAGCTTCTTGCCATCCGACATCCATCTCAAGCGGCCAGTCAGAATCGGCCTGGGCAGGGGGCAGCATCGCTAAGACAACAACGATTACAGTTGAGACACTTAATTTTCCGAACATCCGGACTTTTCTCCCTTACTCGCCAAGACATGAGCCTACCGTTTGGCGCCCAAGTCATACAACGGTCTATGGGTCGATCTCGCGATTGGAGTTGAGTCTTGCGCAACCTGGCCGTTTGTCGTCCAATCATCGCTCACAAAATCAGGGACACAAACCATCATGATGGACATTGGAATTTTCCTCCCTATTGCCAAGGGCGGCTTCATTATCTCCAAGAATGTACCGCCAACGTGGCCGACATGGGAACTGAACAGAGACGTAACCCTCAAGTGTGAAGCCCTGGGGTTCGATTTCGCCCTCTCGATGGTCAAGTTTCGTGGCTTCGGTGGTGAAACGGAGTACTGGGACCACGCCCTGGATTCTTTCACCCTGACCGCATCGCTCGCGCCGGTAACAAGCAAAATCAAGCTGATCCCGTCGGTCACCAATCTGTCTCTACATCCGGCCGTCGCGGCACGCATGGCAGCAACCATAGAAGCCGTGTGCCCTGATCGCTTCGGCCTCAACATTGTCTCCGGTTGGTACAAAGAAGAATTCAACCAAATGGGTTTGTGGCCGGGCGATGAGTTCTTCGGCACGCGCTACGATTATGCCACCGAATACGTCACGATTCTGAAGGAACTGTGGGAGACTGGGAAATCCAATTTCAAAGGCCAATTCTTTGAAATGAATGAAGCAGAAATCAAACCCAAACCAACGACACCCATACCGCTGGTGTGCGCCGGGCAATCTGACCGGGGAATCCGCTTTACGGCTGAGATGGGAGAGCGGAATTTTGTCATCGCGGGTGGCAACAGCCATGATATCGAGAGCGACATTGAAGCGTTCAAGAGTATAACCACACGACTTCAGGCCCATGCCACCGAGCTAAAACGCGAGGTCGGCACTATCGCTCTTTTCAACGTGTTTGCCGCAGAAACAGACGACGACGCGCAGAAACGGTTCGAACATATTGTTGCAGGTGCGGATGAAGTTGCGATCACGAATTTAGTGGGCCAAGCAGAGCTTGATAAATCGGATGGCATGTCTGAGAGCCTAAAACGCAAATCCATGTTTATGGGCCTACCAACACTCGTCGGCTCGTATGCGACGGTCGCGAACTATTTGGACCGCATTTATGACGAAGCTGGTGTCGACGCCTGCATGTTCGCCTTCCCCGACTTTGATCATGACATCGATACGTTTGGCGAACACATTTTGCCGAAGTTAGAGTCTCGAAAAGGGACTAATAGCTGAAGGTAACAACATGAAAATCGACACAGCAAAACTCCGTCTCTGGTATGCCCGCGCAGTAATGACGTATGCGGTCCTAATATTCGCCTTTCTCTCGGCTCTTTACGCGTTTAATCCTTTGGCTGGCATCGATATGTTCGGTGTTAGTCTCTCAGGCGAAGCACACTCCATAACATTTCTGCGCACCAGCTTAGGTGCAATGTTCTCAGGCCTTTTCTTCGCATCCGCTATTGGGATTGTCCGACCAAGATTATTTATGACTTGCCTTACTATTGTGGTCGGCTTCATGACAATGATTGTCGCCCTCAGGCTTTATGGCCTGACTATCGATGGCGTCACACCCAAGAACCTTTCAGAGCTACGCAACGAGGGGTTATCCTTGCTCGTATTCATGAGTGGATGGATTGCTCACGCAAGCATAACCGGCCCTCGGGACCAGGGTTCGCCGGCCTAGGGCTTATGGTATGCGAATGACTATTTTGCCGAGCTTGTCACCGCTCCGCATGTATTCAATGCACTCGTAAATATCATCCCAATCAAACACGCGATCAATAATCGGTTTGATGTTGTTGGCTTCCATTGCAGCCAGACAATCCACGAACATGCGGCGGCTGCCGACAATAATGCCACGGATAGTCAGGTTCTTGAGGATGATGTTGGGAATCTTGGTCATGGCCAACGGCTTCTGAGGGCCTTGGTTATGGACAACAGGGTTGGCACCAATGTGCATAATGCGGCCATTGGACGCTGCGGAAAGCAGACAATTCTCTAGCTCACCGAGACCAACATTGTTGAGAATGATATCAGCCCCTTCCCCATCTGTTAGGTCAAGAACTTCAGATGACCAGTCTGGGTTGGTGCGGTAATTAATCGTCATGTCGGCACCAAGGGCTGTCATACGTGCAAGTTTTTCGTCACTCGACGAGGTAATGATGACCCTGGCACCGAGCATCTTGGCCCACTGCATACCAAACACAGACACACCGCCTGTACCCAAAGTCAGGACCGTATCACTGGCCTTAGCCGCCCCAGCCTCCACCACCGCATTCCAAGCCGTTAGCCCTGGGCTCTGAATAGTACTGGCGTCTTCATAACTAATGCTGTCCGGTAGCTTGATCAACGCGGCAGCAGGCACCACCACTTGCTCGGCTAGAAATCCGTCAATCGTGGACGCGTAGTCCTTCTTAGCCATGTCGGCGTGCCAGTCGCCATCAAGCCACTCCCAATAGTGAGTCATGGTCACTCGGTCACCAATCTCAACGTTTTCGACACCAGACCCGACGGCGATAATATCTCCGGCGTTATCGCTCAACGGCACACGCGTATACGGCATAACGTTCTTGCCGAGCGCACCCTCCATGATCGAGAGATCGCGCGCATTGATGCCAGTGGCCCTCACACGCATCACCGCTTCACCATGGCCGGGTGCAGGCTCGGGACGCTCAACCGCATGCAAGCTCAGCCCTTTTGTGTAATCGCCTATTTCATAAACTTTCATCTACAAAGTCCTTCTATGCACGTGCGCGATTAGCCATGAGACTTAAGGTAGTCGATCACGAGTCCACATGTTTCTTCCGGGTTGGTAATCATGCAGTAGGTGCTTCCAGCCCCTTTGACGGCCTGTACTTTCGCGTCAGGCTTGAGCGCTAAGAAATCGCTGATCAGTCGGTCGAAGCTGGCAGACTCCATTGACTCCTCTTCGTTCAAGGCGCTTTCGTTTCCCATCAACAACATAACGGGGCATTGGATACGGGGGATGTCTCCAGTTAAGTCTGTGGAAGACAGGGTCTCCATCAACTCTTTCATCGTGGTCATGTTCACGTTGGCTTCATAGTGTGGCGCGGCCCATTTCTCATACTTAAAATGGTCAGGCGTGTAGAGCGTCTTGGCTGTAAGAACAACGCCTGCGAAAACACGCGACAACTGGGTAATGCCGAATACGTGCGCAACCCAGTAGGCTGCGTGAAACACGTCTCTCCAATAGTCATCAACTTTGTAATACGGGTAAGTAATGAGTGACTTCACCCGCTCGGGATACTTAGCGGCGAACCGCATGCCGATCGGCGTGCTCGTCGAGGTGCACCAAATATTCGTTTTCTCAATCCCCGCTGCATCAAGAACAGCCTTAAGGTCTTCAACCCATCCCTCAAGAGTAAACGGCTCCGTCATGGTCCAATCGGATTTCCCGCTGCCGCGGTAGTTCCAGTGAATCGTTTGAACCCCTGCCTCATGAAGAATCGGGTCGCAAAACTCGAATTGATTGTGGAGCAATGCAAAGCCGCCAATTAGCAACAGTGGCTCTCCACTGCCCTGGACATCGTACCAAAGCCGGACACCGTTGCGGGTTGTCTCTGCCATTTTAGTTCTCCTATTTCAAAATCAGATAGGCGCGTTGCTATTGCGCGATCTCTTCCAATTCTAAACCCGACTTGATGTTGTCGAGGGAAAAAATCGCTAGCGCAGCAATAACCATCGGTGGAACGACAGCCAAGGTAAACGCCCACTGCCAACCGATACTCTCAATTGCCAGGGTGACAATAATTGGAAAAGTAGCGTGTCCCATGTTGAGGGCGAAAGATCCGGCAAAGCCCGCCGCTGTTGCCCGCACTCGGGTGGGAAACACCTCAACCATCAACATAGAGAGCGCTGCCGCATTGCCATAAAAAAACGCCGCCATAATACCAAACCAAATCATATCCTCGAGTTGGGTCTCAGGCAGCCAAAGCAGGCCGAGCGTCGCGACGGACCCCAATAATGCCCAAAGCACGCAAGTGTTGCGGCGGGTGAGAACAAACTCACCAACAAATGCCACTGCGATATACCCAAGGACGCCAACGCCATAAGAGATGCCAACGATGGCCGTCGCCGTTTCCATAGAGTAGCCGCGAAACTGATTGAAATAGGCTGGAAAGAAGAACGCCGTGCCTGCGTAGGCACCGCCGAAAAAGAAGAAAGCGACAAAGATCATCACGGTGCGCTTACGCAAATCCGGCGCGAACAGCTCAGATAAGCGCTGAAAGAAAGGTTCCTTTTCGGCGGCAGCCGATGCTTCCCTTTTCGCTCGCTCTTCATTGAAACGCTTGCTCTCCGGAAGATACCGCACAAGAAGGAACGCGATCGGAATAACCAGAAGGGCGGGCATAAAGATATAGCGCCATCCAAAACTCGCGATCAACGGCACGACGAACAGAGATGCGACAAACCACCCAATGGGATAACCGCACTGGACAAGCGCCACCATAAGACCGCGGTATCGTGACGGCGCCGTTTCGGCGATGAACGAGGTCGTGATTGGTGACAATCCGTTGCTTATGCCAAATGCAAACATGCGGAGAATGGTTAAGCTAACCAATCCGACGACGAAGGCATGAAGGCCAACCAATAGCGCTGACACAGCCAGACAAAACAGAAACATCGTTCGACGGCCATAACGATCGGTTAATGTGCCAATAATCGCCGACGCAAATGCTGCAAAAACGAAAGACAACGACAGCACCCAGCCGACGTCGCTAATGCTGGCGCCAAATTCCTCTTGAATACCGGGAATCGCGTAGCCGAACAGCGATTGATCCATACTTGTCAGGCTCCAGCCTAACAGGCATGTCACGAATACGATCAATGGATAGCCCTTAACTTGGGACCAGAACGAACCAGTGGTGGTCATAGATGGACTCCGAAACGATCGCTTTGTGCAGTGAATGAATTACTCAACGTCGATACGCTGGGAAACGATGGGAGACAGGATGCTTTCTACGAACGCATCCCGAGTTGCGAGAATATCTTTTTCTTCGTCCGCCGAAGGCTTGTAGCCGTCTAGGTCGGCTCGGGTCACGACACCCTTTTCGTCGAGCTTTCGCTCCACAATACCCAGCCGATCTTTCAGCACATAAGTCTCCCGTGCCAAGGCAACAACCACCTTCATCACGCGATCCACGGATGGCTCTTCATCCAGAAAATAGTCTTTCGCCATGGAGCTACGCTCTCCCTTTTTACGACGGCTCGGCTGGTGAATCCCCTCAACCTTCCATTACTATGACGCCTTCCGTTCACCTGGACAACACAGCCAAATGGAACATTTGTCAGGTGTTTGCGACAGGAACACACTGCCGATAGAATTCATGTCTACACAGACATGACGGCTAAATAGGTTAGGTATGGATATTCAAGTCACACGCACTGAGCAGGCCAAGTACGACTTCGTATCCGGGCTTATGGGATACAATTCAACCGGAATTGGTCCGGCTATGGTCGATTTCTACGAGGCCAACAAGGGCAAGCTAGGCCCAAAGCCTAACCTGGCCGAAACAAAAGCGCTGATGAATCAGTCCACAGCGTACAAATTTGGTGCGTTCTTTGAGTACAACGATCACGCCATGATGTTCGAGACAGTGCTGGGTATTCTCGACAAGCAAAAAGACGAAGTCATCGATTGGCTAGATACCTGTAATGAATCCGGCGCGTTGGGTAGCCTCACCCTGAATCCCGACGTTCAACCCCCGCGTTATTACAAGAACGTAGAGATTCACACCCAGCCGGGAAATTATCACGGCAGCCCATTTGCCGGCCTCATGTACCACTGGATGATCGGTCCTTTCCTGTGTAATCGGGACAACAATGATGAAATGGGTTGGGACCTTGCAAACGGCATTCCGAAGGGCGACTACGCCAAGATTGTTGATTTAGGATGCGGGATTGGCAAGAGCACGATCCCCTATTGTGATCTCTACCCAGCCGCCGAAGTTTACGGTGTCGACTACGCAGCACCGATGATCAAATACGGGCATAAGTTCGCCGAGCAGCGCGGTAAAGCAGTTCACTTTGTTCAAGCACGCGCCGAAGACACGCCCTTTGAAGATAATAGCGTCGATCTAGTGACGGCCATCTGGCTGTACCACGAAGTCAATCGCAAAGGGATGGATGAGATCGCAAAGGAAGCGCTGCGCATCCTCAAGCCGGGCGGCAAGTTCGCGATCATGGAATCCCCACCCTTCAAGGTGCTGACCGAACAATATCACCCTTTGTCAGAGTTCCTGTTGGACTCAACCGGTCGCCGCATGGAAGACCCTTTTATCCCTCTATTTTTCTCGCTAGATCGCAAAGAGATATTTGAAACCGCAGGGTTTTCAGACGTCCGGGAAGAAGGCCTGCCAAATCATCTGACGGGATGGAGCACAGACGTAAATTATTTTTTCGGTTCTTACCCATGGTGGATGACCATCGGTGAGAAAGCATAAACATATAAACTGGAGAGCACATGTCAGACGATATTGAAGCGCGGTTTCGCGCGATCACGCACAAGCTTTGGGGCGACGAGGAAGGCGAAGAAATTTACCAATGGATCGTCGCGACCCGTCCCCCTGCGTTTCACAAAAAGTTGATCGAAGTGATGGTCCCAGTTTGGGAAATGGATAAAGTCGACCTCAAAGTCAAAATCTTGTGCGCTATTTCATTGTTTACTGGCCTCCACCGTGACGAAGCCGAGTTCTTTTTCAAGATGGCTGCCCACCACCAAATTCCGCAGGAAGAGGTGGAAGAGATTTTGATGTTAACGGGCCTTGAGGCTGGGTTCCCGACCGCTGAAAAAGCGATCGTGACGATGAAAACGGTATACGACGCCCATGCTGCCAAGGCTGCAGGCAAATAGCATGCTGCTTAACCGAGAGCGCGCCAATGAGATCATGGACCGAGAGGGGCTCGATGCCCTAATCGCGGTTACACCTAATAACGTGGTCTACCTAAGCGACTACGATACGGACTTCATTTACGACGTCCCGTGGCTAGCCTGCGCCATTCTACCTCGCTCGCCGGACATCGCGCCCTGCCTAATCACGACGGAAATCGAAGCGGTTGTGCTCCATGAACGCCCAACGTGGATGCCAGATCTCCGCTTGTACTACTTCGGAATCTATGGGGGCGTCCTAAAGGTTCACACGTTCGCTAAGGATGTTGAATTTACCGAAGAAGAAAATGCCATGCGCCGTATGGTCGACGATGTGGAAAAAAACCATTACGTCGGTGTTTTTGAAACGGCAGCCAAAGCCTTGTCTGACATGGGACTAACAGGTGCCAAGCTTGGTTTTGACGATACCCGTTTCGCCGACGCGCTGGGTGACACAGTTAAGAACGCAGACGTTAAGGATGCGACCAACCTGTTGTTTGAAATCAGAATGGTCAAAACGCCAGACGAGATCGAGATTCTGCGGACAGCGGCTAAGAAAAACCAAGCAGCCATGGAGAAAGCCTTCGCTGCCATTCGGGCCGGCGGCACATGGGGTGACGTTGTCACCGCCTATGAGGTCGGAGTCGCCGAACAGGGCGGACGCGTCCTCGCAGCCTTTAACGGGGCTGGCCGGAAAAGCGCCGGTGCGGGGAGAGTCTTCAAAGACTACCCAATCGCTGAAGGCGACCAGGTTTGTTTCGACAGCATGATGCGCTGGCGGCGCTACATGGGGGATTGCCAGCGCACCGTGGTTCTTGGCGACCCGTCGGGGAAAATGGAGCAATATTGGCGTGGCTATAAAGCAGGCGTGACAGAAGTTTACGGTGCGATGAAGCCTGGGCTCTCTACAGGAGACCTACGAAACCAAGCCATCGACATTGTTCGCAAAAGTGGTTGTCCAACATTTGAACTCGCGTTTATCCACGGCATCGGCCTCGATCATATTGAAGTTCCCTTTATTGCCGGGGGCACTTTGGGTGATTTTCCGATTGAAGAAAATATGGTTCTCAATATGGACTTTGAGCTGCACGAAGTTGGTTGGGGCGGCATGTTTTTTGAAGAAAGCATGCTCATCACAAAGGATGGCGCAGAGCGCCTCTACAGCCTACCGCGCGATTTGATTAGGATTTAGTGCCAGCCAAACGGTTGCCAGAGCAAATGGCGACACATCCTGTTTCGCTAACTACCTCATCTGTAAATGCCAGACTGGCCGGTGCTGACCAACCAAGATAGTCATCCGGTTGAAGTCTGACATCAGTTTCATCTAGGCGAATCCCGAGATCGCCGGTGACAACGTATAGCCATGGCAGCTTTGCTGTTGTTTCAACGCCGGCACCGTCGTTCCCCGAGCGCCAGTCAGACGGAATGAATACAAGGTCTACAGTGTCTGCGCCGTAGCCCGCTTCGGCCAACGGCTTGATCTTCCAACCCTCAACATCAGGATGCGGTTGCCAATCCAGCGTCTCCGTTTGCATTAATCGGCAGGCGTTAAAGGCATTGATTTCAACCTTTACGTCTTTGTCGAAAGGAACATTGACGGTCTCCTCAGCGAAGGCCTCCTCCTTGATGCTGGCGCCTCTCCCAGTGTTCCAATACAGGATAACCGCCCCCGCCTGCGACCGAGGTTCTGGCCGCAAGCCGTGCAGGCTGCCGGGTGGGCGATCCATGAAGAGGCCACGTTTGAAGACGTAGAGATCACCATCAAAGTCCTCGACACTATTGAATTCCCAGTGAGGAAAATCGCCATAAAGCTGAAACCCGCGCTCGACGACGGTTTTGTGGTAATGGCGATCAGGTTTGCCATCAAAAACGTCCTCACCCCAATTGGGCGGCACAAACCACAGCCGTGTTACCGCACCCGTTTCATCATCACGGGATAGGATCTTTTGCTTAAAACCAGGGATATCTGGATCGTCGACCCAATCGACTTCGTCTGAACGCACATGATTAAAGCTGAGATTAGACATGGATGAGAGTCCTAGTAATTGGGTTCACGGTCATAATTGGCTCCAGCTCTAACATGGGCCTCATACTCTGACGGCAACACAGGGTCGTATTCAGGATGCCAATTCGGTGGATCACCCTTGACCCACTCAGTCGCGAACGGCCCACCCTTGCACCGGACTAAGTGAAGTGTGCCGCCCCACGTCGCGAATGGGCCATGTTGAATGCCCGGTGGTCGCCAAAAGTAGCCGCCGTCACGAAATACTCCACCCGGGAAGCACAAGTCTCCGAGAATCGAGAATTCTTCTTCGACAACAGGGTGAATCTCGCACAGGTCCGTGTGCCAATGGGGCGCCATGCCGATCATCCATGTGCGCTCGCCAGTATAGGGGTCTTGATAAAGTAACTTATGGAATGTGCCGGTTGGATCCCAATCAGGCGTGTCAAAAGATTCCGCAACATCTGTCATGGTTTTATAGGTTCGGGTTTCTATGTGCTCGACGAGGCGAGCAGCATCGAAACCGTTGCCAGCCGACTCTGATTGAATCGCATGAGGCTCAGACGAGAAAAAGGAAATCGTAACTGCGCCTTTTGCACTGCTTTGACTGGTTCGCAAATAGCCGCTGGGGAGATGAGCGTAATCGTGTTTCCGGTAGAGTTTGCCGTTGATCTCTAATGACCCCTCGAGCACCAAGAACTCTTCATCGCAATCCAAATGCTCGGGCTCTGTGCGCGACCATCCGGCCGGCCAACGAATCATGGTTGAGGCATCACCGCCTTCATTGTCGATGCTGAGAATTCGCATTTCGACGTCAGGGCGTGCACCGCCGTATAATCCTTGTGAAAAGGGTAAAACCTGAGACTGAACAAATTCGACGTGTGGGCGGGCCATATCAATACAATTCCCGTAGCTACTAGAACAAAGCTCGATCAAGAATGGGGGACGGAACCGCGTTATCGACCTTGGAATCGCCAGTTTTCATACCGAACATCATTTTTCCATTCGGCGTCATCGCTCCATCCCATTGCAGACCACCGTGAGTCGAAATGGTACGGCAATCTCTGAAGTGCCGTTGCACCGGGTTGCGTCCCGTCTGTGCCGTCACACCCATCATGCCAGACAGACGTGTGGCCGCGGCTAGGCATTGGCGCGATGCATACGCGAGATCTCGTTTAATGGTCAAAAGTGTGGTGCCTGGTAGCTCTCTGCCTGCCACACCTTCGTCGTGTAGATATTGATTGATGTTGTCGACGATCAAGTGGGCTGAGTGAATTTCGGCAGCGGACTCCCCAACCCGCGCCTGAACCGGGACCTGCTCGATAATCGATTCACCAAACATCTGTCCTGAACGTGTTTTGGTTAGTTCGCAATACTCCTCAAGCGCACCCATCGCGGTGCCGAGCATTGGGCCAGCGACTAACGTAAAAAAGTACGGCGAGAATTCTACATTATAGATGTAGTTGTCGTGAAGGACGGCGCCGGGGGGTTTCATTCCGGTCGCTTCCTCTGTCAAAATCGTACGGTGCGTAGGCACAAACTGATCGACGACCTTGATGTCGTGACTGCCGGTGCCTCTTAAACCCTCTGAATCCCAGTTATCAATCACGTCGTACTCAGACGGCAGCAACATAGCCATGCGAAATATCTGCGTACGACCGCTATGGAGATCATCCTTGCTGCCGCCAACTTGGGCCGCCACAACAGCACAGTCAGAATGGTTGATGCCGCTGGAAAATTTCCATTGGCCATTGAGGATATAGCCACCTTCCGTCTCTTGCATGCCGCCGCCGCCTGCAAAGGCGGTACCGATGACAGCATCTGGATGGTCCGGCCAAAATTCCTCCTGGCACTCGGGTGGAAAACGCGCGAGCAACCACGTGTGGCAAAAGACCACCGAACTCACCCAGGAGGTTGAGCCGCACCCTTTGCCGAGCTCCTTAGTGACGTCAACATGAGCGCCCCAGTCCATTTCATACCCGCCGTAACGACGTGGTGTGAAAATCTTATGGATGCCGGCTGCTTTGAGATCAGCGACTGTTTCCGGCAGAAGGTCACGATTCCTTTCCGTTGCCAGTGCGCGCTCTCGCAGCACCGGTATCAGGTCGTGGGCCGCCTGAGTAATCTCTTTCCGCGTTGGAATATAACTTGGTTTGGATCCGTCCACGTGCTTCACACCTCTTACCAGGAAATTGTTTCGCCATTGTAGCGCGTAAAAGAACCAGTGCTCGCCAGCGATAGGTTCGCGATTTCGCTTCGCATGCCTGCCACCGCGTCTTCAACCTCTACAGAGGCGCCCTCGGCTTTCATCCCCATATCGGTCTTCGCGTGGCCTGGGCATAAGCAAAGAACGCTTACGCCGTCACTTCGCAATTGTTCAGCCATCAACAGCATCCCCTTGTTCAACGCCGCCTTACTCGTCGCGTAGGGATAAACCGGATAGGCATTCATTTGTGTCAACGATCCGACTGTGCTCGACACTACGACGACCTTCTTTTGGTCGCCCGCTTTGATATTGGGGAGAAAAGCCTCCGTCACCTTCATTGGGCCAAGCGTATTGGTGCGCAGAATATTCTCCCAATTTTCGAAGTCGAAACCACCCAGCATTTGATGGGCGAAATCATCGCTGGCAATTCCTGCGTTGTTGATCAGGACGTCAATAGATTGGTCGGAAAACTGCGCCGCGCAAGCATCAACTGAGCCATGGTCCGCAACGTCCATCTGGACGACGCCAACCTGCGCGTTTTGAACGGCCAGCCGGTCAAGGTGAGCGGCTTTCTCAGGCGTCCGGCAACTGGCAATGACCCGCCACCCCTCTCCTGCATATTGAGTAGCGAACTCTAGCCCAAGCCCGCGATTGGCCCCGGTTATCAAAACAGTCGGCAAAACGTGTCCTCCTTATTCCCCCAGCGATCACCTTGGATCGACTGAAGAAGGTACCCGTAGACCAAGAGAGAGTAGAGGCAATATGCTGACGTATCCAACAGCCTAATGGCGGCTGTGCTCATTGCACGACTGCCTCGAAGGGCACTTTCTCGGGACGCACAGATGGTCGTAAAAAATTCACCTACAGGTTATGACGCTTTCTTTGCCACGCTCACTCAGCACGTGGGGTCCGGCAACCTCATCACTGACGAGACCGCATTATCGCCGTATGGCAAGGACATCTATTACGAATCAAACCCGCCAATTGCAGTTGTGCGACCGGGTACTATTGAAGAAGTGTGCGCAACCGTCAAAGCCGTAGCAGCGGCGGGTTTATGTCTGTCGGCCCGAGGCGGAGGACTATCCTATTCCGCAGGATATTTGACGGACAGGCAAGACAGCGTGACGCTGGATATGCAGCGGCTCAATGAGATCATCGAGATCAATCAAGACGACATGTATGTCCGTGTCCAGGCCGGGGTTACATGGAACCAATTGAATGACGCCCTTGAACCCCTCGGATTGAGAACACCCTTCTGGGGAACTGGATCGGGCCTGTTTGCGACGGTGGGCGGTGGTATTTCACAGAACGCTATTAACTATGGGTCCGGCCGGTACGGCACATTGGCAGAAAGTGTCATTGGTTTGCGCCTCATCATGGCCAACGGTGAAGAGTTACGAACAGGCGCTTGGTCTGCCGAAGTGGAACCGACTCCGTTCAACCGATACTACGGGCCAGACCTAACGGGCCTCTTTCTCGGGGACAGTGGCGCTCTCGGCATAAAGACAGAGGCTGCTCTCCAGCTCATCCCTCGCCCCGAAGAGGTTCGTTTCGCAGCCTTTAGTTTCGCCGATAGAAAAGATTTTGCTGCAGCGACGGGCGCAGTCGGCCGCCTTGGCTTGGTTTCAGAATGCTTCGGCCTTGATCCCTTTTTCCTGTCTGAACGGATCGCATCCACTGGCTTTGCCGATGACATCGACAAACTTCTTGGGATCGCTAAGGGACAAAGCTCCGTCCTGCGAGGCATGAAGGAAGCGTTCAAAGTTGCGGCGGCCGGTCGGCGGTATTTAAAAGACGTGGGCTATACGCTCCACATGTCCGTCGATGGACGCAATGACGCCGACGCCGACACCGCGTTGGAGTCGGTGAAAAATGCCTGTACCGAGCACAATGGCCGCGAGATCGAGGCAAGCATTCCCAAGGTCATGCGCGGCACACCTTTTCCACCACCCATCATGATGCTCGGCCCCAACGGTGACCGTTGGGTGCCTATGCACGGCATTTTGCCGCACTCCCTTCATGCCACCCTTCTTGATGACATCGACGTCTTCATGGATGCCAACAAGAGCGTTATTGAGCGGCACGGTCTTGTCTGGGGACAGGTGAGCAATCTGATTGGACAATCGCGCGTTCTAATTGAAGTCAATCTGTATTGGAAAGACCAGCGCACCGACATGATTGAAAGCTATCTCGATGATGAATTTCTAAAAACTCGGAATACGTATGAGCCAGATCCAACCGCCCATGCCGCCGTCGGTGAGTTGCGCAAAGGGTTAGCAAATCTGTTCCGCAAGCGCGGCGGCACTCACATGCAAATCGGCCGCAGTTATCCCTTCCTTGAGTCGCGCATGGACATGGCCGCAGACCTTCTGAGGTCACTCAAAAAGACCGTCGATCCCAACAACCTGATAAACCCAGGGGCATTGGGTCTCTAAATCGAGGTTGCATCAATCCGGCAGGGCAAAAGCCACCAATTTGTCATCGAGCGGCGTGCCAACCAGCGCACTGCCCCCAGCGGCAATCACAACAAATTGCCGACCATTGACTTGATAGGTCATCGGCACCGCCATTGCCGGGACATCTAGTGAAGTTGACCAGAGCGTCTCTCCCGTGTCGATATCGATAGCGCGGAAGTCGCTCTCCATGGTGCCGCCAATGAAGACCAGCCCGCCGCGTGTTATCATCGGCCCGCCTGAAATCGGCCCACCCCAAGCCTTGGGCGACCTAAGCAATCCAAACGGTCCGAACGGCACTTGGCCAAGCGGCCGACGCCACAGCGTATCCCCTGAATTCAAATCAATGGCCGTAAGCTCACCCCATGGGGGCGGATTACACGGTACACCGAAAGGAGACTCCCAGCGTCCTCCGGCAATACGGTAGGGCGTACCCTCCATAAATCGATTGAGTGTGTCCTGCTCGAAAAGGCCACCGCTTTCTGCATCCGGGTCTGTCGGCACTAATCTAAAAATATTGGCGAAGTTTTGCCCCTTGACGATCAACACCTGTCGGGTTGGGTCGACCGCCGCGCCACCCCAGTTGCCACCACCGCCAGGGGACGGAAAGACCAAGGACCCTTGCTCGCTGGCCGGCGTGAACATGCCCTCGTATCGCAAGGCTTTAAAACTCTCTTTGCATTTATTTCTGTCCCAGAACGTCAGTCCGAATATCTCTTCTTCTTCCACGCGCTGATGGGAGAAGGAGTCGAGACGGGTGGGCATTGGCTGGGTTGGCGAAGCCACTTCACCTGGAATAAGGGATTCTGCGACAGGAATTTCTTCGATTGGGAATAGCGGCTCACCGGTATCACGATGAAATACGAACACGGTGCCCATTTTGGTGATCTGCACAACGGCTGGCATCGCAGCGCCATCTCGCTGAATGGTGGTCAAAATAGGCTGGGATGGCAGGTCGTAATCAAACAGATCGTGGTGAACGATTTGGTAGTGCCACAGCACTGCACCGCTCGAGCCGTCAATGGCGAGCAGCGCATTGGCGTAGGGAATGGGGTCCGTGCGCCCAGCACCATATACATCAACACTCGGGCTACCGGTGGCGACGAAAGCAATGTTGCGTTCCTCATCCACGGTAAACGGTGGCCAGACATCAGCTCCGCCCGTCACATCGCTCAGATGCTCTGGCACCAGCACCAGTCGCCACAGTAACTCGCCCGATCGAACGTCAAGGGCGCGGACAATACCATCTGTGGAGTCCGCTTTTACGTTGTCACCGACCGCCCCACCGATAATCACCGTATCGCCAAGGGTCGCCTGAGGAGAACTCATGAATATGCGACCGTCGCCACCGTTTTCAGGCACCTTCAGGTCAACTGCGCCGTCGACTCCAAAGTCTGCACAAGCCATGCCGGTGTCAGCGTCGACCGCGAAGATCCGGCCATTCCGGTCACCTTTGAAGATACGTTTCTCACACGGCGCGTCAGCCTTCGGCATATCAGATTGCCAATAGGTCACGCCGCGACACGTTGAGGGAACGGCATCGTCCTCAAAGAGAGATTCATGAGGATCGAACGACCACAATTCTGCACCTGTTTCCGGATTGAGAGCGATCACACGGTTGAATGGTGTACAAATGTAAAGTGTGTCGTTTACGAAGAGTGGTGTGACTTGATACGACGCGCCGCGGCCCATCTCCGCTGCTCGGGCAGCGTGACCGGTTGAATGGCTCCAAGCCGGTCGCAGGTCTTCTACTGTGGTTCGATTTACCTGATTTAAGGCCGAATACCGCCCGCCGCCCGGCACCGCGCCATAAGCCGACCACGTATCATTCTCAGCCGGGTCTGCCTCGGCTGTTGCTAGACCCGCCCATAACATTGCGCTCGTCAGAAACATCGCTTTTATCATCGTCACCTCCCGATCCGATGACAGGATACCAAAACGTCTGGCACAGCAACATTATCCACTATATTTAGTCACCATCGCTGAAAAACGGGTGTTACGGGAAAACAGATGTTTCGAAGAATAGTAAGTGCACCGTTGTTTTTGTGGGTGAGCTTGATTTTCACGTCAAGCCACGCTGAACCGCTGCGCGTGGCGGCGGGTGGCGTCCCGCCAAGCTTAGGCAATCCCTATATGGCGACAGCTTTGCCAGCGACAGAACTTTGGCTGGCGATGTTCGATGGCCTAACCCGGCTCGACTGGCGTGGCGGGCCGCTCCCGGGCTTAGCCGTGTCTTGGGAAAACCCTACCGCCCTCACCTGGCGTTTCATATTGCGCGACAACATCACATTTCATAACGAACGGCCTGTTACGGCCGAGTCAATTGCAAAGGTCTTTTCCTTTTTACGGAGTGATGCAGCGGCTTCATTTCTCGTCGCCAGAGAGTTAACCAACATTGTTGACGTCGTTGCGTTAGACAAAAGGACCGTCCAGTTTAATCTACAAGAGCCCGACGCGATTCTGCCAAAGCGTCTATCGCTCGTCATGATAATCGATCCGGATTCCTGGAAAGAACGGGGGGCTGACGAATTCACGATCGCGCCAATCGGGAGCGGGCCGTATCGTTTGGTTGACTGGGGGCCTGGGAATTCATCGGCACGACTAACAGCCTTTGCCGACAGCTGGCGTGCACCAGAAGGGTTTACAGACCTTGAATATGTGGTTGTCGGCAACAAGACGTCACGCCTTCAGGCTCTCTACGGCAGCCAAGTGGACGTTGCCACGGGGCTCAGTGAAGATGATGTGGAAGACGTGCAAGCCAACGGATTTTCTCCTTACGTCACCGCCACTACACAGATCAAATCAATTGCGCTGCCCAATGTTCGAGACGGAGATCATCCGCTAAAGGATCAGCGAGTCCGGCAAGCCCTCAACTATGCAGTCGACAAACAAGCCATCGCGGACGTGATTCTAGGGGGGTGGGTTGATGTGGCAAGCCAAGGCACGGTATCCGGCATCTCCGGTTATAACCCCGACCTCAAACCATACCCCTTTGATCCCGAACGGGCGCGCGCCCTGCTCGCAGATGCTGGGTATGAAGACGGCATCGAGTTGGAGATTGAATTTGTCGCGACGCTGACGCCACTTGATCCGGTTCTCTTCCAAAAAGTCGCACAAGATTTAGGTGAAATCGGCGTGCGCACCTCCGTGCGACAAATTCCCTTTTCCGATTACCTCCGAAAATACGTTCCAAATCAATGGGGCAGTGTTGATGCCTTCGGCTTGTTTTGGAACTCGGCAACATTTCAAGATGCCATTCGCCCCTTTGAGTACTTCTCTTGTTTCCGGGTGAACCCGTTTTTCTGCGACGAAGACGTTACTGCCGACATCAGAGCTGTCCAGGTGATGGCGGATCCCGACGCGCGGGAAGCTAAAATGCAGGCTATCATGGCTAAATCCCACAGCCTTGCGCCGGCCATATGGATTACTAACTCAGCTTACGTGAATGCGACACGCCCGGGCATCAGCGATTTCCGCATGGGGCCGTCTGGAATCGTTTTCGAAGAACTCAAGCCGGAGATTAAAGACTAAGCGACCGATCACTGGCGTCGATAAAGGCTGCCTTTAGCTCATCAAACTCATGCACGGCTTGAAATTGGGGGAATTCGTCAATCACGTTTTGTGGTGCGTGAAACAGTATCCCGACCTCGGCCTCACTCAGCATCGTGGTGTCGTTGTAAGAATCACCTGCCGCTATCACCCTATATTTTAGTGAGTGCAACGCCTTTACTGACGCCCGCTTAGGATCGGGCTGCCGTAACTTGTAATCTACGACCTTTCCCTGATCATCTATAATGAGGCGATGACAAAGCAGTGTTGGCCACTTGAGTTGACGCATCAAAGGCTCTGAAAACTCATAAAATGTATCGGACAAGATAATGACTTGGAACCGCTCTCGCAGCCAATCCAGGAACTCGCCCGCCCCTGGGAGTGGCTCAAGCGTTGCAATTACCGCTTGAATATCAGGAAGACGAAGGCCGTGTTGATCAAGCAGAGATAGCCGCTGCTTCATTAAGACATTGTAGTCGGGAATATCACGGGTGGTCGCACGCAGATCGTCAATCCCGGTCCGCTCAGCAAACGCAATCCAAATCTCAGGGACGAGAACACCCTCTAGATCGAGGCAGGCAATTTCCAAGATTATAACTCCCAAATGCGGTACAGATCAGAAGGACACTGGAGACTATCAAACTCCATGAGCGCGCCGGGAATATGCTACGGCGCGGTCGGTGTTCGCAACACTATTTAGCTCGAGAAATAATGCCCACTCGAATCATGGGCGAATACTCCTATTTTAAGCCCATCGCCAAAAGACTGGTGCGTAGGTGTTCATTCTAACCACCGACAAGCGAATTATCCGGCGCCTCATAATTCCAGCCTGGCGAGAACGACCTCAATCAGTTATTTTCCAGCCATGTCCATGCTTCTTCGTCAATTCGCACGCCACCTTATTCAGAAAGTTGCGTCCGACCCCGTAGCCCGCGAAAAGGCGGCCAAGGTAGCCTCCGGCGTTGTTAAGGAGGCCAGGCACATCGCTAGTAAAGATGATCGTGCGTTTGCAGCCGGCAAAGCAGTCCGTCGAGCACTCAACAAGCTGAACAACCCCTAACCGCACTTTTTACGGAGCAGGACTAGAAGCGCTTCGAGAGTCTCCCGGCGCGTTCAATCAAAGTGACTACTCATGCCAGCGAGGTCACTGTATGGGGGAGCGATATCCATTCGAGATAATGGTGCCCGGTTCGAACAACAATTGAACCTTGTTTTGGGCCTGGCACATTTTCTGAAAGGAAATGGTGCCCAGGGGCGGATTCGAACCACCGACACGCGGATTTTCAGTCTCTTACTAGGAACACACTGGCCCCACCATCAAGCTAAGGATGGGTCAAGGCGTGAGAGTATTCTTATATATATGACCATCTTTCATAATGAGTTTGATGGTGTTTTCATAATCCTCAAGGATAGACACGTCGCTCAGCGGATCGCCGTCAACGAGAAGAAGGTCGGCATAAGCCCCTTCCTCAATCACGCCGAGGGGCCCGTCGGGATATGGATTTCGCAGTCCGGTCAGTTCTAGAAGCTTGGCGTTGTGACTGGTGGCCTGTTTGAGGATTTCCAGAGAATTAAACCAGCGCTTGCGATAGGTGAATTCTTTAACACCACGCCGGTAGGTCTCCAATGCGCCAAAAGTATCTGTCCCAAATGCCACCGGCAGACCAATACGCTTCGCCGTTGTCATCATGGCGTCGACGCCATCCATGACCATTTGAGATTTGCGTGCGCGGGCCGAGTTACTGTTCGTTTGGAGCTCACGCACAAACCCGAATGACTGGGACGAGAGATAGGCGCCGTCCTTTTTGATACGGCGCAGTGTTGATTCAGACAGCAAATGTCCGTGTTCAATCACTTTGACTCCGGCATCGAGCGCACGGTTCACGGACCCGTCCGTATAAGCGTGGACCGTCACATAGGTGTCCCAGTCCGCTGCCGCTTCCACCGCAGCTTTGAGTTCCTCGAGACTGAACTGAAGCGAATCAATCGGGTTGAAGTCGGAACTGATGCCGCCTCCTGCAGTGAGTTTGATTTGCGCTGCGCCTTGGCGCAGGGACTCCCGCACAGCCCGGCGCACCTCATCCGGACCGTCGGCAAGCCTCGAATACTGTTCGGACGCTAGATTGCGCATCCCTGTCATGTTGGGATGGGGGTCCGTCCTACCACGTCGATCCCCATGCCCGGCGGTCTGTGAGATCGTGGCAGCCGAAGGGTAGACTCTCGGGCCAATGGCATGGCCAGCGTCTATAGCGCGCCCTAATCCTTGAGAGGGTCCACCCAGATCACGCATGGTGGTCCATCCGCGCATAAGGTACATGTCCGCCGCCCGCAGTGAGACAGCTGCGATATAGAACGAGTCTTCTTGCGATCTGATCAACGGATTCACCGGTGATGCCAAATGGGTGTGAGCATCGATGATGCCCGGCATGAGCACGAGAGCCTGACCGTCAATGATTTCAGCGGTGTCATCCGCGTCCAGATTGGAGCCGATAGCCTTGATCAGATGGCCTTCGACCAACAGATTCTGATTTGGAACCGCTTCGTCGCTGGTGCCGTCCCAAATACTGACATTTTGGATCAGAACTTGAGGTTTGGGCGCCATTTCTGTGTCTTGCGCAAAGACCGTCGAAAAAGTCGCGCCAAGAAGCACAACAACTCCGGCAAGCGTGGGCGTTTTTAAAGTTGGCATGTGTTCCCCCTAAAACTGATCTCTCATTTAAAGGCTAAGAGCATTGGGGAGGTCAGTAAAGTCTCGCCCTACAAGACTTGATTAATGCGAGGGAGTGTTGCCGGGGCCTGCTAAGGCTCAAGCCGAGGTTTATTGCTTAATACAATGTTTGAAAAGAATGGTGCCCAGGGGCGGATTCGAACCACCGACACGCGGATTTTCAGCCAGTAACTTTATCATATCAGGTACTTACAGGTCCTAACGCAGACTGTAAATGGGCCAAGTTTTAGTTGAGTTTGAAGGCTCCAGCTTCTTAACGTTCGTCACAAACTGTTTCGTTTAAACAACTGAGTTCTGTGACCCCGGTGTTACCCCATGCGTATGAAGCTAACTGCAAAGACTGTCGAGAACCTGAAGCCCGACCCCAACAGGCGTGTCACCATCTCGGATATGAATCTACCTGGGTTTGGTCTGCGCATCAGTCAAAAGCGTAAAATCTCTTGGTTCATTATCTATCGCGCTGCGTCGGGCAAGCAACGCCGGATGACTTTGGGCACCTACCCTCGCCTTTCTTTGGCAGAAGCTCGGGAAGCTGCGCGAAGAGCACTTGGAAAGACAGAATTAGGATTTGATCCACAGGAAGAAAAGCAGGCGCGTCGCCGCCAAACGCCAAAGACCTTCAATGACCTCAAAGTAGAATTCATTGAGAAGTATGCCAGGGTCCACACTCGTCATGCGGACGGGACCGATAGCCGCCTAGCACGAGCCTTCGGCGACTCTCTTGGGCAACGCGCGATTGAGGACATCACGAAACGGGATGTTATCGATTCGTTAGATGACCTCATCGCTTGTGGTGTAGGCGTGGGAACCAATAGAGCTCTTGCCGCTGGGCGCAAGATGTTTAACTGGGCCATTGAGCAAGGTTACCTGACGATCTCCCCATTCCAAGGCATACGCGCTCCGGTCAAAGAAAACTCTCGAGACCGCGTCCTAACAGAGGATGAGATTGGCTTGTTCTGGACTGGCTGTGATTCCATGGGTTGGCCGTTCGGTCCATTATTCCAATTGCTCCTCCTCACGGCCCAACGTCGAGGTGAGACTGCGGCGATCAGATGGTGTGACCTAGACCTTGATGCCAAGTCATGGACAATCCCCAAGGAAATGACGAAAAGCCACCGCTCCCATGTGGTTCCGCTTTCACCTCAGGCCATGGACGTCATAGAAGCGATTCCCCGCATCGAAGGCTCTGAATACCTGTTCTCGACAAATCTTAGGCGACCGGTTTCTGGGTTTGGGAAAGCTAAAGCCAATATTGACGATATTGCTGGGTTCAATGATTGGCGGTTACATGACCTAAGGCGCACAGCGGCGTCAGGACTCGCTGAGATTAGTATTTCGCCCCATATCATCGAAAAAATCCTCAATCACGCCACAGGGCAGCTTGGAGGTTTAGCCGGCGTATATAATCGCTATCAATACCTTGATGAAAAACGCGAGGCGTTGCACGCTTGGGGCAGCCGTATTCAACAGGTCATTGAGGCAGACTTTGGCAAAAAGGCGATCAAAATTAGCGAAAGAGCTCACAGCGTCTTTCCATGAATGCCTAAGCATAATCGGGCAGAAGAGATTTCCTAATAGGTGGGATTCTAAAGACGTAGAACGCCTCACAAAAGCAAAGAGCTTCTTTGCTCTATCAAAACCCAGGCGTAACAAACTTAAAATTACAGCGTTCGAGATCAAAAGTCTTATAGCATCAGGTCAATTACGGGCATATTACGCTGACGACGATCAAGATTTATCCCCGTTACCCAAAAAATGGGCCACTCGGCGAGCTTTTAGTGTGCTGCTAAAGGACGCTGCTTTGCGGCTAAATGATGAAGGTGAGGTCGTCCAGGTTGTCTTTGATCGACAAGATTTGGAACAGTTCAGAACTAAACCTAAGATATCCAAACGACGGGGTCCCCAAACACAGTATGACCGAGCCGAATTCCGGAATCAGGTGCGAATTATCCTTCGGCGAGACTTCGGAGGAGAGTGGCCGCGAACCAACACCAAATTAAAAAAGAAATTTATCAAGTGGTACACGAAAGAAGATGAAGCGACCGAAGATAGTGAGGAAATTGAACCGCCAAGCGACACTTGGTTTAAAGAACGCTTTCAAGAGCTAAAAGAAGAATATCAAAAAAAGGGCGCTATTTAACCATTCCTAATTAGCGCCCACTCTGGCCGACAGACACCACAAATATCTGTTTGATCCTCCTCGTTGCACACAAGAACGAGAGGTCACAAATGCCAAAACCAACAATCCAATCTCGACCGCGTATTCTGACGAAGCGTGGGCTAATCGATCTCGGAATCACCTATTCGAACGTCCATTTAATCCGCATGGAGAAAGCGAGCCAATTCCCTACCCGCCTTCGTCTGAGCCAGAAGACCGTGGGTTGGCTAGAAAGTGAGGTTCTGGCTTGGATCCTGGATCGTGCAGCCGCACGGAAGGGGAACTGAAATGCCAACTGGTAAGAAAAATGTGAGGCAACGAAAATTTGCTCGGGCACGTAGATCAAGAGCCGTAAAGAAAAGATTTGGAAAAGAAGCGATTGGGAGCGGCTATAAAGTTGTCGTCCTAAACGGAATTAAGAGAAAAATTTGCACATGCGGCAATCCCAAGTGCACTAGTCAAGGGAAACATCCTAACTCGCACGCTATGCCCAAAGGAGTAAAAGATGCGGTTGATAGTTATGATGAATTGAAAGAATTAGTCGCACCGCTTTCCCATTTCAATTTGGCCATATGCACTGGAGGAATGACTGTAATAGATGCTGACTCACCAGAAGCCGTTAAGAAAATTGAGTCACTTGCCAGCTTTAGAGCCACAACCAAAGTGTTGACTGGCAAAGGCGCCCACTACTATTACGGAGGAGAAACGAGGTCGCGAACACGATTAGGTCCTGACATTGATATTAAGTCAGGCTCCAACAGCTACGTCGTTATGCCCTCAAGCGATCATATCTCGGGCACAATATACAAATATGATATTCCGCTCTCAAAAATCAGGGCGCTACCAAAGACTTTGTTATCAGAAATTGCTGGAGAATCTGACACACCTAAAAAGCGAGGCTCCGTTACCGTTAACTTCAATACAAAAGTACAAGAAGGAGGTCGCAACGATCATCTCGCTCGCGTCGCCGGTCGTTTCAGGCGTATGGGATGCACACCAGATCAAATCAATGCTGTGCTGTTAGTTGAAAATCAAAGCATCTGCTACCCGCCATTGACAGATGATGAAGTGAGCCAAATCGCTGACAGTATTGGAAAATACAGGACTAGTGCTGACGAGCACTTCAAAACTGCCGCTGACGTCGAGCCCAAGAAAGTCAGATACTTCTGGCCACCATATTTGGCGGAAGAAACGATAGCTTTTCTTGAAGGCGATCCCGGCACGGGAAAGACGTTTCTCGCACTTTATCTAGCTTCACAATTCTCGTCAGGCAAACCACTGCCAGGCACGAAACGTAGGCGTAAAGGTAACGTACTGATCCTCAGTGGAGAGGATTCCGTCGAGCACACTCTAGTACCCCGTCTAATTGCTCTGGACGCAGACCTGAACCGCATTAGAGTTATGGACAAGCTAGTCCCGCTCAATAAATTTGGCCTTGAGATTCTGCGTTCCGAACTAGAGGCACACCCTGAAAAGTTTGTCGTTATTGATCCGGTCGTAGCCTTCATGGAGAGCGGCATAAACATGCACCATGCCAATGAAGTTCGTGAGTTTATGGTGGGTATAATGAGCCTGGCTAACGAATACGGTTGCTCAATCTTGATGGTGCGTCACTTAACCAAATCCACTCAGGGCAAATCCGCCTATCGCGGCCTCGGATCAATTGATTTTCAAGCTGCAGCACGTTCTGTCCTGCGCTTCGGCGTCTCCCCAGAAGATCCAGATGAAAAGATAATGGTTCATCTAAAAACTAACTTCGGCTTGATTGGTAAGTCATTGACCTTCGAACTGGTGGGAGGCCGTGGGAAGATACCTAAACTTGTTGCAACCGGCGAAACTGATGCAACCGCTGAATATCTTGACGCCTCTGATCGCGGTCCCGGTAATCCGGGTGATGAGCGTGAAAGAGCTAAAGACTTTATCCGTACTAAGTTGGCATCCGGCCCGATGACCACTGCGATATTTAATCGTGACGCTGATGCGGCAGCAATCTCCGCCAAGACTCTGGAGCGCGCGCGCCGAGACTTAAACGTAAAGAGCTATCGTAAAGGCAGTCAACACTACGTGAAGCTCCCCGGCACTGCTGCGCCAGTATAATCCTTCATATAAATACTGGCGTACCTAAGACATAAATATACATAGGTACGTCAGTATTATAATTAATACTCAATACTGGCGTACACCATGGCCTAGTAGCCGGATATCGCTAGAAAAACTGAGTCTTTAGCCATCCTTCTCGCTTTTACAACAACATCACCAGACGCAGCAGCACCGCTCACCAATGCTTTGGCTCCGCTGCGCTAGACCTGACCGCAGAAATTCAATTTCTTACAGTGCGTTTACCGCGCATTTGCACGGTATTTTGAAAAACCTATGGAGCGAACACTTATGCACGCCACAAAGAAATTATTATTGGTAACACTCATTGGCTTACTGACTCTCAACACGCCCGCCTCGGGTTCAGAACTAAAACGTGGCCATATCGTCAACGAAGATGGCGAAAAGTGCTGGTACAGGCAGAAGTTCGCTGAGGCTGACAACTACTTTCATTCATCGATCACAGCGAATACCGGACACCTTACCTTTGACGATCCTACCTGCATGACAGAGACGGATATCAATAAAAAGCAAATCAACAATATTGTGACTAAAGGCTACGGTCGCGCAGATGTGATTTATGCGACGGGAGCACATCAGATGTTTCTAAAGAGCGACCTACAAGAACGCGGATACTGCATCAAGGCTACGAACTATCCAATTCCCGCAGTTGCTGTGGACTACGTAATTCAGGCCGGGGGTATCACCGGTGTTAAACACGCTATGTCTTTTGGATGCAAAAACTAGCCCGACAAATGCCGGGCTAGCTGGATACCCAGATGTTCGCGGCTAGGTTTCCTGGACGGCCTTCTTAGCCTCCGTAAGCGCGGTAGATTTATCAGGCCATTCCCACGCCTCACCCGGCTTACGATTTTTCGCAAGAGCCGGATACTTCTTTGGGTTCTTTACCGCTAGACGCAGTCTTTCTCTCGCATCGCGTGGATCAACCTTTAGCTCTGCGCATATTTTCTTCAGTGTGATCATAGTTGTCATCGATAGCTCCTGTTTTTAGGTTAACTAACGACGACTAAGGGAGTTACGGGGTCATTGTCAGGGAAAACCCTAGATGACGCCTGACGAGCCTTATTTGGCGATACGCTGATGCATGATCAGTCTCTCCACTAAGTGAAGACTCACACCATTGAACGACGACGAGCTAGTGCCTGTATCACCGGGTAACACACGGGCAACAAGTAACCATAGCCATTAACGGAGCTCAGGTGCCTAGCAAAGTTGCTAATGAATGGCCATGCGGCTCATTGAATAGAGACCCACATAGATGTTCCGGAAAGTTGAGAGGCGACACAGTTACAATGATCGACTGTTGGCACCGCTCCTCTTTAACGCCGGATTAGTCATCTATGTCTACACGGACATCCACAGATACTTTATCTCCACCGACACTGCCCCCTACTGACGCACCACCACCAACGTCAATACGACCACCATGATCCAGTCCAGCATCGGCCCTCGCGCGATCAACATCTGCTTTGACAGAGGCTTTTGCGCGGTCACTGCCAACTTTCATAGCGTCACTAAGATTCCGGTCCACTTCTGGGTCCGCTTGTACTGTCGCACCTAATGCGCAGATAATTGTGAACGCAAGGGCACAAAAAGTAAGACGGTTCATATCGTAACTCCTTTTCGATTGAGGCTATTTGTTGCCGGGTGTCAGGTCGCTCACTTGCAATTCTGGTTATTTAGGTACTTTCAATATTCATGGTCACGAATCCTATATCTTTTACTGCGAGATTATATTCTCATCCACGATGTTTGCTGCCGTAACGTTCTGAAGTGTGAGCGTTGAGGTGTAACCATCCCCGCCACCGTCTGGATCAAGCTTAACCAGCGTATCCGCTCCTGATTGCTCAATACCTATGTAGCCATCAGCCACCGGCGTTGTTCCGGTGTATCCAAGAACATTGAATAGACCGATGAGATCGAGGGACTCGCCCCCCACACCAGCGACGAAGTCAGTAATGACATCACCATCGAACTCATCTTCTTTATCGAAGTTGTAAGTATCGATTCCAGCTCCACCAGTGATGGTATCGGTGCCCTTTCCTGGATCTAGGAAGTCAGCTCCATCTCCACCAAACAACTGATCGTTACCCCCGTCACCCCTGAGGTTATCGTCGCCGTCTTCTCCATAGACGTAGTCGTGACCACCTCCGGCACGGATGTCATCGTCGTCAGCTCCGCCGTAGGCATAGTCATTGCCGCCACCGGACTTGATCAGGTCTTCACCTGCACCACCGTAGGAGTAATCGTGACCTCCGCCGCCGGTTAGCGTGTCATCCCCGGCGTTTCCATAAAGCAGGTCATCGCCTGACTTTGCGTCGATGTTGTCGTCACCGGCCCCACCAATAATCCAGTCAGCAACACTGTTTTGCCCCGTCAGGACATCATTGCCATCCAAGCCAAAGATATTCTGCTCAGTGCCGGTACCGGTAAGAGTGTCATCCCCGACTGTGCCCTCAAGAATATCTGGTGAGATGTCGAAGACGGAACCACCGCTTATCTCGAGGGTCTCAATCTTATGGGTGTCACCCGTACCCGCATTGAAGTGATCCGTGACTGTAATTACATCACCCGTGGTCGTTATGGTTATGAGTAGATTGTTTCCGCTTTTTGAGACGGAGAAATCATCATCAGTGAGTGAGCCATCAAGCGTGATCTTGTCTGTCCCGCCTGCGTCCTCAATCGTGAAACTGCCGTCACCAATGGTATAAGTGAAGGTATCGTCACCCGTGCCACCCGTAATTGTCGTGCTGTTGCCAATCTCATTGGCCGGTACCGTGAGATCAACCTGAATACCATCATCGAATCTGAGACTCTCAACGCGCTCAGCAGGCCCAAGAGTTGCATGGTAATGGTTCACAATCGTTATGGTCTGGCTGGTCGCGGTGACCGTTAGGACCAAATCATCTCCAACCTGAGCAGCGCTAATATTTGATAAGGCAATACCTGGCCCTAGCTGGATAAGATCTGCACCACCGCTATCAATGATAGTGTCATTCCCCTCACCGCTCGCGATGAAGTAGGTATCGTCATCTCCACCACCCTGCAGCTCATCATTCCCGGCACCACCATCAAGCCAGTCGGCTCCATCGCCTGCAGTCAGGGTATCGTCACCTCCAAAGCCATACATGACGTCTTCGGAAGCTGAGCCATTGAGGGTTTCTGCGTTCGACGTGCCGATCACATTGTTCTTGGTGAGATCCAGAACCATTCCGTCATTAAACACTAGGGTTTCGACGGACTTAGCACCAACGTAGTGCTCATGGACCGTAAGGGTTTCACCCGTGTTTAGGGTGACGACAAGATCATTACCAACCTGGGCCATTGAGATGTCTGCAAGACCAATACCGGCAGCGAGCACAATCTTATCTACGCCGCCAGAGTCACGGACTAGGTCATCGCCTTGGCTAGCTCCAAATTGGTACTCATCATCGCCGTCCCCTCCGTGCAACTCATCATTGCCGAGGCCGGACGCTAGGGTGTCATTGCCACCATTGGCAAATACAACCTCACCCGCCGAATCAGCGGTCAGACTATCATCTCCGGTCGTACCCGCTTGAACGCCGTTCACGAGATCCCAGAGCGACCCATCGGCAAAGACCAGAGTCTCTATCCAATACTTGTTGTTAGCATTGAACTGGTTATTCACCCGCAGGCGAATACCAGTGGACTTGAGCGTAATATCCAGATGCTTATTAGTTTGGACTATCTGTACTTCATCGGGGGTAACCCCGGAACCAATGCTCAGAGTGTCATCGCCTGTGTTCTCAACTATCGAGTCATTGGCCCCACCGAAGCTGTAATCGTAGGTATCGTTACCCTTCTCACCTCGATAGATCGTCACGCCATCCGCTGAGATAAGCGTGTCATTTCCCGCACTGCCGTAGAGCGTAACATTGCCATTGGAGCCGGTCAGGGGTAGCGGTCCGGTTAAATCAATTTCAGTTCCATCGTCTAACTTGAGGGACTCCAAATGAAACTTAGAATCAGCGTGATATTGCTTAGTTATCTGAATGCTATCTGATGTCCCAGCAATACTAATAATCAAGTGAGTACTTGTTTTTGAGAAGATCAGATCAGACTGACTAATACCTGGCCCTAATTCGATTCTATCCTGACCTGTATTTTCAGTAATGGTGTCTTGACCGTCGCCAAGCTCGAACAGATAAACATCATCCCCGGATTCTCCGTAAAGAGTATCCGCACCAAGCTGGCCATTAAGGGTGTCGTCGCCACTATCAGCGTTGACGATGTCAGCGCCATCACCAGCAAGAAAATACTCGTCTGAACTACTGCCATCTAGCACATCAACGGAATCAGATCCGTAGACTAACTCTCCCGATAAACCGACTACCACAGTACCTTTACCCGTCGATTGCGCTCCGTTCTCGTCCTCAACGGAGTATTCAAACGTAGCCAATCCGTCGAAACCAGGCAGCGGTGTGAATTGGAATGTACCGTCTGGATTGACAACAATGTTGCCGCCGCCAAGTGAGGTAACACTCAAAACTGTGACGTCATCTCCATCGAGATCCGAGTCATTTGCAATCAATAACTCAGGTGTTATCACCAGAGATTGATCAACTCCCGTGCCAACTGCATCAGAATTTGCATCTGGGGCGAAATTGTCGAGCGCGAAAACCGATCCACTTACGAATTCAAGTATAGAAATCTTGCCGGAGGCTGTATCAGAGAAGTGGTCAACTACTGTGATACCTGAACTCGACAGAACTACGCCGTCATCATTAGTCCTAGTAATCCTAAGATCATCACCGCTTCTCTCAAAAACGACTCTGTCGGGTGACCAATAGTGATGATCTGTAAGGATTATCCTACCTGAACCCTCCGTATCTTCTATCCGGGTATTTAAAAACCAATTACCGTTACTGGCGGCAGGTGGGGGATTGATATGATAAGTATCATCACCTGGACCACCAACAAACTTGCCTCCGGAATGTAGGTTTATGTGAAATACGTCATTACCGGCTCCTCCAATGAAATCTCCCTGCGTGTTGTGAGTTGCAACAGTAATAACGTCGTCGCCATCACCACCGTCCACACTTGCGTAAAAGCTTAATCCAGTTGAATGAATTTGGTCGTTTCCATCACCGCCCTTAGCTATGCCATAAAATGAGTAACCACTTTCCCCTGCATGTATCGTGTCAGAACCAGCACCCCCATCTAACAATTCTTGAAAATCGTCGGTGTCATTGATTGAAACGCTATGGTTACTACCTCCATATATTACGTCATCGCCTTCACCACCTAGTATGAAGTCATTGCCGTGACCGCCATACAGAAGATCGTTGCCATCTTCACCGTGCAAAATATCCGGTGAAGCGCCGCCATGAATTGTGTCGTCGAAGTCGGTGCCCTGGAGAACATCGCTCAGCGGACCGCCAGTTACCGGATCAACTGCTAGTAGAGATAAATCAAAAGCTTGGTTTAAATCTGGGTCACCAGTACCGATGAAGTTTATTGCTTGGAGCTTATCGCTCGCAATGAAGTGGTCTTTTACTATTACTGTGGGTACCGATAAGCCTACCACGCGGATTTGAAGATCATTTCCGACTCTATCGGTTGCCACGCCACCGATATTGCTCCCTCCAATCTTGAGAATGTCGTTGCTATTTGCATCCATAATGACTGCACTACCAGCCCACATGACAAACTCATCACTACCACCTCCCCCATAAAGAACTTGGTCTTCGTAGCGCACCCAGAGAATGTCATCTCCCAATCCACCATCCAGAGTGTCGGCACCAACTCTTCCTTCTAGGAAATCATTTCCAGATCCACCATCAAGGATATCGGCACCACCGCCCCCAATGAGGGTGTCATTTCCAGAACCACCCTCAAGAACGTTGCCGTTGCTACTATTGATTCCATCAATATAGTCATCACCGGACCCGCCATTGATGTAGTTTGAATACGCATTCCCGATCAAAGTGTCGTCACCAGAAAAACCAAAGAGCGACGCATCTGTGTAGGTCGGATATACTATTGTAATGTTGTCGTTACCTGACGTTCCGTAGATGACGTCTCCAGGAGCAACCGACAAGCTTAGTTCAGATTCATCAGATAACTTGATTTTGTCGAATGGACCTGAGAATGAGCCATCAGCATTTTGCGTCATACCCACAAGCACAAGAATATCTTGCTGAGACGCTTCAAACCGCACCTCGGCCACATCATAGGTTTGATCATCACCGTTCTCATCAGGCAGGACTCGGGTTGATGCGCTGATCGTAATGTCACTCAGAGCCAAGGTGTCGGTGAGGATTATAGTGTTATTCTCTCCTACTTGATCGCGAACGATATTCTCACCATCACCAATTGCGAACTCGTAGGTATCGTTGCCTGTGCCACCGTCAAGAGTATCAAATCCAGTTCCGGCAACGAGAACGTCATCCCCTGCACCGCCGATCAGCTCATCGTCACCAGAGCCACCAAAGATGTTGTCGTTTCCATCTTGGCCATCGAGAAAGTCATTCCCCCCTGCACCGTCAATCTGATCATCATCTGAACTACCAAAAAGGAAGTTGTTTCCCTCATCTCCTTGCGAAATCTGGAGGTCATAGTTCGTATCTGGGACTGGTACTGTAAACTCTAGATCAGGATCCCACCCGCCTCCCGTCTCTTCTAGATTGAAGTCTCCGTAAAACTTCGTGCTTCCTTGCCCATTAGGAAGTGTAATAACGACATATTTTGTTCCGGGGGACTCCTCAACGACAGCGCCTGCAGACAACCCCAAAGCTTGAGCAACTCTCGACGGGTAATCTAAAAAGATGTTCCCGGCAAAGGCTTGCCCCTGAAACACGATGAAGTCTTCTGCACCGAAGTCTGTGACGGTGTCGCTTCCACTTGCTAAGGAACCGAAGAGCCAAGGAGACGCATGCCCTCCTCCACCCCATTGGTCCGTGGCTAAATGGAAATAATCTCCACCCGTCCCTCCGGTAAGCACGTCTGAATCTGATCCGCCATATAGGTGATCTGATCCAGAACCACCAAAAAGTGTATCTTGTCCTTCTGCGCCGCCTAAAAGATCGTTGTCGGCGCCTCCATCGAGTGTATCGTCGCCAGCATACCCATAGATGAGGTCACTTCCGTTATTGCCATAAATTTGATCACCCATATCAGAGCTGGCTTGGTCAGAACCGGCACCTTGAAGTTGGTCGTCATTTTCTCCACCAAAGATGGTGTCGGATTCATTTCCACCGAGAATTAGATCGGCACCACCCTCGCCATAGAGAGTATTATTACCTGCACCACCTTCTATGCGATCTGTATTGTCTCCACCGTAAATGACGTCATCGCCACCGGCCCCAAAAATCTGATCAGACCCTGTACCTCCATCAATCACACCATCCTGATCACTATGCACAATGTAGTCGAAGCGATCAGTCCCGATGACGTTCTCAATTGAATTCAGGCTGTCAACGTCGCCATGGGTATCAGATACCAGCCCTGTCCCGTCGGAGTTCAAAATTACAATGACACCAGATGCGCCATTCTCTTTTGAGTAATCGACAGTATCTATGCCCGCACCACCATCAATTTTGTCGCCTCCAGGGCCGCCATCAATGGTGTCGTTTTCATCGCCACCGTCGATCGCATCTGACTCTGGTCCCCCAGACAATATATCTTGTCCACCCAAACCGTGAATAAAGTACGATTGGCCCCCCGGATCCATAGACAGATCAATGGTGTCGTCAGAAGTTGGGTCTATGTCATCTACCCCTTCTTGACCTCCTAGTACTATTTGAATGTCCGGATCTGTGTCCTGATCAGCTTGATCAGCTGACGATACCAAGTCATGCAACTGCGAATTGACTAGCGCACTAATCTGCGATTCCAAGAAAACGATTGAATGCTCTGCAACATTCAGCAACCCACCAGGGACTTCGGGAAGATCGATCTCGACAACAGGTCCAAACTGAAAGTTCCCAATAATCCCCGGATAATCTTTATTCCAAACAGGGTCACCAGTATTGCCAATAGCTAGAAAAGTAATGTCTTGAGCAATCGAGGTGTACTCTGGCGTTGCTCCACCATCTCCAAAACCAGGAGATGAGAAAGTAATGAAGTCCACTTGAAGGTTGCCCTGCCCAACAAATAGTCTATCTGCTGAATCGGCTTCTATTTCATCCCTAAGCACTAGTTCGGTTAGTTGGCCGCCGAGACTGTGGCCTGTAATTAAGACCTTTGTAATGCCATTTACGGGATCAAGGGCGTAGCCCGAAACAGCCTCGATGAACGGTTGTAGGCGTCCAATCTGGTCCTCTTGATCAAAACTTGCATCAAACAGATCACCTGGGGTATCTGACCCTCTAAACGCAAGAACCAGTGTAGATCCTGACTTTGCAGCAAACGCGACCGCGTCTCCATTCGACCCGGGTCCTTGGGATACGAAATAGCCGTTTTGTATTCCTGTAGCGCCATACGCTGTAAGTTCGTTTTGATCTAGAAGGTCCCAACCCTCTACATCCAACGCATTCTCAAGCGTCAGACCTCCAAGATTATCGTCATACGCAACACGTGACAGAAATGTGGCTGAAAGAACTAAATCTGGATCTTGAAATAGTGACATTGCATTGAACTCCAAACGCACAACTTTAGGCGTCCCATTTGGGACGGTGCTTACTGCCGTTGGAGTTCCAATCCAGAAGTGGTTACTTGAGGTAACCTTGTTTAAGAAGTTGTTCCATCAACTTACAATTATAGATTGCGCATGAAACCATAGAAAATCTGTGATTCCAAACAAAAAACTAGATCTGTAAGAGATCAATGGTAATTGCCGAGGAATAGCGAGAACTTATCTGGACAAAAATAGAAGCTATCGCCTGTCCAAGTACTTGGAATAGCAAATCAAAATTGCAAAACCGAACGGTGCGATGCAAACAGCACCGCCAATTAAGCCGAAAACAACTCCTCCGGCTATGTCACCAATGGGGTTGCCAGTATTCATGACCTTACCGAAATGAATTGAAAACGCACCTACAAGGTAAGCGCCGTATCCACCACCTAGAGTTATTGAAGGAAAAATGAGAGACCCTATCTGCCCGTCATCGAGACGATTAGGCCAAAAAAACCAAATAACGAAGGCCCAAATCATCATGGGCGCATATATGATTCTTATGAAATCAAGAACTGTATCGGCGTAATCTTGATCATCTACTCCGGCAAAAATTACGGTCATTGCAGCGTAAAGGGTTAAGGTACAAATCATCGCGAAAATCATCGCACGGATTGCTTTTGGAAGATAATTTTGGACGTCCATAAGTACTCCCCTTTTAGCGACCGACTACACCGCACATGGCAACGTAGACCAACTCTTTTTCAATCGCGCCTATACAGCTGACTTTAATGATGCAACATCTCAAGCACCATACGAACAAATACCCCAATCCAGTCGCTTGGAATGTCTTGTCTAAACACCCGAGCCTGCGGATACCATATTGAAATGCTACCAGTCTCATCATAGCGCCAATCATGGAAAACTGAGAGCGCAATCCAAACCGGCTTGCCCATAGCTCCTGCTAGATGGGCAACCGAGGTATCTGCAGTAATTACGAGATCAAGATTATCTATCACTGCCGACGTGTCCGCAAAATCTCTCAACATAGAACCTAAAGGCGTGATTGTATGTCTTACACCCAGACTTTCCAGTTCTGCCTCAGCACTACCCTTCTGCAGACTAAAGAACCGGCAGTGGGGAAGTTTCAGAATAGGCAGCATGTCCTTAAGGGCGAATGTCCGATTACGATCATTGGCCTGCGTGGGGCTTCCAGCCCACGCTAAACCAACGTTAAGCATTCCCTTTTCAGAAGACGGAATCGAAACTAGTCCTTCCTTAGGCTTGAGATAGGGCTCTCTCGGGACTTCATCCAGCCTTATCTCAAGTGCCCTGGGAACGGATAGCAGAGGCAAGTGGCAGTCGTAGTCCGGAAGGTCATCACCCCTTGCTACGACTTGTTTCACGCCTGGCAGTTGACCTTCTAGCAAACGAACCAGTTCCGGTCGCACTTCCAGTATGACTTCGGTCTTCTGCGCCTTCGCTAGTTTCGGAATGAAGCGTGCAAATTGGATTGCGTCACCAAAACCCTGCTCGCCATAGAGCAATAACGTTCGGTCATTCAGAGGAGAGCCATCCCATTCCGGTGTGGCGAAATCTCTTGGAGCGCTTCTGGCCAGTTTCCATCGCCATTCATAGGCTTCAAAGCCACGCTCGTAGTCCCCCATTCTGAGGAGCGTCAAAGCGCGGTCCCAATTAAGATCGGGGTCGTCTGGAGAATCCGCTAGCGCCCTATCGAAGTAGGACAAGGACTCGTCCAGCTGGTTACAGTCTCTGGAAACCAGCCCAAGCCCGTACAAAGCCCCTCTCTCTTTGGGCTCCAACGCAAGTGCTTTCAAAAAAGTAGACGTACATTCATCGAATTGCCCCAGTTCTCTTAGAACGTTCCCGAGGTTTACAAGGGTACTAGCATTGGGCGGGTGAAATGAAAGTAGCCGCTTGTAAGCGACCACTGCCGCTTCCCTTTGTCCCATTGCCCTAAGAGCGACGCCCAGATTGTTCAAGGCGTCTGGTGCGGCAGGGTCAATGCGTAGCGCGTTGTTGTAACCCTCTACGGCTGCCTGCAAGTCACCAGCCTGTTGGTGCTTGAGCGCATCCTGGAACAAAGCCTTAGCTTGGCCTGCCGACCTATCTATCTTTGAACCATTTTGCTTTCTTGAAGACAACAGCGCACCCACCTATCGTGCCATTTTAGAATCGCGGAATTTAAAATGATTGTTAGCAGATTAGTCGTCTTGACGTCATTAGCAGACACGACACTTCCCCATCCTACTGATCGCCCGAAGCGAAAGCCTCACCGCAGATTCCAGCCTGTCGTAATGACTGACACTTGGATTTAAAGTCAGCGTGTCTTGAACCGTAGGTGATTGATCCGATTGAAGGCAATTTGAAGTGGCGACGGTTAGGGTAACAGTAAGGAAACAGTAATCGAAGAATCTATCACTAAGCCTGACCCAAGGATCCGGCTCCTACGCATCAACACCGACTCAGTTACTCAAAGCTTTCGTCGCGCTTACGATTCCAACTCTGCTCCCTCTCAATTTCACCTCTAATCCATCGCTCTACTTCTTTTCTCGTTTGAACTGCCCAAGCTCGGACCTGCGAGTCCTCATTGCTCATTAGAGCGTCAAACAAAACTAATCTTTCAGCTAGATGATGGGACATAGATCCTGACCAGCTAGTAGGGCTGATTCTGTTGGCAACCTCTTCCAAGACCTTCTCAAGATCGGGCGCCCTTCTTATCATTTCGTAGAAAATCGTCATCCATTCGTAATCGGACTCTTTATCGGGCTTGTCAAACGTCTGAATTACTCCTGCAAGAACATTGTATCTATTAATAGGATCTTTTGAGCACCATTCAATCAAATGCTCATCAGAAATGTGCTTGAGGGGGTTTTCATCACGCGAGTATTCAGAGAACATTCTACGCCTGTACCTATAATCGTCAGATTGTTCGCGACCCAAAAACTCATCAAGAAAAATTAAAGGGTGCAACTTAGCAAGACACTCTAAAGTGCTAGGTAAATCGAACGAGTAGACGGAACCATTGTAAATTGCGTCCGTTGAAACTCGACAAAATCCCTTCGTCGCTGCCTCACCTTCGACGCCTTCTAAACAAACCCTAGATACAGAACTCAGCTCATAATCCTTTGTGTCTACCCGACCTCTACTTTCACCATATTCATATTCCGACAATAGATCTCGTCCGAACCGCAACAGTTCTTGTTGAAAACTTTCACCACTTTTCTTCCCGTGAAACCTCATGCTTAGAATATCCAAACACACGCTCTTGCCATCTGGAATAAAAACAATCTTTTCGAGCACGAGGGTCAATTCGAGGTCACTTAGAGACTCATGAGCTCGCCCCCATCCTAAGCGCTCATAAGTCCACGACGGCGCCATACCAACATCGATACTGTTGAGAAAACGCTTAATCCCTTTAGGATCAAATCCTGCTGCAACCTGAAACAACGGAAACCACTGACCCAAGAACTCGTCAGCTAAAATGCCATCCAATACGATGTCTCTATCCTCTGAATTAAGGTCGCTTAGCCCACGTACATAACCAACTAATACATTAATGTTTCTGTCCGAAGCAGAAGTTGCAAGCGCAGCTTCTCTGATGCGATCCCATAGTTGACGCCTATTTGACGCCCCTTTAGCCAATCCTTCACCAAAAACTACCAGCCGCCTCCCTTCCTTAGATACTAACTCGTTAATTAGGTCTGAGAGCGCGCCTTCGTCTCCCGCTACCTGTAATCCAAGCTGCTTTGTAAAATCATCTAAACTGTTGGAACCAACCACTACTTCATCTTCATCATCGGCGATCATATCCAGTGTGTAACTACGGTCAGCAAAGCAATACGTACGAGCATTTTCCACTAGACTGACAGGCCTCAGAGACTTTTCAATTCGTCGTAGTTTTTCTAGGTTATCAGTAACTCCACTCCGACTCTCAAAGTACAACGTCTCTCGAACTGCAACCCATCCCTCAACCCATGCCCTTTGCTCATTGAGGCTACTTGCCATCGTTTCTAAGGCATCGGTAACAAATCCATGATTCCATAAACCACGGAACTTAGATGCAAACATGGAACGAATTTCTTGAGACAGCTCAGGTGACCCCTGGATCATATTTAACCCAAATTGTATAACCGACCCGTACCAACTGCTTGTTTCGTCAATAGATCTGGGCTGGTAGCCGAAGTCCCGGGACCTAGAACCAAATTCGAACGTGTCATGCGAGCCGAAATGCCAAGCTTCTAGCGTTGATTCAAAGAGCATTAATCCCAACTCTTTCTCACTCTGCCCTTCTGCCGCGACCAAGTCGCTTATTACGGCAAGACGCTGATCCAGCTCAGCCCAGGTTCCTGAAAGATGCAAGTGGAATAGAGATCTAAGCACATCGCGTGTCGAGTTGACGTTTTCGGCTACGTCCTCAGACAACGCGAACATAGTCATGACTTTTACAGATCTGCTAAACAGCTCAGCTTCATATCCGATTGATTTAAGTATTTTAACAAAGTGTGTGTGGTTAGGGTTTTCACGGGAAGCGAATGAGTTTCCTTCTTTAGTTTTTGAGGCGTTCTCTATGGCTCTAAGTGTCGCGTCGGGTGAAACAGGTGCAATATTCTTGAATACCTCCATTCCAAAATGATTAAGGCTCGTAATGTTCCCTAACCAGCCGCTTTCGATGAGCCAGCCTTCCACAAGGTCAACCACTTCAGAAGTTTCGTGAAGAAAGGAGAGACGACGTGTAAAGGATCTAATTAATCGTTGCGATCCACTTCCATGAAATACTGATTCTATCTTCTTCTTCGGTATTTTTCTAAAGGCTTCCGCCGCAAGTCTATTTGCGATCGCTTGCGGAAGGAGCGCCCGCCACTCACTGCGCGCTTGAATTAGTTCACGACTTCTAAGCTCGTACACATCTCTGAATAAGCCGTCCGCATCTAAAGCGGTAAATTTGGCTAAGACAGCAAGCTCTGACTTCTCAGAATCAGTGTCTTCTCCGTCAAAAGAATAAACCAGTGAAAGTGCTTCAGCTGACTGTAGCAACACATCATTTGGGTTCTTTCTTTGTGTAAAGAGTCTATCAAATAGTTCGCTGTCATGAAGTTCGGAGATCGACTCTCCAACCTTAATTGTTCTCGCCAATGCGATGGCGATCCTAGCGTTACCGCCGGATGCCGTTGAAATCAGTCCTGCGTCGACTTCACTGATGTGCGAGAAACGCGTTCTGACTAGCTTTTCAATTAGTGACGAACTGGCAGCTTCAAGTCGAAACACGCTTGTCTCGTCTGGCAGATCACCCCGCACATCGTACTCGACCGAGATAAGACTTACCGTGCTTGAACTTCGAGTGCAGGCTTCGGTGAGTCGACTGTGCAAGTCAGGTGGACAATTGTCCACAACGAGTATCGCTCGGTTCCTTTCAGCGATTAACTGCTGGATCAGTGACTTTGGATCTGGCTCCGGAGAATCCGCGACATCTGTATAAATGACCTGAGAGCTTGGCAAAGCATCAGTTCCAATTCGATCGTCGAATAGAGCCTGAACAAGGCGTGTCTTTCCCACGCCGGACAATCCAACTAGACGAACAGACTGCCTGGGTGCTTCTAAGATACTTCGGAGCCTTGAGAGGCCATCAGCTGATGAATACCCCGAGTGGTCTGACTTTGAGCCATCAAAGAGACGAACATGTTCGTCGGCAAGGTAATGCTCGTCGGCAGTGGCATCAGCATTTGCCCAGTTATCGTATGACCTCCAACCCTTAAACGGACTTCCAATGCGACCTTTCACCCAAAACACCAATGAAGGATGCAGCCGCACCCAAGCTGCCACTCGCCCACGATCAAAGAAATCTAAATGTAGGCTCTTATTTGAATCATGGTCACTGACACACTCTTCCATCGCCTTTTTTCTTCTCTGCAGTGCAGAGTGAGAAGCTGAACCATTTGATGAGACAATTATGTAAGCGCCATTGACATCAATGAGGCCCTTTATGGAATCTCTTAGCTCGTTCGCGGGACACATTTCCTTAACAATGTCCGCAGGCTGCATGTCCGGCTTTTTGACCTGAATGCCTGTGTGTTTTCTTTTAATGTAGCTTCTAGTTGGGGGGGCTACTTCTGCATCGACAACTACGTCAAAGCCACCGTCTGGGGCATTCTGATCGCCGCCCCATGTGACACACTCTGTTGAAAGATCACTATGTTTAAAATCGGCTTCGCATAAGAGACCGATTAATTCACGCAAAGCTGAATCGTCTAACTTGGCAATGTCATTGCCGGTAATTTCAATTGGACTGGACATATAAAAACTCGTTTCCAATAGGTTTTCATTAGCAATATATACGCTCTAGAATTCGCGACAGAGAAAGAAAAGCAACCTAAAGAGTTGCTCACCTATCGATCCATACTAAGGGACTGCTAGAGAGTTCGTCTTCCACCTCCGGAAGCGACGAAATTTCACTCCCTAACATTCAAACAACACTTACTTGTTACCCCAGGTGTTACCCCGGAGCATTTAGGCCGTTAGACGAATATTGATAAGTGTTTGAAAAGAATGGTGCCCAGGGGCGGATTCGAACCACCGACACGCGGATTTTCAGTCCGCTGCTCTACCAACTGAGCTACCTGGGCAAACCCTGTACGGGCGATAGGAAGGCGGCCTTATAAAAGAGATTCCAAGCCCTGTCCAGCGGGGGAGATTGGCGTGCGCCTCTAGCTAGTCTTCATCTGCCGGAGGCTCAGTTTCATATCCGTCGGGGGTTTCGTCAGTTGGAATCCGGTATTGGGAGGTCAACCAGCCTGCGAGATCCAGATCAGAACAGCGCTGAGAACAAAATGGTCGAAAACGCGCAACAACCGGCTGTTTGCATCGGACACATTTCGCTGCGGTCACACGAACCCCATCGGGACGATTCTTTTCAACGCTGACATTTGGTTTCTTAGCCATCGGCTCTCACGACGTCACAATATCAATATAAGAAATACGGGCCCCATCGGCGACTTGCAACGATAACGACGTCTTTAACGCAGCCTCGGCCTCTTTCAGAGCGGGCTGCAGCGGACCGCGGAGCGCGGCGACAACGGTCTCCTCAGCCCTCAGATCAACCCGCGCCGAGCCAGCGGCGAGTCCACTGCGAACGCACTGCCGCAGCGCCTCATACGCCACCGCATAACACGATGGTTGCGCAGTCCGGGAATCATCGAGCAGTAGGTCCGCTAGCGATGACCGGCTTCGGCGGCGGTTTACCTCGAGGCGTCCTTCCGGTGTCAAACCAGAAACCTGTGTGCGCACCGGATCGTCTGCAACGGATTGCTTGAAACGCTCAACCAGAGCCGCCCGGCCTTTTGTCGGGATAAGGTCAACAATGATAGGACCAGAGAGCCCCCGCAAGCGTATCTCACTCGCAAGGGCGTCAACAGCCGCTGCATTCGCATTCGTCGCAGACATGGGCCCAGCGTCGACATCGACCGCAACAAACGCTGCCGTGGGCTCAATAATAAGTTTGCCTCCCCCGACAAAAGGGGCAAGCGGATCAAGAGCCAGTTCAATAATCTCATCGACGCCGTACTCAGAAAACAGATTGCCCGACTCAGACTCTAAGCACCCCGACAACGAATCACCGACCAATGTCGCAATCGCGTTATCCGAATCCCCAGGGGTAACCAAAATCTGCTTAAGGCTGCTCCCATAGTGTCGGCAACAATACGCAACCGGGTGTTCGGCGTCCTTAAGACACACAGGGGGGATGGCATTACCAGGATGCGCCTCTAGCGCTGCGTCCACTAACGTCGCGTCGGCCAAAGCAACTTTGGCGCCCTTATCAGCACGTGCCGGCTGAACAATCCGAACATCAACGATTGCACCTTCGGTCGGCCGGTTTGCGCCACAAGCCATCAAGGCTGGTCGGTCTAGGCCGATATCCACGAAGATCGCGTTGGCGTTGGGCAACGGCTTGCCCACTCGACCGCGATACAAAGCACCAGCACTGGGGAACCCATGGCGGTGATGATAAACTTCGACAATGCGCTCAGCCGACAGCACCGCCACCCGGGTCTCCCCTGGGCCACGGTCTATGAGCAGTGTGTCAATTGCCAACACCGGATACCGGGCCAAGTAGGCCGCCTATCATTATTTCTGTGGCGTTCAAGCAAAGACCAACAACATTGGAGTATGAACCGTTCATCTGCTTAACGAACACGGCAGCGCGCCCCTGTATCGCGTACCCGCCTGCTTTACCCCGCCATTCACCCGATTCAAGATAAGCGTTCATCTCAGCACCCGACAGACGTTTGAAAGTCACTTGCGTCATGACTGTGCGGATATTTTGTCGGCCAGGACTGATAACAGCCAAACCACCATACACACGATGGCGGCGGCCCGAGAGCAACTTGAGACACCGAAGTGCCTCTTGCTCGTTGGCCGGCTTGGGCAGAATACGTTGACCACAGGCGACGACAGTATCTGCAGCCAGAATAGTATCATCGGGATGAGTATCAGCGATGGCCTGAGCTTTGGCTAATGCAAGGCGCTCAACCAAGCCTTTCGGCGCTTCGTCCAACTGCGGAGTCTCATCGACATCTGCGGGAACTACGGCATCAGGGTCTCGCCCAATTTGAGCAAGAAGATCGAGGCGGCGAGGTGAAGCCGATGCGAGGATGAACGCCAAGGGTCGGCGAACTACAACTGGTCAGACGCGCACGCGCCGGACCATCACTTAAAGCGAAAAGTGATACGCCCTTTGGTCAGGTCGTACGGAGTCATTTCAACGTTGACCTTATCTCCCGCCAGGACGCGAATGCGGTTCTTGCGCATTTTACCGGATGTATGGGCAAGTATTTCATGCTCATTTTCCAGTGTGACCCGGAACATCGCGTTCGGAAGAATTTCCGATACGGTTCCGGAGAATTCCATCATTTCTTCTTTAGCCATCAATCCTCATCACGTGGTGTTGCCGTGGCACGAAACACGGCTTGGGCTGCGCTGCGGGGCACAGAAAGAGCTTAGAATGGCCTCGGGTCAAGGATTTTCCTTGGAAAAGGCCGGATTCCCTCACAATGTTGCTAAAATGCCCCGTCCTCTATGGGCGGGAATATGTCCAAAATGCGTTGCTGCAAGCGGTCCCGGACCTCCCGATAGGCCGTCAGACGGGTTTCTCGTGACCCTGTAATCAGTGTCGGGTCAAAGGTGTTCCAGAACAAAACTTCGCAGGCCATGTAGCGGGTTAAATCGACTGCCTTGTGCTGCGCGTGGGGCGACAATGAAATAATATAGTCGAAGGAATCGTCAGCGAGGTCATCGAAAGTCTTAGACTTATGCTTGCTTAGATCGACCCCAACTTCCTGCATGACTTCAATAACGAAGGGGTCGGTTTCACCAGGGTGGACACCGACTGAGTCCACAAAAACGTGGCTGCCGTGGAACCGCTTCATAAGGCCTTCTGCCATAGGTGAGCGAACAGCGTTGTGCGTACAACAAAACAGGATGGCAGAGGGCAGGAAATCCATCTCCTTACCCTCTCATGTGAAGAACGCAAAGCAGCGTAAACAGGCGACGCGCTGTCGCATTATCAAGCTCCACATAATCACCTAGACGCTCTGCAAGCACCTGAGCGCCCTCGTTATGTAAACCGCGGCGCCCCATGTCGATGGCTTCGATCTGAGTCGGCGACATTGTCTTGATCGCGTCGAAATAAGATTCACAGATCATGAAATAATCTTTGATGATCGAACGGAACGGACGAACCGGCAGGGCAATATCCTGGACGGGGTCGTCGCTGACGGTTGATAGTGAAAAGATCAGACGGTCTTCTTTAAGAGCCAAATTCATGTGGTAAGGGCCAGGTACGGCCCCCTCGCCTGATAACTCGAAGTGGTTACTTTCAAGTAGATCAAACAAGGCGACAGCGCGCTCATGCTCCACCTCAGGGCGACGACGCAGAAAGGAGTCCTCGTCCAACGACACCTTAAGAATTGAATTTTCTGTTTTGTCCGCGCCGGACATATCCTTAGGGTCTGTACCGGACGGCACGACTGCCCCCTACTTCAAGTTCAGCCGGATAGAAACGGAACGAGCGTGAGCACCGAGATCTTCGGCTTCCGCCATTGCGACAGCACCCTCCCCAATTAAACGCAGGCCATCCGCCGTACATCCAATTAAAGAGGTCCGCTTCAAGAAATCCATCACACTAAGACCCGATGAGAACCGCGCCGTACCAGACGTAGGCAAAACATGGCTCGGGCCAGCGATATAGTCGCCGACCGCTTCTGGCGTATGGCGGCCAAGAAAGATTGCGCCAGCATTCCGGATTTTTCCGGATAGCGCTTCAGGCGTGTCGACAGCCAACTCAAGGTGTTCTGGCGCTATACGATCCACAAGCGCGGGCACTTCCTCCAATGAACGTACGACAATGATCGCACCATGCGCCTGCCAACTTGCGCGAGCAATGTCTGCTCGACCCAACGAAGTGAGTTCAAGCTCGACTGCCGCACCAACGCGCTCGCCGAATGCAGCGTCGTCTGTAATCAGGATAGATTGGGATGACACATCGTGCTCAGCCTGGGCCAAAAGGTCTGCCGCGATCCACGCAGGATCATTCTGTTCGTCCGCGACAACGGTCACTTCGGATGGGCCGGCAACCATATCGATGCCGACCGTACCAAATACCTGTTTTTTTGCCGAGGCCACATAGGCGTTTCCTGGGCCGACGATCACGTCAACCGGAGCGACAGTATCTGTACCATAGGCCAACGCAGCAATAGCTTGAGCTCCACCAATACGATAGACCTCGTGAACACCCGCAACTGAACACGCAGCCAGCATCGAGGGCGTCGTCATGCCGTCCGGGGTGGGTAGAGTCACAACCAAACGCGACACCCCTGCTACGCGGGCGGGCACGGCATTCATCAGGACTGAAGAAAACAGGGGAGCAGTGCCGGCGGGAACATAGAGGCCGGCTGCTTTCACCGCTGTCCAACGGTACCCGAGAGAAACACCATCGCCCGCTTCGTAGCTCAGGTCCTTCGGCAATTGCCGTTCGTGATAATCACGGATGCGCGCAGCAGCGTCTTCCATTGTTGCCAAAAGCGCAGGATCACAAGCGGCCTTCGCGTCTGCAATTTCTTCCGCTGAGAACGCCAACCCAGAAGCAGAAATGTCTAAACGATCAAACTTCGCCGTATATTCGAGAACTGCGGCATCACCGCGCACCTTAACATCCGCCAGAATGTCGGCGACGACACCGTCAACATCCTCTTTCTCTTCTCGGCTAGCGGTGAGCAGGGCGTCAAACGCTGCATCGAAGTCTGCGTCCGTTATGTTAAGCCGCTTGGGCATCAACCGCTCTCCGGAATTTCTCAATCCAGTCGCCAATCTCTTCGGAGCGCACTTTAAGCGCGGTCCGATTGACAACCAAACGGGATGAAACGTCGGAAATGGTTGCCACTTCCACCAAGCCATTCTCTTTTAAAGTACGGCCGGAAGACACGAGATCGACAATACGAGGCGTCAGCCCAAGCTTAGGAGCTAGCTCCATTGCTCCATTGAGCTTGACGCATTCGGCCTGAATGCCCTGCGCTTCAAAATACCGGCTTGTGGTTTCCGGATACTTTGTTGCGACACGCACGTGCGACAGGCGGGAAACATCAAAGGTGTCGCCCAACTCTTTTGATTGAGCGATACACAATCGACACCCACCGATACCAAGATCAAGTGGCGCGTAAATTTCTGGATAGTCGAATTCCATCAAGACATCGTTGCCCGCCACACCGAGCTGCGCGGCCCCAAAAGCAACAAAGGTCGCTACATCGAATGAACGCACCCGAATAATCGAGACATGATCGAGATTTGTCGCAAACTGAAGCTGACGAGCATTTTCATCGTCAAAGGCTGATTCCGGCTGGATTCCGACCGCATCCAAGAGCGGCCTCGCCTCTTCCATTATGCGTCCCTTTGGTAGGGCGATGATAAGCGGGTCCTGAGCCATTTTCCCGACCGTCCGATTAAGCGTCACACGGGCGGGCGTTTAGCACGCAAGGCCTCTCACGGCTAGGGTTGAGCCGCATTTGCCCCTTCTGCCGTGGCCTAGCGATGCTCCGGATTGTCTGAATCAAAGCGGCATCCAGCGTCCCAAAGGGACCGCTGGTTGCCGTGGGCTGGCACCCCACCCGCATCTTTGAGCATCCGAGCTAGGTGCATCAGATTCCACGTCATAAAAGTGGTATTGCGGTTGGTAAAATCGTTTTCCGGTCCGCCCGATCCCTCATCCATATAGGACGGCCCAGGGCCAGCCTCGCCAAGCCAACCCGCGTCTGCTTGAGGTGGGATCGAATATCCGAGATGCTGCAATGAATAGAGGATATTCATGGAGCAGTGTTTGGCACCATCCTCATTGCCGGTGATCAGACAGCCACCGACTTTGCCATAATAAGCGTATTGACCAGCGTCATTGAGATCTCCCGAAGACGCATAGAGGCGCTCAATCGCCTGGGTGCAGACCGACGTTTTTTCACTAAGCCATATTGCTGAGCCAATAATAAGAATGTCAGCCGCCTCGACTTTCTTATAAATGGCGGGCCAGTCGTCTTTGTCCCAACCATGTTCGGTCATATCAGGGTACACGCCGAACGCGATATCGTGATCGACAGGGCGAACCGAATCTACGGTCACACCGTTCGCTTCCATGATGGCCCGTGAAATTCCGAACAGAGCTTCCGTATGGGAGAGGTCCGGTGACTTCTTAAGCGTGCAATTTAGGAAGAGTGCATTGAGATCGGAGTAGTCAGCGGTTGCGTCATCACACCACTTCTGTTGCAGGGCATTGAGCATGGCATCCTCGCGGTTCTGAATTGAGAAACCCTACCGTGACGCCTTACAGGCCTTTACGAAAGACTTAAACGATCACAATACCGTGGATATGAGGCATCCTCACCCGGGAGAGGATTTTATACCCCGTCAATTCTCTCGATACGGGCGCCGCATGCGGCTAGTTTTTCTTCAAGCCGCTCGTAGCCGCGATCTAGGTGATAGACCCTATTGACGATGGTCTCGCCTTTCGCAGCAAGCCCCGTCAGCACCAATGAGACCGAAGCGCGCAGGTCCGTCGCCATCACTGGCGCGCCAGACAAGTCGGCTTTGCCGCGGACAATCGCCGATGCCCCATGAACGTTTACATCTGCACCGAAGCGCCCGAGTTCGGGCACATGCATAAACCGATTTTCAAAAATGGTTTCCGTCACCATCGCAGCGCCATCTGCGGTGGTCATCAAAGCCATCCATTGCGCCTGCATGTCAGTTGGGAAACCGGGGTACGGTTCTGTCATGACGTCGACACCGTTTAAGCCGCTAGATGCTGCAACTGTGATCGAATCACCATCAATCTTCACATCCACACCGGTTTGGCGCATAGCATCAAGGACGGAGTCTAAAATATCTGCACGGGTATTCGTCAACTTCAGAGTGCCGCGGGTGATCGCAGCTGCCAGCGCATAGGTGCCCGTTTCAATCCGATCAGGGACAACGCTATGGGATGCGCCATGGAGACGATCAACACCCTGGACGGTAAGAGTTCCTGATCCAAGGCCGCTAATATTCGCACCCATGGCTATAAGGCACATCGCTAGATCAGTGATCTCGGGTTCGCGTGCGGCATTCTCAATGACGGTTTCACCATCAGCAAGACAAGCAGCCATCAGCATATTCTCGGTACCGCCGACGGTCACCATGGGAAACGTAAAGTGTGCGCCGGTGAGTCTTTTCTGCCCGTCCGGCAGGCGCGCCTCAACATATCCGCCGGTTAGTTCAATCTCTGCGCCAAGCGCTTCGAGCGCCTTGAGATGCAGATCGACCGGTCGCGTGCCAATGGCACAACCGCCTGGCAAAGACACACGGGCCCGCCCTTCGCGGGCGACCAAAGGCCCAAGCACCAGCACGGAGGCTCGCATTTTCCGCACAAGGTCGTAAGGCGCCTCTGTACTGGTAATCGAACTAGCATGAAGCGTAACCGTATGGCCGTCATCAGCTGGCTCAATTGAAGAGCCATGCTGCTCGAGCAAACGCGCCATGGTTTTAATGTCTGCGAGGGCTGGCACGTTGGAGAGCACCAATGGTTCATCGCTCAGCAAACACGCGGCCATAAGGGGCAAGGCTGCGTTCTTAGCACCGGAGATTGCGATTTCACCTTTGAGCGGCACACCGCCGTGTATGCGAATGGCATCCATGCGTTAGACCCTGCTCATGAATTGTGATGGCGTTAAGGCGTGTAAAGGTTGATTCAAGGGCATCCGGCTAGAGCTTGGGCAGGGTGACACCCTGCTGCCCTTGATACTTTCCCTTGCGATCGGCGTAAGACACATCGCACTCGCTGTCGCCCTTAAGGAAAATGAATTGGCAGGCCCCCTCGTTGGCGTAAATACGAGCCGGAAGCGGCGTGGTGTTGGAAAACTCTAGGGTGACATGCCCTTCCCACTCCGGCTCAAGCGGTGTGACGTTGACGATGATACCGCAACGCGCGTAGGTCGATTTCCCGAGGCAAATAACAAGCACGTCTCGGGGAATGCGAAACAACTCAACCGTTCGAGCCAGGGCAAAACTATTGGGCGGGATGACACACACATCGGTCTTTCGATCAACAAAGCCATGGGTCGAAAAATTCTTCGGGTCTACGACGGTATTATTGACGTTTGTAAAAATTTTGAATTCGTCGGAGACGCGGGCGTCATATCCATATGAAGACACGCCATATGAAATGACGTCATCACGCTCGAGCCGATCCGTGAACGGTTCGATCATGCCATCTTCGGTGGCTTTTTGGCGGATCCAACTGTCGGGCATTACAGACATGACCGGCGTCCCCTCACCTCAATCATCAGAGAAAAGCAGCACATCTTGTAGCCCACGGGCCTGTGGGTCTCAAGCTATTGCGTTTGATCTTCGTGTGGGGCCGGTTTCTTTTTGTCGTCGGCCTGCTCACGCGCTTGGGCTTTGCGACGTTTCAGGTTCTCCCGCAGCGCCTCAGCCGAACGAGCGCGGGCAACCTCGGATCGCGATCGTGCCTTTTGACGGGGAGTATCGGTCATGGACTTAGACAGTGCTGTCAGAGGTCAAGGACGGGCAGTTTGGCATGCCCAGAGGGGCGCAGAAAAGCTGCGATTGTTCCGAATCCGCGCCTTGCACCCCCTAGGGCCTTGTGGCATGGTCCGCGCCGCTCACGGACCTGTCCGTTATCGAGCTCGTGCTGCCGTAGCTCAGGGGTAGAGCACTCCCTTGGTAAGGGAGAGGCCGAAGGTTCAATTCCTTCCGGCAGCACCATTTTCGGATAGCGCACCTATTCGTTGCCCGACTTGCTCTTTCAGCCCTCCCGGCTACAGTTGCCTTCAAATAAGAAGTTAAAATCGAGCTATGACCGGTCGGGGGGAACGGCATGACGTCCTTATGCGAAATTGAAAACCAAGCCGGACTATGCCGCATCACGTCTGGTTGGAAAAAACCTGATCTGCCGATCGATTGGGTCCGGCGCTACTGGCGCGACGTGCACAGCCCAGCAATTTCTCGGCGAGCCGGACTCTATGATTACCGGCACTATCAGTACGACCCCGTGCAAGAAGACGTTCTCTCGCCTTTGGAGGGGGTCGAGTATGCCTGCCCATCAATGGAACAATTGATGTGGACATCGGACGTGCGCTACCGAAGCACCGCAGACCTACCTGCATTCGACATATCGCCTCAGGGCCAAGCAAAAGCGGATCTGCTAGGTGATATCGAACTGATTGTCGACAAGAGCACGACCTATCGAACCGTTGATGACAATGGCCATACATTCGTCGATGAGACCGGTGTCGCCACACCGCAGGGGCCGTGTGCCTCACCGACGTTCACATTCTTCATCCGTGCGAAATCTGACGAAGTCTCTTTTCGGGCTTGCCTGAAAGCAGTTTCTGAAACGTGGTCCAAGAAATTGGGCGTGGTTCGACTGCGTCTAAGTTTGTTCGATGCTCCAGACATGGAAAAAGAAAGATTGGCCGGCTATCCGATTAAAACACACCCGGTCGAGCAACAATATCAGGCCTGTATTGAAATAGCGCTCGATACCATCGCTAGAGCACGGAGCCTAATTACAGACGAAGATGGCATCGACTATGCACAACATATAAAGACGATACACGCCTATCCTGTGCGGGTGATCTACACCAGCGTTTACAGCGGACGGCCAACATTGGTGGGACTTCGTGGATATCCAGCCTATCAAGCAATCACAGCTTTAAACGCAGACAACCAACGCCAGGCGACACTGCTTGAATGGATGTATGGACCCGTTGCAGAGGATGGCACCGCAGAGGACTGTCTATAATGGACCGTTCCGTTTCAGAAGACCTCGTCGCCTTCGCTCTAGACTGGAAAAAACAGGGCGTACCGGATGATGTTAGTCATGAAGCAAAACGGCTCCTGCTTAATCAGCTAAAGGCATCCGTTGGTGCGACCCAGACTGAAACCGTACGCATTCTACACGACAGCATTTTGCCATCGATAAACAGCGGCGAGGCGGCGCACGTTCTCTGGTTGGGTACCAATACAACGCCTGCAAATGCCGCTCTTGTTAATGGGGCGTTGTTTGAGGTACTCGATTTTCACGACACCTACATCCCATGCTTCATGCACGCAACGTCTGCGGTCCTACCGGCCCTGCTCGCGGCAGCGGAAGCCGAAGGCAGCAGTGGCAAAGACGCGATCGAAGCATTGGCGCTGGGTATGGAAGTCGAATTGGCCGTCGCTAGAATGCTTATGCCGACCGCGTATTACCGTGGCTACGTGCCCGCCGGTTTGACAGGAGGTGTCGGTGCGGCGGCGGCCTGCTCGCTTCTTTACGGCCTCGATGAGAAGCAAATGCGAAATGCGCTAGGCATTGCGATGTGCACTGCGTTCGGAACCTATGTATCTGTTGGCAGTATGACTCTCTCCTATATCACGGGTGCGACCGCACAATCGGGCCTTCAAGCCGCCAATCTCGCCCGTCGCGATTTCGACGCACCGCAAACCGCCTTTGAAGGAGACAAAGGCATGTTCGTTACCCACTCCGACGAAGACCCAGAAAAAATGAAAGATGTGCTCGGATCGTTGGGGTCCGAGTGGCGCATTCATGGCCAAACCTACAAAACCGTTCCAACTGAAACGATCACCCACGGGCCAATTGAACTGATGCTGGACATTCTAGCGCGCGCGAATGATCGAAAGGTTGATCGGATGGAGTTCGCAGTGGCCCCTATTGTCAAGTCAATCGTCGACGAGCGAATGGAACGCTTTGGTGACCCAAGCAGCGAGCTTGAGGCCCGATTTGACCTCTGTTTTTGCGCCGCTGCCGCGTGGCAACGCGGTCAATTTACTCTCCGCGAGATGCGCGAGGCCGCATACACGGATGCGGATATTCTGGCTCTCCGGTCTCGCATCGATCTCGTTCCCGATGAGAATCGTGAAACCTTTGAGGGCTGTTCTGTTGTGGTCACATTTGATGATGGTTCAACTGAGTCTGCCAACGTTGACGCTTTCCTAGGCAGCCCCGGCAATCGCATGACAGATGACCAACTTTCAGATTTGTTCAGACGTTCATCTGCAGAGATTCTTTCAACAGGTGCAGTAGATGGAATTCTGGCGGCAATTTGGGACCTGGAGTCTGCTCCAAATATTCGCGACTTTATGTCGTCACTGACAGTTTAAGCCATGACCACAGTCACGCTGCCTGGCGGAGAAACGATCTGGTACAAAACAACGGGTACAGGCGCACCCCTCCTCCATATTCACGGGTCGGCTTTTGGTCATCGGAATTTTGAAAAAATGACGCCGTTGGCCGCGCAGCTCTTTGAAGTTATCGATTTTGATCTCCCGGGATATGGAGAAAGTATCGGTAACTTGCGCCCCGGAGGAATGGAAGGCTTGGCGGAGCAAGTCTTTGAATTTATTCAGGCCGCTGGTTATGACCGCGTGCACCTTCACGGCACATCGTTCGGGGCGATGATCGGCCTCACTCTCGCAGCTCGCCATCCAGATGTCATCGACCACCTAGTTCTCAGTTGTTTTCTGGCGCGCTCCGACGACGCCGCCCGCATGATGCGTGGCACTTGGAAACGCGCGGCCAAGGACAGCGGTATGACCGCGGTCGCCGACCTAACATCGGTCGCGGGATTTGCTCGCAGCTTCTATGATCGACCGTATGCTCAGGAACAACTACAAACCATGCGTGATGCTTTTAGCAGGACAGACGCTGGCGCCTTCGTAGCGGGCACTGAAACGATCGAAAAAACTGACTTAAGCGACTTAATCCCGCTGATATCTGCTCCAACGCTATTGCTCGCCGGAGCTGAAGACAACATGACCCCCTTTGAGCCTTCGCCGAGCGGTATTGGTATGCAACAGATCGCCAACGAACTCCCGCTCTGCAATACACAGGTCATTCCTGAATGTGGTCATTACCTCGTGATCGAGCAACCAGAGTTGGCAACACAATATATCTCAAGCTTCATCAACGGTTAGCGACGGGACGTAAAATGACAAACCTCGCCCATTCCACCGGGTCGCCCTTTCAAGCCACACACGGATATCGCCGATATGTGCTGGGCCTATTGCTCGTCGTCGCGACCTTCAATTATGCCGATAGATATTTGCTGGGCATTCTGCTCCCGGATATCAAAGCGGACTTGGGCCTGTCAGACACCCAGCTCGGATTTATTACCGGCGCCGCATTCACGATCCTTTATGCCTTTCTTGGTGTGCCTATTGCCGGGCTGGCAGATCGGTTTTCTCGAAAGAAAATCATCGCAGCCGCCTTAGCTGCCTGGAGTGCCATGACCTGCCTATGCGGATTGGCACAGTCATTCATTCAACTCGCAGTGTTTCGAGTCCTCGTGGGCATCGGTGAGGCGGGATGCACCCCGCCCTCCCATTCGCTCATATCTGATTACTTCTCGCGCGCGCAACGAACGTCAGCGTTGGCCATTTTTGGCCTGGGCTCCCCGCTTGGCGTGTTTGTTGGATTCCTTCTCGGAGGTTGGATCGCGGAAGCCGCGGGATGGCGTTGGGCCTTAGTTGCTTTTGGCGCGCCGGGTTTGATCATCGCCGTGATCCTATATTTCACACTGCGCGACCCCCCTCGAGGCCATGCCGACGGCGACACAACCATCGCCACCGAGACTCCGGATATGCCGAGTATGTGGTCCACATTTCTAACCCTGTGGGCAAAGAAAACCTTTCGTCACATGATTCTCGGCGGAAGCATGTACGGCTTGATTATGGTGGCCGTTCTTGTGTGGATCCCTTCCTTTTTCGCTCGCACTCATGGGCTTGAGATCGGGACAATCGGTACGTGGCTGGCCTTTACCAATGGCATACCGCACGCCCTCGGAACTCTGGCCGGCGGAATGATCGCAGACCGTTTAGCCCGTAAGGGTGTGCGCGGCCCGATCTTGCTTTGTGTCGCCGCACAACTGTTAGCCGCGCCTTTCTACGCAGTCGTTCTGCTCTGGCCGTCGTCTACAGGCGCCTTCCTTTGGTTAATCGTACCGTCGTTCATTGGGGTTATGCAGGGACCGGTCTTGTATGCAACGATCCAGGGAGTTTCGAGCGTTCAAACCCGCGCCGTTGCGGCAGCCCTGATGATCCTGATCATCAATCTCATTGCAGGAATCATCGGCCCTCAGCTGGTCGGTATCGTCAGTGATATGACCGCAGCCACCATGGGCTCTGACTCGTTGGGTTTCTCACTACTCATCGTCGCATCTGTTTGTAGCTTATGGTCAGCTGCGCACTTTTATCTAGCGTCGCGATCAATCGAAGAAGATCTCAGTTGACCGGCGCATCGCAGATAAAAAAATCATACGTGGATGGGCTTTTCGGCCAAACCCACATCCTCAAAGCTGGCACCGACACGACGTCTAAGGCTCCGCTCTACCTTTTGCACGCAACAGCATATTCAGGTCGAACCTTCGTACCCCTAATTGAAAAACTTGCCACATAGCGCCTTGTCATCGCACCAGACACACCCGGTTACGGCGGCTCGGATGGTCCGACAAAATTAAAGGGTTTCGAATGGTACGCCGAAGCGCTAGTTGATCTTATTGAGAAAACGACAACTACTCCTAGCCAGCCCGTTGATGTATTTGGCTATCACACCGGTGTGTTTATTGGGTTGGAAGCCGCGGTACGCCGGCCAGATCTCATCCGCTCCCTCACACTCGTCGGTGTCCCTCACTTCATGAGCACAGAACGTGAAGAGCGGCGCATCGCGCTGGCGCGCCAAACAGAACTTACCGAAGATTTTGAGCAGTTCAGGGAACGGTGGAACTACTTCATTTCGGATAGAACGCCTGGGCTGTCTCTGCCGCGCGCCTTTGAGTGCTTTGTCGACGAACTGCGCGCGTACCCCGACCAATGGTGGGCGCATGAAGCTTTGTTTACCTATCCGACTGAGAAGAGTTTAAGTCGTGTAGAGTGCCCCGTTTTAATCTTGAACTCGGACAGTCCACTGGCTGAGGCATCAAGGGCAGCAGCTAAGCTCATCAAGAATGTTGAATTGGTTGAAATGCCAACCCTTACAGGTGCCGTCTTTGACCTCGGTGCGAACTTGCTGGGCGACACAATTGAAACGTTTCTAAGTCGACTTGATGGTTGATCCGCCTACAGAACAATTTTCGTTGCATCGTAACCGTAGACGTCATCTAGATTTGTAGCCCGCTGTTCGCTTTTGTCGCCCGTCAAGCGCTGGTATAGGCTCGTCGCTTGCCGAGATTTTTTAATAATCCCATTGGTTCGATGCCGTCGCACATTTTCGTACCGGCGCAAGTTCTCCGACGCCGTACCATCTTCTGCAAGCGCTCGCGCCAAAACCACGGCATCTTCTACCGCCATCGCCGAACCCTGGGCCATAAAGGGCAACATGGGATGTGCCGCATCACCCAATAGGGTTACACGCCCCTTGGTCCAATTATCCAGCGGTTCACGATCAAACAAACCCCATTTATAACACCCATCTTCGGGCGTCGCGGCGATCAGCGCCAGAACGTCAGGATGCCAATCAGCGAACGCGTCGACGACATCGCTTGCAGATGCGCGGCAGTTCCAACCTTCTTCTGTCCACTCATCCGACGCGACAATGGCAACATAGTTGATGAACTGGCGACCACGCACGCCATACTGAATGATGTGCTTGCGCTCGCCCAGCCAGGAAACGGAATTGGGCTCAACAACAGAGGCAGGCAGACCTTCAGATGGCACCATACCGCGCCACGCGAACTGACCGGTAAATCGTGGGCTGTCATCTCCGACCAAGATACCACGCGCAACGGAATGAATTCCGTCGCACGCTATGAGAACATCACCATCCGCAGCTACACCGTTTTCAAACTGTGCAAAAACCCTGTCACCTGTCTCCTCGAAGCTGGATAAAACATGCCCCGTCGCAATAGCATCCGGATCATTCGACGAGACAGCGTTCAATAGACAGTCCAGCAGATCTGCGCGATGAACATGGAAATAGCGAGCCCCATAAGTGGCCAACATCTTGCTGCGCAGTGGCGCGCGTAGCATTTCTTCTGCTGTGTCAAACCGCCGATACACAGACTCTTCCGGCTCAACTGCTACGGCACTCAAAGCATCACCCACGCCAAGATGTTCATAGCACCGCACAGCGTTGGGGGGTGAGCATGATCCCAGCGCCAATTTCACCCAGATCAGGCGCCTTCTCAAACACACGCACTTTGAATCCGGCGTTTTGGCACGAAAGTGCAGCCGACAAACCACCGATACCAGCACCAGCGATAATAATGTCACGCACCGACACGCGGGGCCCTCCGACTACAACGGCGCTAATTCAAAAACTCAGCAATAGCTTTATGAAACCTGCGCCGCGGATTCTGGATATGGGCGTAGTCGCCGCCACCTGGAATAACTACTAGCGCTTTATCCTCGGTCCCTAGCGCCTCGTAAAATTCAGTCCGGGGGCTACTCCCCTTCATATAGTTCTGACCACCAGCCGCGCTGCCATAAATCATCAGCGTGGGATTGATAATTTTTGTGGGATCGGCAGGCACACTGCCCTCTGCATTTTCTTGCCGTATGCCATTCGGTGACTTGGGTTCATTCTGAGACACGTAACGAGCAAGCGCTTCCTTAGCTGGCAAGTCCGTGAACTCATCCTCCAAGCGATCCATGAAGTACTCATAGGTGTTATCCCACCAACCCTCGGTCGGAGCCGGCAAAATTAGTTGCCCCCCGCCCAGCGCTGGATCGAGCAACACCAGCCGGTCAAGGCGGTTTGGGTATACTTCCGCATAACGGCCGACAATCCTCCCACCCCATGACCACCCCAAAAGATGTGGCTTGGAAACACCTTCGGTGTTTAACCAATCGATGACAGCGGCCAGGTCTTCGATCGCCTGATCCGTTTGTACGGTTAATGGATCTCCGTCCAGCTCAGACTCTGCGTAGCCGCGAATTGAGAACGTGACGGAAGCGATCCCGCGATCCGCCAAGGCATCCATAAAGGAGTAGTGTTCGCCGCCGTCGAAGCTGAGATCATATCCTGCAACCCCTGAAATATTTGCACCCTGAACCAGGACGACAACATTTTCAGAGAAATTGTTGAACGCTTTACACCGAACAGAAATGCGCCCACTTGGACCGGGGATCATATAGTCAGCACTATCGATCATTTTCATCCCTTTCTCTTCGCCAGCCCCATTAGCGGGCCTGAACAGCCTCGTCCATAAGGAACAAACTGGTCAGCAACGCCCGCAAGTGAATAGATGCGTTTAAATTATCCACCAACTGAGATGTAATCGACGGCACGGACAGCGCCAGATCAACCGCAGCCCTTGCCCGGCTCGCATCGTCACCGAGCACAGTGGAAAACTTCTCGAGCTGTGCAGAATTGTCTCTTGGGCCCATAGTGATCTCAGCTTTCAGCGCGCCATCGATAGCGCCAAGCGCTTCACTCAAAGATGTCAGGAACACTCGGATCGACGGACCGTCCCCGCTCTCGCCCTCTTTGTCACGCCCTTGGGCGGCGTAAGCGAGCATAAATTCGTAGGACGACTCAATCGCTTCGACACAGGAGGAAAAATCCAACTCATCACTCATGACGGCCGGTCTCCTTTTTCAGTCCATATGGCAGGGTCATGGTTTTTCTCCAGTTCTTCACGCGTGATCCAGCCAAACACCATGGACCGCAAATAAAACAACTTTTCGGGACGAACCGCGAAATAGATATGCAGACTAATGAGGCTAACAAAAACAAGTGCCGCCAAACCGTGAAGCACGTAAATCCAGCCCCATGTTGATTGCGACAATATATAAGGGTCTCGCTCCCAAAACGGGGTATCGATCCGCACCAGCATCAGCAAACCGGTCACAAGAGCGGTCAAGCAAAACACCGTGACCGAACTGTGCATGAGGCGCTGCGCAATGGAGTATTTGCCTGTCTTCGGAAACAATCCATTCCTGACCGCAGCTAGAGTTTTGAGAAGCTCAACCGGACCAACCCATATTGAGAGTAAATTTTTTCTCAGGATCGAACGAGCCACGTGCCAGACGACGACAACGGTAAGCACCACTCCAGCGATCCAATGGATCGGCACCCAATCGAATTCCAACCCCAGAATCGGACAAAGCCCCGTGCCCAGCAGGGCCAACATACTGGCCGCCATGGCCCAGTGAAATAAGCGGTCGACCAGCTTATGGCGGGTGATTCGTTCGGATGACATGATAGTGACTGATCCCTTTTCGTTCTGGCGACGAACCTACTGACTTATTCGGTGGTGAAAAAGGGCTGAGATAGCCCTTAAGAGCAAGGCTGACTGGGCGATATGATCGCACCGTGGCGGTACTCAGGGATTAAGCGCATCCCCTGGTCCGAATTCACTACATTCGGTCCAAATCCTGGGGTATTCACAGAGAGCGAGCAATTTCGGATACTCGGCGAAAGACACCGCGCTTACGATAGAGAGATTGGACTTATGGCGAATGACACCCATCAAGATGTGATTACAGATACCGGCCAACCGCCCGTATTTGAGGAGGCCCGCGATCCCGTAACCCGCCGCGCCTTTATCAAGAGCGTTATTGCGACAGGAGCAGTTGCTTCAACGGGTGGCCTCATGCTGGTCGGTCTGAGCGGATGCTCTGACGAGGCGACACAGGCCGCGGGCTCTGTTGAGCGCCTGGTTACATTGAACGTCAACGGTAAGAGCAGGCCAGTCGATGTTCTGCCCAATGAAACTCTGGCGATGACACTGCGCTACAAGCTCGGTCTAACTGGGACGAAGTTAGCCTGTGACCGTGGTGAGTGTGGTGCGTGTACCGTTCTTGTCGATGATGTCACTCACAACTCCTGCTCGACACTGACCCACAGTGTTCGTGGCCGAGATGTCACAACTGTCGAAGGCCTGGAACAACCGGACGGCACTCTGCACCCGGTGCAACAGGCGATGATTGACGAGCTTGGACCTCAATGCGGTTTCTGCACGCCGGGCCAAGTGATGTCAGGCGTAGCCCTTCTTAAGAACAACCCCAACCCAAGTCGGGAGGAAGCTCGCCAAGGCTTGGCGGGCAATCTTTGCCGCTGTGGGGCTTATGACCACTATCTCAATTCAATCATGCGCGCAGCACGGGTGAGCTAACATGGCCTTTAAACATATTGGTAAAAACTTCACGCCGCCCGACGTCCGCGCCAAGGTCACGGGTAAAGCAAAATACTCTGAGGACTTCCGTGCTGAAGGAATGCTGTTCATCAAGCTCCTCGCCAGTCCAATGCCTCATGCTATCGTGCGCAAGTTGGATACGTCCGAGGCACTGAAGATGGATGGCGTTATCGACGTCATGACGGCGGATGACGTGCCGAACATCCCTGAACCACAAATGCCAATCCTGACAAACCATCCGAAGTACGTGGGTGATCCAATCCTCGCTATCGCCGCGACCAGCGAGCAGATTGCAGCGGACGCGCTTGAGAAGATCATAATCGAATATGAGCCACGCCCGTTTGTGATCGACCCCTTGGTCAGCCTGTTCCCGGGCGGACCGGATGTCCATGACAGCGGCAACGTCGCGTTGTTTAGAGGGAAGGCCGAAAGTTACAAATGGACGGCGCGCGATTTTGCAGCAGCGAGCGATGATGAACTGCCCCGTGGCAAACCACAGGGCGAGTGGGAACACGGCGACGTCGATGCTGGATTTGCCAATGCGGCTCTCGTTCTCGACGAAACGTTCGTGGTCGCCGGGCACCCCCACCAAAGTATGGAACCGCGTAGTGCGTTCGCCTATTGGGAAAACGGCAAGTGCTACCTCCACGCTTCCTCACAAAGCCATACCTTTAATGTTCCCGACTACGCTAAGTACTGCGGCATCGAAACAGAAGATCTCATTCTTATCGCTGAATTCTGTGGCGGCGGATTTGGATCAAAGGGCACAGCGTACCCAATCGCGACGATCCCGGCTCATATGTCCAAGAAAGTCGGGCGCCCCTGCATGATGCGCATTAGCCGTGCAGAAGAGTATTACCTCGGCTCGCGACGCAACGGTTTCCAAGGCAACGTGAAACTAGGGTTCAGTGAAGAAGGCCGCCTCGTTGCCGCTGACTTGTATGTGGTGCAGCAGAGCGGGTCTAACGATAGCTTTCCCGACTACGCGAATGCTGGTGAAGCATTATCCCTGGTCTACACACCGGAAGCTATGCGCTGGAAAGGCATTCCCATCGCAACCAATACACCGCCGACAGGAGCACAACGTGGGCCGGGACAAAATCAACTCGCCTGCGTCATGGAACCCCTCATGGACAAAGCGGCAAAAACACTTGGGATTGACCGCCTTGCCATTCGTGATTTGAACGCACCGAAAAATGACACGGTATTTGGAGGGCGCCGCAGCACTTTATCCAGCACCTATCTGCGAGAGGCCATGCAGAGCGGGGCGGATCGCTTCAACTGGGAAGAAAAGAAGAATGAGAGCGGTCAGCGTAACGGCAGCAAAGTAATCGGCATTGGCGTTGGCCAAGCGTTTCACCCCGGCGGTTCCAGTGGCTTTGATGGTTTGGTGCGCATCGCGCCGGACGGCAAAGTGCATATTCACACCGGCGTCGGCAACCTCGGCACCTACTCTTATGCCAGCACGTCCCGTATCTCGGCGGAAGTCCTTGGCTGTTCTTGGGAAAACTGCGTGATTGAGCGCGGTGATACCCGGCGCCATCTACCTTGGAACTTAGGCCAGTTCGGCAGCAACACGTCCTACACCATGTCCCGCACCAACTATGCCGGGGCGATGGATGCCAAAATGAAGCTGCTCGAAATTGCGGCGATGGATTTGGGCGGCGCGGCCGAAGACTATGATGTCGGTGACGACAAAGTATTCTCCAAGGCTGACCCTAGTAAGAGTCTAACCTTCGCCCAGGCGGCACAGCGGGCTATTGAGCTTGGCGGCAAGTTCAGCGGCGAAGAAATGAACGAAGACATGCACGCCATCACCAAAGCTTCCGTTACGGCAATGGCGGGCACAGGTCTGATCGGCGCAGCGAAAGACAACCATCCAAGTAAAGGCTTACCGCCAGCACTAGCTGCCTCGTTCATGAAAATTGAGCTCGATGTCGAGACTGGTAAATACGAAATTCTAGAGTATGTCGGTATGGCGGACTGCGGCACCGTGGTTCACCCGCAGGGTCTGGAACATCAGATTCGGGGCGGTGGCGTTATGGGTATTGGCATGGCTGGCCTTGAGCGGATTGTTTACGATCCACAGAATGGGTTGCCCGCCAACATTGGCTTCCACCAAAACAAACCGCCGTCTTATCTGGATGTTCCGCTTGAGATGGATGTCGGTTACGTCGACAAGCCCGATCCGACCAACCCTGTTGGCGCGCGTGGGATTGGCGAACCGCTCATGGGCTGTGCCGCGGCGGCACTGCTCAGTGCAATTTCGGATGCGCTCGGTGGTGTGTACTTCAACCGCACGCCCATCGTACCCGACATGATTATCAATGCTTTGGCCGACAGGCCCCAATCATACAAAACGCTCCAAGTGAGCAACCAGTAGGGAGGCGCAGACATGAGTACTAAAGATGTAATGCCGCAGTTTGCGCTGTTTCAGCCGACAGATATCGAGAACGCGCTAGACCTGCTTGAAAAATATGGCGATCGCAGCTGGAAAGTCGCCGGTGGCCAAGACAGTTATGATTGGTTTAAGGATCGCGCCAAGCGGCCCGAAGCGGTTATCGACTTGGGCGGAATCGCGGACCTACATGGTATTCGGGAAACCGAAGACGGTATCGAGATCGGTACCATGACGACGCTTACCGAGATCGTCGAGAGTCCAATCATCTCAGGGAGCTATGGCGTGCTTGCGCAAGCGGCCAGCCGAGTGGCCAGCCCGCAAATTCGCAATGCCGGAACACTAGGCGGTAACCTCAACCAAGATGCCCGCTGTTGGTATTACCGATCGGGCCTTGATTGCTACCGTGCTGGCGGCAACACCTGCTACGCCGATACACCCGAAGGGATGAACCGGGAACACTGCTTGTTCGGTGCCTCACGCTGCGTTGCAGTGACTCCATCAGATACAGCCGCTGCTGTGGTGGCTTTGGATGCTGAGATGGTGATCCGTGGCCCAGCTGGGGAGCGGGTTGTCCCGGCTCAAGAGTTCTTTATCGGTCCAGCCGTCAACATCACACGCATGACCGTGGTCGAGCCAACAGAACTTCTCGTTGCGGTACGTATCCCTTCCAAGTGGGCAGGTGCGGACTTTTACTTTGAGAAAGTCGCTGACCGGAATACGTGGGACTTCCCGCTGGTTAATGTCGCCTCTGCGATGATCGTCAAAGACGGTGTGGTCGAAGACATCCGTATCGTCTGCTCCGGTGTTGAATGCGTACCGAAGCGCATCGAAGGGGCTGAGCAAATCGCCATTGGCAGCGCCCCCGATGCGGAAACAGCCGATCTCGCTGGTGGCACAGCGTCCCGTGGCGCAACACCGCTTAACTACAATCACTTTAAGATTCCCCTGATGGAGAATCTGGTGAAACGGGCCATCCGAGGCGACGCCTAGGATGGAGCTGTTTCGCTACAGCCGCGACGTTTATGGGCAAACAACCCTTGAAGGGATGTCCTGGGACCTCTTTTGGGTTTTCCTGGGCCTTGCCTTGGTGGGGATTGTCGGCCACATGATCTTTTGCGCGGTTACCGATAAGAAAGCGGGTGCTGACTCTTAAAGCGGAACGTGGAGACCGATGCCTAGATCGCGGGTTTCCAGCGTAACCTCACGGGTAGCCAGCAAGACCGCTCCGCCTTCACGAATGACAGTATCGTTGTAGCGACCGACGGCGAGGGTTTGCGTCCGCCCACCTAAGTCGGTGTGATGAACGACAACGCTGCTTACAACGACAAATTCTTGGGCGCTGGCACCAGTCTCTATTGTTGAGATGGAAACATGACGTGACAGCCGGCCTGACCGTTGTAGATGTTCCGGCAGAGTCTCAAACAGCCCAGCCATTCCGTCACGGTCGTGTTCAAGCCAAATCATGTCCTTGCGCAACTCAGGACTCCACACCCTTATGCAGTAAGAAAAATCTAGCGCGCACAAACCCAGGTACGCAGCAAAATCACTGTCATCTAGGGCTAGGCAGCTTTTCCCAATCAGCGTCCGGATAGCTTCATGGTCGCTCATCACACCGGCGCTCCGGGGTCGCGATCAACGCGGCGCCCCCACTCCGCATAAAATGCGCGCAGTATGGCGTCATCTTGCCCCGACATCTTTTCGTCACGGGCGATAATCTGATAGCGCCCAGCCTGGTTGCGAAAACTGTCCGCGCACGACTCTGCAGCCACCATATCCTCTGGCACATTGCGCCCGAACGGGCCCCAGTATTGATTGTGATGTTTTTGCCGAATACGTCGGTGCTCGTCAGATTCACCTTTGAGTCCCAGCCCACGCATCTCAAGCAACGCCTTGTCGGGCCCGATTGGCGTAACCGTATCGATACGGACCACTGTGCCACGTGAAATAATCGCGGTGGACGGAAACAAATTGACGAAGCGGAAATCAGTCGCACTCATTCCCGGCAAAGGGGGCACATCATCGCCACGTCCGGCGAAACCCTCATAGCCGTCGTAAGCGGCTTTGAGGTCGCCGCCACTGCCACCATGACCACCGTCGAAAACAATGAGCTTGCGGTCTTCCATTGGCATCGCGTTGACTTGGGTTTGACGCAGAACCACATGCATGAACTCGTGGTAAAGATCCATGTTGGTCTCGTGCCAGGCCTTCCAATTGCAATCGAGAATGGCCTGGTTGTAGTGAAAGACTTCGAGCGGTTGACCCGTCAGCATTTCTGAGAACCGGTCCAGTGCTGACCCGATGTGGGATCCTAGCGGTGGGGCTGCATCATCCATACATACAAAGGCTAAACCATGGAGAATTTCGGTCCGCACCTCGCGAAGGCCCATAACCTCCTTCTTCACGCTGCCCGAAGCGTACCCAGACGCACGCGGTATTCCGGTGCAGCCACCCTGACTGTCATAGGTCCAGCGGTGATAAAAACAGGTTATCGATTTGGCATTGCCCGCGGGCTGATCCAGCAACTTGGCGCCGCGGTGAGAACACACGTTTAGGAACGTTCGAACGACATTATCTTCACCACGAATGGAAAATAGAGACTGACCATCGTGGTCAAAAACTCGGTAATCAAAAGCTTCCGGTAATTCACTTTCGTGACATGCCAACCGCCAGACTTTGGAGAATATTTTGTCTGACTCATCCCTGTAAATATCGGGGTCGGAATAGACCAAACCTGACACAAAGTGCTCGGCCGGCGCAGCCGGTACCTGCTCCCAGGATGACGTGTCGCGCGCGCCCACAGCACTTATTCCTTAACGTATCCAAGGCGTGCGAGGTTCTGCGCCAATTTAGAGGGAACCGTATCGTTCACTGGATTGACGTCGAAATCTTCACCGTGCTCTGCCAACGCTTTCGTCAGATAGTCCTCGGGCAGATCATCCCATGACTTCACCTTATAAAATTCTACATGCCATATGACTTGGCCGACATCCGGGTCTTTCATTCCGATGCTCGCCATCGATGGCATGAGAATCTGCCCGGCGCCGTGGGCGGGAATCCAAGATTGCTCAGGGTCCTGGAGGTCACTTATATTGGCAAAGAAGGTGTTGTCTTGGTTGTAAGGGTTGCGAACGAGAGGTTCAGGCCAACGCATCTTGGCGTGGAAGGCCACGGTATCCCCTATCAAGTTCATCTCAACGTCGTGGATTGAACTGTTCGAATAGAAATCGGGGAATGCTTTATCAACGATGTTCAGTGTCGCACCTCGCACTGAAATGCTTTGCCCTTCTGGCACCCGGCTCCAATTAGGCTTGAACGTGACATCTTCCCCCGTCATTGGGTTGACGAAACCGTCAATGATCTCATCGGTCTCAAAGTCGCTGTAGTAGGTCAAAAGAGAATTGTATTTAACGAACTCTGCATCGGAAACTTTCTTGACCCATTGCTGTTCACACCCTTTGAAACGCACCAGAGGAATCGGTGACTCAGGCGCCTTAAAACCGTAGATAACGCCGCGCGTCCGCCAAATCGCCTTGCCATCATCGACCCGGCCTTGCTGTTTTGCGAGAGCATAGACCCGATCTTCGAGCGACCAATCTTCTATTGAGTCCGGAAGCATCTTGTGGCCGGCCGCAGCCGCGTGGCCTCCGGTTCCGAAGGCTAAAGCTCCTGCTGAAACAACAGCGTCTCGGCGCGTTAGTCTCACCTTATCCATACGTCTGCTCCATATATGTGTGCAGTTAGTGTGCAGCGAACGCGTTCTGAGCGAAAGCGTTCAAATCCATGTTAAATCTGTCCGGTCGCTCTAGAAACGGAGAGTGCCCGACACCAGAATAAATCAAGATCTGCGCCTGCGGGAGAGCTGAAACGAAGGCCGCAGATAATTGCGATGTCTCTCTAAACGGATCTTGATCGCCCATAATGGCTAGGAACGGCACATTGATCTTATCGACCAGGCTGGCGTAACTCGTCACAGCCTCACCAGTCGGATCATAGACAGGGCTCCGCATGGCGCGGCGGGCGTAGGGCGGTGACATGACATTCATTGCCGCCGACAAGGCGGTCCATTCTTCATCCATCGGTTCTGCGGTCATCAAACTGGCGAACGTTTGTGCCCCAGCCATATTCGATTCAATGTCGGATTCTTCGAGTTGCACCTGGCTGACGCGGGCGGGGCTATCGCTTGCAGGCAGCGGTACATCAACCAAGCGTCCTCGCGAGGATACCATGACGATGCCGGACAACTCATCGGTGCCGAAACAACGCACATAATGCATTGCCATTAAGCCCCCGCGCGACCAACCCACGATGATGGGCTTGTCCAACCCCGTCTCACGGATCACCGCCGCGACATCTTCAGCCCAAATGCAGGCGCGATTGTAGGATTCCACGTCCCATGGCTTACCCGAGTTGGCATGGCCCCGTAAGTCAAACGCCACCAAATGAAACGCGTTCGCCAACGAAGAACTCAATTGACGATGCCAGCTCATATAGCCCTGTCCATTGCCATGAATGAACAAGAGACCGGGATTATCAGACTTACCAGCTTCGGCAACATTGAGGGGAACGCCCCCAAACCCTTCGATCATGCGAAGTGAGACGCCGTCTTCCGCGAAGGCACAGGAACCAAACGACGTGAACAGACCGAGAATGAAAGCCACGATGACACGCAACATCGGACGAGCGATGATCATTTTTTCAGTGTGATCCGTTCGAGGTCAACGCGCTGACCCGTCAGCTGTATTGGGTTCAGCCGCGGGCTATAGGCCAGCGTATCAAAGTAAGGAAAGAGATAGACCGCCGGTGGGTTGTGATGGAGGGCAGTGACCAGTTCTTGAAGCTTCTTTTCGCGCAACACCGGATCGAACTCCCGGTTACTCGCCTCAATCAACGGCAGCAGAGCTTCATCACAAAAATAGGCTCCGGCTTTAAGGCAGGACGCCGTTTCGATACTGCGGATAGCATCACCATGGATTGAGTTATTGAAGCTGGTGTCGAGAATGTCGGCCCCAGACCAGTCGCCTGAGAAATACATACTCAACCATCGGGTACCGGGAATGGGATCTAGCTCAATTTCAACACCGACAGCGGCTAAATTCTGGGCCAACACTTGATAGATTAAAGTTGATTCCGGCACTGATGGATCGCTGCGGACGATAGCCTTGAGTTCTAGACCATCGCCATAACCCGCCTCATTTAGCAAAGCGCGCGCTGCGTCCGGGTCATAGTCAAACAATGGCAAATCCGGCGCGTAACCAAATACATCCGGTGTCGCAACCTGCGATACAGGCTGCGTTACCCCCGACAAAATTGTAGCCGCAATGCCATCTCGGTCGACGGCCATATTGAGAGCCCGACGCACGCGAACGTCGGCGACCGGTGAATTTTTATCGACTTGATGAAAAGCCCAAGCACCAATGGAATAAGTCGGGCGGGCCACAGTGTTGTATCCAGCAGCATCCAGATCGACGAGCAGGTCTAGGCTTAGCTTAAAGGAGAGGTCAATCTGTCCGCTCAGCATGGATTGGGCTCGGCTTACAACATCCCCAACTGCGGTAAAGCGTATTTCATCAAAGTGGCCCGTATCGCGCCATGATGTCGGGTTGCGCTGGAAGACATAGCTACCGGTCGTTTGCCCCCAATCCTTTAGCTTGAAGGGTCCCGATCCGGCTGGCTCAAGACCGAAAGCATCAACACCGACTTCTGCCCAATATTTCATCGCGACCATGTACACGAAGCTCATGCGCTTCGGCAGAATAGCATCGGGTCGGTTGGTGTTAATTTGTACAGTCAGATCATCAACGACTTCAGCCGAGTCTATCATTGCCGTCTCGCCGGCGATCAAGTAGCCGGCAGCATCTTCACTTCGCAGATAGGAGACAACATCCACTACCGTTTGCGCAGTAAAAGGCTCGCCATTGGAAAACTCTACGTCCGGCCGGAGATTAAAGATCCACGCCGACTCCCCACGTGGCTCCCATGACAGTGCCAAGCCCGGAAGAATGACGCCCTTATCGCCGATAATCGTCAGCGCGTCATACAAGACATGATTGGGATTTATAGCGCCAATGGGGAGAGTCGAATAAGGATTGCCCAGACCTGGCGGTCGTTGAGGCACGGCGACCCGGAGGACGCTCGGTTCGTCATCGGCGATCGTTTCTACGCTGCTGACGCAGAGCAAAAAGCCAATAACAGCGTACTTAAAAAGCTGTTTCATTTTGTTTAGACCTGGATGTACTCGCCGTCCATTTTTTCTTCGTCGGCCAGCGTTTTGGGCTTGGGTGCACCTTCCGCGCCGGGTTTATCGAAGTCCGGCTGTGCTTTACCGGGAACAGATAGCGACCGTGAGGATGGCACCGTCGGCGGGACAAAAATCCCGCGCTCGTAGTAGCTCGAGAGCACTTTACGCAGCGGCTTCATACCCCGATACGGGTTGTCGAGTGGATCTCCCGTACCAAGGTTGTTGGCCAGCCCAACATCTGCAGCATAGTCCGCCGCATACACATTGGGGTCATCCCACATCGGTAAGTTTTGGTGAGGGTTGGCCCGAGCGCGACGCAGTGCGAGAAGATCTACGGTCCCTGACAAAGTCGCCGCTCCCGGCGTATCCAATTCGCCCTGGATAGACCCATCGAAGTTCACCATTTTTGTGTAACCGCGCATTTGATTGGTGTGCTCGTATTTGGAATCAGGGGTGAAATGCTCACCGCCGGGCAATGGCGAAAGAATATAAGCAACGTTCTCAAAGGCCCGTGTCTGGCGGGCGATATCCCATCCCCTGCGGCCTGACCCATGCCCCTCGGAAGACGGGTGAATAATTACCTCAGCGCCATACTTGACCAGCATTCGCGCCACTTCTGGGTGGGCCTGATCGAAACAAACCATCGTACCAAGCCGGCCAATTGGTGTGTCTGTGACGGGGAACAGGAATTCATAGCCATAGGTATCAAGGTATTGGTCGTAGATGGTGCTGGGTGTGGTATCAGGTAACGATCCCCACACATCGGCACATTGAATCTTACGATAGCGGTGAATAAGGTCACCGGAATCATTAAGAATAAACGCTGAATTGAAAACATAACCCGGTAACTTGTCATCAATCTCGAAAGATGACCCTGCCAAGTAAACTTTGTGTTTCAGCGCAAACTCCGACAGCAGTTCCATCTCAGGTCCGGGATAGCGGATCGCTAGCCGCTGCAATGTGATCGGCGAACGGTACCCATGACCGCCCTGCCCAGTCATAAAGAATTCTGAGAGTGCGACGAGGCGAATGTTCGGGTTTGACGCCGTTCGAGACGGTAGCTCGAGAGATCGCTGCACGTTTTCGGTAATCATCGCCCGCACGTCAGACGTTTTTTGAATCATCGTTTTGACGGTCTGCACCAGCAGCACGTCATATTCAGTTTCATGCCCTGTACCTTCTGCCGCCTTAGCCTTGTCGAGACGCTGGCGTGCATCAGCCACCCACTCTTCTTTGTTGCGCGGTTGGGCGGGGGCTTTTTTCTGAGCAGCGACTAACTTGCCATAGCCCTCAGCAAAAAGATTGGCACGCAGATGAAGTGGGGCGATACCGAATATGGCCGCCCGTCTGCGCCGCAGCTTGTCGACATAGACATCCACTTTCATGAAATCTTCGTTGGCCTTAGCGCTGATCTGACGCCCATTCCAATCAGACAATCCGCTGGCACACGGGTAAGACACAGCCATGCCGTTTGCGCCGCGGGACACGGCAGACGCGGAGACAACAAATGCGCTGTTCTCAAACGCCCGGGCGATGCGGGCGTTTTGTCGCGCATCAAACAATTCATCAGCCACTTCTTCTGTGGGGTTCAGAATAACCTCCGCCCCTTTCCACACTAAGCTACGGGCGTAATGAGGGAACAAAATATCTTCGCCCGGTAATATGCCAACTTGACCAATTGGTGTATTCGCTGTCTTGAATTCCTTGGGTTGCCCGAGTGCGCTGGTCTGTTCTGTCGCTAGACCGTTAACCAATTCAGGCGACACCTTCTCGGTTTCAATCAAGACCTCGCCGTTCGAATTGATAAGGAAGCCGAGCGTTATGGTAGATTCAGCAACTTCGCTTTGAACGATCGTTGACCCTGCAAGAAAAACGTTCTTCTCAGCGGCTAGGTCGGCCAAGCTCTGAATCAGTATTTTTTTATCGTGGGGCTCTGCACCAGCCGACGTATGGGGCAGCAGAACCACAGGCTCTATCGGCCCCGCCACTTCAAACCGAGCCGTGGTCGCGACGATGGTCTCGACATGTTCGGCGAGAGCCGCAATGTCATCTGGAGACCAGGACTTCTGAGAAATATAAAGCATGGCGCTGCGCCTTCATTGCGAGGTTTCTTGGGGTAATAGAGTGCGACTATATTTACCGAAGGATAGTATAAATGGGCGGTCGCAGCACGCCTCCCGCTCACTGACCGAGCATATACGAGCTGCTTTTCATCACTTTTCGGCCATTCCAGTGCCAGCCGAGGAAGAAACTGCAGACATGACCGACGCCATCGACCTCATCATTTCACCCCGGCAACGGGATATCGGCAGCTTTGAGGTGCGCCGCGTGCTGCCCTACGCCAAACTAAGGTCGGTCGGACCCTTCATTTTCTTCGACCATATGGGGCCAGCCACGTTTGCCCCCGGTCAAGGAATTGACGTCCGCCCCCACCCTCACATAGGGCTCGCAACGGTGACGTTCCTTTTCGACGGTGAAATTGATCACCGTGACAATCTCGGATTCCACCAACCTATTCAGCCAGGTGACGTAAACTGGATGACGGCGGGCCGCGGCATAGCTCATTCAGAGCGAACGGGACCAGAAATCCGGGCAGCCGGACACACCCTCCACGGCATCCAAACCTGGATCGCTTTGCCAAAAAGTGACGAAGAGATAGAACCGGCATTTTACCACCATCCTAAAGAGAGCCTCCCTACCGTAGAGCAAAATGGCGCTGCGTTCCGGTTGATTACCGGAACCGCCTACGGAGAAACATCTCCCGTCAAAGTATTCTCCCCAATGTTTTATCTAGGCGGCACACTATCCAGCGGCGCTGACTTTGCCATAACCGATGAGCACGAAGAGCGCGCGGTCTATGTTGTTGACGGTACAGTTACAGTCGACGGCCGGTTAATTGAAGAAGGCCAGATGGTCGTGCTTAAGCCCGGTGCGCCGGCGAGCATGCGGACAGACTCCACAGCCCGTGTAATGTTGGCCGGCGGAGCACCATTGGATGGGGAACGCCTTATTTGGTGGAATCTTGTCGCAAGCAATCAGGCGCTAATAGATCGCGCAAAACAGGAGTGGAAGAACGATGAGTTTCCCAAAGTGCGCGACGATGAAGACGAATTTATTCCTCTGCCCGAGGGATAGTTTCTAGGGATACTTCTTTGTATTTAGAACCTGGCCTGAGAAATTGAACACCCTTATTGAAAAGAGAAGCAACAATTCCACCGCACAACCTTATGTTAGCGCGTTGGATGGAATTCGAGGCCTGGCCGTCCTCATCGTCTTTATGAGCCACACGTCGGGCAGAGGAATGGCGATAACCCCGTGGCTCAATTTTCACGGAATCGGCCATGTTGGCGTATACCTCTTCTTTGTTCTTAGTGGCTTTTTACTCACCAAAAATCTAATGAACGGGCAAGGAACCAAAGCGTTCATTGTGCGTAGGTTTTTTAGAATTGTTCCGCTTTACTATCTAGTTCTCATTGGTGTTTTCATCCTCCAAGCGCTGGGGCACGCGAACCCACTTTACTTGCATTTCTCAAGCGGCCTGTCGGGGACGGCGCTCCATTTCCTGTTTGTAAAAGGGGACGGAATATTTTGGACAATTTCCGCTGAGTTTTTATTTTATCTGCTTCTCCCCGCCATACTCTTGTTTACCAATCGTTTTGGTGTCATCGCCTTGGCATTTGCAGCTATCTTGTACTTCGTATGGTATTTCTCGGTTTTTTTAGGTGCTCCTATTCCTGCGCCTAAGATCGTTGGCATCAATCATTCCGGGCAGTTTATTGACGTTTTTCTGTGTGGAGTCATTGCGGCATTTATAAATAGACAGGTTAACCACTCCGCCGTCGCTCTCGTTTTCATCGTTGCGTTGCTGGTCACTCTAATCGGGGTGGCACGCTCCTTTCTCGGGTTCGAACGCGAGCTCTACGACATTCGGTTCGCCTCTATTTTGTATGGGGCCGCTTTTGCACTAACGATTGTGAGCGTACACCAAGGGTCACGGTGGCTGACTCCAATCATGAACAATTACGTTTTGCGGTTCATGGGCGTTGTCGGGTTTGGCTGGTATCTGCTTCATTTTGCTGTGTTACAGTATGTGAATACCTTAGCCGTCCCAGAGTCTTGGGTTCGGTTTATTATATCTTTTGGATTGACCGCGCTCATCTCCTGGCTGGCGTTCGTACTAGTCGAAAAACCATTCATTCGCATAGGTCATAAGCTTACTTCTAACCTGAACACAACAGCGGCACGTTGATGAAAATGAATAGAATCACTGCGACACTCTCTTTGATTGTCGGTTTGGGAGCTTTCTGTACAACTCCCGCATCAGCCCAAACAAGCATCATCGGCGGAACGACCGGCGTCCCTGAAGGCACCGCCGGATACGAAAAATGGATGATGTTTCGCGACCATGTAAACGAACAATCAAATGGGGCACTCAACCTAACACCGATGGTCTCGGGAGAGTTAGGGTCAGAAGAAACGATATTGAGTAGTTTACGCCGTGGGCGCGTTCAAATCGCAAACTTGTCTGGATTGGTTGTCGGTTCGATTGTACCTGAAGCCGCTCTGTTACAGACCCCTTTCTTGTTTGATAGCACTGAGCAGGCGGATCACATTTTTGACACTGTACTGTTCGAAATATACAGCGATTTACTCGCTCAACACCGCCTCACGCTTATGTCATGGGACGAAGTCGGAATTCATCACGTCTATGGAAAGAAACCCATTCTAAGGCCTGACGATCTAAAGGGGGCTCGGTTCCGGGTTTCCTCAGGTCTCGCGGCCCGTCTATTTGCAGAAGCCATTGCGTCAGACATCATACCACTCTCTTTCAACGAGAACGTCGTTGGCCTCCAGACCGGGCTCGTTGATGCTGGCGCCAATGCCGTGATTTTGTATGCGCCAACGGGCATCGCTGAAGAGGCTCCTCATTTGTCCCTAACCGGACATATGCGTGCCGTTAATTTTGTGATCGCTGATTCAAAATGGCTTGAGCGTCTGCCGCCAGATCAAAAACCTATCGTGCAGGATGGCTGGCTTTCGATCGACCGGGCGCGTGCAATGTCCCGCGCGGAAGAACAAAAGTTTCTCGGCCAAGCCGATCAAATCGGCTTTACCATTCACACTCTAACACCAGATCAACGGGATTCATGGATACAGGCATCCGCTCCCGTGCCCGACCAGATTATTGAAGGTATCGGTGGAAGCGCGGCTGAAATTTACGACGCTATTCAGGAGGCCAAGCGCGTATTCAACGACTGAGCGTCAGTCAAACGAAGAAAACGACCCGGTCATATCGCTGTCTACAGTGTGAAAAATTTTGCCGATCGTCGTGTCATCGTCAAGGGATTGAACAATCAACGCGGCCAATTCACCCATGGTTATTCGACCCATCAGAGTTTGATCCTCAGACAACAGCCCCTTGCCTGTCGCAGGCCCTTCGGGAAGCTGGCCGGGCCGAAGAATCGTCCAACTAAGATCACGCGTCATGAGGTCATTCTCCGCCTGCGTTTTGGCGTCAATAACGGGCCTTAAGAAGCGGCGCGTACCTTCCTGCAACACACCATCTGTGCCGCCAGCACCGATGGCTGTTACCAACACTATACGTTGAACACCTGCGCCCTTAGTCGACGCGAAGACATTGATGTTGCCCTGGCTGTCGACGGCTGGATTGCGCACGCTGCCACCCAGGGTAGACACAACAGCATCGTAGGATCGCTCATGGAAGGCGGCAGATACCGACGCGGCGTCGAGCGCGTCACCGGTCACAAGCGTTACGCCTAAAGCCTCAAGCGCCGCGATGTCAGAGGTTTCGCGGACGAATGCCGTTACAGTATCGCCGCGCTCAGCCAATATCTTTGCGGTTTCGAATCCCGTGTTGCGCGTCGCGCCGAAGATTAATACGTCTGTCGCCAGCGCATTCATCACCACGCCACAACAAAATAGTAACGCTAACGTACCGACACGCATCATCACACTACTCCGCAGCCTTCGCGGCACTTTCCGGTGCAGCCTGCGGAGCGACAAAAATACCTGCGTCCACGTACGCAGCCGCTACTTTCTTGATTTCCGCCCCACCAAAGTAAGGGTTTCCAAGCGGGTCGTCTGGCCACAGATTATTCGGTAGCCCGCGAGGCGTCTTCCCGTATTCGGCTGCGTAGACAACAGCATCATCCCAAAGGGCAACATTGGCCTTTAGATCGGCGCGCGCCTGCCTCAACGCACGAAGATCAATCATGCCACCGAGCGGCACCTGCCCGGCCGTGTCCGCTTCTGCTTGAACAGAGCCGTCAAAATTAATGATCTTGGAATAACCGCGTCCACGCGAACTGGGCGATATCCGCCCCGGCAAGAAATATTCTCCGCCGTGACCTGCGGATATCACATAGGCCACATTCTCAAAGGCCCGCATCCGCCTAGCCGCGTCCCAACCCATCCGATGTGCACCGTGGGGTTCGGATGTCGGGTGTAAGATAACTTCCGCCCCACGCTGAGCCATGGCGCGATAAGTCTCTGGGAAATTGTTGTCGAAACAGATCGTCGTCGCAAGACGCCCGATCGGCGTATCTGCAACTGGGAATAGATGTTCATAGCCGTACTTATCAACGTATTGATCGAACACACTGCCCGGCGTGGTATCGGGCAGAAACCCCATAGCATCGCCACAGTGAATTTTGCGATAGCGATGAATGAGGTTGCCCGACGGGTCGTAGATGAAAGCTGTGTTAAAGAATCGGTTAGGCCAATCACGGTCATACTCAAAAACACCACCGGACACGTAAGCGCCGATTTCCTGAGCAAAGGCCGCGACCTGATCCATCTCCGGTCCTGGGAAGGTGACACCAATTTTGTCGGCTAGATGGCCAAGCTTGTGCCCCAACGGACTCACTGGGCCAGTAAGAAAGAATTCGGGATATACAACCAGTTTCAAATTAGCTGCCCTGGCACCATAGTTCCGCACCAAATCAAACGCGTCGTCCAAGTTTGGCTGCCGACGCTCGACAAGCTGCTCAGGCGTATGCGACTGGTGCACCACGTGTTGACCGATCATCGCACTATAAGCTGCAACGTCATCGCTCTGGGGTGCGTGGGCTTTTGCAACAGCCCTGCCCTGCCCTTCAGCCAACCACCCATCACGGGATTGGGGCGACGGCTTAGGCGCCGATGCCTCCTTCTGATATCCAGGCGCATACAAATTCATGCGCACGATGCTGGCAAAGTTAAGCACCGGCGCCAGGCGTCGGCGTCGCAGGGCCTCAATATCAATATCTACACTGAGGTAGGACTCGACACCTTGAACACAGTGGGGCTTTCCCTGCGGTGGATAGAGGGCGGTCGCCTTTGGAAGCGCAACACTCGCTCCATCAAGCGTTGCTGAAAGGGGCGACGCTACCGCAACATAGACGACATTCTCATAAGCACGGGCAACTCGAGCAACGGTGCGGCTATCAAACAGAGCGTCAGACCGCTCCCGCGCAGGATTAAGAATGATCTCAGCCCCATGAACCAGCATGCTCCGGACTACATGAGGCGCAAGAATATCTTCGCCACACAGGATACCGACCTGCCCGAGAGGTGTACGGGCGATCTGAAAAGACGCGGATTTGAATGTGTCCGCCGCCGTATCGGTATAGCCTTCAATGATATCGGGCATTACCTTCGCATTCCGTGCCATCAAGGCACCATCGGGCCCGACAATCAGACCAACAGTGCGCGGCGCGGCCTCACCATCGACCCTGACATAGGCAGAGGCACCGAGAAATACATTACGCGACTTCGCCAAACGGGTGAGGGCCGCCACCACGTCCGCTTCAGGGGGCGCGTCGTGCTCTGAACCGTCTCCGTGTGGTAGCAAAGCAAAAGCGGGCCCGGTGGTTACACGCGTGCGGTCGGCCTGTTGTATAGCCGCATCGGCGGCCTCTAGCGTGTCAACGGACCACGGTGTTTGTAAGAGAAACATCATGCGCTCCCTTCACTATCAAACGTGGAATTCTTTATTCTTCGTCTGGCACTGGAAGCGCTGGATCAATCGCGTAAAGCACTTTTCCGACTGTCGACGGGTCATTCAGAACCTGAACAACGAGCCGCCCCAACTCCTGCCGATCAATGGACCCCATGCGCTCTTCTTCCATAACAACGCCCGTGCCCGTCGCTACGCCACGCCGCAATCCGCCGGGGCGAATGACTGTGTAGTCGAGGCCGCTCGCAATCAGATCATCCTCAGCCAGAGTTTTCATATAAAGGACACCGGCCATGAAGTTGGCGTCCTCACCTGGTGGCTCACGCGTTTCACCTGCCCCGATAGAACTGATTTGGATAACGCGCTTGGCGCCCGTAGCCTTGGCGCCTGCCGTAATGTTTTTATTCCCTTCAAGGTCAGGACGAGGCTCGCCACGGCGCCCCCCTAAAGAACTTACAACTGTTTTAAAACTACCAGAGGCAAATGCAGCGTTCACATCGTCCGCATTCAGAGCATTGCCTACAACAGTCTTCACTCCCAGAGGCTCAAGAACAGATGTGTCAGAGGTCGGGCGAACAAAAACTGTAACTGGAACGTCCTGAGCGCGAAGAACTTGAACCGTTGCCAACCCGGTGCCGCTGGTGCCGCCGAATACCAAAACGGGGCCTTCAACCGCCATCACACCACTTGTAACGAAAACGCTGATCAATGATACAAGAAGGCCTGCGAACATCTTTCTAAACATCATGTGTCGTCTCCCGATATGATTTTTTATGTTGGAAGTATGCCATGAACTCTGGCCCGAGCGAGTCACGATTTAGAGACGGTGCTCGTCAGACAACAGCCTGCATGGATTGATCAATGGCGGGCTTTTTACCCGACCCCTGGGATCGGATATACACGTTATCCCGTTGGTAAATCTCAATCATTTTCTTAATCTCAGCCGCGTCCTCATAGGGATTCACCATTGGATCACCCGACCAGGCATCGTTGGGAAGGCCGCGTTCCGCCGCATACTTATGGGCGTAAACCACGGGATCATCCCATGCCGCTAGATTGCCTTTGAGGTCAGAGCGGGCGCGCCGTAGAGCCGTCATATCCAATGATCCAACCAGGGGAACTGCCCCTGGGCCATCAACGATACACTGAAGTGACCCATCGTAATTAACGACCTTCGAATACCCTCTTTGCATTGCCCCTGGGAAACCCAAGCCTTCACCGCGGAACTCTCCACCATGCCCAGCGGTCAATAGATAAGCAGTGTTCTCAAACGCCCGAACGTGGCGCGCGATATCCCAGCCGCGGCGACGCACATTGTGCGGCTCCGAAGTGGGGTGAATAATGACCTCAGCACCGCGCTTCACCATGGCGCGATGAGTCTCGCCAAAATTCATATCGAAGCAAATGACAGTACATAACTTTCCTAGTGGTGTATCCGCGACCGGAAAGAGATGATCGTAGCCGTAGCGATCCACGTACTCCGTATAGACGCTACCTGGTGTTGTATCAGGCAAACGGCCAAACACGTCGGCGCAGTGAATTTTGCGATAGAGGTGAATGAGGTTGCCGTTGTCATCAAAGATAAAGGCTGAGTTGAAGAAGCGATCAGGCCAGGCGGGATCAAATTCGAACACCCCACCCGAGACATATGTGTTGTTGTCCTGGGCAAACTTGGCCAGTTGATCCGCTTCAGGCCCCGGAAAGGTAATTCCAATCTTGTTTGCGATATGGCCTGAACTGCTGCCGAGCTGACTGACCGCGCCGGTCAGAAAAAATTCGGGGAAGACGACAAGTTTGACACCGGGCGAGCGGGCAAAGGGCCCAACCACATACAACGCGTTGTCCAAGTTTTGCTGCCGGCACTCAATCAAGTGATCCGGATTTAATGCAACGCGTGTAACAGTCTGACCGAGCACAGCGTCGTAGCGATCGATTCTATCATTCTCGTTCTGGGTCGATTGCGTCGAGGCCGCAACTTTTTCCTGGCCGGTTGCGATCCAGTCTTTTCGAGAGGTCGGGGATGGCGGTGCATTTGATGCTTCTTGGGCGTAACCGTCAGCGTACAACCGCATGCGCACGATCGCGGGGAGATTGCCCATGGGCTCTTCGCGGCGGCGGCGCAGGCTTTCAATGTCAACATCTCCTACAATGAAAGACTCATCCGTAGAAGCGCGCAGCTCTGTTCCCCACATTTCTGCCAAAGCCGTGGCCGTTGGCAGCTTGCTCGTTGTGCCGTCGATTGTAACCGAGCTTGCCGACGCCGATGCCACATAGGTGAGATTCTCATATGACCGGGCTTGACGGGCTTTTTGCCTGATCTCGAAGAGCTTGTCAGTCCGTTCTCGGCTGGGGTTCATAATCACCTCCGCGCCGCTGGTCACGAGGGAACGGACAATATGGGGAGAAAGAACGTCTTCTCCACAGAGGATGCCGACTTGTCCTTCAATCGTCATCGCCACGGGGAAGTCAGCCGGTTGCGATGCGCCCGAAACCGTATCCGTAAAGCCTTCAATCAGATCGGGCATGATCTTCGGCATGCGGATCTGCAAATCACCGGTTGGACTGACCAGGTATCCCACCGTTCGTGTCGCTCTATCCTCATCGACGACGTAAGCCGAGGCGCAGAGAGATATACTGTGGGTCTTCGCTAATGATGTCAGCGCCGCAACGACGGTGTCTTCCGAGACCGCCTGATCAGGACCGCCATCCCCGTGGGGAAGCAACACCAACGTACGGTTTGGCTCGATCACCGTCTTGAGCGCCTGCCCTATGATGCCTGAAAGCGCCTCCTCGGCGGTCGCTGGCGTCCACGGCGTTTGCAATAAAATCATAGTTGTCCGTTGCAGAATTAAACCGGTCTTTACTGGACCCGACCTTGCGGTGTTCCTATGGGAAAGCATAGAACAGCCCTAGCTCTATCCCTCACGTGAACACCGCTTATTGAATGGCCACTATGACCCACGAGAACCATCGCATGCAAAAAGCCGCGGCGACGACTGCAGCAGCCCTCATCTCTGAGGGTCTCGCCAGCCCGGCCGATGAGGGGCCCCTAACCCAGGTCGCCGAACGTTACGCCATCGCAGCCCCTCGGCACATGATTGAGTTGATTGATCGAAACGTTGAGCGTGACCCCATTGCGATGCAAATCGTTCCATCAACGGCTGAACTTGTCACCACGCCGGATGAGCGGCCCGACCCAATTGGCGATCATACCTACAGCCCCGTCAAAGGGCTCGTGCACCGCTATCCAGATCGCGTGCTCCTAAAAGTGCATAGCGCTTGTGCCGTCTATTGTCGTTTCTGTTTCCGGCGAGAAATGTTAGGGCCCGGTGGTGACAGCATGGCTGAAGACGATATCGCCGCAGCGCTAACTTACATCAGGGAGCGGCCGGAGATTTGGGAAGTCATCCTCACGGGAGGTGACCCTCTTGTTCTTTCACCAAAGCGGATCTCAAGTCTCTTAGACTCGCTCGATACAATTGAACATGTGAATGTTGTCAGGTTTCACACCCGCCTGGCTGTTGCGGCACCAGAACGGATTACCGATGAACTGATCCGCGTCCTTTCCGACCGACGCGCGACAATCTACATCGCGGTTCACAGCAACCATGTCCGAGAACTGTCAGACGATGCCATTGCGGCGTGCGACAGGTTGACAAGGGCCAACATTCCCCTTGTCGGGCAGACGGTACTGCTGAGGGGAGTCAATGACACAATCGAATCCCTGGAGGCTTTGTTTCGTGCCATGGTCCGCGCCCGCATCACACCCTACTACCTGCATCACCCGGATTTGGCCCCAGGCACAAGCCATTTCCGGGTCTCAATTGAGACCGGGCAGACTTTGATGAAAGAGCTTCGGGGCCGGGTCTCAGGCCTCGCCCTACCGACCTATATGCTGGACATCCCCGGGGGGCACGGCAAAGTCCCTGTCGGACCGAACTACGTTGCAAAATCACCAGATGGCTCGGCTTTAGTCGAGGACGTCAACGGTCGGTCTCACGCGTACCCCCCGCATATCACTGATCCTTCATAGCCCTTTGTGACTCACGCTCGAGACCGGTATGGTTAGCCCAGCCCGTTTCGGGTGTGGGGATAAATAGGGGATCGATTGATGGATAACTTTGCCAGCGTTTTGGATGTGATCAGCGGCTGGGTGTGGCTGATCATGATGTTTCCGTTGCTGGGCATTGGCCTATATCTCACTATCGGCCTTAAAGGCATGTCGATCCGACGCCTGCCGGAAGCCCTTCGCGTCTTGTTCAGCAAAGATGCCAGCGAAGAGGCAAGCGGCGACGGCGAAATTTCTCCCTTCAAAGCGTTGATGACTGCGCTGTCGGCAACGGTCGGCACAGGGAACATTGCCGGTGTCGCAACCGCCATATTCCTCGGAGGACCCGGCGCGATCTTCTGGATGTGGATGACAGCATTCGTCGGCATGGCAACAAAGTATGGTGAAGCCGTTATGGCCGTTCACTTCCGAGAAATCGACGAAGACGGACGCTATGTCGGTGGCCCGATGTACTACATCAAAAATGGACTCGGCCCGAAATGGGCATGGCTCGGTACGGCTTTCGCCCTTCTCGCAATCACAGCTGGCCTTGGCGCAGGCAACACTGTACAGGCGAACTCGATTTCCGACGTTGTTGAATCGAACCTAGGCATACCGATGTGGGTCACAGCTTTTGTCGTACTCACATTGACGGCTATGGTATTGATCGGCGGCATTCAGCGCATCGCGCAAGTGGCCGGTAAACTGGTTCCGATCATGGTGGTCTTCTACGTCAGCGCCAGTGTCATCATCTTGGCGATGCACCTCGGTGATATTCCCGCGGCCCTATCAATGATCGTCACCGATGCCTTCACCGGAACGGCCGCCACCGGCGGCTTTGCCGGCGCGGCGGTGATGGCGGCCATCCGCTTTGGTGTCGCTCGCGGCATATTCTCGAATGAAGCTGGTCTGGGGTCCGCCCCGATTGCCCACGCAGCGGCAAAAACCAATGACCCTGTACGACAGGGAGCGATTGGCATGCTCGGGACCTTTATCGACACCATTGTCGTTTGCACGATGACGGCGCTAGTGATCATCGTCACTGGCGCATGGACCAGCGGCGAAAATGGCGCAACCATGACTGCGCTGGCGTTCGATACGGCCCTGCCCTACGGAAATTACATTGTCGTGTTCGCGCTGATGGTCTTTGCTTTCACAACAATACTCGGCTGGAGCTACTACGGAGAGCGCTGCGCCGAATACTTGTTTGGCCCGAAAGCCATAACGCCGTTCCGGGTAATGTGGTGTGCCGCGATTCCAGTGGGCGCCCTCACCGGCTTGGAGGTGATCTGGCTGATGGCCGACATCATGAACGCGCTGATGGCCGTGCCAAACTTGTTGGCGCTGCTACTGCTCAGCCCAATCATCTTTAAAATTACATCGGATCGACTATCCGGCGGTCGCAAACTGGTTGAACGTGAAGAACATCACCCAGCCGACTAAAGCTCTCAGAAGGAATAAACAATATGGCGAACCACCATCAAATTCTCATCATTGGGGGCGGCAGCGCGGGCATCACGGTCGCTGCATCGCTGAAAAACCACAGCCATGATGGCGAACTAGACGTCGCCATTATTGAACCGTCTGCGAACCACTACTATCAGCCCGCGTTTACCCTGGTGGGTGGTGGCGCCTATAGCCTGAGCAAGACGCGGCGAGACGAAGCCAGCCTTATTCCCGACGGCGTTCACTGGATCAAAGATGCGGCGGCAAATATTGATCCGGACGCAAAGAAAGTCGGCCTCGCGAAAGGCGGCGGCGTCACATACGATTTCCTGGTGGTTTGTCCCGGCCTGGTCTGCAATTGGACCGGAATCGAGGGTTTGTCAGAAAACCTTGGTTCTAACGGCGTCTGCTCCAACTACGCACCGGAGCATGTTGAATACACCTGGGAAACTTTGAAAGCATTCCCCCGCGGAGGCACAGCACTGTTCACTCAGCCAGCGATGCCAATCAAATGTCCGGGCGCGCCACAAAAAATTGCTTATTTGGCTGCAGATTACCTTCGCAAAGGCGGGGTCTTACAGGACAGCGATCTGCACTTCTTGCCTCAAGGCCCCTCTATGTTCGGGGTGCCATTCTTCGCCCGGGAACTGGCGAAGATTGCCGACGACTACGGCATTCAAAAACATTTCCATCACAACCTGACCAGAATCGACGGTGCAAACAAACGCGCCACCTTTGCTGTAGTTGGCGGCGACGACGAAGGCAAAACCGTGGAGATGAACTTCGATATGCTCCACGCTGTGCCGCCTCAGGGACCGCCGGAGGTATTGAAGAACTCAGCCGTATCGAATGACGGCGGTTGGGTCGACGTGCATCAACACTCAATGCAGTCGACTAAGTACCCCAATGTGTTTGGCCTAGGCGATGCCTGCTCCACACCAAACTCAAAAACCGCAGCCGCAGTACGCAAGCAAGCGCCGGTGGTGGTGCGCAATCTCTTGGCTCTAATCAACGGTAAGAGTGTGGAAGAAGGCTACGACGGCTACGGCTCATGCCCGCTGACCACCGCTTACGGCAAAGTGCTGATGGCCGAGTTTACCTACGGCGGCAAAGTAACGCCGACCTTCCCGCTCGACCCTCGCGAAGAGCGCCGCTCGTATTGGTGGATCAAGAAGACCGGCCTGCCGATGATGTATTGGAATTACATGCTGAAAGGTCACGAGGCCTTTCCGGAACACAACACCAGCTATGACGCACCGGAAGACGCGCTACGAAAGTAGGCTCTAGTCGCAATCAGCCCAGACCTGCTGTGTTATTGGTGCGTCGTAATGGCGGGCAGTGACTGCTGACAACAACACAGCCGTTTGCGCGGAAACGTCGCCAAAGACTGTTGCCGCCCCCTGGTTCAACGCTTCAACTGAGGTGGGCGCCATGCATTCGCCTAGACTTAGAGTACCGTTCCAAGTCATCGGCAGTCTGAAATCGAATGCGTTACCGGCGACAGTTCCCGCCACATGGCAGTGGGTGGGAAGCCCGTTCATTGCGCCTGTCCAATCAGCTGTTTCAATCTCTACCGGAGCCCCAACGAGGGACACATAGTCAACGGTACGGTGCGCGACGCACATGGCGTTCTCGATTGCCAGCCACGGGTTAGCGTCGTCAGAAATTGCAAACGCGGGGCTCGCCATGAGTATGCAAGAAAGTGCGAGTGACCTTAGTCCCATGGCGCGGCGACACGATCGTGAATGGTCGGGTCGTCATCGGAGCGGCCGCCGGAAACCTCTCCAGAATCAGTCCAGACCGAACGGTCAGAGCGCCAGAAGGTGTCTTTGTCGATGGCAACTTTATAAATCACAGTCTTTGCTCGGGCACCCTCGGGAAAGGCAAACACGCATGATCCGTCATTCATACTGCCAGTAAATCTATCCCCATCGCGCTGCCAGAACACATCACAACCCGGCAGAAGCCAAATGTCTTCATCTGTGAGACCTGATAGTTTTTTCGGGTCGAGATGGGCGCCCACATAATCCGCAGGAGTATTAAAAAAATACTGCTTCATGCGGATTGCTTCAGCCTCAGGATCCAGTTCAAGTATGATAAAGCGCTGGCGAATGATTTTTGTTGGATCGCCGTCACGGTGCTCCTGGTTATAGAAAAAAACCCTTCCATACCTACAGGACGGTGAACAATGGTCACGCGAGTATGGCGCTCACCTTCTGCTATGCCCGCAGCACTTTGAGTCGCGTTCTGCGCTGCGCTGTCAAAGGCACCCCATAAGTATCGCGCCAATAAGGCTAGGTCATCGCCAGTCGGCATGGCGCGGGCGGGCGCAGTGAGAGCTACGGCGATGACTGCAGCGAATAGCGTGCGAGTGAGCAGAATACGGGTAAGCATGGACGATCCTCCTGCCCTCACCCTAGCAATCGCCGCAGTCTCTGGACAGAGCAGCGCTGGCCTGCTCTCCTACACAAAAGAGGGATGTCGTGGCACTGAAGAACACAACGGAGCGATGGGGTTGGCTGGCGCAAGCGCAGCACTGGGTTATAGCGCTTCTGATCATCGAACAATTGACCACCGGGCGCATCATGGCTTGGCTTGGCGCTGGTGAAGCACAAGACCGCCTGTTCTATGCCACCCACGAACCGTTTGGCGTTCTTGTCCTCCTCCTGCTGGTGCTCCGCTTCGGCTGGCGCATGATCAACCTGACACCGACACTTCCCAGCGCAATGCCGCATTGGCAAGTTAAAGCCTCCCACGCCAGTCACTGGGGCTTGTATCTGGCAATTGCGGTCATGATCAGCAGTGCCTGGGTGATGTCGTCCTATGCCAGCTTCCCGGTCTCGCCGAACGCGCCCTGGACTCTGCCGAACTTCTCGGATTACAACCGCGACACCGCGCGACGTGCCTACAATGTGCATGTCTGGACCGGCTGGACGATTGTTGCCCTGGTCAGTGTGCATATTGCCGCCGCGATCAAGCATCACATCATCGACAAAGACACCGTACTTCGGCGTATGCTGCCGGAATGCTTTTTTAGGGATGAAACCTCATGACACTAGCCCCTCTACGACGCACCTACGTTCAAGGCCGCAACGGCCAAATCCACCTGCGCCTGGCAGGGAACCCCGGTGGCGACAAACGTCCCATGCTGTGCTTCCATCTCAGCCCGTCGTCCGGTGTGGTCTACGAGAATTGGCTGGCCGAGATGGGCAAGGACCGCTTGATTGTCGCGCCAGATACGCCCGGATACGGCATGTCCGACTTCCCGCCTGAGCAGCCGACGATCGGCACATTCGCTGAGGCGATGACAGATGTGATGGACGCCCTCGACATTAAAGACGCCGACATCATGGGCTATCACACCGGCTCAAAAACTTGCGTTGAACTGGCGCGGCAACAGCCAGACCGAATCAAACATCTGGTGCTGATCTCGGCCCCGATCTACACGGAAGCAGACTTGGCAAAACAGAACTCTGAAATGGGCAGCCCCGACACCCCAGTGGAAGACGGCTCTCACCTCATCCACTCCTGGGCGGGCCTGTGGCGATGGCGGGGCCCGGAACAAACCCCGGCAGATATCATGTACGCTTTCCCGGATCACATCCGCGGTGGAGAGCGCAAACACTGGGGACACGCGGCGGCGTTCTCCTACACCTACCCGGAAAACATCCCGGCGGTGAAACAGCCGATCCTGGTGATCAACACCAACGATGATCTGGTGGTCTACACGCGCCGGATTCGTGAGCATCTGGCAAACGGCAAAGTGATCGAGCTGATGGATTGGGGGCACGGCTTCCTGGATTATCATACGGAAGAAACTGCCGCTTTTGTTCGGCCTTTCCTGGATCAGGACATCTGGCCCGACACAGCGGAATAGCCCAAAAACATTTTCGCGAAATTGCGAGGAACGAGCCCATGCACAGTTCGTTCCGTGCATCGAGCCCATGCACGTGGGTTCGCGCAAACGACCCCATGCACCCCAAAAATACAAACGAGCCCATACACCCCTGAAACCGCCGGGTAATAAAATTGCGCTTTTTCGAGAGCCTCTCGTCCTCCCACCCGAAACCGTGGCAAACTAACAGCAATCACATCAGGGGAATGGGAGAAACACCATGAAGCGCGGCTACGTCGATTCTGATATGGGACAAATGCACTACTGGAAAACCGGCAGTGGACCCAACCTGGTGCTACTGCATCAATCCACCCAAACCGCCGAAGAATACAAAGACATGGCGGCTTTCTTGGAGGACAAATACACGGTGTGGGCGATTGAATGGCTTGGCCACGGCATGACCGACGACCCGACCCGTGAGCCAGAAATGGCCGATTATACCCGCACGGTCATTCAAGCCATGGACGCGCTCGGCATCGACAAAGCGGCGATGCTCGGCCACCACGGCGGCGGTTCCATCTGCATCGACATTGCGGCGCAACAGCCGGACCGGGTGACCCATATTGTCGCCTCGGGCACTGGCCACCGCAGCCCAGAAGAATTGGAGGGTCTGCTCAAGCACCGCACCGATACGGCGCAACCGGAGATCACCGCAGATGGCGCGTTCCTCAACAAGATGTGGAACATCTACGCCACCCTCGGCGGGCCGAACACGCCGATGAGCCTGATGCACCGCGTGTTCCTGGTGAACATGAAGGAACGCATGCGACCCTATGACGCCCACGACCCCATACTGAAATGGAACAAGGCGGAAGCCTGCGCCAAGCTGACCTGCCCGGTGCTACTGATGCAAGGTGAACTGGATACCTTCGTCACCGGCCAGGAACACCTGCTGGATGTGATTGAAGACTCACGCCGCGTGGTGATGAAAGACATCGGCGCGTTCCTGTTTTACGAAGCGCCTGAGGAAATCGCCAAGGTGGTGGATGAGTTTTTGAGTGAGGGGTAACAAATGGTTGCCACAAAAAGTGGCGCCACGGGCTAGTCCTATCTCTTGCCATCAACTGCGAATGCGTCACTCAGCAGATCGAACACGACACGAATACGCCGACTTGTTCGTAATTCTCGATGAGTTACCAGCCAAATGGGCACGGGCATAGGGTCGAAGTCAGGCAGGATCATCTCAACCTCTGGCGTTAGAGCTGCGACGTCCTGAGACATAATCGCTATGCCTAATCCTTGCCTCACCAATTCCCACGCAACGATGCCACTGTTGGAAGCATATTTGAAATTAGCCTTGGTCAGAGGCAGCCCCATAGACTGAATTATCCCTAGATAGGTGGTGACATCACCGGTCGCGACTAACACAGCATTGGCTAAGTCTTCGACGGATTCGGGTCGGCCATGGCGTTCGAAATACTTTTGCGTCGCATAGAAATGAGCGACAGTGCCTTGGACTTGCTTGGCGATGAGGTCCGGCTGTTCGGGACGGGCGTGGCGAATAGCGATGTCGGCCTCCCGCCGCTTGAGGTCACGAATATCGTTTGAGGCTAAAACCTCAATATCAATCTCCGGGGCCGCCGCACGCAGGTCCTCCAAAATTTCCGGTAGGTGATACGCTGATAATAGATCACTGGCGGTGATGATGACCTGACCATCAATCGTTTCGGATTGGCCGGAAGCTGCGAGCGAGAATTCACCAGCCGCATCACCCATCGCTTTGACATGGCTGAGTAAGTCGAGTCCGGCTTGGGTCGGACTCAAAGCCCGCCCAACACGCTCGAACAACGTTACACCTAAACTTTCCTCTAGCGCCGTGACTTGGCGGCCCAGCGTGGGTTGAGTCAGCCCCAATGACCGGGCCGCTGCAGACAGAGACCCTTCCTCGGCCGTCACCAAAAAGGCGCGGGCCTGATTCCAGTCAAATTGTACAGCATCCCAATTCATGCATATTCGTATATATAGAATACATATTTTCGCAATATTTATATTATTTGTGCATGTTTATACCGGCGGCGTCGAGGATATCTATCGCCGGAGTGCCACTATGAAACCCGAATCAAAATTCTGGGACAAAATCGCCGACAAGTACGCCAAGTCGCCGATCAAGAACATGGATGCCTATGAGCAGACCATGAGCCGTACCCGGGCCTACCTGAATAAGGAGAGCAGGGTCTTGGAGGTGGGTTGCGGCACTGGGTCGACCGCGCTTCTTCTTGCTCCCGAGTTGGAACACCTAACGGCCACCGACATCTCTGGCCGGATGATCGAAATCGCCCAAGGCAAAGCAACGGACCAGGCGATAGATAACATTACCTTCAAGCAAGCCCCGATGCCGGACCCGAGCCTAGAGGCAAAGACTTACGATGCGGTTCTGACCTACAACACGCTTCACCTGCTGACCGACCTGCCGGGCGCGCTCCGTTGCGTCCAAAAGACGCTGAAACCGGGTGGCGTGTTTATTTCGAAGACTCCATGCCTAAAGGAGCAAACGAGTCTGTGGGCGATCCCCCTCGTTCTGGCGCGGCTCTTGCGTTTAGCGCCCTACGTCAACTTGCTCAAATTCGCCGACGTTGACAGGGCAATTGCCAGCGCAGGCTTCGAGATTGTCGAGACAGGTTTGTACCCAGCCCCTCTCAATCATTTCGTTGTGGCACGTAAAATCTCTAGCGATTGATTGCGGTTACCAACCCCAGGTGCCGGGGCCGCCTTTGAACGGGCCTTCGATTTCTGATGTGATCCAGCCGCCATAGAAGTCGCCGTCTTGGGCTTGCACCTTTTCATCGCCGACGTAACAGGCGTGCATGTGGCTCGGGTAGAACGACACGTAGTCTTTGATGGCGGCAAAGCGTTTGCTCGGCTTGGGATAACCCCAGCACGCGTTGTCGGCGATTTGCAGGCAACCTTCACCGTCCAATATTCAGCGGCACCCTTCCACTCACAAAAGGACTGTTTGTCGGTACCGACGAGGAAGTTGAAATTCACATCGCCAGAGGGAATGTAATACGAAGGCGGATGGCTGGTTTCCAGCACTCGATAGGCGCCGTTGGTCGAGGCGATGGTTTCTCCGGCGAACTCCACCCGTACGTGGCGGGTATCGGCCTCAAGCAAAGGGGGGCGCGGGTAATCCCATACGGATTCTTTTTGGCGTGTGCCGGACCCCATAGCGGTGCTTACTCTTTGTCGCTTTCATGAACGATAGAGAGTGAATTGATGCAATAGCGCAGCCCGGTTGGGTTGGGCCCGTCAGGAAACACGTGGCCAAGATGACTATCGCATTTGGCGCAGACAACCTCAGTACGCACCATGCCGTGACTGTTGTCGCTGATTTCCTTCACCGCTTCTGGATTGACCATGTCGTAAAAGCTGGGCCAGCCGGAGCCGGAATCAAACTTGGTGCCGGCATCAAACAAGGCCGCGCCACAGCCGGCGCAATGAAAATTGCCGTCGCCTTTGAAATCGTTGTAAACGCCGGTCCAGGCCCGTTCGGTGCCCTTCTCGCGGAGCACATGGTATTGCTCAGGCGTCAATTCAGCCTTCCAGGCGTCTTCTGATTTTTCGATCTTTTCGGCATCGGCCATGGCTATGAACCCTTCTCGTTCTTTAATTTTATACGGTTGGGTAACGGAATTGGATGATGTGTCGCGCAGCCACTTATTTGGTGATGGCGTCGGTGAGTTCTTTGAGTTGAGTGCGCGCCCGCAGCAGGTAAAACCCCTGGGCTGACAGGTGTGACGGCACAAACATACCGTCCTGCTTGCCGTTAGAGACAATCAGCGGATCCATTTCAGCCGCCGTGCGCAGGCTAGCGAGCATTTGCTCCCACAAGCCGTTGGCTTGTTTCTCACCAATGACCGTGCCGAAATCAGTGCCGACATCACGCAAGATCAAGGCGTAGCCATAGAGCCGTCCTTTGATGTTGTAGAACAGATCATCGGCGCGGGTATCAAAATACCCAGCGTTGGACAGCAACGTGCGCTCATCAAGCGCCGCAGAGGCTGAGCCAAGGTCAGACGCGACGCGGTTAAGCAACTCGATCAAGTTATCGGCACGGCGCTCGTAGGTGGCATCACCGTCAGCGAGGCGCTGGTTATAAGCGGTTAGCGCGGCAACACCTTCACGGTATTGGGAATCTGCCGTTGCGGTGGGGACAAAGTTGCCCGAGCCCCAATACCAAATGGTACCGTCATATTTCAGCAGGCCGGCGGCGCGATCGAGATCAGGATCGATGGCCGACGAGCCACGGGTGCGGCCTAAGACATCTCCCAACTCGATAGCAAAGCGCGAGGCGGCATAGAGCACGCCGAGTTGATAGTTGGGCATGTTATCGAGACCGTAAGCCGGATGTAGCCAGGGCTTGTTGGGCGACCAGCGGCGGGCTTCGCGATCCACCAAGGCGGCAGCGGTGCCGACCGCCTTCGCGCCGCCAGTAACAGCAAACTCTTCAGTCGGTTGGAATTCAATGTCGTCGGCGATGGTGTTGTACCAGGCCATACCGACACCGTAATAAATAACGAGAATGGCCAGGACGGCGGCGCCAATGCGGAGTGGCAGCGGCGACGGCGTGTCGGCGGCATCGCGGGCAACCAGCCGTTTTATGGCTGCGTAGAGGCGGGACAGGAGCTCGCGAAAACGGGTTTTTATGGCTTCCATAGCCCTCAGAACATGGGGCTCCAGAGGCGTCAGGTCAACGGCGGCTATGTGACATTCTTGTTTGTTTTTCAGCCACCGAAGCCCTGGCGCGGCGGATACCGCAGAATAGGGGCGCTAGCGACAGCGCAATTTACTGCGAGATTTCTCAGGGGTGTTGGCCGTGTACTGCTGGTTTCCACAGGCATAGGTCACCTCAAGAATTTTGAGACGACCTCGATCCGGATCACCACATATGTTGTTGGATGCCTTTACGGTGCAAGACTGATTGCCGTCGCACTTGCGGTGGGCATAAGAGTACGCATCGCAGGCGCGGCCATCGACCGAGCGGTAAGTCGCGCCGAGGATGGTCAAACGCGGGCCACGATCACGACCACGATCATTGCCATAACGGTTTCCGCCAAAGCCACCGAAGGGAAACACATTAGGATTAGGGTACCGCTCGCGGCCATAGCCACGCCCGTACCCGCGCCCATTGCCTCGATAATACGGATCGTAGGGCCGGTAGTAGCCACGGCCATACCCGCGACGCGGTTGTTTGTAATAGGGCTGATAACCGTAGCGTCCGCCATAATAAGGGCGATACCCTGGCCCACGTCGGTCATAGCCGCGACCGCCCCGGCCGTAACCACGCGGCTGTCGACCGTAGATCGTTCCGGAGACAGTGACACTGGAGGATGATCCATAAGACCAATCTCCACGACCATTTTGAACAACGATCGTGTTGGATCCCGCGTAGATGGGCGCGCCAAGATTGGAAGAATTCTGTTTTTGGAATGCGACGGCTGATCCAGCCGCGGCCAGAACTGTGATGGCGATGGTTAAGCTCAAGGTCCCTAGCTTCATCGGTGCCTCCCGTGTAAATGTTCGGGCAAATGTTCAGTCTCGCCATGAAACACCGCCGCCAAGGCAACATTGTGGCGGGGGACTTGATCGACAATCACAAGGCCGTGAGGCCGTTAACCCGGACATAATATGCTCGCGGTCTCGCTCCCAACCCTTATTTTGACCCTGGTTTGTGCCGCCGGTTTTGCTGGCGCGGACTATTTTCGTAAAGCGGCATCGAGCCATATGCCTCCGATACTACTTCTGACTGTATTCATCGTTGGTCAGGTGCCGTTGCTGGGCGCATGGGTGTCCTACACCGGAGCATTTGCTGTTGATGACGGCTACTGGCTTTATGGCGGGCCCGCGGCGGCGTCAGGTTTACTCGCGAACCTGTTGTTTCTGATGGCCCTGCGCGTCAGTTCTTTAAGCCTCACCATCCCCGTACTCGGTTTGGTGCCGGTGATCACGACTGTCTTTGCCGCTGTCGCTTTGGATGAAATCCCGACAACCCAGCAAAGCGTTGGGATTGTGCTCGCCGTGCTGGGCCTGCTGTCGCTTTACGTGCCACCGGAAAATCCCAATCCGATCTCAGTGTTTAGACGCTTTGCCACAGATAAAGGCGCACGCTTGATGCTTGTCGTCGCCGTCCTATGGTCCGCGACTGCGCCACTCGACAAAGCGAGCATGGCGTTGTCGTCGCCAGAAAGTCACGGCTTCATCCAAGTCTGCATAATGTCTGTGGTCCTGATCGGGTACGTGGTGACGAGCCAGCGAAAAACGATTTCCATCACACGCGTGGGACTCACCCCAGCGATGTTGGCCTCAGCTGCGGCGGGTGTGGCTTATGCGGCACAGCTTGTCGCTTACCAGTTGACCCTCATCGGCGTGGTGGAATCTCTCAAGCGGGTGATCGGGCTGCTCTCGGCCTTGCTGCTCGGACGTATTTTCCTGGGCGAACCCTTGACCACACCGAAGCTGATTGGCATCGCGTTCATGGTGATCGGTGTACCGCTCATTATTCTACCGCCGCTCTTTTAAGAAGGGCGGAGTATGTCCTCATCGATGGGTGACGGGTCTTGGCCCGCACAGAGACGCTGCCACATAATTCGATAAGCCCGTTCCAACGCTCGCGTGAATGCAACGCCGTCGCAAACTGGCGAGGCACGCATCTGACCTCGCAATACAGACCGAATTTCGATCCGCTGTTTTGAATTTTGTGCCAGCGCCACTGCGCGGGCTACGTAATCGTTGGCATCTTCGGCAATACAGTCGGTCAATCCGACCGCCGTGAGATGAGTAACACTATGGCGCGAGGCGAAGCGATCCCCATCGCGCTTGGTGATCACCGGCACACCCATCCACAGCGCTTCCAAAGTTGTGAGGCCGCCGGAATAAGGGAACGGGTCAAGCGCGATGTCGGTGCTGTTGTAGGCAGACAGCAAATCGCGACGAGGCCGCCTACCCTGCAAATCAAGCCGGTCGGACTCAATGCCGTGACCAGCAAAAACAGATTCGATACGAGACCGAACATTGGCATCACCGAGATCAAAAGTGATTAAGGTCAAACGGCTATTCGGCACGGCGTCCAAGACTTTAGCCCATAGCGCGATGACTTGATCATTGATCTTATCGAGATTGTTGAAACACCCGAAGGTGACAAACCCGTTCGCATCACTTGGTGCCGGGCCAATGTCCGGGGCACCGTCTATCGGCATAAGGGCGACATAATTCCCTGGCATATGGACCGGCTGTTCGGTCATGAATGAAAGATCTTGCTCAACCGTCTGCCGACGATCAGTGAGAAGGTAATCCATCGCATCAAGGCCGGTGGTGCCGACATACCCGGCCCAAGTGGCCTGGATCGGTGCCGGACGACGGGCGAATACGGGCAAGCGATTGGGTCCTGAATGACCATCGAGATCGATCAAAATATCAATTTCGTCATTGCGGATACGGTCGACCAAAGCCGCGTGGTTGAGGTGATCAACCTGATGCCAAGGCACGCCCGACGCTTTGAGTTTATTGGTCTGGGTGTCGCTCGCCCTCATATCCGCGTAACAAATAGCGTCAACTTGGGCTGGATCATGCTGGGCCAGGACCGGTTCTAGGAAGTAGCCCACTGGATGCAATGTCAGATGGGGAGAGAGATAACCCACACGGAGAGGACGACCAGGGTCCATGTTCGCGGGGGTTGGCCTCGGCGGCAATGGGTGAACGCCATGAGCGGCATTCCAATTTCGTGCCTCGGCATAGAGCGAGGCACGCGATATATCGGGATCGTACTGTGCCTTGAAAACTAAATTGCTCTGCACCGCAGGGTAGTCGGGCTCTATAGACAGAATCTGGCGCAGGGTGTCGCGCGCTTCCGAAGGCCGACCCAGACTCCAATATGCCTTTGCTCGATTGACCATCGCCTCTTTGTGCAATGAGTTAAGAGCGATGGCGCGATCAAAATGATATATCGCTTGTTGGTAGTCGGGCACCCTATTGAGCGCGTTGCCAAAATTATAATGCGATTCAGCAGATCGCGGATCAAGTTCAACTGCCTGTCGACCGGATGCGAGCGCACCGTCAATATCGTCTGCATCAGCCAACGCGGCAGCAAGATTAATATGAGCTTCAACAAGCGCCGGGTCTGCCACGAGAGCTTGGCGCAACGCCGACAAAGAGTCTTCAAGCCGGCCAAGTCTCCGATACGATATCCCGAGGTTGCAATGGGCTTGCGCGGACGACGGGTTTTGCGCGATAGATTTTTCTAACGCATTCGCCGCATCGGCATATTGATCACGGGCCATGGCTAGGAGCGCCCAGTTGTAAAGTATACCTGGGTTTTCAGGTGCCCCTTGGAGGGCCCGCGCTAGAACCGTATCAGCTTCATCCAGCTTTTTAAGCTCAATCAGAAGCACTCCGAGATTACTCATGGTACTGACAAGAGTGGGGTCAGCGTCTAACGCGGCGCGGAAATGCAATTCCGCTCCGGCCGGATCATTGAGCTGCCGGAGCACCATCGCCAGATTATTGTGCGCTGCCGCCCAATCAGGGCGACCGTCCAACGCCGCACGATAGAGATCGCGAGCGCTGTCAAATTGACCGCCCTTTAGCGCGGCGTCGGCATCGGACTTGAATTGCTCGGGATCGCTCATCGGACTTGGCGTAACCCTGTTCGCGCTATGATCCACAACCGATTCACACCAAGATGAAGACGTGACTCAGTCTCTTGTCAGCGCCACAGTACCGCACCCACTCTCAAAGAAAAGACCCTCCAGGAGCCCTCGTTATGTCAGACCTTTTACACTCTTCACTGAAAGACCGGGTGGTCCTCATCACCGGTGGCGGCCGCGGCTTCGGCTGGTTTATGGCGGAGAGACTTTTGCAAGGCGGTGCCAAAGTGGCCCTGACCGGAACCAGACCACCAGAGGCCTTTGACGAGGTGTGCGCCAAGGCAGAAGCCATCGCCGGGCTTGGGCACTGCATTGCCATTCAGGCCGATGTTCGGGAATGGGCCGACTGCCAGCGCACCGTCGATGAGACTCTCAAGGCCTACGGCAAGATCGACGTACTGATTAACAACGCAGGCCGCGGCAGCCGGGAGTACCGCATTGATTACCAGGGCGGAGATACAACAAAGTTCTGGGATGTGCCGGTAGAAGCGTGGCGTACGGTGATCGACATCAACCTGACCGGCGCCTTTCAAATGACCAAGGCCACAGTACCGCACATGATTGAGCGCAAATTCGGCAAGGTGTTCAGCATTTCAACCAGCCTAACCACGATGATTGGCAATGGCCTCTCACCTTACGGCGCATCAAAATCAGGATTGGAGACTGCACATATCGTTTGGGCGCGGGAACTGGCTGAACACAACGTAGACGTCAACATCCTACTACCCGGTGGCGCATCGGACACGGACTTCATTCCGCAGACAATGGTGCCTGGCGATGTCGGCAGCCGCGGCGACAAAATTCTTCCTGGCGATGTCATCGTGCCGCCAGCGGTATGGCTGTGCACGGACGAAACCAACGGGCTGACAGGACGCCGAGTGATTGCGAAATTCTGGGATCATGATTCCGCTGCAGCCAAAGCCTTTGAAGGCTGCCTCCAGCCTCAGCACGATCATCCTGAAATCATGTAGGCTTAGATTAGGCCTATGCGGCTGAGTTCGGCCCGCATATCGGGCGGCATTTCAGGATCAATATAACCGTCCAGCGATGACAGATCGTTGGGCGCATCCTCGGGCTTGAGGTAGCGCCAGCCTTGAAAGGGCCGCTTGCGTTGAGGCGCGACCGGGACGTGTTCAGGCGCAAGTTCGATGATGCAGTAACCACGGCCCTCAGGGTCTTTTTCCCGGTGCAACGCAATGATCGTTTGGCGCACCGACACCAATCGTTTCATCACCCAGAACATGGAGCCACCGTCGAGCAACTCTGCTTCACGCTTGGGGAACATCCGCGTCGTATGCTGAAAATTGCCAGCCGCGTTCATAAAGCGCTGTTGCCGCTCCTTGAGTTGGTCGAGATGCTCTATCCCAACCGCTAGTTTGAGAAGATGAAGAGTCACGAGGGTACGCGGTCCGGCTCTTCGTTCTTGGGAACGAATTTGGCGACAACAAGGGTAACATCATCACGATATTGGATTGGTCCGCGGAAAGCATCTAAAGCCTGGGAGACAGCCTCACAGATCGTTTCGGCTGAACGATGCGCGTGACGACGAATGACCTCTTGAAGGGCCTCCTTACCGAACATCTCACCCGCCTCATTGCGCGCCTCCCATACGCCATCGGTTCCAATAACCATAATTGCACCGTCACACCAAGCATCCCGCTGGCCCTCACGGAAATGCCAGTTGCCTTGAATACCGAGAGGAATGTCATCGCCAGGCAATTCACTAAACTCCCCCTGCACCGGCTCATACACGATGACCGGATCATGCCCAGCACTCACCCACTTAACATTTCGCGTGCGCGGTTCAATGACTAGGTAAACCATGGTCACAAAGCGCCCGCCCGTCGAATCCTCGGTCAGGTGAATGTTGACGTCGTCAACCACAGAAGAAAGCGACGAACTCTCATGCGCCTTCGCCCGCAACAGCGCCCGCACTGTCGTCATGGTGAGAGCAGATGGCACGCCATGACCGGTCACATCCGCAACAGCGATACCAATACGAGGACCAAAGCCAGCTGCGGGTAGAGTCAGATAATCGAAATAATCTCCCCCGGTATCATCGCAGTACAGGCTGCGACCTGCGATATCCAGACCTTCAATCCGGGGAGCGTGAGCTGGCAATAATTTTTGCTGTACTTCCGACGCCAGAGCCATCGACTGGCGCACACTCATGTTCTCGCGCAACTGTGGCACCATGGCATTGAAGGCTTCAGCAACATCACCAATTTCGTCGCGACCATAATTCAGTGCACGACTGTCGAGATCGCCGCGCGCCAATCGCGATGCCATACGCGCAAGCTCGCGCAAAGGACCAGTAACCGAACGGGCCGCCGTAATCGCGAGGACACCAACAAGAACGATGAGGATCACAGAAGCCGCACCTGCGACTTGAACCTGCTCATCCGTCGCCTCACCAATGAAAGACTGTGCCTCCTCAGCCATATCCTGAATGTCTGCATAGGGCATGATGTAGAGCAACGTTGCGCCAAGCCGTTGCAACTGGCCGTAAACCCACAAGGAGTCTCGGCCCTGGTAAGGCATGCGGAGAATTCCATCGCGTTTAGCAGTGAGGTCTTCCATGAGTGAGGCAAGGGCGTTCGCACTTTCTCCCATCAATGTCTCTGCAGCGATGTCGGAATCCCAATTGCGCCCTTGGGTTTGGAACCCACTGTAGGCCACGATCAGAATCTCAGGTTCAACTTCAGATATGCCGGGAGAAAAGACATCTCCTCCAGGCTCCGCTAACCGAATGATGAAACCTTCGGCTTGCTCGTCGACTTGCAACTGGGTTTGGAGACGATTGAGCACAGATAAAATCTGAATGTCGATCGCAGTCACACCTGCGAACGTTCCACTCTTGTTGTAAATAGGCAGCGCCGCCGTCAAGACCAACTGACCGGTGCCTGCGTCGATCAGGGGCGGAACCCAAACCAATTCACCCGCTTGTTTGGCCAAGTTGTACCAGGGACGTTGCCGTGGATCATAGCTATCTGGATAGCCGCCGCTCCCGGGATAAACCGAATGGATACCGCTTTCCAGCGCCGTGTATTGCCAGAATATGAGCTGCTCGTTTTCAACCTCGAGGCGGCGATAAATCTCGGTCATATCGGAAAGGCGGAGCAATTCCGGCGCTACGCGGTTGCGGTCAATCCCTTTCGGAAGGAAAAATGATTGGTGGTCGAGCGAAGTCGGGACCGGCACCGATGTGTCATCAGGGTTCAGCCGAAAGTGCTCAGTTGACAAGGCAGTCCCAGGTGGCCAATTCGACCGATCATCAAAACCGTCGCTAAAATATACCGGCCCCGGATTTGTAACCCTTGATTTGTCAAGGCGCCGCTCGACTTCGGCTGCTTGCATACGCAATGTCAGTTCGACCAGCCGCTGCTCCTGAAACAAGATGGTCGCACCAAGCCCCACGGCCTGACGCAATTGCGACTCCACCTGATCTGCAACAGCGACCCGACCGCGATCGGCAATGGCCATGCCGAGGCGTTCGGTCGCGACCTGAGATCGCCAACTCAAAGCGACGAGCGGCAAAATCGCGATGACGACAAGGAGAAGAAAGAGTTTTGCTTGAATACGCATCAGAGAACTAAGAAGCCACCAACGCGACGGAAGGGCAACAACAATTCTTATATTTGAGTGGGCACAGCCCGGTTGAGGATAATCGTCGGAAAGGCTCAGCCTTTTTTGAGCATGTCGTCGACAAGAAAGCCCTGGAACATGGTAATTCCCATTTCGTTCCCGACTTCGAGCGCTCGCTCTTGATCCACCCGGATAAGTACCGGGAGAACCCCGGCAGATATAAGACCGTTGATCGCTTTTTCACGTTCGTGGAGCACTTCTTCAGCGCCGTTGCGCCAATGTATTTTCGCGATACTCGCTCCTAAGAAATCCAGATCAACCAACCCAACCGTCTGTGGAAAAATTTGATCGACAGCGATGTGCGCGCCTTTAGCCCGAATGAGGCCACGCGCCACTTGGAATTCATCAAAGTTCTCGACAATGTTGGATTGACGGAATTCAAACACGACCTGCTGCATCGTCTCTTCGGGCGTGTTTTCGATAAAGTTTTCGAACGCTTCCGTAAAGACGCTCTCGACGTTTAGATTGAGCGAGACTCGCAATTCACCAATTGGGAGCTCGTTAAACGCCTGCAGTAGAATCTGATCAAGCACGAGTGTGAATTCGTTAAACAGTCGCCCGCTACCTCGCATTTCAACGTCGATGAACAGCGGCTTACGCAGCAAATCCATACTAATGAAATACTCGGTCATCACCGGCTCGGGCTTGCCCCCGTCTATTGCCAGGCACACTTCCTGGCTTCGCACAAAAGTCTTGATGAATTTCGCGGAGCCAAACTTCTCGTAGGCCTTCATGACATTCTTAATGTCAGCCGGTGTCAGTGGACGTAGCTTCTTGGCACCAGCGGCAGCATCATTCTGTTGCTGCGCCATCTCTGCATATTTGGCGACACGATCCGCAGCCGAGCGGTAGTTGCCTTGCAGCTCATAGCTGAGAACTAAACGGGTTTGGTCAATGGTTCCAAAACTGCCCGGGAAATGACGTTCGAAAGTGCGGAGCATTTCGACCTTAAGATCGCGCACCATCGCGATCATTGCTGTCTCAGGTAGCTTAACAACAACACCGAAATCGCAATCCGACAGCGTGAACGCTTTGCCGGCACGCAGCATGCTTTCAGCAAGCACGGAGTCTTTAATTTGTTCGACCAGAGCGGGGGTGCGCTTACTTTCGGGCAACGCGCTCGAAACACTGACCACAATAAAGTTCACGCTGGCAACAGGTTTCTCGCGCCACTTGCCCAACTCGCGCACGAGATCATTGAGGCTTTTGACCTTTTGGCCCGCCCCGCCGCCTTGCGCTGTTGTCGTCTGGGCCGCTGTTTCCGGCATCCAGCAATTCCCCCGTGTCGGCGCTTGCAACTATCTCCACCAATTGGCGAGATCAGACGTCTGCAAATCCGAGGCCTGTTGCCCGGAAACTATCAGTCTTTCTGCCAAATGGTCAATTAATGCCATGAAAATCAAAGAGAAACCGGGCTTTGGACTCTTTGAGTCGAAACCGTCACCCGATTATCTCGACGATTTGGGCTACGGCTGTTCGGCCTCAGTAGCGGCGCTCCTTAGGCCCCGTAGGACGAGATTTGGGAGTTTAGGCTCATCCCACAAAAAGGCGCCGGTTTTGAAATCAAGCCCACCCTTGCCCATTCTCACAATCACGAGAGCCTCTGAGGCGATGACATAAACCCGCTGACCATTGGCACCGTCGAAGTAGACAACATCACTGGCTTCAAAAGGTTCTGAATGCGGGACATGTGCCGCGACACCCTTACCGTAGTCAACTTTTGGACGGTATTCAGTGCCGAGCCAGGTCTGCAAACCGTAATTGGGATTGTTGGGCGACGGCGTGATGACCTGGTCGATCCAAGCCTCTGGTACGACCTGTTCATCTCCAACCCGGCCTTTGTTGAGATGTAGTAGCCCAAGCCGCAGCCAGTTACGCGGCGGCGTAAACAACGACCCTGATGTTTTGGCCAACCCACCCGGGCGGTCCAACCACACCCGGGCGCTGCTTTCCCCCACTTTGGACCACAAGTTTTTTTGCAGGAATTCAGCATATTGTACGCCCGTTGCGCGCTGAAGAATGAGCCCCAACAATTGAGAATTCAGATTGCTGTACGCGAAGACAGCGCCGGGAGGATCTTCGGCCATAGATTTTAGCGCAATCCCTCCCCAATTCGTTCCCATGCCCAGCTTCATGTTGTCACCGAGAGGGCTAAACCCTCCGGACGCGCGGCTTAACCCGTGGGCCATCTGCAGCATGTTGCGGATGGTGATTTTGGACCGCGCATCGTCTTGCCATTCCGTCAGGTAGGTCGAGGCGGGCTCATCCACCGAAGGAATGTGACCTTGCTCAATGGCAATACCGTAGAGCAGCGCCATGACGGATTTATGCATGGACGCAGATTCCATATATGAATCTTTATCAAACCCCTCGCCGTACCATTCCATTTGCAAGGCACCCTGGTGCCAGACCAACAGCGACATGGACCCGTTGCCTTCCGCGTAAGCCTCCAAGGCGCTTACCAGATCGTCGGATAAGGTTCGCGTGTCCGCAGTCGCGACGGGAATTTCTGGCGGCGTACCCGGCGTCACTTCTACGACCGGCTCGTACCACGCCATGTCGGTCATACTGTTCATGCGATCAAACGTCGCGAGGCGCTTATAGAAACGCCAATCGGATGCGATAAACACAACACCGGCAAGTAACACGACGCCGATGAATATGGTGATGCCCTTCGCGATACGCTTAACAATGACCATAATAAATACTCCTTAAAGGAAGACCGTATTCGCGGCATCCATCCTTATTGAATAACGCCGCGCATCAGTATGTTTGGCAAGCGGGAATCTTCCCATAGAAACGAGCCGGCCGCGAAGTCGATACCGCCCGTTCCTGTGCGGACAATCACCATGTCATAAGATGGAATAATATAGACCCGCTGGCCACCGGCACCATCAAAGTAGATAACGTCGTCAGCCACATAGGGTTCATCATGGCGCACGTAGGCATCAACATACGGCCCATAATCACGTTGGGCCTCGTACGGAGACCCGAGCCAGGTTTGGTAACCATAGTTCGGCCCGATATCGGACCCAGTAATGACATCTTGCATCCAGGATTCTGGGATTACCTGCTCACCATTCACCGCGCCTCGATTGAGATGCAACAACCCAACCCGCACCCAGTCTTCCGCCGTGGCGTGGAGGCAACAATAGGTCCGGGGTAAACCGCCCTCGTGATCGAGCCACACATAGGCGTCACCGGTCCCGATTTTAGACCACAGCTTCTCTGACAAAATTTGCGCGTAACGCTGCCCGGTGGCGCGCTCAAGAACGATAGACAAAGCCTGGGGATTAAAGTTGTTGTAGTCGAACTCTTCACCCGGCGAACGACGCGAGGGTTGTAACAGTGTCAGGTTCGAAATCTCCGTGCCCAGATTAAGCTTCATGGTGGTCCCAAAAGGGCTAGGACTGAACGGATCACGGTACATCCCGCTGGTCATTTGCAGGAGATGTTTGATCGTCACCTTGGCGCGATCATCCTTAGCCCATTCCGTGAGGTAGGTCGCAGCCCGTTCGTCAACAGACGGCAACGTCCCATCCGCAATTGCAGCGCCGACCAGTAGCGCCATCACGGATTTATGCATAGAGGCTGGATCTGTACGCGACGTCCGATCAAAACCTTCGCCGTAGTGTTCATATTGAAGGGCACCACGGTGCCAAACCAAAAGCGCCACCGATCCGGTTTCTTCGGCGTATGCCCGGGCTTGCCGCCACGCCTTCTCAGATATTGTTCGCACAGAGTCCGTGGCCCGGGGGAGCGGCGCACCCTCGATACCCGGCACGCGTTCCAATGGCTCGTACCACTCCACGTCTTTCACAGGATCGATGGTAAAGACCGTAGCAATTCGTCCGTAGAACGTCGGATCAGTCGCGTACAACACAGCGAACGCAACAAATGGCAGCGCAATGAGCGCCGCAATGCTGATGCCAATCCACTTTAAAATACGCATAAAATTCCTTCGGCGATCAAACGTTACCAGGGCAACTCAGCGCCGGTGTAATCGAGAAACCGCCCCGCGTCTGCTGGTGTCAAACCATCGAGAACTTTTTTCATTCCGTTGACACTGGTGTCAGAATCCAAATCAGCCTGTGGCCCACCCATATCCGTGCGCACCCAACCGGGATGGAGCGGCAGGGCCGTGACGCCACGTTCTTTAAGGTCGATAGACATGGATTTCATAACTGCATTAACCGCCGCCTTGCTTGACCGGTAGGCGTACATTTTTCCAATGCCGTTACCGCCAATGGAGCCAATCGCACTGGAAAGGGTAACCAGCTGTTTCTTTTCGCTCGCCGCAACATTGTCGACCAAAGCCTCAGCCATTTTCATTGGCCCCAAGACATTGATCTCGAGAATTTTAGCCCAATCGTCGTAGTCGGATTGTCCAAATTCCTGAAACCCGCCGGGGTCGGTCATGATTGTTTTGCCGTAGTATCCTGCAACGATCAACAACAGGTCGATCGGTTGTCCGCCCAACTTCTCTTTCAGCGCTTCTATCGAAGCGTCGTCTTCGACATCGGCACGGTGCAAGGTCAACGTGCCATTGGACGCCTCAGCAAGGGCTTTCAATTCGACTGCGTTATCAGGATTGCGACAGCAGCCATAGACGCGCCAGCCATCATTCACATAGAGCTTGAGCAAACCAAAACCCAGGCCGCGATTGGCGCCCGTAATCAACACACTGGGCATGAACCATCGTCCTTTCTTTTCGTATGGGTTTTTGCGTATTGCCTATCGTTGGGTTGCATACCACCATGGTGGGTATGGCGACCACTGGGAATGAGAACCGGAGCGATATAGAATGAATTTCGACCAAATCGTGGACGCAATACGGTCCCGCGCCGGCGACCTGGCAGAATTGAACCACAGCGTGCTGTTCGATCTAGAAGACGAAGGTAAAATTTTGATCGATGCGACCGGCGATGAGGTGGTCGTAACCCCCAATCCGGACGATGACGACGCTGAAACGACCTTGGTGCTCTCCGCGGACAATCTGGAGAAACTTATCGCCGGCGACCTCAACCCGATGATCGCCTTCACTATGGGCAAACTCAAAATCTTCGGATCCAAGGGAGTCGCGCTCAAATTGAGTAGCCTGCTAGACGAGTAGGGTCTTTTCGGGTCCCGGCCGAGCCAACGCGAGCGGATTCCACTGCCCTCTTAACCTGCTGTTTCCATTGCATATTCTATGCCTTCCCTCGCATATGACGAGAATGTGACGTTAACGTCATTATTTTTACTTGCGCGGGAACAAACAGCTCTTACGTTAGTCCTATGAATGGCAGGTACGCCAAAGCCCCTGGAAAAGCCATCCCGGCAAAGTCCATTACAGAGAGCCTGAATGACGACCACGAGGACACCTTCAGTTCAAAAACCCTGGCTAGATAGCTATCCGGCGTTCGCCGACTGGGACATGCCGATTGTATCTGAGCCCGCCCATGCTGCCTTTGACCGTAGCGTCGCAGCTTATCCGGATCGTATCTGCATGGAGTTCCTTGGTCGCACGTGGACCTATCGGGAAACTGGCACGATGGTTCGAGCTGCAGCAAAGGGATTGCAAGAACGCGGCATCAAAAAGGGTGACCGCGTGGCACTCATGCTTCCCAACACGCCTTACTACATCGTTCTATTCCATGCGGTGCTGCTGGTCGGCGGGGTGGTCGTCAACATCAACCCCCTATACGCCCAGCGGGAACTGGATGACCTCGTCAAGGACTCGCGCCCACACATGCTGGTGACTATGGACCTGGAAGCCATGTACCCCAAAGCACGCGAAACCGTAGAACGGAACAGTGTTGAAAAACTGTTGTTGTGTTCCATGACCGACGTCTTGCCTTGGCGAAAGGCGGTGCTATTCAATATCTTCCGACGCAAAACCCTCGCTCGCGTTGAAGAAGATGACGGTCAGGTTCTGTTTGAAGATCTCATAGACAATGATGGGGTCTTTTCCTCGGTCAACATCGAGCCTGATAAAGACCTTGCAGTATTGCAATACACCGGCGGCACGACGGGCATTCCAAAAGCCGCGATGTTGACTCATGCCAATGTCAGCGCCAACGCGATCCAAGTCGGAGCGTGGTACGACAACAGTAAAATTGGCGAAGAGAAATTTCTGGCCGCCCTGCCCTTCTTCCATGTGTTTGCAATGACCGTCGCAATGATGACGGGTCTTCGCTATGGCGCCCAAATCATAATGCTACCGCGGTTCGACTTAAAAACGTGCCTAAGGGCCATCGCCCACAAGAAGCCAACTTTCTTTCCAGCCGTGCCGACGATTTTCACGGCAATCAACACGTTCCCTAAAATCAAAGAGTATGATCTGTCGTCCATCAAGGTCTGCATCTCCGGTGGCGCGCCTTTGCCGATGGAAGTGAAGAAAGAGTTCGAACGGATTTCAGGCTGTGTTGTGGTCGAAGGGTATGGTCTCAGCGAAACCTCACCGGTTGCGACCACCAATCCGACAGTCGGTGTAAACAAAGCCGGCTCGGTTGGCATCCCCATGCCAGGCACGACGGTCGAGATCAGATCCGTTGAAGAGCCGGAAAAACTCATGCCGCTCGGGGAACGCGGTGAGGTTTGTATTCGAGGCCCGCAAGTTATGAAGGGGTATTGGGAAAACCCTGATGAAACCGCTAAGGCTATGGAAGACGGTGCATTCCGCACCGGCGATGTCGGTTATATGGATGAAGACGGCTACGTTTTTCTCGTCGACCGTTTGAAAGACATCATCATCGCTGGCGGCTACAAGATTTATCCGCGCATGGTTGAAGAGGCCATTTACGAACATCCCTCAGTCGCCGAAGTCACAGTCATCGGCGTTGAAGATAAATACCGGGGACAGGCTCCAAAGGCGTTTATCCGACTAAAGGAAGATGAGTCTTTGAGCGAAGCTGAGCTAACAGCCTTCTTGAAAGACAAATTGTCAGCAATAGAACGGCCTGACTCGTACGAGTTTCGCGACGAATTGCCCAAGACATTGATCGGCAAGCTTTCGAAGAAAGAGCTTAAAGCCGAGGAAGAGGACCAAGAGAACGGGCAAACCGAGGAGAACGCGGCATGACCGCAGCGTCTTCAGCAGTCCATACCGACGCAGCCGGGCGGTTCTACAGTACCAACCAACTTGCCGACGATGCGGGCGTTACATCCCGCACGGTTCGATTCTATGAGGGCCGCGGCTTGCTGCAACCGCAACTGGCCGGATCAACTCGTGTTTACACCCACAGTGACCGGGCCCGGTTACAGATCATTCTGCGCGGCAAACGACTTGGCTTCTCCTTAGACGAAATTCAGGAATATCTGGAGCTGTATGACGCTGACGCCGAACACATCGGCCAGGTTCTGCATATTCGCCACAAGGCGCACGAACGAGCCGATGACCTGCGCGCCAAACTCAAAGACATAAAAGACTCACTTCACGAACTCGAACAGATCGAACGCGACGCCATACAAAACTTAAAAAGCAAGGGAGTTGACCCAGACTCTCCGGCACCGTCGCTGAGACCAACACATCAAAATGAAACACCTAAGGAAGGGATAGACCCATGACCGGTGCTGTTATTGCAGGCTACGCTCGCTCCCCGCTGACGCTCGCCAACAAGGGCGCATTAATCAGGACACGGCCTGACGACTTGGCCGCCGATGTCGTGAAAGCGCTCGTCGAACGCACGGGCATTGACCCAGGGACAATCGAGGACCTAGTGCTCGGATGCGCCTTCCCGGAGGGGGAACAAGGCCTCAACGTGGCACGCAATATTGTTTTCCTTGCCGGTCTGCCGAATAGCGTGGCGGGCACCACCATCAACCGCTTCTGCGGCTCGTCGATGCAAGCCATCCATTCTGCTGCCGGGTCCATCGCCCTTGGCGCAGGCGAGGCCTTTCTCTGTGCCGGCATTGAAAGCATGACGCGTATTCCGATGCCTGGGTTTAACCCAATGCTCAATCCAAAACTCGTCAACGCGGGGCACGCCGCATATATGGGGATGGGCGAGACCGCCGAGAACCTGGCGAAGAAATACGATATCGCCCGTGACAAACAAGACGCCTTTGCGGTTGAGAGTCACAAACGGGCCACAGCAGCGCAATCGGCGGGCAAACTCGATGATGAGATTGTACCGATCGAGACCAAGGACGGTGTGGTCGACAAGGATGGCTGCATCCGCCCGGATACGACCATGGAAATTCTCGGTGACCTCAAACCGGCGTTTGATCAGGCCGGATCGGTGACGGCCGGAACCTCTTCACCGCTCACCGACGGCGCGGCGGCGGTTCTATTGACGAGCGAAGCCTATGCTGAGAAACACGGCCTCAAGCCCTTAGCGCGCATTAAGTCCATCGCGGTCGCCGGTTGCGACCCAGAGATCATGGGCATAGGACCGGTTAACGCGACCAACAAGGCGCTAGAGCGCGCCGGACTGAAACTCGACGACATCGATGTCATCGAACTCAACGAAGCCTTCGCCGCACAATCACTCGCCGTAATTCATGATCTGAAACTCGACCTAGACAAAACCAATATCGACGGCGGTGCCATTGCCCTCGGACACCCACTTGGCGCCACCGGAGCCCGTATCACCGGGAAAGCGGCCCAGATCATGCACCGCGAAGGCAAGAAATACGCTCTCGCCACCCAGTGCATTGGCGGCGGTCAGGGCATCGCTACGGTTCTGGAGGCCCTGTAATGACCGACATCCGCAAAGCCGCGGTGATCGGCGCCGGTGTTATGGGTGCGGGGATCGCCGCCCATATTGCCAACGCGGGTATCCCCGTCGTGCTTCTCGATATCGTGCCGAAAGAGGGCGACAATCGAAACGCAATTGCCGAAACCGCGATCAAAAAGATGCTCAAGACCGAGCCTGCACCGTTCATGTCGAAGCGCACTGCAAAACTGGTGACGCCCGGCAATATTGAAGACCACATGGAGTGGCTGGCTGACTGTGACTGGATCGTTGAGGCGGTCATCGAGCGCTTGGATATCAAGCAGGACCTATACGCCAAAATCGCCGAGGTAAAAAAGTCCGGAGCAGTGTTGTCGTCGAACACGTCGACGATCCCGCTGAAGGATCTCACCGGTGGCATGGACGATGCCCTGGTTCCTGATTTTATGATCACTCACTTTTTCAATCCACCGCGCTACATGCGGTTGCTGGAACTGGTGTCGTCGGACAAAACCCGGCCGGAGGCGATCAAAGCCATCGAAACCTTTGGCGACGTCAAACTCGGCAAGGGCGTTATCCACGCCAAAGACACACCCGGATTTGTCGCCAACCGGATTGGCACCTATTGGTTTCAGCTTGGCCTCGCTGGTGCATTAGAGCTTGGCCTAACCGTTGATGAAGCCGATGCGATCGGCAGCCGGCCCTTCGGTATTCCAAAATCAGGCTTCTTCGGCACCCTTGATCTGGTTGGACTTGATCTCATCCCCCATGTGGCGGCGTCGATGCTGGAACGCCTCCCTGAGGACGACCCCTATCGCGCGATTCACTCGGAACCGCCGGTCGTGAAGAAGATGCTGGAGAACGGTTGGATCGGCCGCAAAGGCCCCGGGGGCTTTTACCGCCTCAACAAAGAAAGCGGTGCTCGCGTCAAAGAGAGTATCGACCTCAACAGTGGCGAGTACGCACCGTCGCAGAAGGCAGCACTAGAAAGTCTCAAAGCGTCGAAAGCGGGTGGGCTTCAAGCGCTGGTTCAACATGACGATAAGGGGGGCAAGTTTGCCTGGTACCTAACGTCCCATGCCCTACCCTACGCCGCCGCTTTGGTGCCCGAGATTGCCGACACTGTGGTCGACGTCGACGCCGGCATGAAAGATGGCTACGGCTGGAAGCAGGGGCCCTTTGAGCTGATGGATGCCATCGGTGCGAATTGGTTAGCGGAAAAACTATCGGCTGAGTCCATCGCTGTTCCGCCATTGCTGGCGCTGGCCGCTGACAAAGGCGGGTTCTATCGTATTGAAAACGGTGTCCGGCAATTCCTAACTGTCGATGGCGCTTATCAGGATGTTCCAAAACCCGATGGCGTGCTGCGCTTGTCGGATGTGAAACTTGCATCCAAGCCCGTGCTCAAAAATGGATCGGCATCGGTGTGGGATATCGGCGACGGCGTTTTATGCTTTGAGTTCACCTCGAAGATGAACAGCCTCGATCCGCAGATCATGGCGCTTTACAAAAAGACTATCAAACACATCAAGGGTGACGACGCACTCAAAGCCCTCGTGATTTACAACGAAGGCAGTAATTTCTCGGTTGGCGCCAATTTGGGTCTGTTCTTGTTCGCCGCCAACATCGCACTTTGGGGTGAGATAGAAAGTCAAATCGAAGACGGCCAAAAGACCTACATGTCTTTGAAGCAGGCGCCCTTCCCAGTGGTCGCTGCACCGTCTGGCATGGCCCTCGGCGGCGGCTGTGAAATCCTATTGCATGCGGATGCGGTTCAGGCTCATGCCGAAACCTATACAGGTCTGGTCGAAGTCGGCGTCGGCATCATTCCCGGATGGGGCGGCTGCAAAGAAGTGCTTTTGCGGCTACAGAACCATCCCCGCCTGCCGCGTGGCCCGATGCCCGCGGTTGCCAAAGCCTTTGAGATGATCGGCACAGCGCAGGTTGCTAAATCCGCAGCCGAAGCCATGGAGATGGGGCTGTTCCGGGATAGCGATGCCGTCACCATGAACCGGGACCGCCTGTTGGCCGATGCGAAAACCAAGGCGCTCGCGCTTGCCGCGGACTACACCCCACCGGAAGAGCAAGAGCTCGTCTTACCCGGACCAACTGGACAGGCGGCTCTGTCACTGGCCTTGCATGACCTTGCCCTAAAAGGCATGGCAACACCCCATGACGAAGTGGTCGCGGGCGCGTTGGCTGCAGCCTTAACCGGTGGCGACACCGACATGACCGAAACCATGACGGAAAAAGAATTTCTCAAACTCGAACGGGAGACGTTCATGACGCTCGCCCGCACCGAAGGCACGCTGGCGCGCATGGAACATATGCTCGACACCGGCAAGCCGTTGCGTAATTAGGAGAACTGAACCATGGCTGATTACACCGCGCCCATACGGGACATGCGTTTCGTTTATCACGAACTTTTGGATGGCGACTCTCTCGCTGATATTCCGAGTTATGAAGACTTCACGCCAGACGTAGTCGATGCGGTTTTGGAAGAAGCGGGCAAGTTCACGTCTGAAATTTTACAGCCCCTCAATTTAAGCGGCGATAGCGAAGGTTGCACCCTAGAGAACGGTGTGGTGCGCACACCTAAGGGCTTCAAAGAGGCCTACGACCAGTTCGCCCAAGGCGGCTGGACCGGCCTTTCCGCCGACCCGGAGTTTGGTGGCCAAGGCGCACCAGCGGCGCTGCATTTTCTCATCCAAGAAATGATCTGCTCGACCAACATGGCTTTTGGTATGTACCCCGGTCTGACTGAAGGCGCCTATAACGCCATCAATCTGCACGGCAACGATGAGCAGAAAGCGTTGTACCTGCCGAAATTCGTCGAGGGCACCTGGTCCGGCACCATGTGCCTGACCGAACCCCATAGCGGTACCGACCTGGGGCTAATCCGCACAAAGGCAATCCCCCAAGATGATGGCAGTTACAAAGTCACCGGTACGAAAATTTTCATCTCCGCCGGAGAACATGATCTGACAGAAAACATTGTCCACCTGGTTCTGGCACGTATGCCCGATGCGCCTGCAGGGACGAAAGGCATCAGCTTATTCGTCGTGCCGAAGTTCATACCAAAAGAAGATGCGACGGTTGGACCGCGCAATGGCGTGGCGTGCGGTTCCCTAGAACACAAAATGGGCATCAAGGCCTCTGCGACGTGTGTGATGAACTTTGATGACGCAACTGGCTGGTTGGTCGGACAGCCCCACAAAGGCATGCGGGCCATGTTCACCATGATGAACGCCGCCCGCTTGGGTGTCGGCATTCAAGGATTGGGCCTCGGTGAAGCGGCTTACCAAGGTGCTTTGACTTATGCCAAGGACCGGTTGCAGGGACGGGCTTTGAAAGGCGCCGAGTCGCCGGACAAACCAGCAGACTCCATTCTCGTGCACCCGGATGTACGCAAAAACCTGCTGACCATGAAATCTCTGACCGAAGGCATGCGGGCGTTGGCGATTTGGACGGGTATTAGCCTCGACCAGGCAGAGAAATCTGACGACCCCGCAGCCAAGCAACGGGCTGATGATCTCGTGCAGGTCCTGACCCCGATTGTTAAATCTTTTGGCACCGACAGCGGGTTTCTCACTGCCAATCTTGGTGTTCAGATTTTCGGTGGCCATGGATACATCCACGAACACGGTATGGAACAGTTTGTCCGCGATGCGCGAATCACCCAGCTGTACGAAGGCACCAACGGCATCCAGGCGCTAGACTTAGTCGGGCGCAAAATGGGAATGCATTACGGTCGCTACCTGCGCGCCTTCTTCCATCCGGTCCAGGGGTTCATCGAGGCCAACGCCGACGACGCTGACCTGCAACCTATCGTCCTAGGGCTAGCCAAAGCGTTTGGCCGATTGCAGCAGGCAACCGGTGTCCTGGCTCAGAAAGGCCTAAGCAACCCGAATGAAGCCGCAGCCGGTGCGATGGACTACCTCAACCTGTTTGGCTACGTCGCTATCGCGTTTATGTGGGCAAAGTCGGCAAAGATCGCGTTTGAAAAGAAAGATGATGAGTCTGGTTTCTATGTAGGTAAATTGAAAACGGCTCGTTTCTATTACGAACGGGTGTTGCCGGAAACTAGCAGCCTATTTGCCAAGATTATGGCGGGTGGTGACTCAATCATGGATATGGAAGAAGAGTTGTTCGGCGCGTCCGTCGCAGCGTGATGCGCTGAACTATCGATAAAGATGTTGGCGGTTCAGTTCAGCTGCGTCTAGTTTAATTCCACCCAATGAGACTTAGCCAAACACTCTGGAGTAACCCTTAGATGGAAGATACCGCGAATTCCGTCCCGGTCGAGATCGTCGATAGATCAGCGCAGCAAGATTTTGATATAGATCTCAGCCTATATCCTAAGTCGGTCGTCTTCGCTCGAAATCGTAGACTTCGAGAGGAGCACTGGCGGACCGCATTCGATTCCCAGAACATAGGGCATCACCAGCCGCTAAATTTCTTGGAAGTCGGCTGCCAAGAAGGCAGCTCAACACTATGGTTTTTGGAGAACTACTTCGGGCACCCGGACACTAGAGTCACTGTGATCGATCCCTTTGGCGGATCGATGCTTGATAATTTCACTCACAACATGAAGGTATCTGGACACGACCAGAAAGTTGATGTTCGTCAGGGCAAGTCGGGAGAGGTACTACGTGATATTCCCCTCTACTCCATGGACGCGATCTATATCGACGGCCTTCACTCTTCTTTTGCCGTTATTGAAGACACTATCTTGTGCTGGCGACTGCTCAAGAACGGTGGCCTTCTGATGTTTGATGATTACAAAATGCGGGGTCGCACCCATTACATGGACAAGCCGGCGCCTGCTATAGATTTCTTTATGGAAGCTTTTGATGGGAAGTACGAGCTCATAGCAGCCGACGCGTTAGTCTCAATCAGAAAAACGTATCCTGACTCTCAATACGACACCTACCTATCCGCGCCAGTGGCAACATGAAGGTATGCCACCTAGTCATGGCTAAGAATCTCGTCGAGTTCAGCGGTTATCTGTCTGAAATATGAACCTCCTCTTTCGCCTTGTCTGGATGATGGTGACTGCGCGACGTCGTAGCCGATGCGTCATGATGGAAGAAACACACTTATCGTTTCGCGTCATGCCGACCGATCTTGACGTCAATATGCACCTGACCAACTCGCGCTATTTCAGCTTTATGGACCTTAGCCGAGTCGATCACATGATTCGCAACGGCGCATGGAAGCACATCCGGGCCAACAAATTGATGCCCGTTTTGGGATCGGGCTCAATCCGTTTTCGCCGGGCGGTACCGCCGTTCAAGCGCATCGACATCACCACGCGTGTGGTTGGTGTCGACGACAAATGGATTTACCTGGAACACAAAATTATCTCTGGTGAAACGGTCTATTCCGTATCCATTCTCAAAGCTGCTTTTGTGGACGACGCGGGCCGCGTTCCAGTTGATCGCCTCCTCACTATGTTTGGCTACGAGGGCGACCTACCGCCCATGACAGAGGCGCTGACCCTCATTCGCGACGCAGATAATGCTGTGATGGAAATCTCAGCCGCCTAAGGCAGCGTCTTTATTTAGCGACCGACAGGTCTTCTCGGGCAAGCACACGAGTGAGCAGCGTTAAAGTTTCTTCGACACCATATAGCGCGATGAACGACCCCATGCGCGGGCCTTGATCCTGGCCCAATAAAATCTGATAGAGCGCCTTGAACCAGTCCCGCAGACCGGGGAATGTCTCTTCATTCGCCTTACCGATTTCGTAGACCAGAGATTGCAGGTCTTCCGGCGAAGCCCCTTGCTCGCTTTTCTCTAGCCCAGCCTTCAACGCCTCTAACGCAGTCCGTTCTGCGTCAATGGGCAAGCGATAGGTTTTGTGCGGCAGCACAAAGTCTCTGAAATAAGCGATGGCGTAAGCCACAAGCTTGTTAAGGAGCGGATCCGCCTCAGGACTAGCATCCGGCGCATAGCGGCTGATGTAATGCCATAGCGCGGCGGGATCATCGGAATTACACACACTCGCCAGATTAAGGAGGATGCCAAAGCTCAGACGCCCCTCCTCTGCCGGTGGTTCGCCGTTATGGATGTGCCAAGTCGGATTGCTGTACTGATCTTTCGCTTCCTGCCCAGGGAATGCTTTGAGATGGGACAGGTACTCATCGACGGACTTAGGAATGGTATCAAAGTACAGGCGCTTCGCGGCTGAAGGTTTTTGGTACATGAACAACGCCAGGCTTTCGACAGGCGCGTAGGTCAACCACTCCTCGACCGATATCCCATTGCCCTTGGATTTCGAAATCTTCTGGCCCTGATCATCCAAGAACAGTTCGTAGGTGAGGTTCTGAGGCGGTGGTGTGCCGAGGACGCGACAAATCTTTCCGGACAGGCGAACGGAATCAATCAAGTCCTTACCCGACATTTCATAGTCGACATCGAAGGCGTGCCAGCGCATGGCCCAGTCGCACTTCCACTGCAGCTTGCAGTGCCCGCCGGTGACGGGCACCTCGATTTTGGTTCCATCTTCGTCCTCGTAGACAATCGTCCCTGCGTCGACATTGCGTTCGACCACGGGCGCCTGCAGCACCCTGCCGGTCTTAGGACAGACAGGCAGAAACGGTGAGTAGGTCGCGCGGCGCTCAGGTCCGAGGGTCGGCAGAATGACATTGATAACCTTATCGTACTCTTGCAGTACCCTAAGAAGTGCCGCGTCAAAATCACCAGAGGTGTAGGAGTCGGTTGAACTTTTGAATTCATAATCAAAGCCAAAGGAATCCAAAAACCCTCTGAGCCGATCATTGTTGTGATGGCCAAAGCTTTCATGGGTGCCGAAAGGGTCGGGGATTTGGGTCAGAGGCTTGCCAAGATGTTGTTCGACCATCTCTTTATTGGGGATGTTGTCAGGCACTTTGCGTAGGCCGTCCATGTCGTCTGAGAAGGCAAACAGGCGTGTTGGTATATCCGGTGCCAAAACCTGGAACGCGTTTCGCACCATGGTGGTGCGCACCACTTCCGCAAAGGTGCCGATATGGGGTAACCCCGACGGGCCATAGCCAGTTTCAAACAGTACATAGCCCTTCTCGCCGACACCGTTCTTAAGCCGGCCATCAAGCAATGTGCGGGCCTCGGCAAAAGGCCAAGCCTTACTTTCACGTGCGATGGTGATGTGGTCGGTCATATTAATGGTCCGGTTCGGTAAGGCGGCGCACCCTATGGGGCCGGGTTTTTGGGGTCAAGCCTGAGAGCCGCACCCGTTCTATTGGTTTAAGCTGGATTGCCCGACTCTGCTAGCGCTATACCAAGGGACCCTCAATCAACGCCCAGCACTGTTTTGACCGACATTACTCTCATCCCCGCCTTTTTTAGTCCGGCTAACCCGTGACGACAGACCGCGCGCTGCAATTGCCGGATGCCCCCGTCCTAGTAACCCGCGCCCGTGACGGCCTTTTGATGTTCCCGGACGGTGAAGTGCAAGAGTTCACAGCGGGCACAGCAAAGAGCGCTGTAGAGCCCCCGGTCATCCAGTGTCATAGCCGGGCCACAGCCGCGCGGCTTGGGCTAAAGCCCGTGCCCGGATTTGACGTCCTTGAGCTGTTTGCCTTCGTCCGTCCGGGTGAGTTCTGTTTGCCGACCGTGCGCGGCGTCGCAGCCGCAACCGGGGTCAAATCACCCAACACAATGATTGATGATGGCGTCGCCCTTATTGAGGCAACCCGCGCCTTGCTCGGCGAGGTGATGTCATGGCAGGACGGAGATACACGTCACGCGCGCGCGATTGCCCATGTTCTTGAACGGGCGGGATGGAGTTGGGGACCGTCAGTCCTTACCGCCATTGGCGCTGATCCCGATGAAGGCGGTATTGGATTGTCGTCCTTGCGCGTATGGACCCGCCTGACTCCGTTCGAAGACCACGCGCCGCCGCCGCCGCCGGGAAACGATGCGGTGTCGGAAGAGGAAAGCCGGGATCGCCTGACAACACTGCTAGGGTCGGGGTCTGAAGACAGAGAATCACAGGCGACGTATGCCGCCGTTGTCAGCCATGCTTTTAAAGCCAAGCCAGCGCCCGATGAGCCAAACTTGGTGCTGGCTGAGGCGGGAACGGGCATTGGCAAGACCCTCGGCTATCTCGCACCCGCCAGTGTCTGGGCCGAGAAAAATCACGGCGCGGTCTGGGTTTCAACCTTCACACGCAATTTACAACGGCAGCTCGATCAAGAATTGGATCGGCTCTACCCCGACGAAGAAACAAAAGCCGGTCGGGTGGTCGTGCGTAAGGGCCGGGAGAATTATTTCTGCTTGCTCAACTACGAAGAGGCATTGAACCGATCCGGCACTGATCCTAGTGCGGTGATCCCCCTCGCCCTGATTGCGCGATGGGTTTTGACCACCAATTCTGGCGACATGGTTGGTGGTGATTTTCCGTCCTGGCTGGCCGACTTGTTCGGTACAGGGCGAGTGTTATCCCTCGCCGACCGACGCGGTGAATGTATCTTCACCGCCTGCCCCCACTACCGCACCTGCTTTGTCGAGAAGACTGTGCGCAAAGCCCGCACTGCCGATATCGTTGTTGCGAATCACGCCCTGGTCATGGTGCAAGCCGCCATGGGCGGTCTTGATGATGGCACCCAACCCACTCGCTATGTCTTCGATGAAGGGCATCACCTGTTCGGTGCCGCCGACAGCGCTTTCTCTGCTCACCTGAGCGCTGCCGAGACAGCCGACTTGAGGCGGTGGCTGGTCGGTGCTGAGGCTGGCGGACGACCAACCCGGTCGCGCGGCCTGCAACGCCGGATCGATGACCTACTAAGCGAACTGGATGCGGACGGCGACGTCATGGCGACAGCGCTGGACAGCATTCTGCAGGGCGCGCGATCTCTTCCTGCGCCCGGATGGCTTACCCGGCTCGACGAAGGCCAACCGCGCGGCCCGGCAGAGTCTTTTCTCAGCTTAGTCCGCACCCAAGTGTACACCCGCGATGATCCGGACTCGCCGTACAGTCTGCAGACCGATGCGGTGGAGCCGATAGAAGGGCTACTCAGTGCTGGTGCCGAGCTCGACACCGCCCTTACCCGCTTGGTCGAACCAGTCAAACAAATGGTCAAGGCCTTGTCGCAACAGCTGGAGCGACCGGCAGACGAATTGGATACGGCAACGCGAACACGCATTGAAAGTTTGTGCCGCAGTCTCGAACGCCGCGCTGTGATGCCGTTGACCGCTTGGCGCGATATGATCAAAGCGCTGTCTAGCGAGACACCAAAAGAATTCGTCGACTGGCTTGGCGTTGATCGCATCGATGGGCGTGATTTCGATATCGGCCTGCATCGCCATTGGGTCGACCCCACCCTGCCCTTCGCCCGCGCCGTGCTTGATCCGGCGCAGGGTGTTGCCATTACATCCGCCACATTGCGCGATGGCACGGGAGACGATGTGGTGGATTGGGAAAGCGCCGACCAACAGGTTGGATCGTTTCACATTGCCAGCACGCCCGTGCGTTCAGCTTTGACGTCGCCGTTTAACTACGCAGAGAATACGCGGGTTTATATCGTGAACGACGTGCGCAAAGACGCTCTGGTGCAGGTTGCAGGCGCCTATCGAGATTTGTTTCTGGCCGCCAATGGTGGAGCACTCGGCTTGTTCACTGCGATCTCGCGCCTCAAAGCGACGTTCGATCAAATCGCGCCGGTCATAGAAGGCGCAGGCTTGCCGCTCTATGCGCAACACGTCGACCCACTCCCCACGGCATCGCTGGTCGACATATTCCGGGCCGAGGAAAAAGCCTGCCTTCTCGGCACCGATGCCATGCGTGATGGAGTCGATGTGCCGGGACAGTCATTGCAATTGATGGTCTTTGATCGAGTGCCATGGCCGCGGCCCGACATCCTGCATCGCGCCCGGCGGGAAGCGTTCGGCAGCAGAGCTTATGACGACCGCATTACCCGCCTCCGTATTAAACAGGCGTTTGGCCGTCTGATCCGGCGTGATGGCGACAAGGGTGTGTTTGTATTGCTGGATTCGATGATGCCGTCTCGGCTACTCGGTGCATTTCCCGAAGGCACACCGATTGAGCGGACGGGCCTTGCTGAAGCCGTTGCTGGAACGCAAGAGTTCTTAAATGGTGAATCATAAGACTTGATATACGAGGCCTAAGACGACCCATATAGCGTTTCAACTTTTCCGATAGTAGACTAAGTGATGTGATCGACTTACGGGGAATTCGAGACCATGGGGTGTTTCCGGTCCAGCGCGTTCATCATTGCCCTCTCGGCGGTGACCTCAGCCGCGTCCTCTCAAGAGGTTGTAAACTTCTTTCAGCCCGATGACGGGTCAGGGACGATTGGATACCTGGGCCTGCATAACCAAGCGACAACTGCGTCGACGATTACTCTGTCAGCAACGGATGATACGGGAGCAGCAGCGCCGGGTGGAGATGTCAGCATCACCCTTGGCGCAGAAGAGTCTTTTTACTTCGGGTCGCCGGACCTTGAAGACGGCGTGGCCGCAGCGACAGGGGCGTTCGGAGATGGTCAGGGCTCGTGGCATATCACTGTCACATCTACTGGGGCGCTAGACGTTCAGAACCTCCTTTGGGCAGGCGGAGACGCGTCGGTTAGTGAGGTTAACCACGCCATCACGCGATCCGTCACATCGGGGAACTACGAGGTACAATTCTTTACCGAAGACGGCGCGTCGGCTTTCGTTACTAGTCTCCGGGTCGCCAATCGGTCTTCAAGTGCAGGCACGGTATCTTTTGCTACAGTCGACTCAAACGGGAATACGCTTGATAGCAGTGCTCAACTGAGCCTGAACGCGCTTGAGGCCGTAGTCCTCACGGCGGCGGACCTAGAGAATGGCAATGCAGCCCTTGGCTTGAGCGGCTCCATCCCTACCAGTTCGGGTTTCTGGAAGCTGCGCCTGAACTCATCTCTTGATCTCGGGGTGGTCGCCTTAGCATCGAGCGGCTCGGGCCAAGTGAGTGACGTTTCCAATACGCTGTCTGCGTCACCTGTGCCTGAAGTGGTGAATTTCTTTCAGCCCGATGACGGGTCTGGAACGATCGGATACCTGGGCCTACACAATCGGGCGACAACATCAGAAACTGTTACACTGTCGGCAACGGATGATGCAGGAGCGCCAGCGCCTGGTGGAGATATCACCATCACCCTTGGCGCAGAGGAATCTTTTTACTTCGGGTCGCCGGACCTTGAAGACGGCGTTACAGCAGCGAACGGCGCATTCGGGGACGGAGAAGGTTTTTGGCATATCACTGCGGTATCGACCGGCGCCTTGGATGTTCAACATCTTCTCTGGGCCGGTGGCGATGCCTCAGTTAGCGAAGTGAACCATGGCGTAGCCGTTAAGGGTGGCACGTATGATGTGCCGTTCTTTACGGAGGATGGTGCATCAGCCTTTGTCACCAGTCTTCGCGTCGCCAACCGGGACGACACAACGGGCCGGGTGGTGTTCGCGGTAACGGATTCCAATGGTGTGGACTTGGAGAACGTTGCTGACCTCAGCTTAGATCCGCTCGAAGCGGTTGTCTTAACCGCTGCAGATTTCGAGATGGGCAACGCGAGCAAGGGGCTCTCCGGCACTCTTCCCAAGAGTTCAGGGTTCTGGAAATTGCGATTGATTTCAGATTTGGACCTCGGTGTCTTTGCGCTGGCGTCCAGTGGCTCGGGCCAAGTGAGCGATGTCTCTAACGCAGCCCGCGTGACCGGGTCTCAATCCAACCCTGCCCTTGGCGCGTTCAGCTGCAAACCGACAACGGCGAAAGCCCAACGCCCCAACGGAGCAACCGACTTTACGTATACAAACCAATTCAGTTCCCGGTTGATGCTGTCATCCATCGCGGATGACGTGTTGGCGCGCCTTGATTTCAATGGCGATGGCTTAGATGACCTCATCATGGGCGGCGCAAACTCCAACAGTCTGGAGAAAGACCCCATCGTTGCGTTGCAAAGCAACGGCGATGGCACCTTCACAGATGTTACCTCTACCGTAATTGTTGGCACGGCCGAAACCGCAGACTCAAGGGGTGGGATACAAGCGGACTTTAATGGGGATGGCCTCGACGACGTCGCGGTGTTCGATGCTGGCCATGCGGACGCTGGACAAGGTCAAAACGAAGAGGGCAATGACGCTGGCTTTCTTGGACAGCCAGCGACCTTGCTCCTCAGCAATAACGCTGGGCAGTTTAATGTGTCGACAAATTTGGCCGATGCGATCAACGTTTTTCAAGGCAAACCAGAACTTCATCATAAGAGTGCCGCGGGCGGCGACATCGATGGCGACGGGGATGTGGACATTCTCGTGGAAAGCGACGGTGGGTTTGAGCAAACCAATGCTCACTTTTACATCAACGACGGCGTTGGAAATTTCACAGTCGATTTCGACAATAGGTTAGCGAACGCCATACTAGTCGGGGACCCTGATCGAACATTCATAAAACGCTGGACCCGCTATGTACTCTCAGATTTGAACAATGACGGTCACCTCGACCTCTTTATGGGAAGACTGAGAAGAGTCCGAGATAACGCAGACCCGCAAGCCAATCAGATCATATACAACGATGGTGCCGGTTTCTTCCCCGAAGCAAATATCGTTGAGTTGCCAGGCGTTGCGTTCAACAGTGACTTTACGAATGTTAGAGGCGCTGTCGCCCTGGATATCAACGAGGACGGTGGAATTGATTTGGTTCTCGCCCATCAAAGGGGCGGCGACGTTACTGATCCGGACCAAGAATTTACCGGCCGGTATGTGCAGGTCCTGTTAAACGATTGCGATGGGACGTTTACTGACGTCACTGCAAGCACTATGGGAGATCAATCCGCGACGGAAGCTGCGAGCAATCCCGTGAGTGGCTTAAATGTTAATCCAGCAAACTCTCTGTTGGCTGAAGATCTCAACACAGATGGATTGTTGGACCTTGTCATGGCTAACGTTCCCGAGTCAGTTACTGACACCAACCCTTATGTTCACCTGGGCCAAAATGCAGGCAGCTTCTTGGTCCAAGATCCCGAACTTATTAGTGACGGTAGTTCATTCTTTGGGGAGAACGCCTACCCCATTGACCTCAATGGCGATGGCATTTTGGATTTCGTTCACTCAGACTTGCAGCCCGGCGATGATGGGGTCTACGGCACCGGAGACGAAACTAGTCACATTAACTCGACAATCGTGACACTGCCTTAGGGCGACAAGACATTTTCTTGTTCGCCCGCGACTGAAGCTTCATCAATCAATCGCGCGACGACCGGTGTTTTGCCCAAGGGTACTTCGCGGCGTTCCAGCGCGAGGCGAGCAGTGTCATGTTCAGCGCAAGAGCCACGCGCGCCCTCACCCGCGTTGAAGCCAGAAATATCATCGGTTGGAATCCGAATCGGTGTGACTGGCCGGTGCAAGCCCCAACTGGTTTCCCGCTCTGAATCAATGAACAGCAACGTCCAATGGTCGGATAGGTTACGCCAGGTCAGCTGACTAAAATTGTCGTAGGAAAACCCGACCAGCGCATTGACCTCAGCTTGAGAGAGACCGCTGCCAAAGGCGCAAACCGTTTCCCATGACCAGTCCGTCAACGGTCGAAGGTCCACGGAATCGGTACCGGCCATGAACTCAAATCGAATATTGCGATGAAACGCGAGCTCATCACGCGATTCCAATCCGCCGGTGCGCTTGTACAGAAAGTAGATGGATGCCGGTCCAAGGGAGAGCAGCAGGATCAATCCGATAACTTTGATGAATGACTTTGACGGCATGGGGAAACTCCAAGGTTGCCCCTCTATACCGGCAAGCCACGACTTTAAAAAGAGTGCATAGAAAAAGGGCCGCACCATAAGACGCGGCCCTTTCTCGAAAGTGTAGAGCGTGGGTAGGCTTACATGCCCATTCCCATACCGCCCATGCCACCCATGTCACCCATGCCGCCACCTGGCGCCATCGGCGGAGGATTTGGCGCAGGAATTTCTGCAACCATGGCTTCCGTGGTGATCAGGAGACCGGCAATAGACGCCGCATCCTGTAGAGCGATACGCACGACCTTGGTCGGATCAATGATGCCGGCCTTGACCAGGTCAACATACTTGCCCGACTGAGCGTCAAAGCCGGTCGTAGCCGGGCTGGCTTCATCAACCTTGCCAGCAACAACAGCGCCGTCTTCACCAGCGTTTTGTGCAATCTGCTTTAATGGCACACGCAATGCTTTGCGAACGATCCCAACGCCGACTTTCTGGTCGGCATTGTCGCCCTCAACCTTGGCAAGAGCACTGGCTGAGCGGAGAAGAGCAACGCCGCCGCCTGGCACGATACCTTCTTCGACGGCAGCGCGCGTAGCATGTAGGGCATCGTCGACGCGGTCTTTCTTTTCTTTCACTTCGACTTCGGTTGCTCCACCAACGCGGATCACAGCAACACCACCGGCCAACTTGGCGAGACGCTCTTCAAGCTTCTCACGATCATAGTCGGATGTTGTGTCACCAATCTGACGGCGGATTTGCTCGCAACGACCGTTGATGTCGGACTTCTTGCCAGCGCCATCAACGATGGTGGTTTCTTCTTTGGTGATGTCGATGTTCTTGGCTTGGCCGAGCATGTCGAGCGTGACATTTTCGAGCTTGATGCCAACATCTTCAGAAATCACCTGACCTTTGGTCAGAACCGCGATGTCTTCAAGCATCGCCTTACGACGATCACCGAAGCCAGGCGCCTTAACAGCAGCAACCTTGAGGCCGCCACGGAGACGGTTAACCACGAGGGTCGCCAGTGCTTCGCCTTCGATGTCTTCAGCAATGATGACCAATGGACGTGAAGCCTGAACAACAGCTTCAAGAACTGGAAGAAGCGGCTGCAGAGAAGAAAGCTTCTTCTCGTGGATCAGGACATACGGATTTTCGTATTCACAGATCATCTTTTCAGCATTGGTGATGAAGTACGGAGACAAGTAGCCACGGTCGAACTGCATGCCTTCAACGACATCCAGCTCTGTATCCAAGCCCTTGGCTTCTTCAACGGTGATCACACCTTCTTTGCCGACTTTGTCCATGGCTTCGGAGATGATTTGACCGATATCCTTGTCGCCGTTTGAGGAGATGGTGCCGACCTGAGCGATCTCTTTGCTGGTCTTCACCTTCTTGGACTGCTTGTTCAAGTTGTCGGTGATTGCGCCAACCGCGGTATCGATACCACGCTTGAGATCCATCGGGTTCATGCCAGCAGCAACGGCCTTGGTGCCTTCGCGAACGATGGCTTGAGCCAGAACCGTGGCTGTTGTAGTGCCGTCACCGGCGAGGTCGTTGGTCTTGGAAGCAACTTCCTTAACCATCTGGGCGCCCATGTTCTCGAACTTATCTTCAAGCTCGATGTCTTTGGCAACCGTGACACCATCTTTGGTGATGCGGGGTGCGCCGAAGGCTTTATCCAGAACAACGTTGCGGCCCTTGGGACCGAGTGTGACCTTGACCGCATTGGCCAAGGTATCGACGCCGCGCAACATGCGGTCGCGGGCATCAGTCGAAAATTTGACGTCTTTCGCCATGATAATGCTTTTCCCTTAACTTGAGTTTGTGTCGCCGAGCGTCACTATTTCTCGATGATGCCCATGATGTCGGATTCTTTCATGATCAACAGGTCATCCCCGTCAACCTTGACCTCCGTACCGGACCATTTTCCAAACAGGATGCGATCGCCCTTCTTTACGTCGAGCTTTTGCACTTTGCCGTCTTCCCCGCGCGCACCGCCGCCAACGGAAATCACTTTGCCTTCCATGGGCTTTTCTTGCGCAGTATCGGGAATAATGATGCCTCCAGCAGATTTGGTATCTGAGTCGAGGCGCTTGACCAGCACTCGGTCGTGCAGCGGTCGAAATTTCATTTGAAACCTCCTTTTAGGTCCTTGGTATGCGTCATAAATCGATTTTAAATCAGGAGGTTATGCAATTAGCTAGCACTCCCCCCAAACGAGTGCCAGCTAGATAAGGACTCAAAGAGCAGGCGTCAACAGCCTGACTATGAAAAATTTGCCATCCCTAGGGGGACAAAGGGCGCAGAGGTCCTGGGGTTTGCCCTATCGGAGCCAGGGTGAGGCCTTAGACGTCCCGATCCGGCCCCATCAGCCCGTGAGTCGCCCGGTGATCCCGATAGATAAAGAACAGATTTCGAGAGTAAATCACGATGCCGCCGAATTGCGCGATGATGAACACCGGCTCTTCAATATAGATCGCATAAAAAAAGGTGATCACGCCGCCAATTAGGCTGAGGTACCAAAATGCCAGGGGAATTACACTCTTGCCGAGGCGCTCGCTGGCCAGCCACTGAACGAGAAACCGGGAACCAAATACGGCCTGCCCCAGCAGTCCGAAAGCCTTGAAAATATTCATGGTGGCAAACCAGGTAACAAACCAACTCATTTGACGTCCTTTTGTTCAGAGATTTCGGGGCGTGTGGAACGGGCTATTAACCACACCACACCGAATAGGTCGATGATGCCGATGCCCAGTCGCCGCCATAGACCATACTTAGAAACGCCACGCAGACGCGGGCGATGGGAAACGTCGACCGACACGACACGGCCACCAGTTCGGATGACCAACGCCGGCAAAAACCGGTGTAGCGCGTTGAAGCGGGGCAGTTGAAGAAAAACACCGCGGCGGAAAAGTTTAAGCCCACAGCCACTGTCGGGCGTGTGGTCACCGAGTATCCAACCGCGAATGTCGTTGGCCAACCAAGACTGATAGCGCCGGGCGAGGCTATCGTTGCGGCGACGGCGATAGCCGACATAGAGAAAGCGTTCGGCGTATCCGGGCTCCGCGGCGACGGCACTGTCCCGCGCTTCGATTAATTTGTGAATGTCTGCCGGATCATTTTGACCGTCACCATCAAGGGTAATGATCCACTCTGACCGTGCATGATCAATACCAGTAATCAATGCTTGGCTTTGCCCGCACGGTTCTGCATGACGAAAAACACGCAGGCACTTGTTGGTTTTGACCGCCGCGCCGAGATCAGCCGTGGTTCCGTCCGTCGACCCATCGTCCACATAGACAATCTCGTGGTTTGAGTTGCCAGCCAGGCTAGCCATCGCCACAGCGATCTCATCAATCAACGGCTGAATATTCCCAGCCTCGTTTAGAACGGGGACTACAACCGAGTAGGTGGGGCATTTCTCATCTGATACAGCGGATGACATGACGTCGGTCGACTCGGGTTAATAGGGCCAATTACCGCAGTGATACACGGGGTTCAAGCGGGGTGTAACCCCATTACCCCGACGGCAGACGCTAACACAAGTTTGTTGCGGGCTTGTTGTGGGCCCATTGATCGCCTAAATCAGCAGGACACCATTCACCGACCGGCACTCGGACACCACTATGACGTCTACAACACCTTCAGCGCTTGACGCTCGCCGCATGCGGCTGTGGCTTCTGATTTGCGCAGGCATGGTCTTCATCATGGTTGTTCTTGGAGGGGCGACACGCCTCACGGAATCCGGACTATCCATGGTCGAGTGGCAGCCCCTCACCCTGCTACCGCCACTGAATGACGGGGAGTGGGCTGCAGAATTTGAGAACTACATGCAGTACCCGGAATTCCAGAAGGTGAATTCCTGGATGACCGTCGACGATTTCAAAGACATCTATTGGCTTGAGTACACGCATCGCCTCTGGGGGCGTATAATTGGCTTCGCATTTGCACTCCCCTTCTTATGGTTTGTCGTGACGGGCCGCGCCCGTGGCAAGTTCGCTTGGACCTTGGGCGGCCTTCTCGTTCTCGGCGGCGCCCAAGGTGTGCTCGGCTGGTTCATGGTTGCAAGCGGGTTGGTCGATCGGCCCGATGTCAGTCAGTACCGATTGGCTGCGCACCTGGCTCTGGCCTTTGTCGTATACGGCCTTTTGATCTGGGTCGCTCTAGGAGTGAAGGCGAGCGATGAACCCGATGAACCCGAGCCGGAACCCGTTACGGCACGCCTTGCCCTCGGTGCTGCACTGACGGTCTTGCTGGTTGTTGTCTCAGGCGCGTTTGTCGCCGGGCTCAACGCGGGTCTGATCTACAACACGTTTCCTTTGATGGACGGTCAGATCATCCCAGACGGCCTGTATGACATGGCTCCTTGGTATTTGAATTGGTTCGAAAACATTATGACGGTCCAGTTCAATCACCGAATCTTGGGCATGACCCTCGTTGCTTTGATTGGTGCGACGTGGTGGCGAATCAGCAGAAGCAAGGCTTCTGCGCGGATCAAAACGCTGGCCAACGGCTTTATCACTATGGCGTTCGTTCAGGCGGGACTTGGAATTGCAACCCTGCTCCTGGTTGTCCCCCTTTGGCTTGCCTTACTGCACCAAACGGGCGCCTTGATCCTTTTCACATTGGGTGTGACCATCGCCCGTCTTGTCCATCCTTCTGCAAAGCGACCGAACGCTGCAACGTCCACCTCGGCCTTTGAAGCCGCCTAACATCGAAATTAAGGACACCGTCTCGATATGAGCGATCTCTCCATCACCGACGATCTCTTTTTCACCCGCACCGGCATGGACAAACAGTCGGTCGAAAAAACCGTGTCCGACACACTGTCCGGCTGTGACGACGGCGAATTGTATTTTGAGTACAGCCAAGCCGAAAGCCTGAGCTTTGACGACGGACGAATTCGATCTGCGTCGTTCGACACGGAGCAGGGATTTGGTCTGCGCGCGTTAGTTGGAGAAACTACGGGATTTGCTCATTCAACCACGATGACCGAAGCCGCACTCGCTCGGGCTGCGGAAACCGTGCAAGCGGTGAAGACAGGGCATGGCGGAACATTGGCTGATCCGCCAACAGGCACAAATCGCGCCCTCTACACAGATGAAAACCCGCTCCCGCTTATTCCGTACGAAACCAAAGTCAAAACCCTTGAGGCCATTGATACGTACGCCCGCGGCAAGAACAGCAAAATCAAACAAGTCTCGGCGTCAATGTCAGCATCCTGGCAAGCGGTGCAGATCATGCGGGCTGGAGGAATGTCCGTCGGCGACATCCGCCCTCTCATTCGCTTGAATGTCTCTATTGTCGTCGGTGAGGGCGACCGCATGGAGATGGGATCCTACGGCACAGGTGGGCGGACAAGTTACAGTCACTTCCTTGACGAAAGCACTTGGACTGGGGCTGTCGATGAAGCCTTGCGCCAGGCCCTGGTCAATTTGGAGAGTGTCGACACTCCGGGTGGTGAAATGCCTGTGGTTCTGGGCCCAGGCTGGCCCGGCATCTTACTTCATGAAGCTGTCGGCCACGGCCTTGAGGGTGACTTTAACCGCAAGCAGACTTCGGCGTTTTACGATCTAATGGGCAAGCAGGTGGCGGCGAAAGGCGTGACCGTGATTGATGACGGCACGATTACGGACCGACGCGGTTCATTGACCATCGATGATGAAGGCACCCCGACATCCAAAACCACTTTGATTGAAGACGGTATTCTTGTCGGCTTTTTGCAGGACCGCCTCAATGCACGCTTGATGGGGGTCAAGCCGACGGGCAACGGCCGGAGACAATCCTACTCGCATCACCCCATGCCACGCATGACCAACACCTATATGGCGAATGGGGATCACGACCCAGAAGAAATCATCAAGTCGGTTGATAAAGGTCTGTACGCTGTGAACTTCGGCGGCGGCCAAGTCGACATTACGTCAGGAAAGTTCGTGTTTTCGGCCACGGAGGCTTACATGATCGAGAATGGAAAGATCGGCGCACCTGTCAAAGGCGCAACGCTGATTGGTAATGGCCCCGATTGCCTGACCGAAGTCTCCATGATCGGCAATGACATGATGCTCGATCCGGGCATCGGAACCTGTGGCAAAGACGGCCAGGGTGTCCCAGTTGGTGTCGGCCAACCCACCTTAAAGCTGGACGTGCTTACCGTCGGCGGGACCGCTGTTTAAGCCCCCTACTCGCCCATCATTGCTGCTTTTAGCCTCGGGTCGTCCGGATTGGCGACCTTGCAACGGGCGCTCGTCCATTCGGTTGTAAAACCAACTCGATTGCTGGCCGGTTCTGCCCAGGCAAAACCGAGCACGTCTTCGTCTGCGAACTCGCCTGGCTCACCGTCATGCAATGTCAACCGCAGGAGATCGACATAATTGCGCCCAGAGTTTGACGGCCACAGTGAATTCAGAAATTCGATATGGAGTTCACGCGGCTCAGCTTCCGTTGTTTCAAATGTGAAGATGTCACCCCGGTCATGCATGAAGAACGGATTGATGACCTGGGTTGTACCGTCTTCAAAACGTAGTGAGGTAAAGCACTCATAACGCTTCGCCTTGGACATACGAAGATGGGTGCGATCTTCACGGCCAACGAATAGAGTTCCATCTGAAAAATAACCGTTGTCGTAAATCCACAACTGCTCGGGATTCAGAATCCATTCCGCGTCCCAGGTCATTTGTTGACCACTGTTTTTGGAAACCATAGTGCATTCACCATGCTCGCCGAGAAGACCGCGAAGCTGTTGACCGTGGCGACGCCAATTGAACGTACAGTTGCCACCGAAGTCCGGGTCGGGCTCGATATTGGGCCACATCTCCGGGTGAAGGTGAGCGTTGGTAAATTTCTCGCCGTCCTTGATGCGCCGGCCGGAGATTGAAACCGATTTCTTTTCTTCATCGATAGAAATCAGGAAGACAACCTGTTGGCCGGGGAATACCGTGCCGTCGTCAGCATCAAGACGGATTTGTGTGTAGATCACGTGCTCGGCCAAATGCGGTGCGTCAATCTCGGCAAACACACGATAATAAATTTCATGCTCGCCATCGGGCGGCGCACCCAGCGCGCGCTCCAAAAAAACCTGCGGAATCGACGTGTACTCGCCGGGAAGCCAGGCCAGCAGGTCTTCAAGGACCTTGGCCAGCTCAGGCTTTGAGTTGGTTGCTGATACGGGCGTGGTAAATGCCAATAGCGCTAGCGCCAAAATAAAACGTCGCATGGTCTCTCTCCCAATCTGCCTCGGAAAGCCTAGGCCGATGACCAGGAAAGAGAAAGACGTTCCGCGCGATTAAGGCTGGCTAAGGGTCGGCCGCGATCCGGCCGCCGCCGGCAGGGTATTCGATTCTAGGAATTCCAACGCTGCTTGGTCGGTTTTCGCGTAGGCATCAAGGAAGGCTGTGCTTACACCGTTTAGGATGGTGACGGCCTCACGATCATAAGACTCTTCCAACGGCGCCCTACACCAACCGCCGCCAAGATAATGATCAACATCATCGATCCAAAGATGATGTTTGGCCGTGGCCTGGTCTGGCGCTTCACTCACCATGCTGTATTGAAACGGAATATTTGAGTTCTCGCGCGACTCGGAGCCATAGTCGTCGGTGCCCGTGTAAACAAAGGTGGGGACCGAGAGAACGCGCCAAGGCTCCTCGGGTAAGGTTGGGTTGTGGCCGGGCTCACTGAGAAGCAGCGCGGCATCAAAGCGATCTTCCTGAGAAGCGATCTTTTGCCTACTGAACGGGTTTTCGATGACCATACCGGTCACCGAAAGCGTTGTGGCCGCCCCCATGGAATGCCCCGCTGCCACGAGGGATTCGTGATCCATTTTTCCAGCGAGCTCTGGAACTTGGGTTTCTAGGAGCCGCAAGTGATCAAGCACCAAAGACATATCGACCATGCGTCGGCGCACGATCCCTTCCATGACTCGCGGTTCAACTGTAGCCATGTCGAACCCTGTGGATCGAGAGTCAGGGTGAGTCGGTTGGATCACCACGTACCCGTGGGATGCCCAGTGGTCTCCAACAATGCTGTAACTGCCGCCAATACAGCCGCCACCATGCGATAGAATAACGACAGGGTACGGTCCGCCGTTTGACGGATACGCCACGCGAAGAGCCAGTGCGCGGTCATCTCCGTCTACAACGATTTGGTCAGCGACAACGACATCAAGAGGCCCAGTGAACGGCTTATAGGCGTCCGCCGAAAACGCGGCCACGGGGAATACGAATGCTAGAGCAAAAACTAATCTGATCATCATGGCCAAACCTTCACCCTATCGTTCAGCTTTTTGAACCTTTGTCTGGCGCGTCTCCATGTGGCGGACGACATGACCCGCTAGAAGCTCACCCATACGCGGATCACCACTGATAGGAGCCCAGATCGCCCATGTCCCGGTGAACTGATCCTGGACAGGGCCGTTTTCGTCCGGCGCGCCATTCGTTTGATCATAACCGATCTCACCATAGGCCGAGAGGTCGCGCACCAGATGGGGGTCCGTATCCTCCATTGCTCGATTAATTGGGGTTTGCCGCAACGGTGGATAAGGCTGTGACGTGCCGCAGCCCCCCATGACAAAGCAGCAGGGCTCAGACTTGGGCGCATCAACGGGCGCGTCGACCGGGCGACACATAGTTTGGACCTGGCGCCCCCAGTAATCAGCGAACGGGATGCCATGAGCCGGGTAACGGTCAAAGTCTCCATCAACGTCGTAGAGCCACGTTTTCGTTCCAAGCTCCGCACCGATTTGATTGGGGAGTTCAACCAAGGTGAGAACGGAGTCGATCACGACCTGGGTGAAAACGACAACAATGTGCTTAGCGCCACGATCCTTGAGGTACTCTAGTCCGTCCCAATAGAAATATTTCTGATCGCCGCCCGGCGGTACCTTGTCTGTTTCGTACAGCCACCGGTGCCCAAGATTCTCAGCACGCATTTCTCGCGAGCGCTCGAGATTGGACCGCACACGACCGCCGAGCTCGATGTTGGGGTTCTCAACGCGAAGCCCCATCCAAGTCCCGATGACGTTTTCAGGATCAATGTCAGGATGGGTGCGCATGACCTCCGCCTTAATGAGGTTATTGAGTGCCACGGTGTCGTTGACCTTGGGGTCATACACTTCGTTGCCGTCGCGGATTGAGTGATTCACAAACATCACCGCCGTATCTTTATCTGCTATGGCGGGGTTTAGGCGGGCCTCGATGCCATCAATATAGAGCGCAGCAAATTCTGGATCTTCTGTAATCGGGCTAGGCCGGTCGGTTAGCGGCACCGCTCGGTCTTTAATCGGCGCACCCAGGCTGCGAGTCCAACCTTGCGGTTCTAGGGGGAATGAGTCCCGCATCAAATCAGTCGGATCGTTGACCCAGGTCACGGGAATATCTGTTCCGTGCGTCGCATTGTAGCGATCAACCACGTCACGTGAACGCGAGACAACGTCATAGGTCTTCCAGAACCGAACACCGGCGGTCGTCATATCGATCATGATGATTTCGTCGACACCTTGCGCCAGCAGGCGCTCAGCCGGGCCGTCAACATTGTAGCGCTCCAGGTCGCAATCAGGCCACGGGCCTCCATCCGTTTCGCTGCCGCAATAGGATAAGCGCGCACCGCCTTCGATTTGAGGCTCATAGAGGCGACGCGGCTCAGGCAGGTATTTTGTTTGATCTGTCGGGCCAAGCCACTGCGCTTTGTCGACAACAAAGGTTACGCCCAAATCAGCTTCTCGCTTTTTGAGCGCAGCCGTCATATCGCTCATCTGTTTTTCAGTAAGTTGATTGTTAGGGTCGTGACCAATGCGCTCGTCTTCAAAGGCATATTTATCGAGTTGAGACGCGACATTGCTGTAGCTTTGGCCATCGCCAAACGCCATCACCGTAGGCCATACGTCTTCATTCCAGATAACCCGCTGGTAAATTGCAGAGTGCTGGTCGTAAGAAAAAATCTGCATCGTGCTGTCCCACAGGACTTGCACGTTTGTACTATCAACGCCGCCATGAACCACATACAGCACGCCGACTTTGCGGGTGTCCGCAGCCATGGCCGTCGCCCCCACGAAACAGATGAGAGCCGCAATTAAGGTCATCCATGTATTTTTCATCGAAATGCCGCCTCTCCCATTGCCTATACACTGTATACGACTAAGGGAATTTTTAGATTATCTGATCCGCGTAACGTTGATTTGAAACACTTCGACGATATTACCGTTAGGGTCAAACAACATCATATTGCGGGATAATCCAGTGCCCGAGGCTTTGACATCAAATAAAATTTCATGACCAGCAGCTTTGGCCCGCTTGGCGATTTCATCAATATTACTGACCCGATGCGGCAGAATGGTGGATCCTTGGCGGCCACGGCGATTCTCGACGTCACCGCTACACGCCGGGTCATCTGTGTCGACAATCGCCATGAACGCGATATTGCCGCCAACCACTTGACCACCGGGGTATTTGCCTGACCCCCCCATGATGACGAAGCGCACGGCGCCCCCGTCTTCAACATCAATGTACTTTTGAATACCGCTGCCCGTGAATGTTTGGTCCTCTATGACCTCTTGCCCCATGATATCGCGATAAAAAGCAATCGACTCTTCAACCTTGCAGGTCACCGCCACGGAGCGAAGCAACAGGCTTTGATGATTGACCTCGTCTGCAAACGCCGCGGAGGCGAACCCCAGCGATAGTGCACCAGCAATGCAGAAATACAGCGATTTCATCGTGAGTCCTCCTAGGGTTATTTTTGAGACTTAATGCCATGATGCAAATATTCGCCGGCCATCCGACCACCATCAACAGATACGGCGGTGCCGGTGACATGGCGAGACGCATCCGACAAAAGAAAAGCCACTGCCGTTCCAATATCACGGGGGTGTCCGAGCCGACCAAGGGGTGTTGTATCGATATTGAACTGAACAAATTTTTGCGCCCCCTCTTCGCCGAATAAGGCAATGGCACCGGGAGACGCTTTGTCACCGTCTTCAAACAGGACACCAGGGTGAACAGCGTTGGCACGAATACCGTATTTGCGCCCTTCAATCGCGGCTGCTCTGGCGAGATGAGTGGTCCCCGCTTTCGCCATGCCGTAGCCCGTTGAATTGGGCGAGCCGCGTAAGGCGTTGAGCGCAGATATATTGACGATGGACCCGCCGCGCATCTTCATCACGCGGAAGGCGTACTGCGTACCCAAGAACATGCCATCGACATTGACCGACAACAGATACTCCAGGTCTTCCAGCGAGAGCTGATCCATCGGCTTCAGGCGCGACACGCCCGAGTTATTGACCAAACCGTCCAAGCGACCATAACGCTTCAATACGTTATCCATCACACTCTGCCACTCATCTTCCTTAGTGACGTCGTGAGGTAAATATTCCGCCTTGAGACCTGCTTCATTAAGGCGCCGATCTGTTTCAGCGGCACCCTCGGCGTTTCGACCGGAGTAAATCACGGTGGCACCCTGGGCCGCCGTGATCAATGTCGTCCATCGACCAAGACCGGACGTGCCGCCAGTAATCAGCACCACCTTCCCCGCCAATTGATCGGTTTTAGGCATCTCACTCATCCCGCCAAAAACCCGCCATCGACCGGCAAATCCATACCGCTCATATAAACCGCGCCGTCGGTTGCATAAAACAAGACAGCGTCCGCCACAGCCTGAGGCGGCACAGCGGCGACATCCTTCGGATAGGGCAACTGCGGCTCACCCGCGACCGGCCCCACTAGCACGGCGTTGACGACAATGCCGTCCTTCTCCTTTGCGCATTCAAGAGAGGCCGATTTAGACGAGAACAAAATACCGGCGCTGGCGGTACAAGCAGCTACCGCACTATCCAATCCTGACCGGGCCGCCGCCGGGATGACGTGCACAACAGCGCCGCCATTGCCTGTTTTACGCATGGCAATGATCCCACGATTCTGAGCCAAGAATGCTGGAACGACCATCGCCCGGTGGGCAGAAACAAAGTCCTCTAGCGGTACGTCTTCTATCGGCTGAGATGATGGACCTGCAGTTGGGATAACTAATACATCCAACCCACCGAGTTTCTGCGAGCAAACATCGAACGCTGTGTCCCAGGATGCTGGGTCATATTTATCAACTTCAAGATTAAGATCAGCGTTGCCGCTACCAGCGGCACACACCTTGGCACCAGCGGCTTTAAGCGACGCAACGCAGGCGCGACTAATGGGGCCATCGGATACAGATACAAATGCGACTTTGTCGGCAAGATTAACCATGACCGGACTCTAAGCAGGTCAGCGGACGGGAGCAATGCGACCGTACGCTGATCAACCCATAGTGTTACGATGGCAAAATCTGATGAGGCCGCTACACCCTCACACTTTGGATTTCTTGGAGTGCGCTCATGTCTGTTTTGTCCGGACCTATACTTTCCCGACGCGGCTTTAATCTAGGTCTGGGTGGGATAGGCACACTAGCCGCCGCAGGGGTCAGACAAGGTCGCGCGGAGGATCACGCGCTGCACACCAGCCCAGAGCAAGAACTCCGCGATTATCTCCGTATTCAAGGCGATCTATCGGGCAAACCCGCTCCAAACGCGTGGCGTGGGTATTACATCGCTGTGACGCCGGACCAAAATCCCAAAGTCGTATTCGACTGTGAAAGCTGCGAGACAAAATTGGTGCTACCGCGCGACGACGGACGTTTTGAAGTCTGGTCAAAAGTCATGACCATATTCAAAGACCCTGAGACCGGCGAAGTCCTCAACGGCAAAACCTTCCGCAACCCTTGGACTGGCGAAGACAATCTGGTCGCGCCCAATACCATCGGGTCGCGCAGTTTGTATTATGTCGGCGACGATGGACGCGTGACCAGCGCGCAGTTCGCCTTGGATACCAACGCAAAGAAAGGTGAAAACTGGAGCGCGGATATCGATTCAAATATGGAGAGCGCGCTGACCCTGACCTGGACCCAAATGGGCGAGAACGTCCAAATGGTGGGACAACGGAAATACCCAGACCAGCGTCCAATACCATTGGGGGAATATGGCACCACTACAGTCCCCCTGGATCAAATTCGTAACCCTGATCTCGAGCGCGTCGATTCTGTTTTCGGGATCGTGTTTCTGGCCCCGTGGCAAGGCTTCCTAAAGATGGGCGACCGCCCCGGACACTCCGTTTGGCATTGCGTCGGCAGCAAACTCAAGAGTTTTGATGACCTATCACCGGCTTATCTGGCCCAAGCGGAACGTTACATTCCCGACGTCTTGGCCTGGGCTGACGCCTAACAAGACGCGAGACTCACAAACAAACTCACGCTAAAAGCCTGAATACAGACTAACACGCAAGGGAACCACAGCATGTCCAATCAATGGGATATCGTCATCGTCGGCGCCGGCACCACTGGCATACCGGCCGCCATCAAGGCTTCAGAACGCGGCGCTAAAGTACTGGTAGTCGACGTTGCTGATAAGGTCGGCGGAACATTACATTTGTCTTCCGGCTCTATGAGTGCCGCCGGCTCTGCCTTGCAGAAAAAGAAAGGCATTGAGGACTCGCCGGAAAAGCATTTCCAGGATTGCATCGACATCAACCACGGCACCGGCGACTACGACAAGTTGCGGCTGTGGCAGGAAAACTCTGCCGATACGCTTGATTGGATTATGTCGATTGGCCTTGAGTATCCAGAGGACAATCCGGTCCTCGGTCAAGGGCATGAACCCTACTCCGTAGCACGGATAACAACACCGGCAACAGCCGGCAAGGCGTACGTCGCTGTTCTTGAAACTGCCTTTAACAAAGTGCTCGAAAGCGGGAACGTTGAACTACGCCTCAAGACCCGCATGACGGATCTCATTGTCGATGCAGACGGTTCGATTGGCGGTATCGTCGTCCAAACGGAAAACGGCGATAGTGAAGAGATTCGAGCGTCTGCAACTCTGCTTGCCTGTGGAGGATATTCCAACAGCGACGCGCACTGGAAAGAGTTCCATAATCGCCCGAAGCGGGTTTACACCTACAAGCATTCTAAAGGTGATGGCATTGAGCAAGCCCGCAAGCTGGGCGCCAAGGTTCAGTTGGCTGACAACTTAATCATGACCTTCGGCGGCACTGTCGATGTCGATAAACCAGACGATCACTGGATTCACACAATGACTTTCCCCTCCATGCGCGCGCCGTGGGAAATTCTAGTCAACAACGAGGGTCGTCGCTTCATCAATGAAGAAGAAGAAAGCCAGGACTTCCGCGAACGGACTGTGATGAACCAATCCGACTGGACATGTTGGCTGGTTTACGACCAAGGTATTTTGGATCAAGCGCCGCAGCTATTTCTGGGCTGGGACGCGGAGAAAATCGAACGCGCTTTTGCAACCCACCCCGACTACTGCCGCGCCGATACCATTGAGGGTTTAGCTGAGGCGTGTGGTGTACCGGCTGAGAATCTGGCAACAACTGTCGATCAGTTCAACAAAGGCCGAGTGGTTGAGTCCGACCCTTGGGGCCGCAAGCATACCCCCGCCCCGATTGAGAAAGGTCCGTTCTACGCCATCAAGCACTACGCCATTTCAGTGGTTGGCTTCGCCGGCATCGCCTGCGACAACGAGCTGCGCATCCTAGATGCGGACGGCAAAGCCATTCCCAATCTATACGCGGGTGGTGAAATGCTTGGCATGGGCATCTGGGGCAACGCCTACCTCGGCGGCTCAAGCGTCGGTGGCTGCCTAACGATGGGCCGCCTCCTCGGTGAACGGTTCTTAAGCTGGAAAACCGCGACGGCCGAAGCAGCGGAGTAGCTTGTTAGGGCTGCCGGTTGGACATTAAGCGCTCAAAGAAAGACGGACCTTCGTCCAGCTCTGGTGACTGATCATACAGAGGCGTGTAAGCGCGCGCCCTCTTCAGATAGTCGGCATCACACTCGTCAACGTCGTCGAGCTTAACGGCGTCGAAATGCCAAATTGCATGACCGGGCAGAACCCCCAACGCTTGGTAGGGTGCACGGACGCCCGAGAAGATATTCCAACCCGCGGACCGGTAGTGGGCGTCGGTCACGGCGGGATCAAACACTTCGGACTCGTTGGAAAAAAAGGACACCGACTCCAATGAAGGCTGAGGAATCATTGGAGGGAAATTGGATGATCTTTGAAGACGAACGTCATCCCCGTCCCGTGTCCAATTGAGTTGTAACGGCTTCTCGGGATACCGATCCGGAAATGTACGCTTCATGCTGCCGTAGTAATGTCCATTCGGCGTAAACAGCTCGCCCTCTTTGTGACGAATAAAACTCGGCGTAAGGGTAACTGTCTCACCGTTAAACGGGCTCTCGAACGTATCGATAAACGTATCGGTTTGAAGATCGGTAAAAAAGGACAACACCGAAGGAAAACGGACCCAACTGGCATCGTCAATCTTGCGCCACCACGCTGACTCACTGTTGCGGAATCCATAGAGAGGAACGACAGCATCTGGCAGAACGGCCATGACAATGCCGCGAGTCTTTTTCGTAACACGCCCTTCATCGGTGCGACCGAGAATTTTGACATAAGCTTCGTTCTGCTCTGCCGGGTCAGCCGGTAGCCCAGTGCCAGCGAAAGACGCGGTTGGCAACGTGGCCAAGGCCAACCCGCCAGCCAGCGCGCGACGGCGTGTAAAATGTGTCACTAGGACCCTCCCTGCTCAAAACCTAGATCGCGTAGAACGATATTAGGAATAATGCCGTCATCCCACGCGGACGACGACATACCCGTGCGAACGATCACCAAATCTGCCGACGGAATGACATAGACCCGCTGACCACCACCGCCGTCAAAGAACACAACGTCGTCTGTGACAAAGGGCTCTGCCTGCTTAACCCCGAAGGGTGTGTTGGAATTGTAAAATCGCTCCGGCACATAAGGACTGCCAATCCACATCTGGAGCCCGTACTTAGGATTACTAGGCGATGGGGACTGCATCCGTGCCAGCCAATCCGCTGAGATCACTTGAGTGCCATCTACAGCACCACCGTTCTTGATCGCCAAACCAATACGCAGCCAATCCCGCGGTCGCGCTTGAAAGAACGAATACGCCTTAGGCATCCCCTCTTCACGATCCATCCAAAGGGTCGCGTCTTTTGCGCCAAGGGGCCGCCATAACTTTTCCGAGACATACTCGGCATAAGCCCGACCTGTCGCACGCTGCAATATCAACATCAGCAACTGAGAATTAGCGCTGTTATAGGCAAACTCAGCTCCCGGCTCCGCATCGAGGCCGAAACGCAAGATGGCCTGTTCCATATCGGTGCCAATGAACAGGCGGAGCGCTTTGCCATAGGGGTTTTGTGCCAGCGTAAAATTGAACCGGTGGTGTTCCAGGCCGCTAGCCATGCTCAGCGCATGGCGCACGGTCATGGACTCACGGCCAGTCCCCACCCACTCAGGAACGTACTTTATAACCGGGTCGTCTATAGAACCGATATCACCGTCCCCAACTGCAAACCCAATCATGATTCCCAGGACAGACTTCGCCATGGAATAGGTCTCGGTTACGTCGTCGGGACCGAAGTCTCGCCAATAGGTTTCGAACTGAATGGCACCGGCGTGATGAACCAGCAGAGAGAACGAGTCCAATTCCTCTGCATAAGTAACAAGTTCGGCGATCGCCTCGTCGGACAAAACCCGCCCGCCTGGATCGGCGGTCAGAAGCTCATGCTCAAAGTCTCCCGCAACCGTCGCCGTTGGCCCAATCCATCCGGGGTAAGTGACAGGTGTTTGATTGCCAATCGTGAGAAACCGGTTCCAAAAGGTCGCGTCGAGGAGAATCAGTGCCGCCATAAGAGCGACGACCGCGACCAACCCCGTAGAAACCTTCTTCATGGCCGCTCCTCGCCGGTCGATTTGATACCGCGCATGATCGTATTTGGAAGAAAGGCGTTGTCCCACTCCGACTCGCCAGCCGGGGGTCGGAAGCCGGTGCGAACAATGACCAAATCCTCAGACGGAACAATATAGACCATCCGCCCTTCAGCCCCATCAAACATAAACAGATCGTCAGCTAGGAACGGCTCGGAATTATAGACGCCAGGTTTCGGCACCTGGTTAATTGGCGACTCTGGGCGGTGATACAGCCGCCGTTCGAGATACGGTTTGCCAAGCCAGATCATCAAGCCGAATTGCTCTTTGTTCTCGGATGGAGTCAGCATATCGGTCATCCATGTGTCCGGCAGCAATTGCTGACCATTCCACGCGCCGCCGTTTAACAGCAACAGTCCGAACCGCAGCCATGTCTCCGGCGGCAACATCAGACAACAGCCGCCGTGCGGCATACCGCCCTCTCGATTGATCCAAAGAAACCCACCCTGCGCCGCCAACGGTTTAATTAGAGCGTGGGAGAAATACTCAGTATAACGTTTGCCTGTCGCACCTTGAATGATGTGCGGCATGACGTCGGCAGTGGTATCGCTGTAGTCGTATTCCGTGCCTGGTGTGAAAGACATCGGGATTTCATCCAACAACACGCGATCCCACTCTGGGTCAAGGTAACGGCGCGAACTGAGCCCGAAGGGTGGCGTATCACGGATACTAAACCACCGCAGACCGCTCGACATCTGCAGCACATTGCGAATGGTGATGGTGGCTTTGTCTGTGCCGCGCCATGCTGGAATGTAGTTGGCTACGGGGTCATCAACCGAGTTGATGACCCCGTCGGCTATGGCGCGGGCGATCAATAGGCCGCCGGCCATTTTATGCATGCTGCGCGAATTGACCACATCCTCTGGGCCCAACCCAAGCCAGTATTCGGCGTGCTGGAGAGCTCCGCGGTGCCAGATCAACAAGCTTTCCGAGCGCTTGCTCTTCGCGTAGGCACTGGCTTTAGAAATCGCGTCAGCTGATACGGTCCGCTGATCCGCCTGGACGATTGCGAAAAAACCATCGTGATTGCCCGCAATCTCTTCTGTCGGCTCATACCAGGTGTATCCATTGACTTGGTTGGGTGTCCCTTGAGTGTAGTGGCGATAGATCAAGACGCGGTTCGACCACAGAAAGATCAACCCCGCGAGAACGACGAGACCGCTAAGGCTGAGCAGAATCGTTCTACGGGACATTCCTACATCACCCTAAGTTATGTTGCGTTTTTTAGCCGCGGGCTGGGTACGCGGCTGGCGACCTCAAGGCAAATCAACGATATCAGCGCGAAGACAATACCGCCGGCAGACATCATCGCAATAGTCGTGCTTTGATCGATCAACCATCCGGTTAAAACCATGACACCCGATGCAATGGTCACATTGAAAAAGATATTAAACGAGCGGATCGCACCCATGTGCTTGGTGCCATAGAGTTCTGCCCAGATCGTGACATACACCACCAAACTCAAGCCAAAGGTCAGGCCTGTTAAAGCCATTACGATTGGAATGATAAGGGGTGAGTCAAAAATGGCGAGCGCTAAGAGTGCGGGTATCAACGGCAAAACACAAAAACGGATGAGGCGATAAGACTTATAACGATCAATCAACGACCCACACATCAATGTCGCGAACAAGGATACGGCAGCATAAATGCTGTAGCTTCCAGCGAAAGCCGTCAGGTCCCAGCCTTTTGTTTCCACCAAGAATAATTGATGAAATTGGATTGAGAAGACAACGCAGGGAACGACCACCATGCACGGCTGAATCAACCAAAAGCGCATATCGGTCAGAACGTCGGACAGAGTCCATTGCTGAGTTGAGGTCTCATTCGAGGCGTCTGATAGCGTATCCAGCTTGGCTTCGTAGGCGCGGTGACGGCTACCGTGCCCCCACAGCTGGATTATGATGAGCGGCAGTATAACCAGCAGCACAAACCAGCCCGACAACGACCACGCATCACGCCACCCGTAGCTGGTGAGCAGCCACGCACCGATCAACGGAAAAATCGCAAAGCCGAGTGAATACCCGGTACCGGCAACAGCGGCGGCCTTGCCTCGATCAGCGTCAAAATAACGCGCCATGCTCACTTGGGCGCAGACACCCCACAAACCTTGAGCTGCAAAACGAATTGCAAAAATTGCGGCAAACAGTCCTACGACCGTTGTCGTTGCTGAAAATAGCCAGCAGCCGATGGCAACGAGAACGGTTGTTATGGCGGCAAACCATCTCAAATCGACACGATCGAGCAAGCGACCGGTCGCAAGTAGGAGGACAGAGCCAACGATGGTTGCGGATCCGTATAAAGCGGCGAGTTCTCCATGACTGAGAGAAAACGCTAAGCGAATTTCACCGTTGTAAAGAGAAACATAAAACGTTTGACCAAGTGCAACGAAGACGTTGAGCCCAAACCCGAAACTCAAGAACCGAGGATGGGCTAGTAGAAATCGGAAGTAACCCATAAATTCCTATGGCGTCGCATCGAGAAACACCCGAACAGAGTGCGCTATTTCTTCTGCATGCTTGTCCCAGGCCAGTGCGTGAGGGATATGCATCATTTCAACAATAGTCGCGTCTTGGACCAACGTTCCGGCCAAGCGCGTATTTTCCGCAAGCATATCGTCGAGGACAAGGACGAGAGCCGACTGCGTCACCTTCTTAAGTTGGCCTTCTGCGTCGTAACTCATCACCGCTTCAGGCGCGTACCACGCCTTCATGCCGGATCGCAGGCGCTCGGTGAACAATTCCAATCGGCGTTCGGGATCAAGGTCAGGGTGACCATCCAAAACGGTTTGCTTGTAAGTGCTAGCCACGAAATCTGGATCAGTAAAATATTCAGGCGGGCCACCAAAACGCTGCATCATCATCGTCTTTTGTTCGTTGGAAAACAAAGCCACAGAAGGATATATGATTTTCCGAACAGACGCGGGCCGACTGACAGCCAATTCAGTACCGATTACACTACCGGTGTGGCCGCCAAAAACGTCTACAGCGCCACCGCCGTCATCGCCATAACCGAGAGCGTCGATCACGGTTGCCATCGCATTCGCATAATCACCAATCGTGACAACATCCTGAGGCGCATCTGATCCGCCGAAGCCAGGCGTATCTGGACACCAGACGATGCGATCCCTAGCCATTTCATCTTGGAACGGACGATATTGGGCGCCCGACACAGGACTTTGGTGAAAACAGATCAGCGGCGGTTTACTCGACTCACCGGATTTTGGGCGCGCTTCTCGTATATGCACCTGTCCGTATGGTCCATCGACGTACAATCGTCGTGCCGTAATCGCCACCATATCATCCCCCTATGGTCTCAACAGACCCCATTCCACGGTCAACCATAGCGAAACAATCATTCCTGCCAAGAGTTCGCCGCGAACGCGGCCGCGTACTTGGTGAATTCAGTCATATGTGCGATTCCCACTCTAAAATCTGTTGAAGATCAATGAGAGACGATACCATCATCCCTTGCTGATCGAGATCACGGCCGAGTGAATTCCATTTATGTCAGAACCGACACCCAACGATTTGAACGCGACCCTCCAGACGGCAGTAACTCACTGCAACGCCGGACGTTATTCCGAGTCTGCTTCGATTGCCGACCAACTCCTACAACATCAAGCCAACAATCCCGACGCCTTACACATTAGCGGCTTCAGCCGGTTAAAAATGGGAATGGCGCAAGACGCCTTACCACTGCTTCAAGCCGCGGTGAAAGCTAAGAAGTCCAATCCCACATTTGCCAATAGCTTGGCACAGGCACTGCTCGCGCTAGGTCAAATCGACGCCGCGGCCGCAGCAGTAGAGTCCTTGGCGCGAAAAAATAAGCTGACAGCGGCTGGCCTCAATACTTTGGGGGACTGTCGACTGCGACAGGGGGATCCAGCCAAGGCGCGGGCATGCTTCGAAAAAGCGCTTAAGCTTCAGCCCAACTTGGATCCAGCCCGCGTCAACCTCGGCGAAGCCCTCAAAGAAGCGGGCGATTTGGCCGGCGCAATAGCACACTACAAATCCCTTGTTCAGACACACCCGCATATACAGTCTGCATGGAGGAACCTCGGTCTCGCCTTACAAGATGCGGAGCTTTTTAAAGAAAGCATTCCCCCGCTTGAGCACTATGCAACGCTTAACCCGTCTGATGTGCCGAGCCGCTTGTCACTGGGATCAGGCCGACTGAAGACAGGGGACTCTGTATCTGCCCTTGGCGATTTCGAATTGGCCATAGACCTGGCTCCGAATAATGCAGAGGCCTGGAACACTCGTGGACTCGCACTGCGAACTCTAGACCGCCATGACGAGGCCGAAACCGCATTCAGACGCGCTCTAGAGATTGACCCAAAGATGACGGTCGCCCGAGTCAATTTGGCCCACATGGTAAATGAAATACGAGGCACGGATGCGGCCCTTACCGAACTCGACGAAGCAATTGCGCAATCGCCTGATGATCCCAAGTGCCACATGGATAGAAGCGTTCCACTCTTGCTCGACGGTCGCATCGCCGAAGGATGGGACGGCCAACGGTGGCGGTTTCGACTTCCGCCAGATTTCTCGGGGCGGCGCGATCATCCATTGCCCCCTTGGGACGGCAGCGACCTGGCTGACAAATCCATTCTGGTTTGGGGTGAACAAGGCATCGGCGACGAGCTTCTGCACGCCAGCATGATTCCAGACCTTCTGAAAATGGCCAAGCATGTTGTCATAGAAACAGAACAGCGATTGGTTCCCTTGTTTGCCCGGTCTTTTCCACAGGCGACTGTTGTAGCGAGAACCAGCCCGACAGACCCAACACTCGGCGACCTAGAGATTAATTGGCAAACCGCCGCCGGTGACCTGTGCGAATTTCTTCGACCAGACCTCAGCGCATTTCCCAAACAATCTTCCTATTTGGCAAGTAACCCGGATCACCGAAGCATTTTCGTAGATCGCTATAGCGCGAAAGATTCAAGCGCACTCCGCGTTGGCATTGCCTGGCATACCGCTCGCGCCAAAGATGGATGGCAAAAATCAATTCCGCTTGAATTATGGTCGCCTATTCTAGCCACAGCCGGGACGATGTTTGTCTCGCTCCAATACGGCGAACATAGCGATGAGATAGCGCGCTCAGAATCGGCGACTGGGTGTCCCATCATGAAGGACCCAGAGGTCGACTCTCTAGAAAACCTAGATGCTTTTGCAAGCCAGGTCGCCGCCATGGACCTCGTCATATCCAACAGCAATACAGCTGCGCACATGGCCGGCGCATTAGGCGTGCCGGTTTGGACGATGGTACCTCGGGCCGTCTACGGCGGCGCACCCTGGTACTGGTTCAAGGACGGTTCCGCGAGTCCATGGTATGACTCAATGACACTATACCGGCAGACCCGTTGGCATGACTGGGGCGACACCATTGCGCACGTCGCCGCTGACTTATCAGCGTTATCCGCTTCTCGATAAGGGAACTTCAATGACCCGACTTTCTCGGAGATCTTTTGTCGGCGCACTCGCTTCCAGTGCGATGACGCCACTGCCTTCTCATGGCGCACAAGAGAAAATTCTCAAGATCGGCCTAGGCGGCTTACCAACACAAAAGGGCAATGCGTTCTCAAATATTCAATCACCAAGCATATTGGTGACAGGCGGAATTTTTGACGGCTTAACACGCGTAAACATGAGTGGTGCGGTTGAACCATGGCTGGCTACCCATTGGGAAGCGCTGGACGATCTAACATGGCGCTTTACTTTGCGCGACGACGTCGTGTTCTCAAATGGTCGGCCTTTCAATGCCGCCGCCGTCGCCCATACGGCAAACTATCTGTCTGGGCCTGGCCCCCAGATGGAAGGCCTAAGGCGAGACTTTCGATTTCTATCAGGCGCGAAGGTCGTCGACGCGCGCACCGTCGACATCATGACCAAGGTTCCCGTTCCCATGCTGCCCCGCTACGCCTCTGTTCTTCTCATCGTCGAGCCAGATGCATGGCAAAGCATGGGTATTGAACAATTCTCCCTCACCCCTGTCGGAACCGGCCCATTTGTTATCGAAAGATGGGAAGCTGCGCGGGCGATTGCTCGGGCAAGCAGCTCGTCTTGGCGGCCAATGCAGGTTGACGGTGTTGAGTTCATCGTTTTGCCTGATCCGTCTTCACGCGTTCAAGCCGTGCTCTCAGGAGGCTTAGACGCAGCTTATCAAACAGCGCCGGAAGACTTCGACCTTTTAAGAAATGCTGGTGGAGATGTTACCTCGGTAAAAGACGGGTCTATTTTTTCGATCATGCTGCAATATGGGCAAGGTCGAGATACGCCACTCAATGATATTCGAGTTCGCCATGCGTTGAATTATGCCGTCGACAAACAAACGATTGCAGATGTGCTCCTTGATGGCCTCGCGGCTGTGGCAAGCCAGCCGGCCGTGCAGGAGGCTTACGGTTTCGATCCAACGCTTGCTCCCTATGCCTATGACCCCGCACGCGCACGCCAATTGCTATCTGAGGCAGGATACGCTGACGGCTTCACCATGACTCTAGAAACCTCAGGCGGTGGAACCAACGGGCGCTCAATTGTCCAACGCGTGGCGGACGATCTGAATCGCATTGGCATACAAGTTGATGTTCAGCAAAAACCTGTGATGAGCTTCCTCATGGATTTTGTCCGTGGCCGCATAGACGCTGACTCTTTTACGTTGCAGTGGGGCTCATACCCCATACTTGATTCAATCCAGATGACGAATATTAACTCCTGCCGCAAATCAGAACCTTGGTACTGCGATGAAGAAATTCAGCCGACTATTGAGGCCGCTTGGATGGAAACTGATCCCGACGTAGCCCTCGCGTTGCGGCATGAAGTCATGCGCCACTACCGCGACGATGCGGCCAGCATCCTTCTCCACGAAAACGTCGGGTTCATCGGACTCGCTCCCCGCGTTCAGGGTTTTGAACAGACTTTCGGCTATGTTTCCTATGAAACTGTCCGATTAGATTAGGAATTAGTCGCAAGGCAGCATTGATCTGGCCTCGAATATGGCACGTAAACAGACGGAATAGCCAAAATGCGGTCAGGGGTAGGAACAGCCTTTGAGGTCCTTAGATCGACCGCTATGACTGCAAGTTGATCTATAGAAAATATGCCGGGCTACGGCCTTGGTACCTAATAATAGGGGAACACGACATGTTTATGAATTTCTGGTACGTCGCGGAGTTGAGTGAGAACGTGCAAGAAACGCCGGTCCATGTGCGCATGCTTGGATTTGATTTTGTCGTATTCCGAGACTCTGCTGGGCAGGTCCATTGCCTCTCAAACCTCTGTGTCCATCGCGGCGCCTCACTCGCCCACGGTAAGGTCAAAGGCGACAACATCGAATGCCCCTACCATGGCTGGCAGTTCAAAGGTGAAGACGGCGTTTGCACAAAGATCCCGTCTCTAGGTCCCGACGCAAAAGTACCGGCACGCGCAAAAGTCGACAGCTATCCGGTACAGGAAAAATATGGCCTCATTTTCGCGTTCCTTGGTGACTTACCTGAAGCAGAACGCCCGCCCGTCATGGACCTTCCAGAATATGGACAAGACGGATGGCGCGTGACGACACAGGTCTACGAATGGACCGCTAACTTCCAGCGCGCAGTCGAAAACACGCTGGACCCAGCCCACACCGAATTTGTTCACCCCTCCATGGGCTATGGCGGTGATCGCGAAGATTATCACGTACCAGACCTCACTCTCACAGAAGAAGATTGGGGATGCGGTACTATGACGACTTTCGTTTCACCTGACCTGCCCAACTCAAAGATGAAAGGTCTCAAGGGCGACGGAGAAATGGAAGCCGGGGCCGGCAATCACGGCCCATCCTCTGCCTGGACCAAGCTACACTTCAGCCCGCATGCCTGGGCGCATCAGTATGGATTTTCCACACCGGTCGATGAAAAGAACTTGAAACGCTACTTCTTGCAGGCGCGCAATTTCCGGGCTGACCCTGAAATGGATGAGACCATCAACGAGCGCAATACTGCAGTTATGATGCAGGACAAAGTTGTCATCGAACGGATTGAACCTTTCTACACGCCACTGTCATCGACTGAAGAAGTGCTGGTGAAGGCTGATACGGTCGTTACTCGATACCGCGAGTTTATCCAAGATTGGGAAAGCCGTGGATGGCGGATTGATTCGGCTAAAGTAGACGAACTTCGTGAGGAAAAGGCCTTTGCGATTCCAAGCCCGGCACGACGGATTGCGAAAGGCTGGGCCATCGAAGCCGCGCCGACAGTGCAACCGAAGATCGTCGCCAAGGCTGCCGCCGAGTAGCGCCTTTCACCGATACGTAACAGCTAGGAACACAGACGCCATGTTCATGAACTTTTGGTACGCCGCCGAAGAAAGCAACAACATCACCAACGAACCAACCAAGGTTCACATGCTTGGTCAAGACTTTGTGTTGTTTCGCGATACGGCGGGCAAAGTACATTGCCTATCGAACCTTTGTATTCACCGTGGCGCATCGCTCGCCCACGGCAAGGTCAAGGGTGACAACATTGAATGCCCTTATCATGGCTGGCAGTTCAAAGGTGAAGATGGAATCTGCACCAAAATCCCATCGCTTGGCCCTGACGCAAAAATTCCAGCACGGGCGAAGGTCGACAGTTACCCAACGGAAGAACGGTATGGGCTAGTGTTCGCATTCCTTGGCGACCTGCCAGAGTCCGAACGGCCACCTATCATTGATATTCCGGAATGGGATCAAGACGGCTGGCGCTTCACCATGATGCGGTACACCTGGGAAGCAAGCTACCAGCGCGCGCTTGAGAATTCTCTAGATCCTGCCCACACCGAGTTCGTGCATCCGTCCATGGGATATCAAGGTGACCGCGAAGACTATGTTGTGCCCGACCTGGAAGTAACAGCGAGTGAGTGGGGTGTGGGCACAATGACCTCATTCCAATCACCCGACCTCCCCCACGAAAAAATGAAGGGCCTTAAAGGTGAAGGCCAAATGGAAGCTGGGACGACCATGTGTGGCATCTCTCAAGCGGTCACAAAGTTGCATTTCAGCCCCGTCGCCTGGGCCCACCAATACACCTTTACAACGCCGGTTGATGAACGACACACCGCTCGCTTTTTCCTCCAAGGCCGCAACTTCCGCACAGATCCTGAAATGGATGCACCGATAGACGAGCGCAACGTTGTCGTGGCCGATCAAGACAAGGTGGTTATTGAACGCCTCGAGCCCTTCCACACACCCGCCTCTTCGACGGAGGAAGTGTTGGTCAAATCGGACCTCGTAATAACCCGGTTCCGCGAGCTTTTGGCCGACTGGGAGTCCCGTGGCTGGAAAATTGATAGCGCTTCCGTCGACGAGCAAAGGGAACACAAAGCTCATGCCATACCGAGCCCTGCTCGACGCAACGTCAAAGGGTGGGCGATTGATGGCGTTCCTGCCCATGCCCCCCGAATATCAAATCGGGCCGCGGCTGAGTAATTCGCCTATACCTGTCCACTATTCGGGCAAAGTTTGGGCCGCCGACGCCATCCTATTCCACGCCAGCGATGGGCAAAGACTGAAGCCGTGTCAAAAGGCGATCAAAAAATGGCTCTATTCTAAGGTTTGAGACCTTTGCAGGCTCATATGTTTACCTAGTGACCAACGAAACGTGGGCGACCATTATGCGGATAGGGGGCCAGCACCTTTTCAGTTTTGCGAAATACCCTGAGAGAAAGAAGGGGGTTTTTTTGGAACGCCTAGGCGCTGCGATCATCTAGATAAACAGACCTCAGGCATTCGGGGCGAGCCGCAATTAAAAGCTGGCTCAGCATTTCTTTGAAGAGGGATACTCACGATGACCGTTCGCAAAACGCTGCTTGGCACAACCGGTGCGGCAGCTCTAATTGCTTTGACCGTTATGCCGGAACCGGCATCAGCGCAAAATCTGGCGATTGAGGAAATCACCGTTACAGCGCGCCGCCGTGAAGAGAGCCTGCAGGACACACCTCTCTCCATTACAGCATTCACCGCTGATTCACTTCGGCAGAGAAACGTAACCAACATTTATGACCTATCGGCCAATACGCCGAACTTCGTCACCACCCCCCAACTCGGTCGTCGTCTCGATCGCCCGACTATCCGAGGACAATCGGGCACCTTGGTCCGGGGCGAACCCAACGCCTCCTATTTTGTTGATGGCGTCTTTATTTCGGGCAGCGCAACCAGCTCAACGATGGACGCGTTGGAGCGCGTTGAAATTATCCGTGGCCCACAGTCTGCTCTATTTGGCCGCTCAACGTTCGCAGGTGCAGTTAATTTTATCACTCGTCAGCCGACCAACGAATTCGAAGGACAGTTCAATGCAACGGTAGGTTCTCACGAGACCTACAAAGTATCGGGTTGGATGTCCGGCCCCATTATTGAAGACAAGCTGAAATACTTTTTTGCCGCGGGGTTTGACACCTATGGCGGTGAGTGGCGCAACGGCTTGGAAGCAAATGAAGCCCAAATCCCAGGCTTTTTCCTTCCCTTTCCACCTCCCGGCCGTTTCGTTCCCTTCCTTCTCAACACGCCACAAGGTGCCGATGACAGCAAGCTGGGTGGCGAAGAAAACACCGACGTGACACTGAAGTTGGTCTACGACATTAATGAAGATCACAGTTTGACCGTTAAGGGACAATACAGCGCGGGCCGCGATGATCATTTCCCCGCGCTCACCGTCGGGTTTGACGAATTAAACTGTTTCCGACCCGGTATTGACGCCAATGCTGGCGCTGCTTCTACCGGATTTTTCTGTGGCGAACTCGAAGCCGACGACCGAGTTTCAAAGATAAACATCCCCGATATCGTGCTTGGCACCACAACCAGTGCCTTTCCACCGTTCGGCGCCGCTTCCTCACCGTCCCCGGTCGGCGCTGGTCAAGAGCGCGACAATTTCAGGTTCTTGACCGAGTACGTTGGCAACATGAACGACTATGAACTGACAGCTCGCTTCAGTTGGAATCGTGAACGGTTCAAGTCAGGCCGCGACATTGACCGTTCAGCCGCACGCCCTGTGTTCGGTCTGTTTACAGCTTATGAAGAAGACGAAACAGAAGATTGGTCTGGCGAATTCAAAATTTCGTCGCCAGCCGATGAGCCACTCCGTGGTTTACTGGGTGTCTATTACTTCGAAAAGCGCTTCAAGGAACGTGACCGGCGCTTCACCGGCCCTGGACGGCCCAGCATCTTTACCTCCGCAGGCGGCATCGTCTGCCGTGATGACTCAGCAACATTTGATCCGGTTCGCTGCGATGACAGCCAAGAAGATGTGACCAACTACGCGGTCTTTGGCCAAATCGAGTATGACGTCAATGATCAACTCAACATCTCGGTAGAGGCACGCTATGCCGAAGATGAGAAGATTGCCCGGGCTGGTGTGCTTTCACCGGCGGATGCCGCAACATTGGCTCCCTTGGTCGGTGCCGTCGATGTTGCAGAGATCGTCAATGATCGACTGACAGTAACGCAAAAGACAAACACGTTCACGCCCCGCTTCATTGTCACGTACAAGCCATCCGAAGATATGACGCTTTACGGCCTGGTGGCCAAAGGCGACAAACCGATCGACTTTAACCTGGCCTTCTTTGATGACGATACGGCTGCAGCAGAACTTATTAGTGCTGTTGCTGATGGTCGGGCAATTATCGAAGAGGAATCCGATTGGAACTATGAATTGGGACTGAAGTCCACGTTCATGGATGGCCGTGGTCTATTCAATATGTCCGGCTTCTACATTGACTGGAAGAATCAGGCCACCAGTTCTGTTGAGGATATTTTATTGGGTGACGGCACACTCGAGACCAACAACACAGTTCGCACGGCTCCCGAAGCCCGCGTCTATGGTTTGGAAATCGAAGCAAACTTTGCCGCGACAGAAAACATTCTACTCACCGCAGGCTATGGCTACGCAGACCATGAGTTCACCGCACCCTTCTTTGATATTAGGGACGCGGCACTCGACGGCGGTGACGGCAATGTGGAAGGCAATACGAACTCCTCAACGCCAAAGCACAACCTCAATCTATCCGCCAGCTATACCGATGACTTCGGCAATGACAGCGATTGGTTCGTTCGGACCTTCTTGAACTACGAATCAAGCAAGTTCGCGTCCGTCTCAAATCTCGTCAGAACCGGCGATCGCTGGTTGTGGAATGCCCAGATTGGCGTGCAAACAGCCGATTGGAACCTTACGGCTTATGTCGACAACATCATGGACGACAACACGCCGCGGACGATTGGTCGGTTCACAGACTTCGTGAACAGCTTTGCGGCAGCACCTGGGATACAGCCAGCCCTGTTCTCGATTAACCCCCAACGGGGCCGGGACTTTGGAATAAGAGCGCAATACTCGTTCTAAACCCTAAACTCTATGCCAAGACTAAGAACCCCCCGGGGCTTTTGCCTCGGGGGGTTTTTTGTTGCTCCCGCTGACTGCGGCACTAACAGTGGGAGAGGATATCGTTGTACGATGCGGCCATGCCGAAAAATTTGCAGTCCCTGAACACCACGAACGCGGAAACATTGCAGCTGCTTAGTGAGACCAAAAGATCAGCCCCTGATCTTAGCCTGCCCTTTTTCGGCTACTACGAAGTCTCGTTATTTGACTGCCCTACGTTCCTGATGTTTACCAACAACGATTGCCCGCGGGCGTGGGACATCCTGTACCACCGGAGTTTCGAGCCTCACTCCATGAAACTCTGGTGCCAGCTTGCACAGAGCGCGACAGGAATTATGGATATCGGTGCGCACGTCGGCGTCTACAGCCTCAGCGCCGCAGCCCTGCGGTCAGACATCACCATTCATGCCTTTGAGCCTAACCCTTATGCCTACAGCCGCCTCAGAATTAACAAAGCCGTCAACGGATTTGACAATATTTCTGAGAACACTTTTGGGGTCAGCGACACGGACCAAATCAGTGATTTTAGTTGGGTAAAAAAGAGTGGGCAGCCGATTTCGTCGGGCGGCCAAGTCGGAATGGTTGGCCAAGCAGATGATCAAAGAATTGAGCGTGCGATCGTGCCGCTGCATCGGCTTGATGGAACGGGCCTCGCCGCAGCACTTGGCATCAAGCCGCTCGTTAAGATCGATGTCGAAGGAAGCGAGGCGCGGACTTTTCAGGGGATGCACGAGGTTATCGCGCTTAAGCCTGACATTATTCTAGAGACGTTCAGTCAAGAGGCCTGCGATACCATCAACAACATTCTAAGCCCGCTTGGATACAGCTTTTATCTGGTGCGAGAGAGCCAAGGGCGTCTCGAACAACGCGATAGACTGATGCCTTGCAGCACGAACGACGACGATTTTAATCAGTTTGCGACAACACGTAGTAGCGATGAGCTAGCTGCCCTCGAGTTGTTAGGTTAACCGACCAACGTCGCTGCCACGTTCACTCATAAAAAGCACCGAAGGTGGTCATCTTATCCTTGTCAGGATAAAGCACCCCAAGACCTGCCGGGCCGCCTTTGGTCATTGCGACCATTCGCGGCGCATACCACACAGCCCCTTCGCGTGTGATCGCAACTTTAGGGAAATCCGTGCGCTGAGGACTGGGATAGAATGTGAACTCTTCTGTGCCTTGATCGAACTTGATAAGCACCCCCTCCTGGGCGCCATCGCTGATCCACACATTGTCGAAGGGATCAGGCCAGACATCATACGGTTCTGATATGCCGGTGGGGATCGGTATCTCACGCACTTCTCCAGTGCCCGGATCCAAGCACGCCAAAATGCCGCGAGAGAACAAACCGAACCAGACTATGCCTTTACTATCGAGACCAAGCCGCCGCACCGTGCAGGGCTCGCTTTGAGCCTTGTATTGGGTAAAGCTCTCGGTCTCCGGATCAAACATCGCCACACCGCAATCATGAAACTTGGCGTACCAAACCTTGTCATCGGGACTCATGAGAATGCCGTATGGACGATCACGCCCGATCGGAGATTCCCACAACTGAATAGTGTCTGTAGCCCGATCCCACTTGCCAATGCTGTTGCCTTGCAACATGGAAAACCACACGTTTTCCTTTGAGTCCAACACCGGCGTGTGGCCGTGCATGCCATTTTTGTTGATCTCGTACTCACGGACTTCACCCGTCGCCGGTGTCAGCCGGGCCAGATGAACATCGCGACCAGCCCACCACACATCACCCTGACTATCGACTACTACTCCGTGAGGTGACCCTTTCGGCTTAGGGTTATCATAGTCAACGTATTCGCCAGTCCACGGGTCGAGCATTGTCATGCCACTGGGCACACCGCGCTCTGTTACCCAAACCCTACCGTCTTTGTCGAAGTGAGGTTCTTGGGTCCACCGGCCTGGCCGCTTTTCGGTATTTGCAAACTGATATTCGACGTACATCGCTTTACCGAGAGCAACCTCGTCCAACGGCGCTTCGCCGGGCGACATAACTGCCCGAGGCGGTTTGTCCTCACCAAAATTTTCCGCAAGATAATCGAGCACCAATTCCCGCTTGCCATCAGCCAAAGCTTCCGGCGGCATCATCGATGCAGCTCCTTCGACACCAAAAGCTGACGAGGCCGTCATGTAATCAATATGAGCTTCCCAGCCCTCACGAAAAGTGGGCTGTCGGGGAATGAAATTGACGCCGTGGCAGACGATGCACCACTCCTCAAGAACATCCCGACCGGGCCCTGGTGGGAAAATTTCATCATAGGCCGCCACGACCAACGGTTCGTCATGGAGGGTCTCCAGTGTGCGGGACCCGGTATATGTCACACCCTGCCTCGCAGATCGCAGGGAGAAGTTCGCTTGTTTTGATTCATCTGCATTGATCGTGAGGTACCGAGCCTCAGAGGCAAAGCCATCTTTGCGAACAGTGATTTCGTATTGACCAGGCATAAGGTTTGGCGCCCAGTATTCGCCATTCTGCGTGTACACCATGAACAGGATCGGTTTGCTTTGATGCTGGGCATAGACTTTCGCAGCAACGAAGGGCTGGTCTGCAGATACAGCACCACCGAGCGATCCGGTCCCGGCAATCCCCTCGGCCAAGGCCGTGCCACCAATAGCCATTAGTACGGTCGTAAACAAACCCGTCAAAATGCGTGTCATGGCGTTCTCTCCGAGTGCGCTGTCCCTATATGAAAACATTAATCTGGTTTTGCGTGAGTTCACGACTCGATTGAAGCCGCGATCACCGTGCGTTCTAGTGTAATTCGGGTCCTTACCTAATTAGTGGATTAACCGTAACCCTTTGATAGCTTTGTTGTTCGCAGGCCCCGTGGTACTGAATTAATATGTTTTTCGGCAAGGATCTGGACCATGACCTATAGAATGAGCCTCTTTTTTATAGCGTTTCTCGTATGCCTCACGAATCCTGTTTTTGCGCAGGACGACGGCACCGACGATAAAAAGGAGGCGGTCAAGAAAGTTGAAGAAAAGCCAAAGGTCTTCGCAAAAACCTTCACCGGGCGATTTAATGACGAGCGCGTTGCTTACACGGTGACCGCTGGCGAAACTTTTCTGAAGAACGACAAGGGCGATAACACCGCCAGCATTTTTTCCGTTGCCTATACCAAAGACAGCACTAGCGACCCGTCATCCCGCCCCGTCACCTTTGTGTTCAATGGCGGACCGGGGTCAGCATCCTTGTGGCTCCACATGGGTGTATTTGGCCCCAAAAGAGTCGTTGTTCCAAGTGATGGACGAGATGCGGGAGCAGCTCCATACCTGATTGAGGATAACCCTCTCAGCATTCTAGACGTTACTGATTTGGTTTTCATCGATCCAGTTGGCACCGGGTACTCCCGCGCGCTGGGCGAGGCCGAGGGGAAGGATTTTTGGGGCCTGCGAGAAGATGCAAAGTCTATAGCGGAGTTCATGCGCCTGTACTTAACGAGCAACGGTCGCTGGAATTCCCCAAAATACGTTGCTGGTGAGAGCTATGGCACAACGCGGGCGGCCCAATTAGTCAGCGAGCTACAGAACACCTTTACCGGTGTCGCTTTGAATGGCGTGATTATGATATCTGCAGTCTTAGATTTTCATGCTGCAGAATTCGCGATGGGCAACTCCCTACCCTATGTCAGCGTGCTCCCTACATACGCAGCGACCGCCTGGTACCATAACGTCGTATCCGACAAGCCGGAGAGTGTCGAAGCCTTTGTAGAAGAGGCCCGGCAGTTCGCTCTCAATGAATATTCAGTCGCACTACTCAAAGGGTCGAGACTCTCTGAAGAAGAGCGGGAAATACTCGTTCGTAAATTGTCTCGATACACCGGACTGAGTGAAACCTATGTGCGACAGACCAACCTGAAAGTCGGTGATTTCCGATTCATGAAACAATTGCTGCGGGATCGAGGCCTCACCGTTGGCCGGTTCGACAGCCGGTATACGGGCGAGGACTTTGACGATGCCGGTGAATATTTCGACAATGATGCCTCAGCCTACGGCATTGATGCTGCGTTCGTTGCTGCCGCCAATGATTATCTAACCCGTGTGCTCGAGGTCGATTTCACCAAGCGCTATAAGATTCTTGATGGTGAACCTAGCCGCAATTGGAAGTGGTCTACCCGCAATGGTGGCTGGCCATCTTATGTAAACGTCGCACCGCATGTTGGTCGCGGCATGAGAGAGAACAAAGACCTCAGAGCCTTCTTCGCAAATGGCTACTATGATTTAGCAACACCGTTCTTCGCGACGGAGAACGCCGTGGCCGCCAACGGTATTGATCCCGAACGCGTGGTCATGGAGTACTACGAGGCGGGCCATATGATGTACACCCACAAGCCGTCACTTGAAAAACTGGCGGACGATGTTCGTTTGTTTATCCGTGACGGCGAAAAATAGCAGCGAAAGCAAGAGAACCATTATGACAGAGTCATTTTCCCGGCGAGATAGCTTAGCCACATTCGGATTCAGCCTGATGGGTCTGTCTGGGTTGGCGTCCAGTCTACCAAGTTCTGCACAGGCTGCTGACTTGCCGGACCTTCAAACACCCATGGGTAATCTGACCAACTTGCTCCGCGTATCTGCCAGTCTCGATCCGGAAGATTGTCCTTGGTATTACAACGGCACGATTTTCGGCATTGTCGGAGAAGAAGCGCCTCGACCGCTCTACACGTTTCGAGGAATGGAGATTTATCAGACCAGAAAGATCCATGACGGAAGCTATTTCTTTACGGGTGGCACGGTGTCGTTCATCACCGATCTCGAATCCGGCGATTGGCTATATAAATTTCAGAACCCTTACACGGGAAAAACAAATGATGTTCCAGCAGCGGTTCAAGGCCATAACCCCGAGCGCGGTTTTAATTACACAGTAAACGGCGTTGAACCCAACTGGGCCGCCGACAGAATTCCAGACAAGCCGCTTAAGCTGTGGTGGACAGCCGCAGGCGATTACGTTTGGTTGCACAACGAAACGGTTTACCCCCCCGGCATGCCGCCACCCCGCAAGCAGCGCCAAACCAACTTCTCACGGCGCGATCATTTTACGGATCCGTCGGTGCGCAAAGTTCCAGCCACGTTTACATCAACGTTCTTTTCGCCGTGGCCGCGCTGGATGGAAATGGGGGATCGCCCCGGGCACACCATTTGGCATGCATCCGGTGCCAAGTTGAATTCGGTGGAAGACCTGCCGCCGGACTACTACGCCCGCATCAAGGCTGAACACCCCAGGCGCATGACTGCCATTCCTGACGCATAGACGTTTAAAACGCGTAGCGTTTTCCGTTGTAGCGAATGATTGCACCCGAATCCTCGGATGAGAGTCCTTCAATGACGTCAATCATGCCGCGAATTGAAACTTCGGGGGCTATAAAGTTGGGCCCTGGGTCAACCACCTTCTCAACAGCGACTTCTCCAGGCGTGAGCAGCGCGACCGTTATACCGTCCTTGATGGCGTCTTGGGCGAGGTTAAACACGGCTGCGTTCATGGCCGCCTTGCTGACTTTGTACCAATAGGCACCAGAGAACCCACCGTACTTAAAACTGTGAACACCCAGAAGGGCCGTGATCGCTATCACTTTCTTTTGGTCACTCAATTTCACGTTTTCGTAGAACGCTTCAGTAACCCGCAGGGGGCCGATTGCGTTGACACTCATGAAGGTATCGACGGTCGTGTAATCCAATGTCCCTAAACTCTGCCCAGGCCCCTGAAAATCTCCCGACACACCGGCATTGTTGATGAGTACGTCGATGGGCTGGCCGCGGTATTTCTCAACCAGGGCATCTAGATGGTCGCCGTTTGTGACGTCCAACAATTCGACGGTGACGTTGGTTTGTGAACGGGCCAACGCCTGCAAGGCCCTAGCCTGATTAGGCCGACGTGTGGTCGCGATCACGCGCCACTCCTTGGCCGCATACTGGCGGACGAATTCAAGACCGATCCCGCGATTAGACCCCGTCACCAGAACCGTCGGCTGGTGTGCCAACGCAGACATGCCGAGACTCTCGGGCACTGAGTACAAGAAAACAAACAACGCCGCGAAGATACCGCGATAGGCCATCACCCCACCCCTCCAATGAAAACTGCTAACAATATCAAACCTCACTATACCTAAAGGAAACGGCTGACCAAGCCGTGGTGGCTCAACCACTATGCCCGTGACCCAATGCAGTAGATTGAGGAGGGTGAAAAAATATACACATGTGCTGCCTACATTCTTGCTCAGGGGGTCACAACCATGACCATAAGAACCATTCTTGCCAGTCTCGTTATTTGTACGCTCCTCCCTGTTGCCGCATTCGCCCAAGGCACGATCCTCGTGGCAGGTGCGACAGGACAAAGCGGCAGACTCATTGTCACCGCTCTTCTTGAAAAAGGTTTCACTGTCCGTGCCATGTCACGAAGTGCTGAACGGGCTGCAAGTTTGGGAGAAGGTGTTGAACCCGCTGTGGCTGACGTGACCGACCCCTCTTCCTTGTCCAACTCCATGGACGGCGTTGATGCCGTTCTGTCAGCCATCGGTGGACGCCGCCCGATCGGCTCCAACGGTTTTGAAGCAGTGGATTGGGAGGGCAATCGCGCCCTGATCGATGCCGCCAAAGCAGCTGGTGTAAAGCGCTTCCTTGTCATTACAGCGGGCTCAGCCGGGCGTGACGGCTTCATTTACACACTTCCGTTCGGACCGTACCCATGGAAAGCGAAAGCGGAGACTTACCTGCGAGAAAGCGGTTTGGACTACACTATTGTTGGACCCGGTGGGCTTCGTGACGAACCTGCTGGTAGGTATGGCGTCCTTCTAACACCGCGTTCAGACTACGTTCCCGGACCGATCAACCGTGGAGACGTCGCCGAAGTGATGGTTGCGAGCCTGTTGGACGACAGCACAATCGGTAAAACGATCACGATGGTTAACGACATAACCCTCGTCCCCGACGCCTGGCGGGCTGAGTTATCAGCATTCCCTCTCGACTAGCCCTAGACGGCGTAAAACCCTAGGTTCCTAGCTCATCTGTGATGACTCCGCCCCCTCTGCATTAACGCTTTCTTTGCCTTGTGGCGGCATTTTCGGCGACAGTGGAGGGTGTTCACCCGACGCTGGATGACGCGCGTCCAGCCGTGGGAACACATTGGACAATTCGGAGCAAAATGGTGAGCCAGTTCGGCCGCGATCCAAAAGGCTATTACAGCATGCTCGGCGTGTCCGATGACGCGGATGTGGCTGCGATCAAAAGTGCCTACAGATCAAAAGCAAAGCGCATGCATCCGGACATCAATCCGTCGCCAATTGCGGCCAAGCAATTTCAACGCTTAACGGAAGCGTATGAAGTTCTTTCGGACGAAAACAAACGATCGAAATACGACAACAAGAAACCAGCGGCGCAATCCAAAGCTCAGCCTAAGTCCGAGAAAAAAACAGACGCAGAACCGAAACCGACCAGCAAGCCTCAGCACGGCACAGCGAAAAAACCGCCACCACGAGAGTCGGGAAAACCAAACTCACAGACAAAATCAAAAACACAAAATACAACCAAACCAGACAGCGGGCTTAAACCCGATGTCTGCCAGTGCGGTAAAGTTACAGCGCAGCCGCGCTACGTTGTTTTCGATATGGTTGCTGGCCTCGGTCGATCGACAAAACGCAAAGAAGTTGCCGGCATATTTTGCCGGACTTGTGCGGACCGTGCCGCTCTAAAAGCGAGTTTCATCACCTGGCTCACGGGCTGGTGGGCGATTCCTAATGGTCCAAAGGAGACTGTTAAAGCGTTGTGGAACAACATTCGTGGTGGACGCAAACCAGCGGACCGCAACACCCGGCTGCTGGTGCGACAGGCAAAAGCCTTTAAGGATCGCGGTGACCTCACACTCGCCCGTGGCACAGCAGAACAAGCTTTGGCCTACGCCCACACACCGGAACTACGCCGCGAAGTAGATACACTTTTACTTTCGTTGTCAGCCCATAGCCCAAAGCATCTGAGAACGCGCTGGGATAAACCGGGGTGGGCCCCCGTGGCCCAGCTCATGCCGGTGATTGCAATAGTGGTCTGGGCCAGCTTAACGGTAACAATGCGTACGCCTGTCACCCTTACCGATTGGGTCTTGAGTGTCGTTAAGAGTGAAGACCTCGCCACACCAGGGGCGGTCATGCAGGTTAGAACAGGCGCCCTGAACCTTCGCACCGGCCCGGGTCAAGACTATCAAGTTCTTATGATCTTGGCGAAAGACGCTGAGGTGACAGTGATCGAAGTAAGTCCTGGTGGAACCTGGGTGCGCGTCGAAGCACCCGACGGCACAAAAGGGTTTGTACCCCTTCGGACGATTAATTCAGTCGCACGTCCACAATAAGTAAGCCTGCAGAAATTTTAGCGTTATCTGATTGAGGTGCCGCCGTAGCTTCATTCAGCTACAAGACGTGAGCGTTCTCTTTGCGGCGGTGTAATTCAAGGCCCATTTCGTCAAGTTCAATTTGCTCAAGCCTGTTTTCTTCTAGCTCTTCGGCTTCATCACGCTGCTCTTGCGTAATCTCAAAGGTTTTTAGGCGGCGATACGCGATTGAAAGCTCATCCCGCGCCTCTTCGATTTTCGCCCTGACATGATCCAAGGCGTCCATAAATTGAGACCTACGCACTTCCCAATGCTTTAGATATGCACTGAAGGTCGAGCCCTCCCATATGCCTGCTTGTTCCATAAATGCGGTTTCAGCAGCTTTCTCATTGGATAGGGAATCTAAGCCGGCGAGCACAGCTTCTTCCTGACGCAGCAGAATCGCCATTGCACGCTGACGTTCATCCACCTCGAACTTGCGAAGCCGAATAAGCGTTTCAAGGTCCGTGCTGGCCATCGGGTGCTACCTACTCAGCCGCTGGTGGTATTTCGGGAGGCTGGGGAACTAAATCTGCCGGATCAGCCCCGACAACTTGTGGGGCTTCCTCTTCTTCGGCAACACCCTCGACGTCCTCAGGAGGCGTAAGAGCTTCAGCGAGCAACCGATAACAAGTGTCCAAATCGGAGTGATCATCTTTGGTCTGCCGCATGAAATCTTCAATGCGCGGATAGTAGTACATAGCCTCATCAACATCAGGATTCGACCCTCGTCTGTAGGCTCCCAAACGAATCAATTCCGCCATGTCTTCATAAGCTGAGATGTATTTCCTGGCCCGCTCTAACAATTCATTTTGATCGTCGGTATTGCAGGCCGGCATTGTCCGCGAAATGGATTTAAGGACGTCGATGGCAGGGTATCGGCCACGCTCTGCGATAGCGCGATTCAAAACAATATGCCCGTCAAGAATGCCACGAACCGCATCAGAGATAGGCTCGTTATGGTCATCCCCTTCAACCAGCACCGTGAATAGTCCCGTAATGTTACCTGTGCGTTTGCGGCCAGGTCCCGCCCGCTCCAAGAGTTTTGGCAATTCGGCAAACACGGTTGGGGTGTAGCCTTTCGCAGCTGGTGGCTCACCGGCAGACAGGCTAATTTCGCGTTGCGCCATGGAGAAACGCGTTACGGAATCCATCAGGCATAAAACATTTTTGCCTTGATCACGGAAGTATTCAGCAACCGCAAGCGTCACGTAGGCCGCCTGCCGTCTCATCAATGGGGGTTCGTCAGACGTCGCAACCACCACGACTGATCGAGCCAAACCGTCTAGTCCGAGATCATCCTCGATAAATTCGCGTGCTTCACGACCACGTTCGCCGACCAGGCCAACAACCGTTACGTCGGCATTGGTGTAGCGCGCCATCATGGAGAGAACGGTCGACTTGCCGACACCAGAGCCGGCAAAGATGCCCATGCGCTGACCATGACAGCATGTCGTAAATGTGTTGAGTGATCGAATTCCAAGATCGACTTTTGAGCCGATCCGCTTACGTGTATGTGCTGGCGGCGGAGAATTTTTAATCGCGTATGACTCGGAGCCCGATGGCAAGGCCCCCTTCTCATCAACTGGGCGACCCATCGCATTAATGACGCGGCCAAGCCACGCATCATCCGGGTAGATTGCTGGCTGGCTTTCGCCGATCTCGGCGCGACACCCGTGGCCGACTCCTTCGAGCGCGCCGAACGGCATGAGTAGCGCTCGGCCGTCCCTAAAACCGACGACCTCACACGCGACCTTGCGATCATCACGAGCAATAATATTACAGCGATCACCGACAGAGAGATTGCCCTGAACACCGGACACCTCGATCAGCAAACCTTGAACCGCCGACACGCGACCAAACACCCGATGAACGGGCAGTCGATCAAGCTCGTTGATTAATGTTGAAATATTGACCGCCACCGCACCCTTTGTCCCATCATTTGGTCTGGCGTTGCATCCTAGCGTGATTCCCGGTCACGCGCCTCACGGAGCCAAACCCATACTTACGGTCGTGAAAGAGCAGTGTAGGGACCAGCCGTTAACGCCGGGTAAAGGCGCCAAAGGCAGCTACCGCCTTGAAATCGTGGGATTCCTGCGACTCGGCGGGATACCTGGCTTCATCCGACATAGCATGGTATATTAATAGTTGTTAAGACCGGGATGAGAGCGGAAGGGGCAGACAGCAATGCGTATTCTATTGGTTGAAGACGATCCATCGACGGCGCAAACCATTGAAGCCATGTTGAAGAAAGAAGATTGGGTGGTCGACACCACCGACATGGGCGAGGACGGTGTCGAGATCGGTAAGCTTTACGAGTATGACCTCGTAATCCTCGACCTCATGCTGCCGGACATGGACGGCCTGGAAGTACTGCGCCAGCTCCGCAATGCCAAAGTGAACACGCCGGTCCTCATTCTTTCGGGCCTGACAGAGCCGACGAAAAAAGTTCAAGGCTTTGGCATTGGCGCTGACGATTACCTAACCAAGCCCTTTAACCGCGATGAGTTGATGGCACGCATACAGGCCATCGTCCGCCGCTCAAAAGGACATTCACAGCCAAAGGTTGAAGGCGGAAAACTCGCCGTTCATTTGGAAGACCGTACTGCGGAAGTTGAAGGCGAACCGCTTCACTTAACGGGCAAAGAATACGGCATCCTCGAACTGCTGGCCTTGCGCAAAGGCACGACGTTAACCAAAGAGCAATTCCTCAACCATCTATACGGCGGTATGGATGAGCCGGAGCTCAAGATTATTGACGTTTTCATATGTAAACTGCGCAAGAAGATTGCCAACGCGACTGGCGGTGAGCACTACATCGAAACGGTGTGGGGCCGCGGTTACGTGTTACGCGAAAGCATGGCGGCAGAGGACTTGCCACCGGCCAAAGCAGCGGCTGGATAACCGACACCCTATTCACACATCGGGTGGTGGCGTCTGCTTAGCAGCTTGTTATCGTTATTCATGCACCGGCACGTTTCCTGCTGCAGTGATGCGGCTGGAATGGTATAGGTCCGGTCATGACTGGCGGACATCATGAAACACTCCATACTGCGGACGACGTGCCCAAGGCTTCCAATCGGTCAGTTGGGATCGTTTTAGCGGTCGCTTTTGCCGTTATCGGCCTGTGGCCTCTTCTTAGTGATGAACCTGCACGCTCATGGGCGACAGCAACCGCCGCAGGACTTGCCGTGCTCGCCTGGGTACTGCCCCGCGCCCTAACCCCCGTCGCCTGGGCTTGGTTGGGACTTGGTAAAATTCTGCATCTGATCGTCGGCCCCGTCGTTCTTGGCGTGCTCTACGTGGTGGCAGTGATACCAACAGGGCTCTATGTGAGGATCACAAGAAAAGACCCCCTGCGCCTCAAACGCGACCCCACGGCGACCAGCTACTGGATTGAGCGCGACCCACCAGGGCCAGACCCCAAGTCACTCCCACAACAGTTCTGAGTTCCGTTCATGTCTTTCATCATCGAATTCTGGCAATTCCTCAAAGTCCGTAAGAAATTTTGGCTGCTGCCCATGATACTCATGTTGGTCTTGTTCGGTGGATTGATCGTCTTGGCCCAGGGCAGTGCCGTCGCACCCTTTATCTACACCATCTTTTAGCGTGATCGACAGGTACACCTAGTGCGCATTCTCGGTCTCTCTGCTTTGTATCATGACAGCGCTGCGGCGCTGATCGTAGACGGGCGCATTGTCGCCGCCGCGCAAGAAGAGCGGTTTACGCGAAAAAAACACGACGCGTCTTTGCCAACTCAGTCCATTCAGTACTGCCTCGATCATGCGAAGTTGTCGGCCGCTGATGTAGATGTCATTGCGTTTTACGAAAAACCGTTTCTGAAATTTGAACGCTTACTGGAAACATACGCGGCGTTTGCACCACGCGGTTTCTCCTCTTTTCGCCGTGCTATTCCGGTATGGGTGAAAGAAAAGTTGTTCCAAAAAGACAACCTCATACAATATCTCAAGACCTTCGATCCCAACGTGGATTGGGCGTCGAGGCTCATTTTTTCAGAGCACCACCTTAGTCACGCGGCCTCGGCATTTTTTCCGTCACCGTTTGAAGATGCAGCCGTCTTGACGATGGACGGTGTGGGAGAATGGGCGACAACCTCGCTTGCCCACGGCACTGGCAACAAACTTGCTGTGCAACAGGAGATTCACTTTCCCCACTCACTCGGCCTGCTCTACTCCGCATTCACCTACTACACTGGATTCCGGGTCAACTCAGGCGAGTACAAGGTTATGGGGTTGGCGCCCTACGGGCGGCCCCAATATGCACAGACCATTCTGGATAATCTGATTGACCTTAAAGACGACGGTACATTCCGCCTCGACATGACTTATTTCGATTACGCCACCGGCTTAACCATGACAAACAGCCGCTTCGATGCCTTATTTGATGGCCCGCCGCGAGACCCTGAGACCACTATTGGACAGCGGGAGATGGACCTCGCTGCCTCTATTCAAGCCGTCACTGAAGAGGTCGTGCTACGGCTCGCTCGAGGAATTAAAAAAGACACGAGCGCAAAAAACCTATGCCTGGCCGGCGGCGTCGCCCTGAACTGTGTCGCCAACGGCAAGATCCAGGCAGAAGACATTTTTGATCGAGTTTGGATTCAGCCAGCAGCTGGCGACGCTGGTGGCGCGCTGGGCGCGGCGCTGGTCGCTCATCATCTCCACCACGATGGCGAACGCGCGCCAACTGACCAGGGCGACAGCATGGCCGGCACGTACCTCGGGCCAGAATTCGATCAAGCTGACATTGAGCAAAGATTAACGACGGCAGGGGCTGTTTTTGAACGCCTTGAGGACTCAGCACTGATCGAGCGCACAGCTGACGCCTTGGCCAATAACAAAGGGGTTGGTTGGTTCCAAGGAAGAATGGAGTTCGGCCCTCGCGCGCTCGGCGCACGCTCCATTCTTGGCAATCCGACGAGCCCAGAAACACAGCGCACGCTCAATCTCAAAGTTAAATTCCGCGAAAGCTTTAGACCCTTTGCTCCCGCTGTCCTGCGTGAGGACGTTAGCGACTGGTTTGAACTTGAAGACGACAGCCCTTACATGCTGATCGTCGCACCCGTCGAAAACGAGCATTGTCTTCCCCTAACCCGTCAGGACCTAGAAAGACGCGGGACGGACCGGGTCAACGCGCAACGCTCCACCATTCCCGCTGTCACCCATGTCGACTATTCAGCTCGTGTTCAAACGGTTCATAAAGAAACCAATCCCCGTTTCCACGCCTTGATATCCGCATTCAAAGAAAAGACGGGCGTGCCGATTGTCGTGAATACGAGTTTTAACATTCGCGGAGAACCGATTGTCTGCAGTACTGAAGACGCATTTCGATGCTTTATGGCAACCGGCCTCGATCTTTTGGTCATCGGGGACTGTGTGCTTGAGAAAGCGAATCAAAACCCAGACCTGAAAGAAGACTATGCAGATTCTTTCGCGTTGGATTGAGACGACCCATGCCAGGCGCCAACTGCCAGAGATTGTGACACCGGTCGATCGGGACGGTCGACACCAAACACACCAATTTCAGGAGCGACCGCTCTAAAGTTTTTCGAAATTCCAGCGGTCGTTTCATCTGGCCCTAAATAGAGCGCACCATCATCGGTCAACAGACGGGAAATGCGACCAAGCACTTTAATTTTGGTTTCTTGATCGAAGAACATCAGCACGTTCCGACACAGGACAACATCAAAGGCACCAAGGGGATAAAGCTCCTCGGTCAAGTTCCAACGTTTGAATTCGATTCCCGCCTTCAACACATCCTTAATGCGCCACTGAGAATCGCTGATTTTCTCAAAGCCTGATATCAGCATGCGGACAGGCAACCCGCTTTGAGCCTCGAATTGAGAATAAACACCCTTCTGTGCACGAGTGATCGCGCTATCCGCGATATCAATACCAACGATTTGGGGTTCCCACGCGGCCAATACGTCACCCGCTTCACGGAGCAAAAGAGCTAAAGAATAGGCCTCTTGCCCGGTCGATACGCCACAGCAGAGAATGCGAAACGATTCTTTATCTTTCCGGGCTTTCAAAAGATTCGGCAGTGTTACAGTGCGAAAATGTTCGAAAGGCTTCCAATCACGGAAGAATGTTGTCTCCCCTGACATCATGGCTTCAACGACTTCGCGCGCCAGAGATTCTTCACCATCACGTAAGTAACCGATGAGGTCTTCTAGGCCTGTCAAACGCCTACGCCGAAGCACGGGCATAAGGCGATTTTCGACCAAATAGGTCTTGTCTCGGGTCAGGACCAACCCCGAGCGCTCTTTCAATAACTCCGCCACGAAATCAAAGTCGTCGGGTGTCATGATATTAGGCCGCCCAGCGCATATTCTAAAATCGATCGCATCAGTCGAGCATGCCAATAATATCGAGTTTCGCACGCACAATCTCACCATCAAATGGCTTCATGATGTATTCGTCTGCGCCGGCATCAAGCGCTCGCTGTATGTGTTCTACGTCGTTCTCGATTGCGCAAAATACAACTTTAGGGCCAGCACCACCGGGAAGCCTGCGAAGCGCCGTTACGAAGTCAGGCCCCGAAAGATTTGGCATTTCCCAATCGAGTAATATTATTTCGGGCATACTGACTCTCACCGCATCAATCGCCTTGTCGCCATCAACAGCTTCCTCAGCCTTAAAGCCGAGGTCCTCCATAATACGGCGCGCGACACGACGGATGATCCGCGAGTCATCAACGATTAGGCAGCGCTTCATTTATGCGTCGGGTATGGTCGGCACAACTGCGTTGAGCAAAGCGTCCCATCCCCCCCTGTTTGAAAATTCAATGTTTTCTATCAGTACTTTAGAGGGTTAGATGGTCCCGATAAAGCAGTAGAAAACACACCCTATCGCCTCGATACGATATGTCTGAGATGCAGTGAGAACCCAGTGTTTAAACGGATGAACATGGCATTTAGGGCCACTTTGACGTGACCACCGCACCTTCGGCGTCGCCCTCGACGGCAATCCTCCCGCCAGAATTTGAGACCAATAGATGGGTCAGATGGGCCTGGACGGTTTGGGCACTCAATGGGACTTGATCAGGGTTGGCCATGGCCGCGGCTGTGTCTTCTCTGATTTTCGATGCCCGCCCTTCCACTGTGCGGTTATTGACCACGACCTCCAGACCAGCCGGTCCGGACCTGAGATCAATCGATAGCGCGCCGCAGCTATGCATGCATTCGAGACTAAGAAGCACAATATTAGACAGTATTTGTGCCGCGCCATCACCCAGCTTTTCACTCAGCAAAGTCAGATTGTTATTGTCGGGCCAGTCGAGTTGCGGCACGCCGGACATCGCGGATGTAGCGACGAGATAGTCTTCGAATGTGTGCTCAAGGTCGTCAAATTTTGTACCACCGCCGCCTGACCACCCGAACGCAATACGCAAAAATTTTAACTTTTGACCAGCTGCCTGTGCACTGCCAGATAGCAGAGATAGCGTTTCTTCATCAATCAGTGACGGATCCGTGCCTATGAGTTCCACCCCGGCCGAGATAGCACCAACCGGACCGGCAAGATCATGACAAAGACGCGTGCATAGTAAATGCGCGATCTGCAATTCATTGGACATCGAGAATATCGCCTCTGTGATTTGTTGACCTAGCATACCAAGACTATCCATTGCTCCTCAAACACCTAAAATTGGGGCCTATCCGCACCCCTACAGAAGAGGCCTTCACATGGAACTTGAGTTCGTCCCCGGGGCGCTCGTCACAAACCCAGCAGAGGTGGAGTGGGGAATCGGCCAAGTTCAGTCTGCGGTTGGCACGAAAGTGACTGTAAACTTCGAGAATATGGGGAAAATTGTCATCAATACGGCCGTTGTGCCCTTAGAAGTGATCGCCCTCGAAGATTTGCCGGAGGGTTGAGACTCACCACTTGCGGCTCCATATAAGAAATACAGTACCGATTCTTGGCCAATATTGGCCTGTCGGCGATTAACAGACGCCCCTTCACCGTGATACACCCGCGCCATGATTGATCCCTTTGGAAGACCTATTAGCTATTTGCGCGTCTCGGTCACCGACCGCTGCGACCTGAGGTGCGTCTATTGTATGGCCGAGGACATGGTTTTTCTGCCGAAACGCGACCTATTGACGCTTGAAGAATTAGATCGCATCTGCAGCACTTTTGTCGAACTGGGCGTACGCAAGCTACGATTAACGGGGGGTGAACCCCTGGTCCGTCGGAATGTAATGTCCCTAATCGAGTCTTTAGGGCGGCACTTAGACTCTGGTGCGCTTGATGAGCTAACCCTTACGACAAACGGCACCCGACTGTCAGAATTTGCCGGCCGGCTAGCCAACGCAGGCGTCCGCCGAATCAACGTATCGCTGGATACATTGGATCCAGATCGCTTCCGCAAAATCACACGCTGGGGTGACCTTGAAAAAGTACTGACCGGACTAGAGGCTGCGAAACAAGCTGGCCTTTCAGTCAAAATCAACACCGTCGCTATGCGTGACGTTAACGAGCGTGACATTGATCACATGGTGTCATGGTGCGGTGACCAGGGGTTTGACCTAACCTTTATCGAAACCATGCCGATGGGTGACATAGATGGCGATCGTACGGAACAATACATGCCGCTAAGTTTGGTTCGCGCCAATCTACAAAAAAAATGGATGCTACAAGAAACGGATTTTCAAACCGGTGGTCCCGCTCGGTATACCGTTTGCCAAGAGACAGGGAAGCGGATCGGCTTTATTACGCCAATGACTCACAATTTTTGTGAGTCCTGCAATAGAGTGAGATTAACCTGCACTGGCACGCTTTACATGTGCCTCGGACAAGATGACGCGGCAGATTTACGTACACCGCTGCGCCAAAGCGAGAGCAATGAGCCACTCATCGCAACCATTCATGAGTCAATCACACGCAAGCCCAAAGGGCATGATTTCATCATCGACCGGCGCAATAACCGACCGGCGGTAGCCCGACACATGAGTGTAACTGGCGGGTAGGCTCCACTCTTTTCCGTCTATATACTTCGCCTCAACCAACCCGCCGTTCATTTTAATCGACTCCGGTGCGACTATGAGCAAACCCAGCGTTGCCTTTGTGGCCACAGATAGCGATCCAGCCCAAGCGGCGTTAGCCAGCCTGCGTGAACGCTACGGCCACGTTAGTCCTGAAGATGCAGATGTGATCGTCGCCCTCGGTGGTGACGGATATATGCTTGAAACGCTGCATGCCTTTCTTCCGTTGTCCAAGCCTGTTTTTGGAATGCACCGGGGAAGCGTCGGGTTCCTGATGAATGGTTACGATGAGGCGGACTTACCGGCTCGACTGGCGAAAGCCGATACGGTCCAATTACACCCCTTAAAAATGAACACCATAGATTCCAACGGACAAGAGTCCTCAGAACTTGCAATCAACGAGGTGTCGATGCTGCGCGAGTCCAGACAGGCGGCGAAACTACGCGTGTCTATCAATGGACGTTGCCGCATGGAGGAATTGGTCTGCGATGGCGCACTTGTTTGCACACCGGCGGGGAGCACGGCATACAACCTTTCTGTCCACGGCCCAGTGCTGCCTCTCGGCGCAAACCTTCTGGCCGTTACTCCAATAAGCGCCTTTCGGCCAAGACGCTGGCGAGGCGCGATTGTTCCAGACAGCGCGGTCATTAAGTTTGAAATTCTGGAAGCCAATAAACGCCCGGTCAGTGCCGTTGCCGATAGGGCGGAAGTACGTCATGTCACGGAGGTGACAGTCGAGGAAGATCGCAGCATGTCGATCTCGTTGTTGTTTGATCCGGAGCACAATCTGGAAGAACGAATACTGGCAGAGCAATTCTTGCCGTGACGGATCCGCCCGGCGGGTTACCACCAGCGAGTTTACGCAACATCTGCACAGCATTGGCCCTGGGCATAGCCGGCGGCGCCACCTTCTTCTGGTTATCCTTGCCGCTGCCGTGGATGCTGGGTGCCATGGCCGCGACATCCATTGCTGCGATTAGTGGCGTACCCCTTGCGATGTCCAAACACTTGCGACATCTCATGATCGCCGTGATCGGGGTGCTATTGGGAAGCGCCTTTACGCCCGACCTAGCGGATCAGATCGTTCGCTGGGCTGCAAGTCTTGCAATTCTTGCACTCTTTTTAATTCTGTTGGCCGTGCTCGTACCGTGGTGTTTGCGCCGTGCCGGCTATGACCGCGCCACAGCGTTCTTTTCGGCCCTACCCGCTGTGGCCTGACCGAGATGACCGCAGTCGGCTCCGACAACGGCGGCAACCCACAAACAATTGCTCTGACCCATACGATACGCGTTCTTATTGTAGCCTTCGTTATTCCCTTCTTGATGGTCATGCTGGCAGGGTATGAGCGTCCGACAGCTGGCGGGCGAACGATGATTGATGTCTCGGGCTCTGACCTCGGCGTGCTCGCCGCATGCTGTTTGGTGGGGCTGTGGGCTGGCATGAAGTTCAAGTTTCCTGCAGGGGCACTTGCGGGACCACTTGCGCTCAGCGCCATTTTCCACATAACAGGCCTAACTGCGTCATCGCCGCCAGATATACTCGTTTCGATAGCACAGGTTGTTTTGGGTGCATCAGTAGGAGCACGGTTTGCAGGCCTGACCTTGGCCAAGACAGGCAAGACAATCGGGCTTGCGGTGGTGGCAACTATAGGGATGCTCATTCTAAGCGGCGCTGGAGCAATGCTCATCGGACCGCTCATTAACGTTGAACCTTTGGCGTTACTCCTCGCCCTTGCGCCCGGGGGCGTTACGGAAATGAGCCTCATGGCACTGGCGCTAGATCAGGACATCGCCTTTGTCACGACTCATCATGTCGTCAGAATTGCATTGATCGTAATGATTGGGCCCGCCGTGTTCGCAGCCCTGGAGCGCTTGCGGGCACGGTCTACGCCTACCACTGAAACCCGGGAATAGTTGCCCACGGCACCCGGTCATGTTCGGCGGCCAGTTGTGCGGCCTTTTTTGGATCTACCGCCTCGCCGTAGGATACCCCCAATGCTTCTCCATGGATGCCGCCTGTACACCAGATTGCTTTTAGGCCAGAGGCATTGGCGCCCGACACATCGGTCTCTAGTGCATCGCCGATAACTGCGATTCTACTGCGGTCTGAGATACCCAATCGCTTGGCCGCCAAATTGTAGACCGCTGGATCAGGTTTACCACGGTAAACCGCTCGACCACCGAGAGCCTCATAGCGTCGCGCTATGGCACCTGCGCAAACGACGCGGCGGCCTTCTCGCATTACAACATCATCTGGATTAGCACACACCATTGGTAAATCGCGCGCCAGAGCCTCAAGCAACACAGGTTCATAGGCTTCAATGCCATGATCCAGCTCTACAGGGCCGGTGTTGAGCACAAAGTCGGCCTGCTCCATTTTCTGGATACGCTGAATACCTGTTTCTTCGAGAACGCTAACGTCACGCTCCGGGCCAATGTGATAAGCGCGATGACCCAGCCGAGAAAAAAAGGGGTCACTGCGCGACGTCAACTCCTGCCAGGTCGCTTCACCAGAGGAAAAAACATCGCCATACAGCTCAGGGGCGATTCCCATCGCCGTCATCCCGTCTATCAGTAGGCGACTACGGCGCGGAGCATTGGACAATAAAATTGTCTTAGTTTCATTTTTGATGAGCGCCTTAAACGTGTCGACCACGCCGGGATAGGCGGTAACACCGTCGTGGATCAACCCCCACAGATCGAGAATAAAGCCATCGAACTCTTCAGATATCTCTGACAACCCTTTGAGCGCCCTCACCGTTCAGCACCTGTTCGATGCGCAGAACCAACGGCCTCAGCAACAGTGGTAAAACCATCTGCGCGCAGCAATTGAGCGAGGCCAGTTTTAATCTGGCCGACGAGCGCGGGGCCTTCAAATATCAGCGCCGAGTAAAGCTGCACAAGGCTGGCGCCAGCTTTGATCTTTTTGTACGCATCCTCTGATGAGGATATGCCGCCCACACCGACGAGAGGGATCTTACCGGACGTGCGGACGTAAACGTCCTTCAAAAGCGCCGTAGAGGATTCGAATAACGGTCGACCACTCAACCCACCAACTTCGCCGGAGTCCGGGGATCGCAGAGTCTGCGGTCGGGCAACAGTGGTATTGGACACAACGAGGCCGTCGAAGTTTTCTTTAACGGCCAGGTCACAAATATCGTCAACATCTGCGCTTTCCAGGTCGGGCGCTATTTTGACCAACACTGTGGGATGTCGTGTCTCCGGCGCGGTCTCGGCTCCGTCGCGCACCGCGTTAACGATGCCCATCAGTTTGCTTGGGTCCTGAAGGGCGCGCAGACCTGGGGTATTGGGAGACGACACATTGATCGTGAGTATTTCCGAATGGGGAGCCAACTTTCGTGCAAGCGCACCATAGTCTTCTGGCGGATCAACGGCATCCTTATTTAGACCAAGATTGACGGCAAGTGGCCCGGGCAACTCAGTCCGCCGCTGCCGCAATAGATTCTGGGCTACGGCGTCCGCACCCACGCTATTCAGTCCCATCCGGTTGATGACAGCTTGATCTGCCGTCAAACGAAATAACCGAGGCTTTGGATTGCCGAGTTGCGAATGGAGCGTCACCCCTCCCACTTCAACAAAGCCGAATCCAATACGATAGAGCGCGGATGGGGCTTGAGCATGTTTATCAAAGCCGGCCGCAAGCCCCAGGGGATTAGAGAAGACACGCCCCCAAACGGTTGTTTCCAGCCCGTCACCTTCTCCTGGAAAGGGCAGGCACCATCCAGGTGCAGCGCGAAGTGCTGAAAGCGCTAGGCCGTGCGCCACTTCCGCATCCAAACGCCACAAAACAGGCCTTATTAGTGGATAAATATTAGGCATCTATGCCCATCCCTTCATCAATCTGGGATGGAGTATGGTGGTCATTGGATAACCGCATAGGTCGTGATTGAATAAGTAATAGAAAAACCATAGGTTTTTTGTTCATTTGAATACAGGCTTATGGTTATAGTTGCCACGTTCCCTGGGGGTTTAGCAAAGCGTTTTGTCTACTGTGCGTCCTGATCCAAAATTGTCATCCCGCGGCCTCGCCCGCCTGATCGAGCAGGTCGGGAAGGCATGCTACAACCTAGGCTACACGCCTGGCCTAAACCCGGCCCAATGGGCCGCTTTGCGTTACTTTAAAGAAACAACCACAGACCGACGCACGGTGACGGGTTTTGCCAATTTTCAAGGCACGACCAAGGGGACTGCATCCCAGACCGTGGCAGCGCTTGTACGTAAGGGTTACCTGGAACGAGTCGCCGACCGAAATGATCGACGAGTCCATCGCCTTGTACTAACTGAGCTGGGTGAAGAGCTGTTGGTCAAAGACCCGTTACAGGCCCTTGCTGAGGCCGTAGATCAGCTGGAAGAGCAAGACCGCTGGGCTTTGGCCGTTAATATGGAAAAGGTTCTGAGAGAGCTTATCCGCGCCTAATATTGGCACCGATTAAATCAACGGTGTGTTTTATACGCTCTCGCCTGGCGCAATTGTTTCCCCAGACATCACCGCATCGATCGTTTTGAGCAGCTCTTCTTTCTCGAAGGGCTTGTAGATCACGGCATTGGCGCCAAAAGTTGAAGCCAGCGGAGCCGTATACGTGAGCGGTGCATTTGGCGCACCGCCAGAGATAACGACAACGGGCACATCATTACCGCCACCACGAATTTCCTTGAGCAGGGCGATCCCATCCATCTCGGGCATCCAGATATCACTCACGACTAGGTCGTAAGTCCCCGACGAAAGCTTATCGAGCCCTTCTTGCCCGTTAGTGGCGTCATCCACAGTATGACCCGCACCACTCAGAATCTCTCGAACAGAGAGGCTAACTTCGGGAGAATCTTCAACCAAAAGAACGTTCACGGTTTTACCCATTTACAGATTGCGAAGCGTTATTTCTCAATGAACTCAGGGATGTATACCATCGCGGTCGTTCCCATATCAACTTCGCTATCAATATTGATGGAACCACCCCACCCCAGAACAATACTATAAACAACTGAAAGGCCTAGCCCCGTACCCTGTCCAACCGGTTTGGTTGTAAAGAACGGCTCAAAAATACGGGCGCGGCTCTCTTCGTCGATACCACAGCCAGTATCAGAGACCGTCAACGCGAGCCAACCACGATCTGGCCTCTTAAGGTGTGCCCCGTCGGCCTCGGCCTCAGACAACCTAACCAACCCCAGATTGATTGCACCCTGACCATCCATGGCATCAGCGGCATTTCGGACAAGGTTGATAACAACCTGTGACACTTGAGTCGGGTTCACGAGCGCATGGGCGTCGCCAATCTCAATGTTACAATTTAGGTCCAGACCGGGCACAAGACCGCTCTTCGCTAACTTTACGGCATCTTCGACAATTGGCGTAACCTGATGCGAACCGATCAACGGTGCATCTTGCCTAGAAAACGTCAGAATCTGCCGCACGACCTCACGGGCTTTTCGCCCACTTCCAGTAATTACTTCGAAATACTTGAGTAATTTCTCGTCATCTTCCCGACAGGCTTCGCGACCGAGATCAGACAACGTAATGATCGGCTGAAGAAGGTTGTTGATTTCATGGGCAACACCGCCGGAAAGCTTACCCAATGCTTCCATTTTCTGGGCATCCATCATTGCTTCGGTGCGCCGCCGATCATCGGTAACATCTCTCACGATCAGGGTGTGAGCCGCCACACTGCCATCGTCTTGTGCACTAATGGGCGCTAGCTCGATTTGACAAAGAAAACTCGACCCATCTTCCCGGCTCAATGTTAATTCGCAGGACATGGGCTGGCTCGATTGAATCGCAGCAACCAAACCATCAAATACAACAGTGTCAGTATCATCACCCCTCATGCTTTCTAGAGACATACCAATGAGACGGCTGTCTCCAAAACCGGTCATCTCCTCTAAAGCTGAGTTGACATAGAATATTTGCGGGCCCGCCGGATTTGGGGTCAAGACAGCGACCCCCACAGGCGACGCCTGCAAAGCTTCTGTTAGAACCGTGTTCCGCTCCACCAAATCACGCAATTTCTCTTCACGATTTTTTGCCTCAGTCACATCCTGCACGGTACCGAAGGACGCATAAGGCTCACCATCGACATCGAAAAGAACACGCCCCTCAACCCTAACCCATCGGTACGGGCCGCCTTCACGGACGATGCGGTATTCTGTACCTGTTATCTCCTTACCAGCGCTAAGGTCTTGAACCATCGATTTGACGATCGGAAGATCCTCGGCATGCACAAATTTATTATAGATCTCGCCAGAAGGATCAACGGAACCAGGAGAAATGCCGTGAATCTCATACATCTGGTGGGACCAAATAACTTTTTGGGTATCCCAGTACAATTTGTATGTGCCCATGCTGGCGATACGGGTCGCTTCCTCTAAACGGGCCTCACTTTCCAACAACTGAAATTCTGCCGACTTCCTATCCGTAATATCAGTCGCCCGCAGAACCAGAATTTCGCCATTTTCAATATTACTAGAGGACTGGGTGGTGAAAATTTGCGCCTCATACCAGGCGCCACCGTGCTGCAGTTGAAAGCCTCGCTCGGCCCGCTCATAGCCGATTGACTTCACCCGTGTGAGCATCGCGGCAAATATACCGTTCGGTTCAGATCCGCGAAGAGCGCTTGCAGTCTGGCCCAGAAGTCTTTCGGACCGGGCGTTAACATCAAAAACACGGCGTTCAGAATCAAGCAACATAAGATGCGCCGGCGATCTATTCGCAAGATCAATCGCCATGTCGAGGGAGATGGCTTGCATCGAATCGGTAGCCGACATATCTCGTGCGACTTCAGACTGCATACGCTCTGTCTCTTGTCCTTACTACGGGGCGATAGATGACAAATACCGTCTACCGATTAGGTTCACTTGTACGAATTGTTAGCGGGTTAAGCGAACTTTGAAAGGGGTGACAAGTTTCTCGATCTCACTGACCTGGGATTGCTTCGATTCAGGCGTTTGGGAATCGTCTGCCGTCGCCCCCTTATCCAATTCGTCCTCAAAGATCATGCTTTCAAGATAGTCAGCAACACTGGTGAGCTCGATCGCGCGTTTCTTATCTAGTTCCGCTGCTCGACGCACTTCACCCGCTGCCTTCATCATAAGAATAGATGCTTTTTCCTCAGACACTGCAGGCCCCCTATTTTACCCGAACGACCCCTAATACCTGTCCGAGACCTCTATGACCGACATGTGAGTCATAGTCGATTCCTGTGCTTGTCACAATCCAAGCGGTTTGGTTGCAGCACAGCATGCACAACAATACTTTTTGATGTATGGCTATTGGCCTACTGGAACAAATGAAACCGATGCTATGATTGGTCAAGACTGGAGCGGAATCATCGTGTGGCAACACCGATACTAAGCCAGTCTGGACCCCACAGGAGACCGCAATGACCGCTGCCGCTACTCTAGCACAGGAAAAATTTCGAGACCCGCTGATTACGGCAGACGGCAAGCCACGCGCCAGTATATCCCTAAAATCCCTAGACACGCTTTGGATCAATACCGGCACTCTGTGCAACTTGACCTGCCGCAATTGCTATATCGAATCGTCACCCAAGAACGACAGCCTTGCATACATCACGGCCGAAGAAGTCGCGGCGTATTTAGATGAAATACAGGATAACAATCTGGGGACATCAGAAATTGGATTCACGGGGGGTGAACCGTTCATGAATCCGTTTCTGCCCACCATGCTTGAAGATGCGCTGACCCGTGGTTTCAAAGTAACGGTTCTTACAAATGCCATGAAGCCAATGCTCAAGAGCGCTAGCACGTTAGAAGAAATAGGATCACGACATGGGGATCAACTCATAGTGCGCGTTTCACTTGACCACTACACCAAAGATGGACATGAGGCTGAACGGGGGGGACGGAGTTGGGACCCGGCACTGGAAGGTCTATCTTGGCTGAACGAGCACGATATCAAAATACACGTAGCCGGACGCACTTTCATTGATGAAGACGAGACGAACGCGCGGCGCGGCTATAATGCACTATTCGCGCGTCTTAACCTGTCGATCGATGCACACAACCCGTCCGAACTTGTGCTATTTCCTGAGATGGATGCGACCCTGGATGTTCCAGAAATCACCACGGAGTGCTGGGGTATACTCGACGTGGATCCAGAGACCGTTATGTGCTCGACTTCACGCATGATCGTTAAACGCAAAGGAACGCACACGCCAGCTGTGATTGCTTGCACCCTTCTGCCATATGACGAGCAATTTGAAATGGGGCAGACTCTGTTGGATGCTGCAAAAAGCGTCTCCCTCAATCACCCTCATTGCGCCCGGTTTTGTGTTCTCGGTGGCGCAGCATGCTCATAGGCACACCGTCGTGACCACACCCAAAACGCCGTCCGCCCTTCACCCTCTATTCAAGGCCCCACCCGTCTTACTGGACCTGGTTCAGAAAGGGGAAACCTTAACGCTGAACGCCCATGAAACGTTGTTCAGTGAAGGTGACCCGGTACAGCACCTGTACTGTGTCGCGGAAGGTACAATGGTGCTCAGCCGTTACAGCGTTTCCGGAGAACGTCAAATTATGGCCTTTCTCTTTCCCGGCGACTTTCTCGGCATCACATTCGAGAAAACGTTCAGCCTCGGCGCTGAAACCCTAACCAAATGCACACTCCTTCGGCTCGACCACACGGTGTTAGACGAAAAGGCCGCTGACGACCCAAGTGTTTGGCGCGCCATGAGCGAAGTAACCTGGCGTTTTCTACGCGGTTCGATGGAGCTTACGTTCACAATTGGCCGCAAGAGCGCCGTCGGGCGGATCGCGTCCTTTCTTCTGTATTTGTCGTTTCGCCAAGGCGGTTTCGCCGCGCCGACGGTCGACATCAGCTTACCCATGGGGCGACAAGACATCGGTGATTTCCTTGGCCTGACGATTGAAACGGTCAGCCGGTGTTTCACTAAACTCAAAGAGACCGGCTGTATTGCCCTACCGACCACGGACAAGGTCGAGCTATTAGATGTCGAGGCATTACGGACCGCGGCCGACGTCATCGACTAACGTGTTGCAAATGGAACAACAGAACGTATGCACAACGTCTTACTAACTGGTGCTGGCGGGCACGTCGGCTTTGCACTGACAAAAAAATATCATGCCGAAGGGTGGCGTGTTTTCGCTACCTGCTTGCCAAAAGATCGCTCTACAGAGCTAGAAGCATTAGCTGAACAGTCTAAAGATCAAATTCGACTCTTTGACATGGATGTTACCGACGCCGAAGATATCTCCCGTGTCGCGGATAGCCTCAAAGGTCAAAGCATCGACGTCTTATTCAACGTGGCCGGGCTAACGGTGCATGGGGACATCGAGTTCGGTAAGACCGACTACGCAATGTGGAATAAGCATTTTGCAATCAATACAGTAGGGCCGATGCGTATCTGTGAAGCATTTGCACCGCACGTTCTGCGCAGTGTGCGTAAGATTATGATGACCATCTCAAGCCGGATTGGCGCAAATCCTAGTTACGGCTTCGTAGGTTATCGAGCCACAAAATCAGCGGTCAGTCAGGTCATGTTCCAAGTTCACCTGGCCCTCAGAGATCAGGGCGTTGTCGCGTGCGCCTGTCACCCGGGCTGGGTAAACACGACAAACAATGGGAATAAGGGTGCCCTAACGCCGGACCAAAGCGCGGCTATGCTGTTTGACGTCGTTGACGGATTGCAGCCTGGTGATGGAGGAAAATTCTTCGAGCCGGACGGCTCAACGTTGTCTATAGTCACGCAGCAGTTCGATCAAAAACCCTACGGAATGACTTAAAACTAAGACCCTTTTCTTAGATTAAGATTTCACCCACGCGATTGCATCAGCATGTCGGCCATCGACAAAAAATTCGTATGATCCCTCTGGTAAGGAGTCCCTTAGCATAAGCGCCAGGCCAGCCCATGATGGACCGCCGACAACAGCCGCCTTCTCACATTTATCGCGATTGTCAGCAAGGATTGCGCCGCTGTCCCACTGGCTTGTATCATCCAGCCCTTCAAGAGCGGAAAGATCGGCATAAAACCGGAAGGTCTCGTGTGCTTCAAGCACGGTCTTCATCGCCACCTCGAAGACGTCGCAATAGTCAGCCTCTGTGAGCATGCCTGAGGCTTGAAAACACACCAAGTTGCCGCCGCTGTTGTCTAAGAGCTTTAACATTTGACCTCTCTATAGATCCGCATCAAGAAAAGCGCGTAAGTGCTTGCCTAAAACTGGCGCGCCGACATCGAAAATGCCATGTGTAAGCCCCGGCTCTTCCACGATGCGACCATTTTCTAGGTATGGCAGCACCGCACGCGTTTCTTCTCTTAGTCCTCCGTGCGTATTGAGCAAAAGCACGGGCTGTGTAAGAGCTCTGAACGATTTCGCAGCGTCGAATCCGAGAACAGCGGTGTAGGCCCAACCAACGTCAGACCCGCTTTGGAGAGACTCGATAAAAAGATCGTACGCGCGGTCTAGCGGAATTAGTGGATTCCGGCCAGTCACGGCGAACCGCCACTTGTCCTCCAGCACCTTGCCAGCTTCATCAACGGGCTTGGGTTTCATTAGTTCCACCCGCTGGTTTTCAAGTTCCTCACCCTGCCAGAACGGCACGCCAATCAGAACAACCCGACGAACAAGATCGGGCCGCGCCGCCGCAAGCTCAGTCGCGATATAGGCGCCCGTGTGATAGCCGGAAACATCCACCTTGCCCTTGCCGTTCTCGCCATAACCTAAATTCTCAAGGGCCGTGGCCATGGCTTCGCCGAGACTCTTCATGGAGAGCGGCGCCGATGGTTTGGTTGAATTTCCGTATCCCGGGGTGTCGGGCGCTAGCGCGTCACGGTCGCGACCGAGGTCCTCCAGGAGGTAAGAAAAATAGAGGCCGGAATACGGGTTTGGGTGGAAAATTACGAAAGGCGTCTTACTTTTCTCAGCCCCTGTCCGCACAACCTGTAAATGGATTTGCCCCGTCTGTGAGTCAGCGTATTCCCCGCGCACTAGCCCCTGCAAAGGCCCCGGCGCCGCCGCAAGAACGCCACCCGTTCTCTCTTCCGCCGCTGCGGACCAGGCAATCTGCATTAGAACAAACAGGCTCAAGACAAATTTTGGACTGCGCATCATCTTTCCTTTTCACGTACGTCGCTATACGGAACCTATTGGGTTGCCAGATTTGGTGCGACGCAAGGTTGCCATGTTGAGCGAGGCCGTAACGCTCTGCCCCCACCCTGCAGCCGCCTGAGTCATTGCCTCACCGCCCGGCCCATAAATGACGGGTCCGCTGATCTGCCGATCATGCCTGGCAGATAAATCAAGGACATAGGCTCCAACAGACGCTCCAGTTGTCACGTCTAACGCCGATACCCCACGACCTCGGTCTCCTCCTTTGCGGATCACTATTTCTGCGGCAGGCGGAATACGTGTGTCGTACTCAGAACTGATAGCGATGACACCGATCTCTGAAGATAACACAGCCACGTCGCGCTCTTGTCCGTCCAAGACAACACCGCCTTCGGGGCTAACCACAATGCGCCGCTCACCAACAAGGGCTACGTGACAGGCATGATCCCGTGCCCACATTCGTAAAAATTCTACCTCACCCTCGTCAGCTGCGGCGATTCCACGATCAAGGGCGATCAAATCAACTAACCCAACCTGAGAAACGGCCCACGCCAGGGCCGCTGGCAGGCCTAGGGGTTTAGACGCTGTTACATCGTGAGCACCTATTGCCACGACCCGCACATACGACTTCTTGAGGGGGCAGGCCACACCACACTCAGAACCGGCCACAGCCGGGCAAACGGTCGCGCCTACAACAGCGGTAGAAGCCAATGCAATCACAGCGCGACGAGAAAGAACCGCAGTTCGCTGTGTGACAACCGCCATTTATCGATCCTAATCGTGCTGGGGCCTACTCGGCCGGTGAACGTTCTGCCGCAACGCTCGCATATCCGACCTTCTTGTTCATGGCCGCAGCGATGAAATATATTATCGCGTAGGCGATCATAGACACGACCAAACCTAGCAGTGATGGGATCAGCACTTCGGGTAAGTCGAGCACACCATAGGTCACGCCATACGCAAAGAATGCGCCGATCCCGTAAGACAGCACGGCGGCCCAGTTCCATGTGTGCAATCGCTTAAGATCATTGGCGTCATATTTTCTTTTATGGACGATGTAGTAATCGACAACGAGCGGGCCAATCAGAGGCGGCACTAGCGCTGCAAGTAAGTTAATCCAATCCAAGAAGTACTGGTAGAGGCCGAGGCCGAGAATTGTGCCAAGCACGCCCCAGATCACCACCATCACACGCTTGGGACGTTTGAATACGGCTGAGGTTTGAATAACGGGGAGATACAAATTTGCATCACCTGTCGTCCACAACGCGAGACTCATGCCGATAAGTCCGATACCACCGACAATCATGCCCTGCTGCAAAAGATAGGTGGTAAAATCTGCCGATCCCGAAACGACACCACCCAACGCCCCAACAATTTGCAAAAACCATTGGGCGATAATCATAACGATAAAGGGGATAGCCAAGGCCACCCACACCTTCTTGGCGAAACGCGTATACTCAGCCATGACAACCGCACCGACGATCCAGGACCCGACAACCAGATTGACCGCGGTGACGAATGAAATTGGGTTCTGCGCCGCCGTATCCCGGGACATGGCGAGGAACGCCGATCCACCACCCGCCTGATCGACATTGAGGTAGATGGCATAGAGACCAACGAGAACAAGAATGGCGACAGACGGAACGCTAACTCGTTCGATTCCCTTAACACCATAGTAAGTCGTGACGGTGAACAACAGACCGCCAAAAATGGCAACAGCATAGAAGGTCGGGCTATCGAAATCTTGCGCCCAGGCAAAACCGAAAGCGCCAACCACAATCGCCTGCCAGCCCGTGGTCAGTAAGGCGAGGAAAATCACGGGAAGAAAGACGCCGATCCTGCCGTAAACAAATTGATATAAAAGTCCGGAGTTGCAGGCCGTTTTATATCCGATGTACGCAACCAGACCACCGATAGTGAAATTGATCAGGTTGCCAACGAAGGTCGCTGCAATCAGATCAGGCCAAAATGACACCCCGGCGCCAAGCTGCCCACCCGTCAACAGGCCTGTGATCAGAAAGCCCCACCCGAAGGCCAGCGTCAGCATCGGAAGAGTATCTTGCCGCTGATCCGGCCGCAGCGGCGCAAATGGATTGTCCGCAGTTTCCGCTTCCGCCGCCTCGTCGAGTGCCCACCAGGCTTTCACTTTATCAATCATGGCTTTCCCCCTCTGCCTTGTGGTCATATTAGGAGCCGTCTTTCCATCGGATTGCAATACCTTCGGAGCATCTGTGCCGACACGTGACCCAACATCATCCATCGCGCCAGCTATGCCTGAGGCTACAGATCGGGGCATGGTGCCGACCCTTAACAATAAGGGCTTCATGTCGACCTCTTTAGACCCCGTATCGGCGGCGTTCACGATTTATGCTGGGCAAGTGAATGGGCTGAGCCTGGATTTGGGCTGCGCCTACGGAATCGCGAGCCTTGCAGCCGTGGAGCAAGGGGCGCGAATCATTGCCTGCGATATGGACGCGGGTCATGTGAAGGTGCTGCTATCAAAAACTACGCGGACAGTGAGTAAACGCATCGCCGGGCTGGTTGCGGAAATGCCTAAAGTTGCGTTCCGCCCGAACAGTTTTTCAGCCATTTTGTGCTCACGCGCCCTGCATTTTTTGAACGGTGATGATGTCTCCGAGACAATCACAGCGATGACCGAATGGCTGGAACCAGGGGGCAAAGTATTCCTGATCACCGACACACCCTATACGGGGTTCTGGGCACGCGGAGCTGCTGCCTATGAGAAACGAAAGGCCGCTGGCGACCCATGGCCCGGCTTCATTCCCGACGTCACGATCTACTTGCCAGACCAAGCACGATCAAAAGCCCAACTCCGTCACTTAAACCCCATGGACCCTGACACCCTCGCGCGTGTTTGTAAGGAAGTCGGATTAACCGTCGAGCATGCTGATTTCTCTGGCCGCCCAGACCAACCAAACTCCAAAACACACGCTGGGGTTATCGCGGCCAAAGCCAGCTAATCGGAACATGGAATGGTGGACGCACCAAGATGAACAGTTAAAGTAGAGAAGACGAAGGTCCCGACGTAATCAATACAAACACAAGGACAGTCGATGCCTAGACCTCATATCGAATTTATCCATGCACAGGACCTGGAGTGGCAAGCTAACGTGCTACCCACGCCATTCGCGGACGTCGAATGCAAGATCTTGAGCATGGACGAAGAATCCGGCGCGTGCTCCGCCATTCTTCGCTACCCAAGTGGCTGGTCACAACCTGAGACTCAATACTTGACGGCGGACCACGAATTTCTAGTGCTCGACGGATCGATGGAAATTAGCGGACACAGCTATCCTTTCGACAGTTATGCTTACTTGCCGGCGGGCCATACCCACGAAGCGTGGAAAACAAACGACGGCATGGTGGCGCTAACATTCTTCTCGGCCACGCCCAATGCCAGTCCTGGACCTGGCACAGCGACGGACCATGCTATTCCATACCTCAATCTTCACGACATGAAATGGGCGACGGCAGATGTCGACCCAGACCTCGACTTCTTACGCATCGCGCACAAAATTCTACGCGATGACGAAGTCAAAGGTGAAAAGACAATGATTTTAAACTGTGGTGCTCAGAGTCATCCAGAAGGATGGAAAGAAGCAGCACTCGCCCACCCCTGTGTTGAGGAAATGTTTCTCCTGTCGGGAGATATTGCTGGCGAGCGGGGTATCATGCATGCCGGATCTTATTTCTGGCGCCCACCTGGGATTTGGCACGGGCCCTTCGGCTCACGAAATGGGAACGTCTGTGTCATTCGATTTATGGACGGCAATCATGTCAATCAATGGGGCAAAGAAAAATTGCCGTTTAGCCTGACGCCTGCACATAAGCCAGACTTACCTGACGCATTGTCCAAGTTTAAGAACAATCCTTTTTCAGCGCCGACACCCTATTAAGGCGAAACATCATGCTCCCTCTTCCCGAGTACGACTTCTTACCAACGGGTACACATGACGAAGAGGCCCGGGAAAACTTCTGCCGTGGGCTGGCGATTAAGTTAGCGGCTGATATTCGACCGCCGCTCAAGACATTGTTTGAATCCAAAGTGAAACCAGCGTTTGAAGCCAAGCACGGACGGGAGCCGAATTTCCGTGAAATTGCCAAAGAAATGCGCAAACAGACGAAAACCCGGCTGTGGTATCGGCTAAGAACTGACAATCAAGATCGAATGTATGCCGTCACCGGAGACATGATTTCCCGACAGGCGAAGTCGCTGACCGATCGCGCGCTGGCCGCTTCTGGCACCCATGGATCGCTAACACTTGATCCCACACTCGCCATGCCACGCTACCTCACCGACGTCGATATTCATCGCAAGCCAGGCGGGTATCATCTTGAAATGTTTGAAAATGACATCTCGCCCGGAGCCCAGTACGAACGCACTATCGCCGTACATAATATGGGAAGCCAGGGGATCAATAATGATGACCCTGCGCAAAGCATTGCGTCCTGGATACGCAAGACCTATCCAGATTTAAAGCCAATGCAAATTCTCGATATGGGTTGCACCATTGGTAACAATACCTTGCCCTATAAGTCTGTTTTTCCAGAAGCCGCAGTGCATGGCGTAGATGTCAGCTCACCCTGCCTGCGCTATGCTCACGCACGGGCCTGCGCCCTAGATGTAGATGTTCATTTTCACCAGGCTGACGCACAGAATACTGGTTTCGCCGAAAATTCTATCGACCTCATTGTCTCGCGTATTTTACTTCATGAAACGTCAGCCAAGGCGCTCCCCGGCGTCATTCAAGAATGCCATCGCCTTCTAAAACCAGGCGGCCTTATGATTCATTGCGATGCACCGCAATTTGATGCCCTAACACCTTATCAAGCATCACTTCGAGATTGGGATGCGACCTGCAACAACGAACCATTCATGATGACCGTCTACGACATGTCTTTGAAAGACCTATACACAACGCACGGCTTCATGCCGGACTCTTACGTCCAATCGTTCGTGCCTGGCCTTTACATCAAAGAAAAAAACATAGACCCAAACGCGACCCCGGGATTTGGCGCATCTTACTTCGTGACGGGCGCGATTAAGCCAATTTGAACCGGGGTTCAATTTTACTCTGCGGCTTGCCGCTCTGTATGGACAAGCGGCATATAAACGGTAAACACGGTTTCGCCCGGCTTAGACTGAACATCAACAGCACCGCCCCATTCTCGTACCAGACCTGCCACTACGGATAGACCTAGTCCCGTGCCTGTGCCATGAGGCTTGGTGGTAAAGAATGGATCAAAAACCTTGCTGAGATTCTGTTCGTCCATCCCGATACCGTCGTCAGTAACCGAAAAATATCCATAACGGCCCGGCAAAATAGACCACAGTTCTGCATCGCGGGGGTACAACACGACACTACCGGCATCAATCGACACGATTCCTTCTGGGCCCACCGCATCAACGGCATTGCCTATAAGATTAAACAGAACTTGGTGCAGCCCACCAACATTCGCGGCAACGTTAAGGCTGACGTCTGCGCCAAGCTCCGACAGTCGTAATGCAGTAGGCAATGTTGGCCGAATGATATCGAGCCCTTCAGATATTGCGGTGGCCAAACACACTGGCTCAGGCTTGACCCGCTGCTCGCGCGCAAACGTTAGGATATCTTGGACAATGCTGATGGCTTGCTGAGACGCGGTGAATATCTTTCTGAAATATCCTTGTGTCCGCTCTAACTGAGGAACCTCTGACTCGCCCATAGACGAATACACCACAACGGGCTGCAGGAGGTTGTTGATTTCGTGAGCCATGCCACCGGCCAAGCGGTCCAACGCGTCACTCTTGTATTTTTCATTCTCGACAATACGCTCCCTCCGCTGTTCAGTGATATCCGTACCGGCGCCGCGAAAACCGATAAACAGATCATCCTGATCGAACCGCGGATTGGCAGAGACCCGAACCCAGCGCACTTCGTTCTTCTTGTTGCGTAAAGCGAAAGTCAGGTTTCTGAAGGATTCTTGCCGAGCCATTGCGCGATTCATGAATGAGCGATCTCCTTCGCCTTCGCTCGTATCAATGTTCTCGTCTTTTGTGACGCCGATTTCGACGTCGATGGTCAACTCACCCGAGCCAGTATCGAAATAGGTGAGTACACCGTCTTGATCGGTTTCCCATATGAAGTCACTCATACACTCGGTGATATCTTGAAGGCGTTCCTCATTGTCGCGGGCCTTACCTTCCGTCGCCTTGAGGTCCGTCACATCCCGGGCGACACCAAAAGATTTAATCGGATTTCCATCTTGGTCGCGTATTACCTCCCAGTCATAAATCATGTCGCGGATAGACTGATCGTCGGGACGTAAAACCTTGCACTCAAGGTGGCCGTTCTCCGGCGGGGCATCCAAATGAATCACACGGTCGGTCGCCGTTGCACGGGAATCGGCAACAACCAAATCGAGAAAAGAATCTTGACTGGGATTGAAAGTTTCCGGAGAAACACCGTGAATCGCATACATATTTTCAGCCCAGACAATCACACCTGTTACAATATCCCTCTCGAAGTGACCGACCCCGGCCAATCGTTGAGACTTCTCTAGGCTACGTTCACGCAACAACAAAGTTCGGCGGTTCGCACCATCTCGACGAAACTGAAGGCTGAGCCACACAGTGAGGGTGAGAATAACGGTCGACGCCGTCAGCGCCGCGAGAACGTAGAAAACAGCACGCTGGTTCCAGGCCGCTAAAATCTCGCTGAAAGGAAAATCGACCGTCAGAAGCAAAGGCCACCCGGCAATCTTGCGATAACTCAATACACGCCGGTCGCCGACACGTGGGGCGATGGCGTCATAGGTCCCGGTTGGAGAATTCGCAAAATGTTTAGTGAAAAGACCGAGGTGCGCCATAGATTCGCCGACGGTCTGTTCCACCAATGGGTCGCCGAACAAAAGGCGGCCATCCGTTCGAAATAGAGTAACGCTACTGTTGTCATCCGGCAGCACTTCAGAGAACAAGTCGGAGAACGTGTCTACGGCAATATTCGCGTAAACTATTCCATGGACGCTTCCTTGAGCATCGCGAAGCGGAAGAGTAAGTGAAATCAACCAACGACCCGTGAAGTCACTGCGACGCGGGTCCGTAATATATGGGCTTGTGGCATCGACGTTGAAACCTGACCATCTAGACAGGTCCAGCGCGTCTCTGTTGGTCCAAATCGATCCGTCACGTCGTCGCATGACAGACAGAGGAGCGATACCGTCTGGCTGAATAAAACCAACGGCGTGAAGAAACGTATTTCCAGACAAGATTGCGTGCCACTGCGACACGGCGTCCCCCGTGGGCAGGCCTTCGGCGTCAAGATTCGCCAACGCAATCGTCGCAACGTGATGCGTTATGAGTTCAGCTGAGTGCAATGTCCCTGACGTGCTAGCCTCCAGAGCCAGCGCCATTTGTACGGCGGAACGCTCTGCAGCGTCCATTTCCGCCGCTCTGTCTCGGACAAGCTGCCACGCGACACCCACCACCAGCATTGAAATGGCGAATACCGCTACTGCCCAGAGTTTTAGTTGCGCACCGGATACGCCTCGCGAATCCATGATCCAACCCCTAATTCTTCACCGCGGCCCCCTGAGGCCGACCGGCATCAACTGCCCGCACCGCGAATAGCACCAACATTGTCGGATTCTGGACATCACCTCAACCCGGCGTGGGCTTTTTGAAGCCTCAAGCCAGGGTTATGGTCTGTTGATAGCTCTCGTGTGGGCCGCACATGTAAGGACTGTACCGATGGCAGAACACCGAACCACCCCACCAAACATGGATCCACCCTACCCTAGCGCCAAATATTCCTGGTACGTGGTCACCGTTCTGATGCTTGCCTATGTGTTCGCGTTCTTGGATCGCCAGATCATTGCGTTACTGGTCGACCCGATAAAACGAGATATCGGCGTTACCGACTTTCAGATGAGTTTGTTGCTTGGGCCGGCCTTTGCGTTCTTTTACGTCACGCTCGGCATTCCCGTTGGACGGCTCGCCGACAGACGCAGCCGCCGAACCATCATTGGCATTGGTATCGCAATCTGGAGTGTCATGACCGCGGCCTGCGGCCTAGCGAAAACATTCACACATTTGTTTCTCGCACGTATAGGTGTGGGTGTCGGCGAAGCAACGCTGCAGCCCTGCGCCACCTCCGTCATCAGCGATTATTTTCCAAGAGAGAAACGCGGCAGGGCAATTAGTGTCTATTCCATGGTGCTTGGTATTGGCGCCGGATTGGCTTTTGTGCTGGGTGGACAAGTCGTTGCAGCTGTCATTGATGGTCCTTCAATCGCCTTGCCGCTTATCGGCGAGATTTATAACTGGCAAATTGTATTTCTGATCGTCGGCCTACCCGGACTCTTGGTCGCCGGGTTGATGTTCACGGTTAAGGAACCGCATCGTCGGGATCGCATCACTATCGACGGGCAAGAGCCGGAACAGATACCCATCCGTGACGTCGTTCGATTTCTGATTACGAACTGGCGGACTTACGGCAGCCATTTCCTCGGCCTTTCGATCATGGGCATCATCGGCAACGCCTATTTGGCCTGGATACCAACCGTCTTTATTCGAACATGGGGCTGGGGCATTGCCGAAATCAGCCTGTACTACGGATTAGTGATCAGTGTCGGCGGAATCATTGGGGTCAATCTCGGCGGCTGGATGGGCGACAAGATGTATCAGCGCGGGATTAAAGACGGCCACATGCGCGCCGTTCTCATTGGCACCACTATGCTCGTAATTGCAGCCGTTTTGGTACCGCTGATGCCTAATCCGTGGTGGGGACTAGCGTTGCTTGTGCCCCACGCTATCGGCTCGGGCATCCCTACCGCTTGTGGACCGACGGCCCTGATGATGATCACACCCAATCAAATGCGCGGCCAAATATCCGCCGTATACTGGTTCGTACTCAGCATATTGGGGCTGATGATCGGGCCGACAGCAGTCGCCTTGGCGTCCGAGGTCTTCTTTGATGGACCGGCGGATATCCGCTACGGACTGTCACTGGTGTCGGCTGTAACGGGCTCGTTTATCTGGATACTCGTTTTCAATCTAAAGCCGTATCGTGCAAGCGTTATTGAGGCCGAGGGCTGGAGCCAAACGTCACAGAATTGAAAGCAATCCTTGTCACGCGAAGTCAATCAAGAAACACTCAGCCTTAAGAAAAGAAAGCCAGGGAAGGATAGCCCAACATGAGCGACGTGGCGGACTCAACACGGTCAAGCGAACCGGCATATCCGAATTCAAAGTACGCTTGGTACGTCACCACCCTGCTTCTCCTCGCCTACATCCTATCCTTTATAGACCGGCAGATTATGAGTCTGCTTATCGAACCGATCAAAGCCGATCTCGGGCTTACCGACGGGCAAATTGGTCTGATCCTCGGGCCGGCTTTTGCCATTTTTTATGTCACTCTGGGAATTCCCATCGGCTGGCTGGCAGATCGTAAGAGCCGCCGCACCATTATTGGGGTCGGCATAACAGTTTGGTGCCTCATGACCGCCGCCTGCGGTCTGGCGAAGAACTTTCCTCAACTGTTTCTCGCCCGTATTGGCGTTGGCGCTGGCGAAGCGGTGCTTACACCGAGCGCTCTTTCCCTAATCAGCGACTATTTTCCCCAAAAGAAACGTGCGCGCGCCGTCAGTTTGTACATGTCTGGAATTTCGCTGGGGCAGGGATTGGCTAATCTTGTCGGGGGGCCGCTAATCGCTGTTCTACTTGCGATGCCTGCTTTCGTTATCCCAGTCGTTGGCGAACTCCGGGCCTGGCAATCAGCGTTCATGATTGTTGGCCTGCCGGGTCTCATCGTCGCTCTCCTTATGATCACAGTGAGAGAACCCCTACGACGAGGCCTTATCGAAGTCCAAAGCAAGTCGACTGCAAAAACAGGTGAATTGTCGTTTAAAGATAGCATGGCGTTTCTTGGGAAACGGTGGCGCGCCTATGGCAGCCTCTTTTTCGGCATGTCAGTCGTCACATTGGTTGGCTACACCGGGTTTTGGAATGCGCCCTTGTTTCAACGCACCTGGGGTTGGGACATCGGCACCATCGGTGTCGCACTGGGAACAGCCGGACTCATTTTCGGCCCGATCGGAGCAAACAGTGGCGGTTGGCTAGCCGACAAGTTGACAAAAATGGGCGGCAAAGATGGCCCGATGCGAGCGATGTACTACGGCGTCGTCATCACTGTCATCACCAACATCGCTTATCCACTGATGCCGTCGGGCACCTGGGCGATGGTCATCTACGTCCCTTCAATTATCGGTGGCGCCATGGCCTCCGCTTGTGGTGCTGCCGCCGTGGTTCACATAGCCCCGAACCAAGTCCGCGGTCAGGCAACAGCGATCTACTGGCTAATCATCAACGTGGTGGGATTAATGCTAGGCCCCACGTCGGTTGGTTTCCTGACAGACCTTATGGGCGACCCGACCATGCTTCGATACTCAATGGCTGTGATTCCGCTAGTGGTCGGCATCCCGGCAATCCTACTCATCATGTGGGGGCTGAAACACTACGCAGGCGCGGCTGATGAAGCCCAGGCATGGGCAGAAAAGGCGTAAGATTTCTTAGTCAGGCTGCTTGAAATAGTCGACGGCACCCGAGTCAACCTTAGCGACCGTTTTTCGGTCGCGCATAATTTCTGTCCAAATCCGGTTCACGAAAGCGTCCAAGTCTTTCTGATCGTCAGCGCGCTCTTCTTCGGTCGGCTCGTGGTCTTCGACGGCCGTCGGCGTTAGAGAATCACGACGGACCAACTCCCTTTCCATGGCGCGCAACCGCTCTTTCAAGATGTAGACCTCCGCCGACAGAGCCGTGATAGCTCCGACCATATTGTCGACGGGGAGGTCATGAATCCAATCCGGCTCGTCGCCTGTGACTGGGCCAGTCTTAACGGTTTTGAATGGTGGATTAGACAAGGCAGACACTACTTCTCAAGCTGATAAAAGCGCCACGACGTCACCCGCGACCCCTTTTTAACTTTGTCCGAGTGATACGGCTTGAAGGGCTCGATGGAAACCTTGCGGAAACCAACATCGCGGGCCGCCTTATCCATATCGAATTCTATCCACGATGCTGTGTAAGTCTCATTATTATTCCACGCATGGGACTGTTGCACAGCCTTGAACATCGGCGATCCATCGCCTTGCCCAAATTCCGGGCCAATGAAAATTCCACCTGGTTTTAAAACGCGATGCGCTTCTCTTAATGCATTCTTGAGATTAACTGGCGGGATTTCATGAAACATGAAGAGATGGAAAATGCAGTCAAATGTATCGTCTTCAAAATCCAAATGTTCGAGATCCTGTTGCGACAGCTTGAACTTAAAACCGTGCTCCTGAGCTCGCTTATGCGCCAATTTTAAACAGGGCGCGGACAAATCAACGCCATAGCATTCCGATTCTGGATGAATCTTTTGCCACTCGACGAGACCCGCGCCGTGAGCTGTACCCCAATCGAGCACTTTGTCGAACGCCCGATCCGGAAACTGGCTATAGGACAAGCGATAGATGAGATTGGGATCCATGTGCGCCGGATTGGTCGTTCGCCGGCCAAACTCGTAGGACATGCCATCAAGCGGGTCCGAGTGGACACCACCCGAATGCTGATGGAAATCGACAAAGCGATAATACTCCGGAAGCTCTAACGACTCATCGAGGCGCAAGTCAGCCCCCGCCGTGGCTGCCGCCGCTTCTAGCTCAGCGACAATGTGATCGCGGTCTCTGTTAACAGTGTCAAAAATGCCAAAATCAGGTCGGTGGTACTTGAACCGTTGAAAGTGACGAAAACACCAAGAGTAGAGCTGAAATTCAAGAAGGTCGTCGAGAACCACGTTGGCTTCTTCGATAGTCTGAGGCTCTTGGCCTTCTCCCACGGATTGGTCATAGGTAGCGCCCATCTGCTGGACCAAGGGGCCTTCCATGAAATTCCGACAAGACCTCAGAAATGCGTGATAAGCGCGAAAATCCCGGCTTTCCGGGACTTCAAGAATGTCCGCGTCGTTTCTCCGTGAATCGGGCATCGAGTCCCCCTGTTTTCAAGAGCGAAGGAATAGTTTAGGAGCTTCCTCCCGTTCAGAAAAGGGTGGCATTGCGTAGAGCGTTGCCGAAACCCATTTGATAGACTTAACCTGTCAGAACAGGACCTAGGACCCGAAAGGAACTTTGATGTCGGCGATGTGGTCCGTCAATCAGTCGAGGGAAGCGAAATTCCGCATTGGGCAAGTGGTACGGCACCGCTTGTTCCCGTTCCGTGGTGTCATTTTCGATGTGGACCCTGAATTTAGCAATACCGACGAATGGTGGCAGTCCATCCCGGAACAGTCCCGACCACGAAAAGACCAGCCATTTTACCACGTCTTTGCCGAGAACGAATCGTCCCACTACGTGGCCTACGTTTCACAGCAAAACCTACTGGAGGATGAAACCGGCGACCCCGTTATGCATCCTGATATTCCAGACTATTTCGAAGAAGTGGATGATGGGATTTACGTTCTGCACGACACGTATAAGAACTAGGCCGTTCACTGCATATTCATCAGATTTATTCCGCCAGACGCGATTCCACGATTGGAAAGCGGGACCACAGTGCTTAGGTTAGGCGGGCAACAGACGCGTACCAGAAAAGGCACGCATTGGATCCGGCGCGAGGGGCGCGCCAGACTTAGGTGAAACAGGAGACGTATTAAATGACCATCAGTAATGGCGACAAGATGCCCGCCGGCAACTTCAAGGTGATGACCAGCGACGGCGTTAACGACATGAGTACCGACGAATTATTCGCCGGAAAAAAGGTCGCTCTTTTTTCCGTGCCTGGCGCCTTTACGCCGACGTGCTCAAACGAACACCTACCCAGCTACCTAAAGAATTTCGATGCGATTAAGGCCAAGGGCTTTGATACCATCGCATGTATGGCCGTCAACGATGCTTTCGTCATGAAAGCGTGGGGTGAAGATCGTGGCGTCGGCGACAAGATCGTCATGTTGGCCGACGGCAATGGTGATTACACTCAGGCATTGGGCCTTGAACTCGACGCGTCGGGCTTTGGCCTCGGAACACGCGGCAAACGTTTCTCCGTCGTCGTAAACGACGGCGTTGCTGAACAGGTCAACATCGATGAGGGCGGCTACGACCTAACCAGCGCAGAAAAGACCTGCGCGATCTAATCGTCTACCTCAGACGAATTGAGTGCGGCGGCTCTATTCGGAGCCGCCGTTTCCATTTACGACACTGAAAACCGGGATATTAAGGCTCGATGGCGTGGTAACGCTCGTCCGCATGGCTAAACACGACGGATTTATATTTTGGCAAACGGGCTGGATCTACAAGGTGTCCGAACCCGAACGCACTTAGGTGTTTGGCAAATACTCTCTCACCCAAGCGATCGGCATCTTCTGGAATGATCGGCGTATACCGCTGCAGCACTTTTACGCACTCATCTCGATACGCGTCGCGGCTGACCACGGCCTTATTGTCCCCCTGGAAGCGGTAAATACCCAGCGGCACTGGCACGACGTAGCAATCCGTCTTTTCAATACAGCGAGCCCACAATTCAAAGTCACACGCTAACGAGAGAGTGTGATCGAAGGTTCCCCCGACTTCATCCCATAACGAGCGACGCCAAAACGTTGAGTCTTGAACAATCCAGCCGGACGTTGGCAGCCCCGATGACTTAATGTGTTCACCGTTGTAGAATCCCCACTGATCCACACCCGGCATGAAGTCGGCTTTCATAACCAAACCGTCTTTCCGCGCCTGCATCGGATAGCGAGATGTAATCCATTGCACTTCAGGCAGCTGGTCAAAAATATCGAGCGCCGTCTGTATCGCCCACGGCGCAAGCATATCGTCAGAGTTTAGCCAGCCCATAATTTCGGCGTCAGATTTCGCAAACCCAGCCTCTATGCCGTGATACATGCCGTCATCCGGATCACTCTGCCAGTGATGTAATTTTTCTTTGTGGCTTTCTATGATCTCGACCGAACCGTCGGTAGAACCCGCGTCCATAACCACATAGTCGACCCGGTCAAACCCACGCTGATTAATGATCGATGTCATGCAATCCTCAAGATAGGACGCATAATTGTAATTGACGGTCACCATGCATAGGCGGTTTTGATGAGCAGTGGTCACGGTTGTGATCCTCAAAAGATCCGGTCTAAACGGACGTACGTGAAGCGGAGCAAAAGGTCCAGTCCATGCGGCCACGGCGGCAAGGTAGACCCAAGCTCAAACGTGATTGAAGCGCCCGTCTCACCCACCATTATCGGGCCTTCGTGCGTTCCGCCATCAATGGATAATTTTGACGTGATATCGATTACGGATTGTTCAGATTCGCCGCGATACCGGACAGCACACCGCTCAACAACCACCACAGCCTTGGCGTTCGGCCATTGCATATGGAGAACTTGATAGGCTTCTGGGCCAAACGGTTTGATCTCTGCCTGAATTTCACCCCGACCAAGTGCGGAGACCTCGAGCGGAACATGCATGGATTTTCGATCATCAACCCCGACACCAATATCAGAAACCAGAGTCAGGACCCCCAAAGCAGACCCGGACGATAAAGAGACGACCTCTATTTTATTGTCTGCAACCGCAGAAGCTGCTCCGGCGAAGGCCGGATTCAACTTCGCCAATGCCGCCTGCGGCCAATAGGCCTCATGGCGTGCTAGAGACGACCAAGCGGCCGCACCGCCGAATTCCAAATGCGCCGGATCAACACGGAGATCAGCCAAAGCACGCTGATCGGATAGGTCAAAGTTTGCTTCATGCAACCAGGACCCTACTGTCGCCACCTCAGCCGGTGTCGGATAAAGCATCGACTGTTTCACGATTTCAGAAGCGTGATCAACGAACGCCGTAGTCTTCACACAGCCCTGGCCAAGCAATTCCAGAATCGAACCAGCGCCAGCTAGAATACCCTCCTGCATGGCTTCCATCTGGGCGATCTGAGACGCTGGCCTCTGGCTCGGTAGCAGGTCCGGTTGCCCATCTTCGCCAATATCGTCGAGGCTACCTTCGGGACACATGCAAGCATGTTCCAGGATATCAGGTGTTCGCTCGAGCAAGCGGGTCAAACCGGAATCGTAACCGTCTCGATCAATGAGAGCGCGGAGATCTGTCCCCGCGAGCGCGTTGTCCCGACCCTTAGTATTTACGGCCACATAGAGGCCGACGAGAGAGTGCCCCACCCCTTCCCGCTCTAGAATTTTCTGCAGCACTGTTTGGATCGTGCCTGCATACCCAAGGTCCAGCAGAAATGTAGGGATGCCTTTCTTAGTACTGAGCGCACCCTCAAGGTAGAGCAGTAGTTTTTGGCGCCGGTTCGCGCTGAACTGTGTGAGTTTGTTTTGCAAATCTTCGGAACGCGACACGCCAGTGAGAAACGCTTCCATTCCACCAGTCGCGTGGATATCGAATAGATTTGGATCCTTGAAAACACCAGCCAAGTCAGCGCGGGATAGACCAAGCTGTGCCAAAACGTCATCTGACGTTGGGCCCGGGCAATAAGACACCGCTTGCGCAAGCATCGAGAGATCGTCAGGCCACAGCGCTGCGCGGACCACAGCACGGCGGGACAACCAAACCTCACCAGGATTCACCTCTTGACCCAATGCTTGGGACACATGAGAAACCAACCGCGCTAGAAATCGGCCTTCCCGCATAATGCCAAGAACACCAGAACCTTTCTGGCTTGCGACTGTACCCACAACCCACGACGCGTAGGCGGCGAATAACGGGGCAAGCGTCGTCGCACCATAAGTCCAGTAAGGACGATGGTCGTCTGGTAAATCAACAGGGGCGCGATTGGCCAAACGCGACCGCAACCCCGTGAGGCCAGCATCACCTCCAGCCATAATCCAGTTGCCACGGTTTGCCACCTCTTTCGGCAACTCTCTATCACGGGTGCGTGGCAACCCGCCCCACTTGTCATAGAAAACGTGAACAATGTCACGCGCGACACAGGGCGCTACATCCGCATCAACATTGTCGCCAACATGGACAACATGTTCCAGCGCAACAGAAAGATCAGCGAGAACATAATCGAAGAGATCACGCCATTTCGGCTTTCCCTGCTCGTTGGATATGTACAACTTCTCGGGGATTCGATCCGCAGGGAGACCAGCGTCAACAAGAAACCCTGTCAGCTCGTCTCGCGTAAAATAGGTGTCAGACGTTAGCACAACCCGCACGCCAGCACTGATCGCCGCATCCATCACAGCGACAACGTCATGGTCTAACACCATAGACTCGGCTTCGGTCGACACTTCAATGGAAGCAGCCAAATCCGTTTTTCCTTGGCTCTGCCATATGTGTTCAGGCAGTTCGGCGTATATATCAGCGAGCAACACTTCTCGTGATCCGGTTTTTGCCTCGACCCGGGCTCGCGCCGCTTTTTCGGCGGCGGCGCGGAGGTGTGCAAACTGCGAAACCGCAACCGATTGCGCAAGGAAATCACCATCTATCAGAACACGCCCGACGCGGTAAAACATATCTATTGGTTCGGGAACACGCCGCCAGAGCAGTGTGTCGAACACATCAAGCGAAAGAACTTTGTAGCGTCCGCCGGCAAGTTCTTCAATGAGCGGCCGAAGCCGGCTATCAGGCCCCAGGCTAGTCATGCCCGCGCCACCAACGCCGCTTGCTGACGAACCCGAAGTAATCCGTAAACGGTGCGTGCTAATGGCACAGGCACGTTAAGTAATCCGGCCACCTCAATCACAGTGGCCAGTATGCTATCGATCTCCAAGGGCTTCCCGCGTTCCATATCCTGAAGCATAGACGTTTTTGACGCTTTTAGTTTAGATCCGCCTTTGAGCCGCTCTGATGGGTCTGGACCAGGATCAAGCCCCAACGCCTGTGTCACAGCCCGGCCTTCATTCGTTAAGCCAATCAGGGTGTGGGCCACCATCTCGTCGTTGAGCAATAGGTCTATCGTCGCCATCGTCAGGGCACTCACCGGATTAAAGCTGATATTGGCGAGCAGCTTACTCATAACTTGTTGATGAATGCTTTCCGCTACCTCGGTGTTGTAACCGGCCGCCCGGAATACCGACGCAATTTCTTCCGTGCCTTCGTTGCTATTGTCGGGCCGGCCAATAAACAGTTGGTTGGAATGATCGTGGCTGAGCGCGCCGTCTTCCCGCCAGGATACGCCGCAATTGATAACCCCGCCGACATGGCGAGCCACGTCAATATGACTGGATATACAGCCCTCTCGGTCAACACTCGCAAGCCGAGCCCCGCGCAGAGGTCCGTCGAAAGCCGCAAAAAACCACCAAGGGATTCCGTTCGTGATTTGAACGACCTGGGTATCATCATCCAATAGTGGCCCCAAAGCTGGCGCCACATCTTTCAATGCCGTTTCTTTGACCGTCAGAATAACCAGGTCTTGTGGCCCGAGGGCATCAGCGGTTGAAGCCACCTTCGGCACAGCGTGAAGCACTTCACTGTCATCATGAAGCGTTATGCCTGCCTCACTCATCACCTTGACTCTGGCGGGACGCACCAACGCCGAAACATCAAAACCGGCCTTAACCATCTTCACAGCCATCATGCCGCCAATTGCGCCAGGTCCGACAATGCATATGCGAGAAATCGTCACGATGCGGGCTCGTCCGATTTGAATATTTTACCGGGATTAAGAATATTAGCCGGATCGAGAGCATTCTTAATGAGTGCCATCACGCTAACGCCTTCACCGGCTTCCTCTTTCAAGAGGTCCCGCTTGCCCAGGCCAATACCATGCTCACCCGTACATGTACCCCCCATAGCAAGGGCACGCGCAACCATACGACTGTGAAGACGCTCGGCCTCTTCCACCTGCTCCGGCGAGTCATTGTCCATGATGAAACAGACATGAAAATTACCGTCACCTACATGCCCCAACAACGGCGCAGGCATAGGACAATCCGCAAGGTCTTCCTTGGTCTCGCGAATGCAATCGGCTAGCCGCGAAATAGGCACACAGACATCAGTAACCAAGCCAATTGAGTCGGCCTTAAGGGCTAGGCCCGCGTAATACGCGTTATGTCGCGCCTGCCAAAGCTGAGATCGATCTTCCGCTTTGTCCGACCATGAGAACGAGGCGCTACCTTGTTCGATCGCCAGGGCTTCAACCGTTTCAGCTTGCTCTCTGACACTTGCTGGCGAGCCATGAAATTCGAGAAACAGCGTCGGCGCCACAGATAGTTTAAGATTCGAGTAGCGATTGACTGCATCGACGCTGACGTCATCCATCAATTCAATGCGGGCGATTGGCACGCCCACTTGTATAACTTGAATCACGGCCTCAACAGCGGCATCGATTGATGGAAAGGAAACCACGGCCGCTGCAGTGGCTTCTGGGATGCCATGCAGCCGCACGGTTATCTCGGTAACAATGCCGAGCGTTCCTTCCGAACCGATAAAAAGCCGGGTCAGATCATACCCGGCCGCTGACTTTCTTGCTCGACCGCCAGTCTTGATTATAGAGCCATCGGCCAGCACAACGGTGAGGCCTAAGACATTCTCCCGCATGGTACCGTAGCGGACAGCGTTAGTACCCGACGCTCGGGTCGCGACCATACCGCCAATAGTGCATTCCGCGCCGGGATCGATGGGAAAGAACAGTCCGGTGTCACGAAGTTGAGCGTTGAGTTCCCCGCGCATCACACCCGGTTGGATCACGCAATCCATATCTTCTGCGTTGACGGCAACAACACTATTCATCTGGGACAGGTCGACGCACACACCACCCCGCACCGCTTGCACTTGCCCCTCCAATGACGTGCCAGCTCCGAATGGAACGATGGGCGTATTGTTTTCGGCACACAGTCGAACAATGTCAGCCACCTCTTCTGTCGCGTGGGGGTAAACCACCGCGTCTGGCGCTGCAGAAGGATGCCAAGACTCACCACGACCATGCCGGTCCCGCACGTCTCGGTTGACGGTGCACCGCTCGCTGAACTGCGCCTGCAGTGTCGTGATCACGTCTTCTATGCGGTTAGAACCATCCATGTCTATGCTGGCATACGCGGCGCCTAAGGACGCGGCGCACCTTGTTCCTTAAGCCGGCACAGCGTGTAAAACCAGCCGAGATTGAGGCCGAAGCGATCCGCATCATCGACCGCATACCCATAGGCGATAGGTATATGGTTGCCCTTTTCGTGGATTCTAAAGAGCGGAAACTCACGCTCTGACGGAGAGGAGAACTCTCGCGTGTGCAGCTGAAATTCCAAGGTGCGCCCATCCGGCCAATCAATATCCGTTGCCCCACCTTGGTCGTGAACCTCAATCTCAGTAAGAAACTCCGTCTTCGTCATATCTCCATCGAGATTATAATTAACCGTGCAAATGAAGCGGCGCGCCTTTGACATTTGAATCCACGCGTAATCTGCACCCTCCGTTTGGTCCCACGTCACCGCGCCGGTTTCACGACTGATCAGGCGATCACGAGTCCAATTGTAGTCTGGCCCCAAGACAACCTGATACTCAAACCATTCGTTCTTGCCGCAAGATTCGCGCTTCATCCCACCGTTGAACTGCCCGCCTTCAAACCGCAAATAAACGTCGCAAGGATCGGAAAATTCTCGTAGATCTGTCGCGGAAATTGTTGCAAGGCGGTCTGGATCAAGCCGCGCACCGATCCAATCGTCATGGCCGTCTTTAAACGCATAGAGCTTTACTTTTACCGCCTGCTCCGCCTCGTCGACCGATAGGCTATAGACCCGAATACGGGAAATCTTGGACGGGTCCGCATTGAGATACTCCTCGACGTACAATACGTTCTCGCCCAAATCAGGAAGATCAATCGCAATGTAATGAGAGTGAATGCGGAATATGGGTTCATATTGATGAATCGAAATACCACCGCCAGAACGACGCACAATCTGTTCATGATTGTCGTATTCGCCCGGCCACCACTCCATCGCCAAACGTAGATGGCCTTCCAACTCACCCCTGCTGAAGGTTTGAGCGGAAACTGGCAACACGGAAACTATCAAGCTTAAGGCGGCAATTAGCACTGTACGCATGTCTTTTTCTCCTACGTGCCCCGCCGTTATGGTGCCTTAGGCTCATACCCGAGGATGCTGACGAGAACACCATCAGGGTCGTAGAAAATCATTTCGGTGTAGGTACCCGCCTTCATGTAGTCACTATCTTCTTCCTTCACGTACTTGGTCGGCGGAGTCAGAAATGGATACCCTTTTTCTTCGAGTTCGGCTGCAATGGCTTCTGGCTGATCCGTACTTACAACCACAGCAACTTGGCCACGATGGATAACGCCGGGCGGTGGGGGAGATGTTTCGGGCACGTCGTCGGCAGTAATTTCGTAAAGGCCAATCAGACCATCTTCGCTATTGTGGGCGCGCAAATGACAAATGTGCATACTGCAATCAGTTAGCCCAATCATTTTGGCCATTGCGGGTCCGGCAACTGTCTTATCCTCGGCCACTGAAAAGCCCAGAATATCACGATATAGGCTTAGCGATTTCTCGATATCTCTACAAAAAATGGTGGTTCGTTTTACCGGACTCGTGCGCTCTGACATGTTTGTTCTCCCCATTGCCGGTTTCCCGGACACCTCTCATAATGGACCCATAATGACAGAGCGGCAGATAAATTACACAGGAGCTTTCCAATGATTCTCGAACAATTCCCTTTAACAGCACTCTCTACCGTTGTGACCCTCATGGTCTACTTTTACTGCATCGCCATGGTCGGGAAAGCACGCGCCAAGCACGGCATCAAGCCGCCTTCTGTTGATGGACCAGAAGAATTTCAACGGGTCAATCGCGTACATCAGAATATGGTCGAGCAACTGGTGTTTCATTTACCAGCGCTATGGTTGTTCGCCGCTGCCTGGGGAGACATGGGAGCCGGGATTCTAGGGGCTATCTTCGCCATCGGCCGCATCCTGTATGCAAGAGGCTACTACGAAGCTGCAGAGAAACGAGGCCGCGGCTTCGGACTCTCGACGATGGCATCAGTTATTCTCTTACTCGGCGCTCTCGCTGGTGTCGTGATGGCGATACTCTAAGGACAATCGGAGTAATAGATCATGACCACTGGCCCGCTCACCACCCTCACCCGACGTGCCGCAATCGCCGGCGCGACTACAGCCCTCGGCCTTACCGCCGCCTCTATTGGTTCGCGCGCACAGAATAACTTCGACAAGAACAAACTCTATGTGCAAACGCGAGGCAACTTAGACGGCACCGATGGTCTATGGTCTTACTCTGGCGCTTATTGGGGCAAGCCGCAGGGCGAAATTGCCCGACAGCTATTCCGAGTTGACGGCTTCAGCTTCAACACCATGACGCTGCGAGAGGACGGTGGTGTTGACCAAAAAATGATCGAGTGTGGGTTCTGGCAACACCCCAAGACCGGCGAGCTAGCGGACAACTGGATCAACCCGATGAACGGATTGCCGTGTGAACCGAAACACTTCAGGTCCTCACAAACTTTGTCCTTTGATCCAGCTGGAAATTGGGAAGCCACAGGCGGGCAACGGGCTGCAATGCGCTATTTCGAAGGCGTCATTGTCGAACCGATAGTCAATGGGCCGGTCATCTGGTCTCAAGAACGGCTGATCACGAAGGCTATACGGCCTGAACCAGACCCCGAGTCAGACCCTCTGGCGTATAGCGGGCCCGTTCGCTCAGGTACGTCTCTCGCGACGTACAAGGCCAACATTGACGACTTGGACAAAGATTTTGTTCCCACCACCATGCACTATCAGTCCATGGGCGGCTGGTACCCCTGGATGCGCATGGGACAACGAGCTGGAGTTTGTAGCTTTGAGCTCGTTGGACGCAAGCTTCCAAGCACTGATGAGATCCCGGAGCGGACGCGGGCTTTATTGAATGACCGCCAGCCCGGCTTCATCGACGACCCCTGGGCGTAGAACGGTTTATTACCCCTCGTCCTCAGCAATGGGGAAGCTGTATGCCCGCCAGATTTTTCCATCTTGCATGTGGTAAACGCCAAGCGTTGTCGTCGTTTTATCGCCCGCCGGGGTTTCAAAAGTATCCTTCTCCACCGCGACCACGTGATCACCGACGACCATGATCCGGTCAAGCTGCGAACCTTTGAGCGGCACGGCATCAAACATTTTTTGGATGATAGCCATGGTTTCTTCGCGGCTAGCGGTACGTTTCACAGCATCCCCGCCTTCCATGCGAAAAGACGCGTAGTCCTCGGCTAAATTACTGCCCAGTGCCTCAACGTCTTTGCGTGTAAACGCGTCAGTATTGTCGGTCATCATTCTGATGTAGTCGGCCATATCGTTCTTCTCCGTTTTGTGCTGTTCGTCTGCCGGTGAGGCTAACCTGTTTACCATGGCGCAACACCATTGACCCTCTATGGTGACCGCCACTCGGGGGAGAGCAACGATGACCGAAATCACCACAGCGGATCGATTGACCTTTGGACAGAAGCTTGGGTGGGCCGTCGGTGCTCACGGAACGTCGACTATGATCGGCGTATTGGTAACCTATTTGCTCATATACATGACCGATGTCCTGGGCATCGCGGCCTTCGTCGCCGGCGCCATAATATTCGGCGCACGCATGTATGATCTCGTGACCGATCCACTAATGGGTTACATCAGCGACCGCACAAAAACCCGGTGGGGTCGACGCAGACCCTACTTACTACTTGGTGGTTTCGTTTGTTTTATCGCCTTCGTCGCACTCTTCAATGTCCCGGACATCGATAGCGAAACTGGCATGGCAGTATACGCCGCCTTCCTTCTCATCTTATTCACGACCGCTTACACAATTTTCAATGTCCCGTACCTGGCTATGCCTGCGGAGATGACCGACAGTTACAACGAACGCACAAGCATGATGGGTTACCGTGTGGTTTTCTTCACAACGGCGAACCTCGGCTTGTTTCTCGGCGGCGCAATGTTACTCAAAGCCTACGGACCAGAACAGGGTTACGCCATGATGGGTTGGATTCTAGGCGGCTTCCTTCTCGCCAGCATGCTTGTCGCATTTTACGCCACAGGCTCGGCACCACGTTACGAAAGAACAGAATCAAGCCACCTATCCTTGCGGCAACAAATCGCACTTGTCGCTGACAACAAACCGTTCATGATTTTTCTTGCTGTCAAACTCTGCCAATTGATCGCGCAGGCGAGCAGCCAAGCCGCATTGATTTTCTTCGGCGTCTACGTATTGCAACGCAGTGAAGAACTCCTGTTGTCCTTTGGTACCTATTTTACCGTCTCGACATTCGTTGCCATTCCACTCTGGACTTGGGCCGGGAAACGCTTTGGCAAGAAGCCGGTCTACATGACCGCTGCCATTCTATACGCCATCGTTATGAGCTCGTGGATGTTATCCGACTCTTCGGAGGCGCAGTGGATCGTCAATGCTCGGATCTTTGGCATCGGCGTCGCGGTCACAGGAATTTTAGTCATGGGGTTCTCGATATTGCCTGACACCATGGAATACGACCGGCGACGCACCGGGCTAAATCGCGAAGGCATCTACGCAGGCCTATACAGCACGATGGAGAAAGCCGCTTCTGGCTTCGGGCCTTTGCTGTTTGGTGCCTACCTTGGGTCGATGGGGTACGTTTCAACACGCGGCGGCGAGATTGCCGCCCAGCCGGACGCAGCAGTTTCCGGCATATACATTGGGCTCGCAGTGTTTCCTGCCACCGCTGCGGCTTTGAGTGCCGTGCTTCTTATTTTCTACAAACTGGATGAAAAGACGCTGAAAGCGGCGGGCCCTGAATAGAGCCTATGGCGTAACCAATGCAGAAACACGCGCGACGTTAGCTTCGTCCGCGAGTCCGGGCACACGCCCGACAATGACGCCTGCCTGATCGATGACCATCACTAAGGGCTGCAACTTATCGTCTTCGTCGATATTCAAAGCCGGGAAAATTTCATCTTCATCGATATAAAGAATCACAACGCGATCACGCATGTCGTCTTCTTTGTAGATGCTTCGGAATCCCCCGTTGATAAATCCCCGTATGATTCCGTTGGGCTTTGGAATCAATGGCGCGTTGTAGACCTGGACAGCATCTGAGCTTTCACGCATAGGTGTGAGCGCCGCTTCCCAGGCATCGACCGACTCCTGCATATCGCGACCGAATGAAAGAAGCAGAACATTGCGCCCCGCCGTAAAGTCTGTGGGCACAGTAATCTTGTCTTTGTTGAGAGTCCGCGCCTTGATCGTCGGGAAGGTCGTATCTTGTGCCGCTATTGGTGTTGCAAAAGAAACGATTGCCAAGGTTAGGGCCGCCAAAACAGGAATACGCATCACGAATACTCTCTCTACAAAAGCCACAGGCGCCGTATTAGGCGCCTGGGATAAAAGTTCAAGAGAGAATGTGCATAGCCCTACTTAGGGTGCGCCCTCTTCACCACGCTCTGGCGTCAGGTAAATGGCAATGCCGGCGATAATAAAGGCCGCGACGACCAAACTCATTTCCAAGGCGTATTCGCCCGGCATCAACCAGAACTCATTGAGTATTCCCCATCGACTCAGCACTTCGATATCGAGCCAGGTAATTACAGTGGTTGGTATTGCGTAGCGCACAGCGGGCGCCATTCGGGCATATTTAATAAGCCGCGTGTTGAGGTAAATCGCCCAAACAAGAAACCCGAAGAACACGCCATACGTGACGGGATGTTCCACGCCTAGAATACGCTCATCGTAAAGCGTGAGATTGATGACGTAGATAAACCAAATCACGAAAATGGTTTCCAGTGCGGTTATGCGAGCATAGTCCCTGTCTTTTCCCGGCGCCGCTTTGCCCGGATCCATATGCGCATTGCGGTGTAGCCATTTGAACGCTGTGCATCGGGTATCGCGGTTGAAGTAAAGCAGCACCGTCACGGCGATCATAATAATGCCGGACGCCTGTATGACTTGCAGGCCCGGACTCATCGCTACCTCGCCGGTTGCAGTATAAAGCGGTTGTACATTGAGCAGGTGGGAGAAGAACTCCCAGGTGTATTCAAACCATCCGGTCCAAATTAGAATGGCGCCAACAAAGCCAAGCCAGGTCGCTGCTGTTTCTTTTTTCTTCAATCCGACCCACACCAGTACAAAGCCAACTAACCCGCACAAAAAACTAGCAGTAAAAGTCGCCTCACCTGGAGATCCCAGAACGCCCTGCAGCATTACAAAAAGCGTATGTCCTAGTGGCTGAGCCATGATGACCGTAACGAACGCAATAATGCCAACGAACGGCGGGCGGTAGTACTTCCCCAACATAGCGATTTCCCCTTGGTCTAAATTGCCACCCATTCTGGCAGCCTTCTGCCTCGGTATAAAATAGTTCTAACGCCGATACAACAAATAATTACCGGGTGGTAACTTTTTCTTGCATTGTCGCATTTTATACCCATGATTGGCAGAAGCTCGCCAAAAAACAGGCCCCGATATGACACCGCTCGATCACGATCACTCTGACAAGCCACTCTCTAAAGCGGGCGTGAAGCGCGAAGCAACTAAAGCAGCGCTGATAGATGCCTTTGAAGCATTAGTCGCGGAAGACGGCATATCGGCGGTCGGTGTAAATGCTGTCGCAAAACGGGCCGGCGTCGGCAAGCCTTTGATCTACAAATACTTCGGCAACTTTGATGGTCTCGTCACCGCTTGGGCGACACAATCCAAAATCTGGGGAAGTGACGAAGATGTTTTCAGTGCGCTGACACGAAACCCTGACGCCGACCCGATGTCTGTGATGCGCGATGCTTTTGTTCAATCGGCATCCGAATTGAGAGACAAACCTGTTGCGCTGCAAATCATGGCACAGGCGCTGCTCGGAGGGGATGAACTCACGCCGGGCCTGGAAACCGCAAAACAAAAATCCGGCGGCCACCATGACACTCTTTATGAGGACGGCGGGGTATTCGCTGACCAGAACACCAGCGCACTTCTATTGGTGATGTATGCCGCATCGCGATACCTGGCTCTTCGCAGCCTCAGTCAAAGCAATTTTAATGGCATACAACTTAACACCGACGACGGTTGGTCATCGGTGATGGCAATGATGACGACGGTCTTCGACAATGCCATGCGCGGCGCAGACACGAAAACAGAATAGGAAACGGAAGATGCTCAAACGCCTTTACCGCGTCCCCTTCGTCGGCCTCATGGCCCTTGCCACCGTGTTCATCATCGTCCCGCTCAATCACACGATTCTGATCGGACTGGAGAACCTAGCCGGTGAGGAAAACCAGTACACCGTTGGCATATTGTTTGGGCTGGTAGGTCTTGCGATCATCTACTACGGCACAGCACGCAATACCGAAGCCATAGGAACATGGCTTGGCTTCATTGGTGCACACATGATGTTCATCGGCTGGATTGAGTTTGGCATCAAGTTCAATGCGGCTGATCTGCAGAAAGTACCGGGCAGCGACAATTACATCCCCATTCAACTGTTGTTCTACCAAGGATCAGTCGGGCTGTTGCTCGCTGTCGCGCCGTTCTTCTTCTTCAACAAGGACAGCAAATGCAACTTCTTCCGTTGGTTTCATCGCGTGTTCCGTATGAATCTGGGCAGACCGAACCCAGCCCAGGGTCGCAACTATTGCCTGATCACAATGATGGAAACAGTTTACGTACAATGGACCTTCTATGTGATCTCTTTGTTTATGGTCGATGCCCGCTTCCTCGGCGCAACACACCCCGTCACCTATATTTCGGTTTCTCTGGGCGGACTATGGGCGTTCTATTTGGCGTTGCGACTATCACGGTTCACACGAGTTCTAGCGGCCGTGCGGTACGCGATCCCAGTTGCGACTATTTATTGGACGATTACAGAAATCGCCTCGTTCTGGGGATTTTTCGAAGAGATTTGGTTAAAACCGGGCGACTACGCGTTGGAGATGGCCGGCGTGGCTCTGGTGTTCGTCGCTGTCGGCGCGGCAACTTTGCTTTCTCCAGTATCGACGAAAGCACCAGACCGAACACCGTAAGGGCTCCGTTACTCCGCGGCCTCTGCGACAGCGGCGTTGCTGGCTATAAGCGGCACTGTCTGATGCACCCACCCCTTGGGGTCGACCGCCCGGGCCGGTGACGGCACAACAAAAACCTCACGCTTGCCGTCACGCTCTAATGCGTCCCCATCGACATACCGACCAAGGTTGCGCCACTCCGCAACCTTATTGCGAAAGGCCAGCTCCATACCATCGGACTCGATCAGCATCTCGCGCGCATTAGAGGTCACAGTATGCTTGGGCTTAAGAAGGCGCACGATGTCATGATCTTCCTTTACCGCCTCAAACAAACCCTCAATGCGATCTGCATCGTGTTCGGGTTCCTTCAAGAAATTACGCGCTTGAAAACCGTAAGAGCGCACCGTTGTGTCATCGACTGGCGTCCGCACGGAAAAAAGAACTTGAGTAATTTCGGTCGTCATTTCTTGAAAAAGCATCTCAGCATTGGCGATCATGCTCCATTCCACGCTGACCCGTGTGGTTTTACGGTCTTTGGGAAGCAGGTCAGCAATAGCACCGCGCTTCTGGCTGGCGGCAGGCGCGGCCCGTTCACGGGTCACCTTGGCCCCATGTTCGGTGTGCTCAATAGGAACGATGGTCGCTTTCGGTGAAATGCGACTGCCAAAACGCTTGTGGACAAATGAGGGATGCGAGGTGTCCAGGGAGTTCTCGCAGAGACGCTCCCAATTGCAGTCGGTCCACTCGTAATTATAGCGGGAGACTCGCCATTCCGGATTATCTAGGTACGGCTGAAACCAATCAGGAATCTCAGGGCGGTCGGCCTCGGCCTGGTCGCCGACAAAGACCCAGATCAGGCCCATACGTTCTTCAATCGGATAGGAATCAATACGTGCGCGCTTGGGAATCGAAATATCGTCGCCCATCGCCGGAATCTTTACGCATTGGCCTTCGCCGTTGAATTCCCAGCCGTGGTAAGGGCACGCAATGCACCCGCCAACAACCTCTCCCCGATGCAAAGCGCCTCCGCGATGACAACAGACATCGGACAGGCAGTACAACGTCTCGCTTTCATCACGGAATAGAACAAAATCAACACCGACCATCCGGGTGCGATGGGGTTTGTCCGTCACTTCGTCGCTTGTTGCGGCGACATACCAGTTGTTGATCAGCATTTGGGTCGTCCCTCGGTTACGACTGAGGCCTCGGTTTCTCACCTTTGGGAAACATCATAAGACTATAACAATTATACGCCTATGGCCCTAGAGTAGATCATTGCGCAAAATCAATATGACGCCTTAGACAGTGAGATTGCCGCCAGTTTCGGAGCCCTTCATGAACCGCCCCACCTTCGTTCTTATTGCTCTCCTTGCATCGTCGGCCGCTGCGGAGGACGCCACTGTCCGCAAATTCCATGACGCCTTCTTCGCTGCATGGAATGAGGGAGATGCGGACGCCCTCGTCGAACGACTAACCGAAGACACGGTGTATCACCCTATGGGGGCGGAAACTTTAGTCGGTCGGGACGTCATCGGCGGAAGTTATCGCTCCTTCATCGACTCCTTCAATGTCCGCATGGATGTCACGCCCGAGGTGCTCGATGCGTATGGCGACCACGGCATGATGCAGGGCACTTACACGTCGACGCTGACACCGAAAGATGGTCGACCCGGCTGGTCCCGTTCGGGCCGCTACCACATGGACTTGGTGCGCAACGTCGATGGCGATTGGCGCATCGCCCGCGAGGTCACACAAATGACAGCGGATCCTACGCCGAGACTTATGGCCGAAGCGAACCCAACCACATCCGATGGCGAAGTGCGACGACGCTTCGCGGACATTGACGAAGGTCAGGTGCATTACTGGCAGGGCGGTCCCGCAGCATCAAATAAGACCCCGCTTCTGTTCCTACATCCAGGCCCGCATTCTGCGCGGGTACAGAAACCGCTGCTGGATGCTATCGCGACACACCGCCCTGTTTATGCACCGGACATCATGGGCATGGGGGACTCCTCTCCGCCGCCGCACCTTGAACCGGACTTGAGCTACTTTGCCGATGCGGTGCTGCGCTTCGCTGATGCGACGGGATTAGAGTCCTTCGCCCTCTATGGTTCCAACCTCAGTGCCCGCATCGGTGTCGAGATTGCGCTGCAACAGCCCGAGCGCGTGCGGACGTTGATCCTAAACCGCATGGTGTTCTTCGAGGGCGACACCCTAGCAACATGGGCCGCCGGGCATGTGCCCAATGTCCAACCCGATCAAGAAGGCGCCTACGTCACGTTCCTATGGAGTCGGCTACGCGACCTCAACACCTATGTGCCGTGGTTTCAAAAAGGGGCTGAGAATCTCCGCGGGAAAGGCTTACCGTCGGCTGATATCCTGCATCTCTCTTTCGTCGAACAGGTCAAAATGGCGCCAACCATGCACCTCGCCTTTGACGCCTACTGGGCCTATCCACTGATAGAGAAATTGCTGCACCTTAAGGTGCAGACAACTGTCACGGAGGCAGACGCTAAACGTGTGCCCGACGCCGAAATTTGGGCACCGACACCCCTCGGCGGCAATGTCATCAGCGCCACCCCCGGTGCTCTTGCAGCGCGGGCGGCGCAATTCGACAAGATTATAGGCGACTGACCTAGAAGGGCTTAGCGAGCCCAAGAAACGCTAAGAGGAGCGACGTGCCCCAGAACAAATAGGCCACTGGCTTTGACCGGGCGAGCATGTTTGAGAAGATCGCCTCGACCTCTGGTGTCGAGCCCTCAGCACCGAGACGCTGAAAACCGAGCACCAAATCACCGACAAAAGAACGCAGCCACAGGCCGATAAACACAAGTACGCCGAACAACATCACTTTAAGACCGAGCCAACTGCTGCCAAATCCAATGTCCAGCACCAATGATACTGCACCGGTCAGCACGAGTATGGGGGCGACGATCCAACGCAAGCCGTTATCGATCTTGCGAAATGCGGAGCCATTACTCGGCCCCTTGTTGAGGTACACACCCCAGGACAAAACCAGCCACGCCAGGAAAAACACCCACACTGGCACGAGCCACATGCCAGTGACGGGACTCAAACCGAGGCCATCGGACAGAGTCAGCCCAACCGGAAACAACAGGATCAAACAGGAGCGCGGCACCAGATCGATGCGCAACATCGCTGCCAGAAAACGCCGCCGTTCCTCAATGGGCAAACCAGCTTTGCAGATATAGTGGGTGGTAACGTAAACGCCCCAGTCTGGCCCGAGCCAATAGACGAAGAGCACAAGGTGACCATAGAGCAGCAGAGTGTGCGGATCTATCATACTATTGGACTCCAGAGTAAGCCTGAGTCCGTTAGACTCAGTCTAAATTTAATGCTTCAGCCACATCAGCCCAGGACACCAGTTTGAAGTTCTGGTTCACCTTAGACCCATCGGGGTCTGTGTTTTCGCCATCCTGCACGACCAAAAGACCTGCTGGATAGGCAGGTCCGAGCGGTGCGGAGATGACATCAATGCCGTCGGTGTCTTGGACGCCGTCGGTTCCGTTTGATTCGTTTTCACCGATCTGAAATGTGCCGCGATACGCGTGAGGCAGCACGCGGTCATAAACCACAAAGGTGTGGTTGCCTTGGCTCGACGCAATCAAGTATCCCGCGTCCGGATTGCCGTTCGTGTCGGCGTATAGAGCCAGCCCTTCAACATCGGCGGATAAGTGCCCACCTCTCGCGTTGCCAAGACCGGTCTTATCCACACTTGTGCGTTCGTTAAACGAGTCTTTCGGCTCGGCGCCATAACGCCACACACCAGCATTCTCTTCACCGATATAGACAACGCCATTGGCATCGTCCGCGACACAGCCTTCAGTTTGACTGCCAACCGTCCAGATTCGCTGGATGGTATAGCGCAGTTGACCGATCCCATTATCGTAAAGTTGCCACTGGCTCACCGTTCCGTCTTTGTCATTGGCATAGACGTACAACTTGCCGTTCACAGCGCTGCGGTAGAGACACAAGCCGTACGGGTCATCCATATTCGAGGGGATGGGCTCGACCATGATATCCGAGAGCACACCCGTACTAGGGTTCAACGCATAGACAGCGATCGTTTTACTGGTGCGGTTTGTCGCGGCGACAATGATCGTCGGCGTTGCTGTGTCAGGATTTCCGTTGTCGGTGGTGATTGGATATCCCGCGCGAACATCGACGTTATTCATGCGGCCATCGCTGTTTTGATAAACGATGGCGCCGGAGAGGTCATAAACGATCAAACCCGTTTTTTTATCCGTCGCAATAATCAGGCTCTTGGTCGGGTCGTCCGAATCAACCCATATGGCTGGGTCATCGGCAGCATCTTTATCTCCAGCCACTGGAACTGTCTCTGCTGTTGGCACCACACTGACGGCATCAGACGAAACTGATGTGGGACCGCCCTCGTTACCACACGCCGCAAGCGGCAGCGCGACAATCGCCGAAGAGAGAACATAGAATAACCGTAGCGTCATAAATCCTTAACCGTCATACAGAGACCGGGTTAGCGAAATTTTCTACACACCATTGCAAGCAGTGATGACAGAGGCAGCGGAACACGTCTAGTTTATTCAATACAAAATACGTTAGGACAACTGGTGGTCCTTTTTCTATTGAGAATTGCAAGAAATTAATTCGCACCGCAAACAAATATCTTTTTTGCGTCGGTGACTCTGTGCGTGTAAAAAAGTTTTGTTCTTGCGGCGTTCCTAAGCCCGTTAGCGTCCGCATGAACAAGGGCCGCCCTTCTGGGGCGGCCCTTTTTTATTCTGCGAACCCGGCTTAGGTGCGCGTGTATTAAACCCCACCCGGTGGCGCAGGCTCTTGCTCGCGGGCGTACCATTCCAACGAGGACAAGGATGGCTCTTCCCACTCTGTCGGCGCATCAAGGTATTGCGGATATTTCTTGGCAATGTACTCGATGACCCTTTGATCCGGCGCCTCTTCAAGCGAATGAATACTCGCGGCCATGACATTGTATAAACAATGGCCCGGGGCCTGCCCCATCAGCATCCACGGCAGCCAAGGCGTATGCCGCCCCCACACCGTCGTTGTGTCTACGGTTGTCAGTTCTGGATTCTGCAAGTCCTTCAGACTCATGTTGTAGACATAAGTTTCTGTCACCTGATTCATCGGCCCTGCGCTTTCGCGTATCCATTTTTTGGGGTCGAGCGCATTTGGGTAATAGAGGTTGATGTGGCGTTCCATCATCAAACGGTCACCAAAGGCCTTCCAATTGAGAATGAAAGGTTTTGGTTCCAATTTTTCATCGGTGTTTAGGCCGCCGAACGTCGGACGGCTGAGTTCAGATTCACGAATGATGCGATTGAACGGATCGTTGGCCACAGGCACAACGCGGACTCTCTCTCCTGTGAAGGGATTTTCCATTTCTTCTAGAATCTCGCCGGTTTCTAGATCTGTGTAGAACACGACTTCACGGAGAACACGACGGTAGCCATGCTCACCCTCTAACGGGAGCAATCGGGTTGTCCCAAGACCGCGGAATCCACAAAAGGTTTTGATCGCGCCGCCAGGCGCGACCCCCATGACGTAGCCATCGAGCCAGCCGTAGTGGGTCGATTTCATATCCAGGTTAGACGACACCTTGGCGTAGGCTTCGACATTGCCATGAGCAGTGGTGAGATCGTAGGTCGGCCCCCTTAACGACACATCGCCTTCGGCATGAGAGTTCGCCATCGCCATTTGTGGAAAAGCACCCACAGCCAAGCCAGCCGCCAAAGCTGTTCGGCGATCGATTGAGACTTCAATGGGCTGGTTAGATTTGTTGCCTGTCGACATAGGTTATACCCCTCCCTGCAATAAAGATGTCCTGACGCTAGCATACCGAGGCGGGCACAGCCCAACGGTCTGATGCCTTGTTCACCTGTAGGTGGCACGCTATTCGAAACCTTCGTTTTTCAAGCTGAACCCTCCCCTTGGGCACTGGATTCGGCTACCCTGACGGCTCACGCACACCACGAGGACTGAGACCCATGGGCGAAATCATCTGGCTGAGCATTCCACTCTGCGTCATCGTTTCCTTTGCCATCGGTTTCGTTTGGTACGGACCGCTGTTCAAAAAACCTTGGATGGAAGACACCGGTATGACTGATGAGAAAATGGGTCCACCGGCCAAAGTGTTCGGAGGGGCGGCTCTGCATGCCCTGATCGGTGCTCTTGCGCTCAACCTTCTACTTGATCGAACCAATGGCGTGCTGGCCAACACCAGTGGCGGCGTCATCATCGGCGTTGCGGCTGCTGCAGCGATTGGTATCAACTACATGTTTTCGTCTCAGCCCCGGCGCCTACTGTATATCGACGGCGGCTACACCATCCTGCTGTACGGCGCCATGGGCGCGGTTGTTGGGCTGATGAAATAAACGCTACAACCGAGTTTTAGTCAGCCCCTTATTTTTGTCGTTTTTACCGAGTTACTCTAGCGTCATGACAGTTATAGTTCGCCTTTTCACCATCACCCTCGCACTCTTTCTTGGTTCCACTACTTTTTTTGGCGCCGGGTCCGCACGTGCCGAGTCAACATTCCGGATCGCTCTAAGTGCAGCGCCACCGAGCAAGGGCAATCCATTTTCCACAGTCGGCACGACACCGACGTTCTTTTGGACAGCCATTTATGACCGACTGACCGACATCGACAACGAAGGCAACATCGTGCCCGAACTGGCGTTGTCATGAGAGGCCGTCAACGACTTGGAGTGGCACTTCAAGCTGAAACCAAACATAAAATTCTCAAATGGGGAACCTGTCACAGCCCAATCTGTGAAAACCGTCTTTGATCTCATGCGCAAAGATTCGATCAACGCCCTCTATTGGTCCCGGCAGGAAAAGTTTTATCCGCTCGTAGAAGTCATCGATGACCTCACCGTCGCGTTTCACACCCTAAAACCGAACGCGGTCCTGCCGGCATACTTGTCGGCCTTGTTCATTGCGCCCGGCGGCCATGTTGAAAACGTTGGTCTCGCCGGTTTGGTCACCGACCCAATCGGCAGTGGCCCCTTTGTCGTGGATACCTGGGAGCCGGAGAAAGTCACGTTATCGGCCAATCGCAATTCTTGGCGTCCACCGAAAGTCGACAAGTTGGAAGCCTATTTCGTTCCTGACGCTTCCGCCCGCATTCAGGCGCTTGAGACTGGACAGATCGACGTGGCCACGGTGATCAGTACCGACCAGATTGAACTGCTCGAGTTGAACGGCCATCGCACGGTGCTACGCAACCCCAGCCGTATTTTGGTTTTTGCACTCAAGTCAAACGACCCCGACTCACCTTTTAGCGACATGCGTGTCCGACAGGCGTTTAACTACGCGATCAACAAAGACATTATCACTAAGATTCTCCTCGCTGGCTTGGTCGAACCAGCGGGGCAAGGAGCTACACCAGCCGCTGTTGGCTACGCGCCGGACGTCAAGCCTTACCCCTATGACCCGGACCGCGCGCGCGCTCTGCTTGTAGAAGCCGGATACGAAGACGGCGTATCTTTTGTTATTGAATCTCTCGCAGGGGTGCTCCCCAACGACGCCGCGATCCTGCAGCAAATTACATCGGATGTCCTCAGAGTCGGCATGAAGATGGAGGTGCGGCTGATGACCTATCCACAGCTACTAGAACGCACCATAATGGGACGGTTGCAAGGGGACGGCTTCCTCATGGACTTCACCAACCGCTATGCCGACGCTTTGCAGCCTCTGCTCAACACCAATCATGCCTGCACCGGACCCGGTCCATGGTTCTGTGATCCGGTCATTCAACCGGTTATCGATAAAGCCGAACGCACGATGGACATTACGGAACGAAACCGGCTGACGCGAGAAATCGTGACGTATTATCATGACGTCGCTCAATCGTTGTTTTTGTTCCCCGTGGTTGGATTAGACGCCGTACACAAGCGGGTTAAGACGTGGGTCCCTATGAACGACCGCCTTATGTACCATTTGGTAGAACTTCACGACCGCTGACGCCAAATCCACTAGGCTTGCCCGATGAAATTCATCGCGCTTTCCTTATTTGCGGTATTTGGCCTTTTGACGCTGTCACCATCGGCCTCCGCGGAGTCGACCTTCCGAATCGCGTTCTCTGCTGGCCCACCTAGCAAGGGTAATCCCCACGTAGGTGGCGCCGCCACGGCGAACTTCATATGGCCTGCGGTATACGATTCCCTTACGCGGATCGACAACGAGGGCGTTATCCAACCTTGGCTGGCCTTGTCGTGGGACCTAGTCACCGACACAGAGTGGCACTTTAAGCTCCGCGAAAACGTAAGGTTTTCTAACGGTGAGCCCTTCGATGCGGCGGCTGTGAAGGCTACATTTGATCGCTTACGCACAGAGGAAGCTCAAGGATTTCTGTGGCAACGACAGATGACCTATTACCCGCGGGTCGAGGTCATCGACGAGTTTATCGTGGCCATCCACACGGCAACACCACATGCCATGACCGCAGCCTACTTAGCGACACTATATTTTGCTGCGCCTGGCCATGTAAGTGAAGTCGGGTTTCAAGGGTTGGTCGATAACCCTATAGGCACGGGGCCTTTTGTGTCCGAACGATGGGGGCCAGACCGTGTCACCATGCGCGCCAACAGGGACTCTTGGATCGCACCAAAGGTCGATGGCCTGGAAGCCCTATTTGTGCCCGACGCATCGGCACGATTAAACGCCCTTGAGACCGACCAAATCGACATCGCTACCGTCATCAGTACAGATCAAATCAGCATACTGGAGCGTTTTGGGCATCGCGCTGAAATGCGCAACCCGACCCGCATACTGGTGATGGCATTGCAAACGCGAGAACCTGATCAGCCCTTCGCCGACGTTCGGGTGCGGCGAGCCCTGAACCACGCCGTGAATCGCGAGCTCATTGCCGAAGTTTTGCTTGCTGGTTTGGTGAAACCCGCCAGCCAACCTGCGACAAAAATGGCTGTCGGCTACGACCCAGCACTAAAACCGTATACCTATGACCCAGACAAAGCACGCCAACTTTTGGCGCAAGCCGGTTACCCAGATGGCTTTACCTTCGCGGTTGAAACAGTAGCCGGTTTCCTGCCAAACGACTCTTCAATCCTGCAACAGATTGCCAGCGACCTGAGTCGTGTTGGCATAACCATGGACGTCCGCCTCATAACCTACCCGCAATTGCTGCGTTCAACATTGCGCGGAGAGTTGGGTGGTCAGGCGCTGATGGCAGATTTTTTTAACAACACCGGCGATGGGCTCCGACCTGTAACTCGCACCGTTAATCACGCCTGCGCAGGTCCGAATCCATGGTATTGCGATCAGGGTATACAGAAGGTCATTCACGAAGCTGAGGTGACCTTGGAACTAGATAAACGCCGCGCCCTGACCGAGCAGGTTGTCCGTCACTACCGAGATCAGGCGGCGACGCTGATGTTGTTTCCCATCGTTGGGCTCGACGGCATCCATCATCGGGTGACACACTGGGAACCGTGGAACGACATTCTCAATTTCCACCTGGCTGAGATCGAAACAAACTAAGAAGGGCACACCATGAAACCACAAATTTTTGGTGACGTTAAAATCGAAAAGATCGTTGATATGATCGAACCGTTTTCAGCGGCTAGGGCTTATCCCGCCGAGGACCTCAGTCTTGTCGAACAGCATCGCCAATGGCTCGAACCACACTTCTACGATTTTGAAGCCCAGGCGATCATTCTCAGCTTTCACAGCTACATCATCCGCACGCCTTACCACACCATTTTGATTGATACCTGTATTGGCAATCACAAAACCTTTGGCGGCATGCTCGAAAAGTGGGGCAAACGCGAAGGACCATTTCTTGACAACCTTGCGGCTGTTGGGGTCACCCCGCAAGAAATTGATTACGTCATGTGCACTCATTTGCATGCGGATCACGTGGGCTGGAATACACAAATGAAAGACGGCCGCTGGGTACCCACGTTCCCGCGAGCCAAGTACGTCTTTTCTAAGAACGACTTGGACGCCTCAAAGGAAAGAGCCAAGGATGCACAAACCGCTTACATTGCGCCTTCTTTCCAGGAAAGCGTGTTGCCGATCATCGAAGCACAGCAAGCTGAAATCATCGATACCGAGTTTGCGTTGGACAACGCTCTAACCGTTCTACCGACTCACGGCCATACGCCAGGGCACTACTGCGTGCAGGTCGATAGCGGTGGACGCAAAGGCATTCTTACCGGCGACGTGCTGCACAGCCCCATAGGGATCGCCCATCCGGAATGGACCACCACGTTCTGTGAAGACAAAGCGAAAGCCAACGCAACCCGCGCGGCCCTGGTCGACAGCCTGACCGACCAAGACATCACCTTAATGCCCGCACACTTTGACGGGCCTACGGCTGGACGAATCGTGTCCCAGAAAGGCAGCGAACGGCGTAAGTTTGTAATTGCTCCAGAAGCTCTATAGGCGCCCGCATGGGACTGAACCTCACCCTCGACCACATCAACATTCGCACCGCTAACCTTGCAGCGATGTTGGGCTTTTACGAGAGGGTTATGGACCTCAACCCGGGGCCACGCCCACATTTCGGCGGTGCCGGTGGCGCTTGGCTCTATGCCGAAGAAAAAATGACCGACAGCCTAGACTCTGTAAAACAGAGCTACCGCGCGGCGTGGGTGCATTTCATCGAAGTCGGCCCGACAGAGCCCGATCACGGCAATTTACAGATCGAACACTTCGCCTTCACAGCGTCGGGCATGGCTGAGTTTCTCGCGCGGCTCGACAGCGAGGACTGCGCCTATGATCTCGCCGATATGCCCGATGTGGGAATGGTGCAGGTCAACTTCCGTGACCCGGACGGCAACCACATCCATGTGGATTTTCCAATGAGCGAGAAACCACCCGCATAAAAAAGAGGCGCCCTAAGGCGCCTCTTTCACATTCATTGTCTTGACCCAACCTTACACGCCGCCAGGCTGAACCGGTTCCTGCTCGCGGGCATACATCTCAAGGCTTGAAAGCGACGGACCATAATCGTCCGGCGGTGGCGTCAAGTACTTCTCATAGTTCTTGGCCGTGTACTCAACAATATCCTGCGGAATATCTTCCAACTTGTCGTAGCCACCCATGAACGTCTGATAGACAACATTCCCAGGCGCTTGGCCCATCAGCAACCACGGTAGCCATGGCGTGATCCGACCCCAAGTGCCTGAGTACTCGACAGATGTCAGGTCCGGGTTCTGTATGTCCGCCAAGGACATATTGAAGAAGAACATTTCGGACACCCGATTCATCGGGCCTGAGCTTTCACGGATCCATTTGCTGGGCTCAAGGGCCGCCGGATAATACAAATGAATATGACGCTCCATGAGGAGACGATCATCACCGGAAACATTCCACGTCAAGATGACTGGGATTTGCGGCATTGGTTCTTTTTGCTCATTGAGCCCGCCGTAGTTGGGCGGCGGCGGATAATACGGCTCGATAGTTTGATTAAACGGATCGTTGGCGACATGGACCACCCGAACTTTCTCATCGGTATACGGGTTGACCATTTCTTCCAAGATCTCGCCGGTCTTGAGGTCGTAATAAAACCCAACCTCGCGTAACACTTTACGCCAGCCTGGCTTGCCTTCATTGGGAATAAGCTTGGCTGCACTCATGCCCTTGAAGCCACAGATGTTCTTAACCGGTCCGCCAGGTGCAACACCCATGACATAGCCGTCATACCAACCGAACTTGGGCACACCCGCATCGGTGTTGCCGTATATTCGGCCACTGGCTTCCATGTTGCCCTCTTTCGTGCGGAGATCGAGATGCGGACCATTAATGCGTGCGTCATTGCCCATACCGCCGATAGCTTCAGCTGGTTTGGCCAAGATGGTCGACGCTGCCACCCCGAGGCCAATGCCCGAAGAAAATTGAAGCGCCTGGCGGCGATTGATTAGCGGAACGCCGGTTCCCTTAAAAGTCATAGATATCTCCCCTGCTGGGTTATTGCGGCTGTGCGTTGTCGGGCTGGACCCTACCTGGGCCTGTTAAGGCACTCTAGCGCAGAATGAGGCACCTGCTCAAAGGGTGGACAGAACCGTGCAGTTCGGGGAGTGTGATTTCTCAATGCTCCCAGCCCCATGAGGTTTCAGATGCCAACACCCTTCTCCCGTCGTCGATTTTTTACCTCTGGGTCAATTGTGGCAGCCGGCACGGGCATGTTCGGTGCACACGCCTTTGGTCAGGACAAAGGTGGGCAGGGAAGAGGGCGCCAAAATGATCGCGATCGGAGCGCGCAAGACAACCGCACGGCAGACGGCGCCCTTGCCGGGCCATATGATTTTACCAATCCGTATGATTGGCTGACCGCCTACACCAAAGTGCGCGGTCGATTAGATGGCGGCGTAGGCCTTTATCACTACGTCGCGCACGTCTATGGCATACCCGACGGGGGCGTGGCACAACTGATGTTTCGCCGCGAGGGTGTCAGCCAACATCGCATGACTGTACGCGATGATCGCACGATCGATTTGCGTTACGTCGAATGCAATTACACGCAGCACCCTGAGACCGGTGCGTTGATCGATGAGTTCTACGACAATCCGATCACGGGAAAATTGGTGCCCGTGCGCCATCAACCTCCTGTGCCCGGCCCCGTTATCCGCATCAACCCGACCGGCGGGTTCACTCCAGATGTCGAGTGGGAGTCACCAGCCGCATTCATCAACAAGGTTGGGCCACCGCTGTTTGGTGAAGGCCGTATATTCTTTAACGATGATATCTTGATGTTCCGCCCTGGCGATGCGGAGCCAGTCCCGACGGGCAACACTCGGCGCGGCGACCTACAGCTCACCGAGATGATCACGTTCTCAGCTGATACGCGTGACGTTCAGAATCCTGAACTGTTGAGCGCCAAGAGCTTTGCTCACATTGCGGCTGACACCCCCTGGTCTGGCTGGTTGGAGATGGATGATGTACCGGGCCATATGATGATGCGTTACCTGGCGGAAAAAACCGAAACGCCAGAGGGCATTCCATCTTGGCTACGCAAGCGCATAGAAAAAGATTACCCGAAGTTCTTCACTGATCCCGGGATTTAGAGTCTCTACTTTTTCTCTTTCGCCGCATACTCACCCTCAAGTATCGAAAACACGTGAGAACTCCACCACCCTCGGGTGGTGTAACGGTACTCACGTCGCACGCCTTCGTGGACCATACCGTAGATGTTTTTCATAATATGGAACGAGGCATCGTTGTCGACAGCACAGGTGCATTCAACCCGGTGCAACTTGTAGGTTTCAAACGCTAGAGCAACCAAAGCCCAGCCCAGCCTGGTGCCAAGCCCCCTGCCCTGAGAATCCGGCGCAAGGGTGCAACCGATTGATCCATTGCGGTCGGTCTTTTCTCCGATGTATTTGAGGTTCGCCGTACCAATCACCGCTCCAGTGGCGGGATCTTCAACAGCCCACCACACTTCACGGGCATCAGGGCGAGACGACGCCGAAACCGAATCCATGACCAATTGCCTGACTTGATCAGGCGTGCGCGTGCCATCCGCAAGAAATAGCCAATATTGCTCATCTTCAGCAAACTCTGAGAGGACTTTGGCATCACCCAAACGTAACGGTCTCAGGCGATAACCCCGCCCTTCGGCAATGACCGAATCAGAAATCATCAGCCGCCGCTGTTTCTCTTCTCGATCTGCTCTTGCTCGAGCTGGATGTTTATTTCGATCATCGCGCGGTATATCGCCTCAACGATCTCGGGATTGCTGCCGCGCGCTTCCGCGACACCCCGCACTTTTTGGACTACATCTTCGATCCGAGCCGGCACACGAGCCGCATTAACATCACCTTTAAGTTTAGCGGCCTGCATCACGTAATGATTGCGCTCAACCAACAACGGTACGATGGAATGATCCAGCCGGTCGATATGCGCACGCACTTGGTCGAGAGAGTCACACTCTTCAAAGGGCTGGTTATCTGTATCTATTTGATCAGTCATACGGATCGCACTAATAGCTGTATTCGGAAAAAATCTTAGTGATGTCACCGTTCCATTTGGCGTGGAACGCTTCAATCATTTGCTCAGCTGGGGTTATCCCTGATGCGGCGATCTCTTGCAAGGGTGACAAGAATCCAGTTTCATCGTTTCCGGCCGAATCTAAACACGCACGTCGCGTTAAGCCGGCGCGGGCAATGTCGATAACCTCAAGGGCAACGTCCTGTACGGACCGCCCGACGATCTCAGCTTTTAGCGCTTTTGCAGGAACGGTGCGGTAAAGGGACTCACGATCATCGCTGGTCCAACTTTTCACCAGGTCCCACGCCGCATCGAGCGCTTGGTCATCATAAAGCAGCCCCATCCAGAATGCCGGCAAGGCGCAAAGACGGGCCCAAGGCCCCGAGTCCGTGCCTCGCATTTCAAGAAATTTCTTCAGACGCACCTCAGGGAAAACGGTAGACAAGTGATCTTCCCAGTCGGCGATAGTCGGGGTTTGACCGGGCAACGCCGGTAACGTCCCGTTCATAAAATCTCGGAACGATTGACCGGAAGCATCGACGTAACCATCGCGATAGACGAAATACATAGGCGCATCGAGCACGAAGTCCACATATCGTTCAAAGCCCATGCCGTCTTCGAATGCGAAGGGCATCATGCCCGTGCGATCTTTATCGGTGTCATGCCAGACGGCGGCCCGCTGACTCAACAGACCGTTGGGCTTACCTTCAGTGAACGGTGAATTCGCCCATAACGCTGTCGCAATCGGCTGCAATGCCAAAGACACGCGCATCTTTTTGACCATATCGGCTTCGGAAGCGTAGTCGAGATTAACCTGCACCGTACATGTGCGGGTCATCATATCGATGCCGAGCTTGCCAACCTTGGGCATGTACTCGCGCATGATCTTATACCGGCCCTTTGGCATCCAATGGACATCTTCGCGGCGCCAATTGGGCGTCATGCCCAAACCAAGCAATCCACAACCCAGTTCTTCTGCAACCTCTTTGACCTGGGTACGGTGCTCCGTCACTTCACTGCAGGTTTGATGGACTGTTTCAAGCGGTGCGCCGGACAGTTCAAATTGACCGCCAGGCTCCAAGCTAACTGACCCCTTCCCGGGCGCGTTTAGCGCAATGACATTCTCACCTTCGAATACCGGCTCCCAGCCGAATCTCTGCATCCCCTCGAGTACGGCGCGGATGCCACTATCGCCCCCATAGGTCAGAGCTTTGTAACTCTCGAGACAATAGAGAAATTTTTCGTGTTCTGTTCCAACCCGCCATTGACCTTGCGGCTTGCAGCCCGCTTCAGCGTAAGCAGCAAGCTGATCCTTGCTGGTAATGGGGGCAGACTTTTCGGATGGAAATGACGTCATGAAGTGTACTTAATGGTCCAGGCCTCAAAATGGTAGGTGCCAGAGCCCTATGAGGGACCAGGACGCCAGTCTCCACACAACGCCTGCCAACATGTCAGCGTAGCAAGAGCCGCCGTATCCGCACGAAGAATGCGCGGCCCCAAGGAAACAAACTTAGAAAACGGCAGGGAACGCAACAGGTCAAGCTCTGTCTCAGCAAACCCCCCTTCGGGACCGATCACGAACGCGGCAGCGCCCATATTGCGGGCGGCACTTTCCGTCATAACGTCCGCCACGGGGTCACCTCCTCCTGTTTCATCCATAACAAACAAAACCTGGCCATCTGGCCAATCGGAGACCGCATCCGAAAGCGCAATCGGTTCGCAAACTTCTGGCACCATCACGCGGCAGCACTGTTCCGCCGCCTCCACAACAATCGCTTCTAGTCGGTCAGTCCGCACACGATCATTGTTGGTGTGTTGGGTTATGACTGGTTGCAATAACGTAACGCCCAACTCTGTCGCTTTCTGCACAATCAAATCCGTAGCCGTGCGCTTAACAGGCGCGAACAGAAGTTTCAGCCCGCGTTCGACGCCTTGCGGTCTCGTTTGTTGCTCAACTAGAACTGAGGCACTTTTCTTACTGATACTGGCCAAAACGCCACGCCACTCGCCGTCACGACCGTTGAATAGAAGAATAGGATCACCGGTATTTCTGCGCATCACCTGAGCAATATAGCGGGCTTGATCGGGCAATAGATTGAACTCCACGCCCGCGGCGAGGTCGCTGGACACGTAAAGACGAAGGGGTGCGGTGGAACTTGTCATAAAGGCAGTCCAAAGGAGCATTGTTACGGACGGTCGTTCTCCTTACTTTACCGGTAGCATGACTGAGACCAAACCATCACCTGCGTCCGATCCTGATAAATCAGACATATCCCAGACCGGCTGGATCAACCGGCATGCCCCGACCTGGAGTCGCGGGTACTTGAAGTTGGCGCGCGTAGACCGTCCCATTGGAACATGGTTGCTGTTATGGCCCTGTATTTGGTCGATCCTACTCGCCACTCCCGCTGGCTTCTCCGCATTGCGCTACGACCTTCTCCTCTTGTTCGCGCTTGGTGCCGCGGTGATGCGAGGCGCAGGCTGCACCCTTAACGACATTGTTGACCGAGACTTCGATGCGAAAGTGTCGCGCACGGCCTTACGTCCTATTCCGTCAGGCGAGGTCTCCGTGCGCCAGGCCTGGGCTTTTCTTGCGCTGCAGCTTCTCGTTGGATTTCTCGTTCTCATTCAACTGAACGCAATAACGATTGGGCTGGGAATCGGCTCGCTGCTTCTGGTCGCGACCTACCCCTTCATGAAACGCATCACATATTGGCCCCAGGCTTGGTTGGGGCTGACTTTCAACTGGGGCGCCCTGATGGGCTGGACGGCTGTAGCTGGGTCGCTTGATTGGCCCGCCGCCACGCTTTATGCGGCTGGTTTTTTTTGGACGCTGGGGTACGACACCATCTATGCCCACCAAGACAAAGGGGACGACGTTCTTATTGGTGTGAAATCAACTGCTCTTGCGTTGGGGCCTCAAACACTCCCATTCGTCATCGCCATGTACACGTTAACAATCATCCTACTTGCATTGGCCGCCGGCATGGTGGGGTTTTCATGGATAACGGGGATGTTGCTTTTGTTCGCCGCAGTGCATTTGACGTGGCAAGCAGCAACGCTCGATAGGGACGACGCGGCGAATTGTCTTGAGCGATTCAGGTCAAACCGAGACGTCGGGCTGCTGATCGCAGCCGCCATGCTCGCCGTACATTTGTGAATTAGTCTTAATCGAGATCGGAACTGATCGCGCCCATATTGTGGCGAACTCTATTCAGCAGCCTGTTTTGTCTCGACGTATTTAGAAATATCGACATCGTCAATTTGATCGGGCCGGAGGAATTGCTCCGCGTAGTCGCGATAAGCACCGGACGTCAGGAACAATTCGAACAACTCAGCATCGACGTGTTTGTCTTTCTTCATGAATCACAGGATTTTTACAGCCTCGCTAAGCGTCTTGGCCTTTTTATAAGGTCGGTCGCCGGCGGTCAGAGCTTCAAAAATATCAGCAATCGCCATGATACGTGCAGGGACTGACATTTGGTCAGCCGTTAGGCCTTTAGGATAGCCTGTGCCATCCATTTTTTCATGGTGACCGCCCGCGTATTCGGAAACTTGCCCAAGAGTTTTCGGGAACGGCATTTCCTCAAGCATCTCGATCGTCAGAACAATATGATCGTTAATCTTATTGCGTTCATCATCGTTGAGCGTGCCGCGAGAAATGCACAAATTTCTGATTTCGCCCAAGTCATACTCCGCTTCAGCATGCTCCGGCAGGTCAGCCAACAATTGTTCCCACCCTTTGGGAGGTGGTGGCTGTTTTTCAATGAGCAGGCTGTCGGTCCATGACAAGCCTTTGGTGCGATCAAAGTTGCGGTACCATTTTTGCGGAGCAATTTTCTTTACGCGCTCTTGCTTCTCCTCGGGGAGGAATTCGCCACCAAGGTTGGTATCGGCAATAAAATCCCATTGCTCCTCAAGCTCTTTGCAACGAGCCTTAAACTTTTTCTTCTCAGCTTTTTCATCTGCACCTTTGGCAACGGCTTTCAGCATCTTAATTTCAGCGTCGCGGCGGAGCACTTCAAACCGCATTCGAATTTCATGAACACGGTCAAAAATCGTCTGTAGTTTTGTTGCTTTGTCGACCACGTACTCAGGCGTCGTGACCTTACCGATATCGTGCAACCAAGCGGCGACGTGCAACTCGTACCATTGCTGTTCATTGAGCTCGAAGTCCTTAAAGGACCCGTCATTTGAGTCGCTGCATTTCTGCGCCAACATCTTGGTTAGCTCGGGCACACGCTGACAATGGCCGCCGGTGTAGGGCGATTTGGCATCAATGGCGTGGGCCATGACTTTGATCAAGCTGTCCATCAAGGCTTTTTGCGCTTCGATGAGCTGCTGATTATCGATGGCGACGGCGGCCTGGGAGGCCAATGCCTCAACCAAGCGCTGCACACTTTTTGTGAACGGAATAACGTTCTCTTTGTTGTCATCCTGCGCATTGATCAGCTGCAGAACGCCGATAACCTCGTCCGAGTAATTCTTGAGTGGTATCGTTAAAAATGATTTCGACCGATAGCCAGTGCCTTCGTCGAACTTCTTGGTGCCCGAAAAGTCATACCCTTCGGCCTCATAGGCGTCTTCAATGTTAATAGCTTTGCCCGTCAGGGCGGCGGCAGTTGCAACGTTGTTATAGTTGGCTTCGCCGGTTTCAGGATTATGCATCTGCAGCGGCGGAAACGGGATTGGAACGCCCGTCGTGCCACCCATGGCAATATTGAGCGTTGCGTTGCGGACGATCTGGAAAGACAACGTGCCGCCGTCTCCGCCCAGATACAGGGTGCCACCATCAGCATTTGTCAAATCTACAGCTTCGAGCAGGATGCGCTCGGTCAGGCGATCGTGGTCATGCTCAGCCGAGAGCGCGATCCCAAGATCGATGAGCTGCTCAAACCCTCTGGACGATGTGGCTTCAGTTTCAGACACGTTTCGCAGCTACCCTAACTACCCAATTCCGGACCGTCGGCGACGCCCCGCACTCCCAAAAGCGAAAATAGTATGGACCAGATACAATGCCAAGTCATTGTCAGCCAAGCCTTTTCTGGCCTGGTGGCTTGTCTGATCGTCACTCTACCCCAGGTTTTGCGCGGTATAGATCATACATGAAACTGCCCACAGATGGCACGCAATAAAAGCTATCGTTAGCTGGGATATCCACCGTTAAGTGCAGGGCGCGAAGCCCAATTAGAATCGCCGCCCATTATTTGTTCAATAAGCGGTTACGTCGCGAATCTTGACGCCAGGCGGGCCAGACCGTTAAGCCAGCGGGCATAGTCGTCAACACGTCTTCTTCGTGCCTCCTTAACCCATCGCAGAATTGCCCCATGCCGTTTGCCTCCCTTCGCGATTTCATCGACCGCCTTGAGAAAGATGGCCAACTTGCGCGCGTGTCCGCACCCGTTTCTCCTCACCTGGAAATGACCGAAATACAAACTCGGATTCTGGCAGAGGGCGGCCCAGCGCTGCTGTTCGAAAACGTGGTGAGGGAAGACGGCAGCGCCTATGGCACATCAGTACTAGCCAACCTATTTGGCACCGTCGAACGCGTGGCGTGGGGTATGGATCGCAACCCAGACCAACTCCGCGAGGTTGGGGAAACATTGGCCTTCCTCAAACAGCCAGAACCGCCGGGTGGATGGCGCGAAGCAATGGAGATGCTACCGCTGCTTAAGACGGTGATGGCGATGAAGCCCCGAACCGTTTCAAAAGCACCCTGCCAAGAGGTCGTGCTGACCGGCGATGACATTGATCTCAACCAACTGCCGATCCAAACCTGCTGGCCCGGTGAACCGGCTCCATTGATCACCTGGCCGCTTGTCGTCACCAACGGCCCAGGAGGGGACAAACGCGATGTCACCAATCTCGGCATCTATCGCATGCAGGTCACAGGAAAAGACAAGACACTGATGCGCTGGTTGAAACATCGCGGTGGCGCCGGACAATACGACCGCTGGAAAGACACCAAAGCAGAGCCGCTTCCCGCAGCGGCCGTGATCGGCGCTGACCCGGGCACACTATTGGCTGCTGTTACCCCGGTACCGGATACGTTATCCGAATATCAATTCGCTGGCCTACTGCGTGGCCGTAAGGTTGATTTGGTCAACTGCAAGACCATCCCGCTTCAGGTCCCAGCGGAAGCCGAGATCGTGCTCGAAGGGCACGTGATGTTGGATGAGTTTGGCGACGAAGGACCCTATGGCGATCACACCGGCTACTACAATGCGGTCGAAAAGTTTCCGGTGTTTAAGATCTCCGCTATCACCATGCGGAAAAATCCGATCTATCTATCCACCTACACGGGTCGGCCACCAGACGAGCCGAGCATCTTGGGCGAAGCGCTCAACGAAGTATTCATTCCGCTGCTAGTTCAGCAGTTCCCAGAGATTGTTGATTTCTGGTTACCCCCCGAAGGATGCAGCTATCGCATTGCCGTGGTCAGCATGAAGAAATCTTACGCTGGCCATGCCAAGCGCGTGATGATGGGTGTCTGGAGCTTCCTGCGCCAGTTCGTGTATACCAAATTTGTCATCGTGGTGGACGACGACATCAACGCCCGCGATTGGAAAGATGTGATGTGGGCGGTGTCTACCCGTATGGACCCAGCCCGCGACATTACGGTGATCGAGAACACCCCTATAGATTACTTGGACTTCGCGTCACCTGAGCCGGGCCTTGGCGGCAAATTGGGGCTAGACGCGACAACCAAAATTCCACCCGAGACCAATCGGCCTTGGGGCAAGAAAATTCACATGGCTGACGACATCGTCGACCTGGTGACAAATAAGTGGGCCGAATACGGCCTGCCCGGCAGCGGCGCGCCGATTTGGAAAGACAAAACTTAAGTTTGGAGAACAGAGTGTCCGACGAGTCCCTTAATGTACTGACCGATCTCATTACCAAAGCCAAGGCAGCCGGTGCCGATGCCGCAGACGCTATTATAGCCGATGGGGAATCGACGTCCGTAACCTATCGCCTCGGCGAACTCGAACAACTCGAGCATTCAGAAGGCGGAGATGTCGGTTTGCGGGTTCTGGTTGGCAAGAAACAGGCGATTGTATCGTCCTCTGATCGATCTCCCGAAGCCCTGGCCGAATTGGTGGAGCGCGCAGTGGCGATGGCCAAAACCGTGCCGGACGATGAGCTACTTGGCTTAGCGGACCCAGACCAACTGGCGACGGACCTGCCTGACCTCGACATGTGCGACCCGGATGATATTTCCACAGAAACTTTGATCGAAGCAGCTCGCACTTGCGAGGATGCCGCACGATCAATCAAAGGCGTGACGAACTCTGAAGGGGCACAGGCGAACTGGGGACGTTCTCGCGTTGCCATCGCTGCGAGCAATGGCTTTCAACGCGCCTATGAAAGTACCGGAGGTTCGTACTCCGCCTCTGTTCTGGCAGGCGACGTCGAAACAGGTATGGAGACGGATTACGAATATACGTCAGCTGTCTATGCCAAAGACTTTAGATCACCGGAGGAGGTTGGCCGCACCGCAGGGGAACGTGCCGTACGCAAACTAGGTGCCCGTAAAGTTAAGAGCGGTAAGTTTCCAGTAGTATTCGAATCTCGAGCGGCCAGAGGCTTAATCAGCCACTTCCTCGGCGCCATCAACGGCAGCGCCGTGGCGCGCGGCACAACGTTCCTAAAAGACAGCATGGAAACAGCGGTATTCAACGACGGCATCACGATTGTCGAAGACCCGCATCGAGCCCGTGGCATGCGCTCCAAGCCCTGCGATGCCGAAGGATTGGCCAATAAGAGTCGCGACCTCATCGACAACGGTGTTCTAACGACCTGGGTTTTGGACCTGCGTTCCGCCCGCAAGCTGGGACTCGCACCGACGGGGCATGCCAGTCGCGGACCGTCATCACCCCCCTCACCCTCCGTCACCAACGTCAATGTCGTTGCTGGTGAGAAAACACCAGAGCAATTGTTTGGTGAAATCGAAAACGGCCTCTATGTCACAGATGCCTTCGGCCAAGGGGTTAACGGTGTGACCGGAGACTACAGCCGCGGCGTCGGCGGTTTCTGGATCGAAAACGGGGAATTGGTTTACCCGGTGAACGAAATCACCATTGCCAGCAATTTAAAAGACATGTTCCTGACACTCACTGCGGCAAACGACTTAGAACTCACTCGAGGCATCGACAGCCCCACCGTCCGCATCGACGGCATGAGTGTTGCCGGAAGTTAGGCGGACGTATCGCGGCAACACCTGACGATGTCTATTTTTGTATCGCGCTGTCGGGCTCACCCATCATACTGTCCATGGGGCCGCCCATGGAGTTCTTCATAGATTTCCCCTGAGCTTCCATAGCTTTGGCCGCCTCGGTCGCCATTTTGTTCATGCTTTCCATGACGTCGTCTCTAGCGGCCTTGACCTCGGTATTCATTCGAATCTGCTTCTGCGGTAGCGGGTCGCGGCGCATTGCCTGCGCTGCTTCCACGACGGGCGCACTTTCGACCTCTTCTGTCGCACTCTCAACGACAGCATCGGCGACACCATCATCATCGCTGCTGTCTCCAAGGTTGTATGCGGCGGCGGCCACTAGCGCAGCGCCAGCAACAATCAACCATATCGCTCCCTTACTGTCTGCCATCTTCACTTACCCCAATATTGACTCAGATGCGCGAAACCCAAGTCATTGCTGCCGACCATGGGTTTCAATTGGAGACTATAAACGATAATGACCTAAGATACGTTCGACGTGAGTGTAGGAGCGATACCACCGATATGAAACGCCTGCGCAAGGCCCTATTCCGCAACCCCGCTGTGCAAAGCATTCTTGGTGCTGTTGCCGCTGGTTATGTCTGGTTGGTTCGCGTGACCAGCCGCTGGGTCGATGAAAACTCAGAGGCGACGACGGACGCCTGGGCCGGGACTGCGCCGGTGATCATTGCGTTCTGGCACAACCGCCTCTTCCTCATGCCTTACTGTTGGTCATCACCGGCGCCGTTTCACATGTTAATTTCATCCCACGCGGATGGGCGCATTATTTCAAAAACCGTGTCCTGGTTTAATATTTCCACGGTTACGGGCTCCAGTTCTAATGGTGGAACCCAAGCCACACGTGAACTCGTGCGGCTTCTGAAAGCAGGAAAAAGCGTGGGCATTACGCCCGATGGACCGCGCGGACCACGCATGCGGGCGGGAGACGGCGCAATCGCACTGGCCAAACTTTCCGGTGCGACCATTGTGCCCGCTGCCGTTGCAACGAGTGGACGCCAAATTTTATCGACTTGGGACAAACTCATTATTCCGCTTCCGTTCACCCGCGGCGCCCGCGTCTGGGGTACACCGATTAGAGTACCCAAAAACAGCAATGCTGAAACATTGTCGCAGTTGCGCGATACTCTTGAAGAATCACTGATCGCGGTGAGCGACCGGGCCGACGCAATGGTCGGCCAATCTGCGATACCTCCCGCCGATACTCAGGACAGCGACCATGCGCACGCCTGATTTCTGGAAAAGTGAAGGGCCGCTGGTTAAAGCGCTCGCCCCTCTTGGCAAACTTTACGGTGCCATCACCGCATGGCGGCTTAAACATGCCGCTGCAGAACAGATCTCAGTTCCAGTGATCTCTGTCGGCAACCTCACAGTTGGTGGCACAGGAAAAACACCAGTCGTTCGCGACTTAGTGAAGCGCTTGAAAGACAACCGGCATCGACCGGCTGTCGTGCTGCGGGGATACGGCGGGCACATCAAAGGCCCACTGCGGGTCGACACCGAAACACACACAGCCTTGGATGTCGGAGATGAGGCTCTGCTCCACGCCCGCGACGGCGCCACCTGGGTCGCCCGCAAGCGAGCAGATGGTGCCAAAGCGGCGATAGCAGATGGCGCAACCGTTATTGTGCTGGATGACGCTCATCAACACACCAGTCTGAAAAAGGATTACGCCTTGCTTGTCGTCGACGGTGCGGTGGGTTTCGGCAACCACCATATTCTTCCGGCGGGACCTTTGCGTGAAGACGTCCGGGCTGGATTGGGGCGTGCTGATGCAATCATTATCTTGGGTAAAGACGAAACAGATTTGGCCGATCGCCTGCCAGACTTCTTAGCATTGGCACCTGGCGCGCTCGAAGCTGAGGCGGAATCAGTTCACCTGCATGGCCGCAAAGTCGTCGCCTTCGCCGGTCTCGGACGGCCACAAAAATTCTTTGATACGTTGGCCGACCTGGGCGCCGTCGTGGTTGCAGCGCACCCTTTTGATGATCACCACCTTTATAAACCCGCCGACATACAGTTGATTCTGGACGAAGCGTTTGGGCTCGATGCTCTACCCGTCACGACCGAAAAAGACGCTATGCGGTTGGCGCCAGACCATCGCCAGCAGGTCAACGTGCTGCGCGTGGCCGTGCGCTACAAGAATCCGGCGATCATCGAAACTTTATTGCAGGATGTCTTGTCCAGCCGGTAACGCAGCCATAACGGTTTGTGGATCAAGTTTGGCGCCGTACCAGGAAATGCCAAAATGAAGATGCGGCCCATTGGTCCGACCGGTCATTCCGATGGCACCGATCGGATCGCCCTGACGCACGGCTTGGCCTTGTTCGACTGAAATTTCACTCATGTGAATATAAACAGAATCAAGACCGAAACCGTGATCAATCATCACCGTCTTACCGGTCAACACCATGCCGTCGTGAACCAAACTCACGACGCCATCGGCCGTCGCCAAAATTGGGGTTCCCGTTGGTGCCGCGATATCGAGACCGGAATGAGGGGAGCGCGGTTGGCCGTTGAGAATACGCTGACTCCCAAAGACGCCTGAGATTCGCCCCTGGGCTGGCTGCAAAAAGCCTGTCTCGAAAAATGGTAGGGGCTCGGTACGATTGCGAGCGGCAACGATCAAGCCGCCTTCAGCACGGATACGTTTTACGGTTTCAGGGTTTGGTGTCACCGTACTTTGCGGCAAGCCATCAACCCGCTCGATGAGCCAATCCCGGGGTGCAACAGAAACGACTTGCTTCGTCTCTACACCACTCTCATCGCGCATCACCAGCATGGCAGACGGTTTAGCATCCCGATCAATCCCAAAAACAAAGCGACCCGTATTCGATACTGAGACAGTACGACCATCAAGAGTTACGCCCGTACCCGGTGCGACGGTGCCAAAAACAATCCCGCCCTGCTCCAAGCGCCCGTGCAAAGCGATGGGTTCAGCGGTGGCGGACGCGACGCCAAGACTCAACCCAGCGCAGACAACAAGAAAACGCCTCACAAAAAACTCCCCTGCCGACCATCGGACTTATCGCCGCTCTTCGCCTTCGGTTTAGATGCTGATTGCGGAGATTTTTTTATAGTAGACAGCGGCACTTCTCCGCCAACGGTAACGTCGACCGCACCATCACTGAATTCGACTTGCCAAGCCGCCCCTACTGAAGACCCAGCCGCAACAGTGACCGGCGTACCGTCAGCACCTTTGACCAAGGCATAGCCACGCTCGAGGACTCGCTTGGGCGACACAGACTCAAGACGCGTCCCCAGACCTTCCAGCTGCTCTCCGGTACGATCCGTTGACCGCCGAAGCGCTATACCCAGTCGCTCCGACCAATCGGATATCAATTCATCGTAGCGATGGACATCGCGTGCGAGGTGAGCCGGTTTGAGACCGGCAGCAATAACAGACAAGTCCTGGCCCTTGGCTGCGAGAAGGCGCGATGGACCGGTTCCCAAACGTTCGGACAAGCCGTCGATATCTTGCTGCTTTTGCTCGACCACTTGCCTCAGGTTAGGCAAACCCCTTGCCAAACCTTCGACTTGCAATGTGTTTTCGGACAACAGGCGATTCACCGACTGGCTTAGGCGAACGCCGCTCTCTTGCACCTGAGAGATCAACTCCAAGCGCACAGGGACTGCAATTTCTGCCGCTGCGGTCGGCGTAGGCGCTCGGCGATCAGACGCGAAATCAATCAGGGTGGTGTCGGTCTCGTGGCCAACCGCAGATATTAGCGGGATCGCCGAAGCAGCCGCGGCACGAACGACAATCTCTTCATTGAAAGCCCACAAGTCTTCTAGCGACCCTCCTCCGCGGGCAACGATCAGCAGATCAGGTCGCGGAATGTCGCCATCTTCTGGCAGCGCGTTGAAGCCATTGATCGCGGCCGCGATCTCTGAAGCCGAGCCTTCGCCCTGCACGCGAACCGGCCACAACAGCACACGGCGCGGAAATCGATCCTGGAGCCGATGTAGAATATCTCGGATCACCGCCCCAGTGGGCGACGTCACCACGCCGACAACCTCTGGCAACCGCGGCAGCGCCTGTTTGCGGTTTTCAGAAAACAGGCCCTCAGCCGCCAACGCTTTCCGGCGATCTTCGAGCAGTTTAAGAAGCGCGCCCTCACCCGCAAGCTCAAAGGTCTCAATGATGATTTGATAGGACGATCTACCTGGATAGGTGGTCAAACGGCCGGAGGCAATGACCTCCATCCCCTCTTCAGGCCGATGGGCAAGCTTTGACATTCCGCCGCGCCAGATGATCGCATCAATGACGGCGGACTCGTCTTTGAGCCGCATATAACAGTGCCCCGACGCGGCAACTTTCGGCTGCGAAATTTCGCCGCGTATACGGACATAACCGAACGCGTCCTCAACCGTCCGCTTGAGAGCATTGGAAACCTCAGAGACCGTGAACTCTGGGACGTTCATAGGAGCAGCGCGATCAGCCATGGCGTAATATGCGGACCCTTAGTTAGTCTTTGTAGACATATACTTGAAGAGTGGCAGACCGAATTCGGCCGCTTTCACCGCCGCCTTCCAGTTCTCCGATATACGCGTCTACTTTTTGATGATGCCGCTTGAGTTGATGCAATTTCTCGATCGCGTCTTTGCGCAAGTTGCCAATTTCGCCGAACTCAGTGATGACGCGAGCGGTATCAACCCCGCCCGGACCCCCGTCGATAAACTCAATGGTGACATGGGTGCCTTCGCTACACTGTGCAATCGCTTCCTGACGGGAGGAACGGTCGTCGTTCAATTGAGTCTCTCCGACCACCGGCCAAACCAGCTCTTCAATGGCACCGTCATGGGGTGGCGCGAGAGCCTCAGCCAGGACGTTTTCATCGTCTTCACGATGACGTAGCCAGGCGCGTGCAATAAAAAACAGGGCGCCCAGCGCTACAACCCATACGAGGAGGCTCATGACATGTGTCCCTTTTCCGTGGGCTAGACCAACTGGAATCGTTATTGCACAAAACTGTCGTGACGTCAGCGTCCGCTCGCCCGTTAGAGCGGTTTCTGCACCATGAAATCATACATGCCGAGAAATATCTGCGGATTCTCAGCTTCAAAACGATCCCAACTATCGAGATCGAGACAACTAGAATCTTCAGGCGCAAAGGCTCGATAACTCGCCAAAAGGCGCTGTGATGAGTCTACAAAACCGCAGAACTTCAGCTCGAGACGATTAACAGCCTCGGCAATCTTAGGAATTGTAAAATCTTGCTCTTGTACGTGAAACAGAAGATCCCTGCACATCGAAGTCGTATACATGTCTAGTCTCGCAAAAACGTGCTCCAGGGCTCCCTCAGGATCGTTTTTTTCGGCGACCTGCGCGATCAAACCCTGGCGTATAGCCCGTATTGAATTTGAGTCCGCTTTGTCGCGACCTGGACCAATCAGATCTCGAACCCGGCGAACAGGCTCGCGCGCTGACGCGCTATAAAGTGAAATGCGAACAACACCACCAGGCCTGCAAACGTCTCTAAGCGCCCGAAACCCAGCAATGGGATCCGCCATGTGATGCAAAACACCCGTGCAGCTAATGTAGTCGAACACCTTTCCAGCGCCGGGCAGTTCTAGAATATCACCCTGCACAAAGGACAAATTCTTGATGCCAAGCTCCTGAGCACGGCGCATTCCGTAACCTAAGCTGGCAAGAGAAAGGTCCACCGCGAGAATGTCTGCGTCTCGCCACAGAAATCCATCTTCAATCGCCGTACGCCCCGTTCCACACCCAGCGACCAGGACGTTGCTTCTCGCCGGATCCCCATACTCACCGAGATCAACACCCGGACAAGATTTCCGAAAATAGTCGTTCGACGAAACCTTAGGATTATAGATGTGAGACACCCACCTCGGATAAGGGTTCTCTTCGTACTGCGCTCGAACTCTCGTAGATGCGGAGTCGTCTATCTGCGTGAGCGCGGGCATATCCGCCGCTAGTTCGCGCTCCTTGTCAGGCTCCAACACCTGAATACGGATCATGTCTTTTGCCAAAGGGTTCTCGGCTCCGTTCTCGACAAGTGTTCTGCATAGAGACATCTCAGAGAGCGGGCGATACGCGCCCAGTACTGCAATGGCTAGGATGTCATGGGGACGTGAACCGGACTCTAAACTTAACTGCAATCCATTGATCAAAGCTGTTTCGGCGTCCGACTCGGAGAACACATACTCAGTCAAATACGCGTAAATGGAAATCGCAACTCCAGCCTTGAGAATTATGTCCGTGTACTTCCACTCGGGGTTTGACACGGATTCGAGAAACCGCTTTCGGATGTGAGCAAAAAGCTTCTCAAATGACAGGTAGGGGATCGGCGTCGTCGTGAGCAACGCCTGCATGAGCGGCGTATTCAGAAAAGCGACCAGAGTCCCATCCGCGAGAAAACGATCGAGCGCATCTATGTCGTCCGCCCACGCGCATTCCAAGAAGTGGTGGACCTGGGGATTAGCAACCAATATGGATACGGCTGCCCTGCATAACGCAACCGTATCGGAATCGCGCTGCAATAGGGTATCCGCCAACGTCGTATCAGCGTTGGCAGGGATTGACGCCCCCGGCGCGGCGATAGCGTCACAAAGATCATAGATGTGGTTGAGACGAGCCACTTTCGTGGACGCCTCTATTTCATTCTCCACGCCAGAACCTTTACTTGAACCGAAGCCTACGAATCCGCGAATAGAGCAACGCGTTCGCCCCCTGCGTAAGCACACACATTGACTGTCCCACTTGTGCTAAAAGGCCTGCTGCGCCAAATAAATGCAACATCAAAAGCCGGAGAACGTATTCATGAAGGTTTTGGTAGTCGGTGGTGGTGGCCGGGAACACGCCCTTTGCTGGGCGATTGCGGCATCCCCTCTGTGCGACAAACTCTATTGCGCGCCCGGAAATGCTGGGATTGCCCGTGAAGCCGAATGCGTGCCCATCGGCTCAGAGGATATAGATCAGCTCCTCGCCTTTGCCACAGACAACGCGATAGATTTTGTCGTGGTCGGACCGGAAGCACCATTGGTGATGGGACTGGCTGACCAATTGCGCAGCGCTGGCATTAAGACCTTTGGACCGAGCGCCGCGGCAGCGCAGATCGAAGGCTCCAAAGCATATATGAAAGACTTGTTGACCAAGAGCGGGGTCCCGACGGCCGCATACGGGCGCTTTACCGACATCACCGCTGCCAAAGCCTACATCACAGAACAGGGTGCACCGATTGTCGTCAAAACCGACGGCCTCGCCGCCGGCAAGGGCGTCATTTTGTGCGACACCGTAGAAGAAGCGCACGCGGCGGTCGATTCCATGATGACCGACAAAACATTTGGCGACGCGGGCAACGAGATCGTCGTTGAGGAATTTCTCGACGGTGAAGAGGCAAGCTTCTTCGCCTTGGTGGACGGAACCAACGCCCTGCCGTTGATTTCTGCTCAGGATCACAAAGCCGTCGGCGATGGTGATACAGGCCCAAACACGGGCGGCATGGGCGCCTACTCACCAGCACCGATAATGACCGACGCCTTAACGGAGGAGGTAATGGAGAAAATCATCGCCCCGACCGTAAAAACCATGGCCGACATGGGCACTCCATACGTTGGCGTTCTCTTCGCCGGTCTGATGATCTCGAAAGCTGGCATAAAAATTCTTGAATATAATGTGCGATTCGGCGACCCCGAGTGTCAGGTCCTCATGCGTCGTTTGAAATCTGACATTTTACCGGCGCTGATCGCCTCTGCAGACGGTCAACTGGATCGCTTCAATCTGCGCTGGCATGACGACGCCGCCATGACTGTCGTTATGGCGGCAAACGGCTATCCAGGCTCCTACGAAAAAGGATCAGAAATAAAAGGCGTTAATGCCGCCGAAAACCAAGATGACGTTGTGGTCTTTCATGCAGGCACAAAAGCGGACGGCGACACGCTTACTGCGACTGGTGGCCGCGTCCTCGGAGTAACAACGATGGGCCCCTCCGTAACGGAAGCGCAAGCCAAAGCCTACAAGGCCGTTGACGCGATTGATTGGCCGGGCGGATTTTGCCGCCGCGACATCGGCTGGCGTGCGGTCGAACGAGAAACCACGTCATCGCCATGAGCAAGGCTCCGCATGATTATTTTGCACCGAGGTATAATGACGCCCGACAAAAGTTTCTGACCGCGGCAGAACAAGCCGATGCCGTTATCACGAACCATGTCCACCCCCTCAAGGGACCAGACGGCGAGCCACTTTCCCTAGACGTGGCCGCATTCGGACCACTCCATGCGAAGAAGGTTTTCGTCACTATGTCGGCCACCCATGGCGGCGAAGGGTTTTTGGGTTCAGCAGCCCAAGTGGGATGGCTGACTGAGAAGCGATATCAGGATATTCCAGACGACACCGCTGTCATATTGATGCATGCCGTGAACCCTCACGGGTTCGCTTGGCTACGGCGCGTGACCGAGGGCAATGTTGACCTCAATCGCAACTTCTTGGATTACGCCGAGCCTGTTCCAGAGAAGCCCGAGTACGACAAACTGCACGCGGCAATTTGCCCCGATGACTGGACGGATGAGTCCCTGGCCGCCGCCGACAAGGTTCTTGATGAATACGCTGAGGAGCACGGCCAGAAGGTCCTCAATCGCGTCGTCATGAGCGGGCAGTTTAACCGACCAGACGGATTATTCTATGGCGGCACGGCTCCGACTTGGTCGCGGGCCGCGATTCTCGCCACTTTAGACACTCACGCCGTCGAAGCCTGTCACGTCGCCCTCATCGATTTTCATACGGGCCTAGGCCCTTCTGGACATGGCGAGAGCTATATCGTCGGCAACGAGGGTGACCCTGGCGTCGAAAAGGCGAACGATGTTTGGGGTACTGAAGACGTAACAATCTTGGCTGCCAGCGGCCCGAAAAATGCGCATGACGGCTACAATTTATCGGGAATAGCTCGGGAGTTGGCGCCAATTCCGTTTTACGGCAACACTCTGGAATTTGGCACCCACCCGTTAGACATCGTGTATCGAGCATTACGGGCGGACAACTGGCTTCACCTGCATGGCGATCTGAATTCTGACTTCGCGCGCTCGGTCAAAGCCGATCTCAAAGAGGCATTCGCTCCTGATTCCGCCGAGTGGCGCGAAACGGTCTACGACAGATGTATGGAAGTATGGAAGCGCGGCATGATGGGGCTCGCCGGACTTTAGGATCGGCTACTATTTACAGAGTGTCGAGAGGTTCGACGAATCCTCATCCATCTCTTCGAAACCGCCAGCGAATTCAACCGCCGCATAATACTTTGGATCGGTCTTGTCACTGATGAACTTGAGAATCGCCTGCGACATCTCCGACTTCCGTTCTCCCTCAAAGTCCGCGGTCGTCAGGGTGCGATCCCACAGGTAAAACATGATCTCCTCATGCATCTTTGGGGCAACCCAACACGCATAGCGGGCGGTTGAGTTCTCACCAATGACAAGTCGCACAGTCACAATCTCATAACGAATACCACGAGCGGTCTGAAACGGCGCCATGATCGGATCAAGCTGGATGTAGCGCCCGACAAAGGCGCGTGGCCGCAAATCTTCCTCCTGCGCTGACAGTGAGCCGACACTCGACAGAACAAAGATGAACCCAAAGACGAAAGTCAGGAATTTAATCATGCCGTTATCCTAGCGGGCCCCGCTGTTCGCGCAAGCGTCAGCGACTTGCTTTTTCGCGCAAGCGTTAGCGCCGGGCCGCAAAAAATGCTTTGAGCAGTGCGGCGGCTTCCTGCTCTCGTATCCCGCCGATCACCTCGGGATGATGATGGCAAGTTGGTTGCGAGAAGATCTTTGGTCCATGCTCGACACCGCCACCCTTGGGGTCATAAGCCCCGAATTCGACCCGGCGTAGGCGCGCGAAGGAGATCGCAGTGGCACACATAGGGCATGGCTCGAGGGTGACATATAGGTCGAATCCGGCCAGCCGCGCACGGCCATGGGCCGCCGCGGCCTCCCGAATCACCAGCATTTCCGCATGGGCTGTTGGGTCATAGGAAGCCTCAACCTGGTTTCCTGCCGCAGCCACAACCGCATTCGTGTCAGGATCAACCAAAACCGCGCCGACCGGCACCTCGCCCCTATCTGCCGCTGCCTGTGCCTGTTCTAGGGCCAAAGCCATGAAATCTGCGTTGGTCATGGCCGGACAATCGGTGCCCTCACCCCTGACGTCAAGCGCGCCAGCAAGCCGCGGTAAGGTTCTGGTAACTTTCCAGGCCTAAGGTCTTGGTGGGACGAAATATTTGGGACTTTTCTGCCATGATGGACCACGCTGGTAACGTGGTGCGGATCGGCGGCCACCAGGTCGAGCATCGCACCTTAAAAGGTATTCAGACGGCGAGCGCCGAAAGCGGCGTCAGCTTCCACTATCTGCTGGCAAAGGCCGCGCAGGAAAGTGGCTTCGATTCTGATGCCAAAGCTTCAACCTCTTCAGCCACGGGACTGTTTCAGTTCACGCGGGGCACCTGGCTCGACATGATGCGACGCCATGGCGACGAACTGGGTTTTGGCGATCTTGCGTCTCAAGTCAAAGAAAGCGCCACAGGGCGCATGACAGTGCTCAACGAAGATGCCGAAATCCAAATGCTGGCTATGCGCCGCGACCCGGACATCTCCTCTCGCTTCGCAGCCCTGTTCGCCAGCGACAATGCGCAGACCCTAGAAACATCTCTTGGGCGCGACGCTTCACCAGCCGAACTGTATTTTGCTCATTTCCTCGGAGCTTGGGGGGCCACAGCCCTGGTCACCACGGCCGAGCAAGACCCGACCAAACCGGCGGTCGACGTACTGCCCGCTGCCGCCGATGCGAACAAAACCGTGTTCTTCGAAGACAATGGCCTGGCCCGCACCGCCTCGGGAGTCATTAACTGGCTCAAAGAAAAGTTCACCGACCGCCTCAGTGAAACCGCCGATGTCGCCGCCCTGTTCAACCCGACAGAGCAGACAAAACCGGCGGCGCCGATGGCACCGATGTTCAGTGAAGCTCCGGCATCTCCGTTTGATGTTGGTGCAGCCTCACGGTCCGGCGATACCGACCGGATGGGTGTCTCCATGTATCTACTGCAAATGCTGTCACAGATGATGTCGGCCCAGCCTATGCAAATGGTCGACGATCCGTTTGCCATGCAAACCCCCGGCTTTGGCGGGGATGATTGGGGCAGCGCCCTGACTCAGGCCTTCGACCGGGAGAGCCAGATCACCGCAACACAGGCTGAACGGGCCTATCGTCAGGCAAACCCCATGGCAAACCCTCAAGCCCAGGCTCAACCGCTTAGGACGTCTGCATAGCCAGCGCCTTGACCCGGGGGCGGACGACAGCGTAAAGCCCGGGCCATGACTGCTCCCATCATAGGCATCACTGCCGACCGCGAAGACCCGGGTGGATACTCAAAGTTTCCCTGGTATGCGTTGCGCGTGAACTACTGCTCCGCCGTGCAGGCCGCCGGCGGCATTCCAATCATCCTACCGCCCGATGCCCGCCTGATTGATCGATATGCCGAGATGATCGACGGCTTGATCGTGTCTGGGGGCGCCTTCGATGTTGACCCGGCCTTGTTCGGCGAAAAAGCTGTGCACGACACGGTCGTTCTGAAGACTGACCGCACCGACTTCGAACTCGGCCTGACCAAGAAATTCCTCGCTGACGACCGCCCGGTGTTCGGCATCTGCGGCGGCCAGCAGTTGCTCGCGGTGGCGCTCGGCGGAACATTGATCCAGCACATCCCCGATGAGGTGGACAAAGCCCTCGCCCACGAACAACCTAACCCACGCGATGAAGCCGGGCATGATGTGACGATCACACCAGGCACACGTCTACATGACATCGTCGGTAGCGACACCCTGGCCGTGAACAGCGCCCATCATCAGGCCGTCAAAGCGGTACCGTCCAACATCGTGATTGATGCGATGGCCTCCGACGGTGTGATCGAAGGGATCGAAGACCCGTCTAAGCGATGGTGCATTGGCGTGCAGTGGCACCCAGAATTCCACATCTCCGACGGTGACCGCCGCCTGTATGACTCCTTCATCAAGGCCAGCTCATGAACGCGCCCAAAGCGGTACCCGCGGCGGACAACACTGATGGCGATCGCGTCGCCAAGGTCATTGCCCGGGCTGGCATTTGCTCCCGCCGTGAAGCGGAAGCGCTAATTGAACAAGGCCGGGTGACCGTCAACGGCACGACCTTGACCAAACCGGGCGTAAAAGTCACAGCGGATGATTTAGTGCGGGTCGACGGCGAGAAACTTCCGGCCCTCGAACCACCCCGGCTTTGGCGATACAACAAACCGACCGGATTGGTGACCAGCCATAAGGATGAACGAGGCCGAGAAACGGTATTCGATGCTTTGCCGGCCTACTTGCCCCGCGTGATTTCTATTGGCCGCCTTGACCTCAACTCTGAAGGTCTATTGCTGCTGACCAACGACGGCACCTTGGCGCGTTCCATGGAGCATCCCTCAAGAGGTTGGACCCGGCGGTACCGGGTGCGGGTGCATGGCGACATTAAAGACAAAATGTTCGATCCACTGGCCAGGGGCGTAACCATCGATGGCATCCACTACGGCCCGGTGCAGGTGAAACTGGATCGTAAACCGGGTGTTAATTCCTGGCTCACCGTGTCCTTAAGTGAAGGCAAAAACCGGGAAGTGCGGCGGGTCATGGAGCATGTCGGCCTCAAGGTTAATCGTCTGATGCGCACCGCTTACGGTCCGTTTCAACTGGGCTCCCTCAAGCCCGGTGAACTGACGGAAATGCCGCATAAGGTTCTCAAAGAACAACTGGGCGCTGACTTGCCCGAACTTAAAAATACCGTCGGCAAAAACAGCCGGAAAAAGTAGCGCACGGCGATGACGGGAAAAGTGCGCATCACAGCAGGTACGTTCAAGAATAAACCCCTCGCGGTACCTGAAGGCGACAGCGTACGCCCAACCTCGGACCGCGCCCGGCAAGCCCTGTTCAACCGGCTTGAACATAGCTTCTCAGACATCGGATTTAGACTGAGGGGCGCTCGGGTTGTCGATCTGTTCGCTGGCACAGGAGCACTAGGCCTCGAAGCCCTGAGCCGAGGCGCATCTCACGCCACTTTTATCGAGCGCAGCCCGACATCCCTCGCCGTGCTCAAGCGTAACATTGCGGCACTGGGTGTTGATGACAAAGTCACCGTGCTGACGATGGATGCAACCACCCTACCCGCTGCCTCGCAGCCTTATAATCTTGCCCTGCTAGACCCACCCTATGAACAAAGTCTAGCCGAGCCTGCGCTTGTCGCATTGGCGAGCAAACAATGGCTGACCGACGCTGCCGTGGTGGCGGTCGAAACCGCGGCGGCGGAAACACTCGCCGCTCCAGACGGATTGACGATTGAAGATGTACGCAGCTATGGACGTGGCGCAATCACCTACCTAACCGCTGACCAGCAAAAAACGTAAAGACGGTTTCCCGAGGGACGAGCCCATGCACTATGGGCTTTTGAATAATTTCTCGGCCAGAGTCAGGGCTTTAAAATTTTAACAAACGAGTACAGATGAAAGCTTTGCGCCAAGGCTTCGATATTGAAGGTTTTTTCGCCCTATCGCCATCGCCTCCCGTTACGGATGATTGTTGTAGGCGTCGATATCGTCGTCCGCAGATATAAGACGAGAAGCCGGATCATCTCCCGGGTATGAGTCAAACTCGATGACATTGCGATCCGGGTCGCGGATGAACAGCGCACTCATATCCTTGAAGCTGAACTGGCCGGTTATCTCGATACCATTGTCATTGAGGAACGTTTTAAGGACGTCGAGAGACCGCACTTTCAGCGCCATATGGGTATAACCCGCATGCTTGCGGTCGATATCCATCAAAACGTTTTGGTCGTCTGACTCGGTGCTCGGGCCAAGCAAGTTCAACACGACGCCCGATGCGTGCTCCATCATAATCGGATGGCCTTTTTCAAAACCCGTGTCTGTTATCAGCTTAAACCCGAGCATTTCGTAGAAGTCGGTTGCCCGTTTTTTCTCTTTCACGCGAATGCCGATGTGGTCGATTTTCAATATGGAAACCATGAGGGTTTTCCTGTTAATGGGGCCTTTCACAGTGGCCCGACTCTCTTGTTTCCTCACTCTCCACTGTTCCTGTTTCATTCACTAGATATGGATTTTGCAATATAGTGTTCTATGAGAGGAACGCATGTGAACGATCTCAATGATCTGGTTATCTTTGCAAAAGTGGCGGAATTGCTGGGTATTTCCTCGGCGGCTCGGGCTCTCCGCATGCCCAAATCAAAGGTCAGTCGCCGCCTCACTGCCTTGGAGGACGAGCTAGGCGTACGCCTTTTGGAGCGCAATACACGAGGTGCGCGCCTCACGGATGCCGGTGAAATTTACTACCAGCACTGCAGGAGGGTCGTTGAAGAAGCGGCTACCGCACGCGAATCCGTAACGCACATGATGGCCGCGCCGCGCGGTCCATTGAAGATCAGCACCTCTGTCGCCATCGGACAACACCTACTGACTCCGGTACTAGGGGAGTTTATGGCGCTCTACCCTGAGATCGCGTTGGACGTTCAGTTAGAAAACCGGCGCGTCGACCTCATTCGCGAAGGATATGACGCCGTCATCCGCATTGGTGCCTTGGACGACTCATCCTTGATCAGCAAACCGTTGGGCGAGGACCACGCCATCTTAGTAGCGTCGCAGACCTACCTTAAACGGATGGGCACGCCACAAAACCTCAGCGACCTTGAAAACCATCGCCTATTGGTGATGGGAGATGCGCCCACCCTCGATCAATGGCTGTTGGTCGGACCAGAGGGGCGACAGGAGTCCTTGGCTATCCGCCCCTATGCGACACTGAACGATCTCACAATGATCCGCCAAGTTGCCCTGGATGGTGGCGGAATTGCTCTGCTGCCCCGCTATCTGTGTACAGACGAGGTGATGCATTCGAATGGACTGCGCAAAATTCTGAGCGATTGGCGATCTCTGCCCTTCGGCTTTTACGCGCTCTATCCGAGCCGCCGCAGCATGACTTTAAAATTGAGAGCCCTGCTCGATTTCTTGGCAGACAAGCTCGGGGATTAACGCTGCCTTCTCCTACGGTCGCTCAATCGGCGCAGCTAGGGTCTCTATGGCAACCAATCTTGAGTCTGCGCTCTGCCAGCGGATTTTTCGAAGCTCTGTGTATTCGGGCGAGTCATAGAACGCTTCAATCGTCGCCATATCAGGAAACTCAATGACGACGGTGCGCCGGGGTTGCCAATCTCCTTCAAGGACTTTGACCGCACCGCCACGGGCGATATAGCGACCGCCGAATTTATTGACGATATCCGGATTGGCTTTGATGTAGGCCGCGTAAGCATCCGGGTCTTTGACGTCGATATCAGCAATAAGAAAAGCAGGCATGCGATAGTCCTTATGAGTACAAATTAATGAGTCTAATCACTTACGCGCATCCGCCCTCTCCGGCCCCGTTTGTTCTAACTAGACTATAGATTGGTCTTTGCCATTGCTCTTAATTCTTGCAGTTGCAAACTCAAAGAAAGCATGGACCTTGGCGCTTCGCCTAATATCGGGATGAGCGAGCATCCAGAGTTCGGAGTCGAATGTCGGTTCAGGCTCCTCTAGTCGGACCAAGTCTGGACAGCTTGCTTCCAGGTAACACGGCAAAACTGCAATACCGAAACAGGCGCGAACTAGATCAAGCATCCCCATAACTGAATTGGTGGTAATGGCACGCGCGCCCTCTACCATGCGAAGAGCCGTAATTTGACTCATAGGAGACTGGCGAAGGCTGTCGTCAAGTTGAATCCAACGATGCTCTTCTGGTGGGACTCCACGAACGGACTTTAGATAGTCCGAGCAAGCGTAGGATGTGTATGCAATGGGCAGCAGGCTCCGACCAATCCAATGCTCCGGCGGATGCTGGGTCGGGCGCAAAGCAATGTCAGCGTCCCGCTGCATAAGATCAAGTGAACGAGTGTCGGACATGAGTCTGAGTTCGATATCTGGATACTGTTCTTGAAACTCCATAAACACTGGGCCGAGCCAATGGAGCAGCGAATCCGTTGTTGTGACACTCAGCGCGCCTTCGAGGCGCAGATCCTGCCCACCCAATTCACGCTGAATACGATTCACCCCGTCGTGCAGTTCGCGACCAAGGCGCAAAAAATGTTCGCCGGCCGGTGTCATGACGTAGCCATGACTTAGGCGTTCAAACAAAGTCACACCTAGCTTGTCTTCCACCCCGTCAAGGCGCCGGTACACAGTAGAGTGATTGACTCCGAGTTTTCGGGCTGCACCCGAAAGAGTGCCGGTTTCACAAACTGCGAGAACGAAAGGAATATCACTCCAATCCATCATCTGTGCATTCACGCAAACTCTCCTTGCACTTTATGCTCATTAACTTGCACAAATTATCAGAATAGGGTCACCGCAACAAATAGATTAGGAGCCAGGATATGACCCGCAGTCTCTTGGGTGCTCTTGCACTCGCCGTAATTTCTACTGCTGTTTCTGCCGTAGAAATTGAAACTAAATCGCTTGATCAGCTCTACACTGAGGCAATAGCCGAAGGCGGTCATCTCATCCTCCGCGCTGGAGGCGACAAGTCCGATCAATCCGACTTCTACCTTGATATGTTCAAGGAGCAGTTTCCCGACATCAAGGTCACGCATTCGGTAGATCTCAGTAAATTTCATGCGCCGCGCTTCGACTATGCCCTGGCAACGGGGAAGTACGAAAACGTGCCGGACGTGATCCAACTGCAAACGCTGCACGATTTTGATTACTACACCCAGCAAGACCTACTGTTGGCATACAAGCCAAAGGGCTGGGACAAAGTTTTCCCAGATTACAAAGATCCGCATGGCTACTGGACCGGTCTTTTCGGCGTTTCGTTCAGCAACATGGTGAACATCGATGTCATCGATGAAGACAAAGCACCGCGTGATGCGATGGACTATCTGGACCCTGCGCTTAAAGGCAAAGTCATTCTCACTTACCCCCATGATGATGACGCTGTGCTCTACCAGTTCTGGAACCTGAAGCAGATGTATGGGTGGGAATACCTAGAAAAGCTTGTTGCCATGGAGCCAACCTGGGTGCGCGGCACGTCTATGCCCTACGTATCGGTCAGCAACGGTTGGTACGGGGCAAGCTTCACCACGTCCTGGGCCTTTGTACCTTATCCAAACAGCCCAGCTCGGTTTTTGCTGCCAGAAGAAGACTTTTTTCTAACTTGGGTACAAACCGCAGCTATCCCGAAAAAAGCCAAGAACAAGGCCGCTGCAAAACTATATATGAGCTGGATGCTTTCTAAGGAGTACCAGAGCAAATGGCTACAATGGCCCGTCCGAATGGATGTAGAAGCGCCAGGCGGCTACAAAACACTACATCATCACAATACCTCGCCTGCAGATTTTCACAGATTCATGTTGAAGAGAGACCAGCTGGAACGCTTCCGTTTTCAGATGGAACAGCTCGTTGGTCCCATCAAAGGTATCTCACCTCTTGATATGGACTACAGTGTTAGGCCCTGAAGGCATTCACAAAACGTGAGCAGATGTTTGAGACCTTCGCGATGTATAGGCTGGCCTCAACCCAAACCTAGTCGCTTGTAAGCATCTGCCACAGACGACCAAAGCTCTGCCTCGGGTTTTCGCGATGAGTTTGGTACGTTGCGTGCGCATTTGATTCGGCCTCTGTCACCACGTTCACAGACCAAAGCGGATCAATCTCGTTGGGGACAAACGAATAACGAATATCGATGACCCGATTGGGAATGTCCGGGTCGACCGCAACAAACCCATTGCTGAAATCAACGAAGCGCTGGATATCGATGGCTTGTTGCGTGCCGGGCTCAAGCCATGGCACGTCGCGTGATAGATCAAGCTTGGGAATGGACGTGCCGGTAAAGTGTTGAGGGCTGGTACCGACTTTCACCGCATCCACATGGAAACGGTCTTCCAGTTCATAGATGGTTTTCCACACCAGGATGTTTGCGAAGCTCGGCTTCGCCTCGAGCCGGAGCGGCACATGCCCGCGAGACGCAGCGATTTCCTCACCTGCAGTGATAGCGGCGCTGTGCTGAATGGTACCCGTTGATACGTAGACCCCGACCCAGAGCAGGGCGGCTCCGGCAAACACACGGTTCTGTTTGAGCGCCGCCGTCACACACAGGGCGACGAGCGTTATGGTGAACACAGGGTCAATAATCGGCACAACACTCCATGAGAGTCGCACATCACTGAACGGCCAAAGCAACATCGTGCCATAGGACGTGGAGGCATCGAGCAGCCCATGGGTCGCGTAGCCCAAAGTGCAGCTTACAAATATTTGTAGAAACGTTAGCTGCCAACGCCGACCCACCGCATAGTAAATAGCGAGAGCGCAGAGCAGCCCACCGACGGGGATAAACGCGAGCGAGTGGGTAAAGTGGCGATGATATTCGAGGAATATCAAGGGATCGGTTGTCGACCGGATCAACGCATCCAGGTCTGCGGCCATACCGGCGACAAACCCCAGTCCGCCAGCGATGGCGACGTTTTTTGTTTTGGTCGGCGTCGCCTGAGCGAGCGCTGCGCCCAGCGCGCCTTGAGTTAACGGGTCCATAGGGAGTACTTGTCGGTCATTACCCTGAACCTATACCAGGAAACGGTATTCGGCCTATGGTGAAAGCCATTCATCCGCCGCAGGAGCCCACCATGACAATCCGCCGAAGCATTCCTTTCTTACTGTTGGCACTGAGCTTGACCCTCCCGGCCGGGGCCTTCGAGCAGAATGGCAACATCTTACGCATGGCGACGGGTACCCATAGCTTCTATGAGGAAGACGGAACTACCGTGCGCGGACAAGAACACTTCCGCATGATCGCTCATGCGGACGGCAGCCGGACCATGATGCTGAGCAAAATCATGTTCGACAGCGACCGTCAGCACAACATCACCATGCGGGTTGATCCACGGTTCCGGCCCATCGAGGCCTACGGCAGCTATTGGTATCCAACCGGGTTTAAGGGCTCGATACGTGTGACCGTCGACGGCGATTTACTGCAAGCGACATCGTGGGGACCGGCTGGCCGCGCCGAACACGACGTACGGGTGCCACAAGCGCTCGCCGTGGTGACCCATGGCGAAGGTCTGAACGCGTGGAGTGCGTCTGTGCTCGACCCCGAGGATGACCAACCGGGTGTCAGCCAAAGAGAGATGGCGCGAACGTCGTATTTCATTAGCCCCGTGAAGAACGGCGACGGACCGGTGCTCGGCAATGTGGTGCGCGCAACCCTAACCCGCGTCGGCGAAGAAACCATCACCGTACCAGCAGGCACCTTCGACACGATTCATTACAATACAGGCGTGCTGGATATCTGGGCGATCAAAGGCGACCGCGTTCTCGCCAAGCAAACCTTCCGCGGCCAGAACTACCTGCTGACTGAGTACGAGGTGAAGTAAAGCCGCTAGGCTTTGCGGCTGCCGAAAATAAACCAGCCGCCACGGCCGTGCGGCGGGGCCTCTGCTTTTCCATCCCACACATCGGCCAGCTTGTCTTCGGGATAGGTTGCGACCTCAGGAAGGGTCTGCTCGAAGGTATTGGCCGCTGGAAAACCAGCCCCGGTCATCAACTGAGTCGGATCCTGTGAGCGGAAATTCCGATAGTTGGGTTCGTTGTTGTGGCGGGTGTCCCAATCAAAAGTGAAATTAAGAAACGGCTCGCACGATTTGTGTGGCGGCAGTTCCACATTCACCATGATCCCGCCGGGCTTTAGGACGCGTAACGCTTCCTGCAGAATGCGCTTGGTCGCCGGGACCGCGATCTCGTGGAAGAAGAAGCTGGAAACCACCAGGTCAAAAGACTCATCTTCGAAATCCACCTTCTCCGCATTCTGCTGGCTGAGATGCATTTTGACACCAGCCAGTTCCGCTTTGGCGTGGCCGTAACGCAATCCGGGACCGGCGATATCGATACCGTACAATTCAATGCCCGGAAACGCGGCGTCATAAGTCATGAGGTTGCTGCCACCCTGAGTGCCCATATCGAGCACATTGGACGGAGTAAAATCCGGATAGGCATGTTTGAGCCACGCGCTGACGGACGATCCGACGGCGCCAAAATCACGCAGCGGATTGATCAGCGGTCCGGCTTGCTTAACCCCGAGCAGAACGCCTTGGGCAACATCGTCTTCGGTGTACTCCGAGTGATAGCCCCCGGGGATTAAATGCACATGTTGCGCCGTAATGTATTTGGGTAGCTCTAGGTCCGGATTGGTCCGGAGCGTGCCACCAGCGGGGTTCTCGTTCGCGATCTCGCGGGCCGCCTCAATCATCTCTGGCAGTTTTCGTTGAACGGCCGCCACCTTCGATTGGCTGACCATTTCCTGCGCGTTGTAACGAAACGAGCTGTAGGTGCGATAAAACAGATTCTTCTCAATGGCCTTGGAGATTTCGTGGCCCGTTTCAGGGCTACGGCCATGCTTCTTTTCGAATTCTGGCTTAACAGACGCCTCATAGGCATCGCGCACTTTGAAGCGCACATTCATCAAGGCATGATTGTGCATCTTGGCGAGATACCGGGTGCGGACGTACTCATCGTGGGTCTGTTGGAAAAGGCTATCGGGGTTCTTCATGGCTTGGGCTCGTCACGGATATTCAATGTCTAGGGCCGTTTGAACACCAATTGAGGCTGGGCTGTAAAGACTTTTGGAATGTCTTATAATCATGGTGAACGCTATACCCCCGCGAAATTAGGATTTTCCAATGACATCACGATTGTTCTCGACCCTACTCGCCCTCCTTGCCATCGCGGGGATACAGACCGCCCAGGCAAAAGTATTGGTCTTTGGCGGCACCGGGATGATCGGCTATGAGATTGTCAAAGCGCTGAAGGCGCAGGATCAGGATGTCACAGTCTTTGTCCGCGCGACATCAAATGTTGATGATCTCGATAAAATCGATGTGCCCTATGTGGTGGGCGACGTGCTGGATGCAGACTCTCTCAATCGCGTGTTCAAAGAGGGCGACTACGACGCCGTGATCAGCTCGATCTCGCGGTCCGGGTCCTTTGGCTCGGCCCAGGAAGGCGTCACCATTCACCGTACCGGCAACAACGCCATTACCGCTGCCGCGTTGTTGGGTGGCGTGGATCACCTCATTCTCATGGGCACCGTCGGCGCAGGCGATAGTTCTGGCACGTTGGGCGAACGCCAGCGCACATCGTTCAAGCAAATCTACGCGGACAAAACAGCCGCTGAAAATTTCCTCCGCGCTAGTGGGCTGACTTACACAATCGTCAGAACCGGTATCATTTTGACCGACAAGCCAACCGGCACAGTTGAGTTCACCGAAGATCGCACCGTCCGCCACGCCGCCAACGTTTTCGATTTCGCGGCTATGACCGCCGGCTGTGTTGATAACCCGGACTGCGCCAATAAAATATTTCACACCCACGACCCGGCGATTCCCCCGTTGAACATGGAGGACATGATGAAAGCCTTCGAGGGTTTAGCAGCGTTCGAAAATAAGCGGCGCGGCAAGAAAACCGAATAACGACAGACCCTAACCGTTCGCTAAAACGTCATTCAACCAAAGGACTTTGGCTCTTGCCGCGATTAGAGCTTCATCTTCCGTGGCAAACACTTTGTCGCCAAACACGCCATCGGGAAACCATCCGCGACCATCTTCGGGATCACGCCGATAGGTTTCAAATCCGTACGTATCGTCGGGGCGTTGGAAAATATCGACACAACGGGAGTCGCCATGCTGGTTGATGGATTTCAGCACAGTATTTTTATGGGCCACGGTGGACATAGGCAGGCTTTCGTTCTGATCACGCACTGTGACGGAAGTGATGCCCGTTACTCAACCTCAGCTGCGACACGAAAGCTGATCCAGCTTTGCCGCGTGGTGTGCGAGTCGGGCCCACCTCGGGTGGAGGACCGTGTAAACAGTGGGCCAGTGCCATAGGCACCGCCACGGATGGGGCTTTCGTCACAGAACCCCGTTGCCACCGCGGAGCCATCACCGGGCAGGGCGTCGTGGTTCGGCGTCCAGCAATCGGCGACCCATTCCCAAGCATTGCCGGTCATGTCGTAGAGGCCCCAGGGGTTCGCCTGATGCATTCCAGCCGGTGCGGTGTAGAGGTAGCTGTCGTCGCAAGATTGACTGGCCCGTGCTGGATGCGCCGCTGCCATGGTCGCATCTGAAACATTGCCGTAGGCGCAGGCGTCGTTGCCATCCTCACCCCAGGGATAGGTCGATGACCCGCCAGCGCGGGACGCGTATTCCCACTGAGCTTCCGTTGGTAACGCGTATGGGCGGCCCGTGATTTCAGTAAGCCACGCCGTATAGGCTTCGGCATCGTTTTTCGAAACACAGACAACCGGGTGATCGGCGGTCTGCGGAATGCCCGGATCGGCCCAAGTTTTGCCGTTGGCCGAGCGATCCCAAGCGCCCGCCCACACAACGCAATTGGGATCGGGTGCCCGACTGGTCGCTTTGACGAACTCGCCATACTGATCGCGGGTGACTTCAAAAGTACCGAGGGCAAACGGCTTGGCGAAGGTGACTTTCTTTTCCGGTGACTCCCACAGAACGCGCGCGCCTTCGATGGGGTGGCTCCACGGCAGGGTATTCACTTGGTCGGCGGTTGCACCCATGGTGAAGCTTCCCGCAGGAATGATTCGCAATTCCGGACAGACGGCACAGTCGCGCAGATTGCCCGGTGGCAAATCGTTGTCGATGTCGCGCATCACTTGAAGCATGTTGCTGGAGCGTGACTCCTCTTGTTGTGCGCACGCGCCGAGTGTTGCGGTGACAAAAACAACGAGTCCAACGCGTTTTATTTGTTCCGTTATAAACATCATCACTCTCCTACCGGTCCGGCATCGCAGCGTATTGGCTGCGCCAATGCCCCAAGGGAACGCTCGCTTCATTGCGCAGGCCAAAGGCCTTGCCGCGGGCCTCTGGATTGGTCAGGGAATCCAACGTCGCCAGCGCCACATCGCCCGCCTTGATGATCGAGACATAATAGTCTTTACGGTCGAGCAGGATGAACGGGATCTCACCACCCGGTTCCTCGGGCACCCGCCCCGGCGCAATGATGGTGTAGCTGAGGCCACTAGTGCGCACGACCTCTTCGCCCTTGGTTTTGAAATAGCGCACATAGTTCTTGGCCGGATTTTTGCTTTGATCCACCTGCGGGCCGGATGTGGCCGTAGAGATCAACACGAAATGTTTGACGCCCACCGCTTTGGCGGCATCGACCAGATTTTGCATGCCGTGAAAATCGACAAACTCGGGGTTGTAGCCACCGACCCACTGGGACGAGCGGATCGACGACACCACGTAATCCACATCACGCATGGGCTCGACCAAGGTCCGCGGATCACGCACGTCGGCCTGTACCCATTCGTAATCGCCGGGAATTCTGCTTTTAGCGCGCTCGACATTGCGGGTGACAGCCCGCACGGTGTAGCCGTCGGCGCGAATGGTCTCAGCAATGAACTTACCGATGCGCCCGGTGGCACCGAGAATTAACACCCGGCCTTTATGACCATCCGCAGCAGCCTTGCGAGGTTGCCGCAGCAGTGCCAGGGCGGACAGACCGCCGAGAACCAGTGCGCGTCGCTCCATGATGGGACTCCCCTGCGTTGTGTCGGGCCAGTATAGACCGTCAGCCAGGCCGCTTGAATTTCTTACGCGTTTTCTCGATCCTATCCCGTGAGTGACAACCCTCAATGTGATCGTTGACCATGCCCATGGCTTGCATCAGCGCGTACATCGTTGTCGGGCCGACGAAGCGCCAGCCGCGCTTCTTGAGGTCTTTGCTCAAGGCCACACTTTCCGGGGCCTGTGTGAGTTTCATCAGCGCTTTTTTGGTCAGCTTTTTCGGGCGAGTTTTGGAATCCGGTTCATAGCGCCAAATAAACGCGGCGATGGACCCCGCCTCGTCCACCAGTTCCAAGGCCCGCTGCGCGTTGTTGATGGTCGCTTCGATCTTACCGCGATGGCGGATGATGCCCGCGTCTTGCAACAGGCGTTCAACATCCTTCTCACCGAAGCGGGCGACCTTTTTGAAATCGAATCCCTTGAAGGCTTTGCGGAAATTCTCGCGCTTGCGCAAAATCGTCAGCCACGACAGACCAGCCTGAAAACCTTCCAGGCACAGCTTTTCAAACAACCGTATGTCGTTATCGACCGGGTTACCCCATTCGTCGTCATGATAGGACTCGTAATCATCGTAGCCGCCACCCCAAAAGCATTTGGGTCTGCCGTCCGCGCCAAGTTTAAGGCCGTCGGGTAGCTTTTTCGGCATCGGCGCTACTCGTCCCTAAACGCCGTGGCTTTTTCCACAAAAGGTTCACGCCAATCGGGGAAGGCTTTGCGGAACTTGTTGTTGCGTTTGCCATAATAGACCAGCGCTTTGCCGGTGCCGCCATTCCACACATCAAAGGTGGGGTCGGCGTTGTCAGCCCAAAATGCCACCAACCGTTTATCAAGATCGGCGATAACATCCGCATAGGCGGCATCGTCAATGAGGTTGGTGGTCTCGCCGGGGTCATTGGTCATGTCGTACAGCTCATTGGGCGAGGCCATGAAGCGCTTGGTGTACTTCCACTGGCGCGTCTGAATCACGCGGGTGGAGATGTATTCGAAAAAGATCTCATCGTCCCAGGCCATGTCTTCACCGCGCAGCATCGGCGCAAAACTTTCACCTGGGGAGTTGGCGATGTCTAAGTCGTCCATGCCCAAGTAGTCGAGCAAACTGGGAAACACATCGAACTGATTGACCATCGCGCTGATGGTGGTGCCGGGCTCAATCTCGCCGGGATGGCGCAGGATCATCGGCACTTGCATGTGGGCATTATAGGCGGGCTCCGGGTCACCCCAGGAGGAATTGCCCCACATCCCCAATTGCCCGTAGCTGGAGCCTTGATCGGCGAGGAACACCACTAGGGTATCCTCGGCCAGGCCCTTGGCCTTGAGGGCGGCAAGCACGGTGCCGATGCCCTCGTCCACATGGGTCATTTCCGCGGCAATGTTGATCATCGCGGTTTTGTTATTCAGCGCATCTATGGCCGACCACGGGTAAGTACCGCCTTCGGTAGGTTCCTGGGCGGGCGCGGTGTTGTTCTTCGCCCACGCCCGCATGTAGGGATGCACCCGATTTTGCGGCATCGTCGGCACATTGTCTTGATAGGTTGCCGCATGGCGTGAGACCGGCGGTTGATTGACGGTCGGCGGCAAAATGTACGGGCCGTTGTAAGACAGCCATAGGAAGAACGGACGATCATCGTCCTTGCTCGCGTGATCGTTCAAAAAATCGACGGCGCGGCGCGACCAGAAATCGGTCAGATGTTCGTTACTATCGAGAACGTTGAACATCTCGCCGTTGTCGAAAATCTGGGCGTTCACAAAGCTGGACGTATGGCCACCGCGAAAGGTGGTCCACCATTCAAACCCGAGCTGAGGCTTTTCGTGCGCGCCGAGATGATACTTGCCGACCAAGCCGGTGCGATATCCGGCATCGGCCAGGGTTTGCGGCAGATTGCGGAACTCTTCAATGGCGACGTAGTCGGCGACCTTGTAGCGGGCCGGCAACCCATTGTGGACTCCGTTGGCGGAGGGAATCAGGCCGGTAAGCAGCACCGCGCGGGAGGGCGAACACACACCCGAGGTCGCATAAGCCCGCTCGAACAACACGCCGTCCTTAGCGAGCTGATCAATGTTCGGGGTTTTGATATCGGGGTTGCCGTACGCGCCGAGCAGCGACGGGCTTTGGTTGTCGGTCATGATCAATAGAACGTTGGGTCGCGCATCCACTGAGCCCGAAAACATAGTCGCGGCAACAATTAGAGCCGACGCGATAAGACGGTTAATCATCTCCCAGGCCGTCGATGTCGTCATCGTCGGGTTCGGGCGGGTCTTCACGGGGCGCATCGTCGGCGAGGCCATCTTCTTCCTCTTCATCAATGACGAAGCGCTCGTAGAGGCGCGTGACAACGGTGTGTTCGATGTCATGGGTTTCGTGGTCCTCACCTGCGGGTGAAACCAGCCACTGCCACTCCAGATTATGAGCGCGCGATGCCGTGTCTGGAAAATGCAGTCCGGGAACCAAGTCTCGACGGCTGACCACGCGATCACCGGCCAGCACGAAGCGTTCTGAATCTGTGATGATGGCCCCTACCCCGGTTGCGGTGTTGGCGATGGCATCCACATGGGCGTCCATAATCTGCAGCGTCAGCCTGTCTTGATCGAACTCCGTGAGATGACGGGCGTGATCGAGATGGGCGCAAATCGGCGGCGACAGATGGGTCAAACAATTAACCGAGACGATTAGATCCGCATCTTTCAAATGAGGAATGCGCGGCTCCGGTGCTGGAACCGAGCCGCCCGGGTAATCGCCCTCCGCCATCATTGCGAAGATGCCGGTGATATCACCGTAGAGCAGCTTAACGTTGAAGTGCTTTTTCGCCTCGACCCGCACCTGGGGCATATGAAACATGTCGACGAGATAAACCCGATCGAACCGCTCTGCGAGGGAGCGCAATGGCACTTCAAGCAACAAACCCGATCCCAATACGACAGCCGTGCCCTGCTTCGGGCATTTGTCGGCGGCCTCAACAATGAAGGTCCGACAGCTGAGGATGTGGTCGGCCCAGGCGTGCTCATTCCGCGCATGACGGAACTCAAGTTCAATCAGCCGTTTGAGATAACCGAACTTGCGCACCCGCTCCGGTGCAAACGTCGTCCAATAGCGGAACAGTTCCGCCAGCATGGGCTCATCCCTTACAGTATGCCGTCGGTCCAGCGATTAGCGGCGGCCGAACAGCTTTTCTATATCGGTGAGTTTAAGCGTGACATAGGTCGGACGTCCATGGTTGCACTGCCCGGCGTGGGGGGTGTGCTCCATTTCCCTAAGCATGGCATTCATCTCCGGCCCACCCAGCCGCCGACCAGCGCGGATAGAGCCGTGACAGGCCATGGTGCCACAGACGTCGGCCATTTTGTCCTGTAGGGCGAGAGCCTCACCAAAATCGGCCAATTCATCGGCCAGGTCCTTCACCAAGCCCTGGACATCGGTATCCCCGAGCAACGCGGGAACCTCGCGGACCATCACCGCACCCTCACCAAAGGCTTCCAGGACCAACCCCAGTTCTGCCAATTCATCGGCGCGGGCGGCCAGGCGTTGGGCCGACGCTTCATCGAGATCAACCACTTCGGGCAGCAGAAGCATCTGCCGGGCAATCCCTGTATCGGCCAGCATCGCTTTCATATGCTCATAGACCAAGCGTTCATGGGCGGCATGCTGATCGACAATGACCAGACCGTCACTGGTCTGCGCAACGATATAAGTTTCGTGGACCTGTGCCCGGGCGACGCCAAGCGGATAATCCTCGACAGAGGCGTCCACAGTCTCTGGATCAAAGACCACCGCCGTCGGCGCATCGTCATAAGCACTTTGATCTTCAGCGAGGCCATTGTCTTGGGCGGTTTGGCCGAGTGGCGCCTGCCCGGCCCGCGCCATGCTGAATAGCGACTGCGATGGACGCGGCGGCAAATTGCCCGGGGTGATCGCACCGAGTGCCGCATCGCTGACCGTGGTCGACGCCTGATGTCCGGCATCGGCCAAGGCATGTTTCAATGCACCGACAATCAAGCCACGCACTTGACCTGTGTCACGAAAGCGCACTTCGGCCTTGGCCGGGTGAACATTAACGTCGACCTCTCGGGGCGGGACATCAAGGAACAGAGCGAGATAGGGATGCCGGTTGCTGGCAAGAAAATCCTGATACGCGCCGCGCACAGCCCCTTGCAACAGCCGGTCGCGCACCGGGCGTCCGTTGACAAACATGTATTGGGCCAAGGCATTGCCGCGGTTATAGGTCGGCACACCAGCATATCCGGATAGCCGCAAACCGCCGCGATCAGCGGTGACCTTGACCGCATTCGGGACAAAATCTTTGCCCATGATGGCACCAAGGCGAGCCAGACGCGCGTCAAACAAGTCACCACCTTCCGCCTCAAGCGAAACACGGGTGCGACCATCGGCCGTGAGGGTAAAGGCAACCGACGGGTTGGCCATCGCCAACCGTTCAATGGTGTCGACTGCATGATTGAGTTCAGTGCGAGCGGCTTTAAGAAACTTAAGCCGTGCTGGGGTAGCGTAAAACAGGTCGCGCACTTCAACCCGCGTGCCGGGCGGGTGCGGGGTCGGCACCAGACCTTCGCGACGCCCCCCTTCGACCCGGATGTACCAGGCGCTAGAGGCGTCACGCGTGCGGCTCGTAATGGTCAGACGCGCGACGGCCCCAATGGACGGTAGCGCTTCGCCACGAAAACCGAAGAAACCAATTTCCGTCAGATCATCATCGGGTAATTTAGAGGTCGCATGGCGCTCAATGGCGAGGGCCAGTTCGCGCTCATCCATACCGCGCCCATCGTCGGCGACGACAATGAGGGAGCGGCCGCCATCATTCATGGTGACATCGACATGGCGTGCGCCCGCATCGAGCGCGTTCTCGACCAATTCTTTCACCACTGACGCAGGACGCTCAACAACCTCACCAGCGGCGATCTGGTTGACCAGATTGGGCGGGAGTATGCGTACGGTCATGACGGGGTCGTCGACCTTTGTGCGAGATAGGCGTTTAGCAAACCCGCCGTCGAGGAGTCGTGCCCAGCGTCGGCATGGCCCTTGGCGACGTCCTCCAGCAGACGCGAGGCCAGCGCCTTGCCGAATTCCACCCCCCACTGATCGAAGGAGTTGAGTCCCCATAACGTCCCTTCCACGAATGTACGATGCTCATACAACGCGATCAGGGCGCCAAAAGTTTCGGGCGTAAGGGATTCCAAGAGGATAGTGGTGCTTTGACGGTTGCCCGGACAAGCTTTGTGCGGCATGAGGTTTTTCGCAGAGTCCTGCGTTATTTCGTCGGCTGCGAGCCCTCGCATTAGGGCTTCGGACTGGGCGAAAGCGTTGGCCACTAAAATATCGCGATCGTCTTCTCCATGCCCGTCTAACGCGACAATAAATTCTACCGGTACAACTTTTGGTGATTGGTGAATTTGCTGCATAAAAGAATGCTGACTCTCCGCTCCGGACCCACCAAATACGATGGGCGCGGTTCTGAAGGACACATCCCCCCCATCGACACGCACCCCCTTGCCATTGCTTTCCATCATCAGCTGCTGAAAGTGTGCGGGCAATACGCGCAGACGATGATCATAGGGCAGCACGGCTAGAGCTGTTGTGTTCCAGAAATCTTGATTCCAAATACTGAGCAATGCCATGAGCACCGGCAAGTTTTCGGACAGTGGTGCGGTCTCGAAATGTTGGTCCATGGCGTAGGCACCGGACAAAACACGTTGGAATATTTGCGGCCCACCGGCCAACGCCAACGACAACCCTATCGCCGAACACAAAGAATAACGCCCGCCAACCCAATCCCACATCGGGAAGATGGCGTCATCGGTGATGCCGAATTCAACGGCAACCGGCGGCTCCGCAGTAACGGCGACAAAGTGATCAGCCACCGCTGCCTCGCCCAGGGCATCGATCAACCAACGCTTGGCATGATCAGCGTTGGTCATGGTCTCCCGGGTCGTGAAACTCTTTGAGCAGACAACAAACAAAGTTTGCTCGGGCGTTGCCACAGCCAAGGCATCCTGAAGCGCGACACCATCGACCGTGGCTACGAATTCAACCGTCAATTCAGAGACGGCGTGATCTGCCAGTGCCGTTACAGCGCAGCGCGGCCCGAGATCGGACCCGCCAATACCGATATTAATGACACGGTCAAAGCGCTGTCCCGTGTGGCCCGTGCGCTGACCATCAACGACGTGCCCGGCAAAAGCGAGCATACGACCGCGCGCGTATTTGAGCTGGACCGAGACATCCTCACCCTCAACCACATAGGAGCGATCAGTCTGGTCACGCAACGCGACGTGCAAGGCCGCGCGGTTCTCGGTGACGTTGACTTTATCACCGGCAAACAATCCTGTTCGCTTGCCCTCGACATCCATGGCTGACGCCAATTCGAGCAGCAAGGGCAAAGTTTCATCATCAAGATGCTGCTTTGAGAGATCGACCGTCAATCCAGCCACAGACCAGGACAACCGTTCGAATCGGGTGGAATCCTGCTCAAACCGGCTGCGCAGCGAAACGGCAGCCATGGTATTCCTATGGCGGGCAAGGGCCGCCCAGGCGTCCGTCAGGGTTGGATCAGGAACAGTCATGGCAATCAGCAGGTCCGGGTTTCAATCTGGTTGGCAAGTCTGGGCGGCACTGTACCAGCAGCCCTAGAGAATTGCGAAGCCGCTAGCCGCCGCTGTTTTCAACCCCAACCGGTTGGCCAACGACAATGACAGACAGTTCATTCGGTCTGTACAGGCCTGCAGCAACGCGGCGGACATCCTCTAGCGTGATTGATTCGATGTAGTCGTTGCGGCGATCGAGATAGTCGAGACCCAGATCATCGCGCTGGACGGCAACGAGTGTACTGGCGATGCGGCCCGACGAGGTAAACCGCAGAGGCCAGGACCCGGTGAGGTACATTTTAGCGCCCTCAAGCTCATCAGCCGTAGGGCCATCGGCCTGGAACTTTCGCCACTCCTCGCGAATGACGGCAATACTCTCGGCCACCGACTCATTGCGAGTGCCGACCGATGCGATCATAAACGGCGCTGATTCATAAGGAACCAGGCTGGTGTTGACGCCGTAAGCCAAGCCGCGTTTCTCGCGCACTTCATCCATCAGACGAGATGCAAAAGACCCACCGCCAAGAATGTAATCGGCAACCAGCGCGGTGTACCAATCCGGATCAGTGCGGGCGAGACCAGGCTGCGCCATGTAGACGGTGCTTTGCGGCACGGCCTTATCGACCACGACAGTTCCGACATAGGTCACTGCAGTGTCAGGCACGCGCCACTCCGTATCGACTGTGTCGGGTAGATGGCCAAACACTTCGTCGAGGCGCTTGCGCAATTGCCGTGGCGTGATGTCACCGGCAACACCAACGATTAAACGGTCTTTGGCAAATCGATGCGCGGCGTAGGACGCAAGATCATCGGTTGTGATCGCCTCTATCGTCTCCGGTGTGCCACTTGAAGGTCGTCCGTATGGATGATCTGGGAATATTTCTGCGAACAGCGTATCGCGGGCGATGCGCCCGGGGTTTTCTGCACTACGGGCCAGGCTCACCAATATCTGGCGACGAATGCGCTCGACCGGCTCCTCGTCAAAGCGTGGCGCTGACAGGGCCAGGGCCATTAAACGAAATGCTTCGTCAGCATTGGCCTTAATGGTGGTGACCGATCCGGAAAATGAATCCGTGTTGGCATCGAATCCAAGACGGATCGCCTTGTCCTGTAGCGTCGATTGAAACGCGAAGGAATCCAGATCACCCGCGCCTTCATCGAGCAGTCCAGCCAACATTGCCGATAAACCGAGCCTGTCGTCGGGGTCGATGCTCGAGCCCCCACGAAATTCGAAACTAAACGCAATGATCGGATTGCTGTCATCCTGTGCCAGGTATGCGGTGATTCCGTCGCGGGTTTTAACTTCCTGAACGTCAATCGCGGAAGCGGCCGTGGTAAATACAAAGGCAACGACGAGCGCACCCACTGCGATAAATCTTGAGGCGTTAACCATCAGACGCCTCCTTCCGGCAGCAACACGCCTGTTCCGGTGGGCGCTTCCGTTAACAGCGCCCGGGCTGCCGCATTGACCTGCTCGGTGGTCACTTCCGAAACGCGATCAGGCCAAGCCTCAATCTGGTCCAAGGTCATGCCCACGGCCAGCAGAGAGCCGACGGTTCGCGCGGCTGATGTCGGGGAATCTTTGGCGTAGATCACTTCGGCCTGGAGGCGCGTCTTGGCGCGCTCCACTTCGTCATCCGTCAGGCCTTCAGCAACCAGTGTCGCGAGTTCCGCATCCACTGCGTCTTCTAATGCCGCAACATCAACGCCCGGGCTTGGCGACACAGAAACTATGAACCGGCCCCAACTCACCGCATCATCAAGATAGAACGCGCCGGCTGAAGCGGCAATGGTTTGCTCGACCACCAACGCTTGATACAAGCGGCTGGTCGACCCGCCGCCAAGAATTTCGCTGAGCACTTGCAACGCGTAGGTGTCTTGCAAATCGCCAACATTGACGCTCGGTGCGATATACGTGCGTGACCAGCGCGGCTGCTGGACCCGCGGGTCAGTCATGGTGACACGGACATCCGCTGATTGAGGCAGAAACGTCGATCGCTCGCGCGACGTCACAGACTCGACCGGTTCAATTTTGCCGTAGGTCGCTTCGGCCAACGGTCGCAATTGTTTGGCGGTGATGTCGCCGGCAACGACAAGAATGGCGCTCTTTGGTGCATACCAGCGGCGATAAAAATCGAAGGCATCATCGCGATTGAGCGCTTGGATCTCTTCTTCCCAGCCAATCACCGGGGTGCCGTAGCGATTGGTCACCCACAGGGCGGCATCAAGACGTTCCGCCATGATCGAGGCCGGGCGGCTATCTACCCGCATGCGCCGCTCTTCAAGCACAACGTCCCGCTCCACCCGCACGTCCTCTTCGCTGAGGATCAGGTTACGCATGCGGTCCGCCTCTAACTCCATCATCTTTGGAAGGCGATCTGCGGCGACGTTTTGGTAGTACGCCGTGTAATCATAGGACGTGAACGCGTTTTGCTGGCCGCCATTGCGGGCAACAAGATCGGTGATCTCTCCCGCCGGGTAGGTCGGCGTACCTTTGAACATTAGGTGTTCAAGAAAATGCGCGATACCCGCCTTGCCCGGCTGCTCATCGGCAGAGCCGACCTTGTACCAGACCATGTGACTGACGATGGGGACGCGATGATTGGGGATCACCACAACTTGCATGCCATTGTCGAGCATGAACGATTCGGCACCGAAAACATCGGCCTGCGCCACTCGCCCCTGCGTTATCGCTGCAAACGCTACAGTAGCCGCAAAAACGGCGCTGAGAATCCCGACAGATCGCATGGATATTTCCTTCATCAAGACGGCTCTTTGCGACTGCCTATTTGGACCGCCAGGGCAAGGCGGTCAACAGCCACAAGATTACCGACCGTTCACTTTGCTGCGGGCTCCTTGTAGGGTCCGGTCAAACGAACGCCAGACGGGGACCGGATGCAACTGCCAATCTTTCAAACGGTCAAGGAAATCCTAGATTACTGCTGGGAAAAGCGGCACGTCGGGCTGGCTCACGCCGTGGTTCCGGTCTCTCTGATTGTGGTTGCGAATCTGGCAGCCTGGCAGATGGGATTGGACGTCACGAATTTTAAGAGCCCCGCCTTTGCCGTCCTTAACATCATCAGCGCCATCGTATTCTTGCCTCTCACCGTGACTTGGTACCGGATGGTCATTCTGGGCATGGGCGACATGGTTGGCCGGCCACTGTTCAAATTCACGCGCCTTGAAGGCCGGCTATTGGGCTGGCAGATCGCCATTGCCCTGATCGTCTTCGCCACTGCCGGGGGCGGTATGCTTTTGGTCGGCGCCATTGTCGGCTTGATCGCAACGGTAAGCACCGCCGCCGGACAAACACTCTCAGCTGTCCTTCTTGGCATTTGGGCCATTGTTATCGTTGCGGTCGCCTGTCGTTTGTCTTTGGTCCTGGCGATGGCCGCAACAGATCGACCCGCCGTTCTTAGCGAAGCCTGGGCCCGCACCCGCGGCCTTGGCGGTCACATGGCGGCAATTTTTATCCTCTGCGTTTTTTGCGCGTTGTTGCTGCTCATCCCCATGCAATTGGTCGTCGCAACTGTGGTCGCCCTCGTCAGCGTGATGTCGGAAGGGTTTGCCGAAGGCGGCGGAGTAATTCTGGGCACCATAGTCGGCGCACTCGGCAGTCTGATGGTTTTGATTTTTCCCACCACCCTCTTTGGATTTGTCTACAACCGCATTTCGCAGACCGTGGCATCAGACCCAATCGGTGGCCATAGCGACGACGTAAACCTTGCATCCGATCAAAGAAGCGGTGTTGAGGCCGGCGCTCTCCAGCAAGGCGACTTGACTGACGAAGTGGATGCCACGATCAAGCAGCTCGCCGATTACATGAGCGACAAGCCGAAAGAGACCGCCGCTGACATGCGCCTCATGCTCGACGGTTTTTTTGCGCGCTTTGCTATGCCGGACGATGTGACCGTTGAAGATATCGACGCCAGTGGCGTTGCAGGGCGATGGATAACGGCTGCGGGTTCGGACCCGGACCGGGCTGTTCTTTTGCTCCATGGCGGCGGCTTTAGTGCCGGCAGTCTGACGTCCCACCAACGTCTCGGCGCAGACTTGAGCATGGCCTGCGGCACACGCGTACTATTAATCGACTACCGCCTTGCGCCCGAACACCCCTTCCCTGCCGGCCTGGATGATTGCGTGACGGCCTATCGCTGGCTGCTCGATCAGGGATTCAAACCAGGCCATCTTGCGATTGCCGGTGACTCGGCAGGCGGCGGGCTTGCCGTCTCGACCGCCTTATGCCTCAAAGAAGATGGCCTCGATCAACCGGCCGCACTGATCGCGCTGTCGCCCTGGGTGAACATGGCCTGCGATGGTGAAACCATGGACAGCAAAGCCAAGGATGATCCGGTCGCCAACCAGGCAGGCTTGCTCCGGGCAGCAAACGACTACTTGAACGGCCACGACAATAAGGACCCCTTGGTCTCGCCGGTGTTTGGTGACCTCCGCGGTCTACCGCCCCTGTTCATTCAAGTGGGCAGTCGAGAAGTGCTTCTCGACGACAGCCGCAAGTTAGCGGTGCGTGCCCGCGCCGATGATGTTCCAGTGAGACTTGAAGAATGGCCCGGACTGTTTCACGTTTGGCACATGATGGCGGATTGGTTAACGGATGGCCGCCGCGCCATTGCCGGTATCGGGGCGTTTGTCCACCGGCACATGGGTTAGACACGGCATTTGAACGCAGGACACGTTAAATAGGGATGGGAGAGACGACATGGGAGAAATTGTAGCACCGGAGGGCAGCCCGCTGAGCGTCGCCGTGATTGGTGTCGAAGACATGGACGCGTCCTTACATTTTTACCGCGACTTGATCGGCCTCACCGCTCACGACGCGCAAACATGGTCGGGTTCGGGTTTCGAAACTCTATGGCACCTTCCCGCGGGCGCTTCGGCCAACGCTGTTTTTTGCGAATTGCCAGGCTGTCCCGTCGGCCGTGTTTTGCTGCTGGATTTTGATGCCACGAACAAAAAACAAATCCGACCCACCGACGCCCCACGCGCCTTCGGGTTGGTCAATCTCAACTTCTATACGGACGACATTCGCGCCGACACCAAGAAGCTGCAGGCGGAAGGCTTTCGATTTTGGTCTGAACCAACGTTCTATGAAATGTCAGGCTCCCAGGGCGCGCCAACGGAAGTGGTGTTTGATGGGCCAGACTCGGTGGCCATCAATCTGGTCGAGCTAACCGGTGAAGACCCCAACACGCGGGTCGGTCAAATGCGCGCTTATGTGCGCGACCATGGTCGTACACCAACCGGGTTTACGCCCGTGGTCACCACATCCCACTGCGCACGGGATATGGACAAAGCCGTCGGCTTTTACGAAACCGTTTTAAAAAGCGGGGTCTTGATCGACGAAATTTTGGGCAGCCCAGAGCAAAATAACTTCCTCAACATTCCACCCGACGGCAAGACGGCTGTGAAATTCATGCAGGGCAATCACATGTTCGGAAAGATCGCGATTTCAGTACCGCTCAACTACGAATGCCGCGACCTTATCCCAGACGCCGTTGCACCCAACACCGGATACATCGCACAAATGTTCGAAGTGAAAGACCTCGGCTATGCTGAGAAAGCCAGCACCGATGTCGGCGCGGACTCCTATGCACCGAGCGGTAGCTACGATATTCCGGGCTTAGGAACCGTAGACGCGTTCACCGTGCGCAATCCGGGTTCCGGTGCTTTGCAGGTGATCTTTAAAGCCTAGAAAATTCCGAGTACGGACGAGCCGCCCTTGGTGATCACAGGGATCGGGCCTTCGTTGGCTTTCTTGCCGAGCGCTTGATTCTGATTCAGGCGTTTTTGCTCGGCCATTGGATCAATCGGTGTGCCGCGCTGGCGATTGTCGCTCCAAAACACCAACCGATCGGTGAAGCTGTCACTTTCGGTGGCGAACGCTGAGGTTTCACGGTCAACCGTATCCCGGACGCCAGGAACGATCCGATCCGCGCCGGCCAGGGCGAGAAGCTCGACTTCGCCAGCACTAAACCCACGCACCCGATAGCCATCCAAACGATTCCGGCCGATCAGCGCGTTGCGAGCCTGTTGCGATGTGGTGCCTTCCTGAGGACGCTCAGAGCCGGGCGCCGGTGGGCGCAAATTAAAATCAGGCGGCATCACCAGAGGTGCACGGCGGACAACGGCGAATTCGTCAGGAATCGACTTATCAATGCCCAGCGCGCGCTTGGTGTCATCGCAGCCACTCAGGACCAAAAGGGCGGCAGCGGCCAGAGCAGTGTGTTTCAGGTGAGCGGTCATTTTTGATCTCAATTGGTTTGCCTCATTTGGGATCCGTGGTGGCCTCATCCTGGTTCCGCGTGACGTAAGCGTCAAGCAGCCAGAAGCCAACCCCGATTGTAATGGCTGAATCCGCCACATTGAAGGTTGGGAAATGATATCCCGCGGCAAAAAAGTCAAGGAAATCGACGACCATGCCGTAGTGGAGACGGTCAATAATATTGCCAAGCGCACCCCCGACGATAAAGCCGATGCCGACTTTCATCCACCGGGTGTCAGCCTGACGCAACCACCACAGCATCAAACCGACAATGCAAAGCTGCATGGTTACCAGAAGGGCAACGGTCAACGGCTCACCGGAACTGAACATGCTGAAGCTGATACCGGGGTTCCAGGCCAAGCGAAGATTGAAGAACGGCAGCACTTCGATCAGCCGGGGGGTAAAGAATGGCGTTTCTGTTACGCCGTCCGGACGGAACACCCGCTCAACCATCCAAATCTTAGACGCCTGGTCAGCGATACAAATCAGCGCAGCGATGGTTAGACCCTGACGCATGGTTTTGATCACGCCGCCGTACGCAAGGAATCAACAGCGTCGGAGCAGCGACCGCAGACATCTGGATGCGCGTGGCTTCCGACGTCGGGCAACACCTTCCAGCAGCGTGTGCATTTCTCACCGTCCGCCATATTCACAACAACACCCACCTCGGGCACATCATCCAGGACAAAGGCATCGGCACCCGGCGTTCCTTCGACCAAAGTGATGTCGGAGGTGATGCAAACGTCGGCCATATCAAGACCATCACAGGCGGCGATCAAATCCGCCGGCGCCGTGACCATTGGGAAGGCTTGCAAGCTGGACCCAATGCGTTTGGCGGCGCGTTCTTGCTCGATAGCCGCAGTGACGGCGCGGCGCAATTGACGCACCTTGGTCCACTTCTCTGCCAACGCGTCATCACGCCATGCATCCGGAATGGTCGGGAACTGCTGCAGATGAATCGAACCGTCGTCAGATGGGTTGCGCGCCAACCACACTTCTTCTGCGGTAAAGCAGACGAAGGGCGCGAGCCACTTCACGAGACAATCGTACAAGGTATCGAGCACGGTGCGCGCGGCGCGGCGGCGCAGGTCGCTCGGCGCGTCGCAGTACAAGACATCTTTGCGCATATCAAAATAAAACGCCGACAACTCGATCGCGCAGAAATGATGCAGCTCGTTAAATAGGCCGTGAAAGTCGTAGGTCGTACACGCCTCATGGATGCGTTTGTCCATTTGCCATAGGCGATGCATCACCCAGCGCTCCAACTCAGGCATGTCTGCAACATCTACACGCTCGGCGTCGGTGAAGCCATTGAGATTGCCAAGCAAGTAGCGAAAGGTGTTGCGCAAACGCCGGTACAGATCCGACATTTGTTTGAGAATGTTGGGCCCGACGGAGAGGTCCTGACTGTAGTCAGACGCCACCACCCACAAGCGTAGAATGTCGGCGCCGGATTGATTGATGACCTTTTGTGGCTCGACCACATTGCCCATGGACTTGGACATCTTGCGGCCCTTCTCGTCGAGAACGAACCCATGGGTGAGCACCGCGTCATAGGGTGCGCGACCGCGCGTGCCGCAACTTTCCAGCAACGATGTATGGAACCAGCCGCGATGTTGGTCAGAGCCTTCGAGGTACAGGTCAGCGGGCCATTTAAGGTCTTCTCGATTTTCAAGAACGAACGCATGGCTAGAGCCGGAATCAAACCAGACCTCAACAACGTCTTGCACCTGCTCCCACTCGTCGGCGTTGTACTCATTGCCAAGAAAACGCGCTGGGTCAGATGACAACCAGGCATCGGAGCTCTCTTCTTCGACGGCGACGGCAATACGCTCGATGACGGCCGGATCACGCAACACTTCGCCTGTTTTTTTACTGACGAATACGGTGATCGGCACACCCCATTGGCGCTGACGCGATACGCACCAGTCCGGGCGGCTTTCGACCATGGCACGGATACGATTGCGACCCTGCGCGGGGACCCATTGGGTGTCGTCGATGGCTTTCAACGCGTTCGCGCGCAGGTCATTGGTTTCCATTGAGATGAACCACTGGGGCGTGTTGCGGAAAATCAACGGTGCCTTAGAGCGCCAGGAGTGCGGATAACTGTGCTCCAGCTTTCCTTCAGCCAACAGACGTCCATGCTCTTTCAGCGCCTCAACCACGACGGGATTCACTTTGAAGACGTGCTGACCGGCGAACCGCGGCACGGTATCGTAATAGAGTCCGTCGCCGTTGACGGTGTCGGGCACTTCCAGGCCAACCTCGCGACCAAGGAGGAAGTCGTCCTCGCCATGACCCGGTGCGATATGAACGAAACCCGTGCCCTGTTCGGTGGTGACGAACGACCCGGCATGGAGCGGCACATCAAACGCGAAGCCATCCTCATGCAAGCAGTGACGGCAGACGGTGCCGGCGAAGGCCGCACCTTTCACTTGCTCGATAATGGTGTGACCGGTCACCCCTGACTTACCGAGCGTGTCCGTCAACAAAGCTTCCGCGACAGCAAAACGATTGCCGACGCTGGCAAGGGCACCCTCCCCGACCTCTGTAACTTCGACGACGGCATAGTCGATGTTTTCACCAAACGCGATGGCGCGGTTGCCCGGCAACGTCCATGGGGTCGTTGTCCAGATCACGATGTCATGGCCGGCCAAAGATGCGACCGGTGTTTCAACAACCGGGAACTTCACCCACACCGTTGTTGACGTGTGATCAGCGTATTCAACTTCGGCGTCGGCCAAGGCGGTTTTCTCGACCACCGACCACAGCACCGGCTTCGACCCTTTATAGAGACCACCGTTGAGAACGAACTTGCCGAGTTCGCGCACTATGGTGGCTTCAGCTTTGTTGCTCATGGTGGTGTAGGGGTTGTCCCAATCACCGGTGATGCCAAGACGTTTGAATTCTTCCTTCTGGACCTCGACCCAGTGGGCGGCGAATTCACGACACTCCTGACGGAACTCAAGAACGGGAATGTCATCTTTGTTCTTCCCTTTCTTCCGATAGCCCTCTTCGATTTTCCATTCGATGGGCAGACCGTGACAATCCCAGCCCGGCACATAGTTGGCGTCGAACCCCATCATCTGTTGGGCCCGCACGATCACGTCTTTTAGAATCTTATTCAGAGCATGGCCGATATGGAGATTGCCGTTGGCGTAAGGAGGACCGTCGTGCAGTACGAACTGCTCCCGCCCCTTAGCGGTCTCGCGAAGCCGATTGTAGAGATCCATCTTGGCCCAGCGGTCGAGCAATTTGGGCTCCAAGTTGGGCAAGCCCGCTTTCATGGGAAAGTCGGTTTTAGGCAAAAAGACGGTCGATTTGTAATCAACGGCGGCCTGATCTGTATCAGGGGATTTTTTTGAATCTGTCATGGTCGCAGAGTCCAGCTAAGCGAGGAGTTCTTCAAGGAAAATAGACGCGCGGAAATGGCCGATCCTGGCTTACAGGACCGGGGTAATAATTCGCTCTTGTATGAACGCTATGGCGTGTGGCGCAGTCATGCTGCGGGATGTAGCAGGGCCTAGGGATTGAGGCAAGGGACTGAGGCAAGGGAGACTGCCCCTCAGACCCCTACTCTGTCATCGCCACAAAGGGGTGCGGATTAGGCGGGAAAGTCTGTTTGCCGAGAATGGTGCGGGCTGTGTCGCAGTCCTGGCTCAGTTGGGCCTTGAGGGCCTCGAGGCCGTCGAACTTTTGTTCAGGCCGAATAAAATCGACTAAACCAACCCTGAGATTACGGTTGTAGAGATCCTCGTCGAAATCAAACAGGTGCACCTCTAACAGCACGTCTGATTTGTTGAAGGTCGGACGGCGGCCGAAGTTTGCGACCGCATCGTACCAAACAGTTTCGCCACCCTGATCAATACCAGCGCGCACGGCATAAACCCCCTCGCGCGGATGATGGTGTTCGCCAAGCGGCAGATTGGCCGTTGGAAAGCCGAGCTGCCGGCCTCGTTTGTCGCCGTGCTCTACACGACCTGCGATTTCCCAGTATCGACCAAGCAATCGAGCCGCGCTCCGACAGGCCCCTTCGGATAAAAATTCTCTGATCGCCGTAGACGACACTTGGGCGGTGGCATCGATTCTGAATTCTTGGACAGCAGTCACGCCAAAACCAGCGTCCTGTCCGCGTTGCTTCAGGAAGTCGGCGTTGCCGCCTCGCTTATTACCGAACACGTAGTCATAGCCGACCACAACATGAGACACCTCTAGTCCACCAACAAGAAACTGATCGACAAAGGCGTCAGCGGTGTTGCCCGAGAAGGCGGCGTTGAAGCGTTGAACATAAAGGTAGTCCACGCCCTTAAACCGCATTTGGCGGCATTTGATCCGGAATGGGCTGAGCCGGAATGCCGCCTGACCCGGTTGGAAGTAAGCCCGTGGGTGCGGCTCGAAGGTCATCACTGACGCGGCCACACCTTTTTCACGAGCAATTTCAAGCGCTGTTTCGATGACGGCTTGGTGTCCGCGGTGTAGCCCGTCGAAATTACCCAATGCAACGACGCCACCTTTGAGCGCGGCCGGAACGTCATCAATGTATCTGATCAACTGCATAAGGGTGCTCGGCTCGGTCTAGGCCTTGGTCGGAACCATCAAAGTCGCTTCACCTACAAGAACGGGCTTGCCATTGACGGTGCATACTGTCGAGAAGGTCACGAATTTCTTCTCTGGCACTTTTCCTGTCACCTCAATTGTCGCGGTCACCTCGTCGCCAATTTTCACTGGCGCTTTAAATTTCAAAGATTGATTCACATAAATTGAACCTGGACCTGGAAGCTTGGTGCCGAAAACGGCAGAGATAAATCCAGCGGTTAGCATCCCGTGGGCGATGCGTTCTTTAAACATCGTGGTCGCAGCATACTCCGCATCCAAATGCACCGGATTGGTATCGCCCGAGACCTCGGCATACTTAATGATGTCTGCTTCAGTGACTGTTTTGGTGAAATCGGCAGACATGCCGTCGTTTAGGTCTTCAAAATAGTATCCGGTGGTGGAGCCGTCCTGGGACATGCGAAGATGCCTTTCAATTGAACTGTTAGAGCCCTGAGGCCCAGTGGAAATGAATTTGTGCGGCACACAAACAGGTCGACCTAGCGTGGTCAAGATAAACGGCCGGTCCAGGGGCGCGATGGTCCGCGCTTTGGCCGCGATAGCCCTGCTTAGTAGCCTGGCCGCCTGTGCCTACTCAGTGGGCGGGTGGCGGCAGTCGACCAAGAATGAGGCAATGACCAGAGCCGACTACGCGGTCTGCAAAGACCGCGCTGAAGAGACGACGTTGCTGATGCGCCGCTCAGACCGCCAAGGCTATGGCACTGCCGGGTCAGAGCGGCCTGGCACCTTTAATCCCCGAGGTGACGACCCGATGGCCATATCTGAACGATCGGACGCCTCATCTCTCTATGACACCCTGGTCGACAGCTGCATGACACGCAAAGGCTACCGCCGCCCCGGCGATTCATAGCTACGCCCGGAGAATCCTCAAAACCGCGTCGGCGGTCCTTAAAGATTCAGGCGGCGCCCTCCTGTCGAGGATGTTCAAGCCCAGCGCGCTACGCTAATATTCATTGCATGCGATGCTTTTACCCCATCTTGGGGTGATAATATTGGAGAATACAATCATGGCTATTCGCCGCCAGGATGCTCTAGGCTACCAAATCGGCCTTTTGAGCCGTTTGTTTGATCGCGCCCTGGAAACAGAACTCGCCGCCTTTGGCGTCTTACCAGGGCAATTTCCGGCATTGGTCATGTTGTATCAAAAAGATGGCCTGACCCAAGCCGATCTCTGCCACCGTATTAATGTCGAGCAACCGACGATGGCCAATACGCTCAACCGGATGGAAAGGGACAACCTAATTCGGCGCGTCCCTGACCCGGATGACAAGCGCCGGACGCGCATTCACCTGACCGACCGGGCCAAGGCGTTTAAGACGGACCTCATGGAGAACGCCAGACGGGTTCCGAGCCAGGCCATGGTTGGCATGGACAGTGCAGACCAAGACCGGGTCTTTCATCTGGTTGGCCGAATGATTGATAACCTCAAATTAAATGAGGAATAAAGGCACGGCGTCGTCTGGCGCTACTCGTCGATTTCTGGCGTGAAATCGCTACTCCACAGACCACGTTTCGCGGTTTGGGCCTGAGCTTCGATTTCATTGAACATGCTGGTCACTGGTCGATCTGCGCCCGCCCAGCCCATTTCGACCATAAATTGGTTGAGACTGCGGCCTGCGATGAAGCAGATCGCCATCAATTGCCCCTCACGGTCTTTTGAATTCCCCTTGCAGTCGACCTGACGGCCTTTCACGGCCTGCAGCAATGCGGCCGCAGACGCTAATCCACAGCGCCACTCCTCACCGCCAGCAATGCGGCATTCACGGTCGAGCGAGGGTGCCAGAACGCCGTATAGCCTGACCATAGTACCATCGATACAGCGGCCTTCTGACCGTTTGCCATTGACTGATATCACCCCACCATTTTCCACGCAGACGGACCCGGCGACATCAGCCTGTGCAGATCCGGCCAAAAAGGACAAAAAAAGGACGAAAAGAAGGGTTGTAATCGCCGATGGCGTCGCCACGTAATTAATACGTTCACGGGCCGGTCGCAGGCATGGGTTTAGCGTGTCAGTCACATGGCTCATTACTCTATAACAGCGCGCATCCAAGGACCGTTGCAAGCGAATCGTCTCAAAGAACGTTCAGTTTTTGGCTCTCAGCCGACACTGAAACCGCCTCACCCCTCCTTCGAAAGAAGGAATTTTCGTTCCGGTACATGAATTTGGACCGATTCACCTTATGGGGGGTGAATAAATGGTTGATTCCAATGCGGGCGGTGGTCCATGGATACGGTCGAGTTGGCTGGCAGGGGAATGCGGCCGACGTTGTGCGAATCAAAATGGCCCGGCACATGGGCAAGATTCGGTAAACACTGTTAGGGAAAAAGGGGACCGCACACATGCGGAACGCTATCGAAACATTTTTGTCGGCTCGGTTTGGAGCCACTGTGGCCTCGGGCCTTGCTTTAGCCCTGGTGGCCACTGCGCCAACCGCTCAGGCTCAACTGCTAGAATCCAATAAGAGAGAAATCCAGACGGCTCAGGCCGAAGGTGTTAGCTCCCAGGAACGGGTTAACACGCTGGATGATCAGACTGCCCAGCTCGAATCCGAGTACAAGGCCGTCCTTCAGCAATTGGATACCCTACGGGTTTACAACCAACAGCTCCGCGACTTAATCGCCGCCCAAGTGGCTGAAATCGAGATCACTCAAAGAGATATCGATCGGGTCACCACAATTGACCGCGAAGTCGTTCCACTGATGCTGCGCATGGTTGACGGCATTGACCAATTCGTTCAGCTCGACGTGCCCTTCCTCATTGAAGAGCGCCGCAACCGTGTCGCCAATCTGCGTAACTTGATGCAGCGCGCCGACGCCAGCCCCGCTGAGAAATTCCGCCGCGTCCTCGAAGCCTACCAGATCGAGAACGAATACGGACGGACCATTGAAGGCATCCGAGGCACTGTCGCTACAACCGATGGCCGCCAGCTGACAGTAGACTTCCTTCGCGTTGGCCGTGTCGCCCTCTACTACAAGACGCTGGATGATGCCCAGATCGCACGCTGGAATCAGGACAATCGGACATGGGAAGCCATTGATTCAGACTTCGTGTCACCGATCAAAAAGGCCCTTTCCATCGCTCGTGAGCAAGCCGCTCCCGACCTCCTCCTCTTGCCGATCGATGCTCCGGAGACTGCACAATGAACCGCTTCAACAAAACTTTGACTGCCGCAGTTCTTGTGGCCGCCGGACTGGCAATGTCAGCGCCCGTAACCTGGGCACAAGAATCAGCCCCAGCTACATCTCTGCAAGAACTCCTAGACCGCGTCCGCCAAGGCCGCGCAACGGATAACCGAGCCAACGAAGCGAGGGTCAACGAATTCACCCGCGCGAGGGCTGCCCAGCAACGTCTTCTCGACGAAGCCAAGGCAGCAGTCGTTCGCGAAGAGCGCTTGAGTGAACAACTTGAAGCAACCTTCCAAGAGAACGAAATTCGTCTGGCTGAACTTGAAGCTGTCCTTGAAGAACGCCTGGGTGCGTTCGGTGAACTGTTCGGCGTTGTTCGTCAGGTTGCCGGTGATACCCGCGGGCAATTGCGTCAGTCGCTGATCAGCTCACAAATGCCTGGTCGTGAAGACGCCATCGACAAGTTGGCCCAGAGCACAGAACTTCCGGAATTGGCTCAGCTTGAGAAGCTTTGGTACACGCTGCTTGAAGAAGCCGCAGCCCAAGGTCAGGTCGTCCGCTATCAGGCGCCTGTGGTCTCGGTCGATGGCAACGAAGCCAACGCCTCCGTGGTCCGGATTGGTCCATTTACAGCCCTATCCGATGGCAAATTCGTTGATTACCTCAGCGAAACGCAGCGCCTGACGGAGCTGGCTCGCCAGCCCGGTGCTCTGTTTGTTGGTGCCGGTGAAGACACCTATGAGGCCACATCCGGCGTCGTGACCGCAGCAGTTGACCCCTCACGTGGGGCTCTTCTCGGTCTCCTGGTGCAAACACCGTCTCTCCAAGAGCGAATCGATCAAGGTGGCCTCGTTGGCTACGTGATCATCACCCTGCTGATCCTTGGTATTGCCCTAGCCTTGGTCCGCATTGTCAGCCTGTCCCTCACCGGGTCAAAGGTCAGCGCTCAGAAGAAGAGCGGCGCTGCAAACACCGACAACCCGCTCGGACGCATCATGCAAGCCTACGAGCAGAACCGCGGTATGGATGTTGAGAACCTTCAGCTGAAGCTCGACGACGCCATTCTCAAGGAACTGCCGGCTCTCGAGCGCGGACTCTCGACCATTAAAGTGCTGGCCGCCATCTCGCCGATGATGGGCCTGCTAGGGACCGTGACCGGGATGATCGAAACCTTCCAGGCGATCACCCTGTTCGGCACCGGCGACCCCAAAATGATGGCTGGCGGTATTTCTCAGGCGCTTATCACAACGGTGCTTGGTCTGGTTGCCGCCATTCCACTTATCCTTCTGCACTCCATAGCATCAGGCCGCTCTAAGGCCGTGATCGAAGTGCTTGAAGAGCAAAGCGCCGGCATCATCGCGAGCCACGCCGAGAGGGCCTAATGGGCGATTTCGATATCTTTGCCCAAATCCAGCAATTTCTGGAAAAGGGCGGGCCGGTTCTAAACGCGATCATGGTCATCACATTCTTTATGTGGGCATTGATCGTGGAACGGTTCATCTACTTTACGGTCTTCCATAAGCAGGTCGTTAAAGAGGTGACGGACAAATGGAACGCGCGCACGGACCGCAAGTCCTGGCACGCGCACCAGGTTCGCAATCAGCTGATCTCAACGGTCCGCGAAAACACGACCGTTGGACTTGGCTTTATTGCAACCCTTGTGGCCCTTTGCCCGATGTTTGGACTGCTCGGAACTGTGACCGGTATGGTCGAAGTCTTCGACGTCATGGCCATTACCGGCTCATCGAACCCACGGGCGATGGCAGGCGGCGTTTCAAAAGCCACTATTCCGACAATGTCGGGCATGGTTGCTGCTCTGTCCGGTCTTTATTTCAGCTTCCGCTTGGCCCGCCGGGCTCAGACGGAAGTTCTTGAGGTGGCTGACCACCTCGAGCTTGATTACTAAGGAGGCCTCTGTGGCAAAACGTCATAAGGCAGGCGCGGACGAAGCCGAAGTCGACATGACCCCGATGCTCGACATCGTGTTCATTATGTTGATTTTCTTCATCGTCACCGCAACCTTCATCAACGAGCGTGGCCTTGATGTGACCCGTCCGGATTCTGACGAACCACCGCCGGAATCCCAGAATGTCACCATCCTGATCGAAATCTCAGAGACCGGCACCATCTCCATGGAAGGTCGCAATATTGATGTTCGGGCAGTGCGCGCCAACGTCGAACGGTTGATTGCGGAAAACCCTGACAGCTCCGTTGTAGTGCAGGCCGACCCGCAATCAGAGAGCAACCTCATGGTTGGTGTTATGGACCAGGCACGCCTCGCAGGCGCAGCCGGTGTTTCCATCGCCGAGCTACAATAAGGTAACGGAGGAAAACTGTGGCATCTCGTCTCGCTGCAAAGGATAAGGATGAAGCTGCGGTCGACATGACCCCGATGCTCGACATCGTGTTCATCATGTTGATCTTCTTCATCGTTACCGCGACATTCGTTAAGCAATCCGGCCTTGAAGTCATTCGGCCAGAGGCTGAAACCGCTGAAGACCAGCGGCGCGTGAGTATTTTGATCGCCATTGGACCCGGGGATTCCGTCTGGATGGACAATAAGGAAGTCGACACGCGGGCCGTTCGGGCCGGGGTTGAGAAGCTTCTTGCTGAAAATCCGCTAGGATCTGTTGTTATCCAGGCTGACCAAAAGTCAAAATCTGGTATTCTGATGCAGGTTATGGATCAGGTCCGCCAGGCTGGGGCGCCCGCGACCGCGATTTCGACCGCAAAAGAATAGGCAGCGGGCTCGCTGGACCCAAGGAACCATCACAGGAGACCGTCATATATCTGACGGCCCTCCACTGACAGGGAACGAAGCAATGAATTCCAACACTATGCGCATCGGGGTCTCGATCCCCTTGGCCGTAATCGTCACCATTGCCCTGTTCTGGTTGATGAATTTCCTGATTAATAACGGGATGGACGCCATCACCGAAGAGGTTAAAGGCGCCGCGATTGACTTCACCCGCGTTGATCGTGACGAAGCCGTGCAAGCCAAAGACCGGGCCATCCCAGATCGCCCTGACAAACCAGATACACCGCCACCGCCGCCACCGATGAACCTGGCCAACAATACTGCCCCGGATTCCGGTGGGGTTGGCATCAACGCTCCGGCGTTAGGCCGTGGCCTCAATCTTGATCGCTCTGGCCTTAACGCCCCAACCGATGGCGACGCCATTCCGCTGGTCCGGGTTCCGCCTCAGTACCCACAGCGTGCCGCATCCCGCGGCATCAACGGCTGGGTGCAATTGGAATTCACCATTACAGAAAGTGGCGGTGTCGAAGACATCATGGTCGTCGCGGCTGAACCGACCGGTTATTTCGAGCGCGCCGCAGAACGCGCGCTGTCACGCTGGAAGTACAAGCCAAAAATTGTCGATGGCCGCCCGGCCAGACGCTACAATAACCAAGTGGTTATTACCTTTGAACTCGAGCAATAAGCCAAACGCCATAACTCTGTTTAGGCATCAAGACCGCACCGTAGGAGGCAAGATCTAATGAGCATGAGAACCGTACTAGGGGGTGTTGTTAGCTTTGCCGTCATGTTTGGCGCAAGTGGTGCAGATTTCGCTGTTCCGGTGTTCACCGGCAAGGCTGCCTTCGCTCAGGAAGAAGCGAAGCCCGAGAAGCCGAGGACTATCAAAGTCCAATCGATGAAAAAGCCGACTTTTGAACGCCTCACGGCGGCGCAGGAAGCGATTGAATTGAAGGACTACGCGACAGCAGACATTCAGCTTCGTGAAGGCCTCGCGGACGAAAAGACCAACGAATACGAAAAAGCGTCAATCTGGATGACGTTCGCGTATTTGTATGCCGAGCAAGAGAACTACTTAGGCGCCATCGACTCTTTCCAGAACGCCATAGCGCTGAGCAACCCCATTGAAGGCATTGGCCTCCCTCCAGGTCAGGTGCTGTCCACCAAGTACAATCTTGGTCAGCTCTACATGGTGGTGGAACGGTATCAAGATGCCATCCGTATTCTTGAAGAATGGCGCCGGGAAGCTGAAACGGTCAATTCGGGCGCGCTGGTTTTGCTGGCCAACGCGTATTTCCAAATTGAGCAGTATAACGCCGCAATTCCGCTGGTCGTCGAAGCCATCGATATGGAACCAGAACCACGGGAACAGTGGTATCAGCTGTTGCTGGCTGCCTACCTAGAACTTGAAGATTATGTTCGTGGTGCCGACTTGCTTGAGATCATGGTCGACTACTTCCCGACTAAAAAAACCTACTTCTTGCAACTCGCAGCGCTGTACGGCGAATTGGGCAAAGACAAGGAATCATTCCAGGTCTTGGTCATGGCCGACCGACAGGGATTCCTCGATAAAGAATCAGAGCTCGTTCGACTGGCCCGCATGTATATGTTCCACGAGACGCCCATCAAGGCAGCCGAGGTTATGGAGCGCGGGTTCAAGAGCGAAGTCATCAAACGGAAGTCCGAGAATCTCGAAACTCTAGCAAACGCCTATTTTAATTCCCGGGAATTCGACAAGGCTATTCCGCCGCTTAAACAGGCGGCAGACATGTCAGATAAGGGCAAGCTGTCCTATCGTCTGGGCCAGGCCTATCTCCAGGACGAGCAGTGGGGCAACGCTGAAGTCGCGTTAGCGAAGAGTTTGGATAAAAAAGGTTTGAGCGATAACGAAGAAGGCATGGTGTGGATGCTGATTGGCATCACTCAGCTTGAGCGCAATCGCTTAACCGCCGCGAAACGCTCCATGACTCGCTCAGCCCGGTTCAAGAACACCAAATCTGACGCGGGGAAATGGATTCGCTTCTTGGACCAAAAGCTCGCGGTGGCGGGCTCCTAAGCCTCTCCAAACATTTAGATCTATTGAGAGCCGCCGCCGGGAAACCAGCGGCGGTTTTACTTTGAGAGCTCGATTTGCCCTTAATCTGAAACCGCTGCCACAAACTCATCGTCCGACCGGCAGTACAGCGCGATGTTGGCTTCTGCGGCTTTTTTTAATGCAAACGCGGTTGGCCCCGAGAGCGCTGCAACAGCCTTAATGCCGACGCGGGCAGATTTCTCAATGATTTCGTAGGAACAACGGCTCGAGATCATGACATAACCATCACTAAAGTCGGCACCGTTAGAGGCAAGGGCACCGATGAGTTTGTCCAACGCGTTGTGACGCCCCACATCTTCGCGCACCAGCTTGATCTCACCGTCTGTCGACACCCAAGCCGCACCATGCACGGTGCGGGTGCGCGCGCTCAGCGGCTGGTGATTATCAAAGTCTGCATGTGCTTTAGTCAGGGCCGTTTGTGACAAAGAAACCCTGTGATCCGTCACGCGTGGCAGCGATTCAAAAAACACCTCCGCATTTTCGAGGCCGCAAACCCCGCATCCGGCACGGCCAACCATATTGCGTCGCTGCTGGCGCACATCGAGCCGATCGATTCGGTCTGACCTAATTTTAAACCGGAGATCAATGCCCCTCTTTTCTTGATAAATATCGATCGAAGAAATTTCATCCACCCCATCGATAACCCGTTCAGTCAGAGAAAACCCAACCGCAAAGTCTGACAGGTCGGCTGGCGTCGCCAGCATGACCACGTAGTTGCGCTGATTGTAAACAAAGGCGACCGGGGTCTCTTCAGGCACATCCCAATCCGGCGAGGAACGCTTGCCGCTCGTTTTAATAATACGGTCGGTTGGCGGTGGTGTTCCGTGATGGGTGATTTCAACCACGTTACTCGGCTGGCTCCAACGCCGACGGCTCAGCTACTTTTCGCAATTCGGGCGTGCTGGCTGCGTAGTCCTCCTGCCACGCAGACCGGTGATTGGCCGGCGTCACTTCCACAGCTGTCACCTTGTATTCAGGGCACTCCGTCGCCCAGTCCGAATTTTCCGTGGTCACCACATTGGCCCCGGTTTCAGGATGATGGAATGTGGTGTAGACGACGCCGGGCGCCATCCGCTCGGACAATACAGCCTTCAACGTGATCTCACCTTTGCGGCTACGTAGAGACACCCAATGCCCATCTTGAATTCCACGCACCTCTGCATCGGATGGGTGTATTTCCAGGACATCTTCTTCCCACCATTGAGTGTTCTCTGTCCGCCGTGTCTGAGCGCCAACATTGTACTGTGATAAAACACGTCCGGTGGTCAGCAATATGGGGAACTTGCGGTTGGCTTTTTCCGTAGTCGGCACGAACTCCGTCAGAACGAAATGGCCCTTGCCCCGCACAAATTCATCCACGTGCATGATTGGCGTACCCTCCGGCGCATCTGCGTTGCACGGCCATTGCACGCTGCCCTTTTCATCAAGCATAGCGTGGGATACGCCGGTGAACGTTGGGGTTAAGGCAGCGATTTCGTCCATAATTTCAGCGGCGGACGTGAAATTCATCTTGTCATAACCGAGAGCGTTCGCGAGATCTTGGGTCACTTCCCATTCATCTTTGCCCGTGGCTGATTTTGTCACCGGCCGGACACGGTTGATGCGCCGTTCGGCGTTGATAAAGCATCCGTCTTTTTCAAGGAACGATGTACCTGGCAGGAACACATGGGCGAATCGAGCGGTTTCATTCAAAAACAAATCCTGGACGATGATGACGTCCATGGCGCGCAGCGCTTCTTCAACGTGCAGAGTATTCGGGTCTGACTGAGCGATGTCTTCACCTTGCACATAGAGACCTTTGAACCCTCCACCGCAGGCCTCATCCAGCATATTGGGGATGCGATACCCATTCTCCCCATCTTGAGGCGCACCCCAGGCGGCCTCGAATTCCGCCCGGACCGCCTCATCTGAAACAGGCCGGTAACCCGAAAATTCATGGGGGAACGACCCCATATCGCACGATCCCTGCACATTGTTTTGCCCGCGAAGAGGATTAACACCGACACCGCTGCGGCCAATATTGCCAGTGGCCATGGCCAAGTTTGCCATCCCCATGACCATCGTGGAGCCCTGGCTGTGCTCGGTGACACCCAAACCGTAGTAGATCGCGGCATTGTCTGCCGTGGCGTACAGACGGGCAGCCGCCTGGATGTCCTCGGCCGGTACGCCTGTGATTTCCGCCACAGTCTCCGGAGAATTTTCGTCCCGCTTAATAAACTCAAGCCACTCGGAAAATGAGTCACTCTCACACCGGGACTGAATAAACGCCTCATCGAGCAGCCCTTCAGTCGCGGCGACATGAGCCAACGCGTTAATGAGGGCCACGTTGGTGCCGGGCAAAAGCGGCAGGTGATGAGCGGCTTCCACGTGGGGTGTGCGGACCAGATCAATCGCGCGGGGATCGGCGACAATAACTTTCGCCCCTTGGCGCAGACGCCGTTTCATCTGTGACGCAAACACAGGATGGGCATCTGTCGGATTGGCACCAATCACCAACATGACATCGGAGTCTTCCACGCTGTCAAAGTGTTGGGTACCTGCTGAGGTGCCAAAGGTCTGCTTCAAGCCATATCCCGTTGGGGAATGACACACCCGAGCGCACGTATCGATATTGTTGTTGGCAAACGCCGTGCGTGTCATCCGCACCACCGCCCAAACTTCTTCAATGGTGCATCGGCTGGACGAGATTGCGCCGATGGATTTTCGGCCAAAGGTCGCCTGGGTTTTCTTGAGTTGTGCAGCGGCGAACGCGATGGCCTCGTCCCAACTGACTTCGCGCCAAGGATCAGTAATCTTGTCGCGAATCATCGGGCTAGTGATGCGATCTTTGTGGGTTGCATAGCCCCAGGCGAAACGACCTTTAACACAGGAATGACCGTGATTGGCCTTGCCATCTTTGGACGGCACCATGCGGACGACCTGATCCCCCTTGAGTTCAGCGTTGAAGGAGCAACCGACACCGCAATACGCACATGTTGTTTGCACCGTGCGATCGGGCACGCCGTGTTCGACCACCGATTTCTCCTGCAGTGTCGCCGTCGGACAGGCCTGAACGCAGGCGCCACAGGACACGCATTCCGAATCAAAGAAGCTTTCGCCCATTCCGGCTGCAACACGTGAGGCAAACCCACGCCCCTCTATGGTCAGTGCCAGCGTACCCTGGACCTCGTCGCAGGCCCGCACACAGCGAGAGCAGGCGATGCATTTTGACGGATCGTAATCGAAGTACGGGTTGCTCTCGTCTTTGCCCAAAGCAGTGTGGTTGTCCCCGTCATAGCCGTAACGAACCTCTCTAAGACCGACCACGCCGGCCATGTCCTGGAGTTCACAGTCGCCGTTATCGGAACAGGTCAGACAATCCAAAGGGTGATCGGAGATATAGAGTTCCATGACACCACGGCGGAGGTCTGCCAGCCGCTGCGTCTGGGTACGGACAACCATACCTTCTTCCACCGGCGTGGTGCAGGAAGACGGCGTGCCACGGCGGCCATCAATTTCCACCAAACACAACCGGCATGACCCAAAAGCATCAACGGAGTCTGTCGCACATAACTTGGGAATAGAAACGCCGGCTTTAGCAGCGGCGCGCATGATGCTTGCACCCTGCTCCGCCTCAACACTCAACCCGTCTATCTCAACTGAGACCGTGCTGTTGGTCTTGGGGCTAGGTGTTCCAAAATCTGGTTCTTTGAGAAGTGCCATCTAATAGTCCTACTCTGCCGCCTGGCGTGCCAAACCGAAGTCCTCGGGAAAGTGTTTGAGGGCGCTCGTCACGGGCATGGGGGTTAATCCTCCCATGGCACACAGCGATCCATCGGTCATCAACACGCAGAGGTCATCCAGCACGGCCAGGTTTTTCTCCAAGTCCTCTCCGACAATGATCTTATCAAGGGTTTCTTTGCCGCGCACCGACCCGATGCGGCAAGGCGTGCACTTACCGCATGATTCGATTTCGCAAAATTCCATGGCAAATCGGGCCTGCCGAGCCATATCGACCGACTCATTAAATACGACTACACCGCCGTGCCCTAACATAGCGCCAGATTCGGCGAGACTTTCATAGTCCATGTCGACGTTGAAAGCAGTTTCAGGGATATACGCCCCCAATGGGCCACCGACCTGCGCTGTGCGGACGGGACGCCCACTGCGGGTTCCTCCGCCAAAACCTTCAACCAACTCACGCAACGTGACGCCGAAGGCTTTCTCGACTAGGCCGCCCCGGGCGATGTCTCCCGCCAGCTGAAACGGCTGGGTCCCGCGGGACTTGCCCTGCCCATACTCACTGTAAGTCTTGCCACCGCTTGCCAGGACGTAAGGCACAGTCGCGAGCGTAAGAACGTTGTTGACCACCGTGGGCTTGCCAAATAGTCCGCTGATCGCGGGTATAGGCGGCTTGGCGCGCACCTGCCCGCGCTTGCCTTCGAGGCTCTCGAGCATGGAAGATTCTTCGCCACAGATGTAAGCCCCCCCGCCAATACGAATGTGAATGGTAAAGGCCAGTCCACTGCCAAGGATATTTTGGCCAAGGAGGTTTGCCTGTTCAAAAATTGAAATGGCTTCATTGAGCGCACGAATGGCGTGGGGATACTCTGAGCGTATGTAGATGTAACCCGTATCGGCCCCTACCGCCCGCCCGGCGATCACCATGCCCTCAAGCAGCGTAAAGGGGTCTCCCTCCATGAGCATGCGATCCGCAAACGTGCCGCTGTCACCTTCGTCGGCGTTGCAACAGATATACTTTTGATCTGCGGACTCTTTGCGCACGGTCTCCCATTTAATCCCGGCCGGGAACCCAGCGCCACCCCTGCCCCGCAATCCGGAAACAGTGACGTCCTCAACGATCGCGGATGACTCACGCTCGAGCGCTTTTTTAAGACCAACAAGACCACCATGAGATTCATAGGCGGTCAGATCTAGAGGGTCGATAACCCCACAGCGGGCAAACGTCAGCCGTTCCTGGTTGGCCAGATAGGGAATTTCTTCGGTAAGCCCATGGCCAAGATCATGATCACCGCCGGACAGAAAACCGGCGTCAAACAATCCCGATATATCGCTTACTGAAACCGGGCCAAAGGCAAACCGTCCCGATGATGTTTCGACTTCTACCAGAGGCTCTAGCCACAGCAGACCACGAGACCCATTGCGAATAAGGTTTATTTCAATGCCTCGGCTTTGAGCTTCTTGGCTGAGAGCAATTGCGACATCGTCCGCCCCCACTGAAACAGCCGCGGCATCTTTTGGCACGAAGACGGTGACCGCGCTCATGAGTCAGCCCCAGAGACTAAAGAGTCCAATTTCTCGGGTGTGACCCGGCCGTGCAAATCTCCATTGACCATGACCGCGGGTCCCAAGGCGCAATTGCCTAGGCAATAGACTGGCTCCAAAGATACTGCACCGTCCGAGGATGTGGTGCCCACGCCCGTTGAGAGGGCCTGCATTGCATGCTCTTTGAGCGCGTCACACCCCACGGCCTGACAGGCCTCGGCCAGACAAATTTTAACCACGGTCTTGCCCGATGGGGCGCGGCGAAAGTCGTGATAGAAACTGACGACGCCATGCACCTCAGCACGGGTGAGATTAAGACAGGCCGCAATGTCTCTCAGGCTATCGTCGCTAAGGTAGCCATCACGAGCCTGTACAGCGTGTAAAATCTCGACAAGGTTTTCCGGACGACTGCCATAGTCCTGACAAAGCTGCAAAACCGTCCTGTTCTCATCCGGCTCTGGCACAGATTCGACCACTTGCAAACTCCGGCCTTGATACGACTCTATTCGGCAGCCACTGGCTGCGCCACATCTCGTGCATCTGCAGCTTTTTTAATCGCCCAAACGCAGGCTAATGCGACGACGACCAAGAAAATCATAAGTTCAAATGAACGGTAATAGCTGCCCAACGCATCTCTCATAACACCAAGGCTGAAAATACCAGCCGATGCTGAAATGGTATCAACCGCAACATAAACACCGAGGATACGCCCGTAAGTGGGGCCAGCAAACAACTCCGCAATCGTCAGCTGGATCATCGTAAACGTTCCAGAGAAACCGATCCCGAAGACCACTGCATAGGCATAGGTCATAGTGACGCTTTCGCCATCGACCAAGCGAAGGATGATCAACCCAATGCCTAAATTTGCGGCGGCCAGAAACATAACCAACAAACGATTGACGTGGTCACTGAGCCAACCAAAACTAAACTTGCCGATGATAGCGCAGAGAAAGAAGACAAATACGACGTCGATGACATCAGAGCGGCTGTATCCAGCATCCTTCTCAAGGAACAGCGCATGATGTTGGGTTACTCCAGTGATACAGAACCAAAGAACGCCAGTGGCGACGAGCAAATAGTAGAACACGGGCATGCGGGCGACTTGACCAAGTGGCGCTCCACCAAAAATACCGATTTGTTTATCGGCAGTTCCCAGCGCCTGGGCTTCTTCAAGTGGTAGACCGTCAGGTGTTGTGTCCTTGTCTTCCGGGCGGCCGCGGACCGGCCACAAGACGGGAAGAAACATCCCAAAAAAACCGATCCCGGCAAGGATCATCATTGCTGTCCGCCAATCTCCCTCGGACATCGGGGTCTGGATAATTTTAGGGAGAACCGCACCGCCCAGACTGGAGGCCATTAACAAAATGCCTACGGCCCGGCCACGATATTTGGTGAACCAGCGACTGACCGTGAGCATGGACGGCACTAGGCCACACATGGAAAGACCAAACGCGATCAACAGATAGATGGCGGTAAAGTGCCATAGGCTGTCCATGTATAAGAATGAAACAAGCCCAACCACCATGACAAGCGCGCCTGCAGCCATTATCGGGCGGGGTGAATAGCGATCTAACAGAAAGCCAACCGACAAATTATAGATCGCCGCAAAAAGAAACTTGATCGCTGCGGGCTGAGTGACCTCCCGATAACTCCAGCCGAATTCATCGACAAACGACGAATAGAAAATTGGTAGAGTAAAGGTGGAGATACCGTTGGATACGGCATACATCAGAAACAAGCCGCCCAGAACCCACCAGCCGTAAAATACCCGCATGTTACTCAATCCCTGTGGAACAGGCCCTGGTTAGGGCACCTCATTGGAAATAGGCCCTAAAACTACGCAAAAGACGGGTCCAGCGAAACTCTTTTCAAAGCCGGGATTTTGTTCGCTCACACTGCAACCGACTGGCTTGGCTTTGCCGCGAGACGGTTTATTGCGAATACGCAGACTATGGCAATCGCACACATACCAATCATCATATCGATGGCTGGGATATAGCTGCCTGCCCGAACGCGAATCTCACCTGTGAGGCTAATTCCTGCACCGGCAGCCAGAGTGTCGATAAAAAAGTACACCCCAAGAATTCGACCGTAGGTTGGCCCGGCAAACAACTCGGCGATCATCAATTGAATCATGGTGAAGGTGCCGGAAAACCCGATGCCATAGACCAGTGCATAGAGGTAAATCATGGTCATGCTGGAGCCATCAACCATGCGCAGGATGACAAGCCCCAGTGTGATGTTCAGGATAGCGAGCAGCATGATTCGCCCCTTGGCGAACTTGTCGCTTAACCACCCAAATAAAACCTTGCCGATGATCGAGCACCAAAAAAACACACTGAACGCAAAAGCCAACTCGGCGCCCCCCAACCCCTGATCCCGGCCCAGGTAGATCGACTGGTGCTGGAGAATGCCGGTTATACAAAACCAAAGCGTGCCGGTGGCAACGATCAGCAGATAAAAAACCGGCATGGTCATGGCTTGGCGAATGGTTGCACCCGCTGCGATGCCACGCTGTTCTTTTTGTTCTTGAGAGCCCTCTTCGCCAAGAGGAAGGCCATCAGGTGTTGTTCCAATATCTTCCGGTTTGTTACGCAGTGGCCACACCAACGGCGCAATCATGAATACCGCCGCAAACGTAATAAGGATCCATAGCGCGGCGCGCCAATCGCTTTCCTGCAAGGCCCCAGCGATGGTCAACGGCAACACGGCGCCGCCGAAGCTAGACGCCATCAGTAAAACACCAAAAGCGACCCCCCGGTATTTCGTGAACCATCGGCTGGCCACGACCATCACAGGCATCATGCCGCATAGGGTCAGCCCAAAAGAGAAAATGAGGTGGACCGCTGTCAGGTGCCAAAGCTCTGAAATGAAGGTGTAAGCGATGAGATCAATGATGACGATGAACGCGCCAACGATCATCATTAAACGAGCGGAGAAGCGGTCAATAAGAAAGCCAACGGCAATCGAGTAAAACGCCGCCGCAAAGAACATAAGCGCTGCCGGGCGCGTAACTTCCGCTTCGTTCCACGCAAACTCTTCAATAAGAGATGGATACAGTAGAGGCAGCGTGAAATTGGATATACCGTTGGAAACCGCATAGGTTACGAACAGTGCGAAAAGAACAAACCATCCGTAAAAAATGCGCGGCATATATTTTAGGCCCTAGGTTGAAGCCGCCACGGGGTCACTTCGATATACCGTGCGCTTTATGACGAAAACACAGACAAACGCGGCGACGCACAACGCAATCATGAGGTAGATCGCGGGTATATAGCTTTCCGCCGCACCCTTTATCCACCCAAGGGCCACAATGCCGATCGCACCAGCTAGCGTGTCAATAAAGACGAAAATGCCAAGGATCGATCCGTAGGTCGGGCCGGCAAAAAGATCCGCGATCATCAGCTGAATCATTGTAAACGCGCCAGAAAAACCGATGCCATACACCACGGCGTATGCCCGCAGCGAAAACGTACTATCTCCTTGAATCATGGAGAAAAGCACCAAGCCGACTGTGAGGTTAACTGTCGCCAACATCATGATGTTCGCCTTGTCGAAGTGATCGCTAAGCCAGCCAAACAAAAATTTTCCGACTACCGACGATACGAAGTAAAGCACCAAGGCGTTGCTGAAATCTTTCAACGGAATACCAACGTCTCGCACCAAGTATAAAGATTGATGCTGCACAACACCTGTGATGCAGAACCACATGACGCCGGTTGCGAATGCAAGCAGATAGAACATTGGCGATTTCATTGCCTCGCGCACCGAAATACCTGCAAGTTTTCCTTTCACTTCGGGTTGAGATTGATCCTGTTCAAAATTGCGACCATCCGGAACAGTCTGGGCTTCCGCCGGATCATTCCGAACGAGGAAGATGCACGGCAGAACCATCATGACAAGACCAATACCCGCAACAATCATAAATGCCATGCGCCATCCTTCGGCTTCAATAACCGGGGCGACGATGGGTGGCATAATGGCGCCGCCTAAGCTCGATGACATCAGCAATATGCCAACGGCGATGCCTCGATACTTCGCGAACCAACGGCTCGCAACAACCATGCTGGGAAGTATGCCGTTCAGGGACAAGGCGACAGATATGCCGACGTACAGCGCTGACATCTGCGTTAACGTGGTGACGAAACTCAAGGTGATAAGCACGCCTACGTAAACGGCCGATCCTGCGATCATCAGGGGTCGAGGCTTGAACTTGTCAACGAGAAACCCGACAAACAAAGAGAATATTGCCGTTGCAAGAAAAGATAGCGCGGCTGGCTGGGTAACTTGGCTTTCTGTCCACCCAAATTCATCGATCAACGAGGGGTAAAACAAAGGGAGCGCGGAAAGTAAAATCCCGTTAGAAGCGGCGTAAGCCAGACAAAGACCGCCCAACACAAACCAACCAGAGAAAACGCGACTCATGAGCGGCCTATCCTTTTTACAATGATCGCCCGTGTGACGCGCCGATGGACTTAGGTAAGTGCAGCAGCGTGATGGCGGAGATGATCTTCCATGAAAGTCGAGATGAAATAGTAGCCGTGATCATACCCGGCATGGCTGCGCAGAGTCAGGGCCATTCCCACTTCAGAGCAGGCATTCTCCAGCAAATGGGGGTGAAGCTGGGTTTCTAGGAACTGGTCGTTCATCCCTTGGTCAACGAGCAAGGATGGACGTGTGTGTGCTTCATCCTTGGGCAACCCAGCAATGAGCGCGGTCGCGTCATACTCTGCCCAAGTCTCTTGATCGAGCCCAAGATAGAGCGGCAGCGCTTTCTCACCCCAGGGACAGTTGAGTGGCGAACAAATCGGCGCGAATGCTGAAATACTGCGATAGACGAGCGGATTCTTTAAGCCAATGGTCAAGGCACCATGGCCGCCCATAGAGTGCCCGAAAATACCCTCGCGTTTTGAATCAGCAGGGAAATGTGCGGCGACGAGGGCGCGCAACTCGCGGGTCACATAGGAATACATACGATAGTTGGTGGCATACGGCACCTCAGTAGCGTCCAGGTAAAATCCCGCACCATGGCCAAAATCCCAACTGTTGTCGGGATCGTCGGGCACATCATCACCGCGGGGCGATGTATCCGGTGCGACAAGCATCAAGCCAAGCTCAGCCGCGACCCGAAGCGCACCAGCTTTGGTCATGAATGTTTCTTCCGTGCAGGTCAGTCCCGCAAGGTAGGTGAGAACCGGAACTGGGCCTGCTTTGGCTTGCGGCGGCACGAATACCGAAAATTGCATGGCACATTTTGTTTCTTCTGACTCGTGGCAGTAAAAACCGACCGTGCCGTCATTGCTATAGTGTTCGGAAAGAGTCTCAAGAGTCATTAGAACGTAGCCCTAAGAAAGTGTATCAGCGGAAAGTAGAAGGCAGGTCGAGCGCTGGGTTGCGCTCGAAGAAATTGAACGGCCGCAGGGTAAAGCTGTGCCATTTGGTCGGCATCATCGGCCAGTCTTCAACCCGTGTCACATGACGAAAACCAAGAGTGTACCAAAGAACGACGTCCTCGTTGCGGATTGAGCTTTGGTCAGCCACCCATTGCGGCAGGCCGTCACCACCACGGCTTTGGGTCGGGTATAGCCCAGCGGCGTGACGCTCGGTTGCATTGTATTGCGTGACCCATAGCGGCATCGCAGTGAAGGCCGCACGCGCTTGCGGAAAATCGTCCGGGGTGAGAACGGATAGCGCCTGATGCCCTGGCTCGATATGAAACCCGGGATGATGCCCAAGGTCCATCTCCTTGCCTTCATTGATCACCCGCCATACTTGCCCCGCTGGTGTTTTCTCAATGGCCCCTTCGGTCTCCAATAACCTCGGCGATACAGACCACACACTCCGGCGTGGACTATCCGCTGGCAATGTTTGGAGAACAACCTCCATCACTTCAACACTGTTTGAAGGGCCGTCGACGTCGAGGTCAAGACGGAAGGAGATATAGTGATCGTGGTAAACAGCGACCAAGCCCGGCGCGACCAGTTCTCCGGTCGCAAGGTCAGCGGTCGCCGTTTCGTCGTTGCGATTCTGGGTCGCGACGCCCTTAACCGCATCTATGCCCGTGGCGCCAACATCAACACGAATATTGCCGTGTTGGGTGAAGACGTAATCGATAACGTAGTCATAGTTGCCAATGGTCGGAATGCTGCGCACCACCAGTTCAACTTCGGGTCGGCTTTCCAGTACAGCACCATTGTCAGCTGCATGTCGCCAAGCTGGACGACCTGTATCCCGCTCAAAGATGCAAAAAGCACGCGTCTTTATAGTGCTACCGCCACGATCATTCGGCAGTGTGACATCCTGAAATGTGGCGTGCGCCGGGCAATCCGTTCCGGGCTTTAAGGAGGTCGACAAGGACCCGAAGCCATACTCACCGACATCCAAGAAGGTACGGAAATACCACCCTGGCCCCGCATCCATATACGGGACAAACATCTCCGACGGGTGCAGTTGGTAGGCGACGGATCGTGCTTCGCCGCCATCTTCATAGGCGACAAGGGAAAGGGTGAGGCCGACACGACGATCAAAACTGGTGTGGAATGACCAATTCTGCCAGCTGACGACATTGTTCTTGAGCGTGTAGTTGTTACCGCGTCGGGCCATGATTCGAATTGGATTAAGCTTATCCCGCAGGTCTACTTTGAGTTCTTCATACTCGTGCCGGTCCTTGGCAACGGGAACGACCTCGACATCATTGATCTCAAGAACATCTTTCGTATCAAGGTCAACGAGGGCATACAGCCCCTCTATCGGATGAGCGAAGGTATGCGCGGCGCCGAAGCTTTTATCGAAACAATAGACCCGCCCTAAACGCCGCTCTTGCTCAACCTCGGTGCCGAAATACCCCGGGGTAACTGGGACGCAGGACACGTCTTCCAAGTCATCGTAACCCCTTTTACCCAACGCCACCTGCCAGCGTTCGTCTTCCATGAGGGTGCCGGCGGCCAAAAACTCGGGAAATATTTGATTGGTTTGTGCACCGGTAACCGGAGCCCAACGTATGACTTCTTGTTCGGTTATATCGACTTCCGCTTCGTAAACGACGCCACCCTGGCGGATGTTGACGAAAGCGGCGCGGGTAACGTCGTCGCCCGGTTCCCACTCGAGCACATCTTCTTTGCTCATTTCCAAGAGGTTTATCATTGGAATCTGGGCACGCTCACCCAGGTGCCCTTCGTCTCTGAGCACATCAATGACGCGCTCGATCTCTTCGGCGGTCAAGGAATCTAACGGGTGCGTATTTTCTGAGGGTGACGGCTGAAATAGGACAAACAAGAAAAATGCTGCCACCAGCGCAACAAGCACGCGATGGCGCGACAAAGCCGTGACTAGATTATTCATTGCGTTTCCCTATGCGTCTAGTGGCGCGATGACGATCAATCGTACAGCACGACGCTTCTGATTGATTTGCCTTCATGCATCAGGTCAAACGCGTCGTTGATCTTGTCGAGAGGCATTGTGTGGGTGATGAGATCATCGATGTTGATCTTGCCGTCCATGTACCAGTCGACGATCTTAGGGACGTCGGTGCGACCGCGCGCACCTCCAAAAGCAGTGCCACGCCACACGCGACCTGTCACCAACTGAAACGGACGTGTTGAGATTTCTTGTCCCGCGCCGGCCACACCAATAATGATGCTTTCACCCCACCCCTTATGACAGCATTCAAGCGCCTGCCGCATGGTGTTCACGTTGCCGATGCATTCGAATGAATAGTCGGCCCCACCATTGGTGAGATCGATGATCGCGTCGACAACATTGTCGACCTTCTTCGGATTGACGAAGTCGGTCATCCCAAACTGCTTTGCAAGGGCTACTTTGCTTTCGTTGATATCGACGCCGATGATTTTGTCGGCACCGACCATACGAGCGCCTTGAATGACGTTGAGGCCGATACCACCCAGACCAAACACAACAACGTTTGAGCCGGGCTCGACCTTGGCATCAAAGGCAACAGCCCCAACGCCCGTCGTCACACCGCAGCCGATGTAACAAATCTTATCGAAGGGCGCGTCTTGACGAACCTTTGCGACCGCGATCTCAGGCATCACCGCATAATTGGAGAACGTCGAACATCCCATGTAGTGAAAAATCGGTTTGCCGTTGAGAGAGAAGCGACTGGTGCCATCGGGCATCAAGCCCTGGCCTTGAGTGGCTCGAACGGCCTGGCACAAATTGGTTTTGGGATGCAGGCAAAAATCGCATTCGCGACACTCCGGTGTATAAAGCGGGATCACATGGTCGCCGGGTTTAACAGACGTCACCCCGGCACCGGTTTCAACCACGACGCCAGCGCCCTCATGCCCAAGAATGGCCGGGAATATTCCCTCGGGATCGTCGCCCGACAACGTGAATGCGTCGGTATGGCAAATACCCGTGGCTTTAATTTCAACCAGAACTTCACCAGCCCTGGGGCCTTCCAACTGTACGGTTTCTATTTGCAGCGGTTTTCCGGCTTCAAAGGCCACAGCGGCTTTCACGTCCATTATTACGTCCCTTTTTTGCGTGTTTCTTGATCCGGGCGGAGTCGCCCTAGATCGCTATCATGCCCAGGCTATGCTGTTATTTCCACCCTAGGAACCTAAGGCTTAGCCTCTACCAACCGACGCCGGACCGCGTTACATTAAAATAGACTGATTCTCTAGAATGTGGGGCTCTCCAAGGGCATGCCAGATATTGAAGCACTTTTTGACGCTATGCTCAGCGCGACTAGCGATGCCGTTATGGTTACCGATCAATCGGGAAAGATTGCCCGGGTCAACGGGTCCTTTGAAAAACTGACCGGATTCAGCAGCGACCAGCTGGCCGGCGAAGATGCTCGCGATCTTTTCAAAGATTTTAATGACGAAGAATTTTGCGACGCTCTATGGGCCGGAGATGGTGACGCGGTACAGCAATTCGATTCTGTGCGTTCAAAACACGCGGACGGTAAGGCGCAACTTCATGGCCTGAGCATGACTCCGATTTTGACTGATGAGGGCAACCCATCTCAATTTCTTGCGGTAATTTTGTCAGACTCTTTTCAAACAGATGCTGAATCCGATAGCGGCACCCGACGTGTTGGCTATGACAGCTTAACCGGGCTTCCGGATCGCAGCTTGTTATCAGATCGTGTTGACCAAGCCATTCTGAACGCGCGCCGAACCGAAAAATCGATCGCACTATTGGTTATGGGCATTGATAAATTTACGTTCATCAACGATGCCCTGGGGTTTTCTGTTGGCGATGCCATGCTCAAGGAAATGAGCGAACGGTTACTCGAAGTCATTCGACAGAGTGATACCGCCGCCAGGCTCGACGGTGACAAGTTCGCCGTCGTAACCCCAATTGCGGCCATTGACGACAGCGTGATTGTCGCCGAGAAAGTGCTCCACGCCACTGAAAAAATATTCAAGATGGGCGATGAGAAAGTGCGCATCACAATGTCCATCGGGATCAGCATCTGGCCTGCAGACGGTGAAGATTTCGACGTGTTACTGAAAGACAGTTTAAGCGCGATGCAGCACGCCAAGGGCCTGGGAGGTAACCAGTATCAGTTCTTTGCGACGGACATGAATACCAAGGCCAAGGCGCGGCTGGACCTCGAAAAACGCATGCGCGTTGCTCTCGAAAAAGAACACTACGTCCTTTACTACCAACCCAAGGTCAGCCCGGGCACAGAAAAGGTCAAAGGCTGTGAAGCGCTTGTGCGCTGGGAAGATCCAGAAAAAGGATTGATTGGGCCCGATCTTTTCATTCCTGTTGCCGAAGAAACAGGCATGATTCAGGACATTGGCAATTGGGTGTTGCGCCGCGCTTGCTTCCAAAACAAAGACTGGCAAGACAAAGGCTACGACCCGGTGCGCAGGGCGGTAAACGTGTCGCCGCACCAATTCCGCTCACCCGACATTTATGATCGCATAGTCAGCGCGCTCAATGACTCGGGATTGCATCCCCGGTGGCTCGAACTTGAAATCACCGAGAGCATGTTGATGGACAACATCGATGAATCGATTGCTAAAATGCAGCAGATGCGTGACCTCGGCTGCGGCCTAGCGATCGACGACTTCGGCACCGGTTACTCGAGCCTGAGTTATCTGGGCCGATTCCCGATCACCACTTTGAAGATCGACCGTGCGTTCGTCCACGATGTTCAAGAGAACGAGAACACCGCTGAAATCGCCCGCGCTATTATTGGTCTCTCGAAAGGTCTCGATCTGGAAATTGTGGCTGAGGGTGCCGAAATCGTCGAGCATGTCGACTTCTTACGGGACAATGGCTGCGATGTTATTCAAGGGTACTTCTACTCCCGCCCCGTCACCGCCCATGAAATGGAAGACATGTTGAGGCAATCAAGCCTCATGCCTGCATAACAACGAAGGCTTCCCGGTGGCCAAGGCTCCTCTGCCCGAAATCAAAGAAGGCGACGCCGTTGGCGAAACGGCTGCGTTATATGATGACATCCGCGCTGTTATCGGCGTCCCGATGGTTAATCTGATCTTCCGCCACATGGCGACGGTTCCCGGGTGCCTGTTGTGGGCCTGGGGCACCGTTCGACCGCTCTATATTAGCGGTGAGATCCCCAGCGCCGCGTCCGCGTTAACAGCCAGTGTTTTGCCGGGCCACACCACAGAGCTGAGCACACCGATCGCTAAGACGGGTCTTTCGCCATCAGACGTAGAGGCTATTGATCGCGTGCTCGATGCCTACGCTCGGGCCAACCCAATGAACCTGATCGGTCTCAAAATCATCGACCTCGCACTCGATGGGGTTCCGCAGAATCCATCAATCGGCAAAGCGCCACCACTCACCGCGCCCGATCTCAAAACACCCAATAGCCTTGCCGGCCTGTTGCCGATGGCGGATCCCGCCACAGTGCCCACCCGAACGCAAAACGCGTTAAACAGCCTCGCGCGACAGATTCACGGCGGAGATACCGGGGTCATTCCATCCCTGTATCGCCACTTTGGCGAATGGCCGGTTTTTCTTGAGACCCTCGAGGGTGCGCTCGCATCGTTGTTCGTTGACGATAGTTTTGAAAATTCTGCCAGGGCAATGCAAGACACCGGAGAGGCCGTCGCTTTCTCGCTATACGAGAGCCTCCCCCTGCCCGACCTGGCCCAGCCGGATTCATCGACGGCTGCAGCCCTAAAAGGATTAATCGGTCAGTTCCCACCGAACATCTGTCGCATGACCGTATTGGCGACCCTGCTAAGGCGCGGATTGCCAAATCAAAGCTAGGCGCTAGCAAGTTCCAAACCGTGATCAACGACTGGCAAACTGCGGATACGCCGACCTGTCGCTTGATAGATCGCGTCTGTCAGAGCCGGAGCAATAGACGGCAAGGCCGGCTCACCCATCCCGCCTGGAGACGCGCCATCCCATTCCAGCACCCGGATACGAATCTCGGGCGCCTCTGCCATGCGCAACATTCGGACTGTATCGAAATTGCTGTCGGCAGCACCGCCACCTTTGATGTGAATTTTGCCAAATAAGGCCGCAGACAAGCCATCCAGCGCTTGGCTTTCGACTTGGGCAATCACCCCATCCGGATTGACCGCAACACCGGGGTCTACGACACAGTCAATGCGTTTTACCCGGAACTCTTCGGCTCCATCGGTCGAGATGTGTATGACGTGCGCGCATAACGAACCATGAGACGAGTTAAATGCGAACCCCTTACTTGTGCCGGGCTCCGGCGCGCCACTGTATCCGCTGAGCTCTCCTAGGGCGTCAAATAGAGCCATGGTCCGCGGATCTTCAGCAAGCCATCGCCGCCGATAGGCGAGGCCATCCATATTTGCGCGCTCCGCCAATTCATTGATCATCGCTTCGCGAAAAAACACATTCTGACTGTGTCCGACAGAACGCCAATAGCCGACGGGCACACCGTTCTCAACTATCGCGTAGCGAAAACGATGGTGATCGAGCGGGTAAGGGCTGTCGAGAAAGCCGGATAAGGCACCCGGGTCCTTGCCGTCTTTAATAAATGCCGGAAACCGTCGCAAGTTGATCGATGGGCTAGCAGCCGTGACATCCATTCCGATCGGAAAACCGTCTTCACCCAAGGCAACTCGGATGCGTGTCCGCGCAGCTGGGCGATAAAAGTCGCGGCGCACATCCTCTTCCCGAGACCACAATAGCTTGACCGGCACGCCACCCGCTTCTTTAGATAAAAACGCCGCCTGTACGGCCACATCGGACTCACCGCGGCGGCCGAAGCCACCGCCAAGGAACGTGCGATGAATCTAAATGGAGTCCTTTTCTACATTGAGCAATACCGACACATCATCAACCACCAAAGAGTGACCCTGGCCCGGCATCCAGATATCAACTCCGTCATCGCGCACCCAAGCTGTCGCGTTCATCGGCTCCATGCACACATGCGCTAGATATGGCGCATCGAACGTTTGCTCGTAAACCGCATCGGCATACTCCAGAGCGGACTCAAAATCGCCGTCTTCACGAATAACAGGAGCGTCCGGTCGAGCAACGGCCGACTCAAAATCTTGGTAAAGGGCCTCCATATCGTATTCGGTCCGGTCGCCTAGATCCCAAATCGGGTCCAATGCCTCTAATCCTTTATGCGCAGCCCAATACCCTTGCGCTAAGACCGCGACCGCATTGTCAAAGGTGACGACCCGCTCTACCCCACGCAGAGACAACGTGGGCGCCGGATCGACACGGGTCAATCGGCCGTCATAGGCCGGACAATGTCGAATGGCGGCGGTAAGAAGCCCCTCAAGCTGCACGTCGGCACCGAACAACGCAGACCCATCGACCTTCGCTGGTGCATCAAGGCGCAGTAATGGCTGCCCGACGATGTTCCAATGCGATTTGGGCTTAAGCAGAATGTTTTCCGGCGGTGTCATTTCTGCCGCTTGGTCGGCCAAAGCACCGAAGGTTGATTTGCGGCCACTATTGTCGTGGTGAATATGGCTTAAAGCAGCCCGAGTTTCAGAAACCGGAACACCCCACGCCTTGGCGGCGGCCAAACGCAGCATCTCGCGGGCATTGGCGCCAATTTCTCGGCTGTGATTGAACGCACCACGAATGGACGCCGAACCACCTGTGCTTTCCAATGGCCCGCTATAACCGCGGTTATAGTAGGCTTCGCCATTGGGTGCGAACTGCACGTGAATATCTCGCCAGTCCGCCTCGAGTTCTTCAGCGACCAACATCGCAACTGATGTCGTGATGCCCTGCCCCATTTCCGCCAAATGGATAAACACGGTGATCGAATTATTGGTAGCAATCTCAAGCCAATACTCAAACGCTTGTGAAGGTCTACCGGACCAGGTCGACGGATCAAAAGCTGGCTGCGCGGTGACCTTCGGCAGCCCGAGGGCTAGCCCACCGCCAGCCAAAACAAACGACTTCAGGAACGCACGACGCCCGATGTTTTTTGCCGTCTTTGACAGATGGTGGAGTGGCGGTGTGACGATCATGGTGACGGCCCTCCGCACCGATCAGGGTTTTTGGTTCTCGCGAGTATCTACTTCAGCGACGAAAGCCTCAATGGCAGATACCGCCGCTGGTTCATCCAGGGTGGGAACATGGCCACGATTAGCAATTGTAGAGAGCGCTAGGCTTGGCAAGCGCGCAACCATTTGATCCGCCGTTTCAGCGGATAGGAGATCGGACAACGCCCCCCGTATCAACAAAGCCGGGATATCTTTAAGGGCGTCAAACACCGGCCATAGATCAACATTGGCGGCACTGTCGGCTGCAAAACCTTGAGAGACCGCGGGATCATAATCCTGGGCGATCAAACCATCCTCGTTTTCTCGGCAGGTTTTTCGGGCATAACTGAGCCAGTCTTGGTCTGTAAAGTCAGGATAGATAACTGCGTTTACCACTTTGAGGGTCGCGACCGCTTCATCCCAGTTTGACCAACGATCGCCATGTCCAAGGTAACTGCCAATGCGCGTCAAGCCAGACGGATCGATCACGGGCCCAATATCATTCAAGACAATACCTGCCAGGGCTGACGGTTTAACTTGTGCAATGCCAGTTCCGACGATACCGCCTAGAGACGTGCCAATTACGATTACGCGATCAAGCTTTTCTTGCGCCATAACGCCCAGGGTGTCAGCGACATAGACAGGTGCTTGATAATTGCTTGGATCGGCATCCCACTGTGAATGACCACGACCACGGAATTCGACGCAGAAGACCCTGCGCTGAGCGCTCAAATGCTCTGCGACAACAGCAAAATCGCGCGCGTTACGCGTTAAGCCCGGCAGACATATAATAGGAACGCTGCAGGTGGGACCGGGATAATATACGTAGTGAAGGGTCAGATTGTCAGAGGTCGCATAGGTTCGATCTTCCGCTGCGGGATTGGTCGCGTCGCCGTTCTGCACCTTCATCGCCCTTCCCTTAAATCGAGTGGGCGGTTGTACCGAACTGCTCATTGTCGGTAAAGCAATTGCCACGGGATGATCTCAGCGCTACCAACGCTCGGCATGTCCATGGCAAAGCCCCGGCGCGATTTTGAGAAAAAGTGTTGAGAAACAAGCTATTACGCCTTCATAAAATATACCTATAATTGTATTAATATATCAAATATCTCATAGGTATATAGTAACAGGCGTAGAAGTAGTGGTTGGACTCCCGCAAAAGCATAGATTGATTACCAGTCAAAACTGTTTTATTTATTAGCCCGTCTTGTAATAGGGTCACCAATCTACTTTTAGCCTGTAGCTCGGAACGCATGAGCAATGATAAGTCCTGAAATATCAGACGTCTTGGCGTCTTTAGAGAACCTGGACTCAGTAGAAAACTTCGCAAAACTTCTTGGTAGAAGTTGCGAAGCACTTGGCTGTGGCAGTTACGCGTATACGTCTTTAAATACAGAAACCATCTTACGATCTAAATTGAGTGAGACAGTGGACGATATGATGGTCGTCTCCAATTTGGATTCCTCATGGATGGAGCACTACATCAAAGAGAACTACTCCATTTCCGACCCTGTGATGATGGATGCCATCAAGGCGCGCCAACCAATCATTTGGACCGAAGATTATCGGTTCGACACCCTCTCTGCAGACGAAGCCCAGATGATGGCAGACGCCCATGACTTCGGTGTCGAGCGGGGCATGGCCGTCCCTATTCATGGCCCTTCAGGCGAATTGGGAATGCTTTGCGTATATGCAGAAATGCAGGACAAAGATTTTCGATCCCACGTGGATGCGACCAAGCATGAAATGCACCTGATCGCCCATTATGCGCATTCAGTGGCACAGACCAAATTACGCCGCGCGGGTGCGCCCAAACCCATACTTCTAACGGACAGAGAAGTTGAGATTTTGCGCTGGACCGCTGAAGGCAAGACGGCTTGGGAAATCGGATCGATCCTAACGATCTCGGAACGTACAGTTAATTTCCATCTTCAGAACGCGATGGTTAAGTTTGGCGTTCACAATAAAACTCATGCTGCGGCCAAGGCGATGAGTTACGGGATGCTGTCAGCTTAATCTGCCGAACCAGCACAACCCACCATCTAACTTCGTAATTATTGCCAAGCCGGTTCTAGTGACGCATGCGAGCCTTAACAATCGCTCGCAGGTCATCCTTGGGCTTGAGAGAGATAAAGTCACCCAGGTCAGGGTTTAAGCTGGACGTAATCGATACATCGAACTTCCGGTAGACCAATGGGAGTATAATCTGCATTTCCATCATAGATAAACTTGAGCCGAGACTGACGCATGGACCGGCCCCAAATGGCAGATAAGCAAATTTCGATCGCCCCGCCGTTTGCTCAGGTAAAAAGCGATCCGGATCAAAACGTTCAGGGTCTGCCCATTCGCTCGGAAGTTTATGAAGCACGTATTGGCTAATAAGAACGGTTGTACCGGCCTTAATCAGTTCTCCCCCTATAACATCATCCTCAATAGCCGTCCGGGAGAACCACCAAACCGTGGGTCGCAGGCGTGCGACTTCTTGAATCACGCGCTTGGTATACTCCATTTCCCTAAGGTTAGAGCTTGTCGGCAACTGGCCCTGTAGAATTGAATCCGCCTCGTTCCGCACCCGCTCCATTGCATGCGGGTTTTCGGACAAGAAATAGATTGCCCACACGAGCAAGCTGGCAGTCGATTCAAACCCAGCCACGATCAGCGATACAATTTCATCCTGCAACTGGGCATCACTCATCGACATTTCATCTTCTGGATTACAGGCCGCAAGCAAAATGCCGAGGAGACCCGTCGCCGGCGTAACACTCTCCCGGCGGTCTCTAATGAGATCTCCAATAATGTTATGAACGTCCACGAGCGCCGCATCGTAGGCGCGGTTCTCACGGGTCGGCAATGTCGTCGCGAGCGTTGTAATGTCCCACACACGCTTAGCAGTAGCTTCGTTTATGAACTGCATTGCGCCATATAGCTTGACGCCATCATCTTTGAGTGACGCTCCAAAAAACGTCCGAATCATAACTTGAATAGTAAGATCGGACATATCCTCTGAAAGATTGAAGTCTTCCTGCACCTTGGACTTCGTATCCCATTCTTGCAGATGATCTCCGATAACCCGGAGGATATGCTCCCTTAGCAATTCTAAGTTTTTGCGCCTAAACGATGGTTGAATGAGCTTTCTCTGGCGTTCCCATAGCTCCGCCTCAGCAACGAACATGCTGCGACCCACCAATGGTTTCACGCGCTCCACCACTGGGGGCTTGTGATAGTTTTGATGATTCGTGTGCAGCACGTGTTCAACGTGCTCCGGATGATTAAGTAAGTATGCTGTCGTCATAGACATCCTCAAAAAATACTTAACCACCACGAGACCTTGAACGCCCTCGGACAAGGTGCGCCAATATCAAGTGACCCGCCAACGGCCCTACAGGAATAGAACCCTATAAGCCGCCTTATCTTCATCGTCTGATCACGTCCAAAATCAAATGCAGGTCCTAAGTCAGGCCCGCATCTAGAGACGTGACGGCTCGAACTCTTCCTGTCGTCTCGCTGTTATGCCGCCAACTTTTGAAAGCCGGCCGAAATGTCGTCAAGGTCCTGCAAGAGAGGCGTGGGTTGTCCCACCAGCTTGTTACGTCTCAAGTTAATCTCGCTCACGTCGGCATACGCAGAAATCGCTTTGGTCACACCAATCTGCATCGGTGGTCCATATCGCGTCGTCTCAAACCCTGCTCGCTTCATGATGCGCTCAAAGCGAATATCAGACACCGCGACAATGCGCCTGAGATTGCGCCGTGAAGCAAACTTGAAAAGCTCTTCCATCAGCATGTTCGTCACCGTCCTAACGGTGGCGAGGTTCTCCATCCCGGTAACCTTTTTTGAGACAGCAAAACGGCTAATTTCCCAAATGTCTTCTGCTTCCGGTGCCTCTTGCCCGTACAAGAGTTCTGGAAAAACATTCTTCAACATGTAGGGACCAGTGGTCGGCAGTGCACGCCATGAGCCCAGCACCTCACCGTCTTGCTCACAAACGATATACACCGGATCAAGGTCGTCAAAATCATCACGCTCTTTTCCTGCGATGGAACCAACGTCCCACTTCAAGCGTTCTTTGAACACCTCGTGCCGCAGACGAAACATACCTTCCAGCGTTGAACTGGACTGCCGTTCCTGATTCGACATTTCTATAATCGACGCCTGCATTTTCTGTGACCTTGCCCGTACTAGTAGTAGCAGGTCGTATCGGATCACAACTAAGCCCTGGGATGACCTGTCAGTTCTGACAGGTAGCAACCTATAAAAGGTCGTGCAGACTGAGCGCTCAACTAATGGGTGAGATTCGGCAACCAAACGGCGCTTTTCTGCCGGATTAGCCCCATAGGTAAAACGGAATTGTGCCGTTTAAGAGCGCAATCCGCTTGGGAGCCGACTCGGCTCTCAGAGGTTAAGTTTGGAAACTTTAAAGGCAGTCGATATGACGCACCTATCCTTCAATTGGCCACCGGACCGTCCAGAATTCGGATTGGCGACCGGATCAGATACAGATCCCGATCTCGCTGAAGCGGTTGGCCTCTCCATCGCCCTGAAATATTTTGCTTCGCGTAAGCTTGATCTTGAAGCAACGGCGCCTTGGCGCGCGGCCACTGATCAGGCCCTTTCAGCAGCGGGTAAACTTGACCCTGGGACATCAACCACGTGAGCGCGTGCCTATCGCTTTGAATTGCCGCACACCAATTCGTTACTGAGATGTCTTCGCCGCCATGTCCAACCTCAAACAACTACGAGCGCCTGCAAACGACTTCCGTAACGAAGACGTACGCCCAGTGCGCAACAGACCACCGACGGCCATGATTAGGGAGTCACTTAACAGCCGCTACGATACCGCATTGGCTGCGGTGGAATCACGGACGTGCCACTCATGGAAAATGGCATTGGATCGCTCAAAAGTTATGATCAGCGCTCCAAATCTGGGTGGAACTCAAACTCCTCAAGTGATCGTGCAATCCGCTGAAGGGTGCCGGATCACCGATATCGACGACAATGTCTATATCGACCTTTGCATGGGTTTTGGCTCAAATCTTCTCGGTCATGCACCGCCGGTCGTTGAACACGCCATCATCAACCAAATTCACCAAGGCTGGAATTTCGGCTTAAGCAGCGAAACTCAGCTGGAACTTGCAGACCTAATCGGGACGGCCGGCCCCGCCAATGAACGAGTCCTTTTCTGTGCGGCCGGTTCCGAAGCGACGGCGATCGCCATGCGCGCTGCACGGGCTCATACTGGTAAAGATGTCATCGGTGTTTTTGACGGGGCCTACCACGGCGGGCACGACAGCGTGCTAATCACTGCGGACTCACATAACCCAGGAAAAAAAGTGCATATCGGTATGGGTGTGCCTGACGCCCTGGATGAGACCGTCGAACCCTTGCCCTACGGCAGCTTTAAGGCCCTTCAACGCATCCGAGACCTCAAGCACACATTGGCGGCGGTTATCGTCGAGCCAATCCAGCAATCTTTCCCTGACTCTGACGGGGGCTTGTGGCTCAAAGACCTTGAGAAAACCTGCCGCGACTGCAATGTGCTCATCATTCTTGATGAGATCACGACCGGATTCAGATTAGCCTTTGGTGGTGGACAAGAACGCTTTGATTTATCGCCTGATATGGTGACCTATGGCAAAGCCGTCGCTGGCGGACTGCCGGCCGGCGTATTGGCTGGCCGAGCGAATATTATGAAAGTGTTCTCACCGGACAATGGGCAACCCGCGGTTTTTGCAGGCAGCGCCTTTGCTGGTAATCCACTTAGTGTCGCAGCCAGCCTCGCTACATTGTCTTACTTGAACGACCACCGCGATACGGTGTACGAGAACCTAGAAAAATCTGCTGAGTACTTCGCGAACAGCGTGAATAAGCACTGGTTAGAAAACAAGATACCGCTGCACATAGTGCGGTTCGGCTCCATGCTCCGTCTGTTTCTTCAACCTGGCCCAGCAAAACGGGATCGGAACATCGGGCAGGGAACTGGCTCAATCGAGGATGCGTTCTTTGTACATCTACTCGACCGTGGCGTGACGCTTCACGCAAGTCGATCGATCCATCTATCCACGTCTAATACACGTGAAGATATAGACATCTCTATAGACGCGATGATTGGAGCCAGCGAAGACTGTGCTGCCGATGGTCTATTTAGGGTTGCAATGTAAGCCGCGAGCGCGACACGCAATTTCAAATCACTACTGACTGTTCAAAGCGGATACCAGCGCAGCTTTTAGATCAATACAGCGTTGCATTATGAAGTCTAGGCGCCGCGCGTTACTTTCAGCAGCCTGCATCATCGCTTGTTCAGAACGACAGGACAGATTGTACAAATCCTGTATTGGCTTGATCACATTCGGCGTACAGGCCGTGGGCCCCACTTCGCGCTGAGCCGCGTGTGGCGGCAGTTGAATTACAAACACAGGATCGGCCCCGATTTTTATTCCGACCACCAATCCGTTTGGTTTGATTACGGCCCCAGCGTCATCAAGCAGCGCAATTGTCACGCAGGATGCGACAGCGACTTGAGCAGAAAAACACACCATTAGGCTAAAGAAGACACTGAAAACAATTCGCATGTCGGTGTACCACTCACCCATCTCAACTTTGTTGAATGAATTCGCCAGCCAAAAACACTTCGGCATAGAACTGTCTGTGGTGCGGGTGGAGGGAATCGAACCCACACTCCCGTAAGGGAACTGGATTTTGAATCCAGCGCGTCTACCAGTTCCGCCACACCCGCACGCGACAGCGCGCCCCTTATAACCGCGCGCTCAAAGACCCGCAAGCGATGACAGCAGGAGTAGAGAAGGCGGAATCGGACAGAGGGCGTTGCTGCCATAACGGCGACCTGTTAAACCCCGCCATATGGAGATTCCACTGTGATTCGCAGGCTCTATGACTGGACCCTGTCTCTGGCCGGCCGAAAAAATGCGCTGACGCTTCTCGCCATCGTCGCATTTGTCGAAAGCTCAGTTTTTCCCATTCCACCCGATGTCCTCATTCTCCCGATGATCCTGGCCGCTCGAGAAAAAGCGTGGAAAATAGCAGCGGTAGCGACGGTTGCGAGCGTGCTAGGTGGCCTCGCCGGATATGCGATTGGCCTGTTCTTGTTTGAGACCCTGGGGCAACCCCTGATCTCATTCTATGGCTACGCCGAAGACTTCTCTCAGTTCCAGACCCTCTATCAGGATTGGGGCGCTTGGATCGTCTTTGGCGCAGGCCTAACGCCCTTCCCGTTTAAGGTCATCACAATCGCCAGCGGCGCCGTCGCACTTGATCCGGTAGTATTTGTTCTTGCGGCGATTCTGGCGCGCGGGCTGCGCTTTTATGTGGAAGCCGCCCTGTTGTGGAAATACGGCCCGCCGATCAAATCTTTTGTCGAGAAGCGCCTTGGTCTTGTCACATTGATTGCGTTTCTTCTTTTGGTTGGTGGCTTTGCCGCCATCAGCTTCGTCAATTAAGATTGTCAGATGTTAGCTAGAATGCACTCCAGCCAAATCATAACAGCCCTGACAGGGCTTTCCGCGCTCGCCGCATTGGCAACGGCGTGGATAGCCCAGTATGGGTTCGGCCTATTTCCCTGCGAGTTATGTCTGTACCAAAGACTTCCCTACATCGGTATTTTGGCGCTATCGGTACTGGCCACAACATCGATGGTCGACGCAAGCGCCCGCCAACTAGCGACCTACATAGCCGGCGCCCTCTTTGTCACAACCGCAGGCGTCGCTTTTTTCCATGTTGGCGTAGAGCAAGAATGGTGGAGCTCGACCTGCGCCCCGACAGGCAACCAAGCCTTTTCTTTCGATGACGTGTTAGCGGCCATTCAAGAACCTGGCCAGCCGGCATGCAATGACATTCCATTCACATTTTTGGGACTCTCAATCGCCGGATACAATGTCATCGCTGGTGTCGTATTGTCAGCTTTAAGCATTTGGGCTGCATCCAAACCAAACTTATGGCACGACCCATGAAGAAGAATTCACGACCAAAAATAACGGCTGACGATAGCTTACCGGGCGACCCCAACCGCGACCAAACAGTGGCTCAGATCGTGCGCGTTGACCATGCTGGAGAGTATGGTGCCAAGCGCATATACGAAGGCCAACTCGCAGTCCTTAAAGGGACCGACGCGGAACCCGTCCTTCGCGAAATGCTCGATCAAGAGCTGGTGCACCTAGACCGCTTTGATCAGGAACTTGCCGACCGCCAGATTCGGCCGACGGCCCTGCAACCGCTCTGGCATATTGCTGGTTTTGCTCTTGGCGCTGGCACCGCGTTGCTGGGGAAAGATGCAGCGATGGCGTGCACGGTGGCGGTGGAAGAAGTCATCGATGAACACTATGCGGCTCAGGCTGAGCAACTCGGAGACGACGAATCTGAATTGCGAAGTACGATAGAAGAGTTTCGTGCCGATGAGCAGCACCACCGCACTGTCGGTTTGTCTGAAGGGGCAGAGAACGCGCCAGCCTATCCGCTTCTGACAGGCGTGATCAAAACTGGATCGCGATTGGCTATTTGGCTTTCAACACGAGTTTAACACGTAGGGTGCTTGCAACCACTTAAGGCATCACCACGGGTCAAGTTCGGAATCCCAGTAGAGAAAGTCCCGCCAGCTTTCATGAAGATAGTTTGGTGGAAATGCGCGTCCGGATTCCTGAAGCTGCCGGGCCGTCGGTCTGACTGGAACACGCCGAAGCGCCATGCTGGCTTCTCGAGGCGTTCGGTTGGCTTTGTGCAAATTGCAGGAGGAGCATGCAGCGGCAACATTCTGCCAGGTCGTCCTACCACCTCGTGATCGAGGAACAACATGATCAAAGGTGAGATCATTGGCCGATTGATTAACGCCACAATACTGGCAGGTGAAATAGTCTCGCAAAAAAACGTTGAACCGCGTAAAAGCCGGCGACCGATCGGTTGGTGCATACTTCTTCAGAGAAATAACACTGGGCAGCTTGAACTCGAAACTCGGGGAGTGAACAACCGTGTCGTATTCAGAAACCACGTTCACACGATCAAGGAACACCGCCTTTAGGGCATCTTGCCAGGACCAAAGGGACAAGGGGAAATAACTGAGCGGCCGAAAATCGGCGTTCAGAACAAGAGCCGGACAATTTTCCACCGCACTCGACATACCTATTGCTCACCCTCGGTTATGCAGACTCAGTATGGTTGCAAAAACCTAACGGGTTTCCAGGTCAAAGGCAAAGTGGGCCAGAATATAGAAACACTGCGGGACAGCGACATTACGCGCCGTGGACGGTTGTATGTAAAATCCGTTTTACTCCGGTAGGGAAAGACCGGCCAAAGGGTGATTGGTCTCAACTAAACGTCTCAAACGTTCGTCTAGGACATGCGTGTATATCTGAGTCGTTGTGATGTCTGCATGCCCCAGCATCTGTTGCAGACTGCGCAGGTCGGCGCCATGCGCCAAAAGATGTGACGCGAAGGAATGTCGCAGCACATGCGGCGAAACACGAGACGGTGCAATCCCAGCAGCAATCGCCAGATTCTTTAGTGCCTTGGCAACTGTGTCGCGACTGAGATAGCCGGTCGCCGCTCGTGACGGAAACAACCATCGGGAACTCTTAACATTCGCTGGGATGAATTGGGATCTGACCTCCAGATAAGCAGCCACCGCAGCCCGTGCCGGCGCCCCGATGGGCACCATGCGTTCCTTGTTGCCTTTCCCGCGGACGATCAGAACCGGCCGCTCACGTGCCACAGAGGCCAAAGGCAAGGATACCAACTCAGACACCCTAAGACCCGTGGCATAAAGAAGTTCAAGAACGGTAGTTAGTCTAAGCGCCTGCGGTGACGTCTCTGCTTTCGCCGCTTTGAGCAGCAAATCGACCTCATCTTCCGCTAGATATTTGGGCAAGCGGCCGCCTTGCCGCGGGCTATCGAGCGCTGACGTGGGATCGTCCTGACGCACTCCCTCGGCAAACAAGAACTGAAAAAACTGCCGCAAACAGGAAAGGCGACGGGCAGCCGTGCGCGGGGCCAAACCCTGAGTCAAAATCCCCTCTAGATAAACGCGCAGTTGTTCTGGCGTTGCGTGCGTAATATCGCCGCCCACAGCGTCTGCAAGCCCTTCAAGGTCACGAAGATAGGCGTCCAACGTATGTGTCGATGCGCCTCGCTCAGCGGACATCATATCAAGGAAAGACTCAATATAGCGGCTCACGGCCCACCCAACGATGGTCTGGCTTTGTTACAACCCTTGGATAAGGGATGCTTCAACAGCAAATCGTCTCGCGTCTTGTTCCAACCCGACTGTCATCAGCGCAGAAATAACCCGCGCCAGCACAATGGGTGACGAACCTGACGGACCAACTTCGTCAAGTGCGATCAACGCCAACAAAACGGTTTCGCCAAGACGGCCTTCCTCGGCAGCCAAAGCCAGGCCACTCCATATCTGAGGCGATGGCATTGCGACTGAACTACTCGAGCGGCGGTCCATGAGGCTCATCCAATCCGCTGATGTGATAGACTCACCCAAGGCGGCAAAGGTGCTTAGGACAAGCGTCTTGTTGGCCGCAACGAGCCCAGGTGGGCGTGATTCTTCCCAGCGCTTAAAACGCAACGGCGTAAAACGATTGATCATCGACGGCCGCAATTGCCGTTCCGTTGGCCACATAGCCGCCGCAACGTCGGAAGCCTCGATGCTCGTCCTCGCATAAGCTTGCGAAAGCTGGAGCCAGGTCGTCCCTGCATCGATTTCACCAGCGGCGATCAACGCCCGCGCTGCATTCCCGGCGAACCAAACTAAATCGCCGGTCGGTGCAATTTCCATAATCAGAGGCGCGAATACCTGCCCGGTGGCGGCAACATCTGGAGCATTGCGACCACGATCATTTCTCGCAAAATCGATCGCCCGCGAAATGACTTCAGCGCGCGCCGTCGGAATTGCCTGTGCCTCAGCAAGCATGAAGAGGCGCGCCCGGTCCAGAGCCGTCGCGACGGGAATCGAGCTGAGGTCCAAATCAACCTCAGCGGCGTCGGTATTTTGCTGACGGTCAACCATTGGAACGGTTTCAGGTGACTGTTCTAATTTTTTTGCATTCTCTGCATCGGTTACGCCCTCCGCACGATAGAGTGCGCGCAATATGTCAGGTGTAAGCGCTCCGAGTTCGACTGCACGCTCCGCCGCTTCCAAGCGCAAGTCGAGCCCCTGGCGCACACGCTCAGCAACCACGTCCTCAGCTTCGTCCTCAGCGGCAACATAGAGCGGCTCCGCTGTAGCGAGTACGCGCAGCAGTGTTGGGTCTCCGTTGCGAACAAGTTGCGGCGGGAATGGCCGGCCAGCGTGACGCAACATGGCGAGTTGCAGTGGCGACAAACGGGTCAGGCCGCTGGGTGTGATTGGCCTATTACCCGCCATCAACTCAGCCACCCAAAAAAACGCCGCGTCATCGATCCCGGTTTCCCGAAGCAAATCAAGGGTCAGGAATGCGCTTGAGACATTGCCGTCGCGCAGCTGGCAAAAAGCGAACGCCTTTTGCCAATAGGGTTCATTCGAAAATCTTAGGTTTTCACTGGCATCGAGACAAACTTGCTCGACGCGCCCGTCTACCAGCGCCAGGTCTGCGGCAAGTATACGGATACCATCGGTCATTGACGCGTCGGGCACCAACTCGATCATGGCGCCAACAGAGGTCCAATCACCCATTGCTGCCAACTGGGTCAGTCGACTTTCTAGCAATGCGAGACCTTCCATCTGCACCTGATCGATGTCGGCATCAGAGGCGTCGGACCCAACGTCACTGTCTGGCGTGAAGCCGATGGCGCTGGGTACAATCGCAGTCATATCCACAAAGACATCTTCGGACAGAGATGGTTTGGGTGGCCGCGCCACCGATAGAAGTAATCTCTTGGCCAGATCACGGGTGGCCCCCGACTTCACCTTGCGCGGCAGCTTCGGGAGCAGGAGGTCGACGAGCTCCTTGGACGTGCCAGCCCAAAGATCGACAGGCAGCCCGTCTGTGAATCCGTCTAGAAGGCCAATGGAGTCCGAACTTAGTGCGTCCAACTGGCGCACAGAGATAACCCCTTCCGGGACCATCGATGAATCCCCAGGCCGAGATACGCGTTCACGTGACGCATCAGGGACAAGTGAAACAGGAGGCGGTAGGGCCTCGAGCAGTCTTGGTTCTGATAGCGGCTCAATACCCGATGCGGACTCTTGCGCGCCGACGTTTGCATTGAACAGCGCGACAAAAGAACAAAAGACAACACCAGCAAGGGTGTTGCGCGTCATATCTCTATCGGAATCGATCATTGGGAATAGTCTTTTCTCGCGGCGCTGTGGGCGCCGGCATATCCCACGTCGCCAGAGCGACGGCGCCACCGACGACAAGGAACAGAACAAGGATGATGAGAGTTCGAGTGATAAGCTTCATGATGCGGCTGTAAACCAAAGTGGGTGATGGCCGACCCCATCCAACCTCTGACAATTACAGTCAACTGTGGCTGATCCAGGGCGACTCCGTGTCTTGGCCAGGGCAGGGCCAAAACCGCCCCACCGATGGTCGGGACACTACGTGAGAGGTATGGTAATGTCTAGCGAAGGGCCGCCATTCAGGCTCCGACACGACATAGTAAACGCAATAAATCTTAGGCAAAGTTAGCCCACGCATTTCGCCTACGTCTTCAGCAAAAACACCCCTATGACCAGTTCAGCGCCCGCGATAGACCAAAATATTGCTCCAGATAGGATTATTGTCTTGGTGGGCCTAATGGGGGCCGGTAAAAGCTGTGTCGGTCGTCGGGTTGCGCAGCGGCTTAGTGTTCCTTTTCTTGACGCGGACGCGGAGGTTGAAGCAGCCGCCGGATGCTCGATTGTTGATATCTTCGAGCAATATGGCGAGGAAGCGTTCCGCGACGGGGAACGCCGCGTTATAGCGCGGTTGCTAGACGGCCCACCTTCAGTAATCGCGACCGGCGGCGGCGCCTTCGTCGACGACCAGACCCGAGCACTCATCAACGAAAAAGGACTGTCGGTTTGGCTACGGGCGGATCTTGAGACGCTGGTCTCCCGGACCTCTGGACGCAATCATCGGCCGCTGTTGAATAACGGCGATCAACGAGAAACCTTGGCGGCATTGATTGATCAACGATACCCAGTATACGCGGAAGCCGACCTGACTATTGATACTGGTTCCGATAGCGCCAATGTTACGTGTTCGCGAGTCATAGATGCGCTTGCGACACTTGGAAGTGGCGAGCCATCAGATCAGTCGCAATCGCTATGACCCCATCAAAGACTCTGACGGTCGCCCTGAACGATCGGAGCTACCCCATACACATTGGTCCCGGCCTGGTCGAACAAGCCGGCGCATTGCTGTTGCCTGTTATCCAAAAACCGAGAGTTTTCATCATTACAGATGAGAATGTGGCGCAGCATTACTTGGCGCCCCTACAAAGCTCTCTGGAAGCGTCGGGCATAAAATGCGGGCACCTGATTCTTCCTGCGGGCGAATCCACTAAGAGTTTTGCCAATCTGCAGTTGGTCGTTGAAGCGATGCTGGCGGCTAAAATTGAACGATCCACGACTGCTATCGCCTTGGGTGGCGGCGTTATTGGAGACTTAACCGGTTTTGCAGCATCAATTGCTCTGCGGGGCATCGACTTTGTCCAAATCCCAACAACCTTATTGGCGCAAGTCGACAGTTCTGTGGGTGGGAAGACGGGCATCAATACGGCCCAAGGCAAGAATTTAGCAGGCAGTTTTTATCAGCCAAAAGCCGTCTTGGTCGATATCGATACACTCAACACTTTACCCGATAGAGAACGCCTAGCTGGCTATGCTGAGGTCTGCAAGTACGGACTTTTGGGGGACGCTAACTTTTGGGACTGGCTTGAACAGAACGGCGCTCAGGTTCTCAGCGGTGACAGTGACGCGACAACCGAAGCCATAGAAGTCAGCTGTGAGGCCAAGGCCCGCGTCGTTGCCGAGGATGAACGGGAAAACGGCGTTCGCGCTTTGCTCAATCTGGGCCACACCTTTGCTCATGCCTTTGAGGCAGAACTCAGCTATTCCGGTGCTCTATTGCACGGGGAAGCAGTTGCCTTTGGTACGGTCTTGGCCTTTGACCTGTCCGTCCGTCTGGGCCTATGCCCGGAAAAAGACGCCGACCGAGTGCGCGCGCACTTCAATTCTGTCGGTCTTATGACCAAACCACCCGGCCAAGCGCAGCGCATTGCCACAGATGTTCTCTTGGGCCATATGATGCAAGACAAGAAAGTCACAGACGGCACCATCACGTTTGTTTTGGTCCGTGGCATCGGCCAGGCGTTCCTCACCCAAGACGTCACCCATAGTGATGTTACGGCAACTCTTGAAGCCGCGTTAACCGTCTAACAACCCCTGACCTCTTCGGAGCTTTTCACCAATGGTGTTTACCGCAGGACTAGTGTTTTTTCTTCTTCTGTTGTCCGCATTTTTCTCGGGATCCGAGACCGCGCTGACAGCGACGTCGCGCTCCTACATGCATCAGCGCGAGAATGATGGCGATGCACGGGCTAAAAGAGTCAACGGCCTGTTGAGCCATAGGGAACGACTCATCGCCACAATTTTACTGGGTAATAATCTCGTCAACATCTCAGCGTCGGCGCTTGCCACGGCCTTAATGATTGAGGCTTTTGGTGAACGAGGGGTGATCTACGCAACTGCAATCATGACGGTGCTGGTTCTGATATTTGCGGAAATCCTGCCAAAAACCTATGCGTTGATTCATACGCATAAGATGGCCCTTGCCGTGGCGCCGATTATGCAAGTTCTGACCTGGGTGTTTAGCCCCGTCAATATCGTTATCCAAGGCATTGTTCGCGTCGCACTTACACTGCTGGGCGCCAGCACGGAACGGGTACTAACGGCCCAACAGACGCTCTCGGAACTTCGCGGTGCCATCGATCTACATACCGGTGAGGCGGAAATTAAAGAAGAGGTCAAACATGAGCGCGCCATGTTGCGCAGCGTTCTTGATCTAGCTGATGTCGAGGTCGGCGAAATAATGACCCATCGCAAAAGTCTCGTGACCATTGACGCAGACCTACCGCCTGATCAAATCCTTGCCGAAATATCTGACAGCCCCTACACACGGGTACCGTTGTGGCGAGAGCGCACCGAGAACATAGTCGGCGTACTGCACACCAAACCGGTTCTTCGCGCCCTACAAGCGTCAGGTGGCGCTTTGGATACGATTGATATTCTGTCCGTCTGCGCAGCGCCTTGGTTCGTTCCTGAAACGACAAACCTCCTTGACCAACTCAACGCATTTCGTGATCGACGGGAACACTTTGCCATCGTCGTCGACGAGTATGGCGATGTGCAGGGCGTCGTAACACTCGAGGACATCTTGGAAGAGATCGTCGGCGACATCGTTGACGAAACCGACGTGTCGGTGTCCGGGGTCAAGCCACAACGTGGCGGCAGCTATCTCGTTGACGGCTCCGTCACCATTCGCGATCTCAATCGTGAGTTTGAGTGGGACCTACCCGACGAAGAAGCGTCCACCATCGCCGGGTTGGTTATGGCGGAGTCCAGGACAATTCCGGCGCCCGGCCAAGTATTTGGATTTCACAGTTTTCGATTCGAAATCCTACGCCGACAACGCAATCAAATCGTCCAATTACGGGTCACACCACCGAGATCGGGCAGCGATGACGCTCCAGAACAGGGTGAATCTAACGATTAACACCCCCTAGGGCCCGCCTCGACTTGACCGTTGCAGGACGGAGCGCGACACTTTCGATCCGGGGTCGAAGCTTGACCACCGGAACTCAAACGGGGTGGAGATTTAGAGCTATGATGCGCAAGATCGTCCCAGATGTTATTAGCGGCCAGACCTTAGTTACAGTAAAGCCAAACGACACGGCCCGTGCTATTGCCAAAGTCATGCATGAAAGTCGAATAGCGGCAGTTTTGGTGACGGAGAGTGACGCTCTCGTCGGCATCATCACAGAACGCGACATGACCACTCGTGTTATCGCCGGAAGTTTGGATCCTGATGTCGCCAAAGCCAAAGATATCATGACTGCCGACCCGGATACCCTGCATCCGGACGATACGCCGGCCCAGGCGATCAAGATGATGATCGAACGCAACTACCGCCACCTTCCCGTGAGAGACGGAGACTCACTTGTCGGAATGGTATCCGTGCGCGACCTCTATGCGATTTACAATCTCGAGCTCGAAGAAGATCTGAAAGATCGCAACGCCTTTATCTATGGCGAAAACTACGGCACGGGCTAACACCTCCCAAAAGTCATGCCTCTATCGCATAGGCGGTATTCAACCTTCAGCCTTTGCCCAGACCCGCTAGTCAGGTAGGACTGGCGAAGCATTAGCCAATTGAAGCCAGGACCGCCATGCCCCTACCAGCTCCGACTGAAGATCGCGAACTGCTGCACACGCGAACAATAGAATGTCGCGGTTACCAACGCGCCGACGGCATGTGGGACATTGACGGTTGGATGACCGATATCAAAACTTACAATTTCCCAAATCATGACCGTGTCGAGATTAAGGCCGGCGAACCTCTTCATGGAATGGGATTGCGCGTAACAGTCGACGACACCTTAACCATTAGAGATTGCGTTGCCGTCACAGATTTCAGCCCCTTCACGATGTGCGGCAACATCACGCCAAATTTTAAGGCGCTGATAGGCCTTCGAATTACGCAAGGCCTGACAAAAAATGTCCAAGAACGGCTCGGCGGCACCCAAGGCTGCACGCACCTTGTAGAACTGATCAAGCCAATTGCAACGACGGCCTTTCAAACACTTGTGGGCAAACGCATGGGAAAGTTAAGCGCCGCGCTAAAATCCGGCGCGATAAAACGACCACCTATTCTCGACACCTGCCATGCATGGGCGCAGGACGGTGAAATCGTTAAACGCGAATTTCCCAGCCACTATACCGGCGCTTAGGCAGAATCCCGCTGCGCCGCCTCCGCGGGTGTCAACGTAACAAGTGATAACGCGTGAACCCGTTCATTGAGCTCGTCGGCCAGCAACGCATATACTTGTCGCTGGCGGGCCACTCTACCTTGCCCATCAAAGCTCTGAGAAACCACCTCAACGTTAAAGTGGGTTTCAGCACCGCCATCCGGGTGGGCGCCGGCATGACCAGCATGACGGTGAGAATCGTCCTCAATGGTTAGGCGCTCAGGCGCAAGAGCATCGGTGAGTTTGCGTTCAATACGATTGTAGTAATCACCCAAAACTACTCTCCTTTCTCTACGGGACCAAAATCTACCCTGAGCAAGCATACTTCACTTGAAGAAGCAATATTGCGCGCCGCGCCTCCGGTCCGGATACTTTTTAAATGCCCAAGACGTCTACATCTCAAGATAAATTTCCCGGTGCGCAACCGACAGGCAATGACTCTGTGCGTCACTGCCAGTGGCGGGGCTGCGCTGACGTCGGCCTCCATCGCGCACCTCAAGACCAAACATTGTCGGACTACTACTTTTTCTGTCTGGAGCACGTCCGCCTCTATAACGCTCAGTGGAACTATCACGAAGGTTTAGGGCCGGATGATATGGAAATTGAGTATCGCAGCGCTGCCACATGGGATCGGCCAACCTGGAAAATGGGTGAACGGCAGGCCCCCGGCAGGCCGTGGCAAAACATCTTCGACCCCTTTGACGTCTATCGAGACAAATCAGATGCGGAAGGCGCCCCTGATGCTGAGTCAGCGGCAGTATCTGCTGAAGTGTCAACGGCTCAGCGGGCACTAGGCCTGACGGGGTCTCCGTCACTGCATGAACTCAAAGCGCGATACAAAGAACTTGTGAAACGATATCATCCCGATGCAAACGGTGGATCAACCGCTGCAGAAGATAGAATGAAAACCATCAACGCGGCCTATCAAACGCTCCGCTCAGCCTTAACGTCGTAACTAGGCTGCTTCACCAAAGGCTTCAGTACATCATGGACCTTCTCCTGAAAGATAAAGTTGCGCTGATTACAGGTGCTAGCCGAGGCCTGGGCGCTGCGTCTGCCGCCGCCCTTGCCGCCGAAGGTACAAACCTTGTTCTATCCGCCAGAGACAGTAGTGCCCTGGCCGCCCAGGTAGAGCGGCTGACGGAAGAGTTCGGCATTCGCGCGATTGCCGTGCCCGCCGACCTGACTCAGGACGGCATCAGTGACGCGGTCGTAAAGGAGGGCCTCGATACCTTTGACCGGATCGACATTCTCATCAATTCGGCGGGTGCGTCCCAGGGTGGACTGTTCTGGGAGATTCCAGATCAAGTTTGGCAAGACAGCATGGAACTAAAGCTCATGGGGACAATCCGCATGATGCGGGCCGTTATCCCTCACATGCTGGAGAACAAAGGCGGACGGATCGTCAATATTGTTGGGAACACAGGCCTGCAACCGTCACCCCGACTGTTACCCGGTTCAGCCGCAAACGCGGCCCTGCTCGCCGTTAGCAGCGGTTTAGCAGAGGAGTTGGCACCCCAGAATGTCATCGTAAATGCCCTCAACCCCGGACCGACCCGAACCGAGCGCTGGACCACATTGATGGCCAAACTTGCTGAAAGCAGTGGTCGATCTGTGGCTGAGGTTGAATCTGACTATACAGCCCAGATTCCCATGGACCGGCTGGGTGAGCCTGAAGAAATTGGCCGCTTGGCAGCCTTTCTCGCCTCAGAGCGCGCGGCAAATATGACAGGAGCCTACCTTACCGCTGACGGCGGCTGGACCAAGGGCATCGGTTAACCTACCCAGGGCAAGGCCTTACTAGGCTTTACAAAGCCACCTTCGGTCGGGGTATAAACCGGTCTTCAAACAAGGATTGTTTCATGGCGCCCGATAGTGAAAAGACCCCTGGCCTCCCGGACACCGAGGTCAATGTTAAAGATGTATTTGGCCTCGACAGCACGATGGTTGTACCGGCATTCACAGCGCGTGAAGAGCATGTGCCCGAAATCGACCCGGCGTACCAGTTCGACCCCGATACGACGCTGGCAATTCTGGCAGGCTTTGGTCACAACCGTCGGGTGATGATTCAGGGATATCACGGCACCGGAAAATCGACTCACATTGAACAAGTGGCGGCGCGCCTTAACTGGCCCTGCCTGCGCGTCAACCTCGACAGCCATATCAGCCGGATCGATCTGGTCGGCAAAGATGCCATCGTGTTGCGTGACGGTGTGCAGGTAACGGAGTTCCGAGAAGGCATTTTGCCCTGGGCCTTACAAAACCCCATAGCCCTTGTATTCGACGAGTATGATGCCGGACGCCCCGACGTCATGTTCGTCATTCAACGGGTTCTAGAAGTGGAAGGGCGACTGACTCTGCTTGACCAAAACAAGGTGATCCGCCCTCACCCCGCATTTCGCCTGTTCTCGACAGCGAATACTGTCGGGCTGGGTGACACCACTGGTCTTTATCACGGCACACAACAGATCAACCAAGGGCAGATGGACCGTTGGAACATCGTAGCCACATTGAACTATCTTGAGCATGACGCAGAAACGGACATCGTCCTTGCCAAAGTACCGACCTACGGTAACAAAAAGGGCAAGGAGACTCTGTCCGCTATGGTCCGGGTCGCTGACCTGTCTCGATCTGGGTTTATGGCTGGTGACATCTCAACAGTGATGTCGCCGCGGACCGTGATCACCTGGGCAGAGAACGCGAAAATTTTCGACGACATTCCATACGCTTTTCGCGTCACATTTCTGAATAAATGCGATGAAACTGAACGGCCAATCGTTGCCGAATACTTCCAGCGCTGCTTCGGCGAAGAACTGCCGGACTCGGTCGCGGTCGCATAGCTGGAAGCCCGGCCATGCCGCCGCGCCAGAAACCTGACACAGATCCCAAACCGAAGCCGCCCAGTTCTAACAGAATCGGTGACAAAACAGCTGGGCGGGTTGAAACTCTAAAGACAGCGACAACTGCCGCGGTCAGAGCCCTTTCGGGCCAACCCGAAACCAACGTTTCATTCACGCCAATTACGACCAATCAGAAGAGCGGCGGGCCTGGATCAGCCGTCCGCTTACCCTTGCCACCAGCAAAGCTGACCCAAGAGAACGTGGTCCGCCTCCGCGGCTCCGCTGATGCCAGTGCGATGCGCTTGCGCCATCACAGTGATCGTGTCCATCAACGTCGCATGCCCCACGGTAAAGATGCCATCGATGCCTATAACGCGATGGAACAAACCCGGGTCGAAGTACTCGGGTCACAGGACTATATGGGTGTTGCCACAAACTTGGGGCGAGCGTTGGAGCAACGACTGTCGCTTGAGGGCTACCAAATGGCCCGCGCATCTGTGCAGATACAGATGCAAGACGCGCTCAAGGTCATGATTCACTCTAAGTGTGGCGTACTCGACCTCGGTGAAGCCGGCACTCACGTCCTCGAAGTCTCGGAACGAGAATATGGCGATGCACTTTCACCCTATCTCGACCGGTTGACGGAAAATTTGAGCGACCAACAATCGTTCTCAGACATTCTTCGCGAAATGATTGAGGTGCTCGACCTCGAGAAAGACGATGGTGGACGGGACCTAGACGAAGACGAAAGTCCGGACATGAACGAAGAGTCGGACTCAACCTCGGAAAGTGACGAGGGGGAAAGCGAAGGCGATGATCAGTCAGAGCCAGATGCCGGCGACATGGAACCGGAATCCGGTGAAACCGATGAAGATGTTCAACTCGGTGACAACGAAGAGGAATCATCCATTCCCTTCGCGATGGAGTCTGCTGAGGACCCTGGCAATGACGGCGAACAACCGAAACCTCAGGCTGGTCATAACCGAAGTGCCAAAGAAGAACGCTATCGGGTTTACACCACAGAATTTGATCAAATCGAAGATGCGAATAACCTATGTGACCCTGAGGAACTCTCCAGGTTGAGGGTTCAGCTCGACCGCCAGCTTGCCCATATGCAGGGCGTAGTTTCCCGTTTGGCCAACCGCCTACAACGCAAGTTGATGGCACAACAGGTTCGCAGTTGGGAGTTTGACCTAGAGGAAGGCTTGCTCGACACCAGTCGGCTTGCGCGGATCGTTGCAAATCCAACCCATTCTTTATCGTTCAAACGCGAGAAGGAGATGGAGTTTCGCGATACGGTCGTCACACTGTTGATCGACAATTCCGGGTCGATGCGAGGCCGCCCAATTACCATTGCGGCGATGAGTGCCGATATTCTAGCGCGTACTCTAGAACGGTGTGGAGTGAAGGTTGAGATTCTTGGATTTACGACGAGCCAGTGGAAAGGGGGACAATCCCGCAAGCAATGGGTCGACTCCGGCAAGCCTGCACACCCAGGACGTCTGAACGACCTGCGCCACATTGTCTACAAATCCGCCGATACGCCATGGCGTCGCGCCCGCAAAAACTTAGGATTAATGCTGCGCGAAGGAATTTTGAAAGAAAACATTGATGGCGAAGCTCTCGCCTGGGCTCATAGCCGTTTGCTCGGAAGATCCGAAGCACGCCGTATTCTCATGGTTGTCTCCGATGGCGCTCCAGTTGATGATTCGACTTTATCTGTCAATCCAGGAAACTATCTGGAAAAGCACTTGCGCGACGTCATCACATTTATTGAGACCCGGTCACCTGTTCAATTGCTGGCGATTGGCATCGGGCACGACGTTACTCGATACTATCGCAGGGCCGTAACTCTGATGGATGTGGATGAGCTGGGTGGCGCGGTGATGGCGCAACTCACCGACTTGTTCGATGAAGACGATGGCCGCCGCCCCGCTGCACGAGCAGCTGCCGTATTTTAACGACAGCGGGTTTACCGTGTACTGGGCTCAACCGACTAGGCAGCAACAGATTCTCCGTCGGCACCCTCGACCCGAACTTTATCGGCCTGAAAACACTCCGCAATATGATCGAACAAGACACGGATTCGCGCCGACCGGCTGACCTCCGCATGTGTGACCAACCACACCTCTACAGTGTGGAATAGCTTACTTGGTAGTATCCGTTCCAGTGTCGGGTCAGCGTCTCCTAAGAAGCAATCGATCATGGCCAAGCCGATCCCTGCCCGTGCCGCCTCATATTGGCCGACAAAACTGTTAGACCGGTGAATGATGTGATCCGCCTGAAACATGTTTTCCAGAACTTGAATATCTGAACGTCCCAGCAAACTCTCGTCAAAGCCGACATGGAAGTGAGATTTTAGATCGCTGACTTTGGCGGGCACACCATACTCGGCCAGATAGTCTGTGGAGCCGTACATACCCATTGCCAGACCGCCTAGCTTCCGGGCGATCAAGTCAGGTTGTTCGGGCCGGAACAAGCGAAGCGCGATATCGGCTTCTCGGCGCACGAGGTTTAACGCCCGGTTGTCGACCAGTATCTCCACCTGCAGGCGCGGGTATGCGGCATGAAACGACCGCAGATGCTGGGGCAGCCATTTTGTGCCGAGCCCTTCCGTACAGGACACCCGGACCAGGCCTTCAAGCGCATCACGCCCCGCGTCGGCGCGGCGCTCAATTGCCATTGCCGACGTCTCCATTTCACGGGCGTCCGCAAGGATGCCCTCACCGGTCTCAGTCATCAGCAAACCCTTAGGTGTTCTGAGAAATAGCGTCGCCCCCAGTTTCTCTTCCAGATCTGCGATTCTACGGCTGAAAGTAGGTTGGCTGACCTTTAGTTTACGGGCGGCGCCAGAAAGGCTGCCCGTTTCGACCACCGCGAGAAAATCACGAACCACCGACCAATCCATTTTTGAGCCTCCGTACTCTTTTTTCCCAGGGTTTACCTGCATTCAACTATCTATTCATATATTTTGTATCATATATGTAATTATAGTCAATTCCATTCATTTATTTTGCATACTAAAACATCGGCCATCAACAAAGTGAAGGAGATCGAGATGCTTACCGAAGAACGCTTTAGAACTGTGCTGGCCGCCCTGATTATCGCATTTTCGTGGACCTTGGCCGTGTCCGCACTGGCTGATGACACATCCTCCCAGACACCTGTATGGCTGTGGTCAGACGCAGCACCACTCTCAGGGGCCGCTGCAAAGGCCTTTGGCGACGGGAATTATGGTGCTGGTATGAGATTGACCCATCGCGGGCTGGCAAGTGCAGAAGACAAACGAGGCCGGCTCATCGCGCACCACAATCTCTGTCTTGCCCACGTGGCCAAAGCAAAGACACGCACGGCCCTACGCCACTGCCAGGAAGCTTGGCGCCTAGCGGATACCGGATTCGTCGTTGCCGGCCATAGCGTAGCAACAGCCGCCGAAGTGCTAGATGCCAACCTTACGGACGTGGGAATGACTGGGTTTGGCAGAATTCACTAGGTGAGTGGCCGCAGGGGCATTGTAAGCGCCCCTGTTCCATTCACTTTTTTCGCAATCCCTATCCGGATTTAGTGGATTCAACGGGCTTCGACACTGGCCTAAAACAGAACGCAGTGATCGCAGAAAACGGAATCCAATCTCAATGCCCATCGCAGCAGTAACACGCCTTCGTTTACGACCCGATGCTGGGCGGCTGTCCTTTTTCTGGCTCAGCCTTTTGTCCTGGTGGCAAGCCAGGCAGGCCGAAGGCAATATGGGCTCTCGGGTACGAAAAGCGACGCGCAACGAATTCTGGACTCTGACAGTTTGGCGCGACCAAGCCACTCTGATGGCTTTTGTCACCAACGGAACCCATCGCACTGCTATGCCCAAACTTGGCAAATGGTGCGACGAATCGTCTTCAGCCCGCTGGGAACTCGACGATTTTGAAGTGCCGTCTTGGCGCACTGCCATGACCGCGCTTGGGCGTTATGGTCGCATCCACCGGGTCGCGACGCCTTCACCGGCGCAGATCGCTGGCCTGCCCCTAGGTAGCAGAGAGACCTGTTAAACACCCAGATAGTCAACAGCAGGTAGTTCTAGGAATTGAAAAGAGGTATCCGTGACCAACGTTGAGTTTGATGTGCAAATTCTATGGCCAATTATTCTTGTTGTTGCTCTCACCATAGTCTCAGGGGCTTGGCTCCTGAGATTACGCATTCGGGCGCTGAAAGCTCGTGATGTACGAGTAGCCTTTTACACCAGCTACCGAGAAGGCGAGGAACCAGAGCAGGTCGCAGTTGCCACCCGGCATTTTTCGAATCTCTATGAAACACCGATTCTGTTTTATCTTGGATGTCTTATCGCTGGGCTTCTAGGCCCGGTCAGTCTTCTTACTTTGTCGGCGGCTTGGGGGTTTGCCGGCCTACGGATTGCACAAAGCCTGGTGCATTTGACCAGCAACAACGTCAGGTGGCGGGCCAACGCGTTTTGGGCCAGCTGTTTGATGCTATTTACGCTATGGGGCACCAATATCACTACCCTCATAGGTATGAGTGGGTAGGCGGACCGGATAAAACATCAGCCGCAAAAGAAAAAGGCCCGCTGAGCGGGCCTTCGTAATCGTGTGGTATAAAAACCCTTAAGCGGCTTTGGCTTGGGCCTTTTTTATACGGCGCTTAATTTTCACAGCCTCATCAGCCAACTCAACATCTTTAGCCGACAACAGATAGGCATCCAGACCACCGCGCTTCTCGATCGTCCGAAGAGTGCTGGTGGCAAGGCGAAGTTTAATCGGCGTATCCAAGGCCTCACTAAACAGCGAAACAACCTGCAGGTTGGGCAGGAAGCGCCGACGGGTCTTGTTATGGGCGTGGCTGACATTGTTGCCAGTCATGACCCCTTTACCGGTGATGTCACAGCGTCGCGACATGATCAAACTCCTATAGGTCCAGCCTTAGGGCAGGCCCCAAGGAAGGGCGGGTTTTAGCGGTGCGCTCTGGCTCCGTCAAGGGCTAGATGGCTGTTTTCTAGGGTTTACCTGACCCCGGACCCGCTTTCCCAACCCCGGTATCTTTCGCACGCCCATCCGATGGTTGCGGTTTCTCCTCTAGAAGCCCGCGGACAATAGCCAAGGCAATATACCGCCGGGCGGGATGGAGCATGGTTTCATCAATAACCCGCTTGGACCCCTGAAGCATGAGGGCATGATCAACCATGTCACGGCAGTCCCCCAGGTTTCCGCCCTTCACAGCATGTTTAGCGTCAAAAAGAGCGCCTGAAATATCCGGTTTTGGGACGTGGTCCGCGGTCTTGAGAGCGGCCTTTATATCCGCCATCCTCAAGTTCTTGGCTCGTCGCGCCTTGATCCTGGCTTCGAGTGGATCGGTGGCCTGCCTTGGTTGGCTGGACCGGCCACGCACCTCATTGACCGACTTGCCCGTCTTTTTTCGACCGCTAAAGAGCCATTTAAGCATGACAGTGAAGAGGCGAAACGCGGCTAAGCCGTCTTAGACTCAGGTTGAAATAAGGTTGGCTGTGGGCCAAGCCGATCCTCAATCGACGCGGCCTGGTCGCCGCCGGCTTCAGGCTGATCAACGCGATCAACGGCGACAAACGCATCTTCGGCGGCTGCAACATCATTCGCAAACAATCTACCGACTTGCGCAACTGGACCGTCTTCGAGAATTTCTCGGATGAGACGTTGTTCGTTGGCTGTGCCGTCCCCTCTCATAAGGTCAAGCCGGCGCATGAAGGCCCCTGCGGCAAGTTGTGACACAGCGTCCCCTTTGAGCGCCTCAGCCAGTCTTGAGCCAAAGTCTTTCTCGGCAGCTGCCCGATCTAGAAATGGCCGAAGAAGAGCCCAGCCATCCCCAGCCCCATACCGTTCCCAAGCGCGAGCCAGTCCGTCCACGTCTAATACACCGAGGCGCTCCGCAACGACAGAGGCGTGAGACGCAAGGTCATCCAATGCGACCACAAGGCCATCTTGGGCTGCTTGCCGCCGTGAGGCCGCTGACACTTCTAGCAAGGCACGGCCATGGGTTTCCGCATGATCCTGGCCACGACGCATCGCTAGCCCAAAGTCCAACACGGCTCTACGCAGGTCGGCCAGTTCCTGACGCTGCGCAGTAACGACAAGAATGAGCCATAGCGCCACTGGCGGCCCAGCTGCCGCAGCGAGGGTCGCCGCCAGCGCACCAGGTTCAAGGGACATCAAACCATCCCAACCGAGGCGGGTCAGGTAGGCAAAGCACAGAACCAACCATCCTGTCGTGACCGCAACAGCGAGAACGAAAACGCTCCAGCGTAGGGCTGATTTAATTTTGCTTTCCATAACGGGCCTGAACCTGCGGGTTACAAAAAATTGCATGTGCGTGAGACGTCACTATAAGGAAGATAGGCGGTTACGGCCATAGAACCGTCGCAAACGAAAGCAGTGCAACACCCCATGAGTTTTCTTGACCGCATACAGGCCTGCAACCAGTTCGACCTCTCTGGATTCCGACCATTTACTATAGACGGGCTAAACATTGGGTGGGTTAAGCCTCATTTTGCAGCGCATCTTGCGCAGGCAGATAAAGTCTTCGTGGTCACAGATGAGTCGGTATCATTTTCTAAAAGGCTTGATACAGCCGCAGGCCGAAGCGCCGCCATCGCCGAGATAGCGCCCGATTGGGTTGAGAACGGCTTCGTAGCGAAACTGCGCAATGAAATTTATCCAGCCCGCGATACATGGTCCGGCAAGGACCATTTCCTAATTGACCGAGCCCTCGCCCCTTTATTCGGAATCCGCGCTTACGGTGTTCACCTCAATGGCTTCGTCGAGACGTGTGATGGGTTTCACATGTGGATTGGCAGGCGTAGCGCCGACAGTGTTGTCGAACCTAGTAAATTCGACAACATGGTTGCAGGTGGTCAGCCAGCAAAACTAGGGCTAATGGAAAATCTAATAAAAGAGTGTGCGGAGGAAGCAGGCCTACCGCGCGCACTTGTCGAGACAGCAATTCCGATTGGCACAGTCCATTACTGTTTCGAGACCCAAATTGGCCTCAAACCTGACACTCTATTTTGCTACGATCTTGCTGTTCCTGAAGACTTTGAGCCTTGTAACCAGGACGGTGAAATCACAGATTTTCGTCTCATGCCTGTCCAAGAGGCCTTGGCCCTGATCCGGGCCGGTGATGCGTTTAAGTTCAATGTGGCCTTGGTGATCCTAGATTTCGCTATAAGACATGGGATTCTTTCTCCCGACACAGAACCTGATTATGAGGCGATTTTGGCCGGTTTACATGGAGTTGCACCAATCCACGGGTTCACGCCGCCGACATCAGTGAGTTGACATCTAAGGCCACCTTCACAAGGATGCGCGCCGCCCGCAGCATGTGGTGGTTGGGCTGGAGTACATATGCATTTTCTTGAGTTTGAAAAACCGATAGCGGAACTGGAAGGCAAGATCGCGGAACTGCGTCACATGAGTGACGCGGACGGGATGAATATTGCTGAGGAAGTCACGCGGCTTGAGGGCAAAGTCGATAAAGATCTCAAGGCCACCTACGCAAAGTTAACTCCATGGCAAAAGACTCAAGTGGCTCGCCACCCCGATAGGCCACACTGCTTGGATTACATTGGCGCTCTGATCTCTGATTTTATGCCGTTGGCTGGCGACCGCAACTATTCGGAAGACCATGCAATCATCGGTGGCCTGGGACGCTTCCGTGGCCGATCCGTTATGGTTCTCGGCCAAGAAAAGGGCCGCGACACAGAGACACGGCTAAAACACAACTTCGGCATGGCGCGCCCGGAAGGATACAGAAAAGCGCGCCGACTTATGGAACTTGCTGACCGATTTGGCGTACCCGTTCTTACTCTTGTCGACACCGCCGGAGCCTACCCTGGCGTTGGTGCGGAAGAACGCGGACAAGCAGAGGCAATCGCCCGATCAATTGAAACCAGTCTCAACCTGCGGGTGCCATTGATCAGTTTGATCATCGGCGAAGGCGGTTCTGGCGGCGCGATCGCCCTTGCCACAGGAAACATCGTCCTGATGTTGGAACATTCAATCTATTCGGTAATCTCACCCGAAGGCTGCGCATCAATTCTGTGGCGTGACGGCGACCAGGCGAAAACGGCCGCAGAAGCGTTGAAGCTAACCGCTCAAGATCTTGACCGACTTGGCGTTATCGACGGCGTCATTCAAGAACCTATTGGTGGCGCACACCGCAATACCCAGGCGGTCTTCCAGCACGTTGGCGACGCCCTAGAGCAGCATCTGGAAAACCTTCTCAAAATCGAAGGGGGACAATTGCGGGCTCGGCGGCGGGACAAGTTTATCGCTATGGGCCGCCTGAACGAGACTTAACCCGCTGACACACAGGCGTACGCGATCAAGCTTTTTGCTTGCTGCACCAGTTATGCCACAACGAGCGATACGCAGACTCAACCGACCGCGCAAAAAGCGCTGCATCGCCGAGAGGTGAGCGCTGCAACTCCGCCCTCAGTGTTTTACGGATTTCCACCAAGCGGCTCTGATCATCCGCTAAGTCTGCTGCAATGCGGACATACTCTTCATCCGTCTCAGCGATCCACTCCTGGTGACCAATTTGAGTTAAGAGACTCGCACCAACTCGTCCAGCGGGCCGGTCACCGCAAAGCGTGACGACGGGCACGCCCATCCAGAGCGCCTCGCATGTCGTAGTCGTTCCGTTGTAAGGGGTCGCATCAAGAACAACGTCTACGCCCTCAAAGTCGGCGAAGTGATCTTGGTCGGGTGGCGTCCATGACCGGGTTTCCAGGCGCGCGGAATCAATACCAAATCGCGCACAGCGCGTTTCAAATTCAGCACGCACACGGGCATCGAGAAATGACTTGGTTTTAACCATGATGCGGCTATCGGGGACTGAAATCAGTATAGATGCCCACAACCTCAAAGCACTATCTGAAATTTTCGCCAGGTTGTGGAACGCTCCATAGGTCACGTACCCGTTCGATTCACTCGGAGGCGGCGACAGCTGCGCGCTTCCTTTGAGGGGACGATAGGTATGAAACCCATTGGGAAGTGCAATGAGTTTTTCGGCAAAGAGCGGTGCCATTTCTGGTGGAGTCGCCACTGCGTCAGTTAAGTGAGCATCCATCGCCGCAAGACCAGTGGTATGAGGGTAGCCCAACCAAGATACCTGTACGGGCGCCGCGCGCATTGCGAAAGTGGAAAGCCTTGTATCTGAAGTGTGTCCGCCGCAATCAATTAATATATCGATCGATCGACTGCGCACCTCACTAGCGAAGTCTTGATGAGAAACCACCCCTATGTCGACCCAGCTATCAAACACTTGTTTGAATTTAGCCGTGAATTCATCTGACGCTTGGCCGCTCTTAAACGCTGTCACGTGAACCGCCGCGCGATCATGGCGTTCCAACAAAGGCAGCAGAAAATGCGCGCAAGAATGGCGTCGAAAATCAGCTGAGACATAGCCAACACGTAGAATGCGGTCAGGATCTAGCGTGTTCGCAAACGGGGCGGGCTGAGGAGAATCGGGAACGGGCCACGACCGATGGGCATCTGCAATTTCTTCAGGCGAAAGGTTCTCGACGAAATTCATGGTGTAGAGACGCGCACTAGCAATGGTTTTAGAATCAGGTGCCATTGCCGCGGCAGCGTCCAGATTCATTAGAGCATCGTCCAATCGTCCGATCGCCCGATACGTATTGCCTAGATTGCACAAGGCGTCAGCCATACCTGGGTCTAGTGCGACTGCTTTTTTGTGCGCATCCAGAGCCTCGTGGAAGCGACCTGCGCCTGATAGGGCGCCCCCCCAATTGTCAAATAAATGGGCTGGGGCATTCTTGAGTTTGCGTCCCTTTTCGAAACACTTAAGGGCGGCTTCAGTCTCCCCGATACTGTTCAAGGCATTCCCAAGGTTCGACCAGAAGGCCGGTACTTTAGGATCGAGCTTCGCCGCACCCGAGAAATTGACGATCGCCTCTTCAAGCATCCCGCGCTGAGCCAAGACCGTACCAACATCATTGAGCTTGGCGGCCATTTCTAGGCGCTTATCTGATCGACCAAATAGGCGTTTAAATACTTCGCGCAACGACATTGTAACCCGCATACTAAAATGGGCCGAGGCGGTCCGCTTGGAACGGAACTGGTTCGCTTAGCAGAGCACCTTAACACCCGGCAGCGTTTTGCCTTCAAGCCACTCGAGGAAGGCACCACCAGCCGTTGAAACATACGTAAAACGCTCTGTCGCATCAGCACCGTTTAGGGCGGCAACGGTATCCCCGCCACCCGCAACTGATACCAGTCTACCTGCAACCGTTAAATCGGCAGCGGCGGCAGCAACTCGATTGGTGCCAACGTCAAAAGGCTTGATTTCGAACGCACCGAGAGGTCCGTTCCAAACGATGGTTTTGCATTTTTTAAGGCGACTCTCGAGAGCAGCGATGCTGGCCGGACCGATATCAAGAATCATTTTTTTGTGCGGCACCGCATCAATGACGCATGTTTGAGCGTTGGCCCCATCGTCGAGACCAGACGCAACGACAGCATCAATGGGTAAGACAATTTCACAGCTCGCACTTTCCGCCTTTGCCAATATTGCACTAGCTGTCTCAGCTAAATCAGGCTCGTGTAAGGATGCACCGACCTCCACCCCTTGGGCGTGAAGGAATGTATTGGCCATACCGCCGCCAATAATAATCATATCGACTTTGTCGACGAGGTGTCCAAGGACATCAAGCTTGGACGAAACTTTGGCGCCACCGACCAGAGCCGCAACGGGTCGAGCAGGACTGTCTAAAGCAGCAGAGAGGGCATCAAGCTCGGCTTGCATCTGTCTGCCAGCAGCATTGGGCAGCAAGTGCGCAAGCTGCTCGGTGGACGCATGAGCCCGGTGAGCTACTGAAAACGCATCATTCACATACAGATCACCAAGGTCGGACAGGTCGTGTGCGAAGTCCGGCGCGTTGGCTTCCTCGCCAGCATGAAACCGCAAATTTTCCAGCACCGCGATGTCACCAGAGGCCAAGCTATTGACCACACCCTCGGCCGTCGGGCCAATGCAATCATCAGCGAACGTCACGTCACGATCCATGACCTGGCCAAGTGCGACTGCTGCAGATTTCAGTGACATATCGGGATGACGCTCGCCCTTGGGCCGACCAAAGTGAGACAACACGATCACGCGCGCGCCCTTATCAGCCAGTTCTCGCAGCGTTGGTGCTAAACGCTCAAGCCGGGTAGCGTCGCTAACCTGCCCCTGCGCCATAGGAACATTTAGGTCCCCACGAACCAACACGCGTCGGCCGTCTACCTTGAGATCATCGAGCGTGCGGTACGCTGGCACGACAAATCCTTAGATGTGCTTGCCCATCGCAGCGAGCGTGTCGAGCATGCGATTTGAGAAACCCCATTCATTGTCGTACCACGACAACACTCGTAGGAAATTGTTCTCGAGCACCTTGGTCTGAGTAGCGTCAAAAGTTGAACTGGCCGGGTTGTGATTGAAGTCGATCGACACCAGCGGCAACTCATTCACATAAAGAACACCTTTGAGATCACCATTCGCAGCCTCTTGCATAGCCGAGTTGATGTCGTCTTCGGTAACGCTCTTTCCCAAAACACATTTCAAATCGATCATAGAAACATTGGGCGTGGGCACCCGAATAGCTGACCCATCGAGCTTGCCTTTGAGCTCAGGCAACACTTCACCAACCGCTCTGGCTGCCCCGGTAGAGGTGGGGATCATACTGACGGATGCCGCGCGGGCCCGTCGCAAGTCGGAATGCAAAGTATCCACTGTTCGTTGGTCGCCAGTAAAGGCATGAACAGTCGTCATGTAACCGTGGTTCAAACCGAATGAGCGGTTCAATACATGCGCTACGGGCGCCAGGCAATTTGTTGTACACGATGCATTGGATACAACGAGATGCTCTGGTGTCAGTTTTTGATGGTTAACCCCATAAACAACCGTGAGGTCAGCGCCTTTTGACGGCGCTGAAACCAAGACCCGTTTCGCTCCGGCATCAAGATGAACGGCTGCCTTATCACGATCAGAAAATATGCCCGTGCACTCAGCCACGATATCTACGCCAAGGTCACCCCAGGGCAGGCCGGACGGGTCGCGCTCCGCGAGAACTTTTATGGACTTGCCGCCAACCGTCATCGAATCACCACTGACCGCCACATCCATATTGAGGGGACCGTGAACAGAATCGAAGCGAAGCATGTGAGCGTTGTCTTCCGCCGAGCCAAGATCATTGATGGCAACAACCTCAATGTCATCTCGGCCTGATTCGGCCAAAGCCCGAAAAACCATACGGCCAATACGGCCAAATCCATTCATCGCGACACGTACAGTCATTCTTCACGTCCTTTTCAAATCCAAAACCGATTCGGCTCAGTCACACCGAATAGCAATTCGACATGCCCCGGAAATACACCACCGGCCCAGGAATTCCAAGGGATCACAAGGCAAAGACCGTTGGTCGCTTTCGCTTGCGTTCCCTGGCACGCTATTTATGTTCAGACATCGATCACCGGACCGGTTTTCGATAAAGCGGCCGAGAAGGTGTCGTATAGGGAGTCACCTTCTAAAAGAGCCTAAGAATAAGAAAAATAGACAAAGAACGCAGGAGAGGCATGAGTTCAACATCTGAAACCGCCCCCCGGAGAATCAACCGGGTGGAGCACTAGAGTCTATAATGGGGCCACTAGTTCCCGTTATGCACCAGTTAACCAGGCTGGTCGTCCTGCTGTTTATGGTCACGACCCTGCTGTTCTTTATGCTGCGACTTGCCGGTGACCCGGCCCTCGTATTAGCAGGTAATGACGCAACCCCTGAGCAACTTGAAGCGATTCGCGCCCAATACGGGCTCGATAAGCCGCTTGTCATTCAGTACCTGAATTATATGGGCAATCTGGTCCAAGGTGATTTTGGCAAATCCCTGGCCAGTGGTGAGCCGGCGATGGGGAAAGTGCTCACTATGCTCCCCGCAACATTGTTGATCGCCGGACTGGCAATGGCGTTCTCAATCATTGTTGCGATTCCGCTCGGCGCGTGGCTAGGCTTCAAGCCCGAACGCGCGGACCGGCGAAGTGTTTCAGGCATTATCTTCGTCTTCCAAGGCGTACCCGGCTTTGTCACCGCCCTCATTTTCATTCAGATCTTTGCCGTCAATCTTAGATGGCTGCCCTCTTTGGGCATGGAATGGGGCACGATCATGGAATGGGCCATCACGGAAAGCTTTTCGATTCCCATACCCGTGCCATCGAAAACTTGGATACTACCCGCCGCTAGCCTTTCTTGGTTCCTGATGCCGAGCCTGACTCGCGTGGTTGCGGCGAACACAGCTGAGGCGATGCGCGAGGATTATATCCGCACGGCCCGCGCTGGAGGTGCGCCAGCATCAACATTGTTGTGGCGCCACGCTTTGCCCAACGCTTTGCTCGGTGCCGCCGCACTAATCGGTACGCAATTCGCATTTTTGATGGGGGGCGCTGTCATCACGGAAACGATCTTCGCCTGGCCCGGCATTGGATGGCTGCTCATTGAGTCGACTCAGACTCTCGACTTTCCCGTAGTGCAATCACTCGCTCTGTGTATCGCAACCCTTGTGTTTTCGGTCAACGCCCTGACGGACCTGAGCTTCCAGTTCCTCGACCCACGCTTACGTACGAAGGGGAACTAGATCATGTCTGAAGTTAAAGTTAGCCGCACAGGTGGATTGCTGGGCACCGAAGAAGGCAAGTCCTTTAGTTGGGACAAAGTGCGTCAGGTCGCCAATCCCGAAATCATTATCGCCTTCACTCTGTTCACCGTCCTGATGATCCTCGCGATCTTCGGGCAATTCTTGCAAACCCACGACCCCATGCAGGGCGATCTACTAAAACGATTCACGCCGCCTGGGCAGGAAGGATATTTCTTTGGCAGTGATCACCTCGGTCGCGATCTTTGGTCACGCATGGTTGATGGGCTGCAATGGTCAATGGCCTGCGCCCTTACCGCCAATATGCTCAACCTAATTATCGGCTCAACACTCGGGTTGCTCGCCGCAGAAAAGCCGGGGGCGCTGAGGATCATCGTCAATCAGTTTGTTTACACTCTGCAATCTCTGCCGGGTCTCATTATTCTGATCTGCGTTGTCGTCGTGGTCGGCCAGGGATTCTTGACCCTTGTCTTTACTCTCGGCTTGCTTTCATGGGTGGTCTACATGCGTGTCATCTATGCCGAAGCATCGAGCCTGTTTCAGCGTGAATATGTACAAGCCGCACGGCTTGCCGGCGTTAGCCGGTGGTCGATCATGTTCGGCCACGTACTGCCGGGTGTTCGGGCCAGCCTATTCGTGATTTTCGCCTTTCACTTCGCTGGCCTGCTGATCGCAGAAAGTGCGCTGTCATTCCTTGGCTTGGGCGCACCTCTGGGTGTGCCGACCTGGGGCAACATGCTCGCTGAGAGCCGCCAGTATATGATCCGCGCGCCATGGATGCTGATTGTACCCGCCGGTGCGATTGTCACCGCTGTGGTGACGATGAATTTGGTCGGCGACGGTATCGCCAGCCTGTCCCGCAAGAAAGGCCGGAGCATTGACGTTTGATGCCTTGGCCTAGTTCACTGACTTAGACCGGAGTTTTTATGGTTAAGCCTGTCGTTCGCATTGATGACTTGCGCCTTGAGTTTCTCAGCCAAGCCGGCGCCTTTGAGGCCCTCAAGGGTATCTCTTTAGAGATAGGTGAAGGTGAGATTGTTGGCGTGGTTGGTGAATCCGGATCGGGTAAATCGGTCACGGCAATGAACCTGCTCCAGCTGCTACCGCGCACCAAAATCAACGTTCCCACCGGAACAATCTCGGTGCTCGAACATGACGTACGCGCGATGGACGAAAAGCAATTGCAGCATATTCGTGGTGGCGAAGTGTCGATGATCTTTCAAGAGCCGATGACCGCGCTCAACCCGGTGCTCCGTGTAAAAGATCAAATCGACGACGTGATTTTACGCCACAAGGATGTCACGCCCGAAGAAGCGGAAGAAATGTCGCTAAAGCTACTCGCGGACACCAAGATTACGGACCCCCGCCGCGTTTATGAATCCTTTCCCCACGAATTGTCGGGCGGCATGCGTCAACGGGTGATGATTGCCATGGCGTTCTCGTGTTCGCCCAAACTGATCGTTGCCGACGAGCCCACCACGGCCCTCGACGTAACAGTACAAGCGCAGATTCTTGCTCTTCTCAAAGAGCGGGCCCAAACAACCGGAACCTCCGTGCTTCTCATTACGCACGACCTCGCCGTCGTCGCCCAACTCTGCGACCGGGTTTACGTCATGTACAAGGGTGAGTTTGTTGAGAAAGGTGCCACCAAAGACGTCATTGGCGATCCACAGCACGTCTACACCAGAGCACTCCTGAACTCGCTGCCGGAAGGCAAAGCACCCAAGAGCCGCCTGGCCACGGTTGCCGCAGCGATGATCGAGGGCAATACCGGCGATGTGATTGATGAGCCGATCGAGCAGGTGACACGGGTTGCTCGAACCGGCGATACAATTTTACAGATTCAAAACGCGGTCGTGCGCTATCCAAAAGAATACAACCTGTTCGGCCGCCCCATCACGTTTCACACCGCCGTCGATCATGTCAGCGTCGAAATCAAAGAGGGCGAGACCCTAGCCCTCGTCGGAGAGTCAGGCTGCGGCAAGACTTCGCTGGCCAATGCCGTCGTCGGCCTCAACCGATTAGCCGACGGCGAAATTTTATACCGGGGCAAAAACATCTTGGATCACGATCCCGAAACCCGACGCGAAATTCAGATCGTCTTTCAAGATCCGCAATCATCCCTAGATCCGCGTTGGCCGGTCTGGAGAATTATGACTGAGCCCCTCACCGTTGGAAAATCTCCGACCAAAGCTGAACTACGCGATCAAGCCGCGAGCCTCTGTGAAATGGTCGGACTAGAGCCGAACCAAATCGACCGGCTGCCCCACGAGTTTTCCGGAGGACAGCGCCAGCGTATTGCGGTCGGTCGCGCACTCTCGGTGCGGCCCAAGTTGTTGGTGCTAGATGAACCGACGTCGGCGCTCGACGTCTCAGTTCAAGCTCAAATCCTGAACCTGCTACTCGACCTGCAAGACGAGCACGGCTTGACCTATCTCTTTATCTCCCACGATGTTGCTGTGGTCCGCCACATCGCCGACAAAGTCGCCGTGATGTATCAGAGCAAAGTGGTGGAAGCGGGTGACTCTGAGCAAGTTCTGACCGCGCCGACTCATGAGTACACACGGACACTCATGAACGCAGTACCCAGCCTAAAACGGGCTTTCGCAGCATAGTTCTCTTCTCTGGTGGGGCCCAGCTTGGCCATGGCGGATAATGGCAGTTTGATCGGACAAATAGAGTGTCTTTGCGTTAGAAATTGATAATTCAGCATTTGCTACTAAAAAACACCCATAGTATTAGAAAAATAATCTCTCAAGTCGCTATGCGGCTGTCGCACGAATGCAACAAGTTCAAACCGATTGCTCAGCACCGCGTTTCTTTGGTTGCTTTCACCCCTTGAAAACCGTTGGATGAGCACTGGGAGACCTTTTTACACTTATTTGGTTAAAGCGCGGCCTCACTGGCCGAGCCGAGTACTGGCCAAATACTGAACAATGAACTGGATTGGGGATAACACATGTCCATGCGTTCCAACTTATTTCAAACCTCTGCCGCTTGCGCACTTGCGCTGACAATCGCGGCGCCTGCCATTGCCCAGGACTTCGCAATTGAGGAAATCGTCGTCACCTCTCGCTTGCGTAGTGAGAGCGTCCAAGACATTCCGCTGTCCATCACCGCCTTCACCGTTGATCAATTGCGCGATCAGGGTATTGAGGACATCAAGGACCTGGCTGAAATGACCGCTGGTTTCGCCATGGACCGCGGCTTTGGCCGGTTCTTTGACCGCCCGGTTATTCGTGGGCAAGCGTCTATCCTCGGGAACCAAAACGCCTCCTTCTTTGTCGATGGCGTATTTGTCTCCAACACCATTTCTTCAACAACGATCGACTCCCTTGAGCGGATCGAAATTGTTCGTGGACCACAAGCGGCTCTGTTCGGTCGCGCCACTTTCGCTGGTGCCATCAACTACATCACCAAGCGCCCCACCGACGAACACGAAGGCCAGTTCAACGGCAAATTCGGTAGCCACAATGATGTCAAAGCATCCGTCTGGATGAGTGGTCCGGTAATCGAAGACAAGCTTTATTACTTCGCAGCCGCCAACTGGGATTACTATGGTGGCGAATGGCGCAACGGCCTGCAGCCCAACACCGCCAACAACGCCTATTTCAACATTCCGTTTATCCCGGCGTTTGCTGAAGCCCCGACCCGTGGCGATAACTCCAGGCTCGGCACCGAAGAAACCCAGGATTTAACCCTCAAGATTTTGGCAAAACCCTCTGAAAACGTCGAACTGACGTTTAAAGCCACATACAGTGATGTGGACGACAGTCATTACCCAAGAACGTTGGCTGGCCGCGACGAACACAACTGTGTGAATCCGATCAGCGCTGGTGGCACTGCACCTGACACGTCTGCCGGCTACATTTGCGGCGAGCTGGAAGCCCGTGACCCGCTTACAGGTGAAGCCCGCCAGCCAGTTCTCAATATTCCTGATTTTGTTGACGGCCTAACCACCAACGGGATCTTCTTTATCCCCGGCAGTGGCCCGATCATCATTGACCCCGCCAAGCCCGGCCTGCAGCGTGAAACTTTTCGCTGGCTAGCCCAGGCCGATATCGATCTCGAAGGCTGGAGCATCATGGCCCGCGCCGCCTACAACAAGGACGATGAAAATACGGCGTTCGATGGTGACACCATTGGCGAACGCGGCATCTCCGGTACCGGGTTGCTTCAGAACGCTTTCTTTGATGAATTTCGGGATTACTCCCTTGAGCTCCGCGTCACGTCTCCAGATGACAACAACCTTCGCGGCCTCGCCGGGATCACGTACTACGATGAAGAGCACAACTCGGGTAACCGCGGCATCGGCACCAGCTTCGGCCCAATCGCCGGGTCGTTCGATAACCCCGGTTTCGTGCCCTCAACCTTCGAACCTCAGTTCTTTCCTCTGACGGAAACTGTCGAAAACTGGTCAGTCTACGCCCAAATGGAATTTGATATTACCGAGGATCTGACGATTACCGCTGAAGGCCGGTACTCGGAAGACACCATCGGCGCCATTACGGCGGCGACAAACACCAACGAGGAAGTGACCTTTACCAGCTTCGCTCCTCGCGTCAGCATCGACTACCGCATGAACGATGATGTGTTGTGGTATGCGTTGATCTCAAAAGGAACTAAGCCTGGTGGCTTTAACGCTGGGTTGTTCGACGAGTCTGCAGAAACCCTAGCAACTGCGCGGGCCAATGGAACGATCGCCTTTAACGAGGAACGCTCTTGGAACTATGAAGCGGGTGTCAAATCATCCTTCATGGATGGTCGCGGCACATTCAATGTCAGCGCCTATTACATTGACTGGTCCAACCAAACCCTGACCAACATCATTGATGTCATTGACGCCCAGGGCGCGCCAAACTCAGCACCGATTTTGGTCAACCTCGGTTCGACAGAAATCAAGGGTGGTGAAGTTGAAGCCAACTTTGCAGTCAACGAAGAACTGACCCTCGGCCTTGGCTATGGTCTCGCTGACTCAAAGATCAAAGTCTTCAACGATGAGCAACACTTCCTGCTCACCGGTGAGAATGACCCAACCCTGGCCAATGGCGGTAATGTCTCGGGCAACCAACTACCGAAGAGTCCGAAACATACGCTGAATGTCAACGGCACCTATCGGGACAGCCTCTCTGCAGATGCAGATTGGTTTATCCGGGCAGACCTCAACGTTGAGTCGAAGCGCTTTACCCAGGTTTCAAACCTCCAGCACAACGGAGATTCCTACAAGATCAACCTGCGCATGGGCGTTGAAGCCGACAACTGGAAGATCACGGGTTACGTGACCAATCTGTTGGAAGACCTGACGCCAAACAACATTCTTCGCTTCCGTGACTACCGGATCGCATCAGGCAGCAACTTCTGTGGCGCGGCCGTTTGCGGATCATCTTCATGGCGTGGGTTCTTCTTCAACCAACCCCGTGGCCGTGACTTTGGCGTAGACGTTCAATACAGCTTCTAAACGAAGCCTCACATCAGATACCAAAGGGCCAGCCTTGTGCTGGCCCTTTTTTATTGGAATGCCAAACCCACCGAATCCTGGCGAATCGGTGCATCCAAACGCCCATCGCGCCGCATCTAGTATGTATCAGCAAGCCTGCAACCCCTTAGCACTATGGGCGTTAGTATAGAGATAGCAGGACGCTGCTGGGCAAACGGGAACAAAAGGGGCGACCAGACGCTGCCGCCTACACCACAAGAATACAAAGCGGTAGCGCCAAGAAATCGGTCGATCAAAGAGCAATGCGAAACAATCGCGCTTCATTTTACGCAGACGGATTGAGAAATTTTCTCAGCGCGACGCTCTCCGTTATCGTCTGTTTATTGATTTTTAAGGGACTGGCGTATACGGTCCCGGGTACTGAACCACTCTCTGGTTTGGCTGATGAGGGTAATCTCATGCTAACAGCCGAACCAAGCTTTGAACGCATCGCGCTAAACCGTGTCACCTTTGGGGCCCGGGACGTTGATGAAGCGTACGTCCAGTCCATAGGCTGGGACGCGTACGTTCAAGATCAACTCAATCCTCCCGACGGCGATGACGACGCCTTGGCAGCCCACTTAGCCGCGCAGACAATGCACATCGATTATCGCGGTGAAGAAAATGAATTCGGCGGCTGGCCCGACGTGGATGAAGACCGCCCACTCAACTACCTGGACGCCGATACGGAGACGTTGTTCGACGTAGCAGTCAATGCTGGCAAGACCGTGCCTTTTGCAGAAGGTGCGCGCATTCAGCAGGAACTAACGGCCGCGTCCTGGATCAGAGCGGTCCATGCGGAATACCAAATCCGTGAGTTCATGGCTGACTTCTGGCACAACCATTTCAACATCGGTCGCCAGGACAATAACTTCGCGACGGTGACCCTGCCCGTATACGACCGAGAACACATTCGACCATACGTACTCGGCAATTTTCGGGAAATGCTGGAAGCCAATGCCACCTCTACGGCGATGCTTCTCTATCTCGACAATGCGGTTAGCGTCGCAACCTTTCCAAATGAAAACTACGGTCGCGAGCTCATGGAACTGCACACCATGGGTGAAGACGCGTACCTAGGATTAGACAATACCGATGTTGCCGGTCCGAACGGGCTTGGCATCAACGTGGGTGTTAACGCCGCAGGGTTTACTGACGTCGACGTATTTGAAGCATCGATTGCCCTATCTGGTTGGACTGTGGAATTTGGTCAGCCGACTGGACCGGGTGGAAAACGCGCACCCGTGACCGGCAACTTTTTCTATAGCGCGGCACAGCACAGTCCAGATGCAGGCGAGTTTATGGGCGTAACACTGGCAGGTATTGATGAGCCGATGGAACAAGGTCGCGCTGTCTTGGACATCGTCGCCGCCCACCCCGCTACCGCGGAGTTCATCTGCGGGAAGCTTGTCCGTCGAATTTTCGGCGACACCCCGCCAGCTGCGGTTCAGACCCGCGCCGTAGAGGCATGGACAGAACATAAAGATGCGCCCGATCAAATTAAGAAGGTGATGGAAGCCATCCTATTGGATGGCCCTGAGATCGGTGAAGGCCCGCAGACCAAAGTCCGCCGTCCCTTCGAGCGATTGATGGCCCTATACCGGACGACCGACACGGTGGTTAATGCCCACCCTTGGATGAATATTGTCCTCGAGTCGCTACATGACGGCCTTTTTACTTGGCCAGCCCCCAATGGCCGGCCCGACGTCAATGGCTATTGGTTTTCGACCACAGCGAGCCTGACCACCTGGAATCTCAGCATTGGCCTGTTCTTCCTGGAAGAACTGGCCACCTCATTTACAGCCCAAACCCCGCTAAATATTCAGAATTCGTCAATAGAAATGGTAGAGTATTGGCTTGGCCGGATGATTGGATTTGAGCCCTCGGCAGCGGTGGTGAATACACTTATTGATGACGCAAGCAGCTTAGCTGGCATAATGACGAGCCTAAACTTTGGCTCAGCCAAGAATGTGGAAGACGCGTTCATGCGCCTGGCTTCGCTTATTTCAACCACCGAAGAATTTTCCTTCCGTTAGGAGACAGACCATGAGACTTACACGTAGAAATCTTCTCCTCGGTGCTTCAGGCGGTGCCTTTATGGCAACCGTTGGCCCCGGGCTCCGCGTTTCGATGGCCGCTCAAAGCACCAGCGATGAAATTCTAGTTGTTCTATTTGCCCGTGGCGGCATAGACGGGCTTCAACTGGCCGCGCCTGCTGAGGATTCATTTTACCAACAAGCGCGACCATCCCTTGCCGTGCAATCTTCTGGCACGAATGCCGGGCTTGCACTAGCGAATGGAATTGATGGCGTCGACTTCTTCCTTAACCCCGGCGCACCTGAGCTGAATGATCTCTACACCTCGGGTGATCTTGCACTGATCCATGCCTCCGGTGTCCCGACAGAAAACCGCAGCCATTTTAAAACACAGGATATGATGGAACGCGGCATGGCCGACAACGAATCCAACATCCTGTCAGGTTGGTTGACACGACATGTCGAAACTTTGACAGCGGAACGCCCTCTATTGTCGACTGTCTCAACTGCGTCAAATAATCCAATCTCCCTTCTAGGGTATCCTCAGGCCGTCAGCATTCCTGACGTTCAGAATTTTAATGTGTCGGGCGGCGACGTAAACGCAGCGGTCATCGCGGGGTTAAACTCTGGAAATTCTCCTTACCAGCAGGTTGCTCAACAAACGATCGAAGCGATCAACACCGTTCAGGTCAAGCTGGAAGAACTCAACGGCGGAGTTGACGAAGAGACTGAGGCTGGTCCTGCGTATACCAACGGCCCGCTTTCGAGTTCATTGCGCAACCTCGCGACTCTTATAAAAATGGATGTTGGGCTGGACGTCGCAACCGTCGATCAAGGCGGTTGGGATCATCACAACAACCTGATCAACGAATTTAGTAATAACGTCACCGAATTATCACAATCACTCAGTGCTTTCTGGGAAGACGTTGCCGAATACAAGGACCGCATTACCTTGGTCTTCATGACAGAGTTCGGCCGCCGATTAAATGAGAACGCTAGCGCTGGCACGGATCATGGTTCCGGTTCTGTCATGATGGTCTTATCGGGCAACGCCAACGGCGGCCAAATGTATGGCACCTGGCCAGGCTTAAGTCCCACGGACTTGGACAACGGTGACCTTGCCGTCACCACCGATTATCGGCAGGTCATCGCGGAAATTCTGGCCAAAAGACACAATAGCCCGTCATTGGACACAGTTTTCCCGACCGTCTCTTATGATCCACTTGGAATCATTAACGGTGATGACACGGCAATCACCGGTGCCGCCGTCGCAAGCAACACGACATCAAGCTCTAGCTAGGCTGCAGCAAGCCGCCTTCGTTTCGCGTTCCTTCTGACTCAAGAGCGCGCATTTCGATTACCCCACCGCCACGGGTAGGACGCGGTAGGGTTGCCAAGGATGCAGCACGCCATGTTGCCTACAACACCTTCTTTTGAGCGGTTAGCCCTTAACCGTGCCACCTTCGGCGCACGTAGCGCCGACGAGGCCTATGTCCAACAGATAGGGTGGGAGTCATGGGTTGAGCAACAACTATCTCCGCCGCCTGGAGATGATCCAGAGGTCGCCAGCCTAATCGCCAACTCGACTCTGAAAATAAAGTATGGGTCCAAGACCAATGCCCATGGTGGCTGGAGCGCCGTCGATGAGGACCGGCCCCTCATTACGCTCAATGCCAGCCCCCTTGCTCTGTGGAATATTTACCAGCAACGCAACAAGACCCTCCCTGGCAAGGAAGTGTTCCGCATCACCGAGGAGGTTGTTGCGGCGTCTTGGATGCGCGCCACGCACTCAGCCTATCAAGTGCGCGAACTTATGGTCGACTTCTGGCACAACCATTTCAACGTCGCAATTAAGCAAACACCGACAGTAGCGACCGGAACTGCCGCCTACGACCGAGATGTCGTTCGACCTCACGTTTTCGGTAATTTCCGCGACATGCTCGAGGCGAACGCGACAAGCGTTTCGATGTTGTATTACCTCGACAACGCCACCAGCAAAGCACAGCTTCCAAACGAGAACTATGCCAGAGAGCTCTTAGAACTGCATACGCTAGGGGAAGATGTTTATTACGGCCAGTCTGATCCAGACTCGGTCAGCAAGTACGCAACGGGCATCGCCATAGGCTTTACGGATACGGACGTTGTCGAAGCTTCGCGAGCCCTGTCCGGGTGGACGGTGGGGTCTGGAAAACGCCTTGGAAAATTTGGCAAGTTGCCCACTACCGGTGAATTCCACTACGAACCGCTGATGCACAACGAAGAAGCCGGAACCTTCATGGGCCAAGACCTGTCATCCCTATCCGGGGACATGGAACAAGGCCGTGCGATTCTGGACATAGCCGCAGAACACGATGCGACAGCGATATTTCTCTGCAATAAGATCTGCCGACGTTTTTTTGGTGATGACCCACCCTCCAACATCGTCAATGCGGCTGCTACCACATGGATAGCTAACCAATCACAACCCGACCAGTTGCGCCGTGTAATGGAAACCATTCTGCTATCTTCAGAGATTGGCTCACCGGCCTCCAAACTCCGCCTACCCTTTGAAAAAACCGTGGCCTTCATGCGCGCGGTCGGCGCAACTGCCGTGCCCCATCGCAGCATGTTCAACCTGCTAAAAAAAGCGCCAGACCAGATTTTTACATGGCCGGGTCCGAACGGTCATCCGGATGTCGATGGATATTGGCTCTCTTCTACTGCCCTTATGACCGAGTGGAATGCTTTGCTTACGGTTCTCAATCGAAGCATGACAGACGTATCGATAACTGATGAATCTATCGCCACTGATTCCGTTACAGAACTTGTAGAAGACTGGGTCGGTCGCATCGTCGGGTTTGAGTTGTCTGGAACAAAAATGAACCAGCTGATTGACTTTGCGATGGGACTTAACGGTGTCCTTACTTATGTTGGCCAAAAATCGTCATCAGCGAAAACAGTAGAGTATCACCTGCGCCGGCTGGTCGGCGTGATCGCGACAGCAGACGAATTTGCCTACCGCTAAGGTCCACTGACCCATTTATCGAATGCATCTGATACCTGCGAGATAACCGGCAACCAGTCACCGTGAGCAGTTTGTCTAAAAAGACTCACGTTGGGGTACCAAGGTGTCGATTGTTCTGAAAGCCCCCAGCGCCAGTTCGGAACTACAGGAAGCATTACCCATGTCGGCATGCCGAGCGCACCAGCAACATGAACTGCTGTATTTGACGTTGCGATCACCAAATCCATTGCCGCGATTTGCGCGGCAGCCGCATCAAAATCAACAATCGAATCAACGTCATCATCTACTATAATTTCTACGCCGCTAGCGCGACACGCGGCGGCCACGTCATCACTGACATCACCGTATTGCAGAGAAACAAACAAAGAATCTTTTTGCGTTAGAATTGCACCCCATTGATCGAGTGGTAATGATTTAGTTGAACCGTTTCTGGGATTGATGCTGTGCCATGCGACACCGACGATCTTCCGCCCCGCGGCAAGGTCCAGATATTTCTGCCGCAGTTGGCTTTTTAGTCCTGGCTCTGCAACAAGGTACGGTCGAGGCTCTGGAAAAGACTGCGGTGAGCGCCTCAAAAAACGGCCGAGAGACCCCATTGCGATCTGAGCATCAAAGGACAGCAATTCGTCGGGCTGCAACGAATCATAGTGTACCACCGTCAGGTCTGGGTAACTGCGCTGCAAAAGTGGAACCATGCGTTGATCAAGTTCCACCGTCGGCTGAATAGGGCTGGATGCTAGGTCGCCAAGCAACCCCGAAAACAGCGCTTGATCTCCAAGGCCCTGCTCACCCCAAACCAACAGCTTAAGTCCGTCCAGCAGCGACCCGTCCCATTCTGGAATACCGCGCGCTCGCGACTGTGAAGTTGGGTCATCAATACTCCATCGCGACTCATGGGCATCCCACCCTTCACTCCAATTTCTCTTAAGAAGTTGCCCACAGGCTTGATTGAAAAGCGCCACGGCGCACTCCGCATCAAATGCTAGAGCGGCGGAGAAGTCTGCTTCCGCTTCATCGATATCTCCGAGAGATTGCTTGAGCTCACCGCGATTGACCAATGTCCCGACGTGGTCAGGAACCAGCGCGAGAATGGCGTTGTAAAGCTCGAGCGCCTTGTTGTATTCGGCTGACGCGGCGTGCATCAACCCGATGGTCATCATAGCCTTGGCCCAGACGTCGGCTCCTTGCCCGGCCGCAAACGCAGCCCGTTCCAACGCAATCTGAGCACCGTCATGCACACCCCTCTTACGGAGCAACTCACCCTTGTTGAATAGGGCGTCAGCGTCGTTCGGTGACTGCACCAGCGCGGCAGCAAATGCCTCCAATGCCTCATCGGATCGCTCTAAAGCTTGAAGAGCCAAGCCGCGTATATTGTAAGCCTCGACGGACGCTGGCGGCGAATTTATGGCTTGATCCGCATGGGTGAGAGCCTGTGCAGCATCTCTGTCTGCCAGATTATATCTCGCCGTATTGACCAACGCCGCTGATAGCATCGGATCAAGCGCAAGAGACTTCTTAAACGAAGCTTGGGCTGCCGCAGGATCGCCCATAGCCTCTTCAGCCATGCCCAAATCATTCCATATTACCGCATCTGCCGGCCGTCGCTTGGTCGCCAGCTTTAGACATTTAACGGCGGCTTCTGCATCGCCCAACCCCATTAGCGCTATGCCTTTCAGCGTTAACGCGTCTGGCTGAAGTGAACGCTTCTTGAGGATCGCGTTGTATGCCGTAACCGCCGCAGCCAGATCTCCAGCCCGGTGGTGAGCAACCCCTTTCTCAAGCAGCGCCGCCATCTTTGGTGAAAGAGGTTTTTCCATTTAACTCGCAACCCGGCGGAAGCGCTGACTGCCGAGGCTATACAGTTTTAGAATATTAGGGGCTGACAGCAACATATTCGTCTTCAGGTTAGTTTGGAAAGATAGTCGAGAATCTTAGTAAATGTACCGCCATACGTAAGTGATATAAAGTCCGCGCAAAAGCTTGCGTCTACAGATAAGGCGTGGAACTTTGAGCCCATACTCATCTGCCTTTTACTCAAATACTCAACGGACTTTATGGGCTGGCAATTCTGGATTGATCGCGGTGGCACGTTCACCGACATCGTCGCACGAACTCCAAGCGGTGCGTTGCGAACGGCGAAACTCTTATCGGAGAACTCAGAGCAATACAGTGACGCGGCGCTGGAGGGCATGAGGCAAATTCTAGAGCTTTCCGAGACTGACACCTTTCCGAGCGACACCATCGATGCCATTAAAATGGGCACCACAGTCGCAACCAACGCTCTATTGGAACGCAAAGGAGAGCGAACGCTTCTAGCGATCACCCATGGCTTTGCCGATGCTTTGCTTATCGGAACGCAACAGAGACCAACCCTGTTCGAACTCGATATTCGAAGACAAGCCATGCTGTACGACGGCGTACTGGAAATTCCCGAGCGGCTCTTTGTAGACGGCAAAATAGAAATGCCGCTCGACGAACCTAGGGTTCGCGAGGGATTGGAAAAAGCTTTTGCCGATGGCTTTAGGTCCGTTGCCATTGCGTTGCTACACGCTGACCGGCACCCCGTTCACGAAATGTTGGTCGAGAAAATCGCTAGAAAGATCGGGTTTACCCAAATTTCTACATCACACGACGTGATTCCCCTGATGAAGTTGATTGGCCGCGGCGATACAACAATCGCAGATGCATATCTATCTCCCGCACTACGCCGTTATGTGCGGCAGATCACCGACAACGTGGGCGACACACAAGTACTGTTCATGCAATCCAACGGCGGCCTGACAGATGCGCATCGATTTCGCGGCAAAGATGCCGTCCTATCCGGACCCGCAGGCGGTGTTGTTGGTATGGCAGGCGTAGCAGCGGCAGCGGGTTTCGACAAAGTCATCGGATTCGATATGGGCGGAACGTCGACAGACGTTTCTCACCATGCTGGAGCATTCGAACGGACATTTGATACAGCTGTGGCCGGCGTCCGGTTGCGCGCACCGATGATGGATATCCACACAGTAGCTGCCGGCGGCGGCTCACAGTGTCTCTTTGACGGCCTGCGCCTTAGAGTTGGCCCAGAAAGTGCCGGATCAAACCCAGGCCCAACGGCGTACCGGCGTGGCGGCCCCCTCACCGTCACAGATTGCAACGTTTTACTTGGTCGTATTCAAGCCAAACACTTTCCAGCTGTCTTTGGCGACGATGCATCACAGCCTTTAGACTCGGAGTCGGTACGCTCCGCTTTCGAGGACCTCGCCACACAAGTCTCAATGTCCTTGGGTCAAACACGAACACCTGAAGCCTTGGCCGACGGTTTCTTGACGCTCGCCGTAGAAAGTATGGCTCGCGCCATCAAAACGATATCGGTTCAACGCGGTCACGACATATCAGCGTACACCTTGGTCTGTTTTGGCGGCGCGGGAGGGCAGCACGCCTGTCGCGTCGCCGATAGCCTTGGCATGGACAAAATTTTTATTCCGCCGTTCTCTGGTGTTTTATCGGCTTATGGCATGGGATTGGCAGACCTGCGGGTCTTAAAAGAACAAACCGTTGCGCTACCGCTGGATGCGCGACACTTCGAGCAAATACGCAAAACGTTGTCCTCCCTTTCCAATCTCGCCCGCCGAGGTCTAGCTGCGCAGGGCGTCGCCGAGCAAGATATTCAGATCACCGAACAACTGCATATTCGGTATGAAGGCTCAGATTCCTCACTCCCTATCCGCGCAGGATCTCTCCAATCAGTGTTGCAGGGTTTTGAGGCTGAACACACCCAGCTGTTCGGGTTCTTGCAACCCAGAAAAGCCCTCGTGGTTGAAACTGCGACCTCGGAAGCGAACGGCGGAGGCGCAGCACCTGAATCATTCGATAAACATGTCAGTGAAGATTCGAATAACCCTGACTCTCTGGAAAACGTGCGCCTGTGGTCTAGTGGTGAGTGGCAGGCGGCTCCCGTTTTCGAGTCCGATACGCTGAAACCCGGACAGCAAGTAAACGGGCCGGCCCTTTTGATTGATCCGAACGCAACGTCGGTGGTCGAGCCTGGCTGGCGCGCAGAGGTGAGCGCGCTGGGTCACCTCAGTCTATCTCGACGTTCACCGCGATCGGCTACACCCGCGCTCAGCACAGACGCGGATCCGGTTCTGGTTGAGGTTTTCAATAGTCTGTTCATGTCGATCGCCGAACAAATGGGGGCCGCTCTGCAAAACACAGCCCATTCGGTGAACATTAAGGAGCGGTTGGATTTTTCCTGCGCCGTCTTCGATGAGAGCGGCGCGCTTGTCGCCAACGCCCCACACATGCCGGTTCACTTAGGGTCGATGGGCGAAAGCGTACGAGCTGTAATTCAGGCACATGGGACAACAATGACCGCAGGGGATGCGTTCATCACTAACGCGCCATACAATGGCGGCACCCACCTGCCCGACATAACCGTCGTCGCACCGGTATTCGACGTAGCCACCGGCAGTCGCATTTTCTTTGTCGCAGCACGTGGCCATCACGCCGATATTGGCGGCCTGACTCCCGGATCAATGCCACCCCATAGCCGGTCCATCGACGAAGAAGGTGTGTTGTTCGACGCCGCACTCCTCGTCCGCAATGGCGTATTATTGGAAGCTGACATTCGTGCGACTCTTGCCTCAGGTCGTTATCCGGCACGTACGCCTGACCAAAATATCGCTGACCTTCACGCTCAAGTCGCGGCATGCGCAAAGGGTACTGCCGAATTACATGCCATTATCAATCAATATGGGCTTGATGGTGTCAGGGCCTACACCGGACACGTCCAAAACAATGCCGAAGAAGCTGTGCGCCGAGCGATAGACTCATTACAAGAAGGACGCTTCATGGCACCAATGGATGATGGTGGTGAAATCCATGTCGCCATTTCAATCGATCGGAAAGCGCGAGCAGCGGTCGTCGATTTTACTGGGACGTCGAGCCAACGACCGAGCAACTATAACGCCCCAGCGGCCGTGTGCCGCGCTGCCGTTCTTTATGTATTTCGGACATTGGTTGAAGACGACATTCCATTGAATGAAGGGTGCCTTAAACCCCTAACGCTGATCATTCCTGACGGATCGATGCTTAACCCAACTCATCCCGCGGCCGTTGTGGCTGGGAATGTCGAAACATCACAGGTCATTTGCGATGCTCTTTATGGCGCGGTGAAGCGGCTCGCAGCTAGTCAGGGCACGATGAATAATCTGACCTTCGGGAACATCACCTACCAATACTACGAAACGTTGTGCGGCGGCACCGGTGCCGGGCCGGACTTCGACGGCGCTGACGCCATACACAGTCACATGACGAATTCTCGTCTAACCGACCCTGAAGTGCTGGAGTGGCGGTACCCCGTACTCCTAGAGTCCTTCAGCATAAGACAGGGATCGGGAGGGTCAGGCATGCATTCCGGCGGAGACGGTGTCGTCCGCCGCATCCGCTTTCTCGAACCGATGTCCGTGGCCATGCTTGCAGGTCGCAGAACAACCGTTCCGTTTGGATTGGACGGCGGAGCGGCTGGGTCTCCAGGCGAGACAAATGTAATGCGCGTCGATGGCACAGAGCATCCCTTGGGCCACGCAGACAGTACCGATGTCGGTCCTGGCGATGTGATTTCGATTGCGACACCGGGCGGTGGCGGGTTTGGCCATCGGAACTGACCGCTATCCGATTGAGGCCAACCTCGACTGCAGCATGGACGGTTCAGGCCGGTCTTTGTATCGTAGACCATGGCTTCACCAGGACAGACTGTCACCCGACCAGCAGATGATGGCTTTTACCTACCGGCTGAGTGGTGCCGGCATTCCCGTACATGGGCTGCATGGCCCACAGCCAAAAATAACAGCACAAATGATCTGGAAGGCCTGAAGAATGCTCTCGCGCATTTAGTGCAAACAATCCAGCGCTATGAGCCGGTCACCGTGTTAGCCGCTCAAGACGAACGCGCGGAGATTATTGATCGATGCGGACCTCAAATTGACGTTCTTACGATGCCGCACGATTCAATCCGCCTGCGAGATACCGGCCCAACCTTCTTGGTAGATGGCAAGGGTGGATCAGCGGCGACTGACTGGCAATTCGATGGCTGGTCTGAGCGCGCTGAAAACTGGCAGCTGGATGCAACGCTGACTCACTCACTCTTAGGTGAAATCGAAGTTCGGCGATTTCGAGCACCATTGAAGTTAGAGGGATCCGCATATTGCACGGACGGCATCGGAACACTTCTTGCATCCTCTACGGCGGTCTTAGACGAAAATAGAAACCCGGGCGTATCCAAACTTGATGCCTTTGATATCTTATCGAGATGGCTCGGTGTCAGTCGAGTAATCTGGATAGACGAAACGTTAGGTAATGATTTCGGTAATGGCGAAGTTCGACGCGCCTGCACCTTTGTCGCACCCGGGCATATCATCGTTAATCAAGCAGATAGCGACCCGCTGCGGTCCTCACTTGACGCCCTGTCAGATAGTTTGGCGAATACAGAGGATGCCAGAGGAGAGAGGCTCCGCGTGGATCGCATCCCAATAGCGGAACTAAGAGGGCGCACCGCATCGTATACGACTTTTTATGTCTTCAATCAGGCCGTCCTAGCGCCCCAGTACGGCATAGCGTCAGATGAACCCGCGCTCAATGCGTTGAAGAAGGCCTTTCCTGGTAGAGAAATAATCGGCGTCGATGCAACGCCATTCTTCACCCATGAAGCGAGTCTATCCAGTCTGCTGCAGTATCAACCCGCACGCCTTTTGGAACGACACAAAGCAACGCTCCTGCCCAGATCTGCCTGGCAACAACCCGCTCCGGATCACATAGGATTATTGGAAGCCTATATCGCACGAGTCGAGGAAGAGGACTAAGAAACTACTCGCCAGTCGTCCGACGACGAAACGACGGCGTCCAACTCAAATTACCATCCTTGAATCGTTCTATCGCCGCTTGAAGCACTTCGTGCTCATCGCAACCACGCGGACAGAGCGCGCCAAGGCGTGCAAGGTTTGCATCAGCACCGGCTTTATTCCCTAACTTCAGATAAAGCTCACCCTGGTATTCGAGCGCTCCTTTATGTTCTGGATCAAGCTCTAGTGCCCGCGCATAATTTTCCATGGCCTCATCGGTTTGACCCATGTTGCGCTGACTGTAGGCTAAGTAGTTATAGGCATCCGCATTGTCCGGGTCGTCTTCCAAGACAGTTCGCAACAAATCAGCGGCCGCCTCAAAATCACCTTCTTCGATAGCCAGTTCAGCATCCTCTATGTCTGAACCACCCGATCCCATGGCCTTTGCGGCTGTAACCGAGAACACCAAAAGGCACGAGACTGCAAGCGCGCCTAAGAACGATTGTAGTGAATGATGACGTGACGTGATCATGACAAACCTCTCTGCAATGGAGTGAATCGATCAACGTTCAATGAGCTTAGAGCACCTGAAGCGAACAGGCGAGAACACAACCTGCGACTGCGCTCGCAGTCAGGTCTTTGTGAACAAATGGGCGTAAAAATCGCTGATTTCAGCCAAATTAAGTGGCATCCGGTTCCAGAATAATCACCGGCACTCCGTTGGCGATAGCAGCCCCGACGGAAATTATCACTGCTGCAGAGGCTGATCTGGCAGAGTCGAGTCGGTTGGCACAGCCAAGGGAGGGGCGGTTCCAGGCCCAGAATCAGGACCAGGGCCTGGAGCAACAATCAGATAAGCCAGCCAAACGGCAACAAGGACAAGCGAAAGAATAAGGAGAAGTTTACGCTCCATCGGCTGCCTACTGGGCACCCTAGACTTTGTGTCTGAACTGTCTTTTTCGACCATACGATTTGATACCGCCGCAGGTCATAGGAGGCAAGGATACAGAACCTTGCCAAGCCTTATCGGTGCGCGTAGGACAACTTAAACACGGTTGCCAGAATAGGTATATGAGTTGACGAATCTTATTCCCTACGCCTACCTCATCATCGGATTGATCTTACTCAGTGGCGGTGCGGATTACCTTATTCGCGGTGCAGTAGCGATTGCAGCGCGCCTAAAGATTTCACCGCTTGTCGTTGGCCTGACCATTGTCGCCCTGGGCACGTCTCTTCCTGAACTGGTAGTATGTGTTCGCGCTGCGATGGAGGGCGCCCCCGGAATTGCAGTCGGGAATATTGTGGGCAGCAACATTGCCAACATCCTCCTCATTATCGGTGCGGGGGCACTCATGTGTCCCATATCAGCCAACCGCAACCATTTTCTTCGTGACAGCCTCTTGATGCTAGGGGCCACAGCCCTCTTCATAGCGATCGCCTTCACTGGGTCATTCGTGGCGTTGTCCGGTGCCGTAATGGTTGGCTTGCTTTTCGCGTTCCTGTTCTTCTCTTACGTCCAAGGGAAAAAACATGGCACCGACGATCTCAGCATGATCGACATGGACGACGTTGCACCCGCAGACATCGTTACACCATTGCGAGCCGCGATCTGGGTTTTGGGTGGCTTGGTCGCGGTCGCGGTCGGGGCTGAACTTCTAGTCGGCGGCGCTACCACGATTGCCCGAGGCCTCGGTGTCAGTGAAGAGGTCATCGGCCTGACGATGGTGGCCATAGGAACGTCTTTGCCCGAGTTGGCGACTGTCATAGCAGCCGCAGCCAAACGTCACACCGACCTTATTGTTGGCAATGTCATGGGCAGCAACATATTCAATATACTAGGCGTCATGGGCGTCACTGCGACAGTTGCAGACGTACCAGTGGGCGGGCAAATTTTGGCATTTGACGTATGGGTCATGGCGGCCGCAGCGGTCGTCTTGGTTCCCCTCATGCTGACCGGCAGCGTTCTGAACCGGAAAGAGGGCACTGCCTGCCTGGCTTTGTACACAGCGTATATCGCCATTCAGTATATTGGGGTTGATCGCGTATTCTCATGACAAAGACCATGCCAAAGACGGCACTTATCACTGGCGGGGCTAAACGCATCGGCAAAGCTATAACGCAGAGCTTGGCCGCAGATGGCTGGGCAGTTGGAATTCACTATTTTGGCTCGAGCGAGGAAGCCGAAGCTCTGGCTAATTCGATATCAGATGCCGATGGACAGGCGGCTATCTTCGCCACCGATCTCGGCAACCCCGAAGCGGCAGCCCACCTCATACCAGCGGTAACGGCCACCCTTGGCCCCGTAACAGCACTGATAAACAATGCGTCCATATTCGAACAAGAAAACTGGAATGAGGTCACTACAGAATCCTGGTCACGGCACTTAGGCGTCAACCTCCACGCGCCGTTCCTATTGAGTCAGGCTTTTGCGCGCGCCCTACCAAGCGAAACAGAGGGCGCTATTGTCAATGTTATCGACCAGCGCATCTTCAATCTGACACCGGAATTCATGTCTTATACAGTGAGTAAATCTGGGCTGTGGACGCTAACCCAAACGCTCGCAATGGCACTTGCACCCCGTATTCGAGTGAATGGCGTTGGCCCAGGCCCAACACTGCCAAACGAACGGCAGACGGACGAGATATTTCAAAGGCAGGTATCAGCCACACCCCTCCAAAGAAAAGTTGACCTTGATGACATCACCGCGGCAGTAAAGTATTTGCTTACGGCGCGCACGGTTACGGGTGAGATGATTACTGTAGACAGCGGCGAACACCTGGGATGGACCCAGCCAGTTGAAGGACAAATATTTAATGGGTGAAGTCAGCAAATCGAGAGTTATTGAACCGCTGCGGATTGCCGATGCCATCGAACAGGTCCGCCACGTCTTCATCCGTGACCTGGTTCTGCCATGTGATATTGGCGTCCACCCGCATGAGAAGGGCACGCCGCAAAGGGTCCGTATTAATCTCGACCTGGCCGTGACTGACGACGGCAACCCCCTCGCCGACCAGCTCGAAAACGTTGTTTGCTATGAAGATGTGGTGACCCGGATTCGGGCCATTACGGGTGATGGCCACACAAATTTAGTCGAGACCCTCGCCGAGAGGATCGCCCAAACCTGCCTCCAGCACCCCGACTGCCATACCGTAAGGGTCCGGATCGAGAAGTTAGACGTTTTTGCCGATGTCGAAAGCGTAGGGGTGGAAATCGAGCGCAAGTCAGGCAGCTAACCCCACCCGTCACCCATTAATCCATTGATTTGTCACAGAAAGTACGCGTCGAATCAAAATTCGCCGCTAACGGACCACTCGAGTCAAGCGAGTTGTGCACACCAAATTTCGAGTCTGTGAAGTTTGTTCAGTTAGGAGACATAATCCTCCATAGTCTTGCCTCCGGCCGGTTGTGGTTCTTTTTTATTCATGTTTTTCAATGACTTATGTTTTTGCGTCAGGATTCGCTCGATAATCGGTTTTTATTCGAGTTTCTGTGCCTGAGAATGATTGGCGCCCTTATTCCCACAGAGTTTTCCACAGCTTGGAAGAATATTTTCCAGGATTTTCAGGGATATACGGTCCGTAGTTGACCGAAAACGGCATCGGTGCGACATCCGACCTATGGAGCGAACGCGAAGCGACCGGCCTGGACACAGGGACGACCCAGCAGAGGCCGTGCCAAAGGTCCTAAAAGAAGAGCCTTCTCCAGTGGGCAAAGGCCTCACTGTGATTTCCGATGCGCTCAATACCCTGCCCAGCCGACCTGGCGTCTATCGCATGCTGAATGCCAAGGGCGATGCTCTTTACGTCGGCAAAGCAAAGAACCTCAAGAAAAGAGTGACGTCGTACACACGGATCGAAAGCATGCCGATGCGATTGCAACGGATGGTCATGGAGACTCATCACTTAGAAGTCGTCACAACACATACTGAGGCGGAGGCGCTGCTCTTGGAGAGCAACCTCATCAAGCAGTTGAAGCCCCGCTACAATATTCTTCTGCGGGACGATAAATCTTTTGCCTACATCATGGTGACCGGCACGCACGACTACCCGCGCATACTCAAACATCGGGGTAAGCGCAAACCGCCTCATCAGTATTATGGGCCCTTCGCATCTGCCGGCGCAGTGAACCATTCTCTGGCAACACTGCAGCGTGTCTTTCTATTGCGGACCTGCTCAGACGCTGTGTTTACCAACCGCTCTCGACCGTGCCTCCTCTATCAAATCAAGCGTTGCTGCGCGCCCTGCGTGGATAAAGTGTCTAAGGAGAGTTATGGCGATCTCATTCGACAGGCCCAAAATTTCCTAGATGGCGACAGCAACGAAATACAAGAAGAACTCTCTCGGCAAATGGAAGCCTCAAGCGCCGAACTAGATTTCGAGTCCGCGGCGACCTTCCGCGACCGCATTCGCGCGTTGACGAATGTGCAAGGCCACCAAGATATTAATCTGCCGACAAATGACGACACTGATGTCATTGGGCTACATCGTGCAGGCGGGCAATCGTGTGTTCAGATATTTTTCTTCCGTGGTGGACAAAATTTTGGCAACCGCGCCTATTACCCGTCTCATAATGCCGATGACGATGATGGCGCTATTATTGAGGCTTTCCTGGGCCAGTTCTATGATACGACCGCGGCGCCGCCGACAATATTGGTCAGTCATAGTCCGCCCAACAAAGAACTGGTTGCCGAAGCGCTAGGCATACGCGCCGAACGAAAAGTGGAAATTCTAATTCCGGCGCGCGGCACCAAACGTAAGCTGATTGATCATGTCGTCCTCAATGCTCGAGAGGCTCTTGGGCGCCGTTTGGCAGAAAGCACTGCACAGCTCAAGTTACTCAGCTCTCTTGCTGAAATATTCGACCTACCGGCGGCACCCGAGCGCGTCGAGGTTTATGATAACTCTCATATCTCGGGCACTCATATGGTCGGCGGCATGATCGTCTCCGGACCAACTGGCTTCGAGAAAAATGCGTATCGCAAGTTCAACATTAAAAATACCGACTTAGCACCTGGCGACGATTATGGTGCCATGAGAGAGGTGCTAACGCGGCGTTTTGCCCGAGCACAGAAAGAGGATCCGGAGCGGACAAAAGGGGTTTGGCCTGACTTGGTCTTACTCGACGGTGGCAAAGGTCAACTCTCAACAGCACAACAAACCCTTGAGGATCTTGGGGTCGATGACGTGCCCCTTGTCGCCATATCAAAAGGGCCTGATCGCAATGCGGGCCGGGAACAGTTTCATAGGGTAAACAAGACGCCGTTTACGTTGCCGCCGGCGCACCCCGCTCTATATTTTCTTCAAAGGCTGAGGGACGAAGCCCACCGGTTTGCGATCTCATCACATCGTAACCGGCGGTCAAAAGCGATTGTTCGATCAGAACTGGACGAAATAGCTGGAATCGGCGGGCGACGGAAAAAGGCGCTACTGCATCGTTTCGGATCGGCCAAGGCCGTCTCCCAGGCTGGCATCGAGGATTTATCTACTGTTGAGGGGATCAGTGCGGGACTGGCAAAAAGAATCTATGATCATTTCCACCCGGACCATTAAACTTCAATCAAACAATTCAATGACGGACTCAACGCGTGCTTAACCTGCCAAATATTCTGACGCTGTCTCGTATTTTTGTCATACCTGTAGTGATCGCCCTGTTCTATTGGGATAGCCCGACAACTCGATGGGTCATGCTCGGGCTGTTTACTGTGGCAGGTATCACAGACTTCTTTGACGGCTATCTAGCGCGGCGGAGCAATCAGGTCTCAGCTTTTGGTCGTTTTCTTGATCCCATAGCTGACAAACTGTTAGTGGCGGCGTTGCTGCTAATGTTGGTTGGGTTCGAACGTATGTCTACTTGGTCTTACCTGCCAGCGGTTGTCATATTGACACGCGAGCTCTTGGTATCAGGATTGCGGGAGTTTCTCGCTCAGACCCACGTCAGTGTCCCGGTTTCGACGCTCGCGAAATGGAAAACGACATTACAAATGTTTACTCTTGGGTTTCTCATCGTTGGATCGGATGCACCCTCATGGATCCCAGCCCAAGCGATTGGTGAAGTGGGGCTTTGGTTGGCCGCCTTATTAACCATGATTACTGGATACGACTATCTTAAGGAGGGCCTTGGCCACATGCTCAAAGATGACGCTGCCGCAACGCCACCTCATGATAGTGGCGCAGCGGAGTAGTACAGCGTGACCCTCAATGTCATGTATTTCGCCTGGGTCAAAGAAAAAGTCGGAATCGGCGAAGAGCAATTGTCTCCCTCGGACGAGGTGAAGACAGTCTCGGATCTCATGGAATGGCTCAAAACTCAAAGCCCCGCCCACGCAGATGCCTTTGCCGATACCAGTCAAATTCGCGTCGCCTTGGACCAGCTTCATGTCCCTTTTGATACAACCATTGGAGAGGCCAGGGAGATCGCCTTTTTCCCGCCGGTAACGGGGGGCGCTTGGTGATTCAGGTTCAAGGCGAGCCCTTTGATGCCGGGGCCGAAATCAATCTATTTCTGACTCACAACGCCAACTCGGGCGGCGTCGCCACATTTATTGGCCAAGTCCGTGATTTTCAAGAACAAGAATCAGAGCGGAACAAATCCATCTCCGCACTCGAACTCGAGCATTACCCTGGAATGACAGAGAAAGAACTCGAGCGTATCAGCAACGAAGCCCGCACGCGCTGGCCGCTTGACGATGTTTTGGTCATTCATCGCCATGGCCGCATGAGTCCTGGTGAGCCTATCGTCCTAGTCTGCGCAGCAGCGACCCATAGAGGCGACGCATTCACCGCCTGTGAATTTATTATGGACTGGTTGAAGACTCAGGCACCGTTCTGGAAACGCGAGCACAGCGAAACGGAGTCATCTTGGGTCAATGCTAAAGAGAGTGACGACACACGTGCTGAGCGTTGGAGTAAGACTGACTAAGCGGCGCTTGTTTTGGCTGGCTCCGTTTTGCCAACAGTGATGTCGTAGGCCTCCATCAATGTTTTGCACACTTGTCCGGGCTGAAAGGTATAGGGTCCGATTGAGCCGACAGGCGTCACTTCCGCGGCTGTGCCGGTCAAAAAACACTCTTCAGCGTTGGCCATCTCTTCGGGCATGATCGCACGCTCAATCACTTCATAGCCGTGCTGTTCGGCCAAACCCATAACTGTACGCCGCGTTATGCCGTCCAGGAAACAATCAGGCGTCGGGGTATGTAGCTTCCCGTCCATGACAAAAAAGATGTTCGCACCGGTCGCTTCTGCTACCTGCCCGCGCCAATCTAGTAGCAACGCATCATCAAGCCCTTTACGCTCTGCCGCGTGTTTGGACAGCGTACAAATCATGTACAGCCCAGCAGCCTTCGCGAAAACCGGTGACGTAGCCGGTGATGGTCTTCTCCACTCGGCCAAATCGAGCTTTAGGCCCTTAAGACGCGCTTCGGGTGAGAAATAGGATGGCCAAGGCCAGACTGCGATCGCAACGTTAACCCTAGCCCCCCTCGCCGTGACACCCATGAGATCGCTACCGCGCCAGGCGATTGGGCGAACATAACCATCTTTGATGTCGTTGGCCCGCATTGCCTCAAGACACGCTTCATTCACGGTGTCCCGGTCGAATGGCATTTCCATATCAAGTGTCTCAGCGGAATAAAAAAGCCGTTCTGTGTGCTCCTCCAGCTTGAAAATTTTTCCATTGTAAATTCGCTCCCCCTCAAACACAGACGATGCATAATGGAGTGCATGCGTTAGGACATGGAGCTTAGCGTCCCGCCACGGTAGGAGTTCTCCGTTGAACCAGATATATCCGTCTCGATCGTCGAAGGGTTGCGTGGACATGATAGGTTGTTTCCCTGATAGAGCGTGTTTAGGCCTATTTGAGACACATTGTTAATCAAAGCTGGATCAAGACGTAACATCTCGTTGAATATATGTCAATAATACTGACGTATATTCTAATCCATTGACCTCAACCCCAAGCGATGCGACGCAGAACTATGGTCGAAACCAAGCCTGGCACTAACCTTCTTTTCCTCCGTGACGAGGACCTGAGACAGGGAATCGAGCTTCTCTTCTTTGCGTATCGTGACTTCACGGCGGAAGCCGATGCGATATTGGCCAAACAGAAGTTCGGACGTGCCCATCACCGCGTGATCTATTTTGTCGGACAGTATCCGGGCATGAGTGTGAGCGACCTCCTTGATATTCTTTCGATTACAAAACAAAGCCTGTCGCGGGTACTGCGCCAGCTTGTAGATGAAGGATACATCGATCAACAGCCAGGAACGACGGACCGACGCCAGCGCTTGCTGACATTAACGACAAAGGGCAAAGAGCTAGAAGGCTTGTTAACCAGCGAGCAACGGGCAAGGATTGCCGCTGCATACAAGAATGCCGGTGCTGATGCTGTAGAAGGTTTCCGAAAAGTCATGCTTGGGATCATGGAGGGATCAGCACGCCGCCGATTCAATGAGGACGAGACTTAGGCCCGCCGGATGGTAGATACCGCCCAAAATAATTCACCGGCCCACATCCTCGTTGTCGACGACGACAAACGCTTGCGACGGTTAATTCAGAAGTATCTCAAAGAACAGGGATTTCTAGTGACTGGGGCTCCGTCTGCCAGAGACGCGCGCCAACACATGGAATCCCTGCAATTCGATTTGATTGTTCTGGATGTCATGATGCCTGGCGAAGACGGTATGAGCTTCGCCGGAGCCATTAGAGATTCCAGTGAAATTCCAATCCTAATGCTCACCGCCATGGGTGAAGCGGAGAATAGAATCCAAGGGCTGGAACACGGTGTGGACGATTATATGGGAAAGCCCTTTGAACCTAGGGAACTCCTCCTCCGGGTAAATGCTATACTTCGGCGCACTCCACCGCCGCCGGATGATAGTGTCCACGAACTTAGTTTTGGTGAGTGCCGGTATGACATCTCACGCAATACTCTGGTTAGGGACGGCAACTCTGTACACCTCACATCAGCCGAAGCCGTTCTTCTCCGAACATTGGCGATCAACGCAAATACACCTGTACAGCGGAGCCAACTCAGCAATGACGAGAGTGGCCACGCCAATCCTAGAACCATTGATGTACAAGTGACTCGCCTTCGCAGAAAAATTGAGAGTGATCCGCGCCAACCCCGTTATTTGCAGACAGTACGCGGGACGGGTTACCTCCTGCGGACCGATTAAGGCGCGGGTTGACCAATGACTGAAAATGTCACCAGCAACGAATCATTATTAAATCGTGTGACGCGATGGATAGATACGGCTGGCTGGAGCAGTTGGATGCCCGCCACATTGATGGGACGATCCGCTCTAATCATCCTCATCCCGCTTATTCTCGTGCAGATCATTTCTACGTTTATCTTTTACGACAATCACTGGGAAACCATGTCACGCCGTTTGGCCCAAGGACTTGCCGGTGACATCTCCCATATCCGGGTTTATCTGAGAGATAACCCCACACCGGAAGATTTTGCATGGATTCGATCGTCGGCCCGACAGACGATGCAATTGGATATCGACTATGAACAACGGGCGGCTCTGCCGGCATCGGAAACCATAAACGCTGAGGGACCATTTCCTGACGTGCTGACACGCGAACTTTGGCGAGAACTAAAACGACCGTTCACGATAGATTTTGACCGATCAGATCGTGAAATAGAAATTAATATGCAGCTCCCTGGCGGGGTGCTTCATGTGCTTGCACCTCGGAAACGCTTATTCAGCTCGACGACCTATGTTTTCGTACTGTGGATGGTCGGTTCATCGATGCTGCTGTTCGGCGTCGCGGCGTTGTTTCTTAACGTCCAAGTCCGGGCTGTGCGACGACTTGCCCGCGCTGCCGACAGTTTCGGCAAGGGCCGCGACGTACCCAATTTTAAGCCCGAAGGGGCCAGAGAGGTCAGACAAGCTGCCTTGGCCTTTACAGCCATGCGCAACCGTATTCAACGGCAGATAGATCAACGGACCAAGATGCTTGCTGGCGTGTCCCACGATCTTCGCACACCGCTTACTCGTCTTCGCTTGCAGATTGAAATGTTGGGTGGCGCAGCCCCGGAAGATGTTTCTGATATCAAAGAAGACATCGATGAGATGGAGCGAATGCTCGATGGGTATTTAGCCTTTGCCCGCGGAGAGGGAGACGAAGCGTCTGAACCCACTAACCTAGAAGACCTGCTCAACGATATTCACCGCCGTTTTCAACATAGCGAAGCGACAGTTACTCTGAATATGGAAAACGTTGGCGGAGAGATAACGACAAAGCCAATAGCAATCAGGCGATGCCTCGCCAATTTGATTAGCAATGCAACGCGATACGGCTCTCGAGTTGAGATAAAGGCGAAGCGCACAGGCGCCCACATTGAGATTAACGTGGACGATAATGGGCCGGGCATCGCTGACGACCAGCGGGAAAGTGTCTTCAAGGCATTCTATCGGATTGATGCGTCGCGTAATCCGGAAACCGGAGGGGTTGGTTTAGGCTTAACAATTGCGAGAGATATTGCCCGCAGCCTTGGCGGCAACGTGGTCCTTGGCGATAGCCCTACTGGTGGGCTGCGCTCGACAGTACGCATCCCTGTATAGACCTAGTCCTCATCTCTATCTGCCGTATGGTTGGAGGATGGTTTTTTGTCCAAAATTAGGGATTGTATTTTCTCTAATCGGCTCAGAACTTTATCTAGAGCAGACATAGTCTTCGCCATATCAGCGCTGTCGTCCACCAACCAAGTTCGCACCACGGTACCATAGGCTACGGCCAGAGCATGGGCGCGGGCAACGCCGAGTGGGCTGTTGGCGTCTATTCCGGATGCAATCAACATGAGAGCCATAGAGTGCACAAGCGCTGGTGCCCGCATCAAAAGTGTTGGCGGCCGGCGGGACAACCCGCGTATCAGCGCTGAGTATCCAAGACGATGGTGTTGCAAAACATCAAATCGAATCATCAAAATCTCGAATAGACGGTCCCGTGGCGTCTCCGATTCATCAATGGCCTGCACTTGAGACAAAACGTATTGATCGATGCGGTTCAATAACGAGGACGCAATACGACCCTTCGTCGGATAAACGGCAAGCACCACACCCAATGGCTCACCAACCGCCTCAGCCATCTTTGGTAAACTCACCGAAGCCCAGCCCTCTCGTGCCGCCATGTCTAAAGCTGCGTCAGCAATTTGATCTGCGAGACTTGGTTTGCTCTTGGAGCGTGGCTTCGTCTTTGTGGCCTTCTTGGCAACCATCACACTAGCCCGCGAGATCTTTCGACCGCTGAGTTGCCGCTGCGACAGCGCGCTTCATCAGCTGGGACAATCCGTCTTCCGCTCTGAGAATCTCGAGAGCAGCTTCCGTCGTGCCCCCTGGACTGGTGACATTCTCTCTTAGCGTACCAGCTGAACTTTTTTCCGCATCCAATAGCGCCCCAGCTCCCGAGACGGTTGCATGTGCCAATTGTTCAGCCAGGGCCGGTTCCAAGCCAGCCCCAATACCCGCTTCTGTCAAAGCTTCAGCCAGTAGAAACACGTAGGCCGGACCACTGCCTGATACGGCGGTGACGGCATCCATGTCGGTCTCGTCAGTGACCCAAGCGGTCTGTCCGGCCGCTGCCATAAGCACTTTACATACGCGTTTCTGCGACGGACCAACGGACTCTGCGGGACACAAAACGCTGATGCCGCGCCCGATCGCTGCCGGCGTGTTCGGCATAGCCCGAACAACCGCAGCATCTCGCCCCAGCATCTCGATCAATCTATTAAGCGATAATCCGGCAATGATTGATAAGTATACCGTGCCGCCTTCAGCAAACCGGTCATAAGCCGGGATAATATCGGCCGCCGCCTGTGGTTTGACGGCAAACACCACGGCGTCGGGCGTGAAATCACTTGGCAACTCAGAGGCGTCAGTAAGAACAGTCAGGGCTGGGTGTTCGTTTGCCGTCTCGACGACAGCGCGGCCGCCGGGCTCGACGATCATTATGTCGACCGGACTAAGCCCTTGGGCGAACCACCCTTTGAGGAGGGCGCCGCCCATTTTGCCGCATCCTACGAGGAGTATGGTGCCTTCAATCATGACCGCACCATAGCACAAAGACGCAGCCTTTCAGCCGCTTCATGGTGGGGTATTAACGAGATTGAAAAATCAGGCTTCGCCGACCGTATCGAGTAGAGCGCAGGCGATCGCATCATCGGGTGTCCGCCCACCCCAAATCACGAACTGGAACGCTGGGTAATAGCGTTCGCATTCGCTGCGCGCCAGATCAACGAGTTCATCGACATGGGCCGCGTCGAGACGGCCACCGCTGCAATGGATGGTATGCCGGAACATTGGAATTCCTTCATCAACCCAAATCGCAAAATGCCCGGTCCACAGGCGCTCATTCAGCTTTGCAATGAGCTCGTAAATATTACTCAGAATTTTTGGCTGTACGCGCATGTCCAAAGCACAGGAGAAATGAAGTGCGTCCAATTCTTGCGACCATGCAAAAAACAATCCGAAGTCACACCATGTCCCTGGCGCTTCGACTGCCATCTCTTCATCGCTGCGGCGATCAAACACCCAGTCTTTTATGGAGATAACTTCTTCGATGCGGTCCAACGGATTGTCCGCAGTGGACTCATGGCTGACGGTAGTGGTGCGCATGGATACCCCTCATTTGCCCCGGACTCGATCGACTTTCGAGCCGTCAAATTCGTAGCCTGCGATTCAAGATATAGTAGGTTCTGGGGGGCGGCAATAACTAATCTTAGTAAATATACCGAGTCGTGAGGGTTCACTTGTTCGTCACAAAACCGGGCTTAACCGTGGCTTTCTAAGGCCTCTGCGCGCTCTGTATCGGTGTGTACTACGCTTTTTTCTTTGCCTTGGACGACGCGGGTTTTTTAGACCCTGTCGTGCGCTTTGGTGTCGGTTGCTTACGCGCTGACGCTTTGGCAGGACCACCTTCAAGGGCCGCAAGCCGAGCGGAAATACGCTCCTGTTCAGCCCGCGCCTCAGACGCCATTGCTTTTACCGCCTCAAACTCTTCCCGGCTCACGAGATCATGGTCGGTCATAAACCGATCAACGCGTTGCTTCACCAAGCTTTCGATTTCTTGCTTCAGGCTCCCTAAGGCTCCCAGGGCGCCGCCAGCCACTTTGGCAATGTCATCAAAGATTCGTTTCTGACTCTGCATAGTGAGTCTCCGCTATCATTCTGTAACCCATAATATCGGCCTCTCACGCTAATCCTTCAAGTGTTGCTTACTTTCTCGATTGCTTTTGTCCCATTGCCGCACGAAACCCGATCCGTCATAACTCGATGAACGTATCAGCCATTTGAGAGCCTATGCTTGCCATCACCGGCGCGGCCGGATTCATCGGATCAAACCTGCTTGCAGTGCTAGAGGCAGCTGGCTCTGGACCTTTTGTGGCCTTCGACGTGGTGGACTGCGAAGCGAAGCGGAATAATGTCGCAAAAAGGAGCGGCGTAACCTGGATAAAACCGGCAGAGACTCTGGATTATCTAGCCGCGAATTCAGAGCGCATTGATGCGCTTATTCATCTTGGCGCAGAAACCGCCACCACTGCGACAGACCGCGAGGCTGTCTTTGCGGTCAACGTCGACTTCAGCAAAACCCTTTGGCAATGGTCCGCCGAGTCACGAACACCGTTCCTGTACGCCTCTTCTGCTTCCGTTTACGGCGACGGCACCCTTGGCTTCGAAGATGACTCCTCACCAACAGCCATGGCAAAGCTGAAACCGCTCAATATATATGGTGAAAGCAAACTCGCATTTGATCTATTTGTTGCGGGCCAGGTAGTCGCACGCGCCACCACACCCCCGCAATGGGCCGGCCTAAGGTTCTTCAACGTGTTCGGTCCCAACGAATTTCACAAAAGCACCCAAGGCAGTGTTGTCAGCCAGATGCATCCCGTTGCCGCCAGAGGTGACAACTACGCTCTGTTCCGCTCGCACCGCGCTGATGTGGCTGACGGCGAGCAAAGCCGAGACTTCGTTTTTGTTGATGACTGCATCGGTGTCATACAATGGCTCTTAGCTCATCCCGACGTCTCGGGACTCTTTAACGTGGGTAGCGGACAAGCCCGCTCTTTTCTGGATCTGGCAAAAGCAGTTCACTCGGCTTGTGATCGAAATTTTGACCCAAGCTGGCGGGATACACCCGAGAGCCTTCGGGAGCACTACCAATATTTCACCGAAGCGGATCTGACCCGCCTTCGGCAAGCCGGTTACACAGAGTCATTTACGTCGCTCGAAGACGGTGTCACCATCACAATTAAAGATTTTCTCAGCCAACCCGATCCTTTCCGCTGACCCGATCTGTTCCTCATGAGTCTTTTTGCCCTGACGTTCCCGACTATCGACCCGATCCTCATTGAGATCGGCCCCTTCGCAATTCGCTGGTATGCGCTCGCGTACATTGTGGGTTTGTTTGGTGGCACCTGGTACATGCGCCAGCTGGTCGCCAAACCACCCGCCTTAATCACCCCAGAACAAGCTGACGATTTTCTAATCTGGGCTTTGGTAGGAATTATCTTCGGTGGACGGCTGGGATACGTCCTGTTTTATAAACCGATCTATTACCTATCTAATCCCGGCGAAATCCTCATGACCTGGGAAGGCGGCATGTCGTTTCACGGTGGGCTGATCGGCGTCACTCTAGCGATCATTCTGTTTGCCCGAAAACTGAGCGTCGACAAATGGTATGTTGCCGACAACGTAAGTTGTGCGGTGCCAATTGGCCTCCTTCTCGGTCGCCTGGCTAATTTCATAAACGGTGAGTTGTATGGCCGGACAGCACCTGACGTCGGTTGGGCTATGGCATTCCCTGGCGGCGGCCCGGTCCCACGACACCCGAGTCAACTATACGAGGCCTTTCTCGAGGGTTTCGTCTTGTTCATCATTTTGAATCTGTTGTGGCGACAAGACGCTGTGCGACATCGCCCCGGCGTCATTACTGGTTGTTTTTGCGTCGGCTATGCGATTGCCCGAATCATTGTCGAGCTGTTCCGCGAACCAGATCGCCATCTCGGCTTTCTCACATTTGGCCTAACCATGGGGCAAATTCTGTCCGGTGCACTCTTGGTGTTCGGCATTTGGGTCATGTGGCGTTCGTTGGCACGTGCGCGCCTACCGGCTAAGGCATGACTTCTTCGACACCCACAGGAAGCACATCAGCCCTTGTTGACCAGCTCATCAAACAGATTGGGCAACATGGCGCCATATCGGTGACTGCCTACATGGACGCGGTCGCCGAGGCCTATTACGCCCGGGGACGTGTATTCGGACGAGACGGCGATTTCATTACGTCGCCTGAAATATCTCAGGTCTTTGGAGAGTTAGTTGGATTGTGGTGCGTCACCGCCTGGCAAGCGCTCGGCCAACCACGAAATTTTCACCTTGTTGAATGCGGTCCTGGCCGAGGCACTCTTATGGCTGACGCATTGCGAACAGTCTGGGATGTTGCACCAGTTTTCGCCCGCTCAGCGTCCCTTCATCTCGTCGAACGAAGCCAAGCTTTACGCGAGGAGCAACGGCAGAACCTCGCAGCCTATGACATCGAGTGGCATGATGGTCTTTCAACTTTACCTGATGGACCGGTCATCATCGTCGCCAACGAATTTCTCGACGCGTTGCCAATCTCCCAGTTCGTCAAAACCACTTCTGGGTGGTGTGAGCGCATGGTGACTCACGACGGGAGCAAATTTGAATTCACGGTGAACTCTCTCCCCAGCGCGACGATCGACGAGACCTTCTATGACGCCCCGAACGGCAGCATTCTTGAAAACTCAGAGGCCGTGGAGCAGGTCACAGCTGAGATCGCCCTGCTTTGTGCCGAGCGGCCGGGCATTGCCCTTGTCATCGACTACGGTCACACGGTCACAGATGTCGGCGACACCCTGCAGGCCGTGAAGAATCATACCTTCCATCCGGCCCTCGACACACCGGGTGACGCTGACCTAACAGCCCACGTTGATTTTGCCGCAGTTGCCCAAGCGGCCAGATCGCGCAGCGCAAGCATTCACGGCCCCGTCGAACAGGGGGTTTGGCTCAAGCGCCTCGGTGCAGGCGTTAGAGAAACTCAACTATCGGAAGGAAAGTCGGATTCTGAAACTGCGGTCATTCGCAGCAGCATTCACCGTCTTATCGACCCAGAAGGCATGGGCTCGCTCTTCAAAGTGATCGCTTTTGGTCCTGCGGGCTGCAAACCGCTATCCGGATTTAGCACGGGTGCAGATTTATGATGGAAGCAGCCACCTTGGCCGCCATTTCTAGCATTCGCCATGGCTTCTTCACGCGTATCGGTGGGGTCTCCACAGACTTGTACGACAGCTTAAATTGCGGCCCGGGGTCAGACGATGAGCGAGGCGCCGTCATTGCCAACCGCGCGCGCTGCGCTAAAGCCCTTGGTGTCGACGCTGGCTCTCTTGTGACCCTTCATCAGGAGCATACCGCTGACGTAGTCACCGTTACGGCGCCATGGACAATGGACGACGCACCCGTTGCCGATGGCTTGGTCACCAATCAGCCCGGTATTGCTCTTGCTGTATTGGCAGCCGATTGCACCCCTGTCCTGTTTGCTGACCCAACGGCCCGGGTCATTGGCGCGGCCCACGCTGGATGGAAGGGCGCGCTAACAGGCGTAGTCGAGAACACTATCGCTGCGATGACAAAGTTGGGTGCCATACGCGACACTATTCAGGTGGCGGTCGGCCCGTGTATTGGCGCGGCGTCATACGAAGTTGGCCCAGAATTTAGCGCCCGGTTCCTCGATCGCGACCCACGAAACGCGAAATATTTCAAACCATCATCTAACAAAGGTCATTCCTATTTTGATGTCGGTGGCTTCACAGCAGATCGCGCGGCGGCGGCGGGCGTCGCTTCGGTCGACCGTATCGATGCCGACACCTACATCGAGGAACAGAACTTCTATAGCTATCGCAGATCCTGCCATCGAGACGAACCAGACTATGGCCGCCAGCTCTCTGGCATAGCCTTGGTGCCCTGAAGCAATGCCGAGCCGAAGACGATTGATGTCTCTTTTGGGCGGCGCCGTTTTCCCGGGCCTACTCACGGCCTGTGGGAATGTACCGCAGCCCTTCCGGCGTGTGCCCTCCTCAGCCAATCCGCTTCTGGCCAACCCCAGCGGCGCCGGCATCGGTGTTGTGCCGCCCGCCGGGATTGATCGCGAAGCGGCGTCCGTTATTGCTGAGCGGATTGCGGAATATTTGCGCCAGCGAGAGATTCCGGCGGAAGCGGTCGATCGAACCGGCATCCTTAGTTTTACCCTTGAAGGGAATCTATGGGACTCAGTTGAAGATGGGTCAGCGACGGTCTTGACTTTAAATTGGCGACTTCTCAATCGCCTCGGGCAAATTGTAGAACGACTGGATCAAGACGTTTATGTGGAAACAGCCCCATGGGTTGAAGGATCAATCACCGAGCAAAACCATGTCGCCGACGACATTGCGGTCCGTCTCGCCGTCCTCCTGGCGCCGCCAGTAACCACGCAGCCGGTCGAAATTCCCCTTGCGCCCTGGACCGGCCTGACCGCAACCATTCAAAAACCGGTCTCAGCCCCCGGTGACGGCGCGGAGTCTCTCGGCAATGCCATGGCATCAAGGCTCGCCCGCGAGGGCTTTAAACCTGCAACGGGGACTCCAGACGTCATATTTGCAGCGACGGTCAGCGTCGCTCAATACGATGCCGGGCAAGACGACGTTACGATCATCTGGCAAATCCTCACCCCCGGCGGTCAAAACTTAGGTGAAGTGAGGCTCGACAATCGAATCCCACGCGGCGAGTTGGATGGCCCCTGGGGCATGATTGCTGAGGCGATCGTCGATGGCGCTGTTCCCGGTCTGCTCGAAATCATCGCCAAAACGACCGACCCTCGGCGATAGGCGGCATGGCTTTCAAGAAAGTCTAGTTTGAAGGCCGAAACCGGTCCGCAGAACGTTTACAGACTTGTGACAGATTGATAGGTTTTCGCCGGTTCGATACGGCTAGGGAGCGGCACCAAAAGCCGGTTATTGGGGCGCATGCCGTCGGGGGTCTTTATTCAATGAAACTTTTGGCTGGCAACGCCAATCGGCCACTCGCCGAAGCCATCGCCGCGTATTTGCACGTTGAGATGACCAATGCCTCGGTAAAACGCTTTTCCGACATGGAAGTGTTTGTTGAGATTCACGAGAACGTTCGCGGTGAAGACGTATTTGTCATCCAGCCGACATCCTATCCGGCCAACGACAATCTCATGGAGCTTCTGGTCACGCTAGACGCGTTGCGCCGCGCCTCGGCGGAACGCGTAACCGCTGTGATCCCCTATTACGGATACGCCCGGCAAGACCGCAAGACAACGCCACGCACACCCATTACAGCGAAACTGGTGGCCAACCTCATCCATCAGGCTGGAGCCAGTCGCGTCCTAACATTGGACCTCCATTCTGGGCAGATCCAAGGCTTTTTCGATATCCCGCTAGACAACCTGTATGGCCAGCCGGTCTTCGTCGAAGACATTAAGAGCCGCTATGACGGCTATAGCGGTCCGATGATTATTTCGCCCGATGTCGGGGGCGTGGTCCGCGCCCGGGCCATCGCCAAGCGCCTCAATACGGAACTGGCCATCATCGATAAACGCCGCGAACGGGCTGGGGTCTCGGAAGTCATGAACATCATCGGTGACGTCAAAGACCGCGATTGCATCCTGGTTGACGATATTGTCGATTCGGCTGGAACCCTCTGTAATGCGTCTGTTGCCCTGATGAACGCAGGTGCCAAGTCCGTTTCCGCCTATGTCACCCATGGGGTGCTTTCAGGTGGCGCCGTGGGCCGAATTTCCGCGTCACCGATGACCGAATTGGTCATTACCGATAGCATTCAAGCCACGGAAGCGGTTCGACTGGCCGATAATGTCCGGCAAATCTCCATCGCTCCTCTGATGGCCGAAGCAATCAAGCGGATCAGCTCGGAATCCTCGGTTTCGAGCCTGTTTGACTGATCCCGCCCCTTAAGCCCTCAGGGGCTTGAGCCAACCCCCAAATCCTTGTATTACCCCCGCTTCCCGGCGGCGACACCCCTGGAGGCCTGCCGGCGGCCTGCTCTTAGTCGAGTGGCTGATATAACCTGAAGGAGACCAGAAATGGCAAACGCAAGCGCCCTGACAGTTCAGGGACGCGACCGGGCCGGCAAGGGGGCAGCCCGCGCAACACGCCGAGAAGGCCTCGTGCCTGGCGTGATCTATGGCGATAATAAGGAACCAGTCCTTATCTCCATGAAACCGCGCGATCTGTTCGTTGAAATGCACAAACCCGGATTCGCGACACAAATTTTCGAAATTACCGTCGGCAAAGAAACCCAGCGGGCTATGGCGCAGGATGTTCAAATGCATCCCGTGAAAGACGTGCCCGTTCATGTGGACTTCCGGCGCATTGGCAAGAATACGGTTGTGACCGTCGCAGTGCCGGTGCATTTCTTCAACGAAGAAGAGTCACCGGGCATCAAGCAAGGCGGCGTGGTTAACGTTGTGCGTCACGAAATCGAAGTGCGTGCCCGTCCGGATGCCCTGCCAGAACGGTTTGAAATCGATCTCACCGGTCTTGAAATTGGTGATTCGGTCCACATTAGCGCAATCAAAATGCCTGAGGGGGTCGCGCCGACAATTACGGATCGCGACTTCACCATCATCACCCTTGCCGCACCGACTGTGCAGACGGCCGCCGAGGATGAAGAAGATGCTGCAGCAGCAGCGGCAGCCGAAGGCGAAGAAGGCGAAGGCGCCGAGGGCGAAGCAGCCGAGGGCGAAGACGCCAAGAAAGAAGAGTCGGGAGACTAAGTGTTCTGAGGGTCCGGTTGCGCCGGACCCTCACCTTCCCGATCTGTTGCCAGTGTTCCCTTTGTCTGTCTGCATCGCGAGACCGCCATGCGCCTCCTTGTAGGTCTGGGTAATCCCGGCTCCGGCCATGCCAACAATCGACACAATCTCGGCTTTATGGCTGCGGACGGTATTGTTCAGCGTTATGGACTGGGGTCATGGCGAACAAAGTTTCAAGGGCACATGGCGCAAGGGCAGCTTGGGGGGGACAACGTTGTCGTCCTTAAACCCGCAACATTCATGAATGAATCTGGCCGAGCGGTGAGTGAGGCGATGAGCTTCTATAAGCTCGACCTTGAAGACGTCATAGTTTTTTACGATGAAATCGAGCTGGCGCCTGGCAAAATCCGTGTTCGGAAAGGTGGTGGCCATGCGGGTCACAACGGCATTCGCAGCCTGGTTTCTCACATCGGAGAAGCCTTTTGGCGCGTCCGCATGGGTGTTGGCCACCCCGGCAACAAAGACCGCGTTTCCGGATACGTCCTACAGGATTTCGCCAAAGCAGATAGTACGTGGGTCAACACTCTTGTAGATGCGACCGCAGATGCCACACCCCTCCTGATTGAGGGCGAAGACAATCGGTTCATGACTGACGTATCCCAGGCCATGCGAAATATTGAAACACCGCCGTCACCCCGTGACGTCAAAGCAGACAAGAAAGAAGGGTAAAAAAAACCATGGGGTTTAACTGCGGCATCGTTGGCCTGCCCAATGTCGGAAAGTCGACGCTTTTTAATGCCCTGACATCTACCGCTGCCGCGCAGGCTGCCAATTTCCCCTTCTGCACGATCGAACCAAATGTCGGTCGCGTTGCGGTTCCAGATGATCGGCTGAAGACAGCATCTGAGATCGCGAAGTCTGCTCAAACGATACCCACTCAACTCGAGTTTGTAGATATCGCAGGCCTTGTCAAAGGGGCAAGCCGCGGTGAAGGCTTAGGTAACAAGTTCCTCGCCAACATACGTGAGGTCGACGCCATAGTGCATGTCCTACGCTGTTTCGAAGACGGCAACGTCACTCACGTTGATGGCACGGTTGACCCTGTGCGTGATGCCGAAACCGTCGAGACAGAGCTTCTTCTTGCCGATTTAGAGAGCATTGAAAAACGGGCCGAGGCGATGGCGAAAAAAGCCAAATCCGGTGACAAAGAAGCCAAAGATCAAGTCGCCGTAATGGGACCGGTGTTAGACGCCCTAAGAGAAGGCAAACCAGCCCGAACAGCCCGGCCAGAAGATGAAAACGGCCGTAAGTTATTCCGCCAGCTTCAACTGCTCACCGCAAAGCCTGTTCTGTATGCCTGCAACGTCGAAGAGAACAATGCCGCTGACGGCAACACCTATTCAGCACAGGTGGAAGCAATGGCTGAGAAAGTCGGAGCCCGCTGCGTCGTCGTCTCTGCAGCGATAGAGGCGGAAGTCTCGCAATTGGACGACCCGGCTGAGCGGAAGGATTTCCTGGAAACGCTCGGCCTGGAAGAGACCGGCCTGGCCCGTGTAATCCGCGTTGGATACGAGCTGCTTGATCTCCTCACATTCTTTACAGTGGGGCCGAAAGAAGCCCGCGCCTGGACTGTTCGCAACGGCGCCACAGCCCCTCAAGGTGCAGGTGCGATCCACACAGACTTTGAGCGAGGGTTCATCAGGGCTGAGACCATTGCATACGATGACTTTGTGTCTCTAGGCGGCGAACAGGCCTGCAAGGATGCCGGTAAGATGCGTCAGGAAGGCAAAGAGTATTCCGTCAAAGACGGCGACATCATGCACTTCCTGTTTAACGTCTAAACACCACTGACCAGCGTTACCACAAAGCAAAACCGCCGACCTTTAGGGGTCGACGGTTTAGTGTATTTTTTAGACTGAAATCTGAACGTCTAGTGTTCGACATCGGCCCAGATACGACGCTTCAGGAAGTACGCCAATACCGTAAAGATAAACGTGAAGAGCAACACTCGAACGCCAGTCTGCTTCCGAATTTCCAGCTTAGGCTCCGCCGCCCAGTGCAAGAATGCTGAAACATCCAGCGCCATCTGCTCGGAGGTCGCCAACGTTCCGTCAGAATATTCGATTAGTTCATCGAACAACTGCTGAGCCATCGCGATCTGATTGCCTTCGAAGACGGTGTTGTAATACATGCCGTCCATCATCTCTGCTTCCATTTCGGCGGGCGGATCTTCGTATCCAATTATGAGGCCGTACATGTAGTCGGGCCCACCGTGACGCGCTTTGGTCATCAACGACAGATCAGGTGGCAAAGCACCGTTGTTAGAGGCCCGCGCGAACTGCTCGTTGGGATATGGATTAGGGATGTAATCTGCAGGGATAGCCGGGCGATCAAAGATGTCGCCCTGATCGTCACAACATTCTTCGATTGTATACTCAGAGGCCAAGACTTTGGTTTGGTCCTCGCTATAGCCGATTGCCTCCAAATTACGGAACGCAATGTAATCCAACCCATGACAGGACGAGCAAATCTCACGGTAGACCTGAAAACCGCGTTGCAGCTGTTGGCGATCAAACCGTCCGAACGGCCCATCGAAGGACCATTCCTGTTGTTCAAGGACGACCGCATCGCCAGCGGCCTGAGTGGTTGCGGGTGCAAAGCCCAGAAGGGTGATGGCCGCGGCAGCAAAAAGAACGATTCTCATATCTCTACTCCGCAGGCTTTGGCACGACGGGCGTGCTGATACTGGTTGGAAGTGGTTTCGGCGTTTCGATCCAGCCGACGACCGGCAACAGAACCAGGAAGTGGAAGAAGTACCAGAACGTACCGACCCGGCTCAGGATCAGCGGCAGACCTTCCGGCAACTGCGCACCACACCATGTGAGCACCACGCAGTCGATCAGGAAAATCCAGAAGAGGACCTTGTAGATCGGGCGGAATGTGGCCGATCGCACGCGTGAGGTATCAAGCCACGGCAACACAAACAGGATCAAAATCGAGCCAAACATCAGGATGACACCCGTCAGTTTGTCATCGATTGAGCGCAGAATCGCGTAGAACGGCAGGAAGTACCATTCGGGAACGATGTGAGCAGGCGTCGAAAGCGGGTTGGCCGGAATGTAGTTATCGGTATGACCCATGGCATTCGGGAACCAGAACACCACTGTAAAGTAGGCCAGTAGGAATACGCCAACACCGAACATATCCTTCGCCGTGTAGTACGGGTGGAATGGGATTTTATCTTGCGGTGCTGGGTCAATGCCCGCCGGGTTGTTCGAACCAGGAATATGCAGCGCCCAGATATGCAGCACGACCACACCAACAAGCACGAAGGGCAGGAGGTAATGCAATGCGAAGAAGCGGTTCAGCGTCGGGTTATCAACCGAGAACCCACCCCAGAGCAGCGTCACAATCTCGTCGCCGATTAGCGGAATCGCTGAGAACAGGTTGGTGATCACCGTGGCACCCCAGAAGCTCATCTGGCCCCAAGGCAGCACGTATCCCATGAAGGCGGTCGCCATCATCAACAGCATAATAATAATGCCGAGCCACCACAGCACTTCACGCGGCGACTTGTACGACCCGTAGTACTTGCCGCGGAAGATATGGATATAGACAACGATGAAGAAGAAGCTCGCGCCATTGGCATGCATGTAACGCAGCAGCCAACCAGAGTTCACGTCCCGCATAATGCGCTCAACGCTTTGGAAGGCGTGATCAACGTGCGGCGTGTATGACATGGCGAGCAAAATGCCCGTGATGATCATGATCACCAGAACAAGCCCAGCTAGGGAGCCAAAGTTCCAGAAGTAGTTCAGGTTCTTTGGTGCCGGGTATTTTGATCCGACGGAGTGATCGATAAAGGAAACAATAGGTAGGCGTTCTTCAAACCAATCGAAAGCCCGCATGCCCCAACCTTTTTCAGTGCTCATTGCGGCTACGCTCCTTAACCGATGCGAATGTTTGTTTCGGAGAGGAAGGTGTACTCAGGCACCTCAAGATTTGTCGGGGCCGGTCCTCTGCGAATGCGGGCGGACAGATCATAGTGAGATCCGTGGCAAGGACAGAAGTATCCACCGTAATCTCCCCGTGTTTCGGTCGTCTTTTGACCGAGCGGGATACAGCCGAGGTGGGTGCAAACACCAATCACGATCAAATACTTGTCATTCTGAACCCGTTCTTCGTCAGGCTGCGGATCGGGCATATCCTGCCACCGCTCGCTGCGAGCTTCCTCGATCTCAGCAGCCGTCCGGTAGCGGACAAATACAGGTTTACCGCGCCAACTGATGGTGATTGCCTGGCCTTCTTCGAGACCTGCCAAGCTGGCCTCAACGGACGACAAAGCCAAAGTATCGGCTGCAGGGTTCATGCTGTTGATGAGGGGCCACATAGAAACCGCTACGCCGACAGCGCCTGTCGCAACGGTCGCGTGTAGCAGGAAATCACGCCGTGATTCATCTTCTGTGGGAACCACCTGGTTTTCTGCCGTATCCGCCATATTTCGGACCTCTCGGTTCTTGTTTCGGCGCCGGGAGCGATACGCGAGACCAGGTGTACGGGGTAAAACCACCCCTAAAACCCAAACGACCCATGGCGTGAAAGCCTTGATTCGCCTTGTCTTGCTTCCCCATCCCCAACGAAACTCTAAGGAAAACAATGACATGGGGTATAGGATATTTTTTTGGCCGTGAAAAGGCCTTTGCAGCGCCTCAAAACCGTTCTCAAGTAAGGCCATAACACATTGATTCGTATAATTCTTTTCCAACCCGATATCCCCCAGAATGTTGGAGCGGTCCTTCGCCTAGGGGCCTGCTTCAATATTGCGGTGGATATCGTCGAACCCTGTGGCTTTGTCTGGGACGACAAACGCCTCAAGCGCGCCGGAATGGATTATACGGAAAAGGCATCCTTAACGCGGCACCCGTCCTGGACCAGCTATCAACATCAGCGGTCTGAGAAAGAGGGCAGGATGATCCTTTTCACCACAAAGGCGGCGGTCCCCTATCACACATTTTCATTTGCAGACGGCGATCAGCTCGTGTTCGGGCGTGAGAGCGCAGGTGTTCCTGAAGACGTCCATGACGCCGCAGACGCGCGTTTGGTTATTCCGATGGCGTTGGACACACGATCCCTCAACCTGGCTCAATCCGCTTCGATTGCAGCAGCTGAAGCTTTGCGGCAGCTGGATCAGTGGCCTGGTCCATAACAGGGCGCAACGCAGAAACATGACAACGGCGTAATGTGCCCGCAATCTTCCTGTAAGGCGGCAGACCCTAAAAAGGGGCAGCAATTGTCGAGCAGACTACGGATCCCCTCCCGTCTCCAGCTCTTGCTTCGTAGACTGACCCCACCCCTCAAAAGGTGGGGTCGTTTTTATCTGGCCAGAGACTCGAGACGCGCGCGCAGATCAGCGGCCGTCAAAACAAAACCGCCATCAACCCATTCTTGCTCAACAGCCCTCAGCAGTGCGCCGGTTCTCGGGCCGTCTTCAATACCCAGCCGGTGAACATCTGCACCACCGAGAGGAAAATGACGAACGTGCCACGAGCGCGCATGCGCCATCAGATCAGACCAGCGCGATGTCGTTTCACCGTTCTCACGGGCACACGCGATCAAAACGGCACCAGGTGCCGGACAGTCTGGGTTAGCGGCATCAGCGAATGCGTGGAGAAACCGGTTGCGGGGAATGGGCTCGAACGCTGCCGCCGCAGCCAACGCCGCACCACCTAAGGCTTCAATACTTTTTACGTCCTTACCAGCGAGCCTCATACGGCGGGCGACGCTGGGTGCGGCGTGGTCAAACATTGCCACCCATCTCTGGCGCCAAGTTTTATCGCCAGGTGTCACGTCGAAATCACGCTCCACGATCACAAGCAAGCGCAACAACTCACGACTTCTTGCCTCGGGAAAGACTTCGGAAAGAACGCCGGTGTCGGCCATAGCCGCCAATGCTGCGTCGGGATCACGCGCGTTTAGAAGCTTGATAAATTCATCACGGACCCGTTCCGTCGATAATTCTGCGAGGCCATGACGCAAGGTTCTGCACGCTGCAAGAATGTCGGCATCTGGTGCTTCGGTGCCGTAAAGCGCGATAAACCGAAAGTATCGCAAAATGCGGAGGTAATCTTCTTGGATGCGATCGCGCGGATCGCCGACAAACCTCACTCGACCCGCTTTCGCGTCCTCGACACCGCCGAAAGGATCGAACAATTCACCGTCCTGTCGCAAAGACAAAGCGTTGAACGTAAAGTCACGACGCGACGCATCTTCGACCCAATCTGTGGTGAACTCGACTGCTGCATGGCGTCCGTCACAGGCCGTGTCTTTTCGCAGAGACGTTATTTCGAAAGGCTGACCACCGGCCACAGCGGTCACCGTGCCATGAGCAAGACCGGTCGGCACCGCTTTTAGCCCAGCCCCATCAAGCTTCTCGATGACCACCGCCGGCTCGTCAGGGGTCGCGACATCGATATCTTTTATTGTTCGAGAAAGGACCGCGTCTCTGACGCACCCGCCAACAAAGCGAACGTCGGTCTTGGGCGCTCCAAGGGCCTTGAACACCGCCAACACCGGCGCAGCGCCCATCCACGGCGCGGGCGCGAGCGAAACGGTCTTGGCCACTTATCGCTCTTCCAGTTGTCCGGGAATAACGCGTCCGTCTTCATAGCGCGACGGCGTATACGTCGCGTCCGGATCAGCACCGCGCATCACGGCAGTGGTTGCCAGCGTCCCGAAAGACAAGATCGCGCCGAGCAGTAAAAGAAGCGGCCAAGGTCCCTTCTCTATTTCGGGCGGTTCACCGCCATGGCGTTTGACGTAGACCGTTCGATACCACGCCCACGCCAAGTAAACGGAGAGCGGCAACAGAAAGGGCAACGCATAGGTAAAAAATATTCTGACCATCAGTCGCTTAAGACCTCACTCAGGTTGACGATCATTCCAGCCGTCGCACCCCATATATAATGCTTATTGTAGGGCATTGCGTAATAGGCCCGCTCAAGACCATTCACGGTGCGACGTACCTTTTGATGATTAGACCGATCCAGGAGAAAAGCCAATGGAACTTCAAAAATCGCCGCGACTTCGCTTGGCTCAGGCGTAAACCTCTCGGGGGGCGGTGAAATGAATCCAACGACCGGCAACACTTCAAACCCGGTGATCGTTAGATACGGGTCGAGACAGCCAAGAACATCAACTGCCTCTGGAACAAGACCCACCTCTTCGTGGGCTTCACGCAGCGCCGCCTCAACCTGATCCGCATCGCCCTCATCAACCCGTCCGCCTGGAAACGCAACCTGACCCCCATGCTTGTTTAAATCATCGCTGCGGCGGGTAAGGAGAACGGTAATTTCGTCTTCACGGTTAATCAACGGCACCAGGACGCCAGCGGCCACGCGCTTCGTGGTTACACCGGGCGCCCCCGCGCCACGCTCGTAGGGAATTCCGCTGGAGGGGACCGGACCATAGCCCTTAGCTTCAAAGTCAGTCAGCCCATCTTCCGATAGCAGAGCGCGGCCAGACGCCACATCGCCGCGTTCTTTTACCGTCCGGTTGATGGCAAGACGTGCCTTTATGTCCTCGGGTGTCATGATGTCGTCGCATCACCGATCGGGAAAAAGAGGCCACGGCTCCACACCCCAAAACGTGATCCATGTTCGGTATCGCTATCCACACCCAAATCGACCAAGTGATAAAAGACGGACCGCGCCAAACGAGCATCCAGATTTTTGCCCGTATCTATATAAGGTGACGGCTCGCCGGAGTCCGGGTCGATCTCGACACGCAAGGCATGGTTGGGACCAAGAGAAACCACGGCATCAAGATTAGTTCTAAAATCGATAGCCTGATTTACCCCTTCTCCGGTGCAGGTTAATTCCACGGCCAGATAGGGCACATCATCAACCTCGATCCGACCATTCTCAACCGGGGTTGTCAGCCAGTAGGTCCCATCGTCCCGTCGATTAAGGACGGTTGAAAACAGTTTGACCATGGGTTTGCGCCCGATGGGTGAACCCCGATAATACCAGGTCCCATTGCGGTCGATCCGAATGCCGAAATCACCACAGTCCTCTTCCTCCAGTGCCCGAGCACTGGATGCACGCAAGGATGTGAGCGACGCAGACGCAGAATCTTCTTCTAAGTTGCCCACCTGAGCCTCCATACTCTCTGCACCAGATGAGAATTCCTTTTAATTGGAGATATTTACGTGAGCGACACGATAGCACAAAGCCAGGCCGATCACGCGGATGTCTCCGTTGACGATGTTGAACGCGTCAGCGCCCAGATGGCGGCGGCCAAGGCTGGGGTCGAAAAGGTCATCCTGGGCCAAAGCGAGGTCGTCGAAGAAAGCCTGATCACTCTGTTAGCCGGCGGCCACGTCCTGTTGATAGGTGTGCCCGGCCTAGCCAAGACCAAGTTGGTGCAAACCCTAGGCGCCGTTCTCGGCCTTGAAGACAAGCGTGTTCAGTTTACACCCGATCTTATGCCGGCGGATATTCTTGGCTCTGAGATTTTGGAAGAAGGGGAAGACGGCAAACGTTTTTTCCGGTTCGTGCGCGGGCCGGTTTTCAGCCAGCTGCTCATGGCCGACGAAATCAACCGCGCCAGCCCCCGAACACAATCAGCCCTGCTGCAGGCCATGCAGGAGCGCCGCGTCTCCATAGCTGGGCAGAACCACGACCTACCGCAGCCTTTTCATGTGCTTGCGACTCAGAACCCGATTGAGCAGGAAGGCACCTACCCTTTGCCCGAGGCACAGCTCGACCGGTTCCTGATGCAAGTCGACATTACCTATCCGGACGATGACGCAGAGCGACAAATCATCATCGCCACCACCGGGGCCCATGAAGCCACCGCGGAACAGGTAATGACCGCAAATGACCTAATGGATGCACAGGCCTTAGTGCGACAGTTGCCGGTCGGCGACAGTGTAATCGACGCTATTTTGAAACTGGTTAGAGCGGGCCGTCCGGAGACGACAGAGATCAGCGAAGTGCGGGATTGGGTGGCCTGGGGCCCAGGGCCTCGCGCCAGCCAAGCCTTAATGCTCGCTGTCAGGGCCCGAGCCCTTCTCGATGGGCGTCTCGCCCCCTCGGTAGATGACGTTCTGGCCTTGGCAAAGCCGGTCTTGCAACACCGCATGGCCTTGAGCTTCACCGCTCGGGCCGATGGCCGCAGCCTTGGCGATGTGATTGAACGTCTACGCGACGCCGCTGACCCGAGTTAAGCGCGCCGAATTCCTATGCCCGTATCCGCCCAGGTTCTTCAGCACAACGCCGAGCTGGCCGCATCGACACTGCCGCCGCTTCTGATAGATGCTAATCGTGTTGCTGCGACCGTGTCCCTCGGCAGCCATGGCCGACGGCGGGCAGGACCGGGCGATACCTTCTGGCAGTTTCGGCATTACACCCAAAGTGATCCAGCGCACACGATAGACTGGAGACAGTCTGCTAAGTTTGGTCCGGTGTTTGTCCGCGAACGGGAATGGGACGCAGCACAGACGGGCGCGCTGTGGTGTGACTGCTCACCGTCCATGGCGTTTCAATCCTCTAAAAAATTACCGACAAAAGCCGAGCGTGCCAGCGTCCTAGGGTTAGGCTTGGCGTCGCTCATGCTGCAAGGCGGCGAACGTGTCAGCCTTCTCGGTGCAAATGCCAAGGCGGCGTCCGGGCGGCTCGCTTTGATTCAAATGGCACACCATCTCGAGCGCTCAATCGCCGATGCGCCAACCACCGACCTGCCGCAGGCGCCGGAGTCCCTGCCCCGTCATTCTGCCGTGGTGTTGATCAGTGATTTTCTAGTCCCCATCAAAACGCTGGAAGCAACATTAACGTCGTTCGTGGGACGCGCCGTACGCGGCCACCTGCTACAAGTGCTCGATCCTGCAGAAGAGTCACTGCCATACAACGGGCGAATCCGATTTCAGGGTATGGAGGATGAAGGCCAACTCCTTATCGAACGGACAGAAGACGTGCGATCAGATTACCGCCAACGACTGGCTGACCATCGCGCTCAACTTATAGCCCTGACCAATCGGATCGGCTGGACTTTTGGCGTTCACCATACCGACAAGCCGCCCCACACAGCGTTGGTCAGCCTGCACAATCGTTTGGCTGAACAGCCATGGTGACGCTCGGTGCTCTGACATTTGCAAGCCCATGGGTCCTGACCGCTCTGGCTGTTCTGCCGCTGATCTGGTTGCTGCTGCGGGTAACTCCGCCGGCGGCACGACGCCTTGCTTTTCCCGCCATCCGCCTCCTCTTCGGATTGTCATCACCTGAAAAATCTTCGGCGCGCACACCGTGGTGGCTGTTACTGCTGCGTCTCGCCTGCATCGCCCTCCTTATCGTTGCGCTGGCCGAGCCGGTGCTCAATCAACGCCAAAGCATGCAACAAAGCCCGTTGGTTGTTGTGGTTGACGATGGCTGGGCGGCGGCGCCGCAATGGACTCAACGACAATCTGCGTTAGTACGGTTGCTCGAAGGCGCCGTGCGAGAATCCCGGCCTGTGCTGTTGGCAACAACAGCACCCACACAAACCGGTAAGGCCGACGCTTTGTCCTTTGTACCGCCCGGGCAAGCTCTTGCCTTAGCCCGAGCCATGACTGCAAAACCATGGCCCTCTGATCGGACAACGGCGCTCCAACGTTTGCGCGACAGTGATCTACGCCCACCTGCAGAAGCGCTCTGGCTGACAGACGGTGTCGCCTCCAGCGCGGATAAAGAGATCGCCACGTATCTGCAGAAGCTTGGACGCCTAACGGTCCTAACCGATGCTGATCGTGCCGGCCCATTTGTCTTAGGACCCGCTGATAGAGTGCCTGAGGGCGATGACAATACTATCGAGGTAACGGTACGCCGTCCTGCCGCTGCGATCGCTCTGCCGAGCACCACGGCCGTCATCGCACTCGATGCAGCAGGGCGAACTGTGGCGCGAACAGACGCTAATTTTGAGGACGGCGACGCTGTCAGCAACGCGCGGTTTACCGTTCCGACTGAGCTGGGGAATCGCATGACTCGGCTGATGGTTGAGAATGAACTTGGCGCGGCAAGCATCTACTTACTTGATGACCGCTGGACCCGACGGCCAGTCGGGGTGGTTTCTGATAACCCAGATGGCATCATCACACCGCTCCTAGAGGATGGGTACTACGTCACTCAAGCTTTGCTGCCCTATGCTGAGGTGCGCGGCGGAACACTGCCGGACCTCTTACGACGCGACCTCGCAGTCGTGGTCCTCGCCAGTGGCAACCGGGTCACGGCCCCAGAAGTGACATTGCTCGAGCCTTGGATAGACCGCGGCGGTGTTTTGATACGCTTTGCAGGAGCAACACTGGACGGCAACGTCGACTCGCTGTTGCCGGTGCGGCTGCGCGGTGGCGGGCGCACATTCGGTGGCACGATGTCATGGACGGAACCGGTCGGCCTCGCGCCGTTCCCAGTGGAAAGTCCGTTCGCTGGCCTGACGGTGCCAGACGATGTTTTGGTGTCTTCCCAAATCCTTGCCGAGCCTTCGCCCGGCCTAACTCAGCGGACCTGGGCGCGGCTTGAGGATGGGACCCCCCTCGTCACCGCTGAACGCCGCGGAAAAGGTTGGGTCGTTTTATTTCATGTCACCGCAACACCAGACTGGTCGACACTGCCCTTGTCAGGGGTCATGGTCGACATGCTTCGCCGCGTGCTTGACCTCAGTCGCGGCGTCAACGAAGTAACATCGGCATTGCCACCCAGTTTGCCGGCGCGTGAAGTTTTGACCGGTGACGGCCAGCTGATCACGCCGCCACCGACCGTGTTGGCTCTCGATCGGAACGACATTTCCGACCCAGACCTCGGACCAACGCACCCACCGGGCTACTACGGCGCTGGCGCAACAAAGATTGCTGTGAACCTCGGCCCGACAATCGGACCGATTGACGCTCAGAGTGCGTGGCCGACGAATGTCGCCGTCGCCAACTTTGACGCAGTCGCCGCTGAACGCACGTTAAAGCCATGGCTGCTGTTTGCTGCTTTGGTGTTGTTTACAATCGACCTACTTATTTCGCTCGCCTTACGTGGCTTGGTTTCGATCCCACAAGCTAGCCGCGTTGGCGCCACAGCAGCTCTCGGTTTGATGATCATCACCACTGCCCCTAGCCCTGCTCTAGGGGCAGAAGACGAATTCGACCCCGCGACTATAGATGCCGTGCTTGAGACCCGGCTCGCCTACGTGCGCACCGGCCGCACTAACATTGACCAGTTGTCAGCGCAGGGACTTGGCGCGCTAACCGATGTCCTCGCCGCGCGAACGTCAGCTGAAATGGCCGCGCCGGCCGAGGTTAATCCTGAAACAGATGAGCTCTTCCCTTATCCCATTGTCTATTGGCGCATAGCACCAGATCAGGAGCCACCATCGGAACAAGCCGCCGCCAGAATCAATGACTACCTGGGGCGGGGTGGCACGATCGTTTTTGATGCGCCAAATCAAATTGGAGCCAACGAAGGCGACGAAGGAGAACAGGTCGGCCAAGCTCTCAACAATGTGCTGATGCGTCTCAACGTCTCCCAACTCATGCAAGTGCCGGAGAATCATGTTCTGCGCCGAAGTTTTTATCTCCTGCCCGACCTGCCGGGACGATACACAGGGGCGCCGGTCTATGTGGAACGCGGCTCGGTCAGCAACGACGGTGTGTCATCGATCATAATCGGCAGTCACGACTGGGCAGCCGCTTGGGCGCGCGACGGTAGGGGCCTGCCGGTTTATCCCGTCGTTCCCGGTGGTGAACGCCAACGAGAATGGTCTTATCGCTTTGGCGTCAATCTGGTGATGTATGCGCTGACGGGGAACTACAAGGCCGATCAAGTTCATCTGCCCGCCATTATGCAGCGGCTGACTCAATGACCGAGATCACCTTCTCCGCTCTCGTGCCGATTCCAATATTGCTGTTCGTTCTGGCGATCGGCATTTTGCTATCCGGCTACGCCTTGGCCCGCAGGTCACGGGCCGCTGGGCTACGCATCATCGCACTGGTCATTCTTGCCGCCGCCGTATTGGATCCGCGCGCCGCCATAGAGAACCGCACACCCTTAAATGATGTCGCCGTCGTAGTGATCGACGAGAGCCTGTCGCAACAGCTTGATGATCGACCCTTGAGAACAGCGGAAACAGTCGCTGAGCTGACTGCGGTCCTCGACAAACTGAAAGCAACAGATGTACGGACGGTGCGCCTGACCTCAGAGACCGCAGGCGGACGCAGCGATGGCACGCGGTTATTTGAAGCCGTATCAAAGGCGACATCGGATGTTCCGAGCAGCCGTCTTGCCGGTGTAGTTCTTGTCACGGACGGCATCATCCATGATGCCCCCAGCATAGCAGAGCAATCGGGCATTGACGCGCCAGTGCATGTTCTTTTGACCGGCCGCCGTGATGAGCAGGATCGCCGGATTGTGGTGGTCGAAGCGCCAGAGTTCGGCCTCGTCGAAAAAACAGTCGCCCTTCGACTGCGTGTCGAAGATACCAGCCTGCCATCGGGCACGCCGGTGTCAGCCAGTTTGCGCACCGATGGCGGGGCCATACAGCAATTCACCATGCGGATCGACGAGACACTCGAGGTTGTCGCGTCACTCGATCATCCCGGATCCAACGTCTTCGAATTGGAAGTTGCTCCGGCTGAGGGTGAAATTTCACGGCGCAACAATCGCACGCTCGTGACGGTCAACGCGATTAGGGATCGCTTGCGTGTTTTGCTTATCTCGGGCCAACCCCATGTCGGCGAGCGCACTTGGCGCAACCTTCTGAAATCCGACCCTAATGTTGATTTGGTCCATTTCACGATCCTCCGCCCCCTGTCGAAGGACGACGGCACTCCGTTGAACGAACTGGCCCTGATCTCCTTTCCCATTCGAGAACTGTTCGAAGAACAACTCCATGATTTTGACCTGGTCATTTTTGATCGCTACAGCCGCCGCGGCCTGGTGCCCTTCCAATTCATGATGAATATCGCGAGCTACGTGCTCGATGGCGGCGCTGTGATGCTGTCCGTAGGGCCTGAGTATGCGGACTCATTTTCGCTGTTCGATAGTCCACTGCAAAATGTTCTGCCCGCTGCCCCAACTGGCTTGGTTTATGACCGTCCGTTTTTGCCCCGCATCAGTGACGCCGGCGCGCGCCACCCGGTGACCGCATCACTATCCCCACTCGGACAAACAGAACCGACGTGGGGCCGATGGTTGCGCCAAGTCGAAGTGCTGTCGTCGTCGGGACAGGAACTGATGCAGGGGGCCGGTGAACGGCCACTACTGATGCTTGATCGTGTCGGCAAAGGCCGGGTTTCGCTACTGCTTAGCGACACTATGTGGCTCTGGAGCAAAGGCTTTGATGGCGGTGGACCACAAGCAGAAATGCTACGCCGTCTTGCCCACTGGCTGATGAAGGAACCTGAGTTAGAGGAAGAAGCACTGACGGCAACAGTGGACGGCAGCGCCATCAGCGTTGTCCGAACCAGCTTAGAAGACCGGGTGCGCGCCGTGACGGTGACGGCACCTGACGGATCTGATCAGGTCGTGCAACCGGAATACACTGAAGGTGGTCGCTTTGTTGCGCAAGTTCCAGCCGACGATGAAGGGCTCTACCGTATCAACGACGGCGTATTATCGACCGTTGTCGCCGTAGGGGCAGCCAACCCGCTTGAGAATCAAGATGTCATATCAACGGAAGAACGCCTCAAGCCAGTTGTCGAAGCGACCGGCGGCGGTTTGTTCTGGGTGACTGACCGCGGTGTACCAACTGTGCGGCGTGTCGCGCCGGAGCGGATTGCGCACGGCCAATCCTGGATTGGGTTCAAGGCCAACGATCAATATGTCGTCGACGGCGTGCGTGAAATCGCCCTCATTCCGGCGTGGCTGGCTTTGATCGTCTTATTGTCCCTGCCGCTTTTGACCTGGTGGCGCGAAGGCCGATAGGCGTTACACTGGCGCTCATGAAAACTAGAAATCTTGGAAATTCAGGCCTCACGGTATCCGCTGTCGGGCTTGGCTGTATGGGTATGTCGGTGTTCTACGGAGCCGGCAATGATGACGCAGCGTCGATCAAAACGATCAACCATGCCATCGACCTGGGTGTAACCTTCTTCGATACGGCAGAGCTATACGGCAATGGCCATAACGAGGAATTGCTGGGCAAGGCGGTCAAGGGCCGGCGCGACGATGTCATCCTCGCGACCAAGTTTGGGCTACGCCTGATTGAAGGCGGCGGTGTTACCCCCGCCAACGGCAACCCAGATTATGTCAAAGCCGCCTGCGACGAGAGTCTGAAGCGCCTCGGCGTAGATGTGATTGACCTCTATTACGCCCACCGCGTTGACCCGACCGTACCGGTCGAAGAGATGGTCGGTGCGATGGCGGAGTTGGTTCAAGCGGGCAAGGTCAGGCACCTCGGCCTCAATGAAGCGGGCGCGGGCAGCATTCGCAAAGCCCATGCTGTGCATCCCATCGCCGCTGTGCAGACCGAATACTCCCTGTGGAGCCGCGAGGTCGAAACCGATGTCATACCCACATGTCAGGAATTGGGTATCGGGTTCGTCCCCTATTCACCCTTGAGCCGCGGCTTCCTCACCGGCGTGTTTGAAAAGGCCGACGACGTAAAGGTCGACGGCGATACCCGCTCTTTCATGCCGCGTTTCACACCGGAGCACTTCAATGCCAACAAAGCATTGGTCGACAAGCTGGGTGAAATCGCTGCGGCCAAAGGCTGTACGGTGGCGCAATTGGCGATTGCCTGGGTAATGGCCCAGGGCGACACGATCGTGCCGATCCCCGGCACCCGGAAAATCGCACGTCTCGATGAAAACGTTGGTGCGGCAGACGTCGCATTATCGAGTGACGACCTTGCCGCGATTGAAGCCGCCAGCCCGGCGGATGCGGTATCTGGCCTGCGCTACCCCGAAGCGGCGATGAGCTCGGTCAACATTTAGGAACAGGCTATGGCGGACGCCACCGCTGATAGTGATACGACGACGCAAAAAAACGCATCGCGGTTCTATCCTGTGGTGCGCCTGGTACATCGGTGGGCTGGACTCGCAGCCTTGGCTTGGTTGTCTGTGCTTGGCATCACCGGTTGGATTTTGGACCACCACGATTGGCGCTGGTCGCATCAGTGGAGTGTACCGAGCTGGGTGACGTCGGCGCGCATCGACCGGTTGGTGCCGGGAACCGTGATACGTCACATCCAAGTCGACGCGAACGATGAGCAACTTTGGATCGGTGCGTCAGAGCGCGGCCTGTGGCGAACGATTGATGGTGGTGCGACCTGGTCTGACATTCCATTTGCTGGTGAGAGCGGGCATCCGCAAGTGTTCCGCTTTGTCACAGCGACGGAAAGCCCTCTCATTTACCTCGCAACCGACGACGGCATATGGACCCTTGGTCCTGACGATCAAGCCGCCCAACCCTTTGCCCTCGACAACCATATGATCAGCAGCTTGAGCGAGGGCAGCACTGCGACAGAGCTGGTCGGCGCGGTGCATCATGGTCGCCTCTTTCGCTTCGATATTGCACAGCCCGACGACATCACTTGGGTTGATGTAGATGAAGTTACAGTGACCGGCCTGCCAGACACCGTAGCCTTGAACCGCTTTGTCCTCGACTTGCATGTGGGTAAAGGGGCGCTGACGCAACCCTGGTCCACTTTGATCAACGACTATGGTGGCATCGCTATGGGCATCCTAGGTGCCACCGGTTTCATGTTTTGGTGGCTGCCGCGCAAATGGCGCAATGAAAAAGCGGGTGGACAACTCAAAAAGCGCCAACAGATTCTGCGCTGGCTCTATCGCAGCCACGGCCCGGTGATCGGCATCGTCGCGATTGTCCCCATTCTTTATCTCAGCATTACCGGCGTCATGGTCGATCATATCTTCGCCCTAATCGACTACGGCAAGACGGTGCGGCTGGAGCGAGAAAGCCTGCCGCCAATCTATCAATTCGAGTCATTGGAAGGCGAAGTCAGATATGTGGTCGCCTACCCCGACGAGCCCGACCGGCTTTCCGTCTCCACCCGATTTGGCGTTCTGACCTCTGACAATAGTGGACGCACCTGGGCCGTAGACCAAACCCTACCGACGACGGGCGGCACAGATGCCGGCCTCGTCAATTTGCTGCGGGAAGGCGAATACCTGTTCGTCGGCATCGGCACCCGGGGCAACGCCTATCGCAAGATCGGCGATACAGACTGGACCTTTGTCGAGATGCCGGCAGATCACCTGGCTATGACCGATGCCACCCGCAGCGGCGACACGTGGTACCTGAAAAACTCACGGATGATTTCCAAGGGCACATTGGCAACTGGCTTCGAGCCCTCGGGCGTGAATTACCCCCCGATTGAGGGCACGACGTTCTTTCTGTTTCTGGCCGACATTCACACCGGCAATATCATTCATGGCGAGTTCATTTGGGTGAATGATCTGGTCGCGATTCTGGCGATCATTCTGGCCCTCACCGGCCCGATCGCCTGGTGGAAACGCAAGTGGATGTGAAGCGGTAAAAAAAGCAAAACGCGCTTTTGCGTGGAACGAGCCCATGCATGACGGCATCTACTTAAAATTATTGTGTTGAATCAAACCCATGACCCTCTATTCAAACGAATACAGATTAACAAACGCCGACATCGCGCTGTTATTCCATCACCTTATGTCGGGTTTGCGCCTAAATGCTCGCCGGGTCCGCGATACCCTCTAAGATCGGGCAGTCGGGCCGACCGTCGCCATGACAGGTGTTGACCAAGTGATCGAGCGTTGAACGCAACTCTTGTAGCTCGCGGATCTTCTCTTCGATCTCGGTGAGATGTTTCTGGGCGATGGCTTTTACATCGCCAGACTGTCGACCTTTGTCTTCGTACAGAGACAGCAACTGCGAACACTCGTCGACAGAAAACCCAAGACCGCGGCTGTGGCGGACGAACCGGAGTTTGTGCACGTCGGTATCCGAGTAATCGCGATAGCCGTTTTCGGCCCGAGCCGGAGGCGCGATCAAGCCGGTGTCTTCGTAGTAGCGGATGGTTTTGGCCGGCAATCCGGACAGCTTAGAGGCTTCACCGATATTCATGGCCCATCTCCTTGGAAGGTTTCCTCCCCCATATAAGCTTCCAGTTGCTGGAAGGGCAAGGGGTGGGCGACACTATTCTATGACCACCGAAACACCTCTCATCGTTGGCGCGGGACCGACCGGCCTGGCGGCCGCCTTGTTTCTGCGCGAACGCGGTATACTGGCGCGAATCATCGATTCAGCGGACAAACCGACAACCCAGTCCAAAGCCCTCGGGGTCAATCCGCGCACGCTCGACCTTTTGGAGTCCACCGGCGTCACAGACCGCATGCTTGAGATCGGGCGGATGGCGCGCGGCATGAACCTGTGGCGACCGGATCGGAAACTGGCAACGATTGGTCTTGGCGATGCGGATCATCGCTTCCCCTTCATGCTGGTGCTGTCGCAAATGGAATCGGAACGCCTGCTCACCGAAGCGTTGACCGAGCGTGGCATCACCATCGAACGTGGTATCGGCCTGACCGATATCGCAACGGCAGACGGCGGTATTACGGCGACGCTCTCAAACGGCGAAACGCTCACACCCTCTGTCGTACTTGGGGCCGACGGCGCCCACAGCACGGTCCGCAAATCACTGGGTCGCGACTTTCCCGGCTCGGCTTATCCGGAACCCTGGTACCTGTACGATGCTCGGTTACAAACCACACTTGATGACGAATTCATCAACGCGTTTTTGTTGGACGATGGTGTTCTGCTGTTCATTCGGATCAAGGACAACTTGTGGCGCATAGTCAGCAATGTCGTCGACCCCCCTCACTCGATTGCCACCGGGCACAACGATCGATTCAGTACAATGGGACTCTGAGTTCGGCTTCGCCCATCGCATCGCCAAACCGCTCTACGCTGATAACATCTGTCTCGCCGGGGATGCCGCCCACATTCATTCCGCCTTTGGCGCGCGCGGCATGAACCTCGGCATTGAGGACGCTTATGTCTTTGCCGCCCTGGTGGCAGAGGATCGATTGTCGGATTATGAATCTTTGCGTCGCCCGGTGATTGAATCGGTGGTTAAAACCGTCGCCCGCGCGACCGAGATTCCACGGGGCAAAACTATGACAGCCCGGCTAGTGCGGCGGATGCCGTGGCTTGTTTCCTGGATGGCGCCCAAAGCAGAAGGCGCTGTACGCACCTGGGTGCTGGGCTTAGATCATGAGATAGGACTTGAGTAAGAGGACTAAAATGAGAGCAGTTGTTGCAGGACTTTTTTGCGTGTGCTTTGGAGTTGGAGCCACGCTCTCGATACCGACCTACGCTCAATCTGGTTTGCCCCAGGGGACGATAGATTACCGCGCGGTGGCAGAACGGATCGTTGAACAGCTACAGCTTGAGCCCGGGGAGAAAGTTCTCTCAGTCGCCCAGCCCGGTATGTTTGAAGCGTTTGTGCCTCACTTTCGCTACGCTGTGATGCAGGCAGAGGCGATCGACATGGGTGTGATTGATGTCCTTGATCCACCCTACCCCGATGGCTGGGACCAGGATGTGATCCGCGATGGCTTTGCCAAATCCCGTGATGCCTATGTGAAGATGCTGGAAGACATCGACGCCGCAGTGATGATGCCCGGCGCCAACCCAACACTGCCCGCGTACAAAGCGTTGCAAATTCTATTGCAGGAGAAAGCCGGACCACGCCGGACTATTCACTTTCATTGGACGGATGCCTACAGCCCGTCCGGCAACGTAACCGGCCTCACTGGGGTCAACGTGCTGCCTGGATTCCCGCCGCCACCAATGCAGGTCATTGATGCGGTGTATCAAAAGGCCATCTTAGAAACGGACCTTGCTGCCTTAGATGAACACCAAGATCGATTTATCGCCGCTATGCGCGATGCCGAGGTCCGCGTGACAACCCCCGCCGGAACAAATATTCGCTTCCGCGCAGAAGGACGGGACATCATTCAACAAAACGGCGATGCCTCGGCCGCTCGCATGCGCAAGGGCGCGCCGTTCCTCGATCGGGAAGTGGAAATACCAGGCGGCGTGATCCGTGTGGCGCCCCTGGAATCAACTGTGCAGGGCCAAGTTGTTTACCCTCACTCAGCGTGGAGTGAACACAGCGTCACCAACGCAACAATCGTCTATACCAATGGTAAGATTACCGGCGCGACGGCCGATGTTGGTGAGGAATACTTACTCGCCGAATTGGACGCCGCCCCAGATAGCGCCAAGTACTTCCGCGAATTTGGCTTGGGGTTTAATCCGCTGCTGAACCCCGAGATCACCCCAGGGTGGGTGGCCTATTACGGCTACGGCGAAGGTGTGGTGAGGCTTGGCATCGGCAACAACGGCGAGTTAGGCGGCACGGTCAGTGGCCGGTTCTTCCGCTGGCGCGACTTACTCCTCGACTGCACCGTCACCCTTGATGGCGAGGTATGGCTGAAAGACGGAAAGTTCGTTCAGTAAGGCAACACGCCCAACACACTATTTGACTCCGCATCCCCTTCAACGACACTCTTTTCCAAGATTTTAATACCGGAGACGACCTCATGATTAGATCAACACTTTTCACCGCTGCAGCGTTTCTGCTTTCTGCCACCGTCGCGCATGCTGCCGACGTTGATGGCTTTAAGCGCGATGCCTGGTCCTGGCTCGATAGCCAAACCCAAGTGCTGGAAACCGCTAATCAGAACATCTGGTCCTACGCCGAGATCGGATTGGCAGAGAATAAGTCCTCCAAAGAGTTGCAAGATCTATTGATCGACAATGGCTTCTCTGTTGAGTCCGGCGTCGCAGGGATGCCGACCGCCTTTGTCGCCACCTACGGCGACAGTGGGCCAGTGATCGGAATTCTTGCCGAGTTCGACGCGCTGCCCGGGGTATCCCAAGCGGCAAGCCCTGTCCCAACACTGGGCCCCAACCCGGAAGCGGGTCATGCCTGTGGTCATTCGGTGTTCGGTGTCGGCTCCACCGGGGCCGCCCTAGCGATTAAGGAATTGATTGCAGCCGGCGCGTTTGAGGGCACGATCAAGCTTTACGGCACACCGGCAGAGGAAACCGGGATCGGCAAGGTCTACATGCTGCGCGCGGGTTACTTCAAAGATGATGACGTAATTTTGAATTGGCATCCGAGCGACCGCAATCGCGCGTCTTACGGCAACACCAAAGCCATCGCCAACGTGAAATTTAAGTTCCGCGGTTCGGCCGCCCATGCCTCTGCGATGCCTTGGTCCGGTCGATCTGCTTTAGATGGCGTTGAGTTGATGAGCGCTGGCGTCAATTACATGCGCGAACACATTAAGCCCGATGCGCGTATTCATTACGTCATTACCAAAGGTGGCGGGCAGCCGAACGTGGTGCCGCCGGAAGCCGAGGTTTGGTACTACATCCGCGCCGATACCTTTGAAGATGTCACCGGATACTTTGAATGGATCAAAGAGATTGCCGAAGCCGCAGCCAAAATGAGCCGCACCGAGTTGGAAGCTGTCGAAATCCAATCCGAAATTCACGAAATGATTACGGTGCGTGCCTTGTCGGAACAAACATACAAGAACCTATCGACCATCGGTGCCCCGAGATGGGAAGAGCAGGAACTGGCATTCGCCCGAACAACCCAGCTTGAATTCCAAGACCCGTTTGGCCGCGCCATTGGCGACGATGACACCCCTGCCCTCCACACAACGATTCAACCATTGGCCGACGAGCCGACACCAGCCCGCGCTTCAACAGACGTCGGTGATATTTCCTGGTTCGTGCCGATCGGTGGCTTGGGCGTGGCCTCGTACGGCTACGGCTTACCGACCCACTCCTGGCCCGTGGTTGCAGCCACCGGAACAACCATTGGAACGAAAGCACTGGTGACGGCGGCGAAAACCATCACCGCAACGGCCATCGACCTCTACACTGATCCGGCATTTATGGAACGTGTGAAGGCCGACTGGCGCAAAAGCCGTGGCGACGCTCCGTTCAAGACGTTGATCCCCGAGGGGCAAGCAGCACCATCCGCCGTCAGATAGGCATGTGCGTTAGGCGTTAAGCCGCGCGCTCAACATCAATTGGTAGGGCCGTCGTGTATTTGATTTCTTCCATGGCGAAGGATGACGACACGTCGTGCAACGGCACCTTCTTAATCAGAGTTTTGTAGAAGCGATCATAGGCTTCCGTATCGCGTACGACGACGCGCAGCAGGTAGTCGATGTCGCCTGCCATACGATAGACCTCGACGACCTCTGGCATTTCAGAAACCGCGCGGGCGAACTTGGCCAACCAAACGTCGTCATGCTGTTTGGTTCTCAGCTGCACGAAGACGGTGAGACCGAGATTCAATTTCTTGCCACTCAGCAACGCCACCCGCCCTTTGATGACACCGGCAGCCTCCATTTTCTGGATACGTTTCCAGCATGGTGTTTGCGACAGGCCAACCTTGTCCGCGATGTCGGCGATGGACATAGAGGCGTCGGCCTGAAGGTGAGCCAGGATTTTGCGATCGATCGGGTCCATAGGATTGTCCTTGCGGTTATCTGCTTAATACTGTGCGTTCATAGAAGAATATTTTCCTCAATTGCAATCAATTTATCGTGATATAAGGAATATTATTCTATTTATGTGCCATATTCATCGTTAGGCGGGTTGCGCCCACCGGATACGGGCCCTATGTCAGCGGTCCGTCAGACAGTGATTTGTTTGTGAATTCAAACACTTGGCCAGGAATATGATGTCCAGCACTCTAGACACCCTCCGCTCCATTCAAAAGCGGGACCCGGCAGCGCGCTCCCTGCTGCAAATCGCCCTTCTCTATCCGGGGGTTCGAGCGCTGGCCTTTCACCGGGTCGCCAATTTCATGTGGCGCCACGGCCTACATTTTTTTGGGCGCTTGGTCTCAGAGATCGGTCGGCTGTTGAGCGGTATTGAAATTCACCCCGCCGCCACCATTGGCGAGCGCCTGTTCATTGATCATGGGCATGGCGTGGTCATTGGCGAAACCGCGCGGATTGGGAACGACGTCACCCTTTATCATGGTGTCACCCTGGGCGGCCTTTCCCCCCACGACGGTGTTGGCGGCTGCCGTCATCCGACAATACTGGACCGCGCCGTCATTGGCGCGGGCGCCCAAGTTCTCGGCCCTGTTACAGTTCATGAGTGCGCGCGCATAGGCGCCAACGCCGTCGTTACAAAAGACGTCCCGCGCGGGGCCATGGCGGTGGGTATTCCTGCCCGGGTCGTCAACACGCCTGACAATTCCAGCGAAGATGCCTTTGAACCCTACGGAGTCACACGTGGTGACTTGCCTGACCCAACGGCGAAAGTGATCGAGGGTTTGATGACGGAAATTGAAGCCCTACGCACGCGACTGTCGGTCGTTGAGACCGACGCGGATCAGCCTGCTTCGAGTCCAGCGGCACTGACCGACGAAGGTGTTGGCTCTACTCAGAACCCAGACATACAGTAGGGTTCTTATGCCGCCACGTCGTGCGGGATTGCCCTTGCGCCGTGGCTCCGGAGCGCCTAAGTCCTGACAGTCTGACGAGTCTGAGGTGTCATGGATTTTCTTGCTGAAACGGCTATTTTTCTCGCCGCCGCCGTTATTGTGGTGCCGCTATCGCGCCGCCTTGGGTTGGGCGCGATTCTCGGCTATCTCGCTGCTGGCGTTATCATCGGCCCCTATGCCCTCGGCCTAATTCCCGATGCAGAAGAAGTTCTACACTTCGCTGAATTTGGCGTGGTGTTACTGCTGTTTATTATTGGCCTGGAACTCCAACCGAGCCGATTGTGGGTAATGCGCAACGCGGTGTTCGGCCTCGGTGGCGCGCAAGTCGCGGTGACCGCCGCGGTCATCGGCGGCATTGCCTATGGAACAGGAACCGGGTTCGGCCCGGCGGTGGTCATTGGATTGGGCCTAGCCCTTTCATCAACGGCTTTTGTGCTGCAACTTCTCGCTGAAAAGGGGCAGCTGCCGACACACCACGGTCGGGCAGCGTTCGCTATTCTTTTGTTTCAAGACGTCGCGGTGATTCCGATCCTGGCCGTGATTCCCATTCTTGGTGTTCAAGATGCCGCTGCGGGGGGAACCCCGGTCTGGCTGGCCATTGCAGAGGTCGCGGGCGTCATGGTCGCGGTGATCGTCGGTGGCCACTATTTGCTGCGCCCGGTCTTACGGCTTGTGGCATCGACAAAAATTCCTGAGTTATTTACCGCGACCGGCTTGCTCATCGTGATCGGTACGGCACTGTTGATGTCGATGGTCGGGGTCTCGATGGCGTTGGGGGCGTTTATGGCCGGTATGCTTCTGGCCGATTCAGAATATCGCCACGAACTGGAAGCAGATATTGAGCCCTTCAAGGGATTGTTGCTGGGACTGTTTTTTATCTCTGTAGGCATGAGCGTTAATCTTGGCCTGATCGGCACAGCGCCCGGCGTGGCGATCGGACTGACTGTCGGGCTACTCGCAAGTAAGGGTGCAATTTTATACGCCCTCGGTCGATTGTGGAAATTGAAACCCGCATCGGCCAAAGACTTGGCTTGCGTCCTTCCTCAAGGCGGTGAGTTCGCCTTTGTAATTTTTACGGCCGCGGTTGCCGCCGGTGTTCTTCCCCAAGGCACGTCCGACTTGCTGATTGTTGTGGTCGGCCTATCGATGGCGGCAACGCCGTTGCTGGGCCTGATTAACGACCGCGTTACATCCATGACAAAGAAACCCATCACGCCGTCCTATGAAAAGCCACCGGCGGATCAAGGCCATGTCATTATCGCGGGGTTCGGTCGTTTTGGTCAGATCATCGGACGCGTGTTGTCGTCTCAGAAAATTTCCTTCACGGCGCTGGACATCAGCGCCGATCAAGTCGACTTCGTAAAGCGCTATGGCGCCAAGATTTACTATGGCGATGCGTCGCGACTTGACCTGCTGCGGGCCGCTAAGGCTGAAGAGGCGCGCGCATTTGTTCTTGCGATTGACGATGTCGAAGCGTCCCTCACAACGGCAGAGATGGTGCGCAAGAACTTTCCGCACCTAGAAGTCTACGCGCGAGCTCGCAATCGACAACATGCCTATCGGCTGATGGATTTGGGAATCATCATTATTTGGCGCGAGACTTTCTCGTCGTCTCTAGAACTCACTCGCGACCTGCTGGTTGGTTTGGGCGATGATCGAGACAAGGCGGATAGCATTGTCTCGCGCTTCATGGAACATGACCGTATGCGCTTGTTCGAGCACTACACCCATCACACCGACGAAGAGAAAATGCAAGATCTCGCGAAAGAGGGGGCGAAGGAGCTTGAGGAAATGTTTGCCCGTGATGCGGAAGAAGCGGGCCACATTGATGCCACGGATCCAGACCAACGGGCGGCGGAATAGACCCACCTGGCACCGATATACCAATAATTTATGGATGCCGTGAACGCTCTGTGGCCGTAAATCGACTCTTTTAGCTATCACACTGATATTACAGGATGAATTTCACTCAGAACGCAGGCGGTGGATGTTGTGACCCTGAGCAGGGTGCGCAATAGTTTCACTCATGGAACGTTTTAAAACCTATGCGTTAGTAGCAATCGCAGCCATTCTCTTTATTGGCATAGCAGGCGCTGTGTCGCAGCGTGCTGTTATTGAACGCTTTCTCGCCGTCAACGGCGGCGACCCTTTGACCCTGCCGATAGACTGGTACAACCCAAAAGAAGCGGTACCCGGCGCTCCTACGAATTCCATACCGGTCGCCGAAGCTGCTGAACGGACCATTCCAAACGCAAGCCTAGAAGAAGCCGCCGCCTATGCGGAAGCGCAAGGATCGCAGACATTGATCGTGGTGCATAAGGGCGTAATCCAACTGGAACGCTATTGGGGTGAGACGGACCGCGATACCTGGTTCAATCCCCAATCCATGTCGAAAAGCGTGTTCAGTCTTATGGTCGGGATTGCCATAGAAGAAGGACACATCGAAACAATTACCGATCCGGTCGGCAAATATGTCGAGGAATGGCGTGATGATCCGCGCGGCACGGCGACCATTCAGCAAACCTTATGGATGGCTGCCGGCTTGGAACAAATGAACGAATCATACGACATCAGTCTGTTTAGCCGCGGGGCCTTATACAGTTTGGGACAAGACTTCGACGGCATGATTCTTGACCTCAAACAGGTCGACCGACCGGGCACAACGTTTGACTACAACAACGAAGAAACCAACTTGCTCGGCATCGTTATTGAGCGCGCAACCGGACGCCGTTATGCCGACTACCTTTCAGAAAAACTCTGGCGCCCGCTTGGTCTGGCAGACGCTGCAATGTAACTAGACCGGCCCAACGGTTCAGTCATGAAATCATGCTGCATTTTTTCACGGCCCTATGACTGGGCCAAGATCGGGTTGCTGATCAGCAATCGCGGCACCTGGAACGGTGAACAATTGGTTCCAACCGCATGGATCGACGCCATGCTAACGCCGTCACCGCTTCGAGACTTCTATGGCTATTATGTGTGGCTGGGCAGCAGCTATATCGAGAAGGGTGAATTTGGAGAACCGAAATCCGAGATCCCGGTCGCACCGGAAGGGTATCACGCCGACGATATGGCAATTTTCCTTGGCTACGGCGAACAAAGAGTCTGGATTTCTGACTCGAACGAACTCGTGATCGTACGGGGCACCAAGACATGGGCGCCGTCTTGGAATGAGACACGCATCCCGAACATAATCCTAGATGCTCTTAAGATCGAAGAATTAGACGAAGACACGGCCGCGCCGTAACACGCCTCTGGGCGACAAGAACTCAGACAGCCGGATAGCGGGCATATCGCCGCGCCGACCAAATGCCAAGGATCAAGACAAAAATCGCTAACCCGGCAGCAGGGCTGAGGGTGGAGCGAAGAATTGTCCTCGTCGCCATTGCTTGGTGGGCATAGCTTGGAATCTCATCAAACTCCGCTGCCGACATGCGGCTGCCCTTCACAATGCGACTAGTGAAAAATCCGCGCCAATTCTCATGGAAGGCTAGCACCTGATCTACGAAATCTGTGAACCGTTCTGTCCCCGTTCCTGAAACAGCGTTGAGCGCATTCTGCGCCATGATCGCTGGAGAGACATACTGCAGCAGGTCAACAACATCTTGGCGAAGCTGGGCTTGAGCATCGAACTCTTCCATCAGCGGCTCGATCGCCCGCTCAACGGCCGAGTCGGTTGCCAGCACCTGTAGGAAAAATTGATCAGCGTTGGCGTCACCGCCTACCATTTCCGGATGATCGAAGAAGAATGCCTCTCGGGACTCTGCGGACTCTTGATCCGCAACCTCCGTGGCCTCTCGCATTTCAGTGGTTAATTCGACCCGGGACGGCGCCGGATACAGCGTTGTCGCGGCGACGTTGACCAAAGCCGGGATGACCACGACGAACACCAGCCAGAGATTGGCAAGAATGACGCCATTGGTGACGGACGGTTTGTTCAGCGAGTTTACGAACAGCGCCAGCGCAAACCAAAAGAATGCGTAGAGCGAAACGATTAAGAACCATAGACCAAAGCGCATCCACATCGCTGCACTGCTCAAGTCGGGCTCGGTCAATACGACAGCCGCCAAACCGACGAGCAGAAGGAGTGTAAAAATCAGTAGCGCCCGCGCGGCCCCTTTAGCAATAATAAACGCGGTCTTAGATACGCCATGAGCCAGCACCAATCCTAGAACCCCGCGCTCTTTTTCTTTCGACATCAGGTCAAAGGTCAACGCGACGATGAAAATCGGCAATAGGAATACGATTACGAACGCCACATCAAAGCTGCCAGCCAATACGTTAAGTGGGTTCTGAATCTCCGCCTCATTGAGAAACGACAATGCCGGATGAGCGGTGACCTTATAATAAGTCGGCTGCACATCGGTCTGACCAATCGACAATGCCGCTAGGGGCGTGGGTGGCAACACCGTGTAGTGGCTGAGAACTGACAGACCAAGCGCCCCTGGACTGGCCACCGACGGCGGGTCGCCTTCCGGATCGGCTTCCCATCGCGCGACAGCGGACTGTAACGCCATTTGCGTTTGCAGCTCACTCTGGTTTAGGCCACCGCCCATTTCTGCCATCTGATTTGTTCGGGCTGAGCCGTTGAGAGCCGCCAAAACCGTCAAAACGAGAAGCAGCCCGAGGATCGCCCACCATGTGCTGTTGTGTTTGAGAATCACCCATTCCTGGACGAAGACAGACCTAAACCCTTTCATCTAAGCCTCCCCTAACCCAACGTGACTTTGACTTTGCGCACGGCTAACACGCCGGCAACAATGGACAAAGCGAGCCACAAGAACATCACCATGAAACTCGGACCGAGCCGCGCCAGCAACGCACCCAGTGACGCCGGCTGGTATTCGAATGGTTCTATTGATGCCCAAAGCGCGGAGTCTGCCCGGTAGTCGGCCTGGCCCGCTTCTGAGTTGAAGGTGATATCGCGATTCATACCCTCAATCAGGTCCCGGCGGTAGCTTTCAGCCTGGCTTGTAAAGGCGAGGTGCTGATTGAGCGACGTACCTGACAACTCCATAGACGCCAATTGCGTCGCCATCCGCGGCGACCCGATGCTGAATGCTTGGTGCAGACCTGTCTGCTGATCGAATATGGCGTAAAGGTCACCGTAAAATTTATCGAACACTTCGTTGCCCAGTTTTTCCTGGAGATCAAAGATCATGCCTTGAAAATTGATCGGCAACTCCTCGACCGTCTCAGCGTTATACAGCGCCAATGTTTGTTTCTGCCGCTGCTGAACAATCGTGTCTGGACTGACGCCATCAAGCCCCGATTGCATAGCCTCATCGATATTGGCCTGGAACGAAACGGCGGACGGCGTGGGATACAAAAGCCGCGACACGTCGGATGCCGCCCGTGGCAACACGAAGCTCGAGACTGCCCAGAACCCGACCATGACAACCAGTGCGGCCTGTGCGGATTTCACATTTGCGGACACCGCGAGCGTCAGGAACAAGAAGATCAAGGCATAGACGATATAGACCGCGACCAGCACAACGCCGTGCCCTAGGTAGCCCAGACCACCGGGCGCAAAGACGAGACCGATGAGACCCAGAAATAAGATAGGCCCAATGAACACACTCAAGGCAGCCGCAGCCCCGAGCGCCTTACCAAACAACAACTGAACCGGCGCCACTTGCATGCTTAACACCTGGCGCAGTGTTCCTGCTTCACGCTCGCCGGCGAAGGATGGAAACGCCAACAAAATAACCAGAAGCGGCAACAACATTTGCAGCGTAAAAGCGGCGGTTAATTCTCCGAACCGAGCGATCGCCGTGGCATCCCGTGCTGGCTCCCCTTCCGCATCATTTTGGTTATGAGCTTCCAACCAGATCGAAACACCGGTGTAGCTGCCCACTCCGGTGTCGAAGAACGATAGCGGTGTAACCGGCTTAAATGCGTAAAGACCATAGTGCGCCGCTGCGTGTGGGTTCTTATCACCCTGTGCGGCGAACTGCATGTTGACGACTTCTTGCGCAGAAGCCCGCTCCGCAGAGATATCGGCGAAGCGCTGACCCGCCGTCGCCAAAGCCGCAACCAGCATGACAGCCAGGATAAGAGCCGACCACTTGATGCGGCCATCACGTATGATTTCCCGAAATTCCTTGCGGGCTACGGTCAGTATCATCTGTCGCTCCGTCTTATTTTATCGGCACGGTGGTGCGGAAGATTTGCTTGTCGAAGTCATCGACAAAGGCATCAATACGCGCGTCCCACTCACCGGGGATGATGAGTTGATCAAACATGAAATGGTACATGCCCGGCGTAACCATTTCGCCCCGGCCTTCGATCCCTTCCAAGCCAGCGGTCGGCAACGACCATGAAATCGTCACGTCGACCATTTCGACCGGGTTGCCAGCATCATCCTTGAACGTCACCATAACCATGTTGGACGCAGTCGTCCCAGCGGGATCAACACTGACGTCCGCGGTGTACTTGCCCTTGGTCACTGTGGTGGTATAGCCGCCGCCCATAGCCATGCCGCCCATGCCGCCTTCCATATCCATCGTCGCGCGCGGTGGCGTTACCAATGTTAGAGAAACAGCAGCGCCGATAATCAAAACCATCGCCGCGTATTCGAACTTGATCATACGGCGCAGCTTTTCAGGCGCAGCACCATCCGCTTTTTCAAGCGCAGGAGTTAGAACCATTTTGTTGGTCGCGGCGAGACCAAGAAGAACAAAGAAAACCGTGAGCTTGGCTGTCAGTCGTAAACCATAATCGGTCGTCAGCATGTTCTGTGGACCCTCTACCTGGGTCCAGGTGATCACCGCACCAGAAAGGAACAAGGCGCCAACTGTCCACACCGCACGCTGCGAGAACTGGGTCATCACCGCACCGGCTTCGGCGACGCCCGCCACCTGCGCGGTTTTAGCTAAGGGATAAAGGGCCGCGATCCAAAAGGCGGCGCAGAACAAATGCACCGCAACCATCGGTGCCATCAGCCAGACCGGTGCTGCCGTTGCGGCGTGTCCAGTTACCAGGAAGCTGGCGACGGCAATAGCCGCACCGGCGATCAAAAGCGGTGAGGACTTGCCTTCGGGTCCCTTGCCAAAAGCGAAATAGAGGATGAGAAGACCTGGCACCCCAATGAGCGCACTTGGCGCCAAGGTTGATGCCAAGCTCTGAGACCATGCGTCAATCGAGAATATCGCCGTTGGACCACCGAGCATCATTTCCGCACCACCGAAGCCCAAGGCCAAAACGTAGGTCACCGCCGCAACAGCAGCTGCTGTCCGGCCCATTCGATAAACTGACGACTGGACACCCGCAGGCACAGTCATACCGACGATGAACAACGCTGCGCCGGCCGCCAACAACATGGCGCCATATTGGACGTATCGATTGATCGCGACGGGAATGACCCAGCCGCTGGTTTCGCCACCAGCCGCCGCGACGTCACCCATTGATGCCACCGCTTCACCGACGGCAAAAACAACACTGCCGCCGACGGGATGGGTATCAGCAGAGATCACCCGATAGGTGGCGATGTAGGTGCCGTTTGGCAGTTCATCGTTGAGAGACATAAGAACGTCGTTGCCGTCGACGCGCCATTCACCCGGACTGCCAACTTCCGACCCACTGCGATCCAGCACCTTGATGAAAATAGGGCCGACGTTTTCGTTGAAATTAAAAATGATCTCTTTGGGAGAGACGTCCAAGCTCGCTTCTGCTGCCGGCGTTGATCCAAGCAACACGGCATGGGACCACGCAGCACTAGCAAAGCCGAGTGACAAGGTGGCTGCCATCAGGACAGTTGTAAGAATGCGACTCATCATAATTTCCCCAAGAGAACTGACGGATTCAGAGAATCCAGAGATGGATTTAAATAGCAAAAAGGAGAGAGGCGGAACAGCACCCCCGGTGTTGTTCCGCCCCCTGGTGAACTGTCTATTTGGCTTCGGCTGTTTGCTCCGGCGGGGTCATGCCTGAAAGTTCTATGTCCTCTTGAGTCCATTCCCATGGATACTGTGGCATAGCTGGCTTGTAGAGCACGGTGTAGGGCGCCGCATGCGCGGTTGACCCCATGAATTCTTCAAACTTTTTGCCGAAGTTTGGATCTTTTGTATCGAACGCTGTTTCCGGCAAGTCGGTATACGGGTCGCGACCTTCCTCGCAGATATTAACCATCTGCCAAAATATTACTTTGCCTGGCTCGTTGGGGAGCTTGGCGCGGAATTTAAATCCTTCGGCACGGTTATATGGTGTTACGGCGGTCGGGTTTTTCCAAATGATTGTGTCGACGGTACGCGTGATGGGGCGGCCGCCATCGCCTGGCACCGGCGGGTCCACTTTGCGCATCTCAGTTTCAACTTCCCATTCGCGCGTGTTGATCGGTGTAACGCGATAGACCCCTTCAGGAATCTTGATGCGAACCTCTTTGATGTCCTCCGCTAGGCAGCCGTGAGCAGCACGCGCTTCCATATCGGCCATATAGCCAGCCGGGGCGCGTAGCGTGGTCATGTAATTGTGGGCGGAGGCGGTCGATGCAGACATCAGGGCTGCGGCTCCGATGGCGGCGGTTGTGAGTAGGGCTGATTTAAGCATTTCTCTCTCCAATGTGACGTGGTGACCAGAATACCGAACTAACAAATTGATGATTTGTGGGGCAAAGATACCATCCCCGGGCCGAGAACAGGAGTCATGAAACCTTGTAGGCGACGGAGCCCGGCGGGTTGTCGTACCAGCCAGGATCGCCCTCTCCGTCTAGGGTTTCTCTGATTTTAACGACGGTGAACATGCCCCCCATCTCTAAATTCCCGAACGGGCCTTTACCCATCATCATCGGGAGGGTGTTTTCGGGGCCCTTCATATGGGCGGAATGATCCTGGTGCTCGCCCATGCCGTTTTCACCCATAGCCATGAAGCCCGGGATCTTCGACATGATCTGCATCGCTACTTGGGTCTGGTCGACCCCCAATGGATTGGGAACGTCATGGCCCATGGCATTCATAGTGTGGTGGGAGAAATGGCAGTGGAACGCCCAGTCGCCAGGCACCGCGTCAAACTCGATGTCACGAGTTTGTCCAACACCGACGATCTCCGTCGTCTCCGAGCGCCATTGCGCGTCGGGCCAGCGCCCGCCGTCTGATCCCGTGACCTGGAATTGGTGGCCATGCAAATGCATCGGGTGATTCCACATCGATAGATTCCCAATGCGGATACGCACGCGATCGCCTTCTTCGGCAACCGGATATTCAATCGCTGGAAACACTTTGCTGTTGATGGTCCACAGATCAAATTCGACCATCACACTGGGGTCAGGCCGATAGGTACCGGGATGAATCGCCCAGTTGTGCAGCATCACCACATAATCACGGTCAATTTTTTGCGCTTCGCCGTCTTTGGGATGAATGATGAACATACCCATCATCCCGACAGCCAGTTGCACCATCTCATCGGCATGGGGGTGGTACATGTGGGTGCCATGCTGAACGAGGTCGAATTCGTAGGCGAAGGTTTCGCCCGGCTGAATGGTCGGTTGGTTGAGACCACCAACGCCATCCATGCCGCTTGGCAGCAAAAGTCCGTGCCAATGAATCGTGGTGTGCTCTGGCAAATTGTTTGTCACCAGAATGCGTACCCGATCTCCTTCAACGGCCTCGATGGTCGGCCCCGGTGTGCTGCCGTTGTAGCCCCAACACTTCGCCGTGGTGCCGGGTGCGAACTCATGCTCAATTTCTTCGGCGACCAAGCGAAACTCTTTGACGCCATCTTTCATTACGAAAGGCAATGTCGTGCCGTTGAGGGTGCGAACCGGCGTGTATCCTTGGGCCGATCGCGGTTGGGCCGGAGTCGTTTGAGCGTCGGCGTCAGATTTCCCGAACACAACGGCGCCGGCACCGGCGACGAGAGACGACAAGAGGGAACGACGGGCGCGGTTCATGATGCGTCTCCTAGGTCTGTTTCAAGGGGTTCACCACCTGCGGAGGCACGGAGTTTGGCCCGAGCAACCCAATAGTCGGTTAGAGCTTCGACGTAGTCACGATAGGTCTCGTTTGTGTTTTGCTGGGTCTCGAGCAATTGGAATGGGCTCTCAAGCATGTAGTTGTATTCCGCGAGCGTCAGCTGAACGATCTCTTCGCGCAGCGGCAGGAGTGTGTTGCGCAGGTGATCCGAACGGGCACGGGCCAAGGTCATCGCATCCGAGGTCATATTAACGTCAGCCCGTACTTCCCGTTCTTCCGCCAACAACCGGTCGCGCATGCCGCGAACGGCTAAGGCCGCTCCGGCCACCCGCGCCTGCCCTTGGTCAAAAATGGGTAGCGGCAATTCTAATGCCGGGCCGATGAGCCAGGCACCGTCGGGCTCACGTTCGGCACTAACAGAAAGGTCACCCTCTTCGAACAGGCGAAACCCCTTCTCAAAGCCCAATTCTTCAAGGGCCGCCTGCAATTCTGATCTGTGAGCCGAGAGATCGAACCGTTTTCGGACAGCCCGGTCCTCTAGCCCCGCCAGGCGAACCGTCGCCTCTGGTAATGGGGACAATCGAGACGGAACAATCCATTGGTCTGAGGGTGACACACCGAGCAAAAGCGCTAGCTCTATCCGGCTCTCCTTCATGGCAGTTTCTGCTTCATAGAGTTCGGCGCGAAGCTCGGCCGCGTTGGCGAGATGTTCAGCGTGCTCCAAATCAGAAATGTTTCCAGCGGTATGAAACGCGGTGGAAAGGTCAGCGGCGTCCTGCTCGGTGATCGCCATTTCAACAACAACGGCGTGTTCCGCCTTGGCGCCGACATGGTCGTAGTAGGTGGCTTGGACATCACCGACAAACGCGACAAGGTGAGCCGCCAATTCCAGACGAACAGCATCGTATTCAGCTTCAGCAATCTTTTTCAGTGCAGGGCGCATCAACAGATCGACAAAATTTTGCGTCAAACCGAGTTCGATGTTGGTGCCGTCTTCCGTGGACGGGCGGACCATAATCTCGAACACAGGATTCTGTAATAGCCCGGCCTGCACCACGTCCGCTTGTGCAATACCCAACTCAGCATAACGCGCCTGAAGTTTGCGGTTATTCAACAGCGCAACCTGTACGGCCGAGGTTTCTGACAGTGTTGTCGCAAGGATTTCGTCAATGCGCTTGTCAACCGCGGCATCTTCCGGCCCACCGGTGCGCCAGGTCACTGGCTCGGGCAGGCGACTGTCGACAAGTTGCCCCAGATCACGAAAGGCCGCATCGGGATCGGGTGCGGCGCAGCCGGATAGAATCAACAAGCCTGCGACGGGGATTATGAATCGCTTCAGATCATGTGGGCCTTTGGCCATAGGACGTCTCTCTGCATACACCATAACAAGACCGCCCCTTGGGCAGCCTGAACAACGGACACGAAGCAACCGTGCCGATAGAGAGGCTTAGATGCGGAGGCGTTGGGTGGTGAGGTAGAGGCTCGACCCGGGTGGATCATGGCTCAGGACAATGTCTGTCTTGGAAGTTGGGCCAGCTCGACCTACTGACAATGCATCGTAGCTAACGAGCATGGCGTGTTGATCGATGCCTGAAGAGCGCTCTGTCGATACACCGACAAAACTATGAAAGTCGGAGGTCTCGCAAAGGCTTGCGCAGGCGTCATCCCAAAGGGACGTCTCCCGAGGCAATTGGTGGTCGACACAGGGGTCAGACTCTATGGCTGCTCCTGCATTCTCATCATGAGATTGGGCGAACACTGAGGTCATCAATGCCACTGCCAGAGACAGAGCTGTCACAACACTCACGACAGATCGGGCGAATCCACGAATCATCAGAAGTCCAATTTAAGACGACAGACACCATTTATGAGGGCTAGGGGCGTCGGAAGTCCAGAGTCAGCGGATAAACCCAGATAAACCATTGATTTCTGCAGTCATACAGGCACTGTGCGCTCACATAAATCCACACAGTCCGTGATTCAGAAAAGGGACCAAACATGACAACAGTGATTATTGGCGGCACCGGACGCGTTGGCGCCCCAGCCGCACAAGCCCTGGCTGCAACAGGCGAAGAAGTCCGCGTTCTCACCCGGTCCGCTGAAAAATCAGCCGCCCTGCCAAGTGGGCTGACCGGCGTGGTAGGCGACCTCGAAGACGCTGGCACTCTTGGCGCAGCCTTCGCCGGCGCTGACAAGATGCTATTGATTACCGCCAACGGGGAAACAGAAGCCTTGCGCGGCGCCAATGCGGTCCAAGCCGCTGTTGATGCCGGCGTTAAGAAGATCGTCTTTCTATCGGTGAAGCTGTCCGACGAAGCGATGAAGGTGCCCCATTACGCCAGCAAGGTTGGCATTGAAGACGCCATCCGTGCTTCAGGTGCCACACATGTCATTCTTCGCCCCGATTTCTTTTTCCAAAATGATCTGATGCTTGGCGGCGCGATCACCGGCGCTGGAATTTACCCCATGCCGATCGGCAACATCGGTCAGAGCCGCATCGACACCCGCGACATTGCCGATGCTGCCGTGAAAGCCTTGGCCACTGATGAACTTGATGGTCAGGACATCGCCCTCTACGGACCGAAAGCGTGGACGGCAGATGACATTGCGGCCCACTATGGCGATAAGCTTGGCAGAGACGTCCGCTACGGCGGTGATGATCTCGAGGCCTGGGCCGAAGGGTCGAAAGCCTTTATGCCGCCATGGCTTCTGAATGCGTTAAAGGCGGGCTTCGCAAAAATGCAGAAGATGGGCAGCGTCGCGACAGAGGCAGACGTCGCGAACAGCGAAGCTGCTGTCGGCCATGCTCTTCGCACGTTCGAAGATTTCGCCGATGAAGCTGTCTCTGCCTGGAAAAAGTAAGACGGCAATGGCGCAAGCCTCTCCCTATTCTCCTGCCGCTGACCGTTCGCTGAAGGGCAAGACGCTTTTCATCACCGGTGGGAGCCGGGGGATTGGGTTGGCGATTGCGAAACGAGCCGCTACCGATGGTGCCAACGTGACCGTCGCCGCGAAGACGGCGAAACCACACCCCAAACTTCCGGGCACCATTCATACCGCCGCAGAAGAAATTGAAGACGCTGGGGGTAAAGCGCTCGCCATCCAAATGGATCTGCGCAATGACGCAGAGGTCGCAGACGCCGTCGCGAAAACGGTCGAAACCTTTGGCGGCATCGATATCTTGATCAACAACGCCAGCGCGGTTGCTTTGGGTAGCGTGTCGGATGTGCCGATGCGGCGTATTGATCTTATGCATCAGATCAATTTACGCGGCACCCTGCTCGCGGCGCGGACCTGTTTGCCACACCTGAAAGAGGGCACAAACCCGCACATCCTCACGCTCTCGCCACCGCCGAGCCTGGACCCCAAATGGTACAAAGGCACCCTGCCCTACACCTTGGCGAAAATGGGCATGAGCTTTGCGACCATCGGTCTCGCAGAAGATTTCCGCGAGCATGGCATCGCCGCCAATGCACTTTGGCCGCGGACAGCGATCGACACCGCTGCCATTCGGCACGAGCTAGGTGGCGATGCTGTTGTAAAACACTGCCGGAGCACCGACATCGTTGCCGACTCTGCTCATGCAATTTTGACCCGCGACGCAAAAAGCAACACCGGGAACTTCTTCCTTGATGATGACGTGTTGGCGGAAGAAGGCGTGTCCGATCTAACACCCTACGCTATCGAACCCGGCCAACCCTTGATTTTGGATTTTTATCTCGACTCGGGCCCTGGCGGCAGCATGGATGGCTATCTCCGCATGCCGATGTAGCGTGACCTGAAAGGACGAACCGATGGTCGACTTTCAAATTATTCCTGACAAAACGGCCCTCATCACTATCGATTTTCAGAATTTATTTGTCGAAGGCCACCCGATTGCGGCGCCGGGCGGCATGGACGCGATGAACCGGACCAATGCTCTTGCTGCAGCTTGCCGGAAAAACGGTGTGGCCGTTATGCATATCGCCCATCAGTTGCGACCAGATCATTCTAATTTGGGCGTGCTGGCCGACGTGGTGCCGACGGTTGAAACAAAACGCCTTTTGACTGGCGGTGAGACGACCGCTGATTTTCACAACGGATTGGATATCCAAGACAGCGATTGGGTTGTCATCAAACCACGTCTCGGCGCTTTTACTGGGTCGGACGTGGAACTCATTTTGCGGGCCCGCGGCATCGATACTTTAATAATGGCGGGCGTCGCCACCGGTGTCTGTGTCGACACCACCGCCCGTCAGGCCGCGCTGTTGGATTTCAAAGTGATTATGCTGTCCGATGGCACGGCGACATCGGATATCAACGGCTGTACCGCAGAAGAAATGCAACGCATGACCTTGGCGGTGTTCGATAGCAACTTCGGACAAGTCGCATCCGTGGATCAGATGATCGAGAAAATTAGATCCGCTGCTGCAGGCTAAAATAGACCTAGAGCGTTCGGGCGAGCTTGGCCGCATCAGAGGTTGCCGCCCAGATTCCCCGCGGTGCGACACAATCCCCAACGGCCAAGGCCTCATCGGGCACTTCATTTGCCGCCGTTCCGGTATTCAAGATAATCGCATCGAAGGGGCCGATTTTCTCGCCGCTGGAAAGTGTGACATGTCCGCCTGCGACCTCCTTAACCGTGTTCTCCGTTAAAACAGAGACACCGTCATCTTCGCGTAGGCGTGCGGCAACCGATTTAATCTCCCAGGTCAGGGTCAACGCTGCTTCACCAAGAGAACGCTCGGGTGTTGTTGCTGTAACATGAGAGACCTCGGGATGAGCGGCGAGCGTTTCGACCAAGGATACCGCCGGCCAACCACCCTCTTCATCGATCACAAGGACGGCGCCCCTCACCTGAACGTGCCCAGCCAAGACATCGCGCCCCGACGGCAGGCCTTCTGTTCCTGGGATTCCATCGAATAAGTAAGGCCTGATACGCCAGAGGGCAGTATGGCCGGGGTCAGCCCCCGTCGCCCACACCACCGTATCCGCGTCTAAATCATTTTCCGATGTCACAGCATGATCGAGATGGATCCTGACCTGAAGGCGTTCAAGCTCATCTTTCCACCACGCCAAGGCGGGCAGCATTTCTTCGCGATGTGGCGCAGCCGCAGCCAGACGCATTTGACCGCCCAACTCGGCTTGCTTCTCGTACAGAGAAACATGATGACCGCGCATCGCCAGCACGCGCGCGGTTTCAAGACCGGCCGGCCCGCCACCTATTACAGCGATTGCTTGGGGCTTTTCACTCAGGCCAGGCTCGCCCAATTCACTCTCACGCCCCGCAACCGGGTTGATAACGCAGGACCCCGGCAGACCACGAAACACAAAGCCAACGCACGCCTGATTGCATGACATGCACGGACGGATGCGATGGGCTTCACCAGATTCGATTTTTTTGCCCCATTCCGGATCGGCAATCCATGTGCGCGCCATCGCGACGATATCAGCCGAGCCTTCAGCAATAGCGCTTTCCGCGTCCTCGGCAGAACGAATGCGCCCGGCGATAACGACGGGTACGGATAGTACGTCTTTGAAAGCCTTGCCTTCGTCGCGCAACTGAACGCGAGGCTGCGCCATATGGGGAATGGAGGAAGATTCCGGAGGTGACCAACCGGACCCAATCATCACACTGACATAATCAACCAATGCGGCGTCAGCAAACGCCTTCATACTGGCGGTCGATTCTTCCAGACCATAGTCCATCGGAGACCCAGGGATGTCATGCCGCGCAGATGTCCGAACACCCACGGCTATCGCGTCACCAACGTTTTCACGAATGGACTCTAAAATCTGGCGTACGAAGCGGATGCGGTTTTCAAACGAACCACCGTAAGCATCAGTCCGGCGATTGAGCACTGGCGACAGAAAAGAACCGAGCAAATAGTCCGTGGACGTCTGCAATTCGATGGCATCTAAGCCTGCCTCCTTGCAGCGAGCAGCGGCTTCGCCGTAGGCACCGATAAGCTCGTTAATTTCGCCGGCTGTAATTTGCTTGGGCACTTCGCCGGCTTGATTGGGCACAGGTGATGGCGCCAACGCATAGCCGCCGCGAATAAAACTATCCTTGTGACCGCCATGCCAAAGGGTGATGGCCAAACGTGATCCCGCCTCCCGAATATCTTCCGCTGTCTTGCGCAGACTGGGAATCACTTCATCGGAATACAGTCGAATACCCAAACTCCGGCTGGACGTGCTGGTATGAACCGGTGCGGACTCACTGCCGACCATGGCCGCCCCACCTTTGGCGCGGGCCATCAAATAGGCATGGAACCGGTCACTGATCCCGACTTGACCGTCGCCCAATGCCATACCGTGGCCACTCAACACCGCCCGGTGACGCAGAGTGATCGGCCCAAGCTTGATGGGTGTAAGAAGATGCGGGAAAGACGAGTCTGTCATGGTCATTCTTAATGTTCCGTATTTTCCCGCACTCTATGGGCGGATAAGCATTTAGCGCGTTTCGTCGGTCAAAGATACTTCGTCATCATAGACATGGTTTGGCAATGGCAGGCCTTTAAGATCATCTTCCGCTAACTCGTCGTTCAGTTCGATTTTAAGTTTCTGAAGCACAGCCGCTAGCTGCCTGGTGTGTTGCGCCGAATGCCATGCCGTGCGCTCGAGCAAGTCGGGAACCGACTGCGCGCCATAGTAGGTGTCCAGGTGGTCTGGAAGAGTCGCGCCGCGGTCTGTGCCCTGCCACCAGGCTTGAACAGCATCGCGGATGGCTTGGCCATACGACGCAACCTTGCCACCGTCAGCAACGGACGCCGGTGGTCTCCGCTCAAACAAGTCAAAGGTCAGAGTGCCGCCGTTTGCCGCGACGAGAAATGCCTCTGCGATAACAAAGATGTGGTAACCAAGGTCTAAATAGGTGCGGTCGCGGCCTGGAAGCTCTGTTTTGAGAACGTCGAGCGGTAGCTGGCGTACGTGGGACTGCGCAACGGCTAGAACACGATCTATTCGCTCAACCAAGTTCGTCGTAGGCAACCCAACGCTATGCCGAGCGACGCCAACGAAATCCGCCAGGTCTCCCAGGTTTTGTGCGAAGACAAAGTTGTCTCCTATAGAGACGACCGGCACCGACTTGGCACCCAAAGCTTGCAGCGCAGCCATGCCGTCGTCATCGGCCAACACGTTGACGCTGTCGTATGTGATGCCGTGGTCGGATAGAAATTCCTTAGCCTTCAGACAGCTTGAACAGCCCGGCTGCCAGAACACTCGATAAGGCTGGCTCATTGGGGGAGCCCACCGCGCCTATTCGACTATGGCTGGAAACAGGGCGATGTCGTAGTGCCCAGCGCCGACCCGAAGCGGCAATTGCTTTGTCTGGTAGATTTCCGAATTCCAGAATTTATGAGCTGCAGCAGCACAGGGCCACCGAATAACAAACGAATGGCGATTGTCTGGCCACTGCCCTTCGAGAACCTCAGGTTCAAACTCTAGGCGTGTAGCAACGGAAACAATCTGCCCGCCAAACTCTTCTAGGGTGCCAAGTTCAATAAATGACGCCCGGTATTCCTGATAGCGCTGAACGTCATGAACGATGGACAGGATGACCATATCCACGGGTTTGTCACAGGCGTCTTCGGCTTTGGCAGCGACGGAAGGCAAGGCCATCAAGGCAGCCGCGCCAATTACTGCAAGAAGTCTTTGAGGGTTCATTGTCTAGCCTCGCTTTAGAAGGGTTTCACTTTGCCAAGGAAGGCAACCACAGCGATAAGAACGTACATGGTGAGCACGGCCACCAACGTATTATTAATCGTCTTAGTGATGATGGCTTCCCGCTCTGGACTAGACCCATGTTCGGCCAATTCCATAAAGGGCTTGATGAACGGACGGAAACAAATGTCGATGGCCATTGCGCAATAGAACACAAAGCCGAACAGCATAATTTTCACGGCGAACCATGCCTCGACCAGTGGGCCATCTCCAAAGAGAGACCACAAACCGACCGCGACATAAAATGTGCCGAGCAATCCTTCAAGCCAGAATTGAGCGAGTGAGAGCTTCTCGGCCAGGGGCGTACCTTCGTTCTTGCCGATCGCCATAACCAACGCGATCCAGCCGATACCGATGCCCCACCCGGCGACGAAAAGCCAGGTCTGCACATCGTAAAGACCGAGTGCCAAAGCAAGGTGCAATCCGACCGGAAAAATGAGTGCGAAACAGATGCGGGGCAAAAAATCGATGATCAGCCCAAGCTTCATGATAGTGGCACGGGTTTCAAAACTGAGGTCAGATTTCTTGGCATACACAGCCGAGAGAAAAACCCCTACATCTGCTCCCAGCCAGAATACGAACAGAAGGATATGGATATACCCCCACACCAAATAGCTTTCCATTACCCGTCTCCCCCTATGTTCATAAGTAAATTGATCAATGCGACATTGATCTAAGCGTTAAAGAATTCCAGCACAGTGTCTGCAACAGCGCCATGCCCGCTGGGCAAATCCTTGACCGTATAATCCGCCGGACCGGCGGCGACAGCTTTTTGCGTACTCGGAGAATCAGGACCGCCAAGCAATAGTGGGCATTTTAACTCGGCCAACCGGTCAGACATTGGGTACGCGAAATGTGCCCGGTAGGCATCCTGATAAATGTCGTAGCACTTGAACAGATCCAAGGTACGCCGATGAATAATTTCAGGCGCGACATCCGGATTAGGATTTCGAGAAATATTGGACGCCTTACGCTCATACCAAGGATTAAATAGTTCCTGATCGCGTACCATGTTCCAGGCAAACACCCAGTGGCCGCCAAAGTCGTCGAACGGAATATCAGGCGTATATTTGGACGACATCTCATCGAGCGCCTTGCCCTTCAACTCCATAGTCATAATATTCGGTACGGCAACATGCTTGACCAAATCTGGATGTTGCACGGCCAATTCGACAGCAACAGTTCCGCCACCCCATGTGCCGAACACATCGACTTCGTCGTAGCCCAAGGCATGAACCGCCTCAGCCAAGAACGACGCTTGTTTTTCGACTGTAAGGTCGCCCATCGGGTTTTCAGACTCGCCGTTACCCGGCAGATCGATTGCGAGCACAGGGCGCTTGCCAATCAGTGGTTCCATATAACGGTCCATCGAGAAGCTGGACGCCGCTGACGCATGAACGAAAAGGATCGGTCGTCCTTCTCCATCTGTATTGCGGCGGCAATACAATGAACCGCCGCCGACTTGGACATATTCACCCCAGACCTTTCCGGGCACCGGTTCGGTTTTCGCCACCGCCGGCGCTGGATTTGGAGACGGATTATCTTTGAGGGCCTGCTTTAGAATATCGATGGCGTCTGGGCCGGTGTCTGGACGATGAACCGTGATCGAGTCCGGCGGCGCTGGCATGCGGTCCAAACCTTCGTATAGAACGTCAGTCTTCGGACTCATAATGATGCACTTGGCCTTCATCCCCTTTACGGAAGCTGTGCCATCTTGGGTAAAAGCCGCACGATAGGGTTTGACGTAATCCGGGCCCGAACGGAGAAACTCTATCACTGCCGTTTGCAAATGTTGCGGTGCCGGCACGTCGTACTCCATTCTGGAATTACCATCCGTGCTGAACCACGGGAAAAAGATAAGTTGTTCGCGGAATCGCGCCCAGGTCCATGTCAGGTGCGAACCGCTCCAATTGAATTCGAGAGGCGCAAAATAGTTCTGCAAAATATCTGCAACAACATCTTCGGGCATATTGACGTACCCATTGACGACACCAATGGTGACCTTCTCAGGGTGACGCCATGCCAGTTCAAGTGAGCACACGGCGCCAGTATGAAAACCGTAGACGGGACATTTCTCGATGCCAAGAACGTCCATGAGGTCAGAAACGTTCTGTGCAAAATCCGTCATCGTGGGACTCTCGAGCGGCAGAGAGTCAGACAATCCGTTGCTCGGCGTATCGGGCGCGAACACCGTGTAGTCTTCAGCCAAGTCTTCGATCAGCGGGATATATTCCTGCGACGAGTTGGGCGACTGATGCAGCAGAATAATTGGAGATCCTGTCCCGGCGCGCCGGTAGTGCACCTGCCGTTCGCCGCGAATCGTCGCCATATGACGCGTAATTGTGGCAGCCATTATCAATCCCCCTATCCAATTGAGGCGCAGAGATTAGCCATTGGAGCCCCTGTGTGACCAGAGTGTTTCGGAATCCGCGTCTAGTTTCGCTCTGTCTGCAACGCTAGAGTGCCGATCCACCCCTACAAAGGAGCACACCATGGACGGATCATCCCTCGAACGCCGGATTTTAGAGGCTAAACCAGCGACTCCGGAGGCTCTTGCACCCTATGGTCAAATCCTTGGCCCAGGCTCCGGCGCATCCGTTGGGGTAAGCGATTTTTATGAGGGAGCTGTCGCGGTTTCAGCCCCAGTTGATTTCAAGTCAGACGACGATACGTCCATTTCCCTAGCCACGCTCCAGCCACGCCGGTTCGAAATCAAGTACCTGGAGCGCCACTTCAAACATACCCAGACTTTCATACCCCTGGGTGGCAAACCCTTTGTCGCTGTATTCGGCGCGCCCACGGAAGGCGAAATGCCTGACATCGATAACTTGGAGGCCTTTCGTTTTGACGGCCAAGCAGGTTTCACCATGCACATTGGCACCTGGCATGAGTTTCCCTTTGCCGTTGAACCAGAGACCAACTTGGTTGTGATTTTGCGTAATGAAACAACGAGCAATCTATCAAGCGAGAACGTCAAAGATGACGAAGCTCACGGTCCAGATTTGGACAAGAAGAACTTGGTCCAACGCACGGGAACGATCTTCGAGATTGCTGTTTAGGCCATAAATACGGCGGCCTAACCCTACAAACCCTTTGAGTAGACTGATTTCTGGGAAATATTCCCAAAAATAATGGCATTTTTTGCCAAAAATATGTGGGAATTTTTCCCACAAGGGGCTAGGGTTCTTTCGTGCCCGTCAGCGCATGGCCGGACTGGACCCACCCAGCGGTGGAAGAAGGTCCGGCCCCTTTGACTAAGCTGACCCGAATTGAATTTCCGCGATGCCCCAATCGCGTTGCGGATGCGGCCTCGGCGAGAGAAGACATTGCGGCCGCGGCCTCTTACCCGGCTCGCCGACTTCTCCCCGAGGCCGTATATTTTCCCGAGACGATTTAGACCTTCGCCAAGGCCTGCCCGATGTCCGCAAGGATATCGTCTGCATGTTCGATGCCGACGGACAAACGGATATAGCCGGGTGTGACTCCTGAGGCTGCTTGATCCTCTGCCGACAGCTGCGAATGAGTCGTGCTGGCCGGATGAATTGCCAACGATCGCGCGTCACCAATATTGGCGACGTGATAAAGGAGCTCTAGGGAATCGATAAACTTCTGGCCGGCTTCGAGCCCCCCTTTGAGTTCAAACCCGACGAGCCCGCCATACTGATTGTCTTCAAGATAAGCGTCCGCCCGACGACGGGCCTCGCCCTCCATAAAGCCAGGATAGATTACTCGGGTGACCTCGGCTTGCTCATTGAGGTAAGTCGCAACCTTGGCGGCATTCTCGCAATGGCGCCGAATACGTAGAGGCAAAGATTCAACACCCTGGATGAACTGAAATGCGTTCATCGGACTCATCGCTGCACCGACGTCGCGCAGTAACGTCACTCGCGCGCGCAGGATGTAGGCAATGGGGCCGAGCGGTTTCGCCGCCTCAATCCAAACCGCGCCGTGATAGCTTGGGTCCGATCGTGACAGCAGAGGGAAGCGCTCTTTATGGGCTTCCCAATCAAAGGCGCCGCTATCAATGATTATGCCGCCAATCGATGTGCCATGGCCGCCAATGTATTTGGTCGTGGAATACACAACGATGGCTGCACCATGCTCAATCGGGCGACAGATGAGCGGTGCCGCCGTGTTATCGACAATTAGAGGGACACCGATGCTGAGGCCGATGTCAGCGACTTCTTTGATAGGAAAGACTTCGAGTTTCGGGTTGGGAAGCGTTTCAGCGTAGTAGCAACGGGTCTTGTCATCTGTGAGTTTGCGGAAAGACTCCGGGTCAGCCGGATCAGCGAAGCGTGCTTCAATTCCCATTTGCTTGAACGTATTCGCAAACAAATTCCACGTGCCGCCGTACAAATCCGTCGACGTCACAAAGTTATCCCCAGCTTCGCAGAGGTTCATGATTGCAAATGTAGACGCTGCCTGCCCTGACGCTACCGCTAATGCTGCCGCACCGCCTTCCATTGCTGTCAATCGTTGCTCGAGGACATCATTCGTCGGATTCATGATGCGAGTATAGATGTTGCCGAGCTCCGCCAGACCAAACAGGTTCGCGGCATGCTCGGTATCGCGGAACTGATAGGACGTCGTCTGGTAGATCGGAACAGCGACAGCGCCAGTTGCCGGGTCAGAGCGAAAGCCTGCGTGAAGGGCGAGGGTATCGGGGTGTAGTTTGCTGGCGTCCATGTCAGTCTCCTTCGGGATGTTATTTGCGTTCTAGGGTGGCGCGATTGTTAGTCAACGCGCTTACATCTGTATTTCTAAGAAAATCCTTGGCGTCTGCACTGTCCTTTAGATAGGCGTCAAGAAAAGCCGTCGATGTACCGCGGATAATTGACAGGCCCTCGAAATCAGGCGCGCCGCCAGCGGTTTCACGGCAGATGAGCCCGCCGTAGTAATGGTCACCTTCATCTAAGACGACGCCGTACTTGTCGCCCGGCGGGGTATCAAAGTAAGCCGCCATGCGCCATGACCAAGGATGGATTGGCCCTTGACCCGTCGCGCCCAGATCCTTCGTTCCGCCGGATGAATAGACTGGGCCGCTGTATCGGGAGAACGCGCCCTCGACGATATTGGGAAGCGGGCCGACGCCGCTGAGGACCACGGCAACATCATACCGGTCGTCGGCAACATCAATGGGTTCATTGGTCGTCGCGTCGGTTAGTTCCAGCCCCGTCATAGCGAGCGCGATTTGTCCGCCGAACGAGTGCCCTGCGGCGGCGATGCGTTCGCGGTCGATTTTCCCGGATACTCCCGGCGCAGCATCCTCAATAGCGTCTAGCCCATCAAGGATATAGGTCATGTCAGCAATGCGTTCACCGACCAAGTCCTTACCCGCGAGGTCGCGAAACCCGAAGCCGTTGGATTCAGAATCAATATGTAGTGGCGCGATCGTCACGTAACCATGCGATGTCCAATGATCTGTGACCGCCGCATACATATTTTTTGGACAGAGCGCGCCCTGGGAAAAAACAACAAGCGGGAACGGTCCATTACCGGCTGGCCAAGTCACGCGCACCGATAGCGGCACGATACGATCCGGACGGTCCAATGTGACCGGATAGGCGACATTGACATCTTGGTCGCCGCGCAATGATTTGTAGATATCAGCAACACCCGCGAGCGCGGGCGACGCTGCCATAATGGCAACCAGAATTAGTCGAAGCATTGAAGTTCCTTGCGCGAGGTGGCCCTTAATTGTCGGGGACGAGAATAATTTTACCGAAGTGATGGCGTTCGCCGATCATTTCATGGGCGCGCTCTACTTTTGAAATCGGTAACACGGTATCGATGATCGGCTTGAAGGTGCCGTCGCCAAACTTAGCCAGCGCTTCGTTACGGAAACTGGGTATCGTCTCTGGAACGTAGCGGGCGGATGAATCGATACTCATTGATAGAAGCTGGAGGTTGCGTTCCCCGATATTGAGGCTAAATGTCACCATGCGGCCACCCGTGGAGCCATACATCACAACGCGGCCTTCATAGGCCATTGATTCTATCAGATCGGACGCCGTCTCTTCTCCAATGGTCATACAGCCGATATCGAGCCCTTGACCTTCAGTCAGTTCCATCACGCGTTCGCGCACGTTTTCGGTTTTGTAGTTGATAACGGCATCGGCACCATATTCCGAAGCCTTGGCTAACTTGGCGTCTTGGCTGGCTGTGCCGACAACCCAGCAACCTTTGGCCTTGGCAATTTGCAGAGCCGCTGACCCAACCGAAGACGCGACGGCCTCAATCAATACCGTTTGCCCAGGCTGGGCCTCACCAACGATGTGCAACGCGTGCCAAGCGGTCAGCCAACCAACACCGGCCGCAGCCCCCTGCTCAAACGACCAGCCGTCAGGCAATGGAAAGGCATGATAGGCCTTAATCAAACACTTAGTTGCGTGAGACCCACGGCCACGAAAGAAAACCTTGTCGCCAACGGCGCAGCTATCGACGTTTTCACCGATCGCAGAAACGACCCCTGCACCTTCTAGGCCGAGGACGAACGGTCTTTGAAGCCCCGAATAAGTGCCCGCCCGCATCCGCGTTTCAGCAAAGTTGACGCCGGACGCATGGACATCGACGACGACTTCATCAGGACCTGGTTCTGGATCAGGCATATCAGCCCACTGCATAACTTCGGGGCCACCAAACTCCTCAACAAGCCATCCCTTCATCGTCTCTCTCCGTCTTCTTTTCTATTTTAATTTTCTTTGGCAACTAGGACTGAGTCCGCATCCGCCGATCAACTTCTTCAACTTCTAATCCTGACGGCACCGGCTTGAGCCTCAGGTACAACAGCCCGGCAACCGCAAGAGGGACTCCAACCACGACAGACAGTGTCATATCCCAGTCAAAAAATGCGACGCCGTACGTTACAACCAACGGTCCAAAAGCGATACCGAGATTCACGGCTAGGCTAGAACATACCGCCAACCCCGTCGCTCGCAGGTGAGTGGGGAAAACTTCAGCAATGTATGCAAATTTCACCGCCGCCGTGCCGTAGAAGAATGTGATGCTTATGCAAAGCACGATAAGTGTGTCCCAATACCCCGACGTAAACCAAACCATGCACAGGAACGTCGTCGCCCCGAGAAGTGTCCAAATCGTAACCGTCGTCCGGCGGGTGAGCAGGAATTCTCCGGTTAGTGCCGCAATGATGTAACCCACGACTGCAACAGCGTTGGCAATGCCAACGATATAGGTTGCTTCACTTTGGGCGAAACCACGCGATTCACTGAGGTAGGTCGGCAGCCAGAGGGACGCTGCTCCGTAAGCAATGACAAATATAAATTGAGCCGTGAAAAGAGTGATGGTGCGCTGGCGCATCTCCGGGGCAAACAGAGCCGCGACCTTGTCGAAGCTCGTTTCATTGACCTGGGCCTCACGCCCAACCTCAGCTTTATGCCCGGCAAACCGAGCAGTCTCTCGCAAAAATTTATGGATCACCCAAATAAAAGGAATGGATAGAAGTCCGACTAGAAACAGCGGTCGCCAACCATAGGCATCTAGAACTGGTGCAGCGAACAGCGCCGCGACAAACGCCCCCAACGGGAATGCGGTTTGTAGAAGGCCAGCCATGATGCCGCGATAGCGCGCCGGCGCCTCTTCCGTCACGATGGCACCGGTGGTCGGATACAACGCGCCACCAGATGCAATTGCAAACGCACGCAGGACCGTCATAACAATAATGCCGAGGGAAAACGAAACACTCCCGACCACCAGCTGCGCTGCGCTTTCGGGAACGATGGCATGGGCCGCGATGAACAGGGACGAAACGACGGTGATAAACATCAGCATTTGTTTGCGACCAAATCGATCCGTCAGCGTGCCAATGTAAACCTGAAGAATCGCCCCGGTGGAGTAGGATAGAGCCACAACCCAGCCCATTGCCTGGAGGCTAACGTTGAAAGTTTCGCGGATAGACGGAAGCGCATAAGAGAACAGCGCTAAATCGACCTGGCTAAACATGTAAGCCAGATGACAGACAATAAAGGCCTGAAGCGGGTAACCGCGAATTTGAGTCCACATGGGGCGGGAAACACAATATTTAAAGGTGCGAAACCCTAGCCTAGGTCGGCAGCCCTGTCGCCCCTAGATAACCAGGGCAAATAAGGATTAACCCATCGTGGATGCTGTTATTTTCGATTGCGACGGTGTCTTGGTAGACAGCGAAATCCTAGCCATCCGCTTCGGCCTTCGCGCGGTCAAGGCGCTCGGCCTATCCTATGACGAAGACGAGTATATTCACCGATTTCTCGGCATCACAATGGAGGCTTACTACAAGAAATTGGATGATGCCCACCGAGATGCCCATGGCACACCTATTCCCGACGGATTCTTCGAGACTCTCTTGCGCGACAGCAAAAAGGAAATGGACGCGTCTTTAGTAGCTGTTGGCGGCACACATGACGCCATACGGTCTACCTCAACGCCGGTAGCTGTCGCCTCTTCCTCCGGTTTGGAAAGACTACACTTCAAGCTCCGAAAAACAGAGCTTGAGGAATTCTTTGGTCCTCACATTTATTCCGGCGAACAGGTTAAAAACGGCAAGCCCGCGCCGGACCTTTATCTCCATGCTGCTGAACAACTCGGCATACCATCCAAGTCCTGTGTGGCAATTGAAGACAGCGTGCATGGAGTTACGTCTGCAAAGGCAGCGGACATGACGGTGATTGGTTTTACCGGCGGCGGTCACTGCCGCCCGGGTCATGACGCTTACTTATCGGATGCAGGAGCAGACGTTGTGATCGGTCACATGGATGACCTAGGCAAAACCCTTGCCCGCCTGTCCTAGGCTACGTTCCTGATTACTTGTGCATGTCGTTGTATTCCGCCCGATAGGGGGCGAGGCAGCGATACAACAGAAATGCCGAAATTGGTGCCGACACGCCAACGGCGATGGATAGTGAATACTTCACCGCGCCATCATAACCGAAACCAACATCTGTAATTAACGCAATGACGGTTGGCGCCAAACCAATACCCGCCAAGTTCACCAAGAAAAGGAACATCGCAGAAACCATCGCCCGCAACCGATTAGGCGTAATCAATTGCAAGGCCGCCGTCGCCGCGCCCCAAGGGAAACTGGCGAAAAAAGTAAGCCCGGCAAAACCGACAAAGGCCAAAGTGGTGGTCGGCATCAATGGTGCAAGAATACCGAACGGCAGAGTACAGAGCACGCCGGTTATGCCGGTTCGGATCTCTGCATCGACTTTACCCTGTTTGCGCCAGTAACCGGCCAACATGCCGCCAGATGTCACGCCGAGCAGCCCGAAGACCACGACAATAAGGCCGTATACGCCACCAACTTCGCCAGGCGTCATACCGAACTCGCGCATAAAGAATGTTGGCGTCCACGCCGATGTGCCCGTCCATATGAAGGCATACAGAGAAAAGCCGAGAAAATGATAGAAGTATGCACCGGGCCGCGTGGTGATGTATTTGAAGGCTCGGCGAATATGGCTGCCTAGGTTTGCTGTGCCCTCTTCGTCGGCTGTTTTGCCAAGGCGCTTGGGTTCGCGCAGCGTCATCACCCACAAACCAATCAGCACACCTGGTAGGCCAACGTACATAAAGGTCACTTGCCATGGTTCAAGATGACCAATGACCGGAAGATCAAAAGCTGGCGTAATATCGATGACCGCGCCGCCAATAACCAAAGCAAGACCTGAGCCGATAAACAAACCGGCGTTATAAAAACTAAACGCGCGCGAGAGTTTCTCAGGACGGAAATAATCCGTGATCAGAGAGTAAGCCGATGGAGATAGCGCCGCCTCACCCACACCAACGCCGACACGGGCGATAAACATCTGCAGAAATGTATTGGCCAAACCGCATGCCGCTGTCGCAAAACTCCATAGATAAACACCGACAGAAATTATCTTTATGCGATTACCGCGGTCCGCCAGCCAACCGATGGGCATACCGAGGATGGTGTAAAACAGCGCGAAGGCAAATCCATGCAGCAGGCTGATTTCAGTATCTGAAATATCGAGTGAGGCACGAATGGGCTCAACCAGGAGAGTCAGGATTGTTCGGTCGATATAAGAGAACGCATAGGCGATCACCAGGACCACCATCACATACCAGGCGTACTTTTCGTCTGGATACTCGTCGTCCGTCGACTGCCCTTGAACTTGATCGCTCATACCATCACCCCCTAGTGGAGAGGCATACTAGGCGGTGAAGCGATATTAAATCTAGAGCGGACTAAAACATGTCCCAGGGAAAGACCATGTCAGCGTCCATGGCGGCGAGAATCTCGCCGATGGTACTGTCATCATCAATGATATTGACCACCAAACCCGCGAGGTCGGCCCGGTTGATGATGCCGAAAGCATCGCGACTTGCACTCAAATAGGCACGACCGGTAGCCGGGCCCGATTTTAAACCACCGGGTCGAATGATGGTGTAATCGAGGCTACTGGCCATCAAATGATCTTCGGCCTGAGTCTTGAGGGGAATGATGTTTTTGAGGAAGTTACGCGCCGGCAGAGGCGCGGCATCGTAGCTATCACCCGCACCGACCGTGGTCATCAGAATCATCCGTTTTACGCCAGCCGCCTCTGCCGCATCGAAAACATTGCGGTTACCCAAATAATCAGGCTTTGGATCGCAGCTGAAACAGGCAATCGTTGTCACGACAGAGGTGTAGTCTTTGTCGACGAACGCCGCCTCGACAGACGGCATATCCATTGCATCGCCGACAACAAGGTCAACGCCAAGGGTTTCAAGCTCCGCAGTATTTGAAGACTCGCGGACAAACGCTGTAACGCGATCACCACGACCAACAAGAATTTTCGCAGTTTCCAATCCTGAATTACGGGTGGCGCCGAAGATCAGCACATGATGGCCACCTTCAGGGGCTGCACTTACCTGTGTCTCATACACTGGAAACTGGTTCGGAATGAACGACCAGACCACGAGGGCGCCGAGCACGGCCAGAACGGTGAGTCCTATGCGTTTCTTAGTCATGTCTGTAATCCTTGTTTTGAGACTGCTCTAGCCGGGATATTGGGCGACACCGGAGAGTGAATTGTTCTGGCCAATGAAATCGCTTTGAACGACTTTACCGGTTTCAACACTGACCAACACGACCTGCCCGCTGAAGAAATTGCCGACGATGATATTCTCGCCGTCAGCTGTTGGCGCGCAAGCCGCCCAGCCACCGCTATCCATGTCGTAGTATTTGATAATCTCGCCAGTATTTTGATCCAAGGTGACCATGCCATTGCCTGTACTGATAAGCAGAGAGCCATCAACCATCGGCATCATCGTCAACACCATGAATATCTCTTCGTGTTCGTCAAAAACCTTCAAGTCAGGCAATTGTTTGCGATTGGCGAGGTCATACTGCATAACCCGATTGCCGGTTTCGGAAATATAGATCATGCGGGTGCCGTCATCCGCAAGCACGGTTGATGTCGCGCCGTGAATTCCAGCAACGCCGCCATGCACATCGGTTGGGAATTCTTCGATCAGCTCCGCATCAGAATTGAACTTAAAGACATAGCCATCGCCGATGACGTCGCGCCCTGGGAGCAAATTGAACCGCGTGGTCAAAGGCGGCACGCTGAGCTTTTTACCGATCAGGTGTTCACCAAAAAACAAGTTGCCGTCGTCAGCAAACGTCACACTGCTCAACGTGCGATTCGAAAAATTACGGACCGGTTTTTGGATTCCATCACTGCCGATTTCAACGATGGCGGGGGTGCCTTGAGCGAAGGCCCACAACGTGCCATCCGGCGCGAAGGCGAGCCCACCGATTTTATGCTTGGTCCCTTTAGTGTAGAGGGTGCCTTTGAGTTCAAGATCAGAGCCGTATTGAAAAATCCGCCCCGTCCCCATGTGGTCATCGGTGGGATTGTCCATGATCGTTGCGGCAACAAAGATATCCCCCGCCTCGAACGGCTTGAAATCAGACACACGGTCTTGAGCCAGTGTTGGCGAAGCGATGGCCAGAGCGGCTGCGGCAGCCATAAGAGTGCGGCGATTAATCATGATTGGTCTCCTTTATATATGCGACACGCTTTTGGCGCGTTATCCCTGTTGTGCGCCAGCTTTTGCGGCACAGCGTATTGATGGCGGCTCAGAGGACGAGCCAAAATCCCAAACGTAGTTGTCCGGTGAACGCTCTTCCGGATCAATAAACCCATTGCCGTTGGAATCGCAGAAGTAGTCGATCAGGTCTCCAACGGGTGGCTGATCCGGCGACCAGCCTGTTTGATTACCGGAAAGCTTCGCTAAATCGATAGCGTCTTTGGTTTGTGCGGCGGCCGACCAGTAACTTTTGATTTCTTCGCCTTCGACGGTCGCACCGGAGATACCACCGCTGGCCCCGGTGCTCGTCACCGCTCCAGCGGCGAAGCTGCGCTTCACGATACCGTTGTTGCGTCCGACTAAACCACCAACTGTATCCGCACCCGTAACGGACCCCGTTGCGTAACTGTTGCGCACGTCACCGAGAGAATGAAAACCAACCAAGCCGCCAATGTTATTACCGTCACCCTCGACGGTGTTGGTGGCATAACTGTTGCGGACCTTGCCGTCGGTATTCATACCAACGAGGCCGCCGACATCATTGCTGCCGATAATCGACCCTTCCGCATAACTGCTGAGAATAAACCCAAAGGTGTTGAGTCCAACCAGCCCGCCCATGCCACGGCTGGCCGCGACTTCCATATTGGCGTGACTAAAATAGACGGCACCCCGCATATCGCCGACGAGACCACCGATGGCCTGATTGCCAGACACGATTCCGGTCGATTCACTGAACGCAACAAAACCGGCGCTGCCGCCGACCAAACCGCCCACGGCCAATTCACCCGCCGCCTCACCCTGCGCACTGTTTTGATAGACGATGCCGAAGTTACTGCCGACCAGCATGCCGACGCCGCCGCGGCCAACCACAGCGGCGTCTTCCAACACCACGTTGCGCACGGTCCCAGACTGACCAAGCACACCGAACAAACCGACGCCACCGCCACCGGGCTTCGAGACACGCAGACCACGGATAACGTGACCTTGCCCATCTACCGTGCCTTGGAAGCCAAAGCGGTCAAAGGTGATCATGCAGTTACCCTCAGGGCCGCAGTCGCCGATGGGCTCGAAGTTTTCAATACTGGACGCATCAAGATTGCGAACGACCTGATAGCTACGAGTCATACGGATGGTGCGGTCGAGGGTCGTACTTGTGCCTTCTCCAGTGCCGAGCGCACCGATGGCTTCGAACTGTTGGATGTTGCAGATCTCAAAATAGCCGTCGCCACTGACATCAGTGACGAACTCTCCGGCATCGTTGGGTACCGCATCATAGGCATCGGCCAGGCCGTCGTTGTCTGAATCCACGGCCACATCGCCGGTTATCGCAGCACAAACTGACTCACCAACCTTTGCTGAAATTTGGCCCGCATCGTAAACCGCTTGGGCGAGCATGCTGTTGTATTTGGCGATCTGATCACTGTGATCGAACTTTGGTTGCTGCGCACCGCCGCCTTGTGGCGGACCACCACCTTGGGGGCCGCCCTGCTGTTCTGCCGGAACACCCTCTCGTTTGCGCGCACGAATTTCACGGCGGCTTAGGTAGCCCGGCTGCGCCGCGTAGTAGGCCGCAATGTCTTCCAGTTCTTGCTCCGTCTTACCCAGCACAGAACCGGTCATCAAAGAGCGTTTTCGTGAGCCCTCTAAATACTGCTTCAGCGCAATAAAAATATAGCGCTCGTGCTGACCGCCAATCTTTGGGTTCACCGGCGATGGGCTGTTCCCATCAGGGCCGTGACAGGCGAAGCAATCCCGCGCGAGCTGTTTGCCGCGCTCAGGATCACCCTTGGCGATTGCGGCATCCGCCGCACCAAGCAAAAAAACCACGGCTGTTAGACCGGACAAAACATTTGTTAAGCGCATAACAACTCTCTCTAGAAGAACGGAGGCGACCTATGTCGCCGGATCGGGACGAAGCCGCCACTCGCGCCAGCGCAAATTGTTTTTGTATTGGATGATCACAAACGTGGGGATGGTGATCTGGCCATCCTCCATGTTGTAGCGGTCATATTCAATCTGAACCATCGTATTACCGATAGACCCCAGCTTCTCGACTTCCGCGCCATCCCAACTAGACCCGAAGTCCCCGGCAAAGAATGTGTTCATCACCTCGATGGTTTTATCCCGGCCCGCGACCAATAGCTTGGGCGACTCTGGGCCGTGCAACTCATAGGTGGCGAAGTCTTCCGCCAAATGAGAGCGCGTGGCTTCCATATCTTTGCGTTCGAACGCTGCCGATGAGGCATCCATGCTGGCTTCATAGTTCGCGGGGTACTCCCCATGGACCCAACGCATAGCTGTGCCCTGGGCGAAACTGCCCATGCTGAGTGCGCCGATACCAATGCCGCAAGCCAGAGCTAGGCCGACGGATACCAATTGCGCGCGATTTTTCATGATTACGATCCCCATTGTTTATGAGGACAGACTACGCAGGGTTAACTGGCGGTTGAAACGGTGTTTGTGCAGAACGACCACAACATGGCGATGGCCGCTAAAAAAAGACCCCCGACAAAGCGGGGGCCTTTTCAAACTGAGTGCTAGATAGGTCTAACGCGTCGTATCACACGCACTTAGCGCGTTGCATTTTATGTGTTCAACGCATTGAAACCTGTTCGTAGTCTTTGATGCGCACGGTGATGATTTTGGTTTCTTCGTTCCAAGGGTCAACTTCCAAGGGAACACCAAGAACTTCGCCATATTTTTCGAACCGGGGCTTTAGCCACACGTTATAAATTTCTTCATTGGTCAGATCGTGCTGACCCATGCGACGGGTTTGCTCCAGCACATGGCTGAACGGGAAAACGTAGCGGCGAACGCCGGGTTGCATTTCCGTTTCCATCACCAATTGAAAATGACAGGTGGTTTGTTCGAACACGGCTGCAAGGGCGAGTTCTTTGTTGCCGGACTCTTCAATCATTTTAGCGACGCGCAGCAACATCGGGCTTTGCGTTCTGATTTCGTCCTCGACCACTTCTTCCAGAAGGTCATTGTCTTTGGCGAACTGGATATGGCCCAGGGTCATTTTGACCAGAGCGTCATTCACTTGGTGCTCATAGGCACGGCTTGAATGATTCAGTGTCTTGAACACCATCTGCATGGCCTGGCCGAGTTCCTCAGTCTTTTCTGGGAATGGCGAATACTGGCCAACTTGACGGCCAGCAGCAAAAACGGAGGTCGACAATGCGACTGCAATAGCGCCGGTGACTGCAGCCTTAAGAAAACGTGTGGTCATGGATGGGCTCCCGGTTTGGGTTGATCCGATGTCATAAAGATGAACGCAACATACCTGAAACACGATTGATCACATAGGCCGAGTCCGTAGCCCTCAGCATCCTGTCCGAACAGAGAACAAGCGCCTGAGGGCACGAAAACTCAGGTTTTATTGGCTACTCGACCAGGTTCACAGTGATATAGCCGTCCGAGTCGATATCGCTCACATCGAGCTTAAGGCCAAGTTGCTCCGCATACCCATGATAGCGCGGCTTGGTATAAACCTCGTGGATCTCGTCAACTGTCATGTCGAATTGACCAATCCGTTTGCCCAACTCCAGTACATACCCAAAGGGCTCTTTGTAGCGGCGCATACCGGGCTCGGAATCCCATTCCGAAAGCATCTGATAGAAGCAGGACGTGCGATCAAACATCGCAATCATGCCCAACTCGGTGTTGCCGGTTTCTTCGACCTTGCCGCGTATGCGGCCCAACATCGGTGACATCGACTTTTGATCTTTGCTGACCATGTCTTCCAACAGGCCATGGTCTTTGGCGAATTGAATGTGCGACAGGTGCGCCTTAACCAAGGCATCGTTGAAGTAGTGTTGGTACGGCATGCTGTCGGACATCGTCTTCAACACGACATTCATGGCTTGGCCAAATTCTTCCTCACGACCCTGGATCGGTGACACCATTGCAAGCGTCGGGTTGGGGCGGCCCGAACCAGACTCGGCTTTCACACCTGGGGGCGGGCCACCTTTGGCTGAATCGGGGGCATCATAAAGAGGGCGCGGTTGCTTGGTCATGGCATCTCTTTCTGTATGGATGAACTATCCCCATTGTACCGCCGCGCCACTATGGGAGTCAGGCACAATCCCGTGAACGCGCGGCGTTGTCCGAACTGAGGACAGCCGCCGCCGTTAGTCGGTGGCAGGCTCCTGCGCGGCAGAATCCGGGGTCGATTGGCCGAAAATAGCGATCAACGACTTCGCCAACGTGAACGTTGTAGCCCGCCGCCCGCTGCCGTTATCGGGGCCAGAAGCTTGGCCCACCCACAGATTCGATTGCCCCGGGCGATAGGCCGACATGCGCAGGGTAAACACAGCAGCCCCCGGCGCGGCGTCCTTTCTGTTGAATGGCACGGTGACACCCTTGTCATTGCGCAGCGTATTCATAGACCGCAGCCGTTGATCAACGGTTATCGCTGAACGGGAGCCGATACCCGGCAAAGGTGTCGTGCTGTCGATTGTGACGACCACTTCGCCACGCGGTGCCACGGTGTAGCCCCGCGCCGATAGAAGGGTGCCCACCTCGTTAACAAGGTCGCGCTCGAGCGGCAGATCCCGCCCCGCACGAATTTCTAAGATTGCGTTTGGAGGAATCTCTGCAAAGGCGGTGGCCGACATGCCTGAAGGCGATTGGGCGAATACGGTTGACGACAGCAGGAACAACGCTGCAATTGCGCTGACGATTCCTGCGGGTTGATTACTCATCGGCGCGCGCAATATTGAGCGCACTGAGAGCTTCCGCAATTGGAATGAAAAGATTCAGGCCTGACGTCGCCCCAATTAGGCCAGCAACGGTCATAGCGATCACGTTACCTTGGTCGTCAAACATCGGGCCGCCACTGTTGCCCGGCAGAACGTTGGCGTCACTCTGAATATAGCGAAGACCGTCGAGGGTGCGAAAAGCACTGACCACGCCTGCGGAAACCGTGCTCTCGAGATCCTCGTCCATCGGGCTACCAACAACAAAGACGCGATCGCCAATCCCCGGCTGAGCGGTGCGAAGCGGCAAGCCGCCTAACCCACTGGGCTCGGTACGAATCAAAGCAACATCGCGGGTCGCGTTTGTCGCCACAACTTCACCGACCAACTCACGGCCCGTAACGAGCCTTACAGCAACGACCTGTGCGCCGCCGACAACGTGTTCATTGGTTAGCATTAGATTGTTCGAAATAAAGAACCCGCTGCCGTGTCCGCCAGAACGAACTGTCGCGACACGGGCGCGGGTCGTCGTGACATTGTCTTGGAATCTGCCCGCACTCACCGCAATGCTGGGAATTTCAGTTGCATCACTCGGTGCGTCTTCAGCGACAACCTCTTGCGATCGCTTGAGAGTTGCAAGCTCAAAAAAAATCTTCATCAGCGAGGAGAGTTTTTGTCGCCTCTGCAAAAGCCATAACGAGAAGTTTGTTATCACCGTTGGCGATCACTTGTTTTAGTTCAGCCGTTCCACTTGTACTCCCTTTGTAAACGGTGCGGCGCGTCAAACGGTCAAGAATTTGCCACTCTACTTCCATAAAGGACTCGCCTCTCGCCCGGGTATAATTTGTTCCGATGCGGTCCGCGTTGTAGCAAACATTGGCTCTAACGTCGGTTATGATCCCACCGACTATGAGCTCAGCCTGATCCTCTTCTCTATCCCTAAACAATGCGTTGGGATCGCCGACAACATTATATCCCGCGCTCCGGAGTTCATCACCGAACGCCTCTTCAAAGAACTCTGCGTCGAGAAGTTTGCGACCTCCGGTGTAGGTTATCTCGTCGGGCATATCGAAACAGGCGAGCCCCATATTGCTGCGCCCAATTACGTGACCACGCGGTATTCGGATAATGACTCTATCAAAGCGAAGCGGGCGGCTCTCTTCTCCCACCGGGATCAATTGCACACTCTGCGTTGCTGCTGGCGGAATTGTTGCCGGCGGTGCCGCACAGCCGATGAGAATGAACACGCTGAAAACACTTGCCGAAATTGAGAATGATTGTTTTCCCGGTAAGCGCGGACAACCAGAAGCAAATCCCCACATAAAACACACCTTCCTCAACCACAAGTAGACACATGGCAACACTACAGCTTAGGTGCGGAAAACTAAAACCCACCTCCGGTTGAGAAGCGGGTTTTATTGGCCAATAACTCGGAAATACGGAGTTGGCTTAAAGCTTCAGCGCGCCTGGGTTCATCAGGCCGTTGGGATCGACGGTCGCTTTGATCTTCTTGAGCATATCCCACGCCTCTGGCTTGCGGCTCTTATCGTAGCGATACATTTTGCCGAGCTGCATCGACACAGCCCCCATATCCGCAAACAGGGCGGCCAATTCATCGCGCATATTTTTGACAATGGCGCGCCCCTCTTCATCGGCGTCATAGGTGTCGAGTTTATCGAGATGTTCGGACCGAATAACCGTCTCGTACATTTTGAGACGGGCGTCGGGCCAAAACCATACTGGCTCGATCAAGAATCCATAATTGCCGACGGTAACCAACAAGAAGCCGTTGCGAATGCCATGCTTCTCTTTTACCGCCGCATACTTCTCATATACCGCCGTAACCGCATCCAACGCCTCAACGGCTTTTGAATGGGGCACGATGCAGTGCAATGGCACCCAACGCTCTCCACTTGGGCCGACAATTGAATCGGGCGGCAGGAATGGCTCTGCATGAACAATTTTAGTGATCGATGCTGGCAAGGGTCGGCCGCCACCTGATTTGGCAATGGCTTTGGCTTGCTTCATCTTCTCTTCGACACCCCCTTTGGTGTGATCCTCGACAGACAAATGCAAACCGTAAAATACGTCCTTTAAATAGTTGCGCCCAGCGAAGGCGATCTGCAAACCGTCAGCGATGCCTGACTCTTTGATGACCTTAAACAAAGTACCGACGTCCTTAAGGAAATCCGTCTCCCCTTCACTGACCCGTGCCGACTGCTGGTTTTTGTCAAACCCCATGGCTTCCGTCGCCAACCCTTCGCGGCTGAGACTAGAGAGCGCGTTCGCCATATCCGCATAGGTATCGAAGGCATAGGCCAAGTGGCGACGGTGCTCCGGCCTCCGGATAAGACGCAATGTTGCCGTCGCTTTAACGCCAAGCGCACCAGCATCGGCGAGGAAGGGCCCCATCAGATCTGGACCATAGTGTTTCATGAACGGAAGGCCGCCTTCGACCGCATGCGCACCAACGGGTAACACGGTGCCGTCGGCCAGCACGATATCCATCCCAAGGACTTGCTCTACGGCAGAGCCGTAAAAGCCCGAACCAAAGAACACAGAATTTTGGGACAACGCGCCACCGACGCGGCTCTGAAAACCAGAGAGCGGGCCCCAATAGGGTGTCCGCAAACCTTTTTCCTTTAGCGCGTCGTTTAGATCTGCCCAGGTACATCCACATTCAACAGTGACGTACATATCGTCTTCGTTAATTTCGAGGATGCGATTCATCTGTTGTGTGTCGACGGTGATCGAGTCCGGTTGTGTATGCAGATAGCCGTCGGTGTACGACATGCCGCCGCCGCGCGGGACCAAAGCAATTCGTGCGTCATGGCACGCCGCAGCCGCGCGTGAGAGATCTTCCGTTGAGGTCGGCGAAATCGCAGCCAGCGGAGTCTCAAAACTACGGAACGTATCCTCGGCAAAAAATGCTCGAGACTCATCATCAGATTGGACGTTGTCCGCCCCAAGAATTTGAGCCAGCTGGTTAAGCAGCCCCTTGTGACCGGCTAAATCAACCCCAGCCTTAGTCGCTCCTGGGGGAACCGATTCGACGTCGTATCCGGGCACCGGGTTGCCAACAGCGGCAGGTGCAGACGGGTTGGCTTCTGAAGCTTGGGTGTCGTCAGGCATGGGAATCCCTGCATTTCTAGTGGTTTTGGGCCATTTTTGATTGTTGCGCGGCGCAAAAGGGTGAGCAAGAGCGGATTATTTGCTAGTTTTATGCAACAAATATGCATCCAGTACCGTTGTATTAAGCATCTAGTCATAGGATCGCAACGACTCGGAGCCCGCTAAAATAGGGCGTACCCGGTACAGGACGTAACAAGGACAGGCGCTATGGACCCCCTCCCCCTAGAACCTTCGTGGGAACGCAAAGCCCTCAACCGCACCACATTTGGCTGCCGGGAGGTTGATGAGCAATACGTCAAGCAGGTCGGCTGGGAAACCTGGGTCCAAGATCAACTCAACCCGCCTGAGGGTGACGATCCGGAACTTGCAACATTCTTGGCCCAGCAAGTCCTGCATATCGAGTACAATTCATCGGAAGACGAAGAAGAAAACAACGAACGGATTGAAGGCTGGGAAGCTGTCGACGAGCTTCGACCGCTGAACTACCTCAACATGCCCGAAAAGGAATTGTATGAGGTCCTGATCCACGCGGGCGACACACATCCATGGGATGAGGTTTGGCGCGTTTATGTAGAAACCATGAACTCAGTTTATATCCGCGCCTCACATTCGAGTTATCAATTGCGCGAAGTGATGACCGACTTCTGGCTCAACCATTTCTCAGTTTGGTACGACGGCGACGACATCATGCGTCTGTCGACACTGATTTATGACCGCGACATTATTCGGCCGCGCGTATTCGGAAATTTCCGCGACATGTTGGGTGCGACGGCAACGTCAACGGCGATGATGTGGTATCTGGATAACGCTGGCAGCCCGGCCACGCTTCCCAATGAGAACTACGCCCGCGAGCTGATGGAATTGCACACACTGGGCGAGGATGCCTATCTCGGTACGGTTAACCCAGAAGACGTAGAGAAAGATGAAAACGGCATTGCCGTTGGGTTTACTGACGAAGACGTAATCCAAGTTTCCCGCGCAGTATCCGGTTGGACGGTAGAGATCGCCCAATGGGGCGGCGGCAACGTTGGTCAGCTGCCTTACACTTGGCTGTTCGCCTACAACCCATTTCAACACAACAACAACGCCACCAATTTCATGGGGCAGAACCTGTCCAACCTGACGGATGAGATGGAGCAAGGCGAACGGGTGCTAGACATACTCGCGGCCCATCCAGCAACGGCGGAGTTCGTCGTAACCAAAATGGTTCGGCGTTTCTTTGGTGAGAATCCGCCACAAGAAGTGATCGACAGGGCGGTTGAAACCTGGATGGATAACTTGGACGCGGACGACCAAATCCGCCGCGTCGTTGAAACTATTCTGCTGGACGGTACGGAGATCGGGGATATGGCTCCGTCCCGGATACGCCGTCCCTTTGAGAAAATGGTCGCATCATGGCGGGCCATGGGCGCCACCGTCGGTGCCAGCTGGGCCTGGCCATGGGTGCTAGGCCAGACCAACGATGCCGCGTTCAGTTGGCCTGGGCCTGACGGACGTCCGGATGAAAACAACTACTGGCTAGCCGGCACACAAGTAATGCAAGCCTGGAATACCATGTACATGCTCTCGACATGGTGGGGCGTGATTGGGGACAATCTGTTTGATGAAATGGAAAATGAGGAAAAAGATTCAGCAATCACCATGACCGACTTCTGGGTTGGCCGCATGCTTGGACACCAACTGGCTACCGCAGAAAGTTACAACGCACTGATTGATTACCAGTTTACTTGGGCTGGGCCGCTGACTCATTGGACCTGGGCGAAACAGACAGAAGACCAAGAAGAGCAAGAGCAACACATACAGAATGCTCAGATCACTACTCGGGGCTTTGCATCAATCATTGCGACCTCTGACGAGTTCGCCTGGGTTTAAGCGTTCACGTCTTATTGCTTCACGCGTTCACGTCGACAATCACACGGCCGCGGATTTTGCCGCTTAGAATTTCCTCACCTAACTCCGGTAGCCGGCCAAGTGGCTCAAGCGTCGTAATATCGTCGAGTTTGCTGACATCCAAGTCTTCCACCAGTCGTGCCCACGCCTGATCGCGGCGCTCATTGGCGCATGTAACGCAGTTGACACCAAGCAAGCGCACGCCGCGTAAGATAAACGGCATTACGGTCGTCGGAAGATCCGTACCGCCAGCCAAGCCACAAGCCGCGACAGCCCCCTCGTCTTTAGTCTCGGCAAGAAGCGTCGCGAGGGTTCTCGAACCCACTGAATCTACCCCACCGGCCCAACGACCTTTTTCCAAAGGGCGGGCATCCCGGTCAAGGACGTCACGGCCGATCACTTCTGCAGCGCCAAGTGACTTGAGATAATCCGCTTCTGAAACACGGCCCGATGATGCGACCACGCGATAGCCCAGTTTTGCCAAAATTGCGATCGCGACAGACCCCACCCCACCTGCGGCCCCCGTGACTACAACATCACCTTGGTCAGGTGTGATTCCGGCGTCTTCTAGAGCCAACACACAGAGCATCGAGGTATAGCCAGCCGTGCCAATGGCCATCGTATCTTTGAGAGAAAAACCGTCTGGCACGCGGGTGAGGAACTCACCTTTCACGCGCTGCTTCTGGCTGTACCCGCCCCAAAGCGTTTCAGACAAACCCCAGCCATTGACTAAGACTTTGTCTCCAGGCTTGTAGTTGGCGTCTGCCGACTCAACCACCGTGCCCGCCAAATCAATGCCTCCAACCATAGGAAAATTGCGGACGATCTTGCCCTTACCGGTTATGGCAAGCCCATCTTTATAATTCAGGGTGGAGTAGGCCACGTCGACAAGGACGGACTCATCTGGAAGGTCTGCAACCGTTAAATCTTTAATGCCAGACGTGTAATTGCCGTCAGCGTTGTCAATCACCAGAGCCTTGAAGGTCTCGGTCATGCCGTGTCCTTTCGAACGTTAAAAGCGTGTGGCGGGGTTTAGCCGCGTGTGAGGGTGGTGGTGGTATCGTGAAGGCGCTGAACAATCAACCGGATCAGGCGCTGCATAAATGGATTGAGGCGACCGAGCTGGGCCTCAAAGTCGTCTCTAGAGATTTCAACCATCTCGACATCTTTAGAAACTGTCGCCGTCGCTGTCCGCGGCGTGTCGCCGATCATCGACATCTCGCCGACAATTTCGCCTTTGCTGACTTTGGCAAACTTTTTATCCTCACCACCGGAATCAGCGCGACTGAGCTCAAGTTCGCCAGCACTGACCAGATAGCAACTTTGGGCAATATCGCCTTGCCGGAAAATTACGTGCCCAGCCTTGTAAGATTTCTTTTCGGGTGCGTTGTCGGCCATCATCTCAACCTAAGCGTTTAGATGTTTACTATGCCGTGCCACCATGACGAGCGTCAATCGCCTATGGTGTTGGGCCGGTCAACTCTCAAATATCGACTGAGATGGACATCCCGGAGGTTGTCGGCCCAGCCGGAGACGTGAGTGCCGACCAAGTTCTTACTCACACCGTGATAGAGCGGAGCGATCGGAGCCTCAGAAAGCATCAGCGCCTCGGCCTCTGCCAATAACCGGCCCCGCTCACCTTCATCAGGGATTACAACGGCGCGGTCGAGCAGTGCATCGTACTCCGCACTGCGATAGCGGGCGTAATTGGAGTTCGATGACCGACTGTGAAGGATCGCCAAGAAGTTGGCCGCATCATTCACATCTGCCGCCCAGGCTGAGAAGCCGATCTCAAAGTCGCCAGTCCGCAACCGCGAAAACAACACTTTACCTTCTGAGTTGTTGATCGTGACGTGAACACCAATCGGTTTCCACATCGCAGCAATGGCAGCAGCAACGCGCCGGCGGTCTTCAGCAGAGGACAAACTGTACGTCAGCTCCAAAGGATTATTCAGCCCGTAGCCGGCGTCTTCAAGTAGCGCTCGTGCCTTAGTCACCCGTGCCGGCAAAGGCGATTCAAAATCACGCCGCGTTGGCGGTGGGTAGCCGGCTATTGCCGGGGGAACGAGACCATAGGCAGGGCGTTCACCGGTTCGCAGCACGCGAGTTGCAATCGTTTCACGATCGATCGCCAAAGATAGAGCGCGGCGGACGCGAACATCAGCAAGCGCCGGACGGGTCGTGTTGAACGACAAATAGAAAGTAATGAGATAGTCCGCAATACGCGTTTCTGCCGCCAGGTTTTCAAGTAACCATGGCGTTCGAGAGGTGGGGAATTCAAGATTGGTGTCTAGCCCACCCGCGCGGAAACGCGCCAACGCTGCAGATTGATCCTCCGTTGGCAAATAGATGACGCGCTCCAGCGAAACTGATTGAGCAGCATGAAATTGTTTATTTGCTTTGAGAACAACACGATTCTGAGGGCGAAAATCTTCCAGGACAAAAGCCCCGTTTGACACCATATTGCCCGGCGCGGCCCATCTTTCGCCATACTGCTTGATGCTATGTGCAGGCACGATCGCCGCAAAGCCGTTGGATAGAAGCTCTGGCAGATACGGCACTGGCGATGTCAGAGCGATGATAACCGTGCTGTCACCATCAGCCGTTACGCCAAGTGTCTCGAGCGGGGCTTCCCCTCGATTGACCGCCGCTGCGTTTGCAATGCTGTAGAACAGTCCCGGATACTGCGAGGCCGTTGCCGGGTCCAGCAAGCGCCGGAAGGAATACACCACGTCCTCAGCGGTTAAGCGCAACCCGTCAGACCATTTTAAATCTTCGCGTAAGGCGAAGGTCCAGACCAAACCATCATCAGACACAGACCAACTTTTCGCCAAACCGGGGGCCGGCACACCCGAGGCGTCAGGTGCGGTTAACCCTTCAAACAGATCAAGGACGATGTTGTTCTCATACACCGACAGTATGCGGTGAGGGTCAAGACTGGCCGGGTCCTGATGGTTACCGCGAGTCAGGACAGCTTGTGAGTTCACCGTAAACGCCGCTGATAGCAGCGCGGCGCAAACGACGACAAACCGCACTATTTTACTCTCCTGACTGACTGGCCTTTACCTGGGCATCAATCACCGCAACGGCGGCAAGGTTAACCAAACCACGAGACGAAACCGACGGCGTTGTTATGTGACCTGGTTTGTCGACCCCGATCAGAATTGGGCCGACATGAAGCCCGCCCGACAAACTGCGCGCCAGATGAAAAGCTGTATTCGCCGCATCAAGACACGGCATAACCAAAAGATTAGCCGGCCCATCCAATTTAGATTCTGGAAAAACACGTTTGCGCAATTCTTCGTTCAGCGCGACATCCGGTTGCATCTCACCCTCAACCTGGAGGTTGGGATACTCATTGTGTAAGCGCTCCATCGCAGCACGCATCTTGAGTGCATTTGTATTTTGTGATGAGCCAAAGGTCGAAGTTGCGATCAGCGCAATACGCGGCTCAAGTCCAAAATCGGAGACCTTTTCTGCGGCACGCACCGTAAGATCGACAATCTCATCAGCTGTCGGATTCTCCGACACATAAGTGTCGCACATAAAGATCGGGCCGCGTTCGAGGACCAGTAGGGACAAGGCCGATGTTTCACGGACACCGCTGCACAGACCGAGCACCTGTTCGACATAATTCAAATGCCATTTGTACTCGCCGTAGGTGCCGCAGATCATTGCATCGGCGTCACCCTTCTCAACCATCAGGCTGGCAATCACGGTCGAATTTGTGCGCACTATTGTTCTGGCAGAATCCGGCGACACACCTTTGCGTGCCATAAGCCCATGATAGGTTTCCCAATAGTCACGATAGCGATCATCGTCCTCTGGGTTAACGATCTCAAAATCTTTGCCCGGGACAAACTCTAGTCCTAGCTTGCGTGCCCGGTGCGAAATCACCAAAGGCCGGCCAATGAGAATTGGAGTTGCAATGCCGTCATCGATCAGCACCTTCGCAGCAAACAGAACGCGATCATCCTCGCCCTCTGCGAACACAACTCTCTTCGGATCTTCACAGGCCTTGTCGAAGATCGGCTTCATGACCAGGCCGGTGCGGAACACGAACTGATCAAGGTCGTTGGCATACGCGTCAAGATCATCAATCGGACGTGTTGCGACCCCGGAGTCCATCGCCGCCTTGGCGATGGCCGGACAGATCTGGGAAATCAACCGAGGATCAAACGGTTTAGGAATTATGTACTCGGCTCCGAAGCGCAAGGTCTGACCACCGTAAGCCGCGGCAACCACTTCTGAACTGGCCCCTTTGGCGAGATCGGCGATGGCATGCACTCAAGCCACTTTCATCTCTTCATTGATTTCCGTAGCACCAACATCCAACGCGGCGCGGAAGATAAACGGAAAGCACAATACGTTGTTCACTTGATTGGGGTAGTCGGACCGGCCAGTAGCGATGATGGCATCGGCCACGGCTTCTTGTGCAACTTCAGGCCTGATCTCCGGCTCCGGATTGGCCAGCGCCATAATGATGGGCTTTTTCGCCATGGTCTTGACCATCTCACCAGTGACGATGCCGGGGGCAGACAGACCGAGGAACACGTCCGCGCCGTCAAACGCTTCCTGCAACGTCCGTGCTTTGGTGTCAGATGCGTACTCCGCCTTCTGGTCGGTCATATCTTCGGTGCGACCTTTGAAAACGACACCCTTGTGGTCGGACAAGATAACGTTCTCGCGTTTCAACCCGAGTGCGAGCAATTGATTAAGACATGCGATGCCTGCCGCGCCGCCGCCCGCAGACACCAATTTAATCTTCTCGATCTTTTTATTGACGAGGCTGAGACCGTTCATAATCGCCGCGGCAACAACGATTGCTGTGCCGTGTTGATCATCGTGAAAGACGGGGATGTCTAGGCGCTCCCGCAAAGCTTTTTCAACGATGAAGCAATCGGGCGCCTTGATGTCCTCTAAATTGATTGCACCAAAGGTCGGGGCTATCGCAGCCACAACTTCAATCAGTTTGTGCGGATCATTTTCGTCAACCTCGATATCGAAGACATCAATGCCGGCGAACTTTTTGAAAAGTACAGCCTTGCCTTCCATGACAGGCTTAGATGCGAGCGCGCCGATCGCCCCAAGACCAAGCACAGCTGTACCATTCGAGACCACAGCGACAAGATTGCCACGACTGGTCACTGTTGCAGCTTCGGCTGGGTCGGCGACGATCGCGTCACAAGCCGCGGCGACCCCGGGAGAATAAGCGAGCGCCAAGTCACGCTGATTGGCTAACGGCTTGGTGGCAACAACCTCAAGCTTACCCGGCTTCGGAAAGCGATGATAATGAAGTGCGTCGTCCCGCAACTTGTCTTTGGCATCTGTGGCTTGATCGGTCGACATAGACTAGGGCCCCTTCCCCGCAAAACCTGTTATCGGCTCAATATCCCACTTTAAGAGCATGTTTGACCACCTTACGCATAACAGAAGGCAGCGCCTGGTCACCCATGGCGTCCAGATGCGCCCAGACAAAGTCCTGTTCTGCACCAACAGCACCCGCTCGTTTATCAGTGACGGGCGCCGCTTTGACCCCCAACTCGAGGTGAAAATGGGTAAAGGTGTGCGTTACAAGCCCATCCAGAGAACGCCACTTTGCCCGGGCCACAGTGACGGGAGCATGGGTGTTTGCCTCATCCGCCACCCACTCATCGTCCCTCCAGGGGGTCGATGGAATTTCCATCATCCCGCCAAGCAACCCCTTCTCGGGACGACGGCGCAGCAAGATTGCGCCATCGGACCGTGTCAGCCAAAAACAAACGCCACGGCGTGTTGGCTTTTTCTTCTTTGGCATCTTCCGCGGCAGTTCTGCCGCAATACCGAGACGGCGGGCGCGACACGGTTTTTGCCACGGACACAACACACAAGATGGTGACTTGGGTGTGCAAACCGTTGCACCGAGATCCATGACAGCTTGTGCATAGTCGCCCGGACGATGATCTAATGTGAGATCAGCCGCCAACGCTTTGAGAGATAATTTGGCTTTTGGTAACGGCTCTTCGACTGCGTGGAGACGCGCCATGACCCGCTCGACATTGCCGTCAACGACGACGGCCTTATGTCCGAATGCAATTGCAGTGATCGCGGCCGCGGTATACGCCCCGATCCCCGGTAAGGCCAATAGTGCGCCTTCGGCGCTCGGAAAAATGCCGTCGTGTTTGTCGGTCACCACCTTCGCGCAGGCATGCAAGTTGCGCGCACGCGCGTAATAGCCAAGTCCCGCCCATTCGGTCAGTACATCGTCGAGCTCCGCCGCCGCGAGTGCTTCAACAGTTGGCCAGCGCGATAGAAAACGCTCAAAGTAGGGCTTAACCGCGGTCACAGTTGTTTGCTGGAGCATGATTTCGCTTAGCCAAACAGCGTATGGATCCGGTGTTTGCCCAGGCAAAGCACGCCAGGGCAAGCGGCGGCGATGGCGGTCGTACCACGCTAGGAGGTCTTTAGCCTTGGGTGAGGAAGATTGAGCGGTGGTCATGCCCGGCGAACATCCATTCGTTGAGAAGAGGCGCGCACAAAGCGCTCTTCCTGCGGTAGACTGGACCCTATGAGCCCCTCGCCCAAAAGAAAAGCGCCGGACAAAGCCGTCACTGATCGAACCTCTCGCGGGCTGCTCGGCATTGCTGCGCTGACCGAACGGGTTGCTCGGCCCGTGCTTGGCAAACGGGGGTTTTCTGCTGGACAGGTGATCGGGCGTTGGGCCGAAATTGTCGGTGCGGAATTCGCCGCCTCAACAGCACCTGAACGCGTTCAGTATAATCGCGGTGCGCGCACCAACGGGACACTATATCTCCGGGTCGCCAGCGGCGCAGCGGCGGCGCTGATCCAGCCGCAAATCCCGCTGATTATTGAGCGCGTCAATGGGTTCCTTGGCCCCAGCGCAATCGAACAGATCAAAGTCACCCAGGGTCCGTTGCCGCAGCGCTACATAAAAACCCCGGTTCAAAGAACTAGGACGATCTCATCGGACGCCTTGGCCGATGCTGAGACCGAGATCGGCGCCCTGGAATCTGATTCCGTGCGCCAGGCATTGGCCCGCTTGGGCGCCCGCCTAAAGCAGCGCAGTTAGGGCCCGTCTTAGACCGCAGCCTGTACGCGACTCCGCTTTTCCCGTATGATTCTTGCTCATCGATACGGTCTGGGGCAAAGGGGATTCAAATGCGCTTCCGTCAAGAACTGAACAGGTTAGGTTTTGTAGCTGCGCTGCTTTGCTTGGGCATGCCCCAAGCCCGAGCGCAATCCATCGACGGGCTGCTGAGCAACGTCACCGAAACCATTGGCGACCTGACAGATGTCGTCGTTCCAGGCGTGACCAATATCCGGATCGGATTAGGACCAGTGTTCACCCCAGCCTATGAAGGATCAGACGATTACAAGATTAAAGCCGCGCCGCTTATATCCTTCCGGTATCGCGATCTGGTTCAAGTGGATAACAATCAAATTCGGGTCAACGTGTTCGGTAGCGACAGCTTGTTCCGATCAGAGCGCTTCAAGGCTGGTCCAATACTGAAGCTGGATTTCGGGCGCGATGAGACCGATAGCCCTGACCTGCTTGGTCTTGGCGACGTTGGCACCAATCTTGAGCTAGGCATTTTCGCCAGCTACACCGCTGGCCCAGTACGCGCGCGGATCCGAGCACAACATGACGTCATCAGCGGCCACTCGGGCATGCGGGTTATCGGCGATCTTGGCGTCGCAGTCTATCGTTCGGATCGGCTAGCCGTTACGAGCAACCTTAGCGCTACATGGACAGACAGCAGTTACATGGGCGCCTATTTCGGTGTCACAGCAGCCCAAGCTTTGGCCTCGGGTCTTACGGCGTTCACAGCGACGTCTGGCCTGAAGGATATCAGCCTGGCCTTTGGGGCCAACTACCAGGTTACGGACACCTGGGCTGTTGTTGCCAACGCGGGCTATTCCAAACTGCTCAGCGACGCCAAAAACAGTCCCATTGTATCGGTTCAAGGTTCGTCCAGTCAGTTTGTTGGCGGTGTGTTTGCGGTCTACAGTTTCTAGACCCAGCCCCATCAGAAGTGGCCGGCTAAACCTGTGACCCTTGGCCCACAGCGGCCAGACAACCACCAAATCTCCTTGGGTCTGCCCTACAATGTCCATATTCTTGGTTATGATAGGATGTGGATAAGGGAAGATAATACGCTAAGACATAGTCGATGCCGCATTAGCGCCTTGCATGAGTTCACAGTTTAGCAAGGGCGGCAGGAGTACCGGATAATGATAAACGCACGAGCACGATCTAATTTCATTGCCGCATGCATGACAGTGACAACTGTTTGTATGACTTCCTCAGCTATGGCCCAGACAACCGCCACAGACGACGCACCGGCGACGGCCAATGACGAAGGTTACATTCTTGAGCGATTCCCGGATCGGCTGCCGCAGACGACCAATCAATGCATCTTCTTTCGCACGCTCTACGATTGGAAACCACTTAACCGGCACAATCTGATTGTCTGGGCTCCAAGCCGTAAGCATCCCTATCATTTGCAACTGGATCGCCCGTGCCAAAATTTGCGATTCGCTCACACCATCGGTTTCACATCAAATAATGGTCGCTTATGCGGATTTGGTGGCGATTCAATTCTGGTCGGCCACGGTGGCGGGTTGCCCGACCGGTGCCCGATCGGCTCGATCACGAAACTGGACGAGGACGGCCTAGAGCGACTTTTGGCGCAAGGGCGCGGGCGCACTCTCAGAGAAAAGCGTGAGGCAGAGGCGAAAGCGGCAGAAACATCAAACCCTTGAGAATCCTGCTGCTCTGGACAATCCCAAAAAAAACACCATATGAGACTCTCATCCTGGTGTGATTTCCTCCCCGTCAGTGCACCAGGACAGTTGGGTACCCATAAAGAACGGCCTGCCGCTTCCCCTCGCGGTGGGCCGTTTTCTATTGAATTGGAGCCGGTCCGGGCCGTAGCCGCGAAAACCCTCTTAAAACTGTAGTTTTTGAGGATTCGCGCTTGCCGAGCAACGCAACACACACGACAATCGCGACCGAAAACCATCTGTAGGTCACCATGCCGCAATCGTCACCCGGGCTTATCCGCAATTTCACAGTCGCTTACGTAGCAGCGCTCGTTTTGATCGCCGCGCTCGTTGCAGGCTCGGCCACAATGCTTGCGTTCTCAACCACTGAACAGATTGGTGACTCGGCCGTACTAAACTTTAGCGGCAAGCAACGCATGCTATCGCAGCGCATCGCCCAGTTCGCGCAACGCCGCATCCACGAAACATCAAACGAGCCAGCGACCGCACTTAGAGAGCTCGCGAACGAAATGCTCGCTGAACATGAAGCGCTTGTTAATGGAAATGCTGATCTCGGCATCATCAACCCGGCCCCGCCGTCAGCACGCGAATTTTATTTTGACGCGCCACACAATCTAGATGATCGCGTGCGCGATTACGTTGCCAATGCTCTCGCTCTTTCCAGTATAGAAGACGGCTCCAGCGAAGAAGCGGCTCGATACGTCAGCCTGATACAAGACGAAGCTCAAGCCACATTGATTGATTCTTTGGACGCTATTGCAACCCACTATCAGCAATTGGCGACGGAGCGAATCAATACGGCGTTCAGAACTGAAATCTTCGTCGCCGCTGTTCTGATTGTTATGCTGGCGGCCGTCGGTCTGTTGTTATTCCGCCCGCTGGTTAAACGCTCACAGTCAGACTTAGATAAAATCATAGACCTCGCAGCAGACGGCGAAGCCAAAGAGAAACGGCTCAGTTCAATTTTGGAGACCCTCGCCGATGGTGTTGTCACGATTGACGGCAAGGGCGTCATACTTTCGGTCAATGACGCCGCGGCAAAAATCTTTGGGTACAGCGAAGAAGAAATGGAAGGGAACAACTTCCGCTTCCTCCTGCCGAAGTCTGAGCGACGCGGCCGCAACAGCTTTTACGGCAGCTATGTTCGGGACGGCAATGTGGGGCCGATCCAAAGCGAACGGGAAATTATCGGACGCAAAAAGGATGGCATGGAGTTCTCTATGGAGCTCTCCATCAGTAGCCTTGAGATAGACGGCAAGCCGGTGTTCACCAGTGTGGTGCGCGATATTAACGACCGCAAAAACGCCGAAGTGACACTTAAACGTCAAGCCTGGGTGATGGAGAATATTGCCGACGCCGTTATCCTGACTGATCCTCAGGGTATGGTCATCGATTGTAATTCGACAGCGGAAGAGCTGACGGGCTACGGGCGCTTCGAATTACTCGGCACACCGATCATGGACTTGATGGTCGCGGGGTCTGCCCAAAAACGTAGTGACGTCCGGGAGGAAGCAACGTCGGCCACTGACAGCGGCGGCGTATGGCGCAACGAATTTGAGATTCGTCGTAAAGATGGTGCAATCAGAACATTCGAGAACACGACCACAGGCATGCTAGATGAGCGCGATCGCTTAATCGGCCGCGTTTCCGTCAATCGCGACGTGACCGAGCAGCGCGAGATTGATCGGGTGAAAAACGAATTTATCTCTGTTGTCAGCCACGAACTGCGGACTCCACTCACGTCGATCATGGGATCGTTAAGCCTGATTAGAAGTGGATCTGTCGGTGAGCTCGATAGCGAAGCCGCGGGTATGATCGATATCGCGCACTCCAATAGTGAGCGACTGGTTCGCCTTATCAACGATATTCTCGACCTCGAGAAAATTGAGGCGGGGAGAATGGACTTCGACGTCGTCCCGCTTGACGCCATGACTCTTATGAACCAGGCGGTTTCTGATAATCACGGGTTCGGTGACAAGAACAACATTGAGCTCAAGATCACCTCGCCGGTTAATAATGTCAGCGTTCTCGGTGACGCTGATCGGATTGCTCAAGTCTATGCTAATTTGCTCTCTAACGCGATCAAATTTTCTCCCGAAGGTGCCTCGGTAGAGATCGGCGCCAAACGTCTCGGCCAAAAAATACGGTTCTGGGTGAAGGACAACGGACCTGGAATCTCGGCAGACTTCCGCTCATCAATTTTCGGAAAGTTCTCGCAGGAGGACTCCTCTGCTACACGGCAGCAAGGTGGCACCGGACTTGGTCTTAGTATCTGCAAAACGATTATTGACCGTCTCGACGGCACGATCGGTTTTGAGTCTGTTGAAGGCGAGGGCTCCGAGTTCTTTTTTGACCTACCGGAAACGATTTCCGAGAAATCCGACGTGACCGTATCAACGGTGGGCAAGACAGCCCTGATTGTGGAAGACGATAACGATGCAGCGACGTTGCTACGCATTGTTCTTGAGCAAATGGGGTTAGACGTAGACGTGGCTTTAGATATTGAACGGGCTCATGCACTGGTGGCCGAGAAAAGCTTCGACGTCGTAACGCTTGATCTGGGCCTTGGGGGTGCCAACGGTGTTGATCTTATGGACAGCATCGCTCAATCCGAAAAAAATAACGGTGTTCCAGTCGTCGTTGTATCCGGTCGCAAACGCGAAGACTTATCAAGCGGTGATGGTGGGGTCTTTGACCTAGCCGGTTGGATTAGAAAACCGGTTGATATTGAATCGTTGGAAACCGTTTTACGCAAATGTCTGTCCATTAAAGTCAGCGAGAAACCTCGCATTCTTCACGTCGAAGATGACCCCGACGTGCGTGCAGTTGTGCAGAAGATCCTGCAGGACAGCGTCGAAATTGTAAGGGCTGAAAGCTTGGCTGCAGCTCGCGAAATCCTTGCCGGACCAGATAGCACGTTCGACTTAATTTTACTCGATCTGGCGCTAGGCGACGGACGCGGTGAAGAACTTCTGGCAGACCTAAAGACAGAATCCGGCGTTAATATTCCAGTCGTCGTGTTTTCTGCTAATGACTTGGAGAGCTCGGCGGCGATTGAGAAAATTGCCGATATTTTACAAAAATCGCGGGCCAGCAATGACGACTTGTCCGCCAGTGTTATGGCAGCGATTCTTAGACACCAACGCAGTCAAGCCGACCTCTGACGGGACCCACGGTTAGACAATGACCAAACCCTTAAAAAAGATTCTTCATGTTGAAGACGAACCAGATATCCGCGCGATCGCTAAGATGTCGCTGGAAAAAATTGGCCAGCTGGAAGTTGAAAGCTGTGCGTCCGGCAAAGATGCCTTAGATCGCATCGCGACGTTTGCCCCGGATATGGTTTTGCTGGACGCCATGATGCCCGAGATGGACGGCCCCGAAGTGCTGCGTCAATTGCGCGCACGCGACGACACCAAGCATTTGCCTATTGTATTTATGACGGCCAAGATCCAGGCCGCAGAAATTGAAGAATACATGGAACTCGGAGCCCTCAAAGTGATCTCCAAGCCATTTGATCCGATGTCTCTACACCAACAACTAAAAGACATTTGGCTCGCCAACCAGGACTGAGCAATATCGAATGCAAAAAAAAACGCCCGGGCAATCTACCCGGGCGCTTCTTATTGTAGATATAACGGCGCTTAGTCGGCGTCTTCCTCACGCCACGTATCAATGGCTTTTTGAGTAACCGTCCAAGATGTTTCATTGGGGCGGTCGTCGTCCAGCGGTGGCGCTGTGACGTATTCTGGATAGTTCTCCAGAATTTCGTTTTTCACTACGTCAGGAAGCTCATCCCAACTGCCAAGGCGCATGCCGGCGGTGTGGAATACAGCAACTCCATCGCGATCCCCCATCTTCATCCATGGCAACCATTTAGAGACACGGGCCCAAGAAATAACCCGGTCTTTAATGTAATCGGCATCGGCATCCAACACATCGGCAACCGGGGACGCACCGGTGCCGAACTCCATGGCATGGTAGGTACCCCCAACGTATTCCTGATAATCACCGGCGAGCGGGTTTTCATAGAAAAGTCGAGCTGCCCCTCCGCCATTTAGGTAGTAACCGTTGTGCTCAAAACTGCGGAATTTGGCTGAAGGTTTGCCATCCTCATCGTAAGCGTAGGACGGGCGATTGATATTCATACTTACCGGATCATTGGCGACCTGAATGACCCGCACTTCTTCGTCAGTCCAAGGGTTGACCCAGGTGTCGACCACTTGGTCGGTCTCAGGGTCGAGATAGAACATCACTTCACGTGACACGGAACGATACCCGAGACCGCGCGTCGGATCCTGTAGAATGTCACAGGCACGAACATTCATACCCTGCATGTTGAACAGGTGACGATCCTTCTCACCGGGACGGCGGCTATACATCTTACCGTGCCACCAATAAACCGTGTCCTGACCCTCTTTAAGAGAACAGTTCTGCTTGATGCTGATTCGAATAGCGTCTTCCGGATCATTTGGATCAAGCTGCTGAACAGAGGGGTCAGCACGACCCGACGCCACACTTGAAGCGGCGCTGTCGGTCATCGAGGTTGACGAGCAAGATGCCAGCACCACACCAGCCACACTGGCGCAGACCAGATGGCGCAGGTTCAATAGAGCTTTTGTAAGACGGTTCATTATTCCATCCCTCCTTCGCCGGCACCGCTTTTAGCGCGGCGTGATTCCATCTGGGTCTTAAAGTCGCCCCAACTCGTAACGTTAGGTCGATCATCATCGATCGGTGGCGGTTCTTTATAGATGGGATAATTGGCGTCAATTTCAGCCTTCAAGCCATCCGGCAGGTCGTCGTAGCTATCAACACGACCACCGACCGTCGAGAAAATCATCATGCCGGTGCGGCCGCGCATCTTCATCCACGGGAGCCATTCGGAAAAACGTGCCCAAGAAAGAACGTATTTTTCGAGCTTCGCTTTGGTGCTGTCGAGCAGGTCATCTTTGTAAACATAGGAGTTAAGGGCTTCCATGGCGTGATACTTGTTACCCACGTAATCCTGATACTCGCCGGCCAACGGGTTGTTGTAGAACAGCGGCGCTTCACCGGTTGTGAAGACCCTGTTGCCGACGATCGTCGCGTTAAACGTGCGCCCCTCACCGTCAGCGGACCGAGCGTATGAGGGTTGGCGCATATTCACCGGATCGTTGGCAACATGCATCACCTCGACTTCTTCTTCGGTCCATGGATTGACCCAAGTGCGTAGAATTTCGTTGGTTTCCGGATCTTTATACAAAAGCACTTCGCGGGAGACGGAGCGATAACCACGGCCGCGCTCCTTGTCTTCGAAATTTTTGCAGGCCCGCATGTTCGTGCCTTCAACGTTAAAAAGATGGCGGTCTTTTTCGCCGGGCACGCGGCTATAAGCGGAGCCCTGCCACCAGTAGACAATCGGCTCGCCTTCAGTCAGCGAGCAATTGAGCTTCTGTTCAACAAGAATCACGTCATTTGGATCTTCTAGATCCAAAGTTCGCGCCTCAGCACTTGCTGCGACATAGATCAGACCAACGGACGCAAGCACCGCTGCCGACCAATACCCAGCCCAAATTGATGTCGGGCATTTCATATGGCGTCCCTCCCCTTAATTTCCTGTGATCGGAATCGAACCGGAACCGAGCCCCGATGATCAACTTCAAGTTTCCATGAAAACAGTCCAGGAATCTCAATTAGAATCGACGAGGAATAATATTCCACAAAATGATATCTATTACGAAGATAGGTCTAACATTCATGATCAATGGAATTCAATTTCCTATTTATTGTCCATTTAACAAATTTTTTAGCTGCTTGGCGAATTTCCCTTGCATGATCGGCCTGCTTTAGGGACTCATACGCCCATTATTCGTTGATTTACCCGTTGCGCCGGTGACCGATCCTGGTCTTGCAGGCCAGCGGATAGCCCGCCTAAAATACTCAACACCTAGTGGGTTAGATGCTTTATACCCACTGCATATTGTGAGGAATTACCTGTGAAATCGTTTACTTCCGCCGCTTTTGGCTGCGCCGCCCTAGTGCTCGCGCTGGTCGGCACCGCATCCTGCGCTGAAGAAGAGTCCCAAGACTCTGAGGCCGCCGCTGCTCAAAGTAATATGTCTGCGACCGAGGACTCGGCCGCGGTCCAAGAGTCCAACACCGCATCAGATACTCAGCAGCTAGCCCAAGCCGCCGACGATGCCGCGCCCGACTCCACTGGCCCGGTTTATCGCGAAATGATTTATGGCGACCCGGCAGCCCCGGTGACCATTGTCGAATATGCGTCTTTGACCTGCAGCCACTGCGCCTCCTTTCATAACGCCGTGCTGCCTGAGATCAAAAAGAACTACATCGACAGCGGCAAAGTCCGGCTCGTGTTTCGGGACTTTCCTCTAGATGGTTTGGCTATGGCTGGCGCGATGCTTGCCCGCTGCGCCGACGGCGATCGTGGTAAAGCCCTCATCAGCGTTATGTTCCGCCAACAGGGTACGTGGGTCATGTCGGAACGGCCGATCGAACCCCTGACATCCTATGCCAAGCTGGCCGGCCTCAACGAAGACGATGTCAACGCGTGTCTTGAGAACGAGAACATCATGACCGCAATCCGCGAAGGCCAGGAAGCGGGGTCCAATCAATACAAGATAGGATCAACGCCGACGTTCTTCATTGATGACGTCAAAGTTGAGGGCAATCGCGGCTACGACTACATGTCCAAAATCATTGATGAAAAACTCGAGGAAAAAGGCTCTTAAGCACCTTTTCTCTTTCACGAAACCCACCCGTAACAGCACGTTTCTACGGAGACCCGATCCTTGGTTGAATTTACCCGGCTACGCCTGACCGGCTTTAAGTCATTCGTTGACCCCACAGACCTCGATATTGAAAAGGGGATGACGGGTGTTGTCGGGCCCAACGGTTGTGGCAAGTCCAATCTTGTTGAGGCGTTGCGCTGGGTGATGGGTGAAACCTCCGCCAAGCAAATGCGCGGTGGGGAGATGGATGAAATTATCTTCGGCGGCACCCGCGACCGACCCGCCAGAAACATCGCTGAAGTCACACTGGTCATGGACAACCGGTCGCGAAACGCGACGGCACAATTCAACGACACAGATGAGCTGGAAGTGTCCCGACGCATTGAACGCGGTAAGGGTTCCGTCTATCGGGTTAATGGCCGCGACGTCAGGGCCAAGGACGTGCAACTGCTATTCGCCGATCTCGCATCCGGAGCGCGCTCGACGGCATTGGTGAGCCAAGGCCGTATCGGCGCAATCATCAATGCCAAACCGGCTCAACGCCGCCACCTTTTGGAAGAAGCGGCCAACATCACTGGGCTTCACAGTCGCCGCCATGAAGCTGAGTTGCGCCTGAAGGCCGCGGAAACAAACCTTGAGCGTCTTGATGACGTGATCCAGGCGCTTGATGTGCAGTTGCAAAGTCTGAAAAAACAAGCGCGACAGGCAGCCCGATACCGAACGATTTCTGATTCAATCCGTGCCGCCGACGCCATGGTTCTAACCATTCGCCAAACCGATGCGGAAGCTGAGCTTAGCCAAGCGAGCGAAGCGTTCGCACGAGCAGAACAGGATGTCGCTGCTAAGGCGGGCGTCGTCGCTGAAGCCACAACAGCACAAGCGGCCGCCGCTGAAGCTGTGCCGCCGCTCCGCCAGGCAGAAGCAGCAGAAGCAGCCAAGGTGCAGCGTCTCAATCTGGCGCGGGAACAACTGGACGAAGAAGAGCAACGCCTCGCGGCGGCACAAGAGGCAGCAGAAACGCGCCTCGCCCAACTCCGCGACGACATGGCTCGCGAGAAAGAACGCATTGCCGATGCCAAAGGCGCGCTCGACCGGCTTGGCAGCGAGCGGTCTGACCTTGAGGAAGCGCAGGCCAGCCAAGCCGACTCTCTTGAACATGCCCGCACCACTCTTAAAGCCTCAGCCCAATCCGTTGAGGAACTGGAAGGTGAAATTACCCGCCTAGCCGCTACCCTCGCCGGCGCCGACTCATCACGCGCGACCGCGCGGCAAAAAGAAGCGGAAGCAAAGCTTCGTGGCGGGCGTGCCCTGAGGCGCCTGGAAGAAGTCGAGGAACAATTAGACACGACCCGTATTCAGGCGCAGCCAGCTCTCGATCTTCAAGCCGAAGAAACAACGGCGAAACAGTGCGAGGACGCGATGGCCTCGGCGCGCAGCCAATGGGAAGAGGCAGAAACTGCACGAGCGTCCGCACAGGAATACGACCAAGCGTCTCGCGATCAACTTCAAGAACTCCGTGGCGAGGAAGCCAAGGTCCAGGCCGAGGTCGTCGCACTGGAAGGCTTGCTGGCCGAGCGCGAAACGGACGCAACGTGGAGTCCAATTCTTGATGCTGTCACTGTCGAACCGGGATATGAGCCAGCCTTGGGTGCAGCGGTCGGGGATGACTTGAGCGGAGGCGCAGACGATACCGCACCGATTCACTGGTCAAGCCTGCCGCCTTTTGCACCACCACCCATACTGCCAGAGGGCGTGCGCCCTCTAGGTTCTGTCGTTCAAGCGCCGACTAAGTTGGCCCGTCGCCTTTCTCAGGTTGGCATCGTCGAAAACCGAGAGTCCGGGATGGCGCTTCATAGCATGCTGAAGCCAGGTCAACGGCTGGTAACGAAGGATGGTGATTTGTGGCGCTGGGACGGATTCGTCAGTACATCCGGCGCACCAAGTTCTGCCGCACAACGCCTGAAGCACAAGAACCGTCTGAAAGAACTCCGCGGTGAAATCGAAGCCCGCCGGGCTGCGTCGCAAGAAGCAGAGACACGCGCTATTGCGGCACGAGACCGTGTCACCAATGCAGCCGAAACTGAAAAAGAGCGCCGCGCTAACGTCCGTGATTCTGAACAGGCCCTCGAAAAAGCCCGCGCAGCCTTGGCGGAGCGACAACGTACAGTCGCCGCCCTAGAAAGCCGGATCGCCAGTCTCGAAGAAACCCAAAAAACTTTGGTTGGGGAACGCGACGAAGCGGGCGCGCAAGAACGCGAAGCCCAGACCACACTGGCAGAGCTAGGAGACGGATCTGCTGAGCGTGAACGTCAGGCAAACTTGCAGCGCCAGCTTGGCGGCCGCCGCAACGACCTCATGGAAGCCAGAGCCGCTTACGACGCGTTGACCCGCGCTTCTGAAGAACGTCAGAGGCGCCTCGCCGCCCTCGCCGAAGACACCCAATCTTGGTCGACCCGGCGTGGGGAAGCCGAGCGGCAACTCGAAGCTCTGATGGAGCGCGAAGGGTCAGCTGTTGAAGAGGTCGCAGAGCTGGCCGGCAAACCGGAAGCCTTGGCAGAACAACGCCAAGCCTTGATGGTTCAGTTGGAAACCGCTGAAGGTGGTCGCCGCACGGCAGCGGATGCCCTCACCCGCGCCGAAGCCGTCCTCAACGAAGCCAACAAAGCGCTACGTGAAGCGGAGCAAAGCGCGTCAACGACCCGCGAAGAACGTGTTCGCCGCGAGGCGTTAGTAACCCAGGCCCAACAAGCCATCGAGACACTTGCTGCGGCTATTGAAGAAAAAGTGGGCTGTGCGCCGGCGGATGTCCGGGCTCAAACCCGCCTCAAAGATGGCGAAGAGCCACCGCCACTTGAAAAAGCCGAAAAGAGCCTGCAACGCCTGATCAGTGAGCGTGACAACATGGGGGCGATTAACCTCCGCGCCGAGCAGGAAAGCGCCGAGCTCAGCGAACAGATCGAAACGCTCGATACGGAGCGAGAAGACCTGATCAACGCCATCGCCCGTCTACGTGACGGCATCAACAGCCTGAACCGTGAAGGTCGTCAGCGCCTCCTCCAGTCCTTTAAAGAGGTCGATGGCCATTTCCGCACTCTGTTCACTAGCCTATTTGGCGGCGGTCGGGCTCACTTGTCCCTGACCGAGGCAGACGACCCGCTCGAAGCCGGACTTGAGATCATGGCCAGCCCGCCCGGCAAACGCCTGCAAAACCTCAGCCTGCTCTCTGGCGGGGAGCAAGCACTGACGGCAATTGCCCTCCTCTTTGCCGTGTTCATGGTGAATCCGGCGCCCATCTGCGTCCTCGACGAAGTTGACGCCCCATTGGATGACGCCAACGTCGACCGGTTCTGCAATTTGATCACCGAGATCACAAAAGCCACCGGCACCCGCGTTATTGTCGTCACTCACCACCGTATGAGCATGGCCCGCGTGGACCGGCTCTTCGGCGTGACAATGGCTGAACGGGGGGTCTCCAAGCTGGTCTCAGTCAACCTCAATGAGGCCGAAGCGTTCCGCGACACGGCCTGATTCATCAGCCGCCACAAGGATCACTTCAGGGCAGAACCCAGCAACGCCCAAAACCGCCTAAAAAGCCCGGAATTCAGCGGCCCTTCGTCCTTGACAGCAGTACGGGCGGTTCCTATTGTGCGCCCGATTTTGCGCTGCAACAGGCCGGTTCCGGCCCAAGCTTCGATCGTCTCAAAGGGTGGGGCTTTTAACCCTAATTGTTCAGTCAAACGGTGACTCCGGAACACGCCGATTGGTCTTTGAGGACCTCATGGCTACCGAACCAGATGACCCGCTGAACGACTTGGATACCCGCCTAAAAGCCGCTCGTGGCCCAACGGAAACGGAATCAGCCCGACGCGGGCGCGGAACACAAAGCGGGCTGGGCCAAGGTCTCCGCATCGGTATAGAAATGGTCGTTTCCGTCGCTGTCGGCGCTGGTCTGGGCTATTTCATCGATAACTGGGCCGGAACCACGCCGCTTTTTATGATTGTGTTTTTGTTTCTGGGCTTTGCCGCTGGCATTATGAATGTGCTTCGCATCGCCCGGGGCCTAGATGAAGCGGTCGGCTTCGGCCGGGCGATGAGAGAAAAAGAGGCCAGAGACAAACTGGCCCAAGATAAAGCGGTGAGCGCCAAACCGGCGCAGACGAACGAGAGCGGAGCGGACGAGTAAACATGGCGACCGAAGAGCACGGCGACGAAGCGGCCCACGGCCCGATGGAGCAGTTCGAGATCAAGCCTTTGATTGATCTCAATCTCGGTGGTTACGACATTTCGTACACCAACTCCGCATTGTTTATGACGCTTGCCGTTATCTGCACCTTCAGTCTGTTCTGGGCCGCAACGCGCAAGCGGACCATGATTCCCAGCCGTATCCAGTCCATCGGTGAACTGATGTTCGAATTCGTCGCCGGTATGGTCAAAGAGAACGTGGGCAAGGAAGGTATGAAGTACTTCCCGTTCATCTTCACCCTGTTCGTCTTCATTCTGTTCGGCAACGTGCTCGGCCTGCTGCCCTACAGCTTCACCTTCACATCACACATCATCGTCAATGCGGCTCTCGCAGTATTCATCTTTGTGGCGGTAACGATCATTGGCTTCGCAACGCACGGGCTGCATTACCTGCGCCTATTTTGCCCCGCCGGAACACCGTTGCCAGTTGCCATTGTGTTGGTGCCCATTGAAATCATGTCCTATTTCATTCGTCCGGTCTCCTTAAGCCTGCGTTTGTTCGCCAATATGTTGGCGGGCCACGTCCTGCTGAAAGTGCTGGCCGGCTTTGTAATTTCGCTCGGTATTTTCGGGATCGTTCCGTTCTTGGCCGTCGGCGCTGTGACTATGCTCGAAATCATGGTCGCACTGATCCAGGCCTACGTGTTCGCCCTACTCTCAACTATTTATCTCAACGATGCTGTTCATCTTCACTGAGGACAGCCAGCGACCCTTTGACTGCGACTTACTCAAGACATCATCCTAAGGAAGGACAAAGACCATGGAATTAGAAGCTGCAAAAATGATCGGTGCCGGCCTAGCCGCTATCGGTGTTATCGGTGGCGGTGTCGGTGTGGGCATCGTGTTCGGCAACTACATGACAGCCGCATCACGCAACCCATCCCTGAAAGACGAACTGCGGACCTACGCGTTCCTCGGCTTTGCTCTTTCAGAAGCGACCGCGCTGTTCGCGCTGGTTATCGCGCTGATCATTCTGTTTACTTAAGCAGAAATCGTTTCCCGCCACTTTGTTGTGAGTGGCGGGATTTAAGACTTCACCTAACTGCGAGGCGTCATGCCACAGTTCGACCCTTCGACCTTTTCGTCTCAGCTGTTCTGGCTGTTGATTTGCTTTGTCGTGCTCTATTGGGTGATTTCCAAATTCGCCATTCCGCGGATCGGCGACATCTTGGAACAGCGTGAACGCGTGGTGCAGGACGACCTTGACCGTGCTGAAAGCTTAAAGGGCGAAGCTGAGCAGGCCCTGGCTGACTACGAAGCCGCAATGGCCGATGCCCGCGAACAGGCTCGGACGTTGATGTTCAAAGTCACCAGCGATGCCAAAGCAGCCGCTGAAGCCCGCAACAAGGACATTGGCGAAGAACTCACAACGCAAATTGCAGATGCCGAACAGCGCATCGCCACAGCACGAGACGAAGCCATGGCCAGCCTTACGTCAATCGCCGCTGATGCCGCGAAAGATGCCGCGAGCCGCCTTGCCGGTTTGGATGTTAACAGTGGCGACGCGGAAGCCGCCGTCAGCTCGGCCATGAAGGGGAACGCCTGATGTTTTATACGGACCCCTCTTTTGTCGTCGGTGCAGCCTTCGTCATCGTCGTTGCTTGGCTCGCCAAGCCAATCATGCGTGCCGTATCAGGCTCTCTCGACGGCCGTGCCGATAAAATCCGCGCCCAGATCGAAGAAGCCCGGAAACTACGCGAAGAAGCGCAGGCGCTGCTGGCCGAATACCAACGCAAGCAACGGGATGCGCTCTCAGAAGCAGAGAACATCGTCGCCCAGGCCAAAGAAGAAGCCAGCCGCATGCGCCTCCAGGCCGAGCAAGACCTGGAACAGTCAATTGAGCGCCGTAAGACGCAGGCCTTGGATCGCATCGCTCAGTCAGAAGCTCAAGCAATTGCCAGCGTTCGCAACACTGCCGTTGACGTAGCCGTGGCAGCAGCGGAAAAACTGATCACCGACCAGATGAGTGGCGACCGCCAAGCTGCTTTGGTTGATCAATCGATCAAGGGTTTGGCTGACCGCCTAAACTAGTCAGCACCCTACACAGATTTCCAGAAAGCCCCAGCCCCTGCGCTGGGGCTTTTTTGTGCGCTGGCTTATTCGAACGTCAGAAGCGCCTTCGGGTCATCAAGCACGTCCGGGTATATCTCGCGTGTGAGCGCCAAGTGTTGTGGCGGTAACTCATCCATCGACGGCACCGTATGTCCCGTCGCGTTGCCTATAACCATACCGGGCATACCGGCCATGTTCATCCACGGCATCCAATCAGTCGTATCGGCGTAACTCACCTCTGTACGGACCGTTTTAAGATCTGGATTGAGCACATCGGAAACCTTGGCGCCATAGTTGGTCACAGAAGTCGTCTTCAAAGGCGAACCGCCCTCCGGCACGAAACGGGCTTGAATTTCCTCTACCAGCCATACGGTGTCGTTGACAATGCGAAACGGGAGCAACCGCTGAGACACCACCCGGTCGACACCTGGAACTGGCAATCGCTGTGCCGAAGAAGGCCCGACGAGTATGGGACGAGGGCCGAACCGGGTTGTCCGAATGTCATTAAGCGTCTCACCAGTGTACGGATTGTCGAACGATGTCAGGCGTTCGCCGGTTTCCAAATCGGTCAGGTAAGCGATTTCCAGCGCCCGGCCTTCATAGGTTCCATCGGGCAGGAGTCTGTAGCGGTTAAAGGTTGATGCCAGAATACCGAACAGCGGCAGCATCTGTTGCTCAACGAAGCCGTAAAACGTGCCGACCACGTAACCAAAACACACTCGATCATCGGTCGCGCCATAGATTTTCATCAACGCCGTCATGCGATGTTCAGGGTCATCGAGATCAATACTCTCAGAAGGGGCCGTTGCTGCATAAGATGCCGTGAGCGAGCCGCCAAGAACGGCTGCTGAAACCCCTAAGGCCGAACTCGCAATAGCTTGACGACGCGTCGCACCGCTTGGCGTGATATATTGCTTAGTCATGTCCTAACCTCTTACTCGACAATATTGAGGGTAGAGCGATCAACCCTGTACTCAGGCTTAATCACCGTCTCCCAGTTGCTGACCGTACGCTCGGTTAACGCCACATCGTCGTCAACGGCATGGAAGATGACGTTGAGACAATCTTCGTTGCCCAAGCATTCCAAAGTTAGCCGCGCGAGGCCGTCCCGGGTCATAGCACCAACCGCTGTAAGGTCTTCGGTCAGCCGCGCATTGCCCGACTCTTTTGTCTCCATGGAGAGCAACGTCAAATGACGGATGATCGTGTACGGGACACCGCTGCTCGTTAGGATCGCCTCCGCAATCGTTTTCGATGCGATTGCGGTTTGCTGAACGGGATGCGTTTTTTCAACGTAGATCAGCCTGTCGCTATCCGCTGCCCCGATCGCACCGTGGAGGATAACTTGACCAACTTTGGTCGCGGCCGCCCACTTTGAAACGAGCACCTGACTCTCTTCATAGAATGCCTGGTCACCGCCAAAAGCCTGGCTCGACGCGTCAACCACCGCGTCGTAGGGCGTTGAGGTAAAGATGCGTTCCATATCAGCATCGACAAGCATGTCACCGATCACATAGGTCACATCAAGACCTTCCAGACGTGCCCTGCTGGAGGTTGGCCGGGCGAGAACAGTTACAGTTTTTCCAGCGCCCACCAAATCCTTGGCGATCTCCGAGCCCAATTGCCCAGTTCCACCCAACACCAACACGCCACCACCGGCCGCTAGCGACATCGGTGCCCAAAACAACAAGCTTAGTGTGAGCGCGACAACAGACTTCATCATAATTTATGTTCCAATATTAGGTGTTCAACCGGTTTTTCAAAGTTTACGTCTAGCGCGTTGGCAAACGCCACCCACGCTGACAAGGACTAAGCTAGGCGTCCAAGAGGTGGCCTTGTGTGGCTCGGCAAGAACCGGTCCAAGAGTCAGCACGTTTAGGGAGTCCGTGTCAGCTGGTCAGCGGTTACGCTCGGCATTTCTCCGCAAATCGGATTGTCTCCTGAAACCACGGGACCTTCATTCGCGCGCTTACAAATCCAATGATCAAACTGAGGTTTAATAGCCGGGTCGTCGATGATGAAAGTTTTGTTGAGACAACGCTCCGCACCGATACAGGCGACGATCTGTTGATTGAGGTCAACGCGCAAAACACCGCCAAATTTAGTTCGATCCGTCGTTAGATAGGACGTACCACTTGCCTTGTTCGCATCTGGGTGGAAAGGGTTCGACGGGATCAGTGCGCCAACGCGGATGATGGTATAAGGCACACCCGAATTCCGCAGGATATGTTCTGAACGGTTCATATCTCCGGACAAGGCAAAAAGCGGGGGGCTAAGCGGACAGTCATCCCTGGCATTGTCGCCGCAGCCGCCGCCAATACTGATAAACTGTTTGACCTTCATGCGCTTGGCCCAAGGCACGAAGTTTTCATACATTCTGCTGTAGCTCGCCTCCGAGCCGGGAAAGACCTGCACGGTCTCAAACATAACCGTGAAATCTTTATCTTGGAGTACGGCGGCAACCTCATTGGCTTTCATCGCATCGCCAACTACGAAATCAACCGGAAGGCCGTCCAGCGGTGAGCGATCCGTGGTCGGCCTTACAAAAGCTGTGACAGCGTCACCGCGCGCGATAAGCATCTTCGCGACCGCCGATCCGGAGTGGCCCGCCCCTCCAATTATGAGAACCCGCTCTTTGGCCTGAGCCGACATCGGGCCGAGCACCGCAGCGAGAACCATCGACAACCAAAGCAGCAGGCTCGGTGGACGCGCAGCGATAGACTTCATCATAATTAGTGACCTGAGTTTCACTGTCCAATTGTGAGGCTAAAGATTATGTCGGGCCATTGAGAAAACACCACTCGAATCAGACATAAATCGGCTCCGTATCCACGCTATAGCCGCTCCTGAAAACGGTAATTGCACCGAAGACACTCCGTCTGTTTTATACAAAGAGGACGGTGAGGTTTGTTATGCATGGCATTACACTGACGGTGGGTGAGGCTCGAATCTACGGCCTAACTCGCACGATTGCAGCGGCGGCTCTTGGTCTCACGCCATTGCCTGCGCAGGCGGAGTCCTTTCCCACCATATCTGCTGATATCACCGCCGAGCTACAGTATGAAAACGGAGTTGGCCCTAGTAGCGCAGCACCGCAATCGGATTTCCTCTTCACTACAATAGAAGTCGCGCTCTCTGCCGGATTGAGTGAACGCTTCAGCATCGACAGTGTCGTGCTGCTAGAACCTGTGGACGACCCGCCACCCGGCCAGAACCTTACGTTCGAAAACCAGGGCCTGTTCGCGGAAGAGCTAATGCTGGCCTATCACGGGGATAGTTGGTCTCTTCAAGCGGGGAAATTCAACGCGGCGTTCGGCACGGGTTGGGATCTCGGCGCTGGGATTTGGGGCGTAGACTTTCCAGAAGACTACGAAGTGGCCGAAAAGCTTGGCGTCGCGGCATCCAAAACATTCGGCACAGAGGATGCTGGACGGCACACGCTGTACGGCAGTGTCTATCGCGCTGATCGGTCATTCTTAAGCGGTTCTCTAATTGAAGATCGAGGGCGCCTTCGCCTCGCCGATGGCGGGACAACCAATACGACAGGCTTTGAGTCCTACACGGTTTCTCTCACTGGCGAAGACGTATTAGACACCCCAGGTCTGGGATACCAGCTTGCTTACCGGTCTCATGCCCATGGCGACTTCGATTTGAACGCAGTTCGCGAAGACGGCTTTGCGGCATCATTATTTGGCACGCTGCCCGTAGGCTCAATCACAATTGATGCCATGACCGAAGGTGCTTACATCAAAAACGCAGAGGGTGGCCCCGACGACGTTTCATACTTTACCGTCGGCGGGACGGCCCATTTTGCTGACGCCTGGAATGCAGCGCTGAGTGTTACTTTCCGCACCACACATGTAGACGGCGGCGCGAACATAAATGATCACCGCTTCCAGGCAACAACCGGCTATGAATGGGACTCTGGTGTAACGCTGGACTTTGGCTACCGCTATAGCCAGGAAGACGGCACCGACGATCATGTGCTCGGTTTCCTCATGGCCTACGCGTTTTCGCTGTAGCGGTTTACCGCCCCCGTTCGAACACGATGGCGCCGCGCTGCATCACCACCTCCGGTGAGGCAAACGCGGTGATGTCATCTGCGGGGTCACCAGACAGAACAACCAAATCCGCATCCATTCCGACGCTGAGTTGCCCAGTTCGATCCCCTAAGCCAAACCGTTCGGCTGGCGCCGTAGTAAGCGAGGCTAGAATCTGTGCGAACGACAACCCAGCGCCCTGCATGAGGAGGTACTCTTCGGTGGGGTCAAAATCAGAGATGTAACCGACATCTGTACCGAACAAGACTTGACCACCCAATTGAGAGAAAGCCTGGAGCTGCTCTTGGGCCAAGGTGGTGGAATCCACAATAAAAACCTCTGACTGGCCGAACCGCTCTCCCTCGAACCGCCACAGTTTAAGCGTGGGAATCAATGCCACGCCGTGTTCGACCATGAACGGGGGTATTGAACGGTCCCACAATCCTTGTGGAAAAGTGTGGGCGAGGATATCCACACCGCCATTGATCGCGGCCCAAGCCCCAGCGTTGTTGCTTGGATGAGCAACAACAAACATACCGCGGTTATGGGCAGCATCAGCAATGCCACGCACCACATCGATATCCATAGACACAACGTCAATCCCTGTGTCCGACAAACCGACTATGGACCCAGCATAAATTTTGATTCCCACCGCACCGAACTGCCGCGCCAAATCGACCTGGCCTTGAATGCGATCTGGTTGTTCCGCGTCAGGCAATATGTTTGGTCGCAAATAGAATGGGGACGCCCCAGCGGGTACCAAAGACCCCCCTGCGATTAGAATGGATGGTCCTTGTGTCGCACCACTCTCGATACGGCGGCGTATTTCTTGCGTAACGCCCGGAGCGGACCCTGTGTCGAGCACGTGGACGAAGCCGTACTGCAGGAGCATGTCACGCACGTAAGCTGTCACCACGTCGTCGGGGACACTCTCTAGGGGCGGCAGGCTAAAGTGAACGTGGGAATTCCATAGACCAGCAGTGATGGCTTTACCTTCAGCAGCAATGACCCTCGTGCCTTTGGGAACTTCGGTTTGATCAGCCGGACCGAGGGCTTCAATTTTGCCGGCAGATATAACAATGGCGCCATTCTCTATCGGCGCTACATTTGGCGCTGGGTAAATTTTGGCGCCGACAATCGCGACATCTGCCGCTAGCGCTGGTAGCGCGACACAAAGTCCGCAGGCCGAACCGATTAGACAAATCCCTAGCCGACCCAACACTCCCATCACGGCTTACTCCGCAGCGTGTTTCAGCGGCTCCGGTTTCCAGCGTAGGATCGGTTTACGGGCCGCCTGGGTTTCATCCAAGCGCCGCCGTGGCGTGAGGTGGGGCGCTGAGAGAAACTCTTCCGCCATGTCTCCCCGCTTGGCTTTGCGGGCGAGGGCGAGAACCGTCTCACAGTATTGATCCAGCGTCGCCTTGCTCTCGGTTTCCGTCGGCTCCATTAGCAGAGCCCCATGCACCACCAGCGGGAAATACATGGTCGGCGGATGAAATCCTTCGTCGATCATTGATTTAGCGAAGTCGAGGGTGGAGACACCGGTGTCTTTGAGGAAGCGATCATCGAACAGCGCTTCATGCATGCAGATGCCGTCATACGACGGTGTTAGCTCTTCTGATAGGCGCACACGTAGGTAATTGGCGTTGAGCACAGCATCACCGGAGGCTTGACGCAAACCATCTATGCCCAAGCTCATCATGTAGGCAAGTGCGCGAACAAACACCCCGAACTGGCCGTGGTAGCCCTTCATCCGGCCAAAGCTTTGCGGTGCATCTTTATCGCCCGCGTGTTCCGCCATACGCAAACCATTGGCGTCATGGACCAGGAAGGGTACCGGTGCGAACGGCGCCAAAGCATCCGACAACACCATCGGTCCAGCCCCCGGGCCGCCGCCCCCGTGGGGTGTGGAGAAGGTTTTGTGGAGGTTGATGTGCATCGCGTCTACGCCAAGCTCAGACAGCGTGACCAGGCCAACAATGGCATTGAAATTGGCACCATCCATGTAGAAGTACGCGCCCGCCGCGTGTACTGCGTCGGCAATCGCCTTCGCTTCATTCTCAAACAGTCCGCAGGTGTTTGGGTTGGTGATCATCACCGCGGCGACGTCAGGCCCCAAGCGCGCCTTTAACGCGTCCACGGCAACCCGGCCATTGCCATTGCCAGGAATGGACTCAACTGAGTAGCCGCAGATTGCTGCTGTCGCTGGGTTGGTGCCGTGAGCGGATTCAGGCACAAGCACGACTTTACGATCATCGTTGCCAGCCGCTTGGTGCGCGGCACGGATAGCCATGATGCCACAGAGCTCACCATGGGCCCCAGCCGCCGGAGACAAAGCCACGGCGGGCAAGCCCGTGAGCTCCTTGAGCCATGTAGCAAGGCTATACATTAACTTGTAGGCGCCCTGAACTGTGGATTCAGGTTGGAACGGGTGGATATCGCCAAGACCAGGTAGCCGCGCCATTTTCTCATTGAGGCGCGGGTTGTGCTTCATGGTGCAGGAGCCCAGGGGATAAAACCCAGTGTCGATGGAGTAGTTCTTTTGCGACAAGCGGGTGTAGTGGCGCACCACTTCCGGCTCCGACAAGCCGGGCAAGCCGACGGCGCTGCGCCGGCGGAGTCCACCAAGACGATCTATGTCGTGGGACGGTTCTTCCAGGTCGACAGCCGTGGATTGAGGTGAGTCCTGCTCAAAAATCAGTGGCTCTTCGAACGATAAACCGCGATTGCCAGAGGTGGTTTCAATGTCAGTTCGATCCGTCATGACAGCACCTCCCCAAGGCCAGAAACAAGCGCGTCCATGTCTCCGTCGGTCGTCAGCTCTGTTGCGGTTACAAGCAGGACGTTCGCTAGCTCCTCGTATCTTGGATAGAAACGGGAGACCGGAACACCTCCCAGAATACCTTTGGAGGCCAACGCTTCAGCAACCTCAGCGGCGGCACGCGGCAACGTAATAGCGAATTCATTGAAGAAAGTTTGCGGCACAACCGTCACACCTTTGATCGCGCTGAGTTTATTGGCCAACGTCACCGCGTTGGCATGATTGACCTCAGCCAAGCGTGTGAATCCGGCTTCACCCAGCAGTGTCATGTGGATGGTGAACGCCAAAGCGATCAAACCGGAATTGGTGCAAATGTTCGAGGTCGCCTTCTCGCGGCGTATGTGTTGTTCGCGGGTCGACAGGGTCAGCACGAAACCACGACGGCCATCCGCATCAACCGTTTCACCACAAAGACGGCCTGGCATTTGACGCAGGTATTTCTCTTGGGTCGCGAACAAGCCAACCCCTGGCCCACCGAAGGAGGCGGGTCCAGCTAAGGATTGCCCCTCTCCGACCACAATGTCTGCGCCCATGGCGCCAGGTGGCGTCACCAAACCCAAAGACACCGGCTCTGCGACGCAGGCCACCAGCAATACACCGGCGGCGTGGCAAGCCTCGGCCAATTGGGAGAGATCGGCAAGATGGCCAAAGAACCCAGGGTTCTGAACGACTATACAGGCGAGATCGTCATCAACCCGGCCAATCAAATCTTCAACGCCAATAGGATCGGGTGCAAGGCAGTCGATCTCGAGGTTGAGATGCTTCAATTGAGTCTGAGTCACGTCGCGGTAGTGGGGGTGCACGGCGCCAGACATCAGCACCCGACTACGCTTGGTCACGCGACAAGCCATTGCAGCTGCCTCGGCGCACGCCGTAGCGCCGTCGTACATGGACGCGTTCGCCACCTCCATATCCATCATCAATGCGACTTGGGACTGGAATTCGTAAATGGTTTGCAGCGTGCCTTGGCTGATCTCGGGCTGGTACGGGGTATAGGCGGTGAGAAACTCACCGCGCTGAATCAGATGATCCAGAGACGCTGGTGTATGGTGGCGATAATTCCCTGCCCCAAGAAACGACGGCGCGTCGGAACACGACAGATTTTCGCGCGCAAATGCATTCATTGCCCGCTCCACGCTTATTTCGCTTTGACAATCGGGGAGGTTAAAGTCGGGCTCGCCACTCGGCAGTTCAGAAAACAACTCATCAATTGACCCGACGCCGATGGTCGAGAGCATCGCACCGCGATCAGAATTCGTAAGGGGGAGGTAACGCATGCTTATCCGCTCCTATGCGTCGATTTCTTTGAGATAGGCGTCGTAGGCCGCTTGATCCATCAGGCCATCAAATTCGGCGGCATCGGATAGAGTCATCTTGAAGAACCAACCCTCACCCGTTGGATCGGAATTGACCGTATCCGGAGCATCGCCGAGGCCCGCATTGCCTTCTGTTACAGTTCCCGAAACCGGAGCGTAGACCTCGCTGGCGGCTTTGACCGATTCTACAACAGCTGCTTCCCCGCCCTTAGCAATCGCCTTACCGGAATCGGGCACTTCGACAAATACAATGTCGCCCAGCTGGCTTTGCGCATAGTCCGTGATACCGACGGTCGCCGCGTCGCCGTCGAGGCGAATCCACTCATGTTCTTTGGTATAACGTGTATCTGTCATTTTGATCCTCTGTAGTAACGCTGCGGTACAAACGGCATGGCCACGACGTCAGCTTCCAGAGCTTTGCCGCGAACGATGAGATGAAGACGAGTGCCTGGTTTGGCGTGTTCCGTTGCCACATACCCCATGGCAATCGGACCTTCTGCCGTAGGTCCAAAACCACCAGACGTGACAACACCGACAGCGGCGCCGTCGGGCACTTCGATAACAGCGCCTTCCCGCGCCGGGGCACGGCCAATAGGCTTGAGACCAACGCGCAATCGGGACGGTCCTTCGTGAAGCTCTTTTAGGATGCGGGCATCACCGGGGAATCCGCCTTCGGCACGACGACGTTTACCAATCGACCAGGTCAGGTCAGCCTCAATCGGTGACGTTTCGTCATCCATATCGTGGCCGTACAAACAGAGCCCCGATTCAAGGCGCAAAGAATCGCGTGCACCAAGCCCGATCGGTTCGACTTCGGGTTGCTCAAGCAGTGTACGCGCGACCGCGTCAGCATCGGCGGCAGAGATCGAAATCTCAAAACCGTCTTCGCCGGTATAACCACATCGGGAAATAACGACGTCGACGCCGTTGATCGTTGCTGGGCGCAGCGACATGAAGGGCATTGAGGCGCACTCTGTATCGAGACGAGAGAGAACTGTTACCGCTTCAGGGCCCTGCAAAGCCAACAAGGCGTGATCGTCTTTACGTTCCAGTTTTGCTTCTGGCAGGCCCGCTTGAAGGACGGCGTAGTCCTTATCCTTGCACGCAGCGTTGACGACCAAATGGACACGGTTGATGTCACCGTCCACCGGCTTGGCAATCATCAAGTCATCAATGATGCCGCCATCGTCATTCAACAATTGGGTATATCGAATACGCCCTGGCTTGAGGGCCTGCAGTTCACCCGGCACCAAACTTTCGAGGGCAACGGCAATGGCGTCTCCAACAAGATCCGCCTGCCCCATATGTGAAACGTCGAATAATCCAGCCGCCGCACGGGTGTGAAGGTGTTCTTTGAGAACACCGAGAGGATATTGAACCGGCATGCTGTAGCCGGCGAAGGGGACCATCTTAGCCCCCAAAGACCGGTGCAACGCATCGAGCGGCGTTGTTAATAAGCTATCAAGAGCTGCCGAATCAGGCACGCGGACCTCTCCAGGTTTCAATCGCACAGACGGAGTCGTCACCGGCTACGGCTTTCACCGTGGTCGATGCCCTCCTCTGTCGACATACCTGAGAGTTTGGCCGGGTATCTTGGTCTGCCGGCTTTCCCCGTCGGTGAGACTGTCAACCAAAGGCTGACTGCCTACTTTCCAGAGTCCCCTACCCCAACGGTCCGGTTGCCTGAGAGATTCCGAGGGCGGTTGCTCCTTCGGCGCCGGATATTTACCAACAGGGCAAAATCCGAACTCTTCCACCAGGGTGTAGCGGGACCACCTGCTTAAACTGACTCAGCAGCAGAGGTCAACGCCGGTCAGCGGGTGCGGCTTCGATTGTAACGTAATTGCTCATCTGTGAGCTGAAACCCGAGATATATGTCGTAACCAGCCGCTGTCAGACGGTCCTCAAGGGGTAAGAAAATACGAACGCTCGACTCGGTGATTCGCTCCTGGCGGGCGCCGCCCGAGCGGATTCTATGCTTCCGGGTAAAAATCTTCTTGCCGACTGGATCGGGGAAAAAACGGGGGATCGCAACAAAATAATATAGGTCGACAGTGCGAGGCTTAACCGCCGGACCGCCGCTAACGATCATGTCGATATCCATAACCGCTTCGACGCCATCGTCATCGAACTTGCACGTCCCCTCAAAGGATACGATCTCAGCCTGATATTCGATATCGCTTACATCCCGGCCAGAGCCTTGCTGAAACGTGGTGAGACTGGCGGTGTTTGAATCGATGCGAATCTCTGGGCAGGGCGGCACAGGCTCCAGCGCACAACCGGACAAGACTGCCGCTCCAACAGAAGCGACCAAGAGAGAAATGATTTGTTTTGGAGACATAGAGTGAAAACGCAAGAAATGATGACCTAATTAGAGTTTACTATGACTGCCGTCGCACAATGGCACACGTGTTGTCGCCTTGCAGCCACAGAAGTACAAGGTTCCGTCTTTATGCGCCGCATGCTCCACAGGCGTGAAATCAGTTCCCTTATGAGAGCCGTCACAAAATGGCTGCTTCGCACTCTGACCGCAGGAGCACCACCAATACTTTTTGCCGACTTCCACATCAACTTCGTAGGGCGCCTTCTGGGCAACCACAGGCGCGCTGCCGTTTACTTCGGAATTGGACTGGTCGGACATGCGATCAACCTTTTGTAGGGTACCCATATCTGGTAAGGGAAAGCACGCTTTTGGCCAATTTATGGCCACGGGCGCGCCCGCCAGGGCGTTGCGGGCCACAATAGCGGGCCTGTCACTGAGAAACTAGACCACAAGCCACCATCGGAATGCCGCTCGCGATGAACAAGCCCGCCCTTACAATTTTGCTTGCTGGACCACGGGGCTTCTGTGCCGGCGTCGACCGGGCCATCCTCATTGTCGAAAAGGCCTTGGAGGCTCATGGCGCACCGGTCTACGTACGGCACGAGATCGTCCACAATCGTTTTGTTGTCGAATCCCTAGAGGCCAAAGGCGCAATTTTTGTTGAAGAACTCGACGAAGTGCCAAGCGGCGTGCCCGTGGTCTTTTCTGCCCATGGTGTTCCGAAGTCCGTGCCTGAGGCAGCGCAAACACGCGGGCTGGATTACATTGACGCGACATGCCCCTTGGTGTCGAAAGTCCACGTCGAAGCGGAACGCCACTACGGCCACGGACTGCAAACTATTCTAATCGGGCATGCCAATCATCCAGAAGTCGTCGGCACCATGGGTCAAGTCCCCGATGGGTCGATGATTCTAGTTGAGACTGTCGAAGATGCAGAATCGTTAAAACCTGAAAATCCAGAGGCCCTCGCCTTTGTTACTCAGACAACCTTGTCTGTTGATGACACAGCGGAGATCATCAACGTTCTCAAACGCCGGTTCCCGGAAATCGCATCGCCGCGCAAAGAAGACATCTGCTATGCGACGACCAATCGCCAAGCTGCCGTTAAAGCCATCGCAGAACGCTGCGACATGATGGTGGTGATCGGCGCTCCCAATTCTTCAAATTCTAAGCGGCTGGTCGAAGTTGCACATAAGACGGGCTGCGCTGCTGCTGCGCTCGTGCAAAGAGCGAGCGAAATTCCTTGGGGCGACCTTTCAGCTGGTCAGACATTGGGAATAACCGCTGGGGCATCCGCCCCTGAAGTGTTGGTTGAGGAGGCGATTGCGGCAGCACGTTCACATTTCAACGTCACGGTTGAAGAGATTAAAGTCGCAGACGAAAATGTGACCTTTAGTTTACCGCGCGCCCTCAGCGCATAAGGATTCAACGCGATGCCAGTGGCACGGAAGTTTATGATGAAGATCGAGCGTTATTGATGAATGACGACGACCCCATGGCAGTTGAATTGTTCACCGACGGCGCTTGCCTCGGCAATCCCGGGCCGGGCGGCTGGGGAGCTCTGTTGCGCTTCAACGGAACCGACAAGGAGTTGGCTGGAGGCGAGCCAGACACAACCAACAATCGCATGGAAATGCAGGCGGTCATTGAAGGCCTAACAGCACTGAGCCGGTCTTGCTCAGTTACGGTTTATACGGACAGCCAGTATGTCCAAAAGGGCATCACCGAATGGATCAAAGGCTGGAAAGCCCGCGGTTGGAAAACTGCCGCAAAAAAACCGGTTAAGAACGTCGACCTGTGGCTAGCGTTGGACGAAGCACAGAGTCAGCACAGCGTTTCATGGCAATGGGTGAAAGGACACGCCGGACATCCCGAGAACGAGCGGGTCGATGATCTCGCACGATGGGAAGCGGAAAAAATACAGCGCGGCGAATAGAGCGTTCTCTTAGAGATGGCTTAAAACATTTTCCGCGCTGGAGATACCGTACCCACCCGCCGACTCAACAAACAATTGCTCGACGACACCGTCTGCAAGCACCATCGCAAATCGCTGCGATCGGTACCCCATGCCACGCTCCGACATATCCCGATCTAGTCCAATGGCGCGAACAAAGGTGCCGTTGCCGTCCGCTATCATTGTAATAGCCTTCCCGGCGTCGTGGCGCCCCGCCCACGCAGCCATGACAAACGCATCGTTCACGGACACGCAAGCGATGAGGTCGACTCCCTTGTCGAAAATCACGTCCGCTTTTTCAACGAACCCCGGTAGGTGACGCGCCGAGCACGTAGGCGTGAACGCGCCAGGAACTGCAAATAGAACAGCGCGCTTGTTGGCAAAAACCTGCCCCGTTGACGTAGCCATCGGACCATCCGGCTTCACCACAAATGTGGCAACTTCGGGCAACGACTCTCCGACGACTATCGACATCGCATTTGACTCTTTTTCACGCACTGCATAGCGCTTGGTAAGCTCTGCGCCGCAGCGTGTCACTCAAAAATGCAAGATAATTATTCAACCAGTGACCCTTGTTTTGAAAACTTGATCAGCGCATCATTTCTGCATGATCCGTAACTCATCGGAACCGGGATATTTGTCTGGCCAATTTCTTGCCGCCATGCCCGCTATGGGTGACCCCCGATTTGAGAAATCTGTTATTTATGTTTGTGCGCACTCCGAAGACGGGGCGATGGGACTGGTTATCAATCAGCCGCTCGAAGAGCTAAAATTCCCCGACATTTTGGATCAAATGGGAATCGAACCGACCCCTGCCTGTGATCAAATTACTGTGCATTGTGGCGGACCCGTTGAGTCGGCGCGGGGATTTGTATTGCACTCGTCCGACTATCAAATGGATGGCACCCTCGTTGTTGATGAGTCCATTGCCCTGAGCGCGACCACAGAGATATTGAAAGCCATTGCATACGGCACTGGGCCCAAACAGAGCCTTATGGCGCTAGGGTACGCTGGTTGGGGTGCGGGACAACTGGACGAAGAAATTCTGAACAATGCGTGGCTTAACGTCCCTGGGGATGGCGCGCTCTTGTGGGCCACCCAAGATGAAACCAAATGGGATACGGCGCTTAGCACCCTTGGCATTAGTCCGGCTATGCTCGTCGCCGATGCAGGGCACGCGTAATTCTACTCTCCGTCAATGCGCGGTCCAACCGCCGTCTACTTTCAGACAAGACCCCGTCACCATACGCGCCGCTGTTGACGCAAGATAAACAACTGCGCCAGCCACGTCATCGATCTGACCAATATGACCCAGCGGAATTTGGTTAAGAACCGACTCCTTAAACGCCGCATCTTCCAAATACGGTTTGATCAACGGTGTTTCAACGAAGGTCGGTGCAACCGCGTTGACCCGAATCGCATGGGGCGCTAGTTCGACGGCCATCGCTTTGGTCAGACCCTCAATCGCGTGCTTGCTTGTGCAATAAGCCGTGCGGTTGACCGCACCGACATGCCCCATTTGTGACGACATATGGACAATGGAACCGCTTACCTTGTCGTGCATCATACGTGCTGCCACAGTCTGGGCGACAAAGAACGCAGCGCGCACATTGATGTTCATTATGGAATCGAAGTGATCTTCGGTTACGTCGGTAAATGGCTCCGGGATATTCGTCCCCGCGTTATTCACCAAGATATGTACTGGTGGGATTTCATCGAACGCCCGTTTGAAGGCGAGCGTATCCGTTACGTCACAAATCATTGTATGAGCTTGGCGGCCAAGAGCCTTCACTTCAGCAGCAGCGGCCTCAAGGGGCTCAGCATTCCTGGCCACGAGAACAACATCCGCGCCCGCTTTGGCCAAAGCCAATGCACAACCAGCCCCCAAACCTTTTGAGGCACCAGTTACAAGGGCCGTTTGGCCCGTTAGATCAAAGGGAGAGTTTTCTGTGGTCATATCAATCGCCGATCGCTTTGCTAGCCTTATTCTTGTGGGCCGCGAGGGCCATCAATCGACGGTCGCGCCATTCGCGCCTGGACGCAAGGTCTTGTTCCGGCAAATCAGTGCGGCGCTCTGCCTCAACATTGCCAATGAGATCGTCACCCCAGGGCTTTGGTGCTGTCCTTGATTGAGCGACCGTATGATACAACGGAGCCAGACGCGCGGCGTAGTCAGCCACACCGCCAGGAGCGTTGAGGTCTATGGTCTCGAATGGGCCCATAAAAGACCAACGCAAACCGAGACCCTCAGAGACTGTTTTGTCGATATCTTCAGCCGAGGCATAGCCCTCTTCAAACAAGGCCCAAGCTTCATTCAAGAGCGCGCCCTGAAGCCGATTAAGCACAAAGCCATCGACTTCGCGTGCCACATGAATTGGCGATTGACCGACCGCCGTCATGAGATCGTGGACAGACTGAACCGCGGCTGGATCAGTCCATGGCGCTGGCACGAGTTCAACCAACGGCACCAGGTAGGGTGGGTTAACTGGATGGGCGATGAGGCAGCGCTGACGACCTTGAAGGTTTTCCGTAAACGCCGATGCAGGAATACCAGACGATGAACTGCCAATTACGACGTCAAGCGCACATGCCGCGTCCAGCGCCGCTGTGATTTCAGTCTTAACCGGGATCGTCTCGAAAACGGATTCTTGGACGTAAGACACACCGTCAACGGCATCTTCAAGAGTGTCACACACAGTGATTCGACCAAGAACAGAATCAGCCGATTCAATCAGCTCAAAGGATTGCAGATCTTCGAGATTGGTACGAATACCAGCCATAACGTTGGAGCGAATACCAGCATCGCCATCATAGATGCGAACAGGGTATCCAGCTCTCGCAAAGACGATCGACCAGCCCGCACCGACCAACCCCGCACCAACAACAGCGACTGGTGTCGTCATGAGCAATCCCTATGCGTTGCCATATCGACGGACGCGGAGGTCACATTGCTCTTGGTGACCAGCGAAATTCTCAATGGCGCAAAGGCGAGAGCCGTACTCCCCAATGGTGCGCGACGCCTCTTCCGTGCAGGATTGATAAGTGCAGGTTTTGATGAATTTTCCGACCCACAACCCACCGGTGTAACGGGCGGCCTTGCTGGTCGGTAAAGTGTGATTGGTGCCGATAACCTTGTCGCCATAGGCCACGTTGGTTTCTTTCCCGAGAAACAAGGCGCCGTAGTTGGTCATATGATCAAGCCACCACCGCGGATTTTCAGTCATCACCTCGACGTGCTCGAATGCAAGAGCATTGGCCTCGCGCAACATTTCCGCGTCATCTTCACACAAGATAATCTCGCCGTGATTTTGCCACGCCACACCTGCAATATCAGCGGTCGATAAAATACCGAGTTGGCGTTCGATTTCTGAAGCCGTTTCGTCGGCAACGCGTTGTGATGTGGTTAGCAAGACGGACGGGGATGTCGGGCCATGTTCGGCTTGACCGAGAAGGTCGGTCGCCACCATTTCACCGTCCGCTGTATCATCCGCAATCACTAGGGTTTCAGTGGGACCAGCAAAGAGATCAATTCCAACGCGACCGTAGAGTTGCCGCTTCGCCTCAGCCACATAAGCATTGCCGGGACCAACCAGCATATCGACAGGTGCGATCGTTTCTGTGCCAAGGGCCATAGCCGCTACAGCTTGAACGCCGCCAAGAATGTAAATTTCGTCGGCACCGGCAAAATGCATCGCCGCAATTGTCGCGGGGTGGGCTTCGCCATTGGTCGGTGGCGTACAGGCTACGACCCGCTTGCAGCCTGCCACACGAGCTGTGAGCACGCTCATATGCGCCGATGCGACCATTGGGTAGCGGCCACCTGGGACGTAGCAACCAACGTTCTCAATTGGCGTGTTCTTGTGACCAAGTCGCACGCCAGGAATGGTTTCAATCTCTATATCTTGCAGCGAGGCCTTTTGTGCTTCTGCAAACTTGCGCACCTGGGTTTGAGCAAATTTGATGTCCGTGACTGTCTGTTCGTCCAGAGAGCCGATGCAAGCTTGTATCTCCGACTCCGACAATCGAAAACTCGGAGGCGAGTATTTGTCAAAGGTTTCAGAATATTGCCGCACAGCGGCATCACCGTCTTTGCCAATTTTGGCGAGGATATCAGTAACGATGTCACGCACTTTGTTCGCCGCAGCTTCCGTCTCTTCTACCGTTGCGCCTCGCTTTAGATGAGTAGCCATTTGGTCTCCAAGATTTATCAAGTGTCATAGATGATGGCGGCGAACCGCCACGTGCCGCTCAGGATAGACGGGCGGCGATCGAGTCATAGTCACCGAGACGGTCTATTTGACCAACTGCAGCAATAGTGGGTGTTGTCGCAAACAGACGCTGGGCGGCATTTGCAATTGCTGTAGCATCGATTTGCTCGACCTTTTCAATAATCTCGCGGGTGTCCAAGGTACGCCCATACACGAGGATTTGCCGAGCCCGTTGAACACACCGACTGCCGGGGCTTTCTAAGCCCATCAGCAAACCTGCTTTTAGTTGCGCCTTAGCCCGGGTCACTTCTTCTGCGGTCGCGCCCTCAGCCATTTTCTTAATCTCATCCGTAAGCACGCCGATCAGCTCATCGGTCTGGTCCGGACCAGTACCCGCGTAGACCGTAAATATGCCCGAATCTTCGCAGGCGTTCGTCGACGAGAAGACCGAGTACGCCAAACCACGCTTTTCACGAACTTCCTGAAACAAGCGCGACGACAACCCTTCACCAAACAGTACAGAGAGCGCAGACAGTGGGTAGTAGTCGGGGTCGTGATAGCCGACACCATCGAACCCAAGTACAACATGGAGCTGCTCAACTGGGCGGGTTTCTCGAACATCACCACCGACGTATTTTGCTTGTACGGGCTGAGGTCCATCGCCTTTGGTCAATTCTTGGAACGCTGTCGCAACCTGACCAACAAAGACATCGTGATCCACCCGGCCCGAAGCTGAGACTACAATATCACCGCTAGTATAGTTGCGACCCATATAGTCATGAAGATTGTCGGCGGTCATTCGATTGACAGACTCAACCGTGCCCAGCACCGGCCACCCTAGGGCTTGGTCGGGATAGGCGGTCGACTGCAGCCGATCAAAGACGATATCGTCCGGTGTATCTTCCGACTGATAAATTTCTTGCACCACAACCTGTTGCTCGCGGGCAAATTCTTCTTCGTCCATCGTGGCATCGAGCAAGATGTCCGAAAGAATATCGACCGCCAGCGGCAAGTCTTCCTTTAGAACCTTGGCGTAGTAAGCCGTGTGATCCCGGCTGGTATAGGCATTCAACTGACCGCCGACATTGTCCATTTGCTCCGCGATCTGATAGGCCGTTCGTTGATTTGTACCCTTGAACGCCATGTGTTCCAGCAAATGTGAAATGCCGTTAACTTCAATGGTTTCGTGGCGCGTACCGGCAGCCACCCAAACACCAACCGCTGTCGTTTCCACCGAGGGAACCGGGTCGGTAACGATACGTAAACCCGATTCAAGCGTGGTGGTCTGCATTTCAGTTTGCTTGGTCATGATGCTGTTGTCTCAGACTCGGCTGTGGGCGCGAACATAGTCTTGTACTTTGTTCAGGTCGTTAGGCAGCTCGTCGCAGCGTTCCTCTAGGTCGTACAAATTGGCCAGGGATGCCGGCAGGTCCGGCCGAACGCCAGTCGCCGCTTCGACAGCATCGGGGAACTTAGCAGGATGAGCCGTCGCCATCACAACCTTGGGAATAGATGAATCTAAATCCGAACACTGCGCCGCATGAACACCGATAGCCGTGTGAGGATCGATCAACTGCCCTATGGCTTCATACGTCGATTGAATAACGGCCTTGATGCCAGCATCATCGAGACGGCTGCCCTTAAACTGTGCAGAAATCGCATCTCGAGGCCCAGCATCAACCGTGTAAGAGCCGCTTTGCAACAGCCCATCCATCAAGCGTTTGACTGCGGCACCGTCTCGTCCGTAGGCCTCAAAGAGCAAGCGTTCGAAGTTTGACGAGACTTGAATATCCATCGCCGGACTCAAAGAAGGCTCGACGCCCTCAACCGTCATGGCACCGGTTTCAAAGTATCGAGTCAGGATATCGTTGCGATTAGAACCGACCAAGAACGATGCAATGGGTAAACCCATCCGAGCCGCGCAGTAGCCAGCAAACACGTTGCCAAAATTTCCTGTTGGAACGGCGAAAGCAACGGGCCGATCTGGCCCACCCAATGACAGAGCCGCTGACGCGTAATAAACGGTTTGGGCCATGATGCGTGCCCAGTTGATGGAATTCACCGCCGATAGATGTATGTCATCGCGAAACGCTTGATCATTAAACATCGCTTTGACCAACGCTTGGCAATCATCAAAGGTGCCGTCGATAGCAACATTGTGCACGTTTGAGGCATCGACCGTCGTCATCTGACGCCGTTGCACTTCAGACACCCGACCTTTCGGATGCAGGATAATAATATCGACCGCTTCTCGCCCGGCGCAGGCTGCAATGGCCGCAGAACCGGTGTCACCTGAGGTCGCACCAACAATCGTGATTCGTTCGCGCTTAGCCGAAAGAACACCGTCGAAAAGGTGACCAACCACCTGCAGCGCGTAATCTTTGAAAGCGAGGGTCGGGCCATGGAACAATTCCAACAACCAGGTGTTTGAGTCTAACTGGATCATAGGCGCTACGGCGGGATGATCGAATGGGCTGTAGGCCGCTTCCATGATCTTAGGTAGCTGCGATTCGACCGCAGATCCTGCGAGGAAGGGTTGAGTCACCGCAGTTGCGAGTTGGGCGTAAGGCAGGCCACGCATCGCATGCCAATCCTCGATCGACCGTTCTGGCCAGGACACGGGTAGATAAAGACCACCGTCCCTCGCAAGGCCAGTCAGCAGAACGTCGTCGAACCCAAGCTCTGGGGCCTGGCCACGGGTCGATTGGTAACGCACGGATTACTCCTCAGCGGCGCGGATAGCCGGAAAGGCGCGGATACTAGCGGGGAGAGCCCCCGTGAACAACCGAAAGGGGGCGGGTGTTACCGGCCCGCGGCAGCGATATCCTTGACCATATCAGCCAGTAGCTCATCCAGAGCAGTGCTCATGGCGCTGACAGCCCCGGAAACGCCCCGCCCAGCCGTGCGTTCCGTCCGATAGGTCTTAAGTAGAAGAGAGTCATTCCCTCGGATTCGCCGCAGACCAACATCAAACTCCACAACAACCTTTCCAGACCCGCTGCCGACAACATGCTCCAGACGTCGTAAGGTTCCGATCAGTTCATAGTCCCGGTCAGCGCGAAATTCTGGAGCGGCCGCTTGGTCAAAAGTTTTGCTAGCCCGCACCGCATCTATCAAGCTGCGCTGAAGCATAATTGAAGGTGGCTCAGACCAATAATGATACGTGTACTGCTTTTGCGTGGTGTCAGTTTGCCGATAGATAATAGCGCGTTCGTTGACCACGCCCTCGGCCCGGAACGGCGGGACCTCGACCGTGCCGCTGATACTTGACCCACCCGCCGACATAGCGGTGCGTCCAGCTGTTAGATTGTAAAATGTATCGGTCGGCACCGGTGGTGACGAACACGATGCCAACAGTGCACCGGCAAAAGCTAGTAAAAGAATGCGGCGTACAGCGTCGATGAGAAATGAGTGTGTCATTAGACCGTCCTTATCGTCCGCCATTGGCTAAAGCTTCATCTTGTTGAGGCGACCCACCCAGCAACAACCCGGGATTCTGACGAATTGAGCGGCTGAACTCAGCAAAATTGCGGCTGGTCGCTTCGAGGTTTCCGGTAATGTCATCGATCGTGCGAGAGATGGTTGCCAAGGTGTAGCGCAAATCCTGAACAGCATCGCCAACACCGGTTGCGTTGTCGGACACAACCTTGTTGATTTGCTCTACTGACTCATGGATCAGAACTCGCGTTTCGTTTAGCTCGCGCGCCAGACCAGCCATGTCAGCCGAAGCGGTTTCAAAGTTGGTTAGAACCGAGCTTAGGTTGCCGCGGTTTTGTTCACTCAAAACGTCGGTCTCGATCATCTTGGCCGTTCGAGTGAAGCTCGCAGAGATTTCAGGAACTTGTCTGTTGAGATCTTCGGAAATCGTTTTCAGATTTGCCAACATCGGGCCTGCATTGTCGACTGCGGCATCTCCGATTTGGGTCACATAGGAATTTAGATTTTCGATCAGCGGCTTGATAGAATTCTGGCTTAGGTCCCCGAACTCAGCACCGATTTCGGAAAGAGCAGCGAAGAAGTTGCTCGGTGCAACACCGGGGATAAGTGAACCGGGCTCGAGCGGCTCCGTGCTTGCCCCACCAGCAATATCAATCGTCATCGCCGACAGTAGACCTGAGACGGTTGCACGGGCGACGCTATCATTTGGGATGACCCAGCCTTCGTCGACTTCAATGTTAATTCGGAACTGGACTTTGTCGTCGTCGAACATCGGTTCGATGCTATCGACCTGACCGATTTGATACCCTTCGTACAGCACCTGTGTGCCGAACTTCAGGCCGCCGACATTGTTATAGACGGTGTAATACTTATCGGTAGAACCCGTGCTCCCAGCCAGAATGCTGATAATGAACACGAAAATGACGATCATAACGGACACGAATCCGCCGACCACGACGTAGTTGATGCGACTGTCTTTCATGACGATTCTGAGACGGCGTTTGACCGCCGGCGCCCCTTCCCTGTTCCTCTAGTCTTTTGCCGCCGTTAATCGGCGTAGATATTCGTCTGGATCTAGAATCTCTTCTTCCGTCCTTCGATTGAGGAGATTCTGAATTCGTTCGTTGTCGCTCGCTTTAACCTCTTCGACCGTACCCGCCATCAGGATATTACCCTGATCCAGCACACAAATGCGATCTGCGATCTTGAAGGCACTGTCCAGTTCGTGGGTGACGACAACGATAGACATCCCCATAGCGTCTCGAAGATCAATGATCAGGTCGTCAATGGCGGACGCCACCACCGGATCCAGCCCCGCAGAAGGCTCATCACAAAACAAGACTCGAGGATCCATAACAATCGCGCGGGCAAAAGCGGCGCGTTTAATCATACCACCGGAAAGCTCAGCAGGCATGAGATCATCAAACCCGGACAGATTGACCACTTCCATCTTGAGACGGGCCATGATTTGCATCGTCGTGTCATCAAGTTTGGTGTGCTCACGCAACGGCAGCATGATATTTTGCAGAACATTCATCGACGTAAAGAGAGCGCCTCCTTGAAAAGCGACACCCATTTTTTGTCGCAACCTTGTTCGTTCAACGCCATCGATGGCGTTCAGGTCTTGGCCGAGCAGTCGAACATAACCGGATGTTGGACGAACCAATCCAAGCAAGGTGTTGAGCAAAGTTGTCTTGCCTGATCCAGACCCACCCATAATGACTAGGGTTTCCCCGGCATAAACTTCAAGGCTGATCGAGTGCAAAATCTCGCGAGGACCGTAGTGTGTCACGAGATCACGGACCTCGATCACAACCTCGCGGTCATCAGCATCCTGGGGATGATCCATGCTTGCGGCTTCAGACATATCAACGCGTCGTTATGAAGGCGAAGATCATGTCAGTGACAATGATCGCGCTAATGGCAAGAACAACAGACCGCGTCGTCATGCGGCCAACCCCTTCGGCGCCACCTTCAACAAGTGCGCCATTGATAACTCCGACCAAAGTAATCAACAGTCCGAACAGCACGCTCTTCCCTAGGCCATGCAATACATCGTCTACCACGATGATTTCGGTCAGGTTGTCGACGTAGGCCCCCATACTCATGCCGAGTTCCACCGAAATATACCAACCGGCACCAGCAAGCATGACCAAGTCTGCCCAAAATGTAAGGACCGGGACCATAATGAGCATCGCAATGAGCGCTGGTGTCACCAAGAAACGGACGGGGTCCACCCCCATGACTTCCAGAGCGTCGACTTCTTGATTGATTCGCATCGTACCGATGCGGGCCGCCAATGATGATCCAGTCCGCCCGGCGATTAGAATCCCGGTGATCAGCGGGCCAAACTCTCGGACCACAGAAATGCCGACGCCGATGGTCACCTGCTGCTCCGCTCCGAACGTTGCAAGAGTGTAAATCCCTTGAATCGCTAGCATCATGCCAATGGTGATCGACATCAGGGTGACAATCGGGATGGCGGCAATCCCCACCTCCATACACCGCTCGAAAATCATAGAAAGTCGTACGGGCTGTGCCCGTTTAGAGCCGAGTAGAGTCCAGACTACGCTTTGCACCAGAAGAACGGCACCGAATCCAACTTCGGCGACCCCTGCAATAGCGGCACGTCCAACGCGCTCTAGTGTATCTAAGACCCGGTCGGTCACCGGTTCACCCGTTCGCTGCGAGGGCGTCCTCGGTGCTCTCGTGGATCGAGAACACCTTGTCTAGTCGAGCCAAGTTCAGTACCCGCATAGCCGCTGCACTGACATGGGCCAGCGCAAAGAACGACCCCTTTTTGCGGGACACTTGAAAAGCCTCGACCAAGCTCGCGACACCGGATGAATCGATGTAGTTCACTTGCGACATATCGACCACGACCTTGTCGTGGGTCTCAAGGCATTCCAATAGGCCCTGACGGACTGCCGGGGATGTCTGTAAATCGACGTCTCCCGCCAAAGCGACAATTGTCGCCCCGTCTTTTTCTGTAATTTCTAATGACATGCGTTCCCCTCGCGTCGGACCGGAGTGTAGCGTGATCTATAGACGTTTGGTCAATTTAAATAAATTGCCGACACCCTCCGGCGGGTCGACAAAAATGGCCTCATCCGTGACTGATTTGATGAGGTGGACCCCTAATCCACCAGGGCGAACCTCATCGAGGTCGCGTGACTTTATCTTGGCCTGATCGACAGGCTCGGCAAAGTCCATCAGGTGGACAATTAGCCGGTCGGTATCGCGGATAAAGTCGACGACAATGTCCCCCGGCTCATCCCACCCGCTATAGGCATGGCGAATCACGTTCTGGCACGCTTCATCGACAGCCATAACCAAATCGGTGGTCCAAGATTCGTCCGCGTCACAGAAAGAAGCCGCTTGCTCAGTGCCCGCCCGAATCACCTTGAGGCGATCAGCTTTGGCAGGAACACGGAGTCGCAGAATCTGGCCGGAGACAGAGTCTTTGCTGTCCGGCACAGGAACCGTCGAGCCGGGTTCTTCATGAACTCCCATATCCTTGATCACAAGCATGGTCAGGTCATCGCGGAGAGATTGGCCAGGCAATCGCACCGCGCCGGTAATCGAGTTCAACTGACGGTCCGGACTTTCTTCTGCGTGCTCTCGAATAAGGGCGCGGGCGCCATCAATACCCAGCATACCGCCGCCGAAGGTCGTCGCTTCAGTCAAACCGTCCGTGAAAATGTAAAACGTCCCGCCGTTGAGATCGATTTCATGAGTGGGATAACCATCCGGCCCAGCGATGCCAGGCATAATGCCCAAGGGCGGTGCCTCGGCTTCAAAAAACGTAAACTGCTCGCCAAACCCATCCAAAAGCAAAGGCGGCTCGTGGCCTGCGTTCGCCATCAAGATCTTCCCGGTCGTCGGATCAAACAGCCCACCCGCCATGGTAACAAAAAGGCCATGGGTCCCTGTTTCACAGAGCTCACTGTTGATCGCATCGAACAGCCGTCCCGGATTCTCCGTCGCCTTCGCGAGACAACGGAACAAGCTGGATGTCTTGGCCATGAGCAATGCGGCGTTCATGCCCTTGCCCGACACATCCCCCACATTGAACCAAATGCGACCGTCGGCGAGAGGCAGAATGTCGTAAAAATCTCCGGAAACGCTTCGCGCGGCCATATTGATGCCATGCACCCGGAATTCGGCTCCGCCATCCGGCGGTAACAACTGGCGCTGAATTTGCGCCGCGAGTTCCAATTCGTGACGTTCACGTTCTTGGGTCACAACCTGTTGCGTCAAACGGAAGTTGTGGATGGCCAGCGTCGCGGCACCGGCTAGAGTTTCCAGAAGCGTTAGGTCGTCTGTTTCAAAAAGTCCGTCGCCCGTGTTTTTATTGATAATCTCAATACAGCCCAGGCAATCATCACCCAGCGACAAGGGGGCGCACAAAATGGACTTCGTTGTGAAGCCCGTCTGTTCGTCGACCATAGCCCCAAAATCCGCATCCTTCGTGACATCACGGACCATCTGGCCGGACCGGCCGTTGTAAACCCGACCAACAATCCCAGCGTCGGCGGGGATTCTCAGCCCAGTAATGTCGACCGGGCCTGAACATGCTGAACACACCAGTTCTTTGCCATTATCGTCGATGAGGAACAGAGACGCGGCCTCAGCACCAACATACTTGGTGATGCGCTCTAGGCCCGTCTTGGCCATGACATCGGCATCACGGGTCGCGGTAAATTCCCGCGTCATAGCCGCAATCAGGCCAAGGTGACCCTGCACTTCGCCCCCGTCGGCGACGTCCGCAATCATTTCATCAACAGCTTCTGACATAACGCCAACTATGCCTGGATCAGCCGTTTAAACAAGCCGATATAGGCCGAAGCGACGGCCTCTTCGGAGAACGATTCCGCCGCGGTAGCATTGCCGCCCGCCACGAGACGGTCTGCAAGCTCTTGGCTATCCGAGAGGCGGGCGACCGCCTCTGCAAGCGCCGGTGGGTCATCTATAGGCACCAGCAAACCGTTCTCTTCGGATTTGATTAGAAAACTTGGCCCCTCACTTGCGGCAGCGACTACGGGTGTTTGATTGGTCCAGGCGTTGACAACGACATTGCCGAATGGCTCGTGACGGGACGGAATCAGGCATACATCGGCGGCTTTAAGCAACGCTTCCCTGTCATCACGCCATCCCAAGAAACGCACACGATCAGCAACACCCAAAGACGCCGCCATAGTGCGGAGTTCCTTTTCACACGATCCTGATCCGGCGATCCACAAATAGGATTTGGTCAACTGGACGAGTGCGGCGATCGCAACGTCGACAGCTTTGGTTTTTTCAAGACGGGCCAACACGAGCAACACAGATGCATCGTCCGGCGTTGTCAGGGCTTCCCGAACAACCGGGTCCACGTCGACCACCGGTGAGAAATTGGGGATATAAGTAATTCGATCTTTTGGCCAACCTTGATCCTTACAGTGCCTAACCAAGTCAGGCGTATTGCACACCAGGTGATCGCAGTTTTGATAATATTTAAGGTCGTAGTACCCACCCAAGCGGCCAACGGTGAGCCAAGGACCAGATGGGCTAAAACGAGCACCGCGGTTCATCCAAGCAAGGCTTATATCTGGGACAAAGGCGACCGCTCCACGATTTGCTTTCCACCGTGACCAGAAATCCACCGGCCCGCCCATCTGTGCCGGGGTGATACTGCAATCAAATGCCGTCAACCGCTCCAGCCGGCTAGGATACGGTCGGGATACAGCATGTTGTTCGACACCACGCTTGGCCAGCGCCCCGACCAAATCAACGAAAAACCGTTCGGCGCCGCCGTGCTGGCCGCCGGCTATGGTGTGAAGAAGGCGCATAATCCCCATTGCCCAGATCAACGCCTCGATAGACGCCTCCAGACTGTACCCTATCGTTGCCTTGCCGTAATAGACTGCCTGTCTTCATGCGATAGCGACGATAGGACGTTCCCTGCTCATGGCCCGCCCAGCCCTCGCCAAACCGATCCAGTACCGCGTTGAAGCGGCCTTGGCCTATGGCCTGTTCGGGCTTTTCCGCATTCTGCCGATTGATCTGGTCTCAGCCATAGGCGGCAAATTGGCACAATGGCTTGGCCCCCTGAGCCGCGCCCAGCGCACAGCCCAACGGAATTTAACCCGCGCGTTGCCTGATCTGCCCGATCAAGTACGCCGGAAGATTCTGGCCGAGGTGTGGGACAACTTTGGCCGCGTGATGACAGAGTACGCGGCGTTATCCCGATTGATGCGTCCGACCGAGACAGACCGTATTGAGATTGAAGGCCTCGAACACTTAGCTGCGGCAAGAAAGGATGGTCGACCCACCATCATGTACACAGCCCACATTGGCAGTTGGGAAGTAACCGCTCTTACCGTGGGCTCACACACCAAGGCATCAGCGCTGGTCTATCGCGCGCCGAATAATCCTCTGGTTGAGGGTCTGCTACACCGCACCCGGGGACAAACACAAACAACACTCATTCCAAAAGGAGCCGGCGGCGCGAGAACGATCATGCGCCTTCTCAAGGACGGGGGATTTGTTCAGATGGCCGTCGACCAGAAAATGAACACCGGGCTTCCGATATCCTTCATGGGGCGCCCGGCCATGACTGGCGACGCGGTCGCGAGACTCGCTCTGCGTTATGGCTGTGCTCTTCTACCCGCGCACACGGAACGGCTCGATGGCTGCCGATTCCGCGTCACCATTGAGCCTCCCTGGGTACCCGAAGACACTGGTGACCAGGAAGCGGACGTTTACACCGTCCTCGAACGCGTCAACCAGACCATGGAGGGCTGGATTAATCGCAATCCAGGACAATGGCTGTGGCTGCATAACCGCTGGCCAAAGAATGAGAGCGACGCGTGACCGCAACACCCTTTATCGGGCAGCCTATTGACTGTCCGCTGTGCGCTGGATCTGACCTGATCCATGTCGGCAACAAAGACCGGAACGGCGCCCCCCTCAAGACGGACTTATGTCGCAATTGCGGTCACGTTTTCACCAATCCTCAGCCGACTGAGGCCGAGTTAAACCGGTTTTACAGCAACGAGTACCGATCTTCGTACAAGGGCGTCTTAACGCCAAAGCCGAAACACGTGTATCGCGCCGGGCTACGCGCATTAGAACGCTACGTTCGACTGCAGCCATATCTAGAACCACGCGCGCAGGTTCTTGATGTCGGCGCAGGTGGTGGTGAATTTACGTACCTTATGACGCGAGCGGGACACACTGTCCGCGGGATTGAACCAAATCGGGGGTACGCCGAATTCGCTCAATCTGAATACGCTGTCGATATTGAAGTCGGAACGGTATCTGAAGCAATCGACCACGACGAGTGCTGGGATGTGATAACGCTGCATCACGTCCTCGAACATCTTGCAAACCCTGTATCTGTTCTTCGGAAGCTCGCACAGGGACTTGCCGACAAAGGCGTCGTGATAGTTGAAGTTCCCAACGTGGAAGCGCGGTACCATGGACCACAACGTCGATTTCACTTCGCCCATTTACACACCTTCTCTTGCGAAGGACTAACCCTCGCCGCGAGTAAAGCGGGCCTAGAAGTTCGCGACCTTTGTCTTCAACGGCACACGGGGCACATCAACGTCATTTTGTCCAAGACCTCGGATTCAATGATCGCCGCAGACACAGGCATCGCCCGGCGCATTGAACACCACCTAGAAACAGACACCCCAATACGCGATAGGTTCACGACGCGTCCCTATCGACGATTGTGGGCAAACCTTGCCAGACCAATACGGGAACGGCGCGCGTTGCAAAAGCTGGGTAAGCGCAATGGCGCTAGATCGATCCTCGACCAAATATATGCGGGGGTTTATAGCGACACGGAAATATGAGGGGCTGCATCGCAACGAAAACTATCCTAACCTCGGGGCAGGATTTAAATAGAGGGACAGGGTTTCAATGAAGCCGTTAACTGCGGACTCGATCACCGAGAGCCAAAAACTCCCTCGTTATTACCAAGTGTATTTGACCCTGCGCGACTGGATACATAACGGCAATTACCGGTCGGGCACCCAACTTCCAACGGAATCTGAGCTCTGCGAAACGTTTGGTGTATCCCGCATCACGATTCGCAAAGCGGTGGACCTGCTCGCCGCCGACAAATTGGTGCAACGTGAGCAAGGTCGCGGCACGTTTGTAACCGGTAATGATGCGACGCCACCTCTGACCGGCGACATGGGGCAAGTTCTAAAACGTATCGATTCTCTCGCTCAACGCTCAGAAGCTCGGAACGTGTCTATTACTCGACAAGTTGCTGACGCTGAGACCCAGCTTGATCTTCGTCTGGAAGATGGTGTGGAAGTGACCTGCGTTTCGCTGGTTCGCGTTCTTCAAGGCAAGGTTATAGGCCGATCAAAGACATACTTTCCAAGCGCGTTGGGTGTTGACGTCGCAGCCGAGGAAGTTAATGCGCTCTCTTTGGTCAGCATTCTCGAGCAAAAGGGCGTTGATATTCTCAGCGCGGATCAATTAATCGGCGCGACTCTAGCAGACATGCAAGATGCTAACGTACTTGGCTGCGCTGTGGGTACGCCGCTGGTGCGCATTCGTCTCATCGTCTTCGACACGAACTACCAACCTGTCGAGCGCCACGACGCGGTGTACTTAGCAGATTTCTACCAGCATCGAATTCATCTGGTTCGGGAACCGCGCGACCTTGGCGGCTTCAAGTGGTCGCACAGCGATTGAAGTCAGCCGACGACACACGTCGGCTTATTCCTCTGGAGCGACCGTAAGACTGATGCCGTCCAACTCATCGGTCATTGTGACCTGACAGCTCAAACGCGAATTATTGGCCTTATAGGTTTCAGTCTCTTCAACAAGCTCTTGCTCGTCTTCCGACCGGGCCGGAATTTTGTCAGCCCAGGAGTCATCGATGAAAATGTGACAGGTGGCGCAAGAACAGCACCCGCCGCAAATGGCCTCCACATCCATATCGTTATCACGCAAAATTTCCATCAAGGTCGCGCCTGCCTTGGCCTCAATCTGGTGCTTGTCGCCAGCGCGGTTGGTCACATGAAGGGTCGCCATTGGGGTAAACTCCGGTCCGAGAGAAACTGTTGAGGGGCTCGTACCCCATCGACAGGCCCCCGGGCAACCCCTTTACGCGCTTTCTAAGACTAGGCCCCCTTGCATCGGAGCACTTCAGAGCTAGATAATCGACATTCGACACGCCCCTTTCGATTTCGGAGCGCCAACATCGTGGCCAACACTCTCCCCCCGACCTACGACCGCAACGGACGGCACCCGCTATCGCCTAACGTCGATCACGACGAAATCGCCCGCTTCAACTTTCTGACAAATCTAAACGTCCACATTGGCCAACGGGTATCTCCCGGGAATCGGACCGCGTTTGAGAACCGAGTCAGCCCAAAATACAAGCGAGAGACAGGCCACCCGCTTGAAACGCGGCAACAAGTCCGCGACGCAATGAAAAAAGACCCGTTCTATCAGTGCTGGGCTGCCCTGCGGCGCAACACCATGGAACAGCGACAACAGGCGGGTCGCCATGTTGTCTTGCGTCAATTGGACGACTTAATTGAGAGCGCCAAGCAACATAACGACGGTAAAGAGACACTAAACATAGACTCGTCTGCCGAAGTGCCCCCTTACTTGGCTGCGGTCGACAATCACTGCATGCCAGGCAGCTACTACACTGAAATCGTGCCAGACGATGTGTTGGCTGGGGCTAATTATGAAACGGGCCTTTTTATTACGACCGCGGGATCAATGTCGTCTAAAGGGGATGGTGGTGGACGATCGATCGTCAACTTTGTTCGGCAACGCTTTCCCGACTTTTCTCCAAAACGCATTCTCGACCTCGGTGCCGGAATCGGCTCCAACACATTACCTTTGGCCGAGGCATTTCCTGACGCAGAAGTCGTGGCCGTCGATGCAGGCGCGCCGATGGTTCGTTGGGGTCACGCACGGGCACAAGCTCTTGGGTATGACAATGTTCGGTTTATTCAGGCTGATGGAGACTCTTTGGATCTTGACCCGAACAGCTTCGATTGGGTGCAAACGACGATGTTCTGGCATGAGACATCAACATCCGCGATCCATGGCATGATGGAAAAAGTCCATGCCCTGATGGCCCCAGGCGGCTTGTTCTTGAATGTTGAACAGCCGAACTTCACGCCAGAAACATCGCTCTTCGATCAGTTCACGCGCGATTGGGATGCCTGGTACAACACCGAACCCTTTTGGTCCAAGCTTCACGTTATGGACGTCTTTGACGTCATGAAAACAGCCGGTTTTTCGTCAGAAAAGATGTTCGACGGTGGCACGGAAGCGGATATTGAGCGAGGTCAATTCCAACCGTGGTCGAGTACCGTATCTCGTCACAAGGCGGAATCGAAAGAGAGCGGCGACGCAAAACACAATGCCTATAAAGGCGAACGGTGGTATCTGTTCGGCGGCTGGAAATAAACTAAGAACTCTGGGAACACACAATGACCGACATTGATGTCAACAAACTCGCAAACGCGAAGGCCAAAGGCAAACGACCGTATTTTTTCGATGATCCAGCAGTCGAGCGGGTGCTCTCAATCACGATGGCCGTTGCGACGGAATTGGCCGTGACCCGTGAGCGATTGGACACCGTCGAACGCCTCCTTGAGGCCGGCGAGCCAGTGACCAAAGCCAACATTGATGCCTATCGGCCAGACGATGATGCATCGAAGGACCGCCAGCAATGGCATGCGGACTATATTTTCCGCATCCTGCGCATCGTCCATCAAGAACTTGAAGCGGTTGAAAACGAAAGCCTCAACGAAGACCCGGAAAAACTGGCCGACGACTTCGCCGCCGCTTAACCGACTCCCAAAAGAATGCCTGCGGTTTCATCCGGCGCGGTAACCATCAGGTCATGCCCAGTATCAAGCGTGACGTACGCCCATTCCGGATCAGCCTCGGTCATCGCCGCCACTGGGTCAGCCGCACCACTGGCCATCCGCGGATTTTGCGTACACCGCACATAGGTCTTGGGTAATCCGGTAGGACCACCATTAGCATAGACAACGGTTTCCATGAGCGTCGGCAGAGGGTGTTCAACGAGACGACTATCAACCCAGTCGTACAACGGGTGGCCTTCTGGAATGCCAAGGAAGTCCATGCCGGACTTCGCCATTAGATACCCGTCTTTAGCTTCAGGAATCCGCGCCTCACCCACGCCAGGCGGCAGGAACGACTTGCCGTCAGTTGGCAAAACGGCGTCCAGATAGACGACATGTTTGATCCGGTCTTTGACCTTGTCGGCAACCCAACTGACCACGTGGCCGGCGTAGGAATGCCCGACCAAAACGACGTCGTTGAGGTCTTCGAACTCGAACAGGTTCACAATATCAGTGACATGGGTCGTCAAATTGACATCAGGATTACGCAAGTGCACGCGATCCCCTAAGCCCGTGAGCGACGGCGCAAACACGGTATGGCCAGCGGCTTCCAAAGACTCTTTGACGTACCGCCAGCACCAGCCCCCATGCCACGCACCGTGGACAAGAACATAGGTCTTCTTGGTTGCACCAGATGCACCCCCAATCCCTGTGTTCGCCGCAAAAACAGTCGCGGCAGCGCTGGCAAATAGATCGCGTCTGGTCATTTTTCTCTCCTGACTCTGATTTTCTCACTCAGCATGAGCGATCATCCCTTGCGGTCCAAGGTCATTTCGAAACATCATATGTATATGATGAATTCCCCAAAAAGTGCTGTGGCTATTGTTGCGCTCGCGAGCCTACTCTCAATCACCAATCTCGCCCTGTCGGCAACGCTCCATCGCGGCACCAACTCTGAACCGCGGTCGCTTGATCCCCATCGCGCCGTCGGCAATAGCGCCGCGGTTATTCTCTACGATCTGTTTACAGGCCTGATGACCTTAGACGCGGCCGGGGCAATCACTGCCGGTGTGGCAGAATCCTATGCCGTCAGCGCCGACGGACTGACCTACACATTCACCTTAAGGCCGGGGATCGTTTGGTCTGACGATACGCCTCTAACAGCCGAAGATTTTGTCTATTCCTTTCGGCGCCTTTTGAAACCCGATACAGCCGCACGATTCGCGTCTCAACTCTTCCCCATCGTCAACGCTCAATCAGTCAACCGGGGCGCAGCCGAGCCAACCGCGCTCGGCGTGACAGCATTGGACGAAAGAACACTAGTCGTAAAACTCAATCAACCGACGGCCTATCTGCCTCAACTGATGGCCTCCAATGCAGCATCTCCGGTGCCGCGTCACGTTATCGAAACTGAAGGGCGTGGTTGGACCCGGCCAGGAATCATGGTGTCAAACGGAGCTTATGTTTTGGCCGAACAAGTGCCGGCAACTTTGATCCGGGCTGTAAAGAACACGGCGTTTTATGACGCGGTAAATGTGTCGATAGATGCGGTCGTATTTTATCCTACGGAAAATCAGGGCACGAGCCTTAATCGATTTCGAGCCGGTGAGTTGGACGTGGTTCTAAATTTCCCAGCAGATCAGATTGACCGAATCCGCTCGACCATGCCGAACTCGCTGCATATCACGCCGGCGCTGGGTGTTTACTATCTTGCACCAAATACACGAGCCCCGCCGTTCAACGACGCGCGTGTTCGCCGCGCGTTGGCGTTGGCCATTGATCGTGACGCCATTGTTGCGCGCCTGTTACCGCCGGGCACAGCAGCGGCCACCAATATCGTTCCACCAATCACTGACGGGTACAACGGGACCGCTACCGACTATGCAGCCATACCGCTAAAAGCGCGCATAACAGAAGCGCACGAGCTTCTTGCTAGCGCCGGTTTCGATCCAAGTAATCCACTCACATTTGCGTTCAAAACTGATCCCATCGAACAGAACCGCCGCATTGCCGTCGCCCTGACATCCATGTGGAAAGCCATCGGAGTCGTCGTCGAAACGGATACGACAGGCGCATCCGACGTTAATCGCGATGGCCGCACCGGCAATTTCGAGATGATTCGCTGGACCTGGTTCGGCCCCTACAATGACGCCGCAACCTTCCTCGGCCTGTTTGAAACGACCAATGGCGCAAATGTGTCTGGTTACAGCAACCCCACTTTTGACGCCAAGTTAAGGCAAGCCAATGCGGCGCAGGAACCAAGCACGCGACGCACACTGCTGGCCGAGGCCGAAGCTATTCTTAACCAGGAACAGCCAGTCATTCCGCTGTATTTTCACGCTGGCCGGCGATTGGTTAATCCCGTTGTCCAAGGCTGGATTGACAATGCCAGAAGCGCCAACTTGACCCGATACCTTTCGCTAGATCGATAGGAATGTCGCACGCTGTCACGAACTGTCACCGAGCAAACCTTGACCCACCGAAATGGGCCACCTTAGCCTCTAACCTAAAGATGAATAGGGACGACAAATGAGCAACAAAACTGAAGCAGCCGATCGCATGGTGCGGGAGGATGGGACGTACCCAACCGTACCTCTTCGCAAGGATCGCATTACCGTTTCGGTCGTGCAGACCGAGGTCCACGGCGTTCCCGGGGACAACCCGGAACCAGCACTCAAGGAAAACCTTGAGTATATGTTGGACAGCATCGACGCAGCCAATGGCTACGGCGGGCCGTGCGACCTATTGCTGTTCCATGAATTTCCTCTGACCGGATTCAGCACCTGGACGCGCGAGCAACACTACAATGTATGCCGCGAGGTTCCAGGACCGGAGACGGAAGCCATTGGCGCCAAAGCAAAGCAGTACGGCTGCTATGTTGCGTTCGGAACCTACGCAAAAGACCCGGTCAACTGGCCGGGCCATATTTTGCATCTGATGGTCCTCATTGGACCGGACGGCAACATCGTCGCTCAACATTGGAAACAGAGAAACGTCCGCGGCATGTTCCCTGGCTCAGAGCAATTCACCACCAATATCTATGACGTCTATCCCCGCTTCATAGAAATGTACGGCGAAGACGCGGTTATCCCTGTCGCGCAAACAGATATCGGCAACATCGCCATGTCGGCCGTTCAGTTCGAACCGGAATTGTTCCGTTGTTTCGCTTTGAAGGGCGCGGAAATCATATGCCGTGTTGCGACCGGGGGATTCGAGTCCGATGACATGCGCCTCACCTCCTATCACAACAGCGTCTACACCCTGATCACCAACAATTCTGTGACTGTGAGCAAGAAGAATAGGTCGTTCTTTCAAGACACAGCCTACGGTGGACCCGGTCGATCAGCGATCTATGGCCCCCGTGGCGTCGAGTTGGCGATGGCGGGGCCGTTCGAGACCCAACGCCGGGTGATGATCCCGATCAAAGAGTTTCGCGAAAAACACCGGATTCCCGATGTGCATATGGCCCTCTATCGACCCGTACTTGATCAGTATCGGGAGCGCTACGACACCGGCATGTATCTAGAGGGCGACCTTCCAGCCGACCGGCGCGCGGCGGGCAAGCAGTTCGCGGAACGCGCCCGTTGGATTCATTACTGGTAAGCCCGAACCAACCCAATTCATTCACCAATAGGAACACTCATGCGTTTGTTCACGCGACTAACTGTTACTTTGTTCAGTTTCCTTGCCCACCCCGCTGCGGCGGAGATGGTGCTCAACCGTTCGGGCGGCAGCGATCCGTCATCCCTCGACCCGCAAAAAGCGACGGGCAACACAGCCGTTCCGATTTTGAATGAGTTGTTCGTGGGACTGATGACCACGGACTCGGACGGGCGTATGACCTATGGCCTCGCCGAAAACCACACGGTGTCCGAAGACGGCTTGATATGGGAATACACTCTGCGCGATGGGCTTAAGTGGTCCGACGGTACACCGTTAACCGCAAAGGATGTCGCTTGGTCTTTGCAACGCCTGATGCTGCCAGAGACTGCCGCGCGCTACGCCCAGTTCTTTTATGCGGTGAAAAATGGACGGCCGGTCACAGCGGGCGACGCGCCACCGGAAAGCCTCGGCATCACCGCGCCGGACGACAAGACCGTACGCTTTGAGTTGAGCGTGCCAAATCCATTGCTGCCTCAAGCCCTGAATAGTTTTTCGGCGATGCCCTCGCCCCGCCACAAAGTCGAAGAGCTGGGAGGCGACTGGACGAAGCCGGGACAGTTTGTCTCCAACGGCGCTTACCTGTTGGCGGAATGGCTTCCAGGCACCCGCCTTACGCTGAAGAAAAACCCGCATTTCTATGACGCGGATAACGTGCAGATCGACACGGTCAATTTTTACCCAACCCAAAACTTGAACACCGTGTTCAACCGCTTCAGGGCCGGGGAACTGGACGCCATTCTCAATTTCCCACCGGAACAGATGGATTGGATCAAAGAGAACCTGGCCGACGAGCTGCGCATTTCGCCGACCCTTGGCATCTACTACTTTTTGATCAACGCGAATAAGCCGCCGTTTGACGATATCCGTGTGCGTAAGGCGCTCGCCCTGGCGTTTGATCGTGAAGCGCTAATTGATCGCCTCCTCGATACCGGTGTTATTCCCGCTTACAGTTTTGTCTCGCCTGTTGTCGATGACTACGACGTCGCGCCAGCCTCTATCGTTGATATGTCGATGGCGGACAGAGTGACAGAAGCAAAACGCCTTATGACCGAAGCCGGTTATGGGCGAGACAATCCAGTCACATTCGAACTGGCCTATGATACCCAAGAAGAAAACCGGAAAATTGCTGTCGCAATGAAATCTATGTGGGCAGCCGTCGGCTTCAACGCCGAACTCATGGATACGGAGTTCCGCAACCTAAATCGCAAAGCCCGCACTCGAGACTTCGACATCATGCGCTGGGCATGGTTTTCGCCGTTCAATGATGCCGCGGGTTATCTGAATTTATTGCGCGCTGGAGACCCCAGCAACTACGTCGATTACGCCAATCCAGACTTTAACGTCTTGATGAACCAGGCGAACTCGATCTCAGACCAAGAACAGCGCAACACGCTTATGCGTCAGGCCGAGCAGATACTGATGGAAGATTATGTTATTCTACCGGTCTATCATTATGTCAGCCGACGGTTGGTGAAGACTTATGTCGATGGGTGGAATGAAAACGCCCGCAATAATTATCTTGCACGGTACATGACAGTGAATCGCCCAGAGTAGATGAGGCGCCAAATGGAGATACAGCCATGCTTATGAACTGCTGGTATGTCGCCGCAGAAACTGCGGACGTCACCAACGAACCCAAAGGCGTTCACATGCTGGGGCAAGACCTGGTTCTATTTCGAGACACTGCAGGAAAAGCCCACTGCCTGAGTGACGTCTGTGTTCATCGCGGCGGATCGCTAAGCCGCGGTAAAGTCGTCGATGATTCTGTACAATGCCCCTATCACGGCTGGCGCTTTAACGGCGACGGCAACTGCGCTGAAATTCCGTCCCTTGGTGAGGATGCGACGATACCGAAACGGGCGCGGGTCGACTCCTATCCTGCGGTCGAAAAATACGGCTGGCTGTGGGTCTTCCTGGGCGACGCACCGGAAGCGGAACGCCCGCCTCTGCCGGACTACTTCCCCGAATACGAAGCCACGGAACAGGGGACATCTGACGAATGGAAGTTTGTCCGTGGAACTTTTATTTTCGAGGCCAACTGGGTGCGCGCCATAGAGAATGGCGTTGATCACACGCACGCCTTTTATGTCCATACAGATTTCGGAAATCCGGGAAAACCAACGGTTGATGACTACGATCTAGACATCGACGATTCAAAGATCGAATCCATTACGTTCGCCAAGCCGGTCAGTAAACGCGGCGTATGGGCGGAGAAAATCGATAAAGACCGCCCCGATGTTAAAACCATGGTGCGCATCTATAAGCCAGCACCGTCAATCCGCATCGAGATGCACCTCAAGCCGCCGATGTGGCAGATGATCGTTTCCGGCTACACACCAATCGATGAGAACCGCACCAAGGTATGGTGGTGCCATGGCCGCAACTTCTTCACCGATGACAAGTACGACGCCGACTCACACAAGCGCGTACTCCTGGTGTTCCAAGAAGATGCCAAGGTTATCGACTTTATCCGTCCAGCCATGGTGCCTCCGACCTTGTCTGATGAACTCGCTCTCGAAAACGACAAGCATGGCATTGAGTTCCGCAAATGGGTCAAAGACCAAGAGTTGGCCGGACGGGCGCTAGACCTTAAAGCCCAGCACGGCACCGATGAGATGGTCAAGGTCATCCCCTCGCCGGCGCGGCGCGTTGACGCGAAAAACTGGGTGCTCGATGCAGTCCCGGTCAAACAACCCAGACCACGGCAAGAGGCAGCGGAATAGAGAGAGACTCACAACCCAGGTTTTGTTGATCATATGACCTCCTACGCTCTGCGCCGCCTCGCACTTGCGGCGCCGACTCTTTTCTTAATCGTCACGCTATCCTTCTTCCTGATGCATCTCGCACCGGGCGGGCCATTCGATGCCGAAGCCTCACTCGAACCCGAAGTCATCGCTAACCTTGAGGCCGCCTATGACCTCGATAAGCCTATCATCGTTCAGTACGGGCTCTATTTAGGCAAAGTTGCGCGGGGAGATTTCGGGCCGTCCATTGTTTACATCGATCGCACGGTCACCGAGCTTCTAGAAATCGGCCTCCCCGTCAGTTTGAAGCTAGGCCTATCCGCGATGATCCTCGCCTTAACGGTTGGTGGCATCTTGGGAGTCATCGCCGCACTTCGTCGCAACTCTTCAACAGATTACGCGGTCATGGGTGTCGCCATGACGGGCATCGCCGTACCGAGCTTTGTCATGGCACCGCTAATGAGTCTCTTGTTTGGTGTGATTCTAAAAATTCTGCCCGTCGCATCCCTTGAGCCGCGCGGCGGCTTAGCCGAAGCAGTCCCGTTTTTGGCGCCGATAACGCCGTACATTATGCCGGTGATTGCCCTCGCCTTGCCGCAGATTGCTATTCTCGCCCGCCTCACCCGTGGCGCGATGATTGAAACTCTGCGTCAGAACTATATCCGCACCGCCCGCGCCAAAGGCCTGACGCAAGGCAATGTCGTCTGGGCTCACGCCCTTAAATCGGCTTCGCTGCCCGTCATCAGTTATCTCGGACCGGCGGCCGCGTCGATCATCACGGGTTCTGTTGTGATCGAACAGATCTTCCAGCTTCCGGGGATGGGGCGATTCTTTATCCAGGGCGCCATCAATCGGGATTACCCCCTCGTCCTTGGCATCGTCGTTGTCTATGCCTTGGCCGTTATCCTCCTGAATTTGATCGTTGATCTGATGTACGGGTTACTCGATCCGAAAGTGAAGGTGGAGTAATGGCTTTGCTTGCTGCCCAACGGGAGTCTCAAGAAGCTTTGATGGCGGAAGCCGCGAACATCAAAGGCCGGTCCCTTTGGGAGGACGCCGCGCGCCGGTTCAGAGCCAACAAAGCGGCCATGGCCGGGGTCATTGTTCTCGTGCTCATCACAATGTGTGCCATCGTCGCACCATCACTTAGTGCCTATACCATCGACGATCTAGACTGGATGAACATTGGCACGCCACCGTCTTTAGAAACCGGCCATTGGTTCGGCACAGATGACACAGGCAAAGATCTATTTGTTCTGACTTGGATGGGCGCACGGGTCTCTCTGATCATCGGCGTCATGACCACCGCCGTCGCCTTATCCATTGGCGTCATCTACGGCGCGACCGCAGGCTATGTCGGTGGGCGAACTGACAACGCAATGATGCGATTCGTCGATGTGCTATATGCCCTGCCCTTGCTCTTCTTCATCATCATCCTGGTCACGGTTTTTGGCCGGAACATCTACTTGGTCTTCCTCGCCATCGGCTGTGTCGAATGGTTGACTATGGCTCGCATCGTTCGCGGCCAGACTCTCTCGGTGAAACAGAAAGAATTTATCGAAGCCGCGCGGGCTAGTGGTGCCGGACCCACCAGCATCATCGGGCGGCACGTGCTACCGAATGTCATCGGTCCGGTAATTGTGTATGTCACACTGCTTGTACCGACGAACATTCTGGTCGAGAGCTATCTCAGCTTTCTCGGGCTTGGTGTGAAAGAGCCTCTAACCAGTTGGGGTGTGCTGATTTCACGCGGGGCTAACAGTATTGAATCAGCACCCTGGCTTTTACTCATCCCCGCGACGTGCCTCGCCATCACCATGTTCTGCTTTAATTTTATCGGCGATGGCTTACGCGACGCTCTAGACCCGAAAGACCGTTAGGCATTCAGGGTATTAGATCGAAATCTTCGAAATTCATGACGTCTTGCACTGGCGCGTAGCCAGTCACGTTGGCTGTCATGCCGTCGAAATCAACGCCCTGCCAAAGAATGATTCCCGGCGGATTAGCTCGCTCATGAGCCAACACCGCGCGATAAAACGGTAGTGCAGCCTCAGCAGACACTTGGGTCCGCGCTTGTTTTAGAAGGGGCAGCAATGCGTCGTCACAGTGATACGGAGAACGGTCGGGAAGAATCCCTTGGCATACTCGATGACGGTAGGCCGCAACCGGATCAGGCCCACGCACAAGCATACTGTTCATATCGCCAGTCGTTTTTCCAAAAAATAGGTCCTGCATATTTCGATACGCCGGCTTCCCCTGCATCTCCACACGGACCCCGACTTTGGCCAAATCGAGTGCAATTTGCTGAAAGAACAAAAGATCGTTTGCCCCTCGGGATGCCACAGACGCAACGAGATCGAGTCCGTCGGGATAGCCTGCCTCTGCCAACAAAGAGCGGGCGCGCTCAGGATCATAGTCGTAAGGCGGAAGGTCCGGGTCGTACCCAAAGGCACCAGGATAGGCTAACTGCGACAAAGGTGTCGCGACGCCCTGAAGAAGCGTTTGGATAATCGCGTCTCGATTGACGGCATGGTTCAACGCCACCCGCACACGCGGGTCGACAACCGGACCGCCATTGACTGTCAGGAAGCCGAGAAACTGTACGGTCGCTAAATTACGTAGAGCCAAGCGCCCTCCGTCCGCCTCTAATAATGACGCATCATCGGGACCGAGACCGATCACAAAATCAACGGCCCCAGATAATATACCTTGTAAGCGTGCGGTCTGATCCGGGATGACGGTAAAGGAGAGGCCATCTAACTTGGGCGCGCGCCAGGAGTCTCTGAACGCGCGCATCTTCACACCCGCCTGGTTCCATTCCGTCACTTGAAAGGGGCCCGTCCCCACCGGGTTAGACTCATACTCAGGCCGAGGCGTGGTTTCCCAAGTCTCTGGCTCTGGTATGCGCCACACAGCAGCATGAATAGGGAACAACGCATCCCGCTGATTGAGCTCAATCTCAACTGTGAAATCGTCCAGGGCGCGCGCTTTGGCAACTTGGTACAATGTGGTGCTGATCGACCACAGGCCCGCCTCGGCGCTGCGCATATGTTCGACAGACCTCACAATCGCATCTGCCGTGAATGGAACACCGTTTGAAAACTGAACGCCCTCGCGCAGCTTCAAGCGCCATGTCACAGCGTCGGCACTCTCCCATGAGAGTGCGAGGCTGGGCCCGACCGACCCATCTTCCTCGATAACTGTGACCGTATCGTAGATCGCATTGATTGCCATAATTGCTGGCATTGTGATGCCTTGATACGCATGCCCCCGGTTCGGTCCGATCAGTGATGTACCCACAGCAAGGGTCTTATCGGCGGACAAAGCAGGGTGCGCTGTCATAAAGACACACAAGCAACACCCGATCAGAGCGGTAGCCTTGACGTATAAGGCGTTGAAGTTTGTTCTACCTGTCACGATTTATTCCGGCTTAGCCTCTTCTAGTCGGGTCAGAACGTATTCTTTGTCCTCATCGACGATGGATTGCTTGACCAGTATACGATGCTCGCCCGTCACCCACATCTCAATGTTAGTGAGAAGATAGCGCTCAGTTTCAAAGGTTCCAGCAGGCACGGTAATGGTCTCTTGGCCAAGATATTGGAACGACGCCGGTCCTAAGCGACCACGCACCATTTCTGAACCATCCCGTGTCGGACTGAAGATATAATAGGTCGCCTCATGTCTGCCGTCCTCATCCCGATCCCCCTGAGACAAATACCAGCCGTTCATCGACTCACCGTGTGTGACAACTGAAATTTCTTCAGGCACGACAACATTTTCAGTCAGTGTGCCGCCCGGCCCTTCGGAGACCGCCCGCAGCGTTTCACCGTCAACCGCGACACGAATCGAGCCGCGATAACCATCTGGCACCCAGTAAGTTGCGTAGACATCGACGGGTCGGAAATTGGCATCCACGTGGGCCGTCATGATCTGCAACGCGTTTGCCGCGATGAAATCTTTACTGAGAATCATGGTCCGCGCACCATCAGGATGAACGAAAATTCGCCATTCCTCAGCGCCGCGGTACCGCTTATCGCTTTTCGTCTGCAGGCGCAGCGTGCCGACAATTTCGCGGGCCACATTGATATTGGGTCCGGTGTTTTCGTCTTCGGCGAATGCTGGTGTGTACAGATCCAGCATCCCGAACATCGCGAGAAGAAGAATAAGGCTGCGCATGATCATACGCCCGGGTCGTCCAGCCAACCGGGATAGTCGGCGTCAAGACGGTCGCGCAAACGGTCGGGCATGTCGTTTGTTGATTGCACTTTGGTCCCGAGAAGTTGCCAGGTCGTCAGGCCCGGCTCTTGGCCCATTTTCATCCACGGCATCCAGGGTGCCAGGTTCTGGAAATGCAACGTCGCCGGCATGAATGCGAGATCTTGGTTGTTGAGATCCGCCAGCTGTCCGGTAAAAGACGCCAGGGAGGTCAGAGTAATAACTGGGCCTGAGTAGCCAAGGGGGTCGTCTGCTTCGGCGCGTGGGTTCGGCAATTTGGTGACCATGTTTTCAGTCGTCCAAACTCGACCGCTGTGAGATTGCGCTTCAACTGTACCGGTAAACTGCACTGGAACTGCTGCCGCCTCAGAACCGGAAACGCCCTCGGGCCCAACGACAATAGTTTGATTTGATTTGTAATGCCCGGGCGTACACGTCCGGCCATTAAGTGGATTGACCCACTTGTCCGCGATCTCATCAGTCACCGGATCAATAAAGAACCCGGCTTCGGCCATGACCTGATCGAAACGACCGTCGTCCCTTCGGGCGAGGCGGTTAAAGCTAAATCCTTCGATCTTAAGCACCCGTTGCGCGACGTCATCTCTGCGCTTGGCAAACATATTGCCGCGGTACCACCACATCCCCGGTGTGCCATCCAAATTTCCGCGCATGCGGGCATAGGCTGTTACCGCATCGGCGGGATCATTGAGGTCGTACATTCCAGCTGCAGCCAGCGCTGGCGAGCGCAGCACAGTGCCTGATAGACCGGCTATCCCCGCACCCATAAGCGCATTCCGTCTTGTTGGCATCATACAATTCCTTCGTTTGACACGCTTTTGTCGCACTATGCCGTATTCGAGCCCGTCGCCTCTGTCGAGGTCAAGTTGCGCAGTGAGACTTGACTGCCTGATGAAGGTAAGCGCGTTGACCACAGTGACCGACACAGCCCTGCCCCATGCTAAGGTAACACTATGATTCGTTTTACCTCGGACCCCTGCGATAAAGGCGTAATCGCGACGGCAGCTGATTGCCCGGAACGTCAGCCAGCAATGGGGCGGTGGGTTCTTGTCACGACAATTTTAGGCTCATCCATTGCCTTTATTGACGGAACGGTTGTCAACGTCGCGTTACCGGCTCTACAGCGCGAACTGGGCGCGTCTGTCACACAAGTGCAGTGGGTGGTCGAAGCCTATGCGCTGCTTCTTGCCGCTTTGATTCTTGCAGGTGGCGCCGCGGGGGATCGTTTTGGCCGACGCCGCATGTTTGTCGTTGGCATGATCATATTTACTATTGCCTCGGCTTGGTGCGGATACGCGCGAAGCGCCAATGAACTGATCGCCGCACGTGCGCTTCAAGGCCTTGGCGGCGCTCTCTTGGTTCCAGGCAGTCTTTCCCTGATCAGCGCGACCTTCCCCGTCGAATCACGAGGCAAAGCCATCGGCACCTGGTCCGCCTTCACCGCAATCACCATGGCCGTGGGACCACTCGCCGGAGGGTGGTTGATAGAGAATGCCTCATGGCGCTGGATTTTTTGGCTGAACATCCCTTTCGGGATCGCCGTTGTACTTATGGCGATCGCCCGCGTTCCAGACTCACGCAACAATCAAGCCGGACCTCTCGATCTATGGGGCACAACCCTCGGCAGCCTTGGTCTGGCCGGGGTTGTATTCGCCTTGATTGAACAAGCCAACCTGGGCTGGATGCATCCCGTCGTTCTTGGGTCCGCTATAATTGGTCTAATCGCAACCGTCGGGTTCATAATTGTGGAGCGGCGCATAACCAACCCAATGTTGCCACCCGCCTTGTTTGGTTCTGCAAACTTCGTCGGCGCCAACGTGTTGACACTATTTCTGTATGGCGCGCTTGGCGGCGCCCTATTCTTTTTGCCGCTCAATGCAATCCAAGTACAAGGTATGTCGGCCACGCAGGCTGGGGCCTCTTTGCTGCCGTTCATGATTGTTATGTTTCTCATGTCCCGTTGGGCGGGCAGTCTCGTCGACCGCTACGGTCCGCGCCTTCCGTTGATCATTGGACCCGCAGTGTCTGCGCTGGGGTTCCTCCTCCTTATGCGGCCAGATGCAAACGCTGCATATTTGACCGGGTTTTTTCCAGGCATCATGGTTTTGGCCGTTGGCATGGCGATCAGCGTTTCACCGCTGACCACCGTCGTGATGACGGCTGTGCCTGATCGACTGGCCGGCATTGCGTCGGGTGTAAACAACGCCGTGTCGCGTGCGGCAGGGTTAGTCGCCCTGGCCATCTTTGGCGCTCTGGTCTACGGCATTTTCCACCGAGAAATGATCGCTGTAATCGAGGCCCTTGATCTAAGGAGCGACGAAGCGACACGTGTTCTGGCCGGCACAATCAATCTGGCTGCAATGAGCGTCCCACCAGACCTCGCCGCGGAGACTCAAGCGATTCTTGTGGAAGCGATCAAGACTTCTTTTGTCACGGCTTTTCGTTGGGCGATGGGCCTTGCCGCTGCACTCGCTGCACTCAGTGTGCTTAGTGCGGCGTTGTGGATTGGTAGGGAACCAGCCACAGAACCCGACGTATTTCCGGGAAAGCCATAACGCTACAGGAACATATCTCCACCGTTGGGGCTGATGACCTGACCGACATAATGCTTCGCACCTTCGGAAGCGAGAAATACGTAGCTCGGCACGATGTCATCGATTTCTGCCAGCTTCCCCAGGGGTATACTTTGACGGATGCCTTCCAGAATATCCTCGGGCACATCATCAAGCATGGCGGTTCTGGTCGCACCGGGAGCGACCGCATTAACGCGAACCCCCTTGGCCGCTGCTTCCAAAGCCATTGTGCGCGTAAAGGTCACGAGAGCGCCCTTAGCCGCCGTGTAATGCGCAAATCCGGCGGCGCCAAGGTAGGCCAGTTGTGACGTTGTATTGATAATGCGCCCGGATCCGCGTTCGTACATATGCGGCAGCGTGTGCTTGCTGGTTAGGAATGTTCCACGGACATGAACCGCGAACACCTGATCCCATATGTCGACGGGAATATCTTCGACGGGCGCGGCATGCGCGATACCGGCGTTGTTCACTAGAATATCAATGCGGCCGAGCCCTTCGATGGCTTGAGCAACAAAAGACTCAACGGCTTGTTCCTGGGTGACATCGCCTTCAACCGCAATCGCTTTGCCGCCAGTCGCTTCAATTTCGGTGCAGAGCGCGTTGGCCTCGTCGGCGGACGCGGTATTGGGATAATTAATCGCCACGGCGGCCCCTTCAGCGGCAAAGGCGCGGGCAACACCTGCTCCGATTCCACGATTAGCGCCAGTAATGAGAGCGGTCATGTCTTTAAGCAGAGTCATCGGTCGGGTCTCCCTCGCGCCATCGCGCCGAAGATTTTCCAATCTCCTTCGGCCTGGCTCCAAACATGAATAACTTCCCAGTGCTGATCGACGGGCGTGCCGTCAGGCAGCATGGTCCTATGGGTTTGGTAATAAATCACGCCTGTATCGCCTTCCAGCGTAAAGTCGACGAGCTCCATGGTCAGCTTCTCGGCATTATTGCCTGACATTTCGTCTGACGTGGCTTGAAGCCCTGAGAGATCAGTCGGCGCAGGCGCGAACGGCGGCCAACCGACATAGCGGTCGGACGCATTATCGAGATAGAACGTCAAACCACCTGTCGCGCGGCCAAGATAAATGCGTTGCTCCTTGGCCCAGATGGCGTCGCGGGCAGCGGCAATCTCGCCTTCAGACTGCGCGTTCGCGGCCGTCACCGCAAACGCCATGAGCGCACCCATGGTCAACCTTAAGAGCGTCTTCATGCGTTCAGCCTCCTCGCTATATAGGTAGGCTATAGAATCCCACGGACGATGGTGTTGGGCAGAACCGGTTCGTCAAAGCCCATGCCCTGCGGCGGCGGATAGCCAGTCCGAAGCACAATCAGGTCCAGTTTGCGGCTGATCCAAATCCGAACCTTGCCGCCGCCATCCAGATAAAAGAGATCATCCGCGACGAAAGGCTCTGAGTGGGTATTGGCAAACTGGGGCGGCATGTCGGGATAGTAAGGCCGGACCTCGTTGAACTCCGCGTCCATCCAGATTTGGAAACCGTAGTTGGGGTTTTGCTCGGAGCCGGCGAGCATCTGATCAACCCAGCCTTCCGGCAACAATTGCGTACCGTCGGGCAACTTGCCGTCTTCTTTCAACAAGTGGGCGATGCGCATCCAGTCTGCTGGTGCCGAGAGGAAACAGCAGTAGGAAATGACATTGCCACCGACGCCATCCTTGCGCAGCGCACCGCGCTGAGCGCCCATCGGTTTCCAAAGTTTCTCGCCGAGATAAGCGGCAAAGTTTTTGCCCGTCGCACGGTGCAGGATCATACCCAACAGCTGTGTGTTGGGATTGTTATGAGCAAAGGCTGAGCCAGGCTCTTTTTCGAGCGGCGTCAGCAACGTGGTCGCCCAGATGTCGGAGCCCTCAACTGATTGAATGCCCTGGGACCACGGCTGTCCTGCATTATCAAAGGGCGGAGCAAGGCCGGTTCTATTTTCCAGCACCTGACGCACGGTGATCTTCCCGCGCAGATCATCAGTCCACTCATGAAGATAGGTCTCGATGGGATCATCAAGGCTCGCGATATCGCCATCCTCGACCGCAAAACCGGCAACGATGCCGTGGAGAGTTTTCACCCAGGAGTGCGAGCTGATCGGAGATGTGTCGTGAAAGCCGTCCATGTAGGCTTCGTGGCGGATCTTACCCTGGTGATAAACGATGAAGGCTTGGGTTTCGCGCTCCATCGCCCAGTCGGTTGCAGCTTCGAGGGCATCAGCAGAAATGGTCGGCGCTTCGTCTTTACCAGCGCGGGGCAAGTACGGTTGATTGCCCCCGTCGACTAAGATCATCGGGTTGTACCAGTCTTGCGGCTGGCGGAAAGCAGCTTGATCGGGCTGGTCGCGATAGCGCCGCCAAAACGCGAAGTCCTGCGCCTCGACCTCATTGACCCAGTCGATCTTTTCCTGGATTTGCTCCGCTGTCATGTCGAGGGGACGGTCCGTGGTTTGCGCACAGGCCTGGAGTGAGCCAAAAGCAAAAGCGGCAGCAAAGCCCGCGGTCGAAAGTTTGCGCATAAAAATTCCCCTGGTGTGATCTTGGTTTTTGGTGCGCCATGCTGCCGGGATGACTGGGGCTTGGCGAGTCAAAAGGGGGATCGGTGATCAACCAGTGGCAACAAAACGGAAGAGGAAAAAAGCTGTTTTGCGAGGAACGAGCCCATGCACCACGCCGAATACGGAAATAATTTCTTTTAAATCAATGACTTAAGGCCAAACACAAACGAGCCCATACACGGCTTTTTAGCCAATCAAAACAAGGGCTTAGCTCTGGCCTCAAACCGGCTGGAATGCCACTCTCCGGACCATCAAATTGAACTCGTAACGGGAAGTGAAAATGGCCGCGGTCCTGCGAAATATTTGGCTCTTTGTTTTGGTCATCCTTGGGCTTGGGGTTTTCCTGATTTTTGCACCGCCGATGGCGTTGACCTGGTTCCAAGCCGCTGATCACGCCCTCAACGCCGGGCTGTTTGCCGTACTGGCCGGGATCACTCTGATCGCAACAATTCTTGTCTACGCCACGACCGGCGACAGCGAACTTGAGGATTCCGAAGACGAGCCCTTGGGTCAATCAGCACAGGCCCTGCGCAGTGCCCTGAGCTATTTCCTTGTCGGATTGATTCTCTCCGCAACGGTCGACCCACTCATTGAAGCAACAGCGCTAACAGTCACAGAAGGCATTCCGGACGCACTCCTAGAAGAGCCGAAGGGCGACCTAGCGATGGTTTATCTTTGGATGAATGCCGTGCTGGCCTGGAGCTACACCTTGGTGTCATCGATTTGGGTGAACTTTGCAACCTTCCTTGAAGTCACTTTGGGAAGTGTCGTTTTTCTTGGCGGGTTCGCTGGGCTTTGCGCTGCCGCTGACGCGTTAAAAATGTTCGGCTTTGCGTCTTCAATGAGCCGCTTATCGGAATGGCTTAGGGGTTATAGCGACGAGTAAGCCCGTATTAATCACTCGTCGTAGCCCCACCAATAGACTCGCGCACGGGATGATCTGCGACGATGACGCGACCAGATGTGATAACACGAACGGAATGAAGCGCGTCAGGTGGAACCATAGCCACACACCCTGGTCCCACAACTTTAGTTTCCCCTGAGATCATGACTTCGAGTTCACCATCGATGACATGCCAGACCTCTTCATTGGGGTGGGAATGTTCGTGCAATACCAGGCCGGCAACGGTGTCGTAGTACCCAAATGTCATTTGGGTTGAGTTGAAAAATCTTCCAGCCCAACCAGGAAGAGGCTCTTTGGGTTTGATGTCGCTGGTGTTTAAGAATGGCATCGATACCTCAGTTCCTGAATTCAAAAAATACGCCAGTCACCGTATATCTATTCGGGAGTGCAGCTTAGTCGTATTGTGATTGGGGCTCGACCCTCTTCCAACTCGCATCGTCCTTCCAATCTCCCTCACCGGACCAAACCGCTGACGCCGGATACGGGTACACCGGGCGGGACCAGTCGTAGTCGTCTTCTGAAATCGGATGGCGGATGCGAGGCAGGCCGTTATAAGCCTGTGGCTTTTTAAGGTGATAGGACGTCAACGCATCGGGCGCTTTGCCGGTTTCCACCCAGGCTTCTAGAGCGGAGATTTTATCGAAGGCGTCAGCTCCCGGGCCACGGCGACAATGGGCCATGCCGGGAATCATGAATAAGCGAAAGAACTCCTGCGTCGCCTCAGGGCCGCCCATGGTGTTGGTCGCAGTCTCGTAATAGTCGATGGACAGGCCTGGCGGAATCTCCATGTCATCCCACCCATGATAGAGCACCAGTTTGTTGCCAGCGTCTCGAAATTTCCGGAGGTCAGGGTTTTGTGCGTTGTACAGCGCTTCGGTCAACGCCAAGCGCGGCGGATCGCGATCAAAGTCAAAGGTCGTCAGGTCACTGCCCGGACCATCACCGTCTTGCCAATAGGCCAGGTAACGGGCGAACTGGCCGATCATACCGTCGCGATTGAGGCGGGTTGGAATAACGCCTTTTGGAGCGACGAAGACGGGGCTCCATTCGTATTCCGAGCCCTTGGACATGCCGCCGGGAAACAGGCGCTCGCCCTTTGAGTTGTAGGCTCCGGCGTATATACGTTCCACCGCCGCAATTTCCGCAGACGTTAGGCAGTTGCTACGATCCTGACCGAGGCATTGCAATTGAGATGGTTGCCAGTCGCAGGTTCTTGGATCTTGCAGCACACCATCCTCAACCCCATCGTAAGCATCACACTGGTTCAGCACCGCATTGCGAATGAGCGGCAACTTCTCCGATGACAGAATGGGTTTGCCGTCGTCATCCAAGTTAGCGCGGCCCGACCACACCAGATGCAACATGCCGTCACCGACTTCATTAAGAACCGGCGCACCGGAGATGATGCCGTCGAAGTCCCACGGAAAACGTTGCGCCTGGACCATGGCCTGACGGCCCCCGGTGGAACACCCTTTGAAGTAGGAGTAGTCGGGTGCTTTGCCGTAGTAAGCCTCGACCAGAACTTTCGCGGCGACGGCAGTGACGTGGGTGGAGCGATAACCGAAGTCGATTTCTGCTTGCAGGTTGTTATAAGCCCAAGTGGCGACAAAGGGCTGGCTGTCGTGCCCCATATTCTGATTGATTACCGCGTAGTTGCGGGCCAACGCATCTTCCCCCGCGGCCATGTTGATGATGCCGCACATGCCGCCGCACCCCTGCATCAGAAATTTTTCTTTCCAGGTTTTTGTTGGCAGGCGCAGTTCAAAAGAGATGGCAGGCGCGATGGTCCCACGTACCCGACAATATTCGGGCAAACCTTCACTGGCGGGCACGATCGCTGTCCCTGTGATCGCCGTCGGCGCATCGGGGATGCCCGTAAAATCGTTAGACCTAAGCGCAGCACAGGCATCGGTACTTTGAGCAACGGTGGGACTCGCACTCAAGGCGACAAGAAAGACCAGTGCGGCAAGCGAACGACTCATTTATTTAAACTTTCACTCAAGGTTTCATTTTTGATTTCAGCGATAGCCACCCTCACACAATTGGGATCAAACACCGAATAGACTTCCGTCGGACCGCGTGATTGATCATACGACGCTGGCAGAGTCACAGAAGGTATACCTGCTGCATCAAGCCATGCGCGTAGTTCAGTCAAATTGTCCGTCAGCAGCAATACGGATACCGCCCCGGGCAATGCGGGCGACACACAAGTGATTTGGTCCGGAAGTCCGGGAGTCCAGAACAGACCGATAGACCCACCCATTTTTTCGCCATAACGCAGCGCGATCGCTCGGCCTTGTGTAGCCCCGGGTGCCAGCAAAGCAAGCGTGCCGGTGTCAGTAACGGTCTGGTCGTATTCCACGGTAAAGCCAAGAAGGTCGCGATAGAACCGGAGTGACGCCTCTGGATCGGACGTCACGATCGTGGTTCTGCGAACGGGCGTCAGTTTTGGCTGAGCCGTTGCGCTCTCAGCCGCCATACACAACAGGCAAATGACGGCGATCAAAGTATTTCTACTCATAGTGGAACAGGCCTTTGTTGTTTCGCGCCTAACGGTGACGGATAGCTCACGAAAATGTCAACGACCGAACGCAACCGTCGTCACACGGAAAACGTTAATAGGACAGACGGGCAATACACGCGTGAAAGAAAAGGCCAGCGCCCCATGCCGACAAGGACACAAATGATGCAACACATACACATGGACGTTCACACCGTAGCGAAAGCTCAGCCAGCCAATCGCAATGGCGGGATGCCCGCACCTCTTGTCGATATTGCCAAATACTGGTGCAACCTAGCCGAAGGCAACGCCCCGCGCTGGGGCGACTTCAAGATGATGGCCCTTGGCGAGGCCATGCCATTCATCACCGTTCTTCATAAAATGGATGATGATCACTTCGCCTTTGAGTTTTGTGGCTCAGCGGTCTCCACGCTCATCGGCCAAGACCTGACTGGCGAAACCGTCACCATAGATGAAGGAACCTTGGCGGAGATTGATTGGTCGGAACGAATGAACTCGGTTTTAGCGGACGGTCAATGCCATTTGCAGAGTGGTATCGCAGACCAGCAATACACCGCGCCGATTGATTTTCTTGCATTGGATTTGCCGCTGCGCAATCCGGACGATGATGAGATCGGCTACATCGTCGGGTGCACGGTCTCAACTGTAAACTAAAAGCAACAGATCGAGCTTGCGGCTTAAGGGGAGCCGTCAGCAGTCTGGTCCGTTGCGCGACGGAGACCAGACACATACCGGGCTCATCTGAGGGGATGGGCCCGGTTCCATTTAGGTGTCCTTTAAGTAGTCGTGGACGATCTTGATGCCGGGCATCACCCATGAGGTCTGCCAGCGATATCCGCCAAGTACTTCTGTCGGCTGCAACGGCCCCAGCTCTTCATTGTCGGCAAAGGCATTGAAATCCAATTTCGCTGGTCCGCGCATGAAGTTTTGGGCGTTACCATCCTCAAGCAACATTTGCGTCAGATCATGAACCAATGGCTTGCCGGTGGCTGGGACATTGAGGTCGGGGATATGTCGTTCAGACAACAGTGGGAACGCGCTCGTAAAGAACGACATGTCTGACGGTTCAATCGTATCCTCCGGTGTATATTCCAAGCGGATCAATTGTTCGCCGTTGCGCGACAAAGATCTAGTAAACGTCGTGCCAAGCGACCCTGTCTGTGAGGAACCAACCGCTGCGTACAGCGGATGCACACCATTGTCGCGAAACTCGACCTGTTTAGCGCAGGTGCCGATCATCCAACTGAGAATGACCAGCCAATCCCGGTCGCACCATTGATACGCGCTAATCAAGGCTGGCTTGCCCTCAAACATCCCAGGCACCGCGATAACGCAAACGTTGTACTGAGTACGAGCCGGGTTGAGGATGTCGGCGTTGGCGCTGGGATCAACGGGTTGGCAGCGCAAATTGGGCGTCCACATAAACGCTTCGCCACGCCGGTCTGGGTTGGGCGTCATCGGCGGCGGCAAATAGGATTCGAGCACGTCGGGGTCCGCGCGAAAATGGATCATCACCTGGTCAGCGGCAAAGAGCCACGGCAGCGGCGGCAACGCTGAGGCCTTGCCTTGAGGTGAAAACGGCCGCGTAAAACCTTGAAGCATTGTGATCTCCTATAGCTCCGGATCGGTTGCAGCGGTAAGCAACGCGAACTGATCCGGGTGCAACCCTTGAACAATATCGTCAGACACCTGATCAGGCATCACCCAACGGGCTTCAAAAATTTCATGGCTGAGATTAATCGGAGCAGCCGTATGGATGTGGCCATAGACAACGGTTTCAAGATGGCGTGGCGCAACCAGGGTCGTTGCCCCAACGTGAATGACCATGGCCCCGAGCCCAGTCTCCTCCTTCAGCTCACGAAGGGCTGCCGTTGAAGCATTTTCACCAGCGTTGACGAAACCGGACGGAAACCCCCAGGGATAGCTTTTGCGAAAGACGTGGCGCAGAAGCAAAACGTGCCCTTCGTTGTTCGAAATCACGGCGACGGCACCGTGATTGAATTTAGCGTTGGCAAGAAACAATCCCAGGCGCAGCACCGACGACGGAATAAGACGAAACAGGCCGGACAAAAGACGTTTCACGTGGATGACTATCTATTCAGCAGCAGCCGATTTGGGTTTCGCTTTGGCTTCTTGTTCTTTGTTGTGTCGCTCGATCTGCTTATCTGTCGCGCGAAAATGGCTTTCCTTGAAATCTTTCTGGCTCTCTCTCACCCAAGCGTTGGATGCTTCCCGCTGCACATTGTGCCCCTGGAAGTGCGGAAACACGTGGCGGGCGATCAACTCGTAAGATTTCAGTTTGGCTTCACGAGAGGTCCAATTGTGATCCGTGGTTAGAAAGCAGCCGAAGCCACCCTGGGATGACTCCCACAGACCCTCAACTTGTTTGATCACTTCGTCCGGCGTTCCGATTGCCGCGTGTCCAGTATCCATCAAGTGCGCGACCGGATCGCCTCGCCGTTCCGGCGGTATCATGGGAATAACCGCGACATCTTCAAAATATTTTACCCAATCTTCTATCCCGAACTGAACATCGGCAACAGCCTGCTCCCGGGTTTCAGCGACATGGACCAAACCGATCATGCGCCATTGTGAGCGGTCCATAGTGTTGCCGTGTTCGGCGGCTACGTCACAAGCCAAATCCCAGTTGGTGCCCGCGACCTTCAGGGCCGGTGCGGCGCTCGCGCTCATCGACAGCAGACCCGTGCCGAGACGCCCGGCCGCTTTAGGGCCGGAGGGCGACATCATTGAGGCGGTCACAACATCGATCGGTTGATTGCCGTAGGGGCGCAATTGCAGGCGCGCGTTCTTCAGGGTGTACCAATCGGTTTCATGTGTAACGGTCTCGCCGCGGAAGAGTTTTAGGATGTCTTCAAGTGCCTCCTCCATCATGTCGCGTTGACGATCTGTCTCAAGGCCCATCATCTTGGCATCGGAGACCAAAGCGCCGGGTCCAGCACCGAACATGGCGCGGCCTTGGGTCATGTGATGCAATTGCATGAAGCGGTCGGCGAGAATTAGTGGGTGGTGATATGGCAGTGAACTTACACCGGTACCAAGACGAATGCGTCGGGTGCGATAATGGGCCGCCAAAATCATAAACTCTGGGGTCGAATAAAGCTCCGTCCCAGCGGAATGGTGCTCACCAAACCAGGCCTCGTCAAAGCCAAGTTTATCCATATGCTCGACCATCTCGAGGTCTCGTTCGAGGCACAGCGTCGGGTTTTCCTGAACCGGGTGAATGGGGGGAATGAAGGTCCCGAAGCGGAGCGACTCCATGGCACGTCCCTTGTACAGCGGCAATGAATGAGGGGTTAAGTGTGCACCAGAGCAGGACCGAAGTCCAAGCGTCCACGCCGCTGCGGCCGGCGGTTTTGCCTAATGAACGCGAACGGGACAGTTCCGTTACAGATTGAGGAGGCACCTTGAACAGAGCGCGTCGCCGCCCTAGGCTAACCATTCAAAATTTAGACAATAAAAAGCCAGGGAGACACGCCATGCACCGCCACGTTGTTCTGTTTAACCTCAATGATGATGCCAGCGCAGAAGAAGTGATTGGCAGCATGAAAATTCTAGCGTCACTACCGACAGTCGACGCCCTGATGCTGGAAGAAAACGTTGTGCCGGCAGGCGCCAACAGCCCCTACAAGTGGCTTTTGGTTGGTGACTTCGCAGATCAAGATGCGCGCGACGCATATGAAAAACACGAAACCCACGTGGACATTATCCGCAACGTGTTCCTGCCGAACGTCAAAGATTTCATCATGTCGGACGTGAATCGATAGGAAGCAGGGGCTTCCCTAACCCTTTATCGCGATCCAAGCGCCGAACACCATTTTGGTGTGAAAGCGTACGACCTCTGTAAAGCCGACGTCTTTGAGAGCCGCGGTCTGTGCATCATCGGACATGAAGTGCAGGGTATCTGAGACGTTGGCGTAAACCGTTTCGGCATGCTCTTTCAGTGTTTCCTCTATGTGGTCTCGCCAGGCCTGCATAGATAGGGCGTGTTCATCCGTCTCCGGATCACCGATGGGGTGCGCCATGACCAGTGGCGCCCGTGTTTTTAGGCGCTTGCTTATGTCGTTGAACACCGCCGCTTTTCGTTCGACCGGAACAAACTGCATCATCAGAATCGCGGTGGCTGCATCAAAGGGGCCCTGGTCCTCCAAGGTATCGATGGTGCCAATGTGAAAGTCGACACGATCACTCAAGCCTGCGGCCTCAATCCGCTCCCGGGCAACCTCGACCATCGGGGTAGAGGGCTCGACGGCGGTGAACCGCCAGGTCGGATCAAAATCCGCAAGGGTGAGAATCTCCGTGCAGGTGCCCGCGCCGACAACAAGAATGCGGACGTTTTCTTCCAGAGCAAGCCCCAGCTGAGCGACCACCAGTTCATGAATGCGAACGTAATCAGGAATTAAACGCGGTACAAAGCCGTCGTAGTGCACCGACATTTCAGCATCAAACTGTACGTTTGGATCAATCAAGCGCGGCATAGCGTTCCTTGAATTGGGGTCTTACTTTGGATCTAACCGGTCGGGGTAACCGGCCATGGTCATGCGGTATCTGAAGCTCACATCCGGGTCAGCAGCGACGGCGCGCAGCATTGGTATCTCTGCACGCACCCTCTCCGGTCCAGTGGAATCCATGTGCAATCCACGTTCGTGATTTTCAATCAACTGCGCATCGGTTGGCGGTTTGACTGCCGCTTCGTAGTCGGCAAGGCGTTGCGATACCAGGGCAGCATCGTCCATTTCCGATGGCTCCGGCAGAAACTCAAAAAGCCGCGCAGCGCAGCGGATGCCGAAGTTCATACCCTGGCCGCGAGCAGGATGAATGGTGTGACAGGCATCGCCGAGCAGCACAGTCGTACCGCATACCCAGCGATCAGTTTCGCGGCGGATGACCGGATAAAATCCCGCAACTTCGGTTTCCATTTCACCCAGCGCCGGCGCCCGCTCTGCCAGCAAGGTCTTGCGTTCATCGGAGGTGGTGGATTTCCAACGGCCAATGTCTTCTTTGTTGATGGCCATGCCGATCTTCCACTGCCCGCCTATGCGTGGAATGCGGCCAACGCTACCGTTGAGCGACATATAGGAATTGATTTCATTGCGCGGATCTTGCAGTTCACCGCGCGGGCCAAAAAGCACAACAAAGGGTTTTTCGTAGTCGTAGCTATGAGCGATCTGGAACTCACAAGCGTTGCGAATTTTCGACGACCGGCCGTCACAAGCAATGGTCATCCGAGGCTTGATGATCACCGCCTCACCCTCGGGGGTTGTGATGCTGATTTCACTGACACCACCATGGGCCTCAGCCCCGGTGGTGATGTCCCGCGCAGCAACGGGGCGGAACAACGTGTAGTCATAGGCAGTGTCATTGATCGCTAGGTCAAGCGCCGTGGACGCGATCAAGTCGTGATTGAGAACCACGTAATAAGGGTGCGGCAACGGCAGATCATCCATGCTCGAATGCAGGATCACCTCGCCCTCGGGCGTCAGCCATTTAGCACCCAAACGTTTTTCGGCCCCCGCCGCGAAGAACGCATCAAGGATGTTCCAGTCCGCCAAGGTTTCAACCACGCGCGGCCCAAGATGATCGCCCCGCGCCGTATCCAGCGGCTGAGTCGAGGCTTCCAAATGCACAACGGAATACCCGCGTCGACGCAGGCCGGCAGCCACTGTGGCCCCCGCGATCCCGGCACCGGCGATCAAAATATCTGGTTGAAGTGTTTTCATAGCCGTTTCACATACACGCATCGACGGAAATGACCAACCGTATGGTAGGTGAAACGGGCCATCGACCACCCGTTGCGCTCGTAGAATGCACGGGTGCGGGTGTTAAACGCGGCGGTAAATAAATGGGCGAAGCGATGACCGTCGGCACGAATGCGACCTTCTGCAGCTCGGGTCAATGCCGCGCCAGCGCCCAGGGATCTCTTGCGTTGCAGCACCCAGAGATCTTTGAGCATGGCGCCAATGGTTTTGGCGACCCCGATAATCTCGCCATCCACCTCAGCAACAAACGCGTTGCGCCAGTAAGACGGTGGCGCGTAGGACCGCTTTGGATTCCAGCGATGGAGGCGTCCGGTAAGCGCAGATCCCGCCGCTGTGCTGTCTTGCACCGCGGACTCTTTGATATGATTGAGCGCATGAAAATCAGCGGCGCGGGCGGGACGAACGATCAGAGACATAGCGTCGCCACCATAGACAAGCCGCCTGAAAATCACCAAGCTTTGCTGAACCGCGTATACCGGTAATCAATGGGGAGACCGACTATGAGTCAGACCTTCTTTGTTCTCGGCAGCATTCCGTTCATTGTTCTGGGGTTCGCCCACGGGGTTTACACCTGGATCGAGCGCACCCGACCCTTCCGCCTGACGCCTCATAAGCCTGAGGTACGCGAGGCCATGCAAGGCAGCACCATGGTCATTCATCCGTCGACCAACATGTGGCGGGGGTGGCTCGGCTTTAACTTTAGCCACAGCCTCGGCGCGGTGGTGTTTGGATTGATCTATCTGGTTCTGGCGACCAGCGACTTCGCGGTCATCGCGGCAAACCCGGTTTTACTTTGGCTGCCAATTGTGACGTCAGGCTTGTTTGTGGTACTGGCATGGCACTACTGGTTCATCATCCCCTTGGTGGGAATCTCCATCGGGTTTGGTTGTTTTGTGGCAGGGGTTGGGATGGTAATGGTGGGGTAGCCCTAAACCCCATCCCATTCTTTCGGCTGCTGGGCAGCGAGGCCGTCGAACAAGCCGAGGATGCGGCTGAACCATGCGGTTAGCACATCATCGTCTTCGAGAAACTTCAGCGGTGATATCGGGCGCGGCCACAAAAGCTGCCCGGCCACAATGTAGTCGGGATAGAGCGGCGCGGCGCCGCAGAGAAACGGCTGGTCTTCCAAGCAGGTCCGGAGCGGGTTTAAACCAGACTGAAATTCTTTGAGAGTTTCTTCACGGTTCTCGACCATCTGTTCCAGGGTTTTGCCAAACCTTTTCTCACGGCTCTCGCGAAAGTAGGGCTGGTCGGCCGGGTCGAGCCGGTCGTATATGTCTTTGATGATGATATGGAGCAGCGGGAAGCTGATCGCCCGCATGTTCCAGTGTTGCAAGAATTGGCTGTAGCTGCGCCCAGGACCATTGGCCCCACCATCGCCGAATAACGACGGCGTGTCTGGGTAAGTCTCTTCCAGATAATTGGCGATCACCCAGCTGTCGCAGATTTCTTTGCCACCATCGTCAATCATCGGGATGGTTTTGTGGGTGCCATTACCGATGCTCGCGATATCGACAAAGCGCGTCGGGACCGTTTCATAGGCCAGGCCTTTGTGGGCCAACGCCAACTGCGTCCGCCAGCAATTGCCCGAGAATCGGCGGCCATCGGCAGCAGCAAGATCATAGAGTTTTATGGTCATAGTCGGCTCGCTTCTTTGTTTTGGCTAGGCCCCAGCGACTTTTCTGCCTGCCTTGTACTATACCCGACAGCCCCCTATGCTGCCGCCGATTTTCAAGCTGGCCGACGAGGCTGGTTTCCCCTCATTTTCCCACACGCGACGCATTGAAAGACAATCCATGAGCACAGCAAAAGACGGCGATAGCGTCACCTTTCATTATACGGGCACGTTGTCAGACGGCACTCAATTCGACTCGTCCATTGGATCAGACCCGATGGCCGCAACACTTGGCGGTGCCCAACTCATCCCGGGATTTGAAGCCGCGCTAGTGGGAATGGAAATTGGCGAAAGCCGCACCTTCACCGTGCCCGCAGATGAAGCCTATGGCGAACGCAGGCCTGACCTGGTGCAGACCTTGGACCTGGACTCGTTCCCCGAAGGCGGGGCCTCGGTTGAAATCGGCCAGACCTACGAGATGACGACCCACACGGGACAGCCACTCCCGGTCACAATCACTGCTATTGAAGACACGGACGTTATCGTCGATGCCAACCATCCCCTCGCTGGTCAAGACCTGACCTTTGATCTCGAACTTGTAGGGATTGAATAGCATGACCGTTCGCAAAACCGCACTCGCCACCGTCGCCGCATTCACCCTCAGCTTTTTGGGTTCAGCTCAGGCACAATCACCAGACACGGTGGTTGCTGAGTTGAACGGTACAGCGATTACATTTGGTGAGATCTCCGCGTTTCAGAAAACCATTCCCAACGCCGCGGAAATGGAAACGGCATCAATTCTGCCGCGTCTGATTGAGTTCTACATTGATCAAAAACTCATGGGCGCAGCGGCCAAAGGCCGCGGACTTGAAAATGACCCGGACGTGCAGATGCAACTGCAACGCCTGGAAGATGAGCTGGTTCGCCAAGCCTATTTGCGCGACGAAATTTCTGACCGGGTCACCGAAGAGCGCATCCGCGAAGCCTATGACAAGAACATGGAAACTTATGTCCGGGATGATGAAGTAAAAGCGCGCCACATTTTGGTCGATACGGAAGATGAAGCCGAAGCGATTCTGCGTGAGCTCTCCGACGGCGCGACCTTCGAAGATTTGGCGCGCGACCGGTCAACCGGCCCGTCCGGCCCTCAAGGCGGAGATCTGGGTTACTTCACCCGCGGCACGATGGTTCCAGAATTCTCAGAAGCCGCATTTTCCTTGTCACCGGGCGACGTCACCGCGTCTCCCGTGAAAACCGACTTCGGCTGGCATGTGATCAAGGTTGAAGATAAGCGCCTAAAGCCAGCGCCAACGTTTGAAGAGATGCGCGTTCAAGTACGAAACGGGTTATCCGACGCTGCCGTACAATCGATTCTGACTGAACTCCGCGGCCGGGCGACGATTTCGATTACACCGACAGCGGCAGAGTAACGAACAGATTGCCTTAACGGGAAAAACCTTCAGCCGGGTTTTTTGACCGATGGAGCGTGATCGGTTTTCGCTTTTTCGAAATCGAGACCAAGCAAATAACGCCCGTAAGCCATCATATTTTGATCCCAGTTGACGCCAACCTGACTGGCCATGACGGACAGGTCACGCCAATGGCGTTGAACCGGATTGGTATCAAAGATGCCCGTCGCGCCCATAACCCGAACCAGACGGTAAATTGAACTGGTGCACAGCCGCGCCAGATAGGCCCGGTTGCGATTGATCATGACGTTCTCGTCCGGAGTTAGCGCTCGGCGCTCATGGCCCGCGTTGTCCAACGTCGTTGTGATGCTGTCGAACATCATCCTGGCGCAATCCAGCTCGGCAGATGACTCTGATAAGCGTTCCTGTACCGTCGGCTGATCAGCAACGGTTATGCGGGTCATCGCACCGACTTTCTTTTTGGTCGCCGCGACATAGGCCTCAAACGCCCCTTCCGCGCAACCGAGCAATGGCCCGATCATCCAGTTGGTGAAGTAGGGCATGAACGGCACATCAAAAAGGTAGGCTTCCGGGTTCACTTCGGCGCCCGGCGGGTGCATGCCGAAACATTGTGGCGAGGTCACCACCCAGTCGTCCTCAACAAATACATTTTCAAAACGAAGGTCTTTCGATCCCGTGCCGCGCATGCCGGCCACATGCCAGGTGTCATCGACCTCCACCACGCTACGGGGGACCGTCGCGCGGAACACATTGGGGTCCGGCGGATTGGGATGGTTTTCACAGGCGCCCGTGACCATGACCCAGTCAGCGTGATCAATGCCAGAGCCAAACCGCCATACACCGTTGAGGCGGTAACCGCCTTCTTCTTTGACAATCGTACCCGTAGTTTGTGCCGAGGCGGTGGTGATGATTTTGCGCACACCATCGCTAAAAATTTCATCCTGGATGGCCTTCTGCAAACGCGACACGATTGCGATATGGCCACCGACAACGCTGATCAACCAGCCGGTTGAGGCACAAGCGCGGGCTGCGATACGTGACGCGTTGACGATTGCCGGCCAATCCAAAGACAAACCGCCGTAGCGCTTGGGCGCGAACAACTGAAGAAGTTCAGCGTCGTATAGCTCTGCAACCGTTTCCGGCGGCAGCACGCGATTGGTCTCGGCATCGGCAGCGCGCGCGGAACCCATCAAGCAATGCTTCGGTGCGCGCTTTGATCTCATCTAGGCTAGGCGACAAAGTCGCCGCCGCAGTATCGGGCATGTTCTGGTTCCCCTTTGGATTCGTCTTATCACTATGACGTTTGTTCCATGCTGCAAGCAAACCCCCAGCGGCTCAAGGGGTTTCACCGGAATCCTTGGCTTTGCCCGTCTGGAGACCAGGGTCCAACGCGGCCTTGGCTGTCGCAAACGCGGCGATTCCAGCCGGCACACCGAGGTAGGCCGTACAATGGAGTAGCACCTCTTTAATTTCATCTTCCGTACACCCAGTGCGCAAAGCCCCTTGCACATGGAGACCAAGCTCGCGTTGACGATCCAGCGCCGCGAGCAAAGCGATATTAAGCAGGCTCCGTGTTTTGCGTTCCAAGCCAGGGCGGGTCCACAGCGAACCCCACGCCCATTCGCTAATCATGTCGTCAAACTCTTGGTCGAATGTGGTCAGCCCGCCCCGTGTGCGGTCAACGTGATCGTCGCCGAGCACGGCGCGGCGCACATTTAATCCGTCTTCAATTTTCTTATTGGTCACAACAACTCTCCGGTCAAAAGGATGTCGATAGGAGACAGCGTCACGACGCACACGTCAAATAGAGAGTAGGAGAGATTTAGGTTTAGTAGCCGCCAGGAGTCATCGGATCGCGTTTGTGGAACGGCGACACCAACACCCGGCCCAATAATTTGAGCGGCGTCATCCAGGCGATGCGTTTGCCGTGCTTGGAATTGGACAGGACTCGTGACACCAGAAACGTCGTCACATCCTCAACCGTATCGCCAATCAACATGAGGAATTTCTTTTTGCGACGCTCTTCTTTGGGCAGCTCTTTGGTGTCGCCCATACCCAGATCGGTCATCACGATCCCGGGGTTGTGGAATCCAATTTTAACATTGGTCCCCTTCGCTTCCTTAATCGCACTGGCTGTAAAATATGTGATGGCCCGCTTGGTTGTGCCGTAAAGCGTCAGGCCGGGCCGGGTCATGCCGTCGGAGCCAAAGCCTTCCATGTTGTAGATCCATCCACCGTCATCCTGCGCACCCATCCCGACCGTCGCGACCTGGGTGCCATGAATAACGCCGGTGAGATTGGTTTGAATGATGCGGGGAAAATCTTCCGGCGGTAGCTCGGTGATGTTCGTATAGCTGTGAATCAGACCCGCGTTGTTGATCCAGTAGTCGACGTGGCCGAATTCGGCGATGGCTTTGTCCCAAAGCGTTTGCACCTGCGCGAGATCACCAACATCGCAAGGCTGACCGGTGGCCCGTGCCTCTCCTGAAACATCGCCCGACAGAGACGCCAATGCCGCATCGACGGCGCTTTGGCTGCGACCCGACACCACAACGCTATGACCTCGCTTGAGAAATTCTCGGGCGAGGCCAAGACTAATCCCCCGGGTCGAGCCGGTGATGACGGCAACAGGCATACGCGATTAGTCCTGCTTCGCTGCCGCCAGCTCAGCAATACGCGCAACCCGTATGGCTTTGATTTCATCAGCCATCATGCCTGGTGACTTTGACCGTATTATGGCGGCGGCAACGAAGATGCAGAAGTTCAATGCTCCAACAAAGATGAATGGCCCTGTCAGCATCCAGGTATCGAACAGGATTCCACCAACGGATGTCGCGACCAGAATCCCAACAGCGCCGGATCCGCTAAAGAACCCGATCACCGCACCCCGTTCTTTGGCCGGGGCTTCTTGTCCCATGAGGGCCTGTGACGCGAAAAAAGCGCTGATCTGCCCGATGCCAAGCAAGCCGAATAACGGATAATAAATCGGATTGGTTGGGTCATCGACGAAGTACATCGAGGCATAGCCAATAGCGGCAAAGCCCATACCAAAGACAACAGCGGAGACCCTATTCACCCGATCAATGATCATCCCCATGATCGGTGACCAGACCAGGCCGAACAACTGAGCAATGGCAAAAATTGTTACCCCGGCAATAGCGGCCTCGGCAGGCGTCATACCTTGTTGGGTGCCGTAGACAGAGCCCCAAAGGTTCGTAAAGGCACCGATAACGACAAGATCTGATCGCGCAACAAAGGCCGACGCATACGCCAAGGCGATGCGCGGATTTTTAGCGTTGGTTATGCCGCTCATAAATTGTTGTTTGATTGGCACTTTTTTGTCGACTTCAGCTGGTACACCGCCCTTAAGACCCCATTTTAGAATCCAAGCTGAGATTAGAAGCGCAATCGCCACAGCCCAGAAGGTGTAGAGTCCCTGCTGCTTGGCCGTCATGCCGGCGCCTTCTAAAGCGCCGAACATCAATCGACCAAATACCAGCGCCGTAAAAATAACGCCGATGGAGTTCATCACACCGGTCCAAGCAATCAACTTTCCGCGGGAATACTCGCGAGGGTAATCCTGGCCGACAATGCCGATCATGCCAGCCGCGGCGGCCGTCCCCAGTCCATACAAGGTGCGTGCGACAAACAAGTCCGTGACGCTATCCGCGTAGGGGTACAAAGCGTAGCCAAACGCCATAGAAATCATACCGAAGCAAAAGACGGGGCGACGGCCAATACGGTCGGCCATTACGCCAAAGGGCGCCGCCAGTGCAATGGTGATGATTTCATTCCAGAAGGCGAGCGCGCCAGTCACGCGCCCTTGTTCATCGCCGGGCAAACTGAGGTTTGCGTTCAGGACAAAGGCCTGTCCCGTATTGATAAAGGTCAGGAAGCCGATGGTGGCGAATGACGCATACATCAACGTCCATCCGTTCTTGGCGCTAATACCATCTGACAAGTCGATGCGCACACCCATGGGACGGATGTAGGCCTGCTGTGTCGTATCGCTCATGAAAATCCCCTGTTTCCCTCGTTTACTTTTATACGGCTGGCGTCTCAGGCCGGTTCAGAGACACCATCGTCTTTTTGACTCTTTTTAATCATCAGCCCCGGCGCCTTGATGCGGACAATGACGGACCAAACCAACAGCACAGCGTTGGCAATGCCCATCAACACAAAGGGGGCCGCCGGTGCAATTGAATCGAATAGACGGCCGCCAACAACAGTCGCGAACAAAATACCCACAGCACCAAAAATTCCGAACACGCCGACAATAGAGCCGCGTTCTTTTTCGGGTGCTTCCTGGCCGATCAATCCTTGCGATGAAAACAAAGCGCTGATCTGGCCAGCCCCGAGCAAAGCAAACGCCGGCCACGCTGCCATATCCAATGGCGAAGAGACCAACGCCATAGAAAGATAGCCTGAACCTGCGAGAGTCATTGCCACAGCTTGTGCGGTCACGCGATTGAAACGGTCAATAATAATGCCCATGAACGGCGCCCAAATAATTGCGGCAACCTGGGCAATCACAAACATCAACGTGCCCCGCTCTAGGGCGTCCGCCGTCGAGATACCCTGCGCCGTGCCGGCGGTAACGCCCCAGAGCGCAACAAACGTTCCAACCACAACCAAATCAGCCCGCGCCGCAAAAGCCGACCCATAAGCCAATGCGATTCGTGGATTGCGCGCGTGATTCAGACCCGCGGTGATTAAATGGCGAAGTGGAATACGCTCTTCAATGCGCGCGGCAGGACCTCCCTTGAGGCCGATCTGCAAAATGACAGCCGACAGAACACAAATACTGGCGACAATCCAAAAGGTGTACTGCCCCGCCTCTATTGCGGACGCGCCACCTTCTTTAAAAATATTGGGCAATCGGCCCAAGACCGACGCAAATACAACAAGTCCAAGCCCGTTGAGCATCCCCGACGCCGCGATTAATTTGCCGCGCGACATTTCCTGCGGATAGTCGGCAATGACGGTGCCGATCATTCCACCCACACAGGCTGTGCCCACAGCATAGAAACACCGATAGATCGTGAGCTCGAATGCGGACGACGCAATGGGATACAAGGCAAAGCCGACCGCCAACATCAGCATGCCAAAGACGAAGACCGGGCGGCGGCCAATGCGATCGGACAAAATACCGGCCGGCGCAACAAGCAAGAGCGTGATGATCTCGTGAAAGAACGCTAGATCACCAGTCAGCGTGCCCTGCTCGTCCTGGGGAATGGCGAGGTGTTCTGTCAGGATATAAGCCTGGAGAACATTGATCAGAGAAATGAAGGCAATGCTGACAAACGACGCGTAGAGAAATGCCACACCGTTGAAGCGGCTGATGCCCGGCGCCAGCCATATGGGCCCGAGCTTCTGGCACGATGTATCCGGCTGCATGTAATTCCCCAAAAACTAATCCGCGCCGAATTAAGAACCGGTCGCAGCGGCGGCTACCTTAGCCATGGCCCGAGGATCACAGGCGTCGATAAGCCCGCCTGACCGCAATGTGGTTGCACAGCCCCGCCCTGTCTCAGCCGGGTTATCGCGACCAAATCAAGAGGATGGTGTTAGGGGGTCAGATCAAACCGCGCCCACAAATCCCGCTTGGAAAAAGGCGCCATAAGGAGACGGCGCAGAATCTTGCCGGTGGTCAGCCATTTGATATGGGTGCCCATCTTTTCGTCTGCGAGCACGCGGTCGACGATCCAGGGCGTAGTTGTTTCAACATAGTCGCCGAGCAAATTGATCGGCTTCATCACCTTGGGCCGCACGGCAGGCGGTACCCGCTTCATCTGATTGATCATGTTTTCAGTCAGGTTCATGCCGGGGCTGATCATCCCCACTTTAATGGGTCTGCCCTTGAGTTCCTTGATCAAGCTCTCGGTAAAATAGCGCACGGCGCTTTTGGTGGTGCCGTAGCCGATCATGCCCGGAATCAACCGGCCATCGGACCCTGCGCCATAGGTGTTGTAAATGCGGCCAAAGCCCTGGGCAGTCATCCCCCGTATCGCGACTTGGCAACCGTTGATAGTGCCGATGACATTGCCCTGCACCATGGTTTCAATTTCATCGGGCGTGAGCTGCAATAAGGTCGCGCCTGAGCGAGCAAAGCCAGCGTTGTTAATCCAAATATCAACGGTCTCAAATTCTTGTTTGGCAAAATCCCACAGCACCTGCACCTCAACGGCGTCGGATACCTCACAAACGACACCCGCAGCCCGCGCGCCATTTTTGCCCTCGCCTTCCAGGTCTTTAACAGCGGCATCAACCGTATCTTGCGACCGGCCAGAAATCACAACATTGACACCGCGATTGAGGAACGCCTTTGCATAGCCCTTACCAATGCCTTTGGTTGAGCCGGTGACGACGGCGGTTTTCTGAGCCATGGAAATTTCCTTAAGGAACGGGATGTTTGTGTGGACGATGAACGATCATACCGAGCCCATACGAAATGCTACGCTCAGCGGTCAAGCGAGTCCGACACGTGGCCAAAATGGTTCGGTGGCATCCCCTGAGAGTAGGTCCGCCGTGTTAGAGTCCGTAAAACGCAAAACGAGAGCAACATCTATGACAGACCAAAAAACAGCCGTCGTCACCGGCGGCACCCGCGGCATCGGGCATGGACTTGCGCTTGAGTTCCTAAAGCGCGGCGTCAACGTCGTGATCTGCGGGCGCGGCCAATCCGCTGTCGATAGCGCCGTCGCAGACCTCAATGCTGCGGCAACAAGTGGGGCCAGGGTAGCCGGAGCGCCATGCGATGTAACCCAACACGATCAGGTTCAGGCGTTGTGGGACTTCGCTAAAAAGGAATTTGGCAACGTTGATATTTGGATCAACAACGCGGGCATGTCGAACACTCGCTTCCCCATCGGCCGTCTGCCCCAAGACGAAGTTGACGCGGTGCCGGCAGTGAACCTCATTGGTTCCATGAACGGTGCACAGATCGCGCTCAAAGGCATGGAAGAACAAGGCCATGGTGCGCTGTATAATTTCGAAGGGTTCGGCTCCAACGGCATGAAGCAAATGGGCATGAGCCTGTACGGCTGCACTAAGTTCGGCCTGACCTACTTCACCAAAGCGCTCATCAAGGAAACAAAAGACAGCCCGGTGATTGTTGGCTACATGAGCCCAGGTATCGTGATCACCGATCTCTCTTTGCGTGACCGCGGAAAGATGCCGCCGGAGCGCTGGGAGTTCGTAAAGAAAATCTACAACATCATCGCCGACAGAGTTGAAACCGTGACGCCTTGGCTGGTCGAGAACGTGTTGGCCAACCAAGAACACGGCGCACGTATCGCTTGGCTGACTCGCCGCAAATCCCTTGGCCGATTCCTCAAATCACGCTTCAAGTCACCGGGCAATCGCTTCCCGGAGCTGGATATCGTTGACCACCAAAAAGCGGCTTAGTGCATTTCCTCACCGCCGGAGACGTTCATCCCCTCACCGGTGATGTAGGCCGCTTCATCTGACGCAAGAAACACGCAGGCGTTGGCGGTATCTGTGGTTAGCCCTACCCGGCCCAAGGGAATTTTGGCCTTGCGAAAATCCAACACGCCTTCGGTGTCCTTGCCCAGCACTTCACCTCGGCGCGCATTCTGAATAGCACCGAGGCCAGTGGTGACATGGTTCGGGCAGACCGCGTTGCAGGTGATGCCATGTTCACCCAGTTCTGCAGCTGCGGTGCGGGTCAAACCAATCATGCCGTGCTTGGAAGAGGTATAATGGACCAACAAGGGCGCCGGGCTTTTCGCCGCTTGGCTGGCGATGTTGATAATCCGTCCGCCGTTGCCTTGGGCGATAAATTGTTTGGCCGCGTGTTTGGTGAACAGGAATGGTCCGCGGAGGTTGACGTCGAGCACCACATCCCACTCATCAACCGACATCTCGGTCAACGGTTTCATGATGTAGCCGATGCCGGCGTTGTTGACGACGATATCGAGCTTGCCGAATTGCCTAACGGTTTCGGCGATGGTGCGAGCGATATCGTCTTCGGAGCGCACGTCACACACCATGGTGTGCACATTGCCGCTGGTCTCAGTGCGGATAGCAGCCGCGACCTCTTCCATTTCTTCTGAGGTGCCGATGTGATTGGCGGGTAAGTGATCGCCAGAGGCTTTACCGATATCGGTGATGATGACGATCGCACCTTCTTCGGCGAAACGGCGGGCGATACCCTCGCCCAGGCCCTTTTTGCGACCGGCTCCGGTGATGATGGCGACTTTATCCTGCAAGCGTCCCACGGGTGTTCTCCTAGTCGCTGATTTTGTCGCACAACATGCCAACAGGGCTGTCGGCGATCTCACGGAATTTTTCCGATATTGGCTTTTGTACGTCCGTAGCCACATCTTGATTGAACTGGTCGAGGTCGTTGATCTGAATCAGTTCGATATAGCGATAGGGTGCCGCATTCTCTGTGCGGAACAGATTATTGGCCCGAAACAGGTCAAAGCCATCGACACCTTTATGCCCGCGCACAGTCGGCAGATCCGCAGCTTTCGCCCAGGCTTCGTAGTCGTCTTCTGAGACGCCATCTTTCAGATTAAACATCACGATGAGTGCCGGCATACCGCCCCCTTAGAATAAGTGATAGGGCGTTTATAGACAGACGGTTCAGTCAGAGCCAGCGCTGATGCTGTTTACGAACTGCAAGGCCGACTCACGAAATAAAGGCTGAACCGGGATTACCGATAGGAAATGCCTTGGCGTAGTCGGCAACGCGTTTCATGTATTTGTCTTCACCAATAAGATGATCGAAACGGAATCGCATTGAATTGATGATCTCAAGGTCCTCATCGAACAACCTTAAATAGAGAGTCCAGAGATTGGCGAGATGCTCCTCGCCTTCTTCGCGAGTCATAGTAACTCCGTTACAAGTCAACGGTATACCAAGGCTGACAAAGAGGTCGTGTCCACCCTGGGGCACCGGCGTACCGGCAGACACCACAAAATTGAGGGCTCCGGATTCCATCGTCCCGGCGAGGGCAATACAATTCGGCCCGAAGTAATGGCCGGTGACAGAGAACAAACCGATTTTCTTGTCTCGCACGACGTAATCGAAATCCATCACGCCGTTTTCATTCAAACTGATATTGGGGTACTCGATAATGTCTTGGTTATGCAGCGCACGGGTGTGCTGAACATCCAGGGTGTTCAACTTCAACACCCAGGCCGGACATTTGATGTGCCCCATGTAGCGCGCTTCGGAGACAACTTCAGTGTCATCGGCGTCGCCGAACCCCGCGACAGGAAAGTCCGGGGCTTCACCGTTGAAGACCCAAATCAAGCCGTGCTTTTCCTCCACCGGATACTGAAACAAACTTGCCGAGCCAGGAACACTGTTGGCACAGGGGATGTCTGCACATTGCCCGTCATCGTCATAAGACCAATGATGAAATGGGCACCGCAGCTTGCCATCTAGAGGTTCTGCAAGTGACAAGTCCGCACCCAAATGGCGGCAATAAGCGCTGAACACACTGAGCTCGCCGTTCTCCTTGCGCCACACAACCACTCGGCCATTTAAGTAGTCCGCCCCGACGACACCATTGGGCACGACTGCGTCGGCAAGCGCGACGGGATACCAGGTGCGATGAAAGAGTTCAGAATCTGTATGCGCGTGCTCAATATCGAGCCGGCGCCCGGCTTCTACGTTCATGACTGTTTTCCTTGCCCGACTCTCTGAAGGTTCATTCGAAGAGTTCTTCAACCTACGAGATAGGCTAACAAAGATAGCTAGTCGATACAATATCTAGTGTGAATAATCTGAAATGCTACTAAATGTTGATTTTCTACATCAGGACATCCAGCAACATGACGCATGCGCAGAAAGCGGCGCACCCAGGATTTAAGCGAGATTCAGAGGTTTAATAGGGAACAGGCCCCTTCGGATGAGACAGCGATTAGCTGTCTTCGTCCTTCATCCGGGCGTAGGCAGCCTGACCCTCAAGGACAAGATCGTAGATGTCTCTGGCGTCACCACCGATGGACTCGAGAATGGCGCCATAGGACGACTGAGCCTGGGTTTTCCATGCCTCGCGCTGTTCATCATTCAGGCGGTGCAAAGTCACACCAAGCCCTGGCAGATCATCTTCGATTTTAGTCATCCACTCCCGAACTCGATTCCGGGCCGCTATTGGTCCCGGATAGGCGATGCTGATCAGGTTCTGCTGTTCCGGCGACAGGCCGTCCCAAAACTTCTTATTCAACAGAATGGAACTGGGTTCGATGGCATGTCCGGTTAACGTAAAATGCTGTGCTTCCTGAAAGATGCCCGTCATCCAATAAAAGATGGTCACAGCTTCGCCGCCGTTGATCAGCCCTGTCTGCAATGATTGCAAAATATCGTTCGAACTCATGTAAACCGCGTCAGCTTCCAATCCCTCGAAGTAAACAGACGATGCTTTGGTGGTTTGAACACGCATGGGGAAAGATTTGACAGTGTCCGGGGTCAGAAACGGACGGTCTCCGAATAGGTGATTAGACCCCGCTTCGGTCCAACGCAGGAACATGATCCCCTTATCAGCGAACATGGCCTGGAAACGGGGCAACGCGTATTCGTCTAGAACAAAATCAGATTCGGGCGTGGACTCAAACAAGAAGGGCAATTGCAGGACCGCCAACTCCGGAATCATCGCCGCGCCGGAGCCCAGCGGCGAACTGACGAATTGCAACCGATTGCGCCGAAGAGAATTTAAGCGTTCTTCTGAACTACCGGTTTCACCACGCACCAGTAGCTCAAGATCAAGACCGAGATCCGTGTTCGCGTCAAAGGCGGCGGTGACGTCCTGCCAATTCAAATCCCATGGCGTGTTGGGGACGGTGTAAGCACCAATGGTCATGACCTTACGGTCTTGGGCATGAACCGAACCGAAAGCAAATATTGCAAGCATGCTGATCAGCGCGACCGCGATTGGTGTGGTTCTCATATCTGGACCTTTTCCATGTCAAAACCAGTGGCAAGATTGCTCAGAGCCGAAACATCCGACTCTTCTTGCAACGATAATAGGCGAGTATAGAGCGTTTCGGCTAAATCGGCTGCAAGTGGTTGAGCGGCCGAAGCGGCACTATCCATAAACTTGGTACGATGTTGTGCCTCACTCATGGGATTATCGGGATGACCCAGAATACACGTCACTGAATCCTGAACGGTACGCCCATCTGACAGCGTGACCGAAACTGTCTGTGGTCCCAGTGCGTTGACGTCCGAATTGCCATCAACCTTCACTTTGACCTTTTCGGCCAGGGCGGTCCGGTCCCGGTTATCCATGTTCTCTAGCGTGTAAGTGCCAACGCTGATACTGCCGTCGATCAACACGCTTGCCGCCAGGTACGACAAACACAGACGCGCATAGGGTCCGTTCATGTCCGCTTTGATGGGCCGGCCGCCAAGACGATGGACAAAAGGTGGAACAGACAACACGACTTCGGTCACATCGCCCGCGCCGAATGTGTGCGTCTGCATGAGGCGCGAAAGGCTATCGATTACACCATGGGAAGCACGACCCGATGGAAACGGCTTGAAAGAAATCTCGGCAGTACGCCACTTTTTGCCGAGCGCATCCAAATGTGGCGAAGCGTCGCCCTCCACCTCAAACAAATTGAAGTACCCGTACGGACCGTCAAAAACATCGACCGGCCCAGCAACATACATCCGCACCATGTCGAGTGAGGTCAGAACGTTGCGCACACTGAACGCAATCTGTAGACCGAGAGCCATACTCGCTTCCGTATGGGCCTGCATCGTGCCAGACAGCTGACTGTAAATAAGGCCAAATAACTCTGTTGTGGAGGGCCGATCCAAATCCGCGAGCTTCGCTAAAGCCGCGCCGGCGCCCATGGCCCCGCAGACACCAGGGCGGAAAAAGCGTGCGCCCTTAGTTGCGGATAAACCAAGTAGCGCCGCAACATCGTTGCCAATATTAACCGCGGTGATGATGTCTTTGCCGGATACTCGGCCAAAACGGTCCGCATAGGCCATTACCGCCGGCAAAATCACAGACATGGAATGGACGGTCGCTGCCTCATGAAAGCAGGCGTATTCCAGGCAATGAACCTGATAGCCGTTGGCCATGCCCGCGCCAATGGGCGAAATTAACTGATCCGTACCCCAGACCGGTACGCCGCCGTAACCAAAGTGGGAAAGTTGAATATCTCTGACGACCTTAGCTTTTGACTCCGCACTGCCTGCGAGCCCGCAGGCAAAGGTATCGGCGATCACTACATTGGTTGCGGCAACCACCGCTGCAGGAAGACGGTCGTAGGTCGTGGCCTCGATATGATCGAGTATGGCATCACGAACGGGTGACTCTGAGCGTGGGGTCATAGTGCTGGGACCGTAATCTTGCCCACCGTATCCAACAAGACACCGGCGTCGGCCTGGGTATCGAATGTCCGCAGTATGGAATTCAACGCCATGGCTTTTTCTGGCCGCAGGAGGGCAGCGGTGGCGTCACTGAACTTGGCGTCAATCGCCGTGTTATCAAGGGGTACAACTGGGCCACCTGGGTAATCGTTGCGCCCGTCCACGATGATATGGCGCCCATCCTGAGTCTCGACATCTAAGCGCGAGGCGAGAATATCACCGCCACCTGTGTCGAGAGTCTCATCCGATTTAATCTCAACCTTTTTTTGAAAAGCGACACAAGAGTCTGACTTAATGAACGCGTCTCTGAATTCCGCTCGGCCAGCGCAGCCACGCAAGGCAATGGCCGAGAGTAAGAACGGGAAACAATATTTGGCGTGGAATGGTGTTTCCGCGAACGGATAGGAAATGACTCCCCACATTTTACTGCCAGCTGACACAACAATATGTTTGACGTCATCTGCCGCGAGACCTTGCTCGACCATGACACGGGCCAGAGCGTCCATCCCCGGGTGGGTCACGGCACCGCAGGGATAGGGTTTAGCACTGACACCGGGGTCGCTCAGGACAAATGGGTTACCGAAACGCCCCGTGACCCGAGACACATCCGCGCCGTTGCTGGTTGTGGTGAGATAGCCGCGCGGCCCATCGAGTGCGTCTGTCGGGCCGTCGATTCCGCCGCGGGCGAGTAATGCGGCTTCAATTCCTCGCGCCGCGCACCACCCCACATGCATAGGCTTGGTCATAGTGCCCATGGATGCCTGCACACCAGCCGCCATGGAGGACGCGTGACCGATACTCCACGCCAATTGCTCTGCGCTTAGACCAAGGAGTTTGCCAGCAGCGACCGCAGATCCGAAGGTGCCCAAAGTTCCAGAGGTGTGAAATCCATTGAAGTAGTGATCCGGCGTCACTGTCAGCGCTAACTTGCCCGACACCTCCCATCCTGCAATGAAGGCGGTGAGAAACTCTTCGCCTGTGACAGCCCTGCCGGTTTCTGCACGAATAAAATCTGTTACAGCGAGTATCGTTGCCAATATTGGCGTGGTGCCATGCATCAATAGGCCAAAGGGCCGCGCATCACCTTCCGGCAGTTGCACATCATCCCAATCCAACGCGTTGCCACAGGCACCGTAGTAAAGGGCCGCCTGTGAGGCTGTCACGGTTTGGCCTGGATCGCCGAATAAACGACACGACCCACGTTCACTGATCGATTCAGAATAGGATCTAAGGTGACGGGCAACGTCGGTCTCAAGTCCCGCAATAGCAACACCAATCCCATCGACCAGACAGCGCTTCGCCGCGTCGACCACGTCAGCCGGAATGCTGGCAAAGGCGAGCGCGTCTGCAAACGCGACAGTCTCTTGGGTCAAGCGATCAACCATGGGCCAGTCATAGCAAAAGTCAGAGCAAATTGAACCGCAGATCGGACAAAGCACCCACATGAGGGGCAAGGACCTCTTGGGCTTCTCGCTGCAAATGCTAGTGTTTGTGCACGAGAGGAGATGTCGATGAACGATGGTGACACTGACCCCACACAGGGGGGAACCGTATTTGCCCCTTGGGTTCTGCCGGGTTTGCAGAACTCCGCGTTCACCAAGGGCTTTGTTGACCGCATTCTCTCTCACCTCAAAGAACTGGATGATTCGCGCGCCGAAGCACGGGGCTTCGACAAGGTGACGCGGCTGGAGCACTGCCTGCAAACCGCAACCTTGGCCCACCAGGCGGGGGAAGACGAAGAGTATGTGGTGTGTTGCGTCATCCACGACATCGGTGACCTACTCGCACCATTCAATCACGGGGAGTTTGCGGCCGCGCTTCTGGAACCGTTCATCAGCGAAAAGAATTACTGGCTGATAGCCAACCACCACGCGTTTCAGGGCTACTACTATTTCGAACACATTGGCCTAGATAAGAACCTGCGCGACACGTACAAAGGCCATCCGTATTTCGACGATGCCATAACGTTCTGCGACAAATACGACATGCCTGCGTTTAACCCAGACATGGAGTACATGAGCCTGGACGATTTCGAACCGATGATCCGACGGCTATTGATGGCACCTAAGAAATCCATTTGGGTGCCGAACCCACCACAACATTAATTTTCAAATTTAGTTAGACTCTAGGGGATTCACTGTGGCTGAAGAAAAAACGCAAACACTGGCGGAGCGCCACCCACCGGACCGCCGTGGACTCCATCTCCTGATCTATTGGTTTACGCCAGGATTCTCAGCCATCAACGTCGTCACGTTGCTGTATGCAACCGCAGCAAGTTTGGCCCTGCTGACACTGGTTAACTTTATTCAGCCTTATCTGCTGCAAGAGGTCTTCAATATTCCACGCAGCGAACAAGGTGCACTCACCGGAAACCTAGCCGCGCTACAAGAAGTCGTAGTCATTCTTTTAATGGGCATGGTTGGTGCGCTGTCGGATAGGACCGGGCGACGGATTCTCTTTGTCGCTGGATTTATCGTGCTTGGTGCCGGCTACTTTATATACCCGCTCGCCGATTCGACTGCTCAGCTCTATCTGTTCCGCATCATTGTTGCCGTTGGGGCGGCCATGGTCCCGGTGATGCTGAGCGCGTGCTTGGTCGACATCATCCAAGAAACCACGCGCGGCAAATGGTTGGGCACGACATCCATCTTCAACGGCATCGGCGTGTTGTTCATGGGCTCCGTCCTTGGACAAATGCCACGGCGGTTTGAGGAAATGGGATACAGCGGTGCGGAGGCGGGTCAATACACCTTCTGGATCGCAACGGCGATGTGTGCGGTGACGGCTATTCTTCTGCATCTTGGACTCAAAGGCGGACCACCGGCGGAAGTGAAAGACAGGCCCAGTGTCCTTAAGAACTTTGGTCGTGGCCTTGCGGAAGCCAAGCGCAATCCACGCATTGCCCTGGCCTATACCAGCGCCTTTATTGCGCGGGGAGACCTGGTCGTCGTCGGCACCTTCTTTTCCTTGTGGTTTGTTCAAGTGGGGGTCGACCAAGGAATGACAACTGGACAGGCTATGGCCCGCGCTGGATTTTTGTTTGGCGCTGTCATCCAGTTTTCCGCGATGTGCTGGGCATTTGTCATGGGGCTGATCTGTGACCGGATCAACCGCACCACCGCGGTGGCCATCGCCTTTGGGATCGCCGCAGTCGGATACTGTGGCCTCGGCTTGATTGGCGATCCGTTCGCCGCCGGAGGCATGATTATCCTCGCTTGTATTGTTACGGGCATGGGCGAGACTTCGACTGTGGTCGCGTCGGGCACTTTGCTTGGCCAGGAAGCGCCGGCTCACTATCGCGGCGCTGTGGTCGGCGTGTTCAATAAATCGGGTGCTATTGGGATCATGCTCGCCACCATTATTGGCGGCCAACTCGTCGATATCATCGGCCCCAACTCACCGTTTATGATGATGGGTATTTGCAACGTGGTGGTTCTGGTTCTTGCGGTTGGCGTGCGTATTTGGGCAAACGGCCCCGTACCGGAGCCAGAAATCAATACTGGTGCAGCAGAATAACGCTTAGCTGTTGATCCGCTCGAAGCTGCGGAGATCACCAGTCTTGCTGACTGCCATGCCGATGCCACGCAAGGCAGCGGCCCCAGGTGACGCGGGATCAGCGAAGCCGAAGTAGGTCATCCACAGTTCGTCGCCGCGAACACAAAGCTGCGGATTGGCGACATTGTAGTCGTCCCACGCGCCTTGCTCAGCGGCAACAAAGATGGGGCCATCGAACTGCCGCCGCCAGCTCAAGCCATCATCAGACACGGCGACCCCAATTGTGCGCTGTTGTTTCTTTTCCGGCCGGCCATCGACTGCGGTGTAAATCATCATCCATGGCGCCCCCGCACCGCCCGGATCGGGCAGGACGTGGCGGGTGATGACACCGTTTGAATCGTAGTATCGCGGATCATCACTCCAGGTCATCGGCCCGAGATACTCCCACGTCTGCAGGTCTTCCGACGCCCAGACGCGGGTGATCCATCCTTTGAAATCTTTGTCCTTAATTGTGACCTGCAAGATGGTGCGACTGCCCAGTTGGTAGACATTGGGGAAGGCCCCGTAAATTTCTTCGCCGTTACCAACGATCGCGCCGCCGAAAGCCTTACCCGGACGGCGTTGCCAGTTGATGCCGTCTTCGCTCACGGCGAGGCCAGCATGCAAGTTGTAACCGGGATGCCTGTAGGTAGGGTTTGCCGAGTCCGGGGTGCCATCGTCGCCAGCGTAATACCAGAGATGCCACAGACCATCGCGGAACTCGATGTCGCCAGTTCCGAGGTGAACGCTATCGAAAGCCTTGGGATCAGAATTGGGCACCATCACCGCGCCGCCTTTAAGCGGACCGTCGTAGCGCTCCCAAGTGAGGCCATCGTCAGATGTGGCCAGCCCGACCGAACCGGACCCCAACGCAGGAGCCATTCCTTCGGGAAAATCTGTGCTGCGGCCGTAGTACCAGATGCAGAATTTCTCGAGCACCGGGTTCCAGCGCATCATCGCACCGCCGACTTTATAGTCGTCGCACCGCCCGGCAGGTCCGGTATTAAAAAGAAAGCCCGGTTGTCCGTCGCCACTCATGGTCGTCCCCAGTTCTTTTGCTATGGAGCGACTTTAACCGCCCGCACCATCTCTTCCAAGGCCGAGAGAAAGTTTGAACGATCCGCCTTTTTGAACCCGGCATGATGATCTTTGATTTCGCCAGCCTCGCGGAGCTGGGATTTCAGGTCACGCATGGCCAGTGCCATACCAATGCTGTCGGGCGTAAAGGGCTTGCCCATGTGGCCGAGGACCGACGCCCCCTTCTCGATACAACGTGCCGCCAAAGGAATATCGCCGGTGATGCAAATGTCTTTGGCGCCGATGTGATCTGCGATCCAATCGTCAGCCACATCCGGGCCATCAGGCACCAGAACCTTGTTGAGTTTTGGCCCACCTTCAATGCGCAGCCATGCATTGCTGACAAGATGCACCTGAAGGTCATGCCGCTCGGCAACACGCAGAACCTCATCCTTCACTGGGCAAGCATCACCGTCGATATAGATTTCGGTCATGAGCGTCGCGCTATATCAATGCGCTGGGCACGATTACTTCAACGTGCCGAGCACGATTAAATAAGCGTGTTGCCTTCCCAGTTTTGCCAGTCGGTTAGGAATTTAGGCTGCCGCTCTTTGATGGCGGCCAATGTGTCATCGGGCATGTCGTCGAACCCGGCGACCTTTTGGCCAAACCCACGGCCCGGCATTAAGCCGTCGCGGTCACCCATGTTCTGCCAGGCCCGCCAATCGATGTAATCCTGAATCGCGTACGTGGCAGGCACGTTAAGCAGGTCCGGGTCGGCCAGGTGACTCTGCTTGGCGTGATACTGGATGTAATCGTAGAACATCAGCAGCTTGCCATTGGGCCCCGGGAACTTTGCGGACAGATCGTGATTGAGAATAACATCATCGCCGACCACGCGGGCGGGGCCGACTTTGTGTTGGAGCGGCAGCACTTGTCCGTTCTGCGACATGGAATGGGCCGTATGCACGGTGGTCACCGGACCCGACTTCAAGTGCTCGACATCGTCCATAGCACCGGTGTACGGGTTCTTGAGTTTGTCGATGACCTTACCGGTCTCGATATCACAATGAAACGCGACCTCGCGTCGGGTCATGGTAAATGACCCATCACCATTGTTGGTATGCTCGACAATCAACGCGCCGCGGGACGTGTGCAGTGGCGTGACATCCTTGCCAATAATGCCGTAGCGATAAATCTCATGCCAGGCCATGACCACTTCGTTGCCCGTGCTCCCGGCGATGCGAATGAAATTGTGGAATAAACCGTCGTCGGTTTTGAGATCTAATGGGTCGACTGCTTGCGCGGACGAATCTGACGACGCCCTTGCGCTGTTCGCGGCAGCTATCCCAGTGGCTAGGCCACCGAGTCCGGCGACGCCCATATTTAGAGCGCGGCGTGAAATTGGTGATGTCATGAGAGGGTCCTTATTTGAAGAGCTTATCCGGGAAACTCAGCAACGCCGGCGAGCGAGCGTTCGGCGTCGACTTTCATTGTGGTGACAACTTCACCGCTGTCTTTATCCATCTTCAGAAGAATACCGTTGAAGAATGACGAAACCAGCATGTGCTTTGCATCCAGGCTTTCTTTAATAGTTGCCCAGCCACGGCCTTCCAGCGGATAGGTCCGAGCCACATTGCCGTCTTCGTCTATCACTTCGATTTTCGGACCACGGGTGACCACCAACATACCGTCATCACAATAATTCAGGCAGAAGACATATTCGGGCTGGTCTTCGGGCAACTGCACCAGGTCATCCATCTGTTTATGGTTGACGATGTCGTAGCGCATGATGCGTTTGGACGTTTCCGTGGTGTAGGTGATGTATTTTTCGCTGGGATGCAGAGTGCAACTGGTGACGCCCAGGTATCCAGCAAAGCTGGTTGAGGTTTCCGTCTCATAGGTATCAAGCAAGGTGCCGTCCGGTGAGAACTTATAGACATTGCCGTCACCGATTTTATCGCCATCACCCTGCAAGGTGCGTTGCATCTGCTGATACTTCTCGGGCACATCCGCCATAGTGCCAGTGATGTGCTCGTACAGGTACAAGTTGCCGGCCTTGTCGAAGAACCCACTGGACCAGGGCCGCGCGGGGAATTTGGGATTGGGCAGACGCTTACCATCAGGGCCGATCTGAAGGATGGCGTGCTCGCTGGTATCGAACGCCCACAGCACATTGTCTGGACCAAACATCAAACCCTTAACCAAGTGAGTGGTGTCAGGCGTATGCAGCACCGCTTTTTGATTACCGTCTTTGTCGAACTGGAAAATGCGCCCAGGACCGGCATGGTCATCATCGGGATTGTTCAGCAGGGTCGCACCGAGAAAAAAATCACCGGCGACAAAAGGCTGAAGAGAGTCCGATCCGACATCCGGGTTATTCGCAAGATCGTTGGGCATAGCGTCCTCTGTGTTTGGTTTTGTTAGGCTTTAGCGAACCACGTTGGTCCGAAACCGACAAGGCCCCTACTAACCCCGGTATTGGGCAACACCGGCTAGGGCTCGTTCTGCATTGAGCTCAACGCTCGCAACCTTCGCACCATCGGAGATTCTGAACTTAGCAACTTCTCCGGTGAAGAAATTGCCTGAGTAAATGTGTTCGTTATCGTTCGCCCCTGAAATGACCGCCCAACCAAATCCTTCTTGCGGCATCGTACTCTCCACCGCGCCGGTCTCAGGGTTGAGAAACTCGATCTTGGCGCCGCGACTGAGCATTATCCGCCCGTCAGGCATATAGGCGAGGAAAAAGACAAATCCTTCGCGGCCTTCCGGATAGGTTGCCAAAGGAGACAGCTGTTTGCCATCAACCACGTCAAAGCGCCGCACTTCATTGGACGTTTCTGTGACATAAAGAAGAGTGCGGTCATCGGGCAGAAGCAGTGCACTGGTAACACCAAGGAATCCAGCAATACCGCCATGAATTTCTGGTTGATACTCGCCAACCAATTTTCCGGCCGGATCAAACTTAAAGATCTTTCCTTCGCCAATTGCGCCGGTGTCGTTGATCGCTTTGGCATGAGTGCCGGGAAGATCTTTGTCGCTGCGCAAGTGCTCACCAAAAATCATCGATCCATCGGCCATGAAGTTGACGCTAGACAAAGACCGCGGTACCAGCCCTTCGACCAAGTGTTCTTCGCCGGTCTTGGGATCGATCTTGATGGCAACATGAATATGCTGATCAAATGCCCAAAGCATATCGTCGGGGCTGAAAGTCAAACCATTGACGAGGTGCGTCGTGTTCTTAATCCACAACACCCCTTTTTCATTGAGATCGGAATCATACTGTAAGATTCGCCCATCGCCAGCATGATCATCATCCGGGTTGTTCCGAACCGTACAGGCGACAATCACGTCACCCTTTTCAAAGGGCTGAATGGTGTTCTTTTTGTCCATGGCGTCCTCGGTTTATTTTGTGTTTCTGATTGAAGCCACCAAAGCATCCGCACTCACTTCAAGCACCCGGGCGGACCAACGGTGACCGATGGTTGGTTAGCGCTTGGCCTTAAGAGAACCGCTCTGGGTCCTTCAATCGAGGGTCTTGATTCTTGTCCGTGTCCCAGGGCAACTCGGCAAAGGGCCGTGGCGTATACGATTGCTCGAGGTGGTCGACATCATCCTCAGACAGGACAACGTCGGTCGCCGCAATCGCGTCCTCAATATGCTTGGGCTTGGTCGCACCAATCACGGGCTGCACTCCCTTGGCCATCAGCCAGGCCAAGCCAACCCGCGCCGGGGACACACCATGCCCCACCGCAACGGCTTCAACGTCACCAAGCACGGGATCATTGGGCGCGCCATAGAGCAGGTTCTGTACCGTCGCGTCGTCATCGCTACGGGTGGTTTGTGGGTCTGCCATACCGGCACGGGCGATGCGGCCACGGGCAAGTGGGCTCCAGGGGATCAGGCCGATCCCTTGGTCTTCGCAAAAGGGAACGAGATCGCGCTCATCTTCCCGGTGCAATAGGTTGTAGTGATTCTGCATCGTAGCAAAACCACCCCACCCTTGGTCTTGCGCCGCCAACTGCGCCTTGGCCAATTGCCAGCAACGCATGTTGGACGCACCGACGAAGCGCGCTTTGCCCGATTTCACAACGTCATGCAGGGCAGCCATAGTTTCTTCAATAGGCGTTAGGTCATCCCACCGATGCACTTGGTATATGTCGACGTAATCTGTGTCGAGACGCTGCAATGATCCATCAATAGAGCTCAGAATATTTTTCCGAGTCAGGCCCATTTGATTTGGGGTCTCGCGCGACGGGTAAAACATCTTGGTCGAAATAACGACGTCATCGCGCGTGGCATTGGCCTTTAGAAAACGACCAAGGACATCCTCGCTGGCTCCTGACGAATAAACATTGGCGGTGTCAAAAAAATTGATGCCAGCATCCAACGCCATTCTAAGAAGAGGCTGAGATGCGTCCTCATCTAACACCCACTCGCGCCAAGTTGAGGAACCGAAGCTCATGCATCCGAGCACGATGGGGGAAACAGACAGGCCGGTGCGCCCAAGGGAAACGTATTTCATAAGTGTACTACTGGCCTAAGGCCGCAATATCAGCCGCTTTGGCCTGGATGCCGCGGATAATGGTGTTTGGAATCTTCGGAACATCGAAGCCTGCTTTAATGGGATTGCGCCCTAGGGCAGGACCAATGCGTAGAACAACAAGGTTCATCGACGGCGATACCCAAACGTGTTGTTGGCCGCGGCCCCAAGTGAGAAAGGTGTCGCGCGCAAGGTAAGGCTCCGAGGCGGTCGGGCCCGAACTGCCGGCCCCCAATGGAAAAGGAGGGTCGTCGTAGCCGAGCCAGGTTTGATAGCCGTAGTGATTTGCCGACGGAGACCGCGTGGTCATTTCATCGATCCATGCTTCCGAAACGATACGGTTACCATTCACCTCGCCCTTGGCCAGCAACATCATGCCAAAGCGCGCCCAATCCATCGCCGGTGTTGCCAAGCAACAGGACGTGTGAGCAGCGCCGCCCTCATGATCAAGCCACACTTGAGCCCGGTCGCCACCCATGGGGCGCCAGAGTTTTTCTTCCAGATAATCGGCGTAACGCTTACCCGATGCGCGCTCAAGAATAAGACCGAGCAGCTCGGAATTCAGGTTGTTGTATTCGTAGCGTGTGCCCTGCTCCCAGTCGGCATCGGGCATGTTCAGAAGCGGCTCAGTGGTATTACCTCCGTACAACCAATCCATATCAGAGCCAAAGGGATTGAGGCCAAAGGGGTACTGACCAAGACCGGATGACATCTGCATCAGGTTTTTAAGCGTGACGTCGCCGCGCGGATCGCCGCGCCACTCTTCAATATATTTACTGACGGGGTCATCAACGGACTCGATAACGCCGTCTTCAATGGCAACGCCGACAAACAAGCCCATTAGAGTTTTGTGCATGGACTGGGATTCAGTGAGATCATCCGGACTGCGCCCGTCCGCATACCACTCGAGCTGAATTTCCCCATTGTGGATAGCAATCACCGTGTAGGAATTGAACTCCTTTGCATAGGCCACGGCTTCATCCAAAGCGGCTTGGGCGACAGTCTGATTGTCGGGTGATGCGACAGGAATGACGAAACGCCCGTCACCTTGCACCAAATCAAACGGCTTCAACCCTTCTGCCGGCGTTGGATCGAATAGCATGACATAGCGGCGCCAGAACCAGGCGTCTTGCCAATAGACAATGTTGACGACCAACGCCAAAGCGAGCACTGCCCAACCTATAATCTTGAGTGCCTTCATTTACGTCCCTCGGCAATAATCACTGCGTCACCGCTGACATCCTTTTTACAGTGTCGCAGAGGCGGGTTCAGAGGACCGACCCGCGGTGTCCACAGCTTGGTCAATAATTGCAGCACAGGGGGGCTAAACGCTGCAAAGCCTTAGGCTGCCCCACCTTAAAATTCTAGATGAGGCCGAACCCCTATATGCGCTTAGTTTTTATCATTATCCTGCTCGACCTCATGGGGATCGGATTGATCCTACCGTTGTTTCCATTCATCGCCATGGATATCGGGCTGACACCGGAATCCATTACCGCAGTGCTGGCCATCTATCCGATCGCCCAATTCTTTGCGGGCCCTATTTGGGGCCGCTTGTCGGATAAGCATGGCCGCCGCCCGATCCTGATGATCAGCATGGTCGGTGCCGTGGCGTCATACGGCATTCTCGGTTTCGCTGACACGGTTTGGATGCTGATGCTGTCGCGCATCGTTGGTGGCATTTCAGCCGGAAACCTAGCAGCCGCTTTCGCCTACATCACCGACATCACAACACCGGAGAATCGCGCCAAGGGTATGGGCATGATCGGCGGCGCGTTGAGCCTTGGATTCATACTCGGCCCAGCAGTCGGTGGCCTGCTTGCCGGCGGTGACCCGGAGAACGCCAATCTTTCATTGGTCGCCTTTGTCGCCGGCGGCACCAGCTTCCTGGCGCTTATCGGCACCATCTTCTTTCTCCCGGAATCTCTTTCTGATGAACTGCGGGAAAAGATCGCTCAGCGCCCGAAGATGTCGCGGATCGCGCAGTTCAAAGTTGTCAGTGCGCGGGGCGCACTTCTCACTCTTTTCGGTGCCGCTCTCGTTTTTGCCGCGGCGGAAAGTGTGTTCACAACCACCTTCCCCCTCTTTGCTAATGCCAGCCTTGGGCTTGGGCCCCGAGAGGTAGGTCTCATCCTCTCCTTCGCCGGCGTGGTGATGGTGATCATGCAGATGAAAGCCATCGGGCCACTGTCGAAACGGTTTGGCGAACTGAACCTCATCACAACGGGCTGCTTCATCTATGCCATTGGTCTGGCGCTAATCGCCACAGCAGGTGGATTGCCACAACTGTTGTTGGCGCAAATCTTTCTGCCCATTGGCATCAGTATCGTGAACCCAAGTCTGGCCAGCCTTGTTTCCAAGGAATGTGCAGATACGGAACGCGGTGTGGCGATGGGGCTCTATCAATCCGTGGGCAGCTTGGGGCGCGGTATGGGGCCGATTTACTCCGGCACGTTGTTTGGCCAAATCAGCATCTACGCGCCATACATCTATAGCATCGCATCGATGGTGCCGGTACTCGGCCTGATCTACGTAGTGCGGATGCGCGGCGCCAAAGCAACGGAAGCGGCGGACGAATAAACTAAAGGTCTTTGATTTTACTCTGCCACCCGTTGAGCAGTGGGTGACGCGGTGCGTCTCCAGGATCACCGTCGTCAGGTAGATCGAGCGCCATTCGCATGGCCCAGGTGAGGCAGAGGTTCGATGACACGACGGGCTTACCGGTGCTTTTCATCAGAGCAATTGTCGCTTCCAGGCTTGGCATGCCGGTCCCCGTCAGCAAGATCGCATCTGCTTCACTAAAATCGACCGTATTCAAAGTCGCTAGCGCATCCTTACCACTGAGTTCGTAAATCGCCCGGGTGTCGGCGGACGCGATGGCGATGCGTGTCGTGTTCACAACGTTAAAACCGCGGCTTATCCAATAGTCGCGACTCATAGCGACAGACCACTCGGGATACGGTGCACCAATGGCGAGCTTTTCTATGTTGAGCGTTCGGAGCGCTTGTTCAATGGCCAACCCAGCAGAAATCACGGGGTATCCCTTGAGATCGGACAAACGGTTCAATTCATCATCTTCATCCTGTCGCCCAACCAAGTAGGTCGATGCAGTGCAGGCAAAGCCACAGACATCAAGTTTTAGGGTGTCGTAGGTCGCGAGTGTGTTTTCCAGGCCAGTGAAATATTCGCGGTAACGATCTTTAGGCTCCGCTTGTTGGCTGGTGAGCCGCGAGGCCAGCAATGTTGTATGTGCGGGCAAAAAGGCCGCCACTTCCGGCTCAACGGTCGGATTGGCCTGGGGGGCTGACACCCCAACGCGGCCGCGCGCGCCATAGTCCCTTGCATGATTAACCATCACCCTCGCCCTCCGCTCCGTCTTCGCTCGATTGAATACCACCAAGCAGAATGTTCATGATTTTGGCATCGTCCCAGGAGAAGTCGATCCGGCCGGCGCGATAGGCCACTAGTCCGGCCGATGGAACCACGTACAAACGCTGACCACCGCGCCCCTCAACATACATAACATCGTCTGCCAAGAATGGTGCCGATACTGGCGCCCGGCGGTTTTGAGGTTCACTGATCAATCGGGTGCCGCTGTAAGGCGCGCCGAGCCATACATGAAAACCGAAATTTGGATTGCGCGCTGTACCCGACATCATCCGGCTCACCCAGTCCGATGAAATGACCTGAGTGTCATTGATGCGGCCACCGTTGGCCAACATGACACCAAGACGCATCCAATCCATCGGGCGCGTTTGCACACAACAAAAAATGCGTGCCGTACCGCCATCGTGATCAAGCCGAACTTGCGCGAAACTGCCGCCAATGGGATCCCACAAATATTCGCGCACAAAGGCGGCGTAACTCATCCCCGTCGCGCCGGTGAGAACTGGATGTAGCGCCTGGCTGTTAACGTGATTAAAATCGAACGCAGAGCCTGGCTCGAAGACCATTGGAATACCGTCAACCGGACCATCGAGATCGTCGCCAAAAAACAGCCGTTGACCCGGCGCAAAGGCAGAGGTGCCGTATTCCACTTGAGCCAAACCACTGGTCATTTCCAACAGCTGACCAACAGTAATCGCACGGCGCTCATCTTCAGCGCAGGCTGGGATGTAATTTGAAACCGGTGTGTCCAGCGATGGAATGAAGCCCTGATCCAACGCCACGGTCGCCACCACGCCGAACAAACCTTTGTGCATGGACTGGGAATCGATGATGGTGTCGCGATCCTGGCCAGGTCCGTAGTGCTCAAGTTGAAGAACACCCTTATGCGCGACCAAAAAAGCCAAGCTATCGAACTCTTCCGCATAGGCTTGTGCGGCCGCCAAAGCGTCTTGGGCGATTACCACGTCGCCCTCGCCTGCATTCGGTAGCGGTGACGTCGGCTCGTCTTTGATCACATCGACGGGCTGATACCATTGCCAATTTAAGAGGACAGTGTCGCCAGGCGGCTGAGAAAACCAGCGAATCCAAAAAACGCGATCATTGAACGCCCAGGCCGCCGCAACAATGACAAGCGCTCCCACAACCAGGCCAAACCGTCCGGCTAGCGACATTGTTTCTCTCCCCCGTGGCTAATTGATGGCGGCAACAGTACCATCGCAGGCTTATTGAGGTGCAACATCTGTTTGGGATTGGTTCACTATGGCGTCACGCGGTTTGGTTCGTCTTTTAGGCTTCATGTTAGTTGCAATGATCGGGGTCAACCAAGCTGCCGCTCAGTTCGGTGGTATGCCCGACAAATCATTCGACGAATTAGAACGACCAGCCGCACCTGATTATGCTGACCGTTCGTCTTGGGCCGCCCTGCCCGATCAAAACGACGCCGCCGACGTATTCCCAGAAGGCACATCAGTCCCCGAGGCACAAAGCATCGCACGCGCCGATGTCTTTTACATTCATCCAACAACCTATCGCGGCGCCGAGAATTGGAACCAAGATGTCGGCATGGATGACGTGAATACATGGACGGACATCAGTGTGGTCGCCCGTCAGGCCAGCGCCTTCAATGGTTGCTGTAAAATTTATGCACCGCGCTATCGGCAAGCGACAATCGCTGCTCTCGGTGCGCCTGACGACAGCGGCATGCGCGCCTATGCGTTTGCGTATGAAGATGTGCTGCGCGCGTGGCGACACTACGCTAAAAATTGGAACAAGGACCGGCCTTTCATCATCGTCAGTCATAGCCAAGGCACCTTCCATGCCAGGCGGCTGCTCGAGGAAGAGTTGGATGGCACACCAATGGCTGAGCGAATGATCGCCGCCTATATCATCGGCATCGGCCTGAACGAAGGGCTCTTTGGGCGCACCTTGAACACGATAACGTTGTGCGCCGGCGCGACCGATTCCGGCTGTATCATCTCATGGAACACGTTTACGCGGGATGGGGATTCAGCCCCGGGCATGGCCCGGTTACAAGCGCAATATCGCGCACGGTTTGAAACGTCGGATGGCCAAGAGATCGCCTGTTGGAACCCGATTAGTTGGACGTTAGGCGGTGGTGACGTTCCAGCCTCTTCGAACCTTGGCGCTTTACCTGGCATCGCCGCACCGGGAGCTTTGCCCGCGCTCACCGAAGGCTTTGGCGCTGAATGTAGAGGCGGCTCATTGTATACGGATCAACCGACGAGCGACGCCTTTGAACTCAATATGTTTGCCGGTGGCAACCTGCACATGCATGACTTCGATTTGTTCTACGAGAATATCCGAGTCAATGCGGTGGCTCGGACCGAAGCGTATATCGCCGGCGCCGAGTCCAACTAGGCTACCTTTAAGACGCGAAGAAAGTAAGAATAGCGCTTGCCATTCCGTCCAGACCTTCACTCTTCGTGACCAAGCGTTTTTCCACGCCCGCCACACGGGAGGCCGCATCATCTAAGTACTTGTGAAGTGGGTCCGCCTCCGATGACATAAACATCGAAGGCACTTTGACCATCGGAAGGCGTGCCTCCACCTCGTGGCGGAACACGGCGCGATAGCCTTTGTGATAGGTCGTCAAAGCTTTGAGGACATCGGTAACATGAATGTGCAAAAACTCAGCCGGCGGCATGTCGTTCTGCATGCGGTGTTCAGGGTCGCGCATGAAGTACGGGAAGTGCATCATTTGATCGCGAAGAAAATGCCACGCCCAGGTGAACTGTGTTCCATATTCATCGGGCTTCATTTCAGGCGCGTAGTTTTCTAATAACGTTTGACGAAAGTCGTCTTCGAACACGCCTATGCCATCGAAGATCATTTTGCGCACCCGGTCCGGTCGCAATATGGCCAGCTCACAGCCAATGTGCGCGCCGGTGTGACTGCCGAAGTAATCCACCTGATCAATGTCGAGGGCATCAAGAATGCGGCAAACACTGTCAGCGTAATATTCTATATCCGGCACGTCCTCGGCTGGCGCTGCCGAGTCACCATTACCAAGAGTGTCTGGAGCAATCACAAACCGGGAATCACCGAGCACCGCAATGAGCGGCTCATAGCCTGCTGAAGACCCCGGCCCCGCATGAGCCACATATATTGGCAGAGCATCACGATCAGCACGCGTCCCGGCATGGCGGTAATGGACGAGACCTTCATCCAGCCTTACGAAGGCGCGATCAACATTCACGGACATCAGTTTACCGCTCTTATTCAGCAGCTTGTTTAACTTTGACGTCACCGTCGATTTTGGGATCTCCAGTTGGCAACCCGAAGGCGTATCGCCCACTGCGTTGCATGCTCGCTTCCCAATGCAACGCCGAATGTGTCGACATGGTGCGAACATCACGATAAAGCCGCTGGACCGCATTGCGCCCGGTTTGCGCCGTCACACCCATCATCCGCGACAATCGGTCAGCCGAGGAATGAGCGAGTTTTCCGGCCATGACGAGGTCGCGGTAGGCACGGAGCTTAAACTCTCCATCGATATCCTGACCGTTCATGCCGAGCGTATGAAGCCGATCACACAGATTGTCGATCAGCATGTCTGCGGTCTCAAGTTCGGTGAGAGATTCTGCGACGTGCACCTGGACCGCCGGTTGATCGATGATGGTTTCCCCCATCATGGAGCCAACCCGGGTCATCGTTTGGTCGATATATTCGTTATACGCGCCGCGCGCCGCACCAAGAATTGGTCCGGCGAGCAGAGTAATAAAGTAGCTGTGAAATTCGACGCCGTAGAGATAGTAATCGTGCACCTTCGCACCTGGAGGACTATCCGACATCGTTTTCATATCGAGGGTGCGATGGGTCGGGACGAACGCGTTGTCTACTTTAATGTCTTTCGATCCCGTTCCCTTAAGGCCTTCCGATTGCCATGTATCGAGAATTTCGAAATCATCTTTCTTGAGAACAATCCATAAGTCATTGAAGGCCGCTTTGGAATTGGGCAGCTTGGCGCCGACCAGCATGGCACCCGCATGATCGACTCCGCTGGCAAATTTCCACCGCCCGCTGACATGAAATCCCCCATCCGTTGGTGTCGCCATACCCCCGCCCGCGAAACCAGTGGAAATGATGACCTCGGGATCTTCACCCCAAATCTCTTCTTGGGCTTCCAGTTCAAACCGACCGAACAAAAACGTATGGGTAAAGACGACCGAGGACACCCAACCCGTCGAGCCGCAGCCCTGACCTAGGATGCGGGACACATCCACGTGGGTGCCCCATGGCATTTCGAATCCGCCAAAACGCTTTGGTGTAAACAGCTTGTGAATGCCAGCCTTTCGCAAGTCAGCAACCGTTTCGTCGGGCAAGCGGCGCAAGTCTTCAGTCTCTTGGGCGCGATCACGGAGTGTCGGGACCAGCGCCTGGGCCGCCTTAACAACTTCGTCACGGGTGGGGATGTGACTTGGGTTTGATGCCGACATGACAAAATCCTCTTCAGCATTGTAGTGCGTTTGTCTGTTCCCTTAGATTAGGAAGCGCCAAGCATCGGAGTCCTGTTGAATTTGAGCCTAATCCACGGGACGGTCATACGGAGCAATGGTGCACCCGCGCGGCGAGCGGTTTGATCCCAACCGGAGAGACGGAAACTATGCCAGCACCAATCAACGTCATGCGTCGGGGGTATGCTGATGGGCCTTTTGGCCAAATTCACTACCGCCTCTCAGGAGACTCGGCGGAGCACACGCCCCTTCTATTGCTTCACCCCAGCCCATTGTCCGGCGTGGTTTGGGACGGTTTCATCGGTGAAATGGGAAGTGACCGCATCGCTGTAGCGCCAGACACGCCAGGATTCGGAGAATCTGCCCCACCACCAAGCGAACCTGAAATTTCTGACTACGCCAAAACTATGGCGGCGTTTGTCAAAGAAATGGGTCTGAGCACGATTGATATCATGGGCTACCACACGGGTTCACTCACCGCCCTTGAGATGGCGCGCCTTTACCCGGATATGGTTGGCAAAGTGATCATGATTTCTGCAACTGTATTCACAGAAGCAGAGCGTGATTATTTTCGCGCGCAGTACACGCCACAAACCGTCGATGAAAAAGGTGAAGGCCTCTCTGAACGCTGGGAGTTCATCAAAGGTTTCTGGCGCGACGAGCCGGACGATGCACGTCGTTGGCAAATATTCATTGAAGGACAGCGCAATCATAGCGTTATGCACTGGGGCCACCGCGCAGCCTTCAACTTCGATATGGCAGGCGCGCTGGAGGCCGCCGAGGTTCCCATTCTTATTCTGAACCCTGAAGATGACTTATGGACCTATACGCCGCGCGCCGCGCCTTTGATGAAGAATGGGCGCGTACACGATTTGCCGGGATGGACTCATGGTTTTCTCGATGCGCACACGACAGACGTTGCTAAACTTGTTCGCGAATTTCTTGATACATAGCCGGAGCACCGAACCGTGAAGCATCGCAGTTACCAGGGTAAAGTTGCTTACCTCACCGACGGGCAAGGTGAGATGGGACGCGAGATGTTTTATGTCACCATTCAACCGGACGGCACCCGCACTATGCGTGCGACCTGCGAAATGGACGACGACCGGCTACTGCGGGACTGCGTGCTGTCGGTCGATGCGGAGTGGCATCCCGTCGACGCGTTTGTGCGCTTGACCATCAACGAAAAACTAGTGGGCAGCACTTGGTATCATTTCACCGATCACACGGCGGAATGCGAAGGTTTTACTGAAAAAGACGGACGTTTTCGCCAAAGCTTTGAATCAGAAAATCGTATTCGCACCTTTGGCGCCCATCCGGTTCACGGCGATGCCTGGGGTTTGGCGCGATGGAAGCGAGACAAGGATAAAGACCCGAGCGAGCTTGGCATGACCTTTTCATCCTCGCATTTGCCGAACGGCGGATCGGGTCCCAACCTTGAAGTCTCTGACACCGTCACCCGCCACAAATATATCGGGGTGGAAGAGATCACAGTTCCGGCCGGTACGTTTCAGACGGAACATTTCCAGTTTTTGGTGGCCGATTATCCGCCCATCGACATTTGGGCCATCGGCAACGACTGTGTGCCAGCCCGACTGCGTTGGGACCTGCTCAGCCAAACCTACGATTTGGTCGAACTCAACGGTGACGTCGAGTAACGTACATATATTACGTGCAAGACCGCATTTCATTGACGAACCAGGTGAGGATTTACGATGGCCGTTATTGACGCCGACACCCATGTCATCGAATGCGAACAGACGTGGGCATATTTTGACAAAGCGGACGAAGCCTTACGGCCGCAGATCGTTAAATCCGATGTGCCGGTGACCCATAAGCGTGAATCACCGATGGCCGGACACGCGTTTTGGCTCGCCGACGGGCGCATGTACATGAAAGGGGGGCAGACGTCATCCCGCTATCCTGATGGCACCCGTGACCTTGCGAATCCCGATGCACGGATCAAACACATGGACGAATTGGGCATTGATACGCAGATTTTGATTCCGAGCTTTTTTCTCGGTTCGATTATCGAGCACGCCGATGCCGAGCTGGCCATGGCCAAAAGTTACAACCGATGGATGGCTGATGTTTGTCACAGCCGCACGGACCGCTTGCGCTGGTTGGTGGTGCCCTCGTTAAAAAATATCGAGGCCACCTGCGACATGATGGAAGAAGGCCGCAAAGCCGGGGCCTGTGGGCTGATGCTGCGCGGATACGAAGGCAACGGCACGATCGATGATCCGCGCTACGACCCGCTGTACGCCAAGGCCGCGGACCTGGATATGGCCATTGCTCTACATATCGGCAACGGCAGCCCAAGCTTTGACGAGGTGAAGAATACCTCGGGCAAAAAGGGCAACATCGTCGCCTTCATCATGCCGATGGTGATTGCATTCAATGCGCTGATGATGAGTGACATTCCCCAACGGTATCCGTCCTTGCGGTTCGGGTTTTTAGAAGGCGGCTCGATGTGGCTGCCATTCGTTCTCAATAAGGCCGACCGCTTTGCTGAAACCTATGACCTCAAACGGAACACAGAATCAGCGCTAGCCGATAGTCGCATGTTCGTCACCTGCGAAGCCCATGAGGATTTACCGACAATTCTCAAATGGGCGGGCGAAGGTAATTTGGTGATCGGCACGGACTACGGCCACGCAGATACATCAACAGAGCTGGAAGCGCATCGCCTGATACTGGAGCGCACCGACCTCCCAGCTGGGGCGGCACAAAAGATGGCCAACGACAACGCCCGTGCGTTGTACGGGCTATAACCGTGAGACCAAGAACATGATGAAACGAAGCGCTTTAGTATTGGTGGCCATGATGGCGGCGTCTTTCCCCGCCAGTGCAGTTGAACTTGAAGAAACCCTGGTGCGGCTGATGGCTGGCCTCGACGGTGCGTTCGATAGTGGTCCGCAACTCGCCGCGGAAAAACTCAGTGGCACACCACAAGACAAGCAACACGTTCGCGTCCACCGAGCCTTTGTGCGCATTGACGCACCCGACGTAGGCGACAATGTCTTTGTCGTCACTTTGCGTGACGGCGGACCGGACGGACCGATAGATATGATCGAGTTTCAACTTTGGACTTTAGAAATCGACAAAGAGCGAAACGCCGTGAAGATGGCACCGCAGCGGTTTAAAGACCCAGAACGATATGCGGCGATTGGTGATGAGCCCGAGAAAATGAAAGGGCTTAAGGCGTCACAGCTTGTGCCTTCAGAGGGTGCAGCGGCCTGTTCGATTTATTGGCGTGCGGTTGATGAAATGGTCCACGGCGCATCTGGCAAACCGTGCTTGGGCGCAGTGCGACCCGGCAGACCGGTGTTATCTTGGGAATGGACATACATCTTGGGTGACGACGCGTTGTGGATGTCTTTCGCAGGCCGAGGCGATGACGGGGAAGTCGTCTTCGGCCGCCAAGACCAACTGCCGTGGCGGCTAGATAAGGTAAATTAAATTTACGTGGAGATGATTGGTGGGCGCACCAGGGCTCGAACCTGGGACCCGCTGATTAAGAGTCAGCTGCTCTGCCAACTGAGCTATGCGCCCCACCTGAGCAATCGGGTCGCGGGGAAATGCGAATACCCCACTGAGAGGGGCGATTTATAGGCCGTGCCACCCGGGCTGGCAAGTGTTGCGGCCGGATAAATAGGGCCGATCAGCCGTCGTCGTAACCGCCGCGCACCCCAATCTGAACATCGCGGTGAACATAGACGCTCATCAATAGGCCCATGCACAACATGATGGTCAGCAGCGCCGTGCCGCCATAGGAAATCAGAGGCAGTGGAACGCCGACGACGGGGATGAGACCCATCACCATGGCGACGTTGATAAAGACGTATAAGAAGAACGTGGTGGTCACGCCAATCGCCACCAACCGACCGAACTGATGGCGGCAACGCAGGGCAATGGCAAAGCCGTAAATCAAGACAATGACGTACAACCCGATAAGCGTCACTCCGCCGACCAGGCCCATCTCTTCGGCCAACATGGTGAAAATAAAGTCGGTTTGTTGCTCGGGTAGGAAATTAAGGTGGCTTTGCGTGCCCTGCAAAAAACCCTTGCCAAACAACCCGCCGGACCCCAACGCGATTTTGGATTGGAGAATGTGATAGCCGGCGCCAAGCGGGTCACGTTCTGGATTGATAAACGTTAGAATGCGGTTTTGCTGATACTCCGCCAATCTGGGCCAAGCGATGGGTATGGCCGCAAGCGTTGCCACAATAAGGGTGATGAACTTCCACAGCCGGACCCCTGCCATAAAAAACAAGACCCCCGCCCCCATCACCACCATCAAGGATGTTCCAAGGTCGGGCTGACGCAAAATCAAAACCACCGGCACGAAAACCATCAGCAACGGCACAATCAGGAACGTCGGCCTACCGGTATCTTCCAGACTCAAGCTATGAAAATAGCGTGCTAACGCAAGAACCAGGGCTACTTTCATCAGTTCGGAGGGTTGAAGGTTGATGACTCCAAGATCAATCCAGCGCTGTGCCCCGCCGCCAACAACGCCGCGCACCTCAACGAAGACAAGCAGAACGAGAACTATGGCGTAGAGCGGATAGGCATAGCGCATCACCAAGCGGATATCGATCATCGCTATCGTTAGCAACATCACCAAGCCAAGGCCAAACCGCATGGCCTGACGCGTGGTCCAAGGATCCAAACTGGCGTTGGCAGCTGAATACAGCATGAAGAACCCGATGGTCGCGATTGCACACAGCCAAAACACCAATGACCAACTCATCTGCCACAGCTTTTCGGTGAGGGTCATATCGCCCCGCCTCAGCCGAGCGGCGAGAAAGCCTGTATCAGTCATACCGGCGACCCGGGTTGAGTCCCAGCCACTTGATCATCATTCACACGCGGTTTGCGCGACGGATCCAGTTTCAAGACTTCGGTCATAATGTCGCGGGCGATTGGTGCTGCCACAGCAGCACCACCACCGCCGTGCTCGACGATCACAGAAAGTGCATACCGGGGATTGTCCTCGGGCGCATAGGCAACAAACAATGCATGGGTGCGCTCGTTCCAGGGAATTTCATCGTTGTCGGGTAATCCAGCTTCGCGCTCGGCCATGGTGATGCGCTTAACCTGGGTTGTCCCTGTCTTGCCACTCATCTGCATGTCTTTAAGCCTGAGCTTCGAGGCCCGAGCGGTGCCACGTGGCCCATTCAAGACTTCGAACATGCCCTGCCGAGCGACAGCAATGTGAGTGGGATCAACATTTAGGGCGGCAAAAGCCTGAGGCGGACGTTGCACCACTGTGTCTTCTATCATTACCTGACGCGTCAGCACCGGCTCAACCGCCAAGCCCGTCGACAGCCGAGCCGCCATAACAGCAAGCTGAAGTGGTGTGGTCAGCACGTAGCCCTGGCCAATGCCAACGTTGAAGGTGTCACCTTTCTGCCAAGTCTCGCCGATCGTCGCCCGCTTCCACGCCTCTGTCGGCAGTAGACCTGCGCGTTCTCCGGCCAAGCCGACACCGGTGGCCGCACCAAGACCCAGACGGCTCGCCATCTCGGCAATTCGATCGACACCGACCCGACGGGCCACCTCATAAAAATAAACGTCACAAGACTGCGCGATCGCTTGGACCATATCCATCGCGCCGTGACCGCGTTCCTCCCAGCAATGGACCCGTCGATTTCCCAGGTCCGTGTAGCCTTTGCAGGCCACTGTCTGTTCTGGCGTGATTGCACCCTGCTCAAGAGCGGCAAGCGCAACGATCATCTTAAATGTCGACCCGGGAGAATATTGACCCGAAATCGCTTTGTTGGTCATCGGAGCACGCGGATCACCAACCAACGCATTCCATTCTCTCTGGGTCAGTCCACGATTAAAAGCATTCGGGTCATAGCTCGGTGTCGACGCCATCACCAGCACTTCGCCGGTATGAATATCCATCACCACACTGGCTGCACTTTCTGCACCCAAACGCTCAGCCGTGTAGCGTTGCAAGCGTTCGTCAAGCGTAAGCATCAGGTCGGTGCCGGCTTCGCCCTCTTTTCGTTCCAGCTCGCGAATGACCCTCCCAACCGCGTTAACCTCAACCTGACTGGTACCACCTGCGCCGCGCAGAGCGAGATCGAACTTTTGCTCCATCCCGGCTTTACCGATGCGAAAGCCTGGAAGCTGCAGCAATGGATCACCGGTTAAGTCATCTTCATCGACGCTTGAGACGTAGCCCAGCACATGCGCAGCCGTTTGAGTTTGCGGATAGTGACGCGTGAGCCCTTCATCAACGATGACACCAGGGAGATCAGGCGCATTCACTTGAATGCGTGCCATTTCCTCCCAGTCCAAGTTTTCGCGCACTGTGATCGGCACAAAACTCCGGCGGCGGCGCACTTCCTTTTGAACCCGGTCACGATCATATTCCGATAAGTCGATAACAGAGGCCAAGGCATCCAACGTCGCGGCAAGATCGCGCGTTTGCTCTGATACAATTAGAACTCTGAAATTCTGCCGATTGACGGCTAAAGGTTCGCCAAACCGATCCAGTACGCGCCCGCGCGGTGGCGGCAACAGCCTTAAGTTAATACGATTCTCTTCCGCGAGCATTCGGTAGCGGTCTGCTTCGATGACTTGCAAGTAGTACATCCGGCCGACGAGTGCCGAAACCAGCAAAGACTGGCCGCCGCCAAGAACTATGGCACGGCGGTTGAACAAGCGAATCCGATCATTGTCGCGATTGATAATCATGGCTCAACCAACAAACCAGTTTGAGCCTTGGAAAACAGCCACGCGACAATAGGGTAGACGGCGAGCGTGATAAGATATGCGGCAAACAAATCGCCAAAGGGAGTGAAGCCGCTTTCGGTAACTAAGCCGATACAAAGCCATTTCAGCAAGACCGCACCGAATGCGACGAAACCAAATGCGAACCAGGTGATTACAAATGGCTTTGCATGGAAGAACTTTTGCTGATTAAACACCACCCACTGTGTAAGCAGCAGTGTGAGGGCCCCAACTCCAAGGGGGGCACCGGTCAACAAATCTTCTAGAATGCCGATGGCAAAGCCGAGTCCGTAGCCGAGGAGGTCGGGCCGGTAAATCGCCCAAAAATAGATCGCCACCAAAGTGTACAGCGGCGTGATCTGAGCCAAACCTGGGACATAGGTCGGCGTGAGACCAAAGAGCATAACGACAACAGTTAAGCCGAACGGCAGGATATTGCGCGCACGCGCTTCAAATTTTTGCCAGGGCGTCCGCCGTTGCGCGATCCCTGTCATTTTGCCCCGGCCGTCTCTGCAAGAATTCCCGTCAAACCAAAATCAAGCACTTCGACGTATTGCAATCTATCCCTCGCTACGAACGGCTCAATGACGGCAGAAGCTTCATCGGCGACAACCACACGGCCAACAGGAAGACCCGGTGGAAAGGCACCCGCATCGCCAGACGTAACAATTCTGTCGCCCGGTGCGATTGCCGATTTAACACCGAGGTAAATCAATCTGGGGCGCGGCGAATTATTGCCTGCCAAAATGGCCCGGTCACCCGCCTCCCCAACGCGAACGGGAATGCGTGAGTTGATATCGGTAATGAGCAAAACGCGTGCTGATCGGAAACCCGCCTGGGTCACTCGACCGGCAAGCCCTTCTCCCGTCACGACGGCTTGCCCTTTAGCCACACCATCGCGACCGCCAGCCGTAATCAATACGCTTTGAGCAAATGCGCCGCCAGAGTCAGCAACAACCCGGGCTGACACAGAGCGCGCTTCCGGCTCATTGACCGTGCCAAGCAGCGCGCGCAACTGACGGTTTTCATTTTCGAGTTTTTGCGCAACAGCTTGCCATTCAAGCAAACGGGTGTTGGTCTCCCGTAAATCCGCATTCTGCTCACGGATCGCGCCTAGCTCTTGAAGGTTGGTGACGAACTGAGAAATCGTAGCCGCGGGTTCGGCCATAACGCGAAGGATGGGGGTCACTGCGTCTGACACCGCTGTTCGGGCACGCTCGACGATGACCGTATCCGCTTTGCCAATAAGCATAAGAGCGAAGGTCAGCCCGATAAGGCTGAGAAAGGCAAACCGCTGTGCCAGGTACTTGAACGTCCCTAGCCGGGAAATTTGTCCCGTCGGTTGCTTCACTGTTGTCCCTCCGTAACGCGTATTTCTGAATCTCTACATACGACTTAGTACATAGAGGTTAATACACCACGCATAAGCTTCATTTGTTCAAGCGCCATTCCGGTTCCTAGCGCGACACAATTTAACGGCTCGTCAGCAATGGATACGGGCAAGCCCGTAGCATGACGCAACACAAAGTCCAGATTGGTCAGCATCGCGCCACCACCCGTAAGCACAATGCCCTTGTCAACAATATCGGCGGCCAGTTCCGGTGCCGTATGTTCAAGGGCAACCTTGACAGCGTCGATGATCGCCGTGACTGGCTCGGCCAAAGCTTCCGCAATTTGGCGCTGACTAATGACGATTTCTTTCGGCACGCCATTCATCAAATCGCGGCCTTTAATTTCGATGGTCTCGCCATCGCCGGTTTCTGGCGGACAGGCACATCCGATTTCTTTCTTGATACGTTCAGCGGAGCTTTCGCCAACGAGAAGGTTATGGTGCCGGCGAATGTAGTTGATGATGGCTTCGTCCATCATGTCTCCGCCGACGCGGACGGACCGGGCATAAACGATGCCGCCCAACGACAACACCGCGACCTCGGTTGTACCGCCGCCAATATCAACGACCATGGAACCCGTCGGCTCGGTTACCGGTAAACCGGCACCGATCGCAGCAGCCATCGGCTCTTCAATGAGAAATACTTTGCGGGCGCCGGCTGCCTCAGCAGATTCTTGTATGGCGCGCCGCTCCACCGCAGTCGACCCTGACGGAACGCAAATCACCACCATCGGGCTGGCCCAGCCCTTACGATTGTGAACCTTGCGAATGAAGTGCTTGATCATTTCTTCCGCCACTTCGAAGTCAGCAATAACCCCATCCCGCAGCGGACGAATGGCTTGAATTGTTCCGGGTGTACGACCCAGCATTTGTTTAGCTTCGTTGCCAACGGCGCGAACGATCTTGCGGCCTTTTTCTTCCTGGAGGGCGACCACAGACGGTTCGTTCAAGACGATGCCTCGCCCCCTCACATAGACCAGCGTATTTGCGGTCCCAAGATCAATTGCCATATCGGCGGAAAGCCACCCAAACAAACTCGCGAACATAAACTCAGTCTCTCTATTCGTTGCCGCCGGGGCCCATAGCCCCAACGCTCGTGTTGTAAACGTTCGAAACGTCCGGACGGCTGCCTTTTTTGGCCATACCGCCGGACGCCCCGTATATCTCTCTAATTCAGACTCGCGTCAACGTGCAGCATAGGCCTTACACCGCCACCGCTTCAGGAGCCGTCCTCTCGCGCTTGACCATCAATTTGTTCAGCGCATTTACATAAGCCCGGGCCGAAGCCACCAAGGTATCCGTATCGGCACCCTGGCCCATGACTGTCTTACCGTCTTCTTCAAGTCTCACGGTGACTTCAGCTTGCGCATCCGTACCTTCTGTGACCGCGTGGACCTGATAGAGTTGCAGATGTTGCGTATCGTAGGTCAACGCCTTGATCGCGTTGAAGGTCGCATCGACTGGACCGTCGCCCTCGGCGGTGGTCGAGACAATCTCACCATCAACATCTAACTCTAGCTCAGCTGTTTGATGTTCGACTTTGGAGCCACAGACCACCTGTAACGAAACAAACTTAATGTGGTCGTTGTCACGGACTTCTTCATCGACAATGGCGACGATATCCTCGTCGTAAACATCTTTCTTTTTGTCAGCTAAATCCTTAAAGCGCTTAAAGGCCTCGTTCATGGCGTTGTCGCCAAGGGCATAGCCCAGCTCTCTCAATTTCTCTTTGAAAGCATGACGGCCAGAGTGCTTACCCATAACCAAAGTGGATTTTCTCAGCCCAACTGATTCAGGCGTCATGATTTCATACGTTTCGGCGTGTTTAAGAACCCCGTCCTGGTGAATGCCCGACTCATGAGCAAATGCATTGGCGCCAACGATGGCCTTGTTGGGCTGAACCGGGAACCCGGTCACAGTCGAGACCAAATGAGACGCTTTGGTGATCATCTGTGTATCGATATTGGTTTCGAACGGCATGTGATCTTTGCGCGTCTGCAGAGCCATGACGACTTCTTCCAAAGCCGCATTACCGGCCCGCTCACCCAGGCCATTGATGGTGCATTCAATCTGTCGTGCCCCGGCCTGAACTGCAGCCAAGGAATTGGCAACCGCCAAACCCAGATCATTGTGGCAATGGACGGAGATAATCGCCTTGTCGATATTAGGCACACGATTGAACAGCATGGTGATCAGTTCATTGTACTCGTCCGGCACTGTGTAGCCGACTGTATCCGGGATATTGATTGTCTTAGCGCCGGCCTCAATGGCGGCTTCGACACAGCGACATAAAAAGTCGTGCTCTGTGCGAGACCCATCTTCTGCCGACCATTCAACATCGTCGGTGAATTGGCGCGCAAACTTAACGCTATCGATGACGGCGTCATACACCGCTTCGGGCTCCATCTGCAGCTTGTATTTCATATGGAGCGGCGAGGTCGAAATGAACGTATGGATACGTCCGCTATTGGCTGGCTTTATGGCATCTGCCGCCCGCTGAATGTCACCCTTGGCGGCACGGGCCAAACTGGCCACCGTTGAGTCTTTTACAACTTCAGCAACAGCCTTGATGGCGTCGAAGTCGCCTTGGGAAGCGATCGCAAAACCGGCTTCGATAACGTCGACACGCATCGCTTCCAACAATCTGGCGATACGGACCTTTTCTTCACGGTTCATGGAAGCGCCGGGCGATTGCTCGCCGTCGCGCAATGTGGTGTCAAAAATGATGACTCGGTTGGTGTTCATTATATTTCTCACGACTGGGGTTTTTGTACGAAGGCTCGTTCGAGCGACAACAGTGCTGCGCTTGATCCCCTGAACGTCAGTCGCTCGTAAATGAACGACGCTCAGGGGCTGTTAAGTCGCAGACCCAGGTCTGTGAGAAGCAGGTCGAGGAGCCCCAAAACACGCCCACACGCTGACACATCCGCCGAAATATCGGCAGAAATGCTGCGGTCTTGCGTATCTGTGACCGGATTGATCACCTGCTTATCCTTATTCGAAACCGGCCTTGGACACCCCAAATCCGGCGCTATCGATGCCTAAAAAGTACTTTCCACCCACGAAGTCAATAACTTAGCACGAAAAAGGGTTAAATTGCGGTGAAGTCCTTATAAATAGGCACAAAAAAAGGGGCCGGATATCGGCCCCTTTTCTGTAATGAAGTGGGTCGCTTTAGTTACTTTTCTTATCAACCAAAGCTTTGTCGCCGCCGATCCAAGGCATCATGGCGCGGAGCCGCTCGCCGACTTCCTCGATGCCGTGCTCGGACCAGTTCCGCCGGGTCGCCTTAAAGCTTGGCTGACCAGCCTGGCATTCGCTCATCCAATCGCGGACAAAGCGGCCGTCTTGAATATCGGTGAGGATATTCTTCATTTCAGCCTTGGTCTCGTCGGTAATGACCCGTGGACCGGAGACATAATCGCCATATTCCGCGGTATTGGAGACGGAGTAGCGCATATCGGCCATGCCGCCCTCATACATCAAATCGACGATCAATTTGACCTCATGGAGGCACTCGAAATAGGCCATTTCCGGCGCATATCCAGCTTCAACCAGAGTTTCGTAACCAGCGCGGATGAGGTGGGATAAGCCACCACACAAAACAGCCTGCTCACCGAACAGATCAGTTTCACATTCTTCCCGGAAGGTGGTTTCGATAATACCGGCCCGACCGCCGCCAATGGCTGAGGCGTAAGACAGGGCGATGTCCATGGCATTGCCAGAGGCATCCTGCGCCACGGCGACGAGACACGGCACACCGGCACCGCGATCATATTCAGAGCGAACCGTATGGCCCGGGCCTTTTGGCGCGACCATAAAGATGTCGAGATCCTTGCGGGCTTCGATCAGATTGAAGTGGATATTCAGACCATGGGCGAACGCCAACGCGCCGCCCTCTTTAAGGTTCGGCTCAATATCGGTGCGGTAGATATCGCCCTGCAACTCATCCGGAGTCAGCATCATGACGACGTCAGCCCAGGCCGAGGCCTCGGCTGGGTTCATGACCTTGAGGCCTTCACCTTCAGCTTTACTGCGGCTGCTTGAATCTTCACGTAACCCAACGGCGACATCGGCAACGCCGGAATCGCGCATGTTGAGAATATGGGCATGGCCCTGTGAACCGTAGCCAATGACGGCAACTTTCTTGCCCTTGATGATGTTCACATCGGCGTCGCGATCGTAATACACGCGCATGATTTCGTCCTTTCGAGGTGTTCGCGTTCTTGTTAACGCTTTTTCTTAGAGGATCTTGGCGCCTTCTTAACGGCGGTTTTGCGTTTAGGCGAGGCTTTCTTAGTAACTTTCTTGGCTTTCGCCCTGGTTTTGGGTTTGGCCTTGGGTTTCGCCGCGGGTTTGGATTTCGCTTTTGACGGCGCTTTAACTGGATCAACCATGCCGCCAGCACCGCGGGCGATTGCCGCAACCCCGGTCCGGGACACTTCAACCAAGCCGAGCGGGTCCATCAGGCCGATAAACGCGTCTATTTTCTCAGACGTGCCAACGACCTCGAATACGAAAGAGTCGGGCGCAGAATCAACCACGTTGCATCGAAAAATGTCGCCGATACGCAACGCTTCGACGCGGTCCTCACCGGTACCATCGACCTTAACCAAGGCCAACTCACGGCCAACCGACGGGCCTTCATCGGTTAGATCTTTGACCGTATGAACCGGCACCAGACGCCCAAGCTGGGCTTTGATCTGCTCGACAATCTGCCGGGTTCCAGACGTCACCAAATTGATGCGCGATAGTTGCGCATCTTCATCAACAACAGAAACCGTCAGGCTCTCGATGTTGTAGCCACGGCCAGAGAATAAGCCGACGACACGCGCCAACACACCGGCTTCGTTGTCGACCAACACCGCAATAGTGTGACGATACACGACTGTATCTTTCAGTACCGACGTCGGCACCGAGCCTTCATATATGTTGCTGCTCACAGCAGTCTCTCCACTTGAGGCTAGGCTCTAAACGAGCGCCATCCCTGCTCCAGATATCGTTTTCTTCTCGTCGTCTTCAGGACCGAGAAGCATGTGATTGTGGGCCGCGCCCGACGGAATCATCGGGAAGCAGTTTTCCTTCTGATCGACACAGACGTCAACAATCACGGGCCCATCGATCGCCATCATCTCTTTAATCGTATCATCGACCTTAGCTGGGTCCTGTACCCGCAAGCCGGCCATTCCATAGGCTTCTGCCAGCTTGACGAAGTCGGGCAGTGAATCCGTGTAGCTTTCGGAGTATCGGCCACCATGAAGCAACTCCTGCCACTGGCGGACCATGCCCATATATTGGTTGTTGATGATGAACACCTTCACCGGCAATCGATATTGCACAGCCGTCGACAGCTCCTGAATGTTCATCAGGATCGAAGCTTCACCCGCCACATCCACGCACAGCGCATCCGGATTGCCCAACTGGGCGCCGATCGCCGCCGGCAGACCGTAGCCCATAGTGCCGAGTCCGCCGGATGTCAGCCATTTGTTTGGCTTGTCAAAACGGTAGAACTGGGCCGCCCACATTTGATGTTGGCCGACTTCGGTGGTGATGATCGTGTTGCGCTTCTTGGTCAATTCAAACAGGCGCTCAATGGCATATTGCGGTTTGATCGTTTTTTTAGGCTGGACGTATTGGAGACAATCAACGCCTTGCCACTTCTTGATCTCCGCCCACCATTTTTTCATGTCTTGGGACTTGGGCTTCGCCTTCCGCGCTTTCCAAGCCTTCAGCATAGCGGCCATCACGATACCCGCGTCGCCGACAATAGGAATATCGACGATGACGTTCTTATTGATTGACGACGAGTCGACGTCGACGTGAATCTTTGTCGAGCCCGGCGAAAAGAAATCAAGGTTGCCGGTCACCCGGTCATCAAAACGTGCCCCGATGTTGATCATCACATCACAGCCGTGCATGGCGAGATTAGACTCATAGGTGCCATGCATACCGACCATGCCGAGCCAGTTAGGCCCCGACGCCGGATACGCGCCCAGCCCCATCAAAGTCGAGGTAATGGGAAACCCGGTTTCCTTGACCAACTGATTGAGCGTTTTTGCGGCACTAGGGCCCGCATTGATCACGCCGCCGCCAGTATAAAACAACGGGCGTTTGGCGTTGACCATCGCGTCGACCGCAGCCTCGATGGATGCCGGGTCGGGCTGATAAGCTGGCCGGTAGGTCTTATGCTGCTGGCGTTTGATCCCGCGCGGTGCGGTCGCATACGCACCTTTGTCCATGACCACGTCCTTAGGCAGATCGATCACAACCGGACCGGGCCGGCCAGAGCGGGCGACATAAAAGGCCTCGTGAATCACATTCGCCAGATCGTTCGGATCTTTCACCAGGTAATTGTGTTTCGTGCAGGGACGCGTGATGCCAACCGTGTCGGCTTCCTGAAACGCGTCATTGCCGATCAAGTGCGTGGGCACCTGGCCGGTCAAACAAACGACGGGGATGGAATCCATCAAGGCATCCGTCAGACCGGTCACCGCATTGGTCGCACCGGGACCGGAGGTCACAAGTACAACGCCGACCTTCCCGGTCGAGCGGGCATAGCCTTCGGCCGCATGAACCGCGCCCTGTTCATGGCGAACAAGAATGTGCCGAATGCGATTTTGCCTAAAAATCTCATCGTAGATCGGCAAGACAGCGCCGCCAGGATACCCAAACACGACCTCAACACCCTGCTCTTCGAGGGCTTTGAGAATAATGCGGGCGCCGAGCATCTGTCGGCCGTCTATTGTATCCCGTGGCATCGTCATCCGTTCCTGCGCGCCCTCAGCCGAGGGTTTCGGCGCGTTTCTATTCCGTAAAAAGACAAACCGCCTCCGGTGGGAGGCGAGAAGCGAGGGTAACTATCAAGCCCCCTAGCTTAGGTCAACAGGTTTTGACGAATTTTAGGAAAGATTTCGTTAAAAATACTTTCTGAATATTGCGCATTAAGCGTTTCTGACGCATTAAATTGACCACGAAACCAAGTCATTTGACGCTTTGCGTAGTTGCGTGTGTGTTGCTGAGCCTTGGTTACAGCCTCTTCACGGGTGCAGCCCCCCCTCAAAAACGCTGCCAACTCAGGGACGCCCAGGGCTTTCATCACCGGCAACGCGGGATCCAAGTCTCGGGCGACCAAGGCCGTCACCTCGTCGAGAGCGCCATCGTCCATCATCGCCTCTAACCGGCCGTCGCAGGACGCATAAAGCGCCTCGCGCTCGGGCTGAAACAGAACGCTGGTATAGCGCGCCTCAATCAGCGGCTTGGCCTGTGCCTTTTGCTGCCACACATGCAGTGGCGTGCCAGTCGCCTCGACCACCTCCCAGGCCCGCAGGATACGCTGGCGATCTTTAGGTTTGAGCTTGGCCGCGCCCTCGGGGTCTTTATCTTTCAGGCTGGCATAGAGCGTGTCGTTGCCATCCTCTATGCGCATCCGCCGCGCAGCTTCGCGCACTTCAGCGGGTATGTCTGGAATGTCAGCCAGACCTTCCGTCAGCGCTTTCAAATATAGTCCCGTGCCACCAACAATGATTGGAAGTTTGTTTGCTGTCAGCGCTGACCCGATTTCCGTTGCCGCATCTTTAGCCCATGCCGCAGCGGTGCAGGCGTCTGCGCCATCCAAATACCCGTAAAGTTTATGAGGAACACGTGCTTCGTCGGCCGCACTGGGCCGCGCCGTGAGAACGCGCAAATCAGAATAGACCTGCATGCTGTCGGCATTGATGACAACGCCGTTGAGGTCTTCCGCAACCCGCAACGCCAACCCCGACTTACCGCTGGCCGTCGGGCCGGCGATGATAAGGACATGTGGAAGCAGGCCTGCCATCAGGTGTAGGTCAGTCGAGCACGTGGCTGAGTAACCCATCCGCCAACTTAGGCTCGAACCAGGTCGACTTAGGCGGCATCACTTCACCGGCGTCGGCGACAGCCATCAAGTCGGCCATGCTGGTGGCAAACAAAGCAAATCCAACGGCCATCTCGCCCGAGTTCACACGCTTTTCCAACTCACCCAAACCGCGAATACCGCCGACGAAATCAATCCGTTCATCGGTGCGTGGGTCGGCGATCCCAAGCAAGGGCTCAATCAGATTGGCGTGCAGCAAACTAACATCCAATCGCCCGACCGGATCATCCTGCGGCACGTAGTCGGCATGAAGGTCGAGCTGATACCAGGCGCCATCGAGATACATGCCGAACTGTGTCGGCTTAGCCGGTTTGGCCTCGCCGTCGGTGCGAGTAACATCGAAGCGTTCACCGATCTTGGCCAACAAGTCTGTTGCTGTCAGGCCATTGAGATCTTTGATCACCCGGTTGTAGTCAAGGATGTTCATTTCATCATCGGCATAGGCGACCGTTAGAAAGTACTGAGCGTTTTCAACATCCGGCTTGGTCTTAGCGACACGCGAGCCGGCGGCTGAACGATGGTGACCATCAGCGATATACAAGGCCGGCATGGCGTTGAAGGCTTCGGTCAACGCGGCAATCTGTGCGTCGTCGTTGATGACCCAAATGGCATGGCCGACGCCATCATCAGCGGTCACATCGTAGGTCGCGGCAGATGCTGTGACTGTATCAAGCACCGCTTTCACGGCAGCCGACGATTTGTAGGCCAGCAGCACCGGGCCGGTTTGGGCGTTGAGTGCCGTAATCTGGTTGACCCGGTCGTCCTCTTTCTTCGGACGGGTGAATTCATGCTTGCGAATATCATTGGCATCGTAGGCCGAGGCCGAGGCCGCCATTGCCACACCGGTTTGGGTATGGTCGCCCATGGTCAGGCGATAGGCGTAGTAGCAGGGCTTGTCTTCACGCATCAGTACGCCGCTATCGACCAGGCGGCGTAAATTCTCCGCGCCCTTGTTGTAGACCTCTTGCGCATAGACATCAGTACCGGGCGGCAAGTCGATTTCAGGCTTTGAAATGTGGAGAAAACTGTGGGGCTTACCCTCAGCCCTGGTCCGCGCCTCTTCCGTATTCAAAACGTCGTAGGGCGGCGCGGCGACAGCGTCTGCCTGCTCGGGAACGGGGCGGAGGGCGGCGAAGGGGCGAACCAGTTCAGGCATTCATGCGCTTTCAGATAAGGGCGAAACAGATTGCTGTCGTTTAAAGGGGCCCTACCCACCGCGCAACCTTAAGCCGCTCGATGTTCAGACTTTATTTGCAACTTGAGACTATGAAGAGGCGTTGGGGTAAGACGCGACCCGTGGGACCTGCCTTGCATCGATGACTGAGTCGCCGGCCTGTCAGCCGAGATGACATGTACGGACTCACATAACGGAAAAGATGCAATTTGCACGGGTACTTACAACTGTTATTTGACGTGCCACAATGCTTGTAGTAGCGAGTCTATAGTATTGGGCCTAGAGGTAGAGATAAGTAATGGCGAAATCTAAATCAGAAATCCTTGATGACTTCCAAGCCTTCATGGGCAAGCACGGCGGTAATTACAAAGAATGGTACGTCTCCACTTCGTCCAATCCGAAGATGGATTTAACCAAATATCACAAGATCAAAAACGGCGACAAAGGCCTGTTCCGCACAGCCGAATCTGATATTCGCTCCGCCGAGGTTGCAGAATTCTTCACCGACCTTGGCGCCAAAGGCGACTCAGGCATTAAAGACGATGCGATCTGTGTCTATGCGTTCAAGATGGACAAGCACACGCGGCCTAACCGCTAAATTCGCGCCGCCACGATTCAACGTTCGTAGTTATCTTCTACAAAACGATTGAGTAGACGTACGCCGTAACCAGTACCTCCCTTCGGCGCTAATGCCGTGCCAGATTCAGCCCAGGTCACACCCGCGATATCAAGGTGAGCCCAGGCGGTTCCTTTGCGAATAAAACGCTTCACGAATTGAGCCGCGGTGGTTGCACCGGCGTACCGTCCCCCCAAGTTTTTCATATCGGCGATCGGTGAATTGATCATCTTGTCGTACTCGGGCCCGATCGGCATACGCCACAGACGCTCCTTAACCGCCAGCCCGGCATCGGTGAGCTGTGCCGATAGATCATCATCATCGGAAAACAGACCCGCATAGTGTTCGGCCAAAGCTGCGATAATGGCGCCGGTTAATGTAGCCAGATCAACAATGGTGTCTGGTTGATGGTGCTCTTGCACATACCAAAGAGCGTCGGCCAAAACGAGGCGACCTTCAGCATCGGTGTTCAGAACCTCAATGGTTTGACCATCGGCGGAGGTCACAACATCTCCGGGGCGTTGAGCGTTGGCGTCGGGCATATTCTCGACCAGCCCAAGAATACCAACAGCGTTAACCTTCGCCTTGCGGCCCGCCAGCGCCTTGAATAGACCGGTGACAACACCAGCACCGCCCATATCCCATTTCATGTCCCACATTCCCTGACCGGGTTTTAAACTGATCCCGCCGGAATCAAAGCACACGCCCTTGCCAACAAACGCGACCGTTGGATCATTTTTACCAGCGCCATTCCATTCAAACACAACCAACTTGGGTTCATGAATTGACCCTTGAGCAACGCCGAGCAACGCGCCCATACCCATTTTTTCCATCTCTTTGCGACCGATCACTTTGACCTTAAGGCCACCGCCTGCGAGGTCCTTCGCACGCGCTGCAAAGGTAACCGGCGTCAGAACATTTGGCGGTTCGCTCACCAAATCTCGCGTTAACAGAACACCGGCGTTTACAGCCTCGCGGACCTTGTAAGCCTCACGCGCATCTCCGAAGCCAAGCAGGGCAACAGAAATGGAAGTCAGCTTCGGCTTTGCTGACGCTTTCTCTGTCGTCCGATACTTGTCGAAACGATAGGACTTCAACGCAATACCCGACGCGACGGCGGCAGCAATGTCTGCCGTGTCAACAGCCGCGTTCTTGATGTCGTCGAAGACAATCGTCGCACGCGGCTCTTTTGATAGGGTGCTGTACAGCGCTCCGCCGGTCTCTTCGGCGGATTGCGCCGTCATCGACTTAGCCTTTCCCACGCCAAACGCGACAACACGCGTCAGCTTGGACCGCGGCGGGCCGTAGACTGTGACGATCTTGCCAGACTGCCCGGTGTGCTTGGCTGCTTTCATCGCCGCAGACAATGCGCCACCGGTCGCACGATCAATCACCTGACCGGTCTTCCCTAGCTTTCCTCCATCGGCGACGGCGACGGCAACAGCGCCAGATGCTGGGCGGGCCAGTTTTGCGAACGATACTTTCATGACATGTCCTTCAATTCTAACTGTGTCACCTACCCTAGGGTTCGCCTGGTCTGGGAACAAGGGGGCGCCTGGTGCACCGCTGTTTCGTTCCTCTGGACAGCCATTTTCCTGCAGGTATGGTGTGGCCAAAGCCTCTTGAGGCGATCTTATATCTACGACAGGAGACGCGACCATGGGCAAGTTCGGAATGGGACAGCCGATCCGGCGCATCGAAGACCAACGCTTCGTGACAGGATCTGGGCAGTATACTGACGACGTCAACCGCCCCAACCAAAGCTGGATGGCTGTGTTGCGGTCGCCCTATGCGCATGCTGACGTAAAATCCATCGACACAACAGCTGCCAAGAACGCCGATGGTGTTCTTGGGGTCTTTGTAAACTCGGACTTGGAAGCGGCCGGGTTCACCGATATACCCGCCGACTCCATTCCCCCAGGCCCTGATGGCACTGCGCCAGACGCTCCCCACCGCGCTATCCTCGCCAAAGATCGCGTCCGTTATGTCGGCGAGCCCGTGGCCGTGGTCGTAGCTGAGTCATTGGCGCTAGCCCGTGATGCGTCTGAACTGATTGAGGTCGATTACGACGAACGACCTGCTGTCGCTGACATGAAGGCCGCATTGGCCGACGGCGCTCCACAGCTATTCGACGACGTCTCGGGCAATCTTCTGGTGCACTGGTCGATGGGCGACAAAGACGCCACCGAAGCCGCATTCGCCAAGGCTGATAAAGTTGTCACAATTGACCTGGTTAATAATCGCATCGCCCCCACGGCCATCGAGCCACGCGGGGCACTCGCTGAATACGATAGTGCCAGCGACCGATACACACTGACGACCGGCACACAGGGGTCTCACAAGTTACGCGAATGGATTACCGGTAAGAACGGCAAGAAGGTCGTCGACATCCCCGTTGAAAAACTACGCGTCATTTGCCCCGACGTCGGCGGCGGTTTCGGCATGAAGAACTTTCTCTTCAACGAGCCATTGGCAGCGCTGTTCGCAACGAAGGTCGTTGGCCGCCCCGTCAAGTGGACGGGAGACCGCACCGAGAGTTTTCTGAATGACACCCATGGCCGAGACCAAATCAATCACGCCGAGCTGGCCATATCCAAAGAGGGTCGCTTTCTCGCCATCCGCGTCTCATCGCTCGGCAACGTTGGCGCGTACATTTCACAATTCGGGGCGATGATCCCGACCATGGCAGGCTGCGGCATGTTGTGCGGCTGCTACGATTTGGAAGCGGCGCATGTCGACGTAAAGGTGACCATGACCAACACTGCACCGGTTGACGCATACCGCGGCGCAGGCCGTCCGGAGGCGGCTTATGTGATGGAACGGCTGGTCGACAAAACCGCTCGAGAAACCGGCATTGCTGCAGATGAACTCCGACGCCTCAATTTCATTAAGCCCGAATCGTTTCCATATAAGACACCACTTGGCATGCCGTACGACTCTGGCGAGTACACCAAGCTGATGGAATTGGCGATGAAACGTGCCGATTGGTCCGGGTTCGAACAACGCCGCCAAAGCGCGGCAAGCAACGGTAAACTGCGCGGACTTGGGATGAGCTATTACATTGAGGCCTGCGGGGGCGGTCCGACCGAATACGCCAGGTTATCGGTCGATGAGAAAGGCAACGTGCTCGTGAAAAGCGGCAGTCAGAATAATGGCCAAGGCCAGGAGACTACGTTCTCCCAACTGGCCGCAGAAACCCTCGGCATTGAGATGGACGACATCGAAGTGCGCATGGGCGACACCGATGACATTGAGCAAGGCATGGGGACAGGCGGCAGCCGTGCCCTGGCAGCCGGTGGCTCCCGCATCGTGACCACCGCTGAGGCGCTCATAGAAAATGGCAAAAAGGTTGCAGCCAATCTGTTGGAAGCAGCTGAAGTCGATATCGAGTTTAAAGATGGCGGATTCCACATCGCCGGTACAGATCGCACGGCGTCACTCGCTGACGTCGCCAAGGCGTCTTTCGATAAAAGCATGCGCCCCGATGACGTTGAAGCTGGTTTGGTGACTATTGTTGAGCAACCACCCGTTGCCCCGACCTTTCCGAATGGCTGCCACTTGTGTGAAATCGAGATCGACCAAGACACTGGCGAAATCGATTTCATTAACTATGTCATTGAAGATGATATCGGCTGCATCCTCAATCCGCTCATGCTCGAAGGTCAAATTCTGGGCGGTGCAGGCCAGGGCATCGGTCAGGCACTGTATGAAGAGTCCGTTTATGACGAAAGCGGGCAGCTGGTGAACGGCTCATTTATGGATTACATCATGCCACGCGCTGACAACATCCCACCTTTTGACTTTCATTACACAGAGGTGCCTTCCCCAAGCAATCGCCTCGGGGCTAAAGGCGCGGGAGAAGCCGGTACAATCGGCTCAACCCCAGCCGTCGCAAACGCGGTGATTGATGCGCTCGCTCCCCTCGGTGTCAACGACATTGAAATGCCGATGACACCACTCAAAATATGGCAGGCCATTCAGCGCGCCACGACCAAAGCAGCCTGATGGAATGATCGGACACCTGAATCTATGACTACACCGTCGCTAAATCTCGCGACGCTTCAGTCTTTCGCTGACCAGCTTGAAAAAACCGTTCGTGAGTCCGGCGTGGCCATCATGGAGGTTTACGAAAGCGACTTTGACGTCGAGCGGAAAGCCGACAACTCTCCGGTCACGTTGGCAGATGAAAAATCTGAAGTAATTATTCTAAAAGCTTTGGCTGCAATTGCTCCCAACATCCCAGTGGTGGCCGAAGAACAATGCGCTGCCCACGGATTCCCTAAGTTTGACGGCACGACCTTTTGGTGCGTTGACGCATTAGACGGCACCAAAGAATTCATCCACAAGCGAGGTGACTTCACCGTCAACATTGGATTGATAGTCGATGGCACACCAGCACTGGGTCTGATCTACGCACCAGCCAAAGACGTTCTCTATCGTGGCGCTATCTGCCCGGACACTGGCGCCAGTTCGGCGATCGTTGAGCGCGGTGGCAAAAGGACAGACATGGCGGTGCGCCCCATTCCTTCAAATGGCTTTACCGTTGTCGGCAGTGCGTCACACCAAGTCAAAGACGCTATGGACGACTTTCTTGCTGCACATGACGTACATGAAATGATCGCAGTTGGGTCATCTTTAAAATTCTGCCTGGTCGCCGAAGGCAAAGCTGACCTGTATCCGCGTTTTGGACCAACTTGCGAATGGGACATCGCAGCCGGCCATGCGATTTTACGAGCGGCAGGTGGCAACGTAAAAACCTTCGACGGTGAAGACATGTCCTACAAAAAAGAGGCGGACAACTATCTGAATGGCACCTTCTTGGCTGCAGGGACGCCGTGACTATTAGACTGGCTGACGATGCTGGTATCGCAGCGGCGGCTGACCACCTCCGCGGCGGCGAGGTGGTCGCGTTTCCTACCGAAACTGTTTACGGCCTTGGTGCGGACGCAACCGACGATGACGCCGTCTCTAAAGTCTTCGCAATAAAGGGGCGCCCCGCCCTTAATCCCCTTATCGTCCATGTCGCAGGACCCGATTGGCTTGAGCAACTTGTCGAGCCCGACTCTCGCGTCGACATACTGACCGATGCGTTTTGGCCAGGCCCGTTGACACTCGTCTTGCCACGCCTGCCAGGCTGCCCCGTCTCAAAATCGGTCAGCGCAAATCTGGGCACTATTGCTGTGCGACAACCAGATCACACTGTTGCGACTGCGCTGCTTGCCGCGGTCAATCGGCCACTCGCGGCCCCAAGTGCAAATCCATCAGGCCATGTCAGCCCGACCACAGCCCAACACGTTGAGGCAGACCTCGGTGATGCGTTGGACTTTATACTTGATGGCGGCCCATGCAGGTCGGGCCTTGAGTCTACAGTACTGGACCTAACGACCGACACAGCTCGTATACTACGGCCCGGTGTCATTGGTTCAGATGAACTCGCCGCGATGATCGGTGACGTTGAGAATCAAACCGTTTCGACTGGACTGGTTAAAGCGCCGGGTCAGCTGGCAAAGCATTACGCTCCCAACTTGCCGGTTCGGCTGAACGCCGACACCGCTGTAAAGGGCGAAGCTTTCATTGTCCTGGGTGGCGGCCCAAACGCTGACTTTGACCTCAGCCCGAGCGGGGATCTGGCGGAAGCCGCCGCAACTCTCTTTGCCGCTCTCAGAAAAATGGACGACCCGTCACGGTTCAGTGGACTTGCCATTGCCCCAATCCCGGACCAGGGAATTGGGCTCGCAATCAACGATCGCTTGCGGCGAGCGGCCCGAGGTCGCTAAGAGTATCTTTGAAATTCGAACAATGACTGCCCCGTTAAGAGAAGAAGCTCATATCCGTGTCCATCGACCAAGCCATTCTTGATCGCCTCATCGCCATTGTCGGCGCGAAAGCTTGCCTGACAGACGCTGATGACATAGCGCCCTACCTGGAAGAAGAACGCGGGCTTTTCCATGGCGCAACGAGCGTGGTCGTTCGGCCGGAGTCCACAGATGAGGTGGCGGCTGTCGTAAAACTATGTGCCGCAGAAGGCATTGGTGTTGTCCCGCAGGGTGGCAACACCGGTTTGTGCGGCGGTGGCGTCCCAGCGGAGAACGGCGCTGAGATTGTCCTCGCGCTCGGGCGCATGAACACCATCCGCGAAATTGATCCGACCAACTTCACCATGACCGTCGAGGCCGGCTGTATTCTCGCCGACATTCAAAATAAGGCAGACGATGCGGACTGTCTTTTTCCACTGAGCCTAGGGGCGGAAGGCAGTTGCCAAATCGGCGGCAACTTGGCGACCAACGCGGGTGGCATCAACGTCTTGCGTTACGGCAACGCACGCGACCTCGCCCTCGGCCTAGAGGTCGTGCTGCCGGACGGCCGCATTTGGAACGGCCTTCGCGCGCTGGGAAAAGACAATACCGGCTATGCGCTGAAGCAACTGTTTGTCGGCTCTGAGGGCAGCCTGGGTATTATCACGGCTGCGGTTCTGAAACTTTTCCCCAAGCCCAGGGAAACAGAAACCGCGTTTTGTGCTTTGAAAACGCTCGACGACGTAACAGCACTTCTCAATCGGGCACGAGCTTTGTCGGGCGATGCTGTTACAGCGTTTGAATTGGTACCGCGCATCGGTCTTGAGTTTTGCACGCGCCACATCGATGGCGTGACCGACCCACTAAGCGAACCCCACGATTGGTACACCCTGATTGAATTCTCGACGTCACGGCCCAACTCCGACCTTCGCGCCGGGTTCGAGGGCTTGCTTGAGGCCGCGTTTGAGGATGGCATTATTGTTGACGCCGTGATCGCCGAGAGCCAAGCCCAGGCTGAAAACCTGTGGCACATCCGGGAATCTTTGCCCGAGGCTCAGAAGCATGAAGGCGGTAGCATCAAACATGATGTCTCGGTTCCGGTATCACGGGTGCCCGAGTTCATTGCCCGTGGCATGGATGCTGTTTTGAAAGCCTACCCCGGCGCCCGGCCTTGTCCGTTTGGTCACGTCGGCGACGGCAACGTGCATTTCAACGTGTCGCAACCGAACGGCGTGGACAAGGACACGTATTTGTCTGAGTGGGAGGCCATGAATCGGATTGTTCATGACCTGGTGATGGAAATGAACGGCTCCATATCAGCCGAACACGGCATCGGCCGCCTCAAGGTGGAGGAGATGGAGCACTACAAAGATTCCGTCGAGTTGGATTTGATGAAGACTCTTAAAGCCGCGCTCGACCCCAACCGCACCATGAATCCCGGCAAGGTGGTTGGCTAAAACCTAGTCGAAGGCTTTGTCCGGTCGCTCAACCACATGGATGCGCGACAAAAGCCCTCATGAGGCCAAAACCGAAAATTAGAGCGAGTCAATGGAACCTTTTGGTTTGTATTGCGTTTCCTGACGGCTGGGAAAGCCAGATGACAGGCTAAAACAATTGAGATAAAACTCCACCCGCCCGTTTAAAAAATGCTTGCCGCGGCTTGCGCTGCGCAAATGAAACACCCGATTTCACGCTAGGAGAGCCTTAATGTTACGTCACTCGAATTGGACCGTTACTCTCGCCGCAGCCCTGACAATGAGCAGCTTAGCCGTTGCCGATGAGCAAGGCCCATATGTCGGCTTCGGTATTGGACTACACCAGCCCAATGACCGGTCCTATTTCGATGGCACCACCACCCGATCTGACGTTGAGTTCGGCGACGGCGGCGTTGGCATTGGATACTTTGGTTACGATTTCGGTGACATGATGCGTGCCGAAATCGAGCTCGGCTATCGCCGTGCAATTGTAGACGAGTTTTCCGGCCCTGGGGGCATCGGTAGCCAGAAGCAGTTGACCGCACTCGGCAACCTTCTCATGGACCTCGACATTGATGCCGCCTTTACACCTTATATCGGCATCGGTGCCGGTCTCGGGAAAACCAAATGGGATGCCGTTGGTGGCGTTGGGACACCTCTCTACGATGGCTCCAACACCAAATTCACATGGCAAGCCATTGCTGGATTTTTGGCGCCGTTGACGGACCGGGTCGATCTGACAATTGACTACCGCTACGTCCAGTCTGGAAAAATGCGCTTCGATACCCTGCCGACCGGGGGAACGGCCGCAGACCGGTATAACCCTCAGTCACATAACATCATGGTTGGCCTTAAATTTAACCTATGGGAGCCGACACCCGCACCAACTCCTGTGGCTCAACCTGTGCCGTCTCCACGGCCACCGGCACAGCCGCCCGCACCGGCATCGAAATTACCCGAGCAGTTCATCGTGTTTTTTGATTGGGATAAATCTAGCCTCACCACTACGGCGCAAAATATCGTGAAAGACGCCCAAGAATATGCTGACCGCGAGGGAGCCGTACAAATTACGGCGACCGGCCATGCCGACCGTTCAGGGTCGTCTGCTTACAATATTAGTCTTTCAGAACGGCGCGCACGCGCCGTTCGTGCCGAACTGATCCGGCTTGGAATTCCTGAGAATGAGATAGTATTTGTTTGGAATGGAGAAGACGCAAACTTGGTCCCAACCGCCGATGGCGTGCGCGAACCGCAAAACCGGCGCGTTGAAATCGTCATCGAATAGATGAGTCACATCGGAAGCCGCTAATCGGTGGCCAGTTTCTGAACTGGATGAACAAGGGCGTCGGCAACAGTCGGCGCCTTTGCTTTACAGAGAACCGGCTTAGTCACGGACCGTAGCTTAGCAGTCTCGGCAACCTGGATCAGAGATCGCTCAGTGGCACCGAGCAAATCACGAAAAAACTGTGCGGTTTGCGCACAATAAGCTTCGCGGTTCTCGCTATGGCGAAGCGACGCCGCGTTGGCGGCACGTGTTACATGGGCGTCTAAAGCAGGCTTCCCGGTGGACCGGGAATTAAAATAATCAACGAGACGATTGCCGGATCTAACGAGCTCTGTCTCGTAGAGTGTGGCAAAAGCGTTGTACGGGGCGCGTTGTCCGCAGGCCAACCCGGCAACCATCAATTGGCTCTGTAAATCGCGGATAACAAAAGCTTCGACATCTGCGGCACGCGCACAGACCTCACCGTCCGCTCTAGCCGACGGACTCAAGGCGATCGCAGCAACTGCGATAAACCCGATCAGGCTGGTGTTAACCCGTCCCCACATCCGCCAGAAACCTCTTCTTTTTAGGCGCCGAACACTAGGAGTTTTGCCTTAAAAAGACCACCCTTGCCGAGGATAACGCGGCATAAGTCCTTGGACTTTCATAACAAAAACCATCTTCCAGTGTTTGCCGAGCCAACCATGCATCCTATACTTCACCCATCATGACCGGCTTGAACCGCTACATCCTCCGCCAACTTATCATTGGCACTTTGATCGTTACTGGGGTGCTCGCCTATATCCTGTGGCTGACGCAGTCACTCGGCTACATCGAGCTCATTATCAACAAAGGGCTGTCCATTGGCACTTGGCTGGAATTGACACTCCTGCTCTTGCCCAATGTCATGGTTATCATTTTGCCGATCGCGCTCTTTCTTGTTGTTCTCTTCGTCTACAACAAAATGACGATTGATCGTGAACTGGTGGTTGCCCAAGCGGCGGGCATAAGCCGATGGGGACTAGCTGCACCGGCCGCTGTGGCCGCTATCTTCGCGATGACGACAGGATACGCGCTGACATTATATTATGGCCCGATCTCGGTACGCGCTTTCAAAGAACTGCAGTGGTCGGTCCGAAATGATGTCTCGCAGGTCATGCTGCGTGAAGGGACCTTTAACCAAGTGGGCAAAGGATTAACGGTCTACGTCCGGGAACGCAGTCCTGACGGTGAGCTGCGCGGCCTCTTGGTCCACGACAAACGTGACCAAATAAAAAGCATCACCATGATGGCGGAGACTGGCGCAGTCGTCTCGGGGCCGGACGGACCCCGGGTCATGCTATCCAAAGGCAGCCGCCAGGAACTAAACAACGGCGGCGGCGATCTCGCGCTCCTGTACTTTGATAGCTATACGGTCGATCTCGGATTGATCGAAGCCACCGGTGACGCCCGCTTCACAGACAATCGTGAGCGTTCCACGGCAGAGCTATTCACGTTGAGCGAGGACGACGGAATTAAGCCAAGAAACGTCCGGCGCCTGCGGGTCGAAGGTCACCAGCGCCTGACCAATCCGATCCTCAATCTTTCGCTGGCCGCGGTCGCCCTGGCCTTTATTTTGACGGGCACTTTTGACCGCCATGGACAAGCGAAAAGGATCAGCGTCGCCATCCTATGCGTCATCATAATTGAGGCAGCGGGCCTTGGTGCGGCCAGCCTCGCTTCTAAAAACCTGCTCTTTGTACCCTTGGTCTACCTAGTCGCTTTGGTGCCGCTAGGGCTTGGCATCCTAGCTTTATCTTCGGGTTCCTTGCGGTCATACGCACCCTTTTCATTGCGTCCACACCCCGGTTCCGTCTAAGCGTAGCCATGATTTTTGTTATCGATCCGACGCCTCATATCGCTTTGCGCAAAATATCGTCACTTCTGGCGATCACTGCACTTCTGATTATCAGCGTTTTCTTCGCTTTCTCGGCCTCTGCACAGGACACCGACGAGCAAACGCTCATCCTCGCCGATGAGATGCGTTTTGACGACAACACGAATGTGGTTGTCGCGATCGGCAACGTCGAAATCGAAAGGGATGGCCGCATCCTTTTGGCCGATAGCGTTACATACGATCAGACCGGAGATCTTGTTACTGCCAAAGGCAACGTCACGCTGGTTGATACCAATGGCAGCGTGCTCTTTTTTGAAGAGGCAGAGATTACCGGCGACCTCAAAGAAGGTTTCGCTCGCGAAGTACAGATACTCCTCGCCGACAAATCCCGCATGGCCGCCCGGTTGATCCGTCGCCGGGAAGGCAACATCAATGAACTCCGTCGCGCGGTGTATACAGCGTGCGACCTCGATTGCGAGGGTGAATCGGTCTGGCAGATCAAAGCGCGCAAGGTTGTTCATGATCAAGACGACCAATTGATGACCTATAACGATGCCTGGGTTGAGCTACTCGGAATCCCCGTTTTTTATACGCCTTACCTGGCACACCCGGACCCCACGGCTGATAGGCGCTCCGGACTATTGGCGCCGTCGGTCGGTGGCGGCAGTAACCTCGGTTTTTCCTACGCACAGCCCTATTATTGGAACATTGCGCCGGACAAGGACGCGACGTTCACGCCTCTGTACACGTCGTCGGCCGGACGAGGCGCGATTGGCGAATACCGCCAGCTGTTTCCCGAAGGCGAGTTTAGCTTATTCGGCAGCCTGGTTGTTGACGACCAAGACAACCCAAATGAAGACTTTCGTGGACATGTCAAAGCCAGGGCGCGCTGGGATATCGACGAACGGTGGCGCACTGGCGCTGACGTCCATCTTGCGTCAGATGACACGTTCTTGCGCCGCTATGATTTCGATGCGCCGACCTGGCTGACCTCTAACGCTTTTGTCGAGCGGTTCGGAACGCAATCCTATTTTGCAGTCAACGCCTATTACTTCCAACGTCAACGCCGGACCGTGGCGGCAGGCTCAACCCCTTTTGTCGCTCCACTGGTCGATTATAGTTTTGTTGGCAAACCGGTGCGCGGTGGCGGTTACTTCACCGCCGATGCCAGCGCACTGGCGCTCTACCGCAATGATGGTAGCGATCAGACCCGGCTCTCGACCAAGCTTGGATGGCACGTACCCTACATAAGCCCAAGAGGCGGTATGTATACCTTGCGCGCTACATTGCGCGGCGACGGCTACTACGTACGCGATGTTGTTGACCCAGTGTCTGGCGCCAACTTCACTGGATTCGAAGGCCGAGCCATTCCACAAATTTCGATGGAGTGGCGCTACCCCTTGGTCAAATCCGGCGCGACAATCACGCAACAATTAGAACCAATCGTCCAGGGCATCATCAGTCCGATTGGACAAAACCCAGACACGATTCCAAACGAGGATAGCCGCGATTTCGAGTTCGACGACACCAACCTATTCTCAGATCAACGGTTCTCTGGTTACGATCGGGTCGAAGGGGGCGCACGCATCAACTACGGTTTGCGCTGGTCTGCTTACGGCAACTCAGGAAAATCTCTCGACGTTATGGTCGGGCAGAGCTATCGGTTCGACAAGGACAACACATTCGCTCTGGAATCTGGTCTCGACGGACATTTCTCAGACTACGTTGGACATGTGACCGTCAGGCCATCCAGCTATCTTGATCTCTCCTATCGCTTCCGGCTCGACCAATCAGACTTCAGTACGGAAAGAAGCGAGTTCAGCGCTTCGGTGGGTACGAACATGTTCCGCCTCGGCGCGAACTACATCTTCCTAAAACCAAGCGACGCTTCGATCATTGAACTTGGCGATCGCGAAGAATTATACGCGTTCTTCGACACCCGACTGTCCAAATACTGGTCACTGAAGGGATCTCATCGCGAAGACCTAGGACCCGGCGGCGGGTCGATCCGCTCATCCATCGGCATCGAATACGAAGACGAGTGTTTTATCTTTGGGCTGGATATCGCAGACGACAACACGGAAGACCGTGACTTCCAAAGCGGGTTCTCGGTGATACTGCGCTTTACGCTCAAGACCATCGGTGAAGTACGGTTGTCTTCCAGCGTTGGTGTCGATCAGTAACCTTACTACCCCTCAGCGCTGACCATCAGTAGTTGCACCATGCCGTTGAGCTGCGGCACTAAACGTTCCGCTGCCGCCAAGTCATTGCGATCATGGGCACCGTGCAAACGCTCACTTAAGCTGCGCAATTGATTGATACTGGACGTGAAGCGGAGTTGATTGGACTGGGGGACATCATCTTCATAACTGGCCAAGCCATCAGCAACCGCGCGCAACTCATCGGACAGGCCGTGCAGAACCTCCATATTACCGACCTTCACCGCAGCGCGGATTGCGGCAGACACGTTTTCCAATGCAACCCAACCATCAGCCATCGTTCCAAAATCAGACGAATGACTATGGTCATCGTTGTGATCACGAGAATGATCGGATTGGGCATTCGCAGGAGCGCTAAGGCACAACGTGATGAAAAGGGCGAGGAGCATTTTCGTCATTGTCTCTATCCTTCTATTCGGCAGGTTCAGGATGAAGCCTACTCGGAATTTTGTCGGCAGTAGCACGACGACCAAAGGTCCAGAACACCAACGGGCGCAATGTCAGATCTAGTAATGTTGAAGAAATCAATCCCGAGAAAATGACCACAGCGACAGGATGAAGAATTTCCCGGCCAGGCTCGTCTGGTGTGATCAAGATCGGAACCAACGCAAGAATCGCCGTAAGCGCAGTCATAAGCACCGGAATAATACGCTCTTGGGTCCCGCGGGTGATCATATCTTTATCAAACCCAGCGCCTTCTTCCCGCATCAGGTAGAGGTAGTGGTTGATCATCAAAATGCCGTTGCGCGCCGCGATTCCTGTCAGCGTAATAAATCCGATGACCGTCGCAATGGACAGCACGCCCCCGGTCATCCACACGCCAAAGACCGCGCCGACAAACGCGAGCGGAACGGACAGCATCACCTGTAATGCAAAATTGATGCTGCCAAGGTGAGCGTAAAGCACCAGGAACATGCCAAGGAATGCGACGCCGGCCAGCAACACGATGGCGTCTAGTGCGGCAGACTGACTTTCATACTCACCACCATAAACTACGAAATATCCGGATGGCATTTCGATCTCGGCATTGATGCGGCGTTGAATGTCTTGTACGACGCCAACCAAATCGCGCCCTGCCACGTTGGCTTGAACGATGATCCGGCGCTGGCCGTTTTCTCGGTTGATGACATTCGCGCCCAAAGCTTCTTCGACCGAGGCGAGGAGGTCGAGCAGCACGTATCCGCCCTCCGCGATTTCCACGGGCAGCTTGCGAATGGACTCTGGTGTGGCCCGCGTATCGTCGTCGAAGCGCGCAATCAATTCATAGGTGCGAATTCCATCAATGATTTGACCCATAGTCCGCCCGTTAAGCGCCAGCTCCGTATAAGACGCAACGTCGGCAACGGTTAGGCCGCGATTGAGAATTTGCTCACGGTCAACGCGGATGTGTAGCTGACCGGTGAGAACCTGCTGTTCAACACTCAGGTCGACAACGCCGTCGACGCCTTCGACCTGCCCTTCAACCAGTCGCGCCAGGCGACGCAATTCGGCCATATCGTCGCCAAAAATCTTTATCGCGATCTGGGCGCGCACACCTGATAAAGCGTGGTCAATACGATGAGACAAAGGTTGACCAATATTAGTCAACACTCCAGGAATTTGCTCGACACGATCACGAATGTCATCGATTACATCTTCCCGCGCGCGCTCAGACGGCTGCAAAAAAAAACTCTAGCTCGGAAACGTTTATGCTTTCTGCATGCTCATCGTTTTCTGCCCGGCCCGATCGCCGCCCAACTTTGATGACCTCAGGCAATTCGAGCACCAGCCGCTCGGCTGTAGCAGCAATTCGATTTGATTCTGCCAGCGCTGTTCCCGGCGCCATAACCACAGACACATTCAATGCGCCTTCGTTGAACTCTGGCAAGAACGCTTGGCCAAACTCAACGGTTAACCATACGCCGAGCCCTAAGAGCGCACCGAATACGGTAAAGACGACGTAACGAACGGGAAACAGAGTCTTCAGGATTAACGCCTGCCCCCATTTTATTGCCCGCACCACGGGGCCTTCTTTCTCGTCGTCCATTTGCTTCATACGCGGCAACAAGTAAGCGCAGAGCGCGGGGGTTGCCGTCAGGAAGACAATTAAAGACGCCGCGATCGATGTGACATAGGCGATACCAAGTGGCGTGAAGATTCGCCCCTCAACACCAGATAGCGCGAACAAGGGAAGAAACACCAAGATCACGATAAAGGTGGCGAAGATGATTGGATCACGCACTTCGCGGGTGGCATCGCGTACGACTTCAATCGGTGGCTTGGGCTCACCCTTCAACCGGTTCTGCCGGAGACGGCGATAGGCATTTTCCACACCAACGATCGCGTCATCAACCAGTTGACCGATTGCAATGGCGATGCCGCCCAGTGTCATGGTGTTAATCGACAGGCCAAGGGCCTGAAACACGATTAACGTGAGAACCAAAGATTAAGGGGATCGTCGTTAAGGTGATGAAGGTGGTACGCAGGTTCAACAAGAACAGAAACAGGACCACGGCCACCAAGATCGCGCCATCTCGCAACGCTTCTTCGACGTTCGAGACCGCCGTCTCGATAAACGTGCTCTGGCTAAAAATATCGTCATGCAGGGCAACATCGGAAGGGAGCGTCGGTTGAATCGCGGCTAACTCTGACTGAATCGCTGCAACCAGAGAAACCGTATCCGCGTCAGGCTGTTTTTGAATCGACAAAATAACACCGGGATCGGCATTGATGGACGCATCCCCGCGCGGCGCCATTGGCCCACCCAGCTTCACGTCAGCAACCTGTTTAATCGTAACCCGGCGATCAGGGTGATCGGGCAACGGTACAACAGTTGCGGCAATCTGCTCGACCGTCTGCGCTCGACCGAGCACGCGGATTAACCCTTCCGTATAGTCAGTCAGAAGAAAGCCACCGGTGGCATTGAGGTTGGTTTCATCCAGCGCCTCCAACACTGCGAACAACGGCACCCGATGGAACACCAGGCGGTCTGGATCGATCAATACTTGGAATTGGCGCAAAGCCCCACCGACCACCGTTATCTGAGCGATACCGGGAATCGCAAGCAGCCGTTGGCGGATATCCCACTCGGCCAAGGTGCGCAGAGTCATGGAATCGGTCTCATCCCCGCTCGTCACACCGATGGCCATGATATTACCCATAATCGATGTGATCGGACCGAGCACCGGATTGACCCGGCCATAGATCGCTTCCCGCGCTTGGCTTAATTTTTCCGAAACGATCTGGCGCGCGACATAGATGTCCATATCCCAATCGAACTCGACCCAGACGATCGACAGGCCGATGGACGACGCAGATCGAACACGAACCACACCATTCGCGCCGTATACCGCTGCTTCAATTGGGCGAGTGACAAGGGTCTCGACTTCCTCAGGGGACAACCCTTCAGACTCGGTAAAAATTGTCACCGTCGGCCGATTGAGATCGGGCAGCACATCAATCGGCAAGCTTTGGATCGCGAGGCCGCCATAAACAAAGCTGAGCGCGATCACCGCAACGACCAAGAGACGGTGGCGGATCGATAGAGATATAAGTGAGTCTAACATGGCACCGGCCTCAATGATTGTGACCGGCGTGGGCGTCGGTCGGCAAACCTGCTGACCCCTCGCCCATATATTGCAATTGGTAGTGCCCTTGAACGACAACATCTTCGCCAGGGAACACGCCCTCTAGTATTTCCGTATCCGCCCCTGCGACCAGCCCTTCAATGACGGCGCGGCGTTCAAATTCATCGCCGAAACGTACGAATACGAAACGGTCACCCAGACCACCAAGCACTGCGCGACGGGGTATTACGAGTCCAGGAACAGCATCGCCAACGGCGACCGACATGGTGCCCATCATCCCGGGGTAGAGCATCTCATCTGGATTATCCGCTTCGGCATGAACCGTGAATAATCCCGTCCCAGCTTCACGGGCCATATAGAACCGGGCAACCTCCGCCACCAATGGCTTGTTGGGCAAGGCATCCAAACGCACGGTTGCCGCCTGACCAGCACGAATGCGGGTGATGTCAGGGCTCTCCATCATGGTGCCATGTAGCAACATGCGCGAGTGGTCCGATATTTCGAACAATACAGATGTCGCAGCAACGGTTTGCCCGATCCGCGCAGATTGGGCCGACACCACGCCCGAGATCGGCGCCGACAGCGTCAACGTGCTCGCTCCAGCGATGATCGGCTCAACCACCACCAAGCGCTGACCCGTTTTGACGTGATCGCCCAACGTCGCGCGCACATCACGAATTTGACCCTCGAAACGCGGGCTTACGTGGGCCTGGCGTTCCGGTAGCACTTCCACCGATGTGATCAGTTCGACGGTATCCTGCAAAGGGCGAATCTCTGCTGTCACAGTTGCAATGCCGAGGTTTGCCATCTGAGTTGCCGACAACATGAGCGAGCCATCCGTTTCGTTCTCATGATCATGATCGTCGTGATCATCATGGTCGTGATCGTGATCGCTCTCTTGCGCCATTGTTGGCGAAACAACGGAAACAACACCCGCCGTGAAAGACAAAAACAGCGCCGTGACAAAGACTCTGAAAAATACTTGGGTCATTTAGTTCACCTGTTCAATCTTGCCGCCAATTGCCCGCTCAAGGGCAACGCGGGCAGTGAGCGCATCAATTACAGTCGCGATCGCGTCCTCTTCAGCGTCGAGGAGAGAGGCCTGCACCTGCCAAAGGTCGAGAAGATCGGTCTGACCCTGGTCGTAGACAACGCGAATGTCCTGATAGGTTTTGCGGTAGGCCGGAACGATGCGCGTGTTGTAAGCCGTCGCTCGCGCATCTAGGAGCGCCACTTGACGATACAAGCCAACGACCAATGCTTCACGCGCGCCGCTGTTCAACTGGGCGAGATGCAAACGCGCCTGCTGCAAGGCTGCTTGAGCTCTGGCTACTTCAGCGCCATTCCGATCCCAAAGCGGGACTTCAACAGCGACTCCGATCCCCCAAACCCGATCAACCCCGCCGGGTTCAATGTCGTAGTTGAGTCTTGGCGAGATCAACGGCAATCGGTCTTTCTCGGCCACACTTAGGCGAGCCTCATTGACGGTGATTCGAGCCCGCGCCAATCGGGCACCAAAATCCCTGTCGGCTGCGAACGCCAAAATCCGTTCAAGAGGCGGTAAGGGTGACGGCGCAGATGCGGTCGAAAGGAATGCGCGCCCATCCCCACCGGTTTCAAAAGCAAGGCGGGCTTCGAGGACAGCGCGGTCTGCCGCATGCAGTGTTGCTTCCTCACGACGACGCAGCGCCTCTGGCACAAACACGTTGAACTGAACGGTCGGAAGAGTTTGTTCGCGGCGAATACGCTCTATGCGATCGGTGATCGTCGTGGCTTCTTCAGCAGCCTTTCGGGCCATAGCCTCACGGGATTGCGCCGCCCAATGCGCCAGATATAACTCGGTCACGCGGTTGACGAGATCGAACAGCCCGGCCTCTTGCTCAACGGTTGCCGTCTGTCGAATTGCGGCAGCATAGAGAGGTCGCAGCGTAAAATCTGAGAACCGCAAGGGTTGACTGACCTCAAGCTCGAGGCCCGCACCCTCGCCCTTGTCAGAAATTCTGGCCACCACTTCAACTTCCGGATTGGAGCGCGTTTCGGCCTCAATCGCATCGGCCAAGCGCAGCGCCAGATCGCGATCGAGCCGGGCTACATCCGTGCTGTTCTGAAGCGCGTCAGCCACAACGTCTGAAAGAGACATCGGCGCCTGCGCCATCGCAATCGTCGACAACCCAAGCCCGGACACAATGCAGGCAAGATGCAAGCCGGCGCGGAGTCCAGCTTTTAATTGAACACAATTAGTCATATGGGCACCCCATAGTGCTTCTCAAATACAGCCCCAGCGCAGACGGCCAGGACATATCGAACCAGCATCAGCTGGCTGGATTAAGCGATGGGGGGCTTAAAGGCAGGTGGGGTGCGAACCGAAAACAACTCCGGAATTACGCCTGGTTCCGGCAGAGGGGCTGTGAAGCGATCGGGCACAGAGGCATCGTCATTTAGAGCGGCCAAGACGATATGGCACTGATCACACTGAAACGGATCACTTTCGGCCGATCCATGACGATCAAGGTCATCATCATCCACGTCATCCGTAGACGCATCGTCGCCATGAGAGTCGCAGTGATGATGGGTTAAATCGACACCGAATCCTGCCGCGACCGCACTTGTCAAAGGCGGAAGAACTAAAAAAGCGGCCAATAGAAAAAGCAGAACGCCGCGTAAGTGCCGTCGAGTTGCCATGATTTTCACTATATCATGGCCGGGATTTGACACTAGGGCTGAAAAACCGGCAGCAACCCTTCGGAAACCTAAAGAAGGCCAGGATACATTGTGGGCTGGAATGGCACGGGTCAGGTGAGTATGGTACGCGGCATATGGGCTCAACCGGGCCAATTTTTTCAGATTACGACCGACGAACAGCGGGGAGCTTGGACGCGGCAATGAACCGCCTTCTTTTCAATTCAATCCTAAAGACCGCAGCCGTCACAAGCTTGGGTTTCCTGCTTGCAGTCTTCACGCCGGTACCAGCGACCGCCCAACAAGATGCGGTGCGTATCGCCGCCGTGGTCAATGAAGACGTGATTACCCTGTTTGATGTGCAGTCCCGCATACAGCTATTCCTCGTGACATCTGGCCTCGAAGACACGATCGAAATACGCCAACGGCTTCTGCCGCAAGTCATGAACGCACTTATCGAAGAAAAATTAAAGCTTCAAGAAGCCCGCCGCGAAGAAATTGAAACGACGGAGAATGAAGTTCTGTCTTCGGTACAGATTATCGAACAGAACAATGGCATGCCGCCCGGTGCTTTTTTTAATATTCTTTCTGAGCAAGGAATCGACTCCGGCACGTTCTATTCTCAGGTCGAAGCGGATGTGGTTTGGCTGCGTGTGGTCCGAGAAATTCTGGCCCGTGACGTTTCAGTTTCTGAGGATGAAGTGAATGCTGTCATTGATCGGCTCAAGGCCAATCAAGGCAAGCCTGAATACTTGCTTAGTGAAATTTTTTTACCGATCGGATTAGGATCACGCGAATCCGATGTCTTTGGTCTCGCGCAGCAACTGGCTGAGCGCGCCCGTGACGGCACACCCTTTCCAGCGTTGGCGCAGCAATTTTCTCAGAGCCCGACCGCTGCTGTTGGTGGTGACCTTGGATGGACTCATAGCGGCGATCTAGAACCTGAACTTGAGCGCGCTATCCTTCGCATGAAAGCAGGCGAGACCTCCGAGCCAATTAGAACCGTATCAGGATACACCATCCTTGCGCTCCGCGATCAACGGGCGACGGCCGAAGCGTCGCCTTTGATGGCCGGTGTGACGTTGAGCCAAATTTACTTACCGACGGTTGGACGGACTGCACTTTCACCGAACAGACTCGATCAATTGACCAGTGCAGTACAGACCCAAATTTTTAGCTGTCCACAGATGAACGATTGGGCCGACGAGATTGGCGGCCCAGGCTCTGGGCCAGTCGATATGATTCGGGTCGGCGGTCTTCCCGAAGCAGTGCGAGATACCGTGATGACCCTTCCCGTCGGTCAGGTCAGTCAGCCTGTCGACATCGCGGGGGCACGCTTGTTCGTTATGGTCTGTGATCGCCAGGAAGATAGCGGCCTCCCATCGCAGAACCAGGTCTATTCCCGGCTCGAGAGCGAGAAGCTCGATACGATTTCACGTCAGCGGCTGCGGGATTTGCGCCGGCAAGCCTTGATCGACGTTCGTCTCTAATGTCTGAGCCGGTTGCCCCGGTTGTCGTCACCATGGGAGACCCCGCCGGAATCGGCGGGGATTGTCTACTTAAGGCGTGGACCGAGCATCGCGCATCCCTCCCGCCGTTCTTTGTCATTGATGATCCGGGTCGTCTTGGTGCGCTGGCGCTTAAGCTCAAACTTGACTGCTCCATCCAAACCATTGCCGACCCTAGTGAAGCCCATGCCCAATTCGAAAAGGCGCTTCCTGTTTTACCCGTCGATCCACCCCTATCGGCTCCAGCCGAATTGGGCACCCCAGACTCGAACAATGCGAGTGCCGTCATCGGCGCCATCGATAAAGCTGTGATGTTTGTTCAGAACAGCCAGGCCGCCGCGATGGTGACCAACCCAATCCATAAAGCGAGCATGCAAGACGCCGGTTTCGCCCACCCAGGCCACACGGAATACTTGGGCCAACTCGCCGGACCCGGAAACCAACCGGTGATGATGTTGGCCAGCGCCAAAGTGCGCAACGGGCTACGCGTAGTGCCGGTCACGATCCACCTTGCCCACACAGATGCAGCGGCGGCTTTGACCACAGACATCATAATCTCCCACGGCACAATCACCGCAGCGGCACTGCAACAAGATTTCGGACTCGAGGAACCCCGAATTGCGGTGGCCGCGCTCAACCCGCACGCCGGGGAAGACGGAAAGTTCGGCGACGAAGAGGCGAGAGTCATCGCGCCTGCCGTCGCAGCACTGCAGGACATCGGGGTCAATGCTTTCGGCCCCCTTCCCGCCGATACGCTGTTTCATACGGATGCGCGTGGGATGGCAGACGCCGTGCTGTGCATGTACCACGACCAAGCCCTAATCCCGCTTAAGACGCTAGATTTCTACGGTGGAGTCAACGTGACTTTGGGTTTGCCTTTTGTCCGCACGTCACCCGATCACGGCACGGCCTTCGATTTAGCAGGCACAGGCAAAGCCCGGTGTGACAGTCTTGTTGCGGCTCTTCGCATGGCCGCCGAGATCGCCAATACCCGCGCGCGCCTATAGCCCGGTCATGAAAGACACCTTACCGCCGTTGCGTGACGTCATTCGCGAACATGGGCTTACGCCGCGCAAAGGGTTGGGGCAGCATTTCTTGCTCGACCTCAATCTGACAGCACGGATTGCCCGCGTTGCCGGTGACATATCAGGGGGCACCACCATCGAAGTCGGGCCGGGGCCAGGCGGCCTAACCCGGGCGTTGCTTGATGAGGGCGCTACGGTTCTCGCTATCGAGAAAGACGAACGATGCCTTGATGCCCTTGCCGACGTGTCAGCGGCGTGGCCCGGCAAACTAGAGATCCTTAAGTGCGACGCCCTGAAACTGGATGCCTCGACCCTTGGCGAAACACCGCGGCGGGTGATCGCCAACCTGCCCTACAATATTGGCACTGAACTATTGGTCCGTTGGCTTAATAAACCAGAGGCCTTCACCTCGTTAACGGTAATGATCCAAAAGGAAGTAGCGGAACGCATTGCCGCTGGCCCGGGTTCAAAAATCTATGGACGTTTGTCTGTCCTCGCCGGATGGCGATGGAAGGTCACGCGAGCTCTAGACGTCCCACCCGAGGCGTTCACACCGCCGCCAAAAGTAGAGTCGACGGTAATCCACGCTGTACCATTGGAACAGCCGGTTGCAGACGCCGACGCCGCGACGCTAACTCAAGTCACAGCCGCCACCTTTGGCCAACGCCGCAAAATGCTACGCTCCAGTTTAAAAACTCTTGGCGACGCCCAGGCCCTATGCGCTGCAGCTGATCTCGACCCAACCCTACGCCCGGAACAGGTTTCAGTGGCTGGCTTCTGTGCGCTAGCAAGGGCGGTGGCCGCCCAGTAGCTCAGCGCTCTAGGAACGCTTCTATTGGTGGTAAAATCTGTTCAGGCGCCTCTAGGGCGGGAAAGTGACCAACTTCAGGAAGTTTGTGTACCGTCAATTGCGCTTGTGTCATCCGGCTGGTCAACGCCTCCAGTTGACTGGGCGGCAATACCGGATCAGCCATTGCCCAAATCACCAGCGTCGGCGCCGTGACACCGCCAAGATTTTTGTCTGCTTGCTCTGGCGAGAAATTAGCTGGGATCAGCGGCAGAGCCATTGGCGCACGAACCCGGCGATTTTGATCGTACATCAAGGTAACAAGGTCTTCGCTCAGTCGTTCGGGTTCGCCCCACAAATAAGTGTAATAGGTGTCCCAGAACCCTCGCGTGCGGAACTGCAAATAATCGTCGTTCAATATCATCGAACGACGGACATCCATCGGACGGGCACTGCGCGGCACACTCACCGGCGACGACGGCATGTTCATCACTACCAGCTTTTCAACCCGATCCGGGTAGTTTGCCGCAACACGGGTCGCAATCGTGCCGCCGCTGGACTGGCCAATAAGATGGAACGATCCTTCAACTCCAAGCTGATCTAAAAGTTCCATCACCATGCCGTGCAACGTGACATCGTCGCCAACAACCTCAGGGGCACCAGCTTCGGATAGACCGCGACCCGGTAGCTCCAAGCGGATCAGGCGATAACGGCTCTTCAGCGCAGCAACTGTGGCATCCCATGTGCGCAACGTTCCCTCTGACCTATGGATAAGAACAATGGGGTAACCCTGCCCTTCATCCTGGTAGTGCGTAGAGATTCCAGCGAGATTCGTGTACCGAGATTGTTCGGTGGCATACATGCCGCGCAGTTCATCCAACGTCAGCCGAAAAGCATCTGATCGAAAAATCGAGAGGCCGGCCAACACGGTCACCACGATGGCGCCGAGTATGGCGATAACTGTCATTGTTCTGGTGCCCATCTCGTCGTCCTTGTATTTGTCTTTCAGACGCTGTCTGAGGGCTATGATAGAGCGCAACCACGCGCCCCGCCATTGACTTTCTACAACTTGGAATTTATCACCGTCTCCTTCCCAGCAACCTCTAGAGGGGCGTTTGATGCGTAAACAGAATCAGATTTCGACCGCCCCGCGAATGGGCGCGTCCCTCGACGTCAACGCACGAATTATGTGCAGCGTCGTTCCGATGCCAGGGTGCCAATACGCACAAACGACCAAGATTTTGGTTGGTAAACGCACCCCAATCTAATTTTAGCGGTCCCAAACGGAGCCGCTGCCAAGCCGCTCCTAAAGAAAGACCGCTACCGTGACCCAAACACCATCACCCCATAGCCCTCCGACCGCGCGCCAAGAATTGCGAGCTACGGTCCACCTCGCTTTGCCGCTGGCTGGAGCGACCTTAGCTCAAATGGGCATGGGCCTAACTGATACCATTATGCTCGGGTCTGTCGGGCGTGACGCGCTGGCCGCAGGCGGTCTTGGTGGGTCTGTGTTCTTTATGATCTCAGGCATGTTCCAAAATGTTGTCGCTAGCATCGCGATCCTGATTGCCCATGCGCGCGGCGCTGACGACACCAGTCAAATTGACGCAATCTTTAGGGCTGGACTTGTGTTGGCGTTTATCAGCACCTGGCCGTTGATCGCCATGCTCTGGAACATCGAGCCGTTTCTTTTATGGGTCGGCGAACCACCGGGCCTCGCTACGGATGTCACGATGTACATCCGCATCATCATTCTAGGAACGCCAGCGATCATGATCATGGCGGCGATGCGGTTTTATTTGTCGGCGATGAATCATCCACGGCTCATCTTGATCGTCTCGATCGTTGGGTTGTTCGCCAATGGGCTGCTGGACTATGGATTGATTTACGGCGTGTGGGGCTTACCCGAACTTGGATACCTTGGCGCCGCGACCGCAACGGCCATCGTCATGTGGACCAGCATGATATTGACCGCGATCGCTATTTCCCTGTCCCCGGCACTGAAACCAAAACGCCTAATCGCTGCGATTGATTGGACTATATTCGTCGAACTCAACAAGTTGGGCTGGCCCATCGCAGGAATATTCAGTGTTGAGACATTGTTGTTCATGGTCGCGGCACTCTTGATGGGCACCATCGGCACGACGGCCCTTGCCGCCCATCAGGTGACAATCATGATCGCGGCAACCGCATTTATGTTACCCCTCGCCGTGGGGCAGGCAGCGAACGTGCGGGTTGGTTATCACATGGGGGCAAACCTACCCGCTGCAGCACGGCGCGCGGGCTTTGTGGCACTCGGGGTCGGACTCGGAATCATGTCGCTGACTGCAGCGATCATGTTGGCGGCTCCGCGCGAACTCGCTTTGTTGTTTCAATTGGATCCCAATAACACCGAGGATGCGGTGGTCATTGCTTTGGTGGTCGAGCTGCTCTCAATCTGTGTGCTGTTCCAAATTGTTGACGGAGCCCAAGCGATTGGGGCTGGTGTGCTACGCGGATACAAAGATACGCGCATCCCCATGATACTTGCCACAGTGAGCTATTGGGGCATCGGCTTTACCGTTGCCTGGACTCTGGCCTTTCCACTCGGGTTTGGGCCGGAAGGATTGTGGTGGGGCTTGGCAACTGGGTTGGCCACGGCCGCCATACTTCTGTGCGGACGTTTTGCAATTGTCAGCAAGCGAGCCCTGCAGCCGTGAACCCTAGTTGCTGAGGTGGCGGTCGAAGAAGTTCCAAATCACGGAGTAGGCCGTCATCGCCTCCTCCGTGCCGGGAAACAAAAAGAAGTGTCCATGACCAAGGCCCTCTTGGATAAACAGTTCAGCCTCCGCACCAGCCTTAAGAAGCTCCGTATGCGTAACCAACGCATTGCTCATGGCGATGTCGCGCGTACCGGAAACCACCAAAGTCGGTGGAAACTGAGCCAACGTATCTGGGAACAAGCCCGGTGTGATGAGCGGCGTATTGACATCTAGATCACCAAAGTAAGTACGCGACTGCGCAGCAGAGTCTTCGGGGCTGATTGGTTGTGTCGCATTCAACAAAGAGCTCGTGGAAGCAGAATCGCCGCCAAACCAGAATGTTCCCATCGCACCGGAACAGAAAATGCCAATCGCCCCCGGCAGCGGTAAGTCTTTCTCTAGGAACCACGGAATGACCTGTGCCGTCAGCGTACCGCCTGCAGAACAGCCATAAATGCCAACGTTCTCAGGCTTCGTAGTCTTGAGGACGTGGCGATAAACGCCTTCCATATCTTGACTGGCCGCAGGAAAACTATGTTCCGGTGCTAAGCGGTAATCGACGGCAATCACCTTTATCCCGGCACGCCCCGCCAACGGCACTGCTTCAACCTGCCCTCCGTAAGCGCTGCCAAACATGAACCCACCCATATGGGCGTTGATCATCACCCGGTTCTCGTTGCCCGGTGCTATACCGGCTGCTGGCGTCACAATGTGAGTCTTGACGCCGTCGATCATTGTTTCCTCAATGGCTGATGGATAAATTTTCAGCCAAGAATCCAACTGCTCCTTCGACATATCGTCTGAGCGTTTTCTCACGGCGTCTAAACCGTCTTTCAGGGACGGCGGTTTTGCCATCCTGAGTCGGCGGGTAAATTCCGCTTTGATGTCTTCGCTGAGGAAGCTCGACATCGGCACACCTGCGATAGAGCCGCGGATGGTGCCGTCTTCGTCGACGGTTGGGCGCGCTGAATCTTGCGCCGATAGAGGCGTCGCCATTGCACCGACGATCATGATAGCAATTAACGGGTTAGAAAAACGCATGGTGAAGCTCCCATAATGTACAGAGAGCTTATCGACAGCAGTGCAGCAACGCCAGACGATGCTGCTTGAACCAAGAAGGCAGTCGTTACGCCCGCTCCACGCACATGGCAATGCCCATGCCGCCGCCGATGCAAAGTGTTGTTAGACCTTTCTTAGCATCGCGCTTTTGCATTTCGTGCAGCAAGGTCACCAGGACACGACAGCCAGACGCGCCGATGGGATGCCCAAGAGCGATGGCTCCACCATTGACGTTGACTTTTTCCGGATCAAATCCGAGATCACCGCACACTGCCAAAGATTGAGCAGCGAAGGCTTCGTTGGCTTCAATGAGATCAAGATCACCGGCGGACCATCCGGCCTTTTCCAACGCATTGCGTGACGCCGGGATTGGACCGGTTCCCATAATGGCTGGGTCGACGCCTGCTTGCGCCCAAGACGCAACACGGGCAATTGGGGTAAGACCGCGTTTGGCTGCTTCGTCAGAGGTCATCAGCACAACCGCCGCCGCACCATCGTTAATGCCAGACGCGTTGCCGGCGGTCACAGTGCCGTCCTTAGAAAACGCCGGACGAAGTTTGCCGAGGGACTCTGCAGTCGCCCCGGCGCGCGGATACTCATCCGTATCAAAAACCTTTTCCTCCCGTTTGACCTTGATGGTCACCGGTACGATTTCGTCTTTGAAGCGGCCATCCGCGAGAGCCGTCTCCGCCTTCTGTTGAGAGTACGCCGCGAACTCATCCTGCGCGTCACGGGTCAGCTGCCACTTCTCGGCAATGTTCTCGGCTGTCGTCCCCATGTGATAGCCATTGAAGGCATCCCAAAGGCCATCTTTGATCATGGTATCGATTAGTTGGGTGTCACCCATCTTCGTGCCACTGCGCAAATAGGTGCAATGCGCCGAGTTGGACATACTTTCCTGCCCGCCAGCAACGACGACGGCATTGTCACCGGCAAGAATACCGCTTGCGCCAAGCGCGACAGCCTTCAGCCCAGAGCCGCAAACTTGATTGATGGTCATCGCCGGGACTTCCTTCGGCACGCCGGCGCCGATCGATGCCTGACGCGCTGGGTTCTGACCGTTGCCTGCGGCGAGGACTTGCCCCATTACCACTTCGGACACATCAGCCGCATCCACCTGGGTGCGAGACAGCGCCTCTTGGATAACGATTTGTCCAAGCTCGGACGCCTGAAGACCTGAGAGACTGCCGGAAAAAGAGCCGATAGGCGTGCGTACGGCGGAGGTGATAACGATGTCAGTCATAGCGATGTCCTGTCAGAGGGCACTACGGCACAGCACATTACTGAATGCCGCAGCGCGATAATAATTATTGCGATGCAGCATTAATAATCCAGTCAGCGACCGGTTCATAGACCTCTTTGGCCGCGCGGCCGCCTGCCATCATACCGATATGGCCAAGGGCCACAGACTGAACGGTGGCGCCTGGGACCAGTTCTGCCAAGGACTCCGCCGAGCGCGGTGGTACGATACGATCCCGAGAAGGGATTACGGCCAACGTCGGGCACGTAATATCTTGCGGCCGAATGGCTTTCGATCCGACCCGCCATTCTTGTTTGAGGGTCGCGTTATCAAGATACCAGTCGAGCAAACAGGTGCGCGCTACGGGCCCGGCCAGCGGAACGCCATCGTTCAGCCAGTCTTCTAATACGACGAAGCGCTTGGCGCCGTCGCTGTCGGGGTCCATCGCTGCAAAGGAGCGGAACTTGCGCCCAACCAACGTCGGGTCGAGACCCGCGAACAACGATTGAACAAGATCGACAGGTGCTTGCCCAAGAGAGTCGATTGTTGCCTCAAGGCCGGAGCGCGAAACAGCCAACCAGTGCCGCAGCCCTTCGCTGTCCGCATGGAAATCCCATGGCGCGGCCAACAACACCAGTGCAGAAACGAGGTCAGGGCGGAGAACAGCGGGCGCAGTTGTTAGAGTTCCTCCCATGCAGTAGCCCACCAGAACCGCGGGTTGGCCATGTCTGCGCTTGATGCTTTCCAGCGCGGGTATCACCAAACTCTCAATGTAGCTGTCGATATCATTTTCAGCGTCAAAGTGTTTGGCATTGGTCCAATCGAGCAGATAGGGACTGAAACCACGAGTGGCCAAGGCGCGCATGAAGCTGCGATCTTCAAACAAATCGAGGACATAGGCCTTGTTGATGAGGGAGGGCACAACCAACACCGGTCGACCGTCCTGGGCACCGCCATAATCCAAAACCGGCAACGCGGCCGCCTCTGCCCATCGGTCGGGTGTCGGCACTGTGCGATGATGGTCATGACTCTGGTAGGCCGCAACCCCCGCAGCAAAAGTCGCGAGCTTGTCCTGACCAGCACGTGTTAGAGCGCTCAGAAAGAGTGTCGGATCAATTTTTTCTGACCAAGCTTCACCATCAAGAGAACCGCCGGTCGCTTCCTCTATCGCCTGTTCAATCGGTTTCGAGAGCGGCGAGCCGACGCTCCAGGGCGTCAAGCCGGCGAAGCACATCTGCAAGGTCAGCCCTTCCATCGCTAGATGCAGGGGCAGCGGCCTCGGACCCTGCCAACGCAGCGCCTTGGCTGACTCCGGAGAAAGCGGCGGTGTATGCGGCGAATGCGTCAGGAGCAATTCCTAAGTTCTTAGCAGCGTTCTCAAAGACCGACCGCCAGGCATCAGTGACAGACGGATCGCTTGAAATCTGGGCCATTTGGTCTTGCCAAAGCTCGACGTAACGCTTAGCAAGCGCGTCCATATCTACCGAATCCGCCATATTTAGGACTATATCGACGTCCGGAACACGGGGCCAGAACTGCGTCGCGATCACCCAGAATTGTGCAAAGCACACTTTGACTCGTCATGTTGTGCAAAGCACAATAGAACCACAGTCACGGGGCCAAGTGCTTAGATGGAACCCGGTAGGAAGGACCCAGGCGATGGCCGCAAAGTCCGCCGATTCAGGCGTTATTACAATCAAGAAGTACGCCAATAGGCGACTGTATAATACCAAGACGTCGAGCTATGTGACGCTGGACCATCTCGCCGAGATGATTAAGCAGAACGAAGACTTCGTCGTGGTCGATGCAAAGACCGGAGAAGACCTCACCCGATCCGTCTTGACCCAGATTATCGTCGAGCAAGAGGGCAAAGGTCAGAATCTGCTGCCCATCAAGTTCCTACGCCAGATTATTGGATTCTACGGTGACTCGCTCGGCGGCGTCTTACCCCGCTATCTCGAAGAAAGCATGGACGCGTTTTCTCAAAACGAGGGCCGCATGCGGGACGCGATGCAGCACGCCTTTAAAGGCTTTTTTCCGGTTGAGCAGTTCGAAGACATGGCCAAGCAGAACATGGCGATGTTCGAAAATGCCATGAAAATGATGACTCCGTTTGCGTCGCAGGCTCCTGGTCAGTCGCCAGGTCAGTCGCCAGGTCAATCATCCACTCAGCCCGAGCAACCGCCTGAGTCGGCAGCGCCAGCCAGCGCGAGCGGAAATGTCGATGCCCTCAAAGCACAGCTAGACGCGATGCAGAGTCAACTTGAGGGCCTTATCAAGGACCGGAATACCTAGTCCTATCCGCAAGATGTCAAAGCGCTATAACCCGGATAAGACGACAGAACCCCCGGTTTAATAGCGAACCCCCAGCTTTACATTTATTTACAAAATGATTGGCGCGTTTGTGCGGGCAAGGCCCTAAGTTACGTCAAATGCCTGCGGACGAATGCTGCTCTCGGTTGAGAACCTGCAGGTTAATTTAATTCCGATAGAAATAACCTTAGGGGTTTATCCATGTCGCAACAGAATGAAGCCGTCGCCCTGCCGCGCGATCGCTCAGAACCAGCGAACCGGGCCAGCGATATAGATAAACATGTCGGCGCGCGCATTAGAGAACGCCGCATCATGATGGGACTCAGCCAGCAGCAGATGGCCGACATGATAGGCGTGACCTATCAACAGGCCCATAAATATGAGCGCGGGATCAACAGAATTTCGGCGGGCCGACTATACGAAATTACCCAAGTTCTGAGTGTTCCTGTGAGTTATTTCTTTGATGGACTTGAGAATAACGAAGAACAAGCCGTCGCGCCGCGGCAGCGCATGTGTCTTGAGCTTGCCCGTAATTTTTCGAGTATTGATAACGAACGGCACCAAGAAGCGCTTAGCCAGATGGCTCGCGCCCTGGCCGCCGCCACCTAATCCGTTAGCTCACGGACCACTCGGAAACCAATCGTATAGCTCCACAAATTCGGCGCGTTGGGCTTGCGCGCCGCTGATGTCGACATGATTGGAACATAGTACCAATCTCCGCCCCGTGTTACCCGAGCTGGGCAACTGTCTTCGATCTCACGGCTAACCTGATGACGTTCGGTCCAACAATCTGCGACCCATTCAGATACGTTGCCATTCATGTCATAAAGCCCAAATGCATTGGGCGAAAACTGAGCCACCGGCGCCGCGCCTGTTCCACTCCACGCGCTGCCACACCGGCGACAATTGGCGTTCCCCTTTCCAACGCCATCACCCCAAGGATATCGGGTCACCGAACCGGCGCGGACGGCGTAATCCCATTCGATCTCCGTCGGCAGCCGATACTTAGCGCTCGTCTGCCGACTCAGCCACGCAGTGTAATCGACAGCGTCCTGCCACGAAACGTTGATGACCGGTTGCCTTTCCCGGCCCCAGCCGTGATCACTTTTATCTCCAGGGCACCCACCATCAGCGATACAGGCCTCATACTGGGTAAACGTGGTTTCAGTAACAGCGATTGCAAATGGCTTTGACAACACATGGTCGTGGGCGGGACCGTAAGTCTCGCGTTGATCATCAGCGCCCATGATGAAACGACCCGCTGGCAGCGTGATCATCGTCGGACAATCAGGACAGTCTTTGAATGAAACGCCGGCCTCAAACACAGAAGCGTCTTGGCACGACGCTAACGAGCTGATTGAACAAGCGAGGGCAACAAGGATCAAAAGGCGGCCCATTCACACCTCACATCTAGGTCGCTTTCCTGCCCCATATCAATCTCTCGTCTGTTAACGGCCCGAGCCAAAGATATCCGGCTTAGTGCCCATATGGCCATGGCCCGGACCAACGGTGACTCATCGTCGCACAGCGGCTCTACAAAACGATCAAGATCGGATACACCGCTGTTGCCGATAGCGATCAAAACATTTCTCACGAACCGATCACGGCCAATACGCTTTATCGGCGAGCCCGAGAAAAGGGTCCGAAAGGCTGCGTCGTCGAGTTGAACAAGATCAGCCAGCTGCGGGGCCTCCAATTCGATCCGTGGGTTTAGCACGGTGGCCGCTGCGACCTCGGCGAATTTGTTCCACGGGCAAATTGCAAGACAATCATCACAGCCATAAATACGATTGCCCATCAAGGACCGAAGCTCGACGGGGATATGGCCCTTATGTTCGATGGTCAGATAGGAGATACAGCGCCGTGCGTCGAGACGGCGCGCATCTAGAAAAGCATTGGTCGGGCAGATATCCAGACACTTTGTGCAAGATCCGCAGTGATCTTGCTCTGGCTCATCGGGCGACAGATCAAGCGTTGTGAACACTTCGCCCAAAAACAACCAAGATCCAAATTTACGAGATACCAAGTTGGTGTGCTTGCCCTGCCACCCCAATCCTGCTGATTCAGCCAACGGCTTTTCAAGAACAGGTGCGGTATCGACAAACACCTTTACGTCCGCTTCGTCTGAGCGCTCAACCAGCCAACGCGCAAGGTTCTTAAGACGCTTCTTTAAAATGTCGTGGTAGTCGCGCCCACGGGCATAGACACTGATGGCACCACGATCGGGTTGATCCAAGAGCGCTAAGGGATCAACGGCCGACCCATAGTTAACCGCAACTGATATCACTGACCGCACCTCTGGCCATAGCGCCTGTGGTGTGCGGCGGCGATCTGCTTTTTCAGCCATCCACGCCATATCGCCATAATATTCCCCGACGATAAATGCGTCGAAATTTTTCGATACGTCATCGTGAACGGACGCCTTGGCAATGCGCACATCGTCAAAACCCAAGCGCTGCGCTTCGGCAACGAGCGCAGGCTTGATGTCGTTATTTGGGTTAGAGCGGCTCAATGTCGCCCTGTGCCCAATCGGCGCTGAAGGCTGCCGCAAAACTGTCTAAGGATCCTGTTCGGATCGCTTTGCGAAGCCCCGCCATGAGCTGTTGGTAGAACGCGACGTTGTGCCACGTCAGCAGCATCATCCCGAGAATCTCATCAGATCGAATAAGATGGTGTAAATACGCACGGCTGTAATCTCGGCTGGCGGGGCACGCGACACTCTCATCCAGAGGACGATGGTCATCGGCGTGCCTGGCATTGCGCATGTTCACAGTGCCATATCGGGTGAAGGCCTGCCCTGTGCGACCAGAGCGGGTCGGTAACACACAGTCAAACATATCAATGCCACGCTGTACGGCCCCAATAATGTCTAGCGGCTTTCCAACACCCATCAGATAGCGGGGCTTGTCAGCCGGGAGATGCGGTGTGGTCGCAGCAGTGACCTCAAACATAAGGTCTTGGCCTTCACCTACTGCTAGTCCGCCAACCGCATAGCCGTCGAAGTCGGCTTCAACCAAAGCAGCGGCTGATTCTGCGCGTAGATCGGGATAAACCCCACCCTGGACGATTCCGAATAGAGCGTATCCATCGCGCTGTTTGAATGCCTCGCGGCATCGCGATGCCCACCGCATCGATAAATGCATGCTGTCGGCGGCCTCTTTTTCGGTCGCCGGAAAAGGTGTGCACTCGTCCAGCACCATGGTCACGGTTGAATCCAACTGACATTGAATCTCGATCGCCCGTTCAGGAGTCAGCATATGTTTGCTGCCATCGAGGTGGGATTGAAAGGTCACACCTTCTTCGGTCAGCTTGCGCAACTTCGACAAGGACATCACTTGATAGCCGCCGGAATCCGTCAACACCGGCCCATCCCAACGCATAAAACGACGCAAGCCGCCATGAGCTTCGATGCGGGGTGCCCCCGGGCGCAGCATCAGGTGATACGTGTTGCCCAAAATCATCTGCGCGCCAGTAGATGCAACGGTATCCACGGTCATCGCTTTTACGGTCGCCGCGGTGCCAACCGGCATGAACGCGGGCGTATCAATGACACCGTGGGCTGTATGCAGCTGCCCGACACGGGCCTGACCATCGGTCGCCTCGATCGCTAAGGAAAAAGCCGCGTCCGTCATTACCGATCCGCACAGTCAAGCAAGCAAGCGTCGCCGTAAGAGTAAAAACGGTATCCCGTATCAATAGCTTGGGAATAGGCCGCCTTCATCCTATTCGTGCCAGCAAACGCCGACACCAGCATGTACAGCGTTGAACGCGGTAGGTGAAAATTTGTCATAAGAACGTCGACAGCCTTAAACCGATACCCTGGCACAATAAACAGATCGGTCTCCGCCGCGAAGGGGCGAATTGTTCCATCGTCGGTGGATGCGGCCTCCAATGTTCTTAGGCTAGTGGTCCCGACAGCAACAATCCGGCGGCCTTCATGCTTAGCAGTGGTTAGAAATGTCGCGACGTCCTCGCTGATGTGACCCCATTCGCGATGCATCACATGATCATCGGTGTCATCAACTTTCATCGGCTGAAATGTCCCAAGGCCGACGTGAAGAGTCAGAAAGGTTGTTGCGATGCCTTTTGCGTTCAGGCGGTCCATCAAACCCGGAGTAAAATGCAAGCCCGCGGTCGGCGCTGCCACCGCGCCATCCTGTGCAGCATATGTGGTTTGATAATCCTCACGGTCCTGCTCATCATCATCCCGCCCCATGTACGGGGGCAGGGGCATATGGCCATGTTTTTGCAAAGCCGCCGACAGGGCGTCGGGCTGCAAATCAAACCTTAACCGAACAGACCCGTCGTCCGTTCGCCCCAGGACTTCAGCTGAGAAGGAGTCGGAGAATGTGACGATGTCGTTCGGCTTAAGGCGTTTTGCCGGGCGCGCCAGCGCTTGCCATATGTCCGCCGACTCAGCGCGGTGCAGCAGAAGTTCGATGTCAGCGCCACCCCTTTTTCCAAAAAGGCGCGCGGGGATAACCCTCGTATCGTTAAAAACCAACACATCGCCATCGAGCAGCAGGTCTGGCAAATTGTGCACCTTGAGATCGGTGAATTTGTCGTTCGTTACATGCAGCAGCCGGGCCGCGTCCCGCGGGCTTACCGGCCTGGAAGCGATCCGGTCAGCTGGTAGCGAAAAATCAAACTGGTCGACTCGCATGGGTTATCGTCCCAATCCGGGCGACACACAGCCGCCACAGTTGTCCATTATGCGGCGGTTTATAGACCGGTGCGCTGTGGATTGGAATGAATCACGCTCACCCGGTATGATGCCCGATCACTTCGGAAGGTTGTTCTTTGGACTGGTTTATACAGAAACTCGATATGCTCATTGGCGCCGGACTTGCGGCCGCGGCCGGCATGGGTGCCTCTCAGACTCAAGCATTTATCGATCAATACCTTCAGCGTTTGGGCGGCCATTTGGACGAGGCCAAGCTCAATCTGGACCGCATTGAGACCGGTGTGCGCTATCAAACAATGAGCAAGACGGTCAAGCAGGAGCTTGAAGCCGATGCCACCCTACGGGTTGACGAGCTGCAATCAGCGTACAATGCCATCACCGATGCTGGGCTACTCTCCCGCCCCTTTACGTTTTACAGGGAATCCGACGACCGCATCATTTCCGGCACCCTGAACGATTTTGTACCGGCCCTGCCCTTGGATACCAACGCACTCGTCTACGTTTGCGTTGGTATCGTTCTAGCGCTTGTCGCATATGAGATTCTTAAATTGCCGATTACTCTTGTGTTCGGCCAGCCACGCCGGCGGAAATTCAGAAAGCGCGGCGCGGCGGCATAGGGCCCTTACTCCGACTTCACAATTCCTCGACTGACACCTCTGCAGCCTTTCCGCTCAGAGTCAGCTTGTGTATTGAGAGGCCATAGAAAATGATGACCCAGGATACGAAGCCAATGATCGAACTACTCACATCACGAACGCCGAATGGATATAAAATTTCCATCGCCCTTGAGGAACTGAACCTTCCCTATACGGTGAAATCGATAAGCCTGAAGGACAAAGCGCAGAAAGAGCCCTGGTTTCTTGCGCACAACCCGAATGGGCGCATCCCTGTGATCATCGATCATGACGCCGATGATTTTGTGGTATTTGAATCCGGAGCCATCTTGGTTTACCTCGCTGAAAAAACCGGCCACTTAATGCCAACCGATGTGAAAGGCCGGTCACTGGTCATGCAATGGCTGATGTTTCAGATGGGAGGAATCGGCCCGATGATGGGTCAAGCCAACGTGTTCTTTCGGTATTTTCCTGAAGAAATTCCATCGGCAATTGCGCGTTATCAGAACGAAAGCCGACGTCTATTCGAAGTTCTTGATTCACATCTTTCAAACAATGAATGGTTGGCCGGTGACTATTCGATTGCCGACATCGCGAACTGGGCCTGGGTACGAACGCACGAGTGGTCTGGCGTATCGATAGACGGGCTAGACCACGTCAAGAGGTGGCACAGCGTCATGGCTGAACGACCAGCGTGTCAGCGTGGTGTAGAAATTCCTGAGCGTCGAGATGAAGTAGCGCCGGAAGAGCTGATCAAAACCGGGCGTGGCATGGTGACTACTTAACGCGCGGTACCACCAGAACTATGTGATCTTAGCTATTGTTGCCGAGCGCACACTTGGCCGACATATCCGTTAGAACTTCCGAGCGTGTATTGCGAATGGTGTGCTGCAGATAGCCATTAAAATCACTGGCAAGCTCAACGTTTAGGTGCCCCGGCAAAGCGTTCGCCAGGTCTGTCGTTCCGTCGGCGGTTTCAATACCGGTAATGATCTCGGACAAGGACGCCTCATATGCGCGCCGGCCTCGATCGGTGGAGACATCCACTGCCCGATAAGTTCACCGGTCGTTGCATTATATACATCGAGAACACCGGTGCGGGAGGACGCGCTATCGTTATAAACGCGCACAGCCGACGGGTATTGCAAGATGGAAGGGCTATGGACGTTGAGCAGGGATCGCTCACCGCCCGACACACCATCTGGGCAACTGGTCATATTTGTCAGCACGCCCGCGGTTCTTTGCCATAGGACGTGCTGCATAGAACCGTCGAATCCGGATTCCACAACCAAGTTATAATAGGTGCGATCATCTCGAGCGATGACCGTGTCCGCTTCCGCCTCTGACTCGAGACGACTGACATTAAATTGAAAGGATGCATGCGCCGGAATATTCGGACTCGTCCAACGCCCCAGCTGCGCACCCGTTTCTGCGTCCCGCAGAGTCACACGCGCTCTGCCGGTTTCAGATGAGGAATTGTGAAGACGAATGTAGGACTCACCTACATCCGTGGTGCGCGATCCAATAACGTTGTTGAAAACCTTAATGTTGATGCCTTGCAATTCTAAAATCGCTTGATGCACTTGAATTCGAGGCAGCGTGAAATTCTGCCCCGTCCGCGATACATCCAGTCCGGTAACTGTTATTGCAGTATCAATTTCATCGATAGACGCCTCGCCCATCGCTGAACGAATCACCGCATAGGCTCCTGAAACGTGCGGCGTCGCCATTGACGTCCCGCTAAGCGTCGTTAAACCACCAGCGGGATCGGCGGCGCGGATATTCACGCCCGGCGCCATGACATCCATGAACGACGCGAAGTTTGAGAACGAGGCCACGCTGGTGCCATCATTGGTGGCCCCAACCCCAACTGCGGACGAAATACACGCTGGGGCATTAATCGAGCCATTGGATCCAGCGTTGCCGGCCGCAGCGGCGGTCGCCACACCTTTTTCACGCAACATGTCGATGACGACTTTGCGTGGATCAGAGTCACAGGGCCCGGTATTCGAACCTCCGCCAAGACTGAGGTTAACAGCAACAATGTTATAGGCGTCGACGCTCTCGTTGACGTAGTTAAGCGCATCAAGGACAGCAAGCGAGTCCGTCAATTCGCATGGGGCCGGGTCAGGATCACATACGTTTTCGTCGGTCACCTCTGAGAATACGTCGATCGGCATAAGCTGAGCAGACCGCGCGACACCAAAATTTGTGCCATCGTTGCCAACCGCAATGGACGCAACATGGGTTCCATGATCACATCGATCAGATCCGAACGGACAATTAGAAGCGGCACCTGGGCCAATCTCCGGCGTTTGACCGGAGGGACATTGCGTAAATGTATCGCCACCAAAAGTGGCTGAGAAACACGCAGCGCCCACAGACTTGCCAGACAGCATATCGTGATTTTCTGCAATACCGCCATCGATGACAGCGACGGTTAGGCCATCACCTTCGAATCCGCGAGCCCAAGCATCTTCGACATCAATGGATGGCACTGAAGAGGCCAGCGCTGGGCCTTCTATGGCCGAGGTCGTCTGTGTTTGGGCTTTGCGCTCGACAATCACCGGGTAGACGCCCGCGACGTCAGTCAAAGCAAGAAGTGCGCCCAACCGGTCACGGTCGATCTGCAAGCCAACGAACGGCAGGCTGGAAAACGACTGATCGATGACAATATCATTGGCCGCCAAAGCAGATTCTAAACTATGGCGCATTTGCTCAACGGTGGCACGCTGCTCATAGATCGAAGCCGCGTCTGCCCACGCTTGCCCCTCAGCCCCGGCCTTCATGCGAACGATAACGCGCGCGTGGCCCTCGGCTTCCAAGTGTTCAAGAATGCGTTCAATTTGCGCGTGCGCGGGAGTCGCTGCAACAATCGCCAACAAAGCGACGGCACCATACCGTGCCTTCCGCAACATTCCGCTTACACATTTTTTAGTCCAAAAACTCATAATCCGCCGCATGCCGTTTCATCGAAAAGCAGCCAGACAACGCAGAAAGGCGCGTTACGGGATATCCGTCGCGCGCCAACGTCAGGTCTAACGTGTCCCGATCGAATGAACCGGGGTCTCATGTGATCGCGCATAATATGGACCCAAATCACGCTGGTTGTCTATAAACGCTTAGATTGGCCGCAAAGATGCCTCTATAAATCAAGGGCTTAGCAGCATTCTCTTAAAAGAGTCTTAGGTTAGAAAACACCCAGAATCCGGCAATACAGCGCAAAAACAGGGGAATCGAGGCAGCAGGGTGCCGGTATCTCTAGGGCCGCGCCTCAATTTGGTCGTACGGGAAGGCTGCTAAGTTGATCGGCCCTAGTACCACCCAAAAACAGCTGTACATCAGGACCGGCAAGAGAATCCATATCCAGACCGACTGGATAGATGGCATTACGAGACGAACCCACAACACCAACGGCAGCGCAGCAACAACACCCAGAACCAAGACTGCGGTGAACAAAACAGGCAAATCTGCGGGTGGTGATGCAACGCCAAATATCAGCCATAGCAGTGACACCGCGAACGACAGCCCAAGCACCATTGACCGACGAACCGCATCTCTGCCGATGCATTGTCTTAGCGACACAGATCCCAGGAGGGCGGCGGCGCTAAGAACGAGGGCAACCCACAGCATCGCGAACGCCCGCCACAGCCCGTCTTGCAACGTTAAAACATTGGTCTCAACCAGACCGAACGGTGGTGATGCTGAAAGCGGAATTGGAAACCAAAGACTCAGCAGAAATCCAACAACACATATCGTTGCCGCCAGCATCGCGAGAAAAGTTCGACCACGGCCTTCAAAGCAAACAAAAACGATGATTGCCGCTGCGACACCCAAACCCGAAGGTGCGAGGAAAACCAAGGCCACGCACACCACGCCAAGTGACAACGGTGCAACACTCTTTTCGCGGTCGCCCACCCAGCGCGTAGCAGCAAAACCAACAACCGTCAGAAGCATCAAAAGCGCATGCGGTGTTGCCAAAGCGAGCGTAAATGCGGTTTGAGGAAACATCAGCACGCCGAGCGGTATAGCGGCGCCAACAACCACATCTCCTGACCATGATGCACAAAGGCGAGCCAGCAAGACCAAAGCACTCATGGCGCACATCATGGAGAAAACGCGGCCAGTTCCGATTGAATCAACAAACAAGGCACGCAACAGCGTCTGCAAGGACGTATAGAACGACGACCCAGTGGCAGCATCACCGTAGTACGCCTCAAGCGCGGTAGGGCCGACCCCGATAGCAAAAAATCCAAGGTGGATTAGAAAAGCCAGCGCGATGAGGCCAAAAATGACCCTGGCCGCCGGCATTGAGCCTGCCAGGACAGTGTTTTGTTTATCGGTTGATTGACTGAGAGTCATGAAACCTTCGCGGTTCCGAATAAAAGAGGGCTGATTATATCTGGAAAAGAGCGGGTATTGTTCAGAGTGGCACGAGCGCGATGCCTCGAGCAAGATGACGCTCGTCATGACCGGGCTGCCTAACCGCGGTTGACGCAGGAGCGGCGCTCAGGCAAACCGATCACCATCATGCGCTCTCTTATTTGTTGCACACGACCAACCGAGTTGCTTTTGGGATATGTCTAATCACGACCCAAACCTTGCGCCTTGGCCGTTCTTTGCGAAGGACGAGATCCAAGCCGTGGGCGCTGTCCTGCAATCAGGGCACGTCAATTATCGAACTGGGAAACAGGGAACGGCTTTCGAGGCGGAATATGCGGCAGCGACAGATGCACAGCATGCCTTGACCGTTGCCAATGGCACCGCTGCGTTAGAACTAGCGCTATCTGCTCTCGATATTGGACCCGACGATGAAGTTGTCGTGCCTGCACGAACCTTTATCGCGACCGCAGCTGCCGTGGTGCGATGTGGCGCGACACCCGTCGTCGCGGATATTGATCCAATATCGCAAAACCTCGACCAAGAAACGCTCTCCGCTGTACTAACGGAACGGACGCGGGCCGTCATTCCGGTTCATCTAGCTGGCTGGCCAGCAGATATGGATGCCATACTTTCTGTGGCGCAGGCTTCCGGCCTGGCCGTGATCGAAGACTGTGCCCAAGCACACGGCGCCTTATACAAAGGCAAAGCGGTTGGCACGCTTGGTGATATCGGGTGTTTCTCATTCTGTCAGGACAAAATAATCTCTACCGGTGGCGAAGGCGGCATGGTCTTGACCAACAACCCGGCCCTTTACAAACGCATGTGGTCTCTCCGAGACCATGGTTGGGATTATGAGCGCGCCAACGAGCAGGATAATTCGACCGGCTTTAAATGGCTCGTGGATACATTCTCGACCAACTGGCGCCTAACAGAATCGCAATCTGCCATTGGCCGCCTGCAACTGAGAAAACTCGAGGATTGGGTTTCAGCGCGCCGACACAACGCCGCTGCTCTGTCGTCTGCACTCAAAGGTCTTGCGGGTGTCGCTGACCTTACGCCACCCGAATCAGTGCGACACAGTTACTATAAGTACAACGTTCTTATTGATCCGAAGGCATTGTCGGGAAATTGGACCAGAGACCGGATTGTAGACGAACTCAATGTACACGGCATACCAGCGCGTGTCGGCGCCTGTCCCGACATCTCCGGTGAAAAAGCTTTCGCCCACGCCTCTATCAACACGTCTAACCCGCGCCCCAATGCAGCCGGTATCGCCGACCGCACGCTCATGCTGCCCGTCCACCCGACATTAACCGATGGAAACATGGCATTCATAGCAGACACGCTGCGGGCAACCATCAGCGCGGCGGTACGGTAAGAACAAATAAAGAGATTAGTTTAAATGTCTCGCCGACATCACAACGACCGGTAATCCGTTAGCTAGCAGCTGGCGAACCGGGTAGAGCGATGGCCTCATAATCCGGGCCAGACTTGAGCATCCGTTTGCGAGCGAATGCGCGGTCTATGGATGAAATCAAGCCACCTTGAGAAACAGGCTTCATCACATAAGCATCGACATCAAGAGCAAGAGCGGCCCTCACGACCTCTTCGTCGCCATGTCCTGTCAGCATTACGAACCGCAGGTTCCGGCTTACACCGAGATTATTCCCTGCGCGAATTTTTTGTAGAAGTTCGAGGCCTGTGACCGGCTGCATGCTGTGATCAGATACAATACAATCAATCGAAACGTTGGCGTCTGTCAGAATATTCTGTGCTTCCTGAGCAGATTTGCACTTATGAACTTTCTTAACACCCGAATTCACCAGGAGTGCGCCTATTAGATTGAGGATCGCTACTTCGTCGTCAACGACGACGAAACTAAGGGGCTTTAAATCTACTTTGGGTACTGCCACGCCATCATCTCTCTTTCATCACCTCTCTGGTGAACACCGTCAAATCTAAGCGCGTTCATCAAGTGCCGTGATTGTTTCCTCAATCGACCTGTGCAGTAAAGGCAAAAGGCTTCCGACGTCGTCGATATCCGTGATTTCATCTTCAATGCTCTTCGCCATCGAACTCACGCGCGACGCACCAAACTGAGCTGACAGACCCTTTAGGGCGTGAGCGGTTCGCCTGCTTTGCTCCAAATCACGCTGCTCGACCAATCGATCTAGCTCGCCAGCATATTTGCTCATATTTTCCTTAAATGCGATCAGCATTGGCGCAAGCGTCTCTTCGTCAAGCACCTCCAACAACGCGTCAAGCATATCTGAATCTAACAAATTCACCTGCTCGTATTCATTGTTGTCCATGTCATCGACCTCATGCTCTCCGTTGATGGGTATCGTTTGACCGTTAGATGTTTTGGGTTCCTGGCCATGCAACCGGTTCATTTCTCCGAACAAGACAGGCCATTTTATCGGTTTGGTAACGATGACGTTCGCGCCTGCGTCAATATATTTTTGTCGATGCGAACGAATGGCGTCAGCTGTCAAAGCAATAATCGGCCGCGTCGCAATTGGGCCGGTAAGTTTCCTGATCGCTTGCATCGCCTCTGGTCCATCCATCACCGGCATTTGCATGTCCATCAGGACAATATCGAAGTCTTCTGCCGTTGCCGCCTTCACAGCTTCGGCGCCGTTGTCCGCCGTAACAACCATATGCCCATCCCGCTCCAGCATAGTTTGAACCAGCATCTGCGTTGTTGGGTTATCTTCCGCGATAAGAATTCTCATCGGTGAAAGGTGGCCAATATCTGGCGTGCTCGATTCAGCCACAATAAGGTCTGCTCTCGCCCGATCCCCCAGCGCTAACGGGCAGGTAAAGGTGAATGTAGACCCTCGACCAACTTCACTATCAACCCAGATTGCACCGCCCATAGCTTCGACGATCTGTTTACATATGGCCAGCCCGAGACCGGTGCCGCCAAATTTACGGGTTGTATTGGATTCAGCCTGAACAAAAGCCTGAAACAGGCGCTGCTGGTCTGCGGGGGCGATGCCAATGCCAGTGTCCACAACGTCGAACCGAAGCAAGAGATCCCCAGATTCAACTTGGTCCTGGGAAACTTTTATTGTCACACCGCCTGTTTCCGTAAACTTGTTGGCATTGCCGATTAAATTGAGCAGAACTTGCCGCAGGCGCGTTGGGTCGCCACACAAAACATCTTCACCACCTTCTTGAATATCAATGGCCAAAGACAACCCTTTGGCTGATAGCACGGGCGCAAAGAGGTCACGTACGTCGTCCATGAGAATCGACATTCGGAAATCGACACTTTCCAGATCAAATTCACCAGCCTCAATTTTTGAGAAATCGAGAATATCGTTGAGCAATTCCAATAACGCCGTCGCAGAACGATGCAAGGTGTTCAACATATCGCCCTGGCTTTCCGTGACCTTCGTCCTATTGAGCAAATCAACCATACCCAGAACACCGGTCATCGGAGTGCGCAGTTCGTGACTCATCATGGCCAGGAATTGGGACTTGGCCACGTTCGCTGCTTCAGCCTTCTCACGCTCTTGCTCCAAGCGAATGGCTAACTCCGACAGCTCGTCTGCTTGTTGCGAAAGGCGGTCCCGGGCGGTTTCAATTTCGCGTTCGTATTCTACGCGATCTGTAACATCACGCGACGTCGACAAGACACGGTGGACAGTCTCGTGCTCTCGCAAAGGTAAAGTGGACGTCAGCGTTTCAAGCCAAATAATATGGCCATCTTTGCGGCGCATGCGCCACAACAACGAACCAAACTCAGCCTCTGGATTGGCGGCGCGTTCTATTCTGCGTTGCTCCAGGTGCGGCAAATCATCTTCGAACGTCATCGAGCCCGGGGGGCTCTCAATCAATTCCTCAGGCAAATAACCTGTAATGGCAACGGAAGAAGGAGAAACATAGGTCAAACCCCCTGATGCTCCCCGAATCGTTATGAGATCATTTGCGTTCTCAGCAACAACCCGGAAGCGCTCTTCGCTGTCCTTTATTGCTTGCTCTGCATTGCGCTGTTCCGTGACATCAAGAACAGTAAGCTGAAACGCCGGCTCACCATCCCAATCGACCACCCGGCCAATGGCATCTGTCCACACCGTGTTGCCGTATCTGTCGTTGACTTTTCCCCTAAAGACTTGTCCATCCAGCTGACCGGACATACTGCGCTCCCAAAAGCTATCAGCTATCGTTTTGAATTCCGCTGGAAGAATATCGAGTATGCTGTCGATGTCATTGAGCATAGCGGTACCATCGGGGTACCCGACCATTTTGGCGTACGCATCATTGATGAACAGAGGCTCGTATCTGCGGTGAACGACGAGCCCCTGAATTGAACCTTCGATAAGATCGCGGAACTTCCGTTCGCTCTGAGTGACCGCTTGCTCAGCTTGTTTTTGAGCCGTGATATCACGAGCAACACCGCGATATCCGGTCAACTTCCCCTCTTCGTTAATGATGGCTTTGCCACTCAACTGCTGCCATACGACGAGGCCGTTGGAATGATGGCCTGGCACTTCAAGCCCTTTAAAGTTCTGCTTGGTTTTTATGAGCCGAGCGAACATAAGGCGGCCGAGCCGCGCCTGTTCTGCACTCATGAACTCCGCAGGTTTTCGGCCGATCATTTCTGCAGCGGTGCAGCCAAGAACCTCCTCAACACCGTCAGAGACAAAAGTAAAGGCGCCGCTACGGTCAAACTCCCAAATGTACTCACCGGCTGCAGTTGCGACATCCTCGTACATCTGTTTGCGGGCTTCGAGCTCAAGCTCCAGACCCTTGCGCTCTGAAATATCGACGACGAAACCAACTGTGCGCTGTGGCTGACCGCTTGCGTCCCGTTGAATCATACCGCGCAGCTGAACCCAGACAAAATGTCCATCGACATGGCGAAGGCGGCATTCCGTATCAAGAGATGGGCCGCCTGAGCGGAAATTGCCCACCGCCTCCTTTAGCTTCACTAAATCGTCAGGATGCACGAAATCATTGAACGTGTCGGCAAGCGGGGAAAATTCCAAGTCTGTCAGGCCTAGAATTTCCCGCAAACGAGGTGACCAATAGATATTCTCCTGGTCCCACCGCCTATCAAAATACCCAGCGCGGGACGCCTCCATGGCGAGCGCGAGAGTTTCTGCATTGCGCCGGGAGTCCTCCTGCTCGCGCCGACGTTCCGTAATGTCCGTAACGGTACCAACCATACGACTAAAGATGCCATCGACATCTTTGACCAGCCGGCCGCGGCTATGAATCCAAACATACTCCCCGTCCGCCCGCTTCAGGCGATACTCGATATCGTACGTTGCCCTGTCCTCGGCATGTTTTTGATAGGCATCTCGGACACGAGCCAAATCTTCGGGATGACATAGCCGATTGTGCTTAGCCATGGTCAGCTTCCACGATGACCCTTTCTCGCCCAGTATTTCGGCGAAGCGCGGTGAAGAATAAAGCTCATCAGCGATGACGTCCCAATCCCATATCGCGGCATCAGCCGCTTCAATGGCACGATCCAGAAGTTCCTGATTGCGGAGCAAAGCTAGCTCCGCCGTTTTGCTGTCGGTTATATCCTGGGTAAACCCAGACAGCCTTGCTGGCCCCCCTGAAGAACCTTTTTCTGCGATCGCCTTAACGAAGACGTATCGCGGCGTGCCATCGGGTCTGATGAGGCGGGTCTCGATACTCGTCTCTCCACCATTTTCGCGGAGGTGATTGATCGCGCTCTGGAACTTGTGTCGCTCTGCGGGCACTATGCACGACAGAACGTTGGCCTTGGTGGGAACAAAGGTTTCGGGATCACATCCGTAAACAGCGAACATCCCAGCAGACCAATGAACTTTGTTGGTTTTGATATCTGAAGACCAATGCCCCATGTTCGCTTGCATCTCGGCACGGGATAAGTCGTCCACGACCTCGCGCAGATCTTTTTCGAGCCGACCCTGCCGAAACAAATATTGCCTGATCAGCCACAACGCACTAGCGGTGAGCAGGATGACCACCGTTGCAAATCCAAAAAAGATCCGTTGAAGTGAATTGCCAAGTGGCGGTGCCGTGCCGGTGCGGTCAACGCACACATTAGCGTAGCCAACACGAACACCATCGAATGTGATAACGGCGAACGCCTCTCCTATTCCAGGCGAGCGCTGACCATTGGGCCCGATGACGTTGTCGCGCGAAAAATTGCCCGATTCCTGGATTATGCTTAGATCATCTTCTGACAGAATCTCGTTGTATCCCGCTTCATCAGATGAGAATGCAACAGTGCCGTCTAGTAGATAAATTCGATAGTGGATGACTAAGCCACGTTCGACCGCCTCTTCGAATCGGGCTTCCATAATTTCAGATGCGAATGGCGATTCAGGGACGACACTAGGGTTTTGGACAACAAAAGATAATGTTTGAGCCCATTGCTCGGCAGCGTTTGTGGCAATGCGTCCGAGCACACCCTGTCGCGCAGTCAGCAATCCAATGGCGGTAAACGCCATGCTGATCACAGCAAAGCTAACGATTATGATCGTTAGTCGTCTAAATGGCGTCACCCGCTTAAACATATATAGATCGAAACCCCAGCGATATCTGCGAAATATACCCTAGCAGAGATTTCACCTCCACCACGAGCACGGCCCAAGAATCATGGTTGAATAGACACCCTCTGGACGCGCATTCACCGTCGGCTTGTCAAAATTCACCGTTACTTGCTACAAAGGCCACAGCCTTGCATGCAAGCGCCCAGCCTCACCACAAGGAAAGAGCATGCCCAGCTTCAATGCCAATTGGCACATTCAAGAAGCCATAGATGTGGTCGCTAAAGGCGTTATTAAAAGCTATTTTAGGGGTATTACGGGCCACGTCGCCGAATTTGGCACAATGACCGGTCGCACCGCTGAAACACTGGCTTCAGCGATCGCCGCGTCTGAGACCATTTATGAGACAAAACTCTCACGAATGGGTGTGGAGCCACGCAGTGTCTATCTTTTCGATAGCTTCGAAGGCTTACCGGAAGCAACTGAAGAAGCAGACATTCGATCCCCGGTCGTTGCCAGCGGTGTATGGGGTCCTGGAACATGCTTAGGGATCAGCCCTGAAGAACTCCGCACCCTTTGCGCGAAGCACCTTCCCAATGACCGGGTCAATATCTTTGAAGGCTGGTTTAAAGATACGATCCCCCTACTGGACCCGAAGATCGAGTTTGCGATCGTCCATGTAGATTGTGACATGTACTCATCCACAAGAGACGTCCTCGACGGCTTGTTTAGTCGTGGCCAAATCGCGGAAGGTGCCCTGATATATTTCGATGACTGGGACTGCAATGCCTCACGGCCCGATCTTGGGGAACGGCAGGCCTGGGGTGAAGCGGTGGAAAAATATAGCATCCAATATTCATCCTCTCATTCCTATGGAGCCGTCGGGCATTTGATGATCGTTCATGGCTACGACGGATTCTCTCGCTAGCGGAACCTGACATCAGGACGCGGCGCACCAGAGCGCAACCAACGAGAAACAGCGGGCCTAGTACATGTTTGCGGTAACGCTCTTCGTCGACACGGTCACGAATTCTTTGCCCAATCAGAATCACGAGCCCACCGTCGGCTTGTCAAAATTCACCGTTACTTGTTACAAAGGTCAACACTGTGACGAGCCATCGCAAAGCCTTTCATTCCAACGCACAACACGATCGCAAGGAAAAAGTATGCCGTCCGAATCCCTTAAAGCCAATTGGTACATAGTTGACGCTCTGAGCGAGCTCGGCAAAGGCGTTATCAAGAGCTACTTGCGAGGAATAAAAGGCGACGTTGCTGAGTTTGGTACGATGACCGGAGACACTGCCAGCGTAATGGCGTCCGCCATCTCGTCGTCTGAATCCATTTACAGTGATAAATTGCCTCAGATGGGCATAGAAAGCAGAAATCTGTACCTATTCGATAGTTTCATAGGCTTACCAGAAACCACGGAAGAAGCCGACCTTAGGTCTCCGATCGTTGCAAACGGTGTATGGGCTCCCGGAACATGCCTAGGGATCAGCCCTGAGGAACTTCGTGCCAGATGCGCGGAGCACCTCACCAACGATCGAATTCACATATTTGAAGGATGGTTTAAAGACACCATTCCTTTATTGGACCCGAAGTTGGAATTCGCGTTCATTCATGTTGATTGTGACTTGTACGCGTCAACCAGGGATGTTCTCGACGGCTTGTTTAGTCGAGGTCAAGTCTCCGAGGGTGCGCTGATATATTTCGATGACTGGGATTGCAATGCCTCGCGGCCCGACTTGGGAGAGCGACAAGCCTGGAGCGAAGCGGTAGAGAAATACAGTATTCAGTTTTCGTCCCACCACGCCTATGCGGCCGTCGGGCAGGCAATGATCGTTCACGGCTACGACGGATTTTCTCGATAGCGGGACTTCACACCAGGGCGCGGCGCATCAGATCGCAACCAACAAGAAACAGTAGGCCTAGTACAAGTTTGCGGTAACGCTCTTCGTCGAGACGGTCACGAATTCTTTGCCCAATCAGAATCATAAGCCCGATGATAATGGCACCGATCGCACTAACCGCCGCCACCTCCAGAGTCAAAATACTGGCGACGGCTAAACTGCCATAGAGAGCAAACGCTCCAAGGAAGTACATCAACGCCAAGGCCGATACGAACTCGTCTTTCGGAATACGCAGGGCGAGGAGATAGACGATGAGCACCGGCCCATAGAGCCCAGACAACCCACACAGCAGCCCGGCCGCGATGCCGACGATGGGATTCAAAACCTTCTCACGCGCTACGTTTATGATGGGCTGAACAGGAAAAACTTGGGTTGCGACGAAAGTCAGAGAAATCAGACCAAGAATGAGCAGGCCCGTCTCCTGTTCGATCTGAATGAGAATCTGCACCGTTAACGGAATAACGACCAACATCGGCATGAGAAGCCATCTATAGCGACGAAGGTTTTGCCGCCATACACCCTTACGGACTGCCTGTTGGAAGTTGGCCGTAAAGCTTGGAACCAGCATTAACGCCACGGCGGTCTGATACGGTAATACTGTGACCAGCACCGGGAGTGCCAAGAAAGGCATACCGAGCCCGAATGTCCCCTTGGCCAATCCACCCACTGCAAAGCCGACGGCAATCACCAGAATTGATAGCAGATCGAGGTCATTCACAGCGGAGTCCCTACGCTGCTAAGGCTAAAGACTTTCTTCAAAAAACTTTAGTGACCGCTCAAGGGCAAGCTTAGTCGCTTCAGCGTTGTACTGGGGCCGGCCGTCGCAGCTGAATCCATGATCCGCACCTGGGTAAACGAAATGCTCCCCTTCCGGCTGTTCCACCATCACCTTCTCGACGGCGTCCATCGGAAACGATTTATCGGTTTCGCCATAGTGGTACTGCATGGGCACTTTGGGCTTCATCTCAGGGCTGTATTGAATGAGCCGCGTGCCATAGTAGGACGCCCCGCAATCCACCTGCGCTTTGCAAGCGCCAAGAAAGGCCATCGCACCACCCCAACAGTAGCCTATAACCCCGACCTTTCCCGCTGAGCGAACCCGGTCAGCCGCCGCGTTGATGTCGGCTATCACCGCTTCATCAGACAATTCACCCACGATTTCCCGGCCGCGGCCGAAGTCCGTATAGGACAAGACCACGCCCGGTTCGACACGGTCAAAAAAAGCGGGGCAAATCGCAGTATATCCATGGCGGGCAAACTCGTCCGTCACGTCGATCATGTGATCGTTCACTCCGAAGATCTCTTGGATAACGACCAGCCCACCCTTCGTCTCTCCATCGGGCTCCGCCAAATAGGCTTCAAATGAATGTCCGTCATCGGCCGTTAATGTCAGCGTCGTTCCCATGGGCTTATCGTCCTCGCTTTGAAAAATATCGAACTGATGCGCGTCGCGGTTAACGAAACGCACACACGATCAGTTTCATGTTTAAAGGAGCGGCCATCTCAAGTCACGGCGCGACTCAACGTCAGAGCAAGTTCGCAGCCTCTAAGGCATCATCCATCGCTTCAACGTCTTCAGGTTGAGGGGGCATGAGCGGAAGCCGACACTCACCAGAGGTAATAAGACCCATCTTCCATGCCATATATTTGACGCCAACTGGGCTGGTTTCTCTGAAGGCAACGTCGTTTAGGCCCTCCAACTCAGCCCGAAGCGCAATCGCCTTTGTGAGTTCACGCTCATCCGCATAGGAGCATATTTGAGCGATCTTTCCAGGCACCAGATTTGCCAGAGCGACGATAAGGCCGCTAGCCCCTTCGGGGATTCGCTCCAGTTCAATCTTCGGTAGCCCCATAAAGAGTCGTAATTCACTGCCGAGACGGGACATAACTTCGGCGTCGAAGTCCTCGTCCTCTGACGATTGTTTAAGCCCAACAATTGAAGGGACGTCCTCACACAAATCTTCAAGTGTATCGATTTCAATTGTCGATGCCGTCCGGCTTGGAATTTGGTACAGCAGAATTGGTTTGGTTGTCGCACGCGACACGTACGCCAGGAACGACTTTAAACCGCGCTGTGGTGGCTTCACGAAAGGGGGTGTCATCAGCATAATTGCGTCAGCCCCAACCTGTTCAGCGTGCTCGGTCAACGACCAGGTGTCCGCCAAAGATGCTCCACCGGTCTGTGCCACCACAGGAACCCGGCGGCGCGCTGAACTAATAGCAATGCGCAATAAATTCTGTCGTTCGGTTATCGTCAGCGACATGGGTTCACCAGACGTGCCCCCAACGACGAGACCCTGCGCACCATTGCGAATTTGCCAATCTACAAATCGGGCATAGGCATCGTAGTCAACCGCCCAGCCATTGAACGGTGTGATAAGCGGCGTATAGGCCCCGCGAAGAAAATTTTGCCCCAGTTTAATCATGACGTTCTTTTATACCGGTACACGACCCTGTTCGTCAGTCCTGTTTCAACTTAGTTAGCCAGATCAGCCATAGATCAATGGGTCCCCGCGAACATAAGAGCTGGGTTCTAGCACACTTTGACAATAAATAAGGCCCCTAAGAGCCGTTCAACCGTGACGACAGGGGCTAAATACCTAAGAATTCTGGGGCAGAAGCGGGCAAGGGCCCTATCGGACCCTAGAGGCCGGCCGCTGTAACCTGACCAAAAACGACGACAGCACCCATGAGTGCGAAAAGTGTGGCGGCTCGGATCGTGGTCTGCATGGTGTATTCCCCTGTTTCAAACTGGACTGAAGTCTAAAAAGCCCATCCCCGGGCGTCGGGTCATACTCTCCAAAAAGGTTGAATCCATAGTTAACGGAAGCAGGCAATCGGGCCCAAAATGGCCGCTTTCAGCGCGCCCTTACGTTAGGTCTCGCACGTCTGCAAGCCGTCCGGTAACAGCTGCCGCCGCCGCCATCGCGGGGCTGACGAGGTGGGTGCGTCCGCCGCGCCCTTGGCGCCCCTCAAAATTGCGATTCGACGTCGAGGCGCAACGCTGACCAGCATCAATGCGGTCCGGGTTAATGCCAACACACATGGAACATCCGGGCTCACGCCACTCAAACCCGGCGTCCATAAGAACCACATCCAAGCCCTCTTCTTCGGCTTGCTGTTTTACGAGACCCGATCCGGGAACAACCATGGCACCAACACCGTCGGCGACCTTACGGCCTTTCGCGATGGCCGCCGCAGCCCGCATGTCTTCGATCCGTCCATTGGTACACGAGCCAATAAAGACGCGATCAACTTTCAAATCTTGCAAAGCAACACCGGGGGTCAAGCCCATGTACTCCAAAGATCGTGCGACAGCCTTGCGCTTATCTGGATCAGCATAATCCGTTGGGCTTGGAACAGAGGCGGTAATAGGCGCAGAGTCTTCCGGACTCGTCCCCCACGTAACACGGGGCGCGATTTCAGATCCCTTAAGCACGATTTCACGGTCAAACACGGCATCAGGTTCAGTAGCGAGCGAACGCCAATACGCTACGGCACGGTCCCAATCATCACCGGCGGGGGCGTATGGGCGCCCCTTGATGTACGCGAAGGTGATATCGTCTGGCGATACCATTCCGCTTCGCGCACCCGCTTCAATCGTGAGATTGCAGAGCGTCATGCGCCCTTCCATCGACAACATTCGAATTGCCTCTCCGGCATATTCGATCGCGTGGCCGGTGCCACCGGCCGTACCCAATTCGGCAATAACTGCCAGCACCAGGTCTTTCGCCGTCACGCCAAGGGGAAGCGCGCCATCAATAGTGACGCGCAAAGTTTTGGCCTTGCGCATGATGTGACACTGAGTCGCCAGAACATGCTCGATTTCAGATGTTCCGATGCCAAACGCAAGCGCCCCTAACGCACCATGCGTGGAGGTATGAGAATCGCCACATACCAATGTTGTGCCGGGAAGGGTAAAGCCCTGCTCGGGCCCAACAATGTGGACAATGCCCTGGCGACGATCAGCAAGTTCTATATAGGGGACTTCAAATTCATTTGTGTACTCGATAAGAGCGGCGAGTTGAGCCCGCGCCTCCGGATCATCGATTTTTTCAAGCCGGTCGGGCGTGGTCGGCATCGCATGATCGGGCATAGCGAGTGACGCCGTCGGACGGTGGACCTTACGGCCCGCATCTCGCAGCCCCTGGAAGGCTTGAGGGCTAGAGACTTCCTGCACCAGATGGCGATCAATATAGATCAGGCACTCACCAGTTTCCGATTCTTGAACAACGTGTGAGTCCCAGATTTTGTCGTAGAGTGTCTTCGCCATTTTATGCCCTTTGTCTCGACCCATACCTTGGGAGACATTCTTATTACGCCTTTAGCTGAATGTCTTCTCTTACTGGCGGAACCGGGAAAATTTCATCGAATCCCTTTGACCGGCCAGTCTCAGTCACGATACGTGCGTGATAGCGCTTGAGTTCCCGTGGCCCGGCCACACCACAGGAGTGGGCAATAACGCCGACATCGTAGGCAACAGTTTCGGCGTATCGGCGGACCCGCTCCGCTTTGTTTTTCGGATTCAAACCTTTCTGTAGGCGCTTGTCATGTGTGGTGATACCCGTCGGGCATGTATTTTTGTTGCACTGGAATGCCTGAATACATCCAAGCGCAAACATGAAGCCACGAGCTGAAACGATGAAGTCTGCACCCGCACACAACGCCCACGCAACTTCGGCAGGATTGATCAGCTTGCCACTGGCAATCAACTTAACGCGATCTTTGAGGCCGTATTCCGTCAGCTTGTCTGCAAAAGCCGGAAGGCTTTCGGATAACGGCAACCCCATATAGTCCATCAACGCGGGTGGAGCCGCACCAGTACCGCCATCAGAACTATCTATGGTGACAAAGTCAGGCGCAGCATCCAGACCGCGTTCGACAATTAACCGGCATAACTTGTCCATCCATTCATAGCCGCCGATCACCATCTTAAAGCCGACCGGCTTTCCAGTAACGTTGCGGATGTGGGCAATCATATCCAATAGATCAGGGATGCTTTCGATCTCCGGGTGGCGGTTCGGACTAATGGATGATTGCCCCACTGGGATACCGCGGATGGAGGCAACCTCTTTCGATACTTTTTCGGCAGGAAGAATCCCACCTTTGCCTGGCTTTGCGCCTTGGCTGATTTTCAGCTCGAACATTTTAACTTGGTCATGGGCGGCCACATCACGCAGACGATCATCGTTTAAGGCGCCATTCTCATCGCGTACTCCATATTTAGCGGTGCCAATTTGAAAAACGATGTCAGCACCCCCTTCGAGATGATACGGCGACAATCCACCTTCACCCGTATTCAGCCAACATCCCGCCATTCTTGCGCCGTTGGATAGAGCCTTAACAGCCGGCTTCGATATCGCGCCATAACTCATGCCTGAGATGTTGAAAAACGAATTGGTTTTGTATGGCGATTTGCAAGTCGGCCCTATGGTCGCGACGGCCGCTTCAACCGCATCAGTTTCAAGGGTAGGATAAGGTGTGCTCACAAAGAAAATACTGCCGACGCCCCGAATATCTCGGGTAGACCCAAACGCGGTGGTGGTATCCACACCCTTCGCAGCCCGATAGACCCAGGATCGTTGAGAGCGGTTGAACGGCATTTCTTCGCGGTCCATCGCAAAGAAGTACTGACGGAAATACTCCCCCAACTCCTCGAAGACATAGCGGAACCGACCGATAACGGGATAGTTACGACGAATGGCTTGCTTGGTCTGGGTTTTGTCTATGACATACATCACCAGAATGGCGATCAGGCCAACACCGAACAAAAGGATAAACGTAAAAACAAACAGCTCAACAAACGCAAATGCAGTCGAACTCGCGATATCTTGTAACAATGAATTCACAACTTAACCCTCACACCACACACACTGAATCGTCAAAGACCCTTATAAAGCGGTAGCTTTAAGAACACGACCGGCAAAAAGGAAATACCATGCCAACAGATAGTGTCACCCTAGAGCGCGACGGCGCCCTTGCCAGAGTCCGATTTGACCGGGGAGGAAGCCTCAATGCTTTCGATCAAGATACTATCCTGGCTCTGACCGATATCGCACAGTCCCTACAGAACGATCTATCGATCCACGCGGTCGTTTTGACCGGTGCCGACGACGTGTTCGCGGCAGGGATTGACCTCAAAGACGAACGCATGTGGCAACAAGAGGGAATGTCTGATTTAGAAAAGCGCGAGATATTCTATCGCGGGGTGCGCCTTTGCCAAGCCTGGGAGGACATGCCCCAAGTCACTGTCGCCGCAATGGAAGGCTTCGCGATTGGCGCCGGGTGCGCTCTGGCCCTGGCCTGCGATTTTAGAATCCTCGCCGAAAACGCCTTTCTTCAGGTCCCGGAAGTCAAGATTGGCCTGAATCTGCAATGGGGCGCCTTGCCGCGCTTAATCACCCTCGTGGGACCAGCCAAAGCGAAACGCATATGCCTGCTCTGTGAACGGCTTCCCGCCGCTGATGCCTTATCATGGGGGCTGGTCGACGACATCGCACCCGTCGGCCAAACCCAACCCCGTGCCGAAGAGTGGGCGCGGAAAACATTGGAGATGCCGGCCGCGACTGTGCGCATGGTCAAAGAAGGAATTAACGCGACGGCGAATGCGTTGCATAAGGCCACAGCGTTCGCAGATGCGGATCAGAGTCAACTATCTGGGGCTTTCGTCGAAGCGGTTGCCGCACGCGATGCCTTCGCCAAAAAATCAAAAGGCTGACGAGAGCCGCAAATAAACCACCCGCCCACGCGGATCGTGCACTTTGGAATCGTACCCGACATTCGTATCAACGGGCGGCGGGTCTCTATCGAACAGATTTGTCACCCCTAAAACCAATACCGGGCCATCTTTTTCTGACGGCACCATAGCGTTCGGCGCGTATCGGACCTGAGCGTCCACCGTCACATGGTTGTTGATCGGGACGCTGTTCTGATCATCGAAATACCCTGACACGGTTTTCACATAAACTGCAGCACCGAACAGACCTTTTGACCACGTTGCACCAAGAGTTGCGCGCCACTTGGGCAAAGACCGCGCAAAGTTTCTGAAATTGCGGTTGCCGGACACATCACGCTTTGGGCCATTCGGTGATTCTTGAATAAGGTACTTGTTAATGTAGGTCACATCGGCAGACAGTCCCCAGATGTTGCCACCGACGCCAAATTCATAAGCCAAAGTACCGTCAATTCCGTCTGTCTCGACGGCGGGAGCATTTACATAGTTGGTATCGACTCGCAGCACTTGGCCGGCCTCACGTATGACGCGGGGATCGAAAGGATCGGTATCGATGATCGCCTGGGCGCTCTCTTTAACGATGATGTTGGTGTAATCAAAACGCCAATAGTCGATGCCCAATGAGAACCCCTCGACCGGATTAAATGTCATACCAGCGTTAAAGACGTCAGCCTGCTCAGGCTTCAAACCTTCTGTACCTACGGTTCGTACGCCGCGAAATACGAGAGAGCCTGTCACGGGGTCTGAAATATTTTGCAGAACTGTTTGCGATGAAAAGCGCTGGAACACACTCGGTGCTCTGAACGCAGTCCCGAATGACGCTCGCACAGACAAATGATCACTCGGCCGCCAGGAGAGTGCAATTTTGGGATCCGTTGAATTCGGCCCGTTCTGATAGGCCTCGTGACGCAGAGCCACTTGCACATCCAGCGTGCTTGTCAGCGGTATACTAAACTCGCCGAAACCCGCAACTACTGTGCGGTGACCCGCGAAGTCAGGGCCACCAATGAAGAACAGATAGTTCTCTGCATTGAATTGATCGTCCAAATCACCGGTGACCGATTCACGACGCAGTTGGCCCCCGACGGCAAGCGCGACCGAGCCCTGCGCGGTTTCAAAAACTGAACCCGTTACGTGGCCATCAACAGAGAACAGTGATGTTTGGTAGTCGTAAGTCGCTGTGGATAGGAAATCGTCAATCACAGCGGGGTCGTTGTAGGTCGCATCACCGGGTTGCGACAATGTCGCCGAGCCGAAGGGGTTAAAAAACAGATCGTTGTTGGGGCCACCACGACCGTTGAGCGCTTCATCAAACCGATCCGCTAAGGCGTTGCCGATCTTCACGACGTGACGGTTGGCGCTATAGCTGGCGGCAAGATCCCAATCCCAACTGTCGCGTAAACGACCCCGTACTCCGCCAACAGCGCGCCAAGTCTCCGACGTATGAGTCACGAGATTAACCGGCGCATCCGCGCCGAGTGGCCGGCCCAAAAATAAAGCCGGTACACCAAAAACGTTTCCGGGATTGTCAGCCGGTACGGTTGCCAAGTTGAGAATCGGGAATGAAGGTGATGTCCCACGGAGAACATGTGTATGGGCATATCCGGCGTCGGCAAATATTTCGACCTCATCGAGATCAATCGCAGCCGACGCGTAACTCAGCCAACGGCGTTCCCGCGGGATGAGGTGATAGTAGGGCGAAAAATCGAAAGTACAGGTACCAAGACTTGAACCTGGTTCAGACGGGTTCGGCGTTCCACCGGCCGGACCACAGTCAGGATCAATGACGCTCTGGGGATCGGTCAAACCCGACGGCAGGGCCGGGAACGTTGGTGAAGATGCCAGCAAAATAAATGCACCTGGTTGGCCAAACCCTGAATTCCCCTGTCCCTGTGTGAACGCGCGCTCCACCGACGGCAACCAGGATCGACGAAGATGACTCGCCGCAACGGTCGCGCTGACACGGTCCGTTTGCAGCCCGTATATTCCGCGCAGCGTTACATCACGCTGAGATGACCGTGTGGTCGTGCCCACCTCACCCTCAAGCTCCAAGCCATCAACATCGGTGCGCGTCATCACGTTGACCACGCCGGCGATCGCATCGGTGCCATATAGAGCCGCCGCGCCGTCTTTCAGAATTTCAATTCGGCCCACCGCGTTGAGTGGAACTAGGGCGTTAAGATCGACAAACGACGAGCCATCATCAGCGACACCGCCAGATACGGTTTGCCTGCGACCGTTAAGCAAAACCAAAGTCGAATTCAGACCAAGCCCGCGCAGGTTGAAATTCGAGGTTCCTACGGAAAGATTCTGCGTAAAGACATCGGCGTTGAACTCGGAGCCGCTGTTGAACGGTAGATAGCCAATGACGTCCGCGATGTTTGTTAGTCCATAACCGCGTAAATCTTCGGCTGAAATGACTTTAAGCGGAGACCCACTGCTCAAATCTTCCCGCTTTAGGTACGACCCAGTCACCCGAACCTCTTCGATCGGCTCCAATGCTCGAGAGTCGGAGACAAGCACGGAGAAAACCGCAAGCGCCGCACTAAAAAGACAAGACTTGAAGAGCATCAATGAGTCCGGAATAGGCTGAGTTTCGAATGAGTCAGGCAGACGCAGGCTGGGCAAACCATGCTAGCCTTAAAAACCAGCGGTGAATGCGGGTCAGCCCTCGTAAATCAGATGTTTCGTTACTTTCAACCCAGCCCTTTGGGCGGTAGAATTTTGCCATGGTAAAAAGAACCCGAAATGTCCGGACTTTACTGCATACGGTTTGCATCGCGGCATGGGGAATTCTCGCGACACAAGGCCCGGCCAATGCCGACACCATTCGTATTGGCTTACAAAACCTTCCGACCGGTCTCGGTACTCCGTTTGGCTCTTTTAACATACCAACAGGAGCCCCTCTATCTGCCGTCTTTGATGCACTAACGGGTATCGATGAGAAGGGCGACACCGTACCGGCGCTCGCCGAACGATGGGAGCATGAATCCCCAACAACCTGGGTGTTTTATCTTCGACAGGGCGTGACCTTTTCCAATGGCGAGCCGTTTGACGCTCGTGCGGTTGTATTTGTCATCGAGACATTGCTGTCTGGCCCCGCTGCGAGCACGTCCCTTGGCACCACGTTGAAACGTATGACGGTTACTGGTGCGACGGCACGCGCATCACATGTCGTTTCAATCTCAACTGAAAAACAAGATGTCCTCTTCGCTCAATACATGAGGGCGCTGCGTATACCCGCACCCGGGGCGATGGCCGAGTTGGGTTTGGATGCCTTCGCCTTAGCACCGGTTGGAACTGGCCCTTTCGCCGCAACCGACTGGGGCGAAAGCAAAATCAATATGACAGCCTTCACCGACTCTTGGCGGGCACCACAGGAATCTGACCTGGAGTTTATTCAACTCTCCGATGGAGCGTCACGACGACAGGGAGTGATTTCTGGTTCGATTGATATTGCATTCGCTCTTGCACCTGATGACACGGGCCCGGTTGAAGCCGCAGGTGGGCGAATGTGGGTACGGAACGAGCCAGGCGTAAACTTTCTGGCCTTTGTCACCGTCAAAGAAAGCCCGCTACAGGACGTTAGAGTCAGGCGCGCCCTCAATCATGCTGTTAACAAGAAACGTATGACCGACATTTTTATGGATGGTGCGATTGGTCCATCCAGCCAAATCGCCCACAATATGTCATACGGATACAACGACGATTTAGAGCCCTACACCTACGATGTCGACCTCGCTCGTAAGCTGCTTACAGAGGCGGGGTATCCAGATGGCTTCGACTTCCCGATTCTCCTGGTCCCCGGCGGACCGGCAAATTCTCAAGACTGGTATCAACAGATCGCGTCTGACCTCTCTCAAGTCGGCGTGCGCATGGAAATTCGCCCCAGCCGTCTGCCCAACTATATGGACTATATGTACAACGGTGGGTGGCCAAGCTTGGGTTTCGCAATGTCGACCTACACATTTGACCCGCTGGCGGCCTATCGCACGCGGTCCTGCTCTTGGCAGCACCCGTATCACTGCGACCCGACAATCATGCCACTTATTGAAAAAGCCCTCGCAGCGACAACACCGGAAGATCGCAAACGCTTAACCCGCGATGTGCTGCGGCACGAGCACTTCGAGCCGCCCGGCATATTCCTATGGCAAAACGTATCTTTTGAGGGTCTTGGGCCGCGTGTTAAAACCTATTGGTCGGGTGCCAATACGGTCCGGACCGAGGATATTGTCCTAAACGACTGAGTCGGCGCTCAAATTAGTATCCCGTGGTAAGCCCGGCGGAATTCCAAAACCCAAATCTATCCAACTAACGCGTTGCTTCGTTTTGTAACGCGACCCTTTGTCCTCAAACTCATCGACGTCGTCCAATGGCTGGCAGAAAGAACAAAGGCGCGGCGGGCGACCGTCATCAACCGCCAGCGGCAGCATAATACTTTCCATTTGAAATGACCTACCGCTAGGGCTGATAAATTCAGCCACCTCAATCATACCGCACGGGTGCATCGCTATGCCTTCGCAGTTCCCTCGCATTGCTTGGATCGCTGGTTCTGGGAGTCCCGCACCGAAAATCGTGTTGGTTTGATCCCGTCCCCAAAGTTCAACCAACGCCGTCCCCATAAAGCGGAACACCGGCCCACGTTCAGTGACATCCAGAATAACGACAAACGGTATAAGCGCTGGATCTGGCCGGTCCACAAAATCACGGGTATGCGGCAACAGATCATTGCTGCCGAGTGCCCGCCAATGCTCATAAAAGGCACGACATTGCTCGGTCCGTATCGGATTGTCTTCCTCCAACCTGCGCCCCCTTCCGCATTGTGGTTGGCTATCCCCAAACCCTATTCTGTACTGGATAGAAAGATGGTTCAATTAACCCTGCGAACACAGATCTTGATCAACCCTAGGTGTACATCTTGAATATAGACCGCGCATTCATCCGGCTAGACGAGGGCCTTGTGCATATCCGCACATGCGGAAAGGACAATAGCGCCCATCTCCCTGTGTATGTTGTGCACCCATCGCCCGCGTCCGCCCGCGGTATGGAACCGATCATCCGCCTGTTTGGCGAAACCCGGCGGGTCATTGCCCCAGACACGCTGGGCAACGGAGATTCGGCGGCGCCATCACCGGACGAGCCAGATATCACTTACTTTGCAGACAGTGTCGTCCGCCTCCTCGACAAGCTCGGTCTGGAAAAAGTGGATTTCTATGGCAGTCATACAGGTGGACGAACCGGCTGTGAGATGGCCGTCCGGCACCCTGATCGTGTGCGACGCGTAGTCATCGATGGCCTTGTCGAATACGAACCGGAACTTAAGGCTCAAATACTCGAAAACTACGCACCGGCTGTCACACCCGACGATCACGGCGGACATCTTTCCTGGGCTTTGAATTTTGTCCGTGATCAGGCGTTTTTCTTTCCCTACTTCATGCGCGACGCCGACCATGCACTCGGCAATCCAGGACGCACACCAGAACATCTCCATGCCCACACCGTTGATGTTTTGAAAGGGCTAACCACCTATCACAAGGCTTATCTGGCGGCGTTCCGTTATCCAGCGAAGGAACGCATGCCCCAAATCAAAGTGCCAGCATTAATCATGGCTGGCGAGAGTGACCCACCCCACCTCATCAAGGGCACGGAAGAAATGTCGGTGTTATCAGACCTCGCCGATATGATTGTCGTCGGTCGCGATCCGTCAGAAAAAGTCGCGGCGGCAAACGCCTTCTTCGACAAGTCATAAACGTTAAATTCAAAGGACACTCACATGAGCACGTCAACCAGCAAGCACCCCAGCGGTCCTGGCCTCATTTTTGGCCCCGGCCGTGAGGGCTGGTGGGACTCAGAACGCGTCTCCTGCCCCAAGGTCATGCGCATGGCCGATGGCTCGTGGCGCATGTGGTACTACGGCCGCGACAAGACCTTTGATCGCATGATTGGTTTGCCCACCGGGCGGGTTGGCATGGCAACATCTTCAGACGGTATCCACTGGGACCGCGTCCGCGGCCCCGGTGTGATGGGTTCTGTCCTGGACCCACACCCTGATCCGACGCGTTTCGATTCTTCTCATGTCGGCGTCAACGATGTTCACTACGATAACGGTTTGTATTGGATGTGGTACTTCGGCGGTGATCAGGCGATCAATAATATTCGCGGCTTTGACGTCAAAGGCTTTCCCATGCGCTCGGGTGCCGCTGTATCTCGTGACGGCATTCATTGGACACGCCTTGAAGGTCCCTACAACGGTGCCCTCTTAAGCAACGGCAAGCCGGGCGACTTCGATGCCTTTATGGCAGCTTGGCCACAGGTCATCCGCTGGGACGACGGCAGTTGGCGGCTCTACTATCACACCCTCGATGCCAATGAAGGCTATGTCATGGCCTGGGCCGAGTCCGAAGATGGTCTGCGTTGGGAAAAGCGTGGCCCCCTGCTCGGCCGCGGCCCAAAGGGTCGATTCGACGACTACAGCATTGCCACACGGCAGATCATCAAGATCGATGGACAGTGGGCTTTGTTTTACGAAGGCTGTCAGGACGTCGGCACCAATCCGGAAGTGGACCGTCAAATCGGGCTTGCCGTATCTGACGACGGCATCACTTGGGAGCGCGTCGATGGTCCCAACGACAATGGCTCGATCATACAACAATCACCAAAAGGATCTGGCCGATTGGATTTCCGACTGGGCTGCCCTTGGGTCGTACCCATGGATGATGGCAGTTTGCGCCTTTACTACATCGGCTCAAATGAACGCAACAGCGAGGGCGGCAGTGAACTCAGCAGCACGCACCAGATCGGCATGGCTGTCAGCGATGGCGACATCACCAAATGGAGGCGCTGGACTGCCTAGGCTCGTCAATCGTTAGAGCTTACTCATATCCAGATCGGCCTGTGTCCCGGCCCAGGCATCGCTGAGCAAGTCTTCCGTAAGCTTCGCCGCAACGGCATCGCCCTTGGCCTTGTAAACCTCGGCAAGACCAAACAGCGCCAACCCGTTATTCGGCGCATCGATCAAACTCGCTTTTAGCGCCCGCTCTGCATCGTCTGGGCGACCGGCGGCGAGGTATGCCGCGCCCAAGGATTGGCGTACTGGATAATACCAATAGGGTGGCTCCATATAATTGACTGTGTCTTGTAGGGATACGGCTGCCTCAAAATGGCCGATCGCCGCGTCCAATTCATCGTCGGCTTGCGCGATTCGCCCGAGAGCAACTTGCTGCGCAATCGATAGCAGTGTCGGCGCAGGCACGCCGTTGCCAGTTAAGCCTCGGAAATTCGCGTTGTCATTCAAAGCGGCGATCGCATCCACCTCAGCTAGTGCTGCAATCGACTGGTCATTCTTTGCCAGGGATATCGCGCGGGCGTAGTGCCACATGGCTTTGACGTATGGCGCCTCAGTGCCAGGGTCAGGCAACGCCATCACTTGGTCATGGGCGCCAAACTCAGCATAGGTAAACAGTGGCGATACCTTGACCGGCTGCACACCCGGCGCTGAATTTGCCATCGCCATCGGAACTAGTGCGTCAAGTTTGTCGGCATACTCCAGGCTCCGGTCACGATCACCGGCCATATAAGCGGAGACCAAAACAAAGTGCACATTGTGCGGGTAGTAACCGTACTGATACATGCCACCAGCGATGGCCTCTGGCCGTTGAAAATAGGCTTCATCAACAAGAACGGCTTCAATATTGGTTTCAAGCGAATCAAGATAGCGACCGATGCGGTAGTAAATATGCGATGGCATATGAACCATGTGGCCAGCACCAGGCATCAGCCCTTCCATAATCTCCGCGTAGGGCTCGACCTTAGTCGGCATCACCGAAGCTTCGAGCAGATGAATATAGAGATGAATCGCGCCTGGATGAGATGGGTTGTCTGCCAACACCTGCTCGACCAGCGCCACCGCTTTGCCGATGCGACCAGCGGGCGTGCGGCCATCGGGCTCCCAATAGACCCAAGGGGATTCATTCATGACTGCATCGGCAGTGATCAATGCAATGCCATGATCATCGGGATATGAGGCCTGCACATCGATCATCGCCGTGGCGAATGCCGTGTTGTAGGGCACCGGGCGGCGTGCCGCATCTTCACCGTAGCGTGTGGCAAGCGCGGCGATGAGGGCCTGTTCACGGGGAGACGCGTTGCTTGCGTTTGCAACAGATCGTTCAACCGCCGCCAACGCTTGATCGACTGCATCAGGAGCCATTGGTAAATTGATGTTGGGACCGAGGGCATAGGCCTCACCCCAAGCACACAAGGCGCAGCCGGGATCCAAATCCTGTGCGGCTTTAAAGGAACGCACCGCTTCGGCGTGATTAAACGCGTAGGCGAACCGCAGCCCTTGGTCGAAGTACGCCTGCGCCATCGGCGAATCCGACGTTGCAGCGTAGGTCACTGTGCCCAGGTCCGAATACAGGGGTGGGTGATCGGCCGCGTCCGTAGCCGCTTCAGCTTGACCCATAGCGGCGGCAGCAAGAACTTGTCTCAGGAGATTGGGCCGCTGCTGACCGGCCGGGCCACACATGGCACCACCAACGGAGGCCGGGCTGAACAGCTCAGCCATCTTATCCGCGTCAGGGGCAACAGGCTCTGCCGCCTCGAACCGCATACCCACCAGGCCGGTCACTAGCAGAGTTGTGAACAGGGCGATGGAAATTCTCTTTGGCGTCGACATGACTCACTCCTACTGAATTATAGACCCGACAATACGAACGACTCGCCGCATCACAACATGAATATTTGCATATCAGCAATACAGCACTATGGCGCAACCCAAGTCCCAGTGTGGGCGTTATCTTGGGTTATCTACCGAAACAGCTTCAAAGTTTTGCCTTATTTGGCCCCCATCATAGACTTGAAAGAAATTAGAGATTCGCACGACCAAAGGAACAGATCATGCCTCCACACCGCTTACGCGCTTTCGGGCTCACGTGTATAGCCACCGTCGTAACAGCAACTGCGATGCTCGGCGGTGTATCTCCATCACGAGCCGCAGGAAACGTACCGGCCATCGGCGAGATTGATCAGTGCATTCCTCTCACGCGGATAAAGCGTACCAAGGCCGTCGACAACCAAACCATTGTGGTCGAGATGCGCGGCCAGGATGGCTGGCGTAAAATGGACACGGCCAGCCGCTGCATTGGATTAAAAATCGAAAATAGCTTCAGTTATGCGACATCCCTAAACCAGCTTTGCAAAGGGGACATCATCCGCGTTCTCGGTACCGGTGGTGCCAGCTGTGGCCTTGCGCAGATCACCGTCATTTCGGAAGAAAACGCGAAAGCACTGATGAAAAAATAAATGCCGCGATCGGGTGAACACTTACCCGACGCTCAGATATCTTAGGAGTTTCCCATGAAAGCTTTTTTACTCGCACTGCCCTTAATAATAATTTCTGCGCTGCCCGCTACAGCAGAAACCAATGACGGCATGGAAAAAACGCAACAGTGCATCCGATTGCAGTACGTCGATCAAACACCGGTGATCGACAATAAGACCATATTGGTCGAGATGAAGGGTAATACCTACAAACGTATCGATCTTCGCAATCGCTGTAGCGGCTTGAAGCTCGAAGGTGGGTTCAGTCATTCGACCTCGATCAACAAGCTGTGCAAACAAGACACCTTGCGGGTGCTGCGCTCGGGCGGATTCTGCATGATCGATAAGATCGTCGACATCACCGAAGAAGAAGCCGTCGCCCTTAAAGCGAGCCGCTAAACGCCGCTGACGCTAGTGAGCAGGCGGCCCGATTGTAAAATAAATCGTCGCTGACCCGGTGCAGGTTAGAGTACGGCGCTTTGTGCCGGGTGGCTCGAAGCTGTAACAGCCCTGACTATAAGTTTGCCCGTTGGAGCACACCAACGACCCGTCGAGAACATACAGTTCCTCGTAGCGCTGTAGCACCTCGCCATCAGCACCCGACGACCAGCCGGTCTCAGTTTTCAACAACACCGACCCTTCGCCGGTCTCGGGATGCAGGCTAAGCACGAAGCGTGACGCGTTCTCGACATCGTCCCACGTTCCACCGGGAGGGTCAGCATGATATGCGACCGATCGGGCGGGCGGCTCTTCACTTACATAGTATGGCGATAGCTGTTTGGGTTCATCGACAAAATTAAAGTCCAATTCACGGCCAACCCTGGACAAAAACCAGGACTCTTCCGGCACCGCGCTTTTAAACCCGTGCACCGTTTCTGGCGGATGAAAACAGTACGACTGCGGCGTCAACCACACCTTGCTGTCAAATGACATTCGACCTTTGACGATCAGCAGCTCTTCGGTGGTGTGGTGGTAGTGTGCCGCGCCAGGCGGGTTCATGCCTTCCTCAGGTAGCAGCCTATTCAAGGCCGTGCGCTCACCGGTTTCAGGGTCGCGGCTGAGCAGCTTGGAGTAAATGCCGGGAGGGCCCGGCTTCGTCCAGGGCATCGTATTGGTATCAAGAAAAGGGACAGGGTCACGCATGACTAAACCACTCGGTGTTGGGACAAGGCACCAGTATGTCCTGCACGTTCGGTAGGTACTAGCCCAACCTGCCGCGTGCTCAAGACGTGAAATTTATCTCCCAGAGGCCATCGTGCCATTCCAAAATTGTTGCGCCATCCTTGGAATGTTCGTGATAGCCGTGCACGCCATAGGCCGGATTATGCAGATAGGTGCCGGGGGTCATCAGGCGCGTGTCGTCCGGGCCAATGTCGCCTTCGAGGCAGAAAATTTCCTCGTGGACCGGATGCCAATTGGGACCCTTCCCTTCAAACCCGCCTGGGACGGTTAGCAGTCGCGTATCCGCACCTGTCTCAGGGTCTTCCCACAGCACCCGACGTGCGAATCCTTTAAGCGGTGTTCCATCAATCACCGGCACGATCGGTTCAACATCATCATAGGCAGACTTGTGAATCACCAGCTGGGTTGAACTGTTTTTGGCCGTCTTCTGATCATCAAAAATTACGACCAGTTCGGCACCCAAGTTGGATGCGATGGCGGGCATTGATGCGCCCGTGGGTACAACAAAGAAGCCTCCGTCGGTGAGCGCTATTTCCCCTAACGTGACCGACCCGGACAACACAAACCCCTGAATGGTGGCGGCTACTGCATCAGCAGGCGCACTGGTCTGTCCCGGTTGCAAGCGAACGAGTGCACTGCGCACAGAGCCGTCGTCGAGAGCACGGAGAATTTTTCCATCACCGACGCCGGGCCAGCAGTCACCCATGGCATGCCAAGGAACATCTGCCGATGGAAAGCACCGTGACAGGTTGTGGGAAAGTGTCGGTCTCATATCTTTTGACTACGTCCTGTCGAGAATTTCAAAAGCTGCCCGCTCGCCTGATTCCATTGCCGCTTCCATACCGTATTCAAGGCGGCGCGTGTGCTCACCGGCAAAGTGGAGTCGACCGTGCGGAACGATCATCTCATTGGCGAACGCAGTCACCTGTCCCGGAGCAAACATCGGACTACATCCCCGCTGCAAGGGCTGGTTACCCCAAGAATGATAGCGCACGATTTCAATCTGCCCTTTTGTCGAAGGACGGACACGCTCCAGTTCCTTGATCAAAAAGTCTGACGCCGCCTGGGGTGACCTGGACGCCACCTGGAGTCCAGCCTGGCCAGTGACAACAAACATGCCGCGATGCTCCCCTTCGCCTGTGTGATTATCCATAGCCCAAAACATGCGAATGGGGCCGTCGGTATTCAAGGACGGTTCAAAACCATCCTCCTGCCAAAACGGCTCTTTAATACGACAGAACGCGCGGGTGGTTTCTGCGTAGTCTAATTTTTGTATTGCTTGAAACTGAGGTCCTGGTGGTCGTGGCCAGATGGATACCGCGCGCAGAACAGTGAACGGCAGAGACGAAATCACAAAACGGGCACGGAATCGGCTGCCATCGAGTGTGTGGACATCAACGGCATCCTTCTCGTTATCAATAGCCGTGACCTGGTGGTTGACGCGGACCCTATCCCCCAATTGAGCCGCCATGGCTTGAGGCAGCATCGCCGTACCGCCCAGAATATTCTTCGGCCAAAATTCAATTGGTTCGCCATCGTCATCCAATGGGCCAACGAACTGAGATTCCAAGGCACCCCGGGTTCGTTCCTGGAAATAACGCAGTGCTGACACGCCGTGCATTTCTGTTCCAAGGCCGGATACAGCCGCAAATCGGATGCCCTCCTCTGACACGCCGTGCCGTCTCAGAAGTTCGGCAACCGAAACGTCATAGTCAGAGAATCGCGGATCAAGCCAATCATCCAGTTCGACCAAAGGATTTACCTTCGCCATCATGGTCGAGCCAAACGCAGTTGCCGGAATCTCGCGCTCATCCCCTTGAAGCGGATTGGCTGGTGAGTCAGCCCAATCGTCAGCTTTGATATGCATGCCATTCATGTGGAGAGAGAACGGCAACACAAATCGGTCTTGATCGATCAATGTGAGGTCTAACCGGTCCACCGCATCGAGGACTCTAGCGTAAGACCCACTGATTTGAGAGGCACCCAACTCAATTGGCACGTCGCCGGCATTGGTCTCCCAGGATTCCTTGGCTGACCAGACACGGCCTCCAATTCGCCCGCTGCCTTCCAACACCAACACGCTGAGACCAGAGTCAGCCAAAATACCGGCGGCGTTCAGACCCGACAGGCCGGCACCAATAACAACCACGTCGACCTGCTCATTTGCACGCGCGCGACGCGTATGAACGAACGGGCTGACGGCCGACAACGACAGCGTAGTCGCTGCGACTTTTTTACCGAGGGACCGGCGGCTCATCATCTTGGTCATGACGAAACTCCAAACGGAAACTGCTAACAAAAAACCCGGCGTCTCTTTTAGAAGCGCCGGGTTTTTCCGTGTTGCTTTATCCTAGCGCTACGGCCAGTGACTGCCATCAGGTTGAATAACCTGGGCTGTGTCAGCTTCCATCGGATCAACGTGATCATGTGGATGCTCAAAGTCATGAGGCACGTGGTTATGGTCTTGAGTCAAAATCCACTTGTACATGGCTGGCTTCTGACGCGCCAAACGGGCAGCGGCCCGTTCCGCATTCTCTTGCGGTGACGAGTACGGATCATGGTGGAAATGGTTGTGCAGATCACCATCCGTGCGACCAATGGCGAGAATACCGCGCTCAGACGCAAAGCATCCGTGGTTGATATAAGCCGGCCGCCAGAAATACCCACCCGTCGGCAAAGTGCCGAACTGCATCATCCAGGAGTCGCCCCAGATGTGATAGGCCTCTTCTGCACAGTCATGATAGCTGATGTTGTCCTGCCAAAAGCCGGGCACCATGCAATACAAGAAGGTCATGCCGTGAGTCTTCTCATCGTAATGCAACATCTTGAGCAAACACCCTGGCGCCGTGGCGGGGAATAGAGCATTCCCGGTCCAGTCCAAACCGTCATACGAATTCACACTGGCGAAGTTCTTTTCGTCGCACTCATCGTGGTTCGCATCTGACTCTTCAAAGCTCGGCGGGCCATTGTTGTAAAAGATCAGGCACAGCGCACCTTCGTCCGAAGACATCGCCGGCATCGCCTTACCGGCGGGCAAAAACAGATAGTGACCTTTCTGACAGAGCTGATCGCCGTACTTCAGCGATCCCTCCTGGACGAAAATTTCCATTTCGTTGTAGCAAAAACCGGGCGGCTGTTTGAAACCAGCATCATATTGCACGGTCATCGTCACGGCACCGTGATCAGTGTCCATGCTCAAGGTTTTGTACTGCATGCCGTTTGGCATGCCAGCCATCGTCATTTTTTTGAAGCCAACATCGCGGTCTACAAACGGTTCGATATGTGGGCGGGCCATAGTGCGTCTCCTACTTTGCTGCGCTAGACCGGAAGGTCATGCTTCCGCTGCGCTGCACCGAAAAAATTTAGTGGGCGTATTGCCCGTCTTAGAAAATGACCTGAAGTGGTCGACCGTCGCGTGGACGAATTTCTTCCTTGGGGATGACCCGACGATTCTCGGCATGCCAGTGGAAGCCTCGGGTCTGAACCCGATGCAGAAAATCTGCGACCCACTGCTCGCGCTCCGCGCTCATATCGTCCATCGCCTTTACAATGGTTTCATAGCGGTCGAGCTGCTCTTTGAGCTCTTCGTTAAACCATGTTTTTTCTTCGGCCGTCATCTCTGGCCGTAAATTGGGTTTGCCTGTCAGGCTACCGAGTGTCACAACGCCCCTCCTTCTGAATTGAACGCTACCTTAGCAAGAAAACTTGCCTTGAAAACCGGGAATAGGATGAGATTTCCTATAAACCCAGAAAAACAATAAAACTTCCCGAAACTGCGACCGCCCCGCCAGCCAAAGCATGGCTAAATCGCGCTAGGGGCGCAAAAGAGACCTGCCGCAAGCCAACCAAAGTAACAGCCACAACCGCCGTCATAGTGATGAGCGTGGTCAAACCGAAAACCGCTGCCACAGCAATCACGCCCATCCAACTCGCCTCAGCAGCGGGATACATAAGAATCGGGATCAGCGGCTCACAGGGGCCGAGCACAAAGACGATGAACAGGGCCAACGGCGTGAAGCCGATTTTCGATTTCTCCGCATGTATATGAGCATGGTCATGATGATGAGTATGTCCGTGGCGGTGGACTGTTCCGTCGCCATGATCATGAACATGATCATGCGACTTATTCTTAAACGCGGCCTTTAGTCCCCAAGCTAAATAGGTGAGGCCAAAAGCAATTAACGCCCATGCAGCCCAATCGCCGCGTACGGATTCGATGACTTCCAGGTTGCCAACAGCAACCCCAAAGCCAATGCCAATCGCACCCAGTACAATCGAACTGGCGACATGGCCCAGCCCACACAGACTGGTAACGGCAAGCGCCTTTTTGCGAGACCAGCCGCGTGCCTTCGCCATAACGATGAAGGGCAGGTAGTGATCCGGCCCAAGCAGCGTATGTACAAATCCGATAGAGGCGGCGGTCGCCACCAACACCAAGAGTTCAGGTGTCACAAGTCATCCCTAGAGCGTGTTTCTTATTATTTCGACCTCTGGGTAGCGGGATTCTGAAGGCGGCGCAAGACCTTGAAATCTGGGTCAGGGCCTAGCTCATACGTGCCTGGTGTAACCGGTCCAATCGCAGCCGATGACGGCTGTCCGTCAAATAGGTAAGGCCGCCAAAAACGGTCATCAACACGCCGAGTCCGGTCGCACCGACAATCAAAAACATGATCAATATTTGATATCGCACCGCCTCCGTTGGCGGTACGCCCGCTAGAATTTGTCCGGTCATCATTCCCGGTAGCGACACCAGACCGGCGGCCGCCATCGCATTGATCATCGGCATCATACCGGTCCGAATGGCAGAGCGGGCGATAGGCCCACAGGCGTGCCATCGAGTCGCCCCGAGACACAGTTGCGCTTCGATAGCGATCCTGTCACGCGCGACACCGGATGTCAGAGTGCTGAGCCCCAGAGCAATCCCGGTCATCGAGTTGCCAAGAATCATGCCGAGCAAAGGAATGGCATATTGCGGGTCGTACCATGGATCCGGGCTGATCTGTGTGGTCAGAGCCAATACCGTGACCAACGTAGAAGAAAACGTCATCGCTGTGGCGCCAAGTCCGTATGACCACAGCCCTTTCAGTCGACGGTCCTGACGGGCGGCCACTTCGTATCCGGCAAATACAATCATCACAAAGGCGATCGCACCGGTCCACAGCGGCGACGCTAACTCGAACACGGCCGTTAAAACATATCCAACCAGTGTCAACTGAATGACCATACGAAGCGTCGCAATAACAAGAGTGCGTTCAATCTTAAGACCAAGACTCAACGACAGCAGGCCATTGGCGACAATAAGGACCGCGCCAATAGCCAGATCGGCAACGGACAAGCCGATGTAGGTCATCGCCCGCCTCCCGCTGTGGACAATTCAACACAGCCCTTACCAACGACCGCGACCGTACCGCCCAAACGTTGAGCCTGCTCTCCGTCGTGAGTGACAATCACTACGGTCGTGCCTCCGTTCATACGTTGGGTGAGCACACGTTCCACTGCTCCTGTAGCCGCGTCATCGAGCGCCGACGTCGGTTCGTCAAGCAGCAACACGTTCGGATCCAACAACAGCGCACGTATCAATGCTAAGCGCTGGCGCTCGCCGGTCGACAACCGTGACACCTGCCACGCCAAGCAAGCCCGGTCTAGATTAAGAGAATCCAACAGTGGGCCTGGGTCACCTGCAGGCATATGCGCATCAACCTGATCCGCCCACCAGCCAGATTCCGCCGGGACGTAAGTCACGGCCTTGCGCCAAACAGGCGCAGCGACTTGAGATCGGATCATAGAATTCGTTTCAGCATCACCGCCGTTGCGGTCCAAATCCGCAATCGCCCGAAGCAAAACTGTCTTCCCAGCACCTGATGGGCCGCTGATCGCGAGACAGGCACCGTCATCAAGAGCCAGGTCGACTGGCGCCAGTCCGCGTGGTTCGAGATGCGTGAGACTAAGCACTTATGTGAGATCACCACCAACACGGATGACGGCACGCCCGTGCACCTGGCGGTGTTCAAGTCGATGATGCAGATCGGCGACATCAGCCAGTGGAACCTCTTCCGTAACCGGGACGCGCCAAACGCCTGTAGCCACGTTTTCGATGATGGTGCGGTCCGTCGCGCTGCCCGGCGGATCCTCAATAGGGGCCAGGTTCATCCCAGCAACGCTGATGTTCTTAAAAATGAGAGTCGATATATCAACTGGACCCGGCATGTCTCCGGCGGTCGCGCCGATGTAGACCAATCTGCCGAGCGGCGCCAGCACCTCAATATTACTGGCAGCGTTTGGTCCGCCATTGCCATCGACAATAACGTCGACGCCGCGACCGTGCGTTGCGTCCTTGACCTGCTCAACCCAGCCCTCTTGGGTGTAGTCGAACACATGATCGGCCCCGAACGTCTTGGCGAAGCTTACTTTGTCGTCACCACCGGCCAATCCAATCACCGTGCAGCCGTCACTCTTGGCGATTTGCGCCGCCATAATTCCAATCGGTCCGGCAGCAGAATGAAGCAAGCAAGTCTCGCCAGACTGCAAGCGACCCGCTTTATAGAGCGCGTGCCAACCGGTGAAGGAGCAACCCCGGTAGACACAGCCAACCTTGAGATCGATTCGATCATCGAGCATCAACAGGACTTCTGCTTTGGCGATTGAGTACTCTGCGTAAGCGCCAAAGTTTGCCCGTGAGATGACGCGTCGACCGATGAGACTGGCATCAACACCATCGCCAACCGCATCAACGATGCCGGTATGCTCCAGTCCCGGTGTGAAGGGAAACGAGATCGGCATAAAATTGATCTTGCCTGCACGTGCCATGGCATCGAACGGATTCATGCCCACATAGGCAACCTTAATGCGCGCTTCTCCCGTTCCGGGCTCAGGAACAGAAACCTCGCGCAGCTCCATCGCCTTAGGTCCGCCGAAGGCCTTCATTTGAATCGCATGCATCGTCTTACTCATAGGGGTGTGCCTTCAATCAATTCCATCAAGGCGCCAGAGCCCGGGTTACGCACCACCGCGGCAAAGCGGGGACCAACGCCGGGAAGCATGATATCGGCAGGATCAGAAAACCGAGTTGCACCGATCTCATCACAGACTGCCAACGTTTCTTGAAGGTCTGGCACCAGAAAGCCCTGCGCCAAATATCCAATGTTTGGTGGCACTTGGATGTCGCCTTTACTCGGTGCTGCGTAGTTCAACGGATGGGACAGCGCAATCTTGCCGAAGGGATGGGTGGCAGAAACAAACGTTGCCCGCGTTTTCGCTCCGTCAGGCCGATCAAGAAAGTGATTGGTCTCGGGCTTATCTAAAACGTCATCAATAATAACATCGAGCCCAAGAACTCGCTGATAGAACGCAAGCGCCTTTTCGTGATCCGCGATCGAGTGTGACGTCGTCGACACGGGTGTGTACCCGGTTCTGGTTTTACCTTCTGCCTCGACCTCAAATCGCAGCTTGCCGACCGCCGTTGAGTTATCGCCCGTCAACTCAACCAGATTGATCGCCAAACCATCGGGGCCGTCGAACAACACCTCCACCGGCTGTCCGGCCGCTGCGCTGACTTCATAGCCAATCGGTTCGGACCAAAACCCAAACCCCTTAGCCTGAAGAGCCTTGGTGGTCGCACGGATATCGTCGACATAAAAATTCAGATTCCACAGGCCACGGTAAGTGCGATCACCCGGCTGCGGGATGGTCACACGGTCTTCAGCGTGAAATTTAATCGCCAACACCCGACCAACCTGTGAGTCGCCGGCAGAAAACATGATTGCTTCCGCAGTCGATTCCGTAGGGAGATTCCAATGAGCCTCGAAGCCTGGACCAGCCAGCACCGCCGGGTCACTCGCGTCCAAACCAACGACATCGCCATAGAATTTACGCACCTCTTCCAACGACGAGACTCCCAGAACCGCAATAGAAAGCGGACTGCCCGTCATTCAGAGATCTCATCAATATCAAGGCCCGACGCTTTGTTTTCCATGGCCAGCGCGGCAAGGCCACCGATGAACAAGGGCGGTACCGTGGCCAAAGCGAAAGCCCACTCCCAGCCCAAAGGTTCAATAGCCCAAGCCACTAATAGGGGAAAGACGATGTGCCCGACGTTTATTCCCAATGTCCCGGCTATTGCAGCGCCTGTTGCGCGCATGTGCGTGGGAAATTGCTCGGTTAGGAAGGTGCCCATGACGGCGTTTGCGCCATAGAAAAACGCCGCCATCAAACTGAACCACATCACGTCACCGGCATAGGTGGTCGGAATCCAAATCAGGCCGCACATGGCCAACGCTCCTAGCCACAGCCAAATCACGATGGTGTTGCGACGGGTAGTGACAAATTCCCCGACCAGAGAAGAACCGATATAGCCGACGATGCCAATGCCGTAGGAAATACCAACCAAACGCGTCGCGGTCTCAGGACTGTACCCCCGCACCTCGTTGAAGAAGGATGGAAAATAGAATGCTGTCCCAGCGTATGCCCCACCCATCATAAAAAAGATGGTGAAACACAAAATGGTGCGGCGGCGCATGTTGGGCGCGAACAGAGTTTTGACGCGCGCCTGCCAGGGCTCTGCCTTCTGTCCGGAGTCGACCTTAGCCTGACGTTGCTCTTCAAACCGACGACTCTCCGGCAAAAAGCGGGACAAGATGATAGCGATCGGTATAACAACCAGCGCCGGCAGAAAAATGGCCCGCCACCCGTAGGCGGCCATGATAGGTGCTGCGATCATAGCTGCGAGGAACCAGCCAATTGGGAAACCGCATTGCAAAAAGCCGGTCACTAAACCCCGGTAGCGAGCCGGAGCTGCTTCAGATGTGTACGTGACGACAATCGGAGCGAGTCCGATAGACACCGCAAAGCCGATAGTGCGCAACACAGCCAAGGTCATAAAGTCAGGAACCCAAAAGTGCAGCCCGACAAGGAACGCTGACATACCCAATGTGACAACAAATATGATCTTGCGACCGTATCGATCGGCGAGGATGCCCATAACCACAGCAAAGATTGATGCGAGCACGAATGAGGCTGTGAGAATCCAGCCGATATCTCCAAGGCTTTTGCCAAATTCTTGGCGAATTCCTGGGATCGCATAGCCGAACAAAGATTGATCAAAATTCGTCAGTGTCCATCCCAGAAGACAAACGCAGAAAATCAACAACGGATAACCGCGCATTTGCGCCGCAAAATCTTTGACGGATAACGAACTCATAGCCTGTCCTTAGCGGGTGAATGGGCACACGTTAGACTCCAGGTAGTCTGCGGTCGCCGCCGAAAAGACGCAAGGGCAGCACGTATACGACCGAGGACATTGCGCTGGCACCCCTTCGACCGATAGCATTCCACCGTAAGCACGAGAGGACGCTTTTGATTACTGTACGCGGTCTCACCGCCACCTATCGCCTTGGTCGCGATACCGTCACTGCGCTCGACGGCGTCGACCTTGATGTTGAACCAGGTCAGGTGTTTGTTCTGCTCGGTCCGTCTGGCTGCGGTAAAACCACACTGCTGCGCTGCCTGGCAGGCTTAGAAACTCCAGTCGCTGGACAGATCGAAATCGACGGCATCCCGTTGTCAGACGCTGCAACCGGACTTTTTGTGCCACCTGAAGACCGGCCACTCGCTATGGTCTTTCAGTCTTACGCCATGTGGCCTCACATGAGTGTGTTCGACAATGTGGCCTTCCCGCTCAAAGCGGGGCGACGACGATTGCCATCCAACGAAGTCGATGGTCGCGTCGATGAAGTTCTCTCACTACTGGGGATCGATCACCTTAGTGCGCGCTCGGTCACCACTCTCAGCGGCGGCCAACAGCAGCGTGTAGGTTTGGCACGTGCCATCGCGTTGAGACCGCGTGTTCTTTTGATGGATGAACCGCTGAGCAATCTCGATTTCCGATTGCAAGTCGAATTGCGCGGCCAGTTGCGGGCATTGATGCATGAACTCAACCTTACCACCGTGCACGTCACTCACAATCAAGCCGAAGCGCTGGAGATGGGAGATCGCATTGCCGTCATGGACGCGGGTCACGTGGTGCAAACCGACGATCCGGAATCCATTTACCATCGGCCTGTCGACGAGCACGTCGCGCGTTTTGTTGGTGATATGAACTTGATACCGGGATCGGTCGCGCGTTGGTCCGAGGGAACTGCTCAAGTGCAGACAGCGTCGGGCATGTTCCTCGCCATGACCGCCGAGAATATATCTCTCCCCGAGGGCGCACGCTGTTTTCTTGGTATACGACCCGCCGATCTTGTTGTCCCCGCACCAACCGACGCACCTCCGGAAACCTGTCTGACTGCCACGGTAACTGACCGTCGGTTCCAGGGAGATCGCATGATGTTCGGCCTCAAGGCCGGAAACGATCCGCTGGAGATTTCCACCCATCATTCCGTTCGTTTAAGCGTCGGGTCTGAGGTGCGCGTGCATATACCGCCGGACAGCGCAATTGCCGTAAAGCCGTCACCGCAGACCAGGCCCACAGACCAGAGCGATGACGGTGACTAGGCTTAATCCCCTCTCACTGATTTATGGCGGGGCACTGATTGGGTTAACCTTTATTGTCATCTCTCTTGCAGGCAATATCGTCGGCAGCCTGACCAGTGATACCCAATTCAACCGCTTTACCCTCGACGCCTACAGCCGGTTGCTGTCAGACCCGGGGCTGCCGGCAACGTTACTACGTACTCTTGCCCTTGGGTTCGGCTCTATTTCAGTGACTTTAGCCTTCGCGATTCCTTTTGCGTGGCTGCTCGCCCGTACGGATTTCAAATGGAAAACCGGGTTATTCACATTGCTTGCCGCGAAGTTAGCGATTCCGGGGTTCATCACCGCGATGGCTTACGTCTGGCTGTTCAATCCCTCCGCCGGGCTGGTCAACGCCCTTCTTGGGCAAACCAACTACACCGGCGAACCGGCCTTTGACGTTTACCAAATAAAATGGCTGTGCTTGTTGCAAGGTCTCGTACTGGTGCCGGGAGCCGCCTTCATGCTGATCCCAGCCTTGCGCAATCTCGACGGCAGCTTGGAAGAAGCCGCGCGGGTGGCCGGTGTACCCGCATGGAAAACCTTTCGTCATATTGTCATGCCTTTGCTCGCCCCTGGCATCTTGGCCGTCGGCGTTTTCTATTTTGTTGTAGCCGTCGAGATGTTTGATTTCGTCGCGATCATTGCGCCGCCCGGCGATGTCTTGGTGCTGACCATTTATGAAGCGCTCAATACAGTCGATGGGCTGCCGGACTATGGGTTAGCTGGTGCTGCCGGTGTTTTGTTGTTCGCCCTCAGCGCCGGAGCCATATTATTTTATGTGCGGTTTCTTCGTCAGGCCAAGAAGTACGCCGTACTCGGTGGCAAGCGCCGTGACCCTGGTCTCGTACGCTTAGGCAAATGGCAGCGCGCCGCGTCGGCCCTGGTGATCCTTTGGGTGACCCTTAGTGTCGGCTTGCCTGTTGTGACATTGCTTTGGGTCGCGGTGGTGCCGTTCATCCAACCACCGACCTTTGCGGCCCTCGATAGTGTGTCGCTCTACGGTTTTCTTGACGGTCTTGCCTATTTAAGAGAACCCCTGACCAACACGGCGATTGTCATGGCCGGCACCATCAGCATGGCGCTGACCTTCGCCATCTGTTTGACCTGGGTCGTCACCCGCAGCAGGTCAACCATCGCGCCATGGGCCGATGCACTTGTGTTCCTTGCGCCGGCGGTGCCTGCAATTGTCACGGCCACGGCTTTTCAGGTGATGGGGATCGCCGTCTATCAATGGCTTCCACTCTACGGCACCTTGTGGCTGATCATGGCGGCCATGGGCACACGCATGCTGGCCTATTGCACACGGACCATGAATGCGGCCGCGCTGCAAATTCACCCCGAACTTGAAGAAGCCGCCTGGGTTGCCGGCCTCAGCCGCTGGCGCACCTTCACCGGTGTGTTCCTGCCCTTGATGGCACCCGCGATATTTTATGCCGCGTTGATGGTTGGCATGCTCGCCGCCCGCGACCTGACCTTGCCGCTCATTATGAACAGCGCCGGCACGCCACTGGTTTCTGTTTTGATTTTCGACCTACAAACCAATGGCGAGACCGCAAGCGCAGCGGCTGTCGCTTTGTACATGATTGTGGTGTTGGTGCTGCTCGCGCTAACCGCACGCAGACTCACCGGCATGGCCGAACCCGGCCTGGAACCGACGCGCTAGCCGAGGCGGCTATCTTTTCATACAGTCGCGGTATGAGACTTCTTTTCGTCATATCCCTAATCGCTTTGGTCCCGCTTGGACAAGCGGTCGCCCAGAGTTCAGATTTACCCGAGAGCGTCCGTGCGCTTATTCCATTGGCGGAAGAAGAAGGCGCGCTGCATGTCTACGGCGCGACCCTCAATCCGCGACAGGTTCGCGCTTTTTCAAAATCTTTCAACGACCGCTACGGCACGGACATTGACCTCACCATGTCCGGTGGTCTGCATTCGGCCAAGGCCTCTGAAGTTGCGATGGCCCATCGCGCGGGTGTTCCCACCGGTATAGACGTTTTTTGGACAGGACTGATCAGCGCCATGGTCGATACCGGTGCGTTGATGGAAGTGGACTGGGCAGGACATTATGAGGCCGACGCCAGCCTGACCATGGGCAAATGGGGTTTGCGTACCCACGACGGCCACCAAAGCATGGTCACCATTAACACCGGGCGCGTCGCGGCCGACGACGCACCAAAAACCTACATGGACCTCCTCGATCCCAAATGGCGCGGCCGCATCGTCATCCCACGGTCGCCCTATCCATGGATTGCCATGACCTACGCGCTTGGCGAACAAGAAACTGTCGAATTGCTCTCCCGTCTCATCACAGAACAAGAACCTAAGATGCTCGCGCGCTACGCCGACATTCGCGCCCGCGTCCTCAGTGGTGAATTCCCAATCGCCTTAGGCACAGATATTTTTTCTCTTAAGAAACGCGGCGCGCCGGTTGATCACCCGGACATCGATCTGTTGGTTTTATCGTCCTCAGGCGCATTCGTATTGGCTAGTGCCGAGCATCCCGCCGCTGCAAAACTGTGGGGCTTGTGGGCGGTTTCCCCAAAAGGCCAAGCCACTTTGGAAGAGGCTCGCGGATACTCTTTGGCCGAAACCCCAGGCACGGCGCTCAACACCTATGCCACTGGCCGTCGCGTCGCACACGTTCCCTTTGACTGGCGGTTAGAGAATCACGATCGCCTGGCTGAAATTTATCTTGAGATTCTGAAGCGCGCCGGCAGTTAACTCATTCCAGCGACGTCCGCCTTAATGGAAGCCAGCTGTGCGCCGGTGTCATCACCCATGGTTTTGAGCACCATCGACAGATGACGCCACGCCCGCACGTTCTTGGGCCTCAGGGCGGTACGCTCCGATAGTAGACTGCGCGCCAGTTCCCATCGTTCCGCGCGTATCGAGGCGTCGATAAGAATCTGCGCAAATAAGTCCCGCTGCGCGTTTGACCCGCCGATCAAGTTAACGTGATCACGCACCGACTCCAGCACTTCTATGCAGTCGTCGAAATCTCTGGCCCGGTATGCCACCAAAGCGGCGCACAAATCATGACCAACGACTTGCGCAACATGGGCGTAAGTATCGTCCTCGGCATCGCTGTAGTCGTCTATCGATGCAACATAGTCCGTCGCTGCGGCACCGTCCGTGGCCCCTAAGGCCAAGGCAAAGTGGGCATCAACAAACGCCAGCAATTTGTCGTCGACCCGGCCTTTGGCTTTCTCACCTAATATGTCCCAACGGTCACCGACGTCGATGCCCTCCATATCAAGCCGGGCAAGAACAGAGATGTCGTTGGTCAGGTCGAGATACTCGTCGGATTTAGGATCAAAAATCCCATCGTCGTAGAGCGCCAAAACGTCGTCATGACGGCCCGCCTCAAACAGCATCAGCGCTTTATGCCAAGCCAAGTGATGGCGGAAGTTATTCCAATTTCCGTAGCCGCCCTTTGAATCCAACCAGGCAATACCATCAGTCTGGCGGTCTTCCATCTCGCAGACATGAGCCACCGTATGAACCGCCCATGCGTCGGCTTCGTTAAGAGTGGCGGCCGCGCGACCAAGGGATTCCGCCCGCGCATAGTCACCGGTTTCTTCTAGCCCGAAGGCCCGCATAGATAGCATGTAGCCATAGGTGGGTAAGTCCTCACGGCCCTCCCAGGAATGCCACACCCGGCCCACAGAGTTCCGCACGTTAATGGAATCACCCATATAGAAGTGCGAGTAATGCAACATCTTCACCGCCAGCACATCCATGGGATATTCACGGGTGCATTCTTCCCAGGCGGCTGTTGCTCCGGCGAGATCGAGTTCACACCAGGCTTCCAAAGCTTTGACATGCAACTGTTCACGCGCTGTTGCTGCCGCTGCGCCACGCTGCGCCGCCTCAAGTGCCTGCTGTGCCTTTGGCACCAAGGCGCGAACGCCCATCATGTGCATGAAGTACCCGCGCAGCACGTTGGCAAAAACCATTTCGCTATCGAGCGAATAGGTGGTCTTGAGCAAGTCCCCGATATCGTTGCCAAAACGCAGGTACGCGACAAGAGTCCTATCAAACGCTTCGGCCGCCTCTTGACTGGCGGCCGAAACTTGCAATCCCGTGTGATCAACAATCATTGTGCATGCTTACTAATCATCCTGCATCGCTTGGCCCCAATTGGGATCGAGGGGCACGTAATTCTCCGGCCCGATATCAAGGGACGAGATATCCATAATATGAGTACGCATGCCGCGCATAAACCCGGCTGTGGAGCGCGCCCAGGCCAGTTTTGTACCGTCCGGGGAGAGCGACGGCAACCCGTCAAAGCCTTCGTATGTGGTCATGCGGCGCGGCTCACCGCCGGCAAGGTCGCCGATATAGACATCCCAATTGTTGGGTGGACGAATACGCACGAACACATAGTGACGGCCATCGGGTGCCGGATAAGGCGCCCAGTTCATATCGCGATCAAAGGTGTAGCGACGCCAGTCAGACCCATCGTGCTGGATGGTAAACACGGTCATCGGGGTTGGGCTGATTTCACCGTATTCGGACCGACGCCAGGCGCGGAACATGATGGTCTCATTGTCTGGCAGATAGAACGGTGCGCCTTCCTGCCAGTCTTCAGTGAATGTCACCTGTTGTTCGTCGGACCCGTCGGGACGCATTTTCCACAGGTCCATCTGTCCGTCGATCATCCGACCAAACACGACCCACTCGCCATTGGGTGAAACCGAAACCTCAGCTTCATAGTGCTCATTGTCGGTCAATCGAACGCGGTCATTGCCATCCAAGTCCGCGATATAAAGTTCTGCGCCTTGCGGGTACTCGTCTTGGTCCGACCAATTGCCGTGGGGCAAGTCCATACGGTCGCGTGTCGATGTAAACACCACCCGCTGTTGGTCAGGGAAGAAGTAGGAGCAGGCGTCCTGGCCCCTATCGTTGGCGCGCCGCAAATCGGTGCCGTCGATGGCATAGGTGTAAGTCAGATTGCCGGTGGTGCCGAAGGGTGACTTCACCGCATCAGGATCGTTGGTCTGCGCAATCATGTGGAAGCTGTCTGGTGCGAAATAGGCTTCCGCCGACACGGGAATATTTGGAATGTCGTAGTAGGGAAACGCTTCGTCGGTCATCAGCTCAGCACCCGGCGGGGCCGTGAACGCCGTACCCCCGTCTGCGCCGGAGTTCATTCCATCTGAAGCGCAACCCACCAATAGAGTCGTCGCCGCTAATAGCGATCCGATTGAACGTGATTTCATGCCTAATCCCTCTTTCTTGCAAATTGTAGACCGTCGTCCAAACGCTATGACACCTGAGCCGCCTTCCGCTGGCAAGGCCTTTAGGCGTAACATCGTGTAACGTGGTGATAATCCAACATGGGTTCAGCTAGGAATAATGAAAATGATGCGACTCCGCACCCTCACCTCCGGGCTCGGGCTAGCGATTCTTATGGCCACATCTGCGTCTTCGGCTGCCGACAGCTTTAAAGACTGCGCCGACTGCCCAGAAATGATCGCCATCCCATCCGGCAAAGCCATTTTGGGTTCCGAGCCGTGGATCGCAGACCGCAAACGTATTGAAGGGCCAATTCGGGAAGTTACGATTGCATACACCCTGGCCATCGCAAAAACGGAGGCGACCCGGAGCGAATACCGCGCTTTTATTGAAGCCACTGGCTATCAAACATCCAGCGAACCGGGCCGTGAGGGCTGCAACACCAGAACCTACGACGGCGTACTGGGTTTTGTTCGCGATCACACGTGGGACGCTCCGGGTGATGATCAACGGGAAGATCATCCGGTGACCTGCACCAGCTGGGCCGATGCCCATGCCTACGCATCCTGGTTGGCCGAAACCACAGGCAAGCCATACCGGTTGTTATCGTCAACGGAGTTCGAATACGCCACCCGCGCCGGTACGCGCGGCCCTTGGTTCTGGGGTACGAGCAATGCTGACGCTTGTGCATACGCTAACGTCGCAGACTCGACTTTTCGCCGCCTATACGATTACCAGCCACTGTTTGCGTGCGATGATAATCACGAGCGCACGTCACCAGTCGGTAGTTATCAGCCTAATCCTTGGGGCCTATACGATATGTTGGGCAACGCGTGGGAATGGACGGAAGATTGTGTCCATACTGACATGCGCAAAGTACCAACTGATGGCCGCGCATGGCGTGAAGAAGATGAAGGGGACTGCACGAAACATATCCCGCGCGGTGGGTCCTGGATGTCAGGGACCGACTGGGTGCGCGCTGCAGCTCAAGCGGGTGACCCCACCTTGTACCACAGCCAGATATTAGGCTTTAGAGTTGCGGTAACTTTAGATGAATAAAAAGATGCCCGGTACGGACGAACGATATCCAATCATCTTCATGAAAGAAGAGCTAAAATGACGCGACTCCGCAGCCTGGTCTCTGGCATTGGCATAGCCATTCTAGTCAGCACATCAACATACGCCGCAGACGGCTTCACGGACTGTGACGACTGCCCTGAGATGATCACAATTCCATCTGGCAAAGCCATTCTGGGCACTGAACCTTGGGCCGCAAACCGCAAGGGCGGCGATGGGCCAATTCGAGAGGTCACCATCGCCTATACTTTGTCGGTTGCAAAAACCGAAACGACCCGCGCCCAGTACCGGGCATTCATTGAAGCCACCGGGTACCAAACGCCAAATGAGCCGGGTCGAGAAGGCTGCAACATATGGACCTTTGATCGCGTGCTCGGTTTTGTTCGTGATCACAACTGGGATGCGCCGGGCTTTGACCAACGCGAAGACCACCCCGCCATTTGCATCAGCGGCGTTGATGCCGAGGCTTATGCCGCATGGCTGGCAGAAACGACGGGTAAACCCTATCGGCTGTTGTCTTCGACAGAATTCGAATACGCCACGCGCGCCGGCACCCGCGGGCCGTGGTTCTGGGGCTCCAGCAACGCCGACGCCTGTACTTTTGCCAACATTGCCGACTCAACGTTCCGCCGCTTGTATGATTACGCCCCGGTGTTTGCTTGTGACGATGCCCAAGAACGCACGGCTCCCGTTGGCAGCTACAAGCCTAATCCTTGGGGCTTACACGATATGCTAGGCAACGCCTGGGAGTGGACTGCAGATTGCGTCCATTCAGCCATGAACAAAGTACCGACAGACGGCAGCACGTGGCGCGGCGAAGACGATGGCGACTGTACCAAGCGTGTCCCACGTGGCGGTTCGTGGGCATCGGGCACGGATTGGGTGCGCGCAGCAGCTCAGGCCGCCGATGGCGCGCTGTATCATAGTCAGCTTTTGGGATTTAGGGTGGCGTTGACCGTAGACGAATAAGAAATAAAGGCGAACCGGACTACTTGCGTTTGGCAGGCTTCATCACTTCGCCGGCGGAGACCATTGTTCCCGCTGAAAAGAGACAGGCCAGAACAATCACCGGAACGGGATCATCCAAGCTGGCCAACAGCACGCCACCACACATAAAGAAACCGGTGACGCAGCTTACGCAAACGACTCCCATGGTCAGGCTTTCAATCCATGAGCAGACAGCTTGACTGGTGCCGTCGGGCTTTTTGTTTCGTGCGTTACTCATCGTCTCATCCTCTGACCCAATTCCGGGTCTTGTTTTTTGTGCGCCGTCTTTCACATCAGTGACGCAGCGGGACATCAACGCGCGTGCCCAGCTTCGGGTTGCAAAGCCCTTTGGGGATATGCGCGTATAAGGAGTCTGACGGGAAAAGGTTAACAGCCGGTTTCCTGAGAAAACCGCAGTTTTAAGAGGGTTTTCGGCCGTTGGGCAGCGCTGGAGACGGGGTTTTACCCCAACTGATCAAGCACTTCGAAAGCCGCGCGCTCACCGGATTCCATCGCCCCTTCAAGGCCACGGGTGGATTGAGACGTGTGCTCGCCGGCAAAGTGAATCACGCCAGCCGGTCGCGCCATACTCTCTTTATACTTAGCGATCATCCCCGGACGCCAATAGGCGTACATACCACCGGCGTAAGGATCATTGGACCAGGACCAAGAGCGTGCCACCCGCACTTTGCCCCTGGCCGCGGGACGCGCTGCAACCAAATCAGCGATCAATCGCGCCTCCGCTTGTTCTTTGCTCATGCGATTAAGGAACGATGCCAGCCGACCGGTGGAGAATACATACATGCCAACCGCTTCACCGTTGTCGGTCTGCGGACCCATGCGGCCCGGGGTGGTATCCATCCACATCCCGGCGGGCAGCCCATCGTTTTCCCAATAGGGCGCATCAGTTTCGATAAACGCATGGAAACATGATCCGTACGGTAGTGTTTGAATCGCTTCCGCTTGCACGCCGGTGACCGGCGGATCAAAGGATACGAATTTCAAGGCCGAGAATGGCAGCGTGACAACGCAGCGCTTGCCGGTGAAGACGCGACCGTCTTGCGCCACCACTTCAACGCCTGCGCCGCCCGTGCGGATACCGGCGATCGGAGTGCTTTTGTGAATGGCGCCGCTCAATGATGCAGCCATGGCGTTGACCAAACTGGAATTGCCGCCTTCAATTTTCCAGAAATTAGGCGGCTCCGGCTCGGACTGTGACTTCGCAAAATTCCACACGTGCATCATATGCACCGACGACAATTCATCGATGGTGTGGCCATAGCCCGGATTCGTGTCCATGCCGAGGCGGATTTCCGCCTCGCTGTACCCGTTGGCCAGCATCATATCGCGCAGGGAAACATCGCGTGCGGTGATATCCGGTTCCCACCAGGACTCCAAATCATCGAACAGGCTGTACTTATCAATCATGCGGAAGCGGTAAGCCGCGGGCGTCAAAGTGCGAGCGTCACCCTGGAACGGGTTCAACGCATGATCGGCCCACTCTTCATTGCGAATGCTCGTGCCCTTGATGTGGATATGACTGCCGAACCCACTGAACTGGGCGGGAGACTTTTTCACTCCAAGGCGATCACAGAAATCGATAAAGCGGGCATACATCGCACCAACCGACGACCCACCTGCTTCAGGCTGTCCCGGCAGATCGGTCATGGTGTAGCAGCGTCCGCCTATGCGGTCTTTGGCCTCAACGATGGTGGTCGAATAGCCTTCGCTCTCAAGCCAGCTGGCGGCAGTCAAACCAGATAAACCCGCCCCCACAATAATGACGTCCGCGGTGTCTGCTGCGCGCGCGCGCGTCGACCGCAAGCCCGTGGCCAAAGCCGTCCCCGCCAATAGGCCAAGGCTGGTTCGTCGGGAAAGAAACGGGTTAGCCGTCATAGTCTTGATCTCCATGGCCGGCGCGTTAGACCGGTTCGAACGGTACGACATAAAGCCGCCCCATAGAACTACATATGAATTCTATGCCTTACGGCACAATCTTCATCTGTACTCGTTTGTTAAAATTCTAGCCCCCTGATTCAAAAGGAGAGTTTTTTAAACACCCCTTCGTGCATGGGCTCGTTCCTCGTGATTCTCACTTTTCTTTTCTTGGTTGATCAGCCGCCTGAGTCGACTTGCTGCACGTTAATCCGCGTGCCGTCCGGCGAATACACCGTACCCTCATACCCGACCACGCTTGTCATCTGCCCCGACAGACGCGACGGCCGAGACGCAATTTGCACACCCATAGATTCTAACTTCTCAAAGGTCGCGAAAATGTCTGGCACTTTAACCACTAGCAACGACTCCCCGGCGCGCGGGCGCTGCGCGCCAACCCGCTCAATCGGTGCAAACTCGTCACCGCTTGAGCCAAGTAACCCGATCATCGGGCCGGCTCCTCCGGCAGGGGTCATCATGACAAAGTGTGCGCGATTACCTTCGTCTAAGTTGAGCGAACCCGCCGTTTCCTCACCACCGAACTGGTCGTCCTCAAAGGTCACGCGATAGCCCATCGCCTCAGACCAAAACGACTTCGAGAGCTCGACATCAGATGTAAATAACGTCATGCGGCGAATGCTGCCGCCGTCGCCGACCTCACCGCCAGTGCCGAGATCCCGCGCCACGCGAAAACCAAACTGAGTGTTGCGCTTTTCAATCGGATCACGTCCGGGCCAGGCAATACGATTGCGTTCCGGAGCAGAAAGCCAGCCGCCTCCGCGCGTCGTGTGCCGGTCGCACCCGACGTCCCATGTCCAAGCCGAGCCATCGCGAGGGCGACCAATATGCGTTGCCGCCCAGCAATCTTCCGTCCACTCCCAAACGTTGCCGATCATGTCGTACAGACCAAAAGCGTTGGGCTTAAATTGCCCAACAGGCGCAAGGTCTGCATGACCGTCGCGGCACGTAGCGGGGAACCAAGGAAACGGATACTCTTCGGCGCCATCAAGATCGAATGTATTGGCCCAAGCGCACGCCTCGCCGGAACTGTTGCCCCAAAACCGGGATGTCGTTGTTCCTGCGCGCGCCGCATATTCCCATTCCGCTTCACTCAACAACCGGTAACGCTTGCCTGTGATTTGGGCCAGCCAACCGACATAGGCTTTGGCATCGTTCCATGACACGCAACCAACCGGATGCTCGTCTTTGACCCGCTTGGGCTGGCGACGGTCCTGCCAGTTTGCTGTGGGATCATCGTTAAACCCGATGTCGTCGTCCCAAACCCTGCATTCGTCTTCGACCACATGCCCAGTTGCTTCAACGAAGCTCTCAAACTGGCCGTGGGTGACTTCGAACCGGCCAGCGGCAAACATGTAGTCGATTGTGATTTTTACTTGCGGGCCTTCGCCACGGCTGAGATCAACTTCGCGGTCACTAATCGGTGTTCCCATCAGAAAGGTGCCTCTCGGGATCACCACGAGTTCGGGACAGTCGTCACAGTCTTTGATGACGTCGCCGACGCTTGACCCGTTGCCTGACTGCGCATGCGCAAGCGATGAAAACAGCAGCGCTGCCACCAGAACTAAAAACCGACTCATATTCCTCTCCCTCATTTCAACTCGCGGACCAATCGAAACCCGAGATCGTTGCCTCGCCCATCTGGGTTACCACTAGCGCGGCGCGCCGGTCGGACATTTGTCGGCCGGCTATACCAGCCGCCGCCCCGAACAACACGGCGCTCACATCCGCCGCCCCAAACCCATGCTCTTTCGTCAGGCGGGCGACCCCAGTAGCTGGTCGTATAACAATCCTGCACCCGTTCCCATAGATTGCCCATCATGTCGTATAGACCATACGCACTGGGAGCGAAGCTGGCGACCGGCGCGACATCTGCGTAACCGTCGTTGCAACGAGCATAAGGCCAAGCAAACGTGTAGTCCTTTTGAGATTCACCGTCATAGGCGTTGGCGTGTTCGCAGGTCAGCGACAGCGAAACACCTTCAAAGGAATTATTCGCCCCCCAGGGCCGGGGTGCCGTTGTTCCGGCGCGGGCGGCATATTCCCACTCTGACTCTGACGGAAGGCGATACATCTCTCCCGTGCGTTCGCTCAGCCAATCCGCATAGGCAACACTGGCAGCAAAATCGATACAGGACACAGGGTGATCGTCTTTGACCCGACGCGGCTGGACAGGCTTCCGCCAACCGGCCTCCGGGTCCTCAAAGTTGCCATCACGGATGACATCGCAGCCGTCACCCGCCTGGTATCCGGTGGCTTCTATAAAGGCACGAAAGTGTCCAATCGTGACCTCCGTTTCTCCGATCGCAAAGGCTGAGCGAATAGAGATACCGATCGGCGGGCCTTCGCCTGACTCTTCATTCACTTCATACGCGCCAATTGGCGTCCCCATGACAAAATTGCCGACCGGAATGACAACCATGCGCGGGCAGTCTGCACAATCCTGAATAACGTCGCCCGGCTCCTGCGCAGAGGCGGCAGTTACAGTGAATAAGGCAAAGAAGCCGATGATGCTTTTCATGGCGCACTCCGCTCGGCCAGCGAGATATCACGGGCAACGCGGAAGCCACCGAAGTCAAAGCGATGGGTCGCGTTAGCATCGCCATGATAGCCCGGGCGAATGCGAGCCACTGACGTCATCCAGCCGCCGCCACGTTGAATGATCCGGGCGCACCCGCCTTCCCAGAGCCAAGCGCTTCCGTCTTTAGGGCGGCCGATGTGAGACTTAGTGGCGCAATCTTCAGCGAACTCCCAAACGTTGCCCAGCATGTCGTATAGGCCAAACGCGTTAGGTTTAAGTGAGCCCACCGGAGCTACACCTTCAAAGCCATCGCGGCAGGCCATGTGCGTCCAGGCCAACGGATAACGCTCAACGCTGTCTAGGTCGTAAGCGTTAACCCAGGCGCATCCTTGATGAGGATTGTTGCCCCAAGGGTAAAGCGCGTCTGATCCAGCCCGCGCCGCGTATTCCCATTCCGCTTCGGTGGGTAGGCGATAGGCGAGGCCAGTCTTCTCAGCAAGCCACGAAACATAAGCCTTGGCGTCCTGCCATGAGACACAACTCACAGGGTGGTGCGGTTTTGGTTTCGCCGGAACTCCTGGGCGCTTCCAGGTGCGGTCGTCGTCGTCATCGTAGCGTTGCAGCTTGTCGTTCCAGACGCGACACCGGACCGTCGGTTCAAACCCCACGTCATTAGCGAACGCCGTGAACTCACCACGGGTGACCTCAAAGCGTCCGATGGCAAAAGCTTTGGGAATTGTCATCTGGACGGGTGGTTGCTCGCCCGTTTCGTTGTCAACCGGTACACCGAGCGGAGTCCCCATACGATACTCACCGGCTGGCACCACCACCAAATCCGGACAAAATTCACAATCTGTAAGAATGTCGCCGGGTTCAGCGCGTGCCGATAGCGGCACCCATGACGCCAAAACAATTAGCAGAGCCGCAACTGCTTTCACTCAGCACCCCCATTGAGGCACACGTTTCTGTGCCTCGTTACAGCGAGTTTAGAGAAGACCTCCGCAACTCGCTATAGGGTCTAGGACTCAGACAATACCGTAGCCGGAGGTGGGTAAAGGCAGACGGCGCAAACGCTGGCCCGTTGCGGCAAAGAGCGCATTAGCAACGGCAGGTGCGGTGGCCGGAACCGCCGCTTCGCCAGCCCCGCCGACAATTTCTTCCGACTCCAGCAACTTCACCTCCACTTCGGGCATATTGGCCAGACGCACGGCGTCGTAGTCGTGGAAGTTGGATTGCTCGACCACACCGTCCTTGATGGTGATCTCGCCGAACAGTGCCGCTGTGAGAGCGTAAGTGATACCGCTTTCCATTTGATGCACGACGTTAGAGGGGTCGAGCGCAAAGCCGCAATCGTAAGCGCACCAGATTTTTACGACTTCAAGATCTCCGCTCGAAACATCGACCTCCGCCACTTGCGCGTTGACCGAACCGAAACCAGGACAGAATGCTATTCCAAGACCACGACCTGACGGCATTTCTCGACCCCAGCCAGCCATTTCGGCAACCTTATCCAGCACCGCAATTTCGCGTGGCTTATCGACAATCAAGCTGCGGCGAAATTCGTAAGGGTCCTTGCCGGCAAAGTGCGCCAGCTCGTCCATGGCGCTTTCGGAGAAGAATCCGTTCTGTGACGACGACACGCCGCGCCAGAATCCAACGGGCACAATCGGCTTGTACTCAACATAGTCAATCAAAGTGTTTGGAATCGCGTAGGAGCCACCAACTGCGCCACCGACTGATGTAGGGTCAGGAAAGTTGCGCGGGCGATTCTGAAACTGCAGGATCGATTCCCCGGCCAGGCGACTATGCATCGCGACCAAATTGCCTTCGTCATCCAGGGCCGCTTTGATTCGGGCGACATAGGCCGCGCGATAAAAATCATGTTGGATGTCTTGTTCCCGGGTCCAGATTAGGCTGACCGGGCGCCCTTTAACCGCCATAGCAGCCTGTACCGATTGACGGGCGAAGTCGGGCTCCCATTTGCGACCGAAGCCTCCACCCGCAAAAGTGTTCTGAAGGCTTACGTTTTCTAGTGGCAGTCCTGTCAGGCGGGCCGCCTCTTCACGCGCCAAATCTTGCTGTTGATGTGGTGACCACATCTGACAATGGTCATCGGTGACCAACGCAGTCGATGCCATCGGCTCCATACAGGCATGAGCCAAGAACGGCACTTCATACTCCGCTTCAAACGCACGAGCTGAGTCAGCAATCACGGCGGGCGCATCACCTTTAGTGCCAAAGAAGGGGCGGGCCTCATCGTCAAGTGACACGCGCATTTCTTGCCACATGTCATGGGAGTTTAGGCTGTCCATGCCTTTAAAGTCCCATTCGACATCGAGAGATTCGGCTGCCTTTTTGGCTTGCCAAAAGGTCTCTGCAATAACTGCAAGCCCCCCTTCAACATCTGTCACAGCAACAACGCCCGGGTGAGATAAAATCTCCGCACGATCATCGCGGATAATTTCACCGCCATAGACGGGCGACGTACGCAACGCCGCATACAATTTGCCGTCTAGCGCAACATCCGCACCATAGGCAGCAGAGCCATCAACTTTTGCCGGTGTATCTTTGCGGGGGACAACTTTGCCCAACAACTTAAAGTCTGCACGGTCTTTGAGTACCGGCTCCTCTAATGGAACGAGCTGAGCGGCCGCGCCTGCGACCTCTCCAAAACGCACCGACCGACCACTTTCTGCATGCGTAATGATTCCGCGATCGACGGAAAGTTCAGCCGCCTCAACGCTGAGGCGCTTAGCAGCCGCGCGCACCAGTATGTCTTTTGCGGCCGCGCCTGTTTTCCGAAGAACGTCATAATAGCCACGGGTCGCATCTGACCCGCCGGTGGATTGCCGGCCTTCTTTCGCTGGATTGCCATAAGCGGGGTTGGCAGTCGCCAATCTGACCTCAACCAAATCCCAATCGGCATCCATCTCCTCTGCGACAATTTTGGGCAGCGTTGTGTAAACGCCCTGACCGATCTCAACGCCAGGCACAACGATCGAAACACGGTTGTCTGACGTCACCTGAACAAACGCGTTCAACTCGGCTTTTTCACCCTCCGCGATCGCGGCCTCTGACCGAGGTAAGCGCGCGCCCAATATAAGTCCGCCTGCTGTAGCGGAGGTTACAAAAAACGTCCGCCGGCTGAGTCGAGTTTTCGACGGTGCAGGACGAGTTGGATGAAAGGTCATGACAGGCTTCCTTGGGTCGAATCATGGCTGCAAGTTTTACGGGTTAGGTGTACCATAGGGACAATCCGGGGCCAAAGAAGACCGACGAATATCGAGCAAACAATCATCCGGCGAACAGAGCGCAGAAGCTGGCAGTTTTTGAACTTTGACCAAATTCAGAGTGGTCATTGTATGGCGTTTCCCAGGCAGTCCCTAGTATCACTCCCCCTTCGTTGATACTTTCGTGCCTTGTTCAACGCTTCATAAGGCTTCCCGCCATGATGGATTACACCCTTCGTCAACATGGACGCGCCACGCTGGATTTCTTGTCGGCGTTCGGCCCATCAATCGGCCCATTGATGAAAGACCAACACACCGCGCTGGAGTCGGCGAACCTCAACGATGAAACGCTGGTAGACGACCTTGATGAGCGCGCCAAGCAAATTGAGACAGTGCTTGAAAAGGTCCCCGCCTTCCGCTCCGCTAATTTGGTCGGTGAATGGCATGGCGAACATCACGGTCGTACGGCAGCGGCAGCTTTTGAGGAAATCAAGAATGACCTCGCTTCAGATTTTGAGACATTGGCGTCTGGCGGCACAACACTAGCGTACAATCCCGATCTAGAGATTCCTAAGTACTGGCCCTACCCTATTCACCGGACCACAGGTGGCTGGGATGGTCACCGGCACATGGGGTTCATTCACGGCGAGTTGGTCCACCGCTACATCGTTGGCAAGGCGGCTAAGCCGCCAGCCGCTGGCGGAGCGCCAACTGATATCTATGCAGACCGTCGTAACTTTGCCGAGCAGGCGCCACGCCGGGACTACGAACACGTTGTAGAGATCGGCTGCTCCTCGGGGCCTTACACCACAAAACTGTCTGAGGTTTTCCCTAAAGCAAAAATTTCGGCCTGTGACATCTCAATCGCTCAACTCGAACAGGCACAACGCAACGGCAACAAACTCGGTCACAGCTGGAACCTGTTCCACGCCGATGGTCGCAATACAGAGCTAGCCGACGAGAGCTGCGACTTGTTCACCTCCTACATCATTCTGCATGAACTCCCTGTCGACGTGATCACCGATATCTTGCGCGAAGGTTTCCGCGCCTTGAAATCAGGTGGAGATTTATTGTTTGGTGATGTTGCGCCTTACAACGCGCTCAATAAGGTGGCTGCTTGGCGCACCGATTACATGGCTAAATATGGCGGCGAACCGTTCTGGCGGGGCTCTTCAACCATGGATATGGTTGGCGTTATGAAAGACATTGGCTTCGTCGACATCAAATACGAGGGCATGGCACCCAATAACTATCCGTGGGTGACCTACGGTCGGAAGCCGTAACGCATTATGTCAGACCGAAAGACCTATCCTGCAACGAAGAAACCTCGAAAACGCAAAGCCCTTCGCCCGGAAGACATCGATAACGTTGGTCAAGCGATCCTAACTTTGGCACAAGAGCTTTGGGCGGTTAAGGACCGGCAGGCTGTTACCGAAGCGGTGCTAAAAGCGCGCGGCATCGACATCAGCGAAGAGGTCGACACACATATTCCCGATGCGTCATTAGAAGCAAAATTATCCGCAGCGCGTGAAGCCCTTGTTCAGAAAATTGTAATGGATTTGACCGGCGACTACGGCCCGCTTGAATAAGGGATTTCTGCGTTTAGGATCCAATAGTTCTATGAACGGTCAACGCGCAAGACATCAAGTGCCGGGTATTCCACCAACAGACTTGTCCGTATGTAATGGTTGGTGCCACGGTGGACATGTTTAGCGGTCGCGGCTGCCAACACATGGGTGTCTGCTAAAAGCGACTCAATCTCTCGGCGATCATCTTCGGAATGATATTCAAGATAGATTTGATCGATGTCACTTAGCTTGCTCTTCAAGGCCCCTAGCACGGGTAGCTCTGCACCTTCTGTGTCGACTTTCAGAATAGAAATTCGACCCAGCTTAAGTTCACTCATCATTTTACCTGCGTGCCGCAGTTCGACGGATTGGTTCGACTCAGACGTCTCGGCGCTGTTGTACAAAGAATTTTGCAGGCTCTGAGTAGCTCCTTCAAACAACGGCATGCTCGTGTCTTCCGAATACAATCCAATTGGAAACACTTCGGTGTTTGGAAACTGCGCAACGTTCTGCCGCAAATATTCAACGGCGCCAGGAGATGGCTCGAAGCAATAACAGCGAGCAGCGCTGAAATGAGCCGCCATAAAAACTGTAAACGCCCCAACGTTTGCACCTACGTCCACGATGGTTTCAACCTCGTAACCGGGAATCGGCAGGACGGGATAGTCCTTTCCCTCGAGAATGCGTCGAACGTGATGCCCCGTGTTTGCGACGTCGGGAAATTGAAAACGATAAGATCCGCTTTTGGCATCAACCTGCACGGTGGATGTGTTGTCGTAGTGGGACTCGGATTTAGGCGGGGCGGCATTCATGGCGCCGGTATAGATGTCGCGGTGGTCCTCACGCAATAGTGTCTATGATCCTCAGCCTGACAACCGCCCAATAGCTGGGCTTTCCGACCATTCCACCTGATCAAAACTGCCAAAACCGGCCTCTCTTCGCCAAGGGTCAACACTCTTATTGGTTGTATTTATAAGCCAGTCTGTCGTAAATAAGGCGAAATGGCCTGCATAGACTGGCCAAACATTCACCATAGGGAACGCTGCATGCCTCTGGAATCTGACTTTAAGCACGACGACATCCACATTTTGGTGGTTGATGGTGCCAGCGCCAAGGCTGAGTCGCTTACCAAAAGCCTCAGAGAAGCCGGTTTCAAAAAGCCAAATATATTGGTCGCGCCGTCTTTCGATGTCGCGGTGAGTACTGTCGAAAAAGAAAAAATACACGTCGCACTCATCAACTACGACCTGGCATCTCGCACAGGCTTCGAACTCATGGAGGAGCTTGCGAGAATGGGAAACCCACTGCCGGTCATCATGACAGCAGAGAAAAAAGATTCGAAGATTGATTCCGGGGCAATGGATCGCGGTGCTTACGATTACCTCATCCATTCTGAAATCGATCCCGAACTTTTAGAGCGCACGATCAGATACACCGTCATCCGCCGTAAGCTGGAAGATCAATTGGTCCACGCGGCTCTCTACGATGAACTTTCAGGCTTGCCAAACCGCCGCGCGTTTTTTGATCGGCTAAAACAAGGCTTGTTTCGGGCTGACCGTCACAAACAAGAACTTTCGATTGTCTACATTGATCTCAACGGATTCAAAGCCGTCAACGACACCCATGGGCATCAGGCAGGCGACGAGGTCATTCGAGAAATAGGCGAACGACTTCAGATATGCTTGCGCCGCACGGACACCCCAGCGCGGCTTGGCGGTGATGAATTCGCCTGCATTTTAGAAGACTTTCGCGATCGAGAGGCCGCGCTCGCTGTGATCGACAAAATCGTAAACATCTTCGCTGAACCAATTCCCTACGAAGGTGTTGACCATCAGATTGGTGGGAGCCTTGGCGTGTCCTTCTACCCGGAGAACGCGACGGAAGCAGACTTGCTCATCCAACTCGCTGATGAGTCCATGTATCAGGCCAAGGTTAAATCTCGTCGAACGGGCAAACCGGAAGTGATCATTGCGACCCCAGAGGAAAAAACAGCTTAAGCGATACATCACGTGAGTGATATGGGCTCAGTCGCCTTTGTGGCGCAAAGACGCTGCCGAACGGCTGGCCGCGGCACTTGCTCCGCCCCATGTTCGTAGGCAACAACGGTAAGGCTGCCTGCAAACGCGCTTAGCAATTCACCCGGCTGCAACAGAAAGTCAGGATTTCTAGGGCGCCCGAACTTCTCGTTCCCCGCCCCGAACGTCTCTATCAAGAGAACACCATCTGCCATCAACGCCTCCACGAGAAAAGGGAAGTGAACCCGATAGAGATAGTTGGTCATTACGATGCCGTCGAACGTATTCACCGAGAATGGCCACCCATCGTCCTCTATATTCGCTTCTAGAATTGTTAAGCCGTTGCTCCCTGAAAGATCCGATAACCCTGAAGTATCGATATCAACCGCAGTCACCTCATACCCTGCACCAAGCAAGTGGCGCGTATGGCGTCCATGCCCGGCCGCAACGTCGAGAACTCTTCCTCCAGCGCGAATAAGAGGTGCAAACCGTGTTACCCACGGTGAGGCAGCAATATCTGGATCATTGGGACGGTCAAAGCTCGACATACCGGATGACTTTCTCCTCAGATCGGCTGACAACACCCTACTCATCGACTCCTGCCGCCCGACAAAGGTAGCATGACGCCCGATGACGAGGAGTATTCAATGAGTCGTATAGCGTTTTTTGGTCTAGGTCTGGGCACCCTATTGTTGGCAGCCCCATCCTTCACGTCTGCACAAGATGCTCGGGCCCTGCATGACCGCATCATTACTTTTGACGCTGAAATAGACGTCCCGTTTGAGTTCATGGAAGAGGCCAACGATGTCGGCAACGAAACTGGCATGCAGGTGGACTTACCCAAAATGGACCGCGGCGGCCTAGACGGTGCCCTCTTCGTGAACTGGGTGCTGCAGGGTGGGAGAACGCCATCCGCATACCTAGCGGCTCGCTCTGATGCAGAAAAGAAATTCACTGCGATTGAAAAGATGATTCTGACTTATCCGGGTCGCATTGGGCTCGCCCGGACCGCAGATGAAGCTGAAAAGCTAGTCGCGGAAGGGAAACACTTTGCAGTCATGGGCATGGTCAACGCCTGGCCAATTGGCCCGAACCTCGATTGGCTACCTGAGTTATATAATCGAGGCCTGCGCAACATCACGCTTAATCATGCCGGACACAATCAATTCGCGGATTCGTCACGGCCACGCGCACAACTCAACGACAACAAACAAGAACACGTTGGCCTATCTCAACTTGGCAGAAGCTTAGTCGGCATGATGAACGATCTCGGCATCATCGTTGATGTCTCGCAGGTCACTGCGCAAACGGTGTTTCAAGCAGCAGAATTGTCACGGGCGCCGATCATTGCGTCGCATTCAGGTGTGAAGAACATCATCAAAACGTCTCGCAATCTAACCGATACTGAAATGTTAGCCATAAAGCAGACCGGCGGCGCGGTTGGCATCGTCGCGTTCTCGAGTTACCTCCGCCCGTCTTTGCCGGGTCAAGGCGCCGCATTCGGTGCCATTTTAGGTGAGTATGGCACAACAAATTTGGCCGAGATTACGGCAGCATTTTCACCCGAAAAGGTCGAGCAATTTAAAATCGCTTTTGCCGCGTATGAGAAAGAGTTCCCTCCCGCAACTGTCGCGGACTATGTCGACTCGATTGCCTACGCTGTCGACCTGCTCGGCATAAACCATGTGATGATTAGTTCGGATATCGAGCATGGGGGCGGTGTCACCGGCTGGATGAACGCCGGTGAAGCCTCCGGGGTTACAGAAGAGCTTGTCTCCCGGGGCTATACAGAGGACCAAATTGCCAAACTTTGGTGGGGGAATTTTGCCCGCATCTGGCGCGCTGTAGAATCGACCGCAGCCAATTAGCACAATTTGACGCAGTGCAGCAAAAAGCCTAAGAACATAAGGATACTAGGCGTTACACGCCCGTTTTCCCTGTTTCTTGTAGGTGGAGCAAAGCGGTGACCAAGCCGGCAGCACCTGAAACCCAAATACTAGAATTGGCGGCGGATTTTCCAGCGGCAGACCCAAACGCGTGGACGTCTCTGGTCGAAAAATCCTTAGGTGGTCGGCCTTATGAAAAATTGGCCTCTAAGAGCTACGACGGCCTGACGATCAAACCACTGTACACAGCAGATGAGTCGAGCACAGGGACGAATAGCCAGACGAGCAACGCGACTGCATTGGCCGCAACATCACCCGGCTGGGACGTCCGATGCCTGTCATCGCACCCCGACCCGAGTGAAGCGAACAAACAAATACTGGCTGACCTTGAAAAAGGGGCAACGTCCGTTTGGCTTAAGCTTGATCCGACAGGACGTGCAGGCACAGTCGTCAAGTCCCGCAACGACCTTGAAATACTGCTTGATGGGGTATTCCTCGATCTAGCACCGGTGACTCTTGACCCTGGCGGACCCTCTTTGCCGCCGGCCGCCTACTTGATGGATCTACTAGCCCGCAGAAAAGTTGCGCCTGAATCCTTCACCGGAAACTTCGGCGCTGATCCACTCAGCACGCTCGCCGCTGTCGGCAAAGTGATTGTTCCGATGGATACCCTTCTCGGACGTATGGCTGATCTTGCCTCATACACGGCTAAGACCTATCCCAACGCAAAAGCTCTCAACGTCGCGACGACGGTTTACCACAATGCCGGCTGTTCCGAGGCTCAAGAACTCGCAATCGCGATGGCCACGACCGTTGAATACATCCGTCACCTTACGAATGCCGGTATATCAGTCGACGATGCGTGTCGTCAGGTCGCGTTTACCTTGACCTGTGACACAGACGTCTTCCTCACCATTGCTAAACTACGCGCGGCCCGCCGCCTCTGGGCCAGGGTGTCCGAAGTGTGTGGAACCGATGCAGCGGCGCCAATTCACGCGGTGACAGCACCGCGCATGATGAGCCGACGTGACCCATGGGTGAACATGTTGCGCGGCACGGCAGCGTGTTTTGCGGCTGGCGCCGGTGGAGCCGACGCGGTTACGGTTCTGCCGTTTGAAAGCGCTGCGGGATTACCAACATCGTTGGGTCGCCGTATTGCACGCAACACTCAGGTCATCTTGCAGGAAGAATCTTCCATCAACCGGGTCACGGATCCCGCTGGCGGGTCATGGATGGTTGACTCGCTCACGGAAGAAATGGCCGAGAGGGCATGGTCCATCTTCCAAGACATCGAAAAATCCGGGGGCATGGCAACCTCAATCGCGAGCGGCGATATTGCCAGGCGAATTTCCGAGACAGAACTTGCCCGAGCTAAGAATATCTCCACACGCAAAGACGCGCTTACAGGTGTGAGTGAATTTCCGAACCTCGCAGAAAACACTGTCGAGACAGACACACCCGATATTGCTGCAATTTTGACCAAGGCGGACAAACAAGCAAACAATGCGCCTGGCACTGTTGGGGATCTGCCCAACCACGGCGACGGTGCATTGATGACATCCCTCGTGAAGGCCGCCGCAAATGACACACCAGCGCAGACGATCGGTGCCGCGCTGAAGGGAACACCGATAGAAGTCACGCCGCTGCCGCAACACCGCCTGGCTGAAGACTATGAAGCTTTGCGCGACGCCAGCGACTCCTACGCTGCCGAATATGGCGCACGACCGAAGATATTCCTGGCCAACGTCGGTAGCGTCGCCGAATTCACCGCCCGGGCTTCGTTCGCAAAGAATTTCTTTGAAGCCGGCGGAGTAGAGGCTGTCGCAGGAGAGGGCGGTGCTAGCCCAAGCGAGATCGCAACCAACTTTAGATCAACCGGCGCTGCCGCTGCCGTTATCTGTGCGACCGACAAACTCTATTCTGAGCACGCCGAAAACCTAGCCGCGGAACTGAAGAAGGCAGGCGCAACCGTCATTTATCTGGCGGGTCGCGGCGGCGATCATGAAAAATCATGGCGCGCAGCAGGTATCGGCGGGTTTATCTACGTGGGCTGTAACGTCTTAGCTGTTCTTAGTGACGCTCATAAACGGCTGGGAGTCAGCTCATGAGCCAGGTTCCAAATTTTGCCGATATTCCATTGAAGAAGGCGGATACCGCTGGGCCGAGACCTGACGAGAGTGTTCCTACGTCACTCTGGACCACGCCTGAAGGCATCGATGTTAAACCGTCCTTCACCGCAAGCGATGTTGAAGGACTCGATTTCCTGAATACCTTGCCCGGCGTTCCACCGTTTCTGCGCGGTCCCTACCCAACTATGTACGCCAGCCGGCCTTGGACTATCCGCCAGTATGCTGGCTTCTCGACGGCTGAAGACTCAAATGCGTTTTACCGCCGCAACTTAGCCGCCGGACAAAAGGGCTTATCAATCGCGTTCGATCTTGCGACGCACCGCGGCTACGATTCAGACCACCCCCGCGTTACCGGTGATGTCGGCATGGCTGGCGTTGCAATCGATTCCATATACGACATGCGCACGTTGTTTGATGGCATCCCCCTGGACCGCATGTCCGTTTCAATGACAATGAACGGGGCTGTGTTGCCAGTTTTGGCTTTGTATATCGTGGCCGCTGAAGAACAGGGCGTGAAACCAGAAGCGCTGTCCGGCACCATTCAAAACGACATCCTCAAAGAGTTCATGGTGCGCAACACTTACATTTTCCCGCCAGAACCCAGCATGCGCATAATCTCTGACATCTTCTCCTATACGTCGGAGAAAATGCCGAAATACAATTCCATATCGATCTCCGGCTATCACATGCAAGAAGCAGGTGCGACCGCCGATCTGGAACTGGCCTACACCCTAGCTGATGGCGTCGAGTACGCGCGCGCTGGACAAGCTGCTGGTTTGGACATCGACACCTTCGCACCGCGCCTATCGTTTTTCTGGGCGATCGGCATGAACTTCTTCATGGAAGTCGCCAAAATGCGGGCCGCGCGTTTGCTGTGGGCAAAATTGATTAAACCGTTTGATCCAAAGAGCGACAAATCTCTGTGCCTGCGCACCCATTGCCAAACGTCCGGTTGGTCACTGACCGCACAAGACGTATACAACAACGTGACCCGCACCTGCATCGAAGCGATGGCCGCGACCCATGGTCACACACAATCGCTACACACGAACGCGCTAGATGAAGCCTTGGCGTTGCCGACTGATTTTTCCGCGCGCATTGCTCGTAATACGCAGCTCTTTATTCAGCAAGAAACGGGAACATGCCGCACGGTCGATCCCTGGGGCGGCAGTCATTATGTGGAACGCCTGACACATGATCTCGCCAAGCGCGCTTGGGAACACATTCAGGAAGTCGAAGAACTGGGTGGTATGGCCAAGGCCATCAAGGCCGGCATTCCCAAGCTGCGTATTGAAGAGGCCGCTGCCCGCACTCAGGCTCGGATCGACTCTGGCCGACAAACGGTTGTCGGAGTCAATAAGTACCGATTAGATGAAACTGAGAACATTGACGTTCTCAAAGTCGACAATGCGGCCGTCCGCACGTCACAGCTCGAGAAACTAAAGCGCTTGAAGGCTGAGCGGGATGACGCATCATGCCAAACAGCACTGTCAGCCTTGACCGAAGCTGCGAAGACCGGCGACGGTAACCTACTGGCTCTTTCTGTTGACGCCGCTCGGGCAAAGGCTACGGTTGGTGAAATCACTATGGCACTGGAGGCCGTATACGGTCGTCATGTTGCCGAGATTAAATCTATTTCGGGGGTTTATCGAAAAGAAGTGGGTGAGTCCGACGAAACAGTTACCAAGGTTGCTGGTATGGTCTCCGCCTTCGAGGAGAGCGAAGGCCGCCGCCCGCGTATCCTGATCGCAAAAATGGGGCAGGATGGCCATGATCGTGGCCAGAAGGTCATTGCCACCGCCTTTGCCGATCTTGGATTCGACGTTGATATTGGCCCTCTGTTCCAGACACCAGAAGAAGCCGCGCGCCAAGCCGTAGAGAACGATGTGCATATTATTGGTGCCAGTTCGCTGGCCGCCGGGCATTTAACACTGGTGCCAACGCTCAAAGATGAGCTCAAGAAATTGGGCCGCGACGACATCATGATTGTAGCTGGTGGTGTTATTCCACCGCAGGACTACGACGCTCTCACAAAAGCCGGTGCGGCAGCAATATTTCCGCCCGGAACAATAATCAGCGAAGCGGCTGTCGGCTTGCTCGACAAGCTCAGCCAATCCCTCGGCCATAGCGCCACAGCGGCTAAGTAGAGAGCCAGCAATGTCGGCACCTGCCGCACACACCCTTGGCAGCCGACCGCGCTTGTCGATCGATGAGTACGTCGCCGGCGTTCGATCTGGCGACCGGGCGAACCTTGCCCAAGCCATTACATTAATCGAAAGCCGGAAGCCCGAGCATCAGGATCAGGCACAAGAACTACTGCTTAAGCTTGCCCCTTTGGCTGGCCAATCAATCCGGGTTGGTATCTCTGGCGTACCAGGGGCCGGTAAAAGCACCTTCATTGACACCTTGGGAACGAACCTGACCAAAGCCGGGCACAATGTCGCGGTATTGGCCGTCGATCCAACGTCCGCCAGGACTGGTGGATCGATCCTCGGCGACAAGACGCGGATGGCAAATCTTGCAACAAACGACAAGGCCTTCATCCGTCCCTCGCCCACGTCTGGAACGCTTGGTGGTGTCACACGAACAACACGCGAAACGATCCTGGTCTGTGAAGCCGCGGGATATGACGTCATCCTGGTCGAAACCGTCGGCGTTGGGCAATCAGAAGTCGCCGTATCTGAGATGGTCGACTTCTTTGTGGTGCTATTGATCGCCGGAGCGGGAGACGAGCTACAAGGCATTAAAAAAGGCGTCTTAGAAATCGCTGACATGATCGCGCTGAACAAAGCGGACGGTGACAACGAAACCCGAGCCAGAGCATCCGCAGCCGAGTACCAACACGCTTTACGCATTATCGCGCCGAAGGATAAGGAGTGGACGCCACCGGTTGTGACTGTTAGCGCGCTCGAGAATCGCGGGCTAGATGATTTGTGGGCCAGAATTACACAGAGACACACGCAGCTCGCCGGCGGAGGCGGCTTAGCGGCCATGCGGCAGCAGCAGCAAGTAAGGTGGATGTGGGCGATGGTCGAGGACCGCCTCGTTGCAAAACTCAAGGCTCACCCAGAAATAAAAGCCATGGTTCCAGACCTGGAAAAAGCGGTTACTGAGGGCGGCGTTACGCCAGCGCTCGCAGTGGACAAAATGCTGAAGGCATTTAGGACATAAGAAATGCCTGCTCCAGCCCATTGCGAGGATTGTTACGTCCTGACCATCCAGTGCCCTGATGCGGTCGGAATCGTCGCCGCAGTTTCAACGTTTCTGGCTGAGCACCAAGCCTTTATCACAGAAAGTGCTCACTACGGCGATCCCGACACCGGCCGCTTTTTCATGCGCACCGTATTTCGATCAGCCACAACCGACCTCTTATCTCAGGATGACATGGCTGCCGGTTTTTCTGCTTTAGCGAAAAGGTTCGACATGAGTTGGGACCTGTTCGGGTCTCAAGAAAAAATCAAAGCCGTCATCGCCGTATCAAAATTCGGGCATTGCCTTAATGATCTACTGCATCGCGTCCAAATTGGCGGCATTCCTGTAGAGGTGACGGGCGTCGTGTCGAATCACGACACGTTTCGTGATCTTGTCGAGTGGCATGAAATTCCGTTCCACCACTTGCCGATGACGCCCGAAACCAAAATAGCCCAAGAAGAAAAGCTGTTGGATGTGATGACCTCAACTAAGGCTGAAGTTCTTGCCCTCGCGCGCTACATGCAAATTTTGTCACCAGACCTCTGTGCAAAACTTCCTGGCCGAATCATAAATATCCACCATTCTTTCTTGCCCGGCTTTAAGGGCGCGCGCCCTTACCATCAAGCTCATACGCGAGGGGTCAAAATTATTGGGGCAACAGCCCATTACGTTACGCCCGATCTTGATGAAGGCCCAATCATCGAGCAGGCGGTCGAACGCGTCGACCACACACTTAGCCCCGAGGACCTAGTATTACTGGGCCAAGATATAGAAAGCTCCGTCCTGTCACGGGCCGTCCGCTGGCATGCAGAAAGGCGCGTGCTGTTGAACGGCACCAAGACGGTGGTCTTTCGCTAGCCGCTCCGGCTATTCTTTTTCGACCCAAATTTCTACTCTTGAAGGAGCGTACCATGCGCACCCTAACTCTATCTGTTGCTCTTTCGCTTATCGCTATGATTGGCGAGGCGGCCGAAACGAACCACGAAATGATTGAGCGGGCGCGCGGCATTCACCAGCGGGTTATTACCGTCGACACCCATGTGGACATCCCCCCCAACTTCGCCACACCCGCCTATGACCTCATGAAACCGGGACCAAGCAGACAGCAAGTCCATCTCCCGACAATGATCGAAGGCGGACTAGATGCGACTTTTATCATCGTTTTCGTTGGGCAGGGCCCCCGCACCGATGCCGGATATGCAAAAGCTCTGTCTGATGCCTTTGTAAAGTTTGCTGCTATTCATCGCGTTACCAGCGATATGTACCCAGATCAAATTGAGTTGGCGAGAACAGCCGAAGATGTACGTAGGATCGATGCTGCTGGAAAAAAAATCGCGCTCATCGGCATTGAGAATGGTTATCCCATGGGGCGGGACCTTCGATTGCTCGATCAATTTTACGACTATGGCGCCCGATACTTTGGCCTCATCCATACCGGACATAATGATCTCGGTGACTCATCTGTCCCCAACCGGCGGCGCGGCGAGCCCGCCGAAGAGCATGGTGGCCTGACAGATCTTGGACGTCAGGTTGTGCACCGGCTCAATGAACTCGGGATCATGGTCGATGTGTCGCATGCATCGAAACAAACGTCGCTAGACATCATCGCAGAATCAAAGGCCCCTGTAATCGCCTCCCACTCTAGCCTGGAAGGCGTTTACGACCACCCTCGCAACATGAGCGATGAAGAGCTCATGGCCATCAAAGCATCAAACGGGGTAGTTCAAGTCGTCGCTTTTGATACCTATTTGCGGGCTGTGCCCCAAGCAAAGCAGGACGCCATTGCCGCGCTTTGGAAAGATATCGGCGTCACAACGATTAGCGATTTCAGAACAATGCCTCGCGACGAGTTAGAAGTGTATCGAGCAAGAATGGCGAAACTAGAACTGGAATTTCCTAGAGCAGGCGTAAAAGACCTTGCAGATCACATCGACTACGCCGTCGGTAAAGTTGGCATTGAACATGTTGGTATTGCATCTGACTTCAACGGTGGCGGCGGTATTGAGGGCTGGTCGGACGCCTCAGAGACCTTCAATGTCACGTTAGAATTGGTCCAGCGAGGCTATTCCGAAGAACAGATCGCCAAGCTTTGGGGGGGAAACCTCCTGCGCGTTCTTGCCGATGTTGAGGAGCACGCAAAAAGCTCTGACAGATAAGCAGCGGCTGCACGCATGGCCCGCACTCCTCTGACGATCAGTCAGGAGTTCAGCCTCGCCTGGACGCGGGTCTACTCATCCGCTTTCACCGGCGCGTCTGACTGGTTCCAAGGCATCGGTTCTGGCCGGATCAAATCGCACACCTATGGGACTCACCCAGATGAGTGTTTGGACATCATGGAGGCAAGCGAGTCTTCCACCGCTGCGCCTGTGGTGTTTATTCACGGAGGCGGCTGGACGATGGGCCGTAAAGAATCGTATCAAGCTGACCTTGAGCCGATACGGCTGGCAGGCCGCACGGTATACAATATCGAGTATCCCAAGGCGCCGGACCATCCACACCCTTATATGTTGAAGTCTATCTTCAAGGCGCTGGCCTGGCTAAAACGTGAGCAAGGCGCAGAATATGTTCACCTTGTCGGCGATTCAGCGGGAGGCACGCTATCCATTATGGCCGCCTTGGTGATCGCCAATCCGGGTTTACGTCACCCGATAGAACCGATACCCGCGCGCCCGGAATTACCGGAGATTGTCTCGGTCTCGAGCTTGTACGGCGTGCTGGATCGTCACTCTTGTTTCGATGACAACGTGCCGGGCGGCAGCGCAATGATCGCCGCCTACGGAGGTCAGCAGGCTCTCTCTCAAACCGTAGACGCAGACCACGCCATTACCCCCATGGATGTCACCTTTAAAAATCACCCGCCCTGCTTTATCGCAGCAGGAAGTGACGACCCCCTGAGACGATCATCAGAGATATACAAAGATCGGTTGGCGGGGCACGGACATTCGCCGACATTCAAAATCTATGACGGCGCGGCTCATGGGTTTTTAAGTTGGCACCATAGCCCACAGCGCGAAGAGTTATTGAACGACATCCTTGCGTTCATAGGTCAAACCGAAACGACTTAGTCGACCAGGTCGATCTCATGATAATTGATGTAGCCATGCATCTGTTTGTATCCCGTAACATGGCGAGAGAGACCCGAGAATTCCGGTGACTCGTGAAGAAAAATGGCCGGAGCCGTATCACGGGTATAGTCCATGAGTTCATGGCGGAGTTGCAGGCCGCGCACCGGATCCCATTCAACCAACGCCTCTTCAATCTTGGGCTGGATCGCGTCGTCGCAATGCCACGCAGGCACACGCCGACACGAATGCATCAATAGCGGTCGCAAAGCATCGAAGATAGGCCACGCGGGCCAGATGGTTGAATGTGCCCCCGCACCACCATGGGTAGGGTCTCGCAATATCGTATTGAGATAAGCCGCTGCCGGCAGTTGGCGTACTTCCATTGTGACCCCAACGCGGGCTAGATCAGCAGCCACTTGCTGAAAGAGGAGGGTTCCCGACCCAAGGCCGGTCTGGGTTAAAAACACGAACTCGAATCCATCCGGATAACCCGCTTCTGCCAGCAACGACTTAGCTTTGTCGGGATCATAGGGGTAGGGCCGAAGATCAGGATTATAACCATAGGCCTGGTGAGACACGCCCTGGGTTGCAGGTGTGGTCAATCCTTCGAATAAATTGTCGATGATTGCGGTTTTGTTCACTGCATAGTTTAGAGCCTGGCGCACACGCACATCGGCGAGCGGACCACCATGGACGGTTACAAACGAAATAGCTGCGACTGATGGGTCTAACCACGCCTTGGAGACAGCGCCACCGGCCTCAACAGACAATCTCTCGTCAGGACCAAGGCCAACTGCAATATCGACGCGACCCGATAGAAGCCCTTGAACCCGCCCTGAAATGTCGGGCACCGCAATGATTTCTAGACGGTCTAGTTTCGGCGCGTGCCAGGAACTCCGGTTGGCTGTCATTGAAATTGACGAAGCCTTCCATGACTCGACTTTAAAGGGACCGGTTCCGACAGGAGCCTCGGCATACCCTTGGCGACCCAACTCTCTAAATCGCTGGGCGTCGACCATAATCAGCGACCCCATGTAATTGGGCATGTTTGGAACGGGGTAAGCTGTTGTAATCTCGGCGGTGAGACGGTCAATAATTCTCACGTTTTTCAGGAATTGAATTTCGCCCCTCACTCCGTCTCGAACAGATGCGTCGCTGGTAAGCCAATTGACCGCAGCCTTAATTGAGTCCGAGGTCAGTGGCGTTCCATTTGAGAACACGACATCGTCCCGCAACGCGAAACGCCACGTGTGCTCATCGACATTCTCCCACGCTGTCGCAAGCCAGGGCATAATGGTTCCTGCGCCATCAAATTTTACGAGGCCGTCGTAAATAGCACCAGTGGTGAACACTGTTGGACGCGCTGTTGTGGCAAAGGGATGACCTAGAAAAGGCGGTAGGGCGTTGACGGCAACGCGCAGAGTTTTTTCAGCCTGAACAGCAGGTGCCCAAACCAGCGACAGCAAAACAATGGAACTGAGAGCAAACCGAACCCCAGCTTTTAAGAGAAGCATATTAAGAAAATCCAATAGTATCGTTGTTGCAGCCTAGGCATGACTTCAATAATAGTCACTTGATGAGTATAGGCGGAGATCAAAATCAACAACACACATACAAGCAGACCCGTTCAGACACCCTCCACCTTGCGAGATTACGCGCCGCGGCGTAGGTAAGAATACAATGATAAATATTTCTGGGGACTGGTTATGACGAAAAATGAAAAGAACCGGGCTGACTTGAACGACGGTCTGGATCACGTGAAGGACCTGCCTGGTTTTGACAAGGGTCACCCTCATTACTTCAATGACCAAATGATTGATCACCTGCTTGAGATTTGTCTCCAACTCGCTGGTGAAATTTGGGTCAATCGAGACCGGCAAGCTGTGATGGAACATCTCCTTGCAACAAAGGGGAAGGTAACCCCGGAAATGATCGAGGAATTCAAGCCGGACGCGGAGATGAAACAAGAGCTGAAAGACGCCAGAAAAGTCTTCAGCCAAAGAATTTTCGGCAGTCTCTACGCCGACCTGGAAGATGGCGGAAAAGCAGAATTTATGTCTGGTGTTGTCAAGGGAGAGAGTTAAGGCAGTTAAAAGCGCGGGAGAATCGGGATCACTGGCACGGGCCTATGCGAGTTCCGTACGAGTTTAGTTACGCCAAAACAACAGCGCACGATATTTGCCTTAGCAAGCCATAAAATGGGAGTTGGACAGCTGTATTTCCTTCTTTAGGCTACGCTTCGGATATACGTCACGCGAAACTTTTTCACTGGGAAATTTAATAATGGCCATTCCGTACGCATTAGCGTCGATGATACTTCAAGAACATAGATACAGGCCAATTACGGGCAAGATACTTCTCATTGGCCGCCAAACCATAGACATGGACGTACAGACAGCCATCGAATTGGTGGAAAGTATACTCGGTCAAGTCCGAACGGTAAGCCCGCTTCTGGATCAATCGACCAGAGCACGAGCCGATAAAAGTATCTCTAGAGAAACCGTTTCAGACGTTGGTTTTTTTGGGTTGTTTACAGACGCAACAGTAACTGCAGTGGATGTCACTGACTACGAAGGTGCGGAAATTGTCCATGACATGTGTACAAAGCTACCGTCCCACATGATTGAGAACTATGACTTTATTTTTAACGGATCATGCTTGGATAATATCTTTGACGTGGCTGCTGCGATGCGAAACTTCGGACTCTGCCTAAAACCGGCTGGACGTATATTTCAAGTCGAAGCGGCGAGCAGTTCAACCGCAGCCTATCACGTCTTTAGTCCCGAATGGTTTCTCGATTTTTTTATTGCAAACGATTGGGAAGACGGCAGTGTTTATATATGTCGGGTTGGGCATGAAATTGGTGGCTTTGGGTTTTTGAAAAACCCTTGGGACATATATCATTGGCAACCATTTTCATTGGACAGCGATGAAACCTTATCTGGAAATGGTGCACGATCCTATACGTATAGGAAAAAATCACGATCATTGATTGTCGGAATGGAGTTTACCGTTAGCGTTGCTCAGCGTGGCAAAGGCACCGTACACGTCAATCCGATTCAGGCCGTCTATCGGTCAGATAAAATGATCCAATCAGAATCAACCGCAGTTGGGCGATGGCTTATGAGTGATCGAAACAGGTATGTCGGACAAGATACCGGACCACATTATCCATATTCCGCCCCGCCCGCTTACAAGCAGGCTGAGCAGAGTTACGAATACTGCGGAACAATTAGATACCCGGATGATGAAATGGATTAGAGCACCCCAAGCTTAGCATTTAACGAGAGTTATGGTGGGAGCGGGGGAACAGTGGGTGTAGACCCAAACGAATCTGAATAGTGTTTGTTCGAACCAAAATAGCAGCGCGCGGTGTTTGCCCTAGCAAGCCATAAAATGGGAGTTGGACAGCTGTATTTCCTTCTTTAGGCTACGCTTCGGATATACGTCACGCGAAACTTTTTCACTGGGAAATTTAATAATGGCCATTCCGTACGCTGTGGCGTCGATGATCGTTCAAGAACATAAGAATCAACCGATTACGGGAAGAATTCTCCTCATTGGCCGCCAAACCATAGACATGAACGTGCAGACTGCCGTCGCTTTGGTAGAAAGTATTCTTGGACACGTCCGCACAAAAAACCCGGCGCTTGACCATTCGACAAGAGCCCGCAACGAACCTACGGTCACAACCGATACTATTTCAGATGCCGGGTTTTTCAGTCTATTTACCGATGCGATCGTTACGGCGGTTGATGTTACCGATTATGAAGGTGCTGATATTGTTCACGACATGTGTTCGGAACTACCGTCTCATATGATTGAGAATTATGACTTCGTTTATAATGGATCATGCCTCGACAATATATTTGATGTAGCTGCTGCGATGCGAAATTTTGGCCTGTGCCTAAAGCCGACCGGACGTTTATTCCAAATCGAAGCTGGAACCACTTCACTTGCTGCCTATGTCGTCTTTAGCCCTGAATGGTTTACCGACTTTTTTATCGCAAACAACTGGGAAGACGGAAACATTTATGTGTGCCGATCGGGGGAAGAGGTCGCTGGTCTTAGGTTTATGCAAAATCCTTGGGATATATATCATTGGCGGCCTTTTTGGGTGACCAACGACAAACTCATATATGACATAAAACCGCGTTCGTCACTCATCGGGATGGAACATATCGTCAGTATTGCGCAACGCGGCAACGGCACCGTTCACGTCAATCCAGTTCAGGCAACCTATAGACCGCAGTACATGTTAGATGCGCAGGTCAATACTTGCCTGAGATGGCTTGAGAGTGATCGACCCATCGTCACCGGTCACGACGCTGGACCACAATATCCATACGTGGTGCAGGATGACTCAGGGAAGAAAATCGAAAGATGCTACAAATACTGCGGAACGATTAGACATCCCGACCATTGAGTGAAATAGGCGTCCCCAGGTCTAGCCAACACCTACCTAGAATAGGGAAATGGCGGAGGGAGTGGGATTCGAACCCACGATACGGTTTCCCGCATACACACTTTCCAGGCGTGCGCCTTCAACCACTCGGCCACCCCTCCTGCTCAGAAGCGGCGGAACCTAACGCAGGGATTGAGGTCTGGCAACGGCTCACTATATGGTTTCTTCTCGAAACGACCTAAAAAATGCTTGTAGTTTGAGAGTCTTGGACCCTATAGTTGATCTTAAAGGGGAACTAACCGACTCAGGGACCGACAGCACCAGTGTTAATTGGGCGCGCAATTGGTTGGACGATGGTACTCGCCGCTATTCTCATGGCATCTGGCGAGGCTGTTATGGCGCTTGGTACAGGAAGCTACCAAGGGCTCGCAACGGGTGATATTTGGGCCCTGTTGTGGGGACAAACTCCTAATTTTCTCGAAGCAGGGTTCTCTGGTGATCTCTGGCGTTTTGTGGGTGCCCTGGTCATGGCATTACCTGCTTGGGCTGTCCTGGGACCAGCGGGCGTAATTCTGGCACACACCTGCCGTCGTCGGCCGCCGCGCGGCCGCCTCTTCCGCACCGCATAAATTGAAAGTCTAAGTTTCAGGCATTTTCAGCGCTTCGATGAACGCTGTCTGCGGAATATCAACGCGACCAAACTGACGCATCTTTTTCTTTCCCGCCTTTTGCTTGTCGAGCAGTTTACGTTTTCTCGAAATGTCACCGCCATAACATTTGGCTGTCACATCTTTACGCATGGCACTGATCGTTTCACGCGCGATCACTTTTCCGCCAATTGCCGCTTGTATGGGTATTTTAAATAAATGCTTGGGAATAAGCTCCTTCAACCGACCGCAAATTTGTCGGCCTCGCGCCTCTGCCTGTGACCGGTGCGCGATGAAGGCCAGGGCGTCAACCGGCTCAGCATTGACGAGAATGCTAATCCGCACGAGTTGACTCTCAACATACTCGTCCATTTCGTAATCAAAACTGGCATAGCCTTTGGAGATAGACTTAAGCCGGTCGTAGAAATCAAACACGATTTCATTGAGCGGCAATCGGTACACCGCCATCGCTCTTGCGCCGACATAGGTCAGATCAATCTGTTCGCCACGGCGCTCGGTGCACAACTGCAACACAGGCCCAAGGTAATCGTCAGGCACCATTATAGTGGCTTTGACCCAAGGCTCCTCCATCGAGACGATCTTCGTTACGTCGGGTATGTCAGATGGGTTGTGCAGCTCTAGGGTTTCATCTTGAGTTGTAAGGAGGCGATAAACGACGCTGGGCGCCGTCGTGATAAGTTCCAACCCGAACTCGCGGAACAATCTCTCTTGAATAATCTCCATATGCAACAGGCCGAGAAAGCCGCAGCGGAAACCAAATCCTAGAGCAGCGGAACTCTCGGCTTGATACTCGAAGCTGGCGTCGTTGAGATGCAGTTTACCGAGACTATCGCGAAGATCTTCGTAATCAGACGCGTCCACTGGAAATAGGCCGCACCACACGACTGCTGTGGAGGGCCGGAAACCATCCAGAGGCGTATCCGTCGGACGCCGTTCTTCGGTGATGGTATCACCGACCTGACAATCGGAGACAGATTTGATGCTCGCGTTGATGAAACCGATCTCACCAGGCCCCAATTCAGGCATATCGACACGCTTAGGCGTAAAGACGCCGACGCCGTCCAGATCATAAGTCGCATCGTTTGACATCATGCGAATCTTCATGCCTTTGCGCAGCGTACCCTCAACCACACGCACCAGAATCACGACTCCGAGATAGGTGTCGTACCAGGAGTCCACCAATAGCGCCTTGAGCGGCAGCGTTGGATCACCCGTCGGGGCGGGAAGCTTCGTGATCAACGATTCGAGGACGTCGGGGATACCGACACCGGTCTTCGCAGAAACTTCAATGGCTTCAGATGCATCTAAGCCAATCACATCTTCAATCTGCTGCCGCACACGCGCGGGTTCCGCGGCCGGAAGGTCTATTTTATTGAGAACAGGAATAATTTCGTGGCTGGCATCTATCGCCTGATAAACGTTCGCCAATGTCTGCGCTTCAACCCCCTGCGACGCATCAACAATTAGTAGCGACCCTTCGCAAGCGCGCAGTGACCGGCTTACCTCGTAGGCAAAGTCAACATGCCCAGGTGTATCCAGCAAATTCAGTTGGTAGGTCTTGCCGTCCTTTGCTTTGAAAGACAATCGTACAGTCTGCGCCTTAATCGTAATGCCCCGCTCGCGCTCGATATCCATATTATCGAGGACTTGCTCTTTCATCTCACGATCACTGAGGCCGTCACAGAACTGGATCAAACGGTCGGCAAGTGTCGACTTTCCGTGATCGATGTGAGCGATGATGGCAAAGTTACGAATTAGCGCGGTATCGACCATAGGGGCGCATTGGCTCTCTTTATTTTCGCAACTGGCCGCCAACGGCTTTTTCAACCGCGGCCACGATACGATGGGAAACGTCTTCTATCTCTTTATCGGTCAATGTTGCCTGGGTTGGTTCAAGCCGGACGGACAACGCCACCGACTTCTTCCCTTGGTCAACTTTGTCGCCAACATAAACATCGAAAAGGTCGACGGACGCAATCAGAGTCTTATCAGCACTGCGAACGGCGCGAATCATGTCGTCAACGGCGACACCTTCATCCAGGAGGAAAGCAAAATCGCGCTCCACTGGTTGATACGACGACGGCGAAAACTTTGCTCGTGCGGGCCCTGATTTACGTTTCGGTTTGGGAATACGGTCCAAGAACACCTCGAACCCGACCATTGGTCCATCCACACCCAGCCCTTTAAGGGTCAGTGGATGAAGCGCACCGAATTCTGCCAACACGTTCGGTCCAAGACATAGGGTGCCAGATTGTCCTGGATGATACCAAGATGGTGCTGCGGCTTTCGGCGCAGACCCGATCTGTAAACGGTCCGTTTGAACACCAGCGGCTTTCAAGGCTGCCAATGCATCAGCTTTGGCGTCAAACACGTCCACGACCTTCGCTGTCGCACCCCAATGGCGCGGGGACGTCTGACCGGCCCGCATGCCGCCCGCGACCAAAGTTTGATCACCAGGGCTATCGCCCTCAAAACGTGGGCCAATCTCAAATAGCGCGACATCGGGCATCGCCCGTGCTGCGTTGCGACCCGCTGCGGCAATCATGTTTGGAAGCAAGGACGGACGCATGACGTCAAGGTCGCTACTAATCGGATTCTCTAGGGCCACGAGCTCCGACCCTTCAGAGAAGAGTTTTGCATCTGCAGACGCCAAGAATGACCACGTTGTCGTCTCTGAGAGGCCTTGGCCGGCAAGGGCGCGCCTAACGATTCCCGCCCGACGTTGATCATCTGTGAACGCTGGCTTGGCTACTGCTGGCCGCGGTAAAGGCTCAACCGGTATGGCGTCGTAACCATGAATACGAAGCACCTCTTCAACCAGGTCGTGCTCACCTTCAACATCCCTGCGCCATGAAGGCGCCGTGACTTGCCATGTCTCTATTGCAGTGTTCTCAATCGTAAAGCCGAGGCGCTCTAATATTTCTTTGATGGCTTCAGAGGCAATCGAAACACCACCCAATTGCCCGACACGCTCCGGTCGGAAGGACACGGTTTCACCAATGTACGGAGCATCGCCGCCGACAACCAGACAAGAGGCCTCACCGCCGCAGATCTCCAGAATCATACGGGTCGCGATTTCAGCACCGTCCAATGTCGAGGCAGGATCAACCCCTCGCTCAAAGCAATAGCGTGCGTCGGAAACAATACCGAGCGCGCGTCCGGTGTTCGCGATAGTGATCGGATCAAACAGCGCCGACTCAAGAAAAATGTCTGTCGTTTCTTTAGTGCAGCTGGATGGCTCGCCGCCCATCACTCCGGCGATCGCTTGCGCCGAACCTTCATCAGCAATAACCAGCATAGTCTCAGTCAGGGCGTAATCGTTGCCATTAAGCGCTGTGAGTTTTTCGCCATTGGCAGCCAGTCGCGGGCCAACATCACCGGTCAACTTAGCAGTGTCAAAGGCATGAAGCGGTCGTCCGAGATCAATATTGATGTATTGAGTAATATCGACGACAGCGGATACGGGACGTAACCCAACCGCTGTAAGGCGATCCTTTAGCCATTGCGGACTCTCGCAATTCTTTATGCCTTTGATCGTCCGTCCGATGAAGTGCGGGCACAAATTCGCGTTGTCCGCAGAGAGCCCCATTGCCACAGACGTCTCACTATCAAACGACCCGGCAATGGCCGTCGCGTCTATCGACTTTAAGGTCCCAATCCCGGCTGCTGCGAGGTCACGAGCAACACCGCGAACGCCAAGGGCATCAACCCGGTTAGGGGTCAGCGCAATATCAATGACCGGCTCTAAAGCCAGTGCGTCGGCAGCGGATGCGCCGACAGTCGCGCCGTCATCAAGTTCAATGATTCCGTCGTGATCTTCGCCAAGTTGCAATTCACTCGCCGAACACATCATGCCTTGGCTTTCGACACCACGAATCTTGCCGGTTTTTAGCTTATCGCCGCTCGCCGGAATGATATCACCGGGCCGCGCCAGAATACCCTTCAGCCCCGCCCGTGCGTTCGGCGCACCACACACCACTTGCACTGTCTCTGAACCAATGGACACCTGACAGAGCTTAAGACGATCAGCATCCGGATGTTTTTCTGCGCTTACAATCTCTGCCACGACAAATGGTTCGAGCGCGACGCGCGGGTCCACCACCTCTTCTACTTCTAAACCAATGGCGGTTAGCGTGTCGGAGATAGTCTCTAGGTCAGCATCTGTATCGAGATGGTCTTTGAGCCAAGACAATGTGAATTTCATCGGCTGAGCCCTCCCGCTAGGGTGGGCACATCAAGGGCGGCAAATCCGTAATGGCGGAGCCACCGTAAATCACTGTCGTAGAAAGTCCGTAGGTCCGGAATACCGTATTTAAGCATCGCGATGCGTTCGACGCCCAGACCGAAGGCAAATCCTTGGTATTCGTCGGGATCAATGCCGCAAGCGCTGAGCACGTTGGGATGAACCATGCCGCAACCCAGAATTTCGAGCCAATCTGCACCAGCGCCGATTTTTAGTTCGCCGTTCTTGCGTGAGCATCCGATATCGACTTCCGCAGACGGTTCCGTGAACGGAAAATACGAAGGCCGGAATCGGGTCGGAAGCTCGTCGAGCTCGAAGTAGGCCTTCACAAATTCAATGATGCAGCTCTTGAGGTGCCCCATATGGATCGCTTTGTCGATCACCAAGCCTTCGATCTGATGGAACATCGGTGTGTGAGTGATGTCATAGTCACAACGATAGGTGCGGCCGGGAGCAAGGATACGAATCGGCGGTTTCTTGTCCTGCATGACTCGCACTTGCACCGGAGAGGTATGCGTCCGTAGTAAGTGACGGGTACCATCGGGCTGGCGCGGCAGGAAAAACGTATCGTGCATTTCGCGAGCTGGGTGGTCAGGCGGGAAGTTCAATGCCGTGAAGTTATGGAAGTCGTCTTCAACGTCCGGGCCCTCTGCCACCTCGAAGCCCATGGGCGCAAAAATTTCTACTACTTCTTCAATCGTCTGACTGATGGGGTGAAGCAGGCCTGCAGCATCCGGGCGAACAGGCAAAGACACGTCTATAGTTTCTGCCGCTAAGCGAGCCGCAATTTCACTCTCTTCTAAAACTGCTTTTCGTGCATCCAGTGCCGATGCGATTTCGCCCTTGAGAACATTGAGAGATTGACCCGCTGCCTTGCGCTCTTCGGGGTCCATGCCGCCCAGGCCCTTCATCATTGCCGTGATGCGGCCTTTCTTGCCAAGCGCACTGACCCGGACACCGTCAAGTGATGTTAAGTCCGCCGCACTTGCGACCTCTGCCAGGAGCTCTTCGCGAAGCTGTTCAAGTTGATCCATGTCTCTGTCTCGTTCCGAACGGGGTTAGGTCCATACCGATAGGGGGGCCGACCCTCTGGTGGCCCCCTCTGAGACATTCCTCTTATGGGGTCGCCGCACTCTAAAAGAGTGCCAGCACAGCCTTATCCGAGCGCCGACTGAGCCTGTTTAACCAAGCTCGCAAAAGCCTCGGGCTCGCGGACTGCGATGTCGGCCAAGACCTTGCGGTCTAATTCGACACCAGACTTCCGGAGCCCGTCCATAAATCGGGAATACGTCATTCCGTGCTCTCGCACGCCAGCGTTGATACGCTGAATCCAGAGGGAGCGGAAATTACGCTTTTTCACCCGGCGGTCGCGATAGGCGTATTGAAGCCCCTTCTCAACCTTCTGCTTGGCGATGCGGACATTCTTTGAATTGCGTCCCCGGTAGCCCTTGGCCGCCGACAACACTTTTTTATGGCGGGCGTGAGCAGGTACCGCCCTAGATGCACGTGACATGGCTGACCTCCGTTACGACGATGTGCCGTAGGGCAGGAACTTCTTTACGATCTTGGCGTCAGAATCCGCCAAGAGGAAAGATCCCCTCGCCTTACGTTTCATTTTTTGAGACTTAGATCCTAAGCAGTGACGCTTATAGGCGAAGTTGCCCTTCAGCTTGCCAGATCCAGTCGTACGGAAGCGCCGTTTCGTGGAGCTTTTCGTCTTCATTTTGGGCATTTTTGATCCCTCGAATTAGAGTTCTTGTCATAACGGATGGGCATGCCCAGGCACTCGAAGTGCCTCTTGCCGGACCGTCTTTGGCCTTAAATTAAGGCGACCGCCCAGCAAATAACTGAGCGGAAGTCGGGGCTTATACAGGGTGAGCGGAGGCTTTGCAAGCCACCACACGGGCAGAAAAGCCATAGAAACTAAGGCTTATACTAGCGGGGAGCCACCACCATCACCATCTGACGGCCTTCCATTTTGGGCTCCTGCTCGACCTTGGCGATCTCATCTGTGTCTGATTTGACGCGTTTCAGGACTTCGACACCCAGTTCCTGGTGTGCCATTTCCCGCCCGCGAAAGCGTAATGTGACCTTTACCTTGTCCCCATCATCCAAAAAGCGGCGCATATTGCGCATTTTCACGTCGTAATCATGGTCGTCGATATTGGGCCGAAGCTTGATCTCTTTGACATCAATGACCTTCTGCTTCTTTTTGGCCTCATTCTTCTTTTTCTGGGCTTCGTACTTAAACTTGCCGTAATCGAGGATTTTACAGACCGGTGGGTCGGCATTAGGCGAAATCTCAACCAGGTCCAGCCCAGCCTCATCGGCGTGGCCCATGGCCTCAGTCGTTGTCACAACACCAATATTTTCGCCCTCGGCTCCAATCAAACGTACTTTCGGTACATCTATGGCCTCGTTGACGCGCGGTCCACCCTTGGACGGCGGCGTCGTCATCATCGGTCTAGCTATGAACTAATCTCCTCTTTCAATTTTCAGTAAGTCGTGGCCATCGCATTAAGGGTTTTATTGCCCGGCCGTTTGAGGGCCAGATCATATCCCCGGTTTTTTAAACGGCTCACGCGCCCCTTATGAGCCGGGCACAGCCGCCTCGCCGGCGAGTGTATCGGTTGCCTCTGCTAGGGCAAGGATTTCTTGGGTTTTTCCGCCCAGGCGGCGAAGCGCTACGGTCTGGGCTTCCGCTTCTTTCTGACCGACAACCGCTATGACAGGTACCTTGGCCCGGGAATGCTCACGAACCTTATAATTGATCTTTTCGTTCCTAACATCCGTTTCCACCCGCAGGCCTTGGGCGTTTAGGGCTTGAGCCACCTCATCGGCGTACGCATCCGCGTCAGACGTGATCGTCGCGACCACCACCTGAATCGGGGCCAGCCACAGCGGCAACTTACCGGCATAGTTCTCAATCAAAATCCCGATAAATCGCTCAAGGCTGCCAAGGATCGCCCGATGAAGCATCACCGGGCGGTGCTTCTCGCCGTCTCGCCCTACATAAGACGCGTCGAGTCGCTCCGGCAGCACGAAATCCAGTTGGATCGTCCCACATTGCCATGTCCGGCCGATCGCGTCCTTAAGATGGAATTCGAGCTTGGGTCCATAGAACGCGCCCTCGCCCGGGGTGATCTCGTAATCGAGTTTGGCGGCCTGAACGGCAGCCTCCAGGGCAGATTCGGCGCGATCCCAAGTCGCGTCTTCACCGGCCCGCACCTCTGGTCGCGTTGCCAACTTCACTTCTAGCTCATCAAAACCAAGGTCCTGGTAGACGGATTCCAGCAAAGCGCAAAAAGCCGTCGTCTCTTCCGTTACCTGGCTTTCCTCACAAAAAATGTGTGCGTCATCCTGGGTCATCTGACGCACGCGCATCAGGCCATGCAAGGCCCCATGCGGCTCATTGCGGTGGCAGCAGCCGAATTCGGCCATGCGAAGTGGAAGGTCGCGATAACTGCGAATATCATTCTTATAAATCTGCACGTGGGCCGGGCAGTTCATCGGCTTGATCGCCATAAGCTTGGGGTCGTTAGATAGGACCGGCGCATCATCATCCGTACTCGGAATCTCATCGGGAACGACGAACATGTTCTCACGGAACTTGGACCAATGGCCGGACTGCTCCCAAAATGTTGAGTCCAGTAGCTGAGGCGTCTTAACTTCAACGTATCCGGCGCCGGATAAACGTCTACGGATATAACTCTCAAGCGCGAGCCAGATCGTGTAGCCCTTTGGATGCCAAAAAACGGACCCTTGCGCTTCCTCTTGCATGTGGAAGAGATCCATCTCACGGCCGAGCTTGCGGTGATCCCGCTTCTCCGCCTCTTCAAGCATCAGGAGATGAGCCTTAAGTTGCTTGTCGTTGGCCCAACAGGTGCCGTAAATACGCTGTAGCATCTCGTTGCGATGGTCGCCGCGCCAATACGCACCGGCCAATTTCATCAACTTGAACGCTTTGCCAAGCTTGCCCGTCGACGGCAAATGGGGGCCGCGGCATAGGTCTAGCCACGCCCCTTGCTTATAAATTCGAATCTCTTCGCCTGCCGGAAAACCTTCGATGAGCTCAGCCTTATATTTTTCGCCGGCATCACTGAAATATCGAATAGCCTCGTCTCGATCCCATACGTCCCGCACAATTTCTTCGTCACGATCGACAATCTCGGCCATACGGCGTTCAATCTTTTCGAAATCATCAAGTGAAAATGGTTGTTCACGCGCGAAGTCGTAGAAAAAGCCGTTCTCGATCACCGGACCAATCGTGACTTGGGTGTCGGGAAACAGCTCTTGGACGGCCTCTGCCATGACATGTGCCGCATCGTGCCGAAGCAATTCGAGCCCGTCATCATCCTTACTGGTCACAATAGAGACACTAGAGTCTTCAGTGATTTCAGTTGCCAGATCAGTCATTTCACCGTTGAGGCGAATGGCCAGCGCTGCTTTTGCAAGGCCCGGACCGATATCTGCAGCCAGCGCAGCCCCTGTCACAGAGCCTGGAAAGCTCCGGACGCTACCGTCTGGCAGGGTGATGGCAACCATGGGATTCCCTTTGCGTGTAATAAGGTTTCAAAGCGGGCGCAATCTACGGCGATAGGCCGCCAAGTCAAGCAGCGGAGCCCGCATCAAGCCGCTGCATCACCTCAGGGGCGGTGATTGCCGCCAAATCATGGCGGCGCAGAATGGTGACGTCTGGGCCACGATGACCAGCCAAAGCGGCGTCCGAGCCAGGATCATACAACACGATACTTTTGCATCCAGACGCGCTGATCAAATGCATGAGACCATTGTCATTACCGACCGCCGCAACGGCAGCCCAGGCCAGAAAAACCACCTCCACGTGAGACGCCTTACCACAGAGATCAATGGCATCCGGCACCGAGTCTAGAACGGCCTCTCTGATCGGATCCGCAGCATTCTCACTTACGAGAACGGCACGATTGCCGCGCGCTGTAATCAGTTCCGCCAACTCCATGCATCGGGCCGGTGTCCACTGCGCGTCATTAATCTTGCACGCATCTACCGCAATCAACACAAAAGGTTCACTCAAGGAGACTGGTAACGAAAAGGTGCCTACCGATCGCGATACCCAGGCCAAGCTCACAGGTGGGTTATCTTCAAGACCTGCATAAGCCAACTGATCCATCATTCGATCACTCACGTGCATAGACAAGCGGTCCACATTGTCATGTGGTAGAGCACAACCCTTCGCCGTACCACTCCAGCGCACTGGCGTATCAAGACCAAATTTCTGCCGCCAGGTTTTACTAGATTGATACAGACGGTCTGTGCGCGACGAAGTATCAAGGTCGTACACAACTCCCCAAGACTGATCGCGCACTAAGGCACGCAGCCCGCCTGCAAATCCAGCGTCAGTTTCAACGATATCGAAATATGGCGCGGCAGCGGCAAACTCAGATAGCGCGCCATCTGTCAAAAGCGTGATGCGCGCTCCGCTATGATGCATACGAATTGAAGCGAAGGCACTGAGTGCCTGGACAAAAGCACCGATACCGCCCGTACGAATGATAAGGACTGTATCTCGGTCGTCGAAATCAGATGGTTGCTCTTCCAAGACCTATGCCGTGTCGCTGGGTCGCGTTGATATGAGATCCTCATAAACCGCGAGCGTTGCCGACGTCATCATGTCTCGGTCGAAGTTTTCCGCAATGTGAGACCGCGCCTGCATTGCCAGATCATCGCGTTGCATGGCAGAGACGCTAAGCGCTTGCTCCAGGGCACCGGCTAGGGACTGCGCATCACCTGGCGTAAACAGCCAACCTGTAACACCGGGTAAAAGAATTTCTGGCGCTGCACCGTGCGCCGGGGCAACGACGGGCCGACCCATAGCCTGTCCTTCCGCGACGATTCGCCCAAAGGCCTCCGGGCGCGTCGACGCCGAGACGACAACATCCGTCATCATGTAGGCCGCTACAATATCGCGACAATCTTCAATGATCTGGACGTGACCATCCAGCCCTGTCGCTGCCATTTTGCTTTCGATCCGCTGCCGGTAAGAAGAGCCGGTCGAGCCAGGGCCGATCAAAAGACACCTGAGCCCATCGTGGAGTCGGCCAGACTTTTTTAGAACCGACAGGGCGTCAATGAGCAAGCCCTGTCCCTTCCAGCTCGTTAAACGACCAGGAAGCATAATCACAGGGCCGTCGTCAGGAAGCCGCCATTCCGTTGCCAACTTAATCATGCGGGCAGATGTGACCGTATCCGGATCAAAAACAGATAAGTCCACACCCCGTGGTATCAACCTCAACCGGTCTTCATCCAGGCCATATTCTCTAACGAGGTGATCGGCGATAAAGTTTGAGATTGCGATAACTGTCTCACCGCGCGCCATCACTCTGTTGTAGAGCTTCTTAAGTCCGAATGGCCCGAGTCCATATACACCGTGGAATGTTGTGACAAACGGTATGTCGGTTTGCTTAGCGGCAGCATAAGCACTCCACGCAGGCGCTCTCGATCTAGCATGCACTAGCGATACTGACCTGTGAGTGATCAGATCAGATAGTGCAGCAATGTTTTGACGAATAATAAACGGTGACTTCGAGGCAAGCGGCAATGTTATGTGCTCAGCACCGACCCGGGCTAATTCACGCACGTGGGGGCCGCCCTGAGACGCGACCAACGCCCGCCATCCAGCCGCCGTCAGCGCCTCAGCCATTTCGACCGTGCCGCGCTCAACGCCGCCAGTTCCCATAGCGGGAAGGACTTGTAGGCACACTTTGGTGGTGTGGCGGGATACAGGTTCGGTGGTAGTGTTCGGCACCTTACAGATTAACCGGTTTATGGCGCTATCGGCGCGTTGAAGACCCTCAATGGAAGAACGCGCGGTTCCAATGAATGGATCAGATAACTCTCAAAAAAACATTCTAACACGCTCCGATGGAGCGACAATTGCCTATGACCGAATCACCGGTAATGGACCTGGGGTTGTGTTCCTTCATGGACTGAAATCTGATCGAGGCGGTACGAAGGCGGCCCATCTACTCAAATACTGCGCGGCAACAGGCCGACCGTTCGTGGCCTTTGATATGTATGGCCATGGCGACTCATCAGGAGATTTCATTGACGGGTCTATCTCACGGTGGACCGACGATGCCTTAGCCGTCATCGACAACCTGACAGACGGTCCTCAGGTTTTGATCGGATCTAGTATGGGTGGGTGGATCATGATGAAAGCCGCACTAGCCCGACCAGATCGAATCAATGGGCTCATCGGAATCGCAGCGGCTCCAGATTTTACTGAGACATTGATTTGGGACACGATATCAAAAGAACAACAAGACACCGTCATGGCGACAGGCCGCCTGACAATGCCAAGCGAATATCAAGAAGAGCCGTATGATATCGGTCTCGGGCTCATCGAAGACGGTCGATCCAATTTACTCCTGCACAAGCCAATTCTCTTTACCGGACCCGTACGATTGCTTCAGGGCTTAGTCGACGAAGACGTCCCCTGGCATGTGAGCGTGACAACTGCCGATTGTCTGACGAGCCAAGACGTCACTGTTACTCTAATCAAGGACGGAAAACACAACTTGTCCCGTCCTAGCGACCTCGACATCCTCACAGAAACGCTCGAATCCGTTCTTACCAAGGCCATCAATCAATGAAATCTCCCGACCCCAACGTTCAAAAAGCGTTAGACATTCTCAACGATGCGCTAACGCGCGACCCGGTGGCAATTACCCAACTCGTTAACGCTCGAGTGTCATGCAATGAGAAACTTACCAAACACAAGACTGTGCAGACTGGCGTTTACAGTGGAGATTACAAAGTCGGTGTTCTCGGCCTTATCAATGGCATCCTTGGGTACAAGCTCGGTGGTATTGGCGCAGAAAGTGATGTCGACCCGAAAACCGGGCGCCTCGTCCGGGTGCGCCGCTTTGTCCACACCAAGGCAGGGCTAGATGTCCGCTCGTAATGCCTCGTGTCTGATCGCATGCATTGGCTGGTGCGGCACCGCATTTGCCCAACCAGCAATACCGGAGCCTCGGCTCGATACGTCCATCGTCGCAGATAACCTCGAAGATACGTATGCGCGCTGCCTCACCGCTGCCCAACAAAACCCTGAAGTGGGAATGGAAATGGCGTTGCGCTGGATGAAGCTAACGGGTGGCGAGCCGGCTGCCCATTGTCAGGCTGTCGCTCTTCTGGAGCTTGGTGATACGGAGGAAGCCGCCTCACGCCTCGAAGGTTTAGCTGAGCAACCGACCGGCTTGGCGCCCGTGCGCGCTGGCTTGTACGCCCAAGCCGCGCAGGCCTGGATGGAAAGCGCGGCCTATGATCGCGCTCTGACGAACTTAAATAAGTCGGCAACCCTGAAACCGGATGACACCAACCTGTATCTTGACCGAGCTCTCATTCATGCTGCGCTAGAAGACTATTGGTCAGCGGTTGACGATCTCAACAACGTTCTTGATCGCGAGCCAGCAACCGTCGATGCCTTGATTTTACGCGGCAGCGCGTACCGTCAGTTAAAGATCGCTGACCTCGCCAAAGACGATATTGATCGCGCGTTGGTAGCTGAACCCAACAATATCGATGCACTTTTGGAACGCAGTTTATTGGCGCGCAACAGCGGCGATAAGACCGATGCGCGCCTGGCCTGGATTAAGATCCTGGAATTAGAACCGGACTCAGCGGTAGCTGATATTGTCCGCCGGCACATTGAAGAGATGGATTTGGTTCAAGACCCCTAAAAGTCTAAATCTGCATAGACCGGGGCCGGGGCAACGCCCGGAAACATTTCCGATAAGAGCGGCCTAAAGCTGGGCCGCGATTTTAGGCGCACGTACCACTCCTTTGCCAGGGGATGATCCGACCACGGCACGTCGGCCGTATAGTCGACTAAGGAAATATGTGCGCCGGCGGCAAGGTCCGCGAGCGACAACGCGTCACCGGCGAGCCAGCTCCGTCGATCTGTCAGCCACGCAATGTATTCGAGATGAGCATGGATGTTTTCGCGGCCAGCTCGCATCGCCCGCGAATCTGGCGCCTCGCCGAGAGCAACACGCTTGTAGAGTTTCTCAACAGCAAGGAACTGCGTCACCTCGGCGTTAAATTTGTTCTCAAACCAGTCAACTAGGCGTCGCGTTTCAGCCCGCGTTTTTGCGTTCGCCCCTAGCAATAAGACCTCAGGGCTCTCGTCTTCAAGATATTCACAAATGACTCGGCCACCACAGACGATTTCACCATCTTCCTCAACCAACACAGGAACATCACCAGAGGGATTGAGGGAAAGCAGATCTCCTCGACGAAGCCAATACGGCTCTTCTCGCTCGTCTGCGACCAGGTGCTTCTCGTTCAATGCCAGTCTGACGAGCCGGGACTGGGTTGAAAGGGGATGATGATACAGCGTGCGCATAGACAGGTTTTAGGCGATTGTGAGGAGGGCTGCCAGCATAAGGGCTAGTCAGCGACCAATTGGGCATGGGCGACCTTTAAATCCAGAGCCGCGGCAAGCAACGCCTGAGTATAGGGTTCCCTGGGATTGTCGAACACATCCATTGCCGCGCCATGCTCCATAACCCGCCCTGCTTTCATGACGAGGATTTCATCGGCCAGCGCCCGGACCACACGGAGATCATGGCTAATAAACAAGTAGGCCAAACCATGACGGTCCTGCAACTCGTGCAACAGATCAACCATTTGCGCCTGAACAGACACATCTAAGGCGCTTGTGGGTTCATCGAGAACAAGAAGGCGCGGGTGCAATACTAGGGCCCGGGCCACTGCAATGCGTTGTCGTTGACCACCGGAAAATTCGTGTGGATAGCGATCCATGCTGTCAGGGCTCAGCCCAACATCCGTCAACACATCCGCGACCCGCGCACGACGATCAGCACGGTTGGGTTCCATATTATGCACGACGAGGCCTTCCTCGATAATCTGCTCTACCGAAAGCCTGGGACTCAACGATCCATAGGGATCTTGGAAAACGACCTGCATACGCCGACGCAAGGGACGCACCTCGTTCCGGGACAGATCGTCAACACGCTCACCATCGAAACGAATTTCTCCCTCACTATCGATTAAGCGAAGCAGCGCGAGTCCTAACGTGGTTTTTCCAGACCCGCTTTCACCGACAACGCCGAGCGTCTGTCCGGGATGTAAGGAAAACGTCACCCCATCCACAGCTTTGACGTGATCAACGGTGCGCCGAATAATGCCCTTCTTGATCGGAAACCAACCCTAAGATTGTCAGCGCCAACCAATTCTTCCGGCGGAACGACCTCATGCGGCACCCCCACACGCGGCTGTGCGGAGAGGAGGCTTTTCGTATAAGGATGCGCGGCGTCTCTAAAAATAACGTCCACCGCACCTTGTTCGACAATCTCTCCCTCTTTCATCACGCAAACCCGATCCGCAATCCGGCTTACGATCGACAGATCGTGAGTGATGAACAGGACTGCCATGCCAAGCCGTGCTTGAAGGTCTTCAAGAAGGGCTAAGATTTGCGCCTGAATTGTAACATCGAGGGCCGTCGTCGGCTCGTCAGCGATGAGTATGTCCGGCTCCAGAGCCAAGGCCATAGCGATCATCACACGCTGTCTCTGACCGCCCGATAACTCGTGGGGCAATGCCGTCAAACGTCGCTCGGCATCACGAAGGCCCACAAGATCGAGAAGCTCAAGAACGCGCTCTCGAACGGCGTCTTTATCCATTCCACGATGAATCTCCAACACTTCACCAATTTGCTTTTCGATGGAATGAAGAGGGTTAAGCGACGTCATCGGTTCTTGAAAAACCATACCAACAGCATCACCACGCACCTGACGCATGGCCTCTTCCGGCGCCCCGATCACCGACGTGCCACACACCGTAATTTCACCGGCGGGAAAGCCTGCTGTCGGTGCGAGCAACTGAAGCGCTGCAAGCGCTGTTACCGATTTTCCTGACCCACTTTCACCAACCAGCGCCAACGTCTCGCCACGATTTAGATTAAAGGAAACACCTCGCACAGCCTGAACGGCGGTATCACCCTCGCCAAAAGTAACGTGCAGGTCCTTGACCGACAGAACCGGTGCTGCCACCTGAGGTCTACGGGACGCATCTGTCACGACATACCTCGGCGCGGGTCAAAAGCGTCACGCACCGCCTCACCAATGAACACCAGAAGGGTCAGCATGCCCGCTAATGTGAAAAACCCGGTCAACCCTAACCACGGGGCTTGGAGGTTCTCCTTACCTTGTCTCAAGACCTCTCCAAGTGATGCCGACCCCGGCGGCAATCCGAGCCCAAGGAAGTCAAGAGAGGTCAAAGCGACGACGGAGCCTGATAGGACAAAGGGTAGAAATGTGATTGTCGCGACCATGGCGTTGGGCAGCACATGCTTAAACATGATCTTGGCATCACCCATGCCCAAGGCTTTTGCCGCGCGCACATAGTCGAAGTTGCGCGCCCTGAGAAACTCGGCCCGGACAACAGCGATCAAAGCCGTCCAGCTGAAGAGCAGTAGAATGACAAGTGGAGTCCAGAACCCGGGAACGACGAACGAGGAAACGATGATGAGAATGAACAGTTGGGGCAGACCGTTCCAGATCTCGATCACACGCTGAAACAGCAAATCAAGCCAACCGCCGAAATAGCCTTGCACGGCGCCCGCAGCGACGCCGATCACCGAAGACACGACCGTTAGTGTCAGACCGAACAACAAAGACAGGCGAAACCCATAAAACACCCGAGCAAACACATCGCGGCCTTGGCCGTCGGTACCCAGCCAATTCTCGCTAGTGGGTGGGGACGGCGCCGGAACCGAGAGATTGAAGTTGATGGTGTCGTAACTGAAACGAACCACCGGCCAAACCATCCAGCCCTCTTGCTCAACTAGGCCAACTAAATATGCGTCGCGATAGTCGGCGGGCGTTTCAAAATCACCGCCGAACGTGGTCTCCGGATAATCAAACAGAACGGGATAATAAAGCTCGTTCTGAAAAGATAAGACGATAGGCTTGTCATTGGCGATCAACTCGGCAAATAGCGAAATAATCAGTAACGCGAGAAGAATACGAAACGATCCGTATCCCCGGCCGTTCGCCTTAAAATTCGCAATGCGACGGCGGTTGAGGGGGGAAAGCCATTTGGGACCCACAGCTTGTTCTTCACTCATGCAGACTGCGCCTCGAAATCGATACGGGGATCGATGGCGTGATAGGTAAGGTCGCTGATGAGGTTGAGCACAAGACCAATAAGACTGAACACGTAGAGCGTCCCGAACACGACGGGGTAATCGCGATTGACGATGGCTTCAAAGCCGAGCAAGCCTAGTCCGTCGAGTGAGAAAATCACCTCAATCAAAACTGATCCGGTAAACAACATACCAACGAGTGTCGCCGGGAACCCGGCGATGACGATGAGCATGGCGTTGCGGAATACGTGTCCATACAGCACCTGTTTTGGCGCAAGGCCCTTAGCGCGGGCCGTCAGGACATACTGCTTGTTGATCTCTTCCAGGAACGAATTTTTGGTTAGCATGGTCAGGGAAGCGAATCCGCCGACGACCATTGCGGTCACCGGCAAAGCCAAATGCCACAGGTAGTCCAACACCTTGCCGACCGCTGACAGCTCGCCCCAATTGCTCGATGTTAAGCCACGGAGAGGGAACCAGTTCCAATACTGACCCCCAGCAAACAAAACGATGAGCAATATGGCGAAGAGGAACGACGGCATCGCATAGCCGATAAAAACCGCATAGGACGTAACGGCATCGAACCGCGATCCGTCTCGCACCGCCTTGGCGATACCGAGCGGGATGGAGACAAGATAGATGATCAAGGTCGACCAAAGGCCGAGTGAAATAGAAACGGGAAGCTTGTCGATAATCAGCGCGCTGACACGCTCTGACCGGAAATAACTCTCGCCGAGATCAAAAGTCGCGTAGTTCTTGAGCATCAACGCGAAGCGCTCAAGGGGCGGCTTGTCGAAACCGAACTGACGTTCGATTTCAGCGACAAGATCAGGTGACAACCCTTGCGCCCCACGATAGGTGCTACTTGTTGAGACGGAATCACTAGCCACGCCAGACACGCGTGCCGTCGCACTTATTTCTAATCCCTGCAGCTGGGCCAGGACCTGCTCAACAGGACCGCCTGGTGCAAACTGCACAATGATGAAGTTGAGCCCAATAATCCCGAAGAGTGTTAGTGGGATCAGTGCCAAACGGCGAACAATATAGGAAAGCATCAGGCTAAGGTCTGGCTTCTAGTGGTCAGCGATTGCGACGACGGACGAAACTCCATAGCAGCAACACGACACCGACGACGGCAATTAAAATCATCCATGGGGCGTTGTCGGGCTGCTGAGCATCATCCTCGCTTTTATCTTCTTGCGTCGGGCTTTGTGTCTGACCGGCCTCAAGATTCGCTGCTTTTTGCTCGTCGTACCACCAAGTAGAGATTGCAATTCCGCGCAACGGAACGGCTTCTGGATGAGAGAATTTATTCCATGAGGCAACTCTTATGTCTGGTGAGTGCCAATTGGGAATGACGTAGTGACCCCATTGCAGAATCCGATCCAGAGCACGCGTATGAGCAATTAACTCATCCCTGGTGTTAGCTAGGATGAGTTGTTCAATAACTTCGTCTGCAACTGGATCTTTGATACCGGCAAAATTCATAGACCCCTCTTGATCAGCAGATGCTGACCCCCAGTACTCACGTTGTTCGTTGCCAGGAGATAATGTCTGACCCCAAGGAAAAACCATCACGTCATAGTCGTGAGCCTGAACTCGATTGACCCACTGCGAAGCATCAATCGTCCGCATGGTCGCCTGGACACCCAGACGCTCTAGGTTTTGAATGAGTGGGCCAGTAATGCGCTCAAATGTTGGAGACCTCAAAAGAATTTCAAACTCAAGGACTTCACCATCCTTGTTCACTAAACCTGTTTCCGTTTGAGTCCAGCCCGCTTCTTCAAGCAAAGTCCGGGCAAGAAGTAAATTTGCTCGTATATTTCCGCTGCCGTCCGTGGTCGGTGGATTGTATTCTTTCGAGAAGACTTCATCGGGCAGCTCATCCCGATATTGCTCAAGAATCTCTAACTCACGCCCTTGCGGCAGGCCTGTAGCCGCAAGCTCTGAGCTCTCATAGTAGCTTCTGGATCGCTTGTACTGATCATAAAAAATTGTCTTGTTGGTCCAAGGAACGTCAAAAGCGTAGGCCAGCGCCTTGCGTAAACGCTTATCTGAAAATTTAGGGAGACGCGTATTGTAGATAAACCCTTGCATCCCAGCAGGTGTAAAATCTGGAAAAGCCTCTTTAACGATGAGCCCATCGTCCAGATCATCTCCGTCATAGCCGATGGCCCAATTACGAGCTGAATTTTCGTACCGAAGATCATACTCGCCAGCGAGAAAAGCCTCGAATGCGACTGTTTCATCTCGATAGTAATCGTAGCGAATTGCATCCAAATTATGCCTGCCGATGTTGACGGGTAAACCGGCACCCCAATAATCTTCCGCCCGTTCGTATTCAATGAAACGGCCGGGCTCAAAGTCCTTAATACGATAAGGTCCGCTACCTAGTGGCCCCACTAGTCCAGCTTCAGTGAAATCCTTATCATCCCAGTACGCCTGAGAAAGAATCGGCATTTCACCAAGGATCAAAGGAAGCTCATTGTTTCCCGCAGCCTTAAAAGTGAACGTCACTTCACGTTCGCCCGTTTTGTCGACGCTCGCGACATCGCCGAAGTACGCCCTGTAAAGAGGCTCTCCTTCATTGACAAGAATGTTAAATGAAAAAATGACGTCGTCGACGGTGATCGGCGTACCGTCCTGAAACTTTGCCTCGCGTCTCAATTGGAATTTAACGTAAGAGCGATCCTCGGGCACTTCGATCGTTTCAGCGATCAACCCATACATCGTGAAGGGCTCGTCTAGACTACCGATCAACAGACTTTCAAAAATCACGGGGACAATGGCAGGGAGATAGTCGTGTTGATGCAGTCGATACAGCCCTGATGCTGGCAATCCCTTTAAAATAAACGGATTTAGACTATCGAACGTTTGCGACCGGCCTCTTATGACCAGTTTGCCACCTTTTGGCGCGTCAGGATTCACGTAGTCGAAGTGAGTAAAGCCTGGGCCGTACTTTGGCTCTCCGTGAATTGCAAAGCCATGCACAGGTTTGTCATATTCAGCGACGGCTGAACCTGCGACCAGCACCAATGCCGTGGCTAGGTACGTTGCAAGAATATGAAACGACTCAATCTTGATGGGTGTCACCTTACGCAGACTCCTGTTTTAAAATGTCGACAGCGGCTTCGTGCACACGGTGATCACCAGAGGCCAGCACTTGCCGCTCCTCGGTCCCGGTCAGGCGATTGCCCTGCCAGTCGGTCATTACGCCACCAGCGTTTTCAATTACCGGCACCATGGCGCCGAACTCGTAAACGCTGAGTTTTTCGCAAGCCATATCGGTCCAGCCGCTGGCGACCATACCGTAGTGGTAACAATCGGTGCCGCCAAACCGGCGCAGCTTCACAGCATCGGTGAGCCCGTCAACGCGGGCCAACTCGTCGGGCGAAAAAAAATCCGGTGCGGTTATGTATACAGACGCCCGTTCAAGACTCTCACAGGAACGCACCTTGGCTGGCTGACCATTGAGTGTTGTCGGGTTGCCAGCACCCCCAGCCCAGCGATCTTTTAGAACCGGCTGATCCACTACACCAAACCACGGCACACTATCCTTCAACACGCCAACAATGGTTGTGAACAGGGGAACACCGTTGATAAATGAAACAGTCCCGTCGATGGGATCAAGCACCCACACGAATTCAGCGTCTTCGTTTTCGGTACCGTATTCTTCCCCGATAATACCGTGGTCAGGGAACGTTTCGTTTATGAGTTTGCGCAGGGCTGCTTCGGTCTCACGGTCTGCACGCGTGACTGGGCTGTCGTCTGACTTATCTTCAATGGTGAGCGCAGTGCGGAAATACGGGAGAGTTATTTTGGCTGCTGCATCCGCAAGGGTATGTGCCAAAGCAACGCACGCGTCGGCCTGGGCTGTATTGGACATAAGGAATACTTGTTACGGCGTATCCACGGACTCCATGGCACCCTCTGCTGCGTCCATCGCATCTTCAACCACTTCGGCTGTTTCTTCGATCACAGCTTCAATTGGATCAAGGACCACTTCAGGTGGATTATCCATCTTGGACATCAGGAACTTAATCACGTTGGCCCGGTCTTTGGGTTTACGCAGCCCGACGAAGGACATCGTTCCCTTGGGTGCAATACTCTTGGGGTCGGTCAGATAGGCATTGAGGTTGTCGTAAGTCCAAACCTCAGCACCGGCGAGAATGGAATCGGAGAGTTGGAAGTCACCCCGATCATGAGTCGCGAGGGTCGCACCAACAACATTGTGCAGGTTTGGCCCTGTGCCATTGCGTTCTCCAGCTTCAAACGTATGGCAGGATTGACACTTGCGGGCCACTTTAGCCCCGTCGTCCACACTGGCAGAGGCGAGCATGGGCTTAATATCAACCAGAACTTCTTCCTCGGCAGCAGCACCACCAGCCCCGAAACCTTCCGGTACTTCGATTTCATAGCCGAAGGTGGAAACACCCTCATCGTCCGGCACTAAGAAGTGACTGGCTTCGTTGGCACCAACGGTCAGCCAGATCGCGGCAAAGCCGGCCATCATGGCAGAGTTGGACTTAAACTTGTCGGGTGATGGTTTTTCGGCCATTTTCTGGTCCCCAGCGGGTAACTTTCGCTTTCCCTTAAAGGGTTTAGCGGCGAATCTCAACAGGTATCCTATACGTGGCCCTATTATCCCAGTCTCGGCAAAAAAGTGAAGCCTTTCCGAGACTTGGGCGAAAATACGAGATTGGGCGTAAAGACAGCAAAAAGGGGCGAAAGCCGCTATGACCAAGAGTAACACGTTGGTTGTCATTCCGGCACGGCTGGCCTCTATGCGCCTGCCAGACAAACCTTTGGCGATGATTGGCTCAGACCCGATGATTGTCCATGTCTGGCAGCGTGCCATGGAAGCAAATATGGGGCCCGTCATTGTGGCCTGTGGAGACGAGGCCATCGCCGACGCCGTAGAAAAAGCTGGCGGCACCGCCATATTGACCGATCCGGATTTACCTAGTGGATCAGACCGGGTGTGGGCTGCGACGCTGCAATTTGATCCAGACGGCAAGTATGGTTGCATCGTCAACGTACAGGGCGATCTCCCGACCTTTGAACCCCGTTTGGTGCAGGCGGCGGTTTCAGCGCTTCATGACGGGCAGGCCGATATTGGGGCCCTGGTTGCGGAGATCACCGACCCGGCAGAAACTGACGACCCAAACGTCGTCAAAGTAGCGATTCATTTCCCGGAAGGTCACGTCGTCGCGCCAGCGCTTTACTTCAGTCGAAACCGCATACCATCAGGAGACGGACCAGCGTTCCACCACATCGGTATCTACGCCTATGCCCGAGACGCCCTCAAGCGTTTTGTCTCCCTGCCACCCGCTAGCCTTGAGATTCGCGAGCGTCTTGAGCAATTGCGCGCACTGGCAAACGGTATGCGTATCGCCGCCGGTCTCGTTGACACCATTCCGTTCGGCGTCGATACTCCCGCCGACCTTGAACGGGCTAGACGTATTCTGGCTCCCTAACCGGTCCTAAAGAAGCTCCCATGACAGCGAAAAAAGACCCAAAAAAAACGATCGCCTTCCAGGGGGTGCTTGGCGCGAACTCTCATATGTCTTGCCAAGCCGCTTATCCGGATATGGCCCCGTTGTCGTGCGCGACATTTGACGAAGCCTTCGCCGCCGTCACAAACGGCGACGCGCTTTACGGCATGATTCCGGTTGAAAACTCAGTCATGGGACGGATCGCCGACATCCATCACATTCTTCCGGACTCAGGCCTCCATATTATCGCCGAGCATTTTCAGCGGGTGAACCATCACCTGCTCGCCATCAAGGGTGCCACGCTGGACGGATTGACGACCGTCGAAAGCCAACTGCCGGCGTTATCGCAATGCCGGACATTCATTCATCAACATGGCTTGCAGCAAGTCACGGCTGGAGACACTGCGGGCGCGGCAAAAGATGTAGCGGATCGCGGCGACCCAACCGTTGCAGCCATAGCGTCATCGCTAGCAGCAGAGATCTATGGCCTGGAAACGCTCGCGTCCAATATTGAAGACGCCGAGCACAACACCACGCGCTTCATTGTCATGGCCCGCGAACCGGCTATGCCGCCAAAAGATAATGGTGCTGTTGTCACGTCTTTTGTGTTCCGCGTACGTAGCGTTCCGGCTGCCCTATACAAAGCACTCGGCGGGTTCGCCACCAACAGTGTGAACATTACCAAGCTGGAGAGCTATCTGGTCGATGGCCACTTCACTGCGGCGCAATTTTATGCCGACGTCGAAGGGCATCCGGAGGACGGCCCGGTAAAGCTCGCACTTGAGGAACTGGCGTTTTATTCCAAAGAATTGAAAATTTTGGGCACCTATCCAGCGCACCCCTACAGACTTGAGTCTGCCGCACCAACGGATGACTAACGGGCGCTAAAGTTCGGCGCGCCAGTTATCGATCAACATGCGGGCGATGGAATGCCGGTTGGGAAGTTTGGGTCCCGGTTTGTCATCACCCATTTCACTATAGCTATCTAACGCCTCTCTGGAGACCCAGCGGATGTCATCTAGCTCGTCGTCGTCGGGCTTAAAACCCGTCGTCGACGCTTTGGCTGTGAAACCCAGCATGAGGGAAGACGGGAACGGCCAAGGTTGCGAGGCCTGATACCGCACGTCCGTCACAATGATTCCCGTTTCCTCTTTCACTTCGCGGGCCACGCACTCCTCGAGGGATTCTCCTGGCTCAACAAACCCTGCCACTACGGAGTACATACCGTCAGGCCAGCGGCTCTGTCTCCCAAGTAAACAGTGCTCTCCGTCCGGATGCTCGACTAAAGTAATAACCGCCGCATCAGTGCGCGGGAATGCTCGGTAACCACAGGCCTCATCCGTGCAGGTTCGGATGTGACCGCCGTCCTGCGATTCTGTCGGTGCACCACATCGGCCACAATGCAAGTGATTGGCATGCCACAACACCATGCCACGCGCATAGGCAAGCATTGCCGCTTGATCAGCATCGAGGCGACCGACGCGTGGGTGCAGCGGCTCGAACACACCCGAGAGCTGAACGTCAGCCGGCTCCTCTTCGGTATGAATGGCCAAAGCGAACCAAGGAGCGTCGCCAGACAACCCAAGGAAAATGAGGTCACCGCTCGCTGCCCTCAGGCTGATGGCATCCGCGACCGTGAGAGCCTTGGCCTCCACCCCATCGTGTTCAAAAAGATGGTTTCCGTTCCACACGGGAAGAACACGCGCCAACGCGTGGTCGTGAAGTGCCTCGACATCAGCCTGCACCGGGCGCACGGCGGCAGCTCGATCAAGAGCAACACCCGTGTAGGTCAAGCGCCAAGATGAATTTGTTATGCTCATGTGTTGTTCGCTCGGCCTGCCTAGTGCCCACGATGATACGGATGACCCGTCAAAATACAGTGGGCACGGTATAGCTGTTCCGCCACCAAAACCCGAGTCAACATATGAGGCCAGGTGACCGCACCAAAGGACATCACCAAATCAGCCCTGTCGATGATACTGGAATCAAGACCGTCTGCGCCGCCAATAATCAGCGCGAGCGTTTGTTCACCGTCATCGCGCCACTGACCGAGACGTTTGGCAAAGCTCTCGCTGTCTAGCGATTTTCCACGAGAGTCGAGGCACACCACTTTAGCCCCAGCGGGAATCGCTGCTTGCAGCCCCTCTGCTTCTTGCCGGGCTTGAGCGGTTGCGTCAGTCTTACCGCGCACATCGACTTCCCGCACGTCTACCGCCCATGGCAGTCTCTTTATGTATGAGTCGATTAGGGTTTGCTCGGGACTCGATCGCATGCGCCCAACTGCGGCGATGACAATGTTCATTGCTCAGCCCTTCACACCAAGGTCGGCAGCCGACGGCTAGGCGGTCTGGATCGAAGGTGCGTCTTGTCCATCTGTTTCTGGAGACATCGCCCAGATTTTCTCGATGTTGTAGAAGGCGCGGACTTCGGGCCGGAAGATATGAATTATTACGTCCCCGGCATCAATAAGAACCCAATCACTTTGGGCGCGACCTTCCGTCTTTGGCAATATGCCAAAAGATTTAAGCTGCTCCACAATATGCTCGGTCATAGCGTTGACCAGTCTGGCAGAGCCGCCGGACGCAACGATCATTCTATCTGCGATGGAAGTTTTGCCGACGAGGTCGATTGTGACAACGTCCAGGGCTTTGTCATCCTCTAGGGATGCTTGGATACATTCGACCGTTTTCTCCAGGTCGACCGGAGTATGTGGTGCGTTGATAATCAACTCCCATTTTGGATCTGCACATGATGAAGAATCTTCGAACGTTCTAGTCATCGCGCCCAGACCGAATTGCGGTCGACGATGCCCCGTGCCGCCGTTGTGCCACATAAACCCACATGGGGTTTTTCTTCTGCCACAACGCTACAGGCCGTGCGGCACGAAGGCGGCGGGAAGCAAATCGCCACGCAGCCTTTCCAGACAACGCTTTGTGAGAGTACGGGGAACGGTCAAAAACTGCAACGTGAACCGATTGAAAGATTTTTGACCATCGCGACCAGTTGGGAATTTGCGCGAGGTTATCAGCCCCCATAAGCCAGACGAATTGAGCTTTGGGAAAACGAGTACGCAGCAATTGAAGCGTTTTCCATGTGCGGTCTGTACCAAGGTTTTGCTCAAGGTCAGTCACCCTAATCCACGGGCACGTCGCCACCGCCTCTGCGCCAGCGACACGATCCGACAATGGCCCCATACCTGCTGTGGGTTTGAGCGGGTTTTGCGGGCTGACCAGCCACCACACCTGATCCAAACCCAGACGCCTTTTGGCATCGCGGCTGATGTGCAAATGACCGTCATGCGCCGGATTAAACGATCCGCCGAGCAGACCAATCTTCATGCGGCGGCGGTCTCCCCACCGGTGCGGTGAAAACACGACTAACCGATACCCTTACGGACGCGTGGTGCCATTGCCGCGCACCTTATATTTGAACGTGGTGAGTTGCTCGACACCAACGGGACCACGCGCATGCATTTTGCCTGTTGCAATACCGATTTCGGCGCCCATGCCGAATTCGCCGCCGTCAGCAAACTGTGTCGAAGCATTGTGCATTACGATCGCGCTGGACAGGCCATTCATAAAACCTTCCGCCACAGTTGCGTTCTCAGTAATGATCGCATCCGTGTGTTCCGAGCCGTGGCTATTGATATGGGCAATCGCGCCACTTACGCCATCGACTACTTTGACCGACACGATGGCATCGAGATACTCGGTATCCCAATCTGCGTCTGTCGCGGCTGCCACGTTCTTGTTGAGGGATTGAACCGTATCGTCACCCCTTACTTCGCACCCTGCTGCGACTAGATCATCGATGATGGGCGGTAAAATTGAATCCGCAATGTCGCGATCAACCAACAATGTCTCCATTGCGCCACAAATTCCTGTGCGGCGCATTTTAGCATTCAGAACAACGCTGCGCGCCTTGTCCGGATCCGCATCTTTGTGAACAAAGGTGTGACACAATCCAATCAAGTGCTGGAACGTGGGGACACGGCTTTCCCGCATCACCCGTTCCGTCAGCGACTGGCCGCCGCGCGGAACGATGACGTCGATAGACTCAGTCATGGTCAGCATTTTGCCAACCGCGGCGCGATCTGTGGTCGGCACCATTTGAATGCAGGCTGTGGGAAGACCGGCGTCGGTCAAACCTTTATGCAGGCAGGACAGTATTGCTCGAGAACTGCGGAAACTTTCAGACCCACCGCGTAAAATGCAGGCGTTGCCAGCCTTAAGGCACAGCGCGCCAGCATCGGCTGTGACGTTGGGTCGAGACTCATAGATGACGCCGATGACACCCAAGGGCATGCGAACCCGCTCGATCTTTAGCCCGCTTGGCTGCTCCCATGACGCAATGATCTCGCCAACCGGGTCGGTCAGTGCAGCGATGGCTTCCAGCCCCTTAGCCATGCCTTCGATGCGATCTGCGTTCAGCTCAAGGCGGTCCATGAGGGCCGCAGAGAGACCTTTGGCGCGACCGCCATCCATATCGACCTTGTTCTCAGCGATAAGGGTCTCGGCACTCTCTCGCAACGCGACCGCGGCTGCCTTTAAAGCCGAGTTCTTGGTCTCCGCCGGCGTGCTAGCGAGGACACGAGACGCAGTGACGGCGCCATGACCGACCATATCCATGATCGCTTCAATATCGCTGCTATCCGTTTCTGTCCGTTCGCCGCCGTTCATGGCGAGTCTCCTTTATCGTGCCGCTCCCTTGGGGATTTCGCACTTTTCCTTAGTATACCCGAGTTTCAGTCATCCAGAACGAGATCGTCTCGATGAACCATCTCTGATCGTCCTTGATAACCAAGAATACCTTCCAGGGCGTCGGAACGATGACCTTTGATCCGCCGCGCATCGTCGGCACTAAAAGCACTTAACCCCTTGCCTAGGACCGCCCTGTTCTGACTGGCGATAGTCACCGCATCACCGCGATCGAAATCACCTTCAATGTCGATCACCCCGGCTGGTAATAAACTCTTACCGGCGCTCAAGGCTTTAGCCGCCCCCTCATCTACCACCAGCGTTCCGGTCGGATTAAGAGCTCCTGCGATCCACTTTTTTCGAGCCGCCCGGGGCTCGGCAGCACTGACGAACCATGTGCATTGAGCCCCCTTTTCAAGCGCGGCGAGCGGGCGCTTCACTGTACCGAGGGCGATTGCCATATGGCACCCCGCCGACATACAGATATCCGCGGCGATCAGCTTGGTGACCATTCCGCCCGTTCCGTGACCCGGTTTAGCCTTCGCCGCCATAGCGCGCACGTCGTCGTCGATCGTCGTCACTTGTGGAAGGTGCTCAGCGTCAGGTTTGCTAGCTGGGTCTGCGGTGTAAAGCCCATCAACATCAGACAGTAGAACGCACGCATCGGCTCCGATCATCGCCGCAACTCGCGCGGCCAGACGGTCATTATCACCGAACCGAATTTCCGTCGTCGCAACCGTATCGTTTTCGTTGATGATCGGAATGGCGCCAAGCCGAAGTAGTGTATCCAGTGTGGTGCGCGCATTAAGAAAACGCCGCCGATCTTCCGTATCGTCAACCGTCATCAAAACTTGAGCTACGGTCAACTCATGGCGATCAAGGGATTCTTGATAGGCTTGCGTTAGCCGCACTTGTCCCGTTGCAGCCGCCGCTTGCTTTTCTTCAAGGCGCAGGCTTTGGCTGGTGAGACGAAGAGGACCACGGCCAATTGCGATGGCGCCAGATGTAACAACCACAACCTCTTGGCCACGCTTGCGCATAGCGGCGATATCATCACACACTGCATCGAGCCACGCCCTATGCAAGGCACCCGTTGCCTCATCGACCAGTAGTACCGATCCTATTTTGACAACAACACGCTCGGCCTTCGCGATATTCGGCGTAGTTAGGGCGACCATGGCACCATCTCTTCTTCCACGGCGTCATCTTCGTTCTTTTTTGAACTATGCTTCGCAGGCACGGTTTCAAATAGTCCACGCAGGAGCTCAGTGCGACCGTGGCCGGAAATACCAGAGAGTTCGAACACGTGATCTACACCCTCGCTCATCAATGCCGCCTTTTTCTCAGCGATTTCATCCTGGCCAATAGCATCGCATTTATTCAGCGCCACAAGCTCGGGTTTGTTGTCGAGATCCGCCCCATAGGCCGATAATTCAGCACACACGGTGCGATAGGACGACACCACATCATCGGCTGTTCCATCAATAAGATGCAACAACGCCCGACAGCGTTCGATGTGACCAAGAAACCGGGTTCCCAAGCCGGACCCCGTATGAGCGCCCTCAATCAAGCCTGGAATATCGGCAAGCACCATTTCGCGCCCATCAAGATATGCAACCCCTAGGTTGGGGTGCAGGGTCGTGAACGGGTAGCTCGCAATCTTCGGGCGGGCGCTAGTTACGATAGAAAGAAACGTCGACTTACCGGCGTTAGGCAAGCCCACCAGACCAACGTCTGCGATAAGCTTGAGACGTAACCAGAGCCAGCGCTCTTCACCGGGGTGACCGGGGTTGGCGTTACGCGGTGCCTGATTGGTCGAGCTTTTGAAGCGGGCATTTCCCCACCCGCCGTTGCCGCCTTCAAGCAGCGCAATCTCTTGATCTGCTTCGGTGAGATCGACCAAGACTGTCTCACGATCTTCAGCCATTATTTCAGTGCCGATGGGCACGGCAATCCTAAGAGCGTCACCCCCCTTACCAGCTCGGTCTTTCCCTTGGCCGTCCTGGCCAACAGGCGCCTTGAAATGCTGGCGATAGCGGAAGTCGATGAGCGTATTCAAGTTTGGGTCTGTATAGAACACAACGTCACCACCACGGCCACCGTCACCACCGTTGGGACCACCGTACTCGATGTACTTCTCCCGCCGGAACGCAACACAGCCGTTGCCGCCCTTGCCGCTTTTTACGAAGACCTTGGCTTGATCAAGAAACTTCATGGTTGGTCTGCCGAACTCTTATCGTCATTGAACAAAAAAAAGGGGGAATGGACGTCCATTCCCCTCGCGTAACTTTGTGTGGTGACGGAACGTCGCAGTTGAGTACGTTAGCTCACCGGGTCAACGGAAACGAAGGTGCGACCCTTGTGTCCTTTACGAAAACTAACCTTGCCTTCTGTCAGGGCAAAAATGGTGAAGTCGCGGCCAAGGCCAACATTCTCACCGGGATGCCACTTCGTACCGCACTGGCGAATAATGATGTTGCCGGGGATTACCTGCTCGCCGCCGAACTTCTTAACGCCAAGTCTTTGACCTGGTGAATCGCGACCGTTGCGGGAACTACCACCTGATTTTTTATGCGCCATGAACCCGTCTCCTACTTACTATCGTCAGCCGACGCGTCAGCCGCATCGTCTTTCTTGGCAGCCGCTTTTTTTGCTGGCGCCTTTTTCTTCGCCGTCCCGCCGACATCCGTAATCTGAACGATCGTCAAATCTTGACGATGTCCGGCTTTACGCACATAGCCCTGGCGACGCTTCTTCTTGAACACCACGATCTTGTCGCCGCGGGCCTGCTCAACAATCTTCCCTTTGACGGCCGCGCCCTCAACGCGAGGGGTGCCGACCTTGTCTCCGACCATCAGCACTTCGTCGAACGTAACAGCGGCACCGGCATCGCCCTTAAGGCTTTCAACGGTGATTACGTCATCCTTGGCTACACGGTATTGTTTACCGCCTGTCTTGATTACTGCGTGCATAATTGATCTTCCGAGAAACGAAAACGGCGGGCCAAAGCCCGCGCGGTTGGGCGGGAATATACGCACCCGTAAGCCTGAGTCAACGCTTTTGGCGTCGATTCCAGCCTATTTCTCAAGCAAATCTGCGCTTTTCAGCCGAATTCACGCTGGTTCTAGCAAAATCAAAAACCGGCAGAAAACCTCGAAAAAACGCGTTTCTGCCGATTGCAGGTGCAACAGCCTTCCTGTACGGTCCGCGCGCTTTCCACCCCAGACACGAAAACCACCGCGGAGAGGTGCCAGAGTGGTCGAATGGGGCGGTCTCGAAAACCGTTGTGCGTTTACGCGTACCGTGGGTTCGAATCCCACCCTCTCCGCCATTTTCCATTGTATGCCGCTGATCAGCACGAGAGCTTTGGCCGACCTTCAATAAGATCAGGTCGCACCTATCGGTAGGGTTGCTCTGGCATCAATTTTAGAGAGTCCGGATCGAATACACCGTTTTTACAAACCGTCCACCAAAACCCATCGATCATGTTGACCGCTGAGAACTCTTCAGAAACAGCAAGACATACACCTGGGTGATGGCAATGATATCTGAGTTGGCATCAGGGTACGTGCTTTCTCAGCACCTTTAACTCTGGTTGCCATGTGGTCAAAGCAGAAACCCATAGAATTTAACTTCTAAATGCACCGGCCTATGACTCTTCAAAACCTGTGGCGTAATTTTATGAGCGCCTGCGGCCCGTTAAAGTTGGCCCACTGTTTGAACAGACCATTAAACGTCTAGAAACTCCTATCAGATATAGAAGACAGGCTATCTGCAGCGTGTTTGACTGTGTGATAATATGCTAATCTTTAGAAACAACGGGGGCTTCAGATCATGAAGGTTGCGATTCTTGCAGGGGGATTTGGAACGCGCCTGTCAGAAGAGACCGTCTTACGCCCAAAACCGCTTGTGGATATTGGCGGTCGCCCCATCATTTGGCACATCATAAAAATCTACGCCCACTATAACGTCACCGACGTTGTCGTTTGCCTTGGGTACAAGGGTTACATGGTCAAAGAGTACTTTGCGAACTACACGCTTCACATGTCCGATGTGACCTTCGACATGCGCGATCGCCAAGTTGAAGTGCACCAGACTTATGCTGAACCCTGGCGGGTGACGTGCATCAACACGGGAGAGAATGTCCAAACTGGCGGTCGCATTCTTCGGGCACGCGACTATTTAGGAAGTGATGACTTCTGCCTGACGTACGGAGATGGCGTATCAGACCTAAACATACGTGATTTGATCGCTTTTCATAAATCTCATGGCAAGCTCGCGACGGTGACAGCGGTGCAGCCGGGGGGACGATACGGCACTCTAGATTTGGATGGATCCATGGTGTCTCAGTTTGTTGAAAAACCGCCTGGGGACGGCGCTTGGATCAACGGTGGTTTCTTTATCGCGTCTCCAAAGATTCTAGATTACATCACTGGTGATATCGCGACCCTAGAGGGAGATGTCATGCCCGCTCTCGCGAAGGACGGTCAACTTATGGCCTTCAAGCACCAGGGATTTTGGCAGGCGATGGATACCCTGCGTGATCGCAATTTTCTTGAGGCCGAGTGGGCTGCAGGGCAGGCGCGGTGGAAGATCTGGTGACGGACGCGCCCTGGGCCAGTCGGACAGCATTCGTTACAGGTCACACCGGATTCACCGGCAGTTGGTTGGCCTTATGGCTACAGCAACTGGGCGTCCGTGTTTACGGATACTCGCTGTCACCACCAACCGACCCGTCATTGTTCGACATCGCAAATGTTTCACAGGCCCTTCAATCAGATACTAGAGGTGACGTAAGAGACCCGGTCGCTCTCGCATCAGCACTAAAGGCCGCCGCGCCCGACATCGTTTTCCATTTGGCGGCACAGCCGCTGGTCCTGGAGTCCTATAAAACTCCATTAGAAACTATCGCGACCAATGTAATGGGAACGGCGAACGTCCTAGATGCGATTCGGCATACTGATAGTGTGCAGGCTGCTATCGTCGTCACTTCGGACAAGTGCTACGACAATCCATCTCATGGGCAGCCATTCCAAGAGAGCGATAATCTCGGCGGGCATGACCCATACAGTGCGAGCAAGGCCTGTGCTGAATTGGTTTCAGCCGCCTATAGAAGCAGCTTTTTCTCTTCATCCAGTGGCGCTGCGGTGGCGAGCACCCGTGCAGGTAATATCGTTGGGGGCGGTGACTGGGCAGAGGAGCGACTCATTCCTGATTGCGTAAGGGCCGCACTGCTCCAGACACCTGTTGTTCTAAGACGACCCAAGGCCGTCCGTCCTTGGCAGCACGTGCTGGATGCCGTAAAGGGTTATTTGAAACTTGGTGAAAAACTCCTTGGGAATGATGGGAAAGACTACGCTGCGGCCTGGAATTTAGGACCCGACGCTGAGAGCAGTTTGAATGTCGCTGAGGTTGCCCAGCTAATCACAAAAAAACTTGGCGGCTCCGTGATTGAAGATAGCGCCAGTTCTACGCTCCAAGAGGCGGAGTTACTACTGCTTGATAGCTCGCGGGCTCGGTCTCAGCTGGGGTGGCTACCCAATTGGACGCTTGCACAGACATTGGATGAAACAGCGGCGTGGTACCGCGCCTGGATCGAGGAAGAAGATATGGCCAATTTCACCTTGGCGCAGTTGGCGCGATACACCAGCGACGAATTAAAATGATCCTATTCCGTCGAGCTTGCCCCCGAAATATCTGCAGATAGAAACTGCTACTCGTTTTTAACGCCTTCAAGAATGATCAGCGGTGTCTTTGTGGGGATGACGCTATTAAGCATTAAGCCAGCTTTCTCAAATACATTTGAAAAGTCTGCCTCTGTGCGTTCGCGCCCGCCGACAACAAGCATTTCGATATCAAGCAATTTCGCATGCCCTTGGTCGTTACCCGGCAAAATGACGCTGTCGACGACGAGAACGCGGCTATCGTCAGTCATCGCGGTTCTGCAATTCGATAAAATTTTCACGGCTTTTTCATCGTCCCAATCATGGATGATGTATTTTAAGGTGTAGATATCGTGCCCCTCAGGGATGCTTTCGAAGAAGCTCCCAGATTGCAGATTGCACCGGTCTTTGATTCCTTCGGCTGTCATGTAAGGGCTTTGCTTCGCGCCGGCAATTACCGACGGTTGATCAAAAAGAGTTCCCTGTAGGTGTGGGTTGACATCCAGAATTGCTGAGAGAAATGCACCGTGCCCACCACCTAGATCTACAACGGATCGGTAGTTTGAGAAATCATACGACTCAGCAACGGCTGGGTTGGTAAGACTGGTGGTCGCTTCGTGGAAAATATCTAGTTCTTCCGGATGCTCTTCAAGGTATTCGAAGACCGGTATGCCATGGGCCTTAACAAATGGAACCTCATCAGTTTTGATTCCGTGCAGCAACTCTTGCCATGCATCCCACTGGTAGTCTGAATTCCGCAACAGAGCACTCACCCGCATTGAGCCGGGTGCATCTGCCTCCAAAGTTGCAGCCAGAGGTGTCGTTTCAAACTTTTTGTCATCCGTTTCTGCAAACACGCCGACACTCGCTAAGGCGCGGAGCGCGCGGTAAAGCTGCGGTGCGCGCACGTTGGCTTCTGTGGCTAGATCTTCTACTGAGCGCGGCCCACCTTTGAGAAGGTCGGCAAGTCTTAATTCTGCGGCAACCATAACCAACCGCGAAAGCCAATGCCCCACAATAAGTCTCAGCATTATATCTTGTGGTCGTTGCGATTTAGTCATGGCGTTGCCTCAATAGAAATTGCTGGCTATTCAGCGACTGAAACTAGAAAAGATGCATTTGAACGTGATGCTTCGACTAGATACTGATTGGTGCCGCTGTAAGCGGTTTTTAACGCCGAATTGCGCTCAGCATAAGAGTCTAACATCTCTATTTCACGACATATGCGCCTGGCGCGTTGGCCCACGAAAATCGCTTAGGTTGCACATCAAGTTTACGGCTCTTTGTGAAGTCGTCCCACGCATTCGTTTCACCAGGCCATTTGGTTGTGCCGTATTCGTCAAGAATTAGTACTCCGCCAGGGACAATGCGATCCCAGCAGTGTTCAAGTATGGCAGTCGTTGGCTCATAAATATCCACGTCGAGGTTGGCCAGGCAAAAACGCGCCTCAGGGTTTTGCTCAATCCACTCGGGTAGTGTTTCGCAAACATCGCCCACGATAATGCTTCCGCGCTGCGTTGGCAGGACGGCATCCTGGTTGTGAAGCTCCAACAGAGCCATGAATTCATCGCGGAAACTTTTCGCGCTTAGACCTCCGGGTTTTTTGTCAATTTTGGCGTCGCTATCCCCGTCCTCGACAGATAGGCCAGGAAACCCAGAGAAAGTGTCAAAACCGAAAACTTTCTTGTGCGTGGCAGTGGGAGTGAGCACCTCCAGAAACTTATGCCAGCTAAAATATGACTTCCCGAAGTAGACACCAAAGTCCAAATAGTGACCGGGAAGGTCGATCGTTAGTTTAAATAGTTCGTAGTGTGCCAATTGTCTGATCAGGGCCCGCCTACTCGCATATACGGTAAACAAGTCTAGATAATGACGCGTATCATGTGGATATTTAGCGATGATATCTTGCAGTTTCTCGTAGTAGGATTCGTCACCCGCAGAAGGATAATAAAAGGTATCAGTCATTCTTCAAAGTTCCCTGAACACTGGCCTGTGTGACGGTGGCAACCGTACTAAACCCGTTTAAGAAATCCATCTCGCGATGCGGTTATGGCAATCTTGTTTTCAATTGTGCGGTCGTAGTCGAATTCTAGCTTTCCGCCGTCCCGGCCCGTCCGACCGTCGACCTGAAGGCGTCTTAAGTACTCCACGACAGCGGTTCGTGGATTATTACCCTTTCCCCACGGTCGGTCTGCGCACATTTCATCTGGTAGATCTTCGACTCCCGTGTCCCAAACGATGCAATGAGACCCTTTACTAACATAGGGCGCATAGAGCTCTAATTCTTGCAGTACATGGTCGTGTGTGTGGTTTGAGTCTAAAAACACCATAACGCGTTCATAGCCATCAGCATGTGCCGCCACTTGCGCGGTAATTTCATGATCGATGGAAGAGCCTTCGATTGTATGAATCTTTTGTCGCATAGGATGTGCGTCTAAAGCGGATCGGTTGTGCGGTCGAATATCGATATCAATGCCGATGACTTTGCGTTTGCTGGCCTTCGGATCCAGGATGTCGCCACCCTCAATCGCGTCGCAATAGTCCAAAAGAGCAAGCATCGATGCGCTCATGACCAATGATCCACCGTGAGCAATGCCTGTTTCAATAATCAGGTCGGGCCTATCTGCCCAGATAAGCTCCTGGATGGCGTACAAGTCTTGCGGGATTTGAACAACGGGACGTCCCAGCCAAGTAAAGTTAAGCGGATAAGAATGCTGAACGCTTGCTATGGCCCAAGTATTCGAGAGCTCTATAAAGTCTCGATCTTCTCCGATACCACGAATGTTTTCAGCAACCTGATCTTGAAAAAATTTAACCGGATCCAGAGGTTTACTCCAATCTTTTGTTGATCAATCTAATCACAATAAAGCACGAATTTTGGTATGTTCAAAAAATTCTGAGTAACAAGTGAGCTTTCTTCTGATTGCTCACTAGTGCTTGGTGCAGTGTATATCCCACCAGTGTGTGCGCGGGGCGAGCCGGTTCCCAGATTTGTCCCTAACAGTAGTTGAGTAAAGCTCAACCATCTCCACGTATGATAGCCACTCACCCGGCAGGTCATCCCCAAAAGGGCCCGATGACCCAGCTGGAAAGGCTTGACCTGTTGTTGAGTCAGTCAACTGGTTCACGATCGATTGATCAGAAAGCTTGAATTTTTTGTAACCGCATGCCGCCAACGTCTTCATGTACCGGAAACCGAAGCGACAATCCTCAACACTTACGTATGCTGGCAAAACTTTGGGGTTTTGTAATTGTTCGAGCACAATATGATCCACGCCCTCCACGTCAATTTTGAGGTAGTGAGGCACGTCATATTGGTTGAACAATTCGTCAAGCGTGACACATTTCACTTTGATCTCTTGATAGTTACTGGACTCCCGGCCAGCCCAGCCGGTGTCTAGACTGCTCCAATGATCATTGTCTGTATTTATAAAAAACGAGGTTTCGCCAACTCGCTCCCAGATTGCTGCGTTGACAATAGAGAGCCGCCCATCGTTGATCGACTGCTCAAAACGCTTTTCAGCTGCTTCACAAAGAATTGGGTTGGCTTCAACCGCGACAACACCAAACCCCTTTCTCAAGTAGTACTCTGTATCGTCTCCGTTATTCATACCGAGATCGAAAACAACTCCTGTATTTTTGAAATCGTGAACCATTTTTCAGGCAATCTTTCGTTTGGATTAACGTAGACTACAGCGCCAATGCCACACCACGAATGCACCCAAAAGAGAAGCCGATAGCGCGGAAGAGTTTCCATTAGTTAGAGCGTCGGTCTCCAAATGCCATCGCTGTTATTGTGATAAACTGTTGTTGCGATTATTGGGCGCGCCGTCTGTATTGTTCCCTTAAGAGCAGGTCTTCAACACGGTGCCCAAAATAACGCAACAGGCCCCTTGTTGACCTATGGCGCTAGAGTTCATGCTCTTGCAACACATGGTCATTGGTATGATTGGCTTCTAGCAGCACCATTGTACGTTCGTAACCTTTCAAAGGCGATAACATTAAACTTCTTAAGAAAGTGTGATGACAGGATACAACCAGATAAATTGACGTCGCAAACTCAATAGAAAAAAGGGACATTTCCTGTGACGGCAAACCCCATTCAAGGCAGTTGCTTATGCGGCCAGGTTGCGTTTGAAGCCGACCCGGTTTTGAACATGTATCTCTATTGTTTCTGTTCACGCTGCCGCAAGAAAAGCGGCTCTGCCCATTCGGCCAACCTGTTTCTTGATCGCAAGCATTTTCGCTGGCTGACCGGTGAAGACAAGATCACCACTTACGAACTACCCGATGTCGCGAGATTGGCTAATTGTTTCTGCAGCACCTGTGGCTCGCGCATGCCACGTATCATGGACGAGCTAGTCTCCATCCCCGCGGGTAGCCTCGACAAAGATCCTGCCGTCATGCCCGACAAATGTATCCATTGGGACTCTCACGCCGGGTGGCTGCCGTCGCGGGAACGGTTACCCAAAGTCGCGGAAACATAACGCGCTGATTTGATACGACGGCTTGCCTGCTCACACCCTCCCCGCCATGATCACGCTAAGCACAGTATAAAGAGAGAATGCTTCCATGACGCGACCACAGACTGAAAATCTAAACGCTTTTGATATCGACCCAAGTGATTGGGTTGTTCCTGGATTGGCCGCTGGCCTGCTGGCACGTCGCTTAAACGAAGACCCGGACACGGGTGCGTTGTCGGCAGTGATTCATATTCCTAAAGGGTGGACGCGGGCTGAGTCTGCCCTTTGCGCCGCCGATCAGGATTTGTTCCTGATGGAGGGTGCGCTGCAAGCAGGCGATGAAGTGCTGCAATCAGGCGCCTTTAGTTTTTATCCGCATGGTGTCGTTCAACCACCCTGGACGGCACAAGAAGACTGCACAGCTTTTGTCATCTTTGATCGCGCGCCCAAATTTACGGTGGCGACGGAATCAGAACCAGGTGCAAAAACTGAACAAGCCGTGGCTGCCCTCGACACCTGGACGATGGATTGGTTTGACCCACTGGCCGCGTCAAAGCCGAGCGTCGCGTTTCACCCAGGCATATTTGTGAAAATCCTGCGTACCGATCCCGACACCGGCACAAGCACCCACTTGGCCGGTTTGATGCCAGGGTGGTTTCAAGAAGGCATTGAGGTTCATCCGGTGCGCGAGGAAAGCATAATCATCAGCGGCGACGTCAACATCGCCACAGTCAATGGCGAACCTGGCTATACGTGCAGCGTGGGTGGGTACTATTCCCGCCCGCCCGGAATCCCTCACGGGCCACTTTCAAGTAAGAACGGCAACGTCGGCCTGGTGCATACCGAAGGGTTGTTAGGTATCGACTACCAGACCGATGAGCGTGCAGAAGGTCTGATCCTCGATCACCTCCGCTCGTTTCCCTGGAAGTAACACATCGCGAGGGAGACTCCGGGACGCGCCTAAAGGCCCGGAGCGACAAGCACGCCCCGCTCAACCAGCTCACTGATGGTCTGGCGCATGATGTCGTTGTGCTCTTCTGTTGAGACCAATGGGGCATCCAAGTGGGTATCGATAGGGGCGAATTCAGCCGCCTCATAGTTCCGGCGATAAAGCGGCACTTGCAGTGCGCCCAATGTGTTCAAACTTCCGAGGGACGTCCGCGCGCGCCGTAACGCATCAATATCCATTGTCGCCACCGCGAATTCTTCACCGCCAGTTTGTGTCGCTGCCAATACGTTGCCCTTAAAGTCGATAATTTGAGACGGCTGTCTGCGGCCGAAGGGCGGCTGTGGATCAGCCCCAACCGGCCCAAGGTTAGACATGAACACATAGGCCATATTCTCGTAGGCGCGAACGCGCCGCGCCATTGTGGTGACGGTGGGAATATCAAAATTGTTGTCTTCCGGCAGCATTCCCCCTGCAGTCGGGTTCGAGACAATTTCTGCACCATTGAGGACCATGCCTCGCATCACTTCGGGCGTATACATGTCCGCCGCGATAACGCTGGACAATCGACCGATCTCCGTGTCGGCGACTGGAAACAAACTGTCTTCGCCAAAGTGGTCGATCCATGCTGAGAGTATATCGCCGGGGCGGCTCTTACTCGTCACGCTGGTCATCTTTCTGTAATTGAGTACGAGGTCACCACTTGGCCCGACTATCATGCCCGCCAGGAAATAACGCCCGGGGAATTTTCCGATCCTCTCGATCGCGTTAAAGGCGACAAACGCATTGGCATCTTGTGCCGCCTTACCAATACGCTCGACCTCTGGTCCATCAGCCGTGATCGCGCCAGCGACCCACTGCGCCGGGGTCAGTGCGGTACTGGGAATCTGCAACCCAAACTCAGGGAAGGACATATAACGCGCACCGTACTCATCCGCACCGCGCTTAATCAGAGTAGCGAAGCGGTCGACGTTTGCGTCCAAAGCCTCGGGCAAGGGGTTGGCAGAGGAATCAAACGTTGGAACAGCACCGGACTGAACACAAGCCGCCGTATAGGGCTCAATCTTCTTTCCCCTGGGCTCAATTCCAGGTTTGACAGGCGCGTAAATCGGGGCTGGATCTTGCGCAGCAGCGGGCTTGCTTTCCGCATCTCCTAAAGCTCCAGCGGCGGCTAAGCCTGCCCCGCTCAAGAGCACACGACGCCGAGTTGCGACGGAGGGTTCTGAATTGTCATCTATAGCACTCATGGACGAGTCCTTTGCTTCCGACATGACACGGTCTCAACGCGCTTGTGTCAGTTTCTCTAAACAACAGCGATGAAGTCTAATGACTCATACGCAAGCGATGGGAAAACCTTTTGCGGAGATGATTCGCCACGCCGCTTAATTAGTATCTCCTGAATAACCTGACGATAGTCGGTGGTAACCCTAAGGTCGCCCTCCCGCAGTTCATTCTCTTTCAGGCCCGGCCACTGGCCGTACATTTTTCCCCCGCGCACAGCTCCACCGAGAACAAACATAAATGCACCTGCGCCGTGATCGGTGCCGCCATTAGCGTTTTCTTCCAAGCGGCGACCAAATTCCGTCATTGCCACAACAGTAATGCGATCTTGATAATCCGCCATGTCGTGCCAAAACGCGCTAAGACTTTTCGACATTTCAGCCGCATGGGATGGGAAATAGCGGTTCATTTCAAAATGATGATCCCAACCACCGTAATCCACTGTGGCCACATCGAGGCCCGTATCCATTTTAATAAGGTCTGCGATTGAGCGCAGAGACGTCGAAAACTGGCTGTCGGTGTAGCCTGTATCATCGCCTCGGACCGGAAGCCTTGCGTGTTTGGCCCTCACCGAGCGTATGGTCTTGGCGGTTTCCCGGGCGGCGATAGCGTGAGGTTCCTCCCCGCTATTCATGGCTTCGATCACGCTCAAATGGAAATCGCCGCCAATGACATTGAATTCGGCCACATTAGGAATTGCGACGGCACCAGGGAAGCCCTGCAAGGAGATATGAACGTCGGGCGCGCTGGCCACCGCACCAAGGTCTGGCAGTACAATATCACTGGACATGAGATGGCGAGACAACCAACCGCCGGCAAGAGGGCCATCGGCATCGACGATTCCACGCTCCATCATGTCTTGGATGTCGAAGTGACTGCGACTGTTGGTCGGCACACCCACTGCGTTGACGATGGCAAGACTGCCGGTGTCGTACAACGCTTTGAGTTCAGGCACACTGGGGTGAAAGAAAAATTGGGTGCCGCCCATTTTGCCAATTGGTAAACCGGCTCCAGGTCCGGATGCTGGAATGCCGATGGTCGGGCGCTGCGCATGATAGTCAGCATCATTGGATGGCGGTATCAATGTAAGGCCGTCGCACCCGAACCTTAGAAAGACCACGACGAGGATATCCCGCCCACCGTTTTGGGCGTCTGCTGAAAAGGCAGCTTTGGTGCCCGGCCCAAGCGTCGCCATGGCGGCAGCAGATGGACCGGTACCTAATAAAGTGCGGCGGGAAAGAGACATCTGATCGGCCCTATCGCATCGCAAATTCTGGGGAGGCTGCAATGATGGCCATGAACCGGCGCAACGCGCTTTCCATATTCATAATGCCGCCCGATGCAAAAGCCGCCGTCAGGCCGATGGGGCCGTTAATGTCGTCGATCAACGCCTGCATACCTTCGGGCCTTAGGCGATACCCGACCAAACGATCGACCCAATAGTCCACCAACGCTTCCGGCGACGTGGTGATGTCTTTCGGGGTCTGCTTGGTCAGTGTCGTGCGAAAAGATGCATGGGATAAAACGTGAAGCATGAGATCCCAAGTTTCCAGGTGGGCCGCTGTGGAATACCAGTGAGCATCATGATCGGGGCGACCTTCTGGTGTTGGCCATGCGAAAAGCCCATCACCCAACGTAGAGACTGCATCAAAGGCCCCGTTGTAGGCGTTGACCTCTGTATTGGTGGTGCGCAGCAACGCTATGACGCGTTCATAGGGTCGGCGCAGTTTAGATGGCGACTGGCCGATCTCGGTTCCATCCAGCAGAATGGCGCGGAGTACTTGCCCAATTTGATCAGGTGCCGTGAGATGAGTCATCCAAGCCGCCTTGGCGCGATCGATCACGCGTGGTGGCGGATCGTCTCCAAAAATCCGGCGGCATAGTTTAACGCAAACGAAATCCGCTGTTGAGGGATGCGACGCAGCGATGTCGAGGATCGCACGACCCTGCGCCATGGAGCCCTTAATCTTAGACAGATCAATGCCCATAAACTGATCTGCCAAGTCGTTATGCTGCAACGGGTTGTAGAAGAACGCGCCGGAAAACGGCAACGGGCCCTGTGGACCTTGTTGACCTTGCGCCACCGTCCAGCCGGAAAACGCGCGCGATGCCTGGACGATATCGTCGTCGGTGAAACCGTCCGGCGACTTATCGAACTGGTTAGGCCTGACACCTAGATAGGCTTGGATGCCCATGGTGTGTAGTTCTAATAATTCGCGCGCATAGTTTTCGTTGGGATGTTCCGCCGTGCTGGCGGCGTTGTCGAGATAGCGCAACATCGCGGTGCTGGTCGCCACCGCTTCGAGCAAGTCGCGAAAATTACCGAACACACGCGACCGGATAACGGAACGGTCGAAGGTTGGTAGCGCCGCTGATCCATAGATGTCGTCTTGCCGGCCGACGTTGAAGTGGTTATTCCAAAAGTCAGCCATGAACTCGCGCACTTGGAATGTTGCATGGGTATTGCGAATCCATGTGGCGGCGCTGAGTTCTTCCTGAATGCGTTTGCGTTCATTGGGCGCAATTGTGATCTCGGTTTTACTGACCATCTCCCAGAGCGATTGCACATCGGCGTTGAGATAGTTGAGCGGTCGCCGTTCATCGATCCCCGGCCAACCGGGACTGTCACCGGCCGGCCCTTGATAGGCGTACATGATGCGCATTGTGCGCTTTGAGAGATGGTTGGCGACTTCAGCTTCATCACCGGTGGGGGGCGATAGCTGATCTTCGGCCCAAGCCCGCCAGCCCATGCCCTGCACCAATTGCACGTCTTCCTGCCGCGCGCCAAAGGTGATGCGGTTTAGAGCCGTGTGTTCAAAGCTGGCCTTATCAGGAAGTATTATTTTCAGCCTCAGAACATATACTGCACGGTGACCCACCCGATATGAGCGGTGTAGCGCGGTGGCAGAACACCAGAGCCCAAAATCTGTGGCACCGGGGCGAATCCAATATCATCAAATTGCCAGTCGCGGGAGCGGTGCCACTCGAGCGTATACCCGAGGCGCAGAGTCGTCTCAGGCTTGAATGCGTAACTGCCGTGAAGACCGATATTGTGGGTGATTTCCTTGGCGTTCGGCAACGGTGCCGTCTCTGTCAGAATATTAAATGTTTGGGTGATGACATCGGTACTATTAGTGCCGTCGGACAATTGATAGCGCGCACCGAGACTGAGTTCATCGGGTCGCACCTGCCAGTCCACCGTAATGCCGGCCGTGTGCACACTGTCTTTATTGTCGACGCGCCATTCTTGATCAGGGTTATCACGGTTGGGTCCGAAGATCAGGTAGCCGTTCTGGTCTGATTTGTAGTGCTCAAAACTATAGAACCCAGATGCGGTTACGTGATCCGCCAAAACATAGGAGGCGTCGGCGCTAAGGATTAGAGATTCGGCTTTGCGCAAACCTAAGCTGGAGTTGGAATAGGTGTCTTTGGAAAAACCGCCGGTAACGGTAAACCCAAAGTGAGTTGTGGGGCTAACGCTGATGCTGCTTTTGGCCTCAAACCGGGACCGGTCCGCCAGATTGTATTTGCGCAGCAGCGGATGCTCGATGGATCGGTTGAAGGGTGACGCGGCGAGATAAGACTCCGTATGGCTAAGATCCCACGGCAAGGCGTCATTGTATTCTGAGCCATTGCGATCTGAATAGGTCAATGACAGCCAAGCCGACCCAACGTCGAAGCTCGACTGCACTTTGGCCTTCATCGCATGGGTTTTTGTTTTGGAGACTTGCTGGAAGTTGCGGGTTTTAAAATCTCCGCTATAGGTGAGCGTGACACGGGTACGAGATGACAAACGTCGAGCGGCTTCTGCCCTAATTTTATGAAACTTAAAACTGTGGGGCAGATTCAGGCGGATGTACCGGCTGTTGCCGGGGATCAACGGCTGCACCTGATCTTGCGCATCGTTGGGAATATAGCTGTACACGTTGATGGGTGATGTGTTGTTGCGATCGTCAAATACATAACTGGCCGAGAGATCGAAGCCACTGACATCCCTCGACGAAAAACTGGCCTTAATATGGGTCTTGTGCACCTTCCCGTTCAGCGATGCACGCGGCAGCGGATCTGGCACGAGCAGTTGAGGCGTAATAGTGTAGGGCAAAAATTCATCGTTTTGTTTTTGCACTGTATAGGTCGCGCTGAGACGAAGGCGCGTCTTTGGCGACAGAGTCAAGCCACCATTGAAAGATAATCGATGGGCTGAAGAATCCGGCGGCAAGCCATACTGTCCAACGGCAAAAGGATACCCGGCGAAGGCCCCAGCCGGCCACGGCGTACCAAGCGATCGAGCAAAAGGGTTTTGCACCTCTACAGCGGCAACGTTGTTAGTGAATACCGAAAGATTGTAAGCGGCGGTCCACTGCCAGCGTTTACTCATATAGGATGCAGATGCGGTAAACTGATTCGTGTCGTAGTCAACGGGCTGAGGGAAAAACACACCAACCGGGAAATTACCCTCATGCCCAAAGGCTAAGTTCTGACCGCGGGTGCCTTTGCGATTGCGATCAGAAAACTGGAAACGCATTTCGTATCCGTCGGCGGGAATATACACAAAGTCGCCACCAACCGTCCGCCACTTTACCTTCAACTCAAGAGGCTTGAGGCTGTCTTCAAGGGTGCTGAACCCGGTGGACGAAATGTTGCTGCGCCAATCATCAGGCAGGATCAGTGACGCCCCGCCCGCCCCATTGAAAGGCGTCTGCGCCGTTTCCGTATAGGATCGCACGAAGGACTCATAAAACGCGGACAGGCTCCACCGCCCTTGGGTTCCATAGCGACCGTAGAGGGACAGCATATCAAATCCACGGATATCAAACGCGGCATCCCAGAACGTCCCATCACCAGAATCCCACGGATCACCGCCGTCCAAGGTGCCATTGAGAACAAGAAACGGGCCGCTTTCTGTAACGCCGCCATAGCGGCCTATGTAAAAAGAGTCGTCTGACTGATATCCCGCGCCAACTTCAATGGCACTCGTATAAAGAGTCGGTGTCTGCATTTTTGAGTCAGAGAGAACAAAACTATCGGACTGGGCTTGTACGGACAGCGCAACACACATCGACAACCCAACCGCGACAGTTGCGAGCGTACTCGCATGATCGGCCTTTGTGTGAGGCAGCTTCATGATCAACGAGTAAAGCGTGCGCCGGACGGATGGTTCGATCCGTGCACTTGGCTATGGCAATTGAGACACCCACGCAACATCAACTGGCGGGACGGGAACGTGCCGCCAGGCAAATTCGAACCGCTTAAGGGTTGGCTCGAATGCAGCGAACTGTCGTGACAGTTTTGACAAAGATGGGGCGGACGCTGTTTCAATAAACTCGCCTGAATTGAACCGTGCGGGGTGTGGCAGATAGTGCATTCTTCCTGCACCGGCGCATGCTCCCATAAAAACGGGCCGCGTTTCTCATCGTGGCAGGTGGTACACGTGTCATTCACCGTCGACTGTCGCAGCATGGTTGGGCCAACCGACCCGTGGGGGTTGTGACAATCGGAACAAGCCATTTGCCCTTCGACGATAGGGTGGTGAGACGGTCTCAACGCAGCAGAGCGTTGTGTTGCATGACAATCAAAACAAACGGGAGCCTGAGTGGCTTTCGCAAGCACGGGATCACGCACTGGATGGGAACTATGACAACTGGAACAAACCACGCCTGAGGACTCATGCAGGCTGCTGTCCCAATGCATCGCTGAGCCGCCTTCATGGCAACCCGAACAGACGGCATTCAACTCTGCCGGTGACGACATATTAGTACCGGCAAAAACGATCTCGGGTGACGGCCGGGACTGTCCACGAGGGACACGGGCAACATGGGCATCGCTCATGCCGTGACAGGTTTGACAGCCCTCTTCACCAACACCTGTGCGCATGTCTGCTAAGACGCTATGAGAGGTGTGCAGCACAGACATGACCTCGGGTTCATCGTGGCAATTGGTGCAGGTTTTAACGTTAGCAGGGTCGCTGCGCCCTTGGGCCAAAGCAGATGACGAGACACCCCATACAAATGAAAGAGTTAGACACAGGGCGAATAGGCCTGATGCGAAGGTGAAAGCCGACGTCTTCATATTTGGTCACAGAGGTCGTTAGGGGTCATCGTCGCGTGCGGCGATGAAGTCGGCTGATCCTTCGTCAATGACCAATGTCTTTTCAAGAGAAACATAGTGAAACCGCTGCGCTGTATGACCGGCGTGGACTGAGACCCCGACAGTGTACGTCTTTCCGGGGGAAAAATCCTTGTAGAGTCCGCCCGGTTGCATCGGTCGTGAGAAAATCACTGACCACTTGCCGTTCTCTTGGCTAGCCTCGGCGACAACCATGGGAGCTGCCGATTGAGTTCGCTCTTCAAGGATAAAGCCGTCAATCACGTCGGGCGCTGAATCGGGCCTCAACCGAGCCTGCCAATATTCCAAGTAACTTCCAGATTCCCTCAAGCTTTCGAGAACTTCTGCAGATTTGGGTTCGGTGCCGCCACGGCGGGTCATCTGGGATCTTGATCGAGCCAAGTACTTCGTTGTTTCAGCCGTTTCACCACTTGGCATGCGCGCGAGGTTGTCATGACACGTCGCCCAACAACCGGCGCGGCGCGCATCGGATACGCCGCCATCATCAAACATGACCGCAACTTTGGCCGGGAACTGTTTGTCCATTTCAGCGTCGGGCTGTTCACCAGGCGTAAACGCTACGTTGATCTGGAGGTTTTCCCCGTCATGAGCCGCCTTGACGGTTGCCTCTATGAACCCAGGCTTGTTTTCTATGGGCGCGCTGTCGCTGAACGCATCTGCAACCAACAACATTCCGGACGCGCGCTCCTCTCCCTCGTGACACTGCCGACAATCTTTGCCTTCGCGAAATTTTTTGGCGCCACTGTGTTCATCCTGAGTGAGCACCATTTCCCAAGACAGCTGCGCGGGATAAAAGAGAACGATGTCTTTGCCAGGAACGCTCGACCAATCAACCGCCGACGCCGGATTGGTTAGACCAAACAGGACAACGATCACGAATATCTGAAGAGTACGCCGTTGATTTACAGATGACATCAGCCCGACCCTGCGCCTATGGTTTGTTGAGAGGAAGAATGACGTGTCCACACCAGATGTCCAACAGCGATACGGGATCGTGGCGATCGGCCTTCACTGGACGATTGCATTGTGCTTGGTTTGTGCCGTGGGGCTTGCCCTGACCGTTGAGCAGCTCGACATGGGCAAAACCAAGACTGCGTTGACCACACTGCATAAGTCGGTGGGACTGACGATATTTCTGCTGACAGCCATGCGTCTCGGTTGGCGCTTGGCTCACCCCGCACCACCCATGCCCGATTCTTTGTCGGTTGTCATGCGGCGTACGGCTTTTGTGACTCACGCCACGTTGTACGCGCTGACCTTCGCGATGCCAGTGAGTGGTTACATCTCTGTTGCAGCCCGCGCCCGGGACACGACGTTTTTCTGGTTGTTTGAGATACCGCGCTGGGTGCCCCTCGATCGCGGATTGTCCCGCACCGCAGACATGCTGCACACAAACGGACAATATGTGTCGTACGTTTTGCTGGCTGGGCATATCTGTGCAGCACTGTATCACCGGTTCTTGTTGAAAGACCGAGTCTTCCAACGGATGTGGCCATCGCACCGGTAAACCTTTTTGCGCTACTAGTGTTTAGTAACTAAAGCCGCCGCCCCCAAAGCCACCGCCCAGACCACCTTCAGCCGGTTCATTCACAGCACACGCCGCAGACATATTTATTGTCGCAGCCAACTCGTCGTTCAAAATTGAATGACCCAACACGATATTCGGCGACCCACCTGTTGAATCCGAGACCACCAGATTGGCGTGGTTTTCACCGGCGACAGGCGTCCACCCGACTGAATCTTCAAAGAATGTGAAGGGCATTGAGAACGACGCATTCGCCGCCGTATCAACATTGACCTGACCCATCACGGTGCCAGTCACCGCCTCTACAACGGAAACCAGATAGGTCACCGGCGCGTTAAAGAAATTGTGGATTTCAATCTGGCTGGGCCACGGCCCAAGCCGCGATGTATGCACATTGGTCAGCACTTTACTGTTAGAGATAGTGCTGAGAGCCTCGTCAAAGGTGTAGGCACAAATACTGGCGTTTTCGAAAAAATTGTTGTCGCCGTTGAAAATCACATGCTGATAGCCACTGCCCTGATCTGCATTCTGAATATAGAGGGCGAAACCGTTATCACCATTTACAAGATCAGACGCGCCAGCCAGGTCACGTATTCCTGAAAGAGAGAACTGCGGCGATGCGCGCGTTGGAACATCAATCATCGCCGTGCCGTACGTGTCCCCTGACGGTGAGCCTACAACAGTGACACTGAATGTGCTCGTCGCACTGCCACCGTTTACGAAGCGGAAGAACGATGTGGTGACACTTGAGCCATCAAAAGTAGGAGCTATGACAGCGTACAAAGTGCCGTTGAGAGCATTGGCTCCCTCAAAAACACTCGACCCTTCCACTTGGGGCGAACTCTGGGACGATTGGCTTGCCACCGAAGGTGGCGCATTGCCAACCGCATATTCGTCAGGAATTTGAATAGTTGGAATCTCTGTTTGCGCCATGACAGGATTCGCCAGAGCAGAAACAACGACTGCGAAGAAAACAAATTGGGTGACTGGACGCATGTTTGGGGTCCTCCCTCTGTTGGTTTAACATTACCAACTGATCGAAAAGTCTATCTTCAAATATGTGTGATGTCGGCCCTGTTTCTGAAAATTTTCGTGAACACGCAACTGTTTGTGACCGGATCTGGGCGACAATGTGGCAGCAATGTGTCCAGCATGGGCGAAGGCACCAATAGGTTGAATACCATACGTTAGTGATCTCTGTTCCAGCACCTCTAAGCGCGATACTCCGCGATCAATTCAAAGCTCATAACGGCGGGCAAATAGTGACCCAACTTAGACGGCAACATTGCCAACCAAAGAGGCTGGTGATTCGCGTCTTTCGACGCAATTCGGAATGAGTGGCCTAAAGATATTGTGCGAAACAAGGCGCCCCTGTGGATGGCCTACCGCTTTAGATCGATTCTGCCTGTAGGCAGGGGAAACCAGGCGCATTAGACTATCCCCAAAGTCAAAGACAAGCTTTGGGGGACAACATGTCAAATAATTGGGACATCATTTGCGTGGGCGCTGGTTCGGCGGGATTACCGCTAGCCATACGCGCGGCGGAACGGGGTGCGAAAGTTTTGCAGATCGAGGCCGATAACCGAATCGGTGGCACGATGCATTGGTCATCAGGTCAGATCGCCGCAGCGGGCACGCGGCTGCAAAAAGAAAACGGGATTGAGGATAGCCCTGACGACCACTACGAAGATGCACAGCGCGTCGCCCACGGAAATATCGATCCCGTCGTCATGCGACTGTTTGTCGATAACGCCGCCCACACCATCGACTGGCTCATGGATATCGGTTTTAAACCAGCGGCCGGCACGCCGGTGGCGGGCGAGGCCCATGAGGCCTATAGCACGCGGCGTTATTTGTGGGGCGACAACCAAGCCATTTCCATTTTGGATGCCTTGCGACCGGTCCATGAGAGATTGGTCGCCGACGGAAATATCGACCTCCGTCTTGAGCACCGCCTCACGGGCTTGATTACCGATGACAGCGGTGCAGTTGTCGGCGTCAAGGTTGACACCCCGAAAGGTGAAGAAATCTTCCACGGCAAGAATGTGGTGCTCGCCTGTGGCGGTTATGCTGCCGGAACTGAAGTGTGGAATGATCTTAATCCGGACATTCCATTGTGCTCTCACTGCAATCCCTACTCGCGCGGGGATGGGTTGGTTGCAGCTCGTGAGCTAGACGCGCAGATCGACGGTAAAGAGAAGTTCCTCTGCACTTTCGCTGGATATTTGGAGAATCCAAACGACCCGACCTCAGGCGAGTTCTTGGCGCTCTCCCCTAAAGCCCGCAACATCTGGGAAATTTTTGTCGACGTGAACGGCAAGCGGTTCATGAAGGAAGACCACCAGAGCATCGACTACCGCGAACGGTCACTACTGAAGCAACCCGGTATGCGCATGAACATTGTGTTCGACGACGGCATTCTAATGAATGCCGGTCCGATCACGTTGCTGGAACCGGACGTCTACCGTGCCAAGTTTGGCAATCACCCAAACTTTGTCAAAGCCGATACGATTGAAGGCCTGGCTAAAGAACTTGGCGTTCCAGCCGATGCCCTGGTCAAGACAGTCGCCGACTACAACACCGCCGTCGATGCGGAAGAAGACAAAGAGTGGGACAAATTTTTCCTTATTAGAAAAATAGAGCACGGCCCCTTCTATGGCATTAAGTCTATGGGAATTACGGTGCTCAGTCCCGAAGGCTTACAAGTGGATGATAACCTGCGAGTGCTAAACTCCGGCGGGGACGCGATTCCCAATCTCTATGCCGCTGGGGAAGTACTCGGATTTGGCCGAACGTCGGGCAACGCGTTTGTCGGTGGGCTCTCACTTACACCGGCTTTAGCCTTCGGTAAAATCCTCGGGGAAAGTTTGCTCTCTTGGGAATAGCGAGAGCGGCGTGACGGAAAAAAAGCCCAGGACTTTTGACTCTGCGGCGTCGGCGAGAGTCGACCGCATATATCAAAACCCGGACGTCGTGGCACAGCGCGTCTTTGTCCGGGACCGCCTCGCCCTGAGACCCGGAGACGCAGTCATCGATGTGGGTGCCGGCCCTGGACTTCTCGCCCTGGAGATGGCCAGCGAGGTCGGACCCAACGGAAGAGTCATCGCCCTTGATCCCAGCGCCGACATGCGGGGTATCGCAGAGCAGCGATGCCAAAACACCAGTTGGGTCACAGTGACCGACGGCGATGCCACAGCATTGCCCGTCGAAGATGCGACGCTAGATGCCGTGGTCGCGACTCAGGTATTCGAATATGTCCCAGATATGGCGTTGGCGTTGAAAGAATGCCTGCGGGTTCTGAAGCCCGGCGGGCGACTCCTGGCATTGGACACAGATTGGGACAGTGCGGTAGTCAACACCGCCGATCGCAAACGCATGGCATTAATCCTGGAGGCCTGGCGGCCTCACTTTTTCCATTCAGACCTGCCAGGACGCTTACCAAGCTTGATTCGAGATGGCGGCTTCACCTTGCAGTTCACAGGCGGCACCCCGGTGGTCAACACATCCATGGACAAGGACACCTACGCTGGAGATGTGATCTATACCATCGCCAAATATGCCGAACGCAAGAGCGAGATTGCACCGGAAATCTGTGCCGCGTGGCTCAAAGAAATGACGGACCTAGACGCTGCGGGCCAGTTTTTCTTCAGTATCACGCGGTTCCTATTCCTTGCGATCAAGCCGACGTGAATAGCTGGCAACAGTTCTAGGTTGAACAGGGGCCGGGGGTCTGCTTGGCTATAGGTTAAGGTACTGAATCACCCTGACCTAGAGGGCTATCCTATGCGCACGCTCGTCACTCTTCTTACTTTGTTTTGCTCTCTTGCCGCCGCGACTGGCTTGGAGGCGCAGGCCGTCCGCCAAACCAAGGTGCCATGGGAGGATAAATTCCGTCAGCTCGACGAGATTTGGCCAACAGCGAATAACTATCGCACAGCGTCTGGCGCGCCCGGCCACAACTATTGGCAACAGCGCGCAGACTACGTCATCAAAATTGCACTAGATGAAAAAGACAGAGAACTCACAGGCGCGGCAACCATCACTTACACTAATAATTCACCCGACACCCTGCGTTACGTTTGGCTCAACATGGATCAAAACCGGTTTGCCGGGGATTCGAAGTATGTCGCGCAACGCAGGTCTGACGGCGACAACAAAGAGTCCTACGGCACCCTGCGCGGCGGATACGGACACAGGGACGGTGACTTTGGGTTCAAAGTCAAAAAGGTCTCGGACAGCGCGGGTCAGGATTTAAATCATACGGTTGTCGACACCCTGATGCGTGTTGATTTGCCCGCGCCCCTGCAAGCGGGCGGCCAAACCTCGTTCACCGTCACCTGGTCTCACAAAATTATTGAGGGGGAAATTTACTTCGGCCGTGGCGGGTACGAACACTTCGAAGATGACGACAACGACATTTTCCAAATCGCTCAGTGGTATCCTCGCCTTGCGGTCTATTCTGACAACGAGGGCTGGCACCAACAAAGCTTCCTAGGCAGCAGCGAGTTCACGCTTCAGTTTGGTGACTTTGACGTTGAGATTACCGTCCCCGACGATCACATCGTCGCTGCAACAGGCGTGTTGCAAAATACGGACTCAGTATTGACGAGCGAACAGCAAGCTCGCCTGAAACAAGCCGAGACCGCCGAAACACCGGTCATGATCGTCAATCAACAGGAAGCGGTGCGGAACGAATCGAGTAAGTCAAAACGCAATAAGACATGGCATTTCAAGGCTGAAAACGTGCGCGATTTTGCCTGGGCTTCATCGCGTAAATTTCAGTGGGATGCGCAAGGCTATCAGACTCGGGATGACCGCATGGTCATGGCAATGTCCTACTACCCCAAAGAAGCTAGTCCTCTATGGGATCTCTACTCAACCGCCTCTCAAATTCATTCTATGGATGTTTTTGGCGACAAGATCTTTCCCTACCCCTACCCGGTCATGAGTTCAGTTAATGGTCAAGTCGGGGGTATGGAATATCCCATGCTGGCCTTTAACGGTCCGCGCCCCGTGAAAGATAAAAAGACGGACGAGATCACCTACTCACGCGCGACCAAGAATGCCCTGATCGCCGTCGTCATTCACGAAGCTGGGCACAACTGGTTTCCCATGATCGTCAATTCAGACGAACGGCATTGGACCTGGATGGACGAAGGCCTCAACACCTACCTTCAGTTTCTTGCTGAGCAATTATGGGAAGAGGAATTTCCGTCGCGCCGGGGTGAGCCGCGAGACATTGTCAATTTCATGAAGAGCCAAAACCAGGTTCCCATTATGACCGATGGAGAGTCACTCAAGAACGTCGGATCAAATGCCTATGGTAAACCCGCCACGGCACTGAACATTCTGCGCGAGACAGTACTGGGCCGCGAGCTTTTTGACTTTGCATTTGCGGAGTACGCCCGCCGCTGGAAATTTAAGCACCCATCACCGTCAGATTTCTTCCGCACCATGGAGGATGCGTCCGGTGTCGATCTTGACTGGTTTTGGCATGGCTGGTTTTACACCACAGATCACGTCGATATTTCGATCGAAGACGTTACTCATTATCAGATCGACACCAAAGACCCCGATGTCGAAATGCCGTGGAAACGAACACAAGCGGCTGGGGAGCCGCTTTCCCTGACCCGCGAACGCAACGAAGACATAGAAAAGATGGTCGACGGAAAATCGCGGCTACGTGATCTGTACAATGAGAAAGACAGGTTCACGGTCACCAATGCGGACCGCAACAAGTTCAATTCATCGACCAAGAAACTGAAGGACTGGGAGAAAGAACTTCTCGAGAACGAAGATCATTTCACCATGGTCGACTTCAAGAACATCGGTGGACTCGTCATGCCTGTGATCCTGGAGGTGACTTACGACAATGGTAAAAGCGAGGTCGTGCGCATCCCAGCCGAAATCTGGCGGCATAATCCAAAAAAAGTCTCCAAACTCCTCATCACCGACCGGAAGGTTGCTGGCATAACACTCGATCCCCGGTGGGAGACGGCAGACACCGACGTCAGCAACAATTACTGGCCGCGCCGGGGAGCAGAATCACGCCTGGAGTTGTTTAAGCGGGAACGCCGCAGAGGCCGCAATCTCATGAAGGACATGTCCGTCGAACTAAAGTCCGATGATGATGACGGAGGAAGCAATGAGGGTGGGCGTCCAGACTAAGAGCTGAGAATTTCTCCGCATCAATTGACTCGCGCCTAAATAGGTTTTCTAATCGCATAGCAACTCAGGCGGTTGGGGGTCGGTATGATGTTGAAATGGGCTGTTGGCGCAGTGGCACTGCTTTGTTTGGTGGTTGATGACAGCCATGCAGCGAATAGCCAAGCAGAGCTTTACGGCAAAGGCCGAGCGGTCAGAAGCCTCGTCATCTCCCCTGATGGCCAACAGATTGCTTATATTTCGTCACAGGACGGAACTGACGGAGTTGTTATTAGGCCTCTAAAAGGCAGCGGTGGCTTTAGAGTACCGAGCCGAGATCTTAAATTGAGGAATGTGGAATGGTCCGGCCCTAACCATGTTCTGCTCTATGCTTCCGCAACCAAAACAATGCGCGCCTTCGCCAGCCCTCTCATAGAGTTCTGGGGCGCGTTCTCCTTGGATGTACGTAGTCGGGAGATTGTCCAACTCCTAGGTCGAAACAGAAGTCTTGGCCTACAAAGTTCACTTTCAGATGTACGCGCAAAGAAATGGGATGAAAACGGTACGGTGCTGATGGCGGCACGCACCAGCACTGACAAACGCGGTAGCGGGTCAGACGTAGCCGTTGGGCGCTCAAGAACCAAGGTCGACCTTTTTGAAGTTGATGGAAACAGTGGCCGTGGCAAACGCATTTCCAAGGGTGGCGAAAATACAGATCAATGGGTCGTCCGAACTGATGGAACCGTCATCGCAAGAGTCGACCATTTTGATAGATCAGACAATTACCGCATTCTTGCGCCTGAAGATCGAGCCCTTGGTCGAAATTGGAAGACTATTTTTTCAGAGGAAGCCGACATTCCAAACATGACCGTTTGGGGTACCGATCAAACTGGTGAGTTCCTGATTATTAGCACCTATCAAACCACCGGTCGTCGCGCATTGTTTGAGATGGCAATCAGTGATGGCGCAGTTTCCCCGACCGCTCTATTCGAGCATCAATTTGTCGACGTTGATTCAGTCATAACCGACGACTACACAGGTGAAGTCGTTGGCGTCGACATAATATATGCCGCGCGTGAACAGCAATTCTTCCAGTCTGATTTCGTGGCGGTAGTAAACGCTGTCGAGAAAGCACTGCCCGACGGATACCGGGTCTACATTGAATCCTGGGACAAGGAACGCACGCGGTTCATCCTATTCGCGCAATCCAGCACAGATTCCGGCGTGTATCTGTTGCTCAACAAAGAGACTGGGGCCCTTGACCTTATCACCAGAGCCTACCCAGACATTAAGTCTGAGCACCTCTCACCCGTCACACCGTTCGCCTATAAAACACGAGACGAGCTGAACCTACAGGGCTATCTGACTGTGCCTTCGAATACTAAAGCGGAAAACTTACCCGTGGTTGTTATGCCGCATGGCGGACCAGAGTCACGGGACGAATTGGGCTACGACTGGTGGCAACAGTTTCTGGCTTCGCAAGGGTACGCCGTTGTCCAAATGAACTTTCGCGGCTCTTCAGGATATGGCTCACGATTTATTCGCGCGGGGTACGGACAGTGGGGCAAGGCGATGCAAGACGATGTCACTGACGCCATCAATTATTTGATCGAGAAAGGGGTCGCCGACCCAGATCGCATTTGTATTGTTGGCGCCAGTTATGGCGGTTACGCGGCGCTTGCAGGAGCAGCCTTTACGCCAAACCTCTATAAATGTGCCGCTTCCTATTCTGGGGTCTCAGACCTCGGACGCATGCTCAGCCGAGAGCGAAAACGGTTCGGCGCGAAGAGCTCAACATACGAGTACTGGGTTGCTCAAATTGGAGAACCAGGGGATGAAGTGAACAGTCGCTCCCCAGCCCGTACGGTAGATCAAATTAGAGCCGACATCCTGCTGATTCACGGCAAAAAAGATACGGTTGTTGATATCGACCAAAGTGAAGTTATGGCCAAAGCGCTTGAGAAAGCTGGGCGACCTCACGAGTTCATTGTACTAAAAGGCGAAGATCATTGGCTTTCAACGGAAGAAACCCGGATCGCGATGCTTGAGGCTTTAGGTGGATTTCTCGAACAGCACCTTGGGCCCAACGCAGAGAACGCACAAGCGAACTGATCAAAGCTTGCGCCACGATGGACCAATGAGGATCATAGGCCTTGCCTTAACGACAGCGTGCGCTCCCTATGATTTCCCGGCGGCTTGCCCTTGCCAGTACAGCAGCAACTTTCTTGCAGTCCCAATCCGTGTGCGCCGATGGTGCGCATGCAGCCTTCACGGTAATCGAACACAACGCTCGCGCCGGTACGATCGAAGTGATTCATCGCCTCATGGTGTTGGATCTTGAAATTGCGTTGACTGCCCGTATTGGTGAAACCGTGCGCATGGAAGACACACCAAATATTGAAGAAATGATCGCCAACTACCTCAGTGAATATTTTTCACTGTCGACGGCAAATGGTATCGCAATACCGCTCACCTGGGTTGGTGCCGAACTCGACGTTAGTTCAGTACTTGCCTATCAAGAGGCCCCCATTGCGAGCAATCTGAGTGGCCTAATTGTTGACAATCAAATGCTGACAGAAACTCACCCATCGCAGATCAACACGGTCAATGTGACCTTTGGCGGGCGCACTCAAACCCGCATGTTCACACTGGGAGATGCACCCCAAACCATCGTTCTGTCCTAAGACAAAGCGCCGATCTATTTCTCGACGTCGACGCCTTTCCAAAAGGCGACGTGGTCTTTGATATTCATTGCCTTCTCTTTTGGCTCCGGGTAGTACCACGCCGCGTTTTTATTCCGCTTACCATCAACTACGACGTCGTAGTAACTGACCATACCCTTCCAGGGGCAAAAGGACGTGTGATCGCTCGGCTCTAGTTTGTCCGCTTGAACAGCGCCGGGAGGAAAATACACATTGCCATCGACAGATTCGAACGTCTCGGTTTCAGCGATTACTTGCTCGTTCCATAGCGCACGGGGCATTCTACTCTCCTGAGTTTTGTGATGGGACTATCCCATGGATCGCGGAAGAAACGTAACAAGATCAGGGACCAGCACGATAACAATAACCATAGCCACCATAATTAAAAAGAACGGCAGAGAGGCCGCGGCTATGCGGCTGATCGGTGCGCCGGTTAACCCCTGAACAACGAACAAGTTGAATCCCACCGGCGGCGTGATCTGAGACATCTCTACGACGATAACCAAGAAAATTCCAAACCACACTTGATCAAAGCCAGCACCTGATACCAGCGGCAGAACGAGGGCTAAGGTCATGACGATGGCAGACAAGCCGTCGATGACGCAGCCCAAAACAATGTAGAAAAGCGTGAGGAGCAAGATAAGCGCGAAGGGACTTAAGTCCAAACCACCGATGGCACCGGCCACCGCTTGAGGCAAACCTAGAAACGCCATCGCCTTTGATAGGAAAAGTGCGCCGCCGACTATGAGTCCAATCATCGAGCATGTTTTAATCGCACCGAATAAGGCCAGGGATAATGTTTCCCGCGATAACGCCCGTTGAATACCAGCTAAAACCAACGCGCCGGCCACACCAACTGTCGCCGCTTCAGAGGGGCTGGCAATACCCGCATACATGGATCCGATAATGACGATGATGAGCCCGAATATGGGACCGAGATCAGCGATCGCCCGAAGACGATCTGGCCATGATGAGACAACTTGATCGTCTGGAACGAGACCCGGTTTCAGCATTGTACGGGCTGCGATGTATACCATGTAAGCTACGGCGAGGAGTGCGCCAGGCACGATCCCGGCGACGAACAGATCGATAATCGAAGTCTCAGACAATACACCATAGAGAATCAGGATAATGCTTGGTGGAATCAGAAACCCGAGCGTGCCGGCCCCACAGAGCGATCCCATCGCCAAATTCTCGTCATAACCGCGGGCCTTCAGCTCGGCTAACGTCATGCGACCGATGGTCGCGGTGGTTGCCGCGGACGACCCGGAGACTGCAGCAAACAGTGTACAGCCCACCACATTGACGTGGAGCAAGCGGCCAGGCACGCCACCGAGCCATGGCGTAAGGCCGCGAAACAGGCTTTCGGACAAGCGGGTATGAAAAAGTATCTCGCCCATGAGCACAAACAGGGGTAGCGCCACCAGCTCGGGTGTATTGAGGCTGTTCCACAGATCAAAGGCAAGGAAGGTTGCCGCCGGCATATCGCGGAACACGGTCAGACTAATCAGCCCAACCCCCATCAGACTAAAACCGACCCAGACACCAGCGCCAAGCAGCAGAATCAAAGACGTCAGCACAACGGCGACCGGCGCACCCATCAAGACGTCTCTCCAGTGATCACCCTGATTAAACGGGCGAATAGTGCGAGAGTGAGAACAATCAGCCCGATGGCGAGAAATGCTTGGGGATAGGCCAGCGGTGTTTCTGACGAATAGTAGGATACCGTGCCACGGGACCATGTCCCCAAAGCGTAATTGATCATGGCGGCCGTAAGTATCGACGATACGATCAGGGCGATGGCCGTGCTTAAGCCATCAAGCGCCCGGGCGAGTTTTGGAGAAACATGTTCGCTCAAGAGGGTGACGCGAATATGCCCGGCGGTCGACAACGTCCACCCCGAACCGAGAAACAGCACCAGCACTAAAAAGTAGCCTGCGTATTCGGCGGAGAACGACAAGCTGATGCTGAAGACGCTGCGCAAAATGATCTCGGTGATGCCGAGAATAAACAGCGCACCCAAAAGCAGTGCGGCAACGCCAGCCGCAAAAACACAAATCCGATCAATACCCCTTAAAACGCTGTTCATAACTGGGTGGATTTTCCAGCAGCTTCTAGAAACGCCATGAGAAGTGGTCGGGACTCGGGCACCTGGGCGATGAACTCCCGCCAGATTGGCTGCGCCAAAGACTGCATCCCGGCCATCAGCTGAGGAGATGGATTTTGGGTGATCATGCCATTGGCTTCCAGATCACTCAGTTTATCGCGATCATCCCGACGGGCAATTTCCCAGAATTCGGGCTCCAGTCGTTGGGCCAGCGCTTCAAGGCCCAGACGATGTTCAACTGGCAAGGCCTGCCAAGCGCGCTCGTTCACCGCCATGATCGTGCTTGCCCAGGTGTGATTGGTTCTCACGGTGTAGCGAAGGAACTCCCAGTATTTTTGGGCAAAGGCGGTGGTCGTCGATGTCATCACACTATCAATGGCGCCCGCAGCCAAGGCCGGGACAACGTCCGGAGACGGCATTTGAATCGGCGTCATGTTAAGGCCGCGCACGAGGTCTGTAGACAACTTGTCATAAGTCCGCATGGTCAAACCTTCAAAGTCGGCGACCGTTGCGATCGGCCGATCAAAGAAGAAGTTCTGGTTTGGCCACGGCACGATATAGATGATGCGCTGACCGTGGCGCGCATAGGCCGCTTCAATTGCCGGACGTATAATTGAGTAGAGCAGCGCCAACTCGTCAATGTCATCGAGCAAATAGGGCAAAGATTCAAAACCAAGTATCGGTTCAGTGCCAACCTGCTGAAAGCTCGACGAGTCGGCCATGTCGACGAGGCCCTCCTCAACCGCACGCATGGTCTCGGGACCTTTAATGCCGAGGATTGCGCCGGGATGGACGTGAATGTTGAGCGACCCGTCCGTCAACGTCTTGGCTTCCTCTGCAAAACGCTTTGCATTTATCACATGGAATTCACTCGGCCCCCAAGGCATGGAAAGGTCCCAATGGACTCCAGGCTCAAGGCGCTCGCAACCTGTAATTCCAGCGGCAAACGCTGAAGTCATAGCCATACGCCGCGTAACCGTCATGGTCATACGGGCAGGTGCCCAGTTTTCAAATAAGCGGTGACAGCGTCTTCAGCCGTAAAGACTCGGTCTTCCGTCGTCGGCCAACGCAACCAATCTCCTGTTGCATAGGAATCTGCATTATCCGTGATGGCGCCGGATAAAATAAACATTTCGGCACCCTTGAGTCCGCCTTCTATGGTCAAGGTCGACCCCTCTTCGACCCGCACCATCGCCATTTGCTCGGGGTGCCCGTCTTCTTTGTACAAAGACAATCGAGAAACACCTTCGCCAAGATCGTCCCACGGCTGCTGCAGCATGTTGATGGCGATCTGATCGCGGGTGGTGCCGGGATACTGCTTCAGTTTGACAAATAAGACGCAGCCGGACTTCGAGAAAGGGGCGTGCTCAAACCCTTCGGGATTGAGTAGATAAGACCCAGCAGGAAAGTCTCCATGCGCATCGGAGAAGACGCCATCAAGAACAAGGATCTCTTCGCCGTCAGGATGAGGATGGGGATGGAATTTGCTGTTGGCATCGTAACGTACAATCGATGTGACGCGTCCGCGCTCGGCGGGGCCGGACAAATCCAGCCGCTTACGCCAAACACGCGGGCTTGGGCTTTTCTGCCACTCCACAGCGCTGGTGTGTACCACCACCGCCTGCGCAAAGTCGGCGTTGAGGTGCTCGGTCACAGTACGTCCCGTTATATTTTTCTAAAGTCGACTATACGGGGTGCGTGGCCACATGCACGCATGAATTTGAGCAAATCCGTAGGCCCAATTGTGGTTGTCTTACTGTTGATCAACGGGTGAGCATTGATCAGTTCTTGATCCATCATCCAGGCATCGAGAACAACTTGCACCGAGGCACATGGATCATTGATCACGCAGAACGGTGAGACCGACCCCGGCGTGACACCCAAGGTTCGCAATAGTCTATCGGCAGAACCAAAAGACAAACGCTTTGACTCAATGAATGGTGGCAGCGCCTTAAGGTCAACCGGCCGGTCCCAGGGCACGGTCACCAGCCACATCTTTTTCTTCGCATCACAAAGAAACAGATTCTTCACATGCACGCCGGGCAAGTGACCGACGAAGGTTTCGCCGTCTTCAACGGTAAAGGCAGGTGGATGATCAACGGTCGTTGTTTCTATACCGAGCGCGTACAAACGATCAAGAAGGTCGTCTGGAGTCGCAGACATCACCGTCGCTTAATCTGCGGCTGTTGGCTCGGGTTCACTGTTCTTGGTGCTGCGCGGCCATGCGGCAATAACCGCCTGCACAACAACGGCGAGAGGAATGGCAAAGAAAACACCCCAGAATCCCCAGACACCGCCGAAGAACAAAATAGCGACGATGATCGCAACCGGATGGAGATCAACCACTTCCGAAAACACGAACGGAACCAGGACGTTGCCGTCCAGCGCCTGAATAATCCCATACGCCACCATGGCGACACCGGCATCACCGGTGAATCCCCACTGCAATATGGCGACTACACCCACCGGAAGCGCCACAACCGCCGCACCGATATACGGAATTAAAACCGAGAACCCAGTAATCACGGCGAGCAACAACGCATACTGCAGATCAATGAATGAAAACGTGATGTAGGTCACGACAGCAACAATAAGTATTTCCAGCGCTTTGCCGCCAACATAGTTCTGCAACTGACGATGCACTTCGGTCCATACCTGGCCCGTTAGCTGCCGGTCACGCGGCAGGAACGACGCCATCCAGGATACGATCTTGTCCTTATCCTTCATCAGAAAGAACACCATCAAAGGTACGATGATCAAATACACAACCCAGGTCATGAGTCCGACCACGGTACCTCCGAGTGAGCCAACCAGTGCTTGGGAGAAATCGAGTACTTCAGTCTGCAATTGATTCATCACCTGGGAGGCCTGCGCCGGGGTGATGAGCGATGGATATTCGTCGGGCAAGTGGCTGACGGTTTCTTGCAAATTCGTGATGAATTCCGGCGCCTGGCGGGTGAGCTGGGTCACCTGACGGATCAGCAGCGGGATTAGGCCGAACACGATGGCCAAAGCCAGTAGCACAAAGACGACAAACACCAAGGTCATCGATAACCACGGGGAAACCCCATAGCCCTCCAGCCGGTCAACGAAGACCTGCAGCAGATAGGCCAACACAACGGCCGCCAGGAACGGAGCAAGGATATCCGCCGTTAGCGCTAAAGCTGTCGTCGCGGCTATTAACAGTAATATCAACAGCGTTAGCTGCGGATTGTCAGAAATGGTTTTGAACCAATTACGGATGATATCCATGAGCGAACGGCCTAGCGGGTCAAATCAATCAACAAAGACTACGACGTTGGAAGGTGTTTGTCTGCCCAAGACAAGTCATTCGAACACGATCCAAGCTTCCTACTCCGCCACCCGAACCAAGGTCTTGCCGAAGTTGTTGCCGTGCATCAGCTTGCTGAACTGCGCCGGTGCCGTTTCCAAGCCCTCAGTCATGTCTTCTTTGAATCTGATTTTGCCTTCCGCGAACCACCGCTTGGTATCGGTGAGGAAGCGTTCCCGCATGTGTTCGAAGTCGTAAACAACAAAGCCAAATACAGTGGTGCGCATTTTGCAGAGATTGCCCAAATTTGGCCCCGGCGGCGATTCCGGCAGGTTATATTGGGTAATCAATCCAGAAAGGATGACTCGGCTGTTGAGCGCAAGATGTTTAGTCATAACCAAATTTTGAATGTCGCCGCCGGTGTTATCGAAAAAAATGTCCGCACCCTCGGTAGAAAGCTCAGTTAAGCACGCATGCAGGTCGTCAGTCTTGCGATTAAGGCAGGCGTCAAATCCGGCTTCCGCCTCTGTCCATCGGCATTTTTCATCTGAGCCAGCGATACCAATGACATGACACCCTTTGATTTTTGCAATCTGCCCGACCATGGAGCCGACAGCGCCGGACGCTGCAGACACCAGCACTGTTTCTCCCTCTTTGATCTGCGCGGGACCAAGCAAAGCCGCGTAGGCTGTTAGGCCCGGCATACCCAACACACCGAGTGCACTAGAGATTGGGGCCGTTCCGGTATCGGCGCGATGAACATCGTCACCGTTAGAGATGGCATAGTCCTGCAAGCCGGATTCCATAACCACCACATCACCGTCGCGATACTGTGGATGACGCGACGCTTCGACCCTGGCAACAGACCGGCCGCGCATCACGTCTCCGGGCCTGGGAGCGCCGTAAAAATGGCGGCCAGACATTACTGCGCGAACGTAGGGGTCGAGCGACAAAACCAAGGTGCGCGCACGGAACGTCCCTTCTGAAGGTTCGGGAATCGGTGACTCCCCCATTTCAAAGTCGTCCTCAACCGGAATCCCATCCGGCAATTTCTTCAAGAGTACTTGGCGATTCTTATCCCCAGACATGCGCCCCCCGTTCGAACGGTTATTCTTTTAACGTTTGTTTTGCCCATGTCAGCACGTCTTCGGCGACACGGTTTTCGTAGCCCTCGAAGGAATAGGGGGCACCATCGGGTCCACCATAAAAAACGTATTTCGACGTCCCGGGCGCGGCCTCGGTGAAAGTAATCAGATAGGCACTTTGGACAAAAGGATCTCGCGATCCACCGAGGGCTAGGATAGGCACGTTGGTTTCGGCGACGCGCGCTAAATGCACAGCTTTAGAGTTGGGCCCCCAATAGCTAAGAAAACTATCCGCGTAGTAATAGGTAAAACCGGACCCCGGGGGTGGTAGAAACATCGGTTGCCGCGGGTCATCGGGATACCCGGCCTGAGGCATTGGGTAGTCGATCAAATAGGTGGCGCCCTCGCCGTCGCGCACCGCTTCCTGCGCTTCCAAAACAGCACGAGCGTAGAGGTCTTCACCCATTCCTGTGCGGGCGTGTAGCGGCATATCCCGAGTTGGCGACAAATACACCATCGCTTTGATTCGGGTATCTTTGGTTTCACTCAAATAATATGTCCACCACAACCCGCCGACGCCGTGCCCGGCACCAACGACAGCGTCGTAGCCACGCGCCGCTACAAAATCGACCCACGCGTCAATATCCGGTGGAATATCTTCCAGCTTACCAGTCACCACCCCACGATAGCCTGACGACCGATGTTGAAAGGCCACGGCCGTGTACCCAGCTTGGGCGAGGCGCACGCCGAGCCAGTGTGTCGATGAGCGCATGACGTCACTGGTCCAGCCGTGCATCAACATGAAAACCGGTTTGGTTTTGTCTTCGCCAGTCGTCGGAGAATAGAGAATGCCCGATAGCGTTTGCCCATCTGGGGCCACAACGTCAACCACACTGGTTCTAATGGCCGGTCGTGGTGGCAGGCCGATATCCGTTAGCCAGGCCAATGTGTCAGCCACCACATCCGCGCGAACCCCCTCAAAGATGCGACCGACACCGGCGTAGTACTTAATGTCGACCCGCGGACTGATAAATGCGACAGCTTGCAATTCCTCCAGACGTCCCTTCGGCACAAGGGGGTCTGCCTCACCGGCGAGCATCAACATCGGCCGGTCGATCCCAGCGATGTTTGCCGACAGAGAAGTCTTGGCCTGGGGGCCAAACCAATCGAGAAAACTGGTGGGGATAAAAATTAATCCGTCACCAAGATCAATGAACGGCTGACGGCCTCCTTCTTCGACAGCGCGCGCCGCTTGATCGACAGTCGCCCAATAGACATCTTCTCCAACGCGCTGACGCCAGTTGTCGGCCATGTTTTGAGTGGGTGAGTAATGAACAACCGCTTTCACGCGGGGGTCATCGGTCTCAACCATATACCGGGCAACACGCAGAGACCCTAGTCCAGCCCCGGCCAGTATAATTTCGCTGAATCCGCGAGCGGCGAGCATATCAACACCGCCGCGAATATCTTCGATCACCTCATCAAATCGCGTAAAGGTGTATCTCGTTGCGTGCCGGGATTCGATAGATAGATTGGTATAACCAGCCATCGCGAGCCCGGTTGCCGCGTACCGCGCCGCGCTGTTGATCCGGATTGGTGAACCGCCTGGCCCACCGTGCAGGTGAAGGATCGCTGGGCCATTGGTGTTCATGCCGGCATCGGGGTAAACCAAAAGGGCGGGGAGAACTACACCGTCCGCCGTGGTCATCGATACAACATCTTCGGTGACACCGTCCGCCGCATGGGCAACAGACGTAAAGGCAAGCAAGCCGATAAGTGGCAAAAGGTGGCGAAATGGCATAAGGCCCCTTGCTATAGATCGCTTCATAGTCACAACCTGGGTCGGATCGGCATACAATGACGCCACCACACTAACACAGTGTGCCCGCCAATAAGATACGCAAGCTGACAACACACCATGGCATCAAAAGAAGAGAGTTTTGCGCTTGAGCATGCGCTTCTTGAGATTGACTCACGCGGCACACCGCGCTCACGTCAATTCGAAGATACCTATTTTGATGTTGAAGATGGTCTAGGTGAAAGCCGCCACGTCTTCCTTGGAGGATGTGAACTGTCAGATACGTGGAAGGATCTCGATACATTTACAATTGGAGAAACCGGTTTTGGTACGGGCCTAAATTTTCTCGCGACGTGGCATGCCTGGCAAATCTCCAGCAACCGACCAAGACGTCTCAATTACATCTCGGTGGAAGGCTTCCCCTTAAGCATTGACGACTTGGCCGCATGCCTCAGTCGATGGTCCGAACTAGCGCCGTATGCCGAGAAATTGATCAAAGATTACCCCCCACCTCGACCCGGATACCACCGGCTCTTTTTTGAAGGCGGTCAAGTCTCCCTGACGCTTCTGTGTGGTCCCGTCCTACCCATGCTCCAGAATCTCGATGCCAACGTGGACGCCTGGTTCCTTGATGGCTTTGCACCGGATCGAAACCCTGACATGTGGCATCCCGATGTTATGCGGGAAATTGCAAGACTGTCGCAGCCAGACGCACGGCTCGCGACCTTTACCGTCGCGGGGCAGGTGCGCAGAGAGCTTGAGACAGTCGGGTTTTCGATAGAGAAACGGGCCGGCTGGGGCAAAAAGCGGGAAGTTCTTTGTGGACAGTTCGATAGGTCGATGACGGAATCACACCCCGAAATTCCAACAGAGCCTTGGTACAAAATTCCAAAGCCTGCCGCATCGCTGGGCAAGTCTGTAACTGTGATTGGCAGCGGCCTCGCAGGGGCGTTTGCGGCCAACGCTTTTCAGCGGCGCGGATGCAAGGTCACCGTAATTGACCGCCATTCAGAGATTGCAACAGAGGCCTCCGCAGCGCCCGCAGCTGTCTTGATGCCGCGCCTCACCGCCGGCGCGAGTAGTGACGGTGACTTCTATGCGAGCGCATGGACCACACTACTCTCAATCCTCCAGGACATCGAAGGCAAAGGGCATGATATTGGGCGACAACGATGCGGAACCCTACAACTCGCGCAATCAGCAGACGAGGAACGCCGGCAATCCGCGGTGATTAACGCAGGCCGCTTGCCAGATACGCTCGTGCGATCGGTGTCAACGGCTGAAGCGTCCGCGTTGTCTGGGATCGCGGTGGGTCACGGAGGGTTGTTTTTCCCCGACGGGGGAACCTTATCACCGCGTCTTCTTTGCGCCGCCCTGATGGACGGCGTGACGGTCTACACAAACCGAACCGCGGCAGAATTGGAACGCAATGCGGACGGTTGGTTTGTGAAAGATGTAGATGGTGGGATCATTGCCGAAGCCAGTTATGTCATTGTCGCGAACGCGCTCGACAGTACCGGCTTTCAGCAATCTTCCTGGCTCCCACTGACAGCACGACGCGGACAAATTACACGCGCAACGCCGTCACAAACGAGCCAGGCTCTTAAATGTGTTATCGCAGGCGCGGGCTACCTGACCCCCATTGAGCAGGGGTCACATGTGATCGGTGCGACTTTCGATCATGTCAAAAACGATCGATACGATAGGCAGCTGAGACCGACCGCAGAAGCAGACAAGCGCAATGTTGAACAGATTGATTTACTAACACCGGGACTTCTGAACGGAAGCACATCAAATACGGAGAACAGTTGGGTAGGCCTTCGGTGTACGACGAGCGATCATTTACCCATGGCGGGGCCCCTGCCGGACCATACTGCATACCTGAGCGATTATAGCGAACTGCGCCATGGTCACCGGTGGAGTGCATATCCAAACGCGCGGTACCACGACGGTCTATTTGTGCTCACCGGGCTTGGGGCCCATGGCACTGTCGCAGCGCCTCTTGCAGCCGAACTGATCGCCAGCCAAGCCTTTGGCGATCCCTCCCCCGTGCCGCGCTCAATTGCCAACGCCCTGCATCCTGGCCGCTTTATCGTCCGCAACCTCAAACGCCTAAAGACGTGACGTGATTTCACGGCCACACAAAAACCTATGATCTGCCTTGTATCGGACAAAAATTGGAACGCTTTGGGCCGTGATTGCGGTGTCCTCTCCTGTCGTCAAAAATGACTTTGGGAGAGAGTCTATGTTGTTCGACCGGTACGGTTTTTTAGTACGCCTAATCGCCTTTACCATTTTAATGGCGGTTTTGTTGGCGGTGTGGATGACCACAAGCCTAATACCGTAGTCGAACGACTACTTAGTTCGGCTGACCCGTAGGTCCACTTTCCGTGAATCTCATCTGAGGCGTGGAGTCGTCTTTGCGGGTAAGGATGCCTCGGTCTAGTAGTTGTTGGCGCATTTGCAGCATCGCCTCTGCCGCATGAGCGAACCCTTCGATTGGGAAAATGATGCGCTGCTTGAAAGCAGGCTTAAGGCGCCCTTCTTCATCTTTGTCATTGACCGCCATCGTCATCAGGTCAACACGCACGACACTTCCTGTGACCGTAATTTCTCCGATCCCATCGGTGTAAATTTCATCAGACATGATTTTTCTCCGCTACTTTTGATGCGGCGGAGTTTGCAAAAGCCTGACGTGAAAAGATAGGGGCGCAGAATGGCTGGAACGCCAACCTATAAAAAAACGGAGTCCCCAAAATGCTACCTCCCGTCCTCTCAAGCTGGTCGTTCGTCAACGATCATCAAGAAAAAACGGGAGGCAACTGGAGCTTTCTGTCACCGGGGTAGGAACTGACTCAGGGACGGTGACAAGAAAGCGAGATCACATGGGGTACTGAACACGTTTCTCTGGGTTGGCGTATCCTTACTGGTTTCAACTGCTTCGTAGTATTATTTTGTGGGAATTATTCCCACAATGCTCTAAGGTTTACCCATGAATACGAATCACTCCTGTGTCCGGAACATATGACCGCGCCCAACAATCCAGCAGGCCCACCGGACGCCTTGCTCGCGGCGCTAAAGCGTATGCTGCGGCCTTTGGTGCGGCTGATGATCACCAAAGGCGTGACTCTTCCGACGCTAACGAATCTTCTCAAAGAGACGTTCGTTTCGGTTGCCGAGGAGGATTTTCCGGTCAGTGGAAAGCGCCAAACCGATAGTAGAATCAATCTGTTGACGGGTGTTCATCGCAAAGACGTTAAGCGATTGCGCGAGGAACAACCCCCGAAACGCGCGATGCCACAGGCAGTAGGGCTTGGCGCCCAGATCGTTTCCCGGTGGGTCAGTGATACCTTAACCACTGACTCAGAAGGACGACCTATCCCATTGCCACGACAAGGAAAATCACCTGGAGATCCATCTTTTGATGGGCTGGTTGAAGGGATTTCCAAGGATGTCCGACCCCGGGCCGTTTTGGATGAATGGCTGAGGCTTGGTGTGGCGAGCATCGATGAAAACGATTGGATTGTGCTCAATCGCCAAGCATTTGTGCCGGAAAAGGGGTTTGATGAGAAAGCGTTCTATTTTGGGCGCAATATTCACGATCATTTAGCGGCGACCGCTCATAACCTTATTGGCGACGGGAACCCACGGCTAGAACGCAGCGTTCACTATGGGGGTCTGACGGAATCGTCGGTTAATTCACTGGCGGAAGAGGCCGAAAAAGTTGGCATGGACGCCCTTTTGACCCTAAACCGACTGGCCCGAGAGCGGGTCGATGCTGACAAAGGGAAAGATACAGCCGATCAGCGGTTCAATTTCGGCTTGTATTTCTTCGACGAGGACCACAGCCTAGACGATCAACAGGGTAACGATTCGGACTGAAAATGGACGAAAACCGGGTGAGGACAGGAAGATTTCCGCTACGACATGCTGTCGTCGCATCCCTGGCGCTCGCCTTGCTCTCTGGTTGTGCGTCCGCACCCACCAATCAGCGCACCGCTTCCCTGTCCGACGACGGCATCAGTGGCACCGGCATTGTCGCTCAAAATGTTTCCGGTGATGGCATCAGCGGCACCGGCATCGTTGCCAGTTATGACGGGGGTGACGGTATCGGCGGCACCGGCGTTGTCGCTCACATGGGCGGTGACGGCATTGGTGGTACTGGAATCATCGGCACCATTTCCGGCTTTGGCAGCATCATCGTGAACGGCCTCAAGCTCGAGTACAACAATAAGACTGCCGTTGAAAGTGATGGCCGTCCCGCAACCCTTTCAGACCTCAAAATCGGCCAAGTCATTGAAGGCGTCGCCTGGCGCGATGCGCGCGGCGATCTGCGACTAGAGCAGCTGGAAATCCGGCATGCCGTTACTGGTCCTATATCAAGTATTGATCACGACAAAGAACACCTTGTTGTTCTTGGACAAACCGTCCGCGTCAACTTGGCCGGCGACAACAATCAGAAAACAGCTTTTGCCGCGTTGAAAGTTGGTGATCTCGTCAGAGTCTCTGGCCTCCGCATGGAAGATGGCGTGATCATTGCGTCACGGTTGGATCAGACCGACGATGATGGACGCGTGCTGGTCCGTGGTCCTGTCACTGCGACAACCGGAAATGCAGTTACGATTGGTGGCTTGACCGTTGATCTGTCATCAGCCGCGCTTGCCGACACGCTAGAAACAGGAAATCGCGCTTTCGTCGCTGGCCGCATGCTGGCAGACACCTTCTCTGCGGACGTCGTTGTCGCCAAAGCCGGATTGCCATTCGACGAGCGAGTGACCGAGGTTTATCTCGAGGGCTATGTTCCAAGTGACGCCAGCTCCAGCTTGTCAGTCCAAGGCGTTCCGGTGATGGGTATTGATCTGCCCAGCGATATCAAACCGGGCGACCGGGTTGTAGTAACCGGCCAGGTTAGCGTGGATGGCGTCATTGCGGCCCGGGAGATCAGTCAGGTTCGGACGGTGATAACGGTGCTTCGCCCCAGTCAGTTGGTGCGCCCAGCCCGGATTCGGCCGACAACAATTCAGCGGCCCGAGCGTATTGAGCGACCGCGCCCGGCAGAACGGCCGAACGCCATTATTCCCGAGCGCCCGCAGCGGGAACGGCCTGGCGACTTCCGCCCACCGATGGTCTAGCGGGCTCGCCTGACTGGTCTAACAAATTTTATCTGACAGGTCAGCCCCGTTGGGGAAAGCGATATACGAACGACACGCCGCCACCGGCATCAGGACTATTCTCTGAGAACCCCATCACCCCGTAAATGTTGACCGACCAGTCATCGGCAAAGCGGATGTTAAGGTAAGCCGTCCCGTCTTGAGGATCAGATGACGTCGCTAGCGATGACTGCCGGTAGTCATAAGCCACACCGGTCGCGACTGTATCCGACCAGGAATACTGCAAACCAACACTACCGTAGACGGTGTTGCGAAGGGCAAACCCTTCCGGCACACCAGCCCACTTATAGCCAAGCGTAGCAAACGGAATAAAAGGTCCAATGGCTTGCGCATAGTCTACTTGAACGGCAGCATCGGCTTTGCCGGTACCCAGGCCAGCTTCGAGACTGGCCGTAGGAATCTTCACCCGGGTCGTGAAATCGATAAACAGGTTCTTTTCGTAAAATTGCTCAAAGCTGTACATCAGCGATAGGGAAATATCACCGATGCCCGAAGCGCTCTCAGTCGCACGCGTCCCCACACTGCCGCCGTCGGCGCCGTCCAAAATCAGCGCGGGTCCATTGACGTGAAGCCAGGGCACAACGGCGCGCGCAGTCCAAGGCCCGTCTTCGGCTCTGAGAGACAGAGGGACGTAGAGAATATCGGTCTTTTCGTCGTCGCCGTATGATCCGGTTGTATAGTCTAGACCGAGGTTCATGCGAAAACGACGGTCGTCAGGCTGGGCTAATACCGCTGTCGCCAGAAAGCAACTTGCTGCTGCCGCATATAGGGCGGGTCGTAAATACCGAGTCATCGTCATGGTTTAAGTCTACTCAATTTCAAGTCCACCTGGACAGAGGATGTAAACCGTCCGTACTCTCAACGCTATGAAACATTTACCCACATTGTCTTTTTTCTGCGGCATCACTGCCATAATCATGTCGCATACTGCGGCCGCAGACACAACGCTCCGCCTTGGTTTGGGATCTTTACCCAATGGCAACGGAAACCCCTATTTTTCAAGCGCCCGCACGTCTTGGTATACGCTCCGCGCGATTTTCGACACTCTAACTTATCCCGGATCGAACTTAGCAATACAGCCGGGAATAGCTGTGTCGTGGGAGAACACAGATGATCTGACGTGGATCGTCAAACTGCGCGACGGCGTCGCCTTCTCCAACGGAGAAGTGCTCGACGCGACCGCTGTGATAGCGAGCTACAGCTATCTACAAACCGAAGAGGGGCGGCGAGAGTCACTCGCGCGAGATGTCAAAGACATTGCGAGCATGGAGGTCATCGATGACTTAACCCTGCGCTTTGTCACCAGCGTTCCAATTCCCGAATTCTCGCGCCTGATGGCAACGATTCCCATTGTCGCACCGGCTTACTGGCAAGAAGTCGGACGGGAAGGGTTTGCCTTCAATCCAGTTGGTAGCGGCCCCTTCGCCGTGACCGAGTGGAGCGCAACCCGCGTGTTGCTCAAAGCACAAACCGACTCATGGCGACCACCAAAAGTTGATGCTCTTGAAATCCTAGATCTACCAGAAACATCTGCTCGGGTTGCTGCGTTAATGACAGACCGCGTTGACGTCGCCTCTGAGATTGGACCAGACGATGTATTTAATATTGAGGCCGCAGGGTTTGAGACCTACCAACGCCCAGCAACCGCGACAGAGGTTGTCGCCTTCAACACCTTGATCGACTCGCCCCTCAAAGATGTTCGCGTACGTCGCGCTCTAAATTACGCCGTCAACAAAGAGGCGATTGCTGTCGCGATCATGGACGGGCGCGCCCGCATTGTTGATCAGATGACGCCAGGCATTAACCCTGAGCGTGACGAAACCCTAGAGCCCTACCCCTATGACCCAGGCAAGGCCCGCGCCCTGTTGGCCGAAGCTGGTTATCCGGATGGCTTTTCTTTTGTCTTCGAATTCAGTTTCGGAACCAGCGGAACGCATATGGCATCGATGTATCAGCAGGTCTCGGCGGACCTAGCTCAAGTTGGCGTCGAGATGGAAGTGCGCCCGTTACCCTTTAGCCAATACGTTCGGGGTGTGCTGCAAGGCCAGTGGGATGGGCAAGCTTTCGGTTTTGAATACGAAGTCCTGCCGACCGGCGCCAGCATGCGGCCGTTCCGTCTGCATTCCTGCGCATGGTCTTATCCCTGGTACTGCGACCAGACGATCCAACCTTTTATTGAGCAAGCAAAACATAAGATGAACCCTGACGAGCGGATTGCGGCAGTGCGCAAGGTGCTGCGTCATTACCGCGATGAAGCCGCCTCATTGATGTTGGTTGAGAACATGGGTCTCGATGGCGTGAATCCACGTGTCCGCGGGTATAACCAAGAAGGCGGAATCATTCCCTTCCACGCCATCACCCTGGAAAACTAACTATGCAGCGCATGCCTGTTCTTCTTGCCATCGTTCTTTGGATGGCCCCCGCTGCGGCGCACGCTGAAAGCCTGCTCCGTGTTGGAATGATCGCGATGCCCCCGGCTCAGGGGAATCCCTTCTTCACCACCGGCACAACGCCGCACATGTTTTACCCGGCGATCTACGACACCCTGACCCAGGTCAACGAACAGGGAGATGTCGTCCCGCAACTTGCCATATCCTGGGCCCGCGTTGACGACCTGACGTGGACCTTCGACATTAGACCAGACACCACATTTTCCAATGGTGAGGCGATCAACGCAGAAACCGTTGTTGCGATGGTCGACGCGTTCGAGCGCGATGATTTCATTCCCTTTAGCCTACCCCGGGAGTTTGACTTCATTGCCAGTGCGCGCGCGCTCGACTCGCACACGGTGGAAATCACGACGACCGCTCCCCACGCTTTGGTGCCGCGTTATATGTCGTTCTTCTATTTGGTCCCGCCGCAACACCTGACGAATAAAGGTGCAGCGGGTTTGGCTTCAGATCCGATCGGCTCGGGCTCCTATGTCGTTGAGGACTGGTTGGCCGAACGCGTGATGTTACGGGCTAATCCAGAGTCATGGCGGGCACCAAAAGTAGACCGGGTAGAAGCCCTAGTCCTGACCCAGGCAACGACCCGCCGCCAGGCGCTTGAATCAGGCCGGATTGATGTTGCGATCAATCTTGGACCAGATGACGAACCCAGACTTACGGCCCAAGGCTTGCGGCTTCACCCGCGCAATCCGGTGCGCATCTCAGTGGTAGCGATGAATACAGAGATCGACGGCACACCCTTTACCGATGTCCGCGTGCGTCAAGCGATGAACTACGCCGTGAACACCCTTGCAATTACGCAGGCACTGATGGGCGGCTATGTCGAGCCGGCCAGTCAACCAACACCGGCGAACGCGATCGGCTTTGACCCAAGCCTTGAACCTTACCCCTACGACCCAGACAAAGCGCGCACCTTGCTCGACGAGGCAGGCATGGCGGACGGCTTCGATGTCATCTTTGAAGTGGTTACAGGCGCCAACAGCGCAACCGACGCGGTGATGCAACAGGTGGCTGCCGACTTGGCGCGGGTCAAGGTACGGGTTGAGGTCAGGCCGATCCTCTACAGCCAAGTGGTTTCGAAAATGACCCAGGGAGGCTGGGACGGCCACATGTTCAGTGTCGACTTCGCGACCGGCCCGACGATGGACGGCTTACGCCCGTTCCGGCTGCACTCCTGCACGTGGAGTGCGCCTTGGTTTTGCGACCCGGTCGCCGAGGCGCTTTATCAGGAAGCAAAAGTCACAGTCGATACAACAAAACGCATTGCGCTTACACGACAAGTCATCAAACGCTATCGCGACCAAGCCTCATCGATCCTCTTGTTTCCAATTCTCGGCCTGGATGGCTTGGGACCACGGGTTAAAACGTGGGCACCGGTCAACGACCGGCTGATGCTGCACGAGGCAGAAGTTTTCGCCGACTAAGCGAAACGGCCCTTTCCAAAAAAGTGTTTCGGCGACTTTGCGAGGAACGAGCCCATGCACGACCGCATTTCAGGAAATTTATCCTTTGTTTTCAAAAGCCTTAACTGAAATACAAACAAGTCCCGGCCAAATGTGGGTGGATACTGGGATGGCATCAACAAAGACCCAATCGCAGCGCGGGTGACTAAGGGACTGCGAGACAAGTTGGCGGAATACAAAGCAAAGAAAGCTACTCTGGCCTGATTGACGCAAAGACCTTCTCAACAACTGGTCGATGTAACTCGTAATAGTACTCTTCCGCGGCGAGGAAGAGCAGAGCATCAAGTTCGTCGTCTCTTTGTGCAGCGATACATAGCCCTTTGACAATGAGCCCGCCCTGAGAGGTCATCGTGAGATCAAACTGAAAACCATTTCGCGGACCAAATTTTGCAGGCCTTAAGTTAGTTGCCTCTACCTGCTGATTACCTAGCCGCGTGAGCGTAGTCTCAACCAACTCCATGACGTCGGTCGCAATCATGGATTCCTCATAGAACGGCATCGCATCCTTGGCCTGCCCTTGGATACGCACCATAGGCTTGCCAGCCTCAACCTCGGTAAAGAAATATAACTGATTGAGACCAAGGCCATCGATAGTCCAGAGGGAACCGTTCGTGGTGGGATAGGCCACCCGAGCCCAACTGACCTGGGGGTCAACAACAAGTTCAGCACCTATAGCCGCTGGCTGATCCGGCTCAACCAATACGTAAGCCGCACAGCCAGACAAGCCAAACGTGACACATAAAACGGTAAAACAACGCTTCCACATAGGATGTTCCAATTACAGTTGGTCGATATAGAATCGGATCATTTCGTGATCATCGGCTTCAGGTTGCAGAGCAAGGTAGCGGATTAGGCTGTCCCGGGCGGCAACCTTCTTACCGTTCTTCATAGCCAGCAAACCAAGGCTTCGATGGACCTGGGCGGGTACGCCATCACTACCTGCGGCACTTTCAAAGGCCTCGACCGCCTTATCCAGGTCACCCTCTTCGCCTCGCTTGCGGTACGCTTCGCCGAGGTAGTACTGCAGTTCTGCGGACTCGGTTTCGTTGCTCAAAAGCCGACTGAATAAGGCAACGCTTTCTTCAGGCTCACCGCGGTTCAACTCCGTTTCCAACCATTGCGACCGCAACGGTTGGATGATTTCGCGGAACCGCTCCAAACCATCCGTGGTTTCTTTCGATTGCGCTTTGATTTCATACGCGCGCTGAGTCAATGAACGCACACGCTCTTCGGGCGACGGATGTGTAGCAGCAAAGGTCGACGGCGCTCTGCGGCGAGGGTTGGCTTCCTGTTCATCGATCACAGCCTTCCAGAGTTCAGCCCCCTGAATAGGGTCATAACCGTGGGCAACGATGGCATTGAATCCATGGACGTCAGCTTGCCGTTCCTGGTCGCGATTGAAAGCGTAAAAAGCCCCGGTCGCAATCATGTTGGCGGCATCTGCGACGTAATTCACACCGGCCCCCGCAGCGCCCAAACTGAGAAAGGCGAGAAAACTATTTGTGTCACGCGCCTTGCGAAACCCTTGAATCGAGTGCCGTTCTAGAAAGTGGCCAATTTCGTGCCCCAAAACAAACGCCAGCTGAGCTTCATTCTCTGCCCGAAGCAGTAAACCAGTGAACACGTTCATCATACCGTTCGGATACATGGTGGCGTTGAACACTGGAATTTCGAGAATATAAACCCGAACGGACGCACAATTCCGTCCTGCCAGTCGGCAGACTAAATCTGTCACATAGGCATTGAGAGTTTCGTCGTCGACCAAAAGCGGCGACCGCTGTGTATCTTTCTCGATCTCCTCAACTGCCATCCACAAACCGCCTTCATCGGAATTCAGAGAAGGTCGAAAGATGGGAATTGAATTTTGCATTTGGGCAACTGCGGGATTGCCCAGAATTATAGAGAATAGCGGCGCCAGCACGGCACAACACGTGACGGCAAGCCGTGTCACAGCGGCAAACCTTCCAGGAGCTTTTGAACAACCTCGCGGGCCGGTTCAGCAGTTCTCAAATCACCGCCCGAGCTGGTTAACAGGTTGAACCAGATTACATCACCGGTGCGGAGATCGACGAGCGAGGTATAGCCGACCTGTGTGCCACCTTGCACGCCGACACCGAACATGGCAGCCCCGACCATTAGAAAAGCTCGACCTGCAGTCGTGTAACTATCACGGACGTACATGAACAAAGCGTAGTCTGCGTCGTAGCGATCACGCATGATGTTAGTACCGGGACCTAAGGTCCAATCCATCGCCTTGGTCTTGTTGGGCAAAGCCATACCCGGCGTAAAAAGATGAACGAGAGCGGCTTGCCCAACTGCACCATGGAGTTTCGTTAGCTGGAATTCCCGAGGGTCTTCAAGTTTATCAATTTGCACGAGGTCGATGGCACCACCACGCATAATGCGGGATGCCTCCCTGGTTATGTAGCGCTGTGCGGATTGGGTCCAATCGGCGCGGGGCTCAAAAGTGCCGCCGGCTGTGAGTTCACCCAACTGAACATCAGGCTCGACCAGAAGCACTCGCTTCTGCTCCGTCGTCCAATTTATATTGATGTCTTCCGCAACATCTACACGGGTTGTCGTACAAGCGCTTAGCGCAACGAGAACAACAAGTGCTGCAATACGTGGCCTTACAAGCATCATCTCACCCCCCTTACATTCCCTGACCGTAAGGCCCGAATAACAATCAAGAAGGGTATATCGGTGGTTCTGTAACTTCCAGAACTATTCACCCTAGGGGTGATAATCCCGATTGTGGGGCGGGTTAGGCGTCTGCACCCAATAAGTTGCGCACATGGGCAAGGCGAGCCTCGACCACCCGCTCCATATCATCGGTCATGACAAAGCCGTCGTCACCTTCACCGGCGGCGACCTTGGCATTCCACTCGGCCATGGTCATCCCCAACTTCTCTCGTTGACGGTCCAAGGCGTTGCCTGGCGAGACAAACTGCTCGCAGGTTTCCACGTCGATTTTCTCATGTGCGACGAGATCCCGCAGACACAGGCGATAGAGCGTGTCTTCTGTGCGGTAGGTGCTGAAGTCCGGTTCCTCGGCAAAGCCCAAAATCATGTCGTGCCATACGCGACGGACACAGAAGTTGATCGGGTTGCTTTCATCAATCGAGCGGCGCCATTGCTCATGCATCGGCATATCAACGTGAAGCTTGGTGAAGACATAGCCCAGGTCATCGTTCTCTAGCAGGTGCTGCACACAGAGATGAACATGGTTGGGATAGAACACATCGTCGGAATCGAGAAAGAATAGGTACGACCCGGTGGTTTTGCGCACGCCTTCATTGCGGGCGAAACCCGGACCTTGGTTTTCTTCGTAGGTCACCAGCTTGATCTCAGGGTGTTTTTCAGCCCAGGCGGTGATGATCTCGCGGGTGTTGTCGGTTGAGACATCGTCGACCACAGCGATTTCAGGGACCAACTCTGGGATTTTGTCTCGCGCGGCAGCAACGCTGTCGACCGCACTTTGCAACGTACGGTCTAGCGTCGCCGCGGCATTATAGGCGGGGATGACGACGGCAACGGAGGGGGCGCGGACGCGAGACATGGGGGCACTTTGTCATGTTCGACCCCTTACCGACCACCTCAAAAGAGTCGAGTGACCAGTCCTTACTGCACGAATTCCTTATCCGCATCGCTTGGCTGCCAATTGCCGTCATAGGGCATGCCGTTCTCGGGAAACCCTGGGGAAACTGACTTACGGTAGAGGTGTTCCATATAGGTCATCGCCGCATACGCCAGTTCTGCGTAATGAATAAACATCCATCCTTCGGGTTTTTTCCGAAACACCGCGTTGACCCGATAGTCATCGTTGATCGCAGGTCGGGTTCGAACCTTGAGATCCAGACTGTTGTCCCAGGTCGCGATCACAATGCTGTCTGAGACTTGGCGCACCCGCAATCGATAGGGCGTTATGTTGACACTTTCCATCAACAACCGCACACGGCCTGGCGGGTTGAAGTATTCGTTCAAACCCTCTTTTCCAGCCAACCAACGATCCCGTTCTTCGCCAAGGTAGTAGGGGTCTTGTTCATCGGGGTCCCAGGTGTCTTGTATTTTTTTCCAATCCCCGCGGTTGAACTTGGACGCCCACTCATGAACCATGTTTTCAATATCGTGGGCAATTTCTGCAGGGGCTGTGCTTTCTTCGTGAATGATGGATTGAGCCGATACACTTGACGTTGCCAGGGCGGCAACAAGAACACCGGCGATGAGATTGATCGTGCGCATACTATTTCTCCTGAGTGCGGTGTTGCGTTACATGCCTGGTGGGCGGCCGGTGGGCGGCCCAGCCTGTTGCGCTAACAGATCGAGAAATTCTTGGCTGACCTGGCTGCGATAGAGACGCTCCATGTACATGATGGCGGACATAGGCGCCTCGCCGTAATGAATGAACTTCCAGCCATCTTCGGTGTTGCGAAACATCGCATTGGCTTTGAAGTGTTCGCCTTTCGCTGCCATGAACCGGGGCTTGAACTGAAAATCGACGTACCAGATCGCCATCGCGAGATCATCATCGATCTTGCGCACAGCAATACGGTCAGCCGTATAGAGCATCGCATTGAGATCGGACTCTGAACGGTACTCGTAGTGGCTTGCTTCGATCTGGCGCATACCGGGCGGCGCTTCATCGGGAATGTCTTTCACCGGCATGGCTTGTTCTTTTGAAAAATAGCCGTTGATTTGATCCCATCCGATCAGCCAATCAGGCTGATGACCGAGCAAGATGTAAGGCGTCTCGTCATCCGGGTCGAAGAACTCCGGAATAGATGTCCATGTCTCGGCGGTCCATCGTGCGGCAAAGTCCGTGATGAGCGTTTTGATCTCTGCCGTCACTTCGGGCGGGGCTGTACTGACGATCTCGACCGGAGGATAGAACGACGTTGCATTACCAACGTAATACTTGCGGTCCTCCCCCTCGTAATAGGCCGGGTGTTCTACACCCGCTGGCTGGGCGTGCGCCGCACCGGCCAATCCCACCAGAATGACTGTCAGTAAAGATGCGTGACGAACGGTCATGCTCTGCTCCCTTCGCATTTTGACGACCAAATTCAGGTCTATCTGTTGACCCTATGCCCCAGGCATAGTTAAGAGAAGTTGATATTTTTATTATATTAGATAACTATTTCTTATATGAACCTGAAGCACTTGGAATACTTCACAAAGGTCGTTCAGCGCGGCTCGATAAAGAGCGCAGGTGAAGTGCTGGGTGTCACGCAACCCGCCATCAGCGCAGCCATCCGCAAACTTGAAACAGAATTGGGTGTCCCTTTGTTGATCCGGGATGTAAACGGCAGTGCGCCCACCAAGTACGGTCAATCGCTGTACGCCAGCGCCCTGACCATGGCCAGCGTGACCGATAGCGCCCGCCGTAAGATCAGTACATTGCAGGACCCAACATCAGGCCACATTCGTATTGGTACGGGACCCTCGGTTGCGGTGGGCTATGTCTCACGCATGATCGCAAATCTGATTACCAGCTACCCGGGAATTCGTATTGATCACATTGCTGGCAATACCTATGACGAATTTGAGCAAAAGCTACTGGCAGAAGACATCGACATAGCATTCTGTACGGTGCAGCCAGAACAGGTATCTAAGGCAGTGCGGTGGGAAATGGTGAGTGAGAACCCCATTGGCATGTTTGTGTCTCGGGAACATGTACCGCACAAAAAGACAACGATCTCTAATTCTGACATTCTCTCAAACTTCCGCTGGATCGTCCTTCGGGATGATGAACGGCGATCACCTATGGGAATATCTGAATCGTCACCACAACAAGGCGGGGGGCCAGCCCTGTCCGTCACCGTGGATGATGTCAGCGTCATACAGCAGCTGACCTTGGCAACAAAGTCTGTCGGGTTTTTTCCACTGCAAGACGCGATACAGGGTTTGCAGTCGGGGGCACTGGTTCAGCTCTACGTCAAGAATGCACCCACGATTATGCGACCGATTTACGCTCTAACCAAAGCCGAAGCGAATACGCCGCCCACGGTTGAGCTTTTTCTCAAAACGATTCAGGCGACCGTGAAGACCAGCAAGATGAAGGGCTCAAAACACAAGCGTGTTGCGATTGTGAAATGAGTGTCTCCCTTACATATGGATCGGGCGTTTGTGTACGGCCAGAGCCGCTTCTTTAACCGCCTCACCCAACTGCGGATGGGCATGGCACGTACGGCCGATGTCTTCGGCTGAGGCAGTGAATTCCATCCCCAGAGAGACTTCCATAATCAGGTCGCCTGCAAGCGGGCCGATGATGTGACAGCCCAACACTTCGTCGGACTCGGCATCGGCCAAAATCTTCACAAAGCCATCGGTGTCGCCATTGGCCCGGGCGCGCGAATTAGCCGTGAACGGGAATTTGCCCGCTTTGTACTTCGTGCCCGCCTCTTTGAGTTGTTCTTCAGTTTTGCCGACACCGGCCACTTCCGGCCAGGTGTAAACAACGGACGCGATCGCATCATAATTGATGTGCGGTGTTAGGCCGGTGAGGGATTCCGCCACCACGACGCCTTCATCTTCGGCCTTGTGGGCCAGCATCATGCCGCCAATAACATCGCCGATGGCGAAGATGCCTTCCACATTGGTTTGGAAGTGATCATCCACCTCAACAAAACCGCGGTCTGATACTTTAACGCCTGCTTTATCCAGACCCAGCCCGTCGGTGAAGGGACGACGCCCAATAGCGACCAACACTGTATCGGCTTTGATGGTTTCCGCTTTTCCGCCAGCGGCCGGCTCAACGGACACGGTCGCGCCGGTCTTACCCGTTTTGACACCGGTGACTTTGGAACCCAATTTAAATTTGAGGCCTTGCTTTTCGAGAATGCGCTGCATCTGCTTGCGCACTTCCGCATCCATCGGTGGCAGAATGAAATCGAGATATTCGACCACGGTGACATCAGCCCCAAGGCGACGCCAGACGGACCCCATTTCCAAACCGATAACGCCGGCCCCGATGACGACCATCGACTTCGGCACTTTTTTAAGGTCGAGCGCGCCGGTAGAACTGACGACGACTTTCTCATCAATCTCAACGCCGGGTAGCGGCGTCACTTCCGATCCCGTGGCGATGACAACGTTCTTGGCGTTAATCTTCTGCGCTTTACCCTTACCGTCAGGCTTGACCGTTACTTCATGAGCGCCGAGCTCGGCCTTGGTGATGGCGCCTTTGCCTTTGAAGTAGTCGACCTTGTTTTTCTTAAACAGAAACTCAATGCCTTGGGTTAACTGAGTGACCACATCATCTTTGCGGGCCATCATCGTCTTGAGGTCGAGTTTAACGTCCGGCACTTTAATGCCGTGATCAGCGAAATGTTCATTGGCTTCTTCAAAGAAATGCGACGACTGCAGCAGCGCCTTAGAAGGAATACAGCCAACATTGAGGCAGGTGCCGCCAAGGGCTCCTCGGCTCTCGACACAGGCCGTTTTCAAGCCCAGTTGAGCGGCGCGAATGGCACAGACGTAACCGCCCGGGCCACCACCGATGATGATGACGTCGTATGAAGAATCACTCATGATATTTCTGCCTTATACGTCGTAGAGCATGCGGGCGGGATCTTCGAGGCACTGCTTGACGCGGACCAAGAAGGTGACGGCTTCGCGGCCATCGATGATGCGGTGATCGTAAGACAACGCGAGATACATCATCGGCCGTGCCTGGATCGACCCATCGGGCATGACCATGGCACGCTGGGTGATGTTGTGCATGCCGAGGATCGCCGACTGCGGTGTGTTCAAAATCGGCGTCGACAGCATGGAACCGTAGATGCCGCCATTTGAAATGGTGAAGGTGCCACCGGTCATTTCCTCGACCGTTAGCTTGCCGTCGCGGGCTTTAGTGCCGTAACCGGAGATATCGGCTTCAATCTCAGCCAAATCCTTCAGGTCACAATCACGGACCACAGGCACCACCAGACCTTGCGGCGTGCCGACGGCGACGCCGATGTCGTAGTAGTTTTTGTAAACAATCTCGTTCTCTTCGATTGAGCCGTTTACAGCGGGTAATTCTTTAAGCGCCGTAACGCAGGCTTTGGCGAAGAACGACATAAAGCCGAGTTTAATGCCGTTCTTCTTAACGAATGCATCTTGATACTGCTTACGGGCGTTCATCACCGCGCTCATGTCCACCTCGTTAAAGGTGGTCAGCATCGCGGCTGTGTTCTGCGCTTCCTTCAGTCGACCGGCAATGCTGCGACGCAGGCGTGTCATCTTGACCCGTTCTTCGCGTGGCCCGCGATCCGGAACCGTCGGGGCCGTGGCCCCTTCGCCACCGGACGCAACAAACTTGAGAATGTCGCCCTTGGTCAAGCGGCCGTTCTTGCCGGTTGCCGGAATCTTTTTGGGATCAAGATCATGCTCATCAACCAAACGTCGGACCGACGGCGCTAACGGATAATCAGCGGCTGCAGAGGCGACAGGTGCAGCAGCAGGTGCTGCTTTTGGTGCTTCGGCCTTAGGGGCTGGAGCTGCTTTCGGTTCTTCTTTTTTCGGGGCATCAGCTTTGGGAGCCGCGGCCGTGCCGGCCGCGCCCTCTGCCAGAACCGCGAGAAGGGCACCAACTTCCACATCCGCGCCTTCTTCAGCGACGATTTCTGAAAGCGACCCGGCTGCCGGAGAGTTGACCTCCAGCGTCACCTTATCGGTTTCCAATTCAACCAACGGCTCGTCTAAGGCCACAGCTTCGCCCGGCTGCTTTAGCCATTTGGCGACGGTGGCCTCGCTGACGGATTCGCCGAGTTGGGGCACTTTGATTTCTGTCGACATAGCGTCCTCGGTCCTAACGGAATGGGGTTATTCAGCTGCCAACTTGGTGAGGCGGCGGAAGGGTTGAGGGATGTCATCAAGGGGCGTGTTCAGGGCCCACTCGACCAACTGATTTTGTTCGTTGACGTGAACTTTCATTAAGCCGGTTGCCGGTGAAGCAGCGGGGAGGCGCCCGGCATAGACTGGCCTCTTGGCTTTAATGTTGATGTCTTCGAGCGCGTACTCAATACGGCGGTCGACGAATGTCCAGCTGCCCATGTTGGCGGGTTCTTCCTGACACCACACGACTTCAGCATTCTTGTATTTTTTAAGCTCTTTGTTGAGCGTGTCTTTCGGCCAGGGATACAACTGCTCCACACGCACGATCGCGACATCTTTGATGCCCTGGTCTTCACGCGCCTGCAGCAAATCGTAATAGACCTTGCCGGTACAAAGTACGACACGACGGACTTTGTCCGCGGCACCAATTTTCTCAGTCTCACCGATCACCCGTTGAAACTGAGACTTCGCATTCATGTCTTTGAGCGAGCTGACGCACTTCTTGTGACGTAGCAATGACTTCGGAGTCATGATCACCAAAGGCTTGCGGAAGTCACGGCGAACCTGACGGCGCAAGGCATGGAAATAGTTTGACGGCGTTGTGATGTTGCACACTTGCCAGTTGTCATTGCCGCACATCTGCAGATAACGCTCAAACCGCGCGGAGGAGTGCTCTGGACCCTGACCCTCGTAACCATGAGGGAGCAAGAGAACCAAGCCGGACAAACGCAGCCATTTACTTTCGCCGGACGAGATAAACTGATCGATGATCATTTGAGCGGCGTTGGAGAAATCACCAAACTGCGCTTCCCACATCACCAGGGCATGGGGTTCAGTCAATGAGTAGCCGTACTCAAACCCAACGATTGAAAGCTCGGACAAGGGGCTATCAATCACTTCAAAGAACGCTTGGTCTTTACGAATGTTATTGAGCATCACGTGACGCTCTTCGGTGTTTTGATCGACCAATGATGCATGACGTTGCGAGAACGTACCGCGACGGCAATCCTGACCTGATAAGCGAACAGGCGCGCCTTCAATCAATAGAGTCCCGAAAGCCAGAGCTTCCGCCGTCGCCCAGTCAATGCCTTGCCCATTATCAATGGCTTTACGTTTGGCTTTGAGCTGGCGAGCAATCTTGGAGTTAACTTTGAAATCATCTGGCACAGATGAAATCACGTGGCCGACTTCCTTTAGGGTTTTATCGGCAACGCCCGTGTCGTGCTCTTGATACTCTTCTTCGCCAGCCAGCTGGTCGAGGCCTTTCCATGCCCCTTCCAACCAATCTGCTTTGTTGGGGCGATAGGACGACGCGGATTCAAAATCCACTTCCATCATGTGAAGGAACTGGCTCATCTGCATGTCGGCCTGTTCCTGAGTCATCGTGCCTTCAGCGACCAGCTTATCGGCATAAACTGTGCGCGCGGTCGCATGTCCGCCGATACGGTCGTACATCAACGGCTGAGTGAACTTCGGTTCGTCACCTTCGTTGTGACCATGACGTCGGTAGCAGACGAGATCGAGCACCACATCGACGCCGAATTCCTGACGGAACTCTGTCGCGATGCGGGCGCAGTGTACAACAGCTTCTGCATCGTCGCCGTTGACGTGGAAAATCGGCGCTTCCACCATTTTGGCAATGTCGGTGCAATACAAACCGGAGCGGCTGTATTGCGGCGTCGTGGTGAAGCCAATTTGGTTGTTGATAACAAAGTGGACCGTGCCGCCTGTGGTGTAACCCTCGATCTGAGAGAATCCAAAACATTCAGCGATTACACCTTGGCCGGCAAAAGCCGCATCGCCATGGAGCAACAGACCCATGACCTTTTGACGATCCATGTCTTTTAGCTGCTCTTGCTTGGCGCGCACTTTGCCAAGCACCACCGGGTCTACCACTTCAAGATGGGATGGGTTGGCGGTCAATGAGAGGTGAACAGTGTTGCCGTCAAATTCCCGATCCGCCGACGTGCCGAGGTGATACTTAACATCACCAGAGCCTTCGACGTCATCCGGATTTGAGGAGTTGCCTTGGAATTCTGAGAAGATCGCCGTGAATGGCTTATGCATCACATTGACGAGAATGTTCAGCCGGCCACGGTGGGCCATACCAAGCACAACCTGCTCGACCCCATGCTTACCACCCACTTTTAGAATTTGCTCGATAGCGGGGACGGATGCTTCTCCGCCATCCAAACCGAACCTTTTCGTACCGGTGTACTTGGTACCGAGAAACTTTTCGAAGCCTTCAGCTTCGGTCAGCCGTTCGAGGATGGCGTGTTTACCTTCCTTCGAGAAATCAGTGTGGTTGCGTTCGCTTTCAATGCGTTTTTGCAGCCAATACTTCTGATCTGGGTCTTGGATGTGCGTGAACTCAACACCGATAGTTCCGCAATAGGTGTCTTTTAGGATTTGCAGCATTTGACGTGGCGTTGCTTTGTCCTTGCCCATGACACCACCGAGATAAATCTCCCGGTCCATGTCGCCTTCGTCAAAGCCATGTACTTTTGGATCGAGCTCGGGGTGCGGTTCTTGTTTTTGCAGACCCAAGGGATCAAGGCTCGCAATCTGATGTCCACGTGCGCGGTAAGCCCGGATCATCTGCAGGGCGTGGATAGAGTCTTCGGTTTGTTTAATCAGACTGGCCTGGTCAACCGGAGCAGCTTTGCCACCCGGCTTTGCCTTTTTGGCGGCAGCAGCCTCTTCATCTGCAACCCCAATGACACCGGCTGCGGACGGTGCCCAGCTGGCGCCATCAAGCTCACCGAGCAAATCGCCAGCGTCGTCGCCCAGGTCTCGGAAAAAGTTGGACCAAGACGGATCGACAGATGACGGATCGCGTAAAAACTGTGCGTAGAGTTCGGCTACGAACGTTGCGTTCGCTCCGGTCAGAAAAGTGGGATCCACTGTGATCTGTCCCCCGTAGGTGCGCTGCCAGGCATTTTCGAGCCCTAACGGTCAAGTATTAGACGAAAAGATAGGGGATAACAACGCGTTATGGGGTGCTGTGGATAAGATTGAGGCGTTTATTCCGCCGCGATGACCCCCCGGCCACCCTCTTCGATCTTGGCAATTGTCTCATCGACGGTCAGAACCTGCCCAAAAGCAAGGCGGATTGCTGCCAGAGTCGAAGCCTTAATATCTTCGGCCGAAAGCCCCTGCATGCCGTGGTTGCCAGTGCCGTCAGAAAGGAAAAACACCTTATAGTCCCGCTGATTGGCCTCGCGGGCGGTGGTATCACAACAAACGTTGGTCGCGATTCCGCCGATAATGACGGCCTCAATCCCGTTAGTGCGCAAGATCAAGTCGAGATCTGTCCCCGTAAACGAGCCGTAGCGCGGTTTGGTTAAAAGGACGTCGGTCGGCTCGACCTCGAGAGAGGCATGGAGTTTGGCTCCGTCGGTGCCAGCATCAATACCGCCCCGCCGATTGGTGCCCGTGCTTTGTAAGTAAGCGGTAACAACCTCGGACGCGATTCCTCGGTTGGACCCATCAGCGCGCAGTTCATTGATGGTGTGGATCACCATCATGCCTTGATCACGGCAAACCCGAGATAATTTGTTCAACCGCTGGGCAACGTCCGGTCCATCCGTTGCCGAGATATCAAAGCCTTCAACGAAGATATTCTGGAGATCAACATTGATCAGCGCCGTGCGCGCTGGGTCTATCGGCCAATCAATCATCCACATCATCCACATCAATTTGGCCGGTCACCTTGCGACGTACCAAGGAGAACGACATGCCAACGGCAAGAATCGTTGCCGCCGCCACCAACACAATCCACGCGACAATAGACGCGCTATCAAGCGAAAGCAGGCCGAAATCCACCAGCACCCAAATCACCGCCGCGAAGAACGCGACAGAAATTCCAACACCGAATGGCCCCAAAGATTCCCAGGTGGCATGAACAATGAAAGCGTAAGCCGCGAGCAACACGATACCGGTCAAAACCTTCATGGGCAGAGCGCCGCCACCACCCATGACCCAGGCGTAATAGGAAAACCCTGTAGGATTGAAAGTTACGAGCACAAGCACCAAGCACAAGCCCCAGCGCCAGAGAAACCCTTTACCCGAAAATCCGTCGTCCGCCATCAGCTCCACCCCCCATAAATTCGACCTCAAGCTTAGCGCCGGGCTTGAACAGTGAACAGGGGTGCCAACCGCTTGATTCGGCGTGCTACTTCCCATAAACCTCCGGTCGGAATACACTAATAACGATTAGATTCATAGGAAGAATCGTCAAAATTGTAGTGGATTATCTCAAAAGAATTCCTGAAATCTGCACGGTGTCGGAGGCGGCCGATTTCTTACTCTTCAGTTTTAACAACGCTGAGGAAATCGCCAGGGTGCGACGCCAAGAGTGCGAAGCAGCAGACGACGAAGCCTGCGCCGCTTTCTGGGAATGCGTAAGGCTTCAAGTCTTAGAAATTGAAAAGAAGGCAGCAGACGATCAGAAACCAACACCGCTGACGTGAGCGCAGACGGAAACGTAGACGTAAAATTCAAATCTCAATGAGATAAAACGAGCGACTAACTTTTGGCCACCGTTTCAAAATCATATCCGGTTGCGTCGCCAGTAATCCGCACAGCCGTAGGCGCCGCGAAGTGGGCCGGCATAACCAATGAACCTGTATCGGCCACGGTATCTAAAAAAGATTTGCGAGTAACGCGAGATTGATCGGGATCAGAACAGAACCGGCTCGACCAATCCGGGTGCTCAATCTGGAGCGGATGGTGGATGGTGTCGCCGATAAGATAGGCACGCTCTTTGCCATCACTGACATGCAGGATGACGTTGCCCGGGGTATGGCCCGGGGCGGGGATCAGATGAATCCCCGGTTCAATTTCATAGTCGGAATCGACGACTAAAGCCTGGCCAGCATCGAGGATCGGCTGAACGCTATCGTCCCATGACCGGTGGTTAGCGGCTTCGTTTGAGGTTTCCCGAATGTGGGACCAATGCTCAACTTCGGTGCGCGCCATGAGGTATTTGGCGTTGGGAAATGTTGGGACCCAGCGGCCGTCCAGAAGTTTAGTGTTCCAGCCAACGTGATCCGCATGAAGGTGGGTACAAAGCACAAAATCAATGCTTTCCGCCGGCACGCCTGCGGCCGCTAGATCGGCCAGGAACGGCCCACTGCGATGGTGCCAGTCGAGCAGCTCAGGGCGTTCTTTATCGTTGCCGATGCAAGTATCAACCAGAATAGTGTGCCGCTGAGTCCGAATGACCAGGGTGTGAAACGACATAAACAGCATGTTGGTTTCGGCGTTATAGAACCTCGGATCGCTTCCAACCTTAGAGGCCTTGATCACCTCTTCCGTTGCGTCAGGAAACAGAAAATCCGGGACGCGGAACGCGCCCTCCAACTCAACGACACGGATGATGTCAAAAGGTCCTGGGAGATGCATGCCGTATCAAAGACTGCAGATGTCTGTCTGTCTAGTCATCAGAGTCCAGATTAGCCAGCGGGTGGACGCACCATCGTCCATATCGGAAGACCAGACGGGAGCGTGAAATTGGCCGTGACTTCAAACCCGTGTTTTTCATAGAACCGAGTGTTGTCGGCAGACAACGTATCGAGGAATACAGCCTTCCCCGATTGATCACAGCGCTCAAGTCCGTGTGCAAGCAATGCTGAGCCAATGCCCGCCCGACCATGAGTAGGGTCAACACCGATAATATCGAGATACCAATGAGGGTCTTGCGGACGGTGCCGATTGATCAGCGGAATAACGCTCCAAACATCGCTGAACCGTTGTCCGGCCAATCGCCATAGAACAAATGGAACTTGAAATCGACTGAGCATGCCGCCGCCAGGTTTATCGGGCGACAGCCACAACGCAGCGCCTTGGCCACTGCCCACCGTATCGGCGTAACCATCCCGCCGGATCATCTTGATATACGATGCAAAGTATCGTGGGGCTTTCGCTGCCCAGGCGCTTGGATCGGGCACCATCCACTGATGAAACGGTTCCCGTGCAAACGCCCGCACCAAAGACTCCGCCATTGGAGCGATATCGCGCCTCGTCGCTGGGCGCGGTTGAGCCGCCGATTCGGTCAAAAGTGCTCTCCACCGTCGATTTTCTATGTCTTGGGCCAAAGCCAGCCTGGGCCGCCTTCTTAGGGCCTCGGCTTCGATTTGGCCAGACCCGACAAAAGCAAAGCACGAGAATAATAACTTTCTTCTCAAGGACTTAGGCTGTGAGGTTTGAATTCTCTGTTCTTTTTGACGGGGGCGATAGGACTTGGATCGTCCACTTTGCGACCGCATTGGTGTCGCAATTATCAAAGGCCCCTTTACTAATTCGACCCGAAACAAATACACTGTATATAGTTTGTGGTCGAAATTAATAATAAACGACGAGTTCCCAGAAAGGGACGCAGGTCATGTTGGAACAGGCGGCGGTTCAGGAGATTGATTTCTACCTGGGCGACCCAAAAGAAGGGTCGCGCAAAGGACTCGCCACTATGCTCCGCGGGATGGGGCTTAAAAACACCAAGTCTTTTGAATCAGCCGAGAACCTCGTTCACGCCATCAAGCATCGCTCACCGGACGTCCTTATGGTTACGTCGGATATCCACAACGATGTCTTTAAGCTGCTCAAGAGCATTCGCGAGCAAGACATCGGGTTAAACCCGTTTACCGTCATCTCAGTGATCATCGAGCAAGACAACGACAAACAATTTAACGGTGCCATGAAGTCAGGCGCCGACGACATTATGACCAACACACCCGCGGCCGGTCAGGTGATGGACCGGCTCGAGAGAGTGGCGTTTAAGCGTCTGCCCTTTATCGCAACGCCAGATTACATCGGTCCTGATCGGCGACGTGAGGACCAAAGGAAAACACCACTGCAGATCTTCGAGGTTATCAACACGCTAAAGGATAAGATCGAAGGACGGTCCTGCACCCTTATGCAGCTGGAAGACAACATTGCGGCGATGATGCAGGACGTACGGGCGGCCCAGTTGGAAGGGTACCGCCACAAGTTCGGATTCTTATGCAATCGCGTGATTAAAGCCTATGAGAATAAACAACCTCTTGATGAGATCGATAAAACACTCCGAGTGCTCCAATCCTCACTGAATAAAGCGGCTGTCACAGCGCGCAAGAGCGACGAAGCGAGCTTGGCCAGTATCTGCGCCGGCTTCGCCAGCAAAATTGACGGCATCTTCACCGAGAAAGATCGCCCGACCGCTAACGAACTCAAACTCATGAAAACGCTGACGCAGGCCTATCAAATGGCACGCGACAACATCTCGGGCGCAGAAAAACCTCACTAGCACAGTCGAGACAAAGAAAAACCCCACCCGGTTTATGCCGAGTGGGGTTCTTTCGTTTGCGCAATGATAGCTAGAAGCGGTAGGAGGCCTGAACGCCGTAGGACAGCCCTTCACCAGGGTACCCAAGGCCAGCACCAATGTTGTCCACGTCTGCAGGGTTACCCTGACTGAGCGATGTGAACCGCACCGTGTTTTGGAAGTACTCTTCGTCGGTCAAGTTTTTGCCAAAGATCGCCAGCTCCCACGATTCATCTTCAGCCACATAGGCGATGCGTGCATCTAAGAGAGCGAAACCATCTTGGCCAATTAGGTCTTCATTGTTTTGCGTGTGGAAGACCTGCGACTGATAACTCAGCTGACCGAAGATATCGATGCGGGCGCCGCTGGACAACGGAACCTCATAGGTCGCATTGACGTTCAACGAAATTTTAGGTGCGTTGTTCAAACGGTTGCCCGACAAGTCAACACCGGTCGCATTGCCAAAGGTCGAAATAAATTCGTCATAGGTGGCGTCGAGATACGCAGCCGAACCATTGATGCTCAACTGTTCGCTGGCTCGCATGTTCACTTCAGCTTCCAAGCCCCAGACCGTGGCTTCCGCCGCGTTTGTTGTGATGGTTAGGCCATCTCTAAAGGCTGAAACCTGCAAGTTCTTGTAGTCATAGTAGAACGCCGACGTATTGAAGCGAACAAGGCCATCTGCGAGTTCTGACTTAGACCCAATTTCATAGGACCACAGTGTTTCTGGCTCAAACGATGGTGAGTTATCAAAAGCATTCCAACCGCCAGACTTGAAGCCCTTACTCACCGTCGCGTAGAACAAATTATCGTCGTCAGGGCGGAACTCAAGACCAAACCGCGGTGTGAATTCGTTGTAAGAGGCTTCGTCAGACCGAGAGTTAAATTGGACGACGTTGCCCACGGCCGCGAGACCGCGGAAATCGCCAAAGATCGCGCCGACCGAAGATTCGTCAGTTTTCTTTTCATCCGAGTAACGCGCGCCGACCGACAGCGTAAGAGCGTCGGAGACGTCGTAAGTCACCTGGCCAAAGGCAGCGATGGATTCTGCTGTGTCATCGTTAGGAATAATAAAACTAACCTGACCCAATGTCGGGTGGGTGGCACGCCCCAGACCAAGAGCACCCGACTTGTCTTCATCGAGGAAGTAACCACCAATCAACCAAGACCAGCCATCCAAACCGTTGGAGGCTAGGCGTAATTCTTGTGAATACTGATCGGTTTCGTAAACGAACGTGGAGCGCGTGATCTCTTGCTCGGTGCCATCTGTGTTGAAGAAGAAATCGCTCTCATAGGTGCGGAACGCACTGATGGAGGACAGCGTTACCGTATCGGAAATATCCCACTGAAGGTCAACGGTTACGCCACCGGTCTCCCAATCGAAGAAGGTATCGAGATTGTTCCGGGTGACATCGATACCGTCCTGCGGGGCGGCATTGAGCAGCACCGCAAACGATAAATCATCGAGCGGCTTGGCCGTTCTGTTGTTGCTGCCAAAATCAGACCAATCACCAATAATTTTCAACGTCGCGCTTTCTCCGAGATCAAACTCGAATGTGCCTCGGAACGCTGCCAACTTCTGATCATCAATGTCATCCGACCCACCGGGTTCTATATCTTTGGTGTAGCCGTCATCATTGAGGTACTTGGCGGCGATACGGGCGCGGACGCCATCGGAGATGGAGCCACCAACAGCGGCCTCAATCTGGCGACGGTTCCAGTTACCGTAAGACGCCTTGGCATAGCCTTCGACTTCCTCGGTTGGCGCGCGGGAAATAATGTTGATTGCGCCCGCCGTCGCGTTCCGACCGTACAAGGTGCCTTGCGGGCCGCGCAGCACTTCGATGCGATCAACGTCAAGAAACTGGGTCAGCCCCATGTTGGCGAGAGTTAGGTAAACACCGTCTTGGTTGATGGCGGAGCTGGGATCGTTGGTCACGCCAAAAGCTGAAGACCCGACACCACGAATATAGATTTGGCCTTCACCACCGGCGCGGCTAAACGCCAGACCTGGGGTCTGTACGTAAAGATCCTGGATGTCATCGACCGCCATATCATCGAGCATTTCACCGGAGATCGCGGTGATCGCCGCCGGTACATCCTGGAGGGACTGACTGCGCTTTAGCGCTGTGACAACAATCTCTTCCAAGACCAAGTCACCCGACTGTGCGAGAGCGAGCGTCGGCGCACCAGCCGATAGACCAACAGCAGCAGCCGTTGCAAGAAGGGTTGAGCGATTAAACATCGGTTTTTTCCTAGTAATTCACAACAAAGGTATTGGACAGCACCCTATCAATCGCAGGTTAAATGCCAATACAAAACGGGAAAACGGCTGCCGAAACTGTGTTGCTGTGGTCTGTAGGGCACACTTCAAAAAGATAGAAGGCCTTTGCGTCCATCGGGCTTTTGCGGGCGGCAAACAAAAAACAATTCCTCAATTTGTATACATGAACGGAGAATATCATCCAAAACGTTGTCGTCCTGGCCTGTTCCACACGTAAAAGTTAGGGAGCTTCTTTACGAAGATATACCGTAGGCGCTGGCTTCGCTCGGATATCCAAAAGCATCAGCGTCGGTTTGAGCGATCGCCCTAACCAATTCAAAAGTCTCCGGTGTATACGCCTCGGTCCAGGGCACGTGATAGCTCTGGTTGAATTGATCAAGCTCGATGCCGGTTAGACCAAGTCGCTCCAGAACAGTGGTGAACCCCTGGTCAACGTCTTCATACCGAAACACATCGTCGACAAGTTGCGTGCCGTCTTCATCGAACACGTATTTAGTCTGCGGCCCATTGGCAAGCAACGCACCGTGTTCTGCAATATGTTTGCGCAGATAGTCGGCAAAGTCTGCATACCCTATCACGCGTTTATGGTGTGGCGCGGATTCCGTTTGGGCGTTGTAGGTGTACCAGGACAATTCCATGTCCCAAGGATTGCGCACGATGGCGAATCGATACAACGCGTTGAACCGATCCTCGCCAAGAACCGCCCTGATATGATGCGCTGGGGTGTGAATAGGCAGGGCAAACACTTCTTCAGGAATGTCTTTCTCTGCAACCCAAGCGGCCCGCTTTACAGGATCCTTCAGGCGCTTATGAGCCCGCACAAGATCGAGATGCGCGAACGCTCCGGCGACAGATGTCCCTGCCGCCTTAGGCACATGAATAAATAGAAATGCCGGATCATCACAAATAACCATAATTCAGGCTACCGCTGACCAAACGGTACAGTCCAGGCGGCCATAATCACGTCGGTGCCAGGGTTGCGGTTGTGAAGCCCCGCGTTAGAGAAGTGACGCACGGTGAGGCCGACACGATGACCGTTGGCGAGTCCACGGTTAAGGGATGCCCCCAACACAAACTGCGCGGTACCCCCCATATCGAGAGTACTGTCACCTTGTTCATAAGCACTGATGCCGCCAGAAAAACTGACCTCATACTGTTTGTTTGCACCGAAGGCGAAAGGCATTTCGATTGTGGCGTAGACGAAACCGCTTTCTGCCCCTGTAGCAAGCACGCCCAGAGCGGGCGCGAATCCTAGGAAAGTGTCTGACGTCCAGGATGGTGGAAAGACCGGCCCGCGCAGCTCAATCGCGACCGCGGGCTCTACATGGTTGCCTTTGAAGAAATCGAATACGCCCGCAGACGCGGTCAGGCGAGACTCCGCCATCAACGACTGCGGAAAGAACAGAACAACCAGAAGTGCGACTAGCCAAGAACGGCGACAAACATGTCCGAACAAACTCTAAAGTCTCCGTAACCTGCGAAGCTTTAAGCCTTCATCGCCTCAAGCATGGTCGAGCCAAGGGCGGCAGGGCTCTCAGCAACCAAGAACCCTGCGGCCTTCATTGCATCGATCTTAGAATCAGCCGTGCCTTGACCACCGGAAATAATCGCCCCGGCGTGACCCATGCGCTTGCCTGGTGGGGCGGTCACCCCTGCAACAAAACCGCAGATCGGCTTCTTAACCTTGGACTGGGTGTAGAACTCAGCCGCTTCTTCTTCGGCCGTACCACCAATCTCACCGATCATGATGATGCCTTCGGTTTGATCATCGGCCAGGAACGCATCAAGACAATCGATAAAGTTGGTGCCATTGATTGGGTCACCGCCAATGCCAATGCATGTGGTTTGGCCAAGACCAGCTGCTGTCGTTTGACCCACAGCTTCATAGGTCAACGTGCCCGAACGAGAGACAACACCAATCTTGCCCTTTTGGTGAATGTGGCCGGGCATGATGCCGATCTTACATTCACCCGGCGTGATAATGCCGGGACAGTTCGGACCGATGAGCCGCGTACCGCTGCCATCCAGCGCGCGGTTTACGCGCACCATGTCCTGTACGGGGATACCTTCGGTAATGCACACCACCAAAGGAATTTCAGCATCGACGGCTTCAAGAATAGCGTCAGCCGCAAACGGTGGTGGGACATAAATCACGGAGGCATTGGCACCAGTATCGACCACCGCATCAGCAACTGTATTGAACACCGGCAAATCAAGATGCTTGGTGCCACCTTTGCCCGGCGTTACACCGCCGACCATTTGGGTGCCGTAGGCAATCGCTTGCTCGGAGTGGAACGTACCCTGACTGCCGGTAAAACCCTGACACAGGACCTTGGTATTCTTGTCAACGAGAACAGCCATTACGCAGCCTCCTTCACCGCGGCCACAATTTTCGTGGCTGCGTCACCGAGATCTTCGGCAGAAATAATGGGAAGGCCAGAGTCGGCCATGATCTTGTTTCCAAGCTCAACATTGGTGCCCTCAAGGCGCACGACGAGCGGCACTCCTAAGCTGACTTCCTTGACCGCGGCGACCACCCCTTCGGCGATGACGTCGCACCGCATGATGCCGCCAAAGATGTTGACCAAAATACCTTCAACATTTGGGTCGGACAGAATGATCTTGAACGCTGTCGTCACCCGTTCCGCCGTTGCGCCACCACCAACATCAAGGAAGTTGGCAGGCGTGCCGCCACGGAGCTGAATGATATCCATGGTCGACATGGCAAGGCCAGCGCCGTTGACCATGCAGCCAATGGTGCCATCGAGCTTGATGTAATTGAGATCATGCTTGGAGGCTTCAAGCTCCATGGCATCTTCTTCGTCTTCATCGCGCAAATCATGGATATCTGGCTGACGATACATCGCGTTTGAATCGAAATTCATTTTGGCATCGAGGGGGATCACATCCCCGTCTTTGGTGACAACCAAAGGATTTATTTCCAACAGCGAGGCGTCGGTCGAGGTAAACGCTTCATACAACGACCCCAGGAGCTTGGCGCAGGATTTGATTTGCCCGCCCTTGAGCCCCAGAGCAAACGCGATCTTACGGCAATGGAACCCTTGGATGCCGGTTGCCGGATCAATCGATTGCAGGAGAATTTTCTCAGGTGTTTCCGCGGCAACCTCTTCGATATTCATACCGCCCTCGGTCGAGGCCATGATGGTCACCCGGCACGTTACGCGGTCGATGAGCATCGACAGGTAAAGCTCACGTTCAATGGCACACCCTTCTTCAACGTAGATGCGCTTCACTTCCTTGCCCGCAGGCCCAGTTTGATGCGTGACCAACGTTTTGCCGATCATGTCGGCCGCGCTCTCTTTGACCTCGGCGACGGACTTGCAAATACGCACACCGCCTTTGCCCTTGCCCTCGTCTTCTTTGAAAGTGCCTTTGCCGCGGCCACCAGCGTGAATTTGCGACTTAACAACAAACACATCGCCGCCCATTCCGGACGCCACCTTTTCTGCTTCAGCAGCAGTATACGCAACACCACCGTCTGGTACGGGCACGCCGTATTTCTTTAAGACCTTCTTGGCTTGATACTCATGGATATTCATGGCTTTCCCCTGTAGCCGTGACCACGGACAGACCGAATGCTATCGGTCCTTTTCTTTCTTCTCGTGTCTTACTTACCGAGCGATTTGTCGATTTTCCTACAGGCCGTCATCAGGCCCTTCACCGACTTCACCGAATTATTGAACATCTTCTTCTCAGATGCATTGAGCTTAATTTCAACGACACGCTCGACGCCCTTAGCACCAATGATGCATGGCACGCCGACGTAAGTGTCTTTCAGGCCGTACTGGCCATCAAGCGCTGCCGCGCACGGCAACAAACGCTTCTGATCTTTGAGATAGCTTTCCGCCATTTCGATCGCAGCAGCAGCGGGCGCATAAAAGGCTGACCCGGTTTTGAGCAGACTAACAACTTCAGCACCGCCATCGCGGGTGCGCTGAACAATCGCATCAAGGCTCTTCTTGTCGGTCCAGCCCATCTTGATCAGGTCAGGCAACGGAATACCGGCAACTGTCGAGTACCGAACCAACGGCACCATGGTGTCGCCATGACCGCCGAGAACAAACGCCGTGACGTCGCGGACAGACACTTTGAATTCTTCAGCGAGGAAGGTGCGGAAACGGGCCGAGTCCAAAACGCCGGCCATACCCACAACCATGCTTGGCTTGAGACCAGAGAACTTTCGCAGCGCCCAGACCATCGCATCAAGCGGGTTGGTAATGCAGATCACAAATGCCTTCGGCGCGTACTTCTTGATGCCAGCGCCGACCTGTTTCATGACGTTGAGGTTGATGCCGAGAAGGTCATCACGGCTCATGCCGGGCTTACGGGCGACGCCGGCGGTCACGATAATCACATCTGCGCCTTTAATACCGGCGTAGCTCTTGGTGCCCTTGAGGCTGACGCTGGCGCCATCAATCGGCGTACTTTGCGATAGATCCAAGGCCTTACCTTGAGGGATGCCATCGGCAATATCGAACAGCGTAACATCACCGAGCTCTTTAAGAGCGGCAAGGTGGGCCAAGGTGCCACCGATGTTTCCAGCACCAATCAGTGCGATCTTATTGCGAGCCATAGCGTCCTCTTGAATTTATGCCCCAAACGGCACAACCGCTTGGAAAGGTTAATTTTTGGAGGCCGCCCCTGATCCGTTAGGAGGCGAAACCCCGTGCTCGGTTGGTAGCGCGAAACGGCAGATGGAGCAAGGGCGGGCCTGGTTCGGACCCGCGGAAAATGGCTGTTCCACGGCATTTGGGCTGTCATACTGGAAGCCTCAATTCCCAGTTTAAGGTGCGCTGACCATGTTTCGCCTGACCGTGATGACCGCCGCGATGTCTCTGTTTCTCCTGACCGGATGTGCTGCACCGAACACTGGAGGACAGAAAAGCACGATCTTGCCGCCGCTGAGGGACCTGACGGCTTATCTGCTGGTCGACCCGACGACTGATGCCGTCCTTTCGATCGAGCAGGCCGCTGAGACACTCGCCGACGCGGACGTGGTCTTTCTCGGGGAAATCCATCGCCATCCAGGCAACCACCTAGCCCAAATGGCGCTTTTTCGCGCCCTCCACGCTCAGAACAGCGATACCGCCCTGTCCCTTGAACAGTTCGAACGGCCGGTTCAACCGGTCCTCGATCAATATCTTGCCGGTGACATCGGCGAAGCCACCCTGCGCGGCAAAGGCGGAGCGTGGGACAACTACCCGGTCAGCTACCGGCCCCTAGTGGAGTACGCCAAGGCCAACGGGCTGGCCGTGATTGCCGCTGAGGCGCCAAACATGGTGGTGCGCTGCGTCGGACGTGAAGGCCCGGGCTTCCTGGCAACCCTTCCCGCCGACAAGCAGCATTGGTCGGCTTTGACCCTACGGCTCGACGACGGCCCTTATAAAGATCGCTTTATCGAATTCGCTGGCGGCAACGCCGGTCACGGCGAATCGACAGGGGCCGACGACACCGTCAGCGAAGCCGTGCTGCGCAGCTTTGCCGCCCAGGTGACCCGTGACGAGACCATGGCCGAGTCCATCGTCCAGCACATCGCCGCCAACCCGGACCATCGCGTGGTGCATTTAAACGGCTCGTTTCATTCCGCCGGATTTCTTGGCACTGCTGAGCGCGTGATGTGGGACCGACCAGACTTAAAGGTTGCCGTGGTGCATCCCATAGAGGTGGACGATCCGGCAAAGCCCAATATTCCGGATGACAAACGCAGCGAAGGCACGCTGTTGCTGCTGGTACAACCAGAGCCAAAGTCTTATGCGTCGGACGAAGAAGAACGCGAGGCCATTATGGAACAGATGAAGTTCCGCAAAAGCGTCGACTGCGAATTGTAGCGCCCTACTCCACGTGACGTTGACGGATGTAGTCTTCGGCCTGCATCTCAACAATGCGCGATACAGTGCGCCGGAACTCAAACTTCCAATCGTCGCCATCATAAATCGTTTCCGGTGGTGTCTCCGCTGAACAAATCAATACCGACCGATGTTCGTAAAGCGCATCGATCAACGTCACGAATCGTCTTGCGACATCGCGTTTTTCTGGACCCAGTGCCGGTATGCCGTCAACGATGACGGTGCAGAATTGCGCGCCGATCTCGAGGTAGTCGCTGGGGCCAAGGGGTTGTTCACATAGATCAGAAAATGAAAAGCGGGCGACCTGGTGCGCCGCCGCCGGAACAACAATTTTTCGGCCCTTCACGGTGAGGCTGTCTGGCTGTGGGTCCGCGTCATCCGTCAAACGGTTCCATGCGGCGTCCAATGCCGCCGTCGCATCCGCACCAAACGGCGCATGGTAGACCGCCTCGCCGAGGATGCGACCCAGCCGGTAATCTTGCCGGGCTTCAAGCTGCAAAATATCGAGCCGGTCTTTGAGCAGTTCGATGAACGGCAAAAATTTATCTCGCTGCAACCCGTCTTTATACAACTCGTCGGGATGACGGTTCGACGTGGTGACCACGACAACACCGCGCTCGAACAAACGCGCAAAAACGCGCGCGACGATCATCGCGTCGGCGATATCGCGCACTTCCATTTCGTCAAAGCACAACAGTGTCGACGCGTCAGCGATACCATCCGCAATACCGGGAATGGGATCACCATCATCAGAACCCGGCAATTGCCGCATGCGGTGCACTTCACCATGAATGTCGCGCATGAATTCGTGAAAATGGACGCGGGTCGCGCGCCCAGGCATGGAGTCGACCAGCAAATCCATCAACATGGATTTCCCAACTCCGACGCCTCCGTACAGATACAAACCCAAAGGCGGCGGTTCAGCACCATACTTGCCGGCTAAACCAAAACGATCCATCCAGCCCTTGCCACCGCTTTTGGGTTTATAGGACTGCAGCGCGTGAAAAAGGCTGTTGAGTTTTTCTGCCGCAAGTTCCTGCGCCGGGTCGGGCGTCAACGAGCCATCATCGACCAACGCCCGGTAACGGGTAAGAGGACCTTCGGTCATAGCAAGAAAGTGAACGCAATCACGGGGGAGTCTTTCTATACGCTCGGCAATACGCTCAGATGATTAAGCCTACTAAAAAAAGATGGCCCAAAAAAGAAAAGCGCGACGCCCTGATACAGGTACGCCGCGCTCTTTAACTCTTAAACGCCTGTCTCCGGGAACTATCCGTCGACATTCATCCGTTCGATCAAACCACGTAGGACCGATTCAGACTGGTCGTTTGGCACCTGGCAGGTTCCAGCAGCATGGTGACCGCCGCCGCCATGAGCCAGCATGAGGTCACCGACGTTTGTTTTGGAGGACCGATCAAAGATCGACTTACCAACAGCAAACACCGTGTTTTGCTTCTTGAGGCCCCACATCACATGGATCGAGATATTGGTATCTGGATACATGGCGTAGATCAGGAAGCGGTTGGCTGCCCAAATGGTTTCTTCATCGCGAAGATCAAGAACGACGACATTCTTATGCACGGTGGCGCAGCGCTCGATTTGCTCTTTCGCCTTGCCTTCGTGCTCAACGTAAAGATCAACACGTTCTTGAACGTCCGAAAGGTTGAGAATATCGGCAATGGGCATCTCGACGCACTTGTCGATCAGCTCCATCATCAATTGATAGTTCGAGATGGTGAACTCGCGGAAACGGCCAAGACCGGTCCGGGCATCCATCAAGAAGTTCATCAGGTTCCACCCTTGCGGGTTGATAACTTCATCTTTGTTGAAGTCCGCTGAATCACCCTTATCAACGGCGATCATCAATTCATCAGTGATACGTGGTGTCGACTTTTTACCGTCAAACCAATCGTAAACGACACGCGCCGCAGAGGGTGCGTCTGGCAGAATGATGTGATTGATCTTCTCACCAACGCGAACCGTTTCACTTTCGTGGTGGTCAAAAGCAATCTTGACGCCATCCACGTAGGGCAGGTTGGTGGTGATATCTTTATTGGTAATTTCGATCACGCCGTCTTGCATATCCTTCGGGTGAACGAACTTGATCTCATCGATCAGGTCCAACTCCTTAAGGATGGCGGCACAAACAAGGCCATCGAAATCGCTTCGTGTAACAAGGCGAAACTTCTCGCCCGATTTTAAAAGGTCGTCAGGGCTGACGGTCATGGAAAACTCCCCTCGACATATGCGCGTCCTGCGCCAAAGATAACCAGGAATGCTTGGGCGTGACAACGCCTCTTGCCTGTATACCCCACGGACCTACGACGGATCACAACACGGTGCAACCGAGAATACACTTTTTAGGTGGTAGAATGAGCCGCAAAGCTCGCTTGGTCTCTCAAAAGATCGGCGCTAAGGCATGGATTTTAGGTGGTTTTTTTGCGTTATCCACACTAACAGGATGCGCGTCCGAACCTTTCGTCGATGGTCGCCGAGAGGCCGGATCTGATCGATCCGTCGGGCGGTCCGGGCTCAATCGGGTGGCAATTTGCTATAACAGCCGCTCAACAACGCCGGAGGCGGTGCGCCAATTGGCCGAATCCGAGTGCACCAAAACAGATCGGGTGCCGCTATACGATGGCGAAGATATCCTTTCCTGCTCAATCGCCAGTCCGACGCGGGTGTTTTTCCGATGCGTCGCCCCAAAGAGCTAACCCAAAGACGTTAGGATTTGAGCATGAGCATGAGAACTGGATTGACCGTCGTTCTTTGGGCTGCCTTTGGTTTAGGGGTTGGCGCAGTGGGATCAGCGCACGGTGACAATCATCAATCACCTCAAACTGCACAAGCCTGCACCGAAGGCGGATACATGCTTGTGATGGGCGGCATTGAAGACCCATCTACTGTGCCGGATAGGGAGCGTGCCCAGTCTTATAGTCCCGCCGTGTGGGGTTTGGTGGAGCACTATAATGCGTTTTACGTGTTACGCGGCCCGCCAGAGACGGTCTACGAGGGAGACTGGCCCGCATGGAAAGCAGCGGTGATTTCAAAATGGCCGTGCCGGGAAACCGGCTCAGAATTTTGGTATTCAGACGCCTATCAGAATGATGTCAAACCTCGCCGTAAGGATGCCGGTGTCTATGACGTAGGAATGTTCAACGCCGGCCCAAAGTTTCCCCCAGCTGAAAACCAGGACCTGGTGCCCGCATCATGTAGCACCCCCTATCTCGTGATTACGATGTCCAAAGTGACTGACACGGATGCCTACGGCCAATATACGGCGGCCATTCAAAAAACGAACATCGCACGTCGCGCCGGCTTTCAAATGCTATTAGGCGGACAACCGAAAGAAGTGTTGGAGGGAGACTGGCCCTCTGATTACAACACCATGGTCATGGCGTTTCCCTGCAAGGGGGCCTGGGAGGCGTTTTATGTAGGTGAGCCCTACGTTTCTGACATTTTACCGCTGCGCAGAGATGCCGGTGACTTCATCATCGTTGGCTTTGAGCCAGAGCGTGTTGAGTAGAATCGAAACGAGCAAAACCGTTGGACCGATACAAACCTGACCATTTGATTCATCTCGTCTGCGGCTCTACCGGCGCAGGAAAATCGACCTATTCGTTGGACCTGTGCCAAGCCATCGACGGCGTGCATCTATCTATCGACGAATGGATGGTCACCTTGTTTTGGGATGACAGTCCGGACCCCATTGAATCTGAGTGGACCATGGAACGCATCAATCGCTGCGAAATCCAGATTTGGTCAATGGCAGTTCAACTCACCCAATACGGTGTGCCATCGGTCCTCGACTTAGGGCTCACCACCAAAGACCACCGCGCCAAGTTTGCTGAACTCGCAAAAGAAGCCGACCTAACGGCACAACTGCATTTCCTCGATCTGCCCCGTGAAGACCGCTGGCAGCGCGTGCAACAACGCAACAAGAAGAAGGGCAGCACGTTCCAACTGGAAGTTGACCGTGAAATGTTCAACTTTGTTGAGGATATGTGGGAGCCACCCGAAGACGATGAGATGGCTGCGCTCAACGGCGTTCGGGTGACCCAGCAAGAGGGTTAGGTCAGTGGCGGCTTTGCGTTTGGACTCGCCGACCGATCATGCGACGGCCATTTCTCCGACACCGGGGGCAACGGGATGAATTTTCCGGTAATCCGCTCGACCTCGATTGCATAGACCGTGATGTGATTGAGACGGGGGTAAAAACTCTCGGGGCGATCCCATTCTTTGTCACCGTACTTAGCCATCAGCGCGTCACAGAAGCGCGCCTTCTCAGCATCATCTTCAACCACCTTGATCTGGCCAAAGACGATGGCGCTGGCATAGGACACGCTGGTGTCACATTCGAATCGGCCATAGGGGAATACCTCGCCGGGCTGGTCCACGGTAAAACAGACACGCGCATCGTGATCCACATTGGATCTAAGGTGGCCTTTGGCCGCCGTTCCATGAAGATAAATTTTATCATCCATCCAGACATGCAGAAGCGGCACGCAATAGGGATACCCATCAACACCAGCGGTCGCCAGTGTTCCACTAAACCCTTGTTTGACGAACGCCAAGGTCTCGTCATCCGACAACATTCTATCGGTGCGGCGAACTTGCGGTGCGTTACTCATGTCGTTCTCCCTACAAAGAAAAAGGCCGCCGGTGGGAACCGACGGCCTTTCGTAAATAGAAAAGGTGCGGTTCTGGTTAGCCGAGGCGCTCCACCATCTTTGTCTTAATGTCTGCAATAGCCTTGGCCGGGTTGAGACCCTTCGGGCAGGCATTTGTGCAGTTCATGATGGTATGGCAGCGATACAGGCGGAACGGATCTTCAAGTTGATCCAGGCGCTCACCGGTGGCTTCGTCGCGGCTGTCGTTGATCCAACGTGCGGCTTGGAGCAACACGGCAGGGCCGAGATAACGATCGCCATTCCACCAATAGCTCGGGCAACTGGTGGTGCAGCAGAAGCACAGAATGCATTCCCACAGACCATCCAACTTGGCGCGCTCTTCCGGGGACTGTTTGCGCTCGCCATTGGGCGGCGGTGCGGTGTCAGCCTTCATCCACGGCTCGATGGAAGTGAGCTGGGCATATATGTGGTTGACGTCGGGGACGAGATCTTTGACCACCGGCAAGTGAGGCAATGGATAGACTTTGACGTCTTTCTTGCACTCGTCGATGGGCTTCAAACATGCCAGCGTGTTGCGACCATCGATGTTCATGGCGCAGGACCCGCAAATGCCTTCACGGCATGAACGACGCAGCGTCAGGGTTGCATCCATCTCGTCTTTAATTTTGAGCAGCGCGTCCAGCACCATGGGACCGCAGGTGTCCATGTCGACTTCATAGCTATCCAACTGCGGATTACTTTCCGTGTCCGGATCGTAACGGTAAACCGAGAAGGTACGCGTGTTCGTCGCACCGTCAGGCTTGGGATGCGCCGTGCCCTTTTTGACCTTCGAGTTCTTCGGCAGGGTAAATTCAGCCATCGTTTTCTCCTAGTACACGCGCGCTTTGGGCTCGATGTACTCGACATCATCGGACAGGGTGTAGGTGTGAACCGGCCGGTAATCGAGATCGATCGACCAGTCTTCTTTTAGATACGCCAGGGTGTGCTTCATCCAGGTTTCATCGTCGCGATCTGGATAATCTTCGTGCGCGTGCGCGCCACGGCTTTCATGACGGGCTTCCGCACCAACGATGGTGGACAGAGCGCAAGCCATGAGATTGTCCAGCTCCAACGCTTCGATGAGGTCGGTGTTGAAGATCAAGCTGCGGTCTGAGACTTTCAAATCGCTCATTGATTTTGCAATCACGTCGAGCTTATCGCAGCCTTCCTTCAACGTCTTAGAGGTCCGGAACACCGCAGCATCATTCTGCATCGCGTGCTGCATGTTGCCGCGAATCTCAGCGGTGGTTGATCCGCCGTTGGCGTTGCGCGCCTTATCGAGGCGACCAAGCGCGTAATCAGCTGAGTCCTTTGGCAGGTCAGGCAACGCTGCGCCCGGCGTCATGGTTTCGGCGCAACGCAACGCAGCAGCGCGTCCGAACACTACAATATCCAACAATGAGTTCGTGCCGAGACGATTGGCCCCGTGCACGGACACGCTGGCGCATTCGCCGACAGCCATCAGGCCCGGGAACACGGCATCGGGATTGTCTGCCGTTGGCTTCATCACTTCACCGAGGTAGTTGGTGGGGATGCCACCCATGTTGTAATGGACCGTTGGCAGTACAGGAATTGGTTCTTTGGTGGCGTCGATGCCGGCAAAAATCTTTGCGGTTTCTGTGATGCCCGGAAGACGTTCCCACAACACATCCGATCCCAAGTGCTCAAGGTGCAGCAGAATGTGATCGTTGCTCGGGCCGACACCGCGCTCTTCGCGAATCTCCATGGTCATCGCCCGTGACACGACATCGCGGGACGCAAGATCCTTGGCCGTCGGCGCATAGCGCTCCATGAAGCGGTCGCCCTCAGAGTTGGTGAGGTAACCACCCTCGCCGCGTGCGCCTTCGGTAATCAGAACACCCGCGCCGTACACGCCAGTCGGATGGAACTGAACGAACTCCATGTCCTGCAAGGGCAGGCCTGCGCGAGCAACCATGGCATTGCCGTCACCCGTACAGGTGTGCGCTGATGTGCATGAGAAGTAAGACCGGCCGTAGCCGCCCGTCGCCAACACAACTTGGTTGGCGCGGAAGCGATGAATTTCACCGGTGGCCATATCAATCGCCATCACGCCAACACAGCGCTCGCCGTCGGTGATGAGATCAATGGCAAAGAACTCAACAAAGAACTCGGCGTTATGTTTCAGGCTCTGTTGATAGAGCGTATGCAAAATCGCGTGGCCGGTCCGATCGGCCGCCGCACAGGCGCGTTGCACTGGCGCTTCGCCGAAATTGCGCATGTGACCGCCAAAAGGCCGCTGGTAAATTTTGCCGTCAGGTGTCCGGGAAAACGGCACACCGTAGTGTTCCAGCTCGCGCACCGCGGGGATCGCTTCGCGGCACATATATTCGATGGCGTCTTGGTCACCGAGCCAGTCGGAGCCCTTGACCGTGTCGTACATATGCCATTCCCACTTGTCCTCGGCCATGTTGCCGAGCGCCGCACCGACACCGCCCTGGGCGGCAACCGTGTGACTGCGAGTGGGAAATACTTTGGTGATGCAGGCCGTTTTAAAACCCTTCTCGACCATACCGAAGGTCGCGCGTAAACCTGCGCCGCCGGCACCGACAACGATGACATCGTAGTCGTGATCAATAATGTCGTAGGCAGCCATAGCGTCTAAGCCCCGAACGCGATTGTTAGAATGGAAACGATGGAAAGTGTCGCCAAGCCATAGCAGGCGAACTTCACGAGAAGGTTGAGCGCCGTGCGCATGCCGTGATGGCTGACGTAATCCTCGATGAACACCTGCATGCCCAGTTGCGCATGATGAAAGGCAACCCCGAGAAAGAGGATCATCAAGGTGGCGTTGACCGGCCGGCCGAACCACACAACGAAGGCCTCATGACCAAAGCCGGATAGGGCGATGATCGAAGCCACCAGCCACATGGTCAATGGCACCAGCGCGATTGCGGTTACGCGTTGCAGCCACCAATGGTGCGTGCCCTCTTTGGCCGAACCGAGGCCACGAGCATGCCCAAGGGCGGAACGAAGTGATGTTGTATTCGTTGTCATTCCATCGGCCCCTTACAAAACCATGACCCAGGTCGCCGCCGTCAAAGCAGCAGCGCCGATCAGTACAAAAATGTCGGCGCGACGAGTCTCATGGAGTTCGAAATAACTGCCAAAGTCCCAGAACAAATGGCGTATGCCGTTGCACAAGTGGAAAAACAGCGCGAAGGAAAAGCCAAGCAACAGGATCAATCCAATCCAAGAGCCAAGAAAGGCCTGAACCTGCGCATACTCCGCCTGGCCATACGCCGCCGCGGTAACCCACCAGGCTAACAATAGGGTGCCGAAAGTGAGTCCCACGCCGGTCATCCGATGGGTAATGGACAGAAGTGCCGTCAGCGGCAGGCGATAAACCTGCAGGTGCGGCGAAAGGGGTCGGTTTTGAGTCGCCATGATCGACCAAGGCCTTTTGTTCTCAAGGGGTTAATACCCCGGAAAAGCACCAAAGTGCACTGCATCATACCTACTCCCGGCCCTCGGCCAAGTCAACGCGGCGGGCGGTTTCAAGCGGTTGCGTCAAAATGCTGGATTCAGTTGCGCCCGGCCCACGAGCACGCAACCATGGCGACGACTGGTTGCAAGTCCATCGCAGGCTGGAAGCCGCTGAATTGGGATTCGTTTTCAATAGCGTGCCCCAGGCCTTAGGCGACATTCAACGGAGAGCGTCCCCATGATCAAAGTCGTCGTATCGACGTTAGTTATCTGTGTTCTTCTTTGGAACGGAGTATCGACCGCGCAAAACGGCGACTCTGATAAAACCAACCCAAACATCACGCGATGGAGTGAAGGCACCATTGTCTACCGCACCATTGAGGCGCAGCGGGTTCGGGCCAATGAGTCCTGGCGCCTGACGACACACCCGGATGGCTCGCGGACCATGCGGTCTTACGTCGACAACCTCGATGCGGAAACGAACTTAAATATGATCCACCGGGTCGCCGCCAACTTCCGGCCCTTGGAAAGCCTGGTGACCTACTGGACGCGTGGCGAATACCGCGGTGCCGGTATGTTTACGGTAAATGGGTCAACACTGAACGCGACCGTCAGCGGGCCGAGTGGCAGCGCGGTGGAAACCGTTGAAGTTCCGGATAAATTCTCCATCGTCCCCCACCCATTGGCAACCGACAGCTGGCACACCTGGTACTTCGACAAAACAAAAGGCGGCATTCAAAAAGTAACGATGTACAATTTGCAAGTTACCGCCCCAAACAGTGGCATCCCGGTTCTCGGTAAAATTCAATACAGCACAATGTCCTTTGAGGGTGTGGAAGACGTGACTGTCCCGGCAGGAACATTCACGACAGATCACTATAAAATCGGTAAAGGAATTAACGTGTGGGTCAGCGGTCCCGACAACATGATGGTGCGATACGCCATGCCCGACCGTGACCTAGAATACGTGCTGACATCATTCACGACAGGGGGCCACCAATGAATCGACTACTTGTCACCGCGATAAGCGTCTTCATTGGCCTGATTCCGATTGCAACATTGGCTGACAACGCCAACATCGTTCGCACCGCTAAGGGTGAATACAGCTACATCAACCAAGACACGAATGAGATCGTCGGCCATGAAGAGTGGTCGATGATGGTTGATAGGAGTGGGGCCCGAACATTCATCATTAACCAACGGTGGGACGACGCCAATCAAGCGCGCATGACCGTGCACCGGATCGACGCGGATTTACGGCCAATCGAAAGCTACCAAACCATGTGGGATGCTGAGGGCTGGTTATCATCCGGCGTGTACTCGGTGGTAGAAAATACCGTCACAGCGGTTGTTACGGGGCGACGCGGCCGTGCGACGCAGACCCTTGAGGTCCCAGATAGATTCTCGTTAGTACCCCACCCGCTTGCAACTGACGGCTTGCATTTTTGGTACGTGGCCGCGCCGGTCGGCGAAACAGTCGAAGGCACGGTCTACAACATCAGAAAAAAAGATGAACTCACAGGCGCGTCCCTTGGGGTCGTGCACGCCGTCGAACTCACCTACCTCGGCATTGAAGAGATGACGACAGCCGCCGGTACTTTTGAAACCAAGCATTTCAACATGGGCGGGAATTCAGATTTTTGGGTCGATGCACGCGATGGCATTCTTGTCCGTCTCAGCTACGGCCCAGAAGGGACGCGGTACGACCTCACCGCCTACGAAAGCAGCAACTGATTTGAAAACCCTGAGTGTTATCGGTGCAGAGGAAATGACGGTACCCGCCGGGACCTTCACGGACGACCATTTCCGTATCGACGATGCGGTTGATCTCTACATCACCGCCCAGACGCGCTGATAGCGCGGTTCCAATGGATACGAGCAGACCGTGATTATGTGCTGACGACATTGGAAACGGGGCCTTAAACCGCTCAACTGACGGTCACAACACTGAGATTTCGACCCACCCAGCCGCGCGTTGTAGACTCAGCGCCGGTTTCATCCGCTATAATGCGGCAACCAAATTCAGCCAATCCGACAAGGGTTTATTCCATGACCGAGTCAATCGACCACGACCTCAAAGTCAGTCACACCAAGGACGAGTCGTCCCGCCAGAATTTTGTTCAGGGTATGAGAGCATACGTCTTGAATGATCTTTCGGGCCATATGAAGACTGTGTGGGATCGCAAGGTCGAGCCAGCCTTTGAGAAAACCAATGGCCGCACGCCAGCCGACGGTCCGGAGATTCACAAGACCTTCAAACCGGAAACAATTTTTAAGTTCTATTCATCAATGCGGTGCAACACCCAAGAGATGGTTTGGCGTTCGGTTATGCCAGCGGTGGAACGTGAGGGCAACGACCTGTCACGTCGGGCACAAGTGCTGAGCCAAGCCGGCGACAAAGCAGAAGGCACGGTTTCAACAGATCCAAACTTTCACGTGCCGCGATACACATCCGAACTCGACGTCCATATGATGCCGGGCAACTATCATGAAGAGCGTATCGATTATGACGTGACTCAGGGTGCCGTATTCGACAACGGCTTGGCTGTGTTCTCGTTCGGACTTCTCGGCGACCGTATGGAAGACATTACGGATTCTGTCTCAACATTTTTCCAGACCCGTTACCCAGATGAGCAGCCCAAGAAAATTCTCGACCTGGGTTGCACGCTCGGCCACTCAACGCTGCCATGGAAAGCTCGGTACCCGGACGCTGAAGTTCATGGTGTTGACGTCGGTGGACCCTGCGTGCGCTACGCTCATGCCCGAGCACAGTCTTATGGTGTAACGGCGCACTTCCATCAAATGGATGCGGAACATACGGACTTTGAAGATGAGTCTTTTGACGTCGTGTATTCCTGCATGTTCCTACATGAAGTTCCGCTGAAGAACATCAAGGGCGTGTTTAAAGAAGCCCATCGATTGCTGAAGCCGGGCGGGGTTATGCTGCACTACGAGTTGCCACCCAACTCCATGACATCGCCCTATGACGGCTTCTATTTGGACTGGGATTCTTATTACAACAAAGAACCATTTTACAAAGCGTTCCGCGATACCGATGCGAAAGCTGAAATCGAAGAAGCCGGATTTGAAAAAGATAGCTTCTTTGAACATGTCGCACCGAGCCGTAATCTTTATGGTCACGACGTTCTCATGGACGCCGCTAAACAAGCTGGCGCACAGAACGATAGCCGGGTCGGGCGCTTCGGCGACGGCGTCATGTGGTATTTCTTCGGAGCCCGCAAATAATGCCTGACGATTCCGTAAACACAGAAAGCACGCCCCTACGCTACAGCGTCAAAGGCAAACGGATGCGATTCTTCGATGCCCAAGGTGTCGACGAGTTGGTCGCGATCTGCATGGGACTAGCCCAGGAAATGTGGGTCATGAAAGAGCGGCAAGCGGCACTGGAAGCCGTCGCTGCCGAGAAAGGCGTAGTCCTACCTGAAGATGTTGAAGGACACACTTTCACTGGCGACCAGCGCGCCGCTCTGGATGCGGAGAAGCAAGGTTTTATCGACCGTATTTTCTTTACTCTGCGCGAGGAAGCGGAGTCCCTTGCGGCCGAGCCCGACGAAGAACCCCCTGCACCGTCTCTCCCGTAACGGCGCCGCCAAACTTTAAAAAAGACGATTGGAATCCCGGTGATAGACGAATCGCTCGCGCCGGAGTCCGGCACGCCTAAATCGAAACTCTCCATCCCGTTTCAGTTGGGATTCGGTGTAGGCCAAATTGGCGGGTCAATCCTCGCCAACACACCCGCGCTTATTCTTCTGTTCTTCATGACCGACATGCTGGCCATACCACCCGCCTTGGCTGGATTGGCTGTCTTTCTCCCTAAAGTCTGGATGATTGTGTTCGATCCGTTGATGGGGCGAATCTCTGACCACACCACCAGCCGTTGGGGACGGCGACGGCCTTTTATTCTTGCCGGCGCTCTCGGCTGCGGCATCGGGTTCTATTTTCTTTTTGATGTCCCGGCCTTCGACACCGTGACCGCACGGTTCATATACATGACCGTGATGTTCACTGTGGTCTCAACGGCCTTCTCAATTTTCTCTGTGCCTTATCTCGCCAAGGCCGGGGAGCTCGCACCGGACTACAAGGGCCGGACGACAATTATGGCCTATCGCATGGCCTTTCAATCGATTGGGATTCTAGTTGGGATTGGGCTGATCCGATATTTGGTCGAGTGGGGTGGTGGCGGTTTGGCCGGCTATACTTTCATGGGCGCAGTTCTGAGTGCGACCTGCATGGTCACCATGCTATCGCCCTTCTTCACCACCCGGAACGTACCGACAGACTCTGTTGAGACGACTCAAATGCCTCTGGGTGAACAAGTCCGCACGGCGTTGGATAACAAACCCTATTTGGTTATCGCTTCTGCGGTCACGCTGTATTGGGTGGCCGCGAGCTGCGTTTATGCCGGCCTGCCCTACATGTTCAGTTACATTGTCCTAGGATCGGCCGGGCTGTTTTTCGATCTCGCGCTTTACATGACGCTAGCCGCTTTCGTCGCCATACCGGCATGGACATGGCTAGCCGGGCGGATCGGCAAGAAGCCGACTTACTACATTTCGACCTTCGCCTATTGCGCCACGGTCTTATCCTGGCTGACGGCCGCCCCTGATCAAGACTTTATGGTGGTGCTGCGCGGTATCTTCGTCGGTCTAACCAACACTGGGATGTTGATGACGGCCGTCGCGATGCTGCCGGACACCATTGAATACGACCGGATCAAAACCGGCTTGCGCCGCGAAGGCGTGTTCTCGGGTTTTTGGATGGCCATCGAGAAAGCGGGCAATGCCATGGGTGCCTTGGTTGTCGGCCTGGTGTTGTCCCTGATGGGGTTTGTTGAATCCGCCGGCGGCGTCCCGGTTGAACAGACGGAGTCGGCCTTAAACGGAATCCTGATCGCTTTTTCAGCTGTGCCCGTCCTGTTGATGCTGGCTGGGCTGGTGATTCTGAAAGCCTATAATCTGGATGAAGAGAGTCTCCGTCTGTTGCGAGAAAACGCTACGAACGCGGACTCTTAGGACTCTTCTGGAATGCCGGACCACTTCTCCGGTTTGTCCTCGCGCGCTGGGTCCCACTCTATCAAGTTAACTAAAATGCCATCCGGATCTCTGAAAATCATTTCACGCTGTTTGACAAAGCCACGGATTCGGAGCGGCGCGGCGGGACTGACGATCGTATGGCCTCCGGCTTCTAGCTTGGCCGTAACCACATCAAGGTCATCACAATAGAACACGATGCACACCTCACCGCGATTCATACCGCCACTGGGACGGTTGATCGGTGGAGGCTGCGGGTTGGTTAGTTCGAACAAACCGACCATGCCGTATTCGGGCTGGCCCGACCGCTTGAGGATTGCGGCGCGTGTATGCGTGGAGACTGGCACGGCTAGGACTTCCGAAATATTGCCCTCGCTCATTTCACCCTCAACGAATACATCATCGAGTCCAAGCACATCTTCATAGAACGCGCGACTGATATCCAAATCAGAGACCATAAGAGCGGCACGGATCATGGGGCTAAAATTGGGCATCCTGTATTCCTGGTTGTTAGGCCGCGGTCGGTTGGTTCAAGCCAAAAGCTTCAGACACCAACGCGTAAGATCTTTTTCGGGCGTCAAAATCGTGGGTGATCGTCACCACCATCATCTCATCAATACCGCACTTAGCGGCTAAATCTTCTAGCTCTTGTTTGATCTTGGCCGGTGGACCAACCAGGCCGGTGCGATTGGCAGACTCAGCAACGCGCCTTTCGCGATCCGTATAGGGATACGCCTCAGCTTCTTCGGGCGTAGGGTAGGGACCGAGCTCGCCCTTGGTGAGCTGCAAGCGCCAAAGTTTACGGCTAAGCGCCAGATGATCTGCCTCTTCTTGGGTGTCTGCGCAGACCACACCGACACACATGTTGGCACGGGGCGCGGACAAAATATCTGACGGCTCAAAGCTATCCCGGTAGAGCTTGAGAATATCCTCAGCACCCTCGGGGTGAATAAAGTGTGCGAAGGAATAGGGCAGACCAAACTTCGCCGCCAGCTTTGCACTTTCGTCGGAGGATCCAAGCAGCCACATTTCCGGCGGCACGTCAGGTTTGGGCGTAATCTTGACCCGGGCCAATGCTTCATTTGCCAATTCGGTGCCGTTCAAGAATGCTTTGAGATCGACAATCTTCGTGGGGTAGTACTCAACCCCAATATTGGATCCATACGCCATACCCAATGTGGTTAGCTGATCGCCTCCCGGCGCGCGGCCAAGCCCAACATCGATCCGGTCCGGATACATCGTCGCCAACAATGAAAAATTCTCGGCTACCTTGAGCGGGCTATAATGACTAAGCATGACGCCACCAGATCCGACACGCATGCGCGAGGTCACCGCGGCTACACGGGCAATAAGAATTTCAGGTGAGCAGCCAGCCAAGCCTTCAGTGCCATGGTGCTCCGCCAGCCAGTAGCGATGGTATCCCAATTCTTCAGTCACCCGGGCCAGTTCGAGCGTCTCTTCGATGGCCTGTACCGCGGTACCGCCCGAGCGAATTGGTGTTTGATCAAGAACGCTAAGAGTAAGCATATCGCTACGCCGCTGAATCTTGTGAAAGTGCCGAGATCATCTCAGCCTTTGCCAGCAAACGCTTCGCTTCGGCCACATGCAGTACTTCAATGAGACGACCATCAAGCGTGGTGACACCGGCTCCTTTGGCTTCGGCATCTTGATGAGCACCGATAAGACGGTGAGCGTACTCAATGTCTTCCGCGCTAGGCGCGTATGCTTTGTTTGCTCCGTCAATTTGATTGGGATGAATCAGGGTTTTGCCATCAAAACCAAGGTCACGGCCCTGACGACAGGCCGCTTCAAACCCATCAGCATCTTTAAGTTCAACGTGCACGCCGTCCAGCACGACCAAACCATTTGCGCGGGCTGCGAGAATAACCAACTGAAGCGAGACCAACATTGGTGCACGGTCCGCTGGATGGGCGCATTGTAATTCCTTGGATAGGTCAGCAGTTCCGACGCACAAACCGGCAAGCCGTGGCGATGCCTGCGCTATCGCATCCACTGAGAGAATGCCCCGCGGCGTTTCCATCATCGCCCACACGGGGAAATCAGCCGGCGCCCCCGCGGCCGTCAGAATGGCATCAACTTTGGTAACATCAGAAATACTGGATACCTTTGGCACGACGACACCGTTGGCTTTTGATTTGGCAACGGCTTGGAGATCAAGTTCCGACCAAGAGGTGTCGAGGCCGTTCACTCGGATCAACAACTCTCTTTGCCCGTAGGCGCCAGAATTGACAGCAGAGACCGCCGCCTCACGCGCCGCATTCTTAGCGTCCGGCGCAACCGCATCTTCGAGATCGAAGATCAGCATGTCGGCGAAAAGCCCTTTTGCTTTTTCCAGCGCGCGTGCGTTAGACGCGGGCATATACAAAGCGCTGCGGCGGGGACGATCAACAGCAGGCATCTGGCGAGGCTCCTAGAACATCATCTCTTCATTAAGTGGCGTCGGTATAGCGCTGGGCTGCGACCCAGACAAGGCAAGGCTAGTGGCAATCGCCATCTCGCTATACAGTGGCTTTGATTTCAGTTTCTCAACAAAGAGTAACGAGTATGTCTGTCCCCGGGGGTGGCCCTGGCCTAGCAAACCTTCAATTTTTAGTGGTCGATGATCACGCCCAGATACGGTCGCTGGTGCGCACGATCTTGTTTGCTTTGGGCGGCCGGAATATTTTGGACGCGGCCGACGGCGAAGAAGGATTGAAGGTCGCGGCTGAATCTGCACCTGACATCGTCATCACTGACTGGGCGATGGAACCCATGAGTGGCGTCGAGATGGTCAAGATTATGCGGCAATCCAGTAACGACATACTGAAGTACATGCCGATCATCATGCTAACGGCATTCTCGGAACGAGGGCGTATCGTGTCTGCGCGAGATGCCGGTATAAATGAATACCTTCTAAAACCAGTATCGCCTCGGTCGTTATATAGCCGTGTCCGCGCGATCATCGAACAACCACGACGCTTTGTAAGAACGAAATCCTATTTCGGCCCTGATCGCCGACGCGGTGAAGAAACGTTCAATGGGCCCGATAAGCGAGGCACTGGGGAAGAGGGCACGCAAGTTGATATGTCGGTTCAAATGACCCAAGACGAAATCGAAGCACAGTACTTCATGCCAACCGAATCCGGGTCCACAGCGTCTGCTGAACAATATGTCTCACCCGGTATCCGACGGGCTCAAGAGCTGGCTAAGAAAAACCGCCGCTAGACACGGTCTGAATTCTGCTTGCGCTAGAGTTTCTTAAACAGCGTTTTGTCGCCTGGCCTTGTCGTCGACGATCGCCGTGAGTTCACTTGAAGATCAACCCGCAACGCTGAGATGGTCACGCACAAGAACTTCCGCAATTTGTACCGCGTTCAAGGCCGCGCCTTTGCGCAGGTTGTCCGACACACACCAAAAGGACAGTCCGTTATCGATGGTCGCGTCGGACCGGATGCGTGAGATGTATACCGCATCTTCGCCCGGCACTTCAGCGGGCGTGACATACCCTTCGTTCAAACGGTGATCAACCACCGTGATCCCGGCAGCCTTCTTAAGAAGGGCCCGCACCTCAGTGTCGTCCATCGGCTTTTCGGTCTCGATATTTATATACTCAGCATGACCGATGAACGTTGGCACCCTTGCACAATTGGCATGCACCTTGATCTTTGGATCGAGAATTTTCTTGGTCTCGACCATCATCTTCCACTCTTCTTTGGTGGCGCCATCATCCATGAACGTATCGATATGCGGAATCACGTTGAACGCAATCTGCTTCGGGAAAACCTCTTGGCTTTCCGACGAGGGCTGATTGACATAGATGCCCTTGGTCTGATTGAACAGCTCGTCCATGCCATCCTTACCGGCGCCAGACGTCGACTGATAGGTCGAAACGACAACACGCGTAATGCCGTACGCTTCATGCAACGGCTTTAGCGCTACGACCATTTGAATGGTTGAACAGTTCGGGTTGGCGATGATGCCCTTGTTCTTATACCCGGCAATTACTGCTGAGTTGACCTCAGGCACAACCAACGGCACATCGGGATCCATACGGAAATGGGACGTATTATCGATGACCACGGCTCCAGCTGCTGCAGCCTTCGGGCTATACTCAGCTGACACTTTCGCGCCCGGCGACGACAGCACGATATCAACGCCTGCAAAATCGAAATCTGCCAGGTTCTGGACCGTCAGAACTTGATCTTCACCGTAGGAGACTTCGGCGCCAGCAGACCTCGCCGATGCCAGAGCGACAACCTTGTCAGCGGGGAACTGGCGTTCCCACAGCGTGCTCAAAACCTCGCGCCCAACATTGCCAGTGGCCCCCACCACAGCAACTGTATAGCCCGCACCGGTCTCACGTCTGTTTGGATCGTCTAACATTGTCTTGCTCACTGTTGTCGCCCCGTGGTTTGATTTTCTCAGAACGGGGCTTGTATTCGGGGCGCTTCAATACCGCCAACGCCCCTGAAACACAAGAAACACGGACAATTGCAACCCGAGGGGTAGCAGGCAGGACTACTGATTATGGCGAAAAACCTAAGAACCTATCCCGCGTTTTGGTCTTACTACCTTAAAGAACACAAGAAGCCCGCGACACGGGCGCTGCACTATCTTGGCTCCACCGCTGCCATCGCCTGTCTGGTGCTGGGCGTGACTCTAGAACCTGGCGTTCTATTCTTTATTCCTTTAGCCGGATATAGCTTCGCCTGGATCGGCCATTTTTTCGTCGAGAAAAATCGCCCGGCAACGTTCAGCTACCCGTGGTGGTCGTTGGTCAGTGATTTTCGAATGTTCGGGCTATGGATCACGGGGCGTCTAGGCCCGCACCTGAAGAAAGCTGGCATCACTTAACCGGCGACTGCCGCCATTTCTGCCAAAACCGCATCACCCATCTGACTTGTTCCAATTGTGGCGACACCATCGGCAGCAATATCGCCGGTACGAATATTCTTACTTAGCACCGCCTCGACGGCGTTCTCCACAAGATCGGCCTCTTTCTTCATGTCGAAGGAGTAACGCAGCATCATTGACGTAGAGAGAATTTGTGCCAGCGGGTTACCAATGTTTTGACCTGCAATATCCGGCGCCGACCCATGAACAGGTTCATACAATGCAGGCTGACGACCATCTTCATCAGCGGCGCCAAAGCTCGCTGATGGCAACATACCAAGAGACCCGGTCAACATCGCCGCTAAGTCAGAGAGAATGTCTCCGAATAGGTTATCCGTCAGGATGACATCAAACTGCTTTGGCGTCCGCACCAATTGCATTGCACAGTTATCGACGAACATGTGACTGAGATCGACGTCGGTGTAAGATTCATCACGCAATGTCGTTGTGACATCACGCCAAACCACACCACTTTCCATCACGTTGGCCTTGTCGACGGAACAAACCCGGCGGTCCCGTTTGCGGGCTAGATCAAATGCGACATGAGCAATGCGCACAACTTCGTCAGTTGCGTAGGATTGCGTGTTGTATCCGCGTTGCTCACCGTTCGGAAGGTCTTCGATGCCACGGGGTTCGCCGAAATATATGCCGCCGATTAACTCGCGGACGATCATGATATCCAACCCACTAACGAGGTCAGTCTTTAGCGACGACGCGCCGGCGAGGGCATCAAAGACAATCGCTGGACGCAGATTGGCAAACAGGCCCATCGCCTTGCGCAGGCGCAGCAAGCCGTTTTCGGGGCGCAAGTCATAATCAACACCATCCCATTTCGGCCCACCAATGGAGCCGAACAAGACCGCATCAGCCGCCTTTGCCAGATTAACTGTCTCGTCTGTTAGCGGTGTGCCATGGGCATCAAAGGATGCCCCACCGACCAAACCTTCTTCGAACTCAAAGGAAGCTGAGCTGGTTTCGTTAAACCAGTCCAGCACACGACGCGCCTGCACCATCACTTCAGGGCCAATGCAATCACCAGCGAGAATGAGAATTTTCTTAGTGGTCATGAGTTTACCCGTGGCGCTTACTTGTAAAGCCAGGGCTGCTCCGCCTGTTGTTTGGCTTCGAAGGATTTGATTTTGTCGAGGTGCTCTAAGGTCAGAGCAATATCATCGAGACCGTTCAACATGTTGTGACGGCGTGTCGGATCTAACTCAAACGGCGTCGTCGATCCATCGGGAGCGGTGATCGCCATGTTCTCTAGATCAACGGTGAAGTCGCTACCATCGGCCTGGGCCGTGAGCGCTTCAACCTTCTCTTCAGACAGCGTGACGCAGAGAATGCCGTTCTTAAAACAGTTGTTATAGAAAATGTCAGCAAAGCTTGGCGCGATCATGCAGCGAAAACCGAAATCCAACAGACCCCATGGCGCGTGTTCACGCGAAGAACCACAACCAAAGTTTCGTCCGGCCAGTAGGATTTTTGACTGACGGTAAGGGGCTTGGTTGAGAATAAACTCAGGGCGCTCGGCTTCGGATTCATCATAACGCATATCGAAGAACGCTGCCGTGCCAAGACCCGTACGCTTGATGGTCTTAAGAAACTGCTTCGGCATGATCATATCAGTGTCGATATTGACCATCGGCAAAGGCGCGGCGACGCCGGTGAGAACCGTGAACTTATCCATGTCTTACCCCTTTTTCCCTTTGCCGCGTGCCATAGCAGACAACACAGCCAACTCACCCATATCATTTAGCGCGTCGGATGAGAGAGACCGCTTTACGCGAATACTAACATCGTGACCATCGGCTAAAGCTTTACGCCACAACGCGTCGATATCAACGTGGATCATATCGTCGGCGCTTGCCCATTCGAGAAAACGCTTCACCGGGATACCACCTTGCGCACGTCGGTCAAATGACCCGTTACCGCAGCTGCGGCGGCCATTTCTGGACTTAACAGGTGAGTGCGCCCGCCACGGCCTTGGCGGCCCTCGAAATTACGGTTTGATGTCGATGCACACCGTTCGCCTGGTTGCAGAATATCGGGATTCATACCGAGACACATGGAACAACTGGGCTCGCGCCATTCTGCACCAGCCGCCAGGAAAATCTCGTCCAAGCCCTCTTCCTCGGCCTGATGCTTGACCAAACCCGACCCGGGCACCACGAGCATTTGCACAGTATCAGCAACGTTGTGACCCTTGATCACACCCGCTGCAGCACGAAGGTCTTCAATACGACCGTTGGTACACGACCCGATAAACACTTTGTCGACGGGAATACCATCAAGCGGTGTATCCGCAGTCAGGCCCATGTACTCGAGCGAGCGTTGCGTGCCGGACTTCTTGTTCGGGTCCGTCATACCATCCGGGTTCGGCACTGAGGCTGTGATCGGCAACACGTCTTCCGGCGATGTTCCCCATGTAACGTGTGGGATAATCTCTTCAGCCTTGATGATGACTTCTTTATCAAACTTGGCGCCGTCATCCGTCTTGAGGGTTTTCCAGTATTCAACAGCCGCTTCCCAAGCATTGCTCTTGGGTGACCGGGGTTTACCCTTCAGGTATTCAAAGGTTTTTTCGTCAGGGGCAATCAGACCGGCGCGGGCACCACCTTCGATGGTCATGTTGCACACCGTCATCCGCCCTTCCATGGACAGGTCGGAAAACGCTTCGCCTTGGTATTCGATGACATGCCCGGTACCACCGGCAGTACCGATGCGACCGATGATGGCGAGGATCAAATCCTTGGACGTCGTTCCGATCGGCAACTTGCCATCAACGCGCACCAGCATGTTCTTCGACTTCTGCATGGAAAGAGTCTGGGTCGCCAACGTGTGCTCAACGTCGGACGTGCCGATACCAAAAGCCAGCGCCCCAAATGCGCCATGTGTCGCCGTATGACTATCGCCACAAACGATGGTCATGCCCGGCTGAGTCAGCCCCTGTTCCGGCCCGATGATGTGCACAATACCCTGGCGGATATCGTCCATGGGGATGTACTCGACACCAAAGTCTTCACTGTTCGTCTTAAGAGTCTCGAGCTGTAAGCGGCTTTCGGGGTCCTCGATTTTCTCCATTCGGTCGGGTGTGCTCGGCACGTTGTGATCAGGCACGGCGATAGTCTTATCCGTGCGATGCAATTGACGGTTCGCCAACCGCAAGCCTTCATAGGCCTGGGGCGTCGTGACCTCGTGAGTCAGATGCAGATCGATATAGATGAGGGTCCCGCCATCATCATCCTGATGGACGGCGTGGCTGTCCCACAACTTATCATACAACGTGCGCGGCTGAGCCATAACAAAGCACCCAGTAAAGAATCTCGACGAATGCGGCCCGCTTTAGGCCTTAGCTGCTTCAGCTTTTGCAGCCTTAGCAGCCTTGTTGGCTTCACGCTCTTTTTGCACCGCTGCAGCATCTTCTGCGATACGGGCAGATTTGCCGCGACGACTACGCAAATAGTAAAGCTTGGCGCGGCGCACTCGACCGTGGCGCACCAACTCGATGTGATCGATGATTGGCGCATAGAGCGGGAACACACGCTCGACACCTTCACCGAAAGAGATCTTCCGCACGGTGAATGCTGAATTGAGGCCAGAATTCTTGCGCGCGATGCAGACGCCTTCGTAGGCCTGGATACGTTCGCGTTGACCTTCCTTCACCTTAACGTGCACCCGAAGTGTGTCGCCGGGAGTGAAGTCGGGAATGTCTTTGCCTTCAGTCAGTTGAGCAATTTGTTCCTGCTCGAGTTGTTGAATCGTGTTCATTGTCCTCAACCTTTCTTGTTCGTTCCTGCCGCCACGTGCTGATCCCACAGATCAGGCCGCCGTGTGCGGGTTATCGATTCAGCCTGGTCCTGGCGCCAGGTTTCAATATTTTTGTGGTGACCGGATTTCAAAACCTCGGGCACCGCACGGCCGTTCCATTCTTCTGGCCGTGTGTAGTGGGGATACTCCAGCATCCCCGTTTCGAAACTTTCTTCTGTCAGCGAGTCAGAGCTCCCCATCACACCGGGGAGCAGCCGGACCACCGCATCGAGAACCGTAATCGCCGCTGCTTCACCACCGGATAGAACGAAATCACCAACGCTGACTTCATCCATATCCCAGGCTTCAATGACCCTCTGGTCGACACCTTCGTAGCGTCCGCAGAGGAGGGTCACCCCATCGGCCTTGGCCAGAGTCCGCGCCGCAGCCTGATCAAACAAGCGTCCGCGCGGGGTTAAATAAATCAACGGCCGGCCGTCGGAATGGGCCTGATGAAGCGCAGCATCGATAACATCGGGCCGCATCACCATGCCGGCGCCGCCCCCAAAAGGGGTGTCGTCGACGGAGCGGTGTTTATCGCGCGCAAAGCCCCGTATGTCTACTGTTTCCAAGCCCCACAGGCCGTCGTCTGTGGCCTTGCCAGCCAAAGAGGCACCAAGGGGGCCGGGGAACATTTCCGGGAAAAGGGTCAGCACTGACGCTTGGAAAGGTGTGGTCCGGGTCATGGCGTGTTGTCCTGAACTGGCTCGTCTTCCGCCGCGGCCAGAGCCGATGCCATCACGACCATTCTGCCGCCGGCGATGTCCACTGTCGGCACAGCCGCCGATGTGAACGGCACCAGCACAGTGCGCCCATTCGGCAGACGCAGGTCGACCATGTCGCCTGCTCCGAAATCGTATATGGCACTCACCGTTCCGCATTCTTGACCTGTTTCGTCCTCAACCCTAATGCCAACCAGGTCGGCATGATAAAACTCTTCCTCATCTCCCGTCTCGGGAAGCGCCCCGCGCTCCACGTACAGGTTTTGTCCCTTCAGTGCCTCGACCTTGGTGCGGTCCTCAACACCTTTGATGCGACCAATCACAACACCTTTGGCCTCACCGGTAATCTTTAGCGTCATCGTCGACCCGTCGTCGATCATGAGCGGCCCATAGGCGGCGACATCTTGAGGGTCTGCGGTGAAACTCTTGATGCGAACATCGCCCTTAAGGCCGCGCGCACCAACAATGACACCAAGACAAACCCGTGTGTCGCCAGAGGACATCACTCACGACCCAATCATTACGCGTCCGCTTTTTCCTCGGCAGGCGCTGCCTCTTCTGCTGGTGCTTCTTCAGCTTTTGCATCCTCAGCCGGAGCTTCGGCAGGCGCTTCAGGTTCCGGAGCAGGGGCTGGTGCCGCAGCTTCAGCGGCGGCTGCCTCAGCGGCAGACTTAGCTGATTCTTCAGCTTCGCGCAGGCGCTCTTGAGCTTTAGCCTTTGGCTTGTCTTGCTTGGTCTGCTCGGGAATGGGCAACGCATCCAAAATGCCCGCCTTGGCAAGGAAGCGATGAACACGCGTGCTTGGCAAAGCACCAAGACCAAGCCAATGACGAATGCGCTCTTCCTTCAGAATAACGCGATCTTTGTGATCACTGGGCAGCACCGGATTGTACGCACCAAGCCGTTCAATAAAACGGCCGTCACGCGGCGAGCGGCTATCAGCCACTACGATCCGGTAGTACGGACGCTTCTTGGCCCCACCCCGGGATAAACGAATACGAAGACTCATACGTCTTGCTCCTTGTTGATCGAAATTTGATTAATTTGTTTCTGTTGCATGTTTTGTTAACGCCCCCGGAACGGAAGACCTTGCGGTAATCCACCAGGGAGACCTCCACCAAGACCGGCCCCTGGCATACCGCCGCCAGAGAACATTCCTGCGAGACCCTTCTTTTTCATTTGTTTCATCACCGTCGCCATTTGCTGATGCTGTTTGAGCAAACGGTTGACGTCTTGCACCGCCATTCCCGATCCAGATGCGATGCGTTTCTTTCGTGACGCCTTGATCAGCGCAGGTTGACGGCGCTCATTGGGCGTCATCGACAGCAGCATCGCCTCTTGGCGTTTAATCATTTTGGGGTCGACATCAGCTTGCTTGATCTGCTTGGCCATTTTGCCCATGCCCGGCAACATGCCGAGCAGGCCTTTCATGTCGCCCATCTTCTGGAGCTGACGCAATTGAGAGAGAAGGTCGTTGAGATCAAATTGACCCTCCATCATACGCTTGGCCAACCGCTCGGCTTCTTCTTCGTCAATGGTTTCGGAAGCCTTCTCAACCAGGCTTACAACATCGCCCATGCCAAGAATGCGTCCAGCAATCCGTTCGGCATGGAAGCCTTCCATGGCGTCGGTTTTTTCGCCGGTACCCATGACCTTGATCGGCACACCGGTCACAGCGCGCATAGACAAGGCCGCACCACCGCGGGCATCACCATCAACACGCGTTAGTGCAATACCCGTAATGCCAACTTTCTCTTGGAATGCAGTTGCTGTCGCGACCGCGTCCTGACCGGTCATCGCGTCGGCGACCAGCAAGGTTTCGACGGGAGAAACCGCATCGCGGACTTGTGTCACTTCATCCATCAGCGCTTGATCGATGGTTGTGCGACCGGCGGTATCAAGGACGACGACATCAAAGCCACCCTTGCGACCCTCGTCCATCGCACGCTTGGCGATATCGACCGGCTTTTGGCTCGCAACAATGGGCAATGTGATGACATTGGCCTGCTGGCCAAGTGCAGCCAGTTGCTCCATGGCGGCTGGGCGATACACGTCCAAAGACGCCATCAACACACGTTTCTTTTCTTTGGTCTGAAGATGGCGGGCGATTTTAGCGGTGGTTGTGGTTTTGCCAGAGCCTTGCAGCCCGACCATCAGGAACGGTACCGGCGGTGCGGCACGAAGGTTTAGTTCAGACGCCGCCTCATCATCCCCGACCAGCATGTCGACCATGCAGTCATGGACGATCTTAATGACCATCTGACCCGGCGTAACCGAGCGGATTACCTGTTCGCCAACAGCCTTTTCTGTCGCTTTTTCGACGAAGTCTTTAACCACCGGCAGGGCGACATCGGCTTCGAGCAAGGCAACACGGACTTCGCGCATGGCGGCGCGCACGTCGTCTTCCTTCAGCGCCCCCCGCTTGGTGAGGGTGTCGAAGACTGAGCCTAGCCGTTGTGACAGACCGTCAAACATGCCGTACGTAGCGTCCCTTTGGCGGGATCCCTTTGCCCCAACGAGAAACGCGCCAGTGCGCGAACCCTCGCGGACTGGCGGACCCCCTCAAGAGCAGGATGCCCGAAGAAAAGTGAATCCTGTGCCTGACCTATTTGGGCCAGACGGGCGGGATTTACGGGTTTGGGGCTGGTGAGTCAAGGAAATCCGCGAAAAAACCGGTTTTCCGAGGCTTTCCTCATGCTGGACTTTGGCCCCTCCGGCCCCATATAAACCGGCCATGACAACTGGTTCGACCATAGAGGGCTTGCCCTTCCGCAAAATGCACGGTCTCGGCAACGATTTTGTCGTGCTGGACGCCCGCGCCCGGCCCTTAGAACTGGGTGATAGTCAGGTGCGGGCCATCGCTGATCGTCGCACCGGGGTCGGATTTGACCAACTTCTGATTATTGAGCCACCGCAAGCCGAAGGCGACGCCTTTATGACCGTCCGCAATGCCGACGGCGGTGTCGTGTCGTCTTGTGGCAACGGCGCCCGCTGCATTGCTGCCCTGGTCATGGATGACATGGACAAGGATGAGGTGGTCCTAGAAACGCTGGCTGGGCCGGTTTCCGCATCACGCGCAGACGGTGACCTTGTGGCTGTCGATATGGGTCCGGCCAAGCTCGACTGGCAAGACATCCCCCTCACGATGGAAGAAAACACCGCTCACTTGGATTTGGTTGTGGGCAGTCTCTCCAACCCGGTCGCCGTGAACATGGGCAACCCGCATGTGGTGTTCTTTGTCGACGATGTCGACAACGTCGAGCTGTCCGAACTGGGGCCAACGATAGAAACCCATGCGCTGTTTCCCAAGCACACCAATGTTGAGATCGTCCAGGTGTTGAATCGCTCCCATGTCCGCATGCGGGTTTGGGAACGCGGCGTCGGCATCACCCAAGCCTGCGGGACTGGCGCCTGTGCTGTTGGCGTCGCCACGGCTCGACGAGAGCTGACAGATCGCGCCGTCACCGTGACACTCGATGGCGGCGACCTTCATATCCTATGGCGTGACGATGGACACGTGGTGATGACCGGACCCGTGGCCGAAACGTTTTCCGGTATTCTCGACCGCGAGTTGTTGACGTGACGATAGCGCAAAAAAACCGTGCGCAAACAGAAGCGGGGCCGCAGGTGGTCAGCTTCGGCTGCCGGTTGAACACCTATGAATCCGAGGTGATGCGGCGGCATGCGGAAAAGGCTGGCCGCGACAACGCGATTATCGTCAACACCTGCGCCGTCACTCAAGAAGCAGAGCGCCAAGGTCGACAATCCCTAAGGCGGTTGCGGCGCAAGAATCCAGACGCTGAAATTATCGCGACAGGATGTGCTGTTCAGTTGGACCCGAAGGCCTACGCCGCAATGCCGGAGGTCGACCGGGTGATCGGCAACGAGCACAAAATGAAGGCCGAAAGTTTTGCTGTCGACAATCATGCCCCTATCCTAGTCAGCGACATCATGACGGTAGAGGAAACGGCATCACATTTAGTGGAGGGGTTTGACGGCCGGACGCGGGCTTTCGTTCAAATTCAACAAGGCTGCGATCATCGCTGCACCTTCTGCATTATTCCTTTCGCCCGGGGCAACAACCGTAGTGTCCCGATGGGCCGTTTATTCGATGAAGTACGCGACCTTGTTGCCGCCGGTCATAAGGAAATTGTGCTGACCGGTGTCGATATTACGGGCTATGGCAGCGATTTACCGGGAACACCGACGCTGGGCCAAATGATCAAGCGTCTATTGGCCGCGGTGCCCGAACTCCCACGCCTTCGTCTTTCCTCTCTCGATCCTGCCGAAGCCGATGACGACCTATTCCACGTCATCGCCAACGAGTCACGCCTGCTGCCGCACTTCCACATTTCAGCGCAGGCCGGAGACGACGTCATTCTCAAACGCATGAAGCGCCGACACCTCCGCGGGGACATAATCGCATTCTGCAATCGTATCCGGTCAATCCGGCCAGACGCAGTGTTCGGCGCCGACATCATTGCCGGCTTTCCGACCGAAACCGATGAGCAGTTTGAGAACACACTCGCGCTCGTCCACGACGCAAGCCTAACGCATCTCCACATCTTTCCTTACTCGGTGCGCGAAGGCACGCCAGCAGCCCGCATGCCCCAGGTCGACAAAGCGGTCATCAAGGGCCGTGCTGCTAAACTCCGCGCTGCCGGAAAAGTTGCCATGGGTAGATTCCTTGAGAGCCGTGTTGGCAGCCAAGCCTCCGTCTTGATGGAAGACAACGGTGTAGGTAACAGCGAGCACTTCGTTCCCGTGCGTGTTTCCAAAACCTTTGAACCAGGCACATTGATTGACGTCACCATCGCGTCGACCACCAGTGGCCAATTGATCGCCGCCTAAAAAGTGACTGGCCTGCCCCCCTCGAATACTGAAAAGAAAGTCGGCTGGCTTGGCCGATTAACCGCGGGCTTGAGAAAATCTTCTGCAAAGCTGGTCGGCGGCATTGGCGACCTAGTTACTAAGCGCAAACTAGACGACGCAGCGCTAGAAGATCTGGAAGAGCTTTTGATCACAGCCGACCTTGGTGCCGCGACGGCCGCACGGCTCACTGCTAATCTGGCCAAGACCCGGTTTGGCAAAGATGTCACGGAAGACGAAGTGCGCACGGCCTTCGCAGACGACATTGCTCAATCTCTAGAGCCCGTTGCGCTACCCCTCGACATAGATGCAACTAAGAAGCCGTTTGTCATTCTGGTGGTTGGCGTCAACGGTGCCGGTAAGACCACCACCATCGGCAAACTCACTAAACAATTCAGGGATGATGGCCGACGCGTCACGCTAACCGCTGGCGATACATTTCGTGCAGCCGCTGTGGAACAGCTACAAGTCTGGGGCCAACGCACCGGCGCTCCCGTGATTGCCCGCGAAACCGGCTCTGATGCTGCGGGCCTTGCCTTCGATGCACTTAACGAGGCGTCAGCCAGGGCCGACGACGTGCTGCTCATCGACACGGCCGGTCGACTGCAAAACAAAGATAACCTGATGGCCGAGTTGGCTAAGATCGTCCGCGTCATCAAAAAGAAGGATGAGACCGCACCCCATGCTGTGCTGTTGGTGCTGGATGCCACCGTTGGACAAAATGCCCACTCACAAGTGGAAGCGTTTCAGGACGTCGCCGGCGTCACCGGTTTAGTGTTGACCAAAGTTGACGGTACCGCCAAAGGCGGTGTGGTCGTGGCCCTAGCAGAGAAATTCGGCCTCCCTGTGCATTATCTCGGCGTTGGCGAAGGCGTTGATGATTTGCGCCCGTTTACGGCGACGGACTTTGCCAGGGGCCTGCTGGGGTTCTCGTAAGATATGGACGGGTCTGGTTTTGCGGCGTGATGTAGCACGACGCCAAAAGCCACTGCAGATTTAGCCCTACACTTGTTTCTTCTGGTGCGCCCCACGTGTAAGTGACATTGCGGTCTTTTTGCCCGCTGGCCCGCTCGACAATGTACATAACAAAAACATCATTGGTGAACCCGGTGGCGGTGTTGTTCATTGCCCAATCTACGTTGCGCAGACGTATGCCGATCTGGCGGTCAGGTTTTTCCTTTGTCGGGCGTGACACAAAATGCAGGCCACCTTGGTCATGAATTGGAATGCGACCAAAATTTTCTTTCTTTCCCGTCTCACCGCTAAACGACATGTTGCAGGTAAAGTGGCGCGCCTTGAGTTGTTTGTGCAACACCTCGGGTTCGGAATTGATTTGACTGTCGTCTGACACCCGGCGAATGACATCGCCCTTCCACAGCGCCCGATCACTCAGCATCATTTGATAGTCGGCGTAGACGGTCTCGCCTTGTTCTTCATAGACACAGGCTTTGTCTTTCATCTTCGCGTGATAGCCGCCGACGGATTGGCGCCAGAACAGATCGCACTGCGCAAGGTTTGTCAGATCATCCGGCGATAAGCTATCCAGCGCCGAGAGGTCTTCGTGCGCCCTCAGGTACGGCGTGCGATCAAATCCAGCAAAAGAGTGAAGTCTCATCCGGATCGCGTTCTCTGCTTGGTCAACATGAAACGAATAGATGCGTGGGTGCCAACGATCTTGCTCGAACCAATAATCCAGAATGAAGAACGCATTCTCACCAAACCGGTCGTTGGGGATGCGGCGCACCTCCGACGACACGCGCTCGTGCCTGATGTCCTCCGATACCTCTAACCGGTTATCAAAATACACCTGTTCCATGTTGTCGTAGGTGCCTGGAAACAGCTCGCTGATGATCATCAGATCCCGCTGCAGCGGCGGTTGATCTTGCGCCGTCGCCGTGGCGGCGAAACACGGCAGAAACACCAAAGCTAAAAATAAGTGACGCATGCACACACCTCCAACTTGCGGACCTAGTCTCGCAGCGATACGTCAGTAACGCAGAATATTGGGGTGTGCGCCACTCCCTTTCCACACGGATTGGCTCGCGGCGAGAATCTTACGGCAGCGCCAGAAATGCAAAAAGGCGGTGCTGAAACACCGCCTTCCCATAAAGGAGCTCAAATTACCTCTAGATAGAGATATCAAGGCTCCCGCCCCGACCTTGCGGAGGAGAGGAGCGTCGCTCATCCTCGTCATCATCACGATGGCCACGAACCTGGTCTGCCACATTGTTGACGGCAGTTTGATTGTTCGCCGATTGGCTGCCCTGAGCAGAATTGCCGATCTTGTTGAGGAAGTTCGACCGCTGCGCCGTAAGGGCTGACTCGATCGTCGGTTCAATAGCCATGGTTTTCTCCCGCAAAACACCAGCTTACAAACATTACTGGCCGGATCGGTATCGTAGAAGGTTAGAGGACAGGCCGTTTCAAGTCAAAAACGCACTAGCTCGGCAAAAGGTTTCAAACATTCTCTGATGTGGGCTGAGACCCTACAACCCCATGGCAATGCTTGTATTTCTTGCCGGAACCGCAGGGGCACGGCTCGTTTCTGGCCACTTTGCCCCAACTTTCTGGATTGTTGGGATCACGCTGGTCTGGACTAACGCGTGGCCTGGCGCGTTGCTGTCCAATTTCATCAATTCGATTGCGCCGTGCTTCCTTCTGATCCGGTGTCAGGGGTTTCGTAAGTTGAGCCCCAGTGGGGCCGACCGGCTTAAGTTGATCCGCCGTCGGCTCAACTTTAATTTCCACGCGAGACAGAATTTCGGTGACTCGCTCCCGGAGACCTTCCAGCATCGTCTGAAACATAGAAAACGATTCTTTCTGGTACTCGAGCAATGGTTGCTTTTGGGCATAAGCCCGCAAATTTATAGATGCCCTCAAGAAATCGAGTTGCTGCAGGTGGTCCTTCCAGCCCGCATCGATCATCTGTAGGACCAGGCTTTTCTCTACGCGACGCATTACGTCGGTACCCACGTTGACGCTTTTCTCCGCCATCTTGCGATTGGAAGCGTCAATCACCCGCCCCTGAATTTCTTCGTTCGCGATCCCTTCCTCTTCCGCCCACTCGTTATAGGGCAAGTCAAGGCTCAACAGGCGCAAACTTTCTTCGTGCAGGAAGGCCACATCCCACTGTTCCGCCATAGCGCGCTCAGGCAATGCACGGTCAACCAAGTCTTCGATAACTTCATGACGCATGTCCGTGACGAATTCCGACACATCTTCGGATGACATCACCTCTTTACGTTGATCAAAAATGGCCTTGCGTTGATCATTCATCACATCATCGTACTGCAGCAGATTTTTGCGGATATCGAAGTTACGAGCTTCAACTTTTTGCTGCGCCTTCTCGATCGCCTTATTGATCCACGGATGAATAATCGCCTCGCCGCGTTCCAGCCCCAAACGCTGCAACATGCTGTCCATACGTTCCGATCCGAAGATGCGCATTAAGTCATCTTGCAAAGACAAGAAGAACCGCGACGATCCCGGATCGCCTTGACGTCCCGAGCGACCGCGCAGTTGGTTGTCGATACGACGGCTCTCATGGCGTTCCGTACCGAGAACACAGAGCCCACCAGCCTCGAGTGCAACTTTTCTTTTCGCTTCGATATCTGCGCGAATAGCCTGCCGTTCTTCTTCGTTGATAGGCTTACCCTGCGTCTTTTCTTTTTCCTCAATCACAAAGTCAGGATTGCCACCAAGCTGAATATCGGTGCCGCGCCCGGCCATGTTGGTTGCGATAGTCACAGCACCCGGAACACCCGCCTGGGCAATAATGTAGGCTTCTCGCTCGTGCTGTTTGGCGTTGAGCACTTCCGCCTTCACCTTCTGCTGCTTTTTCAAAAGACTTGCCAGCGCCTCGGATTTCTCGATCGATACCGTGCCAACCAAAACCGGTTGTTGGCGTGCATGGCACTCTTCGATGAGTTCTATAATCGCCTCGTTCTTTTCTTCTTCCGTGCGATAGACTTCGTCATCTGCATCTAGCCGTGCTTGCGGTAAATTCGGTGGAATTGCGACAACCGCCAGACCATAAATCGCGCCAAATTCTTCAGCCTCCGTCATAGCGGTACCTGTCATACCGGCTAGCTTGGGATACAGGCGGAAGTAGTTTTGGTAGGTAATTGAGGCAAGCGTCTGACTCTCATTTTGCACGGTGACGTGCTCTCTGGCTTCAATCGCCTGATGCAGGCCGTCGGATAGTCTACGCCCGTCCATAACACGGCCGGTAAATTCATCGATCAAGTGCACACGATCATCACGAACGAGATAGTGCACGTCTTTCTGAAAGAGTTGGTGGGCGCGTAAGCCCTGATTGACGTGATGAATTAGCGCGATGTTCTCAAGGTCATACAAATTACCTTGGGCGAGAATGCCTTTATCTCGTAGAAGATTTTCAGCATGCTCTGCCCCTTCATCGGTAAGCGCGATGGAACGGGCTTTTTCGTCCTTTTCGTAATCGTCTTCCGTCAGGTCCGGGATAATTTCATCAACTCTGCCATAAAGATCCGTCTTGTCTTCCGAAGGCCCCGAGATAATGAGTGGCGTCCGTGCTTCGTCAATAAGGATTGAGTCAACTTCATCAACAATGGCGTACCAGAATTCCCGTTGCACCATATCTGCGAGCGCAAACTTCATGTTGTCGCGCAAATAGTCAAAGCCAAATTCGTTATTGGTGCCATAGGTAACATCGCAGGCGTAAGCCGCACGACGGGCGTGATCGTCTAATCCCCCTTGGATACAACCGACTGTTAAGCCTAAGAACCGATAAATTTGGCCCATCCACTCGGCATCGCGGCCTGCCAAGTAGTCGTTAACAGTGACGACGTGAACGCCTTTTTCTTCCAAGGCATTCAAATAGACCGGCAATGTGGCAACGAGCGTCTTCCCTTCGCCAGTCCCCATTTCAGAAATCTTACCGTTATGGAGAACCACACCCCCCATAATCTGAACATCAAAATGGCGCTGTCCCAGAGTCCGCTTTGCGGCCTCTCGCACAGTAGCGAATGCATCGACCAATATATCGTCGAGGGATTCACCATCTTTAATACGGGACTTGAGCCAGCCAGTGCGCGCACGAAGGGCTTCATCGTCAAGGGCCTCAAGCTCTGGCTCAAGGGCGTTAACGGCATCAACGACCGGTTTCATCTCTTTAACGAAACGGTCGGCTGCGGTCCCAAACAGGCGTTTGGCGATTGCGCCGAACATGGACACCTCGGCTTGGGGTTAAAATAAAGCGCACCAGATGAAGATGCGCGCCGAAGACATAGGAACCTGACCGCCCGCTGTCAACGACAGGAAGGCGGAATCGGAGTGTTTTCTAGGGTTTCGACGCTTTGACAAGATTATGAGAAACTGGACCCACCCGGCCGGCTGTGCGAATAACCGGCCATTATTCAGGATTGAGAGCCATGGCCTACCCCCCTTCGCCCTTTGCACCCGCCGATTTCCCCGCCTTACCGCCAGTGCCAGGTGTACGACTGGCAGCGTGCGAAGCCGGGGTGAGATATAGCGGCCGTCTGGACCTGATGCTGGCCGAATTCGCACCGGACACGGTCGTCGGCGGTGTCATGACGAAATCGACGACCGCAGGCGCACCTGTCGACTGGAACCGGATCGCTTTGGGGAATGGGGCTGCACGCGCCCTGGTCGTGAATGCGGGCAACGCCAATGTTTTTACTGGCGAACGCGGACGGGACGCGGTTGAGAAAACGGCCGCTGCGGTATCAGGAGCGATCGACTGCGGTCTCAATGACGTTTTCGTCTGCTCCACAGGCACCATCGGTGAGTACCTATTGGAAGAGCGAATCACAGCTAAGATCGGCGATCTAACAGCCACGCTGTCAGATACCGCATGGGAGAATGCCGCCACTGCAATTATGACCACAGACACGTACCCAAAAGGTGCAGTCAGAACGACAGCGATTGACGGCACACCAGTAACGCTAGTGGGGATTGCCAAGGGCTCGGGTATGATCGCTCCCGATATGGCAACGATGTTGGCCTACGTGATGACTGATGCTGTTTTGTCACCGGGTGTCGCCCAAGCGGCTGTCGCCGACGGCGCTGACAAGAGCTTCAATGCGATTACGATCGATAGCGATACCTCAACATCCGACACCTTACTTTTGTTCGCCACCGGCCAAGCGGGGCACGCACCCGTTTCAGAGGTTGGTGATGAGCGTTTAACGGACTTCAAAGACGCTTTAAACGACCTGCTAATCGATATGGCACACCAGGTTGTTAAGGACGGCGAAGGCGCGCAGAAGTTCATCGAAATACGGGTGGCCGGCGCTGAGAGCGACGATGCGGCCCGGCGGATCGGCCTCGCCGTCGGTAATTCGCCTTTGGTAAAAACCGCCATTGCCGGAGAAGACGCAAACTGGGGTCGGATCGTTATGGCCGTCGGCAAAGCTGGCGAGAAAGCGGATCGGGACAAATTAGCCATCGCCATCGGTGGCGTTCAAATCACGCAAGACGGAGAACCCGTCCCCAACTACGACGAGACACCTGTGACGACGCATATGCAGGGGCACGATATCGAGATAGAAATTGATGTTGGTGTGGGCAAGGGACAGGCGACAACCTGGACTTGTGATTTGACACACGGCTACATCGACATTAACGCCGACTATCGCACGTGACCAAATCTAGTTCGGTCAACGTCGTTACCGTTGTAGCGGCAGCGCTAATTAGAGATAGCGGCGAAATTCTTCTGACCCAACGCCCGGTCGGCAAATCTATGGCCGGACTTTGGGAGTTTCCGGGCGGCAAGCTCGAAGCCGGAGAAACGCCAGAACAAGCACTGGTGAGAGAGTTGAGAGAAGAGCTCAGCGTGTCTATTGACCCCGGTGCGCTGGAGCCACTGACCTTTGCATCGCATAGCTACGAGTCGTTTCACTTGTTAATGCCGCTTTACATCTGCAGAGAATGGGCTGGCTCAATTTCGCCTCTGGAAAAGCAAGCGACAGCCTGGGTTACGCCTGCACAGCTGACGGACTACCCCATGCCGCCAGCAGATTTACCACTGATCCCTCTTTTACAACGAGGTCCTTAACGCCGTTGCCTAGAGACCGGACCCTCCGTAGAGTGCGGTCATGCCTTCGGAACCCACAGCAGCCTTGATTGTTATCGGTAACGAAATTCTTTCGGGACGGACCCAGGACGCTAACATCCAGTTCCTGGCAATCGGCCTCGGTAAGCTTGGCATTCCCCTGCGAGAAGTCCGCGTTGTTCCCGACATTGAGGACGAAATTGTTACTGCGGTAAACACGCTACGCGCAGCCTTTACCTACGTCTTCACGACCGGCGGAATTGGGCCGACCCACGACGACATTACCGCGGCTGCCGTTGCCAAAGCGTTCGGCGTGCCGCTAAAGCGGCATCAACCCTCCGTCGACAAGATGAAAAAATTCTACAGCGCCCGACTCAATGACGCGCGCCTCAAAATGGCCGATCTACCGGAAGGTGCGGAACCGATCGAAACACGTGCCACGTCGGCACCAGGCATTCGCATCGAGAACGTGTTCATCTTGGCCGGTGTTCCAAGCATTGCTCGCGCGATGTTTGACTCGGTGACCCCCTCGCTGACCCATGGCGCGCCTGTCTTGTCGCGGTTTGTCGAAGCGCACCTTGGCGAAGGCGACATCGCTGATGCACTGACTGTTATTCAAAACGATCACCCAGATGTGGATCTGGGAAGTTATCCATTCTTCCGAGGGAAACGGATTGGTCTCAGCGTCGTTGCCAAGGGCACAAACGAGAAAGACATAGACGTCGCGATCGAAAAAGTGGCCGAAGCCATACGAAGCCTAGACCACGAACCCAGCATTGACGAGCAAGTCGGTGATTGATTGCTGCTGGGCTCGCCCCGGCACTAAACGCCGTCTACCATGGCTTGCGGTAATTCCTGGGAAGAATTGAAGAATTGACGTTGCGATCTGAACGCTCAACCGCTACCTAGACTAACGCAATGCCCGCCTGGCGGAATTGGTAGACGCAACGGACTTAAAATCCGTTGTCCGAAAGGGCGTGCCGGTTCGAGTCCGGCGGCGGGCACCACCTCTCTCATACTAAGGTAATATGTGACGGCATGGGTTTGGCGCGGGGCATTCCGACAGTTGATGCTCAAAATTTGGATACTGACCTCGCAGCGTTTGGTAACGCCCTCGGCCAAGCTTGGACGGAAACAGGTTTCGTTGCCGTGACCAATCATGGCATCGACACATTAAAGATCGAGAACTGTATCGACGCGGCACGGGATGTTTTCGCCCTCCCAGACACGATCAAGATGAAATATCGGATAGACGGTGGTGGCGGCCAGCGCGGCTATACACCGTTCGGCGTTGAGACTGCGAAAAACGCACACGTCGCAGACCAGAAAGAGTTTTGGCACGTCGGGCGTGACCCGAGCGATGCCGCACGCCTATCTGAAGTGATGCCAGACAATATTTGGCCAGAGGAGTGCCAGACTTTTAAAACGGCCTGCCAAACCTTCTACGATGCGATGGATCATCTCGGTCGACGCCTGTTGGCAGCAGTAGCGGTCTATCTCGACCAATCACCCGATTACTTCGAGTCCCGCGTGGCCACCGGCAACAGCATCCTGCGGCTGCTTCACTATCCGCCGCCGGACATGGCGAATGCGGGAGAACGTGCAGCAGCCCATGAGGATATCAATGTCATCACATTGTTGGTGGGCGCGGATCAGGCCGGCTTGGAAATTCTTAATCACGACGGCAAGTGGATACCTGTCGACGTAGAGGCCGATATGATCGTCTGCAACGTGGGCGACATGCTACAGCGGCTATCCAATCACGTATTGCCGAGCACAACTCACCGTGTCGTTAGAACTGACGGGGACGGGAATGACAACTCACGCTACTCCGCACCGTTTTTCCTGCATTTTGCGCCAGATGTAGAAATCTCAACGCTGCCCAACTGCGTTACCCAACAAAATCCCAATCGCTATCCGAAAACGATTACCGCACAAACTTTTCTCGAACAGCGACTAGCAGAGATCGGGCTCACGTAGCAGCGCAGGTCCTTGGCAACACCTGCCCTATTCAAAAAACCGTGCCGACAGATTCGAAGACATAATCATTGGTTTTTTCAGGGTTCGGGTACGCCGTTTTTGAATGACTGAGGCCAAGGTCTAAAAACATCTCACAAAGTTTAAAGGCTACAACACCAGGGTTAATCACGGGTACGGGCATCCGTTCCTGCAAGAAAGCGTGGCTTTGATGCATTGTTGTTGACCCTAAAATAAGAACGTCAGCCCCGTCTTCTTCAATGGCTTCGCGGCCGGCAGCTTCCAGCTTCTCAAAAACAATCTCTTCTTTGCCAACGAGAAGCTCTTGCGTATCTGGCCTCACGCCGATCGCCCGAACGGAGGCGCAACGACGTTCTAACCCCTCTTCTCTCAGGGTCTTCTCATACATATGCGTCCATTCGTCCCACATAGTGATCACGCTAAAGGATCCACCCAACATACAAGCGGTGTGAAATGACGTGTGGCAAGGACCTAGAACAGGGATCGATAAGCGAGACCGAAGACCTTTGAGGCCGCTGTCAGACATAGAGTTGATACAAACCGCAGAGAACCCTTCATCCTCCGCCCGCGCACCAGCTGCCATGACGAAAGCATCTGACAGAACAGCGTCATAGTAACTATCCAGAATATTGGCGCCGTTCTTGGTCGCAACCCATTCATATTCAATATCTGGCCGGGACAACGCCGGTGGCATCTGCTGTTTAAAAAGATTAATCGCCTGAGGCGGCATTGGCACAGGAAGGATCATCTTGATACGTTTGGTCATAACATCTCTCTTATATAGCCCCGGCTCGTCGCCTGCTGCGCGTCATCGTTTCTTGAGTTTAATCTCTCGCATCTCTACGCGCTCGTGATCGCTCTAGCATCACGTCTAATTTTTCGTGATCCACATCTTGTTGAAAGAGTCTGTCCATATAGGCTAGAGCCGTCATGGGCGATTCCGCCCAGTGGATATAGCGCCAGCCAGCATCCGTCTTTCTAAAAACAGCGCTGACCCGCACGTCTTCCCCGATCGGTTCCTTGCCTCGCATTTTCATTTCGAAGTGCATGTGCCACGCAGCGATAGCCAGGTCTTCAGCAATCAGCTTGACGGAGATGTCACTCATTTCCTCTCTGATCGCCTCAACAACAGGGCTTGGATGAGGTGGATCTAGATACGCCCGCAACGGCTCCCACCCGATGAACCAGTCATCCTGTTCTTCAGCCAAATAGAAGGGCACTTCCTCGTTTAAATCCCAAAGGCCCAATACGGAGGAAAAATCTTGTGAGTTCCACCGCTCAGCCGTTTCATGAATCGTCGCTTTGACGGCGTCGATATCTTCGTTGGCGGCCGCCTGGGTGATCGGCTCCAAAAACGTAATGCCGACAACCAGCACGAAGAGTGATCGAAAAACTGAAAAAGGCGTTCTGAACATTGTTCTTTCCTTTGAAAGGCGCGTGACTGAGGACGATATGTCTGTGTCACGGTCGCCGTTACCGAATGATGATATTGTCCATTTCTGCAAGCTTGGCTTCAGCCCCGGAGCGCTTGTAGTAGGGGTCATCCACGGGATCACGGTCGGGAATATTTCCGTCGCGTGGCCTTCCCGGTTTTTCCCGCCCATTGCCATGCCCTTCGACCAGGGAAATGATTTCTTCAGCATGGGTCTGCGGCACAACGACGACTCCATCTTCATCGCCGAGTATGAGATCGCCTGGATTGACAATAACCCCCCCCCCACAAATCGCCGGCGTATTGATCCAGCCAGGGTGATTGGTCCCACGCGACAGCGAAACGGAGCCCCGGCAGAACACAGGTATGCCCTCGCGCTTGCGGATAACTTCAGCGGTTAAAACAAATCCATCGGCGACGATTCCAACGGCTCCCATTTCTTTTAGACCGTTCGCCATACTCGCTCCGAGGCATGCTGCGTCTGCTCGCCCACCGGCATCTACAACCACCACGTCGCCAGGCTTGACGTACTTGCCAACAAGTTGCGCCATATAGACGTCATCTGTCTGTTCCGGTCGGACGGTAACGGCCGGTCCGCAGATACGCCATTCCCGTTCAAGCGCCTTGATTCCAGCATCCATAACGTAACGAGGACCAACACGGCAGCCGACGATGCAGAAATAGAGATCCAACGCCCGTTCAATAAGGGCCGGATCTGGTCGCTCAAAATCGGTCACGATTTCATACAAAGACATATCGAAGCACCCCTTAATACAGCTCAGCTGTCGCTTGAATTTCAAGCATAGCACCCGGCAAGTAGAGCGCCGATACCTGAACCGCCGTGGCCACGGGCGGTGCTGCGCCTGCTGCTTTGTAAATCTCATCCCTAACGCCGGACGCCGCTGCCAGAGCGTCCATATCTGTAGTGAAGCTGATTTCGCTCACAACATTCACCAACGTGCAGTCTGCCTTAGCAAGCACCGCTGTCATGCGCTCATAAATGCGCCTGATTTGGGCCGCCATATCCCCTTCGCCATAAACATTGAAATTCTCGTCTGCTGACAATATTCCGGCCATATGCAGCGTTGGACCGCTTGATCGAATGAGATAGCTCATACCAAATTTTTGCTCGAGTTCATGGTTCACAGAGATGACGTTGTCTGGATGGGCCATGGCGCGCTCCTCTATTGCAATGCAGCTGAACCGACAGCGTCGCAAGACATTCGCACAAAGAAAAGCCCCCGCAGCGAACTGCGAGGGCTATGAAGTTTATCTGGAAGTTCGCGAGGGGACGCGCGAAGTCCGATTAGGCGGCTTTTTGCTCTACCGATCCTTCGATTTTCGGCGTTGAGGAGGCCTTCGAGATCGAAACCACACGCGGCTTCAAAGCCTCTGGCACCTCACGTTTGAGATCAACATGCAGTAAGCCATTTTCCATGGTCGCGTCGATCACCTGAATATGGTCTGCGAGCTGGAATCTGCGCTCAAAGGAACGGCCAGCTATTCCACGATGGAGATATGCAACGTCTTCACTCTCTTGCGCGACCTTTCCTTTGACCGAGAGCGTATTGTTCTCGATTACGACATCAATGTCGTCTTGGCTAAATCCCGCGACGGCAAAGGTAATGCGATACGCGTCGTCAGACGCTTTGGCGATGTTATAGGGGGGGTAAGCCTGCACGCTGTCCTGTCGAGCGGCGGCATCCAAAACACGGGTCAGGTTGTCGAATCCAACTGACGCACGAAACAAAGGGGCGAGATCTAAAGTACGCATAAGATATCCTCCTAAAGCGATATCAAGCGACGTGGTACTGCGGCCCCAAAACGCACCGCAATGGTCACGCCTGGTTAAGTCAATCACCGGACCCTAAAGCGGCATCCGACACCCCTGAGATAATACGCACTTAGGATTGTTCAAGAGGGGTACAGATAAATTCTACCGCCATAGAATGTATTGGGGTCAGGGGGTTGTCGCGCGTTTTCATTGGCAGGCCGGCGCTAGTCGTCGACCGCCGCCTCGCGCGCCAACATCGCCCAACGGCGCGGTGCGCCCCAGCGATAGCGCTTGAACAAACCGGTCGCGCGCAGAACGCGATGGCACGGCACGATGTATCCGATGTGGTTCGCGGCAACGGCGGTGCCAACCGCACGCGATGCTTTTCGTGTGCATACTGCGTCAGCGATTTGACCGTAACTCACGATAGAACCTTCCGGAATGCGAAGCAGCGCGGACCAAACCTGCAATTGCCACGATGTTCCCTTCATGAGAATAGAAATGGAATCTCGGGATCCAAATATTCGCTGAGCCGCTTCCGCAGCGGTCGCATGGGCTTCAACAAATTGACTCAAGGGCCAACGACTTTTGGCATCAGCCAATAGGGTGTCCAAACCAGAACTGAAAAACTCCAGTCCACACAACCCGCGATCAGAGACCAAGAAAAGGGCGTCGCCGTAGGGCGTAGGAGCCACCCCATAGCGAATCGTGATATCCGAACCTTGCGCCTTATACTCTCCTGGTGTCATGGCCTCAGCCGAAACCATAAGGTCGTGCAGACGAGACGATCCGGACAGCCCGGCATCGAACGCTGCATCGAAAACGCTGGCCGATTCCTCCAATCGTTGCTTGGCGTGTTCGACCGTCAAATAGGAGAGAAAACGCTTTGGGCTGACACCTGCCCAGCGGGTGAACAGCCGCTGGGTGTGAAACGCACTAAGGCCAACGTGATCAGCCACTGCATCTAGACTAGGCTGAGACTCCCGGTGGGAGACCAGATAATCGATGGCACGTTCGACCCGCACGTAGTCGCGTGCGGCGTCTGAATCCTTTTGTTTGGGCAATGGTGTGGCGTCCTTAAGCATGCTCTATCGTATGCCCCAGATCGCAAAAGGGGCGACCCGTTTCTTGCGGTCGCCCCTCTACACCGATATTTGAGCTCGGTTTAAACCCCGTCTTTAAACGGTTGAGGGTCCATTTCCCGTTCATAAACTTCGTAGCTCGATACGTTTGGCTCCTGCCATTCCGTCGGCGCGGTGAAGTAATCGGGGAAATTCGCCTCGGTATATTCTCGAACGTGACGGGGCAGCCCCTCAACCCCTTCTGGCATACGACGTGTGACCGTTTTGTAAAACAGATGACCCGGCTGCAAGCCCATCAACATCCACGGTAGCCACGGAGAAATACGTTGCCACGATCCGGAGGCTTGAACGGTGGTTTGCTTCGGATCCATCAAATCTGACAAGCTGGCGTGGACTTGAATCGCTTCCAAGACTTGCGTGGTTTCACCATGAGATTCGCGCGGCCATTCTTCAGGCTGCAGGACCGCCCTGTGCGTCGTATTGACGCCAAAGTCGACGACCGCGTTGTCACCCATAATCAGCCACGGAAATTTGAACGGATAGGTGACTTTTGTGGGGCCGACACCAAACGAATACGTCGGTGCCCAAGTCGAGTTCACGACATCATTATGGACTTGCACGACCTTGACCGTTTCATCAAGGAACGGGTTGTGCCACTCGTCCATGACTTCGCCAGTTTTGAGATCGGTGTAGTAAGACACCTCTTTGTGAAGTTTCTTCCACGAGTAGTCGCCGACTTGATAGGTTCGGGTCATGCCGAACCCTTCGTATCCAAACAAAGGCTCGAGCCGTTTGTTGGGGCCGACATAGGCCAAGACATCACCTTTAAAATAGCCACAGGATTCAACGTTATCCTTGGTGTCGGACATCAGCTTACAAAATGCGAGGGTGTTGTGCTCGGCCCGCTCGGGGTCAAAGGCACCGTCGAAATCCAGGGCCGTATCGAACCCATTGGATTTAGCCTGAGCCGTCGATGAGGAGAGGCCAGCCGCGGCGGCCGCCAGGCCAAGTCCAGCGCCCAGCGCCTGACGCCGGTCCATTAAAAAACGGTCGACAGAAGAAACGATCATGAAAATTGTCCTTTTATGGTGTTTGAATCCCGTAAACCTATTGTCACCGGATATGGCCGCACTGCTACGCGTTGCTTCCGCGACATCCGCGCGATGGACAGCTAAGCTGGGAACTATGCTGACCATTCGAGCCGCCGAGATTGAAGACGCCGCTCACATCGCCAATGTTCATGTCAAAACATGGCGGGCGACCTACGCCGGCATTATTCCAGAAACCGAACTGATCCAGGTGACCACAGAGAACCGTGCGATCACCTGGGCGCGGGTCATAGAGCGCGCACGTGACGATATGCCGATACTGGTCAGTGAGAATGAAGACGGCGAGATCGTCGGATTTATCAGTGGCGGCGGTATTCGATCCGTCATCCCAGGCCACGAGGCTGAAATCTCAAGCCTTTATATATTACCCGGCTTTCAGAAAAGCGGTCACGGGCGGCGGCTCTTCATGGCAGCCAGCAATCGATTATCCGCTGCGGGATTTGAAGGACTGGCTGTATGGGTTCTAAAAGACAATCCAGCGACAGCGTTCTACAAACATCTCGGTGGATCATTGGTGTCTAGCCGTACCATACGATATGGCAGCGTTGACCTGGACGAGCTGGCCTATGGATGGGCGGACATCCCATCTTACGGCTGATGCGTCCTAACGGGGCCTGTCGACATGTAAAGACGGTGCTTCAACCGGTGCCGGCCACAGCTTGGGAAAAACGTCGCACGGCATCGGCGCCCCTTGAGCGAGGCCGGGATCAACAATCGGCTGAGACCCCTTCTTACGAATCGCATAGTACGCATCATCCCCCGTGAATCGGTACGCAACAGCCCTGCGGCGCTGATCTGTTCCATTTCCCGGCGCGGCGTGAAGCGTCCTCAAATGATTGATGACGATGTCTCCGGGCTCAGTCTCATACGCAACAATATCGTGTTGATCACGGTTGGATTCGATATCCGGCAGAACATCATAGTCGTCTGTTTCGTATGTAATGTTGGGGTCAAACCCCGTCGCTTGATAAAGCTTGCCCGACCGATGTGACCCCTTAATCCATTCCACTGCACCCGATTCAATCGTAACGGGATCCGCTGCGACCCAGATCGATATCAGCTGCTCGCCATCGGCATACATGTAAGTTTGATCTTGGTGCCACGGACTGCGAGACGGCGTGTGTGGTTCTTTGACAAACATTTGGTCCAGCATATGAACCGCGGTGTCAGATCCCATAAACGACGCTGCAATTTCGGCCAACGGACTATCCAACAGAAACTGACGCATAGCGTCGTCGAACGTCCACATGAAGACGTCGCCGGCAAACCGTCCAGGCGATTCTACTGCGTTGAAATTGCGACCCTTTGGGCCTGGTCGCTCAAGGCATGAGTCTATGCCCTCGGCCAGCACGGCGATTAATTTAGGGTCAATAACGCCGCGAAGACAGAGAACACCATCCCGGTTGAATGCATCACGCTGTTCGCTAGTAGCTGAAATACGGGTCATACCCGTCCCTAGGTGGGCGGCTCGGCCGGCGGCATCGAATCACCGCGACGATCTTTGTCGCGATTCTCATCCGCAATACCTTGGAGCTCCGTAACGATCTCATTGAGTTGGCCGACTTTAACGGCAACGTCCACATCCAGATCGATGTCTTCACTATCGGTGAGGAACTTGGTGAGGGCGTCGCACTGTCGACTTAGAGCACTGACGGAATCGAGCAGACTGCGGGCTTTCGGTGTGTAGCTGTCATGAACGCTGCGCAAGTTGCCCAGCAACATGGTGATTAACGCTTTTATGAACGGGTCCGTCTTTTTCATTTTCTCGGACATGAGCTCAACCGAGATCATTGTCAGAGTGCTATCTTCAAGCGTGATAGCTGATGCCATCCTCGGGCTACCATCGATCACAGCCATCTCACCGAACAGCTCGCCCTTTCGCAGAGTGGCCAGAGGCACCCGTTTGTCCTCTACCTCGCGGTAGATTCCAATCGACCCACCGTTGACGATAAAAGCCGCATTTCCAGGCTCACCCTGGCGAAACAGGGTTGTTCCCTTGGGGTAATTAACCACCTCAATAGCGTGCTCTTCGAGCGATTGAACCATAACACCTGACCTTAGCCGCCGGACCCATGCCGACCGATGGGTACCTTAACCCAGCGGCATTGTAGACGGGAGACCGGGACTCGACAAAGATTTATCCTCAAAATCAAAGCCCTCGGATTCGCCACAGAATGCGCTGTTGTGGCGCCCCCCAACCAGTCCTGCTAGAAACGCTAAAGGGGGAATATACGTTGCTCAATGGACTTGCCACCCTTGTCGCCGTGGTTGATACGGCGAACGAATGGATTGGACGCGTCGTTGCCTGGCTCACGTTGGGCTGCGTGTTGACTTGCTTCCTGGTCGTCGTTCTGCGCTACGGATTTTCGATCGGCTTTCCTTGGATGCAGGAACTATACGTATGGCAGCTCGCCGTCGTGTTTATGGTTGGCGCCGGATTCACGCTTTTGCACGGCGGGCACGTCAACGTCGACATAGCCTACTCACGCTTCCCGGCACGGACAAAAGCTTGGGTCGACATCCTAGGAACCTTGGTATTCCTGCTACCCTGGATGGCTGTGCTGGCCTGGACGTCATCACAATTTGTGCTCGCGTCCTGGGCAATTCTTGAGCCCTCTTCCCAATCAAACGGGATGCCCGGTTTGTATCTCCTAAAAACCATGATCTGGGTGTTCTGTGCCGTGATATCCCTTCAAGGCATCGCTCTCATTGCACGACGCGTTCTATTTCTGAATGGGCGTGACGACTACTCTCCGAATGCTGCATCAGCATCCCTTCATTCATCAGACGCAGGCGCGTGATGGGAGAAGTGCTCTCAGCCCTGATGTTCCTTGTCACCATATTGGTGGTGTTAGCGGGATACCCGGTGGCCTTCACCCTGGCCGGAACCGCATTGATGTTTGGTGGCTTGGGCATTGGCCTTGGACTCTTTGAACCCAGCCTCCTGACAGCTCTAGCCTCGCGTTACTTCGGCACCATGACCAACGAAGTGCTCGTTGCCGTGCCCCTATTCGTATTCATGGGGGTCATGCTTGAGCGCTCAAAGATTGCTGAGCAACTGCTATTGATCATGGGGGAATTGTTTGGCGCTGTTCGCGGCGGCCTCGGGTTTTCCGTCATTATAGTCGGTGCGTTGTTGGCAGCATCGACCGGCATTGTCGGTGCCACCGTTGTCACCATGGGCCTGTTGAGCCTGCCAGTCATGACGCGGGCGGGCTACGACCCAAAGCTATCGACCGGTGCAATTTGCGCATCAGGGACGTTGGGACAGATCATTCCGCCCTCAACTGTCTTGATCTTCATGGGCGACATTCTCCAGGGCGCCAACCAGCAAGCTCAACTACAGATGGGAAATTTCTCACCTGACCCCCTGTCTGTCGGTCAACTGTTTGCCGGCGCAATCCTTCCGGGGTTGATTCTGGTCATCCTTTATATGGTGTGGATCGCATTTCGTGCGATCACCGACCCCGACTCCTGCCCCGCTCTCGAACTAGACCCTGCCCAGAGAGCAACCCTGCCAAGGCGGGTGCTCGGCGCTTTGGTGCCGCCGTTGGTACTCATATTTGCAGTTTTGGGATCCATTCTCGCAGGTATTGCTACACCGACGGAGTCGGCCTCTGTGGGCGCTGTGGGCGCGATGGTTTTGGCCGCGTTCAAAGGTCGCATGACCTTGCCGGTCCTAAGAGAGGTCATGCGATCGACAATGATGATCAGCTCAATGGTGTTTGTCATTTTGCTCGGGGCTTCCGTATTTAGCCTAGTGTTCCGAGGACTCGGCGGTGAAGACCTAGTGTTCGACATTCTCGCAGGGATGCCAGGCGGCACCGCGGGCGCGGTGTTTATTGTGATGCTCGTGATCTTCTTCCTCGGGTTTTTTCTCGACACCTTTGAGATCATTTTCATAACCGTACCCATTGCCGCGCCCGTGCTTATTCGTCTTGGGGTCGACCCCATCTGGCTTGGCGTGTTGATCGGGATGAATCTGCAAACCAGCTTCCTCACCCCGCCCTTTGGCTTCGCATTGTTTTATCTCCGCGGCGTTGCGGATTCCGCCATTAAAACACTGGATATCTACCGCGGCGCGCTCCCCTTCGTCGGCCTACAAATCGTTGGAATCGCTCTGATTTGGCTGGTTCCCGACCTCGCCACTTGGCTACCCGATGTCTTGTTTAGCAACGAGGCTTATGTTGTCCCAGCCAACATGGGCGATACGCTAGATCAGCCTGGGATGCTGGGCGAGATTGATCAATTTAGAGACCTGCTGGGTGATCCATCAAAGAACACGGCGCCGCCCATCGATTCATTTGAGAACTTATTGCCCGAGTAAGGAGCCGCACTATGACCGATGCCATTCGCATCAAGACCGACCCCGATCCATTCGAAGCCTTTCGTATTGCCCAGGGCTATAGAGTTGGAGATCTCATTATGATGTCCGGCCAAGCCGCAATTGATTCAACCGGCAATCTGGTTGGTGTCGGAGATTTTGATGCACAGGCTGAACAAACGTTTCAGAACATCAAAGCCGTTCTCGAGGCCGCCGGGTCTGATATGGGCCGCATCGTTAAGGTCGTAATCTATCTAACCGATATCTCAAACTTTCCAAAAATTCTCGAGCTCCGAGAAAAATGGTTCACGGCACCCTACCCCGCCGACACGATTGTTGAGATCTCGTCGCTCGCCTTGCCGGAACTGATGATAGAGATAGATGTCACGGCCTTAGCCGAGGGTCAGATCATCAACACCTGACGAGCTAGCTTACGCTTTTAAACCGAACTCGAATGGGAGGCGGCGGGCGTTGATAAACGCCTGCTCGCTGATGCGGGTCCACGGCATCACATCTTTACGAAATGCGAGAAAATCCTCACAGATTTTGCGCACCACAGGTGTGCCGGCTTCATACACCTCGTTAAGCACTTCGTTAGCCGCACGGCCACTGGCCATAAGCACTTCTTCGGGCATTGCCTTTACTTGAACACCGTGCTCTTGCACAAGCGTACGGAGCGCCGGACCTGATCGCGCATTATATTCTGCTAGCATGTCTTGATTAGTAGCGTCACAAGACGCTTTTACAATGGCCTGCAGCTCACTATCTAACGATTGCCACGCCTCTTCGTTGATCATCATCTGAAGAGCAGCACCGGGCTCGTGATAGCCATAGGAGTAGTAATATTTACAGACCTGATAAAAGCCCAATGAAAGATCGTTATAAGGCCCAACCCACTCTGCGCCATCGATAGCACCGGATTGCAATGCTGGGAAAATCTCACCACCCGACAAAACCACCGGCGTCGCGCCGAGCTTCTGAAGAATTTTGCCTTGATTGCCTGGCGCCCGAAATTTTAGCCCCTTTAAATCCTCAACCGAATTAATTTCTTTGCTGAACCAACCGAGCATTTGGGTGCCCGTGTTGCCTGCGAGAAAACCACGGATACCAAAAGGCTTGTACATCTCATCCCATAGGGCTTGGCCTTTGCCGTATTGAACCCAGGCTTCGATTTCGTTGGCCGTGAAGCCCCATGGAAACGAAGTGTAAAAGGCGCAACCCTCAGATTTCCCTAGATGATAATAGGCCGCATCATGGCCCAGTTGCGCCGTGCCATCCGCAACCGCATCGAACGTACCAAGCGGGGGAACAAGCTCGCCGGCGGAATACACCTTCACGGTAATCCGTCCGCCCGAAAGCGTTGTGATGCGTTCAGCTAAACGTTCAGCACCAGTGCCAAGTCCAGGAAGACCTTTCGGCCAACTGGTTACCATGCGCCATTCTTTAAGACCTTGAGAGATTGCTGGTGCAGGCAAACTAGATGCCGCGACCGTGGAGCCGCCAACAGCCGCTGTCTTAAGGAAAGAGCGGCGTTTCATCGGGTAACTTACGATACGGTCCAAGTGCTGCCAGAGCGCAGCAGGGTGTCCATGTCGCCAAGGCCTTTGGCCTTGGCCGCCTCAACCTGGTCTTTGACAGCCTGCTCGTATGACGGTGCTGGATCGCAATAAATGACACCGAGCGCGACCGGCATTGAGGGCGGCTTCATCGCAACAAGGAGACTGGCCAGGACTTTGTTGGTCTCGTCATGCACTAGAATATCGTCTTCAGTAATGCCGTTTTCGCCAATCGTCACGGCTTCCAACTCAAAGGAGCCGGGCTTGATGCGCAGTCCTTTGTTGGACTCCGCCCCGTAGATTAGTTTTTCGCCGTGAGCCACATGGATTTGCGTTTCCTTAGCCACACTCTTTTCTGTGAAATGAGCAAACGCGTCATCGTTGAACACGATACAGTTCTGAATAATTTCAACGAAGGATGCGCCCTTATGGTCACGGGCTCTTGTAAAGACATGACCCAAGTCTTTCGCTTGGATATCAATACCGCGTGCCACAAACCTCGCGTTACAGCCGAGCGCAAACGTACAAGCGTCAACCGGTGCATCAACAGAACCTTGAGGCGTTGAAGGAGATTTCTGACCAACACGCGACGTTGGGGAGTACTGACCTTTCGTCAGCCCATAAATCTCATTGTTAAAGAGCAGGAACTGCACATCCATATTGCGGCGAAGAACATGCAATAGATGATTGCCGCCGATCGACAACGAATCGCCATCGCCAGAGACAATCCAAACATCAAGGTCTGGGTTGGCGAGCTTCACCCCCGACGCAACGGCGGGCGCGCGGCCATGGATAGTGTGAAATCCGTATGTCGCCATATAGTAGGGGAAGCGCGCTGCACAGCCGATGCCAGAAACAAAAACCGTGTTGTCCGGCTCGGCGCCCATGTTGGCCAAAGCCATTTGGACCGCCTTCAGGATGGCATAGTCCCCACAGCCGGGACACCAGCGGACCTCTTGATCCGAGGCAAAATCCTTAGCTTTGAGTTTAGCGGGCTCGACCTGAACGTTCATAGTACTTCTCCAATGGCCAGCGTGGATTAATTCTGTACGCGGGCGCGAATAGCGTCTTCAACTTCTTTGATGGTCAACGGCTGACCGGTCACCTTGAGGTGACCATCGATATCTTGGCGGGTTTGGCTTCGCAAGAAGGTCAACATCTGACCGTTATTCATTTCGGCGACCAGGACGTTCTCGAACTTGCCGAGAAGATCGATCAAATTCTCGGGCAAGGGCCAAAGATTACGAATGTGAATATGGGCTACATCAAGACCAGCATCTCGCATGTTGGCAACCGCCCGGTTGATGGGTCCAAAGGTTGACCCCCATCCGACCACGGCAAGCTTGCCGCCCTCATTGCCCAACTCAACAGCCTGGGCCGGAATATCTTTGGCAATACCGGCGATCTTATTGGTGCGCAAATCGGTCATGCGCTGGTGGTTCTCTGGATCGTAGGAAATGTTTCCTGACCCATCGGCCTTTTCGATCCCACCGATACGATGCGTTAAACCAGGCGTGCCGGGCTTGACCCACGGCCGTGCCAGGGTTTCGTCATCTCGACTGAACGGCTGGAATCCTTCGGCTTCCGAACGATATGAAACCGGGAACGGCTTATAATCGGACAAAGACGGAATCAGCCATGGCTCAGCAGCGTTGGCGATATAACCGTCAGAAAGAAGAAACACGGGTGTCATATATTTTGTGGCCAACCGCACAGCTTCAATTCCAGTCTCGAAACAATCGCTTGGCGACTTAGCGGAGAGAACGACCATTGGCGCATCCCCGTTGCGGCCCCAGACCGAGAGGAATAGATCCGACTGTTCTGTTTTAGTGGGCAATCCAGTTGACGGCCCAGCGCGTTGCGTGTTGACGATGACCAGCGGCAGCTCCGTTGAGATCGCCAGCCCAATCGCCTCTGTCTTAAGCGCGATACCAGGACCCGAACTAGCAGTAATGCCCATATTGCCGGCATAGGACGCACCAATAGCTGAACACGCTGCAGCAATTTCATCCTCAGCCTGGAATGTCGTGACACCGAAATTCTTAAGGCGCGACAAAATATGGAGAATCGGAGAAGACGGTGTAATCGGATACGAACAGAACGTCATATCTATACCGGCGAGTTGGCAGCCGGCGACCAGACCCCAGGACAAGGCTTCCGCCCCTGTAACAAGCCGGTACTCCCCGGGAGCAAACTCTACTTCGGCGACGCGGGTTTGCTGAATATCGCCAGACACTTCAGCCGTTTCGCCATAGGCGTGACCAGCCTTAAGCGCTGCGATATTGGCCTGCGCAACGGCAGAGTCGGCGCCAAACTTACCAGCCACGAATTTTTCAGTCGCGTCGGTGCTGCGGTCGTACATCCAATAGATCAGACCAAGCGTCCACATGTTCTTTCCGCGGAGCGCTTCCTTCTGGGTGACATCAAACGGCTTAGTGGCCTCGAGCGTCAGGGATGAGATATCGATTTCAATAGTGCGGTGCCCACCGAGCGTTCCATCTTCACGCGGATCAACATCGAAACCAGCTTTCTTGAGATTGCGTTCCGTGAAGCTACCAGCGTCGAGAATGATTAATCCACCAGTCCGCAAGTCCTTATAATTGACCTTGAGTGCTGCCGGATTCAAAGCGACCAGCACGTCGGGTGAATCGCCAGACGTTTTAATCATCCGCGAACCAAACTTAATCTGGAACGCAGAGACACCGTAGGTGGTCCCGATGGGGGCGCGAATTTCCGCTGGGAAATCAGGAAAGGTTGCTAATGAATTATGGTCCAGGGCCGTCGCCTGCGCGAACTGACCGCCAAGAAGCTGGACGCCGTCGCCGGAGTCACCGGCGAAACGAACAACGATCGAATCCGTGTCCGCTTCGGACATCTGGACGCCGTCCGCACCATCACCTTTGGACGGATCTGTTTGCAGGTTCATTAACCATATCCTCTAGAAATACGCTGGGCCGCTATACGCAGGCCCATAAGCCATTAATTTGCAACATTTATAGGGGGTTTGCCCCTACAAAAATACCGAAAACACGCACCGACCAACTGGCGAATTTTCTGCAGCCGTTCAATCGATGCCCAGGTCACCCTCTGCCATATCAGCTCTAATGAAAAGGGTGTCCAGCGGATTACGGTGCCCAGTCGCTTAGCCCCGTGGCGACCTTATGAGCGGCCGCATCCCACACACCGATTTCGTCTTGCCAGGCCAAATGCATGGATGGATACCACAGACTATCTGGCCGCCGATCCAACCAATACCACAAACGCGATGGGCCGAGCGGGACCAAGGTCCAGACAGGAACACCGAGGGCACCGGCAAGATGTACGGTGGTATTTGAAACCGAGACGACAGTGTCTAGCGCAGAGATCTGGGAGACGACCCCGTCGATATCTTTGGTGGTGTCGATATGAGGATCACGAACAATAGTGACATTCGGGAAGGCTTGCGACGCAGCCGCAATATCTGAGTCGACGTCGTGCCGGGCCCCGTACTGCAATGACACAAACACAGCATCGGGTTGGGCGACAAAAACCGGCTGCCAATCCTTGGTTAAATCTGTTGATTTATGCGGACCCAAACCAACGCGGTGACTACACCAGGACAAACCAATGAGCGGGCGGTCTCCGTAGGTTTCTTTATATCCCCGTCGCAGCGACTCTACCTGGGCCGGGTCAGCAACAAGATACGGGGCTGGTGTGAAAGACGCTGAGTCGGGTCTGAGCCACTGGCCCAGGCTCGCACTGGAGACCTCGTAATCTACCTTCGAGGTTGGCACTGTCGAATGCGGTGGGGATGTTAAGGGGACAACAGTGATACTTGGAAAACTGCGCGTAAAAATACTTACAAGACGTGGCTCACATTCAAGAAAGACCTGGGCGGCACTCTCCGTTAGATCATTGATCATGCCAGCGTGGAGCACTTGATCACCCAGCCCCTGCTCTCCCGAGACCAAGATCGATTTACCCGCCAGATCTTCCCCTTGCCAAACAGGGTTGTCGTGAGACCGCGGCTCAATGCCGGATTTAGGATCAACTTTGCGGAACTCGTAATCCGCCCAGCCTTCATTGAAGTTCGCATTACGGAGCCGCAACTGCCCGCGGTTATAGCGGGCTCGGGCTAACGTTGAATCAAGCGTCACGGCCTGACTGAAGGCCTGCTCCGCGCCCTTATCATCACTCAATTGGCTACGCGCGAGGCCAAGATCACACCACGCTTCAGCCGACATAGGGTCTAGTTGAACGGCGGATTCAAGTGACGTGGCAGCCTCCCCCGGCTTGCCAAGGGACAGGCATGTGACTCCCAAATTGCGAAGTGCCGACACATTATTTGGCTGTGCAGAAAGCGCGAGGTGCAAATGCGCCTCGGCTTCTGTGTAACGGCCAGTATCCATGAGCACGCGCGATAGATTGTAGAGCGCTTGCGGGTGGGCCGGTTGTTCCGAGAGGGCTGCGCGGAGGCCGGCTTCGGCGCGTTTATGATCTCCAGTTTGCAAATGAAGGCTACCGAGGAGGTAAAGCGCCTCGACATGCGTCTTATCTTTTTTGAGAATGCGACGGTAGCAGCGCTCGGCACCTTTTAAGTCGCCAGATTGATGCAGGTTAAAACCATCCTGCAATGTCATAGCGACAGCTTTACTTTGTTCGCGCTTGCTCACGCGACCAGCCAATCAGCCGTTAAGCACGGCGTTGAAACGCGCGAGACCTTCCTCAAGATCGGCGATCAAATCGTCCGGGTCTTCAAGACCGATGTGAAGACGAATGCCCGGCTCTGCATAAGTCCACTCAGTTGCAGTCCGCCCCTTCTTGGGGAACGACGCACACATCAAGCTTTCATAGCCCCCCCACGAAAACCCAAGGGGAAAATACTTCATGCCGTTGAGCATGGCGTACGCGGCTTCACGCGACGTCTTTTTGAAGATCACGCCAAACAATCCACTCGCCCCAGTAAAGTCGCGCTTCCATAGCTCGTGTCCTGGGTCTTCGGGCAACGCGGGATACAAAACACAATCCACTTCGGGGCGGGTTTGAAACCATTTTGCGATCTTCATGGTGTTGATCTCATGCTGGCGAAGCCGCACACCAAGCGTACGTAAGCCTCGTGTCGCCAGGTAAACATCATCAGGACTGGCAGCAACACCGATTTCCTGCCGTCCCGAGTAAAGGGTGGGATAATGCTTCTCAACGGATGTGATACTACCCAACATGACGTCGGAGTGACCGACGATATATTTGGTGCAGGCTTGAATAGAGATATCGGCGCCGAGGGTCAGCGGCTTGTGGAACAGCGGTGACGCCCAGGTGTTGTCGATCATGACGACAATGTTTTCATCTTTACCATGCGCGGCAGTCGCGATGGCTGGAAGGTCCTGCATCTCGAAAGTGTGGGACCCGGGACTCTCCGTAAATACGACGGTCGTGTTGGGCTGGATCAAGTCCGCAACCCCGGCGCCAACGTGCGGATCGTAGTAGGTGGTCTCCACGCCAAATCGCGCGAGGGTTTTGTCGCAAAAACGGCGCGTCGGTTCGTAGACAGAATCAACCATTAACAAGTGATCACCTGCCTTCAAGAAACAGAGGAGCGCGGTTGTAACGGCACCCAAGCCCGACGGGGCGAGCACCGTGTCGTAACCCTGCTCTAGATCAGTTAGCGCTTCTTCTAAGGTCCAAGATGTTGGCGAACCCTTACGGCCATAAAAGTGAACTTTCTTCTGGTGATTGATCGCGCCCTCAGACGCCGTCTGCATTTGGTCCGTGTCGGCAAAAACGACGGTGGATGCACGATAGACAGGTGTGTTGACGACGCCGTGTTTAAGGGCGTTCTTGCCGCCTCCATGGATGATTTTGGTATCTTCTTTCATGGCACGATCCTGTGGTTCGAAAGCTGTCTCTGCTTGGTGAGCTTATATAGAGACAAAGATCAATTTTTAAGCCCGATGTAAACCCACAGACACCCTCTGCAATACTTTCAGATCGCGCGCGTGACGAAAAAGGCCCCCGAATTGCTCCGGGGGCCTCAAATCTTCGCCGTTAGGCTGAGTTGTTAGACGATCGTCTTAGAACGTGTGAACGACCTTGACACCGAACTGACGCTTTTCAGCTGGTGTCGCGGCGACGCCTTGGCTGAAGAGGAAGTCAAACAGGCTGGCGCCTGAGAAGTCTGACCAACGTGCACCGGCGAGGTAGCTGTCATCGTCAAAGATGTTCTTGACGTAACCTTCGATGCGCGTGCCTTCCATTTCGAAGCCAGCACGCAGGTTGAAGCGCCAGTACTTACCGATGTAGGAGAAGTTCTTCTCTTCGTTGAAGGCACGACCGAAGTAGTGACCATCAAAGCGAATGAAGTAATCCCAATCATTGGTGAGTTCATCGGTCCAAGTGGTGGAGAATGACCCACTCCAATCCGGATAACGCGCCGGGGTGTTACCCGAACAATCTGAGCGCGTCGCGGCAGGAGCAAACGGCGAGAAGCCGCAAGTCAATGTACCGTATTCACCTTTGGCGTAGTTGACTGTGAAGTCACCCGAGAAATTCTCGTTTAAGGCAAATCCACCTTCAAGTTCGATACCATCGAGATCAGCATCACCAGCGTTAAACTGCAGGTTCAGCACACGATCGATACCTTGAGAGTCGGTGATGGGCACACCCTGACGAGTCTTCAGGTTTGACCAGTCCATGTGGTAAGCGACCAAGGAGAAGTACAACCGGTTATCAGCTAATTGTTGCTTCCAACCCAGTTCATAGTTGACGAGTTTTTCTTCGTCGTTGAACAGGCTCAGGTTGCCACCGACAACGGCCGACACCGCATCAAAGTCTGCTTGGCTGAGAGGCGCCAAATCGGTGTTGAAGAAGCCAGGCAGGTTACCTTCAGAATAAGTGGCCCAGATGGTGGAATCTTCCATCGGATTGTAGGACACCGTGACACGAGGCAAGAAGCTCTTGAACTTGTCTTCAAAGTCCACACCAGGCGTGGTGCGCTCATCCTGCTGGATCGTATCTTCTTGATACCGCCATTCGAAATCGAGGGTCAGATCTTCGGTGATGTCATAGGCCAAGGAGCCGAAGACACCGATCGTTTCACCGGTTTCAAGTGGGAAGGCTGTGGTCTGCAGCGTGTGCGGACCAGGCTGGGCTGGGCCAGCCAAGGTGTTGAGTGTCACACCACCGTCGGAGCCCCAGATGTTAAGGCCGCCGTTACCCTGTTGGATGTAATCAACCGTGAAGTAGTTGGCACCAATGGAGTAGCGGAAATCTTGATCTTGCGGAGAGTCCAACGTGATTTCAGCAGTGTAATCTTCGTGCTTCTGTGGATCCTGTGACAGGAAGTTCTGCGCACGGGTCAAATCGAAGTCCCGTACCCAGTTGGCCCGCATGTCACTGTAGCCAAGCACGACGTTGATGGCATGACCGTCATCGAAGTCATAATCAGTAACCAACGACGCACGCCATTGCTTACGACGAAGACCAACAAAGTCGACTAACGGCACACCAGGAACTTTCGGCCGGGTCGTCGTACCACGAGGGTCAGTGATTTCCGTTGCCCGGAAGGCCGCAATATCGAACGCCGTCAAGCTGGTGTTCGGAGCGATAAAGGAGTCAACGTCAACTTGCGGAACAGCACCACAGAAATAGTCAGCGCCTGTATCTGCAGGCGATGTAATGCCCTGGGCATAACAGTTGGTTCCCGCATTGGCAGAGCCACTTCCACGATCCGACAGAGCCGAACCAAGCAATAAGCCTGCGGCGGGGCCATCGTTATCGCGTGAGTACAAGACGCGTAATTTCATTTGCAGATCTTCGGTCGGCTGCGCAAACAAAATGGCTTGGAGCGTTTCAGTCCGCTCGCGGCCTAGTTCGCCACCGTCGGCGTTGGAACGGTACTGACCGTCCGTGCCATAGCCACGTGCCGAAACTCTGTAGGACAGCTTGTCGTCGACCAGAGGCCCTTCGTGAGACACCGAAATATCGTAGCTTCCGTCTTCGCCCCATTCAGCGGCGGCGCGACCAGCGTACTCAAAACCCGGGGTCTTGGTGACGTAGTTCACAGCACCTGCAAACGTCGAACGACCGAAGGTCGCCGACTGCGGGCCTTTGATAATTTCAACACGCTCGAGGTTTGAGAAGTCCAAGCTAGCGACGCCTTGGGAGACATAAACACCGTCAAGGAACACCGTACCGAGTTGCTGCGACGCTGCAGACTGGTTGGAGTCCATACCGCGGAAACGCACCGCCGTATTGAAACGACCAGGAATCTGACCGCCTTGCTTGTTGAAGTGCATGCCAGCCGTAACAAACGACAGGTCTTCAAGGCTGCTGAAACCACTGCGATCAAGTTCGTCGAACGAAAACGCCGAAATGGCGACCGGAATGTCGAGCAATGACTCTTCGCGCTTACGGGCTGTAACCACGATTTCTTCAAGTGCCAAGCTTTGCGCAACAGCGGTGTTATCAACCACCCCAGTTGCCGCTATGGCGATACCGGCAACACCGGCACTTAAGCGTGTTAAAAAGGTCATAGTATTATGATCCCCCCCAATTGTGATTTAACGAGACGCTGCCGCCCCGCCGGTTATCTTCTGACCCCACGAGTAGCCAAAAGGGAATTCCTGATAGTTTCCAACACTATGAATGCCCCGTATGCGAAAAGGTCGCAACCCGGAAACCGCTAAGACCTTGAATTAGCCATCGGTTATGACCTCTTTGCAACATGTCGCGCCAACACGGAAAGATGGTCTATTTTAACTGTATATTGGCTAAATTTGAGCAAAATATCCTATATTGTCGACATAATGTGTTGCACAAATGCCGCACAGCACCCCCTTTTCTGGTAGTTATGGAGTTTGGTCTTTTCCTGGAGGCCAATATCGCTACGCTCTGCCGTTCTTCGACAGCACATGGGGGTGCAGGCTGGCGCCAACTCTTTGCATTCCCCGCCTTACATGCTCCGAAGGTCGTACGACTAAAATTGATACACCCATGGAAGGGGACATTTCATGAAATTTAAGAGATTTGGTCTTCGAGGCCTTACTCTTGCAACAGCGGCGGTGATGGCTTTTCCATTAGCTGCTGAAGCACAGAGTATTGCCCTTGAAGAAATCGTGGTGACGGCGCGTAAGCGTTCCGAAAGCCTCCAAGAGATTCCGGTCGCGATCACGGCCTTCTCATCACAACAAATGGAAGCCATTGGCGCACCGAACCTGGTTGATCTGGCCAAGTTTACGCCAGGCCTTCAGTTCAATGAGCAAGGTGTGCAGGAGCCGGGTCGTGTATACACCGCCATTCGTTTCCGCGGCCTTGGTTCTGAATTGAAAGAGCCTTTTGCGCAAACAGGGTCCGCCTTCTTGGACGGCATCTACATGCCTGGCGGTGTGTCCAGTATGGGTAACGAAAACTTTGAGCGCATCGAAGTTGTGAAAGGCCCATCATCTGCATGGTTGGGTCGCTCGACCTTTGCCGGTGCGGTGAACTTCATCACCAAAACTCCGAGCACGACCGAATACTCCGGACGCGCCTCAACCCGTTTTGCGGAAGACGGCACGTATGACGTGACCTTCTCTCATGAAGGCCCCTCGTCGAAGACAAACTGGCCTATCGCGCCTTTGTCCGCGGCTATGGCACCGACGGCCAATACTCCGCCTCAGATGGCGGTGACTTGGGTGCGGAACGCACAGACACGATGATGGGCACACTGTTCGCGACGCCCACCGAAGACCTAACGATCAAGCTGCATGCCATTTATTCTAAGGATAAGGATAGTTCTCCGGCACAGGCTTTTATCAGCGGGCCGCTCGGCTTGCGTGGCACCAACACAACCAACTTGACCAACTGTCTTGCGACACGCACGGCGGGTGCAACAAGAGCTAATGGCTTGCCTCTGACAGACTGGGTCTGTGGAGAAATTCCCGAAGTTGCCAGCATCATTGATTCATCAACGGCGCTGTCAGCGGATTTGATCAACTTCTGGAATAACGTTGTGCCTGAGTTCCCTGGCGCTCCGTTCATCGATCAAGTGGGCTTGCGGCGTAAAAACCTTCGTTTTTCTTTGAATGTTGACTATGACATCAACGCTACAGGGTTTTTTGAAGGCTCAACACTGTCGTTACTCGGCGGTTACGGTAAAGAAAACTCTGTGTTCATTCGTGACTTCGACTTGACGCCAGTTGCCAACTGGCTCTCTCGGGACCCATCTCAAAACAAGGTTAAACAGTTCGAGGCCCGCATCACATCAGGTGACAACTCCGACCTGACCTGGATGCTCGGCGTCAGCTATTTTGACGGGGGCTTCCAAGCCACCTTCCAAGGCGGTGAAGTCGCCGTCGGCACGGATGGTGGACTTACTGGTCCTGCAAGCTTTGACTTAGACACGGCTCTAGGTCGCACAGCAGATGGAATATGCCCTTGCTTCTTCCCACCTCTGACCATTGGTCCTGAGAATGGAGGGGAAACCAAAGGCGTGTTCGGCACCATCGGTTATCAGTTTACCGAGGAATTGTCGTTCGACTTTGAATGGCGCTATCAGAAGGATGAAATCACCGTCATTCTTCCTGGTGTAACAGATGTCTCTGGGTTTGCTCCGCAAATTCAAGCACTTGCTACCGGTAACGGCGGCGAACTTGGTCAGTCCTTTAACAAGTTCTTGCCTCGTGTCACGTTGCAGTACCAACCGAGTGATGAAACCAATGTGTGGGCCACATTCTCTCGCGGCAACACACCTGGGTACTTCAACGCTGATATCGTCAATCGTCCATCAGATGATATTGACCTAATCTTAGGTCAGATCTCGACCGACATCTTCCTCGACGAAGAAACGCTCGACAATTACGAGTTGGGTTGGAAGCAACAGTTCATGGACAACCGGGTCAACTTCTCCTTTGTTGCGTATTACATGGAGTGGAAGAATCAGAAGACCAGAACTGGCGCGACGATTGATCGGAACGATGCTGCAATGTCCCAAATCGCTTTGAACGCCACCATCGGTGGATTCAATACCGAGTTTAAGGGCGTTGAGTTCGAAGGATCTGCCGCAGTCACGGACAACCTCACCTTTGATTGGGGTGTGAACTATGCCGAGGCTGAGTTCAAGAACTTCGAATGTGGGTTCACGGATGACTTCGCACCACCTGCGGCTGATGGCCGTTTGGTTTGTGATGGCAACCGTCCCGTTCAGTTCCCGAAATGGAGTGGTTCACTTGCAGGAACATGGACAGATAGCCTGACCGACGATTGGGACTACTTCATTCGGTGGGATGCTTCCTACACCGGCAAGCGCTTCGCTGACGAAGCCAACTTCGCCTATGTGGGTTCACAAATCCTATCTAACCTGCGCATCGGCTTCACCAACGATACCGTGCGCTTGGAAGGGTTCGTCACCAACCTGTTCAACGACAAGACTTGGCTGGCAGGACAACGCTGGACTGACTTCTCGGCTGACCAGGGCGGCCTGTTCCCGTTCGAGTTTACGGCACAACAAGGTATTGCTCTGAGCGCACCAAAACTGCGTCAGTTCGGTGTCCGCGCGTCGTACAACTTCTAGAACGAGACGACATAAACGGTATTGGGAACGCCCCGGCTTCGGCCGGGGCGTTTTCTTTTGCGCTCACGGGATCGGACCCCTACCCTTAAGGCATGGTTCAACGCACTCTGTTCATCTGTCTATTGAGCTTGTGCTTCTCAGCAAGCACCGGTGCTCAAGACGTCCTGCGCATCGGCACCACGGCGTTACCACCCACACTTGGTAATCCCTACCGCAATACCGGCACGCCGCACATCTATACCTGGTCGGCGACCTTTGATGGCCTGACGCGCATCGATGTCGACGGTAATCTTCAGCACTGGCTCGCGACGGAATGGGAGGCGATTGACGACCTCACCTGGCGCATCAGTTTGCGCGACGATGTGACCTTCTCGAACGGGGTTCCGTTTACGGCGGATGCGGTTGTTAGCGTCCTTGATTACTTGACCAGCGACGAGGCCGTGCGAGAAGCGGTTGCCCGAGAATTTTCATTCGTTCGCACATCAAGCGCTATTGACCCGCATACAGTTGAAATCATCACCATTGCCCCCACGCCACACCTGCCGCGCACGCTGCCGTTGCTGCACATGGTCGAACCAGCCCAATGGGAGCGCCTGGGAGCAGAGGGCTTCGCAAGAGAGCCGATCGGCACCGGGCCCTATCACCCGACTAAATTTAGCGCGACCAAAATTGAATACGAGGCCGTGCCATCGTCTTGGCGCAAACCCACTATCCCCCGCATGGAGAAAATCGCGGCACCTGAGGCTTACGCCCGCACGCAAGCGGTTCTGGCCGGGCAAATGGATATCGCGATGGGACTAGGCCCCGAAGAAGCCGAGGTGATTGCCGCTGCGGGTGGGCGCGGATTGAATTGGCCAACTGCGGCGCTGTGGGCGATTAATTTTCACCACGGCCTCGGCACACCGCTTGACGATGTTCGTGTACGCGAGGCTCTCAACTTAGCTGTCGATCGTCGCGGACTGGTTGACGGTCTACTCGCGGGGATACCCGAACTTCCGACGCAGGCCGGAGTCTCTGTTTCCTACGGGTACGACCCCGATTTACCGCCGATTCCCTATGATCCCGACCGGGCGCGCGTGCTGCTTAGCGACGCAGGCTATCCAGATGGTTTTGAATTTGTGCTTCAAGGGACTATAGGGTCTGGCGCCAATGACGCCGCCATGTATCAAAAAGTCGCGCAAGATTTGTTGGCAATCGGCGTCACCATGGAAATCAAAACCTTTCCCGTCAGCCAACTGATTCGCAGTGTCATGGAAGGCGGCTGGGACGGCGATGCCTTTGGCGTTACCTATGCGGCAGAACCGAACGTCGATGTGCTACGGCCGATGCGCAATCATTCCTGCCTTTGGACTCATCCCTGGTATTGCGACGAGCGCATCATGCCGGCTATCGAGGAAGCCCTCGTTACCTTTGACGTCGAGAAAGGCCTCGCGCTGCGCCATGAGGTTATGCGTTTCTATAGAGAGGAATGGGTTTCCCTTTTTCTTTATCAAATTGTCCGGTTCGCCGGTACACGCGCGAACGTCCGTGGGTTCACCGAGGTCCATGGTTATGTCAGTTACGAAGACATCCACTTCGTCGATGAGTGATGCATAAATTCATCTGCGCCGTTGCTCTGCTCTGCCTGATGGCTACAACCAGCCAAGCCCGCTCCCTTCGTCTCGCCTTGCACGAACTGCCGCCCGGCCGAGGCTACCCCTATCGCGTTATGACGATGCCCAGTTTGTATTCCCTGTCAGCGATTTTCGATGGCCTAACACGCATCGATAGGGACGGTGTCGTGCGGCCGTGGCTGGCGAAAACATGGGCACAGACCAATGATCTAACCTGGGTCTTAGAGCTACGCGACGATGTCGTGTTTCACAATGGCCGACCCTTTACCGCTGACACCGTTGTTCATGCTGTCACCTATCTCGCTGGTCGCGGCGGCACCGGGGAAGCCGTCGCGACGGAAATGGCGTTCTTAGACAGCGCAACCGCACTCGACGACCATACTGTTGAAATTCGGACCAACATTCCTGTCCCTATTCTGCCGCGGTTTCTGCCTGTGCTGCACATGGTTGAACCCGAGAGTTGGGAATCTCTGGGCCGCGACGCTTTCGCCCTTCATCCCGTCGGGACCGGCCCATTTAAAGCCGAGTCCTTTGAAGCCGCGCGCATCACACTAAGCGCCCATACCGAGTCATGGCGTCCGCCGCAGTTAGACCGTCTCGAAATTTTGGCCGTGCCAGACGCAACGGCACGGGTTCAAGGCCTGATGTCTGGCTCTGTGGATGTTGCCTTGGCACTGGGCCCCGATGATCGAGAAACTATCGAGCAAACCGATGGGACGTTCCTCGGGTGGCGGAGCGAGATGGTGCGCACGATTTCGTTCGTACTCACCGAAGGACCCAGCCCACTTGATGATGTCCGAGTACGGCAAGCCTTAAACCTGGCTATAGACCGCAAAGGCATCATTGATGGATTACTCGGTGGCCTAACGGTGCCTGCCAGCCAAGGGGCAACGCCGGCCGCCGAGGGTTACAATCCATACCTAGAACCTTTTCGCTACGATCCTGATCGAGCACGCACCCTTCTCGCGGACGCCGGGTATGAGAACGGCTTATCTTTCACAGCAGAGGCAGTCATTGGCGCCAATGGGTCGGACAGCGCGATGTACCAACAAGTGGCCCGCGCGCTTAGCGAAGTCGGCGTAGAACTCATCATCACACCAGTCACCATTGCTCATCTCTTCGATCATTTCGAACGTGGTGGTTGGCACGGTAAAGCGTTTGGCATGGTCTATACGATGGAGCCGATCATCGATGTCATTCGAACTCTTCGAAACAATTCTTGCGACCGGCCGGCACCCTGGTATTGCGACGTAGAGGCTACGTCGATGATTCAAGATGCGTTAACCGAGCAAGACACGGTGAAACGTATCGCGTTGAAACAGAATTTGATGGCCCGTTATCGCGATAACGCAGCCGCGATATTTCTATGGCCTGAGTTGCGTTTTGCGGGGCTCGCGCCTGGCGTGAGCGGATATGACGACGTGCATGGCTTCATTAGCTACGATACCCTGAACGTGACCCCATAGAGCGCAATGACGCTCAAAAACATATGAAGGACTAAATCTTGCGGCGCCGTCTTGCTCGTTTCATCTCCACCACTGTGATGGCTGCGCTCTTTCTCGCACCTTCTTTTACTGTACTGGCCGAAACGGTCATGCGTATGGGTATGTCCAGCCTTCCGCTGTCATTGGGTAACCCGTTCCGTTCCGGTGCAACACCAACAATCTATTTCACACCCGCGCTTTTTGATGGTCTGACACGAATTGATAACGATGGGATGTTGCAGCCCTGGCTTGCCGTTTCGTGGGACGCGACCGACCAAAATACCTGGCGGGTGAAACTTCGAGACGGTGTCACATTTTCTAACGGTGTCCCGTTGACTGCCGAGGCGGCTGCCTTTGCCGTTAATTACCTCGCCAGCGAAGAGTCCCTGCCGGAAAGCTTGCGCCGTGAGCTTCCTAGTTTCGAGGGAGCCGTTGCCGTTGATGCGTTGACAGTAGACATCACAACCCGCGATCCAGACCCGCTTCTGATGCGTTCATTGACTATTCTTCCGATGGTCGATCCGGCCCAGTGGACTCGTCTTGGACGCGAAGGCTTTGCCCGCGAACCGGTTGGAACTGGGCCTTTTCGTATTGAAAGTTGGGGCCCGGCTGAGGCTAAGATGGCGGCAGTGTTGACATCCTGGCGCCCACCGATCGTCGGCCGGCTTGAAATACTAGCTATTCCCGACAAGACCGCGCGCATACAGGCTCTGCAATCGAACAGAATTGATGTCGCTATCGAATTTGGGCCCGAAGATGGGGCGACCATGAAAGCAGCCGGCCTCAAAACTCAAAACTGGATCGCAGCAGAAACATCGGGGCTTTCCTTTATTCTTCACGAACGCCCGAACTCGCCGCTTCAGGATATTCGGGTGCGAGAGGCCCTCAACCTCGCGATCAATCGCGACGCGTTGGGAGAAATTTTATTAGAAGGCGCCACCGTGCCGGCCAATCAGCCGGTGCCGCGTGTCGCCTTTGGTTTCAACCCCGACCTGCTGCCAATTGCCCACGACCCTGACCGCGCCCGGGCTTTGCTCAAATACGCAGGTTACGAAAACGGGTTCTCTTTTGTTGCTTACACAGTCAGTGGAATCGGTGTTGGCGCTTCAGTGCTGCAAGTCGTCGCCAATGAATTCGCGGCCATCGGCGTGACCATGGAATTACGGTCTCTGCCCATCCAACAATTTTTGCGGTATCTAGGCCAAGGGACATGGCCAGACGACGTCGACGCCTTTTCCATGAATTGGCCGGTTTGGCCATCGTTGGACAGCCTCCGTGCATTGCGTTTGCATTCCTGTTTGCGACGGGATCCCTGGTACTGCGACGAAGCTATTACACCGAAAATTCGCTCCGCGATTACGGAGTGGGAAGAAGACAAAGCCATATCTATGCGCCGCAACATTATGGCTTGGTATCGGGATCAGTATCCCGCCGTCTACATGTTTGAGACAGCTCAGTTCGCTGGTATGCGGGCCAACGTCACTGGCTTCACAATGGTGAACAACATCATTGCTTTCGAGACATTGGGCTTCGCGGACTAGGGGTTCTGTTAATAAAATTAAACTGGCAGGGTGTGATCAAGCCCCTAGAGTAAATTCACCATAGGTTCGCTAATCATCAAGAACCTCCGATGAAATTTCACACCGTTTCTAACAGTTGGACTGGAACATTACGGTGCCAAAGAAAACCAAGCATACGGAGAACCGCCAACTCCGAACTCCTGTGAGCAGACGAGGAATACTGGGCGGCGGTCTAGCCGCATCGGCAATCGCTCTGACAGCCGATGGTCCAGCAAAAGCTGCGGCGCCTGGATCGGATCAAGTGTCCGTTCGAGAAAATGGCTCGTACGACACCGTCCCGCTGGCAAAAAACTCTGTGGATTACGCCTGCGTACAACACCCTGTTCTACCCGTTGATCCGGCCAACCCGCGTCCGGGCATCGCCGCCAATATGAAACGTATGGTGACGTTGATTGACGAGCATGCCCATTGGGCAGGACCTGCCGATCTGTTGTCGTTTCACGAGTTTCCTATTGCGGGGTACGCCGGCTGGACACGAAAGGAAATGCTATCCGTCGCTATCGAAATTCCCGGTGAAGAAACGGAAATTTTAGCGGCGAAAGCGCGCGAATATGGAATTTGGTTGACCTTCGGCTGCTACGCCCGCGACCAAAACTGGCCCGACCACGTTCTTATGCTGGGTGTGCTTATGAATCCCAAAGGCGAGATCGTCGCTCAGCATTGGAAGGCGCGCGGCGGCCACGGACGCAACCCCGCATTCGAGCTCATAACAACAACGGTTTATGACGTGCTGCCGCGCTACGTCGAAATGTATGGCTGGGACGAAGTGATCCCAGTTGCAAGAACTGAGGTCGGGAACATTTGCATTACTGGGGTTCAAAACGATCCTCTTCTGTATGCCAGCATGGCGCTTAAGGGATGTGAGCTTTGTATCCGACAAGCCACGGGTTCAAACCCAACGGACGATGCAGTGATGACCTCACGGTACAACGGATACTTCACATCGATTGTTTCCAACTCAATAAGTCAGGGTAATCGCTATTTTGCAGACGCAGCGGGCGGTTACGGGGTCACCCAAATTATTGGACCAGACGGCAAAGCGTTGGCCAAAGCTTGGGGGCCCCACGAAGAGGTCGTGCGAGCAAAAATTCCATTGGCCAGCTACCGCGAACGCCGCACTTTGCCAGACTGGCAAATGGAGATGTATCGCCCGGTCTTTGACGCCTACCGTGCCCGGTTTGCGCCCGGTGAATATTTAGACGGCTTACCCGACACTATGAAGGACGCGGCAAAACGGTTTTACCCGGGCGGGCGTTGGGGCTAGCCCTTGGACGTATAAGCCACGCACGGACAACCCATTTCGTCGACCAGTCCAAGATCGACGAGTTCGCCAAGAACAGAGACAAAATGTTGCGACGTGCCTGGGCGATCGTAGAGTTCTAGCCAATTCTGTTCACAAAACGCGATGATCGCCGGACCTCCAAGTTCAACATCCCACAGAATGCCAAGCAGAGATGCCAAATCTTCTTCCCGTTCTTTGGTGGCATCATCGACACAACAAGCCTCATTGGCCTCTTTCTTTCGTCCGGTTTCGGGTCCCGCCCCCAATCCGAAGTCAGGCAAAACTCGGCGGGCAGGCGGTGCAATCTGCCAGTGCGCAAATTCATGGAGCAGCACAGCGGTCTCCGTCTGACTCGCAACAGCGGCGCCGTTCCAACTGAACCCCTCTGATGGACTCGAGTCACTGAGGGGGATACCAAGCCGTACGCCGAGCCGCACAGCATCGCCGTGGCTGGCATACAGATCGGTTTGGAGGCCGGACGCCAAGTCTTTAGTTTCCGAAATGCGGCGAAAAACCAAGTGTGCCGATGGGTGCGCTACTAACGCTTGGTCCAAAGCCTGTAGCGCACAATCAAGTTCAAACTGGTCAAGTGATGACAACATCATGATGGCGAAGTCTTACCTTGGCCCAGCCTGACGGTCTAGGATAAGGGCACATCAACATGGAGAACCAATGCCATGACAACTTTGCGCGACGGCATGCCTCTCATCGCATCAAATGAGGGCGAATGGCAGGGTACCTATTCCTTTATTTCTCCGACGGGTTGGATCAACGATAGATACGACTTTCGAATCGTTCTTAGTATTTTTGATGACCCGGCTTTGTCTTACCGACAGGAGAGCTTTTACACGTGGTCAGATGGGCGCACAGAAGATCGGGTTTTTGACGCGGGGTATGATGCCGTCACGAACCAAATGGTATGGGATGATGGGCGAATCGCTGGACGATTGTGGGAAGTTGACGAAACCAGTTTCCATTTGCGGTTTGGCTTCACTGCAATGCCAGATGTCCAGTGCTTCGAAACGGTACAGATGTTTGACAATGGAGCCAAACGCGGTCGGACATGGCTTTGGTATCGTGGCGGCGATCTTTACCAATACGTGTTGATTGACGAACACCGGACCGCCTGAACAAGTTCGATCTATTAGATTACGGTAACATCTCAATTTGCTCAGGGTGCGAGACGTCGACGAGGGGGCCGTTAAAGTCTTTCACCCACCCCCGCACTCTTACTTGTTGATCTGCTAGGGATAGCGGATCGAGACCTACTTCTTTGAATAGAGGCCAGGCCGAGCGATCAATCGAAATGGTAAAGTCTGTCCGATAGTCTTCGCCAAAGTTGAGATATATCCGGCTGCGCACCTGAGCAACATCAGACACCGTGCCTTCAATCAATTGGAATGAGCCATAGTCTTTGGCAAGCAGCGAGGGGTCAGCGGATCGAACGGCGTAGTATTTGAGTGACCATATCCCCACACGAGATTTGCGGGCCTCCCGCTCAGCTACAAGTAAGGCGTTGGCAAGACGACGGTTGTCAGAAAACGTGTAGACACGAGCCAATCCCAGTCCAATCATTTTGCGCTGGAGCCAGGCCCCGTCCGTGCGCACAAGATGCGCCAGTACCCGGCGGTAGCGATCTTGACCATTGCCATCGGTGTGCAAATTAACATCCTGACCCGCCGTCAAGTCTTCCAGCGCGATCTTGGCTTCTGACGCCAGTGGCCATGACGGAAAGTTGCGCCGCCCGAGCGGTAGCTTGGGCGCCTGGATTCCGGTAAGCCGAACCTCACGCCCGTCATCAAGAACGAGCGTATCGCCATCGATAACGCTAGAAACGGTCCGACTCTCGATAGCCTCTAGAGCGAGCGGAGATGCCAACTGAAGGCTCTTCTCGTCTGCCGCTAGAGCGCTCGAGAAGAAAACAGATATGACAAGGTTGAGGAACACACGGGCCATATGGAACGTTATACTACGATCGTCGGTTTTTGAGGCTAAAGGTAATTGCGGATGAGTGACAATATTGAAACCGGCAGGTCGCTGAACCGCCGCGCACTTATGACCGGCGGAGCAGCCCTGGCAGGCATAGGGTGCCTGAGTGGGTGCAGCACCAATCCCGCAACCGGACAAGATAGTGTCACCGGTTTCTATTCTCTCAATGATGACATCAAGTTGGGACAAGCCGAGTACCCCAACCTCATTCGAGCATTTGGCGGGGCCTATGACAGCATACCATTGCAAAGCTACGTCGCCCGCATTGGCCGCGATCTAGCCAGTCGATCTGAACTCCCAGAATTACCGTGGGAATTTACTGTTCTCAATACCCCGATCGTAAACGCCCTCGCCCTCCCTGGTGGAAAAATTGCCATCACCCGTGGACTTCTTGCCGTTGCCAGCAATGAAGCCGAGGTGGCGGGTGTATTGGCCCATGAAATCGGTCACGTCACCGCGCGCCATACAGCTCAGCGCCAGACGCGCGGCTTGCTCGCAAACCTTGGCCTAGCGGTGTTGGGCGTAGCGACCCAGAACTCACAGTTAATGCAACTCGGCCAGACCGTCGCGGCCGGCTACCTTCAGGGCTTTTCCCGAAGCCAAGAGCTGCAATCGGACACCCTAGGTGTGCGCTACCTAAGCAAAGCGTCTTACGACCCCGAGGCGATGGCTACGTTTTTGGCCTCCTTGCGCGAGCACAGCCAACTTGAAGCTCGCTTACAAGGGCTGCCCCCGGGGGTTGTCGATCAACGCAACATGATGGCGTCGCACCCAAGAACCATCGATCGTGTTCGCCAGGCACAAGCCGCCGCGGAAACAAATTCTGTCGATACAACTGCGCGTACTGAACGCGACGCCTATTTGAACGCGATTAATGGAATGGTGTTTTCAGACGACCCTGATCAAGGCTATGTCAGAGGCAGGGATTTTCTACACGCCGGGTTAAAACTCGGGTTCCAGGTGCCGCCCGGTTTCGTATTGCGCAATGGCACAAGCCAGGTGACGGCTGAAGATCGTAACGGGGCGGTGATTACCTTCGATGCCGCCAAAGCGCAACGCAGCCGAACGCTGGCCCAATACGTTCAGGATGAATGGACGCAGGGCGTGAATTTGTCAGACGTACAAAGCTTAAGCATCAACGGTCTCTCGACCGCTACCGGACGGGCACGCCTAAACACCCAGAAAGGCACCGCTGACTTGCGTGTCGTTGCCTACCAGTGGGATGGCACCCAACTGTTCCGCCTGATGTTTCTGTCACCGGCCCGTAGCGCTTCAACTTATGCCGATGGCATCCGCCGCACGGTAAATAGTTTCCGCCGGTTGAGTGATGCGGAAGCCAAGGAACTGAAGCCATTACGCCTCATCACGGTTCAAGCTGATGGAACTGATTCCATATCGACTTGTCACAGACAATGCCTTATGGCGCCTTGAACGACGATTGGTTTCGCATGCTTAATGATCTTCAACCGGGCCAACCCGTACCCGTTGGCCGATCAATCAAAGTGATTACATCCTAGACACTATCCAGAAAAGAAAACGCCCCAGACAATTGTCCAGGGCGTTCAATTCTTGTGCGAACGGCGCGTCTTAAGCTGCGCTGAGAAGCTTCTCTAGCTTTGCGGTTGCCGTCTCTGGCTTAATTTTCTCAACCGCCGCCATCTCGTGAGCGAGACGCTCCAGCGCTTGCTCATAAATTTGGCGTTCCGAATACGATTGCTCAGGTTGGCTATCACCCCGATGCAGATCACGTACAACTTCAGCAATGGAAACAGGGTCGCCAGAATTGATCTTGGCTTCGTATTCCTGTGCGCGACGACTCCACATTGCCCGTTTGACCCTGGCGCGACCCTTAAGGGTTGTCAGCGCTTGATCCATGACCTTGCGGGTGGACAGTTTACGCAAGCCTGAATTGTCGACCTTGTCGACTGGGACGCGCAAAGTCATGCGGTCCCGTTCGAAACTCACCACAAACAATTCAATTTCTTGTCCGCCGATAACCTGCTTTTCAATGTCGGTGACTTTTCCGACACCGTGCGCCGGGTAAACGACAAAATCTCCGGTTGAAAATACCATTCCTTTGCGTACGTCCTTTTCGCGGGGTTTCTTTGTTTTTGTTTCTGCACTGGTCTTTTTCGGCATTATTTGGCTCTCTTATTCCAGTTAGCGCCCATATCGCCTGGAACCCTGGCAGCCCCCCAGCTGCACTCACGAATAAAGGGCCATTTGGCCCTTGAGGTTCCAGTTACTTATTCGCCAGCCCCTAGCTTCCCGTTCGTGACGCCGTAAAACAGCCTCGGTGTCCGACATGCGCGCCGAGCGATTTTTATTTTGTTGCAGCGCACAAAAGATTAGGTGTAGCGAAAAAATAATCCGCCAGTTCTTTCGGCGGATTAAGTACTTATACCAAATTTGCGGTGCAAAAGACAGCCTAAAGTAGGCGCCAATATGGCGCCTACATGCCCCTCAGGAGGGGGTCAAATCAGCCGGTGTTGCCTGGATTTGTGCTGAGTTGCTCTTTCTTTCCAGGCTTGCCATTCCACTCTTCACCATCCGCGGGTGCTTCGCCCTTGGCGGTAATATTAGGCCACTTATCCGCGTATTCAGCGTTAAGTTCAATCCAGTCTTGTGTGGAATCTTCCGAATCGGGAAGAATGGCTTCAGCCGGGCATTCCGGCTCACAGACGCCACAATCGATGCATTCATCCGGATGGATGACGAGCATGTTTTCACCTTCGTAAAAGCAGTCCACAGGACACACCTCTACGCAGTCCATAAATTTACACTTAATACAGTTCTCGGTGACGACGTAGGTCATTACGCATCTCTCTCCACATAGCCCATCTGGATCTTGTCCTTAGGTGAGGTTTTCCAGGTCGAGCCCCAATTGCTCCAATGCAGCTTTTCGGGCTCGCCCACTATCTTGATCGGTAACATACAATAAACCACTGACTCGACGTACTAAATTTGCCTCGAAGTCGTCAAGCTGGCCGTCAGCATAAACCACTTCCCACAACATTTGCATCAGCTCAACGCGACCGTCGTAATCCAAGTTGTCTTTGACCGTTCTCGCAAAACCATACAGCTGATTGGATTTGGCGACGGTCTCTTCAGCATCGGCAATGATGCCATCAAGACTATCCTCTGGAAGAGAGAACAGGTGTACCAGAACATCTTTGACTTGAGCACGCTCCTGATCGTCAAAGGTTCCATCGGCCATAGCCGCTTCGACAAGAAGAGCGGCGGCAGCCGATTGGACCGTAGGCTCCTGCGGCGATGTTTCGCTGATCTTGCGAGGCTCGCTGATAAATGATTTCAAAGCATCAAGCATAGTTTCAGGTACCGGTTAGTTGGCTCCGGATCAAGGACCTTGATATCAAAAGGTGATTCAATCTGATTCGTTGCGAAGAAAAAATTTCTCCAAAGCGCGGCGTTCCCGTTTCGTCGGCCGGCCACTTCCGGGTGTCCGGTATAATGGCGCCATTTTTTTAGCGCCATCCAGCCGCTCAGCGGGGTTCAACTCGTCATATAAAAGAACGGCCTCCGGTGCTGGCCCGCGGCGAACGCCGAGAGCGTTCACCATCACTGTTCTACGGATAGGGCCTATCGTAATGACAAGCTGATCACCGAGCCGAATGAGACGATTGGGTTTTCTGGTTTCTTCTCCGTTGATCGTCACCCGACCATCGATACACAATCTTTGAGCCAAAGACCTAGTCTTGCAAAAGCGTGCAAACCAAAGCCATTTATCGATCCTCAATCCGTCACTCAACTTTTGACCAAGTCCTTCAACACTGCAAAGGGAGAATCAGGGTCGATCGGCTTCTCTGCACGCTTTTTTGGTCTCGGTTTTCTTTTCTCCGCACCGTCAGTTTTGCTGTGCGACTTAGGCTTCGTCTTTTGACGTTTTGGCTTACGCCTAATAGCAATTGATATCCCTTCGTCGCCCACACTCGAAACATAACCAAGAGCAACCAGAAGCTCGACAGCGTTCTCCGCACCAATACCTAGGGGCGACAAATTTGCCGGGGGCAATATTTTGGCCCCCTCGCGTAGAAGACGGCGCACCTCTGCTGAGAAACGCTCGATCATATCCACCCGATAGGCCATGCCCTTAACCGGATGAAATCCTGACGATCGATAATAGTCAGCCGGAACGCCTTTCTCCGTCGGGAATGAAACTCGGCCAGAGGGTGGCAGACCAGGCGCGGTGTCAGGGGCATTGGTGATCACCCAGAGCAGAGCCCGCAGCCGCACCGGATCAGCCTTAAGAACGTCCGGCACGTATATGAAATTCAGGCCGAAACGAATGCGGTGCCCGGCAAGCGCTTTGCGATCTTCATCCGTGAGCACACGAACCTGCGCCTCTGCCTCTTTCCGGTCCACGGTTCCCAACGCCTCTGAAACTTGGAACGCGAGACCTCGAGCAGCGCCTTTCAGCGGCGCAGCTTCAGCCTGAATGAGGGGCCCAAGCAGTTTGCTGATGTGAGCATCAGTCCAGGCCTGATAGCGAGCGGTCAATTGATCGTAGATGGCGCGGTCGAGCCGGTCATCGGCCTTAACAAGCACCTTTGGAGACAACGGACGTGGACCTGGCGTCAGAGTTGCGACAACGGAATCTTGCCACACAACACGAGCACTATCGTCAAGTGAGAAGACATCGTCTTCAGCGTCAATTTGTAGGCGGCCCCGGCGTTCAAGCTCCGGCACTAAAACGGCGTCAGCCGCATTCTCAATGGCGCGGTCTGCTGCTTTCAATCCGGTCTTATCGGGCTCAAACACAAGCCCGTTCAGCGTGCCAATAAAATGTCCGTCGACCTCAACACGGCCGGTCTCATCAACGGCGGCAACCATGCGATCTGTCCCTTTAAGCTTCTTTACTAAATGCGCGATGCGTCGATCAATAAACTGTTCTGTCAATTTGTCATGCAACGAGTCTGACAAGCGATCTTCTACAACGCGCGTCTGATCCTGCCAATAACCAGCATTCTCCACCCATCTCGGTCGGTTGGTGAGATAGGTCCACGTGCGAATGGCGGCAATCCGGTCCATCAACGCGTGTATGTCACCGTCAGCACGATCAATACGGCCAACATGCTCCGCTACCCAGTCTTCTGGGATACACTCGTTGACGTCGCTCAGATGCATGAAAATTTGACTCAGTAATCGCGCGTGGTTTTCTGGCCTCAGCTTTCTGAAATCGGGAACTTGCGTGACATCCCACAACAGCCTGACCCGCTGAGACCCCTTAGCCCGCTCTCTCACATCGGATTCATTGGCTAAGATGTCCAGAATCAATTGGTCCTCAGGAGTCGATGGACGCATCAAACCAGGACCGGGCGGCGGCTTCTGCAGGCCCACCAATAGGGATTGAACAGTCGCATACTGAAGATCTGAATTCCGCCAGTACAGCGCTTTGACGGATTGAAACTCATGGGTCTCGATGCGTGCAACGACTTCCGGATCTAGGGCCGAGGCCTCCGCAGTGACGCCAAACGTGCCATCGTTCATATGCCGCCCCGCACGACCTGCAATCTGAGACAACTCGGACGGCGTTAAAGCGCGTGGCGCTCGCCCGTCAAATTTCGACAGAGAAGCGAAGGCGACATGGTCAACATCCATGTTAAGGCCCATACCGATAGCATCTGTTGCTACCAGATAGTCAACTTCGCCTGATTGATAAAGAGCGACCTGCGCATTGCGGGCACGGGGACTGAGCGCACCCAAGACCACGGCGGCACCACCGCGCTGTCGACGCAGAAGATCTGCAATGCCATAGACCTCTGAGACTGAAAAGGCGACAACGGCTGAACGACGAGGTAGCCGCGTCAACTTCTTTGGACCGCTGTACGTCAATTTTGAAAAACGTGGCCTGGTGATAAACTTTGCATCTGGCACAAGCCGACGTATCAGCGGCCGAACAGTTTCCGACCCCAGGAACATTGTCTCAACGCGCCCGCGGCTGTGTAATAGGCGGTCAGTAAAAACGTGCCCGCGTTCTCGATCCGCGGCCAACTGTATTTCGTCAACCGCCAAAAAAGCGACGTCGCGGTCAATGGGCATACTTTCGACCGTGCAAATAAAGTAGGTGGCGCGCGGCGGAACGATTTTTTCTTCCCCCGTTACCAGTGCAACGGCGTCCACTCCTTTTATCGCTACAGCCCGGTCATAGTTCTCGCGGGCCAGCAGTCGCAACGGGAAGCCGATCGTTCCCGAGGCGTGACCAAGCATCCTGTCCATTGCTAGGTAGGTCTTGCCCGTATTGGTCGGCCCAAGGACGACCGTGACATCTTGGTCTGATTGATCGTGTCGAGCGGCCAAGGCGAAAGGACCCGAGTTAGAAAGAGTGGATAGGTGGCATCAAAGCCGAAGCTGCGGCTAAAGCCGACTAATCCTCAACCAATTGCGCTTCTTGTCGTCGGTCTATGTGTTTGATCTTCTGATTGTAGTCTTTCAGTCGACGCTCCATGGTCTCGAAGGAATCGCGCAACGCGATTTGGATGTCTTCATGAGATTTGATTTCCTTCGGGTCCCGCCGCACGACGAGGTCTTCGCCTGGAACGGCAAGATGGATGGTGACATGGAAGGGCGCTGCGTTGGTGTTCATGTTGGAATGGCTTTTGTGATGAGATTCCACAACCACTCGGCAACTGGTGATGCGATCAGAATACTGCTCGAGCTTATCCACCCGCTCTCTAATCTTGTTCTCCACGGCGTCGGACTTATCAATCCCATGAAAAGCGATTTGGATCGGAATCTGCATGTTCGCCTCCGTTATTAACATCCCCAGTGGCTTTGGAATGAAAGCTTGCCAGCCACCAAACCATCTACATCTTATCATGGCGCGATAGCGCTGTAGGAACAATGCGCCATATCAAAGACCCAAGGCGTATAAATTTTTAGCAAAGAAGTTGGATTTGCCCCTTGCCTCTGCCACCTAGACACCCAATATGACGCCCGATTAAGAACAGCTTGTTTGTCGCGCTAGACCGCGACCTGAAATAGGGACCAACGAGAGATGAGTGAAGAAAAGCATACGTTCCAGGCGGAAGTGGCCAAGCTCTTGGATATTGTCGTGCACTCTCTGTATTCCAATACTGAGATATTCCTGCGTGAACTCATTTCGAATGCGTCTGATTCCTGCGACAGATTGCGGTACGCGGCGCTCACCGATGAAAGTTTAATGGAAGGTGGAGAGACCGAGTTTTCTATCCACATTGCTGTGGACAAAGAGAATCGCACGCTGACCATCAGCGACAACGGCATTGGCATGAACAAAGATGACCTGGTCGAGAACCTGGGCACCATCGCCAAGTCAGGCACGTCAGAGTTCATGAAATCTCTGACTGGGGATGATTCTAAAGACGTTTCCCTCATCGGCCAGTTTGGTGTCGGCTTCTATTCGTCTTTCATGGTCGCGAAAAAGGTTGAGGTGTTCGCCCGCAAAGCCGGAGACACACAGGGCTGGCTCTGGGTTTCCGATGGCCGGGGAAGTTACCGCATCACCGAATCGGATGACGCCAGCCGAGGCGCACGTATCGTTTTACATCTCCGGAAAGAAGGCGATGAATATCTTGAGCCCCTGCGCCTAAAGACGGTCGTGAAGACCTACTCAGATCACATCGCTATTCCCGTGATCCTCGATGCGGTTCCCGGAGAGGAAGACAGCGCTGAAGAAACTCTCAATTCCGCATCAGCACTTTGGACTCGGCCAAAAAATGAAATCACGGACGAGCAGTATTCAGAATTTTACCACCATGTTGCGAATGGCTTTGATGAGCCTTGGCACACTCTTCATTTCAGGGCTGAGGGCGCGATCGAATACACAAGCCTCCTCTATCTACCCACAAGCCAGCCCTTCGACCTCTTTGGGCCGGAGAGAAAGAGCAAGGTGAAACTATACGTCAATCGCGTCTTTATCGCGGATGACCTTGATGGTCTTCTCCCGCCGTATCTTCGGTTTGTACACGGTGTCGTTGATTCCCCTGACCTTCCCTTGAACGTCAGTAGAGAAATGCTGCAGGACAACCCACAACTTAAGAAAATCCAAAAGGGCTTGGTCGGCAAACTGCTTAAAGAACTCAAGGACCGGAGCAAAGAGGCCGGTGAGTATGAAAGCTTTTGGGCGGCTTTTGGGTCGGTCCTAAAAGAAGGGTTGTACGAGGATTTCGAACGCCGGGACGAACTTTTGGAATTATCCCGTTTTCGGTCAAGTGGGAGCGACGATTGGCGCAGTCTGAAGGACTATGTCGCAGACTTTAAGGATGGTCAGGACGCGATCTATTACATTACGGGTAGCGACGCTGCGGCCTTAAAGAAATCTCCCCAGCTCGAGGGCTACGTCGCAAAAGGCGTAGAGGTTTTGCTGCTAACCGATCCAATTGACGAGTTCTGGGTAACCTCTGTCGGCGTTTTCGACAAGCACCCCCTCCGCTCTGCGGCGCAATCCGCCACGGATTTGGATTCCATCGCTAAAAATGACAGCGACAACAAGGATGAAGATGACGCAGACGAAGGTGCAAAAAATACCGACATAGACGGTCTTGTATCGCGCTTAAAAGATGCGCTCGGCGAAGCAGTAAAGGAGGTGAGGACTTCAAACCGCCTCACTGAAAGCCCTGTCTGCCTGGTCGGAGAGCAAGGCGGGATGAGTCTTCACCTCGAGCGTATGCTGAAACAGCATGGTCAAGGTGAGGGACTCGCTAGCCCCAGAGTACTCGAGATCAATCCTAAGCATGCCCTGATCAAGAAACTGGCCGAACAGAGTGACGAAATAGTGGGGGAGACGGCGCACCTGCTTCTCGATCAAGCCCGCATCGTTGAAGGCGAAAATTTGCCAGACCCAATAGCGTTCGCCCACCGCCTGTCTCAGGCCATGGAACGCGGGCTCATTTGAAACGAAATCTTTAGAGTCTAACGCCTAGCGCAACATCGGTTGCTCTGCTTGCGAGAGCGTCACCTGTGCAGAGGGGATAGCGCGTGGAACGATGGATGCCGCCGACAGAATGCGTCCTACTTTATCCGCCTGAATAAACACGGCGACACCATCAGAGGGTAACGCGTCAAGATCGGACAATGAGAACGTGAATGACTGGGCTTTACCTGTATACGGGGCGAGCGCAACAAGTCTCTTCACCACATTGATGTTGCTAAGAGTCCTGCCACGATTCTCACCGCCGCGCACCCGCGTAAAACTCTGTGAATTGTAAACGGCCGCATAAACTGTGCCTGAATGATCACCCCGTTTAGACGGTACAGATACTCTAATACGCTCATTTGCGATGCGGCCAATAGCAAGTGTCAGAAAACTTGATTGTTCCGATGCGGCCTGTTCTATCGCTTCATTGATTGACGGGCGCTGGCCGCCGGGAACGGCGTAGGATCCGCCGACAACCATCTGCGGCGTGTATACATAATCTGTGTTGAGCGCCTCTCTGTACGCCTGCTGTCTCAAGCTAAAGGATTTGTGAGAGAACGGGTCCTGCCACTCATCTGTATTCCAGTAGTCAACGTGAAAAGAGAGCGCGAGAACATCTGGACGATCCGACAGATCGCGCAAGAAGGCGTCAGCTGGTGGGCATGACGAGCACCCTTGAGAGGTGTAAAGCTCAACCACCGTCAACGCACCGGACGACTCACGTCCTGTGTTGCCATCAGAGAGCACCGGACGACCAGCGATGCTGATCATGGCCAAACTCAAAGCGCATACGAGCCAAAGCCGCTGACTTAATTCAACGGATCGTGAACGAGCGCTAAACTGGGGGGTTCTTTTATTCATTGTGCGGTCCCTTCCCCACGCGACGTTTTGGATCATAGTCGAAACTTTTTCGACTATCATACTGATTTAACGCGCCTTCCTGGCAGAAGGTTGCATTCATTGGGAAAATTCTCGCCTTTTAGGATCGTCGGAGAGAGCACCTACGCGGTTAAGAACTATTAATCGAACAGAATCGCCACTGGAGTCGCGAAAAGCGGCACCGCAACGAAGTTAGCCCTGCTCTAAGAAGGGGAGGAAACTCTCGCCCCACTTATAGAAATCTTCATCGAGAATCTGAAATTGGCACTTGGGTGCAGCCTCAGACGCCGCCCGCGTGTGAGGATTATTGGGGTCCCATTCCGAGGTCGCCAAAAGAGTCGGAACCGGCGTGCGCGAAAGTTTTTCGTAGGTCGGATACGTGAAGTGCGCGTGGTAGGCGGTGCGATACATATTGCCAGCCTTAAGCAGAGAGCAGACCCGCTCGTGCACCATGTCCGTGGCAAGAAACGGTTCGCGCCAGATAACACCCTGCTGGTCGCGCTTGAACCACGAGTAGTAGATGCCTTGGTCGCGCATTTGGTGCCAACACTGGAGAAGGTGTCCGCCATGCCAAACCGGCGACACATCCGGTGTGTAATTGGCAATCAGTTCGACCTGTTCCTCTTTTGTGTGTTCAAACACGTTACTCATGATTAAACGACGAACTTGGCTTGGGTTTTGGAACGCAAAATCAAGCCCGACAAAGCCACCGCCCCACATCCCATAAAAATCGATTTGACTAAGCCCAAGTTGAGCTAAACCTTCCGACAAAACACTGGCATAGAGATCAACCTCCACACCTTCGGTCGGAATGATTTGATCTGACGCGCCAGACCCGGGCATATCGAACGCAAAGACGGTGCGCTTACCGATAAAGGATCGCGTAATTGGCTCGACCGTGCCAACAGAACTGGCCGCGTCATGCTGAACAAGAAGCGGAACAGTTTTTGCATCGGCGTTACACTGAAAATGCAATTGGCCGCCATCAACGGCGACATAGTCGCGCCACAGAACCCCGGGAATCGGTTTGACCTTGGGTGGAGGCGGGACATCGCTCGCGACCCGATGCTCCGTTAGAAAAGATAGTGCCTGGGTTTCACCTTTGGTGTGTTCGTCGGCGGTCGCCCGCTGAAGTCTCGCAGCTACAGATGCAATACCGCGCCACGGATCAAGACCGTCGTGTCGTTGCCTGGCCACCACTAGTGCTGGGCAAGACACTTCGCACAAAATTTCAGCGGCATTGAACGTCCGCGCAGCGTTGTAGCCCGCCTCATAACCCCGCCCATGCTGTCCGGCACTTAAAAACTGATTCGTCCGGCGTTGCAGCTCACCTGGACTGGGCATGTCAGAATCAACGCGGGTATTGAGGGCCGGTGTATGCCACGGATGAAACGCGGTCTGTTCGCGTAACATCGCCCAAAGCCAAGCCAAATGACTGCCGTCCCACTGCGGTTCGAATGGCGGAAGTAGCGCTTTGGCACTGGGCGGCAACTCGAGAGCTCCGGGGAGGTCGAGGTCCCACGCTGCAAGCGCGCTGACGCGCTTTGACGAACGAGGCGCAAAACTGAGCGCAAGTGCGGCGCCGGCTTGTTCCCCATAGAGCGAGACCGTGTTTAGACCGAGAGCATCAAGCAGAGCGCCAAGGTCTTCGCACAACGGGTTAAGGCTATCCGCTGGTTCATCTAGGGCGAAAGACTGACCGTACCCAGCGAGGTCTGGGGCGATCACGGTAAACCGCTCAGACGCTGCCCTGATAAAAGGCTCTAAATCTTGGGACGACCGTGGCAAGCGATGCAGTGCGATTAGCGGTGGCCCGCTGCCGGCACGCCGGTAGTGGAGCTGTCGCCGCCCGACCGTAACATAATGGCGAGACAGACCCGGGATGGCAGGCTCAGTCATCGCTGGCCACCACTCCTAAAAACTGCCGTGGCTCTAATCTATGCCGCCAAGTTGCGGAGAACGTAATGCAGCACACCACCATTCTTGAAGTAGTCAAGCTCACCTTCCGTATCGATCCGGCACAGGGCTGAGAACGTCTCCGTTGATCCGTCAGGGCGCGTCACTTTGACGTCGACAGACCCACGCGGAGTGAGGCCAGCCAGACCAGCGATATCGAACAATTCGGTGCCATCAAGCTTTAGGGTTTCGCGAGTTACCCCACCAGTGAACTGCAATGGCAGAACGCCCATACCAATCAAATTGGAGCGGTGGATACGCTCAAAGCTTTCGGTGATAACCGCCCTGACGCCAAGAAGGTTTGTGCCTTTGGCAGCCCAATCCCGTGACGACCCCGTGCCGTATTCTTTACCGCCGATGACAACGAGAGGCACGCCGTCCGCTTTGTATTTCATTGCCGCGTCATAGATCGGCATGGCCATTGCACCGGGGTGGTACTTGGTCATCCCACCTTCAACACCTGGGACCATTTCATTCTTAATGCGAATATTGGCAAAGGTGCCGCGCATCATCACTTCGTGATTGCCGCGCCGCGAGCCATATGAGTTGAAGTCTTTGGCATCAACACCGTGATCAACCAGATACGCTCCGGCAGGGCTATCTTTTTTAATCGCCCCGGCCGGTGAGATGTGATCGGTGGTTACAGAGTCGCCAAGGATAGCCAAAGGCCGTGCACCTGAAATGTCTTCGATGGCGGATGGTGTCTGGGACATACCTTCAAAGTAAGGCGGGTTCCGAACGTAAGTGGAATCACCCTGCCAGCCATAGGTCTCGCTGGGCTCAGCCTTAACCGCCTGCCACTCCTCCGGTCCCTTGAACACATCCGAATAGCGGGTCGAGAACATTTCAGGAGTTAGAAATTGCTCAACGCAGTCGGACACTTCTTGTGGGCTCGGCCAGACATCCTTCAAGAAGACGTCGTTGCCATCTTTATCCTGACCGATAGCATCCTTCGTAATATCAATACTCATGGACCCGGCGATGGCATAGGCCACAACCAAGGGCGGACTGGCAAGATAGTTTGCTTTGATATCTTGGCTAATCCGGCCCTCAAAGTTGCGGTTGCCAGACAACACCGACACGGCAACCAAGTCACCATCGTTGATGCTCTTTGAAATATTGGCATCGAGCGGACCCGAGTTGCCGATACAGGTGGTGCAACCGTAGCCAACCGTATGGAAACCCAGCGCGTCTAAGTCCTCGGTTAAGCCAGCCTTGTCGAGATAGTCGGTCACCACCTGCGATCCAGGCGCCAGAGACGTCTTGACCCATGGCTTGCGGGTTAGGCCTTTTTCGCGAGCTTTGCGCGCGACCAGACCGGCGGCGAACAATACAGATGGGTTAGAGGTGTTCGTGCACGACGTGATGGCAGCGATGACAACGTCACCATCAGTCAATGCGTCTTTGGCCCCTTCACCACTCAATCCCGTGACCGGCGAAGACGCCGGGCTCGCGTGATCAAAAGTCTTAGTCAGTTGCCCAGCAAACTCTGGGGCCGCTGAGGACAAAGGAACACGATCTTGCGGGCGCTTCGGCCCTGCCAAAGAAGGTTCAACCGTCGAAAGGTCGAGTTCCATCGAATCCGTGAACTCCGGATCAGGGGTATCGTCATCCCGCCACATGCCTTGGGCCTTGGCATAGGCTTCAACCAGCGCAACGCGATCCGCGTCCCGACCGGTAAAGGCCAGGTAGCGACAGACTTCTTTGTCGATCGGGAAGAAGCCACAAGTGGCACCGTATTCCGGGGCCATGTTGGCGATGGTGGCGCGGTCCGTCAGAGACAACCCAGAAAGTCCTGGGCCATAAAACTCGACGAACTTGCCGACCACACCTTTAGAGCGCAGCATTTGCGTAACCGTTAAAACCAGGTCAGTCGCCGTCGTGCCTTCTTTTAGCCGACCGTTCAACTTGAAGCCGACAACTTCAGGAATAAGCATGGAAACCGGCTGGCCGAGCATTGCTGCTTCGGCCTCAATACCACCAACACCCCAGCCCAAGACCGCCAGGCCGTTGACCATCGTTGTGTGACTGTCTGTCCCGACGAGCGTATCGGGATAGGCCACCGTCTTGCCGTCCTCATCTCCGGTCCACACCACTTGGGCGAGGTACTCAACATTGACCTGGTGGCAAATGCCGGTGCCGGGAGGCACCACGCGGAAGTTATCGAAACCCCCTTGGCCCCACCGCAGAAACTCATAGCGCTCACGGTTGCGGGTAAATTCAAGATCGATGTTCTTGCCCATCGCATCGGGAGACGCATAGGCATCAACCATAACCGAGTGATCGATTACCAGGTCGACCGGCGACAACGGATTGATTTGCTGAGCGTCCCCTCCGAGGGCCTGCATGGCTTCACGCATGGCGGCCAAATCAACAACAGCCGGAACGCCAGTGAAATCTTGCATCAGCACGCGCGCCGGGCGGTAGGCGATTTCCTCACTGGATTTGCGGTCTTTTAGCCAAGCCGAGATCGCTTTAACGTGGTCCGTGTTGACGGACTTGCCGTCCTCATAGCGCAGGAGATTCTCAAGCAAAACCTTCAGAGAGAATGGGAGTCGGGCGACGTCACCGATGCCGGCTTCTTCTGCTGCTGGGATGCTGAAGTAATCGTAAGATTTACCGTCAACATCAAGCGTGCGGCGGGTTTTCAAGGTATCATGACCGGTGAGCGCCATAGCTGTGTCCCCTTTATTATGTGACCAGGTGCTGTGCGGGCTTAAGTATAAAGACTCCCGCTTTTCCGCGGCATCATCCACATCCCTCAGGGGTTGTCCAGTCCTGGCCGAAGCCGTCGGCGGCGAAAGAACAGCCCTTTTTTCGTGATTTCTCCGTGAGTTTGTGGCGGGTTTCGCTATGGTTCCGACCATGTCTGAAAGTAAGCAACCTTCCACCCATCTTGATGTCAGCGGCCTCTCGGCTCGCCGCGGCGGCCGCACGATCTTCGAAGGTCTTTCTTTCTCGCTGATCAACGGCACATCTTTGATGGTTACCGGACCCAATGGCAGTGGAAAATCAACCTTGCTCCGTATTCTCGCTGGGCTACTGCGCAGCGAGGCTGGAACGATCACTCTTACCCCAGAAGACGGGGCAGAGATTTGTTACGCCGGACACCGCGACGGACTAAAAGGTGGCCTGACGGTAGAGGAAAACCTTGGCTTTTGGGCCAAGCTATATGGTGCGAACCAAGAGGCCGTGGAACAGGCCATCGATCGCATGGCTCTAGAAACCGTCCTTGATATGCCAGCCGACATGCTCTCTGCCGGCTGGAGGCGGCGGGCTGGACTGGCGCGACTGGCGTTGGGCACAGCACCCATTTGGGTTCTCGATGAGCCCTACACAGCCTTAGATGCTGAGAACGTCGTGCGGATCGACGGCGTCCTGAATGACCACGTCAATGCTGGCGGCATCGTTGTATTGGCCACCCATCAGGCGCCAGGATTTACCCCGAGCAACCAAATCAATATGGCGAACTACCCGGCCAAGACATCTGAGGTGGACTGGTGAAGTCCTTTTTCATCCTGATTGGCCGAGACCTCCGTTTATCCATCAGACATCGCGCGGACACGATCATGGTGGCCGGCTTCTTTGCCATTACCGTAATCCTGTTTCCGTTTGGGATCGGGCCGGAGCCTGGCGTGCTCGAACGCGTAGGCGCTGGTATCCTCTGGGTCACCGCACTCCTGGCCTCCCTTCTCTCTCTTGACCATTTATTCTCAGACGATGAGCAAGATGGTGCGCTCGACCTATTGCTCACTGCACCGGTAGCCCCAACGACCGTCGTTGCTGCCAAAATTACCGCGCACTGGCTGACCACCGGATTACCTTTGACCCTGCTGGCACCGATCCTCGGTGTCGCGCTGCAAATGCCGAGTGAATCAACACTGCCAATGATCACGGCCTTGCTGATCGGAACACCAACCCTCAGCCTGATCGGTGCAGTTGGCGCAGCCCTAACACTAGGCGCCCGGCGGCGCGGCGTTCTGTTGCCGTTGGTTATTTTACCGCTGTATATCCCTATTCTAATTTTCGGGGTTGGCGCCATCGACACGTCAGGCATGGGCTTTGACGCCAACGGATTGTTTGCCGTGCTTGGAGGGTTTTTGCTTATGGCTGCCGCGCTTTGTCCCTGGGCCGCGGCTGTCGCCCTCAGAATCGCTACGGAGTAGACCGATAATCGCGGCCGATAACCCTATAAGCACGGCCAATTTCTGCCGATTCCGGTTGGCAAAATTGGACTGAACAGGTAAGCCTTGGGCTTATGCATGCCTTTGCCAACCCGACCCGTTTTTTAAAACTTGCGGCCGTGATCCAGCCTTGGGCGATCGGCCTTTGCATCTTTTGTTTTGCGATTGGCTTGCCGATGGCCGTGGTGTTTTCTCCACCCGACTATCAACAGGGCGAAACTGTCCGGATCATGTACATCCATGTCCCGTCCGCTTGGATGGGGTTGTTTGCCTATGGCGTTATGGCGGCCGGCAGCGCGTCATACCTGATATGGCGGCATCCGGTGGCCAACATGATTGCCAAAGCCTCCGCGCCAATTGGCGCGATGTTCACAGCCCTTTGTCTTCTCACCGGTATGTTATGGGGCGAACCGATGTGGGGCACACCTTGGGTTTGGGACGCACGCCTGACATCTATGCTGGTGCTGTTTTTTCTTTACCTGGGGTATATGGCGTTGGGTGATGCCTTTGATAGCCCCGAGCAAGGCGACAAAGCGGCGGCCATTCTTGCACTGGTCGGATCGGTCAACCTTCCCATTATCAAATTCTCTGTTGATTGGTGGAACAGTTTGCATCAACCGTCGATCTTCTCAATGGCCGGCGTCTCGGTCGATTCAGCGATGCTGCCGCCCTTGTTCTTAATGGTTGGTGCCTTCCAATTCTATTACGTGGTGGTGGTTCTAATGCGCGTCCGCGCTCAGGTTCTGGCCGCGAAAGTCCGTGCCGCCCGCCTTATGCGCGCCGCATAGCAGAAATACTGTTATAAATGGCAGCGCCTGCAATACAGATTTGATCGGTCCAACGCATTGAACTCACTTCAAGACATACTAGATATGGGCGGGTACGCCGCTTTCGTTTGGCCAGCCTATGGCCTGGCTGTGATCGGATTGATGACCTTGTTCGTTCTCTCTCGACGTTCAGTTGCGACGCGCCAAGCCGAATTGGATCGCCTCCGTCCGCCGAAGGCTGACGCCCCGGACACCCTGCAGAACAATGGAGTAAACGATGGCGAAACGTAAAACCCAACGGTTGTACTTCGTGCTACTCGGTGGACTTGCCGTAGCAACCGGCATCGCTTTGGTGCTGACCGCGTTCGAGGACAGCATCGTTTTTTTCTACAGCCCTTCAGAAATTAGCCAGCAGAGTTTGTCTCCCGGGCAACGTGTTCGCATTGGAGGACTGGTCGAAATGGGAAGCGTCAATGCTGTCGGCGACACGGTGTCTTTCACGGTGACAGACACCGCCGAAACTTTGGATGTGACCTATCGCGGCATCCTTCCCGATCTGTTTCGCGAAGGTCAGGGCATTGTCGCCGAAGGCTATGTATTGGCATCCGGCGTTTTTCAAGCCTCCGATGTGCTCGCCAAACACGATGAGACATACATGCCACCGGAAGTCGCCGACGCGATTAAAGCCGCCGGTGAATGGCGTGGCGATGACAGTGCGACAACCCAAAAGACGGCTGCCACTGAAAGCACTGCTACGCCGTGAACCCTGAACTTGGTCATTTCGCGCTCGCCTTAGCGCTTCCTGTGGCGCTGGTGCAATCCATCATTCCGCTGATCGGTGCCTATCGCCGTGACGCCGCGCTGATGGCAGTGGCCGGCCCCGCTGCACTAGCGCAGATGTTGCTAATCGGCGCCGCCTTTGCAGCCCTTACCCAAGCGTTCATTGCATCGGATTTTTCGGTGGTGAACGTGTATCAAAACTCGCACACCTCCAAACCACTGCTCTACAAAATCAGCGGTGTTTGGGGAAACCACGAAGGTTCATTGTTGTTGTGGGTTTCTATACTCGCCGTGTTTGGCGCCGCTGTCGCTGCCTTCGGAGCCGGCCTGCCTGACCGATTGAAAGCACGAGCGCTCGCCGTTCAAGGTTTGATTGGCGCCGGGTTCCTTGCGTTCATTCTATTTACCTCCAACCCGTTCCTGCGCATCGATCCCGCGCCGGTTCAGGGCATGGGGCTCAACCCTCTACTACAAGACCCTGGCCTCGCCTTTCATCCGCCGATGCTCTACCTCGGCTACGTCGGTTTCTCGATGGCGTTTTCTTTCGCCGTAGCGGCCCTGCTTGAAGGCCGGGTCGACGCTGCATGGGCGCGATGGGTGCGGCCCTGGACCTTAGCGGCGTGGTCTTTTCTCACCGTCGGCATCGGGCTTGGATCGTGGTGGGCCTACTACGAGTTAGGCTGGGGCGGCTGGTGGTTTTGGGATCCGGTTGAGAATGCGTCTTTCATTCCGTGGCTGACCGGTACCGCGTTGTTGCACTCTGCGATCGTTGTGGAAAAACGAGAAGCTTTGAAGAGCTGGACGATCTTGCTCGCGATCATCACGTTCTCTCTAAGTCTGCTTGGCACCTTCCTCGTCCGCTCAGGAATTTTGACATCAGTCCACGCTTTTGCTGCTGATCCAACCCGCGGTGTGTTCGTGCTTATGCTTCTAGCGCTTGCCGTTGGGGGATCGCTGACGCTGTATGCCATCCGCGCGCCAAAATTGGAGCCAGGCGGCTTATTTGCACCGGTGTCACGGGAAAGCGGTTTGCTGATCAATAATCTCTTTCTCACAACGGCCGCGGCCACGGTTTTACTGGGCACGCTGTATCCTCTGATTGCGGAAGCATTGGAACTTGGCAAACTGTCCGTTGGTGCACCGTATTTTAACACCGTATTTATTCCGCTCATGGTGCCGCTTGTCCTTCTTATGGGCATCGGGCCGATGATGGCCTGGAAGAGAAGCGATTTGGCCGGCATTTTGGGTCGGCTCAAAGGCGCACTGGCAGCTGTCGCGATTGTGTTTGCGATAGCACTCGCACTGAGTGGGATTGCTGTCGTAGATATCGCAGGGTCCGCTGGGATTGCATTGGCGACCTGGCTTTTTTCGTCTTCCCTCATCGAATGGGCAGGGCGTGTCCGTTTATTCAAAGGGGCACCGTCTGACGTTTGGCGACGGATTCGCTCATTACCCCGCGCCTCCCATGGCATGACCGTCGCCCACATGGGAATGGCAATACTCATTGTCGGCGTCTCCGGGTCCAGTGCGTGGAAGCAAGAAAATATTCTGACCATGGCAGCTGGGGAAAACGTAACTGTCGCTGGTTTTGAAATCACATTTAACGGCGCAGAGTTGATCCAGGGGCCCAACTACGAATCTCTTCAAGGATCATTTTCGGCCAAACGTGGTGGATCATCCGTAGCACTGACACCAGAGCGCCGGGTTTATGACCAGCCGGTACAGCAAACCACCGAGGCCGCTATTCATACGACGTTCTGGGCTGATCTCTATGTCGTTCTGGGTGATGGTCCGACCGACGATCGGCGCTACGTGGTGCGCGCCTATTTCGAACCCTTCGTTCCATTCCTCTGGTACGGCATACTGATGATGGGCTTCGGCGGTTTGATCTCTCTTAGTGATCGACGTCACCGCATCGGTGCGCCACGCCGAGCGGCGGCCGTAGCCGAGCCCGCAAAGGCATAGCGCATGGACGACATACAAGAAAAACGAAGTCCAAGGCGCTGGACCGCGATCTTACCTGTGGTCATCGTGGCCCTACTTGTCGGTGCGTTTGCGAAACGCCTGATGGATGTAGAGGGCGGACAAGACCCACAACAGGTCCAATCTGTTTTGTTGGACACCCCGGTTCCAGACATTGATCTGCCACCGCTGCCTGATCGCGGGGCAGGATTAACAACGGCTGATCTCAAACGAGATGTTAGTCTCGTCAACGTTTGGGGGTCCTGGTGCGTCGCCTGTCTATCGGAGCATCCGCTCCTCATGGACGTAGCTGAACAGAACGATATTCCCTTACATGGCATCGCGTGGCGCGATGAACCATCGGCTAGTGTGCGATGGCTGGCTCGTAACGGCGATCCGTATGATTTGATCGGTCAGGATCCAGTAAGCGAGGCCGCTATTGCTTTTGGCGTCACTGGCGCGCCTGAGACGTTTGTCGTCGATGCGGACGGCATCATTCGATACAAACACATTGGGCCGATCACGCCGGATGCGTGGAGCAATACGATCGCCCCCCTGGTGGAGCAACTCCGCCAGTGAAGCCGACAGGAATTATTTGCGGGCTACTCTTCGCCTCTCTCTTGGCAATTGCGGCTCACGCCGTCGAGCCAGACGAGATGCTCGAAGACCCGGCACTTGAAGAACGCGCCCGCGTAATCAGTCAGGATCTCAGATGCGTTGTCTGTCAGAACGAAACCATAGATGAGTCAAATGCCACTTTAGCGCAAGACATGCGTCGTCTGGTGCGCCAACGCATTCTCGCCGGTGACAGCAATGAGGCCGTCCTTGCCTATATGGTTGATCGATACGGAGATTTCGTATTGCTGCGGCCACGGTTTACATCACAAACACTTCTACTGTGGGTCGGACCGTTCTTATTGCTCGTCGGCGGCGCATTCGCGGCGGCACGCTACATCAAACGACCGGTGGTAACCGATTTATCCGACTTGTCTGACGAGGAACTGGTCGAAGTGAACGTATTGATGAAAGAAACCGACGGGTCTGACTCACAATGATCTGGCTTGGCTATGCAGTTCTAACCTTGATCGCCGTCACCGTTTTGGTTTGGCCGGTTGTTCGCAATGCCAAGGCAACGGCACAAAGTACTGAGGCTGACCAAGCGGTCTATCGAGCCCAGCTGAACGAAGTCGAACGTGACCTGACGGCCGGGTTGTTGACAGAAACGGAAGCTGAGATTGCCCGCGTTGAAATAAAACGACGTCTCCTGGCAGCGGGTCGGAGGGCCAGTCTGACATCTGGAAAAGAGGCGCCGGCTGTCCGCATGTTTGCCGTCACAGCAATCGCAATCACAGTTCCGTTCGGTGCTTTAGCCATTTACCTCTCAATTGGTACACCGGGACTGCCCGCCGCGGGTGTAGAGGATCGCAGGGCTGAGGCGCTTGCTAACCCTGATATGGCTGACTTCGATGTCTTGATTGAGGATTTGGCGGATCGCCTACGCCAGGATCCCGATAGTACGGAGGGGTGGATATTGCTGGCGCGCAGCTATCGCCAGGTCAGTCGATTAGAGGATTCCGCCAATGCCTACAGGCGCGCCCTAGCAAGCGGCGCAAACGACGCAGACACCTACACCGAATTTGCAGACACGCTAACGGCTCTGAATAGCGGCACGGTAACACCCGAAGCTGCAGACATTTTTCGAGCGGTGTTGAGAAGTGACCGGGAAGAACCACGGTCGCGGTTTTATCTAGGACTGGCCGAAGCGCAAGCTGGGCAATCGGAAAATGCCATCGCTATTTGGCGCGACCTGACCTCCGGCGCACCCGCAGATGCCCCCTGGCTCGCGATGGTCCGTGACCAAATGAGCAAAGTCGCCATGGCGGCGAACATTATGCCGATGACGGTGACGCCCCGTCATCCGTTAGCAGGAGTATCCGCCCCCTCACCAACAGCGGCAGCACCGACAGAAAACACAGCCATCCCGCAGGCCGATGAGGATGATTTCCGGCCAGACGTCAGTGCCTTGGCGGGACGGTTCTCAGGCGATGAACTTGCCATGATTCAAGAAATGGTTGGTGGGCTGGAAGCCCGACTTGAATTCGGACCTGAAGATTTTGATGGCTGGATGCAATTGGGTCGCTCCTACGGTGTTCTCGGTGCCACAGAAAAATCTGCTAACGCGTATCGGCAAGCTGCAGGACTCCGTGAAGATGCGATCGAGCCACGCGTTCTGTTGGCCGATCTATTGTTGAGAGCGGTTGAGCCAAACGAACCGATCCCAGGTGAAGTATCGAATTTGAGCGAAGAAATTCTCCTGCTCGATAGCAGCAACCCGGATGGACTTTTTATTGCGGGCCTATCGGCCGCAAGCGCGGGGGACCTTGGTGTTGCAAGAGAGCGGTGGACGAGACTTCTCGACAGCCTTCCCGCCGGAGACTCAGCGCGCAGCGCTGTCCTGCAGAGATTAGAAGAACTCCCAGACTGAAGGCGCTATAAGAACCTTAGGTACCCTCTTTCGCCGTCACCCAACCAAGGAACACGCGATGACTCCGGCACTGGCTAAGCGACTCATTATCGGCGGCATGGTGGCGATCGGCACGCTCCTGATTCTTGCCATCTATTTGCCAGCGTTCCGCCCCGACCCAAACAATACCGTTGAGGGATCGGCTGCGATTGGAGATGCCTTTACACTGACAGACCACACGGGAGCAGAGGTAACGGAACAGGTTCTGCTTGGTCGGTATAGTTTGATCTATTTCGGCTTTACCTATTGTCCTGACATCTGCCCGATGACGCTACAAACCGTAGCCGATGCGATTGAAATCCTACCGGGTCAAAAAGGAGAGTCTGTTCAACCTGTGTTCATAACGCTCGACCCCAAGCGCGACACAGTTGAAACAATGTCCGCCTATGTCAGTAACTTTCATTCAAGCATGGTTGGCCTTACGGGCACGCAAGATCAGGTTCAAAAAGCCGCAGATGCTTATCGGGTGTTTTTTCGTGAAGCGCCGATCGGTGACGATGGAGATTACACAATCGACCATTCAGGGTTTCTCTATCTTATGAACCGAAGCGGCCGCTACATCGATCACTTTGGAAAAGATGTCACAATGGAAGACCTCAGTGCCCGCCTGAGAGAATTGCTTTGATGGCAGCTGAGAACACCAAAGAGGAAACACCCTTTTGGCGCACCAAAAAACTCAGTCAAATGTCGCGGCAGGAATGGGAAAGTCTATGTGACGGTTGCGGGAAATGCTGCCTGCATAAGCTTCAAGACGCCGATACAGATGAGATTTTTCCAACCAATGTCGCCTGTCGCCTCCTCGACCTAGAAACCTGTCGCTGCACAGATTATCCAAACCGGAAGGATAAGGTGCCAGATTGCGTTCAATTGTCCCCAAAAACAGCTGGCACTTTAAACTGGCTTCCGTCGACTTGCGCATATCGCCTAGTCGCAAATGGCGGCGATCTACCGGACTGGCACCCGTTGGTCTCACGGGATTCTGAAACGGTACATGTGGCAGGCGTATCGGTGCGCGGGCGCGCAGTATCAGAAGTTGTTGCCGGCCCTCTCGGCTCTCACCTCATCGATTGGCCGGATATGTAGTCATGGCTAGCGGGTCAAAAGACGCTGAAACACTAATCCTGAACATCGACGACCGCGACCTCAGTGTACGCCTGTCTGAACACGCAAGAGCGCGGCGCGTAAGCCTTAGAGTTGACTCGATAAACCGTTGTGTCGTTCTGGTTAAGCCAAAGCGCGTAAGCAAGCGGGCAGCCATCGCATTCGCGACGGATAAGGCGGATTGGATCGCAGACCGTCTGGCAGAAATGGTGCCGCCCATACCTTTTGCAGATGGCGTTGAAATCCCAATCCTTGGGGAGCCTTACGTCATTCGCCATTGCCCAGAGGCGCGACGCGGCGTTTGGCGGGAAGCCGATACCCTTAATGTTTCGGGAGCTGCGGACCACCTATCCCGTCGTGTCCATGACTGGTTTAAGGCTGAAGCGCGAAAAGTGGTTTCACCTATCGCCCATGGATACGCCGACGTCCTTGGAAAAACTGTTGTGTCTATATCGCTGCGAGACACACGATCCCGCTGGGGAAGTTGCTCAGCAGACGGAAGATTGTCTTTTAGTTGGCGGCTTATGATGACGCCGGTCAATGTTTTGAACTACGTCGTCGCACACGAAGTATCACACTTATGCCATCTCAATCACTCGGCACGGTTTTGGAGCACGGTCGATCAATTAATCGAAGACAGACGCACGCCGACAGCCTGGCTCAAAGAGCACGGCGGCGACGTGCACCGTTACGGCCTAAACGACTGAAAAACCCTTAGCGACTTGCGATCGCGGTTGGCCGCACTTCGAGAGATTCGACCCATTCGGCAAAACGATGTAGCGCTGGAACCATCGGATCGAGTTTTTTTGCAGCCTTTGCATATCGACTGTTCTTGAGATCACGATAGAAGATATGACCACCGACAACGCCGGACACTTCAAGATTGTCAGCCCAAGGGGGATGCACGAAAGCGGCGTGATACCACAGCGCTCCACCGGTAGGATCAGCAATACCAGAATCCTGTTGCAAGACCGCGGCTGCCAGTTTTAATGAACGCAACCATGCAACGCTGTTGTAAGGCGTGTCGGGTCGGCCATCGCAGTACCACGAGAATTGGCAACGATGCATAACGCGCGCTTTGTTCTGCTGAATGACATCGCAGATGTTCGTCGGATAACGACGATCCATCGCTCTGTTGATTACAACCTTGGCGACGGCCAAGCGGCCGGCCAGGCTTTCACCGCGCGCTTCGAAATAGTCATTGAGCGCTAAGCATACGAACTCATTCTCAGACACGGTTAGACTATCTAGATCAACCATGAAGTCGTCAGGAATGTCGCCGGCATGAACCACCGCAGCCGGAACAAAAACCGCAGCCACAGCCGCGACGATATAACTTCGTAAAACGCGCATGGTCAGAGACATGGTCCTACTGATCACGGGGTAACTCCTTCTATGTCACATGTCGTGCAAAAGCGCCGGCCGACATGCCGCCTGTCTTCGTGTGCGTTACCCGTGTGATCGTGGCCTGGGTCGGACGTCGTTTTTTTATTTGTTAGACGCTGACTCTATAGGGGTCAGATTTAACGAAGTCCTAACTCAGTTTCACGGACGCGCTCCCTAAGTACCCGGCGCGCCGTTGATGCCGTATATGTATGGTAATTCCCCGGATTCTCAACTTTTATTAAGTTGCTTTGTTTGGGCGATACCGTTCGAGAAGTTTCACAAAAATCTGTTTTTGAGTCATTTATGCTCAAGGTTTGAATCGGGGCGAAACGACCTCGAGGCTTGCGACCGAAATAGCCGATCTTTTTTCTTTTGAGTTCTTGGCGATTTGCATAGTGTCTGACCGTCAAGAACGGTCCCGTACAGGTATTAACTTGTATCCGGTTTATATCTGACGGCTGAAAGCTAAAAATGACGGTGGAACTCAACCCTAAGGATATAAAGGTCAGCGTCCTTTTGACTCTTATGGTTGCCCTCGGGCCGCTTTCAACGGACCTCTACCTCCCTTCATTGCCGTCCCTAACTGAAACGCTCTCGACAACCGTCTCACGCGTACAGGCAACAATGAGCGTTTTTATCGCCGGCTTCGCTTGCGCGACCATCATTTACGGACCGCTATCCGATCGCTTTGGCCGTCGGCCAGTCCTGCTCGGCGGCCTTACGGTTTTTGTTGTCGGTAGTCTCGGCTGCATGATCGCAGTAACGATTGAAGAGTTGATCGTCTGGCGTTTCGTCCAGGCCATCGGTGGCTGCGCCGGACCAGTACTGGTCCGCGCCGTTGTTCGCGATGTTTACGAGAAAGAAGAAGCGGCCCGGTTTCTTGCGTATATCGCGTCGGCTATGGCGCTCGCGCCCGCAGTCGCGCCTATGATCGGAGGATGGCTGCATGTCTTGTTTGGGTGGCGTAGTCATTTCGTCGCACTAACGTTGCTCGGCGTTTTGTTCATCTGGGCCGTGTGCATATTGCTGAGAGAAACGAATGTTAGCCGTGATCACACCGCAACGCAGACCCGTCAAATGGCTCGCAACTTTAGTCACATTCTAAAGCAATCACAGTTCAGGGCGTTCTCCCTGACTCTTATGTTTTCCTATGGCGCATTGTTCAGCTTCATCTCAGTCGGTGCCTTTGTGGTGATCGGCGTTCTCGGCGTCGCGCCGGACCGGTTCGGTTATTTATTTTTCTTTGTCGCTATTGGATATGCCAGCGGTGGGCTCATCGCGGGCAAATTGGTCGGCCGCTTAGGTGTGTCAAATATGATCGGCATCGGCGTCGCCCTCGGGCTCACCGTCGGCATCTTGGGATTGGCTTTGAGCTTGAACGGAATTCAGACGATTGCTGCCGTTGTCATGCCAGTCGTAGGCGTGTTCTTTGCCTGTGGTTTTGTTTTACCGGCGGCGACGGCTGGCGCGCTCATGCCATTTCCGCAGATCGCCGGAACAGCGTCCTCTGCAATCAGCTTTTTACAAATGAGCGGTGGGGCCTTGATCGGCTTTCTCGCAGGCTATTTACACGATGGCACGACGCTACCTCTCTTCGCGGTGATTTTTGCCAGCTGGGCAGGCGCCGCACTGATCTACACCCACGCCCGCTGGACAGGCTCTATCCGCCCGTTAGCCGGCGCCACAGGCGCGTAAGCGGGTCGACTGGCTCGGGTGGCGTCCATCCCGCTAGCGCCGTGACGGGTGCGCCACGATGGGCCGCGAGCATGACATCGCGCCACACTTGGGCTGGTAAACCACCCCCTGTAACACCCTTCATGCCACGACCATCATCGTTGCCTACCCAGACACCAGCGACGAGATCAGAGGTGTATCCGACGAACCAGGCATCTCTGAAATCTTGACTGGTCCCCGTCTTGCCGGCTGAGGGCCGGTCCAGTTGGGCTGTCTTACCCGTTCCTTCTGTCATCGTTTTGGCAAGCATGCGGTTCATCATATCAATGTGCTCAGGCTCCGCAGCACGACCGAGTCCACCACCCTGACGCTGATAAAGAACGCGCCCGTCAGTGGTGACCACATCGAGGATTCCGTAGGGCACGATCGCGACACCGCCGTTGGCGAAAGGGGCATAGGCCGCCGTCAGTTCGATTAGACTGACTTCAGACGTTCCCAATGCGAGACCCAGATCGTTGGTCAGGGGGGTCGAAATTCCGACACGACGGGCCGTGCTGATGATTGCACGCGGCCCGGCCTTACGAGCGACGCGCACGGCAACAGTGTTGATCGAGCGGGCAAGGGCGTCTTCGACAGCGATGGGCCCTTCATAGGTGCCCGAGAAATTTTGTGGACGCCAGCCATCGATGTTGATCGGCGCGTCCTCGAGGGTGTCGGTCGGCGTTAGCCCCGCTTCAAGGCCGGACAAGAAAACAAAAGGCTTAAAGGCTGAACCCGGCTGACGACGCGCCTGAACCGCACGATTAAATTGACTGGACTGGTAATCACGTCCACCGATCATCGCGCGCACGGCGCCTCCAGGAGAAAGAACAAGGACCGCACCTTGGTTCGCATCGCGTGTTTTGGATGCCTCCTTCAGAGCGGCAACAAGACGTCGCTCCGCTGCCGACTGCACAGATGGATCAAGGGTGGTGTGAACAATAAGATCGTCTTCAAGGGGTCCGACCAGATCATCCAGGTTCGCCAATACCCAGTCGGCAAAGTATCGTCCACGACCAGAGGGACCCTTGCTAACCTTGACCTGCCCACCGCTCTTCGCAGTGTCAGCCTGAACGCTAGTTATGTAACCCGCGTCGACCATGGCCTGAAGAACCACAGCGGTGCGGTTCCTGGCCGCTTCACTATCTGTCTTGGGGTTGTAGCGTGACGGCGCCTTCATCAAGCCGGCGATCATGGCCGACTGATAGACCGTCAAGGTCCGCGCGGTCCGCCCAAAATACGTCTGAGCCGCGGCCTCAACGCCGTAGGTACCCGCGCCTAGGTAAACCCGGTTGAGATAGAGGGTGAGGATTTGATCTTTGGTGAATTTTTGTTCCAGCCATAGGGCAAGAAGTGCTTCACGAATTTTGCGGGCGATCGTGCGTTCTGGGGTGAGGAAAAGATTCTTGGCGACCTGCTGGGTGATCGTGCTGCCGCCTTGAACGACGGACCCAGCGCGCGCGTTGGCGAGCATGGCGCGGACAAAACCGCGCGGATCGAGTCCGACATGGCTATAGAAACGCCGGTCCTCAATTGCCAGCACAGCAGCCGGCAAAGCCGGCGGCATGTCATCGACAGAAATCGCATCTCCGTAGAGAGCCCCGACACGGGCAATGTCTTCGCCTGTTGCATCACGAACAATGACAATCGGCTGACGCCGCGTGGAAGCCACCACATCGTCAACATCAGGCAGACCCAGCGCGAAGTATCCCAGCACCCCAGCGGCCAAGAGGATCAACCAGATGAGGGTCGATACGCCGTTGGACAGCCAGAACCACCACCCACGCCCTGGCTTCTCAGGCGCTGGTTTTTGGTCTTTGTTAACGTTTTTAGGTTGTTTTGACGGTGCCATATTCCTCGCCGACCATGAATTTTGGTCAGGTACCTGTAAAAGTGTGGCATATCTAGGGTTAGTTAGACATTAACAGGATGACGTCGTCTAAAACCTAGCGTCATCATGAGGAGCGACCGGTGAAAACGACATCCGTCACAATCAACATATCAGCAGAGCTAGAGAGCCGTTTGAAAGCTCTGGCAGAACGGATGGAAAAACCGGTGGAAGAGGTCTTGGCCCTCGCCCTAGCTGAGTACGCAGACACTTGGGAAGACCACCTGGATACGGTCGACGCGCTCAAAGAAGGTGATGACCGCGTACAAGTGGCGGTCAACGACCCCTAACGCAACGGTCAACCGCAACACCCAAAGCGTTGTTTGTCTCGTTTAGCGAAGAACGAGCCCATGCACCACGGTGTTCTAAAAGCGTGCGCCTTTGTGCTCAGAGGCTTAGAAAATAATCAAACGAGTATGGGTCAACGAAAAGACGTAGCCCGCTGACTCGGTTTAGCTTTCACACGATCTAGAGTGGTTTAGCCAAAAGAAAACCGGCTGCACCCGAAGATGCAGCCGGCTAATCTTTGTTTATGTCGTAAGAGGTTTAGAAGTTGGTCAGGAACTTGAGACCAAACTCTCTCTTGCGAGGCAGGGTGGCAAAGTTCTTGCGGTTCGCAGAACCGAAGATGCTTGTCGTACCAACCGCCGTGTTGTGGCTGAGGTCGTTGGTCAGGTTGGAACCATAGAGCTCAACGGCGAAGTTGTCGCTGATGTCCGCATGGATCCGGGCGTTGAACTTCCAGTAGCTGGCCACTTTGTTGTACTCAAAGTTATCAACGAAGAAGTTGCCCTGGTAGATACTGTCGACACGGAGCCAGAGATCATTCTCCATACCGGCCAACTCACCAAGCTGGAAGGTTGTTGAAATGCTTCCGGTCCAATTCGGCGTATAGCGAGGACGATTGCCTACCGCAGAGATTTGCTGACCGAGAGACAACACACCGGGGTCCGTCAGTACGGCTGTGGCAACGGAACCGGCGCCTGCAAAGTCATCGAATTCGACATCGTTGTAGGAGACACCACCTGTGAGCCTAAACCAGTCGTTCGGCGTGATATCAACTTCAACGTCAATGCCCTTGATCTTTGAATCACCGGAGAGGTTGGCCGCGGTGAAGAATGGTGCTGGGCTGAGTTCGAAGAAGGTCTGGTTCTTCCAGTCCATGTGATAGAGCGCAACAGAGTAGTTGAGCCAATCGGCCGCGCGCTGTTTTACGCCCACTTCAAAGGCGGACAAAGATTGCCGAGGTGTGAAGTCACCAAGCGCTGCCGTCAGAGGCACACCTGTCGCTTCTTCGTAGTCAGTGGCGTTTGAGGCGATGCCTTGCAGATAGCTCTTCGACCAACTGGCGTAGAAGTTCATTTCGTCCGTCGGCTTATAAGACAAAATCACACGCGGCATGAAGGCATCATACTTTTGTTCCGCATTGACCGTCGGATCGGGATCAACGCCGTTCAAAATGGAAATGCCATCATACTCGGTGACTTGCGTATCTTCGTTCCAACGGCCTTCCAGAGATACGGTGAATTCGTCGGTCACGTCGTAATCGATCGAACCGAAAACCCCGATGTTATCCCCGTCATTGAGTTGGATATTGTAGGTCGGCCCAAACGCTGCATAGGCGGACTGGTCGTTGGTCTGCTTGTAATAGCTGACCCCGAGCATATAGCGTAGGCGCTCTTCACCGCTGGAGGTGTAGCGCCCCTCTGCATAGGTATCCGTGACAGCTGTCGCGATAGCTGCGAGCCACGGGCCTCCACCAAAGATAGGCGAAGGCGTTCCGAAATTATTGTCCCACATGACAAAGTGCGTGGATTCACCGCGGGCGAACTGGGCACTGATCGTTGCGCCGTTGTCTAGGTCATAGTCACCCTTCAGATCAATGCGCCACAGCTTGTATTCTGTGCCCAGGCCATCGGGTGCACTGGGAATACCTTTACCTTCTAGCTCAGGAGGCAGCGTCTGGAAGAAGGACAAAGGATTTGAGAACAAAAAGAGCGGCGTGCTCGGCGTCAATACGCCCACGGAAGTCAGGTTGGGCTCAACCAGATCCCAGTCGGGGATGTCGCCACAGAAGGTGTTGCGGATAGAATTGGACAAATCCGTGGTGAAGGTACCGCCGCTGGATCCATCACCCACATTCCGGATTTCGCCGGAGTACGTCAGATTACAGTTGCCCGCGAGCGTATTGGCATGCTGCGACTGTTGCGCCCGAGTGTCATCGGAACGGACATAAAAGCCAGAGGCTTTGAGTTTGAAATCTTCATTGGGTTGAAACGTGGTAACGGCCGAAATCGCAGTTGTGTTCTCTTCACCGGCCGGATCGCCATTATCGTACTCAAAGTCAGCGCCTTTGCGGTTATGGGTCGCCGCAATGCGAAGGCCAACCGTATCCGTAATCGGACCGCCAACGGCTGCTGATACGTTGTAGCTGCTCTGTTGTGACGGGGAGAAATCGACAGATCCCTTGCCCGAGAATTCATCACCGGGTTCTGCCGGGATATAGTTCACGGCACCCGCAAAGGTGTTGCGGCCGAAGAATGCGTTCTGAGGCCCTTTAATGATTTCGACACGTTCTAGATCAAATAGGGGAAGAATGCCGGCACCGTCGGAGATGTAGCCGCCATCCCAGAATACCGCGCCAGCACGGGAGGCTGGGCTAGGCTGTTGAACCGCAAGACCACGGAAACGGATAGATGGGTTTTGACGGCCACCAGAGCCACCAGGGCCAACGTTGTCGAGAACAAAGCCAGGCGTGACTTTTGAAAGCGCCTCGAGATCTCGTGCGCCCAGTGCATCCAGGTCGGCCTGGGAGAACGCGGTCACTGAGACCGGAATCTCAAGCAAGCTTTCTTCACGCTTACGAGATGTAACAGTGATTTCTTCGATGGCGAGCTGTTGAGCAACCGCTTCAGCGCCAAGCGAAGCCGAGAACATCGCAACGCTTCCGTATAGCGCTGCCTTCATCAGTGGTGATCGACGTGACATGGTTTGGTTTCCTCTTCCCGAGAGTGAGCCAATAAGGCTCGGGTATGTTGGAGACTGTAGCCAGGGTATGAACCAAGACAACGGTCCCGAAAATAATGAGCTTGACGTTTACAGAGAGAACAATCTTGGCCCAATGGCAAGCTGTATCCCGCGGTCAGAGGATGGTTTTGTTCGGGTATTGTATTTTCACCACAGGCCGATCAATTTGTGGCGGATACATCACGGTCGCAAACTAAATTTACCCCCACATTAGATGTGGTCATGCAGACACCGCATGGCTTGGAACGTAAATGTTATGGGTTACGCGTCGCCGTCAGGTGTCGAGATTTTGGACGTTCAATGCGTTGTCTTGAATAAACTCGCGACGGTGTTCGACAACGTCACCCATTAGCGTTGAAAACACTTCATGGGCTTCATCGGCGTGACTAACCTTAACTTGGAGCAAGGTTCGGGCTTCGGCATCAAGGGTGGTTTCCCATAGCTGATCAGGATTCATTTCACCCAACCCTTTGTAACGCTGCAGGCTGGTGCCACGCTTGCCTTCGACTAAGACGCCTTCAATCAAAGAGACCGGGCCGTGAATTTTCACTTCCTTATCCTTGACCATCAGTGTGGCTGGGTGGGTGTAAATTTCTTGCAACTCCGCGGCCTGAGAGTCCAGATACCGCGCCTCGGTAGAGTGCAGCGTCGGCGCATCAAGAATATGGGTTTCGGTTACTCCGCGCACGGTGCGTTCAAAAACCAACCCGCCTTTGTCCGCCGCAGCCCCTGACCATCCCTTTTCGTATTCACTTTCCAAAACATCCAAACGACGCGCAATGTATTCGGCAGCAGGACCAGCCGTCGCACTATCGGACAACGCTTCCGGGTTAAAGGCACCTGCGACCGCAACTTGTTCAACGATGCGCATAGGGAACGCACGGCTCATTTGCACAAGCGTGTTTCTTATATCCCGTGCCTTCATCACCAATGCGCGGAGATCTTCACCCGCAATTTGCCCACCGGCTTGGGTAACCAAAACGGCGTCACTTAAGCCACCTTCGATAAGGTGATCTTCCATCGAATGATCATCTTTAAGATAAACCTCGGAATTGCCTTTCTTGGCGCGATAGAGCGGCGGCTGGGCAATGTAGAGATAACCGGCCTCGATCAGCTCGGGCATTTGCCGGTAGAAGAACGTCAAAAGCAGCGTGCGGATGTGACTGCCGTCGACATCGGCATCCGTCATGATGATAATCTTGTGATAGCGCAATTTTTCAAGGTTGAACTCTTCACGACCGATGCCGGTGCCCAACGCTGTGATCAATGTGCCGATCTCGTTGGACGACAGCATTTTGTCGAAGCGCGCGCGTTCGACATTTAGAATTTTGCCCCGCAGCGGCAAGATAGCTTGAAACGCCCTGTCGCGGCCTTGTTTCGCCGAACCTCCGGCAGAATCACCCTCCACAAGGAACAGTTCGGATAACGCAGGGTCCTTCGACTGACAGTCGGCAAGCTTGCCCGGCAAGGACGAGACATCAAGAGCGCCTTTGCGACGGGTCAGCTCACGTGCTTTGCGCGCCGCTTCACGGGCGACGGCAGCCTCGACAACCTTGCTGATGATTTTGCGGGCTTCGCCGGGATGCTCTTCGAACCATTCACTGAGTTTCTCGCCGACAACACTTTCAACAACGGGGCGCACTTCCGACGACACCAGCTTGTCTTTTGTCTGCGATGAGAACTTCGGGTCGGGCACTTTTACCGAAAGGACACAGGTCATGCCTTCGCGCATATCATCACCCGAAAGCTGAACCTTTTCTTTTTTAGAAAGTCCAAATTCACCAGCATACGTGTTGATCGTTCTGGTCAACGCACCACGGAACCCGGCCATATGTGTGCCACCGTCGCGCTGTGGAATGTTGTTGGTAAAACACAGGGTGTTTTCGTGGTAGCTGTCGTTCCACTCCAAAGACAACTCGACGGTAATGTCGTCTTTCTCACCGGTCACCGTCACAGGCGGCTCATGCAAAGCCTGCTTTGATCGATCGAGGTAACGGACGAACGCCTCAATGCCACCCTCGTAGTGAAGGTCGACAGTCTTGGCTTCACTGTGGCGCGCATCGACCAGTTGCAAGTAAACGCCGGAATTGAGGAATGCAAGCTCGCGCAAGCGATGCTCTAACGTCCCGAAATCAAACTCCGTCATGGTGAAGGTTTCTGTCGACGGCATGAACGTGATCTCGGTGCCAGTCTTTACCTTGCCATCAACCTCAGGTGCGTCACCCACAATGGAAAGCGGCGCCTCTGCCTCACCGTCCCTGAACCGCACGTAGTGTTCCTTGCCATCGCGCCACACGCGGAGGTCAAGCCAGTCGGACAGAGCGTTAACAACAGAGACTCCGACGCCATGCAAACCACCAGAGACCTTGTAAGAGTTCTGATCAAATTTTCCGCCGGCATGCAGCTGGGTCATTATGACTTCTGCAGCGGACACACCCTCTTCCTTGTGTATGTCGACCGGAATACCGCGCCCGTTGTCTCGAACCGTTACGGACCCATCACCATTCAAGATGACCTCGTTGCGATCACAGTGCCCGGCCAAAGCCTCGTCGATAGAATTATCGACAACTTCGTAAACCATGTGGTGCAGGCCCGAGCCGTCATCGGTATCACCGATGTACATACCGGGACGCTTACGCACCGCTTCCAGACCCTTAAGGACCTTGATTGATTCGGAGTCATATGCGTCGGGATTGGCAACTTGTTCACTCATAGGGACACTCAGGCGCGTTGGGATTGTGGTGGGGAAAGAGACGATGGGTGCGACACAACGGTAGCGGAAGAAACCGGCACAGCAGCGCCGTCTGATACGGAAAACAATTGGGCGGCATCACCAAGCTCAGCAAACACAGAAATATCCGTGCCGGTTAACCAGGCTTGGGCACCAGACGCCGTGACTCGATCAAATAAATGACGACGCCGATCGCGATCAAGATGTGCTGCAACTTCGTCCAGCAACAACAGAGGCGGACAGCCACGCCGCTCCGACTGAAGATGGACGTGGGCAAGCACGATAGAAACCAGCAATGCCTTTTGCTCACCGGTCGAGCAGTCTGCTGCGGGGCGGCCAGTTTTTGCCATCACCACCAAGAGATCGGATCGATTGGGACCTTGCGGCGGCGGCGCATCACCAGTGCGCGACCAGCTCTGACGTGACGAAACGAGATCCCCCCTAAACGCATCTTCCGCGTCGAGGGCTGCAAGATGCTCAAGCCAGTCATCAACCTGACCGGAAAGCTTTAGGTGCGCCGCCGGGAAAGGCCCATCGGTCGCCACCAATACATCGTTAAGCTGGGTCACCGTATCCCGACGTGCCGCCGCAATGGCAACACCATAGCGGGCGAGCGTATCTTCAAGTGCCTCGAACCACGTGTCGTCGGTCACGCCATCGCGGAACAAGCGAGCGCGTCGTCGTGCCGCTTGATCATAGGCAGCGCAGCGCGATGAATGTTCCGGATCAAGAACTGTGACCAAACGGTCAATAAATCGACGACGCTCACCGGGTGTATCGGTAAACAAACGATCCATCGCCGGAGTCAACCAAATGGCGCCTATGTGTTGCGATAAGGCGGACGCACCCTTGGCCGGCTTGCCATCAATGTGGACCGAGCGACGATCTGGTGAGGCTGCGTCAATGCCCGTACCAAGCCGGGTCGAACCCGCAGGTGTTTCTATATCGGCCGACACTGCCCACGGACGTTCATGAGCCTCAGAGGGCGAGCACCGACCGACGTCAGCCAACTTCGCGCCTCGCAGTCCGCGACCGGCTGTAAGAAACGACAACGCCTCAAGGATATTGGTTTTGCCTGCGCCGTTCGCGCCAGCCAAAACGACCGGACGCGTATCCAACTCAAGATTCAAATGATCGTAATTGCGAAAATCAGTCAGCATTAAACGCACAATGCCCATCACCCCGTGCGCAGGTGATGACGTTGTCCATTCCGGGCGGGACGTATCCGTCAGAGCGTTCACACCCGCATCGGCATAAGGACATAGACAGCCGATCCGTCAGAAACATCGCGAATCACCGTCGGTGACGCGGCATCAGCCATCGTAAAGCGGGCTGCGTCCCCTTCAATTTGCTGCATGATGTCGAGCAGGTAGCGTGAATTGAACCCGATCTCTAACTGACCCGCATCATAAGAGGCTTCAACCTCTTCGATGGCACTGCCGTTCTCAGGGCTTGAGGCTGACAATGTAACCAGCCCCTTTTCCATGTTGAGTTTGATCGACCGCGACTTCTCGGAGCTGATTGCCGATACGCGATCAACCGCCTTAGACAGCGTTTTACAATCTGTCTCGAGCACCTTGTCGTTGCCAGTCGGGATAACTCGTTCGTAGTCGGGGAACGTGCCGTCGATGAGCTTGGACGTTAAAATCGTGTCGCCGATGGAAAAGCGAATCTTGGCGTCAGACAAAGACACCGTGACGTCGCCTTCGGCCTCTTCGATCAACTTACGGACTTCGGCAACCGCTTTACGCGGCACAATAATACCAGGCATGCCCGCCGCCCCATCAGGCAGCGGCAGCTCTACGCGGGCCAAACGGTGACCGTCTGTCGCGACCGTACGCAGCACGTCGACACCATCGCTGTCGGTGCCGTGGAGATAAATACCGTTCAGGTAGTAGCGGGTTTCTTCGGTGGAGATCGCGAACCGGGTGCGATCGATCAAAGACCGGAGATCAGTCGCCGACAGACTAAAGGTATGGGAGAAATCGCCAGAAGCCAGGGCCGGGAAATCATCAACCGGGAGACAGGCCAGTTGGAACCGGGACCGCCCCGAGCTCAGAGTCAGCTGACCCTCACCACCGAACGCAAGCTCAACCTGCGCGCCATCGGGCAACTTGCGGACGATGTCATATAGGGTATGGGCTGGGGCTGTGGTCTCGCCTTTTTGGCTGACTTCAGCGGCAGCGGACTCAACAATCTCCAAATCCATGTCTGTCGCATTCAGGCTGAGGCTGCCCTTCGCAGCGTCGAGACGGACGTTGGAGAGAATGGGAATAGTGGTGCGCCGCTCGACAACGCTCTGGACATGACCCAGAGATTTTAGGAGCGCGGACCTTTCAATAACGAGTTTCATAAGCGGCCGTATTCTTTAGCGTTTAATAAAAGACCGCGAAGCAGAAACGCATTGCGGGTCTCGGCGAGTCCCCCACCCCTTAAAGCGGCCCTCCGCCCCTAAAAAATGGCGGAAAAGCGCCCCTTTCAGAGCCCCTGTCAATGATCTGTAGGAGAGGCGCGATCGCCGGAGAATCCACCATCGCGCGACAGGGTAGTCAGTATATCACAGGGATATCCCGAGGGTAGCGAAAAGGGCCTATTGAGGGCCGTCTCAGCCGGGCTTAAGCCGGCCGAAATACGCCCTACCGGAGGCGAATTTTAGCTTTCCAGCATGCGGGTGAGCAGGTCGACGTCTTCGGCGAAGGCGATGTCCCCGGCCATCAGCTCTTCAACCTTACGAACAGCATGAATGACAGTGGTGTGATCCCGCCCACCGAAAGCCCGGCCGATCTCCGGCAACGACCGGGAAGTCAGCTGCTTCGACAAGTACATGGCGATCTGCCGAGGACGTGCAACCGTCCGGGACCGCCGCGCCGAGCTCATATCTGACAATCGGATCTGGAAGTGTTCGGCGACCCGCTTCTGAATTTCGTCCATCGTGACCCGGCGATCGTGCGCCCGAAGGAGGTCATGGAGCAGGGTGTGGGCCAACTCGAGGGAAATATCACCCCCCACCAATTGGACATTGGCGCTGAGGCGAGTGAGCGCTCCTTCAAGCTCCCTGACATTCGACGTAATGCGATGGGCCAGGAATTCTTTGACCTTCTGCGGCACCATGACGCCAAGTTGCTCAGCTTTGGCGTCTAGAATTCCAAGACGCAGCTCAAAGGTGGTCGGGTGGAGGTCTGCAACCAAACCAGACGACAGCCGGGAGCGCAAACGGTCGCCGATCTCTTCCAAGTCAGAGGGTGACTTATCTGCAGACAGAACAATCTGTCGGCCCTGATCAACCAGCGCATTAAACGTGTGGAAGAATTCTTCTTGGGTTGAGTCTTTTCCAGAAATGAATTGAACGTCGTCGATCATCAACACGTCGGCGGAACGGAATTGCTCTTTGAAGGACACCGTGTCGTGATTCCGGAGCGCCCGGACAAAACTGTACATGAATTTCTCAGCGGACAGATAAACCACACGACGCTGAGGTGAGCGTAGTCGAATCTGCCAGGCGATGGCATGCATAAGGTGGGTTTTGCCTAGGCCGACACCACCGTAAAGAAAGAGAGGGTTAAAACTGACGTGGTCAGAATCTGCGACCCGTTGCGCGGCGGCGTAAGCAAACTCATTTGGCTTACCGACGACAAAATTATCGAATGTATAGCGTGCATCGAGGGGCGCAGAGAGGGAGTCCGCCAGGACATCACCGCCGGCCGCCGTCGTGTTGGCTGATAGCACATGGGGTGGAGGTGGAGATTGGGTCTGAGTTTCGGTCTGGCCTTCAGGATCTGCGGGCTTGGACTCACCCGGGACCTCGACATCAACGAGGACGCGGCGCACATCAGGGTTCTCACCACTCCACAACGCACGAATACGATCAGCGTAGTGGGTCAAAACCCAGTCGCGCATAAAGCGCGTAGAAACTTTTAAGTTAACCGCCCCGTCATTCAACCCACCGAACTCAATTGGATTGACCCAGCTTTTGTAAGCCGACTCACCGAATTCATGTTTCAGTCTGAGTTTGACGCGATGCCACTCCGCGTGACCTGACGATCCCACTTCCCCTCGTTTCACCTTGGCGTCCTTGTCGTCTTTCCCACATACCATCACGGGTGCTGAAAATTCCCCCGCAAAAATTTTCAGCTAACGCGATCGACTCTGGGTGGTTGCACGTCCGTTTTTATCGCGATCACCGAAGCTCTTCTTTATGTGAGAGCGTTAGAATCGGGTGGCTGCGATGCAACGAACATTAGCCGTCAGTGACCGAAAAACAAGGCGAAAGATCGCTTGACAGTTTGTCCCGAAAATCACTTATCCGAGTCACTATTCCAAACCCGGATTGATGCAGCCACAGAACGGACTTCTCGCCCAAAAAAATGAGCAAGGGGAATGATCAATCGCGCTTGAGAAACAGAATGTCACAAATCGTATCCCGCGAAATCGTCGGGACACAATAGGACAAAAATGGAACTGAAAGTTTTCTGTGGCCTGTGTTCAGAAGATGGTCACAGACGACCGGCTAACGGCAAATCCAGGTTAGGCTGACATCGCCTTGATGCGAGCGTTCAAACGCGAGATTCTTCGGGACACAGTATTGGCATGCAAAATGCCCTTGCTGCTACCGCGCATGAGTTCTGGCATCGCTTCTTTGAACGCGTCTTTCGCCGCGGCCTGATCCCCAGCAGCAATTGCCATCTCTACCTTTTTAACAGAGGTGCGGATTCGTCCCATGCGGGCATGATTAATTTCAAACCGGCGGGCGTTGCGACGAATACGTTTCTTGGCCGAAGCGTGGTGGGCCATTTGGCAATCCTGTACAATCGGGGAATCAAGGCGCGCCTTATAGTTAAGGCACGCCTCGACGTCAACCTCTCAGGCGAAAACGCCTGAAAATCTAGCGGTGCTTGAAGGTAGGCTGGCGCTTATCAACAAATGCCGCCATGCCCTCTTTCTGGTCTTCCAGGGCAAATGTCGCATGAAACATGCGACGCTCGAATCGAATGCCTTCGGCCAATGAGCTCTCAAAAGCACGGTTTACGGACTCTTTAGCCATCATGACCGAGGGGAGGGACATATCAGCAATACGCTCGGCGGCCTTCATGGCTTCGTCAATCAAATCGTCTGCGGGAATGACCCGGCTGACCAAACCAACGCGCTCTGCTTCACCGGCATCCATCTGGCGTCCGGTCAGCACCATGTCCATCGCCTTGGCCTTGCCCACGGCACGGGTCAGACGCTGGGTGCCACCGGCGCCAGGAATAATACCCAGCGTGATCTCTGGCTGACCGAACTTTGCCGTCTCTGCTGCCAGGATAATGTCGCACATCATGGCGACCTCGCAGCCGCCACCAAGCGCGTAGCCGGCGACCGCGGCAATGATCGGCTTGCGACATGTCGTAATGCGCTCCCAGCCCTTGGTGATGAATTCGCCGACATAGCAATCGACAAATGTTTTGTCCGCCATTTCCTTAATATCGGCGCCCGCCGCAAAGGCCTTCTCACTGCCCGTGATAACAATGGCGCGCACACCATCATCGTCTTCAAAGCCGTCCAAAGCTTGGCCTAGATCGGCCACGAGACCAGACGACAGGGCGTTAAGCGCTTTCGGCCGGTTTAACGTGATTAGGCCGACGTGGCCGCGGGTTTCGACGAGAATATTTTCGTAAGCCATTGGAAACAGGTGTCCTTGCGTGATGAATGTAGGGGGCTTGGAAAAGGCGGGTGTTTATTCGTTTGATGTTGGCTCGACGAGAAACCGGACTTCTAACACTTGGCCCTCGGCCGTGAACTCAACTTTTAATGTTTCGCCTTCTCTCTGAAATTCGGTGTCGTCAACAATTGTCCATCCCAGTTGCGGTAGCGTCTCAATATAAAATTTGAGTACTGCAGACTGCGAAACTGTGCCGACGGCGGAGGCCTGTACAATGCGGCCCTGGGGTGTGTCAAACAGGATGCTGTTCCCGACCACCTGAGATAACCCCGTCATAAGGGGCAAATCTTCAAAACCGTAGACGAAAACGTCAGCCCCACGACTGGGTACGCCGCCCAGACAAAGGGCGAAAAGGACGGCAGAAATAATCCCAGTTCGATGTTTCATTTTTGGCACCTAGAGCAAAAGAATGTTGATCGCCCAGCCTGAACGATTCGCTTTACAAGGATACCCTCTTTTCCGTCCGGATCGCACGTACACGGCTCACCTTCGCGACCGTATACGTTCCAGCTGAACTTAAAGTACCCCAATTCGCCGGATGGCTGAGCATAGTCTCGCAACGTCGATCCACCAGCAGCGATGGCCTCGGTCAAAACATCTTTAATGACCGGAACCAAACGGTCGGACCGTTTTCCGCTCACGGTACTGGCTTTGCGGCGCGGTGATATCCCGGCGCGAAACAAAGCTTCGCAGACATAAATATTCCCCAGGCCTGCGACCACACGTTGGTCGAGAAGCGCGGCTTTAATAGAGGTGCCCTTGCCCTTAAGCGCAGCGGACAAAACCTCAGCATTAAATCTGTTGCCGAGAGGATCGGGGCCCATTTTTGCCAGGAGCTTGTGAGTGGGAAGGTCGTCCTCGGTGGTGAGGGTCAGCAGTCCAAACCGTCGTGGGTCATTGAACAACACACGGGTCCCGTCATCCGTATCAAACACAACATGATCGTGCTTGCCGGGTTGGGTCGTCTGCTGGGTAATAGCCATTCGGCCAGACATTCCAAGATGAGCCAAGGCAACTTGGCCATCATCAAGATGCATACATATGTACTTGGCCTGCCGAACAATGCGCTCAATGGTGCGACCCGTTAAGAGACCGGCCAATCCCTTTGGAAACGGAATCCGCATATTGGGACGCCTGACTTCAACATTGGAAAGGCGTCGCCCTTCAAGGACCGTCGCTAGGCCTCGGCAGGTGGTTTCAACTTCGGGCAACTCAGGCATGCGGCGGACACTGCGCCATGCCGTCCCGGTTTGTCGAGGCCCTGCGGACGGATCAGGTTACAGGCCAGGTTATAGGTATGGTTCACATAAGGCGCTTCGTTTAAGCTGCCCGGCATCATGAGCATCGACGCACAAACACCTGAAAACGCAACCCATTTCGGGTTCGAGACCGTCGCAACCGCAGACAAAGCGGGCCGCGTTCGCGCCGTGTTCGACGCTGTGGCCCCCAAGTATGACCTCATGAACGATCTCATGAGTGGGGGCGTGCACCGCTTGTGGAAGGACGCCATGGCCGACTGGCTAGCGCCACGAGCCGAATGGTCAATCATCGATGTCGCGGGCGGCACTGGAGACATCGCCTTTCGCCTTCTTGATCGCATGAGCCCACAGGGCGCCAGGGACCACACGAGCCCACAGGGCTCCGGGTCGGTCACCGTATGCGACATCAATCAAGCCATGCTCGAACAGGGGCGCAACCGCGCACTCGACCAGGGCAAGCTGCACGGATTGGAATGGGCAGTCGGAAACGCCCAATCTTTGCCTTTTCCAGACATGCACTTTGATGCCTACACCATTGCCTTTGGATTGAGGAACGTCACAGAAATTGAGACGGCTCTGCGCGAGGCCCGGCGCATTCTTAAACCCGGTGGCCGTTTCCTCTGCCTCGAGTTCAGCACCGTTGTTCTGCCGGTATTGGATAAGCTTTACGACACCTACTCTTTTTCAGTATTGCCCCGTCTCGGACAAATGGTGGCCGGTGATGCAGAGGCATACAAATACTTGGCTGAAAGCATTCGCCGGTTCCCCGAACAAGAAACGCTGGTCGATATGATGGGCGATGCCGGATTTGGCCGTGTCAGCTATCGCAATCTTGCAGGCGGTATTGCCGCCATTCATTCGGGCTGGCGGCTATAAACGAGCCGGCCAACGGTACTCCGTCCACCCCTAACAAATTGACTCGATCTCAATGATTCGCACGATCCGCAACCTAAGCCGCCTGTTCGTTATTGGCCGCACCCTCGCAAAACACGATGCATTGTTTCTGTTTGAGGGCTATGCCGAAGGCAGAACACTGGCCAAGCTTGTTCGTCTAACCGCAAAGCCAGTTCCCGCGTTAAGTGGCCAACGGCCCGGCCAACGCCTTGCCGACGCTTTGACCTCACTCGGCCCAACCTTCATCAAACTCGGACAGGCGCTCTCGACAAGACCGGACCTGCTGGGCCAGGAGATCACTGACGATCTCACGAATCTGCAAGATCGCCTGCCACCCTTCGCCTTCACCGACGCCGCTAAAATCATCGCTTCTGATTTTGAGGGCGGCGCCGATGCTCTTTTTGAGTCCATTGACCCAACACCCGTCGCCGCTGCCTCTATTGCGCAAGTTCATTTTGCAACAACGACGGCGGGGGATGACGTTGCAGTAAAGATTCTAAGGCCGGGCATACGAGAAGCCTTTGCCAGCGACATTGACCTGTTTTACTGGCTGGCCGAGTCGGTTGAACGGACCCAGCCGAAGCTGCGACGACTCAAACCTGTCGAAACCGTGCAGACATTCGAAGAGTCTGTTCGGATTGAGATGGACCTGCGGTTTGAAGCTGCGGCCGCTGAAGAATTGAGAGAGAATTTTGCCGATGAGGCTCGGTTCAGAATTCCCGGGGTTGATTGGCAACGCACGTCGGAACATGTCCTGACTTTGGAGCGGGTGTCTGGTGCCCGGGTCGACCAGCCCGATGATATCAAATCTCTGGGCCTAAACCCAGTTGAGCTGGTGCGAACGTCGGCCGAAGTCTTCTTCCGTATGGTTTTCCATCACGGCTTTTTCCACGCCGACATGCACCCGGGCAATCTGTTCGTGGATGATGATGGAACTTTGATCGCCATCGATTTTGGCATTATGGGGCGCGTGGATTCTCGAACCCGTCGGCATCTCGGGGAAATGCTGCTCGGGTTTTTGACACGCGACTACACGCGCGTCGCTGAAATTCATGTCGAAGCCGGTTTTGTTCCGGCGACGAAAGATGTCGGGGCTTTCGCCCAGGCCTGCCGGTCTATCGCCGAGCCCATTCTTGGTAAACCGCTCAACGAAATCTCTTTAGCGCGACTGCTCGGCCAACTGTTCCAAATTACCGAAACCTTTGAGATGCAAACTCAGCCGCAATTGTTGCTGCTGCAAAAAAGCATGTTGCTGGCGGAGGGCGTTGGACGGGCGCTATCACCCGACGTAAACATGTGGGACTTGGCCCGCCCCCTAATTGAAGAATGGATGGTTAAAGAGCTTGGACCGGAAGAGCGCATTCGGGATGCCGTTTCCGATGCTACGACGACTTTGGAAAAACTGCCGCGCCTGATTGATAGCGTAGATGCAGCAACCCAACAGATTCGCCAACATGGACTAAAGTTGGACCCAGAAACGGCGGCTGCCATCAGAGGTGGCCCGCCAGGCCAATCCCGCACGACCTGGTGGCCCTGGGGGATAGCGGCTGGCGCGCTCCTGCTCTGGATTTTCAACTAGTACGGCCAAGGTTACGACAGGACCCAGTTTCGTATAGAGTCCCGCGCCAATGAACGGCCCTCGAATGGCTTACCTCAGGAAGGCACAAAACCGTGCTTGAGAACCGACGCATACTCCTGATCGTCTCAGGTGGCATCGCCGCAGTGAAGGTGCCGGACCTCATCCGTCGCTTACGCGAGCGCGGTGCGTCCGTGCGCTGCGTCCTGACCGAGTCCGGCGCCCAGTTTGTGACTCCCATGAGTCTAGCCGCCCTGTCAGGAGACAAAGTCTTTCAAGACCTCTTCTCGCTGACCGATGAAAGCGAGATGGGACACATCAACCTCAGTCGAGAAGCAGACATCGTTGTTGTCGCCCCGGCCACTGCAAACATCATGGCGAAAATGGCATATGGCTTGGCTGATGATTTGGCGACGACAGCCCTGTTGGCCACCGATAAGCCGGTGATGATCGCCCCTTCAATGAATGTGATGATGTGGGAACACGCGGCGACACAAGCCAATCTTACGACCCTCCAAGACAGAGGTGTTCATATTGTCGGTCCCGGCGCCGGAGACATGGCCTGCGGAGAAGTCGGCGATGGCCGCATGGCTGAAGTGATGGACATCGTGGATGCCCTTGGTGAATTTTTTAAATCGCGAATTGAACACGGCCCACTGTCAGGACATTCCGCTCTGGTTACCAGCGGGCCGACTCACGAGCCCATTGACCCAGTGCGCTACATCGCCAATCGCTCGTCGGGTAAACAGGGTCATGCGATTGCGGCAGCATTGGCAGACCTTGGTGCCGCTGTGACTTTGGTTAGCGGTCCCACCCAAGAAATAGACCCCCCGGGCGTGAAGGTCATTGCTGTAGAAACAGCGGACCAAATGCTGGCGGCCTGCACGGCTGCGAAACCAGTTAATATCGCGGTCTGTGCCGCCGCGGTGGCTGATTGGCGGGTTGCTGAGTCAGCCAACTCAAAGATCAAAAAAAGCGACGATGGACTTCCTCAACTGAGCCTCGCGGAAAATCCGGACATTCTTGCGACACTCGCTCATGCTGGCAAAGACCGGCCTCGTTTGGTGATTGGCTTTGCCGCAGAAACTGAAAATGTCATCGACAATGGCAGCGCGAAACGAAGTGCAAAAAACTGCGATTGGGTCGTCGCCAACGATGTCTCTGCCGGGTTTGGCGGTGATGAAAATACCGTATCCCTAATCACGCAAGAGGCTGCCGAAAGCTGGCCGACCCTGAGTAAGCAGGCCGTTGCGGAACGTCTCGCGGCGCGCATTGCCGACCACATGAAAAATTCTTAACGCCCATTTTCAAACTTATGTTCAAGAGTACAAAAGCACTATGACCACGACTGTTCCCGTTGCGATTAAGCGTTTGCCCCATGGGGCCGACTTACCATTGCCCAGCTACCAAACCGACGACGCGGCTGGCATGGACCTCTACGCCGCCGTTGAAGACCCCATCACGCTATTGCCAGGAGAACATACCCTGGTCCCGACCGGCCTCTCCATGGCGCTTCCGACAGGCCACGAGGCACAAGTAAGGCCGCGATCGGGATTGGCGGCGAAGCACGGTGTTACAGTCCTGAATACGCCAGGCACAATCGACGCTGACTACCGCGGTGAGGTGAAAGTGATTTTAATCAATCACGGTAAAGCGGCTTTTGAAATCACCCGCGGCGAACGCATTGCACAGATGCTTATTGCGCCCGTGACACGCGCAGTGTTGGAAGAAGTCACCGAACTTCCCGAAACAATGCGCGGCGAGGGCGGTTTTGGCTCGACCGGCACAGGTTGATTTGCACCGAGCGTACAGATGACTCTTTCTGAAGAACAAATTGAGCGTTATGCGCGCCACATTCATTTGAAAGAGGTTGGCACAGAAGGCCAGGAAAAATTACTGGCCGCCAAAGTGCTGGTCATCGGCGCAGGGGGCCTGGGATCTCCGCTTATTCAATATCTCACTGCCGCTGGCGTTGGAACGATTGGCGTTGTCGACGACGACACGGTTGATATGTCCAACCTGCAACGGCAGGTGCTGCACACGACGGCCCATGTTGGCTCAGCAAAAGTAGACAGCGCGATGGATGGTGCGCGGGCGATAAACCCCGGGGTGGATATTGTTCCCCATAGGGAACGACTCACTTCAGACAACGCGCGCGACCTGATCCACGACTACGACGTTGTTGCTGATGGTAGCGACAATTTCGAGACCCGATTCCTGATCAATGACGCCTGCTTCTTCGAAAAGAAGACATTGGTGTCAGCCGCTGTGCTGCGGTTCGACGGACAGTTATCGACGTACAGACCTCACACCGGTAGCCCGTGCTACCGCTGCCTATACCCGGAGCCGCCGCCGCCAGACGATGTATGGACCTGCGAGCAGGCTGGCATTCTTGGCGCCGTGGCCGGTGTGATGGGGTCGTTGCAAGCCACGGAAGTGCTCAAAGAGATTATGGGTATCGGAGAGGGTATGGCCGGTCGTCTTTTGATTTACGACGCGCTCGATCTATCGACACGGATGGTCAAAGTTAAGCCCGACCCGGGCTGTGCCCTATGTTCAGATCAAGCGACGATCACGACCGTTACCACTTAAGGCGGCAACCTTACTTTTCAAAAATGACGTCGACCCGACGGTTGTCTTGCTCGCGTGTGCCGTCCGGCTTAGATGTCCGGGGCCGCTCTTCGCCATACGCCTCGACCCGCATTTCGCTTTGATCAATACCTTCTTCAGCCAACGCATTGTAGACTGTCTCGGCGCGGCTCTGTGACAACATGATGTTGTAATCACTTGAACCAGCAGAGTCCGTATGGCCGATCACCAGCACCGTGGCCGGATTGTATTTTTCATGCGCTTCTGAGATTTGCGTCACGACCGCTTGAGCATCCGCATTCAAATTTGCGGAGTCAAAATCAAAGTAAATCTGGAACTGATCCGGCATCGACGACGCGGGAGCAGCTTGTGCAACGGGCGCCGGCTTAGCCGCTTCCAATGCGCGCAGCGCTGTATTGAAACTGGACCGGCAAGCCGCGATATCTTCTGGCTGACGGTCTTCTTCTTGCTCTTGCATCCAGCAATCAAAACCAGATTGAGCCATGGCAGCCATCACTGGCATGCTGGGCCGCGTGCCATCATTCAAAACAGCAATTAAACGGGCGCGGGCATCTCCGATAGACTTAGCTGCATGACCTGGGATAGCGCGATTGTTGAGAGCTTCGGGAAGGAATGTTTCACCCGTGGCGGCGCGCCGGGCCCGAGCAACAAACTCTTTAGTGTCCGCCCAGTCTGCCTCTGATTTTTCAGACGCGGCCAAATCGGCATAGTCCGTTTGCAGGGCGCGATGAAAGTCTTCGCCACGATTGGGTAAGGAGCGCGCTCCCATAACATCGTAGTTGGCGCCACAAGCTGTCAAAGACAAAGCCGCTGTTGCCATCATCACCGCGCGTAACATCATGGAATCCCTCTCCCTCAAGCGACGTCCCCGTTCTCCCTTCCCAGACCCACGTTCTGGCCAGCCAAGGCCAAGGGTCCAGAATTCCCCGGCAAACGGGACCGGACAGCCTTTTTAGCGTTGTGCCCCGGGAGTGACAAGAACCCTTTGCGATTCAGAGGATTAAGCGTAAGAGGGCCCATGCCCGACACCAACCGCCCTGACCTGACCTCATTGGCTGCCGATGGCCCCGCTGCCGCCGATGGCCGCCTGCCATTGATCGGCCTCGATAAGGCCGAATTGGCGGCTTTGGCCGTGGATATGGGCGAAAAGCCGTTCCGGGGCACCCAACTGTTTCAGTGGATCTATAGCCGGGGGGCCCGTTCCTTCGACGATATGACCGACATATCCAAGGCCTTCCGCACCCGGCTGGCGGACACTTTTACCCTCGACCGCCCCGTTATCGCGCAAGAACAGCTTTCAGAGGACGGGACTCGTAAATGGCTCCATGCCTTCACCGACGGTCAAAAAGCGGAGGCAGTTCTGATTCCCGAGGACGACCGAGGGACCCTATGCATATCGTCTCAGGTCGGCTGCACGCTGACCTGCCGTTTCTGCCATACGGGCACTCAACGGCTGGTGCGCAACCTGACCCCCGGAGAAATCATCGGCCAGATCATGGTTGCCCGCGACGCCTTGGATGAATGGCCAACACCAAAAGACGATTCGAGAAGGATCACCAATATCGTCCTCATGGGCATGGGGGAACCGCTCTACAATTTCGATGCGGTCAAGAAGGCGATGCAGATCGTGATGGCGGGTGATGGGATATCCATCAGCCGGCACCGCATTACGTTGTCGACCTCGGGTGTTGTCCCTGAGATTGCGCGCTGTGGTGACGAACTCCGCGTTAATCTTGCAATTTCATTACACGCTGGAACCGATGAGGTTCGATCGCAGATTATGCCGATCAACAAAAAGTATCCGCTGAAGGATTTGATGGAAGCCTGCGCCACGTACCCGGGTGCATCAAACGCGCGACGGATCACATTCGAGTACGTCATGCTCAAAGATATCAATGATTCCGAAGCCGATGCGCGCGCGTTGGTGGACCTGGTCAAAGATGTTCACTGCAAATTCAATTTGATCCCGTTCAATCCTTGGCCCGGCACACCCTACGAATGCTCGGACAAGAAAACCATTGAGCGATTCCAATCGGTGCTGACCGATGCCGGACTGACTTGCCCGATCCGCACCCCGCGAGGACGTGATATTCTTGCCGCCTGTGGACAATTGAAGACGGATTCTGAAAAACTATCCGCCAAAGAACGCCGCGCTCAGGCGGAAGAGGTATGGGCTGAAAAGGAAGCAGAACTGGGGTAAGCCGCGTATGGGTACTATGCTATCTGTCGCTGGATTTTTCTTTTGATCCACATAGCACTTCGGCGGAATCGCGGATCTGAAAGCACGTCTGATGTCATATATTTTGTCATCGCATTGATTTGCATTGTCGTCGGGATAAACGCCGACCTCATATTTTAGCCCGGATCGATTAGGACGAGGGACCCAATGGCGCCGTACTATGACGATAGATCGGTCTACGCGGCTTTCGTGATCGTGGGCCTGATGATTGTCTTTTTAACCATCGCTTGGTTGAAAACCCGTCAAGCGCCCAAGTCCTTGATGCATGATGATGACATCCCACCTCTTGAACCCATATCGCCCGCGGTGGCCTGGATGCTCGCTAAACGGTCTGGATTACCATCACTCCAAGCAAAAGGGCCGCTAGCGCTTGCCCTATCTAGAATGGCGCGAATTGGCTTCATGACTGTTGAACGGCGCGGACTTGGCCGGAACGGGCAGACAGTGCTGGTCAAATCTCAACGTGCGATAAAACGGGACAGCATGTTCTCCGAGGAAAAAATTCTCGGTGACGCCCTGTTTGAGGTTCAATCAAAGTTTGTTATTGACCGAATACGCTATGGCCGATTGGCGACCGCAAATGAGGCTTTTGGCTCTTCCCTCGTCGAGCAATGTGTTGGACCGCTCTATCTAAACAACTGGCGCTGGGCGTGGATTCAATCTCTTGTCGCGTTGGTGCTCTGCTGTCTCTACGGCATTTTCTTTACCCCAAATGAAGAAACATCTTGGATGGCAGGTCTTGGTTTTGTGGTTGGGGGTATGGTTGCGCTACTCTGGCTATTGGGGGACTACATTGGTCCGCGCCGCTTGTGGGGCGCCGTCATTTCACTTTTGATACTAACTGTGATGCATGGCGTTTTGACGTGGTGCGTCATTAATTTGTGGGCTGACTCGGAGACTATTAACGAGACCCTTGGGCAAGGCCTGCCTATCGCACCGCCTTTGCACCCGGTCTTTCTTGTTGGGGCGTGGTTAACCGGACTTTGCGTCATAGGGTGGGAGTGGCTGCGCACACTCACGCCAAAGGGTCACGCAATTTTGTCAGCCCTTCTCAACGAGCATGCACTCTTTAAAAAAGGTATGCCGTTGCCCCGGCGGCAGGTCGTCGATTGGGGTGACACCGAACAAGCTAAAAACATACAAGGCGCTGTCAGTCACGCTACCAAATTAGACAAAGAATCGTCAGATTGGGAAGGTGTGCGGACCGGCATACGTTTCGCTGTAACCGACGCTTATTCGAGCAGCGGTGATAGTGCATACGACGGTGGCAGCTTTGAAGCCTTAGATTTCGATATCTCCAGCGCGCTAGGTGACCTTAGCTTTAGTAACGATGGAGGAGACGGCGGCGACGGTGGTGGAGATTAACACCGCACCATACGTCTAACGCTGGCACCAATACGCATGGTCGCGTAAGTTGCTTCTTACACGGAATTCGGGAAGTGAGAGGGTTTTGCCATGAACACTGTCTATGTCGTTGTGGCCATCGCCGTCCTTAGTGGGCTGTACGGTGTGTCGATCTACAACCGGCTGGTCAAACTTAAAAACCGTGTGCTCGAAGCTTGGAGCGACATCGAGGTTCAGATGAAGCGGCGCTACAACCTGATCCCCAATCTGGTTGAGACCGTCAAAGGCTACGCCGCTCACGAGCAGGACACACTTGAGAAGGTCATTCAGGCGCGCAACATGGCGATGGGCGGCAGTGGCAGCCCAGAACACCAAGCAGCGTCAGAAAACATGCTCAGCGGTGCATTGAAGTCTCTGTTCGCCTTGTCGGAAGACTACCCAGACCTCAAAGCCAATACGCAATTTCTAAAGCTTCAGGATGATTTGGCTGAAGCGGAAGACCTGATTCAAAAAGCGCGACGCTACTACAACGGGTCGGTGCGCGATCTCAACGTGTTGATTGAACAATTTCCGTCGAATGTGATCGCTGGGTTGGTGGACTACGAAACTGCCGAGTACTTCGAGATTGACGAGACCGACAGCGCAGCGCGCAGTCCGGTTCAGGTCAAATTCTAAAGCGGCTGAACAGTGTGGCGCGGTGGCTATGGATCGCACTTCTTTGCGCGGCTTCACCAGCCCTAGCACTTCTCTTCATTGCGGCACCTGCGGCTGCCCAGTCGGAACGGATCACAGCCTTCGAGAGTCAGGTCACGATTGATTTCTCGGGTGAAATCGAAGTCACCGAAACCATCACGGTAGAAGCCCGCGGCAAACAGATCCGGCGCGGCATTTTTCGAGATTTCCCAAGGGAGCGAGGGCGGTATTGGTACGGCGCTCATCGCGTCCGGTTCGATGTTCTTGAGGTTTTGCGCAACGGCCAACCGGAAAGCTGGCGGCTAGAATCCAGGGGGTATTCAGATCGGCTTTACATCGGCGATGCCAATCGGCTTCTTAGACCGGGGCAGCACACGTTCACCATTCGATATATAACGGATCGGCAAGTTGGATTCTTTTCCGATCACGACGAACTGATTTGGAATGTCACAGGCAATTTTTGGGCGTTCCCGATCGACTCGGCCAGCGCGACGATTCAACCTCCCGATGGCCGTTCAATAACTAGCATTTCTGCCGCGACCGGCACGTTTGGCGCGACCGGGCAGGACGCGGTGATTGATCGCATGCCAAGCGGCGGCGCAGTGGTCAAAACAACACGCGCCTTAGATGCCCGTGAAGGCCTAACGGTATCCGTGTCTTTACCGGCTGGGTCGGTCATCGCGCCGACGGCAAGCCAACGACTGTCCTACCTGTGGAGAGATGGTGCCCCGATTTGGGCCGGTCTCTTTGGGCTTATCATCGTGATCACTTATTACGGCACCGTATGGGTGAAATACGGCAAGGATCCCGACGCCGGCACTATCATTCCACTTTACGAACCGCCCCCGGGCTTAGGGCCAGCCGCGTGCCGTTACATCTTGAACATGGGGTGGGACGCTAAAGGGTTTACCGCTGCAATTGTAAATTTGGCGGCGAAGGGATTCGTAAGAATCTCAGAATTCGAACAAGACAAATTCAAACTCACGCGAACATCAATCAGTGCCAAACGAGCCAAGTTAACGCCGGGAGAAATGGCAGTTGCTCTAAAATTGTTTGGGGAAAAACTTTGGACATCTTTTGTTTTTCGGTCAGAACATCATGCCATCACGGACGGCGCTCGCACGTCTCTCCGACGCAGCCTCAAAGAAGACTTTGAGAGTATTTATTTTTTTAAGAACAAAGCTCTCTTGACCGGAGGGGCGTTGCTCTCCGCTTTAACCCTTGGCGCAATGGCCGCCGTCAACGTCGCTGGCATTGAGATGGGCGCGTTTGCGCTCACGCTCGCGTTACTCTCTTTTGCGCTTTATCCACTCCTGCTGGGAATCTGGACGGGGTGGAATCGGGGCGAGGGCGGTGTCATTACACTATCGGCGACCTCAGCCGTTGGAATCATGATTGCCGTGAACGTAGTCGGTAATATTGGTGAGCAGATTGTCGATTGGCTGCTCTCTGCCGCAACAATACAAGCCGCCTTGGTGGCCCTGGTCATTGGATCCAATCTTCTTTTTTACCACCTGCTTAAAGCACCCAGCCGTCTCGGGCGTAGGGTCATGGACGATATTGAAGGGTTTCGCCTCTATCTGTCTGTCGCTGAGAAAGACCGGATGAACTTTCACAATCCACCGGACGTCACGCCAGAAATTTTCGAGCGATATCTACCCTTTGCCATCGCCTTGGACGTGGAGAATGAATGGGGCGAGCAGTTCGACCTGGCTCTAGACCGGGTTGGTGGGCAGACCTGGTCAGGCGACTACGAACCGACGTGGTTTCACAGTGCCTACCGGGGTTGGTCGTCGCCAAAAAGCTTTGCCACAGATTTCGCACCGACATTTGGGCAGTCGGTTGTGTCGTCGCTATCGCCGCCCGGGGGAACGCGCGGCTCTGGACTCAGTGGTGGCGGTTTTTCCGGTGGTGGTTTCTCCGGTGGAGGAGGCGGCGGTGGCGGTGGCTGGTGACGCTACGCTTGCTCTACCCTGTCTGCTCCCTATACTCCGCCGCCAAATGGGCTCACCTTGGTGCGTGGGCGAACAAACAGGAATAAGAGCATGAGCCGGGATAAAGTCGTTCTTGCCTACTCAGGCGGATTAGACACCTCCATCATTCTGCGCTGGCTGCAGGAAGAGAAGAACTGTGACGTCGTGACCTTCACGGCCGACATCGGGCAAGGCGAAGAACTAGAGCCGGCTCGGAAGAAAGCTGAATTGATGGGCATCGAGCACATCTATATCGAAGATCTGAGGGAAGAGTTTGTCCGCGATTATTGTTTTCCGATGTTCCGGGCTAACGCCCTATACGAAGGTGTGTATCTGCTTGGCACATCGATCGCACGCCCACTGATCGGCAAGCGGTTGGTCGAAATCGCCCGCGACACGGGCGCCGTGGCGATTTCTCATGGCGCTACTGGCAAGGGGAACGATCAGGTTCGGTTTGAACTCACAGCTTATGCGTTAGAGCCGGGCATTAAAGTCATCTCACCTTGGCGTGAGTGGGATTTGAACTCCCGCGCCAAGCTGATCGAGTACGCCGAGAAACATCAGATTCCCATTCCGACGGACAAGCGGGGCGAAGCGCCTTACTCCATGGACGCCAACCTGCTTCACATTTCATACGAAGGTAAGGCGCTAGAAGACCCGTGGACAGAGCCGGACGAAGATATGTTCCGGCTGAGTGTTTCTCCGGAAGCTGCGCCAGACACACCTGAGTATGTCGAGATCGAGTTCGAAGGCGGCGACCCGGTGGCCATCAACGGGGAACGGCTATCGCCTGCGGCCTTCCTAACCAAGCTCAACGAGCTCGGCGGCAAACGCGGCATCGGTCGGATCGATATGGTGGAAAACCGGTATGTGGGGATGAAGGCGCGCGGCGTTTATGAAACACCGGGCGGCACCATCTGGCTCACAGCGCGGCGGGCGGTGGAAAGTATCACCCTCGACCGGGAGGCGGCGCATCTCAAAGATGAGCTGATGCCGCGTTACGCCAAGCTGATCTACACCGGCTATTGGTTTGCCCCAGAAAGGGAAGCGTTGCAGGCGGCCATCGACGCCACCCAGACATACGTCAATGGCACGGCCAGACTCAAGCTCTATAAAGGCAATGCCATCGTCGTTGGACGCAAGTCGCCAACCGGTCTTTACAGCACAGAGCATGTGACGTTCGAAGAAGATGACGTGTTCGATCAACACGACGCCGAAGGCTTCATTAAACTGAACGCCTTGCGGCTCCGCCTGGGAACCCTGGGCCGCCGCAAGTAGAATAACGAGGGTTAGAGATGAGTGAGCATATTAAAAGCAGCCACGCCGGCGGTATCTTGACACTCACTATTTCTCGACCGGAGAAAAAGAACGCCTTAACCGTCGCCATGTATGCGGCGCTGGCCGATGCCATTTCTGACGCGGACAACAACAAAGACGTGCGAGTGGTTTTGATCACCGGTAGTGAAGACAGCTTCACAGCCGGCAACGACCTAAAAGACTTTCTCGATAATCCGCCGGTTGACCCCTCGAGCCCCGTGTTCCGTTTTATGCATGCCATCGCTGGCGCAAAAAAGCCGGTCGTCGCGGCGGTGAATGGTCTCGCCATTGGTATCGGCACAACGATGCTGCTGCATTGTGATTTGGTCTATGCCGTCGATACGGCACGGTTCCAGCTGCCCTTCGTGAATCTTGGGTTGGTGCCCGAACTTGGGTCGAGTCTCGTTTTGCCGGCGATCGCTGGACGCGCTCAAGCCGCCGAGCTGCTTATGTTCGGTGATCCGTTCAATGCGGCCAAAGCAAAAGAAATCGGCCTGATCAATACGGTTTGTTCTGCCGAAGATTTAATAAGCACCGCGCAGAGTGCGGCTGAAAAGCTGGCGGCCAAACCTCCCGTTGCCCTTCGGAAAACCAAAGCACTGCTTAATATGAATGTCGACGACATTCGCGCCCGCATCGACCAGGAAGCTAAAGTGTTTGGCGAGCAATTGAACAGCGCCGAAGTCAAAGAAGCGATTGCTGCATTCTTTGAAAAGCGGGTCCCTGACTTTTCGAAGTTTGAGTAGTTGAGTCGTGGCTGGCGAAATTAACACCAACTTCAGTTTCTACGACATTGTTCCTGATTTAGCGCCTCTGACGGTCGTCGATGTTGGCGCCTTACCGCTCGACGGCGTGCCAGAAATATATGCCCCACTTTTGGAACGTGGCAAAATCAGATTGATTGCCTTCGAAGCCAACGAAGCCGGCTGTGAAAAATTGGCCGCTATTCTGGGACCAGACCATACTGTTTTGCCGTTTATTATCGGCGACGGCACGGAGCGGGACTTTCATCAGAACACCAACGTGATGACAAGCTCCCTGTACCCGACAAATTTGGATTTTGTTTCTCGCTTTATCGGTCTACCCGAGTTCATGCAGCCTGACGAATCATACCGGGTCAAAACCCATAAGCTTGACGACGCGGTCAATCTAGACTCAATCGACTTGTTAAAAATGGATGTCCAAGGCGGTGAACTTCTCGTGCTCGATGGTGCGCCCCGACTTACCGCTTCCGCCCTTACCGTGCACACGGAAGTCGAGTTCGTGCCGCTTTATTCTGGGCAACCTCTATTTGCAGATATAGATACCAGATTGCGGTCGCTGGATTTTCAGTTCCACACCTTCAATGGAATTGCCAGCCGCGCATACCGGCCCCTCAAACGAGCGGGAAGTGAGTACGACGGCATCAATCAACTCCTATGGTCAGATGCCGTATACGTCCCAGATTTGTCGACCTTAGAAAGTCACTCAAACGAACGATTGCTAAAGCTGGTCGCAATATTACACGATCTCTACGTCTCTATTGATTTAGCGCTTCACATTCTGACCTTCGTAAGCGAGAGAAGTGACAAATCGATATTTAACGCGTATTGCAAAAAACTCGGCCTGGCGTGAGAAAAGCAGTGGCAGCTCTCGATCAATGATTCGACCAAAAGAAGGCATCTGGCTTTTCGAAATTCGATTGAGCGAGTTAGTCGACGCCCAGGCCGCAGAGCTAGAAGCTGGTTGGCAACTCCACGTCATCTAACCCATTCTGCAGACGAACCGCACGCAACGCGTTGAACATAAGACAGGCAATCGTCATAGGGCCGACGCCGCCGGGCACCGGCGTGATTGCCGAGGCGACCGACGAGACCGCGTCAAAATCAACATCCCCGACCAGACGATCTTTATCTCCCTCGCCAGGCAAACGATTAATGCCAACGTCGATAACGACTGCACCGGGCTTCACCCAATCTGCCTTGACCATTTCTGGCCGTCCGACGGCAGCCACCAGAATGTCAGCGCGACGACAGTGACCAGCAAGGTCAGCGGTTCTGGAATGGGCCATCGTCACAGTGCAGTTTTCGGACAACAGCAACTGCGCCATTGGCTTGCCAAACAGCAATGAACGGCCGATCACAACCGCGTCTTTGCCCGTCATGTCACCGATTTGGCGGCGAAGAAGAAGCTGACAGCCAAGCGGTGTGCACGACACCATACCCGTTTCGCCCGCCATTAAGCGGCCAACATTCTCGGGGTGCAGACCGTCGACGTCTTTCAACGGATCGATTGCCAAAATCACCGGCTTATCATCGAGATGGGCGGGCAACGGCAATTGCACCAGGATGCCGTGAACCTTCGGGTCATCATTGAGCTGTTGGACGAGTGCTAAGACGGTTTGCTGATCGACGTCTGCGGGCAAAGTGTGTTCAAAGGACTCCATGCCAAGTTTGACCGCCGTCTTGCGCTTACTGCGAACATAGACCTGACTGGCTGGGTCTTCGCCGACCAAAACAACCGCAAGACCGGGCTTAATGCCGTGATCGGATGTTAACTGTGCGATCTGTTCACCGATCCACACTCTTAACCCAGCCGCCGTGGCTTTACCGTCGATGAGGGTCGCGTCACTCATATAACACTCCATTGGCCTGCGATCGCCGCGCACATATCGCGATCACAGCCGACATATATCACTGAGGTATCCCTATTGGGTGACCATCCACACGATCAAAATGCTGACATAGCTTTGCGCCAACCAAAGACCGAGCAGCAGAACGATCGGTGAAAGATCGAGACCACCCATAATCGGAATATAGCGGCGGATTTTTCTGAAAGCCGGCTCAGTCAGCTGATTGAGCGCTGACCCAATCATATAGACGATCCGGTTTTGGGTATTGATTACGCCAAAGTTTGTGAGCCAACTCATGATCACAGCGGCGATGACCACGTACCAATACATACCGAGAATAATTTGAAAGAGCTGAACGATAGGAACGAGAAGAGCCACCCATGTACCTCCGGGTTGCCGTGTTGGGAGACGATGTGAAACGCTAACGTACTGAGCACAGACCAACCAGACAAGGGCTGCGCAAGCAGGCTGAACCGCTTATGCCATCAAACCAACGACTCTCACTCATCTTCGCGCTCATGAGCCTTGGATTGTTTGGCTGCGATGACAGCCCGGAATTCTGGCACCCGGAAACAGTTGTATCCGGTCTTCCCGTTCACGGCGTTCACGGCCTGTCCTTTGGGCCGGACGGTGGGCTCTATATCGGCAGTGTGATGGGGCAATCCATCGTGCGACTTGATCTCGAAACCGGCGCACTCGAGGAAATCATTACCGCACCCTTGGGTGAAGCCGATGACATCGCCTTCGGCCCGGATGGGTCCATGGCCTGGACGGCTCTAAACCAAGGTGAGCTTCGGATACGCAACGCCGCCGGTGAAATCAGCACGGTGGCGAACAACTTGCCCTTCGTGAACCCCGTGACCTTCGGGCCAGATGGAACGCTCTATGGAGCAACCTTGTTCGGGCCAGACCGCTTATGGGCCTACGATCTGAAGGCGAATACATCGCGCGTTGTTGTCGAAAATATTGGCGGCCTCAACGCCTTTGAGTTTGGCAACGACGGCGCGCTGTACACACCCCTGCCGCAACGCCAAGCCGTTGGTAAAATAGACGTTGAGACGGGTGCTTTGACAATCATTGCCGAGGGTGTCGGCAATGTGGTCGCCGTGAAGTTTCATCCGGACGGGTTTTTGTACGGCGTGAGCTGGGACGATGGCCGCATTATTCGGGTTGATCCCAATTCGGGAGAGAGCAGCCAGGTGGCCGAGATTGAGCCACCCTTAGACAACTTGGCCATCGCACCAAACGGAATGATCTACGTCACCCGGTCGGCGGACAACGGCATTGTTGCCATCGACCCACAAGATGGGACAAGCCGAACGGTGGTGCGCAGCGATCTTGCGGCACCAGGCGGGATGACGTGGGTCAACCGAAATGGAACGCAGCAACTTTTGATCACCGACATCTTCGGTTATCGCTTTTTTGACCCGGATACGGGCGCAACAGAAATTCTGCCCTTCGACTTGGAAGGGGGCGCATCCGCTGATGTAGACAACCGCGATGGGTTGATCGCGCTGACCTATGTGCGGAGAAACCGGGTTCTCCTCAAAGAGGCATCAAGTAATTCTATACGCACCAAGTGGGCCAATGTCTCTCAACCCTATGGCGTACTCATTGAGCCTACTGGCTCAGTCCTGGTCGCAAGTCACGATGCAGATACGTTGGTGCGATTATTCCCCGACGATCCCGACAAGCGCACGGTCATTGCATCAAGTCTGGCCGGACCAGTCGGCCTGGCATGGGCAACAGAGGGACAGTCGGTTTACGTCGCAGAGGTCGGATCAGGAACCACCGGTGGGCGGATCAGCGAGGTCAATCTGATGACCGGCGGACAAGAAACCGTGGCCGAGGGCCTCGACCAACCAGAGACCATCGCCCTCCTGCCCGATGGCCGGATCGTTGTGACCGAAGTCGGTGCCAATCAAGTCAGCGCCATACACCGCGACACGGGCGTCAAGACTGTTCTGGCTCAGAATCTCGCCATCGGTGGGTTGATCTCTCGGGCGCCGGATCCCATTGGCATGCCAACGGGCCTCGCCGTCGACCAGGACGGGGCCATCTTTGTCGTGACCGATGCCAACAACGGCCTTGTTCGCCTGATCCGTGAGTGAGATTAAACGCGCGGCCAGGCGCTTGACTTAGACCGCCGCTCCGCACAGTATCCGCGCCCTTCCCTGGGGGGCCGTAGCTCAGTTGGGAGAGCGCGACGTTCGCAACGTCGAGGTCAGCGGTTCGATCCCGCTCGGCTCCACCAAATTCTCCAGAAAAAACAACGCGATCAAATTTTGCGGATCGAACACCTTCGCCGCCTACTTGCTCGTCATCTGTAATTTGGCGGCGGGCAAGAGAACCTTATCCCGCCTAAGCTGCCGCACCGTGCGTTGGGCGATGTCGACGGCCAGTGCTGCCCAGCCAGCGTTTTCTTCGCCGCGCACTGTGGTGTTTGCCGTCCATACGGTTGCGGTCCGTCCTTCTAATTCACTAACGTCCAACGTGAAGGCGGCGGTTGCTTCTGGCACTTCGTAGGAATACCCCCCGGTGGTGTATCCGGGGCGTTCCTTTATCTTGGTGACCGTCTTGCCCTTCTTTTCATATGTGATGACCTTTGTTTCACCTGGATGATAGACCAGCGGCACATCTACAATGACGTAGCGTTGTCGCACCAAGCGCATCGTTAGTAATGCCTCTGCCTTGCTTTCGGCTCCGACGGTGTAAACACCTATAGCCGAAAGTTCGTCAGCCAGTTTCCGTTCTGACCAACTACGACCAGGGTCCTGCATATCCTCGACCGCGACGGCAACACGGGACACAGATACGCCCGTGCTGTATCCGGGTGCTACTGCACTCCAAACGGCTGGGTCAGCGCATCCGGTTAACAGCATTAAGGTCCATGCGATCACCGTGCTTTGTAACGTCTGCATTTCCACCTCCCATCCCGTTGAACCTGTGCCTCACCAAGTAATGCCTATGGGATAGGGAAATTGCGGCACCAATAAGACCGGCGTACCTAAGCCGAAACACAAACTTGTGATGGCGCAAACCGTCCGCACCGGAGGCGTACGGTAAACGCTGCGTAGACGCCTTGGTCTTAGGCCTATAGAACCCAGCGGACATGAAGCATTCTCTGTTTGATTTTTCCGGCCTGCGTCAGGCTTTCGCCATCCGCAATTTCGCGCTCTATACCGCCGGCAACACGCTGTCGTTGGTAGGTATGTGGGTGCAGCGACTAGCGGTCGGCTGGTTGATGTGGGTGCTGACCGAGTCTGGAGCCTGGCTTGGTGCCATCGCGATCGCAGAATTTTTGCCGATTATTATTCTTACTCCATTGGGCGGGGTCTTCGCCGACCGCTTTGACCGCCAGCGCATATCTATGATCGCCCAATCGTTTGCTTGTGGCCAAGCGATGGCCCTCTGGCTTTTCACCCTCACCGACACGATGTCGCCCGGACTTTTGGTTTTTCTGATGTTCTTTGGCGGTGTCACCAACGCCATGAACCAAGCAGCCCGCGTGACCTTGGTCGTCAATATGGTCCCCCGTGAGGTGATGGGAACGGCGATCGCGATCAATTCCATTATCTTCAATGTTGCCCGCATCATTGGCCCAGCTATCGCTGGGGTGCTGATTGCAACAACGGATATTGCCTGGGCATTTTTGGTCAACGCCGTATCTTATGCCGCGTTGATTGTGGCACTGGCGATGATTCGCATTCCCAGAGTCAAAGACAGCGTGCCGCCTACTGGTTCCTACTTCCGGGATTTGGTCGAAGGTGGGAAGTTCACGTTCACCCACTCCGGTGTGGCTGCCATTATTGCGCTCACGGCGGTGAACTCCATATTCGCCCGTCCCCTCATTGATCTTCTTCCCGGGTTTGCCGGGGAGGTCTTCAAATCAGGCCCCGAGGGCCTGGCGATCTTGACCTCAGCAATGGGCGTCGGAGCCATATGCGCCTCCATTTGGATCGCCCAGCGTGGTCGGATCATCGGGCTGACCGGCATCGTTTTCTTTGGTGTGCTGATCAACGGCGCGGCAGTGTCTGTATTCGCGATGTCGACAAGTCTGTGGACCGGTGCGCTGCTCCTCGCTGTCTCAGGTTTTACCCAGGCGTGTACTGGAACCGGAACGCAAACGCTGATTCAATCCTCGGTCGCCGATCGATTGCGCGGACGGGTGATGAGTGTGTGGTTGGTCATTGGGCGCGGTGGCCCAGCTCTGGGTGCGATGGTGATGGGGACCATGGCCGAATTAGTTGGCTTCGGCCCACCGCTTCTGACCGGAGCGCTAGTCACATTTTTGGCAGCAGCCATTGTTTTGCCACGGCGGAAAAAGATCGCGGGAATTTTAGAGCGCCCGGTCGTTGATTGACCGCTATACCGGTACTGACCCCGCCACAGTGGTGCGGTGCATGTGGCGAATACTGTCCGCCGGGTAGGGCGTTGCGTGATGCATCAGGCAGCGGTTGTCCCAAAACACCAAATCCCGCACCTGCCATGTATGGCGATAGATCACCGCCGGATCGGTGGCATAGCCGAACAGCGTATCGAGCAACGCCCGGCTTTCGTTCTCGACCACATCAATGAGGGACTCCGTAAACCCCGGATTGACGTAAAGCGCCTTGCGATTGGTTTCCGGATGCGTGCGGACGACGGGGTGTACAGCGCCGACCAGTTGTTTCTTTTGTTCTTCGGTCAGCGGTTTGCGGGTGCTGTCTTCAGAAGCTTGGATCTGAACATAATTAAATCGATGGCGCGCTTTCAATGAAGCAACACGATCTTTGAGGTCTGCCGGTATATTTTCATAAGCGCGGTACTGGCTGGCGAACAACGTGTCACCACCTTCTGCGGGTACCTCCAGACCATAGAGCAAAGACCCCATAGGCGGCACCGCTTCGTAGCTAACATCGGTGTGCCAATATCGCCCGGCGTCTTCAATACCGAGGGGTTGGCCCGCGTCATCCTTCTTGTTGGAGACGGCTAAGAGTTCTGGGTAACCTGCCACTAAATACTGGGTCAGGATATGGCCGTTAATGTTGCCCCATCGCTTTGAGAACGCCACGTGCTGCTCTGGCGTCAAATGCTGATCACGAAACACCAGAACGGAGTGATCAGAAAAAGCCTCACGAATTGCAGCAAAGGTTGCGTCGTCAAAATCACTGCCGCAATCGAAGCCAACGACCTCGGCGCCACAAATATCTGAAAGAGCGTTTATGTGCATGGTCTATCTTAAGCGCGGATTGAGGGCATCGCGCAACCAGTCTCCGAGGAGGTTGACAGACAAAGCAAGTAGTACGAGGGCCAGAGACGGAAACAAGGTGATCCACCACTCACCGGAAAACAGATAATCATTGCCTATACGAATCAAGGTGCCGAGGGACGGTGTGGTTGGTGGCATTCCGACACCAAGAAAGCTCAAAGTAGCTTCAGCAATCACCGCGAGCGCCAGGCCCAACGTTGCCAGAACCAGAACAGACGTCATTACGTTGGGCAGCACATGGCCGAAAACGATAGATGAGTCAGACGCGCCAATCAGCTTCGCCTGAGCGACATAGCCCGACTGCTTTTGTACCAACGTTGCCGATCGCACGACCCGGGCGTACTGGGGCCAATCGGCGATGCCAATGGCAAAGATTAACATGTAGAGGGCAATCTCGTCGTGGATTTCTGGGCGCAACACCGCCCGCGAAAACCCATCAACCATCAAGGCAATCAGCAACGCCGGAATGGTGAGCTGAACATCAGCCAAGCGCATGAGGACCGTCTCGACCCATCCACCGGCATAGCCCGCGATCAATCCGACAGTGACACCCAGGGTCGCGGCAAAGGCAACAGCAGCGAGACCAACGGTGAGGAATATGCGGCTGCCATAGAGGATAGCGGAAAGCATATCCCGGCCCTGATCATCGGTGCCGAGGAGGAAAGCGGGGTCACCACCCTCTATCCAAACCGGCGGCAAAAAGGAATTAATCAGCTCTAAATTTATCGGGTCAAAAGGGTCTTGCGCGGCAAGCAGCGGCGCAAACAGAGCCCCGAGCAAAAACACCGCCACCACAGTTGCAGCTATCATCGCGATGGGGCTCGAGCGAAAACTTATCCATAAGACGGCGCGGGGCGCGACGGTGATGTCACTCATGCTGGGTCCCCACGGTTAGCGCGCAGGCGTGGATCGACAACGGCGTAAAGAACATCAACAGCCAGATTAATGATGACAAAAACGAGCGCGACCATCACCAGGTAGGCGGCCATGATCGGGATATCAGCGAAGGCGACGGCCTGGATGAACAGCAACCCGAGCCCGGGCCACTGGAATACGGTTTCCGTGACTATGGAAAAGGCGATCAATTCTCCAAGCTTTAAGCCGATGACCGTGATCACCGGCAACAGTGTGTTTTTGAGCGCATAGACATAGTGGATCCGATTGCGCGGCACACCCATGGCCCGAGCTGTGCGGATATAGTCGGTGCCGAGAACTTCGATCATTTCGGCGCGGACAAGACGCTGAACGAAGGTCATCTGGAACAACCCGAGTGTGACGGCCGGAAGAACCAGCGCCTTCAACCCACTGGCGGTCAATAATCCCGTCGTCCAGAAACCGACCGACATGGTGTCGCCGCGACCGAAGGATGGCAACCACCCGAGGGTGACCGAGAACAAATAAATAAGGCCGATACCAATGACAAAGGTTGGTAGCGATACACCAATCAATGACACAGACAACACCATACGACTGAGCACACCGTCACGATGAATCGCCGTATACACACCCATAGGAATTCCGAGCAGAAGCGAGAACAGTGCGGACGCGAGAACCAGCTCGACGGTCGCAGGCAGGCGTTCAGCAACAAGATCCGAAACTGGGCGCTGCATGCGATAGGAAATGCCGAAATCCCCGGTTAAAGCATTGCCAACAAACCGGACGAATTGCACAGGCGCGGAATCGTTCAGCCCGAGCCGATCACGGAGCGCTTGGCGGTCTTCAAACGAGGCCTCTTGCCCGACCAAATTGTTGACCGGGTCGCCAACGTAATTGAACAGCAGGAATGCGGCAGCACTGACCAAAACCATGACCAGAGCAGCTTGACCAACGCGGCGAATAAGAAAGGATGTCATAGAGCGTTTGTGGCATGCCCGGATTTCAAGTCAAGCGGCAGGGCGTCACGCCACAGGAAGGGGTGCGCCAACAATCAAAACCCGTTCGGGCTGTTCAGGGATGATGGGCTGCGCCACCACAACATTGAAATAACCGCCTATTTTCTCGTGCCACCAAGGCAGGTCTTCAACAATGAGATGAGCGTTGCGCCCGTCGGCCAGCGTCTTTTGGGCCAGCACGGTATCGACAATAAAGAACGCGCCGCCGAGGCACAGGGTTTGAATATGGGTCAACACATCGTGCAAACAATCCGGCTCGATATGCTCCATTACATCAATACAAACGACGAGATGGACAGGGGATGGATCGCCATCTTTGCCAGGCATGGCAGGGTCATACTCAAAGACCTCTAGATCAGGCGCAAGCGCCAGTACTGCCGGACGTAATGTTCCTTTGCCACAGCCATAGTCAAGCACGGACTGCGCCTCGGTCTGCTGAGCAAGCTCAACAACCATCGGTGCGATCGCATGGGCTGCCTTGCCGTAATCAGGATTGCTGCGGTGGAGTTGGAGATTAAGCTCACGGTATTCCGGGGAAATGCGCACAGTGTGTCCTTGCTACTCAGCGACCCGCGCCAAACGGAATTGAGGTTGGTTGTCAGGCTGGATGGGAAGACTAAGACGCTCCTTCATGGCCCACGCCAAGCCCTGATGATGCAATGGAACATAAACCTGCGCCCCTTTGATCCGCAACCAAGCGTCATTAATCATGGCGTCGCGTTTGGCAAAATCGGTCTCTGTCGCAATACCGTCGATCATGGCGAAGAGATCAGGGTCATCAAGACCGGTGCGGTTCCAAACTCTGTCCGGCATCGCCAGGAAGTCGAGATGGTAATGACTGTCCATGGTACCTGAGCCCCAGCCGAGCAAATAGAAGTCAGTTTCGTTGTTCTGAATCTTGGGGAAGTGCAGCGTTTTTGACTTGGCATCCAGGCGAACTGTAATGCCGATGCGGGCAAGCATGCCGACCACGGCCTGGCAAATGGCCTCGTCATTCATATACCGGTCGTTGGTGCAGTCCAGAGTGACCGAAAACCCATCAGCATACCCAGCCTCGGCGAGTAGAGCGCGGGCCGCTTCGGGATCGAGCGTTGGCAGCGCATCGATTTCGGAAGTGTATCCACCAATCCCCGGCGACAACAACATTCCGGCTGGCTCTGCCATGCCACGCATGATGCGTTTAACGATGGCCTCGCGATCAACTGCCATATTGATGGCGTGGCGGACACGAATATCAGCGAACGGGTTTGTACCCTTGGCGTTGGATGAGCGCAGTTCTGCCCGGCCGGTATCCATGCCGATGAAGATGGCGCGCACTTCCGCCGTAGACTGCACAGTGAGGCCGGGCGTACGACGCACGCGGGCGAGGTCCTGCACCGGGGTATCCAGAACAAAATCTAGTTCGCCGGATAAAAGCGCTGCGACCCGCGTCGCGGCATTAGACACCGGTGTAAAAATAATCCGATCAACGTTGTGTGGGTTTTCTTCTTCAAGGCCCCACCACGTTTCGTTCTTAACCAAGACCGTGCGGACGTCGGGCTCCCGTAATTCTAGAATGAAGGGGCCCGTTCCATTGGTATGACGCACGGCGTAGGTCTCTTGGCCCGCAGCAACGTCCTGTGGCTCCGTGACGGCATTCTCCTCAGCCCACCCGCGGGACATAATAAAAATGTCATTGATCTGTTGGGGCAAGATTGGATTGGGACCGTCGGTGACAACGCGCACTGTAAAATCATCGACAGCGATGACGTCAAGAACTGTGCCAATGATGTCTTTCATGTCTGAGGTAGGTTTGAGCGCTCGCGTAAAGGAGAACACCACATCGTCAGCGGTGAAGGACTGGCCACCGTGAAAGGTCACGCCCTGGCGCAGTTTGAATTCCCACATCGTCGGGTCTTCGCTCAGGCCCCATGACAACGCAAGACCCGGCGTCAGCGCCATGGTTTTGTCACGGTTAACCAGCGGCTCATAAATTTGCTGTGCTGTGGCCAGGGTCATGCCTTCGTTCTGGGCATGAGGGTCGAGGGTTATGGCATCCCCTGTTGCCGACCAACGTATGGTGTTCTCGGCATACGCAGGCAGGGCAGTGAACAAGAAACCTGCGAGGGCGAAAGTAAGAGAACGCATAAATAGGTCCGGTTTTAATTTGAAGTTTGAGTAATTGGTGTCGGCCAGGACGGCGTGACCTGTCAAGAGAGGCTCCATCAACCGCCCGATAAGCCGCCTTGTTTGTTCAATTGCTCTTCGGCGAAAACCTCTTTGCCCTCTTGGACCAACTCGTAAACCCGGCGAGCCTCACCACCGAGCTGATCCAGTAAGTCATCGTGGGTTTCACGGGCCAAAGCTGCCCAGGGCTCCACAGCCATAGAGTCGAGGCGATGCACGATCACACCTTCTTGTTCGGCATTGGCCAACTCAACAATCAATGAGTCGCGCGTGTCTTTGCGGACAAACGCTTGATCCGGAAAGCTGGACACCATAATGGCGCGATCAGCAGGCGTGAGACTATCGAGCCATTCCTTATTCATAAGTAACGCAGCAAAGGAATAGGCGTGGCGGGTCAGGCTGAAGTGCGGCGCTTCCTGATACAATCCGGCGCGGGCGTACATCAGTGTCGAAGACTCGCCGCCGTCGATCAGGCCAGTCTGCAAGCCAGGAATGACGTCGGGAAAAGACAGATTGATTACGTCAGCATCGATGGCCTTCAGAAATACCTGAGACGTTTCATACGGGAGAGACCTTAAGCGATAGCCCTTCGTATCATCGGGAGTTTTTGGCGCCTGCTTGGCGTAGATATTCATCCAGCCAATTTCGACCCATTGAAGAAACTCCAGATTCTTTTGCACTGCCAGTTCTTTGATGGCCGGTGTGACATAGCCATCAACAACAAAATCCAACTCCTCGGGGCCTGAAAACAGGTAAGGCATATTGAGAACGGCAACTTCGGGCACGACCTGGGCGAAGCCGCTTTCGCCGACAATGCCAACGTTGCCTCTGCCGCGGCGCAAGGCCTGCATCACCAGTTCATCGCCACCGATTTGGCCATGAACCAAAAGGCTGAGGGATAAGCGGCCGGCAGACTTCTCCGTCACCGTATCGTCGAACATTTTCCACAGTTTGTCGCCAGGCCCGCCGGGTGGGGCATTGGCAACAACGGTGATGTCGATGTTTGAGCTGGGCCGCGCTTCGCCGATCTGTGCCGACGCCTGCGACACAAAAGCCGCGAACAAACTCAGCACCAAACTAAACACGCGAATCATGACTAAATTAACCGGTTACTGTTGTTCAAAGAACTCGATGCGCGCGCCATTCGGTGCTTTCAAAGCCATGATTTTAACAGGACCGTAGGGTGGAAGAGTTAGCGACGTCACTGGAACATGGATGGGGTACCCTTTGGCCTCGACTTGCTTGGCCAATGCATCAACATCATCGACCGGAACGCGCATGGTCAAAACACCAAGGTTTGGCGGCTCGGTGCGGTCGCTAAAATCAACACCGGTCATACCTTCTGTCTTTAAAATCTGCAGCGAGCCATTGCGATCATCCTCACTGTTGGCATAGGCCGCAAACCGCCGGGGCAACGTGCTGGCCAGATTAAGCGGGATCGCCGTGGGGTTGAGGCCCGGCGGTGGCGTGAGAGACTCACCATTGAGATGAACGGTCCAGCCCAAAACGTTGGCGAAGAAGTTTTCGTTGGCATCGTAATCAGAGACCAGCAGCGCGGTATTGAACGGCCAGCTCATGCCGCTTTCTGATGCCGCAGCCACTTTGTCATAGGGCGGCGCGTTGCGCTGCATCAGCACCAGGGCTTCGCCGTTGGGGCCGCGGGCGATGGCTTCCGTGATATCAAAAACCTGAAGAGTGTAGTTCACCGGATCCGTATAGCCCTGCCACCCCCGCGCGCGCAGTTGCTCGAACACCGTGTCGACATCACTGACATAGACATAGAGATCAAAAAAACCGCCGGTATCCCAGGGCATGCCCGAGGATCGAATCTGCACCTGGGGCAAACCGTAGATTTTCACCAGGCGCACGAAGCCACGGCTGCCGCTTCCTTTGCGCAGCACAACATTGTGCATGGGTGTATCAGCAGGCAGACCCCAAAAGGCGGCCAGGCCGGGCTCGACCGGACCATCGCAGATCACTTCGTACCCGCCGACGGTCTGCCAGGTTTCATTGGCCGCATCGAGATCACCAACACTGATCACCGCCTCTTGAAAGCCGGTGATGCCAGCTGACGACACATCGTCGACTGTGCAGGTGGCTTGTGCGGCGGAAGCGGAAAACAGAATCGCGACAACGAATGACAGACGCATGGAGACTCCTTTGCGGCGATTAAACCGCCGGCTCAAAAATATCTTTGATTACGTTGTGGCGCGTCGGTTTTGTACCAATGCTTGGGTGCTGACCAAAAGCGACATGATTGGACGCAACGGCGCCGCCGAGAATAGTAGTGCCCGCAGAGATCAGACAGTTGTCGCCAATTTTTGTTTTTCCGATGACGCGACTGCCGCCGTATAGGACCACGCCTTCGCCGAAGGTTGGATGGTTATCATCCAAATCCGCGCCAACAGACACATTTTGATAGGCACAAAAGTAATCGCCATAGGTTGCCCGGCCGAGCACCGTGCCGACGGGATGAACCAAGGCAAACACTGCGGGTAACTCAACTTCATAAAAAACATCCACCCCATGAAGCGCCTTGTTTAACGCGTAGGTCTTCTCGGCCAGCGGCACCGGACCACCCAGTTTGAAAACCGAGTTCGACAGATAGTAGAGAAACATAGCGTGCTGATCGGTGTGGAGGTGGTGGTAACGCGGCCCATCTTTAGTGTGAAACCCCTTGAGACCAGCCCGCAGAACACAATGCTCCATACGTTCTAAAGCGGCGGTGACATAGCGCTTCAACTGCGGTCTGACCGGGAAGCCATCAGGGAACAAAGCATCCATTTGCTTGGCGATGTATTCCGTGAGGTCATCGCGGGACAACGAGGCTTGAAACACGGTTGGTTTATCTGAGGCGGGGGATCGACCCATGGGCAAAGAGGTTCCTAGTTGCGGCTGGTCTTGCTGGCCCTCACGTTAATGCCGTTGGAGACAAGATGCGAGCGCAGCTTGATAGGGCTGTGATCCGTAAACAGAAACAGAGACGAAATTGCCACAGCAGAGGCACCGGCGGCAAAGGCCTCCATACAATGCTCCAAACCACCGCAGCCGCCCGAGACGACCAACGGCACCTCGAGCTGTTCATTGAGCCGCGCGATCATATCCGCGTCATAGCCGGACATCATGCCGTCCCGATCAATTGAGGTGAGAAGAATTTCTCCACAATTGGAATCCTGCATCCGCAGCGCCCAGTCGACCGGGTTGTGATTGGTTTTCTCCCGCCCGCCGGTGATGAACACCCGCGGCACACCCGGCGAGACATCCTTGTAATCAATGGACACGGCTATGCACTGATCCCCAAACCGCCTAGCGGCGGCGCTGACGAAATTGGGATCACGAACGGCGTGAGAATTGACCGAGACCTTGTCAGCACCTGCCCGAAGCAGGGCGTTGACGTCGTCCAAAGATGTCACCCCACCACCGACCGTGAAGGGCATAAAAATTTCTTCACTCATCGTTCTGACGATATCGAGGACTTTGGCTTTTGACCCTTCACTGGGGACGATATCGAGAACAATGAATTCGTCGGCGCCGTAGTCGTTGTACACCTTGGCGGTGGACACGGGGTTACCCGCTTGACGTTCGTCGTCAAAAAACTGGCGATATTTGACCAAGCGACCGTCGCGCAACAGAAATTTCGGGATAATACGTTTTTTCAGCATACCGTTACGGAGTCCACCGCGTGAAATTCGTCAGCACTTCAAGGCCGGAATCCTGACTCTTCTCTGGATGAAATTGCAGGGTCACAATGTTGTCCCACGCCAGGGCCGCAACAAACGGCTCGCCGTAATCGCCGGTCGCCAATACCTTACTCGTATCTGCCGTGGTGACCGCAAAACTGTGAACGAAATAGAACTCGAGATTGTCGGCCTTGATGCCATCGAACACTGGGTGCGCCCGCGAGAGTGTCACGCTGTTCCATCCCATGTGAGGGATCTTCAAACAGTCGGGACCAGGGTCGAGGCGCTGCACCTCTGCGTCGAGCCAATTTAGGCCATCATGTTCACCATGTTCGAAGCTTTTGCGCGCCAACACTTGCATGCCGACGCAGACCCCGAGGAAGGGTTTGCCTTTGTCGAACGCTTGGCGATGGAGCACCTCAGGTAAATCGCGCGCGTTGAGAGCGCCGACCGCATCGCCAAAGGCACCGACGCCCGGCAACAATATATGAGAGGCGTCATCAATCACCGCCGGATCATCGGTAATGGTTGCGGTGACGCCTATGTAGTCCAGCGCATTGAACACCGAACGAACGTTACCACGCCCATAATCAATGATAGCGACGGAAGTCATCCAGCGGTTTTCAGCGGGAGACCCAATTTTGTCAAGGCATGGGTAAAAGGCGTCACAAGAAATGCCTCAATCACGCCACATATGACGGCGACTATTTGGCATCTGTTAGGGACTCATAAACGTTGGATAGGGTATAAACTTGCCCAGGGTAGGATGGCGTAACGATCATCCGAAAAGGACGTGACATGATAGGACGACCCGCGGCGGCCGCAATTGGGCTTTTTTTGCTCAGTTTTGTAGCGCCAGCCCTCGCTCAAGACCCCATCTCAGACATCCGAACCCGCATCGCCGAAAAAGGCCGGGCCACAGTTCTGGTCAGAATGGATGTTGCCGAACCTACCGCCGAACCCGGGCTCAACCGGGAAGGCGCCGCAGTTCAATCCACCAATACCATGACCCCCCGAGACCGTTTGGAGCGGGTCCGAGAAGGCATCGCGTCCCAACGCGCCGGCCTTGAAAGCTCCATGGCTGCCCACGGCATCACGATGCAGCGCACCTATGAGAACTTGCCGTTCTTTGTCACCACCGTCGACGAAGCGGGGCTAGAAGTCTTGCTACGTGACCCCAGCGTCACCGCGGTTACACTCAACCGAGCACGCAGGCCAAACCGAGATATAGTGCGCAAAGTTATTGTGTCCGATCAGGAGCTCACAGCCCTACAAGCGGCGACCATTGGTGCAACAGCGGAACAGGTCGCCGCTGAACGAGCAATACGAAACCAGGCATCTTTTGCAAGTTCTCCAAGCGGTGCGGCTACGCCATCCCTAGACACCTCCGTGGGGTACATCAATGCCGAGCAAGTTTGGGCTCAGGGAGTTATCGGAACCGGCCAAGCCATCGCCATTCTTGATGATGGCATCGACGCGAACCACGATATGTTCGCAGGTAAAATCGTCGCCGAGGCTTGTTTTTCCGACACCTTTGACGCGGTGGACGAGTCCCTTTGCGCCAACGGCAACGACAGTCAGATTGGCATTGGCTCAGCCAGTCTTTGTCCCGCAGGCACGACTGTCTGCGAACACGGGTCACATGTTGCAGGTATTGCAGCTGGCAATGATCAAACGGGGTCAACCACACGGCGCGGTGTCGCCTATGGCGCAACCCTGATTCCCATCCAGGTCTTTACTCGGGTGAACGATCCGGATGCCTGCGATGGGGAAGACTCCTGTGAGCTGTCCTATGACTCAGCAACCGTGGCCGCCCTCAACCACGTCATCACCTTGACCGATACGATTTCTATAGCAGCGGCCAATATGAGTCTCGGCTCAGAACTGACGGACTCGGCCTGCGACAACAATGTCCACAAGACAGCCATCGACACACTGCGCGGCTTGGGTGTTTTGACTGCTATCGCTTCAGGCAATGCTGAAGCTGTCGGCTCCGTTGAGAATCCGGGCTGTATCTCAACAGCCCTGACGGTGAGCTCGTCAATCATCACCGTTCCCGACAGTACCGTGAACCATGCCCCAATGGTCGATGTACTGGCACCGGGCGTCTTTATTGTCTCCGCTGTTCCGAACAACAGCTACGCATCGTTCTCGGGCACCTCCATGGCAACACCCCATGCGGCCGGTGCGATTGCCCTGCTCAAGTCCGCTAACCCGACCGCGACCGCCGACGAAATAGAGACTGCGCTGGAAAGCACTGGTGTTCCCACCACATTGGCGGCGTGGACTTGGAGCACGCCACTGATCGATGTCGAAGCTGCGCTTGCGTCCATGGGCGGAAGTGGCGCCCTCTCTGGTCGAGTCATCGCCGGCGCCTTTGCCTCTAACCGAACCAAGGCTCAAAGCAACATCCGGTTTTATAATCCGAATGCTAGCGCAGGAACCGCAACCGTTGACGTAGTCGACGACCTCACTGGCGAGACCGCTGGCACCTATAGCCGTAGCATTCCGGCCGGCGCGTCTATTCAAGTAAGCATGGAAAACATCGAAGACGGGGCATCACCCCAGATTGTGCCCGCAGGCGGCGACACCCAAAGTTACACCCTACACGTAAACGCCACCTTCAGCGGCTACATCCAGCACATTCTGTGGAACCCAGCTGGCGGCTCGCTGACCAATCTCTCGGGTTGTGGTAACGGTCTCGCGAACACGGTGCGCGATATTGGGAATGTGCACACCTCAATCATCACCGGGTATCCGAGTTACGTGATGGTTTATAATTCGGGCGCGACGGAAGCGATGCCAACATTCGTGGTCACCGACGCGCGGGACGGATCTTCTCTTGGCAACTTCACTTTCAACAGCGCGGTTGCACCCAACACCTCGTCGACAGTGCTCGTTAGTGACCTTGTTGAATTTTTCGGTGGGACGCCTGAGAGCGATCAATTCCACCTCAACTTGGAATTACAAAGCGGCTTCACCGGTTTCGCGCAGCATATCGTCGACAACGAGATCGGCGGCGTGCTGACCAACATGACCGCGAAGTGCGATTTGTAGGGCGGGCCTTACCCACCAATCTTCATACTTGGGCGATCCGGCCATGGAACGGTGGTGCGATCCCAGGAGTCCATGTCCGGCATACGCTCGCCGTCTTCAACCTGATTAGGTTGAAAGCGGTGGGGGTCGACCTGATGAGATGTGGCGGCCTCTAGGAATTCCTCTTCTGTCATATGAAGATACTCCAAGAAAATGTCGAGCGACGGTGGACGCTTGCCATCGTATTCCCGCTCCAACTTCTCACCCTCTTCACGGGTCATACGGCCATTGCGAATTTCGATATTGGCGAGGTGGTTGGTCCGCCCCATACCGCGCTTGATATACTTTAGGTAATCGCGAATGCCTTGCATGTGGCATTCGATCTTCTCGTAATCGAACTGCGGCGGGATTCCTTCGACGCGGTCCCCTTGCCAATCAAGTTCTTTCTTGATGATCTCGACCTGCTTTTTGGTGTCCCATTTAATATAACTGCCGAGACACACAGAACGGCAGCCGAGTTTTTGCAACGCTTTGCGTGGAGGGTAGGAAAATGGATAGAGATCGCGTTTGGTCACACGGCCACCGAGAAACTCGAACATGTCGTCCGCAGTCATGCCGAGATTCATCGCCCGGTTGAAGCGCTTCTCGTCGACTTCTTCCATTTCTTCGTAGCTGTAAAAGCTTTGGTACTCGGCCAAACTTTCACCCCCGAACAACAAGGGTATTTCATAACGAATCGCCATTTGCATGGTGTGAGCATAAATGCCCGTATGGCAGTGCCAGCAGAAATCGCCGCGCCGCTTCAGGCTTTCCAACATCAACTCGCGTACCACATGCCAACTGGGTGTGAACTGCACCACGTCGACACCGAGCATCTTGAAGGTGCGTTTGTTGTTCTCTTCCAGGGTGGGGCGATAGAAGCCGTGATCAAACCGGACCACCAGAGGCTTCATTTTCAACTGGGTGACGATGTACCAGAGCTGATAGGTAGAATCCTTACCGCCGGAAAACGGAACAATGCAGTCGTATAGGCCTTTGTCTTTGTACTGGACGACAAGATCATCCAGCTGACTGGCGCGATCAGCCCAATCAATCTTTTCTTCCTTGAACTCAATCTGCCGGCAAACCGAACAGGTACCCGTATCGTCGAAGGTCGTGGCTTCAGCAGTTTCAGGAAGCAAACACTGGGCGCAAGATTTCATGGACGGACCTTAGGCAGACGCAAAGCTGAGTGATTGGCCAATTTGTAACACGGCCCTTGGACAAGGGGTACAGAACCTTCCATACTTGCCGGCACAGTATTTAAGCAACAAGGCGGCCGCTTCCGTGGTGCAGACTCACAATCCCGACGACAGAGATTTAGTGTCCGTCATCATTCCCCTGTTCAACGAAGGTGAAAATGTAGCACCCTTGTGTGCCGCGCTCACGCCCGCGTTGGACGGCCTGAGCCGTTCCTATGAAGTGATCTTCGTTGATGACGGGTCGACGGATGACACGTTGAGCCAGCTTACAACCGCGGCGAAAGAGAATGCCAACTTCAAAGTGCTGAGCTTTAAACGCAATGTCGGCCAAACCCCGGCAATGATGGCCGGCATCGACCATGCCAAAGGCGCAGTCATCGTACCCATGGACGGTGATCTACAGAACGACCCAGCTGATATCGGTACGTTGCTTTCCAAACTCGGTGAGGGATTTGGTGTTGTCTCAGGCTGGCGCAAAAATCGCAAAGACGCATTTTGGTCGCGAATTTTCCCCTCGCGAATCGCCAATGCGGTTATTTCCTGGGTCTCGGGAGTGCGACTCAAGGATTACGGCTGCACCCTTAAGGCCTACCGTCGCGACGTGCTGGAAGATTTCCGGCTCTACGGTGAGATGCACCGCTTCGTGCCCATCTACGCCCATTGGCAAGGCGCGAAAGTGGCAGAGGTCGCCGTAAGCCACCGTGCCCGTGAGCGGGGTGAATCCAAATACGGTATAAGCCGCGTCTTCAAAGTACTGCTCGATTTATTGGTGGTGAAGTTTCTCACCCAATACGAAGCCAAACCCATCTACATATTCGGTACCGTCGGCTTCGGGTTCTTCGGCATTTCATTCATCGCCGGCATCTGGGCTTTGTATTTGAAATATTTTGAAAACACGTCATTTGTCGAAACGCCATTGCCGCTGTTGTTCACATTGGGTTTCATTACAGGCGTGATGTGCATCCTTATGGGCCTGTTGGCCGAGGTGCTGGTTCGTGTGTATTACGAATCTCAGGGCAAACGCCAGTACACTGTACGCAGCAGCATCAACATAGACGATCAGCCATGACACCTGCCCGTCACAGTGTCCGTTATCGAATATGTGCGGCCTAACGGGATTCGTCGGCGTCGGCGACGAAGACAGTCTGCGAGCCATGACCGCGGCGCTGACTCATCGTGGTCCCGATGGCGAAGGCTACTATCGTGATCATCATGCGCCTGTCTTTTTGGGCCATCGCCGGCTGATCGTTCTTGACCCAGACGGTGGAACACAACCGATGTGGGATGCCCAGGGCACCGTCGCTGTCGTGTTCAACGGTTTGATTTATAACCACCGGGCACTACGCGCCGAGTTAGAACAACTCGGGCACCACTTCACGTCGGACCATGCGGACACGGAAGTCCTCGTGCATGGCTGGAAAGCCTGGGGACGCGATCTTTTCATGCGGCTCGACGGCATGTTTGCCCTAGCCATATACGACCGCAACAAAAGCACAGTCACGTTGGCGCGAGATCGTTTTGGCGAAAAGCCGCTGTACTATGCGGCTCGTTCCGAGGCCTTTGTCTTCGGCTCTGAGCTGACGGCGCTTCTGCATCATCCGTCCTTAAAAAACGCCACACCGTCAAAGATCGCGCTGCAGAAGTTTTTCGCCCATGGGTTCTTTCCTGCACCGCACACACCCTACGACGGCATCTCGAAACTTCTCCCCGGACAATGCCTAACCATCGACGCTAAAACACTGGCAACGCAGACTAGAACCTACTGGCGTTTCTCCCTTGGCGGTACAGAGCAGCCGGCAGGCTCGGAAGACGATTGGGCGGCGGAGCTGAATGCGTTAGTTGGTGATGCGGTTTCCTCACGCCTGGAGGCAGATGTGCCCCTCGGGCTTTTTTTGTCCGGTGGTGTTGATTCCAGTACCGTGCTGTCCTGCGCAGCTGATGTGCGAACACCCGCTTCTTTAAGTACGTTTTCCATCGGCTTTCGGGAAACCAGCTTCGATGAATCGCCCTGGGCTGAAGAAATGGCGTTGCGGGTGGGCAGCACCCACCACGTTGAAATTTGCGATCTTGATGCCGCTCAAAGTGGGCTTCCTGGATTGCTGTCCCATCTGGACGAGCCGCAAGGTGATCCGTCTATTCTGCCAACCAACCTGTTGTGTCGCTTTGCCCGCAAGCATGTGACGGTCGCTCTGTCCGGGGATGGAGGCGACGAATTGTTTGCCGGTTACGATCCGTTCCGGGTTCTAAAACGGGCCGCGCTCTACAACCAAGTCGTACCGAAACCCATGCACGACGCGATCCGATATATGGCGGGATGGCTGCCAAGATCCGACGCCAACATGAGTTTTGATTTTATTCTGAACCGCGGGCTGCGCGGCCTTAAGCATCCGCCAAGCCAATGGAACCCGCGGTGGCTTGGCGCCCTTGGCCCCGACGACATTAGTGACCTGTTCAACACAACGATCACCGCAGAAGAGCTTTACAGCGAAGCCATCGAGGCCTGGGACGCCTGTGCAAGCCCACATCTCGTCGACAAAACTCTCGACTTCTACACCCGGTTCTATTTACCGGACGGAATCTTAACCAAAACGGATCGCGCGAGCATGGCCGTCGGCCTTGAAGTCCGGAGTCCTTTTCTCGCCAACGGTGTGGCCGAATTTGCCCAACGTCTGCCATGGCACGTGAAACTTAAAGGCCGCACTACGAAGTGGTTGCTCAAACGCGCCCTCAAAGACCGGCTACCCTCGGACATTCTAAACCGTAAAAAGAAAGGCTTCGGCATCCCTCTGTCGCGCTGGCTGCGCAGCATGGACCCACCCAAAAGTAATGTTCCTCATACGGGCTCGGCTTGGCTTAAAGACCGGTGGCTGGATCATCAGTCCGGGCGCCGGGATGACCGGGCGGCCTTGTGGTGCTGGATGGCGCTGTCCCATGGTCTGAAGGCCTCACCATGATATCGGCTGACTCGCTTTCCACACCAGACTGTCGCATTACCGATAACGCCTTCGCCCGCGTCCGAGACAGCCAGGGGGCTTACTTTGAACCGGTGCAGGGTCTCGACCCCAATCAGTTCGCCGCCGACACATTAGACCCGGCACGGGCCATGGAAGCAGCGGCCATCTTACAGCGGGTCACACCACTGAACGGCAAGCGCGTTCTCGAAATCGGCGCCGGGTGCGGCGTCACCCATATTGTATGGACCAAACATTTTGGGATCGATGGAACCGCCGTTGAGCCGGAAGGGGAAGGGTTTGGAGACTCGGCCGCCATCGCGCGGGATCTGATTGCCGCAAACGGTCTAGACCCAGACCGCATTGTCGGCGCCACGGGAGAAGACCTACCGTTTGAAAACAACCAGTTCGATATTGTGTATTCGTCGAATGTGCTGGAACACACCGCTGACCCGGCGCGCGTTCTCCATGAAGCGTTACGCGTGGTCAAACCGGGCGGGGTCGTTCAGATCGTCTGCCCAAATTACCTATCCTACTTTGATGGGCATTACGCCGCGTTTCATCCGCCAATTTTCTCCAACCGTTTTTTTTGCTGGTGGATGAAAACCATCTACGGCAAGGACCCAACCTTCGCGGCGACCATTCGAACTGAGGTCAACCCGGTTTGGGCGCGACGACAATTAGTCGACATTGCCCATTCAACGCCGATTGAAATTGTCGGGCTCGGGCAGGACGTCTTTCGCGAGCGCATGACCGACGGCTCCGTCGGACGATGGATGGCGCTCGGAAAAGTAGGTCGATTGGTAAAGCTCGCCACGACGTTCAGGCTTAATCGCCTCGCTGCCGCCGTCGTGATCGCCCTTCAGGGCTGGACGCCGCTGATTATTACAGTGCGGAAGGGGCCGTCACCCTGACAGCCCGGCCAAAAACAGGTCTATTGGGCGACCAAATCTATTTCAGACTCCGTCACCACCCGGTGCTGGCCAATGGCGCCGCCTCGAATGCGATATTGCAGATCTGAGCCGGCCGGCGGCAAAAGTTGCATGATTTCGTAGTTATCCTTGGGGGCATCAGGGTCAGCCACCCGTGTCGTGAGCCGTAGTGATGGGGCGTCAAATTTAACATGCTGCCCGACTTTGAATTTATGAACGCTCACGAAAATTTCTCCTTGGCGTGTGTAAATGCGCGATGAAGAGGGCTGTGTAAGGCAATTTGGCTCAGAACGCTCGGATTTTATTTTTATTCTTCCACTTAGCGATAACATTGCAGCCAAATTTAGGCCGTCGATATCGGCGGTGATGGTTTGTTAGCCCTTGATCGAACACGAGTCGGAACCGCCACATTGACTCCCTCAGGGCCTGTTCGTACCAGTAGATCTTGGGAAAACACCCTGTCTCGTGCAGGGGTCGGGGAGCAAACTTGATGAAAATCACGCGCCATTTTGTCCGAGTCGGCGAACGAGAGGTGCATTATCGGTGTGCAGGCTCCGGCCCACCTTTCGTGCTGTTTCATGTCAGCCCGCAATCCTCGTCCTTTGTCTTGCCCGAACTGCTGTCTTTGGCGGATCGCTACACATTGGTGGCTCTGGATACGCCGGGCTACGGAGACTCGGACCCTCTCCCGCTACCCGCGCCCAATATGGCTGACTATGCGGATGCAGTGATCGAGACGTTAGAGGCGCTGGGGATCGATCGCGCACCCCTCTACGGATCTCACACCGGCGCCAATATTGCAGTTGAAGTCGCGCGCCGGGCGCCTCAGCGGGTTGCCGCGCTGGTGCTCGACGGCCTCTCCCTCAGCACACCCGAAGTCGCCCACGACCGTATCAATCATTACGCCCCGCGTTTTGAGCCGACAGCAGACGGTGGACACTTAGCCTGGGCGTGGCAACACACTCGGGATCAACTTCTGTTCTGGCCCTGGTACCAGCCCCACAAAGCGAATCGCTTGCACGCCGATGTTAAAAACGCGGGCTACCTTCACGATGTTGTCCTGGGCAAAATGGCAGCGGCGGATTATTGGCTCGGCTACCGCGCGGCCTTTGGTCACGACAGTCGAGATGCTTTGAAACAGGTCACCATAGACACTTTTTTTGTCACCGCTGATGCCGATGCCCATACGGCTATAGAACGTAGTCTGCCCGACCTGCCCGACAACATTCGTTTTGTTGACACGACCGCGGACACGCAGCTCGATGCCATCCGCACGGTTTTGTCATCGGTCGAACACAGTGGCGTTTTTCAACCCCCCGAGGAACCCGAACATCGGCCCGGACTTTACCGCTCGATGATTAAGGTTGGTGACGGACAACGATTGGTCCAGCGAGGCGGGCCGAACCAAGGCCAGCCACTGGTGCTGCTGCATGGTGGCATGGGGACATCCGCCTCAATTGCCGATCGTGCCGCAGCCTTTGCGGCCAGCCGTCCGGTCTTCTCGCTCGACATCGCCGGCACCGGCGATTCCGATCCTTTGTCCCAAGCCAATGCAAGCATCGACGCGTTCGCCGATGATGTCTGTGCAGTACTGGTCGCGTGCGGTGTCGACACCTTCGATCTTTATGGTGAATCCGGCGGCGCCACCCTAGCAGCCGCGGTGGCAGGCAAAACCAGCAACCAAGTCGGCAAATTGATTCTCGACCGGCCGGAATTTCCTGACGACGAACATAAAGATGGCTTGATCTCGAACATCGCACCGGCAATTGAAGCGACCTGGGATGGCACCCACTTTTTAACCGCGTGGCACATGCTGCGTGACGCCGCCCTGTTTTGGCCTTGGTACAACCGAACCCGTGACAATGTTCGGGATATTGAACCAGACATTGAGCCTGCTGCGTTGCAAGCGCGGCTGGTGGCTTGGCTCAAGGGCCGTCTCACCTATGGGGATTACATGCGGTCGACGCTGAGCGCTGATCTGGGGTCACTGCTTCAGTCCGTGTCTCAACCGGTATTGGTTTTCGGCACGGCAGGTGACCAGTTAGAAAGCCACGCCCATAAGACCGCGAACGCCCTGAACACAGCAGAACTTCACATCACCGATCAATTGCGCGCACCGACATCCGCCATGGCTGCTTTTCTATCTGCATAGAAATTGCGACGGGGCGACTGTTACCCGCCTCGGCTTTTTAAGTCTGCGATGGCGCCGACCACGGCTCCAAAAAGGGTGTACCCAAGCAGTGCGAAAGAAAGCGCCACCGCATCGGCCGGTGCAACGCCAACAAACCCTAGCAAAATAACCAGGCCTCCTTCACGCAAGCCAACCCCGGCAATGGTGACGGGAAGCAAGAGAATCAGTGATACCAATCCAACCACCGCCACCCACGCGGGGAAGGACAAGCTGATGCCCATACCAGTGCCGATGTAAGCCACAACAATGACGGCCAAAACCTGAAATGCGATCCCCGTAATCAGAGATGCAACCAGCGGCCCCCAATCTCTGGCCGACGCGTGCCACGCACGAAGGAAGCGCCCGAGCGCGTTGTCGAGAACACTGGGAAACTTCGGCACCACCAGCGGCAACAAGAGAGCGAGGATCAAGCCAGACAACAACGCAAACGACAGGGCCGGAAAAGCATTGGGGAACCCGCGCGGATCGATCAACAGAGCCAAACCGGTGATCAGCACAAGAGCGGCAAGACCGGTAATTTTGTCCACCACCACAGCGGCAACCACGGCCGCGCCGTCATCACCTGGACGAACCAAACGATAGGCTTTCATGGCATCGCCGAGCAGCTGGCCTGGCAGGACGGTGCCGTAATAAAGCGCAACGAAGGTGTAACGCACCAAATCCAGCAAAGGTCGGTCGGACATCAGCACCTGGAGTTTGACGCCGTTCAAGCCGTGAGCCAGGAGGTATAGAGCAGCTGCGACCAGGATGGTTTCCGGTGTCAGCCGCGAAAGCGCGTCGCCAACCGCGCCCAAATCCAACCGCCGAAGAACAAAAATAAGAAGGGCCGCGCTGATCCCAAACTTCAAAGCAAAAATAACAGACCTGTTTGACCACATCTCTTTGGTTACCTTCGCCTTTGAGCCTTCGCGCTTGAGAAAGTCGGGTATAGTCTGCTACCTCTGCCGCGACAACGCCTTGCGCGCTCACCCCAACCCCTAGAAAGCCATGACTGCGCCACGACCTCCGCACTTCCTCTTTATAAACTACGAATACCCTCCGGTTGGCGGTGGTGGCGGCAATGCGACCCAACAGATCGGCCGGGCGTTGGTGAAACGCGGTGCAAAAGTCACTGTTTTGACCGCTGCCCAGGGAAGCCTGCCGCGGCGGGAAAATGATCGCGGCGTCCAGGTCTATCGAATTTGGGCGGCCAGGCGACGGCAGGACCGATGCTCAATCGCAGAAATGCTGGTGTTTATGATCCACGCTCTCCTGACCGCGCCAGGCTTGGCGCGCCAGGTCAAGGCGAATGCCGCGCTCGTCTTTTTTGGACTGCCGACCGGACCCATTGGCTGGTGGCTTAAACAGCGCCTCGGCCTCCCTTATATCGTGTCATTGCAGGGTGGAGACGTGCCTGGATTCATGGGCGAGGAGATGGCGTTCTATCACCGCATCAGCGGACCAACAATCACAGGCGTGTGGCGTGCAGCCCACGCGGTGGTCGCGAATTCCAACGGATTGGCGAGCCTGGCACGACATCATGCGCCGGCCATCGATATCGATATGATTCCGGCAGGGGCTGACCTCGATGCGGTTGCGCCACCGACAGTCCCAACCCTTGAAGGTCCGTTGCGGCTTCTGTTTGTCGGACGGCTCGTGAATCAGAAAGGCATAGACGTTCTGTTTCGCGCCCTGGCGACAATGAAAGATCACACCGACTGGACTCTCACCATTGCTGGTGAAGGGTCGCTCAAAGATGAGTTGGCCCTGGCGGCTCATCGACTCAGGCTCGCGGATCGTATTGTGTTTAGGGGTTGGCTCGAACGCGATCACCTGCCCGCCGTATACGAACAAGCCGACGTGTTTGTTCTGCCGTCGCGGGACGAGGGCATGCCTAACGCCATGCTAGAGGCGATGGCCGCAGGGTTGCCGGTCATCGGCAGCAAAGTGGCTGGAGTGGATGAAGTCGTCATCGATGGCGAAACCGGTTTCTTGGTTTCCCCGGAAGACGCTGATGCCCTGGCGCATGCCCTGCGCATTGTCATCGAAGATCGCGACCGAGCATTTGAATTAGGGCAAGCATCCCGCAAGCGCGCGGAACAACGATACAGCTGGACCTTTGCAGCCGAGTCCTACCTCTCTTTGTTGTGTGATGCCGCCAATATTGAAGAGCCCGACGAAGACGAGCGTGGCAAAACATGACAGCGGCCCCCATCAGCGCTGACGCTTATGACGACCTATGGGCGGCCGGGTGGGATGACACCCGGCTCTATGGACCAATGGCTCGACACAGTCGCCGATTATTTGCGTCTCTCAGCTCTGACTTATCACCGACGTCCATCCTTGATGTTGGCTGTGGGGAAGGCTCGTTGTTGAGCAGCCTTATGAAACAACACCCGGATGCTGCAGGGACCGGCGTAGAGGTCTCAGACCACGCCATAGCCTTAGCGGCTAAGGTGGTGCCATCGGCCTCTTTCAGGAACTGTGACGTTGCGACAGCCGCATTGCCGGAAACATTTGACCTGGTGGTATCGGCGGATGTTGTTGAGCACATCGCCGACGACGCAGCGGCCATCCGCAACATGGCGTCTATGACCGCGCCCGGCGGTCGGTTAATCATTTCCACGTTGCAAGGCCGTATGCGGAACTTTGAACGCCAGGTTGGTCATGTTCGCAATTACGCCCCAAACGAACTTGAAAGTAAGATGCGGGACGCAGGTTTGAAAATTGAACGCGTCGTGGCCTGGGGTTGGCCGTTCTATTCGCCGCTCTATCGCGACCTGCTCGATATCATGGACAACAAGGGCACCATGGGACGCTTTGGCCTCATTCGAAAAACCATCTGCCACATTCTTTACGGCTTATTTTTGTTAAACCGTTCGACCAAGGGCGACTATATTTTTGTCCGCGCCGTTAAGGAGCATGGGAATGTCTGAGCAGAAACCCAATTTGGGGAAAGTTCTGGTGACGGGCGCTGATGGATTTATCGGCTCTCACCTTACTGAGGCCCTAGTCGCCGCCGGACATAATGTCCGCGCCTTCGTGCAATACAACAGCTTCAATTCCTGGGGATGGCTTGACCACAGCCCGGCTGATATGCGCGCAGACCTCGATGTGTTCGCTGGTGATGTGCGCGACTTGCATGGCGTGCAAACCGCGATGGCGGGTTGCGACACCGTGCTTCATCTCGCCGCGCTGATCTCAATTCCATACAGCTACCACTCTCCCGCCACCTATTTGGAAACCAATGTTTCCGGGACCTTGAATGTCGTGCAGGCGGCGCACGACCTTGGCGCATCCCGCGTGATAACGACATCAACATCGGAAGTGTATGGCACGGCACAGGTTGTCCCGATTACCGAAGACCATCCGCTACAAGGACAGTCACCGTACTCAGCATCAAAGATTGGCGCAGATCAGATTGCTTTGTCTTATCACCGTGCGTTCGGCACACCCGTTAGCGTCATCCGACCATTCAACACCTATGGTCCACGTCAGTCAGCCCGCGCCATCATCCCGACAGTCATAACGCAAATTCTGGCCGGTAAGAAACAGATCAAACTCGGCAGCCTGCATCCGACGCGGGACCTCAGTTACATCGACGACACAGTGGCCGGTTTCATCGCCATGGCCGCGACCGACAACGTCGCAGGTGAGATCGTCAACCTTGGATCTGATTTTGAAATCTCAATGGGTGATACGGTCACTCTCATTAAAAACATTATGGATGCTGACGTGGAGATCATAACCGACGACCAACGCGTGCGGCCCGATGCATCAGAAGTGGAACGCTTGTGGGCATCAAATGACAAAGCTAATGCGCTTTTTGGATGGGCACCCAAACACGCTGGACGTGACGGATTAAAACGCGGGCTTGAGAAAACCATAGACTGGTTCTCAAACCCGGCGCATCAAGCATTGTACAAAGCCGACCAGTACAACATCTAAAGCGCGTTTAAGGATCGAGCGGCATGGACATTCCAACTCTCGAAACCGAGCGACTGATTCTTCGTCCGTTCAAAGCCGATGACATCGACGCCTATGCGGCAATGGTCGCCGACACCGAAGTCAGCAAATTTATCAGCCTCGGCGGCAAACCGATGGACCGGCTGGAAGCCTGGCGTTCTATGACAGCAATCGTCGGCCACTGGCACCTCCGTGGGTACGGCCAGTGGGTGGTGGAAGAAAAAGAGACCAGCCTATTTGTTGGACGCATGGGTTTGTACTATCCCGATACCTGGCCCGGACAAGAACTCGGATACGCCCTTGAACGTTCGCATTGGGGCAAAGGCTATGCCACAGAAGGCGCAATAGCCGCGCGCGACTACGCCTTTAAAACTCTGGGGTGGGACGACATAATTTCGATCATCAGCCCAGTGAACATTAGATCCAAAGCTGTTGCCGAACGATTGGGGGAAACCTATCGCGAAGAGCTGATTCTAAAAGACATGACCCTTCACATATACGGCCTGACTCGTGCCGACTGGGAAAAGTTGGACCGCTAGAGCATGCCTACCGTCGACCGGCATTTACGTTTTCCCGGAACCATAAATTTCCGCGACCTGGGCGGGTACAAAACTAGTGACGGAGGCCGAGTACGGATGGATCAATTGTTCCGGTCCGGTCACTTAGCTTATGCGGACTCCTCGGCACAAAAAGACATCGCGGCTTTAGATATTGGTGTGGTGTGTGATTTTCGCACCGACGAAGAACAGCAGGAACACCCAAACCGATATGCGGAAGACCATACCCCTGAACTCATATCGCTTCCTGTGTGGCCCATTGGCACCCCGGGGGTTGATAAGACGGTCGCGCGATTGCTGCGTGGTGACGCGGATATCGACCAAGCTTTAGCCGACCAATACTGCGGGTATCGGGAGTTTGTGCGTGAACAGTCCGCGCAGTTTGCCGGAATGTTTCAGGCCGTACTTAAGAACAATCAGCGCGCCACTTTACTCCATTGTTCAGCGGGCAAGGACCGTACGGGGATTGCGAGCGCTTTATTACTGGTCGCTCTGGGCGTTTCCCAGGACGATGCGCGTGCGGATTATCTGCTGTCAGCGGAAGGCCACGGCGCGATTGCTCAAACCCAGTTTTATGTCGACAAATACTGGGCCGCGCATATATCGGACCACGGCACCGACCCAGTCTGCACCCAGGATGAGGTCCATCGCCTGTTTTCCGTTCAGATGGAAAAAATAGATGCGGCCTTTGATGAAATGGAACGCGTTGCCGGTTCAGTTGATGACTATATGCGTAAGACTTTGGGGCTAACCGACCAGGCACGCGCAGAGTTGCTGCGCCGCTACGTTGAAGAGCTTTAGGTCTTCTTCAAGGCAGCCGCATAAAACCCATCGAGGCCACCACGTTGATGCCAATAGTACGGCAATGTGCGAAGGGCGCCCGCCTCATCGATCCAATTGGGGTCAATTCCGAGCGGTGCAGGGTCAATCGGCACACGAGACAAACCCGCTTCTTTGAACACAGCGTCGACAACGCCCTGGCCTTCTTCTGGCTCTAGGGAACACACCGCGTAAACCATCACGCCACCCGGTGCGAGAAATTCAGCGGCCCGCTTAAGCAAAGCCTTTTGCGTTTCTGGATAGGCGACAACGTCACGCCGTTTCTTGAGATACCCAAGGTCAGGGTGACGACGCAGTGTACCGGTCGCCGAACAGGGAGCGTCAAGCAATACCGCGTTAAAGGGTTGGGGTGGCGTCCACCGCATTACATCGGCATGAATGACCTCTGCCTTCAAAGACATACGATCAAGATTCTCCTGCACCCGTATAAGCCGTTTTTCTGAAGAATCGATAGACGTAACCTGACACCCAGCGGCGGCGAGTTGCAGTGTTTTACCGCCAGGCGCGGAACAGAGATCCGCGATACGCATGTCCGTCGGCGAACCAACGGCCTGGAGTAAAATCCTTGCCGGCAATGCGGCCGCCGCATCTTGAACCCACCATGCGCCTTCGGCGAAGCCGGGTAGATCCTGGATCATGCCCGATGCGGTATGACGTAGAGACCCAGTAGGGAGCAATTCAGCGCCTAGGTCCGTCGCCAATTTTTCCGCCGCCGCTGACTCTTTCACCGTCAGGTCGAGCGGTGCTTCGGCCAAATGCGCTTCGCCCATTCGGAGCGCGGTTGTTTCGCTGTAGGCCTTGGTCCAACCATCCCACAACCAGCCGGGTGTATTCAGACGCGGCCAATTTTGATCGGCAATGATATCGTTACCCGTCGCTGAAACCTTGCGCAGGACGGCATTCACCAAACCAGTCAAGCGCGGCTGACGAACTCGCTTGACCATCCCAACCGACGTGTCGACAGCGGCGTGGGGGGCCGTTTCAAGAAAGAGGATTTGCGCCGTACCCAGACGCAGTATGTCTTCCACCGGTGCCGGTGGTGTGCGGGTGGTGAAGGTTTTTAGAACAGCATCAATTTGGCCAAGCCGCCGCAGTGTTGTGGCAACAAGGTGCCTTACAAAAGCCCGGTCCCGTGGCTCAAGCTTGCCGGCAATTTTCTGGAAGCGCTTATCGACGGCTTTGCCTTCACGCACGGCACCGCTGAGCAATGTCAGCGCAGCGGCGCGGGACGCAAGGGTATCGGCTTTATCGGATGAGTCTGAGTGACGCTGACTCATGAGGCCTGGTCAATCATCAGGTAGGTTCAAGTCCGTGGGCATGATTGCGAAACGGCTCAGCCAAGCATCAGACGACGGGCCTTCTATATTGGTTGTCGTAAAGACGCGGCCATTAGCATCTGCACGGCCGGCCGCAGCAATGATGACTGTCGCCATATCTTCGCGACCGATGAACATGCCGCCCTCGTATTCACTGCGCGGAATGAGGCCAATCGCCTTTTCGCCACCCGGGCTATCATCGATACCAGCCGGTCCGACAACGACGTACTCCAGGCCAGAGTCGACCAGGACCTTTTCAGCCTTGCCCTTCCAGATCAGAACATCACCACCGATGGTATTGAGAAAGTGATCCTTCACACCGGACGATGACGAGGTAATGATCACGAAACGTGTCGCGCCAGCCGCTTTCGCTGCCTTGGACAGATTGATGGTACCTTCGTAATCGACCTTCTCAGACCGATTGCTGCCCATCGGCCAAGCCGTGGCAACCGCTGAAATAACGATATCAACACCCTCAACAGCTGCGGTTAGGGTTTCGGGTTTGGTGACATCCGCTTCCACCCAGTCATACTGGCTGCCGAATTCTTCGGCGGCGTCCTCAATATCGCGGCTCATGGCGCGCACGGTTAAACCGAGGTCACCGAGACGTTTGAGAACATATCGCCCGTTCTTGCCGGTCGCACCCGCAAGTAAAATGGTTTTGCCTTGAAGATTGGCCAGAGCCTCTTCACCAACAGAAGCCTGTTCGGCCTGCGCCGTATACGAGGCAAATAAAATCGTTATCGCGAGGGCGAGTAGTCTCATTGTGGTCTCCGTGTGTTCAGTTCGTTGAAGGGGGTTGTAGGCCTTTAGTCTTGATCAAGGAAGTCCCGCACGATGGCGGCGGCTTCTTTTGTTTTGAGATCGAGAAAACCGTGGCTCCAACCAGGCAGATCATGGATACGGCTATCTGGGTGGGTTAGCGACCCTTGGGCACGTGCTGTGCGCTCCCACACGTCATCCTCCGGCCGCAAAACTAAAATAGGCTGCGTTACCTTGGGTATATTCGCCGGGCTGTCGTAGGCGAAGGCAGCATTGTGCCCCCACCACGAGATCGATGGATTCAGAAGCCGGGCCCAGAACACACGACCGATGTCATCGAGGGAGCGCCCGTCCATGCTCCAATGCACTGCGGACTGCCACCATTTCTGAACATGCGATCCATCTTCTTTAAGCGGCTCAGGGCCGTAGATGCGTTTCGCCTCGGCCAGTTCCTCATCCGTATACATGGGGGCCGAGACCATAACCACGCGATGGATGCGATCTTGGTTTTGAATTGCCGTTTCGACCGCCACCTTGGATCCGGTGTGGTAGCCCATGAGATCGACGGACGTGAGGTCTAGCACGGACAACAAATCCGCTGCGGCGCCAGCATAGTCAGGAATGGCTGGGGGCTTGGATGGCGGATCGGACTCGCCGAACCCTGGTGTATCCATCGCAATAGCGACACGATCACGGCCCATTTCACTGAGAAAACGCTCGTAGATAATACTGGAATAGGGGCTCATGTGAAAACACACCAACGGGCGTGTTTTGGTTTCGGTTTCCGGTTGAGCGATGCGGTAATGGATCTGGCCGAAGCGGCCATCGACGTAGCCCTTTCGGACGGGCACCCCATTCATGAGGCTGTTTCCGAATCCAAAAATCCACGAACAAGCGCGCAGGCTTCGTCTGTATGGATATCGAGATAGCCATGACCCCAGTCGGGCAACTCGTGGATGCGACCGTTTTGCATGATGCCATCGGCCCGACGGGATTGTTCAACCAGGTCATCGTTGGGGTTCAACACCAGAACCGGTTGAGTGACCTGACTCAATTTGTCCTTCATGGGAAAATCAAAAGCGGCGCTATGACCCCACCAGGAAATATCAGGGCGGCGCAATGCGTCAGCAAATTGAACGGCAACATGGTCCATGGTCCAGCCCGGCCCGGCCCAATGCAGATAGGACTTCCACTTCTCCGCTACATGGCTGCCGTCTTCACTCAACTCAGGCTTGCCGTAGTGATCACGGAACCCTATCAGCTCTTCTTCAGAGAAAATCGGAGCTGAGGTCAGAATCAATTTTCGCACACGGTCGGGCTGCTGCAGTGCCAATTCAACACAAGTTTCTGAACCGGTGTGATAGCCCATGACATCAACCTGTTTCAGGTCGAGGGCATCCATCACGTCGGTCATGGCTGCGGCATAATCCGAGATCGACGGTATGGACGTCGGAGGATCTGATTCTCCAAAGCCCGGTGTGTCCGGGGCGATTGCCAAACGATCAGTCCCGATTTGACCAAGAAACGTTTGATAGATGAGACTTGAATTAGGGCTCATGTGAAAGCACAGCAACGGGATTTGCCCGGAGTTGGACTCCGGTTTCGCGATCCGAAGATGGATTTGGCCAAATCGGCCGTCGACATATTGGCGACGAACAAGTGTGGGGCTATCTGTCATGCCTTGACGGTCGGGCGACAGGGCGATTAGGTCAAGCACAAAGGCGACCTGCCCGCCATCGTTCGGACAGGGAATACTGGTGTGAGGATCGGTGACGGATGATTTTCCGTCGCTATGATTGCCGACAAACAGGGATCGGGAGACAAAAATGAGCCAAGACTGGGACGTCATTATCATCGGCGCAGGAACGGCGGGTATGCCAGCCGCGATCTTTGCCGCGGAACGCAATGCCAAGGTCTTAGTGTTAGACGCAGCCCCAGAGGTCGGCGGCACTCTTCATCTCAGTTCCGGTCAGATGAGCGCAGCAGGCACCCGCCTGCAAAAAGAAAAAGGGATCGAAGACACACCGGAGATGCACATCGAAGACATTATGCGTATCTCCAAAAACACAGCCGATCGCGACATTGCGGGTTTGGCGGTAGACAACGCCGCCGAGACTTTGGACTGGCTTGAGGCCATCAACTTCAAGCCGCTGCCCGACCATCCCGTCAAAGGGCAAGCTCATGAGCCCTATAGTGTTCTTCGCTATGTCTGGGGAGCGGACCTCGGAAAATCGATTTTGGCGGTGTTAAAGCCGCCTTTTGAAGAGGCCATAGCGAGCGGCAAAGTCACGCTCAAACTCAACACTCGGGTCACGGCGCTTACGCAAGACGACAATGGTTCAGTGACTGGCGTAGCCGCGCAATCAGACAGTGGCGCGAGCGAGTCCTATTCCGCCACCTCCGTTGTCATAGCCGCCGGCGGCTATGTTGCTAACGGCGCCATGTACAAAGAGCTCTCTGGTCATCCTGCCTACGGCGATCATTCCTATCCCTATTGCACTGGTGATGGCTTGAACCTGGGCTTGACCGCGGGCGGTACGGCCTGGGGCCATGAGAATTATTTGACCAGCTTCGGTGTGGTCATGCAGTCCTACGACGTGCCCGCAAAGGTACGGTGCCGCCAAATCCATTGGCCCGAGCGGCGCATGCCCTGGGAGATCTATGTCAACGCCCATGGCGAGCGCTTCATTCGCGAAGACGAGCCAAGCGTCGACGTCCGAGAGCACACCATTCAAGAACAGCCTGAGCTGCGCCATTGGATCGTGTTTGATTCGACAACATTGAAAGAAGCTCCACAGCTGTTTGCTGATTTCGGCCCCGACGATATTAAGGCGGCGGCCGAAAAGGGCGAACCGATGTTCTACGTCGCAGACACCATTGCGGCCTTGGCTGAGAAAGCGGGTTTGCCGGCTGACGCTTTGACGGAAACGATCAACACCTTCAATACAGGACAAGCGTCGGGCCAGGATGCTCTGGGCCGTCAGAACATGCCGCGACCAATTACCGATGGGCCCTTCTATGCCATCCGGTCGCAAGCGTTTTCGGTCTCAAGCACCGTTGGGCTTAAGGTCAACACCGACCTACAGGTGATCCGAGAAGACGGCACGCCGATCGCCGGACTTTATGGGGCGGGAGAAGCCCTCGGCCAAGGCGCAATGATGGGCAGCTCCTTTTGTGGCGGCATGCTAGTCACACCAGCGCTGACGTTTGGGCGTATGCTCGGGCAACGCCTGCTACCGCTGGGAGCAACCGCTCAAGCTGCGGAGTGACAATTCTTGTGACGCGCGTAGACTAAAGTCATGAACGTCTGATCAAAACGGAGAGTCAACAATGGGTATTGAAGTCGGTGGCCTGTTCGGCCTGCTTATTCTGATCGCGGATGTGTATGCGGTCGTCAAAACAATCCAAAGCTCGGCGTCGACCGGCACCAAAGTGTTGTGGATTGTTTTAATTTTAGTGCTGCCGCTTCTTGGCTTGATCCTGTGGTTTCTGTTCGGCCCAAAGGCGTCTTAGATGCCCGAAAACACCGTCTCTTCTCCAAAATCTGAGGCCAAAGAAACTGCGAAATCAGAAACGCCGGTCAAAGGCGACAAAACCAAAGATGCGCTGGATGGCGAAATTGGGGGACCAAAGGGCCCCGAGCCGACCCGGTTTGGCGACTGGGAGCAAAAAGGACGGTGTTCAGATTTCTAGTTTATCGATGAGATACCGAGCACTCAGCTTAAACGCTTCATTAAGCCAGCTGCTCTAAGCTTATGACTCATATGCGAGATTAGATTTATCCACAGGTCGATTAACCGATGATAACTCTACAACGGCTTACGCGGTATACTTAATCCATGATCTTAACCGCCTTCATTGATCGTTTGAAAAGCCAACCGAAAGATAATGATTCGGTACTCGATCTCTATGATCCCGAGGATGTGTTCTACGCGGTCGAGCCACTGACCCTTCTCATTTGTCCCATGGCCGGTGACTCAACGGGACGATCAGCCCAACACATTGCGACCCGGTTGTCCGGCCGCCTGGGTTTGAAAATTCAGGTTCTGGACCGGGCTCTTACATCGGGCAAAGCCGATACGTTCTTACCGTCCTCCCTCTCCATGGCAGCGGATCTTGGGGGCGAGTGGATCAAACGCCACAACGCTGATCTCCTGATTTGGGGCGATACGACAAAGAACGGCGGCTGGCGATTGCGGTTTATGAGCAAGTCGGTCGCGGTACAACCCGGCGCATCGACATGGACAGCGATGGACCGCCTCGAAGTCCCCGCCCTATTCCCCGACACCTATAGCGACGTCGTGTTCGCCTGCGCCCTGGCTATCGCTGATTTAGAAACCGGTGCCCAATATCAAGCACGGCGCGCCTTGCTTGATCCGTTGCTGACAGCTGTGCGTGATCTTGCGGATGGCGACCGGTCGGGCACCGTGGCCGAGGGTGCGACCGCGCTCAGTGCATACGGTGCCATCTTATTGCTTCAGGGTGCCGCCAGCGGCGATGTCAAAGCGCTTGAGAAGGCGGTCTCTCTGAGTCAGGCGACATTGATTATGGGACAAGACGCTTTCCCACCTCATGAAGAGGCGATTATCGGCGCGCGCATCGCCGATGCCATGGCGATTATCGGTGACCTCAAGCCCGGCACAAAACTGCCGACCAAGACCGTCGACTATTACCGAACCGCGGTAAGTATGATCGACCGCAGTGAGTTCTCGGACTACTGGGCGGCATTGAATGTTCGCTTAGGCTTGGCCCTGCACGGCCTCGCGCTCGCCGATGAAGACATCAGCCTGCTGCAACAGGCATCCGATGCCATGACCGATGCAACCCGGGTGTGGACCCTGACCGAACACCCCGTGCGCTGGGCCGACATTCAAAACTCGCTCGGTGGACTACTGCTGACCATGGGTAAACTGAGCCAGGCACCCGACCTATTCGACAAAGCGATCAATATCTTTCTTTCGATTGCCAGCGTCTGGACCCGCACCAAAGCACCGTTGGTCTGGGCGACCACACTGGCCAATCTTGGCGCCGCTTTAAAAGAGAAGGGCGACGCTCAAGGCAGCCGAGCCATTTTATCCAAAGCCGCCGACGCCTTTCGCCAGGCCGCTGAGGTCTTTACGGAACTCAACATGGAACGATACGTCGCCATCGTTGATGCCGAAGTTGAAGCCATTGAATCTCAATTGGCTGCGACCAGCGCCTAACAATCCCTAAACCGCGTCAAAGGCAGCGTGATACTTCACTGTTCCTGATGGGATTTCCGCAGTGCCAAGATTGACCGCCTGAAAATATGGGCCGCCGCCGTTCTCCCAGGACAACCCAAGCTCCGTTGACCGTTGAAAACCAAAACGACTGTAAAATGCTGGATTGCCCAGCAAGACCATACCCTGCCCATCAATAGCGGCTGTTTCCCTCAATACCTTGAGCATGAGTGTTGTGCCGACACCCTGACGTTGATGGGTCGGGTGGACGGCGATGGGGCCGAGTCCAAACCATCGGGCTCTGTCTGACCCATTAATCGTGACCGGACTGACGGCCACATGCCCGACCGGTTCTCCATCCGATTCTGCAACAAGGGAGGGGGTCAACGCCCCGGCTTCGCGAAGCAGGTCGACTAGGTCCGCTTCCGCAGCGGTTTCAAATGCGGCCGCGTTGAGTGCATGGATCTTCGCCAGATCATTTTCCGTTTCCGGCCGAATGACAGGCGTCGGTGACGTCACGCCCCCGCCCGGTTAGCAACCAGATCATCAACAACGCTCGGATCAGCGAGAGTGGACGTGTCACCCAACGCATCCACTTCGTTCTCAGCGATCTTTCGTAAGATGCGTCGCATAATTTTACCAGACCGAGTTTTTGGTAAACCAGGCGCCCACTGTAAATGATCGGGCTTGGCGATCGCACCAATGTCGTTACGGACCCATTGAACTAACTCATCATGTAGGTCCGGCGTTGAGTCGACACCTTCCATCAAGGTGACGTATGCGTAGATACCCTGTCCTTTGATGTCGTGGGGAAACCCAACCACCGCGGCTTCGGCGACTGCCTTGTGCGCGACCAATGAACTTTCGATTTCTGCGGTCCCCATGCGATGACCCGAAACATTCAAGACATCGTCCACCCGACCAGTGATCCAATAGTAACCATCTTCGTCGCGACGGCAGCCATCGCCAGTGAAGTACTTTCCCGGATACTGAATAAAATAGGTGTCGATGAAGCGTTTGTGGTCGCCATAGACCGTGCGCATCTGTCCGGGCCAGGAGTCTTTAAGGCAAAGATAGCCGGATGCGGCACCGTCGAGTTCGTTGCCTTCGCCATCAACCAAACAGGGTTGAACACCAAAGAACGGGCGTGTCGCCGACCCCGGCTTTAAGGCCGTCGCTCCCGGCAAGGGCGCAATCATGATGCCGCCGGTTTCGGTCTGCCACCAAGTGTCGACAATGGGGCAACGGCCATCGCCAACAATACGGTGGTACCAAAGCCACGCTTCCGGGTTGATCGGTTCACCAACTGATCCCAATAAACGCAACGTTGTACGCGACGCTTGTTTCACCGGCGCATCACCCTCACGCATTAACGCGCGTAACGCTGTCGGTGCGGTGTAGAAGGTGTTGACGCCGTGCTTATCGATCACATCCCAAAACCGCCCGGCGTTGGGATAGTTGGGAACACCCTCAAACATCAGCGTGATCGCACCGTTGGCGAGTGGGCCATAGACAATGTAGGTGTGGCCGGTAATCCAACCAACGTCGGCCGTGCACCAATAGACCTGACGACCGTCGTAATCGAACACATACTTGTGGGTCATGGCGGCGTAAACCATGTAACCGCCCGTGGTGTGCAGCACGCCCTTGGGTTTGCCGGTGGACCCGGACGTATAAAGAATAAACAACGGATCTTCCGCGTTCATCTCTTCGGGCTCGCACCAACTGCCCTGTTCTTCGGTGATGACGTGATACCAGTGGTCGCGCGCCGATTGCATCGGCACACCGACGTCGGTGCGTTCAACCACCACCACATGTTCAACGGTGTCGCAGGATTCCAGCGCTTTATCGACATTGGCTTTGAGCGGCACGGTCTTTCCGCCACGCACACCTTCATCTGCGGTTATCACGACCGACGCCCCACAGTCGTTGATGCGATCCGCCAGTGATTGAGGCGCGAAGCCACCAAACACCACCGAATGCACCGCACCGATACGGGCACAGGCGAGCATTGCGACCGACGCTTCAATGATCATCGGCATGTAGATGCAGATGCGATCACCTTTCTTCACGCCAAGCATACGCAACGCATTACCAAGCTTGCACACCTGTTCGTACAGCTGACGATACGTGACGTGTTTATGCTCGGTCGGGTCATCCCCTTCCCAGATGATAGCTGTTTCAGTACCCAGCTCATCCAGATGGCGATCGAGACAGTTGTAGCAAGCGTTCAACGTTCCATCTTCGAACCATTTTATGGATACGTCGTCTTTGCCGTAGTTCACCGACTTCACGGTCCGATAGGGCGTTATCCAATCAATAATCTTGCCGTGTTCGCGCCAGAATTCTTCTGGGTCACTGATCGATTGAGCATACATCTCTTGGTATTGGTCATCAGAGACCAAGGATGTTTTCGTCCAGTCTTCAGGGACAGGGATCACGGTCGCGTCAGCCATAGGTGTCTCCGATTGATCTCACGTTGCTCAGTCTTATCAGGGATCATAGCCGTGCAAATTGATCAGAGTCACTCGTCAGATCGCCCGATCTAGTCCGCGTCTTGAACGATAATCACATCATCGCCATCCACTTTGATGGGAAACGGTTGCAAACTTTTCCCGCGACAGGGTCCGCGGGTGCAATAGCCGTCGGTCGGCCGGAAATGAGCGCCGTGCATGGTGCACAGCAAATAACTCCCCGTGAGATCAAAAAAGGTGTCACCGAGCATGTTCAGCGGCACCCGCGCATGGGGGCAGGAATTAACGAAGGCACGAATCTCGCCTTTCCATTCCACGACCATGATTGAGTGCTGCTCGTCACCATTTTTAATAATGACATCTTTGGCTTTCGTCGCAGCCAAGTCACCGACCTGACACAGCACGCGGCCGGCCAGTTCATTTGGATCCGGAAGCATCGGTGGTTGTTTAGCCGAGAGGTAAAATGTTTTTGCTGAGACGCATCGTCACGGACTCGAACAAGTCAGCTTTGTAGTAAGGCTCATCCGCTATCCACGTCCGCGCGGCTGCGATATCCGCAAAGTCGAGAATATAAAGGCTGCCCTTAAATGTCTCACCATCGTCGTCAAACAACGGACCGACGTAAGCTCCGTCAGGCATGTTGGCCTTAAGCCATTCGAGATGGGCCGGCCGCGTGGCCATGCGCAGATCGAGATGATTGGGTTTGTCGAGACACATGATGGCGACGAGCATGACGGGGTCCTATTCGTGACGGGTGTTGTTAACCGTGAAACTGGATGAGCCCAGAAAGACTGGTCGGCGCAATGGTGACTTGGGCCAGAACTTCTCCGGTTTCGAGTGAAACTTTTACAACATCACCGGTAAACCAGTTCGCAGCATAGGCGTAAGTTTGATCCGTTCCAGCCGCGGCCAGAGCCCAACCAAATCCGGGCAGTGGTACATCCTGAATGACTTCACCGGATTCCGTAAGAACTGACAGTTTAGTGCCGAGCGGCATGACGAGCTTGTCGTCCATACTCTTAACATCGAACACCATCGGCGGTGGTCCGCGACCATCACCGGGCGGCAAGGTCATCAGATCTTCGCCCTGCGCGCCTGACTCAAGATCGAACTGCATCAACCGCGGTCCCGTTTCAGACGTGTAGATAAGAGTCTTACCATCAGACCCGAGGGCCGTATGGGTAGCCCCCATGCTGCCGCTGACGCCGCCATGGACGTCGGGCTCAAGCGTTTGCACCAATGCTTCCGTTTTATCGTAGACATAAATTTTTCCCTGACCGACGTTTTCAGGATCATCGGGAAGATAAGGATATCGCGTGGTGAGATTTTCCGGTTGCGCACTTCCTTTGAGATATTCAACCAGCGCAAAATTTCCGTTGGGCAAAAACTGCACTGAGCCAAAAGGCCGGTCTGCAAAAGACTTCGTCGGCAATAGCGTTGCCTCGGGCGTCACCCGCACCACTTTCCACGCAAAGGAATCGAACGCCCACAATGTGCCGTCGGGGGCGAAATTTAGACCGCCTACCAAATGCGTTGTGTCATCGATCCAAAGCGTGCCCTTGAAATTTAAGTCCTGGTCAAACTGAAGAATGCGGCCACGACCGGCGTGATCATCATCCGGGTTGTTGAGAAACGTTGCACCCAAAAACACATCGCCCTTCGCAAAGGGCTGAAGGTTCGACACTGCCGGTTCGAAATCACTCACGTCATTGTCCTCACCGCTTGCAGATGTCGCGAACAAGAGGCCACACATAACCAAAACACTTTTCAACACCACTCAACACGCTCCGCTAGTTTTCCCGGCCATAGTCATCGTCAAGACGAACGATATCATCTTCACCGACATACTCGCCGGACTGCACCTCGATCATCTCAAGGTCGACTTTTCCAGGGTTCTCAAGGCGGTGGGTCGTGCCAGCTGGAATAAAAGTCGATTCATTCTCGCCCAGCAAAATCTCTTGATCACCATTGATGACCTGGGCCGCCCCTTTGACCACCACCCAATGCTCCGAGCGATGCCAATGCTTTTGCAACGACAGTTTCGCGCCCGGCTTAACGCCGATGCGCTTAACCTTAAATCGATCGCCCTCATCAACAGTCTGGAACCACCCCCAGGGCCGGTAGGTTTTGGCGTGAGCGGTGGCAACGTCGTTCCCGGATTCCCTTAGGTGAGTAACAACATCTTTGACTTTCTGATCATGAGCCCGGTCGGTGACCAAAACCGCGTCATCGGTGACGACAACGATTGCGCCTTCTAATCCAACCACGGCGGTGGTTTGGCGTTCCGAGCGCACATAGGTGTTCTTATTGTCGAGAGAAACAACGTCACCAATGAGTGTGTTGCCGTCTTCGTCCTGCTCGCTTTCATCATGCAGGGCCGACCACGACCCGACGTCAGACCACCCCATATCAACTTGCACAACAGCGGCTTTGTCGGTCCGCTCCATCACGCCGTAATCGATCGATTGGCTGGGCACAGTTGCGAAGGTTTCCGCATCGAGGCGGAAGAAAAAGAGATCGTTGGACCCTTTGTCGAGCGCCTCTTGGCATTTCGGCGCGATATCCGGTTCAAACCGATTGAGTTCATCAAGAAAGATTTTTGCCGGAAATAGAAAAATGCCGCCGTTCCAAGAGTAATCACCAGAGTCCAAAAAAGACTGCGCTGTTTTGGCATCCGGCTTCTCAACAAAGGCTGCAACCTCGAAGGCACCGCCGTGAAGGGAGTCGCCCTGCTTAACGTACCCATAGGCAGTGGACGCTGCCGACGGGGTAATACCAAAGGTGACAAGCTTTCCGTCCTTAGCCAAAGGCACAGCTGTTGCAACTGCGACGCGGAATGCCTCCGGCTGACGGATCAGGTGATCGGACGGCATCACTAAAAGAAGCGCGTTCGGATCATCGGCAACGACTTGTGCCGCGACGGCGATCGCCGGTGCCGTGTTGCGTCCTTCCGGTTCAATAATGATGGCCTTCGGCTCAATGCCAACGGCGCGCAGCTGTTCGGCAACGATAAAGCGATGAGCGTCATTGCAGACAACTATGGGCGCGGCCACTTTCGGCGTCGTCTCAGGGCCGAGGCGAAGCGCGGTGTCTTGAATAAGGGTATGTGTGCCGGTTAGAGCCTGTAGCTGTTTGGGAAATTGTTCCCGAGACAGCGGCCACAGCCGCGACCCAGAGCCGCCGGACAGAATGACAGGATAGATGGTCGGCGTTGACGCCACGTCGAGTTCCCCAATGCCAAGCTCGGCAGGACCGAGCGGTTACCGCACGGTCATAGCGCAAACCACGGGTGTCAGGCCAGTTTCCTAGCTTCGGTTAACCGAAATCCAACTCTTCTTTGATGGGCCGGTCCAAGAGCTCAGCAATCGCCACGTCGATGGCCACACCCTTGTTAAGAATCTGATCCATGGCGCGACAGATGGGCATATCAACACCCTTTGATTCCGCCAGCGCGACCACCGCTTCTGCCGTATAGACACCCTCTGTCACCGCCCGGCGTTCGCCCAACACGTCTTCCAGGGTGCGACCCTGACCAAGCGCTGCGCCAAGCGAGTAATTGCGCGACTGCATTGAGGTGGCAGTCAATAAAAGGTCACCCAAACCACAGAGACCCATTAGTGTTTGGGATTGCCCTCCGAGAGACATCGCCAACCGCACAACTTCGACCAGACCACGGGTGATCAGCGCGGCCCGGGCGTTGTCGCCAAGCTGTTTGCCTTCGACCAGACCACAGGCGATGGCCAAAACATTTTTGACCGCCCCGCCAATCGCCGCACCAACGAGATCGGTCGACAGGTAAGGCCGGAATGTCGCCGTGCCAATTGCAGCGGCAGCCCGCTCACCCAACGCGGCATCCTCACAGGCGAGGGTCACAGCTGTGGGAAGACCCGTGGCGACTTCTTTAGCGAAGGTTGGTCCCGACAGCACCATCGGTGGCGCGGCAGGCAGAGCCTCTGCAATCACTTGGGTCATCAGCGCTTTGGACCCGCGCTCTATGCCCTTGGAGCAAATGACCGCGGGAACGCCCTCTTTCCAGTCGGCGGTGAGTTCCGCGCAAACACTGCGTAAGTGTTGCGCCGGCGCGACCAGCAAAACGAGATCGGCATCGATGGTCTCAGCGTAACTGTTGGTGGCGCGGATGCCGGGATCGAGCTCAACGTCGGGCAAAAAAACATCGTTGACGTGACGGGTGTTAATGCTTTCAACGACCTCGTCCTCACGGGCCCATAGGGTGACGTCCCGTCCGGCTCGTCGCGCCATGGCGGCCAGTGCTGTGCCCCAGGCGCCAGCCCCTATTACTCCAATCCGCTCCATGATTAACCTCCACATCGGTCATTCTTGATATGTGTTTGGCACGACCGGCCAGACAGAGTCCATGCCGGCCAGGAAAGCCCGACCGGATCCAATCCGGTATGCCCTTGCAAAGCAGGATGCCGTCCGCCACAACCGATACCATGACTGTTCTGGTGACAGGAGCGGCCGGCTTTATCGGCTTTCACACGGCGCGGCGCTTATTGGCCGACGGCGAAACTATTGTCGGCATCGACAATTTCCATGCCTATTACGATGTCGCGTTAAAAGAATCCCGGTGGTCGATTCTGAAAGAGTCTGAGCAGTTCCGTGGTGAGCGTCTCGACATCGCAGACCGCGCCGGACTCGAAACCCTTTTCGATGAAATCAAGCCAAGCCGCGTGGTCCATGTCGCCGCCCAGGCCGGTGTCCGCCATGGTGTCGATCATCCCCATGATTATGCAAACGCGAACTTGGTTGGAATGCTTAATGTTCTAGAGGGGTGCCGACAATGCCATGTCGAGCATTTGGTTTACGCCTCAACAAGCTCCGTCTATGGCGCCAACCAAGCGATGCCATTTTCTGAACATCATGGGGCGGCCCACCCTGTCTCACTCTATGCCGCGACAAAGCGGGCCAATGAAGCAATGGCCCACGCCTATGCGCATCTCTATGATTTTCCCGCGACAGGCCTTCGGTTTTTTACCGTGTACGGCCCGTGGGGTCGGCCTGACATGGCTCTATTTAAGTTCACCAAAGCCATTCTCGCCGGCGAGCCAATCCCGGTCTTTAATGACGGCAAGCTGGCCCGCGATTTCACCTACATTGATGACGTCGTTGAAGGCGTGGTCCGAGTGTTGGCGAGCCCGGCAACCAAAAATAAAAACTGGAAATACAGTCAATCTGATCCTGCGACCAGCGGTGTCGCCCCTCATCAACTATTCAATATTGGCTGCGGCAATCCGGTCAAGCTGATGGATTTCATTGCGACACTGGAAGACGCGTTAGGGCAAAAAGCGATCATCGACTATCAGCCGATGCAACCGGGTGACGTTGAACAAACGTGGTGTGATGTCACCGAGTTGGAAAAAGCCGTTGGGTATCGCCCTGCCGTTGATTTGAAAGAAGGTGTCGCCTCCTTCGTCGATTGGTATCGCGACTTCTACAAGACCTAACGGTCTCAACTTTTATTAGGCTTGACCGCTTCGAACGGCCTCGATCTGTTGAGTGTGCGCCGTATCAAGCGGCCCCGATCTGTTATGTGTTGGCCGTATCAAGCGGCCAACGGGGCTTTGGCTTAAAGCCGAGCGGGTCCGTCAGACCAAGGCCTAAACGCTCTAATCCAGCCCACGCGATCATCACCGCATTGTCGGTACATAATTCTGTTGGTGGCACAACGAAGGGTATGCCTTGGTTGGCCGCCACCTTGGCCAGCGCCGTTCTCAAAGCTGTGTTGGCCGCTACACCGCCGGCAGTAACAAACGCGGTAGGGCGCGTTTCCGACATTGCGAACGCGTTGCTGCAACGATCAACAATATGGACCACGATCGCCTGCTGCAGCGAGGCGGCGAGATCATTCGCGTCTTGAGCCTGCAACGATCCAGGCGGCAGCGCGTCGACGGTTTGTCTGACCGCCGTCTTTAGACCGGAAAACGAAAAGTCACAGCCAGCCCGGCCCTTCAATGGTCGTGGCAACTTAAAACGATCAGCACTTCCAGATTGCGCTGCTCTCTCTACCGCTGGGCCACCGGGAAAACCGAGGCCAATCATTTTCGCCGCCTTGTCGAAACATTCTCCCGCGGCGTCATCTAGGGTCGTGCCCAGGCGGCGATATTGTCCAACACCCTTAACTTCTAGCACTTGGCAATGTCCCCCCGAGACCAAGAGCAAGAGATAGGGGTACACGACACCGTCCGTAAATCTTGCGGTCAGAGCGTGGCCTTCAAGATGGTTGACCGCGATGAACGGTTTATCGTGCACCGACGACAAAGCCTTGGCAGTCATAACCCCGACAATCACGCCGCCGATAAGGCCGGGGCCCGCCGTTGCGGCAATGCCATCCAAATCTCCAGGCGCAAGATCAGCGTCCTTCAAGGCCTGTTCGACCAACCCATCGAGCCGATCAAGGTGAGACCGCGCTGCAATTTCAGGCACAACACCGCCAAACGCTCGGTGCTCCTCAATCTGCGACGACAGGGCGTGGGCCAAACAGCGCTGGCCGTCTGCATTGTCCTCCACAATGGCGACTGCGGTCTCATCGCAACTGGTTTCAATGCCGAGAACGCGCATCGGATCGCTTTCCTTGTTTTGACTCTAACCAGCCTCTACAACACGCAAACCGCCCTGCCTAGAGCTATGCTCGATCTAGCGCCTATGCCGGGCCGTGGTACGGTAGTGTCGAACCTATGCGCATTTTAATCACCAGTCCCGGGCCAGAGGCGGCCGAAATAGTGGCATCGCTGTCCGCGCGCGGACACGAGGCAATCTCCGTCCCTCTAATCACACCAGAACGGATTGAGTCTCCCGAGATTAAACTCGAAGGAGCGCAAGGCTTTCTGGTGACTTCAGCAGAGGGCGTGCGCGCTCTGGCGGATACCATCGCTGTTCGGTTTTTCCCTGTTTTTGCAGAAAATGCCGAAGCCGCTAGAGCCGCAGAAGAAGCGGGCTTTACAAAAATCAGTGTGGCAAAGGGTGATGCGTCGGATTTTGCTAGATTAATCGAAGACGCCGTCAATTCCGATTCTGGGGCGCTCGTTCATGCGTGCCACGCCAACGAAACCACGGCTGTTACGGGCATGTTGGTCAACATGGGCTACGCCATCAGACCCCTCAAGCTCTACACCCTTAAGCGTGCCGATGTTCTGCCACCAGCATTGTTGGCCGACCTGAAAGCGGGCGCCTTCGATGGCGCTGTTGTTTTGAGTGTTGACGAGGCCCGCGCCTTTACGACGCTTTTGCAGCGCGCGGAATTAGAGCATCTCGTCAAAGATTGGGTGGTCTACGCCACATCAACTCTTGCCTCAGCACCGATGCGTGCGCTCGCCGTTGGTCGTACGGTCGTTGCGCCTGATCCTGATGTTGAAACTCTATTGGCGGCCTTCGATCAAGACTTGGCGCAGCCACCTGAGCCAGAACCGGAGCCGGAGCCCGAACCAGAGCCGGAACCTGAGCCAGAGCCTGAACCGGAGCCGGAACCAGAGCCGGAACCGGAACCGGAACCAGAGCCGGAACCGGAACCCGAACCGGAGCCTGAACCTGAGCCTGAGCCTGAGCCCGAACCGGAGCCGGAACCCGAACCTGAGCCGGAGCCGGAACCGGAGCCAGAGCCGGAACCACAGCCGGAGCCGGAACCGGAACCTGAGCCAGAACCCGAGCTAGAGCTAGAACCAGAAGAGAGTGTCGTTAAAACCGCAGCTGAAACGCTGCAGCAAGACGAACCATCCGCTATCATGGCCACCGCCGATGACGAGCCGGAGCGGTCGCCGAGCCAACCGGAGCCAAATGTGTCAGATAAAATTGAAGCTGAACCGATCGAACCGAGTCAGCCAGATCGATCCAAGTTAGAGCCGCTCACAACTGGGCGTACGGCTCGGCTGATGGCCGAAGATGCCGCCGACCAGCGCTCTCAGTCACAACGCGGCCAAAATAAAAAGCCGGGGAAAAGCACCAGTAGTCTCGAGCCGGATCCAATTCCTAATGCGCCGATGCCCGGGAATCAGACGTCGGAGCAACAACAAAAACCGGCGCAGCGAGCGAAAAAATCCGGCGGCTTTGGGCGTTTCATCACATACATGGTGCTACTCATCATCCTCTTGGCGGCAGGCTTCGGCACAATGCCGTGGTGGTACACCCGTATGCCAACGATGGTTCAGAATTGGGTACCGGAGACTTTGCGACCGCCAACTGCCCAAATCCCGAGCTCCGTTGTCACTGACATAGCGTCCTTGCAGCAACGATTGGCCGCAACAGAATCCGAGATAGCTTCTCTGCGTCAGACTTTACAATCTACGCCCCAAGCAGCGGCACCAAACACTCAAGTCTTAGACTCTGCGGTCGTTGCCCTGCAACAACGGTTGGCGGCCATTGAATCCAGACCGGCACAAGTCATAAGTGGTGGAACTTCCGCAGGTATCAACAGCGATGCTGTCACTGCTCTTGGCAATGCAGCCGCAAACCAAGCTCAACAGCTGGCAGTCGTGACGGCCAGAATTGCGACTGTTGAAGCCGCCCTAGGTAATGCGGCCCAGTTAGACTCTGTCTCTGATCGAGTGGACGCTCTTGAAGACAGAAGTGCAGACGCCGCGACCGTGCTCGCGCTCGCCGCACGGATAACGCAGGTTGAAACCACTGCCGACTCCTTGGTGAATGAACAAACAGGAGCAATCGGCCTGCTGCTTGCCGTCTCACAATTGCAGGACGCCACCTCCAATGGCCGACCGTTCGCTCTTGAACTAGAAACAGTTCAGGCGTTCGCGGCCAAACAGGACCGCCTAACGATTGAGACAACAGACCTAGCCAAATACCAAGGCACCGGCGTTGTAACCAGGTCTGCGTTGCGGCAAGACTTTGACCGTCTCGCACCCATTGTCGTGCGAGCAGGACTCCTGCCCTCTGATACAGCGTCATGGCTGCAGCGCACACTCGACAGTATTTTTTCTGTCATCAATGTCCGCCGGCTCGATGATGATGGCAGCGCCGCAGTTGGAGCCATCGTCACCCGCATGGAGCGCGCGTTAGACGTAGGTGATCTAGAGGCCGCCGTTAACGCGGCAGAAGGATTGAGCGGCCTCGCCGCTGAAACCATTTTACCTTGGCTCTCAAACGCCCGCGCGACAGCGACTGTCGAGCGTGCTGTAAACACGTTGTCGACCCAAGCCATAGCGCAGATGAACGCGGGACGAGACTTCGAACCGGCATCATCTGAGACAGGCGACTAAGCCATGGTAAAAATTATTCTGTACGTGATCAGTCTTGCCGTTTTGGTCACGGTCGCGGTTTGGTTTGCTGATGAACCGGGGCGTGTGACTCTCGAGTGGTTGGGCTACCGTATTGAGACGTCGGTCGCGATGCTATTTGTATTGGTGGCTGTACTTCTTTTAACCGGTACGTTTTTGGTTAGGGTTTGGGGGACGCTCATTGGGGCGAGCCGGGCTTATCGGGATGCCCGCAAAGACAAACGAACGGACCGGGGATTGAAAAGCTTGGCCGTTGGTTTTGCGGCGGTGCGTGGTGGCGATGTCACCGCAGCCCAAAAAGCGTCTCGTGATGCAGCAACGACATTCCCGGACCACGACGTCGCTCGTCTTCTCGAACAGCAAACAGCCCGAGTGTTAGGCGATACAAAAAGTGCTGCCGCCAGTGCCCGCGAGCTTCTATCTGACCCAACGACCGAGTTGGCCGCGCTGCGTGACCTCACGGAGACGGCGAAGGCCGCCGGCGATCTTGAAGGAGCCCTGGCCCATGCCATGCGCGCCCTGGATCGTAAATCCGCTCCACGATGGGCCGTATCCAGCGCCCTCGACCTGCAAACAGCTCTCGGTAAATGGGAGGCCCTCGTTGCAACGCTTGAACGCAAGGATGCGTCAAGCGTGATCAATGTTTCCGATCAGCCACAGCTCAAGGCTGAGGCCTGCGTCCGCACAGGGGCAAAGTTTCTCGCCGATCATGATCCAGCGACCGCCATAAAATGGGCACGCAAAGGTTTAAGCGCGGACCCGTCACGCACCGATGCCGCAGCCATTTTAGCCCGCGCGATGGCAGCGGACGGAAAAGTTAAGAAAGCGGCCGCCGAATTGGAACGAGCCTGGACCGCATATCCACATCCCAGTTTGCTTTCTGCCTATCTACAATTAGCGCCAGGGGAAGCGGCGTTAGCCCGGGCCGGTCGTTTAGAGAAATTGGTGGCGGGTAATCCGGACCACCCAGAAAGTCGCCTGGCGCAGGCAGAGGGCGCACTCAACGCCGAGCTATGGGGCCAAGCGCGGAGCCGCTTGGAACCGTTACTAGATAAAGGCACCCCGGCAACAACACGCTCTAAAGCGGCGGCCTTGATGGCGCAGGTGGAAATTGGAGAAAGCGGTGACACCAAAGCCGCAACCCAATGCCTCGTTATCGCTCTGGAAGGACGGAGTTCGTCGAAAGACTTACCAGCGCCGAAGTCTATTGCAGACTTATTGTCGCACCGCGGATAGGTGGTCTCCGAGGCAAGTGTCAGCCCATCATCGGTATAGGCAAAGCGTTGTCGCTAAGGACCGGATAGCGATCGCGCGGACTGAACAATTGATAGTGCCACCACTCATTGCGAAAAAAATCCCACCCGGCTGACGTCATGATACCCATGAGAATGATGCGGTTGCGTTGCGCAGCCGGAGAAATTTCTAAATCACCGTGAAAAGCACGCGGCGTAAAGTCGTCAAATCCGGTACCCATATCCAGTTCAGCGCCATTGGCGTCAACCAAGGTCAGATCAACGGCAGCCCCCATAGAATGCGGTGATCCACGTTCTGGATGAGCAAGAAAGTCAGGGTCAGGTGTGTGTTCCCACAGCACCCATTGCGCCTCGGAGGGTCGAAAGGCGTCGAATATTTTGAGCCGCAAACCGAGGGGCCGGGCGAGTGAGATTGCGCGTTGCAAAAAATCAGCGGCATCAGCATGGAGATAACAACCAGGCCGCGCGTACACGGGACGGCCGGTAAAATTATCGGCGGTGGCGTAAGCGATGTCCAAATCAACATCGAACTCCGGTGAAGCAATCTCAACAAGCATTCCGTATGAAACTCCAGTTTGGCATCACGGGTATGGTAGCTTATCCCCTGTTTCCTATTCTATCGCCTAAGGTTTTCAACATGCGCGTCCTCGCCTTTGATACCACGACCAGCGCGTGTTCCGTTGCCATCTGTGTGGACGGCAAGACTGCTGGCTCTTTTCACGAACCCATGATCCATGGCCAAGCCGAGGCCCTAGTTCCTGCTATCGAAAAAACAATGACCGAGGCGGGCATCACGTATGCCGATCTTGATCGGATCGCCGTTACGGTCGGGCCGGGGTCTTTCACAGGCGTAAGGGTTGGCTTGGCCACCGCACGCGGCATCGGTGTTGCGACCGGACAACCGGTGATCGGTGTGCTGACGACGGAAGTGATCGCTGCAGAAACACATAACGAGCCCGACCAATCAACCGCCGTTGCCATCGATGCCCGACGCGCCGAAGTCTATTTACAGTGCTTCGCCCCTGATGGGTCAGCATCGGGCGCACCGCTGTGCTTATTGCCAAAAGACGCGGCCACTGTTCTCAATAGTCAATCATGGATCCTTGTCGGGGACGGTGCAGCGCGTGTCCATCCCCACGCCAAATCTTCCGTTGTTCTTGGTGATGTGACCGTAGCCAATGCGGCCATTCTGGCGCAATTGGCCGCGTCTCGGCCCCTACCCGAGTCCCCACCAGGCCCAGTCTATGTCAGGCCACCAGATGCCATTGTACCGAAGCATGGCGGTCGTCTTCGACCATGACGTCGGGTCACACCAAATCAGGGAGTGACGAATCAATCCTCGTCCCAGCCGATGTGTCCCATTCTCTCGTTCTTGCCACTCTGCACGGTGAAGGTTTTGATCAACGCTGGTCCGCGGATGCCTTTGCTGACCTTCTATCGCAGCCGACCGTTGGGGGGTGGATTGCCGGGCCAAATGAACCCGTCGGTTTTATTCTCGTTCAGACTGCCGCTGGAGAATCTGAAATTCTAACGTTGGTCGTTGCGGCCGCGCATCGTCGATGCGGCATCGCCCGGCAGCTGATCAAACAAGCCATAGCACACGGAAAAACAGAGGGGGCTTCTGTCTTTCACCTTGAAGTCGCGGAAGACAATGCCGCAGCGATTACGCTGTATGAAGACTTAGGATTTGCATCCACTGGTCGACGACGGGACTACTATGCGAGACCTAATGGCACAGCAGACGCTGTTATCATGACCAAACCTTTGGCCCCATTGGGGGTGGGGGCTGGTGAATGAGCATACGGGCTTTACTTCCCAGGTATGGGCTAGGTCGTTAAACTGGATAGACCGAACAACTGGAAAATTTACGATCATTCGATGACCCTAGAAATATCACAACTGGAACGCCGCTGCATTGATCAGGGCATGAAAATGACCGAGCAGCGCCGCGTAATTGCCCGCGTTCTTTCAAATGCAGATGATCACCCCGACGTCGAAGAAGTACACCGACGGTCGGCGGAAGAAGACTCGCGCATCAGCATTGCCACGGTATATCGGACGATGCGTTTGTTTGAAGAAGCCGGAATTGTCGCTCGCCACGATTTTGGTGATGGTCGTGCACGCTATGAGGAAGCCTCTTCAGCACACCACGACCACCTGATCGATATTAAATCCGGCGAAGTGATCGAGTTTCGCAATGAAGAAATTGAGCGGCTTCAAGCAGAAGTGGCCAAAGCCCACGGGTACCGGCTCGTCGACCATCGGTTAGAGTTGTATGCGGTTGTCGATGACACTAAGGACGAAAAATAACGCCCCAACCGACCATTATCGTTGCAACCATGCCTACCGGATTGACCGGTAGAATTCTTGCGATCGTGCGTACGTTTCTCTTCGTCATTTGGGCACCGTTAGGTGCCGGAGCATGCTTTGTTTTGTCCGTTTGTGGTGCCGATTCTGCATGGATGCGAGTCATCTTGTTTCGGGGATTGTGCCAGATTTTCGGTATCGATGTGGTGGTCCACGGGGAACCAGTCGCGTCACGACCTCTTCTGATCGCCAGCAATCACGTCTCCTACCTTGATATCATTGCATTCGGCTCTGTTGCTGAGTTGGAGTTTGTCTCCAAAGCGGAAGTCGCCACCTGGCCCGTCATCGGTTGGTTGGCGAAACTGGGGGACACAGTTTTCATCGAGCGCTTACGCACCCGAACACTAGAAGCCCGAAAGGACATGGCCGCTCGCCTTGGGGAAAACCGTACGCTGGTGTTTTTCCCGGAGGCAACAGCCGGGGATGGCAACCGCCTCCTCCCCTTCAAAAGCGCACTGTTTACCGTGACCAGCGCTATCGAAGGGGTAACGGTTCAGCCGGCAGCGATAGCCTATACCCGGCTCAACGGCCTACCGACTGGGTTTGGTTGGCGCGCATTCTTCGCCTGGTACGGCAACATGACCCTATTCAGCCACGCTTGGCGGTTTCTACACCTCGGCCGGACGACCGTTGAAATCGCCTTTTTGCCACCCGTGGACACCGCTGGTGAAATGGATCGAAAAGCCTTGGCGACCGCCACTGAGAACGCCGTCAGAGTCGGGTTTAACCACCTCCTTTCCGGTCAATCGCCACACCAATGACAGCGGGTAGAAATGACTAGATGCTTTGCGTTCCCGTAAACAAGCAGGTATAGAGCCCGCTATGCCTCGAGAACAATTTGGGACCACACCCAGCGAGCCCGTTCGCCGCAAGAAGCTGTTCATCAAGACCTACGGCTGCCAAATGAATGTCTATGACTCCGCGCGCATGGCGGACGTCTTGGCGTCCCTGGGGTATGAAACAAGCGATGAACCGGACGGAGCCGATCTCGTCGTTCTAAATACCTGCCATATCCGCGAAAAAGCGGCAGAAAAAGTGTTCTCCGATCTCGGACGCCTTAAGCCGCTAAAAACCGCACGTGCTAAAGACCAAGACCCGATGCTGATCGCGGTGGCTGGCTGCGTCGCTCAGGCCGAAGGAGACGCACTTGTAGCGCGCGCACCTTACGTTGATATTGTTATGGGGCCACAGACCACACACCGATTACCAGAACTCATTGCCCGGGCGCACCGCAGCGCTGGCACCGTTCTCGATACTGATTTTCCGACTGACACAAAATTCGACCATTTGCCGCCGCCACGCGCCGATGGTCCGACCGCTTTTCTTTCGGTGCAGGAAGGGTGCGACAAGTTTTGTACATTTTGCGTCGTGCCATACACCCGCGGTGCAGAATACTCGCGGCCAGCTCAAGCCATTCTTGAAGAGGCTCGCGGACTCATCAGCGCCGGCGTGCGTGAAATCACCTTGCTTGGCCAGAACGTTAATGCGTATCACGGCGAAGCGATCGGCCGCGCCAGCACTTGGTCGCTAGGGCGACTCATTCGAGCCCTCGCTGAAGTCGATGGGCTCGATCGTATTCGCTACACAACATCGCATCCCCGCGATATGAGCGACGACTTGATCGACACGCACGCCACAGTTCCAGCCTTAATGCCGTACCTTCATTTGCCAGTGCAGTCGGGGTCTAATCAAATTCTTGAGGCTATGAACCGCGGCCACGACCGCGATACCTACTATCGCATCATCGAACGCTTGAGAGACGGACGACCAGATATCGCCCTGTCATCGGATTTCATTGTTGGTTTCCCGGGTGAAAGCGACGCAGACTTTTCAGATACAATGAAGCTCATTGAAGATATCGAGTTTGCCCAAGCGTTTTCGTTCAAGTACAGCCCGCGCCCCGGCACGCCGGCAGCTGAGAGTTCCGATCAGGTGCCGGATGACACCAAAGCAGCCCGATTGTCAGCGCTTCAATCTTTGCTTTCACAGCAGCAAAAAGCATTTAACGAGGCCAGCGTCGGATTGCACCTCCCCATTCTATTAACTGGGCCAGGGCGTCATAAAGGACAGATGATCGGCCGGAGTCCTTATCTTCAGCCTGTGCATTTAGACGCGCCGGCCACAGATCATGGTATGATTGTCATGACCGAGATCACAGCTTCGATCTCAAATAGCTTGTCTGCCGTCGCAATCGACTCATCGCCGGAGTCATCATCGCGTCCGCCGGCAAAAAGAGTGGATTCGCATTGACCGACTCAACTGCAAGAGTGACCTGTGAGTTCGAAGACAATGGGCTTATTCAACAACTATATGGCCCAAACAATACTCATCTAGATCAGATCGAAAATCGTCTAGGCGTCACACTCCACACGCGTGGCAATACCGTTACAATTGAAGGACCAAGTGGACCGGCTGAGACAGCCCGGCAGGCTCTGGTTAGTCTTTATGGACGATTGGAGGCGGGACAAGTGATTGAGAATGGCGATGTGGACGGAGCGGCCCGATTAGCAGAAGGCGGTCAGCCAACAGCGGCCAACCAAGACGGCTTAGCTATTCGCACCAGCAAGCGGCATGTCAGGCCACGGTCATCCGGACAAGCCGCTTTTTTCGAGGCATTAGATACAAAGGCTATGGTCTTTGCTCTCGGGCCTGCGGGGACCGGTAAAACATACATCGCTGTTGCCAAAGCCGTTGAGATGAAACTCTCGGGACAGGTCGACCGCATCATCCTATCCCGCCCCGCCGTTGAGGCTGGCGAACGTCTCGGTTTTTTACCGGGCGATATGCGCGACAAAATCGACCCTTACCTTCGACCCCTCTATGACGCGTTGTACGATATGATGCCGGGCGACTTGGTTGTTAAGCTTCTAGCCTCTGGCGAAATCGAGGTCGCACCGTTGGCGTTCATGCGTGGGCGAACGCTGTCAAATGCGTTCGTCATTCTGGATGAAGCGCAAAACACGACACCTGTTCAAATGAAAATGTTTCTTACCCGAATGGGGGAAAACTCGCGCATGGTGGTAACCGGCGACATGAGTCAGGTCGACTTGCCGCTTGGCGTTAAGTCAGGCCTCCACGATTCGCTCGATATTCTAGACAGCATTGATGAAATAGGCCGCGTTACTTTCACACACCGAGACGTCGTCCGGCATGATCTGGTCACTCGAATCGTGACCGCATACGACGCACGTGATGCACGGCTACACACAAACAAGAAGCCGGGGTCAAAAGGCAAGCCATGAGTGCGGGAAGGTTGCGCACAGTTGTGCGCGTAGACCACGAGAGCTGGCAGGCAGAAATACCGGACGCGGTAAAATTGAGCCGCCAGGCGGCACGCAAAAGCTGGGCATTGGGTAGACAAGCGCTGGACCCTTCTCATTTTTTATCTGGAACGCTTCCTGGGCCTGTCGAAATCAGTGTGCTTCTCAGCGACAACGGAACAGTGCGCAGCCTGAACCGTGACCACCTCGGCAAAGACAAAGCGACGAACGTGCTGTCTTTCCCTGGCGAGGTTGATTCCCCGTTCCCGGACGTTGAGATTCTCCTCGGAGACATTGTCCTAGCGTGGCAAATCGTTGCCAAAGAGGCCCAGCGCGACAAAAAGCCTGTTGCCGAGCACATGACGCACTTGGTCATCCATGGCGTTCTGCATCTTTTGGGGTATGATCATGAATGTGAGGAAGACGCCGCCGTGATGGAACGTTTAGAAGTGAACTGTATGGCCAGCCTCGGCCTATCAGATCCCTATGCCACTGGCGACTGATGTCATGACTGAGACTTCCCGATCTGATCTAGACCGCAATGGTGACGATGCTAGCACAACTGTGATGGGTCGTTTGCGCGCCTGGTTAAGCCCCAGCAGCGCCGACGCCGGCTCTGTCCGTGACGTTATTGAAGAACTTATCGAAGATCAGCCAGATACCGACGATGCGATCGACGCACACGAACGTATATTGCTGTCAAACGTCCTCAAACAACGCGACGTCACTGTTGAAAAAATTATGGTGCCACGCGCTGACATCGTTTCCGTCGAATTAGAAACTCCGATCGTTGATGTTATTGCGCTACTCGTTGAGGAGGGCCATTCACGGGTGCCTGTTTTTCGTGGGTCGCTCGATGAAGTGGTTGGTATGGTCCATATCAAAGACCTTGCCAGCGCTCTCATCGAGAAAAATTCCCCAGACGACTCTGTGACCGGTCTTTCCAAGCCAATGCGGCCTGTGATTTTTGTGGCGCCAACTGCACGGGTTTTGGACCTGCTCTTGGAGATGCGCCTAAAACGCACTCACATGGCCATGGTGGTCGACGAATATGGCGGCATCGACGGTCTCGTAACGATTGAAGACTTGGTCGAACAGATCGTCGGCGAAATTGCTGACGAGCACGACGAGGATGAAAACCCCGAGCTGTCGGACCGGGCAGATGGTTCAGTGATGGCAGACGCCCGCGTCACTTTGAGTGATTTTGTTGCGCGATACGGTGCCGTATTCTCGGACGACGATATGAGTGAACCTGACACGCTTGGCGGGCTTGTGTTCCGCCTGACTGGCCGCGTTCCTAGTCTTGGCGAGCTTGTCACTCACCCGAATGGGTTGGAGTTCGAGATTGTCGACGCTGACCCGCGGCGCATACGCCGGCTTCGGCTGCGCAATTTGCCAAAACCAAACGAAGAAGAATGAAACTGAATATATCGCGTATGCTGAACGCTGCGCAGCAAACAACTACGCGTCGTCGTGCAGGTCTCGCTTTCATATTTGGCGCGCTAGCAACCGCAGCCATGCCACCTTGGTACCTGTGGCCTGTGTTATGGATCGCGCTCCCAGTCCTCCTAATTCTTGTAGACTCAGCGAAAACAAAACGAGCTGTATTCCTAACCGGATGGGCTTTTGGTTTTGGCCACTTTGCAACGGGTTTCGCTTGGATCGGTAATGCGTTTTTTGTCGATCAAGAGACTTTTGCGGCCCTTGCAGTCCCTGCGATTGGCGGACTCGCCGCAGGCTTTGGCCTCTACATTGGTTGCGTTGCACTGCTGTTACGTTTGCTTGTGCCGCCGGCGGAAGATGATTGGCCCGCTGCAAAGAGTATTCGATCAATTTGCTTGGTTTGTGTTTTTGCCGCCGCCTGGGCGTTAGTTGAATGGTGGCGCGGTTGGTTTTTGACGGGACTGCCGTGGAATCCTGTGGGGAGTATTTGGGTTGCAGTGCCACAACTCTTGCAGGGGGCAAGCCTTGTCGGTGTCTACGGGCTATCGCTTTTGACCGTCCTGGCCGCCTCCGCAAGCACCGTCCTAATGTTCAATAGTACGCGGCGCTTTACTCTCGTCGCCGTTGCCCTGCTCCATGTGCCACTGGTTATTCTGTCAGGCTGGGGCGCGGCGCGCTTGTCTACAGCTGACGCAACTTATGTTCCTGACGTGATATTGCGTTTGGTCCAACCAAATATTGCTCAAGTTGACAAGTGGCGACCAGGTTTGCGGGAAGGCCACGTGCTCGAGCAAGTTCGCTTGAGTAAAACAAATGCAGGCAGCGTGACCCATGTGCTATGGGCCGAAACAGCCGTCCCCTTTCCGTTAAATCAGGCGACGGGGGCATTAACAGCAACGGCCCGGGCCGCTCCCGAAAATGGATACGTATTGACCGGAGCGCCGCGCATACTAGGACGCCAATCTGATCGACAAGCATTCAATAGTTTTTTCGCCGTCGCCTCAAATGGCACCATCGCGGCTGTATATGACAAAGCGCATCTCGTTCCTTTTGGTGAATACATGCCACTGCAGGACATTATTCCCCTGCCACAACTCACCGGTGGCACCGGCTTTACAGCAGGGCGCGGACCGGTCTCGATTACATTGCCAGGACTACCGACCTTTAGCCCACTGATTTGCTATGAAGTTATTTTCCCGGGTGCGGTGGTTGAGAACCAACAACGCCCCGCGTGGCTGTTCAACCTCACCAACGATGCCTGGTTTGGCGACTCAAGCGGACCACATCAGCATTTAGCGGCAGCACAACTTCGCGCCGTTGAAGAAGGTCTGCCCGTCGTGCGGGTCGCCAATACGGGTATTAGTGCCGTCACAGACAGCTACGGGCGTATCATCGGTCGGATTCCGCTAGGAGAGAAAGGTGTTCTGGATAGCCAATTGCCAAACAGTCTTCCAGAAACGTCCTTTGCCAGATTTGGCCACGGCCCTTTTCTTTTTATTGCCTTTGTTTTGACCCTGGCGGCCACGGGCATTGCTCGAAAAAATACCGGAACCCCCTGAACCCACGGCAACACTTAAACGTTTATGATATAAGTCGTTCTATCGATTGTTGTTTTTAAAGTTTTGAGTGAAAAGTAGTTTTTGTGTTATAGTATTACAACGGTTAGTTGGTATTATTTCGGTGTGTGGCAAACGAACAATGTGATTCTTTGGCTAACGGTGCCCAGTCTAATGACAAGGAGCAGAGCTATGGGTTTTGCAGAAAAACAAGATCTCGACGGGACGTCTGGACGCTCCTCTCGCGGGCGGATGCCCTCCGGGAAACCAAACCCAGTCGATGTTTATGTTGGTAGCCGCGTGCGCTTAAGACGAACCCTACTTGGCTTGAGCCAAGAAAAATTGGGTGAAGCAATTGGCCTGACATTTCAGCAGGTTCAAAAATATGAGCGCGGCGCAAACCGGATTGGCGCCAGCCGTCTTTGGGACCTTAGCCGCGTCCTCGATTGTCCAGTCTCCTATTTCTTTGAGGATATGGAAGACGATATCCAAGCGGCCAGCCCACGCAACTTGACTGAGCGAACAGCTGAACCGGAACAAAAAGAGTCCGATCCAATGACCAAGCGGGAAACTTTGGAACTGGTTCGTGCATATTACAAAATTACTGACCCCCATGTGCGGCGTCGAATTTACGAATTGGCCAAATCTTTGGCTGCCGCTGAAGGTGCGATCCTGGACGAAGATTAGACGCCAGGCGGCCCGCGCTAAAACGATTCTACAGTCAGCAGTAAAAGAACGCCCCGCTTGAAAGAGTGGGGTGTTTTTTTATTCGGTCGGATGATGATCAGCGCCTGACATCGTGCCCACTTGCAAATCACCAGGCGTTCCGGTACCTCCGGTGCAGATTTGACGCAGATTTGCGTCACCAGCTATGGATCAAAGGAGCCTGTTTGTGTCTCTGTCTAACTATGTTTTCACCAGTGAATCCGTGTCCGAAGGACACCCAGACAAGGTCAGTGACCGCGTCTCCGATGAAATTGTCGACCTGTTCCTGAGCGCAGACCCTCAAGCCAGAGTGGCCGTCGAAACTTTATGCACAACGAACTTGATCGTACTGGCCGGAGAAGTGCGCGGCCCAGATTCGGTGACCGCTGACGCCATGGTCGCCGCCGCGCGTGAGGCAGTCAAAGACATTGGCTACGAGCAGGACGGCTTTCATTGGCAGAACATGACCGTGGACTGCCATGTTCACTCTCAATCTGCTGACATCGCGGTTGGTGTGGACTCTGCCGGCAACAAAGATGAAGGCGCAGGTGACCAAGGAATCATGTTCGGTTACGCCGTCACCGAAACGCCAGAATTGATGCCGGCCCCAGTTCACTACTCTCATCAGATTCTCAAATCTCTCGCCGACGCCCGCCATTCCGGCGACGCCGCGTTCCTTGGTCCGGATTCAAAAAGCCAAGTCAGCCTGCAGTATCGGGACGGCAAGCCAGTCGGCGCGACGTCAGTCGTGGTTTCAACTCAACACAGCGAAGATGTTGACCAAGATACAATTCGCGCGATGGTCCGTAAGCATGTCGAAGACGTGCTGCCGGAAGGGTGGATGTGCCCTGAAGACGCCTTCTATGTGAACCCGACAGGCCGCTTCGTCATCGGTGGACCAGACGGCGATTGTGGCTTAACCGGCCGCAAGATCATCGTCGACACCTATGGCGGCGCAGCGCCCCATGGTGGTGGTGCATTTTCTGGCAAGGATCCAACCAAAGTCGACAGATCAGCTGCTTATGCGTCGCGCTATCTGGCTAAGAACGTTGTCGGCGCCGGTTTGGCCCAGCGTTGCCTGATCCAATTGTCCTATGCCATCGGGGTTTCAAAGCCATTGTCCGTCTATGTCGACACTCAAGGCACCGGGGAAGTTGAAGAAGATAAACTTGCCGCCGTGCTTCAGGATTTGATGGACCTTAGTCCGCGCGGCATTCGCGAACATCTCGGCTTGAATAAGCCGATTTATGGACGCACAGCTGCCTATGGCCACTTCGGTCGCGAGGCCGATGGTGGCGGTGGTTTCTCATGGGAGCGTTTGGACCTAGTTGAATCCCTCGAATCAGCGTTCGGTGCCTAGCCCAAACTCAGACACCGAGAAACATCGCACTCACCTCTACGGCCGGCGCAAAGGAAAACGCCTCCGCGCCAGCCTTCGAGACGCGCTAGACCACGACTTACCTCAAGTTCGAATCGATCCTGAGAAAATTGCGCCACCCTGCAATCCCAAGGCATTCTTTTCTCCGGATATTGAGAAAATATGGCTCGAAATAGGCTTCGGCGGTGGCGAACACCTCGCGGCGCAGGCCCAGGCAAATCCGCACGTCGGCTTCATCGGCGCCGAGATCTTCGAGAACGGGATCGCCTCATTGCTCAAACAGCGGGCGAACGCGGGGCTAAAGAATATACGGATTCTGGATAATGACGCCCGCGCATTTCTGCCGTTTTTAGCCGATAACTGCCTCGATAGAGTGTTTCTGCTCTATCCGGACCCCTGGCCGAAGGCCAAGCACGCCAAACGGCGCTTCGTGAATCAGTCCACGTTAGACCAACTGGCCCGCTTGATGACCCCTAGCGCAGAACTGCGGATCGCGACAGATCACCCAGAATATGCGCGCTGGTGCCTACGGCACGCCCCGATTCACCCCGCTTTTCAATGGAATGTCAGCGGTCCTGAGAGCTGGAAATGTCGCCCTCAGGATGCGATTGCCACCCGATATGAGAAAAAAGCCATCCGGGAGGGACGGACACCGATGTACCTGACGTTCCTGAGAGTTGCGGGCTAAACCCTTGCTTGAAACCGGTTTTCCGACTATATGAGCCCCTCAACTTCACATGTCGACTGACTTGAGGAGTGGGCCGGTGGCCCACTTTTTTTGTTTGTGGAATAGGCTTTCCTAACGGCATCGGCGGACAGAGTGCAAGCGCGATGGAACGACTGACCTGGCTCGAAGAAAAAATATCACCGACCCTGGAAGCGATGGGCTTTGAGGTCGTGCGCGTTGCCGTGACCGGCGAAGGAGGTGTGCGCGCCCTCCAAATCATGGCGGACCGGGCCGACGGTAGCCTCATCAACATCGACGACTGCACCTCTATTAGCGTCACCTTGAATGACATTTTCGAGGCAGACGACCCTCTTGATGGGGCCTACAATCTAGAAGTCAGCTCAGCAGGTATTGATCGGCCCTTGACGCGGCCTAAGGACTTTACCGCCTACGCGGGATTTGAAGCTAAACTTCAAACCCGTCGCCCCATCAACGGTCGCAAAAAATACCGCGGCGTTCTTGAAGGCATCTCATCCGAAGAAGACGTGAGTCTCGTCGTCGATGGCGAGTCCGTCTCGTTACCATTATCCGAAGTTGATCGCGCGCAATTGGTACTGAACGACGCCCTGATTGCCGCAGCAGAAAAATCACAAGACAACCCGAAACCACAAAACGCAAACGCACAGAGTGAGTAGAAGACCATGTCCCAAAGCATAGCCATGCCCCGGCCAGAACTGATCCAGGTCGCAGACACCGTCGCCCGCGATAAGTCGATTGAGCGCGAGGAAGTGTTCATGATCATGGAACAAGCCCTTCAGAAAGCTGGTCGCTCCAAGTACGGGCAGGAAAAGGACATCCGCGCGACCATCGATCGCAAGACCGGTGAAATTCGATTGGCTCGCTATCTAGAAGTGGTCGAAAACGAAGAAGCCGTCGAAGACGAGAATATCCAACTCACCCTTGATCAGGCGAAAGGCAAAAAGAAAGACGCCGAGGTTGGTGAGTTTCTGGTCGACCCTTTGCCGCCAATCGACTTCGGCCGAATTTCCTCACAAATGGCCAAGCAGGTCATTGTGCAGCGGGTCCGTGAAGCCGAGCGTGCACGCCAGTTTGAAGAATACAAAGACCGCATGGGCGAAGTCGTCAACGGCCTAGTCAAACGGGTCGAGTTTGGCAACGTCATCGTTGACCTAGGGCGCGCTGAAGGCCTGCTGCGACGGGATGAGTTGATCCCGCGGGAGCACTTCAAGAATGGCGACAGGGTTCGGGCTTATATTATTGATGTTCGCGAAGAACCCCGTGGCCCGCAGATTTTCTTGTCGCGCACATGTCCGGAATTCATGGCGATGTTATTTGCACAAGAAGTGCCAGAAATTTATGACGGCATCATTGAGATCAAAGCCGTCGCCCGCGACCCGGGTAGCCGCGCCAAGATTGCTGTTATTTCTAACGACGCCTCCATCGACCCAGTCGGTGCCTGTGTCGGGATGCGCGGTAGCCGCGTTCAGGCAGTCGTTGCAGAGCTCCAGGGTGAGAAAATTGATATCATTCAGTGGAATGAAGATCCCGCGACATTCGTCGTTAACGGTCTTGCTCCCGCTGAGGTGAGTAAGGTTGTGCTGGACGAAGACTCAGGTCGCATCGAAGTGGTGGTGCCCGATGATCAACTGTCGCTGGCCATCGGCCGGCGCGGGCAAAACGTTCGCTTGGCGTCGCACCTGACCGGTTGGACGATCGACATTCTGACGGAAGACGAAGAGAGCGCCCGTCGCCAGGAAGAATTCCATAGCCGCAGCCAGGCCTTCATCGATGGGCTCGATGTTGACGATGTTATTGCTCATCTCCTGGTGACCGAAGGTTTCACATCTATCGAAGAAGTCGCGTTTGTTCCAGACGACGAACTGTCGACAATTGAGGGCTTTGATGAAGAAATCGCCGGCGAATTGAAAGCCCGAGCCCAAGCCCATATTGAGGCACAGAATCAGGCCTTAATGGCTAAGCTCACGGAGCTTGGTATTGCTGAGGACTTGCTTAACGCGGGAATTGACGGCCTTGAAGTCGAGATGATGGTGACCCTCGGTGAAAATGACGTCAAAACACGGGATGACTTGGCCGACTTGGCTTCGGACGAGCTCATCGACATTCTCGGGGTCGGTTCTATGTCTATGGATGACGCCAACACTATGATTATGGCCGCACGCGCCCACTGGTTTGACGACGACGAAGAGGACGCAGGTGAAGAAAGCGCCAGCGAAGAAGGCAATGGTGATGACTCGGCGGCAGCGGAGGATGCGGAACCAGCGTGACCCTAACCTCCGCATCTCAGGACACTGGACGTCCGGGCATGCCTTTGACCGATAGCCTAGAAAAAGAGGCTGAATCGGACCAAGGGCCGCTGCGTCGGTGCCTAGTTAGTGGTGAACAAAGGCCGAAAGCTGAGCTCCTCCGCTTTGTCGTGGGGCCGAACGGAGACCTTGTGTTCGACATCGCAGGGCGTCTGCCAGGACGGGGTTTGTGGTTGAAGGCTGAGCGGGATATGATAGACACCGCTGCGTCTAAGCGTTTGTTTTCTAAGGCCGCCCGGCAGTCAGTCACGACACCGGACGATCTTGTGGCACTGGTCGCAGCGGGCCTCAAACGCCGTTGCCTTGATCGTCTTGGACTGGCCCGTCGCGCTGGGCTGGTCGCAGTTGGTTTTGAAAAGGTTCGCGCTCAAGCCAACACTGGCGACACAGTGTTGATTTTAGAAGCGGCGGACGGTGCGGCGAATGGGCGGCGGAAAATCACGGGCCTCGCCCCTGGTGCGCTGGTGATAGACGTATTCACCGGGGCAGAATTGGGTCAAGCTTTAGGCCGGGACCATGCGGTGCATGTCAGTCTTAGGGCCGATCGATTGACTGATACGCTGACGGTCGAGGCAAGACGATATTCAGATGTCGCAAAGAGCACGGCATCATAAGGCGTTAGTGCCGAACAGAAGTGACGAGTTAAGGGGAGCACGGGCTCCCAAAACAGAATGGTACAGAACGGTATGACGAACGAAGCAAAGAAGCCTCTGACCCTTGGTCGAGGCAAGCTTGAACTGAAAAAGACTGTTGAGACCGGTCAGGTCCGACAGAGCTTTTCGCATGGCCGTACTAAAGTGGTGCAGGTTGAGCGTAAACGTAAACGCCAGTTCGAGATGGGCGCCGACGGTAAAGTCCAAGAGGTCAAATCTCAGGCCCCAGGCACGCTAAAGAAACCCAGCGCCGAAGAAGCCGCCGATACCGTTCAACGCAAGCTCAGCGCCGAAGAGACCGCGCATCGCCTCAAAGTTTTGCAAGATGCCAAACGCGCTGATGAGGTCGACCGCAAAGAAGAAGACGAACGCCGTGCCATAGAGGCTGAGCGCCTAGCCAACGCTCCAGAGGAAGAAGCCAAATCAGAGTCTGATGCGGATTCAGAAACAAGCGGTGAACCCGAAGAGGTTGAGGTCGCCTTAGACACGCCGATTGAACCGGTTATTCCGCCAGATCCAGATAAGCCAGTTGAACGCACGCGCCGAGCTGCCGTAAAGGATGAAGGTGACGAGAACGTTGCCCGCAAGCAGACGAAGCCCGGCAATAAGCAACCCGCGAAAAAAGGCGCAGATCAACGCCGCCGCTCCGGCAAGCTAACGATCTCTGCAGCCCTTGAGGGTGACGATCAAATTGAGCGCGGCCGTTCGATGGCAGCTTTGCGCCGCGCACAGGAAAAAGAACGCCGCAAACAAATGCAGCAGCAGAAGACGGCGATGCCATCTGAAAAGATTGTGCGTGAAGTTACGGTGCCCGAGAACATCACAGTGCAAGAATTCTCAAACCGCATGGCAGAGCGGTCTGGCAACGTGATTAAAACTCTGATGAAACTCGGCATCATGGCAACAATCAACGAAGTGATCGATGCGGACACAGCAGAGCTTGTTGCACAAGAGTTCGGACACACAATTAAGCGCGTGTCGGAAGATGACGTCCTGACCGGGCTAAATTCTGAGCAAGATGACGCGGATGCAACAGATACACGGCCAGCCGTGGTTACGGTGATGGGCCATGTCGATCATGGTAAGACGTCATTACTAGACGCCTTGCGCGAAGCCGACGTTGTCTCTGGCGAAGCTGGTGGTATTACCCAGCACATTGGTGCTTATCAGGTGCGGCTACCTGACAATAAGAAACTTACGTTCCTCGATACACCGGGTCACGAAGCGTTTACCGCAATGCGTGCCCGCGGCGCTCAAGCGACAGACGTGGTGGTGCTGGTCGTGGCTGCGGACGACGGCATAATGCCGCAAACCATTGAAGCAATTAAGCACGCTCAATCGGCTGAAGTTCCGATGATCGTTGCCATTAACAAGATGGATAAACCGGGGGCCTCACCTGATCGAGTACGCCAAGCATTGCTCAGCCACGATATCGTGGTTGAGGAAATGGGTGGTGAGGTTCTGACCGTCGAAGTTTCGGCAATACAGAAAACGAACTTGGACAAACTGCTGGAAGCCATTCAGCTGCAAGCAGAACTACTCGACCTTAAAGCCAACCCGAATCGCGCCGCCGAAGGCGTGGTGATCGAAGCTAAAATGGAAAAGGGCAAAGGTTCTGTTGCAACCGTTCTTGTCCAACGCGGCACATTGCAAGTTGGCGACATTTTCGTTTCTGGTTCGGAGTGGGGTCGCGTAAGAGCGTTGATCAATGACCAAGGCAAACAAATCAAATCCGCGTTGCCTTCAGCGCCAGTTGAAGTGCTTGGCTTCAACGGCACACCGCACGCCGGCGACGACTTTATCGTTGTCGAAGAAGAAGCCCGTGCCCGCGAAATAGCAGACTTCAGAGCCCGCAAAACCCGCGACGCAACAGCGGCGAGTAGCGTCAGCACCATGGAACAAATGTTCGCCAAAGCTCAGGCCGGTGAGAGCGAAGATCTTCCCGTCGTTATCAAAGCCGATGTACAGGGCTCAGTCGAAGCGCTGACAAACACACTCGAGAAGATCGGCACCGAAGACTCTCAGGTTAAGGTCATTCACGGGGCCGTTGGGCCAATTAATGAATCCGATGTCACGCTTGCAACAGCTTCTAAGGCCGTCATTATTGGCTTCAATGTCCGCGCCAATTCTCAAGCGCGTGAGATTGCAAAGCGCGACAACGTTGATGTTCGATATTACTCGATCATCTACAACGTCGCCGACGACATTAAGGGCGTATTCTCGGGTCGGCTGTCTCCGAAATACCGCGAAAACTTCTTGGGTTACGCAGACATCAAAGAAGTCTTTGCAGTATCCAAAGTCGGTAAAGTTGCCGGGTGTATTGTTACCGAAGGCACGATCAAGAAGGGCTGCAAAGTGCGCCTGTTGCGCGACGACGTGGTCATCCACGAAGGCGATCTATCCCAGCTCAAACGCTTTAAGGACGATGTTAAAGAAGTGCGGGAAGGGACCGAGTGTGGCGCTGCCTTCGCTAACTACCAAGACATCCAAGTGGGCGACCGGATCGAGTGTTTCGAACTCGAGCAAGTCGCTGTCGAGCTTTAGACAACCCCCGGCGCACGTTGCCGGGCATTAGGAACTCACATGGCACGAGGCCGAGCACGACCGCCAAGTCAGCGGCAATTGCGTGTGGGGGAAACCCTGCGGCACATGCTGGCTGAGATAATTGAGCGGGAAACCTTTCAAGATCCGGATCTGTTTGACGTCACGTTGACGGTCACTCAGGTCGACTCAAGCCCCGATCTTAAGCACGCCACGGTTTACGTTATGCGGCTCGGCGGTGGAGACATGGTACCCGTTCTGGCAGGGCTTGGTCGCGTTAAGTCGTTCCTCCGCCGACAACTGGCAAAGCGCGTGCGCTTGCGGCAGGTGCCTGACCTACACTTTGCCTCTGACACAACCTTCGACGAAGCTGAGCACATTGATACCCTGCTACACCGGCCAGACGTGGCCCGGGATCTCGCCTCAGAGGACGCCACAAACAACGGCTCGCCAGAAAGCGTTGCAACAGATCTCACCGCCACGGACAGTGAAAGTGGCCCGTAAGCGTCGCGGTCAAGCGATATCCGGATGGCTGGCCCTCGACAAACCGATCGGTCTGACCTCGACCCAAGCGCTAGGTAAAGCACGCCGGTTTCTGGATGCGGCTAAGGCCGGACACGGCGGCACGCTCGACCCTCTGGCTACAGGACTCCTGCCCATCGCCTTTGGTGAGGCGACAAAAACCGTCTCTTTCGCCATGGACGCAGAGAAAACCTACCGCTTTGATGTTCTCTGGGGCGCCGCAACCGCGACCGATGACCTAGAAGGTGAAATTATTGCGCGGTCAGATGTCAGGCCCGGACCGACAGAAATCGACGCCAGCCTAAAAGGCTTTGTCGGTCATATTGAGCAAATTCCTCCGAAATTTTCAGCGATCAAGGTGAACGGGCAACGCGCCTATGACCTGGCCAGAGCCAATCAAGAAGTCGATCTAAAGCCACGGACAGTGCGGATCGACCGGTTTGAGCGCGCTGACGTTGATCTGGGACCAGATCATGCGACCTTTGAGGTGGATTGCGGCAAAGGCACCTATATCCGGGCTCTCGTGAGGGATTTAGCCCTGGCCTTGGGGACCTATGGTCACATCACCGCTTTGCGCCGTACCCGCTGCGGCCCGTTTGACGAAAAGATGGCGATTTCCCTGGATAAACTGGAGGCTTTAGGGCATAAAGCCGCCGGCTCTGGGATCCTTCTCCCTGTTGCGACCGTGCTGGACGACATCCCGGCACTGGCCCTGACCGAGGAAGAGGCCCGCCGTATGAGCCACGGCCAATCCGTTTCACTTTTTGCCGTGGCCAACCGCACCCCCATAAGCGGACTAACGCCAGGCACTGCCGTTCAGGCCGTGTGCGGGGATCGGTTGATTGCGGTGGCCACCGTTGCGGACGGACTTGTTAAACCCGTGCGTGTTTTGAACTGCTAATAGCTTTTAAGGAGTACCCGATGTCGATTACTGCTGAACGCAAGCAAGAACTCATCAAAGAATATGCCACCAAAGAGGGCGATACCGGATCTCCGGAAGTTCAAGTGGCAATCCTGAGTGAGCGCATCACGAACCTCACCGACCATCTAAAAACACACGGCAAGGATAATCACTCACGCCGTGGTCTTCTCATGATGGTTGGGCAACGTCGTCGCCTGCTCGACTACGCTAAAAAGAAGTCGCAACAGCGCTATGAAACGTTGATCAGTCGCCTGGGACTTAGGCGCTAAACGGTCGCGATCGCGCCAACTGATAAACCGAATGAACTGGCCTGCCAGAGTTGGAATAACCAGCGGTCAGACCCGGATGAGCCGGGTCTGGTTGACGCTGTTTGCCGACGTGCAGCGGACGGCCGGGCTTAATGAAACTTTAGAACACCGCTGCCTGTAGGGGGCCGATAGCCACCTGTCTCGGAGACAGAGTGGTTCGCACGTTTGGTGCCGGCCTGTAGGAAAAGGAAATCCTGATATGTCTATGTTTACAACGCACCGCAAAGAAATCGAATGGGGCGGACGCACACTCGTTTTAGAAACCGGAAAAGTAGCGCGACAAGCCAATGGGGCCGTGATCGCGACTTACGGAGAAACATCTGTATTGTGTACAGCCGTTGGCCAACGCTCACCGAAGCCTGGCATCGACTTTTTCCCGCTTACGGTTAACTACCAAGAAAAGACATACGCCGCCGGTAAGATTCCGGGCGGCTTTTTTAAACGCGAAGGCCGGCCAACAGAAAAAGAAACTCTGGTCTCCCGTTTGATCGACCGGCCGCTTCGGCCGCTGTTCCATGAGAGCTATCGCAATGAAACCCAAGTGGTCTGCACCGTGCTCTCCCATGACTTAGAAAACGACCCCGACATCATTGCGATGATCGGCGCCTCAGCCGCTCTGACCATTTCAGGTATTCCTTTCCTCGGCCCCATCGGCGCAGCGCGTGTCGGTTACAAAGACGGCGACTACGTACTGAACCCGCTTATGGGCGACCTTGAAGAGTCTGCGTTAGACCTGGTTCTTGCCGGAACACGTGAAGGCGTCTTGATGGTCGAAAGCCAAGCCAACGAACTCTCAGAAGATGTCATGCTCGGCGCCGTCAACTACGGTCACGACCAAATGCAGACAATCATCGATGGCATTATCGGCCTAGCAGAACTGTGCGCGAAAGAGCCGTTTGACCTTCCTGAGCCACCAGCCGAGCTCGTCACGGTTAAAGAAAAATTTGCAGCCTTCGCCGGCGAAGTTGAAGCGGCCTATCAGCTACAGGTTAAACAAGACCGCCAAGAAGCCTTGTCAGTTGCAAAGAAAAACGCTGTTGCAAGCCTCGGCGACAATGACGCCGAGCTGGCCGTTGCCGGTAAGGTCTTCAAGAAAATGGAGCAGGACATTGTCCGTGGCAGCATTCTCAAGACCGGAAAGCGTATCGACGGTCGCACGACCGTCGATGTTCGGCAGATTGAATCCGAAGTCGGCGTTCTCCTGCGCGCTCACGGTTCAGCGTTGTTCACTCGCGGTGAAACTCAAGCTTTGGTAACGGCAACTCTCGGTACCGGTCGGGATGAGCAGATTATCGACGCGCTCGAAGGAGAGTTCCGCGAGCACTTTATGCTGCATTACAACTTCCCTCCGTACTCCGTTGGCGAGACCGGCCGTATGGGCGGTGCCGGCCGACGTGAAGTCGGCCACGGCAAGTTAGCCTGGCGCGCCATTCGTCCGTTGCTCCCACCCAAAGATGCGTTTCCCTATACCCTGCGCGTGGTCTCAGAAATCACTGAGTCCAACGGTTCGTCCTCCATGGCGACAGTCTGCGGCACATCGTTGGCTTTGATGGATGCGGGTGTGCCGTTGGGCCGCCCGGTTGCGGGGATCGCGATGGGCTTGATCAAAGAGGGTGAAGACTTTGCCGTGCTGTCCGACATTCTCGGTGACGAAGATCACCTAGGCGACATGGACTTCAAAGTTGCCGGAACGGATCAAGGCATCACCTCTTTGCAGATGGACATTAAAATTACGTCCATCACCAAAGACATTATGGAAATTGCTCTCAATCAAGCCAAAGGCGGTCGTCTGCATATTCTCGGTGAGATGAGCAACGCGATCACCTCATCACGGGAACAGGTCTCTGGTCATGCGCCTCGCATCACCACACTGACAGTGCCTAAGGACAAAATCCGCGACATCATTGGTACAGGCGGCAAAGTCATCCGTGAAATTCAGGAAGAGACCGGGTGTAAAATCGATATCGATGACGACGGCACTGTTAAAGTTGCATCGTCGGACCAAGCCGCCACAGATGATGCAGTGGGTCGCATTCGCGACATCATTGCGGAAGCTGAAGTCGGAGTTATCTACACCGGCAAGGTCGTCAAACTGATGGACTTCGGTGCCTTTGTTAACTTCCTTGGCAAACGCGATGGTCTTGTCCACATTTCTGAACTGGCGCCCCGGCGCGTTGAGAAAGTGTCAGACGTTGTCAATGAAGGAGATATCGTCAAAGTGAAATGTCTCGCCGTTGATGATCGCGGCAAGGTTAAACTGTCGATGAAGCGGGTTGATCAAGAAACCGGCGAAGACATCGACGGCAAAGAAAAGAAGGACGGCGCTGCAGAGGGTTAGGGCCCTCTGCAGACTCAGCGAAAGCGCGGACGCATGCCATGAGCCTGCTGCCTCGCATTGTTGGCCATCGTGGTGCGCCCCAAACGGCGCCGGAGAATACTCTGGCGTCTTTTCGGGCGGCCGCCGCGGCTGGTGCCCAAGCGGTTGAGTTTGATGTCGCTTTGACCTTCGACGCCAGACCGGTGGTTATTCACGATACCAGCCTAGAGCGAACCACAGACGGTACAGGGCTGTTGGCGGAAAACACCCTGGAAGCCGTCAGTGGCCTGGATGCCGGCAGTTGGTTTGATCCATCCTTCGCCGGCGAGATTGTTCCAACCCTAGAAGAAACGATAGATCTTCTTGAGGTGCTGGGACTTGGCGCCGACATCGAACTTAAACCGGATCCGGGCCGTGAAGTCGAAACCGCCGAGGTTGCCCTCAGCATTGCGCAAGAGTGCTGGCCAAATGACAAACCGCCACCGGTTATAACAAGCTTTTCACGAGTCACTCTGGCTGCGGCTAAGGACGCAGCACCCGAATGGCCGCGGGGGCTATGCTTTGATCTGTTACCGGACGACTGGAGTGAAGCGATTGGGACATTGGGCGCGAGCATGGCTTGCCCCAATGCCGATCGTTTGACGGGCGATCAAGCTGCCACTTTGATCGCCGCCGGTCTGGACGTCATGGCCTGGACCGTGAACGATGTAGAACAAGCAAGCAAGCTGCTGCAATGGGGGATCAGCAGTCTGTGCACTGATGTTCCGCAGGAGTTACGCGCGGCATTCGCCAAAGGCGATTTGGTTTAGTGGCCAGAAACCTTTATATTTTAAACACAACACCGGCTGGGGCTGGACGTAACGTAAAACAGCTCAAGCGAGAGGGAACCGCGTGAAAACACTCAACCCATTTATGATTTCCGGCGCTGAAGCTTTGCCCCTTATTGAAGGCGGCAAGGGTGTGGCTGTCTCGACTGGAATGAGTTCTGGCGCCTGGGCCGGTGCGGGCGGTATCGGGACCTTTTCGGGCGTTAACGCAGACTCGTTCAAAGACGATGGCACCATCCTGCCGCAGACCTACAGCGGCCGCACCCGCAAAGACCGGCACGAAGAGCTGGTTAAGTACGCTATAGACGGTGGCATCGCCCAGGCTCAAATCGCCCACGAAATGCGCAACGGCGAAGGCCGGCTGCACGTCAATATTCTATGGGAAATGGGCGGAGCCGAACGTGTGCTGCATGGCATTATGGAAAAATGTCGCGGCATGGTGCATGGCGTGACCTGCGGCGCAGGAATGCCATACAAACTGGCTGAGCTAGCCACCCAATACGAAATTTATTACTACCCCATTATATCTTCGGCGCGCGCCTTTAGGGCCCTATGGAAACGCGCCTATCACAAATGTTCTGAGTATCTAGGTGGTGTCGTCTACGAAGACCCGTGGCTCGCTGGTGGACACAACGGTCTGTCGAATTCTGAAGACCCCCTGTCACCAGAAGATCCCTACCCTCGTGTTGTAGCCCTGCGCGCAATTATGAATGAAGCTGGGCTCAATGATGTGCCCATCGTCATGGCCGGTGGGGTTTGGTGGCTCAGTGAATGGGATCACTGGCTCGACAACCCAGAGGTTGGCCCAGTGTGTTTTCAGTTCGGCACGCGGCCTCTTTTGACGGAAGAGAGTGAAATTTCAGATGACTGGAAGAAACGCTTGCTGACGCTAGACCCTGGTGACGTGCTACTGCACAAATTCAGCCCGACAGGGTTTTACTCGTCGGCTGTGAAGAATGACTTCATCGATGAACTAGTTGCCCGGTCAGAACATCAAATCGCGTTCTCACCTGAACCTGTTGGCGCTCATGATACGGCACTGGGTGTCGGCGCACGGAAACGAGAAGTGTTTGTTACAGCGGAAGACAAAACACTGGCCGAGAGTTGGGTCGCGGAAGGCCGCACCGATACCCTTAAGACGCCTGACTCCACCCTGATCTACGTGACACCGGAAAAGGCGGAAGAAATTCGCGCTGATCAAATCGCGTGCATGGGATGTCTGTCGTCATGCCAATTCTCCAACTGGTCAGAAAACGAGAAAGGGTCGACCGGGCGCAAAGCAGACCCTCGATCATTCTGTATCCAAAAAACATTGCAAAACATCGTGCATGACGGAGCGGTTGATAGCGAACTTATGTTCGCGGGTCACAACGCCTATCGGTTTTCCCAGGACCCTTGGTACAAAGACGGCTTTATTCCAACCGTTAAGCAATTGGTCGAGCGCATCAAGACTGGAATGTAAAAGCAGCTAGACGTTCAGTTGAACTCAACTACACCTACCGGCTGGTGTTCGTCTTTATTTTCTCGTACTCACGGGCAAGCAGCGCATAAATCACGCTCGACCAGTACTTTCCGCCCGCGCGATAGTGCTCACGCAGCAAGCCTTCCCGGGCCATGCCCAGCTTCTGCATCACGCGAATGCTGGCTTTGTTTTCCGGGGCACATTGGGCCGAAATCCGGTTGAGCTTGAGCGTCACGAAACCGGCATCAATCAACGCCCGAGAGACTTCCGTTGCGTACCCTTTGCGCCACAGAGAAGGGACGATACCAAAACCGATCTCTCCCTGGCCGTGACCTGGTGGAATAGATTTCAGCACGGCTTCGCCAACAATATCTTCGGACTTTGTTTCGGTCACAGCGAGATAATAATTGATGCGCGGGGATATTTTTTGTTCTCGTACCGCCCATTGAATGAGGGCCTTCACCCGCTCTTCCGTGGGCGGCTCACCAGCTTGATGCTTCCAGAACGGCTCGTCTTTCACGTAGGCATAAACCGCCGGCCAATCATCGTCGGTGTATTCCCGGATAGTGAGACGACGGGTCTTCAGCGGTAGCGGCAAGATGGGGAGATCAGTGGGAGTATCGCTCATGGCGATAGAGTACGGCGCACGCGGCACTTCAAGCAACGCTGAAGCTGTCTTTGTAGGTAATGCTTCAACTATCGGGTGAAGTGCTTGGCAACAAAAGCATCGATATCCTGACGGGACCAGCCCTGAGCTTCTAAGTCGGCCCGAATGGCCCGAAGATCGACGTTGGCATAGTTGTGAACACTGGCCGGTTGTTCTTTCGCGCTGAGGTCCGTGATGCGGAAATCGTGGTCAAACGCGTCGCTTTTGAAGACATCGTATTGCAGAACTTGGTCGATTTCGTTGCCCGGCGTGAACGTGAGGATACGGGGATGATGGCCGTAGAGCTGGGCGGGCTCCATATCGCAGCTGGCCGCAAGAATAAGCTCATCACCCTGCTGGCAGGTTCGAGCTGCAGCGCCGTTGAGAATACAGCAGCGCGATCCGGGCTCGCCATAAATGACATAAGTGGTCAGTCGGGCACCCGAGTTTTTGTTCCAGACATCGACAAACTCAGTCGGGTGCAACCCGGCCTTGGCGCAGTGCTCAGGGTCGAGGGTAATCGACCCGTGATAATGCAGGTCGGCTCCTGTTACTCGAATGCCATGCAGCTTGGCACGCAACACTCTAACCACAGCTGAAGTCCTTCTTGGGAGCGTCAAACGCGGCGCACCATAAACCTTTTCTTGATCAGAACAAGTGGCTGAAAGAGAACGAAATCAGAGCCCGACGAAAAAAGAAAAGTCGAAGGTCCGAGGAACGAGCCCATGCACCGTTCGTTCCCGGTATCGAGCCCATGCCCGTGTGATTGGTGAAACAAGCCCATGCATCGCTCAAATACAAACGAGCCCATACATCACCGCAAATCGCGCGAAAGGAAATGACAAAACGGCAGCCGCTTCACGGGAACCGGACCAAAATATGGGGTTTCTCTTGTCTGCAACCGCCCGGACTCCTAAAGTATCAGGAGGAGAACATATGATGAACACGCCTCTTGTCCGGCGCAAATCACAGGCGATCCGCTACACCGACGCTGCAGCGATCACGGCTGGTGTAACCCGAGGGGTCTGCCGGTGGCTGAGCGAGATGGGCTACGCCGCGTTGACTGAATTCAAATTGGGCAATGGACGACGTGCAGATATCGCTGGACTAGCGCTGAACGGCACCATTGTCATGGTCGAGGTGAAGAGCACCGTGGCTGACTTTCGGGCAGATGATAAATGGCTTGATTATGTGCCCTATTGCGACGGATTCTCTTTTGCAGTACCGGAACACTTCCCGTTGAATATCTTGCCCGAGACTTGCGGAATTTTGGTCGCCGACCGGCATACGACAACGGTTGTGCGTCCTGCCGTCATGCATCGGCTGCATCCAGGTCGCCGCAAAGCCTTAACCTTACGATTCGCGCATGGAGCGGGTCAGCGCCTAATGGCGATTACCGACCCGAGAGTGTAACCAATTGAAGGTAGCGGCCTGTTGCTAGCCGCAGCGTATGTTGATGATTCGATTATTACGATCGACATCAACGTTGAGCCGAGACGGAACATTATCCATTGTCGCAGCAGCGCCAGGTGGCAACACGCGATAGGGCGGTGTGAGACTCTCCTCACGGAGGAACTGCCCGCTGCTCGGTGCGGCACTTCCATAGGGCACAAAAGTCATACCCATTGCCGGAACCAAAACGTGACCACGGCAACTGACCAATGTTTCAGGCCTGACTGAGCCGACGTTGCCCATGCCGGGCGCTTGTCGATCCATCATCATTGACGATCCACCGCCACTGGTTGAGGAATCAAAATCTGGGAAAAACTCTCCCATGGCTCCGCATCCAGATAAAACGGCTGCGACAGTGATCATAATGAATGTGCGGTGCATACTTATCCCTCCTTGAGCGCAGCAATTGTCGCTGTTGTCGAGACAGAGTCAACTAGATCAGCGCGGATAATCTTACCGCCATGCGCTTCAACAACCGCAGCACCAACGATATCAGTCTTGGCATAATCGGCACCCTTCACAAGAACGTCGGGCCGAAGGGCTTCGATCAGGGCAAGCGGCGTGTCTTCTGCAAAGACAACGACAAGGTCAACGCTTTCCATAGACGCAAGGACCGTCGCCCGAGACGTTTCCGATTGCACCGGACGATCCGGTCCTTTTAAGCGGGCGACGGACGCATCAGAGTTCAAACCAACAATCAACTTGTCACTAGCGGATTTAGCTTGGCCAAGCAAAGAGACATGACCAGGATGAAGAAGGTCGAAGCAACCGTTGGTGAATCCAATTACATTGCCTTCAGACCGCCACAAGGACACACGCGCTGAAGCCGTCGCCGCGTCTGTCACCTTTGCTTCTACAACGGTTAAATTGCGGCGGAGCAGTGCTGCCGCCAATTCACGAGCAGAGACCACGGCGGTGCCACGACGCCTGACAACGAGACCAGCCGCCGCATTGGCCAGGCGGGCGCCGTCGAGAAGTACAACACCACCCGCAAGCGCTGCGCCAAGGGTCGCAACAACCGTATCGCCTGCGCCCGTCACATCCGCGACCTCATGACTTTCGGCATTGAGATGATCAACCTGACCATTCTGCTGAACTAAAGTCATACCCTCCGCAGACCGCGTAACAAGAACAGCTCCAATATCTGCCGACGCGAGCAGCGCTTGCGCAGCGGCAACCAGGTCATCGTCCGACTCGATGTCGCGACCCGCCGCAAGGGCCAGTTCTGCTCGGTTCGGCGTTACAACTGTCGCCCCAGCGTACCGAGAATAATCTGTACCTTTTGGATCAACGACGACCGGCTTACCGGCCTCAACTGCCGCGTCAATCGCGCTTCTTGCAAAGGCATCTGTGACAACGCCTTTTCCATAGTCAGACAGCACAAGCGCATCTGCCGATGCGATTTCACGGGCCAGTGTCTTGGCCAAATCCGCTTCGTCGGCTGCTGTCAGCGGCGCCGCTGTTTCGCGATCAGCACGCAGAAGGTGGTGACCGTTCGCTGAGAAGAACCGGTTCTTAATGGTCGTCTCTCGATCGCCATTGACCCGAAGAAAGGGTTCGACTGTCTCGAGTTCACTCAACAAATCGGTCACTTCACGTCCGGCTCTATCTGAGCCGATTGCGGAAAAAAAGGCGACCGAAACACCTAAAGACACGGCGTTTCGTGCAACATTGCCAGCACCGCCTAACTGAGATGTTTCATTGGTAATGCGCACCACCGGGACCGGTGCCTCCGGTGAAATACGGCGGACCTCGCCATAAATAAAGCGGTCGACCATAACATCACCGACGCATACCAACCGCCGCCCTTTGAAGCGGCCAAGATGGTTGGTCAGGTCAGCAGCATCGTGTGTCATGTCAACGCCATGTTCTAGGCCGCCAATAGGTTTTTAAAGAAATGTACTGTCTTCTCGAGGCCTTGCTCCAATGGCACCGTCGGCTCCCAGCCAAGAGCTTTTTTCGCATGAGAAATATCCGGGCGGCGGCGAACGGGGTCGTCTTGGGGCAGCGGCTTATTGACGACTTTTGACGGCGATTTTGTCATTCCGATAATCAGTTCGGCCAACTCAAGGATCGTTGCCTCCGCGGGATTTCCAAGATTAACCGGGCCGGTAAAGTCGTCGCCGGAGCCCATCAAGCGAACCAAAGCATCAACCAAGTCGTCGACATAACAAAAAGATCGAGTCTGACTCCCATCACCGTAGATCGTGATGTCTTCGCCATTGAGGGCTTGGACGATGAAATTGGATACCACGCGACCATCATTAGGCAACATGCGCGGACCGTAGGTGTTGAAAATACGACCGACTTTTATGCGAAGAGCGTGCTGACGATGGTAGTCAAAGAACAACGTTTCGGCACAACGCTTGCCTTCATCGTAGCAGGCGCGAGGTCCAATCGGATTGACGTTGCCATTATAGCTTTCGACCTGTGGGTGGACATCGGGGTCGCCATACACCTCGCTGGTCGAGGCTTGTAGAATTTTGGATCGCGTGCGCTTGGCGAGACCCAGCATGTTGATGGCACCGTGGACACTGGTTTTTGTCGTCTGAACTGGATCAAACTGGTAGTGCACGGGTGAAGCAGGACAGGCGAGATTGTATATCTCGTCGGTTTCGACATAGAGCGGGAATGTCACGTCGTGACGCATCAGCTCAAAACCGGCTTCGTTCATCAGGTGGGCTACATTATGGCGACGCCCGGTAAAATAGTTGTCGACGCAAAGAATCTCATGATTCTCAGCCATCAGGCGCTCACAAAGATGAGAGCCGATGAAGCCCGCTCCACCAGTAACCAAAATACGTTTCACAGGGACTCCCCTTGCCCACTCCAGATTCGAACCGCACAGTACACAATTCGAAGTTCAACTCACTGTATTCCTTAACCTTTTCCAAATGGTTACCATGGTACCGCCTTGGGGTGGTATAGCCCCTTGGGTATATCGCTCATCACGACTATAAAAGCGCCGTCAAAGGGGCCTTTCGAAGCTGTCGGGTCTGAATAGAAATAAGGGAAAACGGCGTCTTTTCGCCTAATCGATTTATGCAGCCAACCACCGCATATCAGGAAAATTTGCTGTGCGACACGCTTGACCGGATGCGCCGTAATCCGGAAGGGCGCAAGGTTGTGCATTTGCACCTTTCGAAGTTGCTGCCTGGCAACAGAACACCTGTGAAATCGAAAATTGTTTCACGCATGTTCGGAAATCTGGAAAGCGGCATGCACGTTCAGATTTTCCCAATGATCAATCAAGATTTGGTCATGACGGTCAACGCTGGATCGCAACGTGACGTCAACGCGATCTGCAACCGTATCCGAACCCTTTTTGACGACGACCCTGCGACCTTTACGGACGACGCCAATGGCAATGATCAGTTTGTGCATTGGTATGACCTAGAAGTTGATTCCGCCATGGCGATGTCTATGGCCCAAGATTTGCGGGCCGACGGGACCGCACGCTTGCAGCAACCTCCGCCCGCCAAAGGCTTACCAACAATGACGCCGGCGCAGCTGGACCAGGTGCAAAAACAGCTTGCGACAGCCAACATTATTCCGTTCATCAAAGACCAAGTGGCGATGCGCGTTAATCCGGGCGCCGCAGACGCTGCTATCGAGTTCTTCGAGTTTTTCCTTTCGGTTGGTGACCTACAGCGTACCATCGCGCCGAACATGAATATCTTCGGCGATCGCTGGCTTTTTCAGGATCTCAGCCGAACCATGGATCTTCGTATGTTAGAGATCGTGGTCCGAGCTCCTCATGCACGTGAATGCAAGACACTTAGCCTTAACCTTAACCTTAATCTTGAGACTGTCTCGACGCCGGCGTTCGAAAAATTCCTTGAGCGCGCGCCGGATGATCAAAAGATTATTATCGAAGTTCAATCGATCGACGTTCTTGCCAACATCCGAAGCTACTTCGACGTTCACGACGTGCTTTCTGGAATGGGACACTCGTTGTTAATCGACGGGCTCAACCCGGCAACCTTACAGATGCTTGATGTTGGGCCCCTAAAGCCCGACTACGCGAAACTCATGTGGGCACCTGAGTTCATAGAAATGCTCAATCCAGAGGGCAATAAGTCAGCCAGTTCAATGATCGATGAGGTTGGCCCAGAGAAAATCATTCTTGCGCGTTGCGATTCTCAGGAGTCCATGGCGTGGGGATTGAAATCTGGTATCCGAATCTTCCAAGGTCACTTCTTAGATTCTTTCGGTGCGCCCAAACCCGGCCGGAACGCCGGCCGAGCGGCGACACGGTAGGGCGCGAACATGTCAGATCAAAAACCTGAACAAGACGCCACGACAGCTGTCCACCCCCTAGGTGACAGCCATGAGGGCAAGCTTTTAGAAGATTTGCGTGGTTTGGACAAAGGCGCCCAGAACCGAGGCGTCGTCCGTCTGCACCTATCTCGCCTAGAGCCGGATAACCGTCGTGAAGATGATTTGCTCAGCGCCGAGTCATCGTTTGATGAATTGACCCGAACACGGTCCGCCTGGTTGTACCGACTACGCAACACCGATTTGATGGTTATATTCGAGGCATCGGAAACAGACGCCGTCGAAGCTTCGGTGACAAAGCTGTTGAAGCATTGGGCTGATGATGAGCTCATGAAGCGTTTCAAAAGTGATCCCCGCAAGAATCGGCTATCAAGCTGGTTCGACATGAATACGGACTACGATAAATTGCTCGCATTCGCTGAGCGACAAGCAGCCGCACGCGGCAGTGTGCGGAAAAAAACGCTTCAAGAGCTGATCACAGAAAAAGAAACCATGCGGCAAAAGTCGGAACGCGGCCATCCGCTTACTCCAGCAGAGCTCGCCCGCGTTGAACAGTCATTGTCACAAGTTGATCTGTCGAGCCACACACGGCGACAGCCCATATGCGCCTTTATTGATGCGAACAGCCTGAAGTCGTGTTCACTGAGGTGTTCGTATCGATCGGTGACTTGCGAGAAACTTTGATGCCGAACACAGATATGACGGCCAACCCTTGGCTGTTCCAACGATTGACCCAAACGTTGGATCTCAGAGTTCTTGCTCAAATGTCACGACGGGATGACCGTAGCCTGCTGCAAGAAGGGTTCAGCATTAACCTCAACGTTGCGACCATATTATCTGAAGAGTTTCTCGCTTTTGATGCCGACCTTAATCCGACTATGTACGAGGCTGTGTTGGAACTGAGGATCGAGGATATTTTCTCCGACCCGTCCGGTTTCGCATTTGCCCGAGATTTCCTGAACGAGCGCGGATACCACATCTGTGTCGATGGTTTGACGCTCGACACCTTCCCCTACGCTGACCCCAAACGTATGGGTGTTACCTATGGCAAGCTCAGCTGGGCGAGCGAGATTGCCGGAATGATTGGCACCGAACGGGGCGAAGAACTCAAGGCTATGATCATGATGCGCAAACGGGGCCGGACAATTTTAGCCCGCTGCGATTCTGAGGCGGCGATCCGAGCCGGGCGCCAGTTGGGGATTACCCTGTTCCAGGGTCGCTACGTTGATAGCCTCATGCGAGAGCGTTATTGAGCCTGATCTAAGACTTCTCCGTTGCCCAAAGCGTCGGATTATTGCTTAATGTCTCTAACAACCGGACGCACCGCGGCAGACGCATAAAGCGCATAGACGCGGTCACAAAATCGACTCACTTTTGCCAGAGACTGATCTGGCCTGTTTTTTAAACCTGGATAACAAGTCCGGAGCCAATACTGAGTCTGAATTCCAGTTATCTAAACCCCTACGCAAGAGGCCTCTTATGCTGAGTCATCCTTTTCTATCCCGCGCTGTAATCGCTGCACTGGCCGTTCTTACAGCTACAATGTCATCGCCGACAGTGGCCGATGAAGCCATGGATGCGAAGCACTTGATCGATAACGCCAAGATCGCAGTGGAACGGGTTCGCGATGAACACCGGCCTGCAGAGCAGCTAAATTCTCTTTTGCAACGCGCAAAAGGTGTTCTCGTCATACCGTCATATTACAAAGCGAGCTTCATTCTTGGTGGCAGCTATGGTGATGGCGTGCTCATGAGACGCAACGAGAACGGAAGTTTCGGTGATCCGGCATTTTACCGCATGACCTCAGGGTCAATCGGTCTGCAAGCGGGTATGCAATCAGCCGAGATTATTTTTATCATTTTGACCGACAAGGGCATGCAAGCGGTACTAGATGATGAATTCAAGATTGGCGCAAATGTTGGAATTAGCATTGGTGCAGTCGGCGCAGGTGCGGAAGCCGCAACCACGACCAATGTCGGCAACGACATCGTTGCTTATTCCCGCAATACCGGATTGTTTGCCGGCGGCAGCTTCGAAGGCAGCGTGATTAAACCGCGCAAAGACTGGAATGCAGCCGTCTACGGTATTGATTTAGCGGGCCCAGACGGCATCGTCCGGCGGAGCCAGTTGCTCTACGCAGACGAACTCAAACAAACGCTGGTGTCTGGCATTGCGCCCGCCCAGCCACAGCAAATCAATTGAGTGACACTTCAAACGATGGAGGGATGCAGGCAGTCGCTCAGCTGTCCAGGGTGTTATTGGTCATGGCGGTTGCTTTTGGCACGGCCCTAATCACGTGCCTATCTGCGTTACCAAACGCGGCAAGCAAACCCGAACTGGTTGATCTATACGTTTTGATTTCCCGATTTGCCTTGAGCGGATTGATTGGCGCATTCCTATGGTATGTCCCACTAGTTTTTTTGGTACGTCTAACAGCCACAGCTGGATGGCATAGACCAGTGAGATGGGGACTGTCAGCGGTATCGATTCTTGGTGTAGGAACCATCGTGTTGGTATTGGTCCGCATTGTCGGGAGCGGTAATGCGCTTCTTTCCGTCATAGCTCAACGGTTTGGGACGACAGGCTAACAGGCGATTCTAGAACTGGTTCGCTTCAAAAGTCGTTGGCGCCGGGTCGATCGGTTCAGACCCATCGCGGGTAATTTCCAACACGGCAAAACCGCGCTCTGACAATCCAGTCGGTAGCAGACGAAACACACCATCAACGCCGGAGAAACCACTGGGTGATGCTAGTCCATCAGACATGAACGGTCGCTCAGGCCTGGTCCGACCAAGCACCGCTGCCAGCGCCACAGCATCATATCCGTGGGTGGCGATGGCAGGCGGCGTCGCGCCATAGAATTCTCGGTACCGGCTATAGAAGGTCGCATTGACATCCGGAGACGGCGCCGGGTACCAGCCGCCAACCAGCGCAGGTTCTTTGCCGAGACCCGGGCCATGCCATACCATCGTCCCGAGCAACTGAACCCGACCCGGGTCGATGTCGTAAAACGGTAGAAGAGCCGCAACCTCCGTCAGCCGGCCACCCTGAGCCGGAATGAGAAGCGCGTCAAAAGGCACTTCGCCGATGGTATCAAGACGTTCGAGACGCCGCAGCGCAACCCGCGACACGGTGTCTGTCCGCGATTCCAACGTCGCACGCTGGGCAAGAAGAGCGTTATGTCGGCGGTCATAGTCGGCAAAAGATCGGACCACATCGTTCAGGTCTTCTCCCGACTGGTCGTAATAGGCCACACGGGTTAATGATCCGCCGGTTTGCATGACCACCTGTGACATCGCGTCGACGACGGTTTCGCCATACGGCGTTGCCGGTGCCAAAACAGCAAAACGCTCAATCCCTTGGGCCCGACTAAAGGTGATGATGCGGCGCACCTGTTCATGGGCGAGAAATCCCATGACAAAAACACCCGGCGCCGCGACGGTCGGATCTGTCGTAAACGGAATCATATTGATGCCTGCCGCCTGGGCCTGTGGCATCACGGCCTTTGCCGACGCAGAAAATACCGGCCCTAACAGAACTTGAGCACCATGCGCGACCGCCAACGCCGCGGCATCGACCGCACCGTCAGGGGTTCCACCGGTGTCATAAGGTTGCAATACAAAGCGTTCATCACCGACGTCAAAAAGAGCCATCTGCGCTGCATTGAGAAGGGCCTGGCCAACATCAGCCGCTGGGCCGGTCAGCGGCAGCAAAAGACCGACCCTGACCAAACCATAGGGATCCCGGGGCGGAGCCGGAATCGCGGCCTCTGGCGCAACGTCAAGACCGGGGATTAATTGGGTGCGGCTCAAGGCCGGTAGGGCGGGCGCGGGAACAGCAGGCAAAGGCGCCGGCGTCACCTGAACCGGCGCTGGATTTGCCTGGCGGGTCTGGCGTGGTACATCGGTGCTCTCGCACCCCGCAACAAACCCGGCCAAAACAAGCAATGGCAAAACACGCCACACGGTCATCAAACACACCTCATAAAGCTCGCGGGAAACCCGTCCGCCACGCTGGGGACGGTAGCGCCGACCCCGCAGGAACGCAACCTGACCTGCCGCCTGGGACATCCATCAGTCAAGCGCTGGACTGTGGCCTTTATGTGGTTGCAACGCCGATTGGCAACCTGATGGACATGACGTTTCGGGCCGTAGATGTGCTCAAGCAGGCCGATCTCGTTGCGTGCGAAGACACCCGGGTCACCGGCAAATTACTGAAACACTTTGGCATCAAGACGGCCATGGTGGCCTACAACGATCACAACGGCGCAAAAATGCGGCCGCGTATATTGGCAGATTTAGGGGCGGGCAAAACCATTGCCCTGGTCTCTGACGCGGGGACACCACTGATTTCGGACCCGGGGTATAAGCTCGTCGCTGCTTGTGCGGATGATGGAATTCGCGTCATACCGATTCCTGGCGCGTCAGCGTTATTGGCCGGGTTGGTCACTGCCGCTCTGCCCACAGACCGTGTTTTGTTTGCTGGATTCCTACCGTCTAAACAAAAGGCGCGGCAAACCAGTCTTGATGCCTTAGCGCATGTCGATGCAACGATCGTGTTTTACGAGACCGGCCCTCGGCTAGCATCCACATTAGCAGACATGCTCGATCGGTTCGGACCACGTCCGACCGCCGTGGCCCGAGAGCTAACCAAACTCTACGAGGACGTGAAACGCGGAACATTGGAGGAGCTGTCCGCACAATACGGCGATGAACCAGCAGCCAAAGGCGAGATGGTCGTCGTCGTCGGACCACCGTTAGCCGCCAGCGCGATGACCGCTAGGGACATCGACGCGGCGCTTCAAGATGTGTTGAAAACTATGAGCGTCCGGGATGCTGCAGCAGCTATTGCCGAGACAACCGGACAGCCCCGGCGAGCCCTCTACGCCCGAGCGCTGGAGTTAAAGGCCTCCGATGCGGATGACACCTAAGTCTGCACGCCATAAACGGCAAGCTCAAAAACGAGGGCGCTGGGGTGAATGGCGCTGCCGCTTGGCACTAAACCTTACCGGCTGGTCGGTCCTGCACCACGGCTATACCGGTAAGCCAGGCAGTGGCGCTGGTGAAATTGATCTGATCGCCCAGCGCGGCGACGTTCTGGCTTTTATCGAAGTCAAAACACGTCCCGATATTCAACAAGGTCTTGAGGCTGTGTCGGTAGATCAGCAGGCCCGCATTGCGCGGGGCGCGGAACGCTTTCTTGCGCTTCACCCCAATCTATCAACGCTCGATTTGCGTTTTGACGTCATGGTTGTGAGGCCTTGGCTCTGGCCAGTACGCTTTACCAACGTTTGGCAAATAGTCACATAGGCGTTGAGACAATTGACCCCTGCAGGCGAATCACTAGTGTAGCGAATATGTGTGCAGCGCAAAATATATTGGTACTGCGAATACTTGCAGTGGAGCCTTTTACCCATGGGTAAGAAAGCAACTCCACCAATCACTATGGCCGACACGCTGGCAGCGTTGCTGACCCATGGAGACGGGGTCTTTGATCTTGCGGAAGTTGCGCTTGTGCTTGCGGCGCATGACACGCCGACCACGGATTTAGACTCATATAGAACCCATCTCAAAAGTTTATACGACGCGGTAGAAGAGGCCGTCGGAAATTCCACAGACGACGACACCAACCCAACACCAAACGAAATGGCCGAAGCCTTATCAAAAGTGATCGCCGATACATTTCGCTATCGTGGCGACGAAGAGACTTATGACGACCTAGATAATGCCAACCTCATGCGTGTCATCGACCGGCGCAAAGGATTGCCGGTGGCCCTCGGCATCCTTTATATCGCCGCCGCTAGATCTCAAGGCTGGAACGTTGCCGGCCTTAATTTCCCAGGGCATTTTCTTATTCGCCTAGAAAGTCTAGATGGCAGCCGGGTCATTATTGACCCTTTTCATGAGGGACACGTATTAGACGCACCCGCTTTGCGCGACCTCCTCAAGGTCGTCACTGGACCAACAGAAGAGTTAGAATCACGGCACTACCGGCCCGTTAGCGATCGCGACATTTTGGTGCGCTTACAGAACAACGTTAAGACACGACGTCTTGACCTCGGTCAAATGGAAGAAGCCCTAGACACCCTCAAGTCAATGCAAATTCTGTTACCGGACAGCTCAGCTCTGTGCCGCGAAGCCGGGCTGTTGCATCTACGACTTGGTCAAGTTTCGCAAGCTCTGAGCGCTCTTGAAGACTACCTCAACCGTGCTCCCCAGGGCCCAGAACGATCCCGTATCGACACCGTGGTCAAAGATCTAAAACAACGCATTCATTGATGCGCGTGAGACAACAAAGGACAACCAAACAATGACGCTCGCCGTAGCTATTCAAATGGACCCGATGGATGGGATCGACATCAATGGCGATTCGACATTTGTCCTGGCGCTTGAGGCACAAAAACGAGGCTTTGGCCTGTTTCACTATTTGCCGAACCGGTTGTCATTTCGAGATGGCCGGGTCATCGCCAAAGCCAACCCGATGGAAGTGCGGCGCGAACAAGGTAACCATTTTTCGTTCGGCGAAACTCAAGAGGTCGATTTGTCGCTGATGGATGTGATTCTGATGCGTCAAGACCCGCCCTTCGACATGGCCTACATCACCGCGACTCATATTTTGGAGCACGTTGCTGACAGTACGCTGGTGGTTAACGATCCCATCAGTGTCCGCAATGCACCGGAAAAATTGTTTGTCACGCACTTCGAAGGCGTCATGCCGGCAACCCTGATCACGTCTGACCCAGATGAAATCAAAGCGTTCCGAGCAGAACATAAGGACATCATCATCAAACCGCTCTATGGCAACGGCGGCGCCGGGGTTTTTCATCTGCAGCCCGGCGACGAGAACCTTGGATCTCTTGTCGAAATGTTCACTGAGAATTTCCGCGAACCGATGATCGTTCAAAAATACGTATCGGCCGTTCGGGAAGGCGACAAACGCATCATTCTTGTAGATGGAAAAGTTGTCGGCGCAATCAATCGGGTACCGGCCGCTGGTGAAGCGCGCTCCAACATGCATGTAGGGGGCCGGCCAGAGAAATCTGTCCTAACCGTCCGCGAAGAAGAGATTTGTGAGGCCATTGGGCCTTCATTGAAAGACCAGGGGTTGATTTTCGTTGGAATCGATGTGATCGGCGATTACCTCACCGAGATTAACGTCACCTCGCCGACCGGACTCCAAGAAATTAACCGTTTTGATGATGTTTGTCTGGAAGCGCAAATTTGGGATGCCATCGAAGGCAAACTCAAGTAATCAGATATAGAAATGCATTGGGACGGCGGTCAGGAGTTTGACCGCGCGTTTTTACAACGGGGAAATAAAGATGGAACTCGAAGAACAAATGGCTGAAACGGTCGAAGCTGTCATGGCGATCATGACTACCTATGGCTTATCGGTAATCGGCGCCATGGTCATTCTCATCGTTGGTTGGATCGTTTCTGGATGGGTTGCCGGAGCTATTCGAAAGGCCTCAGCAAATTCGGAAAGGTTCGACACAACTCTAGGCTCGTTCTTCGCTTCATTGGCGAAATACGCGATCCTCGCGTTTACGTTCATCGCCGTCCTCTCGCGTTTCGGTGTGGAGACAACGAGCTTTGTGGCCGTCCTCGGCGCACTGGGTTTTGCGATTGGATTGTCGCTCCAAGGCACCCTGTCGAATGTTGCCAGCGGCGTCATGTTGATCATGTTCCGCCCCTTTAAAGTTGGCGACTTTGTCGATACGGCTGGCGTGTCAGGAACCGTGAAGGCCATTAGTCTGTTCACGACTGAAATGGCGACCGGCGACAACGTTAAAGTCATTGTCCCCAACGGCGCGGTCTGGGGCGGCACCATCAAAAATTTCTCAGGCAACACAACGCGCCGAGTCGATATGGTTATGGGGATTGGCTACGGCTCTAACATCGACCTCGCGATCAAAACCATGACCGACATCGTTAGCGCAGACAGCCGCGTGCACGGTGACCCGGAACCGTTTTTCGCGGTCGGTGAATTGGCCGACAGCTCGGTCAACATTATCGTAAGAGTATGGACCAACGCCCCCGACTATTGGGGTGTGAAGTTCGACCTGACCAAATCGTTCAAAGAAGCATTTGATCGTGAAGGCATCGACATTCCGTTTCCACAAACTGTGGTGCACCACGTCAACGAACAGGGTTAACGCGCCCCCGCGTCCACCACGCCGTCGCCACTCAAGAACACGGGCTGCAACCAGTCTTTGCTGTGTATCATCCCGGTTGTGAAGAGCGACACTGGCTGACCCGGGGGAATTTCTATTGTTTGACCGCATGAGCAGCGGACATCGATTGGCCAAGCCATATTGTTTGTTCGTTCTACTCACAGTATTCGCCGCCGGACCCGCACAGGCGCAGCGGGCTGGGGAAAATGCCGTCGCTGAAGCCGACGACGCATTCGGCACCGTCGTCGGCAGCGAAGAAATCGGGCTTTACTCCTCTACCAGCGCCCGTGGCTTTAGTCCGAGCCAGGCGGGAAATTTACGCATCAACGGGATGTTCTTTGATCAGGCGACCGTGCCAAACTTACGGATACGTCGAGGCTCCACCATCCATGTCGGCATCAGCGCCCAGGGCTATCCCCTACCTGCGCCGACCGGGGTGGTGGATTACAAACTCCGATTGCCGGGCGATCGACATGTCACCAGCGTGCTAGCAACCGAAGGTGCGCTTTTTTCATACGCCCGCCGTACAGTCGAGATCGATACGCAAATTCCTTTGGTTAAGGGCGTTCTGAGCGTTGGCGCGGGATTAGGATACAAACGCAACACCGCCCATCAATTTGCTGTGGGCGACGAAGGGTACGACGCTGGCCTTATTGCCCATTGGACACCAAACGATTCGGTCGCCATCACACCATTCTTCAGTTACACAAAAACCAGCGCCGTCGGTGGAGACAGACCGCGGGTCTTTCTTGGTGACAACGACCCGCCCGACTTTCGCGCTGAAGACCTCACCAGTCCCGATTGGCTCTTTTTTGGGTTCCGGAGTTACAACTACGGCTTCGTTGGATCTGCAGAACTGCCGCACCAATGGAAACTTGAAGTTGGTGCATTTCGCTCCGAGAGTAACAACCCCCGGTCTTTCGCCGCGTTTGTCCTCAACACCGATGCATTGGGTCAAGGTGACTACGCGATTTCTCAATCACCACCGCGGTACAACCGATCGACATCAGGAGAAGTGCGGCTGTCTAAATCCTTTGTCGAAAACACGCGTCGTCACACACTGTATCTCACCACCCGGGCGCGCGACCGCACCAGCACCTTCGGCGGCGGTGATCTACAGTTCTTTGGTCCTGTGACGCTCGGTGCGTTTCCCGATTTAGCTGAACCAACATTCCAAACCACCACGCCGACGCTAACCGAGACCAAACAAGTCACCGGCGGCATTGCTTACGAAGGGGTTTGGCAAAACGTGGGTCAGTTGAGCATGGCTGTACAAAAGTCTGACTACAAACGCACCCGGACGCGCGACGGCGCGGCCCCTGTCGAAGGCAGCACGGCACCCTGGCTGTATAATGCCGGTGCCGCTATTTATCTATCGAGCAAGCTGGCCGCCTATGCCAGCTATACACGCGGCTTTGAAGAACTCGGCTCGGCGCCGGGCAACGCCGTTAACCGTGACGAAGCGGTTCCTGCCGAACAGACGCGTCAAATCGACGCCGGGTTGCGGTATCAAATCCGTCCCGGACTTCAAGTGGTCGCCGGAGTTTTTCAAATCGACAAGCCCTACTACGGACTAGACCCGATCAATGTGTTCCGGCGGTTGGGTGATATCCGACATCGCGGCGTTGAATTTTCGCTGGCTGGTTCAGTCACGGATTCCCTTACCGTGGTGGCAGGCACGGTACTACTGCAGCCCCACATTATTGATACATCTGCTGCCGCTGCAACCAACCTTACGGCCATCGGCCCGATCCCGCGCTTGGTTCGCATCAACGTTCAGTACCGACCAGAAGCAATTCAGGGATTGGCTTTGGATGCGAAGGTCGAAAGTGTTTCGTCGCGCTTTATCGACGTCAATAATGCGCGCCGAATCTCAGGTGTCATCACCGTCGATGCGGGAGTCCGATACACCACTGAAATTTCTGGTGTGCCAGTTAGGCTTCGTCTCCAGGGCCGCAATCTGACGAACGCCAACAGCTTCACGCCTAATGCGTCGAGTCAGGCCCGCCCGTTTGAGAAACGTAGGGTCGAGTTTTCTGTTGCAGCAGATTTTTAGAAATACGTACACGACACTCATGGAGTAGTAACAATGACGAAGTTGAATCGCCGCAACGCCCTCAAAGCAGGGGCCGCCTTGGCAGCAACATCTTCCGTATCCGCGCCGCAAGAGGCCCGCGCTCAAGCCCCTTCCGCGCCCGATGTGGCCATGACGGTTAAGGGCGAGACCTTTGCGTCTTTGAACGAGTCCAATCCGCTTGAAGCCAAAGTCATCGCTTTCACGACAGTGTCACCAGATGTCGAGGCAAGTATTCGGTTTTATCGAGATGTCATCGGCATGGAGGTGCACAGCGACACAATGTTGCGCCCCGGAGTGACCACCGCACCTGGTACCGGCGATACAGAGCGCCGTCTCGTGTTGTTGACGATGCAGGAATCAGCCTTCAGCCAAACCGTACGCGTTCTCGAAGCTCCGCCTGGAGCAGACGCGATTCGACCTCGGCCCGACTCCGGCCCGAATGATCCCGGCCTTCTGGTTTTAGAAGGCGGCACACGTGATCCCGCGGAGTCCTACCACGCACTTGCCAGCGCCGGCACGCCGATGATTTCACCGCCGCGGTATTATTATTTTCGCAACACGATGTGGAACACCGACGTGGATTCTATGAGCTATGCTCCGTTTGGCCCGGGCGGCGAGCAGATGTTCATCACTGCGAGCATTCGTAGTGATCAAAAGTTGGTGCGCTCAGTTGGTATTCACAACGGTTTTGGTAGCGCGTCAATCACCGCATTGGATCAACGTCCGGTCAATAGGTTCTTTGAACAAGCTCTCGGCCTCAAGCGCACATCACAAATGGAATGCTATCAAGACAACGTCAGCGAATTGATCGGCGCACCACCGGGCTCCTATTTTTTGTGGGGCAACGTGGGTGCCGGTGTCGGCATTGAAGTATGGGAGGTCAAAGCGGAGTCGGGCACTGTTCGACCTTGTTCGTTGGATAAATCCGGCCTCGCCATGTTGACCCTGCGGGTGAATGACTTGGAGAAATGTCGGACCATGTGCGCGGACGCGGGCATTGAACCGATCGGCGAAGGGGCCTTGCCGAATGCCGCCCATGAGCATCCTGATGGGTTTACCCTACGCGGCGCTGTCGGCGAGTTATATGAAGTGGTGCAGGCCTAAACACAATGGGCGCCCCCGGCTTTAGGAGCGCCCACTCATTGCTCCGACTATACAGGCGGATACACCAATCGCAGCGTGACTTGGCCCGAAGCTTCGTGAATGAATTCGTCATCGCCTCTAAATCCATACGCGTCATAGAATCGGCGTCCAATTTCGTTGTCTTTAAAAACTTCGACTTTGAGCGATCCCATTTCTACGAAGGCGATATCCACCATTGCTTTTCCTAGACCTTGTCCATGATATTTTGGGTTCAGAAACAAACCGCCGATTTCATTGTCGATCAACGCGATGAAGCCAACGACCTCGCCGTCTATTTCTGTCACCCATGTTTCGGCAAAGGCCAGATACACGTTCCGTACGTTGCCCTCCTCCTCATCGAGGAAGTCGTTTTCTAGAAAGGGGTGCGCGAGCTCGCTGGCTGCCCGCCAGGTCGAAACCACGACATCTTTGTCGTCTTCTCTATATTTTCTGATCATTGCAAATATGATTTTCATGTCTTGACCGCTGCGCACGCAACGGAACATTGATTTATTGGAATGGGCAAAAGAACAGGGCTGACACACGCTGGTGTGTTCAGTTGCGGTTGTTCGTCCTAGACAGGCGGCTGTTCAGCCGCCCAAAATCAACGGGACATGAAATCTCCGGTTAAGGTCACTCTGGTGGTAGCCCGTAGCGCCAGGGAAATCAATTGATCGAAGGTGGATTGCCGCTGATACACTTTGACCGCTAGCATGTGTTCTCAATTTTTTACGCCTCGCCAGACATAGACTTCCGCAAACAGTCGTTGGGCTAAAACTATGACCAAGAATTTCAGCGCCACACACCTTCCGTTCTCACCCGAAGCTCTAAGCCGTCGCCAAATATTGATTGGCGTATCCTCTGCGACGGTCGGGTTAGCTGTGACACCGGGTGGGCGGTCCTCTGTCCAAGCGGCTGACCCGTGGGACCTTATTATTGTAGGCGGGGGCACAGCAGGGTTGCCGGCCGCCATATTCGCCGCGCGACGTGGTGCCCGAGTTCTTGTCATTGAAGCGTCACTTCAACTTGGTGGCACACTGTTCCTGTCGACGGGACAAATGAGCGCAGCGGGAACGCGCCTACAAAAACGAAAAGGCATAACAGATACCCCTCAACTGCACTTCGACGATGTGATGCGCATCAGTCAAAACACCGCCGACCCTGAACTTGTTCGATTGGCGGTTGATCATGCGGCCGATACCTTTGATTGGTTGATGGATAACGGCCTAACGCCACCGGATGAGCACCCAGTCTTGGGATTGGCCCATGAGCCCTACAGTGTTGAACGATATGCCTGGGGTCCTGAGGGTGGAATCTCCATTCTTGATGCCATCGAACCCTTGGCTTTGGCAGAAGAACAAGCTGGGCGCCTAACAATTTGGCGCGGACAGCGGGCCCGCGAACTGCTGATGCGCGACGGCGTCGTCATCGGTGTGCGCACCGAGAGTGACAGCGGCAAGATGACCGATGTCTTCGGCCAATCAACCTTACTGGCCAGCGGCGGTTACGCCTCTAACCCGGAACTGTTTTACGAACTCAGCGGTTACAAACAGTATGGCAAAGGGTCTTATCCTTACAGTCAGGGTGACGGATATTTGATGGCGCTTGCGGCCGGGGGCTACACCCGCGGCAAAGAGAATTACAGATGCGGCTCGCCACAGATCATGGCCAGTACCGATGAACCGTCGGCGCCGGACACGCGTTTCGTTATCTACCCAGAACGAAGGCAACCGTGGGAGATTCAGGTCAACGTAAACGGTGAACGCTATGTCGCGGAGGACAGCGCCAGCGTGGATGTTCGCGAGCATGCTCTCCTACGTCAACCAGACCTACGCACTTGGTTGATATTCGACCAAGCCATTCTCGATCAGTCTCCCAGCGGAATTGAAGGGTGGGACAAGGCAGATTTCGATGACGCCTTTGACTCCCACCCCATGTTCTTCAAGGCGCAAACCATTGGGGAGCTGGCTGAGAAGAGTGGTGTTGATGGGGATAGCCTCGTTGCAACGATAGAGCAGTATAACCGTGCCCAAGCCAGCGGAACCGATTCAGCGTTCGGGCGCACACACATGCCGTTACCGATTCAACAGGCGCCTTTTTACGCCATCCGCCAGCAAGGGTTTTCAATCACATCGACTGTTGGTATCGCGGCCGACGATCAGCTGCGCGTTGTTAGGGAGGACAGTAGTGCTATTGAGGGCCTGTATGCCGCTGGTGAATTGCTGGGATCTGGGCAACTGATGGGGAATACGGCTGTCGGCGGCATGATGGTGACACCGGCGCTCACGTTCGGGCGTGTTTTCGGTGAAACGCTTTTGAAGCTAAAAGCGTAGCGTGACCAGAGACTGAATATGCCGCTCCGAAAAACACCGACCGGAGCAATCTTCGTTTGCACCAATGAGACCTGTAATTTTACGTGGCAACAAGCGAAACCACCCGCTGATGATTGCCCTAGGTGTGGCTCCCGTTATTCGCATTGGACCAACTACGAAGCGTGGAGCTTAGAGAAGAAGAATGCCTAGTGAAGATATTGCGAATTCGGAATATTGCGCCCGCTCCTGATGGATTAGCGGGCTGGTTATGGCCGTGAGCTTTGGTATAGGCTATGCCAGGGATCACGACATGTCGGCACCCACAGCATGCATGCTGTGGGGCTTTCTTCAGGGGATAATCGATGACTGAATTCGCGTACGACCTCTTTCTCATTTTGCATCTGTTGGGCTTTGTCTATTGGCTCGGCGGCGATGTCGGCGTCTTTTACTCGAGCGGTTTCGTCATCAATCCCAAATATTCAGCGGAAACGCGGCTGACCGCCTCGAAGATCATGATGGATCTCGATTTGATCCCAAGAATTTGCATGACGTTGATGCTGACCATTGGTGCCACATTGGCCAGCATGCAGGGTGTTGACCACTATCCCGGGCAGATGATTGCCCTTTGGATTCTCTCGCCGGTCTGGCTGTTCATGGTGTTGTACATGCACTTCAAGCATGGAAGCCCGCTGGCCAAAACTTTGGCGCCGATCGACACCTGGCTGCGTCGTGTTTTGATCGCTGGTATTGCAGCGTCTGTGGTCTATACGCTCTATACCGGACGTCTGGCTGACACGCCGTGGCTGACGGCGAAGGTCGGCCTGTTTGGCTTGCTGATACTGTGCGGCGTCATGATCCGCAGATACTTACCGGACTATATTGCCGGCATTCAAGCGCTGGCAAAGGGCTCAATTACCGACGAAGAGAATGTCAAAATGGCCGCCGGTCTAAAAAGTGCCAAGCCATGGGTCTTATTCATTTGGTTCATTGTCTTTCTTGAAGCGGTGTTGGGTGTGGTTAAGCCGGGCAACGAAATGGCGCAATTTGCTGGCCTTTTTTAGGGAAGACACGGCACGTTACAAGTCTTAGCTAAGTCGGCCGCTTGACTGCGATCGAGTTCATATTGGTCACGAGTAGGGCCTGCTTCAGAGCATGTACCCTGGTCTGCCATCGACGAACCGATCGCTAATCTACAGCCCCTTCTAATTCTCGATGCCACTGGCAAATTCGGCGGCGAGTTTTGCCCACTTTTCTGGCTGGGCCATAAACTCGAGCAGGTTGCCATCGGAAAACTCGGCATACTTGAAGTCGGGGCGCATTTTTGATACGCGCACATCGATGTAATGCACGTCATCCTCGGTGTCGGCCAGAATCATTCCCGGCACATTAATTGCCATGAGATCAGGCTCCATGTCGTAATGAAACGCTGCGTAATGACCGATGTCCGGGCCCTGAATGAAAGATGTAATCGCCAGCCAGGTTTTTGCGTCGAGGATTTTCTGCTCTTGCGAACTCATCGGGAAACTCATCATGCGCGTGAGATGTGAACCGTCCAGCACGGGCGTGCGCGGGCGTCCCTTGCCCATGCGAGATTGGTAGCCAGCCAATTCCTCGGCATTGAACAGCGCTGCGCCATGCAGGATGACACCGACCACTCGATTCGGATTATTGGCCGCGAAGGCTGTGGCGATTTGTGCACCGGTGTGGTGACCAGCGATGAGGACCTTTTCAAGATTCAAATGGTCCAGCACATGCACCAAGTTATTGCCATACTCTTGGATGGTCGGCTGATGCGGCGGCCTATCTGAATTACCGTATCCTGGTGTATCGATCGTAATAGCGCGCACGCCAAGTTCTACTAGCGCATTTTGCACTTCGGCGAATTGAATCATCGACATTGGTGATTGATGGAGCAACACGATGGGGTGTGCGTCGTCGCGAGGCCCGATATCGCGGTAATGCACCTGACCCATTGGAGATGCCGCATAGCCCTTGCCACCGGTCAACACGCCCCACCCTTGCCAGTCGTCGTTCGACGTGCCGCGCATGACATCTTCAGCGTAAGCCGAAACTGTATGCAACATCGTAACGGTCACCAGCGCGGCAAAATTAAGGACAAACGTTCGGATGACCATGGGGACAAACTCCTGTCGAAAAGATTGTGGTGTATTTCAAAAGGCTAGTGCAAACGGACCAGTAGTCAAAACCAAAATGTCGACTCACGGGCCTTCTTCTTCCTCACGAAAATCAGGCCAATGGAACCCTATCGCCGCCTTCTGGTGATGATTGGCACAAGACACGTTGCCGCGGCGCGATTGCCCGTTAGGATGGTGGCTGTGTACGAACTCACGTCATATCGGGGGCCTCTTGGTCGCTAATATCCGCACCGTCGCGTTTTCCGGGATCGAGGTTTTGCCGATCCAGGTTCAGGTCGCTATTGCTGGAGGCCTGCCCGCTTTCACCATTGTCGGTCTGCCCGATAAGGCGGTTGCGGAAAGCCGTGAACGGGTGCGGGCCGCCTTGGGCGCCATTGGCCTTGCCCTACCGCCAAAACGAATCACCGTGAATCTCGCACCAGCCGATGTGCAGAAGGAAGGCAGCCACTTTGATTTGCCCATCGCGCTTGGTCTACTCACCGCCATGGACGTCCTGCCGAAAGAGGAAATTGACGGCTATGTGGCTCTGGGCGAATTGGGCCTTGATGGCGGGATTGCAGCGGTCGCCGGTGTTCTGCCCGCTGCGATGGCCGCCAACAGCGACGACAAAGGATTGATTTGTCCGGGCGCACAAGGCGGTGAAGCGGCCTGGGCCGGTGGAGCCGAAGTTCTGGCACCGGACTCTCTGCTGGCGCTGATCAATCACTTCAAAGGCAACAGTCCGCTGGTACCGCCAACACCAACCGCGCCACTCGTTGGAACAGCGGGCCCTGACCTCAAAGACATCAAAGGCCAGGAGACGGCGAAGCGCGCCTTGGAGGTGGCCGCCGCTGGTGGGCATAACCTACTTATGATCGGCCCACCCGGCTCGGGAAAATCCATGTTGGCCAGTCGCCTGCCCGGATTGCTACCACCGCTCAGTGCGGCTGAAGCGTTAGATCTTTCGATGATTCACTCGGTCGCGGGGCAACTGACCGGCGGCGCGATTTTATCGGCACGACCCTTTCGTGACCCTCATCACTCAGCATCTGTTCCCGCGTTGGTCGGTGGCGGGATGAGGGCCAAACCGGGGGAGATCAGCTTGGCTCATCACGGCGTTTTGTTTCTCGACGAATTGCCCGAGTTCAACCGACAAGCCTTGGAAGCTTTGCGGCAACCCTTGGAAAGTGGCCGGGCCGTTGTCGCCCGGGCCAATGCCCATGTCACCTATCCCGCACGGATACAATTGATCGCGGCGATGAACCCCTGCCGCTGTGGCCACTTGGACGACCCAGCGTTGGCGTGTTCCAAAGCGCCAAAGTGCGCCTTGGATTATCAGAACAAAATTTCCGGGCCTCTGTTCGATCGCATTGATCTACATGTGGACGTGCCCGCCGTAGACCCATTGGATTTATCGGCGCCAACACCAAGTGATGATTCGGCTACGGTAGCCGAACGGGTTGCCGCAGCACGCACCGTGCAACGGGATCGATACGAAGCAATGAAACTGAACGGCGTTACCTGCAACGCACAAGTGGACGGCGAAGCGTTAGAAGAAGTTGCCGCGCCCAACGACGAGGGACGCACCTTGCTTACCCAAGCGGCAGAGAAAATGCATCTCTCAGCACGGGGTTATCACCGCATTCTCCGCGTCGCCCGGACGCTGGCCGACTTAGAGAGCGTTGAAGACATTAAGCGACTCCACATCGCAGAAGCTTTGAGCTACCGGCGAATTGCGCCGGGACGGTGATAGATGACAACGCCTGGCACTTGCACAGTGGGCGTTCACATCTAAACTGTTCGCTCCTGTTTCATTCGTTGCAATCAAAGATTTTTCTATGTCCTCCGATATCCGCCGCGGCTTTGTCGATATTCCCGAAGGTCAAATTCATTATCGTTGCGCTGGCCTAGAGCACACTGACAAACGCCCGTTGATTATGTTTCACGGCGAACCCGCCTCATCCTATGTGTTGGAACCAACCATTGAGGCTCTAGGACAATCCCGACCAGTGTATGCGCCCGACACCCTGGGCACGGGAGACTCGTCGCCGCTTCACGTTGAGGCTTTAGAGGTGCAGGACTTAGCGGAAATTTCCTTTTCGGCCATCACCGCGCTGGGGTTTAACAACTTCGATCTCTATGGAACTTACACGGGCGGTCATATCGCAACGGAGCTGGCGCTTGCTCATGATGATCACATCAATGCCCTGGTGCTCGACGAAGCGGGGTTGATTCCCGACGAAGATATTCCCGATCTTGTAGCCAATTATGTGCCTGATCTATCTATCGATACCCATGGCCATCAATTTTATCGGTTATTCCAATGGGTGCGTGATCAGTACATCTATTTTCCTTGGTACGCGCGAGATAAGGCCCACTGGCGCAACATGGACCTGCCGCAGCCCGAGGTGTTATTCCGCAAAACAATGGAAGTACTCAAAGGCAAAGACAGCATGCCGGTGATTTTTGCGGCGGTATTTCGGCACGACCTCCGGACAGCTCTGGGACAGATTGGTCTACCGACTCTAGCGACAGCGGAAGAAGCCGAGATTGTACCGGGCGCGACGCTGTTGGACATGCCCTTCCATGAAGCGGTCAGCGCGCCGACTGAATATGTGACAGAGAAAGCAAAACGCATAAACGCGTTCTTGGACACGCACGCATAATGAAACGTGCGGTATGGTTTGTAGCGCTTATCTGCCTGCAACCGGGCGCGCTAAAAGCTCAAACAACACAAATGATCGCGGCCTCGTCAGCCGCGCCAGGCAGCACCATCAAAGATCATTTCCTCGCGTTTGAAGAAACCCTGAATAAAACCTTTGATGGGAAGATCGCCATTACCTTGTTGGTGGATGGCGAAGCCGGGTCAGAGGAAACATCGCTGTCCGGTTTGCGCCGTGGACGGGTACACTTCAGTGCAGTGTCAGTCGCGGCGGCGGCAACGGCAGTTCCCGAACTCTCAGTCTTGATGATGCCTTATCTCTTCGACAGCGACGAAGAAGCTGACTTCGTGCTCGATAATTTTATCTTTGAACACTTCCAAGATCTTTTTAGAGACAAGGGTCTCACTTTCATCCGGTGGCTGGATTCGGGTTGGGCGGTTGTTTACGGTCGCAAACCCATTGTATTGCCGGAGGATGTGGTTGGTTATCGCATGCGTTCGGCTTTGGCACTTACAGCCCAAGCGTTTCTTGAAGCGGTCGACGCCGACGTCATACCGTTGACCTTCGCTGATATCATTCCAGCGCTACAAACCGGGCTGGTTGATGGCGGGGCCACCAGCCCGTTCATGTTTTTGACCGGTGGGCTTTATGAGCACGCAACGGACCTCACGTTGACGCGCCATGCTTTAAACCCGGGCACCATCATCGCCAACGCGCGCTGGTTTGAGTCCCTGTCGCCAAAGAACCAGAAGGCCGTGAAGGACGCCTATGCGGCGTCATCGATACTGCGCGCCGACACCCGCCGCCAAACCTGTGAGTCATACGGCACCCTAAGAGAGCGTGGCATCACCATCCGCACCCTCAACCCAAGCCAGGGGCAAGCGTGGAGGGACGCAGTGATCCCAACCCATCAAACCATGCTAGCCAACATTGGCGGCCAGGCGGATATAATTTATGGCGCTATCCAAGATGGTAAAGCCGCTTTTGCCGCAACGGGCTACACGGCTGTTCCACCGTGCGAGTAATTTATTGGAGGGAAATTAGATCGGTGTGGAACCCGGATCATATCCCATCAAGGGCACCCGCATCTCACCCGTGCTGGCAAAGCCTTTGAAGTTGTCGGGATCAGACGTCTGATACCAAATGCCCTGTTTGCGGGAATCAAGCAACACGCCTTTTGTGCGTTCTTTGCGCGCGTCCTCATAAGCAGCAAACGCAGCGGTCGGTGTGTCGTATTTCTCTAAACAACGGGCCAGAACGACGCCGTCTTCCAGGGCCATAGCGGCACCCATGCCGAGAAACGGCAACATGGGATGCGCCGCATCACCGAGCAATGTAGCGCGGCCAACCGTCCACTCAGGAATAGGGTCGCGATCAAACAGCGCCCATTTGTAAAGCTTGTCTTTCGGAATGGCCTTGATGATGCCGGCGACGTTTTCATTCCAACCTTGATACTCGGTCAGGAATTCTTCATGGGTTGCGCGGATCGACCAGCCTTCTTCCTTCCAGGCTTCCGTTTTGGCGATGCCCACTACATTGACCAAGGCTTCATGGCGCAAATAGTAGCGCGTAAAAATATGCCCCGGCCCCATCGTGGTGCTTGAGTTGGCGATAGTCATATACGGCGCGACAGCCTCTGCCAGCACCATGCCACGGAACGCCGCTTGTCCGGTAAACTTAGGCGCCACCGTATCGATAATGGATCCGCGCACCGCCGACCTGGAACCGTCTGCACCGATCAACACATCGCCTGTCGCCGTCTCCCCGTTTTCAAACTGGGCGGTAACGCTATTGTCTTCTTGCGTTAACGTCGCGAAGGCATGATTAAGAAGAATCGCATCTTTGTCATTGTCACGAACAGCCGCGACAAGAGCATCATGCAAATCGGCGCGATGAATTTGATAGTACTCTGCGCCGAATTGTTCCAAGAAGCTGCCGTCGCGTTGGGTTTTGGTCAGTGCTTCACCAGTGCGATAATGAACCAATGCACCCGACGAAGGCTTATCGGCGTGTTCCGCCATAAACGGCCCGAGGCCAACAAACTCCAACGCACGCGTCGCGTTGGGGCTGATGGTTAAACCAGCGCCGACCTCGCCAAGCGCAGGCGCCTGTTCATAAATTTTGACTTTGAAGCCCAGCTTTTGCAGAGCCAGTGCAGCCGTAAGGCCGCCCATTCCGGCACCGATAACCAAAACTGATAGGTCGCGCATCGCATACTCCTTTGCCGTCGCGGCAAAGTAGGCGGTGGTCGCTTTACCTGCAAGGGTGCCGTAGCGCTATTGATTACTGACTTGCAACGTGACCGTTTGCCCGCTCGCCTTATATCCACATGAGAAAAGGTATTTCCACTATGTCGCGTCGCTCTCTAACAGATACTCGGCTAATAGATCACCATTAACACGGCCCATATGAGTGCCATCCAAGTAATCTTGATCATATCCTCCAAAATCTGCAGGGGAAGATATTGGAAAAATATTGACGTTCTCATGCGCTATAGAATGAATCCAATCTAACAGGTCCTTTTGCACTTTGGCGTAAGGAGTTTGAACAGCGAGAGCTTGGGCAAGTTGTGATGGTAACGGATTCGTATAAATCGTTAGCTTACACCCTAGGTCTGCGGTCAACTTAACGAACTTTTCAAAGTAGTACTTCCGCCGCGGGTGCAATCGGTCACAGTTGTGTGCCATTACAAAATGTTTAACGAGCTTCGATTCTTGATACGAGTATTCCTGCATTGGTATTGTTGCAAAGTCACGTTGCCATATTTTCATTACGTCACCCGTTACCCGATCATAAACCGGGTCAAAATCAGGTGTTCGATAATACATCTCAATTCTTTTTGAAGTAGTTTCGTTCCAATCTGGCCCTTGAATATCAAACCCGTTGGAGCCTTCGACTTCCCCTGGCTCCATGTATTTGGTTAGTTGGTGCGTTCTTGCGAAACGCTCATCAAGAGGCCAGTGTGGTGCAAAATCTTGCGGATCGATACCAGCAATAATGTGTTTCAATGGAACACGCGAAACATCGGCTAGAAACCGTGTCATGCTATAATGCTCTTCCGCTTTACTGCCCGACACACCAAAATGAAAAGTGCGCAAACCAAAATCAGAGAAGCGCGCTGCCCTCATGCCAAAGGTACGTGACGATCCGAGAATTAAAGCGTCAAAGTCCCTTGGTCCATCCAGCACATAGTTTGACTTGGTCTGACGATCAAGAACCAACTTAAACGGTTTGGCCTTGGGTTGATCATCCGATCCAACAACTGTTTTTATCGCTGAAATCGTATCGTAGGAGTCGAAGCCAATATCGTCAGGCATGGAAAGTCGTTTCTCAAACGTTTCTTCAAGAGCCATCATCAGATTGGATAAGGCAAGTGAGTCTATTAACCCCGACGTCAAAAGTGGTGCGTTGACATCATCAACCAAGACTCCAGCTGCTTCGTGAATGCACTTCCTAATCAAATCTTCCTTCGATGATGCGGGATTGACGTTGGGTGCGGATTGAGTTGTCGCGCGCTTCATTTTCTGGTCGAGATAACGGTCGCGATTGCGGCCACGCGCTATTTTTCCAGACGTCGATTTCTTAAGCCATTTTGCCTCAACTAAGAGAACATCAGCTAAAGCAATCTCAAAGAGGATTGTAATTTCTCTTGCGATCTCACGCTCGAGTCCCTTCCTCTCATCTGTATCTTCGTGAGATGTTTCGGCGACAATGACAACGTTCTCTGTACCTTTCGCTTCGTCCTCGACACCAAATGCGACGCAGCGGCCGGGAATAACACCCGTTATATCATTGACGACGAGCTCAATATCTTGCGGATAGATATTTCGGCCCGCAGTTATAATGAGATCTTTGATCCGGCCGGTCACATATAGATCTTCACCGTCGCGATATCCTAGATCACCTGTCTTGAAGTAGCCGTCTGCTTGAGCGTCCAACGTCGCTGTTAGATTTTTGAAATACCCCTGCATCACCGACGGGCTGCTAACCGCGATCTCACCAACACGGCGTTCGCCTAGGTCCGCGCCTTCGAGACCAAGTATGCGTACTTTAGTACCAGGAAGAATGCGGCCAGACGACACCAGCGTGTCATCACCTGCCGGCACAGGTTCCTCAATTTTTAGAGCATTACGATCAACGCTATCGGTTTTTAACGGCCAACTAAAACCACCAGACGTGATAGCGAAAGTCGTTTCAGCCATGGCATAGGAGGCTGCCAACGCGGCCGGATTAAAACCGCATGGGCTGAACGTCTCAACAAAGCGTTTATGACTGGCGTCAATGACTGGTTCAGAGCAATTAACCACGCCACGAAGCTTAGTAAGATCGAGGTTATCGAGTGGTGTGCGGCTCGCGGCCTGGACCAAAAAGTTGTAGGCAAAATTCGGCAGCCAACACAGCGTGCCCCCATCCCGAGAAATGACTTCGAGCAGCATCAGGGGCTTTTTGACCCAATGGAACGGCGAGATAAGTGTAACGGGCGTACCGGTGAGTAAGGGCATCATCAATGCCG